>BNJU01005429.1_pt1 | contig 1916531 bp, 2164 predicted proteins | sample 8539281 | NCBI WGS metagenome assembly BNJU01 (sample SAMD00202456, study PRJDB9452) | human saliva metagenome | isolation source: human saliva | place: Japan
CAGAATTACAAGGTTTAATCGATGAAATTAAAGCGAAACGCGAAGAGGCAGACGCTAATCATTAAGGTTTAAGAGAGTGAGAAGAGGTGCTTCCATTTCTTCTCACTCTTTTTCTATTTTCAGCCGTTAAAGATATACAAATAAAGAAAAACTTAGTATAATACATACATAATACAAATGAGGTATATAGATGTTTAAACGGATTTTTGCTCGAATGAAAGGCATTTTAATGTTATTTGCAGGGAGTATCGCTCTCTTAGCAATTACTCTAATGCTTGATTTTAAAACATTTGAACAATTTAATTTTTACCATGATGTCGACGTTTGGAGTCATCCAATTCTCTTAGTGCAGCTAGCAATGGTAGTTATCGTGCTCCTTCTGTTAGGGCAAGTCATCGGATTATCGGTGAAATATTATTTCGCATTTAAGAAATTAGATGTGCTCTTCCCGAATAACGAATCGGAACGAAAAGACTTTAAAGAAAAAGCAGACTATGTCGATGAAAAATTTGAAGCGATGATTGTAGATGGAGTGCTGATCTTTTACGGAAGACATTTTACAGTGATTCCGCTAAAAGAATTAAAAGAAATTCATCTGTATCGTACGCGTACAGGACGCCGTGTGTATTATGGAATCAAGTTCATGTTTAAGAAAAAAAGACCTTCCTTTATTCCAAATACGTATGGAAAGACACTAGAAGACAAGTATCATCTCGTTCGAAAAGTGAATTACTTCGTCCCAGTTAAGATTAGGGACGATTGGAAAAATATCAATAGAAAGTAGGAAAAAAGTGCATAAAGGGTATGTGAGAAGAACGTTCTCTCTAGCGGGGGCTGCTCTTTTCTTAACAATGTTGGGGCTTTTCTTTCTCTTTGGAACCGTGAAAGGATACATGGGGGGAGAGGCGCTCTATAAGATGGGGGATATTTATCATTTGAATGATGCTGGGACTTCCGTTTCGATTCGTGTGTTGGATATAGACTCAGAGGCCCTCACTTACGATGGAAAAGAATATTACTTAGTAAAGCATGAAAAAGGGGTTACGCCACTTCAAGCGCAAGCCAAAGACATTCAACAGTTGTTGGATTTGAAAAAAGCGAATCCAAATGACTGGGAGCCTTTAAAGCAAGAGAATATTTATTTAAATGTTCGAGTAACGCCAGCAGTAACAAAGGGGCGTAGAGGGAGTAAGACTGTCCATATACCGGCAGTATTGATAGAAGCCTTTACAAGACAATATCGGAAGGGGACTCTCTTACCGACAGAAGACGCTATACCGCTGGACTTCCTTCATTATTTAACTCTTACATCCACTACAAATCGTTTATTGGATACGGTAGTGACTCTTTTTGTGTTTCTAATAGCGTTAGTATTCTTTTACGCTAGCTATAAACGAGTACTTTCATTGAAGGAACAATACGAGGTGTTTGATAAAGAGTTTCCAAGATATGCAGGGCAGATGAATGCTTTAGCGCTGGATGCAGATTTTCATGATCCTAAGCTAAAAATACTAGTGAAGGATCATAAATTAGTCTGCTATAATAACGATTTTAGAGTGATTAAGCTGCGGGAAGTACGAAATATTGAAGTTCGTCGCCAACAGGTAAAAAACAGTATCAGTTATGCCATCGATTTTGGATTTGGTGGGAATAAAAAAGTAACCATTCAATTGAAGGAACGTCCAGTGAACATTCGCCAATTAGTGGAGTATCTAAATAAAAAAGAAAGAACCAAAATATCGCTACCGTATCAATGGTATCAATGGTATTAGGTATATGGTTCATAGAAGATGAATCAATGATTTTAATAGAAAGCAGGGTTCAAAATGCATAAAGGATTTGGAAGAAGAACAGGACCTATATGGGTTGTAGTAGCGATAATGGCTGATTATTGCACGTGCAGGATTCAAATCGTTTCAGAGTGCGGAAGACTTATACAAAGCCAATGAGGTTTACTATGTCAACGATAAAGGTTCGTCAGTAGCGATTAAAGTAATGGATATTGATCCAGAACCGCTGGTGTTAAATGGACACAACTATTATTTGGTGAAACATGAACGAGGCGTTGCGGTTTTTGAGGCAAAATCAGATGAATTGAGCAATGTTTTAGAAGCAAAGAAAGCTGCCGGAAACGCAGAGAATGCACTCGAAGCATCTAATCTTTATTTGAGCGTTCGTGTCACTCCTGAAACGAGTAAACGTAGAGGGCGCACAACAATAGTGAATGTGACGCCTGAGATGAAAGATACCTTTTACAAGAAATATAAAGAGAGCCCGCTGTATTCGGAAAATACTAAGACGAAAATCGATGAATCCAGAATCTTGAAGTTGACCACTTCTAAAGATCAATGGGGAGACTCAGCACTGACGTTTATCATGCTTGCCATCGTGCTTGGTCTTATCGGGTTCCAAATTTATCAAACACGTCGCTTGAAGGCGCAATATGCACGTTTTGATGCGTACTTCTTGATGCGTACTTCCCTGATTATGCGAACAATATGAAGCAGTTATTAGATGATGCGGAATACGTTGATCCAAAACTCAAGATTCTTGTGATGGAAGGCATTCTTGTAAGCTACGACATTAACTTTACGGTCAGCGACTTATCAGAAGTCAGCAAGGCTTTCTTAGTTTTTGAAAACAGACGAAAAGGCGGCATGAAGGTTCATCTACGCTTTGAATATCCAGACAAGAAACAGGACTCGATTCTCTTTAGAAGACAATTATTACGTCTCAAAGAGCTTGTGGAATATTTAAACGAAGAATACAACTTAGGATTGAAATTGGATTTTAGACTCCTAGGATAAGAAATAGAAATTGAAGGTGGAATATTTTTGCATAAAGGAATTTTAAGACGAACATGGGGAATGTGGATACTCACGGTACTGTTAGGATTAATAGTGGCAATGGTGGGGATTGTAGTTTCGTTTGGCTTTATGAGTGGACGTGAATTATACGAACATGGAATCATTTATGAAATGGAAAAAGATTCATCGTCTAGTTCGATTAAAGTGTTAGATATTGACCCAAGTCCGCTAGAGATAGACGATGAAACATATTATTTAGTGAAACATAATTATGGAGTATCGTTCTTAAAAACAGATACTTCCGAAATCAAACAAATTCTAGAGTTTAAACAAGCGCTTCCGGATAAAACGAACGCGCTCGCCACATCAGACTTCTACTTGAATATACGTGTAGTTAATGAGAAAGAGAAAAAAGGAAGATCTAGCGTCAAAACAAATATTACGCAAGAAATGAAGGAAAGATTTGAAGAAAAATTAAAACTGAGCCCACTTTCGGTGCAGGCGACTCTCGATAAATTGGATAAAACACATTATTTAACTATTACGAATAATGCAGATAGATTTTTCGACATCGCGATGTTAATGGCGGTCATCGTGGTTTTTGTTATTGTGTTGGTGTGGCAAATCGTTCGCGTTTGTCAAATAAAAAAACACTATGCTCGTTTTGATGAGCTGTTCCCTGACTATCAAAACGATATGAAACGTTTATTGGATGATGCGGAGTATCTTGATGATCAACTTGGGGTATTTGTCAAAGACGGAATTTTGGTTTCTTTTGGGACGGAGTTCAGGGTAGTAGACTTAGAAAAAGCAGTCAGTGCATGTGTTATTCGTCAAAAATCAAAATGGGGCGCGAAATATCAATTTTCGTTCTTCAATGAAGGCCGTAAACCAGTAGAAAAAGTTCCACTTGGTAATTTACAGGACAATGTCATTGATTTAGTCCATTATTTAAGAGAAGTTTGCTCCTATAATGTTTATATTCAATTTTAAAAAATAAAATATTTTTTATGGTACGCAAAACAGTCTACGATTTGTTCGTGGGCTGTTTTGTTGTGTAGAAACCTTTTGATACTGCGGGTTTAGATCTGCAATAGGAACATTAATTCGGTCACAAACAAGTTAAAAAAAGTTAACAAATGATAACCATAAAAAGAGTCGAATGTTCATTGTTTAGTGATATGATGAACATATCAAATCAAAGGACGTGATCTTATGGATTTCACAGGTAAAGTTGCCATTGTCACTGGTGGGGCAAATGGTATAGGTAAAGAAATCGTTCGCGGTATCGTTGTAGGTGGCGGTTTTGTAGTCATTGCAGATATTAATGAAGCTGCAGCAAACAAAACTGTTGAAGAATTCGGACCAGAACACACAAGCTTCAAATACATGGATTTAGGAAATCATGAATCTATCGTAAAAAGCATGAATGAAATTTTAGCAGAACACAAAGTCGATATTTTAGTGAACTGCGCTGGGGTGATTAGTGCAAAACCATTCGATCAATTAACATACGATGAATGGGAAAGAACAATCCGTATCAATCTTTCAGGATGCTTCTCAACGATTAGTACCATTTTCCCTCACTTTATCGAAAACAAGGGTGGACGTATCGTAAACGTTTCTTCCGTTGCCGCTAAACTAGGTGGTGGGTTATTAGGAACTGCTGCTTATGCTTCTTCTAAAGCTGGTTTAAATGGTTTAACTAAAGCCGTTGCTAAAGAAGGGGGGTAAATACAATATCGCATGTAACGCTGTATGTCCTTCATTCACTCATACAGATATGACAACAGTATTATCAGAAGATAAAGAAAAGAGCCAAAAAGTTATCAGCATGATTCCTTTAGGACGTCGTGCAGAACCAGTTGAAATCGCTCAAATGATTCTCTTCTTCGCAAGCGACCTTGCAAGCTTTGTAACAGGGGAAATCGGTGACTGCGATGGCGGTATCACATTAGATGGCTGATTTTAGCTAGATTCTTATTCCAAATCAGAGAAGGACTGTGAACAGTATGAAAAAGATTAAAATTCCTGGGGATACTATCATTATTCCAATGTTTATTGGATGTGTGATAAATACATTTTTCCCTCAAGTATTACAAATAGGTGGATTTACCACTCCAATCGTGAAAGGTGCCGGACCACTTGTTGGGGCATTCCTCTTCATTATCGGGGGGACCATTTCTCTTAAAAACACACCAAAAGCCGTTGGACGTGGGGCAGCGATTATTTTAGCGAAAATTGCGGTATCTGTAGTCTTAGGGTTGTTGGTCGCGAAAGTATTCAATGACAACTTCCTCGGACTTAGCGCTGTTGCCGTTATTGGTGCCATTTCTGTAGCTAATAATGCCATGTATGCGGGGATTGTAGATGTATACGGGGACGAAATCGATGCTGGAGCCGTTGGGATTACAACCTTGAGTGTTGGCCCAATGGTAACAATGGCCGTATTAAGTAGTGCCGGCCTTGCAAACATCTCGATTTGGAACTTAGTCGGAACGGTATTACCACTTGTGTTAGGGATTGCGTTAGGAAATGCCTTCCCTTACATGAAAAAAGTACTCTCAAATGGGATTACGGCTATCATTATCGTCGTTGGTTTCTGTTTAGGGGCAAATATGAGCTTTGGTCAAATCCTTGAAGGGGGTCTACCTGGTATTTTACTAGGGGTGATTACTACACTCGTTGGGGGTATTGCCTCCATCGCCGCAGACCGCTTAACAGGTGGGAACGGGGTTGCCGGTGCTGCCATCTCAAGTACAGCAGCCAGCGCTATTGCTACACCAGCTGCACTTTCAGCAGTGGATGCAACGTTCAAAGGAATTGAAGCAACCGCAACGACTCAAATTACCGCTTCAGTAATCGTAACAGCGATTTTAACTCCAATCTTAACAGCGTATATCGCTAAAAAATTCGGAAACAAAAAAGAAGCTGAAGTACAAGAAGCTTAATCGTATTTAAAAAGTGAAACCACCTCGGATTTTTCCGAGGTGGTTTTTGTTTTCCCTTGAGTGTAACAATAATGTTACGTAACAAAAATTTTACAACTCAATAAGTTGGGTTGTATCAAAATTGATACAAAAAGAGTAGAGTGTATCATGCATGATACACTCTGAATTCTGTGAGCCTTTCACCTGAATTTTTGCACAAAAAAGAACCTCAAAAACTGAATGGAGATCTTTTGAATTCTATAGTGAGAGCAGTAGTGACTACTGCCTTCGCTATGAAGAACTACAAAAGATTGAAATAAAGTATCTGAGACTCTTCTCTTCTTATTTTTTACAATGAATTACGCTTCACCGAAAATGCCTGTTGAAAGGTAACGTTCGCCTGTATCTGGTAATAGAACGACAACAGATTTGCCTTTTCCTAAGCGTTTTGCCACGCGTAAAGCGGCAGTTACAGCAGCTCCAGAAGAAATACCAGCAAGGATACCTTCTTTAGCAGCTAAGTTTTTCGCTGTTTCAATCGCATCGTCACTTGTTACAAGTTCAAAACCGTCGATCACATCACGGTCGATAATGCTTGGTTTAAAACCAGCAGAAATTCCTTGGATGCGGTGTTTTCCTTTTTGACCTTTAGAAATAAATGGCGCTTCTTCAGGTTCAACCCCGATGATTTCAACGTCTTTATTGACTTCTTTTAACGCACGGCCAACACCTGTAATCGTACCCCCAGTACCGATACCGCTGATATAAGCATCTGGTGTTTTGCCGTCGAAGGCTTTAATAATTTCTTGCCCAGTTGTTTGATAGTGGATAGCTGGGTTTGCTTCGTTGTCGAATTGACGTGCCCAGAAGTAGCCAGGTTGTGCAGCGAGTTCTTCAGCTTTCGCAACGGCAGCGCCGAATCCATCCGCAGCAGGCGTTAATAAGACTTCTGTACCGTATGCTTTCATTAATTGACGGCGTTCGATAGACATGGATTCAGGCATAATTGTAATGACCTTGTATCCTTTTGCAGCGCCGACTAGTGAAAGTCCTACACCTGTATTTCCACTTGTTGCTTCGATGATTGTGTCGCCAGGTTTTAGCGTGCCATCTTTCTCAGCTGTTTCGATGATGTTTAAAGCGATACGATCTTTGACAGATCCACCGGCGTTAAACGACTCGACTTTTACATATACATCTGCAGAATCGTCTGAAACTAAACGGTTTAGTTTCACAAGGGGAGTGTTCCCGATTAATTCTGTGATAGTTTCTACTGATTTGACCATAAATGATCCCTCCATAAAGTTAGACTGGGCAACTTTAAGGGTTGCTTGGTTCTAATTGTAACTGGGAATGAGTAGGTGCACAATAGTTTTTTATAAAAAAACAAAAAAAGTATAGAAAATTCACTTTAGTTATGATACACTACCCTCTAGCAAGGGCTTTTAAACTCATCCAGAGAGGTGAGAAAGGCTAAGAACAAGTTTATTAGACTAGCCCTACGCTTAATAACATAGGGCTTTTTGTGTGCACAAAAACGCCCGGAAAAGAGGGGAAAATGGAGTTACAAACTTCAAAAGTCGATCTGTTGTTGGATGTGGATCAAAAACCGGATCTCGTGCCTGGCTTGTTTTTAAGTCTTCAGCACGTGTTTGCGATGTTTGGTGCCACGGTTTTAGTGCCGTTAATATTGGGGATGCCAGTATCGGTTGCTTTATTTGCGTCGGGATTAGGAACACTAATCTATATGGTAGCGACACAATTTAAAGTACCTGTTTACTTGGGATCCTCTTTTGCTTTTATTACGGCCATGCAGTTTGCAATGGCGCAAATGGGCGGAAGTCCCGATGCAGCTCAGACAGGGGTAGTTTTAGTTGGATTACTTTATGTGGTAGTGGCTATTTTCGTGAAGTTATTAGGAACGGGATGGATTAACCGATTATTACCACCGATTGTCATTGGACCGATGATTATTGTGATTGGTCTAGGCCTGGCAAACAGTGCTGTTAAAAATGCAGGCTTTGTTGTGGATGGAGACTGGAAACCAATGTTCGTGGCGGTAGTGACCTTCCTTATTACAGCATTTATTAATACAAAAGCAAAAGGTTTCTTGAAAATCATCCCATTCCTTTTTGGGATTATCGGTGGATATATTGTAGCCATCTGCTTTGGTCTAGTAGATTTCACAAAAGTAATAGAAGCTCAATGGATTGCTTTGCCAGAGTTATACTTGCCGTTTGATACAAATGGGCTTTTCAATCAGTATCATTTATACTTCGGTCCAGAAACATGGGCGCTTCTACCAGTAGCGGTTGTGACGATTGCAGAACACATTGGAGACCATACCGTACTCAGCCAAATTTGCGGGAAGCAATTCTTGAATGATCCAGGTTTACACCGTACCTTAATCGGAGATGGCGTTGCAACCGCCGTATCTGCCTTTCTAGGAGGACCAGCGAATACGACTTATGGTGAAAATACTGGGGTTGTGGGTTTAACACGTATTGCTTCTGTATCAGTCATTCGTAATGCAGCGATTATTGCAATTCTCCTCAGTTTCTTTGGCAAATTCACGGCTTTAGTTCGTACGATTCCAAATGCAGTACTTGGAGGAATGGCTATTCTCCTTTATGGGGTTATTGCTTCCAATGGGTTGAAAGTGTTAATTGAAAAACAAGTAGACTTCCGTCAAGTACGTAACTTAATTATTGCAAGTTCTATGTTAGTACTAGGATTGGGTTCTGCGGTATTACAATTAGGACCAGTAACGTTATCAGGTACAGCTCTTTGTGCCATTGCAGGAATTCTGCTCAATCTCATTTTACCTCATGAAAAAGTAGAAGATAACGAATAATTATCATTAAAAACTATAAAGAAAAGCACTGAAGACATGAATACGTGATGTCTTCAGTGCTTTTTTGACGGTTTAGTTCAAAAGTACAGCATTTATATAAAAAAATTAATAATAAATCTGATTAATCACAATGGAAGTAAATTTTTTTAGGGTGATTTTTCTTGATAAAAGAAGCTTAAATTACTTGCGCCAATGGATATATACTCTTATATTATATAAGTAATGTAGGTAAAATTATTTACAAAAATATATAAAAATGACTGTTTTTGACCGTTTTAAACCGAATCGGTCAAGAAAATTAGCAGATTGATACATTTAGGAGGAACTGCATGCTTACTGAAAAGAGAAGAAGAATTATTTTAGATTTATTAGACAAGGAAGATACAGTTCACCTAAAGGATTTAATGGAGGCTCTCCAGGCTTCTGAATCCACTATTCGACGCGATCTTTCTTTATTAGAAGAAGAAGGAACCCTGATTCGTATCCATGGTGGTGCTAAAAGAGTGTATTCGAAAGAGTTTGAACCGACCACCAAAGAAAAAGAACGTTCAAACCGAAGAGAAAAAGAATGTATTGGTCGCTATGCAGCCTCTTTAGTAACGAAGGGCGAAACGATTTATATGGATGCAGGGACAACGACTTTAAGAATGATTCCGCATTTAGAAGGAAAAGATGTCACGGTGATTACAAATGGGGTACAGCAGGCCCATCTTCTTGCAGACTATGGAATCAAAACGGTGTTATTAGGCGGTCAAGTAAAGGTAGAAACGAGTGCAGTTATTGGAACTCTTGCTCAAAACCAACTCCGAGAATATTTCTTTAAAAAAGCGTTTCTCGGGATGAATGGAGTCGATCTCAGTTATGGGTATACAACGCCGGATGAGGAAGAAGCTCAAATTAAAAAAATTGCCATTAGTAAGAGTAATCATGCTTATGTTTTGGCGGATTCTAGTAAATTTGCTAAAGTAAGTTTATGTAAGGTTGCTGATTTTCATCAAGTAACCATGGTAACAAACACGACGAAAGAGCAAGCGGACTTACGTTACCGTATGGCTGGGAGCATTCGTCTTGTTGAAATGGACGCATAAAAGAGGAGAGATAGCATGATTTACACGATTACGTTTAATCCAGCAATTGACCTTGTTGTAAAAGTTCCTAACTGTGAACTAGGGACTTTGAACCGATCTATAGAAGAAAATTACGTTGCAGGCGGTAAAGGAATTAATATGTCGGTAATCCTAAAACGATTAGGGTTTGACAATACAGCCACTGGGTTTTTAGCAGGTTTTTCAGGAAACTTCATCAAAGAAGCTCTCCAATCCGAAGGTATCGGGACAGACTTTATTCAAATCGATGGAGTCACTAGAATTAATCTAAAGTTGAAGAGTAATGAAGAAACGGAAATTAATGCAAATGGACCGGTTGTAACCAAGGACGATTTTGGACGTCTAGTGACCTATTTTGAAGACCGACTTCAAGAAGGGGATGTTGTATTTTTAGCAGGGAATGCAGGAAATGGAATGGACCATTCGGCTTATACGACCATTGCTAAATTATGTGACGAAAAAGGGGTCAAACTAGTCCTCGATACAACAAAGGATTTACTGACCAAATGTCTTCCATACCATCCGTTTATCATTAACCAAATCATCATGAATTAGGTGAGATTTTCGGGGTAACGATTGAGACAGAAGAACAAATTGTAGATTATGCAAAACAATTACAGCAAATGGGGGCTAGAAATGTACTGATTTCTCGCGGTGGTGATGGCGCAATGCTTATCACAGAAACTGGAGAAGTGTACACATCGAATGTTCCGAAAGGGACACTTGTGAACTCTGTAGGCGCAGGGGACTCAATGCTTTCTGGTTTCATGGCAAAATTTATCGAAACAGGCGATTATGCAGCAAGCTTGAGGCAAGGAGCTGCGACTGGAAGTGCGACAGCCTTTTCTGTAGGAATTGCTGAAAAAGCATTTATTGAAGAGCTATTACCACAAGTTGTGGTTACGAAACAGTAAGAGTGAAGGTGACGAAAATGAAATTATCAGATTTGTTTATTAAAGAAGCCATGGATTTACATCTAACGACTTCAACTAAAAAAGAAACGTTACAGCATTTAGCAGGGAATTTTGCAAGCCTTGGTAAAGTAAGTGATGTGGATGCTTACGTGGCAGCTCTAGAAGCTCGTGAAGCGCAATCTACCACTGGTGTAGGTGACGAAATTGCCATTCCTCACGCACAACACGAATCCATTACGCAAGCTGCGATTGTTTGGACGTAGCGAACAAGGAATTGAATGGGAATCGTTTGACGGCCAACCTGCAAAATTAATCTTCATGATTGCGGCTCCAGCAGGGGGCGGAGGCGAGCACCTGCAAGCCTTAGCAAAACTATCATCAGTATTAATGAATCCTGAAGCAAAAGCAGCCTTACTTCAAGCAGGGGATTCTGATGAAGTGGTTGAAGTCTTTAAAAAATTTGAAGAACCACAAGAAGAAGCCGTTGAAGAAGTAGCAGAAGAAGCAGCGCCATCAAACGACGATGTGTATATTTTAGCGGTCACAGCTTGCCCAACAGGAATCGCACATACCTTTATGGCCGAAGAAAAATTAAAACAAGCCGGAAAAACGGCTGGGTACAAAATTAAAGTAGAAACAAACGGACAATCTGGTATCGGCAACCGTTTAACAAAAGAAGATATCGAGCGCGCAACAGCAGTCATTGTTGCAGCGGACAAACAAGTCGAAATGGCTCGTTTCGACGGCAAGCCCGTCATCATCACTAAAGTAGCGGATGGAATCAACAAAGCGGACGAATTAGTAGCTCGTGCAGCTAAAGCGGATGCGCCAATTTACCACGCTAGTGAAGATGCGAATGCCACAGAAGAAAGCGTAGAAGGCGAGTCTCTTGGCCGTCAATTCTACAAACACTTAATGAATGGTGTGTCACACATGTTACCATTCGTTGTTGCTGGTGGGATTTTAATCGCTGTTTCATTCTTCTGGGGAATTACTTCCTTTGATGTGAAGGATACAGCAAATTATAACCCTATTGCTGAAGCAATCTTCCGTATGGGTAAATTAGCCTTTGCGATGATGCTTCCAATGTTAGCAGGTTTTATCGGACAATCGATTGCGGATCGTCCCGGTTTAGTGGTCGGTTTCATGGGTGGGGTATTTGCGAACCCTGCTTTATTCACAGATTTTGCAACTGGCGGAGTTTTTGCTGAAGGATATGTTTCTTCTGGATTCCTAGGAGCGCTCATTGCAGGGTTCTTAGCCGGCGGAATTATTTCGTTCCTAAAATTTGCTTTCTCATGGTTACCAAAATCATTAGAAGGATTAAAACCAATTTTCTTATTCCCTGTATTCGGGGTTCTTATCATGGGTGCTTTAATGTTATTCGTGATCAATGGACCAATGGGTGCAGTGATGAATGGCTTAACAAACTTCTTAGCAAATGTTCCGAGAGAACTTGGCATGGTATTAGGATTTTTAGTGGGAGCTATGATGGCTATTGATATGGGTGGCCCAATCAATAAAGCAGCTTATGTAACAGGAACTGCCTTAGTGACAAGCGCTGGTGCAGCAGGGTCAGACGTGATGGCTGCAGTAATGGTTGGTGGAATGGTTCCTCCTTTAGCGATTGCAATTGCTGCAACACTTAATAAAAACTTATTTACAGAAGCAGAAAGAAACAGTGCATATGTAAACTATGTAATGGGTGCTGCATTCATTACAGAAGGTGCAATTCCGTTTGCAGCGGCACATCCTTTACAAGTCATTCCTTCATTGGCATTTGCTTCAGGTGTATCTGGTGCGTTATCAATGGCGTTTGGTATTGTTAGCCGTGTTCCTCATGGTGGGTTATTCGCTGCGTTTGTAAATGGTGTTTCAAACCCATTAGCATTCGTTTTAATTTGGCTTGTTGGTGGAATTATCGGTGCACTATTGTTAAATATCACCTTATCTAAAAAGCAAAATAAAAAGTGAATTAAGGCTTCTAAGGTTTTTCCTTAGGAGCTTTTTGTTTGTTCATCAGAAAAAATCTGCAAAAATTGAGCTTAAGGATTGCAAAAGAGGAAAGTAGAGGGTATATTTAAAACAGTTAAATAAATAGAAAATACAAAGGGGTGCCTCTATGGCTGAGATGTATGTACAAACCCTTGAACCTGTTACGTTAATACGTGCGTAGGAATTGTATTCGATTTCGAAGTTAGTTGGAGTCTCTTTGTGTTTTCAAGAAAACGAAGGAGGCTCTTTTTTTAATGAAGAGAAATGTTTTAATTTGGGTAGAAGTTGCGATTATCGCTGCACTCGCAATGGTACTATCATTTGTACCAAAACTAGCAGGTTGGTTTTCACCATCATGGGGAGCAATTATTCTTGTTATTTTTTCACTCCGTAGAGGATTGACACCTGGTTTGGCTGCTGGACTTTTATGGGGATTGATTCACTTCCCTCTAGGAAAAGTATCATTCTTATCTGTAGAACAAGTATTGATTGAATATATCATTGCATTTACAGTTATGGGTCTTGCTGGTTTAGTATATGGACCTTTCCAAAAAGCATTGAAAAATGATAAATTTTCTTCTGCAATTGTATGGTCAGGGGATCGCAGCATTATTAGGAGTAGGTGTGCGCTACTTCGTTCATTATATCGCTGGAGTGTTATTCTGGGGGCAATATGCTCCAGAAGGAACAAGTCCATGGGTATACTCATTATCTGTTAACGGGACAGCAGGGGCTGGAACATTTTTAGTTGTTATGGTTGCATGCATCTTGTTGATTCGTCAAAAAAAAATATGGATAGCAAAATAGGGAAATTGTGCTTTCCGAGTCCTGGTTTAACCTGAAACCAGGGCTCTTTTTGTTTGGAAAAAAATTTGAGTAAAGCACTTCGTCCGCTTTGGATGTCTCTGTAGTAGAAATAATAGCTGCAACGGGTTGAGCCTAAGGTCTCAACTCCTACCAAGCTTCAAACTGACACTAGGAATAAATTCCAAGTGTCAGTAATTCACATTGGCTGCACTCGCTATTATCACTACTACGGAATCCAAAGCGCACGTGCTTTACTAAAAAATAGTCCTGGTTTCGGTTAAATCTTTTTAAAGGGTGGGCGGAGAAGAAAAAGTGTGTGCCGTTCATTGAAGGCACTCGTTATTCTTACTCTTTATTAGTAAAAGAACCTGGTTTTGGTTAAACCTTTTAAAGGGTGATGGGCGGAGAAGGAGAAGAAGTGTGTGCCGTTTATTGAAGGCACTCGTTATTCTTACTCTTTTTCCGTAAAAGAACCTAGTTTCGGTTAATCATTTTATAGGGTAGCTGAAGAGCGGGAGTGTTTGACAGAAGCTCATTTCAATAGTAAAGTTAATGAAGAAAGAGGTGTTGGTATGGTAACAGAATGTGAAAAAATGAATGTCTCTCATGAGATATGGATGATGATTATGAAAATATACAATGAGAATCTACGGACGTTTTCAATCTCATTAAAAGAATTAGGATTGAATCCAACACATTTTGAAGTTTTACATGTGATTTTTAGACGAGGAACAGTGGACCAAAAGACAATTGCCTCCACGTTGAACTTAACACAGGGGAATATCACCCACTGTATTCACCATTTAGAAAAATTAGAATTGATCACTATTGAGAAAAGTTGGAAAACAAAACATGTTTCACTGACAGAAAAAGGAAAACGGCAGCTTGATCAATTAATTCCTGCTCAGCATGAAATGATGGAACATACATTAAGAGGATTGAATTGTACGCAAAAACAACAATTGCGTGATTTGCTAATTTCATTTGAAAATACGTGTAAATCCTCAGTTTAAGTATAATTTAAATTGAAATCGTATCCTTATATAGGAGGGGAAACCATGAGAATTCTAGTAGCTGAAGATGAAATTGATTTAGCGGAAGCTCTGAAGATGATGCTCGAAATGCAAAAATATAGTGTAGAAATGGTCCATGATGGCGAAGACGCGCTTTTTTATGCGGAGTCTACGCCATATGATTTAATTTTATTAGATGTCATGATGCCTAAAAAGAGTGGAATTGAAGTAGTCAGAGAATTACGTTCCAATGGAATTCATACGCCTGTTCTGATGTTAACAGCAAAAAGTCAATTAGAGGATAAAGTGACTGGTCTTGAAGAAGGAGCGGATGATTATTTAACGAAACCTTTTGAAGGTGCTGAGTTGTTAGCGCGCGTGAAATCTTTACTACGTCGTCCGAATGTATTTGTGGCATCTGTTATGACACTAGGGAATGTTGAATTAAACCGAGATACCTTCACGATGGTGACCTCTAAAGGGCAAGTATTATTAAATAATAAAGAATTTCAATTGATGGAATATTTTATGATGAATAGTAATCAAGTGCTTTCTACGGATTTAATTATGGAGAAAGTATGGGGGCTTGATTCTGAGGCCGAAATTAATGTCGTTTGGGTGAATATCTCATCGTTGCGAAAAAAATTAGCAACGATTGAGGCCGATGTAACGATTAAATCTGCTCGGGGATTGGGCTATCAATTAGTGGTTGAATCAGCAGCTAACTAAGTATTCTGTATATGTTTAGAAAAAGAAAAGGAGGGGCATATGTTTCAACAACTACAAAAAAGTTTTGTGAAGAGTGCCATGTTATCTTTTACAATCGTACTCTTTGTAGTCTTAGTGATTGTGAATGGGATAAACTACCGACAAACAATCGAACAAGTAGATCGTGTGGCAACGATGTTAGTTGAAAATAATGGAACGTTCCCAGATGCTCCATCCAATGAGGGGCCAAAAGAACACCCTTCACATGGGAAGCCAATTGGTCATGATTTTAGAAAAGATGACCAATTATCCACGCGCTATGCGGTTGTTAAAGTTGAAAATAATGAAGTGACTTCTGTCGACCAATCGCATTTAATCTCTGTAGAAGAATCAAGTTTAAAAGAGTCAGCTCTGCGATTGGTAGAGTCCAAATCCTTGAGTGGATGGGAAGGAAGTTTACGTTACAAGATTTCGGGTGAAGAATCATCTTTTATCGTCGTTTTTATAGATGCGAACCGTGAAGTCCAACAAGTATGGCGCTTATTAATGGTAACCGGGGGTGTTTTTATCGCCTGTTTGATGATTGTTTATATTCTTGTCCGTGTCGTTTCTAAGAAAGCGATTCGACCATTTGTTGAGAATGTTGAACGTCAGCAACAATTTATTGCAAATGCGAGTCATGAAATTAAAACACCACTAGCAGTCTTATCAGCCAATACAGACGTTTTAGCGATGATGGGAACTCAGGAAAAATTTGTCGATAGTAATAGAAGACAAATTAAACGATTGAATGCCCTAGTGGAGCAAATGCTACTTCTTTCTAGATATGATGAAGGGGAAGCAAGTACGACTAAAGAAAAAGTTGATTTAGTGGGTGTTACAAAAAATATCGTTGAAGAGATTCAACCGGTATTAGATGAAAAAGGACTTCAAGTTACATTTACCGGAAATGATTCCAGCGTGATGACGACAAATAAAGAAGCTATCACAGAATTAGTGCGAATTTTATTAGACAATGCTATCAAGTATACAGTAGGAAGTTCTACGATTACGGTTGATGCAAAAGAACATCAAATTTCGTTTGAAAACAATACTAATCCGATTACAAAAGAACAAGTCAGTCAATTGTTCGACCGGTTTTACAGAGTAGATAGCTCAAGAAATCGTGCCACAGGTGGAAGTGGATTAGGACTTGCCATTGCAAAGAAGATTGCTGAAACCAATCAGCTCCGCTTGAACGCTGAATTAATTAGCGACCATCAGATTCGCTTTGTTATTGATGGTGAAAAAAATGGATAAACGGGTTGTTTATGAAATTTTAGAAGTGGTAGGTGAAATTCCTAGAGGGAAAGTGGCTACCTATGGACAAATTGCTAGTCTTGTAGGACGACCAAAAAATGCAAGACTTGTTGGGAAAATTTTAAGTCAGGTGGATCTCTTTGGGGACTATCCTTGCCATCGAGTCGTTAATGCAAGTGGAAGACTTGTACCTGGATGGCTTGAGCAAAAGGAGTTATTAGAAACAGAAGGAATCCTCTTTAGAAGCCCAACAAATATATCGCTAAGAAAATATCAATGGAATCCTGAAGAGGATTAGCCCAATCTGTAGAAAAGATTGGGCTTTTATTTTTATAGTGATTTAAGATAGATAGAAAATCAAAGATATTGGAAAAATCATTCCAGCGTCTTTTTTTCGTACGAAATTATCATATATGGTAATTATCATATATGATAATTTCTCAGTTTGAAAAAACTTTTTCGAAAATCTTTTTTTGTTTTAAGTTCATTTTAAGTAAGCTCGCTATGATAGAAGCATCAACAAGATGTTGATAGGAAGCGAGGGGGACCAAAATGAAAAGAAACAGAATGATTGTTCTATTATCCACGATTACTATTGCAACAACTTTAGTTGCATGCCAAAACACACAAGCACAAACACAAGAGGCGGCGACTTCTCAAGTCCAAGCACAACAGAGTCCCCCAGCTAAACCTGGAGGAGAAGGGTTTGGCGGGAGTGACCAAGTGACTCAAGGGGATGCAGCAACAAACTTAACAACAGATATGGCAGTAACTGGCGAAACTTACGAATCTACTGGTGATGATGAAAATGCGCTTCGTGTAACAGGAGCAACAGTGACATTAGATGGCGTAACGGTTAACAAACAGCCGGAGCGACGTCGAATACAGAAAACGGAGACTTCTATGGAATGAACGCAGGATTCTTAGCAACCGATGGAGCAACAGTGACGATTAAAAACGCTACTATAAATACAACGGCTCAAAACGGGAACGGCGTGTTTAGTTACGGCTCAGGAACAACCGTCAATGTATCAGATACAACCATCACAACAACAAAAGATAACTCAGGTGGTATCCAAACTACTGGTGGAGCTGCGATGAACGCTACAAACTTGACGGTGAATACTGCAGGGAATTCATCAGCAGCGATTCGTACAGACCGTGGTGGAGGTACTGTAGTCGTAGACAAAGGAACTTACACTTCTACAGGATACAACTCACCAGCCGTATACTCTACAGCAAATGTCACTGTTAAAAATGCAACTTTAAACGCTGAAAACTCAGAAGCGCTTGTGATTGAAGGTCAAAACTCTATTACATTAGAAAATACAAACGTAACAGGGAATATGAGTTCAACTGAGGGTAGCTCTTCAGACAACAATGTACACAATGTGATGATTTACCAATCAATGTCAGGAGATGCTGAAAGTGGAACGGCTACTTTCACAATGAAAGGTGGCACGTTAACAGGACGTAATGGAGACCAAATCTACGTAACGAACACACACAGCGTCATCACTTTAGAAGACGTAACGATTACAAATCAAGATACATCTGGCAGATTACTTGCCGTCTTAGGAAATGATGCGACACGTGGCTGGGGTACAGCCGGTGCCAATGGTGGTCAGGTTGAATTAACAACGACGAACCAAACATTAACAGGGGCTATTGAGGTTGATACCGTTTCTACTTTGAACTTTACAATGGGCAAAGGAACAAACTTCACAGGTACAATCAATATAGTAGAAAATGCTGAAGGAGGGACTGCCGTGGACAATAATGCAGTAATCACAGTAGAAGAGGGGGCGACATGGACGTTGACTGGAAACGTCAAAATTACATCTTTAACGAACAAAGGAACCATTAACTTGAATGGATATACGATTACATTAGCCGATGGGACCGTCTTAAAATAAAACTTAACGAATCTTGAAGAAGTTAGACAATTGTCTAGCTTCTTCTTTTTTTCTGCATTGGAATGGGTCATTTTTTTCAAAATAGTAGTGTATGATTCATTTTAGGATATCTCTAAAAAAGACTTTACACTTTTTCAAGAGCTTTTTGAAAGTGGAAGAAAACAGGAGATTGTGATAAAATTTGTTAAAAGAACGTATAAAAGAGGTGCTCTGATGGATCAAAACGAAAATAAAAATGTAGAATTAGAATCGGTTGAAAAGAAAGCTACAGAAGTGAAAGACCAAGTAGTAGAAGCTGCTGAAAAAACTGCAGAAGAAGTTAAAGAAGTTGCAGAAACAGTTGTTGAAGATGTGAAAGAAGCAAAAGCTCCTGAAGCAGATGGCGACTTTAAAGAAGTTGTCGAAAACGTAAAAGAACACGCGGAAGTGGCAGGCGAACGTGCAAAAGAAATGGCTGGCGCTGCGAAAGAAAAAGTTGAAGAAGTAGCAAGCAAAGTGCTCACTGAAGAAAACAAAGCAAAAATTAACGAAGCAACAGATAAAGCTGTTGATAAAGTTGAAAGCTATAATAAAAATAATTTATTCGAAAAAATCTTCTTTGGTTTCTCGGTTGCTATCACGTTATTCTCTGGATTAGTGGTTCTTAATGGTCTTGGATATGCCTTAAAAGGAAATGCGCTATCATCCGTTGATTTTTACGAAGTTTCAAATAAAGTGAAAAACTTAAACTTATACTTCAGTTTAACGTTCTTCTTAACGATTATTGCAACTGTTTTTGTTGCGTATTTCTTATTTATGGCGAACAAATCTAAGAAAAAAACTTGTGGACAAATGTTAATGTTTCTTCATTAGCGATGGTCGTAGGCGTATACTTAGCTCACCTTTTTAGGTGGAGGGTTCATTAGTCTGATCGGTACAATGACAGATATGTTTAATGGAAAAAGTGAACACATCTATTTCAAATCTTGTGATGCAAGCTTTCACAGATCCAAATCATGCGACAAAACAAGCGATGTCTTTAGTGAACAGCTTCGAATCAGGATCTAAATTAGCGGTATTATTCTATATTGTTGCCTGTGCAGCAGCGATTGTTACTTCTTACTTCTATTATCAAAAAAACTATTCCAAAAGAAAGACTAAGAAGTAGAATGACTTTCTCTTCTTAAGGGAGATTAGTTTATTTGAGAGCAGTTCAGAAGTAACAAAAAATAAAATTGCTACTCTTTGTTAGTAGTGGCCTGAATTGAAAACTAAAAATAAACGAGACAATCCCCTTTCTGTATGCTAATTGCACAGAGGGGATTCGTTGATTATAGAGAGTTATTGAAGACATATTATGGACTGAGGTGAAATTATGGCATTTTTCTTAGTGGGAAAAGACAATTCATCGTTTTTTTCTAAGAGAACTACTTGGGAACTAGGAGCAGCCCTTGAAGCGGCTAATGAAGGCGATGTTATTGAAATTGAAGATACTTATTGCTTAGAAGGATTAGATTTATTTATTCATAAAAATATTTCTCTGATTGGGAAAATGAATAAATCAAGAAAAGATAGTTTTCCACTGATTTTGGGTGCGATATTTGTGGATAATTGTACGGTGCATCTAGAAAATATCATTATTCGAGATAATCGTGAAGAAAGCAATGCGCTAAACTTATGTAATCAAGCAAAAGTATATGCGAAAAATGTTTTAATAGAAAATCAACTAGTGGAAGGAGAACTTTATCCTCTTTGTTTTATTGAAGAGTCAGAGTTGTCTTTAGAGGATTCTTTTGTGAGAGCTGCTTCGTGCATTGCCGCTAAAGATTCTACATTAAAATTTTCTCAAACAGATTTGTATTCACATATCATTCTCGAGCATACGGATTTAGAAATTGCACATTCCAAGGTAGAAGTGGAAGGTAAAAATGCCATTGTTGCAAACGAAAATTCCAATATCTCTATTCTCGACTCAACAGTTTCCGCTCAGGGACAGGTTGAAGATTACCCGATTGTGCTTTGTAGAGATTCGCAAATTTCTACAAAAGAGTCGAAAATCATTTATTTACATGCGCTAGAAAATTATACGAGTGCTCTCTATTTAGAAAATTCGAAAGCGACGATTGATTCGACGGTTGTAAACACTTTTGAAAGTAAAGGATCAAAAGCGACAATTCACAATCAACTTTGTGTGCTAGAGACGGCTATGATGACAGAGAGTTCCCAAATAACAGGGGATGCCTTAGTTATTGGTGGGCGAGATAATGGCAAGGTGAATTTATTCCTAAGTGACAGAAGTTCTCTAGAATTAAAGCTTCTTGCTATCGGGGTTGAAAAAGATCCAGATATTAAGATTGAACGTGGATCTCATCTATCTGCAGAAAAGACAGTCTCTATTTTGACGAATGAAGAACAAGACATCTTACTAGACAGTGATAATCAATTAATGTTTGATGGTCGAGAAGTGACTACAGAATATTATGGTGAAAAAACAGCCAGTGAGAGATTAGAAGAAATGATAGGGTTAGAGAACCTGAAGAGTGAAGTCAAGGAATTTATCGCAATTTCTAAAATGAATAAAATCCGTAAGGAAAAAGGATTTGCGACTTCAGGGTTTAACTTACATTCATTATTCTTAGGGAATCCAGGAACTGGTAAAACAACGGTCGCTCGATTAATGGGACAATTATTACATGAAAATGGCATTATTGCTTCTAGCAAATATGTTGAAACTTCTAGAAGTAATTTAGTGGGACAATACATTGGTCATACCGCTCAAAAAACAAAAGAAATTTTAGAATCTGCTTTAGGCGGGGTATTGTTTATTGATGAAGCATACACTCTTGCGGTAGGTGGCGAAAATGATTTTGGAATTGAAGCTATCAACGAAATTTTGAAATTTATGGAAGATCATCGAGAAGATTTAGTTATTATCTTTGCAGGCTATACGAAGGATATGGAAAGATTCTTAGAGATGAACGAAGGGCTTCGAAGCAGAATTCCAAATACCTTTGTTTTTGAGGACTATACTTACGAACAACTTGTGCAAATTGGGTTGGATGAACTTGCGAAAAATGGGTATACGGTAGATGTAGAGGCGTATAAAGCGTTGATTGAAAATAATTTAGAAAAAACCAATGATCATAGTAATGGTCGATGGGTAAGAAATCAAAATGAAAAAATCTTACGAAAATTAGCAGTCTATATGTTTGATAATGGATTGGAAGATTTAAATGATATTCCAAATGCGATTATTGAACAATGTAGGGTCTAATTAAAATAGAAAGAGAGGCGTACTGATGGCAGAAGAATTTGATAATGAAGTAAAAGAAGAAAAACAATATGTTTTACCTGGTGGAGAAGGCGGAAATGATAAAAGTATTTTCGGAATTTGGGAATCGATCCAAAATCATTTAACTCCCGAATATAGAAAAAGATACTTTATTCGCAGACTCCTTTGCTGTATTGTAATTACTATTATTTGGTCTTCTATTACAGCTGGGTTTATGCCTGGCTTATTAAGCAATATTGTTTCGCTCCTGTTAGGAGTTTTGTCATTTGTTTTTTGGCATTATTCTTATTGGAGTTATCAAGGTGGACATATCGATAACTTTTTAAGTGGATATATTCGATTTGGAGGGTTCATCAGTTTAGTGTTTCGAACAATTTTTCAGCATGTTTTAGTCTATCTGTGGATAACCTTCATTGCTCCTTTAAGTGGATATGTCACTTGGCAAAAGGCTGTTAAAAAAGATAAAGTACTATACATTGAAACAAAATTATAAGACAAAGAGGTGAATTTGATCACCTCTTTTTTGTTTTAAGTTCATTTTAAGTTCGCTTCGTATACTAAAATCATCAAGAAAAGGAATCGAGGAGAACGAGATGGAACATAAAAAACAATGGTTATTGACAACAACATTATTTATCTCTCTAGGTTTGGCTGCTTGCGGATCACAAAGCGTATTAAGCCAAGCAGAAGCACAAGCGCAAACCACTACTAAGACATCTACAACTTCAAAGGCGCAGACGACTTCTTATTTTGAAACGTCCGATTTAACAGCAACTTACGAGGAATCAACCGCTTCAAAAATTTCATTGCAAGGGACAACGGCAACCGCTTCAGGTGAAGGGGTAACAGTGAATGGAAGCACAGTGGAAATCACTAAAGCTGGAACATACATCGTAGAGGGAACGGCATCGAAAGTTCAATTGAAAGTGGCAGCGGGAAAGGAAGATGAAGTACAAATCGTCTTTAAGAACGCAACATTGAAGAATACAGAAGCTCCATTATTAGTGGACACGGCGAAAAAAGTGATTTTAACGCTAGCCGATGGAACGAAAAATGAAGTGGCCGATGAATCAACATCAACGGTCAAAGGAGCCATCTACTCCGATAGTGACTTAACGATTAACGGGAAAGGTTCCTTAACCGTCACAGGCGCAGCAAGTAATGCCATTAAATCGAAAGACGGCATTCGCATTGTAGATGCAACCATCACTACAACAGCCAAAAAACACGGAATTGCAGCGAATGACTTCGTGAACGTATCGGGTGCGACACTAAACTTAACAGCCGATGAAGATGGCATTCACTCAGATAACGAGGATGATGTATTGCTAGGAAATGTTTACTTAGTCAATACGAATATCACCGTCAATGCTGGAGACGACGGAATTAACGCTTCGAATACGCTGCTCATCGACGAAGGTGCAACCATCGATGTACAAAAGAGTGAAGAAGGTCTTGAGGCTCGATTGATTCATCAAGTCGGTGGCACGATTACCGTAAAATCTTCTGACGATGGATTAAACGCGAAAGATTGGACGTTAGAATCCTCTGACGAGCAAGGTCCAGGTCAACAAACGAAGAAAGTAAAATCTGAAGCCGCAAATGCGAAAAACTTAGAGCAAGCAGGTGATGTGAAGATTGTGATTGACGGAGGAACATTAATCGTAGACGCTGAAGGGGATGGCCTTGATGCCAACGGATCAATTGAAATTAATGGCGGAACAGTCGTTGTTAATGGTCCAACAAGCGGTGCAAATGGAGCTCTTGACTATGACGATACCGCAACATTAAACGGTGGTACGGTACTCTTTGTCGACAATGGACAAATGACGATGGGATTCGGTAATGACTCTAATCAAGCTTACTTAATGGCAAGCATTCAAGGAACGGCTGGCTCGACCGTTGAAGTAGTTGATTCTTCAGGGAAAACTGTCGCAAGCTTAAAAGCCTCTAAGTCGTTCTCAACAGTATTAATCAGTAGCCAAGATATTAAAGAGGGCGAAAAATATATGATTAAAGTTGGTTCAAACACAACAACGGCTACAGCTTCAAAACAAGCAGTTAATGTTGGTGGAGGACCTGGACAAGGTGGACCTGGTGGAGGACAACCAGGACAAGGAGGTGCAGGCGGTAGACAAGGCCGATAATCATTTCTAGGAACCTTGAAAGGGGTGAGTCCACCAAAATATGAAGGATAAGAATAATGGTAAAATCAATTTTCAAAAAGTGAGGTGGGTCCACCAAAGGATAAAATAGAGTAAGGAAGTCATGAAAAATAAATAAAGGGGGTGCGCGCTATGTAAAGATTTATGAAAAAAGATAACAGCTCATCTGACTTAAAATGGGGTATTGTCTCAGCTGGCGAAAGCTTAACTGAGACAATACCCCATTATTCATGTTATATTATCTAACATAAGAGGTAAGACAGATTTTGACAACGACTCAAAATGTTTTTTAGAATATACTTACATAAAGGAGGAAGACTGATGGGTGAAAAGGAACTGCGACGTTCACTAGCCGTCTTTCCAATCGGAACAGTGATGAAGCTGACCGATTTATCTGCAAGACAAATTCGATATTATGAAGAACAGCGATTGGTAATTCCTGAACGTTCTGAGACGAACCGTCGCATGTATTCCTTGAATGATGTCGATCGCTTATTGGAAATTAAAGATTATTTGGCTGATGGATTAACCATTATGGCCATTCAGAAAATTTTCAATAAGAATACAAATCCCGTAACAAAAGAGAGCGTAAAAGAAACACTGACGGATGAGGATGTCCGACGAATCTTCTACGACGAGATTATGCATATTAGCCGCTACTCTGGCGGAGAAAAATGGAACTTATAGGAGGAAGCCAATGATTACACATGAAGAGATTAGAAGACAGGTAGAAGAGAAAGATGTTCGTTACTTACGATTGATCTTTACGGATATCCTTGGGACTATTAAAAACGTGGAAGTGCCAATTACACAATTAGATAAAGTGTTGGCCAACAAAATGATGTTTGATGGTTCATCTATTGAAGGATTTGTTCGTATCGAAGAAAGTGATATGTACTTATATCCAGACCTTTCAACTTGGGTGGTATTTCCATGGAGCAGTAAACATGGTACCATCGCGCGTTTAATCTGTGATGTTTACAAACCAGACGGAACACCATTTGCGGGGGACCCTCGTTCAAATTTAAAACGTGTGTTAACGAAATGAAAGAATTAGGTTTCTCAAACTTCAACTTAGGACCAGAGCCAGAGTTCTTTTTATTCAAACTAGATGAAACCGGCGAACCAACCCTTGAAGGAAACGACCAAGGAAGCTACTTCGACTTAGCGCCAATCGACCTTGGGGAAGAATGCCGTCGCGAAATCGTTCTTGAATTAGAAAAGATTGGTTTTGATATTGAAGCAAGTCACCACGAAGTAGCGCCTGGCCAACATGAAATCGACTGGAAATACTCTGATGCGGTTGCAGCTTGCGATAACATTCAAACCTTCAAACTGGTGGTAAAAACAATTGCGCGTAAACATGGATTACATGCGACATTTATGCCAAAACCAGTATTCGGAATTGCCGGTAGCGGAATGCACTTCAATTTATCCTTATTTGATAAAGACGGAAACAATGCGTTCTTCGACGAAAAGGGTGACCAACGTTTAAGCGACACTTGCCGTCACTTTATCGCAGGAGTGATGAAACATGCGAAAGCTCTAACTGCGGTATGTAACCCAACCGTAAACTCGTACAAACGTTTAGTTCCAGGTTACGAAGCTCCTGTATATATTGCATGGTCAGCACGTAACCGTTCACCGCTGATTCGTATTCCGGAATCTCGTGGAATTTCGACTCGTATTGAATTGCGCAGCGTAGATCCTTCTGCAAACCCATATTTAGCAATGGCTGCGATTTTAACGGCTGGTCTTGAAGGGGTTAAAGAAAAAATGGAAGTTCCTGCAGCTATTGACCGCAATATTTATGCGATGTCTGCTCGCGAACGCAAGGAAGCAGGGATTGATGATTTACCAGGAACATTAAATGAAGCGATTGAATACTTGAAACAAGATAAAACCGTTCAATCAGCATTAGGAAGTCATATCTTAGACAACTTTATCGAAGCGAAACGTTTTGAGTGGGCTGCATATCGTAGTCAAGTATCTCAATGGGAATTAGATCAATACTTAAAACTATTCTAAAAAATTAAATCAAAGGGCGTATCGTCGTGATGCGCTCTTTTTTGATACAGATATCTTTGCCCAACACCGCTTTCCATTGATAGTAAAGCTTTCTCTTCGGTAAAGTTTTGACATATTTTGCTGAAAGTGTAATACTGATAAGGAAACATGAAAAGAAAGAGAGTGCACACATGTATATAAAAGAGATGTCGAATGCGTTAGAAGAGTATCATTCTTTTATGGAAACACAAGCCAATAGAACGGTTTTTCAAACACCTGAATGGGGTGAAGTGAAGGCAGATGGCTCATGGACAAAAGATGTATTGCTGGTTATGACGGATGCTCATGAACCGGTTGCCGCTGCGATGATTCTTTACCGTAAATTACCCGGAGTGAATAAGTATTTAGCGTACGCGCCTCGTGGGATTGTAACGGATTATACAAATGCAGAACAATTAAAATCGATCTTTGCGACTTTAAAAGTCTATTTAAAAGCTAAAAATGCATTTGGATTAAAGATTGACCCAGAGTTACAATGGCGTGAATGGACAAACAAGTTCGAAATGGTCGAAGGTGGATTCAACAATGAAGAGTTCCGCAATAACATTTTAGCGTCTGGTTTTGTCGAACGCCCCATGGATTTAGGGTTCGACGGGATTCAACCGCGTTTAACAATGATTTTATCGTTGAGAGATGAAGGAAAAGGCATCGTCGAAACGTTCAATAAAAAAGAACGGTATAAAGTGAATGTGGCGAAGAAGCAAGGGGTTGTTTGCTACAAAGGAACGCTTGAAGATATGCCAATCTATGATGAGTTGAACAAGATTACGGCTGAACGTGATCAATATGTGGCACGTAGTATCGAGTATTTAACAACAATGTACCAACACCTTCACCCTAAAGGCATGGTGGATTTATACTTTGCCAAAGTAGACTATAATGTCCAATTATCATTTGCGACAAATCGTTTAGAAACTGCGCAAAAAGAGTTCGATAAGTTAACAGGACAATTGGGAACGCTCAATAATCCTAAGCGAATTGAAAATGTTCAAAAACAAATCGACTCTCTAAAAGTAAATATTGAAAAATACGAAAAAGAAATTGACCGTGTGAAAGCTGACTTAGAAAAGTATCCAGAGGGGAAAGTAGTCAGTGGAGCTTTTGTAGTGACGTACCTCGATAAAGCCTACTACTTATACGGGGCTAATATTACTGACGATGGTGGATTGAATGCGAACAAAGCGCTTGTATCGTGGATTATGCAAACTCTTTATGATGAAAGGCATTCGCTCATTCGACTTCTTTGGAGTTTCGGAAGACCAAGAACATCATGGTGGTATTAACGGCTTTAAGCAATCGTTTGATCCTGAGTTAGTCGAATATATCGGTGAGTTCGATATGCCAATCTCTAAGTTCTGGTTTGAAGTGTTCCATACTTGGGCGCCTAAAGCAGTCAGCTTAAAGAACAAATTATTAGTAAGACGTAAAAAATAGTCAAAAGGCTGGAAGAAGTTTCCGGCCTTTTTTAAAAAAGATTGAAAGGAGAATGGAATGCAGAAAAATAGTCATTTAAGAAAACTTGTTTTTATCGCATTATTAACTGCTCAAGGAATTGTCTTAGGGTTGTTGGAACAAGCCATTCCGTTTCCTTTTGCGTTTGCACCAGGGGCTAAGTTGGGGTTGGCAAATATAGTAACTTTAATTAGTTTATATACTTTATCCTTTAAAGAGGTCGTCTTTGTCATTGTGATGAAAACGTTGCTGACAACCGTTCTTGGAGGGACTTTTTCTACTTTTCTATATAGTGGTATGGGTGCCCTTGTCAGTTTTATCGGAATGTATCTTGTGAAGCAGCTTGGTGAAAAGCGGGTCAGCATGATTGGAGTGAGTGCTACTGGTGGAATTCTGCACAATGTAGGGCAATTGATGGTAGCAAGTTGGATGGCTAAATCGTGGACGGTGCTCTTATATTTACCAGCAATGTCAATCGTTGGAATCTTTGCTGGTATAGCTGTTGGGGTTGCCGCAAATTACGCGTTGGCTCATATTAAAGTTCTTCAATATTTTTCTAAAAAATAGAAGGGTTCCTTCGTGAAAAAAAAGACAATCCTATGGACAAAAGCACAATTATAGACTATACTACTAAAGTGATAAAGCTCAAGGGGGATTTACAATGACAAAAACAAACATTGTAGTAATCGGTGCAGGTTTTGCCGGAGTTGCTGCTACCAAAACATTGTCACATAAGTTGAAAAAGAATAAAGATGTTACGATTACATTGATTGATAAACATCCTTACTTAACTTATATGACGGAATTACATGAAGTTGCTGGGGGGCGTGTTGAACCAGATGCGATTCAATACGACTTACAAAAGATTTTTGCTCGTTCAAAAAATGTCAACTTAGTAACAGATACCGTTACGAATCTTGATAAAGAAAACAAAGTAGTTCGCACAAAACATGGTGAATTCTCTTATGATTATTTAGTGCTTGGAATGGGTGGAGAAGCAAATGACTTCGGCGTCCCAGGGGTTAAAGAAAATGGATTTACGTTATGGTCAATGGAAGATGCTGTTAAAATGCGTAAACACATCCTTAACTGTGTTGAAAAAGCAGCTAAAGAACATGACCCTCAAAAACGTAAAGCGTTATTAACGTTTGCGGTTTGTGGTGCCGGATTTACTGGGGTTGAACTAGTCGGTGAATTAATGGACTGGATTCCAGTGTTAGCACATGAATACAATTTAGATAAAGAAGATTTTGACTTATATATTATTGAAGCCGTTCCAACTATCTTAAACATGTTAGATGCAAGCGATGCGGATAAAGCAGAAGCCTTCATGGTAAACGCGGCATCAAAGTGATTAAAGGAAACGGAATTTCTGAAGTGAAGCAAAATAGCATTCGCTTAGCAGACGGTACGGTTATTCCAACTTACTCACTATTCTGGACAGCAGGCGTTAAAGCTAACACTGAAGCAGAAGTGTTTGGGTTTAAAGCAGCAAGAGCAGGACGTTTAGTCGTTAATGAGAATATGTTAATCGATGGCGAAACCGATATTTTTGCTGTTGGAGACTTAGCGTACTATGAAGAACCAGATAAAGAAAACCGCCCACATCCACAAATTGTACAAGCGGCTGAACAAACTGGTAAAACAGCAGCGAAAAATATTATCGCATCTATCAACAATACTTCAAAAGTTGCTTACAAAGGGAAATACGATGGATTCATGGTTTCTATTGGTTCTCACTACGGCGTAGCATTCTTGATGGGTAAATGGCACTTAAGTGGATTTTTCGCAATGTTGATGAAACATCTCGTAAACATCAAGTATTTCTTAGAAATCTTCTCACTATACTATGCGATTCAATATGTATTCCATGAATTCTTCCATATTAAAAACCGTCGTAATATCTTCCGTGGACACCTATCACGCTACGGTAATGTATTATGGTCAGTGCCGCTTCGATTATTCTACGGTGGTATGTGGACAATTGAAGGGTTGAAGAAAATCTTTGGTTTATGGGGAGCTCATAGCTGGATTGATGGAACTCATTTAGCATTCCCATTCCCTTGGTTGTTAGAACCAACTTCTGCTGCAAGTGGAGCATCTGAAGCTGTTTCAGCAGCAAGTGGTGCTACAGAAACAGCAGCACAAACAGCTACTCAAGTCGTTTCGTTCGGTTTCAACTATTCATATGGGGAACAACCAGCAATGGTATTAGAAAGATGCCAGATTGGTTTGCTTCAATCATGCAAATTATGATTCCTAATGTTGAAGTTGCACATTTAATGCAAAAAGTAATGTCCTTTGTAGAGTTAGCAATCGGTCTTGCTATTATGGCTGGTTTCTTAACTTGGATCGTCAACGCAGTGACAATCGGTTTAGTCGCAACATTCTGTTTATCAGGAATGTTCTACTGGGTAAACATGTGGTTTGTTCCTGCTGCGATTGCGTTAATGAACGGATCAGGTCGCGCGTTTGGTTTAGACTACTACTTCATTCCTTGGTTCCAAAGAACAGCTGGAAAATGGTGGTATGGTAAATCGAAAGCAATCTATGGCTTCGATAAGCAAGGAAACCAACTTGTAAAATAGGATATGGTATAATGAGGTCGACAATTTTTGTCGGCTTCTTTTTTTAAAAGTCGATTTGAAGGAGAAAATATATGACGGCTGTACATCCAATGTGGATGAAATATCCAGAACTTCACGAAGAACTAAAACAAGTAAAAAAATTAATGAGAGATTCCATTCAAATAGAGAATAAGGCCATTAAGGATGCAATTTTATCAGTCCTTGATTCAGGGGGGGAAAATGGTTCGTCCTGCATATTTGATTCTATTCTCTATGTGGAACGACAATAGAAATAAAGAAGAAGTTCGTGCTATTGCGGCTGCTTTGGAGCTATTACATGTGGCTACATTATTCCATGACGATGTGATAGATGAATCTAGCGTTCGAAGAGGTCAAGAGACGATTAGCGCAAAATTGGGGAATCGAGTAGCCATTTATGCAGGGGATTATTTATTGACGGTTTGTTATCAACTGTTATCTTCCTATAGCAAAGATTTAGTGAATATCCAAATTCCCACACGTGGAATGATGCAAGTGATTCAAGGGGAACTGTCTCAAATGGAAGAACGTTATCGTTTAAATGTGACGGTTCAAGACTATCTGAAGAGAATTGAAGGGAAAACAGCGCAACTTTTTATGTTAAGTTGTGTGATGGGAGAACAGTTTTCACTCTTGAAAGAAGAAGCAAGAGCAAGACAAATTGGTCATGCGATAGGAATGTCTTTCCAGATTTTAGATGATATCTTAGATTATGAAATTGATGCTCATCAATTTGGAAAACCGGTATTAGAGGATGTAGCTCAAGGGGTGTATACTTTACCACTCATTATGGCTTTGTCCAAAAAAGAGAAGGAATTGCTCCCGCTTCTAGAAAAAAAGGAGCTTATTTCTGAAGTGGAAAGAAAGAAAGTGCAGCAACTGGTATTAAAATCTGGTGGAGTGGAATCTGCAAAAGAATTAGCCGAAAAATATACGAATCGCGCTTTGCAACAAATTGAACGATTGCCAGAAAAGAATGTAAGAGCAATGTTGTTAGATATCACAAGCCGTTTATTGCAGAGAGAATATTAATAACTATTCATTCACAAAGAAAGGTGTTTTCATTTCAGAAAACACCTTTTTCACTTTATTTCTTTAAGTGAAAAGAAGAACAAAATTCCAGAGAAAACTAGACTTTTGCCCGTGATATGCTATAATTAATGGTACGAAATATAAAATATAGAGAAGGATGGTAAAAACCATGACTATCAAAAAATCTTTATCTGCAACAGCAGTATTATTATCATCTGTGTTTGTTTTAGCAGCATGTGGCGGAAACAGCAAAACAGATTCAAGCAAAACAACAACACAATCTGCTACGACTCAAACTGCAACTACACAAGCGGCAGCACAAAAATCTGATGCAGCTTTAAAAGATGGTACTTATAAATTAGTATCAGCTGCTGACAAACGTGGTTGGCATGTTGAATTTACGATTACTGTTGAAGGTGGAAAAATCACTAAATCTGATTATGACAACTTAAACGATAAAGGTGAACGTAAATCAGCAGATGCTGCATACGAAAAATCAATGAAAGATAAACTGGGTACTGGACCAGCTGAATACTTTAAAGCATACAATGAAGGTCTTGTTTCTAAACAAAATCCTAAAGATGTTGAAGTAGTTACAGGTGCAACAAACGCACATACTTCATTTGTGGAATATGCAAACAAATTAATTGAAGCTGCTAAAAAAGGTGATACTACTGAAATTAAAGTAGAAGCACCAAAAAACTAATGGGTTACAAGTGAAAACTGCGAACTCCTGTACTTTTCGTGCAGGAGTTTTTAGTTTATTGATAGGGAATAGGATGCCGAATTACTGGAATAAGGTTTAGTTTTTATGAAAAATGAGATACAATACATAGGATGAATGAGAAGGAGAGTGTTATGAGGAAAAAATGGATGAAATGGGGCCTTTTGGCAGTGATGTCTACAACGGTTTTAGCAGCTTGCCAAAGTCAACCGAAGAATGAAGCAGACACTGTTTCTGGCGCATCAATTAAAACTCCAAGAGAAATTATTAAATCTCCGGTGAAAAAGACAGATTTCTTATTAGGGACGGCTGTTTCATTGTCCGTCTATCATCCTAATTCTGAGGCTCTAATCGAGAGTGCTTGGAGATGATTAAAGATTTAGAAAAGAGAATTACTGTAAATGCTTCTGGATCTGAAGTGGATGAAGTAAACATTGCTGCCGGTGAAAAGCCTGTAAAGGTCAGCGCGGATGTTTATGAACTCATTAAATTGGGATTGGAATATAGTGCGGAATTTAATGGAGCATTTGATATTACTGTGGGACCATTAACGTCGTTGTGGCATATCGGATTTGATGATGCCAAAAAGCCTACTCAAGAAGAAATTGATGCAGTTCTCCCTCTTGTCGATTATAAGGAAGTAGAGCTAAATGATGCTGAACAAACAGTGTTCTTGAAGAAAAAAGGAATGAAATTGGATTTAGGCGGGATTGCAAAAGGATATATTGCCGATAAGGTTTGGGATTATTTTGCTAAAGAAGGGGTAACGACGGCCGTTATCGATTTAGGTGGAAATATTGTTGTTATGGGAGGTTCCCCTGCAAGAAATGGGGTTGCATGGAATGTGGGAATTCAAGATCCAGTAGAATCTCGTGGGACAACTTTAGGGACGATTTTAGAAAAAGATAAAACAATCGTCACTTCAGGAATCTATGAACGATACTTAAAAGTGGACAATCAAGTCTATCATCATATTTTAAATCCTAAAACGGGTTATCCTTATGAGAATAATATCGAAGGAGTATCGGTAATTGTAAATCGTTCGACTAAAGGAGACGCTTTATCGACTTCGATGTTTTCTATTGGGGTGAAAGAAGGATTGGAATATGCGAATAGCCATAAAGATGTGGATGTCATTTTTGTGACAAAGGATAAAGGTCTATGTATCCGATTCGATTAAAGAGACTTTCAAACTAACAAACGGAGCACTTGAGTTGAAGGAGTCTATAGAATGATGTCAAAAAAAGAGTTTATTGAATTAGTGGAATTGCGAACGAAATTGGCTAGCGTTTTCCCATTTTTAACTGCTTTATGCTATTCTTTTATATTATTTAAAGAAATAAACGTTCTTAACATGTGTCTCTTCTTTGTTGGAATGTTGTCATTTGATATGGCAACGACCGTTATGAATAATTTGATGGATTATGTAAAAGCAAAGAACTCTGACTATCGTGATTATCATAATGTAATTGGAACAAGTAGTATAACGGTGAAAAAAGCGTGGCAAGTATTCGGAATTCTGTTTGCAGTTGCAGCAGTTTTTGGGATCATTCTTGTAGCGCGCACAAACATCCTTCTACTAATGGTCGGGGCACTTTGTTTCTTTATCGGTGTGTTCTATACTTTTGGTCCAATCCCGATTTCTCGGATGCCTCTTGGTGAAGTGTTGTCAGGTTTCACGATGGGATTTGGGATTTTCTGGATTACGGTATTTTTAAATGCGCCAGAAGGAACTATTTTTGCGGGTGTGCAGTTAGACGGAAGTATTTTAACGATGCAACTGGATATCGTTTCTCAGTTAAAGGTGTTTCTATTATCATTGCCACTTGTTTGTACAATTGCCAATATCATGTTAAGCAACAATATCTGTGACTTAGAAACGGATATTACCAACCACCGTTATACATTGGTTTACTATATTGGAAAGAAACAAGCATTAGTGGTTTATCAAGTACTTTATGCAGTTGCGTTTGGAGCGATGGTACTAGCAGTATTATTAGGAGTTGCGCCATGGATACTACTTGGTGTTCTTGTAGTTGGAATTCCTATTTATAAACATATTCAGCAGTTCAAAGCTATACAAGATAAGAAAACAACCTTTGCTTTAGCCATTAAAAATATGGTAATGATTCATTCTTTACAAATTATTCTGCTTCTTGTAGCATTATTACTAGGCTATTAGTGTTGACTTGACAAAATTTCACTGTTTCCTTATGATTAAATAGATATGGATTTATAGAAAGTAGTGAAAGAATGGCACAGAAAAAAGCAGCGTTAGCTTGTAGTGTATGTGGATCAAGAAATTATACCATTACTCTTGGTCAAAATCGTCGAGTTGAGCGTTTAGAAATCAAAAAATTCTGCAAATATTGTAATAAACAAACACTACATCGTGAAACAAAATAAAGAGGAAAGGGAGACCCAGCATGCGTTTTTTATCAAATGTTATTAAAGAGATGAAAAAAGTAACATGGCCAACAGGTAAAGAAGTAAACAAATATACTATTACAGTAATTATTACAGTGGTAGTAGCATTAGGCTTTTTTGCTGTGGTGGACTATGGGATTCATCAACTCATTACATTCCTTTTAAAATAATAGTACTTTATAGTGATTAGTGATATACTAAAAGCAGTTGAAAAAACCTTCGTCTTGAAGGTTTTTTTGTATGGAAAAATGTTGTTGATTCTTTAAGGAGGAGTATTAATGGAAAAAGAATGGTATGTATTACACACGTATTCAGGATATGAAAACAAAGTAAAATCAAATCTTCTATCACGTATCCAAAGCATGGGGATGGAAGAAAATATTTTTCGCGTCATCGTTCCTGAAGAAGAGGAAGTTGAAGTAAAAGATGGTAAAACAAAAACAACGGTGGAAAAAACTTTCCCTGGTTATGTATTAGTAGAAATGGTGATGTCTGACCAAGCGTGGTATGTTGTTCGTAACACTCCTGGGGTAACAGGTTTCGTTGGTTCGCACGGTGCGGGTTCAAAACCTTCTCCATTATTACCTGAAGAAGTAGAAGCAATCTTAGGACGTATCGGTGAAAAAGTACATGCTCCAGTTGATTTACATGTATCTGTTGGAGACTACGTTATCATCACTGAAGGTGCCTTCAACGATATGAGCGGTAAAGTAGTAGAACTTGACCACGAAAAACAAAAAATTAAAGTGGCGATTGAAATGTTCGGTCGTGAAACCATTGCAGACTTAGAGTTCCACCAAGTGAAAGAAGATGACTCTTATTAACATGTATCCTACAATGTTAGAACGTTTTATTCGATATGCGAAAATCAATACGCGTAGTGACTTGAAATCAACTAGCATCCCTACGACAAAGAGCCAATGGGAATTTTTAGAGATGCTTCGTGATGAATTAGTGGGGTATGGCTTTACAAAAGTAGAACTCGATTCAGAGGATAGCTACTTAGTCGCACTACTCCCAAGTAACTTAGAAGAAGGAAGTACGGCTCCTGCGATTGGATTTATCGCCCACGTCGATACCGCGGATTTCAACGCTGAAAATATCAATCCACAAATTTACGAGAATTATAACGGGGAAGATGTGGTTCTAAACGCCGAGAAAAAATTGGTGATGACGGTTAGCGAGTTTCCAAATCTCAAAAATTATATTGGGGAAACGTTGATTACCACAGATGGAACAACACTGTTGGGTGCCGATGATAAGGCAGGGCTCGTTTCGGTATTAGAAGCGTGCTTGTACTTAATAGCGAATCCAGAAATTCCGCATGGCGATATTTGGTTAGCATTTGGGCCTGACGAAGAAATCGGAAAAGGCGCACACCGTTTCAAAGCAGAAAGAATGCCTGCAAAATTTGCCTACACTTTAGATAGTGGAGTGGTAGGGAAGTTAGAATATGAAACGTTTAATGCAGCTCGTGCAGTGGTGACAATTCACGGGACAAGTGTCCACCCAGGACAAGCTAAAAATGTCATGGTGAATGCTTTGGCGGAAGCGGCAAAACTATTTGCTCGCATGCCAGAGGATGAAGTGCCAGAACGTACAAGTGGGTACGAAGGCTACTTTATGTTATCGAAACAATCAGGCGGCATCGGTAAAGTTGAATTGGAATATATTATTCGTGATCACTCGATGGAGAAATTCGAAGAGAGAAAAGCGCGGTTCCAACAAATCGTCGATGCGCAAAATGCAACGTATGATGTGCCACGTATCGAATGTACGATTTACGATGAGTACTATAATATGTATGAAATCCTAAAAGACGATATGACTTCAGTTGAAGTAGCAATTGAGGCTTATAAAGAATGTGGTATCACGCCAGATATTCAACCATTCCGTGGAGGAACAGATGGATGTATTATTACTTATAAAGGAATCCCAACTCCAAACTTATTTACCGGAGCTGAGAACCTCCATGGGCAATACGAGTTCGTAACTCTCGAAAGCATGCAAAAAGCAAGTGATGTAGTATTGAAGATAATTGAATTAGTACAAAATAAAAAGGTCGGGTAATTACCCGGCCTTATTTTTATAGACCTCGATTATCGTTAAAGTAAGATAAAAAAGAATAGGAATACATTGTCATATGTTATAATGCATTACAAATACTTAGAATATTAATAAGGCAAGCTATTCGAAAGTAGGTTTAAAATGATTTTGAACAACAGAATAGGGAGATGTTTAGGATGAAAAAAGTAATGATTATTATTAATCCAACTTCTGGTGGAGAAAGAGCTTTGGATTATAAAGAAAAAATTGAAAATAAAGCGAAAGAATATTTTGACGTTGTTGAAACAAGAATGACTGAGAAAGCGAAAGACGCAACTATTTTTGCTGAAGAAGCTGTTAAAGAAAAAGCTGAAGCTGTAGTAGTGTTTGGTGGTGATGGTACCGTTAATGAAGTAATTTCAGGAATAGCTGAAAAAGAATATATTCCTAAACTAGGGATTATCCCAGGTGGGACAGGTAATTTAATTACAAAATTACTAGAAATCAGTCAAGATATTGATCAAGCAATAGAAGAACTAGATTTCAACAATACCAACACGATTGATATTGGGAAAGCCAACAATCATTACTTCGGATATATTTTTAGTGTGGGATCCCTGCCAGAAGCCATTCACAATGTTGAGATTGAAGATAAAACAAAATATGGTGTTCTAGCGTACGCCATTAATACAATGAAATCGATATTAAAAGATGAGGTGTTTACGATTCATGTTGAAACAGAGAATGGAAACTATCATGGAGAAGCTAGTCAAGTACTTGTTCTATTGTCCAACTATTATGCGGACAAAAAAATGTTTGATGAAAACAAGGATGGCTATGCTAATATATTGATTCTTAAAGATGCTTCTATCTTTTCAAAACTATCACTCATTCCTAATATATTAAAAGGGGATGTGGTTGAAAATGAAAATATCGAATATATTAAAGCAAAAGATATAAAAATCTCATCGGATTCAAAATTAGAGTCTGACGTCGATGGAGACCAATCGGACGATCTTCCAGTTGAGATTAAAATTTTTGGGAAATCATATTTCAGTTTACTCAGCTCCAAAAAGAGTAAAGTGAATACTCGTACAGAAATAATAACAAAAAGCGTTCGAGAAGATTCATTTGACCTCTTCTTGAACGCTTTTCTAATAGATGCCGAAAACAGGGGTCGAACCTGCGACCTACGCGTTACGAGTGCGTTGCTCTGCCAACTGAGCTATTTCGGCTGATGTACTTTTTATTATACGAGCCTCTAAAAAGAAAGTAAAGACTTTATTGAAAAAAATCAATGAAAAAGGAATTGGAAAAAAAATTTTTTTAAAAAAATAAATCATTTCGTTTGCAAACAGTCTTTGGTTATGATAAATTAATATCACTGTGAAGCGAACGTTCGCTTTATAAAACAGTTTCCAAAAAAACTTTGAAAAAGTTGAATAAAAACTGTTGACAGTAAAAAAATGTCCTATGATAGGATATAGAAGTTGTTGCAAAAACAACGATTGACCTTTGAAAACTGAACAAAGAAGACGAACCAAATGTGTAGGGACTTCATTATTTTTTTAATGAAGAAACAACAATTTCTTATCTCTTAAAGAGATACAATAAGTCAGTAATTAAAATGAGCTTTTCAAAGCTCATGAAAATTCAAATTTTTCATGAGAGTTTGATCCTGGCTCAGGACGAACGCTGGCGGCGTGCCTAATACATGCAAGTCGAACGAGAGCGACCGGTGCTTGCACTGGTCAATCTAGTGGCGAACGGGTGAGTAACACGTGGGTAACCTGCCCATCAGAGGGGGGATAACATTCGGAAACGGATGCTAAAACCGCATAGGTCTTCGAACCGCATGGTTTGAAGAGGAAAAGAGGCGCAAGCTTCTGCTGATGGATGGACCCGCGGTGCATTAGCTAGTTGGTGAGGTAACGGCTCACCAAGGCCGTGATGCATAGCCGACCTGAGAGGGTGATCGGCCACATTGGGACTGAGACACGGCCCAAACTCCTACGGGAGGCAGCAGTAGGGAATCTTCCGCAATGGACGCAAGTCTGACGGAGCAACGCCGCGTGAGTGAAGAAGGTTTTCGGATCGTAAAACTCTGTTGTTAGAGAAGAACAAGTGCTAGAGTAACTGTTAGCGCCTTGACGGTATCTAACCAGAAAGCCACGGCTAACTACGTGCCAGCAGCCGCGGTAATACGTAGGTGGCAAGCGTTGTCCGGATTTATTGGGCGTAAAGCGAGCGCAGGCGGTTCCTTAAGTCTGATGTGAAAGCCCCCGGCTCAACCGGGGAGGGTCATTGGAAACTGGGGAACTTGAGTGCAGAAGAGGAGAGTGGAATTCCATGTGTAGCGGTGAAATGCGTAGATATATGGAGGAACACCAGTGGCGAAGGCGACTCTCTGGTCTGTAACTGACGCTGAGGCTCGAAAGCGTGGGTAGCAAACAGGATTAGATACCCTGGTAGTCCACGCCGTAAACGATGAGTGCTAAGTGTTGGAGGGTTTCCGCCCTTCAGTGCTGCAGTTAACGCATTAAGCACTCCGCCTGGGGAGTACGACCGCAAGGTTGAAACTCAAAGGAATTGACGGGGACCCGCACAAGCGGTGGAGCATGTGGTTTAATTCGAAGCAACGCGAAGAACCTTACCAAGTCTTGACATCCTTTGACCACTCTAGAGATAGAGCTTTCCCTTCGGGGACAAAGTGACAGGTGGTGCATGGTTGTCGTCAGCTCGTGTCGTGAGATGTTGGGTTAAGTCCCGCAACGAGCGCAACCCTTATTACTAGTTGCCAGCATTCAGTTGGGCACTCTAGTGAGACTGCCGGTGACAAACCGGAGGAAGGTGGGGATGACGTCAAATCATCATGCCCCTTATGACTTGGGCTACACACGTGCTACAATGGATGGTACAACGAGCAGCGAACTCGCGAGGGTAAGCGAATCTCTTAAAGCCATTCTCAGTTCGGATTGTAGGCTGCAACTCGCCCTACATGAAGCCGGAATCGCTAGTAATCGCGGATCAGCACGCCGCGGTGAATACGTTCCCGGGTCTTGTACACACCGCCCGTCACACCACGAGAGTTTGTAACACCCAAAGTCGGTGAGGTAACCATTTTGGAGCCAGCCGCCCTAAGGTGGGATAGATGATTGGGGTGAAGTCGTAACAAGGTAGCCGTATCGGAAGGTGCGGCTGGATCACCTCCTTTCTAAGGATAAACCCTCAGTGCCGTAAGGTATTGAAGGTAATACGGAACCCTACAGGGTTTAGACTTCTTTGTTTAGTTTTGAGAGGTTTATCTCTCAATTTTGTTCTTTGAAAACTGAATACTATATCACAACAAATAACCAATTAATTTACCGAGCGTTAGAGTAACATCTAACGAAAAAGAGTTTTTTAACAAAACGCAACGCTATGCGACATTTAACCAACGGTTAAGTGAATAAGGGCGCACGGTGGATGCCTTGGTACTAGGAGCCGAAGAAGGACGGAACTAACACCGATATGCTTTGGGGAGCTGTAAGTAAGCTAAGATCCAAAGATTTCCGAATGGGGGAACCCAGCACCTTTCATAGGGTGTTACCAATGAGTGAATACATAGCTCATTAGGGAGGTACACGCAGGAACTGAAACATCTCATTACCTGCAGGAAGAGAAAGAAAAAAATCGATTCCCTGAGTAGCGGCGAGCGAAACGGGAGGAGCCCAAACCAACGAGCTTGCTTGTTGGGGTTGTAGGACTAGAACGTGAGAAGACATCAAGATAGCAGAAGTGGTCTGGAAAGGCCCATCACAGAAGGTGACAATCCTGTACGCGACATCTTGACGAACTCTACTAGCATCCTGAGTACGGCGGGACACGAGGAATCCCGTCGGAATCCGCCAGGACCATCTGGCAAGGCTAAATACTACCTAGTGACCGATAGTGAACCAGTACCGTGAGGGAAAGGTGAAAAGAACCCCGGGAGGGGAGTGAAAGAGTACCTGAAACCGTGTGCTTACAAGTAGTCAGAGCCCGTTAATGGGTGATGGCGTGCCTTTTGTAGAATGAACCGGCGAGTTACGTTTACATGCGAGGTTAAGATGAAGAGTCGGAGCCGTAGCGAAAGCGAGTCTGAATAGGGCGCATGAAGTATGTGGACGTAGACCCGAAACCAAGTGATCTACCCATGTCCAGGTTGAAGGTGCGGTAAAACGCACTGGAGGACCGAACCAGGGCACGTTGAAAAGTGCTTGGATGAGGTGTGGGTAGCGGAGAAATTCCAATCGAACTTGGAGATAGCTGGTTCTCTCCGAAATAGCTTTAGGGCTAGCCTCGGAAGTGAGAATCGTGGAGGTAGAGCACTGTTTGGACTAGGGGCCCATCTCGGGTTACCGAATTCAGATAAACTCCGAATGCCATGTATTTATATCCGGGAGTCAGACTGCGAGTGATAAGATCCGTAGTCGAAAGGGAAACAGCCCAGACCACCAGCTAAGGTCCCAAAATATCTGTTAAGTGGAAAAGGATGTGGGGTTGCACAGACAACTAGGATGTTGGCTTAGAAGCAGCCATCATTCAAAGAGTGCGTAATAGCTCACTAGTCGAGTGACCCTGCGCCGAAAATGTAACGGGGCTAAACAGATTACCGAAGCTGTGGATTGGACCTTATGGTCCAGTGGTAGGAGAGCGTTCTAAGGGCGGTGAAGCATGACCGTAAGGACATGTGGAGCGCTTAGAAGTGAGAATGCCGGTATGAGTAGCGAAAGACGGGTGAGAATCCCGTCCACCGAATAACTAAGGTTTCCTGGGGAAGGCTCGTCCTCCCAGGGTTAGTCGGGACCTAAGGCGAGGCCGATAGGCGTAGTCGATGGACAACAGGTTGATATTCCTGTACTTCTATAAATCGTTTGAGCAATGGAGGGACGCAGGAGGCTAAGAAAAGCGTACGACTGGAAGTGTACGCCCAAGCAGTGAGTCGGCTGATGAGTCAAATGCTTATCACGGATGCGACAAGCTGTAACGGGGAGGGAAGTTTAGTACCGAAGTTTCTGATGTCACACTGCCGAGAAAAAGCTTCTAGCAAGATTTATAGGACCCGTACCGCAAACCGACACAGGTAGTTGAGGAGAGAATCCTAAGGTGAGCGAGCGAACTCTCGTTAAGGAACTCGGCAAAATGACCCCGTAACTTCGGGAGAAGGGGTGCTGGTAGCAATACCAGCCGCAGTGAATAGGCCCAGGCGACTGTTTATCAAAAACACAGGTCTCTGCAAAATCGAAAGATGACGTATAGGGGCTGACGCCTGCCCGGTGCTGGAAGGTTAAGAGGAGAGGTTAGCGCAAGCGAAGCTTTGAATTGAAGCCCCAGTAAACGGCGGCCGTAACTATAACGGTCCTAAGGTAGCGAAATTCCTTGTCGGGTAAGTTCCGACCCGCACGAAAGGCGTAACGATCTGGGCACTGTCTCAACGAGAGACTCGGTGAAATTATAGTACCTGTGAAGATGCAGGTTACCCGCGACAGGACGGAAAGACCCCATGGAGCTTTACTGTAGTTTGATATTGAGTGTTTGTGTCACATGTACAGGATAGGTAGGAGCTGAAGAATCCGGGACGCCAGTTTCGGAGGAGGCAACGGTGGGATACTACCCTGTGACATGACCACTTAACCCGCACCCTCACCGGGGTGGGAGACAGTGTCAGACGGGCAGTTTGACTGGGGCGGTCGCCTCCTAAAGTGTAACGGAGGCGCCCAAAGGTTCCCTCAGAATGGTTGGAAATCATTCGAAGAGTGTAAAGGCAGAAGGGAGCTTGACTGCGAGACCTACAAGTCGAGCAGGGACGAAAGTCGGGCTTAGTGATCCGGTGGTTCCGCATGGAAGGGCCATCGCTCAACGGATAAAAGCTACCCTGGGGATAACAGGCTTATCTCCCCCAAGAGTTCACATCGACGGGGAGGTTTGGCACCTCGATGTCGGCTCATCGCATCCTGGGGCTGAAGTCGGTCCCAAGGGTTGGGCTGTTCGCCCATTAAAGCGGTACGCGAGCTGGGTTCAGAACGTCGTGAGACAGTTCGGTCCCTATCCGTCGCGGGCGTTGGAAATTTGAGAGGAGCTGTCCTTAGTACGAGAGGACCGGGATGGACACACCGCTGGTGTACCAGTTGTTCTGCCAAGAGCATCGCTGGGTAGCTATGTGTGGACGGGATAAACGCTGAAAGCATCTAAGCGTGAAGCCCCCCTCGAGATGAGATTTCCCATCACATTAAGTGAGTAAGACCCCTGAGAGACGATCAGGTAGATAGGCTAGAAGTGGAAGTGCCGCGAGGCATGGAGCGGACTAGTACTAATCGGTCGAGGACTTAACCACGAGTTGTATAGCTGGTAGATTGATGGAGTTGGATATAGATTCAGTTTTGAAAGAACGAAAGTTTTTTCAGAAATAAAGTGTGGTGACGATGGCAAGAAGGATACACCTGTTCCCATCTCGAACACAGAAGTTAAGCTTCTTAGCGCCGATAGTAGTTGGGGGTTTCTCCCTGCGAGGGTAGGACGTTGCCACGCTTTATTATAATGGAGGTTTAGCTCAGCTGGGAGAGCATCTGCCTTACAAGCAGAGGGTCAGCGGTTCGATCCCGTTAACCTCCATTGATGAGTGATTAGCTCAGTTGGTAGAGCATCTGACTTTTAATCAGAGGGTCACAGGTTCGAGCCCTGTATCACTCATAGCCGGCTTAGCTCAGTTGGTAGAGCATCTGATTTGTAATCAGAGGGTCGAGGGTTCAAGTCCTTTAGCCGGCATTAAAACCAAATTTGCGGAAGTAGTTCAGTGGTAGAACACCACCTTGCCAAGGTGGGGGTCGCGGGTTCGAACCCCGTCTTCCGCTTAGCCAATGTAAAACCATGGCCCATGCCGGGGTGGCGGAATTGGCAGACGCACAGGACTTAAAATCCTGCGGTCAGTGATGACCGTACCGGTTCGACCCCGGTCCTCGGCATTAACTAAATATACAATGCACCCATAGCTCAATTGGATAGAGTACTTGACTACGAATCAAGCGGTTACAGGTTCGACTCCTGTTGGGTGCATTTTTTACTTACGGGAATTAGCTCAGCTTGGTAGAGCACTTGGTTTGGGACCAAGGGGTCGTAGGTTCGAATCCTGTATTCCCGATAATTATGAAGAAAAGAAGCTAGACAAATCTCTAGCTTCTTTTTTGTTTTAAAGGCAATTTAATTGGCAATGAGGGAAAACTTTTGTATAATTAAAGTCAAATATAGTCAAGGTTAAAGGAGGAAGATGAATGCAAAATCAGAATCAAAATATGTCCGATTTGATAGAAAGTTATTTAAAAAATGTATTGCTTTCGAATGAAACAGTAGAAATCAGACGCAGTGAGATTGCAGATCAATTCAATTGCGTTCCTTCTCAAATTAATTACGTGATTAATACTCGTTTTACCATCCAACAAGGGTATGTCGTAGAAAGTAAGCGAGGTGGCGGTGGATATATCCGCATAATGAAAGTCATTTAGTAGATGAAATGGATGTTCTAAACACTTTAGGAGATTTAATTCCGCCTCAATTATCAGTACGAGAAGCAAATCATTTATTACAAAATTTATATGAGAACGAATTAATATCAAAACGTGAAGCCCAAATGATGGCTTTGATGATGGAGAAGGACACGTTTCCAGTTTCTGTTAAAAATGGAGATGAAATTCGTAGTAATATGATGAAGAAATTAATCGATAACTTGAAGTATCGTTAGAAACAGAAAGGATAAAGTCCATGAGTGAAATTTTTACACCAAAAGCAAAAAGTGCGATGGTTTTAGCTGCTAGAGAAGCTATTTTATTTAAGCATCAGGCTGTCGGGACAGAGCATTTATTATTAGGGTTAATCTTAGAACAAGAAGGAATTGCTGGACATGTACTACGTGCAGCAGGCCTCACAGCAGAAATCGTTCGTACGGAAATCGAATCACTGACAGGATATGGCTCAAACCGAAAACAGATGGATCCTTATTTAATGCCTTATTCTCCTAGAGCTAAAAAGGTGATTTTATCTGCTACAGATGAAGCAAAACGCCTCGAAGTGCCACAAGTTGGAACAGAACACTTATTATTAGCCTTATTACGTGAGGAAGTATTAGCAACGAAGATTCTTCGTGATAACCAAGTTGACCCTCAAGAATTAATGAAAGAAATCTACGGGAAAATAGGAATTCAACCTGCTAGTTCTGGAGCTGCTAAAAGAAAAGCCCGCCAAGAATCTAGCCAAGAGGGAACCCCTACATTAAATGGATTAGCGCGTGACTTAACAGAATTAGCGCGCCAAGGTAAGATTGATCCAGTGGTTGGTCGTGAAGAAGAAGTACGTCGTATTATACAAATTATTAGTCGTCGTACAAAAAATAATCCAGTTCTTGTTGGGGAACCAGGTGTTGGTAAAACAGCTATTGTTGAAGGCTTAGCTCAACGAATGGTCTCTGGAGAAGTTCCTGAAGAAATTGCTGAGAAGCGTTTAATGATGTTAGATATGGGTGCAGTCGTTGCAGGAACGAAATATCGTGGTGAATTCGAAGAGCGCATGAAGAAAATTTTGGATGAAGTGTACCGTGAACAAGATGTGATTCTCTTTATTGATGAGTTGCATACGTTGATTGGCGCAGGTGGAGCGGAAGGTTCGATTGATGCTTCTAATATCTTAAAACCAGCGCTTGCCCGTGGAGAAATCCAAGTCATTGGGGCAACAACTTTAGACGAGTATCAAAAATATATTGAGAAAGATGCTGCATTAGAGCGTCGATTTGCCTCCATTCAAGTGAATGAACCGAGTGCAGATGATACCGTTGAAATCTTAAAAGGCCTTCGCAAACGTTATGAAGAGCACCACCGCGTGGAAATCACTGACGCAGCGATTGAAGCAGCAGTTCAATTATCAGTCCGTTATATTACGTCTCGTAAATTACCAGATAAAGCTATCGACTTGATGGACGAAACAGCAGCTAAAGCTCGACTAGATCGTAGTGGCAAACACTCACCGCTTCAAAAACTCGAAGTAGAAGTGGCAGAACTAGCAGTGAAGAAAGACGAAGCGATTCGTGAGCAAAAATTCGAAGAAGCAGCTCGTTTACGCAAGAAAGAACAAGCCAAACGCGACAAGCTTGAGAAACTACGCAAAAAAGTAGAAGTCGAAGCAAAACAAGAATTCGTCGCAGCCATCACAGACGAAGATATCGCAGAAGTGGTATCCCAATGGACTGGAATTCCATTGAAACAAATGGAGAAAAAAGAAAGCGAACGCCTCGTGCATCTTGAAAAAGAATTGCACCAACGCGTCATCGGACAAGAAGAAGCCGTGTCAGCGGTAGCTCGTTCAATTCGCCGTGCTCGTAGCGGATTAAAAGATCCAAAACGCCCAATCGGTTCATTCTTATTCCTTGGACCTACTGGGGTTGGTAAGACAGAGTTAGCGAAAACATTAGCGGAAGCGATGTTTGGCGACCAAGACGCTCTCGTTCGTATCGATATGTCTGAGTACATGGAGAAACACGCAGTTAGCCGTTTAGTCGGTTCACCTCCAGGATATGTTGGATTCGATGAAGGCGGACAATTAACAGAGAAAATCCGTAACAAACCTTACTCTGTGATTCTGTTAGATGAAATCGAAAAAGCTCATCCGGATGTATTTAACATTCTGTTGCAAGTCTTAGACGACGGACATCTGACTGATTCGAAAGGACGTAAAGTCGACTTCAGAAATACGATTCTCATCATGACATCAAACCTTGGGGCAACGGCTCTCAGAGATGAAAAATCAGTTGGATTCGGTGCGAAAACCATACAACATGACCATGCTGCAATGGAAAAACGTATCCGTGAAGAGTTGAAGAATGCGTTCCGTCCAGAGCTATTGAACCGTATCGATGAAATTATCGTCTTCCATAAATTGACGAAACCGGAATTACGTCAAATCGTTCAATTGATGACAAAAGACATTAAGACTCGTCTTGCGGAACTCAATATCGAATTGAAATTTACCTCTGGTGTGATTGATTTAATTGCAGAAGAAGGGTTCGACCCAGAGTACGGGGCACGCCCAATCCGTCGTGCAATTCAAAAGAAAATCGAAGACCCACTTAGTGAAGCACTCCTCAGCGGAGAAATTCGCTTCGGACAAAAAGTAACAATCGGTTCTCAAAAAGGAAAAGTGACGATTAAAGAAACAAAAGTCGCTCCTAAAAAAGAAGCCGTAAAAGCGTAATATTATAATGAAACAGCCACTTCTATACTATATAGAAGTGGCTATTTATTTTAGTAACTTTGTTTTTGTAAGAGTAAGTGGCAGAGCGTAAGGTCGTTCATGTCTTTGACGTTCAGCCCGGTTTGTTCCGCAAAACGGTCGATTCGATACTGCAAGGTATTCCGATGTAAGAATAACTTTTTACTAGCTTTTGAGACATTTCCGTGGGCATCCCAAAGTGCTTCAACGAACTCTTTTACTTCTTCAACATTTAACAGAAGAAGAAGTTCATCTGCAATCGGGGCAATATCCACCAGTCCATTGGCGATTCCCCATAGGAGAACGGGAGAAAACTCCAGGCAAGAACGCTTATGAGAATGTAATAAATATTCAACAAATAGAGCTTTCTCGGCTTGGTACAGTAGAGGAGTATTCGTATTGGTCGCCCATCGGTTTCCGATAAAGATTTGCAGTTCTACCGCAAAGTCGTCTTCAATAGCCGATTTCACTTCGAAAAGAGTGCTAGCAAGAGCGGTTGAGATTTCCGGATTCACGACCAGCGTGTAATGATGGCGGAAATTTTTGAAGATAGCAAGCGCCCCAACGGTTAGGTTCTCGACGAACTCTAACCAGTCTTTTTCGTGAAAGACACCTTCCTGTTTTGGAAAGACGGCTAAATGCACGCTTTGAATATATGCGGTCTCGCTTGGAAGAGCCCCTTTTCCTTCCAAGTAGGCAAGCCAAGGATGCGTTGGAGCAGTTGTTTTTGTCGGTTGTGTAGTTAATGTTTGAATGAGGAATCGTTCACGTTCTGATAAATTTTCTTCTAAGAGAAAAATCGTTTCGCCGTTCAACTGTACAGGAACAGTATTTTGAGTCGATTCTCCAAGAAGGGCATCTGGGAACAATTCTTTCCAAGTCTTTTTCATAAGAACTCCTTTTTGAAAAGTGTTTACCCTTTAAGTATACACGTTGTTTGGGGGAGAATAAAGGTACTTACACTATGAATTTTTAGAAAAATTGGGTAGAATAAAACATATAGTGAAAATAAGGGGGATCCAAAATGTCAACAGAATGGTCATTAAAAGAAATCTATCCTTCATTTGAAAGTGAAGAGTTTAAACGTGATTTTGAACGTTTTTCAAACTTTAGAGAGGTATTCAACGGCTTAACGCTCGAAGATAACTTAGAGTCTATTAAAGCGGCAATTGCAGCACTAGAAGAGTTTAGTGTATTAAGTAGTCGTCTTGGGAACTACATTAATTTAACATTAACTGCTAACACGACAGACGAAACAGCGAATAAATACCGTACTTTATTCGGCAATGCGTATGCTGCGTTAAACAGTGCATATACAAAAGTCTACAAATTTATCGGAAGCGTGGAAACAGATATCACTTCCGACGAAAATCTAAAAGACTACGAATTCTACTTTGCAGAAGCGAAGAAACAATACAAACATTTATTATCTGATGAATTAGAAGATGTGATTGCGAAATTCTCTATCAGCGGTGGAGACGGTTGGGAACAACTTTTCGAAGCGATGACTTCAGGAGTTGAAGGCGAATTTAAAGGCGAAAAAGTAACGCTTAGCGAAATTCGTAATATGGCGTATGATGCGGATGCAGCGGTTCGTAAAGAAGCGTACGAAACAGAATTGAAGATGTACGATACCATCAAAGAACCAATCGCATTTGCCTTAAACAATATTAAACAACAAGTATTAACAGAAACAAGCTTACGTGGATTCGAATCTCCACTAGCGCAAACATTAGAAGCATCTCGTATGTCTCGTAAAACATTGGATGCGCTTCTTGAAGCGATTCGCGAATATTTACCACAATTCCGCGCTTACTTAAAACATAAAGCTTCTCTCTTAGGTCATGAAAATGGATTACCATTCTACGACTTATTCGCACCAATCGGAGAAAGCTCACGTCGTTTCACAATCGAAGAGTCTAAAGAATTCTTATTAGAAAACTTCAAAGGCTTCTCAGAAGATTTAGCCGAGATGACAAAGAAGCATATGAAAACAACTACATTGACTTCTTACCACGTAAAGGAAAAGTAGGGGGCGCGTTCTGTAGCAACTTACCATTCATCAAACAATCACGTATCTTAACAAACTTCTCTGGTTCATTAAGCGATGTAGTAACGATTGCGCACGAATTAGGACATGCGTACCACGGTTTACATATCGAAAACCACCGTGTATTAAACCAAGAGTACTCAATGCCTGTTGCTGAAACTGCTTCAACATTCAATGAAAACATCGTGATGAATACAGTGATTAAACAAGCAAGCGATGCTGAAAAAGTTGCCTTATTGGAATCACAATTACAAGATACAACACAAATCATCGTGGATATTTATTCACGTTACTTATTTGAATCAGCGGTATTTGAAAACCGTGAGAAGAGCTTTATGTTCTCGAAAGATCTAGAAAAATTAATGTTGGATGCGCAAAAAGAAGCATACGGCGACGGATTAGATCCAGACGCAATGCATCCATATATGTGGGCTTGCAAACCGCACTACTACAGCAGCGGCTTAAGCTTCTACAACTTCCCATACGCATTCGGAGGATTGTTCTCTAAAGGATTATATGCCATCTATCAAGAGCAACCTGAAGGATTCGTTGAAAAATATCAAGAGTTATTGCGTGCGACAACAGTAACTTCTGCGGAAGATACTGCGAAGGTATTGGGCGTGGATGTAAGAAGATAGCGCATTTTGGAAGAAAGCATTGGCGCAAGTTGCCGATAACATCGAGCAGTTTATTACTTTAACTCCGGTAAAAGCATAAAAACATCTTGCGATGTTTAGTCCAATCCGTTGGAATAAAACAAAATCATTTATAGTGCTATAAAGTACTTCGAGCCCTTTCGGACATCTTCATAGCAATCATTATAGCTGTATCGGGCTGAGTCTTACGTCTCAGCTCCTATCGAGCCTCAAAGTGACTCTAGGAAATAAATTTCCAGAGTCACTAATTCTCATCGATTACACTCGCTATGATGATTGCTATAGAATCCGAAGGGCTCTTTCATTCTTTTTAAGAATAGTCTATCCTAGTTGTGAATTTCCATGATTTGTATGCTAGTAATAAAATCAATAAAGATTCTATTCTGTTTGACACTAATAATAAAAATATTTATAATAAGTATACTTATTATAAGGAGGAAGAATTATGGAATTTAGTTTTAGCTTAAAAATCCAAACAACTAAAGAAGAGGCTTGGGAGTACTATGCCAATATTGAAAAAAATGGTATACTTGGGAGGAAGATTTAAAAAAATATTACTTTAAAAGGTAATTTTGAAACAGGTTCAAAAGGAATTATGGAGCTTGAAGGCATGCCTCCAATGGAATACGAACTTACTCATGTAAAAAGTATTTGAAGAATTCTGGGATAAAACGGCTACTCCATTTGGGGATATACTTTTTGGACATCAAATTATCGATAATAATGATGGGAGTGTAATTATAAAACATTCTGTAAGCTTAGATAGTGAAGACATCCAACACTTGGAATTTTTTTAAAACAAGTTTTTTTCAGATGTTCCAGACTCTATCTTTATTCTAAAAAAATACTTAGAAAGTTAAGGTGATCTTTGATTGTTTACATCAAAAATATAAGAATGATTCTGAGAAATCGACCGGCTTGCTATTTATGAGAGCCTATAATAAATGGCATTTTATGATTAAACAAGAACTAAAAAAAATTAACCTAACACATCCTCAGTTTGTAGTCTTAGCTGCACTTGCTTATTTACTGCAAACTGAAAATGAGGTTACTCAAGTAATGATTTCTAAACTTTCGGGAATAGATGTTATGACGGTGTCTCAAATTTTTAAGTTTGTTGGAAAAAAAGGATTTTGTAAAAAGACAAGAACATTCCAGAGATACTAGAGCAAAAGCCGTTATTTTGAACGAAAAAGCTGAATTAGTATTAAAAGAAGCAGTACCTAAAATTGAACATATTGACGAAATTTTCTTTGGAAAATTAGGGAATGATGAGGATACTTTTTAAGTATTATCTTGGAAGATTGAATGAGGAATAAAAAAACACCGGTTTAGCCGGTGTTTTTTTGTAAATGAAATATATAGGAATATCGTCTCCATTAAAGAGTTTTAAGCCTGTTTTCTTCGTTTGAAGAATTTGTAGAAAAGGAATAAAAAATAGTGAAATAAAGCAATTGCGAAGATACTTAAGATGCCTTCGTGATTGAGGAGGAATTCTTTTTTTGAAATATCAAAAGTTCCGACAAACAAAGCAAGAATCGTAGAGAGGTTTAAAGCTATTGATTTTTTCCACTCAAGGAGGTTCGTATTCTTAACTGCCATTTTAAAAAGTGGAAACAGATAAATTCCAGATAGCAAAATACAACCAACAAGCGATTGGAAATCAAATCGGAATACCCCACCTTTTGGAGCTTGGCTAATGACATCCATGTATTTAGCCCAGATAAAAATAACTCCCCAAAGCAATCCGTATAAGGTATTCATCAAGATGAGTTTTTTTGAAAGAAGAATTCATAATAAGCTCCTTTTGGTAATTGATTTTCTGTTAGTATAAATCAAATTTTTTATTTATCGATTAAAACTCGATTCTTTTAGGAATTTTTTAAACAGTTATAGTTAGAGTTAAAAGTTTAAGAATGAAGATTTTTCTCACAAAGTGGTTGACAGAAGCAAGGTAGGGTAGTATATTGTAAAACGTAATAAATACGATTTAGAATATTTTTTGGGGGAAATTTAATGAAATTACTGAAGAAATCAATCTTTATTGGAAGTGCCAGTATCGCTCTATTAGGTGGATTAGTTTGGGTGAATCAACAAGGCGCTGTGAAACAAGAAGAAGCAGTTACTGAGGATACAACCAAAGAAGAAATCGATAAGGAAAAAATGGCCAAATACGAGAAAGCGGCTGAAGAAATTAAAAAGAATAAACCTAAAACGATCGTGGGTGAAGTTTTTACGAATGGATATCTTAAAAAACATGGAGATCACTATCATTTCGTCTATGGAGAAGTTCCAAAAGATGCTATTTTCGAGCATAAAGATGGGAAGACTCCTTATCCATTGAATTCTAACGACGACCATTATACTTTTGATTTCAAAGATGTTGTTGAGGAGAATGAGCTTGGATATGTGGTGAGACACGGAGACCATTATCACTTTATTTATAAGAGTCAATTGAATCAAACCGCACATTCACTCTCTTCACCAGGTCTAGTTCAATCCAATTTTGGAGGAACAACCGGAGCATTCCTGTCAACACCTCCTTCAAGTTCTAGAGAGGAGAATCAAACACCTGACACCTCTTCAAGTGAAAAACAATTTCCAGGAATTCATTATCCTACGAGCGATGGATTTTTATTTGATGGAAATCATATTATCGGAAAAACAAGCAGATATTTATTAGTAGCTCATAATGGTAGTTTAAAAGATGTTCATGTCATTCCGTATGAGCAACTCGTAAATAGTCAATGGGAATATTTGATTCCTAAAGAAAACCTAGAAGAAGCCAGAGCGCGGTACTATGGTCGAAAGGTTGAGGAAGCACCCAAGACTAACGAACCAAATACTACGCAAGAACCGACTCCTTCAGAAAATACGACTCAGGAGAATAAAGAGGATAAAGAGTTAGAGAGAAAAATCGAGGAAAAAATTGCTCAAATTATGAAAGAATATGGGGTTAGAAGAGACCAAATTGTGGTTGATAAGGAAAAGAACTCCATTATTTATCCTCATGGAGATCATCATCATGCGGAACCGATTGATGAGAGTAAACCGTATAGTGGTGGACATTCTCATCATGATTATGAAACCTCTAAACCAGAAGATGGAGTAGCCAAAAAACGGAATAATAAAGTGTATACTGGTGCGGAATTAGAAGAAGCAATTGCGCTGTTGAAAGCAAGCACCTTTAACAATCAGGCCTTTACTTTAGCCAACGGGCAAAAGCGTGTTTCATTCACATTTGCTCCGGGAATCGATGAGAAATTAGGAACGAATATGATTGTAAAACTTACGACTCCAGACGGTCATCAATTAGAGAAACTATCTGGTCGAGTGTTTGGAGATGGAGTTGGAAATATTGCCAATTTTGAACTTCTTAAATCGTATCTTCCAGGAGAGACATTTAAATATAGTATCACTTCAAAAGATTATCCAGAAGTTCATTATGAAGGGACATTCACAGTGACCGCATCTCTTGCTTATGAAATGGCTAGTCATACTATTTTCTATCCGTTTTATGCTGGGGACACTCATCTTAGATTGAAACCACAGTATAAGATTCCGGGAGGAACAGAAGCATTAGTACGTGTCTTTGATGAATTCCACGGGACACCATATTTGGAAAATAATTATAAAGTAGGGGAAATTCAGTTGCCGATTCCTGAAGCCTATAAAGGAGTCACTTCTACTCCAGGGAATGTCATTCGTGTGACCTTTATGGCGAACCCTTACGAAGAAAATGAATCGTATTATGTGGTCGAAGTTCCTGTCCTAGATCCAAAACAAAAGACCGAAGAACCGGGAGTGCTCAAACAATTCCAAGAGCATGCGCAAAAAGACGCAGAAAATACGAAACCAACCACAGCAACTGCAGGGGAAAAGGGACAAGGAGAAAAAGAAAAACAACCAGAAGAGACGCCGCAAAGCACTTCAGAAGAACAAAAGGAAACAACGAAAGAAGAGAAACCTTCAGACTCAACTTCTAAGCCAAGCACTTCGCAACCCCAATCTGAAACTCCATCAACTCCAAAGCCTCATGAAAATGAAGGAAGTGAGCCTAGTTTAGATTCAGGAGAGAATGACGAGCCGGCAGTGGACCCTGTCCAAGAAAAACTTGCTAAGTTTGCTGCTAATTATGGGGTTGGATTAGATAGTTTAGTCTTTAATATGGATGGAACAGCGGAATTACGTCTGCCAGACGGAAGGTCTATTCCAATTAATATGGCAGATTTTACAAAATAAGAGGGTATTAGAAAAAGACGGTAGGGATACCGTCTTTTTTGGTGGAAGCAAAATATAAATGATATTGTTGCTTTTTTATTAAATCGTATTGCATCCGTTTCTTAAGAGGAGTACGATAAGAATATTAAGGTTAAAGGAGATGAAGTTATGTTTACGTTAACGAAGGAATTGACGAAACAATATAAAGAAAGTTTTCAAAGTAAGCCAGAGCGTATCGTGGCGCAAAATGCTGCGGTGAAGAATGGCTTGAAAGGTGCTAGTGAAACGGTCGCCTCTGTTGTGGAAAATCAGCCGGTGTATTCGATTGATTTGGAGCACGGAAAAGTAGCCAATCAAAAGGCTTCTGGTCGTTGCTGGATGTTTGCGGCGCTCAATACGTTCCGCCACAGACTCTTTAATAACTTCAAGCTCGAAGAATTTGAACTCTCACAAAGCTATACATTCTTCTGGGATAAATACGAAAAGGCCAATTATTTCCATGAAAATATTTTAAAAACAGCGGGCGAACCTGTGACAAGCCGCAATGTAGCCTTTCTTTTACAAACGCCTCAACAAGACGGTGGGCAATGGGATATGATCGTGTCTATCTTCAAAAAATATGGAGTTGTGCCAAAGAGTGTGATGCCGGAAAGTTTTTCAAGCTCGGCTTCAAGCGATTTGAACAAATATTTAAATAAAAAACTTCGCCAAGACGCAAAAGTGCTCCGTGACTTAGTGGCACGTGGCGCTAGCGAAGAGGAAATCAACGAAACGCGTAAACAATTAATGCAAGAAGTGTATGACTTACTTAGCGTGACTCTTGGAACTCCGCCAGAAACATTCGACTTCGAATATCGCGATAAAGACAAGGAATTCCACCGTCACTTGAATTTGACACCACAAAGCTTCTTCGAACAATTCGTGGGCTTGAACTTGGACGATTACGTGTCAATCATCAACTCATCAACAGCGGACAAACCATTCAACCGTTCCTACACTGTTGAGATGCTTGGAAATGTCGTTGGCAACCAAGTGCGCTACTTGAACCTTGATATGGCAACCTTCAAAGAGTTAGCGATTCGCCAATTAGAACAAGGGGAATCTGTTTGGTTCGGCTGCGATGTCGGTCAATCTTCAAACCGTGGAAACGGTCGTCTTGCGCTGAATAACTTCGACCTTAAAGGTTTAACAGGTATTGATTATTCATTAACGAAGGGCGAACGTCTTGAATACGGCGATAGCTTAATGACGCACGCGATGGTATTAACAGGGGTAAACCTTGTCGATGGTAAACCAAATCGCTGGAAAGTGGAAAACAGTTGGGGTGAAGAATCTGGGGTTGAAGGGTTCTGGATGATGAGCGATGCGTGGATGGATGAGTATACGTATCAAATCGTTATCAGAAAAGATTTGCTTACAAAAGAGCAACTCGACGCTTTCAACAGCGAGCCAATTGTATTAGCACCATGGGATCCAATGGGGTCATTAGCCTAGGATGTGAGACATCGCGCTCAGAAATGGACCGTTGGACTGGAACGCCGGAAGGGACTCGGAACGAGTCGTGCGGACGTTTCAGGAAACGCACGCCATTTCTGCGATGGCGAGCTCAACTACAAAGGATGTGAGACATCGCGCTCAGAAATGGACCGTTGGACTGGAACGCCGTAAGGGACTCGGAATGAGTCGTGCGGACGTTTCAGGAAACGCACGGCATTTCTGCGATGGCGAGCTCAACTTCATCAAAAAACTGAATCAGTGTCACGTTAAACATCTTCAGATGTATTAATAGTGGTAAATGGAAGGATACCACCTGGAGCCTGTAGTCTCCAAGTTCCCAAGCTTCAAACAGCTGCTAGGAAATAAATTTCTTAGCAGCTGTAATTCACATTGGGTATTTGTCCTTACAAATACCACTATATAATCTGAAGATGTTTTTTCGTTCCACTGAACCCTTTTGGAATTAAATTCTGTCCTTATGCTAGACTTGGTGCTAATACAATTGGTTTTGTGAAGCGAAGCTGTCTTTTGTTTTTTTTATGGCTAGGAGTGAAGAGTCCAGAGGATTTTTGTTTTTTTAGTTTAGGTAATAGAATCCGTGCTTCCTAGAGCCCAATCAATTGGTTGTGAAAAGTCGAGTTGTCTTGTGCTTTTTAGGGCTAGGGGTGATGAATACGGCTTTCTAAAATTAACATATTTGTTAATTAACATATATGTTAATTTTGGAAATGTAAGCAATAAAAAAGGTGGGTAAAGGGCTGGGCCTTTATCCACCTTTTTAAATTTTAATGGTTATTCGCTGCGGAGCGATTCGACTGGATCTTTCTTCGCTGCAATGCGTGAAGGGATGAGACCAGCTAATACTGTAAGAACGATAGAAATGAGAATTAGGATAAGAGCGGCATCCCATGGTAATTGTGCAACGCCATCGACCTTGGTTGTTTGTGCAACAATCGCATTAATAGGGAAAGTCGCAAGGAGCGTAATTGCGATACCGAGAACTCCGGAAATAAATCCTTCGATGGCTGTTTCGGCGGTGAAGATGCGACGGATATCTTTCTTCGAAGCCCCCATTGCACGTAGGATTCCAATTTCTTTCGTACGTTCTAGAACTGAGATGTACGTGATAATCGCAATCATAATTGACGATACGATGAGCGAGATAGCTACGAAGCCAACAAGTACTGTTGTAATCACTCCCACCATTGTCGTAATCGAAGACATGATAGTTTGAATATCGTCGGAGTAGGCGAGCACTTTGTCTTCTTCGCCAGCGTCTTTTTTCGCCGTGTTATAGGCGTTGATGAAGTCCTTCAATTCTTGTTTTTGTTGGAACGAAGAGGTGTAGAACTCGATGGCAGCCGGTTTGGATTTGTCGATAACACCTAATTTTGCCAAGTTTTCTTCGTAAGTGGCAGCCAAGTTGTCGTTGTATTGTTGGACGTATTGCGCTTGTTGTTCAGGCGTCATTTTTGCCAATTGAATTTTTTCTTCTTCGGTTAAATCAGCCGAATTGAATGGTTTTGGGTCTTTAGCAAATTCTTTTCCAGTAAATACGTTGATGTTTGGATTGGCTTCTTGCTCCTTCACGATGTCACTATTTTGAATTTGCTCAGAAGTGTAATCGATAAGGGCGCTTGTATAGGCCACACCACCAGAAGGAGAGTTCACACTAGATCTTGTGCCTTCTTTTTGACGAAGAACACCGACGATTTTAAGCTCAAGGCCATTCTCGATTTGTGTCTTCATATACGATTTGTCGTCAATTTTATTAATCCATTGGTTGTTTTCCTTAACGAATCGGTTCGTGTTGGCAACGGCTTTGAATGTTTTCCCGATGAAATCACTATATTGATATGTTTGAGAACCTAATTCATCTAGTTTTTTTACATCGTTTAATTCGCTAGGATCTTTGAACCGTAAACTATAGAGTAGCAAATCACTAATTTCGTTATTCTCATCGGCAATCAGAACGATTTCTGATTTATCTGTTGGCAAACGTCCTTCCAAAACATCGTACTGACTTTCTAACATGTTCGTATCACTCGAAAGTTCACTCCAATAGTCAATATTATGCAAGTAGCCTTTCATTGTTTGGTTAGAAGTTTCGACTTCATCTGCAAGAGTGGAAGGAAGGATACTTTTTGGGCCATTGGAAGTATCGCTTTCATAAATGTAAGGTTGTAAATTGTATTGGTAACGAACATCTTTTGTAAGAGCTTCGACTTGAGAAGCATTCTCTTCCAAATATTTTTTTAAAAAGAAGCTAAATCATTTTTTTACCAATTTGTTTTTTTAATAATTTTGTAAGGACAGTATTAACGCCAAGCTCATTATTGTCTTTATAAGGCTTATCGCTTAAGTCCGGGGAGGTCGCTAGCAGATTACTTTGGTTCTGCTCGCTAATCGTCAGCGGAAGAGAGACAAGGGTATCTTCTTGCACCTTCTTCACGTAGTCGCTCACCCCATTCGAGAGCGCTAGGATAAGGGCAATCCCTGATAATCCCTGATGGAACCAGCAAAGGCAGTAAGGAAGGTACGGCCTTTCTTCGTCAATAAGTTATTAAACGAAAGAGCAAGAGCCGTCAAAAAGTTCATTTTCGTCTTCGTGAACTGAATGTCGCCTTGTGTTTTCTCTTCTGTTGGTTCGTATGGATTCGAATCGCTTAAGATGTTTCCATCTAATACTTGTACGATACGTGTGAGTACGTCTTTGCAAGTTCTGGGTTATGCGTCACCATGATAACCAGTCGTTCCTTGGCGATATCTTTTAATAACTCCATGATTTGAACTGAGGTCTCGGAATCGAGCGCTCCTGTAGGTTCGTCGGCTAAAACGACTTTTTGGATTATTCACAAGGGCACGCGCAATCGCGATTCGTTGCATTTGTCCCCCAGACATCTGACTTGGTTTCTTATATAAATGGTCTTTTAGGCCAACTCGTTCGAGCGCTTCGATGGCACGTTTTTTGCGTTCAGCTTTTGAAACACCAGAGAGCGTCATCGCAATCTCGACGTTAGAGAGTGCCGTTTGGTGACCAATCAGATTATAGGATTGGAAAACAAATCCGATCGTGTGGTTTCTGTAACTATCCCAATCGCGGTCTTTAAATTGCTTTGTTGATTTTCCTTGGATGAGTAAATCACCAGATGTGTATTGGTCGAGTCCACCGATGATATTTAATAGGGTGGTTTTCCCAGAACCCGATTGCCCGAGAATGGAGACAAACTCATTTTCACGGAAGCGAATCGATATATCCTTCAACGCGTGAAACTCTTGATTAGCTGTATGATAAACTTTTGAAATATGTTGTAGCTGTAACATCATTTAGCTCCTTTCGTAGTTGGGTTAAGTGTACCACAGTTGAAGGGGCATAACCTAGGACTCTGGTCGGAAATTTAAATTTTTGAGTATTGAAACTATTATTAAAATCTGTATAATAGGAATACAACACAAAAAAGGAGTTCAACGAATGACAATTGATAAAGTAGCTCTTATGGAGCAAGCAAAAGAAGTATTAAAAAATGCCTACTGCCCTTATTCCAAATTTCCTGTAGGTGCGGCTGTTTTATACAAGGATGGTCGTGTGATTACAGGAGCGAATGTGGAGAATGTATCGTTTGGTGTGACAAACTGTGCCGAACGTAGTGCTATTTTTTATGGAGCTTCGCAAGGCTATCGCCAAGGAGATATTGCAGCTATTGCAGTTGCAGGAAAGACAGAAGGCTTCCTACCTCCTTGTAATATTTGCCGTCAAGTCATGGTTGAATTCTGTGGACCAGAAACTCCAGTATTTCTATTGAATGGAAAAGGAGATATCCTTGAATTAAAATTAGAGGAGCTAGTTCCTTACTCATTCACAACATTGAATATGTAATCAAAAAGGCTTTAGAACATTGTTCTAAAGTCTTTTTATGATTCTGGCTGACTGTATTGGCAACAGATTTGATATTCTGGATACGAAGAAAATTGTAAGGAGAGATACGATTGAACAAACTGAAATCTCTCCAGAGCAATATTTCGCTCATTTTCATTTTTAGAATGTTCCAGGAGGTATGCAACCCAACGAAGAAATAGCTGGGGAGCGGTATCTTGTAGAATTTCTAGTAGCTCTTCTTGATAGGGGGAAGTTTTCTTGTCCCATGTGTTGGTTTAAAGTATGAATAGAGATCCAATCTTTTGAATCATAAGAAATCTCTTCAGTAGTTTCCTGTAATTGCTCTAGAAATGAAGAGAAGTTCTCTGCTAAGGTGATCCATTGATCCATTTCCGTATCGACTAAACGAATACTCGGTTCTGAATGGGGTCCTTTTTGAACATCAAAGCAATAATAGACAGGGCCATCCTGGAAGAATACAATCAAATACTCAGGCAGAGAAGTCTGTTCACTTTGCCATTCTTCGCAAAGAATACTAGGGAAAAAATCACCCGAAGTAAAGCCGCAAATTCCATTACACAAAGCATAATCAATCCCAAATCGAGTAGGCTCGCTTGTATAAATTTTAGTTTTTTTGAAGTATCCTGCTCCATTTTTGCGAATAAAATCGATATATGCTTTAGGAATAGGCAAAAGATACTCTTCAGGGATATCCTGTTGGATGGGGGATAAAAAGTGATTTTGAATCATAAATCTCCTTTAGGCTGTCCATTTTGACTAGAGAAGGATGTACACAGCCTTATAATCTGATATAATATACTTATCTTCTATTTTACACGTATTTTTGAAAATATGGTATAATAGGGGTACTTAAATTAAAGGAGCGTGACAATATGTCAGTACTATATACTATTTTAGGAATTGTCGTTGTGCTAGTTATTTGGGGCGTTTTTGCTTACAACAGCCTTGTACAACAAAAAAATTGGGTGAAGGAAGCATGGGCACAAATCGATGTTCAATTGCAACGTCGTAATGACTTAATTCCAAACCTTGTTGAAACGGTTAAAGGATATGCAAAACACGAACAAGAAACATTATCTCAAGTAATTGCGATGAGAAACCAAATCGCTGGGATGGGAAATGACGTTTCACCACAAGAAAAAATGGATGCATCTAACCAATTATCAGGTGCTTTAAAAACTGTTTTTGCTTTGGCTGAAAGCTATCCAGATTTAAAAGCCAACACTAATTTCTTAAACTTACAAGAAGAATTGACAAATACAGAAAACAAAATTTCTTATTCTCGTCAATTGTACAATTCAAGTGTTGCGAAATACAATATTTCTGTTGAATCTATTCCAACAAACATTGTTGCTGGATTCGGTGGATTTACAAAAGAAGAATTGTTAGAAACTCCAGTAGAAGCTCGTAAAGTTCCTGAAGTTAAATTCTAATCAATCGTTAATCTGAAGGAAGGAGTACTGATATGTTACATCAGCAAATTGCTTCTAATAAAAGAATGACAATTGTTGTGATTGCTTTATATATGGTGCTCTTCATCGCGGTAGGAATCGGTATTGGGTATTTCACATTAAATAATGCAACAGCTGGAGTAATCCTTGCTGTAGTGATTGGTGGAATTTATTCATTGATGATGATTTCGAATGCGACAAATGTAGTGATGCAGTTAAATCATGCCCGAGAAATCACGGATAAGAATCAAGCGCCAATGTTATGGAATATTGTGACAGATATGTCGATGGTTGCTCAAGTTCCAATGCCCCGAGTGTTTATTATTCAAGATGAATCTCCGAATGCTTTTGCAACAGGAAGTTCGCCTCAAACCGCTGCAGTAGCAGTGACAACAGGGTTACTTGAACGATTAAATCGTGAGGAGTTGGAAGGCGTTATTGCTCATGAATTTGGGCATATTCGCAACTATGATGTTCGTTTACAAACCATCGCTATTGCGCTTGGAGCCGTCATCGCATTACTGGTTCAATTCGGTAGTCGAATGATGTTCTGGGGTGGCGGTAGCAGAGACCGAGATGATGATAACGATGGTGGCGCAAATGCCATTTTCATGGTTATCGGTTTAATCGCGATGATTCTTGGACCGTTTATGTCGACGATTTTACAACTCGCATTATCCAGAAACCGTGAATATTTAGCGGATGCAACAGCAGTCGAATTTACAAGAAATCCTTATGGACTTATTTCTGCCCTAAGAAAGATTTCTGAAGCGCCGCCAATGACGGAAGCGAATAAACAAAGTGCAACATTATACATTTCTAATCCGTTTGGAGAAAGTGGCGATTCGCTTTTTGCAACCCACCCTTCAACGGAAAACCGTATTAAACGTTTAGAAAAAATGTAGAAATTAGACTGGGGGCTTCCTCAGTCTTTTTTGTTTTCAGAAAATGGAAATTTTTAGCGATAAGGAAAGAGGTTAGGTGGATGTCATTCATTAGAAAAAATGTACTATTAGAAGAGGGAACGTTCTTTTATTATCTACATGAAGAAAGTCTCTTTCACGAAGAATCTTATAAGGAATTATGTTCGTATATTGAAGGGTTGGAATCTATTTCGTTAGAGGATTTTAAAGACCTGGTATTTCTTCATCACCAAGTGATTCGTCATTTAGTGTATCATTTTGACCCTGTGGATATTGTTGAATTACAGAACTTTCCAACAGATTATTGGGAAGTGATTGAAAGAATAGACATTGCGGTGAAAAGAATCACTCAGAAAGTCAAATGCTAAGAATGGACACTCTTATAGAAGGGAGAAAGAGAGTTGAAGAAATCGCTCCAACTCCTTTGTGTATAGAGGGTGGAAATTTTACTTTAGAATATTGCTAAATTGTTACAAAAGAAAACGGTTCAATTGTAAAATGTAATCTAATTTATATGTTTTATAGTTTGAAAATCATTTATAATGGAGATTATAAAACTTAGGAGGTGGGAGTCTGTGGCAAAACAATTGTATATCCATTATGATAGCGTATCGAACCATGTGTTGGCTAAATCGATTGCGTTCCATTTGTCTGCCTTACCACAGTCTGAAATTCCTCAAAATATCCTCCTTTTGAATGGGAAATCTAGTCTTGCCACTCATGATGCTTATACTGGATTTATGTGGATTAAAGGACGCAAAAATGTGTTGGAATATCTTCAAGGTGTTGCAGAAGGAAAAGAAGCTCCATCAAACTGGGTTGATTTTGACTCTATTGAATTCGTTCATCAACTCACGCCACAAGAGATTGCAGATTTACTCTATATCTCTCATGCGAAAACACATTTACACTCACCATTTTTCTATAAATTACAAAATAATTTTATTTACTTATGTTTGGATAATGAATATTCTAAAGTGTATTATCGAAAAATCGAACAGTTTTTACCGCTCTTATCAAGACAAGTACAAATTGAGATGACGGATATTTTAAATCAATCACCGAAGTTTTTCTTCTTTGGTTCTGAAAAAGAAGCTGAGGCGATTTCGATTGAAGCTTTAAAAGAAATGATGCCTCTTTACCGCGAAGGAATCAGTTTGGCATTTGATCAAGTGAATAAGCAAGAGGATGTTTATGAAATACCGATTTTCTTGACGGAAGATCGTTACCATTACGCGAATAAAGCAGTGACGCAAAATGTACGCATTGGACAATTAACATATAACGAAACGTATCAAAATTGGAAAATTTCGGCAAAATTACCAATGACGGATGCCATTTAAAACACTTTTCAAAGAGAATCTTTGGAAGGTGTTTTTTGTTGGTTTTGTCTGAACTTGTAAGGCTTCCGCCGTTTTGTTATACTGTAACGTGCAAGGTTATTATCTAAAATAACAGACATGGACCACATAGATTGGTCGTTCGCTGGAAGCGAATAGTTTGGAGGATTCATATGAAAGTTGTTGTCATTTATGGCGGAAAAAGTGCCGAGCATGATATTTCGATCTTAACGGCAGGGTCAATTATTAAAGAGATTTATTTTGAATATTACGATGTAGAGCCCGTGTATATTACAAAAGAAGGAACTTGGTTAAAAGGGGAAGCATTAAAAGCTCCGGTTGCCTTTGATCAAGCGCTTCGTTTAACAGAAGGGCCCAAAGCTCGTTTTGCAACGGTTGAAGGGGAAGTATCCACAGGAGTTCGCATTCAACCAAGTGATATTGCTGGACCAGATACAGTAGTCTTCCCGATTTTACATGGACCAAACGGAGAAGACGGGACTATTCAAGGACTATTTGAAATTCTAGATTTACCTTATGTGGGATGTGGCGTTTTAGCAAGTGCCAACGGGATGGATAAAATTGCTAGTAAGCACCTCTTCCAACAAGCAGGAATTCCACAAGTGCCATTTGTTCCTTTTGTAAAGGCAGATTTCAAAAAATCTCCTGAAGCGATTTACAATCGTATTGAAGGGACGTTGCGTTACCCAGTGTTTGTGAAGCCTGCTAATATGGGCTCAAGTGTAGGAATTTCAAAAGCAACAAACCGTGAAGAATTAACCACTGCGATTGAGGAAGCTCTCAAATACGACCGCCGTATTGTTGTAGAGCAAGGAATTGATGCCCGCGAAGTCGAAGTAGCGGTTCTTGGAAACGATGAAGTGAATACTTCAGTTGTTGGAGAAGTGGTCAAACAAGCAGGATTCTACGATTACAATGAAAAATACATCAATAATACAACAACACTTCAAATTCCAGCAGCAATTCCTGAGGAAGTTTCTGCAAAAATTCGTGAATATGCCGAAACGGCCTTCCGTGCGATTGATGGTAGTGGATTAACTCGTTGTGATTTCTTCCTTACTGAAACACAAGAAGTCTTCATTAATGAAGTGAACACAATGCCAGGATTCACACAATTTAGTATGTATCCAAAATTATGGGAAGCAATGGGGATTTCTTATAAAGATTTAGTGGAAGAATTGATTCGTTTAGCCCTTAAACGCTATAACGATCGTCATGCAGAGTAAGGAGAAGAACGATGAGTATTGGAACAGTTGCCGAAATCACAAAAGCAGTTGGCGCGATTGATTATCAATCGGCACATCGATTCGAAACAATTGAGTCAGTAGCCTTTGATACACGAAAATTAGGACCAAACAGTCTTTTCGTGCCACTTCAAGGGCAAACAGACGGACATGATTATATAGAACAAGCGATTCAAGCCGGTGCAACAGCCGTGTTATGGGGAAGAAAAGATCTTACACCACCAGAAGGTATTTGTGCCATTTGGGTGGATGACCCACTTGAAGCATTTCAAAAATTAGCGAAATGGTACTTAGAAAAGGTATCTCCTCGTATCGTTGGAATTACAGGAAGTTCTGGGAAGACAACGACAAAAGACATGACAGCAGCCGCTCTTGGTGCACGCTACCGTGTCTATAAAACACAAGGAAACTTTAATAACGATATTGGCTTACCACAAACGATTTTAGATATGCCGGAATCGACTGAAGCAGTTGTCTTAGAGATGGGAATGAGTGATTTCCACGAAATCGAGTTCTTATCAAAATTAGCTCGCCCAGAAGTTGTTGCGATTACGCTCATCGGTGAATCGCATATGGAACAATTGGGTAGCAAGGAAGGCATTGCCAAAGCCAAACTTGAAATCCTTTCTGGACTACAAGAAAATGGAACCTTTATTTATCCAGCGCATGAAGATTTAATTACAGCAGGGATTGCGCAAGCTGAAAAACCAGCAAACTTCAAAATCGTTACAGTCGGCGAAGGAAGCAAGGAACTCTCAGCTGAAAATATCGAACTTTATTCAGACCACACAGCGTTTGAATTGGTGACACCAACAGAAACCGTGGCGGTCACTTTACCAGTCCTTGGCGCGTATAATGTTTCAAATGCGCTACTTGCGATTGAAATTGCACGCACATTAGAGGTACCACTCTCAGATATCGTGTCTGCCTTAGCGAACTTCGAATTGACGAAGAACCGTACGCAATGGGTGAAAGGCCAAAACGGAGTAGCCATCTTAAACGATGCATACAACGCCAGCCCAATCGCGATGAAATCCGTCATCAAATCATTCGTTTCTGTTGAAGCAACAGGACGTCGCGTCCTCGTCCTTGGAGATATCCGCGAACTCGGGGAACATTCGAAAGAATTGCACGCGAGCATTTCAGAAGTCATTTCTCCAAACGAAGTCGCACTTGTGTACTTGTACGGCGAAGAAATGGAAGCACTCTATGATGCGTTGAAAGGCCAGTTTGAAATAGCAGCGCTTCACCATTACATGGATAAAGAAGCTTTGATTGCTGACTTGAAGGCTGAACTCAAAGAAGGCGACCAAGTCCTTATCAAATCAAGCAACGGCACAGGTTTACTAGCAGTTGTCGATGCCCTAAAAGCAGAATAATAAAAACACAGTAAAGCGAGAGACGCACCACCGTCCCTCGCTTTTTTCGTCCCCTTCCTGAGAACTAGTTATTATAAAGTGTCCCATTTCTCAACCGCACCACGAGCAGCAAACCCACCGCCGCCTCGCGCTTTATATTTTGAAACTGCTATTTCATTTAATTGAAGCTGATTCCGAAGAATCTAGCGGATTTTATAATGGTAGTAATGGGGGATAGCATTCAAAGTGAATTACGTACTCTTGAAAATTTATTTTCTAGAGTACGTTTGAATCTTGAAAGAGCTTGAGACCATGGCTCAAGCCGTTGCCCCATTACAGCCATTATAAAAAATCCGCAAGGATTTGAAGGAATCAGCACTCAGTCAAAAACTTGTTATAAAAGCATTTTCAAAAAATAAAAAGCAGGAGTCGGCGGCCTGTATTCTTTGCATTCTCGCTGGATGCGTGCTATAGTATTCGTTGAGTTGAGAAATGTACACACATTTATAATAGATAGTTTGAAATTTAAACGATTGTAGAAGTCTGGTGCTCTTACGAAAAGCTCCAGACTTTTGTTATGAAGGGAAATCCCCTCGTGTGCTTCTCACCGAAGTATCCAAGGAGGAACATATGAAATTTAATGAATTAGGATTGGATTCTGCCTTACTAGAATCTATCGAAAAAATGGGGTTTGAGGAAGCAACTCCCATTCAAGCACAAACCATTCCAAAAGCGCTAGCAGGTTTAGATGTAATTGGACAAGCACAAACAGGGACTGGTAAAACAGCGTCATTTGGTTTGCCAATGCTTCAAAAAATCGACCCAAGTAAAAAAGGCGTACAAGGACTTGTTATCGCACCAACTCGTGAACTTGCGATTCAAACACAAGAAGAATTGTTCCGTCTCGGACGCGACAAAAAGGTTCGTGTACAAGCTGTTTACGGTGGAGCGGACATTAACCGTCAAATTCGCCAATTAAAAGAGAATCCACAAATCGTTGTGGGAACTCCAGGTCGTTTATTAGACCACATTTCACGCCGTACATTAAAGCTTGCGACAGTGGAAACACTTGTCTTAGACGAAGCGGATGAAATGTTAAACATGGGATTCTTGGAAGATATCGAATCGATTATCAAACAAGTTCCAGAAAACCGCCAAACGCTTTTATTCTCTGCGACAATGCCAGATGATATTAAACGTATCGGTGTTCAATTTATGAAAGATCCAGAGCATGTTCGTATCAAATCCAATGAGATGACGGCGACATTAATCGATCAATATTTCGTAAAATGTAAAGACTACGAGAAATTCGACATTATGACACGTTTATTAGACGTTCAAACACCTGAATTAACGATCGTATTCGGACGTACAAAACGTCGTGTAGACGAATTAGCACGCGGACTTGAAATGCGTGGCTACCGTGCAGAAGGAATCCACGGGGACTTAAGCCAACAAAAACGTATGAGCGTTCTTCGTGACTTCAAGAACAACCATTTAGACATCTTAGTCGCTACAGACGTGGCGGCACGTGGACTAGATATCTCAGGCGTAACGCATGTATACAACTACGATATCCCACAAGACCCAGAAAGCTATGTACACCGTATTGGACGTACAGGCCGTGCGGGTCAAGAAGGAATGTCTGTAACATTCGTGACACCAAACGAAATGGATTACTTACGTGTGATTGAAGAATTAACGCGTAAACGTATGACAAGCCTTCGTCCACCAACGCAAACAGAAGCCTTGGAAGGACAAACAAAAACAGCCATCGAGTCTATCGACGAAATGATGAAAACTGTGGAACCAAGACGTTTCAAAGAAGCGGTATCTTACTTATTAGACGAGTACGAACCAGAAGAATTGGCAGCTCTATTACTTAAGAGCATGATTAAAGATCCAACTGAAATTCCAGTTAAAATCACGCCAGAACGTCCATTGCCTAACCGCAAACGTGGCAACAGCCGTGGGAACTACAACCGTAGCGACCGTAAAGACAATCGCGGACGTAACGGAAAAGGAAGCTTCAAACGCAAAGAAGACCGTCGTGGCCGTGGCTTAGAAGACGAATATACACGCGGATATAAAGGGAAAGATTCTCGCCGCCGTAACAACAAAAAGAAATCTGACAAAGGATTTACCATCCGTCAGAAATAATGAATGAAGCAGACTAGTGAAACGCTAGTCTGCTTTTTCTTTAGAATCTCATATTGACAGTGTCTGCTATAAAACGGTAATATAAGGAAAAATCATGTGAGGTAGAAGTAAATGGGTGCTCGAATGAAAAAACCGCTTTGGGTTCTATTCTTTTTTGTAGCGAATATTGTCATATTAGGTGGAATTAAATTTGTGTTCCGCAAGAATTTGTTGAATCTAGATCGGCAAGCGAATATGTGGAAGTTCATAGTTACGATTGTTTGCGTTGGTATTTTGTTCATTTTTATGTACCATGTACACACAAAATTGTTTAAGCCAAAAGTAAAAAGAAAAATTCAACTGAAGGATTTAATTTTTGTTTTTTTAACGTATATTGCTCTTAGATTTTCAGATTATTTGATTTATAGTTTGTGGAGTTCAATGGCGTATGGGACAAATCGAACAAAACTAGTTGATTTTTTCTTTAAGGCAACTCAAACAATAACGGCAGACAAATTTGTTTTTGCTTTAGAGGCACTAGAACTCGTTTGTATTGCACCTTTGATTGAAGAATTTCTTTTTAGAGGTTTTCTGAATAATTTGCTCCGAGAAAAAGTGAATGCTTTTGTTAGAATGTCTATCGTTTCAATTTTATTTACAGTTATTCATATGCCATATATTCATAATTGGATACAGTTTATAGCTTATCTTATTGGCTCTATTGTTCTTTTTCTTGTGTATGAACGAAGAAGAAGTTTGTTTGACGCAATCCTATTACATAGCCTTCTAAATGGACTTCTTGTAATCTTGTTCATCGAAATACCGAAACGCTTCTTTTAGAAAATTAGTCAGTGACTTCTGTTAAAGGAGTCACTTTTTTTGTAGAAATCTTTTTGGTTTTAGGTTCATTTTAGTTTTAAGGGGTATTCTCTTATTAAGGAAAACGCCAAAAGAAAGAAGCGATTCTCTTTCAATAGAACAGTGTTTTGATACTATAAGGAAAAGAGGGAACCAATCATGACTGTTTTAACTAAAATCAGACCAAAAGAACCATTAAAAACTTTAAAGTGGGTTGACATCCTCATCGTGACGATGATCATGGTCGGGGAGTTTATTATCCGATCCACGCAACAATTTCTACAGAGTTTACAGCCGGTAACGGAAGTGGCCAAGCAGTATACGGAGACGACATCGTCCTATAGCGACGGGGCAGCGTATTCGAGTAACTTTACCTTACAGGTGAGTTTACTAGCGATTGCACTCTTATACTTAGTCATTCGTCATTACGACTTCAAGCAATTGAAGGTCCGTTTTCACTGGTCTGTATTCATCTGGGTACCAGTATTATTCACGATTGTCGGACTGTTCGGCGACGTCGTAACCACGCTGAGCGGCGAATACAATTACTTCGACCCAGCACTTGTACCGTTCGTGAACCCACAGGAAATCATCAATAAGCTCTTAGCGTTATCTCCAATGGCCAGCGCTTATGGGCTGTTAAATGGATTCTACGAAGAGTTCTTCTTCCTTGGCTTAATGACATCGGTGAAGGAAGAGCATCAGTGGAAGGCTTTAGCATTCTCAACACTGGTTCGTTTCTCATTCCATTCGTATCAAGGAATGTTGTGGGCAATTGTTATCGGAGTCGTGTACGGATTGTTCTACTACTTCATGTACAAGAAAGTGGTCAAAAACCTATTACCATTCTTCCTCATGCACGCATTGGCAGATATGTTTGGTTCAAGCTTCATCTACTTATTAATTGCATGGGCATATTAAAACTTATCACAGCGCATCCTGGACAGGGTGCGTTTTTTTGTAACTGTTTCCTCATTCTTCTTGCGGATATTTGATAGTAACTATAACGTTGCACCGGTGTAAGCCTGGGTCTTACACCTTTGAAGCTTCAAACGCGGAGTAAAGAATACTCCAACTCCGCGTAATTCACATTCAATGCGAATCACGTTACAGTTACTATAAATCCGCAAGAATTCGAGGAAACATAAAATTAATAAGTACATTACGGTCAAATGACTGTGAAAGGCTTCAATTACCATATATGGTAATTGCGTGTTGGAGTGGAGTAAAAATAGTGTAAAATCAAGCTTCTTTCTTATGTGTGAGGAGGGCGGTTATGGTATGATAGCGCTAGTGATATCAGTAAAAGCGAGGGGATTTTTAGATGTTTTATGTAAAAAATCAACGAAATGGGAAAGAAATCTACGATGCAACGACAAACTTAGCCATCGAATATTTCTTATTAAATGAGAAGAAACTCGATGAACCGATTTTGTTATTTTATATTAACGAAAATGCGATTATCATCGGGAAAAACCAAAATACCATCGAAGAAATCAATCAAGATGGTGTTGATAAACTTGGCGTACAAGTCGTTCGTCGTTTCTCAGGTGGTGGAGCCGTGTATCACGATATGGGAAATATTTGCTTCTGCTTCATTACAGAAGATGACGGTGATAGCTTCCGTGACTTTGGGAAATTCACAGAACCAGTGATTGAAGCCCTCCATAAAATGGGAGCAACAGGGGCAGAGTTACAAGGCCGTAACGACCTTCTGATTGACGGTAAGAAATTTTCTGGAAATGCGATGTATTCAAACAATGGCCGTTTAACAGCGCACGGAACATTAATGCTGGATCTAGATGTGAGCATTTTGCCACAAATTTTACGTCCAAAACAAGAGAAAATTGCGTCAAAAGGAATCAAGTCAGTTCGTTCACGCGTGACCAATATCAAACCTTACTTAGCGCCTGAATATCAAGATTTAGACATCTTACAATTCCGCGAAGTGCTCTTGAAAAACATCTTCAATGTGGAAGATACATCAACGATTAAAGAGTATGTTCTAACGGATGAAGACTGGGTGCGTGTAGAAGAATTACGCAGCAAGTACTTCAACAACCCAGATTGGAACTACGGAAAAAATCCAAAATTCGAATTCAAACAATCCAAACGTACACCAGCCGGACAAATCGAGTTCAGCTTGAATGTTGAAAAGAATGCCATCAAAGACATTAAGATTAACGGAGACTTCTTCGGTCTTGGTGAAATCAGCGATGTAGAAAAAGCGCTAGTGGGAGTTGGATACAACCGCGAAGACTTAACAACAGCCTTCGAAGCCATCGACATCCGCCGTTACTTCGGTAATGTTACAGTGGACATCCTAGTGAACCTATTACTAGGGGTAGAAGAATAAAATATTAATTGGCTACAGAGGCCGAAGAAGTGGAACCTAGCAGTAATGCTTGGTTCTTTTTTTGCTTGCGCGTATAGTAAAAACGCTGGGGGAGCAGTATAATAGAGATAAGTTCAGGAATCCGTTTTTAGAGAGAGGGTTGTTGGAAATGAGTCAAAAAGTTAGAGAAATTGTCATCATTGTGTTTGGGGTCACTAGTGGCGCAAATGCAATCTATCAGCTAGTATTTCGTCAAGATATCGTGCTGTTTTTTATGAGTGCGATGTTTAGTAGGCTTGCCTTTTATACTTGGGTAAATCGGGATAATCCAGATAAGCTCAAAAGGATCAATTTCGGAGGAGCGGTCATCATTGTTGGGATGTTAGCCACTATCGCTTTTATTCTCATCATGAATCATTTCTTTGGGTTTGAGCAATGGGAATCGTGGCAAAAATCCGTCGTTAAATTTACGTTTATCTTTGGGTTAGTGTCAATCGTGAATCGGTATTTTAAAAAATAATAGTTTAACGGAGGCGTCATATGGCACTTTTACACGTTTCATCTTTTCAAAAACATTAATGAGAACAATTCCCTTGTCAGTCTACTTACCTAGCGATGCGGTGGATTTCAATAATCAGTATCTCTGTGAAGGACCGTACAAAGCGCTGGTGCTACTGCACGGAGTATTAGGCAGTGAACAGGACTGGGTCAACCAGACGCGAATTCTTCGTTACGCAAAAGAGAAAAATCTTGCCTTAATCATGCCTTCGGGGGAAAATCATTTTTACGTAGACCAACCATGGAACTATACGAACTATGGAGAATTTATCGGGGTGGAACTTCTAGAAATCTCACGCCGAATGTTTCCTATCTCTCGAAACCGCGAAGACATAGGCATTGCCGGGCTTTCGATGGGTGGATACGGGGCGCTTCGAAACGGCATCAAATATCCCGACACCTTTAGCGTGATAGCTTCTTTTTCGGGCGCCATTTATAAAAATGCATTACCTTTCGAAGAGGATAGTGGTTCTCCATTTTTCTTAACAACTCGATACGCTAAATCGATTTTCAAAGACCAAGACTATTATGATTCGCACGGAAATCAGTTGTTTAAAGCGATAGAAAAAGTCGAGAATCCTTCCGACTTAAAAATATTTATGACTTGTGGAACCGAGGATTGGCTTCTGGATAAAAGTCGTGAATTCAGTCGATTTCTATTTGAAAAAGATGTCCCTGTCATCTATAAAGAAAAAAGTGGTGGACACGAATGGGATTTTTGGGATTGGTCCATCAAAAAGTTTTTGGATTGGTGGATTCCAGAAGATGCAGACCAAGGCGTGTCTAGCGGGAATGTGAGGTCGTAAGACGAGCGCGATATTGTTGCAAGCACATCGCCATAATGGTAGAATATTTTGTATATTAGAGCGATGAACAAGAGGAGTAAAATGACTTTGTTTACGAGAGAGGGAAGACTTGGTGCAAATTCCTAGCAAATTCATTTGAAGGTAGCTTGTGAGCTTACTCTACGAAAAGAAGTAATAGAGTACGGAGACGACACTTCGTTACCAACATCGAGGCGTAATAAATGATTACGCGAATATTAGGTGGTACCACGAATTTAATCGTCCTATGGAGAGTGTCTTCATAGGATTTTTTTATTGGACACAAACAAGATACAAGGAGGAAAATCAATGGCTAAAGAAATGTCATCTAAGTTTCAACCACAAGAAGTTGAAGCTGGTAAATATCAATGGTGGGTTGATTCAGGCGTCTTCCATCCAAACGAAGATCCAAACGCTGAACCTTATTCAATCGTTATCCCGCCACCAAACGTAACAGGAAAATTACACTTAGGACATGCTTGGGACGTAACGTTACAAGACATGATTATCCGTCAAAAACGCATGCAAGGTTTCGACACTTTATGGTTACCAGGGATGGACCATGCTGGTATTGCAACTCAAGCAAAAGTAGAAGAAAAATTACGCGGTGAAGGCTTATCTCGTTATGACCTTGGCCGTGAGAAGTTCCTTGAACAAACATGGGAATGGAAGGAAGAATATGCCAGCCATATCCGTGAACAATGGGCAAAAATGGGGATTTCTGTAGACTACCGCAGAGAACGTTTCACATTAGATAAAGGGTTATCTGACGCCGTTAAGAAAGTCTTCGTAACTTTATACGAAAAAGGCTTAATCTACCGTGGTGAGTACATCATCAACTGGGACCCTAAAGCCAAAACTTCATTATCTGATATCGAAGTTATCCATAAAGACGTAGAAGGCGCGTTCTATCATATGAACTACCCTCTAGCAGACGGAAGTGGATTCCTAGAAATCGCAACAACTCGTCCAGAAACACTTCTTGGAGATACAGCTGTTGCGGTTCACCCAGACGATGAACGTTATCAAGAGCTTATCGGGAAAACAGTGATCTTGCCGTTAATGAACCGTGAAATTCCAATTATCGCTGACGAATACGTGGAGCAAGATTTCGGAACAGGGGTTGTAAAAATCACTCCAGCGCACGACCCGAACGACTTTGAAGTAGGGAACCGTCATAACTTACCTCGTATTAACGTGATGAACGATGATGCGACGATGAACGAGTTAGCCGGTAAATACGAAGGCATGGACCGTTTTGCGGCGCGTAAAGCTATCGTGAAAGATTTAGAAGAAGCTGGCCTTCTTGTGAAAATCGAAAAACATTTACACAGCGTTGGTCACTCAGAGCGTACAGATGTCGTCGTTGAACCACGTCTTTCAAAACAATGGTTCGTGAAAATGGGACCGTTGGCAGAGCAAGCCATCAATGCGCAACGTGCGGAAGGCGACAATACTGTAAACTTCTACCCACCACGTTTCAATGATGCGTACTTACGTTGGATGGAAAACATTCACGACTGGGTAATTTCACGTCAATTATGGTGGGGACATCAAATTCCAGCTTGGTATCATAAAGAAACAGGCGAAGTATTCGTAGGCATGGAAACTCCAAGCGACAGCGAAAACTGGACACAAGATCCAGACGTATTAGATACTTGGTTCTCATCTGCGTTATGGCCATTTTCAACAATGGGTTGGCCGGACGAAGATGCAGCCGACTACAAACGTTACTATCCAACAAATACACTTGTAACAGGATACGACATCCTTACTTTCTGGGTAAGCCGTATGATGTTCCAAGGGTTAGAATTTACAGGAAAACGTCCATTCAAGAATGTTCTAATTCACGGATTAATTCGTGACAGCCAAGGACGTAAGATGAGTAAGTCTCTTGGAAACGGGGTTGACCCAATGGAAGTCATCGAGCAATATGGTGCCGATGCGCTTCGTTGGTTCTTAGCAAACGGTTCTGCTCCAGGGCAAGATGTTCGTTACTCAACAGACAAGATGGATGCTGCATGGAACTTCATCAACAAGATTTGGAACGCAAGCCGTTACGCGTTAATGAACGTGGGCGACTTAACAGCGGACCAAGTGGATATCACTGGTGAGAAGACTCTTGCGGACAAATGGATTTTAACACGCTTGAATCAAACGATTGGCAAAGTGACAGAACTCTTCGAGAAATTCGAATTCGGTGAAGCAGGACGTCTCCTATATCGCTTCATCTGGGATGATTTCTGTGACTGGTATATCGAAATGTCGAAAGAAACATTAGCAGGGGACGACGAAGCTGCGAAATTAACAACACGTAGCATTCTTGTATATGTATTAGACAACACATTACGTCTATTACACCCAATCATGCCTTTCGTTACAGAAGAAATCTGGCAATCTGTTCCTCACGTTGGGGAATCATTAGTGGTCGCAACTTACCCAACGGTTCACCCAGAACAAATGGACGAAAAAGCAGCTGAAGAAATGGAATTCTTAATGGACTTCATCCGTTCAGTACGTACGGTTCGTAACGAAATGAACACACCATTATCAAAACCAATTAACATCATTGCGAAAGTGAGCGACGCAGCACACTACACTGTCTTGAAAGAAAACGAATCTTACATTGCACGCTTCTCAAATCCAGAAGAATTTGTTTATGGTGAAGACGTTGAAGCACCATCTGACGCGGTAACTTCTGTTATCACAGGTGCTGAAATTTACTTGCCATTAGCAGGATTAATCAACATTGAAGACGAAATCGCTCGTCTTGAAAAAGAAGCAGAGAAATTGCAACAAGAAGTGGATCGTGTCGAGAAGAAATTATCGAACGAGAAATTTGTGGCAAAAGCTCCTGCAGCGGTTGTTGAAGCTGAACGTGCAAAAGGTGCGGACTATCAAGCACAACGAGAAGCAGTGTTAGAACGTATCGCAACATTGAAGAAAATCTAATCCGTTTGAACGGCGAGGAGAGCGTATGAAGTGTCATGCGCTCTCTTTTGTATGTTCCGGTGGACAATTTTCTGTTATGATAAATGAGGAAAACAGGAGGTGAGTGAATGATTCAAGAGTGGTTAAAAAAGAGCGAGAGTATTCCGCGTAAACTTGGATTGTACCGCATGGAGGCTATCCTAGAAGCGCTTGGAAATCCAGAACGTAAATTGAAGAGTATTCATATTGCTGGGACGAATGGAAAAGGGTCCACTGCAGCGATGGTGACGGCCTTTGCAAAAGCACATGGATTGCGAGTAGGGACATTCACTTCACCGCATATGGACAGTATCAGGGAACGCATTCAGCTAGACGGAGTGCCTCTTGAAGAAGAACCGTTCTGGCAAGCCGCATTAGTTGTAAGAAAAGTGGAGATCCGCTTATTCGAAGAGTGGGGACCCTTTAATTATTTTGAGATTTTAACGGCGATGATGTTTGTCGTCTTTCAACAGGAAGCCGTCGACCTTGCGATTATTGAGGTCGGGATTGGAGGTCTTCTCGATAATACGAATGTCGGCCATCCACTCGTCAGCGTCATTACGACGATTGGGTTGGACCATCAAGACTTACTTGGAAGCACGTTAGAAGAAATTGCCGCGCAAAAAGCAGGGATTATTAAATCTGGGCAACAAGTGGTCGTTGGGCCAGTCAGCTGTGAATGTATGGATGTAATTCATGAGGTTGCTAGCGAAAAAGGCGCAGCTGTGCAAGCATTTGGCGAAGCCTTCTTTCTAATTGAAGATTCGTATCAAGATTCCTCACTCACGATTTCGCTGAAGCAGCTAGCTCTACAAGGAGCCTTCCAGAAGGAAAATGCGACCGTTGCAATTCGAGCGTGCCAAGCATGGATGGAAGCAACGGGAAGAAGTATGCAGGCTGAGTTCATCGAAGCAGCTCTCCCTGTCGTTTCGTGGCCAGGGCGCATGGAAGTGTTGCAAGACACGCCACTTATTATCATTGATGGTGCTCATAATTTGTCTGCCATCGAGCGACTCATACAAAATATGACGGAACTCTTTGGAAAGAAACAGACACTCTTATTTAGTGCGCTTACTCGAAAGGATAGTCAACAGATGCTTCTAAGATTGCAGGAAGCTCTTCCTAATGTGAATATCATCTTGACGAGTTTCCATTCTTCAAGAGGCCTGTCGATAGCTAGAAGTGACGTGGAAGCGTACTTAGATTCTCCCAAGATTTCCTTTGAAGAAAGCTTTGAAGAAGTTATCGAACGGTTTGCCTGCTCGATAGATGATAAGAGCGAATTATGGGTGACGGGCTCTCTCTATTTTATCGCTGAAGTTCGTCATTGGTGGAACAACCGCAAGCCTAAAGAAGAGTAGACATCGTAACTCTTTGTAGAGAAAATAAAGAGGAAGTGTCACAATGATTGAATCGAGATTATTAGAAGTACCTTTAAGCGCCATGCCACGAGAACGCCTCGAACGGTATGGCGCTAAAGTGCTTGAAACCCATGAATTATTAGCTATTTTACTAAGGACAGGTTCTAAAGATTTGAATGTATTACAATTATCCATTGTGGTTTTGAATACTTTTGAAGATTTGCATTCGTTAAAGATGGCAAGTCTGGACGAACTCATGCACATTAATGGGATTGGACGAACAAAGGCCATTGAACTAAAGGCGGCCATTGAACTAGGAGCCAGACTAAACAAAGCTTCTCAGATGAAACTAGGAAAAATCACGTCTTCTAAAATGGCGGGGCAGTGGATTGTAGAAGAGTTAAAAGATGCCTATCAAGAACATCTTGTAGCGCTCTATTTGAATACTAAGAATGAAGTAATAAAAAAGAAAATGATTTTCATCGGCGGATTAAATAGTGCGGTTGCTCATCCAAGAGAAATCTTTCGGGAAGCAGTGAGATATTCGGCAGCACGTGTCATCATTGGACATAATCATCCGAGTGGGAATCCTGAACCGTCTCAAGCAGATATTGATTTTACCAAAAGACTGATGGATTGTGGGGAATTAATGGGGATTGAACTTCTAGATCATTTTATTGTGGGGGGAGAGCATTTTATTTCTTTGAAAGAAATCGGAGTATTGTAAAAATAAAATGATTATTTCATTTTTCTTGAAAAGATGAAAATTGAAGAAAATGAAGAATTTCAGATTTCACGAAAAATAAACGTGAAAAATAAGGAAAGCATTCGGAAAAAACGCATAAAACTTCAATTGTTCATAAAATTTCTATCCGAATTCGGAAATACTCTTGTAAAAAGGTTTCTTAGATGGTATACTGAACTTGTGTTTTTGTTAGGTATAGAAATAGTGTAAAGATTTACTCCTTTCGAACCATTAGCAAGAATATGAATAACAAGTGCTATGGCACAAGGAGGAAATGTTCATGGAACAAGGTACAGTAAAATGGTTTAACTCAGAAAAAGGTTTTGGGTTTATCGAACGTGAAGGTGGAAACGATGTATTCGTACACTTCTCAGCAATCCAATCTGAAGGATTCAAAACATTAGAAGAAGGACAAGCAGTTCAATTCGATGTTGAAGAAGGCGCTCGTGGACCACAAGCAGCTAACGTAGTTAAACTATAATTTAAGTTTAAACGATGATACCACCGGTTTTCCGGTGGTTTTTTTATTTTGCCTAATACTTTTTTCAAACGATAAATTTGATTGATTAAAAAGTTAGAATGACTTGTTTAGGGAGAAAATTTTTGGGTCAAAAAATGACAGTGGTAATACTTATGATTGAAGAAAAACGGGAATTATTCCCAAGTTCTTTGAATTGCGCTTTCTTTTTGGAGGTATATCAAGTTTTTCAGAAAAACCAAATAATACCTAAAAAAAATATGTGAAAATTCAATTGGTTTTTATAGAAATTTTTATAAAAAAATTATGATAAATTTTTAAAGGTAAAAGAATGCTACGAAATTCACTAAAAAAATGGATAGTAAACAATTTGGGAATAGACTAGCATAAAATTACATTGTACATTTACAATTGAATATTTAGAAAGGAAGGAAGAATGTATGAATAAGAAATTACGATCTTTGTTTCAAATCATTGTTCTTTGTTTAGGGATCTTTATCCAACCCTTCGTTGCTCTTACTAAAGTGCACGCCACAGAGTATAATGATGTCATCACTAGTGTTGGTGTGAAAAACAGCTCTGGTGGGGATTTGAATCAAGGATTAGATATTTGGCAAGATTTTCGTCTTACTGCGACTTTCCAACTGCCAGATAACAAAGTGCATGAAGGAGATACGACAACTCTAAGTTTACCATCTGAGATTGCGTTTTCGAATTCGTCAAATATTGAACTTCGAGACGGATCTGGTAACCTTGTAGCTACAGGACAATTAGATGCGGCTAACAAAACAATTACTATACGGTACACTAACTATGTTGAGAACAAGTCTGGTGTTCGTGGAGAGTTTTTTGTTTATGTACGTGTTGATCACAGTGTAGTGAGTCAAGAAAAAAATATTGATGTTAAGGTTACTGTTGGAAGTAAAGTTTTAGTTGCTGGGAGAGTGCGCTATAATGGACCTCCAAAAAGATATGACTCTAAGATTGAAAAGAGTTCATTTCAACAGGCAGGAGACCCAGATAATGTAATTCGTTACAATATTACGGTTAACCGTAATATGGCCAACTATAGTAACGTAACGATTACGGATAAATTCATTTCTCCAAACATTTCATTTTTACCAGATACATTCAAAATCTATAAAGTAGATTGGGTGTGGAATAATGGAGATTGGACTTATCAAAATCTTCGTGATATGACTAGTACGTTGAAACCTAAATTGGTACCAAATGCGAATGGAGATGGATTTACTCTTCCGTTAGGAGATACCAATGGTTTTGGATATATGATTGAGTATCAAGCTAAAGCCAACTATGATTTAGTCGATCGAGAAATTATTACGAATACTGCAAATATGATTTATAATGGCGGACAAACTGAACAGTCTACAAGTTCTCGTGCGTATCAAATTGCAGGAGGGGTTGCAGAAGGGTATGTTTTCACGATTAACATTCATAAAGTAGATGAAGCTGGACAACCTTTAGAAGGTGCTAAATTCGAAGTAGTTCGTGATCGTAACCAAGCTGTTGTAGGAACACTTACTACAGGACCAGATGGAAATGCTAGTGTAAATCAATTATTACGTGACAATTATACGATTCGTGAGATTGAAGCTCCTGCAGGGTATGATAAGTTAACTACGGAGATTAAAATTAATCCAACTGATTTTGGAACGGATAAAGCTGTAACGCGCGAAGTCCAAAATAGAAAGACTCCTCCAAGTACGAAGAAAATTACTTTCAGTAAAGTAAACTTAGGCGGAACTGAAATTGCGGATGCTAAAATCAAAATCTTCAAAGGTGAAACTGCAGAAGGCAATCCAGTACAAAGCTGGACATCAGAAGCAGGAAAATCTAAGGAATTAGATTTAGAGCCTGGAACATACACATTCCACGAAGAAGCAGCGCCAACAGGATATCTTAAAGTAACGGATATTACTTTCACAGTTAACAGCGATGGAACAGTGACAGTAACGAAAGTCGGCGAGAAAGATTCTAAAGGTGAAGATAATAAAGTAGAAGCTAAAGGTTCAACTCTTAAAATCACTGACAAAGACGATGACCTCCCACGTAAGATTACATTCAGTAAAGTAAACTTAGGCGGAACTGAAATTGCGGATGCTAAAATTCAAATCTTCAAAGGCGAAACTGCAGAAGGTAATCCAGTACAAAGCTGGACATCAGAAGCAGGAAAAACTAAGGAATTAGATTTAGCGCCTGGAACATATACATTCCATGAAGAAGCAGCGCCAACAGGATACCTTAAAGTGACAGACATTACGTTCACAGTAAACCATGATGGAACAGTGACAGTAACAAAAGTCGGCGAGAAAGATTCTAAAGGTGAAGATAATAAAGTAGTAGCCAACGGTTCAACACTTAAAGTGACTGACAAAGATGATGATTTACCACGTAAGATTACATTCAGTAAAGTAAGCTTAGGCGGAACAGAAATCGCAGACGCTAAAATTAGGATCTTCAAAGGTGACAAAGCAGAAGGTAACCCAGTAGAAAGCTGGACATCAGAAGCAGGAAAAACTAAGGAATTAGATTTAGCACCTGGAACATATACATTCCATGAAGAAGCAGCACCAACAGGATACCTCAAAGTAACAGACATTACGTTCACAGTAAACCATGATGGAACAGTGACCGTAACAAAAGTTGGAGAGAAAGATTCTAAAGGTGAAGATAATAAAGTAGTAGCCAATGGTTCAACACTTAAAGTGACTGACAAAGACGATGATTTACCACGTAAGATTACATTCAGTAAAGTAAACTTAGGCGGAACAGAAATCGCAGACGCTAAAATTAAGATCTTCAAAGGCGAAACTGCAGAAGGTAACCCAGTAGAAAGCTGGACATCAGAAGCAGGAAAAACTAAGGAATTAGATTTAGCACCTGGAACATATACATTCCACGAAGAAGCAGCGCCAACAGGATATCTCAAAGTGACAGACATTACGTTCACAGTAAACCATGATGGAACAGTGACGGTAACGAAAGTCGGCGAGAAAGATTCTAAAGGTGAAGATAATAAAGTAGTAGCCAACGGCTCAACACTTAAAGTGACTGACAAAGATGATGATCTTCCACGTAAGATTACATTCAGTAAAGTAAGCTTAGGCGGAACAGAAATCGCAGACGCTAAAATTAAGATCTTCAAAGGTGACAAAGCAGAAGGAACTCCAGTAGAAAGCTGGACATCAGAAGCAGGAAAATCTAAGGAATTAGATTTAACGCCTGGAACATATACATTCCATGAAGAAGCAGCGCCAACAGGATACCTCAAAGTGACAGACATTACGTTCACAGTAAACCATGATGGAACTGTAACGGTAACAAATGTTGGTGAAAAAGACTCTAAAGGTGAAGAAAACAAAGTTGAAACAAATGGTTCAACAGTGACAGTAACCGATAAAGATGATGATTTACCACGTAAGATTACTTTCAGCAAAGTAAACTTAGGCGGAACAGAAATCGCAGACGCTAAAATTAAGATCTTCAAAGGCGAAACTGCAGAAGGTAACCCAGTAGAAAGCTGGACATCAGAAGCAGGAAAAACTAAGGAATTAGATTTAGCACCTGGAACATACACATTCCATGAAGAAGCAGCGCCAACAGGATACCTCAAAGTGACAGACATTACGTTCACAGTAAACCATGATGGAACTGTAACGGTAACAAATGTTGGTGAAAAAGACTCTAAAGGTGAAGAAAACAAAGTTGAAACAAATGGTTCAACAGTGACAGTAACCGATAAAGATGATGATTTACCACGTAAGATTACTTTCAGCAAAGTAAGCTTAGGCGGAACAGAAATCGCAGACGCTAAAATTAAGATCTTCAAAGGTGACAAAGCAGAAGGAACTCCAGTAGAAAGCTGGACATCAGAAGCAGGAAAATCTAAGGAATTAGATTTAACGCCTGGAACATATACATTCCATGAAGAAGCAGCGCCAACAGGATACCTTAAGGTGACAGATATCACTTTCAAAGTGAACTATGATGGAACTGTAACGGTAACAAATGTTGGTGAAAAAGACTCTAAAGGTGAAGAAAACAAAGTTGAAACAAATGGTTCAACAGTGACAGTAACCGATAAAGATGATGATTTACCTCGTAAAGTAACGTTCAGTAAAGTAAATATTGCTGGAAAAGAAATTGAGGGAGCTAAAATCAAGATCTTCAAAGGTGACAAAGCAGAAGGAACACCAGTAGCAAGCTGGACTTCAGAAGCGGATAAGTCTAAAGAATTAAACTTAGCACCTGGAACATATACATTCCATGAAGAAGCAGCACCAACAGGCTACTTAGCAGTAACAGATATCACTTTCAAAGTGAACTTTGATGGAACGATTGAAGTGTTAAATGCTAACGGAAATTCTGTAGAGTACAAAGATGGCAAATTAGTCATCACAGACCAAACAGAACCTGAAAAACCAAATGAACCAAACTTACCAAATACTGGTAGTGTTTCTGAACAAGGAACACTATTAGCTGGATTGGCATTATTAGGTTTAGGTGTTGTCATGGTAGCTTCAAATGGCAAAAAGAGATTTAACTAGTTCATTATCTGAATAGATGGATTTACTAAATTAATTGCTCGCCTTGCCAGACGAGTGGAAAAAGAGAAAGGAATCAAGCAACTTTATGTTGTTTGGTTCTTTTTATTTCGTAAAAATCTATTTAAATTTTTGGAAACTTTCGGATGTAAAAATCACCAACAGATTACAGAAACCGCTTTAATATTTCAAAATAAAAAAGTTTTCTAAAAAGCTATAAAAAACAAGAATAAAGTGCCAAATTCTGATATACTAGAATAGAATTCTTACAGCCTGGTCTGTAGAAGAATTACTGAAGGAGGAAGTAGTGTGGTTGCATTTAATTTTAAAGCACAAAATATCGGAATTGACTTAGGAACAGCTAACACGATTGTTTATCTTGAAGATGAAGGAATTGTCACACGTGAACCTTCCGTTGTTGCAAAAAATATCGTTACAGAAGAAATTATCGCAGTAGGGAAATCGGCTTTCGAAATGATTGGGAGAACGCCTGAAAATATCGTAGCATTACGCCCAATGAAAGATGGTGTAATCGCAGACTATAATACGACAACTGCTATGTTAAAATATTTCATCCAATCGATTGTTGGCCGCTCATTTTTTAAACCAGTGGTCATTATTTGTGTACCAAGCGGAATTACAGACGTTGAAAAAAGAGCTGTTTTAGATGCTACTAAATATGCTGGAGCGAAGGAAGCCTATGTTGTGGAAGAACCTTTTGCAGCAGCAGTAGGAGCGGGCTTACCAATTACAGACCCAACAGGAAGCATGATTGTAGATATTGGTGGAGGAACAACGGACGTAGCAACGATTTCTTTAGGAGGAATCGTGAATAGTCGTTCGATTCGCGTTGGTGGAGATGAGCTCAATGAAGCTATTGTCCAGCACGTTCGTAAAACGTATAATCTACTGATTGGAGAGCGTACAGCAGAGGAACTTAAGATTCAATTAGGGTCTGCTTCTGTCGAAAGCGCAAGGAAGTATGCAAGTTCGTGGACGTGATATGGTAACAGGTCTTCCACGAGTAGTAGAAGTTCCCGCTAAAGAAATTGCAATTGCGATGAGTGAGATTATTCATCAAATTTTAGATGCTGTTAAAGATGTGTTAGAACAAACACCGCCAGAAATTTCTGCGGACGTTATTGATCATGGAATCGTTCTGACAGGTGGTGGAGCGATGCTTCGTCATCTTGCAGAGATGATTTCGAAGGAAACGCAAGTGCCAGCGTTTGTTGCCAATGACCCACTAGATTGTGTGGCATTAGGAACAGGAGCTATTCTAGCGAACCCATCATTAATGAAAAAATAGAGTCCGTTGAAAAATTTTATAGAGGAGTGATGATGTGAATCCAATTTTTTCAAATAAGAAACTAATTGGTTGGGTAATCGGAATCATTGTTGCATTAGCATTAATCATGTATTCCGTTACTTACGGAAGTAATATCGTGACTCAAGGTGTTAATGATGTAACCAATATTCTTGGAAGATTAGTCTCTTATCCAGCAAATAGTATTAATGATTTTATTGATAGTGTCGGTGATTTATCAAATACGTATCAAGAGAATCAATCCTTAAAACAAAAAATCGATACCATTCATGAATTAGAGGTTCAATTGAATGAGTTAAAACGTGATAACCAAAAAATGAAAGAAACGCTGAAGTTGCAAGATACGCTGAATGATTATACATTAGTGAATGCTACGGTCATTGCGCGTAATCCGGATACTTGGCGTGATGTAATTACGATTAATAAAGGGTCAAATGATGGAATCCAACCTCAAATGTCGGTAATGAGTGATAATGGTTTAGTAGGAAAAGTTTTAGATGTGAATCCTACAAGCGCACGTATTGCCTTGTTATCGAATGCTGATAATACTTTAGTTCGTGTTGCGGCGATGATTCAAAATGAAAAAGAACCAATCTACGGGACCATTACCGGATATGACGAAAAGACAAATATGCTTGTTATGAGCCAAATTCAAGCTACTCAGGATATTAAAGTAGGGGATAAGGTTGTCACGAGTGGTCTTGGCGGCATTTCTCCAAACTCGCTATATATCGGAACGGTTGAAGAAGTGGCGATGGACCGTTTTGGATTATATAAAGAAGTGAAAATTCGTCCAGCGGCAGATACGAATGATGTTCGTTATGTAACAGTAGTCATTCGTACAAGCGAAAGTGAGGGGCAATAATGCGTAACTCCAGAAGAGTTTATTGGGTATTGTTTGTCTTCATTCTGGCTTTCTTAGTGGACGGTGTATTGACGAATCATTTTTCTACTTTATTTGCGTTCTGGCTATAGTTTAACACCAAGAATTATTGTCATTGCAGTTGTATTGCTGAATTTTATGATTGACCATAAGGCGATGTTTTGGTTTTCAGTGATTGCAGGATTTTTGGTAGATAGTTATTATGCAGGAATTCTAGGAATCTATATGGGAATATTTGCAGTGATTGTGCGAGTGATTCGTTTAGTACGTACAAATATTTTGCAAAATCCATTTACGTTAGGATTAGCATTAGTGTTCTTTTTAAGTTTGACAGAAGTTTCTGTATACTTCGTATATGCGTTAAGAGGCGTTGTCAGCATGGGATGGAACGAATTTTTAGTGGAACGATTAGGGGCGACGCTAATGCTCAATATCGTGATTTATTATATTCTGTATATTCCACTTCGTAATTTTGCACGATGGGTGAATGCGACTCCAGTAGTGAGTCCGCATGATTTAATCAATCATCGAAGAAGTTAATCTAGTTTACTAATAAGGGTTGGCGAGCGCCGGCCCTTTTTTGTTTAGGCTATTAATACCGACTGTTGTAGCATTTATGCTATAATAAGGAGAATTAGTGTCTGTAGAGAGAGGAATGGAATGAACAAAGAAATATTTTTGAAACTAAGTTTAATTTCTAAAGGAGTCATTGCTATATGCGCTTTAGTGGGATTCTTAATGGAGATGTTTCTCCACGGATGGCATTCTATTCGCTATTACACCAATCAATCTAATTTACTAGTAGTTATTTTTCTAATTTATTTACTGTTAAAATACCGTAAGGAAGGTCATTGGAGTCAGTGGGATATTCGCTTAAAAGGTGGAATGACCGTTGCGATTCTTCTAACTGGACTGGTGTATCACTTCATGCTAGCTCCATTAAAAACACCTGAAGAATTTTGGACGATAGAAAATTTTCTAGTGCATTATATTGTTCCTTATGGAGCATTGTTAGATTGGGCACTATTTGATAAAGGGCATTGTTATAAGTGGTGGGATCCGTTTGTATGGACGATTTTACCATTGGCGTATGCAATTATTTCTGTTGCGATTGCGTTAATTACACGAATTCCCATTGGAAATAACCCCGATGGACCGTTCCCTTATTTCTTTTTGAATGTTGATAAATATGGAATTTTAGGTGTTATTCAGTATAGTTTAGGATTAGCAGCCGCATTTTTAGTAGGCTCCTATGTCCTTGTACTTTTTAAAAATGGATTTAAAACAAAGAAATATTTATAAGAGAGGAGACTTTCATGCTTCGAGACATTGGTATTGACTTAGGAACTGCGAATATTTTAGTGTTTCTAAAAGATCGCGGGATTATATTAAATGAACCTTCGTTAGTAGCTTTAGATGAGCGTACTGGAGAAGTGATTGCAGTCGGAGAACGAGCATATCAAATGGTAGGACGTACTCCAAAAGAAATCAATGTTCATCATCCATTAAAAGGTGGAGTAATAGCGGATATTGCGGTTACTGAACAATTATTAGAATTATTCATGCAAAAATTAAATTTAAATAGCTGGTTTTCAAAACCCGATATTTTAATTTGCACGCCCACTAATATTACGACAGTAGAACAAAAGGCGATTATTCAAGCGGCGATTAAATGTGGTGGAAGAAATATCTATTTAGAAGAAGAACCAAAAGTGGCTGCTGTAGGAGTAGGCTTAGATATCTTCTCACCAATTGGAAATATGGTGATTGATATTGGTGGAGGAACGAGTGATATTGCCGTTTTATCGATGGGCTCAACAGTGACAAGTCGCTCGATTAAATTAGCTGGGGACAATATGGACTTTGCGATTTCAGAATATATTAAAGACAAGTATCAATTAATCATTGGAGAACGAACTGCAGAGGCGATTAAGATGTCGCTTGGAAGTGCAGTGGAAGTTGAAAATGAATCTGATATGATTGTCAAAGGAAGAGATATGACGACAGGGCTTCCAAAGACGGTTACAATTTATACGAATGAAATCTATCATTGCCTAAAAGAAATGTTAGATACTATTGGAGAAGAAGCAAGACTTGTTCTAGAGGCTACTCCTCCGGAATTAGCTGGAGATATTATCGAACGTGGTGTGATGGTTACTGGTGGAGGCGCCTTGATTAATGGGATTGATCGCATGCTCTCTGAAAAACTTCAGGTTCCAGTGATGATTGCAGAAAATCCACTTCAAAGCGTAGCAATTGGAACAGGAATTTTATTAAATCGAATTAAATCTGAAAGAGGCATTTTAGCTGCAATCCGTAGAATTTTTAGTGCGAAGAAAGTGGTAATGAATCCAACCGCACATATGATTGACGATGAAAGGACAGAAGAATCATGAAAGAACAATTAAAGAATAGTCGACATTTACTATTTACTGCTTTATTGCGTATTTTAGTTTTCCTTGTCATTGCCATCATCTTGTTTGCTCTTGGTTTAATGATTGGATATGCAGTTCTTGGCGAAGGTAAAAATCCGCTCGATATTTTTTCTAAAGAAATTTGGGATAAGATTTTTAGATTTATTAATTAGCAAGCATATAAATTGACCTTTATTGACTATAGCAGTAGACTTAAACAAATATTAGATTTGGAGGAAGTAGTATGAATTTAATTCCAACAGTTATTGAACAGTCTTCACGTGGAGAACGTGCTTATGACATTTATTCACGCTTATTAAAAGACCGTATTATCATGGTGAGCGGACCCATTCAAGATGACATGGCGAATGCGATTATCGCGCAATTACTTTTCTTAGATGCACAAGATCCTGAGAAAGATATTTATATGTATATCAACTCTCCAGGAGGAAGCGTAACAGCTGGTTTAGCCATCTACGATACAATGAACTTCATTAAAGCAGACGTTCAAACCATCGCAATGGGGCTGGCAGCGTCAATGGGTTCATTCCTATTAACAGCTGGAGCAAAAGGCAAACGTTACGCATTGCCAAACGCTGAAATCTTAATCCACCAACCTTTAGGAGGAGCACAAGGGCAAGCGACAGAAATCGAAATCGCAGCGCGTCAAATCTTGAAAACACGTGAACGTTTAAATAAAATCTTGGCAAAACAAACAGGCCAAAAATTATCACGTATCGAAAAAGATACAGATCGTGATAACTACATGACTGCACAAGAAGCCTTAGAATATGGCTTAATTGATGCGATTATGGAAAGCTCAAAAGAAATGAAATAATCGAAATGAAAAACACCTTCAGTATCATAATGATTACTGAAGGTGTTTTTGTCATTTCTGTTTCCGAATATTTATGACGAAAAATATTATTTTTTTATGTGAAATATTTCATTTAGTGTTTATTAAGATTTCTGAAAGCGTTACAATAATTATTGTAAAAGGAATAACAAAATAGAAAAGGTGAGGAAAATGAAAAAAAGTTTAAACGTTCTTTTTACTAAGTATATTATCGATTCTACTTTTATTCGGTTGTTCAACAGCCAAGCAAAGTGGAAAATTTGAAGGAGTGGGAACTGGTAAGCACGGCGAGATTAAAGTTGCTGTGACAATCACAGACGCAAAAATAACCAATATTGAGGTTATAGAACAAGGTGAAAACAAAGGCTTATCTGAACCTGTTTATGAAGATCTAAAGGAAGCCATTATCGCTCAAAACTCTGCTGATGTAGATGTCGTATCAGGAGCGAGTGCAACAAGCGAAGGGTACTTGGCAGCAGTCAAAGATGCTATTACGAAATCAGGAATTAAACTTGTAGCTTCAAAACAAACAAAAACGAAGAAAAGTGAACTTCCAGCTGAGCAAACGTTCGATGTTGTCATCGTTGGTTCAGGTGGTGCCGGACTTAGTGCCGCAATTGAAGCTGCTGAAGCGGGCAAATCAGTCGCAATTGTTGAAAAAATGCCAACGGTCGGCGGTAATACTCTGATTTCTGGTGGGGAAATGAATGCACCTGGTAACTGGGTACAAAAGAATCTTGGGATTACTGGAGACTCTGTAGAAGCATACTATAATGATACGATGAAGGGTGGAGATAATATTGGGGATCCTAAACTCGTTCATTTAATGGCAGAAAAAGCATTGGAATCAGCAGAATGGTTAAGAGATGATGTTCATGTTGAGTTCTTATCAGACCAATTATTCCAATTCGGTGGACATTCATTTAAACGTGCATTGATTCCTAAGGGACATACTGGTGCGGAATTAGTGTCTAAATTAAAGCAAAAGCTGAAGAACTTGGCGTTAAAATCTTCTTGAACGTAAAAGCAGAGGAATTAATTCAAGATGCAAACGGTCGTGTGACAGGAGTGAAAGCAACTGACAAGACTAAAAAAGAAGTGACATTCCTAGCAACTAATGGAGTGGTATTAACAACAGGTGGGTTTGGTTCAAATGTTGAAATGCGTAAACAATACAACAAGGAATATGACGAACGCTATAAATCTACAGATACAGTTGGTACTACAGGGGATGGAATTGTAATGGCTCAAAAAGCAGGAGCGGCATTAAAGAACATGGAATATATCCAAACATACCCAATCGCAAATCCAAAGACAGGTATGATTTCCCTGTTAGCGGATACACGTTTTGACGGAGCGATACTTGTGAACCAAGAAGGGAAACGATTTGTAGAAGAATTAGACCGTCGTGACGTTATTTCGAAGGCGATTTTAGCGCAAACAGGTGGATACACTTACCAAATCTGGAACGATAAGATTGATGCGATTTCGAAAACAAAAGAAGCGCATAAAGCAGAGTATGATGAGTTGATTCGTGAAGGCTTGTTAGTGAAAGCTGATACGATTGAAGAAGCTGCGAAATTCTTCGATATCGATATCAATAACTTGAAAGAAACAATCGCAAAAGTAAATGAATATGCGAAAAATAAAGATGACAAAGATTTCCATCACCGTGGTGGTTTAGTATCTCTTGAAGAAGGTCCTTACTATATTCAAAAAGCCGTTCCTTCTGTTCACCATACAATGGGTGGATTAGTGATTAATGAAAAAGCAGAAGTATTGAATGATAAAGGAGAAGCAATCCCAGGTCTATATGCTGCTGGTGAATTAACAGGGGTTATCCAAGGGAAGAACCGTCTTGGAGGAAATGCGATTACGGATATTATCACTTTTGGACGTATTGCTGGGAAAGAAGTTAGTCATTAATCATTGACCAATTTATAGAAAAAAGAAATCTAAGTTAACAGGTTTCTTTTGGGAGTAAGGCCAGGGGAGTTTAAACGCACTTGGTCTTTCTCCCTTTTTAAATGAACATTCCAGGGGAAAAACAAGTTTAATCCCCCTACTTAATTTGAACTGTAAATGCTTTTCAATCATCGAAGTTTTTTCGCGTTATATCTTCCTTTTTACTCTTGGAAGCGGTACAATGGGAATGTATTATTTGTAAATTGCTAAAGGAGAAAAAGGAATGACAGTAGTAGAAAATCCATTAAAGGATGCCAAAGTGGCGTATGAATATTATGAACTACCAGGGGAGCTAGTTGATATTCAGCCTTTAGGAAATGGATTAATTAACAAAACTTATCAAATCACTCATACACATGAAAATAAAGAAAAGCAATATGTATTGCAAGCGATTAATCATCATATTTTTCCAAATGTACGTGGATTAATGGAAAATATCGAGAAAGTAACAAGCTATCTACGTGAAAAATATGAAGCAGAAGGACGCGACGCTTCTCGTGAAACGCTACGTGTAATTCGCACCAAAGAGGGGCATTTAACGGCAAACTTGGATAATGGATCTTACTGGCGAATTTATGATTCAGTAGAAAACAGTTATTCATTAGATAAAGTAGAAAATCCGCAACAATTTTATATTACTGCAAAAGCATTTGGACGATTTGCTTATGATTTAAATGACTTCGATGCAAGCCAGTTAGTAGAAGTAATTCCACAATTCCACGATACTCGAAATCGTTATCGCCAATTAGAAGAAGCAATCCGAGAAGATCGTGTTGGCAGAGTAAAAGAGGTTCAAGCAGAGATCGACTTTATCCAAAGTCGTAAAGCAGATTGCTTCTTACTATATGATTTGTTAGATGAAGGCGTATTACCTCTTCGTGTAACGCATAATGATACAAAATTAAATAATATTATGTTCGATAGCCAAACAAAAGAACCACTATGCATTGTGGATTTAGATACCGTAATGCCAGGGTTAGTATTATTTGATTTTGGGGATTCTATTCGTTTTGGAGCGAACGATTGTGCCGAGGACGAACCAGATTTATCAAAAGTGAGCTTTGATTTCGACTTATACGAAACATATGTGAAAGGCTTTATCGAAGGAACAAACGGAATCTTAACCGAAGCGGAACTCGAATATTTACCTTGGGGGGCTCGCGTGATTACACTAGAACAAGGGATTCGTTTCTTAACGGACTACATCAATGGCGATGTCTACTACCAAACCAGTCGTCCAGGACAAAATCTGGACCGCGCACGTACACAATTAAAATTAGTACAAGATATGGAAAATAGTTGGGACCAAATGGTTCAAGCCGTCCAAAATATGAAATAAAATCAAAGCCTCTTCAGGAGAGAACTGAAGAGGTTTTTTTGCACTATAAAAACTATATATATAAATTAGAATGATTCGAAACACAATATATTGTGTTTTGGGGGTTGATTTTTAAATTCAGCATGTTAAAATAGATTCGAGAGTTTTAAGGAGGGATTGTGATGTGTGTACAAGAATTGAAGACCTTATTAGTCACTAAAAGAGATGGTCGGGAAGTTGAATTTCAAAAGGAGAAAATCGAACGAGCAATCTTTAAAGCAGAGACAGAGTTAAATGGAGAAATGGATGCTAAAAGAGAATCGGAATTGAATCGAATCGTAGACGAAGTTCTCCAAGAAATTTCTAGAAGATTTAGTGAGACTATTCAAATTTATGAAATTCAAAGTATTATTGAACATTTTTTAATTGAAGATGGGGAATCTGAATTAGCACAAGCATATATTTCATACAGAGTGGATCGTGATTTACGTAGAAAAAATCAACTGGATTTCCAATGGGCGCTATCTCGATTGACGAATAAAGATGCAAGCGTGGTTAATGAAAATGCGAATAAAGATAGTAAAGTTTTTAATACGCAAAGGGATCTAACGGCGGGTACAGTTGGAAAAATTATTGGATTAAAACTATTACCTCCTCATGTCGCCAATGCGCATTTAAAAGGGGATATTCATTATCATGATTTAGACTATCATCCATATATGCCACTGACCAATTGTTGCTTAATTGATTTTGAACATATGTTAGGCCTTGGATTTAAGATTGGAAATGCCGAGGTAGAATCTCCAAAATCGATTCAAACAGCAACTGCTCAAATGGCTCAAATCATTGCGAATGTCGCAAGTAGCCAATATGGAGGATGTTCAGCCAATCGTGTTGATGAATTATTGGCCCCTTATGCGGAATTAAACTATCAAAAACATTTGGCAGACGCCAAGGAGTGGATTGATGGAGTGGACCGTCAAGAAGCTTTTGCGATGAAAAAAACGGAAAAAGATATTTATGATGCGATGCAGTCATTAGAATATGAAATCAATACACTCTATACTTCTCAAGGGCAAACTCCTTTTACAACTTTAGGATTTGGACTTGGAACGAGTCGTTTTGAACGTTGTATTCAAAAAGCAATCCTTCAAGTGAGAATGGAAGGGATTGGCAAAGAGAAGAGAACAGCGATTTTCCCTAAATTAGTATTCACGTTAAAACGTGGAGTGAACTTAGAAGAAACCGATCCAAACTATGATGTAAAACAGTTAGCATTAGAATGTGCAACAAAACGAATGTATCCAGATGTATTAAACTATGATAAAATCGTTCGATTAACCGGCAGTTTTAAAGTGCCGATGGGATGCCGTTCGTTCTTACAAGGATGGAAGGATGAAAATGGGCAAGAAGTGAACGATGGTCGAATGAATTTAGGGGTTGTTACTTTGAATATTCCTCGAATTGCGCTAGAAGCGGAAGGCTCAATTGATAAATTCTGGGAAATTTTCGAAGAGAAACTAGCAATCTGTAAGGATGCATTAACGTACCGCGTTGAACGCTGTAAGGAAGCGCAAAGAGATAATGCGCCTGTGTTGTATCATTATGGAGCGTTTGGACAACGGTTGAAGGATGGGGAAGAAGTGGATCTTCTCTTTAGAAATCGTCGTGCAACTGTTTCTTTAGGATATATTGGACTTTATGAAGCGGCAACAGCATTCTTTGGTCCAAACTGGGAAACAAACCCAGAGGCGAAGGAATTTACTCTAGAGATTGTAAAAGCGTTGAAGGCGCATACGGATGCATGGGATGACGAATACGGTTATCATTTCAGTGTTTATGCGACTCCAAGTGAAAGCTTGACCGATCGTTTCTGCAAACTCGATATCGAAAAATTTGGTTTAGTACCGGATATTACGGAGAAAGAGTATTATACGAATAGTTTCCATTACGATGTACGTAAAAATCCAACACCATTTGAAAAAATTGATTTTGAAAAAGATTATCCCGTATTTTCTTCGGGAGGATTTATTCACTACTGTGAGTATCCTGTTCTTCGACAAAATCCAAAAGCTTTAGAAGCCGTATGGGATTATGCATATGATAGAGTGGGATATCTTGGCACGAATACCCCAATTGATCATTGTTATAAATGTGGATACGATGGTGAATTTACGCCAACTGCTAAAGGATTTGAATGTCCACAATGTAAAAACCATGATCCACAAACATGTGATGTCGTAAAACGAACTTGCGGATACCTTGGAAACCCTCAAGCGCGTCCAATGGTACATGGACGTCATGTGGAAATTTCTTCTCGTGTAAAACATATGCCGAAACTCAAAGAACGTTACGCTTTAGGAGTGATGGAGGATGAATAATCCAAAACCAAAGGAGTGGACGAGTGAGCAATATTCTAAAGGAAAAATTGCCAGTTACAAACCGTATAATTTTGTCGATGGAGAAGGGGTACGCTGTTCACTGTATGTGAGTGGCTGCCTCTTTGCCTGTGAAGGCTGCTATAATGTAATCGCTCAAAATTTTAATTACGGAATACCATATACGAAAGAGTTAGAAGAGCAAATTGTTTCAGATATTGGAGCTTCTTATTGCCAGGGATTGACGCTTCTGGGTGGAGAGCCTTTTTTGAATACAGGAGTTTGTCTATCTTTAGTAAAGGCACTACGAAAAGCTTACGGAAATACCAAGGATATTTGGTCTTGGACAGGATATACTTGGGAAGAGCTGATGCAAGAAACAGAAGATAAGTTAGAATTATTAAGCTTGATTGATATTTTGGTAGATGGACGATTTGAACTCGCTAAAAAAGATTTGACCTTGCAATTTAGGGGAAGCAGTAATCAGCGCATTATTGATGTACAGTCTTCTCTTAAAACCGGTGAAGTGGTCTTGTGGTCAGGGTTATGGAATTCTTAGGAATTGTTCAAATTTCTGACAAATGATGGTAAATTTGTTAAAATATAGGAATGAATCATAATGAAGGAGACGACAAACGGATGGCGATTAAGGGACTTGGTATGGACGCGGTAGAATTGTCACGCATTGAAAAAATCGTAGCAGAACCTAAATCTTTTTTGGGAAAAGTGTTAACACCAAAAGAGTTGGAAAAATATCATACGCTCCCTTTTAAACGGAAAGTGGAATTCCTTGCGGGACGATTTGCAGCTAAAGAAGCTTATGCTAAAGCACTTGGGACTGGAATTGGACAGCATGTTTCATTTCAAGATATTGAAGTATTGAATGATGCCACAGGAAAACCAGTTCTTGTATGTGAACGCTATTCTCATCAAACGTGGATATCGATTACGCATACGAGTCATGATGCCTATGCCGTTGTCGTACTTGAATCCAATTAAAAAAAGGAATGAATCATCATGTTAGAAGCAATCCATCGAAACACGAGAGTTGTAGTGGATTTATCAATTATTAAACAAAATATTTCTAAAAATAAAGTCCAAATTAACCCCCTCCAAACAAGTCTATGCAGTTGTAAAGGCGAATGCATATGGGCATGGCATGATTCCTGTTGCCAAAGCTGCTTTAGAAGCAGGCGTTCAGGGATTTTTGTGTCGCAAATGTAGATGAGGCTTTGGCTTTAAGAGAAGCAGGGATTATGGAACCCGTTTTAATACTTGGATTAAGCCGAGTGGAAGATGTGCCACTATTAGCAAGAAATCATATTACTGCTACTGTTGACTCTGTAGAATGGCTCAAAGAAGCAGCTCCACTATTAAAGGAGACACCCTTAAAAGTACATGTTGCTGTAGATTCGGGAATGGGTCGTATTGGCGTCGTGAACGAAAAAAAGAATTAACGGAAGTTGAGGCTGTTTTACGAAACGGTCCATTCGAGTTCGAAGGAATGTTTACCCATTTTGCAACAGCAGATGAAGAAGACACCGCACATTTAACAAAACAAGAAGAAAAATTCAATGGTATGATTGGAGAGTTGGAAGAAAGACCTCCTCACATTCATTGCTCGAATTCTGCTTATGCAATTTGGCATAGTGCCGGAGATAGTGATATTATCCGTTACGGAATCGGCTTGTATGGCATTAATCCTTCTAATGGAGACTTATGCATTGAAGATGAAGAACATCTAAACCCAGCCCTGCAATGGGAAACCGAGATGGTCAAGGTGAAGAAACTGGAAATTGGGGATACGGTGAGTTATGGGGCAACCTATACCGCTAGAGAGCCTCAATGGGTGGCTACTTTACCAGTAGGATATGCGGATGGTTATATTCGCGCCTACAATAAAGGAGAGGTCATCGTGGATGGAGTTCGCTGTCCTATTATTGGAAGAGTATGTATGGATCAATGTATGATTCGTTTGCCTCATGAATATCCAGTCGGAACAAAGGTTACTCTTCTAGGGAAAAACAAAGAAGAGGAAATTACAGCAATTGAATTAGCTAAACGTGCAGATACAATTGCTTATGAAGTCATTTGTATGATCTCTGATCGTGTGAAAAGGGAGTATATCAATGGTTGATAAGATTTTAAGAGGAGATGTCTTTTTAGCGGATTTGTCTCCAGTGATTGGTAGTGAGCAGGGAGGAAAACGCCCCGTTCTCATTATTCAAAATGATGTTGGGAATCACTTTAGCACAACTGTTATTGTGGCAGCAATCACTGCAAAGAATACAAAAGCGAACATTCCAACGCATATTGAAATCAAAAAAGATCAATTTGGGTTCGAACGGGACTCTGTTGTCTTACTTGAACAATTGCGTACGATTGATAAGGCTCGAATTCTTGAGAAAATTACGCAAGTAGATGCAGAATTTATGCAAACTATTAACGAAGGACTGAAAGTGAGTCTGGGATTGGAATAAGGAAAGCCCTCTGATGAAAATTTAGAGGGCTGTTTTGATAAACGGTTGTCGGATGAAATATGAATTTCTCGAGAACCCCCCCTTGATTTACCATGGGGATGGTAGTATACTGATTAAGTACCTTAAGTACAAATGCCTCCTTAGCTCAGTTGGTAGAGCAGTAGACTCTTAATCTATGGGTCACAGGTTCGAGCCCTGTAGGGGGCATTTTTTTATGCACAAAAAGCCTTGGTTTTCTAAGGCTTTTTGTGTAGTCTTAGCACTAAAAAATGAGAGAAAAAAGGTTTTGACAATTCGCGCCACATAAAGTTATTTAAGCATCTCCTTTTCTCTCATTACCATTTTCTGTTATAATAAATTGTACTTCTAAAATAGAAAGGTCTTAAGATGACAACTCTTATTAAACATAAACGTGTAGAATTTTTCAGAACTTTTTTTATGACTTAGTTTTTTTGTTTTTGCAATTTCAAAAAGTAACTACTTTAATTGACCATCTTCATAACGGTATTTTGACTTGGAATTCTTTCCTTGATTTTTTCATTGCTACTTTGGTTCTCATCGATTCCTGGATGATTCAAACCGATTATACCAATCGCTATGGAAAGAACTCTTTATTTAACATAGTAATCATGTTTATCAAAATGGGAATTTTACTCTTTATAGCCAATATGATTGGACCTGATTGGCAACAATATTTTTCATTATCTCTGTTGGGCTATTGGTACATTAACCCTTACCTTATTTTTTTCAATATTTGGTTGAATTTTTTTAGAAAAATCAACTGATGATGTTAATCGGGAAAATATCAAAGGTTTTCTATGGATAACAGGTCTAGGAAGTTTAGGAGTCTACCTAGCAGCTCTTCTTCCTATTTACGTTAGAGTCTATATCTTATTTGCTAGTATTCTGCTAACATTTATTATGCCAAGTATCTTGCTTAATAAAGATAAGCATTACCAGGTAAATCTCCCCCATTTAATCGAGCGCATCTCCCTTCTTGTCATTATTATGTTTGGAGAGATGATTACGGAGCTAGCTAACTTCTTTACAATCGAGAATTTCTCGATTTATTCGGTTCTTTATTTCATTATTATGATTTCTCTGTTCTTGTTTTATTTTGGTCAATTCGACCATGCTATTGATGAAAAAAATCTAATCAAAAGGGCTATTTCTAATTTACAGTCACTATCCTATTTTCATTGGACTTATGATGATGACTGTATCGATGGGCTTTCTTCAGAATCCTGAAGCTAATCGTCTCTTTGCAACCAGCTTCTCTTATATCGGATTTGGCCTCTTTCAAGCTGCTGTCCTAGTAAATGGGCGCCATAACAAACACTATCTTCGCTATTCGAAAAGTTACTACTGTGTCCAAGCGACACTCTATCTGGCTGCCTTGATTCTCTCTTTAATCTTTGCTTCTAATCCTATAATAGTAGTGAGTATAACAACCATTTTAGCTCTAGCTATAGCCATTCATTTTATTTATTTTTATATGACACAGAATAAAAAATATTCCAAATCTAACTGGGGATTATTTTAATGAGTTTATAACATTAAAAAGCCTTGGGAACTGATATGTACCCCCTTTACTGGACAAACCAGTAAAGGGGGTATTTATTATGCGTTACTCATTTGAATTCAAAATGAAATGTGTAGAATTATATCGACAAGGAATATGGGCCGAAACGCCTGAAAAAGTTATGAAAAGGAGTTTCCAAAGAAAAATACTGGATTGGGATAAAATTGAAAAAATTCACGGACCTAAAGGATTAGAGCGCGTTAAAAGGCAAAGAAAATGGACAGCAGAAGAAAAATTGACATTTATTCTACAGGTTTTAAACGGGAAGACTCTTTCAGAGGTTTCTTTTCCAGCAGGAATTAGTCGCGGATTATTAAGTTCTTGGGTTCACAAATACCTAACTTATGGATATAATGGTCTAAAGAATGAGAAACGTAGACAAGCATTATCTAAGGAGCTTATTATGAATAAAAAAGCTGTGACTGGTAACCTTTCAGAATCCGAACGAGAAGAATTAGTTCGATTACGTGAGCGAAATGCATATTTAGAAGCTGAAATTGCTGTTATAAAAAAACTGAGAGCCTTGAGAAAAGAACAGGAAGCTGCGCTTCTCAAGGCGCGAAAGCAGCGATCATCAAGGAACTTCGAGAAGTAGGATACCAACTAAAATATCTTCTTAAAGCGATGAAAATGGCTAAATCTACTTATTATTTTGAATTAAATAAAGTAGATGCTGTGGCTGAAAAGAATGGGGATTTATTATTGGAAATCCAAACAATCTTTCATGAAAATAAAGGTAGATATGGTGTTAGAAGAATTTACCAAGAACTTCGTCGTAGAGGTTACGTTGTTAATCATAAAAGAATTCAACGTCTGATGCATATAAATGATTTGTTTGGAAAACGCCCTAAACAAAAATACCATTCTTATCGTGGTAGTGTTGGAAAAGTTGCTGATAATATTATTAACAGAGATTTTGTGGCCAAAAGGCCTCTTCAAAAATGGAGTACAGATGTATCTCAATTCACTTTTTCTTGGGGAAAATGTTTCTTTTCTCCAATCTTAGATATGTCTACTAATGAAATAATCTCCTATGATCTTTCTCTAAGCCCCGACTTAGAACAGATTCAAAGGATGCTAAATAGAGCTTTCAAAAAATTCCCTGATGTTAATGGATTGATTCTCCATTCTGATCAAGGTTGGCAATATCAACACGCATTTTACCAAAGATCATTAAATGAACGAGGGATTATTCAATCAATGTCCCGAAAAGGAAATTGTTATGATAATTGCATTATAGAAACGTTTTTCGCCAGAATGAAGAACGAAATGTTCTACGGTTTTGAAATGGAATATTCTACCTTTAAGGAATTTCAAACGGCTGTGGAAGAATATATAGATTATTACAATAACAAAAGAATTCAAGAAAAAACAAAATGGATGTCCCCTGTTCAATACAGGGAAACATCCATGTGTTCAGCTTAATTTAAAAATGTGTCCAGGATTCTGGGTACATATCAAACCAAGGCTTTTTTTTCATTAATTTGTTTTTCCATTTTATCCTCCAATTTGATCTCGCACTGACATTTATTTATAACAAAACTATATATCTAGAATAGCATAATCATTAGGTATTATAGGTTTTCAAACAAAATACGAGTCATTCGTTTTTGCCCCACTTTTGCCCCATTTTTAAATCCTGACATTGAAAACACCTAAAAGTATTTCCCTAAAATCAGCTATATTTCAACATTTTTGTTTATTTTCAATATGAAAAGTTCTTACAAATCCATGCAGGGGGCATTTTTATACGCAAAAAGCCTTGGTTTTTCCAAGGCTTTTTGTACGAATTGTTCCGTATTTGTTCCGTGAAATTGAAAGTGTAATGAAATATTGAGTTATCAAAGTTTCTCACTTTTTTTATACTCAAAAAAGTGAAAATGTTTAGATATCTCTTTAGACCAAACTAAACAAAACGGCAAAAACAGAATTAAAAAAACGTTGAAGTCATGATTTTTTTACTAACATCTAAGTAGACCTACTGCGCTTCACTTAGCCGGTGGATATTAATTTGTTATAAACATAATCTACGTTACTCGTCTAATCGAATAAACATCATCGCGTTAAGTAAGGAGATTAGAGCGACTGTATTAATATTATTGCAATAAATTAGTCTCTTATTTTTCAATAGGAGGAATAATAAAATTAGAAAATGATAATATCATACGGAGATTCTTTTAAAGCATCAATGGATAATTCTAATTCATTCCAAACTTCAAGTTCAAAATTGTTACTACAATAATAAGAAAGAGTTTCCGCTACTGATTTTGCATGATACTGATCAAAATTACTCATAACCAAAACTTTTAATTTGGGTTGATTTTGTAAAAGATTTAGCACTAGGTGTTTGCTATGGGTGATAAACGTATAGGCCAAATGATTGACTTTCATTGAATTACTATCAATATTCAAAGTCTGTAAATAATGCAGAATCCCTTCTTTTACATCGGAAACAAATCGAGGGAAAATATTTTCAAAGTTCTTGATTGTATTGCCTTTTTGATCAAATAGAATAAACTCTGTAGATAATTCCTGGCGATGAAGATGTGCCGTATTATGAAGATGCCAAATAAGATTATCCTTATTGTCTACTTTAATATTATACTCTCTTGATACCTGATCAACTAAATCTCCCAACAAATGATATGATTTCTTTACATAGCTGTCCGTTATTGTACACTTCAGAAATACTTTTTTCGTCTATGAAAAACATTTTTTTGAAAAATAGGATACAAACAATTGACCTATTACTTCTTTTTGTTAAAGAGATATTGTATTCTGTTTCAAATTTTTTGATAATATCTTCCATTTCATCTTCCTGCATTAGAAATTCCAACAATTGATTATTAAAGGAATCTTTCTCAACTTCCAGGAAATGACCAAACTTTATTCGATATAAATTCGTAACTAGGAGCAACTTTAACATTCGGTGAGTTGATAAATTCATCGGGAAAGACGTTGCTTTATAAACTAGTTCCAATAATTGAGAGAGCGGTTCTGGTGAAAAATCTTCAAATGGCCATTCAAGGAAATAATATTTTTCTGAAAAATATTGGGCAAAAAAAGTAACGAATATCTATCTCATTTCCAGTAATTCGAACAGGATTGAGGCTAATTTCAAAATGATATTGTTTCTTAATAATTTTATTAATATGACTGATGATACGGTAAAGAGAGGAAGAACTGATATAAAAACTCTTTTGCAAATACTCTCAGCATCATATCCTTCATTAAAAAAAACAAATTCTAAAATTGAAAAATGAGTTGAATGCTTTAAAAAAAATGATGATAGACCATCTCAATATCACTATCATCGGTATTAATGATACGTATACCATTTGTTGAAGAATGAAATATCAAGTCAGGAAAAGAAGATCTGACATGGTATAAATCATCTTTTACTGAACGCTCTGTAGAATTCAATAATTCAGCTAGTTCAGAAATATGAAACCAGCGCTTATTTTTCAAATAGTATTTCTAATAATTCTAATTGCCTGTGACTTTTTTTAGACAGTAATTCTCGCATAAAATTGTTATCTTTCTGTATAGTATAGTGGTTTTTATTATAATTCAATCTTACCATAATGTGTATATTTTTAATTCACTTAACAACTCAAAAATATGAAAAAGCCATCTTAATTTTTCTCTCAAAACCATCTAAAATCAATGTTTTATCGTTTTATTGTATTTAAAGTACATAAAATCGGCGGGAAAATTAAGCTTTATTATTATGTTTCCAAGTTGGCAAATTATATAATCACATTAATCAAAAGATTTGAATTTTGATTTAGTAAATTTAGAAAGGAGAATCGATATGCTTTGGTCTATTATTGTCGGGGGTGTAATTGGTCTTATTGCTGGATCAATCACTAAAAAAGGTGGCTCTATGGGTGTTATTGCAAATATTGTTGCAGGTTTAGTCGGTTCATCTGTGGGTCAATCACTATTGGGAACTTGGGGCCCTAGTTTGGCTGGAATGGCCTTGTTTCCCTCTATCATTGGTGCAGTTATTGTAGTAGCTGTTGTATCATTTCTTTTTGGGTAAAAAGGCATAAATTGTCTTATAACATTCAAAAATACAATTTAAAAGTTAATGATGTGAGGCTTCAGATAATTACATGGAAGCAACTTTTAAAGAAAAAAAGCTCGCGTTCATTAATGCTCTAAGTACGGAAAGAGATTCTTATTTTTATTTCTTTTCTATAAAAAAACACGAAACATTTAAAAACTCATAATGGAGGTAAAGACTATGTCTGTAGAAGAAAAAAATTAAATCAAGCTAAAGGCTCTGTTAAAGAAGGGCTTGGAAAAATTAACTGGTGATAAAAAAAACAGAAAAAGAAGGGGCTGCTGAAAAAGTAGTTTCTAAAGTTAAAGAAGTTGCTGAAGATGCAAAAAGATGCGGTCGAAGGAGCAATCGAAGGCGTTAAAAATATGATTAATAAAGATGACAAATAAAGCTAAGAGTTAATTTCTCTTTCAAAGCGTCTTTGTAATTTATATTTTAAAAAAAGAGAACATTTAATGATATGTACCCAGAATCCTGGACACATTATTAAATTAAGCTGAACATATGGATGTTTCCCTGTATTGAACAGGGGACATCCATTTTGTTTTTTCTTGAATTCTTTTGAAAAATAAGGCCTTTTTGTTGATTGTAACTAAATGGTTCAGGAGTTCTAAGATAACGATTCTATAAAAAGATGATAAGTCTTTTATTTTTCTCGAATCATACCCACTCGATTTTCGTCAAGATAGGCAAAATGATGCTTATGATAGAGCTTATCCGCAGGGACTTTGGCTAGCAAAGTGATAAAACTGCTCTCATGTGTATTTTCGTCAAACCACTGATCAATCATTTCCATGATTTTATTGGCAATTCCACGTCTTTGGAACTTTTTGTCTACCATAATATCGGATACGACAAAAGTGACCCCGCCATCTCCAACAATTCTTCCTAAGCCAATGAGTTCATCATCTTCATAAACAGAAACTAAAAAAAGAGTTCCTTCAAGAGCCTTTTTAACTTCAGAATGAGGTTTAGTGCTATTCATTCCCGCATTTACTCTTAATTGATTATAAGCTTCTACGCAGGGAATTTTATGAGTAAATTCCATAAAACGATTCCTCCAATAACCTTTTTTGTCTATTCATTATATCATTATTCCGCTATTTTGTATTTGATGAGGGTTTATATAAGAAGCGTGAATGAAAAGGTGTTGACTCTGACGTAACGTAAGGGTATATACTCCTAATATCAATCAAAGGAGGAATATGTTATGAAATTACATTTAATCGAATCAGATAGTGTTTATAGAGAGCTCTTAACGCTTCCTGTAGATCAAAGAGATGCTGTATTCAAAGAAAAATTATTACTACCTTTTAAAGAAAAGTTTGCTATTCAACGGATATCATTTGATGAAAGAATTCCATTCAATGTGATGACACTAATGGGGTACATGCACAAGATGCCAAAAGATTTATCTGAAGAAGACCTTCAAATGATAAATCAATTCGATAAAGAGTTTTGGGAAAATATTAAACAAGCCTTTAACCGTTCCGTTGAAAGCTTTATATCGAAAGGAATTTCATTAAAACAACAAGATTACTATGTTACGGCTTTACTAGGAAATGAAGCGAGTCCAATGATGAGGATTAATGAAAATTACAGTGGGGATGGAGGGATTCCAGGGTATATTTTCCTATCCCTTGTACCAAATGAATATACCATCAATAGAATTGCTTCTGCGATGGCGCATGAATGCAATCATAATATTCGTTATCAATTCGTTGATTGGGAAATGGGATCCTTAAAAGAAATGATTGTTGCAGAGGGGCTTGCAGAGAATTTTGCAGAGAAAATGTTTGGACAAGAAAATATTGGTCCTTGGGTCACAAAGAATGATCTTGAAACATTAAATACGATTATTAAACCAAAATTAAAAGACAGTCTTTCTATTAACAATATGCAAGAAGCAATGCCGTATTTATATGGCGATGAAATTACAAAGATGCAAGGTGGTAACCCAGTCGGTCTTCCTTACGCTTCTGGATATACTTGTGGGTACCATCTCATCAAGTACTATTTGAAGAAAACAGGGATGTCTATTGAAGAAGCAACACTAAAAACAGCAGATGAAATCTTAAGTCAAGTAGAAGAATTTTGGAATTAAAGAAGAACGAAAAGCAGTAGGAAGCCAATCTACTGCTTTTTTCGTTATTTGCATCTTTCATCAATTAAATAAAAAATTCTTGGGTCAGAAAAATAGCCCCCGTTAAAAGTCCTCACATAACTCTAACTCAATGAGGACGTGATTTGTCCTTGAAAGCCCTAATTTCCGAAATGATGTCATATTCAGGTCATAAAACTCACGTATACTAGGCTTATGATTTTATAAAGAGGAGAAATTACATTGAAAATAGCATGGAATGAAATTAAATACCAACCGAAAAAATTTATATTAATTGAGGTACTGATTGTTATCATGATGTTTATGGTTATTTTCCTGTCCGGTTTAACGAACGGCTTAGGGCGAATTATTATGGCACAAATTGATACATTTGGAGACGTTCATTATATTCTTTCAAAGGATTCCGAAGGCGTCATTCCTTACTCAACCCTTACAAGTTCAGAACTAACGGAAATTGAAGACCTCCATCTAGAAGAGCAAACAGGACTAGTAATTCAACGTTCTACGTTTATGAAAGAGGATGAAGAAGGTTCGCAAGATGTGACGTTCTTTGCAATGGATTCATATCAAAATTTAACGATTAAAGCAGAAGACGGTTATGTAGCGGCGAACTTATCCGATAATGAAGTGATTTTAGATGAATCGTACAAGGCAAAAGGAATTCACGTTGGGGATACCATTAAAGATAAGACTTCTGATATTTTACTGAAAGTCGTTGCTTTTGCAAAAGACGCAAAATATGGGCATAGTACAGTAGCCTTCATTAGTTCTAAGACATTAGAAGAGATGCGTCAGAAGAAAAATCCAAATTACACTTGGCAACCACAAGTCATTATCACAAGCCAAGAGGTTGCGGCCGATGATTTATCAGAACAGTTGATGGTATCGAATAAGCAACAAATTATTAATAAAATTCCAGGATATACTGCAACTAATATGATTTTAAAAACAATGACGTGGGTATTATTAATCGCTTCAGCCGCAATTCTTGGAGTATTCTTCTATATTTTAGCACTGCAAAAATTGAAACAATTTGGTGTGTTAAAAGCAATCGGAATGTCGATGGGAGAAATAACTAGAATTCAGCTGTCACAAGTAGGGATTCTTTCTATTATCGGGATTGGCATTGGATTAGGTCTTGCCTTAGCCTTAACGCCATTCTTACCTGTAAGCATGCCGTTTTATATGAAAGCCGAAGATAATGCAGTCATTTCAGTTAGCTTTATCGTTATTTCAATTATTTGCGGAGCATTATCTCTATTAAAAATTAAGAAAGTAGATCCAATCGAAGTGATTGGTGGAAATGGTGAATAAGATGTCAGTGATTGAATTACAACAGATAAAAAAATCATATGCAGATGGAAATCAAATGAGAGATGTTATTTGCGATTTGAATTTAACCGTTGAACCACAAGAGTTTGTGGCCATCCTAGGGCCTTCTGGGTCAGGAAAATCAACGCTTTTATCGATTGCAGGATTACTCCTATCTTCTGATGGCGGTCAAGTAATCATCGGGGGACAAAATCTTACGAATTTAAAACAAAGTGAATGGACGAAGAAGAGACTTGAGTTATTAGGCTTTATTTTCCAGGATCATCAATTATTGCCCTATATGAAAATTGGAGACCAATTAGAAGGAGTAGCGAAATTAAAAGGTGAGAAAGACGCTTCAAAACGAAAAGAGGAAGTCAAAGGATTATTGGCAGAGCTAGGTATAGAGAATTGCTACGGTCAGTATCCAAATCAAATGTCAGGCGGTCAAAAGCAGCGTGCTGCGATTGCTCGTGCCTTTATTGGAAATCCGCAATTAATATTAGCGGATGAGCCTACCGCAAGTCTTGATCCTGAAAGAGGAAAAGAAATTGCTCAATTAATTCAGCGTGAAGTGAAGTCAAAACATAAGAGTGCTATCATGGTGACTCATGACCGTTCAGTGCTTGAGTATGTAGATACGGTTTACGAGATGAAAAAAGGGAAGTTAGTTCGTCTGTAAGCATTTATGCTATAATGTTCCAGAAAGAAGGTGGAGCTATGTTTAGTATATTAGTTGCTGAAGACGATCATGCGATTCGCACATTGATTACGACCAAGTTAAAACAAGAAAACTACACGATTTACGTTGCTGAAAACGGAGAGGAAGCTCTCTCGTTAATGGAGAAGCATCAAGTCGATTTATTAATTTCTGATATTATGATGCCCGTGATGGATGGATACGCTCTTGTAAAGCTTTACGAGAAACGAAGCATACTTTACCCATTTTAATGATTACGGCAAAATCTCAGTTAGAATCTCTGGAAGAAGCTTTTAAGTTAGGCGTCGATGACTACATGGTGAAGCCGATTCGTTTAACTGAACTTGTTCTACGAGTACAAGCCTTACTTAGAAGAGCTCAATTAGAAACAGAGAAAGTGTTGCTTTTTGAACATACAAGACTTGATTACAATGCATTAACTTTAACGGATTTAGAGAGAGATGAAGTTTATCAAATTCCTCGAAAAGAATTCTATTTACTCTATAAATTACTCAGTAATCCAGAAAAAATATTTACTCGTTTGGATTTATTGGATGATATTTGGGGGATGGAAGAGGACCTTGACGAAAGATTAGTAGATGCATGTATTAAAAGGGTCCGACAAAAATTTAAAGAGAATAAAGATTTTGAAATTGTAACGATACGAGGATTAGGGTATAAAGGGACGATTAAAAATGGATAAACAAAAAGAAATACAATTTCCTCTCAGAAACTATTTCGTCTTCATGTTTTGCAGTGTTTTAGTGAGCACAAGTATTATTGGTTTAATGACTGTTTTTGTCCTAAAACACTGGTTTATGGTAGAGGTTAGCTTCCAAACATGGTTAATTATTTTTAGCCTAGTCATTATTCTCGTAGGGAGTCTTGCCATGTGGTATGGGTCCGTTCATTTAACAAAACCTATTTCAGAATTGAATGAATCTGTTAAGGCCATTTCAAGAGGAGATTTTAACCGTAAGATTCCTCTCAAGCAATATCCTAAAGACACTGCTAAATATCACAATGAATTGGCTCAGCTTTCTCAACATGTGAATCAGATGGCCGAGGACTTGAGACGTAGTGATGAACATCGTTCTGCGTTTATTGCTAATCTTTCTCATGAACTGAAAACACCAATCGCTTCTCTTGTAGGCGTTAGTGACTTATTAGCTGACGAAAAGCTTGATGAATCTACTAGAAAAGATTTGACAGGTATTTTGCGTTCAGAGAGCCTTCGTCTAAGTCGTTTATGTGATGGAATCGTCACATTGACAAAGATGGAACGTGATTTTGAACCAAAGAAAAAACCACTTCAACTGGATGAACAAATTCGGCATGCTGTGATTTTGATTACGGAAAAGTGGAAACAAAAAGAGATTGATTTGACCTTTACGAGTCGGCCCGTTTATTGTGTGACGGATCCAGATTTAAGCATGCAAGTGTGGACAAATTTGCTGGATAATGCAGTAAAGTACTCTTCGGATAGTGTACATTTGATGATTGATATCCAAGAAGAGAATGATACCGCTAGAGTCACGATTGCTGATAATGGAATTGGAATGAGCGAGGAAGATCAACGACATATTTTTGAACAATTTTATCAAGTGGAACATTCTCATGTGCAAGAAGGAAATAGCTTAGGATTAACGATTGTAAAAACAATTGTAGATCAACTGGGTGGAAGTATATCAGTTGAAAGCGAGATTGGAAAAGGGAGTACGTTTCAAGTAATACTGCCAAAACAATAAATTATTGAAGGTAAAATAAAGATACCGAAATTCACTTATAAGTGAATTTCGGTATCTTTTATATACTGTAGAAAAGTTTATAATATAGAGCTAAAAAATCGAATGTATCAAAAATGATACATTTGATTTTTAACAAGTAGTAAATGCTTTTCTTAGTTCTGGATGGTTTTCCCAATCCATTTTTGAATAGCTAGTAGTAATCGTATGTTCTTCTGAAAAGAGAAGGACACGTTCAACGATAGAGGCAATTTGATCGAAATGATGAGAGGAAATAATGATGGTTTTCCTGCTGTTTTTAACTCTTCTAGTAATTCCACAATGATGCGTTGATATTTTGGTGAGAGGCCGTTAAAGGGCTCATCAAACAATAATACGCTTGGATTCATGGTGAGCACACTAGCAATCGCCACGAGTTTCTTTTCCCCGCCAGAAAGGTGGTATGGGATCCGGTCTTTTAAGTGTTCGATTTCAAGGAGTGACAGTGTATCATTCACTCGTTTTTCGATTTCTTTTTCGGATAATCCGAGTTGACGTGGACCAAAGGCAAGTTCTTCAGAAACCGTCGTATTGAACAGTTGAATATCGCTGTTTTGAAAAATCAAACCGACTTGTTGGTATAAGTGACCAGCGTTACTTGGCTCTTTTAAGAATTCTGCATCTACATTCCAATCGTTAAATTGGTACTGTCCAGAAGAGAGAGGGAGTAATCCAACCAAAATTTTAAAGAGCGTAGATTTACCGGCTCCATTTGGTCCCATCAAAGCCACTGTTTCGCCTTTATCGATATGAAGGTTGATGTCGTGGATTCCAATATCTTCGCTGTAGTGATAATTTCCATCGTGAATTGTAATCATAAGCGTTCCTTCTATCGTAGCATGGTTGTTACGACAACCAGCACGATTAATTCGAGTAATAATAAGACGTCCTCTTTCTTCCAGTGGAAAGGGACTTTATGTTTGGCATTCATTCCGTAGCCTCGAAGCGTCATGGCCTCGTAGACTTCTTTAGTGTGGTTTTTCGATGATAAATACAATAGGCCCAGAATCGATCCGAAGAGGCTGAGGTTGACTTTTTGTCCGATGGTTCTCAGTTGGACGCATTCGATTTGTTGCTGAAGATGTTTTCCAAGGATATAAGTGTATTTCATCGCGAGTTCGATCGTTTGAATCATCGTTTTTGGAAAATGCAACTGACGAAGCGCCTCAACGAGTTGGACACTTGTGGTTGTTGCTAAAAAGAGGGATAAGTTTAATACGAGAATACCCGTGCGACTAAGGAATAGACTGCTATTTTGGAAGCCTCTTAGAAGAATGCTTGGTAAGAGGATAATCGTTGTAAAAATGAGGACGCGCGTTAGTATTTTCCAGTGACGAAGGAGCGCCTCTCCAGGAAGAAAGGAGATATGTGCCAATAGGAAAATCGCCAAAATCCACAGTTGGATGGTGGAGTGGCTGAGTGTGATCAGAATGGCTAAACAAACAAAGTAAACGAGCCGCATTGAGGACGAAGATTTTGCCTTCAATGCGGGTGTCGTTTGCTTCATTTTGCCAAGGAGACGGCGCAATGAGTTGATATTCATTTGTAAATATTGATGGCTTTTTGAAGAGGTTGCGAGTGCTTCTTCTGTCTGTAGCCAATCAGGTAGTTTACGCATGAGATACTTTTGCTCCATTCATTGTTCGAATCATTTTTCCTAAAATATAGAAGATTAATAGTGCAGTAATGGCAGATAAAATATATCCAACTGCGATGTTTGTTCCAGGGATGGTGTAGTCACTGAAGAGTGCTTCGAATGAAAATCCATTCTCGATTCCTGCGGGAACATTAGTCATCATTTCAGCAAGTTCTTCAGATGACCATTCTCCAAAAGCAGTACCTTCTGCTAATAATCCTAATGGACTTAACACAACTAAGGCGATTAAGACATAGCGGATTTTCTTCACGAAAGAAGCCGTATTGACTGAAGTTGGTGTGTATAGTTCTTGTGGAGCAACTTGTTTTACGAAACGATAAATCACATAAGTAAAGAAGACTTCCACGGCACCGGCAATCGTTAAGTGAGTTGCCATCATGGCAGGAATCGTAACTGCTAATCCATAAGGGTTATACAGTGGCTCTCCTCCTTGAGTGGCAATGATTGGTTGGATTCCAAGTTCAACGGCTGTTAAAAATGCCGCCACATTGATCCCTACGTAAGAACCAACGAGAACTCCAGCTGTTTCATGGTTTTGTTTACGGAAGAAATTGTAAACGGAATATCCGACAAATGGCATTGCAATCGCCATGTTGAAAATATTTGCGCCAAGAGCAAGAATTCCTCCATCACCAAAAAGAAGTGCCTGTAAAAGAAGGGCGACGCTGAGTGCCAGACTCGCGGCATACGGTCCAATTAAGATTGAAAGTAACACGCCACCAACAGCGTGAGCAGTTGTACCACCGGGAACGGGGACATTAAACATCATTAATAAGAAAGATAACGAAGCGGCGATTCCAAGCATAGGTGCTAATTCTTTATTCTCTTTTAATTGAGCTTTTACTTTCGTAATGGATAATCCCACTACCGGAGCAGCAGCAACTGCTAAAACTGCACAAGTTGTTGGGCTTAAATAATTATCGGGTATATGCATAACAAATTCTCCATTCTGAAAAATAATTTCTGTTAACAGAATACCACAATCAAAAAAATGACTTCGTTACAAAATAGGTATAACAAATGTTACTATTTTGAATCACATTCTTCGATTTCTATCTCATTGAGTCGTATACTAAAGATAGAACTATAAAGGGGGACTCATTAATGGAATTTGTTCAAGAAAATCAAGCGTTTAGACATTATAATGCTGCTGGAGAAGTGGATGCTGAAATCACGTATACTCTGGAAGAAGAGGGAGTGATTGGTGCGGACCACACTTTTGTAGATCCTAGTCTTCGTGGACAAGGAGTAGCACGTCAATTAGTAGAACGATTAGCTGTGTATGCAAGAGAGGAAAACTTAAAAGTTCGCCCAATTTGTTCGTACGTAGTGGAATTATTCAAAAAAAGTACTGACTACGACGATATCAAAATATAAAAAAAGTTTCATTTTAAAAAAATTCAAAGTAAAATTCACAAAAAATTCAAAAGTAACCTCTATAATCTATTCATACCCAATAAAACACCTAAGGTTTACTTCTCCCAAATAAAAAAATGAACTCCCAACATTTTTTTATTAGTAAACCCTCCTAACCTTTTCCCGCTGTTCCCAAACAGCGGGTTTTTTGTTTTGGAAAAAAGGTGATTTATGCTAGTATGAAGAAAGATACAAAAAAGGAGATACTCATGAATCAAAATCACTATTATACACATCAACCAAATAGTAAGAGTCAAGAGAAACATTTTAGTTATGTTTTAAAAGGATTCTCTTTCCAGTTTGTTAGTGACAATGGAGTGTTTTCAAAGAATACCATTGATTTTGGAAGTCAGTTATTGATTGAGTCATATGAAGTTCCTTCTTCTTTTCAGGAAGGAAAACTGTTAGATGTTGGTTGTGGTTATGGTCCAATGGGTTTGTCTTTTGCAAAGGCCTATCCGAAGATGCATGTAGAAATGGTAGACGTCAATGAACGTGCACTCGAATTAGCTAGACGTAATGCTAAAGCGAATGGGATTGAAAATGTATCGATTCACGAAAGTTCGATTTATGATGCAATAAATGCGAAGGACTATTCTGTCATTATTAGTAATCCGCCGATTCGTGCAGGAAAAGAAGTGGTTCATCGTATTTTAGAAGAGGCGAATGACTATTTAATAGATGGCGGCCAACTTGTCATCGTAATTCAGAAAAAACAAGGTGCTCCAAGTGCGCAAAAGAAAATGCAAGAAGTCTTTGGAAATGTAGAGCGTATTGCTTTAGATAAGGGATATTGGATCCTTGTGAGCACAAAAGAGAAAGAGGATTGATGTATGGAAAAAATAGAAGGAAGAAGAAATAATCGAAACCAGCAGAAGAATCATAAGCCAAAGAAAAAATTCAACTGGAGAATCTTTTTGGCGTCGATTTTATTTGTGATTGCTGCCATCTTGTTAGCTGCGGATCCGATTCGTACATTCTTATTATCTAGACTACAAGCAGAACAGTCTCAAATCAATTCTTCGTTAACATTATCAGCGGTTAAAGCCAATGAATTACAAGAAGCGGAATTTGACTTTTCTAAAGTAGAACCGATTGATTTAAATCAAGTTTTAAAAGCCAATATGAAAAAAGGCACATTTTTAACACTAGGACAAATCGCAGTTCCAAGTGTGAAGCTGAATTTACCAATTTATAAAGGCTTAGCGAATGAAGTCCTTCTATCGGGTGCTGGAACGATGAAACCCACACAGAAAATGGGCCAAGGAAACTACGCATTAGCGAGTCATAATTATTTCGGAGATATGACTTTATTATTCTCTCCGCTGGTTAACTTAAAAGTTGGAGATAAAATTTATACAACAGATTTAGAGTATGTGTATGAATATGAAACAACATCCGTAGAATTAATCGAACCAACACGAGTGGAAGTTATTAATGACCAACCTGGTGTTACAGAAATTACTTTAATTACGTGTGATGATTACAATGCGACAAAACGTTATTGTTTTAAAGGGAAATACGTTTCAAAAACTCCCGTTAGCGAAGCAAGTGATTCTGTAAAACAGGCGTTCAACTTGAACTTTAATACGATTCAATAATAGAAAATCCCAATCTCTTCAAAAAGAGATTGGGATTTTTTTACTCATAAGGATATGGTTCGACGTGAATATCGATAAATGAGATAGCAAATTCATCGTAAAGTTCTTTTTCAATAAACTCTGTTACTTGATGGCTTTTGAAAACTGTTAAATCTTCATCCATACAAACCGTTAAGTCGATATAAATATTCGATCCATAACGACGTGCTTTGATTTCACGAATATCTTTAACTTCAGGATGACGTAGGATAACTGGAATATATTTGTCTAGTTCAGTTTGGTCGAAGCCGTCTGTTAATTGGAAGGCACTCTCAGAAAATACTTCATAAGCTGTGCGGACAATGAGAAGGCCGACAACGAAAGCCATGATATTATCGAGCCAGTGTAAGCCAAGAGAAGCAAATAACACCGCTAAGGCTGTCAAGAAACTGGTCATCGCATCGCTTAAGTTATCTTTAGCGGTTGCCTTAAGTCCTAGTGATTGAATGCGTGTTGCCAGGTTTGTTGTAGAAGTATACACCAATCATCACAATCCCTGAGAAGAATCCAACGACAGAAGAAATGAGTGAAGGAGCCTCCGTTACAGGGCTAAGGAATGTTTGGAAGGCATTTCTGACGACTTCAATCCCGATGAAGAACATGATAAATGAAGTTGCAAGGCTGGCGATGGTTTCGAATTTCCAGTGGCCGTAGGGATGGTTTTCGTCGCTTGGTTTTTGAGATAAGCGTAACCCTACGAATACAAGAATTGATGAAATCACATCTGTGAAGTTGTTCCAACCATCGGCAAATAGGGCTTCTGAGTTGAAGAGTTTCCCAACGAACAGTTTTGCTGCGGATAAAAAGATATATGTGCCGATACTTAGGAGGGCTCCGCGTTCGGCTTGTTTGAGGCGATCCGTTGCTGATAATGGCAAAATTGTCATCTCCTAAAAATAAATTCGTTTATTATAGTAAAACTTTTGAAAAAGGGGTGCAACAGATAAAGTATACCTAAAACTCGGTGGATAGTGCTGAAATAAATTCTGTAGGATCCTTACGGTTCTTTTTTTATCATTACCATAATAGGATACCGGCGCAAGCCTTGGTCTTGCGCCTTTCAAGACTCAAAGTAGGAGTAGGAAGCAAGCTTCAACTCCCACTAATTCGCATTGAATATTATTCCCTATTATGGTAATGATAAAATCCGTAAGGTCCAAGAATTGATTTACTACGTATCCACCTTCGTGAAAAGGAGAGGTGCAGAGAGTTAATGAGTGCTCCTCACAATTTTTTAAATCGTTACGGATGGTTATGATAAAATCCGTAAGGTCCAAGAATTGATTTACTACCTATTCACCTTCGTGAAATGGAAAAGTGCAAGGAGTTAATGTGTGTTTCTTACCTTTTTAATATCTTTTGTCGCTTTGGGAGAATAGTAAGCATAGGTGGGAGAATTCCTGTAGGGGTTTAGTCAGAAAGAATAGACGAGGGGTAGTGGATTTGTTATAATCGTTGTATTGAATGAGAAAGAGAGTGGTATCATGGCAACAGCATTGATCGTATATGCAAGTTTAACAGGAAATACAGAAGAGATTGCAGATATTTTAGCAGAAGCATTAGAAGACCGTGGAGTAGAAGTAGATGTGAAAGAATGTACTTCAGCACAAGCAAGCGAATTCCATAATTATGATATTAATGTTGTCGCAACTTACACTTATGGAACAGATGGCGACTTACCGGATGAAATCGTCGACTTCTATGAAGAATTAGAGGAAGAAGATTTAACTGGGAAAGTTTACGGAGCGCTTGGTTCAGGGGATACTTTCTACGATAAGTTCTGCCAATCAGTATTAGATTTTGATGCGCAATTTGCAAAAACAGGTGCCAAAAAAGGTGCTGAAAATGTCTTAGTAGACTTAAACGCTGAAGCAGAAGATATTGAACATATCCAAGCTTTCGCACAAAGCCTTGTTGAAGCTTTAGCATAATTGAAATGTTGGCTACCTTAGACCATTCGTTTAGGGTAGCTTTTTTATTGGAGGAAAAGGATGTATTATACCGTACAACAAACTGCAGAGAATCTGGAAATCGAATTAGGATATCTCATGCATTTAATCCAAACAAAGCAAGTGAAGACGGTGGAAGTGGATGGAGAGGTACTCTTGAACAGTGCGCAGTTCGACTTCTTCTTGAAACAACGGGAACGTCTCTTAGAAGAATATCAAAAGTACTTGGATGAACCGATTCCTGAAGATATCGATATTAAGGATGAGGACTAGTCTTTTATAGCTCACTTCATAAAAAAACTCTGAAGCCGAGACTTCAGAGTTTTTCGTTTTTGTTCAATTGGAAATTAATTAGTTTTCTTTTGCATATGCAGCAGATTGGGCACCTGCTTGACGACCAAAGATGATGATATCAGCAACTGCGTTACCACCGATACGGTTTTCACCGTGAACGCCACCTGTTACTTCACCAGCAGCATATAGACCTTGAATCGCAGAACCGTCTTCTTTAAGAACTTGAGCTTTCGTATTAATCTTCAATCCTCCCATTGTATGGTGGATACCAGGAGCAATTTGGATTGCGTAGTAAGGACCTTTAGATAAGTCATGATCCATTGCTGTTTTACGGCCAAATTCAGCATCGTTCTTATCGGCAACAGCTTTATTCCAAGTTTCTAATGTTGCTTTTAAAGCATCAGCAGGAACATTAATCTCTTTTGCTAGGGCTTCAATCGTGTCAGCTTTTTTCACTAGTCCACGTTTTTCGTAGAATTTAACAGCTTTAGCACGTTCAGTTAAAGCAGAGTCAAATACTAAGTAAGCATATTTTTCTTTTAATCCAATAATTTGTTGAGAAACTTTATCACGAGTTTCCATTTCATTATAGAAACGTTTACCATCTTGGTTCACAAGAATAGCACCTTCACCACGAACAGATTCAGAAATCAATGTTGAAGTAGATTGTTCTACTGTTGGGTGAATTTGAATATCTTTCATATCTACTGTAGCAGCGCCTAATTCTTTTGCTAAAACAATTCCGTCACCAGTAGAACCTTTTTGGTTTGTAGTAACAAAGCCTTTTAATTCTGGTTTGTATTCAGTAACCATTTCCATGTTTGCACCAAATCCACCAGTTGTTAGAACAACTGCTTTTGCAGAGACTGTTTTTTCTTTACCGTCAATAGTTACATTAACTCCAGTTACTTTACCGTCTTTTTCATTTACTTTTGTCACTACTGCATTGACGAATAATGGAATTTCTCTTTCAGAAACATTTCGTAATAATCCATTTACTAAATATTCACCAACAGCTGAACCATCAGCAGGGCGGTGAGTACGTTTTTGACTCATTCCACCAGTAGTTGTTAAATTGCTTAGTGTAATTCCCATTGAATCTAACCAATCGATGGCACTAGCTGAATTATCTACTAAGTAACGAAGTAGTTCAGGGTTGTTAGTTCCATGTCCACCTTTTAGTGATTCTTCATAGAATTTATCGTTAGAATCTTGAATTCCTTCTTTTTCTTGGAATTTCGTTTGAGAAGCATTCATACCAGCTGAAGATTTTGTAGTATTTCCTCCTGCAGTTGGCATTTTTTCCAAGATGACTGGATTTAAGCCAGCTTCTTTAGCTTGGATGGCTGCTGAAAGACCAGCACCCCCTGAACCAACGATGATAACATCGTAGCTTTCTTTTAATGTTGAAGGATCTGCGTATTTTTGAGCAGAAGCACTTGCAACAGCTTCAGCAGTTGTAGTAGTTGTTTCTTTGGCTGAAGACGAAGATTGTGAACTATTATTTCCGCATGCTGCTAGTAATAGTACGGAAGATAAAGCTAAACTAGCTATAATTCCTTTTCTCATTTTCATTCTCCTTTGTGAAAAAATGTTTTATTAATTTCCTTTGATATAATAGCACAGATTTAAGAAAACCTCAATAAAAAAATAAAGAATTGTTTAAGAAATAACAATGTGTTCATAGATATTGATAAAAAAATAAAAAGATCATCTTTTTTGAAAAAAATAGTTGACACCGAGGACATTTGCGTTCATAATGAATACATCACTAGAAAAGGAGTTAAGAACATGGCAAACATTTGTATCGTATTAAAATTAAATACGCGTTGGCAAAGCCACTAGATACAGGTTGTTCTTAACGTACATTTGTACATGTAGATACAACCTTCATTGACGTGAACTTGTATCTATGTGGAATTTATCTTTTAAAGCAAACTCGACCACGTAGATCTATAGACTAGAGCTGACGTGGTCTTTCTATTTGTATGAGAGACTCGTAGTGGAATACGTAGTCTCTTTTTTTAATAGAGTTTGCAATATCATATTCAATTTGGAGGAATTCATCATGAAAAAGAACAAAGGCATTTATTTATTCGGAGTATTATTAGTATTAATAGTGATAGGAGCACTATTCTTCAATCAATCAGGAGACAAAAATAAAGAAACAAATACAACTAACACAGCATCCACACAAACAGAAACCGTTAAAGTTGGGGTATTACAATTACTTAGCCACCCAGCGTTAGATGCCATCTATAAAGGGCTACAAGACGAATTGAAGAACGAAGGATACGAAGTTGGTAAAAACTTAGAAATCGACCTTCAAAACGCGCAAGGAGACCAAAGTAACTTAGCCAGCATGTCTGAAAAATTAGTTTCAGGCGGAAACAACATCTTAGTAGGGATTACAACTCCTGCGACTTTAGCGTTGGCGAACAATACAAAAGAAACACCAATTATCATGGGTGGGATTACTTATCCAGTTGAAGCAGGCCTAATCGCAAGCGAATCAAAATCAGGAAACAACATCACAGGGGTGAGTGACCGTACACCAATCAAACAACAATTAGAAATCATGAAACAAGTTCTTCCTAACATGAAGAAAGTGGGAATCCTTTACACTTCCAGCGAAGATAACTCTGTGAAACAAGCCGAAGAAGCGCAAAAAGCAGCGAAAGAATTAGGCCTAGAAGTTAAAGTATCAACAATTGCAAACACAAACGATATTCAACAAGTAACTGAAAGCTTAGCAAGCCAAGTAGATGCCATCTTCGTTCCAATCGATAACACAATTGCAAGTGCAATGGCAACAGTGGTTCAAGTAACAGATGCAGTTAAAGTGCCAGTATTCCCTTCAGCTGATACAATGGTTGCTGATGGTGGAGTATTAGGAGTAGGGGTTGACCAATACCAAATCGGTGTAGAAACAGCTAAAGTAGTGGTGAAAGTATTAAAAGGTGCAAACCCAGCCGATACACCAATCACATTAGCAAACAAAGGTGTCGTGTATGTCAACGAAGAAAAAGCGAAAAAGCTAGGCATTACAATTCCAGAAAGTATCTTAAAAGATGCACAAAAAGTAACACCAACAAATAAATAAGATAGTTTAGAAACGTTGATATGATAACGACTATATGATGTGGTGATTCATACACAATATGACTTAAACGTCATAATGATCGTTTCAGAGGAGGATTTTTTTCGAAATGGATTTAGTAATTTCTTCGATTTCTCAAGGGATATTATGGGGCGTATTATCCCTAGGGTTATTCATTAGTTTTCGAATTTTAAATATTGCAGATATGACGACAGAGGGGAGCTTTCCTCTTGGGGCTGCCACTTGTGTGATTTTGATTCAACAAGGGGTAAATCCATTTTTAGCAACGCTTGTAGCCATGATTGCTGGGGCGCTTGCTGGTGGAGTGACGGCATTTCTGATGACTGTTTGTAAAATCCCAAGTTTATTAGCAGGGATTTTAACAATGACGTCACTCTTATCAATTAACTTACGTGTGATGGGGAAAGCCAATATCACACTGCTTGGGCAAGATACCATTTTTAGTGTCCTTTCAAAACTGGGCTTACCAAAGTATTTTGACATCATCATTATGGGGCTTGTCGTGATTGGGATTTTAATCTTCTTGATGTATTGCTTCTTCAAAACAGAATTTGGACAAGCGCTGATTGCAACAGGGGACAACGAAAAGATGGCGCGTGCACTTGGAATTAACACGCGTAAGATGACGGTATTTGGTTTGATGCTTTCCAATGCACTCATCGCCTTAGCCGGTGCGATTTTAGCGCAAATAATGGATACGCAGATGTGAACTCAGGTCTTGGAACCATCGTTATTGCTCTAGCTGCAATTATTATCGGTGAAGTGATTTTTGCGGACGAGTCCTTCGTTGGACGTCTTGTCTGCATTTTGTACGGATCGATTATTTATCGTTTACTATTAATGCTTGTGTTATTACTCAATGTCTTCCAAGCAAATGACTTCAAACTTATCTCAGCAGCACTGATTGCCTTCTGTTTAACAGTGCCACAAATAAAGAGCTGGATTCAGCAAAAAAGCACACGTCATAGAAAGGGGGAAAACTAAATGAGTATTGAAATTCAACACTTATCTAAAACATTTTTCCCTGGAACATCTCGTGAGCATAAGGCGCTAAAAAACGTCAGCTTATCGATTCAAGAAGGGGACTTCATTACGATTGTCGGCGGAAATGGTGCTGGGAAATCGACTTTCCTAAACGCGATTGCCGGTAATTTTGCTTTAGATGAAGGAACGATTTCGTTTGGAGGTCATCAAATCGAACAGACTGCGGACTTTGAACGTGCGGCTTATATTAGTCGTGTCTTCCAAGACCCAATGCAAGGGACGGCTCCTCGGATGACAGTTGCTGAGAACTTAGCCTTAGCGAATCGGAGAGGTCAAAAACGTAGCCTCTTTAAAACGTCTTCTAAAGAAGAATTGCAACAATTCGAAGCCTTACTAGCCCCGCTAGGGACTTGGCTTAGAAGACCGTCTTCATACAGAAATCGGACTCTTATCAGGCGGACAACGCCAAGCCATTTCACTCCTCATGGCAACGATGAACGCTCCGCAACTATTACTATTAGACGAACATACAGCAGCGCTTGATCCGAAAACACAGCGCAAAATTATGCAGAAAACACAAGAAACCATCGAAGAAAAGAACTTAACCGCGCTTATGATTACACACAATCTATCTGACGCGATTCATTTTGGAAACAGACTCATTGTCATGCATCGTGGCGAGATTGTACGCGATTTTTCAAAAGAGGAAAGCAGCATTAACAGAGGAAGAACTATTCCGTTTAATGAATGCTCTTGATGAAGCAGACTTACAAGGTGAATAAAATAAAGGAAGAAGTGAAAGAATTTTCATTTCTTCCTTTTTTTATGGGCAGACTTTGATATAATGAAAGAGAATAAATTGTAAAGGATGAGTGCGAGTGGAGTTTTGGAGTCATTTGAACCCTCGGAGATACCGAAAATCAGGGTATATTGCTATTGGCGCATTAATCGGAGTCCTAGCAGGAAGTGCGGTTAGTTTATTTAGATATATGATTGGCTTTATTTTAGAACAAGTAGTGACCGTCTATTCGTTTTTAAGAGAACAACCGCAATGGATTCCGGCATGGATTCTCTTTAGCCTTGTAATGGGGGTTATTTTAGGGCAGATTGTAAAGAGCGATCCTGATATAAAAGGGAGTGGGATTCCACAAGTAGAATTACAACTTCAAGGAAAGATGGATATGAATTGGTGGTCTGTCTGTTGGAAGAAATTCGTCGGTGGAGCGATTTCGATTGGCTCAGGACTCTTGCTTGGACGTGAAGGTCCTTCGATTCAATTAGGAGCATCAGTTGGCCAAGGAGTGGCAGAGACCTTTAAGGCAAATCGTGTACAGAAGAATGTATTTATTTCCAGTGGAGCTGGAGCTGGACTAGCCGCAGCGTTTAATGCTCCGATTGCTGGACTCATGTTTGTATTAGAAGAAGTTCATCATACTTTCAGTCCACTTGTCGCCGTGACAACTCTAACAGCAGCAATTGTGGCTAACTTTATTTCATTAAATGTATTTGGGACGCATCCATCGCTTAACCTTGGGAATGACCAACGTTTTCCGATGGAATATTATGGGTATGTTGTCCTTCTTGGCATTGTCCTTGCAATTTGGATTAGCGTACCATCGTCTCACATTAGCTTTGCCAAAGATTTACAAGACGCTTTTCCCAAAAGTGGCACCATATAATTACTGTCTCATTGCCTTTATGTTGATTATTCCTCTTGGAATGTGGAATCCGCATGTGTTAGGTGGAGGTGGTGAGTTAGTATTAGCACTCGTTAAAGAAAATCATACTGTTCAATTTTTAGTGGGGCTATTTTTGATTCGTTTTGTCTACTCAATGATTTCATACGGAACGGGACTTCCTGGGGGAATTTTTCTACCGATTCTTTCACTTGGAGCTCTTCTTGGGTTGGCATATGCTGAATTCCTTATTGAATTTTTAGGGGTAGACCCAAGTGTACGTGTTAGCTTCGTCTTTTTCGCGATGGCAGGGTATTTTGCGGCGATTGGGAAAGCGCCACTCACAGCTTTACTTCTTGTAACAGAAATGGTGGGAGGCTTAAACCAATTAATGCCGCTTGGAATTTGTACTTTAGTGGCGTATATTGTGGCTGACTTCTTGAAGATGGACCCAATTTATGAAGTGTTAGCAGAACGTTTAGATAAAGAACATTCTACTACTACCAAAGGAGAACGAACGACTTTTGAAATTCCAATTATGGTGGATAGCTCGCTGGTTGGAAAAGCCATTCGAGAAGTGGAGTGGCCAAAAGAGATTATTATTGCAACCATAAGACGTGGTGCTAAAGAAATAGTGGCAAAAGGAGATACGATTCTTCTGTCTGGTGACATCTTAATCGTTGTGTGTGATGAAGGTATAGTGGGTGCAATGACCGAACAAATGACCAAAATTGCAAGTGCTATCTAGAGATATTTCAAAATAAATGGTATACTGTTGAAAAGTCAAGAGGTGAAGATGAATGAGCAACTCAGGGAAAAATTTTCAAAGAACATTTAACCAATACGTCAGAAGAAATCAAGGTTGGGTATTTATTATTCTAACGCTCGTAATATTATTTTTATCAGTATTTATCTTCCGAAGTTTCTCGAAAACGACATCAACTCCATTAGAGAACTATCAAGATCAAATGACGAAAATGCAAGAACAAATTAATTCTCAAGCGGAGAAGATTCAACTCCTCGAAGAGCAAATTAAAAAAATTACAGGAAAAACACAAATTAGAATAAACACCTAGATACAATCGTAAGAAGGTATCTAGGTGTTTTCGTTATTGAGTTGATCAAAAATATGATGTAGTTTTTTCTGCAATTTATTAAACTTTATGTCGTCTGGTTTGTTTCCATTTAAATAGAAGGAGTATGGAATTTCTATTTGTAGAGCTTGAACACGTTCTTGTTTTCCAAATGTGGCAACAATACTTCCTCCTGAAAAAGGAGTATCTAAACGAGTAGGGATGTTTTGTTCTTGAAAGAGAGCTTCGATTCTCTGAAGGGAATCCTTACTGATAGAAGTCTGTTTCCTGCTCCCAAGTATCATTTCATGAGAAGGAAAAAGCGAATCATCATAACTGTGTAAATCTAAAAGAAAAACCTGTTGATGAATGCTCAATTTTTGAGTTAAGAGCTCTTGAATTTTACGATAGTAAGGCTCGTAATAATCTTGAATCCATTGCCTTTGCTTCTGTTTAGAAGGAAAGTTTTTAAATAGAGGGACACCTTCTTCATCTGTCCGAGGAATAATCGGTTGAATGGAGTGTTTCTGTGTCATTTTAAATCGATTCACATCAACAATGTATCTAGAAACAGTAGCTTGGATGATTGTATAAGAATTAGAATCGACTAATTCAGGAAGAAACCAATCGGTATGATTTCGTTTGGCATGTGGATTACAAAGAACTTCTATTTCTTCTGGAATATGGAGCCCACTATGAGGAATAGACAGTAAAAGAGAACTATTAGAAAGTTCGTTTTGAATATACAAAGAGCCACCTGCTTTCGATTTTCTAATAGTCCTAGTATAGCAAACGATAGGGAGATTGTGTATAATTGATACTAACTGAAAAGGAGTGAAATTATGGCTGAAATTAAATTAGTACCAAGAAGTGAAGTAGATCCTTCTATTACATGGGATATGACTTTACTTTACCCAAGCGACGAAGCATTTTATGCAGAGTTGGACAAACTAAAGAAAGAAATGAAAGCTTTCAAAGAAAAATATGAAAATAAATTAGGGGATTTAGAAGTATTAGATGAAGCGATTCGCCAATATGAAGCGATTGAATTAGCAGTATACCGCGCTTCTCATTATGCGGAACTCCCAATGACGGTTGACCGTTTGAATCCGAAAGTGATTGAAAATGCGACAGCATTTGAAGCAGTCAGCGTATCCTATGCGGAAAATATGAGCTTTGTGATGACAGAACTCATTTCATTAGACGAAGATTTCTTAAATCAATTCGTAGCCAAGAAGAGACCAGACTTAGCATACTTTGTTGAAAGTGATTCGTCAAAAGAAACATACGCTCTCTAAAGATGCAGAACAAGTGCTATCAAACTTAAGCAGCTTACCAAGTTTCTATCAATTATATGAAGTAACAAAACACGAAGATATGCAATTCGAGTCATTTGAAGCAAATGGCAAGACACTTGAAAACAGCTTCGTATTATACGAAAACTTACATGAAATGGATCCTGATAAAGAAGTGCGTCGTGCTGCGGCTAAGAGCTTCTATAAAACATTAAACGCATATAAAAATACAGTTGCCAATGAATACATTTCTCAATTGAAGAAAGAAAAAATGATGGCAACAATGCGTGGTTATGATAGCGTGATTGACTACTTATTAGATGAACAAGATGGGGATCGTGAATTATACGACCGTCAAATTCGTATGCTGATAACAGACTTAGCGCCTCATATGCAACGCTATATTAAATTGTTATCGAAAGAACATGGCATCTCTGATATGCAATTCATGGATGCGAAAATCAACTTAGATCCAGAATTCGAAGTGGATATGACGATTGAAGAATCTCGTGAATACTTGAAGAAAGCTTTAGGTATTCTAGGTGAAGACTACAAGGCGATGATTGACGAAAGTTATGACAAACGCTGGACAGACTTCCCACAAAACATTGGTAAGAGCACTGGTGGATTCTGTGCGACTGTTCCTAACGTTGCCGGATTTATCCTATTATCATGGACAGGTAAAATGAACGAAGTATTCGTGTTAGCGCACGAATTAGGTCATGCATACCACTTCATGTCAACAGGGAAACATCAATCGATTTTAAACAATGAATGTTCATTATACTTCGTTGAAGCTCCTTCAACATGTAATGAAGTGATTGTTTCGAACTACTTACTCAAGACAAGTACAGACGCTCGTTTTAAACGTTGGGTGATCAGCAATATGATTAGCCGTACGTACTTCCACAACATGGTAACGCATTATATGGAAGCTGTGTACCAAGATCGTATTTACAAGATGATTGATAATAACGAAATGTTGAATGCGGATGTATTATCAAATGTGAAAAAAGAAGTGATGCAAGAATTCTTCGGAGACAGCTTAGTTGTCAATGAAGGTGCAGAATTAACTTGGATGCGTCAACCGCACTACTACATGGGATTATATCCATATACGTATTCAGCAGGGCTTACAATCGGTACTGCAATTGCCAACCAAATCGAAGCGAATCCTGAACACGCTAAAGTGTGGTTAGATACTTTATCTAAAGGTGGAAGCATGTCTGCCAAAGACTTAGCGATTCATGCGGGTTGTGATGTTTCAACAGATGAACCATTGAAACAAGCGATTGCTTACGTTGGACATTTAGTAGACCAATTAGAAAGCTTAACAGCAGAATTAAAAGCATAATCATAGTAAATAAAAACGCGCTACAATCGTAGCGCGTTTTTTATTTAAGTGATAACTATGACTAACTTGAGATGAAGATAGTCCACTTTCAAAATGTTCAATTGAATTCATTTATTTATCTTTGTTTTCTATTGTTACCAAAGAATTTCGCATTGAGCGCCCACCGTATCTTGAAAGGATTCGACAGGAGCTTGATTGGTTACAATATAGTCAATAGCATTGTAATTAGATAACTTGAAGTAATGACTCGTATTAAACTTTGAGTGATCCGCAAAGTAGTATCGCAACATCAGAATTTGCAATCATCTGTTGCTTAAAAAGTGCTTGACTATGATTAGCTTCATAAGCAGCGAAACGATCAAGCCCTCGACAGCTCATAAAGCAAATATCAGCATGGAAATTATTGATAAAACCCGTCGCAAAATCTCCCAAAGCCGAGTTTGTTCCATAGCCGATATGTCCTCCGCAAAAGAACAAAGTTATATTTTCATAATTGTTCAACTTACGTGCAATTTCGATCCCATTTGTAATCACACGTAAATTCTGAAGAGTTCCTAAGTGAGGAGCGAGTGTGGCGCACGTGGATGAACTATCGATAAAAATCGATTGGTTATCCGTTAAAAAAGTGGAGGCTGTTTCCGCTATTTGTTGTTTTCCCTGAGTTTCTTCATGGCTTCTGCTATCGTAAGCGTATTCAATATTGTTTGTAGTAACAAGTCGAACTTCACCATGAGATCGAATGATTTTTCCTTCTTTTTCCAATTTAATCAGGTCACGCCTCAATGTAGAGGTGGAGCAGTACATCAACGCTTCCAATTGAAAGGTTGAGATGATTTTCCTTTTCGTTAGAATATCCATAATACGGGACATTCGCTCGAAAGATACCATAATAAAACCCCCTAGTTGAACGTTTTTGAACATTTATGAACAAATTATAGCACAATACTTGAAGGATGTTCAATAGTTCATCCACGTATTGTATCCGCTTTCTTCAGTTGCTAATATATTAATCAGAAAGGGATGATACTATGACTTTTGATGAACAAGTAGTACGCGAACAAATTTGTGATGTGTGTCATAAAATGTGGCAACTAGGATGGGTAGCTGCCAATGACGGAAATGTCTCAGTTCGTATTGATGAGGATACCATCATCGCAACACCAACAGGTATCAGTAAGAGTTTTATCACTCCTGAAAAACTCGTTAAATTAAATATGAAAGGGGAAGTAATTGAAGCCAACGAAGGCTATCGTCCTTCAAGCGAAATTAAAATGCATATTCGCTGTTATGAAGAACGTGACGATGTGAAATCTGTTGTTCATGCTCATCCGCCAATTGCAACTGGATTTACATTAGCACATATTCCATTAGATACTTATTCACTAATTGAAAGTGCGATTGTTATCGGTTCAATTCCAATTACACCATTCGGGGTTCCTTCAACAATGGAAGTTCCAGATGCGATTACACCATACTTACAAGAACACGATGTGATGTTACTTGAAAACCATGGTGCATTAACAGTGGGTAGTGATGTCATTACAGCATACTACAGAATGGAAACATTAGAACTCGTGGCTAAATCAACATTCCACGGAAGAATGTTATTACTAACAAAAGGCATTGAAGAAAAAAAGAAATCTCAAGAGAAAAAAATTAGAGCAAATGTTCAAGATGCGCGAAAACTATAAAGTTACAGGACGCCACCCAGGATACAAGAAATACAATCCTGACGGAACGGTTCGTGAAGTGTAGAAGAATAGGAGGAACAAAAATGATTCAACATCCACGCATTGGGATTCGCCCAACTATTGACGGTCGTCGCCAAGGAGTTCGCGAGTCTTTAGAAGTTCAAACAATGAATATGGCGAAGAGTGTCGCTGCTTTAATCGAGTCCACATTGAAATATCCTGATGGACAACCGGTTGAATGTGTGATTTCACCATCAACAATTGGTCGTGTACCAGAAGCAGCAGCATCTCACGAACTATTCAAAAAATCAAACGTGTGTGCAACGATTACAGTAACACCTTGCTGGTGCTATGGTAGTGAAACAATGGATATGTCTCCTGATATTCCACATGCTATTTGGGGATTCAATGGAACTGAAAGACCAGGGGCTGTATATTTAGCAGCAGTTCTTGCTTCTCATGCTCAAAAAGGAATTCCAGCATTCGGAATTTACGGTAAAGACGTACAAGAAGCTACAGATACAGAAATTCCTGAGGACGTTAAAGAAAAAATCTTACGTTACGCAAGAGCAGCTCTTGCTACAGGTTTAATGAGAGATACAGCTTACTTATCTATGGGTAGCGTATCAATGGGTATCGGTGGTTCTATCGTAGATCCTAACTTCTTCCAAGAATACTTAGGAATGCGTAATGAATCAGTAGATATGACAGAATTTACTCGCCGTATCGACCGTGGCATTTATGATCACGAAGAATTCGAACGTGCGCTTCAATGGGTGAAAGAAAACGTTAAAGAAGGATTCGACCACAACCGTGAAGACCTTGTTTTGAGCCGTGAAGAAAAAGATAAACAATGGGAATTCGTGATTAAGATGTTCTTAATCGGACGTGACTTAATGATTGGGAACCCAAGACTTGCTGAACTAGGCTTCGAAGAAGAAGCGGTTGGTCACTACGCTCTTGTGGGAGGATTCCAAGGTCAACGTCAATGGACAGACCACTTCCCTAACGGAGACTTCATGGAAACATTCCTAAACACTCAATTTGACTGGAACGGAATTCGCAGACCATACATCTTCGCAACTGAAAATGATGCGTTAAACGGTGTATCAATGCTATTCAACTACTTATTAACAAACACTCCACAAATCTTTGCGGATGTTCGTACTTATTGGAGTCCAGAAGCAGTTGAACGTGTAACAGGACATAAACTCGAAGGCCATGCTGAAAATGGATTCTTACACTTAATCAACTCTGGTTCTTGTACATTAGATGGTACTGGTCAAGCTACAAGAAACGGTGAGCCAGTGATTAAACCATTCTGGGAATTAGAACAAAGTGAAGTAGATGCAATGCTTGCAAATACTGACTTCCCAGCAGCAAACCGCGAATACTTCCGTGGCGGCGGTTATTCAACTCGTTTCTTATCTAAAGGAAATATGCCTGTGACAATGGTTCGTTTGAACTTATTGAAAGGCGTTGGACCTGTATTACAAATCGCAGAAGGATACACACTTGAATTACCTGAAGATGTACACCATACATTGGATAACCGTACAGATCCAGGCTGGCCAACAACTTGGTTTGCTCCTCGCTTAACAGGTAAAGGCGCATTCAAGTCAGTATACGATGTAATGAATAACTGGGGTGCAAACCACGGTGCTATCACTTATGGACATATTGGTGCTGACCTTATCACTCTTGCTTCAATGTTACGCATTCCTGTAAATATGCATAATGTTGCTGAAGAAGATATTTTCAGACCTAAGAATTGGTCATTATTCGGAACAGAAGATTTAGAATCAGCTGACTACCGTGCATGCCAATTATTAGGACCTATTCATAAATAAGAGAAAGGAGAGACTAAAATGACAAAAACAATTATTTTAGCCTGTGTCGGTGGATTGACAACAAGTATGCTCGTTGAACGCATTCAAGAAGTGATTTACCGTGACAAATTAGATTACTCATTCTACTCAGTAGGGATTACTGGGATTGATACTCTAAAAAATATTGATGTCTTATTATTAGGACCTCAACTAGCTTATTTAGAAGAAAAAACAAAAGCTTCACTTCATGTTCCAGTAGCTGTAATTTCAGACGAAGACTTTGAAAGCATGCGCGGAGAAGAAGTTCTAAGACAAGCGATTGAATTATTAGGTTAAGCCAATGAGCGAAACAAAAAAAGCAGATACGCAACGATTGATGCAACTCATTGTCAAAAGTAGCAAAGTAACAACTTTAGCAATGCAATCCGTTAAGAGTGCTCTTGCAGGTGATATTTCATCTGCAAGAAAGCCTCCTTGATGAAGCGAGAGTTAAAGGAGTTGAAGCGCATAATGTTCAAACAGAAATGATTCAGCAAGAAATTAGAGGAGAGGGCGCTAGTCCAACACTTCTTTCCGTTCATGCGCAAGATCATTTTATGAACAGTCACTTGCTGCTAGAAGTTGTAAACATCATTGTAAATCAACAAGAACAAATAGAAACGCTAAAAGAGCGTATTACAAAACTGGAACAGGTAGGTGAAATGCATGAGTAATCCAGTTATTCTTGAAATGAAGGGAATTGTGAAATCGTTTGGACCTGTAAAAGCCTTAAAAGGTGTAGACTTTGACCTAAGATCGGGTGAAGTACACGCACTAATGGGTGAAAACGGGGCTGGTAAATCCACTTTAATGAAAGTATTGACAGGTATTTACGGCGCGAACGAAGGAACGATTCACTATAACGGAAAACAAGTAGAATATTCTAAGCCGAAAGAGGCTATGGACGATGGGATTGTAATCGTGCACCAAGAGTTGAATATGATGAACCACTTAACAGTGGCTCAAAACATCTTCATCGGTCGTGAAGAAATTAATCAAGGTCTCTTCATCAACGATAATGCCGGAAATAAAAAGGCGAAAGAATTATTCAAATTGTTGAAACTGGATATTAATCCACAAGAAAAAGTGGGAAACTTAACAGTTGGTAAACAACAAATGGTTGAAATTGCCAAAGCATTGTCAATGGATGCTAAGATTATTGTTTTCGACGAACCAACAGCAGCGTTAACAGAATCAGAAATTAATGAATTATTCGCAATTATTGATGACTTACGTGCTAAAGGTGTAGGAATTATCTATATTTCTCACCGTATGGACGAAATTGCCCGTATTACGGACCGTGTAACGGTTATGAGGGACGGGGAATATGTTGGAACTGTAAATACAAAAGAAACTACAAAGGACGAGATCATCGCAATGATGGTTGGTCGTACGATTTACGAAGATCCGAAAGCGGTTTCTGCAGTGCCAGAAGGAGCACCTGTTGTATTAGAAGTGGAACACTTAAACTCAGGAAGTCACGTTAAAGATGTTAGCTTTGTGCTACATAAAGGTGAAATCTTAGGCTTCTCAGGATTAATGGGGGCTGGACGTACAGAAGTAGCTCGTTTACTATTCGGGAGCGGATAAGAAAGATAGTGGAACCATTAAAATTAATGGTAAAGAGGTTGATATTAAAAAAATCCTCAAGATGCTATTAAAGAAGGTATTGGTTATCTTTCAGAAGACCGTAAACGTTATGGATGTATCGTTGATATGACCATTGCCAATAACACAGTAATGACAAACCTTGATAAGTACATTAAAGGGTGGTTTAATCGATGACGGTGAAATTGTGAAAGTCAGTGATGAATTCGTTAAACAATTAAGAACGAAAACACCATCATCGAAACAACTAGTTCGTAACTTATCAGGTGGTAACCAACAAAAAGTTGTTATTGCGAAATGGCTAGAACAAAATAGCGATATTCTAATTTTTGACGAACCAACTCGAGGAATTGACGTTGGTGCGAAAAGTGAAATCTACTCATTAATGAATGAACTAGTAGCTCAAGGAAAATCAATCATTATGATTTCTTCAGAGCTTACAGAAATTTTACGTATGAGCGATCGTATTGTTGTCATGTGTGAAGGACGTAAAACAGGGGAACTTGATATTAGTCAAGCAACTCAAGAACGTATCCTCGCTTTAGCAACGGATCGATAATCGAAGAGAGGTATTGATATGGAAGAGAAAAAGTCCCTATGGACGAAACTGGTACAATCAGTTGGATTACAAAAATTAATTGCATTAATCGCGTTGATCGTGATTTTCACATTCTTTGCAGTCTCAAGTGAATCGTTCCGTTCGTTTGATACAGCGGTAAGCATTTTAGACGCATCTTATTACATTGGTTTCTTAGCAATTGGGGTAACATTCGTTATTATCACCGGTGGTATTGACTTATCAATCGGTACAGTAATGATGTGTTCTGCCATCGTTGGTGGAGTACTCCATACAAAAATGGGTTGGCCATTATGGCTAGCATTGTTGGCAATATTAGTGATTGGGGGTGTATTTGGATTATTCAACGGAATTTTAATTGCGAAATTTGGATTGCCACCATTCATCGCAACACTTGGTACAATGATGATTTCACGTGGTTTAAGCTCAATCGTATCAAACGTACAAAGTGTAACGTTCCCATTACGTGGAACTGGTGAAGGCTGGTACAAAGACTTATTCAGAACGCAAGATAATTTTCCGACCGGGTTGATCGTCTTGATTGTCGTAGCGATTATTGCAGCCATTGTTTTAAACAAAACAAAAATTGGTCGTTACATTTTTGCCATCGGTTCAAATAAAGAAGCTACTAGACTTTCAGGTGTAAACGTTATCAAATGGGAAGGTATGGCTTATGTTATCAGTGGACTTCTTGCAGGTTTAGCTGGTATCGCATATGCTGCAACATATTCAACAATCCTTCCTGGTACAGGGAACGGTATGGAACTTGATGCCATCGCCGGAGTTGTAGTTGGTGGTACTTCACTTGCTGGTGGGGTTGGTTCTGTTGTTGGTACTATCATTGGGGTATTCATTATGTCTGTCTTGAAGATTGGTTTACCATACATCGACTTACAACCACACTATCAATTATTCATTACAGGTTTTGTTGTAATCGTTGCCGTTTACTCAGATATCTTAATCCGCATGAATAAGAAAAATAAGTTTGATATTGTACACAATGAGTTGGGAAGATTCCTTCTTAGAAGGATCAAAAGGGACATATAAAGGAGAAAACATTATGAAAAAGTCATTCAAATATGCTATTGCAACTCTAGCTTGTGCTTCTGCATTATTAGCAGGATGTACATCAAATAAATCAAATGCTGATGGTGGAAAATCTCAATCAGGTGGCGACTTCAAAGTGGAAGTAATCGCGAAAGGTTTCCAACATGACTTCTGGAAAGCAGTTAACAAAGGAGCTGAAAAAGCAGCTCAAGAATTAGGGGCTAAAGTTACTTTCGTAGGACCTCAAAATGAAACAGCTATCGCAGAACAATTGGAACAATTAAATAACGCGATTAACAAAAATCCAAAAGCAATCGCGTTAGCTGCATTAGATACTGAAGCAGAATTAGATGCGATTAAACAAGCACAATCTAAAAACATTCCTATTATTGGGTTTGACTCAGGGGTTCCTGGGGCACCAGAAGGAGCAATTAAAGCTACTGCCTCAACAGATAACCATGCTGCTGGTGGTAATGCCGCTGAACACTTATTCTCATTACTAGAAAAGAAAATCGGCGACAAGAAAGTTCGTATCGGGGTTGTTTCTCAAGAAGTAAACTCACTTTCAATCACTCAAAGAACAAGTGGTTTCATTGATAAAATGGTTGAATTATTAAATAAAAAAGGCATTAAAACTGCTGTAACTGGACATGACAAGTTCAAAAACGATGTAAACGAAGCGGATGCAAAAGTTGTAATCGAAGTTCGTGTTCCAGCACAAGTAGATGATGCTGCAGGTAAAACTGAAGCTTCTACAGTTCTTGAAAAAGAAGACACTGTTGCAATCTATGGTTCTAATGAATTCGCTGCAAAAGCAATCATCAATGCTAACGGCGGCTTCAAAGAATCTAAACTTGGCGCAGACAAGATCTTAGCTGTTGGGTTCGACTCAGGTGCATTACAACAAGATGCTATCCGTAAAGGAATCTTCATTGGTTCTGTAACTCAAGACCCAGTTCAAATTGGTTACCAAGCTGTTAAATTAGCAGTTGCCGCAGCTAAAGGTGAAACAGTGAAAGACGTGGATACTGGTTCTAAATGGTATGACGCTAAGAACATCGATAGCGATGAAATCAAAGCTTTACTATACGAATAAAAAATAGGGATTAGTAATGGAGGAGAAAACATGAGCTTGATTAAATTATTAGCCATTGATTTAGGTGCAAGTTCAGGACGTGTTATGCAGGCGATTTATGACGGACGCTCCCTCCAATTATCAGAGGTTCATCGGTTCAAAAACGAACCGGTGAATCTTAATGATGGTTTGTATTGGAATTTGTTGCACTTGTTTGGAGAAATTAAGCAAGGAATCAAGAAGGCTTCCAAAGATTCGATTCCGATTCGTTCCATCTCTGTTGATACATGGGGAGTAGACTATGCCTATCTAGATCAAAATGGAGATTTGCTCTATCAACCACATTGTTACAGAGATAACCGGATGGGTCGATATGAGGAGTCATTTTATAACGCTATCTCGAAGAAAGAATTATTCCAAAAAACAGGTGTGCAGCCTGCAACCATTAATACGGTCTTACAAATCTACTCAGATTTGCAAGAAAAACCACAACTTAAAAATATCGTTCAACGCGTGTTGTTTATCCCAGATTTAATCAACTACTTACTTTCAGGGGTGCTTTCAAATGAATATACCATTGCAAGTACAAGTGGGTTACTGGATATCTTCACACAAGATTTCTCTGATGAAGTATTTGAACGCTTAGATATTCCACGTAAATGGTTTACAACACCAACGAAGAATGGTGCAGTTTTAAGACAATTATCACCTCGCATCACTCAACAGTTGAAAGTTGATTCATTTGACGTGATTGCAGGAGCTGGACATGATACAGCTGCTGCAGTACTTGCGATTCCATATGAACATGAAAAAGGGACTGTCTTTATCTCATGTGGTACTTGGTCGCTTGTCGGAACGGAATCCGACGAACCTGTTGTAACCGATGAAGCATTTGTCTCGGGACTTACAAATGAAGGATGTTTTGATGGTAAATATCGTCTCTTACAAACACAACAGGAATGTGGATTATTCAAGAATTACAACGCGACTGGCGCTTGCAAGGGGAAGAAGTTGGCTTTGGTGAAATGGTCACATTAGCCGAAGAAGTAACGGACAACCAAACTTGGATTCATCCAAACGACCCAGTTTTCGCTTCTCCTGGAGAAATGGAAACAAAAATTAAAGAATGGTGTAAAGTGAGTGGGCAAAAAGTTCCACAAACGAAAGGTCAAATCGTTCGTGTCGTTCTAGAAAGTTTAGCTTTAACCTATCTAGAGACGATTACGCAATTAGAACAATTGACAAAACATGAAATGACAACTGTTCAAATGGTTGGCGGAGGCATTCAAAACAAATTGCTTTGCCAGTTAACGGCAGACTTTACAGGACGTACAGTTATCACTGGACCAATCGAAGCGAGTGCACTTGGAAATATCTTGTCACAAATGCTAACTCTTGGAGTGATTTCAAGTCGCGAAGAAGCACAAGATATTATCAAGGCTTCAGAACCTGTAACGCGTTATGAAAGTCGTGTGATTGAGAATTTAGAAGAAATTCGCTTGAATTTCAATAAAGTGAAGAGAGGAATTCAGTCATGTTAAAACAAATTCCTAAAATTTTAAGCCCAGAACTTGTGAAATATTTAATGGAGATGGGACATGGAGATGAATTGGTACTTGCGGACGCTAACTTCCCAGCTCATCGTATTGGCCAACGCGTCGTTCGTATGGACGGACATGGGGTGCCTGTTGCTTTAGAAGCGATTCTACAAGTATTACCATTAGATACGTACAGTTCATATCAAGCAGGATTAATGCAAGTCGTTCCGGGAGATCCAACTGTTCCGGTGATTTGGGACGAATATAAACGTCTCTTAGAAGAAAATCACCCAGGAGCAGCAATTAAAGAGTTTGAACGATTTGAGTTTTACGAACAAGCAAAAGACGCCTATCTTGTAATTCAAACAGGAGAAAGTGCCTTGTATGGAAACATCATTTTGAAAAAGGTGTTTTATAAATTTACTAGTTAGGAGAGAAAAATTATGTCAACATTTTATGTACCAGCAATTAACTTAATTGGAAGAGGAGTCGTTAAAGAAATTGGACCTTACGTAAAAGATCTAGGATATCATAAAGCTCTTTTAGTAACGGATAAATTTATCGAATCAAGTGATATTCTTCCTAAAGTCACAGAACCTTTAAAAGAAGCAGGTGTAGACTTCGTTGTTTACTCTGATGTAGAGCCAAACCCTACTTGTAAAAACGTTAATGACGGGGTTGCTGCATTAAAAGAAAACAACTGCGACTTCATCATCAGCTTAGGTGGTGGATCACCTCAAGACTGTGCAAGCTGTATTTCAGTAATTGCAACAAATGGTGGAAAACCACAAGACTACGAAGGATTACACAAATCTGCTAAAAAAGGGTTGCCAGTTGTTGCTATCAATACAACTGCTGGTACTTCAGCTGAAATTACAATCAACTATGTAATTACAGACGAAGAAAGAAAAGTTAAAATGGTAATGGTTGATAAAAACAGCCTAGCTTTAATCTCAGTAAACGACCCTGAATTAATGGTATCTAAACCAGCAGCATTAACTGCAGCAACTGGTATGGATGCATTAACTCATGCGGTTGAAGCTTTAGTAACTCCTGGTGCTTACGGGGTTACTAAGAAATTATCAATTGGTGCAATCGAATTGATTAAAGAATACTTACCACGTGCTGTTAAAGATGGTCATGACATCGAAGCTCGTGAAGGTATGGTGAACGCAATCTTCTTAGGCGGTATGTCATTCAACAACGCTGGACTAGGATATGTTCACTCAATGGCTCACCAATTAGGTGCTGTTTACAAACTTCCACACGGTGTATGCTGTGCTATGTTATTACCAGTAATCGAACGCGAAAATGCTAAACGTGTTCCAGCTGCATTCCGTGATGTTGCAAAAGCTTTAGGTTTACAAACTGAAGGTAAATCTGATGAAGAATGTGCAGCATACGCAATCAAAGAAATCGAAACTCTTTCTGAAACAGTAGGTATTCCTAAGAAATTAACTGAATTAGGAATTGAAGAAAAAGACTTCGACTTCGAATATCTATCTAAGAATGCGTTAATCGATGCTTGTGCACCTGGTAACCCATTCATGCCAACATTAGAAGAAACAATTGCTTTCTACAAAGAATTGTTCTAATCGGTAAAACAAAAATATTCGTATAGCTTTTTGAACGTGGAGTATTGTCCCCCCCAGTATTTGGACAATACTCCTTATTTATTTCTGGATAAGATTTTATGAAAACGCATAAATTGTGCTTGAAATTTCAGTTTAGCTAGTCTAGTATTAAGGTATAGAATAAAAATAGGAGGAAATAGAATGATAGGGTTAATTCTTACAGGACATGGGGAGTTTGCAATTGGAGTAGGACACGCTTTAGAAATGATTGCAGGAAAACAAACTGCATATAAGGTAGTGCCTTTTTTAGAAAGCGATCCAATAGAAACTCTTGAAAATAATCTAAGAGACGCTATGAAAGAGTTGCAAGAGGAAACAGAAGGGATTGTAGTATTTGCAGACCTTTTAGGAGGAAGTCCTTTCAAATCAGCAATGGTTGCATCAATGGATTTCGATAATGTTGAGGTTGTGGTAGGAACAAACTTACCAATGTTAATTGAAATAGCGATGTTGCGCGAGTTCGCTTCAAGCGCTCAAGATGTAGTGACTCAAAGTTTAACAGCAGGTCGAGAAGCTATTCAACAGGTGAGTCTTCCAACGCCTCAAGATAAAGTGGTCGAAGAAGACGGAGATGGAATTTAATGACAGCAGAAATTATTTTAGTGAGTTCACTGACATTTATCGTTTTTGTTGCTGTTATTTTAGGGGTTTATTATTTCTTCTCTAGAAAGAATATGAAGCGCCAGCAACAATATTTCGAGAAATTACATGGTGATTTGCAGGTAGGAAAAAGAGTGATTTGTGCAAATGGTCTATACGGGACTGTGAAAAAAATTGATGAAGAAAAGACTGAAGTAGAAATTGCTAAAGGGGTTATCATTACCGTTTCTCGATATGCAATTTCTGAAGTCTTATAAAGGTGAATCTATGAAGTCTTTCTTTGGTGAATTCTATACGGGAAAAGATGGAGAAAAGTATTTTTATTTACCTTTATTAAAGAATGTTTACAAGATTCCAGATGAGGATTTAGTAACTTTTAACGCTTTTAGACATCGCCTAATTATTGCCTTAGCAATGGGTGCCATTATCTATAGCTTTTATCCGGAGAGTATCCTCCTAAGTATTTTAGCAGCACTGCTTTTTTTACGCATTGTCAACAATTGCATATGTTAAAAGTATTTTGCCAAAATATCTTGTGAAAAAAGAGGTTTTTATTTCGGAAATAGAGAAAGAAGCAGTAGAGGATTCAACCGTCCCAATTGTTAAAACTTGGATGGTAAGTCTGGTTGGAATACTGATTATTGCTGGAAGTTTCTTTGTATCTGGAGAGATACTGAATCGAATGATAGTAATTGCGTTTGGATTAGTCGTCACTTTCAGTGGAACAAGTGCAATGATTAAAAAAAATACCAAAAAAATAATTTTTTTCTGAAGCTTGAAGTTCAAGCTTCTTTTTTTATAAAAATCTTTTTTTAGAAAAATGGAAAAATTTTTAAACCATATTATTCATTTTATATTTCAAGAATGAATGAAAATGATAAAGAAGAAACGATGAAGAAAATATTAAAAAAATATTTTTTTGTTAAAACGCTTCCAAAAAAATGATTAGAATTAGATATAATGAACTTAGCTTTTTATGAAAGGAGAGCGAACAATGCCAAATATTTTATTAACACGAATTGACAATCGTTTAATCCATGGTCAAGTGGCGACTCAATGGTCTTCTTATTTAGGAGCCAACCTATTATTAGTAGCCAATGACAAAGTGGCGGGAGATCCGATGCGTCAAGGGTTAATGGATATGGCTGCTCCTGCTGGTGCACAGACTCGTTACTTCACGATTGAAAAACGATTAACATCATCGGTAAGGCAGCAGATCGTCAGTTGATTTTCATTATTTGTGAAAATCCACAAGACGTTTTAAAACTAGTAGAAGGGGGGGTACCGATTAAAAAAGTCAACATTGGGAACATGCATATGGCGGAGGGTAAACGTCAAGTTGCAGGTGTTGTCGCAGTGGATGATGCAGATGTTGCTGCATTTAAGAAACTGCAAGAGTTAGGAGTCGAACTTGAAATTCAGAAAGTTCCAACTGAAGGAAAAGAAGACGTATCGAAATTATTTCAATAATTTATATTTATAAAAGGGGTCAATGAATATGCAAGCAAGTTTTATTCAAATTTTATTAGTATTCCTAGTAACGTTTGTAGCTGCGATTGATCAATTTAGCTTTTTAGAATCACTTTATCAACCAATCGTTATGGGTCCTGTGATTGGAGCTATTTTGGGAGATCTCCAAACTGGTTTAATTGTTGGGGGTACTTATCAATTAATGACAATCGGTAACATGCCAGTCGGTGGGGCACAACCACCTAATGCCGTAATCGGTGGAATTATGGCGACAGTTTTGGCTATCAGTCTTAAATTAGATCCAGCTGCTGCAGTAGGTGCGGCTGTTCCATTTGCACTTTTAGGTCAATATGGCGTTACTTTGATTTTTGCTTTAATGTCACCAATGATGGCAGTAGCCGATGGATATGCACATGATGCTAATCCAAAAGGTATTGTTCGCTTGAACTACTTAGCGATGGCTGCTCTTGGGGCTATCTTTGGTCTTGTAGTTGTATTATTCTTTATCGGTGGACAAACAATCGGGGATACTTTAACGAAATCTATTCCTGAATGGTTTATGGCTGGTTTAGGTGCAGCAGGGGGTATGATGCGCTTTGTTGGGTTTGCAATCTTACTTAAAGTAATGGTTTCTAAAGAACTATGGGGCTTCTACTTCTTAGGTTTTGCTTTAGCAAACATTGTTTCTGCAAGTGAAAGCTTAGGTGGCTCTGCATTAGTATTATTAGCGTTTGTTGGTTTTGCAATTGCATACTGGGATTTCCAAATCCATACAAAATTCAAAACAGCTGGTGCTAGCATTGTGAACGATGGAGGTGAAGAAGATGGCATATAATATTCCAGATTCTTATAAAAACCAAACGCCTGCTCCACGCTTAGATAAAGCGACTTTAAATAAAATGGCATGGCGTTCAATTTTCCTACAAGCTTCTTTCAACTATGAACGTATGCAAGCAGCTGGTTGGTTATACGGTATTTTACCAGGGTTAGAGAAAATCCACACAGACAAAGATGACTTAGCGGCATCAATGTCTCATAACTTAGAGTTCTTTAATACTCACCCATTCTTAGTAACATTTGTAATGGGGATTGTATTATCTCTTGAACAAAACAAAGCAGATATTCAAACAATCCGTGCGGTACGTGTTGCTGCAATGGGACCATTGGGTGGTATCGGTGACGCTTTATTCTGGTTCACATTAGTTCCAATCGTAGCCGGTATTTCTTCAAACTTTGCTTTACAAGGAAGCATCGCTGGACCATTACTATTCTTGGCAGTATTCAATATTGCACAATTTGCAATTCGTTACTGGTTAATGCACTGGTCTTATAATTTAGGAACAGATGCAATTGGTATCTTTACTGCAAATGCCAAAGAATTCACTCGTGCTGCTTCAATCCTTGGAGTATTCGTTGTTGGGGCTTTAACTAGCCTTTACGGTGGTACTAAACTAGGGATTCAAATCGCAAACGGTGAAAAACCAATCGTTATCCAAACAATCTTAGATGGTGTATTACCAAAATTAATTCCACTTGGAATTACTTTAGGACTATATTACTTATTAGCGCGTAAAAAATGGACGCCATTACGTTGTATCGTTCTTCTATTAGTTGCCGGAATCGGTTTTGCGTTCTTAGGACACGTACTAGGAGTTAAATTCTGGGGTTAGTCAGAATACACAAAAAAATAAGCTAGGCATTAAGCCTAGCTTATTTTTTATATTATTAATTGTGTTTTTTTGTAAGAACTTTAATACGGTCTGCAAGAAAGACTGCAATGACTAATTTTCCTAAATCAGGAAGAATGAACGGATATAAACCAAATCCTAAAATTTGTTGAAGATCAAAGTTCTTTCCTTGTAATCCTATTAATACAAAGGCCATAAACGGAATTCCGATGACGTAGAAAATGACTTCACCAATAAGTGCAGCTAGAACCCATCCAAAAATATTGTTGATACGGTTTCCAATAAATGAGATAACGGGTGCAGCAACCATAAATCCAATAACAAAACCAAATGATGGGGAAATAAATAATGCAGTTCCTCCTCCTAATAAGAAAAGTAATAGGAAGTGAATAAATTGAGCAGCAAATGCAGCAACTGGTGGCAAGAGTAGTGATGACAAAATCACTGTGGCCGTTTGTGCTGAGAATGGTACTGGACCAAGCGGGATTTTTAAGTAGCTAGATACGTAGCAGAGTGCACCAAAAAGTGCAGCAAGTACAATTGTTTGAATTGATAATTTTTTCATGTGTTTAACTCCTAATGATTTAATTTTCTGGGCGAATACTTACTTCGCCATATGATAATGAATGAATGGATCCATCGTCTGTTTGAACGATGAGATGACCGTTATTGTCCACGCTTTTTGCAGTGGCGGGGTATGTTTTCATACCGCTAATGACATTGATTTTCTTTCCGACAATAATCGAGTGAGATTTATACTCTTCCATGAAGTCACGCTTACCCGAATTGATGGCCTCGTAGCATTGATTCCATTCTTTAAGGAAACGAGCTACAAATTCGTTGCGGCTAAAACTTTTGGGGATCTCTTGCGGAGAAAAGAGGGAACCGATAATTGGTTTTAAGTCCTCTGGAATAATGGCGTCGTCGATATGCAAATTAATTCCCATGCCAACAATCAACGCATCCACCCTTTGAGCTTCAATATTTGTTACCGCCTCTGTTAAGATGCCAGCAATCTTTTTATCGTGGTAGTAGAGATCGTTTACCCATTTAATTCCGACGGTTTCGTGAATGAAAGATTCTACTGCACGCGTTGCGGCAACTGCTGTAGCGCAAGTGATTAAAGAAATACTATCCAAATCACCTTCTGGAAAAATACAGATACTCATGTATAAACCAGATTTGGGAGGTGAGAGGAAAGTTCTTCCGAGACGACCACGTCCAGCTGTTTGCTCTTCTGCAATAAAGAAGGTTGGAACTCTTTCTCCTGAAGCGCCATAGTTTTTAGCTAAATCATTGGTTGAAGTGGTTGTCTCAAAGACTTGAATATCCCAATCTTGTAATTGTTCACCTAGATGAGTCCGAATGCCTTCAAGGGTTAACAAATCTGTCTGTCTGGATAATTGATAACCTACTTTTGTGCTTGAAGTAATTTCGTAACCGTCTTTTTTTAATTGCTGAATAGCTTTCCACACTGCGGTTCGAGAAAGTTTCAATTGGTCAGCGATATCTTGTCCAGAAAGGGGTTTGTCTACGGTGCTATATAATAGACGTAAAACTTCCTGTTTAGTACTCATAATAGCCTCCTTTCGTCAATATTCATGTTTTTAAGTGTAACAGATTTCAATTGATTGTCAACTGTATTTTTTATACAGGTTAACAATTGCTGTAAATGGTTAAAATATAGCAGATTCTTATATGAACATGGTATAATAACTGAGAAGATTTAGTGAAAGGAATTTTAGTATGAGAAAATTAGTCATTAACGGTGGGAAACCATTAAAAGGTGAAGTGACCATTAGTGGAGCAAAAAATAGTACAGTAGCTTTAATTCCGGCTGCTATTATCGCCGAAGAACCAGTAGTATTAGAAGGTGTACCAGACATCCAAGATGTTGCTGCATTAATTGAGATTTTAAATGATTTTAACGTGAAAACAGAATATATAGATGGCACATTAACCATTGATCCAACGGAAATGAAATCCATCCCAATGCCAAAAGGAAAAATCCAAAGTATGAGAGCTTCTTATTATTTTATGGGAGCAACTCTTGCGAAGTTTGGAGAAGGTGTGGTAGGACTTCCTGGCGGGTGTTTCTTAGGACCACGACCAATCGATCAACATTTAAAAGGATTCAAAGCTTTAGGTGCCAATGTAGTAGATCATGATGGGGCAATCTATTTATCAACCGATGAAGAAGGTCTAGTAGGAACAAAAATTTATATGGACGTTGTTTCTGTAGGTGCGACTATCAACGTTTTATTGGCCGCTGTTCGTGCTAAAGGAAAAACAATTATTGAGAATGCCGCTCGTGAACCTGAGATTATTGATGTCGTGACACTGTTAAATAAAATGGGTGCCAATATTAAAGGGGCAGGAACAAGTATGATTCGTGTGGAAGGGGTAGAAAGACTCCACGGATGTAGTCATACAATTATACCTGACCGTATTGAAGCTGGGACTTATTTATCAGTTGCCGCAGCAGTTGGAGAAGGGGTTCGTGTTAAAAATGTCATTTTTGAACATTTAGAAAGTCTCATTGCAAAGATGGATGAAATGGGTGTCAAGATGGAAGTTGGAGAGGATGATATCTATGTCTATCCTTCTACAAATCTTAAGGCAGTAAATATTAAGACCATGCCGTATCCGGGATTTGCAACAGACCTGCAACAAACGATTACACCATTATTTATGAAAGCAAATGGGACTGCAATGATTGTAGATACCATTTATCCAAAACGTGTTGGGCATGTTCCAGAATTAAATCGTATGGGAGCCCATGGAAAAGTGATTGAAGATATTATTACATTTGAAGGACCAACGCCTCTAGTAGGAGCAGAAGTTGCTGCAAGTGATCTTCGTGCTGGAGCTGGACTTGTAGTCGCGGGATTAATGGCTGAAGGAACGACTAAGATTTCTAATATTGAACATATTCTTAGAGGTTATTCAAATATTGTTGAGAAACTTCAAGCTCTAGGTGCTGATATTACGATGATTGAAGAATAAGAAGGGACAATATGCCAGAACAAGTAGAAACTGTAACCTTGCAAAGTTTGCAAGAAAAGACTTTAAAAGAGATGTACGGCTTTGCTAAACATTATAAAATTCCTTATTACGGTCAGATGAATAAAAAGGAATTGGCACTTGCGATTATTCGCGCCCAAGAAGAAGCTACAGGATTTTTTCAAGTAGAAGGGGTCTTGGATATTAATCGTGCAGAGGGCTTTGGATTCCTTAGACCGATTAACTATTCAAGTAGCCAAGAGGATATTTACATTTCTTCTTCTCAAATCAGACGCTTTGATCTTCGTAATGGAGATTTAGTGAGTGGAACTGCGCGTCCTCCACGTCAAGGAGAGAAGTTCAACGGCTTGATGCAAGTCGGTTTCGTGAATGGAAAGGATCCTGAAGAAGCTAAAGAAAGAGATCATTTCCCAGGACTTACACCACTTTATCCAGAAAAGCAAATGATTTTGGAAACAACAAGAGGGCGAATCGCCTCTAGAATGCTTGATTTAATTTGTCCGATTGGCTTTGGGCAAAGGGGCTTGATTGTTGCTCCACCAAAAGCAGGGAAGACAAGTTTATTAAAAGAAATTGCTAATGGAATTACGACAAATCATCCAGATGCTGAGTTGATTATTTTATTAATCGATGAACGACCAGAAGAAGTAACAGATATTGAACGAACAGTAAATGCTGAGGTGGTTTATTCAACGTTTGATCAGCTTCCAGAAAATCATATTAAGATTAGTGAATTAGTATTGGAACGTGCTTTGCGACTAGTGGAGGACGGGAGAGATGTCATTATTTTAATGGACAGCTTGACACGATTGGCTAGAGCATATAATTTAACGATTCCACCTTCAGGAAGAACTTTAAGCGGGGGGATTGATCCTGCTGCTTTCTATCGCCCTAAAAAATTCTTTGGTTCGGCTAGAAATATTGAAGAAGGCGGAAGTTTGACGATTTTAGCGACTGCTTTAGTTGAAACGGGAAGTCGAATGGATGATGTCATTTATGAAGAGTTTAAAGGAACTGGAAATTCAGAAATCCATCTTTCAAGAGAACTTGCAGAAAGAAGAGTGTTTCCTGCGATTGACGTTAAGCGCTCAGGAACGCGTAAAGAAGAAATGTTACTTTCAAAAGAAATCATTGATGTGATATGGAAAGTGCGTCATTCGATTAAAGGTGATGGACTTGAGACAAGTGAGCAACTAGTGAAACAGTTGAAAGAAACAAAGTCCAATGACGATTTTATTCGTCGATTAAACTTATTAGGTTAATCTAACATCCCCTAAGTTTTTTTCTTAGGGGATGTTGTTTTTATGTCAAACGGAATTTTTATTTAGAATGCTCCTTATGGTAGAATAAAAGAAGGAGTGATTTCACGTGAAAAAAAGGAAAAAAGTAATCAAAACAAATGCTGTAAGAATGGTAGAACAAGCCAAAATTCCCTATGTTATTCATGAGTATGATGTGGATACCGCTCATTTAGATGCGCTTCATGCTGCAGACGGAATGGGAATTCCTGTTGAAGAAGTGTATAAAACGATTGTGTTAACAGGGGATAGAACAGGGCATCTAGTTGCTTGTATTGCAGCTCATAAGGAATTAGATTTAAAACAGGTGGCAAAAATTTCAGGGAATAAGAGAGTTGAATTACTATCTCTAGATCAGCTAGAACCTCTTACAGGGTATGTGCGCGGAGGCTGCTCTCCCATCGGTATGAAAAAGAAATTTCCAACTTTTATTGAGGAGAGTGCGATGCACCATAAGACTATTCGCATCTCAGCGGGAAAGCGTGGTTTGCAAATGGAATTGGCACCGAAAGACTTACAAAAAATGACCGAAGCAACCTTGTTTAATAATGCTAGTCATGAGGAAATTGATGAGTGATTTAACGATTCTTCACGTGAATGATATGCACTCAAATTTTCATTCGTTAAAAACGCAAACGAATTTTATGAGGGCAAGAAGGAAAGAACTTGAAGAATTAGGTCACACTGTTTGGGCAGTTGATTTAGGAGACTTGATTGATCGAGTTCATCCTCTTGTGGAAGCAAAAAATGGGCAAATTGCGTCGGCCATTTTGAATCAGCAAAAAATAGATTTTGTAACACTAGGAAATAATGAAGGGACTGCTTATACTCCAGAAGAATTAGAAGGAGCGTATAAGGAAAAGGAGTTTAAAGTCATTATCTCTAATGTGAAGTGGCAATCTACAGGGGAAACACCGCCTTATGCAACTGAAATCCAATTCGAAAAAATTGATCAGTGTAGTATTGCGATACTAGGGCTGACAGCTTCCTATCCAGAAAGTTATGAACCGAATGGATATTGGATTGAAGACCCTTTAAAAACGCTTGATAGATTAGTTTCTAGACTTGCTAGTGAGGGACACCAAATTATCCTTTTATCCCATTTAGGTATTGATCTGGATACCTTGATAGCCGAATCGTATCCAGAAATTAAAGTGATTCTTGGAGCACACACACATCATTTATTTAAAGAAGGAAAAAGGGTAAACCAAACACTATTAACGGGTGGGTTCAAATATGGTACTTACATTGGAGAGCTCCATTTAAAAACTAAGAAAGAAAAGCTCATTCCTTTAGAAGAAAGTATGATTGAAGTTGAAACGCTAAAAGAGGATCCTGCCGCTGATGAAGGAAAAATCTACCTAGAAGAAGGAATCAAATTACTCAAAGAAAATATTGTTCTTCGTCAGATTCCAGATTATTCAGTAAGAGACTTGGCACAACTTTCCCTTGAAGCCATGATTAGGCAAACAGGGATTCCAATTGCATTTACGTATACTGGTCTCTTCGTGCATGAGTTTAAGAAGGGAGCATTAACGAAGTTTGATTTACATGACTGTATGCCTCATCCGATTCACTTAAATAATAGTCAATTTTCTGTAAAAAATTTCAAACAATTACTCCGAGTTTTTGAAGAACAACAACCAGAATTACTAGAAAAAGCTATTCGCGGATATGGTTTTCGTGGTAAACTATTTGGAGAGATCTTATATACTGGTTTTTCTAAAAAGGGTGAAGAAATTATCGTCGATGGAAAAGTTTTAGCAGACGATGAAATCATTACATTTGTGTGCCCAGACCATATGCGTTTTGTTCCTTTTTTCCCGATGATTGAAGAAAAAGGGATCAACCAAATTTTATATCCAGATTTATTAAGAACGATTATTGAAAAAGAATTAATTTTTAAAGAAAGGAACTATCATGACTGAGAAAACCGTAGAGACGCTTTCAGATGAATTGAGTCAAGTTTTGCAAGAAATTGTGACGAATCCTGAAGAAGAACCAAAAAGAGCGGTGGTAGTGGACGAAAAGACGATTTTGGTCGATGAGGTACATTACCAAATCATTGAAGATTATAGAAACGGCTTTAATATTGAAGCATTCAATGAACGATATAACGATATTTTTGAGCGTTATGACTATATTGTAGGGGATTGGGGCCATGAAAAATTACGATTAAAGGGCTTCTTTAAACATTCTCATAAATTAGCAACACCAGATAGAGATATTGATTATTTACAAGAGTATATTTTGGAATATTGCAATTTTGGCTGTCAGTATTTTGTATTAGAAAGAGATCCTGAGGCAAAACACAAACCTGTTCTTGAGGAAGAAAAACCACAACGACCAAGACGTGAGAGAAGTTCTCAAAGAAAACGCCAAAATAATCCAAGACGAGAGCATGTATTTAGTCCAGTAGATTTAGATGCTCCTGCGAGAAATCAACAAAACCGTAAGTTCAAAGAGAAATCTCAAAATCGTCAAAAGCGTCGCAATAATGAAACAAATCCACGCAATAAAAAAGAACAAGATTTTAATCTAAAAGAATTTATTCCAAAAGAGACAATGAAGGAATATGGAGATAAAACGTTTAAACCGAAAACGAAGAAATCAAATTCGCAACATTTCTCAATGAAAGAAGTTGAAAAATCTTCAAGTAGCAAGGTGAAGAAAAGTGTCGTTAAAAATCCTCAGAAAAAAGGATTTCATATTAGAGAGAACCAACAAAGAGGGAAATAAATGTATAAAGCGTATTTTATTGATTTAGATGGAACTATGTATAAGGGGAAAGAACGTATTCCCACTGCAGAAGCTTTTATTAAAAGACTACAGGAAGCCAATATCCCGTTTTTATTCGTAACAAATAATGCGACGAAAACTCCTGAACAAGTGGCTCAAAACTTGCGTGAAAATTATGGAACAAATGTTGAAGCCTCAGAAGTCTATACAAGTGGTGTTGCTGCTGTAGATTACATAAAATCGCACTACCCAGTGGAGCGTATTATGGTAATCGGAGAAGAAGCGATTAAGAACCAAGTAAAAGCAGCTGGCTTTACACTGGATTCAGAAAATCCTGAATTAGTCCTACAATCTTTAGATCGAAATGTTACTTATAAAGATTTAGAGAAAGCGACTTTAGCTATTAGAGGTGGAGCAACTTATATTGTTACAAATATCGATTCCAATTTACCGAGTGAAAAAGGCCCTGTTCCTGGTTCAGGAGCAATAACAGGATTCTTAAAAGTGGCGACTCAAGTCGAACCGATTGTTATTGGTAAACCAAGTAGTATCATTATGGAATCAGCATTAGACTATCTTAATGCGAAGTTTCCTAACTCACATTTTTCAAAAGAAGACATTGCCATGGTCGGAGATAATTACCAAACGGATATTCAAGCAGGCATTCAATATGGAATGGATACAATTATGGTTTTAACTGGATTTTCTACAAGAGAAACATTGTTGAACGTAGAGGAACAACCAACCCATTTAGTAGAGGATTTGAGTAAATGGAACATTTAATGAGACCTTATCGAGTTCAAAAATGGGGGATCGCTACTGCTCTATTTTTATTTTGGTTAAGTTTAGGAATTACCTTTGTGATCTTTTTCGAACCTCTATACCATTGGTCCATTCAGTGGTTTGGAGTAGAAAAAATGACTGGATACAGTACTGATGTTCTTAAAACAAATTATCATGAACTGATAGGATATTTGACGAATCCGTTGAATGATTCACTGGTGATGAGTAATTTTACGAGTTCTCAGCAAGGATTATTTCATTTTTTTGAAGTCAAAAGACTATTCTTTATTAATTTTGCGATATTCCTTTCATCTGGTTTAGTCAGCTTTTTTGGAATTCGGTCCTTAAAACAAAGGCGTCTAACATGGCTTTTGAGAAGGCCAATTCGATGGCTAGTTCTCGTTCCGATTTTCGTTTGTGTTGGTATTGCAAGCTTTTTTAATACATTGTTTATTAAATTTCATGAGCTGTTTTTTAACAATGATGCTTGGATTTTTGATCCCAAGAAAGATCCTATTATTTTAGCTTTGCCAGAAGAATTTTTTATGGTTTGCTTTATTGTGGTCTTTAGCATATTGCTACTCGGGTTATTGGGAACCAATTTATTGATTAAAAAAATTTAAAAGAAATCTAGTCTTTTTTTATACGAGAAGTGACCTTTTATCGAAGGTTGCTTCTCTTTTTTTATAAAAATATTCATTTTTTTGGAAGCACTACTCATGAAAAAAATGATATGATAAGGATAGCGAATTTTTTTAAGGATTGGGGAATGAATCAATGAAATTATCGATTGTAATTCCATTTTTATAACGAAGAAAAATATGATTCAAAAAAATGTATGATGCTTTTAGTAAAGAAATTAATCAAATCACACAAGCTGAATTTGAATTAATTTTTTTATTAACGACAGGGAGTAAAGATCGTACCTTTGAGAAAATGCTGGCCATTGCAGATGCAGATTCTCGCGTAAAATACATTAGTTTTAGTAGAAATTTTGGTAAAGAAGCTGGGACGATAGCAGGTCTTGAATATGCAACAGGGGAAGCTGTGATTTTAATGGATGGAGACTTGCAACATCCACCTGCATTATTACCTAAGATGATTGCGGCTTATCAAGAAGGCTATGATGTTGTTAGCGCGAGACGTACACGTACAGGAGAGAAACCGCACCGTACGTTTTTAGCAAAACATTTTTACAAATTAGCCAATAAGATGATGGACATTGAATTAATGGATGGAGTATCAGAATTCCGTTTATTCAGTCGTAAAGCCGTTCGTGCCATTTTATCTTTACAAGAATATAACCGTTTTTCTAAAGGAATTTTTTCTTGGATTGGCTTTAAAGAAAAAGTAATTGAATATGAAAATCAAGTGCGTACAGTGGGAGAAACTAAGTACTCATTGAAGTTTTCGTTGAATTATGCTATTCAAGGGATTTTATCTTTCAATGACAAACCATTGCGAATGTGTATTAACTTAGGTCTTTTCTGTTTAATGATTTCAGTCGCTTATGTATTGTGGTCATTTGTACAATATTTTGTAGCCCCTGACACGATGGTTAGTGGATATTTCACAACTATTTTTCAGTAGTTCTTTTTGGAGGAATTCAACTGATTTCTATCGGCGTGTTAGGCGAATACATTGGAAAAATTTATTACGAAGTTAAAAAACGCCCTCATTATCTTGTGGATCAAACCAACATGACTCAGAAAGGAGAGCAAAATGACAACTAAGAAAAAAGTCTATTTAGCTAGTTTCCTAGCTCCGATGCTAATTATGCTCGTAGCTTGGATCATAGATGGATTTTTCCCTTTTGGTGCTAAATCATTAATGGCGGTTGATTTTAATGCACAATATATTGGTCTCTATGCCTATTTTAAACATTTATTTTTAAATGGAGATTGGAGCAGTTTTTTCTATTCGTTCTCTAAGTCGATTGGAGGAGGAATGCTTGGGATTTGGGGATTTAATTTATTGAGTCCTTTTAATTTTCTGTTTCTATTGTTTTCTGAAGAGAATTTTCAATGGGTTGTTCCTGTGACCATTGCCTTACGTTATGGAACGATGGGTCTAACAATGACGCACTTCTTAGTAAAGCGATATGATGGCTTAAAGAATAAAGCCTATTTATTACCAATTGTAGCGACAATCTATGCATTAAATGGATTTAATGTTAGTTATCAAATGAACCCTATTTTTTACGATGGCATGATTGTCTTGCCACTTGTATTAATCGGAGTAGAACAAGTTTTAGATAATGAATCTCCAAAGGGCTATATCGGAATGCTTGCTCTTGCATTGTTTGTTCATTTCTATATGGGATATATGACCTGTATCTTTGTGGTGATTTATGCATTCTTTTATATTATCCGCTCTAAAGAGTTTACGAACTTCAAAATTACGTTTGAACGTTTGTTGAAATTAGCGAGTGCTTCCATTATTGCAGTAGGGATGGTTGCAGTCATTCTATTGCCGATTATTATTAGTTTAGTTTCTACAAAAGGTGGATTACAAAGCTCTTTAAAATTTGAATGGACTTTGCAAATCAATCCTTTAGAAATTTTGGCTAAATTATTTTTAGGAGCTTTCGACAATGAATCTTGGCCAGCAGGACCAAACTTGCCAAATATTTATGTTGCAAGTTTAGGTATTTTAGGGACTATTTACTATTTTGTTTCTAATAAAATTACAAAATGGGGCAAGATTGCAGCAGGATTTGTATTAACGATTTTCCTCATTTCATGTGCCCATGAGTTTACAAGTAAATTATGGCATATGGGTCAAAACCCTGCCGGATTCTTCTATCGTTTTTCATGGATTATTGCTTTCTTCTTGATTTATCTTTCTTATTTAAGTTTAAGAGAAATGGAACGTTTTACTCCAAAAGAAGCGAGTATTTTATTTGTCGGTATGGCCATTATTTTTGTGATTGTTCAGTATCAAACTCATTCATTCTTGACGGTTTGGCAACGCATAGCCACAATCGGAATTTATATGATTATCCTTCTTGCTTTATTCTGGACAAAGGTAAAGAAACCATGGGTCGTTATTGCAGCACTCACGGTGGTTGAACTGACGGCAAATGCGGCTATTGTTCAGTCTAGAGTGGGGTATACAGATGCCTATAAGTATCATGATGCGGTACTTCAATTAAAAGAAGCGATTAATCCGATTAGACCAGATCATTCTGATTTTTATCGTATTAATAAATCATTTAATTTAAGTAAAAATGATCCATTTATGGTGGATTATCCAGGGTTATCTGTATTTAGTTCTAACTTAGAAAATAGTACGAGAGATTTATTTGACCGATTAGGAAATAACGGAATTAATGCTACTACTTATTATCAAGGTACGCCTTTCCAAGATGCGCTATTCTCTGTGAAATATTTAGTAGCTCCAAAACCTGTATATACGAAGGAATATCCGGATACCTCTAAAATGTATGTATTTGGAAATATGGTAACCAGAAAAGATATTACGACTAAAGAACCTGTGTTTGAAGCAACTAGAACGATTACTTATCAAGGTGGTCCAATTTTACCAATTGCATTTGGAGTGAATGATGATACGACGAAGGTTAAACTTGAAAATCATCAACCTATTCAAAACCATAATAAAATTGTTCAAGCAATGGGACAAACGAGTGAGTCTTACTTAACGATTCTAGCTGCCAATGATGTGCAATTAGAAAATATGGAAGTGTTTGATTCTTCAAAACCTGAAACGTATCGACGAATTGATTCTTCAAAACCAGGAAAGATTACGTATCATTTAGTTCCTCAGTCTTCTGAAGACTATTGGGTATCGATTCCTCAGATTCTTTCTCATTCGAATAAAAATAACGTTAGAATTTTGCTGAATGGAAATAGTTATGATTTCCAAAATAAATTCCAACAAGCACAATTAATTCAAATTGCTCACAACTCACATGGAAAAGCAGTAGATTTGACGATTGAAATTGATTCGAATGAAGAATTTAACCTTTCAGGCTTACGTCTAGCAAGAACGAATGGCACTTTAGCCAATCGCATTATCGAAGAACGACAACGCCAAGGCTTAAAAGTAGAACACTGGAATCAAAGTAGTTTTAAAGGAACTGTAAATATTACGGATGATAGTACTTGGATGATGACAAGTATTCCATATGATAGAGGATGGACAGTGAAGGTAGATGGAAAAGTAGTTGGAACTAAGAAAATTTGGGATAGTTTATTAGCCTTCCCAATTACTTCTGGAGAACATACTATTGAGATGACCTATTTACCAGATGGCTTTATGGCAGGCTTAATCATTTCTATTTTCTCTATCGTAATTTACGGAGTTGCAATTTATAAAAAGTGGATTTAATCCAGTAGGAGTAGACTGTAATGACAATTTCAAAATTGAAATTAAAGTATAGTTCGTTATTTCTTATTCCATTTATATTGATGTTGGGGGTCTTCCTATGTTTAGGTTTGACCCCTTTTTTTCAAAAAGTTCTATTCATAGTGGAGATTTTCTTTCTCAATACTTTCCATTATATATAGGATTACATAAAATGTTTTGGAATGGCGATTTTAGCGGACTGTTTTGGTCATTTGAAAAATCATTAGGAGGGGCAATGCCGAGTGTATGGGGATTTAATAGTTTAAGTCCGTTCACTTTTTTTATATGTCCTTTTTTTCCTATCTCGAGTTTTCATGTCATCAGTTATATCATTCCTTTAATTCGTTTTGGAGTTATGGGAGTGGTATTTGGTTATTTTATAGAGAAAAAATATCAAGCTGTATCAAAACGATACTGGCTCGCTGTTGGATTATGTACTTCTTATGCTTTAAGTGGTTTTATCATTTCTCAGCATTATAATCCTAATTTTTTTAGATAATTTGGTGTATGTACCTTTTTATCTTTTTTTGGGGATTGAGGATGTTGTTTATGGAAAGAGATCCATTAAACTTCCAGTATTTTTTTAGGATTGAGTTTAATTACCAATTTCTATACAGGATATATGATGTGTCTTTTGATTATTTTATACACAATGTATATCGCTTTTTCTGAAGAAAAAGCATGGAAAGAAACTTTTGCAAAAATCATGCGAGTAGCTCTTTTTTCTCTCATTGGAGTAGGGATGGCTGCGTTTTGGCTGTTGCCTGTTTTCAGTGCATTATTAGAAAGTAAAGCCAGCGCTAGTAGTACATTTGAATGGTCCTTTAAAGCGGTTAATGACTTAGTTTCAATGAGTCAAAAATTTATCGTAGGATCTTTCGGGGAAAAAGAATGGGGAGATCCACGAGCACTTCCTCAGCTATTTGTGGGAAGTCTAGGATTGTTTGGATTGTTCTCCTTTTATGCCTGCAGGGAAATTACCCTAAGGAAAAAAATCATGGCGTCCATTGTGCTAGTTGCAATGATATTGTCTTTTCATATTCAAGGGTTAGATCAAATTTGGCATATGGGACAAAGACCAATAGGCTTCTATTTTAGAAACTCTTGGATTGCTAATTCGTTTCTATTTGTACTTGCTTCAGAGAGCTTAATGAAATGGAAGGCTGAATTTAATTGGACTCATGTAATAGTGACATCTGTCGGATTTGGGAGTATCCTAGTTGCTTCGTTGATGACTTCTCTAAAAATTGTGGATGCCTCACAAAAAATACTCGCTTTCGTCATTTGGACAATCGTTTTAATGATTGTTTTTATTCCAAAAATCAATATTCGAAGAAGATATCAGCTATTGAGTGGAATTGTGTTGTTTGAACTCGCTTTAAACGCCTTTATTGGGTTAAGAAGGGTTCCTTATTTTGTCAGTCGCGATAGTATACAAGAGCAAATGACATTAGCCTCCAAGTTTGACGAAAAATATGGACAAACTCGCGATGATTTTCAGCGGATGGAAATTCATAAAGGACTTTCCTATGCCAATTTTCCGATTTCGTTTGGCTACAGTGGGGGTTCTCATTTTACTTCTAGCTTAGAGTATTCGTTGATTCAAAAGTTGGGACAATTAGGCTTAGCTACTTCTCAATCAGTCGCTAATTATAGCAATCGAAATGTCATTCTCGATTCAATGCTTGGTGTTTCTAGAATGATGATGACAGGAGATGAGAAATCGGCTTTTCCTGATATGAGAGGCCTGTATTTAAAAGAAGATACCTTTGAAAAATATACAGTCTATAAGAATCCTTATGTTTTCTCCTTAGGCTTTTTAACCAATGAATCGAAGGCTAGAAATGTTCACTTCAATCAAAATGCTCCGGCTTCGAATCTTAATCAATTATTGGAAGTCATTGGATTAAACTCCACTTCAGCTCTCAAGGAAATTACTATCCCTAAACCGATTGTTAAAAATCTAGAACAGTCTGGAGAAAAGTATACTTCGATTAATGAGGAGGAAGAGACACAAATCCAATGGACGATTCCGATGAATCCAAATAAACTTTATTTTGTTCAAATCCCTGTATCGCAATCAGGAAATATTAATAAATCTAAAGTGATGCTTGATGGGGCGAACTATTCTTATGAAGTTCGCTTCCATTCGAATCAGCTTTGGCCAATTGGGAATGGGAATCTTGCTTCATCCTTAAATTTCTCTTTTGAAAAAGGAAAGGTCAAAGAATGGAATGTTCAAGATGTGAAATTTTATGAACTGGATATTCCAACACTCGCAAATGCTTTAGAACAAACCAAAAAAGAAAATTCTATAACGATTGATTCTTACTCTAATTCGACTGTTAAAGCACATGTAACAGTTACAGATTCGAATCAAGGATTTGCGACCTTTACGATCCCTTATCATTCTGGATGGAGTGTATTGGTCGATGGGAAAAAACAAGAGGTGAAAAAATCACTAGATTTGTTTATGGGCGTGACACTGACGAGAGGTGAACATGAAATTGTTTGGGCTTATGATCCGCCAGGGTTGAAAGTCGGAAGTCTCATTTCTATATTATCAGTCTGTGTACTAATTTTCCTTTTTAAAAATACAGTCAAATGGATACCTCAAAGTAAAGAGACAACATCGGAAATAAGAATTATTTCTGATGTTGTTTTTTAGTGTCTTTATAGAATCTTATCTTTGAAATCCGCTCAAATTCATGGTTATAATGGCCTGTTATTAAATTGTATGAGAAGAGGAGGGAGGAAGATGTTTTTGGATGCAACCACTTTAGGGCAAATGGTTATATCAAAAGAAATTAGCCCACTAGAATTAGTTGAAGAGTCTATTCAAAAAGCTACATTATTGAATCCTTCCTTAAATGCTATCGTTTATACACAATATGAGGAAGCCATAGAAAAAGCAAAACGTTTTTCTTTAAAAAATCAACCTTTTGCGGGAGTGCCCCTCTTTCTAAAAGATCTAGGACAAGAGCAAAAAGGGAGTATTTGTACCTATGGCTCACGTTTATTCAAAGATGTAAAAAGCATGCATACAGATAACTTTGTCAAACGCTTAGATAATCTTGGGTTTATTATTTTGGGACGTACGAATACGCCGGAGTTCGGCTTTAAGACAGTGAGTGACTCCTTGTTACATGGTCCCGTTCGAAATGCGGTGAATCTTGATCGAAATGCTGGTGGTTCTAGTGGCGGGGCAGCAGCGGTTGTAGCAAGTGGAATAACGCCGATTGCTGCAGCAAGTGATGGCGGTGGTTCAATCCGAATTCCCGCAAGCCATAATGGTTTGATTGGACTGAAACCTTCCAGAGGGCGTGTGATTGCAGGTCCAGGCTCATATCGTGGCTGGAATGGTGCAACGGTTCATTTTGCGTTGACGAAAACGGTCCAAGATACGAGAAATTTATTATTCCACCTGCAAGAGTACCAAATGGAAAGCCCGTTCCCGTTGCCGAAACTAAGCGCCAAGGAACTTTATCTACCAGATAAGCTAAAACCTTTAAAAGTATCCGTATTATTGCAGTCACCTGTTGGAGAAGAGGTCTCTAAGGATTCGGTGGATGCGGTGATGAAGATTGCGAATTTCTTTGAGAACCATGGGCACTCTGTAACGCTTCTTCAAAAAGATCCAGTCGACGGTATCGCTTTGCAAAAAGGTTTTTATATTATCAGTGCGGTTGAAACAGCGTTGATGTTCCAAAATATTGAACGCCAGATTGGACGTCAAGTAACGCGAGACGATATGGAACTGATGACATGGGCGATTTATCGTAGTGGACTGGATATTTCAGGAATGGAATATTCAAAAGTAGCATCCAGTTGGGATCGTTATGCTTATCAGATGGCGCAGTTACACGAGCAGTATGATTTGCTCTTATTGCCAACGGTTGCCAAGTCTGCTCCGGGTCTTAATCCATATGAGTTATCTACAGAATTAACGTCCAAACTCATGCGAATCGATGAGTTTACAAAAGACCAGAAACAACAATTGCTCTGGGAAATGTTCGAGGAGAGCGTAGCCGATACGCCATTTACACAGCGGTTTAATATTACTGGTCAACCAGCGATTAGTTTGCCAGTTCACTGCACCAAAGAGGGGACTTCCAATTGGTGTGCAACTCGCTGCAGCAAAAGGAAGGGAAGACCTTCTCCTACAAATCGCAGAATGGTTTGAGCAAGAACAATTATTACAAGTAACCAAACAGTAGAAAGAAGTGAAAGTGTGTTAGAAAAAGAAGCTTTATTTAAGCCTTTCGAATTAAAAAAAGAAGTCATATTGGACAATCGATTTGTACTTTCTCCAATGGTGACGAACTCTTCAACGAAAGAAGGGCATATCACAGAGGATGATTTAAAATACGCCGAGCGCCGCGCACACTCTGCAGCCCTTCAAATTACAGGGGCGGCTTACGTGAACAAGCACGGACAGCTTTTTGAGTATGGATTTAGCGCAACCTCCCTCAAAGATATCGAAGGCTTAACAAAACTAGCTAAAGCGATGAAATCAGGAGGAGCGAAAGCCATCTTACAATTAACGCATGCAGGACGTTTTGCAAGCCATGCTTTAAACCGTGACCGCTATGTGTATGGCCCAAGTGCGATGACATTGCAATCGCCGTTCCCACATGAAGTGAAGAATTAACCGTAGAAGAAATTCATGGCATTATCGGAGATTATCGCCGCGCTGCACAAATTGCCGTTCAATCTGGATTTGACGGGTTAGAAATTTCATCGGCACAACGACTGCTCATCCAAACCTTCTTTTCAACTTTCTCAAACGAGCGTACTGATGAGTATGGCTGTAAGACATTAGAGGACCGTTCGAGAATCGGGATGGAAGTGTTAACGGCGGTTCAAGAAGTGATTGATGAATATGCCACAGATGATTTTATTTTAGGTTTTAGAGCGACACCTGAAGAAACACGTGGAAAACAAATTGGATACACTGTGGATGAGTTTCTTGAGTTCTTCGAAGAGGCGCTTAAAAAAGTAAACATTGACTACTTAGCTATTGCAAGCTGGGGACATGATGTCTTTAGAAATAAAGTCCGTGCTAAAGGACCGCATCAGGGTGAACTGGTTAATAAACTGGTCTATGACCGCTTGAAAGGGCGCGTGGCAGTGATTGCTTCAGGAGGCATTAATTCTAAAGAAAAAGCTCTCGAAGCATTAGAAAATGCAGACTTAGTCGGTCTTTCAACACCATTTATCACGGATCCAGAATTTGCCGTGAAGATTCAAGAGGGCAACGAATCAGATATTCAATTAACGATGAAGCCAGAAGCCCTTGAAGCATTAGCGATTCCAAAGGCGGCTTTCAAAGATATCGTACCTTTAATGGACTTTGGAGAGTCACTTGAAAAAGAAGCCAGAGATTTCTTCAGAGGCCTTGAAGCGAACTACGAGGGGGAGAGAGACGGGTGAAAATTAGTCTGTTAGATTATGGCCTCGTAGATGAAGGGAAGACGAGTAGAGAGGCTATTCGTGAAACGCTGGAGTTGGCGCAATTAGCAGACGAACTTGGATTTCATCGTTTCTGGGTGAGTGAACATCATAATGTGCCAGCACTCTCGATTAGTGCTCCAGAAGTGGTGATTGCGTACCTTGCCAGCCACACGAAGAACATCCATATTGGTTCGGGAGGCATCATGGGGCTTCATTATTCGCCGTATAAGGTGGCGGAAATCATGTCAACGCTAGAAGGACTATTCCCAGGGCGTGTGGATATCGGTCTTGGTAATTCGCCAGGTACGCCGCTTGTAGGTCGTCACCTAGAGTCGCATTATTCTAAAGAACAATATGCCGAATGGTTAGAAAGCTCCAACAGTATTTGAATGAAGCTCGTCGAAAAGGTGTCGTGGTTCCAGAAACAATGACTATTCCAGAACAGTTTCTTCTTGGGATGGGAGGTCAGTCGATTGAGTCTGCGGCCTCTCTAGGGTTGAGTTTTGTGTATGGTGTATTTCCATATATTCCTCAAGCCCCTGTGGAGTTGGCGAAAAGTCTTTCCAAGAAGTATCGCAGCAACTTTAAAGCAGGAACACATAACAAACCAAGTAACTTTGTACTAGCGGTATTTGTGGTTATTGCAGACACGAGTGAAGAAGCTGAAGAGATGGCGAAACAACTAGATTTATGGATGCTTGGAAACCAGGATTTTACGGAGTTCCATACCTTCCCAACCCAAAAAGATGTAGAAGAATATGAATTCACACAGCGGGACCATGAGAAAATTGCAAGCAACCGCAGTCGACTCATCGTGGGAAATCCACGTGAAGTTTACGAGCAAATGGAGGCGCTAAGAGCAGTCTCTAATCCTGACGAGCTCTTATTTATTCCACTCGTCGGTTCAATTGAAAAGAGAAAACGTTCAGTGGAATTACTCGCTGAATTATATAAAGGAGAACAATAAAATGAGAAAATTTGCAAACTTTTTATGGATTGATAAAGAAGGAGAAAACTACACAATTCGTATGACTCCAGAACTTCAAGATGATGTCGGTACGATTGGTTTCGTTCAATTCAATATGGATGACCAATTAGAAGCTGAAGACGAAATCTTAAGCTTAGAAGCAAGTAAAACAGTGATGTCGATTGTGACACCACTTGCAGGGAAAGTCGTAGCTAGAAACTTAGCGGCAACTGAAGACCCTAAAATATTAAACTCTGAAAAACCAGAAGAACACTGGTTAGTGACATTAACGGATGTTGATGAAACAGCATTCTTGGCATTAGAAGATGAATAATCATACAGAAGAGCAGTTGCTCAGGAAAATGATTGAGTTTTTGGCGCAGGAAGCAGGAGAATCCCTTGAAGTTGAAGGGAAAACGGTAGAAGAGTTGAAGGCGAAATGGCGTGGACTTGTGAATATCAGACAACCAAAAGTTGCTCCTGCAGAATATGTCACTTTAGAGAATGAGTATTTAAAAGAGTACCATGCTCCTAGAGTGCAGACTTTAGCAGATTGCCTATCAACAACAAATGATCAAATCAAACTCTATTACGGTGACTTGTGTGAACTGAAAATCGATGCGATTGTAAATGCGGCGAATAGTGAGATGCTTGGATGTTTTATTCCAAACCACCGCTGTATTGATAATGCCATTCACACTTTTTCAGGCATTCAACTTCGCTCCTTTTGTCATCATTTAATGGAGGAACAAGGGAGGAAGGAGCCTGTTGGAAAAGCAAAAATCACGCCAGCGTTCAACTTGCCATCGAAGTATATTATTCATACGGTAGGGCCCTTTTTGCCTCCAGGGCAAAAAGTAACGCCGCTTCGTGAACAGTTACTGGCTGGGTGTTACAAGAGTTGCTTGGAAGCAGCAAGAGAAGTAGGACTTTCGACGATTGCTTTTTGTGGGATTTCTACAGGAGAGTTTGGTTTTCCAAAAGAACCTGCTGCTCGTATTGCTGTAGATACCGTAAACAAGTGGTTGCAGGACATGTCTTCAACAATGACTGTTGTCTTTTCAACGTATACTAAAGAAGATCAATCAATTTATCAGAAATTATTATCAGGAGAACAGTAGAATGACGAAATGGAATGCATTACAAAAAGAAAGAACGACTGAAGCTAGTCTACTGGCGGATTTATTCCAGGAAGCAGATGCCATCGTGGTTGGTATCGGAGCTGGGATGTCAGCGGCTGATGGGTTTACCTACATTGGCAGTCGATTCGAAGACGCCTTTCCTGATTTTATTGAAAAGTATCAATTTTTAGACATGTTACAGGCGAGTCTATTTCATTTTCCAAGTTGGGAAGAGTATTGGGCGTTTCAAAGTCGTTTTATCGCGCTCAACTACTTGGATCAACCTGTCGGACAATCATATGTTGAACTATTAGAAATGCTCAAAACAAAACCATATCACATCATCACAACGAATGCCGATAATGCCTTTTTGGGTAGCAGGATATGACAAAGAGAAGGTTTATCATATTCAAGGAGAGTATGGGCTTTTTCCAATGTAGCCAGCACTGTCATCCAAAAAAACGTATCAAGATGATGCGTTAGTCCGTAAGATGATTGCGGAACAAAAGGACATGAAGGTACCGTATGAACTGATTCCGTTCTGTCCAGAATGCGGAGCACCGCTTGAAATTAATAAGCGTAACGCTGAAAAAGGAATGGTGGAGTCAGCAGATTTCTTTGCGCAAAAGGCACGCTATGATGAGTTTTTAGAAGAACATAAAAACGATAAGGTGCTCTTTTTAGAAATCGGAGTGGGCTTTACAACGCCACAATTTATCAAAACACCTTTCCAAAAATGCGTCCAAGCGAATCCAAATGCGCTGTTTGTAAGTATGAATCATAAACATTACCGCATTCCGATGGCGCTAAGAGAGCAGACCGTACAATTGTCAGAAAACATCGCCCCATTGATCCATGGGACCTATCAAGAGCTTAAAGGAGAATAACCGATGTATTTAATCGAACCAATCCGTGATGGAAAATATGTAAAAGATGGAGCAGTAGCGCTTGCGATGCAAGTGTATGTACAAAATAATGTTTTCTTAGATGATGATATTTTGTTCCCATATTACTGTGATCCTAAAGTAGAAATTGGAAAATTCCAAAATACAATTGCCGAAGTGAACGAGGAGTATTTAAAAGAAAACAATATTCTTGTTGTTCGCCGTGACACTGGTGGCGGTGCCGTATATGTGGACTCTGGTGCCGTGAATGTATGCTATTTAATTCAAGATAATGGAATCTTCGGGGATTTCAAGAGAACGTATGAACCAGCAATTAAAGCCTTGCACGAACTCGGCGCAACAGCTGTTGAACAGACGGGTCGTAACGATTTGACGATTGAAGGAAAAAAAAAGTATCCGGTGCTGCGATGACGATTAGTAATGGCCGTGTATACGGTGGCTTCTCGCTCTTATTAGACGTGGACTATGATGCGATGGAAAAAGTCTTGAACCCAAATAAGAAGAAATTACAATCTAAAGGAATTCAATCAGTCCGTGCGCGTGTGGGAAGTATTCGTCCATATCTTGCTTCAGAGTATCAAAACGTGACGGTAGATGAGTTCAAAAACTTAATCACATGCAAGATTTTAGGAATCAAATCCATTGATGAAGCGAAACGTTATGTATTAACCGAAGAAGATTGGAAAGCAATCGATGAACTCACAGCTTCTAAGTATAAAAACTGGGAATGGAATTATGGCCAATCTCCTCAATATAGTGATTACCGTGATGGCCGTTTTGCATGCGGAACGATTCAATGCTACCTAGAAGTAGAACAAGGGCGAATTTCAAATTGCCGAATATATGGAGATTTCTTTGCGAAAGGAAATGTACAAGAAGTCGAAGAAAAACTAAAAGGTGTTCGTATGGTGAAAGAGGACTTAGTGGAAGTTTTAAGCGTTATCGATTTAAGCAACTACTTTGGCGCAGTTACTGCCGAAGAATTTGCTGGACTCGTTTTAGGAGAATAAAAATAGAGTTATACCGTATACGGTATAACTCTATTTTTAGGCTCTTTGTCAAATAGTGTTGATGAAGAATTTTGGGAAGGGATTAAGCAACTAATTGTTGCTTAATTCCTTTTTCTTTAGGGCCAAACATTTTTTGTTATTAAAAATAATTCTGTTTCTAAAATGGTAATAGTTTCTAAAAGCCGTAGGCATTTCTTTTGAGTACTTTTTATTTTATTGTTTATTCCTTCAATGGGGCCATTTGTTCTAGTTGGATACTCACAAGTATTTTTGAATATATAGCAAGTAAGTAATTAATGTCTTTAATACTCTTTTTTTAAACCAGGAGATAGGTCTAATTGCGTAGCTGCTTCAATCGTTTCCTTGAATTCTATATAGTCTCTATCCTGAATACATTCACGAAGTGAATGTACAACCTCATAATCATTTTTTTAAGAGATGGATTGTTTTCTAAGATATAATCCACAATTCCTTTGCTTGTTATAAAACTTTCGAAAAAGCTTATAACGATTATATTTATGGTCCTGAAGTTCGTTAGGATTCTTTAAAATTAACTTCCAATAATATTTTAACTTTCGATATAATTTAGCGTCTTTATAACGATGCCGATTCATGACACGTACCCTGAGTTCGATTTAATTCTCTATTTAGGGCTTGTACAATGTGAAAAAGGATCAATAATAATTTTTTTGCGTTAGGAAACATTTCTTTTATTAATTGAATGTATGGCAAGTACATATCGATGGAGATAGTTTTCACCTTTAATCTAGTCTTAGGCTCAAAACGATAAAAAAATATTGTTTTTAAACTGTAAGATTTTTCTATCTCGTACAACATCGACCAACTTGTGTGTGGTGCTATCACAAATAATGAAGCTCATATTACTATCGGAAGATTTGACAGATTTAAATTCATCAAAACACAAATGCTCAGGTAAATCATGTAATGGTTTAATCGTTAATAATCGTGCTGTATCATCTATGATACGTCTTACAGTATGAACTGAAACATTTGTTTCTTTTGCGATATATGTTTCAGATACTGTTTCACTTATTTTTGATTTGATTTCGTTTTTTAATCGTTTAGAGATATGACAGTGTTTTTCTACGATTCGACTAGTGTCTGCGGTAAATGAAGAGCCGCATTCTCTACAGAGAAATCTCTGCTTGCGTAGATTTAAGTAGGCCGGAAGGCCTGAAACAGAACAGAGAGTGATACGAGAAGTTTTCGTCCCATTTTTAACAATATTGTTATTTTGGCTAACGCACCCACAAACGGCACAAAATTTTGGTTTATGCGTATATGTAGCTGAATAAAATAAAGATTTTCTATTTTTAAATATCTTCTCTTGAACTTTATCATCCCAAATCATGTTTTTATCTTTGATTTGTAGCGTAGCTTCTAGTATATTGTTCATATGGTCATCATCCTTTTGTTTTAGGTTTAGGCGCTTTTAATATAATGGATGTTGGCCTTTTTGTATACACTAAAATAGGGTTGGTGGAAAATTTCCATCAACCCTAAAAATTATAGAACCTATTTTTATAGAAAAGGATGAAGCGTTGTGCTTCATCCTTTTTGCTTGATTAGTCTAATTCTTCTTTTGCTGGAATGCTGTGTGCTAGACGGCTTGCTGCAGCGGCTGCGATAGCTCCTACTAAGTCGTCTAAGAAGATGTTTACCTTACCAGTTGATTTATCATCTAAGTTTTTAAGAATTCCTGGTTTTACTTTGTCGATATAACCATAGTTTGTAAATCCGATAGAACCATATACGTTGACGATTGATAATGCTAAGATTTCATCGACTCCATATAGAGGCTCGTCTTCAGATAAGACATCGTTTAATAATGGATGTAATTTCTTTTCCTCAGCAAGTTTATCCATTTCAATTCCGGTAATGACAGCATTTTGTACTTCACGTTTCTTTAAAACACTGAGAACATTACTTAGGCATTCTTCCTTTGTCAAACCTGGAACATATTTCTTGTAAGAAATAAACTAAATCAGCAATTTGATCTACGTTTACACCGCGTTCAGATAACAATTCTAAAGAACGTTCGTGTAATTCTTTTGGGCTTTTCATAAAAATCCTCCTTTTTATTCATTATGAAACCCTTTTTAAAAGAGTAGCTTTTTATTTTAACACAAAAAAGAAAAACGCCCAAATGAATTGAGCGTTTTTTTGAAATTTTGTAAACGGTTAGAACATGGATGAACTGTGAATCGTGCTTGGTCGACTATTTGGGTTCACATACGTCATCGCAGCATTAATGGCAACAGGCGCTTCACCAAATCCAGTAGCGATGATTTTTACTTTGCCATCATATGTTGCGATATCTCCAACAGCAAAGACACCAGGAAGTGTGGTTTCCATTTGGCTATTTGTCACAATACAGTTTCTTTGAACTTCAAATCCCCAGTTTTTCATGCCCCCGATAGAAGAAGAGAAGCCGTAGTTCACAATGAAATCGTCAACAGGAATTTCGATTTGATCTTCGCCTTTAGCGTGTTTTAGTACAACGGATTGAATTTTCTCACCATTTCCGATTATTTGCTCAGGAAGATAAGGAGTTAAGATTTCAACGCTTGATTCTTCTAGTTGTTTTACGCTATGTTCTTGCGCTCGAAACTGAGGGCGACGATGAATGATAGAAACTTTTTTTGCAATAGGTTCCAAGGCAAGTGCCCAGTCTACAGCAGAGTCTCCACCTCCACAGATAGCAACAGTATGCTCTCTAAAGCGTTCTAGGTTATTGACAAAATAATGTAAATTTTTACCTTCGTACTTAGAAGCTTCATCAATTTCTAGTTTTCTTGGTCGAAAGGCTCCGTTTCCGCAAGCAATAATTACCGTTTTTGCTAAATGGGTTTGTTTTGAAGTAATCACTTCATATCCAAACTCAGTTTTGTTTAATTCTAAAGCTTCTTCTTCTAAACAATACTGAGTGCTTGGGAATCTTTCTAATTGTGCTAATAAGTTTTCAATTAATGTTCCTGCTTGGATTTCAGGAAAAGCAGGGATGTCGTAGATTTTCTTTTCAGGATATAACATCCATGGTTGACCGCCTAATTCTGGTAAACTCTCTATAATTTTAACAGAAGCTTGGCGTAGACCAGCGTAAAAAGCGGTGAAAAGCCCGACAGGCCCACCGCCGATAATAATAATATCAACAATCTTTTGAGTCACTTTGTACCTCCGATTAATAGAACATTCTTAAAATAAAGGCCATTATAATTCCTGTTAATACCCCGGCAAAGACCTCTACTGGTTTGTGACCTAAATACTTTTTAATGATTAATTTTTTATTTTCTTCCGTATCGAAAATATTGATGGGATCATCTTCCGATTCGATTTCAACATGCTTTAGTGCACTAGATTCTTCTCGTAATTGTTCTTCATATAATTTTTGCAATAAAATCCCTTGTTCACCGCTTTGTCGTCTTACCGCCATCGCATCGAACATCACGATTAAGCCAAAAGTAGTGGCAATAGCTACTAAAGGAGAAGTGAATCCATATTCGATAATTAGAGCAGTAATCAAAGAGCTAACTGCTGCAGAATGAGAGCTAGGCATTCCACCAGTACTCGTTACTAAAGAAACATGAGCATCTGGTTTCTTTGAAAAATAGGCAATAGGAAATTTAACAAATTGTGCAAACAGAATCGAACAAATAGAAGCGACTAATGGATAATTCTGAAATATTGTCATTCAACTACACTCTTTCTTTTTTTATACTAATCTACTATACCATGAATTCATCAAAATCACTAAGGAAAATTTATAGAATGAAATGATTTTTCTTAAGTTTTGTAGAAAGGCTAAATTGCACCTGTTTGGCTTTTGTGGTTTAATAGAAGAGGTTAGATGAGCAATTCATCATTAAGAAGTAAAAGGAGATGGAAGAATGAGTCAATTTCCACAACTAAATGAATTAAATACAAGTAATCCACTTGTAACGGTGCATACAAATCATGGAGATTTCAAATTGGAATTATTCCCTGAAATTGCACCTAAAACAGTAGAAAACTTTGTGACACACGCTAAAAATGGTTATTATAACGGAGTGATTTTCCACCGTGTTATTGAAGATTTCATGATTCAAGGCGGAGACCCAACTGGTACAGGGATGGGTGGCGAGTCGATTTATGGCCGTACTTTTGAGGATGAGTTTTCAAGAGAAGCGTTTAACTTGTATGGAGCCCTTTCAATGGCGAATGCGGGTCCAAATACAAATGGGTCACAATTTTTCATCGTTACAGCAAAACAAGTACCAGCTCAAATGTTAAAACAATTAAAAGATGGCGGCTGGCCTGAAGAAATCGTTGAAGAATATGCTAAAATTGGTGGTACACCATGGTTAGATCATCGACATACTGTATTTGGACGCGTTGTTGAAGGAATGGATACTGTTCTTAAAATCGAAGGCGTTAAAAGAAATGGTCAAGATCGTCCATTTGAAGATGTAGTGATTGAATCCATGGAAGTAAACGCGTAGGGAGGTCCTATGAGTAAAACTTTTAGAATTGGTGACATCGTTACTGCAAAAGTAACAGGTGTACAAAATTACGGAGTTTTCTTAGAGCTAGACGAAGATACGCAAGGTTTGATTCATATTTCTGAGTGTAAGCATGGATATATGGATAATGTGCATGATTTTGTGAAAGTAGGACAGGAAGTGACAGCGAAAGTCATTGACGTCGATGAATTCTCAAATAAGATTAGTTTATCGATTCGAGCACTTGAAAAATTAGATGTACCGGACTTTCCACAGCGCATTAAGAAGAATCGCAAGCGTTACACTCCATCGATTGGTTTTTCTAGCTTAGCCAAGAAACTACCAATATGGATTGAAGAAGCTCAAGAAAAATTTGTAAAAGATAAATATAAGAGTTAATAGATTCGCTTTTTAAACAATCTGTTTGACGAATATTAAAAATTTTAAGGAGGCATTCAAATGGGACATATTTCATTTGATTATTCAAAAGCATTAGGTTTCTTTAATCAAGAAGAAATCGATCACTTGCAATCTACTGTGACTGCATTAGATAAAGATTTGAGAGAAGGGTTAGGAGCAGGAAACGACTTTACAGGTTGGATTAACTTACCTCGCGACTATGACAAAGAAGAATTTGCTCGTATTAAAGCAGCTGCTAAAAAGATTCAAGAAGAATCTGAAGTATTAGTGGTAATCGGTATCGGTGGTTCATACTTAGGAGCTCGTGCAGCGATTGATTTCCTAAACCACGCTTTCTATAACTACTTACCAAGCGATAAACGTAAAACTCCTCAAGTATTATTTGCAGGAAATAGCATTAGCTCAACTTACTTACAAGGCTTAATTGACTTAATCGGAGACCGTGATTTCTCTGTAAACGTAATTTCTAAATCTGGTACAACAACAGAACCAGCGATTGCTTTCCGTGTATTTAAAGATTTATTAATTAAAAAATATGGTAAAGAAGAAGCTGTAAATCGTATTTACGCTACAACTGACCGTGCTCGTGGAGCATTAAAATCTGAAGCAGATGTGGAAGGATACCAAACATTTGTGATTCCAGATGATGTCGGTGGACGTTTCACAGTATTAACAGCTGTAGGATTACTTCCAATCGCAGTTACAGGTGCAGATGTAGATGCATTAATGCAAGGGGCTGAAGATGCACGTGTGGCATACAGCTCATCAAACTTAAAAGAAAACGAAGCTTACCAATACGCTGTAGCACGTAATGTGTTATACCGCAAAGGAAAAGTGACAGAGTTACTCATTAACTACGAACCAACATTACAATACTTCTCTGAATGGTGGAAACAATTATTTGGTGAATCAGAAGGGAAAGACTTCAAAGGAATTTATCCTTCAAGCGCAAACTTCTCAACTGACTTACACTCACTAGGACAATACATCCAAGAAGGTCGTCGTAACATCTTCGAAACTGTTATCAAAGTGGGTAAACCAAATGAAGAAGTAACAATTCCTGAAACAGAAGAAGATTTAGATGGATTAGGATACTTACAAGGTAAAACAATGGACTTTGTAAATACAAAAGCCTTCCAAGGAACATTACTTGCTCATACAGATGGTCAAGTTCCAAACTTTGTAGTGAACATTCCTGATATGTCAGCTTACACATTAGGACACTTAATCTACTTCTTCGAAATCGCAGTTGGACTTTCTGGTTACTTAAATGGCGTTAACCCATTTGACCAACCAGGGGTAGAAGCATACAAGAAAAACATGTTTGCTTTACTTGGAAAACCAGGATTCGAAGACTTAGCAAAAGAATTAAACGAACGCTTATAATAAGCATGCCGCATTCTCCAAGCGAGGGTGCGGTATTTTGTATGTTTTTGGGTGATGGATGTAAAAAGAACTTGCGACAATATCGGTTTTGAACTAACATAGGTCTTACAAGAAGTGTTGGAGGAAAAAGATGAGAGTTATTGGATTAACAGGCGGGATTGCTAGTGGTAAATCAACCGTTTCGAATATATTCAAGAACGCGGGCATTCCGATTATCGATGCAGATGTCGTCGCAAGAAAAGTTGTTGAAAAAGATTCAGTAGGACTGATGTCTCTTACAAAACGATTCGGAAATTCTATTTTACTAAATGATGGTTCATTAGATCGAACGCAATTAGGCAGAAAAATGTTCAGTGATGCTTCCGTTTTGAAAGAGGTCAACGATTTGCTTCAACCTCTGATTAGAACGGAAATTGAACTTCAAATACAAGAGGCGAAAAAACAAAACAACCCGCTCCTTATATTAGATATCCCGCTGTTATTTGAGATGCATTATGAGAATCTCTGTGATGACATAATCGTAGTGGCTGTTTCGGTGGAAACTCAGATTCAGCGCCTAAAAAATCGCAATGGATTATCTAAAGAGGAAGCTCTAAAGAGAATAGAATCTCAAATGTCTTTAGAAGAAAAAGTTAAAAAGGCGGATATCGTTTGGACTAATGAAGGGTCCATTGAAGAATTAGAAGCTAGAGTTCATCAGTGGCTACTCGAAAATTTCCGACAAAAATGATATAATTAATCGAATAAGCACAAAAAGGAGAGGTGTTTTTTATGCAATGTCCAAAATGTAAAAATAATGGTTCTCGTGTAGTAGATAGTCGTCCGGCAGATGATGGACGTTCGATTCGTAGAAGAAGAGAGTGTGAAGAATGTGGCTACCGCTTTACGACTTTTGAACGTTTAGAAAAAGCACCATTACTCGTCATCAAAAGAAATGGCAATCGTGAAGAATTTAGTCGTGAAAAATTATTAAATGGATTAGTTCGTTCAGCTGAAAAACGTCCTGTATCATTGGGACAGTTAGAAACCATTGTCAATGAAATTGAGCGTTCGATTAACCAAGAAGGGGAAAATGAAGTATCAAGTACTTTAATTGGGGAAATGGTCATGGATCATTTATCTAAAATTGACGATATTGCTTATATTCGTTTTGCCAGTGTGTATCGTCAGTTTACAGACCGAAAAATGTTCTTAAAAGAATTAGAACGCATGTCTTTTGAAATGGATAATAAAGATTAAAGAAAGGAATTGAAGGAATGCAGTCAAAAGAATTTCCGTGGTCCAAATATAAACCAATGGACGGAATTTTAGTGATTCAACCAGTTTGGATTACTGAAAGAGAAATACAATTTTTAATGCAATTATATGCTCCGTTTATTGGAAAAGAAGCCACACTTTTGTATGCTACTTTATACGGTGAATTATCTCCATCTGCGTACCAGAGCGAAGTATTTTCAATTTCTGAATTACTGTCCATGACAAACTTGGGAATGCCAGATTTTCATTTAGCAAAATCTAGACTTGAAGGAATAGGGTTGTTGAAGACCTATCATAAGGAACCCACTGCTTCTCGTCCTCAAACCTATACAATGGAATTATTAGCGCCAACTTCACCACGTCTCTTTTTAAAGATGCCCTTCTGTCCACTTTACTGTTGAATCAGGTGGGAAATCATCGGTTTGAAAAATTAAAACAGAGATTTTTAGCTGCCAACGTAGGAGATTTAGGAGATTCAACTAGCGCTCAATTTGAAGAAGTGTACCGACTTCCTTACAATATGGAGTCTTATACGAGAAATCTCTCTCAAGAAAAAAGAATGGTAATGGATGTAAAACAACAAACACCAATGGAATTTTCATCTGAGGTTGATTGGGAATTGATTGAAGGACTGTTGAAGACGGAATTTGTTGATTTGGATTCTTTGACGAAGGAAGTTAAAAGAATCGTGGATGTATTGTATAAAGCGTACGGATTTTCCGAATCAGAAATTGCGCAATTTCTAGTGATTGCTTCAGATTTATCGACTAAAGTGATTGATGAAGAATTCTTACTGAAATTAGGTCAAGAAGCCGCCCAAAATAAGGTGAACCTAATGAGAGAAAAGGAAGAACATTCTGTCGCAGAAGAAATGAAAGAAAAATCTGAAACGTCTGAAGAAGTCTCTTCTGTAGAAGATGATGCAATTGGAATGTTAATTCAAGCAGCAAAAGAATTATCCCCAATTGATTTTGTCTCCAGTATTAAGACGCAGAAAAAAGGGTATGTTTCTAAAGCGGAGAGACAATTAATTTTTGATCTTGTCTCCGTGAGTGGTCTGCCAAATGAAGTGTTGAATATTTTATTCCACTATGCATTGGTGCAACTAGATAACGCGACACTTGCTAGAAACTTTATCGATGCAATTGCCAACGACTGGGCGGCCAAAGGAATTCAAAGTGCTAAAGAGGCGATAGATGCTGTAAGGAACCGTGATTTACAAAGAGAGGTTAAGCGGAAACAGCAATTGCATAATGCGGGTAAGAATAACTACAGAAAAAATAGTGGTTATCAAGAGCAATTACCGGAGTGGGCGAAAGAATCCAAGGCTCGGGAAAAACAAACGCCTACACCAAATAAGAGCCAACCAGAGCAAGTTTCAAATGATTTGGCCAATCAAATTGCAAAATTAAAAACGAGTCAACAAAAAGAACAACAATAATGGAGGTGACCACAATGGAAGGTTTTAAAGGATTATTAAATCAAAGAGAGGCGGATCAAAAGATGCCTAATTTAAAAGCCATCGAAGAAAAAATTTATTCTGATGAAGATGTCAAATCTTTTTTAGAGCGTCATAAAAGTGAATTAGATCCGCAAGCCGTTCGTAAAGGAACCTCTGCGTTGTTAGAATTCATTATGGAAAGAGATGCCAGAAAAAATCAACAAGCTGTAAAAGCTCCAGGATTAGAACCGTCACTTGAAGTGCATAATGGCTTTATTTTAGTAAATTATAGTCGGACTGAAGAAGCGATTCGCCAGGAAAAAGAACGCAAACGTAGACGATTGATTCATTCGATTAATATGCCGAAAAATATCGCAGAAGCACGTTTCTCAGATACGGCGCTTACGCCAGAACGACAAGATGTCATTGGGGAATTATTGAAATTCATCGAAGGATACAAACCAGAGGGTGCTGAATATCAAAAAGGTTTATACTTAGCAGGTCCTTTTGGAGTTGGAAAGACTTATATGATGGGAGCATTAGCGAATGAATTGTCTGAACATGGGATTGAGACGACTTTAGTCAATGTTCCAACTTATAGTTCAGAAATTAAACAAGCGATTGCGACAAATTCGGTTGAATCAAAACTAATGACGATTAAAAACACACCTATTTTAGTTTTAGATGATATCGGTGCTGAAATGAATAGTGCATGGTTTAGAGATGAAGTATTGATGGTGATTTTACAACACCGTATGTTGCAAGAATTACCAACGTTCTTCACTTCGAACTTCACGATGGATGAGTTAGAAGTGCATTTTGCTTATTCAAACAAAGGAGACCAAGAACTTCTTAAGGCCAAACGTCTCATTGAGCGGATTCGTTTCTTAGCAAAAGAATATTTTGTAGATGGTATTAATCACAGAAATCCATCTTAATTAAAAATGCTTGAAAATAAAATAGATTAGTGGTTAAATACTAATGAACTAAATATTTTGAAAATGATGAAAAAGACAAGAAACTATCTCTTGGTTACATTTTAGAGAAAAGTGGGTTGGTGCAACACTTTATCCGGAATAGTTTTACCACTTTTGAATCCTTGCTTGAAATGAGTAGAGTAAGGCGTATCGGAGCGTTAGTCCGTTTAAGGTTTGTCGATGAGAGACAAATGAATTTGGGTGGAACCACGTAGAGAATGACGTCCCATAGTTTGCAGTAGTAAACTATGGGACTTTTTGTTTGATTTAAAATTTTCAAAAGGAAAGAAGGAAGAAAATGTCAATGATTAAAATTACTTTTCCAGATGGTGCCGTTAAGGAGTTTCCAAAAGGAATTACAGTAAAAGAAGTTGCCGAAAGTATTAGTAAAAGTTTAGCAAAAAAAGCATTAGCAGGTAAAGTGAACGGAGAATTAGTAGACTTTGACCGTTCTATTGAAGAAGATGCTTCTATCGAAATCGTTACACCAGACCACGAAGATGCATTAGGAATCTTACGTCACTCAACAGCCCACTTATTAGCACACGCATTAACTCGTTTATACCCAGGAATTCACTTCGGGGTAGGACCAGCAATCGAAACAGGATTCTACTACGATACGGATATGCCAAATCAATTAACAGAAGATGCTCTTCCAGAAGTGGAAGCAGAAATGATGAAAATCGTTAAAGAAAACTACCCAATCGTTCGTCGTGAAGTAAGCCGTAAGGAAGCGCTAGAAATCTTCGCAAACGACCCTTATAAAGTAGAATTAATTAACGGTTTACCTGAAGATGAAACTATCACTGTTTACCAACAAGAAGACTTTGTAGACTTATGTCGTGGTATCCATGTTCCTTCAACAGGACGTATCCAAGTCTTCAAATTATTATCACTTGCTGGAGCTTATTGGAGAGGTGACTCTAACAACAAGATGATGCAACGTGTTTACGGTACAGCATTCTTTGATAAAGCAGACTTAAAAGAATTCTTGAAATGCGTGAAGAAGCAAAAGAACGTGACCACCGTAAATTAGGGAAAGAATTAGACTTATTCATGATTAGCCAAGAAGTAGGTTCAGGATTACCATTCTGGTTACCAAAAGGAGCTACAATTCGTCGTACAATCGAACGTTATATCGTGGATAAAGAAATCAGCCTTGGATACCAACATGTGTACACTCCAGTTATGGCTGATGTAGGTCTTTACAAAACTTCAGGTCACTGGGCTCACTATCAAGAAGATATGTTCCCACCAATGGATATGGGCGATGGCGAATTATTAGTATTACGTCCAATGAACTGTCCTCACCACATGATGGTTTACAAAAACCACATCCACAGCTACCGTGAATTACCAATCCGTATTGCTGAATTAGGAATGATGCACCGTTATGAAAAATCAGGTGCTCTATCTGGATTACAACGTGTACGTGAAATGACTCTTAACGATGGACATACATTCGTTCGTCCAGACCAAATTAAAGACGAATTCAAACGTATCTTAGACTTAATCCGCGAAGTATATAGTGACTTCAACGTTAAAGACTACCGTTTCCGTTTAAGCTATCGTGATCCTGAAGATAAACATAAATACTTCGATGACGATGAAATGTGGAACAAAGCAGAAACAATGTTAAAAGAAGCAATGGATGAAATGGGATTAGAATACTTCGAAGCTATTGGTGAAGCAGCATTCTACGGTCCAAAACTAGATATTCAATTCCGTACTGCAATGGGATTAGAAGAAACAATGTCTACAATCCAATTAGACTTCTTATTACCAGAACGCTTCGACTTAACATACGTTGGTGAAGATGGAGATAACACTCACCGTCCAGTAGTTATCCACCGTGGGGTTGTATCTACTGCAGAACGTTTCGTAGCTTACTTAATCGAAGAATACAAAGGAGCATTCCCAACTTGGTTAGCTCCAGTTCAAGCAACAATCATTCCTGTAAGTGTGGAACATCATTATGATGCTGCACGTGAGTTAAAAGAAAATATGGCTCGTTTAGGAATGCGTGTGGAACTTGATGACCGTAATGAAAAAATGGGTTACAAGATCCGTGCATCTCAAACTCAAAAAATCCCTTATCAATTAGTAATTGGGGACAAAGAGGTTGAAGAAGGTACTGTAACGGTTCGTCGTTATGGTTCTAAAGAAACTAAATCAATGTCTATCGAAGCGTACTTAGAATACGTACAACGCGAGATTGCAAACTTCTCTCGTCCGCTTGAAGACTAATTTTTCAAAGGCTCGTAGCAATACGAGTCTTTTTTGTGCTTAATAATAAAACTGAAGGTTTTGATTTATGGCTAGGTGGTTTAAGAAGAGGATGAGTGCTACTTTAAAAATATAGGGAATTTGTATTTTTTATTGTGGTCTCGTTCTTTCGAATCAATGCGAATGTCTTCATAAAAGCTGTAATGGGATACCGGTTCGAGCCTTGGGTCTCTCACCTTCAAAGCCTCAAAAACGGGAGTAAGGAATAAATTCCCAACTCCCGTTAATTCGTTTTGATATGATTCCCCATTACTGCTTTTATAGAATCCGCATGATTCTTCAGAACGAGTTTTAAAATTTAATTCGTATTTTTTATAAGGTGAACTATGCTTCTTAGACCGCCATAAATCAAAATGCGGATAAAGAAAGACGAGTCTTACGAAACATTAGTTATCGCTAAAATTGGAGCGTCCGCTGGTGTTGTTATAGAATCCGCATGATTCTTCAGAACGAGTTTTAAAATTTAATTCGTATATTTTATAAGGTGAGCGATGCTTCTTAAATCGCCATAAATCAAAATGCGGATAAAAAAGACGAGTCTTACGAAAAATTAGTTATCGCTAAAATTGGAGCGTCCGCGACCGGTTTTATAGACTACGCATGATTCTCCAGAACGAAGCATTAAAAATTTATTTGTATATTTTATAAGGTGAGCGATGCTTCTTAAATCGCCATAAATCAAAATGCGGATAAAAAAAGACGAGTCTTACGAAAAATTAGTTATCGCTAAAATTGGAGCGTCAGTTGCTGCTTTTTTATGGAGCGCTCGCTGGGGTTTCTGAAACCGAAATAGTGGGATGGGATGTTTGACAAATTTAGGTTGCAAAGTTAAGATAAATGTATTGGTAGATCTCTCCGCTTGTGGAGGGACTTTTTTTATGCGTATATATAACTGATTGAAAAGGAGAGTTTGATGGTAGTTGAAGAAAAACAAAATCCGTTAGGGTATGAGAAAATTAGTACACTGGTTCGAAAAATGGCGATTCCGGCGATTGTCGCGAATGTGGTAAATGCTCTTTATAATATCGTTGACCAAATATTTATCGGACAAGGAGTAGGGTATTTAGGGAATGCGGCTATGAATATTGCCTTTCCAATTACGACTATCTGTATGGCGATTGGATTAATGGTAGGAATTGGTGCTGCCTCGAACTTTAACTTGGCGCTAGGACGAAAGGAAGATAAACATGCGCGTGAAGTGGCAGGAACGGCAGTTGTGTTACTTTTAACAGCTGGATTAATGATTATGAGTATTGTACTCTTGTTCTTACAACCTTTACTGAATTTATTTGGTGCAACCGATCAAATTTTAGGGTATGCCAGTGAATATGCTGGTATTACAGCGCTGGGGATTCCATTTTTTATGTTTTCAATTGGGTTTAATCCACTCGTTCGTGCAGATGGTAGAGCAACATATTCGATGATGGCGATTATTATAGGAGCGTTGCTGAATACAGTGTTAGATCCGTTATTTATCTTTGGATTTAATATGGGGATTGCTGGAGCTGCTTGGGCAACGGTAATCAGTCAAATCGTTTCTGCCCTTGTATTAGTAGCGTACATTCCACGGTTTAGATCGGTTCATTTTGAGAAGGGCGATTTTAAATTATCATTTGAAGATGTAAAAGTCATTGCATCTCTTGGGTTAACCTCGTTCATCTTCCAAATTTCTGCGACCATCGTTCAAATCACATCGAACAACTTACTTCGTACGTATGGTGCACAATCAGTTTACGGTAGTGATATTCCGATTGCAGTCGGAGGTGTTGTAAGTAAAATTTTCGTTATTTTCATTGCAGTTGTGATTGGGTTAAATCAAGGAGCACAGCCGATTTTAGGATTTAACTATGGTGCAAAAAAATATTCACGTGTCCATGAAACGATGAACTTGCTATTAAAAGTCACTTTAATTTTATCGACAATACTATGGATATTATTCGAAGTTTTCCCACTCCAACTCATTCAAATGTTTGGAAGCGGGGACGCTCTCTATTATGAATTTGGCGTTCGATATGCGCGTGCTTACCTATTTTTCACTTTTATTAATGGAATAACTATTATTGTGACAACATTTTTCCCTGCAATCGGAAAAGCGAAATTAGGGGCAATTTTATCTCTTACACGTCAATTATTTGTTCTACTTCCATTGATGCTTCTTCTTTCAACTTTGTTTGGTGTTGATGGACTGATTTTCTCAGGACCTGTATCGGATTTCATTTCATTCATAATTTGTATCTCAGTTTATCTTAATCAAATGCGCAAAATTCCAAAGGCTGACGAACTTTTGGTATAATGGTAAGAGGTAACGGAAGGGGTATGATTTATGGAATGGTCTAAATTACTATCAACAAAACGTATTTCTGGGAAAAAAGCGACTCACCGCAATGAGTTTGATGATGATTACAAACGGATTGTAACGAGTCCGGCTTTTAGACGTTTGCAAGATAAAACGCAGGTATTTCCTTTAGAAAGACTTGATTTTATCCATACGAGACTGACGCACTCATTAGAAGTTGCTATGGTGGCGAGGTCCTTGGCTAAAGAAATTGTGATTCTATTACAGGAAGAAGTTAAGAAGCAGCCAGATGCGAGTCGTCAAGAAATGATTGATAGACAAGAAGATGTCTTGAAAATTGTTGAATGTGCGAGTTTAGTTCATGATTTAGGAAACCCTCCGTACGGACATTTTGGAGAAGATATTATCCGTCAATGGTTTAAGAAAAATCTTCCTAATATCTTGAGAGAACGAAGTGATGTTGCGGATGAGTTTTTATCAAGCCCATATGTAAATGATTTTTATCGTTTTGAAGGGAATGCTCAATCCCTACGCATTGTTTCGAAACTTCATGATTTTAAAGGAAAATTTGAAGGTTTGGATTTAACAGTGGCTACTTTAAATACGATTTTAAAATATACTTACCCCTCTTCTTATAAAAAAACAAAGGAAATAACTTCTAAGAAAGTTGGGTATTTCTATTCAGAAGAAGATGCGTTTAAAACAGTGACGGAAATTACGGGAACAGGCACTAATCGACATCCACTGACCTTTATTTTAGAAGCAGCAGATGACATTGCATATTTGGTTGCAGATATGGAAGATGCGATTGGAAAAGGTGTGATATCTTTTAGAGATGTGCGAGAATTTCTACTAGCTAATTTGAGTAATGATGCATATAACGCACCACATTCCGTTCATACTCGTGAAATATTAACGACTATCGATGAAGAAGTTTTCAGTGTGAATCGTTTCTTTGTAGATTTACGTGATAAATTAATCGACGGTGCGCGTCATACCTTTGTAAATCATTATGATGAAATTATGGCTGGGACGTTTAACCAAGACTTGTTCCAAAATTCTTGGGCTGAAGATTTATATTTCATCCTTCGAAAACTTTCTGAAGAACAAATTTATGATCATAAAGGGATTTTGAGACTAGAAATTGCAGGATACACAACGCTCACTTATTTATTAGACAGTTTTGTCCCTTCGCTAGTGTCGTATGATACAAATCGACAATTAGACTATGTAGAGTTGAAGAAGATTGGCATTATTTCTGAAAGCCAAAAACGTTCTTATCATTACTTTGCAGAAAGAAAGAGCGAAGTTGAAAAATTATACTTACGCCTTTTATTAGCGACGGACTTCATTTCAGGAATGACAGATAGTTATTCGCACCGTCTCTATTTAGATATGGTTGGAATTTAATGTAAAAGTAGACAATTACCAAATATGGTAATTGTCTACTTTTTTTAAATGGCCATATATGGTCTTTTTTTACTTCAAAAATAAAAAGATCGCCAACGAAATTCTTTTCGTCGGCGGTTTCAATTTGTCTATTTTAGTTGAATACCGGTCGTTTTTTCTCCACAGGGATACTAATTTCAACAAAGTTATCTGCATGGATAATATCAAGGCCATCAGGTTCCATATGGAACAAACGATGAACGACAAATTCAATTTCAACATCTTTAATGCGTCTTTTTTTATTTAAGATGACAATATCACGGTGAGTGGCAGCGTCAGCATAGAAAACAGTTGTTTGGCCAAGAGAGTATACTTTGATATAGAAAGCATCGGTGTTAGCTAACTGTTCATTGACAAGTTGAGAGTGAGAATTAGTAATATCGATAAGTTTCATTTTAGACACAGCCTCCTTTATTTATGTCGAATATTAATATTATTATACAGTGTTTTTAGTATTATTTCATCTCTCTTTTTTTGAAAATTTAATTTTTTTGAAAAAGGATGAATAGCTTGCTCTCAGTAAGATGAAAGTGCTTTTAAAAAATATATTGAAATAGTTGTTAAAATCGAAAAAAAATGGTAACCTTATTAAATGAAAGGGTTGTATTTTTGAGGACTACATGCTCTCGAATGTACATTTCTTAAAACAAAATTTACTTTCAAAGGAGACTTTCAATATGGAAAAGAAAGAATATCATGTAATCGCAGAAACAGGAATCCACGCTCGCCCAGCAACTTTATTAGTTCAAACAGCAAGCAAATATAGTTCAGATATCCAATTAGAATACAAAGGAAAATCTGTTAACTTAAAATCAATCATGGGCGTTATGTCATTAGGTGTTGGCCAAGGTGCTGACGTAGTGATTACTGCTGAAGGTGCTGACGAAGCAGAAGCATTAGCAGGAATTGACGAAACAATGAAAAAAGAAGGATTAGCTGAATAATATGAAACCAACATTACAAGGGATTGCTGCTAGTGATGGTATCGCAATTGCCAAAGTATATACTTTGACTGAACCTGATTTAACAGTGACAAAAGTGACTGTAGAAGATTCAGAAAAAGAAGTTTCACGCTTGGATGATGCATTAGCAGCGTCAATCAAAGATGTCGAATTAATCAAGGAAACAGCTTTAAAAAACTTAGGTGAAGAAGAAGCACAAGTATTCGATGCTCACTTAATGGTTTTAAGCGATCCAGAATTAATTGGACAAGTAAAAGATAGCATTACATCTAACAAAGTGAATGCGGAATCTGCATTAAAAGAAGTAACAGATATGTTTATTTCTATTTTTGCAGGAATGGAAGATAACCCTTATATGCAAGAACGTGCTGCGGACATTCGTGACGTATCTAAACGTGTCTTAGCTCACCTTTTAGGCGTTAAAATTCCTAGCCCAGCAACTATCAAAGATGAAGTGATTATCGTAGCTGCCGATTTAACACCGAGCGATACAGCTCAATTAAATCGCCAATACGTAAAGCTTTCGTTACTGATATTGGTGGACGTACTTCTCACTCAGCGATTATGGCGCGTTCTTTAGAAATTCCAGCAATCGTTGGTACTAAAGAAGTGACTTCAATTGCTAAAGACGGAGATATCATTATCGTGGATGGTTTATCAGGGGATGTATTCCTTAACCCATCTGAAGAAGTGGTTGCTGAATACCGTGCTAAAGCTGAAGCATTTGCGGCTCAACAAGCTGAATGGGAAAAATTAAAAGATTCAAAAACTTACACTAAAGATGGCCATCAAGTTGAATTGGCTGCAAACATTGGTACACCAAAAGACTTAGAAGGTGTTGTAAACAATGGTGCAGAAGGTGTTGGTTTATACCGTACAGAATTCTTATACATGGATTCTCACGAAATGCCAACAGAAGAAGATCAATTTGAAGCTTACAAAGCCGTTTTAGAAGGCATGAATGGAAAACCTGTTGTCGTTCGTACAATGGATATCGGTGGGGATAAAGAGTTACCATACTTACCATTACCACACGAAATGAACCCATTCTTAGGATATCGTGCTATTCGTATTTCATTAAACGAACCTGAAATGTTCCGTACACAATTACGTGCATTATTACGTGCATCTGTATACGGTAAATTACGTATCATGTTCCCAATGATTGCGACATTAAATGATTTCCGTGGCGCTAAAGCATTATTAGAAGAAGAAAAAGCTAAATTAATCGCAGAAGGTGTTGCAGTCAGCGACGATATCCAAGTAGGTATCATGATTGAAATTCCTGCAGCAGCAGTTTTAGCTCACCAATTCGCGAAAGAAGTGGACTTCTTCAGTATCGGAACAAACGACTTAATCCAATACACAATGGCTGCTGACCGTATGAACGAACGCGTTTCATACTTATACCAACCATACAACCCATCAATCTTAACGTTAATCAAACACGTAATTGATTCAGCACACAAAGAAGGCAAATGGGCTGGAATGTGTGGGGAAATGGCTGGGGATCAAACAGCTGTGCCTCTATTAGTAGGTCTTGGATTAGATGAGTTCTCAATGTCTGCATCAAGTGTTCTAAAAACACGTAGCTTAATTTCTAAATTAACATTAAGCGATATGCAAGCATTAGCAGCTAAAGCGATTAACGAATGTGCAACTGTAGAAGAAGTTGAAGCATTGGTAGCAGAAGCTGTATCTAAAATCTAATAAATAGATAGCCTGAACACCTAAGGGGAACCTTAGGTGTTTTTTATTCGGCGAAATATCTAAGAAAGTATTAAAACTTTTAAATGTACTTTAAGGGGGATATTCTTATGAATGGGAATGTGGTATACTTTCCTAGAAGAAACAGAGGATAGGAGTTTAAGAGGGATTATCATGAAAAAAAGAATTGAGAACTGGGTCAAAAAGTTAGACTCACTAGTTGGATGGACACTGTTGTTTTATGTCATCATTACATGTATTATCCTGTATAGTATTTTTACTGATTTTACGAATGCGACAGATTTTATATATAATGCTTTCTAAAAAACTGAAAATAGCTGATTAAAGTTGAATTTTGAAGCTATTTTCAGTTTTTTTGCGTTGATTGAGAGTAGAAAGCTTAGTATAATACAATCATTAAGACTTGAGGTGACAGTATGAAAAGAGAAAAGACTTTTCAAATGGTATTAAGTGCGATGTTTATTGCCATTATTATTTTGCAAAGTTTTGTACCATTTTTAGGGAACTTACCCTTATTTATTTAGATATTACCATTATCCATATAACGGTTATTGTTGGAGGGATTGTATTAGGACCTAAAGCAGGATTCCTTCTAGGGTTCGCATGGGGATTCAGTTCCTTTTTACGTGCGTTTACTTCAGGAAATGCAGTAACTTTTATGATATTTACAAATCCTTTCATTTCAATACTTCCAAGGTTGTTAATGGGAGGACTCATTGCCTTGTTTTATCATAAAATGAACAAAGTGATTACTTATGACAAATTAAGAATGGCTTTGTCAGGATTTTTAGGAAGCCTGATGAATACCATTTTAGTTTTAGGCCTGATTTATCTCCTAATGGCAGGACAATATGCAGAATTAACAGGAAAGACGGTAGCTGAATTGCCTCTTGTACTTATGGGGATTGTAATGTCAAATGGGATTGCAGAAGCGATAGCGGCGTCTATTATGACACCGATTATTGCATCTGTTTTACTATCGGTTTCTAAGAAAAGAGGATAGTGTATGTGGAAGGGTAAAAACGTAACCGTCTTTGTAACAGGTGGCATTGCCGCGTTTAAAGCTGCAACACTCGTCCGCTTGTTTGTAAAAGCAGGGGCAAATGTTGAAGTAGCAATGACGAAGAGTGCGTGCGAATTCATCACACCATTAACATTTCAAGTGTTAACGAAGAATAAAGTTCACATCGATACCTTTGACGAAGATGAAGCGAATAAGGTTCAACATATTCATTTGGCGGATCAGACAGATGTGGCTATAGTTGTACCTGCAACGGCCAATACGATTGCGAAAATGGCTAATGGAATTGCTGATAATTTCGTTACAAGTACTTTACTAGCAACAACTGCTCCTATTTATGTAGTTCCAGCGATGAATGAACATATGTGGGAAAATCCAGCAACGGTTCGAAATGTGAAGCAACTTGTTGAAGATGGCAAGTCAGTGATTGAACCTGCAACTGGATTTTTAGCTGAAGGCTATACTGGGAAAGGACGTTTACCGGAACCTGAAGAAATTTTTGAACAAATCACTTTTCTGGAAAGCAAAAGAGTAAGTAAGTCTCCTTTGAAAGGGAAGTCAGTATTAATCACTGCAGGCGGAACAAAAGAAAGAATTGATCCAGTTCGCTATATTTCAAATGATTCTTCTGGGAAAATGGGCTATGCATTAGCGAGAGCTGCTGCCGTTTTAGGAGCCGAAGTTCAGTTGATTTCAACCACAAAGCAATTAAAAGTTCCTTACGGCGTTCAAGTGACTTATGTAGAAAGCGCACTTGAGATGCATGATGTAGTCACACATCTGTTTCCCAAAACAGACATTGCTGTGATGGTAGCTGCAGTATCGGACTACTATGTGGCCAATCGTTCAAATCAAAAAATAAAAAAACAACAAAATGAATTAGGATTGACGCTAGAGTTGCTAGAAAATCCAGATATTTTAAAAAAATTAGGTCATTCAAAACGAGAAGAACAAATAGTTATCGGTTTTGCAGCAGAAACGACGAATGTGCTTGAATATGCAAAAGCAAAATTAGAAAAGAAAAAAGCAGATGTCATTATTGCCAATGACGTCTCAAATTCTCGTATCGGTTTTAATTCGGACAGTCACCAAGTCACTTTGTTAACAAAAGATGGACATATAGTGAATCTTCCAGAAAATTCTAAAGAAGAATTGGCTTTTAAATATATGGGAAAGCCTTTCTTGAAGAAAAAAATTATTCATTAAAGTAGAAAATTTAATAAATCATGATTGAAACTGAAAATGTCGAATAGATATTTTTCAGTTTTTTTGTTTTCAAAAATTTACGATTAATTTATTCAAGATTAATAGAGAAATTTACCTCAAAAAGAAGAAAGTATGGTATAATAGGAAAGGTTATCTAGGCATGAGGGGAGAAGTTATGGAAGAAAAAAATTCTTTTGCCAGAATTTATGAGGAATGAACTCGTAATTAACAAACAAAAAGAACTTCGACAGAAAAAGGGGTATTTAATTTCAAAACGAATTTTTGATATAGTAGTGTCCTTGCTACTTCTAATTCCTTTATCAATTGTATTTATCATCATTGCAATTGCGATAAAATTAGAAGATGGAGGACCGGTATTTTATAGACAAGAGCGGGTCACTACCAATGGACGTATTTTTAAAATCTTTAAATTTAGAACGATGATTTTAAATGCAGACAAAGTAGGACCATTAGTTACTCAAGATCACGACCCACGAATTACAAAAGTAGGACGTCGTGTAAGAAATTATCGCCTAGATGAAGTGGCACAATTGTTGAATGTACTAATTGGAGATATGTCTTTTGTAGGGGCTAGACCTGAAGTTCAAAAATATGTAGATGCATATACTCCAGAAATGCAAACAACACTCCTGCTGCCAGCCGGAGTTACGTCACTAGCTGCGATTGAATTTAGACATGAGGCTGAAAAAATTGCAAAGTGGACTGAGCAAGGTTTGAGTGTGGATGAAGCGTATATCCAACATATTTTGCCTGAAAAAATGCAATACAATATTGATTATTTAAATGAATGTAGTTTAAAAAAAGATATCGCAATTATGGTAAAAACTGTGATTGCTGTTTTAAAATAACTTGGAGGGAACAACATGAAAGTTAGAAATATTCCATTTTCACCACCTGATATTTCAGAAAAGGAAATTAATAATGTAATCGAGGTATTAAAGTCAGGTTGGATTACAACCGGGCCTAAAACAAAAGAATTTGAACGTCAATTAGCAGAGTTTATGGGGACAGAAAAAGTGGTTTGCTTAAACTCAGCAACAGCTGCTCTAGAATTAGCGTTACGTGTACTAGGAGTTGGACCTGGAGATGAAGTGATTGTTCCAGCATTTACGTATACGGCTTCTTGTAGTGTGATTGAACACGTTGGAGCAACACCAGTAATGGTGGATATTCAAGAAGACCATTTTGAAATGAATTATGATGCTTTTGCAGAAGCAATTACTGAAAATACAAAAGTGGTTATTCCTGTAGAATTAGCAGGTGTTCCATGTGATTATCATCGTATTTTTGAAGTGGTTGAATCTAAACGAAACTTGTTTAAACCAAAAACAAACTTACAACGTCACTTCAATCGTATTGTTGTCGTTTCAGACTGTGCACATGCGATTGGAACGACTCGCGATGGTGTTTCTGTAGCGCAGTTAGCAGACTTTGCGTCCTTCTCATTCCATGCCGTTAAGAACTTAACGACTGCAGAAGGTGGATGTATTACTTGGAATCCAGCAAATGAATTGGATTCTGAAGCAATGTACAAGGAATTCCAAGTATACTCATTACATGGACAAACCAAAGACGCTTTAGCAAAAATTAAACCAGGTTCTTGGGAATACGACATTGTCATTCCAGGATATAAATGTAATATGGCAGATGTGATGGCTGCTATTGGGTTAGGTCAATTAGAACGTTACCCTGAATTACTAGAACGTAGAAAAGAAATCGTTCGTCAATTAGATGCTGGATTAGCAGTTGATTCACGTATTCAAGTACTACAACATGAAGGTGAAAACTATCAATCTTCACGTCATTTATATATCACACGCATTAAAGGGGCTTCCTATGATCAACGTGGCGAGATTATTATTAAAATGGCTGAACGTGGAATTTCGTGTAATGTTCACTACAACCACTTCCATTATTGACAGCTTATCAAAATATGGGCTTCAAAATGGAAGATTATCCAAATGCTTATCGCTTTTTTGAAAATGAAGTAACTTTACCGTTACACGGACTACTAAGTGATGAGGATGTTGACTATATTGTTCAAAATTATTTAGAAGTAATTCAAGAAGTACTTGGACAATAAGAGAGGATGATTTCATGAATAATCGATTTAGAATTTTATTATTATTCATCGTCGATTCGTTACTTGTTGTTGGTTCAGTATTTTTAGGATTTCGATTAGTAACTGAAGGGTTGATTCGTAATATTCACGGATTAACGATTACGGCGATTCTATCTTTAATCGCCTACTATATTTTTTCTTATTTCTTCAATTTATATTGGAGAGATTGGGAATATGCCAGTGTCTATGAAGTCATTACGGTTGTGAAATGTGTTTCTGCAACGGTAATTGTTTCTACAATTTCAGGCTTAGCGTTCTTTGACACGAAAGTAACGTGGCAATTTTTAATCGTATGTTGGTTATTACTGGTGATTTCAATCGGTGGAGTTCGTCTATCGATGCGTGTGTTACGTGAATTCTTTGCAGATACTAGCGTTATGGAAATGCGAAACCTACTTTAATTGTAGGAGCAGGAGCTGCAGGTACTTTATTAGTTCGTCAAATGCTCATGCATCCAGCAATGAGAATGGACCCGATTGCCTTTGTGGATGACGATCCAGATAAACTTCGTAAAGATATTTATGGAGTTCGTATTCTTGGTGCTATTAAAGATATTGAGCGTATTGTGGATACAATGGGGATTACAAAAGTAGTTATTGCGATGCCGTCTCTTCCAATCAAGAAACTCAATGAAGTATATGATGTAGCACGTAAGACCGGTGCAGAATGCGTTATTTTACCAAACATTGATGATGTTATGAGTGGAAACTTACATGTTCAACAACTAAGAAATGTGGAGATTGAAGATTTACTAGGCCGTGACCCAGTAGAACTCGATCAAACGATGATTGAAAAACAATTACGTGGTAAGAAAATCCTTGTTACTGGAGCAGGTGGTTCGATTGGTTCAGAAATTTGCCGTCAAGTAGCGAAATTCAAACCAAAAGAAATCATCATCCTAGGACATGGTGAAAATAGTATTTACCAATTAAATATGGAATTAGTAGGGAAATATTCTCAACACTTCACCATTACGCCAGTGATTGCTGATGTGCAAGATCGAAAACGTATCTTCGAAGTGATGGATAAGTATAAACCAGATGTGGTTTATCATGCTGCAGCACATAAGCATGTTCCATTGATGGAAATTAACCCTCGTGAGGCCGTTAAAAATAACATCCTTGGAACAAGAAATGTTGCAGAAGCTGCTAGTCATGCGCGTGTTAAATCGTTCGTAATGGTATCGACTGATAAAGCTGTTAACCCACCAAATATTATGGGAGCGACGAAACGTCTTTGCGAAATGATTGTGCAAGATATGGCGACTCGTAGTGAATATACAAAATTCGTTGCGGTTCGTTTCGGGAATGTTTTAGGTTCACGTGGTTCAGTAATACCGCTCTTCAAGAAGCAAATTGCTGAAGGAGGACCTGTTACGGTAACTCACCCTGATATCGTGCGTTACTTTATGACGATTCCAGAAGCTGCTCAATTAGTCATTCAAGCGGGTTCTCTTGCTCGAGGCGGAGAAATCTTCGTTCTTGATATGGGAAAACCAGTGAAAATTGTAGACTTAGCGAAAAACTTAATTCGTCTTTCAGGATTTAGCGAAGGTGATATTGAAATTAAGTTTACTGGATTACGTCCAGGTGAGAAGATGTACGAGGAATTATTAAACGAAGGGGAAGTAAATCCAAAACAAGTCTTTCCGAAGATTCATATTGGAATTGCTGACAATTCTCAAATTAATCGTGTATATAATTTTATCGAAAATTTTGAAAGTTATTCTGAACAAGAATTACATGATGAATTGATTGATATTGCGAATAAAAAGAAATAAAATAAAAAGGATTGGGATGTTTTGTTCCAATCCTTTTATCATATGACCAAGAGGTGGAAAAATGTTAGTTTCCGTTAATATTAGCGCATATAATGAGCAAGATTATTTGCCAGAAATTTTTGAAAGCTTAAAAAATCAAACGTATCCATTAAAAAATATCGAAGTCGTTTTAGTGAACGCAATGTCAACCGATGGTACTCGCTCTTTAATGGATCAATTCAAACTAGAAAATGAGCACTTGTTTTACGGTGTTAAAATCTTAGACAATCCAAGAAAAACTCTAAACACAGGCCTTAATTTAGGGTTTAAAAATTCTGAAGGAGAGTGTTTCTTAAAGATTGATGCGCACTCTAAAATTCCAGTGAATTTTATTGAAGCGAATGTGAAAGTCATTGAATCTGGAGAAAAGGTTTGTGGAGGAAGAAGACCGACTATCGTACAAGCAGAGGATGATTTTTCAAAAACGTTACATATTGTAGAAGAATCTGCGTTAGGGAGTAGTATTGCAAACTACCGTAAAGGGGATGAGAGTCGATATGTAGATTCTGTGTTCCAAGGGATGTATCACCGTGATGTTGTAAACCAGGTTGGATATTTTGATGAAAAACTAACTCGTACAGAAGATAACGAATATCATTATCGTATTCGTAAAAATGGATTTAAAATTTGGTACGATACATCAATTGAATCGTTTCAATATATTCGCCCAACATTGTCTAAAATGATCCATCAAAAATTTGCTAATGGATATTGGATAGGATTAACGTCACATGTTTGTCGTGATTGTTTATCTCTATTCCATTTTGGGCCAGGAGTATTGGTGGCAACTTTATTAGGTTTAATGTTGTTAACGCCGATCAGTTTTGCACCGCTCGTGACCGTATTTTCGCTATATATATTAGCGGTCTTAGGGTTATCAGCGTTTGAAATTTCGAAGCAAAAATTTAACCCTACATTATTATGGATTCCGTTGATTATGATAGCCATTCATTTTGCGTATGGAATAGGAACCATAAAGGGTTGGATTTTTGGGTTTCAGTTTAAAAAGGATTATTTTAACGAAGAAGTTAATTCTTAAAAAACTATAAATACTCATGAGTTCAGGGGAATCTATGGTATAATTAACTGATTGTATAGTTATTGGAGTGGAATGAATGAGAGTAAACGAAGAAAAAATATCAAATAGAAGAAAACAAAGAAAAAGTCAAAAAAATAGAAAAATTATCCTTACCGTAGCAATCGCTATTGTTGCTATTCTAATTGCGGGAGTAGCATATGCATGGAGCCGTATTTCGCAAGCAGAGGATGCGATTCACCAGGAAGTAGATACGCTGCAACTAAGAGATAAAGAATTAACAGATGATAGTAGTTTTTCAGTATTACTTTTGGGGATTGATAATGGTGCCTATGGCCGTGATACAGAAGTGGGCCGTTCAGACACAATGTTGTTGGTAACCGTTAATCCAAAACAAAAGAAAACGACGATGATTAGTATTCCTCGTGACTCTTATACGGAGATTATCGGGTATGGTACTTTTGACAAATTGAACCACGCATATGCATTTGGGAAAGAAAAATTTGCGATTAATAGTGTTCAAAATATGTTAAATATCCCGATTGATTATTATGTAACAGTAGACATGCAAGGCTTGATGGGGCTTGTAAACGCAGTGGGCGGATTAGAAATTACTCCTGCATTGACATTTACTTATGAAGATGAGTCGTTTACGGAAGGTGTGACACGACATGTAGATGGAGAAGCGGCATTACGATATGCACGTATGCGTTATGATGATCCAGAAGGAGATACTGGTAGACAGAAACGTCAACAATATGTGATTCAAAAATTAGTCGAAAAATTACTGTCATTAGGTTCAGTAACGAAATATGAAGAGATTTTAAAAACTTTAGAAAATTCAGTAAAAACGAATTTTACAGTTGAAAAATTATTCCAAATTGTGCAAACTCACAAAGAAGCTCTTCAACATTTTGAAACAGATACCATTAATGGGGACGGAGCGATGATTAATGGAATTTATTACTTTGTCATCCCAGAAGAAGAAAAATTGAGAATTTCGAATGTACTGAGAAAATCACTTGATTTAGAAACAATTTCTGAATTGCAGCATATTGAGACAAAAGAAACACAATCAACTGTGGATATTCAAAAAAATGCGCCACAGCAGAACTCACCAGTACAAGAAAAAGAAGACACTTATGTAGAGCCAAATGTGACTCCAAATTATAACTATAACTACAATAACAATAACAATTACAATAATAGTAATTCGAATAATAATGCTGAGGAAAATGATGCAACGCCTTCAACACCGTCAAGTGCGGCGGATACAAGTGCAGCTACACCAGTTGCTCCTGCTACAAGAGCTCCTGAAGTAACAGCGGCTCCAGAGCAACCTCAAACCCAGGTTCCAGCAACACAAGCAGCACCTGTGACCCAAGAACCGGTAAAGCCAACTCAGCCAACTAAAAACCAAAATCCATAGAAATAGTATTGGAGTGAAACGATGAACGAATCAAATGAATGGAGTAGACAAAGCAGACGTCAACAAAAGAAAAAGAAAAAAGGACGTGTAGCATTTGTATTCATCTGTCTTTTTGCAATTATTGCGGTTCTAGGAACGTATTATGCAAGTAAAATTAATAATACGATTAATACGATTACTCAAAGCGTTGGAAATCGTACAGAACAAGAGGCTAATGAGATTATAAAAAATGCTAAACCAATTAATGTTTTGCTACTAGGAATCGATAATGGTGCATACGGACGTACCGAAGAAGACGGGCGTTCTGACACGATGTTACTTTTAACAATTAATCCTACTACTAAAAAATCTCAATTATTAAGCTTACCTAGAGATACTTATACTGAGATTGTCGGGACAGGTGGGTATGATAAATTAAACCACGCCTATGCATATGGGAAAGCTCCAATGGTAATCAATTCTGTAGAAAAATTGTTAGATACAACCATTGACTTTTATGTTCAAATTAACATGGAAGGATTAATGGAGTTTGTTGATGCGGTGGGTGGTATCGAAGTGACGAGTCCATTGACGTTTACGTATGAAGAACGATCATTTGTTGAAGGAAAGACTGAATTGCTTGATGGTGAAAGTGCCTTACGTTTTGCACGTATGCGTTACGATGATCCAGAAGGAGATACAGGACGTCAAAAACGTCAACGTATCGTTATCGAGGAACTCGTTAAGAAATTGATGACTTTTAATTCGGTTGCAAACTTCGAGCAATTAATGAATGCGGTAAGTAAGAACGTAAAAACAGATTTACCAATTGGACAAGTGATGGCTCTCAAAAATACTTATGGTCCTGCTATTACAGGAAATAATTTAACACAAACCTTTATCGAGGAAAGACAGTTATTATTAACAAACAATGCAGGAGAGCAAATCTATTACTCATATGCAACAGATGATGTCTTGTTAGAAAATAGTAATTCTATCCGTAAATTGATGGGACAACCAACTGTTAAAACTTATCCATTATTACAAGAAAGACAAGATTTATATTATTTAACAACTCCTTAATTGGAGAATAAGAGGTGTAGAAAATGATTTATGCAGGGATTTTAGCCGGTGGTACCGGAACTCGTATGGGAATCCAAGAAATGCCAAAACAATTTTTACCATTAGGAAACAAACCAATTATTATTCATACAGTTGAAAAATTCTTGTTTGTTCCAGATGTAGATGTTGTCTATGTGGCTGTTCATCCTAACTGGGTGAGCTACTTCAATGATTTATTAGACAAACACATTTTGACAAATAAAGACAAAATCCGCGTGGTGAGTGGCGGGGGGAATCGAAATGATAGTATTTTAAGTATTATTTCAGATATTAAGAATAGCAGCTCGTTTTCTAGTGAAGATGTACTGATTACACATGATGCGGTTCGTCCGTTCGTTTCATACCGCATGATTGTGGACAATATCGAGGCAATGAAAAACTACGATGTTGCGGATACGGTAGTAATGGCAAATGATACCATTGTAGAATCTGTTGATGGTAAAGTGATTTCTTCCATTCCAAACAGAACACATATGTATCAAGGTCAAACTCCTCAAACATTTAAAATTCAAGCCTTCACTGATTTGTATGATAGTTTGGCAGATGATGTCAAAGAAATTTTAACGGACGCTTGTAAAGTATTCGTAGTTAATGGTGTAAAGTAGCTCTAGTCGAAGGCGAATACTCAAATATCAAAATTACGACCGTTACGGATTTAAAAATTGCGCAAGCGATGTTAGGAGAGATTTAAAATGATTAATCGAGTGTATCAACTCATTCGTCCATCGTTTTTCTCAATTAAATATGAAGATGTATCTTTTTATGAAAAAGATACTGTAGTCGTAAGACCAAATTACTTAGCCTTATGTCATGCAGATCAACGGTATTTTCAAGGGACAAGACCTGCTAAAATTCTTCAAAAAAAATTACCGATGGCATTGATTCATGAATGTTGTGGGATCGTCGTAGCGGACCCAACCGGAACCTATAAGCCAGGAGATCATGTGGTGATGATTCCAAACCAACCCCCACGTGATTTTGACCATGATACTGAGTTCTATGAAAACTATGTGAATGGAACATACTTCCGTTCGAGTGGTTACGATGGATTCATGCGCGAATTTGTGACGATTCCAATCGACCGCGTTGTGAAATATGAAGAGGTTCCAGATAAAGTTGCTGCCATTTCTGAATTCGTATCAGTGGGAGTTCATGGACTTCGCCGCTTTGATAAAGTAGCCCATAGTCGTCGTAATCGTATTGTGGTCTGGGGTTCTGGAAGCTTGGCGTATGTCGTAGCAACGATTGCAAAAGCAAAATTCCCTGAATCAACAATTATTGTAGTAGGGAAAGATCCAGAAAAATTACGTTTATTCTCATTTGTTGATGAAGTATATGATGTGAGCAATCTTCCGGAAGATTTTACCTTCGACCATGCGATTGAATGTGTGGGTGGAAGTGGAACACAAGATGCTTATCGCGAAATTATCAGACATATTCAACCTCAAGGAGCAGTTGTAATGATGGGGGTTAGCGAGTTTGAAGTTCCCCTAAATACACGAGATATTCTTGAAAAAGGATTGACATGGGTCGGAAGTTCTCGTTCTGGTCGTAAAGATTTTGAAGAGGCTGTTCAATTCATGTCTGATCCTAAAGTACATGCACGTTTAAATCTAATTATTTTTGAATCCAATCCAATTCAAGAAATGAAAGATATTTATCATTTCTTCGAGGAAGATAAATTAACGCCATTTAAAACAGTGGCAAAATGGGATATTTAAGGAAGTGGGGAAACAATGGAACCATTACAGGAAAAATGTTTAGAAATGGCAGAATACTTTGTGTCATTTTGCAAACAACATGAATTATTATGTTATTTATGCGGTGGTGGGGCCATTGGAGCACTTCGCCATAAAGGATTTATCCCTTGGGATGATGATTTAGATTTCTTTATGCCACGAAAAGACTATGAAAAACTCATCGAATTGTGGCCTAAAGAAGCGGACGCGCGTTATGTGATGTCAAACAGTGACGAACATTACTTAGATCGTAATTTATTCGTAACGATTCGAGATAAAGAAACGACTTGTGTGAAACCATATCAACAAGATTTAGAGATTCCGCATGGTTTAGCGATTGATATCCTTCCATTAGATTATTATCCAAAATCAGAATCTGAACGTAAGAAACAAGTCCGATGGGCATTGATTTATTCATTATTCCGTGCACAAACGATTCCAGAAAAACATGGTGGTTTGATGAAATGGGGAAGTTTATTTTTATTAGGATTATTCCCAACTCGTTCATTACGCTATAAGATTTGGAGCAAGGCTGAGCGCGAGATGACAAAGTATACTCGTGAAGAAAGTGACGGGATTACAGAGTTGTGTGCAGGCCCTGGATATATGAAAAATAAGTATCCAATTGAAAGTTTTGAATCGGCATTGTTCCTACCGTTTGAACAAACAGAGATGCCAATTCCTGTTGGATATGACGCTTATCTAAAAACAGCATTTGGAGATTATATGACACCTCCTCCTGTTGAAAAACAAGTCGCACATCATGATGCTGTATTTGTTGATTTAGAGAATGGATATGAAAAATATAAAGGGGAGTATTATGGAACCAAAAATTAGTATTATCGTTCCTGTTTATAACGTTGAGCAGTACTTAGAACGATGTGTAGAATCTTTAATGAATCAATCCTATAAAAATATTGAGATTCTTTTAATTAATGATGGTTCTACCGACAATAGCGGAAAGCTTTGTGATGAAATTGCGAAACGTGATTCACGAATTACCGTTTACCATAAAGAAAATGGTGGGTTGTCCGATGCCAGAAACTACGGTGTTGATAAAGCAACAGCTGATTTCGTTGGATTTGTGGATAGTGATGACTATGTTGATGAAGATATGTATGAAGTCTTACTCTCAAATCTTTTAAAATATGATGCGGAGATTTCTTTCTGTCGATTATATGATGTTTATAACGATCAAGTTCTAAAAGATGAATCAAAGAATGAGCCTTACTTAATGACAAGTGAAGAAGCCATTAAGATGGTTCTTGAGGCAAAGATATTTTCAGTAACTGCAGTAAATAAACTGTATAAGAAGAGTTTATTTAATCAAATCCGATTTGAAAAAGGAAAAATTGCGGAAGATGCATTTCTAATGGTGGATCTTTTAAGTAGATGTCAAAAAATTGCAGCTACTGAAGTTCATAAATATTATTATATGCATCGTGAAAACAGTATTACTACACAAAAATTCACTCCGAAATTTTTTTAAATGTGATAGAAGCCTATGAAAAGAATGCAAAAATAGTTGCAGAAAAATATCCTAATTTACAATATCAAGCAGATACGCGTATCTGTTGGGCTTATTTCTACGTTTTTAGATCGTCTTTTAAAAGATGAAGCGTACAAAGACAGTGCTTTAGAAGCTCAATTAATTCAAAATTTGAAGAAGTATAAGAAATTTATTTTAGGAAATTCTTTATTCAATAATAAGCGGAAATTATCATTCTTATTACTATTGATTCATAAGAATCTATACAAAATAATTATTAAAAAGAGTTTAGGGAGTAAACATAAGATGTTAAAATGGCTAAAATCAACAATGGCTCATTTATTAGGGAACCACAAAGAGAAAATTTTAAAGTTGCCTATTATTAAAAACTTAAATGATTTAGCAAATAAGAAGATTGATGGAGACCGTCAACTCTTATTGAAAGAAAATGCTCACCAAATTTTGAAAGAGTTTGAAGAAGTGAATCGTCAGTTAGGACACAAAATTTGGATTGAAGCTGGAACTTTACTAGGTTATGAAAGAGAAGGGGCTATTTTAGCTCACGATATCGATATGGATTTTGCAATGATGAGTCCCAAAGACTCGAATGAATTAGAAACCATTATTGAGTTTTTATCAAAAAGAAATTTTGTATTGAATCGTAAATTAATCTATCAAAATCAAGTGAAAGAAATTTCGTTTTCCTATAATGGGTTAAATGTTGATATAATTTTGTTTGACCGAGTAGACGATAATGTGATTTCTACGACCATGATTTGGTACGGAATGAATGCATTAAATAAACCTGTCAATGTTGAAGCTTTTTATTATGAACTACCTATGGAAGACCTTAAAGAAGTCACTTTTATGGAAGCAAAAACTTATGCGCCAACAAATGCAGTAGATTATTTGAAAGCTTATTATGGTGAGGATTATTTGATTCCAAATACCAATTATGATTGGCGTCAAAATAAGATCTATGTTCCTGTAGATAGTAAAGAAGCAAGAGTAGAATTGATTTAAAACGAAAGAGAGTGTGCAATGAGTAAAAATAACATTAAAGTGAATGCAATAGCGAGTACTTTAGTGAGAATACTAAATATTATTTTTCCATTATTAACAGGACCTTATTTAACAAGAATTTTGGACCCAGAATTATTCGGAGAATTTAATAAAGTAAACTCATTAGCTGCCTGGTTTATTCCTTTTGCTGGATTTGGGGTTTACAACTATGGGATTCGTCTGGTTAGTGGAGTAAGAGAAAATAAGGCTAAAGCATCTCATAATTTTTCTCTTTTATTTTATGCTAGTACATTGAGTTCAATCGTAGTTACATTGGTTTATATTCTGTATATTTGGTTTGCAAATCCTAATAACATGCTATTATACGGGATTTTTATTTTTCCAAATTATTGTACAGTTCCTATATGTTGAATGGATGGCAGAAGCGTTCGAAAGCTACAATTTTATTTTTGTATAAGACGTTATTTGTTCGTGTATTCATGTTAGTTTCCATCTTCGTATTCGTAAAAAAATAGTGACGACATCATTCCTTATGCAATGATTATGACAGTAGCAAACTTCTTAAATTATTTTTACAAGTTATATTTATATTCGTAGGAAAGTGAAATTAGTTCGCATTCCATTAAAGGAATTAGTAAAAAGTATTTAAGCCTTTGTTTTCAATGCTACTACTTGCAAAATGCGAATATGTTATATACGATTTTTGGACCGATTATTCCTTTCTTCAGTAAAAAAATAATCTTTACATCAGTTATTATACGATATCACTTAATTTATCGATGATGATTACGGGTGTAGTAGTTTCTATTATTATTGTTAGTATTCCGAGACTGGCTAAGTATAATGCCGAAGAACAGTTTGAAAAATTTAATGATTTACAGTTAAAGACAAGTAGACTTTTTCTATTCCTAGTGATTCCGATTTCTATGGGATTAGCCTGTGTTAGTCAATCCATTATATTCTTGTACGCAGGACCGAAATATATATTAGCTGTACCGACTATGATTATTTGTTCGATTCGAATTTTATCATGGACTTTAGATACGATTTTTGCAAATCAGATCATTTTCCTAAAAGGACATGAGTTGAGTTTAACAAGAATTTATTTTGTCGGTGGATTCTTCAATTTGATTTTTAATAGTGCGTTATATATTTTCGGTATAGAAAATCCAGAATATTATATTTTAACGACTGTGTTTGCGGAAGTTATCGTATTATTTTTTTAGAAGTTAAATTTATTCGAGATCGTTCTTTATACGATATTCGTAAGATAAAAAAATAATTTTTATACGATATACAATTGCTTCCTTACCTTTTATTGCAATTAAATTAGCTGTTGATTATTTCATTCCATTTGAATATAATTTAACGAAAGGCTTTATGTTAAATACTGGATTGGTAATTGTAGGCTGTGTCGTCTATTACGCATTATTTGCTATTATTTCAGGCGATATTAAAAAAAGTAATTAAACTTTAAGGAGGTAAAAAGTATACAAGGTTATACAAACTGATTATGAAAAATTTTTAGACTTTTTCGAGCAAAACTATTTTTAAACTTGGAATATCCTATCTATTGTTCTTCACTTTATATATGATGACGAGTATTATTGTTCCACTAAATTTTTTTCAATGCTAATAGTTATGTAACAATTTTTATTAAGTGGATTAGGAGCTCTTTTTCGGACTTTATAATATTGTTGTGAAGAAAGCTTTGACTAAAACCAGAGGAATTCGACCTCTGATAGTGTTATTTGTTGTTATCATCATTTCATTAGTGGTGAATATGAAATACGGATATATTGATAATGTTAAAGACTTAATCGTGTTTTTCGTATATTTCTTTTCAATCTATCCATTTATTAGTTTTATTACTAAAGAACAAGCCAATCAAACTTTATTAAGTGTTGGTGGTGTTCTAGCAGTGTTATCTACAGGGGCGGTTATCGCTTCTCTATTCCAATTTGTGACCTTTGATGGTTATATTATTGAATCCTATAAAGGGAACGTGTTTCGACAAGGATTTATCGACTCTCGTTTGTTTGGGGTATTTACAGATCCAAATATTCAATCTGTGGTTTCACTATTAACCATTACATATTTAGGGTATTTGCAAAATAAAGTTTCTAGACCTTTAAAAGTCCTTCTTTATTTAGCAATATTCTGTAACTTTACTTATATTGTCCTTTCTGGTTCTAGAACGGCTTTTAATTATTATTTCTGCAGTATTTGTATATTTTTTTATCGTTGCAATCTGTAAGAAAGATCGAAAAAAACAAGTTCTAAAATGTAATAATGTTTGGTTTAATTACTTTTTGGATCATATCATTTAGTTTACCAAGGCTCTCAGGTGATTCTAAAGGCCAATACACAGGTTATTACTAAGATTAATCAAGAACATAAAAATACCGGGAATTATAAAGTTTTAGCAACATTGCAACGAAATGATACCGATGCGAAAAACATTTCAAATAACCGTTTTTCAATTTGGCAGGATGCTATTAAATTCTCAGTGAAAAGACCGATTTTTGGATATACTTCTGGGAATTGGGAAAAAATTGCAAAAGAAATTGATCCAGATAGCTATATTGTTAAAAAGAGCTATAGGGTCCATAACGGATATTTAGAAATTTTATTCTATAGTGGATTCATTGCCCTACTGGCATTCTTCTGGTATGTAGGAAAACCTATTATCAAAACGATCGTGAATGAATTAAAGACGAATAGTCAAAACCTAATTATAGAGTTTATCTTGATTGGATTAATCATCCTAGGTGTGACCAATATGTTTATTAGTGCAACAATGTATGGTTTTTCAATCTTGGGATTAGTGTTACATTTATCGATTAGCTATTTAAATAATGGGTATTTGCCTCAGTTAGAAACTAATGACAAATAAAAAGGTCCGGCAGGAATTACCTGCCGGACCTTTTTCTATTTATAATTCAAGATGGTTAATGCTACTTGTAGAACAATAGCCCCAAGGGTTCCGATTAACATTAATACAGCAACCACACGTGTAATTTTTTCAACGGTTGAAAGATTACGTTTTTTCTTTGCCAACACAATCGCTCCTTTTTTCTAGCTTCTGTAATAGTTTACCGTAAACTAGAGTGAATTACTAGTCTTAAATGCTTAAACTACCTTTATAAAATTGAAAATGATTGAAATGAAAACAGAAGAGATGAAAGAAAAGCGGCCAAAAATCTTTCAAATATTAACGATTTTTGTTAACATAGGAATGGAAAATAAAACAAATTGGAGGAAGATTCATGACAAAACAACAAATTGGTGTCGTTGGTATGGCCGTAATGGGACGTAACTTAGCGTTAAATATTGAAAGCCGTGGATATAGTGTTTCAATTTTCAACCGTTCATCATCTAAAACAGATGAGGTTGTTGCACTACATCCTGATAAAAAATTAGTACCAACATACACTGTAGAAGAATTTGTACAATCTTTAGAAAAACCAAGAAGAATCTTATTAATGGTAAAAGCTGGGGAAGCTACTGATAAGACCATTCAAAGTTTACTTCCACATCTAGATAAAGGTGATATTTTAATCGATGGAGGAAATACATTCTTCAGAGATACAATGCGCCGTAATGAAGAACTAGCAAACTCAGGAATTAACTTCATCGGTACTGGTGTATCTGGTGGGGAAGAAGGAGCCCTAAAAGGACCTTCAATCATGCCTGGTGGACAAAAAGATGCTTATGACTTAGTAGCACCAATCTTAGAAGAAATCTCTGCTAAAGCAGACGATGGCGCTCCATGTGTCACTTACATTGGACCAAACGGAGCAGGTCACTACGTAAAAATGGTTCACAACGGAATCGAATATGGGGACATGCAATTAATCGCTGAAAGTTACGATATCTTACGTCGTGTTGGTGGATTATCTGTAGAAGAATGCGCTGAAGTCTTCCAAGAATGGAATCAAGGCGAATTAGATAGCTACTTAATCGAAATCACAGCGGACATTTTAACAAAGAAAGATCCTGAAACAGGTCGTCCAATGGTTGACGTAATCATGGATACTGCTGGAAACAAAGGTACTGGCAAATGGGCTTCACAAAGCGCATTAGACTTAGGGGTGCCACTTCCATTGATTACGGAATCTGTATTTGCACGTTTCGTTTCTACATTGAAAGAAGAACGTGTGGCAGCAAGTAAAGAATTAGCAGCAACTAAGATTCCTGAATTAACAAATTCAGAACGTCAAGCTTTAATCGAACAAGTTCGTAAAGGATTATACTTCTCTAAAATTATGAGTTACGCGCAAGGATTCGCTCAAATGCGTGTAGCTAGTGAAGAGTTCGATTGGGACTTAAACTACGGCGAAATCGCGAAAATCTTCCGTGCAGGATGTATCATCCGCGCACAATTCTTACAAAAGATTACAGATGCGTTCGAACGTGATCCTCAATTGAAGAACCTATTATTAGATAAATATTTCTTATATGTGACTGAATCCTACCAAGATGCAGTTCGTGATGTTGTTGTAACGGCTGTTCGTGCTGGTATCCCAGTACCAACATTCTCAAGTGCATTAGCTTACTATGATTCATATCGTTCAGAAACATTACCTGCAAACTTAATTCAAGCACAACGTGACTACTTCGGTGCACATACGTACAACCGTGTAGACAAACCAGGAACATTCCACTTCGAATGGGCACAAGAAAAAGAAATTGAACAATAAATTGTAAAACCAGTCTTTACAGACTGGTTTTTTATTTTAGGAAGCAAGTGGAGACTTGTTTCGAAATTGGTAACTACCAGTTGATTACGATATCGTTTTCATCTATAATAAACGTATCTATTAGGAGGGAGAATGGAAATGAAATTAAGAAAAGTATTTTTGTGTTTGATTACGTTTTTAGTAGTGGGAGTAGTTCCGTTAAATGATTCAGTAAGTGCGAATGAGATTCACTTTAGAAACTGTTCTGAAGCATGGGCTGCAGGATATGGAGACATTTCAGTTGGCGAAGACGGGTATGCGGATCATCTTGACCGAGATAAAGACGGAACTGCATGTGAAATTGTAAAATCAAAGGGACAATATCGTTCCCGTAGAGCAGATGGAACGCCTTTGAATAAAGTAAAAGCCACTTATTGGGAACAAGTGGGTGGCAATTGGTATTACTACGAAAAAAATGTTCGAGTTACTGGCTGGAAACAAATCAGCGGTACTTGGTATTATTTCAATAGTAATGGAGTAATGCAGACTGGTTGGAAACAAATCAATAATATTTGGTACTATTTCAGTAGTAATGGATATATGCAAACGGGCTGGAAACAAATCGGCTCTAACTGGTATTATTTAAAAGATTCTGGAGCAATGGTAACAGATTGGCAATATTTAGATGGTACGTGGTATCTATTTAATTCTTCAGGTGAGATGCTCACTGGCTGGCAAAAAAATAATAATGTTTGGTATTACTTCAGTAAAGAAGGATATATGCAAACCGGTTGGAAACAAATTAGTGGTAACTGGTATTATCTAAATCAATCAGGTGGTATGGAAACTGGATTGAAACGCATTAGTGGAGAGTTCTATTATTTTGCAGAGTCTGGCGTGATGCAAACCGGTTGGAAACTTATCAATGGAATTTACCATTACTTTAAAGATAGTGGAGCTATGTTGAAAGGTTGGTATCAAGAATACAATCATTGGTATTATTTAGATGAAGATGGAAGAATGGTGACAGGCTTCTATACGGTTTATAAATCAGATTATTACTTTGAAAAATCAGGTGTGATGCAAACTGGCTGGAAATTCATTCAAAATAATTGGTATTATTTTGAACAATCAGGAGCATTGTTAAAAGATCAGTTAACACCAGATGGGTATCGAGTTGATAAAGATGGTGTTTGGAGAGTTGCGGTGGAAACTACAACTACGACAACTACCACAACGGTAACGACTACTTCTCAAGAAGCACCAAGAGAAAACACAGAACCCGCTACACAAGAGACAACTCAAATCCAAATTACAACTGAAGAAGTGAAAGCTCAGTAATTTTCTAGTGAAAAGAATTAAACGATTTAATCGTTTAATTCTTTTTTTATCATATAGAAAAAAATTCATTAAATTCTGTTAAGAAACTTATGAATATGGTATGATAATTCTATTAGGGAGAATAATGGAAGGGAGTTTAAATATGCAAGGAAATCAACGTATTTTAATTATTGAAGATGAAAAAAATCTAAGTCGCTTTGTAGAATTAGAGTTGCAGCACGAAGGATATGAAACTAAAGTTTGTTCTGACGGAAGAACGGGATTACAAACCGCAATAGATGAGTCTTGGGATGCTATTTTATTAGATTTAATGTTACCAGAAATGAATGGATTAGAAGTTGTTCGCAGACTACGACAAGTCAAACAAACACCAGTCATCATTATGACTGCACGTGACTCTGTGATGGATAGAGTAGTTGGACTAGATCAAGGGGCAGATGACTATGTGGTAAAACCATTTGAAATCGAAGAAATATTGGCTAGATTACGTGCCTTGTTTAGACGCTTGCAGATGGAAGAACAATCTCGTAATATTAAACAAACAAAAGTAGAGTATCGTGACTTAGTGATTGAAGTTGAAAATCGCGTAGTACGAAGAGCTGGAGAAGTCATTGACTTAACTAAAAAAGAGTATGAACTCCTTCTTTTATTGATGGAAAATATTGATATTGTTTTATCACGGGAAATCTTACTGAAAAAAGTCTGGGGATATAAAAATGAAGTTGAGACGAATGTTATTGACGTTTATGTTCGATATATCCGTAATAAAATTGATGTCCCTGGAAAGGAAAGTTATATTCAAACAGTCCGTGGTACGGGTTATGTAATGAGAAGTTGAGGAAAAGATGATGAACTCAAATAGTCAACATAAATCAGTAGCAAAAAAATGGTGGTGGGTTATTTCGGCCACCATTTGCCTTGCTGGGGATATTAACGACAATTCTTATTCATGGTCAAATTATGACTTTACGTGAAAACGAAAAAAATCAGACAATTGTTTATGCTCAAGTAGTTACCGACTTACTTTCAAGGAAGTCAGAAAATTTAACGGCTGCGGATATTGTTTCTATCTTAAATGAAGCGGAGCAGTATGAGCAAGGACAAAACGGCATCTATAAAAAGAACAGTAGCTTTTATCCAATGAATGAGGAATTAAACATTCGTGTATTTGATACAAGTAGGGAACTAATCTTCCAAACACAACAATGGCAAGATCCTTTACAAGTATCTAGTACGCTAGAAACCAAATTCGTTCCTTTATCAACCGGAGAAGAAAGCATTCAAGTAACAATGCCGATTTTATCGAGAACGAATCGTTTGCTAATTGGTCATTTGCAAATTATTAATCGAATGGCAAAATTAACAGAAATGAAAAAACAGTTGCAGAAATTATATATCCAATTGTTGATTATGGAAGCTTTGGTAGCTATTGGGTTGGCTTATTTCATCTCTAGACTCATTTCGAAACCTATCGAACAGATTCATGATATTATAGCGTCCATTAACGAAGATAATATTGATAGTAAGCGTCTGATTATTCCTAAGAAAAATGATGAATTTGCAGTAGTTTCTCAACAGTTTAATGAATTACTAGATAAAATTAGTTTTTATATATCTCAGCAAAAACATTTTGTGGAAGATGTTTCTCATGAGTTACGAACGCCTGTAGCAATTGTCGAAGGACACCTTAAACTGCTGAATCGATGGGGAAAAGATGATCCAGAGGTACTTGAAGAGTCTTTAGAAGCCTCATTAGCAGAAATAAAACGTATGAAAACTCTTGTTCAAGAGATGCTCGATTTGTCTAGAGCTCCTCAAGTAAGAGAGCAGTATAAAGATGCGACTGCAGAAGTGGTGGATACTTTAACCCAAATAGTGTCTAATTTTAAAGTATTGTATCCAGACTTTACGTTTGTCTTCGATATTGATTCGAAGGCTGACCTATTGTCGCCTATCTATAGAAATCATTTTGAACAAGTCATTATCATTTTGTTGGATAATGCGGTCAAATATTCAACGAATCGTAAAGAAATTATCGTTAGCTTATCAACGGTAGCGGATCAAGTGGAAATTGGAATCCAAGATTTTGGGATGGGGTTAAGTGAAGAAGATAAAAAGAAAGTGTTCTCAAGATTCTATCGAGTTGATAAAGCCCGTTCAAGAGAACGTGGGGGGAATGGATTGGGTCTCTCAATAGCAAAAGAACTGATAGAAGGATATAACGGAAGTATCAGCTTAACGTCCCATTTGGATCAGGGAACAGTTTTTAAAGTGAAATTACCGATTGTAAGTTCATAAAAAAGATTAAAATTTCACCCGATTTTACTAGATATCTTTCTTAAAGATGGTAAAATTGGGTGAAAATTATTTTTGAATGGGGAGAATCATTTGGTTAGGATAAAAGCTTTTTTTGTATTGCAATCGTGCTATCGATTATTTCAGTGGTAGCTTTTTCTATTTTTTTCTATATTCCTTATATTAATAGCTATTATAAGGTAACAGATAATTCTATTAGATATGGGATTAGTCAGGAAAAAAATACAAAAGCGTTGATATTATTAAAGAAAAATTTGGATAAAAAAATACGCTTGTATTATTCGGTTCATCCGAATTAGAAATTACAAATCATAAAGAATATAGTTTTAATAAAGTATTCAATACAGAAGATTTTCATATTATGCAAATTGGAAGTGGGAATTATCAAAATATTATCCATGCAGCAATGATGGGAGCTCTAGGAGATTCCATTCCAAAGAAAAAAATTGCGATTGTTGAGTCTATGCAATGGTTTGAAGAAAATGATCAGAACCGCAAAGCCTTTGCGAGCAAAGTTTCTAAAGAAGCGGTTTATGGTGCTTTAACAAATGAAAAGCTGAGTCTGGATACAAAGACAAAATTGATTGATCGCATTATCAGTTTGAGTAGCGAAAACAAATCTTTAAAAGAGACATTTGAACGTTACAAACGAGTGCTAGTGGATAAAGAACCTCTTCCAGGAGACGAATGGATTATGCAAGTAGATTTAATGCAGTACAATCAGATCTTGAAATCCGGTTTTGCAAAAAACAAAAAATCTTTTGGACCAAAAGGGGTTAAGTCTGAAAAAGCAGCAGATATTGATTGGGCAAAACTTGAGGATAATGCCGTTAAGGATGCTGAAAAAAATACTCAAGATAATCCTTTTGACATGGATGATACTACTTATAAAAAATATTATGCAGGCAAAGTAAGTAAGGTAAAAGATTCTAAGAAGAATGTCAATTTTGAGAATGCAGCGGAGTTTGATGACTTCAAGTTATTTCTACAGATTGCTAAGGAGCTTGGCATTGAAACTAAAGTAGTGCTGTTTCCTGTAAATGGAAAATGGTATGATCATCTAGGGCTAAATAAAGAAACTAGAGAAAAATATTATTCAAAGATGAAATCTATTATTGAATCTTACGGAGCTTCTGCTTGGGATTTATCTTCTAAAGAATATGAACAAGATTATATGCATGATGGAATTCATCCAGGCTGGAAATCCTGGATTGAAACCAATAAAGCATTGTATGATTTTTTTAATAAATAAATGAAGTTCACTGTTATTAACAGTGAACTTTTTTTGTGATACAATTTACTTGTTGAGAAAATGTAAAGATTAAGCTTTGTTCAACAATGGGAGGAATAAAATGAAAAAAAGAGTAAGTGTGTTACTAGGGCTTGCATGTTTGCTATCCTTGAACATGAAAAATGTATACGCAGATGAACATTCCGTGAATAGAATTCATTTCATTAATACAAAAGGGAATTCAGGAAGCGATGCAATTTTATTAGAAAGTAATGGGCACTTTGCCCTTATTGATACAGGAGAAGATTTTGATTTTCCTGATGGAACGAATCCGCTGTATCCTATTCGTAAAGGAAATACAACTCAAAATTATAAAGTGCTGGAGGATAGGGTCCTCCGTCATCTGAAAAATGTTGGAGTGAATAAATTAGACTTTGTTCTAGGTACCCATGTGCATAGTGATCATATTGGGGGAGTAGATGAAGTATTGAATCACTATTCTGTCGAAAAACTATATTTAAAACGATACAGTGATAATAGATTAACAGATTCTACTAGACTATGGGATAATCTATTCAATTATGACAATGCCCTAAAAGCAGCCAAAAATAAAAATGTTAAGATTATTCAAGATATTTCTGAAAAAGATAGTCACTTTAAATTAGGGGATATGGATATCCAACTTTATAATTATAAGAATGAATATGACAATAATGGAAATCTAAAACGAGTCTATGATGATAATTCAAACTCAATTGTCGCAGTCATTACCGTGAATGGGCAAAAAATCTATTTAGGTGGAGATTTGGATAATGCAGAAGGTGCAGAAGACCAATTAGGACCACAAATTGGGAAAGTGGATTTGATGAAATGGAATCATCATTCGGAATCTACTAAATCCAATTCTATTAACTTCTTAGAAAATTTAAAACCAAGTTTAGTTGTTCAAACAACTGGACAAGATATTAATGTTCCTTCTACGAAAAAATGGTTAGAAGATCGAGGAACAAAAATTGTAAAAGCTACAAGTAAACAATATGATGCAACTGTTTATGACATCAACCAAGCTGGATTTACAGATGTTTCCAATCAATTCCCTCAAATTCCAACGGTTGAAACAAAATGGTATGTAAAAGATGGTTTCCGTATGTATCAATTAGATTCAGGAGAAAAGGCCATTGGATGGCATACGATTGATAATGAAAGTTATTTCTTTGATGGAAAAGGACATCTACAAACAGAAAAGTGGCAATTATCTGATGATTATTGGTATTACTTGCATAAAGATGGGAAGATGGCCAAAGCTGGTTGGCTCCAACTAGGGGATGATTGGTACTATCTAAATCCAAGTGGATCAAGAGAAAATGATAAGTTGTCGCAAATTAATGGCAAGACTTATTTATTCGATGAGAATGGAAAAATGCAGACTGGTTGGAAATGGCATAATGGAGCGTATCATTTATGAAGAAAATGGCTCTCAAAAGACAGGGTGGTACGAAGAATCTGGTAAGTGGTATTATTTAACTCCAGAAAATGGCGAAATGGCTGTAGGAACTGCTAAAGTATATGGTCTTACTTATTATTTCAATAACGCAGGTGAAATGCAGACAGGTTGGAAATGGCATGATGATGCATACCATTACTACCAAGAAAGTGGTTCACAAAAGACAGGATGGCTCCAAGAATCGGGTAAATGGTACTATTTAACTCCAAAAGATGGAAGTATGGCTGTTGGAATGCATGAAATTAAAGGGGCTAAGTACTATTTCAATACTGCAGGAGAAATGCAAACCGGTTGGAAATGGCACGATGACGCCTACCATTATTATCAAGAAAATGGTGCTCAAAAACTTGGCTGGTTCCAAGAGTCCGGTAAATGGTATTATCTACAAGCTCCAGAAGGAAGAATGGCAACGGGTCTTCAAGAAGTAGCTAATGAGTATTATTACTTCAATACTGCAGGAGAAATGCAAACAGGCTGGAAATGGATTGAAGGATATTATCATTATTTCCAAGAATCTGGGAAAATGATTCGTGACGGAGAAACTCCGGATGGATATAAAGTAGATCATAAAGGCAGATGGTTACAAGGTGGAGAAACGACTACTACAGTTGAGACAACAGTAGTAGAGACGACTAAAGAAACCACAGTTGTTCCGACGACGGAAGTGCCTTCAACTCAAGAACCAATAACCGTTGAGCCTACAACCGTTGAAGAAACGACAACAGAACCAACGTCTCAAGAAACAACAACGAAGGAAAGAAAAACCATTCCGATTATTCGAGATGATAAACCAATTCGAAGAGTTCAGGATATTTTTAAGCAAAACGCCCTTTCTGAGAGGAAGGGCGTTTTATAGTTTACTTTTCTATTCTTATAACTTAAACTAGAAAGGTAGTATTTAACGTTAAGCAGGCCATAAGCTTGCATATTGATTCAAGGAGGACAATTCATGAGCGAACAACATGTACTTATTACATTGTTTGGAGCAACTGGTGATTTAGCTCATCGTAAACTTTATCCTGCAATTTTCCGTTTATTCCAAAAAGGATTCATTAAAAATCATTTTGCTGTTATTGGGACAGCACGTAGAGAGTGGACTGATAACTATTTTAGAGATGTCGTAAAACAGTCTGTACAATCTTTAGTAAAGAGTGAGGAAGAATTAAATGAATTCTTATCGCATTTTTACTATCAACCACATAATGTGAATGATACTCATCATTATGTCGTTTTAAAAGAACTTTCTGAAAGATTAGATGAAACTTATCAAATCAATGGGAACCGTGTTTTTTATCTTGCGATGGCTCCAAATTTCTTTGGGACCATTACAGAGCATTTAAAAGCAGAGCAATTATTAACACCAAATGGTTATAATCGTTTGATTATTGAAAAACCATTCGGAAAAGATTTTGCATCAGCTCAGGAGTTGAATCATCAACTTCGTCAATCATTTGATGAAAATCAAATTTATCGCATTGATCATTATCTAGGAAAAGAAATGATTCAAAATATTTCAGCGGTTCGATTTGCAAATCGTGTTTTTGAGGCATTATGGAATAAAGAAAATATTGACCATGTCCAAATTTCATTGTTGGAGCAAGTCAGTGTAGAAGAGCGTGGCGGGTATTACGATACTAGTGGCGCACTTCGTGATATGGTCCAAAACCATATTTTACAAATCCTTGCTTTAGTGGCGATGGAACCACCTGTTTCATTTGGAGACATTCGCAAAAATAAAATTAAAGTATTAGAACAACTTCGACCATATTCTCCCGAAGAAGTGAAGGAAAACTTTGTACGTGGGCAATATGGGCCTTCTGAAGATGGATTAAAGCCGGGGTACCGAGAAGATGCAAATGTAGCAGATGATTCGAATATGGAAACATTTGTTGCAGGGAAAGTATTAATTGATAACGAACGTTGGCAAGGGGTTCCTTTCTATGTTCGTACAGGAAAGAGCTTGAATTCCAAGAAACCATAATCGATGTTGTATTTAAGGAAGCAAGTTCTCCATTATTCTGTGGAGTAGAAGGATGCCCTTCAAACCGTATTTCTATTCACATCACTCCTCGTGAGGGATTCTGTTTTGTGATTAATTCGAAAGCAGTCGGAAATACCATTGCACTGCAAACGAGTCATTTAGAAAAAATATTTGACGAAACATTCTCGCTAAGAAGTCCAGAAGCCTATGAACGTTTAATTTTAGACTGTATTGAAGGCGATATGACAAACTTCACTCACTGGGAAGAAGTTGCGGCTTCTTGGAAATATGTAGATACGATTCGACAAACTTGGGACAGCGAAATTGCTGAAGAGTTTCCAAATTATGCTGCTGGAAGCAAAGGACCAAAAGTCAGCTTTGAACTGTTAGAGCGCGAAGGTCGTAAGTGGGTTGAAAGAGATTAATAGCATAAAATGAAGACTAGGGATTCCCTAGTCTTTTTTTGTTCTATAAAAAGTGTAGAAAGCACAATTATTCCCATCTTCAAAAGCGAAGAAAAGCTTCTAAAGGAATTCCTAAAAAAACCGTGGATTTCTTATAGTAGCAGTAACGTGAAGAACATCGAAAGTGAATTATGCGGAGTAGGGATAAATCCCGTACTCCGCGTTTGAATCTTCGAAGGTGAGAGACAGAATGGCTCGAACCGGTGTAACGTTACCGCTACTATAAAAAGAAATCCGTAAGGATTTTTAGGAATAGTCATAGAAGCAATTCCTTCGCGCAACCTTGTTTTCTTGAAATGGCTGCTTTTTTTCTGTAAACTGTTTTCTATATAGGAGGCGCACATGACGATTAAAGAATTTATTCGACTTAGTTTATTAAAACCTAATAAAATTTGGACTATTTTACAAAAATCCTTTGAAAAAGATAAAAGGAATTTTTTTCTTGTTGGTCCTTATCATTTCCATTCCGAATTTTCTTCGAGCAAATGAATTTATTGGAAAAATTGCGGAGAATATAAAAGTAGTAGAACAAAAATTCCCTGAACTTTCAGTAAAGGATGGAAAATTAGTTGCGGATCAACAATCTGGTTTCTTGTATCGTTCGGACGCCTTTAATGTGTTGTTTGATCCAACTGGAAAATCTACAGATAATGATGTTAGTTCGGAATCTAACCAAGGAATCCCAACTATTGCATTTCTACAAGATCATATGGTCTTAGATACAGTCTTAAATTCAGCAAAAATTTCTTATAGTGATATTGGTGAGTTAAACAAAGAGATGATTCATCAGTATATCCAAGAGTTTAATGCGAATCTGTGGATGGTATTATTGGGTGTTATGTTATTCATGTTTGTATACAACAGCTTATTATTATACGTAATATTGATTATTGTAGGCTTTATTGTGCGGTTGTTTGCAGCTTTATTTATGGGCGCTTGGATTCAAATGCCAACCTCCGTTTCGAAGCAATTAACGATGGCAGCAGCCTTTCTTCCAGCTGTTTTGTATAGTTTAATTGCCATTTTAGGAGTTGGAGCAGGAATCAGTATTTTCTATTACTTATTAGTAACAACAACTTTTAACTGGCTTCTCGGAATGAAAGAATTTATTGATATAGAAAGTAAAAAGAAACAGTAATTTTAAAAACCACCTAGAAACTAATTTTAGTTTCTAGGTGGTTTTCTTTTGATAAAATCTACAAAAAAATAAATAGCAGAGACTGAATTTCTAAACTAAGATGACGAAGAAATATACGGATTCTATAGTAATAGTGACGGGAAGTCGCGTTAAAACGAGGGAGAAAGACAGAAATGGCCAAAATAGATTCTTCTATTTTGGCCATTTCGTTTTCTTTCCCCCACAAAGTTGAATAGGAACGAGCGAGTTACATGTAGCGAAGCTCGTTCCATTCAACCACTGTGCATAGGGGACGTAGGAATATAATTCCGTGCGTCCCCTTTGAGGCTTTAAAGGTGAGAGACCTTAGGCTCGAACCGGTACCCCATTACAGCGATTATAGAAAAATCCGAAAGGATTCGAAGTAATCTGATAGTAAGGAAAGTAATCTGTACTATTTATTTTTTGTACGATTTTGTCTGCGCTGTTTTTGACGGATTTCCTGCCCGAGTTTTTTCTTATAGCCAGGTTTTACTTTTTTCTTCGCCTTCTTAATCATCCCTTTGAGGCGTGGATCCAAGTCTTTTGATTGCGTGTTTACGTTTCTCGCGACGAGAGCGGTCATAACTTTCGACAAGCTCGCCATTTTTTAATTCAACCGTTTCAAAAGAAATGCCTTTTCCTTCTAATGTTTGGATGGCCTGTTCTTGATCTGGTGTGTAGAAGGTGATGGCTGTTCCTTCAAGACCATTACGTCCTGTACGACCCACACGGTGAATGAAGAATTCTAATTCGCTAGGAATTTCTAAGTTAATTACGTGAGAAACACCTTCGATATCAATCCCACGTGCAGCAAGGTCGGTTGCCACTACGAATTGATAATCCATTTGTTGAATTTGTTTCATCACACGGCGACGTTCTCTTGAAGGAATATCTCCGTGAATCGTTGCTACTTTGAAGTTATGATTGCGGAGGTCTTTTGTCACTTCATCTGCTTTTTGCTTCGTATTTACGAAAATAAGCACGAGGTAAGGGTGACCCATCACCAGTAATTGACGAAGAACATCCATTGGATTTTGAGCCTTTGTCACAAGCAATTGGTTTTTAATCGTTGGTGAAACGAGTTGTGTATTCTCGATTTGAATCACCTTTGGATTGCCCAAGTATTTCTTCAAGAATGGTTTAATCTTATCTGGAATTGTTGCAGAGAAAACGGACATTTGTAAGTTTTCTGGCATACGAGATGCGATCTCATCGACGGTTTCTAAGAATCCTAAGTCAAATGTCATATCCGCTTCATCTACGACCATCATTTGGACCGTTTGAACGAAGAGGGCATTCTCTTGCATTAAGTCGAAAATACGACCTGGTGTCCCAATCACGATATGTGGTTGCGTTTGAGTGAGTTTTGCCACTTGGCGTTTTTTATCTGTACCACCTATACATTTTTCTAATAAAATTTCTGTATCACTAAAGGTAATGAGTTGGGCTGCAACAGCGGTTAATTGTTCTGCGAGTTCACGACTCGGAACTGTAATCACTAATTGTAATTCTTGACGGCTAGGGTCAATTTTGTTGATGAGTGGTAATAGGAAACTATGGCTCTTTCCACTACCCGTTTGAGATTGACCAATCACAGATTCTCCTTTTAATAAAAGAGGGATGATGCGTTCTTGAATAGGTGTTGGTTGTGTAAATTTTAAGTCAGCCAAGGCTTTTTGCAAATAAGGCTGTAATGCGTAATCTGTAAATTTCATGTTTTCATCTCTTTTCTTTCTCTATGTAGCGGGATTATTATACCATAAATTGAAGATTAAAGCTGGAATTGGGAGAGTGGGCATAATTTTTGCCTATCGTGTTTAGGGGATGGTATGATAACTAAAGAAAGAAACAGTTTTCAAAACTGTATTTAAAAATTAGGAGGAATCTAGTAATGACTTACGAATTACCAAAATTAGAATACGCATTTGACGCATTAGAACCACATTTTGATGCACGTACAATGGAGATTCACCATGACAAACATCACAATGCATATGTTACAAATTTAAACGCAGCGGTAGAAAAACACCCTGAGTTATTTGACAAAACAGTTGAAGAATTAATTAACGATTTAAACGCTGTTCCAGAAGATATCCGTGTAGCTGTTCGCAACAATGGTGGTGGACATGCAAACCACAGCTTATTCTGGACTCAATTATCTCTTGATGGTGCAAAAGCTCCAGAAGGTGCTTTATTAGCAGCTATCAATGAAGCGTTCGGAAGCTTCGACGAATTCAAAAAAGTGTTTGCTCAAGCAGCAGCAACTCGCTTTGGTTCAGGTTGGGCTTGGTTAGTCCTTTCTAACGGAAAATTAGAAGTCGTTTCTACTCCAAACCAAGATAGCCCACTATCAGAAGGTAAAACTCCATTACTAGGCTTAGATGTATGGGAACATGCATACTACTTAAACTACCAAAACCGTCGTCCAGACTACATTTCAGCATTCTGGAATGTTGTAAACTGGGATGAAGTAGCTCGTCGTTTCGAAGCTGCTAAATAATCTATAAAAACGAAGACCGATGTCTCCTATGAGGCATCGGTCTTTTTGCGTCTGTTTAACAAAATAAGAATAATAAATACGATAGAAGCAAAGCTAATCATCGAACCTTCAATCAGATAAGGAGTCGTGTAATGATATTCGACAGAATGTTTTCCTGGGGAAATACTAAATCCAAGAAGAGAATCGAGGATTTTATAAGTTTCTACAGGTTGACCATCTACACGAACCATCCATCCAATTGAATATGGAATCGTCGTTAAAACAGTACTTTCTTCTTCTACCGTCATCGTTCCAGAAAAATGGGTAGAGGAGAAGGTATCTATTTTTAATTCTTGAGCTTTCGTTTGTTGAATTCTATCTTGTAATAATGTTTCATTTAAGGAATAAAGATTCAATCTTGTAAATGAAAATTGATCTTTTTGAATCGTGAACTCTATCGTTTGAGGAATTCCTTTTTTCTTGGAAGCAATACTTAAAAGAACGGGTCTTGATTCAACAGGATAAAAGAAATACTCTTTTCCATTTAGGGTCATCGTGAAACTATCTTCTTCCATATTTCCCGCTAATTCTAAATAGATAGGATCATCGGTTTCTGGAGTGAAGGTTAATGTAATGCTCCCTTTTTCTTCACTATTTTCCAACTGTATCGTTTGGTGAGCGAAAGGGCGACCTTTAATATTACTGTAAGCCATTTGAGAAGGAATTCTCGTGAAAATATCCTTTGGTGAATGGGTTCCTGAAAGAGCATTGGATAATTGGTTTTGCATGACAACCGGCTGATTGACGGGGACTTTCATCGCTTTTAATATGGGTTTCATTGGATAAGCAATAGAAAGAACATTGTCATTTTGAACAACAGTACCTTCTTCAAATCGCTGTATAACCTCCATCGTTTCTAAATCTTTTCTTTCCCATCGATGATTATAAGAAGCCTGATCATTTGCGATAAAAGTTGTTTTAATCGCAAGGAGGGCATCCGTTAATAAAGTTCCATTACTATAACTAACAAAGGCAACTCCTTGCCGAACTCCGATAGCTTCAAAGAAACGTTCACTTTCTTTTTCAAAGGTAGATGAAAAATGAGAGATACCGTAAGTAGGGACTTGAAGACTATCGTTTTTTGAACGCGCAATTGTTTTTTCACTTCTAAAGAACGTGTTGTCAGGCGCCGATAGAGATTGGCTCCAAAGCTCTAAAGAGGCTTGATAGTTAGTGAATTCTGAATTCATCACATATCCCAGTCTAGCTAAGTTAATTCCACTATTCAACACAAGTTCAATGAGAACTAAACTAATCCATAACCTACGAGAACGCATGTGGGCTCTCGTTTGAGCGATTAGTCCGTAGAGGATGCCCATTGAAATTCCAAACCCTAGAACGATTTGCCAAGATTGAAGGTAGGATTGGGGATAAAGGATAAAACCAATACTGATGCTAAGCATAAAAAAGAAAAATGTAAAAGCTTCAAACATCGAAATCTTTGAGGACTTCAATGTTTGTTGATACCCGATGTAAACAATCCAGAAACTAAACAAAAATGAGAAACGGTAAGGATACCAATTCGGAAGTTGACCAGCATGCCAAATTCGATCTAAGAAATCGATATTAAAACTCAATAAGAAGAAGAGAGTAATGAGTAAGGCGGTAATTTTTTCAGCGAGTCTAATTTTCTTATGAGTAAAATAGTTAAAAAAGGAAAAGAGTGCCAAGCTTCCAACAAAAATATTTGGGTATCCTTTAGGCATTTGTTGAAAGTCAAAACTACCGATAAATAATTTCGATAGTATTAACAAAGGATTATATTCAGACTTCATAGACCAGAGGCTTTGCTTTGCTGCACCTTTACTTCCAAGTAAACTATATGCACTTGGCAATAGAATAATCATAATGAGCCCAATCGCTAATATACTGTATAGAGCAAAACGAGCTCCCGTTTTAAGAAAATCCTTCCATTGAAACCTTCCTTTTTGAAGCAAGTAAGCATAAGGAAAATAAAACACTAAAAAGAGGCAAATCATATATCCTGTATAATAATTGGCCAAAACGGTGATTGCCAAAGGAAGAATATAACGAATTGGATTTTTATTGTTGATAAGCGAGTCGACCCCTAATAAAATAAGTGGAAGACCAATCAAGGCATCTAGCCACATAATATTGAGTTGGTTGACGGAAAGATAACTCATAAATCCATAAGAGAGTGAAAATAGGAGTGCATTCATATTTCTTCCCCCAAATTTCTTATCTAAAAAATAGGCAAAGCTGACCGTGCAAAAAATGAGTTTCAAGAAAATCAAAAGTGAAACTCCCATTGTAATGTATGATTTTGGAATCATGAGAAATATCAAGTTAAAAGGACTAAATAAATAATAAGACCATAAGCTTACCATTTCTCCACCAATGGATTTGGAAAAGCTGTAAAAAAACTGTTCAGGATGGTGTAATAGAGTATCCTGATAATAAGCAAAGAAATCGACGTATTGTTGACCCAAATCGACGGTCAGCCAGGTACGATTTCCAAAGGAGTCATTGAAAAAAGAATAAATATAAAAAGTAGAAGGAATACGGGGATTAAAATACTAAGGCTATAGTATTTTCTTTTATTCCAATTGCTTTTAGATTTCATAGGGACCTCCTTAGTTGTATTCAATGATAGCATAGCACGTTCTTAGATTTGCTGCACGAAAAATTTGGTGAGAAGACCAAAATCTTAGTATTTTATTAACCCCTTTTTATATAGTTCAAAAGGGAATTTATGGTATACTGTTATGAGTTACTAGAATATGCATGGAGTTTATTATGTTGAATAAAAGAAAATCGAAAAACAAAAAGAAAAAATCACATATTCCATTTCGTTTAAATTTATTATTTTTAATAGTATTCTTTTCATTTATTGCGTTGATTAGCCGTTTGGCATATGTTCAATTGGTTAAAGGGGATGAATTTGTTGCTCTCGTTCAACGAACTGAAACAACCACTTCCAAAAAAGCTGTTCCACGAGGATCTATCTATGATAGCCAAGGTCGAGTTTTAGTAGGGAACAAGCCTAAATTATCGATTAACTATACAAGACCTGCAGATGCGAAAGCCTCAAAAATGTTAGAAATCGCCAAAAAATTAACTTCATTGATTTCAGTCGATACTTCTGAATTAAAAGAGCGTGATTTGAAAGATTATTGGGTAGCTTTAAATCCTGACAAGTTAGATGGATTACTGACGGCTGAAGAAAAGAAACAAATTTCAAAAGAAAACCTCTCTTCAAGTCAAACGTATGAGATGCAATTAGCTCATATTCCTTCAGATGAGTTAAACTATAGTGAAGCTGAAAAACAAGTGATTGCTATTTTCACAAAGATGAATAGTGCTTATTCTCTTTCAACTGTTACGCTCAAAAATGAAGGAGTAACCGAGCAAGAAGTCGCAAAAATCAGTGAACGATTAGGCGAGCTTCGTGGAGTAGATATTGATTCTGATTGGGACCGTGAGTATCCAATGGGGGACATGTTAAAAACAATCCTTGGAACGGTTTCTTCTGAAAAAACAGGATTGCCTTCTTCAAAAGTAAAATCATTACTAGCTCAAGGATATTCACTCAACGATCGTGTCGGAACGAGTTATTTAGAAGAACAGTATGAGAATGTTTTAAGTGGTTCTAAGACTGTCGTTCAATCTCAAACGAATACAAAAGGACAAGTCATCAAAAATAACGAAACTTATCCAGGGAAAGCAGGTTCTAATTTAGTATTAACCATTGATACTGAATTCCAGAAAAAAATAGAAGAAATTGCCAAAACTTCTGTTGAAGAAATGACGGACCCAGCTGCTGACCGCGTGTATATCGTTGTAATGAATCCTAAAAATGGAGACGTTCTAGGAATTACGGGTAAGAAAAAGAAATTTGATGGGAATTTCCAATCCAATGGAGTGGAAGACGATGCCTTAGGAGCGATTAACAACTCATTTGGAATGGGGTCAGTAGTTAAACCAGCGACGGTTCTATCGGGTTATATGGATGGAGCATTGACGCTTGAAGATAATAAAATAGTCGATGAACCGATTGAATTTGAAGCTTCTAAACCGAAGAGTTCATGGTTTAATCGCAATGGACAAATTGAATTAACCGATTTAGATGCATTGGAACGCTCTTCAAACGTATATATGATTAAATTAGCGATGAAAATGGGCGGACAAGCAGAATACGTGAAGGGCGGAAAAATTGAATATCAATTTAAGCCTATTTGATAAATTGCGTGAATATTATGCTCAATTTGGATTTGGGTGTAAGAACTGGAATTGATCTACCAAATGAAGGAAAAAGGATATAATGGTGGAACAGCCGATGCCTTTTTCTGCACTTGACTTTGCGTTCGGTCAGTTTGACTTATATACACCGCTTCAATTGGCTCAATATATGTCTACGATCGCTAACGGAGGAACACGTATTGCTCCTCGTTTAGTGAAAGAGATTCATGAAACGAGCCCTAAAGGTGGAATTGGAAATCTAGAGGATGTCATTCCAACCAAAATTATGAATACCCTTCAAGTCGAAAAGAAAATTCTAGATCATATTAAAGAAGGGTTATACCGTGTTACTCATGGGGAGAACGGAACATCTGCTTCTACTTTCAAAAATTACTCTCCTGAAGTGGCTGGTAAAACAGGGACTGCAGAAGCATTCTATTCTGGGCCAAATCCTGCTTATAAGAATGAGGCTGTAGAAAACTCAACATTCATTTCGTACGCTCCGTATGATAATCCTGAAATTGTTGTGTCTGTAGTAGCACCATACTTTAAAGATGGATCGCCATCAGATTATGCTGCTAAAATTGCAAAAAAAGTGTATGAAGCTTATTTTGGTAAAAAAAGTAATTCTGAAACCAATGCTGCAACAGTAAATACACAAGTACAACAAAATAACAGACAATAATTCGAAAATGAGTGATAGTTTTATCACTCATTTTTTGTCTTTAAAGTTTAGTAAAATCGATTGTTGAAATACTTAAAACCAATTATAATAAAGCAAAATGGAGGCGAAATTATGGATTTTACAGAAAAAACAATTCAAAGAGATATTAAATATTCAGGACGTATTTTTACAGTAACACAAGATATCGTAGAGCTACCGAATGGGAAAACTTCTACGCGAGACCTCGTATTTCATACGGGAGCAGTAGCAGTACTCGTGATTCGTGACGGGAAAATGTTACTGGTTCGTCAATATAGAAAACCATTAGAAATGCACTTCTTGGAAATTCCAGCAGGTAAATTAGACTCGAAGGAAGAAGTGCCTCTAGAAGCTGCAAAACGTGAATTAGAAGAAGAAACAAACCTTGTTGCCGAAGAATGGGTGAAGATGATGGAAATGGTCTCAACGCCTGGTTTCTGCGATGAGAAAATTACATTATTCCAAGCAAAAAATGTGACGGTCAAAGAAAATGCGAAACCAGCAGACGAAGATGAATTCGTCGAAATCTTATGGATGCCGCTAGAAGAAGTGATGCAAAAAATCCAAACGGGTGAAATTGCGGACGCGAAGACGATTATTGCAGCACAATATGCTTGGATGCATAAAGGAGAATAATCAATGCCAAATGAACCTTTATTAACGAGAAAATCGTATAAAGAACAATTAGAAAAACAGAATCTAGAGTTAGAAGAACTAGAAACTAGGCAAGAGCGAAGAGACAGCCGTGGACGCTCTTATGAAAAGGAGGAAGAGTTGTACGCTGAACGCGAGGAAGAAGTTTCACAAGTACACCGCACCCCAAAATCAGGGCTCAAAAGATACAATCATTTTCTAAATGTATGGCTGGTTTCTGTCATTGTGATTTTAATCATTGTGATTGCGATTCAAATGTTCTTTTAAACGTGGTGTATAGCTAAAAAAAATGGTATAGTAATGGTTGATATTTAAAACAAAGAGGATTCATAAATGAAACTAAATAAAGGAATTAGAATAGCATTGTGGTCTATTCCATTTTTACTATTTTATGCGTATATTTGGCATAAGGGATTTGAGTATCCAGTTGTAGATGACATTATGATTAACCAAACCATTTTGTCTCATGAAAGTATGCTGTTGCCATACATGGGAATAGGACTATCCTCTATTCTCGTAGCTCTTCAAAAGATTTTCCAGAATTGGAATATTTATTTTATTTTTCTGGTTGCGACATACTGTGGAAGCATCAGTGTTTTTAACGACTTTTTCTATAAGAAAAAATTATATGTATTGATTCCGTTAACACTTCTTATGCAATGTGTGCTGATTAAGTATTTTTCGTTTTCTGTAATCTCATACTTGGTTGCAGCAGCAGGAATTTTATTATTATTTAATCAGTCTCTAGTAATGGGAATATTGACTGTAGTAGTAGGAATTTCAATCAGACCTCAAATTGCGTCTAGTTTGATTGTGTTGGTTTTACCCTTCCTTATTTATGAGATTCTAAAGAATAAGAAATGGAAGGAAATGCTTATTCTTATAGGGATTGTATTATCCATTAATATATCCAATAAAGTTTATTCGATGACTCGACCAGATGTTCAGGAGTATCTTAAATGGAATGAACTAAGTACTAATCTTAGAGATTTCCCAGAAATTAGTTATGATAAGCACCGTGAAGAATTTGAAAAAATGGGTATTAGTGAAAATGATTTAAAAGTTTCGACTTATTGGTTGTTCGCTGAAAAAAGAGCTTTGAATAATGAAATGTTGGAAAAAATTCAGTCAGTCCGTTCAATTACAGAGAAATATTCCTTTGATATCCCTCAGTTTATCAATGATTATTTTCAAAATGTTATCCTAGTAGCGTATCTCATATTATTTTCTGTTTGGCTACTTCTTTTTAGACCAAAAAATATATGGGCTTGGTTATTACCCATTACTCCGTTTATGTTAATTGGAGCACTCTTTGTTCGTCAGAGGGTAGTGGAAAGAGTTTATTTACCATTGATGGTATCATTTTTAATGTTCTTTTTTATTTACTCACCTGAATTCTATGAAAAAAGAAAATGGTTTAAAAAGAAAGTGGTATTTTTATGTGTACAAGGGCTTTTACTAATCGCAGGATATAAATGGTTAGAATTTATGAACCAAGAATGGTATTGGTTCCCAACAATTAGTGATTCAATGAATACTACATATTATCAAGTGGTGAAAGACCATTCAAATCAATTAATCGTATTTGGAGGATATGGTACACTTGTAAATTCACAACCTTCACTTTCTACCTTCAGAATTCGATCAGGGCAAGTTGTTAATCATACAACGACACTAGGAAATTGGCAGACTTTTTCACCTCATTATAGTCAATTATTAAATAGCTATAAGATTGATGATTCTGAAAAATTTATTATCTTCTTCAATTGATAACGATAATGTTATTTTTCTTTTTGGGCAAAAAGATTCTGGGAATATGAATAGTGTCATTAAAATTATGAAGGAACATTACAACAAAAAAATGTCTACTTTGAAGAGGTCGAGAAAGTAACCGCTGAGATGAGTATTTTTTTAAACTAAAAGAAAAAAATAAGGAGAAAAAAATGCAAAAAGAGAATTGGTTATATCGATATGGCAAAAAGGATTAGCCATTATTTTTAGTAATTATTGGACATATAACCTATACACCGAAAACGGGTAGAACAATCGTTTATCTATTCCACATTCCTTTATTTTTTTCTTTTTTTATCGGGCTTTACATTTTCGATAGATAAATATAAAAAAATTTCCGTACTTTTTTTCTGGAATAAGTTTAAAGGATCGTTGTACCTTTTTATTTTTAATGAATGTATTTGTATTTTTTTGGTGCAACTTTTTTATTTTTATATCCTGACCAAGTGTTAAGTTTTAATGTAATCCGATTTGCTAAACAATTACTTTTTCTCGGATAGATTGCATATTTATTTCCAATTATGGTTTTTTTAAATGTATTATTTTTTTATCTGAAATAGTTTGTTATTTTATTTTTAAAATATGCGCAAGAAGTGAAGTTTCAAATAGCCGTTGCTATTAGTTTAATACTCCTAGTTTTCATAGGTCAGAAAGTTTATGAAGCAAACTGGTATTTAATTTGGAACTGGGATTTAGTTCCAGTGTCTACTATCTTTATTTTATTAGGCGTGATTACCAGAAAACATTTATCATTGATTGAAAAGTACTTAACACTTAAGTTTTTTTACCGATTGCTTCCATAATCAGTATTACAATAGGCTTATTAAACTATAGACTAAGTGGCTATAAAGTAGATTTATACTACCAACAAATAGGCAATCATTTTTTATTTTACATAGCCGCTATTTCAGCAATTTGGGCTACGATTACTTTTTTTAAAGTTATTCCTGAAGTTGAGTGGTTTAAAGCAATTGGGCGGAAGACGTTGATTTATTATGGGGTCCATTCACCAATTGTTCTTGTGCTTGTTGAAAAACTAGTGGGACAATTGGCTTCAAAATATACAGGTATATTTATAAATGGATATGTTTCAACAGCACTTACAACACTTTTAGCTATTATCGGTTGTGAAATTATTGTGAGAATATTTAGGGGGACCAATTTCCCCTTTGGAATACAAGTTTTAGGAGAAAAAAATGAATAGAAATAACCCAATTTTATATATCGTTATTCCTTGCTATAACGAAGAGAAGGTTCTGCCGTATACGAATCCCATGTTTATTGAAAAAATTGAATCTTTAATTAATACGGGACAAGTACATTCGAGCAGTAAAATCATGTATGTCAATGATGGGAGTAAAGATCAAACGTGGGAATTAATTCAACAATATGCAAAAGAAAATAGTCATGTTGTTGGAATTGCACAAAGCAGAAATCGAGGGCATCAAAGTAGTGTTTTAGCAGGGATGGAAGAAGCTGCTAAATTTGCAGATATCGTTATTACGATTGACGCAGATGGTCAAGATGATATTAACTGTATGGACAAAATGGTTGAAGAATTTAAAGATGGTTCAGAGATCGTTTACGGTGTTCGTGATAATCGTGATACGGATTCTGCTTTTAAACGTATTACTGCTGAAGGTTTCTATAAAGTAATGCATTTATTTGGTGCTGACGTGGTGTTTAATCATGCAGACTACCGACTTGTTTCAAAAAGATTTATAATGGAACTTACAAAGTTTAAAGAAGTAAATTTATTCCTTCGAGGAATTATGCCACTTGTAGGCTTTAAGTATTCCTATGTGACTTATAAACGTCATGAACGAATTGCTGGAGAAAGTCACTATCCTCTATCAAAAATGCTTGGATTAGCAATTGACGGAATTACAAGTTTATCCATTAAACCAATTCGAATCATTACTGCAATCGGCGTTCTAACTTCATTCTTCAGCTTTGCGTTAATTATTTGGGTGCTTTGGGCTAAATTCTCAAATAACTCCGTTGCTGGATGGGCGAGTACTTATGCCATTGTCAGTCTGCTTGGCGGGGTACAGTTAATCAGTCTTGGCGTTATCGGTGAATACATCGGTAAGATTTATTTAGAAACCAAGGAACGCCCTCGATATATTATTGGTGAGCGTACATATGATGAAAAAGATTAGTTTTTCTTTTCATTTTTGAAGCCATTATGATAGGATAAAACATATATAGAAAACACATTGATGGAAAAGGGTTTTTAACAAAGCTTTTCAGGGAGGAAGATCCTGACTGCAAGTCTTCCAAGTCACGTTTCAAACTTTTCACTTCCGGAGTGACCATTGGGATTCACTGATGAATAATGGTTCGGGTCGCCCCCGTTAACAGCGTCCAAGTGTCTTGAGCCTGCCTCAAGGAACAAGGGTGGTACCGCGAAATTTCGTCCCTTATAGTCTATTGGCTATAAGGGATTTTTATTTTTATAAGGAGGATTACAATGAATTTAGAAGAAATGAAAGTGCAGTTTGATGCGATTCGTAAAGATGTGCTTGCTTCATTAGAAGAAGTAACAAACTTAAAAGAGCTCGATCAAATTCGTGTACAACAATTAGGAAAAAAAGGACCCATCACGGAAGTTCTTAAAAACATTAAAAACTTAGCCAACGAAGAGAAACCAAAAGTAGGGGCTCTTGCTAATGAATTACGTTCAGTCTTAGAAGAAAAAATCGCTTCAGTTAAAGAAGTATTAGAGGCAAAAGCGTTAGAAGAAGCATTGCAATCTGAAACGATCGACGTTACAATGCCAGGACGTCCAATGGAACGTGGAACTGCGCACGTATTAGCGCACGTTCAAGACCAAGTGGAAGATTTCTTCATCGGCCTTGGATACCAAGTCGTAGAAGGACCAGAAGTGGAATCAGACCACTATAACTTTGAGATGATGAACTTGCCAAAAGATCACCCAGCGCGTGATATGCAAGATACATTCTACATCACTCCAGAGTACTTACTTCGTACACAAACTTCTCCAGTACAAGCACGTACAATGGAAAAACATGACTTTACAAAAGGTCCATTGAAGATGTTAAGTCCGGGCCGTGTATTCCGTCGTGATAACGATGATGCGACGCACTCACATCAGTTCTATCAAATCGAAGGTCTTGTGATCGATAAACATATTACGATGTCAGACTTAAAAGGGACTCTTGAGGCATTTGCTAAAGAAATGTTCGGGGAAGACCGTGAAGTGCGTCTTCGCCCAAGTTACTTCCCATTCACGGAACCCTCTCTAGAAGTGGATATTAGCTGCTTCAAATGCGGTGGCGAAGGTTGTTCTGTATGTAAAGGAACAGGTTGGATCGAAGTATTAGGTAGTGGTATGGTGCATCCAAATGTCCTTGAAGCTGCTGGTGTGGATTCAAGTGTTTACGGTGGATTTGCCTTCGGGTTAGGTCAAGACCGTATCGCAATGTTGAAATATGGGATTGAAGATATTCGTTCATTATATACAAACGATGTGCGTTTCTTAAGCCAATTTACGAAAGAATCATAAGAGGAGGAAGAACATGAAATTATCATACGAATGGTTAAATGAATATATTGATTTATCAAAAATCACTCCTCAAGAATTAGGAGAAAAAATGTCTCGTACAGGGATCGAAGTCGATAGCGTAACGGTTCCAGGCGAAGGCTTAAAAGGACTAGTGGTTGGTTTAGCAACAGAAGTGGTTGACCATCCAGATTCAGATCACTTACACGTTGTTACAGTTGAAGTAGGAGCTGACGAGCCTCTTCAAATCGTGTGTGGTGCTCCAAATATCGCGGCAGGTCAAAAGGTGATCGTGGCGACTCACGGTGCACGCATTGCTGGCGGTCATAAAATTAAACGTGGGAAACTACGTGGCGTAGAATCTCAAGGAATGATATGTTCATTGCAAGAAATTGGTGTGTCAAGTAACTTAGTACCAAAAGAATACGAGGATGGAATTTATGTGTTCACAGATGACAGCATTGAAGTGGGAAGTGACGCCGTTCATGCATTAGCGCTTGATTCAGCAATCGTGGAACTAGACATCACTGCAAACCGTTCTGATGCGTTAAGCATGCGCGGTTCTGTTCACGAAATCGGTGCGATTTACAACTTGAAGAACAATTTAGAACCAGATGCATTCGAAAAAGGAACTTCTTCTGAAATTCCAGGCGTTGTTACAGTTTCTGTAGAAAACGAAGCAGACGCTCCTGCATACCACGCATTCTTAATTGAAGGCGTTAAAGTGGCTCCAAGTCCACAATGGATGCAAAACCGTTTAATCGCAGCAGGTGTTCGTCCAATCAATAATCTAGTGGACGTAACAAACTACATCTTAATGGAATACGGTCAACCGCTTCATGCATTTGACTACGATAAATTACCTGAAAAAGCGATCCATGTTCGTCGCGCAACTGAAGGCGAAACAGTAGTGACTTTAGATGGGGAAGAACGTACTTTAGAAAACGAAATCGTGATTACTTCAGGCGGCAAACCTGTCGCATTAGCTGGGGTCATGGGTGGATTAGATACTGAAATCTCAGACGAGACAACAACAGTCTTATTAGAAGCAGCCTTGTTCGATCCTAAAGCAGTTCGCCTAGCTTCACAAAAACATAACTTACGTAGCGAATCAAGTGCTCGTTTCGAAAAAGGCATTAACAAAGCAACCATCGTTCAAGCCGGAAAACGCGCTGCAGCATTGATTGCCGAGCTTGGTGGTGGAACAGTGAAAGAAGAATTTGCTTCTGTACAAAGCTATGACTTAGAATTACCAGTTGTAAGCATCACTCTAGAACGCTTAAATCACGTTTTAGGAACAAGCTTAACACTTGATGAAGTGAAACAAGTATTTGCACAATTAGAATACCCAACAACTGTAGAAGGAACACGTTTCGACGTGACAATCCCTGCATGGAGATTTGATATTTCTATTGAAGCAGACTTAGTAGAAGAAGTGGGGCGTATTTACGGATACGACAAGATTCCTGTAACATTACCAACAACTGAAAGTACAGTAGGTGGATTAACAGATAAACAACGCTTCATCCGTTACACTCGTCAATTCATGCAAGGGGCTGGACTTTCACAAGCATACACTTATGCGTTAACCACTCCAGAAAAATCAAAATGGTTTACGAAGAAAGACGCAACAAGTGTGCGTTTAAGCTGGCCAATGAGTGAAGACCGTAGCGAATTACGTCAATCACTATTACCAAGTTTATTAGAAGCCGTTCAATACAATGTGGCTCGTTCACAAAACAACGTGAAATTATTCGAAGCAGGACGTGTGTTCAAATTAGGTACTGCTGGAAATGAAGATTTCATCGAGAACGAAGTCATTGCGGGTATTTTAACAGGAGACGTGACAAGTGCAAACTGGAACCATAAAGCAGAGAAAGTGGATTTCTATGTGGTGAAAGGAATTCTAGAAGCGTATTTCACACAATTAGACTGCTTAGACCGTGTACGCTTCGAGCCTTTAACAGACATCGAAGAATTACACCCAGGACAATCAGCACGTATTCTTTTAGACGGAGAAGTCATTGGTTTAATCGGTAAAGTTCATCCAACGGTTCAAAAAGCATTAGACTTACAAGATACATTCGTCTTCGAGTTAGATGTGGAACCATTACTTGCAGCTAACTTACAAGAAGCAGTGATTCAATCGGTTGCGAAATATCCAAGCATGACGCGCGATATTGCTATCTTAGCACCAACTTCATTAACACATGCTGAGTTAGTGGATGTGATTCGTGAAAATGCTGGTGAGTTCTTATCAAAAGTAACGTTATTCGACGTTTATAAAGGGGAACACGTTCCAGAAGGATTCCAATCATTAGCGTATTCATTATTGTTTGTGAACCGCAATGCGACGTTGGAGGAGGATGTTATTAAGTCCGCCATGACTCGCGTAGAAGAAGCATTAGTTGCTTTAGAAAATGTATCTATTCGATAAAATAAAGTAAGTACGAAGATTATTTTATGTAGTACTATAAAAACTTAGATTACCTTCGGTTATCTTCATAATAACGACAATAGCTGTAGCGGATTGAGCCAAGGTCTCAATCCTGCCGAGCCTCAAAGATTCTCTAGAAAATAAATTTTCAAGAGAATCTAATTCGCATCGGTTACTAGTCGCTATTGTTGTTATTATAGAAACCGAGGTAATCTTTGTTTTTATACATAAGATAGCTAATCTTCGTACTTTTTTATTGTGCGAGTTAGTAAAGTAGGAATACTTCTTCTACGCTCGCTAAAAGGAAGGGCAAGGGGTATTGGCTCGAGCCGGTGTCTCTCGCCTTTGAAGCCTCAAAGCCGGGAGTAAGACCAAAGTCAAAAACGGACTCACAGCGTGAGCCCGTTTTGCTTTGTAGTCTTACCCCCGCAAGGCTGATTAGGATTAAGCGAATCACAAGTGATGAAGCTTAATTCAATCAGCTACTGCGTCTAACTCTATAGAGTATTTCGGTAAGAATAAATTCCTTACTCCAGCTTATTCGTTTCAATACTATTCCCGCTATTCTTTCAATAAACTGATTCTTTTTTGTAATCCTTGAACTTTGGTCAGTTAGGTTATTAAAAGGCACTAATGTTGTTCTACGCTCGCTGAGATGGAAGGGGAGAAGACGACATTACCAAATATGGTAATTACCATATTTGGTAATAGCGGGTTGAAAAGGGGTTTAAACACGAATTAAATAGGATGTATATAAAATTTTGTTTGGATTTTTTGAAAATCGTGTTGAAAATTCTTAAAATTAGCCGTATAATATAAGTCTAAAAACGAACAAGGAGATGTGTTATGAAAAAGAACGTTCGATATACGTTGCTCTTTCCTGGGATTGTTCTATTATGCTTTTTCTTAGTCCTTCCGTTACTAAGTAGTTTGATTCCTACAGTTTTCCCAGAAAGTAGTTTTTCTTTGCAGCTGTATATTGATTTTTTCAAAGATTCCTATTTTATGGCGGTGTTAGGACGTACGCTTAGTATTTCCTTGATCGTTACTATTTTTTGTGCTGTTTTGGGCTTGCCGGCAGCATACGTCATTTCTGGTGTTTCGAAGAAATGGAGAGGGATTCTGATTGCTCTAACGCTATTCCCACTTTTAACAAACTCTGTTATTCGAAGCTTTGCATGGATTACGATTCTTGGTAAAAACGGAGTCATTAATAATCTACTCATGATGTTTGGAGTGATTAACAAGCCATTGTCTCTTTTATATACAGACTTCTCGATTATTATCGGTTCGGTTTATTTATTCTTACCTACGATGATTATGACGTTGGTGGGGGTTCTAGAAAATATTGATGATGACCTATTAGAAGCGGCGGCAACGCTTGGGTTAAGTCCTTTAAAAGGCTTCTTCAATATTATCTTGCCACTGTCGCTACCAGGGATGATTGTCGGAAGTATTCTCGTATTTACAGGGACACTTACCGCGTATACCACTCCACAATTATTAGGTGGAAATAAAAAGATGATGTTAGCGACATTGCTTTACCAACGCGCGACAACGCTTGGGGATTGGACAAGTGCGAGTGTGATTGCGCTTGTGATGATTGTGATTACATTTGCCGTGATGAAGGCATTGAATCTCTTAGCAAAATCGATGGATAAGAGAGGTGGAGACATTGCGTAAAAATAAATTACTAACGATGATTGCGACTATTGTCTTCTTATTCCTATTCTTACCACTCGTGATTATCGTGATTACTTCCTTTGGGACAGAAGCGATTATTACCTTCCCGATTAAAGGATTTACAATTGACTGGTATATTATGGCGCTCACTTCAAAAGCTTTCATGTCGAGCTTACAACTCAGCTTACTAGTGGGCGTTGTAGCCACACTCCTTGCATTAGTGATTGGTGTGCCTGCAGCGTACGTATTATCCAGAGACCAATTTAAAGGGAAGAAATTAATGAAGGATTTCTTCTTATCGCCAACAATGATTCCAGGGATTGTCGTAGGGTATTCCCTCTATCAAATGATTGTTGTGAGTTTTAAATTCCCAATTCTACCGGGATTACTGATTGGGCACTTCCTCATTAGTATCCCATATGTGATTCGTGTCGTTGGCTCTAGTATGGAACAAGTCGATGTATCGATGGAAGAGGCTGCTTGGACACTTGGATGTACGAAGAAGAGAGCCTTTGCGATGGTGCTCTTACCAAATATCACTTCAGGAATTTTCGCGGCGTTCATGCTTTCGTTCGTGAATTCATTTAACAACGTTCCAGTATCGATGTTCTTATCTGGTCCAGGAGTGACCATGCTTCCAACGATTTTATTAAGTTATATGGAATTTAACTACGATCCATCTGTTTCAGCATTATCGGTGATTTTAATGTTTGTAACGATGGGGATTATGATTGCGATTGAAAAAACGTTGGGCTTAGCTTCCATTTCATAAGGAGAAAGATATGTCATTTGTAAAACTAACAGATGTAAATATGATCTATGATAATAAGCATCATATTTTAAAAGATTTGAATTTATCGATTGAAAAAGGGGAATTAGTGTCCTTGCTTGGTCCGAGTGGTTGTGGGAAAACGACGACGCTTCGTATTGTAGCGGGACTCCTTAGTCAAAATAGTGGAACCTTCGAATTAGACGGTGAGGATATGACGAAAGTGCCTGTCCACCACAGACAATTCGGGATGGTATTCCAAAGTTACGCATTATTCCCGCATTTAACAGTGGCTGAAAATGTTGCGTTCGGATTGAAAGTGAGAAAAGAAAGTAAAGCAGTGATTGATGAGAAAGTCGCTAAAATGCTTGAAGTGTGTGGCTTGGCTGAACTTGGAAATCGCTATCCAAAACAACTTTCAGGGGGACAAAGACAACGGGTGGCACTAGCCAGAGCACTGGTCATTGAACCAAAACTCTTATTACTCGACGAACCGTTAAGTAACTTGGATGCCAAACTTAGACTTCAAATGCGTCTAGAAATCAAACGCATCCAGCAACAATTCAAGATTACGACTTTATTCGTAACGCACGACCAAGAGGAATGTTTCTCTATTTCAGATAAGGTAGCCGTTATGAATAATGGAATTATCGAACAATACGGTACTCCTGAAGAAATCTATCAACATCCAACGACGGAGTTTGTTGCTCGCTTCATTGGATTTGAGAATTTCATCAAAGGAACAGTTCAAGAAAATCACACCGTTCAATTATCGAATGGACTCGTTATAGAAACGAGGGAACATACCAAGGAAGGCGATGTGACAGTAACGATTCGCCCAGACCATATCGAACTCTTAAACGAGGGCGATGGTGTTCTTCCAGGCGAAATTTAGTAAGAACCTTCATCGGAAAAGCGTATCAGTATGAAGTGAAAACGGAAGTGGGAGTGCTTCTTGTGAACAATCCATCCGTTTTAGAAGTAGGAAGCCAAGTATCCCTATCTTTCCCTAAAGATCATGTTATTGTGTTATAAAATAAAAATTTAAGGAGTGTACACACATGAAAAAATCAATTGTAGGTCTTGCCGTAGCATCGTTATTAGTCTTAGCAGGGTGTGGAAATAGCCAAGCGAATTTACCAAAGAATGATGCAACAACAACAGGAGGAGAGGCTTCAAAAGGAGCTTCTACAGAATTAGTTGTTTCAACATTTGGATTAAGCCAAGATATTGTAGAGCGTGACATTATCAAACCTTTTGAAGAAGCGAATGGTGTTAAAGTGACTTTAGAAGTCGGTAATGCTTCCGAACGTTTAACAAAAGTTCAAAGTGGTGGAAGTAACATTGACGTTATCGAGTTATCTCAATCAGGTTCTACAAAAGGAACAACAGAAGGATTATTTGAAACGGTGACTGAAAAAGAAATTCCAAATCTTGCTTTATTAACAGATGGGGCTAAAGAAGTGTTCCAAAACGGTGGAGGAATTCCGTTCTCTATTAACAGTATTGCAATTGTTTACGATAAAGAAAAACTTGGTCGTGAAATTAAAGATTGGAGCGACTTATGGTCAGAAGATTTGAAAGGCAAAGTGGCAATCCCTGATATTACAACAACTGGAGGCCCATTATTCTTATCTGTTGCGGCCGATAAAGGCGGAAAAGCCCTTAAAGATGATAAAGGGGAAGCTGCTTTCAAAGCACTTGAAGAATTGAAACCAAATATTGTTAAAACATATTCTAAATCCAGTGACTTAGCAAATATGTTCCAAGCAGGGGAAGTAACAGTTGCAGTTGTTGTAGACTTTGCCATTCCTACTGTGAAAAAAGCAAACTCGAATGTTGTATCTGTCGTTCCTGAATCTGGAACGTATGCAAACTACAATACAGTGAATATCGTAAAAACGCGAAAAACAAAGAAAATGCGTATAAATATGTAAATTTCCGTATTAGCACTGAAAACCAAACAGTGAAAGCTAAATCATTGAGTGAAGCTCCTGTTAATAAAGATGTAAAATTAGCAGATAACGAAGTGAAAACAATGACTTATGGGGACGTTGCGAAACGTGCAAAAACAGTTGATTTCAAACTTGTAAATGAAAACCTTAAAGCTTGGATTGACCAATGGAATAAAATCCTAAACCAATAGAATATTGAATTTTATTTAAGGACATATCAGAAACGAAATAGATGAAGCCGCTAGACGAATGTTAGACTAGTGGCTTTCTTCTACATCCTAGTTTTGATTGTTCTTATAATGGGATTCAATTAGAATAAAGAAGACAGGAAAGGGAGTGACAGTTTTGAGAATCGGTTATAAAAACGCATGGATTTTAACGATGGATGATGCCTTTACAGAATATCGAAGTGGGTACTTAGTGATGGAGGGGCACTTAATTGTTGAAGTAGGTGCGATGGATCAATTTGAGGAGAAGAAGGCAGATGATTGGATAGATGCACAGGGTGGAATCCTGCTTCCTGGATTCGTGAACGCTCATACGCATTGTGGGATGATTCCTTTCCGCTCATTAGGGGATGATTGCCCAGACCGCCTCAGACGCTTCCTATTTCCATTAGAGCAAGAAGTGGTTGACGAACCGTTAATTGCAAAGCACGGCCTATGCGATTGCGGAGATGCAGCTAGCAGGCGTAACTGCGATGTGTGATATGTATTATTTTGAAGATGCAGTTGCCAAAGTCGCCAAAGACATGAAGATGCGTTCTCTCGTAGGTGAAACGATTATCAATATGAAGACGCCCGATAGTGAAAATACTGACGAAGCCCTAGTGTATACTCAAGCATTTGTTGACAAGTGGAAAGGGGACGAACTCGTTCAGCCATTAATTGCCCCTCATGCTCCGAATACAAATACCGAAGAAGTGATGAGAGCGATTCTTGAGTTTGCTAAAGAAAACCAAGTTCCTATTACGCTTCATGTCTCTGAGATGACGTACGAGATGGATTATTTCCGAAAAACCTACAACCAAACACCCATTGAATTTTTAGAATCGCTTGGATTTTTCGAAGTGCCAGTCATTTTAGCGCACGGTATCCTCATGACAGAATCCGATATCGAAATTTTGGCGAAGTATCCAACCGTCAGCGTCGTTCATTGCATCGGCGCGAATACGAAGTCTGCAAAAGGAGTCGCACCAATTCGCAGTTTACTAGACCATGGAGTGACGGTTGGACTAGGAACGGACGGCCCAAGTAGCGGTAATACGCTGGATTTATTCATTCAAATGCGAATGGTAGCTAATTTCCATAAAACGCATCTGAAGGATCGTAGTGCGTTTCCAGCAAAAGAAATTGTGTCACTGGCGACAAAAGGTGGAGCAAAAGCACTTGGCCTTGATGAGGAAGTTGGCACACTCGAAATAGGCAAAAAAGCAGATATATTGCTTGTCGAAACGTCCTCAGTGAATATGTTTCCTGTGCATGATGCGTATGCGGCCTTGGTGTATTCTGCCAATGCCTCTAATGTCCAAGATGTATGGATTAATGGGGAAAGAGTCGTGGATAATAAGAAGCTAGTGAACGTAAGTCTAGAAGCACTTAAAAGAGAGTTGAAAGTCGAAATGACAACGTTTGAAGAGCGTGCTGTAGAACTATCGAACCAATTATCATTCAAATAAAGTAAGTACGAAGATTATTTTATGTAGTAGTATAAAAACTTAGATTACCTTCGGTTATCTTTATAATAACGACAATAGCTGTACCGGGAGTAAGACCAAAGACAAAAAAGGATTCACAGTGTGAATCCTTTTTGCTTTGTAGTCTTACCCCCGCAAGGCTAATTAGGATTAAGCGAATCACGAGTGATGAAGCTTAATGCAATCAGCTACTGCGTCTAACTCTATATTGTTTTTTAAGTAAGGAATAAATTCCTAACTCCTGCTAATTCGCATCGATTACACTCGCTATTGTTGTTATTATAGAAACCGAGGTAATCTTTGTTTTTATACATAAGATAGCTAATCTTCGTACTTTTTTATTGTGATAGTTTATAAAGTGCTAATACTCCTTCTACGTTCGCTGAGAAGGAAGGGAAGAGGATGACATTACCAAATATGGCAATTTTGTATCATTTTTGATACGTATCATAAATGATACAAAAGAAGATGTAACAAAAATGTGACGTCACATTTTTGTTACATCGTAAATTTTAGACAAGAACACAGCACCAAGGACATTCAAGGAATGTCTTTGGTGCTGTGTTTATTGGGTTGAGGTTATTTTTTTACATATCCATTTTTTTCTAATTTTTTAACAGCTTCACTATAATATAGTGGATCATTTTTTGGTGGATATTTCTTTGGATTACGTTTGTTTAGTTCTACAAAGTCCATTGTATTATAGTCAAACGTGTTTTTACGGGTATATACCCCGTCCTTAAATTCAAGCGTTCCTTCGATTCCCTTAACACCTTTTGTTTCGTCAAAAGCCTTTTGTATTGTTACTTTAAATTGTTCTGGATCTTGACCCATTTCTTTTGGATTATAAACATAAGTACCTTCTTGTTTATAAACAACGTCATCTTTGTAGTAGTACTTCAATGTAACAGTAACACCAGGCTCTTTGTATTCGTAAGTTGCTTCGCCTGTTTGATTGCTTTTAGCAGATTGAGTGGTCGTCGCTTTTGTAGTTGCAGCTTGAGTAGTAGGTGCTTGTGTAGTTGCTTGAGCAACGGTTGTTTGCGCTGAAGTTTCATCAACTTTCTTTTCTCCACTTTGACATGCTGCTAGAGCAAAAGCAGTCGATAATAATGCAATAACTTTATAAGTCTTTTTCATGATTTTCTCCTTAAACATCGATTATATTATTTTTGTTGGAAACCAGCTTCTAAAAGTACTTTTTTCATGGCTTCGAAGCTCGTAGAATATTCATTCAGTTTAAATTTAGGATCAATTTCTTTTAGCTTAGCAACATCAATTTTTGTATAATCCATATCAAAAGTTTGGATTAGTTTTTCACCTTCAGTTTCAAGCTTAACGAGAAATCCTTCCATATCTTTGAATTGTTCCTTCGTAATTTTATAAGTTGCTTCAACCGTTTCTTTTTGTGCCTTAGCAATGATTTCTTTTGTTTCCTCTGTTATGCCAGGTAATGATGTAAAGTCAAAGATATTCTTAGAAATCTGTCTAGTCACTTGATCACCTTTATGATAAATGATCATAGTTGTAATGCTTCCTGGAAGAGAAATTTCGAATACAGCTTGTTCTTCCTTGGCGTTGGGATTGTCTGTTTGTGCAACGGTTGTTGGCGCGGTAGTCGTAGGAGAAGCCGTTGTTGTTTGCGTCGTTGTTTGCGCGACAGTGGTTTGAGCTTGCGTCGTTTGGACTACCGTTGTAGGATCCTTTTCTTCGGAATCTTTATTTTGTCCACAAGCAACCAGAAAGAAACCACATGTGGCAAGAAGAGCCAATTGTTTGGTACGTGTATTCATATTAATTTCCTTTCATAACGATTCCTTCGAGGATCAAGTAAGACTATTGAACTACTTTGAATCCTTCTTTAACTAGGAAGTTTTTAGTAACTTCATAGCTTACTGTATTATCATCTTTTGGTTTAAAGCTTGGAACGAGTTCTTTTAATTTAGCAAAGTCTGTTTTTGAATAGTCGATGGTAAAGTTTTGGATGACTTTACCATCTTTGAGCTCAACTGATGAAGAGATTCCTTCTACACCTTTATAAGCTGCAAAAGCTGTCTCGAGTTGTGTTTTGATTTGTTCTTCAGTAGCTTGAGTTTCCATTTCTTTTACGTTGTAAACATTCTCAGTCGTTTGTTTTACAAGAACGTCACCTTTAGAGTACATGATTACACGAGAAGTTACGCCCTTATCAGACTGTTCTAACACTGTTTTCTTTTCACCATCAGTTGCTGCAGTAGTTGTAGCTACCGTAGTTGTTGTTGGAGCGGTTGTTGTAGCAGTAGTAGTTGTTTCTTTTGTGGTAGATGATGTAGTAGTGGTTGTACTATTATCTTTTTGACCACAACCAGCTAATACTAAACCTGTAGTAAATAAAATGGCTAATACTTTCGTTTTTTTGTTCATGATCTTTTCCTCACTTTTCTTGTTTTAATTATAGGAAAACCGGACGAAGAGTATATTCTTCCCCCGGTTTTATGAATATCCTTTTATTTCTTTTCTTTGTATCCAGCTTGTAATAAAGATTCTTTAGAAGCTTTAAAGCTGATTTTATCGCCGTCTCCAGCGAATTCTTGAGGGAATGCTTTTCTTAACTCAGAAACTTTAGCTTTAGTGTAATCCACTGTTAAAGTTTGAATAAGAGTACCATCTTTAGATTCAATACTAGCAGTAACGCCATCAACAGCTGTATATTTATTATTTACTCCTTCGATTTGTTTTTTAGCGTCTTCTTCAGTTACGCCTAATTGCTTTAAATCATAAGTATTTGTAGCAGTTTGTTTTGTTACTAAATCGTTATTATAGTAATAAGTTAAAACTGAGTTTACTCCGTTTTGATTTAATTCAAATGAAGATGATTCTTCTTTACCGCATCCTAGTAATACGAATAGTGCTGCGAAAAACACAGCGATTAATTTCAAGGTTTTTTTCATGAAATTCATCCTTTCAATTTGTAATATATTTGTATTATAAATCTAAAGATTCTATTATGCAAGAAATTTTTGTAAAATTCTTGGGATTATCTAAAGAGAAGCATGTTCATTAGTTAGATTTTATAGGGATATGCTATACTTAATCTATCGTGAAATGGAGGAAAGAAAATGAATCAAACAATCGATTTCTTAAAAGAATTAGTAGCCATTCCATCTCCAACAGGGTACACAAAAGATGTTCAAGATTATTTAATTGAAGTGTTAACGGATATGGGATACCAACCAAAACGTACAGCGAAAGGGCTTGTCATTGTAACCGTAGAAGGAGCAAACGATAAAGAGCAACGTGCTATTACGGCTCATATTGATACGCTTGGAGCGATTGTAAGAGCAGTGAAACCAGACGGACGTTTGAAGTTGGATCGTATTGGTGGTTTTGCTTGGAATATGATTGAAGGAGAAAATTGTACCGTTCATATTGCCTCAAACGGAAATACGGTTTCAGGAACGATTTTATTGCATCAAACGAGTGTTCATGTATATAAAGAAGCCGGAACGGTCGAACGGAGTCAAGATAATATGGAAGTTCGATTAGATGAGAAAGTCACTAATGAAAAAGAGACGCGAGCTTTAGGAATCGAAGTGGGAGATTTTGTTTCTTTTGATCCACGATTTGTTGTCACACCAACCGGATTTGTTAAAAGTCGATTCTTAGATGATAAGGTTAGTGCAGCAATTTTACTTACCTTATTGAAGAAATATAAAAAAGAGGGAATTACCTTACCGGTAACGACTCACTTTATGTTTAGCTGTATTGAAGAAACGGGGACTGGAGCTAACAGTAGTATTCCTTCTGAAGTGGTTGAGTTTCTTGCAGTGGATATGGGAGCGATGGGGGACGACCAACAAACCGATGAATATACGGTTTCGATTTGTGTCAAAGATGGGTCTGGACCTTATAACTATGATTTCCGTCAACAGTTAGTCAGTCTTTGCAAGGAAAGAGATTCCGTTTAAACTAGATATTTATCCTTATTATGGAAGTGATGCTTCTGCAGCGATGCGAGCTGGGGCAGAAGTAAAACATGCACTGCTAGGAGCAGGAATTGAATCGAGTCACTCTTATGAAAGAACGCATATCGATTCTATTGAAGCCACAGAGTCCTTAGTGGATGCTTACTTATTAAGTGATTTAATCGAAGAATAACCGTAACCCTTCCCATAGATTTGTGGGAAGGTTTTTTTGCTTAAAAATTTGGAATATCTTTATTGACAGCACTCCCCCTCAAATAGTATACTCTAAAACGTAAAACTTACGATTTAAGAAAGTGGGAGATGAATGAATAAAAAAGAGAAGGTATTTCTAGGTGGAGCAGTTGCCTTAGGGCTTGTCTTCGCTTCAGGAATGATTTTAGCCAATCAACAAAGTCAAGTGAATCAAGTAGCAGAAAGTACGGTTGAACAAACGACGATTTCTCCTGAGCAGATGGCGAAGTATGAACAAGCTGCAAAGGAAATTAAAGAGAATAAACCTAAAACAATTGTGGGAGAAGTTTTTGAAAATGGGTATCTAAAGAAACATGGAGACCATTACCATTTTGTGTTTGGGACTCCACCTTCTGATGCGATTTATGAGCAAAAGAAACAAATTAGCCAAAACAACCATTCAGATGATGATTATGTCTTTAATCCAAAAGATATTGTGAGTGAAAATGAATTAGGGTTTGTGGTGAGACACGGTGATCACTATCACTTTATTTATCGTTCACAACTGGCAAATGCTCAAACCGTTACTAGAGAAGATGAAACGGGGAAAAAACGGACTTGTAAATTACTCCGAATTCCTCATGGGGATCATTTCCATGATGTACTAGACTGTGGGGATGGAAGTGCTAATTATACTTTTGATGATGAACCTACCTCTCATACTGGAGGCGGAACGAGTGGGACAGTTGCTGCTGCTTCTACTCCTTCAAGACAACATCAAAATAGTACGGCTACAACACCTACCGTTCAAACGTCTACAACAGATATGACGACACCAGGAGATAAAGAATTAACCTTACAATCTCCTGAAATTCAAAAATATTTGGATTATATTACGTATGCATATGGTGTAGAAAGAGATAGTATCAAATTCGAGTCAGTTACCAATGATCAAGGTGAATATATTGGAAAGTATTTGCCTTTCAAAATATGGAGCAAGGGCAAGATAAAAATCATATCCATCCTTGGGTGATTCCATTGAAAAGATTTGAAGTGCCGAATTCTGATCCATCGATTCCTGCAGAAGTGAGACTTTCACAGGAAATTGATTTAATTGCACGACGTATGGGAATTTCTCGTACAGCGATTCGTATTGTTAATGGACGTTTTGATATTCCACACGGTGACCACAGTCATTCAATGAATATCGTGAATAAAGATGGGATTGAAGCTTACGAAAAAAATAAATTGCCTGGAATCGTTCCACCATTTGTGGCAGGGGATTTAAATGAAGAAGAAGTGTTTCAAAAAATTGACGAGGTGAAAACTCGCGCCCAAGAGAAATACAAAGATGATCCAGTTGCTTTAAATCGAATTTTAGTGGCTTTAAATGAATATAAAGAGCAAGTGCAACAAAAAGGGAATTCAACAGAAGGCTTTCTTAAAGGACTAGAAAACTTTGAAAAGAAAGTCGTGAATAAAGAACAAGATGTTGAAAATTCGGTAACACCGCAAGAGCAAAAGATGAATGCAACTCATGAAGAAACAATTCGTAAGATTAGTGAGTTATCATTGAAAGACTACGGAGTTACTGCTGATGAGCTAAGAGATTTAGCTACAAAAGCAAGAGAAAGTGGAAAAGAAGCGCAAGTGAATGCAATTGCTTCATTAATTCAAGCATTACGGGATGCTAACGATCGTATTAGCATTGAAGGGATGCGCTATTTATACTTCCTTACACAACACGTACTAGACCAAGAATTACCATCTGCTTAAGAGAAGAAGTGGCTGGCCTCATCAAACGATATATGGGATCTCGCTTGAACTTTGGAACGACAGCCGTTGAAGCGCTCATTATTGAATCTTATCGTACTAAATTAGCGATTAAAGAAGCGCACGCGAACTTTAATGGCAAAGTTGAAGGTACCATTGGTAAGAATCTAAAAGAGATTATGACACCGGCTTCTGCTGATGAGTTAAGTATTTTAGAGGAAGCAAAAGACTTCTCTGAAGGCACTTTAGATGAAGCAGATAAAGATAATAGTATTCCAAAGAGCTCTATTTTAGACAAAAAAGTAGAGGAAAAATCTACTGAAGTAACAACAGTGTCTTCAAGCACTTCAGAGACACCATCCACTTCTACTAAGGAGAGTACCGAGGAAAAGAGCACAAGTGCTCCTGAAACAGAAGCTTCAACCTCTCAAGAAGTTACAACAGAAGCTCCTAGTGAGACGACGAGTGAACCAACGCAAAAATAGTGGGAAAAGAATAAGGAAATTGGGAATCAATCTCTTAATTTAAAAGGAAGAAAATATGAATGAAAAGCATGTCAAATGGTCTATTTTGGAACTTTGACATGCTTTCCTTTTAGTCAAAAAAAGAAATTATGTTATACTAATACAGCATTCTATACGAAGGAGGGGTTTAAATGAGCGTAATGCACTTTGGAGATAATACTTGGATTAACATCAATTCAGATTTGATTAGTGAATACTCATCCATTTATGATACGTATGAAATCGATGATGAAATGATTGAATATGCACTGGATAAAAATGAGCGAGCACATATGGAATATAACCGTCGAACGAAAACGCTGGTTGTTATTTATAATGTATTAAACTTGTCTAAAGAAGAGAACCACTATGAAACGATTCCGTTAACATTCATTGTTCGTCAAAATCAAATTGTCACGATTTCAAATAGTCAAAATGAATACATTATCGATGCGATCGTAGAAGAGTTGGAAGAGAATCTTCATTGGAATGTGTTTAATCTTTTACTGCATAGCCTTTTTGTCATTTCGGAGCATTACTTCCCAGTAATTGAAAAATTAAATAAAGAACAGCAAAATATTAGCAAACTCCTTCGAAAGAAAACGACTAAGAATAATTTATTTGCACTTTCCGATTTGGAAATTGGTGGAATGTATTTAGTATCTGCCACTAAGCAAAATGCAGTTGTATTAGAGCAATTGAAAACGCAACAAGCCTTTAAAGAATTCGATGATTTTGAAAGAGAGCAATTGGAAGACAATATTATCGAGGCAAAACAATTAGTTGAGATGACAGATTTACATCTTCAAATTTTTAAGACAAATTTCCGGAACATATAACAATGTTTTTGAATAATAATTTGAATGATACGATGAAATTTTTAACAGTTATTTCTATATTGATGACGATTCCAGATATCGTCACGGGATTTTTTGGAATGAACGTTCAAATTCCTTTGACGGAACTACGATATGGATGGGCCATTATTCTCTTCATCATTGCGCTCGGTTGGATGGGTGCACTCAAAGTGATTCAAAAGCTAATGAAAGATTAAAAAAGAGCAACTTCCCTGGTTTGAGGAAGTTGCTCTTTCGTTATTTCATTCGTTTTGCTTTTTCGGTATTGGCGAAGTGGAGTTTTGCGACTTTACGTAAAGTATCCATTCCGTTATGTTTTAGAATTTTTGCAGCAATTTGGTCCACATTGCTTCCAGCACCACTTGGTAGTTTATACCCGAATTCTGTACTTAATGAGTCTAAACCATCCAGGAAAGCGCATCTAGCAATCATTGACGCCGCCGCTACAGCGATATGATGGCTTTCGCCTTTTGTAATAAAGTACGTTTTATTTTTATCGACTAAAGGCTGTCCTTTTAAATAACGATAATATAATTCTGGTTTACAAAATTGATCAATTAAATACCCTTCAGGTGATTCTGGCATTATTTTTCACTTAAGAGACGTAAGGCTTGGTTATGAAGAAGAGCCTTCATTTCATTTAAGTTTTTGACTTGTTGAACCTCATTGTATTTTTCAGGCCAAAGCGTCAATAATTTATACGAAATGACTTCTTTAATTTTAGGAACGAAAGCTCGGATTTGTTCATCCGTTAAATCTTTAGAGTCTTTCACTCCCATTTTTTTAAGAAGAGGGATATTTTCTTTTGAAACGTAAGCACTAGCAACCGTTAAAGGACCAAAGTAAGCTCCATTTCCAACCTCATCGCTTCCCATCACGCTCCAAGAAGAAAAATCCTTTGGAAGAGAAGGCGTGTCTTTTGATTTCTCTTCAGATGTTTCAATCAAGGATTCCAGCTGATTCTTTTGAATAAACGTTTCAATGCCTTTTCCTTGAAATAGCACTTTTCCAGATTGATAGGCCGTAATGGTTAAGCCGTCAATCTTCAACCTTAAAACGGCGTGTGGAGGAGGGGACTCTACATATGAAGGATATTTTGCTTCTAATGCGGAAACCTGTTCGGGTGATAGTGTTAATGTTAATGAATTCATAGTAATCCTCCTTGTTCTTTTTAAGAATACCATGAGAACATTTAATCGTCTACTCCTTCAAAAAGAGGATTATTCGTGTTTTTTTGCTCAGAAAATGGTAAAATAAGGTGATATTATGAGGAATGGAGATGATCTATTGTGAAACAACCGAAATTAAGAGTTAAAGCAGTCATTGCCGGCAAATCCTATACGATTATTGGGAAAAAGTCTCAACAAGAAATGCAAAGTATTGTGAGAGTCTTACAAGAGCAATTAGATCAAATCACCCGAGTATCAGACAAATTATCGAATGAAGAAGTAGCACTCCTTGCAGCGATTAACGCTATTTCAAATCAATTCGAAAAACAAGAAGAAGTCGTCGCATTGAAGAAGCGAGTAGAGCAGTTAGAAAAAGAAGTGCAAAATGCGCATCATAAGCGACCTTCCATTGACTCAAAAAGAAAACAAGAATTAGAAAAACAATTTGAATTACAACAAGATTTGTTGAGAAGGTAGGGTTTATGATTACATTAATCATTTTATTTTATTTAATCGTTGGAATCTATACGGGTGCCCGTAGAGGATTAACATTACAATTAGTTTATATTGCGGGTTACTTTATTACCTTTTTAGTGGCATTATTTACGCATGAAAAGCTAGCTAAATTTTTATCGGTATTTATTCCGTATCCGTCCTATGTTCCCGGAAATCAATTAGCGATTTTCTCTCAAGAACAAGCAATGAATTTAGACCACTCATTTTATAGATTGATTTCATTTTTAGTGATTATGATTTTAGGTTGGTTAGTGGTTCGTTTCTTAGGATATATTGCGAGTGAATTAACATTTTTACCATTATTAAAACAATTTAATACAATCAGCGGTGCGGCATTAGGATTCCTTATGAACTATTTATTTATTTATTTTGTTCTTTACGCGATTGCGATGATTCCACTGGCACCAGCACAAAAAATGATTGAAGGCGGACTGCCAAACTTTATTATTACCAAAACTCCAATTGTGACACAAATTGTTTCAAGTTGGTTATTACCTAAATAAAAACGAGAGCGTGGAACAGATTTGTTCCACGTTTTTAAGAAAGAAGGACTGTTATGAATTCGAAAATCGAAAAGGTTTTAGAATTTGATAAAATTAGAGCCCAATTAGCTGAATATGCTACCTCTGAAAAAGGAAAACAAATGATTAAAGAACTTCCAATAGAGGTGGAAGAAAAGGCGATTCAAATTAAAATTGAAGAAACAGCAGATGGAGTTGAGCTTCTTCGCTTAAAACAAGGGATTCCGATTCCACGGTTGAAAGATATTAGTTTTGCTTTGAAACGATTGGAATTAGAAGCGGGGTTAAATGGGCGCGAATTAAGTGATATTTTACGAGTGCTGACGACAACGCATGAAGTAGAACGTTTCTTTGAAAAAGTCGAAGAAGAAGAGATTGCATTAAAACGTATCCCCCGACTAGTTGAAAAATTAGAAAGTATCCCTGAAGTGACGAAAGAGCTAGAAGCATCGATTCGAGAGGATGGATATGTATTAGATAGTGCATCTCCTACTTTACATGGAATTCGCGTAGGCATTCAGAAAACGGAACAAGAAATTCGTCGCCAAATGGATCAATATCTCACTGGTAAGAATGCCCAGTATTTAAGTGATACGATTATCACCATTCGTAATGACCGTTATGTACTTCCAGTAAAAGCAGAATATAAATCTGTATTTGGAGGTACTGTACATGACCAAAGTGCAACGGGACAGACTCTTTTCATGGAGCCTCAAGCAGTTGTTAATTTGAATAATAAATTACGAGAATATCAAGTCCAAGAAAAGCGTGAAGTAGAACGCATTTTATGGGAACTTTCTCAAAAACTCATGCCATACACGAATTCATTGCATCAAAATCATTATGTATTAGCACGATTAGACGTAGTGAATGCAAAGGCTCTATATGCTAATGAAATAAAGGCAACAGAACCTATTATTGACCGTCAGAATCATGTGGCACTTTGGAAAGCATGGCACCCATTATTAGACCGTGAGAAGGCTGTCGCAAACGATATTATTCTTGGAGAAGAGTATCAAGCGATTGTTATTACAGGGCCGAATACAGGGGGGGAAAACAATCCTCTTGAAGACGGTTGGAGTCATTCAATTAATGGCACAAATGGGACTCTATATTCCTGCGGGCGAAAATAGCCGTGTAGGAATCTTTACCGAGATTTTTGCAGATATCGGGGATGAGCAATCGATTGAACAAAACTTATCAACGTTCTCATCTCATATGTCCAATATTGTTTCTATTTTGAAACAAATCAATAATAAGAGCTTGCTTTTAATCGACGAAATTGGATCAGGGACAGACCCCCAAGAAGGCTCGTCTCTTGCGATTGCGATTCTTGATTATATTGCAAGTAAGCAAAGTTATGTGATTGCTTCGACTCACTATCCAGAGTTGAAAGCATACGGGTATGACCGCCCTAAAACCATTAATGCGAGTATGGAGTTTGATGGAGATACTCTTCAGCCAACGTACCAACTCCTACTTGGAGTACCAGGGCGTAGTAATGCCTTTGATATTTCAAAACGTCTTGGGTTACCATCTATCATTATCGACCAAGCGCGTGGGCTTCTTTCTGAGGAAGACCAAGACTTGAATGCGATGATTAGTGACCTTGAGCAAAAACGTCGCCGTGCGCAGCGTGATGCCGATAAGATGCGTCATCAATTAGAGTTAAGTACACAGTTATTAGAAGATTTGCAAAAGGAAACTGAACTGTTTAAAGCAAATAAAGCAAGACTTCTGGAAGAAGCTAAAGAGCGTGCAAATTCTTTAATTGAACAAAGTAAGGATGATGCGGATAAAATCTTGTCAGAAATCCGTGAATTACAACTGAGAAGTAAACAAAGTACGGTTAAAGAACATGAAATGATTGAGAAAAAGACAGCTTTAACAGACTTGAAACATGAGCAAGCCTTGAAGAAGAATAAGGTGCTTCGCAAAGAAAAAGCGAAGAAGGCGCTGCAAGTCGGACAAAGTGTCGAAGTTCTTTCATTTGGACAACGCGGAACTCTTGTTGAAAAAGTCAGTGACGAGGAATGGGTTGTTCAAATGGGGATTATCAAGATGAAGATTGCTATAGAAGACTTAGCCCCAATTGCCGAAACGCAAGAAGCTAAACAACAAGTGATTGTGAAAAGTGCTAGAAGTAGTCATGTCTCTTCAGAATTAGACTTACGTGGAAAACGATACGAAGAAGCGATGAAAGATCTTGATTTATATATTGATGCGGCTATTTTAGCTAATTATCCACGTGTGACCATTATTCATGGACGCGGAACAGGCGCGATTCAACAAGGTGTTCATAAAACTCTTCGAAGCCACCGCTCTGTTGCTAGTTTTGAATTTGCACCAATGAATACAGGTGGAAATGGGGCAACGATTGTTACTTTCAAATAATCTATGAGCAGAAAAGTTGGTCGAGTGAATCGAGATTGCTATACTGGTCTTATAGAAAAAGGAAAGGATGATTTCAATGGTAAAATCATTAACAGATAAAAACTTTGTAGAAGAAACTAAAGATGGAGTCGTTTTAGTAGACTTTTGGGCTACATGGTGTGGACCATGTCGTATGCAAGGACCAGTTATTGACCAATTAGACGAGGAAATGGGAGACAAAGTTACATTCACTAAAGTGGATGTGGACGAAAACCCTGAAACCTCTCGAGCTTTTGGAATTATGAGCATCCCAACTTTATTAATCAAAAAAGATGGAGAAGTGGTTAATAAAGTAGTTGGCTACCATGCTAAAGAACAATTAGAAGAATTGTTAGCACAATATTTATAAAATCATATTTTTAATGGAGTGATGAAGCAAGGAGAATCCTTGTTTTATCACTCTTTTTATTTTTCAAAATTTTTTTAAAAAAAGTGTTGACAAAATAGTTTTTTTGGTTTTATAGTTAATTACACAAGTAACTAACCAACAAACATAAAACTTAAAGGAGGTGCGTTATGAAATTTGATTTTCAAAGTGATATCCCGTTATTTCAACAAGTAGCCAATCAACTAGAAGAAGAAATCTTCCATGAAATCTACAAAGAAGGAGATCAAGTACCGTCGACAACTGAGATTTCCACAGGGTATCAAATCAATCCAGCAACCGTATTGAAAGGAATGAACTTACTCGTGAGCGAACAAGTATTAGAAAAAAGAAGAGGTCTTGGAACGTTTGTAGCAGAAGGGGCAAGAAAAATTATTCTAAGTAAAAAGCAAAATGAATTTGCGAATCAGATGGTCCCAAATTTTTTAAAAGAAGCGCAAGCACTAGGAATTACAAAAGAAGAATTAGTTAAAATTATCGAAGGAGGGTTCCTAAAATGACAATCCAAGTGAAAGGGTTAAGAAAGAAGTATTTCAATAAAGAAGCTGTAAAAGGGGTCGATTTTACGATTGAACCTGAGAGTATTATTGGCCTATTAGGTCGAAATGGAGCTGGAAAGAGTACGGTTTTAAATATGATTGCACGCCGCATCGAAAAGACAAGCGGAGACATCACTCTTGACGGCGTGGATCTTCATAAAACTCCAAGGGCGATGCATCAAGTGTACTTATCGAGTACAGAAAATTGGTTCCCAAAAGAATATAAATTTAAAGATTTATTATCTATTTATAAGAAAACTTATCCGGAATTCGACAGTGACTTTGCAGAAGATTTAATTAAAGTCTTTGGAGTCAATGTGAAAGAAAGATTTTCAAAAGCCTCTACTGGATATCAAAGCATTATGAAAATTATCCTAGCGCTTTGTAATCCTAGTGAGTACATCTTTATGGATGAACCAGTACTAGGTTTAGATGCGAATCATCGTCATATTTTTAACAAAAAATTACTGGAAGCTTATGCAAGAAATCCACGGACATTTGTCATTGCAACGCATTTAATCGAAGAAGTTGCTTCAATTCTTGAAAAAGTCATCGTTATTAAAGATGGTGTGGTTACAGAGGAAGTGATGGTGGAAGAGGTCCTTGGAAAAGGATATGTTGTTAGCGGTGCTACAAGCCTAGTTCAAGAATTTGTCGCAGATAAGAATGTACAAGAAACCGAACAAATTGGAAATATCACTCGTGCAGTAGTGATTGGGAAAAAAGGGGAGACTCCTCAAGGATTAGATTTTTCACCATTAACATTGCAAGATTACTTTATTTCAATTACTCGAAAGGAGAATGAATAAGATGGACCGTTTATTATCAGTTGTTAGCATGGGACTAGTGAAAAGATGGAAATCAATTTTAATCTTTTTAGGAATTTGGTGGGTTTTCGCAGGCCTATTCATGAAAATTTTTGCAAATGGAGATTTTACTTCATTTGGAGTCTATTTCCCAATTTATTTTGATAACGAAGTCGGACTCATTATTTTAATCATCGGAATTGCTTATATCATTGAACAATTCCGCCTAGAAAGCCAACTAGGATTAACGAGAAATGAACAAATTCAAAGTCTCTTTATTCAAACAATTGTTGATTCACTCATTTTAACGTTTATCTTTAGCGTATTGTTACCATTTAGAGAAGGAATCACAGTATTCAATACAATCAAAATTGAATCAAGGTTAAGCACTTTGTATAATCCTGAAAATCTATTTTTAAGTATTGCAGCTTTCTTTGCGCAAGTATTATTGATTCATCTGATTGCAAATGTGATTGGAATTGTTATGAATAAAATGCCATTAAAAACAGGACTATTCGCACTTGGGGGAGTTACTTTATTAATGGGGATTCTATTCAGTGGAGTGAGTCATCAAGGGAAGGAATTACCAGATTTCGTTAAATTTATCATTCAACTAGGAAAATCTATCAATGAACACCCTGGCTGGGCTATTTCAATAACTTTCTTAGTAGTGATCGTTCTCTTAATATTAGTGACTAGAAAACATCAAAGTAAAGATCCAAACGTAGCATAAAAAAATTAGGACTTCTGCATAGCAGGAGTTCTTTTTCTTTAGTGCGGAGGTTTCTCCCCTTTCTTTTTTAGTCACCTGGTCGTATTGCAAAAACGTTATGAGCACCATTGTTTGAATGGAAAAGGTCGGAGGAGTCAAACGGAGGGCCTATCGGATTCTATAGTGTGAGTAATAGCGAGTGTAACTGATGCGAATTAGCAGTAGTTAGGAATTTATTCCTTACTACTGGTTTGAGCTCAGTAGGTGAGAGACCACGGCTCGAACTGCTACAGCTATTACAAACACTATGAAGATATCCGATAAAGGCACGCAGTGTAGACCCTCCAAAGCCTTTTCATTCAAACACCGAAGGGTCTTCTCTTTGATTAACTTTTTCATAATACGAACCACTTTTTGAAACAGTCATGTTTGAACTATGGTATACTATAGAAGACAAAAAGATAGAGAGGTTGGCAAAATATGAAAAAGACCAATTGGATTTATTGATTCTGGAGTTGGAGGCTTAACGGTTCTCAAAGAGGCCTTAAAACAATTACCAAACGAATCAATGATCTTTTTAGGAGATTCTGCTCGTTGCCCATATGGGACTAGACCCAAAGAGGAAATTCGCCAATATACATTGGAAATGGTGCAATTTTTACTGCAAAAGAATATAAAAATGCTGGTCATTGCCTGTAACACGGCCACAGCGGTCGTTTTAGAGGAATTACAACAAACTTTAGAGATTCCGGTAGTGGGAGTGATTCAACCAGGAAGTTTGGCAGCCATCAAGCAAACATCTAATGACCGAATCGGAGTATTGGGGACGAATGCTACGATTTCAAGTAAAGTGTATCCAAAAACAATGCATGACAAGAATAAGAACATTCAAGTATTTGATATTGCTTGTCCAAACTTTGTTCCCCTTGTCGAAAATAATCAATCGGACACGCCTGAAGCTTGGGAGATTGTAAATGAAACCCTCAAACCATTAGAAGGCACCAATGTAGATACAGTGATTTTGGGTTGTACACATTATCCGCTTTTAAGAAAAACGATTCAAAAAGTCGTAGGAGATCAAGTTTCCTTAATTGATTCAGGTGCAGAAACTGTATCAAGTGTGAGTGCTCTTTTAGATTATTGCAAACTCAGTGAAACTCCTGAAACGAATCCAAATCCCACTTTAGAAATTTATACAACTGGAGATGCAACCCTTTTTGAAGAGATTGCGGAAAATTGGCTCCACAGAAAAGGTTTAGAGGTGAAGACGGTGACTTTAGAGGAAAAATTAACGCCTATCCAACTTGGAAAAGAAATTGTTATTGCAACGAATAATGTTGGAAAAGCAAAAGAATTTGCCAAAATTTTTGAACCAAAAGGCTATAAGGTTAAAACCTTAAAAGATTTCCCAGAATTAGATGAAGTTGAGGAAACTGGAACGACTTTTGAGGAAAATGCGAGACTGAAAGCAGAGACGATTGCGAATGCTTTACAAACAATTGTTTTGGCTGATGATTCAGGACTTTGTGTAGATGCTCTAGAAGGACTTCCTGGAGTTTATTCAGCCAGATTTGCAGGAGAAGAAAAGAATGATGCGGCTAATAATGCCAAACTGTTATCTGAACTAGGTGGGCTTAAAGGAAAGGAAAGGGCAGCTCATTTCACATGTTGTTTAGTTTTAGCGGCGCCGTTTAAAGAATCCCTTGTGGTACAGGCAGAATGTCACGGAGAAATTGCCACATTACCATCAGGAGACAGTGGATTCAGTTATGATCCATTATTTTTAGTGCCAGAGTATCAAAAAACATTTGCGGAGCTCGGAATGGATATCAAAAATAAAATTAGCCACCGCGCAAAAGCGATTGAATTACTGGTTGAAAAATGGGAACAATGGACAAACTCTTTAGGAGCTGTGGAGGAAACAGAATGAAAATAGTCATTGTCAGTGATAATCATGGTCAAGAGTTGACGCTTCGGAAAATTTTTGATCATTTCTCTGGAGAAAAAGTAACTTTTGTTCATACAGGGGATTCCGAATTTCCTTATAAGGATGAATTATTATCTCAATGTGTAAGAGTCACAGGGAATTGTGATTATGATATGGAGTATCCTGAGTTTGAGGTGTTTGAAGTAGAAGGAATTACGTTCTTTGTCACTCATGGGCATCATCAATATGTAAATGCTGGGAGAGAGTATTTAGCAAACATGGCTAAAGAAAAAGGAGCTAGTATTGCTTTGTACGGGCACACTCATAAGCTAAATGCAGAAACTGTTGATGGAGTTTTATGTATTAATTCAGGGTCGACAAATTTTCCAAGAGGGACTTATTCAGGAACTGCGAGTTATGCTGTATTAGAGATTTTATCAAAAGAACAAATTCGTTTAACGTATTATACGACGAAGCATGAAGTATTAGATGATTTAGTTTTAAACTATACTTGGAGTCCTGAAGGAGGTTATACACTTGATTCATAAGAGAATACAAGAATTATTATTGGAAAATCGAGAGCAGCTCTTTATTGATGCTGAGAATGTAGCGATTCTACAAGAAGACCATACATTAGAGCATGCCATGTTAGTTCTTACGAATGTACGATATTCTTTAATCCCCGTTTTGAATAAAGAAAATCAAATTGTAGGCTTAGTGTCTTTAGCGATGATTTTGCAAAAGATTACTGGAGTCGAACAAATTCATATGAATCAACTCAGTAAGTATAAAGTTCGTGATGTCATGAAGACGGAGTTTCCAACGATTTTCGTTGATACAGATATGGAAGATGTATTGAGGGATTTGGTGGATCAAAGTTTTATTTGTATTACGAATGAAAACCAAGAATTTCTAGGGATTGTAACCAGAAAAGAAGTGTTGAAACGCATTAATTTCATGGTTCATGAATTAACTAGAGAATTTGATTTAGTTGAAAAATAAAAAAAGAAGGCGAAAATTTTTCGCCTTCTTTTATTTTGTCAGATAGGGAATCGTTGGAGTCGAAAGGTCGATTCCTTTTTTTAATAATGCTTCTTGATATAAGGTTAAGTATTTTTGATAAGTCGCATGTTGCAATCCATTCTTCGTCATAATGGAAATCGTGAAGACAAATTGTCCAGTTGGTTTGGTTTGAGGACCTACAATATTTGGAGCAGAAGCTAGAGCCTCATCTGATTTAGCATAACGAGTATTCACGGCTTCGATGGTTTCATAGACCGTTTTTAAATCAACATTACTATTGAGTGGAAGTTCGATTAAAGCTCTCATATTTCCTCTAGACTGGTTACTAACGATGGTAATGTTACGATTGGGAATGTAATGAAGGGTTCCATCATATCCTCGAACTTGGGTTGTACGAACGCCAACGCTCGCAATCGTCCCAGAAATAGTATTAATTAAAACAGCATCCCCGACTTCAAATTGACGTTCCATTAAGATAAACAATCCATTGATGACATCTGATAAGAAACCTTGTGCTCCTAGACCTAAAGCAACCCCAGCGATTCCGGCACCTGCTAGTAAACTAGAAATTGGGACTCCGATAATCGAAAGAATCCAATAAATCAAAATGAAATATAAGAAATAATCCAACATATTCTCTAATAATTTAAGAATGGTTTTCTTGCGACTTTCCGATTGAGTAGAGACTCTCATAGAAGAGAGAATGGTTTTCTTAAAGAGAAAATGGGCTAGTTTTTTTCCTAAATAAAATAGTAAAAAAATAAAAATGACGAGTGAGAGTAGTTTAGTAAAAAGATTAGATAAAATAGATTCCCATTCAATCCCATTCCAATAATTGATAAAGAAATTAGAGATGGAATCGTACCATAAAAAAATACACGCATAATAAGTCTTCCTTTAAATTTGAATACAATTAGTGTAGCATACAAAAAAAATGAATGAAAGAGATTGAATTTGCAAAAGAATTTGATGGTAATTTTAAAGGGATAGTGTTATGATTGAATCATACTAGAAGATTGGAGGAATGGCTCAATGACAGGTATTGAGATTGCTGCATTAATAGCTGCATGTGCTTTATTAGCCTTAGTAGTTTTTGTGATTGTCAAAGTATCACCGATTTTATCAAAATTAAATAAAACCGTTGAGAATATGAATCATTCATTAGAGATTATTACTAAAGATGTAGACAGCCTCTCAATTGAAGTAGAGGGATTATTAAATAAAGCCAATGTATTGGTGGACGATATCAATGGCAAATTAAAAGCCACTGATCCATTATTTACTGCAGCTGGAGATTTAGGTGTGACAATTTCAGATGTGAATGCATCTTCACGAAATCTAGCAACAAAAGCAGTAAAACTTTCTAAAACGAGTCGTGTAGCTACGGCAGTTAACTTCGGAAGAGCATTTTTTTCCAAAAAGAAAAAAATATAATTAATGAAATGGAGTGTTGAACATGAGTAAAAAATGCGGATTTTTATTAGGAGCATTAATCGGGGGAACAGCAGCAGCAGTAACTGCATTGCTATTTGCACCAAAATCAGGAAAAGAATTACGTGAAGATTTAGCAAAAGAAGCTGATCGTTATAAAGAACAACTGTCAGAATATGGTGAAATTGCTTTAGCAAAAGGAGCAGAATTCACTGAAGTTGCCAAAGCTTCAACTCAAGATATTCGTATTAACTTACAAGAACAAGCTTCTCATCTAAAAGAACAAGTTTCTAAACATACTGAAAACTTAAAAGACCAATTCAACGAAACAGTTGATAAAGTAAAAGAAAACTTCTCTAAACAAAAAGAAGAGTCAGCTGAAGTGGTTGCTGAATTAGCAGAAGATGTAAAAGAAAAAGCTCAAGATGTGAAAGAAGAAGCTAAAAAAGAAGCATAATAATGCATCCTTAAAAAGGCTGGGAAATTTCCCAGCCTTTTTTGTTTGTCTAAAAATCATATTTTACTTTAGTGAAGAGTTTTGAACCATTTTCGGTAACAGCTAAACAGTCTTCGATACGAACACCGAAGTCACCTGAAATATAAACACCAGGTTCTACAGAGAAACACATACCTTCAACGAGTTCCATATCATTTCCTTCCATGATTGAAGGAAATTCATGTACGCTTTGGCCAATCCCGTGTCCAAGGCGATGGATGAAATATTCACCGTATCCAGCTTCTGTAATAATATCACGAGCGATTTTATCAATTTGGCTTGCTTTCATCCCTGGTTTTACAGCTGCGATAGCTGTATCATGCGCTTTTTGAACGATATCATAGATTTCTTGATGACGTGGATTTTTTTCCTGGCTATTTCCAAAGAAGACGGTACGTGTAATGTCACTTGCGTACCCATCTACCATTGTACCAAGGTCAAATAGAACCCATTCATTTTCTTTAAGGGTGCGGTCTCCAGGTTCACCGTGAGGATCTGCCGCGTGATCTCCAAAGAGCACCATGGTATCAAAGCTCATCTGAGAGACGCCGAGTTTTTTCATTTCAAATTCGATGATGGCTACCACTTCACGTTCGCTGATGCCTACCTTTAAGGCGTTCTTCCCGATTTCAATCGCTTTGTCAGCAAAGGTTCCAGAGTAGACCAATTTCAACGGCTTCTTGATCTTTTACAAGACGAAGTTGTTGAACGATTGGCGTTAAATCTACAGAAAAATGAACCTCTTTAAAATGCTTTTGAACTTGTTCTGCGGCAAAAAGAGAGAAGTCCACTTTCTCTACTGCAAAATTGGACTGAGCAGGGAAGTATTCTTTAATCGCATCTGATAAGAGCTTCCATCCATCTTCATGATCATGATAGCTTTTCACGATAAAATCTGGTTCCGCTTTTTGAGCCACTTGATGCTCCAATGCGGGGACAAATAATAGTGGGGTAGCGCTTGGTGAGTATACAAGAGCCACAATACGCTCATGAGGATCTGTTGAAAAATTCGTCAAAAGGCGAATGGTTTCAGGATTTTGGATTAGAGCAATCGGATTGTTTTGTTTTGATAATTCAGTTTCTAGTTGTTTGAAAGTAGGGTTTAAATTCATATAGATCATCTCCTTAAAACTATTGTAGCATACTTATTATATCAAGAATGTAAATAGTTTCAAAAAGTTTTTGAAAATTTTCGTTAAACGCTTGCATTAATTTTATGAAAGTGCTACCCTAATGATAGATGAAAAGATGCACAAAGGAGATTTGTAGATGGAAAAGCAAACAATTACGATTTATGATGTTGCGCGTGAAGCGAACGTATCCATGGCTACAGTATCGCGTGTTGTTAATGGAAATCCAAACGTTAAACCAGCAACTCGTAAGAGAGTTTTAGATGTAATTGACGAATTGGATTATCGTCCAAATGCCGTTGCACGTGGGTTAGCGAGTAAAAAAACAACGACTGTGGGAGTTATTATTCCTGATGTTACAAACCTTTATTTTGCTAGTTTAGCTCGTGGGATTGATGACATTGCTACAATGTATAAATATAACATCATTTTAGCAAACTCAGACCAAAATAATCATAAAGAAATTCAAGTGTTAAATACTTTGTTCTCTAAACAAGTAGATGGAATTTTATACATGGGAAACCATCTAACACCTGAATTACGTGCTGAAATTGTTCGTTCAAAAACACCGATTGTGTTAGCAGGAACAATGGATGCAGAACATGAAATTGCTTCAGTAAATATCGATTTCAATGAAGCAACAAGAGAAGTAGTGGAAACTTTAATTGAAAATGGACATAAGAAAATTGCTTTTGTCACTGCTGCAATGAAAAATGTAGCTTCAGTTGATTTCCGTTTAGAAGGATATAAAGCTGCTTTAGAAAAAGCAGGACTTAAATTTGACGAAAAATTAGTTTACGAAGTTCCTCTAACCTATCATGCAGGGGAGTCTGTAGCTGAACGCATCCACAAAGCAGGTGCGACTGCTGCGGTGGTAACTGATGATGAAACTTCAGTAGGATTATTAAACGGATTAATCGATTTAGGCGTTAAAGTTCCTGAAAAATTTGAATTGGTTTCAAGCAACAATTCTAAATTAACGAAAATGACTCGTCCAATTCTTTCAACGATTGCACCTCCTTTATATGATATTGGTGCCGTTGCGATGCGTCTTTTAACAAAAATTATGAATAAAGAAGAAATCGTAGAGTCTGAAATCACTTTACCATACAAGATTGAATGGAGAAATACTACTAAATAAGTAGTCTTAAATTTAAAAATTCCACAATAAAAAGGCTGGACATTGTCCAGCCTTTTTTATTAGTTTGATCGAGTCGTTTGATTTTGAGTAGAAGGAGATTGAGTAGTTTCCTCTTTCTTTTCATTCTTCTTCTCATCTTTTTTTCGTCTTTTTTCTCGTTTTTCTTTTCGTCCTTCTTGGTATCTTTCTTCTCCTCTTTTTTAGGAGTGGCTTTATTCCAGAAGTTATTCATTTCTTCAGGAGTAGCTCCAATAGCGAAGTTGTAGAAAGGATTCATCGGTGGGAAATCTTTCTTGAACCAGTCGGTCGTCATTCCACCACTGATCGAGTAGGTTCCGCCGTTTTCAGCTTTGAATGTTCCGGCTTTCGTACCTGTTGTGGATACAACAGAATCACGATAAACAGAATCTGGTTGTTTAAAGGTTGTTTCTTTACCGATTAATTCAGGATTTGCTTCATAAGCGGCCTTCATTAAGTAAGTCCATTGACGTTGACTTCTAGTAGTTGGTTCTCCGTATCCATCACCAGCAGTAATAGCATAACGGGCATTATAGAAGTTATCGTATCCAATCCAAGAACCTAACGTTACGGTTGGGGTATATGCGACAAACCAGTTATCAATTTCATTTTCAGAAGTACCAGTCTTACCAGCCAAGTCTGAACTGAAGCCCATATTTCCCTTCATATTGTAGAATTGAGTCGAATTTGCGATGTCTTGAAGCATATTCGTTGTTAAATAAGCCGTTGCGTCAGAGAAAACACGTTCTTTTTTGTCTTCATGTTGGTAGACAACATTTCCTCTGGAATCTTCAATTTTCTCGATTAAGTATGCATCGTGGTGTTCACCACCATTTGCTAAAGTAGAGAAGGCACTTGTTTGTTCTAAAACAGTAGGACCTGTTCGAGTTCCCCCAATGGAGAGGGCGATATTTTGATACTCATCTTCAGTAATCCCTTTGATGCCCATCTTCTTCAAGTATTCACCTGCGTTAATGCCTTTTTGAAGCATTGTTTGGTAAATCTTAATAACAGGATTGTTAAACGAACGGAATAGTGCATAACGGACCGTTAAGAATTGGTTCGTTATTGTGTTTCCGTAGTTTGTCGGTTGCCAGTAAGTTCCGTTTCCTTGAGGAATACTTACTTTAGTATCTGGAACAATACTTGCAGGATAAATCAGATTATTTCAATAGCAGGAGCATAAACCAAGATTGGTTTAATAGTTGAACCTGGTGAACGGTGCGTAGTAAACGCGTGGTCTACTTGGTTTGATTCGAAATCTCGACCAGCAACAAATCCAAGAATACGACCTGTTTTATTTTCAATCATAACCGCTCCATTTTGAGCAGGTTCTGTTTGTGTTTTTGTTTCTCCAGTATTTTGATCAACATATTGTGTATTATACGTTGGTCCAATTTGGTTTCCATAACTTGCAATAGCTTTTTGCATTGCGTCATAGACTTTTTGATCGATTGTTGATGTAATCTTATATCCTGAAGAACTTAGCTCACGACTTGCTTCATCGTAATATTTGCTGTAAAGCTCTGAGTCATTACGAACTTCATCATAAGTTAGTTTATTCTTTTGAGCTGCTTTAGTGATTAAAACTTTAATCGCTTCACGGTTTACAGCTTGGTATAGATAAGATTGTCTATCTGAAGAAATTTCTTTTGGCGGAAGGAAGTCTTTTGTAATGTCATACGCTAGAGCTTCTTCGTATTGTTCTTTAGTAATTTTGTTTTCACGATACATACTAAAGAGAACAAATTTCATCCGTTCAATACCCGCAGAAGTATCTTCTTTTAAGGTAGCTTGGTTTGTGTATGGGGTGTACACAATTGGATTTTGTGGCATCCCAACAAGATAAGCAGCTTGTGGTAAGGTTAAATCTTTTGCAGCCACACCGAAAACACCTTGAGCGGCTTCTTCGATTCCGGCGATATTTAATCCATTATGATTTCGACCAAATGAAGAAACATTTAAGTAGGCTTCTAAAATTTGATCTTTTGTAAAGTGTTTTTCAAGACGTAATGCGTATAGAATTTCGTTGGCTTTCCGCTTGAAAGTAACTTCACTCGTCAAGATTTGTTGCTTAATTAATTGTTGCGTAAGAGTGGAACCACCCGTTGCGCCTGATCCAGAAGAAACAGCTTCTTGGAGAATAGCACGAAGTAAAGCTTTTGGTACGATTCCATTGTGTTCGTAGAATGAACTATCTTCGGTTGAGATAATTCCATCAATCACGTATTGAGAGATTTCTGATAGAGGTTTTACAATTCGTAGTTCATCAGAATTCACATCTGAAATTTTTGTACCGTCACTATAATGGAAACTAGAGATTAAATTAAGATTTCCAATTGCGTCACTCATTTGTTCTTGGGTAAGGGGCTCTTCATTGGAAGTTAAACTTGCAAAATATCCTAATCCAATTCCACCACCAAATATTCCTAATAGCATTAAGAATAAAATCGCAATTACAAAAAAATATTTTTTTAGAACTGAATAAGCGATGTTAAAAATAAATCGAATATTTTTTTCAATATAGGTTTATTCCAAAAAGTTAGTAGAGCCTCGCGCCAATCTGGAGTTTGGTTCTGAACTGACATAATTTCAACTCTTTTTCGTTTATACATATTTTTTTATCCAGTATATCAAAAATATGCATAAAATTCTATTTATTACTTGTTTTAATAGGGTTTAGAGCATTTTTAGAACAATTTTTCAATGGTGTAAAGATAAAATACTTTACAAGCATTCTTCTTTCTGATACACTATGTAACTGTGAGATTAATACATGGAGGTGTAAATAATGGCAGTTAAAATTCGTTTAAAACGTATGGGTTCTAAGAAAAATCCTTTCTACCGTGTAGTTGTAGCTGATTCACGTTCACCACGTGATGGTCGTTTCATCGAAACAGTTGGAACATACAACCCAGTAGCAAACCCAGCAGAAGTTTCAATCAATGAAGAATTAGCATTAAAATGGTTAGCTAACGGTGCTCAACCTTCTGATACAGTTCGCAACTTGTTATCACAACAAGGTATCATGAAGAAATTCCACGAATCAAAGTTTTCTAAGTAATTTCCATAAAGTCGACAATTCGATGGAGAGGTGAAAAGAATGCCTGATATTAGTGAATTAGTATTATCAATGGTTAAACCATTAGTAGAATTCCCTGAAGATGTTCGTATTGACATCTCTGAATCAGATGAATTCATGGAATATACTTTACACGTAAATCCGGAAGATATCGGTCGCGTGATCGGTAAACAAGGACGAGTGGCTCGTGCGATTCGTACGATTACTTATAGTGTTCGTACTCGTGGACCAAAACGTGTTCGTTTAAGTATTGAAGCCTAAATAAAACGATGAAGCCTTGGAGAAATCCAGGGCTTTTTTGTGCTATAAGAGGACTGATAAAACGATGACTTCGAATTCTTACGGATTACTTTATACTCACTGTAAAAGGGCAACGGCTCGAGTCTAGCGTCTCTCTCCTTTAAAGCCTCATAGAAGGAGTAAGGAATTCTTCCTAACTCCTTCTAATTCGCATTTAATGCGATTCCCCATTACAGTGAGTATAAAATCCGTAGAATTCTCCGTCATTGTTTAGTCATTATAAAAAGTCTGGATTTCTACAAGGCTTCACCGGGGAAGAGACGGAAGAGGGTGTGTGCTTTCAACGAGGTGCTTAAAACAGTTAGTGCTACACTAGTTAGATTTATGCATTAAGTTATAGGGAAAAAAATACGAGTGATACCTTATAAGGCATCACTCATTATAGTGTATACATTATAATGAGTGTTCTTTTGTTGTTGTTGGCACTTGGGTTTTTGATTGTTTTCCGTGAGTTTGTTATGATAAATAAGTAATATTATAGTTGAAGGGAAGACCGTATGAAGAAAAAGCCGATATTAAAAAAACAGATGAATCGACAATATTATTATTTATTCGGCCTGTCGTTCATGTTAATGCTACTAGCATTTGTCATCGAATCACCACAGTCGTTAGTGAGTGGGATGATGACGATATTAGTATCGCCAAGTCAGTTGTTTACCGATTATATGGAAATTGCGTCTGTTGGAAGTACCTTGTTAAATGTCGCGATTATGCTCGGTATCAGTATTTATAGTTATAAAAAACTGGAAATTCCTCTAAACGGAACAGTGATTGGAAGTTTGGGCATGCTTGCTGGATTCTCATTTTTCGGGAAGAATCTCTTCAATAGTATCCCATTTATGATAGGGGTATGGATTTATACGAAGGTAACGAAGCAAAATTATCGAAATTATGTCATTGTTGGATTATTTGGATCTGCTTTAGGTCCATTGATCTCTTTCCTAGCATTTAGCGGAGTTCTACCACAAGGATGGAGCGTTCTAATCGCCTATGCTTTAGGAATATTTATTGGCTTCATCTTACCTCAACTATCAACACAGTTTCTAGGGTTCCATCAAGGGTTCAGCTTGTATAATGTCGGGTTTACAGCTGGAATTATTGGAATGGTTGTTCTAGGATTTATGAATGCATTTGGAATTGAAGTAGAGACTAGAACACTAACAAGTACACAAAGTCCATTGATTTGTATCAACTGCTCATCGGATTTTGTGTGATTTTGATAGTGCCAAGTTTCTATTTACATTTCAAAAAGAAAGAAAAATATCATTTTAAGTTACTCTTAAAGCTTTCAGGACGTTTGCCAAGTGATTTTGTTGAAATGACGAATCTGGCAACAGTGACACTGAACATGAGTATTATAGGATTTATATTATTAGGATATGTCCTTATGAATGGTGGCCAATTAAATGGTCCGATTGTCGGAAGTATAATTGGTGTAATGAGCTTTGGAGCTTTTGGGAACCAAGTGAAAAATACGGTTCCAGTATTAGTGGGGATTATGATTGGTTCTTACTTGACGGGAGTAGAACCTACAAGTACGAGCGCACTTATTGCAGCGATTTTTGGAACGACACTTGCTCCGGTTAGTGGTTATTATGGGCCGCTTGCAGGGATGATAGCAGGATTTGTTCATATTACACTAGTAAGCCATGTGGTTGTAATGCATGGTGGGCTAAATCTGTATAATAATGGGTTTGCAGGAGGATTCGTCGCAGCGGTTCTCGTACCAATTTTTGAAATTTTTGAAGGCATTCGTCAAGAGATGAAAGAAAGAAAGGCAGAGGGATAATGGCAACAGAAAAGGATTTTGTAAAACGTATCGTAAAGGAAATGGTGGATTATTTCCTGTATCATGAATTGTATGATGTGACTGCGCATGTATCTTATGTGCCACATGAAAAAGCAACGATTACGTGTACTGCGCCTTATACAAAATTACCTAAAGACTTAGATTTATTAGAAGCTGGGCTTTCGGTGGAGAAACATTTAGAATTAGATTCGATGTATAGTTCATTGATGGGAACGCATAATCGAGACAAAAACTATTGTATGCTCGGTCAATGTATTGATGATTATGATGTAGAAGTCACGGATAAGTTATTACAAATTAGGGTAGAGAGACTCTTTTAAGGAGGAGAAAGAATGACAACCTTTTATAAAGTGGGAAAAATCGTTAATACTCAAGGTCTTCGCGGAGAAGTACGAGTGATTTCGACGACCGATTTTGCTGAAGAACGTTATAAAAAAGGAACAGAATTAGCGATTTTTAAAGATGGGGAATTTCTTACATTTGTGACAGTGGCTAGTCATCGTCGTCATAAAAACTTTGATTTATTAACATTCGAAGGAATGAACCGTATCGAAGATGTTGAAAAATACAAAGAATGTCTCCTTAAGGTAGCCCAGGAGCAATTAACGGAGCTGGAAGAGGACGAGTTTTATTATCATGAAATTATCGGACTCGAAATCGTAACGGATGAAGGGGAAGTGCTTGGAAAAGTGACTGAAATTCTTTCTCCAGGGTCAAATGATGTCTGGGTTGTAAAACAAAAAGGAAAGAAAGAACTGTTGATTCCATTTATTGAACCTGTTGTTTATAAAGTTGATAAAGAAGAAAAGAAAGCTTATATCCATTTGTTGGAAGGGTTGATCGATTAAGATGAAGATTGATGTATTAACATTATTTCCTGAAATGGTAGAAGGTCCGATGACGCAATCGATTATCGGAAAGGCCATCGAAGCAGGAAATTGAATTTGAGACAACTGATTTTCGTCAGTTTTCAAATAATAAACATAATCATGTGGACGATTATCCTTTTGGTGGTGGAGCTGGGATGCTTCTGAAAGTGGAGCCGATTGATTTAGCGCTCGCTTCGATTCGTGAGCGTTCACCAAAAACGACGCCACGTGTGATTTTAATGGATCCAGCTGGAAAGACATTTACGCAAAAGGATGCCGAAGAGTTGTCGAAAGAAGAGCATTTGGTATTTATTTGTGGCCACTATGAAGGTTATGACGAACGCATTCGTACGCTTGTGACGGATGAATACTCGATTGGAGACTTCGTATTAACTGGTGGGGAATTAGCCGCAACGGTGATGATTGATGCAACGGTGCGACTCTTGCCAGATGTATTAGGAAATGATGCGTCTGCCGTTGGGGATTCGCATTCGACAGGATTACTGGAACACCCACAATATACACGTCCAAGAGAATATAAAGGAATGGAAGTTCCAGAAGTGCTCTTTAGCGGCAATCACGCAAAAATTGCGGAGTGGCAAATGAAAGAATCCCTTCGTAAAACTTATTTAAGAAGACCGGATTTACTGGAAAAGTATGAACTTTCAAAAGAAGAAGAGAAGTTACTGGAGCAAATTAAGGAAGAAGAGGGATGTTAAATGAGAGAACATTTAAGTCCAGAAGAAATAAAAGTTTTTCAAAAGGTGATCGAAAACGATTCGGGTAGAGCAGAAATGGTGCAACTCTTTAAACTTCTAGGAGATAACACTCGGTTGAATATCATTACGCTTTTAACCCGAAAAGAACCTTTATGTGTGGAAGACTTGATGAAATGCACAGGAATGGAGCAATCTGCAATTTCTCATCAGTTAAAAAAACTAAGAGCCCACCATATCGTGAAGGCAGAAAAAGTTGGAAAACATGTCTGGTACTCCTTAGAAGATCATCATGTATTACAACTTTACAATTTAGCGGATGAACACTGCTGCGAAGAGCATTCATAAGTCTTATTTTTACTAAGAAAATCTCTGTAATTTGCTTGCAATTGAAATGCAAGTATGCTAATATATTTCGAGTGAGTGAGACTTCACTCAGAGATAACGATATTCCGCTGATTGGACAAGCGGCCAAGTCATGAATGTTTGTTGGAAGGAGAAAAAAACATGAGCAAATTAATCGAAGAATTAACTCAAGAACAATTACGTTCTGATATTCCTGCATTCCGCCCTGGTGACACTGTACGTGTTCACGCTAAGGTTGTTGAAGGAACTCGCGAACGTATCCAAATCTTCGAAGGCGTTGTTATCAAACGTCGTGGTGCTGGCATCAGCGAAACTTACACAGTACGTAAAGTTTCTAACGGTGTTGGTGTGGAACGTACATTCCCATTACACACTCCACGTGTAGCACAAATCGAAGTAGTTCGTTACGGTAAAGTTCGTCGTGCTAAATTATATTACCTACGTAACCTACGTGGGAAGGCAGCACGTATCCAAGAACGTCGTCGTTAATAGAAACACAAAAAGCCTTGATATATCAAGGCTTTCTTTTTGTCTATTTTTTTCGATTGGCTGATTTAGAAGAAATTCACCCCGTGGGAGGAATTTGGGAGCAAGCTATTAAGAAAATACTACTAAGCTAACTTGCTTGCTGTTCTAAAGCCAGTGTTTGGTTATATTCGAGAGCTAACATTGTTTTTGTAAAATCAGCTGTAGGATCTAATTCTTCTACTAACTCTTCAATATCATTTATCGGTATACGGAAAAATTCTTTACGATAGTTCACTTTATTTACACGATTATTAGTTAGACGTTGATGCAATGTGTATTCTAAACCTACAGCATCATCACTGAAAATAAATGCATGAACATCAAACTTAAACGGTACAGATGCACTACCGAGTTCATCAATACGGTCTTGAGGTTCGAGACGTCGAGTCATACCAATCTTAAATACATCATCGCCAAATGAACCTTTGTTTGAAATGATATAAACATAACCAGCTTTACCATTAGATAGAGTGGCGATACTTTCTTTTTGGTTTTCAAGTTCTGCCATTTGTTGTTCTAATTCCATGATTCGTGCTTTTAACTGTTCGAGTTTAGCATCGTCTGTTTCTGATTTTAGTAATTCATTTGTTCGTTGTAATTCAGTTGTGAATTTACTTTCTTCACGTTCTATTTTTTTACGTTCAGCTTCAAGGGCCTTTCTTTCTTCAGCTTCTTGTTTCATCTGTTCTCGGATAAGACGTTGTTCTTCTTTTTCGCGTTCACGCTTTACATAGTATTTGTATTCAATCTCTACTAATTCATTATAAAAGCCTTGAATACTTAATAAAAAAATTTGGTTAGTGTTGGTAGTATGCTCTGGTTTCCTTTTCCAGCAATAACGAGATATTTTTTTCAATTAATTCATTAACTTGTTCTTTTTGCTTCATTTAGTGTTCCGTATTTTAAATTATTTATAATAAGTTCAATCTCGGATTGCAAACCCTAATACGATTAAGTTGTAAATTGTTTGGTTTGCTTTTAGTTGTGTAACGTGATGAAAATTCATCAAGTGTAATTCTAATTTCTTTTTTTACACCATTTGCTAGTGAGCGAAGTTGCTTAGAATTATCAGAATTTTTTTATGTAGATTGATTATTGAATTTAGTAATTCATTATTGTTTAGGTTATTGATGAGCTCCTCAATATATTCTGTAATGCTGTTTGTGTCTAATTTGATAGATGAAGATCTTTCTTTTAAAGTTTTGATTGCCATAGCCTCTGAGCGATTTTGTTTAACGATTCTTTCGCACTTAGCAATTTCCTTATTTAGTTTTTCTAATTCTTCTTTTTTCATCGTGAGATTTGCTGTAGATTCTTCTAACGAAGAGAGAATATCGAGGGCTTCTTGATTTGCTTTTTCAATTATAGAATTTTTTTCGTTTTCTCCTTCTTCAGTAAACTCTTTGAGAATATTAGTATGTAACTCTTCTTGATTATCTAAATCCGCATTTATCTTCTCTAATCTTTCTTTAGCTAATTCAATTGAATTGTATGTTTCTAGTATTGGTTCGATTAAAATTTGCTGTTCTTTAATCAATTTATAGTGCTTAATGAGTAGAAATATGGTAATGGGTATCGGTATTATAAAAAAATAGATAATGCGCTAACGATTGAGATAAAAAAATGTTCGATAAATAAAAGGGTAGTTTGTTTTTCCATAAAGTTATTCCTTTCATAATAAAATGATTATTCTCCTATATAAATTACTAGGAGAATAAATGTAAAACTAATTTTTTTATGTATGATTGTAATTGGTATTAAAGATATATTCAGTACTTTATATTTTTTTATGTACTTGGCCATTATACCACTACTGTTTTTTAAAACAAAATATAATTTTGTGTTTATTTTAACAAACTTCTAAAAAGATTGGCTTTGGCCAGTCTCTTTTTTTACGTAAGAATAATTTAGAATAATTCTAAGTTAACACTTGACATATGAATGGTTGTTCATGTATTATAGAGTTAAGAAAAATCGGAGGGGAGATATCATGGATTTCAAAGAACTTACAAATAACTTGAAACATAAATTTGAACATCTATTAAATAAAGAAGAAACTCATGAAGGAGAAACATGTCAAGATCATTATTTACATCATGAAGACCACGATCATGAGCATGACCACGATCATGAGCATGAGCACCATCATGAACATGGGCATCATCACGGTCACGACCACGATGGTAGTAAAGCCGTCATCTTTTATATTGCGGGATTAGTCTTTTACATTATTGGGATGGTTCTTCATTTATGGGGAATGGGTTTGCGAATATTTTATTCATTCTAACGTTATTCTTATCGGGTTACCATGTAACAATGGAAGGTATTGAAGATACGATTGAAAAAACCAAAAAGAAAGGGAAGTTCCAACCAAATGTGCATATCTTAATGACACTTGCTGCAGTTGGAGCAGTGCTGATTGGGAATGCGGAAGAAGGAGCGTTACTCATTCTGATTTTTGCGGGAGCTCATTTCCTTGAAGAATATGTTGAAGAGAAAAGCCGTAAGTCATTAACGGCATTGTTACAAATGAATCCAACGCAAGCGCGTCTCATCCAAGAAAACGGAGAAGTCGTTGTCGTTGAAGTAGCTAGCTTAAAAGTTGGAGATACTTTAGAAGTATTGCATGGCGATCAAGTGCCAATCGACGGAGTGATTACAAAAGGGTTAACATCGATTGACGAAGCTACGATTACTGGTGAAAGCATGCCTCGTTCAAAAGGCGAAGGAGATGAAGTATTTGCAAGTACTGTCAATATTTCAAATCGTTTCGAAATGCAAGTAACTGCAGCAAGTACGGATACAGTCTTCGCGAAAATTATGAAGGTTGTTGAAAATGCGCAACATTCAATGAATAAGCAAGCAACCTTTATTCAGAAGATTGAACCAATTTATGTCAATATCGTATTAATCATTTGGCCAATCTTCCTATTATTTGGATATTTCTTAATGGGATGGGATTTAAACACAACGCTTTACCGTGGAATGGTATATCTCATCGGGGTGTCTCCATGTGCGTTAGCAGCGAGTGCGGTTCCAGCAACCTTAGCAGCGATGTCTCGTTTATCAAAAATGGGGATTTTAGCCAAAGGTGGAGCAGCGATCTCTCAATTACAAGAATTACGTGTCATCTCATTTGATAAGACTGGAACCTTAACAAAAGGAACTCCAGATTTAACAGATTACTGGTTTGAAGATGAAGCGATTATTCCTGCTATTGTAGCAATGGAAAAACAATCGACACATCCACTTGCGCAAGCAGTTGTTCAAAGATTTAATGAATGGACAGTGCTTAAAGAAGAAATCGAAGTAGAAGTTCTTGTGGGACAAGGGGTACGTTCTGTTGTTAGCGGTGAAGAAATCCAAATTGTGAAACCACTAGATACCACCAACCGTTCGGCAGAAGTTTCTTCTCGTATGCAAGAATGGGCAAGCGAAGGAAAGACAGTTGTAACGGTTGTAAAAGACAATAGAATTGTTGGTTTAATGGCATTTATGGACCTTCCAAATGAAGCTTCAAAAGCGGTGCTCGATTACTTCAAGAGCGAACTCGTGCATACAACAATGATTACAGGGGATTCAAGAGAAACGGCTGAAATGATTGGAATGAAGCTTGGAGTACAAGAAGTTGTTGCCAATGTATTGCCAGAAGAAAAATTAGAAAAGATTCAGTCTCAAAAAGAACGCTATGGCTTAACAGCGATGGTAGGGGACGGCGTGAATGATGCCCCAGCTCTTGCGACAGCAGATATCGGGATTGCGATGGGAAATGGAACGGATATTGCGATTGAAACAAGTGATATCGTGATTATGCGAAACGACTTACAAAAGCTCGTTTCCGCTCATAAGATTAGTAAGAAATTACACCGTGTCATTTTAGAAAATATGATTTTTGCGATGTCAGTCGTTGTGATGCTCTTAGTCCTTAACTTCTTTGGATTAACGAACATCGGTTGGGGAGTTGTCTTACATGAAGGAAGTACGATTTTAGTACTCTTAAATGGATTACGATTGCTTGCACCAATAGAAGAATAAATGAAAAAGCAGAACCAGGACGCAGAGAAATAAGATTGTCCGAGTTCTGCTTTTTTGCACTTTGAATCACGCTTGTTCAAAACAAACGCGGTAAGTGTCACTTTCAGGAATGAGTTCTAATGGGAAATTCGTTCTATAAATACTATAATCAGGGAATTGCTCTAAAAACATGACGAAGTTATTTGGATAAATACTCAACATCTTTGTAAAGACATTATCTTGATCTATAATCACAGTTTTTATTTCACTGATATCTTTTACCCATGGGGTTTCTACATGGAAATAACTCCCAGGAGCAATATGATATTCATACTTTAAAATAGTTATCGCTTGTTCTAACATAAAATCCCTCCATTCATTACACTTTAAGTATAGTGTAAATGTATACGTTTTACAAATAGATGTTCATTTTTGAGCAAAATATCCCAAAAAAATTTCTACATAATAACAATTTTTTTCATTTCGGATTCATTAATAAAAAAAGATTAGAAAGAATGATAATTCAGAAATTAAGCCGTTTTTTTACATACAAAGGGGATACTTTGTGATACAATGGATAAAGAAGGTGTTGGAAATTGGCGAGACATGGAAAGAGGCGGGAGCAATGGTAAAACGTGTCACGAAAGAAATCAAGAGTACAGTAGAAACCGAACTCAGAAAAGGAACAAGCAAATCAAGAATTGCCCATTTGTTAGGTGTTCCGTATGAAGAAGGAGTTCAGATTATTACACAAATCAAGGAATCGATAAGACCAGAAGTTGGCAATCGGATTCGATTTACTTTTAGAGAGCAAGAGATGATTGGGATTATTTGGAAACTACTAGCCAATAGTGCTGTTGTTGTCATTGATTGGAATTCTTCTAACCAATGCATGAAGGATATTTGTGAAGCTAGAACGGTTGTTAATTTTAAGGATATTGTGGAATTTTTACCGATTGAAAAATAGAGGAAGGTCCAAGGTAGGATGAGCTACCTTAGGGCCTTTTTACTTTGATGAACTTTCTAATTTGTGTCCTTTAAAGTATAATATAAATGAAAAGACAGTGGAGGAATTCAATGACTGAAAAATATACAATCATAAATGATCTTCAATCCGATGAGTTTGAAGAGAAGTTAGAAAGTGCAATCGAAGAATTTGAACATAAGATGAGCACAAAAGACTATCAAGTAGACTTAGTCCCTTTTTTACAATTGCTAGAAAAAGGAAAACGGTGGGACGATTTAACTTACTATGTTGAAGAAGCAGCACTTGAGTTTGACACCGAGGCTAATCAGTGGGAGTGGAAGATAAAAGTTGCGATTCATAACCATCAATTCCATCAAGTGGAAGAGTGGATGCAAAAAGATGAACTGATATCGGTTTTAGGAATGGAACGTATTTTAGAATTAACGTTGTTATGTGAAAAAGAAAAAAGTGAATTTACCAAAAGTGAAATGGTAAAACTGCAACAGTTAAGTGAAAAGCTTAAGAAAGATGAGGTTTTATCCGAGGAACAGAATTCCTATATTGTAAGAACGTTAACTCAGATGCAGACGCTTTTAAAATGGTCTGTAGTGGAGTCTTTTCTTTCAAGTGCCAACACACAATTGTTTTGGAAAGGATTTTTAGTAGAATATTGGTTAAAAGAGGGCCCTTCTAAAAAAATGAATTTTTATGATGCTTTTTCTAACGATAGAGTGGAAATTTCTAAGGAGAATATTACATCGGTTTATGAGAATAGAGTATTCATTGAAATTGAGTCTCTAATTTCTAAACAAGCCCAGTTAAGCGAAGAAATGAAGGAATTGTTACTTCAAAAACTCCATTCTGATTTTTTACGGGTAGCTCCTTTTGCTGAAAACTATTTTAGAGATGCTGGGGAATGGGTAGAGACACAATTACAAAGGGATGATTTACTATTAAGCTTGTATGAAGGAGATAAGACTTTTATAAAAGCTCACCAAACACTTCATAACTGTTAAAAATCGTCGTATCCAGTATAATAGAGATACATCATTAAAGGAGGAATCCATATGGAAGTCGGAATTGTAAAATGGTTCAATAACGAAAAAGGATATGGTTTTATTCGCAATACAAAAACGGATGAAGATATCTTTGTTCATTTCACAGGAATTGTGGCAGAAGGTTTCAAATCGTTGAAAGAAGGCCAAAAAGTGACTTTTGAAATTTCAAAAGGAACACATGGAGTTCAAGCGACCCATGTGGAGACTCTTGTAGATCATGATTAAAGTATATACGGATGCAGCCGTCAATGGAAATCCTGGTGAAGTGGGGTTAGGAATTCTATTGGTAAAAGATGGAGAACAATTTCCTTATAAATTTTCCGTAGAAAAGAAAATGGATAATCACCTTGCTGAGTTTACTGCGATTTCTAAAGCATTGGAATTATTATATGCCAAGCAGTATCAAGAAGAGTTAATTTTCATACATACGGACTCTAAAGTAGCTGCAGATGCAATTTTGAAAAATTATACAAAGAGAGAGGATAATAGAGTTGTCCTTCAGGAAATACTAAGTCAGTTAAAGCAGTTTCCCCAAGTATTTATTAAATGGATACCAGAAAGTGATAATCGTGGGGCAGATCAATTAGCACGTCAAGCCTTACAACAACGATTAACACAATAATAAAGGAGAGTTTTCATGAACGAAAAAACGTTATATTATAGTAGCTTATGCCCAGATACAGCTCCTTTTAAAGAAGCGATGGCAAAAATTGGAATTTCTGCTAGAGAAGTGGATATCACCTCTAGTATGAAAAACTTAAAAGAATTTCTCAGACTTCGAGACCGTGAAGAAGTGTTTATCCCAAGGAAAGAGCAAGGGATGGTGGGGATTCCTTGCTTAATTACAGAGGAAGGTTCATTCATTTTTGAAGTGAGTGACTTAGAAGAAAGGTATCTTTAATCAGTGGAGTTTCCTAAAGAATCATTGCAAACAGTCTTTTTCATTTATTTTGTTGGAATCAATAGTTTATTATTCATTTTGATGGGAATTGATAAATGTTGTGCAATTTTAAAAAAATGGAGAATTTCAGAGAAAACCTTATTGTTGCTTGGAATTCTTGGTGGAGGTTTTGGGGGTCTACTTGGGTTATTCATTTTTAATCATAAAAAGAGGAAAAACTATTTTTTAATTACTTTTCTAGTGAACATTGTTTTCTGGTTAGTGATTGGAATAGTTTGGATGTATAGAAAGTAGGATACATGGATAAACAAGAGAGATTTTATTTTGATATTTGGATTGCTTTATTAAGTATGTTATCGGGAATGGTTAATGTATTGACCTTGTTACTGTTTTTAATACCAGCTACCCATTTTACAGGGAATATTACGCAATTTGTTTTAGCGTTAAATGAAGGGGAATGGAGCGTGGTAATCCGCCTTCTAGGAATGATACTTTGCTTTGGTGGAGGTGGTGTACTGTCGGGGGTTTTATTTTCTAAGAAAAAATTTGAACCTACAAAACGATACGGCCTTTTACTGTTAACTTTCGGCATCATTATGTTAGGATTATTTTTGATAGGGCTTAGAGATGAACGCTGGCTCTATTATTTCTCATTTGTCGTGGGAACACAAAATGGAATGTTTATTTATTATCATGGAATGATTGTGCGAACCTCACATTTCACTGGATATTTAACGGATATCGGGGTTGTGATAGGTCGTTTAATTCGTGGTCAGAAGAAGGAACGTTGGAAGGTACTTTTCTATTTTACAAGTATGTTATTTTTTGGAATTGGTGGGACTATTTCTTTCCAATTTTTCCAACTCTATTCGGATGCGACGATTGTACTGATTAGTGTGGGATATATGATTCTTGGTTTATATTATTTCTCATTCCGAAAACTATTTTTTCATTAGGAGGAAGATGTATGAAAGTTTTAATTGTTGTAGATATGCAAAATGATTTTGTAGATGGAGTATTGGGATCAAAAGAAGCCGTTTCGATGATTGATACCGCGGTTGAAACCATTACCTCATTTGATGGGAAAGTATTTTATACTCAGGATACTCATGGAGAAGACTATCTAGATACTGAGGAAGGCCGTCATTTACCGGTCGTTCACTGTATTAAAGGAAGCGAAGGATGGAAATTCATCCAAAAATTGAAAAAGCATTATTATTAAAAGGCGCAACAGGAATTGAAAAATCTACATTTGGTTCTGAAAAATTAATGGGAATCATTGAAAAGGAAGTTCCTGAGGTAGAAAGCATCACACTTATTGGGATTTGTACAGATATTTGTATAATTAGTAATGCAATGCTTGCTAAAGCGCATTTTCAAAATACACCTGTTAACGTTATTTCTAGCGCTTGTGCTGGAGTTACACCAGAAAGTCATGAGAATGCTTTAGCAGCAATGAAGATGTGTCATATTGAAATTCAATAATGGAGGAAGCGTATGAAAGAGCAAGATCCAAAAGATAGAATTAGAGAAATGTCCGTGTTGAATCTCATCATGTTGATTGGGATTGCTATCGGATTTGGGATTGGAATTCTAATCGATAATATGATTGGTGGGATTGCCATCGGGATGTTAGGGGCCTTTATTTGTCGTCTATTATACATTCGTAAAAAATATAAAGAAATCAATCCGAAAGATAAGAAAGAGTAGGCACATTTGTTGCACTACTCTTTTTTCATTGTCATAATGGAGAAAAATGAATGGAGGGATTTTTAATGGAACAATTTGCAAAAGATGTAAGCCAATTTGTGGAAACAACTGCTGAGAAAGTAGAAGCGTTAATCGGTGAAGGAAAGGAAGTCGTTCTTTTTGTAGGACGCCCAACTTGCCCATATTGCCGTCGTTTTGCTCCAAAGATGAACGAAGCGCGTGAAGCTTTAGGAAAAGAAATGTACTTTATTAACTCAGAAGACAGAACAAATGAAGCTTTAGCAGCATTCCGTTCTAAATACAATATGCCAACAGTACCTGGTTTACTCGTTGCTCGTGATGGAAACGTTCGTGTAGTTTGTGATTCATCACAAAGTGTTGAACAAATTAAAGCATTTATTGGATAATAAATGTAAAGTGAGACTCTCCGTGAAAGTGATTCGCGGAGAGTTTTTGCATGCAAAAAATAGTTTATTACCATATATGGTAATGAACTATTTTGGGTCTGTGTTCAAATTCGATATTGTGATAGAATGAAATAGAAATAAAAAGGAGGGGTTCGATGAACGAAATTAAATGTCCACATTGCCAAACGGTATTTACGATTGATGAGAATTCGTATGCAGATATTGTGAGCCAAGTGCGCAATAAGGAATTTGCAGAAGATGTTCATAAGCAGTTGGAATTTGCGAAGAAACAATTTGAGACGGAAAAGGCACTCGCAAAAGAGCAAGAAAAGCGTCTTTATGATGAGGAACGTGCCAACTTTGAACAGAAGATTCTTTCACTCGAATTAGCATTGAAAAATGCAGACGTTAAAGAAGAAAAGAATGTGCAAGAAGCACTCCATCAAAAAGAGAAAGAATTCAATGCACTTCAAGCAGAATTGGACCAATTAAAGCAACAACTCCAATTTAAAGAAGTAGAATTGTCTCAAAAATTCCAAGAAGATTTACACGCAAAAGAACGTACGATTCTTGAATTGAAACAAGAAAAAGAGTTGCAACAAAAAGAACAAGAAGTGCAACAAACGGCCTTAAAAGAAAAATACGAATTGGAATTACGTTCGAAGAAAGACCAATTCGAATTAGAGTTGAAGGCAAAAGACGAAGCCATTGCGTTCTATAAAGATTTTAAGGCCAAACAATCAACAAAGATGGTGGGAGAGAGCCTCGAACAACATTGCGAAATAGAGTTTAATCGTCTTCGTATGACGGCGTTCCCGCGCGCGGAATTTGGCAAGGACAACGATGCCAAAACGGGAAGTAAGGGTGACTATATCTACCGCGAATATGATGAAAATGGAATTGAAATTTTATCGATCATGTTTGAAATGAAGAACGAAAATGACGAGACAGCAACGAAGAAGAAAAACGAACACTTCTTTAAAGAGTTGGATAAGGACCGTCATGAAAAGCAATGTGAATATGCGATTTTGGTGAGTCTTCTTGAAGCGGATAATGAACTCTATAACACGGGTATTGTAGATGTATCCTATCAATATCCGAAAATGTATGTGGTGCGTCCGCAGTTCTTTATTCCAATTATCACCTTGCTTCGTAATGCGGCGCTAAATTCATTGCAATATAAACAAGAATTAGCTTTGATGCGTGACCAACATATTGATATTACCCATTTTGAAGAAGACCTAGAGACGTTTAAAAAAGGGTTTGCGCGTAATTATGAACTCGCAAGTAAGAAATTCCAAACGGCCATTGATGAAATCGACAAGACGATTAAGAGTCTAGAAAAAACAAAAGCCGCCTTGCTTTCTTCTGAAAATAATTTGCGTTTAGCCAATAATAAAGCGGAGGACTTAACTGTAAAGAAACTTGTGAAGAACAATCCGACCATGAAACAACGCTTTGAAGAGCTAAATTCGGACGAATAATAAATACAAAGCTCTATTCCGTAGTAATGCGGAGTAGAGTTTTTTATGATGAAATATCGATAACTGTTCTCATTTAGAATTAAAATTAAGAAAAATGACCATCTTCTATGAACACTTAAAAAATATTGAAAAATAAAGAAAAATTACTGTTTAAAGCGAATGATATCGTTTGCTTTTTATGTACCGAATGTGTAGGATATAAGAGTATAGATAATAATTATTCTTATCTAGAACAATAATAAACAAAAGTGTTTATAGGAGGAAATTTGATGAAAGTTGTAGTAGTTGGATGTACTCACGCGGGTACTGCTGCAGTCAAAACAATTTTAAATGACAATCCAGGAACAGAAGTCGTTGTATACGAAAGAAATGATAATGTTTCATTCTTATCTTGTGGGATTGCTTTATACGTAGGAGGAGTTGTTAAGGACCCTCAAGGACTATTCTATTCTAGTCCAGAAGAATTAGCTTCATTAGGAGCTACAGTTCGTATGGAACACGATGTAACAAGCATCGACACTGTTGGTAAAACATTAACAGTAAAGACTTAAAAACAGGCGAAGAAAAGACTGATTCATTTGATAAATTAGTACTTACAACTGGATCATGGCCAATTCTTCCTCCAATTCCAGGACGTGAATTAGAAAACGTTCAATTATGTAAAAACTACAACCAAGCAAAAGAAATCTTTGCTAAGAAAACTGACAAGAAGAAAGTTGTTGTTGTCGGTGGTGGATACATCGGTATCGAATTAGTAGAAGCATTTGCTTTAGAAGGTAAAGAAGTAACATTAGTAGACGGGTTAGACCGTATCTTAAACAAATACTTAGACCCAGAATTCACGGATATCTTAGAAGAAGACTTACGCGAACGCGGTGTTAACGTTCGCTTAAACGAAATGGTTAAATCATTCGAAGGCGAAAACGGCGTTGTTAACAAAGTTGTCACTTCAGGTGGCGAATACGAAGCTGACATGGTTATCTTATGTGTTGGTTTCCGTCCAAACAACGACTTAGTAAAAGACCAATTAGAAACTATGCCTAACGGTGCTATCATCGTTAACGACTACATGGAAACATCTGTTAAAGATGTATATGCTGCAGGAGATAGCTGTGCTGTTAACTACAATCCAAACGGTGGACATGCTTACATTCCATTAGCAACTAACGCTGTACGTATGGGTTCATTAGTAGGTAAAAACATCAACGGTCACAAAGTGAAATACCGTGGAACTCAATCAACATCTGGATTACACTTATTCGGATGGAACATTGGTTCAACTGGGGTTAACGTAGGTAGCGCACCTCACTTTGGATTAGATGTACGTTCTGTATACGTGGTAGATAACCACCGTCCAGAATTCATGCCAACATACGAAAAAATCTACATGAAATTAGTTTACGAAGTAGGTACAAACCGTATCGTAGGTGGACAAGTAATGTCTAAATACGACTGTACAGCTTCTGCAAACACATTGTCATTAGCAATCCAAAACAAAATGACAATCGAAGACTTAGCTTACGTAGACTTCTTCTTCCAACCAGTATTCGACCGTCCATGGAACTACTTAAATATCTTAGGACAAGCTGCTGTTGAACAAGAACGCGTATTAGCGGAAGGTAAATAATACACTTTAGAAAGAGGATGCTTGCATCCTCTTTTTTGATACACTTTTCCTCGATGCTCAAAATTCACTTATAAGTGAATTTTGGGCATTTTCACTTTAAAAAAGATTTTTTTAAAAAGTGATAGAAGAACTCCACATGGAACCTTTTCAAAGCTGGTTAGACCGTTTCTTCCTAGAAGAAAAAAAGCTGTATTTATGATACAATAATTGAGATACAATAAAAGAAGTGTGGAATTCACTACAAGAAAAGGGGAGGACGGTTGTGCAGAGATTGAAAAAGTTTGGAAACAGGCTTTGGAGTATTATTCAAGAGAATTTAATGCACGTGAATATTGGTGTAGAATCTGCAGCATTAACATATTATATTTTGCTATCCATTATTCCGATTATTATGTTGATTGCCAATATCATCCCACTTTTACCAATCCCTGTTGATGTTATTTTTAAAACGATGAGAACTATTTTTCCTGCGGATATTAATGAAGTGTTGATTCCGATTTTAAGGAATTACCTTGGCAATTTTAATGGAGGAGCCCTTTCAGTGGGTCTTTTAATTTTATTTTGGCCAGCTTCTCAAATGTTTAGTAGTTTGCAAAGAGCATTGAATGTTTTATATGGTGCTCCTGTTCGAAGGAATTTTATTTTTGAAAGATTTTTTGCGATTGTAATTGCGATGGCTGCAATTTTAATGATTTTTGCAGTTTCTGTATTGTTTATCTTTGGAGAGCAATTTTTACGTCTTATAGGAGAGTTTTTCTCGTTAAATTTATCAACCATTATTTTAGATTTTTCATTTATTAAATGGGGAATGCTTTTCATAACGGTATTTTTATTACTGAGTTTTATGTATTTTGCAATTCCAAATGTGAAATGGTCGTTCCTCTATGCTTTGCCTGGAGGATTCTTTGCAACCATTGGATTTGTATTAATTTCGCAACTATTTTCGATCTATATCCACTACGCCGGGCGCAATTTAACAGCGAATGGTGCATTTGGGACATTGATTGTATTTATGATTTGGCTGTATTTTATAGCTAATGTAATGATTTTAGGCGGAGTTCTGAATGTCATTATTTATCGATTTAGACACCCTAAAAAAGAAACTGAAGGAGTAACTGATGAAAAAAAAGAACTTAATGTACAATGATAAAGATTCACGAATCGATTATGGTGTCATTCTTCCAGTATTGTTATTAGCATTTATTAGTATTGCTACACTATTTTCTACGACATATTTAATTAGTGGAAATGGTTCATTAAGAATGGTACTCATGCAGGTTGTGTGGTATGTAGTTGGAGTCATTGCAATTATTGTCATTATGCAATTTGATTCGGAGCAACTATGGAAACTGACCACTTGGGGTTATATTTTAGGCTTACTCATGCTATTAGCGGTTCTCTTCCTCTATGATAGAGCCACATTTGCAGATACGGGGGCGAAGAGTTGGTTCAGATTCGGTACTTTCTCATTCCAGCCTTCAGAGGTCGTGAAGATTTTTTATATTTTAATCTTAGCAAAAGTTGCCACTTCTCATAATATGAAGACAAAATATAAAACGAGAAGAACTGACTGGCAATTATTCGTTAAATTAGTGTTATGGGCAGCTCCAGCGTTGATTTTAGTGATCCTACAAAATGACTTAGGAACAACCTTAGTTTTCTTAATGATTCTAGGTGGGGTCATGATTATGTCAGGAATTAGTTGGAAGATTCTCCTTCCAATTATCATTACAGTGATTTTAATTGGAGCCCTTTTAATCTATTTAGTTGTTTATAACCGTCAACTACTATTAAATATCGGATTTAAAAATTATCAATTTGCTCGTATCGATTCGTGGTTAGATCCATATCGTGATCAAGGTGGAAATGGGTTCCAATTGTTCCAAAGCTTGAAGGCAATTGGCTCTGGTCGGATGTTTGGTAAAGGATTTGGAGTCTCTGATGTTTATGTTCCCGTTCGAGAATCTGACCTTATTTTTGCGACAATTGGAGAAAACTTCGGATTCCTAGGGGGAACATTCTTAATCGCGATTTACTTTATTTTGATTTATCAAATGATTCGCGTTTGCTTTGATACGAAGAATGAGTTTTATACGTATATCGCAACAGGCGTTATTATGATGATTCTATTCCACGTTGTTGAAAATATTGGAATGACCATTGGGCTATTACCGCTTACAGGGATTCCATTACCATTTATTTCTCAAGGGGGATCGAGTCTGCTTGGAAATATGATGGGGATAGGACTGATTATGTCCATGCGTTACCACTTCAAGAGCACTATATTTGATGATGAAGAAGATGCATTCGGAGCAAAACACCAGGATGCAACCATGTTACGTTTACGTCAGGAGGATGGAAAATGATTGTTTATGTTCACCCAACATGTACAACTTGTAAGAAAGCTTTAAAATGGTTTGATTTAAATGGAGTAAAGTTCGAGCAAAAGGATATTCGTGAGAACCCGCCAACTGCCAAAGAACTTTTAAAAATTAAAGAAACTCAAAACTTAGAGTGGAAAAAAATGGCGAATACGAGTGGAGAACTTTACCGCTCGCTTGGCTTAAAAGATAAATTGCCTACGATGAGTGATGAAGAAGCATCAAGTCTTCTTTCAAGTAATGGGATGTTAATTAAACGTCCGCTTGTATTGGATAATGGGGTTGCGACGTTTGGCTTTAAAGAAGAAGTGTATGAAGAGAAATGGAAGAGATAAGATGAAAAAGTATAGTGAAAATGGACTTTGGATTAAAAAAGAAGGAGAAGAATATGTAATCGGTCTTTCTCCTAAAGGGCAAGATGATCTTGGCGATGTGAGCTTTGTTGAATTGCTTAAAAATAAAGTAGTCACGACAGAAGATTCCGTTATTAGCGTAGAAGCGGCTAAGGCAGTGACTGAACTGATATCACCCCTTAGCGGAACAGTCGTTGTTTTCCATGACGATTTAGAAGAAAATCCAGAATTCTTAAATGAATTAGCAGAAGAGAAAAACTGGATTCTACGCCTAACTGGAGTAGACGAAGCAGCATTCAATGCTTTATTATACGAAGACCTTCCATGTGAACAATGTGAATTGAAATAAAGATAAAAAAAGAAAACTACGAGTTCTCAACGAGTGAGAATTCGTAGTTTTTTATTTTGTATTTTGCTTTGAGCGATTGACGCGCTCCACAAAATTATCAAATAACCCTTGCATCACATTACTATCTTCAATTAATAGTTCAGGATGCCATTGAACGGCAACCACGCTTTGGTCCTCCGATTTAGATTCAAATGCTTCAATAAGTCCATCCGTACTCCAAGCAACTGGAACAAAATCCGAGGCTAATTGTTTAACCGCTTGGTGATGATAAGAGTTCACAGGAGTGGTTGTTCCAAGTACGCGAGAAAGTTCGCTACCACTTGCGATTTGTATCGTATGAGTTGGTTGGCTCGGCATTGTTTTTTGTCTATGTTTCACAGAAATATTATCATATTGTGATTCAATATCTTGGTAGAGTGTTCCTCCAAGTGCTACGTTAAGAATTTGTAAGCCGCGACACACTGCAAAAATTGGTTTGTGTTGTCTATAAGCTTCTTTAATGAGCTCAATTTCAAACGCATCACGAGCAGGATAAGTACGTGCCAAGTTAAGATGTGGTTCTTCACCATATAGAAGTGGCGAAACGTCCTGTCCACCCGCTAATAAAAGTCCATCAAGTCGAGAAATGAATTCTTTTGCAAATTCTGGGGTACTGATGGGAATAATGACAGGAATCGCTTTTGCCTTTTCAAGACCACGGACAAAACCATTTGGCGCATACGATAAAATGTAGCGATCTTCTTCCGTGTTATCTTGGCGATGATTTCCTGCAATACCAATAAGTGGATAAGTTTGCATGTGCATCAGCCTTTCTTTCAAAAATTAGTACCATCATAACTCATTTTCATTGAATTGAAAAGTATTTGTATCATTTTCAAAGAGAGCGTCTATTTGCGAATCGTTCTCAATTAGGATAAAATAAGACAGAATAGAATGATTATAAAGGAGAATGAATTGTGGCAACTTTAGAGATTAAAAATCTACATGTATCGATTGAAGACAAAGAAATTTTAAAGGGCGTTAATTTAACGATTAACACTGGAGAAATTCATGCGGTGATGGGTCCGAATGGAACTGGGAAATCAACACTTTCTGCAGCTATTATGGGTCATCCAAGTTATGAGGTAACGCAAGGGGAAATCCTATTAGACGGTGAAAACGTCTTAGAAATGGAAGTAGACGAACGCGCTCGTGCTGGTCTATTCTTAGCGATGCAATATCCAAGTGAAATCGTTGGGGTGACAAATGCAGAATTCATGCGTTCAGCAATCAACGCACGTCGTGAGGAAGGCGACAAAATGGGAGTTCGTGAATTCATCAAGAAACTTGATGAAAAAATGGCCCTATTAGATATGCCAGAGGAAATGGCAGAACGTTACTTAAATGAGGGGTTCTCAGGCGGTGAGAAAAAACGTAATGAAATTCTTCAATTACTAATGATTGAACCAACTTTTGCGATTTTAGATGAAATCGACTCAGGCTTAGATATTGATGCCCTAAAAGTTGTGTCACGTGGAGTGAATGCGATGCGTGGTGACAATTTTGGATCATTAATTATTACGCACTACCAACGTCTTTTAAATTACATTGAACCTGATGTAGTACATATTATGATGGATGGCCGTGTTGTGATGACAGGAGATGCGTCTCTTGCTCGTCGCCTAGAAGCTGAAGGATACAAAGGAATCAGTGAAGAATTAGGAATCAAGATTGAACATCAAGAGTAGGAGTGAGATTGTGGCAGAGACAAAATTAACCATAACACCAGAAGAAATCACCGCATTCTCTCTTACAAAGAATGAACCAGAGTGGTTTCTACAAACACGTTTAAAGGGTTAGAACTTGCTAAAACGCTAGACTTACCATTTATTGAACGTGTGAAATTCCACCGTTGGAACTTATTTCAGTCTTCAATTGGAGAAGGCACTTCAATGATTGAGGAGCTCCCAAAAGTGATTCCAACAGCAGCTGGAAGTGCCAAAATTGTACAATTAGGTGCGGTATCTTACTGGGAAGAAATGAATGCTGAAACAGCCATGAATGATGTTCTGGTGATGGATTTATTTGACGCTTTGGAACAGTATCCAGAGCTTGTAAAACCGTACTATATGACAAAAGCTGTACCAGTCGATGAAGATAGCTTAACGGCTTATCATGCTGCGATGGTCAACTCAGGAGTATTTATTTATATTCCTAAAAATGTAGCCGTGGAAGAGATTATTGAGTCTCATTTCGTTCAAAACAACTTAGTGGACGAAGCATTCGTGAAACACGTGTTAATCGTGGCGGATGAAAATAGCTCGGTCTCTTATGTGGAACGTTTTGAGAGTGTTGGAGACAAAAAGAATACAGCCAATATCGTTGTAGAAGTGATCGCCAAACAAGGCGCGAAAGTTCAATTTGCGGCTGTGGATACTTTAGGTCAATCAACAGATGCGTATGTGAACCGTCGTGGTTATCTTGAAAAGGATGCAACGATTAACTGGGCACTTGGCATTATGAATGATGGAAATGTGATTGCAGACTTCGACTCTGAATTACGTGGAGATGGTTCTCATTCACAAGTGAACGTTATCGGTATTTCTACAGGACGCCAAGTACAAGGAATCGATACACGTGTGACAAACTATGCGCCACATTCAGTAGGACATATCCTGCAACATGGTGTTATTTTAGATAAATCAACCTTAACCTTTAACGGAATTGGACATATTATTAAAGGAGCGAAATTCGCAGATGCCCAACAAGAAAGTCGTGTATTGATGCTTTCAGAAGGCGGACGTGGGGACGCGAACCCAATTCTATTAATCGATGAAAATGAAGTAACGGCAGGACACGCAGCGAGCGTGGGGCAAGTGGATGATGAACAATTATTCTACTTAACAAGCCGTGGAATCTCTGAAGCAGAGGCAAAACGCCTTGTAATTCGTGGATTCTTAGGAGCCGTGATTCGTTCAATTCCTTCAAGCACTCTTCAAAAAGAACTTGTGGATATGATTGAACAAAAGTTGGTTGCTAGCTATGATTAGTAAAACGATTCGAGAAGACTTTCCGATTTTAAAGCGTGAAGTCAACGATGAAGTGCTTGTCTATTTAGACAATGCAGCCACCACACAAAAGCCACGTCCAGTCGTAGAAGCCCTTGAAAAATTCTATGCAATCCACAATGCCAATATTCATCGTGGAGTGCATACATTAGCACAGGAAGCAACAGACTTATATGAAGCGGCTCGCGCTAAAGTGACGAAATTTATCCATGCTGGGAGTACAAAGGAAGTGCTCTTTACGCGTGGAACAACAACCAGCTTAAACTGGATAGCACAAGGATTCGCACAAGGACGCTTGCAAAAAGGGGACGAAATTTGGATTAGCCCGGCTGAGCATCATTCAAATGTGGTGCCTTGGCAACAAGTGGCCAAACAAACAGGAGCTGTCTTACGTTATTTTTCATTAACCAAAGAGGGCGAATTAGACCTCGAAGCAGCAGGTAAATTTTTAACCGAGAAGGCGAAAATCGTATCGATTAACCACGCCTCAAACGTTCTTGGAACGGTAACGGATGTGAATCGTGTGGCTGACATGGTTCACGCAGTAGGAGGCATCCTTGTTGTAGATGGTGCTCAAGCAGCGCCACATCAAAAGGTGGATGTCCAAGCGTTAGACTGTGACTTCTATGCCTTTAGTGGACATAAGATGCTGGCTCCTACAGGGATTGGTATCTTATATGGAAAAGAAGCACTTCTTCAAGAGATGAATCCTGTAGAATTCGGTGGCGAAATGATTGATTTCGTGTACGATGAGGAGAGTACGTGGAATGAACTGCCGTGGAAATTCGAAGCCGGTACTCCAAATATCGCAGGAGCCATTGGATTGTCCGCTGCTATTGATTATTTAGAAGAAATCGGCATGGACAATATCCATCAGCATGAACAAGAAATGGTTGCATATCTCTTACCAAAGATGCAAGAGATGGAAGGTGTGACAGTCTACGGGCCAAGTGATCCAGCACAACATTCTGGAGTCATTAGCTTTACGATTGATGGCCTCCATCCACACGACATCGCAACGGCGCTTGATATGGAAGGTTTTGCGGTTCGTGCAGGACATCATTGCGCGCAACCTTTAATGAGATGGCTGGATGTACCAGCAACATGCCGTGCAAGTTTTTATATGTATAACACGCTTCAAGAAGCTGAGAAGTTTTTAGAAGCATTAGAAAAAGTAAAGGAGTTTTTCCAATATGGCCTTATCTAAATTAGATCAGCTTTATCGTCAGGTGATTCTGGATCATTCGTCTCATCCGCACCATAAAGGATTGGTAGATGATGAGAGCATTCCAACGATTGAATTTAATAATCCAACGTGTGGAGATGTATTGCAGTTGCAGCTCGTTGTAAATGACAATGGCGTGATCGAAGATGTTCACTTTGACGGACACGGCTGTACGATTAGTATGGCGAGTGCCAGCATGATGAGTGATGAGATTATTGGAAAGACAGTTGACGAAGCGGTCGCTCTAGCAGAAGATTTCTCAAGTCTAGTGCAGGGTGAAACCGTGGATGAAGAACCTTTAGGGGATGCGGCGCTACTTGCCGGAGTTCAAAAATTCCCAGCGCGTATTAAATGTGCCACGCTTGCGTGGAAAGCATTAGAACGTGCCGTAGAAAATGAGAAAGCATAAGAAAGTGGTGACAAAATGAGTGGAGTTCCTGAATTAGCCGATTACAAATATGGCTTTCATGAGGATGTAACACCTGTTTATGAAACAGGAATGGGATTAAGTGAAGAAGTCGTTCGTACGATTTCAAAGGTGAAAAACGAACCACAATGGATGCTTGATTTCCGATTAAAATCATTAAAGACGTTCCAAAACATGCCAATGCAAACTTGGGGAGCGGATCTTTCAGATATCGATTTTGATGCAATTACTTATTTTAAACGTGCCAGCGATAAGCCAGCGCGTTCTTGGGATGATGTTCCTGAAAAAATTAAAGATACATTCGAAAAAATCGGGATTCCTGAAGCAGAACGTGCGTATTTAGCTGGAGCTTCAGCACAATTCGAATCTGAAGTGGTTTACCATAATATGAAAGAAGAGTTTGATAAACTGGGAATTATTTTTACAGATACCGATTCTGCTTTGAAAGAATATCCAGAATTATTCGAAAAATACTTCGCCAAACTTGTACCACCAACGGATAATAAGTTGGCTGCTTTAAACTCAGCAGTATGGTCAGGTGGAACGTTCATCTATGTACCCAAAGGCGTGAAATGTGATGTACCGCTTCAAACGTATTTCCGTATTAACGACCAAAACATGGGTCAATTCGAACGTACGCTCATTATCGTAGACGAGGGAGCAAGCGTGCACTATGTTGAAGGATGTACAGCACCAACATATTCTTCAAATAGCTTACATGCGGCGATTGTAGAGATCTTCGTTGAAGAGGGTGGATACTGCCGCTATACAACGATTCAAAACTGGTCGGATAATGTGTATAACTTGGTAACGAAACGTGCCAAAGCAGCTGCTCATGCAACCGTTGAGTGGATTGATGGAAACCTTGGTGCGAAGACAACGATGAAATATCCATCCGTCTTCCTAGAAGGACCATACGCCAAAGGAACAATGTTATCGATTGCGTTTGCCGGAGAAGGCCAACATCAAGATACAGGTGCGAAGATGATTCATAATGCGCCACATACTTCAAGCTCAATCGTTTCAAAATCGATTGCTAAAGATGGCGGAGCGGTGAACTATCGCGGTCAAGTAACGTTCAGTAAAAAATCAGATTATTCGATTTCACATATTGAATGTGACACGATTATTATGGATGACAAGTCGAAATCAGATACGATTCCATTTAACGAAATTCATAATGATAAAGTGGCACTTGAACACGAAGCCAAAGTCTCAAAAATCTCTGAAGAGCAATTGTTCTACTTGATGAGCCGTGGAATTAGCGAGTCAGAAGCAACAGAGATGATTGTCATGGGATTCGTTGAACCATTTACAAAAGAACTTCCAATGGAATACGCCGTTGAACTAAACCGTTTAATCGCGTACGAGATGGAAGGGTCAGTTGGATAGATATTAATAAAAGCCAAGAAACATGGATTTATGTTTCTTGGCTGTTTTTATTGAATATACTCTTTAGTAATTATATGATTGTAGTAGTTTAATGATAAAGTTAAATCGAGGGATATGTTTATGATTAGTGAAGAATATATAGAAAGAGAAAAACGATTAGCTGAAGTATATGAAAGATATTATGATTCTCGCCCAGAATTGAAGAAAGAATCGGACGAATTATATGATTTGTTTGAAAAGAATAAGATTTCTTTTTGAGGAGTATAGAAAAAGAGCACTCGAACTCGGAAAGAAATATAGATAAGCATCTAACAAGTGGTTAGGTGCTTTTTTTGATTGAATCTTAAATTATTTCTCGATGAATCTCTGTAAGGATTCGATAAGGTAGGCTGTTATTCAATGAATAATCTACTCCAAAAAGGAAAAAAAGCTTCTTTATAGTTCTATATTATTTATAAAATATTTTTAAATCGAGATATATTACACTTGTATTATATTCGAGACATGTTATAATATGGTCATCAGAGAAAAAAAGAAAGGAGAATGGGAATGAGAAAACAACCGTGGTCGAACGAAAATAAGACAGAGCGGATTAACTTCACGATTGAACCTTCTTTAAAAGAAGCATTTTTGAAGATAATTTCGACTGATGTTTCAACTTATTTTAGATCGGTCATCGAGAAAGAAGTCGAAGGTCATCAAAAAAAAGTTGAAAACTGGCCGGATGCCATTAAGAATTTATTGCATGGACAATTTAAGGCGTTCTCCGAGCAAGTATTTGGAACATTTAATTACCGAGGACGAAACTATCCTTATAAGATTTTGGATGTTATGTCCGTTGAAGAAGGCCAACCATTGGAAGTCATTGACTATGAAGATGGGCTGGTTTATGTTAAAGTGATTGAGGAGCTCAATCCAGAAAAATTAGTATATGTAACTTTATAGAAAGAAGGAAATTTATCATGCCATTAACAATTATTATTATCGCTTTAGTATTAGTTTTATTAATTATCGCGTTCAAATCAATTCGTATCGTACAACAAGGACATAAAGCAGCTGTTCAATCATTCGGACGTTATGTTGGGGAATTAGGACCAGGGTTACACTTTGTAACACCAATCATTCGTAACATTGCTTATGTTGTAGATATGCGTCAACGTTCATTGGATTTAGATCCACAAGAAATCATCACAAAAGATAACGTTAATTTAACAATTGACGCTTCAGCTAAATACCATGTAGATAATCTTGAAGAATACTTATATGGAAACACAAATCCAGAAGGATTATTACTTTTAGATATCCAAAACGAATTACGTGACATCATCGGTACAATGACGATGGCTGAAATTCTTGGTGGTACAAACAAAATCAACACTGACTTAAACCAACGTGTATTCGGTAAAACAGACTCTTACGGGGTTACAATCGACCGTGTTAACATTGGTGAAGTTATTCCTCCGCAAAGCATCGTTGAAGCGATGAACAAACAAATCACTGCTGACCGTGAACGTGATGCTGCGTTAATCGCTGCTGACGCTCGTCAAAAAACAGTTGAAATGGACACAAGAACTCAAAACAACAAATTATTAGCAGATGCTCGTGCTCATGCTGAAAAAATCGCAATTGACACTCAAGCAACTGTTGCTCAATTAACAGCTATCAACAACGCATTAAATGAATCTAACTTAAATGCTGCTGCATTAGAATACTTAGCAATCGATGCTAAAAAAGCTCTTGCTGAAGGTCCAAACAATACAGTTGTATTAATGGATGGACAAAATAACGCAAAAATTGCAGAAAACATTGCTTCATTAGCATCAGGACGTAAAGTTTGGGACGAAGCAGGTAAATAATCATGAAACAACGAGCTAGCAAATCTTTCTTTAGATTGAAGTGGCTTGCCGTGTTGATTGTCAGTTTCTTCATGATGGGAACTTTCCATAGTGTTGCTGTAAATACAGTATATGCAGAAACGACCTCAGATAATTCTAGTAAAATGGTGGGGTCGTATGAAACCACGGTTAATGTTCAGGCAAACAAAAATTTTAATGAAACAATTACGGTTCCTTTAAAATTTAACAATCCTGATTATGATTCTGTGAAAGTACCTGTTCAACTCAACAATCTAAAAAGAAGGAAACTATAAACTTCAATTTTTTTGTATTCAGAGAAAATAAAAAAATACAAAGTAGATGTCTTTCTCTTAAATAAAAAAATAATCTATCTATTCACCTTGAATTTATTGATATAGTGGATGGGAAAGTCGTTAAGCCATTCCAATATGATAGAGCAACGGATGAAAGAGATGTAGAGGAGATGACGACTGAAGCCGTAAATGAAAAAGAAAAATCAGTCTAATCTGCAATCTACGAATCAAAAGAATAATGACAATAACACAAAGACCAATACGTACGGTAGTGAAAAAAATTCTAATACGAATGACAATAAGAAAATTAGTTTCTTGTTGAATAATTTAAATCTAAAAGATGGCGAATTTTATTATGTATTAGGACAAGCTTTGTTTTTTATCGTATTAATTCTAATGGTATTTGTTTTTATTGGTAAAAAACAAAATAAGGCAAGAAATAACTCACAAAAAGAGAACTCTAATATGAATATGAGATCTCCTAAGAGAAATGAACGACAACAAAATAATACGGATTCTAGATTGGAAGATATTCCACAAAGAGTTTATCGTCCACGTCATAGTATTTCGAATCCAAAACAACGTTCTCAAGCTAAAAAACAAGCGACTAAACAGGCAATACAATCTACAAAACACCAAAGAACTCAACAGAGCCCAGAAGAGTTTGTTGGAACTCAACGTCCAACAAGACCAGTAGTGTATAAGACAAAATCTAAAGAAAAGTCTCATACTTTACCAAGAGTACTTTCTAACAAATCTCTTCCTCGAATCATAAAAACAGTTCGCTTAAAATAAAGAGTCAAATCCTCTAAGTTGTAAAAGACTTAGAGGATTTTTCTATAGGGAAGGATTTGCAGTCTATAAAGAATGGGAGTATTCTAAGTGAGAAAGGTGGAATATGGATGCAAGAAATACAAAAATTAATGAAAAAAATTGAGGCAGATCCTCAAAATACCGAGTATACAAAAGCCGGAATACAGCCATTATTTTCTGCGCCACGACGCGCAAAGATTTTAATTGTTGGGCAAGCACCTGGGATTAAAGCGCAAGAGAGTCGTTTATTCTGGAACGATAAAAGTGGAGATAATTTAAGGACGTGGATGGGAGTTACTCGTGATTTCTTTTATCAATCCGATTTATTTGCAGTTGTGCCGATGGATTATTATTATCCAGGAAAAGGTAAATCAGGAGATCTCCCACCACGTAAAGGTTTTGCTGAAAAATGGCATGCAGAAACATTAGCTTTAATGCCGGATATTGAACTAATTATATTGGTTGGAAAATACGCACAAGACTATTATTTAAAAAATACAAAGAAGAAAAACTTAACGGAAACAGTTAAAGCATACAAAGAATACTTACCAAAGATGTTTCCACTAGTACACCCATCTCCTTTAAATCGTCAATGGATGGCAAAAAATCCATGGTTTGAAGAGGATGTTTTACCAGAATTTAAAAAAAGAGTTCAAGAAATCATTAAAGGAGCCAAGTAATGAGAACAGAGGTATATCCAGAAATCGGAATCTATAACGAACATATGATTCCAGTGAGTGAATTGCATACGATTTATGTGGAAGAATCAGGAAATCCATTAGGACATCCAGTTGTTGTTTTACACGGCGGACCAGGAGGGCATCCTCTCCAGCAAATCGTCAATTATTTGATCCAGAATTTTTATCGTATTATCCAATTTGATCAACGTGGATGTGGAAAGAGTACCCCTTTTGCATCGTTAGAAGAGAATACGACGCAGGATTTAGTAGCGGATATGGAGAAGATTCGTACCACATTAGGGATTGATAAATGGCTTGTCTTTGGTGGTAGCTGGGGAACAACGCTAGCCTTACATTACACGATTGCACACCGTGAACGCGTCGTAGGATTGATGCTTCGTGGGATTTTTCTTGGCCGACAAAGTGATGTAGATTGGCTGTATCAAGATGGGGCGTCTCATTTTTATCCAGAGAACTTCGAGAAGTTTAAGGCACCGATTCCTGTTGAAGAACAAGGAGAATTGGTGAATGCGTACTACAAGCGTTTGACGTCAGAGGATGAATCGATTTGTCTAGAGGCAGCGCGTGCATGGGCAGAGTGGGAACATGGTCTCGTGAAGTTGATTCCGTATGATCCAATTGTCTGGGATGAAGCAGGTATTCGCGGGGCTCTTACAATTGCGCGAATGGAATGTCACTTCTTCTATCATCACTGCTTTGTAGAAGACGATAATTTCATCTTGAATCATGCTGATGCCTTCAAGGGGATTCCAATGCATATCGTACATGGGCGTTATGATGTGGATTGCCTCCCGAGCGCGGCGTTTGAACTCGCTCAAGCAGTTGATGGCTCAGAACTCATCTTTGCACAAGCGGCAGGACATACCGCAATGGAACCTGCAACAATGGAAGCGTTAGTTGGTTTTAGTGAAAAATGCAAAATTTATTTTAAATAAAAAGAAAGGCTCGTAGAATGGATCTACGGGCCTATTATTGTGTTTAGATTTTTTCAAGAAGCATTGCAGCGATGCGCTCCACATCGCGATTACTTCCGCGTAATTCAAATTCATCGAGCACTGGGAATCCAAAGCGTTCAGAATATTGACGGGCAGTGAGGCAGAATTGCTTGTTGAAGTTACGATTTCCGCTACCAATTACACCAAAGCAATGTGCGTAATTATGTTCGTAGGCTAAGAAATCACCCAGTGGATTCGTTAAGACTTCAACGTCTCCATTATCCACGCCATTTCCACCTTCTAAATAAGTTGGAAGAAACGCAACGAATGGTTTACCTACTTTGAAGTAGTCTTCTTTCCCTTTGACAAGGTCTTTGACATTGGTTAATGTCACGTTTAAAGATGGCTCCAAGAAGCGGAGTTGATCTTTTAGACGCGTTACAAAGTTATGTGTATTTCCGGTTAAACTAATATAAATAATGGGTAATTCTTTCGACATTGAGAAACCTCCTGAAAGATTTTTGCTGTCTTTAAGTATACCGCACTTTGCCTAATCCTTCTAGAGGGTGTTTTTAAACTTTTAAAAATTGTGAAAATCAGCTATAATACTTGAGAATAAACACGAAGGAGAGACTCATGTCACATTTAAAAGAAGAAGTACAATCTCGCAAGACTTTTGCGATTATTTCCCACCCAGATGCTGGGAAAACAACGATTACAGAACAATTACTCTTATACGGGGGTGCGATTCGTCAAGCTGGTACCGTAAAAGGGAAGAAGACAGGGAAGTTTGCTAAATCTGACTGGATGGAAATCGAAAAACAACGTGGGATTTCTGTTACAAGTTCAGTGATGCAAGTGGAATACGATGGCAACCATATTAATATCGTGGACACACCAGGGCACGAGGACTTCTCAGAAGATACGTATCGTACATTAATGGCCGTGGATAGTGCCGTGATGGTTATCGACAGCGCTAAAGGGATTGAGCCGCAAACGAAGAAATTATTCGAAGTTTGTAGTATGCGTGGAATTCCAATTTTCACATTCATCAACAAATTAGACCGTGATGGACGTGAACCACTTGAATTAATCGCGGAATTAGAAGAAGTATTAGGCATTGACGCGTATCCAATGAACTGGCCAATGGGGATGGGGAAAACATTCCTTGGCTTATATGACATTTACAATAAACGTGTAGAATTGATGCATCCAGAAGAAAACGAAGATAATGACTTCCTACCATTAAACGAAGATGGGGAAGTGGACGGCGATTATGCGTTCAAACAATCAACGCTATATAACCAAGCAATCGAAGACGCACAACTTTTACTAGAAGCAGGGAATGCGTTTGATGAAGAGAAGATTGCGGCTGGTAAATTAACGCCTGTATTCTTCGGTTCAGCCTTAACAGGATTTGGGGTTCAAACATTCTTAGATGCATTTGTTGACTTCGCACCAAGCCCATCTGCGAAGAAGACAGAATCAGGGGGAATTGGTAGATCCGTTACAAGAACAATTCACTGGATTCATCTTCAAAATTCAAGCAAATATGAACCCAGCGCACCGCGACCGTATTGCGTTTGTGCGTATCTGTTCAGGAGAATTCACTCCAGGGATGGACATTACCGTGAACCGTTCGCAAAAGAAAATGAAATTATCTCATACAACACAATTTATGGCAGATAGCCGCGAAACGGTTAAAGCAGCCGTTGCAGGGGATATTATCGGACTTTACGATACAGGGAACTTCCAAATCGGAGATACGATTTACTCAGGAAAAGGTGCTGTGCAGTTCGAACCACTACCACAATTTACGCCAGAACTTTTTAATAAAGTTTCTGCCAAAAACGTGATGAAGCAAAAATCTTTCCATAAAGGAATCGAACAGTTAGTACAAGAAGGAGCCATCCAATTGTACAAGACATACCATACAGGAGAATATATCCTTGGTGCGGTTGGTCAACTGCAATTCGAAGTGTTCCAATACCGCTTATTAAATGAATATAATGCCGAAGTAGTCATGACTCCAATCGGAAGTAAAATTGCTCGTTGGATTGACGAAGAACAACTGGATCCAAATATGTCATCAAGTCGAAACTTATTATGTCGCGACCGTTTTGACCAACCAGTCTTCTTATTCGAAAACCAATTTGCCTTAAACTGGTTCAAAGATAAACATCCAGAAGTCGAATTAAAAGCATTATTCTAATAGATACAAATAAAGACTCTCTAATCACTTGATTAGAGAGTCTTTTCGTATTTTTAAGATTAAGCTTCGTATCCCATTAGGATTCCGCCTTGTTCTGCATAATAGCTGCAGACCCCGCTTGTGTGGATACTAGAAACATCCGCATCTGGAAATTCGCTATGAACGGCTGCTTGTATTAAGCCACATATTTCTGGGTTACTACAGTGGCTGATGACCACACGACCACCCTTGTATCCATTTTTCTTCATTTCAGACCAAACTGCTTGAACAGCTTTCTTTTGACCTTTTGCTTTGTGAAGTAAGTTTAGTGTTCCTTCTGGTGAAGCGTCACCGACTAAGCGGATATTGAGCATTCCGATAACGGCGCCGACTAATTTATTTAATCGACCGTTTTTTACTAGGTTATCGACACGAGCAAGAGCAAATAAAAGTTTAGTGCTCGCTAAATATTCTTTTAATGCTGCAACCACTTCTTCAAAAGAAAGTCCTTGAGCGATCAGTTCATTTGCCTTTTGGACAAATAGAACCATTTCACCACTTGCTGAAAGGCTATCGAAGACTTCAATATTTGTTTCAGGGGCTTCTTCTAATAACATTTTTTTGGCTAATTGAGCACTATTTTGGCTTCCTGATAGACCACCAGTAATTGTAATGGCAATAACATTTTCAGCACCTCTATAGGCCTCTAAAAAAGCATCTGGACTTGGACAAGCAGAAGCAGTTTTTTCCTTGGATTCATACATTTCAATCATCATAGCATCAATATCTAATGTTGCATCGTCTTTATAATGTTTCTCGCCCACTTGGACAGTTAATGGTACATTAATATATTCAGTATTTGTTGCTAGATTCTCGATTTCGCGTAGATCGCAACCAGAATCCGCAATTATTTTCCATTTCATAAGAGAATTCTCCTTTAGTAGTATAGTTCATACAAGAGTAATATACTTTGAACTTCAAAACAAGTCAACTAATCTAATTAAAACTTAACATTTTAGTGGAATTTTAGCGCTTTCTGTACTATTGTTAAGGAGTAGAAATATATCTAAAGGAGGAGTATTATGACTCAAACAATTTCTTTTGGGTATGGATCAAAGCCAGCTCAATTATTATCGAATAAATTAAATCGACATGGAGTAATTGCTGGAGCCACAGGTACAGGGAAAACTGTTACTCTTAAAGTTCTTGCTGAACAATTAAGTGAAGCTGGTGTACCTGTATTACTTTCTGATATTAAAGGAGATTTAGCTAGCCTTGCCGAAAAAGGTGAAGTAACTGAAAAGATTGCTGAACGATTAGAAAAAGTACACGTAGAAGATTTTGAACCAAGTTCTTATCCTGTAGCGTTTTGGGATATTTTTGGAGAAAACGGAATTAATATTCGTACAACCATTTCAGAAATGGGACCTATTTTATTATCTCAGCTGTTAGGATTAAATGAAACGCAAGAAGGCATTTTAAACATTGCGTTTAAAGTTGCTGATGAACAAGGTTTATTATTAATTGATATTAAAGATTTACGTGCAATGTTAAATTATGTTGGAGCTCATGCTTCTGAATTACGTAATTTATATGGAAATATTGCGCAACAATCTATTGGTACTATTTTACGTAGCTTATTAGTTCTAGAACAACAAGGTGGAAATCAGTTCTTTGGAGAACCAGCTTTTGAAATTGGAGATTTATTTAAAACAGATGCAAGTGGACGTGGAACCATCAATGTATTATCTTCTGAAAAGTTGTTCCAAACACCTAAATTATATGCAACTTTCTTATTATGGTTCTTATCAGAGTTATATGAAAACTTACCTGAAGTAGGAGATTTAGATAAACCAAAACTAGTATTCTTCTTTGACGAAGCACATGTATTATTCAATCAAAGCAATCCTGCTGTACAAGCAAAAATTGAATTAATTGTTCGTTTAATTCGTTCGAAGGAATTAGTATTTTCTTCGTAACACAAAATCCAACGGATATTCCTAATGCGGTAGCCAGTCAGTTAGGAAATCGAATCCAACATGGCTTACGTGCGTTTACGCCAGCTGAGCAAAAAAATGTCAAATCAGTAGCTGAAACTTTCCGTCAAGAAGAAGGAAAAGATTTAGTTTCAGTGATTACGAATCTAAAAGTAGGGGATGCGGTAGTTTCTACTTTACAGGAAGATGGATCTCCAAGTTTTGCAGAAGTGGTTTCTATTTACCCACCAAAGAGTAAATTAGATGCGGTTGATGCTTTTGTTCGTCAACAGCTAGTAAATCAATCTCCATTCTATGATAAATATGCTGAAATGTTTGACCGTGAGTCTGCTCATGAGCAACTATTAGCATTAGAACAACAATTTCAACAAGAACAAGAAGAAGCTTTAGCTCAAAGAGAAGCTGAAAAACAAGCAGAAGCAGAACGTAAAGAAGCTGAAAAACAAGAAGCTCTTGCACAAAAAGAGGCTGAAAAACAGGCTAAATTAGAAGAAAAAGAACGTGAACGTCAAGAAAGAGAACTAGAACGTCAAGCACGACAAGCAGCAACTAAGAAAGGTGATTCTGCGATGGATCGCTTTACCAAAAATATTATGTCTAGCGTTGGACGTGAAGTAGGCCGAGTGATTACTCGTGGAGTAATGGGCTTGTTCAAAAAATAAGAGGAGGCTGTCCTATGGCAAATGTCGTTGTATTCTTAGCGGAAGGATTTGAAGAGATTGAAGGCCTTGCTACAGTTGATATTTTGAGAAGAGCAGGTCATATTGTTCATACAGTTGGCATTGATGGACAAGTTATTACGGGTTCTCATAAAATTTCAGTGAAGACAGATGATGAATTAGAAACCTTTTATTGGGCTCAAATTGATGCATTAGTGCTTCCAGGTGGAATTCCAGGAGCTCATCATTTAAGAGAAAATGATTTCCTAATTCAAAAACTGAAAGAATATTCGAAAAAAGGGAAAATTATTGCAGCAATCTGTGCGGCGCCAATTGTCCTACATAGGGCAGGATTGCTGAAAAAGAAAAAATTTACTTGCTATCCCGGTTTTGAAGATGAAATTAACGACGGGGTTTATACAGGAGCCTTAGTTGAAAAAGATGGAAAAATCATCACGGGTTGTGGAGCAGCTGCAAGTTTCGAATTTGCTTATACAATAGCAGAAGCATTAGGAACAGATACCTCCGCACTTCGAGAAGGGATGCAATACAATAAGCTTTTTTTAAAAAAATAATAGTAGAAAGATTTGTCCCTATTATTGGGAGCAAATCTTTTTGTTACAAAAACATTACAATGTTACAAAAAAATATTAAATGAATAACTTGATTTTTTTCCTTGGAAATTTGAGAGAATAAAGTATCAAAAATCGACGTAATCTGTATTAGAAATTAGGGAAATATATGAGAAAAGAAGAAATTAATCAAGTAGTGAAGAAATTACGTAGTAAAGGAGTTCGTATTACCCCTCAAAGAGTGGCAATGCTAGAATTTTTAGCTAGCGTGGATACTCATCCAACTGCGGAAGAGATTTATACTGAATTAACAAGAGAATATCCTCAAGTCAGTGTGGCGACAGTATATAACAATTTAAACCTGTTTATTAAAGAGGGTGTTGTTAAGGAATTAATGTATGGAGATAGTGCCAGTCGATACGATTTTGATTTAGGACAGCACTATCATGCTGTTTGCGATGTTTGTGGGAAAGTAGTGGATTTATATTATCCAGTTTTAGATGATGTTGAAAAAGCAGCAGAACAATTAACAGGGTTTAAAGTTAGAGGACATCGAATGGAAGTTTATGGGGTTTGTCCGGACTGTCAGAAAAAAGAAAAATAGTATTTAATAAGGGGTCGTGGAGAATGGAGAAGGTCATTCAACGAAGAGCCAATAATGGCAAAGAAAAACATCCAAAAAAAGAAAATAAATATACACAAAATCCTGAAGAAATGCTAGAGACTGATTTGAAGGAAGAGGCAGTTCAAGAGGAGAATCAAGAGAACCAACGATTCGGTGGGAAGGATTCAAAAAAGAAAAGACCGAAAAAGAAAATTCCTAAAACCATTTTTTGGGTGATAGGAGTTTTGACTCTAGCTATTTTAGTATTTGAATTATTAACGATTCATCGTATTATGGCAGATCAATTTAATGAAGAAGAATTAAAACGTATAATTCAAGTTGAACAAGACGACACAAAAAAATATAACGAAAATTTTACGGTTAAAGATGAAACGAATGGCAATATTGAAATTCAGGAATTAATCCCTACAGATAGTTCTGGAAATGAAGTTGCTTCCATTGCTGAGCAGATTTCGACTTTAAAACAAACGGTATTAGAAAAATACGCGGGTGCTTCAAAGAAAACATTGATTTTTTTAAAAGCCTATCAAACAAAAGTTATTTCGAACGTAAATGATATTCATTACTATGTATCTGTATACCAACAAAAGGATCGTGGTTTTGAACAGCTAGAATTTTCGGAGTTAACACATCAACTTGTTTTCTCAGATACTTTACAACCATTTGAAATTTCAAAACTCTTTAATAATGATTTAGCAGTATCTAACTTTTTTGTAAAGAAAGCATTAGATGAATCTAAAGCAAATGGATTATCTGATGAGCAAACAGATAAAATTACTTCTCAATTTAAAGATAACAATTGGAAGAAACTAGATACGTCAATCATTCAAAATGGAATTCGTATAAAATACAAAGACACAAACGATTCAGATGCAGAATGGACAGTTCCTTTTACCGAGCTTTTTGCATATATGAATGAAAATATGATTCCGGAAACAGAGAAAGAGAACTATACAAAATATCTTGCAACTGTTAAAGAAAAACTAGGTAAGAAGAGAATTGCTTTGTCGTTTGATGACGGCCCCCGACCTGAAACAACGCCAAGAGTACTAGAAATTCTAAAAAAATATAACGCGCATGCAACATTTTATATCGTAGGAAGTCATGTAGAAGGTAATGAGTCTATTATTAAGCAAATTGTGGCTGAAGGGCACGAACTTGGAAACCATAGTTATAGTCATCCTTTATTACCAAAGAAATCAGCAGACGAAGTGTATAAAGAGGTTCATAACACTTCAGACCTCATTGCCAAAGCTTCAGGTGGTTTAAGACCAATGAGTTTGCGTCCGCCATATGGTGGTTTTGATAAAATGGTAGCGGAGCAAGCAGGCATTGCTATAGTGAACTGGTCAATTGACTCGCTAGACTGGAAATATAGAGATGCAGCCAAAACAATTGAGCATATTAAGGAAAATGCTCATAATGGTGGAATCTTATTGATGCATGATATTCATGAAGAATCAGTAGAGGCATTACCAACAATTATTGAATACTTACAAGCAGAAGGTTACGAATTGGTGACTGTAGATGAATTGATGGCAGGACAACCATTAAAACCAAATCATGCATATTTTAACCGTGTTGATATTCAAAAAATAGATTAAGAAGCTTGCAATTTTACTGAAAATAAGGTACATTGAATAAGTGCTTAATGCACAGACCTTTTACAGAGTTTTGCGAATCACCAACGTTTTACTCAGTACAAGGCATAAATTAAAAGAAAGAGGTGTTTAGAAATGGCAATTTCTAAAGAAAAGAAAAACGAAATCATCAAAGAGTATGCATTACACGAAGGAGACACTGGTTCACCAGAAGTACAAATCGCTGTATTAACTTACGAAATCAACCACTTAAATGACCACATCCGTGTTCATAAAAAAGACTTCCACTCAAACCGTGGATTAATGAAAAAAGTTGGTCACCGTCGTAACTTATTAGCATACTTACGTAACAAAGATGTTCAACGTTACCGTGAATTAATCAACCGTTTAGGCTTACGTCGTTAATCTTAAACAAATGGAAGAACTCCCATGCATTCGTGCTTGGGAGTTTTTTTGATGGATATTTATTATAGAATAAAAAAGAAAGATCAATCGCACTTATAATGTATAAGTTATATTGCAAAATACAAATGATTAGAAAAAGGCACAAGTCCCAATTATTTGGAACTTGTGCCTTACTATTTTACATTTCTTTTTATAGAGTGATCAATGATTTGTCTGTAACACATCATATTTTTTTATTATTGTAGGATTTAATCACATTTCGTAATAATTTAAACGAAGAACGTCCTAACTCTAATGTATGAATATCAACATAAGCATCAATTCGAACAGAAGGTTGTACCGAGTCAAAAGTGATAATAGGCAAATGAATATGTTTTTCATTTAAATATCGAACAGCTCCTTCTGTAAAGAGAGAGTCTGCTGTTACTAGACCATCAATATTTCCTTCTTTAAGAAGTTCTTTTAAAGTATGGTATCCTTGTTCCCTCGTAAATTCAGATACTTGAGCAATAAGGCTATCATTTATTGGGATATCATATTTTTTTAGAGCTTTTTCATATCCTTTTAATCGGTCTCGGGATACAAATAATTGGTCGCGACCACCGATGAATGCAATAGATTTTGCTCCTTTTTGAATAATATATTCTGTTGCATCAAATCCTGCTTTTTCATTATTATTATCAACAAATGAAATAAGAGGGGATAATGTTTTTCCGATTACAACAGCCGGAAATTCTTGATCAATCGCAAATTCAACAAGGGGGTCCTCAATTTCTCCGTACAGGAAGATGAGTCCATCTACACGTTTTCCAAGAATCGTATCTTTTAGAATGGCTAAACGTTGATTCGTATCTTTTCCAGTACATAATTGTATCGAATATTGATGGTCCGCTGCTGTTTGCGAAATTCCTCGAATTACCGCAGGGAAAAATGAATTTTGATAAAAGATATCTGAGTCTTTGGGAAGAACAACGCCGATGACATTTGTTTTATTACTTGCTAAGCTTCTTGCATTAACATTGGGATGATAATTCAGTGAAGTCATGGCCTCACGTACTTTTTTCTTCGTCGCTTCACTTATACTAGATTTGTCTTGAAGTACTCTTGTAACAGTAGAAGGGGAGACTCCAGAAAGCTTTGCAACATCCTTAATAGTGGATGCCATCTTATATTCCTCCTTTCCTAGTAGAGTGATTATTGAAATAAAAAATCTGGGCATGAAAACTGTTATTTTCACGCCCAGAGCATTTAAGGAACTATGATTTAATTGCTCCGTCAACCATACCTTTCATGATATGTTTTTGAGCGAATAGGAATAAGATGATTACTGGTAACATAATCAGTAATGTAGATGTTAGAATCATATCCCATTGTTTTGTAAATGATCCGGCAAAGTTTGATACCGCGATCGGTAATGTTTGAATCGCATTTCCTTTACCAAGTAATAGAAGTGGTAATAGGAAGTCGTTCCAAATCCAGATACCGTTCAAGATTAAGATTGTAACGTAGATGGGTTTTAAGATTGGAAGTACTACGTAGAAGAATGTTTGCATTTTGTTACATCCATCTAATTCCGCAGCTTCTTCGATTTCTAAAGGCACCCCTTTAATGAATCCGTGGAACATGAATACTGATAGTGACATACCGAAACCAGTATACGCTAAGATAATCCCTGGATAAGAACGTAATAAGCTAAATCCAAATAATGGGGTAGTAATCGCATCACTTAAAACTTTAAACCAAGTAACAAGTGGATACATTACGACTTGGAAAGGAATAACCATTGAAGCTACGAAAATGAAGAAAATCACTGTCGAAGCTTTTGAACGGAAACGAACAAGTCCCCATGCAGCAAGAGCCGAAAATAGAGTGATCGTGAAAAGAGAAATCACAGTAATAATCGTTGATGATAAATGATGATGGGTAATTGATGGAAGGGTTATTCCAAATTGTAACGATATTAGTCCATAGTTGACCAAAACTTGCAGGTAAAGCTAACGGATCTGAAAGAATGTCAGCAGAGCTTTTAGCTGAGTTAATCACTAAAAGAACGATTGGACTCAAGAATAGTAAGAAAAGGATGACTCCTAAAATTTCTAGAAGTAAGATTCCCAATTTTTGTTTTTTCATTATAAGTCAATCTCCTTCCGTTTAGTGATTGAAGTTTGAATCAAGCTGATAACTACCAAGATAAAGAATAAGATAACTGCACGAGCTTGACCTAAAGCCATTAAGTTATCACCTGAAGCAGTATTATAAATGTTCATTGTAATAAACTCAGTACTTTGAATGGCTTTGTCATGCCATAGTAGTGAAGGACCACCACCTGTTAATGAGAAGTTCACATCGAAGATCTTGAATGAGTTAGTAATAGTCAAGAAGAGCGATACAGTGAACGCTGGCATTACCATTGGAATGATAATGTGACGTAGACGTTGCCATGCATTTGCACCGTCAAGTGAAGCAGATTCTACTAAACTTGAAGGTACATTTTGTAAAGCTGCAAGTAAATCATCATAATATAACCAGCATATTGCCATGTGTTTGTAATGATTAATGCAGTCACAGCTAATTTCACATCTCCAAGGAACAAGTTATCGATTAAGAATTGGCTACCGATTAATTGTCCTAAAGCAGGGAATACTGAGTTATAGATGAATTGCCAAATATAACCAAGAACAAGTCCCCCGATTAAGTTTGGAATAAAGAATCCTGCGCGGAATATATCTTTTAATTTAATCTTGCTGGATACAAGTAAGGCAAGACTAAATGACACAATGTTTACCACGACAACGTTGAATAACGCAAAAATCACAGTAATCATTAAAGAATATTGGAAGCGAGTGTCAGCCAAACTTTCTGTAAAGTTTTTTAGACCTACAAATTGTAGGTTGGTTTGTGTAACGCTCTTCCAGTCGGTTAATGAATAGTAGAACCCTAAGAAGAAAGGCACAATAATAACGAGTGCAAAAATGATAAATGCTGGTAAAACTAATCTATAAAAATTGCGTTTTGCACGATCATCTCTGCTTAAGGCTTTCTTGTTTTTAGACATGAGAGAGTTCCTCCTTTATGAGAATTTCCAGGTGGGGTAGCACCTGTATGTATACCTATTGTAGCACATAACCCACAGCCACTAAAAGGCAGCTGTGGGTTTGTTTACTACAATATTGTTAATTATTTTTTAATCAAGCTTGGTACTTCTTTAATTTGGTTGATAATTAATTCTTGGAATTTAGCTTTATCAATTGAACCTTGAGCATATTGACCGTAAATTGGTCCTAATTTGTTCATTAAGAAGTTGTCAGGCATGAAGTATGGGTTGTCAAATGAGTAAACAGGTTTTTTAGCGCTAACCCATTCTGCTAAGAAACGAGATAATGGAGCAGATGGTTTCTCAGTAGTGTTAGCAAATGGAGAAATCATGTTCGCTTTGTTTACGATGTAGTCTTGACCTTCTTTAGTATCAGCTAAATCGTTGAAGAATTTATTGATAGATTCTAAAGCTTTAGTGTCTTTGTTAACTACGTAGTAAGATGGAGCACCGATGAATAATCCGTCAGCGTTTTTATCTTTACCTAATGTTTGATAAGGAATGAATCCCATTTCGAAGTTAGCATTTAATTGTTTTAAGTTAGGATCTTTCCAGTTACCTTGGTGAAGGAATGCAGCTTTACCAGAAGCAAATGCTGAGTCCATATCTTCTTGAGTACCAACTGTTAAGAGTTTCTTATCAGTATGTTTGAATAGTAATTCAACCCAGTTAGTGTAGTTTTCTAAACGAGTTTTGTCCATTTCACCTTTTAGTACTTGGTTTGTTACTGAACGGTCACCGTTTGGAAGACCACTACTTAAGTAAGCACCAAAGTCATGGATACCCATGATCCAAGTTTCACCTTCTTTAGTTGCTGTAGCAACAACAGTAGATAATCCTAATTCATCTTTTTTACTTTCTAAAGTAGCCATTGCTTTCTCAACTGCTTCAAAAGAAGTTAGAGTAGCAGGATCAATTCCAGCTTTAGTTAAGATTTCTTTGTTGTAAGCTAATCCGTATCCTTCTACAGATACTGGGAATCCGTATACGTCGTTACCTTGTTTAAATTCAAACTCAGTTTTATCAATCCAGTCACCTTTTAATGGTTGTAGGTTGTCTTTCCACAAATCATATCCAGCTTGACCTTCAATTACGAATACGTCTGGTGCAGTACCTGCAGTAAATTCAGTTTTTAGTTGGTCAGAAATCTTACATGAACCAGAACAAGTTTTAATATTAACTTTAACTCCGTTTTTGTCTCCCCATTCTTTAGCATATGCTGTTAGGGCTTCTTGGATTTCGCTCTTATTACTATATAAAGTAAATTCTTTTTTGCTTTCAGAGCCTCCATTAGAAGAGTTTGATTGGTTACCTCCGCTTGCACAGCCTGCTAAAGCTAAACCAGCTAAGCCAACCATTAAAGATTTTTTAAACCATTTGTTTGCCATAATATTTTTCCTCCTTAAAATTCGTTGTAGATTACGCAAACGATTTCTTAACTGGTTTTAGTATACCGCTTCCATAAACCGTTTGCAAGTATTTTGTTAAAAAAATTAAAGGAATAAAAAAATACTGAATATAAGTGGTTTTTTGGTTGAATTAAATAGAAATTAAGTTTATTTTATCCTTGTATATTCAAGATGTATTAAAAACTTATAAAATAATACTTGTTTTATTAAAAAAAATACTCTAATATTAAAGCAAACGGTTGCGCGAATTATTGCGCTTACATGGATAAATATACTGATTAAGGAGAGAGGTATCAAATATATGAGCAATAGAGAATCAGGTGTGTTAATGCATATTTCATCATTACCTGGTCAATATGGAATCGGAACTTTCGGTAAATCTGCATTTGATTTGTAGATTTTCTAGTTCGTACGAAACAGACTTATTGGCAAATTTTACCATTAGGAACAACTAGCTATGGAGATTCTCCATATCAATCTTTTTCGGCTTTTGCTGGAAATACAAACTTTATCGATTTCGATCTTTTAATAGAAGAAGGACTTCTAAGTAAAGAAGATGTTGAGATGAATTGGGGCGCTGAAGAAACAACGGTTGACTACGCATTATTATATGAAAAACGTCGACCTGTTTTAGAAAAAGCAGTGGCTGCTTTTCTATCTAAAGGAAAAACTCCTGCATACGAAAAATTTGTTGCAGAAAAAGCAGAATGGTTAGAGCCATTTGCTGAGTACATGGCGATTAAAGAATCCTTTGATATGAAACCGTGGACAGCTTGGAGCGACGAAGCGATTAAACGTCGTCAAAAAGATGCATTAGCAGAATATCGCTTACGTCTTGCAGAAAAATTAGAGTATCACCGTGTGACACAATTCTTATTTGATGAACAGTGGCATGCTTTGAAAAAATACGCGAATGACAACTTTATTCAAATTATTGGCGATATGCCAATTTATGTAGCTGCGGACAGTGTGGAAATGTGGGCAACACCACATTACTTCAAAACTGATGCAGAAGGAAATCCACTTTGTGTAGCTGGATGTCCTGCGGATGATTTTTCTCCGCTAGGTCAATTATGGGGGAACCCGATTTATAATTGGGAAGCGATGAAAGAAGATGGATACACTTGGTGGAGCAAACGACTAAAAGCAAGTTTTGAATTGTTTGATGTTGTTCGTATTGACCACTTCAGAGGCTTCTCAGCTTATTGGGAAATCCCAGCATCAGCTGAAAACGCAACAATCGGGAAATGGGTTAAAGGTCCAGGGTATGATTTATTTAAAGCGGTAAAAGAGCAACTCGGTGAATTGCCAATTATCGCAGAGGACTTAGGATTCATGGATGAAGATGTAATCAATCTTCGTGAAGCTACTGGATTCCCAGGAATGAAAATTTTGGAATTCGGATTTATGGGTGAGAATCCTAAGAGCGGAGATTTACCTCATCATTATCCAGTGAATGCAGTTGCCTATACAGGAACGCATGATAATGATACAGTATTAGGGTGGTATAATTCGGTAACGGAAGAAACAAGAGAATTTTGTAATCGTTACTTAAACCGCCGCGACGAAGAACCAATTAGCTTTGCACTATTACGTGGCTTATATGGTTCTGTTAGTCGTATGACAGTAGCAACTATGCAAGATTTACTACAATTAGATGAAACAGCTCGTATGAACATTCCAAGTACGCTCGGAGGAAACTGGGTATGGAGAATGACCAAAGAGCAGTTAACAGAGGCTGTAGAAGAATTCTTACTTGGGATTACTGAATTGTATGATCGTGCGAACCCACATCATGATGAAGTGGAAATTGAAGAGGAGTTAGTAGAGGAAGAAAAGTAACCTCACGCAAACCAAAAAGGAGAGAACAATGAAAAATTTTAAACAATATGTAGAAGGAAACTTAGAAAAGTCTTTGAAAGACTGCACAAAAGAAGAAGTTTACTTAGCATTATTACAATTTACGAAAGAAAAAAGTGCAGCCTTACCACAAAATAATGGTAAGAAAAAAGTGTATTACATTTCTGCTGAGTTCTTAATCGGTAAATTATTATCAAACAATCTAATTAACTTAGGGCTTTACGATGAAGTGAAAGAAGTGCTATCAGAAGCTGGACATTCATTAGCTGAAATCGAAGAAATCGAATTAGAACCATCTTTAGGAAATGGGGGTCTAGGACGTCTAGCTGCGTGTTTCCTTGATTCCATCGCAACTCTTGGATTAACGGGAGACGGTGTTGGATTAAACTACCACTATGGCTTATTCGAACAAAAATTCAAAGATAACCAACAAGATGCTGTGCCAAACGTTTGGTTAACACCTGAAAGCTGGTTAGTTCCAACAGAAACTTCTTATAAAGTACCGTTTGCTGACTTTACATTGACTTCAAAAATGTTTGATATCGATGTTTTAGGATATGAACAATCAACTAAAAATAAATTACACTTATTCGATGTGGATTCAATTGACGAGTCTTTAGTTACAAGTGATTCAATTGAGTTTGATAAAACTCAAATCGCTAAAAACTTAACTTTATTCTTATATCCAGATGATAGTGATGAAGCAGGACACTTACTACGTATTTATCAACAATACTTCATGGTAAGTAATGGTGCTCAATTATTAATCGACGAAGCACTTGCTAAAGGAAGTAACTTACACGACTTAGCGGAATACGCAACAGTTCAAATTAACGATACGCACCCATCAATGGTGATTCCTGAATTAATTCGTTTACTTGGGGAACGTGGAATTGAATTTGATGAAGCAGTGGAAATCGTATCCGCAATGACAGCTTATACAAACCACACAATCTTATCAGAAGCGTTAGAAAAATGGCCTTTAGCATACTTAGAAAAAGTAGTGCCACATTTAGTGCCAATTATTAAAGAATTAGACGCTCGCGTAAAAGCAAAATATGAAGATCCATCAGTAGCCATCATCGACGAACAGGACCGTGTTCACATGGCGCATATGGATATTCACTACGGATATAGCGTAAACGGTGTTGCGGCACTGCATACAGATATCTTAAAAGAAAGTGAATTGAAGAATTTCTACGAAATCTATCCTGAGAAATTCAACAACAAAACAAATGGGATTACATTCCGTCGTTGGTTAATGCATGCCAACCCAGAACTAGCTAAATTATTAGATGAAACAATTGGAACAGAGTGGCGTAAGGATGCTTCTAAATTAGAAGCGTTGAAAGCTTTCCGTCATGATGCGATTGTTCGCGAAAAATTAGACAAGATTAAACGTGATAACAAGAAACGTTTAAGTGTTTACTTGCAAGAAAAACAAGGTATCACAGTGAATGAAAATTCTATTTTTGATATCCAAATCAAACGTATGCACGAATATAAACGTCAACAAATGAACGCTTTATATGTGATTCATAAATATTTAGATATCAAGAGCGGAAACATTCCAGCTAGACCAATCACCATTATTTTCGGTGGGAAAGCTGCACCTGCATATGTCATTGCGCAAGACGTCATTCATTTAATTCTTTCATTATCTGAATTAATCGCAAATGACCCAGAAGTAAGCCCACACTTACAAGTCGTAATGGTTGAAAACTACAATGTAACAGCGGCAACACACTTAATTCCAGCATGTAATATTTCTGAACAAATTTCTCTTGCTTCAAAAGAAGCCAGCGGAACAGGGAATATGAAATTCATGCTAAACGGGGCATTAACTCTTGGTACTGAAGACGGTGCGAACGTGGAAATCCACGAACTTGTTGGTGACGACAATATCTATATCTTCGGTGAAAAGAGTGATGAAGTTATTGCGCACTATGAAAAAGGCGATTACAACGCTGGAGAGTTTGCTAAGAGAGAAGCTATCCGTCCATTAGTGGAATTCGTGAAGAGTGATGCTTTAGTAGCAGTCGGAAATAAAGAACGTCTAGAACGTCTATACCACGAATTAACAACTAAAGACTGGTTCATGACATTATTAGACTTAGAAGATTACATTGAAACAAAAGAACGTATGTATCGCGATTTCGAAAACAGAGACGAATGGAATGCTAAAGTGGTGACAAACATCGCAATGGCTGGCTTCTTCTCAAGTGACCGTACAATCGAAGACTACAACCGTGACATTTGGAAATTAAACTAAATCGATTGAATGAAGGGACACGGTGAACTCCATGCAAATTAAAAACGAAGCCATGCTGATTACTTACTCAGATAGCATGGGAAGCAATATGAAGGACTTAAAAGGCGTTTTGGATAAACATTTCCAAGGCGCCATTGGTGGAGTCCATTTATTACCATTTTTCCCATCAACAGGGGATAGAGGATTCGCTCCAAGCGACTACACTCGTGTAGATCCAACACTTGGAACTTGGGAAGATGTGGATGCTCTAGGGGAACAATATTATTTAATGTTTGACTTCATGATTAACCATATTTCTCGTGAGTCTAAGTTTTTCCAAGATTTTGTAAAAAATCACGAAAACTCACCTTATAAAGATATGTTTATTCGTATCCATGAGTTTTTCCCAGAAGGACGTCCAAACCAAGCGGATATCGACTTAATCTATAAACGTAAAGATAAAGCGCCATTCCAAACCGTTCATTTTGCGGATGGAACGACTGAAGAAGTATGGAACACATTTGGGGAAGAGCAAATCGACCTTGATGTTCGTAAAGAAATCGTGAAAGAGTTTATTCGTGAAACGATTAAAGATATGGCAAGTCACGGATGCTCATTAATTCGTTTAGACGCATTTGCTTATGCAGTGAAGAAACTGGATACAAACGACTTCTTCGTAGAACCAGATATTTGGGATTTATTAAATGAAGTTCGTGATGAAGCAGCGAAATACCAAGTAGAATTGCTTCCTGAAATTCATGAGCATTATTCAATTCAAATGAAGATTGCAGACCATGATTACTTCGTTTATGACTTTGCATTACCAATGGTAGTGTTATATTCACTATATTCAGGTAAATCTAATCGATTAGCCAACTGGTTACAAATGAGTCCAATGAAGCAATTTACAACACTGGATACGCATGACGGAATCGGTGTCGTGGATGCTAGAGACTTATTAACAGATGAAGAGTTAGATTACACTTCAAACAAATTATACGATGTAGGCGCCAACGTAAAACGAATCTACTCAAGTGAAAAGTACAATAACTTAGATATCTATCAAATTAACAGCACATACTACAGTGCTTTAGGAAATGATGATGCAAGTTACTTATTATCACGTGTGTTGCAATGTTTTGCGCCTGGTATTCCACAAATTTACTACGTGGGATTACTTGCTGGAGAAAATGACATCGAGTTATTAGAATCTTCAAAAGAAGGTCGCAACATCAACCGTCATTATTACACTTTAGAAGAAATCGACCGTGAAGTAGAACGTCCAGTCGTGAAAAAACTAATCAACTTATTACGCTTTAGAAATACATCAAAAGCGTTTGATTTAGAAGGTTCTTTTGAAGTAGAAACTCCAACTGAGAACACAATCGTGATTACACGTAAAGATGCTTCTGGTGCTGCCGAAGCACGTCTTGAAGCAAACCTAGAAACAAAAGAGTTCACTATTTTCGAACAAGGAAATGTAGTCACTCTTTAATTTCTTCATTCGTAAATAACAATAGTAAGATGAGTGAGTTTATTCTATAGAAAAGAGAATAACTCACTCGTTTTTTGTTTACAAAAAAATAGTACTTAATGGGCAGTTATGGTAAAATGACTCTGTATGACAAACTTTGTATCTTCTGGAGTCACCTTACTTTAGAAATAAAAGCGCTCGAACGCGTCGAACGTTTTCATTTCTAAAAGTAGGTCTGGAGGATACGTAAATAAGAGAAAAGGAGATTAGTTATGTCAGAAAAGAAAGTTTTTAGCTATAACTGGGGCGGACGTCAATTACAAGTTGAAATCGGCCAATTAGCAAAGCAAGCCAATGGTGCAGTGTTAGTACGTTACGGTGATACTGTTGTTTTAACAGCGGCTGTTGGTACAAAACAAGCAAAAGATACAGATTTCTTCCCGTTAACAGTAAACTATGAAGAAAAAATGTATGCTGCTGGTAAAATCCCTGGAGGTTTTATCAAACGTGAAGGTCGCCCAAGCGAACATGCTACTCTTACAGCGCGTCTTATTGACCGTCCAATCCGTCCAATGTTTGCGGAAGGTTTCCGTAACGAAGTACAAATCACAAATACGGTAATGTCAGTAGATCCTAACTGCCCACCAGAAATGGCTGCAATGTTTGGTTCTTCATTAGCATTATGTATTTCAGATATTCCATTTGATGGACCAATTGCTGGGGTAGACGTAGGTCGTGTAAACGGTGAATACGTGATTAACCCAACTACTGAACAAAAAGAAAACTCAGATATCGAATTATCTGTAGCCGGTACTGCAACTGCTATCAACATGGTAGAAAGTTCAGCTAAAGAAGTGAACGAAGAAGATATGCTTGGAGCGTTATTATTTGGTCACGAAGAAATCAAAAAATTAGTGGCTTTCCAAGAAGAAATCGTTCGCGAAGTTGGTAAAGAAAAAATGGAAGTGACTTTACTTTCATTCGATCCAGCTATCGAAGCACAAGTAAAAGATTTATTCAGCCAAGCCATGGTTCACGCGATTCAAACAGAAGAAAAATTAGCGCGCGAAGCAAACATCGAAAAAGTGAAAGAAACAGCTATCGAGCATTTCGAAGCCGTATTAGAAGAAAACGAAGAAAAAGTTGGACTTCTAAAACAAGTTTCTCAATTAGTCGATAATTTAGAAAAAGACGAAGTACGTCGTTTAATCACTGAAGAAAAAGTACGTCCTGATGGTCGTAAGATTGACGAAATTCGTCCGTTATCTTCAGAAATCGACTTATTACCTCGTGTTCACGGTTCAGGTTTATTCACTCGTGGACAAACGCAAGCATTAACTTCAGCAACACTTGCACCTCTTGGAGAATACCAAGTGATTGATGGATTAGGAATCGAAGAAGGTAAACGATTCATTCACCACTACAACTTCCCACAATTCTCTGTAGGTTCAGTTGGTCGTGCTGGTAGCCCAGGTCGTCGTGAAATTGGTCACGGTGCGCTAGGGGAACGTGCATTGAAACAAGTGATTCCAAGTCCAGAAGACTTCCCTTACACAATCCGTCTTGTATCAGAAGTTTTAGAATCAAACGGTTCTTCTTCTCAAGCAAGTATTTGTGCGGGAACATTAGCATTGATGGCAGCCGGTGTGCCAATTAAAGCGCCAGTAGCAGGTATCGCGATGGGTCTTATTTCTGACGGTACAAACTATACAGTCTTAACAGATATCCAAGGGTTAGAAGACCACTTAGGAGACATGGACTTTAAAGTGGCCGGAACTAAAGACGGTATTACAGCTCTTCAAATGGATATTAAGATTCAAGGGATTACAGAACAAATCTTACGTGAAGCCCTAACACAAGCGAAGAAAGCACGCTTTGAAATCCTTGAAGAATTAACATCAACAATTGCTGAACCTCGTAAAGAGTTAAGCCCATATGCACCTAAGATTGAAATGATTTCTATCCACCCTGATAAGATTAAAGTCGTTATCGGACGTGGCGGTGAAACAATTAACTCTATCATCGACGAAACAGGTGTTAAAATTGATATCGACCAAGAAGGTCACGTATCAATCGCTTCTACAGATGCTGCTATGATTCAACGTGCTAAAGAAATCATCGAAGATTTAACACGTGAAATCGAAGTTGGACAAGTATACGAAGGAACAGTGCGCCGTATCGAAAAATTCGGTGCATTCGTTGAAATTGCTAAAGGAAAAGATGGATTAGTTCATATTTCTGAATTAGCGCACGAACGCGTTGGTAAAGTAGAAGATGTACTAGCTCTAGGCGATAAAGTAACGGTTAAAGTTATCGAAATCGACGGGCAAGGACGTATTAACTTATCACGTAAAGTATTACTACCAAAAGAAGATAAAGAGTAAGTATTACGGATTCTTTAATAAATGAAATTTTAAAACACTTCCTACACCAGTGTGATTGTCATACTAGTGCAGGAAGTGTTTTTTCTAAAAAAAACGATCTTATTCCAAGTGCTTTGGAGTAAGATCGTTACTATTTGGTATTTAATTTTAGTGAAGGACTTTATTTAAGAAGTTTTGAGTACGTTCGTTTTGTGGGTTACCAAATACTTCCGCAGGAGTTCCTTCTTCGATGATATAACCGCCATCCATAAAGATAACGCGATCGCTAACCTCACGCGCAAATCCCATCTCGTGTGTTACCACGACCATTGTCATTCCTTCTTTAGCTAGTTTTGCATTACTTCTAATACATCCCCAACCATCTCAGGGTCGAGTGCTGAAGTTGGTTCATCGAATAATAACATTTTTGGTTTCATTGCAAGCGCACGGGCAATAGCCACACGTTGTTTTTGACCACCTGAAAGAGATTTAGGAGAGACATCTGCTTTGTCTGCAAGGCCAACCATACCGAGGAGTTCCATGGCATGTTCTGTTGCAGCTTCTTTTGTCTCACGACCTAATTCCACTGGGGCAAGAATGATATTTTCTAGAACGCTTAGGTGAGGGAAGAGGTTAAAGTGTTGGAACACCATTCCGATTTCCTCACGAACTTTATTTAAGTTAGTTTTCTTATCTGTTAAATCATGACCGTCAATGATGATATGACCGCTATTAATTTTTTCAAGACGGTTTAAACAACGAAGAAAAGTTGATTTACCAGAACCAGAAGGTCCGATAATACAAACGACTTCACCTTCCTCAATAGAAAGGTCGATGGATTTTAATACTTCTAAGTTGCCATATTTCTTTTGTAGTTTTTGAACTTCGATAATAGCCATTATTTTAAATTCCTTTCTAAGTGAGCTGAAAGTTTCGTTAATAGAACAATTACGATTAAGTACATCACGCCGACGATTAACCACATTTGACTTGATTGTAAGTTACGAGCGATGATGACTTTACCTGTTTGTGTTAATTCGGCGATACCGATAATTGAAAGGATAGAAGTGTCCTTCAATGTGATAACGAATTGGTTGATGAATGAAGGAACCATAATTCGAATCGCTTGCGGCAAGATAACTTTTTGCATGCTTTTTGAATATGGTAGACCTAAACTCATGCAAGCTTCGTATTGGCCTTTATCAACTGCTTGGATACCCCCACGGATAATTTCTGCGATATAAGCGGAAGCATTCAAACTTAAGGTGATAACACCTGCTACGAATGGTTGCATCGTAATATCGAAGGCTTGTGGAATTCCAAAGTAAATGAAGAACGTTAATACAATTAATGGAACGCCGCGGATGATATCAATGTAAAATCCTGCGATTGCTTGAACGATATTGTTTTGGCTTGTTTTCATTAAACCGAAGATAATACCGATTAAACTTGCAAAGATTAAAGCAACAACCGTTAATACAATCGTATTCCATAAACCAGTTGCAAGAGTTTCCAGTTTGTTTTAATTAAACCTAGAATGCTTGTTGCTTCTGTGTTTTCATTAGCATTCGTAGTGTATTTGTTGATGATTTCATCATACTTACCACTTTCTTTTAGTTTTTTCAAACCATTGTTGAAAGCAGTGATCAATTCAGCATTTTCACCTTTATTCACAGCAACACCATATTCTGTTTTGTTTTCGTTATGGTCTGTCATTTTTAAAGGTAAGTTGTTTGATGTGATTGAGTAGGCAAGTACTGGATAGTCTTCAAATAAAGCGTCGCTGTTTCCTACTATTACATCTTGGTACATACTTGATGAATCTTCAAAAGTTGTGATTGTAAAGCCATATTTACTCTTGATAGATTCAGCATAAGTGGCACCTTGTGTTCCTAATTTAACAGCAACTTTTTTTCCTTTTAAATCAGAAAGGCTTGTGATGTCAGAGTTTTTTGAAACTCCCATTCCGATTCCGCTGTCATAGTAACTATCTGTGAAGTTGAATTTTTGTTTACGTTCATCAGTTATTCCCATTCCAGCCATAACAGCGTCTACTTGTCCAGCTTCTAGGGCTTGGACAGCTGCATTAAAGCCAAGAGCCTTAAATTCTACTTCGAAGCCTTCAGCCTCTGCGATACTCTTCATTAATTCAATATCAATTCCGACGTATTCACCATTTGTATCTTGGTATTCAAATGGTGCGAATGTAATATCTGTTGCGATTACATATTTTTTAGTTTCTGCTTTTACAGAATTTGTCGGAGAAACGAGGGATAGAAGAGTCATCAATAGAGTGACTAGAACAGCTCCCAAGCTAAATTTCTTTATGTTCATACATATTCCTCCAAATCTACCTTATTTAAAAGGTTTTTCCATTATATGGAAGATTTTCTGAAAATGCAAAAATCAACTCTCATCTCATGTTACATTATATAACATAGCAGTCGTTGAATAAAAAATCTCTTCTCTAATAAAAGAGAAGAGAATCATCATTATTTTTCTTCTTCAAGGACACGCCAAATCGCTTTTGCCACACCGCCGTTAACATTGGTGTCTGTCACAAAATCAGCAACAGCTTTAACTGCCTCTGGAGCATTTCCCATTGCAACACCGATTCCAGCATCATGAATCATCGAAACATCATTAAAATTATCGCCGATAGCAAAAGTTTGCTTCATGGATAATCCAAGTGTTTCGGCGTAGTGGGCAACGGCAATGCCTTTTTGAGCATCTTTGTGGTTGATTTCCAAATCGGTATAAAATGCGGAAGTGACCACGAGGTTTGGATGCACTTGATCAATATGGTCACGAATAGGTTTGAAATAAGTAGGTCCATCATCGTGTGATACGATAATCTTGAACACTTTAATATTTGGAATCGATAGCACTTCTTCAGCAGTAGTAACATCGGTTGCTTCTAAAAGAATTTTTAGCTGCTTAATTTCTTCCTTTAGTTGCTCAGGTGTTAAATTGTTTCTTTCCACCTTTTTTCGTTCAATTACCTTGTTGATAAAGAGAGCGTAGTTCTTTCTAAAGTTTCCTTCAGAAGTTACAAGTTGCCAATCCAAGTCAATCGAATCGAAGTAGTCCAATAGGGTATAGACGGTGTCATGGGGAATGGTTACTTCCCAAATAATGTCATGTTTTTTATCGAAAATCTGAGCGCCATTCATCGCAATTACAGGAAGATGTAGATTTGCCTGCTCGAGTACAAAATTGGCTTGAAGATAATCACGTCCGGTACAAACGATGAAGTGTTTTCCTAATTTTTGCAATTTGCGAATAGCTTTGACGTTGTTTTTATGAATCTCTACATGATTTGTGAGGAGAGTACCGTCCATATCCGATGCAAATAATTTTATCATAAGAGTAGACCTTCTATTTCATTTCGTTTAGATGTGTTTGTAACGTTTGAATTTTATCTTGAATACGTCTGAAGCGCGGTTTATTTTCCAATTGGAATTTGGTTACTTCTTCTTGAATAGAGTTCACAACTGCCATTGTTTGTGGAACAATCACTTCTTGGATTTCTTTAATGCCTCTTTCAAGGGTTGCTTTTCCGTTATGAATAACGGAGACTTCTTGACTAACTTCCTGAATCTGTTTGGATAAGATTTCGCGGTTCTCTTTTCCACTTCTTGGGTTGTTTAATAAGGCAACGACACCACCGATGACACTACCAAAAATAAAACCTTTTAGAAATTTACTCATTGATTATGCCTCCATTTGTTCGCGGATTGATTGCGCAATTTTTGCTAATACTTCTGAATTTGGATTTGTTGGGTGCCATTTTAATCCAAAACCATCTTCTTTTGTATAGCGTGGGATTAAGTGGATATGAGAGTGGAAGACGCTTTGGTATGCCAATTCACCATTATTACTTAAAATATTTAATCCTTTAATATCTGGGCTTGACGCTTGAACGGCACGTGCGATTTTAGGAATACGTGCAAACACTGCGCCTGCTAAGTCTTCATCATATTCGAAGATATTGGCAACATGTTTTTTAGGAACAACCAGTGTGTGTCCTGGTGTCACTTGAGAAATGTCAAGGAACGCGAGTACTACGTCATCTTCATACACGATATGTGCTGGAATTTCTTTATTAATAATTTTATCAAAAATACAATCTGTCATGGTATTTCCTCCTTGAGTTTGTACCTCTATCGTATCAAAAAAAGCCTTGAAATGAAAGGGTTGCAGAACGGAGATTTGTTATTTTATCCCTAGAACGAATTCACTCGATTATACTTTGCTGAATTTGAGAAAGTGCATTTATATAGCGTTCTTTCACACTTTTTTGGCTTTATGGTATAATGAGGAGAATAGTTAGATAGGAGAATCTATATGTCACTACAATTAAACAATGTAACTGCAGGATATACAAAAGTTCCTGTCATTACGGACATCACTTTTGATGTAAATCCTGGTGAAATTTGTGGGCTTATCGGGCTCAATGGTGCCGGGAAGAGTACGACGATTAAAACGATTATTGGGCAACTTACCCCTTTAGCGGAAGAGTGGAAGTGGAGAAGCTTAGTATCCTCGAAAACCAACGAGGCTACCGTCAGTCGATTGCGGTCATTCCAGAAAGTCCAGTTCTTTATGAAGAATTGACGTTTAGAGAGCATATTGAATTTGTGGCTCGTTCATATAACCAAATGAACGAAGAAACAATGGCCCATGCAATGGAACTCGTGGAAGCATTTCGTTTAACGAAGCAATTGGATTGGTTCCCAGCGTATTTTTCAAAAGGGATGAAGCAAAAAGTACTCATCGTCTGTGCATTAATGCTAGACGTGCCTGTTTATGTGGTTGATGAGCCATTTTTAGGACTTGATCCACTTGGGATTCGTACCTTACTTCAAGTCTTAAAAGAGAAAAAAGAAAAAGGCGCAGCGATTTTAATGTCGACGCACGTATTAGATACGGCAGAGAAGTATTGTGATCGTTTCATCGTATTACATGAAGGGAAAGTAATTGCGCAAGGCGATATCGAAGGCTTACGCGCAACTTCGAATATTGAAGAAAATTCTCTAGAGGAAATTTACTTTGCATTAACTACAGGGGATGATGCCCATGAATAGTGCAACAATTTTTGAGGCTCGCGTAAGAAAATATCAAAAGAAAAGCATGAAGTATATTCGCTATATGCTTAATGACCATTTCTTGATTGTTTTATTTTTCTTATTTGGCTTTATCATGGTGCAATACTCGAATTGGATTCAAACGATTCGTGTATTGGAATGGCCTTTGTTAGGATTACTTGCGGTGTTACTTGCGAGTATTCCATTCTTTGGCGGTGTAGCAACGTTACTTGAACCAGCAGATGCAATCTTCTTATCGGTAGTAGGGCAAGACTTTAAGGCGTACTTACAAAAAGCCATTCGTCGTAGTTGGGCACTTCCACTACTAGTGATGTTAGTTTCGACTGGAATTGCCTTTCCAATCGTGGCGCAAGCTTTTGGAACGAATATGAGTATGTTCACAAAGATATTCCTCTTACAAGTGCTCTTTAAAGATTTATTATTCCGTTGTACGAAATACGCTTATCGTGGAGTGCTTCATTTTACATGGATAGAAAAACTCGGTATTTACGTAATTGCAGTAGCGAATTTCTTCGGAATGTTTTTATGGATTTCTGAAGGGTGGTCATTTGTATTATTAGTGATTCCAATCCTTCTAAGTATTTTTATCGAGTACTATTATGGGAAAGCGGCTTTTGTATACCGCTTCGATTCTATGATTGAATTGGAATTAACAAGGCAGCAACGAATTTATCGTTTATATGCGTTGTTTGTAGATGTGCCAATGGTTCATAAACCTCAAGCCCAACGTCGTTCTTATTTAGATGCTGTATTGAAGGTACTTGTTGGAAAGAATCCAAGTGGTCACCGCTATTTAGTGAGTCGTACGGTCGTTCGTACGAGTCAATATATGAGTTTATTATTACAACTGGCGGTTGTTAGTTTTGTAGTCGCATTATTTCTCAAGAGTATTATTGGAATTTTATCGTCAATGCGTTACTTGTGATGCTATTAGGATTCCAACTCGTTGGTGTTATCCAAAGTGCCAACACGCGAAATAGTCATTTTTCTTCTCTTGCAGATAACAACGCACGTCTTCAGGATAATTTATCAGTCCTAATGTGGACGATAGTCGCATCTGGTATTGTACTTGGAATTTCTTCAGTAATGGGAATGCGTGAAGTAATTGGTTTAGTAGGGATTATTTTTTATCCGGTTTTCGGAATTTTATTCACTCAATTTTATTTACGTTATCGATTATTAAAGAAAAGAAGAAAAATATAGAATATATATATCAAAGTAGGTCAAGAGCTTGACTGTATGGGGATAAAACCATAAAATAAAAGAATAGATTTATTATAGAAATCAATAGAATTTGTCGTTAGGGATGGAATAAATGGAATATAACATGGACTCAGGATGGGATCTTCATCCAATAGGTGGAGACACCGGTCAAGCATATATGGGAGTAAAAGACCATGAACGCGTGTTTCTAAAAAGGAACGCCTCACCATTTTTAGCGGTGTTATCGGGTGAAGGTATCACTCCTAAGTTAATATGGACCAAACGTGCGGGTAATGGGGATGTCATTACGGCTCAAGAATGGTTAACTGGTAGATCCCTTACTAAGGAAGAAATGGGGTCCATCGAAGTCATCGAGCTGTTACAACAAATCCATCAGTCCCCAAATCTTTTACAAATGTTACAGCAAATTCAAGGTGAAGAATATAGCACACAGAAATTTATTGATGAATATTTGAATAATTTACAATCGGGATTACAAACACATCGTTTTTTAAACGAAGTATTGAATTATTTGATTGAAACTATTCCACTGGTAAGTGAAGTTGGGAAGACAGTTTGCCATGGAGATCTTGATCGTCGTAATTTCATGTTATCTGAAGACGAGAAGCTCTATCTTGTAGACTGGGAAATGGTGCGGCTTGCTGATCCCGTTTCTGATTTGACAATGATTTTAACGCAATATATCCCTGTGCATCAATGGGGAGAATGGCTTGATATGTATGGTTTACAGCTTTCTACAAATATTTATCAGCGAATTGAATGGTATGCTTTAATGAATTGCTTGAATTACATTAAGAAAACACACTTCGAGGGACGATACCTTGAAATGAATGAGAAAATTCTTTTGGTGAAGTCGATTTACAATAATCGTATCGGAAAACCAAGAGAATCTTAGACAGGAGTTAGACTGTGAGATTAAGAAATAAACCTTGGGCAAAAGATGCTTTAGCGGCTCACCCAGAAATGGTCATCCAAGATCCAGCGCAATGGAAGGGAAGATGGCATGAGCGTTTTGGCAATAACAATCCAATCCATATTGAGATTGGTTCAGGAAAAGGCCAATTCGTGAGCGGTATGGCTCGTCAAAACCCAAACATTAACTATATTGGAATTGAAATTCAAGAAAGTGTCCTTGTAGTCGCCCTTGAAAAAGCTCTTTTAGCAGATGTTCCAAACTTACAATTATTACATGTGAACGGTGGACAAGTAACGGACTACTTCGAAGATGGAGAAGTAGATCAAATTTACTTGAACTTCTCAGATCCATGGCCAAAGAAACGTCATGCGAAACGTCGCTTGACTCATGAAAGTTTCTTAGTTGGATATGAAAAAGTATTACCGCCATTTGGAGAATTACACTTTAAGACAGATAACCGTGGCTTATTTGAATACAGCTTAGCGTCATTCTCACAATTCGGGCTTGTGTTAAAACAAGTGTGGTTAGATTTACATCAAGTGGAATTTCCAGGAAATGTGATGACAGAATACGAAGAGAAATTTCAGCAAAAGGTCATCCAATTTATCGTGTGGAAGTGATTTTCCCACAAGAGAGAATAGTTTTTAAACAACCTAAATAACATATAAAGGAGCCTGATTCGTATGGGGTCAAAAAATAGTTTCAAAGGTGCAAGTTTTTTACTAGCAGCGGGGGCCGTTATCGGTGCATGGGCCACTTCCAAATGGTTTGAACGTAGAAATGTCAATGGAGATGTTATTGTTCAAAATGTACGCAAATTATTTCAAGTAGTAGGTACTATCGAAGGCTCTTGGATTGAGATGGAACCTGTATTCGTGGATAGTCCAGAATTTTATGGAGAAGTTTATTATGGCGGAGTTACTCGTAAGGAAGATGATGAACTTGTCCAATACGAATTTTATGCAGATGCAAAAACAGGAGCCGTTATTGATTTATACAAAATTGGATAATCAAAGAAAGCTGGAGGACCTCCAGCTTTTGGCGCGTTTATAAGATATTTTATAGAGGTAGGAAAGAAGAGGATACAATGGAAGCCAAAACAGAACAATTAATCAAAACGTTAACACAAATGAAAGGAACTAGTGGACACGAAGGCCGTATTCGCGAATTCATGAGAAATGAATTAACACCTTTAGTAGACCGCATTGAACAAGATGGTCTAGGCGGTATTTTTGGGGTTCGTGATAGCAAGGAAGAAGATGCACCACGCATTATGATTGCTGCACACATGGACGAAGTTGGTTTCATGGTAACAAATATCACTCCAAACGGAATGTTCAAAGTAAGTCCTTTAGGGGGATGGAACCCATATGTAGTTTCAGCGCAACGTTTTACTTTATTAACTCGTAAAGGTGACTACCCAATTATTTCTTCTTCAATCCCACCACATTTATTACGTGCAGCTGGTGGCCAACAAGCAGCTGTGAAAGTAACCGATATTTTATTTGACGCTGGATTCACTTCACGCGAAGAAGCCCTTGAATATGGCTGCCGTCCTGGCGATACAATTGTTCCAGATGTAGAAACCATTTGGACTGCCAATAAGAAACGCATGATTTCTAAATCTTGGGATAATCGATATGGATGTACAGTCGTTCTTGAAGCGTTGAAAGCTGTTAAAGATGAAACTTTACCGAATACATTAATCGCTGGAGCGAACGTCCAAGAAGAAGTCGGATTACGTGGAACTGGTCCAAGCGTGACAAAATTCAATCCTGATTTATTCTTTGCGGTAGACTGCTCAGCAGCAGATGATATTAGTGGTTCAAAAGAAACATTTGGGCACTTAGAGCAAGGATTCTTATTACGTATTTTAGACCCAGGGATGGTGACTCTTCCCCGTATGAAAGAATTCTTAGAAGACACTGCATTAACACATAATATTCCGTTCCAATACTTTGTTTCACAAGGTGGAACAGATGCTGGTAAAGCACACTTAATGAATCAAGGGGTTCCAAGTGCGGTTATCGGTGTATGTGCTCGTTATATTCATACACACCAAACAATGTTCTCAATTAAAGACTACGAAGCAGCACGTGAAATGGTCATCCAAACAATCCGTGCATTAGACCGTAGCACAGTAAACACTATTTTAGACGGCAGAACAAATTAAGATTAAAGAGGTACAATATATGTGGTTAAGTTTTTATAATAAAAAGGGAATCGGCGATACGTTATTATTAACAAGCGGAACAGCAAGCCGTTACGACGTTGAATACGAGAAAAAAAGGAAATGTGACTCAAGTCTTTGTTCGTGAGTCAAAAAGAAGTTCTAGGCTATAATATTGAAAAAGATTTCTGAAGTGATTTCATTTGAAGAAGATGGACAACAAATCTTAACTCCTGAGCAACAAGAAGTTGTAAAAGGATTGATTGAAAAAGCTGGGTTTGATGTTTCAATTTTAGATTTAACGCCGGAAGATGCACTTGTAGTTGGATACGTTGAAAGTTGCGTAGATCATGAAGATTCAGACCACCTACATGTAACAATGACACGAGTAAGTGACTCTGAAGTGTTACAAATCGTCTGCGGAGCACCTAACGTAAAAGCAGGTCAAAAAGTAGTCGTTGCAAAACCTGGTACAGTAATGCCAAGTGGTGCCATCATTTGGGCTGGGGAATTACGCGGAGTGGCTAGTCACGGAATGCTTTGCTCTGCACGTGAATTAGGATTAGAAAATGCACCAGCGAAAAAAGGAATCTTAGTATTAGATGATGCGACTCCAGTAGGGACGCCATTTAAATCATTAAACTTACAATAAAGGAGGATACGGAGTCATGAATGAACCATTTAACGAGAAAAACGATTCATTCGCTTCTTTGCAATCAAGACGAGAAAATACTATTTTTCCAAATTACTTGAAGCAAGGTCAAACTTTTGAAGATCAAGTCGTCGAAGAAATGACGCGAGTTGATGCAACTAGAAAAGATGAGACTCCACATGAATCCTTACCATTTGATGAGAGACCTGATGCAGCACTTTTTCAATCGAATGAAAAAGAGGAGCATCAATTACCAGCTCAATTTCGTTCATTTAAGGAAAAAGCGACGGAAGGTCATCAAAAATATAAACCGCGTGTGGATTGGACTTCTTATTTGAATACGAATCAACGCAAACCTTTTAAACCAAGTACGGTACCTTCAAGTACAAGAGGTTTAGAACAAGGAGAGACACCAAAAGTTTCGTATCGTGAATTAGAAAGAGAGTTATTGCCAAATAGCATGGACTTGATATTATTCGAAAAGGAAGAATCCTTATTGGTATCTGTTGAGGAACAAGAAGATACCATCGAGAAACGCTTGAAGGAGTACAATGGTACCTCTCATGAGAAGCCGGTACAAAGCCAAGTTTTCGCAACAGAGGGCTATGTTCCAGCCTTTAAACGCAAACAAGAATCTGACGTTGAAGTTGTGCAAGAGTCCTTATTAGAAGGGTTACCGGAGACAAAAGTTGAAAGACGAAAAGCGCCGGAAAAACCACTTACGGGAAAACAAAGACGAGCGATGAAAAAATCATTATCGATGATTATGGAACAAGAACAGCAGGGACGCCATTTACCTTATGGTCATCCCAAAAAATAGTAGTAGAAAAGTGAGGAGATAGAATGGATAAAAGCAAGATTTATCATTTTACAGGAATTAAAGGCTCCGGAATGAGCGCACTAGCGTTAGTTCTGCATGGTGAAGGATATAAAGTTCAAGGTTCTGATTTAGAAGAGTATTTCTTCACACAAAGAGGGCTTGAAGAAGCGGGGATTCCTTTGCTACCTTTTAGCGCCTCTAATATTAAAGAAGGACAAATTGTGATTGCGGGAAACGCATTTCCAGATAGCCATGAAGAATTAGTTGCCGCTCGCGAAAAAGGAATAGAAGTCATTCGATACCATAAATTTTTAGGCGAATTGTTGAAAAATTATAAGAGTGTTGCGATTACGGGTTCTCACGGAAAAACGAGCACAACAGGTTTGTTAGCCCACGTATTAAGTGGAATGGAACCAACAAGTTATCTTATTGGGGATGGAACTGGTAAAGGAGTTGAAAGTTCAGAACACTTCGTATTAGAAGCTTGTGAATATAAACGTCATTTTATGGCTTATCGACCAGATTACGCTATTATGACGAATATCGATTTTGACCACCCAGATTATTATACGGATATCGATGATGTACAAAGTGCCTTTGAAGCCTTTGGTAAACAAGTGAAAAAAGGAATTATTGCTTGTGGTGATGATGAAAGACTTCGTACACTAGAGGCTATTGTTCCTGTAACCTATTATGGTGTTGGTGAACATAATGATGTAATTGCTAAAAACATCCGCAAAGAGAAAGCAGGAAGTTATTTTGATGCTTATATTCACGGCGAATTATATGGTCATTTTTACATTCCTACATACGGAGACCATAACATCTTAAATGCACTTGCAATTATCGCTTTCTACTATTTAAATCAATTAGATCCAAATGAACTAGCTCAGCAGTTTCGAACATTTAGTGGCGTAAAACGTCGCTTTTCTGAAAAAGTTATTAATGGCGTAACTGTTATTGATGACTATGCACACCACCCATCTGAGATTCGTGCTACATTAGATGCGGCTCGACAAAAGTATCCTGATAAAGAAGTAGTAGCTGTCTTCCAACCTCATACTTTTACGAGAACAATCGCGCTTTTAGAGGAGTTTGCTTCAGTATTATCTCTAGCAGACCACGTTTACCTATGTGAAATATTTGCATCTGTTCGTGAAGAAGCCGGTGATGTTTCTATTGAAGATTTAGCAAAATTAGTAAAAGGTGGAGCGAAAGTATTACCACTTGAAAATGTATCTCCACTTCTATCCTATAAAGATGCTGTGATTGTCTTTATGGGAGCAGGAGATGTACAAAAATATGAATTTGCATATGAGAAACTATTATCGAATACTTCTCCAACACAAAACTAAATGAACCAAAAAGCTTGGCGAAAGTCAGGCTTTTTTTATAAACAATCAGTAGAAAAGTATGAATGTCTATTTTTATTAAAGAGATTTGATATTTATAAGAAGGATAAAATTTAAATAGAAGAGGATTTCAGGAGGTATTAAGATGGATTTATGTAAATTATCTACAGTTTACAACATTAGAAGGATGGGGAGGAATGATGTACCTCTTATTTTGGATTTAGAAAATGGCAATCAATTGTATTTTAATTATTGTCCGCCAAAAACCTAGTAAACAATCTGTATTAAATGATTTAAAAGCTCTTCCAGAAGGTAAAAAAACATAGATGATAAATTTTACATAGGCTTTTTTTAAGGAAAAATAGATTAGTTGCTATTATGGATTTCATTGTATCTTTTTCCGATAAAAAGAAACTATCTATATTGGACTTTTTATGATGGATTGTAAAGAGTCGGGACAAGGAAAGGAAGCCTTATTATTAATGAGGTTTTAACAGCATTTAGAGAAGAAGGATTTACTAAAGTAAGGCTTGCTTATATGAAAGGAAATCCTCAAAGTAAAAGATTTTGGGAAAAATGTGGTTTTACAGAAACTGGAATTGAAAGAGAGAACGAACATGGAAAAGCTGTCGTTTTTAGAAAAAAACATTATAAACAGTTTCAGATGAAATATATTCTTACCAAAAACAGTAGATCATATGATTTACTGTTTTTTTGTTTATCACGGTAAATATTTAAAACTAAAGGGTTCATAACGGGATTCACCTTTCAACTCTATTTACGGTTATCATCAAAAAGCTCTTTTTAGTGTTCACAAGTTTGTTTATTTGTTACACTGGTAATGACTTATTAGGAGGCATAATATGGCAAAACAAAAATTATTACTTGTAGACGGAAGTAGCTTAGCATTCCGCGCATTTTTTCTCAATTTTTAGATTTAAATCGTTTTAAAAATTCCAACGGCTTACATACAAACGCACTCTATTCATTTCACCGTATGTTTAAGTCCATTTTAGACTCTGAAAAACCTACACATGTACTTGTAGCATGGGATGCTGGAAAGACAACTTTCCGTACAGAAATGTATGCAGATTATAAAGGAGGACGTTCGAAAACTCCAGGGGAATTTATTGAACAGATGCCTTATTTTAATGTGCTTTTAGATGCATGGGGAATTCCTCATTATCGATTAAATCAATATGAAGCGGATGATATAATTGGCACTCTTGCAAGAAAAGGGGAAGAAGCAGGATATGAAGTCGTGGTTCTTTCAGGAGATAAAGACTTAATTCAGCTTGCAGACAATAATATCACTGTGAAAATAACGACAAAGGGAGTGACTGAACTGGTCGAATATACTCCTGAAGTGATTTTCGAAAAATATGGATTAACACCTGAACAAATTATCGACATGAAGGGATTAATGGGAGACTCTTCCGACAACTATCCCGGAGTTACAAAAGTCGGTGAAAAGACAGCCGTGAAGCTTCTTCAAGAATTTGGAAGTGTAGAAGGCATTTATGAACATGTCGATGAAATGAAAAAGAGTAAGTTGAAAGAAAACTTAATCAATGATAAAGAGTTGGCTTTTTTAAGTAAGAAACTAGCGCGCATTAATGTAGAGTCGCCAATCGAAATTACATTGGAAGATACACTTCGCAAGGAACAAGATGCGGATGCATTGATGTCGTTCTATAAGGAAATGAACTTCAATTCATTTCAATCAGACCTATTAAATTCAGGCGCTGCGACTGTAGAAGGAGCACCAAAAGCCGAGCGCCCAACCGTCAAACGTGTGGCGCAGATTTCTGATAACATGCTTAAAAGTGCGACAAGTGTGCATTTTGAGACCCTTGAAGCAAATTATCATGTGGCAGAAGTGATTGCTGTTGCCTTCGGAAATGAAAGAATGTCTTTGTGACCGATTTAGATACGGCAGTTGCTTCAGAAGTCTTTAAGAAATGGCTTTCGGATGCGTCTGTTGAGAAACATTTATTTGATACAAAAGCTGCAAAAGTATTGGCTCACCGCTTCGGCTTCGACTTAAAAGGTGCCAAATATGATGTGTCCCTTCTAGCATATCTAGTGGATACAAATGATATCGTGAAAGAAATTAGTGATGTGGCCCGTCGTGTCGATGTGACGATTCTTTCCAGTGACGAAGCAGTCTACGGAAAAGGCGTTAAAATCCAAATTCCTGAAGATAAAGAGGTTTGGAATCAGCATTTAGCAGCAAAAGTTTTTACGATTGCTAAGGCTCCTGAAAAACTATTGAAACGCCTTGAAGAAAATGAACAAACACATCTCTATTGGGAAATGGAATTACCATTGAGTGATATTTTAGCACGCATGGAAATTCAAGGAATTCGTGTCGATAGAGAGCGTTTGGTTGAGATGGGCGTTGAATTTGAAGAGCGCCTTAAAGAGATTGAGCAAGAAATCTATGCGCTCGCTGGTGAAGAGTTTAATATCAATTCGACCAAACAACTAGGCGTTATCTTATTTGAAAAGATGGGCTTACCAGTCATCAAGAAGACGAAGACTGGCTATTCAACAGCGGTAGATGTTTTGGAAAAATTGGCACACCAAGCTCCAATCGTAGAATTAATTTTAGAATATCGTCAATTAGCCAAATTAAATTCAACATATGTAGAAGGTCTACAAGCGTATATTCAAGAAGATGGTAAAATTCATACACGATTCATCCAAAACTTAACACAAACAGGTCGTCTTAGCTCAGTGGATCCAAACTTACAAAATATTCCGATTCGTACAAAAGAAGGTCGTCGTATCCGCTACGCGTTCTTGCCAGAACATGACGATTGGAAGATTCTCTCAAGTGACTATTCACAAATTGAATTACGTGTTTTGGCGCATATTGCTGGCGATAAACATATGATAGAAGCCTTCAAGAATAATGTAGACATTCATACTAATACGGCAATGCGTGTGTTTGGCATTATAAATCCAGAGGATGTGACCAGTGAAATGCGTCGCCAAGCCAAAGCCGTAAACTTTGGAATCGTGTATGGAATTAGTGATTATGGATTGTCTCAAAACTTGAATATTTCCCGTAAGAGAGCTAAGGAATTTATCGACCGTTACTTGGAAGAGTTCCAAGGGGTAAAAGACTTCATGGAATCTATTGTGAAAGAAGCGCGTGAGAAAGATTATGTGGAAACCTTATTCCACCGTCGTCGCTACCTGCCAGATATTCATTCAAGTAACTTTAATTTACGTTCATTCGCAGAACGTACAGCGATGAACTCACCAATTCAAGGAAGTGCTGCAGATATCTTGAAAATGGCGATGATTGAATTGGACCGCGAAATGAGAGAACGAAAATTTAAAGCGAATTTATTATTACAAGTGCACGATGAGTTGATTTTCGAAGTGCCACAAGACGAATTAGAAAGCCTTCAAAGCCTAGTAGAAGAAGTCATGGAAAATGCCGTGAGCTTGAAGGTTCCACTACGAGCAGATAGCAATGTAGGGGATAACTGGTTTGAAGCAAAATAACTAAAAATAGAATGGGCATCTCTTCTTAACAAATGTAAGTTAGAGATGCCCATTGTGTTTTATCTTTTGAGTTTATAGCGTTTTTGTAGTATACTTTTTGAGTTAAGAGAAGAAGTTTAGGTGATGGAAGGGCTCTTTTTAGCGTTCAGATTCCATCACTTTCATTTTGTCAATCAATGGAGGAAATACATGAAATTAAGAAATGATATTCGCAATATTGCTATTATCGCCCACGTTGACCACGGGAAAACAACACTTGTGGATGAATTATTAAAACAATCAGATACATTAGATGCACGTACAGAATTATCAGAACGTGCCATGGACTCAAACGATATCGAACGTGAACGCGGTATTACAATTTTAGCGAAAAATACAGCCGTTCAATATAAAGGGACTCGTATCAATATCATGGATACACCAGGACACGCGGACTTCGGTGGAGAAGTAGAACGTATCATGAAAATGGTAGACGGGGTAGTTCTTGTAGTGGATGCGTATGAAGGTACAATGCCTCAAACTCGTTTCGTATTGAAAAAAGCATTAGAACAACATTTAACACCAATCGTTGTTGTAAACAAGATCGACCGTGACGCTGCTCGTCCAGAAGAAGTAGTTGATGAAGTATTAGAATTATTCATCGAATTAGGAGCAGATGATGATCAATTAGAATTCCCAGTGGTTTATGCTTCAGCATTAAACGGAACTTCAAGTTTATCTGACAACCCAGCTGACCAAGAAAAAACAATGGATTACTTATTCGATACGATTATCGAACATATTCCAGCTCCAGTGGACAACTCAGATGAACCATTACAATTCCAAGTATCCTTATTAGACTATAATGACTACGTTGGACGTATCGGTATCGGTCGTGTATTCCGTGGAACAATTAAAGTTGGGGATCAAGTAACGTTATTAAAATTAGACGGAACAAAGAAAAACTTCCGTGTTACTAAATTATTTGGTTTCTTCGGGTTAAATCGATTAGAAATCAATGAAGCAAAAGCAGGGGACTTAATCGCTGTATCTGGTATGGAAGATATCTTCGTCGGAGAAACAGTAACTCCAGTAGATTCACATGAAAGCTTACCAGTATTACACATTGACGAGCCAACATTACAAATGACATTCTTGACAAACAACTCACCATTTGCGGGTCGAGAAGGGAAATTTGTAACCGCACGTAAGATTGAAGAACGTTTAATGCGTGAATTACACACAGACGTATCACTAAAAGTAGAACCAACTGATTCACCAGATGCATGGATTGTATCAGGTCGTGGAGAATTACACTTATCAATCTTAATCGAAAACATGCGTCGTGAAGGATACGAATTACAAGTATCTCGTCCGGAAGTAATTATTAAAGAAATCGATGGCATGAAATGTGAACCATTTGAACGCGTACAAATCGATACTCCTGAAGAATACATGGGTTCAATCATCGAATCATTAAGTAACCGTAAAGGTGAAATGCAAGATATGCAACATAATGATAACGGACAAGTTCGTATCGTCTTCTTAGTTCCAGCACGTGGATTATTAGGATATACAACTGAATTCTTATCAATGACACGTGGTTACGGAATTATGAACCACACATTCGATCAATACTTACCGTACATTCCAACAAGCATCGGCGGACGTCGTAATGGAGCACTTGTTTCAACAGATACAGGTAAAGCAACAACTTACGGAATTATGGGTGTTGAAGAACGTGGTGTAATTTTCACTGAACCAGGTACTGAAATTTACGAAGGAATGATTGTTGGGGAACACTCTCGTGAAAACGACTTAGCGGTTAACATTACGAAAGCAAAACAACAAACAAATATTCGTTCAGCTACGAAAGACCAAACTTCAGTCATCAAGACTCCTAAGAAATTATCTCTTGAAGAGTCATTAGAATTCTTGTCAGACGATGAGTACTGCGAAATTACTCCAGAAACCATTCGTTTAAGAAAACAAATTCTAAATAAAGGTGAACGTGAAAAAGCCAATAAACGTAAAAAACAAGCTGAATCAGAAAACTAATCTGAATTGTAAAAGGTGGATGCATTGCATCCACCTTTTTGTATATCTTTAGTTATTTAATGTAACGCGAACTGTAATACCGTTGTTGTCGGTAATATCGACTTCTTTTTCGCCACGCTTTTCAACAGTAGTAGCAAGAACCGTTGCTTTTTGAAGAATATCTTTAAACACTGAAGCGTCATTTGTTTCAACCGTATAATAAGCAAGCCCTGGAATATTTTTAACGCGAACATCAAGATGAGGTCCTCCCCATTGGTTGACCGCAAGATGATGGTGATAATCACCAGAAGCAATCCAACTTCCTGAAGGGACTGAGAATTTATCTTCTACTGGAAGAAGAGCCGTTAAGTATTCCATTGATTCTTTTGAATTTTTGGCAGATAGATGGACGTGTCCCATTCGTGTTCCTTCGGGCATTTGATAAGGAATAGTGTCATGACCGAGTTCATAGATTTCTTGGCCAGCCATTTCCTCAGTGACACCAATAATTCTTCCATCTTCACGAATATCCCAGACGCTTACTGGTTTATCGTGGTATACTTCAATTCCATTTCCCTCGAAATCTTCAAGATAAATCGCTTCGCTATAACCATGGTCTGATGCCCCAATAAGTGGAAGAGACGTATGAACGGCGTGTCTTAAGAAGTCACCAAGCGCTTCACGAGTTGGAAGATGAATAGCTAAGTGGTATAGACCATAACTTTCCTTAACACCTTTATCGATATTGGTTTGAATCAGACGAACGAGAGGAGTTGTTCCAACGCCTAATAATACTTCGTTGTCAGACTGACTTAAGATTTGTAGGCCGAGTCTTTTTGTGTAAATTCAGTTTCCTGCAATAGATGATTGACATTTAGTGCCACTTCATTTAATTTAATTTGGCTATTATATAATGGGTACATTTTCATTCCTTCTTTCTTATTTATATGAGTCTAGTATACACTTTAATATTAAAATGACAATTAACTTGCTCATGAAAATTTCAATAAAAAAAGTTAAGTTATACTGTATACGGTATAACTTGTATTAGGCGTATTGTGTTTTTACATATTGTTGTAGTATCCTTATAGTAGTAGGTTTATAGAGAGAAGAGATGACAGATGACAAAACAAAGAAAAATCATGTACGGAGTTTTTGGAGTCCTGTTTGCATTTATTTTATTAGCACTTGGGCTGATTCAAATGTTTACGTATCGAGCAACACCTGAGGCACAAGAGACATGGAATATCGCCGCATTTGAACAAAAAAATAACTGGACTCATTTCGAAGTAACAGGAGAGAAAAAAGGGACGCTTTTATTTTATACAGGTGCCTTAGTTGAACCGCAGGCTTATGCGAAATTAGCAGACGGGCTTGCTAAAGAAGGAATAGAAGTATACATTATCTCCTCTAAATTGAATTTACCAGTATTAGATAATGGAACAATGGCAACCATTGTAAAAGAAGAGCATTTGGATAAAGTGTTTATTGGGGGACATTCTCTTGGTGGAGTTGTGTCGACAGTTGAAGCGAAACAGCTAAAAGAGATGAATAAAGTTGCCGGATTAATTTTACTAGCAAGTTATCCAGATCAAAGTACGGATATTAGCGACACTCAAATTCCTGTATTATCGATTACGGCTTCGAATGATAAAATATTGAAACAAGAAAAATATGAAGATGCGAAGTCACGTTTGCCAGAGTCTACACTCTATACAAAGATTGAGGGTGGGAATCATAGTGGTTTTGGACTATATGGTCAGCAAAACGGCGATGGTACAGCTACGATGAGTGCCGAAGAACAACAAAAACAATTAGTTCAACTGATTAAGCAATTTATTGTATCTCATTAAGCTAGGCTTCGGTCTAGCTTTTTTTACAATAGAGTTGAGTTTTCACACCTTGGCAGTTATCATTAATGTAATGAATTTTGGAGGTAGAGTGTATGCAACAAAAAGTAACAAAGAATTGGGTCACTATCGGAACTGGTGTGATTGCCAATGAACTAGCGGTAGCACTAGAATCATTGAACGGAAAACTCTATGGGGTTGCTAACCGCACGTATGCTAATGCTGTGAAGTTCGCAGAAAAATATGGCATTGAAAAAGTGTACGATGAAATTGACGATGTCTTTATGGATCCAGCAGTGGATATTATTTATATTTCTACTCCGCATAACACGCATATTCACTATCTAAAAAAGGCATTGGCTGCTGGAAAGCATGTGCTATGCGAAAAGGCCATTACGTTAAACAGTGAAGAATTAGAAGAAGCATTGCAACTCGCTAAAAAAAATAATGTTGCTTTGGCTGAAGCGATGACGCTTTACCATATGCCAGTCTATAAACAATTAAGTAAAGCAGCTGAGAATCTTGGGGAACTTCGTATGATTCAAATGAACTTCGGAAGCTATAAAGATTATGATATGACGAATCGATTTTTTAATCGCAATCTTGCAGGAGGCGCATTACTGGATATTGGAGTATACGCCTTGTCTTGCATTCGCTACTTCATGAGCGAGGCGCCAAGTTCAATGGTTTCTCAAGTTAAATTAGCGCCAACAGGTGTGGATGAACAAGCAGGTATCGTGTTGACAAATGATGCAGGAGAAATGGCGACTGTTACGATGACGCTCCATGCTAAACAGCCAAAACGTGGAGTCATTGCCTATGACAAAGGGTATATTGAGATTGTTGATTACCCACGCGCGCATAAAGCAACCATTACTTATACAGATGATGGACGCGTTGAAACCTTTGAAGATGAATTGGGATTGGATGCCTTAGCTTATGAAGTGCTAGATATGGAGTCAACCATTAATACAGGAGTAGACCACATGCATCTTGAATATACGGTCGATGTGATGAAAATCATGACCGACTTACGCCGTGAATGGGGAATCAAGTATCCAGAGGAAGAGGAAGTATGAAGCAACAAGAACAATTAAAAGCGATAGAACAATATGCAAAAAGAGTGCTTATTGCAGATACAACGGGGCACGATTGGTCGCATATTGAACGCGTCGTCAATACGACAAAGACGATTGCGAAGGCGGAAGGAGCAGACTTATTTATTTGTGAAGCCGCAGCGCTACTCCATGATGTTATCGATGATAAAATTGTCAAAGATCCTATAGTTGCATTGAAGGAATTGAAAGAATTTCTAATTTCTATTGAAGTGACTCCTGAACAAGTTGAAGCCATTGAGTCGATTATTACGAAAATGTCGTTTAAGAATCATAAGGACCAACAAGAACTTTCTCTTGAAGGAAAAGTAGTGCAAGACGCTGACCGATTAGATGCGATTGGTGCAATCGGGGTTGCTCGTGTGATGTGTTACTCTGGAAGTACAGGAAGACCAATCCACAATCCGGACATGAAGCCTCGTGAAAATGTGACGCCTGAAGAGTACAGAAACGGTGAATCTACAGCTATCATGCACTTCTATGAAAAACTATTGAAGTTAAAAGATTTGATGAATACCAAATATGGTAATGAATTGGCAAAAGGGCGGCATGAATTTTTAGAAACGTACTTAGAGCAATTTTATGCTGAATGGGATGGGAAACGATAAAAGACGTAAGCGACAAATTTTTGTCGCTTATTTGTTTTGAAGGAAAAATAGGTGTAAAATAGTAACTACATTTTAAAGTGAGAGGATTGGTTGCGTGGAAGTAGAGCAACAACTAACCAATAAAGAACTAAGAAAAAATATATTTGTCATTGTATGGCCAGTATTTGTGGAAGTACTTCTTGGAGCGCTTTTTGGAATGGTCGACATGATGATGGTTGGGAAGGTGCCTGGAGACACTGCTGCAGCCGTTTCTGCAGTTGGGATGACAAACCAGCCGATGTTCCTTGGTTTAAGTTTGATTCAAGCGTTGAACGTTGGAGGAACTGCAATTATTGCTAGGTATTTGGGGCGAAGAAATATAACCGAATGGGAAGTATCTTGAAGCATGTAATGATACTTGCAATGGTGTTTTGTGTGACGCCCGCAGCGATCTTAATGTTGATTTTCGCGCCAGAGATTTTAGGACTGATGGGTGCAGACGAGAACGTTATTAATGTCGGATTGAACTACTTTAGGATTGTTACGATTGGGTTTATTTTTCAATCACTATCGTTCACTGTAACCGCGGCGCTACGAGGAATTGGTGAAACTAAAATTCCAATGAAGAATAACATTATCGCCAACAGTTGTAATGTTCTAGGAAATGCCATTTTGATTTATGGACTGTTTGGATTCCCAGCCTTAGGTGTTACTGGGGCTGCAATCTCTACAGCATTATCTAATCTTATTGCGATGGGATTAAACATCCGTTATATCTTGTCAGGAAAGAGCGTCTTGAAACTGGATTTTAAAGAAAAATTTAAGTTTAACATCAATGTGATGCGCGATTTAGTGCGTATCGGAATCCCGACAGCATTAGAACAAATGGCGCTTCGTTTTGGGTTATCATGTTCTTGAAGATTGTTTCTGGGTTAGGAAACAATGTATATGCGGCGCACCAAATTGCCCTTAATGTACTTTCTCTATCCTACTCTCCGGCGCAAGCTTTCGGAATTACAGCGTCGTCATTAATGGGACAATCGCTTGGGGCTAAGAATGAAAAATTGGCAGAGCGTTACACAAAAATGTGTCAGCGAATTGGTCTGGCTTTAGCGATTATGATGTCTGCTTCGATTTATTTTGGTGCAACCTTGTTAGCGGGAATGTATACGGATAATATAGAAATTATTCAAAATACAGTGATTGCTTTATCTATTGTTGCATTTGTTCAACCATTCCAAAGTCATCAACTTATTACTTCGGGAGCTTTACGTGGGGCAGGAGATACCGTTTGGCCACTCATTGCGATTTTCATCGGATCATGTGTGATTCGATTAAGTTTAGGATATGTATTTGTGAATTTCTTCGGATGGGGGCTTGCAGGTGCATGGTATGCAGTATTTATAGATCAATTTATTCGAGATATGATTATTCTACTTCGATTTAGAAGTGGGAGATGGAAAAACATTCGAATTGCATAGAATTAAGGCTGGAATTTTCCAGCCTATTTTGTTTTAGTGGTAAAGAAAGAGTAAGAGTTTCCTGAAATGTTAGAAAATCAAAAGAAAACTTATGGAGATTGATTTTTTATTGATTTTCTATCATTTTTGATTGGTGCAGCAACGGTGTTTGTGATACTATAGTAGAAAGATGTAAAGAGATTGGAGTTTTCAAACGATTATGGCAAGAAAAGGTTTATTAATCGTTTTATCTGGGCCTTCAGGTGTCGGAAAAGGAACAGTACGCGCAGCTATTTTTGCAAAAGGCAATCAAAAATTTGTGTACTCAGTATCTGCAACGACACGTAAGCCAAGACCAGGTGAAGTGGATGGAAAAGATTATTTCTTCAAATCTAGAGAAGAATTTGAAGAGATGATTGCAAATAAAAAATTATTAGAATATGCTGAGTATGTAGGAAACTACTACGGAACACCTTTAGAATATGTGCAAGAAACATTAGAAAAAGGAAAAGATGTATTCTTAGAAATTGAAGTTCAAGGAGCGCTTCAAGTTCGCGAAGCGATGCCAGACGGGGTGTTTATTTTCTTAACACCGCCTGATTTACATGAACTAGAATCTCGCATCGTAAACCGTGGAACAGATTCAGACGAAGTGATTAAAAATCGTATGAAGGTTGCTAGAGAAGAACTTTGTTTGATGAAGTATTATGATTACTCTGTTGTTAATGACAAAGTAGAAAATGCGGTTCAACAAATTGAAGCTATTATTCAAACTGAACATTTACGAATTCAAAGAAATATAGAGAGTATTGAAGAGTTTGAAGATGAGTTAGAAGAAATTTTAGAGGAAGAGTAGAAAGAGGGAAAGTTGTTATGATGTTATACCCATCAATCGATAAGTTACTAAAAAAAATCGATTCAAAATATTCATTAGTAATTCTTTCAAGTAAACGTGCGCATGAATTACACCACCATGAACCACCATTGTTAGAAAACTATGAATCACATAAAAATGTTGGTCGTGCGTTAGAAGAAATCGCAGCTGGAAAATTATCTATCCGTGAAGACAGCAAACCAGAACATGTATAAATTAAATATATAGTCAAGGGGATTCCCCTTGGCTTTTTATTTTTGCAGTAGAGAAGTATAGCGTAGGCAACAACAAAATGAAGTTCAATATGGTATAATAAATAGTAAAACAATTTTGGAGGTGAAAAGATGTATGCAAAAGTAATCGTTGATGTACCAGTCATTCAAGTAAATCGTCCTTTTGATTATCATGTCCCTGAAATATTACAAGAGAGCATTGAAGTTGGAATGCGTGTTGCTGTTCCATTTGGGGGACGTAGTATTTCTGGATTTGTTTTGGCTCTTAGTGATGAAGTAGATTTCGACGGAGAAGTAAAAGATATTTTGCATTTAATGGATTTAGATCCCGTCTTGTCACCTGAAATGATTCAACTTGGAGCGTATTTGTCAAAAAAAGTTCACGCGTTCTTGATCCAATGTTACCAAACGATGCTTCCAGCGATGTTGAAGTCTAATTATGAAAAACGATTTGTATTAGTGAATCCAAAAGAGAATGAAGATGTATTTCGAGAAATTTTCCATTATGAAAACACATTACTTTATACAGATGACCTACCACAAGAACAACTAAAACAGTTGATGAAGTTAAAAAAAGAAGGCATTGTAGTTATCGAGACAGTTGTGAAAGACCGTGCCAAGGTGAAAACGGAAGACTGGATTCGATTGAACTACGTGATGCAAGAGTATGAGGAGTTTATTCCTACGCTTTCTGCACGTGCTAAGAAGAAAATATCGCTCTTAAAGACTCTCGCTTCGATGGAAAGAATGGAAATCCGGAAGAAAAGTTTCTTAGAAGATACAGATTTTACAACGGCTGATTTAAAATTTGCAGTAGAGCATAATTGGATTACGATAGTTCAAAAAGAAGTAAGTCGCGATCCGTATAAGGGAAGATTCTTTAAGAAGAGTGTTCCGTTTCAATTGAATGAGGAACAGCAACTGGCATTTGATAGAGTAAAAGAAGAATCTATCGATCCACATAGCTCAAAAGTATATTTATTAGAAGGCGTTACTGGTTCTGGGAAAACGGAGGTTTATTTGCAATGGATTAGTGAAGTTATTGCAAAAGGGCAAAGTGCGATGATGCTTGTTCCTGAAATTGCTTTAACACCTCAGATGGTCGAACGATTTAAGTCTCGCTTTGGAGATAGGGTTGCTGTTCTACATAGTGGACTGAGCACGGGCGAAAAATTTGATGAATGGAGAAAAATCAAGAATAAAGAAGCGGATATTGTTGTTGGAGCACGTTCTTCTATTTGCTCCATTAGAAAATATTGGCATTATTATTTTAGATGAGGAACATGAAACCTCTTATAAACAAGATGAATCTCCTAGATATCATGCAAGAGATATCGCAATTTGGAGGGGTGAATTCCATCGCTGTCCTGTAGTGTTAGGGAGTGCAACTCCTAGCTTAGAATCAAGAGCTCGAGCACAAAAAGGAGTCTATACTCTTCTGAAACTAACCAAAAGAGCTAAAGAACAAATTCTTCCAGAAGTGCATTTAATTGATATGAGAAATGAATTTATTCATCAGAAAGGATCGTTTTCTCAAACCTTATTAAAAGCAATCGAAAATCGATTGGAAAAGAAAGAGCAAACGGTTTTGCTGTTAAATCGAAGAGGCTATTCCTCTTTTGTATTATGCAGGGATTGCGGTTATGTTTTAGAATGTCCAAACTGCGATATTTCGTTAACACTTCATATGGATACGAAAACAATGAAGTGTCATTATTGTGGACATGAAGAGAGAATTCCAACTTTTTGTCCTAAGTGTCAAAGTCGACAAATTCGTTACTTTGGAACTGGAACTCAGAAAGTTCAAGAGGAATTGCAAGAGGTATTCCCAGACGCTCGTATTGTAAGAATGGATGTGGATACGACAAGACGTAAAGGACAGCATGAAGCGATTCTGAAACAGTTTGAGAATCAAGAAGCAGATATTTTAATTGGAACCCAAATGATTGCGAAAGGCCTAGACTATCCAAACGTAACGCTCGTTGGAGTGATTAATGCAGATACGGCACTAAATATACCTGATTTTAGAAGTTCGGAAAAAACATTCCAACTGCTCACACAAGTTTCAGGTCGTGCAGGACGTGGGGAGAAACCGGGTGAAGTATTTATTCAAACCTATAATCCAACACATTACGCGATTCAATTAGCACAAGGACATCATTATGAACGATTCTTCGAAACAGAAATGCGAATGCGTCATATGGCTAACTATCCACCATATTTCTTTACGACGATGATTACGTTTTCTAGTGAAGAAGAAGGAGTGGCGTTGAAGAAAGCTATCGAAGTTCATAAGTCATTGATGGCAAATGTGTCACCAAAAGCAGTTGTGTTAGGTCCAACTGCTAAATCGATTGCGAGAATGAACAACCGTTATTATTTCCAAATCATTGTGAAATACAAAAATGAGCCGCAGCTGCAAGAGTTTTTGGAGCAATTGATGATGGAAACGCAAGAGATTGGTTCGAAGAAAATACTTATGACAATTGATATGGAACCACAACATTTCTTATAGAGGTGAACAATGAAGAAAGTTATTTTTATGGGAACGCCGGAATTTTCTACAGGCGTTTTGAAACGATTAATTGAAGAGAAAACAGTTGAAGTGATTGCTGTTGTGACACAACCAGACCGTGCAGTTGGACGTAAGAAAATCATTACTCCGACTCCTGTGAAGGTAGTTGCATTAGAGCATGATATTCCTGTCTACCAACCAGAAAAATTAAGTGGATCACAGGAATTGGAAGAGTTAATGCAACTAGATGCAGATTTAATTGTAACGGCTGCATATGGTCAATTCTTGCCAACGAAGTTTTTAAACTTCCCACGTTTTGGTGCGGTGAACGTTCATGCGTCACTCTTACCAAAATATCGTGGTGGAGCTCCGATTCATTATGCGATTATGAATGGTGACAAAGAAACTGGCGTAACGATTATGCGCATGGTTGCGAAGATGGATGCCGGTGCGATTATTTCGCAACGTGCGATTCCAATTACTGGTGAAGATGACGTTGCAAGTATGTTTGAAAAATTAAGCGTCGTTGGAGCAGACTTACTAATCGAAACATTACCAGAGATATTTGCCGGAACGATTACTGAAGTGGAGCAAGATGAAGCATTAGTATCATTCTCTCCAAATATATCAAGAGAGCAAGAGCAAATCGATTGGAATAAAACAGCGACTGAAGTAGATTGCTTTGTACGAGGCTTACGTCCATGGCCAACTTCATTTACGGTTTTAAATGGAAATCGTGTGAAGATGTGGGGAGTTTCTTTAACGGATAAACAAACCGCTAAAACTCCTGGAAGCTTGTTTGTAGATGGTGGACGTCTATATGTGGCTTGTGGTGGCGGAACAGTGCTTGAAATTACACGTCTTCAACCAGCAGGAAAAGCTCAAATGGACGCGAAGGCGTTTATCAATGGATTTTCTGAATGGTTGAAGAATGATGCGATTTTTGAGGGATTAAACCATGAGTAATGTACGTGATATTTGCGTAGAATTATTAACAAATGTAGAAAAAAATCAAGCGTACTCGACTGTCGCGTTTCAAAACGTGTTACAAAAACACAAACTGGATACAAGAGATAGAGGCTTGTTAACTGAATTATTCTACGGGACTATTCAACGCAAATTGACATTAGACTTCTATTTAAAACCATTTATCGAGAAACAAAAGAAAATGGAACTATGGGTGCTAAGTTTACTGCGAATGACTGTATATCAAATGGCGTATCTCGACCGAGTCCCTGATCATGCTGCTATTTTTGAAGCTGTACAAATTGCTAAAAAACGTGGTCATCAAGGGATTGCGAAATTCGTCAATGGTGTTCTTAGAAATGTTCAACGTTCTGGATTCGATGGAGTTTCTTCTATTAAAGATGAACGTGAACGTTTGAGTGTTGAATTTAGCATACCACGCTGGATTGTAGAATTATTATTTGAACAATACGGAGAAGTGGCAAGAGAGATTTTCCCAAGTTTAAATATTGCGCCGCATTTAAGTGCGCGTATTCAAAATCCAGAGATGTCAGTTGAAGAAGTGCAAACTCTTCTAAGAGAAGAAGGGGTAATGGTTCAAGAAAGTAAGTTATCTCCTCGAGCAGTGATTGTCGAAGAAGGAGATTTACTAGGGTCGAAAGCATTCAAAGATGGTATCGTTACGGTTCAAGACGAGTCATCCTCATTAGTGGCTCAAGTAGGAAAACTTCAACCTGGAGATAAAGTGCTCGATACTTGTGCAGCTCCTGGAGGAAAAACTACTCATTTTGCAAGTTATCTTGTGGCTGAAGAGGGTGGACTTGTTGAGGCGTTGGATTTGCATGAGAATAAATTACGCAAAATTCATCAAAACGCAAAACGCCTTGGGGTAGAAGACAGAATTCATACTCATGCACTCGATGCTAGAAAAGTAGGAGAACTTTTTGAAAAAGAAAGTTTTGATGCAGTATTTGTAGATGCCCCATGTTCTGGTTTAGGCCTCATGCGCCGGAAACCAGATATAAAATACACAAAAAATAGTGAAGATTTAACAAAATTACAAATAATACAGTTGGAAATTTTAGCGTCAGTTGCTACAATGGTAAAGAACAGTGGAAAATTGATTTATTCAACTTGCACGATTAATAAAAGTGAGAATGAGGAAGTCGTTCTTAAATTTTTAGCCAATCATCCGGATTTTGAATTACAACCAATAGAAGAGTTTGGGTGTACTAATGAAAATCCGATGCTTACCATATTGCCGCATGAATATCACACAGATGGTTTTTTCATTGCAAGAATGGTAAGGAAATAGATTCGCAACAGGAGGGAAAATATGGAGATAGCCATCAAGAGTGACGTTGGGCAAAGACGTACGTTAAACGAAGATGCTGCCGGATATTTTTTGAATACTCAAAATGTGCCACTTATCGTTGTTTGCGATGGGATTGGCGGGCATAATGCTGGGGATGTAGCTAGTGCTATGGCATTATCTCATTTGGGAAAACGTTGGGAAGAAGAAAGTATTACGGATACAGAAGCGGCCTACCAATGGCTGGTTAAAAATATTCAGGCTGAAAATGATCGTGTCTTTCAGAAAGCAAACCAATATCGTGAATTGGATGGGATGGGGACGACAATTGTTGCAGCAGTAATCATTGATTCTGAATTATTAGTAGCAAATGTTGGAGACAGTCGAGCTTATTTATATCGCAATTTTCAAATTAAGCAATTAACGGAAGATCATACACTCGTACAAGAATTAGTGAAATCTGGAGAGATTACTGAAGAGGAAGCAAAAAGACATCCTCAAAGAAATATTGTTACTCAGTCTTTGGGAATTACTTTGAATGTCCAAATAGATTTTGTGCGTGTGACTTTAAAAAATGAGGATACGATTCTACTTTGTTCAGACGGATTGTCTAACATGTTAGAAGATCAATATATAAAAGAAATATTAGGTAATTATTCTGATGTAAATACACAAGCTCAAAAAGCGGTCTTAGCTGCTAACGAAGCAGGTGGACGGGATAATATTACCGTGGCGATTGCCAAATATTTGGTGAGAGAGGAGGTAGCATAATGTTTGAATCGGGGAAGACAATCGGAGGTCGATATAAGATTCAGTCTCATGTGGGAACTGGTGGCATGGCCACAGTTTACTTGGCAAGAGATTTAATTTTAGAGCGACCTGTTGCTGTGAAAGTACTTAGATTTGATTTTCACTCAAATGAAGCAGCAATGAGACGTTTTCAAAGAGAGGCACAATCAGCAACTCAATTAGTTCATCCTAATATTGTAGGAGTCTATGATGTAGGAGAAGAAAATGGAACCCATTATATTGTGATGGAATACGTCGAAGGAACCGATTTGAAAGAATATATTCGAGAAAGAGGGCCTCTACCACCACGAGAAGCAGTACGTATTATGACACAAATTGTTTCTGCTATAGAGGTGGCTCATCAAAATAGAATTATTCATCGCGACATTAAACCTCAAAATATTTTGATTGATAAACATGGTGATGTTAAGATTACGGATTTTGGGATTGCGATTGCATTATCGGAGACTTCGCTTACTCAAACAAATACGTTATTAGGATCTGTTCATTATTTATCTCCGGAACAAGCTAGAGGCGGAATGGCTACAATTCGAAGTGATATATACGCTCTTGGAATTGTTCTGTATGAATTGTTAGTTGGTGAGGTTCCTTTTGAAGGGGAGTCTGCTGTATCAATTGCCCTAAAACATTTTCAAGAACCACTTCCGCGAATTTCATTAATGTTACCAACGGTTCCTCAAAGCTTAGAAAATGTCGTTCTTAAAGCAACTGCAAAAGAACCTTTGGACCGTTATAATAGTTGTGAAGAGATGCTGGAGGATTTACAAACGTGTTTAAACCCTGAAAGGCTTAATGAACAGATGTTTAAACCCACTACATTGAATCAGGAAACAAAAGTTTTACAACCGATTGCTACAGGAGCCATACCTCGAAAAATTCCAACTTCGAGTAGAGAAGTTCCTGAAATTCAATTTGATGAAGAAAAGAAGCCTATTACTCAAGAGCCGAAGAAAAAAAGAAAAAAATGGCCTTGGATTTTACTACTTCTTATAACCCTTATTGGGGCAGCTGCCATTTTTGCATATATTCAATCTGCGCCAAAAGAGGTTACTATTCCAGATTTGAGTAAGTACACGGAAGCTGAAGCAAAAGTAAAATTAGCAGATTTGAATCTGGAAATCTCTGATGTTCAAAAAGTTAAATCAGATACCGTGGAAGAAGGAAAAGTGGTCGAAACTAATCCTAAAGCCGGAAGTAAAGTTAGAGAAAAATCAAAAGTAGTTTTAAAAGTTAGTGCCGGGAAAGATACGGTGACGATAGGAAACTACGTTGGTAATACATTCGATAAAGCAAAAGATGAACTTCAAAAATTAGGGATTGCTGTAGAAAAGAAAGAAATCTATTCTGATACAGTCGAAGCTGGTAAAGTTACAGAACAAAGTATCGCAAAGGATCAAAAGGTTGTTGCGAAGGAAACAAAGATGATTTTGACAGTTTCGAAAGGCAAAGAACCAGTGACCTTAGTCAACTTAAAAGGCTACACTCGTTCAGGAGTTCAAGAATACGCTAAACAGAATGGACTAAAACTTCAAATTACTGAAGAAAATAGTAATGAGACAGAAGATACAGTTATTAAACAGTCTCCAGCAGAAGGAGCCACTTTAAAACAAGGAGATACATTAACGGTTGTTATTTCAAAAGGAAAAGGGGAAAGAGTCGTTAGTCGTAAGTTTACGATTCCTTATGAAGAAAAGAAACAAGCGAATAATGGAAATGGAAACCATACTTCAACTCAAGAGAAACAACCGAATACGGTCGAAGTATTTATTCAGGATGCTAATAATAATATAAATACGGCTTATCGATCGTTCAAAATAACGGAAACAACAACAATTAGTATTGATTTCACCTTTAATAATCAAGTGAATAGTGGTAAATACATCATTAAAAAAGATGGAGTAACGATTGATACCGGTGTTGTTCAGTAAGAGGTTATCATAGAGACAGAGTCTACGTTTTTAATAGTTAGACTCTGTTTTTCTTTTCTAATAAAAAAATATTAAAAAAATTCATGTCCATTTTAGTTGCAAAACCAAATCTGAATATGATAAATTAATATCACTGTGAAGCGAACGTTCGCTTTTAAAACAGTTCCAAAAAACTTTGAAAAAGTTGAATAAAAACTGTTGACAGTAAAAATGTCCTATGATAGGATATAGAAGTTGTTGAAAAACAACGATTGACCTTTGAAAACTGAACAAAGAAGACGAACCAAATGTGTAGGGACTTCATTATTTTTAATGAAGAAACAACAATTTCTTATCTCTTAAAGAGATACAATAAGTCAGTAATTAAAATGAGCTTTTCAAAGCTCATGAAAATTCAAATTTCATGAGAGTTTGATCCTGGCTCAGGACGAACGCTGGCGGCGTGCCTAATACATGCAAGTCGAACGAGAGCGACCGGTGCTTGCACTGGTCAATCTAGTGGCGAATGGGTGAGTAACACGTGGGTAACCTGCCCATCAGAGGGGGATAACATCCGGAAACGGATGCTAAAACCGCATAGGTCTTCGAGCCGCATGGCTTGAAGAGGAAAAGAGGCGCAAGCTTCTGCTGATGGATGGACCCGCGGTGCATTAGCTAGTTGGTGAGGTAACGGCTCACCAAGGCCGTGATGCATAGCCGACCTGAGAGGGTGATCGGCCACATTGGGACTGAGACACGGCCCAAACTCCTACGGGAGGCAGCAGTAGGGAATCTTCCGCAATGGACGCAAGTCTGACGGAGCAACGCCGCGTGAGTGAAGAAGGTTTTCGGATCGTAAAACTCTGTTGTTAGAGAAGAACAAGTGCTAGAGTAACTGTTAGCGCCTTGACGGTATCTAACCAGAAAGCCACGGCTAACTACGTGCCAGCAGCCGCGGTAATACGTAGGTGGCAAGCGTTGTCCGGATTTATTGGGCGTAAAGCGAGCGCAGGCGGTTCCTTAAGTCTGATGTGAAAGCCCCCGGCTCAACCGGGGAGGGTCATTGGAAACTGGGGAACTTGAGTGCAGAAGAGGAGAGTGGAATTCCATGTGTAGCGGTGAAATGCGTAGATATATGGAGGAACACCAGTGGCGAAGGCGACTCTCTGGTCTGTAACTGACGCTGAGGCTCGAAAGCGTGGGTAGCAAACAGGATTAGATACCCTGGTAGTCCACGCCGTAAACGATGAGTGCTAAGTGTTGGAGGGTTTCCGCCCTTCAGTGCTGCAGTTAACGCATTAAGCACTCCGCCTGGGGAGTACGACCGCAAGGTTGAAACTCAAAGGAATTGACGGGGACCCGCACAAGCGGTGGAGCATGTGGTTTAATTCGAAGCAACGCGAAGAACCTTACCAAGTCTTGACATCCTTTGACCACTCTAGAGATAGAGCTTTCCCTTCGGGGACAAAGTGACAGGTGGTGCATGGTTGTCGTCAGCTCGTGTCGTGAGATGTTGGGTTAAGTCCCGCAACGAGCGCAACCCTTATTACTAGTTGCCAGCATTCAGTTGGGCACTCTAGTGAGACTGCCGGTGACAAACCGGAGGAAGGTGGGGATGACGTCAAATCATCATGCCCCTTATGACTTGGGCTACACACGTGCTACAATGGATGGTACAACGAGCAGCGAACTCGCGAGGGTAAGCGAATCTCTTAAAGCCATTCTCAGTTCGGATTGTAGGCTGCAACTCGCCTACATGAAGCCGGAATCGCTAGTAATCGCGGATCAGCACGCCGCGGTGAATACGTTCCCGGGTCTTGTACACACCGCCCGTCACACCACGAGAGTTTGTAACACCCAAAGTCGGTGAGGTAACCATTTTGGAGCCAGCCGCCTAAGGTGGGATAGATGATTGGGGTGAAGTCGTAACAAGGTAGCCGTATCGGAAGGTGCGGCTGGATCACCTCCTTTCTAAGGATAAACCTCAGTGCCGCAAGGTATTGAAGGTAATACGGAACCCTACAGGGTTTAGACTTCTTTGTTTAGTTTTGAGAGGTTCATCTCTCAATTTTGTTCTTTGAAAACTGAATACTATATCACAACAAATAACCAATTAATTTACCGAGAGTTAGAGTAATATCTAACGAAAAGAGTTTTTTAACAAAACGCAACGCTATGCGACATTTAACCAACGGTTAAGTGAATAAGGGCGCACGGTGGATGCCTTGGTACTAGGAGCCGAAGAAGGACGGAACTAACACCGATATGCTTTGGGGAGCTGTAAGTAAGCTAAGATCCAAAGATTTCCGAATGGGGAACCCAGCACCTTTCATAGGGTGTTACCAATGAGTGAATACATAGCTCATTAGGAGGTACACGCAGGGAACTGAAACATCTCATTACCTGCAGGAAGAGAAAGAAAAATCGATTCCCTGAGTAGCGGCGAGCGAAACGGGAGGAGCCCAAACCAACGAGCTTGCTTGTTGGGGTTGTAGGACTAGAACGTGAGAAGACATCAAGATAGCAGAAGTGGTCTGGAAAGGCCCATCACAGAAGGTGACAATCCTGTACGCGACATCTTGACGAACTCTACTAGCATCCTGAGTACGGCGGGACACGAGGAATCCCGTCGGAATCCGCCAGGACCATCTGGCAAGGCTAAATACTACCTAGTGACCGATAGTGAACCAGTACCGTGAGGGAAAGGTGAAAAGAACCCCGGGAGGGGAGTGAAAGAGTACCTGAAACCGTGTGCTTACAAGTAGTCAGAGCCCGTTAATGGGTGATGGCGTGCCTTTTGTAGAATGAACCGGCGAGTTACGTTTACATGCGAGGTTAAGATGAAGAGTCGGAGCCGTAGCGAAAGCGAGTCTGAATAGGGCGCATGAAGTATGTGGACGTAGACCCGAAACCAAGTGATCTACCCATGTCCAGGTTGAAGGTGCGGTAAAACGCACTGGAGGACCGAACCAGGGCACGTTGAAAAGTGCTTGGATGAGGTGTGGGTAGCGGAGAAATTCAATCGAACTTGGAGATAGCTGGTTCTCTCCGAAATAGCTTTAGGGCTAGCCTCGGAAGTGAGAATCGTGGAGGTAGAGCACTGTTTGGACTAGGGGCCCATCTCGGGTTACCGAATTCAGATAAACTCCGAATGCCATGTATTTATATCCGGGAGTCAGACTGCGAGTGATAAGATCCGTAGTCGAAAGGGAAACAGCCCAGACCACCAGCTAAGGTCCCAAAAATATCTGTTAAGTGGAAAAAGGATGTGGGGTTGCACAGACAACTAGGATGTTGGCTTAGAAGCAGCCATCATTCAAAGAGTGCGTAATAGCTCACTAGTCGAGTGACCCTGCGCCGAAAATGTAACGGGGCTAAACAGATTACCGAAGCTGTGGATTGGACCTTATGGTCCAGTGGTAGGAGAGCGTTCTAAGGGCGGAGAAGCATGACCGTAAGGACATGTGGAGCGCTTAGAAGTGAGAATGCCGGTATGAGTAGCGAAAGACGGGTGAGAATCCCGTCCACCGAATAACTAAGGTTTCCTGGGGAAGGCTCGTCCTCCCAGGGTTAGTCGGGACCTAAGGCGAGGCCGATAGGCGTAGTCGATGGACAACAGGTTGATATTCCTGTACTTCTATAAATCGTTTGAGCAATGGAGGGACGCAGGAGGCTAAGAAAAGCGTACGACTGGAAGTGTACGCCCAAGCAGTGAGTCGGCTGATGAGTCAAATGCTTATCACGGATGCGACAAGCTGTAACGGGGAGGGAAGTTTAGTACCGAAGTTTCTGATGTCACACTGCCGAGAAAAGCTTCTAGCAAGATTTATAGGACCCGTACCGCAAACCGACACAGGTAGTTGAGGAGAGAATCCTAAGGTGAGCGAGCGAACTCTCGTTAAGGAACTCGGCAAAATGACCCCGTAACTTCGGGAGAAGGGGTGCTGGTAGTAATACCAGCCGCAGTGAATAGGCCCAGGCGACTGTTTATCAAAAACACAGGTCTCTGCAAAATCGAAAGATGACGTATAGGGGCTGACGCCTGCCCGGTGCTGGAAGGTTAAGAGGAGAGGTTAGCGCAAGCGAAGCTTTGAATTGAAGCCCCAGTAAACGGCGGCCGTAACTATAACGGTCCTAAGGTAGCGAAATTCCTTGTCGGGTAAGTTCCGACCCGCACGAAAGGCGTAACGATCTGGGCACTGTCTCAACGAGAGACTCGGTGAAATTATAGTACCTGTGAAGATGCAGGTTACCCGCGACAGGACGGAAAGACCCCATGGAGCTTTACTGTAGTTTGATATTGAGTGTTTGTGTCACATGTACAGGATAGGTAGGAGCTGAAGAATCCGGGACGCCAGTTTCGGAGGAGGCAACGGTGGGATACTACCCTTGTGACATGACCACTCTAACCCGCACCCCTCACCGGGGTGGGAGACAGTGTCAGACGGGCAGTTTGACTGGGGCGGTCGCCTCCTAAAGTGTAACGGAGGCGCCCAAAGGTTCCCTCAGAATGGTTGGAAATCATTCGAAGAGTGTAAAGGCAGAAGGGAGCTTGACTGCGAGACCTACAAGTCGAGCAGGGACGAAAAAGTCGAGGCTTAGTGATCCGGTGGTTCCGTATGGAAGGGCCATCGCTCAACGGATAAAAGCTACCCTGGGGATAACAGGCTTATCTCCCCCAAGAGTTCACATCGACGGGGAGGTTTGGCACCTCGATGTCGGCTCATCGCATCCTGGGGCTGAAGTCGGTCCCAAGGGTTGGGCTGTTCGCCCATTAAAGCGGTACGCGAGCTGGGTTCAGAACGTCGTGAGACAGTTCGGTCCCCTATCCGTCGCGGGCGTTGGAAATTTGAGAGGAGCTGTCCTTAGTACGAGAGGACCGGGATGGACACACCGCTGGTGTACCAGTTGTTCTGCCAAGAGCATCGCTGGGTAGCTATGTGTGGACGGGATAAACGCTGAAAGCATCTAAGCGTGAAGCCCCCCTCGAGATGAGATTTCCCATCACATTAAAGTGAGTAAGACCCCTGAGAGACGATCAGGTAGATAGGCTAGAAGTGGAAGTGCCGCGAGGCATGGAGCGGACTAGTACTAATCGGTCGAGGACTTAACCACGAGTTGTATAGCTGGTAGATTGATGGAGTTGGATATAGATTCAGTTTTGAAAGAACGAAAGTTTTTTCAAAGAAATAAAGTGTGGTGACGATGGCAAGAAGGATACACCTGTTCCCATCTCGAACACAGAAGTTAAGCTTCTTAGCGCCGATAGTAGTTGGGGGTTTCTCCCTGCGAGGGTAGGACGTTGCCACGCTTTATTAATTTTCCGCCATAGCTCAGTTGGTAGTAGCGCATGACTGTTAATCATGATGTCGTAGGTTCGAGTCCTACTGGCGGAGTTCATTCATATAAATGTTTGGAAACTCGGAGAGTTGTCCGAGCTGGCCGAAGGAGCACGATTGGAAATCGTGTAGACGGTTAACCCTGTCTCAAGGGTTCGAATCCCTTACTCTCCATTTGTATGATTGTTTTTGTTACTATGGCCCGTTGGTCAAGCGGTTAAGACACCGCCCTTTCACGGCGGTAACACGGGTTCGAGTCCCGTACGGGTCATTATTTTTTTATGGAGGATTACCCAAGTCCGGCTGAAGGGAACGGTCTTGAAAACCGTCAGGCGTGTAAAAGCGTGCAAGGGTTCGAATCCCTTATCCTCCTTAATATTATCGCGGGGTGGAGCAGTTGGCAGCTCGTCGGGCTCATAACCCGAAGGTCGTAGGTTCGAGTCCTACTCCCGCAATTAGGTTCCGTGGTGTAGGGGTTAACATGCCTGCCTGTCACGCAGGAGATCGCGGGTTCGATTCCCGTCGGGACCGTTAGATGAATATAATATTCGCTAGGCTCGGTAGCTCAGTTGGTAGAGCACTTGATTGAAGCTCAAGGTGTCGGCAGTTCGATTCTGTCCCGAGCCATATGGAGGGGTAGCGAAGTGGCTAAACGCGGCGGACTGTAAATCCGCTCCTTCGGGTTCGGCAGTTCGAATCTGCCCCCCTCCATTTTTTGGAGTTGAATTTCAAACTATTTAGGGGTATAGTTTAAAGGTAGAACAGCGGTCTCCAAAACCGTTAGTGTGGGTTCGATTCCTGCTACCCCTGTTACTTTAATATTATGGCGACCGTGGCGAAGTGGTTAACGCATCGGTTTGTGGCACCGACATTCGGGGGTTCGATTCCCCTCGGTCGCCTATCTTGGGGTATAGCCAAGCGGTAAGGCAACGGACTTTGACTCCGTCATTCGTTGGTTCGAATCCAGCTACCCCAGTTTTTTTATAGTTTGATGGCGGTATAGCCAAGTGGTAAGGCAGAGGTCTGCAAAACCTTCATCACCGGTTCAAATCCGGTTACCGCCTTCCTGATATGCCGGCGTGGCGGAATTGGCAGACGCGCTGGACTCAAAATCCAGTGCCCGCGAGGGCGTGCCGGTTCGACCCCGGCCGCCGGTATATGTGTAAAGACAAGGTTTTTAAGACCTTGTCTTTTTTTGTTTTAATGATGAGTATAACCATTTAAATTCATTTTGTATAGTGGCATAAGTTGATGTGAAGTCTGCTTTGTTTTACTATTGAATCAGATATTCTAATTTTGAGAAGGGTAGTTTACCAGTTCTATGTTCGAAACAACATACTATACATTTATTTCGTTACTTCTTTATTTTATAATCCTTTTTTTCTCGCAAGTGCTATATTCTGTTTTTGAAAAGAAAGAAGACTTCATTAGAACTTTTTAAAGATTATAAGAGATCTTTTTAAAACAATTGTTTTTCATAGGTGCTACTAATATATGCACATATTTTTGAATGAATTGTCTTTATCTGTAAACTTTGTATCTCTTTTTCTTTTTTTCGGGATCGTGTACTATTTTATTTATCTTTTTATTTACTAAAAAGGATAATAGTCATTATCCCTTTACATACAAAAAGTTTCAGCGATTCTTCTATCACCTATTATTGAAGAAGTGATTTGTAGAGAAATTGCTTATAATTCTGATTATGTTTTTGGTTTCTTATATACTGGGAACGATGATCTTTATCTTTTTTTCCATTTTGCTTTTTGACTTTAAGAGCATCATTTATTTTCTATGTATGTCGAGTTTTACTTTTCCTTTTTAAGGGAACAATCTGGTTCAGTTCTAAATTCTATTCTTCTTCATATGATGATGAATCTAACCGTTATTTATAGAAAATAATCATCTTAGATATTTTTTAATTTATGAAATACGAAAGCCCAACGAAAATGTATCGTTGGGCTTTTTTTAAACTTAACTATTTTTTTATAAAAAGACATTTAGTAACTTTAAAAGCAGAGGGCTAGATTGAGAAGAATAATAAGTAGTGTGAGGATGGAAGAAAAGTAGAGTTGGAAAGGGTTTTGTAATAGTTGATGAATCCATATTGAACAACATACTCCTGTTACGATTCCGCTTAAAAGACCAGGTACATATTTTTTTAGATAAAGACTTTGAAATACATGGATTACAATGTGATAGTTATATGCGATGATGATTGTTTGATAAATTGTAAAAATCACCCACATAAAAACTATAGGCTAGAAAAGCTAAAAGAATTAGAAATTCCTCGAAGACGATTAGGTTAAACTTAAAAGGAGAATAGAGTTCCTTGAAATTTTTTTAAAATTTCGAATTTTCAACCATAGAGGGCATAAAAGAGGGCATAAGAAGAATCTCTTCCATTTCGTGAATCATAAATAAGCTAGGAAAAAGTAAATAGAACGCGATTGAATTCATAATGTGAACCTTCTTTATTAAAAAGTTTTTTATATTGAATATTATACCAAGAAAAGGAAACTGCGATGAAATATTGACACTTTTCTTATGGTTAAAATGGTTAATTTATCAGCTATTAGTGACACTATTGTTTGTTTCGTTTATAATAGAAGAGATAGTAGAAATATTTATATTTCAAATTTAAGGAGGTAAGTATGCGAGTAGGTATATTTACAGATACGTACTTTCCACAAGTGAGTGGGGTTGCTACTTCAATTCGAGTACTAAAAGAAGATTTAGAAAGACAAGGACATAAGGTCATTATTTACAACTACTGATCCAAAAGTGACTGAGCCAGAAGAAAATATTGTACGATTAGGTAGTGTTCCTTTTTTTGCGTTCAAAGATCGTCGAGTTGCGATTCAAGGGCTGGGGAAAGCTTATCGAATTGCGAAAGAAAATGAATTGGATATCATTCATACGCAAACTGAGTTTAGCCTTGGATTAGCAGGCAAACTAATTGCTGCTATGTTGAAGATTCCAACGATTCATACGTACCATACAATGTATGAAAAATATTTACACTACATTGCAAAAGGTAAAGTGCTACGTCCAAGTCATGTGGCGTATATCTCTAAAGCGTTTTGTAATCAAACAAGTGGAGTAGTTGCTCCTAGTCAAATGACAAAAGATAAGCTACTTGAATATGGAGTGCTTCAGGAAGTTCGAGTGATTCCAACTGGAGTCGTTGTTCCTCCGCAAGAACCAGATATAGCGAAAACTTTAAGAAGTGAGCTGGGGTATTCAGATGATGAAGTGGTGTTACTATCACTCAGTCGTTTGTCTCAAGAGAAGAATATCGCTGCAGTGATTGCTGCGTTACCAGCTATCGTAGCAAGTAAGCCAAATGTACGCTTATGTATTGCTGGTGGCGGACCTGAAAGAGAGAAGCTCGAAGCGCAAGTGGCAGAACTTGGCATGAACGATTTGTTCAATTTGTGGGCGAAATCAAAAATGAAATGGTCTATAAGTATTATCAAATGGCAGATCTTTACGTGAATGCTTCTGAATCAGAAAGTCAAGGATTAACCTACCTAGAGGCACTTGTTAACCGCGTTCCGGTAATCGCTAAGAAGAATGATTACTTAAGCGGCCTGATTACAGCAGATGCTTTAGGAATGTTATTTGAAACAGACGCAGATATTGCCAACTGTGTCTTAGGTTATATTGAAAATCAACTAGAAAACGAAGCGGAAGTATCAGTATTACAAGACCAATTATTATTGGAAATTTCTTCTGAAACATTTGGAGAAAGAATTGTAGATTTCTACGAAGCTGCGATTAACGGCTATCAATGGAATCAAGAACATTCGCATAACATTATGAATCTGATGAAATTTTTACGTTTATCAACAAGTGAGTTAAAGGATGAAGAAAATGAAAATTAATACAGTAGGCTTTGTTGGCACTGGCGTGATGGGGAAATCCATGATTCGCCATTTGCTAAAAAAATATAATGTTGTAGTGTACAATCGTACGAAAGAAAGAGCATTAGACCTTCTTGAAGAAGGAGCGATTTGGGCGGATACACCTACTGAAGTTGCTAATCAATCGGATGTGGTTTTAACAATTGTAGGCTATCCAAAAGATGTAGAAGAAGTGTACTTCGGTGAACAAGGAATCTTCAAGTCTACGAAGGAGCATCTTGTTGTAGTAGATCTTACAACAAGTACCCCAACTCTTGCTAAACGCATCGCAGAAGAAGCTACTAGTCGTTCGTGGGAGGCTCTAGACGCACCTGTTTCAGGTGGAGATCTTGGTGCAAAAAACGGAACTCTTTCTACAATGGTTGGTGGGACAGAGGAAACATTAGAAAAAGTATATCCAGTATTGGATTGCTTCTCTAAGACGATTACGTTGCAAGGAACTGCAGGTGCTGGGCAACATACAAAAATGGCTAATCAAATTATGATTGCAGGAACGATGACAGGTTTAACAGAGATGCTCGTTTATGCAAAAGCTGCAGGACTTGATTTGGATAAGGTATTACAAACAGTTGGTGCAGGAAGTGCGGCCAACTGGTCACTCTCAAATTATGGACCTCGCATTTTAAAAGAAGATTATTCTCCAGGATTCTTTGCAAAACATTTCCTTAAAGATTTAGGAATTGCACTTGATGAAGCAGAGAGAATGCGTCTATTTTTACCAGCAACTTTACAAGCGAAGAAACTATACGAAACGCTCTGTGACGATGGTTTTGCAGATGATGGTACCCAAGCTTTAATCAAATTATATTGGAATTTACCAACTGAATAAAATTCTCTTAAAAGAATGGTTATTCTTACTATCAAAGATGGGTTTTATGGTAGAATAATGGAAGAAAGTTTGAAAGGGGTAGTAATTATATGAAACCTTCACAATTGGTGGCAATTGTTCAACGTCTGCAAACAATGGCAGCACAAGATTCTGAGATTGAGGTGCGTCGTTTTGAAAAGGATGGCGTTGAGAAAGCTATCGTTACTTTTAATCATGAAGCAAATAGTTTTGAATTAGAAGACGTAGAAACAAATCAAACATTCCAATTTGATGATATTGATTTAGTGACAATTGAAATCTTTGAAATGTTACAAGATTAAAAATTAACTGTGAGTAAAGCCACGGCGCAGAGTGTCTGTGCTGTGGCTTTTCAATATAAAAGGTAAGGATGAACAAATGAAAATTGCGTTATTAGGATTTGGCACTGTTGGTAGCGGTGTTTATAATATTTTGAAAACAAATGTAGCAAAATTACAGAGAGTACTTCCAGAAGAAATCGAGATTAAGACGGCTTTAGTTCGTGAACCAGAGTTGATGCAACAAACAGATGTTGTATTTACAAACAATATTAACGATATCACTAAGGACCCAGAAATCGAATTAGTAGTTGAAGTGATGGGCGGAATCACAACCGCATATGATTATGTAAAAGCCTGCTTATTAGCGAAAAAATCAGTTGTAACAGCCAATAAAAATTTAATTGCTGTTCATGGAGTTGAATTGACAACACTCGCTAAATTAGAAGATGTGTACTTGTATTATGAAGCAAGTGTTGGCGGTGGAATTCCAGTTCTTCGTCCGATGGTGCAACACTTTGAAACAAATGAAGTGAAGTCCATCGTTGGGATTGTTAACGGGACAACAAACTTCATTTTAAGTTCTATGGAAAAAGAAGGACTCAGCTACGAAGAAGCATTAAAGATTGCTCAAGAAAAAGGCTTTGCTGAAGCGGATCCAACAAGTGATGTGGAAGGACATGATGCAGCTTATAAATTAATGATTTTGACTCGTTTAGCTTTTGGCGTAAATGTTACTTTTGATGAAGTAGCTAAAACCGGAATTTCTGGAGTCACAACTTCTCATATGAAGATGGCTTCTGAGAATGGGTATGCAATCAAACTTCTGGCAAAAGCTCTTAGCGATGGCGAAAAAGTTTCGCTTGAAGTGGCACCAACTTTTGTACCAGCAAATCATTTGTTAGCGCAAGTTCATTATGAAAACAATGCGATTTCTGTAACAGGAAATGCAGTGGATGAAGTTTTATTCTACGGAAAAGGAGCAGGCTCCCTTCCAACAGCAACAAGTGTCTTAGCAGACGTAGTGGAAGTACTTCGCCGCAAAGGAAATGGTAGTGCGGTGGAAACATTTGGCCGTGTAGAAAGGCCCATTAGTGGAATTCAGTCCAGAGGCTGCGACAAGTTCTTATTTCGTATATGGAAAAAGGAAACTTAGAAGAAGCTCCGTTCAATGGAGAAATTGTATCAAACAATGAAGATGAATTCGGAGTTCGCTATACAGCTTTAACAGCTAGTGAGTTAGCTAAAGTGAAAGAAGCCTTCGCTCATCTAAATGAAGTCGCTATTTATCCAATCTTGGAGGAAGCATAATGGCATTAACAATTAAAGTTCCAGCAACTTCAGCCAATATCGGACTAGGATTCGATTCAATTGGGATTGCAGTGAATTTATATTTAACACTTCACGTAGGAGAACCTTCTAGCGAATGGGTGATTGCACATCCGTTTGGAGAAGAGATTCCGACAAATGAAGAAAAACTTAATTATTGAGACTGCTTTTAAAAGTTTGCCCAACATTAGCACCGCATAAACTCGTATGCGAAAGTGAGATTCCTTTAACAAGAGGACTTGGAAGTAGTTCGAGCGCGATTGTTGCCGGAATCGAATTAGCCAATGTTTTAGGCAACTTACAGTTAACCAACGACGAAAAAGTCAAATGGGCAACTCTTTTCGAGGGACACCCTGACAATGTGGCACCAGCTATCTTAGGAGGCGTCGTTGTCGCTACTTATGATACTCACACGCAAGAAGTGTTGACGGTTCACAAGAATGTAGAAGCACCGATTGCAATGGTCGCTGTCATTCCAAATGTTCAATTATCAACGAAGAAGAGCCGTGGCGTATTGCCAAGTTCTTTAGCATACGGTGAGGCAGTCGAAGCAAGTAGCCGTAGTAATGTGTTGGTAGCTGGATTAATGGTCGAAGATTGGAAAGTCATTTCATCAATTGTAGAAAAAGATTTATTCCATGAAACTTATCGTTCCTCGCTTGTTCCTTGGATGGAAGAGGTTCGTACGATTACCAAAAATGAAGGCCTTGAGACATGCGGGACTTACTTAAGTGGGGCAGGCCCAACGGTGATGACGTTTGTTCATAAAGAACAAGTTGATCGTTTTTTACAAACATTAGAAAAGTATTTAGAAACAACGCTGAAAGATTGCACAATTCGTGTGCTCGAAATTGATTCAAAGGGCGTTTACGTAAAGTAGAAGGAGAACTATGGCACTATTCAAACCAACGTGGTTTAAAAAGACCTTTCAAGAGATTACCGTTCCTTTCTTACAGGAGAATGGAATCGAAGTTGTCTTAACCGATTTAGATAATACACTGATTGGCTGGGACGAAAAAGAAATCGATGAAAACTTACTTGACTGGGTACGTTCATTAAAAGAAGCAGGCATCAAGATTGTTCTTGTATCGAATAATAATGAACATCGTATCAAAGATGCTGCTGAAAAGTTGGATGTCCCATTTGTGTATCCTGGCTTGAAACCACTGCACAAAGGGTTCAAAGAGGCACAACAATTACTCGATTTTGATAAATCAAAAACAGTCATGGTGGGTGACCAACTATTAACAGATATTCTAGGGGCGAATACATTTGGAGTTAGAACCATTATCGTAAAACCTAGAAAAGAGAGCGATGCTTGGAAAACAAAAATCAATCGTTTCTTTGAAAAAGGAATTTTTGTAGTAACACAAGGTGCGTCCTATCATAAGAAATGGGAGGAGGATTAATCATGGAACAGTATGTATGTATTGGATGTGGAGCAACAATCCAAACGGAAGATCCAAAAGGAACGGGATACACACCTCAAAGTGCATTAAATAAATGCTGGAAAGTGAATGCCCTCTCTATTGCCAACGTTGTTTTAGACTCCGTAATTATAATGAGCTACAACCCGCTTCTTTAACAGACGATGATTTCTTAAAGATGTTAAGTAGTATAGCTGATGAAGATGCGCTTGTCGTATTTGTGGTTGATTTATTCGATTTATACGGAAGTATGATCTCAGGATTGAAACGTTTTGTGGGCGATAATCCAATTTTATTTGTAGCCAACAAGGTGGACTTATATCCAAAATCGGTAAACCGTAATCGTCTGAAAGCATGGATTGAACGCCATGCAAAAGAGTACGGCATTAAACCGGTCGATACCCTTCTTGTGAGCGGTCATAAACGGATTCAAATTGACGAATTGCTAGAGAAGATTAACGAATACCGTAAAGGTAAGGATGCGTATGTCGTAGGAGTAACGAATGTAGGAAAATCAACACTGATTAATAAGTTGATTCAAAGTATTGGTGAAACAGGAGAAGTGATTACAACCTCTCAATATCCAGGAACAACTCTTGGACAAATTAATATTCCATTTGATGAACATTCTTCATTAGTGGATACACCGGGGATTATTCACCGTCATCAAATTACTCACTACTTAGCGGAAAAAGAAATGAAGAAAGTCTTACCGCAAAAAGAGTTACAACCAAAGACTTTCCAATTAAATAGCGAGCAAACGATTTATCGGTGGTTTGATTCGTGTCGATTACGAACAAGGAGAACGAAACTCATTTACCTTCTATACACCGCAAACAATCGATTTGCATCGCACGAAGTTGGAAAAGGCGACGGAGTTTTATGCAAAACATGCAGGAACACTTCTAACGCCACCAACAGGAGACAATATGAAGTTGTATCCAAAACTAGTGAAGAAGACATTTACGATTAAAGACAAAACGGACTTAGTGATTGCAGGGCTTGGCTGGGTAACGATTCAAAAACCAGGTACGGTATCTGTATGGAGTCCAAAAGAAGTCGACGTGATTCAACGTCAATCGATTATTTAAAGAAAGGAGAGCTTTCATGGAATTAAAAGGGAAAGAAAGACAGTTCTTCAAAAAAGAAGCACATGCCTTGAAACCAATCTTCCAAATTGGAAAAGGCGGACTTAGCGAAGAGATGATTCATCAAATTCAAAACGCTGTTGAGAAACGCGAATTGATTAAAGTGACTTTATTACAAAACACATTAGAGGAGCCCCAAGAAGCTGCCGAAACAATTGCAGAAGCGACTGGGAGTACCATTATTCAAGTGATTGGCCATACGATTGTGTTATATAAAGAAGCTCGAAATCCAAAACATAGAGATCTTTCAGTACGATTTGCAGAATTCAAAAAAAGAGGTCGATAGACGATGGTTGCTGAACTCAATATTTTTTCTGAGACATTAAACAAAACTGAAAAATTCGGTGAAGAAATGCCGGTAGAACGCGTAGGGCTTATCGGAGGAAGTTTCAATCCGCCACATATTGCTCATTTAATTATGGCTGAACAAGCACGTGTGCAATTAGGCTTAGACAAGGTGTACTTTTTACCAAGTCATATTCCGCCACATGTGGATGAGAAAAAGACCATTGATGCAAGTACCCGTGTGGAGATGACTCGTCTTGCGATTCAAGATAATATTTATTTTGATATTGAGACGATTGAACTCGAGCGTAATGAGAAGAGTTATACGTATGACACGATTCAACTCTTAAAGAGACAAAATCCGAATACGGAATATTACTTTATTATTGGTGGAGATATGGTGGATTATTTACCGACATGGCATAGAGTGGATGAATTAGTTCATGAAGTACAATTTGTCGGGGTTGAACGTCCAGGATATGAAAAAGAAACGCCATATCCAGTCCTATGGATTACAGCACCGAAGATGGATATTAGTTCAACACAAATTCGAAAAAATGTCTTATTCCAACAAAGCATTAAATATTTGGTGCCAGAATTAGTGGAAGCCTATATTGCCGAAAAGGGGTTGTATTTAGAATGAGCGAAGTAAAGAGCTTTGAACCTTATACAACAATGACAAGAGAAGAGTTATTATCACATGTCCAGTCAAATATGAGCGATAAGAGATATCAACACTGCCTGCGTGTCGAACGAAAAATATTGGAATTAGCAAAGCTTTACGGCGTCGATGAGAAGGCTGCTGCGTTTGTGGGATTAGCGCATGATTATGCTAAAGAAATCCCAGTGGAAAAACAGCAAGCTCTTGCCAAAGAAATTGGACTTCCTGAAATGTATCATCATGAAGGTTCTGAAATTCTACACGGGCCGATTGGAGCGTATTTGATTTCAAACCTATGCGGAGTAAAGGCTGAAGAATTACTTGATGCCATTCGTGAGCATACAATTGGAGGGCTTCAAATGAGTCTTCTTTCTAAGTGTCTCTTTGTGGCAGATGCAATCGAAGACGGAAGAGATTATCCAGGTGTGGATGTTGCAAGAGAAATCGCTGCGAAGAATATTGATGATGCGGTCTTTTATTTATTGAAGCATACATTGGAATTTTTATTGGAAAAAGAAGTAAGTATTTTTCCAAAAACAATAGAAGTTTATAATCATTATTTGAAACAAAGAAAAGGAGAATAGAATGGAACATACCAGTAAAAAATTATTACAAGTTGTTTTAGATGCTTGTGAAGACAAGTTAGCACAAGAAGTGGTTGCACTAGATGTAGCAAGTCTTACACCAGTTGCAGAATATTTCGTGATTACACACGGTAAAAACGAAAAACAAGTACAAGCGATTGTCGATGCTGTAGAAGAAGCGGTTGAAAAAGAAGGCTTCGAAGTAAGAAGTATCGAAGGTAAAGATGGTGGTAAATGGATCTTGATGGACTTAAATGATGTCATTGTCCATGTATTCTATTATGCTGATCGCGAATTCTATAATTTAGAAAAATTATGGAGCGATGCACCAATCGTGAATATTGTGAGTGAAAACTAATGAACTATCAAAAATTTGCTCATGTATATGACCAAGTGATGGATCAACAACTCTACGATGAATGGACGGACTATGCAGTTCGTTCTTTCGCATAGTGCCAAAAGACCGGTTCGTAAAGTGATGGAACTTGCTTGCGGGACAGGAGAAGTATCTATGCGTCTTGACGATAAAGGATACGAAGTCATTGGCGTTGATTTATCCAAAAATATGTTAGAGATTGCTGAAAAGAAAGCGCAAGGTAGACCTATCGAATGGCTTCAAGCGGATATGCGAGTATTGGAAGAGGTACCGATAACCGATGCAGTAACGCTGTTTTCAGATTCACTCTGTTATTTAACAGACTTTGAGGATGTCGTTTCGGTATTTGAAGCGGTATACGACCATTTAGAAGAGGGTGGAATTTTCCTCTTCGATGTTCATTCACTGCATCAAATGCAAGAAGTTTTCCCAGGATACCAATATCATTTTGTGGAAGATGATTTTGCGTTTCTATGGCAAAGCTATGAGTTAGACGAGCCAGGTAGCGTGGAACACGTCATCGATATGTACATTAAACAAGAAGATGGCAACTTGTATGAGCATTTCCAAGAAGTGCATGAAGAGCAAACTTTTCCAATTGAAATGGTTAAAGCCGCACTAGAGATGGTGGGGTTTACCGATATTAAGGTGACGGCTGACTTTGGAAGAAGCCAAGTCCAAGAAACGAGTCCGCGTTGGTTCTTCCAAGCGGTGAAATGAGGCTTATGTATGAAAGTATGTGGAGTAATTGCTGAATTTAATCCATTTCATCAAGGCCATGCTTATCTGTTAGAACAAGCACGCGAAAAAACGGGTGCGGATGTTATTGTTGTCGTGATGAGCGGTAATTGGGTGCAACGTGGCGAACCTGCTATCGAACAGAAATGGAGTCGTGCAGAAGTCGCGCTTCAAAACGGGGCGGATGTTGTGATTGAGATGCCGACTTCGGTCAGTTGCCAAGCAACAGACCTCTTCGCAAGAGGCGCAGTAGAAATCTTGCAAAAGGTGGGGTGCCACTTCTTAGCTTTTGGTTGTGAAAGTGGAGATGCGGCATTTTTTGAAGTAGCGGTATCTCAACGAAATACCATTGAAAAAGAAATTAGTCGGTTTGTAGAAGAGAACCGTTCACTAACTTTTGCTAGCCAATTAACACAGCTCGCTGTGAAAGAGTTTGGAGAAGGCAGTGCACTCGCAGAAGCCTTGCAGTCTCCAAATCAACAGTTGGGATTAGCTTACGCCGTTGAAAATGCTAAGAGTGAACATCCAATGCAGATCGTTCCAATTACACGAGTAGGAAGTGGACATTTGGATGATGCGTTAGACAAAACTGCTTTTGCCAGTGGAACAGCCTTACGAAAAGCGCTGAAGGGGAATCGCGTTGAGAAAGTATTACGAGAACAATTGTCTTATGTACAGTTTGATGAAGAAGAGTACAAAAACGATTGGAGTTCTTATTGGCCAATCTTGAAGAGTATCGTCTTAAGAAGTACTAACGAAGAACTACGTGCCATTTATCAAATGGAAGAAGGAATCGAGAATCGCTTGAAGGAAGCTGTTCGAACAACTTCGACTATTGAGGAGTGTTTCCAACATCTCAAACAAACGGTGGAGCTGGGCAAGGTTGCAACGACTCCTTGTTTATGTTTTACTTGGAATAACCAAAATGGAAATGGAAGACTATTGGAATACACCGATTCATCAAGGTAAAGTTCTGGGGTTTACATTAAAGGGCCAAAAGTGGTTGAAGAATATGCGGGAAGTAGAGTCGTTCAATTTAATAACTAATTACGCAGCCTATAAAGATGAACGCCAAGAAAGTTGGGATTTATTGTATGATTTTTGGAATCCATCCAAGCAAATTTCTGCTACGGTCTTTAAGCCGATTCAAGTGAATAAGGAGATAGGATTTTAATCTCTGTATTTTCAAGCTTGTAAAGTAAAAAGCTTTGACAAACTTTCAATAAACTAGTATAATTCAGTATGTTGCTTTAGGGGTGAAAATTGTGAAAATATCAGTTAAACAACTTCAGGATTCTCAAGGGACTCCAACTTACTTTGATACGGAAATTAATGTGGAAGAGGCTTTAAAACAACGAGATGATTCCATTCTTGCTGTTTCGCCAGCATACATCAAAGGATTTCTTGTTTATCAAAGCCAATCAGTTGTAGCGCAATTTACTTGCGATGTTGATATCACACTTCCTTCATCCAGGTCTTTAGAGCCAGTGGTAGTTCCACTCCACATAGATATTGTGGAAAGATACATTCCGTCCCATCTCTCGGTTGATGAGAAAGAGCTAACAGAAATTGTGATGCCTCTTGATGGTGATTGGGTTGACCTTGAACCCGCTGTGGAAGATCATATTTTACTTTCAATTCCTTTACAAGTCTTATCGCAAGAGGAATTGAGTGAAGATAAAATGCCTTCAGGAAATGATTGGGAGGTTGTAACGCAAGAAGCTCTTGAAGAGCGACGCAAACAACAAAAAGAACAATCGGTTGATCCAAGGCTAGCGTCTTTACAGTCTTTCTTCGAAAAGGATGAGACTGAGAAGTAAAAAGCATTATGTAAAGAAGATTGATTAGGAGGTGTACAAAAATGGCAGTACCAAAACGTAAAACATCAAAAGCGAGAAAAGCAAAACGTCGTACTCACTTCAAATTAGAAGTTCCAGGATTGAGCGCATGCCCATCATGTGGAGCATTAAGAAAGAGCCATCACGTTTGTCCTGAGTGTGGTTCATACGACGGAAAAGAAGTTGTTTCTAAAGAAGCATAATCATAAACGTTACAAAACCTTAGACAGTTGTCTAAGGTTTTTTCCTTTTATAGTTAAGAAGCAAGATTTATCAAAAAAATGATCTGTATCATTTTTGATAAATTTAAAAAAATATTATGAGTTTTAAGAAATCTATTGTAAACTAGTAGTAATGGAGGTGAGTCAATGTTATTTTTTGAAATCGTACTATGGTTAGTATTTATTTTAAGTTTCGTGGGCTTCACGGTCGTTTTTGGAAATCGAATCTTCTATAATGAGACTCGCTTCATAACTATTCGTGAAATTATGACACCAATGCTGTTGTTGGTGTTACATACCACTAGTGTGAATGTCTATGGTTATTCTTGGTTTAGTTATGCTACATTAGGTTTTGCTCTTATTGGGTTAGCATTACTATATTTCAAATTAAAAAGAGGGAAACTAGTTCTTAGACCTTTCCTCCACCAATTATTTTCTATTTCGTTTTTATTTTTTGGATTGCTTGTCCTATTAGTACAAGTTGGAAGATTCTTCAAATAATTGTATAAAATCAATAGTTCTAAGCTCTTTACGCGGAAAGTGTAAAGAGCTTTTTTTGTGCACTAAACATTCTATATGGGGAGAGAAAACTTTTTTTAAACTTTTTTAGTAAAAAAGTGGTGAAAAGTGGTGGATTGTGGTAAACTATGGTTACTATATTATTGGAATGGAGGAGTCTGCATGTTAATCGGTGAATATCAACATACAATTGATGCAAAAGGACGTATGATCGTGCCTGCTAAATTTCGTGAAGATTTAGGATTCACCTTTATCGTGACACGTGGACTTGATGGCTGTTTATACGGTTATCCTCTGGAACAATGGGAGCTCATCCAAAATAAATTAAGAGACTTACCACAGTCTAAAAAAGATGCACGTGCCTTTACGCGCTTTATGAACTCTGCAGCGATTGAAGTAGAATTTGACAAGCAAGGTCGTGTGAATATCTCACAAACGTTACGTGCGTATGCGGGATTAGAAAAGAATTGCCGTGTTATCGGAAACAATGATCGTATTGAGATTTGGAATGAAGAACGTTGGCAAGAATATATTGCTGAAACAGAAGAGAATTTTGAAGAATTGGCCGAAAATATGATTGATTTTGGCTTTTAGAAAGGGAAGGGACCATGTTTAAACATATCACTGTATTGCTACATGAAACGGTAGATGCATTATCCATTAAGCCAGACGGAATCTACGTAGACTGTACACTGGGTGGTGCGGGACATAGTCAATACTTACTTAGCCAATTAACAACAGGGCATCTTTATTGCTTTGATCAGGATATGCAAGCCATTCAACATGCAAAGGCTCGTCTTGCTAAAGAAGTTTCTGAAGGAAAAGTAACTTTTATTCACGCGAACTTCCGTCAATTACAGAAAGAACTTGGGAAACTAGGTGTTACTAAAGTAGACGGAATTTTATACGATTTAGGAGTGTCTTCACCACAACTTGATCAGATTGAAAGAGGATTTAGTTATCATCAAAATGCAAAGCTCGATATGCGAATGGACCAAAGTGCCCCGTTAACGGCAGAAGAGATTGTAAATGAATGGAGCTATGATGAATTAGTTCGTATCTTCTATCGTTATGGAGAAGAAAAGTTCTCGAAACAAATTGCTCGTAACATTGAACGTATTCGTGCTCAACACAGAATTGAGACAACTGGAGAATTAGTGGATATCATTCGCGATAGTATTCCAGCTGCTGCAAGAAGAAAAGGTGGACATCCTGCAAAAAGAATTTTCCAAGCGATTCGTATTGCCGTGAATGATGAATTAGCAGCGATAGAAGATTCCTTGGAGCAAGCCTTCGAAGTAGTTTCAGTTGGCGGAAGAATTAGCGTTATCTCTTTTCACTCATTGGAAGATAGAATCGTGAAAACAATGTTTAAACAACAAAGTACGGTTGAAAAAGCTCCGAAGAACTTACCGATTTTACCAACGGAAGAAGAAAAAGCTCCGTTTCAATTGGTGAATAAAAAACCAATTTTACCAAGTTTAGAAGAAATAACAGAAAACTCTCGTTCGCAAAGTGCGAAGTTAAGAGTCATTGAGAAAATTAAAGGATAATTTAGAAAGAAGGGATTACTAGTGGCATTAGCAGAAAAATATGTAGACACGTTGAATGTGAGCGTACCTAAGCAAACGCCTCTAGTTCGTAAAGGTCAAGAGGTTGCTTCAATTCCTGAAGAAAAACAAAAAGCAAACTTAATGCAAGTTTTAATTCTTTCAGGAGTGGTTTTAGCGTTCTTAGCAACAATGACAATTGTCGCTAGCATGATTGTTGCTAATAAAAATAGACAATTACAGGACATTGAATCACAAACAACACTTATTCAACGTGAAAATAATACTTTACTTCAATCAACACAAGAATTGTCTCAATACGACCGTGTCAATCGTATCGCAAATGAACAAGGCTTGAAGATGAATGAAGATAATGTTAGGAATGTTGGACGATGAAAAAAACGAATAACAATAACATTGCGAGAAATAGGCGTCGAGCGAACTTTATTTTAATGGGACTCGCTAGTGTCTTATTTCTCATTTTTTCTGTACGTTTCTTTAGAATTATGGTTTTAGGGAATATTCATAATGTAGATTTACGAGCAGAAATTAATGATAAAATTCATCAAAAAAGAACTTTAGCGGCTAAACGTGGAACAATCTATGATGCCAGTGGAAGCCCTATTGCGGTGGATGCAACGAATTATTCTATTTATGCAGTCTTGACGGATCAATGGAGTAAAAATGCAGAAACCCCAGATTATGTAACGGATATTAATAAAACAGCCGAGGCGTTGTCGAAACATATTTCTCTTTCTAAAGAGGAGATTGTAAAGATTTAAATCAGAAGGATGTTTCTCAAGTCGAATTTGGAAATGCTGGAAAAAATCTTTCGGTTCAAGTGAAAGATAAGATTGAAGCGGAGAAGCTTCCCGGAATTAAGTTTTCAGAGAGTCCAGCGAGATATTATCCAAATGGGATTTTTGCTTCTCATTTAATTGGATATACAGATTCTGTTGAGGAAACGGTAGATCATAAAACGACTATTTCTTTAGTTGGAAAGACTGGTTTAGAAGGCCTTTATAATGAACAATTAACCGGAACGGCAGGAGAAGTAGAATATACGGTTGATGGGAATGGCTATGTGATTTCGGATACTGAAAAAGTGACCAAACAACCAAAAGACGGAAAAGATATTACTTTAACATTGGATAAGAGACTTCAAACTTACCTAGAATCTTTAGTCAGCGCGGCAGATAAGCAGTATCAACCTGTTCAGATGACTGCAATGCTAGTGGATCCAAAAAGTGGAAATATTGTAGCGGCTACACAACGCCCAACTTATAACTCTACGACGAAAGAGGGAATTGATGTTCAGTGGAACAACCTTCTAACAGATCAAGCTTATGAGCCTGGATCAACCATGAAAGTTTTAGCTTTAGCTGCGGCAATTAATGAAGGGGTCTTTGATCCAAATGAAAGATATCAATCAGGAAGTGTAAAGATTTATACGGACTTAGTTAGGGATTATAATAAAGTAGGGTGGGGAAATATCACTTATTTAGAAGGTTTAGCCCATTCTAGTAACGTTGCCTTTGTTCATGTTATTCAAAAGATAGGTGTCGAAAAATGGAAACAATATTTAGAAGCATTTGGATTTAGTAAATCTACTAATTCAGGATTTGCAAATGAAATATCTGGTTCAAATCCATTTAATTCCTACTTACAACAATTGTCTACAGGTTTTGGACAAGGGATTACGGTTACTGTGTATCAAATGATGCAAGCTTTTACTGCGATTGCTAATGGTGGACAAATGCAAAAATTACGTTTGGTGGATCATTTTACAGACCCTAATACTGATAAAGAAACACCAAATCCAGTAAACTCATTAGGAAAAGTCATTTCACCAGAGGCGGCTAAAAAAACACTCGAATATTTATATCAAGCAACTCGAATGAAAAATGGGACGGCTTATGAATTTAATATCGACGGAGAAGAAATAGCAGCTAAGACAGGGACTGCTGAATTTATTAATCCAGAGACTGGTAAATACTATTCAAATGGAAATAACTATATTTTTTCTGTAGTTGGATTTGCCCCTTATAATGATCCAAAATATATTTTATATGTTACCGTTAAACAACCTCGGGTGGCTGTAACTGTAAATACAATTCTTAAAGAAATTTTCAATCCATTAATGAAGAGAAGTTTAGAATATTCAAGACTCTCTGAGTAAAAAGAAGGAGGAAGAACATGTTTGCGAAAGAACTAGCGGATTTATTAGTCATTAAACGAGTGGAAGGCTCTTTAGAAAATATCGTTGTAGATAAATTAGCTCAAGATTCGCGTAAAGTTGTGCCCAATACAATGTTTTTCTGTATCGAAGGAGTAACAGTAGATGGTCACCTTTTTGCAGGAAAAGCAAAGGAGTTAGGAGCTAATGTATTTGTTGCTTCCAAACCAATTAAAGAACAGGTTGGAGATTCCCCTGTGATTTATGTAAAAGATGTGACTCGAGTAATGACGCTTTTTGCGAATCATTTCTATGGTTATCCTTCAGAGAATTTAAATATGATTGGGGTTACAGGAACAAATGGAAAAACGACTGTAACCCATATGGTGGACTATTTATTAGAAGAATTAGGAAAACCAACAGCATTGATTGGAACGATGTATCGTAAAATCGGTGAGGAACGTATTGAAACAAGAAATACAACACCAGAAATATTAACCGTGCATGAAACATTGCAAAAGGTTAAGGAAATTGGTGGAGATACCTGTATTATGGAAGTTTCTTCTCATGCTCTTCAATTGGGGCGCGTGTGGGGGATTGACTATAATGTGGCAGTATTTACAAACCTTACGCATGAACATTTAGATTTGCATAAAACAATGGAAAATTATGCGCATGCTAAGAGCTTACTATTCTCACAATTAGGAAATCATTCTAAAAAAACGAGAAGCCACGGGTAGCTATCCTAAATCGTGACCAGGAATATTTTTGAGCAATTTGCATATTCTACATCAGCGGAAATTATTTCCTATGGCTTTACTGAAGAAGCAGATATTCGAGCTACTGAAATTGAGAGCAATGGAGCGATGACAACTTTTGTAGTAACCGTGAATGGTGAAAAACTTCCAGTAATGATTCCAATGATTGGATTATTTAATGTTTACAATGTGTTGGCGGCGTTTGGAGTAGCGATGGTTAATGGAATTCCTTTACGAAAGGCGATTGAAAAAATTGCCAAGTTCCCTGGTGTAGGTGGACGAATGCAATTAATCCAAAAAGGCCAGCCATTCCAAGTCATTATTGACTTCGCTCACACCCCAGATGGGTTAGAAAATGTGTTGTCAACGCTCGAAGAAGTAAAAATAAATCGTGTAATCACAATTATGGGACATAGTGGAGGAAATCGGGATTCAAGTATGAGGCCAGAACTTGGAGAGATTGCTTTTGAAAAATCGGATTATGTGATTTTAACGGCAGACAATCCTAGACAAGAGTCTTTAGAAAAAATTTACTCTGAAATCGTATCAGGTAGAAAAAACGAAAATACTCCATATGAATGTGTAGATGATAGAAAACAAGCAATAGAACGAGCCCTAGAACTCGCACAAGAAGGAGATATCTTGTTATTTGCGGGTAAAGGTGTTGAACCTTACCAAGTGATTGGCGAAGAATATATTCCTTACAATGAAGTTGAGACGGTGGTTCAAGCGCTTGAAAAATTAGGTTACAAGAACTAGGGTAGAAAAAGGAGAGTATTATGATTGAAATCATTTTAGCAGTCGGGTTATCGTTTCTAGCAACGGTAATTGCCGAACCACATTTTATTCAATTTATGAAAATGAAACAGTTAGGACAAACGACTTTAGATGAAGGGCCATCTTGGCATAAAGCTAAAAGCGGAACACCAACGATGGGTGGACTAGTTTTTCTTTGTATGATTAGTTTATCTAGTTTAATTATGGGGGCAGTTTTTGGTCATTTCAATTTTGTTTTATTAAGTGGAGTTATCGGCTTTGCTTTCTTTGGTTCTATCGGATTTCTTGACGATTATATTAAAGTGTTTAAGAAACAAAATGAAGGATTAAAGAGTCACGAAAAATTTGCTCTTCAATTATTGGGAGCTGCAATTTTTGTGGCACTGTATCTTTTAAGTGGAAACCAACCTCTTATTTACCTTCCGTTGTTTGGAGAAGTAAATAGTATTATTGTTTTTGCGTTATTCACAATTATTTGGATTGCAGGTTTTTCAAATGCAGTGAATTTAACAGATGGTTTAGATGGATTAGCCACTTCAACAAATATTATTGCATATGCAACTTACGGAATTATCGCAACTCATGCAGGTCAAAATTCAATTGCTGTATTTTGTTTCTGTGTAGTAGGGGGATTAGCAGGCTTCTTATTATTCAACTGGAAACCGGCGAAAGTATTCATGGGTGATGTTGGTTCATTAGCTCTTGGAGCAGGACTTGCAATTATTTCCATTATGCTTCATAAAGAATGGACCTTACTTCTTGTTGGGATTATTTTCGTTTTTGAAACTCTTAGCGTTATCCTGCAAGTAGGGTCGTTTAAATTAACAGGGAAACGAATTTTTAAAATGAGTCCTATTCATCATCATTTTGAAATGAGTGGATGGAAAGAAGTGAAAATCGTTTCAGTCTTTAGTGCTGTCGGTTTCGTTGCGGGGCTAATTGTTGCAATTATTTTCTAAGAGAATTAACATATTTTAACGGAGAGCTGGCCATTTTTGTCCAGCCTTTCTCCATATACATATTAAAAAAGAGAAAATTGGAGGAATCATTGTGCGCAATACACAAGAGTTTGAAAATAAAAAAATACTTGTCATAGGACTTGCTAAAAGTGGAGTGAATGTAGCGAAATTGCTATACCATCTAGGAGCAGATGTGACGGTGAACGACCGAACACCACTTGAAGAAAGTGTTGACGCACAAGGGTTAGTAGCTGAAGGGATTAAAGTGGTTTCTGGGGGGCATCCACTAGAGTTACTTGATGGAGACGTGGATTTCGTTGTTAAAAACCCAGGGATTCTTTATTCAAATCCTTTAGTAGCCAAAGCTGTTGATAAAGGGTTACCAGTTTATACTGAAATTGAAATTGCACAACGTGTCATGGAAGGAACCGTTCTTGGGATTACAGGTTCTAATGGAAAAACCACGACAACTACATTAACAAACTTAATGCTACAAGAATCATTTCCTGAAAGAAGAACTTTTGCTTGCGGAAATATCGGAGTGCCTTTATCGCAACTAGCAGAAGATTCAAAAGAAACAGATATTTATGTCACTGAATTATCAAGTTTTCAATTAATGGGAATTGAAGAGTTTCGTCCTAAAGTAGCGTGTATCGTGAATATCTTTAGTGCGCATTTGGACTATCATGGATCTCGCGAAGAGTATGTAAAAGCGAAATTACAAATCACTAAAAATCAAACAGAAGAGGATTTCCTTGTTTACAATGCGGATTTCCCAGAATTATATGAGTTTATTAAAGGCCATACAAAAGCAACCTTAGTACCTTTCAGCCGCAAATCAGTTTTAGAACACGGTGCTTATGCGGATGAAACTACGATTTACTTTAATAGGGAAGCCGTAATGCCAATCGAAGCCATTCAAGTACCTGGCGTTCAAAATGTGGAAAACGTGTTAGCCGCAGTCGCGATTAGTAAATTACAAGGAGCAACCAATGAAGGAATTGAAAAAGCAGTTCGTTCATTCCATGGAGTAAAACACCGTACACAATATGTTAAGACAATTGAAGGTCGTAAATTCTACAACGACTCAAAAGCAACAAATATCATTGCAACACAAACAGCGTTACGTAGTTTTACAAATCAATCTGTTGTATTGATTGCGGGTGGATTAGATCGAGGAAATGGTTTTGAGGAATTAGAACCCTCTCTTGGAAATGTCCGTGAAATGGTCGTTTACGGAGAAACAAAAGAGAAGTTGAAAGCGACTGCTGAAAAATTATCGATTCCAGTAACTGTAGTAGAAACATTAGAAGAAGCTGTGCCAAAAGCGTATGCAGCTAGTCGTGAGGGAGAAATTGTATTGCTTTCACCTGCATGCGCAAGTTGGGATCAATTCGCTAACTTTGAAGTTCGCGGTGATTGTTTCATTGAAGCAGTAGAGAAACTGTAATATATAGGAGAAAAAAGATGAGAGTATTAGTTTCAGGAGGAGGAACGGGTGGACATATTTATCCAGCACTTTCCTTAATGAATTATTTGAAAGAACAGGACCCTTCAACAGAGTTTCTTTATGTAGGGACTGAACGCGGATTAGAAAGTACCATCGTTCCAAAAGCGGGATATGATTTTAAAACGATTAAGATTCAAGGAATCGTTCGTTCATTATCGTTAGAAAACTTTAAGACATTATGGTATTTCTGTACAAGCTATTTTAAAGCAAAAGAAATCGTAAAAGAGTTCAAACCAGATATTGTAATCGGTACTGGAGGATATGTATGCGCGCCAGTATTATACGCAGCAGCAAACATGGGAATTCCAACGATTATTCATGAGCAAAACAGTTTAGCAGGAATCACCAATAAATTCTTAGCAAGAAAAGTGTCTAAGATTGCAATTTGCTTCGATGCGGTTCGTAAAGATTTTGCAAAATACGAAGATAAAGTTGTCATGACAGGAAATCCTCGTGGACAAGAGCTAGCAAATGCTGTTCGTGATGATGCTTATCTAGATTTACTTGGAATCAAAAAAGAAAAACCGATTGTATTAATCTTTGGGGGAAGCCGAGGCTCATTACGAATGAACGAATCATTTTTAGAAGCTTTAGAGGAATTAGAAGCAAAAGATTATCAAGTGGTCATGGTGACCGGACAAGTGCATTATGACAAAATCAACAATCATATTACAAGTTTGAAAAAACCATTGCAAAATGTCACAGTTTTACCATATATTAATAATATGGTGCAAATGTTCCAAAACACAGATTTAGTAGTTTGTCGTAGTGGAGCAACAACATTGATTGAATTAACAGCTCTAGGATTACCAAGTGTTTTAATTCCAAGTCCGTATGTGACTGAAAATCACCAAGAAGCCAATGCAACGTCATTAGTAGAAAAAGATGCAGCGACTATGATTTTAGAGAAAGATTTAAATGGACAAAGTTTAGTTGCAGAAATTGATCGTATAATGGAAGATGAACCAAAGCGTCTACAAATGGCCAGTAATTCCAAAGCTTTGGGAATTACCGATGCTTCAACGAGACTTGAAACAATTATTCATTCTCTAGTGAAATAAAGATAGAAGGAGGAGAATATGTTTAATCGAAAGACACCAGAAAAAGCTCCTCCGCGTGAATTAACACCTTGGGAGTTAGCGCAGCAAAACTCACCTACTTCTAGAGTAGAAGAGACAGTTCCAAAAGAGGATGTACGTTTTCCAAAAAGAGAACCCAAACCCAAAAAGAAAAAACCTGAATCAAAAAGAATTACGAATGCAACACTGTTAAAAGGAATTTTTATTGTGTGTTTAGCTTGGAGTATTTATTTTATTTCTCCACTATCAAAAGTTTCTGAGATTGAGGTAGTAGGATTGAGCCAAGTTCCTACTGAACTAGTTCAAGAGAAAGATGGAATTGTCAAAGGGCAAAGTATTTGGACGATTTTAGCCAATCGTACACGTACCGCAACACTTTTAAAAGCTGCCAGTCCAAAAATTAAAGATGCTTCTATTGAACTAGTAGCATGGAATAAAATACGTTTGAATATTGAAGAAAATCCTGCTATTGGTTATTTTAAAACGGAAGAGAAAACATTTGAACTTCTTGCTGATGGTCAAACAATCGAAGTGGAAGCAACTCTTTCTACAGAAGAATATCCAGAATTAGTAGATTTTACTGAAGAAACTCAATATAAAAACTCTAGCGAAACAATTAGAAAAAGTTTCTAGTAGTATTATTCGAGAGATAAAAAGAAATTCAGTATCCAAACGATATTAAAAAAATCACCAAAAAAATTTATTTGAAGATGAAAGATGGAAATCGAGTCATCGGAAATTTGAAGGATATTGGGGATAAATTAGTGTATTATCCATCAATTGCAAAACAGTTGAATGGTAAAAAGGGAACCGTTGATATGGAAGTGGGAATATACTTTACACCGGATACAACGATTCGATAAAAAAGTCTTAAAACTCGCTCATATGTTTTTTGTAGTGAACGTAATTGTGTTAAAATATAAGGAGTATCACTAACAAAATTAACATTAAAAATGAATTGTGAATAATCGTATAGGAGGTTTCAATAAACGTGAAAAATCAGGGAATTTATGTGAGTTTAGATATTGGAACCACTTCAATAAAAGTTGTAGTAGCTGAGTATGTCAGAGGACAATTAAATATTATTGGAGTCGGCAATGAAAAATCAGAAGGATTGAGCCGTGGAGTCATCGTAGATATTGATGAAACAGTTGAATCCATTCGAAAAGCAGTACGACAAGCAGAACAAAAATCAAATATCCAAATCAAGGATGTTATCGTTGGAATTCCAAGTAATCAAATTTCAATCGAACCTTGTCATGGAATGATTGCTGTATCAAGTGAAAATAGAGAAATTACAGATGTGGATGTATACAATGTGATTTCTGCTGCAAAAGTTCGTTCAGTTGCACCTGAACGCGAAATTATTTCTGTTATTCCAGAAGAGTTCATCGTGGATGGATTTGACGGAATTAAAGATCCTCGTGGAATGATTGGTGTTCGTTTAGAATTATTTGCGAGCATGATTACAGGGCCTAAGACGATTGTTCATAATATTAAACGTTGTATTGACAAAGCTGGATTAAATATTGAAGAAATGGTGATTCAACCATTAGCGATTAGTCAAGTAGCATTAACTCCAGGTGAAAGAGAATTTGGAACAATTTTAATTGATATGGGTGGTGGCCAAACAAGTGCTTCCGTTATGCATGACAATCAGTTGAAATTCTCATTTGTGGATCAAGAGGGTGGAGATTTTGTATCAAAAGATATCTCAATCATCTTGAATGCAAGCTTTGAAAATGCTGAACGCATTAAACGTGAATATGGATATGCAATCTCATCAGAAACGAGTGCTGATGAATTCTTCCCAGTTGAAACGATTGGAAAGAAAGATCCAATTAAAAGTAGATGAACATTACTTATCAGAAATTATTGAAGCTCGTGTTGTTCAAACTTTTGAAACGGTAAAACGTGCTTTAGACCAAGTGGAAGCCTTAAAACTTCCAGGAGGAATTGTGTTAACGGGTGGAGCTTCTTCACTTGCAGGAGTTCAAGAGTTAGCACAAGAAATTTTTGGAGTACAAGTGAAAACTTATATTCCTGAGCAAATGGGAATGAGAAATCCTATTTATGCAACAAGTATGGGGTTAATTCAATATGCTGCAAGCTTAGACGATGTTCACCGTATCGCACAAAAAGGGAAACCTGGTGTAGAACAACGTCCAGTACAAAGCACTCCAAAAAGTGCACCTGTACAAGTTCAACCAACAGCTCCAGTTCATCAACCACAAGATGTTGAACAAGAAGCAAGTGGTGAAGAACAAGGGTTTGGAGCAAAAGTGAAGAACTTCTTTAAAATGTTTATTGACGAAAATTAAGAAGAGAACCAAGGAGGAAATATAATGGATTTCGAATTCGATACAAATTTAGATGGCGCAGTTATTAAAGTCATTGGTGTTGGTGGTGCTGGTAACAACGCTGTTAACCGTATGATTGCAGAAGGAGTACAAGGTGTAGAGTTCATCGTAGCAAACACTGATACTCAAGCTTTAAGAAACTCAGAAGCTGAAACTAAAATTCAATTAGGACCAAAATTAACAAAAGGTTTAGGGGCTGGATCATTACCTGATATCGGTCTAAAAGCTGCAGAAGAAAGTGAAGAACAAATTCGCGAAGCTTTAGTTGGCGCAGACTTAATCTTCGTTACTGCTGGTATGGGTGGAGGTACTGGTACAGGTGCTGCACCAGTTGTTGCTCGTATTGCAAAAGAGTTAGGCGCATTAACAGTGGGGGTTGTTACACGTCCATTTAGCTTCGAAGGACCAAAACGTGGTCGTTTCGCTGCAGAAGGTGTTGCACAATTAAAAGCAAACGTAGATACATTAGTAACGATTTCAAATAACCGCTTATTAGAAATCGTTGATAAAAAGACTCCTATGTTAGAAGCTTTCCGTGAAGCTGATAATGTATTACGTCAAGGGGTACAAGGGATCTCTGATTTAATTACTGCACCTGGTTACGTTAACTTGGACTTCGCTGATGTGAAGACAGTGATGAAAGATCAAGGTTCAGCATTAATGGGGATTGGTGTTGCTAGTGGTGAAAACCGTACAGCAGAAGCTACGAAGAAAGCTATTTCTTCACCATTATTAGAAGTATCTATCGATGGAGCAGAACAAATCCTATTAAACATCACTGGTGGTGCAGACTTAACATTATTTGAAGCACAAGACGCTTCTGATATCGTTGCAGCAGCTTCAACAAGTGAAGTAAACATTATCTTCGGTACTTCAATCAATGAAAACTTAGGAGATGAAGTCATTGTTACTGTTATCGCAACAGGAATTGACGAGGAGCGTAAACACGAAAAAAAGTCAGTAACTCGCGCTAACCGTTCTCCATTTACAAGCAGTACTTCAACTCGTAAAGATTTAGGGAATAACCCTCAAACTTTCCAAGAAAAACAAGTGCCTTCAAAACCACAAGTTGTAGAAGAAAAGAAAGCAGAAAAAGACTTGTTTGGTGATTGGGATATCCGTCGTGAAACTACAGTGCGTGATACTTCTTCATCAACTGATGCAGATTCACCATTTGCGCAAAGCAATTTTGTAGAAGCTCCTTCTGAGCCAAAACAAGCTGAAAATGATGGATTAGATACTCCGCCATTCTTCAGAAAAAGAAATAGAAATTAATGAGTATCATTAAACAGAATGTAAGTCGTATTATGAACTTGGTTGCATCTTCTTGTAACCAAGTTCATAGACTATCTACGGAAGTTTGTCCTATTGTTGTGACGAAAAATCGATCTCAAGAAGAAGTTCAAGAGATGTATGATTTGGGTTTTCGACATTTTGCGGAGAATCGTGTTGAAAAACTACTTGAACGGCAGGAACAATTTCCCCAAGAGGATATTTTCTGGCATTTAATCGGTCCTTTGCAAAAGCGGAAAGTAAAACAAGTTATTAATCACATTGATTTATTTCATGCTCTTGATAGACTCTCTATTATGAGTGAGATTGATAAACGCCTCGAGCAACCTTTGGACTGTCTGTTAGAAATAAATGTCTCTGGTGAAGAAACGAAACATGGTTTTTCACCTGAAGAGGCTTTTGGCGCATATAAAGAGAGTAAACAGTATGAAAAAATTCATGTTGTTGGGCTAATGACGATGGCGCCTTTTGAAGCAAGCGATGAAGAAATTCGCTTCTTTTTTTCGCGTTTAGCACAACTAGCTAAAAAGATTGAAGAAAAGGAAAAATTATCACAACCGCTCCAGTTAAGTATGGGGATGAGTGGAGATTTTCCAATCGCTATCCAGTGTGGTGCAACATATATTCGAATTGGCACAAGCTGGTTTGAAACGGAGGAAGAATAATGGGATTCATGAATCGTGTTAAAAACTTTTTAAGTCCTGAAGATGACTACTATGAAGAAGATGATCAGTTTGAATATGTGGAAGAGACTGAGGAAAATAATCAGACTCCACTTCGTTCTAGATCGAACTCTTCGAATGTTGTTCCTTTCCAAAGCCCAGGAGTAAAGAAAACATCTAAAATTTATGTGATGGAGCCTAGCGTTTATTCTGAAGCAGAACGTATAGCAGATGCTCTCTTAAAAGAAGAAGCAGTACTCATCAACTTTAAACGAATGGAGCCAAAAGATGCAAAACGTGTCATTGATTTTGTAGTAGGAGTGGCGTATGCTATTAATGGTGATGTTCAAAAAGTAAGAGATGAAATTTTTATCTGCTCACCGGCGAATTTTCAAGTACAAGGAAACTTTGACGAGGAAGCAGGAGATGCTTTTCGACGTCCTGAGTTTTAGCGGAGAATGATGATGGCAAGTTTACTAATTGAATGGTCTACTTATATTGCGTCAGTTTATACATTATTTTTTTAATTGTATATGGGTTAAATATTTATTGGAATATGTATCTTCCGATGTTTATTGAAGAATTGTTAGATAAAGTATGTAGACCTTTTGTAAGTCTTTTTAAAGATGTGAGAATTGGAAATTATAGTTTAGCATTGGTGACCGCTATGGTCGTTGTATTTTTTATCAATTTAGTGTTTGTTAGTTTCATACGTTTGATTTTTTAATAAGGTGAAGAATTATGGGCAGTGGAGTTGAGCAACATTTTAGAAAAGAGGAAATCTCTTTTCTAAAGCAAGTGGAAGAATGGGTAGAAGAAGTACGTTTACAGTACGCGCCTGTATTGACGAATTATCTTGATCCACGCCAACAGTTTATTGTGGAGGCAATCGTGGGTCAGTATGATGATGTTCGTTACTACTTTGATGGCGGGTATATTGATGCTGAACGAAAACGCTGTATGATTTGTCCGGATTATTATGAGCCAACTTTAGAGGATTTCGAAAATGCTCTTTTTCATATTCAATATCCGAAGAAATTCGCAACACTGGGGCATGGTAAGATTCTTGGGTCACTGATGAGCCTTGGGTTTGACCGTAGTCTGATTGGCGATATTATTTCTAACGGAGAAGACTGGCAATTATTCTGTGCACAAAATATGAAAGAATATATCAAACAACAGCTAGAAAAAATTGGGAAAGTTGCTGTAAGGCTTGAAGAAGTCGACTATACGAAATTAATTGTACCAGTGGATCATTGGACAAATATTCAAACAGTTGTAAGTTCTCTTCGTTTAGATACAGTGATTGCTTCCGTATTTAATGTGTCAAGACAGCGTTCAAAAGAAATGATTGAAAGTGGTAAAGTAAAGGTGAACTGGACAGAAGAGAATCGCCCGGACTTTATGCTTGAAATTTTAGATATTGTATCCATACGTGGATATGGACGTCTTCAAATTCAAAAAATTGAAGGACGAACCAAAAAAGATAAAATTAAAATCGAACTTGGTCTATTAGAAAAAAATAAAAAATAAAGGGGAGTTATTCATGTCAATTACACCAAACGATATTCATAACAAAGATTTTTTTCAACAAAATTCAAAGGCTTCGATCCAGAAGAAGTTAATGAGTTTTTTTGGATGAAGTAAAAAGAATTAGAACATTTAATTCGTGAAAATAAAGATTTAGAAAAAAACGCGTGAAATTTAATGAAGAAAAAGTAGAATACTTTACTTCTATTCAAGAAACTTTGAATAAATCTATTATCGTAGCTCAAGAAGCAGCAGATAGACTACGTGAAAATGCGCGTAAAGATGCGGAAATCATTATTTTTGAAGCAGAAAAAACTGCGGAAGAATTATTAAAAGAGGCAGCTGAAAAAGCGACTCAAATTAATCGTGAAACAGACGCAATTAAGAAGGAAACGCGTATTTTCCGTCAACGTCTTCAAATCTTAAGTCAAACACAATTAGAAATGATTAAAAATGAAGAGTGGGATATGGTGTTAAATACACCTTCACAAATTGAAGTGACACCACCGACAATTGATTCAATTATCGAAAAACGTGCTAAAAGAACTGAGCACCTTACTGAAGAAGAACAACAATAATCAATTTAGAAGGGGACCCAAAGGAGGTCTCCTTTTTCGATAGAAAGAGAGAAAACGATGGAAATTTGGTTTAGTGAAACAGCTAAAGATAAACTATTAAAATTGATGAATGAAAAAGGATTAAAGGATGTTTTTTTCGTTATGGATTATGCTGATGGAGATAGTCCTTTCTACGACGAAGGCGGAGGGTGTCATTGCCAAGTTAATGAGAAGTATCATTTAGTCATTTTAAAGAAAGAAGAGGAGGCTACTTTACATCGAAAGTTCGACAAGTTATTAGAGACTAATTTGGGAAAAGTTTATGTCTCTAGTCGCTATGAAATGATGTTTGACCAGAAAAATGTAGTCGATTATAGTGTGGATAAATATGGGTTTTACTTAAAGAGTGAGGCAGGTATCTTATCCATGAGACTCAATATTGATTTTATAGCGTAAAAAGATGAGCATTTGCTCATCTTTTTTTGTATTTAAGGATTTCTTTACTTTAAAAGGCTTGTACCTTCATTGAATACATAGTATACTATTTTTGTTCACGAAAACAAAAGAGGTGAATTTTATGAACAAAGTTAATTTAGATTTGTTGAAATTAATCAAAAAGAACGCTATTCATAATCAACGAGAATTGGCAGATTTATCAGGTTATTCTCTTGGACTGGTGAATCGTGAAATTAAAAAATTAAGAGAATTAAAGCTAGTCGATGAAGAATTTCGAATGACTAGTAAGGCAAAAACGTTATTCAAAAAAAATAAACCTAAAAATGCAGTAATCTTGGCAGCTGGCTTTGGGATGCGAATGGTTCCCATCAATACAGAAACGCCAAAAGGACTTCTAGAAGTCAAAAATGAACCACTTATTGAGCGATTGATTAAACAATTACAAGAAGTGGGAGTATCAGATATCACTGTGGTCGTAGGCTTTATGAAAGAACAGTACGAGTATTTAATCGATGATTTTCAAGTAAAATTAGCAGTGAATCCAGATTATGCTACGAAAAATAATTTTTATTCATTACAACGAGTTGCTGGAATTTTAGGAAACACGTATATTGTCCCTTGTGACTTGTGGTCTGAGGAGAATCCCTTTGAAGAGGATGAGCTATACTCTTGGTATTTAATGGGACATGAGGAAGTGGAACAAAGCTATTTTAGAGTGAATAAAAAGCAAGAAATCATCACGAGTGAGAAAAGAAGAAAAGGAAATCGTCCTTACGGAATTTGCTATCTTGCTGAAAAAGAAGCTAAAGTGGTGACCAAACAATTAAATATAGCTGCTGAAGAAAAAAGGCATGAAAAATCTTTCTGGGAAGTTACTTTAGAGGATAAAGAAAAAAAGTACATTGTATATCCAAAAATGATTGATGATAAAAAGATTGCTGAAATTAATACTTACGAGCAGTTACGAGAAATCGACCATTCCTCCAGTCATTTAGAAACAGATGCTTTAATCAATATTTCAAAAGCGTTAGGAGTACCTTTAGAGGAAATTGTAAATATTGAAGTATTAAAAAAAGGAATGACGAATCGTAGCTTCTTATTTACTTGTAAAGAACAAAAATACATTATGCGTATTCCAGGAGAAGGAACGGATCATCTCATCAATCGTAAGGAAGAAGCTGATGTATACCGCGTGTTAGAAGGCAAAAAAATCTGTGACGATGTTGTATATATGAATCCTGAGAATGGATATAAGATTACAGCCTATCTAGATGGAGCACGCTCTTGTGATAGTGAAAATAAAGAAGATTTGAAACGTTGTATGGCAAAACTTCGTGAGTTCCATGCGTCTAAACTGAAAGTCGCTCATACATTTGATCCATTTAAACAAATCGTGTTTTATCAAAGTTTATGGAACGGTCAAGCGTCTTACTATAAAGATCATGAAAAAACGCAAAATGAAATATTAAGCTTAAAGAGTTTTGTAGAAAAATATAAAAAGGAGCCAGTTCTAAGCCATATAGATTCAGTCTACGATAATTTTCTTTTCACGAAAGAAGGAGATATTCGACTGATTGACTGGGAATATGCAGGAATGCAAGATCCACATATCGATATTGCAATGTTTTGTATTTACGCTGGATATGACCGTAAACAAGCAGACGAATTAATGGACCTTTATTTTGAAGGAAAATGCAAAAAGATGACGCGTATTAAAATTTATGCATATATGGCCGTTAGCGGAATGCTTTGGAGCAACTGGTGTGAATATAAACGCACACTAGGTGTTGATTTTGGTGAGTATTCACTCATGCAATATCGTTATGCCAAAGACTTCTATCGCATTGTGCAAGAAGAATTAGCAAAAGAGGAAAAATAATGACACATACGATTAAACGAGCAATTATAATGGCTGCGGGAAAAGGGACACGAATGCGTCCAATAACTAATGAAATCCCAAAACCATTAGTAAAAGTAAATGGGAAAAGAATGATTGATACGGTAATCGATGCCTTATATGAACAAGGAATTCAAGAGATTTACGTGGTTGTCGGTTATTTAAAGGAAAAATTTTCTGAGTTAAAAGCAGATTATCCAAATATTACCATTGTAGAAAATCCTTATTTTGATATTGCCAACAATATTTCTTCTCTTTATGTTGTCAGAGGTCATCTAGAAGAAGCCATTATTTTAGATGGAGATCAGTTAATTTTTAACAGTGAGATTTTACATCCAGAGTTCACTCGCTCAGGTTACGCATGTATTCCAGTAGAAAACGGGACGCAAGAGTGGCTCATGCAAGTGAATACAGATGGAGTAGTTACCAGCTGTAGTCGTACTGGTGGAGAAAAGGGATGGCAATTATATAGCATTTCTCGTTGGACGAAAGAAGACGGACAAAAGTTAAACATCATTTGGAAATCGAGTTTGAAGAAAAGAAACATCATGACATTTATTGGGATGATGTAGCGATGTTTTGTTACCCCACAGAATATGAAATGGGCATCTACCCAATGCAACAGGGAGATATCGTAGAAATCGATAGCTTGGAAGAATTGGTAACAATGGATGCATCGTATCAAACTTTATTAGAGGAGGCTCATTATGAATAATGAATTGGAGAAAAAATCGTTAAGAGATGAAATTGACTGGATTGCTACACTAGTACCATTATTTGGAGTATTATTTCTAGGACTATTATTTTTGATATTCCCGGATTCTAGTTCTGCAGTACTTGAAGGAGTTCGAGGTTTTCTAGGAGACCAATTCAGTATTTATTATGCCATGTTAGGAGTTGGTGTATTCCTGTGTAGTATGTATGTAGCTTTCTCTAAATATGGACGTATCGTATTAGGTGGGAATGAATCTAAAGTAGAATATTCAAATTTCCAATGGGGAGTGATGATTTTTACTTCTACGATGGCAGCAGATATTGTGTTCTATGCCATGATTGAGTGGGCACTCTATGCGCAAGAGTCTTATCTTGGAGAGCTTGGTAGCATTCAAAAATGGGCTTCGACATTCCCATTATTCCACTGGGGACTATTGCCTGGGGATTCTACATTATGTTAGCCGTCGCTTTTGGATTTATGTTACATAATCGAAAAGTAGAAAAACAAAAATTCTCTGAAGCTTGTCGTCCTCTTTTAGGAGATAAAGTAGACGGATGGATGGGAAAAGTCATTGACTTAATCGCTATCTTTGCATTAATTGCAGGAACAGCAACAACGTTCTCACTAGCGACCCCACTTCTTTCAGCGGCTATGAGCCAAGTGTTTGGAATTCAAAATTCGAAACTAATTACGATTGTTGTATTATTGTTAATTGCAGTAGTTTATACAAGCACTGTTATGTTAGGAATGGAAGCTGTCTCAAAATTAGCAGCCATTTGTACCTACTTATTCTTTGCACTTCTCGCTTATTTCCTATTCCTAGGAGGAGAGACAGTTTATATTCTTGAAACAGGATTTAGCGCAATTGGAAATCTTGTTCAAAACTTTATCGGAATGTCCACATGGTTAGATCCACTTCGCGAGACAAGTTTCCCTCAAAAATGGACGATTTACTACTGGTCTTATTGGATGGTATGGTGTGTAGCGACGCCATTCTTTATCGGTAGTATTTCAAAAGGCCGTACTGTTAAAAATACGGTTCTAGGTGGATATGCATGGGGAATCGCAGGAACATTTACAGCATTTATTATTCTTGGGAACTACGGACTTGCGCAACAATTAAGCATGGCTTAGATATTACAGGAATTTTAAATACAAATGCGGATTATGCTGCAGCCATTCTTAAAATTTTTGAGACAATGCCATTAGCGAATATTGGATTGCTACTTCTGGCTGTTACAATGATTGCTTTCTACGCGACGACGTTCGATGCATTAACACTCGTAGTTTCTGCTTATTCTTATAAAGAATTAACGCATACGCATGATAGTGATAAGCGTGTTCGTATGTTTTGGTCATTAGTACTGATTTTATTCCCAATCGCATTGATTTTCTCTGAAAATTCAATGTATAATCTTCAGTCGGTAGCCATTATTGCAGCCTTCCCAATTGGGATTATTATCATTATGATTATTGCAAGCTTCTTTAAAGATGCGAAAGACTATTTGAAATCGTAATAAAAATGACTATGAATCTATTACGGATTTCGAAATAGTAGCTGTAATGGGATACCGGTGCAAGCCTTGGTCTTGCACCTTTAAAGCCTCAAAGAGGGAGTAAGGAATAAATTCCTAACTCCCTCTTATTCGTTTTAATATCCTTCCCATTACTGTTACTATTAAATCCGTAAGATTCATAGTCATTTAGCGAGAATTTTAAATAGTGCAAATTGGAATAAATTGAAAATAAAAATAACCTATTGTTTAAAGTCATTATGGCTTTAAGCAATAGGTTTTTATGTTAGTGATGGTGATGGCAATTACATTGCCCAGGTAAGCAGTTGCACGCAACAGAAGTAGGAGCGGTGGCAGCTTTCTCTTTTAAGGCATTCACTAATACTTGAATGTCATCTTGGCTTAAGGTGGCTTTATTGATTAGAGTATGGAGTAAATTTCCATTTTGTTTGTGGCATACTTGTTCAAGAAGTGCATCCGTCTCTTGGTCGAGTTGCTCTTTTTCCAAAATCGTAGCAGAATAGTGGAAGGGTTTCTTTCGATTATCGATTTGAATATAGCCTTTCTTTGTGAGGCGAATAATAAGCGTTTTTACAGTTGATTCACTCCAAGGGAATGATTTCTGCAGTTGTTCGATGATAAATCCACTTGTACTACTTGGGTTTGCCCATAATACGCGCATGACTTGGCGTTCTGATGGGCTCATTGGTTGAAATTCAGTCATAGTATAGAACTCCTTTCGCTTTTAGTCTACAATCGTCGACTGATTCTGTCAAATATGCGATAAATGACCTGAATACTAAATGTCGAAAAACATCGATTTCACCAACTATATTTTGTGTTGCCTAAAAAGAATGATACAAAATGTTGTAAAAAAATTGCAAAAAAGAACTAGACTAGATATAATTAATTTCGTGAGTTTCAAGTGAGATTGGAATGCATTTTCTTGTATTTCTATTTCGGAATGGAGATATTGTGAAAGTCATTTATTTATCACTAACTGGAAAAACAAGACAATTCGTAAAAAAATTGGAGTGGGATTTTATTGAAATTTCTAAGAAAAATCCTACAGTACAAATGAAAGAGCCTTATATCGTCATTACACCAACTTATGGAGAGCAAGTGGCGAATTTTTTTTACGAATTTATTGATTTTGAAGACAACAGAAAGCTGTTAATGGGAGTTGCCGGTTCAGGGAATCGCAATTTTAACACGAGTTTTTGTTCAAATTCCAAAGAGTTAGCGAGAAGATATGATATTCCTTTACTTCATTGTTTTGAAAACCAAGGTACAGATAAAGATGTACAAATACTAATAGAAAAGGTGAGAGAGATTGGATAGTCCAAAATTAATGAACAAGACTCAAGAAGTAACATACTTCGCATTAAACAATGAGTTAAACCGTCCAGTTGATGGGAAAATTCCATTGCATAAAGATCGTGAAGCGGTTCGTGCATTCTTCTTAGAACACGTAAACCCAAATACAGTTTTTCTTCTATACATTAGATGAAAAAAACTAGATTACTTAATCGAACACGATTACTTTAGAAGCAGAATTTTTAGGAAAATACAACCGTAAATTCGTTAAGAAGTTAATGAAAGAAACATACAAGAAAAAATTCCGTTTCCGTTCATTTATGTCCGCATTTAAGTTTTACAAACAATATGCAATGAAGACAAATGACGGCCAACGTTACTTAGAACGTTTTGAAGATCGTATTGTATTTAACGCTCTTTTCTTAGCAGATGGCGATGAGCAATTAGCACATGATTTAGCAGAAGAAATGATTACACAACGTTATCAACCAGCTACACCAACATTCTTGAATGCCGGAAGAAAACGTCGTGGGGAACTCGTTTCTTTGCTTCTTAATTCAAACAACAGACGACATGAACAGTATCGGTCGTACCATCAACTCAGCTCTTCAATTATCAAGAATTGGGGGAGGAGTAGGGGTAAGCTTGTCTAACGTTCGTGCAGCGGGTGACCCAATCAAGAAAATTGAGAATGCCTCAAGCGGTGTTGTTCCAATTATGAAATTATTAGAAGATAGTTTCAGCTACTCTAACCAATTAGGTCAACGTAACGGTGCCGGTGCGGTTTACTTAAACGTATTCCACCCAGATATCGTATCGTTCTTATCTACGAAAAAAGAAAATGCGGACGAAAAAGTGCGCGTGAAGACATTATCGCTCGGACTCGTTGTTCCAGATAAATTCTATGAATTAATCAAAAATGACGATATTATGTACTTATTCAGCCCATACGATGTGGAACGTATTTATGGCGTACCATTCTCATATGTGGACATTACTAAAGAATATGACAACATGGTGAACAACCCTGAAATCCGTAAATCTAAATTACGTGCGCGTGACTTAGAAAACGAAATTAGTAAATTACAACAAGAATCTGGATATCCATATGTGGTGAACATCGATACAGCAAACCGTGTAAACCCAATCGATGGGAAGATTATCATGAGTAATTTATGTTCTGAAATCCTACAAGTGCAAGAACCTTCAGTGATTAACAATGCTCAAGAGTATGAACACTTAGGAACGGATATTAGCTGTAACTTAGGTTCAACAAATATCGTGAACTTAATGAAATCTCCTGACTTCGAACGTTCTGTAGATGTAGCAGTTCGTGCGTTAACATTCGTAACAGACCACTCAAGTATCGATGCTGTACCAACTGTTAAGAACGGAAACAGCAAAGCACATACAATCGGTCTTGGCGCGATGGGATTACACACATTCTTTGCATTAAACCAAATGGAATACGGCTCACCTGAGTCTATCGAAGCCACTGATTTATACTTCAGAATGTTGAACTTCTACACATTAAAAGCAAGTAACAAGATTGCAAAAGAACGAGGTAAATCTTTTGAAGGTTTTGAACGTTCTAAATATGCAACAGGTGAATATTTCGACAGCTACATTGCTGAAGAGGTACAAATTCAATCTGATAAAGTGAAGAAAATCTTTGCGAAACTTCCAATTCCAACTGTAGAAGATTGGAAACAATTAAAAGAAGAAGTAATGAGCGGTGGATTATATCACCAAAACCGTTTAGCAATTGCGCCAACTGGTTCAATCAGCTACGTAAACGAAACAAGTGCTTCATTACACCCAATCACTCGTTTAATTGAAGAACGTCAAGAGAAGAAGACTGGTAAGACTTATTATCCAGCTCCATTCTTATCAAACGATACTTTACCATTCTACAAATCAGCATACGATATCGATATGCGTAAAGTAATCGACGTATACGCAGCGGCTCAAAAACATATTGACCAAGGGATGAGTTTGACATTATTCATGCGTTCAGAACTTCCTGAAGGATTATATGAATGGAAAGAAGGACGTACAAACAAGATGACAACCCGTGACTTAAACATTTTACGTAACTATGCGTGGAATAAAGGCATCAAGTCAATCTACTATGTACGTACATTTACAGAAAACAACGACGAAATCGGAAGCAATGCTTGCGAAAGCTGTAGCATTTAATGGGAATACGAAAGAAAGGACAAAAGCTCATGAGTACAAAACGATATTTTAATGAGATTCTTTCTCAAAATTCTACACAACCAGTAGAGTACTATAAAGCGATTGACTGGAACCAAGTTGAAGACATGATCGATAAATTAACTTGGGAAAAACTAACAGAGCAATTCTGGTTAGATACACGTATTCCAGTATCAAACGACTTAGACGACTGGAGGACTTTATCACCTGCTGAAAAAGATGTAGTAGGTAAAGTATTCGGTGGATTAACATTATTAGATACGCTTCAATCAGAAGAAGGTGCAAGCTTAATGAAAGATTACGTGCGCACGCAACACGAAGAAGCTGTATGGAATAACATTCAATTCATGGAATCTGTTCACGCGAAAAGTTATTCAACTATCTTCAGTACTTTGCATACTAAAGCAGAAATCGAAGATATTTTCGAATGGACAAATAATAATGAATTCTTACAATTCAAAGCGAAAAAGATTAACGAAATCTACCAAAGTAAAGATGCTTTGAAGATGAAAGTTGCTTCTACAATGCTTGAAACATTCCTATTCTATAGTGGATTCTTTACACCACTTTATTACTTAGGAAACAACAAGCTTGCAAACGTAGCTGAAATCATCAAGTTAATCATTCGTGACGAATCAGTTCACGGAACGTATACAGGTTATAAATTCCAGCAAGGCTACAACGAATTATCTGAGCAAGAACAAGAAGAAATGAAGATGTGGGTATACAACTTATGCTTGGAACTATACCAAAACGAAGTGAAGTATACACAATCTATCTATGACCAAGTTGGTTGGACTGAAAAAGTAAAAGTGTTTATTCGTTATAACGCGAATAAAGCACTTCAAAACTTAGGGTTTGATCCTTTGTTCCCGGATACTGCTGAAGATGTGGATCCGATTGTAATGAACGGGATTTCAACAGGTACAAGTAACCATGACTTCTTCTCGCAAGTTGGGAATGGGTACTTACTCGGTAGTGTTGAAGCGATGGATGATGAAGACTATTCAAAATGGATGTAATTTCTATCCAAACAGGTTCCTGAAAAGGAGCCTGTTTTTTTGTAGGTGCAAAGGTAAAACACTTAGAGCCTTCGGCTACGTTCAATAATTATAAGAATAACTGTACCGCCTCAAGCCAAGGTCTTGAGGCTACCAAGCTTCAAACACTCTCTAGAAAATAAATTTTAAAGAGAGTGTAATTCACATTGGTTACGCACGTTATTCTTATGATTATTGGTATCCGAGGCTCTTTGTGATTTACAGTAAAAAGTAGGGTACATTAGGAACATGTTTAGTGAAATTAGGTCCATTTGACGGGCACATCCACCTCGTAAATAAACCGGAGCTTGGACAGAGTGTGTTCTGCTCACCAATTGAGTCTATGCTCTCAATCCTACTGAGCTTCAAAGGGACTCTACGAAATCAATTTCGAAGAGTCCCTAATTCACATCAGTTGTGGTCGCTATTGTTACCACTATAGACTCCGAAATCACTTCGTATTTTTGATTACCAAATATGGTAATTTAGGAATCAGTTTTGTGAAATAAGTTTATTGGTGTATTCATATCCAAACTTCAACACTCTTGTAAATGGAGAAGTGCAGGGATAAATTATCTGCTTCTTATAGAGTTTTTAAAACATATTGAGCTTTCGGCTACACTTAATAATTATAAGAATAACTGTATCGCCTCAAGCCAGGGTCTTGAGGCTACCAAGCTTCAAACACTCTCTAGAAAATAAATTTTCAAGAGAGTGTAATTCACATTGGTTACGCACGTTATTCTTATGATTATTGGTATCCGAGGCTCTATGTGTTTTCCTTTAAAAAACAGGGAGCATTTGGAACGGGTTTGGTGAAATTAGATTGTTTGAGCAGTAATATTCATCATTTCAACGCCTTCATAAATGGAGAGGTGCTGTGATAAAGCTTGTGCTCCTGATAGAGTTGTTCAAGCGCATGGTCTCTAATATTTTTTTAAGAATATCTGTATTTTTTTATTTGATTTTTTTAAGTTTAGAAAAATGATTTAGATTTGTATTAAGTTTTATTGCAAAAAGAGGGAGAATTCAATAAAATGAGAGGAGATGTTTTAAGGGGAAAAATAATGAAAAAAATAATCAAATTAGTTTGCGTCTTGTTTTTATTGATGATGGGAGTTATCGGTACAATATCCACAGTGAACGCACAAGAATCTATTTTAAAAGTAGTTAAAGATGAAGGGTATGAGATTAGCTCTTCAGATACACCGAAAGCTTCACTAGTAGTGAGTATTGCGAATGGGGAAATATTATGGCAGGAAAATCCTGATAAGGCGGTAGATCCTGCAAGCTTAAGTAAATTAATGACGATTTTTATCGTTTATGATGCGATTAAAGAAGGGAAAATAAGCTTAAGTGATAAAGTAGTCCCAACCGCAACAGATGAGGCTATTTCTAAAATAACAGCCTTAAGTAATGTTCCGCTAACTGCTGGAGTCGAGTATCCAGTGGAGGAACTTGTAAAAATGGCACTCCTTCCTTCTTCTAATGCGGCTACGATTCTTTTGTCACATCTGGTGAATGATAATTCGGATGAATTTGTAGACTTAATGAATCAAAAGGCCAAAGAATTAGGAATGACGAATACCAAATTCGAAGGTGCTACTGGTGCGGTGGCAGAAGATTTTCAAGGTCATTATACGGTCAAACGCCATTCAATGAATCAACCCAACCAAACGACTGCTAGAGACCTAGCTAAAATGGTGATAGCATTATATAAATCACATCCAGAAATTACTCAGTATACGAGAAATAGCACACTTACGGTTATGAGTGGAACACCGTATGCACAAACGATTAAAAACACCAATCATTCGGTTCAAGGGGATTTATTAGCGTATCCTGGTATTATTGGTTTAAAAACGGGAACTAGTGAAAGAGATGGATTTAACTATATTGGGATTTATCAAAAAGACGGAGTGGAACTATTAGATATCGTTTTAGGTGTGAGTGAGTGGACTAGTGCTGCTGGAGAGTATAATCGTCATAAAATCGGAAATGCTTTGTTGAGTTATGTCTTAAAGCAATATGAGGCACAAACTTTATTCAATCCTGGGATTCAAACCATTCAAGGCCAAAAAGTGAAATTAGATCATGCAGTGAAGGTTTTTACTGAAAAAGGAAAGACTGCAACCTATCAAATTGAGGGGAATCACTTAAAAGTTGCAACACCTCAAGGAACAATTTATGAACAGGAATTAACTTATTCGATTGAAAAAGAGCCAGATGAAGCTGTTGAATCTACTTACGAAGAAACAACAACTGAGGCTAGTCAATGGATTCCTAGAAATATTTGGAATAAGACTGTTCATTTTATAAAGAAACTTCCACTTCTGTTTTGGGTGTTCTTTTTTGGGGTTGTACTTGTGTTTTACGTCCTTAGAAAATTTTTGAAAACAAGTTCCAAAAGAAATCACCGTAGATAGAAAAAAATCAAATAAAATCAAGCATAAAAACAGCATTATTTATTTTCTGAAAATAAATAATGCTGTTTTTATTTTATTCATATTTTTCAATCATAAATTTTTTTAGATAGGAAAAATGAATGAGAAAAGATCATAATTCACAAACAAATTATGAGTTTTCATAGTTGGAAAAATGATGTAATGTATGATAAAATCTGTGGTTAGGTAGTGGTGAAAAAAAGGGATGTTATCAATAAATTTCACAATATAAAAAAACGATAGAGAAAAGAAAGAGGAAGGATATGTTTAGTTCAAAGAATGTTCAAATGAATGAGCGTAAGAAACGTTCAAAAAGTAACTCGATACGCAATTAAAAAAATTATCCGTAGGGACAGCTTCTGTTGCTGTTGCCTTAGGATTTATGTTCGTACAAGGTCAAACAACAGTATATGCTGATACTGTCGAAAGTACAGCGGTTGCAACACAAGAAGCTGCTAAAGAAAGTCCGAAAAAAGACTCGACTGAAGCAGAAAAAGCTGTAAAAGAAGCTACACAAAAAGTAGAACCGACTGCTGAGACGACAACAACAACTTCTCAACCAAAAGAGGAAAATGAGAAAACAACGAAAGAAACTTCTGAAAAAGAAGCAGCATTACCTGACAAAGCTGAAGAAACAACGGCTGCTGCTGAAGTAAAAGAAGAAACAACAGTAGCACCAGAAAATAAACCTCGTACGCGTTCAAAACGTGAAACTCCAGCGACTTCAAGCGATAAAATCGGTGATGACGTTGTCGATGCTACGTCTGAGCCAAAAGTAGAAAAACCAGGTTTAACTCCACAAATCTTAGCGGATCAAGTTTTAAAACAAGTTTCTTGGTTGGATTTTGGGGATACAGCAAACTGGACTGGCACAACTAGAACTGCTGATGGTAAATTAGCACTTCAAGTCGGAGCAACCTATACGAAAGAAGTAATGCCAGGTTATAAGGTTAAATTAACAATTAAGTCTTTAAGACCTTTCCAAGCAACAGAAATCTATAGAAAACGTATGGAAAATCAAGGAGCTACAGCTGAGGAAAAAGCTACTTATGATCCAAATGCGAAGAATGGGTATATCAGTTCTAGTGGAAATCCAAAAGCAAGAGCAGCTTATCAAGCAGGTGCAGAAGCAAAAGTTATCGCTGAAGCACAAAATGAGTGGACGGAGATTCGTAAAGAAGGAATTGATACTGGGAAAAAGAAAACAGTGATTACTTCCGAATTTGATGGTGGGAATTTCGGTATTCAATTTGAGGTTTCTGGGACTTACAACGGGAAACCAGTAAAACCGTCTATTGTAATGGCCGATGCAGAATCAGCAAACCCTGGGGAACTGGTAATGTTCACTACAAATGGAACTGGATGGCAGCATATCGGTGAATGGACTAAAAAAAGGAGTTCCAAATACTCGTACTTACGTCCCACAAAATACAAAGGATACATTTGATCCAGCTAAAAATTATAACGGCAGAAAGCCTGTAAATGTGGATGGGGTAAATTTACCTGGTCAAAATGCACATCAAATCTTAAATGCTGAGGGCGTAGGGTCAAAAGGCAAAACGGTTGCCTGGAAGTACTTTGGAAGTCCTGATTTGAAGACCAGTGGTTTAGGAACAGGAGTGTTTGGTTCAAACTATTCTGCAGGTCCGTTTTCAGTACCTCTTGTAATGACTCGAGGAGCCTCAGAAGTTGGGATTTATGTCATGGCTGCAGGGAAACAAGCAGCGATGATTGGATTCTTACCTTTTGATGAAAGTGATGCTCCGGAATCATATGGTCTTGCGACACACGCAGTTAATCAAGTGAATGGAGTTACTGGGGCAAAAGTAAATCAACCTTATTTAGGGGATACTCGCCCAGATATGGATGAAAATCTAGATCGTTCTGACTGGAAAGGGGACGATAAAGATGGTTCAGGAGACGAAGGCATTAATCAAATCTTGCCAGCAGAGTTAAAAAATAAAACCAATGACATGATTTCTATCGAACGTACTCGCCCTGGAAACTATACGTTAACTGTTCAAGCACATACGGGTGGAAGCCCAGAAGCTTATCTTTACGGATGGATTGATTTCAACCGTAATGGAAAATTTGATGAAAATGAACGCTCTGAAAAAACAACGATTACTTCAGACGGAAATGCAGTTTTAACGTTTAATAACGGACCCGTTTTAAATGATTTAGAATTGAATAAACTTGGGGTACGTGTTCGTATTTCAACACATGCGCCAGATATTGAAAGTCCAACTGGAATGTCTATGTCCGGAGAAGTTGAAGATTTTGAAACACAAGTCATTTTCCCACCAAAAGGTAGTAAGACAGAGACAGAAGGAGTTCAAGGGGTTACTCAAAAAGGAACCGTTGAATTCACTGCTCAAGGAAAACAAAGATATTCAAAAACAGAAGATGCTGTTATCGACGAAACTGTTGCTCCATATATCGTAGATGAAAATGGAAATAAAGTGACGCTTGATTCAGAAGGTTATTATGCAGTTTCTGGTGAAGGTAAATATAAAGTTACAGGTTCAGGGAAAGATGTTGTAGTTGAATTTGTGCCTGAAGCTGGATTTGTTGGAGTTGGTAAAGGGATTACGATTCGTCGTCATGACAATAATGGAGTTGATTCAGGCTGGAATACGAAAGATAATTCCGTTACAACGATTAGCGACCAAGCGAATACAATGGATGGTCGCTACATTCCTAAGGTGATTCCACTTTCAGACGCTGCCACTTCAGAAGAGTTGCAAGGCTTAGAACATGATAAAACCTTGAAATTCACGAATGCGGCTGGCCCAGTTACTCCTTCTAGTGAAAATCCAATGCAAATTGTAGATCCTAAAACAGGAAACCCTATTGGAAATAGCGCTCCTGCGATGAAAGATGGACAAGTAGTTGGAACATACGAAATTGAACCTACAACTGGGAAAGTGAAGTTTACGCCAAATAAAGATTTTAGAGGGACACCAGAACCAATTGTAGTCCAAGTAGTTGAAGCAAATACGGGTAGAGTTCTTGCTGGAGTGAAGTACATTCCAACGGTATTACCTGTTCAACCAGTCGCTGAAGATAAAACGACAACAGGAAAACAAGGTCAAGTTCAATCTGAAACGATTACGTTTAAACAACAAGATGGAGCTGAAGAAAAAATTCCAATGGTTGTGAATGCTTCAAACCCAGTGAAGTTTGTGGATCCAACAACGAATGAGCCAACAGATAAGACAGAATTACCAGCGATGAAAGATGGTAAACAAGTGGGAATGTATAAACTAAATCCGACAACTGGAGAAATTACGTTTACGCCAAATAAAGATTTTGTTGGAACACCAGAAGGAATTTCCGTTCAAGCAAAAGATGCCAACGGCACTTCAGCTACAGCGAAGTACACACCAACCGTAACGGAAGTAACGCCAAGAGGTGAAGATAAAACATCAACTGGAAAACAAGGGAAAGAACAAAAAGAAACACCGCAATTTACAGCGGGAGATCCAGATGTTCCACTTACGATTGATGCTTCAAACCCAGTGAAGTTTTTAGATCCAATAACGAATGAACCAACAGATAAGACAGAATTACCAGCGATGAAAGATGGTAAACAAGTGGGAACGTATAAACTAAATCCAACTACAGGAGAAATTACGTTTACGCCAAATAAAGATTTTGTTGGAACACCAGAAGGAATTTCCGTTCAAGCAAAAGATGCCAACGGCACTCCAGCTACAGCGAAGTACACACCAACCGTAACGGAAGTAACACCAAGAGGTGAAGATAAAACATCAACTGGAAAACAAGGGAAAGAACAAAAGGAAACACCGCAATTTACAGCGGGAGATCCAGAAGTTCCACTTACGATTGATGCTTCAAACCCAGTGAAGTTTGTAGATCCAATAACGAATGAACCAACAGACAAAACAGAATTACCAGCGATGAAAGATGGTAAACAAGTGGGAACGTATAAACTAAATCCAACTACAGGAGAAATTACGTTTACGCCAAATAAAGACTTTGTTGGAACACCAGAAGGAATTTCCGTTCAAGCAAAAGATGCCAACGGCACTCCAGCGACAGCGAAGTACACACCAACCGTAACGGAAGTAACACCAAGAGGTGAAGATAAAACATCAACTGGAAAACAAGGGAAAGAACAAAAGGAAACACCGCAATTTACAGCGGGAGATCCAGAAGTTCCACTTACGATTGATGCTTCAAACCCAGTGAAGTTTGTAGATCCAATAACGAATGAACCAACAGACAAAACAGAATTACCAGCGATGAAAGATGGTAAACAAGTGGGAACGTATAAACTAAATCCAACTACAGGAGAAATTACGTTTACGCCGAATAAAGACTTTGTTGGAACACCAGAAGGAATTTCCGTTCAAGCAAAAGATGCCAACGGCACTCCAGCGACAGCGAAGTACACACCAACTGTAACGGAAGTAACACCAAGAGGTGAAGATAAAACATCAACTGGAAAACAAGGGAAAGAACAAAAAGAAACACCGCAATTTACAGCGGGAGATCCAGAAGTTCCACTTACGATTGATGCTTCAAACCCAGTGAAGTTTTTAGATCCAATAACGAATGAACCAACAGATAAGACAGAATTACCAGCGATGAAAGATGGTAAACAAGTGGGAACGTATAAACTAAATCCGACAACTGGAGAAATTACGTTTACGCCAAATAAAGATTTTGTTGGTACACCAGAAGGTGTCACTGTCCAAGCTAAAGATGCCAACGGCACTCCAGCGACAGCGAAGTACACACCAACTGTAACGGAAGTAACACCAAGAGGTGAAGATAAAACATCAACTGGAAAACAAGGGAAAGAACAAAAGGAAACACCGCAATTTACAGCGGGAGATCCAGAAGTTCCACTTACGATTGATGCTTCAAACCCAGTGAAGTTTGTAGATCCAACAACGAAAGAACCAACAGATAAAACAGAATTACCAGCAATGAAAGATGGTAAACAAGTGGGAACGTATAAACTAAATCCAACTACAGGAGAAATTACGTTTACGCCGAATAAAGACTTTGTTGGTACACCAGAAGGTGTCACTGTCCAAGCTAAAGATGCCAACGGCACTCCAGCGACAGCGAAGTACACACCAACTGTAACGGAAGTAACGCCAAGAGGTGAAGATAAAACATCGACTGGAAAACAAGGGAAAGAACAAAAGGAAACACCGCAATTTACAGCGGGAGATCCAGACGTTCCAATGAAAATCGATGGTGATCAACCAGCGAAATTCATCGACCCAGAAACAGGAGAACCAACAGATAAGACAGAATTACCAGCGACGAAAGATGGTAAACAAGTGGGAACGTACAAATTAAATCCAACTACAGGAGAAGTAACGTTCACTCCAAATAAAGACTTTGTTGGAACACCAGAAGGTGTCACTGTCCAAGCTAAAGATGCCAACGGCACTCCAGCGACAGCGAAGTACACACCAACTGTAACGGAAGTAACGCCAAGAGGTGAAGATAAAACATCAACTGGAAAACAAGGGAAAGAACAAAAGGAAACACCGCAATTTACAGCGGGAGATCCAGAAGTTCCAATGAAAATCGATGGTGATCAACCAGCGAAATTCATCGACCCAGAAACAGGAGAACCAACAGATAAGACAGAATTACCAGCGATGAAAGATGGTAAACAAGTCGGAACGTATAAACTAAATCCAACTACAGGAGAAATTACGTTTACGCCGAATAAAGACTTTGTTGGAACACCAGAAGGTGTCACTGTCCAAGCTAAAGATGCCAACGGCACTCCAGCGACAGCGAAGTACACACCAACCGTAACGGAAGTAACGCCAAGAGGTGAAGATAGAACATCAACTGGAAAACAAGGGAAAGAACAAAAGGAAACACCGCAATTTACAGCGGGAGATCCAGACGTTCCAATGAAAATCGATGGTGATCAACCAGCGAAATTCATTGATCCAGAAACAGGAGAGCCAACAGATAAGACAGAATTACCAGCGATGAAAGATGGTAAACAAGTCGGAACGTATAAATTAAATCCAACCACAGGAGAAGTAACGTTCACGCCGAATAAAGACTTTGTTGGAACACCAGAAGGTGTCACTGTCCAAGCTAAAGATGCCAATGGGACTCCAGTAACTGCGAAATATACGCCAACTGTAACTTCTGTTACTCCTTCTTCTAAGGATGAAGTGACAACGGATGTTCAAGGCAAAACGCAAACTGCAAAACCTAAGTTTGAAGCAGGTGATCCAGAGGTCCCTCTAGATGATTCAGTTCCAGCAACCTTTGAAGATGGAACAACGACTAAAGTGATTCCTGGAGTTGGAACCTTCACTGTTGCTCCAGACGGAATGATTACTTTTGTTCCGGAAGCTGGCTTTACAGGGGTAGCTCCAACCGTAACGATTCAACGTGTAGACGTAAATGGAACAGTAGTAAAAGCAAATTACACTGCAACGGTTACGCCAGCACCAGTTATGCCAATTGAACAACATCCACAGGCTTCTCAACCAGAATTACCAAATACTGGTACTGGTGATGAATTTGGATTGTTTAGTGCAGCAGCATTAAGTATTCTAGCTTCTGTTGGATTAGTAGCGTCTTCTCGTAAAAAAGACGACGAACAAGAAGCATAACCAATCAATCAAATGAAGCGTGAGACTAGAAAAGATAGTCTCGCGCTTTTTGTTTGCCGTTGCAAAACTTTCTTTATAAGAGTAGACTGAAAGAGTACACGCGCAAAAGGAGTGATAATATGAAGAAAATCGAACAAAAAGATCTATTTGAATTAAAAAACGTAGCTCAACCGGTTGTGGCTGGAGGGGACATCTTCTTTACAGAAACGAAGATGAATGAAAAGAAGAATACTTATGAAACAGCTATTTATAAGTACACTAACGAAGGAAAAGTACCTTACGGAGATGATGGAACGGTCAATTCATCGCTTCAAGTATCGCCGGATGGGAAGTGGATTAGTTTTGTCAGTAATGAAGGAGAAGATAAAACTCCTCAATTGAAGATTCAAGCTGTAACAGGTGGGAAAGCCATCGCCCTGACACAGGAGAAAAAAGGTGTTTCCGTATATGTTTGGGGAAAGGATAGTCAGTCTATATATTATCAAACGACTAAAGCTGATGAAGAAGAAAAGAAAGAAGAATTCCCTCAACCGATCATCGTTGAAAAAACAACGTATCGATTCGATGGAGGAAGCTTCTTACCGAATAAAGAAACAACCCAAATTAAACAGGTAGAAGTAGCTACTAAAGAAGTGAAGACACTTTTTGAAACTGAAGATTCTATATTGTTCAGGGATGTGTTACATGATGGAGGAAGCCTTGTTGTAGACCGTGATTTATCTAATATTCGTTGGACATTAGATAGTGCAGAGGCTTGCTATGTGGATGTGGCCACTGGGGATATTCATCCTATTCTTGAAGCTGGAACAGATGAATCTTACCGCTATATGTTGGATTCAAAAGAAGGAGTTATTTTAGCTTATAATTCAGGGGAACACGGTTTTGTTACACAAGTAGACATCGTATTCAATAAAGAAGGTCAACCAGGTTCAGAAGGAAGTATTTTAAATTTAACGTCTGGATTAGATGTGGAATGGGGAGACTGGCTAGTTGCTGACTTCCAACAATCGGTTACTGGAGTTGAACCTCAATGGATGGATGAGGAAAGCTTCCTTGTAAGTGCGAGTGTGGAAGGGAAAATCGTCTTATACCGTCTCTTCTTAGATGGAAGAAATGAAGTTCTTTTTGATAAAGAGGTTCATATTACAGGAGCCAAAATCATCTCAGAAAAAGAGCTGGTTATCACTTATTCAACGACGACACTTCCAAGCGCGTTAGCAAAATTGGATTTAACCACTGGAGAAATTACAAACCTTTATAATCCAAATGAAGCATACTTGGCGGAACATATCGTTACAACGCCTGAACGCTTTACGTATAAAGGTTACGACAACTGGGATATCCACGGATGGTATATGCCACCAGTCGAAAAGAAAGATAAGCACGCGGCAATTCTCTATGTACATGGTGGACCGCAAGTGGCTTACGGAGAAAGTTTCTTCCATGAAATGCAAGCACTTGCTGCTAAAGGCTACGGAGTCATCATGATTAACCCACGCGGAAGTAATACTTACGGACAGAACTTCGTGAAGAGTATTCTTGGCGACTACGGGAACCATGATTTCGACGACTTAATGATGGGGGTAGACTATATCTTAGAAACACATCCTGAAGTCGATGCGGACCAATTATATGTTGCTGGAGGAAGTTATGGCGGATTCATGACAAACTGGATTGTAACGCATACGGACCGCTTCCGTGCAGCCGTCACACAACGTTCTATCAGCAACTGGATTAGCTTCTACGGCACAAGTGATATTGGACCATTCTTCGTGGAAACAATTGCTTGATGACATTCATAATCCTAAACGCCTATGGGAAATGTCACCAGTAGCTCATGCCAAAAACGCAAAAACTCCATTGCTTGTTTTACACGGACAAAGTGACTTACGTTGCCCACAAGAGCAAGGGGAGCAAATGTATATGGCCATGCGTAAAAACAATGTGCCTACAAAAATGATTCTCTTCCCACAGTCTAGTCATGGACTCTCTCGTCAAGGATTACCAAATCTTCGTCAAGAACGTCTAAAAGCTATTACGGACTGGTTTGAGGAGTATTCAAAATAACCATTGAATAGAAAAAGAGTCGTATTTCATATCGAAATACGACTCTTTATTTTATTGAAATAGTTGTTGTTCGAGTGCACGACGTTGGACTTTCATCGTGGCAGTTCGTGGGAATTCGTCAAACGGTAGGATAATCGGTTCGTTTAAGTGGGGAAGGTTCACGAGTGTTTTCCACCATGCATCCCATAGGAATTCGCCATCACCTTTCACCGCCACAACTGGTTGAGGATAGCCATTTGGATCTTTTACAATGACGATTTCTTCAATCCAATCGTGAGTATCGAGCAAGAAGTCTTCGATGGCAAGCGTACTTGGTAGAGATTCGACTAAATCAACTTGACGGTCTTGCAAGATGAGTTCTCCCGATTCGTTGATATATCCATAGTCACCAGTATCCCACCAGTCGCCGTAGACATTCGCATTGAATCGGTCTTCCTCTTTATAGTAAGTCACAGCACGTCCTTTGGAAACAAATGGATATTTCCTGGAGTGTTTACTGGAAGAGGAGTCCCGTGTTCATTTGCAATTCGCGCTTTTGTGAAATCAAGATAACCAACGCCCATATTTCGAACATCTGTAGTAGGAAGACTTTCAAGGGTATGTTTCCGCACAATCGCTGGCCCACATTCACTTTGACCGTAGATTTGTAAGTAAATACCATTGCCTTCTTTATTGGTTCGTAAGAAAGTAGCCATTATTTCTTTATTAATTGCGTCAAAAGTAGAGTGATAGTAACGTGTATTTTCAAATAAATGAGGTTTCTCTTTTGCAAGGTGAGCCCACTGGACAAAATTATTCGGATGTGTCTCAATTGCAAGAGGAGAGTGATGCTGTAAAACCTTCTCTACATTTTGAACACTTGGATCAGCAATATAGAAATAAGGATAGCCAAGATTCATGAGCGAAGACATACCAATATTAAAGCGGGAATGAACGGGTGAAATATGGAAAGCCAATAAATCAACACGGTCCATTTTCTCCATGATGCTTTGTTGGAAGGCAATTCGCCACCCCATACTAATTGCAGAATGAGCAATGAGTTTGGGCACGCCAGTCGTTCCACTAGTATGCGTCATGTAACTAATCTCGGTGTCTGGTAGTGGATTAAAATCAACATCCGCTTCATCGGCCTGGAGGACATCACTAACTGAGAACGCACGTTTTTCACCTCTTCAGGTAAAGGGGTAATTCTTTCAGCAGTAACGTCGTCAAACAGAATCCATGGCTTTTCTAAGCGCTCAGAGAAAATCTCAATAACTTCACTAGAAAGATGAAATGAAGTCATCACTGGAATAGCGCCAAGATAGCATACACTAACTGCAAGCCAGTACGTATCTACAGAGGAACTCTTATAGAGGAGAACTTTATCGCCTTGTCGAACCCCAAGAGTTGCTAATTGACGGGCGCGCTTGACAATCGATGCATGAGTGGCTTCATACGTTGTTTGGGTACCTAATTCTGGAAAAGCAGATGTTTTAGTATCTACAAAAATAGAGCAGTCAGGAAATTTTTCGCAAGCTTCTTTATAGTTTTTATAGAGTTGCAGTGGTTTAAATGACATAACAAAACTCCTTTCATTGATATTTATTATATCAGTCACAAAAAGGGAAAACAATGTGACTAAAAATATTGACAAAAGCAAGCTAGAAAGGTATATTATTAAAAGTTAATCGATAGGTTGCCAGTAAAGAGATATGTATTGACAGATTCTCTATTATTTGGTAGACTATTGGAGTTGAGAAAACAAGCAGAAGCATCCCGCTTCTCGCCTAAGTTGACACTGGTCCTTGGGCTGATAGGAAATGTTCAAGTTTTAAAAAGACATTGGCAGCGGGAGTATTCTATTACTTCCGTTGCTTTTTTGCTTTTTTTCTCTCAAAAATTCTTGGAGGTGAATATCATAGCAAAAGATATGATGGTCAATGATGGAATTCGCGCTCGTGAGTTACGTGTTATTGACAATAACGGTGAACAAATTGGTGTTCAAACGAAAAACGATGCTTTACGTTTAGCAGAACAAGCTGGACTTGATCTAGTATTAGTTTCGCCAAACGCAAAACCGCCAGTTGCCAGAATCATGGATTATGGTAAATATCGCTTTGAACAACAGAAAAAAGAACGAGAAGCTCGCAAAAACCAAAAAGTCATCAATATCAAAGAAGTGCGTCTAAGCCCTACAATTGATGAGAACGACTTTAATACGAAGTTAAAAGCGGCGATCAAGTTCCTTGAAAAAGGTGATAAAGTCAAAGCAAGCATTCGCTTCAAAGGTCGTGCCATTACTCATAAAGAGATTGGTCAAAAAGTTCTCGAGCGTTTAGCAGAACAAGTTTCTGAAATCGCAACAGTTGAACAAAAGGCTAAAATGGACGGACGAAGCATGTTCTTGATGTTAGCACCTAAGAATGATAAGTAAAAAAGTAACAGGAGGAAAGTCTCATGCCAAAACAAAAAACACACCGTGGTTCAGCTAAACGTTTCAAACGTACAGGTGGTGGAGGATTAAAACGTTCTCAAGCCTTCACAAGCCACCGTTTCCATGGCAAAACTAAAAAACAACGTCGTCACTTGCGTAAACAAACAATGGTTCACGCTACTGACATCAAACGTATTAAACAACAATTAAGTCAAATGCGTTAATTCAGCACGCAAACTATTACATTTTCAAGCCAGTCGCAAGAGACTGATAGACCAAGGAGGAATTAATTATGCCACGTGTTAAAGGTGGAACAGTTACTCGTCGTCGTCGTAACCGCGTTTTAAAATTAGCTAAAGGTTACTACGGAGCGAAATCAAAATTATTTAAAACAGCTAAACAAGCAGTCATGAAATCATATATGTATGCTTACCGTGACCGTCGTCAAAAGAAACGTGACTTCCGTAAATTATGGATCGCACGTATCAATGCGGCAGCTCGTTTAAACGGATTAAGCTACAGCAAATTAATGCACGGCTTAAAATTAGCTGGTATCGAAATGAACCGCAAAATGTTAGCTGACTTAGCAGTTAACGATGCAGCTGCTTTCACAGTATTAGCAGACAAAGCTAAAGAAGCATTAGCAAAATAATTTTATTTTCTAGATAATAGATCCACATTTGAGCCCCGTTAAACTCAATGTGAAGAATACCAAGAAAGAAATTGGAGGAAACAATCGTGCGTACAACATACATGGCTAAAGCTAGCACTACAGAACGTAACTGGGTTGTTATCGACGCTACTGATGTGCCATTAGGACGTCTTTCAGCTGTTGCAGCAAGCATTTTACGTGGAAAAAACAAACCAACATTTACACCTAACGTTGATACAGGTGATTTCGTAATCATCATCAACGCTGACAAAGTTGCCTTAACAGGTAAAAAAGCAACTGATAAAGTTTACTATCACCACTCAAACCACCCTGGTGGATTGACTGCTCGTACAGCTGGTGAATTACGTGCTAACAACTCTCGTAAATTAGTTGAATTATCAATCAAAGGCATGTTACCTAAGAACTCATTAGGTCGTCGTCAATTTACTAAATTACATGTTTACGGTGGAGCTGAACATCCACATGCTGCACAACAACCAGTAGCAGTAGACATCCAATCACTAATCTAAGGAGGAAAAAGCATTGGCTCAAGCACAATACCGCGGCACTGGACGCCGTAAAAATTCAACTGCCCGTGTTATCTTAGTACCAGGGACAGGAAACATTACAATTAACAAAAAATCAATCGAAGAATACATCCCATTTGCTTACTTACACGAAGTAATCAAACAACCTTTAAACTTAACTGAAACTTTAGGTTCATACGACGTTTTAGTTAACGTTAACGGTGGTGGATTCACAGGTCAATCAGGAGCTATCCGTCACGGAATCGCTCGTGCATTATTAACAGTTGACCCTGACTTCCGTGGAGTGTTAAAAGCTGCTGGCTTATTAACACGTGACCCACGTATGAAAGAACGTAAAAAACCAGGCTTGAAAAAAGCTCGTAAAGCATCACAATTTAGTAAACGTTAAAACTTATTTAAACTTATTGAAAGCATTTCGTATCAAAAATACGGGATGCTTTTTCTGTTCACCCCAAATTTTTGTAACTAGGTGATACTTGAAATTAATACAAATTTGGTTGTTTTTGATAAATCTAAGCAACACTAAATGATGAAGTGAAAGGGGATGAATCTTTGATAGTATTCATTTATTGTGAAATATGATATATTTATTAATTAGATGGATGAATACTTCTAGAGTTAAATATAGCATAATAGGGACAGACTTTTTGGTTTATTTTTGTTTGTAGTCGGATTATGAAAGAATATCCAATATTATGCGATAAGATAGAATGTTACAAAAAAAGAAAGGGATGCAATCCGATGAAGAAAGACAGATTAATTGTATTGACAGATGCTGTTCTAGCAATTATTATGACCATCTTGATTTTTAGAGTTAGAAAAAAACCAACAACACCAAGTCTTGAAGCTTTTTTTGGGATTTACGGCAAAAATTTCTTTGCTTGTTTTTCTTTCCTTTTTTTCTGGTTGGGATCGTTATGGATGGCACTAAACACATTATGGGAAAAAGGTTGAGAAAAATTTCCTCAGAAATTATTTGGTGGAATTTGTTTCTACTCTTGGAGCGGCAGGAGTTCTCTTTGGAGAATTTCATGCCATCCAAGATACCAGTCTGAATGATGTGGTGGACCGGATCTATATAAATGTCAAGGATTTACCGTTTCAGTCCTTGGGAGCTTTAGCTAATATCCTGTCTGATGTTAAGAAGGGACTGATTCAAGACAGTCATATCTGGTCTTTCTTCCAGTCATTTTTTTCAAACAATATCAGTTGATAATCAGCTTAAATCAGATCTATCAGTTTGTCTATCTTTCTCTGATGGAGATCATGTCCTATCTTCACTTTGATTATTGGAAAAAAACGGCTCGGTCAGGAGCTAGTATGAATAAGGAGAACAAATGAGACGTTTAAAAAAATGTTATGGCATATTATACAGGTTACGGGTTTTACTCGGTTTGCTCTGAGTTTTGTGACCTTTGTTTTTGGGTCAGGAGGCGTGCTTTTCCTAGTTGAACCTGCTATCACAAATTACGGAGACGGTCTTTGGTATGCTTTTGTGACTTCGACGACTGTCGGCTACGGGGATCTCCTAGCTGTGACCTTGATTGGAAGGATTACCAGTGTCTTCTTGACGATTTATGGGCTCATATTTTTTGCCTGTTTATCAGCTGTTATTATTAATTATTATACCGATTTAAATAAGGAAAGAGGAGAGGACAAATGACTGGGAACTATTCAATACGTGAATACCGAGAGAAATTATATGATGATCTTCATGTTCGATTAAGAGATACAATGATTTTGATGTGTGCGATTTTTATTGCCTCTATAGGTCTAAATATGAATTCAACAGCTGTCGTTATTGGAGCCATGCTGATTTCCCCTATTATGACACCGATTGTTGGACTGGGTGTTGGTTTAGCTATTTGATACCCGTTTAATCAAACAATCTTTAGTGGTTTTATTTACTCAAGTATTGGTCAGTTTGCTTGTCTCGACTTTGTATTTCTGGATGTCTCCCTTATCTTATGCAAGTAGCGAGTTGATTGCACGAACCTCTCCAACCATTTGGGATGTTCTCATTGCTATTGCTGGTGGGATAGCGGGTTTCATTGGTTCAAGGAAAAAAGAAGCAAACAATATCGTACCAGGAGTAGCCATCGCAACAGCTCTGATGCCACCTATCTGCACTGCAGGCTATGGTTTAGCTAATGGAAATGTACGATTTTTATTTGGGGCTCTTTATCTTTTCTTGATCAACTGTGTCTTTATCATGCTTATCAACATTGTTGGAACAAGAATTATGATGAGAAAATCTCCTTTAAGTTCATTTAATGAGCTAAGCATTAAAATGAGAATTGGGTTGATATCCTTGATTGTATTATTGGTTCTTCCAGCCAGCTATTCAGCAGTCACTCTGACGATGGATCAAGCGCGAAAAGAAGGGATCAAACAGTTTGTAGGGAATGAGTTCGCCAATCATACGGTCATTAATCAAGTCTACAAGTCAAGTAATAATGAATTGGTCTTGACGGTTGTTGGAGATCCGATATCAGAAGAAGAATTAGAAACCATTCGCCAAAAACAAGCCTCTTACGGTATTCAATCTGTTCAATTGAAAGTCAAGCAATTCCATAATTCGGCAAAATTAGATAGTGAGACGATCAAGGAATTTTACGAAAACATTGACAAGTATATCGAACAAAAACTCTCTGAAAAAGATTTACAAAACGATCGTGCAAAAGAAAATGAAGCAGACAAGGATTGAGGACGATGAACTGAATAGGTTTTTCTTTCTGGTTGTTTTCTGATAACGGTTCATAAATGAACAAAGCAAGCCTCAAAACGTTAATACGTTACAAGAATTACTTACAAAATTTCAGCACTCTGTATTTGCAGGGTGCTTTTTTTAGTGAGAAATGGCGGTCGCAATTTCCACAGCCGTAGGAACGAAGTGACGTACGGATGTGGATGCGTACGACGAAGGAGTAGCCAATAAACGTTAATATCGTTCTATTGCGAAGACTTATTCAAAGCATCCCATTTATTGGGGTGCTTTTTCTTTGTAGAGAATTGAGGTCAATTGACACAGCCGTTGGAGCATAGCGACTTACGGATGTGGCTGCGACGGTCGAAGACCTAGCCTCAAAACGTTAATACGTTATTGGAATTACTTACAAGATCTCAGCACTCTGTATTTGCAGAGTGCTTTTTTTATTGAGAAATGGCGGTCGCAATTTCCACAGCCGTAGGAACGAAGTGACGTACGGATGTGGATGCGTACGACGAAGGAGTAGCCAATAAACGTTAATATCGTTCTATTGCGAAGACTTATTCAAATCATCCCATTTATTGGGGTGCTTTTTCTTTGGTCTAATTAAAACCCCCGGATTGTCCGGGGGTCCAAGAAGCTTTAGCGGAGTGATAATGAAAAAAAGCCTCCTTAGTTATAATTCGTATGTGGTCTGCAAACTACATCGAAAGAACTAAGGAGGTTTTGTCATGGGATATACCTATGACTTACACAGTTTATCACATACGAAATGGAACTGTAAGTATCATATCGTTTTCGCACCAAAATATAGAAGAAAGGCATTCTATGAGTCAAGGAGGCTTGATGTCGGTAGAATGTTACGACAGTTGTGTGAATGGAAACATGTGAATATTATTGAAGCAGAGGTCTGCGTGGATCATGTTCATATGTTAGTGGAATACCACCAAAAATGAGTGTTTCCGGGTTTGTCGGATATTTAAAAGGGAAAAGTAGCCAAATGATATTTGAAAGATGGGCGAATGCAAGATTTAAATACCGAAATAGATCGTTTTGGTGTAGAGAGTATTATGTAGATACGGTAGGAAAGAATTCGAAAGCCATTGGAGAGTATATACGGAATCAATTAAAAGAAGATCATATAGCGGAACAATTAGAATTAGAATTGGAAGATCCGTTTACAGGAAAACGTAAAACTGAAAAAACACCGGCTAAGCCGGTGGATATTTATTACCATTTACAACTCGCTCCAAACAATCAATGCTAATTTGTAGGTGAAACAACTCATATTTTCTATGTTCTGTATCTTGAGTATTCGATAATGCATCTAGATGTCGTCTGATATGCCAAATAGCTCTACGGATATTTTCTTCTTTTAAATTATTCATGAATCTATTGTATCATAAAATATAATCCAATCTCTTTGATTAAACTAATTTGCCTAAAATATAAACTATTCAGCTAATAATAAGCTGAATATTTTTTTGAAGTAACCTATTTGGGAAAAAAACACCTATTCGCTAAAAATAGGTGTGAATATTATTATTTATACCCATATTGTTTTAGAGCGTTTTTATAAGCTTCGATATCTTTAATATAGTAGTCGTTCTTAACTCCGCTAATATCAACAGAAAAGACCCAATCTTTAAATGAATAATCTTCTGATTGACTCGCAATATTTTGTCCAGTTAATTCGATTGGATTCTTTTTGTTTGTTAATGGTAAAGCTGTCGGCTTCTCCATGCTCAATGGAAGCATTATTTCCTTTAATAGTAAACGCTAACTCGTTTCTTTCACTTGAGATCCAATAATACTCACCATCTAAAGATTGGTAGTTTTTTTTAGAGCAAGCAATTAATGTAATTATTGATAATCAAAATAGTAGTATACCTATTAATTTTTCTCATAATCTGTGCTTCCTTCCATAATTTTTAATTATACCAAAATAATATTACAAGAGTATGTCAGTGTCTGTTATAACGGAAAAAAATGAAGAAATATCTATTATAATAGCAAATATAACTTTCGGGAAAAATATCTATTTTTTTGGAAACTTAGTATTTTAAATAAGAAAAGAATTATTGGATAACTAAAAATTGAATGATTTAATAATCTAAATATGTATAATTACTAAAAAAATATTTTTGCTCTTGAAGAGGGTTATTATCCCCTTAATAATATTGAGGGAAAAATATTTTTAAAATGACTGTATTCTACAAGAACATGTATGAAAAAAATTATCAATAGAGGGATATTTATGATTAATAATTTTTGAAATTCATATTGATTTTTGATAGACTCGAAAGTAACATACCAAAAATTTGAATGTGAGTTTAATTTTGAAGGTGTGAAAAGTTTATACAACTAATAAAGAAATAGTATTTAAATGTTTTATAAGTAGCGATGAAATAATGAGTTTTCAAGAGGCAACTGCAAAAGTGTAGACCCAAAAATAATTGCTATTCTTGATATTATTTCCTTTTTTTAATAGGAGATTCTATAACCATATACGATATAAATCATCAAAGTAATAGTCTTAAACCTAATGAGGATGAGGAAGAAACTAAGAGTAATAAATTTAAATTTAAGTTTAATGATGTAGATCTTAGTTCTCAACTTAGAATAATACTTTCAAAAAAATTGAAAATGATAAAAAAATACTACTCTGACTTTTGTTAGATAAGTGGAATAAAGCAAATTATTTATTAAATGTGGATGATAGTCATGTTTTGTTTTTTTAGACGAGACCATTATAAATTGTTTTAATATTTTTTTGAACTTTTTAGCGGATACAACTAAGAAGGAATATGATCGTTTTATCGATGAACAATCTAAAAAAAGTTACTTTTTTTGAATTTTTATACAAATGTGGGGAACTTTGATAACAATAAAAATAAATGATAAGGTAAATCAAAAAAATAGATTAATAAAAAGAAATTTTTAGTAGGTGAATTCCTTAATTTAAGTGATAAATTCAAGTATTTTCTTCAAAAAAATATAGGCTTCTTTATGAAAAATTTATCTTATTTTGTCGATAGAATAATTAAAATAAGGAATAGCATTGCACATGGTAGAATTGTCTCAAATTTATTTGTAATGGAATATCCTTTGACACCTTTTTTTATAATATAGTTAATACTGAAGCGAATTTGGTTAATCCGATTATAGTGTTAACAGGTGTACTAATTTCTAAATATATAGGCGTTGATATTTGGGGAAAAAGAATGGGAAAAAAATAAAAGAGATAATAGAACCCTAACCCTGTTAGAGTGAAGGAAATCATAGATGGTAAACTAGCTATAGATATTAATGAGAAAAAAATCAGTGTAATCTAACTTGGTATTCTGTTTTCCTGTATTATTTAAGTTGTAAAGAGAAACAAAGAAAAAGTATTGAATTATGGTTTAAAGGAGAAATCAAAAAAAGAAACTTTGAAACCCTGGACTTTTTATAACCTTTACGAAATTTCAGTTACATTGATTACTACTCAAGATTATGAGTTATACCAGATATTAAGTAAGATAATTTTTAAAAATTATTAAGGAAGATCTATATAAATGGAGTTCTTATCGTGATATCTTTTTATATCTTGAAGTTAGAAATTTTGTAGTAGAAGAAAATAAAAAAAAGATTGATGAAATTCTAAAAAATGACAATAAAAGATTGATTTTTTGACGATGGTTGCAATCTGGTGATTCTTCTTGACTAAGGAAGTCTCTGCGACGACTATTTTTTTCTACAGTCTTTACAGCGGAAACGGCGTTTTCTCAATCGAATGAGAGTCTTGTAGCCAGCACAATCGAGGTAGGGGATTTTGGATTCTTTTTGAAAGGCATATTTAGTCATTTGTCCTTGAAGTTGTGACATTTAGAGGGAGGATAATCGAGCTTAGCAATGACTTCTTTATGCGTTCCAGCATCAAGATAAACTAAGATAATAATGTTTTTGTCATTAATTCCAAGTATGTTTGTGATAAAATTTAATTGTTCCATAAGATTCTTTTCTAATGAGGGTTTGGTCACTTTTTCATTATAGGTCTTATGAGGCTTTTTTTCACAACAAAATAGACTCCATAATTCCTACAGTGGTTTTACCCACTACAGAAATTATAGAGCCTGAAACCAACGTTTCTGGGCTTTTTTCTTGCTTAAACTATTCTTCTGGCTGAATTTTGTCTGATTGAAAAAAGATTAGAAAATATCTTTTGATTTAATACTTGTATTCTCTTTTTTTAATGTAATATAATTATAACGTAGAGGTGAGATATTTATAACAAATGCTAGAGTCACCAATCTTTTCTTACAAGAAAATCTGCCATTAGGCACAAGCCTAAAAATTTTACTGTTCAATGTGAACTATTTCTAACAAAGGAGGAATACATCATGTTTAAATCACAAAAAATAGGGCTCATCATTTCGACACTAATGACTAATCTTTTCGTTATTAGCTACGTTTTTCTAGCTACAAACCTCAGTCTTTTGGCTAAAATATTGATTAGCCTTACACCAATTATCGGTAGTGCCATTGGATTTTCTGCCTTCTACTTTAAAGACAGGAAAGAAGAATAAGATGAAACACATCAAAAAATGGTTAATTTGGACTTGGTTACCTGTTATGGTACTACTGTGGCTATTAACTCCGCCAAGTAATTCCCCCTGGGTAAAACACACTGTTTTTCTAATCACGATTACCATGCAAGGACTTATTTTCTGGCTTGTTTCCAAGGCACAATCTCAAGAAGACGAGGAAAAGTATTTTGGACTGACAGAGAAGTTGTATGGTATGACCTTATTTTCCGCTATGGCCATTTACACTAAAGGTATCTGGATAATCACACCAGCTACTAGTCCTATCTGGCTGAAACACCTTTTTCTAGGTTCTGGCTTGTTTGTCCTCATTCTTTGCTTTCTCTATTTTGCATTAAAAAAAGTTGATGAACAAGCAGACGAGCGTTTCTATATGAACTTGGCAAAGGCAGCCTGCACAACCCTGGTACTGATAGTTCTATCTCTGATAGTGTTGAGCATAGTAACATTTTTCCTTCCCTTCACCCTAAGAACAGGCATGGTTTTGATTTTTACTGCATCCATGATTGTGTTTTTTGACCTGTTTTTCCTCATATTTGAAAAGAGGGGTTAGATATGGGAAAAATTCTAACAAACTTAAAAGCCATCCGAGAAGACTCCCGCATGACCCAGCAAGAATTGGCGGATAAGATTGGTGTACGACGGGAAACTATTCTCCACTTGGAGAATAATCGATATAACCCTTCGCTTGAAATGGCGCTTAAAATCGCACGTGTCTTTGGCATGTCCGTTGAAGATATTTTCCGCTTAAATGAGGAGGTCTAGTCATGAAAAATCAAATTTGTACCCACTGCGGTGCTGACCAATTTGTCGTAAAAAAACAACTGAAAGGTTATGCAGGATTAGTCAGTGAAGAGGCTAAATTCGTTTCAGGAGGTATTGCCCTCTATCATGAAATTTGTCAAAATTGTGGTACTGTTCATAGAAGTTTTGTGAAGGATGTTGAAAAATTATAAGCGATTCTAATTGTGGTTTTAAATATGCTAAAAAGGCCTAGAAAATCGGCTCTTTGTCAACTGTAGTGGGTTGATAAAAAGTTACAACCTGGAGAGGACCAAATTGGTTCTCTCCTTTTTGATATTCAAAGCAATGAGAATTCTCGTTTTAAAATTTTCAAAGTTCCGGAAGCCAAAAAGCATTTCGCTTAATGACTTTGATGAGGATATTTGTGGCCTCAAGTTTTGCGTTTGAGTAGGGAAGTACAAGTGCATTAATGATCTTATCCTGATCTCTCAAAAAGGTCCTAAAAATGGTCTGGAAGATTGGATTGACAGAAGAAATAGTTTCCTTGATTAATTCAAAGAAATAATCAGCGTGCTTCTCTTGAAAATGAAACAGTAAGAGTTGATAGAGTTCATAGTGATCTCTAAGATCTTGAGAGTAAGAGAGAAGTTTTTCGAGAATCTCTTTATTGGTTAAATGCGACTGAAATGTTGGACGATAAAATCGTTTACTGCTCAGCGTATAGTTATCCTGTTGAATGAGTTTCCAGTAACGTTTCAGTGCTTTATATTCGTGCGATCTTCTATCAAACTGATTCATAATTTGGATGCGTACGCGATTCATTGCTCGACTGAGATGCTGGATAATATGAAAGCGATCGAGAACGATTTTAGCATTTGGAAAAAATTTTCTAGCAATATCGTAGTAGGAACTAAACATGTCTATGGTAATGACTTTCACGCGACTTCTTACCTGTCTAGAATACCGAAGGAAATGATTGCGAATAGTTGCTTGAGTCCGTCCATCTAAGATAGCTAGGATCTTTCTTGTATCGTAGTCCTGTGCAATAAAGCTCATCTTTCCTTTCTTGAAGCTATATTCATCCCAACTCAAGTGTTCTGGAAGGTGAACTGCACCCCAAAAGTTAGACACAAAAAATCTAACTTTTGGGGTGCAGTTCAATATTTGAGATGGGGGACTAGTCTATTTTATGGTGTTAATTGGTGTCAATTTTATCCAAATTGTATGATATTTATCTTAATTAGCATTGCTAATTTGTATGATTAGTTTCTTTTTCTCGAAACTTTTAGGAAAGAGTACATGCCTGGGGTTTGATGAGTTCAGAAATTTATAAAACAACTTAAAGTGTCATCAATAATAGTATTTTTAAGTATAAAAGAGCTTATTAGAAAAATTGTTCTCGTAGATTCATTACAACATATGCGTATACGATTGTAATTTATATAAAAATGTTTTGTAGACAATTCATTTCAGTAGTACAATATTAGTAAGAAGGAGGTTGTACTATGACTGCACATGATATTTTAAACAATCCTTTCCTTAATAAGGGAACTGCCTTTACCTTAGAGGAGCGAAAGGAACTAGGCCTTATTGGTTTACTGCCACCTTATATTCAAACGATTGAAGAACAAGCGGCGCAAACTTATGCACAAATGCAAACAAAAGCCAATGATTTGGAAAAACGTCTTTTCTTAATGGAAATTTTTAATACCAACCGGACTCTTTTCTATTACCTTTTTTCTCAACATTTAGAAGAATTCAATCCAATTGTATATGACCCAACCATTGCAGATACGATTGAAGGCTATAGTGATCTCTTTGTAGATCCACAATATGCGGGATATCTTGATATTAATCATCCTGAAAATATTGAAGCCACTTTGAAAAATGCTGCCGGGAGTCGCGAGATTCGACTCATTGTTGTAACAGATGCAGAAGGAATCCTTGGAATTGGAGACTGGGGAACAAATGGTGTCGATATTTCTGTTGGGAAATTGATGGTCTATACGGGTGCTGCTGGAATCGATCCTTCGATGGTCCTTCCTTTAGTCATTGATGCAGGGACTAACCGTGAAGAACTTCGTAACAATCCTAATTACTTAGGAAATCGTCACGAACGGGTCCGCGGAGATCGTTACTACGACTTCATTGACCAATTCGTTCAAACAGCAGAACGTCTCTTTCCTAAACTCTACCTTCACTGGGAAGACTTCGGTCGCTTGAATGCTGCGAATATTCTTGAAAAGTACCGGAAACAAATTCCGACCTTTAATGATGATATTCAAGGTACAGGAATCGTTACCTTGGGTGGAATCTTTGGTTCGCTGGATATTAGTGGTGAAAAATTAACAGATCAAGTTTATCTCTGCTATGGTGGTGGTACTGCGGGTGCAGGAATTGCCTCTCGTGTTCTTCGTGAAATGGTGAGTGAAGGTCTCTCCGAAGAAGAAGCTTATAAACGTTTCTTTATGGTTGATAAACAAGGTCTTCTCTTTGATGACATGGATGACTTGACACCAGAGCAAAAACCATTTGCTAAGAAACGTGCTGACTTAGTAACGCAGACAAGTTGACTGACTTGCTTGAAGTAGTGAAGACTGTGAAGCCAACCATTCTTGTAGGAACTTCAACTCAACCTAATACCTTCACTAAAGAAATAGTAGAAGCTATGTGCGAAAACACAGAACGTCCAATGATCTTCCCCTTGTCAAATCCAACCAAATTGGCAGAAGCTAGTGCCAAAGATTTGATTGAATGGTCAGATGGAAAAGCTTTTGTCGCAACAGGAATTCCTGCTGATACGGTTTCTTATAAAGGTGTAGACTATGTGATTGGTCAAGCAAATAATGCCTTGATTTACCCAGGTCTTGGTCTAGGTATGCTGGCTTCTGAAGCAAGTCTTTTGACGGATGAAATGATTGGAGCAGCGGCTCATTCATTGAGTGGGATTGTCAATCCAGGCCAACCAGGAGCTCCTGTATTGCCACCATTCAAGTATGTAGCAGATGTTTCTATTAAGTAGCTGAAGCAGTCGCTAAAAAAGCACAAGAGCAAGGTCTTGCGCGTGCTAAGGAAACAGATATGGCCAAAGCAGTTCGTGATTTGAAGTGGTATCCAGAGTATAAATAATTCATTTCTGCTGTCTACCGATAGAGCAGAAAAAACCAGCAACTTTTTTTATGAAGTTGCTGTTTTGTTTATATCATTTTTATAAAGAAGTAATAAAAGTTAAACCGCCTAATATCACACCAGCTGCATTGGGAATGATAAGGATCCAGTCTTTTTTAGGTTCTTTTGTCCAACCATAGATTACCCAAATTAAACAAGAAGCCGCTGCGAATAGTGGTTGGAATGGTTGAGCTTTTGCTCCTTGTAAGTTAGCGATAATTTGTGGAATATATGCAATAAAGACAAGGACACCAACAAAAGCTCCAATAGATCCGACAAAGCGATTAATTTTTTGTTTAGACATACAATCCCTCCTGAGGTTTTATTATATCAGTAAGGAAAAGATACAGCCAATATTAAGATAAGAAGGAAGAGGATAGAATTGAAAGTTTTGCGTTAAGAAATTTCCCTATTTTAGATACATCTATTCTTATTTTATTGAAATCGAAATCAGAAGAAACTCTTCTGACGGTTGCTATTAAGTGATTTTAAGCTGTCCTAAAAACAAGACTGTTCAAACCAGGTCTTAAGAAACCTCGTAAAGCTAGTCAATTCACATGGGTGTTGTTGCTTTAGCAACTTACAGCCATGGGTGCGACGGGCGGGAGCCCTAGCCTCAAAATGTTAATATCGTTCTATTGCGAAGACGTATTCAAAGCATCCCATAGTTGAAGTATTTTTTTCTTATAATCATATTCAAAAAAACACTATTCTAGAAAGGTACTTTAGAATTCGATTTTAATGATTATTATTTTTTTATATCGTCTATACGATTTTTATTTTACAAAAAAAATTAGTTTATATAGCATAGTATTTGATAAATCAAAATAGAACCATTATAATGTTATGGAATAAATTATGATTATATTTTTGATAATCTATATCATTTTGGAGGATGTATGAAATTGAAACAAACTTACGGTTATCGTAAAAGTAAAATTTGTAAATCACTGTGTGGTGCAGTTCTAGGAGTAGTAGCAACAATCTCTGTAGCAGGACAAAATGTCTTTGCTGACGAAGCAACAACTGTGAGTGGAGTAGATACTTCTACTGCGACGGGAAATCCCGCAACGAATCTACCAGAGGCTCAAGCAAATCCTAGTAATGAAGCTATTGAAAGTCAAGCACAGGCTGGTCAAACAACGGGTTCAGTCCCAGTAAAAGTACCAACAACAGATGTTGATCAAGCTGTTGAAAATGCTAAAAATGCCGGTGTTAAAGTTGAAAAAGATGAGACTGTTGACAAAGGAACAGTAAAAACGGCTGAAGAAGCTAATCAAAAAGAGACAGAAATCAAAGACGATTATGCAAAGCAAGCAGAAGAAATCAAGAAAGTAACTGAACAATACAAGGCTGACGTAGCTTCTAATCAAAAAGAGACTGATCGTATCAATGCGGAAAATAAGGCAACAAAAGATCAGTATGAAAAAGATATGGCTGCACACAAGGCTGAGGTCGAACGTATTACCAATGCTAATGCAGCTGCCAAAGCGGAGTATGATGCAAAATTAGCACAATATCAAAAAGATTTAGCTGATGTCCAAAAAGCGAATACGGATGCTCAAGCTTCCTATGAGGCTGCAAAAGAAGCCTATGATAAAGAGTTAGCGGCTATTCAAAAAGCAAATGCCGACAATGATGCGGACTACCAAGCTAAATTAGATGCTTATAATGCTGAATTGGCACGTGTGAAAAAGGAAAATGCAGATGCTAAAGCTGCTTACGAGAAAAGCTCTTGCTGAAATTACCGCTAAAAAAATAATGAAATCAAAGCTGAGAACGAAGCAATCAAACAGCGCAACGCACAAGCTAAGGCTGACTATGCAGCTAAGTTACTTAAGTATCAGTCAGCTCTTGCTAAATATCAAAAAGATTTAGCAGATTATCCAAGAAAATTGCAAGAGTATAAAGACGAACAAGCTGCCATCAAGGCTGCTCTTGCAGAACTTCAAAATCATAAAAACGAAGATGGTAACTTGACAGAGCCGTCTGCTCAAAATTTAGTTTATGATTCAGAGCCAAATGCCCAGTTATCATTGACAACTAATGGAAAAAAATGCTGAAAGCTTCTGCAGTTGATGAGGCCTTCAGTCATGATACAGCTCAATATTCTAAAAAAAGTTCTTCAGCCTGATAATCTTAATGTTAGTTACCTTCAACAAGCCGATGACGTGGCTTCATCCATGGAACTTTACGGCAATTTCGGGGATAAGGCTGGCTGGACAACTACTGTCGGCAATAGCACAGAGGTAAAATTTGCATCTGTCCTCTTGGAACGCGGTCAAAGCGTGACAGCAACCTATACAAATCTTGAAAAATCTTACTATAATGGTAAAAAGATTTCTAAGGTCGTCTTCAAGTATACACTTGATTCCGACTCAAAATTCAAAAATGTGGACAAGGCTTGGTTAGGTATCTTTACCGATCCAACTCTAGGTGTCTTTGCCTCTGCTTATAATGGTGTAGCTGAAAAGGACACATCCATTTTTATTAAAAATGAATTCACCTTCTATGATGAAGATGGCAATCCGATTGATTTTGACAATGCGCTTCTATCTGTTGCTTCCCTCAACCGAGAACATAACTCCATTGAGATGGCTAAGGACTATACTGGAACCTTCGTTAAGATTTCAGGTTCTTCTATTGGAGAAAAAGAGGGCAAAATTTACGCAACTGATACCCTCAATTTTAGGAAAGATCAGGGTGGTGCCCGCTGGACTATGTATAAGCGAGGCGGCGAAGACGGATCAGGTTGGGACAGTTCTGATGCACCTAACTCTTGGTACGGAGCTGGCGCCATCCGTATGTCTGGTACAAACAATAGCGTAACAGTAGGGGCTATCTCTGCTACTCTAGTAATGCCTGTAAATCAAATGCCAGTTGTTTCTGGAAAAGATAATACGGAAGCTAAAAGACCAAACATTTGGTATTCACTAAACGGTAAGATTCGTGCGGTCAATGTGCCTAGGGTTACCAAGGAAAAACCAGAACCACCAGTAGAGCCAACAGCTCCAGTAGAACCAACTTATGAAGTAGAAAGTCCGTTGAAACCAACTCCGGTTGAACCAACGTATAAGGCTGATCCAAAGCCACCTACTAAGACGCCAAATAAGCCAGAGCCAACGCCACCGACGCCACCGACGCCGCAATCGGAGCCTAAAAAACCAGTTGAGCCAACTTATAAAGAGGTTCCAACGCCACCAGCTGACCCTGTTTATCAAAATCTTCCAACGCCACCAGCTGTGCCAACTGTTCATTTCCATTACTTTAAATTGGCGGTTCAACCCCAAGTAAATAAGGAAATCAGAAATAAGGATGATATTGATATCGATAAAACCTTAGTGGCTAAGCAATCTGTTGTGAAATTTCAATTGAAAACAAATGATTTACCAGCTGGTCGTGATGAGACAACTTCCTTTGTCTTAGTTGATCCGCTACCATCTGGTTACCAATTTGATATGGAGGCGACTAAAGATGCCAGTCCGGGATTTGATGTCACTTATGTTGAAGCCAGTCATACGGTAATTTTCAAAGCGACAGCTGAAACCTTGGATAAGTTCAATGCTGACTTAACCAAGTCTGTGGCCACGATTTACCCAACAGTAGTAGGGACGGTTCTTAATGATGGAGCAACCTATACAAATAACTTTACATTGACTATTAATGAAGCTTACGGTATCAAGTCTAATATTGTTCGTGTCACCACACCAGGTAAACCGAATGATCCTGATAATCCAAACAACAATTATATTAAACCACACAAGGTTAACAAGAATGAAAATGGTGTTGTGATTGATAATAAGAATGTTCTTGCAGGATCAATGAACTACTATAACTTGACTTGGGATTTAGATCAGTACAAGGGAGACAAGTCTTCCGCTGAAACTATCGCAAAAGGGTTCTTCTATGTGGATGATTATCCAGAAGAAGCACTGGACGCGAATCTAGATTTGGTTAAATTAAGGATGCCAATGGTAGAGAAGTCACTGGGATTACAGCCAAAAACGTTAAGGATATCTCAGAATTAGATCCTCATATTCAAGATATGTTGAAAAAAGCTGGTATCAAACCAAAGGGTGCCTTCCAATTATTCTTAGCAGATAATCCACAATCCTTCTATGATACTTATGTGTCTAAGGGCATTGACTTGACCATCATTAGCCCAATGAAGGTTAAGGATGAGATGGGCAAGATTGGTGGAAAATATGAAAATAAAGTCTACCAAATTGATTTTGGTAACGGTTATGAGTCTAATGTGGTTGTCAATAATGTGCCTAAGGTAGATCCTAAGAAGGATGTCACTTTTACTTTGGATTCTACTGACAACAGCAGTGTGGATGGTCAAACCATTGGGTTGAAAAAGATTTTCAATTATCGTTTAGTTGGTGGTCTCATTCCAGACAACCACTCAAATGAACTCTTTGAGTACAACTTCTATGATGATTATGATCAAACAGGAGATCAATACACTGGTCAATATAAGGTCTTTGCTAAAGTTGATTTTGCTCTTAAAGACGGAAAAGTCATCAAGGCGGGTACCGAACTGACTCAATACACAACTTCAGAAGTTGATGAGGTTAAGGGAGCTATTGCCATTAAGTTCAATGAAGACTTCTTGCGTTCTGTTTCAATTGATTCAGCCTTTCAAGCTGAAAGCTATATCCAAATGAACCGTATTGCGGTTGGCACTTTTGAAAATACTTATATCAATACTGTCAATGGAGTAACTTACACTTCAAATACGGTTAAGACAACAACTCCTAAAGATCCGACTCCAACTAATGTTAAGGAACAGCCAAAAGCTAACGGTTCTCAACCAAGTTCTAGTCAAGAAACTCTCCCAAATACAGGAGTTACAGACAATGCCTATATGCCATTAGTCGGCCTTATCAGCGCAATGACAAGTTTTGGCTTACTTAGATGGAAACCTAAAAACAATGATAGTAAAAAGAAAAGTAAATAGCACAAAAAGTGTACTAACTCTCAAAAGTTAGACGATTGATTTGGCTCTTTGTCAAATAGTGTTGATGAAGAATATTAGGAAGGAATTAAGCAACTAATTGTTGCTTAATTCCTTTTTGTTTTTGGGAAAAAAGCTTTGTTATTAAAATAATCCTGTTTCTAAAATGGTAATAGTTTCTAAAGCTGTAGACATTTCTTTTGAGTACTTCGCGGTTTATAGGGTGTTTAATCATTCTTGTACGAATTACTTATTTAACAGCGCGTATTTTGGTATAATGCGGATGTTAACTTTACTAGTCGAGGAGTATTTATGTCTTATATTAGCACGATTAAAATCGCACTGATTTTATTTCCTATTTTAGCGTTTGTGATTACCATTCCGTACATGATTGTGAACTACCGGAAGTACGGTTCGGTGAATAAACTACGCACCGTTATTTTCTATTCGTTTATTTTATATTTATTGGCGGCATACTCATTAGTGAACTTGCCACTGCCTGACCCTGCGACCATTCATACGACGTACACAGACAAGTTAAATCTCGTTCCGTTTTCGTTCGTTAAGGACTTTCTTACGGACAGCCCATTTGTACTGACGGATCCTTCGACATGGATTGATTCGATGAAATATCCATCGTTCTACATCCCAGCATTCAATGTGTTAATGCTTGTACCATTTGGGATTTACATGCGTTATTATTTCAAATGTAGCCTTAAGAAGACGATTCTACTATCGGCGCTACTTAGCTTATTCTTTGAGTTAACGCAATTATCTGGATTGTACTTCATTTATCCTGGCCCTTATCGTCTATGCGACATCGATGATATTATTCAAAATACGACGGGTGGCGCACTCGGGTACTTCATTGGCCAGCTTGCGGTTTGGGTTCTTCCTTCAAGAGACGCGATTGATGAGAAATCTTTTGAGAAGGCTACTCAGGTATCGAGCACCCGCGTTATGTTATCGCTTCTAATTGATGCAGCGATTATCTATGTTCCGTATAGCTTTTTAAATACAACGATTCCAGTTTCAGTCTTTCTTGCATTGTATTTTGCTTTAGTGCCACTCTTTAATGGAAAAACACTCGGAAATGCCTTGCTCAAATTCGGAGTGGAGTTTAAAGACAACAAAGCTATTCGGGCAGTGCTCAGAGGTATCCTCATCACCGCGTACTTCAACTGGATTCCGCTAGGATTACTCACACTCATGGATGTCTTTAACTTTGAAGCAGAAACACCAGAATTCCTCGTATTATTTGCAGGAACCTTACTCGTATTCGTATTGTACTTCTTAATCATCCTTATCGTGACGCTCTTCAATCGTCGTTTCTTATTCGACCGATTAACAGGGGCAGAGTACCAAAGCACAATTGATAGAAAAGCATAATCGTTTTTCTAAAATGAAATTAACATTTTTAGCATCCCATTTATTGGGGTGCTTTTTTTGTGTAGAGAATTGAGGTCAGTTGACACGGCCGTTGGAGCAACGTGACTTACGGATGTGGCTGCGACGGGCGAAGCCCTAGCCAGGGGGTGTTGGTGCTTTAGCAACTTACAGCCATGGGTGCGAAGGGCGAAGGCCTAGCAAGGGGATGTTGCTACTTTAGTAGCTTACAGCCCAGGCTTCGCTGGTTGAAGCCCTAGCCTCAAAATGTTAATATCATTTTTTCGATATTATTTTAAATCGAATTAATACTCGTCGCTACTTAATAGTAATGATTTGCTTTTTATGTAGATAAAGATTATACTTAACCTATCCACAAGTGAAAGTGAGGAATTAATATGGAAAATTTAGTAGTATCTATTTTCAAAACAGAAAGTGAAGCTTATCAGGCATTTGCTGAGTTGAAAACATTCAAGCAAACTGAGAAAACAAAAGTCGCTCAAATTGCTGTTATCAAAAATGAAGGCGGTCATATTACTGATAAAGATCGTTTTGATTTTGAAGATTCTGCAAATGATGGTGCTTTAAAAGGCGGCCTAATCGGTGCGTTTGTCGGACTGCTAGCGGGACCATTAGGTGTATTATTTGGTTACGGAATTGGAAGTCTATACGGATTAGCCGGAGGCGATACTGTTGAAGCTGTCCAAGAAGGTTTAATCGACCAAGTTTCTCAAAAATTAGTTAGTGGTGAAACTGCTCTTGTTGCTTTAGTTCAAGAAGATGATGAGCAAGTATTAAATGCTTATTTTAATAAATACGACACACAAATTTTACGTTGGAATGTTGAATCAGTAGTAGAAGAAATTGAAGCTGCTGCAAAAGTTCAAGCTGATCTTTATAATAAGGCTCGCGCTCAAATGAAAGCAGAACGTAAAGAGGCTCGTAAAGAAAAAATCGAAGAATTCAAAAATAATATTAAAGCTAAATTCGAAAATTTAAAATTATAATTAAATTTGATCTCAGCACTCTGTATTTACAGGGTGCTTTTTTGTTGTAGAAATGGAGAGCATAGAAAAAGGAATTCAGTAGATATTGTACCTAATTCCTTTGTAAATGAATCTATTAAGTATTCGATTAAAACACATTTCTTACTATAAAGAGGTAAGGAAAGTAAGTCCGCCCAAAATGACTCCAGCTGCATTAGGGAAGATAAGTATCCAGTCTTTTTGTGGTTCTTTAGTCCAACCGTAAATAACCCAGATTAGGCAAGAAACGGCAGCAAAAAGCGGCTGGAAAGGTTGACCTTTACTTCCTTGTAGGTTTGCGATAATTTGTGGAATATAAGCAATAAATACAAGGAAACCGATAAAAGCTCCAATAGATCCAACAAAACGGTTAATCTTTTGTTTTTGACATATGTTTCCTCCAAAAAAAGTTAATACGGATATACTAACACATATTCTTTATTTTATAAACATATATTGATTTTTAAGAGTCATTTTTTTAAAGATTTCTTAATCAGTAAAGAATAGATTAAATTACAGACGGATTGGATAGAAAAGCGAGAATAAAAATGCGGATATGGTATAATGAAGTCACAAGTATTTCATTAGAGGAAGTGGCCAGATGAAAAATTATTGTCGATCGCAATTCGGTTTGTGCCGGAGATGATGTATACAATCATGAGATGACATTCGAGGTGCCAGAGAGCTTAACCGTAGCCGAATTCTTTGACTTGGTGGAGAGTCATGGATTCTTAGCAGCGATTGTAGGAAACGATGTGGCGTGGGGGCTTCAAAATCGCACGGGTAAAATCGGAGAGTATTTTACAAAAACAGGAGAAGTCACTCATCCAGAAGTCAAAATTAAAGATAAAATGGACGAAGAGGGCGGAGATCCTCATTTCTTCGTGCGCTATTATAGCAATCCCGAATTAGCGAGAAAACAAAACTAGGAAAACTAAGATGAATCAAGAAGTGTTTCGATGCTGTATCTCCAAACGGACGCGAATTCCGCTTCGAATTTGTGTCTAGTAATGATAATCATTTGAAAGTTTATCATTTATACGAAACCGTCAACGGACGTAGGAAAAAGACATTCATGGATGTTATCGGGTCCTTAATCGACTCATTGTAAAAGAAATAGGAGGAAAAGAAATGGAACCAACAGCACTTAAATGGGTCTTCTACCGCGAAGTGGATGTCCAACGCGATATCGAAGAAATTCTTGTGACAGGGGAAGTCGCTGACCGCGCCTTCAAAACCGTACGAGATGTGGCAGTATTCACCAACAAACGCCTGATTGTTAAAGATGTTCAAGGGTTAACTGGAACAAAAGTAGAGATGTATTCCTTACCGTATAGCGCAGTGAATATGTGGTCGACAGAAAATGCAGGAATCCTCGATTACACTGCAGAAGTGGAACTATGGACCAGAGCAGGCCATATTAAGATTGAATTGAAACGTGGTATTGATATTCGCGAATTCGAACGGTTACTAGCAGAGTATATTCTCTAAAACACATAGGTTGTCTGTTGTTTGTGGGACAGATTCCTTTAGTGGTAAGCTCAATGCATTGCTTTTCAATGAGGACAATGCTAGAATGAGTCATGTAATTAAATATTGAAGATCTTGGGAGTCTCGTTAGGGAGGCTGAGAGTGTGATATACAGACCAATATTATCTGATCAACTTCATGGTTGCGTAGAGAGTATCTTACAAAGTCGACAGTACCATTGTGTACATATCTATACAGGTGAACCCCCCTTTCAGGATTGAAAAGATCTGAAGGGGGTTTTTTATGTCTCAACATGTTTCGTACGGAAATTGCCGAGTGGGAGTTCCAGGTTCACATTTAGCAATTAGCGGCGCGAGGTTTAATTTGGCACCGATGTCGGATGATTTTATCGACATTATTCTGGGGGCCATCCGGCAAGTGGATTTGTCCAATGTATGGGCAAAGACGGATCATACTTCTACCATTTATCGTGGGGGAAGTGTAGAAGTTTTCGATGCGTTAAAAGCTTGTTTTATTAGTAGTTATCGTCCGGGAGTTCACTGCTCGCTGGAAGCCACTCTTTCAAAAGGGTGCCCTGGGGATGTAGATGAGGATACGCCTTTATCGTTCGATGGAAGTCGAATCAATGAAGTCCGATCCCAAGCGACTCATTTTCCTGTCATTGGGAAATTCGCAGTATATCCAATGGGGTCTGATAATTATATGAAGACCATCGAGAAAGTGGTGAATCTAGGGATTGATCAAGGAACGATTACTGGAACAGGGCATTATGTCACTTTTCTAGGAGGGGACGTTCACGAGGTGTTTGATTATTTGGAACAAGTTTTTAAAATTTTAGAGCAAGATGTGAGTCATTTTGTGATTCAAGTGACATTATTATGCAATGTACCAGGGGGAGAAATTGATGAATAAAAATAAATTAGAACTAAAGGATTACTTATTTATTAGCTTAATTTGTGTATTGTTTGGGGTGTTTTATTTACTAGCAGTTTATGCAGGAGGTGCGCTTTCTGCCACACTAGCACCGATGGGACTTGGGATGCTAGGATATGAGCCATTTTACGGAATCTGGTTTATGGCTCCAGTATTCACGCTTTACTTTATTCGAAAACCAGGGATTGGTATTATTACAGAAATTATTGCAGCCGTAATTGAAGTGTTACTTGGGAACATGTTCGGGATTATCGTTGTGGTTAGTGCTTTTATCCAAGGTTTAGGAGTAGAAATGGCCTTCATGACGAAAAAATACGGCGATATTACTTATGGAACCACAATGTTAGGGGCTGTTATTACAACCATCTTTACATTCCTTTGGACAGGATTCCGTAGCAATTATTTAGCATTAGATTGGAAGCTAGTGGTCGCTATTTTTGTGATTCGTTTAGTTTCTGCCTTAATCTTTACAGGATACTTAAGCAAACTCTTATGCGACCAAATGGTAAAAACAGGAGTGGTCAAAGTTCGTGGCTAATCCTGAATTTGTTCTCCAATTGAAAAATGCGACTTTAAGCGTTCAAAATCGAGTGATGTTCTCCAATCTGTCCATGCAAATCCATTCTGGAGAAATTGTATTAGTGATGGGAAGAAGTGGAGTTGGGAAAAGCAGCCTTATGAATGTGATTAATGGAGTCTATCCAAATGGGGACACAGAGGTTCAATGTGAAGGATTAGAAATTTTAGGACATTCTCTTCTAGCGTTAAATCACTTGGAGAGAACTAAATATGTACGCTCTATTTTTCAAAATGCAAGACTCTCGTTTGCAATGGAGACACCGTATGAAGAAATGATTTTCGTACTAGAGAATTTTTGTTTTCCCATTGAAACGATGGAACAAAAAGTAGAGGAACAAGCAAAAAAATACAAGATTGACGACTTATTACACCGAAAGTTTGCAAGTCTTTCAGGGGGAGAACTTCAAAAAGTGGCCTTTGCTTGTGCCAACTTAGTAGAGGCACCTCTGTATTTGATGGATGAGCCATTTGCCAATATCGATGAAGAAAGTACTGAGTACTTTATCGAGCAGATTAAACGGTTGAGTAACGAAGGAAAAGCAATTTGTATCATTGACCACCGATTGGACTTTTGGGAGTGGGTCAATCGGTGGTATCTCTTAGAAGATGGTGGAGAATTGAAACGAATCGAACTTCCTTTAAAGGAGAAAGACAAACTTCTTCTAGAAGAGAGTGGGAATCTGTGTCCATTACCAGTTAAAACAAAAAAGAAGTTAGAAGATGCAAATCCATTGTTGAAAGTGGAAGATGTATCGGTTTTTGTAGAAAAAGACAAACCGCTTCTTAAGCATATTCATCTTGAGCTTCATGAAGGCGAGATGATGGCTCTTGTGGGATCTAGTGGGAGTGGGAAAACAAGTTTTTTCAAAGCTCTTTTAAAGCAACTCCCTTATACGGGAACAATCGAACTAAAAGGACATTCTTTATCGAAGGTGAAGAAGAAGGAGTTATTTCAAAAAGTCGGACTTGTTTTTCAAGATCCCACCCTTCAATTTGTGGCTGCGAAAGTTTTAGAAGAACTGAAAGTCACTTTTCCAGGCGAAGCAGAAAGTCGTCTCGAATCTCTTTTAGAAGAATACTCCTTACAGCAAACAAAGGAATTATCTCCTTGGCTTCTCAGTCAAGGGCAACAGCGCAGGCTTGCATTTTTAACAATGACTGGAGAGGGCAAAGTCTTACTATTAGTGGATGAACCGACTTACGGGCAAGACATGAAAAATGCGATAGCTATCATGAATGCATTGCAGCAATTGTGCCAAGAGGGAGTAGCTTGTCTATTTACTAGTCATGACCGTAGACTAGTGCGTCAATACGCGCAGAAGGTGATGAGCATTCGTCATCAGACCATGGAGGTAGAGACGAATGAAGATGAGAATTAATCCAAGTGTGCAATTAGGGGTTTCGTTTTTATTATCCATGGTCATCCTTTTCACCAAATCATGGAAACTCAATGGAGCGATGATGCTGGCATCCATCGTGATAATAGTGTTGTTCAGACAACAACCTTGGGGACGCGTTGTTAAACTTGGACTGGGATTACTGATGATTACCTTGACGTATTTTCTTTCAGTCTATTTTTATCCAAATGAGAATTTATTGGTTCAAACGGGTTCAAATGGCGTTTTTTCTGTAGCTTTGGAATTAAGTAGTCGAATTCTTGCGCTTGGTCTTGTAGGAATTAGTCTATCAACTTCTATTGAGAAAAATGAATTTGTTGCCAGTCTCATCCAGCAATTGAAAGTGCCAGTGGCGATTGCTTACAGCATACTGGTAGCCATTAATTTTCTAACACTGATTCAAACAGAGTATGAACAGTCGAAATTAGCATTGCAAATCAGAGGAATTTCTGGGAGTGGAGTTTACTTAAAAGCCCTCTCGACCATGATGATTCGTCTGATGCGACAATCCGAGTATACGGCCATGGCGATGGAACTTCGTGGATTCTCACCAGATAGAGTGCAAAAATTCAACTGGAAATTTCCATTTTAGATTTAATTTATAGTAGTTTGATGATCTCTTTTATCGTTATCGTCATATGGCTGCAACAATAAAAATAGCCACTACAATTGTAGTGGCTCTTTCACTTTAGAATTCAGTCTTATTTATTGAAGTTGTTTTTAATTCCTTCAACTGCACCTTCAACGCTTTCTTTAACGTTATCAATGACTTCTTTTGCTTTTCCTAAACCTTTTTCTACAGCACCTTCTGATTCAAGGCTTTTATCGCCTGTAACTTTACCAGCTAATTCTTTAGCGGCACCTGTTGCTTGTTGTAATTTATCTTCTAATGACATATGAAGACCCCCTTTACTGTTTGACTCATTATAGCATCAAAAAAAAGGTTTCACCTAAGTTTCTGCTTGAGGAAATAATCATAAGCAGATGTTGCAAAGGGAAGAGAGGAGTCATGTTAAAATAATTCTAAAGAAACTCAAGGAGGAATGATGATGTCAGAATATCAAGTACCACGCGTATGGAGCGCAGCAGATTCTAATCAAGGGAAGTTCTCAGGAATTAACCGTCCAACAGCAGGGGCGCGTTTGAACAAACATTACCTGTTGGAGAATCAGACTTACAAGTATATTCACTTGGGACGCCAAATGGTATTAAAGTCACGATTATGCTTGAAGAATTACTTGGAGCAGGAGTGGACAAGGCAGGCTATGACTTATTCAAGATTTCGATTATGGATGGAGATCAATTCGGGAGCGACTTTGTAGGCATTAACCCGAATTCAAAGATTCCAGCCCTTGTAGACCGCTCAGGGGACGAACCGATTCGTGTCTTTGAGTCAGCGAATATCTTGCTTTATTTAGCAGAAAAATTCGGGAAATTCCTTCCGCAAGATACCGCCAAACGTACAGAAGTCTTAAACTGGCTTTTCTGGCAAACAGGAGTAGCACCATTCTTAGGTGGAGGTTTTGGACACTTCTTCAACTATGCACCAGAGAAAATCGAGTACGCGATCAATCGTTTCACTATGGAAGCGAAACGCCAATTAGACTTGCTCGATCAAGAGTTAGCTAAACGTCCTTATATTGCGGGAGATGAATACACAATTGCTGATATCGCCATCTGGTCATGGTATGGGCGCCTTGTTCAAGGGCACTTGTATCAAGGTTCTGCAGAGTTCCTTGACGCGCAAAGTTACAAGCATCTTAACGAATGGGCAGACCGCATTGCAAAACGCCCAGCCGTCCAAAAGGGATTGGAAGTGGAGTATAAAGCGATTAAGTAAAGTTCTACTTGGAGTGAAAAAAAGGTATTGTTATTAGAAAGATAAGAACGTATAATCTTTGTGTAAAGATAAACAAGGGTAGGGGTGCATATAGGAAAGGAGTATTATTGATTATGTTTATCTTTATAAAACAATTATAAAGCGAGGGAGAAAGCATGATATTTATTAGTTATAATCATAATGATGAAGAAATAGTAGATCGAATTGTAAAAAAAGACTAGATATTGAATTTGGAAGAAAAAAATATTTTTTTATGATAAATGGTCTATACAACCAGGGATAGTATTATTGGAAAGATGAACGAAGGAATTGAAAAAAAGCAGACGTATTTTTTTCTATTTTCTTTCTTCAAATTCTTTGAAAAAGTAAGATGGTCAGTAGGGAATGGCAAAGTGCATTAATGCAATCAGTCAATGAGAATTTGAAATTTATTCCAATTAGAATTGAAGATTGTCAGGTACCATCTATTATGAAGGATATTTTTATTTATTGATTTATTTAATATTGGTATTATAGAAACCATTGAAAAAAATGAAGAAATGTATAAACGAATCTAATGAATATGATTACTTAGAAGAAGTAGATAACATCATTGCAAATTTAGTTACTATTTCAGATAATGAGATTGAATTTGAAATACAGGCGAAAAAAATTTACTGTTCCTAATCCAAGATTTGCTTTTTTTCTGTGAGAATAAATTAGGAACTGTACACTACAAAAGCTATTTCAGATGGATTAATATTTAGAAATGAAGCTGAAGCAATAGATAATTTTTAGTAAAAAAAGCACTTGAAGGATGGAGTGTTCTATTATTAGAATTAAACAGACCGTTAACGCCTCAAAGGAGTTTTTAAAGGAATAATTCACACTCAGGAAGACTCTTTAAAATTAAATTTTTATTCAGCAATTGGTTTCAGAAACTGAGTTAAAAGGAAATTCCGTTTTCGTATAAAAAGTAGTTTAATAGAGAGGTTTTTTTAAAATTGTTGAATGAAATTGACTGGAATATTTTTTTGGAATGCATTAAGCGCAATAAGCACATTTATGGCGGTTTTAGTAAGTCTATGGCTTTGCGAAAGATAGAAGAAAAAGAAAAAGACTTAGATGTCTGGTTAAATTACACAGAGTATTTTTGATAAAGAAGATTTTAAAGTATTAATTACTATTTATAATAAAGGAAAAAGAGCCGATTGTTATTGTAGATGCTGGTTTTTAAGCATGGTTATAAAACTATAGTAAATGAAATTAATGGAAGAAAAAAATTTTTGATAAATTCCCAATCATAATTAAACCTGGTGAGATTGTAGACATATCAAGAATTGTAACTAAAGAAAACCCTGATTATAAGGAACTCAATGAATGGTTTAAAAAGGGACGTTTTACCGTGAGAGATAATCAAGGAAAAGATTATTAATATTATCCGGAAAACTCGTTGATTTTTTTCAACGAGTTTTTTTGATTTGTGAAACCGAATCATTGACAGGATAAACTTATAGGTATATAGTTCTATATAGAACTAATTTGAAAGAAGGATACCCATGAAAGCAAAAATGAAGGGGGGTTACTTAATCCACCATGTAGGGTTACTCAATGGGAGAACCTATCAGAAACTATTAAAGAAACAGCCTTCAGCCCAATTTAGAAGTGAGCAATCTAAAATTTTATCTTCACTTTGGAACTATGAAAATGAGTGTATGACTTTTACAGACTTAAGTCAAAAGACGGGGCTTGCCATTAATACCTTAACGAGTATGATTAAAAAATTAGAAGAACAAGGACTTGTTAGTTTAGAAGCTTGCAAGATTGATAAACGAAAGCGTTATGTCAGTCTAACAGAACTCGGAAAAGCTCAAAAAGAGATAGGAGACGAAGTGAGTTATGAATTAGGAGAACAATTTTATAAAGGGTTTTCGACCCAGGAAATTTTTGAGTTCGAAAGCTATTTAGAACGAATTATTCAAAATTTGAAAGAATACGAAGACTAAAAAAGAATAGGAGAAACTAAATGTTAGAGTATAAAAACGTCGCCTTGCGTTATGATGAAAAGCTCGTTTTAAAAGACGTGAACCTTACGATTAACGACGGTGAATTTATGGTGTTAGTAGGGCCATCCGGTTCTGGGAAAACAACGATGTTGAAGATGATTAACCAGTTGATTGAACCGACTGATGGAAATATTTATTTAAATGAAAAACGAATCAAGGAACATGACCAACGAAAATTACGCTTAGAGACAGGGTATGTCCTTCAACAAATTGCATTGTTCCCGAACTTAACGGTAGCAGAAAATATCGCCCTTATCCCTGAAATGAAAGGGTGGAAGAAGGAGCAAATCACAGCCAAAACGAAAGAACTGCTTGAGAAGGTCGGTCTTCCTTTTGACGATTATGCCAAACGCCTTCCAAGCGAACTCTCTGGCGGGGAACAACAACGGGTAGGAATCGTCAGAGCGATGATTGCTGAACCGATGACACTCTTGATGGATGAACCTTTCTCAGCGCTCGATGCGATCTCCAGAAAGCAACTACAAGAACTAACGAAGGCATTACACAATGAGTTTAAGATGACGACCATTTTCGTCACACATGATACCGATGAAGCGTTGAAATTAGCTGACCGTATTGCAGTCTTAAAGACGGAGAAATCCAGCAAGTCGCAACACCTTCTGAAATTCTCTCACATCCTGCAACCGCATTTGTGGCCGAACTTTTTAAAGGAGGTGTTCGTCATGAATAATCTGATTACAACTTTTCAAGACCGTTTTAATGATTGGACGGTAGCACTAGGGCAACATTTACAACTTTCCTTATTAGCACTGCTGATTTCAATTCTGATTGCTGTTCCATTGGCTGTTCTGTTAAGTGCTCGTAAGCGTGCCGCAGGGGTCGTTCTTCAGGTAGCTGGGATTTTCCAAACGATTCCGTCTCTAGCGCTATTAGGGCTATTTATTCCATTTATGGGGATTGGAACGGTTCCAGCTCTCACAACTCTTGTGATTTACGCCTTATTCCCAATCTTGCAAAATACAATTACAGGACTACAAGGGATTGACCCAAGCTTGGAGGAAGCCGCAGTGGCCTTTGGGATGACGAAATGGGAACGATTGAAGAAGTTTGAGATTCCTATTGCAATGCCTGTTATTATGTCTGGGATTCGAACATCTGCTGTATTTATAATCGGGACAGCGACACTTGCTGCGTTAATTGGCGCTGGGGGACTCGGGTCGTTCATTCTTCTAGGGATTGACCGTAATAACGCTAGTCTCATTATCATTGGTGCAGTCTCTTCAGCCGTCTTGGCGATTGCATTTAGTACTTTATTAAAATGGATGGAACACGCCAAATTAAAAACAATTTTCGCAACCTTTGTGCTTCTATTTGCAGGACTAGGGGCTTCATTTGTATCAGGAATGATGCCTTCGATGGGACAACAAACCCTTATCATTGCTGGGAAATTAGGACCTGAACCAGAGATTTTAGCGAATATGTATAAACTCTTAATTGAAGAAAACACAAAGCTGAAAGTGGAAGTAAAACCAAACTTCGGGAAGACAACCTTCCTGTATGAAGCGTTAAAATCAGGGGATATTGATATTTATCCAGAATTTACAGGAACTGTTACAGAAAGCTTGTTGAAACCTGCTCCAAAAATTTCTCATGATCCGCAAGAAGTCTTTGAAGCAGCAAGAGATGGAATTCTAAAACAAGATGGCTTAGCCTTTCTAAAACCGATGGCTTATCAAAATACGTATGCAGTTGCCGTCACTAGAGCGGTCGCTGAAAAGTATGGATTAAACGATCTCCGACTTGAAGAAAGTGGAAGGGCAATTGAAAGCAGGATTTACGCTTGAATTTAATGACCGTGAAGATGGCAATCGCGGACTTCAAAGTAAATATGGATTAAACCTCAATGTCGCAACGATGGAACCAAGCCTTCGCTACCAAGCGATTCAATCAGGAGATATCCAAATCACGGACGCTTATTCTACAGACGCTGAAATTACACGTTATGATTTAGTCGTATTAGAAGACGATAAACAATTATTCCCACCGTATCAAGGAGCGCCTTTAATGAAGGAAGCCTTATTAAAACAACATCCTGAGTTAGAAGGTGTATTGAATGTATTGGCAGGAAAAATTACTGAAAGTCAAATGAGTCAAATGAACTATGAGGTTGGAGTAGAAGGGAAGTCTGCTGAAACGGTTGCCCGTGAGTTCCTTCAAAGCCAAGGCTATATTAAGTAGGAAACACAATCAATGTAGGACTTCACTTTAAGAACAGGGCAGATAAATCTAGTAGATACCCATTCACTGTTCAGCCTCCATTTTAGAAGAAAAATAGTAGTACAAAAAAAGAATGTAGTGAAACTACATTCTTTTTTTTGCTTTAATCAACCCTATAAAGAAATAGATTATTCCGCTACTTTTTTGAAGCGCATCGTGAAGTAGGCAGTAACCTTTTGATTATTATCCAGTATTTTTTGTTGTTCGAGTGTTAGTGTTAAAATGCCATCTTCAATGGAATATTTATAGGACACTGGTTTTACGAATTTTTCGACTGAAAAGGTCGCCAGACTTAGGAAGTTTGGTGCGTACTTGAATTCCATCGTGCTGGAACTTTCATTGATTGTAATCCCTGTTAAGGTCTCTTGGATTTCATTCTTTTCATCATTAAACGCATAGTTGAGGTAGCCTTTTTGATTGTTCCATTTTTCTAGACTCTGTTTCAAAACATTATATTGATTTTTAATATATTCTTCTTTCGTTCCTTTGATGCTTGTTAGATTCTTGGAATTCGCGTAGTCATAGAAGTTGCCCATAGCTGCTTCGATGGAGGTAGTATATTCATATACCGCAGAATTCCCTGTAATCGTCAGTGTCGGTTTTACGTCCTTGAAGGCATCCGAATAAATGAGTCGGCGTGGAATTTCTTCCTTATCCTGAAAATCTAGGTATCCTAAGCCGCGTTCAAGTGTACTTCTGAAATCGATTTGTTCCCATTTTCCTTCAAGAGGATTAGAAGAAGCAGCTGTTGATGTAGTAGTTGTTGTAGCAGTTTGATTTCCACAGCCGGCAAGCATTAAAAGAGAGCAGCCAGCAATCAATAATGGTTTTAAATATTGTTTAATCATGGTCGCGTCTCCTTTCTATTTCTTTTCTGCACTCGGTACGCGTTTGAAGTTCAGTTCGAAATGAACAGGAAGATTATCCTTCGTCTTCATATCGGCGTAGATTGTCAAGATACCGTCTTTTACTTCATAGTTGTATGTTACTGAATCAAATCTGTGATCTTTATCCGCTGTCGTTAGAGGGAAGGAGTCAAGAATGATGATCCCTTCGTCAAATGTGACAGTTTTTGCTTTTTCATCGACAGTTCCTGTAGCTTCGTAGCTATACGTTCCAGTCGATGTATCCATTGATGCTTTATATTTCTTGAAGTTTTTCACGAAATCTACTTGTCCATTAATATAACGGCTGACGAATTCGTCTTCTTTCATAGTTTTCTTGTCTCTTGAAATCTCGTAAAATGCTTTTGCAAATTTTTTCGAATCGTATTGATAGCTTAGCTTTGCAGTTGTGCCATCAACGGATAATTTCATCTTAAAGTCTTTAAAAGCTTCAATGAATTTCGCAAAAGTATAGCTTTTCATTCCTTTCGGGAAAAAGGCTTTCTGCAATGAATCAAGCTCGTAAACGGATTCCCATTCACCAGCTAAATTATTTGGATCTTTTTGTTCTTGTTGCGATTTTTGTGCATTATTGGTATTTTGATCTGATGTTTGGTTCTGTCCACATCCAGCAATCACAAAAACTGCGAGAAGAGAGAAGAGCCCAAGAAACAGTTTCTTAGTTTGTCTAATCATCGTTAGACCTCCTTCGAAAAGATAGTTGTATTATGTTTATATCATACTTCTAATATTTTTGTTTTGCAATGCTTTTCACGAAAATTACTACCTTCCCACGTAACTTCACCGATTATTCAAACTGAGAAGCACAAAATTATCTCTAACAATGGAACAAATAGTTGAGATTCTCAAGGGCTTTTATCTGCAAAAAAAGTTAGCCGTATCTATTAAAATACGAAGGTCCTTTGGAGTATAGTCATGATAGCCGCGAAGAACAAGGAAGATGAATTAGAGCGGGTTAAAGTTTCCAACTTTTACCCGCTCTTTGAAGCTTGCTAGGGTTGAGACCTTAGGCTCAACCCGGTGTAGCAGTTATCATGACTATACTGAACCAAAGGTTCCGAAGTATTTTAATAGAGCTTAAGCTCTTATTTTTTTTGCACAAAAAACCCCTTGAGAAATTCTCAAAGGGCAGTGGAATGACTAATTGCTAGTTGTGTCAGACACTTTTTTGAATTTTGTTGTGATAAGGGTATTTACATTATTTTTGCCATCGCGTTGCTCGATTGTCAACGTTAAAATATCTCCATCAATAGAGTATTTATAAGTCGTTTCTTTATTGACAGGTCCAATGGACATGATCGCAAGCTGCACAATATTTATAGCTTCTGGGAAGACAATCGTTTGATTTGCTGTATCTAATTTACCATTTTTCAAAACAGAATGAATTGTGTTATTATCTTTATCAAATTCATAAGTTGTATTTGGGTAGTCTTTAGCAGCTCCTTGTAGAGTAGTCGATAATCTAATAAATTGATTTTTAATATATTCGTCTTTCGTTTGAGTTACTTTAGACGCATCTTTTTGTTTTAAGTAATCGTAGAACATTCCAAAACCTTCTGTTAAAGATACAGTGTAGTCGAATTCAACAGATGTACCTGTAATGTTCAACGTTGGTTTCAAATCTTTCAATGCCTCAGGATAGATCAGTTTGATAGCCGAATCATCATTGTTGAAATCTTTATAGGCTAAGCTTTGTTCAAGAGCTGGTCGGAAGTCGATAGCTTGCCATTTTCCTTCAATTGGAACTGGGTCTTTTTGTGTAGTGCTTCCTTTACGTTTGAAGTGCAGTTCATAGTGAACAGGAAGATTATCTTTTTTCGCTTTTCCGTCAATCGTTAAGTAAAGCATGTCATCTTTTAATTCGTAGTGATATGTGTTTTGCGAAGCGCGATTTTCGCCGAATGAGAAGAAGAATGAGTTCGTTACTGAAATTCCTTCATCAAATGTCATTGTTTTGGCATCTTGATCAATAGAACCTGTTGCTTCGTAACTAAATACGCTTGTATCTTTATTCATGCTAACTTTGTATTTCTTAAAGTCGCCTGCAAATCCTTCATGAGAGTCATATATGAGTTTTTTGAACTCATCTTCAGTCTTACCTCTAGCGTCTGTTGTGAAAGTGTAGAAAGCTTTAATAAAGTTATCAATGTTATAATCGTATTTAATCGTTGCTGTATTGTTTTCAATCTTCATGTCCATTTTGAAGTCTTGAACAGATTCAAATAAACGAGCAAAGTTGATTGCCTTGAGGGTATAGGCTCCGATTGATTCCGTAAAAGCATCGGGAATATCGACTAATTCCCAATCACCGTCAATCGTTTCTACTTTTGGCGCTTCTGTTTGAGCGGCATTTTGAGAGTTGCTTGGAGAACAAGAAGCCAGTACAAAGACTGAGAATAGAGCAACTAGTGTTAAAAATAATTTCTTATAATGTCTAAACATTGTTAGACCTCCTTAATAGAGTAATTCTAATATAATTAAATTATAACGATTACAATTTTTATTTGCAATGGTTTTCACGAATTTTACAAGCTTGCCCCGTAATTTCACCGATTATTCAAAATGAGAAGAGGAATAGTTTTATTTGACCGGTTCACTAAACGATAGAGACTCTCAAGGACTTTTTAGTGTAAAATTGCTTTCAGCTTCTATAAAAATACGAAGGAGCTTCGGGGGATAGGAATGGGAGTAAGACAGAAGAAACAGTGTTTTTCTGTTTCTTCGTAGTCTTACCCCCGCAAGGACAAATAGGATTGACCAAACTACTTGATAGTGAAGGTCAATCCATTTGTCTACTGCGTCTACATTGTTTAAGTTAACAATATGAAAATTGCAAGCTTGCTAGGGTTGAGACCTAAGGCTAAACCCGGTGTAGTAGTTATCATAACTATTACGACCCAAAGGTTCTATAGTATTTTAATAGTGCACTTAATAAATCAGTTTTGAACTTTCTTAAATTTCAATTCGTAGTAAATATTATAGATTTTGCTAGAATCAGGCTTTTCAAAAGTAATTGTCAAGACATCACCGTCTAATGAGTAGTGATAAGTTGTTTCTAAATACGCTTGTGATGCTTCTGAAAAAATGACGAAATCTGCAATAGCCATTGGATTTGGGAAAGTGATGGTTTTATTATTTGTATCCACCTTTCCGTTTGGTACCACAGTATGGACACTGTAATTTGCCTCATCAATTTCAATTTTAGAATTCAAACTGACTGATAAATCTGTTTTAAGTCGATTAAAGTAGAAGTTGATGTATTTTTCTCTTGAATCTTTATTTTCTGTCTTAGTGGTTTGATAATAATAGTTGTAATCGGCATTATAGGCGTCTGTTAGATGAACCAAAACGTCATAAGTAGCGCTATTCCCAGAAATCGTTAAGGTTGGTTTTAAATCCTTTAACGCATTCACGTAAATTAATTGGAAAGCTTTTTTATTTTTTTTATTCACACGATAGAAGAGCCCCCGTAATAAGGCTTCTCTAGTATTCATCAGTTCCCATTTTCCGTCTAAAGAAACTGTCTGTTTAGAAGTTGGTTCTGTCGTATTGTTTTCTGAACCAGAGACACGTTCGAATTTTAATTCAACATGAGCCGGTAGCTGTGTTTCTTTTTCGGTTCCGTCCATAGAGATAATTAGTAGATTATCTTTTAAATCGTATTTATATGTGACTGGATCATATGCCTCCGTAAATGTCACCGGGAAGTACATAATGAAGTTTAAAGGTTCTTCGAAGTTCAGGGTTTTATCTTTAGAATTGACGGTCCCTGGAGCGTAGAAAGTAAAGGCACCCGTTGCTGTATCAGTTGTGACTTTGTTTGTCTTGTAAGGGTCTGCTAATTCTTTAATTTTTGGAAATAGTTTTTCCTTAAAAGCTTCAAGTGATATATCTTGTTTAGAGATTTTATAATAGTCCTCTGCAAAACGATTTAAGTCAGTAGAGTAGCTAACTTCCACATTTTCGCCATTAACCTTCAAGCGCATGTCTAAGTCGTCAAAAGTCGTTAATAACTTTCCAAATGTATCAACATTCAATTTGTATATAGAATAAACAGACTGCATTGAATTATGAATGTCTGTTAATTTCCATTCGCCCTCAATATCTGTTGTTATTTTCGTTTCTTCTGTTTTAGCAGCTGCCGAACTATCGGAGTTATTTGAGCCTTGAGAGCACCCTGCAATAACGAATACTGAAAAGATTGATAGCAGAGCGAACAAGTATTTCTTGCCAAGTCTACCCATTGTGAACCTCCTAAAAAGAGTCTTGTATATGCCTTTATCATACGTTTATTGCTATAAGTTTGCAACGGTTTTCATGAAAATTACAACCTTGCTTCGTCATTTCACTGATTATTTAAAATGAGAAGAGGGAATAGTTTTATTTGACCGGTTCACTAAACGGTAGAGAATCTCAAGGACTTTTTAGTGTAAAATTGCTTTCAGCTTCTATGAAAATACGAAGGAGCTTCGGGGTATAGTCGTGATAACCGCGACAAACAAGCAATGTGAATTAGAGCGGGTTAAAGTTTTCAACTTTTACCTGCTCTTTGAAGCTTGCTAGGGTTGAGACCTAAGGCTCAACCCGGTGTAGCAGTTATCATGACTATACCGAACCGAAGGTTCTAGAGTATTTTAATAGAGCAGGAGATATATATTTTTTTGCACACAAAAACCCTTTGAGAAAATCTCAAAGGGCAGTGAATTATTTTTGCACTTTCTTAAATTTCATCGGATAAACCAAACGAATTCCATTTTCTTTAAAGACCTTTTCAGCGTACATCGTAAGAATATCGCCGTTGACCTCATAGTGATACGTAATTGGGACTTCTTTTGAAGAAATATAAAGTGGAAGAATACCAAATAGATTTGGAACATCCGGGAAGACAATCGTTTTTGCGTTTGTGTCTAAAACGCCACCTTCTTGTTTTCCTTTGAAGATATAAGTTTCATCATTGTAAGTACCAGATAAGTCTTCCGATTTTTTAATATTCTTTTGAGCATTTGCAGCAAGTACTCTAGCAGCTTCTGCCTTGTCCTTAGCGATATCTTTATGTGCTTCAGCAAAGAACTCGAAATATTTATTCATATCCACAGTATAGGTATAAGTCACCTTTGTTCCTTCGATGGTTAACGTAGGAGAGACATCTTCGAAAGCCTCTGTTACTTTCAATCGGGTATATGCGTCCTTGTAAGTATATAAAAATGTACGTTCTATTGTATCTCTAAAGTCGATTGCTTGCCATTCACCTTCAAGGGCGACTGGAGCAGGGGCTTCTGTTGTTGTTTCAGCAGTCGTTTGTTCTGGCTTTTGTTCAGCACATCCTGCAACGAATAGAAGAGTAAGAAGCGACATTGTCCATAGCGAAATTTTTTTCATCATTTTCATCATTCATCACTCCTTCTATTTGTTCTCTTCTGTGTAGTTGAAACGAAGACGCATCACAAGTTTCAAACCTTTATCGTTTTTGCCCTCAACAGAAAGGGTCATTTGTTTTCCCTCCACTGTATAGTTATACGTCATAGCCTCCAGTGGGTTGGAAGTAGGTCCTAAGATGATTCTGCTTAGGAATGTTGGAGTTTCTGGGAAAGTAATCGTGTGATTGTCCAGATCAATAGTTCCTGTTAGCGTATAGTCATATGCGTAGTTTGCTTCGTCGACTGTGATTTTGGTATGTTGAAGAGTCGCTACATAGGCTTTTAAATCTTCTGTTTTCTTTTGGACATATGTTTTGAAATCAGGTGTCGTAAGGTTTTGTCCTTTATATTGATCTTCGTAAATTCTGAGATAGTCAAAACGATACTTCAATTCAACCGTCTTGTCTTTAATCGTCATCGTCATATTGACATTATCTAAGTCATCCAACATAAGTGCTGCTGCGCGGGATTCCACATTAGTAGCAAGGAATACCTTTTGCAACGTCAATTGTTGTTCTGTCCATTGCCAAGTGCCTTGTTGGTCTTTTGTTAAATCTTGTGGAGTTTTAGGTGCTTGCTGTGTGGATGCCTGACAACCTGCAATGAGGAGTAAAGCGGCAAAGGCCAAGAATCCTAAAATCATCTTCTTAATCTTATAAAACATAAACGTGCCTCCTAAAGTTGGTTGTCTTCATTTTATCATTAAATGGAATAGTTATAAAGTGAAATTTTGAGCGTAATCTCATATGAATGATGGGCATCATGAAACAGCCTTTTGAAAATCTTGAAGGTACCTTTTAATTTCACTGATGTTTCAAAATGTAAAACGTAAAAATATTATTCAGATGATTCTCTTACCGTTTGAGCTTTTAAAGGTCTTTTATGTGCAAAAAAATCCCTTTGAGAAAATCTCAAGGGGCGGTGAGCTATTTAATTAGTTTTAGGATCTGAAACTTTCTTGAATTTCATTGGATAAACGAGATGTGCTCCTGTTTCTTCGAATGTTTTTTCAGCGTAAATTGTAAGGATGTCACCATTCAATTCGTAGTGATAAGTAATTGGTACGTCTGTAGAATTAATATAAAGAGGTAGAACTCCAAAGATGTTTGGGACTTCAGGGAATACGATCGTTTTTGCATTCTCGTTTAAAACTCCATCTTTTAACGTTGCAGTTAACACTTTTGTATCGTTATCAAACGTTCCAGTTTGATGTTTAAAACTTCCAAATTTCTTTTCTCTTACGCCTAGAAGGATGGCAGTAGCTTCTTCTTTTGTAGGATATTCATCTTTATTCTGTTCAGCATAAAAATCAATATACTTATTCATATCAGCACTATAAGAATAAGTTACATCTGTTCCTGTGATTTTTAGAGTCGGAACGATATCTTGGAAGGCTTCAGTAACCTTTAATCGACTATTAGCATCACCATAATAAATTAAGAAAGTACGTTCCACTGTATCTCTAAAATCTACAGCTTTCCAGTCCCCTTCGAGTGAGACTGGGGTCGGTGCTACTGTGGTAGTTTCTGCAACTGTTGTAGTCTCAGCGGTTGTTTGTTGTTTCTGTTGCTGTTGTTTCTGTTGCCCACATCCTGATACCAATAGAAGAGCAAGAAGGGAAAACATCCATAGGGAACTTTTTTTCATATTGTTCATGATTGATCACTCCTTCTAATGATTGTCTTCTACGTAATTGAAACGAAGACGTATTACTCTAAAATGACTTTGTTCATCTTTACCTTCAGCATAAAGTGTTAGTTGGTTACCTTCAACGGTGTAAGTATAAGTAATTGGTACAAGTGAATTATACGTGGTTCCCATAACAATTCTACTTAAAAATGTAGGTGTTTCAGGGAACGTAATAGTATGTTTCTGTGTATCGATTTCTCCAGTTAGAGAGTAATCATAGGCATAATTAGGTTCGTCAAGAGTAATCTTTGTATGTTTCAAATTTGGAATATAATTCTTAAATTCAGCAGTTTTATTTTTTAAATACGATTCATAATTCGCTTTGTTCTCTCCTGTTGCAAATGCTTGATCCTCATACAGTTTCTCTGTAATCAAAATGGTACTTCAATTCAACGGTTTTATCTTTAATGGTCATCGTCATCTTAACCTTATCGAAGTCATCAAGCATTAGTACAGCGGCAAGTTTTTTGATATTAGAAGCTAGGAATACTTTTTGAATGGTCATTTGTTGGTCAGTCCATTTCCAAGTTCCTTGTTGATCCTTTGTAAGATCTTGTGGTGCTTTTATTGTTTGAGGAGATTTATCTGTTTGAGAAGACTTATTTGTTTTAGAAGACTGCGATGGAGAAGACTGACATCCCGCAATAAGGAGCACTGCAAAGAATGCCAAGAAACCGAAAAGGATCTTCTTTGTTTTAGTAAACATAAATTTACCTCCTAAACGTTGTTGCTTTAATTTTATCATTAAAGGAAATAATTATAAAGTGAAATGGTGAGCGATAGATGAAGAAGGGACAGTATAAATAAAAATAAGGTTGGCAAGGATTGCCAACCTTATGTAGATTTTACTCAACTTTATAAAAGAATTCTCTTGGATCACCACTTGAACCTTGTCCTGCCCAAATACGATTGACAGTTTGGTCTGATGGATCTTCTTTTGGAACCATTGTAAATTTAGTTCCAACAGGTAGGAAGATGATCGAATAGCCACTGCTACTCGTGTTAACGCCAACGGTTAAGTATCCACGTTCCATTCGTGGTTTCCCCATTTTTTCAATGGTACTCACAAGACCGTTTTTATCGAAGGTTAAGGTTTGACCTTTTCCGTTTTTCCAGATTCCAGCAATACTTGAAAAATCACCGTTTTGAATGGCGTCAAGATCCATAGAAGCGGATGTTGATTTGGAAGAAGCAGTGTTTTTCGTTAAAGTATTCCATGTTAAGTTTTGTAAATTGAATTCTTTCGGGTATTTCTTCACATCTTCTAGATTTTTTGTTTTGGAAACTTCTTCAAGCTCTTTCCCTTCTTTATTTAATTTAAATAAAATAAATTCTTGATTAATCGGAGTGCTCAATAATAGTGAACGGTCTTCTCGAAGGGTGAGAGTTGTGCGTTCATTTCCAATACCTTCCATTTGATTTGAAACATTGGTTAGTTTTGTAAGCGACCCACCAGTGTTCGAATAAATATCTAGTAGAGTGTATCCATTGCGGCTGTCTTTTAGTGCAATCAGAAGTTCATCAGTTCCGTCTTGATTCAAATCGGAAAAGGCATATGAAATTCCTTTAAACTTTGGTTCAACGTCGCCTTTAGGAACTGCTTGGAGTGCGGAACGATTGATTGTCGTCCCATCTGGTTCTCCGCCTGCTAGGACTTTTGCGTAAGCTTGAAGAACTTCATCAAAAGAGTGCAACGTTAAGCTGGATTCCTTAGGAGCAGTGGTTGTCGGCGAAGGAGTCGTTGATTCTAGGGTAGTCGTTTCTGAAGTTGTTGTTTCTTTACTAGTATCTGTAGTCGTTTGGCATGCGCCTAAACGAAAGAACAAGATAATAGAGTGAAAATGAGTTTTCTATTTTTCATAATCGTTCTCCTTAATGAAAGAATAAATCTGTTTTCATTATACAGAAGAAGAGAGTAGAAGTCTAAAAAAATTTAGGAAGAAGATAGGCAAACGAAGCAAAACACACAAAAAGCTCCTTGGAAAAATCCAAAGGAGCTTTCATTTTTATGGAAGAAACGATTGAGTTTAACGTCCAAACCAAACGCTCATATCCACTAGACCTAATCCTTTTACATACTCTTTATCAGTGTATTGCCATCCCCAGCTTGGTTGGCTGTATGGAAGTTGGTATCTAAGTTGTGGAGTATAAGCCGCCACCCAGTCGACATATTTTAAGATATCCGGATGATTCAAGCGATTTTGTAAGAGATATTGATAACTGTAAATACGTACGTTCGTGTAGCCAGCTTTTGCCATCGTATTTTGATAAGCTTTCCAGATTTTCACCCATGTAGCGGTATCTGTTGGGGCCACTTTAGAACCATTTTCATAACGCCAATCTTCAATATCGTAATAGATTGGGTAGGTTGGTTTGATATTGTATCTTTTGATGAGTTCTAATGTGAGATTAGCATCTTTGACACCATCTTCGTCGTTAGAAGCGTATGTGTAAAGGTAAATGCCGTATGGAACGCCTAGGCGGTTTAGTTCACGAATATTATTGGCGAGATGTTTATCTTCAGCACCTGTATATCCGATACGAACAATCACCGCATCGATGCCATTTTCTTTGATGATGCTTTCCCAGTTGGAGATGTGGCCTTGGTGTTCACTCACGTCCATGACTTTCTTTGTATGCTCGTCCCCAAGACGTTGAGAGGCACCATTATAGAAATAACGTTTGCCATTCTTTTCGACCCAGCCGATGTCGACTGCTTTTTTTACTGAGGACATTTCCGTTATCGTCAAAGACATATTCATAATGATCGATGATATGTTTTTCCTGTTGCCATTTTACCATTATCGAAGACGTAGTACTTGCCATCAATCCATTGTTGACGGGCTACTTTTCCCATTAGAGAGGAAGTAGTACCAGTACTGGCCAACTTTCACCCATTTATTTTTTTGCATAGCGACCATCTGATTCAAGATAGTAGGAAGAACCGTATTTTTGGTCGTAAATCATTTGGTTTTTTTCGCAATTTTTTTCCATCTGATTTGAGATAGTAATCGCCAACCCATTCTCTTTTGAGCCATTTGGCCGTCGCTTTTGAAGAAGTACCATTCTTGATTTAACTCAAGCCATTTATTACGGACATATAGACCGCCTTCTTGAATGTAGAACCAATTATTATAGCCTTTATCGAAAATCCATTCTTTATCAGCCATTGTACCGTCGTCTTTGACGTAGTAAGAACCGACCCATTTATTCTTGTCCATTTCTCCCGCTTTTTGGAAGTGATACCATTTCCCATTTAGTTGCATCCACTTATCAGAGGCGTATTTTCCGGTTTCCTCGAGATAGTAGGTCGCTTTATAGTTGGAGTCGTAAATGAACTCGGACTTAGCCATATAACCGCCTGACTTCAAGTAGAAGGCATCTTTCCATTCATTACGGGCATAAGTACCACCAGGTTTGATATAGAACCAGCTATTGTAGGTTGTATCAAATACCCATTCATCATCGGCCATTTCACCGCTAGCTTTATGATAGTAGTTCCAGTTAAATTCATTGGCGTACATGGTGCCATCTTGATGGAACATATACCATTTTCCATTGATTTGTTTCCAAGCGTTTTGAACGGCTTTTCCGTCTTCTTGGGCGTAGTACCATTTTTGATTGAACGTCACCCAACGATTTGTAACGAGTGCGCCATTATCGCCCATCAGGTAGCCATTTACAAGAGTATTCTTCTGCATTCTACCTGCACGGTCGAAGTAGTACCATTTGCCATCGAATTGTTTCCAAGCATCTTTGAGATATTTTCCAGATTCAGTAACGTAGTAGCGTTCTCCTTGAATTGTCATCCATTGATTCGTTCCCATGACCCCTTCGTGATCAAAGGCGTACCCATCAAAGGTTGTATTTTTAAGCATTTTTCCTTCTTCATCGAAGTAATACCATTTTTGGTCAACCTGCTTCCATTGTCGGGTGATGGGCACCTTATTGATATGGTAATAAGTAACGCCATCTCTTGTTACAAAGCCCGTATAAGTGGACTTTTCAACTTCTTTCGATTGTGTTTCTTCATTAGATACTTCACGTTTTCTACGAGTACGAACCTGTTCGGTAGTCGTGGTTGTTGTTGTCTCTTCTTGTGTAGTAGGGGCGACAGTAGTTACTTCGCTTGTCGTCACTTCTGATGGTTTCTCGTCTGTGGTTGTTTGTGCGAAGACTGCTTGCGTTGATAGCATCATCATTGCACTAGTAATAAACGTCAGTCTTGTATATTTTTTCATTTTTTCCTCCCTTTTTTCATGTGATACCATTTCAATATAACAAATGAGAGTGGAAGGTTCAAATAAACCTAAGCGCTTCCTTGCAATCTTAATAATTAGTTTTTTATCGTTTGTAAAAAGGGAAGTGGAAAACAAAAAGCCTCACCCAATGGATGAGACTTTTGATGAAATTGATACATTATTTAGCAGTTTTGTAGAAGTTTTGAATGCCGCTGACAATTCCAGCAACAAGCTTATCTTGATAAGCACTATCACTGATTTTCTTGCTTTCAGGGCCATCTATATAGCCAAGTTCTAATAACACAGCGGGTTTTGCAGTTTCACGAAGCACAGCAAAACTTGCACCACGGATGCCACGGTCATTAGCCCCTGATTTCAATAATCGAAGCGTGGAGATTCTCTGCCAGACGTTTACTTTCACTAATACGAAGGGGATTATCATGAGCTTCCTTATTAATACGAGGTGGAAGATCTTCATCGGCTTCATAAATATAGGTTTCAACACCGCTGCGACTTTGTCCACGAACACTAGAAGCGTTGAAGTGGATACTAATAAAGAAGTCCGCGTTGGTTTTATTCGCCATTTGAGAACGTTCTGTTACGAAGTCGACAAATTCATCTTTATCCCTAGAAGTGAGAACTGTATACCCAAGTCTTTCTAACTCGCTTCGTAGTTTACGATAGATTTGCAGATTCAAGTCTTTTTCACGAAGTCCATTATAGACTGCGCCAGGATCTTTCCCGCCATGCCCTGGATCAAGGAAGATAACATTTTTGTATTGTCCGTAATTCACGGCTTCAGGAACTTCAGCGACCCAAAGTCCATCAGCTTGGAAAACATGCTTTTTACCATCGATAGTGAAGAGGTTACGCACATAAGAGCCACCTTCTTGTAAGTAGAACCATCCGCCATAAGAGCCGTCGTAAATCCATTCTTTCTCGGCCATCGAACCGTCTTCTTTTACATAGTAAGCGCCGACCCATTTATTTTTGTCCATTTCACCAGCTTTTTGGAAATGATACCATTTGTTTTGAAGGTGAAGCCAACGATTGCTAGCGTATTTACCACTGTCTTCAAGGTAATAAGTTGCTTTGTAGGAAGGATCATAAATGAATTCAGATTTTGCCATGTATCCACCTGATTTTAAGTAGTAGGCATCTTTCCATTCATTTCGAGCGTAAATACCTCCTGGTTTGATATAGAACCAGCTGTTGTAATATGAATCGAAAATCCATTCATTATCTGCCATTTCACCACTAGCCTTGTGATAATAATTCCAGTTGAATTCATTCGCATACATCGTGCCATCTGAATGGAACATATACCATTTTCCATCGATTTGCTTCCAAGCGTTGCGAACGGCTTTACCTCCGGAAGTGGTGTAGTACCATTTTTGTTGGAGGTAAACCCAGCCATCATTCGCGAGCATTCCTTCATTGTCCACCAAATATCCGTCTGGTGTGAGGCCGTTTCTGACCATTTTTCCATCCGCACCAAAGTAGAAGTAGCGATTTTCCGCCCATTTCCAAGTAGAAGTAACTGGTTTGTCGTTCACATGATAGTAAATGTTGCCATCAGCTCTCAAAATACCCGTATAAGGTGGACGTTCCCCTGGCTTGTAATAATAAATATCATTTTTAGCATCGGTTGGAAGGGAGACGGGAGCCTCCGTAGTCTTCTCTGTCGTCTTTTCTTCTTGCTGAGTTGTTGGAAGCTGCGTTGTTTCTTCACTCGTTGTTGGAAGAGTCGTCGTTGTATCTGTGACGGTTTCTGCTAACACCAACTGAGGAAGAAAGAGGGAAAGAGCAGCAGTTAAAAAAGTGAGTTTTGTTGCTTTTTTCATAGGTTCCTCCTGAATCTTTTTTTTACGTCATCAGTGTATCAAAAAGGGGGAAGGGGTGCAATGTTTTAACGCTTTATTCATACAAAGTTCAAAAGTAGATTTAGTTGAACAAATAAACAAAAAACCAACTACCGGAGTAGTTGGTTTGAAATTGGTTGATTATTCTCTCATTGAGCCATCTGCAGTAACATAGTAAGAGCCAATCCATTTGTTTGTATCTAATTCTCCACCACGACGGAAGTGATACCATTTGCCATTAATTTTTCCCATTTATCTGTAATGTAGAAGCCATTGCCGTCAAAGTAGTACCAGCTAGAATAGTTCTTGTCGTATACCCATTCGTTTACAGCCATTGATCCGCTGCCTTTGACGTAGTAAGAACCGACCCATTGATTTGTATCTAGTTCTCCGCCACGACGGAAGTGATACCATAAACCATTGATTTTTTCCCATTTATCACTAACGTAATGACCATTGTCTGCTAAATAGTACCAGCTAGAGTAGTTCTTGTCATAAATCCATTCGCTCTTGGCCATTTCGCCATTCTCTTTAAGATAGTAGGCCCCTTGCCAAGTGTTACGAACCATCTTTCCATTATGATCGGCATAATACCATTTGCTATCCTTTTCAACCCAGGCATTTTTACGGATGATGCCGTTATCCCCAACAAGATATCCATAGGCTTCAGGATTTGGTTCTAAATGTCCTTTAGCATTGATGTACAAATATTCGCCTTCCTTAACGGTTTCGACTAATTTGTCATAAACCATTCTTCCATTTTCGTCTGCATAAAAAGTATTTTCGCCAATTTTAACAGTGTCTTTTTGTGCCATGACTCCTGTATCTTGGAGAAGATAACCGTCAACGATTGCACTTTTTTGCATGATGCCTTCTTCGTTGAAATAGTACCATTTTTCTTCAATTTTTCTCCATTGAGAAGTAATTGGAACATTATTCACGTGATAATACGTCACGCCATCTCTAGAAGTAAAACCAGTAAAAGGCTTTTCTTTTGGTTGATATTCTTCCACGACTTCATTCTCGTGGTTGTCTGCTTCGTTTTCTACAGGAGCTACCGTTGTGGCTTCTGTCGTTTCAGCAGGTGCATTTTCTGCGTAGACCGCTTGAGCAGATAAAAGAAACATTGCTGCAGTCATAAAAGTTAGTTTTTTAATTTTATTCATATTTTCCTCCCTGTTTTTCAAAAATGAACGTTCTTACTATATCAAAAATTCGTTTGAAGTTCAAACTATATTAACAAATTTCACGAAAAATTTACTTTTTCCTTCAGCAATAATCGTTCTTTTTTATGCTATAATCGGATTTATGAAAAATAGAGACATTACAAAACAACCAAAACAAAAAATTCTAAAAGGAACATTAATGACGCTCTTTGCGGGGATTGCCTGGGGGATGAGTGGAGCGAGTGGTCAGTACTTGATGGCGCACGGGATGGGTGTGCTTGCTTTGACAGATTTACGACTGATTATCTCTGGAACACTACTTCTTCTAATGAGTTCTCTCTTCAACCGCGAGCAGCTAAGCGCGTTCTTTAAGGAGAAGAGCAATTACATCAAAATTGTTATTTTTGCCTTTGTAGGATTATTCTTAAATCAATTTTCGTATTTACAAGCGATCGCCTTGAGTAATGCTGGAACGGCAACGGTCTTGCAATATCTCTGTCCGGTTATTATTCTTGTGTACATTTGCTTGAAAAATCGTACGGTACCGACCGCGTCCGAAGTGACTTCTATTGTTCTTGCCATGGCGGGAACCTTCTTGATTGCGACACATGGTCAGTGGAATCAACTTAGCGTCACACCACTAGGGCTATTCTGGGGTATCTTTAGTGCGTTCACCTATGCTATCTATATTATGCTTCCGATTAAACTCATTCAAACCTATGGAAGTCTAACGGTGATTGGAGTAGGGATGGTGATTGCAGGAGTCATTCTTTTCCCAATGAGTGGACTCACGACCCTTCAATTGGAATATAGTGTTGATATTCTGGCTGCGTTAACAGGAATTATCCTTATCGGAACGGTCATCTCTTATACGATGTTCCTAAAAGGGACGAGCTACATCGGTCCGGTGAAAAGTAGTTTGATTGCTGCGGTTGAACCCATTTCTGCCGTCTTCTTTGCCTTTCTCATTATGAACGAGCATTTTTATGCCATTGATTTTGTCGGAATGGCGATGATACTCGGAGCAGTGGTCTTGATTTCAGTACGAGACCTTCTCAAAGAACGCAGGAAAGTGGAACAAGGCATTATTGAATAAGAAAGAATCAAACCGCAATTGGAGCAAATCCAGTTGCGGTTTTTGAATAAAAATTTTTTTCTAATCATGATGATTTCGAATTTATTTCTGGTATAATAATTGAAACTAGGAAAGGAAGTGAGCGAATGAATACGGCAGTGTTAAATTATTATTTCGAGAAATCGGGATTATCGAAAAAATTTATGGAACAAAAAGTCAGTAAACGATTCGGTCAGTTTTTAACGGGAGAGAGAACACCTTCCTTTAACCAATTATCAGAGATGGCGAAACATTTTCGGATTCCTTTAGGAGTGTTACTTAGCGATGAAATCATTCCTGAGAAGAAAATTGAGCTTCCTTTTAGAACGGTTAACTCAGAATTTATTGGAGAACCTTCTAGGGAATTAAGAGACACGATTGAAGAAATGAAGTCAAAGCAAGCATTTCTAAAAGAAGAACGTCTACCGGAACTTGATTTCATTGGAAGATTTTCGATGAATGATGATTCGATGGTTGTAGCCCAAGCTGTGAGGGAGATATTAGGCTTAAGCAAAAACTATTTCGAGAAAGTCAAAAAAGAAGATGTGTTTAAGTTCTTGCGTGGGAAAATCAGTCGTGTTGGTGTCTTTGTTTTTACAAATGGGAAATTTCAAGACAATACCCATAGATTACTGGATCCAAAAGAGTTCCGTGGCTTTGTATTGTCGGATAAGGAAGCGCCAATTATTTTTATTAATCAAGCAGATACAAAAAATGCGCTGGTCTTTACGCTAGTCCATGAATTTGTGCATTTACTCTTGGGTGAAGAGGAAATCCTTGGTCAAACTCCACTTGAATCGGAGTATGATGAAGTAGAGGCTTTTGTCAACAAGGTAACAGCAGAAGTGCTTGTACCTACCGACTTATTGAAGTTGAGTTATACGGAGCATCTTTCAATTGACGCATTAGAATCGATTTTTAGAGTAAGTCGCTTTGTGATTGCAAGGCGATTGTTTGATTTAGGATTTATATCCAAGTCGGACTATCAACAGCACGTGCGTGAGTGGGAGCTCGCATGGAAGAATCGAACGAAGGATAAAGGCAGTGGCGGGAATTATCATAAAAACACGCTCTATCGTATAGACAGAAATTTCTTCCAGTATATAGAGAATGCCATTCAATCCGATCGCATTACGTATACTGAAGCTTTTCGTTTATTAGGAGTAGGATATAAAGGTTATCAAATATTAAGGGAGAGATAATAGGGTATGTATCTACTAGACACGAATATTTATATTGCATTTTATGAACGGTATTATCCACAACGGAACTTTCCAAGTTTTTGGGAGAGATTAGTTCAAACTTTTCAACAAGAAGTGGTAGTTCCAAGAGTTGTGATGGAAGAGACTGAAAAAAGCGATTGGTTAAACACTTATATGACCGAGACTTGTGGATTGAATCCAATTGACCATCGAAAATACTGGATGCAGTGGGCTGAAGTTTTGAATAACGTACGCAATAATCCAGCTTATAGAATTGAGGCAGTAGATTCTTACAATGGATGGTCTAAAGAAACGGTGGCAGATGCGTGGTTATTAGCGATTGCTAAAGAAGAAAAATATATTCTCGTAACTGAAGAGACAAGGAATGTGAATCTGTACAAGGGTGGACCGGTAAGAAGTGCAAAAATTCCTGATGTCGCAGAGGATATTGGTGTAGAGTGTATTGACCGCTTGGAATTCTTCAAGCGAATTGAGTTAAGTATTTAATAGTGAGATTCAAAGACTTGTCGATTTCGACAGGTCTTTTTGTTTAGAAAATAGGATAAAAAACTTTAAAACTGAGACCGTTCTCATGAAACTTTCATCTTTTTCAAAAAAATGGTTTGTGCTATACTATGTACCATCAATTAACAGATGGAGGTCCTTAATTTGTCTTATTCACTCGAAATTTTGCCAAGTTTATTACACGGAGCAGTGACGACATTAGAAGTGTTCGCACTCGTGCTTATCTTCTCGATTCCGCTGGGCATTCTCATTGCCTTTGCGATGCAACTCAAATGGAAATCTCTCAACGGACTCATTCATATTTACATCTGGGTGATGCGCGGGACGCCTCTGTTACTTCAACTCATCTTTATTTATTACGTCTTGCCAAGTGTCGGCATTCGTCTAGACCGACTCCCGGCAGCGCTCATTGCTTTCACGCTCAACTATGCGGCGTACTTTGCAGAGATTTTCCGTGGGGGGGATCGATACGATTCCAAAAGGGCAGTATGAAGCGGCGAAGGTGTTGAAATTCACGCCAGGAGCGACGATTCGCTACATCGTTCTTCCACAGGTGACGAAGATTGTCTTGCCAAGTGTCTTCAATGAAATCATGAGCCTTGTCAAAGATACGTCCCTTGTATACGCGCTTGGGATCTCAGACCTTATTCTGGCCAGCCGTACCGCAGCTAACCGCGATGCCAGCCTTGTTCCGATGTTTAGCAGGGGCGATTTATCTGATTGTTATCGGGATTGTGACGCTTGTGGCCAAACGCATTGAAAAGAAATTTAGTTATTATAAATAGGAGGACAAGCAGATGTTAGAATTACGCAATATCAGTAAACGTTTCGGTGATAAACAAATCTTGTCCGATTTTAACTTAACCATTCATGAAGGGAAAATATTGGCTATCGTTGGACCTTCCGGAGGCGGGAAAACAACCTTACTCCGTATGTTAGCAGGGCTAGAAACCATCGACTCTGGGGAAGTGTTCTATAACGGCGAACCGCTCGCACTTGATGAACTTACAAAGCGCCAACTCCTTGGATTCGTGTTCCAAGACTTCCAATTATTCCCACATTTATCGGTATTAGAAAACTTAACGATTTCACCGGTGAAGATGAACGGCATATCTCAAGAAGAAGCCAACACGAAGGCACGCGCACTATTAGAACGCCTCGGCCTAGCTGGACACGAGGACGCGTTCCCATATTCGCTCTCTGGTGGACAAAAACAACGGGTCGCCTTGGCACGTGCGATGATGATTGACCCTGAAATCATCGGATATGACGAACCAACGTCAGCGCTCGATCCAGCTCTTCGCCTAGAAGTAGAAAGTTAATCCTCCAAAACAAAGAACTCGGAATGACGCAAATCGTCGTCACCCACGATTTAACCTTTGCCGAAAACATCGCGGACGAACTCTTGACGTTCGAACCGAAATAGGAGGCCGCTATGAAGAAACGAAAAGGAATCCTAGGGCTTTTGGCGCTTGTTGGGGTGGCGGTAATGAGCCTGGCGGGATGCACGCAACAGGCAAGCAATCCAAAAGTCGATAACTGGGATAAATACCAACAACAAAAGAGTATCACGGTCGGCTTCGATAATACCTTTGTTCCGATGGGCTTTGAGGAGAAGAATGGCAACTATGCCGGCTTTGATATCGAACTCGCCCAGTACGTGTCGAAGAAACTCGGCATCACGGTTCACTTCCAACCGATTGACTGGGACATGAAGGAAACGGAACTACAAAATGGCACGATTGACGCGATTTGGAATGGGTATTCTGCGACAGACGAACGCCGCGAGAAAGTCGCCTTCACGATTCCCTATATGCAAAATACGCAAATCTTAGTCGTGAAGAAAACGAGTGGCATTCACTCGGTAGAAGATATAACAGGGAAAGTCCTTGGAGCACAAAACGGATCTTCTGGGATGTTGGATTTTGAAGAACATCCAGAAGTGTTGAAGAACCGTGTCAAAGGCGGGGACGCTGACCAATATCAAAGCGTGAACGAGGCTATTATCGACTTGAAGAATGACCGTATCGACGCCTTACTCATCGACCGTGTATACGCGGACTACTACCTCACAACAGAAGGCATCGCCGACGAGTACGATACCATTCCTTCAGGATTCGAGAGTGAGTCTTTTGCGGTAGGGGTACGGCCCGCCGATAAGAAGCTACTCGAAGCGCTGAACCAAGCTTTCAAGGAACTTTATCAAGAGGGCATCTTCCAACAAATCAGCCAGAAGTGGTTTGGTGAGGATGTCGCAACGCCTGAAGTCAAAGGGCAAGAATAACCAAATAACAAGAAACCATCGCTGGACGGAAGGTGCGCCTTCTGGAAGGCGATTTTTTTGTGCTGTAAAATCTAAGGGAATTAGGATAAAAACTCAAAATGGTAGAAATAAGATTGATAAAGCGCTCACAAAAAGGTACACTGGAGGTGTAGAAAAATTCAAAGAAGGGAGAGGAAATCATGGAAAAATTAGAAGGAAAAGTAGCACTCATCACTGGAGCAGCCCTTGGACTAGGGAAGGGAATCGCAACGGTCTATGCCAAATACGGCGCGAAGATGTGCCTGGTCGACTTATTACCAGAAGTCGAAGAAACGGCGAAAGAATTAAGAGAAACATACGGCGCCCAAATCGTGACTTATGTCGGAGATGTCTCAAACAAAGAACATATGAAAGAAGCAGCCAAGAAGGCAAAAGACGCCTTCGGGGAAGTCAATGTGGCTTGTTGTAACGCGGGAGTTTGTCGCTTAGCTCCATTTGAAGAAATGAGTGACGAGATGCGCGACTTCCATATCGATGTGAATATCAAGGGCGTATGGAATAGCTGTCAAGTGGTTATCCCATATATGCTCGAACAAGGCGGTGGTAGCATCGTCATTGCCTCATCCGTCACAGGGGATATCGTAGCCGATGCCGGAGAAGCAGCCTATGCCATGACAAAAGCAGCACTCGTTGGGTTGACAAAATGCTTGGCGGTAGAATACGCAGATCGTCATATCCGAGTGAACTGCTCACAACTTGGATATGCACGTACACCAATGGTTGAAAAGATGGCCATTGAATCGAACCCAGATAACCCAGAAAGTGCCATCCAAGACATCGCAGTAGGCGTTCCAATGAAACGCTTGGCAGACCCACTCGAAGTCGGCGAACTCTTCGCCTTCCTTGGAAGCGACGAAGCCAGCTACCTCACAGGAAGCCAAATCGTCATCGACGGCGGCAGCACCTTACCAGAAACCATGAGCATGGGGACGAATTAAAATAACAATATTACACTAAGTAAAAACAGTTGAAGTAACTTACTTCAACTGTTTTTTAGTTTAATGTGAGGATAGTGTTTAAGTGTAAGAATAATGTGAGAGCTTTTTCACTCTTTGATATCTTTCTTAAATATTTCTTTTTGGATAAATTTCTTTGATAAGAATTCGATTTTCAACTTTTAATTTAGTAAGAAGATTTCTACCGTGATCCTTATTTGAAAAAAAGTTTGTCCATATTTTTTTCGATTAGATTGACAACCTTATTTAGTGTTTCTTTATGCAGTTCCATTTTTTTCTATTTTTCATCATATGCATCCCAAAAAGAAAATCAATCGCGTATTCCCATGATATAAGTCAATAGAATCAAAAAAATTGATTGAAAATACGGATAATCAGCTTCACCAAGGCCGTGTCCATAAAAGAGTATGTTTTTTTATATCTTTAGAAAGCCGAATATTAGAAAGAAGGCTGTTCTCTAATATTCGATACGATTTCGAAAAAAATGAATTGGTGGATTTGTAAAATGAGAGATTAAACTATCATAATTAATTCCAAATATTATGTTCTTAGCCTCTAAACCACCATGAATACAACACCAATTGTATGATTGAACAGGGAGTGTGTAATTAAATGATAGAATATCATTTAAAAAAAGTGAAAACATAGCAATAGGATTAGTAGTCTTATTAGAAAATGTTGCTACTTCTGACGTTGGAGTACTTTTTTATAATAAGATCTAAAGATGTGATTTAATAGCTTAATAGACCGTGAGAAATAGTTATCAATTTCTATCTTCGATATTGTTTGTTCATAGTCTTTATTTCTTTTCCTCATTAATTTGATTAGAAAGGAAAGTACAAAAAAATCTTTTTCGAGATTGTGTAGATGTTCTAGTAAAAAAATTTTGTGCTAATTCAATAGATTGGGGAATTGGAGAAATTTCATTTTTTTGTTATACTAATCCCTTCATATGTTATTTTTTTAGAGATTCAGGATCTAGTGAATCAATGTTTGTATTATCCTGTAATCTTTCTATAAAAAAATTTTTTTATAAAAGTTAAGGTATCATTATGTTTATCTATCTTATGAATAAAATTGTTTTTTTGTACAAGAGTTCTAAATTTTTTTAACTGATTTAAAATTTGTAGTTCAATATCTACCCAGTTATTATGATGTTTGAGAGTACTATTTCTTAATCTATAAAAAAATGTAATACCAAAAAAATTATCCTCGTATTCTTTTTTTCAGAAATTGAGTAAAAAAAGTCTGTGTATTTAGACTTTAATCCACATGCTAAATCAAATCCATTCCCGATGATTAATAATTGTTTAGGTTTTTTTCGTTAAACTCCATATTTCCGCCCCTTTTTTTCATTGCTTTACAAAAAAATAATACCATTTTATTTAATCATTATAAATAGTGTATCCACAAAAAAATGTCTTATAATTCTGTCGAATTTGCTGATGATGCAATAACAGAGTAGAATCAGTTAAACTCTGCTTATTATTAAACTTAATTGGATTAAATATCTATAAGTAGGATCGAAACTTATAAAAGATAGTGTATTCACCAATTATTCATGATTTTTTTATATTGATTTTTTTAAAACTATTTACAGCATTATTTATGTAAGGGTTTTCTTTTGTGTTTTAACTACATTATTTCAATAAGTTAGTATTCACTATTTATTTTTAAATATAGGTATTATATTACTACTCAAAGGTGTGAAATTTTTTAATGGAGGTGAATTTATATTTGTTTTAACTCACATCTTGCTTAAAAACATAAAGGAGAATTGACATGGAAATTTTAATGCAGGTATTTCAATCGATATCAAAGAACTTTTTAACTCAACCCGCTTATTTTATCGGTATGCTGTCTTTTGTCGGTGCAATTCTTTTAAAGAAAAGATGGTATGAAGCATTATCAAGTTTTATCAAAACTGCCATTGGTTTCTTAATCCTAACTGCTGGTTCAGGAGGGTTAGTTCAAACTTTTCGCCCAATCATTGAAAGTATTGGTTTAAATTTGATAGAAGAATTGGTGTAGTAGACACTTATTTTATGCTTGGTCAACTTTACGGTGATACGGGAGTTTATTCAATTCCAGGGGCAGTTATGTGGACAATGACTGCATTTATTGTTTCGTTCCTAGTTAACTTGATTTTGGTTTACTTTAATAAATATACCAAATGTAGAACAGTATACACTACAGGGCATGTACTTCAAGGATATTCAACAATGTGGACTTTCATGATTTATCTTGTTGCTCCAGAAACAAGAAACTTCACGTACACATTCTTAGTTGGTTTATTTATTGGTATTTTTACGTCAATTGCATCTAACTTAACGGTGGAAGCTACTAAGGATCTTACAGATAATGCCGGATTCGCGGTAGCTCACCAACAAATGTTTGGTATTTTAATTACAGATAAGTTTGCTGGGAAAATCGGTCGTAAAGATGAGGATATTGCAAAGATTAAATTGCCAGGTGCTTTGTCAATTTTTAGTGATAACATTGTGTCAATAGCTGTATTACTTACTTTATTCATTGGACCTATTATGTTTATGGTTGGACCAGAAACTTTAGCAAAAGCTGACGCCAGCTTTAAGAATAGTGGTATGGCATTGTGGGCATATGTATTGAAAAGCTGTTTAATGTTCTCAGTATATATGTTTATTCTTCGACAAGGTGTTGCATTATTCGTTTCTGAATTAACGGCTGCTTTTGAAGGAATTAAACAAAAATTCCTTAAGAATTCAATACCAGCGGTTGACTGTGCAGTTACTTTTAACTATGCTCATCCAAATGTGACGATGTTTGGATTTGTATTTGGATTTCTTGGGCAAATTGTAGCAATGGCTCTATTGTTAATCTTTAATTCTCCATTGTTCTTAGTTCCAGGATTCATTCCATTATTCTTTGATAATGCAACGCTTGCTGTATTTGCGAATAACAAAGGTGGTAGAAAGGCAGCAATGCTCATTCCTTTCATCAGTGGATTTATTCAAGTAATGGTATCACTTGTAATGTTACTTTGGATTCACAGTGTTTCCGGATATGAATTAGTGGCTTGGCCTGCAATGGGTGATAATAACTTAATGATTGCACCGTTATTATACTTAACACATCTACTTAACCCATATGTAGTATTAGGATTATTTACAGTGCTTCTCATTTATTCATATTCGACACTATATGAAACATAAAGTGGGTTATTACGATAATATTTAGGAGTGTATGTTATGAAAATATTAGTATGTTGTGGAAACGGTGTTGGAAGTAGTCTGATAATGAAGTTGAAGACTACTGAAGTGTTAAAGAAACATAATTCGAATGCTACGATTGACCATGCAAGTTTAGGGGATGCAGAATCAATTGGACGGAATTATGATGTTATTCTTTGTCCGTTAGTATTTGCTAGTAAATTAGAAAAATTTGCAGATCAAGTAATTATCATCGGTGTAAAAAACGTGTTAAAAGCAGAAGAAATAGAAGCAGCTCTTTTAGAACATCAGATTATCAGTTGAGGTAGGTTAGGTCATGAACTTTGAGGAGTATGAAAACAATCGATTAATGACTCTGCCAAAAAGGATTGATTGGTGGTTAGATGCTAGATTTGGAATGTTTATTCATGTTGGCTTGTATAGTGTTAAAGCTGATCATGAATGGTGTAAAGGGAATCAAAATATTAAACGAGAAGAGTATAATCAACTTGCAGATGGGTTTAATATTACTGAAGAAGCCATTGAATCATGGGTAAAATTAGCCTATAAAACAGGAATGAAATATGTTGTACTTACTACAAGACATCATGAAGGTTTTTCTTTGTGGAAATCTAGTGTAAATGAATTTAATTCAACTAATTACGGAAGTAGAATCGATGTTATAAAGTATTTCGTAAAATATTGTCGTAAATACGGATTGCGTATTGGCTTGTATTTTTCTTTAATGGATTGGAATCACGATGATGCTTATTCTTGCATGATAGACGAAGCTGCAAACAAGAGGTTTACAGATTATATTAAGGGAATGCTACGAGAGCTCATGACATGTTACGGTAAAATTGATGTGCTTTGGTATGATATTCCTCGACCCATGATAGATGCTAAAGGTTGGGATTCCATAGCCATGAATGAAATGGTTCGACAATTACAACCTCAAATCATCATTAACAATAGGTCTAGGTTAGCGGAAGACTTTATCACTCCTGAAGAAAAAATTGGTGGCAGTCAGGATGTGTACTGGGAATCATGTATGACATTAAATCGATTAAGTTGGGGATACATTAATGAGGAACAAATTCAACCTTATTTAATGACTCCGCAACAAGTTATACGTACCTTAATCGAGATAATCTCTAAAAAAGGAAATTTATTGTTGAATGTTAATCCCGATGCTAATGGTAAGATTCCTAATAGTATAATTTCAATTCTAAATAGTGTAGGAAAATGGTTAGATATTTATGGTGAAGTAGTATATGGTCGAAATACTCCAACGAAAATTCATAGAGCAAATGATTTATGCATTTCGATTGAGCGGGAGAATATAGCTTATATTGTAAACTTTATTCGACCACTTAATGGATTACTAAGATTAGGTGGTGAGTTTTCTGCTGTTAGAGAAGTCGTGGACTTATTTACTTCAAATCCATTGGTATTTAATCAATCTTCTGAGGGAATAGATATAGTTCTTAATGAAGAATTTTCATCTGAATTAGGAATAGGAGTTGTGAAGCTTATTTTTAAAGATACAATAGAGTTTAAGAGAGGAACTCTATATCCGCAGATTAATGAGGGAAGGTTTATATAGTTGACAATAATTAAAAAGTTCTTGAATTGAATAGTAGTCTAAAAAAACACCTCTATGTTTAATTGGGTAGTTAATATCCTATACACATAGAGGTGTTTTTTTATACGCAATGAGTTTGATAATTAAATTGAATATTTTTCTTTATGAGAGTTAACAAAAAGTGAACAATAATTTGCTTTTCAAATTCAAATTATTGTTCTAATAATGATTCATGAACTATTGAATGATAAATCATTATTGCTATTTTTATATTGAGAAAGTACATTATCTAATAAGTTTTCTAATATTTGTATTTTAATATGAGATTGTGGAACTAAATTAGGATTGGATTGAAAAAAACTATTAAATGAGTTATTTTTACTTTTTTTAGTATAGTTATTATCTCATAGAGTCGCATTCCCGGAGTCACTATTTCTTTTTGTTTGGTCCTTTATATTTTTAATTAACTCTTCAATTGTAGATAAAAATATCTTCATGGGATATTCGACGTTCTAAGTCCATTAATTCTATATAATTTATATAATCCTCAGTTAAAATCTCCTTATTAATAACTAAGCTAGAAAGGTTAATTAGTTTAAATTTAATATTTGATATCGGAAATTCCACTTTACTTGGATGTATGACTGGGATTTTTTTGGTAATCTCGTTTTCTTATAACATATATTACAAATTCTACACATTGGGACTAAATTATCTTTTTTTAAACAAAGAAGTGGAAAGTATTTTTTTTGTTTAGAAAATGATCTAAATCTCTGTTGCCTGTGGCTATTTGTTGTTGACATACTGAGCATGTTTTATAGTATATCCCCTTTGAATAATCTTCTTTAAAACTAAAAATTGTAATTATAATTATTTTTTTATCGCAAGCGGAACGTCGTTACTAGAGAAGTAGTTGTATATTTCTTTAATTTTTAAAATACGAATCGTCTTTATTATCTTTATAAAATGTTTCAATATCTTGTATAGAGTCTGGAATTTCAGAAATACTGCTATCTAAATATGTAAAAGTAATTTTGTGAGAAGAAATTTTTCTTGAGAAAAGGATTTCATCAATTAAATTACTATCAGATATATAATTTACATATTTTATAATTGACGGGCATTTATTCAGTACATCATTAAGTTCTATAAAATTTTGAGTAAGTATAGAAGTAATATCAGTATCATCATTTTTCATTAATTGTTTTTTTAAATTTAAAAAAATATCACTTAAAAAAATTTTTTTCTAAACTATTCGTCATCTTTTTGTAATTCCTCACTAATTAATTCTTTATGGTATGATGCGTCTTCACCAATTAATGCAATATTTTTTTCGATATTTTTCTTTTGAGAGTATTTCAGATGAAATCTTATTTCTAAATCTACCATCAGCAATTTCATCGATACTGTCTAAAAGCAGATAACAAGTTTTCAGAAGATTTTTTTCTTTAATCCTTTGAAATTCTTCATTAAAAGATAGGGTTGTCGCTATAATTAATACCAAATACAAATTTTAAAAATATTGTCAATAGAATTTACAAACGTTTCCTCATAGAAGTGTTTAATTATTGATTGGCCGTTACTTGAAGTAATATAAAATACTTGTGACTTATGGAATAAGTTAACGATAAGAGGGGATTGACTAGCTATTATGAAATGAGAATTCATATTTCTAAAACATTTTTTTAAAATATAATAGTATTTAATAATCCACTCGGGATTTAGATGTATTTCTGGTTCATCTATTAAAAATTAAAGAGTGTTCTTCAACATATAAGCTGATTTCCATTATTCTTAGGAATACAGAAAGTTCCCCTGAACTAAAGCTAGAAATTGGTATATAATCGTCTTCTTTATATATTAATAAGTCATCTATTAGAAAATTTTTCAGTATGTTCGAGAATGTCAAAATCGATATTCATTAAGTACTGAAATCCATCAGAATTATAAATTGTTTCTATTGCGGCTGTGCTTTCATGAAGACGATAAAAATTCCTTTATAGAACTAATACTCAAGAATTGTTTGTTATTCCCATAATATATATGTTCTTTACCATAGACACTTTTTGATTCTTTGATATAATTTTTTTAAGTATACTAGTACCATAAATAGTTTAAAAGTGTTCTGCGCGATAGAATTTTTAAAAAAATAGTTGTTTATCGATGTTATCTTTTACTAATGGTTCATTAGCGAGATTTTTCAATAGCATTAGAAATTTCTAATCTTTTTCCACTAACTCAGAAATTGTTGCTTCAAGTCTATCTCTGTTTACTATTCTTTCTGAAAAAAACGTTCTATTATTTTTTTCATTTTCTATATCCAATTCGTGAATGTAATTTTCAGAATTAAAAAGCTCGATGATAAATACTTTCAATTTCAATTCTTAATTTTTAAATCATTTTTTTGTTAATCCTCTGAATTCTTGTATCAAATTATTAAATAAATTCTTTTTTTGAGTTATTAGTGAAGAAAAATGACTCTATTTTTTTATTTTTTTAAAGGATCATTAAAACATTCTAATCGCTTATTAAGTAAATCATAGAGCACTTTTAGATTCAGGAATTTGTGATAGTCTAAAAAGTTTGTCTATGGATGTTTGATTATGATTTTTCTATTAAAAGAAAAAAATAGACTCTTCTTTTTATTTGTAAAAGATTTGATATCTGAGATTCTACTCGTGAAAAGTAGTCGTTATTTTTTTATTTTTGCACTTATAATATGCATTGCAAGCCATTCCAACTATATTATCAAAAGTATGTTTGGGATTGATTATTTCTATGTCATAATCTTCATTTTTTTACGAATGGTAAATCTATTCATTTTTTTGATTTTAAATTCCTAATTCGATCATATGGAGAATAAGTAGATAATATAATTTTTTTAGGAATACCTTCATCAATAATGCTAGCTGTATTTTTTTATAATCGTCCTGTTTCTCTTTTGAATAATAGTTCAATATGTTCTCAAATAGTGAACTTTTTTTCCAGCACCATTATTGCCAAGAAGTAAACTGTATGTATTTGAATCACTTTCAGACGGACTGTTAAAATTTATATCTATAATTCCTTTCTTAAATTTGTATTTAACATTTTTGATTCTCATTTTTTTCTTCCTTTCACTTTTTTTCTTATATTAACATAAATATAATTCATTTATAATAAGATAGGATAATTATTAATACAAACAAAAAAATTTTTTTGGCAGCTAATAATATAAATTCATGTCATGATTGGTCATCTTCTTAAAATCATAGATTTAATGACCGATATTATAAGAAATAAAAAAATTGCAAAAATGATGTAGTTTCTATAATAAATATTTAAATTTCTAGAAATTCTTCTTCATAATTTGTAAAGTACTTTCAGAAATTTTTTTCAAGTTCACTTTTGAACTATTCGCATAAAAAAACAGTACTACTGGTATAATTAAGTAGTAAAAAAATTTAATAAGGAAGTGTGAATTATGCCTGAGAAATTAGCAAGGTTAAAGCCTTTTTACAAAATGGACAGGTGGAAAACGTCAGCTATTACCCGAGTTGATAGGGTTAATGCCAAAGGAATATGGAACTTATTTTGAACCATTTGTTGGTGGGGGAGCTCTTTTGTTTGAAGTACAACCGACTAAAGCCGTCATCAATGACTTCAATACAGAATTAGTTTATGCATATAAGGCAATTAAAAATAATCCAAATGAATTAATTGAGTTACTTCATGAACACCAAATTAATAACGAGAAAAGTGGTAAAGAGTATTACTTAAAAAAATTAGAGAGTTTGATCGTACAGATGAAATAAATAAAATGTCTGAGGTGGAAAGAGCAGCACGATTAATGTATATGCTTCGTGTTAATTTTTAATGGACTTTATCGCGTTAACTCTAAGAATCAGTTCAATGTTCCTTATGGAAGATATAAGAATCCTAAAATTTTGGATGTTGAGTTAATTACTGATATAAATAAATATTTAAATGAGAATGAAATAACCATTTTGAATGGGGACTTCGAGAAATGTGTTGAAAGTGCTAAGGTGGGAGATTTTGTTTATTTTGATCCGCCGTATGCACCAGTTTCTGCAACTAGCGCATTTACTTCATATACGCATGAAGGATTTGGAACAGAAGAACAAATTAGATTGAGAGATGTATTTGTTAAGCTTACAAAAAAAGGTGTTAAAGTGATGCTTTCAAATTCAGACGTTGGCGCCATTAGAGAGTTGTACGAGAATATTGAAGGTGTCAATATTACCGTTGTAAATGCCAATAGAATGATTAATTCAGATGCTTCTAAACGAGGGAAAATTAATGAATTAATTATTCGCAACTATCAATAAGGAAAAGTTAATCGATGAAGAAACATATTTACTATAGCGATGAAAATAACTTGAAGCTATTACTCGGTGATACATTTAAATTAATGCGAACTATCCCAAAAGAATCAGTTGATATGATTTTTGCAGATCCGCCTTATTTTTTAAGCAATGATGGCTTTTCAAATAGCGGTGGGAAAATGGTTTCAGTTAACAAAGGTAAATGGGACAAGAAAGAAACTCTAAAAGAAAAGCACTCATTTAATAGAAAATGGATAAGAATGATGAAGAGAGTGTTGAAACCTAACGGAACCATTTGGATTTCAGGAACCTTTCATAATATTTATTCTGTGGGCATGGCTCTGGAACAAGAAGGGTTCAAAATATTGAACAATATCACTTGGCAAAAAACAAATCCTGCACCAAATCTTTCGTGTCGTTATTTAACACATTCTACAGAAACTATTTTATGGGCACGAAAGAATGATAAAAAAGCTCGTCATTATTATAATTATCCACTGATGAAAGAGTTGAATAATGGAAAGCAAATGAAAGATGTTTGGACAGGAAGTTTAACGCCTAAGTCAGAGAAATGGGCTGGCAAGCATCCAACGCAAAAACCAGAATATCTTCTAGAAAGAATAATACTTGCTTCTACTCAAGAAGGAGATATGGTATTTGATCCTTTCGTTGGTAGTGGAACTACAGGTGTTGTTGCTAAAAGACTGGGAAGAAATTTCATCGGTATCGATGCAGAAAAAGAGTATTTAGAAATTGCAAAGAAAAGATTAGAAGTGTTGTAATTGATGTATTGAGAAGGAATTAGGTAGATCTACCTGATTCCTTTTTTACTTAATGCTATTTTAAGTGTCGTAAATTTTCAAAGTAAAAAAATATGATCAAATGTAGATCATCTTCAAGAACTAATATATAATGTGATGAGCATCTATTTTTTTATGAAAAAAATCGAGAGATTAGACTAAAAAGGATAGGAATAATATAGAACATCTTATTTTTTTAATTTGTTTTTTTGAAGGGAAGAATGTGGATGAAAAACTTTCTCAGAAAAAAAGTCATTATATCAAGAACGCTAAAAAAATAGAAAAAAACAATTTATAATTTTAAAGATGGGTCATCGATTGAATTTAATAGAGGAAGCTTTGATAATTATAGAGTGACTTATGTGCCAGATGCTAGTAACCTAAATTATGGGTACTCTCAAAAAGACGAAGATTATTTTTGCTGATTTATTAGAATTAAAAAAATATTAGGATATGAAGTGGTCTGGAATGATTATTTATTTTTTTGTCGGATATAGTTAAGATAAATGGTATATATCATAAAGGTAGTCCTATTCATACTAAAGAACACATTAAAGGAGTTAATTTTTTTATCTTTGATATAGTAAATAAATATCCTGCATACTTACAAAAAAAGATGCATTTAAACTTTATATGACATTATGGGCAGTAATGATTTCTGAGTGGTACCATACATATAATGATAGACCATCCATTTTTAAAACATACTCCTAAAACAATAGGGGTATTTCAAGTTCTGAATGAATATTATTCACCAAAAGAAGCAGCTGAATTCAGTAAATTTGATAAGACAATAAATAAGGTACTTATAGAACATGCACCTGATTTCGATTTGTCGGCTCTTAAGAATATAAAATTAAAAAAATAATGGATATTTATGGAATCGACTATGAATGGATAAATAATAAGAGAATTTTAAGTACAACAATAAATATTAAAAAAATTGAATGGAGAATGTATGATGCGACTAAAAGAGTATAGAAGCTTGAGTGGAAATGAACGTCTAAATGAATTTTTTTATCTAGTTTGTCCATTACAAATCGAACACCAGAATATTATGTAAATTGGGAAAAAAAGTTGAACGCGAAACAAAGAAATTTGAACTAGAACTAAATACATTAAATTATTTGATTGGAAAAGAGAATATTTATGAAGAAACTCTCAAATTATTTGAGCAACAACCAAATCTAATTAAAGCTATTCCTAGTCTTATCGCTAGTCGTGATAAAGTTCTAGATATTTTATCAATAGATGACAATGATGATATGTCATTCGAACGTTTAGATTTTTCTAAAATTGATACGGAACGAATTGAGGAGTATGTTATTTTTGCTGAGGATTCTGGCTTGTTAGATTTCCTTCAAAATAAGGCGAATCGTTCATTAGTCGATTATGTATATGGAGTAGAGGCTGGTCTAGATAGTAATGCTAGAAAGAATCGTAGTGGTACTACAATGGAAGGTATACTCGAACGTCACGTTTCTAAATTAGCTAGTGAGCTTGGGCTTGAATGGAAAGCTCAAGCAACTGCAGCATATATTAAAGAGAAATGGAATATCGAAGTTCCAGTTGATAAATCTGAACGACGTTTTGATGTTGCGGTTTATTCAGAAAAAAATAATAAACTTTGGTTGATAGAAACAAATTATTATGGTGGTGGAGGTAGTAAATTAAAAGCTGTAGCAGGTGAATTTACAGAGTTAAGCCAATTTGTTGTTCAATCTAAAGATGATGTTGAATTCGTCTGGGTGACTGACGGACAAGGGTGGAAAACAGCACATTTACCTTTATCCGAAGCTTTTGGACATATTGTTAATGTTTTTTAATCTAAATATGTTAAAAAAATAATTATCTACATGATTTATTCAATTTATAGATAATGCTTCGAAAATGCGATAATAAAAGCTGATTTGGAATTAAGTAAAATTCATTTTACTTAATTCCTTTTTATTTAAAAGTGAAAAAAATCGGAAAATATTATCGCCTAGTTTCGTGGGAATTATTCCTAAAAAAATAAACTTTTAATATATATTCGTAATAAGAATAATATAAAAAGAGTACGTATAATTAATACACAACAAAGTGACCAACTTATTATAAAGGGGATTGATTAAACAAAAATTATAAATTCTTTTTGAATTTAGTTATCAATACTGTTATTAAGAGTAAAACGTACTGATGAGGAAAAATTTTTTTATTAATACATTTATATACAATAATGTCCTATTTTTCTAATGCTTAATATTGAATGTTTATATAAACTTTATTTAAGCAAAAAAGTGCTATAAAAAAGAAAAAAGTAACATATATGTTACAGTAACATATATGTTACAATTAAAAAAATGGAGGTGTTCAAATTGGGAAAAAAATTTAAGATTACAATGGATATGGCAAAGCAGTTAGAAAACTACGAATACAACGAAATGATTCGACTTGCTGCGGTGTTGAAAATCTTGCAAGACAACGGTGTAACACCAGAAGTATTAGAGCATTGGGGATTCCAGAGAGATGGGGAATGGTACTTAAGAATCCCTCTATCAGACGTTAAAGAGGGGGTGGATGGCAGTGACTTCTTCTTTGAACAAAGTATTCACGATGTTATCTTCAAAGTATCCTGACTTCGAGAAGGACCTATTAAACGAAGTAACCCTTCAAAAAGTTGCGTTAAGTATTATTAAAATGCGACTTGAACAAGGACTGAATCAAGATCAGTGTGCAGAGAAAAACGGTATTATTAGAACTTTGCTAAATCGAATAGAGAGTGGTCATCATAATCCAACTATTCTAAGTTTAGCTGAACTTGCAAGGCAAAATGGATATGAGGTTGAAGTTGTAATGAAGAAAAAGAGATTTTTAAATTAAAGTTTATATTTATTATAAAAAAAGTAAAAAAATGTAAGTAAGCTTTTATTTGTTCAACGAGGAATTTAAAAAAATTTAGAACAGGAAAAATTATTTAAGGAGAATGTATATGAAAAGGATTGAAGGATATATAGATAAAGTTCATAAAAACTACGGAGTTATAAAAATCTAAACATGATAATTATCGAGTAAAATATTTATTTTTTTAATTTTTTTCCAGATATGCTAAAAAAATGGACATTTCGAATCTAGTAATAAAGTTACTTTTTCTAGTTACTACAAACCAGATAAGAGGAGTTAAGATGTTGTTAGCATATGATATAAAAACCAGTTACAGAGGAAAAAGTAAAAAAATTTAAGGTTAATGAACCAGAATTTAATAGAAGAAGAGATTATAATAACTATATATTTAAATCTTTTTATAAAGTGAATAATGATAAAACTATTGGTGAACTAATTGATATAGATATAAAATTTAAAGAGTTTATTTTTAAAATGGGTTTTGTTTTTTTAGAAAATGAGATTAAAAAAATTGTATTTTTTTAGATTAATAGATCATCAAAAATATAAAATTAGAAGATATATATAAGGAACTTTCGGAGAATACAACGACAAAGAAAAATTAATAAAGAAATTTTTTAATAAATTAAAAAAAGAATTATATGTTTAGACATGAATTTGAATTATTGACAATATGTAGAGAAGATACAGGAGATGTTAGAACTTTTAAAGTTCTATCAGCACCTCTAGAACTATATTTAGCAAATACTACACTTGACGAACTAGGGAAAATAGTAAGAACAATCTTTGAGTCTTTTATAAGGTTAAACGATAATAATGAAGAGGATTTTTCTATTCTTAAAAAAATACTATAGAATTATTTTTTTAGATTTGTCAATTATTAGAAATGCATGTGCTCATGGGAACCCACTCATCCCACTTATTCTAGATGATAATTATAGTCCGAATTATTTGTTTGACCTTGCTTCCGTATATCCCGAATTTAACTCTGGAGATAGTGTCAAAGATTGGAAGCTATTTGAACCGTTAAGATGGACCATTCGACAATTAGCGAAGATAGGGCAATACCCAATTGTTAATAATAGTCCGTTATATACTGGGCTCTATATAGCAAAAGTATATTCTAATTAATCCATCGAGAAGATCATTTTTTTCGCTATTATTTATTCTTGAATATTACTTTATGTTTATTATGAAGGATAAATATATTACTGAAGAGTTTAACTATAGTTTTTAATGAATTTATACCTATTTTTTTGATTATGATGAGGATTTAAATAGTATTTTTATGTAAGTATCCTAAGAAAAAGGCCTGTAATAAATCAAATATATAATTTTTATTTATCCAATTTATGCAGAAGGTAAGTTATTAGTAAATATAGCCCGAATTCTCTCCAAAGCAAAAAAATATAAAATCAAGTGTAATAATTTTGGTAGTTGTAGTATGGTAAAATCTTGCTATTTTTTTATTATGAAGTTAGTTAATTTTAAAGAAATGAGACTTACTCTTTTTAGTAAGTCTCATTTTTTTGTTAATTCTTCATCTTCCTTAACTTTTCTAAATCCCTAGGTTCCATATAAATACTTTTATGATGTTCAATATAATCGCAAAATACATTTCTCATTAAATGCACCGTATCATTTAATGACATAGGCGTTCTTAAAAATTCTGTAGGTTTATGGAATGGAACGCTAGTGATTTCTCTGCTTCTTTGTGTTTCAACGGTAGCGTGCATTAGGTTATCAATAATTGAACAGGCAACAGTCTCGTGAGCATGCTGAATAATGCGATAGTTTGCGAGTTGATGCTCAACAGTTTTTTGACAGTAGGGAAGAATGATTTGAAGACAATTAGCCAATATTAAAGATGTCTGTCGATTTTCTTGAATAGTCTGTGTGAGATGATGAAAAGCACACCAGTGTGAATAAGAACTTGACTTATCTTTAATTTCAAAATATAGGAGTTCATTAATGGCATAAGGTACTTTTGTAGAGGTTCGTGTAAGTAGATGGGTAATGGCCTTAGACTGTGCATAGGACATACCAAGTTGCACCTCTAGGTCACTAAACAGGGCACGAGTAGTTCGTGATGTCAAAACGCAGTGCCCGTCCTTGTAAAAGACAGCACTTTTTATATCTGTATTAAAAGAAGTTAGATCATATAGCAGCAAAACGTTTTTCGTCATCAGCGGATAATCTGAATTGGACGTTAGTGGTGATAGGTCGTTCTCCCAACAACCTATAGTAATCGTTTTCATTTTAGTTTCCTCCGATTGCTTTTTTCTTTAATTTTACATCCAAACTTTACTGTTTTCTATACTTTTTTTATCATTTTTTTGTAGATTTTTTTATCATAAAAAAATTCAAAAATATTTCCGTTATTATAATTGGGTGGGAATTATTACCTTATTTTAAAGACTTTCTCTGGTTTTTGGAGAAGGTCTTTTTTGCGTTACTCTAAGCACTGAAGTTGGCCAATTTCGAATTTAATTTCGGAGGAGAAAACTATGAAAGAATGGACAGAAACAGAAAAAAACACAGCATTACTCTTTGAGTACTACGAAGGAGTGATTTACAACGTACTGCAACGTATCAATCTCACTAAAATGAATCCTTCTTTCGATGACTTTGTACAAGAAGGAAGAATCCTTTTAATGAAGTGTTATCAAGAAACGACAGGGAATCCACTTGGCAATATTAGTGAGCGAAACCAATTTGGTTCGTACTTTAAACGTAAACTTTATTGGAGTTATTTGCATACTATTACGAAGAAAAATATAGAGACGGTTGCACTAACACCAGAATGGATGATAGGGACTAGGGAAGATGAGCATTGGTTCGAAATAGAAGATGCTTATCACGATTTCTTTTCTACACTAACACCTAACCAACTAAAAACATTGGAGTGGATGATTGGAAGTAATGAGACAGTGAAATTATATGCTATTCGAGCGGGACGTAGTAGACGAGCAATTGAGCAAGAAATTTCAACAATAAGAAAAAAATTAAAAAAATTTCTCGAAGAGCATAGCATTTAATGTCCAAAATCGGTTCTTATAGGTGTAGAAGTCATGACGCTACAAAACAAAATAAACAAACAAGGAGGAAGCCATCATGGCAGAAACATTTAATAAAGCAACACTAGAACTATTTTATCAAGACGCGGAGAAAGGAAAAGTGAAGAAATTCAAAAGTATTCCGAACTTGAAAAATGGTGCAACTCACGAGGGAATCATGGCAGTATCAGGAGCTATTGATACCCTTGCAAAAGAAGCAATGACATATGCGGACACTGTGGTTCGTACACGACACGATAATAACTAATTAGAGAAAGGAGAGAAAAACAATGCCAGAATATAAAACAACGACAGAAAAAGAATTACAGCTCACTTTTGAGGGTAGTGATGGGAAAACTAAACGTTTAGTTATTGCTCACCCTGAAGATAACTTAGATGAAGCAACTACACGTGCAGCCGTTAAAAAGATTACAGATGCTCACTTATTTGAAAAACAAGGTATCAATGTGTATGACAAAGGCCAAAGTGTTAACTATATGACTCGTAAAAGAGAAGAAATCTGGAACGACAAAAAGAAAGATAAATAATCTTTGAATAAAAGATCATTTATAAATTCGAAGTAGAGGTCAGGAAATAGGAAGAAGGAGAGTGAATTCTATAAAAATTTAATTCACTCTCTGGATTCTTTTTACATAAATAGAACAAGTAAAGAAAGGGAGATAAAAATGAAAAGTTCTTTGTATTACTTACAATGCGGATCCTTTGCATTAGGCGGTATCTTAGGTAGTTTTTTGGGTGGAACAGATGGCTTACTATACACGCTTTTGTTATTCGTTATGTTAGATTACGCAAGTGGAATACTAAATGCGATTGATAAGCGAAAATTATCAAGTTCTGTGGGATATCATGGCATTGCTAAGAAGGTATTCATCTTTTTTTTAGTTGCTCTTGCTAATGGAATTGATCAATATATTTTAGGACATTCAGGAGTTTTACGCAGCACTGTAATTTTCTTTTATATTTCAAATGAAGGGATTTCTATTTTAGAAAATGCATCAAACTTAGGGGTGCCAATTCCAGTGAAGCTTAAAGAAGTATTGAGACAGCTTGAATCGAAGGGAGAAAATAGTCATGATTCAAATAATTAAGGATTTTGTGATGGAAGATAGTGGAGATTTAGTAGATTTTCAATTTGTAGTAATTCATAACGACGCTGGAAGGATGCGACCACAAAAGTATATTGATTTTTTACGTTGGAGAGATAAAACATTAGGAATTGCTCATTACTACTGTAATCGAAAAGAAATTGTCCAGGTCGTTCCTAAAACAAATATTGGCTATCATACAGGAGATTGGTGGAGTAATTGTCGGTCAATAGGCTATGAAGTTTGTGAAAGTCTAAGTGCCAATGATCAGGATTTTATTCAAAATGAAGATGTTGCTTTGATGAAAGCAACAGTCGATTTATTAGAAGCTGGATTACCTATTAATAAAGAAACGGTAAGGCTTCACCATGAGTTTGTTCCAACAAGTTGTCCTCATCGAAGTATGGAGTTACACGGTGGTACAACAGAAAGTGTAAAGAATATTTTATCGAAAGAATGCAATATTTCGCATCCTTAGGTGACGCACTTCCGTACATCTTGTATGAACTGGGCGAAAGAAAAACGTTATGTGTTCGTGAATATAAAAGGATTTGGAATACGAAGAAGTCTCCTACTATGTTCGATAAAACATTAATCGAGGAGATAATTCGTGGAGATTGGGGAAATGGTGATGAACGTGCTAACCGTTTATTAAATGCTGGATACAATCCAGTAAAAGTACAAACAGCAGTTAATCGATTTTTAGTTGGTGAAGACTGGGAAAATAGTAACTCGGAGGATGAAAATAATGAATGGAAACAAGAAGAAAGTGAAAAAAATAGTGATTACACCGAGACAGGGTGGAGTAATAATGTACAGAACATTGATTCCATTGCGGCCGAAGTTATCCAAGGAGACTGGGGTAACGGAGAAGAAAGAAGAGAACGACTAGAACAAGCAGGATATGATTATGATGCGGTTCAGGCGAGAGTGAACAAGATGTTGGAATGAGTTAAATTTGGATAAGGAAGTTGAATTATCAGTTTCCTTATCCTTTTTATTAGTCTTTTGGCGGATATCTCATAAAAAAAGAATAAAAATAATATAAAAAAATATAAAAAAATAGGATTGACAAAAAGCGTTTTTCAGTGCTAAAATAAAATTGAAATACCGCATAGCGGAAAAAAATAAACTATCAGTATTTCAAGTAAATGCGCATATACAAGAAAAAAATAAATTCCAAGGAGTGGTAAAATGAAATTTACTGTTGTTAAAAAGGGATTGTATTATGATTCAGTAAAGTTGATGCTTGTAACTAATAAGTTATTAGAAATAGACTCCATAAGAAATATTGCTGTAGTAATGGGGACGGATTTAAATAAAGATACATTGATCAGAAACCATTTATACAGTGAAGAAGCAGAGAAAGCCACAAAGAATGATTTGATTATTGCTATGGATACTGATTCTTTAGAAAGTTTTGAAAGCGCATTAAAAATTATTGATAGTGAATTAAATTCACGTTCTAATGACAATTCTGAAGAAGAGGTCTATTTGTCTTTAAACTCAGCTATTAAAGATTATCATCAGTCAAACTTCTGTATTATTTCAGTGCCAGGAGAATATGCAGCTGAGGAAACTGAGAATGCATTAGACAAGAATCTAAATGTAATGCTATTTAGTGATAATGTTTCTGTGGAAGATGAAATTCGGTTGAAAAATATGCAGTGTCTAAGAACTTGTTATTGATGGGGCCGGATTGTGGTACTGCACATATTAGTGGTGTTCCTTTTTGTTTCTCAAATCATTTACGTAAAGGCGTGATTGGATTAGTCGCTGCTTCAGGAACTGGTTGTCAGGAAGTGATGACGATTGTTGACAAATTGGGCGGTGGTATCTCCAATGCCATAGGGACTGGAGGAAGAGACCTTTCTGAAAAAGTTGGAGGGATTATGGCAAAATTTGCTTTGCAACTTTTAGAAAGAGATACAGATACAAAGGTAATTGGATTAATTTCTAAACCACCTTCTGAAAAGGTGAAACTTGAATTGTTGACTTTTATAGAAGATAACCTTACTAAGCCAGTAATTATCCATTTTGTTGGAAATGATGAACGCATCGAAAACGAACAAATAGAATTGGCAACTTCTTTAGAAGAAGAAGCTAATTTACTCATAAGAAAAGCCTATCCTTCACTTGTAAATAAGAGCCTTCATTCAGAAAGAAAGGAAATCCAAAAATTACTCCATTATGACATTGTTGGTTTATTTACCGGCGGAACTTTAGCTTATGAAACCTTATATAAGCTAAAGGACAAGATTGAAGATTTACAGTCTAATTTAAAGAAGGATTTTCACTATGAGTCTTTAAATTTAGATTCTGGAAATATCATTTTGGATCTTGGAGATGACTTTTTATACAAGAGGACGAGCGCATCCAATGATTGATCCGACATTAAGAAACGAAATGTTCCAATCAGTGATTGGTAAAGATAATAAATTAATTTTACTTGATTTTTGTATTGGGTTATGGTTCTAATCGAGAACCGCATAAAAAAATCAAAGAATTATTAGCGACTAAATCAAGTAATTCAGTTGTATTAGCAACTATTTGCGGAACTTATAAGGATCCTCAAAATTACGAAAAAAATTAGAACAGATTTAGAAAATCTTGGTGTGCTTGTTTTTGATAGTAATGCATCTATGGTGGACTATGTACTTTCAAGTATTGAATAGGAGGAAATAGAATGAGTGATATTTTTCGATGATAAACCAAAAATTATCAACATCGGACTTGAGATTTTTTATGAAGATTTAAAAGAATTATCTGTTGATGTTGTTCAAGTTGAGTGGAAGGCTCCAATTCGCTCAGAAAAAGCTAAACAATTATTAAAACAATTACTCACTAAGGAGGATTAAGTAATGAATCGAACAGAAGCAAATGAAAAAGTATTAGAAATTATCAGTAATTCTGAAGTAGAAATTGTGGGAATGGACTTAGCCAAAAATGTCATTCCAGGAATGAAGGAAAACTTAGTATTGCATGCAGGCCCTCCAATTACATGGGAGAGAATGTGTGGGACCAATGAAAGGAGCAGTAATTGGAGCGCTAATTTATGAGGGGAAAGCAAAAACTGAGGAAGAAGCCATTCAATTGATTGAAAATGGGGAGATTGAATTTTCTCCTAACCATGATCACCAAACAGTAGGGCCAATGGCAGGGATTATTACTTCAAATTATCCAGTGTTCATTATTCAAAATAAAACATATGGAAATTTTGCGTTCTCTAATATTAATGAAGGTGCCGGGAAAGCTCTAAGGTTTGGTGCTTATAATAACGATGTCATTTCAAGATTACATTGGATTCGTGAAAAGATGTTTCCAATTTTAAAAGAAGCTATTGAAAAATCTGGCGGGATTAATATTAAGTCTATCGTAACTCAGGCACTTCAAATGGGGGATGATAACCATAATCGTAATAAAGCTTCAACAGCTTTGTTACTAAATGAATTATCAAAATACTTGGTGCAATCTAGCTATGAAAAAGAAGAAGTTGCAAAAGTATGTATGCATCTTGAAAGAATTGACATGTTCAATGTGAACTTAGTAATGGCTACTATGAAATCTATTTCTGATGCAATTATGAATCAAGATGTTAAAGGAAGTACGATTGTTGCGGTAATGGCTAGAAATGGGACGGATTTCGGAATTAAGTTAAGTGGTGTGAAAGATAAATGGTTTGTGGCACCAGCTAATATTCCAGAAGGCCTTTACTTCCCTGGATATAGTGAAAAAGATGCTGCAGGAGATATTGGAGATAGCTGTATTACAGAAACATTTGGTTTGGGTGGTTTTTCATTAGCAGCAGCTCCAGCAATTGTGCAGTTTATTGGTGGAACATATTCAGATGGAGTAAGAATTACTAAAGAGATGTATGAAATTACATGTTCAGAAAGTAGTTTCCTAAAAATTCCTAATCTAAATTTCAGAGGAGTTCCAACAGGTATTGATATTGTGAAAGTTCTTAAGACTGGAGTGACTCCAACAATTACTACGGGTATTGCTCATAAAGATCCAGGAATTGGACAAGTTGGGGCAGGACTAGTGAAAGCGCCGATGGAATGTTTTGAAAAAGCTGCTGAGTATTTAATTTCCCAAGATTAAAGGAGAACAATTATGGAAGCTTTAAAAAATTATAAACTTCATATTATGACACTCGCTATTGTAATTATTAGTGAGTTGATAGGAATACGAAAAATAGGGATTCTTGTTTTGATGCCAATTTTGTATGCAACGATTATGGGGGGCATCTTAAGTTGGCGAAAACTAAAAATATTAAGTGACAAAGACATGGATCATGCTAGTTCTATTTTTCCGATTGCTCTAGCTATTCTATTAGTAAAAGTTGGTTTAGGTGTGGGGCCTCAATTACAAGCAATACTTGCTGCAAAAGGGACTGTGTTACTTCAAGCAGCTGCTCATTTAAGTGGTACATTCCTTCTTGGATTACCAGTAGCTCTGTTACTTGGCTTGAGACGCGAATCAGTAGGAGCTACTTACTCTTTAGGTAGGGAAGCTCAAGTTGCTATTATCGCTGAAAAATATGGTCTGAACTCTGAAGAAGGACACGGAGTTATGGGAGTATTTATAGTTGGGACAGTTCTAGGAGCTCTCTGGACAAGTATTTTCACTTCTGTAATTGTTAATTTAAACTTATTTAATCCTTTAGCTTTAGGATTAGCTGCTGGGAATAGTAGTTTAAGTATGTCTACTGCTGCTTTAGAAGTAATTTCTTCTCATTATACGGATTCGACACTTATAGAGAAAGTTACGGGATATATGAATACTTCTAATTTACTAGTTAATATACTTGCCGTCTATGTCAATATGTTAATTACTCTTCCAGTAACTTCTTGGTTATACGAAAAGTTAAATAAATTTAGAAAGGTTAAATAGGTGAATGTTATGACAACTACAGATACTTATAAAACTTTTGAATCTAAGAAATTTCTAAATGGTCTTGGAATTATTTTTCTTAGCAGCAGTATTAACCGCAATTGGTAATATGATACAAACAAATGTAAAACAAGGTCTACAACCATTAAGTTTTTGGCAATCATTTGAAGGCTGTATGGTTTTATTTGGAGTAGCAACGATTGGATACTTCATTGCGAACTTGCCTTATTGTAAAAAATTATCTCCTGTTCTTTGGTTAGGTATTATTGGGGTAATTATGTCTTCACCAATTTTCCCAGGAAATGAATGGATTGTTGAAAAAACAAAGATTATTCAATTTGCAGCACTAGGAACTCCAACACTAGCGTATGCGGGATTAGCGTTAGGAAAAGATATTCCAATCCTCAAGAAACTTTCTTGGAAAATAGTAATAGTTAGTTTTGCAGTTTTCTTTGGAACATTCATTTTCTCAGCGATTGTTTCTCAAATTTCATTATTCTTTGAAGGTGTTATCCAATAAAAAAATTTGTAACTCAAAAATTTAGAGTAAGCGGAAACAGTTGTTTCCGTTTACTTTAATTAGAAAAACATAAAGAAGGGATTACAATGGAAAAAAACTGAAAAACAAGGTTTATTAAAAAAAGAATTCTAGAATGGATTGAAAGAAAAGGGAATAAAATACCACAACCGACAACATTATTTGTAATTCTTGCAATCGTCATTGTACTTTCATCAGAACTTCTCTTCAGACTTGGAGTTAGTGTTCAAATTAATGTATTTGACTCCAAGGCCAATGAACTTGTGTTAAAAGAAGTAGCAGTTAAATCACTTTTAAGTCCAGATGGAGTTCGATTCATGTTTGAAAAAGCCGTAACAAATTTTACAAATTTTGCTCCGGTAGGAATCGTTCTAGTGACTTTATTTGGGATTGCAGCTGCTGACGGTACCGGTCTCTTAAATGCTTTAGTGAAGAAAATACTATTGAACACTTCCGAAAAATTTTTGATTCCTGTAATCATTTTTATGGGGGTTATGTCAAATATTGCAAGTGATGCTGGTTACATTTTGGTACTTCCTCTTGCGGGGATTATATACAAATCGCTTGGGAAAAATCCACTTATTGGAATAATGGCTGGTTTCTTTGGGGTTTCTGCGGGATTTAGTGCTAATTTACTGATTGGCTCTATTGATCCTTTGTTAGGAAATCTCTCATCAGGTGGTGCTCATGTCTTAGATCCTACTTATAATGTAAGCCCGATGGCAAATTACTATTTTATGTTTATTTCTACTTTTGTATTGGTCCTTGTGGGTACATTTGTAAATAAAAAAATTGTAGAACCTAAATTATCTGCGACTTATACAAGTGATAAAGAAGATCATATCTCTGAAGTAACTAAACTAGAGTCTAGAGGGTTAAAATTTTCTCTGATTGGATTAGTTTTATTCTTAATATTCATAGGAGCATTACTGCTTCCAGAAAATGGTATTTTAAGAAATCAAGAAACTGGTTCTATATTGGAAAACTCGCCATTTATTAATTCAATTGTGATTATTATCGCTTTACTATTCTTCGTAGTTGGTTTGTTTTACGGAATCGGTGCTAAGACAGTTAAAAGTGATAGAGATTTACTTGAAAAAATGATTCCAACGGTGAATACGATGGGAGACTATTTGATTTTAACATTTGTTGCTGCTCAGTTCATTTCGTATTTTGCTTATACTAATCTAGGAACTATTTTTGCAGTAAATGGGGCAGATTTGTTAAAAGCTACTGGTCTAACCGGAATACCACTTCTTGTACTATTCGTTTTGTTTTCAGCATTTTTCAACCTTTTTATAGGTTCTGCTGTCACAAAATGGAGTATTATGGCATCAGTTTTTGTGCCGATGTTTATGCTTATAGGAGTTAAACCGGAATTGACACAGCTTGCTTATAGAATTGGAGATTCTTCAACAAATATTATTTCTCCATTAATGCCATTTTTCGGTATTGTCTTAAGTATTATTCATAAGTACGAAAAAGAAGCAGGGATGGGCACAGTTATTTCTATCATGATTCCTTATTCTTTAGCTGCATTATTGGTTTGGACATTCGTTATGGTAGTCTGGTTAATGTTAGGAGTGCCAATTGGATTATGATGAATTATAAAGCCTTAGAAATAGATGAAAGTATTGGAAAAGAAGTTTTTTTCAATACTTTTTCTTCTAGAAGCTTATGAGACAACTTTGTTAATCAAATCTAATGAATTTATATTCACTATAATTTCTCAAAGGAGAGATCTTCTTCCTAAATCAGTAAGAGTTTCGAATGAAGTTTTTTTCAAAAATTTAAGGAAAGCATTATCTTATGAAAATCCTATGGATCTAACATTATGTTCGATAGAAAAAGTTGCTTTTATCGATTGAAGGGTTATCTAAAGATTTAGGAAAAGCAATGGAAGAATCTAGAAAAAGTAGTAGGGTTTTTATAAAAAAAGAACAAGAGGAATATTACAAAACTCTTGAAAAGAAAGTTTGGGACTTTATAACCGAAGTAAAATCTGGGAAAGTAGTGAATTCCTATTTAGGGTATGGAATAGGGGCCACCCCATCTATGGATGATATCATTTTTGGAGGAATGATTATGTTATACATTTCAGGACAACAACATGTCTACTCCATAATTGAGAAATATGTAAAAAGAAAAATATGCATAAAAACGACACAAACAAGTATTTATCAATTTACTAATTTTTTTGAGGAAAAAAATTAATTCCTAAAAGTATTTAAGGAGTTTATAAAAGAACAAACATTTCAATCAACGCTAAAAATGTCTCAAACACGGACATACTTCAGGATTAGATGTACTTTATGGAATAATAATTTTTCATAAGATTTTTTGTGATGTAGGAGTGGTAAAATGAAGAAGAGAATTGTAATTGCTTTAGGTGGAAATGCAATATTAGACAAAGATGCTAGCGAAATTGGACAAATTGAGACAATCAGAGATACCGTAAAGTCAATAATGTCATTAGATCCTTCTCAAAATGAGATCGTGATTACTCATGGGAATGGACCTCAGGTTGGGAATTTATTATTACAACAAATTTTTGGAAGTAGTGAAAATAATCCTCCTTTATCTCTCAATACTTGTGTTTCAATGACACAAGGTTCTATAGGGAATTGGCTTCAAAATGAAATTACAAATGAAATGAATAGAGAAAATTTGAATCCAAAAGTTGTTGTTATTCCTACTAGAGTTCTTGTGTCCAGTGGAGATCAGGCTTTCATTAATCCAGAAAAACCAATAGGGCCATTTTACAAAGAAATGGTTTCTGATGATAAAGAGAATCACCAATATAAGTTTTTTGAAGATCGTGGTTGGAGACGGGTAGTTGCTTCTCCTGAACCATTAGAGATACTAGAAATTGATGCAATAGAGAAAATGATAGAAAACGGATATATCGTAATTTGCGGGGGTGGTGGAGGATCTGCTTATGTAAGAGATAGTTATCAAAAGACCCTTATCCCAAAAGATTGTGTGATTGATAAAGATTTAGTGGCTGAAAAAATTGCTTCAAATTTAAAAGCGGATATGCTAATCATTTTAACAGGCGTAAATAATGTATATCTAAATTATAAGGAGAGTAATGAAACAATCTTAAAGAAAGTCTCAGTAGAAAAATTAAGAGAGTACATTGAAGAGGGAATGTTTGAATCAGGAACAATTTTACCAAAAGTGAAAGCGGCCGTTCATTTTATTACTAATAATCCATCAAGCCAAGTGGTGATTACTTCTCTTGAAAAGGTAAGTGAAATTTCTAAGCGTGAGGTTGGTACAATCGTTGTTTCAGAGCTATAATGAGTAATATAAAAAATGGGGAATGGGAGAAAATGACAAAAGAAAAAATAGAAAGTGTTCGTTCTTTAGAACGAGGTTTTAAAATTTTAGAGTGTTTCACTGAACACGTAACTCTTTCATTAACAGAAATTGCTCTTTATACAGATTTATCAGTTACTACCTGTAATAGATTGGTAAAAACACTTGTAGAGATGAAATATTTAGAAAAAAATTTCCAAAAAAATATACTCTCGGGCCAAAAAAATTAATGCCTTCTTGGAATCTGTGAATAGAAAGAATGATATCGTTGAGATTGCGAATGAGTCATTAATTAGGTTAAAGAATAAGTTTAATGAAACTGCAAGTATGTATTTAGAACAAAAATTCTAATAGGGTCTGTGTAGCAAAAAGTAGAAAGTTCTCATGCATTAAGAAGGACTGTAAAATTAGGAGAGGTTCTTCCGTTAAATAGGGGAGCCGTAGGTGAAGTCTTCTTAGCTTTTATGTCAATAGATAAGAAAGTGAATTTAATCAATAAGAACATTGTTTATACAGATAGTTTTCTAGATAAAATTCGCAAACAAAATTATTCTATTAATGACGGGGTACAAGAACCTGGAGTGTATGCAATTGCTGCTCCTGTTCTAGATTCTTCAAATAGCATTTTGAGTGTTATATCGGTTTCAGGACCTAGTGATCGAATTAAAAAGTACGAATCGGAACTGATTGTCGAAATAAAAAAAGAGGCAGAAATCTTAAGCAAAGAACTTGTTAAATACAATAAAAGGAATTGAATATTTTTATTCAATTCCTTTTAAGTTGTAAAAAAACAAATGTAATGCACATAATGTATAAAATAGTCATGTAAAAGAAACCCGCTAGTTTTAGCGGGATTTCTTTTTTTCGTTCGTTTTTATTCATAGAATTATCAAATTTACGCTATTGACAGCGCTTTAAAAAATGAGTACAATGAACTCGAAACAAAAGTTTAGGTACGTAACATTTGTAAAGGAGGAAATGTTGTCGTGGAAAATGTGAAGTTACTGGAATGTAAGAACATCTGTAAATCGTTCGGCGATAACCATGTATTAAAGGGCATTAACATTAGTCTTTCTCCTGGAGAAGTCTCCGCCATTATTGGGGGAAACGGTGCGGGTAAGAGTACGCTCATGAAGATTATTATGGGCATTTACAAATCCGACCAAGGAGAGATTATTGTTAATCAGGTTTCTCATAAGAACTTAACACCTGCAGTCGCTTTAAGTAGTGGGATTTATTTGGTACCGCAAGAACCGATGCTCTTTAAGAATATGTCTGTTTTAGAGAATATTCTAATTGGATTGCCTGGAGATGCCAGTGAGCAAAAGGAAAAACTCCTCAAACTCATTGAAAAGCTAAAATGGAGTATTAATCTAGAACGTAGAGCTGATACGCTAACGATTGCTGAACAACAATTGGTTGAAATCCTAAAAGGCTTAATACGAAATCCAAAAGTTTTAATTTTGGATGAGCCAACCAGCTCGTTGACCTTTAATGAAACAGAAACTTTATTCGAACTCATCGAGAAGCTAAAGTCAGAAGGCGTAGGGATTCTCTATATTACGCACCGCCTGACAGAAGTCTTTAAGATTGCCACTGATATTATTATTATGCGCGATGGGAAGATTAGCCTATCTGGGAAGACACAAGACTTTACTAATGATATGTTGATTCAAGCGTTGCTACCAGATGGAACGAATATGGAAGATCTTAGAAATCATGACGATGGGAGAGTCATTGATCGAACAGTCGAACCGATTTTATCGGTAGAGGACTATTCGGGAAATGGCTTTAAAGGTGTATCTCTAAAAGTATTTCCTGGAGAAATTCTCGGCTTGGCGGGAGTTGTCGGTGCAGGTCGTACGGAACTCGCTGAGACGATTTTCGGGAAAGATGAAGTGCATAGTGGAAAGGTTCTGCTTGGAAAAATCGATATCACGGGGAAATCAACAAGTGAGGTGATTCATCTAGGCCTTAATTATGTACCTGAAGATCGATTCAAACACGGGATTTTTAAGATAAGTGACCTTGGGATGAATATCACGGGAGCCTCTCTTCAGTCGATTGGGAAGTACTTCGTAAATCGAAAACGTGAGAAAGAAATGTACGAATACTTCAAACGCTCCTTCAAGATTAAATCGATGGATGTTAGCGATGAGATTGGTAGCTTATCGGGTGGGAATCAGCAAAAGGTAGTCATAGCTAAGGCCATTGCCTCCATGCCAAAGCTATTAATCTTAGATGAACCGACACGAGGAATTGACGCAGGAGCCAGAGGAGATGTGTATAAAATCATTCAAGAGCTCAAAGAAAGAGGGCTTGCGATATTAATGATTTCTTCGGATATGGAAGAAATTGTTCAATTATCTGACCGAGCCGTAACGATGTATCATGGCAGAATTAATGCAGAGTTTGTCGGTGAAGAAATCACCCAAGAAAATCTGATGAGTGCCTCATTCGGTGTTGTAAAAGGAGAGAAAGTCTCATGAAGAATTTACTCAAACAGCGAGAAATCGTCTCAATCATTTTTATTATTGGACTCTTTGTAGTCGTAGGATTATTCAATCCACAGTTCTTGGCTCTTGAGAATATTTTCCAGATTGTCAATAACAGTGCTGTCTATGCGATGGTGGCTCTTGGAATGTGTTTTGTTCTTTTCACTGGTGAGATTGATGTCTCCATTGGAGCAATCGTTGGTTTAACAGCAGCGATTACGGGAAAGATGTTAAACGGGGGAGCTTCTATTTTCTCAGTATTTATAGTTGCGATAGTCGTTGGAATGGCGATAGGCATTATAAATGCTCTCGGAATCGTTCTCTTTAAAATTCCTTCGATTATTATGACTCTTGGAATGATGGGGATTATTCGTGGGTTCCAATATATCTATACAAATGGACAATGGTTACAAGATTTTCCAAATGAATTTTTGAATATCTCTCAAGAAACAATTGGAGGAACTTTTGGATACGTGTTTGCAAGCGCTTTAGTAATTGCGATTTTACTCTACTTCTTTACGAAGAAAACGATGCTGGGTAAGAGCTTTAAAGCAGTAGGAGACAATATTGATGGCGCAAGACTCATTGGGATTCCTGTAGAGAGAATTAAGTTCCTCAGCTATATCATCTGTGGAAGCTTTGCAGCTATCGGCGGTGTCTTATATGCGAGCCGTATTGGATTTGTGACGCCAACAGATGGAACGGGTTATGAAATGACTGCAATTGCCGCATGTGTGATTGGTGGTATTGCTCTAGAAGGGGGACAAGGCTCAACATTTGGGGCGATTATTGGATCTATTCTGATGACATCGATTAGTAGTATCCTAGTCTTCTTAAACTTCCCTTCAACATTCAACAATACGATTACTGGAGGAATCTTAATTGCGATTGTGGTGATTGGAGCCATTTCCAACCAAAGAACGCAAGAAAATATTCGAAAAGAACGACTCCGCGTAAGAGTAGAACAAGGAGGGGAATAAGATGGAAAAGAGCAAAAAATCAATATTCAGTTCTCTAAAATGGCGCTGGGAGTATTTCTTAGTTCTTCTCTTAATTTTAGAGTTTGTCATTTTCGGAAGTTTGAATCCGCGTTTCTTGAATCCATTCATTTTAATGAATTCGATTAATAATTTTATTCCGGTGTGTATCGTTTCTCTCTTAGTTACTTACGTCATTATTACAGGAGGAATGGATATTCAAGCTGGATCCATTATGGGATTGACGTCAATTTGTGTAGGGGTTCTCTGGCAAAAGATGGGGCTTAATATCTGGTTAGCAGTACTTCTTGGGCTACTGGTAGGAGCTCTTTGTGGACTGATTAGTGGAATGTTAATTGCGTATGCAAAAGTTCAGCCGATGGTCATTACACTAGGTGGGTCCTTCCTCTATTCAGGATTAGCTTTGGTCGTTCCCGCACTTGCTGGAGTAGTAGCCTATCAAGGGATTACTAATTTTCCACCTGAATTTCAAGAGATTGCTGCAGGTAATTTCGCAGGAATTCCAAATCAGGTCATTATATTTGCAGTCTTATTGATCCTTTCGTTTATCCTTTTACACCTTACAAAATACGGAAGAAAAATCTTCCTCATTGGGGTGAACCGAAATACCGCGGAATACTCTGGAATTAAGACGGCTAGAGTTGTAATGAGTACCTATGTCTTATCTGGGATTGCCGCTTCGATTTCAGGAATTCTACTAACGTCTTACCTGGGTACAGCAAAGCCGGACTTTGGAGCTGATTTGACCTTGCCGATTATTACTGCGGTGGTATTAGGGGGAACTTCTATCTACGGTGGTAAAGGAAACGTGATTGGAACGGGTTTAGCAGCTTTAATTATTGGTTTTATGAAATTTGGTTTAACACTTATTGGAGTTAATGCGCAATATCAAGATATTCCAGTTGGAATTCTATTGATTCTATCACTCATTATCAACTTTATGATTCATTCAAAAGTGTTCCAAAAAATAATGAAAAAGAAATAAGGAGGAAAGAAGCGATGAATAGTTCATAGTACGAGATTCCCCAGTTGCAAAGTTGTCAAAAGAATGAGTTCAAATAAAGGAGAATTAACATGAAATTTAGAAAATTTTTAACGTATGGTGTCCTAGTTGGAGCAACGGCTTTCTTTTTAGGCGCTTGTGGAAACAGTAGTCAAAATTCAAGTTCAACTTCAAATTCAAACGCAACAACTCAAACTGCAAACAATGGTGGGAAAGTAGTCTTCATCCCTAAAGTAACAGGGAATTCTTTCTTTGAATCTGGAAACTTAGGTGCTCAAGAAATGGCTAAAAAAGAAGGCTTTACAGTGGATTATAATGGGAACCCTGTAGCTTCAGTAGCCAACCAAGTAACCATTATCAACAATGCGGTTCAAACTGGAGCAGGCTCTATTGCCGTTTCTTCTGTAGACCCAACAGGATTAGATAATGCACTAAAACAAGCTCAAAAAGCTGGCTTAAAAGTTGTTACATGGGACTCAGACGTTTCTCCAGATGCACGTAGTTTAATGGTATCTCAAGGAACTCCGACTCAATTAGGAGAAATGTTAGTAAAAATGAGTGTGGATGCATTAGAAAAACGTGGAAAAGATCCTAAGAAAGACAAAATTAAATATGCATGGCACTATTCTTCTTCAACTGTGCAAGACCAAAACTCTTGGCAAAAAGTGGGTGAAGAATATATTAAGAAAAACTATCCAAACTGGGAAAATGTGAATGAATCAAATTACTACAGTAACCAAGATGCTCAACAAGCTTTAAACGTAGGTCAATCAATCTTATCAGCGCATAAAGATATTGATTTAATCATTTGTAATGACTCAACAGCTTTACCAGGACAATTACAAGCGGTTCAAAACGCAAAACTTACGAAGAAGGATATTACTGTAACTGGATTCTCAACTCCTAACTCTATTAAGAAATATGCAAAAGATGACATTATCGAAGAATGGGGTCTATGGGATGTAAAAGTGCAAGGAGCTCTTGCTGTGTATCTTGCAAACTACTTAGCTTCAGGAAATCAAGTAAAAGTTGGCGATAAGATTAATGTTCCTGGAATTGGAGAAGTTGAAGTTCAAAATAACTCTATTTTAGATCCAAACTATAAAGATTCATCAGATAGTGGGGTTGTATTATTACCAGAAAGAACAATCTTCACGAAGGAAAATATGGATAAATACGATTTCTAGGAGGAAAAATAATGGCAGATTTAGAAGGTTTAAAAGTTTCAAAAGAATATTATATCGATCAACCGGTTAAGACATTAGATCAGTTCTTTGTGAAAGGGGCTCATAATGTCGATTACGGAATGAAAAAACATTTAGCAAATATTTTCAATCCTAAAAGCGGGAATACAGTGATGTTTGCTTTTGACCATGGGTATTTCATGGGCTCAACTGCTGGGTTGGAACGTCTAGATATCGTGCTTCCAAAAATCGCACCAGAAGTAGATTGCTTGATGGGTACACGTGGAGCGATTCGAACAAGTGTTGATCCAAGTTGGAGAAAATCAACAGCTTTACGAGTGACTTCAGGTTCATCCATGCTGAATGATGATTTAAGTCATGAAATCTTAGCAGTGGATATTGAAGAAGCCATTCGATTAAACGCAGACTGCTTAGCCGTTCAAACTTTTATCGGAGCTGAAGGACAATTATCAAGCTTAGATAATTTATCTAGAGCGGTTAACCTTGGTAATCGTTACGGCATTCCAACAATGGGGGTTGTTGCAGTCGGAAAAGATATGGAAAGAACCGACCGCTTCTTCAAACTAGCAACTCGTATCGTAGCAGAACTTGGTGCGAACCTCGTTAAATCATATTATTGTGATAATTTCGAAGAAGTAGTAGCTGCTTGTCCAGTTCCAATCGTTGTAGCAGGAGGTAAAAAATTACCTGAAAAAGAAGCATTAGAATTAGCCTATAAAGCTATTCAAGGAGGAGCAAAAGGTTTGGATATGGGTCGTAACATTTTCCAAAGTATGCATCCAACAGAAATGGCTAAGAGTATTGCAAAAATTGTTCATGAAAAATATACGGACAAAGAAGCATTTGAATACTATACAGATTTAATCAATCGATAATCTGAAAATGTAGGTATGAAAGGGTTAGGGAAGACGAGTGTTATTTCCCTAATTCTTTTGGGTAGTGTATACTTTATTCAGTTAAGATTTTCGTAAAGAGGGTAAATAAAATGGATTTTTCTGAAAAAGATAAACGTTATAAAGATTCATTACTTTATAAGGTTGCATGGCTCTATTATATTGATGGTTTGACTCAAAAAGAGATTGCAGATCGTCTTTCTGTCAGTCGAATTAAAATCATCAAAATGTTAGAAGAGTCACGTCAAAAGAAAATTGTTCGTTTCCACTTTTCGACAGTCTATCGGGATAAAAACAAGATTGAACAACAGTTAATAGAAAAATACAATTTAAAAGATGTCTTTGTTGTGCCATGGAGTAGCAATGAGAACTTAGCGGAAGATTTAGGACAAGCTACGGCCATGTATCTGAATGATTTAATTAAAGATGATGCATTCGTTGGAGTTGGTTATGGTGAAACAATGGGAGCCTTCCTCAGACATTTATCAGGATTGACAGATAAAAATCTATCTGTTATCTCCATGACTGGTGGAGTAATGCCCTATATCAGACAGATTGGAAATGGAATCATTGATATTAAACACTATTTAATTCCTGCTCCATTAGTTGTAGGTAGTAAAGAATTAACGGAAGCAATTTTGAAAGAAAAATCAGTATCCGATATTGTCGAAATGACGGAGAAAATCAATGTAGTTGTTTCTAGTTTAGGTGGAATGCAAGAACATTCGACCATACTGAAATCAGGTCTTCTCACACCTGAGAAGTTTGAAAGCTTAAAGAGTAAAGGTGCAGTTGGAGATATGCTAATGCACTTTATGGATGAGGATGGCAATCTCGTTGATGATGAGATTGAAGACAGAATCATCAGTACCAAGCTAGATAAACTTAAAAATTATGATTATATCATTGTTGCAGCTGGAGGAGACGCAAAACTTCCTATTATTCATACTGCTATTACACATGGTTTTGTTAATGTATTAATTACGGATGAAAACACAGCAGAGCTTCTATTAGGAGACTGCACATGGAAGAAAGAAGAGAATACTTATTAGCGCTCGATGGAGGCACAGGGAGTTTTAGAGCTATTTTATTCCAAAAAGACGGTGTGCAAAAAGCTATTGAGCAAATTGAATGGGAACATCCTGTATATGATGAATACCCAGGAAGTGTAGGTTTTGATTTTGAAAAAAACTGGGAGATTATCCAGCGCTGTATTCGAAATCTAATAGAAAAAAATAATATTGCTCCTGAAGATATTAAAGGGATCTCAACGGATTCAATGAGAGAAGGGTTCATTCTTTATGATGAAAATCAAAAGGAATTAATTGGTTTTTCTAACATCGATGCTAGAGCCAAAGAAGAAGTGATTTCATTAAAGAGGGAACATCCTACATTAGAAATGGAAATCTATCTTGAAACGGGCGAAACATTTGCATTGAGTGCAGTTCCACGTTTGCTTTGGGTTCAAAAAAACAAGCCAGATCTTTACCAAAAGGCTAAATATATGAACATGATAAACGATTGGATTGTATTTAAATTAACTGGAAAAATCGTTTCAGAGCCAAGTAATTCTTCTACTAGCGGATTATTTGACCTAGCTAAACGCGAATGGTTACCGGAAGTAGCGAAGAAATGTGGCTTAAAGGATGATATATTCCCACCTGTCTATGAAAGTGGGGTTCCAGTAGGAAATGTAAGTGCTGAAGCTGCTCGTCAAACTGGCCTCTCAGAATCAACGATTGTAGTTTGCGGTGGTGGAGACTCTCAACTAGGTTGTATTGGGGTTGGATCCATTAAACCAAATCAAGCTGCCCTTTTTGGAGGAAGTTTTTGGCAATATGAATTTAATACCGATAAACCTTATGTGGATGACAGAGGTAGAATTCGAGTAAATTGCCACTCGGTTCCTTCTGTGTGGCAACAAGAAGCCATTGCTTGGAGTTCAGGTCTCGTGATGAGATGGTTTAGGGATGCGTTTTTAGACTTAGATGTGGAACGAGCTAAACAATTAGGAACTTCTGTATATGCGCTCATGGATCAAAAAGCGAAACAAATTCCAATTGGATGTTATGGAATGCATTCGATTTGCAGATGTGATGAACTTTAGAAATCTGAAGCACGCGAGCCCAACTTTTACAAACTTTTCAATTGACCCTTTAAAATTTAATAAAGCAACCTTTTATAAGTCCATTATGGAAAATGCGGGTTTGATTACATTAGGTCACTTGAAAATGGTTGAAGAAATCACTGGAAATAAACCAGATGAAATTTTCTTCGCGGGTGGCTCCGCTTATAGTGAGTTATGGTCACAAACGATTGCAGATATTTTAGGTATCAGAGTGATTACTCCAAAAGAAAAAGAAGCGACAGCACTTGGCGCTGCGTTTCTAGCGGGGATTGGTAGTGGCGTTTACGATAATTTAGAAGAAACCACCCAATATGTTCAAATTGACAAAGTTTTCGAACCGAACATGGATAATCATCGTAAATATTTAGAGATTTTCAATGATTGGCAAGTGCTTTATAAAGAGGTGCTAAATATTTCAGACAAGGGGTTAACAGATTATATGTGGATTGCTCCAGGGTCTGAATAATGAAGGAGTGATTGTATGTTTGTATTAAATGAAAAAGATAAAGATTACCGTTTTGGGGATAGTGGGCCAAAGTACTTAATGAGAGGACCACGTTCCAATTTTGCCGTAGTAAGATTTAATCCGGGACAAGATTTTCCAGCGCATTATCATGAAATTATGGAAGAAAATTTCTATGTTCTTGAAGGGAAAATTGATATTTATGTTGATGATGAAAAAGTCACTTTGTCTAAAGGAGAGTTTATTCATATTGAACCGAATGAAGTTCATTACGTAAAAAATCCTTATGATGAACCGATTATCATGGTATCGACATTAGCACCTTTCCAAGAAGTGGATAAGATTGAAGCACCTGATTTCAAGCCTGAAGACTAAAATTGTGCCCCCTGATGAGTTTTTCACAGGGGGTATTGTCATCATCATTTTTAATTTAGGATAGAAGTGAAAGGAGATTTGTATGACATACCCAGATTATATTTATGAACTTTGCCATGTGACATACGACATGTGGAATAAGGGGTGGGATGAATACAATGGTGGCAATGTAAGTTATCGCCTTACAAAAGAGGAAGCGAATTCGATTGAAGCAGATTTTGAGGGAACTTCGTACACTTATTACACTGAAAATAGAGAAGAAGTGGAAGTGCTTGATGTCCCTGAGCACATACAAGGAGAGTATCTCTTAATCACTGCTTCAGGAAGTCACTTCAGGACATTGTGTTTACAACCTCATGAGGACACTGGAATTATTCAATTGACACCAAAAGGGTACCGAGTAGTGGCGGGATTCGTGACAGGAAAACGTCCAACCAGTGAAATCTTCATGCATATACTCGCTCATGCTGCGCGTCTAAAAGTGGATTCTAATCACCGTGTTGTGATTCATAATCACGCGACCAATATTGTTATTTACTCATTGTTAGATGAAGTAACGAGTGAATCATTAACTCTTGACTTATGGTCCGTATTAACAGAATCTATCGTAGTGTTCCATGACGGAATTGCTGTATTGCCTTGGGAAGTTCCTGGAACTCAATTAATCGGTGACGATACAGCCCGTGAACTGGAAACTCATCGCCTTGTTGTCTGGGCTAAACATGGGGTTCTTTCAACCGGAAAAGATTACCAAGACTGCTTTGGTCTCATTGAAACAGCCGATAAAGCAGCACATATTGCCTTAGAACTAAAACGTGTCAGCGGAAAGAGCATCCACGAAAACAATGTTCTTTCTAAGGCAGACTTGAAGAAAATTTGTGATGTTTTAGGAGTAGAAGGCAAATATTTAAATGATTAAGAAACTTCATTTTTTATTAGAAAAGAGATAGACATAGTTCTATCTCTTATTTTTTTATAAAGTCTAGTATAAAATCTGAAATATTCCCATTAATACCTAAATTAAATCTAATTATGGTTGCTATATGTTAATGAAAATATAATAAATAGAGATAAAAATATAACTAGTTCCACATTAATCTGGAACTAGAATGAATAAAAAAATAATTGTAGGCATATCATATACTAGAAGTGTGATAAAAACGCTTGCAGTAGAAATGAATTGATTAGGGAGTGGACGCATGAATGCAAGACAAATTTTTCCTATTAGAATTTTTTTGCTTAAACAAAATGAGTATCTCTCAGCAAACCAATTATCTGAGAAAGTACGGAGTTTCTACGAAAACTGTTTATCAAGATATTGACAAAATAAATTACTTTTTTTAGAAAAAGGAGCATTGAACAGCAGAATTATTAAAGTTCCAAGAAAAGGAATCAAGTTATCTGCTGATGAAGAAAGAAAAAGAATTCATTCTTTTCTTTTTGGAAAATAAATTTGAATCTGGGGCAGAAAATTATTCACCAGAGTATAGAGAATCAGAGATTATTAAAAAGGTTATTTATTAATCAAGATGAAATAGATATCTATGAGTTTGCTGAAGAAATGTTCGTTACAGAATCAACTGTTCATAGAGATATTGATAAATTAGAGAATAATTTAGGAGAGTTTGATTTGAAAAATCCGAATCAAACATGATCGTTTTTATTTGGATGGTGATGAGTGGAGTATTAGAAAAGCATTATATTCTTATATAACTCAAAAATCAAACAATCCGTAGTGAAAAAGGGTTAGAAGGATTCTTTACAAAAAGGCGATGTTGAAAAAAATGTAGAGAGGCTATTGATAGATTATCTCAAAAAGTATCATCACCAATTTTTCAGATGATTATTCATGGTTATTACTTACAGAATGTCTAGTTTTTTTAAAAAGAGAACTGATCAAAAAATTACTTAACGAAAAGAACAAATAACTTGATAAATGATCTTAGCCACTTAGAAGTTTATTTCTTTTCTGGAGAATTGTTGGAGAACATTATTGATAAGCCTTTTTCAGAAATTTCTCCCTATGAGATTGAAGCAATGGCGTATAGTTTGCTTGCTTACGGGTTTAGTATACAATCAGCTGATTATATTCAAAATATTGAGGAGCAGGTAAATGAATTAATCGGAAAAGTATCTAGTTTACTTAGTCTTGACTTAACTAAAGACAAACATTTGAAATTGATGTTATCAAACCACATTTCAAAAAAATGATTTTCAGATTACGAAATCAAATTTACATTACAAATCCGGCTATAGAGGAAATAAAAAAACAATATTCTAGTTTGTTTAATGTCATTTGGATCGCTATTCGAGACTTGGGTAAATACTATGAAATCAATATTCCTAACGAAGAGTTGGCATTTATCGTAATTCATTTTCAATTGGCGATTGAAAAAATATTAAAACCTTTGAATGTCGTCGTTATCTGTCAAAATGGTATCGCAACTTCAGAATTAATCATGAGTAAGCTTCACAAGATTTTTGATGCAGATGCAAAGATTACAAATATTAGTGTACGAGAAATCGATTTTTATGATTTAAGCAATATCGATTTAATTATTTCTACAATTTCGCTTCCAGATATAACGATTCCTGTGATTGAGGTTAGCCCAATTCTTACAAAAGGGGAAATTGAATCTATAAGAAGTTTCTACACTGATCATACGACCGATAATTACACATTAATGCGAACAAGTTTAGATGGTAGAAAGTTTAACATGGAGTCATTACAAACATTAATTAAGACACCTAAATTAGTTCATGCATCTGTGAAAAATAAAAAAGAATGTATTGAGAAAATGATTGATGAATGCGATCTGTCTAATCGGAGAATTCAAGGGTTTAAAGAGTCAATTCTTGAAAGAGAAACGTTAGGTAGTACAAGTGTATACACAGGGGTTGCTTTACCTCACTGTGATCCAAGATTTGTTAATCAGTCTGAATTAATATTTATGACATTAGATAAGCCGATTAATTGGGGTAAAAATAATGTTAAATTAATCATCCTTATTGCCGTTGCAGAAAATGATATTCCGATTTTTAAAGATAGTTTAATCGCATTATATTCTGTGATTGAAAATCAAGAATTAATGAATGAATTGGTGTTCATGAATAATGGTGATGAAATTAAGGAAAGACTATTAAAGGAGGTGAGCCAAAATGCTAAATGAGGAAGTCTTTGAAATGAATGTTCTAAACATGAAAACGAAAGAAGAAGCGTTAAGCTATTTGGCTGATAAATTAATCAGTAAAGGAATTGTAAAAGAATCTTATAAACAAGCAATTATTGATAGAGAGCATGTTTTTCCGACAGGATTGCAGTTTGAAGCGTATGGAATTGCTATCCCACATACAGATGTAGAACATGTGAATAAAGAACAAATAGCGTTAATGACATTGAAAGAAGCTGTTTCATTTTATCAAATGGGAACTAATGATGTTGAAGTTCCCGTGAGAGTAATTTTTATGCTAGCGCTGAAAGAAGCACACAGTCAATTGACGATGCTTCAACAACTGATGGAAGTTTTACAGGATAAAGACATAATGGAAAGAATCTTGAGCATGGATGAAAATACACCTAACTCGGAGATAAAAGAAGTATTAGCATTAAAAAAATATTAGATAATTTAGTGGTTTGGTAATAGGAGAGGAGGACAGAAAGTTACTAAATCATCAGTATCAGACTGATATTCTGATTATTTTATACATTAGGAGGAATTTATAATGTTAGAATTATTTCAAAAAAATTTATTGATTTAGGAGCCATTGTTGTTCTACCAATTTTAATTTTTATTTTTGGTATGGCTCTTGGAACAAAACCTAAAAAAGCCTTTGTATCAGGTATTATTGTTGGGGTTGGTTTTGTAGGATTAAATATGGTAGTCGATTTGCTAGGAGGTAGCTTAGGACCTGCGGCTCAAGCAATGGTTGAACGTTTTGGTTTGAACTTAACAACAATCGACGTTGGTTGGCCAGCCGCTGCAGCAATTTCCTATGGTACATTGTTAGGTTCGCTTGCTATTCCAATTGGTATCGGTATTAACATTTTACTTTTATTCTTAGGGTTAACAAAAACATTGATGGTTGATATGTGGAATTTCTGGCATGCAGCCTTTGTTGCTTCACTAGTTTACGCAGTTACACAAGATTTCACATTGGGTTTATATGCAACTGCTACTTATTTAGTAATGATTTACTTATTAGCAGATCTTATTGCACCAGCAATTAAAAAATTCTATGGATTTCCTAATATTACATTCCCACACGGAACTTCAGCACCTGGGTTCCTAGTTGCGATTCCTTTAAACTGGTTATTTGACCGTATTCCTGGATTTAACAAAATTGAAGCTAACCCAGAAAGTATCCAAAAGAAATTTGGTGTGTTTGGTGAAAGTACAGTTTTAGGTTTGATTATTGGTATTGCTATGGGACTTTTAGCTGGTTATGATGCAAAAGGAGTTCTTCAATTAGGTGTTAAAATGTCTGCTGTAATGGTTCTTATGCCACGTATGGTGTCTCTATTAATGGAAGGTTTAACGCCAATCTCAGAAGCTGCTAACGAATTCGTTCAAAAACGTTTCCCAGGTCGTGAAGTAAATATTGGTATGGACTCAGCATTGTCAGTAGGACATCCAGCAGTATTATCAAGTTCATTACTTTTAGTACCAATTACAATTTTACTTGCAGTTGTTTTACCAGGTAACCAAACATTACCATTTGGTGACCTTGCAACAATCCCATTCGTAGTCTGCTTAATGGCAGCTGTATTTAAAGGAAATATTGTTCGTACAGTTGTCGGTGGAGCGATTTATATGACAAGTATTTTCTATATTACATCATGGGTTGCGCCTCTTGTTACGCAAGCAGCAAAAGCAGCTAACTTTGATTTAGGTGGAAATACAAGTATTACAGCGCTAGCAGAAGGTGGCTTATGGCCAACTTGGTTATTTGTCTTTGCTGGACAAACAGCTCCATGGGTTATTTTAACGATTGTATTAGTAGGCTCATTAGCTGGATTATTCTATATTAACAAAGTGCGTGCTGCAAAATAGGAGTGTATATTATGAAAAAATTATTAGTTATGTGTGGTTCAGGTATCGCAACATCTACTGTAGTTGTTGGTAAAGTAAAACAATGGTTGAAAGATAATGGTTACGAAGATAAAGTCCAAGTATTCCAATCTAAAGTATCAGAAGAAGTAAATAGACTTGATGAATATGACGTGGTTATTTCTACAACCGTTGTACCTGATTCAGTAAAGGACAAAGTTATTATGGGATTACCATTACTTACAGGTATGGGAATTGATTCTCTATGGAATGAATTGAAACAAGCATTGGAGGCTTAATCATGAAAGCAAGAATGAGAGATGTTTTGGGAAATGCAAAAAAAGAGCATTATGCAGTTCCGGCAACTAATTTCATCGATTGGAATTCTGCAAAAGCATACAGTGAAATCAGCGAATCTAGAAAATTACCGTTAATTCTTGCTTATGCACAAGTACATTCTCAATATTTAAGTTTAGAAGACGCAGCTGCAATTGGTCGTTATTTCCAAGAAGTAACAAATACTCCGGTTGTTTTACATCTCGATCATGGTCAAGATTTTGAATTCATTAAACGCGCTATTAAACTTGGCTTTAATTCAGTCATGATCGATGCTTCATTAGATACATTTGAGGAAAATGTTCGTAAGACAAAAGAAGTTGTCGAATACGCACATCAATTTGGTGTAGATGTAGAAGCTGAAATTGGATTTGTTGGAGCAAATGCTGCTTCGAATAATGAAGAGGTGAAATCCATTTATACGAGTGTTGAAGATGCTAAGAAATTTGTTGAAGAAACGAATGTAGATTCATTAGCTGTTTCTATTGGTACTTCTCATGGGTTGTATAAAGGTACTCCAAAATTAAACTTTGAACGTTTAGAAGAGTTAAATGAGGAGCTTACTGTTCCTCTAGTATTACATGGCGGGTCGGGTTCTGGAGATGATAATTTAAATCGTTGCGCTACGCATGGTATTTCAAAGATCAATATTTATAGTGATTTTATGTGTTCAGGAGCAAAAGCAGTTGTTGATGGACATATTGAAAACTATGTAGACATTGTTAAATTATCAAGAGAAGGAATGAAAAAGACTCTTGATCATTACTATAACGTATTTGAAACCAAATAAATTAGGAGGAGAAATATGAAAAACTGTAAAAAGCAAATTCTTCATCTTCAATCCCAAATCATATTTATTTGGTGATGAATTACTAGAATTAGCAAAAGAAGCAGATTGTTTAGCAGAACGTTTTCCAGAAATCAGTATTTTTGTAACTTGTCCATATGTAGATATTAGTAGAGTTGCGAGTGAAACAAAAAATATTATTGTAACGGCTCAACATTTAGATGGAATTGATTGCGGTAGGGGAATGGGAGCTGTATTACCAGCATCGTTATATAATGCTGGTGCAAGAGCCACTTTCCTAAACCATGCCGAACATCCATTAACAACATCTCAAGTAGTGGCGTCCGTAAATAAAGCAAAAGAACTAGGAATGATTACAGTTCTATGTGCGGATTCAATTCAAGAAGCGAGAATGCTTGCAATGTTAGAGCCAACAATTATGCTATGTGAACCAACAGAGCTTATTGGTACTGGACAAACCAGTGATGATTCTTACATTGTTAAAACGAATGAGCAAGTGAAGTCAGTAAATCCTAATATTTTAATGATGCAAGGTGCAGGAATTATGAATGAAAAGGATGTCTATCGGACTATTAAATTAGGCGCAGAAGGTACTGGTTGCACAAGTGGTATCGTCAAAGCTAAAAATCCAAAAGAAATGTTAAGATTGATGGTTGAAGCGATTGATCAAGTGATGAATGAGGGTTAATCATGAGTGTATTTCAAAAAGAGTTTAAAGTTGAAACAAAAGAAAAGGCTGTATCCTATGTGGATATTACTCAAAGTGTAAAAGATACCATTTTAGAAAGTGGTATTCAATCGGGAACTTGTACAGTTCTAACAGCACATACGACATGTTCTATTTTCTTTGAAGAAGATACACATGACCGTGATGAAGACGGAGTGGATTTCTTACAATTAGATTTGAATCGAATCTTAGAAAGTATAGTTCCGCCCCATATAAATGCGCAAAGTTACAAGTATCCAGGCGAAGCACACTATAAAGAAGTGGAATCATGGCCTAATCCAGAAGAATGGCTACCAAATGGAGATCGTAGCTACCTTTGGAATGGAGATGCGCATATCAAGGCCACCATTATCGGTGCAAGTGAAACATTAGCAGTAGTGGATGGTCAATTAGGAATTGGTAAAACTGGGTATGTTTATTTTGCCGACTTTGATAAAACACGAGAAAGAACAAGAAAGTATAGAGTCATTGTTTTAGGAGAATAAAGGCATGAAAATAATCATGCAATATATTTTAATTACTAGTTAAGAAAATGAATAAAACGAAAACTAGAATTGCCAAAAACTGGTCGCCATCTATTCATTTTTAGGTGCAATAAGATTTTTCTTATTGCACCTTTTTTTGAAAAATCAAAAAAAGTTTTTGTCACCTCGCTTTGTGAAACTGAGAATTTCGAACTAAAATATAATGCTAATTTATATCTATTTTAAGGCGTTTTTGAAGTTCGCATCCAATCTACATATTGTGAAATACGCCAGAAAATATTTTAAAAAGAACAAGTTTACGTGTTAACACGTTAAGTTTTACTTGAAACTGGTTTCGTTTAGTGTTAGACTGAACGCGAGAGCGCTACCAAAGGAAAAAAAGATTTGGTAGTAAAAAGCTTTTATGAATCAATTAAGGAGGAGAACTATGGAAACGAGATATACACACAGTCCAGAGGACATCAGACATTATTCTACGGAGCAATTAAGAAAGGAATTCTTAGTTGAGAAAGTATTTGAACCAAATCAAGTGAAGTTAACGTACACTCATAACGACCGCATGATTTTTGGTGGGGTAATGCCAGTTGAAGGGAAATTAACTATCGAATTATCTACAGAGTTAGGAGTGGAATACTTCCTTCAAAGACGTGAAATGGGTGTGATTAATATTGGGGGCCCAGGTGTCATTGAAATTGATGGTGTTTCAGAAAATATGGTGAAACAAGATGGATATTACATCGGAAAAGAGACAAGAGAAATTGCTTTTTCAAGTATTTCTGCTGAAGATCCTGCGAAATTCTACGTTGTGTCCGTTCCAGCACATCATAAATATCCAAACAAAAAATTAAGCATTGAAAAAATTGTTCCACTTTGCATGGGTGAATCTAATACATTAAACCAAAGAAAAATTTATCAATATGTTCATCCAAATCAATGCGAAAGCTGCCAATTACAATTAGGGTACACAGTCCTTGAACCAGGTAGCTCTTGGAATACAATGCCATGTCATACGCATGAACGTCGTATGGAAACATACCTTTATTTTGATATGGAACCTGATACAAGAGTCTTCCACTTCATGGGGACTCCGCAAGAAACAAAACACTTAGTCGTTGGAAACGAAGAAGCATGTATTTCACCAAGTTGGTCTATTCACTCAGGTGTGGGAACGTCAAACTACACATTCATCTGGGGAATGGCTGGAGAAAACATCACCTATACCGACATGGATATGGTTCCAATGCAAGATCTTAAATAGTGAGGAGTAAGTAAAATGACAAATGACATGTTTTCATTAAAAGGCAAAGTTGCACTCGTAACAGGTGCAGTATACGGAATCGGGTTTGCGATTGCAGAAGCTTTAGCAAGTGCTGGTGCCACTATCGTATTTAATGATAGAAATGAAAGTGGAGTAGAAAAAGGGCTAGCAAACTATGCGGAAAAAGGCATTAAAGCTTACGGATATGTTTGTGACGTTACGGATGAACCTGGTGTTCAAGAAATGGTGAAAAAAATCGAAGAAGAAGTAGGCGTTATTGATATCTTAGTCAACAATGCTGGAATCATCAAACGAATTCCAATGCATGAAATGGCGGCTGAAGATTTCCGCCAAGTCATCGATGTGGACTTAAATGCGCCATTTATCGTATCAAAAGCCGTTATTCCTTCAATGATTAAAAAAGGCGGCGGTAAAATCATTAACATCTGTTCAATGATGAGTGAATTAGGACGCGAAACCGTTTCGGCTTATGCAGCTGCTAAAGGCGGATTGAAGATGTTAACACGTAACATTGCATCAGAATATGGATGCTACAATATTCAATGTAATGGAATTGGACCTGGTTATATTGCGACACCGCAAACAGCTCCTCTTCGTGAAATTCAACCGGATGGAGAAAGACATCCATTTGATAAATTTATTATCGCAAAAACACCAGCAGAAAGATGGGGAGAAGCAGAAGATTTGAAAGGTCCAGCCATCTTCCTTGCAAGTGGTGCAAGTGACTTTGTGAATGGTCATATCCTCTATGTGGACGGCGGTATTTTAGCGTACATCGGTAAACAACCTTAATTCTAAACGCCCCTTCCCGTAGAAGGGGTGTTTATTCTGTTTACTTGAGGAAATTATTTTGTTATGATGACTTTAAAATAAAAGGACGGAAGTGTTTGTGTGTGCTACCAAAGTATGAAATTATAAAACAAAATATTTTAAAAGAGATTGACGAAGGCAAATTTAAACCCGGCTCTAAAATTTATTCCGAAGGTGATTTGAAAAAAATCTATCAAGTTAGTAATACAACAGTCGTTAAAGCATTAAATGATTTAGTGGCAGAAGGCTACTTGATTCGAAGACAAGGAGAAGGGACCTTCGTTCGTAAAAACATGTTGCATCGAAAAGTTAGTTTCAGTGAAAGACTAACGAAGAAATTCAATCCGAAAAAGAATTCGGAACGAGTAGAGACTTCGATAAAAATCTGTGAAGATAAACGCATTTTAAGTCAATTTGAAGGGAAAGGTCCTTTATATGAAATCGTTCAAAGGGCGATGATTGACGATACTTTATGGAAAATTCAAAAGCGTTTTGTTCAAACGACCTTATTAAGTGAAGAGGCAGTTCGTCATATTACTGATGGTGGAAGTGTCTCTAAAGAGTTGGGTATTGAAAATAACTTAGTAAATATGCCTATGAGCATGACGATTGAATTTAAAACAGTGGATATTCCTGAAACAAACGAGCTCCAAACCAATTCGGTAGTGATTGTAAAGAAAACAATCTTTAACAATACAACCAAAGAAGTGATTGAATACTCAGAAAGCTTTATCCATCCTGATTTTTTTATGAAGTTAATTTGATTGCTGAATAAAATAAGAATCCTCCTAATGTGGGGATTCTTATTTTTTTAATTTTTATTAAATAAACCGTTTACAAATTTTAAATAAAGTGGTAGAATCCATTTATAGGGTTAACACGTTAAGTTAAAAACGGAAGGATGGTCATGATGAAAAAAGTTTGGTCGAGCTGTTTAGTTTTAGCTTTTGCTTTGGTTTCGTCTCTGGGTGTCTCTCAGGGGAATCCTGTATATGCTGAGGATCATAAGGAAACTCAGGCAGAACAAACAGTCAATCTTGTAAAAAATGGAACGTTTGATGCGACCCTCGATACAGGGGAGAAATGGACTGGAAAATCAGCAGTCGATTGGAATACTCCTTGGGTTGCTAAAGGGGAAAAAGGAAAGTATAAAATTCAAATTACAGATGAATCGAACCTTTTAATGGAAGCTGAATCTGAAATGAGAGCGGTAGTCGGACAAGATATTCCAGTTGAACCTAATCAAAAGTATACTTTTTCAGTGAGAATCAAAACAGAAAAATTAGACTCTAAAATTGGAGCAAGAGTTCGCATTATGTCTTATGACAGCAATAACAAACAGCTTTCACCACTTTGGTATAGCAAGAGTTTAGTCGGAGATAACGATTGGACGACGATTACGGAGGAGTTTGTCGCAGGAAGTGAAGCGACAAAAATCAGAGTGGAGTTATTCTTTGAAACAGGAAAAGGAAAAGTTCAATTTGATGATGTGAGCTTGACCAAAAAAGAGGAGAAAAAAGAGACTCAACCGCAACAGACAAAAGAGATTACTTTTGATGAATCTGTAACGCTAACGACCGATAAACGTTGGGTACTCGATTTAAAATATACGTATAAGATTAAGGACACTTCTGTTGCTACCATTGAAAACGGAGCAATTGTTCCTAAAAAGGCTGGAAGTACTGAATTAGTTGTAAGCGCTCCAGACAGCAAAGATAAAGTGGTTCCTTTGAAGGTCCTTGAACCAAACGAAACGTATGAAAACTTGTTAAAAAAATGGGATGCCATGATTTCTGGGAATGACTTTTACTCTACAGAGAGTAGTTATATGAAAGAAATCTTTAACGTTAATGAAAAAGAAGTGGAAGGATATCTATCAAGTTTCTTAGCAAAAGATGAAAAGAAAATTTGGGATGCAGTTGGGGATTACTCTAAATCATCTAATTTGACAAAGACGTATAGACGTTTAGAGCAAATTGCAAAATCAGTTACGAATAAAAACTCAAAATACTATAACGATGACAAAGTTATTCAAGTTGTTAAGCATAGTATGAAATTAATGTATGACCATTACTACAATGAAAATACTGAGTCAAAAGGAAATTGGTGGGATTATGAAATTGGTGTTCCTCGTGCCATCAATAATATCCTAACGATTATGAACCGTTATTTCAGTAAAGAAGAAATTGCGAAATACTTAAAACCAGTGAGCAAGATGGTTCCAGACCCATCTAAAATTATGGTCAGCCAGAACCGTGGCAAAACAGCTGTAGGTGGGAACCTTTCAGATTTAGGGAAAGTAAAAATTATTGAAGCGCTCCTCCTTGAGGATGACGCGAAATTAGAACGCTCAATTCAAGCCGTAAGTAATGTATTAGCATTAGTTTCTGAGGGCGAAGGTTTCTACTACGATGGTTCTTATGTAGATCATACAAATATTGCTTATACAGGGGCATACGGAAATGTATTAATTGATGGATTTTCTCAATTACTCCCCGTTATTCAAGCAAGTCCTTATAAGATTAGTCAAGATAAATTAAACGTTCTTTATCACTGGATTCATCAAGGATTCTTACCTTTGATTTATAAGGGTGGATTGATGGATATGACAAGAGGTCGCTCACTCAGCAGAAAAGTACAAAATGATCACTATGCTGCAGTGGAAGTTCTAAGAGGTATTTTAAGAATTGCAGAAGCAAGTGATCAACAAGAAAAAAAGCGAAACTTCAAGGGTTAGTAAAAGACATCGTATCTTCCGATAATTTCTACGATACCTTTAAATCATTGAAGTCTTTCTACGATGTTCATCTCTTTGAAAGTCTAATGTACAATCCGATGGTGGAGGCGACTCCAAGAGATACTTATCTCAAACTCTATCAAGCAATGGATAAAGTGGCTTACTACAATAAAGAACGTGAATTTGCATTCGGAATTAGCATGTATTCGAATAAGATTCAAAACTACGAATTCATGAATAAAGAAAATGCCAAAGGTTGGTATACAAGTGATGGTGCCTCTTATCTCTACAATGATGATTTAAGTCATTATAGTGACGATTATTGGGCAACAGTCGATCCATACAAACTAGCTGGGATTACTGAAACGAATGAAGTTAGAGCAAAAGGATCTGGGATGACCACAATGGATCATTCATTCGTTGGAAGTACAGCGCTAGGAAATAAATACGGAACAGTTGCGATGGATTTCCAAAACTGGAACAAGACACTCACTGCTAAAAAATCTTGGTTTATTTTAGGAGATCGAATCGTATTCCTCGGTTCGGATATTAAGAACAGTACGGACAATGAAGCTTATACAGTAGTCGATAATCGTAAAGTTCAAAGAGACTCAAGAAATCGTAGTGCTTCGAAGAATGATTATAGTGTCGTTGCAGACGGAAAGGAAGTTCCTGTTTCAGACGCGGATAACAAAATGCAAGTAAAAGATTTACTCTTAAAATCTCAAAATACGCAAATGAATATTGGATATAAATTCTTAGAACCAACTACTGTTAATGTGAAAAAAGAAAACCGTAAAGGAACTTGGAAGGATATTAATGAAGGACAAAGTGATGAAGAAGTAGAAAATAGCTTTATTTCAATTGTTCAACCACATGACGCTACGAATAATAAATATGCGTATGTCCTCTATCCAAATCGTTCAGCTAAAGAATTTGAAGAGGAAAAGAACAACGACGACATCCAAGTTGTAGAAAATTCTGAAAAAACGCAAGCCGTCTTTGATAAAAAGAATCAAATTTACGGAGTCGTGAAATATGATGACACTGAGTTGACATTAGAAGATGGGCTCGTATTAAAAGAAAAAGGAATTTATACCATTAAGAAAGAGGGTAATAAACTAGATATTGCATTCTTAAATCCAGAAGACCCTTCAGCAGGACTTCCTGCACTGAATACTGACAAATATGAATTACAAAATTCAACAGAACCTACTGTTGAAAACAAGATTAGATATTACATGTATTTAGTGAAAAAACAAACAGAAGAAACTACTCAGGAACAAACACAAGAGCAAACACAACAAAGTTCAAGTGAATTAACCACTGAAAGTAGAAGCACAGAAGATACAAAAAGACTCTAATACAACAAAAGAAGAAACTTTACCTGCTACAGGAGCTAAGAATTTTGAAGTGTATTCGTTACTTGGAATTTTATTATTAACAATTTCACTTATTTTTTCAAAAAAACGTTTACAAAAATAAAAAAATAGGGTACAATGAACTTAACGAGTTAACGTGTTAAGTTGCCTTATAGAGAGGTGCAAAAATGATTGATAAAAATATCGAAGCTTTGAAAGCATATCAATCGAATGAGTCGGAAGTCTTAACTCCTGCTTTAGTAGATGAAGCCATCAAAGTTTGTTTAGAAAAAATTGATAGTAATTTAGAGCAGTTGGGGGAACAATTCCCAACGCCGGCAACATTCGATAATGACTATAAACCGATGGAAAATATCGAATGGACAAATGGCTTTTGGACAGGAATGTTGTGGCTCGCTTATGAATTTACTGGGGAAGAAAAATATAAAGTAGCAGCCGAGAAGAATGTGGAGTCCTTCATTGATCGAATTGAACGATTAGTCGAAGTAAACCACCACGACTTAGGCTTCCTATATACGCCTTCTTGTGTCAGTGCTTATAAGCTAACAGGAAATCTGAAAGCAAAAGAAGCGGCCATTAAAGCTGCTGACCAGCTCGCTTCAAGATATCAAGAAAAAGGAAACTTCATTCAAGCTTGGGGAGAATTAGGAGCACGTGATAACTACCGCTTAATTGTGGATTGTTTATTAAATATTCCTCTTCTATTCTGGGCAAGTAATGAAACTGGAGATAACCACTATCAAGAAATGGCTAAAGCGCACTTCAAGACAACGTTGAAAAACGCTATTCGTCAAGATGCTTCTGCTTTTCATACGTTTTACTTTGATCCAGAAACTGGAGAGCCTGCATACGGAAAAACAAGACAAGGGTATTCAGATGACTCTGCATGGGCAAGAGGGCAGGCATGGTTAATATATGGAATTGCACTTTGCAATGCGTATGCTCCAGCAGAAACAAATGTTGAATATTTCCAAGCGGTAACAAATTACTTCTTAAACCGCGTACCGGAAGACTTTGTATGTTATTGGGACTTAATCTTTGATGATACTTCAGGTCAACCAAGAGATACTTCTGCTGCTGCCATTGCAGTTTGCGGTATCCAGCAAATGGCTAAAGAGCTTCCTAACAATGAAACGGTAATAGAGTATGAAAAATGGGCAGACAGAATTCTATATAATTTAATCACCAAATATACGGATAAAAAAGGTTCTACTATCGTTGCCTTACTAAATGAAGGAGTATATTCATGGCATTCAGGGAAGGGGGTTAACGAGGGAAATATTTGGGGTGATTACTTCTATCTAGAAGCGCTTATGCGTAAAAAGAAAGACTGGGAAATGTACTGGTAAAAAAGAAAAGAAAGGAATGAAAACATGGAAAACAAACCAAACATTCAAATGGTCAGAATTGACGAAAGACTTATCCATGGTCAAGGACAATTATGGATTAAGAGCTTAGGAGTTAACTTAGCCATTTGTGCAAATGATGCAGTGTCAACGGATGAATTACAACAAACATTAATGACCACTGTATTGCCAAAGAAGTGAATGTACGTTTTTGGACAATCCAAAGAACTGCTGAAATTATTTGGAAAGCTGCCCCACACCAAACAATTTTTGTAGTTGTTTCAAGTCCTGCGGATGCACTTCGCTTATGTGAACTAGGATTTCCTATGGAAAATGTGAATGTAGGTAACATTCATGCAGCTCCTGGAAAGGATAAAGTGTCACAATTCATTTATCTAGGAGAAGAAGATAAACAAGCACTTCGAACAATGAAAGAAAAATACAATGTTCAATTCAATACAAAAACTTCTCCGGTTACAAATGACGGAGCACAAACTTTAGAAAAATTATTAGAAATGATTAGCTGAAAAGAGGGAGAACAATGGAAATTTCATTAATTCAAGGTATTTTGATTGGTCTAGTAACAGCATTCTGTTATTCAGGGATGTTACTAGGAATTTATACAAACAGAGCAATTGTTATGGCGTTTTTTGTAGGGTTAATTTTAGGAGATATTCCTACAGCATTAACATTCGGAGCTTTAGCTGAATTAGCTTATATGGGATTCGGGGTAGGTGCTGGTGGTACAGTTCCACCTAACCCAGTAGGACCTGGTATTGTAGGTACGATCATGGTAATTACATTAAAAGATCAAGGGATTACACCTGAAAATGCATTAGCACTTTCATTCCCATTTGCGGTATTATTCCAATTCGTTACAACATTCTTATACACATTCTTCGCTGGTAATCCAAAAATGGCTGAAAAAGCGATTGAAAATGGTCACTTTGGTAAATTTAAATTAATCGCACACTCAACTTATATCGGTTTAGCAGTTGCTGGTTTCATTATTGGTATCTTATCTGCTCTAAGCCGTCCAGCATTAGAAGCATTTGTTAATGCTTTACCAAAATGGTTGATTAGTGGTTTCGGTGTAGCTGGGGGATTAATTCCTGCAATCGGGTTTGCAATGATTTTATCTGTAATGTTGAAGAAAGAATTAACTCCATACGTAATCCTAGGTTATATCTGCGTGGCTTACTTAGAATTACCAACAATGGCTGTAGCATTAGTTGGTTCAGTATTTGCATTAATTGCTTACTACCAAAATTCTAATAAACAAGAAGTAGTTGTGGAAACAGTTCAAACTAGCGAAGTGGAGGATTTTAGCAATGGAATCTAAACAAAATAAATTAACGAAACGTGATTATTTTAGAACATCATTAAGATCATACATCTTACAAAATGCATTCAACTATAATACTTATCAAGGGGTCAGCTACTTAAACGTTATCTTACCTGGCTTAAAGAAGATTTATAAAGATGATCCAGAAAAATTAAAAGAAACTGCTAAAGCAAACTTGGAGTTCTATAACACAAGTCCACATTTAGTACCGTTTATTTCGAACTTACAATTAGCGATGTACGAAGATGGTCAAAGTATTGATTCTGTACGTAGTATTAAAATGGCTCTTATGGGTCCTTTAGCAGGGATTGGAGATTCTATCGCACAATTCGGTTTAGCGCCATTGTTCTCTACAATCTTTGCAGGTTTAGCTCTAGATGGTCTAGGATTTGCTCCAATGGGATATTGGTTAGCAATGTTATTAAGTATGTTTGCTATCAAAGTATTCATGGGATATCTTGGATATCGTTTAGGAACAAATGCTATTAAAACTTTAAGCGCTCAAATTAGCAAATTTCTGAAGCAGCTAATATTGTTGGGGTAACCGTTATCTCTGCATTAGCAGCCTCATTTGTAAAAGCTAAAATTGCGATTCAATATGCGACAACTGTAAGTTCTGGTGAAGAACAAATCGTTTCTATTCAAAAAATCTTAGATAAAATGATGCCAAGATTATTACCAGTATTAATTACAGTATTGGTGTTCTATCTATTGAAGAAGAAAAAATGGAACACTTATCAATTATTAATCCTATTATTTGCAATTGGTATCTTAGCTTCTGTTCTAGGAATTTTAGCATAAGGTGATGAGATGTTTACGAATCTAGAGACATATCAATCTAGATTTTGGTTAAAAGAAGAATTTCTAAAAAAGATAGGGAAAAGTTCAAGTAGGTTTCTGCTTGAACTTTTTTCTAGAGTAGATGCTTTAGTTGACCAGGATTTAGTCTACTATGATCATCAAATGGATATGGAAACGTGTTTTGAGAAATATTCATTTCATGAGTTTAAATGGCACCAAACGCCAAACGGAGATATGGAATGGGTCTTCATGTTAAATCGGCAAGGATATCTGGTTGATTTAGCTGTGGCGTCTTATGTAACAAAAGATGAAAAGTATTTGAAAAAGTGGAAGGAAATCGTTTTTGATTTTATTTTGGAAAATGAAAAAGAGATTTCTCACCCAGAAGCGTCGTGGAGAGTTTTGGATGCTGGCATTCGTTTAATGAATTGGATGAAAAGTTTAACCTATCTTCCTCTATCAGAGTTTAGTGAGGTAGAAAGAAATCAAATTCAAGAAGCGATGACCCTGAATGCTAATTATATTCGTACTCATTTACAAGAGAAGCATCTTCTTAGTAACTGGGGAGTTCTTGCCGTCAGTGGTGTTCTTTCTTTCGTATATTTCTTTGATGAACAACCTGAGCTGTATTTGTGGGCTAAAGAAACACTTTTAAAGCAAGCCTCTCTTCAGTTTACAAAAAAGGGACTTCATTGGGAACAAAGTCCACTGTATCATCATCAAGTCGTCATGTGTTTTGCCTATTTATATCAGATTGCTTGTTATTTGGGATATGAGGATCAACACCTTTGGAAGAACGTTTTGATAGAACCTATTCGTGCGAGTTATTATTTATCGAATTCTAATCATATGCTTTTAGCGTTAAATGACAGCGATACGGTTGATTTTTCTTGGGTCCATTCCTATTATCATTTGCTGGGGTTTGAGAGTGAATGTCCAGAGTATATAATGGGAGTTTTATATTCTGGGAGATCGTTTGATAAAAAACATAAAGTGAATTTCGAAGAATGGTTTTACGATGAAGTAGGCGGATTAGCAGTTGTAAAAAGTTCAGATATTTACTTCAGTCTGTTTTGTGGCCTTCATGGAAGCTCACATGGTCATGCATCCCTCGGAGCAATCAGTTTAGAAATGGATGGAGTTCATTTTATGACACATCCCGGACGGTATACTTATACAGAATGTGAAAATCGAGTTCGCTTTAAATCAGAACGGATGCAAATACGGTTTTAGTAGAAAAAGGTCATTATGCTTCTATCGAAAGTTCATGGGGATATCATTGGGTAGCCAAACCTTTATCAATGCAGATGAAAAAGGAGGACGAACTCTATTATTTTGAAGCACAATGGAGTATTCCAATGAAAGATAATGAAACTTCTAGTAGAGCTTATGTTAGTCGAAAAATGATTTTGGATACGCAAGCTAAACTTTTATTGGTGATTGATGAAGAAGAAAGGGGACATGCTTTAGCCCAAAACTTTATCATCCCAACGAAACATTCGAATGATGTGTATTCCAGGTTCTGGACGAATGGAGAGATGGTTACAGAGGCTATCCAATATTCTAAACGATACAATTCGTTGGATGAAGGCATTCAATTAAACATTAGAAATAAAAAAGGTCCTATTTTTACATGTATTGCATTGGAACCTTATTCAGTGGAGAAGGAGAGCATCCCTCGCCTAGATTGTCCAGGAGAAGAAAGAGGGACAAAGATAAAATGTAAAACCAAGAGTGGAGAGTTAACGATCTATTATTCTCCAGAAGATATTCATAATGGACTGAAATATCTAAAAGATTCAAATGGAAATATCGTTTATGGAAGAATGGTTGCTGAGAAAAATAATCAGATAAAAAGATTCAGATAAAAAGACTAGACTATGTATACAAACAAAGCCAGATTTATAAAGGAGAGAAAGGACATGTCAAGTGTATTAGAACAATTAAAAGAAAACTATATTTTTGCAGTTATTCGCGGGAAATCATCAGATGATGCAATTGAAATTTCAAAACATTCTGTATTAGGTGGAATTAAAAATATTGAAGTAACTTATACAACACCTGAGGCTTCAAAAGCTATTTCAGAATTGAAAGCATACTATGCGAATGAGACAGAAGTAGTGATTGGTGCTGGAACGATTATGACAGTAGAGTTGGCAAAAGAGGCAATTGCTGCTGGTGCGGAATTTTTAGTAAGTCCTCACTATGATGCACATATTCAAAAGGTTGCTCATGAAGCTCATATCGATTATTTCCCAGGATGCGCAACAACAACAGAAATCGTTCAAGCAATGAATGGTGGAGCAAAAATCATTAAATTATTCCCGGGTGGAGTTTTAGGGCCTTCATTTATTAAAGATATTCATGGTCCAATTCCAAGTGTAAACTTAATGCCTTCAGGTGGTGTTTCTCTAGATAATATTAAAGAGTGGAAAGAAAAAGGCGCCGTAGCAGTCGGTGTAGGAAGTGCTCTTGGTGCGAAAGTTGCAACAGAAGGGTATGAAAGTGTAACACGAATTGCTAAAGAATTCGTGAATGCTTTGGTTGATTAAATAGAGAGAATTCATCCTTCTAAAAAAATATTAAAGAAAAGAGGAGTCAAGATGAGAGTCATCACTTTAGGAGAGATTTTATTACGTTTTTCAACAAGTGAAGAGATTAGAATCAAAAACACAGATGAATTCCGAGTATGTTATGGTGGAGCTGAAACGAATGTTGGGATTTCCCTCTCTCAATTTGGCCATAAAGTGTCAGTAGCATCTGTATTACCTGAATGTAATCCACTCAGCAGTGCTGTTCTATCTAGAATGCATGGATATGATGTTGATACTGACTTGATTATTGAACAACCTGGTAGACTAGGGACTTATTATTTGGAGCAAGGGAACTCTGTCAGAGGTTCTCAAGTAACCTATGACCGTAAATATTCAAGTATTGCAATGTTAGAAGAACTTTGCTGGGATTTAGATGAGATTTTTAAAGGAGTAGACTTATTGCATATTTCTGGGATTGTTCCAGCATTATCTAAAAAATGGCAATCTTGGACGGTTGAAATTGTTAAAAAGGCAAAAGAATATGGATGTTTAATAAGTTTTGATATGAATTATCGCAGTAAGCTTTGGGAATATGAAGAAGCGTATCCTTGTTTCCAACAAATTCTCCCTTATGTTGACATTTTATCTGCAGGGAGACTCGATGCGATTCATTTCCTTCAAGTTGCAAATGCTGAAGAAGAAGTATCTATTGAGGAAATTTATCGTCGGGTGAAGGGAAAATATGAGAATATCAAAGTGTTATATTCCACAAAAAGAAATGTGTTTTCAACCAATCATCATGAATTACAAGGTTTCTATGTAGGAGAAGATAACAACTTTGTAGAGTCAAAAGTTTATAATATTCAACCTGTAATTGACCGAGTTGGCGGTGGTGATGCTTTTACCGCCGGGATTCTAAACGGGGTTCTAAAAGGTTGGGAGAGTCAAAAAGTAGTTGATTTTGGAACAGCCAGCTCTGTGTTGAAACATACGGTGTTTGGGGACTGGAATCCGTTTGATGAAGAAGAAGTATTCACTTTTATGAATCAAAAATCAGGACAAATTGTTCGGTAAAAATAAATATAAAACCTTAGACGTCAGTGTTTTATCACTGGCGTCTTTTAAATTACTCTTATCATACGTTGTAAAAACTGATAAGATAAAAGAAAATATGCGGTGAAAGGAAATCACTATGACTAGAAATTATGTATGGATTCAACAAGAGATTTGCGGGATTAAACTTTATATTTATCGTTCTAATATTCAAAGTGCTACTACAATCTATTTTTTAGATGGAGAACAATTTAAAGAAATCTTTTGTAATTGGATTATCGAGCATGAACCGGTACTAAATTTTGTTTTGATTGATTCCAAGAATCGTTCAGACGATTATACTCCGTGGCCACTTCAATCATCTGAAGCCATGCCAAAGATTTCGGTGGGAAGGCGGCAGAGCATCTTAAGTTCATTACGACTAAAGTCATTCCGTTCTGTGAAAGTGAATATGGATTTGCTTCAAGCGCAGATAAACGTGCGATTGGAGGATATTCTCTTGGTGGACTATTTAGCCTTTATGCAGCGGTGAACACTAATTTATTCGGTACCGCCCTCAGCTGTTCTTCGTCGCTGTGGTATCCTGATTTTCTGGACTATTTAAAAGAACATCCCTTTAAAGCCGCTCATCCAAAATTATACATGAGTGTGGGAGACCAAGAAGGAACAACTGCGACGAATTTAACAGCAGCCCAAACTCTAAATACGATAGCATTAAAAGATTTTTATGAGCCGAAATTTCAAGCAGGTGATTTCCAGTTTACGTTGGAAGTGGGAAATCATGGAAATAATATCTCAGGACGTGCCTGGCGTGCTATTGAATGGGTAGAAGAGAATTGTAAATAATCAACAAAAAATCCACTGGTTTAACCAGTGGATTTTTTCTAGCGGTGTCAAAGGGTCTCGAACCCCCGACCTAGCGTTTAGGAAACGCTTGCTCTATCCGACTGAGCTATGACACCCTGATACATTTATTGAACCACAGAACCTGCAATCTGTCCATACACAGTTTTCTAATCTGAATAATTATGAGAACTGACAATCTTCATCTTCGCAGCAATCTAAATATGGAACGACATCATTTTTTTAAAAACATAGAAGGTTTAGAGAAAACTGATTCTATGAAAAAAGATGGAGTCCCTTGGGATTCTATGGTAGGAGTAAGAGCGAGAGGTAACTGATGCGAATATGAGACTCTAGGAATTTATTCAGAAGAGTCTCATTGATGCTCAGTAGGTGAGAGACATCGGCTCGAACCGGTACAGCTCTTATCCCTACCATGATGAATTTCACAGAGAGCGAAATCCAAATAATTTCTTTGTTAGTTGGTTTGTGATGAAATGGTGCGGTTATAGTAGCAATATTAGGAAATCGCATTGAATGTGAATTAGATGGAGTTAGGAATGTATTCCTTACTCCGGCTTTGAAGCTTCAAAGGTGAGAGACTTTGGCTCGAACCGCTGCCCTAATATAGCAACTATAACGAAACGCACCATTTCAAAAAACAAACCAACGGTAACAAAAAAACCGCCAAAAAATTTTGGCAGTTTTTAAGGTTTATTTAGTTTGCTGATTGACGGCGTGAAGATTGCCAATGCGAATACAGACGGAAAATCGAATCGACCGTAAAGATAGCAAGTGCAATCATCCCGGCGGTAATCATAGTTTGACCGAAGAAGAATTTTCCTTTTTCAACATCTCCTACAAAGAAGGCATATACGGTACGATACATGCCTGCACCAGGAACGAGTGGGAAAAATCCAGGGATAAAGAATACCGTTACGGGAGCTTTAAAATAGCGTGCTGCTAAGTGTGATAAAAACGCAATTGTAAGGCCGCTATAGTAAGTAGCTAGTTGTAATCCAGAACTATCCAAGAAGAAGAGATATACAAACCAACCAATGCCTCCAATAATCGAAATATGAATGAGGAGTCGTTTTGGTGCTTCAAAGACAATACAACTGAAGTAGACAGCGATGAGGGCACTAATCACTTGATAAATCATAAGGGATTTGCACCTCCTGCTAAGACGAGTCCCAAAGCAACAGCAATAGCGACGGAAAGAGCCGTCACAAACGCTTCAATTGCCCGGGCTGCTCCTGAGTTGTAGTCTCCGCGTAATGTATCGCGAATGGCATTTGTAATGGCGGTTCCAGGAACGGCCGGCATGATTAATCCTACAATGGAGATGCCGATTCGAGCGTCCGGAACGAAATGTTTCTGAATCAAAATGATAATGACAATCGCAGGAATAATCGAGATGAGGTTCAACACGAATGTTCCTAATTTTAATTTCGGATCTAACTTATAAACAAATGGCATGATAATCGCTGCTACGGATGCAATGACGAGTTCAATTGGCGTTGCTCCAAATAGAGCAGCGTAGAACCCACACATCAGAATAAGGCCTAAGTCTTTAACCACTGTGGATATTCTGATTCTTTTAAATCTTGTAATCGTTGATAAGCCGTATCAAGGTCGATTTCTTTTGTCACTAATTGACGAGAGATTGCGTTGACCTTATAAATTCGGTTCAAGTTCGTGTCGCGATTTGGAACACGACGAATTTCTGTAATAGAATCGATGCAGTCATCATCGAGCGTTGCAAAGATTCCAGTCGCCATCGCGAAGGCTTCGCAAGTTTCAAAGTTTGAAGTGGAGAGAATATAGTTCATGGTTTCTTCCACGCGATAGGATTCAGCGTTGCATTCTAGCATGATTTGACCAGCCAGAATAGCGGTATCCATTAATTTTTTTGCATATGATCGCACAAAGCCTTCCTCCTTACTAAAATACTCTCTAAGTATAGCATACAAGGCGTGTTTGCTAAGTAGAAATTTTTATGAAACGAAACTGTACTATTTTCATATTGCTTACAAATTAGTACAGCTGTTTTTTTGATGATTGTTTTAACATTGTACTGTTTTTTTAAAAGTATTTAGTGTATTATTAAGATAACAAATTTTTGGAGGGATATCCGTGGAATTATTTGAAGAATTATCACTTAAAGTGAAAGGGAAAGACGTTAAAATCGTATTTCCAGAAGGAGATGAACCAAGAATTATTGGTGCGGCTGTTCGTTTATTAGCAGATGGACTTTGCAAACCAATCTTACTTGGAAATGTAGATGCTATTAATGAAGTAGCAGAAGCTCGTGGATTTAACATTTCTCATTTAGAAATTATCGATCCTGAAACTTATGCGGACGATAAATATGCAGAAATGGTTGCAAGCTTTGTAGCACGTCGAAACGGTAAAGTATCTGAAGAAGATGCGCAAAAATTATTACGTGACGTAACTTACTTCGGAACAATGATGGTATACATGGGCTTAGCAGACGGATTAGTATCTGGTGCGGTTCACTCAACAGGGGACACTGTACGTCCAGCATTACAAATCATCAAAACAAAACCAGGAGTATCTCGTACAAGTGGTGCGTTCATCATGATCAACAGCGACAAATCTAAGAAATACTTATTCTCAGACTGCGCAATCAACATTAACCCTAACGCACAAGAATTAGCTGAAATCGCAGTAGAATCTGCTAAAACAGCTGAATTATTCGGTATTGAACCAAACGTTGCAATGTTAAGTTTCTCAACTAAAGGTTCTGCTAAATCTGAAGAAGCATTAAAAGTAGCTGAAGCAACTAAAATCGCTCAAGAATTAGCTCCAAACTACAACATCGATGGAGAATTACAATTCGATGCTGCATTCGTACCAAGCGTTGGTAAACAAAAAGCTCCAGACTCACCAGTAGCTGGACAAGCAACTGTATTCGTATTCCCAGAAATCCAATCAGGTAACATCGGATACAAAATTGCACAACGTTTCGGTAACTTCGAAGCTATTGGACCAATCTTACAAGGATTAAATAAACCAATCTCTGACTTATCACGTGGATGTAACGAAGAAGACGTCTACAAATTAGCGATCATTACAGCTAACCAAGCGTTGATGGAAAACTAGGATGTGAGACATCGCGGTTAGAAATCGACCACTGGACCGGAACGACGAAAGGAACGTGAAACGTTCTGCGTACGTTCCGGGAAGTGGACGCGATTTCTGCGATGGCGAACTCAACTACACAAAACGACTCGCATCGCGAGTCGTTTTTGCTTTGCTCATAATGGATTCCCTAAAGTAGAGAGACTTTATCTGAAAGCACAAAAAAAGCAGGTTTTAAACCTGCTTTTTTTACTTAGAACGATTATTCACCTTCAGGAAGTACAAATGATAAAACTGCGTATGCTAGAGCACCAGTTCCTGCAGCTAAGACAGATATTGCCCAGCCGATACGAACTAATGATACATCGATACCATAGTAATCAGCTACACCAGCACAAACTCCCATAATTTTTCTTTTTCTTTTACATTACGTGTTAAACGTTTTTTTCCAAATGAAATCACTCCTAATTATTAAGATTATATTAAATGTATCATAGGCCATTTATGGAAGACAATTAGTTTCACTACATTTCACGGAAAGAACTAGATTCTTTCAAAAAAAGTATATGAATTTTTTTGGTGAAATTCATAAAATATTCATATTTAAACTGATGTTTTTTTATTATGAGAATGGAGTAAATTTATATACTTTATTATTAAATAATATATCTCATCCGAAAGATTATTTATTAGATTTCTATTTGAGAAATCCCCTGATAGCAAGGGCTCTGGTTCATTGTTAGAGGTTCTAAATTTATAATAATTTTTTTGAGCAAATAAATTGCTTTAATATTTAAGTGATGTTAATCTTTAATTAAGCCAAGAGAGAAGACGTCGCTTTCTTGGAAAAAAACGAAATAGAAATGAGGAATTTAATATGAAAAACATTTTATTTGTAGTAGGAAGCTTACGTAAAGGAAGTTTTAACCACCAAATGGCTGAAAAAGCAGAACAACTTTTAGAAGGAAAAGCAACAGTATCATACTTAGACTACTCAAACCTTCCATTAATGAACCAAGATTTAGAAACTCCAGTGTTACCTGAAGTACAAGCAGCACGTGACGCTATCGGTAAAGCGGATGCTATTTGGATTTCTCACCCGTTTATAACTTTGCTATTCCAGGAACAGTGAAAAACTTAATTGACTGGATGAGCCGTGCTCTTGATTTATCAAACCCAAGTGGACCTTCTATTTTACAGGATAAAGTAGTAACAGTATCTGCATTAGCGGCAGCTGGGCATGATCAATTATTCGCTTCATATCAATCATTATTACCATTTGTACGCATGCAAGTAGTAGGTGATTTCACAGCTGCAACAATTAACCCTGAAGCTTGGGGAACTGGTGTTGTTACATTAAGCGACGAAGTAGTAGCAGGACTTGAAAAACAAGCTGAAGCATTATTAAATGCATAATTAAATTTCAAACTTAACTTAAGGAAGCAGTCTCTCTTCGAAGGAGGCTGCTTTTTTTTTGAACAGTATACGAACAGACATTTGCCCTATACCTTCCTGTTATGCTAGAATTGTACTGATATAGACATAAAAAGGAGTATTATTCATGTATGAATATTTAAATGGTGAGTTAGCGCATATCTTACCAACAGCTATTGTTATCGATGTGCATGGCGTAGGGTATCAAGTGGTATTTGCAAACCCATACCGCTTGCAAGATTCTCTAAAAAAACAAATTAAAGTTTTAGTACAACAAGTTGTTCGTGAGGATTCGATTACATTATACGGATTTATCTCAAGCGAAGAACGCGAATTATTCCAACGATTAATTAGTGTTTCTGGTATTGGTCCAAAGAGTGCGATGAGTATTTTAGCAAATGACGATACAGAAGGATTCGTGAACGCTGTAGAAAGTGGGAATGTCACTTATTTAACGAAATTCCCAGGAGTTGGGAAGAAAACAGCGCAACAAATTATTCTTGACTTGAAAGGGAAGTTTGAAGCACTACCAGAGGAAACAACGAAAGCAGTCGTTTCAACGAACCAAGCCACTCTTGAGGAAGCGAAAGAAGCATTACTGGGCCTTGGGTATTCTGCAAAAGAAATTACAAAGATTTGGAAGTCACTGGAAGCTGCTGCTCCAAGTACGACGCAAGAGGCATTAAAAGTGGCCTTTAAACTATTGATGAAATAATGGAGGATTATCGTGGAGGAAGAACGTTTTATTGACCAAAACCCGCTTAACGAAGTGGAAGTACAAGACGAGTTATCACTAAGACCACAGACGTTGCAACAATATATCGGTCAACAAAAAGTAAAAGAAGAACTTGCCATTTATATTCAAGCGGCGCGTAGTCGTTCTGAAGCCTTGGATCACGTGTTACTATACGGACCTCCAGGACTCGGGAAGACGACACTCGCGATGGTGATTGCCAATGAATTAGAAGTTGGTATTAAGACAACCAGTGGTCCAGCGATTGAACGCCCAGGAGACTTAGTCGCTCTTTTAAACGACTTAGAAGCAGGAGATGTTTTATTTATCGACGAGATTCACCGCTTGCCACGTGTAGTGGAAGAGATGCTGTATTCAGCGATGGAAGATTTCTTTGTGGATATCGTAGTCGGACAAGGGCCAACTGCGCATCCGGTGCATTTTCCATTGCCGCCGTTTACGTTGATTGGAGCAACAACTCGTGCGGGGGCACTTTCTGCACCGCTTCGTGACCGTTTCGGGATCGTAGAACATATGGAATACTACGATGAGGCTTCTCTGTCTGAGATTGTTAAACGCAGTGCAAATGTCTTTGATAGTGAAATTAAGGATGAAGCCGCTCTTGAGATTGCGCTTCGTTCACGTGGGACACCGCGTATTGCCAATCGTCTCTTAAAGCGTGTACGAGACTTTCTCAAGTATACGAAGAAGGGATGATTTCAAAAGAGATTACGCAACAAGCATTGAAAGTTTTACGAGTAGATGCCAAAGGATTAGATCATATCGACCGTAAATTATTAACGGCGATGATCGATTTATACGATGGTGGTCCAGTTGGACTAGGTGCCATTGCGGCGAATATTTCAGAAGATGCTGAAACTATCGAAGATATGTATGAACCTTATTTATTACAAATTGGATTTTTAAAACGGACATCACGCGGTCGTGTGGTGACACCGGAAGGATATGCTCACTTAGGGCGCTTGTATCCTTTATCGTAAGGAAGGAAATAGAAATGAACTATACAACGAAAGATTTTGACTTCGATTTACCCGAAGAATTAATCGCGCAAACGCCATTAAAAGACCGTACGTCTTCACGTCTATTGGTGGTGGATAAAACTAAGCACACGATTGAAGATAGACATTTTTCTGATTTACTAGAAGAATTAGAAGCAGGGGATACACTTGTTGTGAATAACACACGTGTACTTCCAGCACGTCTTTATGGTACGAAAGAGGAAACGGGCGCTCATATTGAGGTCTTACTATTAACGAATACGGAAGGTGACAAGTGGGAAACACTTGTAAAACCTGCCAAACGTATGAAAGTGGGTAGTGTTGTTTCTTTTGGAGATGGCCGACTTAAAGCAACGGTTGTCGAAGAATTAGAACAAGGTGGACGTATCATTGAGTTTTTATACGAAGGAGTATTCCTCGAAGTATTGGAATCTCTTGGTGAAATGCCACTACCACCATATATTAAAGAGCGTTTAGAAGATAAAGAACGTTATCAAACCGTTTATGCGAAAGAAAATGGATCTGCAGCAGCACCTACAGCTGGCTTGCACTTTACGGAAGAATTAATGCAAAAAATCCGTGAGAAGGGCGTGAATATTGTTCCAGTTACATTGCATGTTGGTCTAGGAACGTTTAGACCTGTTTCTGTGGATTCTCTTGAAGACCACAAGATGCATTCAGAGTATTACAATGTATCAAAAGAAACAGCGGACATGATTGAAGCGACAAAGAAAGCTGGCAAACGTGTTATTGCCGTTGGTACGACTTCGATTCGTACGTTAGAAACGGTTGCTAGAGACAACGATGGGCATGTGGTGCCTGCGAGTGGTTGGACGGATATTTTCATTTCGCCTGGGTATGAGTTTCGTGTGGTGGATGCATTTGTGACGAACTTCCACTTGCCAAAATCAACGCTTGTGATGCTTGTCAGTGCTTATCTTGGTCGTGAATTCACACTAGAAGCGTATCAGCACTCCATCAAAGAACGTTACCGCTTTTTTAGCTTTGGCGATGCAATGTTTGTGCATAAATAAAGGGAAAAGACTTTCGGTCTAACTTCGAATCATAGGGATGTCTTCATGGTAGAGATAATAGCTGTATCGGATTGAGCCTTTTGTCTCAATCCTACCGAGCTTCAAACTGACTCTAGGAAATAAATTTCCAGAGTCAGTAATTCACATCGGTTACTGATTGCTATTACTTCTACCATAGAATCCCTATGGTTCTTCGTTTGCCCTCGGTCTTTTGTGCAATTTATACATAAATATTTCTAAAGAGGGAACATTCTTAATAGATGCTGATATGGTTAGTGAATACAAGAATGAAAAACGAGATTGTCGGTCAAATATTGAAGCATGGGGATGTCTTCATGGTAGTGGTAATAGTTGTACCGGCGGGAGCCAAGGTCTCTCGCCTACCAAGCCTCAAAGAACCTCTAGAAAATAAATTTTCAAGAGGCTCTAATTCGCATAGGTTACTGGTCACTATTACTCCTACCATAGAATCCCCATGCTTCTTCATTTGCCCTCGATCTTCTATGCTATTATACAAAACAGTGCTAAAAGAAGAGGGACGTTCTTCGTGAGTGATTACTAATGTGAATTTACGGGCGATAGAATTGGAATGTGTGATAGTTGTTCTAACTTCGAAGCGATAAAAATAAATAAAAAACAGAAGTTAAGGTTCAACTCTTAACTTCTGTTTTCTTTTGATTTCATAAATACGTGTTGGATGATAAAGATAGCTGCGGTTACGAGCACTCCTACGATTACGGCACTTTGTACGTTGTAAGGTGTTTGAGAGAGTGCACTTCCTAGGTAATAAGTAACTTGGCTAAGTATCAATCCCCATACGATGGTAACAATATATTTCACGGACAACCCTTCTTTCATTTCCCATTATAGTACAAGCAAGATTCTTTTGACAATAGATGGGTTGAAAAACTTTCCAAAAGGGAGCGCGAATGGGGAAGATATGCTATAATAAGACGACTAATACGAGAGGAGGAACCTTATGCCATTTACAACTTTACAAGTATTCAGTAGCTATTCATTACTCAAGAGTACGATTCGTTTAAATGAGTATGTTGAGACTGGAAAATTATTAGGTTATAAACAATTGGCCCTAACAGATGATGGCGTGCTGCATGGTGCAGTGGAGTTTTATGAGCGCTGTATTCAAAATGGAATTCAACCGATTCTAGGATGTACATTCGAGGTTGCATGGAAGAGTGATGCGTCTAAAAAAGAAATGCTTGTCGTCTATGCAAAGGGCTCTAAGGGGTATGAATCCCTCCTGAAACTCTCAACCCTATATCAACAAGGACTTACTTGGACAAAAGAAATGACGGAGTGGATTGCCACTCATAGCGAGGATGTGAAAATCGTTCTTCCTCCAACGGATAGTGAGTGGGTTGCGGCGAATTCTAAGGGCAGACTTGAAGCGGTTCTAAAAGCTGTGAAGGAAGAGTTTGCGGGCGTTGAGATTGCTATAGGGATTACTCGTGAAATGGTTGAACGCGGTGAGTTCGATACGATGCGTGAAGGAATCGAAGCTACTGGAGTGATTCCAGTTGCCTTTAGCGTCTCACGTTATTTAAATACAACTGATTATTTCCCATGGAAAGTATTACAAGCGATTCGACTAGGGGAAACTCTCTCGTTTACACAAGAAGATGCAACAGGGAGCGAATCGTTACCTGAAGCGACTTCGATGACGAAGGTGTTCCAAGTGGTAGAAGGTGGAGTCCTTCATTCTAACTTAGAACAGTTTACAAAAGATTTAGTGGTGGAAATTCCTCTAAGAGACACCATGCTTCCTAAATTCCCAGTACCAGATGGGAAGACGAGTGCACAGTTCCTTTATGAATTATGTGAAGCAGCAATGCTTGAGATGGGAGTAACGACGCCCATCTATGTGAATCGTCTTAAAGAAGAATTGGCCGTTATTCATGAGATGGGGTTTGATGATTACTTCCTTATCGTTTGGGATATTATGCGCCATGCGCGTGAACAAGGCATCCAAACTGGGGCTGGTCGTGGATCTGCTGCAGGTTCGTTGGTTTCATATCTCTTGCATATTACAGGAGTGGATCCGATTCGTTATCACTTGCTATTTGAGCGTTTCTTAAACCGTGAGCGTTATACAATGCCCGATATCGACTTGGATTTTCCAGATGACAAGCGTGAAGATATTTTAGCGTATATCGTTTCAAAATATGGCAATCAAAATGTAGCGCAAATTGTAACGTTTGGTACGCTTGGGGCAAAACAAGTCATTCGTGATGTATGTAAAGTATTTGGCGAAAATATTATCACAGTTCAGAAATTTTCGAACAATATCGCTCAAGGAAAAGTGACTCTGGATCAAACGTATAAAGAAAATAAGGCGTTTAGAGAACATGTAGAAAGTAGTGAACGCAATCGAAAACTATACCAAGTGGCCAGAGCTCTGGAAGGTCTTCCTCGTCATTCATCAGTCCATGCTGCAGGTGTTGTATTATCGCAAGAAGATTTGACGAAGACCGTTCCGTTAATGAAACGAGACAAAGGGTATTCGGCGTCACTTCAGGAAGCTGATTGGATGCTAACGCAGTATGCGATGCAGGCTGTTGAAAAAGTGGGTCTTCTCAAGATGGACTTACTTGGGTTAAGTAACCTGACATTGCTGCATAAGGCAATCCAACAAACTCAAAAGATTACGAAAAAAGAATTGGATATTACGAAGATTCCTCTAGACGACCCTCGTACGTTTGAACTCTTCCAAAAAGCACAGACGAACGGAATTTTTCAATTCGAGTCAGACGGTATTCGCCGTGTTTTGAAGGAAATGAAACCAACTGAATTCGAAGATTTAGTGGCAGTACTCTCGTTGTACCGTCCAGGACCAATGGAGCAAATTTCTCATTTTATTAATCGTAAAAAAGGAACAGAAATCGTTCAGTATCCGCATGCATCTCTTCAAAGGATTCTTGAACCAACCTATGGTATTTTGGTCTACCAAGAACAAGTTATGCAAGTTGCAAGTGAAATGGCTGGTTTTTCTTTAGGAGAAGCGGATATTTTACGTCGTGCGATTGGTAAGAAGAATAGTGAAACTATCGCTGCACAAAAAGAAAAATTTGTGCAAGGCGCCGTTTCAAAAGGATACAAACAAGAAGATGCCGAGACGGTCTACGACTACATTGAAAAGTTTGCCAACTATGGATTTAATAAATCACACGCAGTAGCTTATGCGATGCTGTCTTATCAATTGGCCTACTTAAAAGCAAACTATCCTACAGCGTTTTTTACAGCATTGTTCCAAAACGCGAGTGCGAAATCATCGAAGTTGCAAGACTATCTCGTAGAAGCACGTCAATTAGGGATTAAAATATTGCCACCAAGTATCAATAACAGTTTTGCTGATTTCGTAGCGGATGATAGAGGTGTTATTGTTGGTCTTAACAGTATTAAGGGAATTAGACGAGACTTTGTTGAAAGTATTGTGAAGAATCGTTACGAATATGGACGATTCAAAGGGTTTCAAGACTTCGCTTACCGAATGGGTGCTCAATATACAAAAGAACCGTTTTTAATGGCGTTAATTAATGCGGGGGCATTTGATGAGTTTGGTGAAACAAGGGCGACGCTGAAGGCGAATGTGGATGCCGTTGCTAAAAGTGTGAAATTTCATGGATTGAATTTATCACTTGAGGATGACTTAGAAGTAGCTTTCACTCATGTAGAAGAAGAACCATTACTTCAAAGGATTGGAGAAGAAATTGAAGTGCTTGGCTTTTCAATTTCGCCACATCCTTCCTCGAAATACGATCCTCTTATGAAGAGTGGATGGATTCAAGCAATTCAATCTGTTTTTGAAGAAGGATATATGCGTTTTGTAGGATTGATTGTGGACATTCGTAAAATCTCCACTCGTAAAGGAGAGCAAATGGCGTATGTCACACTTCAAGATGCGTCAGGGATGATCGATGTAGTTGTCTTTCCATCAACACTTGCTGAAATCTATCAGCATCTTCAACAAAATACGATGGTTCTTATGGAAGGTCGTGTGAAGAGAGGACAAAAAGGGCAATGGCAATTGCAGTTAAATCGTATGTATCCGATGAGTTTTGCTGATAAGTTGCTAGCTGATTCATCTAAAAAATTGCAAATTGCGATTCGTCCAGAAAAACATACTCCAGAAGTATACACGGAAATCAAACAACTCGTGACCAAATATAAAGGAGTGACACCTGTTGAATTATTCCTTGTGAATAGTAAGACGCTTGTAAAGAATTCTTTTGCAAACGGTGTAAATCTTGAGTCAAAGCTAATACCTAGTCTTATCGACATTTTAGATAAAGAATGTATAAAAATTGTAAAATGAAAAAGTTTATGAAAATGAAAGACATTTGTTCTAAAAAGTGATAAAATGAGAACAAATGGGCTTGTTCCAGTAAAAATAAATCTAAGAGGTGAATCTTTGTGAAACGCATTGCTGTTTTAACAAGTGGAGGAGACGCTCCAGGGATGAATGCCGCTGTACGTGCCATTGTACGTAAGGGTATTTATGAAGGCTTTGAAGTCTATGGAATTAACTACGGTTTTGCCGGTTTAGTAGCTGGTGATATTCGTAAATTAAATCCGTCTGACGTGAGCGACATGATTGGTCGTGGGGGTACATTCTTGTATTCTGCGCGTTATCCTGAATTCGCAAATCGCGAAGGACAAGAAAAAGGGATTGAACAATTAAAGAAATTCGGTATTGAAGGTCTTGTTGTTATCGGTGGTGACGGAAGCTATCAAGGTGCCGTTGCTTTAACGAAGCTTGGTTTCCCAACAGTTGGGGTTCCAGGAACGATTGACAATGATATTCCTGGTACGGAATATACAATTGGTTTCGATACTGCAATCAATACTGTATTAGAAGCGCTAGACCGTCTTCGCGATACTGCGACATCACACGTTCGTACGTTTATCGTTGAGGTTATGGGTCGTCGTGCTGGAGATATTGCACTTTGGACAGGGGTTGCTAGTGGTGCAGAACAAATTTTAATTCCTGAACAAGATTTGATTTAGAAGCTGTTGCAAAAGAAATCAAACAAGGACGTTTAAATGGGAAGAAACATACGTTAATTCTTCTAGCGGAAGGCGTAATGTCAGGGGACGAACTGGCCCAAAAATTACGTGAATATGATAGTGATTTCCACACTCGTGTTACGGTTCTCGGACACGTTCAACGTGGGGGAGCTCCTAGTGCTCGTGACCGCGTTCTTGCAAGCCGAATGGGTGCCAAAGCAATCGATTTATTAAAAGAAGATATCGGCGGCGTGTGTGTTGGCGTTAAAGCTGAAGAAATTATCTATAGTGATATCGTTGAAACATTAGCAAACGGCAAACATTTACCTAACTTAGAGTTGTATCAACTAAATAAAGAAATTTCTTTCTAAAAAATTAAAGGAGTCAAGGATAAAATGAAAAGAACTAAAATCGTATGTACAATTGGACCAGCTAGTGAAGCTCCAGAAAAATTAGCTGCTTTATCAGAAGCAGGAATGAACGTTGCACGTCTAAACTTCTCACATGGTGACCATGAAGAGCATTTAGCACGTATCAACACAATCAAAAAAATCCGTAAAGAAACAGGACGCGTTATCGCAATTCTTTTAGATACAAAAGGACCAGAAATTCGTACACATAATATGGAAAATGGTGCGATTGAATTCCACACTGGTGATGTAGTTCGTATTTCAATGACTGAAGTGCTAGGAACAAAAGAAAAATTCTCTATTACTTATCCAGAATTAATCAACGATGTTAAACCTGGATCAATTATCTTAGTAGATGACGGTTTAGTAGGTTTAGCTGTTACTGAAGTAGACCATGCAAATGGCGAAATTGTCTGCGTCGTAAACAACAGCGGTGTTGTTAAAAACAAAAAAGGAATTAACGTTCCTGGTGTTAAAACAAAATTACCTGGTATCACTGAAAAAGACCGTGCAGATATTATTTTCGGTATTGAAAATGATATTGACTTCATCGCAGCAAGTTTCGTTCGTCGTGCTTCAGACGTTCAAGAAATTCGTGAATTATTAGAAGAACATAACGCAACTCACATTCAAATTATTCCAAAAATCGAAAACCAAGAAGGTATCGACAATATTGACGAAATCTTAGCTTTATCTGACGGTTTAATGGTTGCTCGTGGAGACATGGGTGTTGAAATCGCTGCGGAAGAAGTTCCAATCGTTCAAAAATGTTAATCAAGAAATGTAACACATTAGGTAAACCAGTTATTACTGCTACTCAAATGTTAGATTCAATGCAACGTAACCCACGTCCAACACGTGCGGAAGTTGGTGACGTAGCGAACGCTATCTTCGACGGTACAGATGCAGTTATGTTATCTGGTGAATCTGCAGCAGGGGATTACCCAGTAGAAGCAGTTCGTACAATGGCAAATATCTGTGTTCGTACAGAACAAGAAATCCGTGTACGTGACAAATTCAAATTAAAAGCATTCAACGAAAACGATGTAGCTGAAGCGATTGGTCGTTCAGTAGCACATACCGCTAAAAACTTAAAAGTTAAAACAATTGTTGCTGCAACAGAATCAGGACATACTGCGAAAATGATTTCTAAATTCCGTCCTGACGCAACAATCTTAGGTGTCACTTCAACAGAACGTCAACAACGTGCGTTAGCATTAATATGGGGTGTTAAACCAGTAATCGTTGATCGCGCTAAATCAACTGACGAAATGTTTGAATTATGTCTTCAAGCAGTACGTGACCACCACACTGCTAAAGAAAACGACTTAGTAATCATCACTGCTGGTGTTCCTTTAGGTATTAAAGGTACAACGAACATGATGAAAGTAGCTCGCTTATAATTCATTTGAAAATAAAAAGGTTTGAACGAATCTAAAAGGTTTGTTCAAGCCTTTTTTTTTATAAAATTGAGAGTGTAAGTGTAAGTGCTTCAAAGATTCATGCATATCCTTTAAGAAAAAGGCCCAAATTACAGGATAAAAATGACTGTAAGCCCTATTTTGTGGTAAAATAAAAGGACAAATGTAAAAAGAAGGAGGTTTGTTATGACAAGTGAATTATCGACTGTTGTTCAAGCCATTATCACGGATGAAAACGAAAAGTACTTTTTTGTGCAAAAGAGTGGAGAGACATTTCGTCTAAAAAAGAACGAAGCTACAGAATCACTCAAAATTGGTGATGTAGTAACGGGATTCTTATATGAGAATTCTTCTAGTAAAAAAGTCTTTACTCTGAATATTCCTGAAGTAACAAATGAAAGTTATGGATGGGCAAGTGTGACACAAGCCAGAAAAGACTTAGGCGTATTTGTAGATATTGGTTTAGAAGATAAAGATATGGTAGTTTCATTGGATGAACTTCCAAGTATGAAAGAGTTATGGCCAAAGAAAAATAATCGTTTATATGTAACATTGATTAAAGATAAAAAAGATCGTACATGGGCAACGATGGGGGATGGAAACGCACTTAATGAAAAAGTGATTCGTGGTCATAAAGGGCTGTTGAATAAAGACTTAACTGGAATTGTGACACAAGTGCGCCTTGTTGGGACTACGATTATAACTCCGGAAGGATATAAATTGTTCTTGCATCCTTCAGAACGATTATATGAACCAACGCTGGGAGAAGAAATTACTGTTCGTGTAATTGGTTTACGACCTGATGGTGTACTCAATGTATCAATGAGACCAAGAGCACATGAAGCTATTGGAGATGATGCGGAAATGATTATTGCGATGTTGAAGAATCGACCAACGCATACACTTCCATATTGGGATAAGAGTGATCCAAAAGTCATCAAAGAAATCTTTGGGATTAGTAAAGGACAATTTAAACGTGCTATTGGAAACTTGTTAAAAGCAAAACGAATTACACAAGAAGAAGGATTTATTCATCTGATTGAAGAATAATGAGTGGAGGCGAGTCGCTTGTCATCTATTTCTATTGAAGGGATTCAAAAGAAGTTACAAGAAGAAGGATTCAAACTAACCCTGCAAAGACAGGCAACAGTTGAGATTCTTCTTGAACATTTAAATGAACTACTGACTGCTGAAGAAATCTATATGTTTGTAAAAGAAAAATATCCAGATATTGGATTAGCAACAGTTTATCGAACATTAGAAATTCTAACAGATTTAGAGGTAGTTACCAGAAATATATTTGACGATGGTATTGGTCGCTATCACTTGAAGCAGTCTGTTAGCAGACATTTTGCACATCATTTATTGTGTGTTAAATGTGGTCAAATTCAAGAGGTGGAAGAGGACCTTCTCATTGATGTGGAACAGAAAGTGTTAGAGCAGTTTCATTTTCAGGTGTTGGATCATCGGCTGACTTTCCATGGAATTTGCAAAAATTGCCAGCAAAAGGAAGGGTAGAAGATGAAAGAAATACACTACTTCCTGGATAGTATTGCTGTTCAGGGTCTATCCGATAATACTGTTGCAAGCTATAAACGGGACTTGGAGAAGTTTTCACAGTTTTTAGAAGAACAAAGGTTGACACGTCTGCAAGATGTAGATCATACGACGATGATACTTTTTTTACAGAAACTAAAAAAAGACGAATATGCTGTTAGTTCAACGAGTCGGATGATTAGTTGTTTGAAGAAGTTCTTCCAGTTTCTTGTGCAAGAGCGAATGATAGACAAAGACCCGACGCAACAAATTCATCCACCTAAACCGAAGAAACAGTTGCCCAAAGCGCTGAGTATTGATGAGGTGAACCGGTTGCTTGAGGTGCCGGACACGACAACAGTTTTAGGCTTAAGAGACAAAGCAATGCTCGAACTTTTATATGCAACAGGGATGCGTGTAAGCGAACTGATCAACATTGAACTGAGTGATTTGCATTTGGAACTTGGATTCTTACAAACGATTGGGAAAGGAAATAAACAACGCATTATCCCGATTGGACAAGAAGCAACCAACTGGATTCAAAATTATTTAGAGTATGCACGGCCTGTTTTAGAAGACGAGAAGAAGTTATCGAATGTCTTGTTCTTGAATCACAGAGGCGGTCCGTTTACACGTCAAGGTTTCTGGAAGAATTTAAAGAAGATCGTCCAGACAGCCATGATTACAAAGGAAGTGAGCCCGCATACATTGCGCCATTCCTTTGCAACTCATATTTTAGAAGCGGGTGCCGACCTTCGAATTGTGCAGGAGTTACTCGGGCACTCGGATATTAGTACGACACAAATTTATACACATATTACAAACGAACGAATGAAGGAAATTTACAAACAAGCACATCCTCGTTCGTAAATAAAGAAAATGGAGATGGAAACTATGAAATTTAAAGAATACATGTCATTGTAATGGACTCTGTAGGTATTGGAGAAGCACCCGATGCTGCAAAATTTGATGATGCAGGTTCACATACTTTAGGCCATATTTCAGAAACTGTAGGTCTAAATGTGCCAAATATGCAACGTTATGGTTTAGGGAATATCGCTCCTTTAAAAACAGTTCCACCAGTAGAACATCCAGAAGGAAGCTATACGAAACTTGAAGAAGTTTCTGTTGGTAAAGATACAATGACAGGTCACTGGGAATTAATGGGCTTAAATATTAAAACTCCTTTCCGTGTTTTCCCTAATGGTTTCCCACAAGAATTATTAGACCGTATTTCTAAGTTCTCAGGAAGAGGGATCGTATGTAACTTACCATACAGTGGAACAGCGGTTATTGATGACTACGGTAAACACCAAATGGAAACAGGCGATTTAATCGTTTATACTTCTGCTGACCCAGTAATGCAAATTGCTGCTCATGAAGACATTATTCCGCTAGAAGAGTTATACCGTATTTGCGAATACGCTCGTGAAATTACAAAAGACGATCCATACATGATTGGTCGTATCATTGCTCGTCCATATGTGGGTGAACCTGGCAACTTCCAAAGAACTTCAAACCGACATGACTATGCGTTAAGTCCATTTGGCGAAACAACATTAGATTTCTTGAAGAAAGATGGCTTTGATGTCATTGCAATTGGTAAAATTAACGATATCTTTAACGGACAAGGAATCACTGAATTCGTTCGTACAAAAGACAACATGGATGGCGTAGACAAACTTGTTGAAGTATTGAAGAAAGACTTCACTGGTATGAGTTTCTTAAACTTAGTGGACTTTGACGCGGTTTATGGACACCGTCGTAATACAAAAGGATACGGTGAAGCGCTTGAAGCATTTGATGCTCGTATTCCAGAAATCGTAGAAAACATGCAAGAAGATGATTTATTAATTATTACAGCTGACCACGGAAACGACCCAACATTCAAAGGAACAGACCACACTCGTGAGTACATTCCAGTGTTAGCCATCAGCAAATCATTGAAACACCCAACACACTTACCACAAGGACACTCAGCGATATCGCAGAAACAATCAGCGAAAACTTTGGGGTAGCATCAACTGGTAACGGAACAAGCTTCTTAAAAGAATTAAACTAATACAGAAAGAGGGAACAACATGAGCAAATACGAACAATTAGTCGAAACAAAAACGTTTTTACAAGAAAATGGCATTGGTCACATTGATTTCGGAATGATTTTAGGATCAGGTCTTGGTGAACTTGCTGGAGAAGTAAAAAATCCATTAATCTTTGACTATAAAGATATTCCAAACTTCCCAGTGTCAACTGTAGTCGGTCATGCTGGCCGTCTTGTATATGGTGAATTAGAAGGCAAACAAGTTCTAATCATGGATGGACGTTTCCATTACTATGAAGGTTACGATATGGAAACAGTAACGTTCCCAATTCGTTTAATGAAATTATTAGATGTTGAAACGATTATTGTGACAAACTCAGCTGGTGGTGCAAACCCAACATTTGAACCAGGGGACTTAATGATTATTACAGATCAAATTAACTACACTGGTACAAACCCATTAATCGGACCAAACGATGACCGCTTTGGACCTCGTTTCCCTGACATGAGCCATGCGTACCACGAATACGGACAAGAAGTGGTTCGTAAAGCGGCTAAAGAATTAAACATCAATATCAAAGAAGGAGTATACATGGGATACTCTGGACCAACATACGAAACACCAGCAGAAATCCGCTTCACACAAGCAGTAGGTGGGGACGCGGTAGGAATGTCAACAGTTCCTGAAGTCATCGTAGCAAACCACGCTGGTATCAAAGTAATTGGGATTTCATGTATCACAAACTTAGCTGCAGGAATGCAAGCAAACTTAAACCACGAAGAAGTGGTAGAAACAACACAACGAGTTAAAGAAGTGTTCAAATCATTGGTTCGTAAAGTGTTAGTTTTATATTAAGAGACGAACCTCGAGGAGGAATGAATTTGTTAGTACCTTATTCAGCAACGAATAAAAAAATTGTGATGGGATTATTATCCTATATCCCAGAATTCAAGGACTTTAAACGATTGCAAGAGGAAATTGAAGAAATCGCGACGAATCCATCGATTAAATGCTGGCTTTTTAAAGAATGTGACAGTGAGAATTTTTATTGGATTGATTGGTGGAGAAAGCACAACAGACACGGTTATCATTAAATACTTATCGGTGTCACCTTCGTTTCGTGGGGAAAAATATTACATTCCAAATGTTAGAAGATTTAGCAAAGATGGAAGATAAAGTATTAGTGGAACAATTGAGACGAGTGTGATTCTTGCAAAATGGAATAAACATCGTGTAAGTGAGGAACCATGGAAGATTTAACAATTAAAGTAGCTGAATACGAAGGACCGATGGATGTCCTCTTGCATCTGATTCGTGAGATGAAAATCGATATTTACGATATTCCGATGAATGAATTAACCAAGCAATATTTGAACTTCATTCATTCCATGAAGACATTGGAATTGGAAGTGGCAGCTGAGTATTTAGTAATGGCTTCGACATTATTAGAAATCAAAGCAAGGATGCTTCTTCCAAAACCAAAGTTGGAGGAGTTGGATGAAGACGGGGAGCCAATCGTGGAAGACCCTCGTGATCAGTTAGTACAACAACTATTGGAATATCAACAAATTAAAGAAAATGCTAAAAAGCTTGAGGAGCTCTCTTTCCTAAGGGGATTACACTTCGGGAAAGAAGCAAGTGACTTGTCTTCGATGCAAGAAATTATTCCTTTAAAAGAAGGAGAAGTGACGACTCAAGATTTATGGAATGCGTTAAAGAAATTAGCGCGTAAGAATATTGCTAAGATGCCGCTCAAGGCTAATATTCAACATGAAACGCATACAGTTGAGGAATTGATGGATTCGATTATTTCAAAAATCGAGCATACAGATAAGAAACAAGTTCCATTCGAGGAATGTTTCCCAGCGTTCAACAGGCATGCGATTACAACAACATTTTTAGCGATGTTACAGCTCGTTCGTGAACATCGTGTACGTTTTATTCAAAGTTCTCCATATGAGGATATTTTGATTGAGAAAAGACAAGAAAAGGAGAAAGAGAGTGACTAATTACATTTCAGTATTAGAAGGCTTACTATTTGTTGCTGGAGATGATGGGATTACATTAGAAGAAGCAAGCTATATTTTAGAACTCGAAAGAAGTGCGGTTCGTCAGTTGCTAGATGAATTAAAGAAACGCTTAGAGGACGAAAATAGTGGCCTAGAACTTCTTCTCACAGCTTCTCATTATAAACTTGTGACAAAGGCTAGTTTAAAATCCTATATCGAAAAATATGCGGTTTCTCCATATTCTTCTCAATTGTCTCAAGCTTCTCTAGAAACGTTGGCGATTATCGCGTATAAGCAACCTGTCACACGTGTGGATATTGAATCGATTCGTGGCGTTCAAAGTAGTGGTTCGATTCAAAAACTTCTTTTAAGAGATTTAATCGAAGAGGCTGGAAGATTAGAGACACCCGGACGTCCAAAATTGTATAAAACAACAGCGTATTTCATGGATTACTTTGGATTAGAATCGCTTGATGCACTGCCAGATGCTTCTGATTTATTTGATTTAGATTCTGAAGAAGCAAATCAATTATTTAGAGATAATCATGATTTATTTGAAGAGTTGGAAATACGCTCTAAAGAACATCATGAAGTAGAAGAAGAGAAAGAGTAGGTTTTTTTGTGGAAAGATTACAAAAAGTAATGGCACACGCAGGTGTGGCATCCCGCAGAAAATGTGAGGCATTTATTCAAGAAGGCCGCGTTAAGGTCAACGGTGAAATCGTCAGAGAACTTGGATTTAAAGTAGGTGCCAATGATAAAATTGAAGTAGACGGTATTCCAATTTACAAGGAAGAACCTGTATATTTTATGTTTTATAAACCCAAAGGAGTGCTTTCAAGTGCCAGTGATGATAAGGGAAGAACCGTTGTCACTGATTATTTTAAAGATGTAGAACAACGCGTGTATCCAGTGGGACGTTTGGACTACGATACGACAGGACTTCTTTTATTAACCAATGATGGTGAGTTTTCAAACTTGATGACTCATCCAAAGCATCACGTGGAAAAGAAATATATTGCGAAAGTTAAAGGAATTCCAACACCTCGTCAAATGCGTCAATTGGAACGCGGAATTGTTTAGATGGGAAGAAAACGTCAAACGCAATAGCTCAAATTTTATCAGTTGATACAGATAAAGGAACAGGGATTGTCGCTTTAACGATTCACGAAGGATGGAATCATCAAGTGAAGCGTATGTTTGAAGCAGTGGAATTACCTGTTATGAAATTAAAACGTGAAGAGTTTGGATTTTTAACGTTGGAAAACTTACGCCCTGGAGACTATCGTGAATTACGCTCATTTGAAGTACAGAAACTAAGAAAGCTCGCTTTAGACGAAAAATAGATTTCTATTAGGGAGTCATACAAAGAAAAACGGACTCATACTGTTGTGAGTCCGTTTTGTTTATTTATTCTTCTGTAAAGGGTCTGTTTTTTCGTTTAATGGCACCAGTTGGACAGGCTGTATAAGCATCTTTGAACTTTTCCAGCGTATCTTCTGGTAGTGGAACTGTTCCGGTATTGTTGTCTTGTTTTACAAAGGCAATCCCTTCAGCGTCGTACTCGAAGATTTCAGGAGCACGTAGTTGACAGATGCCACATGCGATGCAAGACTCGCAATCAACTTTTGTATAAATTTTTGAAAGAGAGGATTTTTTATCCATGAGTCAGTACTCCTTTTATCAAATTTGGATATTACATGCGATCAAGTCGTATGGTGTGGTTCCGATAAATCGATTATATCGTATTTTAACAGGAAATCGTACCATGTCGACTTTAATTGGCGTGACAGAAGATAAAACTGAAGTATTTTTTGCTAGTTTACCTCATTTAAAAGAAGAGTACTTTCATCAATTAGTAGATGGATTATTCCGTGAAGGAATAGTTAGCGAAAATGAATCAGGCTTAGTATTGCTAAGTGAAGTGCACCCTGTCAAGTAGACAGGAAAATAATTAAATTGTATGACGAGTTCTAATGAACTCGTCTTTTTATTTATGCAGGGATTTTTAACCCCATTGATAAAGTAATTCTTTTCTCATTATAGAAGTGGATATACTCTTCAACTTTCTTGACAAGAGATTCATAGTTTTTTTGAATTGATATAAACGATATACCTCTTCCTTTAACGTTCCCCAGAATGATTCAATTGGTCCGTTATCGATACATCTTCCAGGACGGGACATACTATGTGTTATTTGTCCTTTTTTTCTATAAAGTGCTTAAAGAAATGAGAAGTATATTGAAATCCTCGATCACTATGAATCATTGTTTTTTGTTGGAATTATCTTTCTTTTTATTTGATTGAAAGTATCTTTAACTATTTGATTATTGTTTTGTTTAGATATTTGATATGCAACTATTTTTCTTTGTGCCATAATCTAAAAACTGCACTTAAATATGCTTTTTTTCTCCCTTTCCATACTTTAATTCAGTAATATCCGTTAATAGTAGAGCCATTGGCTCGTATTCCTTCTTAAATTCTCGATTTAAAATATTAGCTGCAGTGTATTCTTCGGTGTTCGATTTATAGCGATAACGTTTTTTTCCGTATAATTGCCTTTTAATCCCATTAGTTTCATAAGACGCTGAATACATTTATGATTCACTTTTGCATTTCTATAATAGTTTAAATAGATTGTGATACGACGATATCCATATATACCTTGAACAGATTCATATACTTCGTGTATTAATTCCATTAAATGACGTAGTCGTTTTTTTCAGATTCCGAAGGGACACGATTTAACCATTTATAATAGCCAGCTCTACTGACTTTTAACGCTTTACACAATTGAGTAATATGAAATCCTCTTTTACTTAATTTTTTAATCGTTTGATATTCCGCTTCAAATCTTGTCTGGCAAACATCAACTCGCTTTCCACTTCTTGTAATTTTTTTAGTGCGGCATTTTTCTGTTTCTAAATATTCGTTTCGCGCCTTTTAATATGGCCATTTCTGCACGAATACGCTCAGTTTCTGTCTGTATATTATCTGGTTTTCGTTTTTTCCTCGACTATCTACTAATCCATCAGGACCATATTTTTTTGATATTTTTTTAACCCATTGATACACTGAGTTGTAAGAGACATTAAATTTTTGTGCGGTTTGTTTATAGTCTAATTGATTTTGAATACAGTCTTTGACGATAAATATTCTTTCTTCATGCGATGTTTTTCTAAATTTCATAGTATATACCTCTGGCTTAGGATAGTAGGCCTTCTCAGCCTCACCATTAGTATACTTAATAATCCAATTTCGTACAGTTTTTAGCACAAGGGATTTTTGTATTTTTCTTGCGATTGCAGTAAAGTAAGTTTTCGATTCTAAAAAAACTCTTTGACCACCTTTTTCTTTAAATTCATTTGTATAAGTGTTAAACCCATCTCGATCTTCTAATACAGAAGGTCCGTGTGCTTTATAATTCAGAAAATACATATTAAAGCTTCCGGGCGATATCTTTAAACCATATTCACTACGCAGCTCATGAAAAGATACACCATCTAAATACAATTCTATGAATTGTTCTAATTCTTTTGCAGTATGTTTTTTGACCAACTTAAAAATGCCCCCTCTAAAGTAGTTTACTTTTTTAAGTGTCTACTTTAGAGGGAGCATATCAAAGAGAGATTCCGGATTTTCCACTTGTGACAAATGGAAGACATGCTGTCAATTATTTGATGCATCCATATTCATTTGTGCAATTACGAGATGTCACAAGACTCTGGGTCGAATGGATTAGTTACAACCGCTACGAAGAAACACGATATCGTCCTCTCATTCAAAATGTATGGTTACAGCAATTATTTAAGCGATGGTATAAAGAAGAAAAAGAGAACATTACGCCAGTTTGGTTTAGAAGTGTTGTGGATGAATTCAAGGTTTGGTCTGAGAAACAAGAAGAATCTGTGAAAGGGCATTGGGTAGGGCTTTTTAATGGAGCTAAGTCGACATCAGCTCTAGAAAATGAGCTTGTTTCGTTGTGGGAATTTACCACGGTTGAAGACTGTGAGCCTCTTTCAAGATTAGTCTTGATGAAATGGGTGAGTGATGTCTTTGAAGAACCTGAAAATTCTCCAATCACTTATGGATGGTTTTCTAAAATGTTTGAATGGATTTCTCATGAAACGAGTTCCGTTCAAGAAACAGTTCGTCTGTTTTGTAAAGGAATGAAACGCACAGAAATTGCCCACCTTCGTAAGCTTAAAGAGAGCACGATTAACGACCATCTCTTAAAGTATGTGTTACTTACAAAAGAGGCATTATATGAACGCGTTGAAGAAACGAAGGCTGCCGTGGCGTATAAATCCCTCTTTGAAAATGGACAATATCCTAGGTATAAAGAGGCTAAAGACCAATTTGAAGCAGCAGGGAAAAAACTAGATTTCTTCTTATTCAGATACTATCAAATTAAAGCCTTAAAGGAGCGTAAATGACATGGATCCAATATTGAATCGATTCGGATATGATGCGTTCAGAGAAGGCCAGAAAGAAATCATTACGGCTCTTGAAGAAGGGCATGATGCGATTGCGATTTTACCAACAGGAAATGGAAAATCATTTATTTATCAATATATCGGTATCAAAGAAAACTGTAGAGTCGTTATCGTGTCTCCTCTGATTGCGTTAATGGTCGACCAAGTAGCTAGTTTAAAACAGCTCGGAATACATAGAGCGGTTGCCATCACGTCTCTTATGTCAGAGTCTGAGAAAAATTATATTTTAAGTACTTTAAATGAGTATCAATTTATTTTTGTTTCTCCAGAAATGCTGCAAGCGCCAAGATTCTTTAAGCAATTATCAAAACTTGAAATTGGATTACTCGTTGTTGATGAGGCGCATTGTATATCGCAGTGGGGGTATGACTTTAGAAGCGATTACCTATTTATTGGTAAGATGAGAAAAAGTTTAGGAAGTCCTCGAACGTTAGCGCTAACTGCCACAGCGACGACTCAAGTCATTCATGATATTTATACATTTTTAGGATTAAATAAAGAGGAGACGACTTATTTCCAAGGACATGCCTTCTTGAAGAATCGTGAAATTGATGTTATTTCGGTTGAAGGTCTTCGTAGTAAGATGCTTTCTGAATTGTTGAAGCGTGTGGAATATCCTTGTATCGTGTATGCCTCAACAATCAAAGAGATTGAAGGGTTAAAAGAATCACTCCAAGAGGAAGGATTTACAAAAATTGATACCTTTCACTCTAAGAGACATAGTAGTGACCGTCAAACGATTCAGCAGAAATTTTTTAGAGGAGAAATCAACATTCTATTAGCAACAAGTGCATTTGGAATGGGGATTAATCAGTCGAATATTCGTACGATTATTCATTATCAACTTCCACAGACACTTGAAGATTATGTGCAACAAATTGGTCGAGCTGGAAGAGACTTGCAATTTAGTCGTTGTATCGCCTTGATTCATTCAGACGATTTTCCCCAAATGAGACGTAAGATTGAACGCTCCTATGAAGTAGATGATGAGGAAGAGACGGAACTTCATCAAAATATCAAAGAGATTGCGAAAACGTTTCGTTGGAATAATAATCAAACGAGTGCATTTATAAAGAAACAGCGAGAGCGTAAATTAAAGCAAGCAGAGCGGATTGAAGAATTTGCGACAACGACCTTGTGCAAAGAACAATATCTAGCTCATTTTTTCGGTGAAAAAAGGAAAGCTTCGTGTGGAAAGTGTAGTAGTTGTAGGCATCTTGATTTGTTTTTAATGGGGATTTCTTCTAAGTGGAATGAAGTGGAAAATTCAAAAAATTCCTTTGAAGAGAGCTTTTAAAAAAATTATTTAATCTCTGATTAAATAGAGTGATTTTTAATTATTTTATGCTACAATAGAGCTAAAGTAAAAGTTTGCACCTAAGCACATAAATATGCTATATTGTTTAGTGAATTGACTGAGGATTGTATTGGGTCAAATTAGGAGGATTTTTGATGAGTGATAACTTTAATAATGATGACTTAAATAAAAATGAAGAACAACCATGGGAAAGAAATTTGGTGAAGATGAAAACTTAAAAAACCGTCAATTTTCTCGTAGTGCAAGAAATTCTGGAGGGAAAGCAGTAGCACCATTATCAAATGTGTTATTATTTGTGTTCCTTATTGTAATTGTTGCACCAGTATTATTTATGTGGTGGTTCTCGATTGTTAATAGCAGTAATCAAGTGAAACCTAGAACTGCTGATGATGTAATGCTTACTAAAACGGTTGAAACAACGACAGTAGCACCAGAAACAACAGTTGCACCAACTACAAAACAAGAAGCAACAACAACAGCTCCTGAAGCAACTACGACTGCTCCTAGACAGGCTGAAACAACACAACAAACACCTACAACAGCAGCGCAACAAAATGGAAATTACGGAACATATGTAGTTAAACAAGGAGATACTTTATACCGTATTGCTGTAAATCACGGAATGGATGTTGCCACATTAAAACAAATAAATGGTTTATCAGGGGATAATATAGCTCCTGGAACAACTTTAAAAGTTAAACAATAATGATTAGTTAATTTTTAGAAGTCTGAGACGCAAGACGTTTCAGACTTTCTTTTTGAAAGGAAGAATAGAATGCAAGTTGCAATTGATGGACCAGCTTCATCTGGAAAAAGTACGATTTCAAAAATGATTGCTAAAGAAACGAATTTTTTATATTTAGATACGGGTGCGATGTATCGTGCAACAACATTGGCTTTTCTAAGAAATAATATTGCAGTAGACGATGCTGAAGCAATCAAAGATTTATTAGAGAATTTAGTGATTAGTTTTAGAAATACGGATGAAGGTCAACTCGTTTTCTTAAATGGGGAAGATGTTACACATGAAATTCGTGATCTTGAAGTCACAAGAAATGTCTCTGAAGTTTCAGCGATTAAATCAGTAAGAGTAAAACTTGTTCAAATGCAAAGGGAAATTGCCGAAAATCACTCCATTATTATGGATGGGCGGGATATTGGAACTGTAGTACTTCCAAATGCTGAATTGAAAATTTTCTTAGTAGCTTCAGTTAAAGAACGTGCATTGCGCCGATTCAAAGAAAACCAAGAGAAGGGTATCGAATTATCTCTTGAAAAACTAGAAGAAGAAATTGCTCACCGTGACTATTTAGACAGCACTCGTAAAGAGTCTCCTTTGAAAAAAGCGGATGATGCAATTGAAATCGATACAACAAGCCTATCAATTCAAGAAGTTGTTTCTAAAATCACGAATCTTATCCAAGAAAAGTTAACGAATTAACCAGATTTTACACAAAAACACTAGAATTCGTTTTCATTTAGTGGTATGATTGTAAATGGATAAAAAGTTTGATTTTACACAAAAAGTAAACTTTGCGTTCGTATGAATTGTCGCGCTAGGAGGAAGTCACATGTCAGAATTACAAACAATGCAAGATGCGCTAGATATCGTTAAAGATATTCAAATCGGAGATTTAGTACAAGGTGAAGTATTAACTCTACAAGATAAACAAGCCATCGTCGGAATTATCGGTGGAGGCGTGGAAGGGGTTATTCCTTTCAATGAATTATCAACATCACCAGTGGAACGTGTAGAAGACGTTTTATCAGTAGGAGATGTCGTTGATTTAGTAGTCATCAAACAAATCAAAGATAAAGAAAATGGAAGTTTCTTACTTTCTAAAAAACGTGTAGATGCACGTAAAGTTTGGGAAGAAATTCAAGCTAAATTCGATAATAAAGAAATTATCGAAGCTCCAGTTGTGGATGCTGTTAAAGGTGGTTTAGTAGTAGATGCAGGAGTTCGTGCTTTTGTACCAGCTTCTATGGTATCAGACCACTATGTTGATAACTTAGCTCAATTCAAAGGCCAAACATTAGCTTTTGAAATTGTTGAAATCGAACCAAGCGAAAATCGTTTAATCTTATCACGTAAAAACTTAGTTGCAGCTGAAAAAGCAGCTAAGCGTGCAGCTGTATTTGAATCAATTCAAGAAGGTTCTGTAGTGACTGGTAAAGTTGCTCGATTAACAAACTTCGGTGCGTTTATCGACTTAGGTGGAGTGGACGGATTAGTTCATATTTCACAAATCTCTCACGAACATGTTGCAAAAGCAAGCGACAAATTAGAAGTTGGCCAAGAAGTTCAAGCAAAAGTTATTTCTGTAGATCCTGAAAGCGGACGTGTATCATTATCAATCAAAGATACATTAGCAGGACCATGGGATAACATTGAAGAACGTGCTGCAGTTGGTTCAGTATTAGATGGTTTAGTAAAACGTCTAACTACTTTCGGAGCATTCGTTGAATTATTCCCTGGAGTAGAAGGGTTAGTTCACATCTCTCAAATCGCTCACCAACATATTGCAACACCACACGAAGTTCTTAAAGAAGGTCAAGAGGTTCAAGTGAAAGTTCTTGAAGTTCATCCAGAACAACAACGTATTTCTTTAAGTATTAAAGCTTTACAAGAAGCTCCAAAACCTGAAAAAGAAGAAGTTGAAGAAGTGGTTGAAGAAACCTACGAATTACCTGAAGAAGATGTTTCATTCTCTTTAGCAGATCGTTTAGGTGATCAACTTTCTGAACTTAAAGTTGAAGAATAACATTCATATAAAAGTTAAGTGGAAATAGTCTGGACTGGTTCCAGACTATTTTTATGATAGAATTAGAGAAAAAGGAGGAATAGTATGTCAACACCAGTTATTGCCGTTGTAGGAAGACCAAATGTTGGGAAGTCTACAATTTAACCGTATTGTCGGTGAACGTATCTCTATCGTAGAAGATATTGCCGGTGTCACTCGTGACCGTATCTATTCTGAAGGTGAGTGGTTAGGTCACTCATTTAATATTATTGATACAGGTGGAATTGATATTACGGATGAACCGTTTATGTCAAATATCCGTATGCAAGCAGAGATTGCGATGGAAGAAGCAGATGTGATTATCTTCCTTACAAGTGTAAAAGAGGGCGTGACAACGACTGACGAACACATTGCAAAATTACTCTATCGTACAAATAAACCAGTTTTACTTGCTGTTAACAAAGTGGATAACCCAGAATTACGCTCAGAAATTTTTGATTTCTATGCGTTAGGATTCGGCGAACCATTTCCAATCTCAGGAAGTCATGGTTTAGGTCTTGGTGATTTATTAGATGCAGCTGTTAAAGCTTTCCCTGAAGATAAAGGAGACGAAGAGGATAAAGATGTAATCAAGTTTAGTTTCATCGGACGTCCAAACGTAGGGAAATCGAGTTTAGTGAATGCGATGCTTGGTGAAGAACGTGTAATTGTATCGAATGTTGCAGGAACGACACGTGATGCCATCGATACAACTTTCGAAGACGAAGAAGGTACTGTCTTCAAAATGATTGATACTGCCGGTATTCGTAAGAAAGGTCGTGTCTTTGAATCCACTGAAAAATATAGTGTTCTTCGTGCCTTAAGAGCGATTGAACGAAGCGATATTGTTTGTGTGGTCTTGAATGCCGAAGAAGGAATTCAAGAACAAGATAAGAAGATTGCTGGATACGCTCATGAAGCCGGTAAAGGTGTCGTTATTTTAGTGAATAAATGGGATACTCTTGAAAAAGATAATTCAACGTATAAAGAGTTTGAGGACAAGATTCGTCAAGAATTCCTATATTTATCATACGCTCCAATTATCTTTGTATCTGCAAAAACGAAACAACGTCTCTCAAAAATCCCACCAATCCTAAAAGAGATTCATGAAGTTCGTTCACGTCGAATTTCATCTTCAGTTCTGAACGATGTATTGATGGATGCTATTGCCATGAACCCAACTCCAACGGATAAAGGAAATAGATTGAAAATTTACTATATGACACAAGTAGCGATTCAACCACCTACGTTTGTTACTTTTGTTAACGATGTAGAATTGATGCATTTTTCATACGAGCGGTTCTTAGAAAATAGAATTCGTTCTGCTTTCGGTTTTGAAGGGACTCCAATCCATATGATTACCCGTCAAAGAAAGTAAAAAAAATCATATCTATCTTATAAAAGACGATATAAACCATTGAAACTATTCTCTTAGAATGTTATACTTTAGAAGAAATCAAAACTATTTAGATTTCCAGATTAGTTGGACCACTCAACAAAATCTGATAGAAATTCTTATTTGATGGAGGTGAAACTAAAATGGCTAACAAAGCAGAATTAGTAGATCGCGTTGCTAAAAAAACGCAATTAACAAAGAAAGATGTTTCAGCAACAGTTGAAGCTTTATTCGAAACAATTCAAGAGGCTTTAAAAGCAGGTGAAAAAGTTCAAGTTATCGGATTTGGTAACTTTGAAGTTCGCGAACGCTGCTCGTAAAGGACGTAACCCTCAAACAGGTAAAGAAATTAAAATCAAAGCTTCTAAAGTTCCAGCATTCAAAGCTGGTAAAGCTCTTAAAGATGCAGTTAAAAAATAATTCAATTGAACTATTTTCTTAGCAAGAAGTTTTAAATGGTGTTATATTAGAGATATCTCTATATAATGCCATTTTTTATTATATACATATTTATTAATAGTTTTTATTATATCAAGGAGAATTTATGACTACAGTAATTAAAGAGATACAACAAGCTTTAGAAGAACAAGATATTGAAAAAGTATATGAATCTTATCATCGATTTTTTGATCATTTTGACCCAGAAAATGACCTTCAAGAGATGGCGGACTTGGCAACTTATTCTGTATCCATCGGGTTCTATGAAGAAGCAAAACGAGCTCTGTTACGACTTACAGAAGTTGAACCAGATGAAGCGATTTGGACGATTTTACTAGCTGAAATTTTAGTTGCTGAAGGTGAAACAGACCAAGCATTATCGATTCTGTATGATATTCCAGAAACAGATCCAGACTATCCAAGTGTATTGGTGGTACAATCAGAAGCATATCGTGAAGAAGGGGACTTTGATTTAGCAGAGAAAAAACTCTTAAAAGCAAAAGATTTGGAACCGGATGAAGCTATCATTGATTTCTACTTAGGAACATTATTATTTGAAGCGGGTAGTTTCGAACGTAGCGCCTTTTTCTTAGAGCGTTTCTTAAAGCAAAATCCAGAGGAAACAGGGGAAGAGGAACGTGCACAAGAATTGTACGTTGAAGCAACTTTGAGAATGGGAAATAAAGAGCCCTTAGAGCAATTTATTGGGGAAGAGAGTATTGACGGGCTATCAAGTGATTTACTCACTCAAATGGCTTCGTATGAGTCTATTGAGGGCAACTACGAAAAATCTCTCGAGTACTATATGGAACTTCTAGAACGTGAACCTGAAAATAGTGAAGTGACACTAAACGTAATTCAATGTCTCTTAATCTTAAAACGTGATGAGGAAGCAAAATCCTATGCTAAGAAATGGATTGCTTTTGATGAATTGAACGATGAAGCTCATCGCATTCTTGGACAAATTGAAATTGCAACAGGGAATCAACAGGAAGGATTACTTGAATTAAAAGAAGCCGTAAACTTAAATAATGATTCAATTCTCAATGTGACAAGCTATGTTGAAGCATTGAATGATGAAGAAGAATATGAGGAAAGTATAGCATTTCTTGAGAGTCTAGAAACAAAAGAAGATGCAGTTATTCTTTACTTGTTTGCGAAAACTTATGAAGCAATGGAAGAGTACAGTGAAGCATTTACGAACTATCAAAAAGCTTATGAAGCAGGGGAAAGTTCCTTAGAATTCTATGAAGATTACATTCGATTTATGATTGAAGAAGGAAGAAAGGAACAAGCAAAAGTAGCTTTACAAGAAGCTTTGAAATTAGATCCGTTTAATCCAGAGTTTATTCGTTATTCATTTATTTTTGAAGAATAGGAGTGGTATAATGTTTAACCCAAGTTTAGAAACCAAGAAAAAGTTTATTTCGTGGTTTATTTCGAACCATTCTTTAAAAAGAAGAGAATCCCTTTGGATTTTGAATTATCTTTTAAACCATGAATTATTATTGAAACAAATTCATTTTTGTTGAACATGTAGAATCAACTCCAAAAGGAATGTTGTTTTCAACGATTAAACCTGCTCAAGAATCCTTCTTATTTTTTAAAGAAGGGACCTCTTTTGATAATCCAGAAGTTGCTTTTCATGATATGCGTCTTCATTGGAAAGAAGATTGTTTCGTTGAACTTGATTTTCCAAATGCATACAAAAGTATGGTAAGTTTTGGTGTGTTAGAAAAGAATCCGTATTTCATTTCAGAACTTGATGAAATAGATTCTGTAACAGAAGAACTACAAACCATTCAAAAGGAAGTTCAAATCTCGCAGTTAAACTAGAAATCAATGAAGCACTTGAAAAAATGGACTCAGAACTCTTTATGCAATTAACAAATCGATTAAAGGAGTTAGAAAATGAATAAATTTAATCGAAAAATTGACATTCTATCGGTTCCACTTTTTGTTGCAGCTTTACCTGTTTTACAAACCTTAAAGAAGGCTGGACATGAAGCTGTATTTGTTGGAGGGTCCGTTCGAGATTTAGTATTGGGTAAAGAGATTTCTGATGTAGATATAGCAACAAGTGCCACACCAGAAGAAGTGAAATCTTTGTTTACTCATACGGTTGATGTAGGCATTGAACATGGCACAGTACTAGTCATTTATCATCAAGAAAGTTATGAGGTTACAACATTTAGAACGGAAGGGACTTATCAAGATTTTAGACATCCGGATTCTGTTACCTTTGTTAGAAGTCTTGAAGAAGACTTAATGAGACGAGACTTTACTATTAATGCATTAGCTATTAATGATCAAGAAGAAATTGTCGATTATTTTGATGGACTTAAAGACTTGGAAAACTCTATCATTCGATGTGTTGGAAATCCTATGGAGCGTTTTAATGAGGATGCCCTTCGAATGATGAGAGCTATACGATTTGCAGGTCAATTAGGTTTTACAATAGAATCGAAGACTTTTAATGCCATTCGTGTTCTGAAAAGTAATTTAGAACGTGTTGCGGTGGAGCGAATGAAGGTAGAATTTGAGAAAATGATTGTTAGTTTGCATCGTAACAATGCGTTTCTTGCATTTATCGAATCAGATTTGTATCAATCATGTCCGGATTTGCAAATTCTAGAGAAACATTGAAAAGAATTGGAGAGTTTCCATTGAGTTCTATGTCGATTCTTCAAGCGTGGGTTTTATTTGCGTATTATAATCAATTAAGTGTTTCCGAGCTAAAAAAAGTATTAAAAAATTGGAAATCTTCAAATGAGCAAATTTCTGAGACGTTGATAGGATATCAAACGCTTCTTAATCGTTTAGATAAAGAGTGGGATTCATTCATGGCATACGAATGTTCAGAAAGGATTGCTATTGAAATTGAAGGATTACTCCCTGGACTTGGTAGAACTGAAAATCATAATATTTTAACTCAAGTGTATAAAACTTTACCTATTCATTCTATGCAAGATATTCAGATAGATGGATTTGGTGTAAAAGAAGCATTAAAGCTTGAAAAAATGGGGCCAAAGATAGGGAAAGTTCTTCAAGCAGTTGAGAAGGCCATACTCTCTAATAAATTAAAAAATGAAAACCATGAAATTGTTGATTGGATAAGGAACCATTTTCTCGAAGATTAATGCTATGAAATCAATTTCATTTTTTCATTTATTAGTATTAAGTCTTGAATGAAAGGCGTTTCAATGGTAAAATTAATCTTGTAAGCAATAATATTTTAAGGAGTGACCCTATATGAAAAAGGTTATGTCAGGTTTACGATTTGTATTTAGAAATGGAGAAACATGGACGATTAATCGCCGTTTGATTGGTGACTTATGGATTAAAAAAGTTACAACTTCATTTGGACGTATTAACGGTGGAGAATTCCAAGAAATTCACCCATGTGAATCATTACGTATTGAAATCTTACCAGAAGCTGACCACGTAATGTCTGAAGACATTAACTTAGGTGGATTAGAATTAGGTATGTTCGAACGTGTTAAAAAATATAGCGATATTGAATTAATGGATATTTTATATTTAGATGGAAATCATCCAAAATCAGATGTAGTTGTTGAAACTGACCGCGTTTATTTCCCATACAGCCCTGTAGATGAAGATGGAAATGACAACAAATTCCAAAGTTCAGCTATTGGATCTCACGGAAACTTATTTATCGTAATTGATCCTGAAAAATCTGTAGAAGATATCTACCCTGAAATTTAATGAATTTAGAAAGTCTAAGACTATTTTGTCTTAGACTTTTTTTATATCAAAAATTTTTTTATAAGAGGCTAGTTCTTTTCAAATTTTAAAGGTATAATGAAGCCAGAATAATTTAAAGGAGAGAGAGTATGAAAGTATGTTTTATTGCAGCTGAGGCAGCTCCTTTCGTGAAAGTTGGAGGTTTAGGAGATGTTATTGGCTCTCTACCGAAGGCGCTTCGTGAACTGGGAATAGATGCTCGAGTAGTATTGCCCCTATATTCTAGCATTGATCGTGAACGATTTGGTTTAAAATATAGAGGATATCAGTTTGTTGATTTAGGTTGGAGACACTTATATTGTGGAATATTTGAAACTGTAGTTGACGGCGTTCCGTTTTATTTTATTGATAATGAACAGTACTTTAAGAGAGAGAGTATCTATGGACAAGCCGATGATGGTGAGAGATTTGCTTTCTTTTCTAAAGCTGCTCTTGAGATTTTACCTGGTGTTGACTTTAAACCAGACATTGTTAACGTAAACGATTGGCATACAGCTCTTTCTGTCATTTATTTAGATGTGTTGAAGAGTAGAGAAGCAGATTTCTACAAAAATATGAAAAGCGTTCTTTCGATTCATAATATTGAGTTTCAAGGACGATTTAACCCGTATGAAATGGGCAATCTATTTGGGCTAGATAATAAATATTTTGATGCGTTAATTTATAATGGTGATTTGAATTTATTAAAAGGTGCTATTCAACTTGCGGATCGTATCAATACTGTTAGCGAAACCTACGCTCGTGAGATTTTAGATCCTTATTTTTCTTACGGATTAGATAAAATTTTAATTGTTGAACAAGGAAAATTAAAAGGGATTTTAAATGGAATTGACATTGAAAAAAATTTAATCCTAAAACAGATCCGATTATTCCTATTAACTATGATATCCATACTTTTGAAGATAAAGTAAAGAATAAGTTAGAACTTCAGAAAGAGTTAGGATTAGAAGTAAGCGAGGATATTCCATTAATTGGTATGGTTACAAGATTAACTCATCAAAAAGGAATTGACCTTCTCTTGCAGGCTAGCGAAGATATTTTAAGAACAGGGGCACAGTTAGTTGTGTTAGGAACCGGTGACGCTCATTATGAGAGTGCTTTACGTTCTCTCGAAAATTATCGCCATGATCGAGTTCGCAGCATTCTTCTATTTTCCAATGAAATGTCCGCAAAAATATATGCTTCCAGTGATATTTTCCTAATGCCTTCTAAAACCGAGCCTTGTGGTTTGTCACAATTAATCTCAATGAGATATGGTACAGTCCCTGTGGTACATCGTGTAGGTGGATTGCGAGACACCGTAATTCCTTTTACTGGAGTAGAAGGAAATGGATTCACGTTTGAAAGTTTCCAATCGGGAGATATGATGGATGCAATTTATCGTGCAGTAACTTGTTTCTATCAATCACCTGGTGAATGGAATCAAATTATCCAAAATAATCTCAATAAAGATGTTAGCTGGGAAAAATCTGCTAAACAATATTTGTCGTTGTATCATGAAGTGCTGTAAGAAGAAAGAGGAAAATAAATGGTTGATAAGAGCTTAGTAAGTCGTGTTGACAATTCGTTAAAGAATCAATTTGGTGTTACTATTTCAAACGCGAGTAAACGACAAGTCTATGAAGCATTAATGAGATCTGTTCGTGATATTTTAATGGAAAAGAAGTTTAGTTATGAACAAACTTTAAAACAAACTCGTCAGAAACGTGCCTACTATATGTCTATGGAATTCTTTAGTGGGTCGTACTTTAAGAAATAATTTATTTAATTTAGGACTTGAATCGGAAGCAAAAAATTACTTAAAAGAAAATAATTTTTCTTTAAATGAAATCTACAATATGGAACCAGACCCAGGACTTGGAAATGGTGGTCTTGGAAGACTTGCTGCTTGTTATTTAGATGCATTAACAAGTAATGAGTATCCTGTAACAGGGTTTTCTATTCTTTATGAATATGGAATTTTTAAACAAGTTATTACTAATGGTTGGCAACAAGAGTTTCCAGATCAATGGTTAGATTTAGGAAAGTATGGACTAGTTTACCGTCATGATGAAGAAGTAGAGGTCCGTTTCTATGGGGAATTAGAACAAGTGATGACAGATACGGGTTTAAAAGTAATCCATAAAAATTACACCTCTATCCAAGCAGAACCTTATGATTTATTGATTTCAGGATATGACGCTTCTGCAGTAAATACACTACGTCTATGGGAAGCAAAAGCCAAAACTGGCTTCAATATGAAGCTGTTTGAACGTGGTGAATATACTAAATCATCAGAGGCTGAAGCAATTGCGTCTTCTATTTCTAAATTATTATATCCAGCCGACGTTACTAACGAGGGTAAAGAGTTACGAATTAAACAACAATACTTCTTTATTAGTGCTTCATTACAACAATTAGTGAAGAACCATTACCATGAATTTGGTACATTAGAAAACTTTTCTGAACACGTTGCGCTTCATATTAATGATACCCATCCTGCTATGGGTGTTGCTGAATTAATGCGCTTATTAGTGGATGAATATGGATATGATTGGGACAAAGCATGGAAAATTACGACAAAAACATTTGCTTATACAAACCACACGATTATGGCAGAAGCTTTGGAAAAATGGGCAGTTTCATTATTCCAACCAATTCTTCCTCGTATTTATTCTATTATTGAAGAAATTAATAGACGATTCTGTTTATGGGTAATGGAACAAGGAAAAGAATATACCTTAAGTGATACAGCGATTATTTATGACGATATGATTAAGATGGCCAATCTTTCAATTGTAGGAAGTCATTATGTGAATGGGGTATCAAAACTGCATAGTGATATTCTTGTTCGTGATACTTTTAAAGCATTCAACGAATTATATCCAGGAAAATTTGGAAATGTGACGAATGGTATAGCTCATCGACGTTGGTTAGGACAAGCCAATCCGGAGCTAGCCTCTTATTTAGAACAATTAATTGGAAATGATTTATTAAAGATCTTTCTGGCATCTCTAAATTAAATGCCTATAAGGATGACGAAAATGTTTTAGAGGCACTTAGAGAAATTAAACTAAAGAAAAAAGAGCAGTTAGCAGACTATATTCGTGAAACTCTTGCGATTTCAGTAAATCCTCATTCAATCTTTGACGTACAGGTGAAGAGATTACATGAATACAAACGTCAATTATTAAATGCTTTGCACATTGTGTATCTTTACCATGAGATTAAATACAGCGGATTACGTCCGACACCACGCACATTTATCTTTGCTGCGAAAGCTTCTTCAGGATATCAAATGGCGAAAAACATTATTAAATTCATTCACTCGATTTCTCAAATGATTGAAAGTGACGAATTAGTGCGTGAATATATTAAGGTAGTATTTATTCCAGACTACAAAGTAACGTTAGCAGAAATCATTTTGCCAGCTGCGGATGTCAGTGAACAAATTTCTCAAGCAGGTAAAGAAGCTAGTGGTACAGGTAATATGAAATTAATGTTAAATGGTGCAGTGACTCTTGGTACAATGGACGGAGCGAACGTTGAAATTTACGAAGCTGTAGGAGAAGACAATATCGTCATCTTCGGTTTAGAAACAGAAGAAGTAGAAGCGTTATATGCAAAAGGCTACAAGCCTTGGGAATACTACAATAATTCACCTAAGATTAAGACAGTTCTTGATTTCATCCGTACAATGACGGTTGGTGGAATGAATTTCAACTTCATCGTGGATTATTTATTAGCTCAAGATCATTATATGTGTCTTGCAGATTTTGATAGCTATGTTGAAGCACAAGAACGTATTGAAAAAGCCTATAATGATTCCAATCAATGGATGAAGATGAGTCTTGCAAATATTGCAAATGCAGGAATATTTTCAGCGGATCGTTCTGTGGAACAGTACGCGAAAGAGATATGGCATATAAAAAAGGTAGAAGGCTAAATAAAAAAAGATTATCACAACCGTGATAATCTTTTTTTTTTTTTTTGATTTTATAAACTGCAAACCCAACAGATGGAATGATTAATCCTTTAGGATGGTTACGTGTAGGAGTGCTAGAAAATAATTGTTTACCATGTAATCCTTCTACGAAGTGAGAATGGTTATTGATATTTACGGCACAAATAAGAGATTCTCTTTGGTAAATTAAACAACCATCTTGACAGTAAATAACTTTAAAATCTCCTTTGAACTCTTCTTTATAATCATTTCTAAAATTTTGTTAGAGACAAATAATGTTCAAAAATCTCTTGATTCATTTTTGTTTTATCAAAAGTTTTACGATTGTATGGGTCTCTAAATCCTTGCATTCCAATCTCGTCTCCATAATAAATAGATGGAACACCAGGAATCGTGAATTGGATAAAACTTGCTACTTTTAGTTTCCTAATAGCATCTTCTAATATATCTTCAGATAACTCTAAAGTAGGTCGTTCGTGGAGAGGGACATCCTCAGTATTATTAAACCCAAGAGATGTTAAGATGCGTTCAGTATCATGGCTATCTAATAAGTTCATTAATACTTCTAAAGCAGGTTTTGGATAATGGTCAATGATTTCTTCAAGAGCATATTTTAATGCTGAAGCATCTTTTGTTTTAATAAACTCTATAATTGCATTTTTCCAAGGATAATTCATTACACTATCCAATTGTTCTCCAAGGAAATACTTTCTACGACGATCATAAGCTACTTTAGTTGTCGCATCTTCCCATACTTCTCCAATAATAAGTGCTTCAGAATCGGTTTTCTTTACTGTTGTCCGAAGTTCATCTAAAAACTCGTCAGGAAATTCATCCGCCACGTCTAGTCGCCAACCAGAAATTCCTAAATGTTGCCAAAATGGGAGAACCCCATCGCTTGGATTATTGATAAAATCCATATAAGATTTGTTTAACTTATTAACGGTAGGAAGGTTGGAGAATCCCCACCATGAATGATAGGTATCAGGGTAGTGCATGAAATTAAACCATGAATAATATGGAGAATTGATTGAATTAAAGGCACCATTACTTTCATAGTGACCTTGTTTATTAAAGTAAATACTATCATCACCAGTATGGCTGAATACACCATCTAGAATAATATGGATACCATGCTTTTTGAAAAGCTCACATAACTCCTTAAAGTCATCATTTGTACCTAAATACGGATCGACATTAAAATAGTCAGCAGTTGAATACCGATGGTTATCTGGACTTTCCATAATTGGATTCAAATAAATACAATTAACATTTAGTTTTTTAAAGTGTTCTAGTTCCTCTTCAATTCCCTTTAGATTTCCTAAGAAGAAATCTTGAGCTTTATAATTTTCATGAGTGATTCCTGAATCGGGATTATCATTCCAATCAGAGTGTTTAATTCGAACCTCTTCATTACGAGCAATTGGGGCTTTATATTTGTTACTTTTTTTAAAACGATCAGGGAAAATTTGATACATAATTCCACCTTTAAACCAATTTGGAGTGTGGAATTCTTTATCATATACAGTTAATTGCCAGCAATTCACTTCATCAAAGTAGAGTGTAGGAACTGCCTGAAATTTGTTATTGCTTAAAAAATACATCCCGATTTCTGATCGAACCTCAAAGTAGTAGAAGTAAAGACCGGTATCTAATTTAGAAATTTCAAAAGTATATAGTGTCCCATCCGCTTCAATCTTAGATAGACTTGGATGTAACACATGTATTTTTTGAGTAAAATCTTCTTTTAGAATTAATTGTAACGATGAAAGAGGAGTGTCTTTAGTCACTTTTACTTGTATAAAGACAGATTGTTCATTGGTCACTGCACCAGCAGGATACTTATTCATAAGTGAGTGATATTGAATCATTAGTAACCTCCTTTTTATTTATAAATCTAGTTTCATTGTAATACAAACTTCTTAAAAAGTGATAACAAAACGAAGAATTGAAAAAAATATTATAGACACAACAATAAATAACATGAAAAATTCACACAATAGTATAGGAAAAATTTAAAAAAATATGATATAATTTATAAAAGAGAAATTGTTCAACTAGTAACATTTTTCTAATTTTTTTATCCAGAACTTGAAAAACGCTTATCTGTATAGTAAAGCGATTTGAAAAGGAGTGATTGTCAAGTGCAACAAATGGCAGAATATTTATTTCATGAAGGCAGAAACTTTCATAGTTATGATTATTTGGGTAACTTTCTAACTGAAGAAGGTTGTACATTTCGAGTATGGGCTCCTAATGCCAAAGAAGTCTATGTGACTGGTGAATTTTTGTAATTGGGAACCTACTAAATATGCTATGAAACGAATAAATGATAATGGAATTTATGAAATAACAATTCCAGGAATTAAGCAATTTGATGCTTATAAATATGTTATCATTCCTTATAATGGAGATTTTCTTTGGAAAGCTGATCCGTATGCAAGACATGCGGAAACAAGACCCAATACGGCATCAAAAGTATATGAATTTCCGGAATTCACATGGTCTGATTCAAAGTGGATAGAACAAAGAAATATTCCATATCAAAAATGCTTTTAAATATATATGAGGTAGAATTAGGATCTTTTAAGAGAAAAGAGAATGGAGAATCATACTCTTACCGGGAATTAGTGGATGAATTGATTCCCTATGTAAAAGAGATGAACTATACCCATATCGAATTACTTCCAATTACGGAATATCCATATGATAAATCATGGGGATATCAAGTGACAGGCTTTTTTGCCGCAACATCTAGATTTGGGACTCCTGAAGACTTTATGTATTTTGTGGATGAATGCCACAAAGCCAATATAGGAGTTATTTTAGATTGGGTTCCGGGTCATTTTACCAAAGACGCTTTCGGATTATATGAATTTGATGGAACGCCTTGCTACGAGTATGGAGACCCCCGAAAACAAGAACATAAAGGCTGGGGGACAAGGGTCTTTGATTATGGAAGGTCAGAAGTGCTATCTTTTCTATTTTCTAGTGCTGTTTTTTGGATTGAGAAGTTTCACATTGATGGCTTAAGAGTCGATGCAGTCAGTTCGATGTTATTTTATAACTACTGTAGAAATGAGGAAGAGTCAGCAAGAAATATATACGGTGGTTTTGAAAATCTTGAGGCCATTCATTTTATTAAAGAACTGAATCAATTTGTGAGAACTCATTATCCAGGGGTGATGATGATTGCTGAGGAGTCTACTTCTTATGAAGGGGTAACAAAACCGGTTGAAGAAGGAGGCTTAGGATTCCACTTTAAATGGAATATGGGATGGATGAATGATTCCCTTGATTACTTAGAAACAGATCCTTTGTTTAGAGGAGGAATTCATCATCAATTTACTTTTTCTATGATGTACGCATTCACTGAGAATTATATTTTACCTATTTCTCATGATGAAGTCGTTCATGGAAAGAAATCTCTAGTAGATAAAGCGCCGGTCTCTTATGAAGATAAGTTTGCAAATTACCGTGCCTTTATGGGATATATGATGGCACATCCGGGGAAAAAATTAAACTTTATGGGAAATGAAATTCCGCAAATTATTGAATGGAATGAAGAAAGAGAATTAGATTGGTTCCTACTAAAATATCCGATTCACGATGCTACTCATCGTTATGTGAAAGATTTGAATGCTTTTTATAAGAAACATTCAGAATTATGGCAGTTAGATGGTGGATGGTCAGGATTCAGGTGGCATGAGGTTCAAGATATTTGGAATAATGTTTTCGCGTTTTCTAGAATAAATGAATCTGGGGATGAAATTTTAGTTATTTCTAATTTTTCAGGGAACTTAATCAGAAATTATAAATTAGGTGTTTCTAAATGGGGTAGTTATAAGGTTGTTTTAAATTCTGATGCAAGAAAGTATAACGGAAGTGGGCTTATCAATAGAGCTCTTCATACAAAAACTCAACCACATAAAGAGTTTGATTATACGTTGGAGGTAAATGTACCACCGTTTTCAACTTTGTATATTATTAATAATAATTAATCGGAGGATAAACATATGGCAAGAAAAAAAGAAATTGTTGCAATGCTACTAGCTGGTGGACAAGGAACACGTCTCCAAGTTCTTACGAAAGATATGGCCAAACCAGCTGTCCCATTTGGTGGAAAATATCGAATTATTGACTTTCCACTTTCTAACTGTTCTAATTCAGGAATTTCCACTGTTGGTGTTCTTACACAGTTTATGCCTCTAGAACTTAATTCCTATATGGGGAATGGTAACCCATGGGATTTAGACAGAGTTGATGGAGGTTTAACGATTCTTCCTCCGTATACTGCTGGAAAAACGGGTGAATGGTATAAAGGAACTGCAAATGCCATTTATCAGAATATTAAATATATTGAACAATATGATCCAGAATATGTTTTAATTTTATCAGGGGATCATATTTACAAAATGAATTACAATAAGATGCTTGATTTCCATAAGGAAAAAGAAGCTGACTTAACAGTAGCTCATATAAATGTACCATTAGAAGAAGCGAGCCGTTTTGGGATTTTGAATACGAATGATGACTTACAAATCATTGAGTTTCTTGAAAAACCAGAACATCCAATTTCAACAAAAGCCTCAATGGGAATTTATATTTTTAACTGGAAAGTTCTCAAAGAGTATTTAATTCGTGACGAGGAAAATCCTGAAAGTGAAAAAGATTTTGGGAAAAATATTATTCCAATGCTCTTAGAGGAAAATCGTCGTATTTTTGCATTTCCTTTTGCAGGTTATTGGAAGGACGTTGGTACGATTGAAAGTCTTTGGGAAGCCAATATGGACTTAATTAAACGTAGAGATGAATTTAATATCTCTGATAAAACATGGAAAGTTTACTATCGACATGAAGGAAAACTACCTCAATTTATTGGAGATAGTGCTCAAGTAACAGATTCAATGATTTCAGATGGGACGATTGTGTTAGGAACCGTTCATGAATCTATTGTTTCTTCTGGAGTATCCATTGAAAAGAATGCCAAAGTTCAAGGAAGTATTATTATGCAAAATGCTATAATAGAAGAAGGAGCAACAGTTATTAATTCAATTATTGCCGAAGGAACTGTTGTAAAATCTGGAGTAACAGTAGGGCATTCTGAAGTGGAACTTGGTCAAGATATGATTACCGTAATTGGTAAAGATGAGATTGTTACAGAAGATACAAAAGTTGGAGGTAACTAATATGATTAAAGCGTTTTGTGTACTATTTGCAGATAATTATAGAAATGATGATTTACAAGGATTAGTTCGAAATCGTACAGCAGCTGCATTGCCAGTAATCTCTCGCTATCGTATGGTTGACTTTATGATTTCTTCTCTTGTGCATGCCAACATTGATAATATTGCAGTCCTTACAAACCATAACTATAAATCTTTATTAGATCATATGTCTCATGGTAAGGACTGGGATTTAAACCGAAAAAATCGTGGGCTTAAATTTATTACTCCTATGTCTAATTATTTATCGACGCGAATTCCTCAGAATAAAATTGAGGCTTTAGCTAACACGATGGTTTATACACAAAGTTTAGATGAAGAATTTGTTATTTTAGCGGATACCAATATTATTGGAAATATTGATTTTAAAGAAATGTTCCAATACCACTTAGATACTGGGTTCGGATATTACTGTAGCTTATACTTACAGAAAGCCTAATGTTGGTGAATCACAAATCATTTTTTGATGAAAATCATAAAGTATATGAGTCTCTTTATCATTTTGATGGATCAGATAATATTTGTGCTACTCAAGTAAAAATTTACATTTTGACCAAGGAACTTTTCAATGGCATTGTTAAGAAGGGATTAACTCTAGGATGGGAAGATATTCTTAGAGACTATATTGCCAAAAATTTAGAAACTTTACGTGTGTTTGCATATCAAATTAAAGGTTATTTGAAGGTTGTTAATAATATCAAAGATTATTATGATTTAAATATGGATATGTTAGATTTTGATAATCTTAAGGATGTATTTCTATCTGGAACGGATATAATTACACGTGTACAAGATACAGTGCCTACTATTTATGGTAAAAACGCTGATGTAAAAGGATCTATACTTGGTGATGGATCAAAAATTAACGGAACTGTTGAAAATAGTATAATCTTCCGTGATGTAGTCGTAGAAGAAGGCGCGGTTGTACGAAATAGTATCATTTTATCGGATGCGGTTATAAAAACAGGTTCTCATCTGGATTATGTAATTGCCGATAAAGGTGTAGTTGTCAAACAGCATACTGTTCTTACAGGAACTGAAGAAGTACAAGTAGTGGTAGATAAAGGTAAAACTGTTTAAAATAAATAATTGAAAAGAAGCTAGAGGTGCTTTCTAGCTTCTTTTTTTTGATAAAAAATAAACGATAGTCGGCGAATGTGTATTTTGTTGGTTGCAACCCTTTAAAGAAGTTAGTACACTAATATAGATGAGAATACGAAGAAAGGGGGATTGCGAATGCATAGGAAATATGCCGTCATCGATTTAGAAACAACGGGACCTAAGTACGAACAAGGGGACCGTATTTTCCAATTTGGGTGTACCTTGATCACTGATCATAAAATCGTTGAACATATTACTTTAAACATAAATCCGGAGCAGAGTATTCCCTTTGAAATACAGTTATTAACGGGTGTAACAAATGCTGATGTTGAAAAAGCACCTTATTTTGATGAAGTGGCAATGAATATTTACAATCTGTTAGAAGGTCGAACTCTTGTAGCTCATAATGTTGGATTTGACGGGCCTTTTATCATCACTGCTTTAAAAGAGGCTCTAGGGATTGAACTAGAAGTTCCTTTTATAGATACTGTTCAATTGGCTCAAATTTGTTATCCTTCAGCTATCAGTTATCGTTTAAGTGATTTAACAAATATGTTAAAAATTCCTCATACTCAAGTTCATACAGCTGGAAGTGACGCTCGGGCAACTGCCCAATTATTTTTAATACTTCAAGAGAAAATTCGTAGTTTTTCTAAGGTAACGCTTGAACAATTAGTTGAATTTTCGAATGAACTTATTGGGGATACGGGAGCTATTTTTAAGGATGCCTTCAGTATTGCTAAAGGGAAAGATAGTAATAATTATTTAATTGAAAATGGTTTTTGTAGTGTCGAAAAAAAGGTTTTTTTGAAGAAAAAAAGTTTTTCCAACAACTAGTAAAGTTTCTGCGTTGAATGCCTATAGTAAATTAGTTGAAAATCAATTTTTTTAAAAGATAATGATTCTCAAAGAAAAATTATTAAAAAAATTCTTGAAACATTAGAAGAAGAGGAGCCCATTCATTTTTATAGAAGCACCGCCAGGCTCTGGAAAAAAACATATGCTTATCTTCTTGCAGCTCTTGAAAAAGGCCACAAATCAAAAATCCCTATTTGGATTGTTACGTCAAATTTATTACTCCAGCAACAATTGTATGAAGATAGTGTACTTCCAATAGTAAGTGCCTTAAAGATAAAAAATCCTATTGTTTCAATAAAGGGACAAAGAAATTATATTGATTTAGAAGCTTTCTCTTACAAAATTAGTCAGTTAAAAAATGACAAGAGTCCAAGAGTCAGTTTGTCAGTTATGGGCTTAGTTGTTTGGATCACTGAAACAGAAACAGGAGATTTATCAGAATGTAATCAAGTGCTATACCAATCATCTCTTTGGAAAGATATTTGTGTGAAAGAGAATTCCAAAAAGGAAAGTTTATATTGGACTAAAGCTGTTCAATCTGTTCAAAAAAGTAATATTGTCGTAACAAATCATGCGTTTTTAATTCATTATGCGTCTACAATGTCATATCAGACGAAACCAATTGTTCTATTAGACGAAGTACAACAGTTTGAGCATTCACTGGAACAATACGGAACCGTATCGATTAAATTCTCGAATTTGTTCTTATTACAACAATTATGGAGTGATTACTATCTAAATTCGATGACAAATTTTTCGAAAGATGAGGAGCATTTGTCCAGAACAATAAACCGCAAACTTTTAGAAATTTGTGACTTATACGAAACTTGGTTTGAAGAATTGAATAGAGGAAATTATTTGAAGGAATCTATTGTTTTTACAAATGAAGAATGGATTGAAACGATTCATCATGAAATGATTCGAGCGTTCACAAAGTCCATTATTCAGTTAATGAATTATCTTCAAGAAAATTCAGAAAAGACAAGTTTATTTGAGAATAGCATTCAATTATTACAAGAAATGAAGGATTCCTTGCTCAAATTCCAAGAGTCCAATCATTCGTATTTTGTCATTGAAAGAAAAGACCAATATGGGCAGGAAATGATAGAAGTACTGAGAGTTGACTCAGTTACTCACGTTTTTAATCATTTTAAGAAAACAATTAAAAAGTTAATAGGAATTTCTGCAACAATTCCAACTTTTACTCCTTTATTTTACGATTTAAATGCACAAGAGAACCTTACAATTATGGACTCCAAAGTAAATTCGCACGCCCACCATATTTTTATTCCAAATGACTTAGTTTCTGTTACTGCAGCATCAAGTAACCAATATCACGAACAAATCGCATATTGTATTCAACAAATTTATGAACGTAATGGCGGTAGAATGTTAGTTTTAATGCATTCTATAGAGGCATTGATGGCAGTAGAAGAGTTGATGGTTAATTATTGTAAAAGGAATCATATTGAATTACTAGCACAAAAAGGATCTCAATTAGGACGGAAAATTCAAAGAAGATTCCAAGAAAAGAGTGATTCCATTTTATTAGGAGTATACAGTTTCTGGGAAGGCTTTGATAGTGGTGGAGTTTCCATAAACTCTTTAGTAATTACTAAATTACCATTTCCAAATCCAGTAACAACCCATCAGCAAATTGTTCAATTGGAGATGAAAGAACAGAATCGTTCCTATTTTGCTCATTATTCGATTAAAATGATGCTTCTTCAACTTTATCAAGGATTGGGTCGATTTAGTCGTCCAACACAAAAGAATGCAGAAATATGGATTTTAGATGTACGAGCCTCTATTAGCAAGTATTCAGAGAAAGTAAAAAATATATTTCCTGAAAGTGCAATAGTTATCGAAAAGACTTTCAAAAAATGTTTGAATAGTGCTCACATAAAAAATAAAGATTAACTAAGTTTGGGATTATTTTATAAGGGGATGTTGGTATTTTTGCTTAGAATAGCGTATAATACCTTTATCTATGAAAGTTTGAGTTGAGGAGAGAAATTGATGAAAAGAAAATCAATGTTTATTCTATTACTCACTTTATTTCTATTATTTTTAGCTGGCGCACAAATCTTTTTAACGAGTGTTGATCCAAAAATAAAAAAACGTAATGAAGCATTAACATTGATGGCTCCAAAAGTGGAGTTTTCAAAGGTAACTAAGTTTTACTGGTTTAATAATGACAAATCTTACTACACGATTATGGGTGAAGACACTGAAGGAAAAGCAATTTATGCAATTACTCCTGAAGAAGGTGGAGAAGTGACGATTCTTCAGCAATCTGCAGTAGTGAACGAAGAAGAGGCACGTTCCATTACAGCTCAAGCGAAACCAGATGTCGAGGTTTTAGAAGCGAGAATGGGTATTTTGAACGGAGAACCAGTATGGGAAGTGAATTATAGAATGAATAATCAAAGAATTGGTTACTACTATATTTCGGCTCAGAATGGACAATGGATTAAAGATATTGAGAATATATAGAAATTGGTGATTTATGGTAAAAATTTCAACTAGAGTATCAAGAATCTTACCGTCAGGGACTTTAGCAATGACTCAAAAGGCCAGAGAATTAAAGGAGAAAGGTCGTAAGGTTATTAGTCTTTCAATCGGAGAACCAGATTTTAATACTCCAGAACAAATCACAGATGCAGCCATTACCGCTTTAAAAAGCCATGAAACGGATCACTATACACCTGCGTTAGGAATAGATTCTTTACGCCAAGCGATTTGTGATTATCATTATCGAAGAGATGGAATACGTTTAGAAAAGAATCAAGTAGCTACTTTTTCAGGAGCGAAATTTGCTTTGTATTCAGTTTTCATGACTTTAGTTGACGCTGGAGATGAGGTGTTGATTCCAATCCCTTATTGGGTTAGTTACGCTGAGCAAGTTCAATTGGCAGAAGGTGTCCCAGTATATATCGAAACTAAAGAAAAGAATTCATTTAAAGTAACGATTGATTTACTAAATGAATATGTGACTGAAAAGACAAAACTCTTATTATTAAATGCACCATCGAATCCATCCGGGCTTCTTTATACAAAAGACGAGCTATTTGCAATTGGAAATTGGGCCTTAGAACACAACATTTTTGTAATAGCAGATGAAATTTATTATGAATTAGTGTATGGTGAAGATTCAATTAGTATGGCCAGCTTATCGAAGGAGATTTTTGATAACACACTTGTTGTAAATGGTTTATCGAAATCGGTAGCAATGACAGGTTGGCGTTTGGGGTATGTTTTTGGTCCTCAAAAAGTTATAAGAGCTTTAAATGACCTTACAAGCCATACGACTAGCAATCCTGCTGCGGTTACTCAATATGCGGCTATTCGTGCTTTTGATGAAGATATGGAAGTCGTTAAGTCGCAGATGCGTGAAAAATTTCAATTAAGGATTGACTTGTTTCATCAACTTCTGAACGAAATTCAAGGAATCAAGTGTGAAAAGCCTAAAGGTGCTTTCTATTTGTTTGCAAATATAAAAACAGCCATGCATATTGTTGGTGTTGCATCATCAGAAGAATTTGCTTTAAAACTCTTGGAAGAAGCTGGAGTGGCTACCGTGTCTGGGGAAAATTTTGGATGCAATGGCTTTCTAAGGCTTAGCTGCGCTAGTAGTGAAGAAGAGTTAAGAGAAGCAGCAAAATGTATTAAAGAATTTATTGAATCATATTTGTAAAGGAAGAGGGATATTTTGAAAACTATAACAATGAATCAAGCAAAAGATTACGTTGGACAAACCGTTAAGATTGGTGCCTGGGTTACCAATAAACGTTCTAGCGGAAAAATCGCATTCTTACAATTACGTGATGGAAAAGCCTATTTCCAAGGAATTGTGGTAAAAGCGGACGTAAGTGAAGAAACTTTTGAATTAGCAAAAGGATTAACTCAAGAAAGTTCTGTATTCGTAACAGGTGTTGTACAAGAAGATACTCGTTCTAAATTAGGATATGAGTTATTAGTAAAAGACATCGAATTAATCGGTGAGAGTCATGAATACCCAATTACTCCAAAAGAGCATGGTACTGACTTCTTAATGGACCACCGTCATTTATGGTTACGTTCAACAAAACAACATGCCATTATGGAAATTCGTAACGCGATTATTTACGCATCATACGAGTTCTTTGATAAAAATGGATTCATTAAATTTGATAGCCCAATTCTTTCAGGAAATGCGGCAGAAGATTCTACAGAATTATTCGAAACAGATTACTTTGGAGAACCAGCATTTTTAACACAATCTGGTCAATTATATTTAGAAGCTGGAGCAATGGCATTTGGCCGTGTATTCGACTTTGGACCAGTATTCCGTGCAGAAAAATCTAAAACTCGTCGTCATTTAACTGAGTTCTGGATGATGGATGCAGAGTATTTATACTTAACACATGACGAGTCATTAGACTTACAAGAAGCATACGTTAAAGCGTTAATTCAAGGCGTATTAGACCGTGCACCTCATGCGTTAGAAACTCTTGAACGTGATACTGAATTATTGAAGAAATACATTAGTGAACCGTTCAAACGTATCACATACGATGAAGCGATTGACTTATTACAAGCGCATGAAAATGACGAAGATACTGATTACGAACACTTAGAACACGGTGATGACTTCGGTTCACCACATGAAACATGGATTTCAAACCACTTTGGTGTTCCAACATTCGTCATCAACTATCCAACCGAAATTAAAGCTTTCTACATGAAACCAGTCCCTGGAAATGAAAGTCGTGTATTATGTGCGGACTTACTTGCTCCGGAAGGATATGGGGAAGTTATCGGAGGTAGTGAACGTGAAACGGACTACGATAAATTATTAGACAGAATTAAATCAAATGGATTAAATCCAGATGACTACGCATTCTACTTAGATTTACGTAAATTCGGTTCAGTGCCTCATTCAGGATTTGGACTTGGTCTAGAACGCATGGTAACATTTGTAGCTGGTACGAAACATATTCGTGAAGCGATCCCATTCCCACGTTTATTAAACCGTATTTACCCATAAATAATAAAATGAATATAAAAGAGCCGCTGACATGAGTCGTTGGCTCTTTTTTAGAAGAGGGAGGAAATCGAATGGCATTAACATTCCAAGAGCATTGGATGTTTAGTGGTTCCACAACAGTTCCTAATGTATTGATACAATATTATCGGCATTTACAATTAAGTGCAGATGAATGTTTGTTAATTTCTTGGTTACTACAAAGGCATACAGAAGAATACTTCGTTTTAAATGTAGAAGAAACTTGTAAAACATTTGGGCTGGATGAAAAACAATTATTCGGAATTATTCAACATTTAATGGATAGACAAGTCTTAGTGATTCAACAAAGAGAAACTCACAATGAGAAAGGTAGATTATTACAGTTTTAAGCCTTTAATGCAACAATTAGAGATTGCATATAAGCAGCATTCCATTAAAAATAAAGAACAAAAACAGTCTGATATTAACTTATTAGCTTTAATTGAGCAGGAATTTGGTAGACCACTTAGCCCTTTTGAGATTCAAAATGTATCTAGCTGGATTCATCAGGATCATTATCCACAGGAAATTATTATTGCGGCATTAAAGGAATGTGTATTAAATCAGGTTTTCACGATTAAATATATGGATAAGATTCTTTTAAGTTGGCATCGAAAAGGAATTAAAACTTTACAACAGCTTGCTACTGAAAAGAGTCGAATCAAAAATAATCAAGTTGAACTACAAGCTAGTCCACTAGATAAAACTAAAGTACCGATGATTCATTGGACGAAAAGGTGATTTATGTTATCGAAAGCAAAAACTATTGAAGCAGTAGAGAGAATGGAAAAACTATTTCCTAATGCGCACTGTGAATTGAATCATGAAACACCTTTTCAACTTTTAATTGCAACGATCTTAAGTGCACAGGCTACAGATAAAGGCGTGAATAAAGTGACACCGAAACTTTTTGCAATTTATCCCACTGCTCATGCTCTAGCCAATAGTGAAGAAGAGGTTGTAATTGAGTGTATTCAATCATTAGGATTATATCGAAATAAAGCTAAAAATATTAGACTTTGTGCCCAGCAACTTGTTGAAAAATATAATGGTGAAGTTCCAAGAACAAGAGAAGAATTGGTTTCGCTAGCAGGTGTAGGGCGAAAAACAGCAAATGTTGTACTAAGTGTTGCTTTTGGCTTACCAGCTTTTGCCGTAGATACTCATGTGGAAAGAGTAAGCAAAAGATTACAGATTTGTAAACAGTCAGCATCCGTTCTTGAGGTAGAAGAAACCTTATGTAAAAAGTTACCTAAGAATAAATGGGGAAAGGCTCATCATTGGATGATTTTCTTTGGAAGATATCATTGTACGGCTAGAAGTCCGAAGTGTCAGGGATGTCCATTGTTAGATCTTTGTGCATATGGTCAAAAAGAAGTTTAAAAAAACCGTTGGACATTGTCCAACGGTTTTTTTAAATGATAAAGAAAAAAATCCATATAAAAATGACATTACAATTAAATACCAATGTAAGTATGTAAATTGTCGATTAACAGAAAAATTCTTTTCGATAGTATATTTGATATAAAATTGGAATCAATAAAGATAATGAGAATAAAATGGTTCCCAAAAATACTGAAGGAGCCTAGATACCAGACAAAAGTAGATTATTGTTCCAATTAGCCAAGAAAGACTAAATAAAACAGTACAAATTGCTACTACTGGACCATAGTGTCTTTTTTCCTTCTCTAATCTCTATCAAACGTGATTTGACATGAGAAACATATAATCCAAATAAAAATATATTGGAATAATTGAATGCCAATTTCTTTAGAAACCGCACCACTTAAAAATAAACAAAGTGATGAAATTTCCCCAAATAATATTTTGAAATACTATTTAAAAAAATGAATGATAAATATAAAACATATCATTTGTCTTCAATTCAAACAAGTGACCGTGGTTCAGTATCACTATTAAAAAGTAAAAAGAAGAACGATTCTTAAAAGCTACATTATGATAAAAAAATAGACTAGAAGAGAAAGTAGCAGTATATCTGTAATGGCTATAAAAATCCATCTTTTTCAATTCTGGATGGTTGGCAAATTTTTCTAAATGAATTTTTCTTGCAAATAAATAATGACAAAGAACAAAAACAATACTGAAAAAAATGAGTAAAGTGAAATTGTTGTTGTCTTACAGCAAGAAGAAGTCCGATTAAACAATAACCTAAAGGAGCTAAAAATAAAAATTCAGCCAAGGAGAGGTTAGTTGATGTAAGATGTTCGAAACGGACATAGACTGTGGTTCGTTGTTCATAAAAAAATACCTCATTCTTAATTATAGTTTAATGATATGGAATAATGCCGTTCTTGTCAAGATGAGGATTTAAAAGGCGTTTTTACGTCTTTTGAAAAAGAAAACTATTTCTTTAATATGAAATTGATGAAAACTTTTTCTATATTTGTTCAATTTTTTTCATTTGATGAAAATGTGAATATATCGAATATTTAACAATTATACTATGTTAATTGTTGTGTTAATGTGATAATATGAACATATAAATCATTGATTTATTACCAGCAAATCAAGAAAAAGAGGATTAAATATGAAAAAAACCAGAAAAATTACCTTTTTATCGTTCTTATTAGTATTTTTAGCAGCACTCTTCTCAATAACTTCACGAAATGCTTCTGCGGATACCTCTCCCACAGTTACTGGTAATTTAGCTGATGCCATAACTAATTTAAGTATTTCTAATAATGAAGGCGGAAAGCTAGATTGGGATTTAGCACAATGGGCTACTTTTAGAATTAATGCTACATTCGATTTAAGCGATAAGGATGTTAAAGCAGGCGACAAGACAATTTTAACAGTTCCTGATGCATTGATTATCACTTCGACTAGCTTTGAAATTCGAGATGTCAATACAAAAGAAGTGATTGCGCATGCAACAGTGGATGCCAATAACAAAACTTTAACATTAGAATATACGGATTATGTGGAAAAGCATTCAGATACAAATGGTAAATTCTTCTTCTATGCTAGAGTAGATTTCAAAAAACACCCAGAAGCTGGAGAGATTTCGATAGATCTAACCGTAAACAAAGAAACAAAAGTCGCTGGAAAAATTAAATTCAAAGGCATTGGAAATGGAAATCCAACACTTTTCACAAAAACTAGTTGGGTAAACAATACAGACTATAAAACTGTTTCCTACAATATTTCTATTAACCGAACAAAGCAGAATTTAAAAAGAAGTTACAATAGAAGATCAGTTACAATATCATAATGCTTCTTATGTGAAAGATAGTTTTCGAATTTATAAAGGAAAATTTAATTACGTAAATGGTGAATGGCAATTTACTGACAGAACGGATGTAACAAGTCAACATAAAATTACTTTTGGTGCAGATGGAAAGTCTTTTGTTGCTGAACTAGGAGATATTAGTGAAACAGATCAATATCGTATATCATATGATGTCAGATTAAACTATTCTCCTTTAGACGGAGAACTGTTGAAAAATGATGCGAAATTAAAAGCTAAGGGAATTGTTCAAAAAGAAGTTACAAATGCTTCTGCTGTGCAAGTAGCTGGAGGCTCTGGAATTGGTTATGTATTCACCATTAATGTTCATAAAGTAGATGATGAAAATAAACCATTAGCTGGAGTGAAATTTAAATTGACTCGATTAAGAAATAATCAAGTAATAGGAGAGTATGTCACAGATTCTAATGGGAATATCACGGTACCTTCATTATTAAAAGATAAATATACACTTACAGAAGTTGAAACACTTCCAGGATATAAAATTGAAACACCTGAAACAGATGTAAACATTGCTGATTTTGCAGCTGATAGAACAGTTACAAAAACAATTGTGAATCCAAAAGAACAAACAACAACGACGACTACAACAACCACAACAACTACTACGACTTCTACAACTACTACGTCTACCACAACAACTGAAGAGTCTACAACAGTAACGACTACAACAGAGTCTCCTTCAACGACAACAGAAGTCCCAAGTACTGTTGAAACGACAGAGAACACTACAACAACCGAAGAAAAACCAGAATTGCCAAATACTGGTACATCGAATTATAATATTTTAGTTTTGTTAGCAGCTTTATTCTTAGTGTCTTCATTTGTAGTGATTCGTAAAGATCAAAAATAACGATTCTTTAATTGCTAAAGCCTAGGTCTATACTTAGGCTTTTTTTATTAAGTTTAAAATTTGTATTTAAGTAAATTATAAATTTCCATTGAGTACTTAATGATAATTGATTTTACTATCATTTTTTTATAAAAAGTGCTATAATAGGAAAAGTTAAAAATGATATTCCCGAAAGGATGCACCATGTGTAGATGCCTTGTAACCGGAATTGAATGGGGGAAAAAGAAATGGAAAAAATTTTATTTACATCGGAATCCGTAACAGAAGGACATCCCGATAAAGTTGCAGACCAAATTAGTGATGGTATTTTAGATGCCATTCTTGCTCAAGATCCAACTGCTCGTGTAGCTTGTGAGACAGTAGTAAATACTGGTTTAGTCGTTTTAGTAGGAGAAATCACAACGAGTGCGGTAGTTGACTACCAACAAGTTGCTCGTGATACGATTCGTAAAATAGGATACACTGACCGCAAGTATGGATACGATGCTGATGCAGTTGCGGTTATGGTTTCTTTAGACAAGCAATCACCAGATATTGCAATGGGGGTTGACGATGCATTAGAAACTCGTGGGCAAGCAGAAGAATTTGGGGCAGGAGACCAAGGTTTAATGTTTGGTTATGCTACAAATGAAACAGAATCTTATATGCCATTGCCAATTGATTTAAGTCATAAGTTAGCTTATCAACTGGCAAAAGTTCGTAAAGAGAAACAATTAGATTACTTAGGTCCAGATGGAAAAGTTCAAGTAACAATTGAATATACTCCTGAACATAAAGTAAAACGTATTGATACAATTGTTGTTAGTACACAACATGATGAAGAGATTTCTCAAGAGCAAATCAGAAAAGACGTACTTGAGTATGTTGTAAAACCAGTCGTACCTTCTGAATTACTGGACGATGAAACACGTTACTTCATTAATCCGACTGGTAAATTCGTTATCGGTGGACCTGTTGGAGACTCAGGATTAACTGGACGTAAAATTATCGTGGATACTTACGGTGGTTATGCACGTCATGGTGGTGGAGCTTTCTCTGGTAAAGATTCTACAAAGGTAGACCGTTCTGCAAGTTATGCAGCACGTTATATCGCAAAAAATGTTGTTGCAGCAGGTCTTGCCGATAAATGCGAAATTCAATTAGCGTATGCGATTGGGGTAGCACAACCAGTTTCGATTGCTGTAGATACATTTGGAACAAACCACGTACCAGAAGATAAAATCATTGAAGTGATTCGTAAAGAGTTTCGTTTAACTCCAAAAGGAATTATTGAAACACTAAACTTACGTAGACCTATCTATCAACAAACTGCAGCTTATGGTCATTTTGGTAGAACAGATATTGAACTTCCATGGGAACAACTGAATAAAGTAGAAGAGTTAAAAGCTTATTTTTCTTAAACGATCATGAAGAAAGCCAACCTCAATGAGGTTGGCTTTTTCATTAAAGTAGAAAAATTATCATATATGATAATTTTTCTACTTTTTCTATGACATAACAAATTGGTGGGCAGTTGATTTGATTGATAAATTGATATTTTAAAACGGACCATTCCTTTTGAGAAAGAGCTGAAATGAGTTCTTCGACAGCATCCTTTTCTTCTAACCCACCGTCATGACCATAGTAGGAAACGATGATTATTTTTCCATTTTTCTCTAGTCGTCCAAGCAAAATTTGGATGGCTTCCAGAGTGGAATAGGGAATTGTGATGATTTTTTTATCACTTCCAGGTAAATAACCAAGATTAAAAATAGCTAATCTAACACGCTCGTCTGGTTCTAAATAGTTTGAAATGTTCGCGTGAGAGTCTAGAATACAAGTCACTTTTGGGGCTAAGTCATATTTTTGTAATAATTGTCTTGTTTGTAAAATAGCTGTTTCTTGAATATCAAAAGATAAAAATTTTTTTGAAGTCGAATCTATATGTTGTGCCAAAAAAAGTGTGTCATGTCCATTTCCTGCGGTTGCGTCGATAAATAGTCCATTTTCTAAATTTGCGGAAAGTATCATTTCGTGGCTAAATTGTTGAGCGTTCTTCAAAATAAACACCTCTTAAGTAAAATTTTACAATTTGTTACATATTTTTTACGGATATTAAGAGTATACGACGTTTTGCGTGTTCGCGCAACGTTCCCCTACACATTCAATTTTATCCTACTATAATGGATTACGAATTAGTTTTTAGATGGAGGATAAAAGGATGACAGAAACAAAACACGAAAGATATTTACGTTTAAAAAAAGAAAATCAAATGAAGGCTTTAAAAGCTGCTAATAAAAATTTACAAAAGACAGTTGCTGTCGTTGGAGCAACTACAGTAGCAGGTTTAGCATTAGCGCCAAAATCTCATGCATATACTGTACCTACGAATCAAGTACAAACTCCAGCTCAACGTTTTTTAAATAAGATTATTCCTGCAGCTCAACAAGCTACTGAAGGTAAAGATGTCTATACTTCAGTAATGATCGCACAGGCAGCTCTAGAATCTGCATGGGGAACAAGTGCGTTAGCTTCTGAACCAAACCATAACTTATTTGGTGTAAAAGGGAACTATAATGGTCAATCTGTCAATATGTATACTTTAGAAGATGCCGGAGCGCAAAACTACTACGGTATTCATGATAATTTTAGAAAATATCCATCATACAAAGAATCAATGGATGATTATGTAGATAAAATTGTTAATGGGATTAAAGGGGCTCCAATGTTCTATTCTGGTGCATGGAAGAGCCGTACAAATAGCTATCAAGATGCTACACGTTATTTAACGGGTCGTTATGCAACCGATACTGCGTATTATGCTAAATTAAATCGTATTATTGAACAATTTGGATTGACAAAATATGATAATGGAACTGCGACGGCTATCGCAGCGTCAATTGAAGAGAAATCTTCAATTGGAGGACAATATACTGTTCAAGCAGGGGATACATTATATGCTATCAGCCGTAAATCAGGTGTTAGTGTAAATCAACTATTGTCTTTAAATGGATTATCATTAAATTCAGTGATTCGTCCGGGACAATCTTTATCATTAGGAAATAATACAAAACAAACTACTAATACAGTAGTATCAACTCCTGTAAGTACTAGATCTGTTTCAAAAGCAAATGGTACTTATACCGTAAAAGCTGGAGATACCTTATATGGTATCAGCCGTAAATTTGGGATGAGCTTATCGCAATTAATTTCATCCAATGGAATTTCTACATCAAGTATCATTCGCCCAGGACAAACATTACGTGTAGTTGGTGGTGAAGCTTCTCCTACAGTAGTTAGAACATCTACTTCTACAGCTCGTACAAGCGGTGGAAACTATGTTGTCCAAGCGGGAGACACTTTATACAGTATCGCTCGTCGTTCAGGAATGAGTTTAAATTCATTATTAACATTAAATGGTTTATCTCAATCATCTATCATTTATCCTGGTCAAAGTTTAACAGTGAGTCAATCAGAAGGAAACTTAGCAACTCCAGTAAGTACTAAAAACAATAGCGCATCTTCAGTGGTATCAACTTCAGGGACCTATACTGTAAAGCAGGGGATACATTATATAGTATTGCTCGTCGTTCAGGTGTGAGCTTGAATTCGTTATTAACATTAAATGGACTATCTCAATCTTCAGTGATTCGTCCTGGTCAAACAATAAACGTTTCAGGAGCTTCAAGTACAACAGTTGCTACTCCAGTAAGTACCGCTAGTCAAGCAACTTCAACTTCAGGGACCTATACTGTAAAAGCAGGAGATACTTTATATAGTATTGCACATAACCATGGAATTTCATTAAGAACATTACTTTCAGTGAATGGATTATCAGAAACTAGTACAATCCGTCCAGGTCAACAATTAGTAGTGTCAGGTTCAGCACAAACAACTGCCTCATACTCATCAACACAAACCGTTTCATCAGGCTCTCAAACTCATACAGTTAAAGCAGGAGAAGGGTTATGGCGTATTGCTAGAACTTACGGACTTTCATTAGAACAATTAAAAGCTTTAAACGGCTTAACTTCAAATGTTATCCGAGTTGGTCAAGTGTTGAAAGTTTCAAAATAATCTGCTAGAATAATACTCACAAAAGCAGATAGAGGAATAGTAAGTTTCTTTGAAAGTTGTAGAGAGTGCATGGTTGGTGAAAATGCATCAATTCGATAAACTGAACTCGCCTTTTTAGCCGAACTCTGAAGGATTAGTAAGAGTTTCCGCTTCGCCAGCGTTACAGGTAAGAAGAGTAAAATGTTTAGGTGGTAACACGTATTGCGTCCTATCTGTCAGTGACAGGTGGGGCGTTTTTTATTTTGAAAGGAGTGAATCAGATGACATTTAATCATCTTGAAATAGAGCCCAAATGGCAAAAATATTGGAAAGAACATCATACATTCAAAACAACAGAAGATCCTTCTAAGAAAAACTTCTACGCATTAGATATGTTCCCGTATCCATCAGGACAAGGACTTCACGTAGGTCACCCAGAAGGTTATACAGCCACTGATGCCGTTTCTCGTATGAAACGTGCACAAGGGTACAATGTTCTTCATCCAATGGGATGGGATGCGTTTGGACTTCCTGCAGAGCAATATGCTCTGGACACAGGAAATGATCCGGCAGAATTCACAAAAGTAAACGTTGCGAACTTCAAACGTCAAATTAATGAATTAGGATTTAGTTATGACTGGGACCGTGAAATTAACACAACGGATCCAGAGTACTATAAATGGACACAATGGATTTTCACTAAATTAGTGGAAATGGGACTTGCATATGAAGCTGAAATTCCAGTGAACTGGTGTCCAGCGCTTGGAACAGTACTTGCTAACGAAGAAGTTATCGATGGTAAGAGTGAACGTGGAGGACATCCAGTTTACCGTAAACCAATGAAACAATGGATGTTGAAAATTACAGCATATGCAGACCGCCTATTAGAAGATTTGGATGAGTTGGATTGGCCAGAAAGCATTAAAGATATGCAACGTAACTGGATTGGCCGTTCAGAAGGGGCTCAAGTTCGTTTCAACGTAAAAGGAACAGACGAAAGTTTTGAAGTGTTTACAACACGTCCGGACACATTATTTGGAGCGACTTACAATGTATTAGCGCCAGAACACGAATTGGTTCAAAAGATTGTCACTCCTGAACAAAAAGAAGCAGTGGATGCTTATATTGCTGCTGTTTCTACAAAATCCGACTTAGAACGTACAGAACTTTCTAAAGAAAAAACAGGGGTATTCACTGGAGCATATGCGATTAACCCAGTGAACGGAAAAGAAATTCCAATCTGGATTGCAGACTATGTATTAAGTACTTATGGTACAGGTGCCATTATGGCCGTTCCAGCTCATGATGAGCGTGACTATGAATTTGCAAAAGTATTTGGATTAGACATTATTCCAGTAATTGAAGGCGGAAATGTTGAAGAAGAAGCATACACTGGTGATGGTGTACATATTCATTCAGATTTCCTGGATGGATTGAATAAAGCGGACGCCATCGCAAAAATGAATGAATGGTTAGAAGAGAACGGCGTAGGGGCCGCAAAAGTAAGCTATCGTCTACGCGACTGGTTATTCTCTCGTCAGCGTTACTGGGGTGAACCAATTCCAGTCATTCATTGGGAAGATGGCACTATGACAACTGTTCCAGAATCAGAACTGCCATTAGTGTTACCAAAAACAGATAAAATTCGTCCTAGTGGTACAGGTGAATCACCACTGGCAGCGATTGAAGACTGGCTCTATGTAACAGACCTGCAACAGGTAAGAAAGGTCGTCGTGAAACAAATACAATGCCACAATGGGCAGGAAGCTCATGGTACTTTGTACGTTACATTGATCCTCATAACAAAGAAAAAATTGTTGATCCTGAGAAAGTAAAACAATGGTTACCAGTAGATTTATATATTGGTGGTGCAGAGCATGCCGTTCTTCACTTACTATATGCTCGTTTCTGGTATAAAGTGTTATACGATTTAGGCGTTGTTCCTAACAAAGAACCATTCCAAAAATTATTTAACCAAGGAATGATTCTAGGTGAAGGTAACGAAAAAATGTCTAAATCTAAAGGGAATGTAGTAAACCCTGATGATGTGGTTCGTGAATATGGTGCGGATACATTACGTGTCTATGAAATGTTCATGGGACCACTGGATGCATCGATTGCTTGGAGTGAAAAAGGACTTGAGGGTAGCCGTAAGTTCCTAGATCGCTTCTGGAGATTGATGATCGACGACAACGGTAAAATGCGCGACCGTATTACAAAACTAAATGATGGTAAATTGGATAAAGTGTACCATCAAACAGTGAAGAAAGTAACAGAAGACTTCGAAGAGTTGCATTTCAACACTGCAATTTCTCAAATGATGATCTTCGTCAACGAAGCATATAAAGCAGATGCTTTACCATTTGACTATATGAAAGGTCTAGTACAATTGATTGCGCCATTAGCACCACATATGGCTGAAGAAATCTGGAGTAAATTCGGATTTACTGAATCAATTAGTTACGAACCATGGCCAACTTACGATGAATCTAAATTAGTGGAAGACGAAGTTGAAGTGATTTTCCAAGTGAATGGAAAAATTAAAGCACGCGTAATGGTTCCAACAGACGCAGATGCTGCTGCTCTTGAAGCATTAGCTAAAGAGCATGATTCAGTGAAATCTGCCATCGAAGGAAAAACAATCCGCAAAGTGATCGCTGTTCCAGGGCGTTTAGTAAACATCGTTGCGAACTAATAGATTCTGAAAGGATAGTAGAATGATTTATTTTGATAATGCAGCAACAACGAAAATTTATGATGATGCATTAACGAGCTATGTTCAAGTTAGCCAAAAGTTCTTTGGAAATCCATCAAGCTTACACCAATTAGGAGTCGATGCCTATCAAGTGTTGACAAAAGCTAGAGCACAAGTAGCCAGTTTATTATCCGTTCTACCTGAGGAGATTTTCTTCACCTCAGGCGGAACTGAATCGAATAACTGGGCTATAAAAGGAACAGCTTTAGAAAAATCCGTATTTGGGAAGCATATCATCACAACAAAGATTGAACATCCGTCTGTCTTTCAAACGTGTAAGCAACTTGAACGATTTGGGTTTGAAGTAACTTACTTAGATGTTAATTCTAAAGGGATTGTTAGTGTTGACCAATTAAAAGAGAACCTTCGTAAAGATACGATTCTAGTGAGTGTAATGGCTGTGAATAATGAAGTTGGTGCAATCCAGCCAATTGCGGAGATTGCACAAGTATTGGAAGCATACCCATCGATTCATTTTCATGTGGATGCTGTTCAAGCAGTAGAACGCGCAAGTCAGCTGCTAGCCATTGGACGTATTGATTTGTTGAGCCTTTCTGCGCATAAATTCCATGGACCAAGAGGCATTGGGATTATGTATAAGAATTTTGGACGTAAGATTCAAGCGCTCTTAACAGGTGGCGGACAAGAAAAAGGAGAACGTAGTACAACGGAAAACCTTCCAGGAATTGTAGCTACAGCAAAAGCTCTTCGAATGGCTCAAGAAGAAAATTCAGTAACAGGAGAGCTTCGTAGTCAATTATGGAAAGAGTTGGCAACAAAACCTGAAATCCGCATCTTCTCACCTGAAGATGGAGCGTCTCATGTATTATGCTTTGCTATTAAAGGTGTTCGTGGAGAAGTAGTTGTTCATGCTTTTGAAAATCATGGTATTTATATTTCTACGACTTCTGCTTGTTCAAGTAAAAAAGCAGATTCATCAAGCACACTTTATGCGATGAATGTGCCAACTGAATGGGCAACAGGAGCCGTTCGAGTAAGCTTCTCAAACGACAACACGAAAGAAGAAGTTGAACAGTTTATCAATGTTCTGCATCAGTTAATGAAACAATTTTCGTTTTTAAAATAAAAGGAGGAAACCGTTGAAAACTAGAATTTTGATTCGCTATGGTGAACTTTCTACAAAGGGTAGAAACAAGAAAATGTTCACTCAAAAATTAGCGTCAAATATTAAAAAAGCCTTAGTAGACTTTCCTCAGGTAAAGGTGATTCCTGATTATGACTTTATGTATTTAGATTTACATGAAGCACCTGAAGAAGCAGTCATCGAAAAGGTAAAACCAATTTTTGGGATTCAATCAATTTCACCAGTCTATATTATTGAAAAAGATATGGAAGTGGCTAAAAAAGTGGTTCTTGACTTATTGAGTCAAGAAAATCTTGAAGGTAAGACGTTTAAAATTATGACAAAACGCTCGGATCACACATTCGAGATGGATACGAATCAAATCAATCTATTCTTAGGAGATGCTGTTCTTGAAGCATTTCCAGATATCAAAGTTCAATTAAAACAACCAGATATTACAGTTCGTATCGATGTGCGCCGTGAACACTTAATGGTGAGTCTTAAGACCATCCCAGGGGCAGGCGGACTTCCTGTTGGAACAAGTGGTCGAGTGATGCTCATGTTATCTGGGGGGATTGATTCTCCAGTAGCTGGGTATCTTGCGATGAAACGTGGGATGGAAATTCAATGCGTACACTTTGCAAGTCCACCATATACAAGTCCTCAAGCGCTTGAGAAAACAAAACTTTTAGCTGCAAAAATTGCTCGTTTTGGAGGAAGTATCCAATTTCTAACGGTACCTTTTTCAAGAATTCAAGAGGAAATCAAGAAAAGTGTACCAGAAGCTTATTTAATGACGATTATGCGTCGTTTCATGCTTCGTATTACGGATCAACTAAGAGAAAATGCACGTGCTCTTGCGATTGCTAATGGGGAATCGGTAGGGCAAGTGGCTTCTCAAACATTAGAGAGCATGGTGGCGATTAATGATGTTACAAATACACCAATTATTCGTCCAGTAGCTACAATGGATAAACTTGATATTATTAAAGTTGCAGAAGAAATTGATACATTCGAGTTATCGATTCAACCGTTTGAGGATTGTTGTACGGTATTTGCACCGCCAAGTCCTAAGACAAAACCGAAACTTGAAAAAGCGCGTCAGTACGAAGCGCGTCTTGATGTAGAAGGGTTAATTAAAGAAGCCGTTGAAGGAACAGTGATTGAGGAAATTACTGCCAATTACACAACCGCCGTTGAAACGACTCAACAAGAGATTGACGATTTATTTTAAAATAAAAAGAAGCGATGGCTATTCCTGATGGAGTAGCATCGCTTCTTTGGTTTATTGGAAGTATTCTTTTAGGGCGTTTGCTATACTTTTTGCGATATTTTCTTGATATTCTTGAGAAGAAATCACTTTATTATCACCTTGATTGTTTAAGTATCCAAGTTCTAGAAGAATAGACGGACGAGCATTATCTCTTAATACCATGAAGTTTTGGAATCTGCTTCCTTGGTTTTTAAGAGGTAAGTTACGTGATAAATACTTATTAATGGTTTGACTGAGATTTTCACTTTTATCGCTATAATAATAGGTTGTAGTTCCACTAGCGCTATCGACTTCCGCAGAATCAAAGTGAATACTAATAAATGCATTTGCATTATTTTTATTACTAATTTCAGCACGATCTGCTAAGGAAACGGAACTATCGTCAGTTCTAGTTAAAATAACTTTTGCACCTAACGCTTCTAATTCTTTCTTAACTAAGAAAGCAGTTGAAAGTGTGTGATCAGCTTCATGCTTTTCACTAAAGTTTACTACAGCACCAGGATCATCTCCACCGTGACCAGGATCAATGACAATAGTTGCATTTTTAATTCCTTGTGGGAGGGCGTCATCTGTTTCTATCCCTGCGAAGTTTGCGGTGACTAACCAATATGGTATATATCCATATTTTCCATTGCCTACAGAAACTTTGTAGAAATCTCCCTCTCTATCTTCATATACAAATTGCGTTCCTTTATCTACCGTTCCAATTAAATCTGAAGTGATAGATGATTGAGAGTAGATTGGAGTTTCTTTTAGCTTCGTTACAAACATTTTATTGGAATCAATAGTCGTTGGAAGCCCAGCTTGTTTATTCAATATTTCTTGTATTAATTCAATGGTATAGTTCGAAGAATCGCTATCTACATATCCTTCAGTCTCTTTATAGCGGATTTTTAAAGTTTTATCGGAAACATCTTCAAGAAGATAGAAAATCTCACCATCGGGAATCGTCCCAATTTCTTTAGTGTTTTTTTCGGCAGTTTGATAAATCTTCAAACCTCCATTTGCATAACCTTTCATTAAGGTTGTTAGTAAGATGGTGTCATTTTCTTCCACATATCCAATTTGTTCATTATACTGAACTTGTATCCACCCGTTGTCTAGTTTATGTAGAGACAATAAATACTGTCCTTGAGAGATTTCACCTATTGGGATTGACTTTGAATCCATCTTTTGATAAACCTGCACGTTCGAAGAACCAGTATTTACAGCAAACTGAACAATTTTATTTTTTACTCTTGAAGTTGTCTGTGTGGTAGAGTTTGTATTTGAATTCTCTACGACCGTTTGACGCGAATTGTTTTCATTTGTAGAAGCAGTTTTTTCACTGACTAATGGATAGGCAATTAACCAAAAGTGTTAATAATATAAAAAAATGAAAGCTATGAATTGTTGTGTATTTTTTTCTTTTTAAATAAATGCAATAATGAATCCATAGAGACTCCTTTAAAATTAAGTATTTCTATTTCATTATAACAATAAAACCCTTATTTGTGTATAAAAAGTTGCTTTGAACTTGATTGTAGTCGAATTTATTAGGTACAATAAAAAAGAATAAGAGCAAATTGGAGGTTTGACATGTTAATTGGATCTCATGTTTCAATGAGCGGTAAAGATATGCTATTAGGATCTGCTAAGGAAGCCTTTAGTTACGGGGCAAATGTTATGATGGTGTATACGGGAGCTCCGCAAAATACCAGAAGAAAACCAATAGAAGAATTAAATGCTGAAATAGGCAAGAAATTTATGGCTGAAAATGGAATCAAGGAAGTAGTCGTTCACGCTCCCTATATTATTAATTTAGCGAATACAACAAAGAAGGTTATATTGATTTTGCAATTGATTTTTTGAAAGAAGAATTGAGACGTGCTGAAGCAGTCGGAGCTACACAAGTTGTTTTACATCCAGGCTCTCATGTAGGTGCTGGTGTTGACGTTGGATTGAATCAAATAATTTATGGTCTAAACCAAGTAATAACAAAAGACCAAACAGTTCAAATCGCTTTGGAAACAATGGCTGGAAAAGGAACGGAGTTAGCTCGTACGTTTGAAGAACTAGCTCGTATTATTGATGGCGTGACGTACAATGAACACTTATCGGTTACATTTGATACTTGTCATGTTCATGATGCTGGATACGATATTAAAAACGATTTATCGGGAGTATTGACACAGTTCGATAAAACGGTAGGACTTGATCGTATTAAAGTTCTTCATATCAACGATTCTAAAAATCCTGTGGGTGCTCATAAAGATAGACACGAAAATTTTGGGTTAGGAGAAATTGGATTTGATGCGTTAATGAATGTTATTCAAGTCCCAGAATTTAAAAATCTCCCTAAAATTCTTGAAACTCCATGGATTAAAGTGGAAGATAAAGTTCAGATTGCGCCATACAAGAAAGAGATTGAAATGATTCGTTCTGGAAAATTTGATTCACATTGGATTGAAGAGTTATTAAATCAGGAAAGAAGGAAATAATATGCATTCACACGATCATTGTTGTGGTCACGAACATTGTGAGCACCATCATGAACATCATCATAGCCACTCACATAATCATGTGGAAGAAGCATTAGAGATTCTAAAAGAAGCGGGCTACAAGCACACGAATAAACGCCAACGATTGGTTGAAATTTTAAATGATGCGAATCGTTACTTGTCAGCAAAGCAAGTACAAGAGTTAGTTGCTTCAGAGTTTCCACAATTAAGTTATGATACAATTTATCGTAATTTATATACCTTTGTACAATTGAATATTTTAGAAGAAACAGAACTAAATGGTGAGAAATTATTTAGATTCCGGTGCCAAACACATGGACATCATCATCATTTCATTTGTGAAAAGTGTGGTAGTACAAAAGAAATAGATATGTGCCCAATGGACTTCTTCCAAGATCAATTAGAAGGTTGTGAAATTCACTCTCATCGATTCGAGATTTGGACTTTGCGAAAAATGCGCAACTAAAGCATAAATTAAGGTTTTCCTAAAAAAGTTCATAGGCAGTATAGAAGTTGATTGACATTTTAGCGAACCTTTCCTATAATAAAAAAAGGACATTTCGTTTGTTTGGTTATTCTATTCAAAAGAAAACAGTTACTTTTAAATGCTCGGAGGGAGGGAATAGGATATGTCAAAAACAGTTGTTCGTAAAAACGAATCACTTGATGATGCTCTTCGTCGCTTCAAACGTACTGTTTCTAAAACCGGAACTTTACAAGAGGCTCGCAAACGTGAGTTTTATGAAAAACCAAGTGTAAGACGTAAGAAAAAATCAGAGGCAGCTCGTAAACGCAAGTTCTAGTCAACTCTGTGTATCATATGACTATGTCAGGCTGGGGCTATAGGTCCCAGTCTTTTTTTATCAATCAAACGAAATACAAGAATGGAGAGAGAATAATGTCATTAAAAGAAACGATTAACAACGATATTAAAACAGCGATGAAAGCAAAAGATAAAGAAACATTAGCAGTTTTACGTATGATTAAAACAGCAATTCAAGCGGCTGAAATTGACAAAAAATCAGAGCTAACAGCTGAAGAAGAATTAACAATTTTATCACGTGAAGCAAAACAACGTCGTGATTCAATTGTTGAATTTGAAAAAGCAAATCGACCAGAACTAGTTGAAAAAACACAAGGTGAATTAGTGATTGTTGAAAAATATTTGCCAGCACAACTTTCTTTAGAAGAAGTACAAGCAAAAATTGCTGAAATCGCTGAACAAGTAGGAGCGACAACACAAAAAGAATTCGGTAAATTAATGGGTGCCGTAATGCAAGCTCTAAAAGGACAAGCAGACGGTAATGTCATTAAAGAACAAGTAAAAGCACACTTAAATAAATAAGTGTGGATTGGAGGATAACTGATTGGAAAAAGAAACCGTAAAAGCAAGTGTTGAATTAAGCGATAATCCTCAACTAATTCAATTATTTGGTTCTCAAGATCAGAATATTCGTTTTATTGAAGATTCATTCAAAGTACAAATTACTCATCGTGGGGAGCAACTCTTTATTACTGGTGAAGAAGAGGATGTTGCTCAAGTTAAAGAACTACTAAACCAACTTCAAGACTTGATTGCACGTGGGATTAGTATTTCTAAAACAGATATCATTACCGCGGTGAAGATGGCTAAACGAGGTACTTTGGATTACTTTGTTAATTTATATAACGAAGAAATTGGCCGTACATTTGCAGGAAAAGCGATTCGTGCCAAAACATATGGGCAACAACAATACATTCATGCCATTAAGAAGACTGATGTGGTCTTTGGCATTGGACCTGCCGGAACGGGTAAAACGTTCGTTGCCGTTGTAATGGCTGTTCAAGCATTGAAGAAAGGCGAAGTGAAGAAAATAATCTTAACTCGTCCAGCCGTTGAAGCCGGTGAAAATTTAGGTTTCCTTCCAGGAGACTTAAAAAGAAAAAGTAGATCCATATTTACGTCCGTTATACGATGCTCTTTATACCGTATACGGTATGGAACATACGAATCGACTCTTAGAACGAGGAGTCATTGAAGTGGCGCCGTTAGCGTATATGCGTGGGCGTACTCTAGAAGATTCATTTATCATTTTAGATGAAGCTCAAAATACAACTAGAGCGCAAATGAAAATGTTCTTAACTCGTTTAGGTTTTGGTTCAAAAATGATTGTCAATGGAGATAAGTCTCAAATTGACTTGCCAAAAGGACATCAAGCCAGTGGTCTTTTAGATGCTGAACGCAAGCTAAAAGGAATCAATGGAATTGCGTTTGTAGAATTTGATGCAGGAGACGTTGTACGTCATCCAATCGTATCTGAAATTATTAATGCATATTCAGCACCAACGGAAACTGAAAAGGAACGAGGTGAAGAAAGTGAGACAAAAGCTCCGTAAGTTTCAAGAAACTTTAGGAATGCTCTATCTACCTGCTTTATTAGGGATGACATTTTTAGTGTTACTCATTTTAGGGTGGAGTAATGTACAGCCAACTTCTTATTCTTTAGAGTTAAATCAAGTTGCTAAAGAAACAATTCGTTCTCCAAGAACAATTGAGGATAAAGAGCAAACCGCAAAAAATCAACAAATGGCGATGGATGGTATTGGAGATATTTATGTTTTTGACCAAACCAAACAACAACAACAAATTGATAAAGTAAAGCAGTTTTTCCAAGCGATTAAAACGGTTGCGGCCAAATCATCAAGCGAAATATTTGGGGGAGATTCAACTACCACAACGACTGGAGAAACATCTACAAAAGTAGCTACAATTCAAGATAGATTAAGCTATTTTAAGAAAAGTTTAGATAGGGAAAATAAAGCCATTCGAGATTTTGCTTTGTATATTAAAGATAGTGTTATTGTTCAGCTTTTATCGGCTAGTTCTGAAAAATTAGAGAGCTATGAGAAGGCTGTAGAAGACGCAACGAAGGAACAAATGGCTTCTTCTATTACAGATTCTAATCTGTTGCAAGCGCAAGAAGTTGCAAAAAGATCTTTGTTTAATGGTGGATTCTCTGATTCAGAACGTGAATTATTAGGACAATTGTTAACCAATAGCATTGTTGCTAATAATGTAGTGGATAAAGATGCAACCAACAGTGCAAAAGAGAATGCAAAGCAAAGCGTCTCAACCGTTAGAATTCTTCAAGGTCAAGTTCTCATCCAAGAAGGACATATTATAACTCAAGAAGATTTACGTATTCTTGAATTACTCGGTATCAATGGAACAACAAACAATTATCATCAACTCTATAGTTACTTGATTTTCCTTGGAATCTTTATCGTTAGTCTTCTAGTATTCTCGCTTCGATATAAAGTGGGAGTTTCAAGTAAAGACTGGGATACCCGGTTAAATGAATTAACAGTGTTTACTTTTGTTTTTTCAATGGGGGCTGTTCTGTTGAAAATTTTATCGTTCTTGCAAAATAGAGGGATTGATTATATTGGTGTTGCTTTTCCAATTGCTGGATTAATCTATCTTATTTATAAATTAACCTCAAAATTTTTCTTTACAATTATTGCGATGTTAGTTTATCCGATTTTAGTCTGGTTTATGTTTGGTAGTGACAATATCAATACTGAAATAGCATTAACAACTGTTTATTTTTTTCTCTTGCGGCTTGGTTAGGAGTTGTTCAAGAAGTTTATTGGAAAAACTTATCTTGGTTTAAACAATTACTTCTACAAATTGTAATACCTGTTTCGTTAATGATTCCGTTTGTATTTTTTTAGTAATTATGAACTAGTTTCTACTCAATCTGGTTGGTTATTTGCATTTGCAGCGATTAGTGGATTTTTATCATATGTAATTCCAGTCATTTTAATGCCATATCTAACTTATCTTTTTGAAGATAGTTCAGTTCTTTTATGGGCAGAGTTATCTAATCCAAATCAACCTCTGTTAAAAGATTTAATTACAAAAGCACCAGGGACTTATCACCACAGTCTAATGGTGGCTAATATTTCAGCAAACTGTGTTGAGGCAATTGGGGGAGATTCTCAATTAGCACGAGTAGCAAGCTATTATCATGATATTGGAAAAACTGAGCACCCGTTCTTCTTTATTGAAAACTTGCCTGCGCATATGGAAAGTCCGCATAAAATGATTGGACCTTATGAATCAAAAGAAATCATTTTTGATCATGTTCGTAAAGGAGTAGAAATCTTAAAAGAACATCAATTACCAAAATCAGTAATTGATATTTGTGCAGAACATCATGGAACTACTTTGATGAAATACTTTTATGCAGAAGCCCTAAAAGAAAATCCGGATGCAATCGAAGAGGATTTCAGATATCCTGGTCCAAAACCTCAGACCAAAGAGTCGGCGGTCATTAATATTGTAGATAGTGCAGAAGCTGCAACTCGAGCGATGAAAGAGCCTACTTTAGAAAAAGTTCAGAATTTGGTTCATTCTATCATTATGAATCGCTTGGAAGATGGTCAGTTTGTAGAATGTGATATTACGATGAAAGAGTTGTCCATTATAGAAAAAAATATTGTGGCTTCTCTAAACGGAACATTCCATTCGCGAATAGAGTATCCAAAAATTGTAAAAAAACCTAGTTAAGAGTTAGTATCCTTTCCTTTAAGATTGTTTAATGAACAATTTTTTTGGGGAAAGGATCATTTTTATTTAATGTTTAGTTCAACATTCGTCAAAGTTCCAATAATGTAGGGAGTTTGTTAAAATAATAGTGACATGTATAAAGGAGATTTTAAAATGATTATTGAAATTATTGATGAAACAGAAGTAGTTCCAGAAAGTCATCAAGAACTGGTTCATAAGGTGGTATCTTTTGCAGCAGATTTTCTAAAAATACCTCAAACAAAAGAATGTAGTATTTCTTTCGTATCTAGTGAACGGATTCGAGAAATCAATCGTGATTTTAGAAATATCGATAAAGTAACGGATGTTATCAGTTTTGCATTGGATGATGACGATGATGATTTGGCAAGCATGCAGTCAATTATGGAGGAAGATGATAGTTTCGTGACTTCAATTGGAGATATTGTCATCTCTTTAGACCGAGCAAAAGAACAAGCAGAAGATTATGGTCATTCGCTTGAAAGAGAACTTGGATTTTTAGCACTTCACGGATTTTTACATTTAAATGGCTATGACCATCAAACTGAAGAAGAGGAAGCTGAAATGACAGGATTGCAACAAGAAATCTTAGAAGCTTATGGGTTAACTAGAAATGACGGATAGACAAACGGGAAAAAATTCAACCTTTTTGACTTCAATGAAACATGCACTACACGGAATCAAAACAGTTATTCATGAAGAACGGAATATGAAAGCTCATTTGTCCATGGCAGCGTTGGCCATATTGATAAGTTTCATTTCTGGACTAACTGCACTCGAATGGTGTTTTATATTACTTTGTATATTTTTAGTATTAGTCATGGAGATATTAAACACAGTTGTTGAAAATTTGGTAGATTTATTAGTGAAAAAGGAATATCATATTGAAGCTAAAAAGGCAAAAGATATTGCAGCAGGTGGAGTATTGTTAAGCGCAGGTTTTACAGTCGTTATTGCGATGATTATAATTTGCCAAAATGGATTCATTTTTAAGGAGAGAGTATGACAAAATCATTTAAATCAGGATTTGTAGCGATTGTGGGGCGACCTAACGTCGGCAAATCAACATTTATGAACTATGTGTTAGGTCAGAAGATTGCCATTATGTCTGATAAAGCACAAACCACAAGAAATAAAATTCAAGGAGTCTATACTAAAGATAACGCTCAAATTGTCTTTTTAGATACGCCTGGAATTCATAAACCAAAACATGAGCTTGGTGAATTCATGGTGAAGAGTGCCTATTCTGCTTTAAAAGAAGTGGATGCAGTCTTATTTATGGTCAATGTCAGTGAAAAACGTGGGCCAGGAGACGACTTCATTATTGAAAAGCTAAAAGGAATTAAGACACCGATTTTTTTAGTGTTAAATAAGATTGACCTTGTTACACCAGAAGTGTTATTAGAGCGTGTTGAAAGTTATAAAGATGCACTTGATTTTGCGGGAGTATTCCCAATTTCAGTATTACAAGGAAATAATGTGAACGAATTAATGGAAGCCCTTATAGCAGCTCTTCCTGAAGGTCCACAATATTATCCAGCAGACCAAATAACCGATCACCCTGAATACTTTGTGGTTTCAGAATTAATTCGTGAGAAAATTTTACAGTTAACACAGGAAGAAATCCCTCACTCAGTGGCTGTAACAGTGGATAAAATGCAAAAAGATGAATTTGATAAGGTTCATGTCTATGCAAATATTATCGTGGAGCGAAATCACAAAAAGGTATTATTATCGGTAAAGGTGGACGTCTCTTGAAAGAAATTGGGACGAGAGCTAGACGAGATATTCAACAATTACTCGGAAATAAGGTTTATCTTGAATTGTGGGTAAAAGTCGAAAAAGATTGGCGTAAACGTAAAAGTAATCTACAAGAATATGGATATAAAGAGACAGACTATAGAGATTAGGATGAAATCAAATGGATTATTACCACTATTTTGATGGGATTGTCATAATGAGACAGACGTACCGAGAAAAAGATATGCTCGTAAAAATTTTGACGAGAGACCACGGAAAGTTGATGTTCTTTTTACGAAATGCACAACAAAGCAATCATCCATTAACGGCTGCAACACAGGTGTTTACAAGAGCGACTTTCCTGGGGCATATTCATCAAAATGGGTTTAGTTTCCTAAAGGATAGTCACGATATTAAGCCTGCAACGATTGTCTTACAAGATGTAAAGGCACAAGCAGTTTTAGCGTATTTAACACAATTAACAGATGCGGTGATGGATGACCATATAGTGAATAAGACGGTATTTCAACTGCTGTGGGACTCTATTGAAGCCATTAATAATGGAATCGATGCAGAAGTAATTTTGAGGTTCTTTGAAATCAAGATTCTACGTTACTTTGGAGTCGAAGTGGAGTGGCAACATTGTGTTATTTGTAATAGGGATACGGACTTAGTTGATTTTTCGATTCAAAAGCATGGATGCCTGTGTAAGAATCATTTAGACGAAGATGAGTATCGCATGCAACTGTCTAGAAAGGCATTGTACGTAGCAAGGCAATTAGCGCTTGTGAATACTCCAAAACAAATAGGGTCTATTCAGTTATCGGGTGAGACTACAAGTGAATTAAGACGGTTGTTTGACACCATTATGGATGAGTATGTGGGCATACGTTTGAAGAGCAAAAAATTCTTAGATCAGATGGTCGAATGGGAAACGTTAATGCAGAAAAGAGGACAAGATTAAGAGTAGCGCAAAACGCTGTCTTTACTTGACTTTTTAAGCAATTATCGGTACTATAGTGGAAGATTAATAGGACGTTGACAGTGAGATTTTTAATGATAAAATGTCAAAGAGAGTATGGGCTGGTGGAATCCATATCATGGTTCATTAAAAGTGGCGCACTTGAGTCTATCAACAATGAAGCTTGGTTTTAAACCAAGAAATTAGGGTGGAACCGCGATTAGTCGTCCCTATGTATGCTTTTTGTGTACATAGGGACTTTTTTATTTAGCCAAAGGAGGAAATAGTATGGATTTTACAATGGTCATCCCAGCTTCAGAATTCAAAGATTTTCAATTGAAGGTGGTTTCTTTAGCACCAATTAAAGTGAGTGTCATCGGACATGAAGATGAAGTGTTGGAGGAATTCCAAACAAGTGCGAACCATTCAATGTACGGTTTTAAAACAAAGAATGAAGCGATTAAAGAAGTGAAATGTGAAGTGATTCCTGGAGTGATTTATGAATTTTATCCAGTAGTGAATGCACAATAGAAAGGGGAACAATTATGGCAAAAAAATTAAGTGTTCAAGAAATTATTTTAACATTACAAAATTATTGGTCTAATCAAGGATGCTTGCTTCTACAAGCTTACGATACTGAAAAAGGGGCAGGGACAATGAGTCCTTATACATTCCTTCGCGCGATTGGACCAGAACCATGGAATGCCGCGTACGTGGAACCTTCTCGTCGTCCAGCAGATGGTCGTTACGGGGAAAACCCAAACCGTTTATTCCAACACCACCAATTCCAAGTGGTGATGAAACCATCTCCTGAAAATATTCAAGAATTATATTTAGGAAGTTTAGAAGCTCTAGGAATTAACCCATTAGAACACGATATTCGTTTCGTAGAAGATAACTGGGAAAACCCATCTCTTGGCTGTGCTGGTTTAGGATGGGAAGTATGGCTTGACGGAATGGAGGTCACTCAATTTACATACTTCCAACAAGTTGGTGGATTAGAGTGTCATCCAGTAACGAGTGAAATCACGTATGGTTTAGAACGTCTTGCTTCATACATTCAAGAAGTAGAGAGTGTATATGATTTAGTATGGACTGGAGATGTTAAATATGGGGATATCTTCACTCAACCAGAATATGAACATTCTAAATACGCTTTTGAAGAAAGCAATGCAGAATTATTAATGCAATTATTTACAGACTTTGAAAAAGAAGCCACTGTATTAATGGAAAAAGGTTTAGTGCACCCAGCATATGATTATGTATTGAAATGCTCTCATGCATTTAACTTAATGGATGCTCGCGGAATTATTTCTGCAACTGACCGTGCTGGATTCCTTGGCCGTATTCGTAAGATGGCTCGTACCATCGCGAAACTTTCGTGGCTGAACGTGAAGCATTAGGATTCCCATTATTAAAAGAGAAATAAGAGAGTTTGGAGGAGAAAGAATGACACAATCATTATTATTAGAAATCGGTTTAGAAGAATTACCTGCTCAATATGTTCGAACAAGCTCTGAACAATTAGCAAAACGTGTAGAAGACTTCTTCAAAGATGAAAACTTAGAATTTGAATCCGTTGAAGCATTTGCAACTCCTAGAAGATTAGCGGTTCGAGTAAATGGCTTAGTCGAAGAACAAGCTGACCGAGAAGAAATCTTTAAAGGACCATCTCTTGCAATCGCTCAAAAAGATGGAGCTTGGACAAAAGCAGCTGAAGGATTTGTTCGTGGAAAAGGGTTAACAACAGATGATATTTACGTTGAAGAAGTGAATGGCGTTGAATACATTCATGTGAAACAACATATCGCTGGTAAATCAACAAAAGAAGTGGTTAAAAACTTATCTTCTGTGATTACAGATATGAAATTCCCAGTGACCATGCGTTGGGCAGCTCATACATTTGAATACTTACGTCCAATTCACTGGATTGTTGCGTTATACGGCAATGAAGTGATCGAAGAAATCGGCGTATTAGACGTAAAAGCTGGACGTACTTCAAGAGGACATCGTTTCTTAGGAAAAGAAGCAACGATTGAAAACCCAGAAAGCTATGAAAAAGCATTGGCTGAACAATTCGTTATCGTGAACCAAGATGAACGTAAAGCATTAGTTCGCAAGCAAATTGAAGAATTAGCTGCAGATAATAACTGGATTATTCCAATCGATGAAGACTTATTAGAAGAAGTAAGTTCAATCCTTGAATACCCAACAGCATTTGCGGGTACTTTTGATGAAAAATACTTAGTCGTTCCAGAACCAGTATTAGTGACATCAATGAAAGAACACCAACGTTATTTTGTTGTGTATAACCAGGAAAAACAATTATTACCATTCTTCGTTTCAGTACGTAACGGTAATGACTACATGATTGAAATGTAGCTAAAGGAAATCAAAAAGTGTTAACAGCTCGTCTAGAAGATGCATTATTCTTCTACGAAGAAGACTTAAAGATTCCGATGACAACTTTCTTGAAGAAATTAGAAACATTAAACTTCCATGCCAAGATTGGTTCAATGACAGAGAAAATGGACCGTGTGCAATTACTTGTGGGACGTATTGCAAAAGAATTGAACTTACCAAGTGATGTCGTTGTCACAGCGCAACGTGCCGCTTCTATTTACAAATTCGATTTAGTAACAAACATGGTTGGTGAGTTCCCTGAATTACAAGGAATCATGGGTGAAATCTATGCCTTGAAACAAGGAGAAACTCCTGAAGTGGCTCAAGCAATCCGTGAACACTATATGCCAACAAGTGCAGATGGTGAATTGCCTTCTTCAGTACCAGGCGCTTTACTTGCAGTTGCCGATAAATTGGATACCTTCTTAAGCTTTACAGCTGCTGGAATGCTTCCAACAGGATCAAATGACCCATATGCGCTTCGTCGTCAAGTTATGGGACTTGTACAAATTCTTGCAGCCTTTGATTGGAACATCGAAATTGAAGACTTTACAAAACTATTGTTAGGTCTTGACTATGCTGAATTCCTATCAGGTAAAGAGGAAGAAGTTGAAGAGTTTATCTTAAGCTTTATTCGTGAACGTGTGGCACAACGTATTGCAACAATTACAAAACGTCATGATATTATCGATGCGATTGTAAACAGTCATACTTCATCAGTTCCTGAACAATTGAAAGCTGCAAAAGTTCTTTCAGCTGTTTCTGAATCAGAAGAATTTAAGGAATTACAGAGGCATTAAACCGTGTTATCAATATTAGTGCGAAAGCTCAAGATGATGCGAGTGGCGAAATTTTAGAAGATCGTCTTGAAACAGAAAGTGAACGTACTTTAGTAAAAGCTATTAAAGAACTTCATTCAAAAGTACAAACATTAACTCCTGAAGAACTTTATAGTCATTTAGAAGCAATGGCACCAAAAATCAATGATTTCTTCAATGAAAATATGGTAATGGTGGACGATGAAGCGACTCGTCGTAACCGTCTAAGATTCTTAGGATTGCTATCTGAAATCATTTTAGATTTAGCAGATTTCACATCATTAATTGTTAAATAAGACCCCTCATACAGAAAGGAGAGTGAATGAAATGGCAGTATTTTATGATCGTGCCACGATTCAAGTCAAAGCCGGAAAAGGTGGAGACGGAATGGTTGCGTTTCGTCGTGAAAAATACGTACCAGACGGAGGCCCAGCTGGTGGAGACGGCGGTAAAGGCGGAAGTGTCATTTTTAAAGTCGATTCAGGACTTAGAACCTTATTAGATTTCCGTCACAAACGTCATTTCAAAGCAAAACCTGGTGAAAACGGCATGAGTAAGAGTATGTATGGCCGTGGAGCAGAAGACTTAATCGTTAAAGTTCCACCAGGAACAATCGTTAGAAATGCTGAAACAAAAGCACTGATTGCTGACTTAGTAGAAGATGGGCAAGAAGTAGTAGTTGCTAAAGGTGGCCGTGGTGGTCGAGGAAATATCCGTTTTGCAACGCATAAAAACCCTGCTCCAGATATTGCGGAGAATGGTGAACCTGGGGAAGAGTTTGAACTCGATTTAGAATTAAAAGTTTTAGCAGATGTTGGGTTAGTTGGATTCCCATCTGTAGGGAAGTCCACTTACTATCCGTGATTTCAAGCGCAAAACCAAAAATTGCAGATTATCACTTTACAACATTGAATCCTCAATTAGGTATGGCGCAGTCTCCAAATGGCGAACAATTCGTTGTTGCAGACTTACCAGGTTTAATTGAAGGAGCTCACACAGGTGTGGGGCTTGGTATTCATTTCTTAAAACATATCGAACGTACAAAAGTATTACTTCATGTGATTGATATGGCCGCAATGGAAGGCCGTGATCCTTTTGAAGATTACAAGATTATTCAAGAGGAATTAGGAAGTTATCACCTACGCTTATTGGAACGTCCAATGCTAATCGTAGCTAACAAAATGGACCAACCACAAGCGGAAGAAAACTTAGAGAAGTTCAAGAAAGATTTAGCGGATAGCTTGGCTGAAGGTGAAGAAATGCCAGAAATTTCCCAATTTCTGCATATCGTCGTGAAGGCCTTCAAGCATTGCTTGCTAGAACTGCTGAAGTGTTAGAAGAAACAGAATTCTTCCCATTAAACGAAGAAGTAGTGGAAACACATATCGTTTATGGATTAGAAGAAGAGGAAGCACCATTCAAAGTTACAAGAGATCCAGATGGAACTTGGGTACTCTATGGTGACAAGATTGAAAAACTATTCAAGATGACTAATATGGAACATGATGAGTCTGTTATGCGATTCTCACGTCAATTACGTGGAATGGGTGTAGATAGCACTTTACGTGAAAAAGGCGCTGAAAATGGCGATTTAGTACGCATTCTAAACTTCTCATTCGAGTTCGTAGATTAAGGAGTTTTGAATATGATTGATAGAAGTGAGATGGAAAAACGTTTTTACGTATCTTCCTTTGACGGCCTAAGAGCGATAGGAATTCTTAGTATTATTATTTATCACTTGTATTCTTATCGCTTACCGGGTGGATTTTTGGGATTAGACATCTTCCTCATTTTAGCGGGATACTTTATGACAAACCGCTTAATGACAAGTTTGATGAACGATGGAAAGATTCCTTTGAAGCAGTTTTTATTAAAACGATTAGCACGTATTGCACTTCCTTTAATTGCAATGCTTGTTCTAGTGTTCATTTATATTACATTGTTTCAAAATGAGATGTTGGTGAACTTAAGAGGATCATTTACTTCCAGTTTAGTGTTTTTAAATAACTGGTGGCAGATTCTTAGAGCTCAAACGTTTATTCCAAACTTATTAACGGAAAATCCATTTGAACACTTATGGTATATCTCATTGGCCTTTCAATTTTACTTATTGTGGCCGATTGTGTTTGCATTCTTAAGTTTATTCGTTAAGAAGCATAATACATTGTTTGTGGCTATCGTTGTGTTAGCTACAGCTTCATTTGGATTAATGCTCTTTAGTTATAAAGGAGCAGACTCATTAACGTATGTCACGATGAGCACTTGGACCCGATTGTTTTCAATGCTTATTGGTTCATGTACGGCATTGTTATATCCTTTAGATTGTTTCCAAAGGAACATAAATCTAGGTTGCCGTATGAGCAATATTTACGCTTAATCCCAATTGTGTTAATGTTCATTTTATTATTTACGCTCGGACGTAACGAAGATATTACGTATCGTGGTGGAATGTTGCTTTTTGATTTAACAGTTGCAGCTGTTATTTTGATGAGCCTACATCCAAAAGTAGGAACTGGAATTTTATTCCGTTTCAAACCATTAACAGTGATTGGTCGTAGGAGTTTATCGTATTATTTATGGTTCTTACCGATTATTGTCTTATACCAAGCAAAAATGGGCATTATTGGTTCAAGTAGTTTAATTCACGGCATCATCCAATTAGTACTGATTCTCTTCTTTGGAGAAGTTTGGTATCAAGTGTTTGAGAAAAGACGTTATCTTCAAATGGCCCGTAAAATAATGGGGCTGTTGAATGAAAAAACAGCTTTTGGAAAACAAATTTTCTTTGGAATCTGTGCGGTGCCACTCATCATTTTAGCAGTTGGTTTAGTACAGTCTACAAGTAAACTGTCTGAACAAGAGGCCACTCTTACAGAATTAATCCATACAAACCAAACAATTGTGGATAATACACAACAAACGGATAAAAAATTACTGAAAACCATTAATAACGTAGTTGGTTTAACTCGTGAAGAAACCGTCTTTAGTAGTAATAGTTCAATTACATTTATCGGAGACCAATCCCCTTCTTGCAATTGCCAATGAACTCACGACCATTTACCCTAATGCCGTGATGCATGCAACAACGATTGCACAAGTAACAGACTTATCTTCAACGATTAACGAATTAAAATCGAAGAATCAATTAAATGACATCGTTGTATTAATGTTTGGTGCTAATAGTGCTTTTACAAAAGGACAATTGGAACGTGAATTAAAACGAATTGGTATGGAAAAACAGATCTTCCTTGTTACGACAACAACGTCTAAAACATGGAGAGAGGATGTCAATAACGTGTACGCTTCTGTAAGTGAGAAGTATTCGAATGTCCATGTTCTTGACTGGAATGAGTATTCCAAAGACCAAGATTGGTTCTATTCACATAAATCGTATGTAACGGAAGTTGGTGCTCATGAAGAAGCTCTATTCTTTGCGAAAAAAATATATGAAACATTGAGAGGAAATTAAAATGGAATTGCAATTTCTAGGAACAGGTGCTGGCGTACCTTCTAAAATGAGAAACGTCACTTCAATTGCATTAAAGCTTCTCGATGAGATTAATGAAGTGTGGTTATTCGATTGCGGAGAAGCTACACAGCAACAGATTTTAAATACAAATATTCGTCCAGGAAAAATCAAGAAGATTTTCATCACACATATGCATGGGGATCATATCTTTGGTTTACCTGGACTACTGACTAGTCGTTCTTTCCAAGGCGGAGAAGATGATTTAACCCTCTATGGTCCTAAAGGGATTAAAAACTTTATCGATACAACGATTCACGCTTCTTGTTCAAAATTAGGATATCCTTTAAGAGTTGTTGAATTTGAAAAAGAAGGTCTTCTTTTCGAGGATAAACATTTTAAAGTAGAAATGAAGAGACTCGAGCACGGAATTCCTTCTTATGGATTTCGTGTCACTGAAAAAGATCAACCAGGCGAACTGCAAGCAGACCGTTTAAAAGAGTTAGGAATTCCCTTTGGTCCGCTTACGGTAAGTTGAAAAAAGGCGAAACCATTACTCTAGAAGACGGAACAATCGTGAATGGACAAGATTATATTTCTCCGGATATTAAAGGACGAGTTGTGACCATTTGCGGGGATACTCGTAAATGTGAAGCTAGTGAAATCTTAGCCTATCGTTCGGACGTTCTCGTTCACGAGGCGACATACGAAGGAGATAAAGGGCAACAAGCCTATCGCCATTTCCATTCAACAAGTCTTCAAGCGGCTGAAGTGGCTAAAAATGCAGAAGTGAAGCGACTTTTATTAACGCATATCAGTGCTCGCTATCTTGGGAAACAATCCCAAGAGTTAGAAGACGAGGCTAAAAAGATTTTTGAAAATGTTCAAGTTGTCAAAGACTTCGACATTGTGACTGTTGAAAGGATTAAACATCATGAAGGACGCTAAATGGCTTACAAATCAAGTGGCTCTTGTCACTGGAGCAAGCGGTGGGCTCGGCGCACAAATCGCACTGGAATTGGCTAAAAGAAATGTACAACTCATACTTGTGGCTCGAAACACTACTAAACTAGAGCAAGTAGCCTCAAAATGCAGATTGAACACGTCTAAACCTGTCGATATTTATTCGTGTGATTTAACCGATGATGCGTCTGTTCAAGACTTATTATCAACTCTTGATGAAAAATACAAAATTTCGATGGTCATCAACAATGCTGGCCTTGGCTACCTTAAATATGCTAAAGACTTAAGTGAATCTGAGATTAATCAAATGCTTCAGTTAAACTTGAATACATTAATTAAATCACTCAGCATTTTGTACCTAGGTTTATTGAAGATAAGAGCGGAGTAATTGTGAATATCGCTTCTCAAGCTGGAAAATCGGCAACAGTAAAATCATCCGTGTATTCAGCAACCAAATTTGGAGTGTTAGGGTATTCGAATGCACTGCGTTTAGAATTAAAACCATATGGTATCCATGTGATGACTGTGAATCCTGGACCGATTGCGACAGACTTCTTTGATAAAGCCGAGCCAACTGGAAAATACTTAGAGCAATTAGGCGCTGTAGTATTAGATCCAGTAAAGGTTGCAGAAGAAGTTGTTAAAGGAATTGAAAAAGAAAAACGTGAAATAAATTTGCCAAAAACAATGAACTTTGGAAGTAAATTAAATGTTTTATTCCCGAAAATAGGAGACAAACTATTAGGGAGTATTTTCAATAAAAAGTAGAGGAGGTGTACGATGAGTTTTGCAAATTATGCATGGAAGTTAAAAGAGAATGTGGATGAAGAACTCGTAACATCTCTTGTAAGTGAAAGTGGTGTATCCAAAAATCTCGTCCTCTTATGTGTGGAACGTGGGATTCAAACAGCAGAAGAGCTGCAAGAGTTTCTTTCGCCAACCCCACATCTAATCCACGACCCATTCCTTTTACACGATATGGATAAAGCGGTAGAGCGTATTCAAGAAGCCATCGAAAATGGAGAATTGATTCATATTTATGGCGACTATGATGCTGACGGAATTACAAGTACAACGATTCTCTACGAAACACTTGAAATGCTAGGAGCTCAAGTATCGTACTATTTACCAAATCGCTTTATAGATGGTTATGGTCCAAATATTCCAGCGTTTGAACGCGCACTTGAAGAAGGCCATACGCTCATTATTACGGTAGACTGTGGAATTGCAGCGCATGAACCAATTCGTTATGCGATGGAAAATGGTTGTGATGTGATTTTAACGGACCACCATGAAATTCCAAGTGAAATTCCAGAAGCTTATGCAGTTGTTCATCCTCGTCATCCAGAGGCTAACTATCCATGCAAAGATTTATCGGGTGCTGGTGTGGCTTTTAAGCTTGCTCACGCGCTTCTAGGAGAGTTTCCAGAAGAAATGGTAGAATTAACAGCGATTGGAACAATTGCGGACTTAGTCAGTCTTACAGATGAAAATAGAACGATTGCTAAACTAGGAATCGCTCAAATGAAACAAACGCAACGAATTGGACTTGTTTCATTATTAGAAAAACTATCAGTTAAAATGGATAAATTAGATGAAAAGACGATTGGTTTCCAAATTGGACCGCGCTTAAATGCGCTAGGTCGCCTTGGAGATGCCACTCCTGGTATTCAGTTGTTGACAACGTTTGACGATGAAGAAGCACAGAGTATTGTTGATTTCATGCAATCGGAGAATGAAAGACGTCAGTCAATCGTCAATCAAATTGTCGAAGAGGCCACCCCACTTATTCAAGAACAAATGAATCAGCCTATACTTGTGTTAGCTCAACCAGGTTGGCATGAAGGCGTACTTGGAATTGTAGCGAGTCGAATTGTTGAACAGACTGGTAAACCGACTCTTGTGTTAGGCATTAGTGATGACGGATTAACTGCTAAAGGTAGTGGACGTTCATTTGGAGAGTTCAATCTCTATGATGCGTTAACCAGTGTAAAAGATCATCTTTTAAAATTCGGTGGACATCACATGGCTGCTGGTTTGACAGTTGAAACAATTATGCTTCCAACGATTATTGATGGGCTAGAACAATATGCTAAAGACCATCAAGACTTATTAGATGCGAAGGCTACGTTAACGATTGATGAAGTTCTTCCATTAAAAGATATTACGGTTGAATGGATTGAGTCATTAGCAAGTCTGAAACCATTTGGTACGGATAATCCAGAACCAGTTGTTTCTATAGATGGAATCCAAGTGGCGTCTACTCAATTGCTAGGAGCGGATAAAACATTTGAAGCTTCATTTGAAAGAAGATAATTCTACATATACGCTACAAGCAATGGCCTTTAGTAAAGGGGAATGGGCAGCTTCTCTTCAACCAGATACCAAGATTAGCATTGCTGGTACTTTAGAGATAAATGAATGGCAAAATAATCGTCTTCCTCAATTAATGGTGAAAGATATCGCTGTGAAAGGTAGAATCGTTATTGACTGGCGGACTTCGAAGATTACTAAAGATCATCTTGATGTTGAAAATGCCCTTTATTTAGCTTCAAACGAAGTGTATTTAAAAGAACTACAAACAAGAATTCCAAGTAATTCAAGCGTGATGGATTTTTCATCTTTTGTTTCCTCAAATGAGATTCCAACCGCAAATGCGATCGTGTTATTTGATTTACCTGAAAAAGTGGAGGAAGTGGAAACTTTCTTTAAAATGGAATTTCCTCAAAAGCTATATATCATCGCGTATACGAAGAACTCAGTTGTGACCACAGGAATTCCAGATAAGTCCAAGTTTGGTAGTGTGTATAAATATATCCAATCCCATGGACAACTTCCTTACAATGAAAAATTAGTTTCAGTCGCTAATTTCTTAAAAATTCCAGTTGAACAATTCCGAGTGATATTAAAAGTGTTTTTTGAGTTAGAATTTGTTAAAATAGAAAACGGACATTTGTTTATTCATACAAGTCCTAAAAACGAATGACTTGGAAGAGTCAGTTTTATTAAAGAAGTTAAAAGAACAATTATTGCTTGAAAAAAAATTCAATTATAGTCAGTTTCAAGAATTGAAAAATTGGATTGAATCGCAATAGGATAAATAAAAGGAGGAGTTCTTGATGAACTTGAAAGAATATATTGCTAGCGTTCCAAATTATCCTAAAGAGGGTATTATTTTTCGTGATATTTCTCCATTAATGGCAAACGGAAAAGCTTACCAATACGCAACTCAACAAATTGTTGACTATGCACGTAAAATTGGTGCTGATATGATTGTTGGTCCTGAAGCGCGTGGATTTATCGTTGGATGTCCTGTAGCGTATGAATTAGGAATCGGATTTGCGCCAGCTCGTAAAAAAGGAAAATTACCTCGTGAAACAGTAGCTGTTGAATATGATTTAGAATACGGATCAGCAGAATTACACTTACACAAAGATGCTGTAAAACCTGGTCAAAAAGTTCTTATCTGTGATGACTTATTAGCAACAGGTGGAACAATGGCTGCCGCTGCAAAATTAGTTGAAACTTGGCGGTGAAGTTGTTGGTTTAGCGTTCTTAGTAGAATTAACAGACTTAAAAGGTCGCGAAAAAATTAGCGAATACGACATCTTCACATTAATGGAATACACTGAAGACGAAAGATAATGAAAATAAAGAAGACTTCCTTAGCATTAAGCTAGGGAAGTCTATTTTTTATTTTCTTATTTTTTCTAATAGAGCTTTGGCAGTTTCTTGATTTAAGTGATGTGCTTTAGCGAGTAAATTCATAAGAAGCGGAAGTTCATCTTCTGTTGCTCCAACTGCTAGTCCTAAGGATTTCGCTTGTAGTCTCATATGTCCTTTTTGAATGCCATCTGTTACAAGAGCTCTTACAGCAGCAAGGTTTTGCGCTAAACCAATCGATGCGATGATTCCCGCTAGTTCAACAGCACTTGGATGACCGAGTAACTCGTGTGCAAATTGTGCACCTGGATGAATTGCAATTGAACCTCCGACCGTTCCAACAGGAAGAGGAAGAGTGATAGTACCCACTAAGTTCCCTGCCTCATCTTTTGTCCAATTTGTCAGTGGTTGATATTGTCCGCTTAAACTTGCATAAGCATGAGCACCAGCCTCGATTGCTCGCCAGTCATTTCCAGTAGCGATGACAACAGAGTCAATACCGTTCATAATTCCTTTGTTATGAGTAGTTGCACGGTAAGGGTCCGCTTAGAAAATTCACTTGCTAAAACGATTCGATCTATCACATCTTCACCTTTAGTAGTTATCGTATTCAAGATTCTTGGAGAGAGCACGCATTTGGCAGTGACAACGGAGTTTGTTGCAAGGTTTGATAGAATGGCCATAATGCTTTCGCCGCAAGTCATTGATTCGATTGGTGATAGAAGTGCTTCGAGGATGGTGTTCAGCATATTTGCTCCCATTGCTTCTTTTGTATCAACTGATACGTAGAAAATGAAAAATCCTTCTTTGTCAGTAGACTTTTCTTCGACCCATATTTCTCGAATTCCTCCGCCACGTTTTACGATAGAAGGATGAGCATTATTCGCAATCGAAAAGAGCGATTCTCTTTGTTGTTCTAGTTTAGTTTTTACTTCTTCAAGTGTTAGAGGAGATTTAACAATGGCAATTTCTCCAATCATTTCGCGCTTTTCTTGTAACGTTGTGGCTCCACCAGCTAAGTTGATTAATTTTGAAGCATAGCTCGCTGCAGCAATAACAGAAGGTTCTTCCGTTACCATTGGAACGATATAACTTTTTCCGTTCACGATTAATTCTGGAACGATTCCATAGGGTAGGCCGTATATTTCAATTTGGTTTTCGACCATTTGGTTTGCGATGGATTCAGGTAGCGCTAGACCTTTGTTTAGTTGCTCTTTAGCTTTACTAGTCAAAGTAGGATGATTGAATAATATTTCTTTTCTTTCGTCAAGAGATTTTAGATAAAACTTGTAAAAAGGGTTGTTTTGCATCAATGTGCTCCTTTCATGCTTTCATTCAGTATAACAAATTTTTAGAGTTTGCGGGTATGATACAGGTAAAATTTTTAAAAATGAGGTACACTAGTAAACGTGAAAGGAGAGATTTTATGGAATTTATTCGTGAAGTGAATGGTCGCCGTCTGATTTTAGTGGCGGATGAAGAGTACCAAAAAGAAGCAGAAGATATGCTTACTTTCGTAGAAGAATATTTTGAGGAGAATTGGGACGAGGTCGACACTTTAATTCCAATTCATTATGGACAAGTGAAAGTCATTCCTAAAGGGGAAGATTTCCAAGTAGTCGTTCAAAATTACGAACATAAACTATTAGATGAATGGGTGGAAGATTTCTCTTATTTCCTAGATATTATTCGTAAAACGATTCAAAATGGAAAACGTACGAAAACATTAGGCCGTCTGATTCCATTCCGTTTCGATGGACCATTAGTGATTGCTAACCATACTTTTGAAGTGGATGAGTGGTATGCACATCGTTTTGATGATGAAACTTGGTATATTGCTCCAATCGATCAAACGATTGATCCTCAACCACTAGAAGGAAATCAAGCGTATGAAATCTTTCCAGATTACCCAGAATTATATGAAGTAATGCATTTACCAACCGACTATATTATCTTATTCAAGGGGCATGACATTGTTTCAGTATTGAATACAGATAGCGAAGATGTATGGAACTAGTCAATAACGAAAGGATGTACTATGGTAGAATCAATTTGTCGTATGAATCATGTTGTGAAGGCGTATGAGTGTAATTGGAAAGGAGAGTTATCTCTAAGTCATGTTGTTGGGATTATGATGTTAGCTTCTCGCAAACAAGAACGTAGCCTAGCGCATCCTGATTTGATCTATCAAAAAGGTCTTTCATGGATTGTGATTCAAAACCAATTAACGGTTAATCGTCTTCCGAAATTAGAAGAAGAAATTATTGTCGAAACGGAGCCTGTTGGATATAACAAGTTCTTTACGTTCCGTCGTTATACTATCTTATCTCAAGAGGAAGAAGTTTTAGTCGATGCATTAACAACATTTTCGATGATTAATATCAAAGAGAGAAAACTTATCTCACTCGATGAAGAAGTGCTTAGCGAATATCCAATCGAAAATAAAAAAGATAATCGTCGTAATCCAAGAGTTCCTAAAATCGACTTGGATAATGCAAGTGTCCAAACGTATCGCGTTCGCTTGAATGATATTGATTATAATCACCATGTGAATAATGCAAAGTATTTCGATTGGGTGATGGATAGCCTTGGCATGGACTTTATTAAGACTCATTCTTTAAATCAGTTCTAGTAAAATATGATAAGGAAATTTTACCTGAGGCTACTGTTAAGAGTTTTTATGAAATTCGTGAAACTGGAAATGGGGTTCAAACATTGCACCAATTGGAATCCGATGATCAAAAATGTTGCCACTTATCTCTCGAGTGGGAAGTGAAGTAAAATCCTTGTATTTTCATAGGAAATAGGGTACAATACTTTTTGTGTAAAATATGCAGCAGAAATATAGAAGCTCGTCAACAGTCCTAGCCTTTAGGGTAAGGTAGTAACCGCGGCTGCAAAGGTGAACCCTTGTAGTGACTGCACGAATCGAAGATTTCGCGATTATTTTACTCCAAAAAAATAAACAATTATTGGAGGAATGTTCAATGTCACGTTACACTGGACCAAGCTGGAAGTTATCTCGTCGTTTAGGCATTTCACTTTCAGGAACAGGAAAAGAAATCGCTCGTCGTCCATACGCACCAGGTCAACACGGACCAAACAGCCGTAAAAAATTATCTGAGTATGGTCAACAATTACAAGAAAAACAAAAATTACGTCATATGTACGGTATGAACGAACGTCAATTTGCTACTTTATTCAAAAAAGCTGGCAAAATTAAAGAAGGTAAACATGGTGAAAACTTCATGGTTCTTCTTGAACAACGTTTAGATAACGTAGTATACCGTTTAGGTTTAGCAACTACTCGTCGTCAAGCACGTCAATTAGTAAACCACGGTCACATCACTGTGAACGGTAAACGCGTAGATATCCCTTCATTCCAAGTACAAGTTGGTGATGTTGTGGGTGTTCGTGAAAAATCACGTAACTTAACAATCATTAAAGAAGCTTTAGAAGCTTTATATGGTCGTCCAGAGTTCGTTACTTTCGACGAAGAAAAATTAGAAGGTTCATTAAACCGTCTACCATTACGTGACGAGTTAACTTCTGAAGTTGACGAATCACTAGTCGTTGAGTACTATAACAAACTTGGCTAATCTTATTAGACAATTTCAGAACTGGAATTCACTATTGTGGATTCCGGTTTTTTTATTTATAATTTTTACGAGAGTAAATAAACGAAAAAGAGTTAAAGGGGTTGAATCATATGATCCGTTATGTTGATAATCCAGAAATCACTTTAGTAGATCTAATGCCTATTTATGAAGCAGTAGGATGGACCAATTACACAACTAAACCAGAAATGCTTAAAGCAGCTTTCGAAAATTCACTTCATGTATTAGCAGCGTTTAATGAAGAAGGAATACTCGTTGGTGTACTGCGCGCCGTTGGAGATGGAGCTTCTATTCTGTTTATTCAAGATATTTTAGTAACTCCTGAGTATCAACACCAGGGAATCGGAACAAAATTGTTACAACAGACTCTAGAAAAGTACAAGAATGTGTATCAAATTCAATTAACTACTGATAATTCAATGAAGACGATTTCTTTTTATGAATCTAATGGGTTCACAAGTTTAACATCGCTAAACTGTGTTTCTTTCATGTATACAGGTAATCAGTGAGCAAACTTTACTAACTTTTTATAGTTTTATGTTAGAATGAGATTGTAAATTAAAGGAAAGAGTGGATACAATGCAACTAACAATTGATAAAAAAGCACAAGCATGGTTCGAAGAAGAAATGGGTGTATCTAAAGAACGCGGTGTTCGTTTCCTAGGTAAAGTATACGGATGCAGTCCAATTCATGAAGGCTTCTCTTTAGCTGTTGAAGTGGATGCTCCAAGTAATCCATATGTGAGCGTTGAAGAAAATGGTATTACTTACTTTGTTGAAACTGGAGATGAATGGTTTTTCCGAGGACATAATTTAGAAGTAAGCTTTGATGAGAAGTTGAAAGAGCCAAGCTACAATTATACAAAAATTGCCGACTAAGGTTGATAAAAATAAGGGAGTCATTGAGTGCGTGACTCCCGTTTTTATTGGACATTTTTGCCTATGTAGAGTAAAGTTAGATAGTTATGAAATGAAGAAAGGATTTATGCAATGACAGAACCTGCAGTAAAATATAGATTGATTAAAACAGAAAAACATACAGGCGCTCGTCTTGGAGAAATCATTACACCTCATGGTACTTTTCCAACACCGATGTTTATGCCGGTCGGAACCCTAGCTACCGTAAAATCAATGTCTCCAGAGGAATTAGATGAAATGGGCGCTAATATCATTTTAAGTAACACTTATCATTTATGGTTACGTCCTGGTGCGGATATTGTAGATGAGGCTGGTAAACTCCATAACTTCATGAATTGGAAGAAAGGAATTCTAACCGATTCAGGTGGTTTCCAAGTATTTTCGTTAAGTGATATGCGTCGTATTGAAGAAGAAGGGGTTCATTTTAGAAATCATTTAAATGGATCTAAATTGTTCTTATCGCCTGAAATTTCAATTGATGTTCAAAACAAATTAGGCGCGGATATTATTATGAGTTTTGACGAATGTCCTGATTTTCATCATACACATGATTATGTGAAAGACTCGATTGCTCGTACAACTCGTTGGGCAGAGCGTGGATTAAAGGCTCATAAGTCACCAGACACACAAGCATTATTTGGTATCTTACAAGGTGCAGGCTATAAAGATTTACGTATTGCTCATGCTAAAGATATGATTTCTCTTGATTTCCCAGGATATTCTATTGGTGGATTATCTGTTGGCGAAACAAAGCAAGAGATGAATGAAGTGTTGGATTACTTAACCCCACTGATTCCTTCTAATAAACCTCGCTATTTAATGGGAGTAGGTTCACCCGACTCATTAATCGATGGTGTCATTCGTGGAGTAGATATGTTCGACTGCGTATTACCAACACGTATTGCGCGTAACGGTACATGTATGACTAGTAGCGGACGTCTAGTAGTCAAAAATGCGAAATATGAACGTGATTTCCGTCCATTAGATGAGAAATGTAATTGTTACACATGCCGTAACTATACACGTGCTTATATTCGTCATTTATTTAAAACAGATGAAACATTCGGATTGCGCTTAACCAGTTATCATAACTTGTACTTCTTATTAAACTTAATGAAACAAGTTCGACAAGCGATTATGGATGATAACTTATTAGAGTTTAGAGAAGCGTTCTTTGAAGAGTATGGATTCAATAAAGAAAATGCTAGAAATTTCTAATGCTTATAGAAAAAAATCCGGTCATTTTTGTTAAAGTAAGACTATAAATTTTTAAGAAATGAGGAAAGATTATGGATCAAACAACATTATTAATTTTTATACGTAGTAGTAGCGGGTGGAGCGTTCTGGTTCTTTGGACGTAAACAACGTCAAAGAGTTAAAGAGATGCAGGAAAGAATGGATGCCATTAAACCAGGTGATAGCGTTGTTACTATCGGAGGTTTACATGGTGTCATTGAAAAAGTGAATAGTGAAGATCAAACGGTTGAATTAAACTGTGAAGACGTTATTTTAGTATTCGAAAAACGTGCTATTCATCATGTTATTCCTACAGCAGCTCCAACAAATATTGAAGTTCGTACGGAAGAAGTAGCAACTGAAGAAGAGTAGTCTATGAACAAGGAAAGTTTAAAAGATAGACATAAAACATGGTTCCATTATAAAGTAATGGAATTTAACGAACTTAGCTATGAGACTATTTCCAAGGAAGATCTTTCACATTATTTTTTTGGATTATAAATGGAAGAAGAAAATTCCTGAAAATCTTTTTTTGAACAAATTTTTCAAATCAATCAACTAAGTATTAATGAATATTTTGATTTTGAGTCACTAGAGGCGCAGACAAATAAAGAAATAACATTAGAAGATATCAATCTTAGTGAATTGTTTTTAAAGAAAGAAGCTGGCAAAAATGTCAGCTTTTTTTCTTTTATAATTAAAATGTAAAGGTTTGCAAAAATATTTTTAGAAATAGTATTGATATTTTCGGAATTATAGATAGAATAAAAGTATAGGTTAGGACATTAAAATGAAAGTAAGATGAAAAACAAATGAATATGTTTTTTCATAAGGAAAAATTTTTTTCTATGAAAACTATTTACAAACAATGTGAAATAGTGTACGATATAAATGTGATAAAAATAACAAGCACTGGGGGAAATCACAAGTGAGTGAACAAAAAAACAACCAAGTACAACAAGAAATCGACTTATTAGTTGAGAAAGGATTAAAAGCTTTAGATGAATTTCGCTTGTTAAATCAAGAACAAGTGGACTACATTGTAGCCAAAGCATCAGTAGCTGCGTTAGACCAACACGGTGTATTAGCACAACATGCAATCGAAGAAACAGGGCGTGGAGTTTTCGAAGATAAAGCAACGAAAAACTTATTTGCCTGTGAACACGTGGTGCACAACATGCGTCACACTAAAACAGTTGGCGTTATTTCAGATGATGAGGTAACTGGATTAACTTTAATCGCTGAACCTGTAGGGGTTATTTGTGGGATTACACTACAACAAACCCAACTTCAACTGCAATTTTCAAAGCGTTAATCGCATTAAAAACACGTAACCCAATCGTGTTTGCATTCCATCCATCAGCTCAGCAAAGTTCTGCTCATGCCGCTCAAATCGTTCGTGATGCAGCAGTTGCAGCAGGAGCTCCTGAAAACTGTGTCCAATGGATCGAACATCCATCAATTGAAGCAACAAACGCTTTAATGAACCACGACGGAATTGCTACAATTTTAGCAACAGGTGGTAACGCGATGGTTAAAGCTGCTTACTCTTGCGGTAAACCAGCTCTTGGGGTAGGTGCAGGTAACGTACCAGCTTATGTTGAAAAATCTGCTAACATTCGTCAAGCAGCTCACGATATCGTAATGAGTAAATCATTCGATAATGGAATGGTGTGTGCTTCTGAACAAGCAGCAATCATTGATAAAGAAATTTACGATGACTTTGTTGAAGAATTAAAGAGCTACCACACTTACTTCGTAAACAAAAAGGAAAAAGCATTATTAGAAGAATTCTGCTTCGGCGTAAAGGCAAACAGCAAAAACTGTGCTGGTGCTAAACTAAATGCGAACATCGTTGGTAAACCAGCTGCATGGATTGCTGAACAAGCAGGTTTCTCAGTTCCAGAAGGAACAAACATTCTTGCTGCAGAATGTAAAGAAGTTGGCGAAAAAGAACCTTTAACTCGCGAAAAACTTTCTCCTGTCATTGCAGTACTTAAATCAGAATCACGTGAAGACGGTGTTGAAAAAGCACGTCAAATGGTTGAATTCCATGGTTTAGGACACTCAGCAGCAATTCATACTGAAGATGCTGAATTAGCAAAAGAATTTGGACGTGTTGTTCGTGCAATTCGTGTCATTTGGAATGCTCCTTCTACTTTTGGTGGTATTGGGGACGTTTATAACGCATTTATCCCATCATTAACACTCGGTTGCGGTTCATACGGACGTAACTCAGTTGGGGATAACGTAAGTGTTGTAAATCTATTAAATATCAAAAAAGTAGGGAGACGTAGAAATAATATGCAATGGTTTAAAGTTCCATCAAAAATCTATTTCGAACGCGATTCAATTCAATACTTACAAAAAATGAAAAATGTAAGCCGTGTAATGATCGTAACTGACCAAGCAATGGTTAAATTAGGATTCTTACAACGTGTTATTGAACAATTAGAATTACGTCCAAACAAAGTAATTTATGAAGTATTCTCAGACGTAGAACCAGATCCAGACATTACAACAGTAAACCGTGGTGCTGAAATCATGAAGAGCTTCGAGCCAGATACGATCGTTGCACTTGGTGGTGGTTCTGTAATGGATGCTGCGAAAGTAATGTGGATGTTCTATGAACAACCACAAGTGGACTTCCGTGACTTAGTACAAAAATTCATGGATATCCGTAAACGTGCATTTAAATTCCCAGAATTAGGAGAACGTGCAAAATATGTTGGTATTCCAACTACATCTGGTACAGGTTCTGAAGTTACACCATTCGCGGTAATTTCAGATAAAGCAAACAACCGTAAATATCCATTAGCTGACTACTCACTAACACCAACAATTGCGATTGTTGACCCTGCATTAGTGATGACAGTTCCAGACTTCGTAACAGCTGATACTGGTATGGACGTATTAACTCATGCAATTGAAGCGTACACTTCAACACTTGCAAACGACTATACAGATGGATTAGCGTTGCAAGCAATCAAATTAGTATTTGAAAACTTAGTAAGCAGTGTGAAAAATGCTGATTTCGTATCACGCGAAAAAATGCATAACGCTTCTACAATGGCTGGTATGGCATTTGCCAATGCGTTCTTAGGTATGAGCCACTCAATGGCGCATAAGATTGGTGGATTCTTCCACACAGTTCACGGACGTACAAATGCGATCCTATTACCATACGTAATCCGTTACAATGGTACTCGTCCTGCTAAAGCAGCTACATGGCCAAAATACAACTACTACCGTGCAGATGAAAAATTCCAAGACATCGCTCGTATGTTAGGATTACCATCTTCAACTCCTGAGGAAGCAGTAGATGCACTTGCTAAAGCTGTATACGAATTAGGGGAAGCTGTAGGAATCGAAATGAACTTCAAAGCACAAGGGGTTAACCATAAAGAATGGTTAGCTACAATCCATGAGATTGCAATGCTTGCTTATGAAGATCAATGTTCACCTGCGAACCCTCGTTTACCAATGGTAGCTGATATGGAAGAAATTCTTGCGGATGCATATTTTGGATACAAAGAACGTCCAGGTCGTATCAAATAATTGATTTTAAATCTAAAGAGTCTTAGGAGTTTCCTAAGGCTCTTTCTTAGCTCTGTTTTTCAGCCGCAAACTATGCTATACTGAAAGGGAAATGAAAGGAGATGGCTTATGACACCAAATAAGGAAGATTACATTAAAACAATCTATAAATTAGGTGGTAAAGATGAATTTGTAACGAATAAAGCCATCAATCAAATGTTGGACCTTTCAGCAGCTTCCACAACAGAAATGTTAAACAAGCTAGTACATGATGGCACGGTCGAATACATTCGCTATAAAGGCGCAAAATTAACTCAAAAAGGGATTAAAGTTGCAGAACGTTTGATTCGTTCGCATAAAATCTGGGAAGTCTTTCTTGTTAATTCTCTTGGATTTAGTGGAGAGTCTGTTCATGATCAAGCAGAAATTCTCGAACATGCTTCAAGTGTTGAAATGACAGAGCGATTAGCAAAGTTTTTAGGGAATCCAACGCATTGTCCTCATGGAGAAGAAATACCTCCATATTCAGAATGAAATAGTTATAAAACTGGTCTGTTTTGACCAGTTTTTTTATTTTGTCTCTAGTATTAAAGAAAAAAATTTAGTACAATAATAGTACAGTTCAAGTTAGGTGTTTCATTTTTTTAATACAGAGGGGATATTATGACATCAAAACATCAACAAATCATTCGTTATATTGAATCGCTGCCAGTTGGAGAAAAAATCTCAGTACGTTCGATTGCAAAAAATATGGAAATGAGCGAAGGTACTGCTTATCGTGCCATTAAGGAAGCTGAAAATGTCGGGATTGTTTCAACCATTGAACGAGTTGGAACGATTCGTATTGAACGTAAAACAAAGGATAATCTAGAAAAACTTTCTTTTGGAGAAATTATTAAGATTATTGAAGGGGAAGTATTCGGTGGGCGTGAAGGATTAGATAAGATCTTAAACCGCTTCGTTATAGGTGCGATGACACTAGACGCTATGACACGTTATATTCAACCAGAATCGCTTGTAATTATCGGGAACCGTGAAGATGCCCAATTACTCGCTTTGAATCAAGGAGCCGCCGTTCTAATTACTGGGGGATTCCAAGCAACACCTCAATTAATTCAAAAAGCGGATGAACTTAAAATTCCATTGATGGGAACAACATACGATACATTTACGGTTGCCAGTCTTATCAACCGAGCAATGACCGATCAACTGATTAAGAAAAAAATCATGATTGTTGCAGATATTTATAACGATATTGAAAATACGAATTACTTGAGAATGGATCAAACCGTTAAAGAATATCGCCATCTAAGTGAGAAAACAGGAAATTCGCGTTTCCCAGTTGTGAATCACTCTAATCGTTTAGTAGGGGTTGTTTCTGCTAAAGATATATTAGGAAAATCTGATAGTTTAATTATTGAAAGAATCATGACTAAGAATCCTTCTGTATCTAAGTTACATGCGAGTGTGGCAAGCGTTGCGCATTCGATGATATGGAATGGGTTGGAGATGCTACCTGTTGTTCAAGATAATATGGAACTGATTGGAATCATCTCAAGACGTGACGTTATGAAAGCTATGCAATTAACACAAAGACAACCTCAAGTAGGGAATACTTTTGAGGATGATGTGAGTGAAAATCTAGAAGTAATAGAAATTAACCCAACAAATGCGAGATTTAGTTTTACGGTTACTCCTCAGATGACCAATAATTTAGGGATGTTATCTTTTGGAGTTCTTTGTGAAGTGGTTTCAGTTGCTTCGAAAGAATTTATTCATCGTAGCCAACGTCGCAATACGGTTATTGAACAATTGGAAATGCATTATTTGAGGATGATTCCAATTGAAAGCAAAATTGCGATTCAAATTCAAACGTTAGATATTGGCCGAAAAGTATCTAAAATTGATATTTCTGTGCTACTTGAAAACTCGGTAGTTGCGAAGGCGATTATGTCAAATCAATTAATGGAAAGAAACTAGGAATGAATTACAAAGAATTATTAAAAAAAATCATCACGGAGATTGAAAAAGCCAATTCAATCGTGATTTTAAGGCATAGAAAACCAGACCCAGATGCTTTAGGTTCTCAAATAGGACTTAGTAAACTTATAAAAGGGGCTTATCCTGATAAGTCTGTTTATGTTATTGGAGATATGCCCGAAAACTTGAAGTATATCGGTGATATGGATGAAATCACACAAGAGGTATTCGACAATTCGCTCATTATCGTTGTGGACTGTTCCACACCTCGACTCATTAATTGTCCGTTTGAAGTGAATGTAGATGAGGTGATTAAGATTGATCACCATCCAAATGTGACTTCTTACGGAAAAATCTGCTATGTGGATACAACAGCCGCAAGTGCTAGTGAAATTATGGCAGAGTTTGCCTTCGATGAAACGACTCCATTTCAAATGGATAGAGAGGCTGCTAATGTTATCTATGCCGGAATTATCGGAGATACAGGACGATTTTATATCCGTCAACTACTTCGAAAACTTTTGCTCTTGTATCAAAATTGATACAATACGAAGTAGATTTAGCTGGAATTGCCGATAAGATGATCACGAAACCGCTGAACGTGAATCGAATGACTGGGTATATTTATGAGCATTTAGAAGTATCTCCTGAAGGGATGGCGAGTGTTGTTTTAACTAAAGAAGTCCTTCATCGTTTTAAAGCTAGTGACCAGTTAGCCTCTCTTGTAGTTTCAGTTCCTGGAACGGTTGAAGGAATTTTGGCTTGGAGTTTTTATGTGGAACAAGAAGATGGTACCTTTAGAGTTCATTTACGTTCAAAATGCCCATTAGTAAATCATATTGCGCAAGAGTTCGGCGGCGGAGGACATACGCTCGCGTGCGGTATTCCTTCTGTTACGAAATCCCAAATTTTAGAAGTGGATGGTAAGTTGAAAGAGGCAGTAAGAAACTTTAAGAAAAATTGAAATAACACTCAAATAAGAGTATTATAAAGTGTTGTGTTTACAATAAAATTAGTCCTATGATTGGATGAAAGGAATTATAAAATAATGAATTATACTGAGTTTTTTAAAAAGATTGATGCAGAAATTAAAAAAGCGGATTCGATTGTAATCTTACGTCATGAATCACCAGACCCAGACGCAATTGGGTCACAAGTAGGGTTAAGAGAAATTATTCGCGCGACTTATCCAGAGAAAACAGTGTATTTACTTGGTGAAATGCCTAGCTCATTAAATTATATTGGAGAAATGGATGAGATCACACAAGTGCAATTTGACGCTTCACTTGTTATTGTATTGGACTGTGCGAATACACCACGTATTGACTGCCCATTTGAAGTAGATCCATCGAAAGTGATAAAAATTGACCACCATCCAGATAGAGATGTGTATGGTGCTATTTCGTTTGTTGATACTGATTCAAGCAGTACAAGTGAGATGTTGTGTCGTTTTGCTTTTGATGCTGAAAGTACTTGGACAATGTCAAAAGAAGCAGCTAATGCACTTTATGCTGGTATTGTTGGTGATACAGGACGTTTCTTGTATCCTTCGACCACTACCATTACATTTTCAATGGTTTCTAAATTATTAGAATTCGATGTAGATATTTCAGGAATTGCGTACCAAATGATTACAAATCCTGTTTCAGTTAGTCGTTTAGCAGGATATATTTATCAAAATATGGAAATTTCTGACAATGGAGTTGCAGCAACTGTATTGACTCAGGAACATTTAAAAACTTATGGTATTGAAGAAGACCAAACACACGGAGTAATCTCATTACCAAGTACAGTAGAGGGCATTCATTGTTGGGGTCTTTTTGTGGAACAACCAGATGGAACGTATAGAGTAAATCTTCGTTCTAAAGGTCCAATCGTGAATACAATTGCTCAAAATCATGGAGGCGGTGGGCACCCGCTAGCTTCTGGGGCAGTAGTGAGTACATTAGATGAAGTGCAACAAATTGTCTCTGAACTGAATGATTCAGCAAAAGAATTTTTGAATAAATAGCATTTGCTTTAGTCTTTTAGTATTTTAAGTACTAAAAGACTTTTTTGTTTTAAAATTCTTCTTAAATGAATTGACTTATAACGATTTCAAGAATACAATGATATTATGTGTTAAATCACATTTAACCATAAATTATATCAATGCAATTTATTTTGATTAAAATTAAATAGAGACGGAGGTGACTCAATGGACTCAGTAGTAATAGGTGGCCTCGCGATCTTAGCTTTAATAATTGGAATTGTTGCTGGATATGTTGGTTTCAAATCAAATTATGAGAAAAAGTTAATAGCAGCTCGCGAATCGGCTGATATGATTATCAAAGATGCTGAAAAAGATGCGGATCGATTAAAGAAGGAAGTTCTTTTAGAAGCAAAGAGGAAAATCATAAGTATCGTGCTGAAGTTGAAAATGAGTTAAAAGAAAGACGAAATGAAGTACTTCTTCAAGAAAAGAGAATGATTCAACGTGAAAAGAATTTGGATCGTAAGGATGAAATTTTAGAGAAACGTGAACAATCCATTGAATCAAAGGAAACTAAAATCCAAGAGAAACTTGAAAGAGTGACAGAAAAAGAGCAAGAAGCGGAAGCTCTAGTTGCAAAACAACAAGAAGAATTGGAACGTATTTCTACAATTAGTAAAGAAGAAGCGCAAGAAATAATTATGAAAGACATGACCGAACAGTTAAGTAAGGAACGTGCCATCATGATTAAAGAGTCTGAGCAACTTGCAAAAGATGAAGCAGATAAAAATGCTAAGAATATCATTCTTCAAGCGATTCAAAGATCTGCAGCAGATTTAGTTTCTGAAAATACAGTAACAGTTATGACTTTACCAAGTGATGAAATGAAAGGGCGAATTATTGGACGAGAAGGTCGCAATATTCGTACGCTTGAATCGTTAACGGGGATTGATGTTATTATTGATGAAACTCCAGAAGCGGTAGTTTTAAGTGGTTTCGATCCAATTCGTCGAGAAATCGCTAAGATGACCTTAGAGAAATTAATTTCTGATGGTCGAATTCATCCCGCTCGTATTGAAGAAATGGTAGAAATCTCGTAAAGAGATGGATGAGCGTATTCGTTCGATTGGTGAACAAGCGACATTTGAAGTCGGAATTCACTCATTACATCCAGATTTGATTAAGATTTTAGGTCGTTTATACTTTAGAGCTAGTTACGGTCAAAACGTATTGAACCATAGTATTGAAGTTGCTAAATTAGCTGGCGTGATGGCCGGTGAACTAGGGGAAGATGTAAATCTTGCTAAACGAGCAGGTTTACTTCATGACTTAGGGAAAGCACTAGACCATGAAATTGAAGGTTCGCACGTTGAGATTGGTGCTGAAATCGCTCAAAAATATAAAGAAAACAAAGTAGTTGTAAATGCCATTGCTTCACACCATGGAGATGTTGAAGCGACTTCAACGATTGCCGTTCTTGTGGCAGCAGCCGATGCTTTATCAGCAGCTCGCCCAGGAGCAAGACGTGAATCAGTTGAGAATTATATTCGTCGTCTAGAAAGACTTGAGGCGATTGCAACAGAACACGAAGGTGTAGAAAGAAGCTTTGCAATTCAAGCAGGTCGTGAAGTACGTGTAATGGTACAACCAGACAAAATTAGTGATGAAAAGGCAATAATTTTAGCTCATGACATCAAAAATCAAATTGAAGAAGAACTCCAATATCCAGGACATATTAAAGTTACAGTTATTCGTGAGACAAGAGCAGTTGAGTTTGCTAAATAATTGGTGTACTTTAATTTTAAAAGGACATTAGAAGAAGGCTCCCTATGATTATTTATAGGGAGCTTTTTTTATAAATAAAGACGTTATCCATTTCATGGATAACGTCTTTATTTTTTACGTCTTAATTCTAACGGTTTCGTCGTTCTTGAGTTGTTTGTTCATTATTTGAATCATTACGACGATTATTTTCTGTCGTGGTTTCAGATTGACGAGTTGTTTGTTCTTGAGTCGTTGTAGGTTGTTCGATTTGGAATTCGTTAGTAATAGGGTCTGAACTATTACGTCCTACGGTTACTACAATGGAGACAGAAACACTTGGTCCTGTAATATTCTGGAATTTAACGGAATTTCCAGTTACAGTCTGTGATTGACCATTTGCAGTCACTTTGAATTGTGGAGTTCCTTGTCCTGTATTATTATAACGATCCCATGTCACCGTTAACTCTTTCTTTCCTTATTGTATGTTGCTTTTAACCCTGTTGGGCCTTCTATTGTAACACCGTAATTTGAAGATTGTTGAGTTGGAGTACTTCCTTTAACAAATAGCTCTGTAGCAATCATATTTGCTGGTGTTCTAGGTCCAGGCAGACTTAGTGGGATTGATCCTACTTCAATTTGTTGTTGAACAACACTATCTGGTTGAACCCAATCTTCTCCACTAGAGTATTGAGCCATATATTTCATTAAGTGATAATAAATTAGCTTAGCATATCCTTGTTCAGTGGTATCTACGCCACCACCTTTTTCGTACGGATTATCATAACCAGTCCATACTGAGATTGTATAATCAGGTGAATATCCGATAAACCATGAATCTGGGATAATGTCTTCATAATCAGAAGCTCCCATTGCACGTTTTTGTTCAATAGTGTAGTTTGATGACCCGGTTTTAGCAGCAGTTGAAAGTCCAGGAATTGCTACTTCAGTGGCAAAACCATATGTGAACGAATCTTTTAAGACATTCGTAATCATGTATGCAGTAGAATCTTTCATTGCTTGTTTTTGTTCTGGTTTAAACTCATAAACTTGACCATCACGAGTAGTGATTTTAGTCACCGTATATGGTTTTGAGTAAGTTCCAGCGTTAGAGAAAGTTGCGTAAGCGGCAGCCATTTTAATTGGTGAAATTTCTGCACCAATAGCGTTACTTTCTACTAAATAGTCTTGTCCATCATTTTTAATTTGAATATCTAAATTATTCAGGAATGATTTAATATTGGTTTCACCAACAGCCTTGAAAGCTTCTAATGCCGTTGTATTTCTTGAATACACAAGAGCTCTACGTAATGTCATTGGTCCATTATGTCTAAAGTCCCAGTTATTTAGTTCAACACCATTTGAATATGTTGTCTTTTGATCCAATAGCGTTTGACCAGTTGAATAGTTTAAATATTCAATAGCAGGGCCGTAGTCAATAATTGGTTTGATAGTAGATCCTGTACTTCTTTGATTATCAGTTGCTCGGTTGTAAGCGAATAGAGTTGTTTGTTTACGACCACCGCTGACAGCTCGAACGGCACCTGTTTTAGAATCTAACATTACAGAAGCACTTGAATTTTATCGTTAACATAATTGATATAGTCATTTGTGTTAACAATATCATTCAGTTTTTGTTGTGCTTTAGAATCAATGGTGGTTTCGATCACTAGACCGTCATTATAAGGATCAAGACCTGTTTTATCTTGAACTTCTTTTAAGACCATCGTTACGAAAGAATCGTAGACTAAAGCTTTATCTGAACTATCAACATTATTGTCATGAGCAATTAGTCCATCATTAATTGGAGTCGCTAAAGCTTGCTCGTATTGTTCGTTAGTAATTTTTCCATTTGTTTTCATTGTATATAAAACTGTATCTCGGCGTTCTTTTGCCTCTTCAGGATGAGCATATGGATCATAGGAATTAGGTGCTTGAGGCATTCCGGCAAGTAAAGCTACTTGAGGAAGAGATAACTCCGATAATTCTTTGTTAAAATAATAGTGTGAAGCTGTACCAAATCCGTAGACACTATTCGCCATATATACTTTATTTAAATAGAAAGTAAGGATTTGCTCTTTAGAAAACTCACGTTCGAGTTTAAGTGCTAGAATCGCTTCTTGAATTTTACGTTGATACGTTTGATCTTCTTTCTTTGTAGAAAAGACAGAAAGCTTAATCAATTGTTGAGTAATCGTACTACCACCTTGAGTTATTTGACCAGCTTTGGCATTTCTAAAGAAGGAGCCTAAAATACGAATGGGGTCAATTCCCATATGAGAGTAAAATCGTTTATCTTCAATTGAAGTTACAGCATCTTTAAGTAATTGAGGAACTTGATCACTAGTAATGACATCTCTTTTTTCTCCACCCAGAGAAGAGATTAGTTCGCCATCTTTATCATATATTTTTGTTTCAGTCGCCCCTTGAAGGTCACTTGCTTTAATTTCAGGAGCAGTGGAACCATAATATGCAAAAATTGCAATGATTGCAATCAGTGCAACTCCTATAAATGCTCCTAAACCAATAAGAACTTTTTTTAATATTTTTTTCTTATTAGAAGGAGATGAAGCTTTCTTTTTTGGTTGGCGGTGCTGCGATGAACGCGACTGGCCGGTATTGTTTTCAGTCATTTATTGACCTCCTTATAATAAATCATCCACTACATCCAAATAATTAAGAGTCATTTGTAGTGAAAGTTGAATTTGATATCCATTTTTCTTGAATATAGGATAAAGGGATTGATTGTCTTTTAGAATGAACATCCTTTATATATTCATCAATTTTTTTGGGTATTCGAGCAAATAGTATTTTTTTAAAGTTGAAAAGTAAAAAATTACAAAGGAAATTCCACCTTGATCGGTGCATTCTTTCATATGTGTTAACTGATGCTCATGGATATTCTTTAAAGGAAATGAAGTTTTATTTTTAGTTTCTTTCGCTTCAAAATCGATATATCTTCCTTTATAAACTCCGTTATAGTCAGTAGTAGAAGCATGACGGTAATATGCTTCAGTTATTTTAGCAGCACTTCTGACAGGATAGTCTACTTTAACGACTTGAATTGGAGTAGGTTTCTTATGAATGACGGCTCTTTTTTGAATACGATAGAGTTCATTAGTTTGATTCAATATATTTTCTAAACCCATTCCACGACTACTATAGTTAGTTTGCTTTTCAGCTTTTTTAGCAGTTCGTATTAAGTGATTTTGCCCTTTTGGATATTGAATCATTTTATCCCTCCTTTGGCGACTATTATAACATTTTTAATTGTAAAATGAAAAAAACAATTACTTTTTGTTACCTTTTTTTAACATTGTAGAAAAAAATACCTATAAAATAAACATTCTATTCAGGTCAATTATGTTTTACAAAAAGATGAAGAGTATTGTAAAATAAATGAGTATGTAAATCCATTCGTCTTTTTAGATGAATAATGAATTTATGGAGGAATAATATGACAGCAAAATTCGAAAAAGTTGAAACTAATAAAGTTGTTTTAACATTTGAAATCTCTCAAGAAGATATTAAAAAAGGTTTGGACCAAGCGTTTAACCGCGTTAAAAAGAACGTGAACGTTCCTGGTTTCCGTAAAGGTAAAGTAAGCCGTCAAGTATTTGAAAAAATGTACGGTGAAGAAGCATTATACCAAGATGCGTTAAACATTCTTTTACCAGATGCATACGATAACGCAGTTGAAGAAACTGGAATCTTCCCAGTAACTCAACCAAAAATCGATATCGAATCTATCGAAAAAGGTAAACCATGGGTAATTAAAGCAGAAGTAATTGTAAAACCTGAAGTTAAATTAGGGGAATACAAAGGCTTAACGGTTGAAAAACAAGATCGTACTGTTTCTGAACAAGATGTTGAAGATCGCCTATTACAAGAACAAGCTCGTGCAGCTGAATTAGTTGTTAAAGAAGAAGCAGCTGAATTAGGCGACACAGTAGTCATTGACTTCGAAGGTTTCTTAGGGGACGAAGCTTTTGAAGGTGGAAAAGGTGAAAACCACTCATTAGAATTAGGTTCTGGTTCATTCATCCCAGGTTTTGAGGACCAATTAGTTGGCGCTAAAGAAGGCGATGAAGTTGAAGTTAAAGTGACTTTCCCTGAAGAATACCATGCAGAAAACTTAAAAGGTCAAGATGCAGTTTTCAAAGTTAAAGTTCACGAAGTAAAAACTAAAGAATTACCTGAATTAACAGATGAATTCGCTAAAGATGTTGATGATTCAGTTGAAACATTAGCAGAATTAAAAGAAAAATTCCGCAAAGAATTAGAAGAAGCTAAAGCAGCAGCTGCTGACGAAGCAGTAGCAGATGAAGCTTTACGTAAAGCAGTAGAAAATGCTGAAATCGTTGAATTGCCACATGAAATGGTTCATGACGAAGTTCACCGTCAAATGGAGCATTACTTAAACGATATGCGTCGTAACGGAATCTCTCCTGAAATGTACTACCAAATCACTGGTACAACAGAAGCAGATTTACACAAAATGATGGAAAAAGACGCTGATGTTCGTACTAAGACTAACTTGGTATTAGAACAAATCGTTAAAGAAGAAGGCATTGAAGCAACTGATGAAGATGTAGCTAACGAAGTGAAAGAATTAGCTGCTCAATACGGTATGGAAGAAGATGCAGTTCGTGCAGCTGTTTCTGTAGATATGTTGAAAAACGATATCGCAATGAAAAAAGCATTAGCAGTAATTACAGAGTCTGCAAAAGAAGCTTAATAGAAGAAAGTTTACCGCGCTGGTTTCAATATGAAATCAGCGCTTTTTTTGAAACAACTTTTCTTGTTGAAAATTAAGACTTATGGTACTCTTAATAGAAGAAATCAGGAAATAGAATGGGGGTTTCAGATTGTATAAAGATGAAACAAAACAAGTAAGATGTTCTTTTTGTGGAAAATCGCAAGAACAAGTAAAAAAAATTATCGCTGGTCCTGATGTATTTATTTGTAATGAATGTGTTGATTTATGTAAAGAAATCATTGATGAAGAATTTTCATCTATAACAATGGATGAAATGATTGATGTCTTGAAACCGCAAGAAATTCGTAAAGTGTTAGATGAATATGTTGTTGGTCAAGAGCATGCAAAGAAATCATTAGCGGTAGCAGTGTATAATCACTATAAACGGATTAATCATTTGTTAAATGAAGACGAGGATGAAGTAGAGTTACAAAAAAGTAATATTTGTTTAATTGGACCAACTGGTTCTGGAAAGACATACTTAGCTCAGTCTCTTGCGCGGATTCTAAATGTTCCATTTGCTATTGCAGATGCGACTACTTTAACAGAAGCGGGTTATGTAGGGGAAGATGTGGAAAACATTCTTCTAAAATTACTGCAAGCAACTGATTATGATATCGAACGTGCTGAAAAGGGAATCATTTATATTGATGAGATTGATAAAATTGCTAAAAAAAGTGAGAATGTTTCTATTACCCGTGATGTGAGCGGGGAAGGGGTTCAACAAGCTTTATTAAAAATTCTTGAAGGAACTATTGCCTCAGTCCCACCTCAAGGAGGAAGAAAACATCCTCATCAAGAGTTGATTCAAATTGATACATCTAACATTTTATTCATTGTGGGTGGAGCTTTTGATGGTATAGAAACCATTGTAAAAGAACGATTAGGTGCTAAAGTTATTGGATTTGGATCTTCTAATAAAAATTTATCAAGTCATGAAAGTCTAATGCAACTTATTATTCCAGAAGATCTGCAGAAATTTGGGTTGATTCCTGAATTTATCGGTCGTCTTCCGATTACTGCTGCATTAGAACCATTATCTAAAGAGGATTTGGTTAATATTTTAACGAAACCAAGAAATGCTTTGGTGAAACAGTATCAAAAACTCTTTGCAATGGATGATGTTGAATTGGAATTTGAACCCAAAGCACTTGATGCTATTGCCTCAAAAGCAATTGAAAGAAGAACTGGAGCTCGTGGATTAAGAAGTATTATCGAATCTGTTATGATGGATTTAATGTTCGATATTCCAAGTCGAAATGATATTACTAAAGTTGTAGTAACTGAATCAATTGTTACAGGGACAGGACAACCTGATTTGTACGATGAAGATAATCGCCTGATATCCTAGGGAATTTCACAAATATATGGTAGGATAGAATGAGATGCGGTATTATAAGCGGTATTTCATTCTATTTTATTATTGACTATATGAATTGAGGGAGAGATATATGAGAGGGTTAAAATCCTTTATTAAAAAAAGATATTCTAAAGAAGAATTTGCTTGGATTATGCAAGACTGGGCTAATTCTGTTTATTCATTAATGATTACAACAGCAATATTTCCTTTATTTTTCAAAACAGTAACTTCTAACGCCGGTGTTTCGGCAGCGGATTCTACTGCTTATTTGGGGTATGCAAACTCGATTGCAACTTTTATTGTTTCTATTATGGCACCCGTATTAGGTGCATTGGCTGATTATAAAGGATATAGAAATCCTATGTTTACGTGGAGTACGTTGATAGGAGTATTTTCGGTAGTCGGTATGATGTTTGTAGAAAGTGATCAATGGATGATTTTACTTCTTCTATATACATTTTCTGCAATTGGATATTCTGCTTCAAATATTTTCTATGATAGTTCTATCATGGATGTAACTTCTTATGATAGAATGGACAGTATTTCTGCTGCAGGTTATGGATATGGATATATAGGTAGTGTTTTTCCGTTTATCTTATTTATGATGGTCATGCAGTTTAGTGGATTAAATTCCACTGCAGTCGTAATGGTAGGGTTCTTTATTACTGCGGCTTGGTGGTTTGTGTTTACAATCCCTTATTGGAGATATGTAAAACAAAAATCATTTATTGAGAAACCAAAAAATCCTGTAAAAGATAGTTTTATCCGTTTGTGGAAGACTATTAAACATATTGGAGAACACAAACAAGTATTTCTTTTCTTATTAGCTTATTTCTTCTATATTGATGGAGTAGGTACAATTATTAAAATGGCTACTGCAATTGGTGCAGATATGGGACTTGATGGGAATAGTTTAATTGTAATTCTGTTAATCGTTCAAATTGTGGCCTTTCCGTTTAGTTTGTTTTATGGATTTTTATCCAAAAAAATTGGCAACAAAATGACTTTATTCATTGGAATTGGTACTTATGTAGCTATTTGTATTTTAGCTTTAGGTCTTAAAACGTATAATGATTTCCTATTTCTTGCTATCTTAATTGGTACTGCTCAAGGTGGGGTACAGTCTTTAAGTCGATCATTATTTGGCCAACTGATTCCAGCCAATCAGTCTAATGAATTTTTCGGATTTTATAACATTTTTGGTAAATTCTCGTCTATTCTTGGGACTACATTGTTAGGAATTACTGCTCAATTGACAGGGAAATCATTAGATGGAGTATTCTCATTAGTTATTTTATTCCTTATCGGTTCAGTATTGTTATTCTTTGTTAAAATACCAGAAAAGAAAGGGCTAGAAAATGAAGGTTAATAAAGCGGAGTTTACAATTAGCGCGGTTTCTCCAGCACAATATCCTGCAGGAGACCTTCCTGAAATTGCTTTGTCTGGTCGATCGAATGTTGGGAAATCTTCCTTTATCAATAAGTTGATTCAAAGAAAGAGTCTTGCTAGAACTTCAAGTAAACCTGGTAAAACACAAACGTTAAATTTTTATCATATCAATGAGCTGTTTTACTTTGTGGATGTACCAGGATATGGTTATGCAAAGGTTTCAAAGAAAGAACGTGAAAAATGGGGAAAAATGATTGAGGAATATATTACTACTCGTCAATCATTAAGACTAGTTCTAATATTGGTAGACTTTAGACATGAGCCGAGTCAAGAAGATGTTCAAATGAGAGAGTTTCTTGAATACTACAATATTCCTTATCGTATTGTGATGACAAAATGTGATAAGATTCCTAGAGGGAAATGGAATAAACATGTAAGTGTAATCCGTAAAGCATTTGGAAAACCTCCAGAAGATTTATTCCTAACTTTTTCTTCAGAAACTGGAGAAGGTGTAGAGAAAGCTTGGAAATTCATTGAACAATTTATTTCAAAAGAGAGCATTGCTTAATGGCTTTGCTCTCTTCTTTTTATCAATATACTTTATAAGGTATATTGAAAGTTAAACGGATATAGTATAAAGATGATAATAACAATGTTTTGAGCGAAAAATAGAATTGATTACATTGCATTCATTTTAGAATTATGTTATATTATATGCTGTATCATTAGGCGTATTGTATGGAGGGTGTTTTTTTATGAGTCAAAGAATTTCAAAAGAAACGGTTCAAAGCATACAATCGCAAGTGAACATTCTTGATATTGTGGGTCAGTTCGTCCAATTACGAAAGCAAGGAAAAAGTCTATTTGGTCGTTGTCCATTTCACGATGAAAGAACACCATCTTTCACTGTGACGGAAGAAAAACAATTATTCCATTGTTTAGCTGCGGGAGAGGTGGCAATGTTTTTAATTTCATGCAAGAGCTTGAAAACTTGTCTTTTCCAGAATCCGTAGTTCGAGTTGCTGAACTCTCTAACATCGATATAGACGTAGAGCTACCAACAACGCAAACGATTATTCCGAGAAAAGAGAAGAAATTATATGAGGCTCATGAAAAAGCGGCTGAGTTTTATTCTCACGTTCTTTTAAACACTAAAGGCGGGAAAGAAGCGCTTGATTATTTAGAAAATCGTGGATATACCGTCGAAACCTTAAAAGAATTCGGATTTGGTTTTTCTTTAAAAGACAGAACACAATTAGAACAAGTCCTTCAAGAATTACAATTAACGGATGAGGAAAAAGAAGCTTCAGGTCTATTTTCTGAAAAACAAAATGGTTTCTTTGATCGTTTTAATCAACGAATAATGATTCCGCTTAGAAATGAACATGGCCAAATTATTGCTTTTTCCGGAAGAGTCTTACCAGGTTATTCTGATGATTTCGCATCTCAAGCAAAATATTTAAATAGTCCAGAGACAATCCTTTTTTCAAAAAGAAATTTTCTTTTCAACTTCGACTTGGCAAAGAAAAATATTCGAAAACAGAATAAAGTGATTTTGTTTGAAGGGTATATGGATGTTATTTCTGCTTGGCAAGCAGGTGTTCAAATTGGGGTTGCTTCGATGGGGACCTCATTGACTCCTGATCAAATACAAACTTTACAGAAGGTCACAGATACCATTCTGATTGCTTATGATGGGGATAAGGCGGGGTTAGAAGCCACGAATCGTGCGATAGAAATGATTCAAGACACTAACGCTTTCAAAATAGGGATAATCCCTTTTGATAACGGCTTGGATCCTGATGAATTCATAAAAGAACGAGGGACTCAAGCATTTAATGATTTAGTAGAATATTCTCAAGAGACGGTATACCAATTTAAGAAGAGATTTCTTTCTAAAAAATATTCTTTACAAATAGAAAGCCAAAAAATTCAGTATATCGAAGAAATGATTGTAGAGCTTTCAAAAATTAATAATGAAGTTGAGCTGAACTTGGCGATGAAATCTCTCGCTGATGAATTCGATTTAGATTTCTCAACCGTTTTAAACCAGGTAAAACAATTACGGTTACGATTAGGAAAACAAAAAAGGCAGTCTAACGCTGAGTCAGTTTCTTATAATCGCCAGGTTGAGATTAAACCTGCAACGAAGAATGAGCATATCCAAAAACAATTGATGTATCGATTGCTTCATAATGAACAGGCATGGACTTATCTAAATAGAATTGATTCTGAATTCGTTTTTCCTGATTCGCATTATGAACAGTTATATTTATTGTTACAATCTTTTAAGAATGAAGAGAATGAAGTTGATGTTCAACAATTTTTCCTCTTTTTAGATGATAAAGATGTTTTGAACCGAAATCTTGTTTCAGAAATTGAACTGTCTAACTTTCCACCGGAATGTACAGAACAAGAAATTCAAGATTTAGTTTATGTTTTATCGAAAAAAAATTCGCTAAAAGAGCAGCTTGCTAGTAAAAAAGAAGAGTTGAATCGTGCTGCTCTTATGAAAGATGATATTTTACGCCAGCAATTGATGCGTGAAATAATGGAGATTCAACGACAATTAAGAAATAAAATGAATGGAGGAATGGTGAATGACAGTTCAAAAAAATGAAAAAGGTCAAACACTGAATGAAGCAACTTCAATGCTTCTTGCAGAACGAAAATTATTCGGTCAAATTTTATACGATGATTTATCTGCACAAATCGCAATCCCATTTGAATTGGATGCGGAAGGAATGGATAAGTTAATTCAAAAATTTGAGGATGCAGGGGTTAGTGTTGTTGATGCAAATGGTGAACCAACAAGTCATCAGTTGTCCGTTGAGAGTCAACGAGAAGCTGAAGTTGGAACTGTTGAAGATGATACTGCTTTATCATCCAATACTAAGATTAATGACTCCGTTCGTATGTATTTAAAAGAAATCGGACGAGTTCCACTTCTTAGTGCGGACGAAGAGGTTGCATTAGCTCTTCGAATTCAAGAAGGAGATACAGAAGCCAAACAAGAACTAGCGGAAGCCAACCTTCGTTTAGTAGTATCCATTGCAAAACGTTATGTAGGGCGTGGAATGCAGTTCTTGGATTTAATCCAAGAAGGAAATATGGGCTTAATGAAAGCTGTTGAGAAATTCGACCATACGAAAGGATTCAAGTTCTCAACTTACGCAACTTGGTGGATTCGTCAAGCGATCACACGTGCGATTGCAGACCAAGCACGTACAATTCGTATTCCAGTACATATGGTTGAAACAATCAATAAATTAGTACGTGTTCAAAGACAACTATTACAAGATTTAGGACGCGAACCTACACCGGAGGAAATCGGTGCAGAAATGGATTTACCAACTGAAAAAGTTCGTGAAATTTTAAAAATTGCTCAAGAACCAGTCTCTCTTGAAACGCCTATCGGGGAAGAGGACGATTCACATTTAGGGGATTTCATCGAAGACGATAACGCAACAAGCCCAGCTGATCATACAGCATACGCATTGTTGAAAGAGCAACTCGATGAAGTTCTTGAACAATTAACGGACCGTGAAGAAAACGTACTTCGCCTACGTTTTGGTCTTGATAAAAACGGTGAAATTCGTACATTAGAACAAGTAGGGCAAGTGTTTGGGGTAACTCGTGAACGTATTCGTCAAATTGAAGCGAAAGCATTACGTAAATTACGCCACCCAAGTCGTTCTAAACAATTGAAAGACTTCTTAGATTAAAAAATAGATAAAAGAAGCAGTCCTTAGGGATTGCTTTTTTTTTGCAATTTTTATGAAAAACTACTTTTTTTCACAAAAAAAGGTTTAAATCTAGTGAATTATTTGGTAAACTAACAAATGTGGTAATTGAGAATGATTATCAATTAGAAAAGAGAGAACATGAAAAGAGTTAGTTATTTAATTTTATTATTACTTATATTAAGCATTATCTCACTCTCTGTTGGAGCATCTAGTTTCTCTTGGATGGAATTTTTTAACGGAGGAGAGAGAGCAACACAACTGTTTTGGGAATCAAGATTTCCTAGACTATTAAGTATTTTATTGTCAGCTTCTGCAATGAGTGTATCGGGTTTATTGATGCAGACGATTACTCAAAATGAGTTTGCTTCGCCAAGTACGATAGGGACTGTCGATGCCGCAAAACTTGGACTGATGATGAGTTTATTATTATTCCCATCGCCTGGTCTGTTAGAAAAAATGGCAACATCTTTTGTGTTTGCGATTGGCTTCTCGGCTCTTTTTGTCGCCTTACAGCATCATCTGTCTATAAAACAAAAATGGATGATTCCATTAATTGGTCTAATCTTTGGCGGAGTCATTGGAGCATGTACACAGTTTATTGCGTATCAATTTCAATTAGTCCAAAGTCTATCGTCATGGATGCAAGGATCGTTTTCGATGATTCAAACAAATCAGTATGAATGGCTTTACTTATGTTTATTTGTTCTGGTCCTTAGTATTGTATTTGCCCATTATTATACAGTGGTCAGCATGGGGGAAGATATCAGTCGAAATCTTGGGGTTCCTGTTAAACAAATGGAGTCCTTAACATTAGTATTAATCGCATTAACAACGAGCGTAACAATGATTACAGTGGGCAGTTTACCGTTTATAGGTGTGATTGTTCCAAACATTGTACGCATGCGTTTTGGATCTCAGATGAAGGATTTAGTACCACTCACAATGTTGGTCGGAGCTTGCCTTGTATTGAGTTGTGACATTCTCGCGCGTATAGTGATTGCGCCTTACGAAATTTCCGTAAGTATCATCTTAAGTATTTTTGGGGCTGCACTCTTTATTTTCCAAGTGATTCGCCTGGAAAAGAGGGGAGGAGACCTATGAAAAAGAAAACACAAATCTTATTAGGAATCCTCTGTGTAATCATCGTCTTATTAATTGTGGCGTATTTACTAATTCCGACGAAGATTAGTACAAATGTTTCTAACTTTATTATGCAACGTCGCTTATTGAAACTACTTGTAATGGTGATTGTATCTTGCGCTATTCCGATTTCGACGATTAGCTTTCAAACGGTTGTTCAAAATCGTTTCTTAACACCTGGTGTTTTAGGGATTGAAAGTTTATTCGTTTTTATTCAAAGCGGTCTCTATTATTTTGAGAGTTTACTTGGAGTAAAAGTAGAACAATCCGTCATCATCTATGCCGTTACAATTGGAATTCAAATTATTTTACTGCTGCTCTTAATGAATGCGTCAAAAGGAATGATGCTATCGAACTTCAAAGTGTTATTGTTACTAACAATGGCGTTTCGATGCTTTTTCGAAATGCAAGTACGTTCTTACAAGTATTAATGGATCCAAACGAGTTTGATAAATTACAAAGTTCGCTTTATCCATCTTTCCAAAAAATGAATGCACAACCAATGATGATTGGTGTAGCGATTGGATTATTCATCCTTTTAATGGTCATTTTCTATAAAATACGACATCAACTCGATGCTCTTCATTTAGGTGTTGATGGTGCAAAGATGTTAGGAATCGATACAAAACGACTCAGTAATATAGTGATTGTTATCGTGATTATTATGACAAGTTTATCAACGATTCTAGTAGGGCCACTTCAATTTTTAGGCTTTATGATTGCCAACTTAACCTACCAGTTAACAAAAGAATATAAGCATGGCATTTTATGGTTGTTTTCAGCTATTTTAGGCCTTGCGATTGTGATGGCTTCCCAATTAATTGTTGAGCGCGTATTCCAACTTACGATTCCGATTAGCGTGTTTATTGAAGGGATTGGTGGAGTTTTATATTTAGTCTTATTAGTGAAAGGAGAGAATCCTGGTGCAGCTTAAAGGTGTTACAAAAAAATATCGTCATCCTGTTGTTGACCATGTAGATTTAGAAGTCTCAAAACATCGACTGACTTCTTTTATTGGACCAAACGGCGCCGGGAAATCAACCCTTCTTGGGATGATGAGTCGACTTCTGCCGAAAGATGAAGGGTTTATATATATTAACGGACAAGAAGTTGAGGCGTGGAATTCAACAGAATTAGCAAAAGAACTTGCCGTTTTAAAACAAAATCAGCAGGTACATGTCAGTATGACAGTAGAAGAATTTGTTCGTTTTGGTCGTTTCCCTTATACGAAAGGAAAAATTACCAAAGAGGACGAGCGTATTGTAGAAGAGGCGTTAGTGAATACAAATCTTACCTCTTTTAGAACACAGGACATTCGAACTTTATCTGGAGGGCAGTACCAACGAGCGCTCATTGCGATGGTTTTAGCTCAGGATACAGAATGGATTTTACTCGACGAACCATTAAATCATCTCGATTTAAAGCAAGCGTATGAAGTAATGAATTTATTGCGATTCTTAGTCGACGAAAAAGAAAAATCGATTGTGATTGTGATGCATGATTTAAATATGGCAAGTAATTTTTCAGATGATATTGGTTGTTTTAAAAATGGAAAATGTATCATCCATGATACAGTCGATAAAGTTATGATAGATGATGTGTTATCAGCTTTATATGAAATTCCACTAGAAGTGGTTGAAATGAATGGCAAAAAAAATATGTATTATTAAGAATGGAGAATTAGAATGAAAAAAATTTTTAGCTTTTAATTAGTTTAGTGGCTGTATTTATCCTTGCAGCTTGCGGACAAACAACAAAAACAGATGGAGCTACGACTCAAACTCAAGCTGCTGCTACAGAAGAAAAGAGTGAAGTGACTCTTACTAACGGGAAAGAAGACGTAACGGTTAAAACAAAACCAAAGAAAATTGTTGTATTTGATTTAGGAGTTGCCGATACAATTCGCGAACTTGGATTTGTCGATAATATTGCAGGGATGCCTTTAAAAACTTTGCCTGCGTACTTAAAAGATTTACCTTCAAGTATCCAACCAACAGGATCAATGGTGGAACCAGATATTGAGGCCATTGCTGCATTAGAACCCGATTTAATCATCGCTTCAGGTCGTACGATTAAATATTTAGACCAATTAAAAGAAATCGCACCAACTGTCATTTTCTCAGTGGACCAAAAAGACTACTGGAATTCAGTGTCTAAAAACATCCGCTTGGTAGCATCACTATTTGGTAAAGAGGCAGAGACGAAAGCAGAGGAAGAAATTAAATCACTAGAAGCTTCGATTAAGAAAGTGGCTGATGTGAATGAAAAATCAACTAATAAAACATTAACTTTAATGCTTAATGAAGGAAAAATGTCCGCATTTGGTGCAGATTCACGTTTTGCATTTCTTTATCAATCACTCAAATTCAAAGCGACTGATGCTAAGATTGAAGATAGTCGTCATGGACAAGAAATGAGTTTTGAAGGGATTAAAGAAATCAATCCTGATACTATTATTTTATTAAACAGAACTTTAGCAATTGGTGGAGATAATTCAAATGCTGATACAATTTTTAAACAATGCATTATTCAAAGAAACAAACGCGGTGAAGAATAACCGTGTTATCCAATTAACTTCTGACTTATGGTATCTCAGCGGTGGTGGATTACAATCTACTAAATTAATGATTGAAGATGTTCAAAAAGTACTCCAATAATGAAATAAACTATAACAGCTAGTTTAAGTTCAATAGAAAAGAGGTGTACCGCGATTGCGGTACACCTCTTAATTTATTTATTCTAAAGTATCTGCTTCAGTAACACCTAAAATTACTGGAAGAATCATTGGATGACGTTCCGTTTTCTTAAATAAGAAAGGACCTAAAACGTCTGTGATTTTATTTCTGAGAGAACGTTCGTTTAGTACTTCTTCAGTGTCCAAAAGCAATTCTTCAATTTCATCACGAAGGATAGCTTGTGCTTCATTTAGAAGTTGACCAGACTCTTTCATGTAGATAAATCCACGAGAGAGCATATCTGGACCAGCCACTAGTTCACGGTTTTCGTAGTCAACAGTAGCTACGCAGATAACTAAACCATCTTGAGAGAGAGTCTTACGATCTCGAAGAACAATGTTTCCGATATCACCAATTCCGTTACCATCAACATAGACATCTCCGGCAAAGAAGTGGCCAGCTCTACGTGCTGAGTCTGCTGTGACTGCAAGAACATCACCATTGCTTAAGATAAATGAGTTTTCTTTTGGAATTCCCACTTGAGTTGCAAGGTTCGCTTGAATCTTCTGCATACGATATTCACCATGAACTGGAACGAAGTATTTAGGTTTCATTAAGCGAAGCATTAACTTTTGTTCTTCTTGAGAACCATGTCCAGAAGTGTGAATATTGTTTACTTTACCATGAATGACTTCAGCACCAGCTTCAGATAGAAGGTTGATAACTCGGTTAACGCTAGAAGTGTTTCCAGGGATTGGTGAACTAGAGAAGATGACTGTATCTCCAGGTTGAATAGAGATTTGACGGTGAGTCCCGTTAGCGATACGGCTAAGAGCAGCCATTGGTTCCCCTTGAGAACCTGTACATAGAATAATGACTTTCTCAGAAGGGTATTGATTGATTTCTCGTCCATCAATAAAAGTATCATCTGGCGCTTGAATATAGCCTAATTCTCTAGCTGTTCGGAAACTAGCTTCCATACTACGTCCGAATACAGCTAATTTACGTCCAGTTGCAACAGCAACATCTGTTACTTGTTTTAGACGAGAAACGTTTGAAGCGAATGTCGCAAAAATGATTCGTCCATCCACACGTTGGATAATTTCTTTAATTGATTTTCCAACAACTTGTTCAGATTGAGTAAATCCAGGAACTTCAGAGTTTGTACTGTCTCCTAAGAGAACAAGGACACCTTCTGAACCAATTTGTGCCATACGGTGAAGGTTCGCTGGTTCTCCAACAGGAGTGAAGTCGAATTTATAGTCACCTGTAAACACGATATTTCCTGGAGGAGTCTTAATCACAATCCCAAATGCATCTGGAATAGAGTGGGTCGTGCGATAGAAACTCACTTGTGTTTTACGGAATTTAATCACGCTGTCTTCATCAATTTCGTGAAGAATCGCATCTCTTAAAAGTCCGTGTTCTTCTAATTTATTTCGAATTAAAGACATCGCAAGTTTCGTTGCATAAATAGGGATGTTCGCTTGCTTAATTAAGAAAGGAATCCCACCAATATGGTCTTCGTGTCCATGTGAAATAAATAGTCCTTTTACTTTATTAATATTTTGAACGATATAACTATAATCGGGTATCACGTAGTCGATTCCGAGTAAATCATCTTCAGGGAATTTAATACCGGCATCCAAAATGATGAGTTCATCTTGGAATTGAACGCCATAAGTGTTTTTACCGATTTCGCCTAAACCGCCAAAAGCAAATACGCCCGTTTCGTTGTTTTTAATATTTGGTTTCATTTTATTTGAACACCGTTAATTTAAATTCTGGGTTTTGTTTTTCGTAAGCTAGGTGTTTCTCATCTAGCTCTTGGATGAACTCTACGTTGTATTCAGTGTTTTCATCAACAAGGCGACGGGCTTCTACCTTGTCACTTGCTTCGATATACAAAGCTTCTGTGTTTTCACGACGTGGAGCCTCTGTTTTTGTTGGTTGGTAAGTAATTTTAAAAATCATGTATGTACTCCTTTAATTTTTTCATAATGTTTCTATCATATTTTAGCATAGAATGCTTCTATTTTCATAGTTTTATAAGTCGAAAGAACATTCGTCTAGCAATTTTTCTAATAATTGATTGGGAGTTGAAAGAGGAGAGCTCATTAGAGACTGTATGGTTTCTTCATACTTGAAATAAAACCGTATTCCAATTTCTTTGTTTAGCACCAAAAATATCGTTCTTCAAATCATCGCCAATCATCCAAAAATTTTTGATGGAGAAATATTAGGAAATAATCTTTCAACATTTATAAAAGCTTCTGGTTCCGGTTTTTTTAACCCCAGTATCTTCAGAAATAAAAAAATTCTATCTGAAGTAAACCATTTATATAGGTTTAGTGAATGAATTTTCTTTAATTGATGGTCTGTTGGTCCGTTGGTTAGAAGTACTAAACTGGCTCTTGATGATAGGTAATCAAAAAATGAAAACCAATCTTTATCTAATTGGATATGATCCATCATAAACTGGTATTGTTTTTTTAAAAAGTCATCGTTTCTGGTGATGAAGAGGGCAACCCTAAAGCTGTTAACGTATTTTGAACACGTGAGAAATGATTCTCTTCTAATGATATACTTCCTTTAGAAAACAATTCAAAAGCTTCATCACTTTTCTCTTGATAAATTTTATACGAACTCTCGTCAAATGAAGTATTTGGATAGATTTCTTTTAAAGTATCCAAAAATACTTTCTTTTTAGAATATAAAGTATCGTCTAAATCAAACACCAGAATGGGTTTCTTATTCTCCAATGACAACGGCTCCTTTAGGAATATACATTGGTTGTGATTGGTTAATATGGTCGTAGAACATAACGCCATTTAGTGATCAATTTCATGTTGAACTACGATAGCTTCATAATCAGTTAAAGTACGAATAAATTCATCACCGTTAACATCTTGATACTTAACTGTAATCCGTTCTGGACGAAGTACAATACCTGGAACCTCACGATTAACAGATAAGCATCCTTCTCCGTCTTTCAAACATGCTTTTTTAACGGATTCTCTCATGATGCGGGGATTAATCCAGACTTCATCTAAAATCGCTTCTTCATCCTCAAAACCTGGAACGAGTAGAGCAATCATTTGAATGCTTTTTCCAAGTTGAGGTGCTGCTAAGCCGACACCTGCGCGTAATCCGTATTTTTCTGCAATTTCAGGATTTTGGCTGTTATGTAAAAATTCAAGCATCTCTTTAGCTAATTCTTGATGCTCAGGTGAAAGAGGAAAGGTAAGTTTTTCTGCACGTTTTCTTAGAGCAGGATGTCCCTCTAGCACGATATCCTTCATAGTAATCATGGCATGACTCCTTTATTTGTTTCATAAATCTGTCTATAAGTATAACATTTTTCCCTTTATAAACCAATGTATTCAGTAGGTTATATTTTTTTTAATCTTGAAAATAGAATACTATAAAAGAACTGCAACATCTGTTACAATAGAAAGGAAATACATGAAAAGGAATGGATGCCATGGTTTTTTGGAAGAAACAATCAAAGAAAGAAGATGCAACGGAAATAATTTCTTTAGATTCTAATAATATCCCAAAACACATTGCCGTTATTATGGATGGAAATGGGCGTTGGGCGAAAAAACGTAATCTTCCTAGAATAGCAGGACATAAAGAGGGAATGAGCACTGTTAAAAGAATTGCTATTGCCGCTGATGAATTGGGCGTGAAAGCAATGACTTTATATGCTTTTAGTACTGAAAATTGGAAAAGACCAACTGAAGAAGTCAGTTTTTTAATGAAATTACCGGGTGATTTTTTTGGAACATTCATGCCAGAGCTTCAAGAGAGAAATATGAAGATTCAATTAATTGGGTTTATTGATGAATTACCTGAAGCAACAAAAAGAATTGTTTTAAAAGCTGTAGAAGACACCAAAAATAATACTGGAATGGTTTTAACATTTGCTTTGAATTATGGTTCGCGTGCTGAAATTATTGAGGCAATGAAGGCAATATCTACGCTTGTAAAACAAGGCGAATTGGAAATCGAAAATATTGATGAGGCTATTTTTGAATCGCATTTACAAACTCAATTTTTAGGAGAATTACAAAACCCTGACTTAATGATACGTACGAGCGGAGAAGTTAGATTGAGTAATTTTTTACTATGGCAATTAGCTTATAGTGAATACTATTTTACGGATATCTTTTGGCCTGATTTCTCTGAAGAAGATTTGCATAAAGCTATTCAAACATATCAGAGTAGACATCGACGTTATGGAGGACTTGCTTAGATGGGGAAAAGAGTTATTACTGCTTTAATCGCTTTGGGAATCTTCCTTCCTTTATTATATGAAGGTGGAATAGGCCTTCGAACACTATTTCTTTTATTATCTACCGTTGGGATTTATGAATTTTTCCAAATGAAAAAAATGAACATATTTTCTGTTGAAGGTGTATTAACATTATTAGCAACATTGTCATTTTTATTTTCACAAAGACCGCTAGTAGCATTACCTAGAGGAATAGATTATTTCTTCATTTATTTCCTTATAGTCATGCTATTAATGACATTAACAGTATATAAAAGTGATCGATTCTCATTTGAAGATGCTGCTTTTTGTTCCCTCATTTCTCTATACGTTGGTGGAGGTTTTTCAGGGATTTTATTTGTCAGAAGTATTAGTTTCGGGATGGCAATTTTTGTGTTCTTAATTATTTGGGGGACAGACTCCTTTGCTTATATTTTTGGACGAAAATTTGGAAAACATAAATTAGCACCTGATATCAGTCCGAATAAAACAATTGAGGGTTCTATTGGAGGGGTGATTGGTTCTTTAGGATTAGGATTACTAGTTGTACCATTCTATAATCCAGTTAATTTTTCCGTTTTAGAGTTTGTTTTATTAATTGTTAGCTTATCAGTTTTTGGACAGTTGGGAGATTTAGTAGAGTCTGCATATAAGAGACAGTTTAATGTCAAGGATTCGGGAAAACTATTTCCTGGACATGGTGGAGTCTTAGATCGATTTGATTCTACATTTTTTGCAATGTTTATGTTCCAAATTATTTATAAATTCTTTGGAAATAATTAAGAGAGGTGAAAGAGTTGCAAGCAATTATTGCATTCTTGTTTGTTTTTAGTGTTATTGTTATAATTCACGAATTTGGTCACTATTATTTTGCTAAGAAAGCTGGAATTTTAGTTAGAGAATTTGCAATCGGAATGGGGCCAAAAATTTTTCAGGTTCGTAAAGGTGAAACGGTTTATACATTAAGATTATTGCCAATTGGTGGTTATGTTAGAATGGCAGGTCATGATGAGGATGAACAAGAAATTAAACCTGGAATGATGATTACTATTGAATTGGATAAAGAAAATATTGTTCAAAAACTAAACTTTGATGAACATTTAATCATTGAAAATTCAGTCCCTTTTCAAATAGAAGAAGCTGATTTGCATCGTTCAATGACTTTAAGTGGCTACTTTGTCCATTCAGAAGAAAAAGTAAATTTAACGGTTTCTAAGCAAGCAACAATCATTGAGAGTGATGGTACGGAGGTTGTTGTCGCACCGATTGAACGTCAATTTAACTCTGCCAGTTTATGGAATCGAATTAAAACGAATGCTGCAGGGCCAATGAATAATTTTATTTTATCCATCATCATTTTTATTATCGTAGGTTTTATGCAAGGTGGAGTACCTTCTAATGATCCTGTAATAGGCCAAGTTAGTGATCAATCAGCTGCTCATGAAGTGGGACTTCAAACATCGGATAAAATCATTTCGATTGACGGAGTAGATATTCACTCATGGGATGAAATGACTTCAATTGTTCGTTCAAGCGCGGATAAGACTCTTTCGATGACAATTCAAAGAAATGGTGACACAAAAAATGTTAGTATCACTCCAAAATCAGTTGAAGGTCAGAACGGAAGTAAAATAGGCCAACTAGGTGTAACTAGAACTTTAGATAATAGTATTTTATCGATTCTTGGATATGGCTTTACACAAACAATCACAGTAGTTGTGATGGTATTGTCTGCGTTAGGATCAATTTTTACAAAAGGTTTTAATTTAAATCAACTTGGCGGACCAGTGGCTATTTACAGTTTGACCTCACAGGTTGCTAAGAATGGTTTAATAGATTTACTTTCATTTATGGGAATGATTAGTGCTAATCTTGGAGTAATGAATCTTTTACCAATTCCTGCTTTAGATGGAGGAAAACTTGTTTTAAACTTTATCGAAGGAATAAGAAAGAAACCATTAGATCCTGAAAAAGAGGGCTATTTAACGATTGCAGGAGCTATCTTCCTTTTTGCATTAATGCTTCTTGTTACTTGGAATGATATTATGAAATTATTTAATTAACCTAAGAGTGTTTCTACATCTGTAGAACACTCTTCTTATGTAATAAAAAGAGGAGGAAACAATGAGTCAATCACATAAAGATTTAATGAAAAAAAGTAATTGAACAATTTGATATTGCTGATGTTAATGTTTTCTCACCGGATTTTGATGACGCTAAGTTATTACGAATTGACATTTCAAAAATCAAATCAAAACTGGATTTTTCCATATTCATAATCCAAATATTTTTTTCTCTTTGAAAAAAATTTCAATTGTTTACTGAATTATTGAGTAAAAAAATTACGAGCGTTTTGGTGGAGCAAAAGCAATCATAACAACTGAAGAAAACGTGATTGTAAATGAAACTTTAATTCAGGATTACTGGGCTTATATACTTGATGCTATAAAGGATGAATCATCCGTTTCTCATCAAATATTGTTAGGACAAACACCGAAGTTTGTAAATAATCTAATTCAAATTCATTGTCCAAATGAATTAACGAAAACTCATTTAGTAAAAAATTGTATTCCAAAGATTCAGCAAGCATATATGGAAGTTGGGTTTCCAAAAGTAGGAATTCACATCCAACTAGATGATGAAATGCATGAAAAGATGACGGAGCTTTTTGAACAAAAGGAACAGCAAATTCAGGATGATTTTAATGAAGCTCAAAAGAACGCACAAATGATGGCGACTTCTTCCTCAAAGAATAAGTCTATGCCAACTTCATCCAAGCAGGACGGCGTCATTTATGGGAAGCTCATCAAATCTAATTCTGGAACGAGAGCCATTGCTGATATTTTTGAAGAAGAACGAAATGTAGTTATTGAAGGCAAAATTTTTGATATTGAACTTCGCAGAGGGAAAGCAAAAGGAAAGCTTTTCGGAAATATTAAACTAACAGATTACACTTCATCAATCAGCGCAACCTTATTCCCTTCGACACCTGAAGACGAAGCAGCGTTGGAAGGATTAAAAAAAGGAATCTGGGTAAAGGCATTTGGGAGTATAGAAGTTAATAAATATTCTCAAGAACTCGGAATGATCATTCGAGATATGAATTTAGTTAAGCATGAAGGAAGAAAGGATACTTTTGAAGGAGAAACGTGTCGAATTGCATATGCATACGAATATGTCTGTAATGGATGCAACGAATTCTCCAAGTGATTTAATAACTCAAGCTGCTAAATGGGGGCATAAGGCGATTGCAATTACGGATCATGCGAATTTACAAGCATATCCTGAAGCTCATGGTGCAGGAAAGAAGAACGGAATTAAGATTCTTTATGGTTTAGAAGGAAATATTGTTGATGATCATGTGAATGTAGCATATAATCCTCAACATATTTTATTAGAAGATGCGACTTATGTAGTTTTTGACGTTGAAACAACAGGGCTTTCTGCAATTTATGATAGTATTATCGAATTAGCAGCCGTCAAAATGAAGAATGGAGTAGTGATTGATAAGTTCGAAGAATTTATTGATCCTGGTCATCCATTATCTGCAACGACAATTCAACTTACGGGGATTACTGACGATATGGTCAGAGGTTCTAAATCTGTTGAACAAGTGTTAAAAGAATTCCATGAATTTTCTAAAGATTGTATCTTAGTTGCACATAACGCTAGCTTTGATATGGGGTTCTTAAATACAGGTTATGAGAATGTTGGGCTTGATCGAACTGAACAACCAGTTATCGATACTTTAGAATTATCTCGTATGCTTCATCCACAATTGAAATCACACCGTTTAAATACACTTGCAAAACGTTATAATGTTGCTTTAGAACAACACCACCGTGCCGTATATGATTCTGAAACAACGGGCTATTTATGTCACATTTTCTTGAAAGAAGCAGCAAACGACCATCAACTTTTATATCATGATGAATTAAATACAAATATTCATCCTGAAGAAGTATTTAAGAATGGCCGTCCTTTCCATGCGACGATTTTTGCAAAAGATCAAGCTGGATTAAAAGAATTATTCAAGGTAGTTTCTCAGTCCAATATTCAGTATTATTACCGAGTTCCTCGTATTTTAAGAAGCATGCTTTCTAGTCGAAGAGATTCATTCTTACTAGGTTCGGGATGTGCTGAAGGTGAAGTTTTTGAAGCGATGATGCAAAAAGGGTATAACGAAGCCAAAGAAAAAGCGAAGTTTTATGATTACATCGAGATTATGCCAAAAGCTATTTATCGTCCTCTTATTAAAAAAGAATTAATTCGAAATGAACATCACTTAGAAGAAATTATTCAAAATTTAGTGAGATTAGGGGATGAACTTGGAAAACCAGTTGTGGCAACTGGGAATGTTCATTATTTAAATCCTGAAGATAAGATTTATAGAGAAATATTGTTAACTTCAGTTAATAATGGTGTTCCACAAGAGTATCCTGATGCTCATTTAAGAACTACAGATGAAATGTTGAAAGAGTTCGCATTTCTTGGAGAAAATAAAGCTTATGAGGTAGTCGTTACAAATTCTAATTGGGTTAGCGAACAATTAGAGGAAATTACACCTGTAAAGGATGATTTATATACTCCAAATTGAAGGAGCAGAGGATGAGATAACTAAACTAAGTTATGATAAAGCCCATGAATGGTATGGAAACCCTCTTCCTAAAATTGTGGATGATCGTATTAAAAAAGAGCTAAAGAGTATTATTGGAAATGGTTTTTCGGTAATTTATTTAATTGCTCAAAAACTTGTACTAAAGAGTAATCAGGACGGATATTTGGTTGGTTCACGTGGGTCGGTAGGTTCATCGTTAGTAGCTACTTTAACTGGAATTACCGAAGTGAATCCGTTAGCACCTCACTATAGATGTCCACAGTGCCAATTATCAGAATTCTTTGATGATGGATCAGTTGGGTCTGGTTTTGACTTACCTGAAAAAAACTGTCCAAGATGTAATACGAGGATGGTGAAAGATGGACACGACATTCCGTTTGAAACCTTCCTAGGATTCTACGGAGATAAAGTTCCCGATATTGATTTAAACTTTAGTGGGGAATATCAGCCACAAGCCCATAACTATACAAAAGTATTATTCGGGGAAGATTACGTATATCGTGCAGGAACTATTAGTACGGTTGCTGATAAGACCGCATTTGGGTATGTAAAAGGATACGAAAGAGATTTAGGATTAGAATTCAGACAAGCTGAAGTTGAAAGACTTGCTAATGGTTGTACTGGCGTAAAAAGAAGTACAGGCCAACATCCTGGAGGGATTATTGTTATTCCGGATTACATGGATGTTTACGACTTTACACCAATTCAGTATCCAGCTGATGATCTAAGTGCTGAATGGAGAACAACACACTTTGACTTCCACTCGATTCACGATAATGTATTAAAACTAGATATTCTTGGACACGATGATCCAACCGTAATTCGGATGTTGCAGGACTTATCAGGAATGGATCCAAAATCAATTCCACCAGATGATCCAGAAGTAATGAAAATTTTCGGTGGTACTGAAGTTTTAGGTGTTACACCCGAACAAATTGACTCGAATACAGGAACTCTTGGGATTCCAGAATTTGGTACAAAATTCGTTCGAGGGATGCTTGAACAGACAAAACCAAACACATTTACGGAGCTCCTTCAAATCTCTGGTCTATCCCATGGTACGGACGTGTATCTTGGAAATGCCGAAGAATTAATTCGACTTCATAATATTCCACTTTCTGAAGTTATTGGATGTCGTGACGATATTATGGTGTACTTAATCCATAAAGGCGTTGAAGAAGGTGTAGCTTTCAAAATTATGGAAGGTGTTCGTAAAGGAAAAGGGATTCCTGATGACTTCCAGGCTATCATGAGAGAAAATAATGTACCTGAATGGTATATTCAATCTTGTTTAAAAATTAAGTATATGTTCCCGAAAGCCCATGCAGCTGCCTACGTTTTGATGGCATTACGTGTAGCTTGGTTTAAGGTTCATAAACCATTGTTATACTACTGTGCTTATTTCTCAGTACGTGCACAAGATTTTGATATCGTTGCAATGTCTCAAGGAAAAGAGATGATTAAGAAACGAATTAAAGAAATTAGGGAAAAAGGAATGGAAGCTAGTGCGAAGGAACAAAACTTGTTAACGGTTCTTGAACTGGCTAACGAGATGGTAGAACGTGGATTCCACTTTAAGATGGTGGATGTTGATAAGTCTGAGGCAAGTAATTTTGTGATAGAAGGCGACTCTTTGATTGCTCCATTTAGAGCAATTCAAGGATTAGGACTGAACGTTGCGAATAAAATCGTTGAGGCTAGACAAGAACAACCTTTCTTATCTAAGAAAGATTTGGCTACACGAGGGGAAAGTATCCAAGACTTTAATTGACTATATGACAGAAAATAAAGTCTTAGACCATCTACCGGATGAGAACCAATTATCTTTATTCGATGATTTGTTCTAATATCAGAATAGTTGCGACATTCGTAAATGATATGATATACTGAAACAGTAGAATAGTAGTTGAGAGGAGAGTGAGCGGAAACGCTCACTCTTTTTATCGACATGGACTCGATTAATAAGGAGGTTGAGGCTATGAGTAAAGTAACTGAGACGGTAACCAATCTTACTAAAGAGGCAATTGAGAAAGAAGGCTTTGAGTTATTCGACTTAGAATTTGTTAAAGAAGGAAAAAATTGGTTTCTACGTTTTTACTTGGATAAACCAGGTGGAATCGATTTAGACGATTGTGCATTTATGAGTGAAAAATTCAGTGAGATTCTTGACGCTCAAAATCCAGATCCAATTCCACAAGCATACTTCCTAGAAGTTTCTTCACCTGGTGCAGAACGCCCATTAAGAAACGAGGGAGAATTAAAAGCAGCTATTGGTTCGTATGTACACTTATCGTTTTATCAAAACATTGAAGGTGAAAAATTCCTTGAAGGAACCCTTCTTTCTGTTGACGATGAAACCGTTACATTGAACGTACAAATCAAAACAAGAACAAAAGAATTTACCATTGAACGAAAAAACATTGCAAAAGCACGTCTAGCAATCAAATTCTAAGGAGTAAAGGAGTAAACACATGAGTAAAGAAATGCTTAGAGCATTAACAGTTCTCGAAGAAGAAAAAGGAATTTCTAAAGATGTCGTGATTACAGCTTTAGAAGCAGCATTAGTGTCTGCGTATAAGAAAAACTATGGACAAGCACAAAATGTAGAAGTTGAGTTTGACCAAAAGAAAGGAAATATGCATGTATATGCTGTAAAAGAAGTAGTTGAATATGTATTCGATTCAACGCTAGAAGTCAGTCTTGAAGAAGCACATGAAAAGCATAAAGCCTACGAAGTTGGAGATAAAATTCGCTTTGAAGTAACTCCAAAAGACTTCGGACGTATTGCTGCTCAAACCGCTAAACAAGTGATTATGCAACGTCTTCGTGATGCTGAACGTACAAATATCTACAATGAATTCATTCAATACGAAAATGAAATCATGACGGGTGTTGTAGATCGTCAAGATTTCCGTTATGTCTATGTAAACCTTGGACGTATCGTTGCTGGAATGGCCAAACAAGACCAAATCCCAACAGAAGAGTACTTACCAGATCAACGAATCAAAGTTTTAGTTTCTAAGGTAGATAACACTACTAAAGGGCCACAAATTTTTGTAAGTCGTACGCATCCAGATTTATTAAAACGTTTATTTGAGCAAGAAGTTCCTGAAATTTATGATGGTGTAGTAGAAATCGTATCTATTGCACGTGAAGCGGGAGATCGTGCTAAAGTTGCAGTTCGTACTAACGATGCTAACTTGGATCCAGTCGGTACATGTGTAGGGCCACGTGGGCAACGAGTTCATAACATTGTTGAAGAATTAAATGGTGAAAATATGGATATTGTTGAATGGAATGAAGATCCAGCAATCTATATTAAAAATGCTTTAAATCCAGCTCAAGTGTTGAAAGTTGAATTTAATTCGGATAATAACGGTTGTATCGTCGTGGTTCCTGACCATCAACTTTCTTTAGCAATCGGAAAACGCGGTCAAAACGCACGCCTAGCAGCAAAATTAACAGGATACCGTATTGATATTAAATCTGAAACTGCTTATGAAGAGTATTTAGAAAACTTAGCAAATCCAGTCGTTGAAGAAACAGAAGAAGCTTCTTCTGAAGAAGAATAAAATACAGGAGGTGCACGATGAAAAAGAAAAAGATTCCGATGCGCCGTTGTATCGCTTCAGGTGAAATGATGCCGAAGAAAGAGTTGGTTCGTATTGTTCGTAACGCTGAAGGTGTTGCACAAATCGACCCAACTGGTAAAGTAAACGGCCGTGGCGCTTATATTACTCTTGAACCTACTTTAGTTGAGAAAGCTTGGAAAAATCGTCTGTTTGAAAAACAATTAGAAATTGAAATTCCAGATGCATTTTATGAAGAACTTCTCGCTTATGTAGAACATCAAAAAGCAAGAAAAGAGTTGTTTAGTGATGGAAGAGCTCGTTAAACAAAGAGCTTTGAATCTACTTGGAATGGCAACAGCTGCTCGTAAACTCATTAGTGGTGAGGAGCAAGTTATCCAAAGTATTCAAAGACAAAAAGGTAATTTAGTGATTTGTACCAAAGATTGTAGTGCAAATACGGTTAAAAAAATCAAAAACAAATGTGAATATTATGAAATTCCTTTTGTTCAGCAATTTGAAACAGATGAATTGTCTTTAGCGATTGGCAAAAGACGTTCTATCGTTTTAATTGATGATCGAGGGTTTACAAAGAGTCTACTGAAGATGAAGGGATTTAACGATATGAACGAATAGGAAGGTGAGACTATGTCGAAAACTCGCGTATACGAATTAGCGAAAGAATTGAATGTGGCTAGTAAAGAAATTATTGAAAAAGCAAAAGAAGTAGGTATTTCATATAATAGCCATATGTCTACAATGGAAGAATCTGAAATCTCAAAAATTAAAGGAGCATGGAATTCTAAGCCTGCTACTAAACCAGCAGCTAAAGAGCCAAAGAAAGAAGTAAAATCTGCTCCAAACAAGAAGCGAATAAAGCTGAGCCTAAAAAAGAAGCTTCTAAGCAAGAATTCACGAAGAAAGAAGATCGCGCTCCAAAACAAGGTCATCAAAAACAAAATCAAGAACGAAACCATTCTCACAACCAAAGACGTCATGACCAAAATGATAAGAGAAATCAAGAACGTCCAAATCAAAAACAACAAAATGCGAATGGAAACCGTCCTTCATTTAAGAAAGAACCAGCACGTACTGAAGCTCGTTCAAACCAACAAGGACAAGTAGAACGTCCACGTAACAACCAAAAACAAAACAATAACAATGATCGTTTTGAATCACCAAGAAACAATCGTAATAACGATAGAAGAAACCAACAACGTTATAACGATTTTAACAATGATGGTTTCAGTAAGAAAAACCGTAACCAAAAAGGTAAAAAAGGAAACCGTCGTGAAGAACAAAAAGCTAAACCAGCTGTTCCAGCACGTAAATTCCATGAATTACCAGATGTGTTAGTGTATACAGACGGTATGACAGTTGCTGAATTAGCGAAAAAAATCAAACGTGAACCAGCAGAAATTATCAAAAAGTTATTCTTATTAGGCGTAATGGCAACATTAAACCAAGGTCTTTCTAAAGACGCGATTGAATTATTGGCGGCAGACTACGGTATGGATGCTGAAGAAAAAATCGAAAAAGATATTTCTGATTTAGATGTGTACTTTGAAGAAGCAGCTGCGGAGAACGCAGAAAGCACAGTACGTCCTCCAGTTGTAACAATCATGGGACACGTTGACCATGGTAAAACAACATTGCTTGACCAACTACGTAACTCTTCAGTTGTTGAAGGTGAAGCAGGTGGTATCACGCAACATATCGGAGCATATCAAATCAAAATTGATGGAAAACCAATTACGTTCTTAGATACTCCAGGTCACGCGGCCTTCACAACAATGCGTGCGCGTGGTGCGGACATCACGGATATTACAGTTATCGTAGTAGCAGCCGATGACGGTGTAATGCCACAAACAATCGAAGCAATTAACCATGCAAAAGCTGCTGATGTTCCAATCATCGTGGCAGTAAATAAAATCGATAAACCTGCTGCAAACCCTGGACGCGTCATGCAAGAACTTTCAGATTTAGGACTTGTTCCTGAAGCATGGGGTGGGGACACAATTTTCGTTGAGATTTCAGCGAAATTCAACCAAAACATCGAAGAATTACTAGAAATGATTCTATTAGTTGCTGAAGTTCAAGAATTGAAAGCAAATCCTAACCGATTAGCTTTAGGTACTGTAATTGAAGCGCGTTTAGACAAATCAAAAGGACCTATCGCAACATTATTAGTTCAAGAAGGAACTCTTAAAGTTGGAGATCCAATCGTTGTAGGGAACACATTCGGACGTGTCCGTGTAATGGTGAATGACCAAGGCCGTCGTGTGAAAACTGCTTTGCCTGCGACTCCAGTTGAGATTACTGGTCTTAACGCTTCACCTCAAGCTGGTGATCGCTTCGTTGTATTCGAAGATGAAAAGACTGCTCGTGCAGCCGGCGAAGAACGTGCTAAACTTGCCTTAATCGAGCAACGTAACGCTTCAAGCCGTATTACTTTAGACAACTTATTCTCCACATTAAAAGAAGGAGAATTGAAAGAAGTTAACGTTATTATCAAAGCTGACGTACAAGGTTCAGTTGAAGCATTAGCGTCAAGCTTACAAAAGATTGAAGTTGAAGGCGTTCGTGTGAAGATTATCCATACTGCTGTAGGGGCAATTAACGAGAGCGATATTACTCTTGCAACAGCAAGTAACGCGATTATCATCGGATTTAACGTGAGACCTACGCCACAAGCGAAAATACAAGCGGAATCTGATCAAGTAGATATTCGCTTACACCGCATCATTTATAATGTAATTGATGAGATTGAAACAGCGATGAAAGGTATGTTAGATCCAGAGTTTGAAGAAAAAATTACTGGTCAAGCAATCGTTCGTGAAACATACACTGTTTCGAAACTTGGAACAATTGCTGGTTCATATGTATTAGAAGGTGTTGTTAAACGCTCAAGCTCAGTTCGTTTAATCCGTGATAACATTGTTATTTACGAAGGAGAATTAGCAAGCTTAAAACGATTCAAAGATGACGCTAAAGAAGTTAAACTTGGATTCGAGTGCGGTATCATGATTGACGGCTACAACGACATTAAAGTAGACGACATCATCGAAGCTTACGAAATGGTCGAGATTAAAAGAAAATAGTGCGAGAAAATTCGTTATGAATCGAACCGTTGGACCGGAACACCGTAAGCGACTAGGATAGTCGAGCGGATGTTTCGGGAAACGCACGTCGATTCAGAATTTTCAAGCCGTTATTCAAATAGTGCGAGACCGACTGTTTAGCTTTGGAACACTGGAGTTAAGGAGAGGAAAATCGAGAAGATTTTACGAAGCTTAACGAAGTGGACGCCAAAGCTAGGAGGTCAAGCCGTTATAAAAAATAGTGCGAGAAAATTCGTTATGAATCGAACCGTTGGACCGGAACACCGTAAGCGACTAGGATAGTCGAGCGGATGTTTCGGGAAACGCACGTCGATTCAGAATTTTCAAGCCGTTATAAAAAAAATAGTGCGAGAAAAATTCGATATGAATTGACTGCAAATACTAAATTAATATTATGATTTAAGTAGAACGAAGAGGGACTGTTTGCAGTGCCTCTTTCGTTGGAAAGGAGACAAAATGGCAAACTTTAGAGTTGGACGTGTGTCACAAGAAATTTTACGTGAAGTAAATGATATCTTATCTAAAAAGGTTCGTGATCCACGTGTACAAGAAATTACAATTACTGAAGTTGAAGTAACTGGTGACCTTCAAATTGCTACCATTTACTACACAACACTTCATAAATTAGCAAGTGAGCGTCAAGCGACAGAACGTGGCTTAGAAAAATCAAAAGGCCTAATCCGTCGTGAATTAGGTAAACGTCTATCATTGTACAAAACTCCAGAATTAATCTTTAAACGCGATGAATCAGTAGATTATGGTAATCATATTGATGAGCTTTTAAAATCTATTCAAGAACAAGACGAACAAAGATAATATTTTTGAAGGCAAAAGAACATTAAACAGAAACAACTCTTTTGCCTTTTTAGTAAAAAATTACCATATATGGTAATTTTTCGTGTGTATTAAAAAAAAGCCAGAAGAGGTGTTTTTATGATTGATGCAAATAATACATGGGTATTGTGGTCTATTATCGTTGGGATTGCGACTATTAGTATCTTTTTAGAAAATCGATATAAATGGGCTGCAAAGATTAGTGGAGCCATTATAGGACTTTTATTAGCTGCAACATTAAGTAACTTAGGTATTATACCAGTGGATTCTCCTGTTTATGATCAAGTTTGGGGTGTTGTAGTACCACTAGCTATTCCAATGTTATTATTTCAATGTGATTTAAAGCAAATTTGGAAGGAAAGCGGACGGTTAGTGGTTATTTTCCTGATTAGTTCACTAGGAACAGTTTTAGGTGCATTTTTAGGGTATCTATTTTTATCAAAATCGATTCCAGTATTAAACCATATTGCTGGAATGATGGTCGGAAGTTATATTGGTGGAGGAGTTAACTTTGTAGCTGTTTCATCCGCTTTTGAAATTCCAAAAGAACTCATTTCAGCTGCAACAGTGGCGGATAACTTGTTAATGGTATTCTACTTCTTAATTTTACTGATGATTCCTTCGATTGGATTCTTCAAGAAACATTTCAAATTTGCGTATACTGAAGGTGTGAAAGAGGAAGAAGAAAAAGCTTATGGAAAAGATACTGTGATTACGGTTCAAGATGTTGCATTTGTTTTCGCAATTTCTGTGATAATCGTAACCATTAGCTTTACATTATCTGAAATTATTTCAGGTCTAGGTGATAACAGTCTTATTCAATTAGTTTCGAATAAATATTTAATTCTAACAACATTAACAGTAGCTTGCTCAACGATTTTTGCAAAATACTTCAAGAAGATTAGTGGGGCAAACGAAATTGGAACATTCTTGATTTACTTATTCTTTGTAGTCATCGGAATTCCAGCTTCAATCGGAGCAATCATTGAAAAATCTCCATTATTACTTGTGTTCTGTGCAATCATGGTTTGTGAACATGGCAGTGACTTTTGCTGGTGCAAAAATCTTCGGTTTCACAGTAGAAGAAGCGATTCTTGCTTCAAACGCGAATATTGGTGGACCAACAACAGCTGCAGCGATGGCTATTTCTAAAGGATGGCATCGATTCGTAGCCCCTACAATGCTTGTAGGAACATTAGGTTACATCATCGGTACTTATGTAGGTATCTTTATCGGACAATTATTGAACTAACAAAAAAGCAACTAATTCTGAAAGCCAGAGTTAGTTGCTTTATTTTTTATTTATTTTCTAAGTAAGTAATCGCCATTGCATCAACGCCTGTGTGGCTCATGATGATTGGTGAAGTTGTTACAATTGTGAGTGGCACATCAGGGAATAGTTCACGTATGCGTGCGATATTTCCTTCGTTAAATTCACTTAAACCAGCATGCATAATTCCGATTTCTTGAATACCACTTGGTACAGCCTTCATTTCTTCGAAGATTTCTTCGTATTTTTTTTGAAGGGATTTTAAACCTCGACCTTTTTGAATAATCTCAATTTTTCCGTGGATGACCTGCAGGAATAATTTAATATTAAGTAAATTTGAGAACATCCCCATTAATTGGCTAATTCGGCCACCTTTAATTAAGTTGTCTAAGTTTACTACGGTTAAATAAAGAGTAGTGCGTTTCTTAGCATCTTCAACAATTTCAAGGATTTCTTCTACTGATTTTCCTTCTTGAGCGGCTTTGGCGGCCTCTTTAACAATCATCCCCATAGATCTGGAAGTGAAGTCTGAATCCACTACAGTGACATTCGTTTCGGTGATATCAGCTGCCTGGCGAGCGGCATCTACAGTACCACTAATTGAACGCATCATTTGAATTGAAATAACAGAATCGCCATTTTTTCCAAGTTCGTCATATACTTCTACGAAACGACCGATAGATGGTTGAGCTGTTTTTGGAAGCTCGCTACTTGCAATCATTTTTTGTTTAAATTCATCTTTTGTAATCGTTACACCATCGATATAGTTTTCGTCATCGATTGAGATATTCATTGGAACGATAGAGATTTCAAATTGTTTAACTTCTTCTTCAGTTAAGTCTGCTGTTGAGTCCGTTACAATATATACTCTTGACATTAAAGTCACTCCTATCAAATAAGTTTACCCATCTATAATACCATATTTTTCGCCTAAAAAGCTATATTCATAATCTATGTGGAAAAGTGCGAATTATGATACAATAGGTTAGCAAATGTAAAGCGTGAAAGGATGAATGGGATGGACGGAATCCTTCCGTTGTGGAAAGAGAAAGGCATGACGTCGTTTGACTGTGTCTACAAAGTTAGAAAAATATTGAAAACGAAAAAAGTTGGTCATTCTGGTACTCTTGATCCTGAGGTGGATGGCGTCTTACCAATTTGTATCGGTAAAGCGACTAAAGTTGTGGAGAACCTTCATGAAGCCAACAAAGTCTATCAAGGTGAGATTACATTAGGGTTTTCTACCGAAACAGAGGATGCTCATGGAAAAGTTGTGTCAACAACACCTATCGAAACGCCGTTTTCAGTTCAAGAGATTGATGAAAAAATGCAAGGCTTTATTGGAGAAATTACTCAAATTCCTCCTATGTATTCTGCAGTTAAAGTGAATGGGAAACGTCTGTATGAATACGCAAGAGCCGGAGAAGCAGTGGAACGACCTTCTCGAAAAGCTACACTATACGACTTCAAACGGATTTCAGAGCCAGTGTATAATGAAGATAGGAAGACACAATCATGGAAGTTTGAGGTGAGCTGTAGTAAAGGGACTTACGTTCGAACACTTTCTGTTGATTTAGGAAAATCATTGGGTGTTGAGGCGCATATGTCGCAATTAACCCGTGTAAAAAGCGGACCTTTCCATGCAGATGATTGCATTACATTAGAGCAGCTAAATGAACTTGTAGTAAACGATAAAATTCAAGAAGTACTAAAGCCAGTAGATATTGTATTCGATGAATATCCTCGAATGATTTTAACAAAGGACGAATTCGTTCGATTTAAAAACGGTGCCCTTTTAACGCAAGATGAGTTTCCACAAATTGTTTCACCGACTGCTTGTTATTATGGAGACCAACTTATAGCAATTTATGGTCCTCATCCAGTCAAAAAAGGCTTATTAAAACCAATAAAAATGTTTTAGAAAGGAGAGAAGAATGCAAACAATTGAGTTATCACACCCTTATGCTAAAGAGTGTATTATTCAGGAACCAATTGTCCTCGCTTTAGGATTCTTTGATGGAATTCATCTAGGACATAAAGAAGTGATTACAACAGCAAAAAAGGTCGCAGAGGAACGTGGTTATAAAGTAGCAGTGATGTCTTTTAATCAGCATCCATCTGTTATTTTCCAAAATGTAGATCCTGATAGCATTCAATATGTATCTCCTATAGAACGTAAGAAAGAACTATTAAAAGAACTTGGTGTTGATATTTTCTATTTGGTTGATTTTACAAAGGAATTTGGAGCTCTTTCACCACAAGAATTTGTAGATCAATATATTGTCGGTTTAAACGCAAAAGTTGTTGTTGCGGGATTTGACTATACTTATGGTAAACGAGATGTTGCAAATATGGAATTGTTACCAAAGTATGCTTCTAATCGTTTTGAGATTATTTCGATTCCTGAACAAAAGAGTGATAATGGAAAGATTAGTTCTACCGCTGTTCGTGATTTACTGCTCCAAGGTGAGATTGAAAGCTAACGAGTTGTTAGGTTACGACTACATTATGGATGGTGTTGTTGTTCACGGTTTTGGTCGCGGTAGTAAGATGTTGGGGTTCCCAACTGCGAACATTGAAGTTTCCAATGATACATTCCTTTTAAAAAATGGAGTTTATATTGTTGAAATGTTTGTGGAAGGTAAATGGATTCCTGGTATGGCTTCTATTGGAATCAATCCAACCTTTGATGATGTTCATAAAGTAACGATTGAAGTGAACTTGCTCGATTTTGATAAAGATATTTATCACCTTCCAGTTCGCGTGAAATGGTTAAAATACTTAAGACCAGAATTGAAATTTGAAGGAATCGATGCGTTAATCGCTCAATTAAAGAAAGATGAACAAGATACAAGAAATTATTTCAAGACAAAGAGAGGTTGATTCTCGATGTGGTATTTAAAAAACTATGATGAACTAACGAAGGAAGAGATTGTTGCGATTTACAAAGCAAGGATCGAAACCTTTATTGTCGGACAAGATTTGAATTATCAGGAAATTGACGATACAGATAAAAAATCATGGCATCTATTTGAGATGAATGATGATAGAGAAGTGATTTCCTATTTAAGAATTATTCCAGAAAAGGATAAGGTGCGACTTGGTAGAGTGTTGATAGACAATCGATACCAAGGACAAGGAAAAGGTCGTGCGTTGTTAGAGCGCGCTAAAGAAGTTTGTAAAGAGTGGTTTGTAGATACCGTGATTGAAGTTCATGCACAAGCACACCTTCAAAACCTATATGAATCACTTGGGTTTGAAGTTGTTTCAGAACCGTATGATATTGTTGGAATCAAACATGTTACTATGGAATTGTATTAGGAGGAAATCATGATTACACGTTATACACGTCCAGAAATGGCAAAAATTTGGTCTGATGAAAATCGTTATAACTGTTGGCTAGAAGTTGAAATCTTAGCTGCTGAAGCCTGGGCACAACTTGGAGAAATTCCAAAAGAAGATGTTGAAAAAATTCGTAAAAACGCGAAATTCACAGTTGAACGTATTTTAGAAATCGAAGAAGAGACAAGACATGATGTCGTTGCTTTTACAAGATGTGTCTCTGAAAGTCTTGGAGAAGAAAAGAAATGGGTTCACTATGGATTAACCAGTACAGACGTAGTCGATACAGCTTATGGGTATCAATTAAAACAAGCCAACGATATTTTACGAAAGGACTTAGCGGACTTCCTAGACATCATTAAAGAAAAAGCACTAACTTATAAAGATACAGTTTGCATGGGAAGAACGCATGGAGTTCACGCTGAACCAACAACTTTCGGCTTGAAATTAGCCTTATGGTATTCAGAAATGAAACGCAATATCGAACGTTTCGAACGTGCTGCAAAAGGGGTTGAAGCGGGTAAGATTAGTGGCGCCGTGGGGACATTTGCGAATATTCCGCCAGAAGTGGAAGCATATGTTTGCAAAAAACTTGGAATTCGTCCTCAAGAAATCTCGACACAGATCTTACCTCGTGACTTGCATGCGGATTACATTTCTACTATTGCATTAATTGCGACAAGTATCGAAAAATTTGCGACAGAAATCCGTGGACTACAAAAATCTGAAACACGTGAAGTAGAAGAGTTCTTTGCAAAAGGGCAAAAAGGATCTTCAGCAATGCCACATAAACGTAATCCAATCGGATCTGAGAATATGTCGGGACTTGCTCGTGTCATCAGAGGACATATGGTTACAGCGTATGAGAACGTGAACTTATGGCATGAACGTGATATCTCACATTCTTCAGCTGAACGTATTATTATTCCAGATAGCACAATTCTAATCAATTATATGCTTCGTCGTTTCGGTAATATCGTTAAAAACTTGACGGTGTTCCCAGAAAACATGTTACGCAATATGGATGCGACTTTCGGACTTATTTACAGTCAACGGGTGTTATTGAAACTGATCGACAAAGGAATGAGCCGTGAAAAAGCGTATGATTTAGTACAGCCATGCACGGCAAAAGCATGGGATGAAAAGTTAGCTTTCCGTTCTGTTTTAGAAAACCAACCAGAAATTATGTCGACACTTTCAAAAGAAGAGATCGATGATGCATTTGATTATCATTACCATATTAAAAATGTAGATTTAATTTTCAAAAGAGTTGGTATTTTATAAAATTCAAATTATACTGAATATAGTGCATTTTGAACGAAAATGTGGTATAAATAGAAAGTAAAATTTAACAAAAGGAGTCAGAAAATGATTAACGTAAGTGATTTAAAAGCTGGAATGACATTCATTCTTGATGGAAAATTAATTAAAGTGTTGGAAATTAGCCACCACAAACCAGGTAAAGGGAACACTGTAATGCGTATGAAAATCCGTGACGTTCGTAACGGTTCAACAGTAGATACAACAATGCGTCCTGATGAAAAAGTAGAACGTGCACACATCGATACAAAAGATGTTCAATACTTATACAGCCAAGATGGCGTTGGAGTATTCATGGACTTAGAAACATACGAACAATACGAAATTCCTGAAGAAACAATCGAACAAGAATTAAAATACATCCTAGAAAACATGGAAGTTAAAATCCAATTCTACGGTTCAGAAGTAATTGGGGTTTCATTACCATCAACAGTTGTACTGCAAGTTACTGAAACTCAACCATCAATTAAAGGTGCTACAGTTACAGGTTCTGGTAAACCAGCAACAATGGAAACAGGTTTAGTAGTTAATGTTCCAGACTTCATTGAAGCAGGAGAATACTTAGAAGTTAACACTGCAGAAGGTACGTACGTACGTCGTGCAACTAAATAATGATTTATTGAATCAAGGATGAGCCAAGCGTTCATCCTTGTTTTTTATAAAGGAGAAATGTGTATGCGGATTGCTGTGATGGCAGGAACACCTATGGACACGAAGTTAGGCGTTGATTTATTGATGGAAAAATGGCTTTACTCAAACGATTTCTGTTCCGATTTCTAAAAATCCAGTCGAACAAACGACTTTTTCAAGCGTTAGAAGACGAAGAAAGAGAACAATATATTAGAAATGTGATTGACGGGCTGAAAAAAACGACATTGACGCCGTTTTTTTGTATACTGTAACTCACTAAGTTCAGTTGTGAATTTTCGATTCATTGCAAGAAGAATATAGACTTCCTATGATTACTCCGATGCAAATGTATCGAACACTTGGGGTAGAACATGATTATTTAGCTGTAATGGCCGCGAATTCTCATGGATTAACAGGAGTAGAAAACAATCTATATATTGCAAATCCTAATCTTAAGGTGTTTGGTGTGACGATGCTAGAACTGGTTAAAGCGATTGAAACAGGAAAACCACAAGAAGAGATTATTAAGCAATTCGACTTCCATAGTTTATTCCATTATTTTGAAAGTACAGAGATTGAAGCTGTCGTACTAGGATGTACGCATTTTCCATATGTAAAGACAGAATTAGAGCAGCTCTCGAATATTCCAATTATAGATGTGGGTGTCTATATGATCGACCGCTTGAAGAGCCATATTCAGGAGGAAAATCATGATTTCAATTGAAAAGATGAGTCATTTCTTTCGGTATGACAAAGTTAAATATAAAAATCCAGTAAAATTTCCAGAAATTGCAGAAGAAATGGAACTGTTGAAGAAGGCTGGCCAAGATGCAAGACAGGAATTCACGAAGTTAACAGAAGCGTTTCAGAAGAACTTTAAGTCATTTCGCATGGACCGAGTTAGTCAATGGATGAATCAAGCCCAAATGGCAAGACCCGCTTTTTGGAGATACTTTATCGAAGAAGGGCAAGATGAAGGAAATCCATCTTTTGCATTACGGTTGTTTTATAATGACGATAAATTGGGCGTATATGTAGAATTGAGTTTTATTGAACGTAAAATGAACGAACGCTCTCTGATGTTACAAAACAAAGTGTTGGAATGTGAACCTAATCGTAACATTTTATACGTAGCATCTGATTTTCAAAAGAATGCGACAGCTTATGAAGGAAACGTATCTAATAGAGATGAATTAATAAGAGCTGTTAAAGAAGAAGAGGTCCGTAAAGTTATTTTAAGAAGACCGGTGTTTCTTGAAAAGAACAAAGACGAAATTGAAGAAGAACTTGCGGACGCATTGAAGGAATTAATTCCGTTTTATGAAACAATTTATATGAATGAAGTAAATTAAAAGAGGTAGATTTGAAATCTACCTCTTATTGTATTTATAGAGTTCTTTAAGCTGGAGCAGGAGTACCTGGCTTTATAGTTACTACTTCTTCAGATTCAGTTTGTTCTGTAGTTGTTTCTTCTGTAGTTTCCTCTTGTGAAATAGAGACTACTTTAGTTTCACCGTTTAAGATTACTTGAGAAGCGTCTACAGATCCAACAAGGATGCTACCAGCTCCAATTACAAATAAAATAGTAACTAACTTTTTTCCTTTATTTGATTTTAATAAAGCATAGGCTGCGCCTAACACTAGGATTCCAGCACCAAGTGTCACTAAACCTGTTGATGTCCTAGTGTTTGGAAGAGAAGGTTTATTAACAAAGCATCCTACTTTTTTTGTAAATTAATTTTACAGAAGTAGTAGAATTAACATCTCCCAAAAAGTTTCCCAGAAATAATTTATTCTTTTTCAGAATTAGAAAGTGAATCAACATCAATATTCGTGATATTAACTTGAGTCGTACCATCTGCATATGCAGAAGTAAAATTAGAAGCGATAATTGCTGTTAAAAAAGCTAAAGAAATTAGGGCTACTAATTTTTTTGAATAATTTCATAATAAATCCTTTCCTTTTTATTTATGAAAATATAATGGAAATGCTGAAAATTTGCAAAGAAATATGAAATTATTGTTTTTTTCCTTTCAAAGGAAATTATGACGTCATATTTTTTTGTTTGACGTTTGACGTTCATATTGACAAAAAAATTTTTTTCGAAAGAATCTTAATTACAAGTCACATAAGGTGCTAGAATCGTTGATGTTATAAGCGTTATACATCTGCGGAACTAGAAAATATTAAACTGAAAATCAGTCTAAAGTCCTAGTGTTTTCATGTTGACTTAATTTGACCAATGTGTTAAATTATAAATGTGGTTAGCACTCGTCTTAGTCAAGTGCTAAAGAGAGGTGACTATGATGTTAACCAATAGACAATTGCTAATCTTACAATTAATCATACAATTATATACGGAAACTTTGGAGCCGGTCGGGTCGAAGAAGTTGATGGAAGTTGCAGAATTACCATTTAGTTCAGCGACGATTCGTAACGAGATGATGAAGCTTGAAGAGTTGGGATATCTTGAAAAGAACCATACTTCTTCTGGGCGAGTTCCTTCTAATAAAGGATATCGTTACTACATCGACAATATTCTACCTAGACAAAAGCAACCTGTTTGCCTTTAAGCGTTCGAAATCAAATTCGTGAAGTTTTCCAACAGTCAACATTAGAGATTCAAGATGTATTTCGTTTATCTGCTGACATACTAGCAACATTAACGAACTACACCGCAATTTCTTTTGGACCGGAAGTGAAAACTGCCACGTTATCGGGATTTAGACTTGTTCGCCTAAACCCAAATCAAGTGATGGCAATCGTTGTTATCAGTAATGGTTTGGTAGAAAATAAAGTCTATACAATTCCGGGAGCTATTGACGATAGTGATTTAGAAAAAGTGGTTCGCATCATAAATGATGAATTAATTGGAGTGCCGCTAGATATCGTTGCTAAACGATTAAAGACGGATCTTCCAATCCTTATGAATCGCTACATGAATTCGCAAATTCAAATCGTCAAAGTAATTCAAGAAATGATGAATCGTTTCGAGAATGATCGAATGCATGTTGCAGGAAGAAGATATTTGTTAAATTACTTTGATCATCACGCTAATGTGGATCAACTCAAAGGAATTTATCAATTGATGGATGATCAGTCTAAGTTACATCAACTAGTAACCAATGATCATCAAGATATTCAAATTAGGCTCGGCTCAGAAATGGATCATCCGTTACTTGGGGACTTTAGTTTGGTAACTGCTAGTTACGAAACTCCAAACCAAGATACAGGAATGATTGCACTTCTTGGACCAAAGAATATGCCGTATTCGAATGTATTATCAATTGTAAAAGGACTCAGGGAAGAGTTAGCAACCACGATAGAAGATTATTATCGTAACTTATAGAGTAAGGAGATGAAATCTTGGAAACAAATGAACATAATACTAAAGAAGAATTAATTAAAGAAAATGTAGTGACAGATGAAACTCCTCAAGAAGAAGTTACTGAAGAAACCACAACAGAACTTTCGAATGAAGAGAAATTACAACAAGAAGTTGAAAGATTAAACGATCAAGTGTATCGACTTTCTGCTGAAATCTCAAACATTCAAAAAAGAAATGCTAAAGAAAGACAAGATGCTGCAAAATATCGTAGCCAAAGTCTAGCGCAAAACTTATTAAATGTGATTGATAATCTTGAGAGAGCCATTGCTTCTCCAAGTGAATCAGAAGATGCTCAAAACCTTAAAAAAGGAATTGAGATGGTGTATGAAAGTTTTCTTTATGCACTAAAAGAAGAAGGTATTGAAGAAATTGATGCATTAGATCAACCTTTTGATCCAACATTGCATCACGCTGTTCAGACTGTTCCTGTTGAAGAAGGTCAAGAAGCAGATAAAGTAGTGCAAGTGTTTCAAAAAGGTTATAAATTAAAAGATCGAGTTTTACGACCAGCGATGGTCATCGTCTCACAATAAGAAGACGAATCTTAAAATAAATAATAAATTTCATTAATAGGAGTGAATTAAATATGAGTAAAATTATTGGTATTGACTTAGGAACAACAAACTCAGCAGTAGCTGTTTTAGAAGGTAACGAAGCAAAAATTATTGCTAACCCAGAAGGAAACCGTACAACACCATCTGTTGTAGCGTTCAAAAATGGAGAAATTCAAGTAGGTGAAGTTGCAAAACGTCAAGCAGTAACAAACCCAAATACAATTTCATCAATTAAACGTCACATGGGTGAAGCTGGTTATAAAGTAGAAATTGAAGGTAAATCTTATACGCCTCAAGAAATCTCAGCGATGATTCTACAATACTTAAAAGGATATGCTGAAGAATATCTTGGAGAAAAAGTTGAAAAAGCGGTTATTACTGTACCTGCATACTTCAACGACGCTCAACGTCAAGCAACAAAAGACGCTGGTCGTATCGCTGGTTTAGAAGTGGAACGTATCGTTAACGAACCAACTGCAGCGGCTCTTGCATATGGTTTAGATAAAGTAGACCACGAAGAAAAAATCTTAGTATTTGACCTTGGTGGTGGTACATTCGACGTATCAATCCTTGAATTAGGGGACGGCGTATTCGACGTATTATCAACAGCTGGTGACAACCATCTAGGTGGGGATGACTTCGACCAAAAAATCATTGATTTCTTAGTAGAAGAATTCCAACGTGATAACGGTATTGATCTATCAAGCGATAAAATGGCAATGCAACGTTTGAAAGATGCTGCTGAAAAAGCTAAAAAAGACTTATCAGGTGTCTCTCAAACACAAATCAGCTTACCATTTATCTCTGCTGGTGCAGCTGGCCCATTACACTTAGAAGTAACATTAACTCGTGCTAAATTTGATCAGTTAACTCAAGATTTAGTAGAACGTACAAAAGAACCAGTTCGTCGTGCTTTATCTGACGCAGGTTTATCAGCTTCAGATATCGACCAAGTATTATTAGTTGGTGGATCAACTCGTATTCCAGCAGTTGTTGAAGCAGTACGTAAAGAAACTGGTAAAGAACCTAACAAATCAGTAAACCCAGACGAAGTAGTAGCGATGGGTGCAGCAATCCAAGGTGGGGTTATCTCTGGTGATGTGAAAGACATCGTATTATTAGACGTAACACCTTTATCACTTGGTATTGAAACAATGGGTGGCGTGTTCACTAAATTAATCGATCGTAACACTACAATCCCAACAAGCAAATCACAAGTATTCTCAACTGCAGCGGATAACCAACCAGCAGTAGACGTACACGTATTACAAGGTGAACGTCCAATGGCAGCGGACAACAAGACTTTAGGTCGCTTCCAATTAACAGACATTCCAGCTGCTCCTCGTGGTGTGCCTCAAATCGAAGTAACATTCGATATCGATAAAAACGGTATTGTAAATGTACGTGCAAAAGATTTAGGAACTGGTAAAGAACAAGCAATTACAATTAAATCTTCTTCAGGTTTATCAGATGAAGAAATCGAACGTATGGTAAAAGATGCAGAAGCAAATGCTGAAGCAGATAAAAAACGTAAAGAAGAAGTAGATTTACGTAACGAAGTTGATCAATTAATCTTCACTGTTGATAAAACATTGAAAGAATTAGAAGGTAAAGTAGATGCTAGCGACGTTCAAAAAGCTGAAGCAGCTCGTGACGAATTAAAAGCAGCTGTAGAAGCAAACGACTTAGAAGCTATGAAAGTGAAACGTGATGCTTTAAATGAAGTAGTACAAAACTTAACTGTTAAACTTTATGAACAAGCAGCTGCAGCTCAACAAGCTTCTGGTGCTTCTCAAGAAGGAACAACTGAACAATCATCTTCAAATAACGATGGCGTTGTGGATGCTGACTTCGAAGAAGTAGACTAATATTTGCTAAAATGATAGGTGTAAGACTACTTAGTGGTCTTACGCCCATATCCTTTGTAAACTAAGAAAGAAAAGGAGGGGCAATTAGTGGCCAAAAGAGATTTATATGAAATTTTAGGCGTATCCAAAGATGCCTCTGAAGCAGATATTAAGAAAGCTTATCGGAAATTATCTAAAAAATACCATCCAGATATTAATAAAGAACCTGGAGCGGATGAGAAATTCAAAGAAATCGCTGAAGCTTACGAGATTTTAGGTGACGCACAAAAACGTGCAGCTTATGATCAATACGGACACGCTTCTTACGATCCAAACTCTGGATTTAGTGGGGGCGGATTCGGTGGTGGATTTGATGGGTTCGGAGGATTTGGCGGTAATGGAAACTTTACTGGCGGATTCGAAGATATCTTTAGTAGTTTCTTCGGTGGCGGAGGCAGTCGTGCAGATCGTGCTAACATGCCACGTCAAGGGGCTGACCTTCAGTATGTCATGGATTTAACATTTGAAGAAGCTATCTTTGGTAAGGAAGAAACGATTCATTACCACCGTAGTGACGAATGTCAAACGTGTCATGGCACTGGTGCAAAACCTGGAACTCATCCAACGACTTGTTCTAAATGTCATGGTTCAGGTGTGATTAATGTTGAAAGAAATACACCATTCGGTCGTATGATGAGTCAAACAACCTGTGATGTCTGTCATGGTACAGGACAAGAAATCAAAGAAAAATGTCCAACCTGTCACGGTCATGGTCAAGTAGATGAAACACATAAAGTCAAAGTGAAAGTTCCTGCAGGTGTTGAAGATGGAAATCAAATGCGCCTTCAAGGACAAGGGGAAGTAGGTTTCAATGGTGGCCCTTATGGTGACCTTTATGTCATCTTCCGAGTTGCACAAAGTAAGACATTCAAACGTCAAGGAGCGGATATTTATTATCAACTTCATGTAAATTTTGCTCAAGCGGCACTTGGAGATGAAGTAGACGTACCAACTGTTCACGGTAAAGTGAAATTAAAAGTTCCTGCTGGGACACAATCAGGAACGATTTTACGACTACGTGGAAAAGGGGCTCCTAAACTACGTGGTACAGGAAACGGTGACCAACATGTGGAAGTCATCGTAGACACTCCTAAGAAACTGACAGATAAGCAAAGACAAGCTTTACAAGTATTTGCTAATGAGGAAGGAACGCAACTTCATAATGGTGAGGAGAATTTCTTCGACAAAATGAAGAACGCATTTAAAGATACATTTGAATAATAGAAAAAGAACTTAGCAACGAATATGCTAAGTTCTTTTTTTTGCTTATTTTGAAATGACAGAAAGACGACAAATGATCTCTTCGTGCTCCGGATACTTTTCTAATAATTCATCTTGAGTATAAAGTTTGAAATCTTCGTATTCAAAACCAGGTGTCACGCTGCAACTCACAATCGCAAAATCTTCTTCGTTGTCCGATTCAATCGTAGATCCAAAGACGACTCCTGCAGGAACGGTGAATTGAAGTTTTTGACCTTCTCCTGATCCGATTTCTACTGCTTCGTAAGTACCGTCAGGATGAATCATATGTACGGTAAGGGCGTGTCCAAAATGATAGTACCAAATTTCATCAGACGAGAGGAGATGGAAGTGGGATGGGTTTTGGTTCGTTAATAAAAATAAGATAGAGGTAGAAAGAGACCGAATGCGTCCATCAGGTAATTGTATTGTTTCAACAGCTTTATACGTTTGTCTAAAATAGCCACCTTCTACATGTGGTTCTAAGGCTAATTCTTCAATCCATTCTTCTTTCGTTTTCATAAGAGACCTCCTAAGTTATTTTCTTATATTATAGCGTAACTTTTTCTGCTTGTGAATTGTTGATAGAATGGTAATTATGCTATACTGGTACTATTGGAAAAGGAAGGAGAAGAGTCATGAAAGATAATATTGCACTTATTGTTTCGAATAAAGATGTCAAGAAAATAAGAGAGCTTTTTAATGAGAATTATCCGATTGATATCGCTTTAGCGTTAGAAGAAGTTGACGATGACGTTCTAAAGAATTTCATGTTCTCTATCTCGAATACTAGATTAGCTTCGATTTTAGAAGTTGCTGAACCTGAATTCCAATTACGAATGCTTGAGAAATTACCATTTAGACGTGTAATTTTACTGTTCCAGCAAATGTCAAACGATGATGTCGTGGATATTTTAGGGAATTTACCAGTGGGAATACGTAAGCGTTACATCAAAATGATGAAGCAAAGTTCTCAAGATGATATTCAAACAATGTTAAATTACGCTCCGGATACTGCCGGGGGGATTATGACAACGGAGTACATTACGGTAAAAGAACACTTAACCGTAGAAGAAACTCTTTCTAAACTAAGAGAGATTTCTCCAAACTCAGAAATTATCAATATTATTTTTGTAACGAGTTTACAACGGAAATTAATTGGATGGATTGATATTCGTGATTTATTTACGCATGATTTAGATGAGAGTTTACACGATGTGATGCATACGAATATTATTTCCGTTTTACCAGAAGAAGACCAAGAAGAAGTGGCCCGTATTTCTACTAAGTATGACTTATCTGTAGTGCCAGTAGTCAATAAGCAAAATGTGTTACTTGGGATCATCACAATCGATGATATCGTTCACGTCTTACAAGAAGAGCACCACGAAGATATGTTATTAATTAGTGGGGTTGAAGGAACAGAACGAATCGGTGGACCTTTTAAAGAATCGATTCAAAAACGGACCCCTTGGCTATTAATCAACTTAATTACAGCCTTTATGGCAAGTGCGGTTGTCGGATTATTCCAAGACACGATTGAACAAGTTGTTGTTCTAGCGGTTGCCATGCCAATTATTACAGGAATGGGTGGGAATTCAGCTTCTCAAACATTAGCACTGGTTATTCAAGAGGTTGCAATTGGTCAACTAACATGGGAAAAAGACAAAAGGTATGTATTAAATGAAATCTGGCTTGGATTAGTCAATGGGATTATTACAGGGATTTTTGCAGCGATTGCACTCTACATCCCATATCAAAACTTTTTCTTATCGATTATTGTCATTTTAGCAATGGCGATGAACTTGATGGTAGGTGCGTTCTTCGGCTTCTTTGTACCTTTATTCTTAAAGAAACTGAATTTAGACCCAGCCATTTCATCAACGATTTTTGTAACAACAGCTACAGACGTATTAGGATTCTTTATCTTCTTATACTTAGCTGAATTGTTCTTGCCATTATTAATTTAGTTTGATAGAATTATTTGAATTTTATTGTAGTAGTTTTAAGGAGTTATTCATGAATTTAGAACAAATGAAAGAAAGACAAAAGCGTATTCGAAACTTTTCGATCATCGCTCATATTGACCACGGAAAGTCTACATTGGCCGATCGTATCTTACAAGCAACTGATACTGTTGCTGACCGTGAGATGCAAGACCAATTATTAGACTCGATGGATCTTGAAAGAGAACGTGGTATTACCATTAAATTAAATGCTGTAGAATTAACTTATGATGCTAAAGATGGCACAGAGTATATCTTCCATTTAATTGATACACCAGGGCATGTGGATTTCACCTATGAAGTTTCACGTAGTTTAGCAGCTTGTGAAGGGGCCATTCTAGTAGTAGATGCTGCTCAAGGGATTGAAGCACAGACTTTGGCAAATGTATATTTAGCAATTGATAATGATTTAGAAATCATTCCTGTTATTAATAAAATCGATCTTCCTGCGGCGGACCCTGAACGAGTACGTACTGAAATTGAAGACGTTATTGGCATTGATGCCAGTGAGGCGGTTTTAGCAAGTGCTAAAGTGGGAATCGGTATTCCAGAAATTTTGGAACAGATTGTAGAAAAAGTTCCTGCGCCTACTGGTGATATTGAAGCACCATTACAAGCGTTGATTTTCGACTCTGTCTATGATGCGTATCGCGGGGTTGTGTTAAATGTCCGTATTCAAAACGGGATTGTAAAACCTGGCGATAAAATTCAATTGATGAGTAATGGAAAGACTTTTGATGTAGTTGATGTTGGAATCTTCTCACCAAAACCAATCAGCCGTGATTACCTAATGGTTGGAGATGTGGGTTATATCACTGCATCTATCAAAACGATTCAAGATACTCGTGTAGGGGATACAGTGACGTTAGCGAATAACCCTGCTAGTGAACCTTTAGACGGATACCGTAAAATGAATCCGATGGTGTACTGTGGTTTATATCCAATTGATTCATCAAAATATAATGATTTACGTGACGCACTAGAGAAATTGCAGTTAAATGACGCTGCGCTTCAGTTTGAGGCGGAAACTTCTCAGGCTCTTGGATTTGGTTTCCGTTGTGGATTCCTAGGATTACTTCATATGGATGTTATTCAAGAACGCTTAGAGCGTGAATTTGACTTAGACTTAATTACAACAGCACCATCTGTTATTTATCATGTACAAAAGACTGATGGTACAGAAGTGGTAGTTTCAAACCCTGCAGAAATGCCAGACCAATCAAGTGTGCAATCCATCGAAGAACCTTACGTAAAAGCATCTATTATGGTTCCAAACGAATATGTAGGTAGCGTAATGGATATTTGTCAACGTAAGCGTGGAGTTTTTGTAACCATGGATTATTTAGATGAATATCGTGTGAATGTGATATACGAAATGCCTCTTTCTGAGATTATCTTTGATTTCTTTGATTCGTTAAAATCAAGTACTAAAGGATACGCATCATTAGATTATGATTTAATTGGTTACAGACCAAGTAATTTAGTGAAGATGGACATCATGTTAAATGGTGAAGTAGTGGATGCTTTAAGTATTATTGTTCATAAAGACTTTGCTTATGGACGTGGTAAAGCTATTACAGAAAAATTAAGAACTTTAATTCCACGTCAGCAATTTGAAGTTCCTATTCAAGCGGCTATTGGAAATAAGATTCTATCTCGTACAAATATTAAAGCTCTCCGTAAGAACGTGCTTGCAAAATGTTATGGAGGAGACGTTTCTCGTAAACGTAAATTGTTAGAGAAACAAAAAGAAGGGAAGAAACGTATGAAACAAGTGGGGTCTGTTGAAGTTCCACAAGAAGCTTTCATGTCGGTTCTAAACTTAAACGAAGAAGAAAAATAATGAGTTGTAAAAAGGCGTTCAATGCGCCTTTTTACTTTGAATTTGAAAGGAGATTATGAATGGATAAAGAACGTCAACATTTTTATCGGCAAATGCTTGCCATTGCAATTCCTGTATCTCTTCAAAGCTTATTAACGTCTTTCTTAAATACATTAGATACAATAATGATTTCTTCTCTGGGAGATGCAAGTATTGCGGGTGTAGGGCTTGCAAATCAGGTATTTTTCCTATTTACGTTAATCTGTTTTGGGATTCATACAGGATCAGCAGTTCTCTTCTCTCAATATTGGGGAATTCGAGATACAAAGAAAGTTCAAGCAGTTAATCAAATGAGTTTACTGCTATCTACCGCTGTCAGTGTTGTATTTATGCTTCTTGGTATACTATTTCCTCAAGAAATCTTGCGTTTATTTACTCAGGATCCGCTTGTTGTTCAAGCTGGCGGAGATTACTTACGAGTAGCTGCTTTAAGTTATGTATTTACAGCTTGGAGTTTTGCGATGACAAATGCACTTCGTACAACAGGAAGCCCCAAATTCCTCTAGTTGCCACCATTTGTAGTTTTATCACGAATGCTTTCTTTAACTATGTCTTTATATTTGGTAAATTCGGAGCACCTGCAATGGGAGTTGTTGGAGCTGCTGTAGCGACTTTAATTGCTCGTATCGTTGAAGTGGGTGTCCTCTTTGGTGTTGTAAGTTTTTATAGCGGACCAATTCATTTACCAATTGGTCTCTATTGGTCTAAAATTTCAAAAGGTCTTTGGATGATTTTTTGGGTAACAACATTCCCGGTCATTATTAATGAAACTTTCTGGGCATTAGGACAAGTCTTTTATAGTGCGGCTTACGCAATGGTAGGAACTCAAGCAACCGCTGCTGTTCAAGTTGCTGTTGCTGTACAAAATTTATCATTTATTCTGGTACGTGGAGTGGGTAGTAGTTGTAGCATTATGTTAGGAAACCGTGTAGGACGAAATGAACTGGAACAAGCTCAACAGGAAGCGAAACGCTTTTTAATGATTTCTCTTGTTATTGGAGTAGTCATTGGAGCTATTCAAAGTTTAACGCCGCAATGGACTTTATTAATGTTTGCTCATTTAAGTCCAGAGGTATTTGAACTTGGAATGCAATTGCTTCAAATTATGGGAATTATTTTTGTATTTAAAACCTTAAATTCAATTATTCTTGTCGGTATTTTACGTGGTGGAGGCGATACACAATACGGCATGAAACTTGAAATGGCTTGTGTTTGGCTAGTGGGCGTTCCACTAGCATTACTTGCAGCAGCAATTTGGCATTTTCCAGTACAACTGGTCGTAATCTGTGCTGGAGCTGAAGAACTATGTAAAGCAGTAATTGGATTGAAACGAGTGTTCTCAGGAAGATGGATTCACCGATTGGTTGAAGCATAAAAAAAAAGAAGATCCGATCGGATCTTCTTTTTTTAGTTTGGATTTGTATATGAAAGCAGTGGATAATAGACCCCAGTTGGATCTCCTTGTAGAATTGAAATATGTGTTTGATCCGCGCGAGGGAAGACACGGCCAGAAAAGACCATTTCTCCATCATTAACAAAGATTTCAAAGACAGAATTATCAATAAAGATACGCGCAGTAGTATCTGCTGGAGCAACTGGTGCTGAACGAACACTACTATATTCTGTAGCTAAGGCTTCTCCAACATTGCTTCGGTCAACTACAACCTCACCATCTACAAGATTAAAGATGAGGGAAAGTCCATTGCCATCCTTGTCTGAGAATAGAACAAGTTCATGAATCATATCGCCTTTTAATTTAAGGTTTAACTCGTAACAATTTGAAGTATTTTTAATATACTTGTTAAACGGAAGGGAAGATTGACGAAGTTTTTCGATTCCTTTTACAGTAGTTTGATATAATTTACCATTTTTAATGGAAAGTTCTTTCACTAAAGATAAGATTCCTTGGTGTTCGTAAATATCGCTAGGATAAGAAACGTCTGGTAATCCAAGCCAGCTAATGCAAAGCGCACGTCCGTCTGGTGCGTTAAACGCTTGAGTAGCATAGACATCAAAACCGTAATCTAATTGATGGGGCTTAGAAACTGGTGTGATTGTCGCATTTTCTGGGTCGAATGTTTCACCGATTTTATATAAGTTTGGATAAATATTATCGTAGTGGAATACGTCTTTATCTAATCCTTGAGGGCAGTAAATGAGTACTGGTTTGTCATCTACGAATACTAAGTTCGGACATTCCATCATATAAGCGGTATTGTCATTCTTAAAATCTAAATCTCCAATTTCTTCCCAATTTGTATAATCATTATTAACAGAGCGGTAGAGTCGAACAAACCCTTTTTTTTCTAGGTTTTGACCTCCCACAATCGCGTAATAATGGTCTTTATATTGGAAAATTTGAGGGTCTCTAAAGTGATCTGTAGCATCACTTGGTTTTGGAATCAAATCTTTTCCAAGTTTTTCAATATGGCCGTCTTTATCCATAAGTGCCCCTAATTGGTAGGGGTGACGAACCCAATTTTCATCTCTAACATTTCCTGTATAGAATAGAAACAATTGATCACCAAATTGCATTGCGCTACCTGAATACGCACCATGACTATCGAGTGGAGTATCTGGTAGTACCTTGACTCCAGTTTCTTTAAAGGTCACAAGATTATCACTTTCCAGTTGTACCCATGATTTTAAACCATGAGCCGCTCCGAAAGGAAAGTTTTGGTAGAATAAAATCCATTTGCCATCAAAATAAGAAAATCCGTTTGGGTCATTTAATAATCCGCTAGATGGTTCTACGTGATATTTCGCTCTCCAAGGGGATTTTTCCATTGTAGACTTTAATTGATCTTTTTCAGCCTCTGACCAATCTTCATACCTTTTATATCTTTTTTCAGTTGTCCATTTCATGATGGATTCCTCCTCTAAAATTGTATCTTTACAGTACGTGTTTTTGCGCGTAAATGCAAGCTTTTTTGGGTGAAGTGTTCTTTTAGTGATTCAATATCAGATGTAACTTGACTTATAACGGTATAATGATACAATTCGAAATGAAATAAATGTGCTATTGTTAGTAACAATTTTTATAAAGGAGAGTGTAATGGATGAATAATATTGAAATTGCTAAAAGTGTTATCGAAGCCATTGGTGGCAAAGACAACGTTAGTAGTGTAGCGCACTGTGCAACGCGTCTTCGTATCATGGTAAAAGATAAGGAAAAAATCGATACGAATAGAGTCGAGAATATTGAGAAAGTTCAAGGTGCGTTCTTCAACGCAGGACAATTCCAAATCATTTTCGGTACAGGAACTGTAAACCGTATTTATGATGAAGTGGTATCTCTTGGATTACCAACTTCAACAACTAGCGAAATGAAAGCCGAAGCAGCCAAACAAGGTAACTGGTTCCAACGTTCTGTTCGTACATTCGGGGATGTATTTGTTCCAATCATTCCAGCCATTGTTGCAACAGGTCTTTTCATGGGGCTTCGTGGATTGTTAGAGGCTTTGGTGTTGTATTACCATCTGACTTTTTAATCTATTCTAAAATCTTAACAGATACGGCCTTTATCGCATTACCAGCCTTAGTAGTTTGGTCTACGTTTAAAGTGTTTGGTGGGAATCAAACAATCGGAATTGTACTTGGTCTGATGTTAATTTCTGGTTCTCTTCCTAACGCTTGGGAGGTTGCTCAAGGTGGGGAAATTGTTCCAATTAAATTCTTCGGTCTTGTGGATGTCGTTGGATTACAAGGTTCTGTTTTACCAGCGTTTATCATCGGGGTTGTAGGTGCTAATTTTGAAAAATGGGTCAGAAAATATGTACCGGAAGTATTGGACTTATTAGTAACACCTTTTATTACATTATTTGTAATGTCAATTTTAGGACTTTTTGTATTAGGACCAATCTTCCATCAAGTAGAGAAAGTGATTCTTTCACTTACAACAACTGTATTGTATTTACCATTTGGTCTTGGTGGACTAATCATTGGTGGTACACATCAATTAATCGTTGTTTCTGGAGTTCACCATATCTTCAATTTATTAGAAATTAACTTATTATCAGCGACTGGCCAAAACCCATTTAATGCTATTATTACAGCTGCGATGACGGCTCAAGGGGCTGCAGCGGTTGCGATTGGTGTTAAAACGAAGAGTCCAAAATTAAAAGCATTAACATTCCCAGCGGCTTTATCTGCTTTCCTTGGAATTACAGAGCCTGTTATCTTCGGGGTAAACTTACGATTCCGTAAACCATTCGTTCTTTCATTGTTAGCAGGTGCGTTAGGTGGAGCTCTTTCAGCTTTACTAGGATTAGCGGGTACAAGTAACGGAATTACAATCATTCCTGGTTCAATGCTTTATGTCGGAAATCAACAATTACCACAATACTTATTCATGGTTGCAGTATCATTTGCATTAGGATTTACGTTTACTTATTTATTCGGTTACGATGATTCAATGTTAGATACTCCTGTTGAAGCAGAAGGACCTTCTTCACAAGAAACTCAAGAGGAAGAAGTAGGTGCGCCGGCGACTGAACGTACTGATGAAAAATTACATTCACCAATTGTTGGCGAAGTTGTGGCTTTAAGCGAGGTAAATGATCCTGTATTCTCTAGCGGAGTTATGGGACAAGGGATTGCAGTGAAGCCATCTAAAGGAGTTGTATATGCTCCAGCAGATGCCGAAATCGCGATTGCGTTCCCAACAGGTCATGCATATGGTTTAAAAACAGATAATGGTGCTGAAATTCTCATTCACGTCGGAATCGATACTGTTTCGTTGAATGGTAAAGGATTTGAAGCAAAAGTATTTCAAGGAGACCGTGTAAGAGCAGGGGATATCATCGGAACATTTGATTCTGAAGTGATTGCTGCAAATGGGTTAGATGACACAACAATGGTCATTATCACTAACACAATGGATTATGCAGAAGTGACTCCAATCGCAACTGGTTCTGTTACGAATAAAACTCTAGTATTAGAGTTACATGTATAATTTTTCTAGAAGACGAATTCTATTACAGGATTCGTCTTCTTTTTTTAGGTAAAAATATGATACAATAATTAAAAATAACTAAGGGAGCTTAAGGCCTATGACAAACTTATATGGAAGTTTAGAAGCTGGAGGCACAAAGTTTATTTGTGCAGTTGCTAATGAAGATTTTAATACTGTTGAAGAACTTCAATTTCCTACAACGACTCCAAAAGAAACGTTAAAAAAGACAGCGGACTTTTTTGCAAAATTTAAAAATCTAGCTGCAATTGGAATCGGGTCATTTGGACCGATTGATGTGGATCCTAAATCTAAAACATATGGATACATCACGACAACACCAAAACCAAATTGGGCAAATGTGGATGTTGTTGGTGCGTTGAAAAAGAGAGTAGATGTGCCTATTTACTTCACAACAGATGTAAATAGTTCTGCTTACGGAGAAGTTTATGCGCGTAACAATCGTGGAGAAAATATCGAAACGCTTGTTTATTATACAATCGGTACCGGAATTGGTGCAGGGTGTGATTCAACGTGGTGAATTTATCGGAGGAACTAGCCATCCTGAAATGGGACATGTTTATGTAAGTAAGCACCCAATTGATGTGGCAAATAATTTTGATGGCGTTTGTCCTTTCCATAAAGGCTGTCTTGAAGGTTTAGCTGCTGGACCAAGTTTAGAAGCACGTACTGGAGTGCGTGGGGAACATATCGATATCGCAAGTGATGTTTGGGATGTTCAGGCTAGCTATATTGCGCAAGCTGCTATCCAAGCAACTCTAACTTTCCGTCCCGAAAAGATTGTTTTTGGAGGAGGAGTTATGGCTCAAAATCATATGTTAGAACGCGTTCATCGTATGTTTGAGGAATTACTAAACGGATATGTACCAACTCCGCCAGTAAAAGACTTTATTGTTACTCCAGCCGTTGATAATAACGGTTCAGCTACTTTAGGAAACTATGTGTTAGCGAGAAGTTTAGTTAAGTAATTTTTCAATGTGTTCCTGATTTGCGAAATTAACAAATGAAAACTTTACCGCAAGGCTTTTCATTTTCTTCATAATTTAGTACAATAGTTAAGGATACACATATTGAAGGGAGAGAAAGCCAAATGTCAACAGGAGCATGGATTTTAATCGTGATTCTTGCTGCAATCGCAGGTGCGATCGGTGGTTTCTTTATCGCACGTCGTACAATGATGAATTACTTCGCAGAAAACCCACCATTTGATGAAGATATGATTCGTAGCATGATGACTCAAATGGGTCAAAAACCATCTGAACAAAAAGTTCGTCAAATTGCTGCTTCAATGAAAGCACAAGCTAAAAAAAGAGCTAAAAAATAAAGCCAAAAAACCATCGGAGTATTCCGATGGTTTTTACGTGATACCGTATACGGTATCACCTTATTTTTTTACAGGTAATTCATATACATAATTTGGATCAATTTCTTTATCGAGTTCGTCAAATTTTTGAATAAGCACTTGATCGTAATTGGCAATTTCTTCTTTTGTTAGCTTTTGATCTGCAATATAGATTGGGTCACCAATACGTACATGCATTTTCTTACGTTTAATAATATCCTTGAAAGTTAATGGTCCTTGATACACCATTGGAACGATAGGGGCTTTTGCTAGACGAGCAATCATCACAGCGCCACCTTTCATCTCGTTAGAGTAACGTGTTCCAGTAGGGAAGATAACAAGGGCTTTTTGATTTTCCTTAATTTGTTGGACAGGATATTTAATCGCGCTCGGTCCTGGTTTTTCACGGTTCACTGGAAAAGCACCAAGTTTCTTAATAAACCAAGCGAATGGTTTTGGTTTGAATAATTCTTGTTTTGCCATTAAGACAAGAGGTTGCGGATAAACAGCAATCGCCATCATCACAGGATCTAACCAAGAACGGTGAGGAGCAACAAGAACATATCCTGTATCTTTGGGTAACTTATCTTTTCCTTGGTAATCGCCAAAGCCATTGAGTAAAACAAGAAGGCCTCGAACAATCCATAAAGTGATTTTGTATATCATAGAATTCTCCTTTAGTTTCTCTGTAATTGTAGTATGCGTGAATTCAACGTTTTTTGCAAGTTCAAAACACTCATGGAAACCCTCTCTTTTTTCGTTATATATGGTATAATAATGGTAAGAATTTTACGGAGAATTTCCTATGAAAGAATATAAAATCAGTTATTTTTCGACTAAGTTTAGTCTTATTAGGGTATTTAATTTATAATCTTGTCTATTATATGCTTGATTATTCCGGAGGCTATGCGTTCTTTATTGTTTGGCCGATTTTCTTTTTATCTTTAGCCATGATTGTTTTAGGAAACATCTTACTTTTTAGAGACATCGTTAAATTAAGAGCTACTTATGAAAAGAATAAAATGATTCAAGTAACCAGTATGATTCAAGTCATCTCTGCTAGTATTGGTTTATGTTTCCAACTAACGAACTTAAGTGCAGGGATATTGTGGCCAATTAATTATGTCGAACATTATCCGCTTTTAGTTGGTACAAGCATCATTTATTCGGTTATTTTCATAATAGGCGTTATTCAAAAAAGAGCAATAGAGCAACAAGAAAAGTTGTCATCCGTTTTCAGTTTAGTTTTCGGGTTTTGCGTGGTCTTACTTTGTAACTTCTTATTATTCACGAATAGCAAGGCGTCTGTTTTTGATTCAAATAAACTATATGTAGAGGAGTTTAAAGATTTCGGCTTCACTGGAAAAGTTGAGGTTCGAGAAAAAACGCAATTAATTGAACCGTATGTTGGTTCTCGTACTAGTTTACATTATGATGAGAAATTATCGGATGGTAGTTATTTCTGGAAGTTAATTGATGTTGTAGAAGTTCGAAGCGGGACTCACGTGACGAAACTAGACGATCAGCTTGCTGAAGAAATTAGTAAGTATCTTGAGACCGATGAGGAAAAACAGTTGTTCGATAAAGTAAAGAAACAAGAATTTCAATTTGTGCTATTCCTTTATAAGGACTTAATCAGAAAACGTAACATTGATACAGAACTAATCGATAAAGTTAATAATGCGGTTGGGTTTAAACTAGTAGAAAAATACGGTTTGAGTCTTTATCCAAAAAATCCTCCAGAGTTTTATAGCTTGATTATTAAAAACGCTCTGAAAAATAGAGCAAACGGGGATACTGAAGTCGCTGGTTTTTATAATATTGATTTCTTAAATAAAACGATGATTGCTCACTTTGGTTATGTGAATTACCTTGAGTTCGATCAATTCCTTAAGGATAAAAACGCAAGTCGTGTAGATTATCTTAAAAAGATACTATCTGAGATTCCATCTGGAACGCTTGAGGATGGGACTTATAAATTCACTGGCACGACAAAAGTTGATGGTAAAGATCAATTAGTGACGGTCACGATGGTAATTGAAAATGGAAGTAGTCATTTTGAACCAGATGAAATGAGAAATCCGTAATCTATGATAAGTAAGGAGGAGCTTTGATGAAACGGAATACAGTTAGTTTTTTTCGGCTGAGTTTAGTGATCATTGGATATTTAATCTATAATGTTCTTTTCTATTTGTATCCATCTGGAGAGTTTCCTTCTTTTGCATGGCTTTTTGTTATTGTATCGTGGGCACTGATTGCTTTTGGAAATCTCTTTTTACTCATTGATCCGATACGATTAATGGTCGGATTTAAAGAGGATAGAAATATCAGGAATTCAAGTTTTATTCAGTTGGTTCTTGTAATTGTAAGCTACTTTATTCAGAGCGCGGATTTAATGAAAGGGAAGCTAAAGTTCATTGATTTTATGAATCATTTTTCTGAAACATTCGCTTTAAGTTTAATTCTTACATTGATTTTTATCATTGCGGTTTATCAAAAGCTATGGCTCCATAGAGAGGACAATAATGATGCAAAATACCATTTTGTATTTGGATTGTTTTTAATTATTATTACGAATATTTTGTTAGTATCAACTGCATTTTCATCGATTTCAGCACCATCACTTTTCAATTCTGGGAAAAACTATCCTCAAGAGTTTAAAGACTTCGGACTAAATGGGGCTGTAAAAGTAAAAAAATAAAAAAACACGCATTTGAATTACGAGGATATGAAGTGAGTTTGGAATATACTGAGCAGTTTTTCGGACGGATATTCTTATTCAAAAAATTATACAATTTTTGAAGAGGCTGGAGATCAATATGAATTAGCAATTTCAAATGAGAATGTTCAAAAAATCAAAGAACTATTAAAAACTGATAAAGAGCGCGAACGACTTGATAAAGTGAAATATGAGGAATTCAACTTTTTACTCACCCTTTATAAAGCGAAATTAAATAAATTAAAAGTGCCTTATACAATTGCTGATACCATTAATACAGCTTTTAAAGTTGAGCTGGTAAAAGAATCTAGAGTTGATTTTTATCCAACAGACGGGTATGAATTTACGGCGTTTTTAATTGCTGAATCTCTTCGAAATGTCGAAAAAGGGGATCAAGACGCTGCTGGGTTTTACAATATCGATGTAAAGCAAGCAATGAAAAACGATCAAATATACGCAAATATTGATCTCATTTTCTATTCTGAATTAACTTCTAAAGCGCAGAAAGCAGGGTTATCTAACCTAGAATACTTTAAAGAAGTACTTGAAGCATTACCAAGAGGCTCCTTCTGGGATGGAGTCTATCAATTCAAGGGTAGTGCTGAGGTGAATGGAAAAACTAGAGACGTGATTAGTACTTTCGTTGTGGAAAAATGGTTTAGGTTATTTTTGAAGAAGATGAATTGAAATAGAATTGTTTTCGTCATGAAAACAATAGAATTTTTCTTGCATTTTAAATAACTTTCATGTACAATCATTGATGGTGTAAAAACCAAAAAGAATTCACACCTAATTGGATGTTAAGATTGGTGCTTCTTTTAGAAGAGGTCTTATCGCTGAAAAATTGGGGAGGAAAAATATAAAACCAAATTGGAGGAAAACAAAAATGGCAGTTATTTCAATGAAACAATTGTTAGAAGCTGGTGTACATTTCGGTCACCAAACACGTCGCTGGAACCCTAAGATGAAGAGATACATCTTCACAGAAAGAAATGGTATCTATATCATCGACCTACAAAAAACTGTTAAATTAGTGGACGATGCATACAACTACATGCATGAAGTTGCTGAAAACGGTGGTATTGCATTATTCGTTGGTACTAAAAAACAAGCACAAGATGCTGTTAAAGACGAAGCAATCCGTTCAGGTCAATACTACGTTAACCATCGTTGGTTAGGTGGTACTTTAACTAACTGGGATACAATCCAAACACGTATCAAACGTTTGAAAAAAATCAAAGAAATGCAAGAAGACGGCACTTTCGAAGTATTACCTAAAAAAGAAGTTGGTATTCTATTAAAAGAATTAGACAAACTTGAAAAATACTTAGGTGGTATTAAAGATATGCCACGCATTCCTGATGTAATGTTTATCGTTGACCCTCGTAAAGAACGCATTGCAGTTCAAGAAGCTCACAAATTAAACATTCCAATCGTTGCTATGGTTGACACAAACTGTGATCCAGATGAAATTGATGTTGTTATTCCATCAAATGATGATGCTATCCGCGCGGTTAAATTAATCGTTGCTAAAATGGCTGATGCATTCATCGAAGGTAACCAAGGTGAAGACGTAGCAGTAGACGTTGAAGACTTAGATAAAGATACTTCATTAGAAGATATCGAAAAATTAGTTGAAGGCGACAACGCTGAATAATCACTAACTGTTAAGCTGTTTGAATCAGAAAGAGGCGAAATAGACTTTTCAATTCAAACAGCTTTTTTTAAAAAGTTCATAAAAATTTTAAAGCAATTTATAGGAGGAATTGAGAATGGCTCAAGTTACAGCTCAATTAGTAAAACAATTACGCGATATGACTGGCGTAGGTATGATGGATGCTAAAAAAGCATTAGTTCAAGTTGAAGGAGATATCGACAAAGCAGTTGATTTCTTACGTGAAGCAGGATTGGCAAAAGCTGCTAAAAAAGCAGACCGTATCGCTGCTGAAGGGATTACTAATGTATTAGTAGAAGGAAACCGCGCAGTTATCTTAGAAGTGAATGCTGAAACTGACTTCGTTGCAAAAAACGACAAATTCCAAGCATTAGTTAAAGAGTTTCTGAAGCAATCTTAAAAGCAAACCCTGCTACATTAGAGGAAGCTCTTGAAGTTGAAACTCCAAACGGAAAAATTTCTGATGTGATTGCTGAAGCTACTACAGTTATCGGTGAAAAAATCACTTTACGTCGTTTTGAAATCGTTGAAAAATCTGATGCAGATGCTTTCGGTGCATACTTACACATGGGCGGACGTATTGGTGTGTTAACAGTTGTTGAAGGTTCTACTGATGAATCAGCAGCTAAAGATGTTTCAATGCACATCGCTGCAATCAACCCTAAATATATTGACCGTTCACAAGTTTCTGAAGAAGAATTAGAACATGAAAAGAAAGTTCTTACTGAACAAGCATTAAACGAAGGCAAACCAGCTAACATCGTAGAAAAAATGATCGCTGGACGTTTAAATAAATTCTTAGCTGAAATCAGCTTAAACGATCAACCATTTGTTAAAGATCCAGATCAAACAGTTTCTAAATTCGTTGCTTCTAAAGGCGGAAAAGTTAAATTATTCCACCGTTATGAAGTTGGTGAAGGTTTAGAAAAACGTGTTGATAACTTCGCTGAAGAAGTAATGGGACAAGTTAGAAAATAATTATTGTTGAAGATAGGGAATATGGTAGTCCACTACCCGCTATTCCCTTTTTTTATAAAGATTAAGGAGACAAAGCAATGGTTGAACCAAAATATAAACGTGTGGTTTTAAAATTAAGTGGTGAGGCTTTAGCTGGCCAAGCAGGCTTCGGGATTAATCCACCAACGATTAAAGAAGTTGTTAAAGAATTAAAAGAGGTTCATGATCTTGGTGTTGAAATCGCAATTGTTGTTGGCGGTGGTAACATCTGGCGTGGAATTACTGGCGAAGAAGTTGGTATGGAGCGTGCTCAAGCAGACTATATGGGAATGTTAGCAACTGTTATGAATGCATTAGCACTTCAAGACGCTTTAGAAAACGTAGGAGTTCCAACTCGTGTACAAACTTCTATTGATATGCGTCAAATTGCTGAACCATATATTCGTCGTAGAGCTGTACGTCACTTAGAAAAAGAACGTGTTGTGATCTTTGCGGGTGGTACAGGGAACCCTTACTTCTCAACAGATACAGCCGCTGCTTTACGTGCTGCTGAAATCGAAGCAGACGCAATCTTAATGGCGAAAAACAACGTGGATGGCGTTTATAGTGCCGATCCACGTGTAGACGTGAATGCGAAGAAATATAATGAATTAACACACTTAGATGTTATCCAAAAAGGCTTAAAAGTAATGGATACGACTGCAAGCTCACTATCTATGGATAATGATATTCCATTAGTAGTGTTCAATTTAAATGAACCGGGAAATATCAGACGCGTTGTATTAGGGGAGAACATTGGTACAACTGTTAGGGGGAAATAGGATATGTCAACTAGTGAAATTTTAGCTCATACAAAAGAGCGTATGAAAAAATCTGAAGACGCACTTCAACGTGAGTTAGGTTCTATTCGTGCTGGACGCGCGAATGCAAGTCTTTTAGACCGTCTAGAAGTGGAATATTACGGAGCATTAACTCCCGTAAACCAATTAGCTTCAATTACGGTTCCTGAAGCTCGCATGCTTTTAATTACTCCTTATGACAAATCTTCATTAAATGACATTGAACGTGCGATTTTAATGAGCGATATTGGAATTACGCCAACAAGTGATGGTTCCGTAATTCGTTTAATTATTCCGCAATTAACAGAAGAACGTCGTAAAGAATTAGCTAAACAAGTAGGTAAAGAAGCTGAGAATGCAAAAGTAAGCGTACGTAATATTCGTCGTGATGCAATTGATCAAGCAAAAAAAGCTGAAAAAGCAAAAGAAATTACAGAAGATGAATTACATACATTAGAAAAGGACATTCAAAAAGTTACGGATGACAGTGTTAAAAACATTGACAAATTAGCTGCAACTAAAGAGAAAGAACTTTTAGAAGTATAATTTGAATAAAAAGGGGCATTTGCCTCTTTTTTATTTATAAAGGAGAAGGGTAATGACACAAAAACAATGGAAAATGATTAGTACTATTATTTCAATTATTATCTTAATCGTATTTGCTCTTTATAAAGCTTTTGGAGAACAAAAAGCTACCAATAAATCAAATACTCATTCTTCTTCCAAAACTTCTCAAAATACGTCTAATTCTTCTTTTACGGGAAAAAACTTTGATTTCTTTGAAAGCATGAAAAAGTATCCTTTTAAATATGTGTACGGAGCTGATGGAGATACGTTTCATCTGAGTTATGAAGGAAAAGAGTTCAAAGTTCGTTTATTGATTGTAGATGCGCCTGAAACTGCTAAAGAGGGAAAAGAAGCACAACCATTTGCGGATGAGGCGAAGAAACGTACTGAAGAATTGTTGAAGAATGCAAAGAAAATTGAAGGAAGTTTCGATGTCGGGGACCATGCAGATAAGTATGACCGTGCATTAATGTACGTATATGTGGATGGTAAGTTACTTCAAGATATTCTAATTGAAGAAGGGCTTGCGAGAGTTGGTTATGCATATGAACCCAATACAAGTTTATTAAAGCAATTCCAAGAAATTGAAAAGAAAGCAAAAAAACAAAAGAAAAATATATGGGAAAAAGAGGGATATGTAACGAATAAAGGTTATGATATCAGCGTTTATAAGTAATTTGTGAAAAACTATATATTGTGTTGAAAAATGGATATTGTATTTTCATAAGAACTATATATTGTATTTTTGAAGCAAAATGATGTATGATAACTTCTGTCAGAAAAAAATAAAAAGGGGAGAAGTAATATGTCAAATCGCAATATTATTCTTTATTCTAAAACCAAATTGTATGCAATGTAATTTTACAAAACAATTTTTTTGAAAATAACAATGTGGAATTCATTGTAAAAGATGTTTTTCGAGTCAGAAGAAGCTTTTAGCAGAAGTGAAGGAATTAGGGTTCCAATCATTACCTGTAATTGTTGCTGATGGCGTTGAACCATTCTTTGGATTCCGTCCCGATCTTTTAGAAAAAAATTAGTGGGATAATTTTATTTTTATATGGAAAAAAACACTTTTTAGTAGAAAAACTACTAAAAGGTGTTTTTTTATTGCAATAAATATCCGTATTTGTTTGATTTCATGATATACTAAAGAAGACTTTAAGTGGAGGGATAATGATGGGATTTAAAGCTGTAATTTCAAAAAAATCAACCAATAAATCAAAGATGATTGCTGAACGTTTTTCAAATTGGTTGAAAGAAAAAGAAACACACCAAGTGTTCTATATCGTTCCAGATCATATTAAATTTACTGCTGAAATGGAAATGATTCGAAATGTCGGAGAGTTGTTATTGAATTCAACCAACCGAAGTTATGCTTCTACGAGACTACAAGTTTATAGTTTTAAACGTTTATTATGGTATCTCCTTCGTAATGAAGCTATTACAGAAAAGATTTCCATTTCAAAAGTAGGAATTACAATGCTTTTGAAATCTATTTTGGAGGAACATTCTGACGAACTATTACTCTTTAAAAACGAAGCTCGTCATAAAGGTTTTCTTGAACAACTAAGCAAAGTAATGAATGAATTTCAATCAGGAGGAATTGAAATTGAGGATTTCTCAAGCTTTTTTGAAGCAATCAACCCTACTGAAAATGAGCAACGATTAAAAGAATTTGGAATTATTTATCGTTACTATATGAATGCACTAAAACAAGATTTTGTTCACCAAGAAGAAAGTTATGCCCAGTTATGTAGTGTCATTGCTTCTAAAGATTTATCCAATACCTTTATTGCGATTGATGAAATGGTGACGTTATCGAAGGCTGAAATGGAAGTAATTGAAGATTTAGTGGGAAGTGGGGCAACCGTTGAATTTCATGCTACATTAACAACTTATGGTGTACATACTGCCAAGAATGAAATAGGAGATTCACTGTTTACTTCAAATAGAATTCTCCTGGAGAGACTCTCAAGATGGATCAATAGAGGAGATGACTTAGCACGCATCATCGAATGGGAAAATACTGAATCTATCTTTGATGAAGAATTTAAAGAGGTGGAACAGTTTTGGCTGGAAACAAATGGTGGACTTCCAAAGGTGAAAAGAACACCAGAACAAAAAATTCCATTACAAAAGATTACTTTTACTAAATATACGGACGAAAGAGAAGAGTACCAAGAAACTTTTGCCCAAATTAAAAGAATGGTGCAAACTGGAAAAGTTCGCTACAAAGATATCCAAATTTTAGGACGTAATTTAGAAGAGAATCATTTATTCTTAGAATCGCTTTTAAAGCAATACGATATTCCTGGATTTATCGATTTATCAGATTCTATGGAACATCATCCAATCATTCAAGTACTAGACGCGCTTTTTGCTATTTGGCAATATGATTGGCGTTATGCCGATATTATGAGTCTTCTTCGTAGTGAATATGTCTTATGGCATAAAGATGATGAAACTTCACTTAAGGACCAATTACAAGCGTTTAGACAACAATTAGACGAAACAGAAACGGTTATTCTTGCCAATGGTTACGAAGGGTATCAATGGACAAATGGGAACCTTGGGCGTATGTGGAAGATTCAATTGACGAAGATTCGAAAGCGGAACAGACTGATAAAAATACACGAGTTCTACTAAAAGCAGAGCAACTTCGGAATGAATTAACAAGTGTATTATTACCTGCATTCAAAAAAATAGAACAATCAACTACAACGAAAGAAGCTGTTTCTGTACTATATCAATTACTATTAACTTTAGGTGTTGATCAATCCTTTATTTATTGGAGAGATGTTGCTGCTGAAGATGGCGATGTCGAAACAGCTAGACGTCAAGAACAAGTGTGGTCTGAATTTATCCGTTTGCTTGATGAATACATTTATATTTTTGGTGAAAAATCCTTTGATTGGGAAACCTTTATGATGTTACTTCATACTGGTTTTGAACAAACGCACTATAATTTAGCACCATCTACATTAGATGAATTAACCATTACTGGGATGGATTCCGTTCGTTATACACCGAAGAAAATCACTTTTGCAGTAGGACTAACGCAAGGTGTAATGCCTCATAATATTGATGAAACGGGACTACTAACGGACGATGAACGTGAACTATTCTCAAATCATTTAGATAGTGGCCGTTTCCTAGCTCCTACAACAGGACAATTACAATCTGTTGAACCGTTTGTGTTCTATCAGTTACTCATGAGTGCAACGGAACATCTCTATTTATCTTGTGCTATTTCTATAGATGGTAAGGAGCAACTGGTTTCAAATTTCATACAACGTTTATTAAAACACTATGAACTAGAAGAAATTGATGGGTCGTTTAACCGACAAAACCGCTTAGAACAAGGTGATTTCGTTGTTCCATATGAACTCTTTACAACGCTTCTATTGAAGATGAGAGAGAATAAGTTCAAAGAAAAAGAAGAGATTGATTTCTTGTGGAAATTAATTCCGCATTTACTAAAAACTGACGCCGCATTCAGCGCTAACTATCACGCATTACTAGCGTCTGTCTTTAGATTGAATGTAGCAAGTAAATTGCCACTTTCTCTTGCGCAAGAGCTTTATGGAAATCAATTAAATTTATCAACATCTCAAATTGAAACTTACTATAAAGATCCATTTAGTCATTTCTTACAATACGGATTAAGACTGAAAGAACGTCAAGAATTTGAGCTTTCACCAGCCAATACTGGTGAATACTTCCACGAGTTTTTTGATCAGTTTATTAAAGAGTTAAATGCACGTGGGATATCTCTAAGAGACTTAACGTTAGAGCAAAAGTTGGCTATTGAAAAAGATATCTTCAATCGAATGAAAGACAATCCGAAATTTTGCGATTTTAGCCTCTTCTAGACGTTTAAACTTTGTCCAAGGATTGTTACACCAAACTCTAATGCAAACGACAAATGCGCTTCAAAAACAAGCCTTAGCGCTAGAGACAAAACCTTGGATGACCGAAGTGGTATTCGGGACTTCTGGAAACTATCCAATTCATATTCCGATTGGTAAGAATCAATCCATTCATTTACGTGGGAAGATTGACCGTATCGACTTACTACAAGCAGATAATGGAATTTTTAACGGAATTATTGACTATAAATCTTCTGAACAAAAAAATTCGAGATTGCAAAACTTATTGCAGGGGTTCAAATCCAACTGTTAACGTATTTGAAAGTTTCAGAAGAAATCATTCGTAGTGAAAAAGGCGTAATTCCAACGCCTCTAGAAGCAAGCTATATCCATGTGCATAATCCTAAATTCAGCATTAAAGAAGTGCCAACGGAAGATAAGTTTATGCAAGAATGGACAAAAGCGTTTAAACACCGTGGATTAATCAATTCTGATGAGATTGCTAGACTCAATCCGGAATTAGTTGAGACAAGTAAATCGAATGTATTAAATATTGCTCTGAAAAAAGATGGGACTATTAGTGCAACTTATAAAAATGGTGTTTATACGACAGAAGAATTGAAGTTATTTAAAGATTTCGTATGGGAAAAGATTCAAGAAGCAGGTAAAGGAATCCTATCTGGGGATATCACACTAGCTCCTTACGAGGACTTTAAACAATATGCAGATTCTGTATCCGGTAAATTTAGTAGTATTGCACAGTTCGATGCTACAAACCCAGAAAATAGATATCGTACTCTTCCTAAATTTGAAAAAGAAGAGGGGATTACATTTATTCAAGATGAATTACAAGAGAAGAAAGGAGAGACAGAAGCATGATTCCAGAGAAACCAAAAGGATTACAAGCAACACCTGATCAATGGAAAGCGATAGCTACTCGTGGGAACAATCTTCTTGTTTCTGCCTCAGCTGGTTCAGGGAAAACAAAAGTTCTTGTAGAAAGAATTCTCATGCATATTCAAGAGGGTATCGACATAAATGAGTTGCTAGTTGTAACCTTTACAGAACTTGCCGCAAAAGAAATGAAGGAGCGTCTTCGTTCTAAACTAGAAGAAGCGATTGAAAAATCAACGGATGAAGTCCTTCAGCAACGTTTCGCTAAACAATTACAACTGATTCCGTCTGCTATGATTTCAACGATTCATAGTTTCTGTATGAAAGTGATTCGTCGTTATTTCTATTTAGCAGGGATTGACCCCGTATTTACGATGATGGATGAAATTGAAGGACAACTTCTGCAAGAAAAGGTCTGGAGAGCGTTGGAAGAAGAGATTCTTGAACAACCAGAATATGAAGAAGTATTTGCAACGTTCTCAAGCGACCGTTCAGACGATGGTATCACCAATACTGTTTACCGTCTATATCAATATTCTCGTTCTAAAAGAGAACCTAAAACATGGATATCTCATTTAACGCAGAACTATGCTGTAGGAACTGATTATGCTTCAACACCTTTCGTAAAAACGTATGTGAACCAGCATTAATCGAAGAGTTAAGCTACCTAGTTACTCAATATGATCAACTTCTTAAAGAAATTGAACTGCTTGGAGCACCTAAGCATCAAGCAGTTCTAGAAGATGATTTAGGTTTTGTTAAAGCTGTTCTGGTGCATATCCAAGAGGAGTCTTACGTTTTCGCGCATCAAACATTTGCAGACAGAAAATTCAAAAATTGGTCCACAGCTAAAGTGGATGAATCGGTTAAAGATAACCTTGACGATATTAAAGCAATCCGTGAAGGGCTAAAAAAAGACTTCCAAAAAATCAAAGAAGATTATTTTTCTATTTCACCCGAAGTTCAGTTGCAACAAATGACGAAAGTGAATCGAATTCTATCGAAGCTATCAGATGTTGCAGTGATGTTCTATGACCGTTTCCAGAATGAAAAACATCAGTTAAATAAGATCGATTTCTCAGATTTAGAACATGACACTTTGAGAATTCTGACGAAATTAGATCAAAATGGACAAAAGATTGCTTCAGAATACTATCAAAATCACTTTAAAGAAGTCATGGTAGATGAGTATCAAGACGTTAACCGTGTCCAAGAAGCGATTTTAGAGCTCGTAAGTAAGTCCGATAACCGTTTTATGGTAGGTGACGTGAAACAATCTATCTACGGCTTCCGACTAGCAGACCCGTCTCTTTTCCGAGAAAAATACGAAGCGTATGCCGAAGGAAAGAGTGGAGAGAGAATCGTCCTAGCAGAGAATTTCCGTTCTAGAGATGAAGTTCTTTCCTTTACGAATAAGATATTCCAACAAATTATGAATAAAGAGTTGGGACAAGTAGAATATGACGATGTCGCTGCATTAAAAACAGGGAATCTTTCATATTCTCAAGATGATGATAAATCCAGTGAAATTATTTTAATTGAAGATGTGGATTTAGATGAAAGCACGGACGATTTAGAAGATGCTGAAGGGTTCGAAAAGGTAGAAAATGAGATTCATTATGTTGCACAACGAATTCAAGAGATGATAAAAACTCCTTTTGAAGTGATGAATGATAAGGCAGATGCCAAACGTCCCGTAAATTATGGAGACTTCGCCCTCCTTTCATCTACAAAGAGTAACAATGATAAGATTGAATCGATTTTTGCAGCATATGGTATTCCAGTGAACGTTCAAAAGGCGCAATCATACTTTAAACGTACTGAAATTACGACAATGGTTTCTTTACTAAAAGTGATTGATAATCCATTACAAGATATTCCATTAGTTGCTGTATTGCGTTCTGGACTTGTTGGATTAGACGAAATCGCATTAGCTCATATTCGTACAACATCCAAAAATACAAGTTACTATGAAGCTGTTTGTCAATTTATTTCTGATTTTAAACTCAAAGACGTAGACTATTATGATTCTAAGCAACAATTAGCGCTTAAAGAACGTCTTGAAGGCTTTTTAGCACTATTAAATAAGTGGAGAGACACCGCAAATAACGAATCTATCGCTCAGTTGATCTGGAAAATTTATATGGATACGCATTATTTGGAATATGTCCATGGACAATCAAACGGTGAGCAAAGAGCTGTAAACTTGCATGCGTTATACGAACATGCCCATCAATACGAATCAAGTAGCTTTAAAGGAGTTCGTAACTTTATTCGTTTCATTGAAGCTCTGCAAAAGAAAGAAAAAGACTTAGATGAAGCGCCAATAGCAACGGATTCAAATGCTGTGCAAGTGATGACGATTCACGCAAGTAAAGGGTTGGAATTCCCAGTCGTCTTTTTAATCGATACCAATCGTAAATTCAATATGCAGGACTTTAAAAGCATCTATCATGTGCTCTGATGAGATTGGTGTAGGTACAAATTACTTTGATTTAAATACTCGTATTACGTATCCAACCGTTCAAGCTGTAGCTACAAGAAATTTCGAGAAGAAAAAATTGTTATCTGAAGAAATGCGTAAATTATACGTAGCAATGACGCGTGCACGTGAAAAACTAATTATTGTAGGTACCCTTAAAAACTACGAATCATTTAAGAAGAAATATGCCTTTTTAACGAATGAATCTAGTGAAGTTTTACCGTATCAAGCACGATTCAAAAGCAGTACATTCCTTAATTGGATGCTACTGAGTGCGATTCACGAACAATACAAGATTAGTCCTGAAATTGTTGCTAAGGCAGATATTGTATCTAATAGCAAACACTATATCCATGAAATCAGTGATAAGGAAGTCTTCCAAGAAGATTGGCATGAATATTATAATGAAGCCAATTCTCCGAGTGAATTGAAGAGTCGAGTTCAAAGTATGCTAAAAACCATTCAACAAGATTATCAGTTTGACGTTGAAAGCAAGACAACAAGCTATCAAAGTGTGTCTGAATTAAAACGTGTACTTGAAGATCCAATCATCGAAGAATTATCGCATAATAGCTTGATAGAAGAGGGGAGAAGAGCCATTTATCTCTCTCCTACATTGGAACAACCACGCTTTATGGAAACTAGTTCAACAACTGTTTCTGGAGCCCAAAGAGGTAGCGCTCTTCACCTATTAATGCAGAAAGTTGACTTTACAAGTACCATTACAATAGATTCCTTAGAACAATTACTCAGAAGTTTGGTTGAATCGAATGAAATTACCCCAGAAGTTGCTGCAAAAGTTCCAGTGACACAAGCGTTCGAATTCTTCCAATCAACATTTGGGCAATGGATCGTGCAAAATTCACATGCATTAGTCCGTGAGCAAGCATTTTCATATGTACTAGAAGCTAGCAATTTCTTTAAATCGATTCAAACAGATGATTTGATGATGATTCACGGGATTATCGATGGATATGTCGAGTTAGACGATGAGATTATTGTATTTGACTATAAGACAGATTTTGTCGTAGATTCTATAGAAGGAATTCAAAGCATTGTCCGTAAATATAAGGACCAATTGAATATATACGCCGATGCATTAAGCATTAGTTGTAACAAAAAAGTTACAAAAAAAGTTCTATGTTTATTATCAATCAATAAGAATATAGATATCGATACATTAAAAAGCTATATAACGTTATGCGCTCAGTGTTACTTATAAAATGCTGAGCGTATTTTGTTGATGATGGAGGATATATTAACTTTTCTGATGAATAACTTAGTATAATATATATTATGTAAAACCTAATATGTATGAAAATAGAAAAAGAAACATCATTGCATTTTTAAAGCACCCTCAACGTATACTATTAAAGTAATAAATTATTAAGGATGGTCTCATATGCAATATAATCAAGACAGCAAGTTTTGGCATTTTGCTACATTAGTTGCTGATTTTATTTTATTAAATCTATTATTTATCGTTCTATGTATACCTGTTGTTACGATTGGTCCAGCAATTTCTGCCTTAATTCATACAACACTTAAGCTTTCTGAGGATGAAAATCGTACACTGATAAAGCCGTTTTGGAATGAATTTAAGCGTGATATCACTAAAAAGATACTTTTATGGATCGTGTATTTAATTCTAATTGCTGCTATGGTTTATATGGCACAATTTTACTGGAATTTTGCGAATAATAACGTTGATTTATTGAGAATTATCGGTTTTATGTTATTTATCTTATCAGTGTTGATTTTAGTTGTAACTATTGTAGCTTCAATTATTGGGCTTGCAATGACGACAAGGTATTTCAGTCCGATTAAACGATTAGTAAAGAATAGTTACTTATTAATTATTGTATTGCCGATTCAGGCTTTTATTATGGCTGCAGTTTTAGTAGCTTCAACCTTATTCTTTCATCTATCAAACGGTGCCTGTCTTATCATTTTTTCCTTGTAGTTGGTTTTGCTGCTTTTAGCTTATAGCTTTGCACCTTTAGTTCGTGAATTTTTTTCACAAAAGTAAAATAGATATCATTATAAAAGAAAACGACCTACAGAAATGCTCTGTAAGTCGTTTTTTGTTGTTTATTTGATGAAATTTAACCGCGTGCTAAACGTGTACGAATTTTAGTAGATACAAATTCAATGAATAATACTAAAATGATTAATCCGCAAAGAATTGCCCCTACTTCATTCCATTTATAAGCGCTCATCGCAAACATTAAAGGAGAACCGATACCACCGGCACCTACCATCCCTAAAACTGTCGCATCTCTTAAGTTCATATCAAAACGATAAATAACCGTTGAAATGAAAGACGGAATTAATTGAGGCAAGATGCCAAATCGAATTTTTTGGTACAAATTACATCCGCTAGCATCTAATGACTCTAAAATCTTGTAATCTAAGTCTTCGATTGCTTCAATGTATAATTTAGAAATCATCCCGATGGATGCTACAGACATTGTTAAAAGCCCTGTAAATGCTCCAGGACCTGTTACCCGGATGAACATTAATCCGTAAATTAATGTTGGAACTGTTCGGATTGCCATAATTAAAGTACGGAAAACTAATGCTACCGGCTTTGGAACGATATTTGTTGAAGACAAGAAAGCAAATGGAATTGCTAAAATTGATCCTACTAAAGTTCCTAGAAACGCAATACAGATGGTTTCTAACAGAAGGTACGCTACACCTTTGTTGGAAGTGTCAAATAAGAGTGTTGTATCAGGAGAGAAAATCCCTTTAATAATGTTCTTTGAGATTTCAGCGCCATTCTCAGGAATTTTACTTAATTCAATAGTCGTACCAGACCATGCAACAAGCGTTACAAGAATTAAAACAACCATTAATTTTACAATCCAAGTACGAGGAGCTTTTTGATATTGATTTAAAACTGCTTCATTCATTTAAGTCCCCTCCTACGCTAATTTAGTACGTAAATAATAACTAACGCTTTCGATTATGACTACAGTTAAGAATAGAATCACTAAAATCATCCCGACGTTGCTATATTCACGCCAACCTAAGTTTTCATTTAAAATAATACCGATACCACCAGCACCTACATAACCAAGAATAGAAGCGTATCTCACATTCCCTTCAAAACAATATAAAGAAGAAGCTAAATAACCTGGTAAGATTTGCGGAATGATAGCACTCGAGAAGGCTTTTCCTTTAGTAGCACCCAAAGCTTCAGCAGCTTCGAAAGCTCCCATATCAACCGTTTCGATTTGCTCGTATAGCTGTTTTCCACAATAAGCAAATGTATAGGTTGCAATCGCAAACGTACCTGCGAGTGTTCCTAAACCGAATATATATGTAGCAATTAATGCGGTTACTAGGGTTGGTAATGTACGAACAACACTTAAAAATAAACGGCTTAAACTAATCACAAACTTATTTTTTACAATGTTGCTAGATGCAATAATTGCAAAAGGAATCACTAAAATCGATCCTAATAAAGACCCCAATAAGGACATCTTAATCGTATCGATTAATGGCGACCAAATTGAACTAGAGTATTCCCAGTTTGGTGGAAACATTCTACCAATCATTACGAAGAATTGCCCACCACGTTGCATAAGCGTTTTTAAGTTAAATCCCGTTACTTTACCAGCGTAATACATTGCCACAAGAAGCAGAATCGTAATAATAATCGCTTTCGATCGTGGTTCTTTTACCGTAGTTCCGTTTTCTAGTGTATATTCTTTTGGTGCGAAGAGTTTACTTAGCTTCATTCAACCCCTCCACCTTTCCTTTGTAGATTAAATCTAAAACTTCAGGAGTCACTTCAGAACTTGGACCATCATACACAATTTCGCCATCTCTAATCCCTAAGATACGATCTGCGTACTCAAGCGCTAATTCTACATGGTGAATGTTTAAAAGAATAGAAATATTCATGTCTTTGTTAATGCGTTTGAAGTCTTCCATTACTCGTTTTGCTGTGACTGGGTCCAGTGCCGCAACTGGTTCATCCGCAAGAATAATTTCTGGATTTTGTGCTAATGTACGAGCTAAAGCCACACGTTGTTGTTGCCCACCGGATAATTGGTCTGCACGAATAAATGCTTTATCAACAATTCCAACTTTATCTAAGGCTTCTAATGCATGTAACTTTTCTTTTTTGGTATAGATTCCAAATAATGAACGGAAGAATGGAATATCTGGTACGATAGACGTCAATACGTTTTTTATAACCGTTGTTCTAGTCACTAAGTTAAACGATTGGAAAATCATCCCTACTTTATTTCTACGGAATTTACGTAAAGATTTCCCTTTTAATTTACTTACATCAGTTCCATCAACCGTTAATTTTCCTTCACTGATATCCAGCATTCTGTTAATTGTGCGAATAAGCGTAGACTTCCCAGCACCCGAAAGACCAATAATAGAAACAAACTCCCCTTGTTCAATTTCTAAGTTAATATTTTTAAGACCCTTAACCCCATTTGGATAAGTTTTAGATACATTTTCGAATTTAATCATTTTTCTTGCCTCTCTCTCAAAAAAGGGTCAGGAGAAATTTCCTAACCCTCATTTGATCTTCAACTCAAATTTATTAGTTACCTGATTTTAATTTTTTAAGTAATTTTTGTGCTTCACGTTCTTTATCGTAGTCACTAGCATTTGCTTTCTTATAGCCTTTATGAGAGTAAATTTTGATAATTTCTTTACCTTCATCTGTTTTAGCAATATTCATCATTGCATTAGCGAACGCTTCTTTAAATGCATCGTCTACGATTGGAGAAGATTTACTTACTGAAATTGTGTCATTGTAAATATCTGGAGTTACACCGATAACGTTCGTTTCTTTGAAGATATCTTCTGAACGACCATAATCACTAGTCCATTTTTTAGCGTAATCGTTACGAACGTCAGCGTAACCAACCATGATATCAATTTGACCAGAAGCTAAACGTGCTGCTGAACTTGCGTAAGAGTCTGATTGAACAACATTTTGTAAGTCAGAAATTCCTTTCCCATACTTTTCTTGTAACCATAATGTTGGGTAAATATAACCTGATGATGATGAAGTCCCTAATACTCCCCATTTAGCAGAATTTAACTCTTCCCAAGTCAATTCTTGACCACTATTGATTTTCGCAGCTAATTCCTTCCCTTTTTCAGTAGGGCCAGCAATAACTAATCCTTTATAGGATGTAGCTTGTTCAGTTCCACGACCTGTTTCTTTTCCATCATTCCAATCTTTTGGATTAGTAGAGTCTTTTAATAAATTATCACGAGTAGCCGTTAATAATACATCAACTTCTTTGTCATACAATACATAAGTCCCGCCAGGTAAGAAACCAATATCTGCACTACCTGATGCTAATGCTTCACCTACAGCGTCAAAACTTGTACCTACAGAGATATCAACATTTTTAACATCGTAGCCTTCTTTCGCTAGTTCTTTCTTTAGTAGTTCTTTTAATGGTTCTGTTGTTGTCACAATTGTTTCAGGATCACGAGATGGTACAAAAGCGATTTTTAAAGTTTCGATTGTTTTCGAAGCATTTTGGCTTTGGCTTTGATTTGTGTCTGAACCTGAATTACTAGAACATCCTGCTAATAAAGCTAATGATGATAAACCAATTGCTAATTTAGACCAAAAAGACTTTTTCATAAAAATATATCCTCCTAAGATACGTTTTGTTATTAGAAATTAAGAATTCCTTAATCCCTCTTACTATCTTACAAGACCTATCCGTAAATTACAACAGAAACAATATTAAAAATACAGTTTTTTTCATACTAAATTTCACAATAATATTCAAATAAAATTGATGAAAACGCATAAGTTACGAACATTAAAACACGAACGTTCGTTGATTAAGGTAAAAAAAGAAACCTCCCTAAATATAGGAAGGTTTCGAAGGAACTATTTATTTGGGAAATGTGATCTTAAGAATTGATTAGCAAATTTGATATCCTCTAACCAATTTTCTTGACCTACGTACCAGAATTCACCAGTGAATCGATTTACTCCGATTGATAAGAATGTATCAACCATACGTTTGAAATCGATTTGGCCAGTACCAAATGGAATTTCACGATAATGTCCAGGAATCGTTTCTTTTAAGTGAGCTGCAACAATATGCCCTCTTCCTAATTCGATATCTTCGTAGACATTTTTTGCTCCAGGTTCTAATGATGCGTTCATTAAGTTACCTGAGTCTGGATATACTTGTAAGTATGGAGATTTCACTAATTCAACGAAACGCATTGATTTCTCAACAGTGTTCATGAATGGAGTTTCCATTGTTTCAAAACCAAGAAGAATACCTTTTTGTGAAGCCATTTCAGTAGCTTTCTTAAGGTTTTGGATGAAGTAATCAAGTGTTACCGCATCTCCTTCTTCATAGTAAACATCGTATCCAGCTAATTGGATCACTCGGACACCTAAATCATCTGCTAATTGAATTGCTTTATCCATGATTTCTAGACTACGTGTGCGAGTAGCTTCGTCGTGGGAACCAAATGGATATTTACGATGGCCGCTTAAGCACATTGAACGGATTGGAACTCCAGTTTCGAACATGTCGTTCACTAACTGTTGGCGTTCTTCCTTTGTCCATTCTAGACGACTTAATTTTTCATCAGTTTCATCGATACTGATTTCTAAAAAGTCAAATCCAGTTGCTTTCACTGTTTCTAACTTTTCTCTAAAACTAAGTGTGTTTGGCATTGATTTTTCATACAAACCAAGTTCATAAAACTTTTTATTGTCCATAGTAAGCATTCGCTCCATGTTTTCTTAAATAGTGTTTATCTAAAATTGTTTGTGACATTGGCTTCATATTTGGGTTTAAAGCAAAGTTATGCCAAGCCATGTTTGCAACGTATTCTAATACAGTAATGTTGTGTACCGCATCCATTGCGTCTTTACCCCATGCAAATGGTCCATGGTTAAATACTAAAACAGCTGGAATCGCATTTGGATCTTTATCTTTGAAAGTTTCAACGATTACTTTACCTGTTTCTAACTCATAAGCACCTTTAATTTCTGCTTCTGTCATTTCTCTAGTACAAGGGATTGTTCCGTAGAAGTAGTCTCCTTGTGTTGTTCCGAATGCAGGAATTTCTTGTCCTTGTTGAGCCATTGTAGTTGCCCATAGAGAGTGAGTATGCACTACCCCATTTACATCTTTAAAATTACGATAAATTTCTAAGTGAGTATCTAAGTCAGAAGAAGGTTTTAGAGCTCCTTCTACTTTATTACCGTCGATATCCACAATTACGATATCATCAGCAGTTAGTTTATCATAGTCAACGCCTGAAGGTTTGATTGCGATAACCCCTGCTTCACGGTCGTACTCTGAAACGTTACCCCATGTAAAAATAACTAATCCATGTTTTGGTAACTCTAAGTTTGCTTTTAATACACGTTCTTTTAATTGTTCGTATGCCATTGTAGAATCCCTTCTTATAGGCCTAAAGCTTCAGAAATTTTTTCAGTCATTTCTTTTTCAGATAATAAGTTTTGTAAGCCTACGATTTTTGTGTTTGGTAAGTCTAAGCCATCAAATACTTCTAATAAAGCTGATGAAATAACAACTAAATCATAGTTTTTTTGCTGAAGATTTTTGCTTCAGAAACTGCACAGTGATGAACTTCTAAAGGAATATTCAATTTTCTAAATACATTTGTTAATTTCATTTTTGATAATTTGGCTTGAACCCATTCCGCTTCCACATGCTGCTAATACTTTCATAATTTTACATCTCCTTATATTGCTAGAGTATCGGATAGAAAACACTACCCGATACCCTAATTTTACTATATTCTTTTACTTAATTTAAATTAGTTTTGCTTAGACTCTAAGTATGTTTCATAGTCTTCAGCAATAGTGAAGTAATGTTCTTTGTTTTTGCTGTATTGTAATTGAGGGATTACTAAAAAGAATAATTAACACGATTCCTAAAACCAATGTATTGGAAGTTTTGCATTAAGAATCCGAAACCAACCCAAATTGTATCCCAGTCAAAGTTACCATGCCATCCACCGTATGCAGCTAAACCAAACGCACCTGCTGCGACAGCTCCACCTAATACTTGGATTAAACCTGATAAGAATGAAAGGATTGAAGCAGCACGTAAACCACCTTTATGGTTAGCGTATACTGCGAATGTAGCGTTATCGAAGAATACTGGTACGAATCCAGTGATGATTAATACTGGAGATTTGAATACGATTAATCCTAAGATTGCTACGATTTGTCCTAATACCCCGAATAAGAAACCAACTGTTACAGCGTTTGGAGAACCGAATCCGTAAACTGCAGCACAGTCAACCGCTGGCATAGAACCTGGTAATAATTTGTTAGAGATACCTTGGAACGCTTCTGATAACTCAGCAACGAATAAACGAACCCCTAATTGTAAGATTTGAACATAAACAGTGAATGTTAATGCTGTTTGTAAAATGTAGAAGAAGAAGTCATCTGTTGCTTTTAATGTAGTCATTTTGAATTTAGAAGCAGCAACTGTTAATTCTTGTCCATTTACGCCTACTAAGTAGTCTTTACCTAATACTAATAAGATTGCACCGAAGAACACGATCATTAAGATTGATGTTGCAACGATTGATTCTTTGAAGATTGATAAGAAACCTGGTAATTCAAGATCTTCAATCTTCTTGTCGTTTTTACCTGAGAATTTAGGAGCTAATTTGTCAACTAACCAAACCCCAAACATTTGTTGGTGACCAATTGCAAATCCGCCGCCTTCTGTTAATTCTTGAGTAGCTTCTACAGTTAAGTTTGCAGCTACTGCCCAATATACACCTAATACAATACCCTAATAAGATTACAAATTGTAATTGGTTTAACGTTATCACCTAAAGCTAAAGCCATTAACCAAGTTGCTGTAGCAGATTGTTGCACCATGATGTGACCAGTGATGAATACTGTACGAACTTTAGTTAATTTACGGAAGATAACTAATACTAAGTTCGTTAAGAAAGCAACTAATAATACTTGTACTGTTAAACCTGTTGCATGACCAGCTGATTTTAATGCAGCTTCTGCAGCAGCTTGACCAAAGTATGGGTCAATAACGGCAGCTTGTAATCCAAAACGATCCCCTAATGCTGCTAATACTGGACGGAAGTTTGAAACTAATCCACCAGCAGCTACGTTTAAGATCATGTAACCTACAACTGCTTTAATAAAACCTGCTAATGCATCGTACCATTTACGACCCAATAGTAAATAACCAACTAAAACGATTAAACCAACAAAGTATTGTGGTTTAGTAAAAATGTTAGCATAGAAGAATTGCCAAAAACTGAATAAAAATTCCATTATTATTCACCTATTCCTTTTAAGATATTTTCTAAATCCTCTTTTGAGCGCGCTTCAACAAACGCATTAATAATTGATTCATCATCTAATAATGTCACTAACTCTGATAAGTTGTTTAAGTGTTTTTCATTATCAGTTGATGCTAAAACGAAGAATAAATGTGGTTGGTAGTCAGCACCTGGTCCAAAATCCACAGCTTCTTCAATGTTCATAAATGCTACAGCAGTATCATTTACCCCTTTTCCTTCTTGTGCGTGAGGGATACAAATCTCTGGCGCAATTACGATGTAAGGTCCAAATTCATGAACATTACTAATAATGTAACCTGGGTATTCAGGTTCAATGATCTTTTGTTCTAATAAAGGTTGGCAAGCTTTTTTTATGGCTTCTTCCCATGATAGAGAACCTTTTTGGAACGAAAAGCGTCCATTTTCGATAATTTCTCTTAACATATGTTCCTCCTTGTGTTATTAAGAAATCGTATTCATTATTACGCTTGGATAAAGCCTAGAGTGGGTTAGCTCTAGGCTCTCCAAAATTATTTAATGACAATATTATAAGAATGATGGGAATGGTACATCATTGTCGATTGAGAATACATCGTCAAATCCACGGTAGAAGTTAAATTCTAATTTATCTTTGTCAGTTGGGTAAGTATATTTACCACCTACTTGCCAAATGAATGGTTTGAATTTGTATTCTAAGCGATCTTTCTTGAATTTCCAGATTTCTGTAATTTCTTTTGGATCTGCTTGGAAGTTTGCCCAAATATCATAGTGAACTGGGATAACCACTTTAGCGTTTAATGATTCAGCCATACGTAACATATCAACTGAAGTCACTTTATCAGTGATACCACGAGGGTTTTCACCGTAAGCACCTAAGCACACATCGATTTCATGTTCGTTCCCATGTTTAGCAAACATGTTTGAGTAGTGAGAATCTCCTGCGTGATATAAGTTACCACCACTTGTTTTGAATAAGTAGTTAACAGCGATTTCGTCCATGTCTTGAGGCATTTTACCTTTAAGAACTTCACCGTCTTTAGCTGTAACTAAAGCTGTACGGTCAAATGCTTCTAAAGCAACGATTTCAATGTCTTTGATTTTAACAGAGTCTCCTGGGTGTACAACGATTGTACGTTCAGCAGGAACTCCCCAACCTAACCAAGTGTTTACTACTTCTTGTGGTCCTACGAATTTAGCTTCTGGGCAATTGTTAGCAACTGCTGCAGCTGTATTAATGTCTAAGTGATCTGAGTGAATATGAGTTACTACTAAAGCATCAACATTTTTCACTTCGAATGGATCGATTACGAATGGTTGTGTACGTAAGTTTGGTTGTAAGTTTTGGCAACCACTCATACGTTGCATTTGGTGACCAGTTTTCATTTTTCCGTTACCGTGGCTACGTTTACCAGTTCCACACCATAAGTCACATAAGATGTTTGTATTTTTTTCTGATTTTAACCAGATACCTGTACATCCTAACCACCACATAGCAAATGTTCCTGGTTTCACTTCTTCGCGTTCGATTTCTTCATTTAACCAAGTTCCCCATTCTGGGAAAGTTGATAAAATCCAAGATTCTTTTGTTACATCTTTGATATTTGCCATTATTATTCCTCCTTGGGATTATCCCCAAATACGTTTGATTTCTTCTTTAAATTCACGAGCAGATTGCGCTGGATTTTCAGTAGCGTAAATTCCGCGGCCTGCAATGAATGTATAAATTGGAATTCCTTCAAACACTTTTAATGTGTCTTTTGTTAATCCGCCTGTAGCTGAAACTTTGAATCCCATGTCGATTAAACGACGGATTTTGTTTAAATCAGATTCAGTCCAAGTAGCTCCTGCAAATAGAGCATCACGGCTTTGGTGGAAGATTGCTTGGTCAATACCAGCGTCTCTCCATTGTTGTGCTTGTTCGAAAGTCCAATCTCCGTATAATTCTACTTGTAAAGACTTCACTTCTTTGTTTGCGGCTTCCATAGTTGGAATTGTTGCGCAGCAAATTACTGTCATCCAGTCTGCTCCAGCGAGGGCAACATTTTTAGCAACAGTTGTACCAGCGTCAGCACATTTTGTATCAGCAATGATTACTTTATCTGGAAAAGCACTACGTAAGCATTTAATCGCTTTGTCCCCTTCGTTTAAAAGTAAAATCGTTCCTGCTTCAATAATGTCTACTTCGTTTCCAACCGCAAGAGCATCTTTTAATGCATCTTCAATACGGTTGTGGTCTAAAGCAACTTGTAAATTAGGAATTGCCATTTCGTCATTCTCCTTTTCTGTCTTGCTTTAAACAATCATAAAATCATAACGTCTTACGAAAATGATCATTTAAAAAGTTACGGTACCAATTCATGGTATTAGTATAGTATAAACATTTTTTTGTTACAACCGTTTACAAACAAGTAATCGAATAATCAGTTTTATGATTGTTTGCGTTTACTTTACGAACGTTTGGAAATAAGCAATATGGTTATGTATATAGGAAGAATTCATAAAATTATATTATTAATACTACGAAAATATCTGTTTTGATCGTTTACGATTTATAAATAAAAATACCCTCTCAATAATGAGAAGGTAATAATATTACTCATTTTCAATAATGACCTCTTCAGAAGCGTCATCCTCCAGTAAATGAACATGGATAACTTCCTCTAAAGAAGTGGGTACATTTTTCCCGATAAAATCTGGACGAATTGGAAGTTCTCTATGACCTCGATCGATAAGAATTGCTAAACTGATTCGCTTAGGTCTGTCGATATCCATAATTGCATCTAAGGCAGCTCTTACGGTTCTACCTGTAAACAAAACATCATCCACTAAGACCACTTGCTTTCCTTTGATATTAAAAGGTATAGAAGTTCCATTTAATACTGGTGCATCTTCATTCTCGATATCATGCCGATCATCTCGGTATAATGTAATATCTATTTCGCCAACAGGTACTTTAATCTTTTCTAAAGAAGAGATTTTTCTCAGCGATGCGTTTTGCTAAAGTGATTCCTCTTGTTTTAATACCAAGCATCACTAAATTCGAAACGTCCTTTTTGTTGCTCGATAATTTCATATGAAATTCTGGTTAATGCTCTACTAATAGCACCTTCATCCATAAATTCTGACTTTGTTTCATTAATTTCACCTCTAGTCTTCAAAGTGTCCTTTATTCAATTGAATAAACTCCGCGAATTCTTTTGGTGGTTCCACTTGGAAGTTTAGCGTTTCTCCAGTTACTGGGTGAGTGAAGCTAAGTGTTCTTGCGTGTAGAAATTGACCAAATTTTGTTGCGTTTTTCCCTTTTGGATGATACAACGGATCATTTACAATCGGATGTTTAATAAATTCCATATGTGCTCTGATTTGATGAGTTCGTCCAGTTTCTAGGCGACAAGACACGAGTGAATAGTCTGAAAAAGAATCTAAAACTTCAAAATGAGTAATAGCATTCTTTCCCCCTTTTTCCACGACTCTTTTTAAGCGATTCGTTTGATGACGAGATAAAGGTGCATCAACAACACCCGTTTCGTGTGCAAAGTGCCCATCTACAATGGCAATATACTCACGGTTCATTTTATTTTCTGCAATCTGTTCAGCCAATTTTTGATGCACATCATTATTTTTAGCAATGACTAATAAGCCACTTGTATCTTTATCAATGCGATGGACTAATCCTGGACGATAGATTTCTTCGCTCGTGCTATCTGACAAGCTATTTGAATGATATAACAATGCGTTTACTAACGTACCACTATAATGTCCTTTAGACGGATGAACAACCATACCACTTGGTTTATTGACTACAATTAATGAGTCATCTTCAAAAACGATATCAAGTGGAATATTCTCTGGTTGAATCGTAATAACATCTTCCTCTTTTTGAAGAATTGTAACTTCATCCCCAGACTGTGCTTTGTAATTTGATTTCACGACTTCTCCATTAACTGAAATAAGTCCAGCTTTTAGCCAACTTTGAATGGTAGTTCTACTTAGACCAAGCTCGACAGTTAACACTTTGTCTAATCGTTCAGTCTTTTCTAATTCAAGTTTTAATTTTTTAAATACTGATGTCATAATACTCTCCTATTTTGATTGTTCTTTAAAAATAACATAATAGAATAAGAAGATTACTCCGAAGGTTAAACAAATGTCTGCAACATTAAAGATTGGAAAATCGATAAATTCAAACTTAAACATATCGACAACATACCCTAATCGGATACGATCGATAAAGTTTCCTACAGCCCCAGCTAAAATGAAAGAGTAAGCTGTTAATAACCATTTGGATTTTCCTTTTTCTTTAAACATCAAATATAAAAGTGTTCCAACTGCTACTGCAGTGATTGCATAAAAGAAAACCATCTTCCCTTCGAACATTCCCCAAGCTGCTCCAGTATTTCGAACGTATAATAAGCTCACAATTCCATTAATAAACCGCATTCCATCATGCAAGTTAAAGTTATTTACAATCCATAATTTCACTAGTTGATCTGCAATAATTAGTACAGCGCTTAATATTAAATATAAAAACATATCGACTCTCCATTTCTTTTCAATAATAGTATTGTACAAAGAAGTCAAAGGTTAGTCAACGAACTGAAAATGATGTTAAATTGAAATACTTTTTTCCACTCAAGGGGTAAAAACGGGTAAAATTTAACTGAAAATGGGGATAAAGTCCTAAAAATCAGTCAAAAGATTGAAAAAACAACAAAATACACGTATAATATCAACAAGAAAACGCATTACTGTTAAAGGAGTGTAATATGAAAAAAATCGCAGCCAAGGTATTCTTGATTAGCGCGGGTTTCTTATTTTTAGGAGCATGCGGTAATACAAAGAAAAGTGCCGAATCTACTGTTCAAGAAGTACAAGATACCTTACCTGTTGTCGTTCAACAATTAAATGACATTCAAGCGTTAGAAAATTCATTACAATCTGATTGGGAAGCGGATATCCATGAAGATTACACGATGACGTCTTACGCTAAGAAAACGGGTAAAGTATTCACTAACATTCAAGAACGTCAGCAATTGTTGAAGTCTATGCAAAAATCGCTCAAAGTATTATCAGATGATGCGACTAGACTAAGTAACTTGAAGGATAAAAATCTTCCATCTGCAGAAATTCAAATTGTAGTTTCTAATCTGCAATCAATTGTTTCTCAATTAAAAAACTACTCCGAAATGTCTCAAAAACAATTGGAAAAAGAAGCTGAGTTTTTCGTTAGCATATCAGGTGGAAAACAAACAAGCGATGAATTAAAAGCGCTCATTATTGAAGTAAATAATTCTGCTAACGAGCGTCAACAAATTATTGAAGCAATAAATTCTCCAATCAGTGAGCTAGATAGACCAATTCGCATTCTAAAAGCTCGCTTGGCAAATAGCGGAAAGGGTGAGTAATGATGTTGAAGAAAAAATCTTTAGTAACGAGTATGCTCACTGTTGCGTCTGTTAGTTCCCTACTCGCTTTCCACTCTGTGGCAAATGCGCAAGATACTGCTGATAGTAAGTTGAATGTAAGAACGAATAGTTTACTCCGAGTTCCAGCGAATATACCACAGGAACATATTTATGATTCAGGCATTTCTATTCCATATCCTGAAGACGGAGTTAAGGGGGTTTATTTACAGGCGTTTCGTGCCAAAGGACAAGACTTGGAAAATATGATTCAGTTCGTTAAGTCTACTCCCATTAACTCTCTTGTAATTGATGTCCGTGATGGATATGGACAAATTACAATGCCTCTGGAGACTGATAATCAACAAGTGAAGAAGCATACTGTCAATGAAGTACCAGATACTACTGCTCTTCTTAAGCGACTCGAAAAGGAACAAATTTATCCAATTGCTCGTATTGTATGTTTTGGAGACCGATTTGTTCCAAAAGAGAATCCAGAACGTTCCTTTAGAAATGCTTTAGGCCAGCTATGGTATACAGATGACGGAGAAACGTTCCTGAATCCTTTTCTTAAAGACAACTGGGAATACATTGCAGAAATTGCAATTGGTGCTGCTAAAGCGGGATTTAAAGATATTCAATTAGATTACGTTCGTTTCCCACTTGGGTTCGAAACTGTTTCGGAAGACTTAGTCTATGATAAAGGTGATTATGCTCATATTAAAGATGATGATGAAGCCCGTATTGCTGCGATTACAGACTTTGTTGCATTTATTCGAGAAAAACTTCAACCGTATGGTGTACATCTTTCAGCTGACATCTTAGCACACGCGATTACTGAATCAAAAATTGGTGGTATTGGACAAATTTGTCAATATTGCTGATAAAGTAGATGTCATCTCTCCTATGATTTTTCCAAGCCATTGGGTGAATTATGCTTTAGATGTAAAGGATCCTGATAAAAACCCATATGAAATCGTTAAACGCTATATGGTAATTGAAAAAGGGTATATAAAAACATTAAACCCTTCCCCAATCTCAAGGCCATGGATTCAAGCGTTCACTGCAGATTTTCTTGGTGAAGGAAATTATCAACTCTACACCGCGGATATTATCAGCAAAGAAATTCAAGCGCTAAAAGAAGCTGGCGTAACGGAATACCTACTTTGGAACGCAGCTTCTCAGTATTCATCAGAAATAAACTTCTAAACCAAAAGGACTTCCATACTAATGGAAGTCCTTTTCTTTATAATCTCTATTGTTCTTTCAATGAACTGTAGTCAAAGTTTGCCAATACAGCTTTTACTTCCTGGTCGTTATCCCCTAGAAGCATTGAACCATTACTTGTACGATCTACAAGTGTTAAGTCCATTGGTCTAACCACTTTTGTTTCGCCGTTTCCAGCAATGATTGTGTATTCACTGTTTGAAGTGATTTCTCCATCTAAGAATACGACACGATGAGGTTTTGTTTTCAATTCACGTAAAACCATAAGTCCACGTTTTGCACGTGTAAGCGTCGAAATTTCTAATACATTGAATCGTTTTACAGCCCCACGCTGTGTTGTAAGGAAAGCAGAAACAACTTTATGTTCTAATGAGAAAACCATCGCTCCGGCAACAAAATCTTCTTTACGAAGGTTGATTGCTTTCACACCGCTGGCTACAGTACCAACTACTGGAATTTCGCTTAATTCATAACGTAAACCAAATCCACAATGCGTCACGATAAATACTTCTAAACTTTCTGGGTTTGTGACAACCACTTTGACTACTTCATCCGTTGTAGTCTTCAATTTCATCGCATTACTTGTACGAGCCTTGTATCCTCGGTACGTTGTAAACTCATTGAATAATGTTTGTTTCACTAAGCCCTCTTTGTAAAGAAGACAACAGTCCAATCTTTATAAGAGTCATCACTATCTTTAGCTTTGACAAATCCAGTCAGAATGACTTCGTTGCTACCCAAAGAAATAGACTGGCTTAAGTGGTTTCCGACATCTTTCCATTTCGCTTCTGGAATTTCATGTACTGGTAAGTGTAAGTAATTTCCTTTTGAAGTAAATAGAATTAAGTTATCTAATGTAGAAGCTTTTTGGCAAAGAACTACTTCATCCCCTTCACGCATTCCGTTTTCTTCTGGAGCGCTTGAAGCAAATGAACGTGGGCTAACACGTTTGTAGTACCCTTGTTTTGTAGCAACCACATATACTTCTTCTTCAGCAACTAACACTTCAGTTTCAATCTTAATCTCTTCGATTTCAGCTTGAATTTGCGTTAAACGAGGAGTTGCGTACTTCTTCTTCAAATCACGAAGTTCACTCTTCATTACTTGAAGAAGAGTTTTTTCAGATTTTAAGATACTTAAGAAAGTTGCGATTTGCTCATTTAAATCGAGTTTTTCATTTTGAAGGATTGTAATATCCGTATTCGTTAAACGATACAATTGTAAGCTTACAATCGCTTCTGCTTGGATCATTGTGAAGTCGTATGTCTCCACTAAACGTTCTTTGGCATGTTTTTTATCTTTACTGTTACGAATTAATGCGATGACTTCATCTAAAATCGATAAAGCCTTCATCAATCCGTCTACGATATGCAGACGATCTTGCGCTTTCTTTAAATCGAATTGTGTACGTCTTGTAATGACTTCTTTTTGGAAGTTGATATACGATGTTAGAATCGTTTTTAAGCCAACTTGTACTGGACGGCGCTCATCGATAGCGACCATATTGAAGTTATAGTTGACTTGTAGTCTGTATTCTTCAATAAGTAGTTTAAGATTCCCTCTGCATTGGCTTCTTTCTTCAATTCAACAACGATTTGAAGTCCTGTACGGTCAGATTCGTCCCTTACTTCAGCAATACCGTCAATCTTCTTATTTAAGCGAATTTCATCAATCTTCTTCACTAATAAAGCTTTGTTTACTTCATATGGAATTTCAGAAATGATGATTTGCGATTTTCCACCTTTAATCGGTTCGATTTTCGTTTTCGAACGAATCACTACTTTACCGCGTCCAGTTTCATACGCTTGTTCCAATTCTTCAATCCCTTGGATAATTCCTCCTGTAGGGAAATCAGGACCTTTCACAAACTGCATGAGTTCTTTTACTGTTGCCTTAGGATGGTCAATCGCATGAATGGTTGCATCAATAACCTCACCTAAGTTATGAGTAGGAATTTCTGTTGCGTAACCGGCTGAAATTCCAGTAGCTCCATTTACAAGAAGGTTTGGATAACGCGCAGGAAGTACAGTCGGTTCTTCTTCAGTATCATCGAAGTTCAAAACAAATTCAACGGTTTTCTTGTCTAAATCTTTTAGTAATTCTTCTGAGATTTTAGAAAGACGAGCTTCCGTATAACGCATCGCAGCAGCAGGGTCTCCATCCATACTACCGTTATTCCCGTGCATTTCAATTAACACATCACGAAGTTTCCAATCTTGACTCATACGAACCATTGCTTCATAAACGGAAGAGTCTCCGTGTGGGTGGAAATTACCGATTACGTTACCGACAGTCTTTGCTGATTTACGGAATTGTTTATCGCTTGTGTTTCCATCGATAGACATCGCATATAAAATACGACGTTGTACTGGTTTCAAGCCATCACGGATATCAGGAAGAGCACGGTCTTGGATAATGTATTTGAATAACGTCCAAATCGGTCGCCCATTACATCTTCCAGATTCAATTCTTGAATATCTTGAATTTGACTCATACTATTCCTCCTCTCCTAGTAACGACAATTGTTCTACATGATCAATTGTTGCTTCTTTTTTCTTAACTGATGGTTTCTTTTCTTCTTTCGGACTAGCTGTTGTGCTAATGGCATTTACATCTGATTCTAAAATGCTCTTATCTTCTTCTAGACCAAACTCAACGTGGCGTTCAATCCACTTACGACGAGGTTCCACTTTATTCCCCATCAATGTGCTTACACGACGTTCTGCTTGAGCTTTATCATCGATAACAACACGAATTAACGTTCTTGTATCTGGATTCATGGTAGTATCCCATAATTGGTCAGCGTTCATTTCCCCAAGACCTTTATAACGTTGTAATAAGTAGCCTTTTCCGACTATTTTAGTCTTCTCTTCAAGTTCTTTTTCTGTCCACGCATACTCAATCACTTGTTTTTTACCAGTTCCTTTAGAAATTTTATATAAAGGTGGTAATGCAAGATAAACTTTTCCGGCTTCAATCAATGGTTTCATATAACGATAGAAGAATGTTAATAACAAGACTTGAATGTGAGCCCCATCTGTATCCGCATCGGTCATAATAACAATCTTGTCATAGTTACAATCCTCAATCTTGAAGTCACTACCAACACCAGCACCAATTGTATAGATAATCGTATTAATCTCTTCATTTTTCAGAATATCTGAAATTGATGCTTTTTCAGTATTGATAACTTTACCACGCAACGGAAGAATCGCTTGGAACTTGCGGTCACGTCCTTGTTTTGCAGAACCACCGGCAGAGTCCCCCTCTACTAAGTAAAGTTCATTCTTCTTAGGGTTCTTACTTTGAGCAGGCGTTAATTTACCAGAAAGAAGCGTTTCTTTCTTCTTGCCTTTCTTACCATTACGGCTCTCTTCACGAGCTTTACGACTCGCCTCACGAGCTTCACGAGCTTTAATGGCTTTACGAATTAATTCTTGCGCAATTTCACCATTCTCCGTTAAGAAGAATCCTAATTGTTCAGAAATCGTATTATCCACAATCCCACGTGCAGCAGGAGTTCCTAGTTTATCTTTCGTTTGTCCTTCAAATTGAAGAATCTCTTCAGGAATACGAAGCGAAATAATCGCTGTTAATCCTTCACGGACGTCGCTACCCTCAAGGTTTTTATCTTTATCTTTTAAAAGACCAACCTTTCGTGCATATTCGTTGAACGCTTTTGTTAAGGCACTCTTCATTCCCACTTCGTGAGTACCACCGTCTTTTGTACGAACGTTATTTACAAAAGATAAATCGTTTCTGAATAGCCATCGTTATATTGGAATGCAAATTCAGTTTCAACACCATCAACTGTACTATCAAAATCAACTACTGGAGACAATGTATCTTTTTCTTCATTTAAGTATTGGATAAAATCTCGAATTCCTTCTTCATAATGGAACGTTTCTGATTCTCCAGTACGCTCATCTGTTAAAACAATTGTAAGACCTTTTAGCAAGAACGCGGATTCTCTTAAACGTTCTGCCAAAGTTTCATAAGACCAATTCGTTGTTGAAAAAGTCTTATCACTTGGAAGGAATGTAACTGTAGTTCCAGAACCGCGACGACTTGTTTTTTCTTTTTTAACGGTCCCGACTGGTTCACCACCATTTTTAAACGATTGTTTGTATAATGTTCCATCTCGTAAAACTTCTACAGTTAACCAATCTGATAACGCATTAACAACAGATGCCCCAACACCGTGAAGACCACCTGATGTCTTATATCCACCTTGCCCGAATTTACCACCAGCATGTAATACAGTAAAGATAACTTGAATTGTAGGAATTCCAGAGGCATGTTTCCCAGTGGGCATTCCACGACCATTATCTTTTACTGAAAGTGATTGATCTTTATGAATTGTTACTTCAATTTTTGTAGCGTAGCCTGATAATGCCTCATCGACCGCATTATCAACAATTTCATACGCTAAGTGATGAAGTCCACGATGATCAGTTGATCCAATATACATCCCTGGACGTTTACGAACAGCTTCAAGACCTTCTAAAACTTGAATCGCATCATCATTATACTGATTCGTCACTTTGCTCATTTAATACTCTCCTTTTTTCATCATCTTATCTATAATACTTGTTTTTAAATATTTTCGCAAGATTTCCCTTCATAAATAGCGTTATAATAACATTTCTTATTAGAATTGTAAGTTAAAATGTTTTTGTGTTAAACTATTTTTAGACTGTTTTAAAAGGAGAAGTCAAACAAATGTCATTTACATTTATAATTGGTGCCATAGTGGCATATTTACTTGGTTCGATTCCATCTGGATTATGGGTTGGGCAGTATTTCTTTAAAAAAGATATCCGCCAATTTGGAAGTGGAAATTTAGGGTCAACAAATGCATTTCGTGTTTTAGGGAAAAAAGCGGGTTCTCTAGTATTATTCTTTGATATCTTTAAAGGATTCTTAGCAATGATTCTTGCTTTAACTATATTTAAGCAACCTGATATTTCTCCATTATGGATTGCGTCATTTGCAGTTATTGGTCATACTTTCCCCATTTTTGCTTCATTCAAAGGAGGAAAAGCGGTTGCTACTTTTGCTGGAATGATTTTGGCTTACCAACCATTGTTACTTTTATATGGACTTATCGTTTTCTTAGTATTACTTGCAATTACACGAATGGTTAGCCTTACTGCTATGGTTACTATCACTTTGGGAGTATTCCTTTCGTTACTATTCAACGATTGGACACTAACACTTTTTGCACTTGCAATCGATATTTTTATCATTTACCGACACCGTTCTAATATCCAAAGAATTTTAAACGGAACAGAAAATAAAGTTCCAATGCCTTGGGAACAAAAAAATAAAGACACTAAGTAAGTACTTAGTGTCTTTTCTTTTACTCGAAAATAAAGCTGGCTGTAGATTGATAAGGTGTCTTGTTTGTGATTCGCAAGACATTCTTTTTTTCTTCTAAATTCTGCGTGAAATCATTCGCCAAGTCTGGATACCCATCCCAAGGTTCAAAACAAACAAAAGGAGAATCATCTGGCATAGTCCATACTCCTAACGCACCAATCCCATTTAAAAGTACAGTTACGCTTCTATTCCCTTTTTGAGAATACAACTTGCCTTTGAAATGAGGGGAATTTGATTTAAATAATAATACATCATTCGTAAATAAATCATGGTGTAATCGAAATTCTCTTTCAGGATACGAAGTTCCTTCTAGCGAAGCAAGATATGGAATCTCTAATTCTAGTTTATGAATCGAACTTTTCGAATCTAATTGGATTCGATAATCTTCAAACGACAATCCTTCTTCCAACGGTACTCTAAATGCTGGATGACCACCAATTGCAAAGTACATTTCTGGACTTTGAGTAGTAACGAAATAACTCATATCTAATTGACGACCATTTAAGGTGTATTTTAGACGCAATTGAAAATCGAAAGGATAGTTTTCCTTGATCATCTCATTCGTGAGTAAGAAAGTGGCAAAATCACTTCCATTATCCTCTAACTTAAATGCATAGTCACGAGCAAAACCATGTTTTCTAGCTTCGTAATCATTCCCTTTGTAGGAAAAAGAGTCATTTCGAATAGCACCAATATTCGGAAATAAAATTGGAGATTGTTTATTCCAATGAATCCCATCTGGTTGATACATATATTCCGTATGAGTCTCTTTATCAAATACAGAAGTTAGTTCTGCCCCAAAAAGTTTTACTCTGACTTTTTAAAAATTTATTTTCTAAAGAAATGTTATCCATATAATCGCCTCTAATTTATGAATGTTTTAATTCAGTTAATAAGGAATTTTTTTGATATTTTTGATTTTTTTATTCTTATATAGGTTCCTTTAGTTCCTAGGCTGCGACTTTCAATAATTCCTGCTGATTCAAGTTTACGAATAGCATTTACAATTACTGTACGAGTAATATTATACTCTTTCGCAATTTTTAAAGCAGTGAATCTTAAATCCATACCATCAAACAATTGGATAATCACTTTAATGGCTTCTAATTCACTATAAGATAACGAACTAAGAGCTAAATGAACATTTTGTTGTTCTCTCTTTTCTTGCTCAATCTTTCTTGTATACCAGTGCAACATTTCTGTTCCAATTACTGTTCCTGCGTGTTCAGCCAAAATAAGATCGTCGGTTGAAAAAGGTTCTTCATCCTTCCCCATCACTACAAATCCTAATTGAATTCCTGAAGCAAAAATTGGAATAATGGTGGTCATTGCATTCTTGAAATTATCATGTAATTCAACCGGAAAAATCGTTAGTTCATCCGTTACAGGTATATTTTCCTTCGTGAATTTTAAAGATGTTAATCCGTTCATATAAAAATCCGGAAATTGTCTACTATTTTTATACTCTTTCATACGATCGTTATTTACTTGAAATTCATCATGAATTCCTAACAATCTTCCATCGCTTGATGCGATATATAAATCAACTTTCAAAAGAGTTCCCAAAATTTCTGTTAGTTTATTAAATGGTAAATCTGCTGTTTCAGAATCTCTCCAAATATTATCATACTGGACAATTTCATTAATCTTCCTTAAATCAGCTAAAACTTTACGCATGAGTATATTCTCCTTTTTTATAAAATGTATTTAGTTAAATCTTGATCCTCTCGAATCGCATTTAATTTACTTTCTACATATTGTTCAGTTATTTGGATGCTTCCCATTTGCATCGTTGGTGCTTCGAACAATAATTCTTCTAATACAGTTTCTAAAATAGTGTGAAGACGACGCGCACCAATATTTTCCATTGTACTATTCACTTCGAAAGCAATCTCGGCCAATTTTGAAACAGCTTCTTTTGTGAAAATGACTTCCACATTTTCTGTAGCAAGTAATGCCTTATACTGTTTTAATAATGCGTTTTTAGGTTCCATTAAAATGCGTTCAAAATCTTCTTTTGATAAATCTTGTAATTCAACCCGAATCGGGAATCGCCCTTGTAGCTCGGGCATTAAATCACTTGGTTTAGCCACATGGAATGCCCCTGAAGCAATAAACAGAATATGGTCTGTATTAATCAAACCGTATTTTGTATTCACTTGGCTCCCCTCAACGATTGGTAAAATATCTCTTTGTACTCCTTCCCTTGAGACTTCCCCTCCGTTTTGACCTTTGGCAGCAATCTTATCAATTTCATCAATAAAGATAATTCCTGATGTTTCAGCTAGTTTTAAAGCTTCTGCATGCATATCTTCCTGATTGATAAGGTTATTTGCTTCTTCCTCCGTTAATAGTTCTAACGCTTCTTTAACAGTGACTGTACGGCTAATTTTCTTCTTAGGAGTCATCTGGTCAAGAACGGATTGAATTTGCATCATTTGTTCCATTTGGTTGCCAGATCCTGCCATTCGCATTGGTTTCTCTGTTAATTCAATTGTTACTTCTTTTGAATCAAGTACTCCATTTCTTAATTGTTGCTCAATATCACGACGACTTTGAGCAATTTCTTCTGTGACTTCTTCCTTCATTTCAGGTTCTAATCCAGGGTTTTGAATGCCCATTTGTTGGAACATATTGAAGAGAGAATCTTGTTGTGGGTTCGAAACTTTCTTCATAATTCCAGGTTTTAAAATCTTCGCAAGCTTTTTAACAGCCTTATCAAAAGCTTGTGGTTTTACTTCTTCTTGTTTTAGTTTAGTTACAATTTGAATCGCATTTTCGACTAAATCACGAACCATCGATTCTACATCACGCCCAACATAACCCACTTCGGTAAATTTTGTCGCTTCGACTTTTGCAAATGGTGCATCAACTAATTTAGCAAGACGACGAGCCAATTCGGTTTTACCAACCCCAGTAGGACCAATCATCAATAAATTTTTAGGAGTGACTTCCTTTTTCATTTCTTCATCTAATAATAGACGACGGTAACGATTACGAAGAGCCACCGCTAACGCTCGTTTTGCATCCTGTTGCCCAACGATGAATTGATCTAATTCAGATACAACTTCTCTAGGTGTTTTACTAATATTTGCTTGCATAGTTCCACTTCCTTACGCCAACGTTTCAGTAATGATATTATCATTTGTAAAAATATCAATCTCTGAAGCGATTTTTAAACTTTCACGAGCAATATCTTCTGCTGTTAAATTCGAATCCCCAAATCTTAGGAGACCTCTAGCAGCTGATAAAGCGAAGTTACCACCAGAACCGATTGTTAGAATACCATCATCTGGTTCAATGACTTCTCCTGTTCCTGAAACAAGTAACACTTGTTCTTTATTCATTACGATTAACATCGCTTCTAATTTTTGTAAACCACGGTCACTTCTCCATTGTTTCGCCATTTCAATAGCTGCACGTTGTAAGTTCCCTTTGAATTGTTTAAGTTTATCTTCAAACATTTCTTCTAAAGTGATTGCATCTGCTACACCGCCCGCAAATCCCACAAGTACTTGATTGTCAAAAATACGACGGATTTTACGAGCGGTCCCCTTCATTATCACTTTTTCACCCATTGTCACTTGACCGTCACCAGCCATAGCAACTTGGTTATCTTTTTTTACTGCACAAATTGTAGTCATGATTTTCCTCCGTTATTCTTATTAAAGGCACTAGCGTCAAATTCGTTCTTCCCAGCTTTAGACCTTGGAAAATATAATTGGTAATTTTGTTGAAGAGCTTCTTTTGTCACATGTGTATAAATCTGAGTTGAACTAAGACTTACATGCCCTAAAAGTTCCTGAACAGTTCGCATATCTGCACCATTATTCAACAAATGCGTTGCAAACGTATGTCTTAGCATATGTGGATGAATCTTTAATGTTAGTCCACTTTCTTGAATTAGTTTTTCTAAAATATAACGAACTCCATTAGTCGTCAGTGTATCACCTAAATGATTCACAAACACGAAAAAATGCTCCTTCCTTTCTTTAGCCATAAGATCCTTTCGTCCTTCTTCAAGATAAGTTTCTAAAGCCGTTCTTGCAAAGTCACCAATCGGAACATAGCGTTCTTTAGAACCTTTACCGATGACGAGGATAACGCTATTATCCAGGTCTAATTGCTCAAGAGTTAAATTCGTTAACTCACTGACACGCATACCTGTAGCATATAATACTTCGACTAGAGCTTTATTACGTTGGTCTAAAGACTGATTTCCATCAATAGAATTGATAAATTTTTCAATTTCATCTTCATAAAAAAACTCTGGAAGAAGCATTTTACCCTTTTTATAACTGACTGACGCAAAAGGATTTGATTCTACTGCTTTTCGTTCTACCAAAAAATGATAAAAAGAACGTAAACTTGAAAGGAACCGAGAAATACTTGAACGATTATAGTTTTCACGATGTAAAACTCCTAAATAGATTCGAACATCAACGACAGATACATCGTTCCATGACGTAATTGGAACTTCTGTTAAGTAATCGCAGAAATGTTGAATATCACGCTCATACGCATGAATCGTCTCTGGTGAATAACGTCGTTCAACTTTTATATACGCTAAGAAATCTTGCATTTCATTCTTCATCATCTTCCTCTATCGTTAACTTTATCACAGTAAGCACTTTCTTACAACCGAATTGTCAAAATTATTAAGACAATTAATACATATTTAATAAACTCTGCGTCATAGTCAATGCACTAACATAATTTCACGCACATAAAGAGAGCACCCAGATTTCTCCAAGTGCTCTTTTCGTTATTTTTGAACATCCTCTTTGTAATCACAATTACTACACGCAATTTGTTTTCCACCGCGACCTTTTTTCTCAACTAAGTAGTGATCACATTTTGGACAATTGCGTCCTACAGGTTTATCCCATGAAACGAATTCACATTCAGGATAACGATCACAACCATAGAAGATACGATTTTTCTTCGACTTACGTTCAATCACTTTGCCTTTTCCACAAGTTGGACATGTAATCCCAATATCTTTAACAATGGCTTGTGTATGATGACATTCTGGGAAATTGCTACATGCGTAGAATTTTCCAAATCGACCTAATTTAATCACCATCGGATGGCCGCATTTTTCACAGTTGAATCCAGCTGGTTCATCTTTAATTTGAACTTTCTCGATTTCAACTTCAGCCTTATCCACTTCAATCTTAAACGGTTGGTAGAACTTATCGATAACTTGTACCCACTCTTCTTTCCCTTCTTCTACAAGGTCAAGATTGTCTTCCATGGAAGCCGTAAAATGAGTATCGACAATATTTGGGAAGTATTGTTCGATGATTTGATGAACAACATATCCAAGTTCCGTTGGTTCAAAACGTTTAGAAACTAATTTAACGTAGTAACGTTTTTGGATTGTTTCGATTGTTGGTGCATATGTTGATGGACGACCAACACCGATTTCTTCTAATGTTTTAATTAACGTAGCTTCAGAATAACGTGCAGGCGGTTGTGTGAAATGTTGTTCTGGATTTAGTTTTGCTAATTGAACTTCATCCCCAACTTGCATTTCCGGAAGCACGTTTCCTTTTTTCGCTTCTGCATTATCTTGATATACCTTTTGATACCCAGCAAACTTAATTGTAGATCCATTTGCCTTAAACACATGATTGTTTTGTTCTAAATCTACTTGTACAGTATCATAAACTGCTGCAGTCATTTGACTAGCAACAAATCGAGACCAAATTAAGGTGTACAATTTCAATTGATCTTTTGTTAAATAACTTGCGATTGAATCCGGTGTACGTAAAACAGATGAAGGACGAATTGCTTCGTGAGCATCTTGAGCACCTTCAGCATTCTTTACAGTGCGTTTAGTTGCAAGACAGTACTCTTTACCAAACTCTTTCTCAATGAACTCAGAAGCCTCATTTTGGGCAGATGCTGAAATTCGAGTTGAGTCTGTACGCATATACGTAATCAAACCGACTGAACCACTACGACCAAGAGATACCCCTTCATAAAGTTGTTGAGCTACCATCATTGTTTTTCGCGTTCTGAAGTTTAAACGGTTTGACGCATCTTGTTGCAAGCTACTTGTTGTAAATGGAGCTGCAGGATTGCGTCTACGTTCTTTCTTCGTTACTTTAGTAACTTTGAATGGTTTCTTCTCAGAAAGTTCGTCCATTACTGATTTAACAGTCGCTTCTTTTTCTAAAGACGCTTTCTCAGCAGTTGTACCATAATAATTTGCTGTGAAAGATTTCTTTTCATTTTTGAATTGTCCTTCAAGAGTCCAGTATTCTTCTGGAACGAATGCTTTAATTTCGTTTTCGCGATCAATAATTAATTTTACCGCGATACTTTGAACACGACCAGCACTCAATCCTTTTTTCACTTTCTTCCATAAAATAGGAGATAAAGTGTAACCCACAAGGCGGTCTAAAATACGACGTGCTTGTTGCGCATCAACTAAATCCATGTCAATCATTCTAGGATTCTTAAATGCTTCTTTAATTGCATCTTTTGTAATCTCATTAAACTCCACACGAATAGGTTTGTTTAAATCAAGTCCTAATAAATGCGCTAAATGCCAAGAAATAGCTTCTCCTTCTCTATCCGGGTCACTTGCAAGATAAACTGCATCTGCTTTGGCTGCTTCCTTTTTAAGAGACTTAATTAAATCGCCCTTCCCTCGAATAGAAATATAATGAGGTTCATAATTATTTTCAATATCTACACCCATTTTGCTCTTAGGTAAATCTCTTAAGTGACCTTTACTTGCGACCACTTTAAAATTTTTCCCCAAATAGCGTTCAATGGTTTTAGCTTTTGTAGGAGACTCTACAATCACTAAGTTTTGCTTCACCATTAAATGGCTCCTTCCATCATTACTCTGTCTAATATTAAAATATCAGGCAAAAAGCCTGTATTTAGCGAGATTGTTTAAATTGTCTTTTGTCATCATATCTAAACACATTCTTTTTGTCAAGGCAACAAATTATCTCTTATAGTTTTTTTATGGAAAGTAATGTAAATTTTTATCAATGGTTTCAGCGCTAGAAACTAAACAAGCTCCAGCTTCAATTAGTTGATTAGTTCCTTTTGAATGTGATGAAAAAATACTTCCAGGAATAGCAAATACCTCTCTATTTTCACTCAAGGCAATATTAGCGGTAATTAGACTTCCACTTCTCTCTTTAGCTTCTACTACACAAACACCATGGCTTAACCCTGCTATGATGCGATTTCGGTAAGGAAAATGAAACTTCAAAGGTCGACTTCCTAAAGGATATTCAGAAATAATAAGACCTTTTTCCCCTATTTCTTTATAGAGATTGGCATTTTCAGGTGGATATACAACATCTAATCCACTTCCTATAACCGCTATCGTTTTTCCATCACCCTTTAAGCATTCAAGGTGAGCTAAAGAATCCACTCCTTTAGCTAGACCGCTAATAATTCCGATTTTCTTCTGTACTAAATCCTGTACAATGATTTTCGTACATTGTTTTGCATAGTTTGAATGTTCTCTAGAACCTACTAAAGCGACTAATCGTTCATTTAACAAAGACAATTCTCCTTTATAGAAAAGAACAATTGGAGGTAAATAAATTTCTTTTAACCTTCTTGGATAAACAGCATCCAAAATGGTCAATGCTTTTACTTTTTCTACCTTCATTTTTTCAAAAGAAGCTAACCAATCAAATGTCTCTAACCATTTAGAAGTTTCTTCGGGCAAGCTGAATTTTACATCCCCTAAAACAAATGGATGATTTAAAGAAACATCATCATTCAATTTCTGAAATAACTCATAAAACTGTTTACTATTTAATGTTTCACTAATCGCTATTCCAATTAATAGTTTTCTTTTTGTTAATAACATAAATAAACTCCTTCCGGTAAATAGTTTTCAAAACTATTTACGAGAAAGAGTTTATTTTTGGAACTTTATTGTTGATATTCTTTTACAGGTGCAAATGTCATACGATGTATTGGCGTCGGACCTAATTTCTCAAGACCTTCTATGTGTGCTTTCGTACCATATCCTGCATTTTGTGCAAATCCATATCCTGGATACAGTTGTTCGTAATCCTTCATCATTTGGTCCCTTACCTCTTTAGCAACAATACTTGCCGCAGCTATCGAGATGCTCTTCGCGTCCCCTTTAATAATGCCTTCTTGTGGAATTCCTGTATCCAATCTCATCGCATCAATTAATAAATAATCTGGCTGTTCAGGCAACAATTCAATCGATCGTTTCATCGCCACTTTACTAGCTTCATAAATATTAATTTTATCAATCGTGAATGCATCGACAATACCGATACCAATCGCAACAGCTTGCTCTTTAATCATTTCGAAGATTTCTTCGCGTTTTTTCGCGCTCAACTTCTTAGAATCATCGAGACCAATATCTTCCATACATTCAGGAAGAATGACAGCAGCTGCTACCACTGGACCAGCAAGTGGGCCGCGACCCACTTCATCAATTCCTGCAATCATTCGATAGCCTTTTTGTTTGGCTGCACGTTCAAAGCTTTGCATTTCCTCAAAGTGTGCAGCACGTTCTGCTTTTTTGGCGAATTGACGTTCAAACTTTGCGATTAAATCTTGAACTCCTTTACGATCGTCACTTCTAAGTTCTGTTAAACGTTCATCCGACAACGTTTGAATTTCTTCAAGAATCAATTTAATTTCTTTGATGGAACGTTTTTCCATTATGCTTCCTCCGTTAACGATACAGGCGCTTGGTCTAATGTATAACGACCCAGTTTTCCTGAACGAATATCAAACACGATTCGTTCACTTGCCTTTTCATAATCTTCTTTAAAGCCTAAATTCTTTGTAATTAACATTAATAAGTCTACGTTTGAAAGTTCTAAATCGCTATCTATTAAACGATAAGCTTTCTTTAAATACTCTGGATAATCTAATTTAAACTGACTAAGAGCAAAAAGTGCAATATCATCCATGTGAAGGAGTGCATCTTTAATCGCACCCGTAAGTGCTAGTTTATTCCCAACTTCTTCACTTTCAAACTTTGGCCATAAAATACCTGGAGTATCCAGTAATTCAAAATCATTTCCGATTTTTAACCAGCGTTGTCCCTTTGTAACACCAGGACGATTTGCTGTTTCAGCTTGATTTTTATTAATCATACGGTTGATAAAGGTTGATTTTCCTACGTTAGGAATTCCGAGAACCATTAAACGAATCGGTCTAGGACGAATCCCTTTTTCCAGATTCTTTTCAAAGACTGGCGCCATTAATTCCTTAATGGACGCTTTAACCTGTTTTATCCCTTTGCCATCTTTAGCTTCTGTTGTAAGAACTTTAATTCCTTGGCTTGTAAAATAATCATTCCAACGCTTTGTTTGAGATGGATCTGCCAAATCAACTTTATTTAATAAGATTAATTGCTTCTTCTGTCCTTTAATTTCTTCGATAATAGGATTGCGACTTGATTCTGGAATACGAGCATCCACCATTTCAATCACGACATCGACTAATTTCAATTTTTCAGTTGCTTCCCTACGCGCTTTGGCCATATGCCCCGGGAACCATTGGATTGTTGCCATACGTTTTGAATCCTTTCTATATTACATTCACAAAAACATTCTTATAGAACCAACGAACATTATACCATGTTTTAATCCTTTTTTCCGTTCTCTTCCTTATTCTTTATAATAAAAAAATCTCAGTACAGTAGCAATTATTCATTGCCGATGTACCGAGATAGCAGTTGTTTGCTATGAAAAATTACTTCTAATCAATTACTTCATAAATACTTTCTGTATTCCAACGAACTTTTGGTTTAATGTCTTCATCTCTATAACCAAACGCGCACATTACTGATACTCCAAATTCTGATGTATCCAAAACTCCTTTTTCTTCTAAATAAGCTTCAACTTTAGCTTTATCATATCCTTCAATTGGACAAGAATCCATTCCCATCAAAACTGCTGCATTCATCATATTCGCCATTTGGATATACGTTTGTTTACTTGCCCAGTCAAATAGGGAACGTTCATCGTTTAGCTGTGCATCACTTTCTTGGAAGCTCTTGATTCGATGCGCATATGCAGATTCCGGGTCATAACTTCTATGTCTTACCTCTTGCATTAATTTTTCAATATAAGGTGTTTCATAGTTTACTCCTTTACGAGCTAGATAAATCACAAAATGACTTGCTCCATCGAGCATTGAAACGGCGCCCCATGCCATTGATTTTAAATCTTGTTTCATTCCTTCATTGTTTAGTAAAAGCAATTTCCAAGGTTCAAACCCCAATGAAGAAGGTGCTAATCGTCCTACTTCGACAAGGGCTGCCCAATCTTCATCAGAAATACGACGTGTTGGGTCAAACTTTTTAGTAGCATAACGTTGATGTTGCAACGCAATAATTTCTTCTCTATTCATAATAGTAAACTCCTTTATCTTGATTATTACGAAAACTTCAACTAACAAATGATTAACTCATATAAATTAAGTTTATCAGCCAAAAAACAAAATAGCAATTCACTCACAAATAATTCTTTTTTAATCAACAATAGATATAAAAATAAGACTGGAGTAGTCCAGTCTCACTATAACTATTGCGGATTATTTTCAGAAGATTTAAATTTGACCTTTTTTTAATTTTTAAAGTCAATATGTCTTTCTCTGATAGTTGATTCGATATCATCAATTAGGATTCTCTTATCATTCTCTATCTGAATATTGATTTCGTACTTTTCCACCAATATCTTTCACATCCACATTTGCGATTTGATATTGTTTTTAAATTACAGTATTCATAAATATCGTGAACAAGAGAAATATCTCCAACAGTTCCATTAATACTTGCCTGATAAATCTGCTGCTGTTTTGTAAAATCATGTGTTAACCATTGAATTAACATAACAAAGATACTACAAACAATACCAAAGAACCAAAATCCTCCACCAATGGCCATTCCAATCCCTGAAGTAGCCCAAATACCAGCAGCTGTTGTTAAACCACTTATTTTTTTATCCCTCATGAAAATGATACCACCACCAATGAAGGAAATCCCACTTACAATTTGAGCAGCCACACGTGAAGTATCGTAATCTGGAGTGTCCAGAAAAGCTTCTTTAGAAATAATCATCATTAAGGCAGAAGTAAGACAAACGATCACGTGTGTCTTTACTCCGGCTTGTTTATTCCTTGCTTTTCTTTCATAACCAATTAATAAACCACAAATACAAGCCAAAATAATTGATGTAAAATGTCGTAATTCAAGCATTGCATCAAATGAACGTATAAACACTTGATCCATATCTTTCCTCCCTAAAAACGTGTATTCCTATTTTACGTTTGTTTAATAGGAAAGTCAAATTTTATGAAATCGTTTACTGGAGAAAGAAAAAGGAAATTTAACAAAAAAAATCAGGAAGTGAGTACTTACGACTCAATCTTCCTGATCTTTTAAATAGGTGCTTTTCTAGAAAAAATAAATTTTTTAAGAAAAACCACTCTAACAACTATTCTTCTTTTCTTTTACCTACATAGAGTGTTAAAAGAATACCACTCCCTAGAAGCATTGGAATGACTTCTGTATGCGCTCCAGTATTTGGCAAAATAGCATTATTGTTAGTCTCATTAGCTACTTTATTTGTAGTTGAGATAGTACTTGCGACTAATGATGGATTCTTATCGGAATTCACTGGAATTGCTGATGGAATTGCTCCTCCAATAGTTGTGCTTCCAACAGGAGTATTATTTCCTGGTGTATTTGTAGAAGGTGTACTATTTGTTGGAGTTCCATTTGTCGAAGAACCATTTGATGGTGTAACACTAGTCGTCGTTCCGTTAGATGGAATTCCATTTGTGGATGTTGGATTGGTAGGAGTTCCATTTGATGGCGAAATAGAGCAATTACATGTTCCATCCTTTCCATCTTTCCCATTTTTAACTACGACTTCTTGTTTAGTTCCGTCAGGATTTGTTACTGAAATTGTATAACTTCCATCATTATTATCAGTTAATGTAATAACTGGAGAAATACCATCTTTCCCGTCAGCACCATTTTGACCTGCAACACCTGGATCCCCTTTGTCTCCTTTAGGTCCGGTTTCGCCATCTTTTACAACAAATGTTCCAAGAACTTCATCAGTGGCTTCATCAAACTGACTATTACCGTTTTTGTCAAGGTAGAACGTTAGTTTTGTCTCTTTCTTAGCATCGTCGCGTTCTATTTTAACTTTTGGAGTTTCTCCGTCTTTACCGTCACGTCCAGCTTGACCTTGTTCGCCTTGCTCACCTTTAGCTCCGGCTGCACCCGGATCGCCTTTATCTCCCTTAGGTCCGGAAACACCTTGAGGTCCAACTTCTCCTGGGTCGCCTTTATCTCCTTTAGGTCCAGCAACACCTTGAGGACCTGCTTCTCCTGTGTCCCCTTTAGGACCTGCGGCACCGTCTTGTCCGTCTTTAACAATTAATGTACCTAGAATTGTATCCGTATTTTCATCAAACTCATTATTAGCATTTACGTCTTTGTAGAAGGTTAGTTTTGTCTCTTTCTTAGTGTCATCACGTTCTACTTTAACTTTTGGAGTTTCTCCGTCTTTACCGTCACGTCCAGCTTGACCTTGTTCTCCTTGCTCACCCTTAGCTCCAGCTGCACCTTGAGGACCAACTTCTCCTGGATCTCCTTTGTCACCCTTAGGACCGGCTACACCTTGAGGTCCAGCTTCCCCTGGATCTCCTTTATCTCCCTTAGGTCCAGCTACACCTTGAGGTCCAGCTTCCCCTGGATCTCCTTTATCTCCCTTAGGTCCAGCTACACCTTGAGGTCCAGCTTCCCCTGGATCGCCTTTATCTCCCTTAGGTCCGGCAACACCTTGAGGTCCAACTTCTCCTGGGTCGCCTTTATCACCCTTAGGACCAGCAACACCTTGAGGTCCAGTTTCCCCTGGATCTCCTTTATCTCCCTTAGGTCCAGCTACACCTTGAGGACCTGCTTCTCCTGGGTCTCCTTTATCACCCTTAGGACCGGCTACACCTTGAGGTCCTGCGATACCTTGTTCTCCTTTTTGACCATCAGCACCATCTTTAATCACTGATGTACCAAGGACCGTATCTATATTTTCATCAAACTCATTATTGGCATTTATGTCTTTGTAGAAGGTTAATTTAGTTTCTTTCTTAGCATCATCGCGTTCTACTTTAACTTTAGGAGTTTCTCCATCTTTACCATTTTTAATGATTGTTTCTATTGGAGATTGACCATCAGGTTGAGTAATGGTGATTGTGTGAGTTCCGTCATTATTTTCTTTAACAGAAATTGTTGGAGGAGTCACTTGTTGTGGTGTAAGGTCGACAACATCAATCGAGATATCCTTTGTAATGGTTTTATTTCCACTAGAACTTGTCACCGTTACTGGAATATCATATTGACCAGCGACTGTTGGAGTTCCTTCAATTGTTTTCGTCTGCGCATTGTATGTTAAACCGCTAGGAAGTTTTGTTTGGTCAACACTCACTCTAGCATCAGAAGGAACCTGTAATGTAACAGGTCTAGCTTTATTTCCTAGAACAATTAACTGACGATCATTTTTCATATCAAGAGATACTGGATCATCAATAACCTTCAAGGTAATAATTTCTTCTGCAGTTCCTTTTCCTAATGAATCTGATTCAACAGAAGCTTTCAAACGAATTTTGTATACTCCAGCTTTTGTAGGAGTTCCACTGATTGTGTGGGTTGCACGATCATAATGTAAGCCTGCCGTTGATTCTAGATAAGAGTCTAAGTCTGTCTCAGGTAAATCTACACTTAAGTATCTTGCTCCAAGTTTGAATGCTCGCTATGACTCACGACCATGTTCTTGATATTTTCGCCTAAATGGATGGTTTGTTCTTTGTCGGTTACATTGATACTTACAGGAAGTGGTCTGATATTAAATCGGATATATCCTCCAGACACCGGAGAATCTGCCATTTCAGCAAATGTTGCCTTATAAGGTACGGAATAATCACCAACTTTTGTAGCAGTTCCAGAAATTGTTTTCGTAGAAGCATTATATGTTAACCCTTGAGGGAGTTTACTTGTATCTAATTCTAATCTTGCCTTCTCATCAGATACTGTTAATCTCACTTCATCTACCGGAGAAAGCACTGTTTTCTCTTGGTTTTTATTTTCAACTGTAACATTTAAATCCCTTGGTGTAACAGTGATCGTTACAGACGCACTAGCAGTTGTGTTGCCACTAATCGTCGCACTTGTTGCTGTAAATGTAGCTGTGTAAGTTCCAACTCTAGTCGGTGTACCCTCCAATGTTTTTGATACAGGATTATAATTAACTCCTGGTGGTAGGGAACCGGAAGTTAAAGTAATATGTGCACCTTCTGCTTGCAACTGAATTGAAGGAAGAGTATCTAAAACTTTCACTTCTTTTCGATTATCAGGAATTGTAAAATTAAGCGGAACACTATTTACTTTAATCTTAATTGTTGCAGTTGCTCTTTGACTAGTTCCTGTAGAAGTAGTTCTTGTGACTTCTGCAGAAACTGTATATGTTCCAACCTGAGTCGGTGTTCCCGTGATTGTTTTTTTGTCTTCCGACCATTTTAATCCGTTTGGTAAAGAACCCGACGTATAGTTTACTCTTGCATTTGCAGGTATTTTAAGAGTAATTGGTGTTATTTCTTTACCAGCTGTATATTCATAAGAAACACTTGGGATATTGAACGTACCAGGTGTAACTGTTAGTTCAACTAGTTTTGTTATTGATTCTCCATTTTTTGAAGCCGTCACAGGAATCGCATATTTTCCTTCATATTGACCAATTCCTGAAATCTTCTTTAGGTTTTTATCATAAGAAACACCAATAGGAAGTTTAGTTTCATCTACATGGAGTTCTGCACCTTCACTAGCATTTAATTGAATGTCTTTAAATCGATTTCCTTCCTCAATTGTTTGACTATCATTAGTAATCGATAAATTTAAATTAGAAACCGGACGAGGAGTAACCTCATAAGTGAATCTTGTTTTAATTTGACGGCTCTCATTTTCGTTATTTAAATAAGTAGCTGTGACAATCGCAGTTTTTTTACCTGCAGTCTTCTTAAGAGCGTAACCAGCTAGTCCATTATTGTTACTATTAGAATCAAGGCGAACAAAGCCTTCTTCCCCTTCATACTCCACAGACAGATTAGTAATATTCGTTCCATTTGTTAGCGAAATAGGAATATTAGAAATAGCTTGACCCTCTTGCCAAGTTTGATCAGGAATATTATTTAAGCCCTCTAATACTTCAAACTTAAATGTTCGATAGACATTGTTATTTCCAAAATGACCGTCAATTGCTTTCGCTTTAAACGAATACACACCTGGAGATAACACTACTCCAGCTTTTTTCTTAACGATGTATTTTGTCTTATCTAAAGGATTTTTCTCAATAGTAATTCCTTGTGGAACACTGTCTTGTTGGATTTCTAAAGTAGCATTTGATTTATTTAGTACTAAATTCCCAATAACTTGTTCTTGAGTTGTAGAAGGAATTGCAACGGGTGTTGGATTTGAAACACGATAAATTTTATCTGCTTCAAACATTACATCAGCATTCGTTAAAGTAAAGTTTGGATAGTCTCGATTTGGAGTTGTTTGAGAAATCTCTTTTGTAACTAGATTTAAGTGATATGGAGTTACTCTGCCAATACTATCAGTCACTTCAAAATCAATAAAATAAGTCCCGGCTTTTTCTGGTAAAGATTTAAAGTTAATGCGATATGGTGATAATGTCAAATCATTTCTTTGAGAATTATCAGCACTATAATCTGAAGCAACATTATTATTACCAGTTAAAATATCTGAATAATACTTTTTCTCCATAAGTAAAAAAATATTACTAGCTGTTGCTGGAGTATCAATGTGAAATTCTACTGTTACTCCGGGGCTTGCTTTTTTTAACCTCGAATTTTGTAATTTTAAGTGGTGATTCATTATTTACAATATTATAGTTAGACTTACTACCTGGTAGTGACATCCATAAATTTGAAGTATATTGAGGTGTATCCGGTGTAACATCGGCAATTGAATTTGATTTTCTGGAAAAAATATGGTAACCAAAGGGGGTAACCGTCATGTAAGCTGTATTTGTACGCTTATCAAAAGCCACTGAGTCACCCATCAACCCATTTCCACCATTATTTCTATAATCCAAATAATTGTCATAATAATCATCCACAATTTTAAATACTGGAGGTTCTTCGATTAAAAGATTTGCAACTGCACGTGTTGCTGGATCGCTTTTAGAGTGTAGCCCAATTACATATTTCTTACTAGCTACTTGATGGTTTAAAGATAGTTCTTTAATTAAATAACCTGTTTCTTTTTCATAAGTGAAACCTAAATCTTTCGCATCCTGAGTTAATTCAACTTCATCCGGAGTGATTCTTGTTAAACCAACTTTATATCTTAATTCGATAGTTGCTCCATCTTTAATTAGTTTATAATCTACAACAGAACGCCCCTCATCCGCTCCAAAATAACGTTCAATGGTCATATATGGTTTTTCGTTTGCTGGAGAAGAAGCTTGTACCCCAGCTGTATTAAGCATATAACTTACAGTATCAGTGTGACCTGAGCTTTTCATCTGATTCCATAAAGATTCAATAGCATTTGAAAGATTTAAACGAAGTGCATCAATAGTTTCTTGATTCACCTCTTTAGAAAGAAATGCTGCTTTTGCTTCCTTCAATAACTCTGATGTATGACGCAACGATACTTCAATTTCGGCTTTATTAGTTGAATCATTCAAATTATTTAAAAACTTTTCGGCTTCTTTCGTTACTACTTCGCCTTCAACGATTGCATTATTTAATTGCTCTTTAGAGAGGTTTGACTCTAACCCATCTTCTTTATTAGTTGTCTCTTTTGTTTTGTTATCTGTATTATCAGTTGTTTCATTGTTAGAAACTTCACTTTCAGATTTGCTTAAAGCATCTGTTTTATCGATTCCTGATGTAACAGCCTTTTCTTCTTTTGTAATTTCATTTGTATTAGGAATATTCTCCTTATTTCCTAATTCAACTTTTTCTTCTTTTTGTTTTGTAACATTTGTTGGTAAATCACCCTTTGATGGTTGCAGTTCTTCAACACCTTTATCTTGAGCTATTACTCCGGATTCAACAACCTCATTAGCTTGCACAACAGGTACATTTATAGTTCCTCCTAAAAAGAACTGACCAATAATTACTGAAGCTACTCCCACGCTAAATTTCCGGATTGAAAACTTCTGTCGTTTTTCAAATTTCATTTTGATTCCTCACTTTTTACAGTATTTTTTCTGTAGTCCTGCCACCATTCATGAAAATAACTAAATAATAATTAAAATACCCAATCAGATAACAATCATACAGTACCATTCTATTTATTTTTTTAAGTAAAAATCAAAAATAAATTGTCTGAAAAAAATTCAAAAATATTTCAAATTATGATAAAAAAATTCATAAAGTTATATCTTTTATTAGAATTTATTTCGAATATTGTAAGAATCGATACGTAAAAAAAGGAGATTACCTTTTGATAATCTCCTTTTTTTAATTTAAAGAATTTTTTTGTTCATTACAATTCTATATTTTTTTATTAGCAATCTTCTTTTTTAAAAATAGTTATCGTGTTCAACAAATATAAGAGTAATATCATTATCCAGTATTACTTTCTCAATTTGCTCTCTAGAAATTACGTCGATATAATTCATAGGTTCATCCCATATATACAAATGAGCTTCCGTAGCTAAGCTTATTGATAATAACAATTTCTTTTTTTGACCATCACTGTAAGACTCGATATCACTTTCTAACAGATCTTTCGAAATATTTAGTTTTGACAATAGAGTTCTACAGAGTGTCTCATCGATTTCCTTTGAACGAATATATTCTTTAAAGCTTCCTTTTTAAATTTTTTTAATCTCCTGAGGAACATAAGAAATTTTTTTAAATCTTTTTGGCTTTAAAAATCATAGAGGACTCCACTTCTAGTTTACCAATCAGACAATTAAATAAAGTACTTTTTTTCCAGAGCCATTTTCTCCATTAATCGATATTCTATCCCTCTTTTTATCACAAAAGAAAGATCTTGAAGAATATTTTTTTATCTCCATAATTAAAAAGAAAGATGATTCACTTTTTATGAATTCCTTCTTAGGATAAGTCAATGGGTGCAAAAAAACAAGTTTTTCCTGAAGCTCTATATCTTTTAGTAATCGTTCTTTTTCTTCAATTAGTTTTTCTTGCCGTTTTATAAGATTCTTTGACTTTTTCATCATTTTTGCAGATTGATGCCCAATATATCCCTTATCTGGTTTAATCCCCCGATATTTTATGGCCCATTTTTAGTGTTTTTCAATCCGATCGGACCATTGTTTGGTTTCCTTCGAAGCATCCTTTAATCGGCTAATTTCCTTTATTAGTTTATGATTTTCATTAAATTCTAGTTGATCTTTTTGGAGTTTATTTTGATACCAAGTACTGTAATTTCCACTTTGGATTTCTATACTATTGCGATTAATGGCTAATACATGATCGATACATCCATCTAAAAATTCACGATCATGTGAAATAACCATGAACCCCTGTCTTTTTTGCCGAAGATATTCGCTAACAACCTTTCTTCCTAAGGAATCAAGATGATTCGTAGGTTCATCAATTAATACAAAAGCATCTTCCTTCGTAAACAATATTCCAAGAAGAACTTTCATACGTTCTCCTGGCGATAATAAAGATAAAGGCTGATCCAAAACTCTTAAATCTAAACCTAAAAGATTAAGCTCTCTTATAAATTTCCATTCTTCCTCTTCACTACTTTGTCTATATATTTCCAAACACGTTAAATCTTGATTTTTAATTGTAGGAGGAAAATAAAAGCATGTAGTGCTAATTGTAATGACACCTGTATATTCTAGTTCCTTCGTTAACATTTTTAATAAGGTTGTTTTACCGATTCCATTTCTTCCAATCAAACCTATCTTCCAATTTGTATCAAAAGATAGATTTATCTGATTAAAAATAGGTCTTAGACTACCATAGTAAGAAAACGAAACATTCTTTAAAGAAATATCAGTCATGAACCCACCTCCTCTATTCTAATTTTACCATAATCATTTAAAGACACAAAAAGGTGATTACGATAATCGTAATCACCTTTATATTAATGGTATAAATTTGAGTAATCTTTAAGACCGCCGATTCTATTTAGAGGCCAAACAGTAAATACTGCTTTTCCTTCAATTGAAGCCTGATCAATAAATCCAATCATTCGGCTGTCCTTTGAAACTCCTCTGTTATCTCCCATTACGAAGTATTTTCCTTCTGGTACTTTATCTTCTCCAGTCAATTGTTTTAATGTGAAATCATCAATATATACGGTCTTTTTATCACTATTCGAATTGATAAACGGCTGTTCTACCTGTTTTCCATTAATGTAAAGGACTCCGCCTTTCACTTCAACAGTGTCTCCAGGCATCCCAATCACTCGTTTAATATACTCTTTGTCTTCATCGGGTGCTTTCAAAATAACAACGTCAAAACGATTAATACCTCCAAGTTTTGACATAATCATATGATCCCCATTATGAAGTGTAGGATACATCGATTGCCCACTAACCGTAAATGGTCTTCCAACAAAAACGTATAAAAGAAACATAATAGTTGCTGCAACAATTATTGACCAAATCCAACTCACAATTTCCTCGATGATTGGATGAAGTTTTTTCTTTTGTTTACTCTTATCTTTTCGAGACTGAAGACGTTCTTCAATAGATGATAGGCTTGAATTTTCTAGTTGATTCTCTTCGTTCATTCCTATCCTCCTTATTGTAATGCTTTCACCGCAGCTTTATATTGTGTATCGTTTTTCTTCAATTCTTCGCGAATTGCATTCATTAAAGCCGATCCCGTTTGTTCATTCACTTCACCAGTTTCTGAGATTCCTTTTGATTTTTGGAACTGTTTTACTGCTTCAGTTGTTTTAGAATCAAAATATCCATCTGCTATTACATCATATCCTAAACCTTTTAAGATTGTTTCGATGGTTTTAACATTATCAGATACAGAACCTTCTTTTACGACTTCACGAGTATCCACAATTGTAATGTTATAGTATTCAGGCATTGATACCGCTTCGGTTGGTTCAATTCCTGTTTTGTGAATCCACGTTTCATTTGGAGTTAACCATTTAGCAGTTGTATATTTTAGCTCTGCGTTTTTTGAAACATCAACTACAGACTGTACGGTTCCTTTTCCGTATGTTTTAGAACCAATTAATTTTGCATTTGCAGATTCTTTAAGGGCTCCTGCTAAAATTTCAGATGCAGAAGCACTTCCTTCGTTCACAAGAAGCACATAAGGTTCTGTGATTTTAAAGGTACCATATTCTTTAGATGCTTTATAGGCTGTAATTTTACCATTTCTATCTTCAATATTTAAAATAGTCTTGCCTTCTTCTACAAACATATTACTAATCGCTAACGCTTGGTCTAACAATCCACCAGGATTATAGCGCACATCAAAGATAAATTTCTTCACGCCTTTTTGACGTAAATCAGTCACAGCATTTTCAACTTCTTGAGCTGTATTTTTAGCAAACGAATTGATTTTTACATGACCAATTGTTGGATCTGTTTCATCTACAGTGCCCTTTACAGTCTCAATGGAAATTTTCGCTCTAGTAATTTTTACTTCTAATTCTTGACTTCCACGTTGAATGGTTAAAGTGACATCTGTTCCAACTTCTCCACGGACTTTGGATACTACATAAGAAATACTTTTTCCTTCCATATCCTCACCATCTACTTTAAGAATTACATCGTTTTCTTGTAATCCTATTTTTTGAGAAGGTGTTCCTTCACGAGTATTACTGATAATCACTTTATTATTTTCAGATCTTAATTCCGCACCGATTCCTCCGAAAGAACCCGTTAGTGTTTCGTCTATCGCTGCTGTTTCTTCATTCACCAAGTAGGTTGTATACGGATCTCCAGCTGCATCACTCATTCCTTTTAAGGCTCCATTAATAAGATTGTCTTTGGAGATGTTCTTATCCACATAACCGTTCATCAAAGTTTTATAGACTAACTCTATTTTACTTAAGTCTTCGTTAGAGAGCACGCTACTATTAGAATTTCCATTGGTAGTTTGCGTAGTTTGCGCTTGGGTTTGTGGTGAAACTGTAAGAGTTGTGCCAAAGTAAGTTAAAGCAGCAGTGATTAGTACAGCCAGTATTAAAATCCAAACGGAAACTTTTTTTGACTCTAAGCCTGTTTGAACAGCTCCTTGAGGTTTTGGATTATTTCCCATTCGGGTTCCTTCTTTCTATTCAAATTTTATGCACGAACTGTTTCTAACGCGATTTCCATCATGTCGTTAAATGTTTGTTCACGTTCTTGTGCAGTTGTTTCTTCACCTGTTAACAGATGATCACTAATGGTAAGAATTGCTAAAGCTTCTTTCTTATGTTGTGCTGCTAATGCATATAGTCCAGCAGCCTCCATTTCAACACATAGCATTCCATAATCCATTAATTTTTTCTTATCTAATTCTGCATTATAGAAGCGATCTGATGATAGTACGTTTCCAACGTGTACGCCTACACCACGATCTTTCGCAAGATGATATGCTTTATCCAATAAATTAAAGCTTGCAATTGGAGCAAACGTTACTTGATTATGGAAAATGTTGTTGAAGATTGATGAATCTGTAGTAGCACCTTGCGCTAAAACAATATCACGAACTTTAACATTCTCTTGCATGCCACCAGCAGAACCAATACGGATGATGCGTTCTGCACCAAATTCAGTATATAATTCATTCGCATAAATCATAATTGAAGGAATTCCCATTCCACTTCCTTGAACAGAAACACGTTGTCCTTTATAAAGTCCGGTATATCCAAACATATTTCGGACCGCATTATATTGTTCTACTTCAGTCAAGTAATGCTCAGCAATAAATTTCGCACGTAATGGATCTCCTGGCATTAAAACTGATTCGGCAACTTGCCCTTTCGTTGCATTAATATGAACACTCATTGTTAAATCTCCTTTTCTGGGAAACCCCAATACTTATATATCCACTATTTTACTATAAAATGGAATTAATGAAAACTTAAAAAGGCACCTTTAAGCCTTTCTTAACAACGAATATGCTTCAGGTTCACAAAAAAGTCAGTTGGACAAATAACGATTTGCCTTCTATAATAAGATGTATTGAAAGGAGCGTGTTTCTATGAAAGAATCAACTCTCAAAAAAGAACGAAAAGTCCAATCGATAAAATCAGAGATTGTCGGTGAAGTCCTTAATGCGGTCACTCATGGCATTGGAGTCGCATTAGCCATTACTGCGCTTGTACTTCTCTTAATGAAGGCTGTGGCAGTCAATAATACCACGCAAATTATCGCATTTAGCGTGTATGGAGCTTCACTTATCTTATTATTTTTAGCGTCAACGCTCTATCATAGCTTTAAATTTACAAAAGCCGCAAAAGTATTTCAACGAATTGATCACTCTTCGATTTATTTATTAATTGCCGGTACTTATACCCCTTTCTGTTTAATCGGAATTGGAGGTCAAGAAGGTTTAATGTTCTGTATTGCTATTTGGATTTTTGCAGTTGGTGGCGTCATTATTGAAGCATTTTTTTTAGAGAAATTCTCCAAAATATCTGTCTTTCTTTATTTAGCAATGGGATGGGTATCCATTTTCACCTTGAAACCTTTATATGAAAGTATGGGTTGGGGAGGCATTTTCTATCTCTTCTTGGGTGGATTAAGTTATTCTCTTGGTACAATCTTCTACAAACGTAAATATCATAATTTTTACCATGTGATTTGGCATATATTCGTTCTAGCAGGAGCCATTTTTATGTTTCTAGCTATTTTCAAATATTTATAAAGCAAAAAAACATCTCTTAGAAAAATTCTAAGAGATGTTTTCTTTTCTTTCAATTAGCATTGAATGTCATTTTTTTACATGAACCAGTTTCAACATATGCTTTTAAGTTTTCAAAACTTGTTTCAACCATGTTTAATACTGCTTCATCAGTGTAACTACCCATATGAGGTGTTAATAATACACGTGGGTATAATTCAACTAATTTACGGATAGCAGGATTTTTGATTTCTTGACCACGTAAGTCTTTGAAGAATACTTCGCTTTCCCCTTCTAAAACGTCTAAACCAACACCACGTAAGTGACCTGATTCTAATGCTTCGATGATCGCATCGATATCTTGTAATTCACCACGAGCAGTGTTTACTAAGATAGCACCTGGTTTCATTTTGCTGATGAATTCTTTAGTGATTACTTTTCCGTTTGCTGGAATGTATGGAGCGTGAATTGAAATCACGTCTGATTTTGCTAATAACTCATCTAAAGGTACTTGAGTACAGATATGATCAACGCCTTCTTTAGGGAAAGCATCGTAAGCTAATACGTTAGCGCCTAAACCTTTGAATAATGTTGCAGTTGTTAAACCGATACGTCCGATACCAACAACCCCAACAGTACAGTTACGGATTTCTTTAGCAAACATTTGAGTATCTACTGTGAAATCTTGTTGGCTAGTTTTTGCTGCAGTGTAAGCAACGTTACGTAATAATGTCATTGCTAAAGTAACTGCTAATTCACTAATTGCGTTTGGAGAATAGAAAGGAACGTAACCTAATTTCATTCCTAATGATTTTGCGTATTCAGCATCGATGTGGTTTACACCCACAGTACGAGTTAATACGTACTCTACTCCTAATTCTTTGTAGATATCTAAAGTTTCTTTGTTTGCCCAGCAGTTACCACGTAAGATAACAGCTTTGAAACCTTCTGCTTTGCGGGCAGTTTCTTCAGAATTTAAGTATTCTGGAATACATGTTAATTCGTATCCGAATTTCTTGTTTACTTGTTCGAAAATTGGTAATTCAACTTCACGAACCCCATATGCTAAAACTTTCATTTTAAATCCTCCATTTTATATAAATTGAAAAGTAGACCGAAATTCGATCTACTTTTTTGGTTTAACCTACTCCAGGGAAAATAACAGATCCAGCAACAATCCAGAAGACGATTGCGAATACTGCTAATACAGTTCCTAGTAATGAAGCATTACTTGCAAGTGCTGCTTCTTTATCGTATTTGATAGCGTAAGCCACTGCAACTGTTGCTGGTGGTGTAGCTAACATAATTAGAATCCCTTTTGAAGCTTCAGGAGCCATTGGTAAGAATGGGCTAACTGCGAAGATAATTCCAACGAATACTGCAGGAACTAAGATTAATTTAACAATGCTGTAGTACCAAACCATCTTATCTTTAACGGCTTCACCTAAAGAAATGTTTCCTAAAGTGATACCGATTGCTAACCATGCAAGTGGTGAGCTTAAGTCAGCTAAGTAAGTAATAGCTTTGAATAACCATGGAGCTGTCTTATCAATACGTAAGAAAGCATACATAACTTCTTTAGTTTCTTCACCAACTTTAACTTGAACAGCTACTTGTGGTAATGAAGATTGGAAAATCCAGATTAATAATCCGGCAAATGTTGCGATAACGATGATATTACCGAAAATCATTTTGAAGTTTTTCTTCTCGAATTTTAATCCGCTCATACGAATTAGTCCGTAAGAATATAAGAACACACGGTAAGCTAAGTTGAAGATATTAGCATATAAAATACCAGCTGCTCCTAATAAACCGTTAATAATTGGAATCCCAAAGAAAGTTGTTGAACCGAATGTTGTTAATACTGATAAAGTAGTTTTACGGTCACCTTTCTCCTTAATAAAGAATAATTCTCCTAAAAGAATTAAAATGACATAAGCGATAAAGCCGAAAAATAAATACGTTTAATCCAGTTGTGAATGTTTTGTCATTAATGTCAACCATGAAAGCTTTGAACGCTAACGCAGGAAGCGCAACTGAAAGTAAAACGTTAGATAAAAACTTTACCACTGTTTGCATCAACAATATTTTTCTTACGGATGAAATAACCCACTAAGATAATAGAAATTGTTGAGAATATAGCAGACACGAATGCTGGTGCTGTTAAAATCTTAACGATATTTTCCATTGGATAGATATCCCCTTTTCTTTTATTTTAATTTTTGTGCATTAGAAATGCCATAAAGTATAATACCACATTCTTTAAGAAATGTTTAACAAAACCCCCTTATTTTTCATTAAATTTCATTCTGATTTTCATCAATCAAAAATGATTGGAAAACGTTATTTCCAAGAAACTTCCCTCGGTGAGTAAGAACGTACCCATCAGAAGTAGTTGTGAGCAATCCCTCTTCAATTAATTCTTGAATAACTTCTCTGTAGATTTCATCCATTGAATTTCCAAATCTTTCCATGAATTCTTTCTTTGATACACCAGAAAATTTTCTTAACCCTAAGAACATGAACTCTTCAATTAGCTGTTTTTTAGACAATTGTGTTTCTGAAAAGATAGGAAGTTTCCCCTCTCGGAGCGGCTCAAGATAATGTTGAATAGGTCCATTGTTTTGGTAACGAACTCCATTCACATAGCCGTGGGCACCTGAACCAAATGCAAAGTACTCATCCGCCTTCCAATAATGCAAATTATGTCTTGATTCATATCCAGGAAGTGCATAATTACTAATCTCATAATGATGACGACCGAAATCCTCCATCGTCTTCATCGCTAGTTCAAACATATCAGCCTCTTCATCTTGGCTCGGCAATGGAAGTTTCCCTTGCCTCATCAGATTATAAAAGACCGTCTTCTGCTCTAGAATGAGAGAATAGATTGAATAATGAGGTAAGTTCAGCGACATCGCCATTTCTAAACTCTGTTGAAAATCTTCAATGGTTTGTTTTGGCAGTCTGAAAATCAGGTCAATACTCATATTTTCAAATCCGACTTTTCGTGCATTTTCAATCGTTCGGATTGCCGTCTCTTTTGTATGTTTACGGCCGATTGCTTTGAGTAGATCATTATTGAAGGTCTGAACGCCCATACTGAGGCGATTCACTCCTCCTTGTTTCATTACTGAGAGTAATTCATGGGTACCATCATCAGGGTTCAATTCCATTGAAAACTCTGCCCCTTTTTTAAGTGGTAAATATTGATGGATTCCATCCAATAATCGATCCATTTGTTGTGGATTTAAAGAAGACGGTGTTCCTCCACCCACGTATAGTGTTTCAAGAGGTTCAATTTTATATTTTTTCCCAGTCAGTTCCATTTCTCTAATTAGTAATTCGATATATTCATCAACCGGCTGCCCTTCAATAAATACTTTGTTAAAATCGCAATAATAACAAATATGCGAACAAAAAGGGATATGAATATATGCTGCTTTTGGTGACATTATTCATCTCCCTCCTTTCTAAAAAATGGCTCCCTCTTGAACCTTAATATCTTCATCGTTTAAATAATCACGGATTGTCTCAATCGCAATCTGTAAACCTTTAGTGCTCTCTTCAAGCGGTAGAGACGGTTTATCCGTTGTTTGTTCTGGAATAAACGGAATATGCATAAAACCTGCTTTAAACGGTTTCTCGGCCTTTGTTGAAGCAAATAATGCTTGATACATAATGTGGTTACATACGAATGTCCCAGCAGAATTGGATACTTCCGCCGAAATTCCTGCTTCACGAATCGCTTTTACAATTCGTTTAATCGGTAAAGTTGAAAAATAAGCAGCTGCCCCTTTTGTTTGAATGGTTTCATCAATTGGTTGTTGGCTGATATTGTCTGGAATTCTCGCATCATCGACATTAATCGCAATACGTTCCATTGTAATTCCAGGTCTTCCCCCTGCTTGGCCAACGCTTAATACTGCATCTGGTTTCACTTCATTAATGACTTCATTCAAACGCTTTGCTGATTCCTTAAACACAGTCGGTAATTCTAAACGAATCAGTTCTACGCCTTCAACTTCGGGAAGAGCCTTCACGCATTCAATCGATGGATTAATCTTTTCCCCTCCAAAAGGGTCAAATCCTGTCACAATAATTTTCATAACATCCCTCTATTTCGGTTTATTATTTCTTAACGCTTCTACCTTTAATGGATCAGGCGTAATATAAGTATTTTGTTGGCCTTCGTAGACTACAAAACCTGGTTTAGCTCCATTTGGTTACGAATTTTCGATACTTGAACATAATCCACTGGAACCGTTCCTGAAAGACGATATTTCGAGTAGTATGCAGCAAGCATCGCGCCTTCACCAATCGTTTCTTCCGCTGGATTACTAGATTCAATAATCACGTGAGATCCTGGAATATTTTGCGCATGAAGCCATAAGTATTCCTTCTTCGCTTGGCGTAGCGTTAATTGATCGTTTTGTAAGTTATTTCGTCCAACTAGGATTCGTGTGCCATCTGTTGCATAAAACACATGAGGTTTCGCGCTTCCTTGTTTCTTGATGCCTTTTTTCAAGGTAGAACGTTTTAAGTAGCCACTCTCAACAAGCTCTTCTCGAATCGCTTCTAAGTTAAAGACATCCGCTTCTTCAATTTGATAGATGACACTTTCTAAGTAATCCATCTCATTTTTCGTAGCTTTTTGTTGCTCATGAATATGCGTTACCGCATTTCTAAGTTTTTGGTATTTTTTAAAATACGCCTGTGCATTTTGAGAAGCCGTTAATAATGGATTTAATGGAATTGTTACTTCTTCATAGTCCTCGTAGAAGTTTTGAACCGTAACACTACTTGCACCTTTTTCAATTTGGTGTTGGTATGTGTTAATCAAGTCTCCATATACGCGATAATGATCTGCATCTTCCGTTCTGGCTAAATCTTCATCGAGTTTTACCATCTTCTCACGGTTCTTTCGAAGTTCAGATTTCAACATTTGCAATAGATGTCCTGCTAATTGCTGAATCTTCTCTTCTTGAATCTTCTGTACATAGTAAGCACTTAATAATTCAGAGAGGCTGTCGAAGCTTTGAGACTCACCAACCTTACTCATATAAGGAAATGGTAAGAAGTACGTCTTTCCATCCTCTGCCTTTGTAAGTGTAGGCTGAATCGCTGTATTTCCTTCTTCAAGATAGTGATGTAATGCTTCCGCTAAACTTTGGCCTCCTCTTTCACTACGTTCCACAATTTCATGAGCAGATTGCTTACTAATCCCTTGAAAGACATTCATTAATGTTCTTTCACCTGGTTCACCACTATAAGGATGGAGTAAACTATCTAATTCAAAGAGCGAGTATTCAAAAGGATTCTTCTTCTGCGTTTGAGGGGGCATTACATAGCTTGCACCTGGTTGTAAGGTACGATAACTGTTTTGACCAAGAGAGAGACGTTTCACACAATCGATAATCGTGTTATCTTCTTGATTCACTAAGAATAAATTACTATGACGACCCATCATCTCAATGGTGAAACGATATCCAGCCTTATCCCCAAGTTCATCACGCGTTGAAACGTCCAAATGTAAAATACGATCATTCTCTACTTGAGTGAATGATTGGATAATAGATCCTTCTAAATACTTACGAAGAATCATACAAAAGTTAGGAGCAACTTCTGGATTCTCTGGTTTCTCAGAAATAAATTGTACACGAGCCATCATTGGGTGTGCCGAACACACAAGCAAGTAGTTCTTACGGTTGGCACGAATGGTGAATTGTACATCGTATGGTAATGGTTGATGAATCTTTGTAATCCGTCCTCCAACTAATTGAGGCGCCACTTCGTCCATCATCCATTTGGTGAAATACCATCAAATGTCATGAACTCACTCCTTTCCTTTTCTAGTTAAAAATTATAATGCTGCTAATCGAGCGATTTCGATAATCACTTGTGTTGCTTTTTCCATTGATTCAACAGCAACATATTCATAGCGGCCATGCATGTTTTCGCCACCTGCAAAAATATTTGGCGTTGGTAATCCCATGAATGAAATCTTAGAACCATCTGTACCACCACGGATTGGTTTAATGATTGGAACGATGTCTAAGTTTTCTAACGCTTGTTTAGCCACATCCACACAACGGAAATCCTTTTCGATGATTTCTGCCATGTTGTAGTACTCATCATGTAAATCAACAGTAATGCGGTCTGTATCTAATTCTTTGTTCATACGAGAAGCGATACGTAACATCATATCTTTTTTCGCATTGAATAATTCGCGGCTGTGGTCACGTAAGATGTACACTAATTTAGCTTCTTCAACAACACCCTCAGCTGCTACTAAGTGGTAGAACCCTTCACGCCCTGTTGTATGTTCAGGAACTTCGAACTCTGGAAGAGCATTTTGGAATTTTCGAGCTAATTCTAATGCGCTCACCATAGTATCTTTAGCTGTACCAGGGTGAACGTTCTTTCCTTGAATACGAACTGTAGCACGGCAAGCGTTGAAGCTTTCATATTCTAATTCGCCAACTGGTCCACCATCCATTGTATAAGCAAAATCGCACGCGAATTGTTCTACATCGAATAAATCAGCTCCACGTCCGATTTCTTCATCTGGACCAAACGCTACACGAATTTTTCCGTGTTTAATTTCTGGATGTTGTAATAAATAAGCCCCAGCTGTAACAATTTCTGTCACACCAGACTTATCGTCAGCACCTAGTAAAGTTTTTACCATTTGTTGTAATTAATGTTTGACCAACATAGTTCTTTAAGTTCAGGGAAGTCTTTAGGGTCTAATACGAATTTTTCCTTCTTCGTCTAGGACAATTGCTTCACCGTTATAGTTTTCGTGGATTTGAGGTTGAATATTTCTAGCTTCAAAAATCAGCTGTATCTACGTGAGCAATAAATCCAATAGTTGGCACTTCGTGGTCTACGTTAGATGGAATTGTTGCTGTTAGGAAACTGTTTTTTTAGGATTTAAATACACTTCTTGGAATCCTAATTCATTTAATTCTTGTTCTAAGTCCTTTAAAAAAACGCTGTTTGAGATGGCGTTGTTGGGACTGTTTGACTTGTTTCGTCAGATCTTGTTTCTTTCTTTGCGTAACGGATAAAACGTTCTGTTAATTCTTTATGCATTTTCTTCACCTGCTTTTATAAAAATTTAAATGGATCTGTAAAAGTTTCACTTTCAATCACTGTTACATCCCAATTATTTTCTTCTTTCCATTCACGAGCCCATTTTGGCTAATTGTTTTCGACATACAACTTCGATATGATGCCCAGCATCCACTAGGAATAATGAAGTCTCTTGAATATCATGCGCTGTATGGTAAAAAATATCACCTGTTACAAAGGCATCTGCGCCGTTTTTTAGTGCATCCAAGTAATAGTTTCCGCCAGAACCGCCCATCACAGCGACTCTAGAGATGAGTCCATCTGGATTTACACGAGAAGGAACGTAGCGGAGCCCCTTGAGTTTGAAACGCTCAGTAACAAAAGCGATAAATTCATCCCCTGTCATTGCTTTTGGAAGATTTCCAACACGACCAAATCCTAGCGTCTTGCCTGCATTCTTCATTGAGAAGACGTCGATTGCTGGTTCTTCATAAGGATGTGAAGCTCTTAAGCTTTTTAAAACATCACTTAATACTTCTTCAGAACAAACAACCTCTAGTTTCACTTCTTCTACAAATTCTGGTTTATTTAACGAACCAATTGCAGGATTTGCGCCTTTAACGGGTGTAAATTGTCCAACTCCTGAAGTTTGAAACGCACAGTCTTTATAGTTGTCACCAATTGTTCCAGCTCCCGCTTCAAACATGGCTTCTAAAACTTTCTCTGCATTATTTTTAGGAACATAAGTAATGACTTTGACAGATGGAATGGTAGTCGTTGGAGACATCACCGTTACATCAGATAATAGCAATTCATCTGCCAACCAATCATTCACTCCACCTTCGACTACATCAAGGTTAGTATGTGCCGCATAAACCGCAATATCATGTTTCAAAATTTGTTGGAACATTTTATTTTGCGGAACCGTTAAATCAAATAACTCAACTGGTCTAAAGATTGGTGGATGATGTGCGATAATTAAATCAACGTTTTTAGCAATCGCTTCTTCAATAACACTTGGACGAATATCCAGCGTAGTCATAATCACTTTAACTTCTTGATTCCAATCTCCAAAATGAAGTCCAATAGGGTCTTTGGGAACGGATAGATTCTTTGGCACGCGTTTTTCAAAACGACTAACCACATCTCTAACTGTTGGCACGATCAATCACTCCTTTCAATTCATTAAACGCTTTTTCAAACTGCTCAATTTTTTCATGTTGAGGCGTCTTACTCTTTTGTAATTGTTCCAAAATTTCTTTATTTTTACGGTTCATACGTGTCCATTTTGCTACAGACAATTCTGATGGTTCTTTTAGTAAAATCGGACCGTATTTGATTTCTAATTCTGTATACTCTATTCGTTCTTCGACTGGTTCCGCAACGATAATTTCATATAACCGATGATTATCTTCAATGACCGTCTCATGAGTAATACGGTACGAATGATTCATTAACCATTCACGTACAAAATGTTCTGCAACGTTTGGTTGAAGAATGAGTCGCTCCTCTCCACTTAAATGACCACCACTGTATCCTGCTTCTAGGATGCGAGAAATAAGTTCGCCGCCCATCCCACAAATCGTGATAGCCGTAATTTCATCATCTTTTGAAAGAATTTGCAATCCGTCGCCAAACCGTACTTCAATGCGGTCTTCCATCCGGTAATCACGAACTGTTTGCTTTGCTGATAAGAACGGTCCTTCGACCACTTCCCCTGCAACGGCAGAAGTAATCTGGTTATTCTGGATTAAATACACTGGTAAATACGCATGGTCACTACCAACATCGCATACCTTTGAATCCTTTGGAACAAAACTAGCAACTTTAGTTAATCGTTCTCCTAATTCAATCATTTATACCTCTACATTCTTTTTCTTACGAAATAAATATGACTTTTACACCAATGCTCTTTAGATAAGCTACCGTTTCAGGGTCAGCGGTATGATCTGTAATTAAATGAGTAATCATATTACAGTCAGCCGTATGGAAGTTTGAATCACGACCCACTTTAAATCCTTCCGTAACGATAATGCGGTGCCCTGTTGTTCGTTCTAAAATCACACGGTTTACGGCAGTCTCTGGAAGTGCATAGGTTGAAATTCCGTTTTTACTAATCCCTCCAACCCCTAAAAAACAAATATCTGCACGGGCTTTAGAGAATGAGTTAATTGCAAAATCCCCTACAAGAGATTTCTTTTGTTCGAAAATTTCACCACCACTAATCACAATAGATGCTTTCGTAGATGGCTTTTTGAAGATGGAACGACCATTATTCGTTAAAATCGTAACGTTGGCATCCGCTAGAAAATTTAATAACAAAAAGGCAGTAGAGCCTGAGTTAATAAAGACCATATTATGATCTCGTACTAATCCCGCGGCTCTTCTTGCAATGTTTTTCTTCATGGAATTATATTGAATTTGTTCCACGTTTTCCTGTTTAATTTTCCCAGTAAGGAAACGTGCGCCACCGTAGAAGCGCTCGACAACTCCTTGATCTTCAAATTGTTGTAAATCTCTTCGAATGGTGATTTCAGAAACTTCTAACTCTTTCGATAAGTCTTCAACAGACATCTCGTGGTTTTCTTGTAAAAGCTGAAGGATACGTTGTTGTCTTTTAAACACAACCCCTTTACTACTCTTCAAAGTTTCTTCCTCCTTTTAGAAATCCATTCCCGTCTTATTTAATTTTTAATGAAAGCTCATCTAGTTGTTTTGCTGACACTTCACTTGGAGCTTGTGTCATTGGGTCTACTGCTGAGCTGTTCTTAGGAAACGCGATGACTTCACGGATGTTATCTTCACCAGCAAGTAACATTACTAAACGGTCTAAACCAAGAGCAATTCCTCCGTGTGGTGGGAAACCGTAATCTAATGCGTCTAATAAGAATCCAAATTGGCTTTCAGCAGATTCTTTTGTGAATCCAAGAACTTTAAACATCGCTTCTTGCATGTCACGACGGTAAATACGCAGTGAACCTCCACCTAATTCATATCCGTTTAATACGATATCATAGGCTTGTGCTTTTGCTGCAGCTGGATCATCGATTAAAGCTTGGAAGTCTTCGTTCACTGGACGAGTGAATGGGTGGTGCATTGCAACATAACGGTCTTCTTCAGCATCATGCTCTAATAATGGCCAATCAACAACCCATAAGAAGTTGAATTTGTTCGTATCGATTAAGTTATGTTTCTTACCAAAGTGTAAACGTAATTCAGATAATGATTGAGCAACCACTGATGGTTTGTCTGCACAGAAGAACACGATATCTCCTACTTCTGCATTGATACGTTCACGGAAAGCAGCTTCTTGGTTCACGATGAATTTCGCGATTGGTCCTTTAGGCCGTCTTCTTCAACTTTAATCCATGCTAAACCTTTAGCTCCGAATTTAGAAACAAAGTCTGCTAAGCTATCTGCATCTTTACGAGAGTATTCGTCTGCAAGTCCTTTTAAGTTAATAACTTTAACTTCACCGCCGTTTTCGATACATGAACTGAACACTTTAAGGTCAGATTCTTTCATGATGTCACTTACATCGATTAATTCTAGGTCGAAACGAGTATCTGGTTTGTCGTTTCCGTAACGAGCCATTGCTTCTGCAAATGAAATACGTGGGAATGGCGTTTGAACATCCACATCCAATGTATCTTTCATGACTTTCTTCAATAAGCCTTCCATCATCTCTTGGATTTCTTCAGCTGATAAGAAGCTTGTTTCGATATCGACTTGTGTAAATTCTGGTTGACGGTCTCCACGCAAGTCTTCGTCACGGAAGCAACGAACGATTTGGTAGTAACGGTCTAATCCAGCACCCATTAACAATTGTTTAAATGTTTGCGGTGATTGAGGTAATGCATAGAAGCTTCCTTCGTGAACACGTGAAGGTACTAAATAGTCACGCGCTCCTTCTGGTGTTGATTTTGCTAAAATTGGAGTTTCAACATCGATATAACCTTCACCATCTAAATACTCACGAATTGAACGTGTAGCTTTATGACGTAAGCGTAAGTTTTCTAATACAGGACGACGACGGATATCTAAATAACGATATTTCAAGCGTAATTCTTCTGATGGTTTTTGTTCATCATCGATATAGATAGGAGAAGTTTTTGCTTTAGAGAATACTTCTACTTCATCTACTAACAATTCATATTTACCAGTTTTTAGATTTGGGTTTTCTAGGCCTTCTCCACGATAAGCCACTTCACCAGTTACTTGAATCACATATTCAGAACGTAATTTTTCTGCGATTTCAAACGCTTCTTGGTTACGTGCTGGGTTAAAGACTACTTGCATAATCCCTTCACGGTCACGTAAGTCAATAAAGATAACTCCACCGTGGTCACGACGTTTTGCCACCCAACCATCTAATGTCACTGTTTGTCCAACTAATTTCACTAATTAATCCACAATATTCTGTTCTTCTTTTCATATCCATCCCTCTTCCTATTTACCAAAGTACTCGTCAATGGCTGTTGTATCCATTGTGATTTGACGATAAATGCTATCAAAATCTTCATAGAGTTCTTGTAAATTAATTTTTACTTCTTTACCAGTCTTCATTACTTTGACTGGTACTTGTTTTGTTTCTAATTCTTCTTCACCAAGCGTGATAACCACTTTAGCGCCATATTTTTGAGCGTTCTTGAACTGTGGTTTTGCTTTACGTCCAAAGAAATCACGGTCCACTGAGTACCCTTGTTGACGGAGTGAAATTGAAAGTTTCAATACTTCCTCTTCTGTTGCTTCACCAAGTCCAACAACATATACATCTAGTTCTTGTAATTCAGGAACTTCTACTTGCTCGTCTTTCATTAATAACACAAGACGTTCGATTCCAAGACCAAATCCAAATCCTGGTGTTTCAGGTCCGTCAAGTTCTTGGACAAGACCATCATAACGTCCACCACCACAAATCGTCGTTTTAGCACCGAATGATTTAGAATCTGTCATAATTTCAAAAATTGTATCTTGATAGTAGTCAAGCCCACGTACCATTGTTTCATCGATTTCAAATGGAATTTCTAATGCATTTAAGTATTGTTGTACTTTTTCAAAGTGAGTGCGTGCTTCATCGGATAAGAATTCTAAGATGCGTGGTGCATTTTTCACGATTTCAATATCACGTTTGTCTTTACTATCTAACACACGCAACGGATTTTTGTGAAGACGATTTTTAGAATCTTCACTGAGTTCATCCGCAAATGGTTCTAAGTAACTAATTAACGCTTCACGGTATTTAATACGATCTGCAGTTTTTCCAAGAGAATTAATCACTAAGCGCATATTGGACAATCCTAGTTCTTTTATTAAATCCCATGCCATTGCAATGGTTTCAACATCAGTGGCAGGATTTGTAGATCCAAATACCTCAACCCCTAATTGGTGGAATTGACGAAGACGTCCTGATTGTGGACGTTCGTAACGAAACATCGGAGCCATATAATACACTTTATACGGTTTTTTATGTTCTGGTCCAAATAATTTATTTTCTACATACGCACGAACAATCGCTGCAGTTCCTTCTGGACGAAGTGTAATGTGACGATCTCCTTTATCGTAGAAATCATACATCTCTTTTGAAACGATATCGCTTGTATCCCCAACACCACGGCTAAATAAATCGTAGCTTTCAAACATTGGTGTACGCATTTCTTCAAATTGATAATCGCCTAAAATGATGCGTGCTGTTTCTTCGATATAGTGCCAAATTTTGAGTTCCTCAGGTAATAAATCTGCTGTCCCTTTTGGTTTTTGAATCATATGAATCATCCTTTCTTTCAGTAAAAATAAAAAAATCCCAACTTCAATAGAAGTCAGGACGAAAATTTCGTGGTACCACCTTAGTTCGGAAAGAGCTCTTTCCCTCTTAATGATAACGGAATTACCGGAATAACTTTGCATTATTCTCCTCAAGAGTGTCTTTCCTTGTACGGTTAGAAGCTTTCAGCCACGGCTTCTATCTCTTTAGTGTACGTCTTTATCTCTGTCTAAGGATTTTTATTGTTGCTATAAAGAATACTAGAGGAATGCGTATTTGTCAAGAAAATCTAATTATTTTTTAATCTCATAATCTACTAAAAACGAATAAGAAAAATGTAACATATATGTTACATTTTGCTTTGTTGTACTCTTACTGAATTAACTTATCAATCGCTTTAATAACACCATTGTTTTCATTGGTATCTGTTTCGATATCTGCAATAGCTTTTACTTCTTCGCTAGCATTTCCCATCGCAATCGCAAGTCCTGCATATTCTAACATTTCGATGTCATTTGCTGCGTCCCCAATAGCTGCGATTTCACTTGGTTGAATGTTTAGGTTTTGAGCTAATTTTTCTAAACCAAAAGCTTTGTTCACACCTTTTGCTAGAACTTCTACTAAATACTTTTGACTACGAACCACATAAAATTCGTCTCTCCACTCTTCTGGAATAAATGTTTCAAACTCATTAAGTTGTTCTTCATCTCCCATTAGTAGAATTTTATAGAAATCAGTGTTTAAAGACTCTTCGGTTGGAATTCTTTTCAGCTTGCCACTCACAAGTTTTACATCAAATTCCATCCATTCTGTTGGATCCTCATCGAATGAATAATAGTAATTAACACCAGCCCCCATAACGCTAACTCCGTGTTTCTTGCCTAGTTCAATCCATTTTTGAATCGCTGTAGAATCTAGAAACGCATCCATCACGCGTTTACCGGTTTGACTCTCATAAATGTTCGCACCATTTTGGCTAATAATATAGTGGTTTTCTTCTAAATAGCCTAAGTCTTTTAAATAAGGACGAATTCCACTCTCAGGGCGTCCAGTACAAAGAACTAATAAAGTATCCGTTCCTTTTTTATGGAAATCTTTGAAATATTTTTTTGTTTCTTCTAATATTTCTTTTTTACTGTTTAATAATGTGCCATCCATGTCAATAGCTACTAGCTTAATCATAGAAATCCTCCTAGTTCTAAGTTGCTAATATCTATTTTTATCAAATTAACAATCATTTAACCATTCAAAAATGACATCGTTTGTGACAAAGGATGCTCCATTCTGACAGTGAAGCTCACTAAAGTATTTTTTTCTTTATCAAATACAACTAATCTCTTTTTCTTTTTATACTGAGTGATTGGTAGTATTCAATCCCTAATGACGAATCATAATAGTTATCATTTTTTGAAACACAAACCAACACAGGATTTTTCACCGGAAGCTCTTCGAATTCCCTACAATAACGAATAAGTTCATTTAAGGAGCTCTTTCCAAACACCCATTTTGCGTTTTCTATTTGCCAATTTAAGAACGGAACTTTCTTGATATAGAAAGAAACAATTTTCTCAATTATTACTGGGAATCCAGTTCCAAGATAACGATGAAGGAATTTTGGAATATTCGTTTTAAAGGAATCTAGTAAGGACGGAAAATAATTATACAATACTACTTTGTCTAATACTTGTGGATTTAAATTAGAAGTACGAGCCATAAGTAAACCACCTAAAGATAATCCAATTCCAATTTTAGGAGATACAATTTCATCCTTGTAAGCATCTACTACCTGAGAAACAACCGTATCCCAGTTGGGTATAAAAGCTTTATGTTGATAGCGTATGACATGGGATTGCCCTGGTCCTTCAAAAAGGATACAATTATATCCTTCGTCTAAAGCTGCTTTAACATTTGTGAAATAAAGTTCCTCCAACAATCCATCAAAACCACTACAAATTAGTAAAGTTCCTTTACATTTTTTTGTTGTTCTAAATGATAAAGTAAGTAAAGTCACTTCTTTAAAATGTATGTTTTTCATTTGATACGGAATTTGTAAAAGGTCTAACCCACGATAAAAGTATTCAACGGAATTGTTATAGACTTCTAACTTCCGAGAGTCAGTTGGAGGTAAGAAAAATTCAGCAGCTTGATAATAACGACTAGCTCTTAAAAAAGCCTTTCCTTTAGAAATATCACTTATATAAAATCTACTTGTTAATAAATCCCCAACCTCCTTCCACTCAGTATACCAAGACTCATAGTCTCTTTCTTTAATCTTTTCTGCAGTAGTAGAAACCTCAGCAAAATCACTTCCCCCATATGGGCAGTACCACATTAAGCGTCTCGTCTCAAAATCAAATTCAAACGTCTTAAAAAAAATTTTTATCCTCCTTAATAGTCTAAATACATGTTAATATGTATAATTATAAAGAATAATTATACAATTAATAGAAGTTACTTTGAGGTGCCTGCATATGGAAAATGAAACATATTTAAGAAAATTAGCTCTCCCCTTGTTAGGAAAATGGAGTGTCTTTATCTTATTAACTCTCGAAAAAGAAGAAATGTATTTTGCGCAAATTGAAAGAACACTCGGTTCCATTTCTCGTAAAGTCCTCACCCAATCTTTAAATGATTTAATCGAAATCAACATTCTATACAAACGCGGTAAGTCCAGTACAGGTCATAAAACCTATTATGGATTAACGCCTTTAGGAGAAAGGCTACTTCCCCTGATTCATCAAATTAAAGAATGGATTCGTGAAAATAAAGACGAATTAGAAAATTAAATCATAAAAGAATATTAATAACAAAAAAACACTCTTGGTCTCAAGAGTGTTTTTTCGTTATTTTAAGATTTTAATTGTAACTGTTCTTCTTCCCCATTGATTGGCTTGATCGACAGAAACGAAATGAAGGTCAATTTTATTTCCCTTTATCGCACTACCAGTATCCCCAGCAATTGCAACGCCATAACCAGGAACCTCAATCAAACTTCCTAAAGGAATGACACTTGAATCCACTGCAATGACGGTTGGATTTGAGCGCAAATCAATTCCTGTTGCTGTATAGTATCCTAAACCCGGTTCATTATATGAATATCCAGTTGCGACTACTTGTAGTGTTCTTCCGCTAGATTGTGAGGAACTTGAACTGTTTGAGGTAGTCGTAGGCGTCTCAGTCGTAGTAGGAGCTGCTTGAGTCGTCGACGTTGAAGGCTCAGCGGCTACTGGTTTAGCAGCTGTCGTATCCTGACTAGAAGTAGATGGCGCCACCTGATTCGTTTGTTTAGAATCACTCGTTAAAGCAGCAATTGTAGGTGAAAAAGCTACTTTTGCTTCTTTCTTTTCCTTTTCCATCTTCTCAAATGTCGCTTTATTGTCAGCTATCAACTGCTTAAGTCCTTCAATTGAGCTTTGGTAGGATTGACTTTCAGAAGTTAATTTTTCTTTCTTGGTTTCTAAATCACTTTGTGCCTGAGAAGCTTCAGTTTTCAAACGATTCAACTCATTCACTTGATCTGCCAAGTTCTTCAATACTTCTTCATCGGATTGGAAGAACTGTTGAAATACAAATAAACGATTTAGAAAATCTGAAATACTTTCTGAATTTAATAAGTGAAGGATACTGTAAGTTGCTAAATCTGAAATTTGCATCAATTGCAATCTTTTACTAGCAACCACTTTTCGTTCTTCCACTTTCGCTTCTTGAGTTTTCACTTTTTCCGCAAGGGTTTCTTGCTCTTTATGAAGCGATTCAATCTGTTGGTTTAAACTTTCAATTTCTTGATACTTTGTATTCACTTTTTGTAGTTCTGACGATAATTGAGCTTCTAATTTTTGCACATCCGTTTCTTCTGCAAACACAGAAGGAGCTAAAGGTCCTGCAACTAAAAAGAATGCTGTTGTTGTCAAAAATAGTTTTTTCATCTTTTTCAAAAGCGATATTCACCACACTTTCTCCAACATACTCCTTATTTTACAAGAGGAACATATGGAGAACGTATCAGTTATATTACAAAGTTGTAACAAAAGTTTACAGTTTTATGATTCCTTAAGATAGGCTTTTAGAGCTTCTAATAATTCATCGCTGCTGGAAACAATCTCTCCTCTAAGTTTTACCAAGCCTACTGTATATAAATTTACATAGCTAAATTGTGATTCAGCTACCTCTTGCAAGGCAGCTATTTTTTGAGAATTATCTGCTCCTTGTTGACGACTGTCTGTGTATAATCCAAGAATTGGCATGTCTGCATGGTACGCTACCCCAATTTCACTTGCTACACCAACATCAATAACCGCTCCATCTAATACCGCAATCATTAAATCAGAATCTAATAACGCATCTGTGTCATATTGGGCAATCATTGTTGAGTCTGCATACGAGCTCTTATCATTAATCGCCATTTGTTCTTGTGGCAAATACACCTCTACTCCTGGAAATTGATTGCGAATCTTTTCTACGAGTACTTTGTTAAAGGCTAATTCCATTTCCGAGAATAATGGACTTGCAAAATAAATTTTTGTCATTTGAATACCTCCTCTAATAACTTTATCCTACACTAAAAACACCAAAAAGACCAGAAGACATTTCACTCTTCTGGTCTAGTCCATTAATTATATAAAGCATCTACTCGTGCTTGAACTGCCTCATCTTCAAGGAACTCATCATAAGTAGAGCCAAGACGGTCCACAATGCCTTTTGGTCCAATTTCGATAATACGGTTTGCTGTTGTTTGAATGAACTCGTGGTCATGACTTGAGAATAGTAATGAACCTTTGAACGCGATTAAACCATCATTCAATGCTGTGATTGATTCTAAGTCTAAGTGGTTTGTTGGATCATCTAAGATTAACACGTTTGCTTTAGAAAGCATTAATTTAGATAACATACAACGCACTTTTTCTCCCCCTGAAAGAACCGTTACTTGTTTCATAACATCGTCTCCAGAGAATAACATACGACCTAAGAAGCTACGTAAGAAGGTGTTATCTTGCTCTTCCACTGGCGCGTATTGACGTAACCACTCTAAGATGTTTAATTTTTCGTTTGAGAACTCATCTGTCATATCTTTTGGTAAGTATGCTTGACTAGTTGTAACACCCCACTTGAATGTACCACTGTCTGCTTCCATTTCGCCTGTTAAAATCTTGAATAATGTGGTGATCGCAATATCTGAACGGCTTAAGAAAGCAACTTTATCATCTTTAGATAATTGGAAGCTTACGTTTTCGAAAATCACTTCGCCATCAATTGTTTTTGATAAACCTTCGACTAATAATAAGTCATTCCCAATTTCACGCGCAGGTGAAAATCCAACGAATGGATATTTACGGCTTGAAGGTTGAATATCATCCAATGTAATTTTATCCAACATTTTCTTACGAGAAGTCGCTTGTTTTGATTTAGAAGCATTCGCAGAGAAACGAGCGATGAATTCTTGTAATTCTTTGATTTTTTCTTCTTTTTTCGCGTTTTGGTCTGCTAATAATTTCGCAGCTAATTGGCTTGAATGTAACCAGAAATCATAGTTACCAACGAACAATTTAATCTTACCAAAGTCAACGTCCGCCATATGCGTGCATACTTTGTTTAAGAAGTGACGGTCATGAGAAACAACGATGACTGTGTTATCAAAGTTGATTAAGAACTCTTCTAACCATGAGATTGATTTTGCATCCAAACCGTTTGTAGGTTCGTCTAATAAAAGAACGTCTGGTTTACCGAATAACGCTTGTGCAAGTAACACTTTAACCTTGTCTGCTTCGACTAATTCGCTCATTAGTTTGTAGTGTTGATCTTCAGTGATTCCTAAGCCTTGTAATAATTGAGAGGCATCACTTTCAGCTTCCCAACCGTTTAATTCAGCAAATTCCCCTTCAAGTTCAGCGGCGCGAATACCATCTTCATCAGAAAAGTCTTCTTTCATGTAGATAGCGTCTTTCTCTTTCATAATGTCATATAAATGTTTATGCCCCATGATTACAGTATCGATTACACGTTCATCTTCGAATGCGAAGTGGTCTTGTTTTAAGACCGTTAAACGTTCATGTGGATCTAGAATCACTTCACCAGTTGTTGGTTGTAATTCTCCAGATAGGATTTTTAAGAAAGTTGATTTTCCGGCACCATTCGCACCAATAACCCCATAACAGTTTCCTGGTGTAAAAGTGATGTTTACATCATCAAACAATTTACGGTCTGAAAATAATAGACTTACGTTTTGTACTTTTAGCATTTCGTTCTCCTTTGTTTTTGAATTCGATTCATTCTATCATACTCTCACTCTTTTTTAAACCTTTGTACTAACTACGACACAAAAATAAGCTAGTCTGCTGTAGACTAGCTCACTTGCTTACTTTGTGAATTTAATTCGACCTTGTACCCATTCTTTGCAGCTAACTCAATAATCGTCGACAGTCTTGAATTACTCTTCCCGTTTTCAAGAATGGAGACTTTATTTTGCATTAGTTCATTCGCTTTGGCGTATTTTCTCTGAGAAAGTCCCGTTTCCAATCGCAGCTCAACTAACTGCAAGGCAATCTTTTGCTTCGAATACTCCTTATTAAAATCCTCTACAAATTCAGGATAAGTAGACTCTAACTCTGTGTATAACTTCTTTTGGTATTGGCCCATTTGGTACACCTTCCTTATAGTTTCTGGATACTTCGAAAACTAAAGTATCACGATTATCCTTAACCTCTCCCCATTTTTCCCAGACGGATGGCGTAATCCCTTCCTCTTCAACAATGGTCAGTATCGCAAGTATTTTTACTAACTCATCATAAGGAAAATCTTTAATCTGCTCGTATGTCGATTCTCCAATTTCATATGTTTCCCCCATAAACATCCCTCCTAATCTCATTATACTTTATAAGAGTGATACCGTATACGGTATCACTACACTTTTACAAAAAAATCCGTAGACAAAATGCCTACGGATAATTTAATTATTCAGTTACAATAACCGGACGTTTTAAACGTTCCACAGTTTCAGCAATGTTTCTGAAATGATCACTCACACGTTCTAAGTTACTGAGTAAATCCATAACAAAGATTCCAGATTCCGCTGAAGCAATTCCTTTATTCATACGTTTCATATACTTGTCACGTACCTCAATTTTTAATTTATCAATGTCACGTTCAATTTGTATTGCTTGTTGGACTTTCTCTTGATCCCCTGTAGATAATGCATCAATGGATAACGCAAAACCTCTTTTAATAAGCTCATAGATTCCGTCTAATTCTTTAACGGTATCTTCATCAAGAAATTTCACGTTCGATAATCGATTTTGCAAAGTCCGCAATATTTTCTGCATGATCCCCGATACGTTCAATATCATTTGCAGTACTAAATAATTCATCAATCGTTTGCTGGTCTTTAGCAGAAACTTTTTGTTGAGAAATTTCCACTAAATACTTAACAATCGCTTTTTCATAAGCGTTGATATTTTTCTCGTTCTCAAGCGCCTTTTTAACAAGCTTTTTATCTCTGTTACGAGCTGCGCCTACTGCATTATCAAGAGCTTGAATCGTTTCTTGAGCCATTGCAGCAAATTCATACATGGTATTTTCTAAGGCGATTGAAGGAGTAACCAAAATGCGTTTATCAAGATAACGCGTAATGCTTTCTTCTTCATCTTCCCCATCTGGAATAATCATTTGGATTAATTTCACTAGAAGATTTGTGAACGGGAATAAGATAATCACGTTTACGATATTAAAAATCGTATGCGCATTGGCAATTTGTCGAGCCACATTCCCTGGATCAATGCTTTCAACGACATTCACAAGAATGTTACTTAAGAAAAGCATGAAGTAAATTGTACCAATGATATTAATCATTAAGTGGAATAAAGCTACTTGTTTCCTCGGCGAGAAGTACCCAAACTACTAATTAATGCGGTCGTACATGTTCCAATGTTATCACCAAAGATAATGAAAATAGCAGTTGTAATTGGAAGCACACCTTGACTAGCAAGAGCAATTAAAATCCCAATCGTTGCTGAAGAACTTTGCAACACAAATGTCATTAAAAGACCGATTCCTACACCCACGAATGGATTGCTACCATATTGAAGAATCCAGTTTGTAAATTCAGGTAATTCTTTTAGAGGTTCTAGTGAGTTACTTAATGTACTCATCCCGATAAATAGAATCCCAAAACCTATAAAGATTTCACTCGCTTCTTTTACTTTTGGATTTTTCGTTAGCATGTTGGCTACTAAACCAGCAGCAATGACGATTGGTGCCCATTGTGACAAGTTAAAGGAAACCATTTGTCCTGTAATGGTCGTCCCAATATTGGCCCCGAAGACAACTCCAACCGCTTGAGCTAGTGTCATAAGACCAGCGTTTACGAAACCAACAACCATTACTGTCGTTGCTGAAGAACTTTGAATAATCGTAGTTACAAACATCCCTACTAATACGGACATCAAACGATTTTTTGTCAATCTACGAATGATTCCTTTCAATCCTTCACCTGCAACTTTTTGCAATCCGTCGCCCATCAATTGCATCCCGTATAAGAATAAACTGAGTCCTGCAATTGCGCCTAGAATCATCTGCGTGTACATAAAATTGTAACTCCTTTAAAGTATAACGTTTAGGTATAAATTCATTTTCAGAAAGATTGTAACACATCAATTCTAATTACGAAAGTGTTCTCTTTATATCCGTTTTTTCAAAATGCTCAACAAGAGGTTTAATATCTTGAACATATTCAAGACATCCCATATACTTCCCTTCTTCATCCCAAACGGCATGATAGGTCACATGAACCATTTTATCTTCTGTTTTAAACCACATTTCTTCTTTTTCTTTCTGTTTTGATTTTAATTGTTCAAAAATTGTTTGGACCGTTTCATGGACACGAGGCGGGTGGCATAGAATAACATCTCTTCCAATTGCACTTGGAGTTCTCTTGAAGATTTTTTCTTCGCCATTTCCCTCATTATAGTACTTGACTATATTTTGAGCGTCTACAAAAGATAATTCCATCGGTAATAAATTTAAAATTAAATTCAATTCTTTTAACGAAAGCGAACCGGTAGATAAAGGAATATCTCCCTCTGATTCAACTTGTGTTTCCTCTTTTACTGGGGAAAATGATTTCTTAACAGCCCATTCTTTTTCAGGTTTAACGATACAGTATCCATATTCAGGTGATTGAGAAGCTATTGTCTCCCAATCGTCTACATGAAATACTTGCTCTACCATGGGGATTAAGATATTTCTTCTTTTTGAATCATCTCTAACATTTCGTCACGGGCTATTTGAAATTCTTCCAAAGTGGATTCTTTACCATCGTTCAAAGCTTTTTTGAAATCACGGTACAAATCTCTTATTTGGTCGTGAACTCCCCACATCACTTTTGGAGGAGCTGTAATTCCCTTTTTTTCCATTATCGGAAACATCGCATATTCTTTACGTTGATAATGATTTTCAAACTGATCCAGCAAAGAAATTTGTCTTCTTAATCCTTTTTCAATTGTAGAATCCTTTGTTTCGAGATAATTGACTAAGAGGCGCTCCACTCTATCTAAAGCCCCTCTAATAGCCAAATTCTCCATTTTCATCACATGAACTGGATGTCCTGGTTGTTCAAAATCAGCTACTGATGTTTGTGTATTCACTTTAGAACCCATCAAATTGGCGTGAACATTACATAAACTCATGATTTCAGCAAAAGTAATACCTTCACTCATTAAGTTTCTTTCCATCAATTGAATCTCGTATGGAGAAATCTCGTCAAACACTTCATTGAACTCTTCTTGAATAACTTCTTTATCCTCACCCGCGTGAAGTCTGAGCATTAGATTTTTAGAATTTCTTGACGTTCTTCCATAGTGTAATCTTCTTTAGCCATCTAATCCCTGCTTTCTTTTACGATATATCCATTCGCTTCAAGAGTTTCTACAATGGTAGTCAGTGGAATTTTAGCGATCTTTGACCCTTTTTTTAGACTAGTTATTCTCCCCACTGTTTGTACCATTTGTGGTTGATTTAAGGGGGGTAAACCCGATTTCCACTAACAAATCCTTTACTTCTGGGTGTTCCTTTAAAGTAGTAAATACAGTGTCTTCTAAATAGATTGTATTCATTGTAAACCTCCTAGAAACCACGTGGGATAAAGTAAATTCCAACTGAATAGTACAATATCACTAGAATATATAAAACAATCTGCCATTTAGTAAAAGTGATGAACCCAATTCCTTTAAAGGCATGATTCTCACTAATGTAAGCTTTAATCTCTGGTAATTTTGCAAATAAAATATAAATTAATAGAACAAATCCTAGAAGTTCTAAAATCGAATGGAGTGGATGTTTGTCTATCACAATGGCAGGAGAAAGGTAAACATCCACAATAATTGCAAAAATAAAGTTATTAATCATATGAAACGCTACAGCCCATTGGAATCCATACTCAAATGCAATATAGGCTAACAGAATTCCCAAGAAGAATGTAAAAATTTCTTGTGATAAATTTGCATGGAATAAAGAGAAAATCATTGCAGAAAAACCAATCGCAAATATTTTCCCATAGCGTTCCATTCGGTATCCAATAAAACCTCTAAAAATAACTTCTTCAATAAATGGAGCAACAACGCCTAAATAAAGTACAAATACAATACTACTCGTAATTTCTGGAGAAGCATCTCCTAAAAGCGTAGCAGGAATCCCCATTTGTGTAAATAATTTATCGATTCCCATTAGAATCAACTTAGAAACGAAACGAATCCCAAAAATGGAACCAGAAATTAAGAAGAAAGTTCCTAAAGTCATGTTCTTAGGAGCAACATGTTCAAAAATCCGTTTAAATGGGAATTTAGTTTTAACGACCCAAGCAATAAGGCCAACAAACGCACCAATGTATAAAAATACAGCTGTAATGGTATAAACAAAGCTAGTATCCATGAGTAAATAATAATATTTAGAATCTAATTGCATTTGTCTTAATACAGATCTTCCTAAAAGACTAAAGAAGAAAAAGATTATAAAAATAGATTAATAGTCTTCTTGCAATTGATAAAATATCTTTCTTGTATTCAGATTTTTACATTCTCTTTTGAAGGAGAAGTTTCCTCAATATTAAAATCATCATTTTTGTGTTTGATACATCATTTCCACCTCTATTAATTTTATTTTTTTATTAACCGCTCTTTTTAGACGAAAAACTAAAAAAACGAGCAATTGGACATTAAGCCCAAAAATTAATCCTATCCAATATGAAAATGGACCGAAATTAAAACCATAATGTAAAAAGGAAACCAATCGGTAGTCCAATAATCCAATATCCAACTAAACACAAGATAAACGGCATTTGAACATCCTTAAATCCTCTTAGGATTCCTTGTATAGGAGCAGCGATAGCATCAAATAGTTGAAAAAGTAAACTATATGCTAAAAATTGAATAGTAAGTTTAATAAACTCCTCTTCACTTCCATAGAAACTTGCAATGGTATTCAAATTTAACGCTAAACATACAAGCGTCACAACTGCAATGATAAAGGATGTCAAAATCCCTATCTTACTATATTGGACTGCTGATAAAATACTTTTCTGCCCAACTTCAAAAGATACAATAATCGTTAAAGCGGTAGAAATACTAATAGGAAAAGCATAAATCAATGTAGCAAAGTTCATAGCAGCTTGGTGAGCTGCAATAACCGTTGTTCCAAACCCTGCCATTAATAATCCTACAAAACAAAAAATTGCAACTTCTGCAAAAATCGATAATCCAATGGGAAATCCAATTTTAAAAGGTTCCTTCCATAAGGATAAACGGATTCCTTCCCATTTAAAAATGGGATATTTTTTTAATTCTGAGTGCCATTTAAAAACAAAATAAGCAATGAATAATAAGCCCCAATAAGCTAAAGCCGTTCCCAGCCCCGCTCCTGGCCCTCCCATTTCAGGAAAACCAAATTGACCGTAAATCAGAGAATAGTTACAAAATACGTTCAACGGGACCACTAAAACCATTAATAGCATTGAAAGTTTGGTTAATCCTAGGGCATCTACAAATGATCGCATTACGCTAAATAATAGTAAAGGTACTAACCCAAGAGATAACCAAGATAAGTACTCAAACGCAATCATTTCTACTGACAACTCTAAATTCATGATTCCTAAAGTGGGCTTCAAAAATATCCAGCCAAAAAGAAATAATAGAAAAGCTAGAAATATTCCAATCAGTAAATATTGACGCATGACTTCTATAATTTTCTCTTTTTTCTTTTGCCCTAAATATTGACCAACAATTGGAACTAACCCAGAAACTATCCCTGTCAACATTGTAAAGAACGGTGAGTATAGGCTTCCTCCAATCGAAACCCCAGCTAAATGAACTTCATTGTAACGTCCTGTCATTACTGTATCGATAAATTGAGCTGAATAATTCGCTAACTGATAGATTAAGATTGGGATCAAAATTTTTAGTAAATATTTTATTTTATGATTTTTTTGAGTAGTAAGTTCCATTAATTCTCCTTTATTAACTCCTCGATGGAATTTACTTTACAGAATGCATTTTTTAAACGATTGTCATTGTCTTCGTTATTCACAACAGCTACAAAGCCTGCAGTATGACTTGCAAACTCTTCATCAATAGAAGAATCTCCAATATAGATCATTTCATTAAAAGCGACATGATAGTTCTCTGAAATGCTCTTTAATGAATCTATAGCAGGTTTAGAAGGAAATTCATCAGTCGTTCCGATAAAATCAAATAAAGATTCTACCTTCAATACTTCTAATACGGCTTTAGTTGGTAATTTGGAATCATTTGTTACTAAAGCTAACGTAAAACCCAACTCTTTGAATCGTTGAAGAGTCTTTTTAACATTCCCCAGAGCGATAATTTTATCTGGATTGGAAGTAATATATTGATAAAAAAATTGAACCGTAAACTGATAATTCTCCTCAATATCAAACTCTCCAAATTGAGCAATCACTTCCAGCATGTCTCGAACGCTTCCTGATGCAATAACACTATTTTCAATTATTTCAGAGCTGGTAATTCCTAACTTTTCATATAAAGTCCGATTTTCCTCTTTATCTAAACGCATTCCATTTCTCGCTAATAAAGCTTCGATAACTTGTAAAGTAGGCTCCAACCATAAAGCGGAAGTATCTGTAAGCGTACCATCCTTATCAAAAATAAGAACCTTAATCTGATTATGATTTAAATAATCCAAAAATTTCATTGTCATTATTCAATACTTTGGAGCTCAACGGAAATAATATTTTCTAATGAGCTGATTTCCTTCAATACTTCTTCTACACTAACAGTTGCTTCAGAAATATCAATCATAATTTGAACAACCGCTACACTATGAATGGCTAATCCTTGGAATATCGTTAAAATATTCATGTTACGACTCGCAAATACATCTAGCGTTTTCGTTAACGTTCCTCTAATGTTCTTCATATGAATATTGATAGAAGCTTTTCTTCCTGCATTCACAGAGGAGAAACCTTGTACTTTGCGATAATATTTGTAGTACACACTTCTGGAGATGCCAACCATTTTCACTACTTCGGTTACATCTTTTGCTTGTCCAGTAGCAAGTAATTCCTTTGCTTGCAAAACTTTAGAAAAAACCGGTGGCACAGCATCTTCTGATACTAAAAAATGTTTTTGTCTATTCATTTGCTGTCCTTCTTTCATAATCATTTGTATTCATTTTACCTTATATCAAGGACAGATATCAATTGATTCCTGGAAAAACAAAAAAGAAGTCAGAAAAAATTCTAACTTCTTTTCATAAAGTCATATGGAGAAAGATCCTCCATTCCAATCATCGGTGAAATCAAGTCCTCATCGATCATTCTCATATTTAACACGACGTTTTCTTTTGAATGGGACTCCTCTACATAAAATGAATGAGTATCACTGCTATCTTCTACAATTTTTCTACAAATTCGTCAAAAGCATTTGTACTCAAATCTCTAAGGAATTCTTGTAAAAAAGTTGCTCTTTTAGGGGAAATGGTAGTCGCGCTTTTTTGAAAGGCTCCAGCCTCTCCACATAAAATTAAGTACTGTTGACTTCTAGTAACTGCTGTATACAGAAGATTTCTTTGTAGCATTCTAGAATATTGATTAACCATTGGTAGAATCACCATTTTAAATTCGGAGCCTTGCGCCTTATGAATGGAACAGCAGTAGGCTAAAGTTAATTGTTGCCAATCCGTTCTAGTGTACTCTACCTCAGTTTGGTCAAATAGAACATAAATTTTGTCTACTTGATCTTCATTTTCTTTTGCAAATTGAATTGCTGTAATCTCCCCAATATCACCATTATAAACATTTTCCTCAGGCAAATTCACCAATTGGAGAACTTTATCTCCAACACGAAACACTCTATCAAACGATTCCACCTCACGAACACTATTTCCAATTTTCGGATTTAATATTTCTTGCATCATTTGATTAATGGCGTTTATTCCAGAGTCTCCCTTGTACATAGGAGCTAATACTTGAATATCTTTTTTCGTGTAGCCTTTTTTCAAAGCTGCGACCACTACTTGTTCGATAATCGACACTAGGCGCTCCGGAGTACATGGTAGAAAACTTCTATCTAGCTGTTTTTGAGCAAAATTATTCGGTAAAAACCCATCTTTAATACAGTGAGCTAATTCTACAATAGAAGATTGATTTGTCTGACGATGAATTCGTTTCAACTCCATTGAAGGAATTGATTTTGTTTCAAGTAAATCTGTAAGGACTTGACCAGGTCCAACCGAAGGCAATTGGTTACTATCACCGACTAACAATATCTTCAAACGATCAGGAGAAGCCTTTAATACACGATTCATTAACCACGTATCCACCATTGACATTTCATCAATGATTAAAAACTCACCATTAATCTCTTTATCTTCAAAACTTTCTTCGGGACTATCAATAGCAATCCCCAGCAAACGATGGATTGTTGATGAAGGAAATCCCGTGAGTTCGTTCATTCTTTTAGCCGCACGACCTGTCGGAGCCGCTAAAACCAGAGCATCTTCTACATCTTGAATTTCATTCAATTGGCAATAGACATCAATCACAGCATTTATAATCGTTGTTTTTCCCGTACCAGGTCCACCTGTTAATACAAATATCGGTTCATTCATAATTTGATGAATGGCTTCTTTTTGGGATTCATCATAAATGATGTCAAATTTTTCTTGAGTCCTTTGAATCGCTTTACTAATGGATTCTTTAGAAAGAGTGTCTTTTTCATTAGTCACTCTTCTAGAAATTGCATTTCGTATTCCAAGCTCTGCATAATAAAGAGAAGCGATAGCAATTCTACTTTCATCTGAATAAACAACGCCTTCTCGAATTAAATCATTTAAAGCATCTACCAATTTCAGGATCAATTAAATAATTCTGACAGGATTCTAACAAACGCTGCGCCTGAGTAATTAAGACTTCACTTGAAATATAAGTATCGCCTGTCTGGTAGCAGAAGTCTCTAGTAACAATAAATAAGGCACCTTTTAATCTTGATGCATCATCAGGATCAATTCCCATTGATTGAGCAATACTATCCATCCTTCTAAATCCAAGACCTTCGATTTTTTGTAACAATAGATAAGGATCTTCGTCTAGAATCTGTTTAGCTTTGTCCTTAAACATTCCAATAATCTTTTGCGCGATAGAAGGTGTAAAACCTAAATTCGTTAACTCAAACATCAATTTTTCCGTGCCTTGATTTTGAGTAATAACTTCACGAATCATTTCCTTTTTCTTTTTCGTTAATCCTGTAATTCCATCCAGAGCATTGCCGTCATTTAATATGCGTTCGAGGGTATCTTCTCCTAATTTTTCGACGATTTTCTCGGCAGTTTTCTCCCCAATTCCTGGAAAATGAGCGCTTGAAAAATATTGAATGAGACCTCTTTTTCCAGTAGGTTGTGTTTGTTGATAATTATCCGCTTGGAATTGTTCTCCATATTTTGGATGAGAGACAATTTTTCCATTAAAACGATAGGAGATATCCGAATGAATTTGGCCGAAAATACCTGTAACAACAATCTCGTCATCTACTGATACGCAGTTTGACTCAATCACACGGACTAACAAAACTTTGTAAAAATTTTGTGCATTCTCAAAAAATGTTGTCAGTACTTCTCCAACAATATAATTAGCCTCGCTCATTGGCTATCTCCTTTCTTTAAAATTTTAAACGTATTGACGTTCTTTTCCTTCCATAAACGCTTTATCAATAATTCCCCCACCAAGGCACTCTTCGCCGTTATAAAATACGACAGCTTGGCCAGGTGTAATCGCACGAACAGGTTCATCAAAAATTACCGTTGCCCGCGTTGGGTCCTTTTCATCTAACACAACTTTCACTTTGTATCTTGTTGACGGTATCTAAATTTAGCCGTACATTCGAACGTTTTCTCTCTTGGTAAATCGTTCGTAAATTGAATATCTGTTGCTGTTAAGCTATCTGAGTAAAGGTTTGGATGATGGAAGCCTTGACCAACATATAGAGTGTTTGTTGATAAGTCCTTCCCGATAACGAACCATGGATCATTCGTCTTACCACCGCCACCGATACCAAGACCTTGGCGTTGTCCAATTGTGTAGTACATCAGTCCAGCGTGGTCGCCTTTTACTTCTCCATCAAGGGTCACCATTTTACCAGGTTTAGCTGGCAAATAGTTTGATAAGAACTCATTGAAGTTACGTTCTCCGATGAAACATACGCCAGTTGAATCTTTCTTCTTAGCAGTCGCAAGATCATACTTTTCAGCAATCTCACGCACTTCTTTTTTCTCTAAGTGTCCAATTGGGAACATCGCTTTTTCTAATTGCTTTTGGTTCAATTGACTTAAGAAATACGTTTGGTCTTTATTATTGTCCTTTCCTCTTAATAGGTGAACAATTCCGTTTTCGTCCTTCTCAACACGAGCATAGTGGCCCATTGCCACATAATCTGCTCCTAATTGCAGTGCATAATCTAAAAACGCTTGGAACTTTACTTCTTTATTACACATCACATCTGGGTTTGGTGTACGTCCTAGACGATATTCGCGAAGGAAGTATTCAAATACACGGTCCCAGTACTCTTTCTCAAAATTTACTGAATAATATGGAATACCGATTTGTTCGGCAACAGCAGCAACGTCTTTATAATCTTCTGTCGCAGTACAAACTCCATTTTCGTCCGTATCATCCCAGTTTTTCATAAAAATACCGATGACATCGTATCCAGCCTCTTTTAATAAAAGAGCTGTTACGGAAGAATCCACTCCTCCACTCATGCCAACGACAACCCTAATTTTTTCATTACTCATTTTTTCACCATCATTTCTTTTTATTTCCTGAACTAGTCGATTTGAAGGTCGAGTTGTCAGATTTATCCTTAATTTTAAATTTATTTTTTAATTTTTCAAAAAAATTGCTTGAAAATCATTGAAAATGCGATAGTACTGGGATTTTTGCCCAGTCGTGCTTTTGACAAACGATTTCATTTTCACTATAATTATATTGAGAAAAAGGGGGCGAAGGTGTATGATGATCTCTTTACGAGCAGCACGGGTTAATCGTAATTTAACACTGTTAGAAGCCGCCAAATATCTTAAAATAAACAAGATACGCTTACGAAGTATGAAAAAGATTCAACCAATCTTCCATATTCTTTAAGCAAGAGAATGCAGGAGCTCTATGAAGTTCCTAGCGAGAATCTTTATTTTGGCGATACCTTAAGCTTCGTAGCACAATTCAAACCGCTACCAGAAGTCGAATAACAGTCCATAGGGTACTCTGCCCGTGCATGATAAATGAGACAGTTCAAATTGAACTGTCTCTCTTTCTTTGTCCTTATTTCGTTGTTACTTCTAGAACTCCACGTTCTACTAAGCCTTCTAAAATGAATTCCAATTTTTCAACAGCCATTGCTGTATTTGATTTTCCATACAAATCTACTGTTTGAAGACCATTCTTAGTAACCGTTGAAATTTTTAATGATTTTTTATCTTTGTCAACCATCACTTTTAATTTTAAGCCACGGTGATCATCAATGGTATTATCTAAACTACGAATTAGTTGAAAATTCCCAGATTTTGTCTCTGTAAAGCCATTATCACGTAATGTGTATCCTTTACATGTTGGACTAACCGAAAATACTTGGTTTGACCCTTTTAATGATGCAGTTGGTGTAAATGCCATATACGTTTCTCCTCTTTCTTTTTCTACAAAATTAGTTTACCATATTTTCCCTTTAAACAAAAGCTCTCTTTTACTAGAAAGCATCCACAAATGCATCAATATCCCTTTTTGTTGACCCCATTCCAAATGAAAGTCTGACAGACTCTTCAAGACGACTCGTTTCATCTGGATACATTGCAGATAATACCGGACTAATTTGCACGCTTCCAGCTGAACAAGCAGATCCAGCAGATACTGAAACATCTTTCAAATCATTAAAGATTAATGTTTGCGTTGCTTTTCTTCCTTTTAGCCACAGGTTACATATATGTGGATTCTTTGGATTAGCAAGTCCATTTAACTCAAAAGCGATCCCTTTCTCGTATAATTTTGAAATAAGATACTCACGTAACTCTTGATATGTTTGAACTAACTCGTCTCTTCTATTTACAACAATTTGCATTGCTTTTTCAAGACCTAAAATATAAGGAACATTCTCTGTTCCTGCTCTAAACCCTAACTCTTGTCCACCACCCTTAATTAAAGCATGAATTGGCGCATCTTTTGATTTATATAAGAATCCAATCCCTTTTGGTGCGTAAATTTTATGCCCAGAAGCTGTTAAGTAGTCGATACCATCAACATTAATTTCTTCTTGTGCAAAGGCTTGAACAGCATCTGTATGAAAATAAGTAGGCGTGTCTTTTAAAAGAGCTGCAATTTCCTCGATTGGAAAGCGGGCACCTGTTTCATTATTAACGGTCATAATTGAAACAAGACGAGTATCCTCTCTAAGAGCTTTTTCAACCGCTGACACCTCAACACTTCCCTCTTTATTCGGAGCTAAGTACGTCACCTCAAAGCCCTCTTGTGCTAAAAATTCAGCTGATTTACGAACAGAAGGATGCTCTACTGCGGAAACAATAATATGTCCTTTTTCCTTTGCAAAATGCTCCCGAATACTCTCAAATACTAAATTGTTTCCTTCTGAACCTGAACTTGTAAAAATAATGGCATCGTGTGGAGAGGCTTTTAGTTCAGATAAAATAGCTTTTCTCACACGTTCGATTTTTTGTTTTTGTTCACGACCAATGCGATACACACTAGATGGATTCCCAAAAGATGACATTTCCTTTGTAATCACTTCTAAAACTTCCGGATGAACCGGCGTTGTTGCTGCATAATCTAAATAATTCACCATGCATTCTCCTCACTTTCAAACAATATTATTATAAGGGAAGTCTATTTATTGTCCTAACAAGATGTTTTAATCTTTCCTATTATATCATTCTTTCAACTTATGATACACTTAACTTAAAGAAATTTAAGGAGGAACTGAAATGAACCACCAACCGCTCGCTTACCGCATGCGACCTCGAACGATTGAAGAAGTGATTGGTCAAGAGCATCTTGTCTCTCCTGGAAAAATCATCAATCGTATGGTTGTGGCCAAACAATTATCATCCATGATTTTATACGGACCTCCAGGAACTGGAAAAACTAGTATCGCTAGCGCCATTAGCGGAAGTACGAAAGTATCCTTTAGACAACTAAACGCAGCAACTGATACAAAAAAAGATTTGCAAATCGTTGCCGAAGAAGCAAAGATGTCTGGTAGTGTCATTTTACTACTTGACGAAATTCATCGACTAGATAAAACAAAACAAGACTTCTTATTGCCCCATTTAGAAAACGGACGAATTATTTTAGTGGGAGCAACGACTGAGAATCCATATATTTCGATTAACCCAGCGATTCGCAGTCGTACACAAATTTTCGAACTCAAACCACTCTCTCCTGAAGATATTATAAAGGCTCTCGTCAATGCAATTGAAGATGAAGAACGCGGATTAGGAAAACTCAATTTAAACGTCACTGAAGAAGCCTTAAATCACTTTGCAAATAGTACCAACGGAGACGTTAGAAGTGCCCTAAACGCGCTTGAACTAGCGGCAAAGTCTACTGAACCTAGTGTAGATGGATTAATACATATCACGATTCAAATCGCAGAAGAATGTATCCAAAGAAAGGCTCTCTCGTATGATAAGGACGGAGACCACCATTACGATGTCATCTCTGCTCTTCAAAAATCCATTCGCGGTTCAGACGTGAATGCAGCCTTGCATTACGCTGCTCGTTTAATAGAAGCTGGAGACCTTACAAGTCTAATGAGACGACTCTTAGTCATTGCCTACGAAGATATTGGACTAGGAAATCCTCAAGGAGCTGCTCGTGCTGTCTCAGCCGTGCAAGCTGCGGAAAGACTAGGTTTACCGGAAGCTCGAATTCCACTAGCAAATGCGATTATCGAACTTGCCCTTTCACCTAAATCAAATACCGCTATCCGTTCGATTGATAGTGCATTATCGGATGTCAGAAAAGGTCGTGTAATAAGTATTCCAGACTACTTAAAAGATTCTCATTATTCGGGTGCTCCAAAGTTAGGACGTGGCGTTGGATACAAATATCCTCATGATTATCCAGGACACTTTGTGAAACAGCAATACTTGCCAGATGCTCTTAAAAATGAGGAATATTTCAAAGCTGAAGCAACCTCTTCCTACGAGGAAGCCTTGATGAAACAATACCAAAAATATCGTCAAAATAATTAGTGATTTCTTAAGAAATCGGTACCAAAAATTTATTGCATTTCCCCTATTCATGTGCTACTATAATGACATAGAGATCTATGATGTGCGCGGTATTTACTAAGTGTTGACCGAACAATTTACGACTTTTTAGGGATTCAGATTGATGTTACTGATAACAAGCCTTTTCACTTGGTAGTTAGGAAGTAATACATAGAAGCCCACCTGCTTTAGATGCGGGTTCAAACTAACAAATACATCAAACGGCATCGTTGGAAATCTATATAAAGTTATTAACTTTAGGCCACTCTTCGTGAGTGGTTTTTCTTTTACCTAAATTCCCATTTTCTTCCTTTTTGGTTCCCTTTTCATTCCCTTCATTTAGGTGTATAATAAGAGTATCAAGAATAAGGATGTGATTATATGTTTCATGAATATGAAAAAATTCTCGTTCCAATTGATGGTTCAAAAGAAGCAAAACTAGCATTTGACAAAGCCATTGAAGTTGCCAAACGAAATCATGCGAAGCTTCTATTATCACATGTCATCGATACTCGTTCTCTTCAAACACCTACTGGATTTGAAGGAAATTTTTCAGATGAAATTCGTAAACAAGCTGAAAACTTATTTGCTGAATATGTTGATTATGCTAAATCTCATAACTTTACTGATGTTGAAACCGTACTTGAATATGGTTCTCCTAAAGTGGTCATTTCTAAACAACTGACAAAAGATTACGATATAGACCTTATCATGATGGGAGCTACCGGCTTAAATGCTGTAGAACGTCTCTTCATTGGTTCAGTTTCTGAATACGTGATTCGGAATGCCTCTTGTGACGTTTTAGTCGTAAGAACCGACTTAGAAAACAAACGTCCATAATCATTTGATTAAAAAAATAAGCACAGGAGAAATCCTGTGCTTTCTTTTTATTGATTTTTTGTATCGAGTAAAATCGTTACTGGCCCATCATTTACAAGACTCACTTGCATATCTGCTCCGAACTCTCCTGTTTCAACAGTTAACCCATACTCTGTGCGAAGTATATCATTGAATTCTTCATAAAGTTGGTTCGCTACTTCAGGACTGGCAGACCCTGTAAAAGAAGGTCTATTCCCTTTTTTCGTATCTGCAAAGAGTGTAAACTGCGAAACAGATAAAATCTTTCCACCAACTTGGTCAATCGACAGATTCATCTTTCCATTTTCATCACTGAAGATACGCATGCTTGCAATCTTTCTAGCTAAATAGGAAGCATCCTCCCTATTATCATCAGCACCTACACCAACTAATAAGAGGAAGCCTTGATTGATTTCACCGACAATAGATCCTTCAATCGATACACTTGCGGACTTCACTCGCTGTAATACTATTCTCATGAACTCCTCCTATGAAATCACACGACGTACACTGTATACATCAGGAATTTGTTTAATCTTATCCACAATAAAGTCTAATTGTTGCGTATTCATAATTCCGATATTGACGGAGATGGTCGCCATCTTATTCGCATCAACTTTCCCATTAACTGAATTTAACGATTTCGTCGTACTGTTGATAACATTCAAGACTTCATTCAATAATCCATTACGGTTATATCCTTCAACAACTAATTCTGTATCGTATTGTTGACCCGTGTTGGCAGCATCCTCCCAATCCACCTCGATTAAACGGTTTTGTTCGCTTTCAGGCAGTTGAACATTTGGACAGTCTTTTCTATGAACGGAAATACCGCGACCTTTTGTAATATAACCAACAATGTCGTCCCCAGGAACTGGATTACAACAACGGCTTAAACGAATGAGAAGATTGTCTACTCCTTCAATAATCACGCCACCTTCGTGACGAATTTTCATCTTTTGACTTTCTTTCTTCTGTCCTTGAGTTGTTGTTTTCTCAAAAGCAGTTTCAACAACTTTTTGGTCCTCGATTTCTTTACGAGCTTTATCGGTCATCTTATTGGCAACTGTTTGATAAGAGACTTCTCCAAAGCCAATTGCTGCTAACAAATCTTCTTCCGTTCCAAAGTTGAAGCGAGAAGCAATGTCTTTCATGCCTTGTTTTGTCATAAAGTCTTTAAAGTTAAATCCAAGCTCAGTAATTTGTTTTTCAAGTAACTCTCGTCCTTTGATAATATTTTCATCACGATCTTGTAACTTAAAGAAACGTTTGATTTTATTTTTTGCACGAGTCGTATAAACAAGATTAATCCAGTCACGAGATGGTCCAAATGAATTAGCAGAAGTCAATACTTCAACTATATCCCCAGTCTTTAACTGGTAGTTCAATGGAACAATCTTATTATTGACTTTGGCCCCTACTGTTTTGTTACCAACCTCAGTGTGAATATTATAAGCAAAATCAAGTGGTCCAGAACCTAAAGGAAGCTCAGATACATCTCCTTTTGGCGTAAAGACATAAACCTTATCTCCAAAGATGTCTCCCTTCACACTATTCATAAAGTCTTTTGCATCTTTAGTTTCATTTTGAAGTTCGATTAAGTCCTTAAACCAATCTAATTGTTTTTGTAATGGGTCGTTCGTAACTTTTTCTTTATTTCCTTCTTTATAAGCCCAGTGAGCTGCAACCCCGTACTCAGCTACTTGGTGCATTTCGAAGGTACGGATTTGAATTTCCACAGGTCTTCCACCAGGACCAATCACGGTTGTATGAATGGATTGATACATATTCGCTTTTGGAATCGCAATATAGTCTTTAAAACGTCCTGGCATTGGTTTCCATTTCGTATGAATTGCTCCAAGTACTGCGTAGCAATCCTTAATACTATCCACTAAAACACGGATCGCAAGTAAATCGTAAATCTCGCTAAACTGTTTCTTTTGATCTTTCATTTTACGGTAAATGGAATAAATATGTTTTGGACGTCCATAAATGACCGCTTCAATTTCCAAATCTTTAGTCGCTTCTTTAATATTTTCAATCGTCGTTTCAATGTACTCTTCACGTTCATCACGTTTTGAATTCATGAGATGAACAATACGATAATATTGTTGTGGGTTTAAATAACGAAGAGACGTATCTTCTAATTCCCACTTAATTTTATTCATCCCTAGACGGTGCGCTAACGGTGCATAAATTTCAAGCGTTTCTTCCGCAATCATTCTTTGTTTTTCAGGCTTATGAAATTTTAATGTACGAAGATTATGTAGTCTATCAGCTAGTTTTACCATAATCACACGCAAATCATTAGCCATCGCAAGAAGCATTTTACGGTGATTCTCCGCTTGTTGTTCTGCGTGAGATTTATATTTGATTTTTCCTAATTTCGTGACACCTTCTACAAGAAATGCTACATCTTTTCCAAACTCATACTCAATATCATCGATACTAAATCCCTGTATCTTCAACAACATCATGAAGAAACCCTGTTGCAATAGTATCAGGATCCAGCTTTAATTCCGCAAGAATCCCAGCAACTTGGATAGGATGAACAATATACGCTTCACCTGATTTACGCACTTGTTCCTTATGAGCGAAGGTTGCGAAATAAATCGCTTTCTATAAATTTAATGTGCTTCTCATTCATGTACTCCTTACACATTGCAAGGACATCATCTGAGGTGTAAGTCTTATTTTTAGACATTTGAATCTCCTTAAGCATTTCTTGATTGCATGTAGTAATTTATAGTACCGCTCTAAACGAATATCGTCAACTGAAGTTTATTGGAGTATTTCACATTGGTATGATAATGCACTTAAAGCATATAAAGGAGCCGTTTCTGCTCGTAAAATTCTTGGCCCTAATGAACAAGTATGAAACTCATTCATTTGTAATTTGGCTACTTCTTTTTCGTCAATGCCGCCTTCCGGACCAAAAACGAAAACAATCTTTTCTCCTTCTTTTAAAGCTTGTAAACTCTTTACAAGTTGAACCCTTTCGCCTTCTTTTGCAGCTTCTTCGTATGCAATTAATTTTTGATGATACGTTTTTGTGTATTCAATCAAACTGTCGATCGTCATTACTTCACTAACAAAGGGTACTTTTAATCGATGAGACTGTTCGCTTGCTTCTTCTGCTATCTTTTGTAGTCTTTCAGTTTTTTTTCTAGCTTTATCCTTGTTCCATTTCACAACATTTCTAGACATCTCAATAGGAATAATTTCATTAACTCCTAATTCCGTTGCTTTTTGAACAATCCAATCTAATTTGTCTCCTTTTGATAAACCGACTGCAATTGCGGTAAATACGGGAAGTTCCACCTTTTGATTTAAGGTCTTAATAACTCTTACTTCAAAAGGTTCTAAACAAACTAGTTCAACTATGGCTAAGGTACTATTCTCATCCACAATTTCAAACTGCTCTTCTACTTTCATTCTCATTACTTTTTTCAACTGATGAATCTGTTCCTTTGAAAACTCAAGTGAATGAGTAGTTTCGCTAACGATTCCTTTTACAAAATAACGTTGCATTTACTCAACATCCTTTTTCATAATAAAACAATTCCATTCTCTCATTGTCATTCTTTCAAAAAGAGTAAATCCAGCTTTTTCATAAGCTTCCTTCACTTCATTTGCTTTTGACTCAATGATTCCAGATAAAATTAACCTTCCATCTTCATTCAGATTTCGATAAGCATCTTCTGGCATTTGAAGTAAAATTTCAGCCAAAATATTCGCAACGATTAAGTCACTCTTCTGATCTACTCCAACAAGTAAATTATTTTCATAAACTTCGATTTCACCAATGGTAGGATTCAATGCAATGTTTTCTTTTGCAACTCGAGTAGCCATTTCATCAATATCAAATGCAGTCACCTTACTTGCACCTAATAGTTTAGAAGCAATACTTAAAACACCAGAGCCTGTACCCACATCCAGAACACTCTCATTTCCTCGAATCGTTTGCTCTAAAGCAGTTAGGGACAATTGAGTCGTTGGATGTGTTCCTGTTCCAAATGCTAAACCAGGGTCCAATTCGATTAATAACTCATCATCTTGTTCCTTTTCATAATCAACCCAACTAGGAACCACTGTTAAAAATCTCGTGACACGCACAGGAAAATAATATTGTTTCCATGCATTAGCCCAGTCTTCTTCTCCTACTTCTTTCACTTGTACGGATAGCGGTCCTGTTTGCAAGCCATAAACTTTAATTTCCTCTAGTTTTTCATGAAGAAGGACATCTGAATCCTTTGACCACTGTGAAGGTTGAAAATATCCTTTAACGATTACTGTATCTGTTTCGTAAAGATCTTTTTGTTGAACTTTTAACCATTCAAGTTGTTCATCCGTTAATTGATAATAGTCCTGTGGATCTTCAATAGAAACCCCTTTGGAACCTAATTCAATCAGAATAGAGCTTACTACTTCTACACTTTCTGAATGTGTATTTACCGATACTTCTAACCAATTCATGATAATCCTCTACTTTTACAAGTTTATTTTTTTAAAAAAATTATATCAAATTTCATTAAAAATAACTAAAAAAATAACTCTGTCGTATTTGTATTTTTCCTAGTGATTTTAGTATCATAAAGAAGATAAATTAAATTAATGATTATTATGATTGATTAAAAAGGGAAAGCAATTATGGCGCGTATTTCATTAAGTACAAAAGATATATTACAAAAACAATTTAAACGCTCATTCAGAGGTTTTGATATTGAAGAAGTCGATGCATTTTTAGACTTAATTATTCGTGATTATGACACATTCCAAAAGGAAATCAGCTTTTTACAAGCAGAAAACGAACGTTTATTAACGAAAGTAGACGAATTATCTCGTCAAGCAACTGTGTCAAAAGTAAATCGTACTTCTAATGTTTCTTCTTCAGGAGTAACTAACTTTGATATTCTAAAAAGACTATCAAATCTAGAAAAACACGTTTTTGATTCGAAGCTAGAAGAAGGAAATGGTGCTCATTCTTCATTGGATTCAACAGAAGATGATGACGATTTTTATAAAACACGTGTAATTACACCATTACGTGACAACGATTATTAATCATAAATGTATCAATATTGATACATTTAACTAATTACTAAGTAAACTTTGAGTAATCGCGGCATTCAATGCTGAGGAAAGTCCATGCTCGCACAAGCTGAGATGCTTGTAGTGTTCGTGCTTAGCGAAACAATAAGCTAAGGCAACTTTATGTTGACGGCAGAAAAACGAGCTACGGCGATGCTATGCTCTAGTATTCTTGAAAGTGCCACAGTGACGAAGCAATTTTGGAAACGAAATTGGTGGAACGCGGTAAACCCCTCGAGCGAGCAACCCAAACTTATGGTGAGGGGCACTCTTACTAGGAAATGAACGAAAAAAAGAGACACATCATGTGTAGACAGATGATTACTGAAATTTAATAGATCCTGCTATTAAATGGAACAGAACATGGCTTATAGAAGTTTACTTCAGGATTTTTAGCGAATGGTAAGGAGTGAGGCTTTGTGTCCACTCCTCTTTTTACGAATAAAGGAGAAATCTATGACAAAAATATAAATTAGTAGCAACTGCTGCTGCCGGTATCGAAGCTCTTGTTGGTAAAGAATTACGCAACTTGGGATACGAAGTTCAAGTCGAAAACGGAAAGGCCTTCTTTGAAGGTGACGACTACGATATCGCTCGTACAAATATTTGGCTTCGAACTGCAGACCGTATCAAAATCATTATGGGACAGTTCACTGCAAAAACATTCGACTCGCTCTTTGAACAAACAAAGGCGATTACATGGGAGAAAATTCTTCCCGTCGATGCTGAATTCCCAGTTTCTGGTAAATCTGTGAAATCGACTCTTCACAGTGTTCCAAACTGCCAATCCATCGTAAAAAAAGCGATTGTCAATCGTTTAAGCGAGGCTTATCATCGTCGTACTCACTTGCCTGAGTCTGGTGCCCTCTACCCTATTGAAGTGGCGATTTTAAAAGATGTTGTCACTTTAACAATTGATACAAGTGGAACTAGTCTCTTCAAACGTGGTTACCGTACTGAAAAAGGTGGCGCACCGCTGAAAGAAAACATGGCTGCGGCTCTTGTGATGCTTACAAGCTGGTATCCTGATAAACCGTTCTACGACCCTACCTGTGGTTCTGGGACAATCCCAATTGAGGCGGCTCTGATTGGTAAGAATATTGCTCCTGGATTGAATCGTTCGTTTGCTGCTGAAAAATGGACTTTTTTTACTCCAGGCGTATTTGACAAAGTCAGAGAAGAAGCAAGAAAAGAAATTCGCACTGATATTCAACTCGATATTCTTGGTGCCGATATCGATGGCTCAATGATTGAAATTGCTAAACAAAACGCCATTAAAGCAGGTGTCGCAGACCAAATCGAATTCAAGCAAATGCAATTAAAGGACTTCCGTACTAAGAAAGAAAATGGAATAATTGTGGCAAACCCACCATACGGAGACCGTCTTCTTTCTGAAGAACAAGCTCAAGCCATCTATAAACAAATGGGTGAAACCTATGCACCACTGACAACTTGGAGTAAATATATTTTAACAAGCGACTTAACATTTGAAGATCACTATGGCCAAAAAGCGACAAAGAAACGCAAACTCTATAACGGTGCCATCCGTACCGACTACTTCCAATTCTGGGGTATTAGAAAACGTCGTATTCAAGAAGAACAATAAAGCAAAAAAACGCAATGGACAAATGTCCATTGCGTTTTATTTTTACCTATTATTCATTCTTTCCGATGACTTCAAATGTCACATGATCAATTCCTAAATCACATTTCACTTGGTCGCCTGGAAGGATGCTTGCACGGATGATTTCTTTAGCAAGTGGCGTTTCAATTTCACGTTGAATATAACGAGAAATTGGACGAGCACCGTACACTGGATTATAAGCATTATCTGCAATCCAATCTTTCAATTCATCTGTGAAGCTTAGGACGATTTCTTGATCTTCTACACGTTTGGCTAATTGTTTCAACATCTTCGTAATGATTCCACGAATATTGTCTTTAGAAAGTGGTGTGAAGAAGATTGTTTCGTCGATACGGTTCAAGAACTCTGGTTGAAGGTTGCTTTTAGGACACCCTCCACTGCTGTACGAGTTTCTTCATCGATTGTTTCACCTTGATTTTCAAGCAAGAATTGTGAACCGATATTACTTGTCATAATCATCACTGTATTCTTGAAGTCTACTACACGTCCTTTAGAATCGGTTAAGCGTCCATCGTCTAATACTTGTAATAAGATATTAAATACATCTGGATGCGCTTTTTCAATTTCATCTAAAAGAACGATTGTATATGGATTACGACGAACAGCTTCTGTTAATTGGCCTCCTTCTTCATATCCCACATATCCTGGAGGAGCCCCCACTAAACGAGACACTGAATGTTTTTCCATATATTCACTCATGTCGATACGAACCATATGGTCTTCTGAGTCGAATAAATCCTCTGCCAGAGCTTTAGCAAGTTCTGTCTTACCTACCCCTGTAGGTCCTAGGAACAAGAAGCTACCGATTGGACGTCTAGGATTTTGCAAACCTGCGCGAGAACGAAGGACTGCTGAAGCTACTTTTTGTACAGCTTCATCTTGACCAATCACACGTTCATGAAGAATATCTTCTAAGTGAAGAAGTTTTTCACGTTCACCTTCCATTAATTTTGTTACAGGAATACCCGTCAAGCGACCCACTACTCGAGCAATTTCTTCAGACGTTACTGATTCTTGAACGAGACGTTGTGTGCTTTCAGCATTCGCTTTATTTTGTTCTTCTAATTCCTTCAATTCTTGTTCAAGAGCTGGAATACGTCCGTGACGAAGTTCGGCCGCTTTTTCAAGATTGTAATCAGCTTCTGCTTGTTCTAATTCACGTTTAGCACGGTCGATTTCTTCACGTTTATTACGGATTTTATTGACTTCTTCTTTTTCGATTTCCCATTTCATTTTGAGGTTATTGGCTTTTTCACGTTGTTCTGCTAATTCCTCTTGTAAAATAGCAAGACGTTTTTGAGAAGCGTCATCTTTTTCCATTTTCAATGCTTGTTCTTCGATTTCAAGTTGCATCAAACGACGAGTGACTGCGTCAAGTTCTGTTGGCATTGAGTTCATTTCAACGCGGATTGTAGCACAGGCTTCGTCGACTAAGTCAATCGCTTTATCTGGCAAGAATCTGTCAGTAATATAACGGTTTGATAAAGTCGCAGCAGCCACTAACGCACTGTCGTGAATATTTACACTGTGGTGGATTTCGAAACGTTCTTTCAACCCACGAAGAATTGAAATGGTGTCTTCAACAGTTGGTTCTTGAACAAGTACTTTTTGGAAACGACGTTCTAACGCTTTGTCTTTTTCCATATTTTCACGGTATTCGTCAAGAGTTGTGGCACCAATACAATGCAGTTCACCACGAGCCAACATTGGTTTTAGTAAGTTACCAGCATCCATTGAGCCTTCTGTCTTACCAGCACCCACAATTGTATGAATTTCATCGATAAATAAGATGATGCGTCCTTCTGATTTTGTTACTTCTTTAAGAACAGCTTTCAAACGTTCTTCGAATTCACCACGGTATTTTGCTCCCGCGATTAAAGCACCCATATCTAATGAGTAGATTAATTTATCTTTTAAGTTTTCTGGCACGTCCTTTTTAACGATACGTTGAGCTAATCCCTCAACGATAGCCGTTTTACCTACACCAGGTTCCCCGATTAAGACAGGGTTATTTTTTGTTTTACGAGATAAGATACGAATTACATCTCGAATTTCTTCGTCACGTCCAATGACTGGATCTTGTTTACCAGATTGAACGGCTTCATTTAAATTACGTGCATATTTTGATAATGCTTCATATTGTTCTTCTTGATTTTGATTAGTCACACGTTCTCCCCCTCTTAGCTCTTCAATACGAGCTCTCAAATTTTCTTTGGTTATATGATGTTGTACTAAATAGCGTGTTAATGGATGATTTTGTAGTTCCATTAATGCAAGTACAACTACCTCTGTAGATAAGTAATCGTCTTTAAAGCTTTCTCTAATCTTTTCAGCTTCTGTAAAGAGTCGATATAAGTTTTGACTCATACTTTGACCATATTGGACATTTTGTCCTTCCACTACAGAAATACGGTCTAATTCTTTATCAATTAATTCCTCAAATTCTTTGTCATTCACTTGTAAATCACTATATAAATTTCTAGCAAAGTGATTTGGTTCCATAAATACTTTCCATAAATGAGGAATATCAATTTCTTGATGTTTACGGACCATCGCAATTTGTTGCGCTTGGCTAATGCTTGTTGCATTGTTGTTGTCATTTTTTCAATATTCATCTTCATTCCTCCTTTTGTGGTCTCTTGACCATGAATTAAGTATACACCTTTAGTCAGGAAAGGTCAATAATTTTATTTGACTTTTTTTGACTTTAATAAATTCTTAAAAAATCAGCCACAACTGTGACTGATTTCATCATTACATTTCAATTCGAATGGCACGTCTAGCGCAGTAATAGCCTGCAGCAAGATGCCCATTAGGATCCACTAATAACGGTAAATTCACCGAATAATAAGACGATAATGGTAATAAATTTAATACAGGTGCCTTGAAGTTTTCTTCAAGCCACGCCCCTTTTGTATAAGGTCTACCCTCGATTAATTCTGGGCCAAATTCCGCATTTGCGATTTCCAACCCAAACATATTTTCCTTCCATAAAGGAGAATTCGCTTCATCTTGAATCAGAGAACGATGTAATTGGTTCCCCCATTTAAACAGACGTCTGGTGCCACTACCGCAGCAATACTCCCACTCATCTTCGTTTAAAAGCCCCACCCCTGTACGTTCAATTTCTTTACGAGCTTCTTCATAACCAACAGGGTCTGCCACATAGCAAGCAAAATTGTCGGGATTCTTTAAATCTTGTTGCATAAAGTAACGATCCACACGTACCGCTCTTGGAAAATCTTGGAATAATGCTTCCATCGAGTTATCTGGAGTCACCGCTTCTTCTAATATCTCAAGTGTTTCAGATGAAGGTTCCTCTGCACCTGTGAGTTGTCCAGTAACAACAGAATAGTTTCCAATAAAGCGTAGTCCTACAAAATTCGGTTTCTTTTCGACTAACATTGCAGGAATATTTACTTTTCTTAAGTCTGACGTCATTAAATTAATGCCATCTTCAACGATTTGTGTCGTCAACTTTTCACTTGATAAGTCCTTTTCTTGAACATCTTGATTCAAAAACATAAACCCTGTTAAATGTTGATTTAAATAGCGTTTAAAGGCATAACGAAGCTCTTGACGTTCTTCACTACAGTCAAGTCCAGAAAGGCCTGACAATCCGCTATCCCACCCTAAAATAACGTCATTTTGACCAGGAACGAATACAAACTCTCTTCCATCAATCGTGACTTCAAAAGTTTCATTGGTGATTCCACCGAATTCAAATTTGACATTTCTTAGGTTCTCAATGGTCGACATTGGATTTACAAAATATCTTAATACATTTCGAAAGACAACTTCTTTCGACTCACTAGGTAAATTCTTCCACGTTGGATTTAATACGTGTTCAAAAAAATCATTTGCCATACTTTCACCTCGTCTCTATTATACGGTATTCCGTAAAAATTGCACTCTATTTTGACTACTTTTATGCTATAATAATGGCAATTGAAAGGATGTTTAGCATGAATTTATTTATTTTTGGGAATCCGATGTCTGGAAGCCAATCCGGACAACAACAAATTAATCAAATCGTGGAAGCTTGTACGAAACATAGTATCCACTTTAAGCTATTCCAAACACAAAGAGCCGGTGAACTACCTGATCTTCTTGAGAAGCATTTACCAGAAAGAAATGAGCACACTAAAGTCGTCATTATTGGTGGAGACGGAACTCTTAACGAAGCGTTACAATATTTAAAGCAGAATGAAATCGAAGTACCTCTCTCCTATCTTCCAGCTGGAACTGGAAATGACTTTGCTAGAGAGATGAATCTTACTCATGATGCGGATGTATTCGTACAAAACATAGAGAATGCACCTTCTATTGAGTTAGAATTCCTTACGTACCATGAACAGAATTCAGGAACATCAGGAATTGCACTGAATTCGCTTGGATTTGGGATTGATGCTTCTATTTGCGAATTAAACCAAAAGCAAAGACAAGCCGTTCTTGAATCAAACGGAATCAAAAAAGCATCTTACCTCACACCAATTTTAAGAGCGTTTAGAGGGCGTGAAGAATTTGAAGCAGTAATTACTGTCGATAATAACGAAAGCTTCACAGTAACCCATAATCTGCTTGTAGGGGCATTCAATCATTCCTACTTTGGTGGAGGCATTCGTTTTGTCCCAACTGCCAAGCAAGGAAATCACTCATTTGAAGTCGTCATTGCTCGTAAAGTGAGTGGGTTTACGATTCTTAAAGCTTTTCCTTTTATTTTGACGAACGGTAGTCACTTTAAACACTTCCCTAATCACTTACAAAAATATCAGTGTACTGCGGCCCGTATTCAAATTAACGGACCCATTAAATCACAAACCGATGGTGAATTTACCAAATATGGTAATGTAGACATCAGAATCCAATTGGATTCTTATCCATTTATTCTTACAAGACAAAATTAAAAGGCGAATGTTTTTACACATTCGCCTTTTCTTTATCTTTTGAAAAGTTTTTTGAAACTGATAATCGGCTCAGTTCTCACGATTTTCTCGTTTCCAATAAATTCTCTCATCACTTTTAGCGTGCGACCAGAATCTTTGGAGACAAATTGGAATGTTTTAGAAGAATTCGTATCAATGTAATACGCACGAATAAACTTCCCTTTAAACATCACATGAGCTCTTACCAGTTTAATTTCTTCCCAAGGAATTTGAAGATAGCTCTCTGGATTTTGATGATTGTAAAATTCAAAAGCACGGTCTCCAATCAGAATATCCCCATTGGTATACCCAAAGCCCCCATTGAATAGGTTTGCTTTTGTTTTATAAATGGCTTTTGTATTTAACGATACAACCATAATCTACCTCCAATTCTTTCTATTAAGGAGCCATTACTCCTGTTAAACCAGCTAAAATACCTAATGCAAATAGCCCAAAGATAATGTAAATTGGTTTTACATTTTTCTTCAATAACCACATTACGAAGAATGTTAATAGTAATGCAGCTAACCCTGGGATTAACTTGTTTAAGTTATCTTGAAGTGTTGTCACAGCTTCTGGTGATAATGTTTTACCAGCTAGTAATTTAGTAACAATATCTCCTAATTGGCCTCCAGTAACAACGTCATCTGCTCCAGGTAATTGAATATATTGCTCTGGTTTCAATTCTACTCTCGTTAACACAAGTGGGAATTTCATACTTGTCCAACGTTGTACTAAGATCCCCATTACAAACATCCCCACGATTGAAGATACTTTTGTAATAGATTGTAAAATACCACCTGATAAGTCTTTTGTGATTTCAGAACCTTGACGGTATCCTAATTCTTGTGTAGACCACATGAATGCGATACGGATTAAGTTCCAAACGATGAAGAAGAACAATGGTCCAATGATTGAACCTGTTGCAGCTAATCCTGCAGCAATTGCTCCTAAAATAGGACGAATTGTAAACCAGAATACTGGGTCACCGATACCAGCTAGTGGTCCCATCATACCAACTTTAACCCCTTGGATTGTTGCGTCATCAATTGGCGCACCGTTTGCACGGTCTTCTTCTAAAGCTAAAGTTACCCCAAGAATTGGTGAAGCAATATATGGGTGAGTATTAAAGAATTCTAAGTGACGTTTTAACGCTGCTTTTGAATCTTCTGGGTTTGGGTATAATTTTTTCAATGCAGGAATTAGGGAGAATGCCCATCCTCCATTTTGCATACGTTCATAGTTCCAAGAACCTTGTAAGAATTGTGAACGTAACATAACTTTTAAGCGGTCTTGTTTCGTTAAAGATACTTTTTTCTCTGTCATCTCATTCACACTCCTTAGTAGTCATTTAAAATGTCACCTAGTGGGTCTCCAGAACCTGAGCGTCCACCAGTTGAACCATTTCCGCTGTTATTAGATAAGTTTAAGTAAATTAACGCTAAACTTAAAGCGATAACACCAGTTGCAATCAATGTTAACTCGTTTAAAGGAGCGATTGCGAAACCGATGAAGAAGAATGGCCAAGTTTCTTTAGAAGCCATTAAGTTAATAACCATTGCTAGCCCCACAGCAACTACCATGTTACCACCAATTGTCATACCATTAGCAAACCAATCAGGAATTGATTTTAAGTAACCTTGAACAACATCTGAAGGTAAGAATAAAAGTAATCCAGCTGGAATCATAATACGTAATCCTTGGCAACATAATGCAACATAATGCCAGAATGAAACTCCTTTGAAGTCTCCTTTTTCAGCCGCTGCATCCGCTCTATGGACTAATGCAACTGATAATGTACGTACCACCATTGTTAAAACTAAACCAACTGTTCCTAAAGTAACAGCAGTAGCAATAGCAAGGTTACGTCCACCTTCTGAAAAATCATTCCCTTTAATAAAAATAATAGCTGAAGCTACAGATGCTAAAGCAGCATCTGGTGCCACCGCAGCACCTACGTTTGCCCAAGCAAGTGCAATAATTTGTAAAGAACCACCAAGGATAATTCCCTCAGTTAAATGTCCTGTCGCAAGTCCGACTAATGTACAAGCAATAATTGGTTGGTGGAATTGAAACTCATCTAAAATCCCTTCCAAACCAGCTAAGAATGCGACAATTAGGACTAAAATAATTTGAAATACATTAAAATCCATAATAATCTCCTATCTCTCTATTATAGTTTCAAGCCTTCGTTAGACTTTGCTTCAATCAATTTAAAGATGTCGGCAGGAGAATCCGAAACAACTTTTCGAACATCCATTTTAACACCTAAGTCACGTAATTTTTTATAAGTTTCCACATCATCTTGGTCTAATGATAATGCATTACTTACTTGAACTTTACCTACAGAGTGTGCCATTGATCCAATATTTAATTCATCAATATGAACACCTTTTTCAATAACTTCTAAAGCCTCTTGCGGTGTTTCGAATAATAATAATGCCTTTGTATCGCCAAAACGTGGATCGTTATAAACTTCAACTAGTTTATTGAGTGGAATCACATGAGCACGAACTCCAGTTGGTGCTGCTTGTTCAATTAATTTCTTACGTAAGTCATCTTTTGCAACTTTATCAGAAACTACGATAATGCGGTTTGGATTTGTTGCTTTCGTCCAGCTTGTAGCTACTTGTCCATGTAACAAACGAGTATCGATACGAGCTAAAACGAATTTAATTTTTCCATCTCCAATAACTGTTCCTTCTGGAATGGCTCCGTTAGTAACAGGTGCTGAAGGTGCAGATTTTTCCTCTTTCTTCTCTTCTGGTTGAAGATCTTCTGGACGAATCTTAACTCCTTCAATCGCAGTTGGTGCAATTGCCTTTGCGATTTCATGAGAAGTATTCATTGAAAAACGACTAGCGTACGATTCAATAAGCATTGGTAAGCTTAAACCAGCAACAATTGCACGATGTTCAGGATCTTCTTCGAACAAAATATTTGCTTGGTTAAATGGGCTTCCTCCCCATAAATCTACTAAAAATAGAATTTCTTCTGTCTCTAGTTTATCAACAGCCTCACGCAGTTTACGTTGTAAGTCTTCAGGGCCTTCACTTGGCATAAATGTAACTGATTCAACTTTTTCTTGGTTTCCAAAAATCATAGAACCAGATTGTTTTATCCCGTCAGCGAATTCACCATGACTTGCAATGATAATCCCTACCATAAAGCTACCTCCTTTATATAAATTTAATCATTTTATTGATTTAATTTATAATAACACAACACTGGGAATTTTTCACTAAAATCAACCGTTAATATACGCTGAATTGAGTGCTTTTTGAGCAATAAAAAAAGATAAAAAACCAGTCAAAAATGACTGGTTTTTTATAACATAAATTAATAGTTAGGACGAGCGTACCCAATGATATAGTATGCGGATAAGCGATGAGTGTGGCGCACTACTTTTGACTCATCAACATTCAAATGTTCCGTGGTATTTCCTTCAATAGTTACGATTTTCCCATCTTCTACTTTTTCAACAATTGCAATATGATCTGCAAGACCATCACCATTCCAGTCAAAAGTTACAATATCTCCAGCTCTTGGTGTTGATTTGCCAATCCAAATTCTCTTATTTTTGAAAATATTTATGTGATAAGGAACATACGCTTCTTTATCAATAAGATCAATCATTCCCGCAATTTGGTACATAGATGAAACAAAAACATCGCACCAATCATCCCAGCTTTGTACTTTATATCCACTATAACTACTTGGTCCAGAATTATATTGATTCACCAAATATTGGTGAAGAGGATCATACTGTTCTACTCCAATAAAGCCTCGAGCTAAATCCAGTAAGATTTCTTTACGATTTTTAGCTTCGCTAATGTTGGAAACCCAAGCACCATCAGAACCTACATAATATTTAAAATTATCTACCCATTTATTGGTTGCCATCTTTCCATCATCTAAAAGATAATAACTTCCAACCCATTTGTTTCGGGAAGGAATACCATTTGAAAAATGATACCAATCACCGGAAGCGTTTTGTTTCCAACCATCTTTCCCTTTTTGGGCTTCTGGAATCCATTTTCCATCCTCATTGACATAGTATCGATTTTGATCGACCCATTGGTTAACGAGCATCTCTCCCCTTTCACCCAAGTAATAATTACCTCTCCAAGCATTTTTAACTAGAGATTCTTTTGCTTCGTAAAAGTACCAATAACCATTCTCTTTTACCCATCCAGATTTCATCTTCTTATCTCTAATCCAAACACCATTATCACCAACAAAATAACGATAATCATCTACCCATTTGTTCGTTGCCATTGTGCCATCTTCTTGTAGAAAGTAATTTTCTTTCCATACATTTCTTACTGGTAATCCATTTTCATAAAAATACCAAATAGAATCTAATTTAACCCAATTTTCTTTTTTCTTTCCTGGGACCCAGACACCATCTTTATCGACGTAATATTGATAATTATCAACCCAATTATCAACACTCATTTTACCATCAGATCCTAAATAATAATAAGAATCGACCCATTTGTTTCTAGTAAGATTTTCTTGTACGTCATAATAGTACCAATAACCATCTTCCTTTTTCCAACCGTTTTTTTGATTTTTCCTGGTATCCATTTTCCTGAAGAATCAACAAAATAGCGATAATCATCTACCCACTTATTTGTCGCCATTTGACCATTATGTTCTAAATAATAGTCCCCAATCCATTTAGAAGTCTCTAGAACACCATTTTGATTATAATAGTACCAAATCCCATTTGAATCCTTCATCCATCCGGTGCGTTTCACTTCTTTTTCTTTATTAGGAGCCTCTTCTTTCTTTTTCAATACCGTTTCTTTTGTAGTGACTTCATCTTTTTCAGGCTTTGCAACGGTAGTAGTTTCTTCAGTAACATTTTTATTCACTGTTGATTCTGTTTGATTTTCATTTGCTAAAACCGCTTGTCCATTCATAAAAAGTAAACCTATAAAAATTCCCAAAGCTTTCTTAATTTTCATACTCCCCATCCTTTTAATGCAAAAATTTATTTCCACTGTCGTCAAAGTAGAAAGTAAATCCTTCTCCAATGACCTGATTTACATCTGTAATAATAACAAAGGCGTTCGGATCTATTTCATGAATGATGCGTTGAATTGGCATTAATTGTTGACGATTCACTACAACATAAAGAACTTGTCTTTTATCTTTTGAGTAAAATCCATGCCCATCAAGAACCGTGATTCCTCTGTCTAATTGCTCTTGAATTGTTTGACCAATTAGTTCGTACTGATTTGAAATAATCATTATAGCTTTTCGTGGGTTAAATCCTTCGAGAATAAAATTAATGACCTTACTTGCAATAAATAGCATCATTAACGTTAAAACAGCCTTTTCAAATCCTATTACAAATGCTAAAGGAGTGACAACAATGGTATCAATTACCAATAATGAAGATGAAACTGGCCACCCAAGATATTTATTCATCATCATTGCAATAATATCTGTTCCAGCAGTTGTGCCTTTTCCTAAAATAACAAGTCCCAAAGCAATACCAACAAATACACCAGCAGCAACTGAGGCTACTACTAGGTTCTCAGGCACAAATACTGGCCATTCCTGAGTGTATTTTAGAAACATCGGTAATTCAAATACGGCGAGAATTGTATAAATCATTGTTTTCTTCTCTAAGTAACGATAACCGACGATTAATAAAAAAACATTTAAAACTAGACTTGATAATGCAGGATCAATATTTAGCGTATAGAACATAAGAAGTGTTACTCCCGTAAGGCCACCTTCACCAAAATGATTAGCTATTACTACAGCGTTAATAGTGTATGAAAATAAAAAACAGCCTAAAGTTACGAGCATAAACGATTTTAAAATATCTTTTTTAGAAATAGCTTGCAGTTTAATTACCTCCCTACTCTGGTTCTCTATGGAATCTTCCATAAAAGTTTTCTGTACTAATTTGATTGATAATCGCACGAGGATCCGCTTCTTTAATAACAGCTACGGCATCCATAACTTCATAAGATGAAATTACTGTATGTAATAGATACATTTTTTCTCGACTAAATCCTCCAATAGCGTCCACACATGATATTCCATGCCTTATATTCTTTAAATAAGATTGCATAACATCTTCCCCATAACGAGTCGTAATCTGTAATGTAACCCTATGATATCTCTGATGGAATGTGCTAATCACTTTCGTAGAAATGTATTGGAATATAATCGAATAACCTGCATTTCTCCATCCAAATAACGCCCCAAATATTACAAGTAATAATGTATTAAATAAGAATACTTGTTGCCAGATGGTTTTTCCGCTCTTATTCGAAACATATAATGCAATAAAATCCATTCCCCCTGTTGAAGCATTCCCTTTCAGTGCGAGCGAAACATACAAGCCGTTTAATACTCCACCAAAAATTACATTCAACATAGTGTCATCGACAAATAAAGGATCAAAATTTAAAACACGAATAAAGAAACTTCCAACAAAAACTTGAAGAATCGAATAAAACGTAAAACGAGCACTAATCCCTCTATAACATAAAATGGCCACAGGAATATTGAGTAATATTAATAAAATCGAAATGGATAACTCTACACCAAATAATTCGGATATTTGATTTATTAAAATTGCAACACCCAAAAAACCACTAGAAAGTAAATTTGAAGGTTGGATAAATACTTTTAATGTGAATGCTTGTAAAAATCCCGAAATAATAACGGCAATCACTGAAATAAAGTGACGAAATAGTTTATTTTTACGGTATTTACGATATGAGTATTTCTCAAGTAAGCTCATGAATGATCACCTACTTTGAAACAATATTCTATCCCATCTTTCGTAGGGACTTTTAAATAGGCATCATAATAATGAAAAGGAACTTGATTCATTTCTAAATGGAGAACAAGATTTTCTAGTTCCTTCATATTTGGAACTCGCCATTCAATCATGGAAAGCCCATAAATACTCTTACTATTCTTATTCCTTTCATTCCAGGAATTTATAGCTAATGAATATCCATCACGGTTTACTTTAAAGTTTTTTCGCTTCGTTACATAATCATATGTTGTTTTAAACGAGAAGTTGTTTATTAAAAATTCAGTTGTTGCTTCTACGTCCATCACATTATAATGAAGTTGCGTAATTCTCGCACTTGCGGGAAATTCTTCAGAAGCTCCATCAATTCCATCAATAAATTCGTGCAACGAACGTTTCATTTCATTTCCTTCTAGATATTGATCCACTTCTTGAGAAGAATTATCTTCAACAACCATAAATTTCAATCGATTTCCCTCTGGATCCATAATATAAAAATTAGTTGTATAACCATCGAATCCTGAACCTATAATCGTTTGTTCTTCCATAATAAAATGGTTCATCAATTCACCAATTTGAGAAGATTTTGTCAAACGAAACCCTATAGAATAGGTTGTTAAAAATGAATCAGAGTCACCATTTCCTTGGACTAGTTTAAAAAGTGGGATACTCCCTCTACCATGACCAATCAAAACTTCATTATCAAATTCTTGCAAAACAGAAAGACCTAATATTTGTGTATAAAAATTTTTTTCATTACAGTTAAATTTCGAACTGTAATCGAAATTAAAAGAAATCGTCCACTCTTTTTTTGACTGTGGAACAACAAAATCTTTCATAAATTGTATCAAATTACGCATGATTTATTTCCTTTACAAAAAAATGGGGAGGAATAAAATTGTTCCTCACCCACTCAAAATTTTATCCTTCAAAAGCAACAGTTAATGGTGGTACTACTTGTTTTTTACGAGAAACAACTCCTGGTAATGTAAGTAATCCATCTGTATAGCTTGAGTTGAACGCTTGGGCAACTTTGTCTTTATAATCTCCTACAACTAAAACTGTTGAAACGCTTGTTAAGATATTTGTAATTACAAAAACAAAAGTATCATATCCATTTTCTGAATTTGCAGCTCTCATACTTTCTTCTAAGGCTTCTCTACGAGCTAATAATTCTTCAGGGTCTACAACATTTACTTGAGCAATACGTAAATTCGCTCCCCCCATTGGGAATGATTTAGCATCTAAGTCAATTAACTCCGCTTCAGATTTGTCACCAAGATTTGTTCCGGCTTTTAACATTTCTAGACCATAGACATTAACATCAATCTCAGCAATGTTGGCTAAATCGGTTGCTGCTTCAATATCTTGTTGTGTACATGTTGGAGATTTGAATAATAAAGTATCCGAAACAATGGCAGATACCATTAATCCAGCAATATCTTTAGGAACTTCAACCCCATATTCTTTATACATTTTGTACAAAATGGTATTCGTACATCCAACAGGTTCTGCACGATAAAATAAAGGATTTGCTGTTTGGAAATTTGCAATACGGTGATGATCCACTACAAATTCAACTTCTACTTTTTCTACGCCAGTTGCGCTTTGTTGTACTTCGTTATGATCCACTAAAGCAACACGGTTTGTCTCTTGTGAAACATCCCCAATAACTCGAGGAGCTTCTTTCTTGAAATAATTTAATGCATATTGTGTTTCTTCATTAGGAGTCCCTAAGGCAACTGCTTCTGCATCCTCACCTAATTGACGTAATAAGAAAGCATATGAAATTGCTGATGTAATTGCATCAGTATCTGGATTTTGATGTCCGAAAACTAATAATTTACTCATTTTATGGCCTCTCTCTATTTAAATTTACATTGACAATTTTTAACATAATTATCAATTAAAACCAACAGATAATGCACTTATACATAAAAATTGAACATAAAAAAAGAACTGTTATAGCTTTTACACTATAACAGTTCATTTCGTTAGGCATTTAAAAATCCTTTATAATCATCAGTTCTTAAAATTCGTCGAGCGTTATCCACACGTTCTTGAGTTGGTGGTTCAATATGATCCAATTTATATGGAATCCCTAAATTTTTCCATTTATATACACCCAATTTATGATACGGTAAAATCTCAAACTTCAATACATTTCTTCAGTTTACTTACAAAATTCACTTAATCGGATGAGATATTCATCATAGTCTGAACGTTCTGGAACTAACACATGGCGAATCCATACGGGTTGCCCTTTGTCTGATAAATACTCTGCTAGTTGAAGAATATTTTTATTCGTCCATCCTGTTAATTTCTTATGTTGTTCATCATCAATATGTTTAATATCCAATAAAATAAGATCTGTATATTCTAATAACTCTTCGAATTTTGAAAAGAATGGTTCTTCATACGTAAATGGCATTCCACAACTATCTAATGTTGTGTGCACTCCAGCTTTCTTACAACGTTTAAAGAAATCGATTAAGAAATCAATTTGCAATAAAGGCTCTCCTCCGCTGACAGTTACGCCACCTTTACGTCCCCAGAATGCACGATATTGCAATGCTTGATCGAGTAATTCTTGAGAAGTAATCGGATGACCGCCCCCAATATTCCAAGTATCTGGGTTATGACAAAACTCACAACGCATACGACAACCTTGCATGAAGGTTACAAAACGGATACCTGGTCCGTCTACAGAACCAAAACTCTCTGTAGAATGAATATATCCAGTTACTGGTTCACTCATCATTATTCCTCCTATCTTTTCTCTTCTAGTATATCACAATTCGTGTCCTTTAGGGCTATTTCGACTAAAAAACGGATGGACGATTTTGCCCATCCGTTTTCTTAATTTCAGCAATTTTGCGAGTCAACCTCACACCATTCGTAATCCGGTTCGGTCTCCTTAGTACAGTCGACCTCAAACTTTGTGTAATTCGGTTCGGTCTCCTTGAAATACCTCCACTTCGCAAAATTTCTTCGGATGCTGAGCATCCTCTTGAATTTTCCTCCAGTGGTCTATTTCAGAACAGTCGACCTCACACCTTAAGATTACATGCTTTCGTGCATTGTACGGTTGATTACGTCTAATTGTTGTTCACGAGTTAATTTAATGAAGTTAACTGCGTAACCAGATACACGAATTGTTAATTGTGGGTATTCTTCTGGGTGTTCCATAGCATCTAATAATGTATCACGGTTGAATACGTTGATGTTTAAGTGGTGCCCACCTTTTGAAGCGTAACCATCTAACATAGAAACTAAGTTTTCTTCTTGTACATCTAATTCACGTCCTAAAGCTTTAGGAATGATTGAGAATGTATTTGAGATACCATCTAATGCATATTTGTAAGGTACTTTAGCAACTGATGATAATGAAGCTAATGCTCCGTGTGTGTCACGACCATGCATTGGGTTAGCACCTGGTGCAAATGGTTCGCCAGCACGACGTCCATCAGGAGTGTTACCTGTCTTCTTACCATAAACTACGTTAGAAGTAATTGTAAGGATAGAAGTTGTATGTTTAGCATTACGGTAAGTTTTATGTTTTTTAACTTTAGTCATGAATTCTTTCAATAACCAAATTGCGATTTCGTCAGCGCGGTCATCGTTGTTACCATATTTAGGGAAGTCGCCTTCTACTTCATAGTCTACAACAACGCCATCTTCATCACGAATAGTTTTAACTTTCGCATATTTAATAGCTGATAATGAGTCAACTGCTACTGAGAATCCAGCGATACCAGTTGCCATTGTACGTAGAATTTCAGTGTCATGTAATGCCATTTCAAGTCTTTCGTAACTGTATTTATCATGCATATAGTGGATGATGTTTAATGTGTTTAAGTATAAACCACAAATCCATTCCATCATATCGTTGTATTTAGCCATTACTTCTTCGTAATCTAAGTATTCTGAAGTGATTGGTTGATATTTAGGACCAACTTGCGCTTTAGATTTTTCATCGATACCACCGTTAATCGCATATAATAATGTTTTCGCTAAGTTAGCACGAGCTCCGAAGAATTGCATTTGTTTACCGATACGCATAGCAGATACACAGCAAGCAATTCCATAGTCGTCACCCCACTCAGGACGCATTACATCATCGTTTTCATATTGGATTGCAGAAGTTTGAATAGAAGTTTTAGCTGCAAACAATTTGAAGTTTTCTGGTAAACGAGTTGACCAAAGAACTGTTAAGTTTGGTTCTGGAGCTGGTCCTAAGTTTACTAATGTGTGTAAGAAACGGAAACTGTTCTTAGTTACTAATGGACGTCCATCTTCACCAACACCGGCGATTGATTCAGTTACCCAAGTTGGGTCTCCTGAGAATAAAGCGTTGTATTCAGGTGTACGAGCGAATTTAACTAAACGTAATTTCATAACGAAGTGGTCAACAAGCTCTTGTGCTTGTTCTTCAGTTAATGTTCCGTTTTCTAAGTCACGTTGTACATAGATATCTAAGAATGTTGAAGTACGTCCAAGAGACATAGCCGCACCATTTTGTTCTTTAATAGCTGCTAAGTATCCTAAGTATAACCATTGGAAAGCTTCGCGAGCGTTAGAAGCTGGTTTAGAAATATCGAATCCGTAGATGTTACCTAATTCTTTTAATTCTAATAATGCACGGTATTGTTCTGAAACTTCTTCACGTAAACGAATAACATCGTCTGACATTGTGCCATCGCCAATATTAGCGAAGTCTTTTTGTTTTTCAGCGATTAAACGATCAACCCCGTATAAAGCTACACGACGGTAGTCACCGATGATACGTCCACGTCCATAAGCATCTGGTAAACCTGTGATAACACCTGATTTACGAGCTGCACGCATTTCTGGAGTGTAAGCATCGAATACACCTTGGTTGTGAGTTTTACGCCAGTCACGGAAGATACGAGAAATTTCTTCATCAATCTTGAATCCGTAAGCTTCAGCTGATTGCTCACTCATTCGAATACCACCAAATGGTTGTAAGCTACGTTTGAATGGTTTTTCAGTTTGGAAACCAACAACTGTTTCTAAATCTTTGTTTAAGTAACCAGGACCATGTGAAGTGATTGTTGATACAACTTTAGTGTCCATATCTAAGACACCACCAGCTTCACGTTCTTGTTTGTTCAAGTCCATTACTTGTGCCCATAAAGCTTTAGTAGCTTCAGTAGGTCCAGCTAAGAAACTGTCGTCTCCTTCATAAAGTGTGTAGTTTTCTTGGATAAAGTCACGGACATTAACTTCTTCTTTCCATACTTTACCTTTGAAACCGTTCCATTGTTCCATAAATTTTTCCTCCTTAGATAATTGGTTGTGAAACTTATAACAGCTATCTACACAAATATTATAACACAATTAATTTTAAGTGCAATACATAAGTGTAAAAAAAATACAAAGATTTTTGTTAAATATTGTTATAATCGCTATCTTTAAGGCAGTATAAAGTTGTGAAAGATGTATTATAACAGTTTAATATGCTGTACTAAATTTTTGAAACAGAATGAAATATTTCACAATGTGGCTTTAATTATTCACAATCTAACCTTTTTTTACCTTGATTTCACTGACTTAAAAACAAAAAGAGCATTATCAAATTAAATTTGATAATGCTCTTTCAATTTAGCGTTTCAGGAGGGATTCGAACCCCCGACCGTTCGCTTAGAAGGCGAATGCTCTATCCTGCTGAGCTACTGAAACAGTACTAAATTATTATACCTAAAGACGAATATTCTGTCAATCGATTTTACAGCTTCATTACGACTCTTCGGTTTCTTTTTCTCTATCATCTAATTTATGCTTTTTTGAAAATAACATGATGGTATAGATGACCAACATTACTATCGCCATGATTAGTACTCTCACAGCTAAGGCAAAATCATATAAAGCTGCAATGGCGCTTAAAGCAAAGAAGATAATTGTCATAGTTTTAACAGTTTCAAGAATGGGACGTTTTCTTCCCATTGGATTTGGTCTATTATCCATTGATTACTCCTTCGTTTCTTTCGTTTTATACATTAATAAAGCTGAGGCAATTGAAACGTTCAGTGATTCCGCTTTTCCAAACATCGGAATCGTCACTACGACATCTGCTAAATCAATCACGTCATCAGAGACTCCCTGACCTTCATTACCAACGACAATAGCTACATCTGTTGCTCCTTGTAAGACTGAATAATCCTTTGAATCTCGATGCAATGCTGTAACAGCCACTTGAACACCCTTCTCTTTGAGTATTGGCAAGTATTCTTGTAAGTTCGCTTGGAAAACGGGAATGTGAAAATGACTTCCTTGCATGGAGCGAAGAACTTTGTCGTTATATAAATCAACCGTCCCCGTCCCTAAAACAACCGCATCAAAACCAGCAGCATCAGCCGTTCTTACAATCGTTCCTAAATTACCAGGATCTTGAACTGCGTCTAACACAATGAAACGACCTTTATGAGGTAATATCTCTTGCTTAACAATTTCAACAACTGCTAAAATCCCTTGAGTCGTCTCCGTCATTGATAACTTATAGAAGACGTCTTGTGATACAACTAGCACCTGTACATCTGTTTGGGCTAACAGATTTTTATAGTCTTCAAGACGATTACTGGTAACCACTATCAACTTAATCTGAGCTCTTTCTTTAATCGCTTCTTCAACAAGGTGTTCCCCTTCAAGTAGATACATTCCTGCTTTCTTACGACCTTTTGCAGTCTGAAGTTTAACAAGCTCCTTAATTTTTTCGTTCTTAGGTGAACTTATACTTTCCATACAACTACCCTTTTAATCCTTCTATTGTATTAATAAATTTCTTTACTTCTGTTTTTTGATTTTGATGAAATCTGCATTTCATCGGTACAACGAAAGTCTCCTCTTTATCTAAGATATTGCAATATTAGTTTTGGATTTCCTAAAAGCCTCTTTTCAAAAGAAACTTTTTGAATACGATTGGAAGGGATAACGATGGGTCTATTTGCTCTCCAAACACCTTCTTTAGAAGTTTCAAACAGAACGAAACCATCTTTAGCCCAAAAGAGTACAAAGTTCTGTTCTCCTTTATCTAAAGCTATTAAGCTATCGGTATCTGTCATTTCAAATCCGAAGAAACTAATTTGACTTTTTAAATCCTCGATGATTTCCATTCTTATTCCCCTTCTTTCGTTTCTGAATTGGTTTCTTAGAACTTCCTTCTTTCTTCTTCAATTGCTCAACTGGTTTTAATTGTCCTGCATATAATTCGAATGGAACTAGTTTATGTTTTCCAGCAACTTTCTTCAAGTCTCTTAGTTCACGGTCGTTCACTAGACTCAGAACTAAACCATCTTTCCCCATTCGTCCTGTGCGACCAGATCGATGTGTATATTGATCTGTTGAGTCTGCAATATCATAATGAATAACAAGTGGTAAATCTTCAATATCCAGTCCCCGCTGTGCTACATCAGTACTAAGTAAGAACGGAATCTGCCCTTTTTTAAATAAATCAATAGCTTTCTTACGTTCCGTTTGATGAGCATCACTTGATAAAAGTGCAACAGGGACTTGATGAAACGATAACTTTTCTCCGAGTAAAGCGGCGTTTGCAATCGAATTAACGAAAACTAATGCTTGGTTTGCATTTTCTGAGAAAGCGAGCTTTCTTAACACTTCATCCCGTTTTCTAGTTGGACATTCAATATATCCATGAATTACATTCGCATGCGCAGCGTTTCTCTCTGAAACTTCAATAAAAGTCGGTTGCATATTAATCCATTTATTCACTTCTTCTAAATTTTTATTCTTTGTCGCTGAAAAACAAAGTACTTGTCTTTCAGAAGGAAGTTTTTTTACAAGTTCTCTCGTATTATTCAATTGCTCCGGGTCTAGTAAATAATCTGCCTCGTCTAATACGAGTAGTTCTACTTGATGAAGCTTTAATTTACGAAGTTTAGAAAGTTCTAATAGTCGACCAGGTGTTCCGACAACAATTTCTGGTTTTTCTTTTAACTTCTCTACTTGGCGTTTAACGTTTGCACCGCCTGCTAAAACTTGCACACGGATTTCTGGAGATTTCCATTCTCTAATCACTGTTCCAATTTGTTGGGCTAATTCTTGTGAAGGCGCCACAATAAGAGCTTGCAATGTCCTATCTGCTTTTACTCTTTCCAAAATAGGAACGACATACGCTAATGTTTTCCCAGTCCCTGTTGGTGAGATGGCTACGATATCTGTCCCCTCTTTAATCAGTTCTTGTGTCTTTTCTTGTATCGGTGTTAATGTGTGGAAGCCGTGTTGCTCCCAAATAGTTTTCGTATTCATAAGTGTCCTTTCCGATAACCAATGTTCTTTTGAGTCCTATTCATTTTAACGAAGAAACTCCTATACTTCAAATAGTTTCAACGTTTCTATAAAAAAAGAGAACTGCTGTTACACAGTTCTCTGTACTATTTTCTATTAAAGTGCCATTTTCTTTTCTAAATATCGTTGCCCTTGTTCGAAAAGCAAACAGATAATCCAGTAAATAATTGCTACCAAAATATAAACTGTCATATAGTTTTGTTCACGACCACCTACAATTTTCGCATTTTGGAAAATATCAGGTAGTGAAATCATCGCAACAAGTGATGATCCTTTAATCATATCCAGTAACACATTACTTAACGGTGGGATTGCAATCCGAAACGCTTGAGGAACGATTACTTTTTGTAAAGTTTGACGATAACTCATCCCAAGAGACATCGCTGCTTCCCATTGGCCATTATCCACTGCATCCATTGCCGAACGCAACACTTCAGAAATATACGCGCTACTTGCAATACTAAAACAAAGAAGCGCACAAACTAAAGCTGGTAATGTTATTTTTAAGAATGGTAAACCAAAATATAGTAAGAATAAAAACACAAGAGTTGGTGTTCCACGCATAAAGGACACATGAAACGTTGCAACCCATCGTAGAAAACGAAATCTGGAGCGCCTCATTAATACGAGAGTAAATCCTAAAATCGTTCCGAATACAAAGCTTGTTAATGCGACTCCTAATGTATATCCCAATCCACTAAGAATAAACCAAAAGTTATTAATCGCAATATTAATATCAAAGATTTTATTTAACATATTAGTCTACATCTGAAATATCGATTTTTTCTGTTTTGAAATCTTTAGGTTCAGTTACGTCTTGACCAGCGAAGAATTGTTCAGAGATTTTTTTCAAAGTCCCGTCTTTCTTCATCGCATCCATAGCTTCATTGAACTTATCACGTAACACAGTATTGTTTAGTGAAATTGAGAAACTTGAGCTATATGGGTTTGCATAAACGCCTTCGTTAATCTTAATGTCATATTTATCTTTAGCAAAAGCAACGGCGATTGATTGTAAGTAGTAATCGTTGATAATTACATCAGTACGACCGTTTACTAAATCAGACATATATACGTCATTTGTTACGTTGTCATATACGACTAATTCAGCACCAAGTTTTTTAGCAATCTTCATGTAGTTTGTACTTGCAGCACCTGCAGCTTTTTTACCTTTTACATCTTCCCAAGAATGAATTCCTGAATTGTCGCTTCCACGAACAACCATTGATGTAAATGAGTATTTATGAGGTGTAGTGTGTAAGTATGCATCGAAGTTTTTCGCACCTTCTTCAATTGAGTAGTTTGCGATATCTGTCATACCACTGTCTAAAGCTGTTAACATTCCGTCAACACCCATTTCAGTAAATTCAACTTTAAGGTTTAAGCGTTTCGCAACTTCCTTCATAATTTCCACATCGTAACCCGTTAATTCGTTCATCATTATGGAATGATTGTGGATATAAAGTACCTGCAGTTGATACTTTAATGACACCTGATTCAACAATTTTGTCCCAGTTCGCTTGCGCTTCTGAAACTGATACAGTTGTTTCTTGTGTTTTAGTCGTGTTTGCTCCGCATGCTGCTAATAATGTAGCCACAGCAACGAAACCAGCTTTCATCCATTTTTTCATTGGTTTAACCACCTTTTGTTTATTTTTTCAACATAGAGAACGATACCATACTCCCCATTAAAACACAATGAATAAAGCTTAAAAAACAAAATAAAAATGAAACAGATTTTACAACCTGTTTCATTTTGAAATTTTATATAGTTATTTACCTAGTTCTTCAAGAATATTTCTGGCTACTCTCTCGGAAATTCCGATAGTTTGTAACTCCTCAAGACTAGCTTGTTTCATTGCTGTTATCGTTTTAAAATGACGCAATAGTTTCTTTCTTGTTTGCGGACCGACACCATCAATCATTTCCAATTTCGAAGCAAATGTATTTTTACTTCGTACTTGTCTATGGAACGTAATCGCAAATCTGTGAACTTCCTCTTGCACCCGTTGAATCAGTTGGAACGCTTGCCCTTTTCTATCTAAATCAATTTCCTTATAGTCTTCACCATAAAGTAATGTAGCGGTTTTATGTTTTTCATTTTTCACCATTCCACAGACTGGAATTTCTAATCCTAATTCATCTTCTAAAACTTCAATGGCTGCTCTCATTTGGATTTTACCGCCATCCATTAAAATCAAATCTGGAAGTCTAGCTCCTTCTCTCAATAATCTTGAATAACGTCTACGAATAACTTCTTGTGTTGTCGCAAACTCGTGACTTCCTACAACAGTCTTCACTTTAAACTTACGGTAATTTTTGCGGTCTGGTTTTCCATCCTTAAAGACTACCATCGCAGATACTGGATTGGTTCCTTGAATATTCGAATGGTCAAATGATTCAATCACTGATACTTTTTCTAACCCTAATGCTTCTGAGAGTTCTTCCAAGGCACCTTTTGTCTTCAACTGACTTTGCTCTTCTCTTCTGAACTTTTCATTTAATGAAATCTCACTATTTTGAGTAGCAAGGTCTAACATTCGTTTCTTAGAGCCACGTTTTGGTGTCATCACCTTCACACCAAGCGTTTCTGATAATAGTTCTTGATCAATCGCTTCTGGAACTAAGATTTCTTTCGGAAGAATATGGTTTTGGTCTTCATAAAACTGAATGATGAAGGACATCACTTCGTCCTCTACCTGGTCATAAATTGGAAACATCGCTGCTTCACGTTTAATAATCGTCGACTGTCTGAGTAAGAAGACTTGAATAGAAATCCATCCTCTATCAACAACATAAGAGAACACATCTCGGTTCGTGAAGTCCGCATTCATAATATTTTGTTTTTCGACGGTTGCTTCGATGTACTTAATTTGATCACGATAATCCATCGCTTTTTCAAAATCGAGTCTTTCTGAAGCTTCATTCATCTTTGCAGCCAAATCATCTTTAATCGTCTTAACGTCTCCGTTCAAGAAACGTTGAATCTTCTTAATCTGTGCATCATACTCTTCTTTTGAAACTTCATGATCACAACAACCAATACATTGTCCTAGATGGTAGTAGAAACAAGCTCGTGTTTCATTCTTCCCACATTTACGAAGTGGATAGATTTTCTGGATGAGTTGCTGCGTTCCTGTTGCTGCAGTGACATTTGGATAAGGGCCAAAATAAATCCCCCCATCCTTTTCTACCTTATGAGAAATCACGAGTTGTGGGTCTTTCTCAGATGTAATTTTTAAGTAAGGATACATCGTACCTTGTTTTAACTTAATATTGTAGTGCGGTTGATATTTCTTAATCAGGTTAATTTCAAGTAAGAGAGACTCTTTATTTGTCTTTGTCACAATATACTCAAAATGGTGAATCTCGCTCACTAATTTTTCCGTCTTGGTATCATGGGCTCCTCTAAAATAAGAGCGAACACGATTTTTTAGATTTTTTGCTTTTCCGATATAAATAATATCATCGTTAGCATTTCGCATAATGTAACAACCTGGTAAATCAGGAAGATTCTTTAGTTTACTTTCAATTAATTCACTTGCCATTCAATCTTCCTTTCTAAACATTATCGTTGCCATACAATTTTTTCGAATTTATCTTTTAATTCACGGTCCATTTCATCCTTATATACAGGATATAAGAATAATCGCACCTCTTTTTTACTCAATAGATTTAGCGTTTTTAATAATTCTATCACTTTCAAGCGCACTAAATGGTCTGGAAAATGAAGCACTTGCCAAATATAGTCGTAATCGATGAGTTGAAACTCAATCATCTTATTTAAATAACTTCATGCCATTTCGATAGCGCGAAGAATTGAGGAGGTAAAACCAAAGTCGAATGTTGCTTCATATAGTCATAAACTTCGGGTCTTACAACTCCTTTTATATAATCAATCGTACCTTCGATAAACACTTTCGAAGTTGATTTCTCAATATACTCTAATGCCGTTAACGATAATGGATCTTTTTCTAACAGTTTATTGAACTGTGAAAATCGTAGTTTACTATTCGTTTTGCTTAGTACAAATAAAATAATGGCATCATCACGATTGGCTGATTTCAACGAAGCCTCTATTATAGATTCAACTTTTGACTGCGACGACCAAATGACTTTGTCCACTAAGCCTTTTAAGTAATGATTTTGATGGAACTCCTCAGATTCCACATCTGTGCAAGCGGATAGTTCTAATTCTAAACATTCTTTCATTCGGCATAATAATGCTACCGATTCTATAGTGAAACAGCGATTCTTTTTCGTCAAAAACGACAATGGATAAATGGATTCAACCAACCACTGGATAAAGTGTTCATCACTCGTTCCATGCAATACACATAGTTGATAATTGCGTTCAACCTCTGGAGTCATTTCATGGGCCATAATGACACGAAGTAGTTTTGGATGATACATACAACTTTTGGCAGCAATAGGTCGCATGCTGACTTGTTTCATCATCACATTCAGCAAATAAAAAAGCATCTGCCTTCGTTCTGATTGGATAGAAAAATAAGTAATATAAGCGTCCATATCCACTAAGAGAAGGCTCCAATTTTTCCAAATAGTCTTTCCACTGACTTTCGTGAATAGAGTAGGATTTTGCAAATACAATATAGAAAGTATACGAACTATGTTTCTCGAAGTATTGAATCTTCCGCTGAGTGATTTCATTATCAAAGAATACTAGTAACATTAACACTAATCTAAATTCTTCTTTTACTGTAGTGACTTCAAGTAATACCGTTAATCGGTCGCATAGGAAGTCCTTCATTTCGGAGGATAACTGATCGACAAACTGCTTCCAATGGATAAGTAGAGGTTCTATCCAGTAAATCACAGGAATATCAAACTTTAGAATTCCTTCGTATACTTCCACATTTGGATTCAGTAGTTTTGTCATCGCATGATAGAATTGCGGTAATCGGTCTTGACTCTTCACACGTTTTCCAAGTGCAAAGGCAAAGAACTCACCCTTCCCATCCACGGCATCTTTCATGAATGAATACGGAATTTTTGGATACATCTTTCTACTTCGAAGAAACTCTTCGTAGATGGACTGCTTACCCATTTCTATCCCCTCCTACGGTTAGAAACACAAAACATCTATCCTATAGCGCTTCTTTATACACTTCCATTGCGACTTCTGGCGTCAAATCACCATGCTCAGATAATTTCACTTTCTTGTGACGTGTTAAACCGTCCACTAAAGCTTGTAATACCTCTTCACCTAAATTCACATCGCTAAAGCGAATAGGAGCTCCTAATGATTTAAAGAACTCTTCTGTTTTAGCAATCGCCTTATCAACAATCTCTTTATCGCTTCCTGATAAATTCCAAACACGTTTTCCGTATTGTACTAATTTATCAAATTTTTGTTGTCTTCTCACTTTCATCATTGCTGGCAAGACAATCGATAATGTACGACCATGGTCAATTCCGTGGTTCAATGTAATTTCATGACCTAATGCATGTGAAGACCAGTCCGTTGGTACACCTAGGTTAATCGTTCCATTTAATGCATTTGTTGCACACCACATAAATGTTCCGCGGTCATTGTAATCAATATGGTCTGTGTCGATGACACGAGGTGCAATTTCAATTAACGTTTGTAGAATACTTTCAGCATAACGGTCTTGAAGCAGTGCTCCTACTGGATATGTTAAATAGTTTTCCATCACATGGATAAATGTATCGAGTAATCCATTCACTAATTGACGAACAGGTAATGTATAGGTCAATTCAGGCTCTAATACTGAAAATACAGGGAATGTTTTTGTTCCACGGAAACTAACTTTGGCTTTTTTCTCAACAAGTGTAATCACCGCACCTGAGTTCATCTCTGAACCCGTTGCAGGAAGTGTAAGAATCGTCCCGAAAGGAACAACCTCTTGGACAGGTAATCCTTTACCTACACCCCATCCAAATAAATCAACTGGATTTTCTGTAAAGAGACTTGCTGCAGAAACAAATTTAGTCCCGTCAATCACAGAACCTCCACCAATAGCTAGTAAATAAGTAAAGTTACCAGCACGTACTTTCTCAACAGCTTTCATTAATGTTTCAAATGTTGGATTGGCTTCAATTCCTGAAAACTCTTCCCATTCACGATTTCCTAAAGCTTTAACAGCACGATCAAATGCTCCGTTTTTCTTAACAGAACCGCCCCCGTAGAGGACTAATACTTTAGCGTCTTTAGGAATTTCATTATCAATATCTTCAATACGATTTCTTCCAAATAAAATCTTTGTTGGATTTTGGAATGTAAAATTTTGAATTTCATGTGTCATTTCAAATCACCTCGTTACTTCTTAATTTAATTGTACCAAAACTAATAGACCCTTTCTAAAATATCGGCTTTAAAAACAAAATAAACTGGACAATTGCCCAGTTTATGATTCTTAATTTATTATTTTTGATTCGATGTATTTTTTCAGGCGGTCTGCTGAGATTTCCTTTTCTAATTTAGAAACTTCAACAGGGCTTAATGTGACTTCACAAGTTTTAAGACCTTCTTCATCATAAGAAACGACAACTTCTCCAACATCTTCTCTAGATTCTCTTGTCACTTTTGGAAATAAGGCTGCTAATTCCTTTTCAACTTCAAGTGCACAGTGCTCTCTAAGCAAGCGAAACTGTTCTGCAATCACCGTTGGAATATAATAGCAGTCCACTAATGTCATTTCTTCCTCTTTAGATTTTCGGTTTGACTTTTTCGCTTTTTTCATAAATGACCTCGTTTCTTTCTTCTTGTCTAGTATACAAAAATTCATCCGAGAAGGCAAAAACATTAAATTTATCCAAAGATTAGGAACCTATTTTCCAAATGAGCGATTTCATGGTAAAATAGCTATGAATTACACTTATAAGGAGATACTATGCTTACAATCAATATGCTAACTCGTGCAGACAGCGTTAAAGGCCAAGGAGTTATGTCTGCGACAGAGGAACAAATAAACCTTGTAACTGAAGGATTAAAAGGTTATAACGTTGTTGTGAATCAGCTTAAAATTGCTGACATTAACCACATCCACACTATTAATCCAGATTTTCTTTTCAAATCATTTTTAAACAATAAAAAGCAACCGACAATTGCGTCCGTTCACTTTTTACCAGAAACATTAGAAAAAAGTATTTCTCTTCCAAAACCAATTAAAGAGTTATTCTATAAATATGTTTTATCATTTTATAAACAAGCAGACTATTTAGTAACTGTAAACCCTCGTTTTATTGATGATTTAGAAAAGTATGGAGTCGATCGTTCTAAAGTAACGTACATTCCAAACTTCGTATCTCGTGAAACGTTCTATAAAATTACAGACCAATCCAAAGCAGACTTACGTAAAAAATTCGGATTAGATTCAGACAAATTTACCGTTGTCTCTGCTGGTCAGCTTCAAATGCGTAAAGGCGTTCTTGAGTTTATCGACCTAGCGACTAAAATGCCAGATATCCAATTTGTTTGGGCTGGTAACTTCGCTTTTAAAGGTATCTCTGAAGGCCGTAAAGAAATTATGGAACACATGGATGATCTTCCAGATAACGTTCACTTCCTTGGACTTGTGGAGCGTGATCGCATGAATGAGTTCTTTAATATGGGTGATGTGATGCTTCAATTGTCATTCGAGGAGTTATTCCCGATGACGATTTTAGAATCGATGAACGCAAACATCCCACTACTCTTACGTGATTTACCAGAGTACAAACCAATTTTTAATTCGACTACTACTTAAAAGCAAACAGTCAACAAACGTTTAAAGACGAATTAACAAAACTAAAAGAAGACGCCGATTATTACGCAAAGGCCTGCGAAGGTTCAAAAGCGCGGCGAACAATTCTATTCAAAAGAAAGTATTCTAGAACAGTGGCAACAATTTTATGATAAAGTTGCAACAGAAAGAAACTTGTTATCATAAAAGGAGAAATAATGACTACAGAAGAAATTAAACAAGGAAAACCACTTTCCCTACGGCTCAAAAAAAGTCATGAACATTGCTTCAATTCTCGGAGCAATTGCGACAGTGGTCTTTATCGTTTGGGCTTGGCAAAAGGGCTCTTCACGTCACAAGAGACGTTATCAGCCTATATGCTTCAAGCGGGAATTTGGGGTCCACCAATCTTTATCTTTTTACAAATTCTACAAACCGTTGTTCCAATCATTCCAGGAGCGCTCACTAGTATTGCTGGTGTTTATATTTACGGTAACTGGATTGGAAACATTTATAACTACATCGGTATTGTGATTGGATCAATCATTGCCTTCTATCTTGCAAGACAATACGGTCAGCAATTCGTAAAATCAATGGTTAGTGAACATACGTATAATCGCTATATCAATTGGTTAGATAAAGGACAATGGTTCGACTACTTCTTTGCATTCATGATGTTCTTCCCTGTTTCACCGGATGACTTCTTATGTATGCTAGCTGGTTTAACAAAGATGACTTATAAGAAATTCATTATTATCATCTTAGTCTTTAAACCATTTACACTGGCTGCCTACACAATCGGCCTACGATTTATTATCGACTGGGTCTGGGCATTCTTCCAATAAGCAAAAACAAACCCTTGAGAAATCTTCTCAAGGGTTATTTTTTATGTTAATCTTTCTTTTTAAAGACTTGAACAGTTGCAAGAACAATTCCACTAATAAATACGCTGAGCGTTAAAATAATACCCGCTAATAATAGAGGATTTTTGCTTAGGCTTCTTAACCAGTTCGCAAATGTTCCAAGATCTCTATCTTCATCAAATGATAAGATTCCACCATTCGTTGAACCTTCTGTTGATGAAACTTCTTCTGTCGTTGTTTCTTCAACCACTTTTGTCACTTTAAATACATTGGACTTAATCTCTTTTGTTAAAGTTGGGAAAGTATGTTCCACAATGATTTCATCTCCAACAAGTTTATATGTTGGTTTTTCATCGCCTCTTGTTAAAACTTTGATATCTTTCTCTACTTTAATCTTTTGACCATCAATTTCATGAACCCCAGCTTTTAACACTGTTTCTTCATGATATTCAGTAAAGCCTTTTTCTAAAAGAGCGTTCCCGAATTGTGCACGGTAAAATACACTTGTGTTATAGTCGCTCCAGCTACCAACACCCATTAATACTTCAATCAGACGACGGCCTTTCCCTTTTGCAGTAATCACATGGTTTAAAGCTGCATTGGGTGATGAACCTGTCTTAAATCCATCTACATCAAAATATCCTTGAGGCATCCCACTTGCTAGTTGATTCAATGTATAGAACGTTTCTTCTACAGGAGTTCCTTCCATTGTTGTAACAGCTGGTTCTCTTGTAATTTCTAAGAATTCTGGATAGTTCTTTAAGAAGTAATATGCTAATGTTGCTAAATCGCGAGCTGTTGTTTGGTTGTATTTATCTGGTACACCTTCAACAACATATAATCCACGAAACGCTGTCACAACGGCCCCACTAGGATTATAGAATTTAGAATTTGTCATTCCTAATTCTTTCGCTTTATCATTCATCATCTTAATGTATTCTTCGTTTGTCTTACTAATCGCGTGTGATAACATCACTGTCGCAACGTTTGAGGAAGGATACATCATCAGATAAAGTAAATCGCGCACTGGATATTCAATCCCTGCTCTGATTTGGTTATTACTAATATCATCGATAGTAGAAATAGCTCTATCTTCTTCTGTTGCCGTAATTTTAGTATCTAATGTGAGCTTGCCTGCTTTAATCGCATCATACACAAGATACGCTGTCATTAATTTAGTTGTACTCGCTGGATCCCATGGTTTATCAATATTATCACCATAAAGAATTTGACCAGTCTCAGCATCGACTAAAATAGCCCCTTCAGGTTTGTAGTATTCACTAACATCATACCCATAACGAGCTGTAATCTCGAAAATATCTTCTTCAATCGGAAGGTCTTTCGACGTTGTTGTTGTCGTTGTTTGCTCTGTTGTCTCTGTTGCTACAGTTGTTTCTGGAGCCTCTGTTTGTTCAACAACAGTAGTTCCTTCTCCCGGTTCTTGTGTGGTTTCTTCAGCAGCAATTGGCGCTAAAGCAGAAAGTGCGAATGCACATGTCATTAATCCCAAAAGAAACTTAAATTTACGTTTTTCCATTCCTATCCTCCTTGTAATTCAATTTATTTTACAAAGAAATTTCTTTAAGATTTTCAAATAGAAAGAAGCAAATTCGTAACATTTTTTTGTAATCTTTACGAAATTTGCTTCCAACTTTTTTCAACATTATTCATTAAATTGTTGAGACGTTCTACTCTTCTTTCTAATATCGAGAAAATCAAAACATTCTCATCATCCAACTCAATCGTACCTAATGCGATTCCCGCTTCTTGTAATTTTGCAGAAACACACTCTAAATACTCTGATACAGAACACTCCACAGAGCAAGTCTGCAATTCTTGTTGAGCGATTCCTTTTAACAACCTTAATTTGGGAAGCTTACTGGCTAAAGTACTAGCATTATCTCTCCAATAAATTTGAGTTGCATAGGATTCTTTTTCAAGTGTTAATAGCATTAGTAACCAATAGTCATCTTGCGCTTGTTCCAATAGGTCAGCGAACTCATCATTCCAGTCCACATCATCTTCTCGTAGTTCTTCAATCAATAAATCAGGATTATCAAAATAACTCTCTAAAAGTTGTCTGATACGTTCACTATGACCAGTAATGATATCGGCAATTTGATGATAAGCTTCCTCATCAGAATCACTATCCACTTCCACAGATTCACTATAAAACGTTTCTTCCATTTCAAAGTCATCTTTACGTTTATTTTTTCGATTAAATAACCACATAGGTCGCGCCTCACTTTGACTGAGTTCTTTTCCATAGTATATCAAACATATTCCGAAGAATAAATACGAAAAACAAAAAAGCAGAAAGATTTCTCCTTCTGCTCGTTAATTATTCTAAATTGAATCTCCGTTAAAAATCGAGTTTTTAACGATGACATAATCTACTTTGCGGATGGCTTCAATATCTTTACCACCTGCATAAGAGATTGATGATTGTAAGTCTTGTTGCATTTCGATAAGAGTATCTTCTAAAGAACCTTTATAAGGAACGACAATTTTCTTACCTTCAACGTTCTTACGTTCACCTTTTTGGAATTCTGAAGCACTACCGAAATACTCTTTATAAAGCATTCCATTCACTTCAACAGTTTTACCTGGTGATTCTTCGTGACCTGCAAATAATGATCCAATCATGACCATAGTCGCACCAAAACGAATTGATTTAGCAATGTCTCCGTGAGTACGGATTCCACCATCCGCAATCAATGGTTTACGTGCAGCTTTTGAGCACCAACGTAGTGCAGCAAGTTGCCATCCACCAGTACCAAATCCTGTTTTAATTTTCGTAATACATACTTTACCAGGTCCAATCCCTACTTTAGTAGCATCAGCACCAGCGTTCTCTAATTCACGAACGGCTTCTGGCGTACCTACGTTACCAGCAATCACAAAGGCCTCTGGTAAATGTTTTTTAATATGCTTAATCATGTCAATCACTGAATTAGAATGACCATGCGCAATATCAATTGTAATGTAATCAGGAACAAGTCCATTTTCTTTTAATTCTACAATAAAATCATACTCTTGAGGTTTTACACCTACACTAATTGATGAGATTAATCCACGTTCTTTCATTCTTTTTACAAATGGTAAACGGCTTGCTTCATCAAAGCGGTGCATAATATAAAAATATCCGTTTTCTGCTAAAAATTCAGCAACAGATTCATCAATAACGGTTTGCATGTTAGCAGGAACCACTGGTAATTTAAAGGTGTGTTTCCCTAATTTAACCGTAGTATCACACTCCGAACGACTATTTACAATACATTTATTTGGGATTAATTGAATATCCTCATAATCGAATGCATTTAATTCAAACATTTAACATCCTCCTAATTCGTTAATGCGTACTTATGTAGTATACATGAATTCACGTGAAAATGCATTAAATTCTTTTCAGAATCTTTCAAAAACTTCTTGAATGAAGGCAAACAAAAAAGCCTAGGCGAACCTAGGCTATAAAAGTATTGATTAGTCTTTTCTGCTTCCGAATAGACGTAAGATATCTAAGAAGATATTGAAGAAGTCTAGGTATAATTCTAATGCACCTAGAATCGCAATCCCTTCAAGAGCTGATTGTCCTTCGTAGTAGTCATACATATTTTTTAATTTTTGAGTGTCATACATTGTTAACACAGTGAATACTACTAATGAGATACCAGACATAATCAATTCAACTAATGAACTATGGAAGAAGAACAAGTTAATCAAGCTAGCAATGATTAACCCTAATAAAGCTCCCATTGCTTGACGACCAAAACTTGTTAAGTCTTTCTTCGTTGTAAATCCAACGATTGATAAACCTGCGAATAACGCACAAGTAGAAATAAACGCTTGTACGATACTTCCTAACTCATAAACTTGTGTTACTATGAAGAATGTAAATCCTGTTAATGCTGCATATAAACAATATGAAACAATATAACGAATTGGTCTACCAAGTTCTTCATAATTTGGACGCATTACAAATACGAGTACTAATTGTGCAATAATGATAATCGCCATTCCGTATCCATGAGTCGTGACCATGAAATTGAAGAATGCACTATAAAGCGCTGGAACTGTACTGAATAGGTAAGCAACTAAAGCAGAAATTGCTAGTCCTCCAAACATCCAAGCATACACTTTCATGAAATTGATTGCGCCCAGCAATACTGGATTCAACACCATAATGATTATTTTCCATTATTTCGCCTCATTTCAAATTTTATTATAGATGAATTATAGCATATCTTTTACTAAACCGTAAATAAATTGTTCTGGTTCAAACGGTTGTAAATCGTCCATTTGCTCCCCTAATCCGATAAACTTCACTGGAATGTTTAATTCATGACGAATTGAGAGGATTACCCCACCTTTTGCAGTTCCGTCTAATTTCGTTAAGATGAGCCCTGTAATGTTAATCGTCTCACCGAATTGTTTCGCCTGAACAAGAGCATTTTGGCCAGTTGTTGCATCTAATACTAATAATGTTTCATCTGCACCTGTTTCAATTTCACGAGAGATAATACGATTCATCTTCTCTAACTCTTTCATCAAGTTCACTTTGTTTTGAAGACGACCAGCTGTATCGATTAATAAGTAATCGAAGTTTTCTTCTTTAGCTTTCTTAATCGCATCAAATACAACAGATGATGGATCTCCACCTTCACGCCCTGATACAACAGGAACTCCTACACGTTCACCCCATACTTCCAATTGTTGAATCGCACCAGCACGGAACGTATCTCCAGCAGCGAGTAATACTTTGTTACCTTCTTGCTTCAGTCTCCAAGCGATCTTACCAATCGTTGTTGTTTTACCAACCCCATTCACGCCGACAAACATTAACACAGTTGGACGATCTTCTGCTTTTTTAAGCGCTGATAAATTATCTTCGCCTTTTTCATAAATGTCGACCATCTTCTCAATAATGACTTCTTTGACTTGGCCAGAAGTTGTTGCATTTTTCAAACGAACTTCATCTCTTAAGGCATCTGTAATCGCTAGAGTCATCTCGAACCCAACGTCTGAAGAAATAAAAGTTTCTTCTAAATCCTCAAAGAAGTCTTCGTCAATTTCTCTGAAGTCAGCAAGGAATTCGTTTAAACGATCAGAGAAACTACGACGTGTTTTCTCCATCCCCTTGTCATATTTTTCTATAACAATTGATTCTTTCTTTTCCTCATGTTTAATGACTTCATCTTCACCGGTAAAGGCACGTTTAATTCGATCAAATAATCCCATATTTTCCCCTCACTTTATGCTTGTTTATTCATTTCTATAATATGGTAAATAGCCTTAGCAACCCCTGAATCCTCATTCGTTGCTGTTACATATTTTGCCACATCTTTGACTTCTTTTGAACCATTGCCCATGGCTACTGGATAACCGACAACTGTTAACATTGGTAAGTCATTTTCCTCATCACCACATGCTGCCATTTCATCCAATGAAATTCCTAGAATCTCTCCTAACATCTTCAAGCCGTTTCCTTTTGATACATGTTTTGGAACGACTTCTAACAAGAATGTTCTTGATTTCATACAGTTGAAACGTTCAAAGAATTCTTTGGTAATTTTGCAATGCCTTCATCCAAGATGTCTTGATCGATACAAAGAACGGCTTTATTAAAGATATGATCCTCTTCGAAATCTTCTGGATTCTTTTGTTCAAAGGTAATTGGATGCGGTAATGTATTATAAATTGACGGACGTCCTTTGGGAGGCGTTGGCTCGTAAGCTCTCACCGTATCAATCATAACTAATGGAAGCCCTACTTTGGTTACTTCTTCATGGCAATATTTCATATCTTCTACAGTATGTCCTGTTTCATAGACGATTTCTCCATATTTTGTTTTTTGAATCAAACCTCCATTAAAGTTAACTGCGTAATCATCGTCCCCCATCAGGTCTAATTCTTCAAGTAAGTGAACAATACTTACAATTGGTCGACCAGTACAAAGAACTACTTTAATCCCATTTTCTTTGGCTAATTTAATAGCTTTTCTATTTTCTTCAGTTATCTTCTTTTCACCAGTTAATAATGTTCCATCTAAATCTAGTGCAATTAATTTAATCAACTATAAAACTCCTTTAAGCATTTCTGCTTCCATTATACGCTTATTGAACGTATCTCTTATAGTATACCACAAAACAAGCCATTCGTATTAAAAAATAAGAGGTAGCGCGCATTGCTACCTCTTACTCTTATTTCACTTCTTCTAATTCGTCAAAGTCTTCAAACTTAACGGATGCAAGTTTTGATACCCCAGATTCTTGCATGGTTACTCCATACAATACATCGGCTTCTTCCATCGTACCACGACGGTGCGTAATCACGATGAATTGCGTACGGTTTGTAAATTCTTTTAAAGTAACGACCATAACGCGCTACGTTTGCTTCATCCAGTGCGGCTTCAACCTCGTCGAGTAAGCAGAATGGAACTGGCTTCACTTCTAAGATTGCAAAGAGTAATGCAATCGCTGTGAAGGCACGTTCTCCACCAGAAAGTAAGCTGAGTGATTGAAGCTTTTTACCCGGTGGTTGAGCAATAATCTCAATTCCTGTTTCGAGTAAGTTCTCTGGATCTGTTAATTCAAGTGTTGCGCGTCCACCACCAAATAGTCTTGGGAATGTGCGCTCAAATTGGGTACTTACCGCATCAAAGGTTGTCTTGAAGCGTGTCGTTACTTCTTCGTCCATTTCCGTAATGGTTTCTTCCAGCGTCTGTTTAGCTTCTAGTAAATCTTGTTGTTGCGCTGTTAAGAATGTAAATCGTTCTTGTACCGCTTCAAACTCTTCAATCGCCAACAAGTTTACAGCACCCATTTGTTCGATTTGTTGTTTTAGGCTACGAACGAGTTTTGAAGCTTCTTCAATCGACATATCAAGTGTTGTTTTAGCAATTGCTGCTTCAAACGTTAATTCGTATTCTTCACTCAAGTACGTTAATTTTTGGTCAATCGAAATTTCGAAACGATTCGCTTTCGTTTCTAATCGTGTTTGATTCTTCAACTGATCTTGTAATTGATGTTGCGCTTGTGTTCTAGCAGCTTCTGATTGTTTTACATGAATTTCTAGTGCTGAACGCTCCTCACGTAATTCCTTAATCAGTGTATCTAATTCATCCACTTGACCTTTTAACGCATCAAACTCTTCTTGAATCTTCGCGTAAATCGCCTCATCTTCCTCTTGATTACGAGACTGTTCCGATTTCTTAGAATGTAATAATTCAATTTGATCTTCTAAACGATTTTTTTGAAGTTTCGTTTGATGAATTTCACGTTTTTCTTGGTTAAATTGCTCTTGTACACGAGCACGATTCGTACCAAGTTCTTGCAATTCTTTTTGTTTTTCTTGAATTTGTTGGGTCTTATCTTCATTCGATAATTGAAGGTAATCCAATTCTTTTTTCAAGGATGCATTTGCTTTTTGAAGGGCCACCAATTTTTCATGGTTTTCAACGTATTGATCTTCTAATTGCTCATATGCTTCAATGAGTTCATCCATTTCAAATTGATTTGCTTGTTGAATACGTTCGTGTTTTTGAACTTCTTCAAGCGCAAATCTTGATTGGAATTCTAGTTGATTGAGGGTTTGTTCCAATTGAATATGACTCGCATTTAATTCGCGATACTCTTCTTCTAGCTTGTTCTTTTCAGCTGTCACTTTTTGGAACTGTGCTGACAATTTTTCGTATTCAGCCTTTGCTTTTTCAAATTGCTTCGTCACTGTTTCTAGTTGACTGTTACGTCGAACGAGTGATTGTTGACCAGAGTTCTTAGAAGCTCCCCCTGTCATCGAACCACCTGCGTTTACGACATCTCCTTCAAGTGAGACAATACGATAGCGGTAACCGAGTTGTTTCGCTAATAGTTGTGCTACTTGTAAGTTTGTTGTCACAAGTGTAGTTCCAAGTAAGTTTTTAATAATCGAAGCATATTTATTATCTGTTGAAACAAGTTCACTTGCGATACCAATAAAACCGTCTACTTTTTTCGCTTGGTTTAATACCGTATCTGGTACTTGTTTTTCTTTAATAATTGATAATGGTAAGAACGTTGCACGGCCTAAACGATTTGTCTTCAAATACGTAATCGCTTTGGCAGCAGCCTTCTCGTCTGTTACAACGATATGTTGGCTCGTCGCTCCCAGCGCGATATCGATGGCTGTCGTTAATTGTTCATCTACACGAATGAGTTCTGCTACAGAATTCACCACACCTGGCAACTCAGATTTGTGTTTCAGAACTTCACGAACGCCTTGATAATAACCAGCATAATCTTCAGATACTTGTTTCAAGCTTCGAACGGTCGCTTGTAATTGTTGAAGATGACGTTCCTTTTCCATCCCTTCATTAGAAAGAATAGAGTGTCGCTCATTGATTTTTGATAATTTTTCTTTTAGAGATAGAAGCTGTTTTTCAGAACTTGCTTTTTCTTTTGTGAGTTCTTCAATCTTTTCAACAAATTGGTTTGCTTTTTCTTCTAAAGCACGATGTTCTTCATCAAAGGAATCAAAACGCTCCGTCATTTTTTCTTGAGTATTTTGGTTTACTTCCATAGACTTCTCAAGGTTCTTCTCTTGGTTTAGTAAACGTGAAATTTCTTGTAACTGCTCAATATAACGATTTTGAAGCTCTTTAACGCTTTCTTCATTACTTTGACTTAATTGGTCTAACTCTTCGACTAATTGGCTCCAAGCCTCTTCTACGTTCTTTAATTCAACCTTACGTTCTACTTGATTCTTTTCAAGAAGAGCTAATTTCTTCCACTTCTTCTAACTCACGAAGAGCAGCAGCTAGTGCTTCTTGATTTTCTTCATCACTACGTTCCGCAAATTGACGACGTTGCTCGAAGACTTTACGTTGACCATCGAGTTGCTCTACTTTTTGGATTAATTCCACGTATTCTTCTTGCTTTGCATCAAGGTCTTCATTACGTGCTTCAAGTTTTACTTGATTTTCCTCAATGTCCACTTGAAGAGTTTCTAAAGTGGCCTCCGTTTGCGCTAATTGCTCTTGAAGTTGTTCTACTTCTTGAAGAGCTACTTTCCACTGAGCGTTTAATGTTTCGATTTCAACCGCTAAGAGGGCGGTTTCCACATCTTCTAGCTGTTCTTTCTTAGAAACGTAAGCAATCGCTTTTTCACGTTGTTCTTCTAGTGGTGCTAATTGACCTTCAATCTCATGAAGAATATCTTCCACACGATTTAAGTGATCTTGTGTTTGATTCAATTTACGTTGCGCTTGATTTTTACGGTCTTTGTATTTAAGTACTCCTGCCGCTTCTTCGATAATCATTCGACGTTCTTCTGGTTTTTCGTTAAAGATTTGCTCTACTTTCCCTTGAGAAATCAAAGCAAATGAATCTTTCCCTAATCCTGAATCCATCATTAAATCTGTAATATCTTTTAGACGCACTGGTTTCTTGTTAATTAAAAAATCACTTGCTCCATTACGATTCAAGCGGCGTGTTAATACCACCTGTGTTTGATCGGTTGCCAACACTTTATCTTCGTTATTGATATATAGATTAACTTCAGCAATATTCACTGGTTTTCTAGTTTGAGAACCTGCGAAAATGACGTCATCCATCCGTTTTCCACGTAAACTCTTAGCCGATTGTTCCCCAAGAACCCACTTAATCGCTTCAGAAAGATTGGACTTTCCACTACCATTAGGTCCTACAACCGCAGTCACGCCTTTATCGAATTCAATTGTAGTCTTATCGGCAAATGATTTAAATCCCGACATTTCAATTTTTTCTAATTGCATGCTTTAACCCTTTCTTTCTATGAAAGTGAACTCTTTGTTAGTTCTTCCATAGTCAATTTTGCGGCCATTTGCTCGGCTGCTTTCTTCGTCTTGCCGCTCGCGGTCTTGTATTTTTTTCCATCAACAATTAATTGAACAGTAAATGTTTTATCGTGCGAAGGTCCTTCTTCTTTAACTAATTCATAACGGATGTGTACCGGACCATTTTGTTGCAAGTATTCTTGTAACTCTGTTTTGAAATCAGTAATTAGTTCATATCGTCCATTCTTAATTTTAGGAATAACAACTAGATTAAGAAAACGTTGAACCTCGTTCACTCCTTTATCAAGATATAGAGCGCCGATAAAGGCCTCGAACACGTCACATAAAATAGCTGGCTTCTCACGTCCGCCACTCAGCGTTTCTCCTTTTCCAAGCAGCAAATACTTATTCAGAGAACATTCCTTCGCAAGCAATGATAAGCTATCCTCGCAAACGATTTGAGCTCGTAGTTTCGTTAATTGCCCTTCTTGGAAGTGAGGAAATTGTCGAAAGAGCCAATCGGAAATCGTTAATTCTAAAACAGCATCTCCTAGAAACTCAATACGCTCATTGTAGATTCCCTTCATTTCCTTATGTTCATTTGCATACGAAGAGTGAGTCATCGCTTCCATAAGCAACGCCTCGTTCTTAAATGAAATATCGAACTTCTCTTTTAAAATTTTTGAGAGTGTTTGTATCTCCTTCATGATGGCCTCCTGAAAAAATCCTTATCTTTAACATTATACGAGTTTTAGGGTTGGATTACAAATGTACTCCATAATAAAACGGCTTGATTTATAGGTTCAAGCCGCTTTTTGAATATTATTTACGATAGCCTTTGACACAATATTGATTCTTTTCTTCGTCATAGTTTAATGATTCTACGAGGGTACGTTGTTGCAGTTGATTCAACTCCTTCGTCTCCGTCACGTCTAGCCATTCTTCATAGTAAGTCATTTGCGCTTTGACTTGTTCTTTTAAAAATGCTTTTAATCGTTCCACATCTGCATCATTGACTGCAGAAATTTGAATGGATGGATAAAGGTTTGGTTGAAATTCTCCCTCAATCAAGTCTGTCTTATTGTAGACTGTTACCATCGGAATCTCTTGCATTTCTAAGTCATTTACTAAATCGATGACTGTTTTTTCATGTAATGAAAACTGTGTGTTTGACGCATCCACCACATGCACTAATAAATCGACATCCGCACTTTCTTCAAGCGTCGATTCAAAAGCATGAATCAATGTCGTTGGCAGTTCTTGGATAAATCCTACCGTATCCGTTAAAGTCACTTCAAAATTCGGAAACAAGTCCACCTGTCTTGTTAGTGGATCAAGAGTCGCAAACAATTGATCCATTTGATAGGTTCCTGCCTGTGTTAATTGATTTAAAATCGTTGACTTCCCAGCATTCGTATATCCAATTAATCCAAGCTGGAATCCATTTGAACTCTTTCTCTTCTCCCGTGAACGTTCACGATGTTTCTTGATTTGTTCTAGCTGTTCTTCAATATCTTGAATTTGTTTACGAATATAACGTCTATCTGTTTCTAAGCGAGTTTCCCCAGGACCACGAGTACCGATTCCCCCACCTTGACGAGATAAACCTTCACGTTGTCCTGAAAGACGAGGAAGCAAGTAGTTTAATTGCGCAAGCTGTACTTGAAGTTTCCCTTCTTTAGAACGAGCACGCATTGCAAAAATATCTAAAATCAATTGCACTCGGTCAATAATACGACAGTTAATCGATTCATTGAGATTTTTCACCATCGACCCTGTGAGCGATTGATAGAATACAACAAGATCCACTTCTAGTTCATCGACAAGATGGCTGATTTCTTCCACTTTTCCTTTCCCAACAAGCGTACGTCCACTAATCGACTCACGTTTTTGTGTCACAGTAGCAACCACTTCACCCATCGCTGTATCGACTAACTGCGCTAGCTCTTGGTTCGCATATGCGAAATCCTCATCAGTTTGCGTTGTTTGCACACTTACAATTAATACGCGTTCTCTTTGTTCCATTCTATCCCTCCTCTACAAAAGCTGTTAACTCTTCTAATAGTTCTTCTTTCTCTTTTGGATTCTCTAATAAATTCACCCAACGAATTTGTGGTAGTCGATTTCTAAACCAAGTTAATTGACGTTTGGCGTATCGTCTTGAGTTTTGTTGAATAGTTGAAATAATCGCCTCACGCGACTGCTCTCCTTCAAAATACGGAATCCATTCCTTATATCCAATTCCACTAATCGATTGGATATCTAGACCTTTTGATTTTTCATATAACTCTCTAGCCTCTTCTTCCAGACCAGCCTGAGACATCAGTTCTACACGCAAATTGATGCGCTCATATAGTAGTGCTCGGTCTGTATTTAAACCAATAATAAACGCATCATAGTGCGGCGTCTTTTGAATTTCTAGACTTGAAAACTTCTTACCGGTAGCATGAATCACTTCTAGCGCACGAATCACGCGTCTAGGATTATTTACAGAAATTTTAGAAGCCGCCTCAGGGTCTACTGTATTCAATTCATTCCAAAGAACCTCAGAACCCTTTTCTTCCAGTTCTTGTTCTTTTAATATACGATAGTCCGGATCATTCGAACCTTCGCCACTATAATGGAATCCATACAATAGACCTTCGATATAGAGTCCTGTACCACCGACGATAATCGGTAGTTTCCCACGACCCGTAATGTCTACTATAGCTGCTTCTGCCTTCTCTTTAAAGTCACTTGCTGTAAAAGGTTCATCCCACTCACAAATATCTAACAGGTGGTGTGGAACGCCTTCTTTTTCTTCCTCAGTAACTTTTGCAGTCCCAATATCAAGCCCCTTATAAACTTGAAGCGAATCTCCATTAATGATTTCCCCATTGAAGTGTTTTGCAAGCTCGATACTGAGAGCTGTTTTTCCTACCGCGGTTGGTCCCACGATAATGATAATTTTGGGTAGCTTATCGCTCATAATTCTCCTTTAATTGTAACGCCTTTTGCGGATAATCCGTAAAAATAGCTTCAATGTTTAGTTCAAAGCAACGGTTGATATCTGTATCTTCATTCACTGTCCATACACGTAAAGGCAACTGTTTCGTATTCCATTCAAGCGTCCAATCAAGTAACTTCAAATCAGGATGATACGATTCTTTTTCAAGCATGGCATCACCTTTATTCGCCCACTCAACTGACTCAAAGAGAAGTCCAATTTCTTGATCTGGCTTCATCTTTTTGAGCTCAACTAGTGTATATGGATTAAAGCTAGAATAGACAATTGCAAATGGCCAAGATTCGGTAACTTGGAGCGCGAGACATTTCTCAACAAGTCCTTCATATTGAATAATATCTGTTTAGCTCGATATTTAATTGTCCGGTAAAGTTCAATTCTTTTAATAAGTGAAGTACTTCGTCTAGCGTTGGAATCTTCTCACCTGCAAAGTCGTTCTTAAACCAACTTCCTGCATCCATTGCTTTAACTTCTGCTAACGTTAAGTTTCTGATTTCTCCAGTACCATTGGTTGTGCGGTCGACCGTTTCATCATGAATCACCACTAACTGTCCATCCTTTGTTAAATGGACATCAAGTTCAATCCCTTCACTTCCAACACGCACTGCTTCTCTAAAAGATGAGAGTGTGTTTTCTGGATGCGTTCCTTTACTCCCTCTATGTGCAAAGATTTTTGTCATTTGCGTTCACCTTCTGCTCGTGTATCATTTTCTTGCTTAATTGCGTTTGAAATTTGTAATAATTCTTTTGCATTTTCAAGTGTTAATGCGGTAATCGTTGTACCTGAAAGCATACGTGCGATTTCTTCGGTACGTTCTGTTTCGTTCATCACTTTTAGAATCGTATGCGTCCGCTCTCCCTCTTCAACTTTCTCAATATGAATATGCGTATCCGCCATACTTGCCACTTGTGGTAAATGCGTAATACTCAACACTTGTGCGTATTCTGAAATGTAGTGCATTTTCGAAGCAATCGCCTGCGCCACTCGTCCGCTGACACCTGTATCCACTTCGTCAAAAATAATTGTTCCAACAAGTTGTTCTTTCGTGAAGATGGATTTCATCGCTAAGGTAATACGAGATAACTCACCACCAGAGACAATCTTGCTAAGAGGTTTCAAGGGTTCCCCTTTATTCGTTGAAATGTAAAACTCAACGATGTCAATCCCTGTTTCCAGTAAGGCTTCAGTTGTCTCAAATTGGATTGCAAATTGCGCATTCTCCATATAGAGACCGTGCAATTCGCTCACAATATCTGCTTCTAAGCGTTTAGCCACTTCACGACGAATAATTGAAATCTTCTTGGCAATCGCAAAGGCTTCAAGGGTCGCTTGCTTCAACACTTTTTCAGTTTCAGCAATTATTGCTTCTTTATTTTCAATCTTATTCAAAGCGTCTCTGGCTTTATCTTGGAAGGCTAGAATCTCTTCTGCATCATCCCCATATTTGCGTTTTAATTGATAGTAAACATCAAGACGCTCTTCAATAAAAGCAAGGCGTTCTTCATCAAATTCGGCATTTTCGATTTCATGACGAATCGCACTTGCAGCATCTTGCAGTTGATAGTAAGCCTCGCTCATTTGCGTAGAAAGTGCCTTAAAGCTTGTTGAAATTGACTCTAAACTTTCCACTTCACGAGTAGCTTCTCCGATGGCATCAACGCTTGAATATTCTTCACCTTCAAGTGCCCCTAGAGCTGTCTGAAGAGCCGTTTGGATTTTTTGAAAATGCGTAAAGTATTCTTTTTCTTCGCTTAACTGCTCTTCTTCTCCCACATAAATATTGGCTTCTTCGATTTCTTGAAGCTGAAATTTCAATAGATCCACGCGCTGTGCATCTTCTTTTTCTGCTGTCTGTAGGGCTCTTAGTTCTTGTTTAGCTGTTACGACTTTGCATAAGCTTCATCGTACTCGGCCATTAATGAACCCATTTGATGATGTGCGAACTCATCTAATAGCCCTAAGTGTTTCTCTTCGTTTAATAAGAGGAAATGCTCATTTTGGCCATGAATATCTATTAAGTAAGGTCCGATTTGTTTGAGGAGCGCTACTGTAGCTAACTGACCATTAATGCGACAGTTTGATTTTCCATTTTGCAATAATTCACGTTGAATCATTAATTCATCTTCAACGACTTCAACCCCGAATTCTTGCAGCTTTTCAACAACGGCTGGATCCTCAATTCGGAATATCCCTTGAATCAAGGATTTTTCTTCACCATAACGAATCATTTCAAGCGATGCACGTTCACCAATTAATAGGCCCACCGCATCAATAATAATCGATTTCCCAGCGCCCGTTTCCCCGGTTAAAACCGTCATCCCTTTTTCAAACGTACACTGAACTTCTTCGATAATGGCAAAATTCTTAATATAAATCTCTTGAATCAAGTTCGTCACCCTTTACTTTTTTAATCGTTGCGCTTCTTTAACCGTCTCACGAGCGAGTTCTTCAAATGAATGAACCTCACTTGGAGCCGTATTTCTTAAATGCGCTAAAAATTCAATATTTCCACTTCCACCAGTGATTGGTGAATACGTTACTTTTTCTACAGTAAATCCGATTTGTTCACTGAAGCTTAAAATATCTTCTAATACATCCTCATGGACTTTTGTATCGCTGACAATTCCTTTTTTTCCCGATGCGTTCACGACCTGCTTCGAATTGTGGTTTAATCAATACAAGCACGTCGCCGCCTTCTTTTAGAATTGGTTTTAATGGTGGTAAAATCAGTTTCAACGAGATAAACGACACGTCGATGGATGCTACATCCGGTTGCCCTTTTGTGAAATCATCTGGTGTAGCGAAACGAAAATTCATTCGCTCCATGACAACAACACGCTCATCTTGGCGTAGTTTGTAATCTAATTGGTTATAGCCCACATCGAGTGCGTAACTCTGCTTTGCACCATTTTGTAAGGCCGCATCTGTAAATCCACCAGTAGATGCACCAATATCTAATAAATCTTTCCATCGACACTGACATCGAATTCTTTTAAGGCTTTTTCTAATTTCAAGCCGCCACGAGAGACATATTTTAACGGTTCACCTTTAATCATTAATGAACTCGTCATAGGAATTTTCTCCCCTGGTTTGTCGTATCGATTATGATTCACTGCATCCACAATCTGTCCTGCCATGACAAGACGTTTTGCTTTTTCTCTGGAATCTGTCAATCCTTGTTGGACGACTAGAATATCCACACGTTCTTTTTCCATTTGTTACTCCTATATTTCTAAATACGTTAAAAACTCAATGAGAAGAGCCAGTTTTTGTTGGTTTTCTGACGTAAATGCCACTTCTTCCAATGCACGTTTACAAGACGAAATTTCGCTTGCTAAGGCTTCTTTTGCACCGTCAACACCTAATAGTCTCGGATACGTATTTTTACTTAATTCTGAATCCTTCCCTGTTTCTTTACCCGTTTGTTCACTTGTCCAACATACATCTTGTAAGTCGTTTTGAATTTGGAATGCTAAACCAAAGTGAGTTGCATAAGAAACAAAAGCTTCTTTCATCTTCGCATCATCGACAAAAAGATTCCCAAGACGAACAGCAGCTAGTAGTAACTCGCCGGTTTTCTCACGATGGATTTCTTTCATTTGTTCGAGAGTAATCGTCACTTCTTCACTAGCAATATCTTTCATTTGGCCAGAAATCATGCCACTCATACCAGAAGCACTCGATAAAATCTTCACGGCTTCAACTAATTGGCGAGCTTCCAAGTTGGCATTTGCAGCCACTTCGAAGGCTAAAGTGAGTAATGCATCCCCAGCTAAAATCGCAGTGGCTTCGTCAAACGCTTTATGCACAGTTGGACGACCGCGACGCATGTCATCATCGTCCATTCCAGGTAAGTCATCGTGAATAAGGGAATACGTATGAATCATCTCTAGAGCACATGCTAAGTCTAACGCGGCTTTATTTGTCGATGTTCCAGCAGAACCAACTGCAAGCGTTAAGAGCGGTCTAATGCGTTTCCCACCGGACTGTACCACATAAAGCATGGCTTCTTTTAAACGAGCTTCTGTTGGTCTTTCTTCAATGAGCTTTGTTAAGTGATTGGCTACGTCTTGTTGAAGTTGTTGAATGACAGACTTCACCATAGGACTATGCCTCTTTTCCTTCTGCATTCACTGTAATCATTGCTCGAACAGTTTCTTCTGCTTTGTTAATGTTTCATTACAAAATTGACTAAGTTCCATTCCTTCTTTAAATTTATCTAATGCTTCATCAAGTGGAACATTTCCACTTTCTAATTGTCTTACGATTTGTTCTAATGCAGACATTGCTTCTTCAAATTTTAATGTTTTCTTCGCCATTATAAACTCTCCTTGTTCTTTTCATTAACGGTCGCATTTACAAGACCATCACTTAACCGAATCTCTATTTCTTCATTATTTTCAATTTGTTCTACCGAATTTACGATTGTTCCATTTTTAAACACAATACCGTATCCGCGTGTCATAATTTTTAATGGACTGAGTAAATCCAATTTCTCTACTAGTTGGTGGAACCTAATTTGCTTATCCTGCAAGTAGTTTTGATTACTATCAAGTAATTGCTTTTGTAACCATTCAAGTTTTTGCTTTTGTTGAATTAACAATTGTTCTGGCGATACTAATTGCAGACGGTGCGTAAATTGCATCGATTGTTGTTTTGCCAGATGAAGTCTTTGTTGCATCCCTTGCAACAACTTCAATCGCAATTGATCCACTTGCTGTGCATACACTTCATACATGCGTTCTGGTTTTACAAAAATACCAGACTTTTCTAGTTTACTTAATAACTCTTTACGAGTGTTCAATTGGTTGAGCATCGTTGTTTGCAAACGACCAGTTAAATTCCCAAGTGTTAGATGAATATCATTGAGTACCGGCGTTGCGAGTTCTGCTGCAGCAGTCGGTGTAGCTGCACGTTGGTCAGCGGCAAAGTCCGTTAAGGTCGTATCAGTTTCATGCCCAACACTCGAGATAATCGGTAGTGAGAATGAAGCAACACGTCTTACAACAGGTTCTTCGTTAAAGGCCCATAAATCTTCTATGGAACCTCCACCACGACCAATAATAACCACATCAGCATCCGACTGTTCTACTAAGTCTAAATTTTTAAGAATGCTTGGAACCGCGTGCACTCCTTGGACCACTGTTGGATATAACACGAGTTGCGCAATCGGGAAACGGCGAGCAACTGTTGTTTGAATATCTCGAATAACGGCACCTGTATCACTCGTTAAAATCGCAATTTTCTTTGGAAATACAGGAATCGGTTTCTTCGGTCCAGAGAATACTCCTTCTTCAGTTAATTTTTTCTTCAACTGTTCATATGCTTGATAAAGAGCCCCTACCCCATCTGGTTCCATGTGCTCAATAATCATTTGATATTTCCCAGATTTCTCATAGACCGTAACGCGACCAATCACAAGAACCTTCATACCTTCTTCAGGTTGGAATTGAATTTTCTTATAGGCACCTTGGAACATGGTTGCTGCTATAATCGCATTTTCATCCTTCAAGTTGAAATACTTATGCACACTATTTTTATTAAAGTTTGAAATTTCTCCCGTCAAATAAACGCGGTCTAAGTGCGGATCACGGTCAAATTTAGTTTTAATATACTTCGTCAGCGCACTGACGGTTAAGTATTCTTGTTCCATGTCCTACTCCTTCTTACTTTTTGCATTTTTTACGGTTTGCGCTAGTAACATTGCAATCGTCATTGGGCCCACCCCACCTGGAACTGGTGTAATGGCACTTGCGAGTGGCGCCACTTCTTCAAAATCAACGTCTCCGCAGAGTTTTCCTCCTTCATTACGGTTAATACCGACATCGATTACAACGGCTCCTTCTTTCACGAAGTCTTTTGTAATCAGTCCTGCTTTCCCTACTGCACTAATGAGAATGTCAGCGCGTTTTGCCACTTTTGCCAACTCTTTTGTACGGCTATGGCAAACTGTGACCGTCGCTCCATGATTCAATCCTAAAAGCGCCATTGGACGGCCGACAATCGTACTTTGGCCAATAATGACCATCTCTTTTCCAACAAGGTCAATATTGTATTCTTTGAAAAATTCCATAATCCCTTGTGGTGTACATGGAACAATTGATTCATCCTTTTGCAGTAACTTTCCTAAGTTCACTGGATGGAACCCGTCCACATCTTTTTCAGGAACAATCGCTTCTAAGACCTCTTCTGTATCGATGTGTTTTGGCAAGGGCAATTGCACCAAAATACCGTGAACGCTATCGTCAAGGTTCAGTGTATTCACGTATTCTAATAACTCTTCTTGTGTCGTTTCTTCAGCGAGGCGAATCACATTTGAATGAATGCCTACTTCTGTTGCCGCACGTTCTTTGTTACGTACGTACACTTGACTAGCTGGGTCTTCTCCAACAAGAATGACCGTTAGTGAAGAGATCACTCCACTACTAGAAAGCTGTTGTACTTCCTGTTTTAGTTCTTCTCTTATTTTTCCAGCTAATGCTTTCCCATCTAGAATTTGCGTCATAGAAGTCTCCTTTTTCTTAAAATAATGTTGTTAAATTGATAAAAATAAAATATGTATAGTGAAATTAACAAATGCGTGAATTATCATATATGATAATTTTTTAGTGCATTCAATGGGGTGTGACATGACTTAGGCGCAGTGGTTTATTGACTTTCTTTTCATCACTCGTGATTCAAGAAAGTCTAATAAACTGTGCGAACGAAAGACTACGAAGCAGAATATTCTCGCACTGTGAGAATATTCTTTGCTTCTGTCTTTCTGCTTCACATCCTGCTTAGTTGAGTTCGGGCTCGTAGCTTTCGCGTTCCTTTCCGACAATTATCCGCACGTCCTTATCGGACGCTTGCGTTAATTTCGGTAAAGGGTCGAAAGCTGACCACTCGCCCTCGCATCCTGTTTTTAGTTGAGTTCGAAAAGGCATAGGCTCAAGCCTTTCGAGGTTAGTCCGTACGGTCTTCTTGACCGCTTACGGCCAACCTGCGAACCGTCATCGCCTATAAGCGCCTTTTCTCGCATCCTGTTTTAAAAAAGAGTCTGAAACGTTTGCTTCAGACTCTTCGTGTAGTAGAATCTTACCCATTTACAAAGTTTGATAAGATACCATTAATAAATTTCGCTGATTTTTCATCACTGTATGTTTTGGCAATTTCAATTGCTTCGTTTAACGCTACAGTTTGTGGAACTTCTAATTCTGGAGAAGTCATCTCAAAGATTGCAACTCGCATGATGATCAAGTCTAAACGTACAATACGATTTAATTTCCATCTCTTAGAGTGTTTTTCAATTAATCCATCAATCTTTTCGAGATTATTTTGTACTCCTCTTACTAATGCTATGCTGTAAGTAATTTCCGGAACTTCGTTTAATAAATCTTCTTCCGTAATTGCATCGCTAGAATAAGGTGAATCTTCTGAGCATTCCAACGCAAGACTGAGCGCATCCACAATGTGCATTTCAGGAGTCATATCTAATTGATATAATGCTTGAATTGCCAACACACGTAGTGCTCGTCTTTTTAATGGTTTACGACTCACTATTCATCCCCCAATTCAAATAATTCAGTTTCTTCTTGTTTCACAGGTAAAATCTCATGAACGTGAACATTTACTTGTGAAATAACGAGTTCACAACTGAATAGCAATTGTTCTTTAATTTTGTTTTGTAATAATAATGCTATTTTAGGAATTGAAACCCCATAGTCTACGTTTCCGTAAATATCGATTACAAAGGATCCATTTTCCTCTGTTAAGTAAGCCCCTTTAGATAGTTCTTTCCCACCAAAAATGGTATTTAATAAACCAGGAACAGGATAAAATCCTTTGACTTGTGCAGCAACAATCCCTGCAATACTTTCAATTACTTCAGGCGCAATTTCAATCGCTCCTAGTTCTTTATCTTTAGAATATTTCTTCATTTGTTCCATTTTGTAACCTCCTTTTTTACTAGAAAATTACTCTTTAAAAGATTTTCTCAGTCTCATTTAGTTTACCATGAAACAGGTATTCTAACAACTACAGTCCATTTTAAAGGATGATTAATTCACGAGGAACTTGTTGAATGACTTCTCCGCCAGTTTCATTGATAATAATGTCATCTTCAATACGTACTCCACCCACACCTGGAAGATAAATTCCTGGTTCATTTGTAATCACATTTCCTGGTACAAATGCTTGTGTTGCAATACGAGAAACATTTGGTGCTTCATGGATTTCAAGACCGATACCATGTCCTGTTGAGTGAGTGAAGTATTCTCCATATCCACGACTAGCAATATAATCACGAGCGATTTTATCTAATTCAACGCCTGTTTCCAGGGCCTGCTGCTTGGCTCACTTTTAATTGAGCTTGCAAGACAACATCGTGAATTTCTTTTAATTGGTCGATAGGTTCACCTACTGCAATCGTTCTAGTCATATCTGACACATAACCATTGTAGTAGCAACCAAAGTCTAGTGTTACTAAGTCTCCAGTTTCAATCACTTTCGCACTCGCAACTCCGTGAGGCATTGAAGAACGAACTCCACTTGCAACGATTGTATCAAATGAAACTCCTGTCGCACCTAATCCACGCATATAGAAATCTAATTCATTAGCCACTTGGATTTCAGTCACACCTGGTTTGATGAAGTCTAAAATATGTAAAAATGCAGCGTCTGAAATACGGCAAGCTTCACGAATCGTTTGGATTTCTCCAGCATCTTTCACTTCACGAATTTTTTCGACAATGTTTTGTGTTGGAATTAATGCTGTATCAAATGCATCTTCAAAAATCTCTAATTGAGAAACTGTAACATGATCTGCTTCAAATCCTACAAATTTTAAATCATTTTCGCGAATGATTTTTTCAAACGCCGGAACCCAACCTGTTTTGTGTTCAATCACATGAAATCCTTGTGCTTGCTGTTGTGCTTGTTGTGTATAACGAGCATCTGTTACAAAATAAGCATCTGTCAATGTGATTAATGCAAATCCAGTTGTTCCCGTAAAGTTTGCTAAATAACGTAAATTGTATGGACTATAAACAATGAATCCATCAATTTCTAATTCTTTCATGGAATTTCTTACTTTTTCTAAACGTGTCATAAACGATCCCTCCAATGAAAATGGTAACTTTAGTATAACAAAAAAGAGCCTAACAACAAAGTCAGGCTCCTTGATTTTACTCATTCTTAATACTGATTAAAACGTTCTAATCGACGAGATACAATCTCCTCTTTCGATTTCTTCATCCAAAAATCTAACTGCACTTTTAATTGCTCACGTAATTCTGATGCAATTTGTTCATTAGTTTTTTTCTTCTCAAAAATCACCCGGTCAACAATTTTTGATCTAGTAAATCATGACAAGTAAATTTCATGAGTTCAGCCGCTTGAGCAGCTTTGGATCCATCTTTCCACAAAATAGAAGCAAATCCTTCAGGAGAAAGAATAGAATACATCGCGTACTCCATCATCCAAACTTCATTAGCAACTGCCAACCCTAAGGCTCCACCACTACCTCCTTCTCCACAAAGGATGGCGATAATAGGAACTTTGAGATGACTCATAATACGGAGATTATCCGCAATGGCCTCTCCAATTCCACGTTCTTCCGCAGTAGCCCCACAGAAAGCACCCGCAGTATTAATAAAGGTAACAACTGGTCGATTAAACTTCTCCGCTTGCTTCATCAATCGTGCACTTTTTCTGTACCCTTCCGGATGCACTTGACCAAAATTCGTTTTGAGATTTTCTTGAAGAGTATGTCCTTTTTCCATTCCAATAACGGTAACAGGAGTTCCATTTAAAGTAGCAATCCCACCTACTAAAGCTTTATCGTCGGCATAATAACGATCTCCATGTAATTCAATGAAATCGTCAAATACAGCTTTAATCCATTCTTTTGTAGTTGGACGTTTCACATCACGGGCCAACGAAACAATTTTCATCGGTTTCATGCATTTGACTCCTTTCTATGAAGTACAAGAAGTTTATGAATCGTTTTTTTCATTTTTTTACGATGAACCACTGCATCAATAAACCCTTGCTCTAGTACGGTTTCTGCAGTTTGGAAATCATCAGGAAGTTGTTGATTCATTGTTTGTTCAATAACTCTCTTCCCTGCAAATCCAACGATGGCTTTAGGTTCAGCAAGAATAATGTCTCCTTGCATCGCAAAGCTAGCTGTTACACCACCAGTTGTCGGATCCGTTAATACGGTTAAATAAAATAAACCAGCTTGATGATGTTCTTCAACCGCTCCAGAAATTTTAGCCATTTGCATCAGAGAAAAAATTCCTTCTTGCATTCTAGCTCCCCCAGAAGCAGTAAAAATGACTACTGGTAATTGGCGTTTGATTCCTTCTTGAAAAGCCTTGGTGATTTTTTCACCGACAACTTGTCCCATTGAACCCATCATAAAAAATGAATTCATGACACAACAAATGAAGGTTTCTTCTCCAATAGTAGCAACACCGACAGTAACAGCTTCATTTTCTTTAGCAACCTTTGCTGCTTTTTCTAATTTCGCTTCGTATCCTGGGAATGCTACATCCACTTTTGGTTTTTCATCTTCAAAAAGCTCTTCGAATCTATCAACCGTAATGGCTAAACGTTCTGAAGCACTAATTCGAAAATGCCCATCACAATTTGGACAAACTTTAAGCGCTCCTAAATCTTCTTTGTAGACTGTCTTACCACAACCAGAACATTTAATCCACTTTCCATCTGGTACAGTAGGTAACTCAGACTGCTCAGATAAGTCTACTTTTATACGATTGATGGTGATATACGATCGTCTTTTAAACAGACCCATCTAATCACTCCTTTACTAAATCATTCTAATTCTCTTTAGGCTGATTCCAATGTTTCAAAAATTCCGATTCAACATAAGCGGTTGTATAATCACCGCGTTTGAATGCTGAAGAATCTAGTAAATCTTCCACAAACTCCTGGTTAGTATCTACACCTTCTACTACTAACTCAAATAACATGCGTTTCATTCTTAGAATCGCTTCTTCACGTGTCTTACCATGTGCAATCAACTTCGTTAACATCGAATCATAGAAAGGTGGAATTTGATAGCCAGTGTATAGAGCAGATTCAATACGAACGCCCATTCCACCAACAGGTTGATGGAGAAAAGTTACCTTTCCTGGAGAAGGACGGAACCCTTCAAACGGATTTTCAGCATTTAAACGACACTCAATGGCATGTCCTTGAAAAGTAATATCTTCTTGTGTAAATAGAAGCTCTTCTCCAGCAGCAATTTTAATTTGCTGTTGGACTAAATCCACATTCGTAATCATTTCTGTAATAGGATGTTCCACTTGAATTCGGGTATTCATTTCCATGAAATAGAAGTGTTTGTCCTCATCTACAAGAAACTCAATCGTTCCTGCATTTTGATACCCTACTGCTTTAGCAGCTCTGACAGCTGCCTCTCCCATATCTCTTCTAAGTTGAGAAGAAAGAGAAGGACTTGGAGCTTCTTCAATGATTTTTTGATTTTTTCTTTGAAGTGAGCAATCACGCTCGCCAAGATGGACCACATTTCCATGTTGATCCGCTAAGATTTGTATTTCAATATGTTTTGCAGGATAAATGATTCTTTCCATGTACACATCTGCATTTCCAAAGGCTTGTAAGGCTTCTTGTCGAGCTGTGACAAATTGATGTTCAAATTCTTCCACAGACTCCACACGACGGATTCCTTTTCCTCCGCCACCTGCGACAGCTTTAATTAACAGAGGGAATCCAATTCGCTTAGCCAGTTCAATCCCTTCTTCTACAGTTGGCACTATATCATCGCTTCCTGGAATAACTGGTACATTTGCTGCAATCATCTGTTTACGTGCTTCTGCTTTATCTCCCATTTGAGAAATAACTTCACTAGAAGGTCCGATGAAAGTTATTTGACATTCTGCACACATTTTAGCAAATTTCGCATTTTCAGATAAAAATCCAAATCCTGGATGGATTGCTTGTGCGCCAGTAGTCACAGCCGCACTTAAAATATTTTCTACGTTTAAGTAAGAATCTTTTGAAGCAGCTGGGCCAATACAGACAGCGTGGTCCGCTAATTGTACATGAAGAGCATCTTTATCCGCTTGGGAATAGACTGCTACCGATTCAATTCCTAACTCACGACAAGCTCGAATAATACGGCAAGCAATCTCTCCACGGTTTGCGATTAGTACTCTATTAAACATAGGCTTAACGTCCAATAATAAAGGTTAATTCAGCTTCTGCGACTTTCTTACCATCGACATAAGCAACGCCTTTACCGATTCCTGCATATTCTTTTAATTTAACGATATCCACTTGAAGTGTTAACACATCCCCTGGAGTTACTTTTTGACGGAATTTAACATTGTTTAATCCGCCTAAGTAAGCTGTTTTTCCTTTGAAAGAATCAAGTTTTAATAATGGGATTGAACCAGCTTGTGCTAATGCTTCAACGATTAACACACCAGGCATTACAGGTTCACCAGGGAAATGTCCTTGGAAGAAGCTTTCGTTAAATGTCACGTTTTTACGCGCCACAACATGTTCACCTGGTACTAATTCATCAACACGGTCGATATATAAAATTGGGTAACGGTTAGGAATTAACTCAGCTACGTCAGTTACAGTCATAATGTTCATCTTTTTTTCCTCCTAAAATTGGGTTTAGCGAATCGCAAATAGTTTTTGTCCGAAATCAACCATTTGGCCGTTTCTACAAGGACTTCCACCACTTCACCATTGAAGTCACTCTTAATTTCGTTCATGATTTTCATTGCTTCGACAATACATACAGTATCGTTTGAAGTGATTTGTTTACCCACTTGTACAAATGGATCTGCATCTGGTGAAGATTGTAAGTAAACCACCCCAACGATTGGGCTTGTAATGTATTTTGCATCTGTTGCAACTTGTGGTGTTTCTTGAGCTTCTGCAGAAGAAGCGGCATTTACTGGTGCAACTTCTACTACTGGACTTGCCACGTTTGCAACGGGTGCAACGGCATTAGAAACGACTTGAGGGTATTCCTCACGTTTACTAAATTGCACTTCGAACTCTTCATTTGATAAATGAAACTCCGTCATGTTCGATTCATTGAACAAAGTCATTAGTTCTTTAATTTCTTCTACATTCATGTATTAATCCTTCCATTTCTTCACACAGATAACGGCATTATGTCCTCCGAAACCAAGTGAATTACTGATCGCTACTTCTACTTTCGTTGCAACACCAACATTTGGGAGTTACATCTAAATCACAAGCTTCATCTTGCTCTGTAACATTAATCGTTGGTGGAATAAAATCTTCCTCAACTGCCTTCACACAAGCAATTGCTTCAATTGCTCCTGCAGCTCCTAATAAGTGACCAGTCATTGATTTTGTACTAGACACATGAACCTTATCCGCTGCTTCTTTTAATGCATAACGAATTGAAGTTGTTTCAGCAGAATCGTTTGCTGGAGTACCTGTTCCGTGAGCATTCACATAGTCTACTTCGCTTGGAGTTACTCCTGCTTCTTCGATAGCTTGTAGAATTGCTTTACCAGCACCACTTCCGTCAGGATTTGGAGCAGTCATATGATAAGCATCTCCGGTAGCACCATATCCAACGACTTCTGCATAAATTTTAGCACCGCGTTTTTGTGCGTGTTCTAGGCTTTCAAGAACAAGAACCCCTGCTCCTTCACCCATTACGAATCCGCCACGCTTTTTGTCAAATGGTAATGAAGCTGCATTTGGATCTTCGCTGCTTGAAAGAGCCGTTAAAGCCGCAAAACCTGCAATTCCGATTTCACAAATAGAACCTTCCGCACCACCGGCTAAAATCACATCAGAGTATCCATGTTTAATGTTACGGAATGCTTCCCCGATGGCATGAGTTCCTGTTGCACAAGCAGTTACTAATGACGTACATACACCACGTGCACCAATTTTCATTGAGATATTTCCTGCGACCATATTACCGATAGCCATTGGAACAAATAATGGAGCTACACGAGTTGGACCTTTATCATGCATTTTAATGATTTGGCTTTCCATTACGGTTAACCCACCGATACCAGAACCCACCATAACACCAAAACGGTCGTAGTCTGTATTTTCTGGAGTAATCCCGCTGTCTTCTACCGCTTGCATTGCTGCTGCAAGTCCGTATTGACAGAATAAATCCATTCGTTTTGCTTCTTTACGATCCATGTATTTTGTAGCATCGAAGTCTTTCACTTCAGCAGCCACATAAACATCTAAGTCTTTTTTATCAAATTTTGTAATTGGAGCAATTCCGTTCTTACCTTCTTTAAGGCCTTCCCAGAAGCTTGCTACATCATTTCCTAAAGGAGTGATGGCTCCCATTCCTGTAATTACTACTCGATTCATTGTTTTCCTCCTTTAAGAGATTACATGTATAATCCGCCGTTAACGTTTAACACTTGTCCTGTAACGTATTTTGTTTCCGCTAAGAACACACATGCTTCAGCAATGTCTTCTACTGTACCAAAACGACGTACTGGGATTTGTTTTTCCCACTCATTACGAATCTTTTCAGGTAATGCTTGTGTCATATCTGTATCGATGTATCCAGGAGCAATAGCATTTACTGTAATCCCACGAGAACCAATTTCTTTAGCAACAGATTTTGTTAAACCAATGATTCCAGCTTTACTTGCAGCATAGTTTGCTTGACCTGCATTTCCAGTAACCCCAACGATACTTGTAATGTTAATAATGCTTCCTGATTTTTGTTTTACGAAAACTGGAGTCGCAAAACGAATCATATTGAAGTATCCTTTTAAGTTAATATTCATTACATCGTCAAAATCAGATTCACTCATACGCATTAATAAACCATCACGCGTAATTCCAGCGTTATTGACTAACACGTCAATGCGTCCAAAACGCTCTTTTACTTCGTTAATAAAGTTTTCAGCTACGTCGAATTTCGAAACGTCTCCAACAAACGTCATCACTTCACCAGGATAAGCATCAAATTGAGCAAGTGTTTCTGCATCAATTTCACGAGTACCGTTTAAAACAACATTAGCACCAAGTTTGGCAAATTCTAATGCGATCCCAAGACCAATCCCACGACGGCTCCCTGTTACAACAACTGTTTTATCTTTAAATTTCATTTCGTTATCCTTTCAGTTCCTTTACTTTTTCAATGGTTTCTGACATTGCTTTAAGGCTATCTGTTTGGAATAATTGAACAGGAGCACCTTTTGCTTTGGCAATTTGTTTCACCATTTGCGTCAATGTTTTGCCAGGACCTACTTCAATAAAGACCTCTACGCCATCTTGAAGCATCCACTCTACATTTTGTTTCCATTTTACGGCATTCGTAATTTGATCACAGAGAACGTCTTTTGAAGGTACGCCTTCATGTGGAGTGCCTAACGTATTGCTTAATACCGGGCATTTACTTTCGTGTAACTCTGCCACTTCCATCTCAGGAGCAAAGCGAACTTTCGCTTCTTTCATTAATGGTGTATGGAAAGGTCCAGATACTACTAGTGGCACAGCTCTTTTAGCGCCAGCTTCTAAGCATTTTTCGCTTGCAACATCAACTGCTTCTGCATGACCACCAATGACTAATTGTCCTGGTGTGTTGTAGTTTGAAGGAACTACAAGTGCTTCTGGTGTAGAGACTTCAAGGCAAATGTCTTCGATAACATTGTCTTCAAGACCTAAAACGGCCACCATTTTCCCTTCGCCTTCTACAACCGCTTCTTGCATATATTGACCGCGTTTGGCGACTAAATTTAGAGCTTCCTTGAAGTCAAGGACTCCTGCTTCCACAAGCGCTGAATATTCACCTAGAGACAATCCAGCAGCCACATCTGGTATGATGCCTTCTTGTTCTAATACACTTGCTAACGCATGAGAAACCGTTAATAACAACGGTTGCGTATATTCTGTTTGATTGATTCGTGTGGCAGGTTCTTCCAAAAGAATGTCCGTCACACTGTATGGCAGAACGTTACTTGCTTCTTCAAAAACAGCTTTAGCCACCTCGAAGTGCTCAGCAATTTCTAAGCCCATTTGTGGTTTGACTTCCTTGACCTGGAAATAAAAATGCGATTTTCATGAGTTTCCTCCTATTGCGCTGTAAAAAAATGGTGGAAATATGCTAAATAAGCATATTTCACCATTCCCTTTTTTCATTTAATTAAAAACGTGCAAGTTCTTTCTGGATGACTTCATGAGATTCGGCCATCAATTCTTGAATAATCTCTGAACAGCTTTGTTCTTTTGAGATTAAACCAGCAATTTGTCCAGCCATCATTGATCCCATTTGAGTATCTCCTTCCACTACGATTCTACGTAAAGCACCACGTCCAATTTCTTCTAAACGTTCAAAATCAGGATTTTCTTTACTAGTTTCCTCTTTTTCCGCTTGAAGATAAATCTTCGTTAATTTATTACGTAAAACTCGAACTGGGTGACCTGTAATTTGTCCAGTAATAACAGTATCGATATCTTTTGCCTTTAAAACAGAAGCTTTAAAGTTGTCATGTGCAGTACACTCAGTAGAGACCAAAAATCTTGTTCCTAGTTGAACCGCATCGGCACCTAACATTAAAGCAGCTGCCATTCCGCGACCATCTCCGATACCACCTGCACCAATCACTGGTACACTCACTGCATCTACTACTTGAGGTAATAGAGCCATAGTTGTGGACTTACCAATGTGTCCACCGGCTTCCATTCCTTCTACTACAATAGCATCTGCTCCTTCTTTTTCCATTCTTTTTGCTAAAGCAACCGAAGCGACAACTGGAATAACTGTGATACCAGCTTCTTTAAACTTCGCCATATATTTGCCAGGACTACCAGCACCAGTACAAACCACTTTAACGCCAGCCTGACAGACAACATCCACTACTTCATCAACAAATGGACTTAATAGCATAATATTTACACCATAAGGTTTATCTGTTAAACGATTCATTTCTTCAATAAATCCTTTAACGACTTCGCCAGGAGCATGTCCGCATGCAACGATTCCTAGACCGCCAGCATTAGACACAGCACTTGCAAGCGCAGGATTTGCAACCCATGCCATTCCTCCTTGGATAATCGGATATTCAATTCCAATCATTTCGCAGATTCTTGATTTCATGTGTTACCATCCTTTTTTGTGATTATTTTTCAGCTAATTGTTTATCAACGTAGTTCACTAAGTCTTGAACTGTTTCTAGACCTTCTTCAGTATCGATTTTTACATCGAATTCATCTTCGATATCGTTGATGATTTGGAATAAATCTAAGCTATCTGCGTCTAATTCATCTTTAAGACGAGTAGTTAATTGTACTTCTTCTTCCTCTTTACCTAATTGATCTACGATAATTGCTTGAATTTTTTCAAATGTCATTGTGTTTTCCTCCAATATTTTAAAAATTATAATGTGATTGTGATACTTCCCCAGGCAAGGCCACCGCCAAAACCTGATAGAAGAATTTTTTTATGTTCTCCGATTTTCAATGTTCCATTTTCTACGAGTTCATTAAATAAAATCGGAATACTAGCAGCCGAAGTGTTTCCAACATGATCGATATTCATTGGGAATTTTTCGATCGGTTGTTTTAATTTCTTAGCCACTTGTTCGACTAAACGACGATTTGCTTGATGTAACAAGTACAAATCAATATCGTCAGCTGTATATCCAGCCTTTTGTAAAGTATCTTGGATATTGACTGGAACAGTTTTGCTGACTAATTCATAAACGCCTCGACCATCCATTGTCATGGTTGAAACTGTTTGATTTGTCATTCTTTTTCCAGCGACTAATGCCTCAGATTTCTGTCCATCATTTTGTAATGTTTCCGCCAAAAAAAATGGCTCTTCATCTTTTTGTAAAAGAACAGCTCCAGCACCATCTCCAAAGAGAATAGCCGTTGAGCGGTCTCCCCAATCGAGTGAACTAAGCATCGTTTCTGCTCCGATGACGATTCCGTATTTTCTTTGCCCGTGTTCTAACATCTTTAGTCCAGTAGACAATGCAAATACAAAACCACTACAAGCTGCACTCACATCGAACGCAAAAGCATTCGTTGCTCCGATAGCTCCTTGTACAAGAGACGCGCAAGAAGGACTTGCTGCATCAGGTGTCATCGTTGCTACAATGATAAATTCAATAGATTCAGGATTAATCTGACTCTTTTCAACTAAGCGTTTTGCGGCAATTGTTGCCAAATCACTTGTTGTCTGTTCTTTTGCCCAATATCGGGTTTTGATTCCTGTTCTCTTTACGATCCATTCATCAGAAGTATCTACTCGTTTCGCCCAGTCATCATTTGTAATCACGGACGTTGGGAGATAGGAACTTGTCGCTATCACTTGAACCCCCACAATGTCTACTTCCCTTCTTGATTTGCTAGTACAGCCTCGTGTAGGAAATCATGTAAATTATGAAGCCCCTTCACAAGAACTGCCATTTCTTCAGCGTTCATTCCTTCAATTGTTTTTAAAACTAATTTTTCATGGAATTTACGATGAAGACGATAAAGTAAGCGACCTTTCTTGGTCAGACCTAAAATTACAATTCTTCGATCGGCTTCGCTCTTCAAACGAACCACGTAGCCTTTTTTGACTAATGCATTTACTGCAACTGTTAGCGTCCCAACAGTGACATTCAATTTATTAGCGACTTCCGTTGTCGTATGTTCGCTATACATTCCAATCGCTTCAATGGCATGCATCTCTTTAATGGATAAATCATTAAATTGGCTTTGCGCCAGCGAAGATTCTTCAATGTCGAGCATTTGGTTAAAGACGTCCACCAAGTACCCGTTTATGGTCTCTAGAGTTGGTTCCATAAAAGATTTTCTCCTTTTGTTTGAATATCAAATCATTTGATGTTCAAAGTATATTATTTTTACTTTGACTGTCAAACTATTTTTTTGTAATTTATTTTTGAAATTCAAACTATCTTCAAATTTATTAGTGCTTACATTATGATAACAAAGGAATTTTTAATTTTTTTCAATTTCATAAAAACAACATTTTTTTGAAAGAAAACTATCCAGCTGAAAATATATGAAAAAAGCTAGATAGAAGGCTCTATCTAGCTTATGAACTACTTTTTGAAAACACTTTTTCCGTTTACATAGGTTGCTACCACTTCCACTTTTAATAAGTCTTGTGGATGTCCTGCAACAATATTTCTATCTAAAACAACAAAATCGGCCAAATTGCCTACTTCTAGTGTTCCAATATCTAATCGACTTAATGCTTTAGCGGCACCACTAGTATGCGCCTTTAATGCTTCAACAATTGAAATACGTTGTTCAGGCATTAAACAAGGTTCCGGTAACTGTTCTCTAGTTTGCCGCTCCACCGCGTTAAACATCGACTCAAACGGTGTAACATCCAGTACCACTGGCGTATCCGTTCCAAAACCAAGCGTCGCACCTTCTTCTATGAAGGATTTGAACGGGAACATATGACGCGCACGCTCTGCTCCAACTTCTTCATCTAAAGTTTCATATCCGACTAATAAATGACTTGGCTGAACAGAAACAATGAGGGAAGATTGAGCCGTTAATGGAAGGTCTATAGGATCCATCACTTCTAAATGCTCAATCGTGTTGAACTTATATGGTGCGTCAAAGGGAGTTTCTTCTTGAGCCTTTTTGAAATTTTGAAGCGTTAAAGCAATGGCCTTATCGCCTACCGTATGAATTCTCATAGGCCATCCTTCTTTATTTGCAAGAAGGGTTAGGCGTTCCATCTTTTCTTCTGTTAAGAGTGGCCCACCGACATCTCCTTCAAAAAATGGCATCGGATACGGTTCTTTTAAATAAGCGGTATGCGAACTTGTCACTCCATCATAAAATTGCTTTACACCACCCATTTGAAGCATTTTGGAACGGTATTTTTTGTACAGTTCACGGTTTTGTTCTACTGCCTCGCGCATCGCTGGGAAGAAGCTTACACGTACTGTGGCCTCTTTTTCCACTTTTGCGTAAAGCTCAGGATATACAATATCATCAGGACTCTCCCCCGTTAAGGCCACATCCCCAACGGCCGTCACACCCATTTTGTTTAAATAAGACATATAATCTTTTAACGCTTGTTCTTCGTCTTCTTTATATACAGACAAGACTTTTGATAAATAATAGATGGCTTTTGCTTCAAGAAATACTCCTGTAAGTTCGCTGTCTTTTATTACTGCTTCTCCGCCAATATTTTGTGGAATGGCTTCTGGTGTTAATTCGAGTATTTCTAGCGCCTTTGAATTAAGCCAAATCGTATGAGCGTCCCCTGCAATTAAACAAATAGGAATTGTTTTTGAAGCTTTATCAAGGTCTTCTTTCGTTGGCAAAACTTGCTGTCCAAAATCACTCGCATACCAACCAATGCCAATCTTCCAACCATTATATTCAGGAATGGATTCCGCTTGAGTGACGACTTCTTCAATAGAGGCTCCTCCCACAGCTTTCATTTTCCCTAAATGGATTAAGGCAGACAAATATAAATGAACATGGGCATCTATAAAACCTGGAGTAACCAATTGGTCTCCTACATCGATAACTTCCCCTTCAAGAGAACTGTTGTAATCGAAATGATTGACAATCACGCCATCTTTAATTTCTAAAATAGAAGGTACTGATTCATTTGTATCGCCAATAAAGATATTCTTACTTTTTAAATAATAGTGCATATTATAATCCCATCTTGAAGTCTAAAAAGGCTTCATTATATTTTGTTATCCATTCATTTCCTAAGAACTCATAATGTTCTAGAGATTGGATAACTTCTTCTGATGGATAGAACGTCTCATCTGAAGTCACTTCTGGATCCATCAACTCTTTGGCTTTTTCATTTGGAGTTGCGTACCCAACAAACTCTGCATTTTTTGCTGCATTTTCTGGGCGTAACATAAAGTTAATAAAGGCATATGCTCCTTCAACATTCACTGCTGTGTGTGCAATTGCAAAATTATCTGTCCAAACGGCACTTCCATCTTTTGGTAAAATATATTGTACGTTTTTATTCTCTTCTGCTACTGCAGCTGCATCTCCAGAATACCCCATTCCGATTGGAGCTTCTTCCAGTTTCATCATGGTTTTAATTTCTTCATTGAGTACTGCGCGAACATTTAGTTTTAATTGTTTTAATTTTTCTTCAGCTGCTTTTAATTCAGTTTCATTCTTAGAATTTAATGAATACCCTAAGGATTGGAGAGCCATCCCTAACGCTTCACGGTTTCCGTCAAGTACAAGAAGTTTGTTTTTAAACTCCTCTTTCCATAAATCACCCCAAGTTTGGATACTTTCGGGATCGATGTACTTCGTATTCACCATAATCCCAACCGTTCCCCAGAAATAAGGAATCGTGTATTGATTTCCTTGATCAACGGGACTATTTAATAAGAAAGGAGAAATATTTTCTAGTCCTTTAATCTTTGAATGGTCTAATTTTTGAAGTAAATTCTGATTTACTAATTTGGTAATACTTGATTCACTTGGAAATACTAAATCATATCGCGTTCCGCCTTGTTTCAATTTAGCTTCCATCGCATCATTAGAATCAAATGTTTCATAAACCACTTGAATTCCAGTTTCTGCTTCAAATTCTTTAATTAATTCTGGGTCGATATAATTCCCCCAGTTAAATAGGAACAATTGTTGTTGTTCTGAAGAAGAACTCGATTCTTCTTTTGCTTCTTTAGTTTGAATAATATTTTTTTACTCCAAATAAAAATAGCTACCATTGCAAGGATAGCAATTATTAAAGTGACTAGTCTTTTCATTTATGACCCCTTCTCATTAAAAAACTGCTTTTAACAAAGATTCCAATCCAAATTAAAAGCAGTTTCATTATTATTTTGATTTAACGTAGTTTTTGCCGTTCGCAGCTGGCCCTTCCGATTTACCAATGAATCCTACCAATACAATGATAGTAATCAAATATGGCGCAATCGTCAAGCCTACTGACGGAATATCTTTAATAATTGGAATGTAGTTTCCAATAACCCCTAAACTTTGAGCAAGACCAAAGAGTAAAGCGGATAACATCACACTCACCGAATTCCATTTACCAAAAATCATCGCTGCCATTGCAATAAACCCTTGTCCCGCAATAGTTGTCGCAGAGAAGTTCAGTGTAATCGATTGAGCAACAATAGCTCCACCAATCCCTGCTAAGAACCCTGAGATTAATACTCCTGCAAAACGCATATGATAAACATTAATTCCTAATGTATCTGCTGCTTGAGGATGTTCCCCAACCGAACGTAAACGTAAACCAAATTTTGTTTATTTAAAATCATCGAACAAATAAAGGCTAACCCAATTGCTAAATAGGCTAAGAGGAAAGTATCTGTAAAGAAGATTTGACCGATGATAGGAATCGAACTAAGCACTGGGATTGTCGTCTTCCCAAAGTAGTTCGTAATAATTTCCGTTTGTCCGAGTTCGTTATACAAAAGTCTACATAAAAATACGGTTAAAGCGGGTGCCAGTAAGTTTAACACCGTTCCTGAAATAATATGATCAGCGCGCAAGTAAACAGTAGCTACTGCGTGAATCACCGAATAGCATGCTCCAGCAAGTGCCGCAACAAGGAGCGCTACCCAAGGTGTCCATGCGCCCAATTGTGGTGCAAATGCTAGGTTGAATACTGCAGATGCAAAAGCCCCTATTACCATCGTTCCTTCAAGACCAATATTAACAATCCCACTTCTTTCAGAAAATACACCACCAAGTCCAGTTAAAATAAGAGGCGTTGAATAGATGAGCATATTTCCGACAATTACTTGTAATAGAGTGACTAAATCCATATCTATTTACCCCTTTCTTTTCCCAAAACTTGGAAATTTATCGACAATCACTTGCATTAAATAGTTCGCCCCAACAAAGAAAATAATAAAGGCAACTACAATAGATACAACCTCTGTAGGAATTTTTTTGCAAGTAGTGGCATGGAAATTCCACCAATCCGTAAAATTGCAAATACTAATGAAGAGAATAAGATTCCAAATGGATTACTTAGACCTAATAGCGCTACCGCCATTCCATCCCATCCAATACTTGGTAAGCTTTCAGAAGCAAATGCATGTTGGAATGTTCCTAATCCTTCCATAACTCCTCCAAGACCTGCAAGACCACCAGAGATTAACATTGCTAAAATAATCGTTTTTTTAGCGCTCATACCGGAATACTCGGCCGCGTGTTTATTTAGCCCAACCGTTTTTAATTCAAACCCGGTTGTTGTCTTATTCATTAAAAGCCAGACAACAAACACAGCAGCTATCGCAATGAAGATTCCACCATGTAATGTAGATTTGCTTGTTAATTGATATAAGAAAGACATTTTTAAGCTAGCGGCTTCTGGAACGGATGCTGTAATTTCTGCTTTTTCTGTTAGAATTTCACGAATCACATAATTCACAATATGCAATGCTGTATAATTCAACATAATCGTCACGATAACTTCACTCGTATTAAAGTATGCTTTTAAATAACCCGCAATTCCTGCCCATAAAGCCCCTGCAAGCATCCCTACAAGAATACATAAAGGAAGTAATACGATTTTAGGTAAATCAGGGAAAAGAAGTCCTGTTGTAACAGAAGCAAACCACCCCATCAACGCTTGACCAGCTACCCCGATATTAAAGAATCCTGCATAACTCGCAAATGCAAAACCTAAAGCTACAAGAATCAGAGGCGTAGCTTGTCTTAAAGTTTCACCAATATAAAATGGTTTTCCTAGAGAACCTTTTAAAAGAGCTGAATAACCTTTAACAGGATCAAATCCAAATACCGCCATAATAATGGCCCCTACTAATAGCCCTAAAACAACTGAAAGGACAGGAATAAGGACTTTTTTATAACTCGCACCTTTCATTTTATAACTCCTCCTGTTTCATGGCTCTTACTTGTTCTCTTGTAGAACCCGCCATCAATAATCCTAATTCTGTTTCGTTTGTTTCCTTAGTGTCTAATACATCCACAATTTTGCCTTCATACATAACGGCAATTCGGTCCGCTACGTTTAAAATTTCATCTAGTTCAAAGCTCATTAACAAAACTGCTTTCCCTTTATTTCTTTGGTCAATAAGGCGTTTATGGATATATTCAATCGCCCCAACATCCAATCCTCTCGTTGGTTGAGCCGCAATTAAAGACTTGGATCACGGTCGATTTCTCGAGCAATAATCGCTTTTTGCTGATTTCCTCCTGAAAGAGAACCAGCTGAAATAGTAGGACTTGGTGTACGAACATCAAATTCTTCAATTAAGCGTTCTGCTAAATCAACAAATGCTTTTTTATTGAGGAATCCTCTTTTAGAGAGAGGTTCTTTATAATAAGTTTGAATTCCAATGTTCTCATCTAAGCCCATTTGTAATACGAGCCCATGTTTATGACGGTCTTCTGGAATATGACCTAGTCCCGTTTCCGTTCTTTGTCTTGTTGGCAGATGCGTTAAATCTTTCCCATTTAATTCAATTGAACCCTCTTCAATTTTTCTCAAACCAGCAAGAGCTTGAATGAATTCTGTTTGACCATTTCCATCGACCCCAGCAATACCAACCACTTCACCGTGACGAACTGTTAAATCAAGACCGTTTACTGCATTAATTCCACGACTATCCTTTACAACTAAATTTTTAATCACAAGTGCGTCGGTCGTTGGATTTGCAGCTTCCTTTTCTGTTTTAAAGGAAACTGAACGTCCAACCATCATATCTGCTAGTTCCTGATCTGAAACACTTCCCATTTCTACTGTCCCAATGACATTTCCACGACGAATAACAGTACAACGATCGGCTACAGCTTGAATTTCTTTAATTTTATGAGTGATTAGGAAAATCGATTTTCCTTCTTTCGTTAATTGCTTCATGATTAAAATCAATTCTTCAATTTCTTGTGGCGTCAATACAGCTGTTGGTTCGTCAAAGATTAAAATATCTGCCCCACGATAGAGCGTTTTTAGAATCTCCACTCTTTGTTCCATTCCCACAGAAATGTCTTCAATTTTAGCGTCTGGATCCACTACTAAGTGATACTTTTTAGACAACGCCAAAATTTCTTCTTTTACAGCATTTTTATTGATAAAACCGAATTTTGTTTGTTCTTTCCCTAAAATAATATTCTCAACAACTGAAAATTTTTTCACTAGCATAAAGTGTTGGTGAACCATCCCGATTTTTAAACGGTTTGCTGTATTTGGTGAATCAATTTTCGTTGGAACACCATTGACTTTAATTTCTCCTTCTGTTGGTTCTAATAAACCAGAAAGAATATTCATTAAAGTAGATTTTCCTGCCCCATTTTCTCCTAATAACGCATGGATTTCACCTTTCTTTAACGTCAAATCAATTTGGTTATTCGCAACAAAATCCCCAAATTTCTTCGTGATTCCTTTCATCTCAATCACAAATGTATCTTGTACCACTCTTCTCACCTCATAAATGATCTATGTATAAAAAAGTAGGAGTGAAGAAACATCCATTCTCTTCAACTCCTACTCCTCTCTTTTTAATCGTTAAATCTCATTAAGGTTTCGCAGGAACTTCTTGTTTTCCATCGATGATTGCTTTCTTATACTCAGCAACTTTTGCCTTAACTTCTTCCGTTAATTGACCATCTGTTAAACCAACACCATCATCTGATAATCCGTATACCACTTGTTCTCCACCATGATAGTTTCCTTTAGCAGCATCATCCGTAAATTTCATTAATGCTTGTTTAACACCTTTTAAAGTTGAAGTTAATGTTACATTACGAGAATCGTTGACTTTACCTTCTGCTTGTTGGTCTTGGTCAACCCCGATTACCCAAACTTTACGATCAGGATTTGTTTCAACAATCGATTTAGCTGCTGCAAACACACCTAAACCAGCACCACCTGCTGCCGCATAAATCACGTCGAAATCTGAAGCGTACATTGCTTCTGCTAAAGATTTAGCTTTTGCTGCATCAGAGAATGATTCAGCATATTGAATTTCAACAGTTGCATTTGGATTTACAGCTTTAACACCAGCTTTGAATCCTGCTTCGAATTTGTCAAGCGCTGGTCCGTGCATTCCACCGATGAAAGCAACTTTATTTGTTTTTGTAGTTAAACCAGCAGCAACCCCAGCTAGGAAAGCAGCTTCTTGGTCTCTATAGTTGATAGAAGCTACGTTTGGTTGTTCTACCACACTATCGATAATCGCAAAGTGAGCTTCTGGATTTGCTTTTGCTGCTTCTTCCACAGCTTTTTGTAATTTAAATCCGATAGCAAAAATAATATTATATTCATTTAACACCGCTGTGTTGAGGTTTGTTGTGTAATCAGATTCTGACTTAGAAAGAATGTAATCAACGCCATTGCCTTTTGTCTTACCACCATTGTTTTTACCCCATTCTAACAAACCTTCCCAAGCGCCTTGGTTGAAAGATTTGTCATCAATACCACCAGTATCTGAAACCATAACGGCTTTAAAATTATCATTTGAACCTGAATTTGAAGCATTTGATGATGAAGATGAGTTGGTAGAAGAACCACCACATGCTGCTAATACAGCACTTGCACCAATAGATAAAGCGAATAAAGCTAAACTCTTCTTAATTTTCACAATAAAAAACCTCCAATAAATGATTTACTACAGTCATTCTATCATAAATAAAATGAAAAGCAAGATAAATCTTTCTATTGGAGGTAATTTTATTGAAAAATGTTCGTGTTTTACATTTCTAAGTATTTGTTTCAGTGGTTTCGGAAGCATCATTTTCACTGAAAACATGAACATTCACTTTTCTTCCTTTGCTTCCATCTGCAGGACCGACATAACCACGAGCTTCTAAATCGTCAATCATTCGTGCTGCACGGTTAAATCCGATACGGAATCGTCTTTGTAAGTAGGAAGTACTAATCGTTTCTTGTTCTTTTAATAATTCGATGACTTCGTAGAATAGTTCGTCTTCAGGTTCACTACCACCAGCAGCAGTTGTATTTTCTGAAGGCATCATCGCTTCATCATACTCTACTTCTTGCTGATTTTTCACGAAATCAACGATACGTTCGACTTCTTCATCCGTTAAGAATGCACCTTGTACACGAATTGGTTTATTTTCACCCATTGGCATATACAGCATATCCCCGCGTCCTAGAAGTTTCTCAGCGCCATTAGCATCAATAATCGTACGAGAGTCTGTACCACTAGATACCGCAAAGGCGATACGAGAAGGAACGTTGGCTTTAATAATCCCTGTAATAACGTCAACAGACGGACGTTGTGTTGCTAGAATCATATGAATCCCAGCGGCACGAGCCATTTGCGCAAGACGAATAATCGCATCTTCCACTTCATTACTTGCAACCATCATTAAGTCCGCTAATTCGTCTACAATCACGACGATATAAGGAAGCGTTGGGTTATTTTCGCCTGTTTCACGGTTATATTGTTCGACATGAGCGTTATACCCATCGATATTACGCATTCCCATTGAAGCAAATAATTCGTAACGTTTTTCCATCTCAGCCACAACCTTTTGTAAGGCTTGCGCGGCTTTACGAGGGTTTGTTACAACCGGTGTTAATAGATGAGGAATACCATTATACACATTCAACTCTACCATCTTCGGATCAATCATCATCAGTTTCACTTCATGAGGCTTCGTCTTCATTAGAATACTTGTGATAATGCCGTTAATACATACGGATTTACCAGAACCGGTTGAACCGGCAATTAACATATGCGGCATTTTTGTAATATCGCAAAGACGAACATTACCCGAGATATCTCTTCCTAATGGTACGTCTAATGGTTTTGGAGATTGAATCGCCGATTGAATGACATCGCTAAAGGATACAAAACTTGTTTGGCTATTTGGAACTTCAATCCCGACATAAGGTTTTCCTGGGATTGGAGCTTCGATACGAATATCTTTGGCAGCAAGTGCTAGAGCTATATCATCACTCAAGTTAACAATCTTACTTACCTTCACACCGATTGCTGGTTGAATTTCGTATTTTGTTACGGCTGGCCCTAGCATTGGGTTTGGCATGACTTTAGCATCCACCCCGAAACTTGCAAACGTACGCTCTAAAATACGCATATTGCGTTCCACAATCGTACGTTCGTTTGATTGATCCGATTGTTGAACAGGATTCAGTAAGGTTACTGGAGGTAATTGATAGTCTTCATCATTTTCCTCGCCTCCCATTGCTAAATCTCCAATATCTTCCCCATCATCCTCAAACTCTGCTTCCTCTTGGATAGTGTTTTCTTGAGGTTTAGAAGCGATTGGCGATGGAGTTGAAACTACTGGTGTCACCGGCGAAACTGGATTTGGAGAAACTACTGGCTCACTGTAGACAGGTTCATACAATTCCTGCTCCGTATCTACCATTGATTCATCTTCATAATCATCAAAGAAGGCATTTTTCATTCGGTTTAATAAGGAATATTCTTTTCGCTCTTCCTTTACAGGTTCTTCTACTGGTAAAGAATCACCCGTATGCATTTCTGGATTTGGAGTATATAAATCCTCTTCTTCAAGCGCTTTTTGTTTGGCGTCTTTTTCTGCCTTTTTCTCAGCAATTTTTTGAGAAAGATTGGATACGTGAGTTCGAACAAAATTCATAACATCACTTAAATGAATATCAAAAATTAGTAAGGCACTGCATACTAGAAGTAAGAATACTAATAAATAAGTTCCCCATTGAGATACGAGGAAATAAGTTCCCGCATATAAAAGCGTACCAATGAGCCCTCCCCCAAGATTTTGAGAAATCGTATTGGATGTAAAATCAACCATAAATCGATTCATCATCTCTTGAAATAAAGGAGACCCTGAACTCGTAAAGCTACTATATGTCATTACGGATACAAATAGGAGTAACGCAATACTTGAGCAAACTGCTGCCACAGTCCATCTCCAAATAATTTTAGGCATTCGTCCTCTAAAGAGCATTCCAAATCCAGCAAGGATTCCGCAAACGCCTCCGAACACAAATAAATCTCCTATAAAGAAACGAATGACGTTTGCAAAAAATTTACCCAAGAATCCCAGTTGAAATATTGCTAATAAACAATAGACAATCAAAAATACCGCTAAAGCTTCTATAGATAGTAAGGGATTGGAATTTTGAGAATTTTTGCTTCTAGACGTTTTTTTCTTTGTTTGTTTAGCCACGTTCTTCTCCTTTCAAGTCTACTAATTGATTTTTTTCATCAACGATTATAATTCCATGAAAAATCTGAAGATCACATTCACAAGGAACACAATAATCTGTTTCTGAAGTGTTCCAAAATGCAACACAGCAAGATCCTTTCTCACGTTTTTCTGGATAGTTATTTTCAAATTTTTGATAGAGAGCCTGATAGGCACAAAGAGCATCTTCAATCTTATCAAACTCTTCTGTCGAAACAATCATCTTTTCCCAGTCTTCAAAAAACCACCATGGTTCATCATGACCCGCTGTTTCAATCACTTTAAACATGTTTTCACCTCGTATCTTAGTATACCAAATTTTAGGAAATCATGGTAATCTTGTTTCATAAAGATGACAAATTAATCATCATTTGAGGAGGTATTTCTATGATTACTCGACAAATTCGCGTCTGGGGACGAGTTCAAGGTGTTGGCTTCCGTTTCTTCACACAGCAACTCGCTATTCAACTAGATATTACTGGAACGGTTCAAAACAAAATGGATGGTTCTGTCTTAGCCGTTGCTCAAGGAGAGCCAAACGCTGTCAATCGCTTTATTGAACGTGTAAAAGCATCCACTTCTCCTTACGGACGCGTCGACCGATACGAAGAATGTTCATTGTTAGATGCACCTCTTTTTACAAAATTTGAAATTATATAAAGAACATTGCTATTTCAACGAAACCCGTGTAAAATAAGTCATGTTATTAAATGAAAAGGAAAGTGATTATGAAACTTACTAAAAAAACGCAACTGCTTTTCGTTGCAACTGTTCTTCCACTACTATTAGCAGGATGTACCGTGCAATATAATGCAGATCATCAACCCGTTGGATGGCTCTATGAATATCTAGTCGTTCCAACACAATGGTTATTAAATCAAATTGCTTCTATGTTTAATGGAAATTATGCTATTGCGATTGTTATCGTCTCCGTTCTAGTCCGTGTGGTATTAATGCCAACACAATTCCATCAAATGAAATCAATGCTTGTCCAACAAGAAAAGATGGCAGTTTTGAAACCATATATTGCGGAAATTACTGCTCGTGCAGAACAAGCAGCGACTCCTCAAGAAAAACTAGAAATTCAACAAGAACAAATGGAGTTATATAAGCTAAATAACGTCTCATTAATGGGCGGACTTGGTTCTGGATGTCTTCCACTCTTAATTACACTTCCAATTTGGAGCGGATTATATAATGCAATCTTGCTATCTAACGAGATTTCAAGCAGTGACTTCATGGGAATTGCCCTTGGAAAAGAATTTGTTCCTTTAGCAATTGCTACTGCTGCCCTATACTACATTCAATCTCTCGTAAGTCAAATGGGAATGGATGAAGAAACAAAGAAACAAAGTCGTTCTATGAACTATATTTTACCAGTAATGATGTTTATGATGACTTTCCAATCACCAGCAGGGGTTGGTATTTATTTCTTTGCTTCCGCTTTAATTCAAATCTTACAATCTTGGATTCAAAACACATACTTACGTCCAAAAATTAAAGCTCAAATTGACGAAGAGTTAAATCATGACAATGTAGTTTTACCAGAGCGTAAAACACCAAGCAAACCAGCACAAAAAGCAACACAACAAGAAACTTTTGCAAAGCGCCAAAATAAACCAGTTGGAAGAAACGCTGGAAAACAAAACCGCAAATAATAACGCAAAATACCTTTGAGAGTCTTCTCAAAGGTATTTTTTTGATGCACTGTGTATCCTACATAATACGTAACACAGATGATACACTTTTATTTTCGACTGCTTTTGTATCAAAAATGATACGTATCAATTTTGATACAACTGAACTTTTCTAACTTAAGATGTAACAATTATGTTACGTAACAAAAATGTTACACTTGCAAAAAAAGACATAGCGTTTTTTCGCTATGTCTTTTCTAATGATTGTTATTCTTGCATCATCCCTGCTTGGAGTTGATACATCTTATAATAGAGCCCTTCTTTTTCTAGAAGTTCTGTATGCGTTCCGCTCTCAACGATTTCTCCTTTATCGAGTACAAAAATTTGGTTTGCATCTTGAATCGTCGATAATCGGTGCGCAATCGCTAAAGTGGTTCGACCGTTTCTCATCTTCTTAAGAGATGTTTGAATCACTTCTTCGGTTTGCGAATCGATATTAGCAGTCGCTTCATCCAGAATCAGGATTTCGGATTGGCTGCAATCGTTCTAGCAAAGGCGATTAATTGGCGCTCTCCGCTAGAGAATGTTGAGCCCTTTTCAGAGACTTTATGGTCATATCCTTGTGGAAGTTGTTCGATAAAATGATGAGCATCTACGAACTCACTCGCCTGCTTCACGTCTTCGTCTGTGATCTCTTGGTACATGCGAATATTAGAAGCAACCGTTCCATGGAATAAGAATGGATCTTGAAGTACGAGTCCGATTTTATCGCGAAGCACTTCTTTTGAATACTGTTGAATTGGAAGTTCATCAATCAAGATTTTCCCTTCTTTAAAATCATAAAATCGTAAGAAGAGATTCATGATAGACGATTTCCCTGAACCAGTCGAACCAACAAAGGCGACGGTCTCTCCTGGATTCACGACAAAGTTAATATTCTTTAATACATTGCGTTTCCCGTCATAAGAGAAAGTGACGTTTCTAAACTCAATCTTCCCGTTTTTAATCTCCGTAACCTTTCCAAGTTGTTCAGGTTCGTAATCCGTATTATCGATGACTTCAAACACACGATTCGCTGCAATCATCGATGTTTGAATAATCGAGAAGTTTTGCGTCACATCGATTAATGGATTAAATAACTGATTTGAGAATTGAATAAAGGCGTACATCACCCCTGCTGTCACTCCAGCTACTTCCCAAGTGAGGCCAAAGTATAAAATAATGACCGCATAGGCAACAAGCTTAAGTAGCGACATCGCAGGACGAAGGAACAGACTATTTACGTTAATCGAACGATTCGAGAATTGCACATGCTCCTCATTAATCTGTTCGAATTCTTTCTTAAACGATCTTCTTGGTTGAAGGCCTGAATCATCTTCATCCCGTCAATACTCTCTGCCAGCTTCACGTTAATCTCACTGAGTTTCTCACGCGTCTTACGAATCACGCTATGAGAGAGACGGTTATAAATTTTAACGGACGCAAACATCACCGGAATAAAGAGAACCATTAAAATCGTAAGGCCTACATTCATACTAAACATCGCTGATAATGTCGCCACAACGATAAATATGGTGCTTAAAAACGTCGAGAAAATTGAGCTAAACATATCGCTAACTGCCTGTGTATCGTTCGTTAAACGTGAAACGATAGCTCCAGCTGGTGTTGTATCAAAATACGTCATATTGAGTTTTTGCATGTTAGTAAAGGCCTCTTGACGCAAATCGCGAACAACACTATTGGAAACATAACTAAAAGCATAGGTTCCAATATACGTTAATAGAACTCGAAGTAAGAATAATGAGTAGTAAACCATCAGGATCCAGTACCCTTCATTCCATACGCCATTATCAATATACGTATCGATATAATAACGAGCCATCAGCGGAATTACCGTTGCGGTCACACTGGATAAGAGGATAAATAAAATCGCAATCGTACTCGACTTCTTATAACGCCATAAGTAGGTGATGAGTCGATTAAAGGTCTTCATGTTCAACTGCGTCTCCCCCTTCCTCAAGTGTCGCTTCAAGCTGTTGACGGTCGTAAGTTTTGGCATACCATCCACCAAGCGACATTAATTCTTCATGCGTTCCTTTTTCAACAATACGTCCATCTTGGAGCACGATAATTAGGTCCGCATGCACAATCGCTGATAGACGATGCGCTGTAATCATTGTCGTTTTGTCGCTACGTTCACGTTTCAAGTTTTCTAAAATGAGATGCTCTGTCTTCGCATCAACAGCCGATAACGAATCATCAAGCATCAATATTTCCGGATTCACTACAAGAGCGCGTGCCATCGATAGACGTTGTTTTTGACCGCCTGATAAAAGGACACCCTTCTCTCCAATTAAAGTATCGAACCCTTCAGGCATCGCTATAATATCGTCATACAGTCCGCAGATTTTAGTAGCTTCTATCACTGCTTCATCAGGAAGTGTTGGATTTCCAAAACGGATATTGTCTTTAATCGACATCGCAAATAAAATCTGTTCTTGAGGCACATATCCCGTAAGTGCACGCAAGTCCTTCATGCGATAGTCTTGAATCGAGTGTCCATTCATTAAAATCTCTTCTTTTCCTGCATCATATTGACGAAGGAATAATTTTAAGAGCGTTGATTTTCCTGAACCTGTTGGGCCTACAATCCCAAGCGTTTGCCCTTGACGAAGGTGAAATGTTACGTCTTCTAATGTTGGCACGTCTTCATATTGGAAGTTGTGAATATCGACATCAATCTCACAAACTTCTGTAATCGGAAGTGCGTTAGGAGCTTCTTTTACTTCGCTTGTCTCGTCCATTAAGGTTTCAATACGACGATACGAGATGCTTGCACGTTGACCAATATTAAGGAGCCAACCAATGGCTTGAAGCGGCCATACCAGCATATCTAGATATGTCATGAAGGTAATCATTTCACCAACTGTAAATTCGCCCTGTTGAATTAAATACCCACCATAACCAAGGCTAATTAAGTAGCTAAGTCCCACGAAAATCAGAACGATTGGATCAAACAGATTATTAAATTTCGCAGCATGGTTATTCTTCTTCCACGCATCTTGGTTCGTTTGCCAAAATGACGCTGTTTCTTTTTCTCCATATCCAAATGATTTGGTCACTTTAATCCCAGAAACACTCTCATTCACGTGGTTATTTAGTAGCGAGAAAGCTTCTTGCGATTCTTTGAAACTTTGATGTTCAGCACGAACTACAATATTTGTCGCGATCGCCAGTAGCGGCAATGGAATAATCGCAACTAGTGTGACTCGCCAATCGAGCACAAAGAACATCGTCGCTAGCGTCACTAGCGCTGTAATCGAAGCATCGACAGCCGACATCACACCGCCACCAGCAGTCATGACAACAGCACTCACGTCATTGGTGGCATGAGCCATTAAATCTCCAGAGCGGTACTTTTGATAGAAACTTGGAGACATCTTTGTGAAGTGCTCGTATAGACGATTGCGAAGTCTCTGTCCTAGCGAGTTTGCAGTCCCGAAGATGAACAGTCTCCATATAAAACGAAGGCCATACATGGCTACTGCTGAAAGGAGTAACAGCAATAAGTTCCATAGTAAAGACGATGTTGTTAAGGTCTTCAGGTCAATGGCATCGACAACTTCCCCAATCACTCTTGGTGGAATCAGATTCAGTACACTAACAAGAGATAATGCAAGAATCCCGATAGCATATCGTTTCCACTCTAATTTAAAAAACCACGATAATTTCTTTAGTAAATACATTTTGCTCTCCTTTCACACGTCTATCTATTGTACTATAGTCCTCTTTTCATTTCATATGATAAGTACTAAAAAAGGCAACCCTTCTCCCAGTAGAAAAGGATTGCCTCACTATTTTAATTTTTCTTTTGCGTTTGCGGATAAATCCACAAGAAAACAACAAGGGCGATCACCGCAAGTGTCGTTACAAAGATGACACTGATTTGTCCTGCTGTTACTAAGTTTGAATCAAAAGAGCTGAAAATACGTGCGATAACAGCTGTTGAAATCGCACCAGTGAACTGTTGCAATGTATTCACAATACTATTCCCATCTGCTTGAATCTCTGATTTTAATTGCGCTAACGAATAGGTCACATTGCTTCCCATTACAAATCCAATCCCTGTCATAAAGATTACGTTTAGCGCTAAGAGTGGATAAATCGTTAACCCTGGGAAGAAGACGCTGATGGCTACTCCCCCAACAACCGCAAATACTAATCCCGTTAAGATTGGTTTTAGCGGGCCTGATTTATCATACCAACGACCCGACACAACAGATAATACCGCAACCATCGCAGCCCCAGGGAACATGAAGAGCCCAGCCACTGTGGCTGTTTCTCCCCACGCTAATTGAATAAAGTTTGGATAAATAAACGATAAACCTAAGACGACTGCTTGGAAGGCTAACACGATATAAAGTGTCGCATTAAAGCGAACAAGCTTGAATGGTTTAAACGATAAGAGTGGATTCACTTGGTTAAAGTAAAAGAATGCCGCAAAAGCCACAACTACTACTCCAAGGTAGATGACGGATAAATGTTCAATCGCCATCAGTAAGCTTGCGAGTCCAATCCCTAACGTTACAAACGCCATAAAGTTGAACGGTTGTTTCTTTGGTGACTCTTCCGCTTGAATCGCCCAAAGTCCCATCACTAATGAGAAAATAAGGAATGGAATCAATGCGAAGAAAATCGCACGCCATCCAAACATACTTGAGACGACACCACCAAATGTAGGTCCGATTGGTGGCGCAAGAGCGGTCGTCATTCCTCCAATTCCAATCACTGTTCCATGTTGGTGCAAAGGTACTTTTGTCAATACGATATGGAACATTAGTGGAAGTGCAATTCCTGTTCCAATCCCCTGCATAAAGCGTCCGAGTAATAAAATCGCTAAGTTTGGTGAAATACAGTCAATTAAGACCCCACCGATAAATAAAAGGTTCGCCGCCAAGAAGAGTTGGCGAATTGTGTAGTTTCGTGTTAAATACGCCGTAATCGGCACGACAATGGCAATCGCCAGTAAGTATCCTGTTGTTACCCATTGAATCCCTGAAGAATCTGTATTGAATTCTGTCATCAATGTTGGGAAGGTAACGTTCATTGCGGTTTCAATCAGCACACCACAAAGCTCATAATCGCCGTTGCGACTACCGCTGGAATGACATGCCATGTTTTCGTTTGATTTCCCATTGAGTTCTCCTTTCTTTGCGTTATCTTCACCATAATAAAAACCGCAACCTTACGTGTTTAGTAAGATGTTGCGGTTTTTATTATTTTATAACGCTGTTTCCTAACGTTTTTTCTTTAATTTTTTCAATTTATTTTGTTTTTGACGGCGTGCGTATTGTTGCATACCGATTTGAGCAAGTTTATTCGTACGTCCGCCCATGCCCATTTGGTTCATCATGCCTTCTAGGCCTTTCATATTACCATTGGACATTTGGTTCATCATCTTCTTAGACTCGTTGAACTGTTTAATTAAACGGTTCACTTCTGCAAGTGGACGAGCTGAACCTGCCGCAATCCGTTTTCGACGAGCTTGTGATAAGATATCTGGATTTTCACGCTCTTGTGGAGTCATCGATAAGACGATAGCTTTCATACGAGCTGTATCTTTTGGATCCACTTTTAAGTCGTTTAGACCAGCCATTTTATTTAACCCTGGAATCATCTTCAAGATGTCTTCAAGTGGTCCCATCTTATTCACTTGGTCTAATTGGTCGATAAAGTCATTAAAGTCAAAGGTATTTGCTTTAATTTTATCAGCCATTTCTTGCGCTTTTGCTTCATCGAAGTCTTGTTGCGCCTTCTCGATAAGGGTCATCATATCCCCCATACCAAGAATACGAGAAGCCATACGTTCTGGGTAGAAGATTTCGAAGTCTTCTAATTTTTCCCCACGACCTGTAAATTTAATTGGTTTTCCTGTAACAGAACGGATAGATAGAGCCGCACCACCACGAGTGTCCCCATCAAGTTTTGTAAGGATAACCCCTGTAATATCCAGACGTTCGTTAAATGTTTGAGCAACGTTTACGGCATCTTGCCCTGTCATTGAGTCGACAACGAGTAAGATTTCACTTGGATTTGAAACTGCCTTGATGTTTTGTAATTCTTCCATCAAGGTTTCGTCAATATGCAAACGACCGGCCGTATCGATAATCACTAAATCGCGACCATCAATTTTCGCTTTTTCAATCGCTTGTTTGGCGATTTCCACTGGGCTGACTTGATTTCCAAGTGAGAACACTGGGAAGTTTAATTGTTTTCCTAATGTTTGTAATTGGTCAATCGCGGCTGGACGATACACATCGGCAGCAACGAGTAATGGGCGTTTCTTTTCATGTTTCGCCATGAAGGAAGCGAGTTTACCAGCAGTCGTTGTTTTACCGGCCCCTTGAAGACCGACCATCATCACTACCGTTGGCGGTTTAGCTTCGAAACGGAATGGCGCTTGTTCGCCCCCCATTAATTCTGTTAATTCTTCGTTAACGATTTTAACGACTTGTTGTGCTGGTGATAATGCTTCAAGCACATTGGCACCTAATGCACGTTCGTTGACTTTACGCACGAAGTCTTTTACAACTTTGAAGTTAACGTCGGCTTCTAAAAGCGCAAGACGCACTTCACGCATCATTTGTTTTAAGTCAGCTTCCGTAATTTTTCCTTTTCGTGAAACGGAAGTCATCGCATTTTGCAGGCGATCTGATAATCCTTCGAATGCCATATTTTCACTCCTTGAGTTTATTTATTCATCTCTTGTAATTTTGAAACGATTGAAGCAAGCTGTGTTGCCTCAGGATAGTTCTTTTGAATTTCTTTTTCTAATTCATCATAGTGCTCTTGGCGTTTATAGAAATCAGCGACTAGATGTAATTTCTCTTCGTAATTTTCCAATAACTTTGCCGAGCGGCGGATATTATCATATACTGCTTGACGGCTCACGTCAAATTCTTCAGCGATTTCACCAAGCGAATAATCATCCCCATAATAGAGCTCCATATATTCGAGTTGTTTATCGGTTAAAAGGCTGCCATAGAACTCTACAAGCAAGTTCATTTGCGTTGTTTTTTCTAATTCCATTCGTTGCCCTCCCTTAAACTCATATCCTTTATTATAGCAAAGTTCCAACCTTTTCGCTATTAAAAATAAGCGCTAGAATCACCTCTAACGCTTTTTATGAGCTTTAATCAACGTTTCAATTTCCGACAAACTTTTCGCAAAATGAATTTGACTTCTGTCTTCTTTGCTTAGTAAGTTCGCCTCCACCATTTTATCGAAAAAGGCTTCTAAATGATTATAATAGCCTTCCATATTATAAAAAATACAAATGCCATTGGTTTGGCCTACACGTACCCAAGAAACGACCTCTGCGATTTCTTCAAGGGTACCAGGACCACCAGGAAGGGCAATATACACTTCACTGAGTGCGATCATCTGATTTTTACGCTCGGACATCGTATCGACAATATGAAGTTTCGTGATATCTTGTTTCGCAATTTCACGGTCTACAAAGAACTGCGGCATCACGCCAATCACTTCGCCACCTTCCTTCATCACGGCAGTCGCTACTACACCCATTAATCCAGTATTGCCACCACCATAGACGAGCGTGTGGTTGTGTTTTGCCATCCACTTGCCTAGTTCTTCTGTTTTCTTATCAAATGCAGGGCAATTACTTTGGCTTGCCGCACAATAAACCGCAATATTCATACGTTCTCCTTTAAAAGAAAGAGGCGTAATCTCTTACGCCCCTCCATTCATTTTTATTTAAATGCTGCGATAATTTCGTCAGCAATATTTTTAGAACAGATAACACCTGTTGTCTTTTTGTTAGGAACTAAGAAGTCTACTTCTTTTCCGTCAACTGTACTGTAGTGTAATCCTAGTTCTTTTGCGATAACCATTCCAGGTGCGATATCCCATGGAGCAAGTAATGTAGAAACATACGCTACAGATTTTCCTAAAATCACTTGGATATGCTCGATTGAAGAAGCACCGTAAGTACGAGTAACCATTGCTTTACGAATCATTTCTGCTTCTTTTTCAGTCGCTTCTAATAACATAAATCCATTCACGTTGATTGAGCTGTCGCCAATACTGTGGATTTCAGGAGTTGAAAGACGACGACCGTTGCAGTACGCACCGTAATCTTTAATACCGTAAACGAAGCGGTCACGCATTACATCGTAAATGTAACCTAAAAGACCAACGCCATCTTTATATAAAGCAATCATAATCCCAAAGTCTTCTTGACGTTTCACGAAGTTCAATGTGCCATCGATTGGGTCGATTAACCAAACGTAACCGTCCATTGAAGTTAATTCGTCACCGAAACCTTCTTCTCCCATGATTTTGTGTGTTGGAAATTGTTCACGAATTTTTGCGATAAAGAATTGTTCGATTTCTTTATCCACGTTTGTTACTAAGTCGTTACGGCTTGTTTTTGTATCTACTTTTAATGGTTCCCCAAAGCTGTGACGGATTTTTTGTCCAGCCTCCATAATCCAGTCATTTACTAATAGGTGTGTTGCTAATAAATCCATTATTTTTTCAATCCTTCCATACGAATAATTTTTGTTGCGTTTTTACTTGCTTGGACAACACGATAAAGGCTATATCCAGATACTTCCTCAAATTCACGGCCCAGTCTCTTCTCTTCACCGATACTACGGGCTACCGTTTTAAATTCTTGGTAGGCTTTTTTAAATGCCTCGACTTGGATCCCTTTTTCGTAAGCCTCTTCGACCGCATTCCAAAGTTTGATGACTTTATTCATCTCTTCATGCGACCATTCCAAATCAATTGGATAACTATAATAGGCCATTTCGCCACCTCACAATCATACCTATTTAGTATACACTTTTTCTGCAAGAGTTTCCATTTATGCATAAAAAAACTTTTTAATAAAGAAGATGATTCCTGAGAATCCTTGCGGATTTTTTCATTGTCGTTGTAATGGGGCACCGGCTCAAACCTTACGTCTTTCGCCTTTAAAGCCTCAAAGCAGGAGTAAGAAAAACATTTCTAACTCCTGCTAATTCGCATTTAATGCACTTTCCCATTATTACGACAATGAATCCGCCAGATTCTCAGTCATCATCTTCTTGGTGCTTTATATGGTTTAATCCTACTCTTACAGAATTTACTAAATAGGTTGATTCCTCGAAAATTTGAGACAATAACTCAAATTTTAAAACTGCTTTTCAGTTTAATTTGTTAATAGCACGCCCTTCAAACTTACTAACTCAAGCAGCGCAGGTTCCTTCTCTTGTGCACAAATCCCAAAAGAAAATCATTCAATTATGGATTACGTCGTATCCACGGATTCTATATTTGCAATAACGGAAAGCATTAAAACGAGGGAGAAAGACAGAAATGCCATGGATACATTGTATCTATGGCATTTCGTTTTCTTTCCCCCACAAAGTTGAATAGGAATGAGATAGCTGTTTACAGCGAAACTCATTCCATTCAACCACTGTGCTAAGAGGGCGTAGGATTTTTAATCCATACGCCCTCTTTGAGGCTTTGAAAGTGAGAGACATCGGCTCGAACCAATGCCTTGTCACAGCAACTACAAACAAATCCCCAAGGATTCGTCGTAATCCATAAAGCCTTTGTCTTTTAATTATTTTCCTTCTTGGTATTCTTTTGCGATTTGCGCACCAAGTTTCGCGTTGTTATAAACAAGCTGAATGTTTGTCTTCAAGCTTTCCCCGCCTGTTAACTCAACGATTTTCGCTAATAAGAATGGTGTGCTGTCTTTTCCGTGAACACCTTTTTCGTCTGCTTCACGAACCGCTTGATCGATAATCGCATCGATTTTTTCATGTGGAATCTCGTGTTCAGCTGGGATTGGGTTTGTGACTAAGATACCGCCTTTAAGGTTCAATAACTCAGAGTAACGAATCATTTCAGCAACTTCTTTAGCTGATTCAACTCGGCTGTTTAATTTGTACTCAGAAGTACGTGTGTAGAACGCTGGTAAGTAGTCAGTTTGATAGCCTACAACTGGTACTCCTTTTGTTTCTAAATATTCAAGAGTACGTGGTAAATCAAGAATCGCTTTTGCACCAGCGCAGACAACTGTGACTGGAGTTTGTCCTAATTCATCTAAGTCAGCTGAGATATCCATTGTTTCTTCAACACCACGGTGAACCCCACCAATACCGCCTGTTACGAATACTTTGATACCTGCTAAGTGCGCGCCTATCATCGTTGTCGCTACTGTAGTTGCACCTAAAACACCTTTAGCAAATACTTCTGCTAAGTCACGGCGAGATACTTTTGCGACTGGTTTATCTTTCGCAAGACGTTCTAAGTCAGCTTCTTCTAAACCAATTTTGTATTTTCCATCCATGATAGCGATTGTTGCTGGAACAGCGCCATTGTCGCGGATAATTTGTTCAACAGTTTTAGCCATTTCAACGTTTTGTGGATATGGCATTCCGTGTGAAATAATGGTTGATTCCAACGCTACGACTGGTAGGTTGTTGTCTAATGCGTGTTGTACTTCCTTGCTGATTGATAATAATGGATTCATGATAAACCTCTTTCCTTTAATTGTTGATATTCTTTTTCAAATGACTTAGCGTTTAAGTCTTTTCGAACGGTTTCAATAGCTTGGACTGTATAGTACGAATTCGTTAATCCGTATCCAATCGACTCTTCCAAACTTGCTCCTTTAAGAGCCCCGTAAGCACTCCAGAAGAAAATGAATCTCCTGCTCCTGTCACGTCACAGACTTGCTCTGCTTTGATTGGTGTAAAAGTCTTTACGACCCCTGTAGCATCTGCAAAGACACCACATTTCGTTCCTTTTGTAATAACGATATTTTCAACGCCATCCTTCTGCCACAATGTAGCCAGTTCAGGAAGTTCGTGTTCGCCGTACCTTGTTTTTGACTCATCTTCATTCACGACAATCCAAGTCACTCCTTGTAAATTGTCTGGGATTCGTTTCATCTTCGGTCCACTTACTGGAATAATGGCAAGTGGAATTTTTCCTTCATTTGTTAACTGTATAAGCGCTGCTAATGTTTCTTGAGGAAGATTGAGATCCGCAATGACGAGCGCTGCTTCTTTCACCGCTTCTTCATGCGAAGTGAGCCACCTAGGTGTCATCTCCTCACAAATGGTCATATCTGCTAAAGCAAGACACATATCACCTTGAAGGTCCAAAATCGCTGTATAATTCGACGTTATTTTTCCTGAAAGTCGGTCAACGAACGAAAAATCGATGAAATCTTCAGCCTCTTTTTCAAGCCATGTAAAACTTTCATCATCTCCTGCTACCGATAACATCTTAACAGGAAGCCCTAGTCGTCCTAAATTTTCAGCAATGTTTCTGGCAACACCACCTGCACTTAATGATGAGACTACTGGATTGCTCGTTTCAAGAACGAGATTTTCGAGTAATTGAACTTTCTTGTCCACGTTCATTCCACCGATACAAAGCACGTAGGAATCCTTAAATTTCTTGTCCTCTGACATGAAACATCCCCCTTCGTTTACATAAAGGTTCGATGAATGGAGGAGGATGAAGCTTTCCTTCATTCGGTCTTATACGCTTCATTATAAGCGATAACCCCCACTCCAATCAAGCTATCCAGGAGGAAACCACAAATATTTTAAACTTCATTCAGATAATTGTTCGGGTTTAAAACGAAAACTACGTCATCTTTTCTTTAACAGCAACAAAAAAGGACCCGATAATTCGAGTCCTCTAAGTTCATTAATATGAAAATTAAACGTGAATTGGCATACCTAATGCTAATTCAGCTGTATCCATAACTACTTCTGATAGTGATGGATGTGAGTGAATTGTTAATGCGATATCTTCTGCATTCATTCCAGCTTCAATTGCTAAACCTAATTCAGCAATGATATCTGAAGCATTTACTCCGGCAACTTGTGCACCAACGATTACGTTATCATCTTTAGTAGTGATTAAACGAACGAAACCTTCAGTAGCGTTCAGTGATAATGCACGACCATTTCCTGATAATGGGAATTTAGAAGCTTTCACTTGTAAACCAGCATCTTTAGCTTGTTGTTGTGTGTATCCAACTGAAGCAAGTTCTGGATCAGTGAAGGCAACAGATGGCATTGCACGGTAGTCAACAGCTACTGCTTTACCTGAGATTGCTTCTGCAGCGATTTTTCCTTCGTAGCTTGCTTTATGAGCTAAAGCTGGTCCAGGAACGATATCACCAATAGCAAAAATATTTTTAACGTTTGTACGTCCTTGGTTATCAACTTTTACTAAACCACGTTCAGTCATTTCAACACCAGCAACGTCTAATCCTAATTCGTCAGTGTTAGGACGGCGACCTACAGCAACCATTACGTAGTCCGCTTCAACCGCTTCTTCTTTGCCGTCAACTGTGTACTTAACAGTTACGCTGTCACCATTATCAACAGCTTCTTTAGCCATTGCGTTAGTTACGATAGTAACACCTTTTTTAGCCATGTTATCTTCAACAAGTTTAACCATGTCTTTGTCAAACATTGAAAGGATGCTTGGAGCACCTTCAAGGATTGTCACTTCTGAACCTAAGTTAGCGTATGCTGAACCTAGTTCTGAACCGATAACCCCACCACCGATAACAACTAATTTTTTAGGAACTTCTTTAAGACCTAAACCACCAGTTGAATCGATCACGCGTCCGCCAAATTTGAAACCTTTGATTTCGATTGGACGGCTACCAGTAGCTACGATAGCATGGTTGAATGAGTATGTTTGAGCGCTGTCTTCAGTCACAACACGTAAAGTGTGTTCGTCTACTAAGAAAGCTTCTCCACGAATGATTTCAACTTTGTTTTTCTTTAATAAGTACTCAACACCAGCAGTTAATTTCTTAACAACTTGGTTATCTTTCCATTCTTGAGTTTTTGCGAAGTCTAAAACAACTTCTTTAGCAGTCACACCAAATACTTCTGAGTGTTGTGCTTCTTGGTAATGATGTCCAGCAGCAATCAATGCTTTAGAAGGAATACATCCAACGTTTAAGCAGACACCACCAATATATTCTTTCTCGATAATCGCAACTTTTTGACCTTCTTGTGCTGCACGAATAGCTGCAACATATCCACCAGGGCCGGCACCGATTACGACTGTATCTAGTTCAATAGCGAAATCGCCTACTACCATTTTTTTCACCTCTTAAAAGTTTTCAAATAAGGAACCGACGAAAACACGCGTCTACGTCGTTCCTAACTGTTTAATGAATTAAGCTTCCATTAATAATAATTCTGGATCGTTTAATAGACGTTTGATTTCGTTCATAGCTTTTTGAGCAGTTGCGCCGTCCACGATACGGTGGTCAAAGCTTAATGATAATTTCATGTTACGTCCGATTACGATTTCATCCTTTTCGTTGATTACTGGTTCGCGAACGATTGTACCAACACCTAAAATCGCAACTTCAGGGTAGTTGATAACTGGAGTGAACCAACCGCCACCTACTGAACCGATGTTAGAGATTGTAATTGTTCCTTGTCCCATTTCAGCAGCTGTTAATTTACCTTCATGAGCTTTTGCAGCTAATGCGTTAATTTCATCTGCAATACCGAACATGCTCTTAGTATTCGCATCTTTGATATTTGGAACGAATAAACCTAAATCTGTATCTGTAGCGATACCGATGTTGATGTAGTTTTTGTAAACAATTTCTTGAGATGCGTCATCGATAGAAGCATTCAATACTGGGAATTTCTTCATTGCTACTGCTAAAGCTTTAACAACGTAAGGTAAGAATGTTAATTTAGTACCTTGTGCAGCTGCAACATCTTTGAATTTCTTACGGTGATCCCAAAGTTTAGAAACTTCAACTTGGTCATGTAATGTAACGTGTGGTGCAGTATGTTTGCTGTTAACCATTGCTTTAGAGATTGCTTTACGCATTGGAGTTAATTTAACGCGTTCTTCACGTTCTGCTGATCCAACGAATGGTTTAGCTGGAGCTGGAGCCGCTGCTGGTGCAGATGCTTGAGCTGGTGCTGCTGATGCTGCTGGAGCTTCTACTGATGCTGGAGCTGCTGCAGGAGCTGCCACTTGTGCGCCACCGAAGTTATCGATGTCTTCACGAGTTACGCGTCCACCTTTACCAGTTGGAACTACTGCTGTAATATCAACACCTTTTCACGTGCATATTGACGAACTGAAGGCATTGCTAATACTAATTTACCAGGGTTGCTTGCTGCTGGAACTCCAGTTGGAGCTGCAGGTGCCGCTGGAGCTGCTGCAGGTGCTGCAGGTGCTGCTGGAGCCGCTGCTGCAGGTGCGTGAGAACCGCCTTCTGTTGCGATTTCAACAATTACATCACCAACGTGAGCTACTGTTCCTTCAGATACTAAAACTGCTGTAACAGTTCCAGCTACTGGAGAAGGAATAGATTCTACTGATTTGTCGTTTTGTACTTCGAATAAAATGTCATCTTCAGCAATTGTGTCGCCTACTTTGATGTCGATTTTAACGATTTCACCTTCTGCAATTCCTTCACCGATGTCAGGTAATTTGAATTGGAAAGTGCTTGATGCTGCAGGTGCAGCTGGTGCAGGTGCTGCCGCTGGAGCCGCTGCTGGTGCAGATGCTTCTGCAGGTCCTGAACCATCGTCAATAACTACGATGATGTCGCCAACTCGTGCTACTGTACCTTCTTGAACTTTAACTTCTAATACTTTACCACTTACTGGAGAAGGAATTTCTTCTACAGATTTGTCGTTTTGTACTTCGAATAAAATATCATCTTCTTGAATTGTATCTCCGACTTTAATGTCGATTTTTACGATTTCGCCTTCTGCGATACCTTCACCGATATCAGGCATTTTAAATTGGAAAGCCATGCTTGTACATCCCTTCTTATTTTTATAAAACTCTAAAGAGCACACTCATGCGAGAGGCTCTTTAGAATGAAAATTGTTGAATTAGAAGTTCACTGTTTCGCGAACTTTAGCTTCAATATCGCTAGCATTTGGTAACCAGTCGTTTTCTGCTTGACCAAATGGGAAGATTGTATCTGGAGCTGCAACACGTCCGATAGGAGCTTCTAAACTTAAGATTGCACGTTCAGAAATTTCAGACATTACCATTGCGCCGATACCAGCTTGACGTTGTGCTTCTTGAACAACCACTACGCGACCAGTTTTTTCAACTGATGCTAAGATTGTGTCTAAGTCTAATGGAGAAACAGTACGTAAGTCGATAACTTCTACTGAGATTCCTTCTTTTTCTAAGTTCTCAGCAGCTTTAACAGCTTCACGAACCATTGCGCCGTAAGTGATTACAGATACGTCTTTACCTTCACGAGTTACAGCAGCTACTCCTAGAGGAACTGTGTATTCTCCTTCTGGAACTTCTTCACGGAATGAACGATATAATTTCATGTGCTCTAAGTAAACAACTGGGTCGTTGTCACGAATAGCTGAGATTAATAACCCTTTTGCATCGTATGGGTTTGAAGGGATAACCACTTTCAAACCTGGTGATTGAGCTACTAAACCTTCTAAGTTATCTGAGTGTAATTCTGGAGTATGTACCCCTCCACCCATTGGCGAACGGAATACGATTGGCATGTTACGAGTTCCACCCATACGGTAACGTGTACGAGCTGCTTGAGCTACCACGCTATCCATTACTTCGAATACAAATCCGAAGAATTGGATTTCAGGAACTGGACGGTAACCTTCTAAAGCTAAACCGATTGCTAAACCACCGATACCAGATTCTGCTAAAGGAGTATTGAAAACGCGGTCTTCACCGAATTCATCTTGAAGTCCTTGAGTTGCACGGAAAACCCCACCGTTTTTACCAACGTCTTCCCCGAAAATTAGGACATTTTCATCACGTTTTAATTCAACAGCCAATGCATCAGTGATGGCTTGAATCATTGTCATTTGTGCCATAATTATTTATTCTCCTTTGCTTTAAAGTGTTCGATTTGTTCTTTAATAACGTTTGTTGGTTCTTCAAACATTGTTTCTAAGAAGAATGAAACTTTTTGTTTAGGTTGTTTGTCAGCCTCTTTAATAGCTTCTTTGATTTCTTCTTTAGTTGCTTCGATTACTTCGTTTTCTTTTTCTTCTGACCATAAGCCTTTAGCTGTTAGGTAGTTACGGAAACGAATTAATGGATCTTTCTTAGCCCATTCATCTTGAATTCCTTCTGGTTGGTAACGAGTTGGATCGTCACCTGATAATGTATGAGGACCATAACGGAAGCAGATTGTTTCGATTAACACAGGACCGTTTCCAGCAACTGCGTATTCACGAGCTTTTTTAGTTACAGCGTAAACTGCTAATGGGTCCATACCATCTACTTGGATACCAGGGATACCAGCAGCAACAGCTTTTTGAGCTAATGTTGGAGCAGCTGTTTGTAACTCACGAGGAGTTGAAATTGCCCAACCGTTGTTTTGAATGAAGAAGATTGCAGGTGATTTGTAAGCACCAGCGTAGTTAATACCTTCGTAGAAGTCCCCTTGTGAAGATCCTCCATCACCAGTATAAGTTACTGCAACGTTTTTCTTACCACGTTTTTGTAAACCTAAAGCAACACCTGCTGCTTGAACATATTGTGCACCAATAATGATTTGTGGTGGTAAAGCTTTTAATGATTCTGGGTACATGTTACCTGCAACATGTCCACGAGACCATAAGAATGCTTGTGATAATGGTAAACCGTGTTTTACTAATTGAGGTACATCACGGTAACCAGGTAAAAGAACGTCTTCTTTTTCAATTGCTTTAATTGAAGCTAATTGAGAAGCTTCTTGTCCAGCTGTTGGAGCATAGAAACCTAAACGTCCTTGACGGTTTAATGCAGTTGAACGTTCGTGTAAAATACGAGACCATACCATATCTGTCATTAATTCAACTAATTCGTCGTCAGATAAATCTGGTACTAAGTCAGGATTTACAACTTTTCCTTCTGCGTCTAACACTTGAACCATTTCAAAGTTCGTGTTATTTGGTGTGAAAAGTGCATCGAGATTGAATTTTTTCTTCGTTGCCATACTTCTTTTTTCCCCTTTTCTATAAGAAATTGTGCTTCACAGACAAAACAGGTAGTTAAAACTGTACTATTCCCTCTGCTATCGTATAATAATTTAACAAACTTTTGTGAATTATGCAAGCAAAGAAGACTTTATAGAGCGTTTTGGTTAACTTTGTGAATAAAGTTCTATTTTGTTACGCTTTATAAAGTCTTTTTTTATTCCGATTTGTTCAACTCTTTATCTGTTTTCATCTATTTTCAGCAAATGTACCTATAGTTTTCACTTGCAAACTGTACTAGTTTCACTTTTTAGAACTGTACTAATTTATTAAAACAGTTTTTAATTGTTTATAAATTTTTATCTGTCTTTTCTAAATGCGAAACACTTAGCCCAATCAAACGAATTGGCTTTTTCATCCATCATTTCTTCAAATAGTTGCAATGCAAGCTGAAGAATTTCTTCTTTTTTTATTAAAATACTCCCGTAATGTAACACTTTTTACTTGTTGTATTAAAATTAGAATCTCTTAATTTTTAATGAAATTGTACGAGATGCTAATGCTCTTTTTCTGTAGCATGCTGGCTATTTCAAGAGAAAACTTTTCTAAATACTCACTCAAAATACCATGATCTGTCGTATCCTTGATAAGAGTTCTTTCTGAACCCATGGATTTTCTTTCTCGATACAAAGTCAATTGATCATTCGAGATTCCTCTTACCTGTGCATATAACCTAGGTCCTAAATTTCCAAATCTACTTTCTAATTCTGCTTTCGATAAATGAAGCAAGTCTTCTCCCGTTTCAATTCCTGCTCTTCTAAGCTTTTCAGCACTCACTTTTCCAACCCCATAAAAATCCCCAATTGGAATAGTCCGAATAAATTCTTGTGCGTTTTCAGGTGTAATCACTGTAATTCCAGAAGGCTTTTGATAACCTGAGGCCATTTTAGCCAAAAACTTATTAAAAGACACGCCCACAGAACAAGTAAGTCCAGTCTTTTCATACACTTCCTTTTGAATCAAGTGTGCTACTAAAGTGGCAGAAGTAATCCCCCTACTATTATTGGTTACATCTAAATAAGCTTCATCAATCGAAAGTGGTTCTATCATATTCGTAAAGGATTTAAACACTTCACGAACTTGAGAGGATATCTCTTTGTACAATGAATAGTTTCCTGGAGTAAGAATCGCTTTTGGACATAGTTTCATGGCTTTTGCTGTAGGCATCGCAGATCGAACACCAAAAGCTCGTGCTTCATATGAACAAGTTGATACGACTCCTCTTTCATTGGGTTTTCCTCCAACAATGACTGGTTTTCCTCTCCACTCTGGGTGCTCTCTTTGTTCAACAGAAGCGAAAAAAGCATCCATATCCACATGTAATATTTTTCGCATCTATACCTCCATCTGCAAACGAACATTTGTTCTTATTATAGCAACTTTTTCAAAAAAGTAAAAACGGAACGTTCTCACGTCCCGTTTTAAGAAGATTATGAATGAGTTACTAGATTAGACTGTTTTAAATAGCGAATCCCATTTCCAATCACAAAAGCAATACTTAAAATAAATAGTACTAAGCGACTCCATTCGAATCCCGAAATGATTTGTTGAAATACACTATTCAACTGAAGACTACTTGCGTGGTTGTTGACAGTAACCCCAAAAGCACGGACAACAAACATCAACCATCCTAAACAAAGCATTCCTATCGTATTTAACATTAATTCAAAAAGGCTATCTGGGAATCTCCTGCGAGCATATTCTAGGCCAAAAACAATCACAAGAATAAAACTACTTAGGATAATGACATACCATCCTTCACGAGTGATTAAAGAATCTCCTAAACTCATTAAGTAGATTGTAATCATTAAATAGAGGATGGTCACAATTGCAACTAATTTATAGAAGTAAGACATCAGTTTTTCCATTGAAAATCCCTCCATCCATATATTCTTTTCCTACTTCTATTTTACTCCTCAGTACTTCTATATTCAACCTTATCATTTGCAAGTCCAAATAAAAAAGACCGACAGTATAACTGTCAGTCTTTCATACTATTATTTATCATCTTTTTTATTTTTTGCAAAGAATAATAATCCAGCAGCTGCTGCTAGTAAAACAATTCCTCCGATAATGTAGAAGCCTTGACTTCCTGTACCAGTATTTGGAAGTTCTTCTTTTTTATCTTCTGTTGTAGAAGGTTCTTCAGAAGAGACAGCTGTCGTAGTATTTACAGTAGTAGCTTCACTGGTGGTATTTTCTGCAGTTGTCGTACTTTCTGTAGTTGTAACTTCAGTGGTAGGTTCTTGTGTAGTCGCTTCTGTAGTTGTTGATTGTGTTGTTGTCGTTGCTTCAGTAGTAGAAGCAGTTGTTGTTGTTGTCGTTGTAGTAGTAGTCGTAGTGGTTGTTGTTGTCACTTCTTTTGGTTGATCTTTCAATTTGAGAAGACTACGTTCTACTCCTAAAACAACTTTATATTCTGTTTCGTCTAATTCATATCCTTCTGGAGCTGTTTTCTCTTTTACAGTAAATTCTTTTCCAACGTACTTTTGGTCAAAAGCTTGAGAAACAGCATTTCCATCTTGGTCCGTCGTCAATTCAACGGTTGCTCCGCTAGGATCTGTAACGACATACACCGCATCTTTTACTGGCTGACCAGTTACAGCATCTACTTTCACTAATTTAATCGTGTATGCTCCAGCAGCCTCAATGGTTCCTGAGAATAATGATGTAGCAGTAGCTGTAAAAGTTGTGTCTGTTACATTTGTACGACGAGTAATTTCTTCTCCATCTTCTTTTGTAAGAGAAACCATATTGGCTACCTTGCTTCCATCATTAGGTGTAGTTGTTTCGTAAGTGACATAATATTTTTGACTTCCATCTTTAAATGTAATTGTGAAGCTCTTATAATCGGCTGCCCAATTAACCGTATAGTCAACTCCTTCAGTTAAAAGAACGAAATCAGCAGCATCTGCTGAAGTTCCTTCAGTCATCGAAGGGGCTTTATAGACTAATAATGATTCAGGAATATATTGGATACTTGCTGTACCATCCAATTGAGGTAGAACATCATTTAGAACTAAATTATTCCCTAAATTCTTTCCACTTGTGTTAACACGAACTCTCCATCTAGAGACATATTGGCCAGAAGATGGACTGCCAGCAGCTTTTAATTTAGGCGAATCCCAAGCTTTTCTAACTGCTTGACCACCATTTTTGGCAAAGTTTTCTTCTCCAACTACCGCGTCAGGTGTATAAGTTTTTGAAGTATGCACTTGAGTAATGACTGTTTTTAATGATTTAGAATCAAAAGTAACAGTCTTGTCGGTTACATCTTGCTTATAGATAAAGTTTAGAGCTAAGTTTCCTTTTACTCCTTTAACTGTATCCGCACCTTTCTTTTCTAAATACTTTTCTAAGTTTTTTAAAGTAACGGTTACAGTTCCTCCTTGATTATCACCATTGCTTTCAAAGTGAGCATCTGCAATTGGAACTTGAGTATCTAAATCAACTAATTCAATATCATTATTATTAAAGAATGTTAGTGAAGGCGGTACTGTTAATTTAAAGAAATCGCCATTTTTAATATTATTGTCATAACTTGCTAAATCGAAAGTAGCTCTTAACTTATACGAATTGTTCGTTCGTATTTGATAAACGCCATTTTCATCTGGAGTTAACTTCGTATCAGATTGATCTAATAATTCTAATCCCGAAATAACTTTTTTTCTAACTCTCTACCTTCTGCAGCGTTTGCAAAAAGAATTACCAACAAATAATATTGACAAAATCATCAATAAACTTGCAAAAAAATGAAGTCTTTTTAGACTTAAGATTCATGATATACCTTCTTTCTATTCATACTTTATATCGATTGTATCATAAAAAAATCATATAATGAACATAAAAATTGAGTAAATGAATTAATTTCATTTACTCAACTCTCCAATCGATTGGTTTTTGATTTGTAGCTAAAAGAAAATCATTAATTTTACTAAATGGTTTACTTCCAAAGAATCCGCGATAAGCTGACAACGGGCTTGGGTGCGGTGACTTTAAAATCAAGTGATTCTCATTGGTAATTAATTTTTCTTTAGATTGTGCTGGCCTTCCCCATAGTAGAAATACGATTGGATGATCACTTTTATTTAACGATGAAATCACCGCATCCGTAAAAGTTTCCCAACCCATTCCACGATGACTATTCGCTTCATGTGCTCGGACTGTTAAAACGGTGTTGAGAAGGAGTACCCCTTGTTTTGCCCAAGAGGTTAACTCTCCAGTCTTTGCAACTGGGATTCCTAAATCCGTTTCTAATTCCTTATAGATGTTTGCAAAGAAGGCGGAAGTGCCACACCTTGTTGCACTGAAAAACTAAGTCCATGCGCTTGATGATCTCCGTGATAAGGGTCTTGACCTAAGATAACCACTTTCACTTGATCAAATGGTGTGAGTTCAAGCGCCTTAAATACATTCTCCGCTTTTGGAAAAACTTGATGTCGACTTCGTTCTTCTCTTTCAAACAAACGAACCTTTTTAAAGTATTCCTTTTCTTTTTCTTCCCCAATCACATCATGCCAAGTGGTCATAAGAACCCTCTTTTCGTTCATAAATTTCAAAGGTGTGAGGATAGAGATTTTTTTCGTCCATTTCCCCTTCTAACGATTTTACTTTAATAAAATCGCTCCAAGGAAATTCTGTTGGAAAATAAGTATCTCCCTCAAAACTAGCATGAATTCTCGTACAATAGAGAAGTTCCACATGATTTTTCAACAGATTATATACTTGTGCTCCACCACAAACATAAATATCCTCATGTCGACTATCTTCAACAATCTCCTCAATATTCGTTACGACTTCTGCACCAGGAATAATATAATCCGAGCTAGTAGTTAGGATGATGGTTTGTCGCCCCGGAAGTAAGCGACTTCCCATTCCTTCAAAAGTCTTTCGACCCATTAATATTGTTTGCCCCATCGTGACTTCTTTAAAGAACTTCAAATCATTCGGCAAACGCCAAGGAAGTGTCCCATCTTTTCCGACTAGACCCCTCTCATCTTGTGCCCAAATATAAATTAGCATATTTTTCCTCCTGCATTAAACAGCAATAGGTGCTTTAATTGTTGGATGTGATTGATATCCTTCGACAACGACATCCGTAACATCAATATCAAACATTGATTTTTCAGGATGTTTTAAAACTAGTGTAGGTAAGGCCATCTCTTCACGCGCTAATTGTGTTTTTACTTGTTCCATATGATTTAAGTAAATGTGTGCATCTCCTAAAGTATGGACAAATTCACCCACTTCTAATCCTACTTCATTAGCAATTAAATGTGTTAATAATGCATAGCTTGCGATGTTGAACGGTACTCCGAGGAACACGTCTGCACTACGTTGATATAATTGGCAACTTAATTTACCATCCGCCACATAAAACTGAAACATTGTGTGACATGGTGGAAGAGCCATACTTGGAACATCTTCTGGATTCCAAGCAGAAACAATCATTCGACGTGAATCTGGAGAATTCTTCAACAAGTTGAGTAAGTCTTCGATTTGGTCAATGGTTTCCCCTTTTGATGTTTTCCAATGACGCCACTGTGAACCATAAATATTCCCTAATTCTCCGAATTCCGCAGCAAACGCATCATCCGTTAAAATTTTCTCACAGAAGTCTTTTTTCACTTCTTGATAAACTTCATTAAACGCTTCGTCTTGTAAGCAACGGCGACCAAAATCTGTCATATCTGGTCCTTTGTATTTTGGCGAAGACACATAGCGTTCAAATGCCCATTCATCCCAAATGTGATTATTATGCTCTAATAAATATTTGATATTAGTATCTCCGTGTAAGAACCACAATAATTCACTCTTAATTAATCCAAATGGAACTCTTTTAGTCGTCAAGAGTGGAAATCCTTTTTGAAGATCAAAACGCATTTGATACCCAAAAATACTCTTCGTTCCTGTTCCGGTACGATCTGTTTTTGTCGTACCCTCTTCTAAAATTTTAGTTAATAACTCTTTATACTGCTTCGTCATGTCTGTTCCTTTCTATTAATTCCCAGCTAATTCTGCTAAATATTCCCAACGGTCATAGGCGTTTGCAGCTGCTTCTTCTGTTTTATCGAGTTCTTCTTGTAATGCTTGTAATTTTGCAAAATCTTGCGCATTGGCAGTCATTTCCCTTTGTAAGGATTCCAATTTTTCTTCTAACTCTTGTATCGTCGTTTCAATGGTTTCCCATTCTTTCTTCTCTTGATACGTCATTTTCTTGGCCGGAGTTAGCTTAGTAGTCTCCTCTTTACTTTTTTCCACTTTCGGAGCTTCGATAACTACTTTCGATAAACTCTTCTCTTGTTCTAAGTAATCACTCATAGACCCATAGAACAATTCCGTTTGACCTTCTCCTCGGATGACAAATAACTGCTCCACCGTTTTATCTAAGAAATAACGATCGTGAGATACAATGAGAACTGCTCCATTGAAAGATTGAAGAAAATCTTCTAATACAGTTAATGTATCGATATCTAAATCGTTTGTTGGTTCATCCAGCAATAAAACATTCGGCTTTGTCATTAATAAACGGAGTAAATAGAGCCTTCTTCTTTCTCCCCCGGATAGTGTATGAATATATGCACCATGCAAATGTCTTGGAAACAAAAAAGTCTCCAGTAATTCAGAAATAGATGCCACTTCTCCATTTGCGCGTTTAATTTCTTCTGCTTCTTCACGTAAGTACTGAATCAATTGTTTATCCATTGGGATATCTTCGTCTTGTTGCTTATAATACGCAATTCGAACAGTCTCCCCTACAACAAACTGACCGCTGTCAAATGGAATTTGCCCAGCTATCGCATTCAGAAAGGTTGATTTTCCGACTCCATTCACACCCGCGATCCCAATACGTGCTTTACTCTGAATAATCCAGTCCAGATTCTTCACAATTTGTTGGCCATTAATCGAAAGGCTGGAATCTTCCATTTGGAAGACCCGTTTACCGATTCTCGTTTGGTCAAATTCCATTACTAATTTTTCTTGACTAGTTGTCTGTTTCACATCTTTTTCTAATGCTTCAAATCGCTGAATACGCGCTTGTTGTTTTGTCGTACGAGCTTTTGCGCCCTGACGCATCCATTCTAATTCGCTCTGGTATAATCGCTTTTGCTTTTGGCTCATACGGCTCGCAATTTGCTCTCTTTGGCTTCTTTGCTCTAAGTAAGATTCATAGTTTCCTTCATAGGCTTCAATACGACCATTGACCAATTCAAACATATGCGTTACCGCACGTTCTAGGAAGTAACGATCATGAGTAACAAGCATCATCGCACCTTTATAATTAGCTAAGTATCCTTCCAACCATTCTATCGCTTCAAGGTCTAAGTGGTTTGTCGGCTCATCTAGTAAGAGTAAATCCGGTTCTTCCATCAATACTTTAGCAAGACCAACACGTTTCTTTGACCACCGGATAAAGTCCCAACTTTCTTTTGGATATCCGTCAATCCCATTTTTTGAAGAATGGTTTTAATTTGAACTTCTACTTGCCATCCATCAATTTCATTCATCTTTTGCTCAAGGTCACTATATCGTTTTGCAAGGCTTTGGGACGTTGGATTTTTGCGTAATTGTTCCACCACTTCTTCAAAATCATGAACGACTTTTAATGTTGGATGATCGCCTTTATATAACGCTTCAAAAATTGTATCTTCATCGTCTAGTTCCGGTTGTTGAGATAAATACCCAATTCTGTAGTCATTTGAAGTTGTAATATCTCCTGATTCTGCAAAATCGACCCCAGCTAAAATCGAAAGAAGCGTACTTTTACCAGTCCCATTTTGTCCGATGAGACCTACATGTTCCCCTTCATTGATAATAAAAGAAACATCTTCTAATAGTGTTTTTGCACCATAAGATTTTTTTAAATGATCTACTCTAAAATCTTTCATGCAAACTCCTTTCGTCACCTCTAATAGAGGCCTTGAATTTTTCCATCTTCACTTACAGTAATTCCTAAGGCTGCGGGTACTTTTGGAAGTCCAGGCATTGTAAGAACTTTCCCTGTCAGCGCAACAATAAATCCAGCACCTAACTTAGGAACAAGTGAACGAATCGTTATCTCAAAATCGGTTGGCCGTCCTTTCAATTTTGCATTATTTGAGAATGAATAAGGTGTTTTTGCAATACAAATATTCATTTCATTCCAACCCAAACGCTCTATTTCTTTTAAATCTTCGAGTGCATTCTGGGTATAATTCACTTTCGAAGCTCCATAAATTTTGGTAGCAACCGCCTCAATCTTTTCTTGAATCGTCGCATCTACTGGATACAATGCATTAAACTGACTATTCTGCTCGCAGAGTTCCACTACTTTTTTGGCTAAATGAATTCCGCCTTCTGAGCCTTTTTCCCAAACGGAAGACAAAATGCAATCAACTCCAATTGCTTCACAAAGCTCCATAAACAATTCTCTTTCAGCCGGAGTATCCGTCGTAAATTCATTTAAGGCTACGACCATTGGAACGCCGTACTTCTGTACATTCTCGATATGCTTTGCAACGTTTTTAAATCCTTCTCTTAATGCATCGAGTGATTCTCCATTAGATAACTCTTCGAGAGACAACCCTCCATGCATTTTAGTCGATCGAATGGTCGCGACAAGAACAATCGCATCTGGAGACTTCCCTAATACTGGCACTTTAATATCCAGGAACTTTTGAGCTCCTAAGTCAGCCCCAAAGCCAGCTTCTGTTACTGTATAATCCGCCAATGTTAAGGCCATCTTTGTAGCCATCACACTATTACATCCGTGTGCAATATTGGCAAATGGTCCTCCGTGAACGATAGCAGGTGTCCCCTCTAAAGTTTGAACCAGATTCGGCTTAATGGCCTCTTTCAATAAAGCGGTAATCGCACCTTCTACTTTTAAGTCAGAAACACGAATCGGATCTCCAGAAATATCATAAGCAACAAGAATATTCGAAACTCTTTTTTGCAGGTCGTTTAAGTCCCGTGCTAAACAAAGAACAGCCATCATTTCGGTTGCTACCGTAATCTCGAATCCGTCCTCTCTAGGAACTCCATTTACAGGACCTCCGAGCCCGATTTCAATCGTTCTTAAAGCACGATCATTTAAATCTACCGCCCTTTTCCATAGTATTCGTTTGATATCAATATTTAGTTCATTTCCTTGATGGATGTGATTATCAATAATGGCAGATAGAAGGTTGGTTGCACTCGTTAAGGCATGCATGTCCCCTGTGAAATGAAGATTGATTTCTTCCATCGGAACCACTTGAGCATAGCCTCCACCTGTTGCTCCTCCTTTTAGTCCAAGAGTTGGCCCTAAAGATGGCTCTCGTAATGCAATGGCTGTTTTCTTTTGGATAGAACTTAAAGCATCCCCAAGACCAATTGTAACGGTTGATTTTCCTTCTCCTGCAGGTGTGGGATTCATTGAAGTTACTAAGATTAACTTACCGTAGTTGTTGGCTTCATGTATATCTGATTTAAGAATCTTTGCTTTCACTTTTCCATATAAATCAATTTCGTCTTCTGTTAATCCAATCTTACTTGCTATCTTTGTAATGGGCTGCATTGACGCTTCTTGTGCAATTTCAATATCCGACTTCATTTCTCCACCTCGATTCAAGTATATTCGTTTTATTATACCATTTAATAAATAAAAAAAAAATGAGGATGCATACGCATCCTCATTTAAAGATTAACGATTAGTTTTCTCTTTTCTTAAATCCTAATACTGCAAATCCTGATAACAATACAGCAACACCTGCTCCAGCTAAAGTAGCTGTTGCACCAGTATTTGGTAATTCTGGTTCTTTTGGTTCTTCTACTGTTGTAGTAGTTGCTTCAGTTGAAGGAACTTCAGTAGTAGTTTCAGTTGTTGTAGTTGTTGTAGTTGTAGTTGTTGTCGTTGTAGTAGTTGTTGTTGTTGTAGTTGTTGGTTCTTCGTATTTGTTAGTAAATACTAAGTTGTCGCCATCAGTTACATTTGCAACTAATTGACCTTTTCCATTATCTACAACATCAACAGTTACTGTGTATACTTTAGAATCGTAAGTATATCCAGCAGCTGTGCCAGCTTTTTCTGATACTGTGTAAGTATGTGTACCAGCAGCTGTATATTCAATTTCCTTGAATGTTACTGAACCGTCAGCTTTGTTCTTAGCAGTAGCAACAACATTTTGGCCTTCTTTCAATTCGAATTCGAATTGGTCGTCAGCTAATGTTCCACCGTTAAGAACTTTAGTAGCTGTTAATGCTTTTTTAACTGGTTTAGCAGAGTAAACATTAGTGAATGTTAAGTTATCTCCATTTTTAATTGTAGCAACTAATTGACCTTCACCATTGTCTTTTACTTCAACAGTCACTTCGTATGCATTTGTATCAAATGCAACTCCGTCATCTTCAGTTCCAGCTTGTTCAGTTACAGTATAGGTGTGGACTCCCTCTGCAGCATAAGTAATTGCTGGGAATTTAATTGAACCATCTTGAGCGTTCTTAGCTGTTTGAACAACTTGACCGTTTTCTTTTAGTTCAAAAGTATATTTATCAGCTTCAAGAGTTTTGTTTTGTAAAACTTTAGTAGCTTTTAATTCAACTGTTGTAGGAGCAGCTTTATATGAGTTAGAGAACTCTTTGCTGTCATATTTAACACTTGCAATTTTTTCACCGTATACATCTTCTACAGTAACTGTAGCAGTGATTGTTTTTTCATCGTAAGTGTAACCTTTTTTAGCATCGTTTACTTCTTTAATTGTGTAAACAGATTCGCCAACTTCGCTGAATTTAATCGCTTTGAATTTCACTTTACCATTTTCATCGTTTTTAACTGTTTCAACTACTTGACCAGTTTTGTCGATTAATTGGAAGCTGAAAGCATCTTTTTCAAGAGTTTTTCCTTCTAATTTCTTAGTTACTTGGAATTCAACTTCGTCAGATTTAGCACCTGTACCGACACCATCAGTTGTAGTAATTGGAGCAAATCCATCTACTTCAAATGGTTCAGCTTTTTCATTCGTTGTAACAGTAGCATGGTTTAAAACACGTTTAGTAACTGGATCAACAGGTTTTGTTAAACGAGTTCTATAAATTAAATACAAACCTTTGTTTGGTAAAGTTCCGTCTCCGTTTGGAGTAACAGTAAAGTTGTTTTTATCTGTTACTTGAACATGTGCTTTGTCTAATGGAGATCTTCCATCACCGTTTTCCCAGTTAGGGAAGTAGTAACCAGTAATTTCACTTGCTAATACTTGACCTTCTGGAATTGTATCTTTGATAGAAACTCCAGTGTAGTTTTCAGCATAACGGTTAATACGTACACGCCAGTTTACGTAGTTAGGGTCATTAGAATCTTGTACCCCCCATTTAGTAAACCCAGTTGGGTCATCATCTGGAACAATACGAGTTAAGTGGTAAACCCCAGCACCTGGAATAGTAATTTCATATTCCTTGTTTCTTTGTACATGGTCTGCCCATACTGTCGTAAATGAAGCTACAAGTTCTTTATTTTCGTTGAACTTTTTGAAGTATTCTTCATTTGTAACAGTAATTTTAGCAGTATTTGTTGCTTTGTCTGTTGTCAATTCCGCAATAGTTTCCCCATTTGCAGCCTTTAATGGAGTTGTTGAATCTTGTTCAATTTTGAACTCCGCAGGAACTTGATAAGTAACAAAGTCCCCATTGTTAAGGGTAACATTATCTGGGAATTTGTAAGTTGTTTGTAGATAGAACTTACCTTCACCATATTTTGCGTGGTCGACTAATTTATTTGTATTAATCGTTGGTACCGTCGTTAACGTATATTCTGAAGATGGTTTTTCAGCAGCGTTAACAACACTATTCATTTTAAGTAAAGGTACGAAGACCGATACTAGCATCAATAGTGCTACAAAAAGAATGAAATAATTTTTTTCATCTATAATTGTCCTCCTATTTTTTTAGTTATAGTCCACTACGATTATAATAAAGGTTTTTCTTAATCGCTTGTCAATCTTTTTATTATGTTAAATTTTAAAATTTTACATTTTAAATATGAATTTTCTATTGTTTTTATACAAAAAAAAGAGAATAAGTTTTTAAATAAAACTTATTCCCTTCATAAAAACTACTATATTATTGTATTTTTAGTTATCTTTTCTTTGAAACTTTAATACTGTCACTCCACCAATTAGGGCTACCGCTCCAAGAAGTGCTAATGAAGCAGTTGTACCTGTTTTCGGTAATTCATTTTTTGGTTTTTCAGGAGGCGTATTTGGTGTTCTTTTGTTTGTAACCACAAATCCTTCTTGAACATTTCCTGTAATCAGTGTTGTATATCCTTTTCCTACTGTTTCTTCAGAAATAGTATATTCAATCTTCTTACCATCTTTATATTCATCAAGATCTGTGAAGTTACCTGTCCAGTTATTCTCTTTCGATAATACTAGTTTCTTATCTGTTTCTTTTCCATCTGCAAGTAACTTAATCGTTACACTTGTTGGACGAACACCATCTTGGTCATTAGCATCATCCCAAGCTTTCGTTACTTGGATACTTGTCTTACCTGGTGTATATGAGTTTGTAACGTTGAAATCTTTAACAGTAGCTGTGTATCCTTCCACTTTTTCTTCTACAATTGTATAAGTGATTTCTTGTCCATTCTCATACTTGTCAAGATTTTCAAAGCTCCATTTCCACTCGTCAGCCTCTGTTACTTTCTTAGTGGCTACTTGTTGACCATTCTTCAATAAGTTGATTGTGATTTCTTTTGGACGTTTGCCATCTTGGTTGTTGGCATCATCCCATGTTTTACTTCCTTTAACAGAAGTCTTTTCAGGAGTTCTAGAGTTTGTTACAACAAAACCTTTTTTAGCATCTCCTGTCACTTGGCTTACATAACCATTTTCAACTGATTCTTCTTTAATAGAATATTCAATTTTCTTACCAGATTTGAACTCATCTAAATCTGTAAAGCTTCCTGTCCAATTGTTTTCTTTCGTTAATTGAAGAGTCTTATCTGTTTTTTGGCCATCTGCATATAAAGTAACCGTTACTGTTGCAGGACGTTTACCATCTTGGTTATTCGCATCATCCCAAGCTTTTGTTACTTGTACGCTTGTTTTACCTGGTGTGTATGAGTTCGTGATGTCGTAGCCATTTACTTTAGTTGTATAGCCTTCAACTTGTTCTTCTACAACAGTATAAGTAATTTCTTGTTTATTCTCATACTTGTCTAGATTATCAAAACTCCATTTCCAACCATCCGCTGCAGTTACTTTTTGAGTTTTAAATTCTTGACCATTCTTCAACAATTTAATGGTAATTTCTTTCGGACGTTTGCCATCTTGGTCGTTAGCATCATCCCATGTTTTAGTTCCCTTCACAGAAGTTTTTTCTGGAGTTCTACTATTTGTAACAGTGAAGCCTTGTTCTACGCTTCCTGCCGTTGAACTTGCATATCCATTTTCAACAGCCGTTTCCTTAATAGTGTATTCAATTTTCTTACCTGCTTTATACACATCAAGATTTGAGAAGCTTCCTGTCCAATTGTTTTCTTTATTTAAGACAAGCGTTTGATCTGTTTTTTGACCATCTGCATAAAGAGTGATGGTGACACTTGTAGGACGTTTTCCGTCTTGATCTTCGGCGTCATTCCAGCTCTTAGTCACTTGGATACTTGTCTTTTTAGGTGTGTACGAGTTTTTGATGTCATATCCTGTAACTTCTGTTGTATACCCTTCTACCGCTTCTTCGGTAATCGTGTAATTCATCTTTTTACCGGTTTTGACATTATATTCATCTACATTTTCAAATGTATACTTCCATTTACCAGAAGCATCTGGTGTCACATCTTTAGATTGAACTACCTTTTGATTTTCATCTAGTAAGTTCACTCTGATTTTTGAAGGACGTTTTCCATCTTGATCATTGGCATCATCCCATGTTTTTTCACCAGAAATGTTGATTTTAATTCTCTTATTAGTAACAGTTTTTAAGGCTCCACCTTTAGGAGTTACTTCTAATGTAAATGTATCTCCATTTAATTGATACCCTGTAGGAGCTTGAATTTCTCTGACTGTGTAGGTTCCTTGTTTTAATACACCAGAGATAATCGTACCGTCGTTACCGGTTCTTAGTTCGAATTTTTGGTTGTCTGGACCAGTGACTTCGAACACCGCATTTGCAAGAACAATATTTTTATCTTCTTCATCGACTTTCGTCAATTTGATTTTACTTGCTAATTGTCCATCTGCAGTACCACCAGCTTCTGATGACTTATAAGTAAATCCGTGTTCTTTCGAACCACCAGCATGTGTTACTTTAATTTTATTTCTTAAAGAAGAACCAATAGTATAAGTTGTTCTGTATGTTAAGCGATATTGTTTCGCTCCAGTATCTCCCATATTAATCGTAAATGCTTGGTTATTGTTTCTAAGTTGAAGTTTGCCTTCTAAACTAATGTTCTTAAGTCTTCTAAGAATTGCACCTTCATCTGTATATTCTACTTCTTCTAACACAAAAGAATCCGGAATATAAGTTTCTCCATTTGGAAGTTCATCTGTAATAACCGCATTTTTTAAATCTGCTTTAGCATAGTTGATATTTGCATACCATTCTACTTGATCAATCCGTTGTCCATTTTGTGTAACTTGTTGACCCCATTTAGAAATAATTTGATCTGCTGGAACACCAACTTTTGTTACTTTAAGGTTTGTAGAAGTGACTTTCCCTTTAACAGAAATATCAAATTGGTTAACCACATTGTCTTTTGTAACACGTTTATTAAATAGAGCACCTAAATAAAGCTTCCCTTTGACATCATATTTATTATTAATTTTGTCATTAAAGGTAACTCGAATCTTACCTCCAATAGCTTCAGGGCCTGTAGTCACAACAGCTCTTGCAATTACATTCCCCTCAGAATCCGTTAAATCAAATTGGGGTTCTGAATACCCAGGTGGAAATGTTAAATTATTAGGAAGTGTAATATCAAAATAATCCCCAGAATGTAATACCGAGCCCGAATTACTAACTTGCCAATCCATTGCTAAGTAAAAGAAGTCATTTTTATTTAACTCGTTAACTGACTTTTTACTTGCATTTTGGATTTCAAAATGCGTAATCGTTGCATCAACTTCTTGTGGAGTTCCCTGCGCAAGTACTGAAGAATTCAATCCTTGCATGAGAAAACCAACGACGACAAACAGCGACAATAATTTTAAAAATTTTTGTTTCATTTTAATCTCCTTTTTCTATGTACGTTCCCCTACATAACACACGATCAACTAACCTCTCATTCCCCAAATAAGAAAAAAATCATCACCTTTCCACAATTATTGTTAACTATCAAATTAATTGTAACATAAAAAAAGAACATTTTATAAAATGTTATCATAATTTCTTCATATAAATTTATATATTTCAGAATTAATCCCTGAAACTTAGGATATAACATTTTTTTATATACTCATTAAGAAACCTGCTCTTTCGGAAATTTATTCTTAAATAAATAATATGCGATCATCAGTGGAATTAACGAACCTAGCCATGCTAATGGGTTAGCCATTGTTGCTCCCGTATACCCATATAAATTGGAAAGTACTACGGCTGCAAAAGCTCGCATACATAATTCCATAATTCCTGCTACGGTAGGTGTAAAAGTCTTTCCTACCCCTTGTAAAGTGTATCGATAAATAAAGAGCAATGATAAAGACTATACATCGTTCCATTCGTTATAAAATAAATCGCCCCTAACTCAACCACCTCTTCATGTCCAACGCCGACAAAAGCACGAATAAAAATAGGACTAAACAGATTGAGAATAATTCCTACCGAAATGGCAAAAGTCAAGGATAACTTAATGCAGTCTCGTACGCCTCTCCAAATTCGGTCGTATTTTTTTGCTCCATAGTTTTGTGCCACGAACGTTGCCATCGTTACTCCAAAAGACATCATTGGAAGAATAGCAACCTGATCAATTTTTTGTGCGGCAGTATAAGCAGCTACGGCAGTTGCTCCCAATTGATTTAAAGTAATTTGAATAATAATGGCCCCTATTGCAATAATAGAGGATTGAAAGGCCATTGGAAACGAAATGCGAACATGTTCTCTAACGTCCGAAGATTCTGCAACGAAGTCTTTTGAGTTCAATCTTAAAATAGGAATTTTCTTCCATATATAAAGAATACAAGCGAGTGCAGAAAATATTTGAGAAAGAACTGTCGCATATCCTGCTCCTTCAACTCCCATTCCGAATCCCGCAATAAAAACAACATCTAGAATAATATTCATGATGCAAGCAATCACAAGGAAATACAATGGCGTTTTCGCATCTCCAATTGAACGGAAAATATTAGAGAGCAAATTAAAAGCCATAGACGAAAAGATTCCCGCAAAGATGACCATCAAATAATCATAAGCGCCGTCAATAATTTCGACGGGCGTTTGCATGATTTCTAAAATTTGGCGACAAAAAATCATACTGAGAATTGTTAGAAGAATGGCAACCACGGCAGAAATCAGTATGGATACATAAAAACTACGCTTTACTCCTAAATAATCTTTAGCGCCGTATCTTTGGGCAAGAGGAATGGCTAATCCTGCCGTTAATCCATTTGCAAATCCTAGAATGAGGAAGATAATACTTCCAGTTGAGCCAACAGAAGCCAATGCATGAACTCCAATCGTTCGTCCAACAATAAATGTATCCGCCATGTTATATAATTGTTGGAATAAATTCCCAATTAATAAGGGGATTGTAAAGTTCCAAATTAGCTTGATTGGCTTACCACTTGTCATATCTTTTGCCATGATTCACTCTCCTTTCTAAAAAACAGCATTATCTAGTATAATGCAAACAAATAAAAAAATGAACAGTAATTTAAATAGTTCTTTTTTCAAAAACGGAGCTGTGATAAAATATAACTGAAAAGAGGCGAATGTTATGGCAGATTTTGATAAAAATAGAATTGCAAAAATGCAACAATACTTAACAGAAGTAACAGACCCTGAATTTAAAGGGAGTGCCACCGATAAAACGATCGCGATGGCTGAATTATTCAATTACTATCATTCCGATTGGAAAGCTGATGCAAGTCACTTCGTCGATCAAAACTTAGAACTCTTCGACGACGAAAAAATGCAAATGCTCTTTAGAAATTCTAACAAGGGACGTAAATCCCCACATACCATCATCCGACAAGAATCAAAGAGTAAATATAAACGTCCGATGAGACCGGGAGAAGACTAGGCAGAAAGACAGAAGACAAGAAAAACCTCACAATGTGAGGTTTTTCTGCTTCATCGTCTTTCGCCCGCACAGTTTATTAGACTTTCTTGAATCACGAGTGATGAAAAGAATGTCAATAAACCACTGCGCGATGTGAGCCCTCCTTACCCCACTGCATCTAAGTCAAAGCACACACCCTTTGAATGCACCATGAAAATTATCATATATGATAATTTCACCATACGTATTTATCTGACAGAATTTATTTTATTGCACAAAAAAATCCCCACATCTGTGGGGATTTTGTCTTATCGAATACCTAATGCAATTCTTGCGTATCGTGACATCCGTTCAGGAGTCCATGCCGGATACCAAACAAGTTTCACATCTATTGTCTTCACTTCTTCAATCTCAGCTAATGCGCGATGAATTTCATCTGTAATAATATCTGCTAGCGGACAACCCATTGTTGTAAGGGTCATATCCACTTTACAATGACCTTCCTCATTTAAGTCCACTCCGTAAATCAATCCTAAGTTTACAATATCAATTCCTAACTCGGGATCAATGACTGTTTCTAACGCTTCTAAGATCTTTTCTTGCATTGCTTCTGCTGCAGTTTTATTCTCTTCTGTCATTTGCTACTCTCCTATTGAAATACTTTTTGGAAGAAATCCGCTACTGCTTCAAACACTTGATGAGGTACTCGGTGACCTTCACCTTGTGTCTCATGCCATTCTACCTTTGTAGCGTATGGTTCCTTCTTAATACTATCATAAAATTCTTTATTTAATTCATAAGGCACTTTATCATCTGCTGTCCCATGCCATAAGAATAATGGACGTCCGTTAATACGTTCCGGGCGTTTTGCAAGAGCCATTGCATCTAAATGCTTTATTCTTCTCAATTTCCGCTTCTAATGCATCACATTGTTCCTTTGTTGTTCCTGTCATCCAAATGGAAGAAATCGTCCATTTAGCAAAACGAGCAGGATCCGCACTTCCCATCAAACTGGCTGCGGCTGTAATCTCTGGATAGTGATTGAACAATGCGTATGTCGTAATACCACCCATGCTTAAACCAGATACCCCAAACTTCTCTTCATTTAAGAGTCCACGCTGTCTCATCTCTTCTTTTAAAACAGGAAGTTCTTTAATATTGTTTGCAACAATCTCCCAGATTTCTCCTCCAATTAGACGCACACCTCTGTCTCCATGTAACAGTTGGTCTGGTAAAATCGCACGAATGCCACGCTTAGCGAGTTCAACTCCAATGGTTACAACACGGTCTTTACTACCGGTCCAACCATGATAGAACACAACAATAGGAAGTACTTGGTCTTTTAAAGCTGTATCTACGACTTCTGCATAAGGGATTCCCTTTACTTCACGATAATCAATTTGAATCATAATTTCCTCTTTCTTCTTATTTTATTGAAAATATGGTACACTTATACAGATATTGTACTAAAATGAAACTTTAACCTCAAGTTTCCAATTTACATAACTTTATTAGAAAGGAGTATTTATGAACCAAAAATTAATTGCCATCGATTTAGATGGGACTACTTTAAATGCAAATTCTGAACTCACACAAGAAACGATTGACACACTTCATGCTGTTCAAAAACTAGGTCATAAAGTTGCTATCGTTACCGGTCGTCCTTATCGTAGCTCAAAAGAAATATACAACCAATTGAATCTTGGAGGTCCTATTGTGAATTTCAATGGTGCTCTCTGTCATATTCCAAGCAAGCCAGAATGGGATGGACGCTATCATATCACATTGGATACTGAACTTGTTTTAGACTTAGTTGCTTTTAACAAGACTTTACCAGTGGATTATTTGATGGTTGAAGGAACTGAATTGATGTATTCAAATATTACAGAGCTGCCCGATTGTCCATATTATCCAAAAGATCAGAAACCATTATTGATTCATCCAACAACTAAATTAAAAGAAAAGCCTACAGCGGTAGCGTTATTCTCTGACTTAGAATTACAATCTGAAATCAAGAAGAAAATTTTACATCGTTACAATAACGGCATTGAAGTAAGAACTTGGGGAGGCAGTTACCCTTGTCTAGAAGTCATTACAAGCGGAATCCATAAAGCAAAAGCCGTTGAACATCTTTCTCGTTATTATGATATTCATCAAAAGGACATTCTTGCCTTTGGTGATGAGGACAATGATATGGAAATGATTCAATACGCAGGGCACGGAGTTGCGATGAAAAATGGTATTGATGAATTGAAAAATGTGGCTAATGCCATTACTCCATTCACCAATGACCAAAATGGATTAGCGAAGTATTTGCAAGATTACTTTAAATTATAGGATGTGAGAAAAGTAGTCTAGCTAACATTGGCAGTGAGAATATTAGCTAAAGATTCATAGTTTAGCCATAAGCGATCTGAAAGACTACGCGGACTAAACTCGAGATGCTTGAACTTCTGCTTTTTCGAGATCAACTACTACCTATCCTTTAACGGAACTTCAACAAAACAAAAGGATATCCCCAGGGATATCCTTTTTTCTTACATTTGTTTCAGAAGATGTTAATTTGGGAGCAATATTTCTAAAAAAATTTAATTTTATTCATTCATGTAAAAAGATGAATGATTTCATCTGATAAAGCTTTCGAATACATAGGATTCTCTTTTTTTCAGTTACATATTCTAACTTTCCACGCCAGAGATAGGTAGTCAGCCTATTTAATTTCAGAATGAAATTATAGCATATAAACGATATTGTTTATATGCTATATCATCTTCTATTTTACTAAATACACCGAGATAAATTGACTTACAATCGTGAAATAAACAAATACAGTTGTTAAATCGTTAACAGTGGTAATGAATGGTCCACTGGCAATTGAAGGATCAAAGTTAAATTTATCTAATAAGAACGGAATACAAGTCCCTGTTAATGCAGCAACGAAAATCGAAGCAAACATCGCAAAACCGATAATGCCACCAAGTACAATATTCCCTTGCCATAGACTCACAATTCCAAACACAACTACCCCAGAAATCAATCCGATTCCTAGACCTGTCGTCCCTTCTTGCACGAGTACTTTCCAAAAAGACTGCTCTTCCTCATGAAGCCCAATCTTACGAATCGCAACTGCAAGAGATTGTGTCCCTGTATTACCAGCAGTACCAGTAATTAATGTAATAAAGATTGCAAAGATACTTGCTTGTTGAATCAGTGGCTCATAATGTCTGAACAGGAATGCTGTCACTGTTCCCATAATGAGAAGAGTCATAATCCCTGGCAAGCGATTGACAATGCCTGCCCACACGCCTTGGTGTGCTTCATCAACGTTTACCCCAGCCAGACCTGAATAGTCACTAGTCGCTTCTTCTTCGATAACGTCTAGGGCATCATCGACTGTGATTATCCCGACTAGCGTATTCGTATCATCAACAACCGGAATAGCAAGGAAATCGTAGTCTTTAATCGTTTGTGCTACTTCTTCTTGCGCATCATTTACATGCACCGTTACGACACGGTCTATCATGATATCTTTGACGAGCTTTTCATCAGGTTTCACGATTAAGTCTTTCAATGTAAGAATCCCGGTTAAATGATTCTCATCGTCAGTAACATACACATAGTAGATAGTTTCAGCATCTTCAGCAAATCGTTTAACCGTCGCCATCGCTGTTTTTAATGTATCAGATTCATGCACGGCGATAAATTCCGTCGTCATCATCGCACCTGCTGTTTCATCTTCGTAGTTCAATAATTGACGGAGTTCACTTGCCGTTTTATGTGGCATCAAGCGTAAGTATGTACGGACATTTTCTTCCCCTACTTGCTTAACACGTCTACCGCATTATCAGAATACATTTCCGCAAGCATTCGTGAGGCATAGGCTTCGTCCATTTCATTTAAATACTCTTCCACGTCTTCTACGTCTTCTTCTAGTAGCTCGAACACCATTGCCATCTCTTCAGGAGTTAAATATTGGTAAGCCAGCTTTCTCTCTTCTAAGGTCAAACTCAAGTAAAGCTGTGCCTGGTCGTAAGTATGGTTTTCAAAGAAGATTTCTCTGAATTGCTGCTTATCTTCTGTTGCTAAAGTATGTTGAATTTGTTCTAAAATATCATCAAATTCATAAACGATTTCGCTCAATGGTGATTCTCCTCTCTTTCCTTCTTATGCGCTTCAATCCACTGACTCATATCTTTAGGGAGTGGAGCTTCTATTATCAGTTCTTTTTTCGTCATCGGATGAATAAATGTAAGTGAGTGACAATGCAGAGCTTGTCGGTCTAAAAATTCATCTTTAACACCGCCATACAAATCATCCCCCACAAGCGGTGCCCCAATCCATGAGAAATGAACACGAATTTGATGTGTGCGTCCAGTGTGTAATAAAATCTCAACAAGTTCTGCTCCAACAAGGGTTTCTTTCTTCCAGTACTCGGTTAAGGATGGTTTTCCATCTTCTGATACACAACGATTAATAATCGACCCTTCATGACGACCAATAGGGGCATCAATAAATCCGTGTGCTTCTAGAGTTGAAGTGTCATGTACTAATGCCAAGTATTTCTTTTGAATTGTTTTTTCTCGTAATGCCTGATCCATCCATGCATGTACAACACGGTGCTTGGCAAACATCATCACTCCTGTTGTATCGCGGTCAAGACGTGTCACCACATGAGTAATTTGGTCCGCATACCCACGTCTCTTATAGTACCCTTTCACTCGATTTGCCATCGAATGGTCCGGATGTAACTTTGAAGGAATCGAAGCAGTCCCAACAGGCTTATTAATAATAAGTAAATATTCATCTTCATATAAAATGTCAATCGGAACTTCACTTGGAATGACCGTTTCATGCTCTCCAGAAGGTGGTATCACCATTGTAAGGACATCTCCAGGTTGGAGTGTTTTCAAAACAATCTCATGACGGCCATTGATGAGTAATTCTCCGTTAGATTTGATATGAGCTAAAAACGTTCTTGAAATGCCTATTTCTTGCAGGAAAGAACGCATCATCATCGGATACTCGTATGGGTAATTCCACGTTAAAATCAACGGACTTCCTCACTTCCATTACAATTCACTTCACGAGAACCAATAAATGCATCTTCCACTCGGTCCCAGAATGGAGTATGGCGGTAAGCCGCAAATGAAATCCGTTCCTTGCTAATTTTTAATTGAATCTCTTCTATCTCATTGCCATCATAAGTTAAATGATCAATCGCCATGACCATTCCTTCTTCACTTTCAGGACGAAGGGTTAATACATTATCTTTGGCGAAAATCATTGGTGAGCTGAGTGTACGATAAACTCGATTATTAATAGACGCCATTTCGGACATTTGCATCACTTCAGCACGTGGATGCACGACTGCTCCACCAAGAGACTTGCTAAGGCCTGTTGAACCAGTTGGGGTTGCAATGCAAAGACCATCTCCACGGAAGTTTTCAAACAAATCACCATTAATAAAAACTTGGCAGAATAACGTACCGTTTACTTTGCGCAAAGTTGCTTCATTTAATGCTGCATAATGTGCATTTTCTCCATTTTTTAGCTTAACAGTGACATCTAGTAAAGGATAGCTGACTCGCTCTCCTTTGTCCTTCTTTAATGACTCAATTAACTCATCCACTTCATAATTGCGCCAATCTGTATAAAATCCGAGGTGCCCGGTATGAATTCCGACAAAGCGAATCTGATCTAATTGATTACGATAATGATGAAAAGCCCCTAAAAGAGTTCCGTCTCCACCAACTGTAATCACAATATCTGGATGCTCATCATCTCTAGTAAATTCCCCTTGTTGGCAAAGATGGTTAAAGGCATTCATGACTTCTTTTGTTTTTTCTGATTGATTTCCATATAAACCGACTTTCATGACCTACCTCCGTTTCTTTCTTTTTCTTTGATTTTCCTTACATATTGCAAAAATATATTGCGCTTCCTGGATTTCCTCTCTGATTTCAGACATCTCTTCATCCAGTAAAAAGGCTGCTTCCGCTGCACGCTCTAATCGTTCATGAATCGCCTCAGGGAACTCTCCTTTATATTTATAGTTTAAAGAGTGTTCAATCGTCGCCCAAAAATTCATTGCTAGTGTACGAATTTGAATTTCTACTAAAATCTTTGTTTCCCCTTCAATTCGCTGAACAGGATACTCCAACACAAGATGGTAAGAGCGATATCCACTTGCCTTTTTATTTTGAATATAATCTCGTTCAATCACGATTTCAAAGTCGTTTCTTTGACGAATCAGACGAACGACTTCATAAATGTCATCTACAAATTGACACATAATACGAAGTCCAGCAATATCTTGTACGCCTTCGAGGAATTCTTCTCTAGGAATATTACGAACTTGCATCTTCTCTAGAATACTCTCAGGAGTCTTCACACGCCCTGTGATAAATTCAATCGGTGCATGTCTTCCTTCTTGACGATACTGACGACGTATTCCTTTTAATTTAATTTTTAATTCTTCAATTGCTTGATAATACGGAGCTAGAAAGGCTCCCCAATCTTCAACAAGCGGCGTTTCCAACTTTTCCATATTTCCACCTACTTTTTTTCATTTCCGTTCTCTATCATACCATATTTTATGTAAAAGCTTGACTAATTAATGCGATTTTTTTCAATTCTCCCTCATTTTGAGATACAATAGAATGCTGAAGGAGGGAAAAGTTTGTTACAAGTAGAAAGAGAATTTAAAAATTTACTGACCAAAAGTCAATATCATTCGCTACTAGAGGATTTTAAGCCCCTCTTAACTAAAGAGATTACCCAAACCAATAGTTATTATGATTGGGATGGAATCCTCCAATCTCATAAAATGGCTTTACGTATCCGAATTGTTGAAGGAAAAACCATTGGAGAAATCACTTTAAAAATCCCTCAATCAAGTCTAGAAGTATTGGAATTCACTCATGAATTGCCCGTTGAAATGCTTCATCAATACGATGAACAAAAGCAATTCACACTTCCTTTATCCATTAAAGAAGCATTAGAAAGTAAAGGCGTCGTTATCGAAAAGGTCGAACAAACTGCTCTATTAACCACTCATCGATTTGAAGGTCCCTTATCTAATAACGAGTGGCTTGTTCTAGATGAAAGTCACTATAACGGGAAAGTGGACTATGAAATGGAGATGGAAGTTCAGAATCTCTCAATAGGGGAAGAAGTCTTTTTGAAGATTCTTCAGAAGTATCATATTCAACGAGAACAAGCAGAAAGTAAAATTAAACGGGCACTTTCAAGTATCTCTTCCTAAGCAAGGAAACCGCATTTTATTCTGAATTTTTTAGGAACTATGTTACAATAAAGTTACAAAAATAAAGTTATAAGAACAGAGGTGTCAGATTTTGAGTACCTACGAAACAAAAAATCTATCAAAAAACACTTCACACGAAAAGATTTTTCGAATTATTTTTTTATTCGTGAATCCCTTTGGGAACATACTGTTATCGCTGTGAAAATGAATTACTAAAATTTGTACGTAATTCTGAATTTAAAGTGCATTATCACTTTTTAACATTTCATAATTTACAGACCGTTAATCAATATATGAAGAACCAAAAATTACCTGTAACGGATTTAGATTTACGAAATGATATATACATGAAGATTTATGATGCAGCCCTCTCTTATAAAGCTGCACTCCTACAAGGAAAACGCCTTGGACATCAATTTTTGATTGAATTACAACAACAAATTCATCAACATAAACGCGAATACAATGATGACTTGTTAGAAGAAATATTAAATAAAATCGAAATTGATAAAAAGATGTTTTACGAGGATAAATCTAGTTCTGCTGTAAAAAAAGCTTATGATCGAGATCTTCAAATTGCGCAAGAGATGAATGTTACACATACTCCTTCCCTTGTTATTTTTGATAACTCTAATCAACCTTATGGATTGCTTTTGGCTAGTAGTATTACAGCTGAGACCATTGCTGAAATTTGTAATGGTGAGCCTTTACCAGGGTATCACTCTACAAAAAAATTAGTAGGAACACATACAAATGAGCATCAAAAATTTGATAAAGTGGTCAATATGAATTTAAATCGCTATTAATTATCTCCCAACTAGAGTTTCTAGTTGGGATTTTTATTATAAATAATTATCAGCTTTTTCCATTCATTTTTTTAAACAAAGAAGGTTCGTAAGAAAATTTCTTACGAACCTTTTTCTGTTTTTGAATCAATTAATTTTTGAGATTATTCACTCATTAACGCTTCTAATTGTGATAGACGTTGTTCGAATACATCAAATGCATCATATAAGTAATCTTTCTTCGTCATATCTACTCCAGCTTTCTTCATGACTTCAATAGGAGCATCACTACGTCCTGCACGTAAGTAGTTTAAGTAAGCTTCTAAATCTTCAGGAGTCCCATGTAAATCTTATCTGATAAAGCCGTTGCGGCAGCCATACCAGTTGCATATTGGAACACATAGTAATTCATGTAGAAATGAGGAATACGAGCCCACTCGTATGCAATTTGTTCATCTTGGATGACATTCGCATAGTATTTAGCATTGATTTCTCCGTAGACTTTTGCTAGAGATTCTTGTGTTAATGGTTGTCCTTGTTGATCCATTAAGTGAATTTGATGTTCAAATTCCGCAAATTGTGTTTGACGGAAAATAGTTGATTTGAAGCGGTGTAAATAGTTGTTTAAGATGTATTTTTGCGCTTCTTTATCTGTATGTTTCTTCAACAAGTAGTCTGTTAAGATGTTTTCGTTTGTTGTAGAAGCAATTTCCGCTAAGAAGATTGAGTAATCTCCGTATTGTTTTGGTTGAGTGTTACGAGTAAAGTAGCTGTGTGCACTATGTCCTAATTCGTGAACTAATGTGAAGAAGTTTGATAGTTCATCATGCCAGTTCAATAGGATGTATGGTGCGGTTGAGTATGCTCCACTTGAGTATCCACCACTGCGTTTACCGATGTTTTCAGCAACATCAATCCAACGATCAGCATAAGCTTTTTTCATAATTTCAGCATATTCTTCTCCAAGTGGTAGAAGAGCTTCACGACTTGCTTTTGCTGCTTCTTCATAATTATATTTAATTGGAGCATCTCCAGTAATTGGTACGTATAAGTCATACATATGCAATTCATCTAAACCTAATGCTTTTTGTTGTAAAGCGATATAACGGTGTAATAATGGTAATTTTTCATTTACCACTTCTACTAAAGCATCGTACACTTCTTCAGGTACTTGGTTTGAAGCAAGTGCAGCTTGGCGAGCTGAGTCATAATTATGAACTAAAGCGCTGAAGTTATGAGCTTTTACTTCTGTACCAAGTGTGCTTGCAAATGTATTTTTCAAGTTAATGTAAGGTTTGTATAATGTTTCGAATGCTTCCTTACGAACGTCTTGATTTTTAGACTCGATATATACTGAGTAGTTTCCGTTTGTTAATTCTACTTTTTCGCCATCTTCAGTTGTGATTTCGTCAAACTTGATGTCAGCGTTGTTTAATAAGTTGAAGGTCTTGCTTGCGCCTTGGAACACTTCACTTGCTTTTGATAATAGAGCTTCTTCTTTATCTGAAAGCACGTGACCTTTTTTAATACGCGCTGTTTCTAATAAGACACGGAAGTCTTCTAAGCGTGGTTCTTGTTTGAAGTAAGCTTCGAATTCTTCATCTGATAATGCTAAAATTGCTGGATTAAACCATGCAGCAGCACCTGAGAATTCGATATATGTTGAGAACGCACGTTGGTTTAAGACTTGGTTTTCATTGTTAGAAGTATCTTGGTCCGCTTTTAAATGAGAGTAAACATAAGCAGTTTCAATCTTATCGTCTACCTCGTTTAAAAGATTTAAGAACGCTAATAAAGAAGCACCGTCTTTTAGTGCTGTATCTTTTGCAGCGGCCACTGCTGGAATTTGTGATTTTACAAATTCTAAGTCCTTTTCAAATCCTTCATTTGAATCGTAAATGAGAGAAAGGTCCCAAGTTAACTCTACTGGAACTTCTTCACGTTTTAATGGTTTTTTATCTGCCAAAATGATCCCTACTTTCTAAAAAGTTGATAGTCCTAGTGTACTATGAAATGGATGCTTTTGAAAGGGTTTGGACACATTTTTACAGAAAAAGAGACTAAATGAATCTACTACCCATTCATTTAGTCTCTTTCATTAGTCTTCAAGGAAAGTTGCTTTATCTAAACTATCAGTACCGATAATTGCTACTAGAATCACATCTTCACGGATAATAAAATCCCCAAACACTTTAGTATTTAATGATTCATTCTTCTCTTCACGATAACCAATTAAGTTTAAATCATAATCTTTACGTAAGTCTAAATCACTGAGTTGTTTCCCAACCCATGATTTTGGTGGATAAAATTCCACAAGTGAAATATTCCCATCAAGAGCAATCACTTCAGCAAGTTTATGGTGAAGAATGTTCTTTACGAGACGAATTCCTGTTTCTTTTTCTGGGTTTACCACACGTTGTGCACCCATCTTGGTTAAGATTTCTGTTGTGGTACGGCTTTTGCTTTAGCAATAATTTCAGGAACTCCAAGTCGACTGCAGTGCATTACTGCTAAAATGCTCGCTTCTAAACTTGAACCTGTAGCAACCACAACTGTATCGCAGTCACCGATTCCAATTTCTTTTAAAACATCTTCATCTGTAACATCGGCAATCACTGCTTTTGTGACCAGCGATTCAATACGATTGACGTTAATTTCATCACGGTCCACAGCAATAATGTCGCAATCATAGTCACTTAGTTGTTTAGCAATGGTCATCCCGAATACGCCTAATCCTAAAATACCAACTGTTTTTCTCATCATAATTCCTACTTTCTATCCAATTATTAATGGTGCTTTTGCATACTTCATGTCGAGTGTTTTTTTCTTTCTGTTTGAAAAACTTAACAGAACCGTTAATGGTCCGATACGTCCAATAAACATCAACAGCATAATCACAATTTTTCCAAGAAAAGATAAGGTTGGTGTTAAATTCGCCGTTACTCCTACTGTACATACCGCTGAAATAGTTTCAAATAAAGTATATAACAATGGGGCATCTGGATCCGTTAAGCTGAGTAAGAATACACTCGTTAGAATTAATGTAGTAAATACGATAAAAATCGTTAAAGCTTTTCTCGCCAATTCTTGCGAAATACGATGATTTCTAAATTGAATCATACGCTCGTCATACACTTCTGAACGAATAAATAAGAGAACCACTAAGAAAGTTGTCGTCTTCACCCCACCGGCAGTCCCACCAGGAGAACCTCCAATTAGCATTTGAATAGAATATAAAAGAAGGCTAGTTGGATGCGCTGTTGTGTAATCAATCGAAGCAAATCCAGCCGTTCTCATCGTCACGGTTTGGAAGAAGCTAACAAGCAATTTATCTAAAAACGATAGATTGCCAATCGTATTTGGATTATTCCATTCTGTCAGCATAGTTAAGACTGTTCCACTTAAAAGAATAATCCCAGTCAACCAAAGAACAACTTTCGTATGATAATGCAATCGGCGGTAGAATGATTTTTCTTTTTGCTCTTGGTAGATTCTCGCATAGCTAAGTAACTATTCTTGAAATCAAACCAAACAGAAAAACCAATCCCACCAAGAATAATAAGAGCTGCAATGACTAAATTCAACAGTGGATCCGTGGCATAGTTAATCAAACTATTTGAACCTAAATTATCAAATCCTGCATTACAAAAAGCCGAGATGGCTAAGAAAAATGCTGTGAAGATTCCCTTTCCAGTACCTAGTTCAGGAACGAAACGGAAAGATAGAATAACTGCTGCAATCAATTCAATAACGAAAGTATATTTAAAAATCGTTGTTAAATATTTTTTGAAATCCTGACCATCTTCTCGGTTCAAACTATCTTGCAGAGCTAATTTATCCACTAAGGACATCTTTTTCCCAGAATCATAAAGGAAAAAAGCGATGATACTCATCAGTCCTAAGCCTCCAATTTGCATCAAAATCATACAAATAATCTGGCCAAAAACATTATACGTTTCAGCTACTGGTTGCGTAAATAGACCCGTTACACACACCATCGATACGGTAGTAAATAAATGGTCAAAATACGTGGCTTGTGAGGTCGCTATTTGCGAAATCGGCAAGTTAAGTAGTAATGATCCCACCAAAATCACAATGGCAAAACTTGCTGCAATCCTTTTTGGAATGGAATCTTTCAATAAGAAACGAATCATCTTCGTCCCTCCTATTCTAAAAAAATACTGAGCTCAAAATAAAAAGAGCAGAATATATTCGATATTCTACTCTTCCTATTGATTAATTACAACCGTTAATGTTTCATTTTAATATGGAGAGAAAAAATTATTCCACCACTTGATATTCTTTTTCTTCACCGAAAAATTCATCATACAACGCACGGATGGCTTTCTTTTCATATTGGTCCAAAATACCAAACATCATCGAAACCTCAGATACCCCTTGGTTATATAATTCAATATTGATTTGAGTACGAGCAAGAGTTGAAGCCACACGAGCAGTAGTACCGACCATGTTGACCATCCCTTCCCCTACTAACATAATCAAGCAAAGTCCACGTGTAAAGCTTGCTTCGTCTACATCTAATTCAGCGTAGAATCGCTCTACAATAGACTCTAATTGCTCATCAGTAGCATCTTCCCCACGAATGATAATTGTCGCATCATCAATTCCCGTTGGAATATGTTCAATGGAAATGCCTTCTTCTTCAAAAATCGTCAATACTTTACGAAGGAAACCAATCTCATGGTTCATTAAGTATTTCTTCACGTAAATACTTACGAAACCTGGTGAGCTTGCAATACCGGAAATAACATTTGGAGAAGTCACCTTCCCTTTCATAATGTAGGTTCCACTTGCTTCAGGATTGTTGGTATTACATACATGTACCGGGATTCCTTTTTGATAGAAGGAAGAAGTGCTTCTGTATGGAATACTGAAAAACCAGCGTATGATAACTCACGCATTTCTGTATAAGATAATACATCGATAGGGAGTGGTTTATGAACAATCTTTGGACTTGCTACATAAATGGCATCTACGTCTGTAAAGTTTTCGTATTCTTCAGCGTTCACGGCATTGGCTAAAATAGATCCTGTAATATCTGATCCTCCACGAGAGAACGTTACGATTTTCCCTTCTTTTGTTACCCCATAGAATCCTGGGAAAACAATCACTTCATTTGTTAATTGTAAGTACTCTAATTCATGATAGCTTTCTTCTAAAACGCGAGCTTCCCCTGGAGTATCGCTCACCCAAAGTTTGGCTTCCCGAGGCCCAACGTATTTAGCAGCAAGACCTTCTTGGTTAAAGTAGGACGCGATGAGGCGAGCATTTAAGTCTTCTCCGCTTGCTTTATAAGCATCCATTAAATATTCAGAGGATAGATCGTTTCTTTCTTTTAAGTTTTTAAAATGAATTCGAACGAGTTCAAACACTTCTGGTTTTAATTCTAATTCATCGCAGATTTCTTTATAACGGACTAAGATTTTCTTTAATACTTCTTCATCATAATTTCCTTCAATATGAGAAGTTGCTAATTGGATAAGAAGGTCTGTTACTTTTTCATCATCCGAGGAACGTTTTCCTGGTGCTGAAACTACCACAATTTTACGACTTGAATCGGATTTTACAATATTAAAGACCTTTCTTAATTGTGTGGCATTTGCTAAAGAGCTTCCACCAAATTTGATTACTTTCATATGACACTTCCTTATTTTTCAATGTATCTAGACTACCAAATTAATGAATGGAACGCAATAATTTTCCACTATTTATATACATTTGTCTTTGTAATGAAAAACAGTCTTGGAAACTTGTATTTATCATTCGAGTTTGTTAGTCTTAAATAAAATAAATAAAGGAGGTCACACCATGTCAAAAATGTTGCATACTTGTGTCCGTGTTGAAATCTAGAAGAAAGCATTCGTTTCTACGAAGAAGCATTCGGTTTTAAAGAAACAAGAAGAAAAGACTTCCCAGAACACAAATTCACAATCGCTTATCTCGCTTTTGAAGGAGATGACTATGAATTAGAATTAACATATAACTATGGCCACGGCCCATACGAAATCGGTGACGGATATGGTCATATCGCCATCAGTGCTAAAGACTTAGAAGCTCTTCACGCTGAACACGTTGCTAAAGGCTATGACGTTACAGAATTAAAAGGATTACCAGGACATCCTGCGAACTACTATTTCGTGAAAGATTTAGATGGCTACAAAATCGAAGTAATCCGCGAAAAATAGTTCATACATGACATTCCACACTCCCTCTGCTATAATGTATTCTATGCGATGAGGCGACACGCAGTACATAAGAGACTGCGAGTTATGTGGAACAGGCGTGCTTAGGCACACTACCGGATGTAGCTGTTTGTAGTTCGTGATGTGAACACGACCTACTCATCTGAAAAGATGCCACGCTAAGACTAGGAGTTCCTAGTCTTTTTTTATAGTAAAATTATGATACAATAGCAATGAAATTTAGTAATACATACGGAAAGAGGAAACTTCATGAAACAATGTCCATTCTGTCATGAAATGATTGACGAAAAAGAAACACTCTGCCCTTATTGCGGCACCGTTCAAGATGAACTTTCTGCTCCTACTGCCATTGAGCCAAATGATGGAGTTCAAACAGACTTATTAGATGAAAATAATGAACCTACTGCTTCATTCACTACAAAAGTTGAAACGAAAATTCCAGAAGAAGATAACCGTAGTTCACAAGAAAACCGTGTAAAGAATAACCGTTTTGCATATGCAGGTGCGTGGAATAAATTCAAACGATTCTTTACTTTCTTTGGAGAACGTTTGCTACATCCAACGAATCAATTTTCGCGGAAACGTCAATACAGCCGTACTTATGGGTACGCATTGATTATTTTAGCGACCGTAATGTCTGCATTCATTACAACTCATGTCATTCATACATTATTTACGCAGTATCAATTATTTGCTGATATTTCAATCTTACCAAGCTTAACGAGTACACCTAATTATATTTGGATGTTTGTTAGATTCTTGGTATTTTACGTATTTTTCTACCTTGGATTCCCAACCGTTTCTTATGGGCTAAAACATGTTTTCCAAAAACGCCAACATGTCTTTAACTACTGGTTAACTCAATATGAAGGAATGAATGTCCTCGCAATTCTATTATTAGCCATTGCAACAGTAATGACTTTTATTTCTCCAGTGTGGTTTTTCGTTGGAATCTTAATTGTATTCTTTGCGCATATTTTACTTTATATTGTGACACTAGCATCATCTATTTTTAAAAGCGCAACGGAATCCTCTATCGATCCAGTATACTTATCACTCATCGGCTTAGTGGTACAATTAATTATCACCATCAGCTTACTTTTAATCTTATTTTAAAATGCAAACAGAAAACCCTGACCATCTCTGGTCAGGGTTATTTGTTTCTAAAATCCTATGCGAGAGTGTTATTCTGAAAATTCTACCGTTATCTTTACTTCAGAATCCATTGAAGCAAATATTGTTTTATAATAATTGATTGCAGATTCTTTAATATCACTATTAAACTTATCTAAATACTCTGCTTGTTTATCATTAGAAAGTTGGTTAGTGACCAATTTCCCAGTATCAACATCTTCTGTAGTTCCACTTAACAACTCTCCATGATTATCATACAAATTGTATGGATTATCTTTTGAAAGTTCAACACCAATTACTTCAAATTTTGGAACAATAACCTTATATTCTTTTTCACCTACTTGTACAACCTTTTACACTACTTTTTAATTCCAAATTTAGCTTTATAATTTAAAATCACTAATGCTGTTTTTTTAGAGAATGGAACATCAAAACCGAAAAACTTGAGTTGTGTTTGTTTCAGTAATAATTTCATTAACCCCCGCATTCAAAAATACAACTTCATTCACTTTTTTTCTATACTTTCGATATTAATTGACGTTTTGACTTCTGACTTTTTGTTCCTTAGATAAGAAAAAAACACTCCAATAGCTATTAATACCACATTTAATAGCACACTAAATATATTAAATTTCTTCTTTTTATTTGTACTTCTCAATTTACACACCCTCCACTATTATGCTTTTTATAACACCTTCTGAAAGAAACTTCCTTTTTATAGCATATGTAAATATTACACATTCAAAGAATAACAGTCAACATAATATTTCATATTATCTTCTAAAAAAATATTAATACCCTCCAAAAAGTATAAAATAAGGTTGTTGCATCTTATCTTATTTTTAAAATAAAAACAGAAAACCCTGACCATCTCTGGTCAGGGTTTTTCCCTTTGATTTTAACTCTTTTTCATGATTAGAAACTAGATACTCTTTCTATATTTTTCTAAGAAGATTTCCAATCAATTGGCCAACGATACTAATCACTCCATAAATGATTATATAACTGCTAGCAGAGTCGTTTAAAAATAAACACATTTGGAAACCATAATAATCCAACGATAACGGAAAAAAATACCATTTAAATCCGTTCTTTTTAGCGTAGACTAGTGAAATAAGGAATACAATTGTAGGTATGACCATCAATAGTAGAAAGATGCCACTTCCTGTATCTTTCACTAAATATAATGGAATGAAATAATACATCATGGCAATAATAATATAGACGGTATACTTTTTTTATCCATTCTTTCATTGCATTCTCCTCCTTTTTTTACAAGCACTATCTTCTTAAAAAAATTATAACATTAATTTATTTTTTTATTGTGAAAACCTTATTGTGATATAGAAGAAAAAGCAAAAAAACAGCCTTCCAAGAACCTAAAGAGGGGGATTCTAAGAACTTACAGCTGTTCTTAGTTGGTTCTGGTACGACTGCTTTTTGTTTATAAAATAATCAATCTGACTTTACTATTGTTGATTGAATAGATTTTTAATACTTTCAAAGATGGAAGTGAAAAATTGGGCAATTTTATCCAACCATCCTTCGTTTTTGGCTTGTTCGACTAAGCTGTTAATCTTTTCGCCGACTGATTTTGACAAGCTATTTAATTGCTCTAATACTTGTTTGGAATCAATCGCACTTGTGTTTTGGTAGTTTTGTGCAAAAGCGACTAATGCATTAATTTGATCTTTAGAAATCACATTTTGCAATGAATTATTCTTCAAGGCATCATTAATAATGCGTTCAATATCTTCTTTAGTTGCTAATTGTTCTTGCTTTTGTTTGAGTTCTGCAAGTTCTTTTTTGATTTCAATCATCGCTTTATCGAGTTTTGAGGAATCGAATCCTTTTTGGTTTGCATTCTCTTGCGCGATTTTATTCGTAACTTCTAATTCCTGTTGAGCTACCTCAGTACGTTTGGAGTCCAGCTGAACCCCGTTTGCTTCGAAGGCTTTATATACACCTGTTAAAGCGGACTCTCCAGTTACCTTTGATACCGCTGCTACTTCAATTTCTGCATCTGTTACCCCAGCAGTGATGGCCGCATTGGCATATTGTTCGGCTGTCACCAGTGTGATATTCTCAGGTGTCTTAATACGAACCTTAACTCCTGTTCCTTTATCTTTCTTTTGAACCATCACTGAAGAAATCATAACAGAAGTGTTTCCATCACCACTTCCAAGATACTAATCATATCTTGTCCAGTTGCTTTTTCTGTTTTCACTGTATTTGGATCTTTAATTCCTAGCAATTCGGATGTTTGTTTAATTTGCGATTCATTTAAACCTCCGCCATAAACAACGGTCGGTTTGCCCCATTTTTCATTAATGGTCGTTGTATCAATGGCATATGCACTTTTCATGGATAATCCCATCAATGCAAAGACGATTGCGGTTCCTTTCACCCATTTCTTCATGAATGAACCTCCTTTATTCAAAATCGTAACTTACTTGTTACACCTCTAGTATACAAAAAGAACTTTAAGAAAAGAGTGCTCTTTCCTTAAAGTTCTTTATCTATTTGTTTAAGAATTTGTTAACGTCTTCGAGTAAATGCCTTCATGGTTGTTGGAGAGAAAAGCATAATGATTGGATAAATTTCCAAACGTCCTGCAATCATCCCAATTGAAAGGACAAATGTATTGAAATCCGAATACATCGAGAAGTTGCTTGTAGGCCCAACTTGACCAAGCCCTGGCCCAATGTTGTTAAAGGTTGCAGCCACACTTGAGAAGGCAGTTGTAAAATCGCCTGCTTCAAATGACACGCAGAGTAACAATACGAGGAAGAATAGTACATACACGATTAAGTAGTTGGCAATACTCTTTTCCATCTTATTGTCGATTGGTTTTCCATTCATCGTTGGTACAAATACACGGCGAGGTTGCCCCATACGTTTTAATTCAGCAATCGCACTCTTGAAGTACACGATAACACGAGAAACTTTAATCCCCCCAGCTGTTGACCCTGCACATCCTCCAATAAACATCAGAAGTAGAAGGAGCACATGTGGGAACAAGCCCCAGAGTCCAAAGTCAACCGTTGAATATCCGGTTGTCGTAATAATCGACGATACCGTAAAGAAGACGCTACGAATCGGAACTCCCAAAGCCGTTTGAGTAATCGTCAATACGGTAAAGATAATCACCGTAAAGCTGAGAACGATTCCGACATACGTACGCACTTCTTCGTCTTTGATAACGTCTTTAACAGCGCCTAAAAGGACGAAGTAGTACAAGTTAAAGTTGATTCCAAAAAGCATCATCCCTACTCCGATAATCCATTCCACAGCAGCAGGATTGGCGTAAATACTAAATCCAGCATTGTTAACCCCAAAACCACCTGTTCCAGCTGTACCAAACGCTAGAAGCAAAGCATCAAACAGTGGTACTTGGAAGACGACCAGAATAATCACTAGTACAGCAGTCATTGCTAAATAAATCATATATAAGATTTGCGCTGTATGCGCTAATTTAGAAACAAGTTTCCCAAACACAGGTCCAGGTACTTCTGCACGCATTAATTGTACGGATTCGGAACCATGACTTGGCAGAATCGCAAGTGCAAAAACCAGTACCCCCATCCCACCGACTAAGTGAGTGAAACTTCTCCAAAATAATGAAGAATGCGCTAATACAGAAAGATCTGGAATAATACTTGATCCCGTTGTTGTTAATCCACTTGCTGTTTCAAAGAAGGCATCTACCACATTTGGAATTTCACCCGTAAAGACAAAGGGTAATCCTCCAAAGAAAGAGAGTAAAATCCAACTCAATGCAACGGTAACAACCCCGTCCCGCGCCATAATTTTAAGTGGCTCAGGTTTTTTAAAGCTTAAGAGAGAACCAATCACAAGCAACATCAAAATCGTACCAGCATAAGCAAGTTTTTGAGTGTGTGACTCCTGATAAATAAAGCTAACAATTAGTGGTAAAGCTAAAAGCGCTGCTTCAACTTGAAGCATTTTTCCCACAAAATAGCGAACTGTTTTTATATTCATTGCGACACCTCTATTCCAAAATGTCGTTAATGTCGTCAAAGTCTTTTTCCGTTGTCACGACGATTACCTTATCAAATGGTTCAATGGTATCATTTCCGGCAGGATAGATTAGTTGTTGTCCACGAACAATAAACGCAATCAAGAGATTTGATTTTGTTTTGAGTTCTGATAATGGAATGCCACAAATCGCACTATTCTTTTGAACACGGAATTGCAGTGCTTCAACTTGGTTATCTGCTAAACGGTATAATGCTTCAACATTTGAGCCTTGAGTATTTGAACGTGAACGAACGAATTGAATAATTTCATTAGCCACGATATGTTTTGGAGTCACAACTGATTGGCTGTCAAAACCTTTAAATACTTTAAGAAGAGCTGGACGACTCATCTTCGTAATGATCTTTTGAACGCCTTGTTGTTTCGCATAGGCAGAAAGGATTAAGTTTTCCTCGTCAATCCCTGTCATCGATACAAACACATCATATTCTGTAATGCGTTGTTCCTCTAATACATCGTGATCAGTTCCGTCGGCATGAATTACTGTTGTATGTGGAAATGCATAGCTTAAAGTTTCACTGCGCTCTTCATTTACTTCAATCACTTTCGTATCGATTTTAGTTTGTTTCAACATATTGAGTAAATAATAGGTGATACGACCACCACCAACAATCACGGCCGAAGAGACACTCTTCGTTTCTTGGCCTGTTAATTTTAAGAAATTACGTAAGTCAGGATAAGCTCCAGTAATATACACATGATCTCCTGCTTCTAGTGTTGAATCTCCGTCCGGAATAAAGCTTTGTTCGTTACGATGAATCACACAGATTAAAATAGATTCAAAACGATTACGCACTTCTTTTAAAGATAATCCAGCAAGACGTGATCCTTCATTGATTTCCAATTCCAGTAAGCTCACTCGATTTCCAACAAAATTTTCCACACTTAATGCAGAAGGATAATTAAAGTTATTCGCGATATCACGGGCAGTAGAAAGCTCAGGGTTAATCAGTAATGAAATTCCTAAACTTTCACGAATGAGTTGTAATTGTTGTGAATACTCAGGATTACGCACACGTGCAACTGTATATTCCGCCCCAATTTTTTTCGCAAGAATTGATGCAATAATATTAATTTCGTCCATTTCCGTTACGGAAATAAAGATGTCACAGTTTTCCACTCCTGCTTCCACAAGAATATCGTAACTAGCACCATTTCCACAAATTCCCATAATATCGAATTTGTTTAAGAGTCGATCAATTAAATCTTGATTTTTATCAATCAATACAATGTCATTTTCTTCCGTTGAGAGTTCTTGGCAAATGACTTCGCCGACTTTCCCCCCACCGACAACAACAATTTTCATTTAGTTTCCTCCAGATTGAAAATCTTATACCCTCCTATTTTACCCGTCTGGTGCGGAAAGGTCAAAGTTTATCTTGTTTTCTAAAGGTGCAAAGCATGTTACACTATGGTCGGAGGCAACTATGAACGAACACGAATTACAAAACTTAACCGAGGAGATTTCGCGCACGTCTTTTCACCGCGAATTCACGCACAAAATCACTTATAACAATCGTCTACGCTCCAGCGGTGGTCGTTATCTTCTGAAGACGGGAAATATCGAGATTAACCCCCTTGTCGAACAAGAACTGGGGCTAGAAACTTTGACTGGCGTCATTAAACATGAACTCTGCCATTATCACTTGCATCAAATAGGTGGCGGCTATCGTCACCGTGACCAAGACTTCAAACGCCTGCTCGCTCAGGTAGGTGGAAGTCGATTTGTCGAGCGAATGAGAGATCCGAACTTCATTTACGAATGCACATCGTGCCATCACCGCTACCCTAGAATGCGTAAGATGAATACAAAACGCTATGTGTGCGGAAAATGTCACGGAAAACTAATCCTTTTAGATTGAAATTCCAACAAACATTTGATAAACTGAAATAGTTCTGCGGTCGTGGCGGAATGGCAGACGCGCTGTCTTGAGGGGGCAGTGGGTGTATACCTGTGCGGGTTCAAGTCCCGCCGGCCGCATAAAGAAAATGAAACACCCTAGATGGATGACCATCTAGGGTGTTTTTGTGGTTGTAAATCTAAATATTTTTGTGCAGTGATGAAGGCAAACTCACCGTCACCCAACATTCACACTGTGAATATTGGCTGAACGCTTTTGCTCACATCCTGTGTAGTTGAGTTCAGGCTCGTAGCTTTCGCGTTCCTTTCCGATAATTATCCGCACGTCCTTATCGGACGCTTGCGTTAATTTCGGTAAAGGGTCGAAAGCTGACCACTCGCCTTCACATCCCTGTATAGTTGAACTCGGGCTCACAGGACTGACGTCCACTTCCTGATATGTCCGCACGACTTTTTTCAAAGTCCCTTGCGGCATATCAGTCCAGTGATTCAGTCCTGAGCGTTCGCCCTCGTATCCTGCTGTAGTTGAGCTCGCAAAAGCATAGGCTCAAGCCTTTCGAGTTTAGTCCGCACGGTCTTCCAGACCGCTTACGGCTAAACTGCGAACCGTCATCGCCTATAAACGCCTTTTCTCACATCCTTAACGCATCGTCACAAATTCTTCGCTTCCCGTAGGATGAATGGCTACGGTTGCATCGAAGTCAGCTTTAGTGGCTCCCATTTTAATGGCTACTGCGAAGCCTTGAATCATTTCATCAACGCCATATCCAATCCCGTGAAGTCCAACTACTTTTTCATCTTGTCCTGCTGTAATCAGTTTGAAGCTCATTTGTTGGCGATGACTTGTTACTGCTGAATACATTCCAGCAAAAGTTGATAAGTATGTTTTCACGTTTTCTTTCCCATACTCTTTAACGGCTTGTTCTTCACTAAGCCCTACTGTTCCAATGGCTGGGTGTGAAAAAAACAACTGTCGGAATCGTTGTGTAGTCCATTTTGACGTTTGTTTGTCCGTTAAATAAACGTTCTGCTAATGTACGGCCTGCTTTAATCGCTACTGGTGTTAATTCTTTTTCACCAGAAACGTCACCCAGTGCGTACACTCCTTCAGCCGTTGTTTCTTGGTACTCATTCACTTTGATAAATCCACGTTCTGTTAATTCAACACCTGCTGCTTCAAGGTTTAATCCAGCTGTATTTGGAACGCGTCCTGTTGCCCAAATCACTTTTTTTCAGCAGTGAAACTTGTTCCATCTTCAAATTGAATTTCACACTATCATTTTCTAATTGAACGAGTTTTTTGAGGCACTTTATTAGTATGCAAAGTTGGTCCTGATTTTTTTCCATTTCCTCAACTAGCACTTCAATAATCGAATGATCGAAGTTACGAAGTGGACGATCGCGGCGAACAAATAGGTCTGTCTTTACGCCTAGAGCATGTAAAACACCCGCAAGTTCTACGGCAATATATCCAGCACCTAAGATGGCTACTGATTGTGGCAACTCATCCCATGCAAATACATCGTCAGAAGTGCCTCCAAGTTCTTTCCCTTCTACATTTGGAATCGCAGGTTTTGCGCCTGTTGCAATCACAATATGTTTTGCACGATACTCTTCCCCATTCACTTCAATCGTGTGGGCATCAACAAAGCTTGCATATCCTTTAATTAAGGTCACGTTGTTACGTTCAAATGTTCCATTATAAGAAGCGCGTGAACGGTCAATATACGCTTCACGATTTTTCTTTAGTGTCTTAAAATCGAATTTTACATTTTCTGCTGTAAATCCATAATCTGGTCCATACGCGTGAATCGCTTCTGCAATTTGCGCTCCATACCACATAATTTTTTTAGGAACACAGCCGATATTTACACAGGTTCCTCCAAGTAAGTTTCCTTCCACTACAGCTACTTTTGCACCATGCATAGCAGCACGATTGGCTGTGGCAATACCACCACTACCGCCACCGATAGAAATTAAATCAAATTCTTTCATTCATTCTTCCTCCTTTTTGTCACATTCATTCTATCAGAACACTTTTGCTTTTGTCTTAAACCCTGCTCATAGAATTAGTTTAGGCACAGAAAAAAATGATTACTTCTAAGCCTTGCGGTTTTATTTTATAATCGCTGTTACGGGGCACCGGACCAAGCCTTAGTCTTGCTCCTTCGAAGCTTCAAACGGGAGTAAGACCAAAGTCAAAACAGGACTCACAGTGTGAGTCCTGTTTGCTTTGTAGTCTTACCCCCGCAAGGCTGATTAGAATTAAGCGAATCACAAGTGATGAAGCTTGATTCAATCAGCTACTGCGTCTAACTTTATAAACTGTTTTAACTACGGAACAAGTTCCGACTCCGCGTAGTTCACATTCGATGCGATTCCCGTTACTGCGATTATAAAAATCCGCAGGCTTTTTCGTAATCATTTCTTTAGTGCTATTCATTTTTATGAGACAGAGTTTAAATACTCTGATAGAATTATGTGCCCAATAACGGCCTCTTCGCTCCTTACTAATGTGCTAGAACATTATTTCTGTTATTAAGTTTTGGAGCGTAGTGCTGTCTAGTTTGTTCGCTTAGTGCTCAACGATTATAGCTTTTCTAGCCAGATAGCGCAAAGAGTTTGGACAGCTGGGACAACAGTAGTAATCGAACCATGGTTATCGTATGCCTTATACCAGAGTTTGCCAGTTGAATCGAAGGCGTATTGGTACACCACAATCCAGTGATTTTTATACGGGCTACCTAGAGCGGCAGTTGTTCCTACAATAACAGGAACTCCGTCTTCTAGAAGGCTGGGTGTGACTTTTTCACTAAATAAATTAAAGCGTGTCTTATAGCCGTATTTCTTCCACTCGTCATTGAGTCCGCGTTGCACATCCCAATAAAAGGTTCCCCGATATGGGAACGCGTATTCAATGGAAGCTTCCATGCCTTTTAGAAGCTCATCCATCGTTTGTGTCACGACTTCTTCGCGTTTTGCCATCAGTACTGTTAACGCTGCAGCAGCATACGTCCCACAAATTCCTGGCGTCTTTCCATTTACATAAGCTTTAAACGGTTCCATTTCACTTTCAGGAAGACCTGTCCACTCAACAGTCTCTTCTAATGTGTGTTTTTTCTCCCACTTCATTCGCATCCTCCTTATTTTTCAAAATGGTATTCTTTTACTTGTAGATTTTCGTCTAAGTCAAATACAAGCGGTGTTCCAGTTGGGATTTCAAATTTTAAGATTTCGTCTTCACTAAGATTCAATAAATATTTCACTAAACTACGTAGAGAATTTCCATGAGCTACAACAAGAACATTCTTACCGTCTAGTAAATCCACTGCAATCTTATCTTGCCAAATTGGAAGTACGCGTTCTAAAGTTGTTTTCAATGTTTCCCCTTGAGGAAGGTCCTTCACTTGTAAATGTTTGTAGCGTGGGTCTTGGGCTTGTTTAGCGGCTTCTTCCTCACTAAGAAGTGGAGGCATCACGTCATAAGAACGTCTCCAAAGCAACACTTGTTCATCGCCGTATTTTTCACGGGTTTCTTGTTTGTTGAGTCCTTGTAAGGCTCCATAATGGCGTTCATTTAACCGCCAACTCTTCGTCTCTGGTAAATAGTCTTGATTTAATTCAGACAAGACGATATGACCTGTATGGATGGCTCTTTTTTAATACGGATAAATATACATGATCAAATTGAATGCCTAATGAGCGTAATACTTTTCCCTGCATGATGAGCTTCTTGTTCCCCTTTTTGAGTCAATTCCACATCGCTCCAACCAGTAAATAAATTGAGAGCATTCCATTCACTTTCTCCATGTCGAACAAATACTAATTTCATTTTTTTATTCCTTCTTTCTGTGAATCTATCTTTATTGTACGCCTGTTTTCTGAAACTTTCAAAGAAGGTTTCCCAACACCTTGCAATTTGCCCTCCCTTATCATTTAGTGGTAAAATAAACTGATATCATTTTCATTAGATTAATTGGTATAAAAATTACCTGAAAGGACCATTATGAAACTACTAACGATTATCGGAAAAATAAAACGATTCTCGAATCAGGACTTAGCGCTATACTTACTCATTATTAGTAGCTTCCTTCCGTTTTATTTATTCCTAACATTGTTTGGCTTATATATCATACTTCTTGCCTTTACCGGGAAATTAACACAAGTTCTAAAAGACCTCGTGTCACACCCATTTTTACTAACATTCATTGGATTTAGCTTTGCCGTTTCGATGGTGTCTGGAAACTATATTGGGGCTGTCATCTCAATTGGCTTTTTGATGTATGCTATATTTTTCAATTATTATCAAAGGCGATTAACACCGGACTTTTTCCATATTGTTCTGCAGACCATCTTACTGCTTAGCATTTTTGCCGCTGGATTTGCATTTTTAGAACATTATGAGATTGTTCATAAATTTAACTACACCTTCCTCTCACCGAAGATGCAAGTATGGCACCAAAACCGTGCCGAAGTAACCTTCTTTAACCCGAATTATTACGGAATCATTTGTTGCTTCTGCATTATGATTGCCTTCTACTTACTTAGCATCACAAAGAGTTGGTTCTGGAAATTCATTGGAGCTGTTGCGATTGGAATTAATCTATTCGGCCTCAGCTTCACTCAAAATAGAACGGCTTTCCCAGCGATTATCTGTGGAGCCATTATTTATCTCTTTACAACGATTCGAAACTCGAAAGCATTCTGGCTTAGTATTGCTGCTTTTGGAATTGGACTGATGTTCCTCTTCTCTAACGATATTGGGGTTCGTATGGGAACTCTTGATTCTTCTATGGAAGAGCGGATTTCGATTTGGAATTCAGGAATGGTTCTCTTTAAACAAAATCCATGGTTTGGCGAAGGCCCTCTAACTTACTTGCACAGTTTTGCAAGAATCGGTGCTCGCTACCATGAACACGCACATAGTTTATATATCGATACTCTATCAAGCTACGGAATTATCGGAACATTGCTTCTTGCAATAGCTTCTTTTAAACCTGTTCGCATGATTTTAGAAATGAGTCGTGATCCAAAGAAACGTCCAATCGTTGGACTCTATGTGTCACTCATCGTTGTACTTTTCGTACACGGCATATTCGATGTGGCCATTCTTTGGGTACAAAGTGCATTCCTATTTTTACTTGTGATGACAAGTATCCCGATGTGGCTTAAACAAGAAGAAAATAAAATGCCTCATGAATAGCAAACAGTAAAACTCCCAACTTTCACTTTCGTGAAGGTTGGGAGTTTTTGTTGACTTATTTTGTTAAGTTACGGATGTTTTTGAAGATATCTTTATGGTTTTCAATCTTCGTATCATTTCCGATCACGACAAACGCGTTTTGATCCATGATGGCTTTCATCGTTGGAGCGTATGCGCGTACCTTTTCAGGAGTTGCCGCTAAGATTTCATCACGGAACTGTTGCACTTTCTCTTGCGTCAAATGCGTGAAATAACGAGTGAAGGCTACTGCACCTTTTTGAGCAGCTGAAAGTGGACGGTCAATCGTACTGAATGTACCAATCAAGTTCTTTTCAAATTCCGCCTCTGACAAGTTAAAGTTTTCTAAGTACTCCACTTGTCCATCATAACGTTCAAGAGTTTCAACAATATTCGGGTCGCGGTAAGAAAGACCTGCAACGTCCCCTTTATCATTGATGACACTCATACCGCCATACGCCCCCCCTTGAACACGAACCGTATTCCATAAGTAATCGAGTCCTAGAACTGATTTCAAGAATAAGTTCATACCGTTCACTGGAACCCCTAGAAGCGTTTGGTTATATCCTTTTGCTACATAGTTGATTTCTTGTGCTGTCTTGAATCCTTCGTTTAACACTTCCACTGGATTTGTAAAGGCTTGTTTCAACTTTATGGTTCCCAAGGTGCTTGAAGAAGTTCCCTGACACTTGTTTGAAGTGGTCGAAATCTTCCTTGCTTCCGACAAAGGTTGCCACTAATTGGTCAGTTGTTAAAATCGTTTTTAACACGGCTTTCAAGCGGTCGATAAAGGCTTGAGGTTCTGCTTCAAAACCAGCCACCACATCGCAAATAAAGTCATAGTAGTCGATTCCTTCAAGCGATTGTAAGTATTTCGCGCCTTCGTAGTAATAAGACTCTAAACGACGAAGTGCTGCCACATGTGAACCATAGTTGAAGTTCATCTCTAAGTCCGCTTTCACATTGAGTAAGAGCTCTTTAATCTTCTCTACATCATCTAAGTTCGAACGATGAACGATTTCTTCAATCAAACTTAAGAGCTGTGGTTGATATTCCGACAAGGCTTTCCCACTCATAGTGAATTTAGGATAGTAGATATTGTCCGCTACGGATTCTGTAATCACTGTCGCGTTAGTGCCGATGCCACCAGTGTAGAAGTCGATTTCTGTGCTGAGTGCTTCATCTGTGAAGTTCTCCGTTCCAACTTCCCCTAACACTTCCGTTAAGAAGGCCACAACTGGAATATCTTCAGTCTTCACGCCTGATAAATCGAAGTAATATTTCACGTAAGAAATGCCTGCTGTGAAGTCTTCATAGTGTAAGAAGGTTGGTTTGCCTTCTTGTTCTTCAACAGTTAGTGGTAATGGCTTCACTTCGCGGTCGATATCTTCAATCGAGAGTTTTGGCAATTTCGCCAAATCTTCTTCCTTGTCAGGAGTTGTTTGACGTTCTAATAATTTGAGTTTCTTCAACCAATGCTTCTAATTCTTCGTCACTTAGTGAAGCCTTATAGGCAGCTAAATGTTCTTTTAGCGCTTGGTCTTTACGCTCTAGAAGTCCTGGTTCAGGAGAAAGTGTAATAACTGCTGAGTGCGTATTCTCTAATAGCGTACTTTGAATTAATTTTTCGAAGTATCCATTAGTCATTTCTCTTTGAATCTTATCTAAAATTGGTTGGTACTCAAATGTCTCGAACACATTTCCACCATATAGCCAGCTTGTTAGCGCGTTTAGAGAATACAGAATTCCTTTAGGAGTAGAACCTTCTAAAGCTGTAAGCTCTTTGTATCGGAAAGCTGCTTTGTTTAATGCCGCTTGAATAGCTTTTTGAGGAATTCCTTCTTCAACGAGTCGTTTTAATTCTGTTTCAATAATTGTAATAAATTCTTCTTTTGCAGAAGGATTTGTATCTTTCAGAACAATTTCAAATATAGGTGAATATGTTGCTGCGCCAAAACCACCAGATACATCAGAACCAAGGCCTGATTTCAAAAGTGCTTTTTTAATAGGTGCTGTATTACTTCCTAAAAGAAGTTCGTCTAATACCGCTAAAGCAATTAGCGATTCAGCATTCGTCCCTTTTCCTGCAGCCCAAACATAAGCGAGCAATGTTTTGTTTTCTTCAGATTCTTCTTGAGAAATCGAGAATTTTGCTTCTAATTCATGTCTTTTTTCAAACGGAACTTGTTCAACAGGACCAAAATCATATTCTTTTGGTTCGAACGCATCAAAGTATTCACTTAACTGACCAAAAGCAAGGTCTAAATCTAGATTTCCGTATAATGTTACGCGAGCATTACTTGGATGATAATATTTATCATGGAAATCCACAAATTTCTCTTGTGTTAAGGTTGGGATGCTAGCAGGCATTCCTCCTGAAATATGTTTATACACCGTATCTGGATATAAAGTTGGTTCAATTAAACGATATAATTCTGATTCTGGTTGGGAGAAAGCCCCACGCATTTCGTTATAAACAACGCCTTTATAAATCAGTTCATCGTCTGCATTTTCTAAGTGATAATGCCATCCCTCTTGCATTAAAATTTGAGGATCATGCTTGAAGTTCGGATAGAACACAGCATCTAAATAAACAGACATTAAATTGGTAAAATCTTTTTGATTACGAGAAGATACAGGATAAACTGTTTTATCCGAATAAGTCATCGCATTTAAGAAAGTATTTAGTGATCCTTTTAATAACTCTACAAAAGGTTCTTTCGTTGGATATTTTCTTGATCCATTTAATACTGAATGCTCAATAATATGCGCAATTCCATTATCATCATATGGTGGAGTTCTAAACGCGATATTAAAAGCCTTATTATCGTCTTCGTTCTCTAAATAAAGAACTTCCGCTCCTGTTTTTTCATGTTGATATAAATACCCTACTGAACGGATATCTGGTAAGTCTCTTTTTTTCTAATAATTTAAAGCCTTTTAAACTCTTTTTGGCATAAAATTCCTCCTTCTTCTTAAAAGGTTTTCACTTATTTTTAACATTTTTTTGGTACAAAAAAAGAAGATTAGGGACTGAATTAAGTTGTTTAGCGAAAATGCTGGATTAACAATAAATGAAATCACAAATTTATAGACGTGTGTGTCCATTTATTTACTAGAATATTTTTCATATTTTTTTAAAATGTAACATATATGTTACATTTTACTTTTTAAGACTTCTTTTTCCGTCGAAAAATTTACTATTCAAATATTTAATAGAAATTCATTGAACTCATATAATTTTAGTTCAGAATTAAAACGATTCCTCTTTGATTTTTGGTAAACTAAGGGAATATTTTTGTTGTGGAAAATATCTTTTTTCCAATATTTTTTTCTATATACGCTCTATTTCCTTGACTAATTATTAGATTTTTTTATTTATAAAAAAATCGCTTCTTTTATATACTAAAAAGTTTACTTTTAGGAATATTTCTTATTTTTGTAAGAAATATTATTTTTCAATTTTTTTGAATCTATTTTGTGGTCACCTTCATGAAAATCTCCACATATAGTGTGTTTTTCTAAAATCTATTATTGGTATCTCGCTCTTACCCCTATAAAAATAGAAAAGGAATTAAGCAACCTCCATCGCTTAATTCCTTCAAAAATGTGAGCACTCAAACTTTCTTTCCCTATATACAAAAATCCCTCAATTCACTTATAAGTAAATTGAGGGAGTTTGCTTTTCTATTGCTTGTTTTGTTTTAATTTGTAGGTCGCATATGCTTTTAAAGAAATCGTTCCAAAAATAGCGACGGTTAATAAATTTAGAATACTTGCGATCCAGCCTTGAGTAAATACAATCGTTGTAGAAGACTGATAGAATAAAACATCTAAGGTTGGGGCAATCAACCCAAAGATTGCAATATTCACTGCAGCTTGAACCACGTTAAATCGAATCATATCGTGTTTTGAAAACACTCCTTGTCGAAGGCTATTTCTTCGAATCGCAAATCCAAACGTAAAACCTAACGCAGCTGAACTTATAGCCCAAGAAATCCATAAATGATCTGTATTGATTAAATCAAACAATACATGGCCAGTAAACCCAACAATGGCAGCTGGAAGTGCTCCAGCAACACCAGCAAAGAGCGCAGGTACCCATATGCCAACTGAATATATACTCCTTCAATCGGTGTTGTAATCGACGTTACGGTCATTAAAGCAGTCATAATTACAATTCCTAAAATTGTATAGACAACTGTTTTTTGTAATCCGTCTTTCACAATCCTCTCCTCCTCTTAATGCGATGTAGGTTCTTCTCCGATAATTCGAACTTCTGGTTCTAGAGAAACTCCATCTTTTTCTAAAATAACTTTTTGAATATGGCGAATTAGATCCATATAATCTGTTGCCGTAGCGTTGTCAATGTTCACGATAAATCCAGCATGTTTATTGGAGACTTGTGCCCCACCAATTTGATATCCTTGTAAGCCAGCGTCTTGAATTAATTTCCCGGTAAAATATCCTTCAGGACGTTTAAAGACACTTCCACATGAAGGATATTCAAGCGGTTGTTTACTTTGACGTAAATGAGTTAATTCTGCAATTTTTCGTCAATCTCTTCTTGATTCCCTTTATCTAATTGGAATCCCACTTCAATCACTAAATCTCCAGTATTTTGAATGAAACTGTGTCTGTAACTAAACTCTAATTCTTCAGCAGAATACGTCTTTAAGTGGCCTTCTGGAGTAATCACCTCTACGTATTCTACAACTTCACTGACTTCTCCACCATAAGCACCAGCGTTCATATAAATGGCTCCACCTACACTACCTGGAATTCCACAAGCAAATTCCAAACCAGTTAAGCCATTTTTAGCAGCTTCCTTAGAAACGTCAATTAAGGCTACTCCGCCTTCAGCAACAATTTTTGTACCGTCTACTTTTAAATGAGACATATCATTCAACATAATTACAGCACCAGAAATTCCGCCATCTTTAATGATAACATTAGAGGCATTTCCTAAAATTGTCGTCTGAATATTTTGCTCGCGTAACCAATGGGTGACTTCACTTGCTTCTTGTTTATCCTTTGGAAAAATAAGAATTGCAGCATTCCCACCAGTCTTAGTAAATGTATATTTTTTTAGAGGTTCATTGTAAAAAACTTTTACATTCGGAAACTCTTTTGAAAATACTGTATAGTCCATACTATTCTCCTTAATCGTAATCCATTTAATACTACTATTCTAATGAGTTTACGTCAAATGTTAGGAAACCTTGGGGAGCTTTTGCCGTAACAATTCTTTCACAAATCACATGGCTTAACAAGCTACTTTTTGCAGAAACTGGATTTTCTGATTTTGTCTGAACTGCAATGATAAAGCTATGAATAATCGTCTCAAATCCACGTTTGTACAAAGTAGAATCCCAACTCGTAAATCCATCCAAAACATCATCTTGACCTTGAGTAATCACCAAATCCGTTAAGTTTCGAAGAGAATAAGTTCCACTAGGACTTTGCACTTCAATTCTTTCTAAGTTAGCTCCAGAAGTTTCATTGAATTGAACCAAAGCCGTTTCATTTTCATTTTCTAGGTAAACCGTACATTGTTCTAACACTCCATCCTTTCTTATAGAAATAAGTACCATTCGTTGGAAGTGAATCCATTAAGTAAAGTGCTGTATCTAAAGGATGAATAAAGACATCAAAGACTCTAGTTCTTGTATCTTGAGAAACAACAGTACAGTTCTTTTCTGCAATAATTCTCTTCTTATCTTCTACACTTTTTAAGACTTCTACTTTAGGAGCAAAACGTCTATTAAATCCAGCCATGATGAAGGTATCGTGTTTTTTTGCTACTTGATATAACTCCAGAGTTTTTTCATAGCTAGGAGCTACCGGTTTATCGATATAAACAGGAATTCCTTTTTCTAAAAATTGTTTTGCCACCTCGAAATGAGCTTTTGTAGACACATGAATAAAGACTCCATCTAAAGGAAATTGCAATAATTCCTCAATCGTATTACAAGGAATACATCTCCCTAATAATTTAGATTCTCGATTCAACACTTCTTGATTTCGAGTACACATATACCATTTGACATTCCCAATCGAACGCATCACCGGTAAGTAAGCTTTTTGACTAATCGCTCCAACACCAACAATCCCAATATTTAACATTCTTTATCCTTCCCATTCTTGTAGTAATTGATGAACCATTTGAGCAGAACGTTTCCCTGCTTGAACGATAAAAGTATCAAAATCAACAGCAGAGGTCCCACGCTCTGGAATATCTGAAATCGCACGAATCACAATAAATGGCACTCCAAATGCGTGACACGCTTGTGCAATCGCTGCCCCTTCCATTTCAGACGCCATGACATCTGGGAAGTGCTTTAAAATATGTGTTCTTTGCTCACGAGTATGGATAAAGCTGTCAGACGAAACGATAAGGCCTGTATGGCTCTTTAAATCCACCTTAGCAATCGCTTGTTCAATGGACGGTAAGAAGTCCTGGTTCATGGCAAAACGCGCTGGCATGCCCGGCATTTGCCCGTATGCGTAATTAAAAGCTGTTACGTCAGCATCGCAGTACGCAAGCTCTGTTCCAATGACGATATCACCAATTTCTAGAGTTGTGCCAAATCCACCAGCAGAACCCGTATTCATCACCAAGTCTACTCCGAAGCGATCGATTAAAATTCCTGCAGCAAGAGCTGACATCACTTTCCCAATCCCGGATTGGACAAGTACGATTGACTTTCCAACAAGTGTCCCTTCAATAAATTCCCAATTGGCAACGGTTGTTTTCTTTTCAATCGTCATCTCTTCTTCGAGCAGACGTTTTTCTTCTTCCATTGCCGCAATAATTCCAAATTTCATTCTTTCACCTCATCATTATCGTTCGATATGTTTCGCCATCAAGACGATATCTTCATATCCATCACCGATTTTTACACCGTTCTTAAGTCGACCTTCTTCTTCAAATCCACACTTTTCATAGAGGCGACGGGCCTTTTTATTGATAGCTACGACCTCAAGTTCAACACGAGAAAGAGTTGAATAATCCCTCACCCAATCAAGCATTTCTTCCATCATCACGGTCGCAATACCTTGCCCCCAATAGGACTTCAATACACTGATTCCTAACTCTCCACGGTGTGAAAATTTAGGATGTAAGCTACCAGCAATCGAACCGACCGCTATAATCTCGTCTCCATCTTTTGCTAGTAACATATATTGATTTTCGTTTTCGTAGAGCGATTCAATAAACAATTCTTCTTGAGCGATAGAATATCTCAACCCTTCAGCTCCAAAAGAGAGAAAGTCTGTTTCGCTTCCTACTTTTTTACTGTAATCTAATAACGCTTTGGCATCGTCTTTGACTGGAAGTGCGAATGTGATTTCTCTTTCTTTACTCATCTGTTGCCTCCAATTTGTTGATAAATTCTTCGTACTCTTTTCCGTGTGGTATTAGACGAATCACACGTTCAGACTCGCCGTCTCCTACACGGTCGATTTTCACCTTTAAGAACGTTGAAGGAAGTTCATCTTCAATATACTGCGCCCATTCAACGACGCACACGCCACCCGCATAGAAGTACTCTTCAAGCCCTACTTCACTGGCGCCACCACTTTCTTCAATACGATACATGTCCATATGAAATAGCGGCAGTCTTCCTTTACGATACTCGCGAATCAATGTATACGTTGGGCTTTTAATCACACGGTCGATGCCTAAGCCAACAGCTATTCCTTTGGTAAGAGTCGTCTTTCCAGCGCCTAAATCGCCTTCTAGGATTACACAGCTATTTTCAAATAACTCTTCGCCTAGACGCTTGCCTAGTGCCATTGTCTCCTCTTGTGATGTTGTATGTACTTCAAACATGATGATACTCCTTCAACCTTATCTCATTGTCTTGCATAAAAAAAGAGCCAAGACAAACTGTCTTAGCTCATTATAGCATATTTCGCTTATTTTAGAACGCGTCCTAAAAATTCTTTTGTACGGTCCACTTGTGGGTTTTCAAAGATTTGTTCTGGAGTACCTTCTTCTGCGATAACCCCTTTATCCATGAAGACAACACGGTCACTCACTTCTTTGGCAAATCCCATTTCGTGCGTTACAACAATCATTGTTAGCCCTGTGTGCGCTAAGCTTTTCATTGTTTCTAATACTTCGTTAACCATTTCTGGGTCAAGTGCTGACGTTGGTTCGTCGAAAAGCAATACATCTGGTTGCATCGATAATGCACGCGCGATAGCCACACGTTGTTTGACCACCTGATAATTGACGAGGTTTTGCATTGATATACGCAGACATTCCTACTTTTTCAAGGAATTCTTTTGCGATTTTTTCTGCTTCCTCTTTTGATTTTTTCAACACTTTCATAGGTCCAACAATACAGTTTTCTAACACGTTTAAGTTGTTAAATAAGTTAAATTGTTGGAATACCATTCCTACGTGAGTACGGTATTCGTAAATGCTCTTGTCATGTTCTAAAATGTTTTGGCCATTGTAGTAGATTTCGCCTGAAGTTGGTTTTTCGAGTAAGTTGACACAACGTAAAAGTGTTGATTTCCCAGAACCACTTGATCCGATAATCGTTACTACTTCCCCTTGTTTTACTTCAAAAGAAATATCTTTAAGAACTTCATTAGTACCGAAAGTTTTACTTAAGTTTTGAATGGAAATTACTGCTTCGCTCATTATGCATTTCCTTTCTGTCTAGTTTTTTCTTCGACTGCTGACATTGAATTTGAGTTTAATGGATCTGAATAAATCACTTCATAGTTATCTGGACCATCTAATTTACGCTCGAAGTAACGTAAGATACGAGTCACTGTGAATGTCATGATGAAGTATAAAATTAATGTGACAAAGAATGTATCAAAGTAACGGAAGTTTTGTCCCGCAACTGTTTTTGTCGCAAAGTACAATTCTGAAACTGAAATTACGTTCAATACAGAAGTATCTTTGATGTTGATAACGAACTCATTCCCTACTGCTGGAAGGATGTTACGAAGTACTTGTGGGAAAACAACATAGCGCATTGTTTGCCAGTGAGTCATCCCGATAGCTTGGCTGGCTTCAAATTGTCCTTGGTCGATAGAAATAATCCCACCACGAACGATTTCTGACATATAAGCCCCTGTGTTAATTGATACGATGAAAATTGCAGCGAATGTTACATCTAAGTTAATTCCAAACATTAATGCTGTTCCGTAGTAAATTACCATCGCTTGTACAATCATTGGTGTTCCACGGAAGAATTCTGTATAGCAGTTTAAAATGATAACTGCGATTTTTAAAAGGATACGTTTAGGTCCTTTTTCTGGTAGTGGAATTGTTTTAACAAATCCGATGAACATCCCGATTAATGTCCCGATAATTGTACCAATAATTGAAATATATAGTGTAATCCAGGCACCTGTTAAGAACATTTGCCAGTTCTGTTGAATGATTTTTACAATCCAATCAATACTCATTTATTTTCCTACTTTCTGTATTTAATGTGTATGTATACGCCACACGAGGTGGCGGTGTGTTATGTTTGTGCTTCGGCAGGAGTTTATGTGCTCCTGCGCAGTGGTGTAGTTGAGCTCGCCATCACCCAACATTCACACAGTGAATATTGGCTAAACGCTTTTCTTCACATCCTGTAGTTGAACTCGGGTTTATTAAACTCAAATTCTTGTAGTTGAGCTCGCAATCGCAGAAATGGCGTGCGTTTCCCGAAACGTCCGCAGAACGTTGCACGTTCCTTCCGGCGTTCCGGTCCAACGGTCCATTTCTGAGCGCGATGTCTCACACCCTGTGTAGTTGAGTTCGGAAAAGCAGAGGCTCAAGCCTTTCGAGGTTAGTCCGCACGCCTGCAAGCAGTCCCTTGCGGCTAACCTACGAACCGTCATCGCCTCTGAACGCTTTTCCTCACATCCTGATTATTCCGCTGCAGGCTGATTCTTAATTGCTTCTTGCATGATTTTTTGACGTTCTTCGCTAGAGATTGTTTTTAATGCTTCGTTGATTTCTTTTGTTAGTGAGCTATCTTTTCTCACACCAACAGCTGTTTGTGTGTCTTCTGGTGATGTTTTGAAGCCATCTGTTAATTTAACCATTACGAAGTCACTGTTTGCTGCTTGAGCTGAAATTGCTTCTGGTAATTCAGAAACGTAAGCGTCAATTGTCCCAGATTGTAAAGCTACACGCATTGCTGGGAAGTTATCCATCGCAGTTTGTTTGTCGACACCAGGAATTTGGTCGATTACTGAGTAGTGGAAAGTATTTAATTGAGCTGTTACTTTAGCACCAGAGAAATCCGCTAATGAAGTAGCATTTGCATATTTAGAACCTTTTTTAACAACTAATACTAATTGTGAATCATAGTAAGAATCAGTAAAGTCGATTGTTGCTTTACGCTCTTCAGTAGGACTCATACCAGCAATGATTGCATCTATTTTACTTGAAACAAGAGCTGGTGTTAAGCCATCCCACTCCGTTTTAACAATAACTAATTCTTTTCCTAATTGTTTAGCTACACGTTTTGCGATTTCAACGTCATAACCACCAGCGTATTGGTCTGTCCCTTGAATTTTTACCGCACCGTTTGAATCATCGTTTTGAGTCCAGTTAAATGGTGGATATCCTGCTTCCATCCCAACCACTAATTGATTTTGATTTGCTGTCCCTTGACTAACAGGTGTTCCACACGCTGCTAATCCAACTGTCATTGCTAAAGCTGCAATTGCGCCTAAAATTTTTTTCATTTTCTTTCTCTCCTTCTCGATTATCAAACTGGTTCACTCATCACACACAAAAAAGGAACCACGAACAAAAGCCGTGATTCCCCATAAAAAAAGTCATAAGTAGTCATTCTTTTGCCCGGTAATTGATTGCACTTCATGAGTATCTGGGCAGATATCATGACAGTGACTGACCTATTATGACCAGCCCCCAACGTTTTCACGTTTCGGCGAAATCCCCTTTCCAGTTTCCTGTACTCTTGTCATCCGCACCTCAGTTCAATAACCATTTGATTTAATTGTTGAACATAAATTAACACATAATTTTTTGAAAGTCAACCCCTATATTTACATTTTTTGAAAATAACTATCAAAACTCCTTTTTATCTCCTCCACCTTCTCTAACATTATGCCTCAGAAAAGCATTATATATTAGTCGATGAAGCAACAGATATATTAATTACGGAAAATCCGCAAGGATTTGGAGTAATTACTGTCTCCTTTCCCCCTCCACTATCAGGTTGCCTTAGAAATGATTTTTTTGCACTAAAAAAATAAATGATTACGAAGGACTTCGAGTTTCTATAATCGCAGTGGTGGGGAATCGTATTAAATGCGAATTAAAGGGAGTTAGGAATTTATCCCTTACTCCCTTTTTGAGGCTTTAAAGGTGAGAGACTCAAGGCTCGAACCGGTACCCCACTACAGCGATTATAAAAGAAACCGAAGGTTCCGAAGTAATCATTTATAAAGTATTTATTTCCCAGCACAAAAAGAGTGCCTCATTTCTGAGGCACCCTGTTAGATGAATTATTTATTCACATTTTCCCATTGCCAGCTCACAACTTCAGGAATATCTTCCCCGTGTTCACGGATGTAGCTGTGGTGGAATTCCACAGTTTCGTCCATTTTCGCAGCAAATTCGCTAGCTTTGTCGCCGTATACAGCAACTGCAGCGTCTTTAGCAACGTGGAAGCGGTCCATTTCAGATAATACACGCATATCGAATGGAGTTGTGATATCTCCGTTTTCACGGTATCCGTGGATATGAACATTATGATTGTTGCGATCGAAGAATAAATCACGAATCATACCTTCATAACCGTGGAAGCAGAATACAACTGGTTTATCAGTAGTAAATAATTTATCAAATTCTTCGTCAGATAAACCACGTGGGTCCACTTTTGGAGAACGTAATTTCAAGATATCTACTACGTTAATGAAGCGAATCTTCAATTCTGGGAATTGTTTGTGCAAGATTGAAATACCTGCTAATGCTTCTAAGTTAGGTTCAGTACCTGCAGCAGCAATTACTACGTCTGGTTCTTCTCCTTCTTTCACTGTTGAAGCCCAATCAATTACTTTGTAACCTTCACGTACTAATTCTTTAGCTTCTTCTACTGAGTAGAATTGTGGACGTGGGTGTTTTGAAGAAACGATTAAGTTAATTTTATCTTCTGAACTTAAAGCTTCAGCCATAACAGCCATTAAACTGTTTGTATCCGCTGGTAAGTATTCACGAACGAATTCAGGTTTTTTCTCAGCTAAGTGTGTTAATAAACCTGGATCTTGGTGAGTATATCCATTGTGGTCTTGTTGGAACACTGTTGATGTTGCAATCAAGTTTAATGATGGATAGTTTTTTACGCCATGGAGCGTGAGTTTTAGCTTTACGTAACCATTTGAAGTGTTGAGTAATCATTGAGTCCACTACACGTAAGAATGATTCGTAAGATGCGAAGAATCCGTGACGACCTGTTAATACATAACCTTCTAAGAATCCTTCAGCTTGGTGTTCTGATAATTGTGAATCGATTACACGACCAACTGGAGAAATCCATTCATCGTAGCTTTCGTCACGACGACCCAACCCATTGACGGTTCGTTGCTTTGAAGACTTCGTTTAGACGGTTAGATTTAGTTTCGTCTGGTCCAAAGATACGGAAGTTATCTGGGTTTTGCTTTTAACTAGGTCAGCAGCAAATTTACCAAATTCGATCATATCTTGTTTTTTTGAATAGCACCTGGTTTAGATGTGTCGATTGCATGTTTAGTCCAATCAGTAATTTCCATTGGTTTTACAACCCCTGCGTTAGTGATTGGGTTCATGCTCATACGACGTGGGCCTTTTTGGAGAAATTGCAGCAATTTCTTCTACTAATTTACCATTTTCATCGAATAATTCTTCTGGACGGTATGATTTCAACCAGTCTACTAAGCTATCGATGTGTTCCATAGCTTCTCCAGATACTGGAATTGGAACTTGGTGAGCACGGAATCCGCCTTCGATTGGTTCATGGTTCCATTCTTTTGGACCTGTCCAACCTTTAGGAGTACGTACTACTAATACTGGCCAATGTGGCATTGTAGCTTCTTCGGCGCTCTTAGCACGAGCTTCTTTTTGAATTGCTTGAATTTTTTCAATTGCTTCATCTAATTTAGCAGCCATTAATGGGTGAACTTTTTCAGGATCTGTTCCTTCTACGAAAATTGGATCCCATCCTAAACCATTGAAGAATTGTGTTAACTCTTCATCCGTACGACGAGCTAAAATAGTTGGGTTGTGGATTTTACCACCGTTTAAGTAAAGGATAGGTAAAACTGCACCATCGTTTACTGGATTGATAAATGTGTTTGAGAACCAACCAGCCGCTAAAGGACCAGTTTCTGCTTCTCCGTCACCGATAACTGCTGCTGCAATTACGTTAGGGTTATCTAAAACAGCACCTGTAGCATGTGATAATGAGTAACCTAATTCTCCACCTTCGTGAATTGAACCAGGAGTTTCTGGAGCCGCGTGAGACGCAATTCCTCCAGGGAATGAGAAGATTTTACATAATTGTTTGAACCCTGCTTCATCTTGAGTGATTTGTGGGTATAACTCTGTGTAAGATCCATCTAAGTAAGAGTTAGAAACCATTACTTGTCCACCGTGACCTGGTCCTTCAATGTAGAACATATCTAAGTCATATTTATTAATAGCACGGTTTAAGTGCGCATAAATAAAGTTTTGTCCTGCGATTGTTCCCCAGTGTCCGATTGGATGAAGTTTAACGTCTTCTTTTTGGATTGGACGACGTAAAAGTGGGTTATCTTTTAAGTACATTTGAGCTACTGAAATGTAGTTCGCTGCACGCCACCAAGCATCCACCTTTGCTAAGTATTCTGGTGTATCAAATTGTGTCATGTATATATTCTTCCCTTCTTGTTTTTGGTTTCCTAAGAAATCAGAAAAGTCGATTCAAAAAATTCCTATTTTTTAATCGACAAGTATTTACCATAGCCTGTAGTATCTGTCAAGAAGAAGCATGGTAACCTTCATCGATTACGCTTATTTTCTGATTTATCAAGGAAATATTCCTGTTTTCGAAATAGTTATATAAATGTCGAAAACGTTCATAACCACATTTATTTGACTGTTTTATCTCGATTTTTTGATCATTTAATTCATCGAGCACTCTATATTACCATTTTTTATGTTCATTCCGCAATAAAACGTTCATAAAAAGTATGATAGGATCAAAAAAATCCGAGGTTTCCACCCCGGATTTTCCATATAATAAGGTTCAAACAGATCTTTATTTAAAATATTGAAGAAACTCTCCGTATCCTTCTTCTTCGAGTTTATCAACTGGGATAAAGCGAAGAGACGCTGAATTAATGCAATAACGTAGTCCACCTAATTCTTTTGGACCGTCTTCAAAGACGTGTCCTAAATGTGAATCTGCTTGTCCACTTCTTACTTCAGTTCTTTTACGGCTTAGTTTGTAATCTTCTTTCTCCGTTAGAGTTGTATTTTCAATTGGTTTTGAAAATGATGGCCAACCACATCCTGCATCAAATTTATCCTTTGAGCTAAAAAGTGGTTCACCACTGACGATATCTACATAGATTCCTTCTTCGTAGAAATCATCATATTCTCCTGAGAAAGGTCTTTCTGTGGCTTCATTTTGAGTCACTTCGTATTGAATTTCTGTTAATCGTTTTTTTAGTTCTTCTTTTGAAAACTCCATCATGGTCTCTCCTATTCAAATTGTTGTCGTTTCGTTTGATGCGGATCTTGAATTCTCTTGAAGAGATGTTCCAAGTCCTTATTCGTTAAATGAACGAGTACGGGTCTACCGTGCGGACAGTTATAAGGATTTTTACATTTTGCTAAATCCACTAATAACTGACGTGCTTCCCATTCACTTAAATGATGGTTGGCTTTAATCGAACCTTTACAACTCATCATAATGGCTGTTGCTTCTCTTAATTTAGCAACCGTAATCTTTTCGTCAGCCAAGATAAAGTCGATAATTTCTTCGATAATCGCCTTCTCCTGTCCCTTTTTAATCCATGCTGGATGCGATTGAATTTGGAAGGTATTTTTGCCCGAACGGCTCCATCTCAATTCCAAACTCCTCTACAAGAGGTAGTCGTTCTTCCAATTTCACACTGTCCTTCTTCGAGAATTCTAGTAAAATCGGGACCATCAACGGTTGACTGACTCGGCCTACTTGACCGATTTCCACTTTGAACCGCTCATATTTGATTCTTTCCTGAGCAGCATGTTGGTCAATCATATATAAGCCTTTTTTTCGTTTTGGGCAAATAAATATGTTCCATGCATTTGTCCAAAATAATGTAATTCTGGAAATTCCTTTTCGAAGGGCTGTGTATCGATTTTCTCAGCCAATTTCAAATAGTCTGCATGGTCATCGTGGCTGTCTACCAGTTCTTCTTGTTCGACAGGTTCAACTGCCTGACTTGCTTGAATAGGCGCATCCTCAACCGGTAGAACTTCCACTTCTTCTCTTACATTTTCTGAATAAGAAGGTGTTTCCACGCGAGTAGACTCCACAATAGGTGTCTTCAATTGCCACTCCAAAGTTTGTTGGACTGGTTTTGGAGCTTCTACACGGTTTTCTTTGCGATTGAAGGACAAGTCTTCAATCGACTCAGGAATGCGTTGTACACCCTGTATCGCCTCTCTAATCGCTTTTTGAATTACGAGAGAAAGTTCTTGCTCTTTACTGATTCGAACTTCTTGTTTCGTTGGATGCACGTTCACATCAACGAGTTGTACGTCCATTTCAATCGAAATAATCGTAATCGGGAATCGTCCCACCATTAATGTGGATCCGTATCCTAATGTAATGGCCTTTGCAATCACCATATTACGGATGGGACGTCCATTAATGAAAATCGATAAGTAATTGCGGTTTGAACGAGTGAGTTCTGGGAGCGACGTATATCCTGATACTTTGAAATCTTCGTCTTCTCCACTAAAAGGTAACATCTTACGAGCATTTACGGGTCCAATATTTCCAGCGACTGCTTGCAGCAACTCACCCTTCCCAGAAGTTTGCAATAACAGATTGCCGTCATTTTTCAAAATAAAGGCAATTTCTGGGTGACTGAGAGATGCTTTACTCACCACATCCGTAATATGAGCTAACTCCGTCTGCAATGTACGAACGAATTTCAACCGTGCTGGTGTGTTGTAAAATAAATCTTCAACAAGGAAAGTCGTTCCTTTTAATGGTGGAACGGTCTTCTCTTCTTTGATTTCACCAGACTCGATCTTTAACTCTACGCCGCTGTCTTCTCCGGTAGAAGTTGTCAGCGTCACTTTCGATACGGCCGTAATACTCGCTAAAGCTTCCCCACGGAACCCAAGTGTACGAATTCTAAAGAGTTGTTCCGGCGAATAGAGTTTACTCGTTGTATGACGTTTAATCGACATACGAGCGTCCTCTTTCGTCATTCCACTTCCATTGTCTTGAATGCGAATCTTACGAAGACCACTCTCTTCGATTTCAATCTCGATACGAGTACTGCCAGCATCAATCGCGTTTTCGAGCAATTCCTTCACCACAGAAGAAGGACGTTCGATGACTTCCCCTGCTGCGATTTGGTTTGTCAGTAATGGACTTAATTCTTTAATGGTTCCCATACACTACTCACCCTTTCCATTTGTTGCCATTTATACAGGATGTTCATTGCATCCATTGGCGTCATGCTCATTAAGTTTAATCCTTTAAGCTCATGAACCCATTCAGGCATAGTTTCTGCTTCTTCTTCAAAGAGCGATACTTGTTCCACGAAGGTGCTACTTTCATTAGCTGCCCCTTTAGCTTCTAAATGATTTAAAATCGTACTGGCATTTTTCAATAGCTCTGTTGGAAGCCCAGCAAGTTTCGCCACATGAATTCCGTAACTCTTATCGGCTGGTCCTTCTAATACTTTATGCAAGAAGACCACTTCACCATTTTCTTCAACGGCTCCCACATGCACATTGCGTAAATCCGCATATTTCTCGCTGAGTCTTGTTAACTCATGGTAATGCGTTGAGAATAATACTTTTGCAGATAAATGCTCATGAATATATGTGATGATGGCTTCAGCGAGCGCCATTCCATCATATGTAGCTGTTCCACGTCCAATTTCGTCAAACAATAGCAAGCTCGTTTCATCGGCATTTCGAAGTGCATGGTTTGTCTCCATCATCTCTACCATGAACGTACTTTGTCCAGAAATTAAATCATCAGCAGCCCCAATACGGGTAAAGATTTTCGTAAAGACTGGAATCGTTGCACTCTTAGCAGGTACAAAACATCCGATTTGCGCTAAGATCACACAGAGCGCTAATTGTCTCATATAAGTCGATTTACCAGACATGTTTGGCCCAGTAATGAGAAGAATATGTTCCTCTGGACTCATTGAAATGCTATTTGGAACATACGTTGACTGTCCCATCACCTTTTCAACGACAGGATGGCGGCCATCCTCAATCCAGAGTCTACGGTTCTTCATTGAAATCGTAGGCTTCACCAGGTGATAACGTTCGCTCACCACACTGAACGCTTGTAAGACGTCTATCGTTGCGACCGTTTTTGCCAATTGTTGCAACTCGGCCGTATAATGTTTCACCTGTTCACGCACTTCTACGAATAATTGATATTCGAGTGCACTTGATTTTTCTTCCGCTTCTAGAATGAGCGTTTCTTTTTCTTTTAATTCAGGCGTAATAAAACGTTCCGCATTCGCCAGCGTTTGTTTACGCTCATAGCGGCTACTATCGAGTTTCGATAGATTTGATTTTGTCACTTCGATATAGTACCCAAACACCTTGTTGAAACTAATCTTCAATGAACTGATGCCTGTTTGCTCACGTTCTTGTTGTTGGAGAGAAGCAATCCATTCTTTTCCGTGTTTCATCGTATCGCGGTACGTATCGAGTGTCGCGTTATATCCTGAACGGATAATATTTCCATCTGAAATCGTCAGTGGCGCATCTTCGTCGATGGCACGGTCGATTAAATCGTATAACTCAGGAATGTCGAATAAGTTTTCTCCAAGAGCGCTCCATGCCTCTGAGTCCAAGCTATCCACAATCGATTTAAAGATTGGTACTTGACTAAGTGTTTGTTTGAGTTGCAAGAGGTCTCGTGCATTGGCGGTTCCAAATGACACTTTTCCCACGATTCTTTCTAAGTCGTACACACGTTTCAATGTTTCGATAAAGTCTGTACGCTCGAAGTAATGTTGGTTCAATGTTTCTACTAATGCATGGCGTTTTTGAATCGCTCCTTCTAATACAAGTGGTTTTTCAAGCCATTGTTTGAGGAGACGTCCACCCATCGCTGTTTGCGTTTCGTCTAAGAACCAAAATAGTGACCCATGTTTTTGGTTGGAACGGATTGTCGTCGTTAATTCTAAGTTACGTTTTGTCTCATAATTCATTGAGAGATAGAATTTGCTTTGATATGCTTGTGCTTTTTGTAAGTGCGAGAAACTTCTCTTTTGAGTCAGTTTCAAATAACTCAAAAGGTTTTGTACGCATCGAACGGAAGCTTCATCTTCTAGTTCTGAGACTAATTCTGTGCAGTCTTCTGCATTAATTTCATCTTTTTCAATTGTTGAAATCAAGATTTGCATGCTTGTAAACAGATGGCGAAGCTCTTCTGTCACATCGCTATCGACAAGAACGACTTCACGACACATCAAGCTTGAGCATTCGCTACGCACTTCTTCTAAGTTTTCGAGTTGTGTCACTTTTAATTCCCCAGTTGACACATCCACATATGAGAGTGCATATCGTTTCCCAACAAGCGGTAAAATCGACACTAAATAATGGTTTTGATTTTGCGCTTGGTATTCTGTATAGGTCCCTGGCGTCAAGACTTGTACAACGTCTCGCTTCACCATTCCCTTTGTTAGCTTTGGATCTTCCAATTGCTCACAGATGGCTACTTTCTTTCCAAGTTCAATCAGTGTTTTAATATATTCTTTTGCGGCATGATGAGGAACCCCACACATTGGAATTGGGTCCTCAGCATTTTTATTTCGACTGGTTAATGTAATTTCGAGAAGTCGTGCTGCTTCAATCGCATCATCATAAAACAATTCATAAAAATCACCTAGTCGATAAAACAATAAGCAATCAGGATATTTTTCTTTAATCGAAAAATACTGTTGCATCATCGGTGTGTGTTTCGTTTTTTGTGGCATTTCTGACTCTCTTTCTAATCTTTTTATTCAAAAAATGGTGCATCTGGAGTAATGCGAATCGGTTGAATGGATTTCGCCTTGCCAGTTTTATCATCAATATCAATCAAACAAGCGCTTAATTGGCCTTCATCGTCTTCAGCCACTTCAAATCGTGCTGGTAATTGATTGAGGAATTTCGTAATAATAATATCGCGTTCCATTCCGAGAATTCCGTTATACGGACCAGTCATTCCCACATCACAAAGGAAGGCTGTCCCTTGCGGTAGAACGCGGGCATCATTTGTTGGGACATGCGTATGTGTTCCAACGACGGCAGACACTTTTCCGTCCAAGTACCAAGACAAGGCTTGTTTCTCACTGGTTACTTCTGCATGGAAGTCGATAAAGATAATCGGCGTCCTCTTTCTAGCTTCTTCAACCGCCTCTGTAACTTTTGCAAAAGGATCATCCAATGTATTCATAAAGACGCGGCCTTGCAAGTTAATGACGGCCACTTCTTTGTCGTTACATTTTACATAAACGATTCCTTTTCCTGGAACTCCTGTAGGATAGTTCAGCGGTCGTACCATTTTTGTGGCATCTTCAATGAAATCAAAAATCGCTTTGTTATCAAAGGCGTGATTCCCAAGCGTTACTACGTCTGCACCAGCCTGCAGTAACTCCTTATAAATCTTCTCCGTAATTCCTTTCCCATGGGCAGCATTTTCCCCATTAATGACAGTGATTTGCGGTTTATATTTTTTCTTTAATTTTGGGACGTATTGTGCGACCATCTCTCTTCCAAGAGAACCAACAACATCACCAACAAATAATAATTTCATAAGAGTGCCTCTTTCTAAATCAATGTAGCTCTATTTTACCATAAAATAAGGCTGGAAAATACCTAGATACAACCATGTAGTATGGAACTCAATTAACATATATGTTAATTTCACATCACTTGTAATAACACCATGTAAATGACCGTTGGGACAAAGATACTCAGCAGCGTATTCTCTTTCCACCACTGCAATAACACTACAATTACGACTGCAATGAGTTCTGGAATTCCAAATGGTGCGTTTATAAAGGAAATATCCTTTAAACAATAGACAACTAGAATCGTAATAATCGCTTGTGGTAAGACCGCCGAAATAAACTGCATGCGGGAGGATAAATTCTTTTGATTGCGGAGTACTAAAAATGGAAATAATCGAATCGCAAAAGTCACAACTCCACTAGTAATAAGAGCAAGAATAATATACGTACTACTCATTTTCTTCCTCCTTCATTTGTAGTTTCTCACGTTCGAAGATTGCAATTAAACCGATCATCGTTGTCGCTAAGGCGCACACAAGGAAATATTGTTTTCCAACAAGAATTAACCAGAAAATAGCACTAATCCCCCCAATGATGAACGGGAAATAACGGTCCGCCTTTTTCAATTGGTTTACAAGAATGACCACAAAAAGTGCGGTCATTGAAAAATCGATGCCCTTTGTTGAAAATGGAAGGAATTCGCCGATGACAACTCCAATGACTGTACCAAAGACCCAATAGAAATGGTTCAACAGTCCAACATAGACCATCACTTGTTCATTATCTTCACTCTTCGTTTGTTTCATCCCTACTAAGAGAGAAAAGGTTTCATCTGATAGGGCAAAGATTAAATAAAATGCTTTCCAGCCCAACTTTTTAAATTCTTCAATAAAGCCAACGCCATAAAACAACATTCTAGCATTAATAAATAAAGTCATTAAAGCAATCATCCAAAAACTCATCCCTGCGCTCATAAATGAGACAAGAGCAAATTGCATGGATCCTGCATACACAAATATACTTGAAAAATAGAAGCCCAAGCTGGAAATCCTTCTTGTGACATCAAGAGTGCAAATGCAATTCCTAAAAAGATATACCCGAAACAGATGGGTAAACTAATCTTAAATGCTTGTTTCAATTCGTTCATACATTCTCCTAAAAACAAAAAAAGATTGAAAGTCCACTACTTGTGGGCTTTCAATCTTCATTTTAACCTATTTTTATAAAGATTTAAATGTATTCACTACGTTTTCTACAGTGAATCCTAATGTTTCCATGACTTTATTTCCGTTACCTGATAAACCGAAGCGGTCGATCGTCACAGTAGCTCCGTCAAGGCCAACATATTGCCCCCATCCGAAACTTGCCTCCATTTCAACGGCTACACGTTTTCGAACATCGCTAGGTAATACTGATTCGCGGTATTCTTTTGGTTGTTCTTCGAATAAGTTCATGGATGGCATTGAAACAACTGATACATCAATTCCTTCTTCTGCAAGAACTTTTTGCGCTTCGATGGCAAGAGCCACTTCAGAACCTGTCGCAATCAAGATACCTTCTGGTGTATCGCATTTTTGAGGACTTACTACATATGCCCCACGTTTCACACCTTCATATGCTAATTCCTGTGAATGTTCAAGAACTGGTAAGTTTTGACGTGAGAATACGAGTACTGTTGGACGGTCTTTTGTTTCTACGGCCACTTCCATGCAGCTGATACTTCGTTCCCATCAGCAGGACGAATCACATTTAAGTTTGGAGTTGCACGGAACGCTGCCAATTGTTCGATTGGTTCATGCGTTGGTCCATCTTCCCCAACTGCAATTGAGTCATGTGTATATACATAGATTGCAGGCAGATGAGAAATCGCTGCAACACGCATTGCTGCTTTTAAGTAATCTGCGAATACAAAGAATGTACCACCATAGACACGGTTACCACCATGAAGAAGCATACCGTTCATCGCAGCTCCCATCGCAAATTCACGAACCCCAAACCAGATATTTCTTCCACCATAATTTTCGTGAGAGAAGTCTGTATCTGCTTTGTTCATTGTGTTGTTTGATGAAGAAAGGTCTGCAGACCCACCCCATAAGAATGGAATATGTTTTCCTAATTCTTGAATTGCAGCTTGACTAGTCACACGAGAAGCCATTGCTGGGCTACCAAATTCATAAGATGGTAATACTTTTTCTAAGTCTACTTCAATGTTTTCTGCAAAACTGTCTTCGAATTCTTTTGCAAGTTCTGGATAAGCTTGTTTATAGCCTTCGAATAATGTTTTCCACTCATTATAGTCATTCTCGCCTGTTTGAACTAATAATTTATCAAAACGATGTTGCACTTCTTCTGGCACTTCAAATGGTCCATATTCCCATCCGTAGTTTGATTTTGCTTCTGCAATGCCGTCAGGTCCTAAAGGAGCTCCATGAACTTTATTTGTTCCTTGGTTTGGAGCACCGTAACCAATAATCGTTTTAACTTCAATAATCGTTGGTTTTTCTTTTTGGCATTGTGCTTCTTCAATAGCTTCTGCAATTTCATCTAAGTCGTTTCCATCTTCAACGCGAATATAGTTCCAACCTAATCCTTTGAAGCGTTTCTTCATATCTTCGGTAAACACTTTATTTAATGGTCCATCTAAACAGATGTCATTTGAATCGTATAACACGATTAATTTATTTAATTTCAATGTTCCTGCTAGAGATGCGGCTTCATACGAGATTCCTTCCATTAAGTCCCCGTCACCACATAATACATAAGTATGGTGGTCCACAACTGGGTACCCTTCACGGTTGAATTTTGCAGCTAAATGAGCTTCAGCCATAGCCATCCCAACACCGTTTGCAAACCCTTGTCCAAGCGGACCAGTAGTTGCATCTACTCCATCCGTGTCATGTACTTCTGGGTGCCCCGGTGTTTTACTTCCAAGTTGGCGGAAGTTTCACATCTTCAATTGATAAGTCATAGCCAGATAAATGTAATAAAGCATATAACATTGCAGATCCATGACCTGCAGATAATACAAAGCGATCGCGATCGACCCAATTAGAACGTTTTGGGTTCACCTTTAAATATTTAGACCAAAGTACATATGCCATTGGGGAAGCACCCATTGGTAGGCCAGGGTGTCCTGAATTCGCAGCTTGAATGGCATCCATACTTAGTGTACGAATCGTATTCACTGCTAGTTGATCGGTTTTATCAAACATACAATCACTCCTTAAATATAGTTTTCCTTAATAGGAACTTACTACTCTATTTTACTAAATTCAAACATTCTTTTGCAACCGTTATTCTAATCTTTAATAAAATAAAGTAACCCCTTGCAAAATTGATTCAATTTTACTAGAGATACAAATAGTAGAAAAAAAGAGGTTGAAAATCCTCAACCTCCTAATCCTTATTCTTCTCCTCGATTATGTAATCCTTTTTCTTTTTGGATTGCTTTTAGTTTATCAGGAGTCACATCATTTCCTTCTTCGTCAACAATTTTTAATCCTTCAATATGATTACGCATGCCTCCACGAAAAGCCTCCAAATACTCTTGACGTAGGAGTTGTTGTTCTTTTTCTTCTGTAGGTGTTAATTTTCCTTCTTTTTTCTTTTTAGCCAATTCATTGATACGACTAATCTTCTCTGGTGATAACATTTCTTCATTCCTTTCCTTTTATTCGTCCCTAGTGTATCACGATTTATAAAAACTTCCTAAAAATCCGATTTACATACGAACATTTGTTTGATTTTCTAGTATAGTCTGTGATAAACTATTTTTAAAGAAGGAGATGTTCCGATGACAAATTTAAAAGATTCAAGACAATTAGATGTTTTACAGTTTATTTATAAAGAAGTTCAAGAACACGGTTATCCACCAACAGTGCGTGAAATTTGTAATGCTGTTCAGCTTTCTTCGACTTCTACCGTTCATGGCCACTTGTCCAGATTGGAAAAAAATGGATTCATTCAGCGCGACCCAAGTAAACCTCGTGCAATTGAATTAACAATGGCAGGATTAAAGGCTATCGGCGCAAAGGCAAATGCTATTCCAATGCTTGGTGTAGTTACAGCTGGTGAACCAATTCTTGCTGTAGAAGAAGCAAGTGACTTCTTTCCAATTCCACCAGAATTACAAAATGAATCCGACGATCTTTTTATGTTGCGTATTAAAGGGGACAGTATGATTAATGCTGGAATCTTTGATGGTGATTCTGTTATCGTTCGTAAACAATCTACTGCAGCTAATGGGGAGATTGTCATTGCAATGACCGAAGAAGACACTGCTACTTGTAAGAGATTTTACTTGGAAAAGGACCACGTTCGCTTAGAACCTGAGAATGACACAATGGAGCCAATTATTCTTCCAAATTGTACTATCCTAGGAAAAGTAGTTAGCTTATACCGTAGTCATATTTTCTAAAACAGAAAAATCCGCTCTATTGAGCGGATTTTTTTATTTTATTTAAGGCTTCATCGTTGCTTTCCCAACTTCTGATTTTCCATCTACTGACCCTTCAGTCGCGATAGAAAATGTATCTAATTTATCCATATTCGTAAAGAGAACCATCATCGCTGTATCTTTACCAGCTTCCTTTAAAGCCTCTAAATCGACCGTGGATAAAACTGTATTCTCATCCACCTTTCACCAACCGTTACCGTTGTTTTAAACGGAACTCCTTTTAATTCAACTGTATCGATTCCCATATGGACTAACACTTCAAGTCCTTCAGGAGTTTTAATCCCCACAGCATGTAACGTTGGAAAGACATTTACAATTTCTCCCTTAACAGGTGAAGTAATCACTCCACTTGTTGGAAGTATCGCAAACCCGTCTCCCATCATTTTACCCGCAAAAACGGGATCATTCACTTGCGTAATTGGAACTATGTCTCCAGATGCTAGTGCATAAACTACTACTTCTTTATCTTTTTTATTCTTTTTAAAAAATCCAAACATTTTATCTTCTCCTTCTTTATTCAGGTTGAATCGCATGCAATGTATTTGAAAAAATAGAATGCTTTCTTTCCTTATCGATTTCCTTGTAATAACTATACAAAATATCAACCACCACTAAAACCGGAAACTGTGGTGAAATTGTCGTCCCTTGTTCCAAAGCATTTTTCATCGCAATAAGAACCAATTCATCGCATTCATGCGATAGTTCCTCACTCTTTTTAGAAGTGATTAGAACCGTTTTTGCTCCCTGATTCTTTGCAATATTTACTGCCTTTACCACACTTTCATTTGCTGAAACCGTAATCCCAATGACAAGACAATCTTCATCTACTAACACACGATTCATAAGCATTGTATGCAAATCCGTGATCGCCTCACAAATCATCCCAAGTCTCATAAATCGAAATTTCATCTCTAATGCAGCCAGTCCAGAGCTCCCTTGACCATATATATATACCCTTTTAGCACTGCTGAGCAATTCACAAACTCGAATTAATTGAGCTTCATTTACAAGGGAAAAAGACTTCGACAAAAGCTCAGCATAATCTTCAAGGACAATCTTAGTCGAATTAATATGAAGCGTCGATTCTTCCTTACTTCTCTTTTCATAATCATAAATAAATTGTCGATATCCGTTATATCCGCATTTCTGGGCAAATCTTGTCAGTGACGGAATGGAAACGAATAAACGATTGGACACTTCTTGTGCAGAAAGAGACACTCCTTCTGGAATTGGTTCTAGAAAATACTGTGCAATTGTCTTTTCAATCGGTGTTAAAGTATCGTAAATAGACTCTATAATAGGAGCCACTTTTTTCTCGAATGACAACACCTGCATCTCCCCTTTGCATTTGCTTTTTTTATTATAACATACGATGCCTATTCCTATTAAAAATTAAAAGCAGGCAAACTAGACACGAGGGTACCTGCTTTAGTTAAGATTGATTACTAGTCATCTACACCTAAAATTTCATTGATATTATTTTTATAAAGAATGGCTTTAGCTCCATAAATTGCTTGAATTCCACCTTTTACTTCAAGAACATCAACTGCACCGATTTCTTTTAACGTTGCCTTATTTACTTTTTCAACATCTTTAACAGATACGCGTAAACGTGTGATACAAGCATCTACATCTTCGATATTTTCTTGACCACCCAAAGCATCAATAATACGAACGCTATCTTGTTTTAAGCTATCTTTCGTTTCCACGACTGGTTTTTCATCACTAGCTAAATCATCTTCAACACGTCCTGGTGTAGCAACATTGAATTGAAGAATAAACCATCTAAATACAACATAGTATAAAACGCTCCAAACAAGACCAAATGGAATTTGTAATAACCAGTTTGTCTTATCATTACCTTGTAATACCCCAAATAATGTGAAGTCGATAACCCCACCTGAGAATGTATTACCAATAGAGATATTTAGAATATCAGCGATGAAGAAACTTACCCCATCAAGGAATGCGTGAACAACATATAATACTGGGCTTACGAATAAGAACATGAACTCAATTGGTTCTGTAATACCAGTAATGAATGAAGTTAATGCAACCCCGAAGAATAAACCAGCATATTTTTTACGACGATCTTTAGGAACACAGTGGTACATTGCTAAGCAGGCAGCTGGAAGACCAAACATCATTGTTGAAAAACGTCCAGCGAAGAAACGAGTTCCTTCAGTAAATAGTCCTACATGGTTTGGATCAGCTAATTGAGCAAAGAAGATTTTTTGAGCTCCAACCACAGTTTGGCCAGCTACAACTTCCACTCCACCTAATTCTGTAAACCAGAACATTGGATAAATCATATGGTGTAACCCTACAGCACCACATAAACGCATTAAGAATCCATATAAAAATGTACCAATTGGACCAGCTTGTGAGATATATCCACCAGTAGACACTAATAATTGTTGGAATGGTGGCCATACTAAGAAGAAGATCGCTCCCACAAAGATAGACGCAAATGATGTTACAATTGGAACAAAACGGCTACCACCAAAGAATCCAAGTACTTGAGGTAATTGAATATTGTTATAACGGTTATGTAACCATACAGCTACTGATCCGACTACAACAGCACCGATAACCCCAGTATCAATGGAAGCATCTTTTGCCATAAATAATCCAACAAGAGCTTTAATAGTTGCAGTCATTACTAAGTATCCTGTAACCCCAGCAAGAGCAGCAGTTCCTTTGTCTCGTTTTGCAAGACCAATACAGAGTCCGATACAGAGAAGAAGTGATAGATTTGCAAAGACTACTTCTCCAGCTTGGCTCATTACTTTAAAGATTGCTTGTAATACTTCGTTATTTAATGCAGGATATGTCGCAACAGTTGTTGGATTGGATAAAGCGCCCCCTATCCCTAAAAGCAAACCAGCTGCCGGTAAAATGGCAATTGGCAACATAAATGCCTTCCCTATTTTTTGTAAGACTTTAAACATATGGTTTTCCCCCTAAACTTAAAATGAATAATTCTTATCTTTCCTAGTGTTGATGAATAGCATCAACAAATTTTTTTGTAATGAGTTGTGGACGTGTAATCGCAGAACCTACAACTACACTATAGGCGCCCAACTCTAGCACTCTTTTCACCTTTTCCGGTGTATCAATATTTCCCTCTGCAATTAAAGGATGTTTGATTTGTTTCAAAACAGTTCTTAAAATTTCAAAATCATTCGCTTCAATTTTATCGCCCTTACTTTGTTTCGTATATCCCACTAAAGTACTTCCGATAAAATCAAAACCAAGTTCATCAGCGTGAATCATTTCTTCTACTGTAGAACAATCCGCCATCAATAATTGATTAGGATATTTTTCTCTAATTTCCTTATAAAATTCGTCCAACGACTGTCCATTTGGACGAGTAGATGAAGTCGCATCCAGTGCAATAATTTCTGGTTGAACCGTCATAAGTTCGTCTACTTCCTTCATCGTAGCAGTAATAAAAACATCCGAATCGTTATAATCTCGTTTAATAATTCCAATAACTGGTAAATCTACAGCTTCTTTGATTGCTTTTATATCCACTACTGAGTTGGCACGAATTCCCTTTGCTCCTCCTTCCTTTGCAGCAACTGCCATACGAGCCATAATATAATCACTATGCAATGGTTCATGCGGCAATGCTTGGCATGATACAATTAATTGACCATGTATTCTCATAAACAGCCTCCTTTTTAAAACCCTTTCATATTATTAGTATACTAGTCATAGAAACCATTTTCAATACACCTAGTTTTTTTAGTAAGTAGTTTCAAAAACCGTCTCTATCATTTCTTCCTTTATCCTTTTTTTCGAAATTACTTTCATGCCCCAATCAAAAATTTTACACTAAAAAAAGATGCATGGAAATTTCCATACATCTTTTTTTCGTTTTGATTCTTCTTATGATTCATATTCATTCATAACTAAGGACCGTAACTAAGTCTACATTTTTTTATTAACTGATGCTTGAATGCATAAATCGTTGCTTGTGTTCTGTCTTCTACTTCCAATTTGGATAAAATATTTGAAACATGAGTTTTTACTGTTTTTAAAGTAATAAATAATTCATCCGCAATTTCTTGATTTGATTTTCCTTGTGCAATTAGAAGAAGGACTTCCAATTCACGCTGGGTCAAATCATCATGAGGGAAATGTTGTTGTTTCATTTGAATTCTATTCACTAATTTATCAGTCACTTGTGGTTCAAACACGCCATCTCCTTGATAAGTATCACGAATAGCTTTCGCGATTTGAGAAGCCGAAGAAGTTTTTAAAATATAACTTTTAGCACCTGCATTTATGGCTGGAAAAACTTTCTCATCATCAATAAAACTAGTTAAGATGATGATTTTTGCTTCTGGCCATTGACGTAGAATTTCTTTTGTCGCTTCAATTCCATCCATCTCAGGCATGACTAAATCCATTAGAATGATGTCCGGTTTATAGGATAAAGCCTTTTCCACACCTTCTCGACCATTTTTTGCTTCAGCAATAACATCGATATCATCCTGCATTGATAAATACGAAGACACGCCTAATCGTACCATTTCATGGTCATCTACTAATAAAACATTAATCATAATTTCCCTCCAAATGACGACCAAGCGGAATTTTGATTTCTATTGTTGTCCCTTGATTTGGGAAGCTTACAATCTTCACTTGTCCACCGAGTCCTTGTACTCTTTCTTTCATATTATTAATTCCATAACTACCAGGATGGATGTCCTCTACGTTAAATCCGATACCATCGTCTTCGATTTTAAAGATTACATTTGAGTCTTTCTGTCTTAAGTACACTTCTAAATGTTTGGCATGAGAATGTCTTAGCGTATTCGAAAGCAATTCCTGAGCAATTCTAAAGAGATGATCTTCAACCCCTTCTGGCAAAATAACATCCTCTATATCCCAATGAATTTTCATCTGAACTTTTGTTTGTAATTCCACTAATAAACCTTCGATTCCGGATTTTAAGGATTTATTTTCTAAAGAAATAGGTCTAAGATGTAGTAATAATGCACGCATTTCAGACTGTGCTTGAGAAAGAACATGTTCAATCATGGCTAGTTGTTTTTGTTCTTTTTCATCAAAATGTTGCTTTCTTTCATTCAAAGCAGAAATCATCATCATTGCGGCAAATAATTGTTGGCTTACAGAGTCATGTAATTCTCTGGCAATACGTCTTCTTTCTTGTTCAATAATTTGTTCTTTTGTCTCTTCTCCAACATATTGAGGTTTTCTACCTATTTCTTGTAACTCTAAAGATACCGTTTCAATCTGATTCGATATTGCCATTGATTGAGTATAAAAAGCATTTAAATCTAGAATTGTTGCTTCATTCAGCCAATTAGATTCATCTTTATCTTTTACCAACTGAAACTGTGCCTTTTGAATCATTAACAGCTGCTCTGTAATTTTTCTTTCAGCCTGACGATTTAATACATATAAGATAACCGCAGAAATCAATGATAAAAATAGAAGTATTAAAAGAAATAATGTGATAGTCCCTAGAGTTTCCTGAAAACTAATCTCTTCTAAGTGATCAAAATTAAACCATTTTCTAAAGAGAAATATAAATACTGTACTGACAATACTATAAAGTGCTGAAAATAGAAGCCAGCTTTTGAGGATTCGTTGCTTCATGCTTCAATCACCTCAATTTTTCCAGCTACAATTGTCGTATAGATTTTTACTCGCTTACTAGTTCTTTGATAATCTTCACTATATAACTGAATAGACTCATTACTTAACGTATAAGATTGCTTTTCAAACTCTAATTCTCCAGCGAAACTATGGTGATGAATCATGACACCGACTCCATACGGAACCAAAATTCGAACTCGTCCAAGTCCTTTTCGTATCACAATCACGTTTTCTTTTGCCGGAAGAATAGTATTTCCTAAATCAATAATGGTATCTCCAACTAATTGTCCAGCGTTAATATCGTTCCATTCATAAGGTTCATTTCCAATGATTTGAGATCCTATCCAATCGAAACGTTTAATTTTCTCTGAATCAATCTCTTCCTCTCTAGAATTCACGAAAATATATTCTTGCTGATCTTTTCTTTGAAAAATAGTCGATATCTTAGAAAAAGACGAACTATCCTGACTAAATAATAGAATGAGTAATGCCCCTATCATGCCTAACCAAATCCCAGCAGTAGACAGTAAAGGCAATACCATAAACAAACTACCAAAACATAAACCCATATTTTTCATAAATTTTACTTTTCTAAAAAGAACCAAACTACTTACAATAGTAGCAACTCCAAGTGCAAAGATGATAAATAAACCCATTCTTGTAGTCATTTCAATGGCTGAAATCATTGTTCCTAGTAACAATACAATGAGCATCTTTTTAATATTTTTCATCTTCTCACCTCCATATAGGTATTAGTATATCATCTTCTCACATACAATCCTATCACGAAATCATTTCAAGGCCATCAGTCTAAAGAACGATATACAAAAAAGCTAGGAAGTCTCCTAGCTTTTTACAATATTATGAATTAAGCAGATTGAATATCAATAATTCTGATTTTCATTTCTCCACCTGGTGTTGGAATGACTACTTCTTCATTTAATTTTTTACCAATAATTCCTTTGGCAATTGGAGAATCATTTGAAATCTTACCTTCAATTGGGTTTGCTTCTGCACTACCAACAATCGTATAAGTTTCTTCATCTCCATCTGGTAATTCGATAAACGTAACTTTTCTACCTAATGAAACAACATCTTTTTCAACATTGTTATCGTCAATAATTTCAGCAAAACGAATCATTTTTTCTAATGTTGAAATACGTCCTTCAACAAATGCTTGTTCATCTTTCGCTGATTCATATTCAGAGTTTTCTGATAAGTCACCGTAACTACGAGCAATCTTAATTCGCTCCACAATTTCTTTACGTTTAACGACTTTTAATTCTTCTAATTCGGCCTCAAGTTTTGCTTTTCCTTCAAGCGTCATTGGAAATACTTTTTCAGTCATACGACTCTCCCCTATATTGTTTTTTAGATTATCTCAATCTACAATGCTAAAACTTTAACATTTTATAGTGAAGATTGCAAGCCCTATTCATTATTTTTTTATATGATTTTAAGAAATTTTTAGTGAATTTTTTTGTATAGAAAAGACCTTTGAAACAAGTTCAAAGGCCCAAATATTAAGCTAATTCTCTTAAAATAGAAGCTATTTTTGTGGTCATTAAGTCAATTGCAACTGTATTCGATCCACCTTCAGGAATGATGATGTCTGCGAATTTTTTAGTAGGTTCAATAAATTGATGATGCATTGGTTTTACAACGGACATATACTGATGAATGATTGAATCGAGTGTTCTACCACGTTCCACCATGTCTCGTTTAATACGACGAATAATGCGAATATCATCATCTGTATCTACATATACCTTGATGTCCATCAAATCACGTAAACGTTTATCTTCAAGAATAAGAATACCTTCAATAAGAATAACGTCTTTTGGCTCTTGATGGATTTTTTTGTCGCTTCTTGTATGATTTTCGTAATCATATACTGGTTCTTCAATCGATTCAAAATTGATTAATTTATTCATATGTTCAATTAATAAATCTGTATCGAAAGCAAATGGGTGGTCATAGTTTGTTTTTAAACGTTCTTCAAACGGCATATGACTTTGATCTTTATAATAGTAATCTTGATCAATTTTCACGATCGTTAATTCCGGGAAATTCTCCAAAATTTTTCGGCTAACACTTGTTTTCCCACTTCCTGAGCCACCAGTAACTCCGATAACAATTGGCTTTCTCTTTTCCATGACCTTACTCCTTATCCACATATTTAGCTTTTAATTCTAAATGTTCTTCATACGTTTTTGCAAAATAAATTTCTTTCGTATGAATATCCGCTACAAAGTATAAATAATCCGTTTTTTCAGGTTCTAGTGCGGCAACAATAGAATCCTCACTTGGACTATTATAAGGTCCTGGCCCTACACCGTAATTTTGGTATAAGTTATATGGAGAATCCACTTCTAAATCTTTCAATGATAGTGCTTCTTTATGTTCTCCTAAAGCATATTGAACAGCAACGTCTGTTTGAAGCATCATGCCTTTTTCAAGACGATTATAGAAGACACTAGCAATCTTCTTACGATCCTCGAGTTTAACCCCTTCTTTTTCAATTAAGGAAGCTAAAGACATAATTTGTTGTAACGTATATGGACTCGCTTCAATTTGGGAGTAATATTTTGATAACACTTCATCTGTTTTAGCAACCATTTCAGTGATTAACATTTGAAGTGTTTTATTATCGTTCATATCATAAGTTGCTGGGAAAAGAAATCCTTCTAGAACATATTTCACATTATATGAATTGTATGACTGCGTTAATAATTTAGGATACTTTTGAACTAACAATTCAATAAAACCACTATCCTGAACTTTAGCCATAAAATCTTCAGCTGAGTATTTCGTTGATTTTGCAACTTCTTTAGAAATATCACTCAGTTGCTCTCCTTCTCGAATCACAACCTTCGTTGCATTCAAGTTTTTCTCTTTTCCTTTACCCGAAAGCTCTTCAATAATTTCATCTAAAGTCATGCTTTTTGAAACTTGGTAAGCTCCTGCCTTAAATCCTGCGACATTTTTAAACTTTAAATAGAACGTAAAAAATTTGGAATTACGAATAAACTCTTTTTCCTTCAAATGATTTGCAACATCTTTAACAGATTCTCCTTGGTTAATTTCAAATTCAACCAATTCTGTTTGTTCACTATCTACAGGTTTTACTTCACCATTAATGTAGTTCCAAGTAAAGATTCCTCCAATTAGAACAATTGCTAGAAGTGCAATCATGAAGTACTTCATAATCTTTTTAATAATAGACGTTTCCTTCTTTCGGATATCTCTTTTAGAATCCGTCTCGGAAATTAAGGAATGCTTTTTATGTTCATTTTGAGACATTGTTTTCCTCCTAAGATAGTCACATAAGGTAACCATAGTTGTAGTTATTATACCCTATTATTATAAAAAAATGAAGAAACTCAATTACAAAAGGGAGTTAGAACGTTCATATAACAATATTTTTAAGCTATTTTTGTATTCAATAAAAGGCAACAGTATCTATTCATACTGTTACCTTTTGGGGATTTATTCTACTGAATATCTTAAAATTGTTTTTTGCTTTTCTTCGCTCGTTCTGTTTTTATTTGTTAAATAGATTTCAAGGTGTACATTAGACGTTCTTTTTAATTGCAATTCTGTAGCTAATTTATCCATCTTCTCAAAAGATTGAGGTTCGTCATCAAAAACTTCCTAAATGTAAAATTTGAATCGCTTTTTCCTCTTCAAATTCTTTAAAGGCGATTTCTTCATATAAATCATTAGGCTTTTTTTGCTTTACGATTTCCAAAGCTTGATAAAATATTTCTTCAGTGATGAGTGTGGGTTGTTTAATCATTAAAATATAACTTAAATCATTTTTATCAAATTCAACCCTATCTCCTTTTTGCCATAGACCTTCTAAAGGAAAAACAGTAAAATCATTAATTTCATGATTCAATGCTGCTTTTTTAAACAGCATCTTTATACCATAAGCGACTGAGTATAAAGCGGAAATTCTATTTGAGAAATCTGCTTCATTTGGATTTCCTTTTCCTTTAATCGTAATGAACTTTTGTTTTGGAACATCAACTAAAACAGCTTTGGTTTTTACACCGTATAATTCTTTCTCTTGTTTTCTCCATTCATACTTCATTTTTCTCACGCCTTTCTATTTGATACTCTTATTATACGATTGAATACTTGTCAACCTATGTCATGTTTTATATTTTTCTCCAATTGTTTGAATCAATTGCTTTATTTGTAGGCGTATTTCTTTTGGTTGAAGTACCTCGACATTTGAGCCATAGGAGAATAAGTAACTAACCATTCTTTCATCATTTGGGAGTTCAATAGTTGTCAATAAATCTCCATTCTCATCAACAGTGATCTCGGAAGTTATTTCATCATAAACGCGATATGCCACTCTTTTATCAAATTTAACCTGAAGAGAAATCATATTATTTGGTACTTTTTAATTCATTCAACGAAAAATCCTCAAACGAATCCTCATATCTTTCTTTCAAAGTCTCCAAATTTTTTATTCTGGATACTTTAAATAATCTATAATTATTTCTAGACAAACAAAATGCATATAAATACCAATTAAAGCTTTTAAACCATAATCGAATTGGCTTGACTATTCTTGTAGTTTCTTGTAGATGGCTAAAATAGTCGAATGAAATTAAATTTTTATTCAAAATCGCCAGCTTCAAATTTTGAAATAATGCTGTGTCATGTGTAGAATTCCATCCTTGAAAATCAACCTCAATCCAATTGATCATCTCCATATTAAATAAGGCAGACAATTTCATAAGAAGATTTTTGTCAGATAAGTCACTAGTTGTCCCTAATCCTTGTAAGGCATTCATTATTTGTTCCTTTTCTTCTTGAGATAACAAAGATTGATTCAACATAAACTCTCTAGAAATCTCAATGCCTCCCCCTTTCCCTTGTGTGGCGTAAATAGGGATACCCGCACTACTAAGATTATCAATATCTCGGTAGATTGTTCTAATTGAGACTTCAAAATGGTCCGCTAGCTGTGATGCTGTGACTTTTCTTTTCGATAGAACATAATATAGCAGTCGAAACAATCTATTATTTTTCATACATTATCTTCACCTCTTAATAGATTATACTCTTTTAATGTTGACATCTTCTGTCATGTTTTACAAATAAAACTATATTCCTCTAAAAAAATAAAAGACCAAGGTTACCCTTGGTCTTTTGTGATTATAAATCTTCTTCTGCTAAGAATGTGTTTAATACTTCTTCAATCATATCCCATTCTGCTTCTGTTTCGATTGGGTTTAATTGTCCTTCAGTACCATCTTCAGCTTCTACATATGAGAATGCTTGTAATTCTACTTCTTCACCTTCAGGAATTCCTGCTGGATAGCATAAAACATATGATTTATTGTAATCTTCTGATTCAAAGTAAATAATACTTCGTGTAAAATTTCGTTTCCTTCTTCGTCAACGATTGTAATATGTTCGTGACCTTCATGTCCTTCTAAGTGATCATGTTCATGATCGTGTTCGTGATGTGAATGTTCTGTCATTTTCTTTCCTCTTTCTTTTATTGATTTCCATTTAAATCTAAATAGTTTTGTAAAATCATGACTGCTGCGAGCATATCAATGACTTGTTTTCTTTTTTTTCTTGAAACATTTCCTTCTTCTACAAGCATCCTTTCAGCTTGCATCGTAGTAAGGCGCTCATCATGAAAAACAATGGGAATTTGGAGTCTTTTCTCTAGACTTGCTCCATATCTTCGAGAAGCCTCTACTCTTGGCCCTTCCGTATTATTCATGTTCTTTGGTAGACCAATGACGATTTTTTCAACGCCATACTCTTCCACTAACTCGACAACACGTTTAAAGCCAAATTCAGAAGCATTTTCATTTATCGGAATCGTTTCAACTCCTTGAGCAGTCCACCCCATTAAATCACTAACGGCGACGCCCACAGTTTTACTTCCGACATCTAAGCCCATCAATCTCATATTAGGCATCTCTTCCTGTAGAACGAATATAATGTCTAATGAGTTCTTCCAAAATCTCATCTCTTTCGTGACGACGGATTAAATTTCGCGCATCTTTATGTCTAGGAATATACGCTGGATCCCCAGACAATAAATATCCTACAATTTGATTGATTGAACTATATCCTTTTTCATTCAACGCATCATACACGATAGTCAAAGTTTCTTGAACGCTTTTTTCATCCTTTTCATTAAACTTAAATAGGACTGTTTCATCTATTGAACTCATACTGACACCTCATTTCAATATATATACTTATATTACAAGATTTTCAGCAAAACTACAATCGATACTTACCGATTCTTAAACTTTTAGAAAGCCTTTCCTTTGCTTTCACAATAAAAACCTTCCTTAAAACTCATTCATAAGCTTAAGGAAGGTTTCCTAATTTTGGTCTTATTTAGCTAAATATTCTTTAAGCAATTCGAATGCTTGTGGAATACCTGCAGGGTTCTTACCACCTGCTTGAGCCATATCAGGACGGCCTCCGCCTCCACCTTGGATAGCTGGAGCAATCGCCTTAATGATATCGCCTGCTTTTAATCCTTTTGCATTAGCATCTTTAGATACGGCTACTAAAAGATTGGCTTTATCCGCAGAAGCAGTACCTACTACGAAGATATCACTCGCACCTTTTTGTCTCCAAGTATCTGCTAATTGACGTAATTCATCCATTTCTTTATTTTCTAGAGAAACGGTAATGAATGAAGTTCCGTTTACTTCTTCGACATTGTTGAAGACATCCGCGACTTCAGCTTTCATGATTTAGCTTTTAGCTTCGCAATTTCGCCATTTGCTTCTTTCAATTCTTGACCTAAAGTAGCCACGCGTTCTACAACAGTATCTAATTGGATTGCTTTGACTTCAGCAGCCACTTGTTTTAATAGGTTTTCGTGATGGCTTAATAAGTCAAAGGCTTCTTTACTTGTAACAGCTTCGATACGACGAACACCGGCACCGATACCAGATTCAGAAACAATCTTGAACAATCCGATTTCTTGAGTGTTTCCAACGTGGATACCACCACAAAGTTCGATTGACCAGTCGCCAATGTTTACCATACGAACTAATTTACCGTATTTTTCACCAAAGAGTGCCATTGCCCCACGGCTTTTCGCATCTTCTAGTGTAGTTTCAATCGTAACCACTTCTAACCCAGCCCAGATTTTCTCATTTACAATACGTTCCATTTCAGCTAATTCTTCAGAAGTAACTTGTCCGAAGTGACTGAAGTCGAAACGTAAACCAGTTGGTGTTACAAGAGAACCAGCTTGGTTTGCGTGAGTTCCTAGAACATCTTTTAATGCTTGGTGTAATAAGTGAGTTGCTGTGTGGTTTTTAATGATTTTCGCACGTTCAGAAGCATCAACCACTAATGTGTAAGTTGCGTTTACTTGTAAGTCGCCTAACACTTCAACTGTGTGTAATGGTTGTCCGTTAGGAGCTTTCTTCACTTGTAAGACATTCGCTACAACGGTACCGTTTGCATCTTGGATTGTACCGTGGTCTGCTAATTGTCCACCCATTTCAGCGTAGAAAGGTGTACGGTCGAATACTAATTGAGCATGAGCATCTTTATGTGCAGATTCAACTAATTCATCATCCACAACAATCGCTTTAACACGCCTTCTTCAGTTGTTGAAGCATATCCAACGAATTCACTCTCTACAGTGATATCACGTAATACTGCAGATTGTACGTTCATTGATGTTTCTGTATTACGAGCAGCACGCGCACGATCTTTTTGCGCTTGCATTTCTGCTTGGAAGCCTTCTTCATCGACTGTGAACCCATTGTCGCTAGCGTATTCTAATGTTAATTCATATGGGAATCCGTAAGTGTCATATAGTTTGAACGCATTTTCGCCAGAAAGTGTTGTTTCATTAGAAGCTTTCATATCGGCAAAAATAGTTTCTAAGATTGCTAAACCATCGTGAATTGTTTCTTGGAAACGATTTTCTTCGTTTGCAATCACTTTTTGGATGAATTCCATATTTTCAGTAACTTCAGGATAGTAGCTGTGCATAATTTGAGCAACAGTTGGAACTAATTTAGTTAAGAATGAACCTTGAATTCCCAAACGTTGTCCGTGCATTACAGAACGACGGATTAAACGACGGATGATATATCCACGACCTTCGTTTGAAGGAAGCGCGCCATCCCCAATCGCAAAGCTTACTGCACGAATGTGGTCAGCGATTACTTTGAATGAAACATCTAATTCCTTAGAGTCATTGTATTTCTTACCAGCGCTTAAGCTTTCTAATTGCTTAATAATTGGCATAAATAAGTCTGTTTCGAAGTTTGTTGGTGTGTCTTGGATAACAGAAACTACACGTTCAAGACCCATCCCCGTATCGACGTTCTTATGTGGTAATGGTGGATAAGTTCCGTCTGGCATATGGTTGAATTGAGAGAATACTAAGTTCCAAATTTCTAAGTAACGTTCGTTTTCTCCACCAGGATAGTTTTCTGGATCATCTTCTGCTAAGTTATTATATTTTTCTCCACGGTCGTAGAAAATCTCAGTATCCGGACCGCATGGACCTGCACCGATATCCCAGAAGTTATCTTCTACTGGAATGATGTGATCTTCAGGAAGACCAACTTTATCCATCCACAATGCTTTTGTTTCTGGATCTTTTGGATAATAAGTTACGTATAGGCGGTCTGGATCAAGACCTAACCATTTTTCACTTGTTAAGAATTCCCATGCCCATGGAATTACTTCTTCTTTGAAGTAATCTCCAATTGAGAAGTTCCCCATCATTTCGAATAATGTATGGTGACGAGCTGTGTGTCCTACGTTTTCAATATCGTTTGTACGAATACTCTTTTGAGCATTGGTAATACGTGGAACTTCTGGTGTTTCTGTTCCATCGAAGTATTTTTTAAGAGTGGCAACCCCTGAGTTAATCCATAATAATGTTGGATCGTTTACAGGAATTAAGCTCGCACTTGGATGCACCTTATGTCCTTTTTCTTGGAAGAAATCAAGGTACATTTGACGAATTTCGCTACTTGATAATTTTTTCATCTTCATTCTCCTTCATTTTGTAAATAAAAAAACTGCTCCATTGCTGCAAGGGCGTCCTACCGCGGTACCACCTTGCTTACAATGAAACAGCTGTTCATTCATCTCTAATTCCGATAACGCTGGAAGGGCGTTTGTATTTCTACAAAGTTTTCAATCGGGAGCACGATTTTGATGGCTATTTTCACCAGACAAGCCTCTCTAATAGGTAAAATCTCAATCCGACTGCTTACCTTTAGAAGTATACGAAAAGCGTCTAGTTTTGTCAACTATTGCAAGTCTTGTTGCCTTTTTATCAGAATGCGTAAATAGACTTTTGTATACTCATTTGGTTTTGAGTCAATCGTCATCGTAAATGCTTCCCCAAAAAATAGTTTCAATCGTTCAGTGACATTCTTAATTCCAATACCACCAAGCTGTTTTGATGAAGTTTCTTTCCCACTCATTCCGACGCCATTATCGGCAATGCAAATTTCAATCCATTCATCAATCTTTAGAAGTGTAATATCAATTTGCCCTGGTCTATCGATTTCTTTAATTCCATGATAGATTGCATTTTCTACGAGAGGCTGAATAACAATTTTTGGAATCATAATCGGAGGAATTTCTTCTGAAAAATCGATTCGATAATTTAACTTATCGCCATATCTTTCCTTTTGAATAAATAAATATTGTCGTACATGCTCTATTTCTTGTTGTAATGTTACTAATTCATTTCCCGCATTCAGCGAAAGTCTAAAATAATTAGAGAGTGCTTTTGTAATTTCTACTACTTTTTTATGGTCTTGAAATTCAGCCATCCAAATAATAGTCTCCAAAGTATTATATAGAAAATGCGGATTAATTTGACTCGTTAATGCCTTTAATTCATAAACTCTGGTCAGTGCTTCTTGTTCCTTTTCATCCTGCATGAGTTTTTCAATTTTTTCTAACATTTGATTGAAACTAGCAGCCAACACTTGGAATTCCTGCGCACCGTTCTCCTGTGCTCGAATCGTAGTGTCTCCCTCTTCAACTTTCTTCATGACCTGGCCTAATTGTTTTACAGGAAGCAGTTGATAACGCATCAGAGCATAAATTCCAAACATACAAATCATTAAACTAACAATCCCAACAGCACTCACAATCGCAAGCAATTTGAACGACGTCTCTTTAAAACTACTAAACGAGCTTACCCCAACTAAGACCCAATCACCGTTTCCAATGGTACTCTTATGAACAAAGTAATCTTCAGAAACCATCGAATCCATCGGACTATTGGAGATATCTTGAACAGACATTTGTTTTTCTACCGACTCGAACACTTCAGAATCCGGATGATAAATAATTGTGCCATCTTTTTCAATGACAAAAGCATATCCATTTGTTCCTAAAGAAAGTTCTTTAACATACTTTTCTAATTCTTGATAATCTACATCTAAACGAATCACACCAAGATGTTGTCCATCTTCTCCTTTTATTTCCTGACTAATAGAAATAACCACTTGATTACTATTATTCTTCGTCGATTTGATAATAGGCGTGTTTGATTTTAGGATAGCTTCTTTATACCATTCTTGCGCCATCATATCTGTAGATGTTACCATCTCTTCGTCCATGCCAGTCTTTAAAATTCTACCATCCTTTGTCACAAACAGGATGGCTCTAAAGTCAGGATGACTCTTTAAAATAGTATCAAACAACTGATGAATTGTATCCTTGTTGTTTGCATGGTCGTTTTGGGCATAGGTTTGAATTTCTTTTGATTGCGCTAATGCTATTGAGGTTGATTTTAAATTACTAACATATTGCTCAATATATTTTGCACTCGTATCTATCTCATGAATCGTATGCTCTTCCACTTCTCTATGAAACAGTTCACTACTTTGAACCCAATAGAAGCTACCAATGATGACTACAAGTACACATAGCATTAAACTCAGATATCCAAATAAACGTGTTGCTAAAGACTTTTTTCTCATACATTAGCTCCGTTTCTAAATTTTTTTGGAGTAACTCCCACTATTGATTTGAATCGGTAGGAAAAATAATTCATATCTTCAATCCCTACGGCTTCTGCTATCTCATAAATTTTCATATCGGTAGATAATAAAAGTCTTTTCGCCATTTGAATGCGCTGCTCTGTTACATATTCTTGGAAAGACTTACCAAGTTCTTTCTTTATAAGCATACTTAAATAATTCGAACTAAATCCTAATTGTTTTGCCAGTTCTACTAGAGATAATTCCGGATTAGATAATTTCTCTAAAATCAATTTCTCAAAGTGAACAGATTCAGATTGACTGGTATTCTTACTGGCTAATTCTAATAGTCTTCTTTGTTTTTCTTCTTCATTCAATTTTGAGACAACTTTTATAAGCAAGGATTCAATTTCTGTTTTGGTAACAGGCTTTAGAATATAATCATCGACCCCTAATTTAACTGCTGATAGCAAGTAATCCACATAATCATATCCTGTTAAAAAGATAATTCTTAATTGTGGAAATTCAGCTCTTGCTAATTGAGCCAAAGTAATTCCATCCATTTTTGGCATATTAATATCCGTCATCAAAATATCTGGCGCCTGCTCTTGAATCATTGCTATCGCCTGTTCCCCATTTTCGGCCTCTAGAACGCCTGATATCCCCAAACTTTCAAAATCAACAAGAGAAGCAATCCCTTTTCGGATAACCGGTTCATCTTCTACAATCAAGATTGAATACATAAAATCCCCTCCTGTTTCCATTATACTCTTTCATAAAACTTTTTCGAGTGAGTTTTGCATAAAAAATGCTTTAAAAGAGAGAAATTCCCATCATTAACCCCTCTCCTCTAAAGCATCTATTTCTATTTAACAAAGTCTTTCAAATAACCATATCCTTTAGAATCCATTTCATCCAGAGGAATAAACTTAATGGAAGCACTATTAATACAGAATCGTAGTCCGCCTTTATCACTAGGGCCATCTTCAAACACGTGGCCTAAATGAGAATTTGCAATACGACTTCTTACCTCAACTCGTTTCATATTAAAACTATTATCTTCATGATAAGTAACTACTTCTGAAGAGATTGGTTTCGTGAAACTTGGCCATCCACATCCAGAATCAAATTTGTCTCGTGAAGAAAATAGTGGTTCTCCTGTCGCTACATCTACATAGATTCCTTTTTCATGATTATTCCAATATTGATTTGAAAATGCTAATTCTGTACGATTTTCTCTAGTTACAGCATATTGTTCCTTTGTCAATGTTTTCTTTAAAGTCTCCTCATCAGGAAGTGGATACATATTCGCATCAATAACTGGATCATTTGCTTTTTTCACATCAATGTGACAATATCCATTTGGATGTTTCTTTAAGTAATCTTGATGGTAGTCTTCAGCAACTACGAAATGGCGTAGTTTTTCCGTTTCAACTGCTAATTTTTTTCCTAATTGTTCTTCTTTTTCTTTCATGACCTCCTGTATAATCTTACTATCGGCTTCATCTGTATAATAAATTCCTGTACGATATTGGCGGCCTACATCATTTCCTTGTTTATTCACTGAAAAAGGATCAATCACTCTAAAGTAATATAATAATAATTCTCTTAGGGAAACTTTATCCGCATCATAAGTTACATGAATTGTCTCAGCATGGTCTGTACTATGAATAAGTTGATAATTGGTTGTTTCTACATTCCCATTGGCGTAACCACTAACAACATCAATTACCCCATTAATTCTTGAAAAATATTCCTCAAGCCCCCAAAAGCAGCCTCCTGCCAAATAAATTTCTTTCATATTTGTTGCCTCCTTTTTGGTATTGGATTTGTTTTCTTCTTTTTCAATCAGATTCGTGACCTTTTTTGAAATCGATTCTGATTCAGAAGAACTGACTACTGTATTGCCTTTACCAAAATACAAAGCTCCCGCTAATAAAATAATGAAGGCAAAGACTGAAATCATTAGTTTTTTATCCATTCTGCTTTCTCCTCTTCTAGAGTGTTTCTAAAGTCTTCACGATATCTTCATTCGTTACGTGACCTGGTTGAACTCTTACCACTTTCCCATTTGCATCAATAAAAGCTGAAGATGGGTACCCAACGATTCCTAATTTTTTTAAAAACTGGCCATTATTATCTACTAAAACTGGAAGTGTTTTATAGTCCAACCCAGAAAACCATTCTTTAAAGTCGTCTAAATTTTTTTCACGATTCACACCTGGTGCAATAACAGTCAGAACGACTGCATCTTTGGGAGGCATGTCCGCTAATTGATTAATATCAGCAAGTCCAGCTAAACAGATTGGACACCATGAAGCCCAAAACTTCAAATAAACTTTTTTCCCTTTATAATCTGCTAGTGAAACTTCTTTCCCATCTAATGTTGTAAAGGTAGACTGTGTCATATCGTCCATTTCTCCCATCTTTTTGTCCATTTTTTCATCTTTTGAACTCATGTTATCCATTTTATCCATTTTTTCACCACTCATAGAGCTCATCATTTCAGTGGTTTCTTTCATGTCTTTTGTATCCATACCCATTTGTGAATTTTGACAAGCTCCTAAAAGCAATGTACTAAATAATGCAATCATCAATTTTGTTTTCATTTTCATTCCTCCTAATTTTTAATGGAAAACTTGTGACAGTTGAGAAAAGATAATTGATGCTCCCATAATAACAATCACGAGTCCTCCGATTTTTTTTAGTAATAATAATCGTTTTTTTGCAAGGTTAAACCATTTAAACGCTACGGTTGAAGCAGCTGATAAGATTAAAAACGGAATGGCTAAACCTAATATATATAAGCAAAGTAAGAAAATCCCATAGGTGATACTGGCTTGTTGAGTGGAGATAAGCGTTAAGACGGCACTTAGTACTGGTCCCACACAAGGTGTCCATCCGAAGCTGAAACTGAGTCCTAATAAGTAACTACTCCATAGCGATTTTTTATCTTTTACTTCAAACTGAACTGTTTTTTGTTTTTGTAAAAATAGTAGATGGAACAGTTCCATTTGGTGCAAGCCTAATAGCACAATCATGACTCCCAGTGTGATATTAAACCAAGGATTGTAAATCAGACTTCCTAATGCAGTTGCCGCAAATCCTAAGAAGAAAAAGACTGTTGAAATGCCAGCAATAAAGATGACTGTGCGAATCATTGGCTTCCAATATATCTCTAATCTCCCAATCTTCAGGCGAGGTCCGTCCTGTTCACTCATTAAAACACCAAAATAGACTGGAAACAGCGGTAGCACGCATGGAGAAAAAAACGAGAATAAGCCTGCTAAAAATACGCTCCCCCATAATACAAAATCCATAAAATCCCTCCTTCATTTGTAACTTTAGTATACTTCTGGAAGAATATTAAAAAAATATAGATTTTTCCACATAAAACTTGATTATGATACGATGATTCAAAAAAAATACAAAAAAAGCCACGTGAGCTTTTCACTCACGTGGCTTAATCATTATCTATTAGAAGAATAAACTATTATTCTTTTCTGATTGATAGTTTTGACGGACACGGTTACCAGCACCTGGTTCTACTTGTTCTAACGCTGACTCAATAATTTGTAATGATTCATCGTATTTGAATGTGTGGTTGAATAGGTCAAGTGCACGACCAATTGCAGTTTCGATTTCAGGATGTGATAAACGATAACGGTTGGCATGTTGTATCATATACTCCGTTAATTGAGCGTTGTCCACAATTTGCTCTGTAAGGATATCTAATTTCAACATCCTCTTCAATCACATTATTTGCAGCATTAATTTCACTCATATCTAACTTCACACGATTCATCTTTTGCCATAATTGCTCAATACGATTGCTTGTTGCAAAGAACAATTCTAAGTATTCTTTTGGAAGACCTGGTAAGTGGTACTTCTCAATCGTACGTTTCATATTACGTAAGTCTAATTCGAAGACATCTAATCCGTCACGAATCGCTTTTTCTTGGCTACGTAAATCAGATAAAGTATTTACTAAATCCGTTTGATCTTCATCAATGCTATTTAATTTATCAAGGACGAGTTCGTAATGTTCTTTAACAACTGAGTAAGGCACTTGATGATTTTCCATCGCCTTGCTGTAGTATTGAATAGCTTCTTGTTCTTTTTCTAATTGTTCAGCAAATTCTTGAACACGAACAAACTCATTATTCGATAAAATATAATTTTGTGATACACGATCAACCTCGATATTCACATAACGGTTGCTTTGTAATACTTGGTTCAATCGTTTTTCAACTTGCGCTTTGTTACGATATACAAATTCACGTGCTTCAATTTCCCGCTTCCATCACATCGTAAAGTTGGTCGATTTCACGAGCCACTTTATCTAATTGTTGACGAGCTTCCTCTAATTCTGTAGCAGCAATATGGTTACGGGCCACTTGAATCGTTTTTTCAATGCTCTCAATTTCATCAGGAATAGAAATTTTTGAGAATTGATAATGCTCTTCAACCATTCTCTTGTAGCCTTGTTTTTAGAATCTTCCACTTGCTCATTATAGACAGTATCGATTTCTTTTAAGAGTTGAGGAACTTGTTCTACGATGGATTCAAATTCTTTCATCTCTTTCTCAATACGTCCAAGTACTTCCTTAGCTTCTAAGTGGTCTCCTTCATTTGTTAAAGTATTAAACTTCGCAAAGTCTAACTCTAAGTATGCCAAGCGTTTTTCTAAAGTCTCTAAGGCTTCTCCAAATGAAAAACTATGTGCTAATAAATCTTTTCTCATTGAAGCATAGCGTTCTTGTAATAAATCTAACTCAGCTCTATTTTGCTTCTCACTATCTAATAATTTTTGTAATGCTGAATAAATTTTATCAACTTCCGCTTTTGTTTCTTCAATTAAGTTCTCAGCTTGTTGAGTAACTTGTCTCCCCTTAAAGAAGTTTAATTTTTGAATATATTGTTCTGCGCTTACTAGAGCAGCTTCAATTTCAGGAAATCTAAAACGTGTGATTGTTTGCCAAGTCGCTTGCCATGTTTCGTATGTTCTCTTTGTTTGACCTGTTAGATTTAGATTCTTCAAAGTATAGAAAGTATCCGCAATTGGCACTGCCATTAATTTATCTTTTTTCTCAGATAATTCCTCAATCACTTTATTTTGTTTTCTTGTTAAATAGATTGCTGTTCCATATAATGCAGCACCTAGTACTACAATCAGCACTAGAAAGATTATAAATCCCATGCTTTAGCCTCCAAAAATGAATAATTTACAGTTTTCACACATAATATCATTAGTAGTATAGCACGTTTTACAAACGAATAGCAAAGAACTTTTAAGAAATCACGGGATTTTTTGTAATTCTAATGCAAAAAGAAAAGGTGGATGAAAATCATCCACCTTTTCCAAAAATTTTACTTAATTAATTCGTAAATCGCTTCTGCATAAATCGCTGTAGATCTGAATAAATCCTCTAAAGCGAAGAATTCATTTGCTTGGTGCATTGTATCGATTGAGTCCGGGAATAGCGCACCATACGCCACACCACGTTCAAAGATACGTCCGTATGTCCCACCACCGATTGATTGTTCATGTGCAGGTAATCCTGTTTGACGGTGATATACCTCTAATAAGGTTGATACTAACTCATCTTCTGGAGATACATAGTGAGGCACTTGTGCTTTACCGTGAGCAACTGTGAAGCCATATCCTGAAGCAACTACTTCTGTCTTAATTTCAAGACCTTCAGCAGTGACCCCTAATGGATAACGGAAGTTTACTACAGCTACCCCACCTAATTCTGGAGTATAAGTGAAGATTCCGGCATTAGCTGTTAATGGTCCCATCACTTCATGGTTATAAGCCACTTTTAAGTTTTTACCTTCTGTATCTTCATGTAATACTTCAGCGGCAAATGCTAAATATTTCTTCGCGTTGCCTTTAAAGTTAAATTGGTTTAAGAATTTCGCTAAGTGTGTTCCAGCGTTGATTCCTTTGTCTGGAGTTGAACCGTGCGCTGATTTACCAACCACATCTAAGATCACTTTGCCATCTAATACTTGAGCACTACCTTCAATAGGATTTGCAGCAACATATGCAAAGAAGCGGTCCACCACTTCGTTATCATTTGGTACAATAATTTCCGCATGCGCATCTTGAGGAACCATGTTTTCACGTAAGCCTGCATCGAAGCTTAGTAATTGGTAATCCCCTTCTGATGCTTCGCCTGGAATATCATAGTGTAACGACAGAATTCCTTTTTCCCCGTTAATAATTGGGAATGTTGCATCTGGCGAGAAACCAAAGTCGGGCATTTCTTCTGTTTGGAAGTAACGGTCCATACATTTCCAACCGGATTCTTCGTCTGTTCCAATAATGAAACGAACACGTCTAGAAACTGGTAATCCTAATTCCTTAATGATTTTTAGCGCGTAATAAGCTGCCATACTTGGTCCTTTATCATCACTTGATCCACGTGCATAAATACGATCATTGATGATTTGTGGTTCAAACGGATCTGTCTCCCAGCCTGTCCCCACTGGAACAACGTCCACGTGACCTAAAACTCCAAGAGTTTCTTTAAAGTCAGAATTTGGTGCAAATTCGATATGCCCTGCTAAGTTACCAACTTGTTTTGTTGTGAAACCATCACGTTCACCGATTGCCAAGAAAGCTTCTAGTGCTTCTTTAGGCCCAGGACCTACAGGCGCTTCCTCTGTCGCTTTTGAATCATCACGTACACTGTCAATACGTAATAATGTAAATAAATCTTTTAATAAATCTTCTTTACGAAGTTCTACTTCTTTTTTCCAATCAATTGTCATCCAATCGCTCCAATCTTTATCAAGTAGATTCAATAGTCTTATCTTACCATTTTTACAAAGCGATGAAAAGCGGTTAAACACTTTCTAAAACAAATAAAAGCTTAGGATTTCTCCTAAGCTTTCATTATTCATTGTTCATTAATAATTGTAGTTCTTCTTCAGTTAATGGTCTGCTCTCTCCTAACGCGAGACGCTCATCTAGCTTGAGTGGCACCATCGTGAGTCGCTCTAAATCTACAACGGTTTTCCCACAAGCTTTGACCATTCGTTTCACCTGATGGAATTTTCCCTCTTTCAGGTGAATCTGAACAACCGATTCATCCTGCGTCGTTGAAAGAATATCCAAACGTGCAGGCATGCACTCCGTCCCATCCGATAACACAATGCCCCTCTCAAAAGCAGCGGCATCTTCAGGAGTCATCACCCCTTCGACTCTTGCTTGATAGATTTTTGTGACGTGTTTCTTCGGCGAAAGAAGACGGTGTGCCAATTCTCCATCATTTGTCAAAAGTAATAATCCGTGTGTATCGATATCCAAACGACCTACCGGAAAAACCCCTTTTTTAAAATAGAGCGGATCGATTAAATCCAGAACCGTTTTATGAAGATTATCTTCTGTGGCACTGACGACTCCTTTAGGTTTATTCATCATAATATAGACAAATTCTTCATACTGAATCTTTCACCATCGAATAAAATCACATCCGTTTCAGGATTCACTTGAACTTTCCCATTCGTTACGACTTTCCCATTAACGGTAATTCGTTTTGCCTTTAATAAAGATTTGACCTCGGAACGAGTTCCAAGGCCACAATCTGCTAAACATTTATCTAATCTCATTATTTCATCCTCAATTTACGACGAATGCCACCGACACGAGCGCCAAGCATTTCATCTGCTAATCGATTCTTCAGCGTAATCAGTCCGTATGTCGCTACTCCGACAAGACCAACTACAGCAACTGCAATTAAAGCACGTACTTTTCCACCAATTGGCATGACTTGTTTAATTGCAAATAATGTAATCGCAGAAGTCACGGCCATTACAAAAGACGCAAGAAGCACTTGGCCAAATTTCTTCAATACGTAATTCAAATCGAATCGAGTCAATCGAAGAACGTGGCGACACATATACAGTGTAGCTACAAAGAACGCAACGGAACTCGCAATTAACGGACCTGCTCCGCCAAGGAAGTACATCATCATTGGTTGCCATAGCAATTTAATAATCACTGTAAATCCTAAAGCTTTAATGGCGATGATATGTTGCTCCATCGATTGTAAGATGTATGTGAACGTTACAAATAATCCTAAGAACACACACATAACGCATGAGACGATTAATAAATACGTTCCAGTTGGGTCTGGTGAATAGAACACATTATAAATTGGTTCCGATACAATCGCCATCCCGACAGAAGCTGGAATCATAATATACGCAAATAATCCAAGGTTATTCGCTATGACGCGTTTAACTTCTTCACGATCATTCACAGAATAATGTGCCGCAAGCAGTGGCAGTGCCGCTGTCGAAATACTCATCGCTAGCGAAATCACGATCATAATAATTTATTCGCATTAAATCCAAATAAGGTGATGAGTTCTTTTCCTTCTTCAAAAGAATAAGTTGTAAAGATTGGCACAAAACGTTGGAAGGTTTCTTGGTCAATCAAACTGATGATTTGAATACTTGAAGTCACTAATACGAAAGGTAATGCCTCCCGCATTACTTCCAGAATAATCTTCCAGAAACTTAATGGACGTTCAGGACGACCCTCTTCCATTAATTCCATCATGCCTTTATGGTCGCGTAACATCTTATAAGCTAAGTATAAGAACGCAATGACCGCTCCGACAAAGGCCGCAAATGTAGAATGTGCTACAGCGATCACGAATCCACCGTTGATAACACGCATCACAAAATACGTTAATCCTAACATATACAAGATACGCACTACTTGTTCCCATAATTGAGATTTCGCAGAAGCAGCCATTTCGTTGTACCCTTGATAGTATCCACGCATTAAGCTAAGCGGTGGAATAATGAGTACCGCAGGCGTTAACGAACGGATGACCAAAATACTATCAGCAATCTCTTCAGGAGTAGCTCCTTTTGCAAAAAGTGGCGCTGCAAAATACATTCCTGCCGCAAATACAAACCCTAAGAACGTCATAAAGAGCATCGTTCCTTTGAACAATCGCCAGCTCGTTTTATAATCTCTTCTCGCTTGGTTATCCGCTACGATTTAGAAATCGCCACTGGAATCCCTGCTGTTGATATTTGTAGTACTAATGCATAAATATTATAGGCGATAAAATATAAGTAATTCGCATTATCCCTATCTGCACCCATCCACATTCCCCAAGGAATGATATAAAGAGCTCCAAGTAATCTTGAGACGATATTCCCAATCGTTAACCAAGATGAACTTTCCAAGAGAATTTGTTGCGAATTCTTCTGATTTCGAATTTTATCACTTAGGCCTACATAAGGCTTTCTTTTAAACATATATTGATAAATCCTCTTTCTTAAATTATACCAACCATAAGAGTACATTATTTTAAAGTAAATTGCTAGCATTCTTATGAAACCTTAAGCAGTTACTAAACTTTGCATAAAAAAGAACCGAGCCCTTTAGCCCGATTCTTTCTATTGATTTGATTAGTCTAATAAACTTGTTTGTCCTTCTTCTTCCACTTCAACAGGAGCTGCTACTCCAATGCCATAGTGAGCACGAACTTTTTGGTTCAAGTCGGCAACGACTTCTGGATGGTCTGCCAAGTATGCTTTTGCATTCTCACGACCTTGACCAATCTTCTCGTCGTTATAAGCGTACCATGCACCACTCTTCTTCACGAAGTCAAGGTCTGCAGCCATATCGAGTAATTCCCCAAGTTGAGAAATCCCTTCTCCGTACATTATATCCACAACAGCTGTTTTAAATGGTGGAGCCACTTTGTTTTTAACAACTTTGATTTTAGTTTGGTTCCCTAAGATTTCAGTACCTTGTTTGATTTGATCAGCACGACGTACTTCTAAACGAACTGTCGCGTAGAATTTTAACGCACGTCCACCAGGTGTTGTCTCAGGATTTCCGAACATAACGCCTACTTTTTCACGGATTTGGTTGATAAAGATTGCGATTGTTTTTGTTTTGTTAATAGAACCTGATAACTTACGTAGTGCTTGAGACATTAAACGAGCTTGCAGACCTACGTGTGATTGTCCCATGTCGCCATCGATTTCGGCACGTGGAACTAACGCAGCAACTGAGTCAACGATCACAATGTCAACGGCTCCTGATGATACTAACGCATCTGCAATTCCTAATCCTTGTTCCCCTGTATCTGGTTGAGATAATAGTAATTCATCAATGTTTACGCCTAAAGCTTTTGCGTATTCTGGATCTAGAGCATGCTCAGCATCGATAAACGCTGCTACTCCACCACGTTTTTGAACTTCTGCAACCGCATGAAGTGCAACAGTTGTTTTACCTGATGATTCTGGTCCGTATACTTCGATGATACGTCCACGTGGGAACCCACCTACGCCTAATGCGATATCTAATGCAAGAGACCCTGAAGATACTGTTTGGATTTGTGTATCTACTTTTTCTCCTAATTTCATTACGGCACCTTTACCGTAGCTCTTTTCAATTTTCTTTAACGCATCTTCCAATGCTCTTTGACGATTTTCATTTTCTGCCATGTTTTAATTCCTCCACGAATTTTAAGTCAAACATATTGTACACTATGTTCTATTCTATGCGCAAGCAATATGCGAACATTTGTTCTTATTTTGTTCGAACTTGTTTTAAAAAATATTTTCTGAGTAAATTCCATCCATGTTGTACTGCGAATTCACGATTATCGTTACGATTACGTGCAAGGTGTAATTCAAGAACTTCTACGTCTGTCCTGGAAGCTAATGCGACGAAAATCGTTCCGACTTCTTTTCCTTCCATTTCACTTGGCCCTGCAACTCCCGTAAATGAAATGCCTAAATCACTTTGATAATGGAGTCTTGCTTGTTCCGCCATGGCCTTGGCACATTCTGCACTAACCATTCCGTATTGATCCAGCAAGGTACTATCGATTCCTAGTTGCGTTTCTTTCGCTTCTCTTTGATAAGCGACTGTTCCTCCTTGGAAGTAGGATGAGCTTCCTTCAAAGGCAACGACACTTGCTGCAAACAATCCACCCGTTAAACTTTCAGCGCAAGCAATCGTAAGACCTGATTCTTTTAGTAAATCAACAGTGACTTCTTGTAATGTATTGTGGTCCCCGTATCCATAGAAAAATTCTCCTACTTGCGATTGGATAAGTAGTTCCATTCCATCAAGAAGATCTCTGCACTCTTCTTCTGTTTCACCATTGGCCGTTAAACGAAGCATTACTTCAAATTTACCAGCATATGGTGCAATCGTCGGATTTGTTTGTTCTTCAATTAGATTTTCTAAAATGGTTACTAAGCGTGATTCTCCAATTCCAAAGAAGCGTAAGTAACGTGATTCAAATAAATCCACTTTGCCCACTTTCTTACGTAAGAAAGGCAACACTTCTTTTTGCATCATCATTTTCAATTCATTTGGTGGTCCAGGTAGAACAATGAATTGACGTCCATCTTTTTCAAAACCACACCCTACTGCAAGTCCGTTATGATTTTCAAAAACGGTTCCGCCTTCGAAGGTTAATGCCTGTCTTCGATTATTTTCACTCATGTCGCGATGAGAACGGACATGAAACTCAATGACTTTTTGAAGAGCTTTTTCATCTTCAACTAGTGGCACTTCTAAAAAGCGCGCCAATACTTGCTTGGTAATATCATCTGTTGTTGGCCCAAGTCCGCCAGAGAGAATAATCAACTCACTTCTTGAAGCAGCTAATTCAATTGCTTCAACCATTCTTTCTTCATTATCACCAACCACTTGTTGATAGTAAGTTGGAATCGAATTTTTCGCCAATTCTTGTGCTAAATATGCGCTATTGGTATTTACAATTTGACCCATAAGTAGTTCAGTTCCGACTGCTATAATTTCCGCATTCATTTTTTCGCCTTCCTTACACTCTTTTTCGTAAAAATATAAAGCCCAAAACAATAATGTTTCAGGCTTCATTTGTTATTCTGTTTTAGTAAATGAATCCGCAAATACATGTCGATTCTTTACAAAATAATCCAAACCTGAATAGATTGTAAATACTAAACAACTATATAATAAGATTTGTCCAATTGGAACGCCAATTGGCTTAAAGAACAAATCATCCGTCAACAGAAAAATAATCGCCAACATTTGAGTAGCAGTTTTCACTTTTCCTGGCCATGCTGCAGCCATAACTTCTCCGTCGCTTACTAATAATAGTCGTAGACCAGTTACTGCTAATTCACGACAGACAATGATACTAACCACCCATGCTGGGGCTAAACTAAATGAAACAAGCATGATGAAAGCCGTCATCACTAACATTTTATCTGCTAAAGGATCTGCAAACTTCCCAAAGTTTGTTACTAATTTGTATTTGCGTGCTAAATAGCCATCAAGATAATCTGTAAAACTAGCTACCGCGAAAATAATCATTGCCAAGAAGTGTACAACATTAATTTGTGAACCTAAAAGATTCATCGTACCGAACGCTTCACTTGGCAAACTCATGAGAACGATAAATACCGGGATCATGAAAATTCTCATTACGGTTAATTTATTTGGTAAATTCACTGAGTTTCTCCTATTGTACTGTAATATAAATTCTATTTGCAGTTGAACCTTCTGGAATTTTTAGTTCAACTCCTCCAACGGTAATCGTTCCTAAAGGTGTATAACCAAAATCCATTCGAATGGTAGTTGTTCCTTCTGGAATAGAACCAGAAACTGTTTGCCCAGTACTTGGTACTCCATCAGCGACAACTGTTCCATCTGCAGAGATTTGAGCCCAAAGATCGGTTCTTGCTTGGTTCAACACTTTAACCTCTAGAGGGAATTTACTTACTTGAGCAGTATAGTATAAAGCATTCCCATTCGCGTATGAGTAATTGACACTAGTAACTTCGGGAGCTTTTGTTGTTGTAGTAGCAACCGTGGTTTCTTGTACAGCACTTTGCTGAGTCGTTACTTGTGTGGTAACCTGATTATTTCTTTGACTACGAGTGTTTAAAACCGCTTGTCCAATTGCAAAAATAATCGCTACTATGAACATTCCCAATAAAATTGTAGGGAAATAATTCTTTAAAGTATCTGATATTGAAGACCATTTACTCTTATTCTTATTTAAACGTGTACGATTACTTGTTACTGAAGCCGAAGTAGCTGTAGAAGTCGTTGTTTTAACAGTTGCTTGTGGAATTTCTGATGCATGTTCTTCTAATAAAGCTGCTCCGTCTAAACCAACTGTGTCCGCAATCTGTTTAATGAACGCACGTGTATAAAAAGCACCTGGCATCAAGTCAAAGTCATTATCTTCAATTGCAATTAAATAACGTTTTTGAATTTTTGTAATTTGTTGCAAGTCATCAAGAGTGTATCCTTTTAATTGCCTTGCACTTTTTAAAATTTCTCCGATTGTTTGTGTCATCATTTCACCATCTTTTCATTTTCTCATTGAAAAGTATACCATATCTTGAAAATGAAAAAAACAAAAGAAGTTGCTATCTAGCGTTTGGTTTATTTTACAAACTGAATAATTAGTGTATCTTCTTTCGTGTGGCCATTTGGAAGGTATGCCTTTAATATAAATTGATGTGCTTTCTCGTTCCATTCTACCCTCACTGTGCCATTAGAAAATTGAATATTATCCGGAAAAGTCATTTCATCCCCTTTAAAAGAAAGCCTTTGACGCACTTTTTGACTCGCCATCTCGAGCAATAAATCCATTCGATACCCATCTTCTAGAAGGCGATATTCAAGAGTGTTATGGGCATGAATTCTTAATAGAGCAATGATGAGGAAACTAGCAATAGCAAGGAGTGCTAAAAACTGAAAAAGTAATGTTCCTTTTCTTTTAGGGTTTATCATTTTTCTTTTCCTTTACCTCTTTCACTTTGATGTAAATAACACGATTCTTTGGTGCAAAATTTAATCGAAAAGTATTCCCTTGATTCAGAGTTGGTGACATCAGTAATCTGTTACCATTTCTTTGAATGGATAAGGAGCGAATGCCGTAGAGAAATGGTTGGTGTCCTCCACTTCCTCCTGATCCTTTATAAATCTTCCCTCCGTCCCTCCAACTAGAAACTAATGTAATCACCTCTGTTTTCTCAGATGTCATGTTTTCAAAATATGCAATATAAGGATTGTAGCCGTTAAATGACTTCAGTCTATATCCAGCATAATTATAATTCATCTGTTGTACTGCTACATGCCATTTAATATCATCAGGAACATTGAGTCGATCTTTGATTTTTAAAAACGCTGTGCAAAGTCCCATAAATGCCACTAAACTAATCGAGATAATGGTAAGCGCTAAGAGGTGTTCAATGAGAAGAAATCCGGACCTTTTTCTCGGTAATTGCATTGATTTGGAACACCTCCTTATGTTCTCCACAAGATACTGTTACTATTGTTGGTGAGCCGGTTGAATTTACTTTTTCTAGTGTAACTTTTTTCATTTTTTGGAACTCTTCATTTGGCAATTTATCAATAGTTGTAGGATAAGTAGCGCTAGCTTGTAAATCCATTAGCTGTGTCGATGCTGCATCCAAAAAGCATCCTTTTAGTTGCTGCCGGTGGTACAGTTGCCCTACCGTAAAACTAATTAAGGAGACAATAACCGATAAAACCATCAGCCCTATTAACGCTTCAAGCAATACATATCCTCTACTTGTCGGTAATTTCAACATGATACTTAGCCTCCCCTAATTGAAAAACATAAGTGTATCTGCGATTCTGTCCATCAAAAGTCACGGATGAAAACTGATTTACATTCCCACTATAAGGTTTGAAACTATACGTTTGAATTGAATAACTCTTCATTGAATCTGGAAAACGAATCTTCTTATCCAGTTCTCTTGCTCCATGACAATTTAATACCACTAGGCCGCCCGAAACTGTCACAAATGAACCTTTGCCCGTTGAAATTGCTGTAATCTGCGCTGTATCCATTACTTGCTCAAACTCTCTAAGAAATACTTCTTCCCTCCAATTTACATAGGAACGACTAATCAAAGGTGGTGTCAGTATAAGTAAAAAGCAAGCAATGCCAAGCGCAATTAAGCATTCAACAAGCGTAAATGCTCTTTTCTTCATAATTATTGAGCATCAGGCGTGATAAGCTTAGGATCAACCTTTTTATAAGCTTCCATTTGTTTTTGATCAATATACTTTTTGTTAAGCAATTCTTCTACCGTCGGAACTTCTTTTGTATTATTTTGCAGCATATACGATTGTTGTTGAGTCTTGACTACATTCACAATTGCTTCGTCAGCTTTCTCTTGTGCAGTCTTTCTTTGTTGCGCAATATTCGGAATAATCAGTAGCATCATCAAGCCAATAATAAAGAGACACACGAGTAATTCGATTAATGTGAAGCCTTTTTTCTTTGTTTTCATTTTCATTTTAATTTCCTCCAATCATTGTTAATGTCGGTAGTAATAAGATGAGATACATGGAAACGATGAGGAAGCCGATTCCCATCAGGAGTATCGGTTGTATCCATTTGATTTTCTTTTCGACTCCTTTGGAAAATTCTTCAAGCATTTGATCTGAGTATACCTTTAGTTGAACATCTAACTGTCTTGTCTTCTCTCCTTCTAATACAAGCCAAATAAATTCTTTTCGAAATAGCCCTATTTTCTTAAGTGCACCCGAGAAGGATTCTCCTCGGACTAGTTCCTGTTCAATTTTTTCAGCAAGAATTTTTGAAAGGTTACTCGTTCCTTCCTTCTTCATTTCCGCAACCATAGTTAAAAGAGATTGTCCATTCCCTAAAAAATAAGAAAATTCTCTAGCATACAAAAAAGTGACATATTGTTGAACGCTCTTTCCAACAATCGGGAAATGAATCAGACTTAGAAATTGATGATACGAATCCTTTTGTTTCCAAAAAGAATAAATGAGAAAAGAGAGAATCATTCCAACCCCAAGAATAACGAGTGAAATTTGCGGTAAATTTTGGAACCCTAGCCATATCCAATATAGAAATCCACTCTGCTTTAATTGTTCCTCTTGAATCATACTTCCTAACTGATCGAGTAATAATACTCGGATACAAAGAATCATCCCAATCACAAAGATAAAAAGAAAGGCTGGATAAATCATTGTTTGATGCATTTTTTTCTTTTGCTTTAGCTTACGGATTAAAAAATCTCCAATAGAATCACAAGCTGTCTCGAAGCTTCCAAATTGCATCGATAAATAAATTTGAGAAGTATGAGTTTCTGAAAAGCCAACCTCTCTTAAACATTGATCAAACCGATGTCCTTCACTCAACAACTTTCTCATCTGTTCTATCTGGCTCTTCTGTGCATCAAATAAATACTCTAAAAATTTTAAGGATTCGTCTAAACTAAACCCTTCTTGCAATAAATGAGACAATTGAAGCATGAATCTAGCTTGAATGTCGATATTCCATTTTTTAGATAATTTGATAGGTTTCGTAAGTTTTTTCAGTAATATATCCCAATGCATAAGCCTTTCTTAACACCTTATTAAAAGGATGAATCCTTTCTTCGTCTCTTTCGAACTGATTCTTGTTTAAAAAGTTCGAAATGTTACGATTAGTTTCAATTTCAAAAATCGTTCCTCTTTTTTCTCCGTTCGCTAAGTGATTACAATAGATTTGGCATTCTTGCTGACACAGAGCGCAGTATCTTGGAAGTAAACGCTGTGAACAAATTGCAATAATCGTTTGTTCTAACATGGTCTTACTAACTCCAAGTTCTATTAGTCTAGAGATGACACCATTACAATCTTTAGCATGCACCGTCGCTAAAATTAGATGCCCTGTTAAAGCAGCACGAATAGCCATTTTTGCGGTCATTTCATCTCTAATTTCCCCAATGAGAAGAATATCTGGATGATGTCTTAAACAGCTTTTTATTAAAAGTTCGTAAGTAATCCCCGCTTTTTCATTAATTTCTGTTTGAAGAAACATAGGTTCATGATATTCGACTGGGTCTTCCATTGTAATGACTTGTAACGTCTTTTCATTCATTCTTCCTCTAAGTAAAGAATACATGGTGCTTGTTTTTCCAGAACTAACAGGACCAGAAAATAGAATTAATCCACTTTTATATCTAAGAAACTGTTCTAATAATCTCCAATCCTTTGGAAAGTAGGTTGTCGCTTGGATAGAAGTATTCTCTTTTTTGGAACGATGTAACAGTCGAATGACCATTGATTCTTTTTGCTTAAAATTGGTAATAATAGATAATCGTAACTCAATGATTTGATGAACTGAGAATTCAAAAGTCAGTGACCCACTTTGAGGTCGTCTTCTCTCCCCAACATCCATCCCAGCTTGGTATTTCAAATATGAAATAAACTGTTCAGCAATCTTCGTTGAAACTTTCCTTAGTTCTTTTAAACCATTAACATCTCTTAGATAAAATACATACTCCTCTCCAATGGGCAATAAATGAATATCATCCAACTGGTGGGAAATGGCTTGTTTAAAGATTTCCTCGGCTAATTCATTCATTTCCATATCTCTTCCTCCACTCTTTGACTAGTCATAATGAGCTATGAAAAATGAAATGAAAAAGCCTCTCAAAATAAAAAAACGTTGAAGAAATCTTCAACGTTTTTCTCTCTATTTAATTTTTTTCAAAGTTCCTAAACCGACTCCAAACATCGCACCTAATGCATCAATAAAAACATCTTGAATCAAAGGAGTTCTTCCAGGTGTGATTCCTTGATGGAATTCATCAGTAATTGCGTATAAAACGGTTATAAAGAAAGCTAGAAATTGAGGGAATCCTTTCTTTCGAACATGAACACTTAATCCTCTTGTCCATTGGTAGCCAATGAAAAAGTAAGCTAAAAAATGGGTTATTTTACGAATAAAAAATTCAACGAATTGAGCATAACCTAATGAAGGAATACTAATCGTTTGTCCCGCATATTCAAACTTAATCTTTGAAAGCAATTCTGAAAATGGTTGAGAGGGCAATCCCTTTTGAATCGTCGATACTAAGGATTGATCTTTGTAGGACATACTAGAACTAACAAATATTAGAACCATCGCTGCAATTGCTAAAGTAATTGCAATTGTTCCTTTAGTTTTTTTAGACATAAAACCTCTCCTTCTCTTAAACTTTCTCCATTATGAAAGACACTCTCCTTGAAGTCAAGTTAATTTTAAAAATCTTAAATTCGACAAATATTACCTAAAAAAATAGATAAATATTCATATTGACGCCCAAAAAAATGAAAGCGTTACAATAAAATAAAAAAACCGTTTTTAGGGAGGGTCATACAATGGAACGTTATACGCAGGATTTAAGTTTGTTAGTGAAACAAATTGAATTGCTTGAGGAGCAACAACAAAAACATTATTTTTTTCTATAATTTATTTTTCTCCAGATCCTAATCCTTATAATAAGGCATTTGAAGAAATTATTGAGTATTTAATTAGTTCTAGTGAAGCTACTTTTTTTAATCCATCATTTTGAAGATTTTTCTCATACTCTTTCTATCCAGCAACAAAAGCAATTTCAAAAATTGAATGATTATTATCTTCGTCATCAGTTTTCTACCCACTGTTTTCATAAGCCTTATTCTGAGGCTTTGTACACATTAACCGCACTGTGGATTAAAAGGCCTTCGTGGAGAAAGCATCATTAATTTATTCCCTCACCTCAATCTTCTAAGAGAATTTTTTTCCATTTAAAATATCAAAAAAACAATTAAACATGAATGAAGTGAAATATATAGATGTTCTCAAATCTATATATGGAGTAGAACTTACTGAATTCTATTATCAGCATATTAAAGAAAGTAAAGCTTCATTTTTACGTTTATATAGAGATTATATAGAAACCTTTCCAAGCGAATATATTCCAATTCAACATTTACATTTGAGTAAAGAGGAAACGATGTCTGTGTTATACGATATTATCCGTATTGCACAATCCGTTATTTCGAAACAAAGCATCCTTATTAATTTTGGCCCCAAATCCTTTTCCCAACCATCTATCAAAATGAAGAGACAATTTATCTTAATTTAGGTATATTTACAGATTTTTGTAAGTGCCCTAAACCAATGTCTAAAAATTACTAGGAGAAGTTTTTTATATTAGATTATAATCACTCTGCAACAACAAACGATAAAAAGTGAAACAGAACAAAAATTTTATGAAGCACTCCATTATTGGATTTTGTACACTTCTCCCTTTATTAACAGATAGTCTTACAAAAGTAATCGTCAACAGAATTTTCCCAGAGAAAAACGGGGATCCTGCCTTTCTTGAAAAGATTCATGAAGAACTGACTTTCCATTACTTTTAAAAACAAACAAAAATCAATAATAGTATCGAAAGTTATCAACCCCTCCAAGAAATGCTAAAATATTTTATTGAACTAGAAATTGAAGAAGAATGGTTTGATAAAAAATTTGATTCCCTCGATTTATCTCATCAATGGAATTTGCGCATTGAACAATATTTAAACAAAACTCCTCATTCTCATGTCGAGGGAGTTTTAAGACACTCAATTGGACTAAAGGAGAAATTGGAGTTGCTTTTTGGAAAACTATCTGGGTATTTTTCTATATTTTGTAGTGGTTTACCAAAAGAACCTTATGACCATCCTTTTTCAGAGTTTTTTTAGAACATTTTTTTCTGGCGGTAAACTTCGTTGGTGGAGACCAAACTATCAATTATACAGTAAGCTAAAAATGAACGAGGAATCCTATAAATGCTGCTGGGTATTTTTTTAAACAAAAGATTAATCATTTTAGATAAAAATAATACCACATCAACTTATTTGTTGATGTGGTATTGTTTTTACAATCCTTTAAATTTTTTTGGACGATCTGTAGGGATTTTTCGTAGCAGCATGTTTTTGTAACCAAACAATATGATACCATCGATTAAATTTGCAACCACAATTTTCAAAACGTCCACATTCTTTAAAGCCTAAATATTGGTGATAAGATAAGCTATTATTAGTTAAATACTCATCTTCTACTTCTGGCACCGCCACACAAGCGTATATGTTTTGATAGCCTAATTTCAATAATTGTTTCAAGTTCTGTATACAGTAACTTTCCAAAACCTTTTCTTTGATGTTCCAGGCTGATATAAATACTAACCTCTGTTGACCAGTCAAATGCTGCCCTTTGAGAAAACCTCCCAGCATATGCATAACCAACAATCTCTTTCTCCTCCTCTAAGACTAAATAAGGAAAAGCCTCCAATGTTTTAGCAATACGCTCTTGAAATTCCTCCACACTAGGAACTACTTCTTCAAACGTTATGGCCGTATTTAAGACATATGGTGCATAAATTTCTTGAATATAACGAGCATCCTCTACTGTTGCAACTCTTATATTTGTATTACCCATTCACTGTTACTAATTCCACAGGAGGAACATTGACTCCTTGTAGTAGTTTTTGAATAGGACATACACGTTCAGCAGCCTCTAGAATTTCTTTAGCTAATTTTTCTTCCCTTGTTGGCATTAAAACTCGGACTGAAGGTAAGAATAAATACCCTTCTCCAACAGGATCTTTTGTTAAATCCACTTTCACTTCGACTCTACATTGATGTTCTAAATTCAAACCTTTTTCAACAATGCCAATGGAAGCATTTAGACAAGTAGCATAAGCCAGTGCAAATAATTGCTCAGGATTGGTTCCTTTTTTTTCGCTTAAAGGAGATGAAATTTCGACTTCCCAATTTTTATCACCATTTCCCTCAATAAATGATTTCCCATTTAACGCATCTACGTTCACAGCTGTTGTAGTATAAATAATTTTTTCCATAAAATCACCCCTAATGTTTTTATGATTGAAGAATAGCACATTTGTAACAAAAAAAGCTATCATAACAACTTGTTAGGATAGCTCTTTTGGGTTTATAACCATTCATTGTATTTTTTAATATACGCTTTTTTAACAACCGTTACGAGGAACATGTATCCTGCGATAATGAGAATTAATGCAAGGAAGTATAGTCCGTTTAGCGGTGCAAGTTTTAATGGGCCTGCTAGTGGTGTGTAAGGAAGAACCGTTACAACGAATAAAGCGAATAAAGAAGTCACTAGCAATGAGAACGCTGGTTTTGATTGTACAAATGGTAATTTTGGTGAACGTAACATATAAATCACCATCGTTTGAGACCACATAGATTCGATGAACCAACCTGTTTGGAAAACCATCAAGAAGAATGCTGGATTCGTAGACGACGCATAACTGCTTCCAGTAATCATTGGTGCAATTCCAAAGAACATCACTGCAAAGGTAATGATGTCAAAGATAGAACTCGTTGGTCCAAACCATGCCATGAATCGTGTGATGGAACTTGCCGTCCATGCGCGTGGTTGTTTTAAGAAGTCGGCATCTACATTATCAAATGGCAATGCCACACAGCTTAAATCATAGATCAAGTTCAAAACAATTAAGTGAACTGGAGCCATTGGTAAGAATGGTAAGAAGATACTTGCGAATAATACTGAGAAGATGTTCCCGAAGTTTGAAGAAACAGTCATCTTGATGTATTTTGTCATATTCGCATAGACTTTACGACCTTCAATCAATCCTTTTTCAAGAACGAGTAAGTCCTTATCTAATAAAACGACATCTGCAACTTCTTTAGCAATATCCACAGCACTATCCACAGAAATTCCAACGTCGGCCACTTTTAGGGATGGCGCATCATTGATACCGTCGCCCATGTAACCAATCTTGTGTCCTTTTGCTTTTAGTAAATGAATAATGCGTGCCTTTTGTTCTGGAGATAGTTTTGCAAAAATGGTTGTTTCTTCAGCAACTGCTGCTAATTCTTCATCGCTCATATCTTCAATTTCTGTACCAAGTAAGACTTTATCTACTGGTAGTCCTACTTTTTCACAGACCGTTAGCGTTACTTTTTCATTGTCCCCTGTAAGAATCTTCGTTGTTACCCCATGTTCTTTCAGCGCTTGAATCGCTGGAGCTGCAGAAGGTTTTGGTGGATCAAGAAAGGCTAGGTATCCCATTAGAATCATATTCGATTCATCTTCCACTGTGAAGGAATAGCTAGTATCTTGATATTTCTTTTGACTCACCCCAAGGACGCGAAGTCCTTGTTCGTTTAAGCTGCTCACTGCTTCTAGGATGGATTCGCGAATTTCATCCGTAATTGGGTGAACCACATCTCCGTCTTTTACATGAGTAGAGATGCTAAGCATTTCTTCTAGTGCTCCTTTTGTTACGAGCACCGCTTCATCGTCTTCTTTCACGATAACGCTCATACGACGACGTTCGAAGTCAAATGGCAACTCATCAATCTTTTGGTAACGTGTTGCTAAATTTTGTAGATCTTCGTGTTCGTCGGCTTCTTTTTCTGTACGTGTAATGATGGCACGGTCTAATAAGTTTTTAAGTCCTGTTTGGAAGTAGCTGTTTAAATACGCAATTTTCAATACGCCCATATCTAGATTTGCGTGAATATCTAATGGGTATTCAAGAATAATTTCATCTTGTGTGAGCGTACCTGTTTTATCAGTACAGAGAATATCGATAGCCCCTAAATCTTGAATGGCATTTAATTTTTTAATAATGACTTTTTCTTTGGCCATGATCACTGCCCCTTTTGCAAGGCTGGCTGTAATAATCATTGGCAACATTTCTGGAGTTAATCCCACGGCAACACTTAAGGCAAATACCCCTGCTTCTAACCAGTCGCCGTCTGTTAATCCGTTAATCAAGAATACAACTGGTACTAAGACAAGCATTAAGCGAATCAAGAGCCATGAGATTTTATTCATTTCTTTCTCGAAACTTGTTTGTTCTTCGAAAGTATTAAGTGTTTTTTCGATACGACCAATCATCGTATCATTCCCTGTGACTAAAATAACTGCTAAAGCACTACCGCTGACAACGTTTGAGCCCATAAACACAAATCGTTCGCTCTCGAGTGCTTGTTTTTTCTTTTCTTCTTCATCTGGAACCCAGATTGATTTTTTCTCAACAGATTCACTTTCACCAGTCAAGCTGGATTGTTGGATAAAGAAGTCACGTGTTTCTAATAATAATGCATCCGCTGGTAACATGTCCCCAGCGCTTAATTTAATAATATCTCTAACTACTAAATCTTCAATCGGAACTTCCATCTGTTCGCCATCTCGAATAACCGTTGCTGTATTGACGATTAGACTAGATAAGTTACTAGCCGCCTTGTCACTTTTCATTTCTTGCACAATCGAATCGTTCCTGACACAGCCACGAGCACCACGATAATGATGGAAGTTGTTGGGTCTGCTTCACCTGGTTTTGCTAGAATCACATTCGTGAATAATGAGATTACCGCAATCACTAATAGAATTACCGTAAATGGATTGATAATAGACTCATAAATCTTTTTCCAAATTGAATCTTCTTTAGCCTTTGTAATTTTGTTTTCTCCATATGTTTCACGGAGTGTTTCTACTTGTTCTTCAGTGAGTCCTTTTACAGATGTGCCTAACGCTTCTAGGACCTCTGCCATTGGACTCATTAGTGCTAAATCGAATCTTTCTTTTGCTGTTTTCATAGTCTTCACCTCGTTTTTAATTTAGGCGAAGCTCCGGGTGATCATCGCACTCTTCCCTTCGCTCTTTGATTTTTTTCGTTCGACTCTCCGGTCCTGGCATATGATCACCCTCTTTCTAGAAATTTTAGGCAAATGAAAAAGCACCTTGTCACAGCTTAGACGCGACAAGATGCTTACTAAATAAACAATTCTTATATTCTCGTCCAAGCTTTAACATCATGGAGCGATGAAATGACATTAGTCTCTGCCTTCACGACAGAGGCTGCTGACCAACGAATAGTGTCTCCACTATTTTGCGGTAGTCATCCGTATCTCCATGGTAGTCTCACCTACCGATTTACTATATTCAAGGTAACATTAAAAATGCTATTTGTCAAAGAAACGATTTCAAAAAACATGTATATTCGAACTTATTAGTAGTATAATGAAATAGAAATGGAGGGATTTCAATGAAGAAACTGATAGCATCATTCTTGATAGCTCTTACTTTAGGGGGCTGTTCACTTTTCCAAAAGAAAGAAGACTCGAACACAACAACTCAAACACAAACTCAATCCACAACTACTAGAACGTCCAGTACATCAACTACAAAACAAACCAAAACTAGTACTACAGCGGAACCTACTACTGTGGTTTCAACAACAATAGAACAAAAAGAAGCAACCGTACCAGTTCCAGAAACTGTATCTACTGAAAAAGTTGTTATCCCAGCGGAGCAACCAAAACCATCCTCAATGGATCTTCAAGCAATAAAACAAGGAGACTTCCGAAGCGTAGAGGGAACTTGGAGAAACTCAGCTGGTTGGGAAATTCACATCGACAAAGAAGGAAAAATTTCAAGTAGCCATGGTGATTTGAAAGTTGGAATTACTAAACAACAATACCAAGAAGGGCTTCTCAACTGGATTATGGTTCCGGAAAACAATGAGAATACTTTTGTTGGAGGTGCGGTATTCTCCTTCATTCCCCAAAATGTAGAATTGACTTATGGCTTACTTCCTGGTGAAAAAGATCAATCGGACATTTCAAAAGATCGTATTTTCGGGACACAAACAGTTACTGATGGCAAAACCGTTAAAAACATGATGTATTACAAAGTGGATTAATCTATATAGCACTGTATTCAACGAATGAATGCAGTGTTTTTTTAACACAGAGAAACGGATACCTCCTATTGGAAGTACCCGTTTTTTGTTATGGTTCACTTATAAATAAGATTTCTAGCAATCGTCCTCTTAATTCGTCATCTTCATGATGTAAGATATTAATGATTTCATTCGCATCTTTAGCATTGACTAATCGACGATATAAGTGTTCTTTCGTTTCGTATGGAAGGTGCGCATTCTTGAGTACTTGGAAGATCGCCTCGTTTCGATTTACCGTTTGTTTTTCGCCCACTGTAAACTCAACAGTCGCATTTTTATTTACCAATTCAACGACAACATCTTGGCTTCCTTGAACATGAACACGGTGAATTCTGTTTACTGGAAGGATGCCTGTTTCCCCTTCAACAGTTAATTGGATAGTACCTAAATTCCAATCAACAGATAATGTCGTTACACAACGAGCGCCATCTAAGTCTTCCACCATATCAAATGAATGATGGGTTCCTGGGAAGACATACCAGTCGATAACTTCAGGTAAATCTACCCCCATATTCACACCAGAACCATCTAATGGAACAATCGCCCCTTCCTTGGCAAATACAGGAATTGATTCGATATCTCGATAAATATCAAGCACTACTTCTCCTGCATACTCTCTTCCCGTGAAGAAGTCGTACCATTTTCCTTCAGGGAACCATACTTGAACTTTTGCGGATTGGTAATCTTTGTTCATTGGTTCTGTGATTGGAGCAACCATTAACTCGCTACCGAAGAAGTATTGATTTGGCACACGGTAACTTTCTTCATTTTCAGGATAGAAATAGTACATCGGACTCACAAGTGGTGCGCCCTCTTCATGCGTTGCCACATTCATCGTGTAGAGATATGGAAGTAATTGGTGTCTTAGACGTAAATAATGCTTCATGATTTCTGCTGTATTCTTCGTAAAGAACCATGGTTCCTTACTATTAAATGGACTATTAGTACTATGAAGTCGTGTAATCGGACTAAAGACGCCATATTGTAACCAGCGAATTTGTAATTCTTCATCATAATAACCGCCCATATGTCCGCCAATATCATGACTCCACCAGCTATAACCAATATTAGACGCTGTTGATGTAAATAAGGTTGGAATTTAAGAGACTCCCAAGTTATAAAAGCGTCTCCAGAAAATCCAACTGGATAACGATGGCTTCCTGGTCCAGCATAACGAGACAAGATTAATCCGCCATCTTTTCTCTTACAATTATCGACATAATGATAATGATTCAATAACCACAATGGATCTTGTACCCCTTGCGTTCCTTGTTGCCAGTCAATCCACCAGAAATCAACCCCTTGTTCTTCTAATGGATAATGAACATCTTTAAAGTAAGATTCTCTAAAACGTGGATCTGCAATATCAAAAATAGCAGCTTCTTCACTGGCTGCATCTAATCCTAGACGTTTTGCAACAGCTGGATACGCATCTTCATACGCTCGAATACCATCAGCTGGATGGACATTTAGAGAAAGTTTTAATTTCTTATCATGCAGTTTCTTTAATAATTTTTCCGGCTCTGGAATGAGTTCTCGGTTCCAAGAATATCCTGTCCACCCACTACCGAAGCGTTCTGGAATCTTCGTGATATGCCAGTCCATATCTAACACGCCCACCGCAAGCGGAACTTGTTCATCTTCAAAACGTTCAACGAGACTTAAATACTCGTCGGCAGTATACGCCCAATAACGACTCCACCAGTTTCCTAAGGCATAGCGTGGCAATAATGGAGTTGCACCTGTTAAATGATAAAAGTCTCTAATTGCTCCTCTATAGTCGTGACCATAAGCAAAGACGTAAAGGTCCACTTCGCTTTCTTTTTTGATAAAACCTTCTTTTTCGTCACTGATAAATCCATTCGAATCATCTAAAATGGCATAACCACTCTTACTAATAATACCATCTTCTAATTCTATAGCTCCGTTCGCTTGGTCAAGGGTTCTCGTTGTTCCTTTTAATGTTTCAATTGGTTCACCAAAGTACCATCGGCTTCCGAAAATAAAGAACTGACCCTTTAATGCAATAAATAGATTTTGATTATTGAATTCGCCTTTGTTATAGCGCAAACGGAAGAAGTTCGTATTAATATCTAATAACTCTGGTGTTTCTGTTGCTTCAACCTCTACCTCTCCAAAGTCTCTGTTTTGGATTAATTGCGTATGTCTATCTTCGAACTGCCCATTATTTGAATATTCTAACCGAATGAGTTTATCTGTTAGAACGCTGATACGATAAAAATCTCCTTTAAAAATTTTCATCTTGTTTACCTCCATTGCTTAATTTATATGCCTTTTTAAACATTTTACTCGTTACTTTTACATTTAATAATGCCCAGATTGCAAATCCCCCAAAAGTGAAAACGTAAATTGCCGTCAATAATCTCTCCGGTGTATTCACACTCATGTACACTACAGCGCAGTTAAATAGAATCAATAGAATTGCTCGTAACGGATCTAAAATACAAACGAAAATGCTATTGATAACACTGGCTTTTAAACTATTTTCAAATAATCCGATATAGGGTAAGAGAATGGCAACGCCTAATATCACAAGCATTCCAACTGGCGCTAGAAGCAATAATCCATATCCATTCAAGAAGTTTGTATTCGAAAAAATACTGTAGTTCAAAAATAGTAGAACTCCAAGTAGCACGAGAGCTGCCCAAATGACAGTAGCTTGCTTAAAGTTGGATTTAAAAATGCGAAAATAATGATAAATAATATCGCCATCATCGCCCTTTAAAATCCGATGTAACATCGTATTTAGAGATGTCACAGATGCTCCCATCGTCACCAAAGGAATACTTGTGATAATAAATAATGTGTTCAATAGAATCAAATTGGTAATGAGCGTTAGCCCTCTAACGAGTGGCCCATCTATTCGAAATAGTTTTTGCAATGAAATCACCGTACCTATATGAGAAAAAGGAAGCGAGAAAGATTTTTCTTCAATCTCGCTCCCTCTACTCATTGTATTTTAAACGTTTCAGTTGGGGTATTAGTTAAATTGTGATTATTTAACTTCTTTTTGATAACGGTCATATGCGTCTTGTTGAATCTTGATGAATTCATCCAATCCCATATTTAAGATTTGCTAAGTAAGATTCCCATTCTGTTTCAATTCCGCCATCAACTACCCATTTAGAAGCTTGTTGTTTAACGTAAGAATTAATACTTACGTATAGAGAAGCTAATTGGTTAAGTTCTTCTTGAGAATAAGTTACATTAGGGTATGCTGGTAAAGCATATTGTTTTAATTCTTGGTCCATCTTCAATTTCAAACCGTCACCTTGAGTTTGGTCGATTTCAACACGATTGTTGATATCATCACTCACATACTTAGGTCCAAAGTCACGAAGAGAATTAATCCAAGCAAATTCATCGGCAGATTTACCGTCTTTTGGAGGTAATACTTTATATTTGTCGCCATCTTTTTCAGTACCAATTCCAAATGAACCATAGAAGTTTTGGATACTTGCATCATCAGTATAGAATTTATCGAACCATTGTAATAATTTAGCAGGGTCCTTAGCTTTTGTTGTCACTAACAATTCATTACGTCCATAGTTGTAGTGATCTGGGTCTGAAGAAACATACCCTTTTCCATCAGGACCTTTTATCGCTGGTAAAGGAACATATTCGCTTGCATGTAAGCCAAATGTAGCATCAGCAGTCCAACCACTTGAAACACCTACTCTAGATACTGATTTATCCATACGTTTTGCAACACTCATAGATGAATCTTCAGTGAAGATTTCAGGGTCAATTAACCCTTTCTTGTATGCTTCATGCATTGCTGCAATCCCTTGTTTATAACTTTCTTCTGTACGAAGATATACAGGTTTTCCATCTTTAACAGACATTTCATAAGTGTTATCTGCACCTAAGCGGTTATTAAATGGCATGATATAAGAAAATGTTGGGTCAAAGTTACCTGAACCAAATGGGATTTCGTCCGTTGGATCTCCATTACCGTTTGCGTCTTTATCTTTGAATTCTTGAAGAACTTTTACTAATTCATCATAAGTTTCAGGTACTTTTAACCCTAAATTATCAAGCCATTTTTTATTAATAAATAGTTGGTTTGCTACTGTCGGACGCATTGGTAACTTCTTAGGAAGACTATAAATATGTCCATCAGGAGATGTAATCATCGCTTTTAATCTTGGTTCTTTTTCCATTGCCTTCGTTAAATTAGGCATATTTTCTTTAATTAAATCTTCTAGAGGAATGAATAAAGATTGGTTTTGAGCAATTTCAGCATCCGTAAATGCGTTTGAACCTAAGAATGCATCAGGTAGGTCACCACTTGCAATTAAAACAGATTTTTTATCTGTCCAATCTGCTGCAATAAGAGTATCCCAGTTAATTTGAATACCAGCTTCTTTTGCAGAATCATCAATAAATCCTTTATGGTAATCTTCACCCCAGTCAGACCATCTAACTGTTGTAATTTTATAAGTATTCTGATCTGATTTCGTCATTCGACTTGGTTGTTGAATTTGAGCAAGCTGCTAGTCCAATAAGTGTAGCTGCTGCTAAAAACATATACTTCATTTTATTGATTTTCATAATATCTCTCCTATTCTTTTAGAGCACCAATCATAACACCTTGATTGAAATATTTTTGGACAAATGGATAAAGCAACATAATTGGAGCCGTTGAAATTACAATCGCTGCATATTTCATCATATCGGCTTTAATACGAAGCTCGGATGCAAGTTCCCCTGTTGCCTGAGATTGCATCATTTGATTACTAATTAATAATCGTCTTAAAATTAATTGCAATGGTTGCAATTCTTCTTTCGTTAAATAAATCAAAGCGTTGAACCAAGAGTTCCAAATACCAACTGCTGTCCATAAACCAATTACTGCAATAATAGCTTTTGATAAAGGAACCACGATTTTGAAGAAATAACGAATCGTTCCGCATCCATCAATTTGAGCGGCTTCCCACATTCCTTCTGGGATACTGTTATTGAAGAATGTTCTTGCAACGATGATGTTATAAGAAGATACTGCAAATGGAATCACCATTACCCAGAATGAATCGACAAGTCCTACACTCTTCACTGTTAAGTAGATTGGAATCAATCCACCTGAAACAAACATTGGAACAATGTAGAGAACGCTGATCCATTTTTTACCGAGTAGGTCACGTCTAGATAATGCGTATCCAGCAGGGATATTGATTAGTAGAGCAAATAAAGTCCCAACTACTGTATATAAAATCGTATTGAGATAACTTCTTAAGAACAGTGGTTGTTCAATTAACCGAAGGTATCCATCTAATTTCCATTCATGGGGAATGAACCATACTTTACCATTGGCTACATCAGCAGGATTACTAAAAGAAGCAATCACAACGAACCACAATGGGTATACGATTAATAATATTAACAAGATTGCAAAACCGTAAATCAATACGTCAAAAACAAATCTGATTTTGATTTTCTTGAAACCTTAAACCATTTCACGGTAAGACCACCCTCCTTTTAAAATAGTCCTGTTTTGGTATATCGTTTAGAAAACCAATTGACAGATAAAAGAATGATTAAGTTGACTACAGTATTGAATAATCCGATTGCTGTAGAGTAACTGTATTGGAAGTTAATCATCCCAACTTTATATACGTAAGTCGAAATCACCTCACTTCCAGCTAAGTTCAATGGATTTTGTAATAGTAATACTTTTTCAAAACCGATACTCAATAAGCTACCGGCTCTTAAAATCAATAGAATCATTGCTGTTGGTAAAAGTAATGGCAAGTCAATGTTGAGAATCTTTTGTATACGACTAGCCCCGTCCATCGTAGCTGCTTCGTAATACGTTGGGTCGATGGCAGATAAAGCTGCTAAGTAAATAATGCTGTCCCACCCAATGTGTTGCCAAACATCACTCCATACATAAACGCCAGCAAAACTATCTGGTTTTGCTAATAAGTTCGGCATCGTCCATCCAAGTGATTTAAAGATATTAGCAAGTAACCCACTATTTGGTGATAAGAATAAAATGATCATCCCACACATAACCATTGTTGAAATAAAGTGCGGTAGATAGGTGGTTACTTGAAAGACCTTTTTGAATTTTCCTGTTCTTATTTGATTACATAAGAGCGCTAGTAAGATTGGTAATGGAAACCCCACGAGAATGCTATAAATTGAAATCTTTAATGTGTTCATCATCGTTGTTCCGAATTGAACTGATTTAAAGAATTGGGTGAAATATTTAAATCCTGCCCACGGGCTATTTAAAATTCCGTTAGCTGGTGAGTAATCTTTAAAAGCAATTACAAGCCCTAACATTGGGATATATGCAAACATTATAAGTAAAATAATTGAAGGAAATAGAAGCACATATAAAGGAATGTTGCTTTTTATTCTTCTTTTTTTGTAATGTGGTTAAATCTTTCATAATTTCCTCCTGTTTAAATATCTGTCATTATTTTTATAAAATAAAACGCTTTCTTTATATCATTATTTCGATAAGAAGTATTCACTATTCAGACAATATTTCAAATATTTATATCACTTTTCCGACATCTTCTTAATTCATATCGTTTTTTTGACAACTTTTTGTGATAGTGTTATACTTGAGAAGTGAGGTAATAGTTATGAAACTACATAGTATTCTATCTAAAAGACATTCTTTTAAATTTTTCTTTCAAGTATTATTAGTCCTTCTTATCCTCATTACAGCGATTAGTCTCTTTGTCAGCAATGCCACAAGAGATTTTATTAAGAATCAAAATATTCAACAGTTGACGAGTTCTATTGAGATTTACGCCAATGGACTTAATGATGAAATGCGTTCCGTTGAACGCTTTTTGTATTCAACCATCACACACGATGAGGGATTAGAAGAGCTGAATGAGCCACAAAGTTACATGGATTATGAGCAAACCGTTAGAAAAGTACAGACAACTTTTAATGATTATGAATACCAACACGAAACGCATATGTCGTTTTTAGTAGCTACAGAAGGTACGCATCATTTTCTGAGTGCATCCACTCTCTATATTCCCTATCAAGATTACTTATATTTAAAAAACAATATCAATTCGTTTAGAAATAATACTGACGACCGTAAATGGCAACCCATTATTATTAATGATACGGAATACTTAATTAAAGTCGTACATTATAAAGAGAAAACAATAATGGCAGTTATCTCAGCAGATGACATTCTAACGCCACTTAGAAAACTTAATATCGGGAAAAATGGACAAATATCATTAAAAAAGCCAAAGAATTTATCGCCTTCAACTCACTTGATTGAGGCTGATAGCGAACGGACTCAACTACCTTTTGATATTTATGTAGCAGTTGACTACACAGATGTATTTAAGAGTATCGTTCTTTTTGAAGTCTTTATCGCTACTGTTCCAATTCTCATTGCGATAGCTTCTCTTGTGTTGATTATATTCATTCGAAACAGAATGTTGAACCCGATTACACGTTTAACAGATCGTCTTTTACGCATCGATGAATCAACATCGATATATGACATTACTTCTTCTGAAGGGATTTTGGAAATCGATACTGCAAATGATAAATTGAGCCAAGTACTATTCGATATGCAAGAGTTAAAAATCCGTGAGTACCATGCTCAGTTGGAATTAAAAAAGGTCGAACTTAACTACTTAAAGAGTCAAATTCGCCCTCACTTTTATTTAAATATGCTCTCTATGATTCACAGTATGCTTCAAACGAAGAACTATAAAGAAATCGAAGAGTTAACTATTTTAACATCTGACTACTTACGATACCTCTTTATGGTGGATCAAGACTTCTCACCGCTCAAGAAAGAAATCCAACATATTAAAGACTACTTGGAGATTCAGCGCATTCGTTATGGGAATCATATCGATTTTGCGTTAACATTCGACGAAAGACTACACAATGCATTGGTCCCTTCTCTCTTACTTCAGACATTTGTTGAGAATACGATTAAGCACGGTTTCTCTTTCCAAGATGGAATCGTCATTAACCTTTCTCTTCAAAAACGAATAGTTGATGAGAAGCCTTATATTGAGATTTGTGTTAAAGACAATGGCCCAGGATTCTCGAGGGAAATTCTAAGCAAACTTAAAAATATGGAATCATTAATATCTGAAGACGGACACCATATTGGGATTACAAACGCGATTGAACGACTCAATCTTTTATATTCGAATGATTATACAATTACGTTTGAAAATAACGACACAAGCGGTGCCAGAATTGATGTTCTAGTTCCTTATAAAGAGTTGAAAGGAGATTCTAATGAATATACTACTCGTTGATGATGACCGTTTTATCATCGAAGCGTTACGTGAAAAAATCCGTTGGGATCGATTAAAAATCAATAACGTCTATGTGGCTAACAGTCTCTCTCAGGCTCAAGCAATCATTAAAGAAAATCCTATTCACCTAATGATTAGCGATATTGAGATGCCTCAAGGAAGTGGTCTTGAACTGCTCTCTTGGGTGAGAAATGAAAATTACGATATCAAAACTATTTTTTTAACGAACTATGCAGATTTCAACTACGCACAAAAAGCAATTGAATTGCAAAGTTTTGAATACTACTTAAAACCGATTAACTTCGAAAAATTAGAGTTTATTATTCAAAAAGCACTTGATAAGATTACAGAGCAGCGTCCACAGGCCTCACACGAAACTGCGTTCCAAACTGAAAACAATTTCTGGTTTGAATATTTAAGAAAACCACGCATTCACCGTCTGGAAGAACTGCAATCTGAACTTCTAAAGCGGAATTTAAATTTAAAGGAACATCAGTATTTTCTAACAGGCGTGATTACATTAAATATTAGTGAGGCAGATTACGCTCCGGAAATCCCATCATGGACCTCTCAATTAAGAAAGGTATTACAAGCCTTTTCTAATGAGAGGTATCAACTAGCAAGCATGTTTAAGATGGAAGGTCTTGTCGACCATTACGTTTGCTTCTTTAGAGTGGATAGTTCTATCAATAGTGAGGAATTTGCAAGAAAAATCCAACAAGAAATTCTGAATAAATTACATCGCAATTCAATTTTAACGTTCAAAAGTTGCTTCCAATGTAAAACTATTTTACAAGAGGTTAAAGAACTCTACTCAGCAACAGGGCAACAAGTTCCTTATTGGAATACTATTATCCCAGTTTCTTCTGACGTTGACGTTTTACAGAAAAAAGAAGTTGCAATCAACTCCATCACCTTCTCGGATTCATTAGACGAATCCGAATTAACAAAGAGTCTCTTACACTATATTTCAAACGGAATGATACCAAAAGTCATCTTACAAAAGTTACATCTGGACTGGACGCAACAAATCGGGATTTACTTAGACCAAAATGGGATTTCAGCACATAAGCTATTTCAAAATGCCCAGCATGATTTTCTATTCCAAAGAAAATTCCATTCGATTGAATCTTTTGGGGAATACTTCACTTACTATTGGTCTCATGCGAGAAATTTCGTAACAGATGCAGAGAATCAAAAAAATAGCATCCAACGTATCATCGAATATATCGACCATCACTACAAAGAAGACTTAAGCCGAAGCACTTTGGCTGATATGGTTTATCTTAGCGCAGATCACCTAGCTCGAATCTTTAAGAAAGAAACCGGTGAAACTTTGGTCAAATATATTACGGATAAACGCATCAATGCTGCTAAAGAATTACTATCAGAAACGAAAACGCCCATTGCACAAGTAGCCTCTGAAGTCGGATACGATAATTACTCTTATTTCACGAAAATCTTTAAAGAAAAAATTGGTGTTTCTCCTGGGGACTACAGAAAACAGCATACAGATTAAATAATAAAAAAGAGCTAGTTCAAATTGATATGTACCCAGATTCCTGGACACATTAATAATTAAGCTGAACGCATGGATGTTTCCCTGTATTGAACAGGGGACATCCATTTTGTTTTTTCTTGAATTCTTTTGTTATTGTAATAATCTATATAATCTTTAACTGCCGTTTGAAATTCCTTAAAGGTAGAATATTCCATTTCAAAACCGTAGAACATTTCGTTCTTCATTCTGGCGAAAAACGTTTCTATAATGCAATTATCATAACAATTTCCTTTTCGGGACATTGATTGAATAATCCCTCGTTCATTTAATGATCTTTGGTAAAATGCGTGTTGATATTGCCAACCTTGATCAGAATGGAGAATCAATCCATTAACATCAGGGAATTTTTTGAAAGCTCTATTTAGCATCCTTTGAATCTGTTCTAAGTCGGGGCTTAGAGAAAGATCATAGGAGATTATTTCATTAGTAGACATATCTAAGATTGGAGAAAAGAAACATTTTCCCCAAGAAAAAGTGAATTGAGATACATCTGTACTCCATTTTTGAAGAGGCCTTTTGGCCACAAAATCTCTGTTAATAATATTATCAGCAACTTTTCCAACACTACCACGATAAGAATGGTATTTTTGTTTAGGGCGTTTTCCAAACAAATCATTTATATGCATCAGACGTTGAATTCTTTTATGATTAACAACGTAACCTCTACGACGAAGTTCTTGGTAAATTCTTCTAACACCATATCTACCTTTATTTTCATGAAAGATTGTTTGGATTTCCAATAATAAATCCCCATTCTTTTCAGCCACAGCATCTACTTTATTTAATTCAAAATAATAAGTAGATTTAGCCATTTTCATCGCTTTAAGAAGATATTTTAGTTGGTATCCTACTTCTCGAAGTTCCTTGATGATCGCTGCTTTCGCGCCTTGAGAAGCGCAGCTTCCTGTTCTTTTCTCAAGGCTCTCAGTTTTTTTATAACAGCAATTTCAGCTTCTAAATATGCATTTCTCTCACGTAATCGAACTAATTCTTCTCGTTCGGATTCTGAAAGGTTACCAGTCACAGCTTTTTTATTCATAATAAGCTCCTTAGATAATGCTTGTCTACGTTTCTCATTCTTTAGACCATTATATCCATAAGTTAGGTACTTGTGAACCCAAGAACTTAATAATCCGCGACTAATTCCTGCTGGAAAAGAAACCTCTGAAAGAGTCTTCCCGTTTAAAACCTGTAGAATAAATGTCAATTTTTCTTCTGCTGTCCATTTTCTTTGCCTTTTAACGCGCTCTAATCCTTTAGGTCCGTGAATTTTTTCAATTTTATCCCAATCCAGTATTTTTCTTTGGAAACTCCTTTTCATAACTTTTTCAGGCGTTTCGGCCCATATTCCTTGTCGATATAATTCTACACATTTCATTTTGAATTCAAATGAGTAACGCATAATAAATACCCCCTTTACTGGTTTGTCCAGTAAAGGGGGTACATATCAAAATGAACTAGCTCTTTTTCTTTAGTTTTCTCTTTTTTTCACTTTTCCATTCCATGCTTCAAAACCATGTTTTAAAATAAAGATATTTGTATATCCATTTTTCTTTAGACGGTAGGCACAACGACCTGCAATAGAAACGCCCTCTTCATACAAATAGATTGGTTGATCTTTACGCAATTCCATGAAACGTTCTTTAAATTGAGAATATGGAATGTTACGCGCTCCTAAAATATGAGCAGCTTTAAATTCATCTTTTTCACGAACATCAATCAATTGTCCGTGGCGTAAATCTTTACCAAACTCTTCTGCACTCACTACTTTAGCAGATGATTGACGCATCCAGATTAATACAAATAAATAAATTCCATAGGCCATAAATAAAGCCCAAACGATATACCACATGAGACTTAACTCCTTTAATAAATATTTAATCAGACAAGAGATATTGTATCATGTTTCTTTTAATCTTTCAAAAGCACTAAAGAAGCTGCTCCAATGACTCCTGCATCGTTCCCAAGTTCAGCTAAACGTAAATGTGTTGTTTCGCGTACTTGTGGAAAAACTAATTGTTCGTATTCTTTTCGAACGCCTTCTAGCAAGAACTCTCCTGCTGCGCTCACTCCACCACCAATGACGATGAATGATGGATTTAACATATTGGCAACATGTGAACATGCAATTCCTAAATATTTAGAAAAATGACGAATCACGATTAAGGCTAAAGGATCATTTTGTTTAGCCAAATCAAATACGTCTTTAGCACTGACATCTTGTCCATCATCGATTCTTTCCTTCAATTCTGAATCGCCTGCATATTCGTCGGCATAACGACGCGCTAAGTTCACAATTCCTGTTGCACTTGCCACGGTTTCAAGACAGCCTTTTTTACCGCAAGTACATGCAAAAGGTCGGTCACTAAAATCTACCGTAATATGTCCAAGTTCGCCGCCCGCACCTGCTACACCATGAATGAGGCGGTTTTCAGCGATAATCCCACCGCCAACACCTGTTCCAAGTGTAAAGAAGGTTACATCTGGTTGGTCTCCACCAGCACCCATCCATTTCGCCAAGTGCGGCAACGTTGGCATCATTGTCGATGAAGAACGGAATTCCAAGTGCTCCTTCGATTTTTTCTTTCAATGGTTGTAATGTTTTCCAGTTTAAGTTGTAGGCACCGATAACTGTACCCTTCTCTCTATCAACAACACCTGGAGAACCCATTCCGATACCAGCAAAGTTTTCATTTGTTAGTCCTAATAAGTCTAAACGATGACGAATAGAGTCGATAATGTCGTCCACAATGTGGCTTCCTTCGTCTAAAATGTTGGTAGGAATCGACCATTTTTGTTGGACTTCACCTTCAAGTGAAATAATCGCAAATTTGATGGATGTTCCGCCCAAATCAATACCAATAATTTTCTTTTCCATTGTATTCACTCCATGAAACTTGTATATGCTTTCATTATAACAGCATTATCTTTTCATTCCTAGCCAAAATAGTAAAAATGCGATGACAAAATACGCTACAATTCCTGCAATACGTGAAGCAGGTTTCGTCAATCGGTCTCCTCTAAAGCTAATTGCAGCCATCACTAAGTATCCACCAACGAGTCCCCCTAAGTGTCCATAGTTATCGACGGCTGAATTAATAAATCCAAGGACAATATTGATAACGATAAGTCCTGCGTATTGCATTCCCATTTGCCTAAAAGAACGAATGTAGCCGTGTTTTCGTGATAAATAAACTACAGCTCCCATAAGTCCAAAGAGTGCCGTACTTGCCCCCGCAGATATACTTGATGAAAAAGCAAAACTAGCCAGGTTTCCCATGATTCCGGATAACAGATATACCACAAGGAATCTCCAGTGACCAATTTCATATTCCATCTGACGGCCAATCATATATAAGAAAACACTGTTAAATAAAATATGTTCCAATCCAATATGTAAGAAAATTGGGGTGAGAAACCGATAATATTCATGTTGATGAATGATGTACGGATTGAATTTCGCTCCGAAATTAACAAGAACTTGTCCATTTGTGCTTCCACCTGCTAGCGTCATAACGATAAAAAGCGCTGCTTGAATGGCAAGAAATAAATAAGTAAAGCTAAAATTCTCATTGAGATTACGCTTCATGCGTTCTAATTTCCATGGATTGATTTTAAACATCTCGAACCACTCCTTCACTTGTAATAATCGTTGGAATATGAATGTCCGTTTCAAATACTGGCCAGTCGACAACAGGAGTCACCTGAGTTGTATATGCTAGCGAGAGAATACGATAATCGTCCACCTTTTGCAAGGTTCTATCGTAATAGCCACCGCCAAATCCAATACGATCTCCTTTAGTGCTATACAGTAATCCAGGAACAATCACTAAATCTAAATCTTTGGCTTCAAATAGCGGATGCGCGCTATCAATCACTGGCTCTAGGGCTCCATACGACGTACGTTTAAAGGTTGTTTGTTCATTCCACTCTACAAACACTAATGTCTTATCGGGCATTGTGACTGGAGCAAAAACTTTTTACCTGCACTTCTAGCCTCTTGAACGACCAAGTCTAATTGAAATTCAATTCTCATTGGCATCGTTACAGCGATTGTTTTAGCCTCAATCCATTGTGGCATTCCTTTCAGCCACTCTACTACCCGTCTTTCTTCTGCGCGTCGTTTCCCTGGAGTCATTTCTTCGAGTATTCTCTTTTGCTGAGCGCGTTTCAAGTTCTTCACGTCTTTTTGATACGTCTCAAAGAGTTCTGTGAATAACTTCAAGAATTCGAGTTCTACCGCGCGCATGCTTCTTTCTTCCAAAATTGGACTGCTGAGTAATGGCGCTTTTTCCATGATTGGTTCGTCCGTTAAAATCACAGGCAATTCATTAGAGAGCATTTCATGATCAATCGCCCACACTTTTGTCCATTCTTTTTCTTCTAAATGTTGCAAGAAGAATTTCTCTTTAATCACTTCAAATAAGTTATTTTCAATTACTTCATACTCTGGCAACTGATTTTTCACAGGACGAATTAAATCAGCGATATAAGCTTCTGTCGCATCATGCAATAGACACGCAAGGACCGTTCCTGTTTGGTATCCTCTAGCAATAGCTTCTTGTGCGCAGTTAATGCTATGCAATCCTACTGAATAAAAGAAACGAAGATGTCCATTTCCTCGACATATCATACTTAAGGCATGCGCGATATCTTCAATGGCTACGTTGTCTGGTACCATTTCAAGCGGATTAAACACGCGACCTGTATATGTATTCATCAATAATTTTTTGTCTTCCATACGTTCCTCCATGGTTGATGTCAGTTTATTTTATCATTGAATTCACGCGATTTAAAAGGATTTAGGCATTTCTTAATGATTCTATTTATTATGATTGTCTCTTCTCAACATAGAAAAAGATTCCTTCGAAGTCTTACGGATATCTTCATAATAGCTGTAACGTTGCACCGGTGTAAGCCAAAGTCTTACACCTTCGAAGCTTCAAACGGGAGTAAGACCAAAGACAAAACAGGACTCACAGTGTGAGTCCTGTTTGCTTTGTAGTCTTACCCCCGCAAGGCTGATTAGAATTAAGCGAATCACAAGTGATGAAGCTTGATTCAATCAGCTACTGCGTCTACCTTTATAAAGTTTTTAACTACGAAGTAAACTCTTTCTCCCTTACATTCGATGCTCTTCACGTTACTGCTATTATAGAATCCGTAAGCTTCTCCGGAATCTTTTCTTTCTAAGAAGGAAAGTCAATAAAAAACACAGATTAGCAGAAATGCTAATCTGTGTTTTTCTAAATCACTTTTGTTCGTGTCTTTCACGATAAAGCTCAATCAACTCTTGAGCTAACAATTGAACTAATTCCGTTGAAGCCATTTGGTCTTCGGCATGCATGAACAATAATGAGAATTCTGTTTTTTCTCCGCCTGCTTCTTTTTGAATCAGCTCTGCGTGAATTTTATGCGCCTCGACGAAGGCTTCTTCTGCTTCCACAAGTTTTACATTTGCGTCTTCAAAAAAACCTTTTTTAGCCAATTGAATCGCTTCTACAAAAGAGGATTTGGCTGCACCACTATTGGCAATCAGCTGGAAACAGATGAGTTCCATTTCTTCTGTCATTTTATTCTCCTATCAATGTAAGTGCTTGGTCTAATACTTTTGGACCGTTCATCATTCCGTAGTCACGCATATCGATGGCTTCTACTGGAATATCCCCTGCGATTTCTTTTACTGCAGGCAACTCATAACGAATTTGTGGTCCAATGAGAATAACATCTGCTTCATGGATATTCTTTTTCGCTTCTGTAATGGATTTTGCTTCGATAGAAACTTCAATTCCACGTTCAGTCGCACTTTGTTGCATTTTTTTAACGAGCATACTTGTCGACATGCCTGCATTACATACTAATAAAATTTGTTTCATAATCTTATCCCTTCATTTCTTGTTCCACAACTTTGTCATGAACTTTGATAAATGGAATGTATAGAAGAACTCCAAGTGCAAAGATGACTAATTGAACGAGAACTGCTCTGAAGTCCCCTGCTGTTGCTAACCATGCATTTAAGAAGACTGGTGTTGTCCAAGGAACTTGTACAAATGCTGGGCTCATGAAGCCTGCAACTGTTGCTAAGTAGCTGATTAAAATACCAAGAGCTGGAACTGCGATAAATGGAATCGCTAATGAAATGTTGTAAACGATTGGGTAACCAAATAATACAGGTTCATTGATATTGAAGAGTCCAGGTCCAAATGATAATTTAGCTACGTTTTTAGAAGCAGCATTTCGGCTTACTAAGAATGTTGCAACTAATAAACATAATGTAGATCCACTACCACCCATTAAAGCAAATGTTTGAACTTGAGATAAGTTGATGATGTGTGGAATCGCTTGTCCATTGTTTGCTGCAGTGATGTTTTCTGTAATGTTAATTAATAGTAATGGTTCTAGAATTGCACTGTAAATAACGGCTTGGTGAATCCCAAATAGCCATAACATATTTCCTAGAGAGTAAATAATGATTACCCCAATTAAGCTTGTACCAATATGACGAATTGGTTCTTGGATGAAGACTGTAATAATTGAGATTAAGTTTGTTCCAAATAAGTTGAATAATAATGCTGATACAACCCCGAAATAATGAAATAACGGTCATTACTGGAAGTAATACGCTGAATGATTTACCAACTGCTGGTGGAATGTTGTCACCAAGATTAATTTGTAATGCTTTTGACACTTGATAATTTGATGAATAGTTCTGTTGCAAGAATCGCTACGATAACCCCTGCAAACATTGCGCCTGTACCTGTGTTGTTAAATGAAAGAACGCCTGAAATATTTACGGCATCCTTTTGCACCATCAGGAACTGCAGAAACTGTATTTGGCATCATAACAATTAAAGAAACTAATGATAGCATTGATGCTGCCAATGGGTTTTCAAAATCTCTGTTTTTTTCGCTAAGAAATAACCGACCATTACGGCGATAATAATTCCTGAAATGCTTAAAGTACCGTTTGCGATTGTAATACCCCAATATTGGAATTTCGTTAATGTATCCCCTTCAAAAAAATCCACTTAAATACTGTGTTGTTCAAAAGAACAATTAAACCCTGCCAAAATATATAATGGCATTACTGTCGCAAATGCATCTCTTAGGGTTTTTTTAAATGAATTTGGTTCCCCAATCTACCAGCAAACGCGGCAAATTTGTCAATAAATTTCGAGTTTTTCATCTGAATATCTCCTCTCTTTATTCCTCGACTTCTACTTCAAATCCGTTATTGTCACTAACGTTGCGATACCATCTTCCACTACTCTTGATGGTTCTCTTTTGCGTTTCTAAATCTACAGAAATAAATCCATAACGATTCTTGTACGCATTATTCCAAGACCAGCAATCAAAAGCAGTCCATGTATGATATCCAAAACAGTTGCTACCTTCTTCAATCGCTTTATGTAGCCAAGTGAGATGTTCTTCGTAAAATTCAATACGATACACATCATCGATGACTCCATTTTCTCCAATGAAGCGACCTTCGTTTTCCACACCCATCCCGTTCTCACTAATGAACCATGGGATATTGCCATATTCTTCCTTCACAATCATGGCGATATCATAAATGGCTTTCGGGAAGATTTCCCATCCACGATATGGATTCATGCGACGTTCAGGCCATTCATACTCTTTGAAGTATTGGTCTGGCATCCAAGGTGTTTTGTACTCCTCAGGATTTGGTTGCGCTTGAACGCGTTTTGGATGATAGTAATTCACTCCAAGAAAATCGACTGTATTTTCTCGAATGAGCTGCAATTCCTCTTCAGTATGACTCCACAACACACCGTCCTCCTCTAGTTTTTTCACCAAGGTTTCAGGGAATGTTCCCTTCACCGCTGGATTCAAGAAGACTCTGTTAAAGAAATCATTTGTAAATTGACTTGCTGCTATATCTTCTGGAGAATCACTTCTTGGGTAAGCCGGCGTCAAGTTCAAAATAATCCCAATCTTACCCTCCAATCCTAATGTGCGATACAGTTGAATCACTTTGGCACTTGCAAGATTTAGATTATAAATCACTTGAACAGCTTCTTTCCCTTTCCCTTTTAGGTTCGGATAATGGAATGCATATAAGTATCCTGCTTCTGGAATGACCATTGGCTCATTGAAAGTTGTCCAGTAATGAATCTTATCGCCAAAACATTCGAACGCAGTCTTGGTAAACTTCACGAATAAGTCCACGACATGTTTACTTTCCCAACCGCCATATTGTTGAAGCAATTCAACTGGCAAATCGAAATGATGTAAATTCAGTACAAGTTCAATATCGTTTTTCTTCGCTTCTTCAATAACAGCGTTGTAAAATTCCACAGCCTTTGGATTAGCTTCACCCGTTTCGAAGTCTTTAATCAAACGGCTCCATTGAATCGATGTCCGGAATGAATTAAATCCAATCTCCTTCATCAAACGAAAATCTTCAGGATACGTATGATAAAAATCACTCGCCACATCTGGACCGACGCCATTAAAGAAAGCTTCTGGAGCCGTTCTAAACCAGTAATCCATCACATTTTCATGTGCCTTATCGAATTGTCCTTCTGTCTGCGGTCCACTTGAAGCAGCACCCCACCAAAACCCTTGAGGGAAACTCAATTGTTTCTTCATAATTAACCTCCTTTCTGTAAGCTCTTTCACGTATAGTATATCACAATTTAAATATTTGTCTAGACAATATCTATAAATAGTATTCAAATTATCGATTTTGCCTATTCATTCTACATTTGTTATAATATGGCTAAGTTTAGAGAAAGGATGACATTCGATGAGCGTAAAATATTTACAGATTTACCATGCGATTCGTGAAAAGATTTTAAGTAACGAATACGCCATTAACCAACAATTACCCGATGAAATCACATTAACGAAAGAATTCAATAGCAGTCGAATGACGGTCAAGAAAGCATTAGACTTACTCGTTTCTGAAGGGCTTATCTTCAGAAAACGCGGCCAAGGTACATTTGTCCTCTCTCGTGGTACGTCGAAACGAAAACTCATCGTTCCAGAACGTGATATTAAAGGACTGACGAAGATTTCTGAGGATTCACACTCTACTGTTGAATCCAAAATCATTCATTTCAAATTAGAGTTTGCCTCTGAATTTCTAGCAGAAAAATTACAAGTGCCGGTGCAAAGTCCTATATACAACATTCACCGCCTTCGCATTATCGACAGCAAGCCGTACGTATTAGAACAAACCTATATGAGTACAAGCGTCATTCCAGGGATTACGGAAGAAGTTTTATTAAACTCCATCTATCAATATATTGAAGGTCCATTAGGCTTGCGCATTGCAAGTGCTACTAAAATCTTACGTGCAGCACCTAGTTCAGAAGATGAGCAAGACTATTTACAACTCCTTCCAACAGAGCCTGTCTTTGAAGTAGAACAAGTGGCCTACCTCGATAATGGAACTCCATTTGAGTACTCGATTAGCCGACATAGATACGATCTATTTGAATTTAATTCATTGCACTAAGACATTCATCATAGGAGGCATGAATATGACAAAACCAATCTTTTTAAATGCTGTTCTTCAAGAGAAAATTTGGGGAGGAACAAAACTAAATTCTCTTTTTAATTTCACTCTCCCTTCTGAGAAAACAGGAGAAGCGTGGATTATTAGCGCGCATCCAAATGGAATTTCAACGATAAAAAGCCCTGCAGAATATGCAGGACAAGGATTAGATGAACTCTATAAAACCCATCCAGAGCTCTTCAATGGGCAACAATTAGCAAGCTTCCCTCTTCTGATTAAGTTACTAGATGCATCCGATGACTTATCAATTCAAGTGCATCCAGATGACGAATATGCGCTGGAACATGAAGGCGAATATGGAAAAAATGAATGCTGGTATGTCGTACAAGCAGAGCCAGGCGCAAAAATTGTCTATGGACATACAGCGATGACTCCTGAAGAATTTGCAGAGAAAATCGACAATGAAGCATGGGGCGACCTATTTACCGAAGTTCCTGTGAAAGCGGGCGACTTCTTCGATGTTCCAAGTGGAACGATTCATGCCATTGGTGGCGGTATTGTGATTCTTGAGACGCAACAAAATTCAGACACGACTTACCGCGTCTATGACTACAAACGCACTGACGACACTGGTAACCCTCGTCCTCTGCATATTCAACAAACAAAAGATGTCACAACGATTCCGCATAGTGTCCCAACAACTAACCAACAAGTGGTGACGACTGACAAGGGAACAAGAACGACTTTTGTAGAGAACAAGTTCTTTACCGTTTGGAAATACGATATCAACGGCGACTACAGCGATGCCCTCTCTTCTACTTATCATCTTGTGACGGTGTTAGACGGAAAAGGAACGCTCACAGTCGATGGAACACAGTATCCAATCCAAAAAGCAGATTCCTTTATTCTTCCTTCTGGAACACCTACACTTCAAATCAACGGATCTGTACAACTGATTGTGTCTCAATCAAACCAATAAAAACGAAAAAAGGTCAACAAGGGATTTCCTTGCTGACCTTAATTTTTTATGCATTCAATTGTTTTGTAATATCTACGATTTCGTCGATTAAGCCACCGATGGTTGCAATCGTATCTTTCAGTGGTGCATCTGTTGAGACATCCACGCCTGCTGCTTTCGCAAGCTCTTCTGCGCTCTTCGTTCCGCCCATCTTCAATACTTCTACCCAAGTGTTTGCTAAACTTGCATCTTTTTGAATCATTTTCGCCACTTGTGTACCAATTGTTAAACCAGCTGAGTAAGTGTATGAGTAAAGTCCCATGTAATAGTGCGGTTGACGCATCCATGTTAACTCTGCTCCTTTGGTAAGAACCACTTCTGGTCCCCAGAATTTCGCAAGAGTTTCTCTAAATAAATCATTTAACGTATCTGCGTCTAAACTCTTACCTGCATCCACTAAGCGGTATACTTCGCGCTGGAAGTACGCTTCTAATAAGTGAGTCACAAAGTTGTGGTAGTACGTTTTAGCGACCATTTGAGAAATAATCCAACGTTTCATACGTAAGTCATCGCCTGCTTTGTTCTTCAAGTAGAACTCAACTAATAATTCGTTTGTTGTAGATGGAGCTTCCACAAAGTACATACTTGGACGACCATCTAGAATATTTTGGTGTTTATACGCCAATTGGAAGTGCCCTGCGTGACCTAATTCATGCGCTAACGTCATGCAGTCATTCATATCTTCTGTAAAGAACATTAAGATAAATGAATTTGCCCCGTAAGGTGATGAACAGAACGCACCAGTACGTTTACCGATTGTTTCAGCGTAGTCAATCCAACGATTGTCGAAGGCTTCCTTCATAATCTTGAGGTAATCTTCTCCTAGAGGTTCTAGCCCTTCTAAGATGTATTGTTTTGCTTCGTCATACGTTACTTTGGCTGCATATGTTGGATCTACTTCTAGTTTCAAGTCTTCATAACGCACTTCATCCAATTGATAGATTTCTTTGATTAGACGTGCAAATTTGCGCATATGTGGTGCTAATTCTTCCATGATGACATCGATTTGACGGTCGTATAATTCACGAGAAACTTTTTTGACGGTCTAATAAATAATCAATCACTGAATCGAATCCACGCAATGTTGCCATTGTTTTTTTCTCTTTTTGAATTTGTGTGTTATATGCTGAAGCTGTACTGTGTTGGTATTTGCGTAATGTGTCGCTAAATACTTTAAAGGCTTCACGACGGATTGCTGTATTTGGCTTCTGATTGCATACGGCCTTCGAAGCTGTTGTAGGTCATTGGAATCACTTGTCCATCTGCTTCTACGTCTGGGAAATGCATATCTTTAAATTTAATATCGTTGTACGCTTGGTAACCAGCATCTAATGTATTTCCTAGAGCAGCTAGAGTTGCTTCCACGTCTTTTGATAATAAATGTTTTTTATCTTCTAAGAGACGTTCGATATATAAGGCGTCTTCTTTATTCTCACGTGCTTCTTCTAATACTGCATCAGCCAATTGGCTTAATTCAGATTCAAAGAAACTTAATTTGGCATCTAATCCTGCTAATACAGTACGTGTTTGTGCAGCACGTGTTTGTGCCTCTTTATCTTTTGTATTTGCGCTCACAGCAAGGTTGCAATACGCAGAAATTTTACCGCGTTGTTCTAATAAGGTACGGTAGGTTGCTAAACCAGCATTCACTTGATGTGCTGTTGTAATGTTTCCTTCGTATTCTTTTTGGAAACCATCTACTTTTCCTTTTAAGTCTTCTAACGCTTCGTTAAAAGCTTCTTCTGTTTCAAACAAATGCGATAAGTCCCATGTTTGATTTACATCTACTTGACTTCTTTCAATCATACTCTCACTTCACTTTCTAAAATCGTACTTCCATTGTACCATAGTTTTCATCTAATTTTCAGAAAATTTTAATTTATTTCAATAAAAAAAGTGCTACAGCCTTGAGACTGTAACACTCTGCATTTCTTATTAACGTAACGCACCAATAGCACGTGCGATTTCTTCATTAGAACTTCCTGGTTTAATCTCGAAAGTTCCAGTCCAGATGTTTTCAGCGATATTATTTGTTGTTAAGTAATCAACAAATTCTTTGGCACTCTTAATTAATCCAGCTTTTTCTAATTTTTCAGCAACATCATTTGATGATTCACCTTCTTCAACTGTAATAGATACAGGTTTTGAAGATTGAGTAGTTGCTGCTTCTGTTGTTGAAGCTTGAGTCGTAGCTGAAGCACTTGTTGACGATGCTTTACTACTTGATTCTTTTTCAGCTAATAAAGATTCGTAAGCGGCTTTATAGCTTGCTTCATTTGCTCCTTCAGTAACGATTGGCAAATTCACTGCATCCAATTGGCTTTTCAATGATTGCGGAACTAATGGCCAAATCACTGTTACCAATGCTAAAATTAACGCTGCTACTAAGAAGCCCATTCCTAAAGAACGAAATTTCGTTTTACTCATGTTCTTCTTCCTCCTTATTTCGCATCTGCTTCAAAATAATTATCAATCACTAATTGTACTGTTGAAACAGGTACATTCAATTGCTCAGAAATTGTTTCTACTGAATTTCCATGGCTAAATAATGTAATAATTTGTTGTTTAGTTACATTGTGTAGACGACCAGATTCTTCCACAGCAACTTCTTCTACTGTAGTTACTTCTTCTTCAACGGGAGTCGTTTCTTGAACTACCTCTAAAACCGGTTTTTCAGCAACACGAACTTCTGCTTGTTTTGCAGCGCGAACTTCTTCGTAAGTTGGCTCAACTGATGGTCCTTTGTATACAGTTGTCCCTTCTAATTCTTGAATTTTTTTCTTTAATGAATATACTTCACGATTTAATTCCAATAAACCTTCCGCTAATTCATCAATCTCCTCTTCATTTTGATTATCCTTTAAGAATAGTGAAATGAATAAGAAAAATACTGCTAATGCTAATAACGCTAGAACTACAACCCATACGTGCATTTTTTTCACCTCATTAAATAATATTTTTTTCCTTTCATCCTATTTTTAAATAATGTTAGAGAAAAATATCAAGGTTCACGGCAGAGTTTATCATTTTGTTAAGCATTTGTCATAATGTGAAATATATTGATGTTTTACTGAAAAATAAAAAAATCTTTACCTTATTTCATCCGAATGGAATGAGCAGGTAAAGATTTTTTCATTTATCCGAATCCATCCTTTATTGATTGATTCGTTTTTCTTTTTGACTTAATATTAATAGATTTTCTCGAAGTTCTTGCTCCATTTGTGTCAATTCATATTCTGCTTTTCTACGTTTTTGACGACCTTCTTGTTGAATCAAGATCGTTTCTTCTAACGTTTCAATTAAGTCTTGTTGTGTCTTTTGAAGTGTTTCTAAATCGATAATACCTCGTTCATTTTCACGAGCTGTTTCAATCGTCGAAATTTTCAACATTTCCGAATTCTTTTGAATTAATTGGTTCGTTGTTTCAGACACTTGTCGCTGCGCTGTAACCGCATCTTTTTGACGAAGTAATGTCATTGCAATCGCAATTTGGTTTTTCCATAAAGGAATCGTTGTTGTAATAGAAGATTGAATTTTTTCTGCCAATGTTTGATTCGTATTTTGGATTAAGCGAATTTGTGGTGCTTGTTGAATCGTCATCTGGCGTGTTAATTTCAAGTCATGATTTCTTTTTTCCAAACGATCAAGGAACTGATGCAAATCATTAACGGTTTGTACATCCATTTGGTCTCCAGTTTCTTGGGCTTTCTTCATGGCTTCAGGAATTAATTGTTGTTGCATTTCTTCAATTTTTAATTCCCCTGCAGCAATATAGATGCTTAATGCTTCAAAAAATTCTTTATTCCGTTGATAGAGCTGTTCAAGAGATAAATTATCATTTAATAAGCCATTTTTTTCATGGTCTAATTTCACAGCAATCTTATCTACTTGAGATCCAACTTCTTGATATTTCGATTGCATTTCGTAAATAGATTTCTTCACACGTCCAAAAATTTTACGGAAAATATTAGAGTCCTCTGCCACTAAATCTTGTGGATTCGTCTCGTTGAGGCGCATCATCAATTCATTTAAGGTGTCGCCAATTTCTCCAGTATCTTTATTTTGAACATGGGCAAGCATTGAATGTGAAAACTCCCCTAATTGCTTTTGAGCTCCCGCACCATAACTAATAATGGCTTGCATATTTTTTTCATCGATTTGTTTCGCTAAAGCTCGAGCTTGTTCTTGTTGTTTCTCGGGCAATGAATCCACCAAAGCCTTTTGTGGTTCCACTTGTTCTTGTGGAAAATCAGCCGAAACATCTTGTAAACTTGTATTTTTCACAACATCCTCACCAAAGGGATTTTGAATGAGGGCATCTACCATGCTAGTTTTTTCTTCTGTCATTTTATTTTGCTCCTTTACCTTTTTCTAGAATCTTTCGAGAGACATAGTCCATTTCTGCTTCAGAATTTTGAATTCTATCTTTTTGGAAATGTAAATAATCTTCTTCTAACTTCTCACAAGTGAGTTCAATCTTTTCAGCCAATTCTTGCAACGTTTGATAAGTTTCACTACCTTTAACAGGTTGTTCACTCATCTTCCGGTAGGCTGTTGTCATTTCTTTTAACGAAGGCACACAAGTATGCACAAACAAATCCGCATCTGGTAACTTTTCTGGATTTGCCACAAGTTCTCTAAAGTAATCCTTCATTGTTATAGAAGTATTATAGCGATTCGCAATAATTCTGAGTTTTGTATACCCTTGGATATTGTCCTCAATTTCGTTGATTTGATCTTTTACGACCGCCATTTTTGTCTAAAATACTCAATATCCTGTTTGGAAAGTCCAGATTGTTCATACCCTTCTTGTACTTTAGTGGAAGTCTTTTTCAAAGGTTTCTTTGTTTTTTCAAAAAATGATTGAACCTCCATCTCTCGAGGAAATAGAACAAAAAAGAAAATGGCAAGTAATAAAACAGTTACTACTATCCCTTTTTTCATTGAGCCATCCACATAATCCGCCAATCTATACGTTAACAAGATAAAAAAGCTCAATTTTATTAGTCTAAACCACTGTTTCATGGCATTCCCTCCTTATAGCATTATTGTATCATTCTCATCTTGTTAAACATGGTACTTAAGGCCGATTTTTATATGATTTTTATTCAAAAAAACTGAGCCGAATTTCTCAGGCTCAGTTAAAATTTTACTATTCTGCTTCCGAAACTAATGCTTCTGGGAAGTGTTCGCGTACAATTGCTGCACAACGATGACATAAAGTTGGTGCATCTTCTAATGTTCCTACTTCAATCTTCACAGCACGGCAACGTTCACAAGTTTCACCTTTGGCATGTTCAACAACGACTTTCACGCCTTCGCCTTCAACCGCATTCGCTGGAGCTTCAACTCCTTCTGCAGCCACTTCTAATTCACTTACGATGAATAATTGAGCAACATTGGTGTTTAAGCTGTCTAATAAAGCACGAACTTCATTAGATGGGTAAAGCGTTACTTTTGCCTCGAAGTTCTTACCGATTAATTTCTCGTTACGAGCTTCTTCTAAGCTTTCAAAGTAGTGTTACGAACTTTGAAGAATTCAGCCCATTGTGCTAATACTTCCTCTTTGTTTTCGTAATTTTCAACTGCTGGGAAATCAGCTAATTGAACATAAGCTTCTTCTTCCTTCAAGTATTTCCAAACTTCTTCACTCGTGTGAACTAAGATTGGACTTAGTAATTTCGTTAATTTCACTAAAATATCGTAGATGACTGTTTGCATTGCACGACGTTGGTAGTTATCTTCATGTTCGATATACACAACGTCTTTTGCAAAGTCTAAGTAAAATTGTGATAAATCAACGGTACAGAAGTTCATCACTGTTTGGTAAATAGTTGAGAACTCGTAGTTTTCATACGCTTCTTCAATGGTCTTCACAACATCATTGAAACGAATCATCATGTATTGGTCCACACTACGTAGGTCTTTAAACGCTACGGCATGTTTAGATGGTTCGAAGTCTGTAGTGTTCGCTAACATAAAGCGCATTGTGTTACGAATCTTACGGTATGCTTCAGAGATTTGGTTTAAGATTTCAGTACTGATACGTACGTCTGATTCATAGTCCACAGAAGATACCCATAGACGAATAATGTCTGCCCCTTTTGTTTGCATCTCTTTTGCAGGTGAGATGACGTTTCCTAGAGATTTACTCATCTTCTTACCTTCTCCGTCCATTACGAACCCTTGAGAAAGAACCGCTTTATAAGGTGCTTGTTTATGAACCGCTACACTTGTTGTTAAACTTGAGTTGAACCATCCACGGTATTGGTCTGATCCTTCTAAGTATAAATCAGCTGGGAATGTTAATTCTGGACGAACGCTTAATACGCCAGCATGTGAGCTACCTGAGTCGAACCATACATCCATGATGTCCATTTCTTTTGTAAATGTTCCATTTGGACTGCTTGGATGTGTGAACCCTTCTGGTAATAAGTCTTTTGCTTCACGCTCGAACCATACGTCAGAACCGAATTCTCCTACTAGTTTAGCAACGTGTTCGATTGTTTCTGGAGTGATGATTGGTTCTCCGTTTTCACCGTAGAATACAGGAAGTGGAACCCCCCATACACGTTGACGAGAGATAACCCAGTCACCACGGTCGCGAACCATGTTATAAATACGGACTTGACCTGATGGATGATACCATTTCACATCATTTTCAATCACATCTAAGATATCTTGACGGAACGTATCGATTGACGCAAACCATTGTGGAGTTGCACGGAAGATAACTGGTTTCTTCGTTCTCCAGTCATGTGGGTAACTATGCACGAAATAGCTTAGTTTAGTAATGAACCATTTTCAGCTAACATGTCTGTAATGACTTTGTTAGCTTTAGCATAGAACATTCCTTCAAAACCAGGAGCTTCTGAAGTGAAATGACCTTGATTATCTATTGGTGATAATACATCTAAGTTATATTTACGTGAGTAGTAGAAGTCGTCTTCCCCATGTCCAGGAGCCGTATGAACTAAACCAGTACCCGCATCAAGCGTTACGTAGTCACCATTCATTACAAGTGATTCACGTTCGTAGAATGGATGCCATGCAGTTGCATACTCTAAAGCTGTTCCTGGAAATTCCTTAACGATTTCAGCAGTTTCCCAACCTAGAGTTTCAGCAAGTGAGTTCACTAATTCTTTTGCTACTACAAAAGTACCTTTTTCAGTTTTCACTTCTGCGTATACATAGTCAGGATGTACGAAAATCCCTAAGTTTGCTGGAAGTGTCCAAGGAGTTGTTGTCCAAATAACGAATGACGCATCATCAGATACAACACCTTTTCCGTCTTTCACTTTGAACGCCACATAAATAGATGGGCTTTCTACGTCTTTATATTCAATTTCAGCTTCGGCAAGTGAAGATTCACTTGATGGAGACCAGTAAATAGGTTTTAACCCTTTGTAAATATAGCCATTTTCAGCCATTTTACCAAATACACGAATTTGTTCTGCTTCGAATTCTGGTTGAAGCGTTAGGTACGGATTATCCCATGTACCAGTAACTCCTAAACGTTTAAATTCCGCACGTTGGTTGTCCACTTGACGTAATGCGTATTCCGCACATAATTTACGGAATTCAGCAATTGATAATTTTTTACGGTCAACCCCTTCAGCATTCGCAAGAGATTGCTCGATTGGAAGTCCATGTGTATCCCATCCTGGAACATACGGCGCACGGAATCCGCTCATTGATTTACTACGAACAATAAAGTCCTTCGAAATTTTATTTAAGGCATGTCCCATATGAAGTGCACCATTAGCATATGGTGGTCCATCATGAAGAACGAATGATGGTTTCCCTTCATTCTTCGCTTGACGTTGTCCGTATACATCGGCTTCTTCCCATTCTTTTTGATATTCTACTTCTTTTGTTGGTAAGTTCCCCACGCATTGGAAATTCTGTTTTCCCAATTTGTAAGGTTTCCTTCATTTTCATCAATTTTCCTCCTTATTTAGACTTCTTTTACAATCATTTTCCTAAAAACATAAAAAAGCCCCTGCAAACAGCAGGGGCGAAATCAATTCCGCGGTACCACCCATATTTACAAATGATATTCATTTGCCTAGGTAAATTGTTAACGCCATTTAAGCGACCCTTCTTAATCTATCATGTATTTCAGAAAAGTTTCCAAGAGATGATTCTTGCTATAAACAGGGACTGCCAACCTTCCACCTACAATCGGCTCTCTAAAAAGTATATTTACACAAGTTGTTCTCTTCATTGAACAGATAAATTTTACGCTATTTCAAAATATTTTGCAACCTTTTACTTTTTTAAAAGGAGAAAACCGGCTCACATTGTGAACCGGTTTGAGGGCAGACTATTTTTCATGATTATAAGGACTGGTTAGGTGGGCCCTTATAGGCAATGATTGTTTCTTTCCTATTCTCTTTTTTTACCTTTTTTCGTAAAGATTAATCCTAATCCACCGAGTGAAGCTAGGATTGCTCCTACTAGACCAGGAGTTGCATCCTCAATACCTGTATTTGGTAAAGCTTCTTTTTCAGATTTAGCACTTGCTTGTTGAGCAGGAGCTGCAGGTGTTTTACCACCTTCGTTTGCTGCAGCTACTACACCACCACGATTTGCTTGAGTACCAGAATCTACTTGAGTAGAAGAATTATCTGGCGTTGATGGATTCACTGGTGCTGTCGGATTACTTGGTGTTGAAGGGTTAGAAGGAACTACTGGATTACTTGGTGTAGCAGGCGATGCAGATTTAAATGTTACTGCATATAAACTAAAGTGACCTACATGTAATGTTACAGAATTGCCTTCCCCTTTAGTAAATTTAATTGGGGTAGCAGTTTCTCTATCATCAGTTACAAAGTATGCATTATCCACTTCTTTATCTACTGGGAAAGTAACTTTTGCTTCTCCATTTACCGCTACAGCACTTCCATCTTTTGCTGCAAAAGTAATTTCATAAGCTTGGTATTCTTTTCCATCAAGACTCTTAATCGTTCCACTTACCTTTTCAACCTTAAGCATCTTAATCTTCTTATCCAAGTATTTGGTTGGAACTTCAACAACAACTGGAGTATCTCCATTTTCGTCTTCAAATCTCGCAATACCTGTCTTCTTATCAATCGTTACCTTCACACCTTCTGTTTCGTATAGAGGTAATTCGATGTTTGGTTGATTTGGAGTTGGTTTTTCTGGATCTGGAGTTGGCTTCTCTGGATCTGGAGTTGGTTTCTCTGGATCTGGAGTTGGCTTCTCTGGATCTGGAGTTGGTTTCTCTGGGTCTGGAGTTGGCTTCTCTGGATCTGGAGTTGGCTTCTCTGGATCTGGAGTTGGCTTCGCTGGATCTGGAGTTGGTTTCTCTGGATCTGGAGTTGGCTTCTCTGGATCTGGAGTTGGTTTCTCTGGATCTGGAGTTGGCTTCTCTGGGTCCGGATTTGGTTGAGGCTCTTCCGTTTCTTTAATTTCTTTCAATCCTTCTACTAATTTATTAAGTCCGTTTGGAGTTAATAAGTTATGTTCTGCAAGACCATTCTTGTAGGCTTCTACAGCTGCTAAGTATTCTTTCGCATCTTGACGGTCAATCTTACGAACACGTTCTACTTCAGCGTTGTATGCTGCTTCATCTAATGGTTTATCATCTTCAACCGGAAGAATGAAGCGTAACTCAGCAGCAGAAATATGTCCATAGTCCCCATAAGTTTCATTACCAGTAAAGATGGCTTTCTTCACTTTAATTGGAGCACCAAAGTTAACAACTTTCGTCTTAGCATCATTTCTCCAACCTTGGAAGCTAAAGTGATGTTCTTTGTCATTTTCGTCAATGACTGTTAAACTTCCGCTCATCACTCGTCCATTTGCACCAGATTGTCTTGGTACATATTCAAAGCGAGTTGATTCAAGTGGAGTCTTAAATGTTACTTTAAGAGATTGTCCTAAGCTATCCACTCCATATGGTGTATGCCACAATGTATTTGGATTATTATCAAACGCATAGTATGGATTATCTACATTTTCATAAGGAGCTTCAATTCCTCCGTCGGCAATATCATCCCAAGTAGGACTTGTACGTTTTTCTTGAAGAGCGTCTTTTGCTTCTTGTACTCTTTGTACTAAAGCTTTTGCATCTTCAATACTAATATCATCTTCAGCTTCTAATAGAGCAGCAACTGCATCTTTATACGCATTTAGAGATTCAGATTTGTAATTTCCGTTAACGACTGGTGTGTTCTTTTCAAATGCATCATCAACAATCATCTTACCAGTTAACTTAATTTCTTCAATTTCTAGGTTATCCATCATGAAGTCTTTATAACCTTTGAAGTTGATTTCGTTATTATTTGTGTCACCTTTTGTATCGGCACCACGAGCATTTGAGTAAATACCAACCCAAGTGTTTCCACCTTTCACCTGTTACGTAGAAGCTTACTCTCTTAGGTTTTGAAGATTTTTCCCAAGTATTTTCTAAATCGTATTTTGTTAATTTACTACGACGACTATTTTCTCCATTACCAATTACGAATGAGTATGCTCCATTAGATCCTGCTTCGTAATCGAATGTTACTTTATAAGTTTTACCTTCTTCAAAGCGGAAGTTTTGAGGAATTGTTTGGTAAACAAGTTTATCATATCCTGATAAACCATTTGTCTTCAATGACCAATCCCCTTCAATTACGTCGTTGACTTTCTTACCATTCCATCCACGTTGAGTATATGGTTCATGTTTTTCAGATAAGTGAGTTCGGTTATCTTGAACCCCTTCTACATCCCCAACTACAAATGGGAAGATTCCTTGAGGCACCTCTTCAAAGTTTTGTTTGAATTTACCAGAACCTGTATCGTGGTTATCACCATACATGACTGATTTATTTTCAAATACACGAATTTCATCGAAGTAAGTTGCTTTTTCATCAGCATCACGACCAAGTTCTAATGTTACGTTAGAAACATCATCCCCTGTAGTAAAGTATACATACATATTTTGGAAGTAACTTGTATTATCGATTGTTGCATTCTTTTTCAATGTGTTATGAGCATGTGCTTGAACATAGTTTTTCGCAATTGATTTATTCGTGTAATTTGAAATTACTTTATCGCCAACGCGAACTGTAATATCTGCACGAGCATCACTACGGTTATCTACCCCTACATAAACTGCATATTTCGTATTTGGTTTCAAATCAGTTAATCGTTGTTTCAAGGTTACTCTTTGTTTGTTTCCTTGAATACGAAGCATTTCGTTTGCACCTTGAGATTTCACAATTTCTGCATGTTCTGCATCTCCTGTTTTTTCCCAATGATCTAATGTTCCACTGTTGAAACCTTGGTCGTAGATGTGTAATCCTTCACTCCATACCATTGTCTTTTTGCCTTGAGGAGCTTTATAAAGTACATATGGTTGGTATGCGTCCCCTGTAATTTGAACCTTACGATCTGCGCCAACTGTTAATTCAACAACATCTTGTTTTCCTTGGTCTGTTAAACGATAGAGGTATACTTTATCTCCAGTCCAATCTTCAGGAAGTGTCCATTCTGTTGTTCCAGTTGTGTTTGTAAAGAAGTACATTTTTCTTTGTCACCTGTTAAAGGTTTACCATTTTCATCCCAGTTCCATGGAACTAAATAGCTACCACCGTTTTCGATGACACGGCCATTTAAAGTCGTCACACGTTTACGGTAATCTGGACTATTTGGATCATTAGATTGACGAACAATTTTCACTTCGTCCCCTTTGTCATTTGTTAAATGTACTTCCATTTCTGGTGTCCACTTATAATTTTGACCATTGTCGCTCATTGCAACTGGGTTTCCATTAATCCATTTAGATACTTTGTAGTGTTGGAAATACTTCGTCATAATGTTGTTTTCGAAGAGGTTACGAATATATCCTTCGTAGTCGCTTCGACCTTGCCACCCTTCGAAGTCTTTCATATTATATCCACCAAGTAATGGATAGTTTGCTGCTCCACCGTAGCTTGGATAGTCTCCCACCCATGAATCTTTTTGGTGGTTACGGATGAATCGAGTGATATTTGAGTTGATTCCTTTCAGTGTATATCCACCGTAAGTTAAGTCAGCTGCCCAGTGTTGGAATGTTGAATCATATTCCGCACCATAACCCCACTCAATTGTCATTCTCCAACCTTGAGAATTAATTTCTTTAGAGATGATATGAGTTGGCCAAGCAGAGTTATCTCCTGATTGTCCATTTCCCCATACGTCTAGATAAATGAAATCAAGTCCTTCTCCTAATTTTTCTTTCAATTCTTTCCAACGTTGGAGACGGTTGTGAGCTAAGTCATAGCTAGCATCAATATTAATCCCTTGGTCTAACCAGTTCCAACCATACATGTAAGTTCCGTCTGGATTCTTACGAAGAATTGCTTCACTAAAGTATTTAGACTCTGGATATGTTTCAGAAGCATTCACGTGAATACCGATTTTTGCACCGTATTCTCTTGCTCTTGCTAACAGTTTCTTGAAGTCTTCAACCCCACCAATTCTCTTACCGATATCTGCATAGTTTAAGTGACCTGAGTCGTGACCTTCACTACCATATCCTTTAAGAAGGATTGATTGACCTAAGCCATCTGTGTGTAAATTAATCTTCTTAATACCATCTAAGGTCATTAAGAATGGGTTTTGCGCTTGAGAAGCGAAGTTCATCGCAATACGATAAGCAACTAAATCTGGAACAGATTCTGCTCCTTTTGGATTGTTCATGATATTACGATATGCAATCGCACCATCTTGCCAGTCCACGACATTATCTTTATTTAAGTCTTTTGTAATAACAACTTTTGAACTTGGTAATTCTAAAGTATATTCAGGGTATACCAAATTCTTATAAGCACGTTGATACCAATAAGGTGAACTTTGAATTCCTAAGTAGTTCACACCTTCTACTCTTTGTAATGCAGTAGTTAGACGTGCAAAGTCATTTCCTTGATAAGTGAATTGTGAGTTACTCCAAACTGATGCTGACAATTCATTTGAGGAAACAAATCCATACATAAATCCATAAGTATACTCATTCATTTTTTTCCAGAGTGTAAATCTAAATGGTAATCTCCAGATCTATGAGTGTTTGTAGACATTTGAGCCCCATCAAATTTTGCATTTTTGTTTGTTAGAGCCTACTGAAACAAGTGTATTTCCAGGGAATTCAATGGTTTGAATAAGTTTACGAACATTGTCTACCGGTTTGCCCATTTCAACGTTATTTTTTTATTGACTACTTTAGTAACGTCAAAATGCATTTCGTTTCCAACTAATTGTAATTTAACAGTAATCTCAGCATTGATGAATTCATCATCATTTCTTACTGTCATCACATACTCAGCTGTTTTATCGTCAATTTTACGATATTGAACTTCTGGTTTTACTAAAACGCCATTGATAGACATTTTATCAATTTTTTGAACTTGACCTGTTAATGTCTTACCATCTAATTCATATTCTTTCACACGTGGAAACGCAGTATCAATAATCGCTTTTAATGTTTCAGATTGTAGCGTTTCATAATGAACATCTTGGTCGTTTCTAGCAAGACCATCATCCACTGGATTATTTGGTTCATTATCTTGTCTTACATTTTCTTGGTTATCAGCTTTAATCGATACTGAAGTTAATTCTGATCCCCAAGTACCTGCTTTTAAGTAAACTTTTTTGATACCCGCTAAAGCATTTTTCACTGCCTCTGGGACAACCTCAGTACTAAATAAGTTTTGTCCATTATTCGTTGCGTTTAATTGACCATCTTTTTTATAAACAATAGAAAGATGATTTTCTTCACCAATAGCAGGCGCTTCTACACGAGTCTTGCTATACCAAGTGTTTACACCTGGTCCTTTGTATTGCCAGAACCAACCACCTTTGTCGTATCCTACAAAGATGTTGTTGTCATTATCTTTATACTTTAGATAGACGCCAAATCGAGTTTCAGCAGGTGCCGTATTGGCTTTAAAGGTTAAATCAATGTTGACATTTCCTTCTTCATCTGCTTGTAAGCCTTGTTTTTCGAATAAAGCTTCATTGGCTCCGTTGTCATTAGATGATGTTGAAGTTAATTTATTGTAACGAACGCCACCTTCTTCAACAACTTCTACTTTCCCTTTTACTCTACTAGAAGAATCCCACTCTTTCGTTGGAGCTGTTTTCTCAGTTGCTTCTCTATTTTCTCCAGTAGTAGCTGTTGCAGCTTTTTCTTCTTCAGATTTTTTCTCTACTGTTTTATCTTCTTTTTCTTTTGCTTCCTCAGCTTTAGCACCTGTTTCAGTTTTACCCGTTTCAACATGTTCAGTTGCTGTTGCTTCAGTAGCTTTTTCTTCTTTATGGGTTACTTCTCCAGTTCCTCCTTGAGAAGTTGCTTCAGTACCTTCCTTGGCAGAAGCTTCCGTAACCGGTTTTTCTTCGGAGCTATTCTTAGGTGTCTGCGTGTCTGCTGCTGTTACTTCAGATACCGCTTCCCCTGATTTCTCCTCAGTATTTTGTACAGCTTCATGATTTGGCCCATTTTCAGTTGCAGTTGCAGTTGCAACGACTTCTGTTCCAGCTACTTCACTAGCAGAAACAGGTTGAAGTGTGCCAAAAAAGAAAGCCCCAATAATCACAGAACAAGTTCCGACCGTGAGCTTTCTTATAGAGAAGCGCTGTCTCTTCTCCATATTTTTATGTTTATACATAATACCCCTCCTTAATGTTATAAAAACGTTTCCATAAATAATTTTAGCATTTTAATAATCTTGGCACATGAACGTTCTTGCTCTTTACTTATACTTTTTTGCTCTTTTTTAAACCGCTTCCATTTTGTTTATTATTTAACAAAACTTAAACGCTAAAAAAATCCTTAGCACAAATAGTGCTAAGGACCTCATTTTATTTTTGTCCCATATCTTTGACTTTCATAATACGGGTAATGCTTGCGCGCTCATTTTCTTCAAGTTTCATTTCGATAAAGTAAATCGTTTCTTCTAGTTGAGGAATCAATCGATATTCAAGGGCATTTACACGACGTCTTGTTTTCTCGATTTCATCTGCAAGAAGTTGGCAAGTTTTTTCAATCTCTGTCAACTCTAGTAGATCATTTAACACATCTGAGATTTGCTCTACAGAATCATCAATCTCACTATTTGAGTTTAAGTAACCATATTTGAAGTCACTTTCCTCATTTTCATCTTTCACAGTGAAATTCATTTCTGGAACATATACACTCATAATGTTCTTTTCTTGAAGATCTAAGGATACGCTTTGGGGTGGAATCGCCACAAGCTCTTCTATGAAAGCTTCTTCTAATGTTGCCTTTGCAAGAACGAAGCTCTTCATTCCTTCTACGAGACGAGTTTCAACCGCCTCACGTAACGCATTATTTTTTCGAATTAATTCGATGAACTGACGCATTAACTCATCTTGTTTATCCTTTAGGAGTTTATGCCCCCTTTTTGACACGACAAGACGATGCTTTAATTTCGTCAACTCCATACGGGTTGGTTTGACATTCAATCGTGTCAAAGGAATCACTCCCCTTCCGGAAGATATTCATCTAATAACTCATCCTTGATACGTTTTTAATTCCGTACGTGGTAAGATGGATAGTAACTCCCATCCTAAATCAAGTGTTTCTTGAATTGAACGGTTCGTGTAGAAACCTTGTCCAACATATTCACGTTCAAAACGTTCTGTGAACTCTACATATTTCTTATCAGTTTTCGATAATGCAGATTCTCCTAATACAACTGCAAGTTCTTTGGCTTGTTTACCAGTCGCATAAGCTGCGAACAATTGGTTCATCGTTGGGGCGTGGTCCTTACGAGTTTTTCCTTCACCTGAACCTTTATCTTTTAGTCGAGATAATGAAGGTAATACATTAATTGGAGGTTGAATCCCTTGTTTATCAAGAGCACGGTCCAAAATGATTTGTCCTTCTGTAATATATCCTGTTAAGTCAGGAATTGGGTGAGTAATATCATCTTCAGGCATTGAAAGGATTGGAATTTGCGTTACCGATCCTGGTTTCCCAACAATACGTCCTGCGCGTTCGTAAATTGTAGAAAGGTTTGTATATAAGTAACCTGGATATCCACGACGTCCTGGAACTTCACGACGAGCCGCTGAAATTTCACGAAGCGCTTCACAGTAGTTGGTCATGTCTGTCATGATAACAAGTACGTGCATGCCTTTTTCAAAGGCTAAGTACTCAGCTGTTGTTAATGCGATTTTTGGAGTCGCAATACGTTCAATCGCTGGGTCGCTGGCTAAGTTTAGGAACATCACTGAACGGTCAATCGCCCCTGTCTTACGGAAGTCTTCCATGAAGTATTCAGCTTCGTCGAAGGTAATCCCCATTGCAGCAAATACTACCGCGAATTTTTCGTCGCTATTTAATACAGTCGCTTGACGTGCGATTTGGGCTGCTAACTCTTTGTGTGGAAGCCCTGAACCAGAGAATACTGGTAATTTTTGTCCACGAACAAGAGTGTTCAAGTGGTCAATCGCAGAAATCCCTGTTTGAATAAATTCATCCGGATAGTCACGAGAAACTGGATTAATCGCTTGTCCGTTTACGTCTAAAGTCGCTTCTGGAAGGATTTCTGGGCCATCATCCATGACGTTCCCCATTCCATCGAAAATACGACCAATCATGTCTTCAGATACGTTTAATGATAATGGTTTACCGCGGAAACGTACTTTTGTGTCACGAATGTTGATTCCGCTAGGTCCTTCGAAAATTTGAACCATTGCTTTATCTTCGTTTACTTCCAGTACTTGTCCATGACGTAATTCACCATTTTGTAATTGGATTTCAACCAACTCATCATATTTAACGCCTTCGACTTGTTCAACCATCATTAAAGGGCCAACAACTTCACTAATCGTACGATACTCTTTAAGCATGTGTCATCCCTCCATGTTGAATTGTTTTTTCGATATCTGTTTTAATTTGCTCTCTGATTTCATCGAAGCGAGCCATTTCAGATTCTGGAATATATTTTGAACGTGCGATACGGTCACGCACATCTTCTGTTCCGTCGATGATTTCAGCATAGTATGAACCGAGTTTCATCGCACGACGCGCTTCTTTCAAATGTTAAGATGAGTTCTAACATACGATATTGTTTCTCACGAGAGGTGAATGTATCGACATCGTCAAACGCATTTTGTTGTAAGAAGTCTTCACGAAGCATTTTAGCGGTCATCATCGTTAGGCGGTCACGTTCAGATAATGATTCAAGACCAACTAAACGAACGATTTCTTCTAAGCTTGCTTCTTCTTGTAATGTATTCATTGCATGTTGAACGAATTCAGACCAGTTTGAATGCACATTCTCATCCATGTATTTACCCACTTCTGGATCATACAATGAGTAAGAAGTTAACCAGTTCATAGATGGGAAGTGACGTTTTTGGGCCAATGTTGCATCTAATCCCCAGAATACTTTGGCTACACGCAATGTATTTTGTGTAACAGGTTCTGAAGTATCTCCCCCCTGGAGGTGATACGGCACCGATTGCTGTAATGGTACCTTCACGGCCATCGCTACCTAATGTTTCAACACGTCCAGCACGTTCGTAGTATTCTGCGATACGGCTTCCTAAGTATGCTGGGTAACCTTCGTCCCCTGGCATTTCTTCTAGACGTCCAGACATTTCACGAAGCGCTTCTGCCCAACGTGATGTTGAGTCCGCCATAATAGCTACGTTATATCCCATATCACGGAAGTATTCCGCAATCGTGATACCTGTATAAATAGACGCTTCACGAGCCGCTACCGGCATGTTAGAAGTGTTTGCGATTAAGATGGTACGTTCCATGATCGATTCGCCAGTTGTTGGGTCAATCAATTCTGGGAACTCATTCAATACGTCTGTCATTTCGTTTCCACGTTCTCCACAACCTACGTATACCACGATATCCACGTCTGCCCATTTTGCGATTTGGTGTTGCACCACTGTTTTACCAGCTCCGAATGGTCCTGGTACAGCTGCTGCTCCCCCCTTTTGTTACTGGGAAGAAAGTATCGATAACACGTTGTCCTGTTAACATTGGAACTTCAGTATTTTTCTTTACTTTATAAGGACGACCACGACGTACTGGCCAACGTTGGATTAAGTTGAAATCACGTACGCCTGATTCTGTTTCAATTTGGTACACTGTATCTTCAATTTTGAAGTTTCCAGCTTCCACTTTCGTTAATTTTCCTTTAACACCATAAGGCACCATGATTTTATGTTGTACAACTTTTGTTTCTTGTACATAACCGATAGTGTCTCCGGCTTCTACTTCTTGACCCACAGCTAGTGTAGGAATGAATTCCCACTCTTTTTCACGGTCAAGTGGATCCACGTTTGTACCGCGGACTAAGAAGTCACTTTGTGATACTTCTTTAAATTTATTGAGGGGACGTTGAATCCCATCAAACATTTGAGATACAATCCCTGGCGCCAATTCAACAGATAATGCTTCCCCTGTTGTTTCGACGGGTTCTCCTGGTCCAATTCCTGAAGTTTCTTCATATACTTGAATCGATGCGATATCTTTACGCATTTCGATGATTTCACCGATAAGGCCTAAATGACCTACACGACAAATATCTTGAATATTCGCATCTTCCATTCCTTCAGCAGTCACAAGAGGACCTGATACTTTTACGATTCTTCCGATCTTCACTGAGGTACCTCCCTTAGGTTTAATTGGTTGGTTATAAGATGTTTTGTCCAACCGCTTTTTCAACATTTTCTTGAATTCTTGATTTTCCAATTCCTAAAGAGCCTTTATGGTTTGGAATAAGGATGATGGCTGGTGAAATTTCTGCATCATAACGACGAATTGTTTCCGGAATCTGACTAGCAATAGCTTCCGTTACATAAATAATCCCAAATTGATCTCCAGCAAGTTCATCAATCGTCTTGCGTGCACTTTGCGCTTCATGGCAAGGATACACGTCAAACCCTAAAATTTTAAAAGGAAGGATGGAATCTTTGTCGCCGACTACGGCAATTTTATGAGACATAAACTGGTCGCATCCTTTCTCTTAATTGTTCTTCAGTAAACTCATTGTCCACACCTACTAGTAATAGACGAAGGTTTTTTACTTCCATCTCTAACGCATGAATATACGCAAGGCTTGGCAGTGGTCCAAATGGTTCAAAAGTCGCTACTTCTAGAATGTGATAAATCAATTCTTCTTTTAATAATTCCAATGCAAAGACTGGATGTTCTTCCTGTTCTAAAATCGCAACAATCTTGTCATAGTATGGAACGTGACGATATAGGTCAATAAGAGCCTCCGTGCCCTTTTCAAGCACTTCGTCGATTAATAATGTCTTATCGACTGTTCCTTCGCTAGACAATACCCCAATTAAGAATGAGCGTGATTGTTTTTGCTTTGCAGCACGGATTAAGATAGTGATATTCTCCAAATCAATCATAATGTTCACGATTTGATGGATGACTTCTTGATTCATAGTACGGTCTATGAGTCGAAGATGTTTGAAATAGTAGCGATCCATAAATACATCGGCAGCTTCTAAGCGGCCAAAGTTTCAAAATCGGCATACGCTTCACGAACCCCTTCAATCATAATGTCTGGTACATCAAGTGAGTCTTGAGTTTCTACTAATTGATTTAAGGTTTCGAAGGAATAACGTCCTAACGGAACACATAAATGCTTTAAGTCTTTTCCAGAGAACTTTGATTTCAGAAGAACTTTTAAATTATGGTAAGTGTAACGAATCGAGAATACATCAAGCAGTGATGCATCCGGAATGAGTTCTAACACCTCATCATAGTTGCGCTTCAAATGGGCATCTAAGACTGGATCGAACTGTCTTGATTCGAGAACTTCTTGTACATCTACCTCATAACTTGTCTTTTGCAAGGCTTCTAATGCTTGTTGTAAGGATTTAGATACGAGAATCCCATTCAATTGTTCCTTGGACAGTAATTGCTGTTCAAGAATACGAACGGTCGTATTCACTCCTGAATAGGCTAAATCATTCATTCCATCCCTCCTTACCCAATGAATGCTTTTCTAGCTAAGATAGGTGAATATTCTTCTTTTAAATCTTCAATTAATGCTTCGAATAAATAGTTATATTCGATACCTTCTTGTTTCAACACAAATCCTGCTTTCTTTGGAAGAGTTGCTGCGTCAATGTGAACGAAATTAAATTGCGAAGTTAACGCATGTTTATCTTCCTCGCTCAAACGAGAAACAGTTTCCTCACCAAAAGTAAGTGTTGTTTGTTGTTGTTTTGGTAATTTGCGAATAGCTGACTCGATAAAGAGACGTAATGTTTCCCCGCTCCAGGTAGACATTACTTGTAGAACGTCCTCAAATACACTCTCAAGAAGTTCACGTTTGACGCGCAAGACTTCTTTTTTACTTGCGTTCAAAATAGTCTGTTGCTCTTTTTCGTATTGTGATTTTGCTTCTTGTTTTAATGCAGTTTTCTTCGCCATTTCTTGTTGCGAATATTGTGCATTCATTTGATTGATACGTTCTTCTTGTTCTTTAGTAGCAACCTCAATTCGCTGCTTTGATTCTTTTTCTAAATCCGCTAGAATAAGTTGTTTTAGTTGCTCTAAATCTTTCAAGAATACCCCCTCCTCTTAACCTTTGTTAATGATAATTAAGATAGAAGCAAGTAATCCTAAGATTGCGTAAGTTTCAACCATTGCGGCAAAGATAATCCCTTTAGTAGATTCTTCAGGTTTTTTCGCTAAGATTTGTACACCTGCTGCTGCTACTTTACCTTGGGCAATCCCTGAGAATAAACCAGTGAATGCGATTGGTAAAGCTGCCATGAATAAGTATAAACCAGCCGCTAAAGTCATTGAAGCTGACATGTTAATCATGATGAAGAAGGCAACGATGAATCCGTAGATCCCTTGTGTACCAGGTAATAGTTGTAAGATTAATGCTTGAACGAATTTTTCAGGTTGTTCTTTAATTAAGGCAGCTGCTGCTTCACCGGCAATCCCTACCCCTTTTGATGATCCAATCCCTGAGAAGATAATGGCAATTGCCATCCCTAGAGCAGCAAAGATTTGACCTCCACCATTTTCAGCGAAAAATGTTAACCAGTTTGTCATAATTATATTTCCTCCATTTATTCTGATTTCTGTTGTTTCATATCAACGTATTTTTCATATGTTTTGAACGGTTTTAATGCGTGTCCGCCACCGTCGTAGAATTTACCAAAGAATTCAACGAACTGTAGACGTAAGCCGTGAACGTAAGCTCCAAGGAATGAAAGGAAAATATTCAACCCTTGTAAGGCTACGATTAAGAAGATACCTGCTGTAAAACGTGCAACTGGTGGAAGGAATCCTACCAACATATTGAACGCACTTGCGATACTTCCCCCTGATACAGCTAGAGCCATTAAACGCGTGTAACTCACGACGTCTGCTACGTATCCACTAATTCCGTACAAGTTATATAGACCGCTCGCTAAACCTCCCCACTTGTTTCGCTCGTTAGGACAGTTACGACTACAATCGCAACGGCTGCGATAATCGCAATCGATGAACCGATTGTCGCAATCCAAGAAATATTGAGTACCATTGAGCCTAATACATAAAGAATGATACCTGTAATAATGGCTAACCATCCAAGATGACTCGTGTAGGCATCGGCATATGCTTTTTTCTTTAGATTTGAGTAAGCCCCAAGTGATAAGCCGACCATAATCTGAATAACCCCGAAGATAATCGATAAGATCATAATCGTAATAAGGTCATTTGAGAGTGATAGTGGCTGGAATGGTAAATCCGCACCAAATGCTGATCCAAATATAATCCCCCAAATCATAACGGGGTAGCTTAATAAGTGGAAGAACTTCAAGTTGCGTTTCATTCCTTTATCAAAATGGAAGAACTTCAACATGATGAATGTTCCTAACCAGAGAAGTGCTCCGTATCCTAAGTCCGCAGCCATCATTCCGAAGAATGCAAGATAGAATGGCGCAGTATAAGGAGTTGGATCTAATTCTCCGTATTTTGGTAATCCATACATTTCTGTTAGGTTTTCGAATGGTTGTAAGAAGGCGTTGTTTTCTAACACCGTTGGCACTTCTTCGTACTCCTCTTTAGAAATTTCGAGTGGAAGGAAAACATACTCTCCTTCACCTAATTTTTCTTCTAATTGCATTTCTACTTCTTCTACTGCTTTAGTCGTCATCCAACCTTGAAGAACAAAGACATGTTCCCCATTCACTAATTCATTTTTAGCTTGTTCTTTTTGTAATTCGTTATAGGTAACTTCGGCAGAAAGCTGTAACTTGCGAAGAAGATCTTTTTCTTCTTGTAAGTCGTCTAACACTTTCTTTTTAGCCTCAACAACGGCTTTTTGCGTTTCCAGATTTTTCTTTAACTCAATAGAAGGAGCTTCCTCAAAAGCGTACCATACAATACTGAAATGTGCTTTAGCAAGTTCTGTTTTGGCTTCTAATTGTGCCTTTCTTGGATAGGTCACAAGAAGTCCGATTTCCTCACGCGTATGATACACTTCATGAACAGAAATCAATTCACTGTTCTTCAAAATTTCTAAGTATGCATTATCCACTGCTTGAGGAATGACACCCATCTTTGTCTTCGTATAAGGATGTTTGAAAATATCTTTTGGATAAAAATCAAGAACACTCCACTTACGTAACAGCGTTTCTTTTTCTCTCAGTTCTTTTAATTCATCCTCTTTTTTGCGTAAAGAAGAACGAATATTTTCAACATGTTGAACGAGCTCATCCGTATTCCACTTTGAAACTTCCTCTTGAAGTTCAGAGAGTGTAAACTGTTCTCTTGCAATTTTTAACTTTTGAATCATTGAAGGTTGCTTTTGATTTTTTTCAACAAAAGCAATCGCTGCATTAATTCCTTCGAACTGTTGTTGAAGAGTATTTACTTCTTGTTCATCAGCATCTTTTAAAACGATGGATTTTTGTATAAATAGTTCTTTTGCCTGTTCTAGCGAGGTTACTTCTAAAGATTGTAATTCTTGAATAGCATCTAATAAGTCATTTTGCTTTTCTGTAGGAGCAATTAACATGACTTTATTCATTTTAGCTATCGCCATATCTCTTCAACACCTCCTTCACAGTATCCTGAACTAAATCCTGCTTCAGATTATTGAAACGTTCTGTTAACGCATGAATTTCTGCTTTTTCTTCCTCTTTCACTTTCGCTTCAAAAGCCACTCTCTTTTGTTGATTTTTTTCTTTCAACTCCTTAACGTAAACTTCTAACGATTGTTCCATATTCGATTTTGCTTCATTCACTCTTTGATCTGTTGCTGCTTTCGTTTCAGAAAGCTTTTCGTCGAATTTTTCCTTCAACGCTTTCGCTTCAGATTCAATCGCTAAAACAGAATTTAGAATCTCTTGACTCATGTGACACCTCCAATCCATTCGTTTTCACGAATAGTAAAATGCTTTCCTTTCCATTATAAACTTTCTTTTGCTAGGTATCAAACGATAATTTACCAGTATTCTCGGGCAAAATGAAACTTTATAAATAGGAAGAAACACATCTTTTTTTTGAAAATTTTTCTTTTCCATTGCTTTTTAGAACATTTGTTCGTATAATAAATATGCAAACAAATGTTCGGAGGTATCGAAAATGGAACAACGCAAAACACCATTCACATCATTTATCAAACCATTATTAAACAAATTACACGTTTCTGAAGAAGAATATGAAGAACGAGACATCTTCTTTAAACCAACTATCATGCCACTGATTGATGTAGTGGAACAAATTCACCATAGTTATTATTTTAAGACACCGATTGTTCTTCACTTCGAAAAATATGACAATGCTGGGAATTTGATTACTTTTACTAAAAACGGATTGATTAAAAGTCCTATCCAAATGAATAATCACTTTGTTTTCTTAGAGCAAGAAACTGGGATTACCCATATTCTCAATGTAGAACAAATCGTTGCTTGCATGGAAATCGATTAACAAAAATACCATATATGGTATTTTTCTACTTCAGTTAAACTGAAAAAGGAACTCACAAACACTGTGAGTTCCTTTTTATTCGATATTGCAAAACTTTTAATGGAAAAAAATAATACTGCTAAATCAGAGTTTTATATCATTTTTTAGAATGGATTATTATTTAAAGAGCACTGTTTACCCCCAAATCCTTCGCACTGTGAAGGATTTTCCAACGGTCCATTTCTGAGCGCGATGCCTCGTATCCTTTTATAAAATCGGGGCGAATAAGCGTGCAAATTTTTGTTTGAATTTTTTCCATCGGGATTGTTTATCAAAATAATCTTTAGTTGCAATTGTACAATTATGTAAGTCTTTTAGAAAGTCTGTTTCTACTTGTCTAGCGACTTCTTCATTATAAATGAACGCATTGACTTCAAAATTTAATCGGAAACTTCGCATATCAAAATTAGACGTTCCAACCGTCACTAGTTCTCCGTCTACGATCATTGTTTTGGCATGTAAAAATCCATTTTGGTATACAAAGACCTTTACTCCGGATTGAATAATTTGAGAAGCATAAAATTCTGTTGCACGGTATACAATCGGATGATCTGGTTTACTTGGAATCATAATGCGAACATCCACCCCAGACAAGGCTGCAATCGATAAGGCTTCCTGAACGCTTTCATCGGGAATGAAGTAAGGGGTTTGAATCCATACAGATTTTTTTGCCATGGAAATCATCTTTATAAGTCCTAATTTAATCTTTTGTAAACTAGCATCTGGTCCTGTTGAGACGACTTGAATCGTATTTTGCCCCATTGACTCTACCACGGGGAAATATTCAGGAATGAACTCTCTTCGTTTGTCTTCATATACGGCAGCATTCCAGTCGATGAAAAATCGTGATTGTAGCGAATATACCGCATCTCCCACAATTCGTAAGTGAGTATCTCTCCAATACCCGAGTTTTCCTTTTCCTAGATATTCATCACCAATATTAAATCCACCAACATACCCTATTTTTCCATCAATCACAACAATTTTACGGTGATTTCGGTAATTGATACGCCAGTTAATGAATCCTAACGAATAACCAAAGAAGGCAACCGTATGTCCACCTGCATCATGCAGTTTTTTCCAAAATCCCTGTCTAGTCGTACGAGCTCCTAGGGCGTCATAAATGACGAGCACTTCAATTCCTTCTCGTGCTTTTTCAATTAGAAGATCCATAATTTCATGCCCAATCGTATCATCATTAAAAATGTAATATTGAAGGTGAATATGATGTTGGGCCTGCTCAATATCTGCCTTTAACTGAGCAAATTTATCTTCTCCTGACACGTACAGAGTCACTTCATTGTTTTCTGTAATAATGGCATCATCGGTTTCTAAAAAGAAGGAAGCTAAATCTTCTTGATATTCATTTTTAAAACGAAACTTGGGAGCACCTATTTTTTCTTTGGTTCTTTCTAAATCTCTTTGTTGCTGTTCGACCAATTCTTGAAGGCCAACTGTTTCTTGAGATTTCATATTAAAAATCCGTTTTTTCCGAATTCTTCTTCCAAAAAAGAAATAGATAATAAATCCAATAATCGGTAGCATGATAAGCACAATAAGCCAGCCCCAAGTAGCCGCAATTTCTCTGGGCTCCCTAAACACTGTGATGACTGCCCCAATCGTATTCGCAAGAATGATGAGGTAAAGGAATGAAGTAATAAATTCCATACGCTCTCCTTTCTTTATTTAAATAAAAAAGACCACGACGAATCAAGGCCTTTTTATTTTTAATTAATCATTTAATAGATGAGATTGTTCTCTACGTGATAAGAAGCGAGTTCCTTTTGGAATATAAACATCTCTTTTTACGTAAATAAGTGTTACAAAGATGAGTAAAGTCACAGCAAGCGTCACTAAAAAGTTCGTCCCAAATCCGAAAACGCCTTGAGCTAAACTCACTTTTTCTGCAGAAAACACTGTTGGAGCTCCAATTCCAGTAGCAATCACATGGAATCCATAACTTACAATAGTTGCAATTAAACTTGCTGTTACAACATTTAATGTAGTAGACGACGTACGCGCATTAAACGCTGTACGGACCGTGTTTCTAGCAAAGAATCCTGAAAGACCTACAAAACCATAGGCCATGAAGGAATCATGTAGAGAAACAACGAGGAATCCTGCTCCTGTTGGATGTAAGAATACATGGAGTAATCCAAAGAGGACACTCGCAATCGTTCCCCAAATTAATCCTTGTCTTAGAGACACAAAAATTAATGGAAGAATCGCTAAATCCACAAAGAAAGGTAGGCTTTCTTGAGGGATATAGGATAGAGCTACTGAAACCACAACAGCTCCTAATACTTCAAGTAAGATTTTTACTGCTTTTTGAATTCATTCTAATCTCCTTAAAAATCGTTATTTTTTTATAATTAGAGGCTTCCATAATCATTGGTAAAATGACTGGACGACGTTTCGTTTTTATCGAATAGATAACGGCTAAGAGCATCACGAACCTCTTGTTTTTAATCTTGGCCATTCGAAATCTTCACTTGCCAAGTTTTTCTTCAACAACATCTGTTACAATTTTTTTGAGCTTCCGTTAGTAATTCCTCACTTGTTTTCATATATACGAATCCACGTGAAATAATTTGAGGGCCACTCAAAATCTTACCTAGTCTTCTAGAAATCGTCACAACGGCAACAAAAACACCGTCTTCTGATAGAATTTTACGATCTTTTAGAACGATATTTCCAATATCGCCCACGCCGATTCCGTCGACCAATACATTTCCTGCTGCTACTTGACCAGAAGCATTCATTTGGCCATTTTCAATTTCTACGACATCCCCTTTTCCAGGAATGAAGATGTTCTTATATGGAATTCCTAATTCATTCGCTAATTCCGCATGCGCTAATAAACTACGATACTCCCCTTGAACCGGAATGAAGAAGGTTGGTTGCAACAAGTTAATCATTAATTTCAAATCATTAGGAGTTGCATGGCCACTTGCTTTTTTACTGTTTGCCATTTCAAACACTTCCGCATCTGCACGATAGATTAAATCCTTCGTACGAGCAATTTGAGTTTCCATCGCAACTGAAGGAGTCGTTGCAATATACACTAAATCTCCTTCATGCAAGTTTACCTGACGATGACGTCCTAATGCCATTTTTTGAAGAGCTTTAATTGGCTCTCCAGCATTTCCAGTTTCTAAAATGACAAGTTCATTATCTGGTAATTTTTTCATTTGATTGAAAGTAATAATCAATTCTTTATCAGGAACTGTTAATTTATTCAGACTCAATGCGATATTAACAATTTCTTCCAGTTCTGAACCTGTTAGGAAAATTTTGCGTCCAGATTCATATGCTGCATTGATGACTTGTTGAATCCGTAAAATATTACTTGCTACACAAGCTACCACAATACGACCTTGCGCATTTAGGAAAGTTTCTAACATCGCTTCAGCAATTTTACGGTCACTGACATTTTCAACAGGACTTTCCGCATCACTTGAATCGCTTAATAGAGCAAGAACATAGTCTTCCCCAACATCTGTAATACGTCCAAAATTCGTTTGATATTCCACTGAAGCACTTTGATCGAATTTGAAGTCCCCTGTATATACGATATTTCCTTCGCTCGTTTTAATCACAATCGCCAATGAATCTGGAATCGTATGTGTTGTTTTAAAGAATTTAATCGTAGCACTTGCAAAGTCAATTTCTGTATTTTCAGTAACTTCGTGGTAGTCATTAAATCCTTTCACTAATTTGGAAGATTCCACATAGTATTTCGCTAATGCAATCGTTAATTTTGAACCAAAAACGGGCGCATCAATATTTTGTAAGAAATAAGGTAATGCCCCTACCGCATCAGCATGCCCGTGCGTTAAAAACACCCCTGCAATTCTCTCTTTGTTTTCTTCTAAATAACTAAAGTCTGGGATGACAACATCAATCCCTAGTAATTCATCTTCCGGATAAACTAAACCGCAATCTAGCACGAAGATGTCTTCTTCAACTTCAACGGCATATAGACTTTTACCGTTTTCTCTCACGCCACCTAGCGCGATGATTTTAATTGAACTCATGATTTACCTCTCATTTTCTTTTATTTACAATTATTTCTTTTAGGCGGACTCCACCACCATATATGCTCTTTTAGAATACCATAATTGTCGACATATTGCGAATTTCAAAGTCCTTCCACGATGCTCTTTTAGTGTGCATTAGAACTCTTTCATTCATTCCTTCGATTCGAAAAAAAATCCTTTTAAAAGTCCTAAGCTTCTTACTTTGTTAAAGCAAAAAAGACCGAGAAACTCTCGGTCTTTCCTTTTACTGTTCTTGTACCTTGTCAATCATATCTTGAATCGTTTTTTGATTATAAAATCGAATTTGTTCTTGGATTTGTTCTTCTTGTAGTTTGCCCATAATTTTTCCCATTCGAGAACTTACTAGGCAAGAAGGGTCTGAAGCGTCTTTAAACGTTTTTTCTAGGCGCGCATCTTCAGAAACGAGTATAAAGATGTCTCCTAATTTTATTGTAGAGGGATCTGAAATCCATTGATATCCACCCTGTTTTCCAGCAGCTGTACTCACCCATCCTTTTTTCACAGCTAAACTCATGAGCTTTCTGACAATAGCCGGATTACTACAAGCGTTAAAAGCCAGCTCTTTACTGGAATAACGATTATCATGATGAATCGCTAAATAGGTTAGACAATGAATCATTACGATGAAGTCATTTCCCATTAAATCACCTATTGAATCATTCCGAATACATCATTCAATGCTTCAGCCATTGTTGGGTGTGTAAAGATTTGATCGCGAAGAACTGTGTAAGGTAAGTTTGCATTCATTGCAGTTGCGATAATGTTAATCACTTCATGCGCTTCTTCTGCAAATAAGGTTGCACCTACGATTTGGTTGTTTGAAGCGTCCACTAACACTTTATAGAAGCCGACTTGGTTTCCAATAATTTTAGCTTTTGGAATCGCCATTGCAGGGAGTTTGGCAACTTTCACTTCGATACCCGCTTCTTTTGCTTGTTTTTCATTTAATCCAACGCTTGCTAAAGGTGGGTTAATGAAGGTTGCTGTAGGGAATTTCGCACGTTGTTTCGTTGAATAGCTTGTATCACCTGCCAAGAAACGTTTAACGATACGGAAATCATCTAATGATACGAATGTGAATTGTGGTCCACCGTTCACATCACCCATTGCAAAGATATGAGGGACATTTGTTTGTAAAAATTCATTTACTTGAATCGTACCACGTTCGCTTACAGCCACTCCTGCTTTATCTAAATCTAATCCTTGAATATTTGCACGACGTCCTGTTGCTACTAAAACCGCATCTGTAGTAAAGGCTAAAGGTGTTCCTTCTCCCGTTACCGCTTGAATGATTACTTTCCATCTTCTTGGTGAACATTTTTTAATTGAATTCCTAAGTTAAAGGAAATCCCTAATGACTCCAATTGCTCTTTAACAGCTGAAGATACATCATCATCTTCACGAGGTAAGAATGTATCAAAGACATCCACTACGGTCACTTTTGTCCCGAATTGAGCATAAGTTGCCGCAAATTCTAATCCAATAAATCCACTACCAATGATGACTAGGCTCTCAGGATATTCTTCCACATCCATAATTGTTTCGCTAGTATGAATATTTCCTCCAATCGTTAACCCTTCTACTGGTGGAACAAATGGTGTAGCACCTGTATTAATAAAAATACGTTCTGCTTTAAATAATTTTTCTCCTTCTGCAGTCTCTACAGCTACAGTATGGTCATCCACAAAACGAGCAGTTCCGTCAATAATGGTTGTTTTTTCAACAGAATCTACTTTATTGTAGTTCGCTTGGTTTAATGCAGAAATTAAAGCCTTTTTCTCTTGAACGCTCTTTGCATAATAAGTACTTGCTTCTTCTGTTGAATATTGTTTACGAGCAGCTTTTGTCGCTAATTTTTTAGTTGGAATACATCCAACATTAATACAAGTACCTCCGTACATTGCTTTTGATTTTTCAATAAGGATTGTTTCTTCTCCTTGACTTCCTAAATAACCGGCTAAAGTCTTTCCAGCTTTACCGAATCCGATAATAATATTTTTCACTGAAGTTGTCATATAAATCACCTTTCTAACTGTAATTATTTTTATTACACTTTGGAGTATACACTGTTTTCCAAAAATTTCAAAAGAATCTGCTCACAGTTTTGAAAAAAATTTAAAAGGCACCTACATGACGTAGATGCCTTCCTCATAAACGTTTATAAAAAAGATTTTAATTGGGTCACTAATTGCTCTAACGCTTCGCCTTTTGGTTGATACTCCTCAGATGACATTTCATCCCAAGGAACCCACCACACAGGACCTCGACCATTATGACCATAATCCTTCATATCTCCTGATTTTCTTGGAAATAGATGCCAATGGACATGCGCATCTCCATTTCCCAGTAATTCGATATTCATTTTTTCCGCATGAAATGCCTTTGCAACAGCTTCTTGCACAATACTCATTTCTTCGAGAAATTTAAGTTTTTCTTCTGGTTCCATTAGATGCAATTCTGTTACATGTTGTTTGGCTAGGAACAAGGTGTACCCTTTAAAATACTGTCCATCCCCTATCACTACATAACCTGTTTCAAGTTCTTTAACAAAATGCGGATTTCTTCCTTGTTTGATCAATTCAATCCGATCACAAATCAGACACATCTATCTTTTCCTCCTACTTAAACAAATCTGCTTTAATGATTGAATAATAGGCCATATCACAGATACCTTGATTATTCTTACCATATTGTCTCAGCGTTCCTTCATAAGCCATTCCAGCCTTTTGCATTACTTTTCCACTTGCTGGGTTATTTACATCATGTCGGGCACAAACCCGGTTACATCCCGCATCTTCTAATAAATAGCGACTAACTGCAATCAATGCCTCTGTCATTATTCCTTTTCCCCAGCATTTGCGACTGAGTGCATACCCAATCTCAACAGCGTCAATCTTTTCTTTTACGTGCACGGTATCAATATTACCGACGACCTCGTCATTCAAGACAATTGCCCACTTGAACTGTAGCGGATCTTGATAACCTTCCACCCATCTTTTTAGACTCTCCTTAGTTGTTTCCACAGACTCATGTGGAAGCCACGTTAGATAATGGGTCACTTCAGGATCACTTGCCCAGTTTACAAACATCTCTTGTGCATCCTCCACTTGAAATGGTCTGAGGATTAACCGTTTTGTGTGAATTGTTTTTGTTCCTATCGGGGTCATCGATACTCCTCCTAGCTCTTCATTTTATGGTAGCACAGGTAGACAACCGCTTCAATATAAAAAAAGGAACTAAGCTTTAGATTAGCTTAATTCCTCTTAATTCCACCCTACCTACTTTTTTCATGGTGTACTATTAGCTTTTTCTGCTCTTTTTATACTGTCTGGGGTAAATTCCCGTTTTTCAAAAATAAATGAATTAATTTCGGTAGTCCCCGTCATGTAGCCTTCATTATCCACATCCTTAATAGTGATAGTGATATGAAGTCCTTTTGGCCTAGTTTCAACCGATACCGTTTTTAGCAACGTTTTCCTTTTCCCTTGATATACATAATCTAAATAGAACGGAGAAACACTTCTTTCTGATTTAGAAATGTCTACTGCTCCTTTTGTTCTAGAATGAGCTGCTAATTTTTTTAAATACACTCGATCCTCTGGAGAGTTAATGTCGTTCTCAGAATATTCACCAATAATCAATTCTTCTATATTCTGATTTGATTGATTGATGATTTCATAAGAAAACAAAGCATCATCATTATATTTTGGACGAATAAAACTAAACAAAACCCATAGAAGCCCCAGTAATACAAGGCCTATCGCAAATTGTAAAATCAATTTTAATAGTTTTTTTGAACCCAATGTTTTCATTTCACACCTCAATTAAATGAATGTCAGTTGGAGCATTGCTAATAATAGTGATGGCTTCTTAATTTACGCATACTATCGAATTTTTTCTTACTCATTGGATAATGGTTTATAAAATGAGCGGTTATCTAAACCAAATACGCGTTCTGAGAATGCTCCTGGTTCTGTTTTATCGAGTGCATTCGACATCATTGTAATCGTCGCATCTAATAAGTCGATATGGTGCAGTACCTCAGCTTCAAGTAGTTGTGGTCGAACTGGAGACCCGTATTCTAACTTTCCATGATGCGCTAACACTAAATGTTTCAACAAGAGAACTTCTTCTTGATTTTCGTCAATTCCTAGTTCTTCGCAAGCTTTTGTAATCTCTTCGTCCATAATCACGATATGCCCGAGTAAGTTCCCTTTCAAGGTATACTCTGTTCCAATAGCCCCTGATAGTTCCATGGTTTTGCCGATATCATGAATAATAACGCCCGCAAATAATAGTGAACGATTGATTTGAGGATATTGACCTGCAATAGATTTGGCTAAACGCAACATGGATAATGTATGGTAACTTAGCCCTCCTACAAAGGCGTGATGATGACGTTTAGCTGCCGGATATTCAAAAAAGGCTTCTTGATATTTCCCTAGAATATTATGGACAATTCTTCTAAAATACGGATTTGTAATCTCAAACATTAATTGATTGAATTCTTCTTCCATTTCATGTTTGGTCATCGGAGCGTGTTCAACAAAGTAGCTTGCAGAAGTCGGCTCTCCTTTTGACGCTTCTGTTAGACGAAGACTCACAATTTTGACTTGCGGAGAATTATTGTATAGTTCCCGTTTTCCATTTAAAAGAACCACTTTTCCTGGAACATATTTTTCAATATCTTCAGAGGTTGCTGACCAGTACTTCCCATCCATTTGACCAGACTGATCTTGGAAGGTAAAAGCAATAAAAGGTTTCCCATTTTTGGCCATTCGTACGTCCGCAGATTTAATAAGTAGGAAAATCTCAAAGCTGTCATCTACATTATATTCATATAATTTCTTTGTCATAATTGACCTTCTTTCTCTTTAGCTCAACTTTAGAATGTTCTCTTTTGAAATTTCTGTAGGAACTTCCGTAGTAAAGTAAAATACTTGTGTTACACGAGATAGCTCTTCCATTAATTCTATCATAATCGATAGCCGTTCTCTATCAAAGTTTACGAATCCATCGTCAATCAGTACTGGGATTTTCATTTTCTTAGCTAATTGGAAAATAAAGGCAAATCGAATCGCAATATACAATTGGTCCAGTGCTCCTTTTGAAAGATAGAAAGCTTCCATCCACTGGCCATTTTCCTGTTTTACCTTCGACTGTGTATCACTCAAATGAATCTTCGTATATTGTCCCCTTGTTAATCGACTAAAAATACGACTCGCTTCCTCTACAATCAATGGAACTTTTGTCGGAACCTTTTCATCTAGTTGCTTTAAGATCCATTTTGCAGCATACACTTGAGTTGCCCAATCCTTCATCGCTTCCTGAGCTTCGAATCGTTCAAAGTCCGCTTCCATTTGAAGAGCTTCTACCTGCTCATCTTCTTCCATCAGTTCTGCCTTTGTTTTGAGGCTTACTAGTTGGTCTCTGACTTCTTTACGTCTACTTTCCAACTGCGCCTTCGTGAAAACCTCGTCTTGAAGTTCTTCTTCAAGCGTTTCACGATGCAAGCTTTCTTTTTCATCACTCGAGAAAATACCGACTTGTTTTTCAATATAGGCTCTTTTTTGTGACAAGGCTACTCGATGGTCCAGAGTTGCCATGTGACTTCTAAAGGCTTCTATCGTTGTAATGCCAAGAGGACGCAAGCTATTTAGCAATTCTTCTCTTACTTCTAATGTATCTTGTTCTAATTGCGCTAGATGTTGCTCTTTCTTCACGATACTTTCTTGGAGTTGTTCCATTTTGGCTTCTCTTTTTTGAGAATTCATCCATGCTTCTCGAATGATTCCTAGTTGTTGCTGGACAGTTGCCGGTGCTGTGATCTGTTTATTTTTCCAGAAGTCTTGAGTTTCTTCTTTAAATGCTGAAAGTCTTTCTTCCAACTGATTCCACTGTGCCTTCTTTTGTATGAAATCATTAACATTACGTCCTTCGTTTCGGCTAATAAAGCGTTTGGCATCTTCTAAGGTCACTTCAATGCCTTTATCCAAGAGAATTTGTTGAACACGTTCATTCTCTTTTTTTCTCTTTGGAGAAATGACCTGTCCGTTTTTTTGTAAAAAGAGCCCTCCTGCAATCCCAAGACTGGTAGCAATAATCACACTTACTAGTACTTGATTGGTTAAAAATCCAACAACAATCATCACGATAATTCCAATCAGTCCAATGAGTATTTCTGTTCGCATTGATGTAGTAGATTGATTTCCCTTTGCATTGCATCGAATTTGGCAAGTTCGGCTTCTGCAAAAGGTTGAATATTTTCTCTTTGCACACCGATATTTCCAGGATGAGTCTTCAACTCACGTTCCAATTCAAAGGCACGTTCTTCAATAGCAGCCACACTTTGAGCTTTTGTATAAAGTGCTTCAAGTTTTGTGTCTTCTGTAGCCTCCACTAGAGCTTGAACTTGAGCTTTTGTTCGTTTTAACTCTTCTTTTGTCTGTTCGATTTCTTTTTCAAACGAACGCAAGCAATGATTCGCCTCTACCGCCTTAGAATGGTCATATTCTTTTGGTAACTCGTGCTGTCCTTCAATGGCGCGGTATTCTTCCAATGCATCAAAATAGGTATGCTTTTCTTCTAAAGCATCTATTCTGTTTTGAATCTTGGAAAGTTTTGTCGTCAATTCCTCTTCTTCTTGTTGGAGCCCTTTAATAGCATGAAGATATCCTTCATAGAGTGTATTCTCGCTTTTTGTTTGCGACAAACGATTCGTTAAGTCCTCAAGTCGGTCGATTCGCTCATTGAGTTCTAGTTTTTTTGCTTGAGGTCGGTATAGTTTATTCGCATCGTTCAATAGACTTTGACTCTCTTCATATGCCCCTTTATGTCCCATCACACTGAGACTATATAAAAAGCGATGCATTTCTTCTTCATTACTAAAGACGTTTTGTTGTAACTCCTCCTCATTAAATCCAAAAAGAGAATGGTACTCACTCAATGTTAATTCGTGAAGGATGCGCTCCAGCATAGACTCTGGTAACGCCTGACCCGTTTCGGCCGATTTTAATACTAATTTCTTTGAGAACCTACTGCAGTTCTTTCAATGATGAGAGACCCTAGTCCTTCATCTTCAATCCACATTCGCCCGCCCCGCGTATTCGTATGAAGTGGCTGATAAGGATACACACCATTCTTCTTTTGCTTAAAATCAAAGAGCATTTGTTCGATAAATCTTCGAATGGTCGTCTTCCCAGATTCGTTCAGCCCTTGAACGACTTGTAAGTTCGGATGGAAGGTAAACGTCTCATGTTCCCATTTTCCAAAATGATCGATTTCGATTTTTGAAATATACATTAACCTTCCTCCCTTCCTAAAAAGCGAGCTTCTAATAAACGCATCGCACGTTCGTGAATCTCTTCTTGAACATCTTCTTGATGGAGAAACTCACTCATCCATTGATTCGCAAACCCGCTCTTTGCAATCTCCATTTCGGAAAAAATCGTAGAATCCTTCTCCCCTACTAAAGAGATTCCAGAGACGCCGCGTAAAGGCTCTATCATTCGCTCTCTAATACTCATTACACTCACAAGTGAGCCTCTTTCTTCCAATAAAGAATTCACTTCTTGTGCGAGTTGCTGCAACTCTTCTCTTGTAAACAGCGACTCTTGTATTTGCAAAAAGACTGTAACGAGGCTACGTTTTTCTACTTTTGGAAGATCCTCTACAATGAGATAAGGAACAGTTTCCAAACGAGCACTTTCTGTAATCCTTATTGTGACGTCCATCCAATCCATTGTACTCGTCTCAATAAAGTGAATCTGTGGAGGCCGCCCTGAAGTGATTTCGACTAAAAGCGCTCCTTTTTCTCCACTCTCAGATCGATCAGCTCCCTGTGTTGTTCCACTATACCAAGCACATGGATTCTGTGATACTTCTTGGCAATGATGAATATGCCCTAGCGCCCAGTAATCATAGTTTTTAACTCTTAATTCAGGAATTGAAAAAGGAGCATAGCGCCCACTGGAAGAAGTCACCTCACCATGTAAAACCCCAACATGAACATCACAGTGTGGACTCTTGATAGGATACTCTTGTACTTTTCGTTCAGGGATAACAGGAATATCATAACTAAATCCACTAAAGGCCACACGTTCTCCCATTTTTGTCTCTAGTTCAATTGTTTCAACAGTACTTCCAAAAGTATAAATGTGGTCTCCTGACACATAAGGAGTCCCCGCATCATGATTGCCAAGCGCTACAACGACAGGAATTCCAAATGGTGACAGGCGATTCAGTTGCTGTTGAAGAAACAACTTTTCTTTGATAAAGGTCCGTTGGCTATCCAATAAATCTCCTGATAAAACAAGTGCATCCACTTCTTCTTCAATGGCTTTATTTACAACTGATTCAAAAGCATCAAAGGCAGCCTGTTTTAACTCCCTTGCGATCTCACGATGATTCTTTCCAATGCCTGCATAAGTAATCCCCAGATGGACATCTGATGCATGGATCAATTTGACCATTCTAGTTACTCCTTTCTTTTCTTCAAAAAAAGCATATTTTCCTGAACCGTCTTTCGTGCGTTCAAAGAAAATATGCTTTGGATCGATTCTTATTAAAACCGTTTGATTGAACTATTTACCATTATAAAGCTCTTGAAGTGGATTTGTAATGATACGGTTAATGTCTTGCATAATCGTATTCAAACGTTGCTCCGCTTCCATCAACGCTTTAATATATTCATTTTCACTCACTTTTTGTCCTAATTCTTGAGCTTTTTGAATATCTTCTTCCGTAATTTCTTGTCCTGAATATTGTTTTTGTTGTAATTCGATATTCACTTGACGGAATTCATCGAATAATGCTTTTGCTGTTTCATCTGCTTCAATGGCTTCGAAGCTTGCTTTTACAGTTTTGAATTCTGCTAAATCACGCAAATCACGTTCTAATTGGTTTGCTGTATCATAAATATTACTCATCTTTCATCCTCCTAATTGCTTTGTCTTATTATAACATATCGTCGCCTACTACACTACAAATACGAACGTACATTCGCACTATCGATTATTAAATTTATTCCAGATATTTTTACCCCATTCCTGAAGTTGATTCCAGATTTGTTCTCCAGTCTTTTGGGCATCTTGGATAAAATTATCTAGCGTATTATTTTGATTTTTTTGATTTGCTTGTTTGGTTTTTACAGGCTCTACATTAAACGCTGTATTGGCTGTATATTGCAGTAAGCCTTCCATCTCTAGTTTAAAGAGCGGCCCTACCCCTTCTCTGCTAGAAGCGGATAAAGAATAATTTCCGGATTGGTCATACCCCATCCAAGTCGCCACCACTACATCTGGCGTATATCCAATCATCCATTGGTCTCTAGAACCATTTTCATTATTAAGAGCTTCTGTAGTCCCTGTCTTCCCGGCAATAATTTTACCTGAAGGGGAAAATGGAGCTCCTAGTCCTTCTTGGCCGTAGACTGTTAGAAGCATGCTTGTCATCTTCTTAGCTACTTCTTCAGTCGTTACACGATTGTCTTTAACCGCTGTATTATCGACAATGACTTTCCCTGTTTGCATCTACAATCTTAGTAACAAAACGAGGTTTCGTACGAACACCTTTATTGGCAAAGGCTGTATAGGCTGAGGCCATTTGGATTGGAGAAACCCCTTTTGTAAGTCCTCCTAAAGCAATCCCTAAATATTCATCTCCTGGATCGGTTTCAATTCCAAATTGATGGACTTTTTCGATTCCTTTTTTCAAACCAATTTTATCTAATAACCATACTGCAGGAGCATTCCAACTTTGGTTCAACGCTTCTGTCATCGTAACAGTTCCTTGATACTGTTTATTCCAGTTTTCTGGAGTATATTTGTCAGACCCATAAGAACGTTTCTCATCCACGAGTACAGAATTCGGTTGGTATCCTTCTTCCAGAGCTGAAGTATATACAGCTAATGGTTTAAACGTAGAACCAGGTTGTGCTTGTAGTTGAGTAGCACGGTTAAATCCTCGGAAGGTATGTTTCTCATTCGTACGTCCTCCAACCGTTGCTAGAACATCTCCATTCTGTGGATCCATAGCCACAGAAGCCGCCTGAGCAATCGTTCCGTCACTAGCTTTCGGGAATAACCAACTATTGGAGAAGGTTTCTTCCATATCTGCTTGCATCTTTTGGTCTAAGCCTGTATAGATTTTATACCCTTTATTTAGCAGTTCTTCTTCGCTAATCCCATAATTATTAGTAATTTCGTTAATAACGGCATCAAAATAATAAGGATATTTATAACGAGAGTTTGCTACATAAGCGTCTTGAACCGTAATGACTTCCGCTCCGGCTTTATCCGCTTCCTCTTGCGTAATTTTCCCATTAGTCACCATTAATTGTAACACTGTAGCACGACGTTTCACCGTTGCTTCCATATCATCGATTGGATTATACACATTAGGTGCCTTTAAGCTTCCGGTTAATACGGCAGCTTCACTGATGGTTAAATCTTTGGCACTTTTACCAAAGTAACGTAAAGACGCATTTTCAATTCCGTATGCGCCATTGCCAAAGTAGGCATTATTTAAATACATCTCTAAAATTTGATCTTTCGAATATTTCTTTTCCAGCTCAAAACTTAAAAAGAGTTCTTTTGCTTTTCTTAAAAACGTCTGATCTTGTGTTAGAAAGGCATTCTTAGCCAACTGTTGGGTGATGGTACTTCCTCCACCTGTGACACGACCGCGATTGAGTAATAACCCGAATGTGGCACGTAAGAACCCCATTGGATCAAACCCATGGTGATCATAGAACCGCTTATCCTCAGTAGAAACGAGGGCATTAATCATATTTGGAGAGATTTGATCGATGGTCACAAATTCTCCTTTATTGATATTTAAAACTCCCGCTTCTTGATTATTACGGTCATAAACTTCTGTTACTTGTACCATCCCAGCTCTTAAGCCACTAACATCAGTAGTTTTAGCGGTATAGACTAAAAATGCTGAAAATGCCGTAATAGCCGTAAGCATGAGGACAAGAATTAATTTCGTGACATGGAATTTTCTCCAAAAACGACGAATGGCTAACATAATCTTATGATTCCAAACTCTTTTTATAATCGATTGTTGTGTAGGCTCTTCTGTATGACGATGTTCGACTGTCTCTTCTTGTTCTTGATTATGTGTCACGTGATCGACATAATCTTTTTCATTAAATTCTTCGTTCATACAATCCTCCTTTTAAATTGAATCTATTATACTGTACCACAAAAACTTTTAAATCCACATAAAAGTTTTTGACCTTTTACAAAAAATTAAACGATTCTTCTTTTACGTGCTTGTCTCTTTAGCAGCCTATGTTCCCATAAAAGAAATAAAGGACGAAGGAAATCTCTTCCTTACGTCCTTATGATGTTATACTGCAAATAGTCTTTCTAAATCTTCATTACTAAACGCTTGGCCTTCTGGTTCATTCACACGTTCAATCGTTGCTCCTAAAGCACGTAATTTTTCATGGAATTCAAAGTATCCACGGTCTAAGAACTGTAATTCTGTGACTCTTGTATATCCTTTAGCGACCATACCCGCAATAATTAATGCCGCTGCCGCACGTAAGTCCGTTGCTTTTACTTCTGCACCAGACAAGACTGAAGCACCTGTCATCACAGCTGTGTGAGAATCAATTCGGAATTGAGCTCCCATACGACGCATTTCTTCTAAATGATTGAAACGGTTCTCGAAAACTGTTTCCGTCATCGTACTAGTTCCTGTTGCTAGTAATTGGGCAATCGTCATTTGCGCTTGCATATCTGTTGGAAATCCTGGATGAGGTAATGTTTTCACGTCAGTTGGTTTCAATGAATCTGGACCAATCACACGAATGCCATCTTCCTCTTCAATAAATTGAACACCCATTTCCCCTAATTTAGAAATTAATGGTTGATTGTGCTCCGCAATTGCATCTTCAATAAATACGTTCCCTTTCGTTACCGCTGCTGCGACCATGAAAGTTCCTGCTTCAATACGGTCAGGGATAATTGAATGGATGGTTCCATCTAAACGTTCCACCCCTTCGATACGCATATTTTCAGTCCCTGCACCTACAATTTTAGCACCCATTTTATTTAAAATATTAGCTAAGTCTACGATTTCTGGCTCACGAGCTACGTTTTCTAAGTGAGTAGTTCCTTTTGCTAATGTTGCGGCCATCATAATATTTTGAGTGGCACCTACTGATGGGAAATCTAGGTAAATACGAGCTCCATGAAGTTCGTCTGCATGCGCTTCAATATATCCCTCTGTTTGAACGATTGTTGCTCCCATCGCTTCGAACCCTTTTAGGTGAAGGTCGATAGGACGACTACCGATGGCACAACCACCTGGCATCGCCACACGCGCATGTCCAAAACGAGCTAATAGTGGTCCCATCACAACGATTGACGCACGCATTTTGCTCACATATTCAAAAGCAGCAGTCGTTGTAATATCTTTTGTAGCATTCAACGTAATAGCTTTTTCTTCTTCATCAAATGTGCTTAATACGTTTAGGCTTCCTAATACGTTTAACATCATATGTACATCTGATAAGTTCGGTACATTTGTTAAATGAGTAACGCCTTTATCTGCCAAAATACTTGCTGCTAAAATCGGTAATACCGCATTTTTAGCTCCTTCAACTTTTACTGTCCCTTGAAGTCGTGTATCGCCACCGCGAACGATCATCTTTTCCATGAAATAACCTCCGAAAACTCAATCCAATTACTGTATCACATTTTGAATATACTGATTTAAATAGTCTGATAAATCGAATATGACTTTTGCTATACTTGCGCCCATCCAAATGGCGATAAGTAAAAAGAGGATTCGTGCTTCTTGTACTCGCCCTTTTTTCAGAATTTTTTCAATTTGAATTCCTTGAAGCGCCCAGTAACTCAGTACGATAAAAGCAATAATTAACGTCATTCTAACCATCAATGTTACCTGAATCATACGTACTCCCCCAGTCATATACTGCCTTTCTATACTACCATATTTGACCATTAAAAAAAAGCAGGAGATATCCTCCTGCCTACCCGATTAGGTAAAAGCATCCTAGTCTAATAAGTGCGGCTAAAATCAGGCTTAAAAATAACGTTTTTCTAGAGTCTTGAATGAATATTGCTAGTAGAGTCATCCCTGAAAACAGAATGGGTAACGAACCTAATACAAGGGGATGAACCCCTCCAATTTCGAAAAATAAAATTGCCTTGATACAGAACATTAAAAATACAGAAGGCCACATCATCCTCACTAATATTCGTCCTATAAAAACGCGGCTTCGGCTTCGAACTAGTATCAAAAGTCGCATGCTCTCATACTCATTAATAAAATACATCAAAATAAGAACTTCCATTACCATTAAGAAAACACTTAAAAGATGGCCAAAAAGAAAGGTAACGGGTATAAAACTGAAGTGAGCCTCGATATAAAACGACGGTAATGGATGGAATAAACTCCAAACTAACAACAAGCCAAAAATATAGAGAATCCACTCTCGAATTGGGAATAACTGTTTCATTGAAGAATCAGCTTCCCTTCTTCCATCAAATATTCCTTATCAAACTGTAATTCGGCCAAATTATCATGAGCAGCAATCACAATAGATTTTCCTTCTTCGTGAAGCTGTTGAACTAATTGATGAAACTGATCTAGTGATTTTTTATCTAGACCTCGAGTTGGCTCGTCTAATAAAATTAAATTTTGATCCTCCATCACAGCTTGAATAATCCCAGTTTTCTGACGCATTCCAACGGAAAATTTTTTCACGTGAACTTTACTATCAAAATCTAAATCAAAATTATTCACTAATTCTCTAATTTTTTTGATTCATTGTAATTTTTATTGATAGAGGCTAAAAATTTAAGATTCGTTTTTAAACTACTTTCTTCCATGAACGCTGGATTCTCAATCAAAGCTCCAATTCGTACATCACTATCTACAACAACTTCACCTTTATCCGGTTCCAAAATATCACAAAAAAAAGCTTAAATAAAGTAGATTTTCCGCATCCATTAGCTCCTACAATATGAATAAGCTCTCCTTGGTCAATTTTGAAATCAACCTCTTCTAAAATCACTTGAAACCCAAATTTTTTTGGATACATTTTTTTAGTTCTAACATGAGTACCTCCCCTTCACACTGGTAATAGAAACAATATCGTAAAATAAGATGTTAATGAAAATAGGATAGAACCAATAATAGCCATATTTCTATTACACCCAATAGAAATCGTATAGATGATTAATCCTGAACAGATTAAATACACGCTTTTTAATAGACCAAATATCAGCATCGCTTTTGTAAATGCTTGCCCATTCCTCATTTGAAATAGTAACGCTAAGGAGAATTGAGCGACAAAATAACAAACAACTGAAACTAACACTGTTCCCAATTGATAAAATTGGTAGTTTTTCTCTCCAATTCTTTGAATGAGAAGAAAACGAATATGATGCCGTCTCCAAATGACTACCCCTAGTAAAACTATTAATACGGTGTCTGAAAAGTACGCTGTAAAACGAGAGGATAATAAGTCTAATATTAAGTTCCCGAAAATTTGCCCTTTTAAAACAAAAGAGATTCCTGAAATAATCGATAATCCATACACCCATTGTTGTCTTTTGCCTTTGAGGAGTTCATCCATTAATACCCCTCCTTCAAATCCATCTTTCTTCTGATAATTAATAGAAGAATCGTCAAAAGACTATAAAATATCGCAGGATATACAAAAACAACCCAGGCTGATTTAGAAATAGTTTCTCCTAATAATGTGTACATTCCTGGTTGAATGAGCGAAAGTATACAAATTGAGTATCCGATAATAGGGGAAATTCCGCCGATAACCATTGCTAATAAAAGTGATAAAATCGCTAATAATAATCCACTGCATAAATAAATGATATATCGTTTTAGGAACAATCCAACTGAAAAAACAAATGAATAGAAAATGGCGTATCCTAAAGGAATCATGACTATCGTACAGATTAAATTAACAAAACTATTGGTTGAAAAGTTGATAGTAAAGGACCATGTCAAATATGAACTATTCTCCTCGAAGATAAAAGGAGAATAGAAAATATGGACCATGATAGCTTGGAGCACCATTTTTACAAAGAAAACAAAATAGATTATGATAAAGTTCGTTTTAAATTGTCTTAATAGAAGTGGTGAAAAGAATGTTTTTTTATGTCGTAATCTCACAGATTGTAAATAGTCGCAATGCGTTATCCTTTGTCTAATACATTCGTGAGAAAAGAATAGCGGTGGAATCATAAATGCCACAAAACCATACACAGCGTCCAATATCTGAATGGAGCTGAATATAATTTCATAAAACAGTGGTATTCCTCCTTCTGCTCCTCCAAAGTGTCCCGTTGACAAATGATAATGAATATAGTTTAGAATCATAACGATGGAAAGTATCCAATAGAAAATGATTGAGAACATTGACCATTTATTTTTTTATAAAATACCATTTTTTTCACCTACTTTTTGCCTTCAATTTTTTTACACTAAGAATAACTTTGTTTCCGTTTTTCATTGTACTCTTTTTATGTGCAACAAACAATAATCAATTATGAAAATTATCGATAAACACATATAAAAATCCACTACTTTTAAAACTCAAACTAAAAAAAGAAGAATTATGCTATACTGAAAGAAAGCGAGGGAAAAGAATGTTAGAAAAATATAAAACGATTAAAGAAAATGGAGTCCATGAAATTGAGATCAAAGGGTCCAGGTTTATCGCCCATTTTAGCCGTGTAAAAGACGAAGAAGAGGCGCTGGAATTTATTCAAACGATCAAAAAGGAACATTGGAAAGCCACTCATAACTGCTCTAGTTTTCTCATTGGTGAAAACGATCAAGTTCAACGAGCAATGGATGATGGCGAACCTAGCGGAACGGCAGGTGTTCCCATGCTAGAAGTGTTGAAGAAAAATGAATTAAAAGACATTGCTGTGGTAGTCACTCGTTACTTTGGCGGTACAAAACTAGGAGCAGGGGGCCTCGTTCGCGCATATTCTGGGGCAGTAAGTGAAGGCCTGAAAGCCATAGGAGTGGTAGAATGTCGGCTTGAGGAACAACTCTCACTTTCTTTCAACTATGCACATGTAGGAAAAGTAGAATATTATTGCCAAACTCAACAGATTCCAATTGTGGATAAAGTCTTTCTAAACGACGTACAATTTACATGTAGCCTGCCCGTTCAAGAAGTGGAACACTTTGAAGCAGAAATCATTGAGCTCCTACAAAATCAAGTCACTTTTGATAGTCTTGGTACAAAATATACCGAATACGAAATCTAATCAAAAAGACCTATTCAAATGAATAGGTCTTTTTGTAAGGTTTTAAAGGGAGTTCAATTTCAAAAAAATGATCGCACTAGTTGATTGACTTAAACAAAGCTTTGATTCTTTGTTTAAGCCGAATCAACTTTGCGTGGGAGCCATAGGAACTCATTGAGAAAGGTTTGAGTTCTGGCCTCTCCTTTGACCTACACTAGAGGAAACGTAAAGAGGGGGGCACGGGTTTCCAGACGTTTCCTTAAAAGAGAAGATTATCAATATCGGTTTGCGACAATAGAAGATCCATTTTCGCTAAATTGGAATAACGATTCATCGTTGGAAGTTCATCCAGTATGACGATATCTGTTCCAAGGCGTTTTAATAATTGATCAATCATATTCGAAAGTCGCATTGCAAAAGGGCCACTCGTAATAAATCTACGTGGGACTGCCTCCATCATCATGATGATTTCTAAAATATAATTTTGAATGGCCTTCGTATCTAAATCTGTTTCTTGTAAAAAGATGATTTCTCTCTCATCGGCCATCGCCAGCATAAAAGCACCTTTTTTATAGAATCCCATCGCAGCAATTGGAGAAAGTGTCAGTTGAATTTCACAGCTACCTTTAAGAATTCCTTGAATCATCTTTTTAGCTCTCAGAAGTGAAAAATCACTAACCACAATGGGTTCCGGCTTCACTTGGAAAAATGGCTTGAGTTCTTCAATCGTATCGAAACTCATCTCTTTACGAGTGATTCCTAGAGACTTAATTTGTTTTGTTTTTTGGTTATATTCTAAAACAGAGTAAAAATCCTCTTCTTTTGGTTTAAGAACTTTCGCCGCTTTTAAAATTTCTTCCCAGTTTCCTTCTTGAAGTAATACTGTAGTGATTCGTTGTACAAAAGTAATTTCAGACTTTTTTAAATCAGCAAAAAGATCAAATGGTTCATTGAAGCTCGAGATAATTGGTAATTCTCTAGCTCCTTTCACAGGATACCCTTTTTGCTTTAAGTATTCCATTTCGCCTTCATCAAATTCACTTCGCTTTACAAACTGAATTTCGATGCCTTTTCGAAACCAAAATGCTTCTGGTTTTTCTTCTCCAACAACCTCATCTGACATCGAAACAAGTCTTTCAGAAAGTCGATATCGAACAAGTTCCTCTTCGTTCTTAAAGAATAATAATCGAAGATCTTGTGGTTGATTTTTTTCAATTAGGAAGAAAAACTTAACAGCTCCCGTCTTATTCTGGAAAGCAAAGGCAGCATTTTTGAGTTCTGTTTGCTTTTTTACCTTCTTAAGAAGCAACGGTATCAGTTGGTACAATTCTTGACTCATATACACTACCCCTATCTTTCATTTATTCATTTTTATTATACTACCTTTCACATTTTTTTGATAGCGTTTTTTTAGTTTTTTTATTTAAAATATTATATATTTGACGTTTTTTTAATGATTTATTTCCTTCATAAACTATTAATTCCCACTATCTCATGAATTTATTCGTTTTTTTAACCGCTCAATTTTCTCTATTTTCAGAAAACTTAATCTTTTCTTAATTATTTAATCGTGATAATTTCTTAATTTGGGTAAAAAAATACCCCCTCAAGCATTGGAAACCCAATCCTTGACGGGGTAAGGAATACTTCTTAACGATCGATTTCTGTTACTTTTCCTGTAGCATTCGAAACTTTAACAGTGACATCATCATTTGCACCTAGATAAATGTCAAATTCCCAAATGACTTCACCATCATCTCTGTCAACACTCCACTCACGGATAGAACCGTTAGGATATTCTTTTTGAGCGACAGCAGCCATATCATCCACTTGTTTCAATGAAGCTGTGTCAATTTTCTCTTCATTTCTTTCACCTGGTTCAGCTGGTACTTCAGCATATTTAGAGAATGATTTTGTAGCTTTATCATAGCGATACGTATATTCTTTTGTATCGTTGATTGCTTCAATTTCATAATACATCCCATTTACAAATTCGATAGTGGTAATGTCTAAATCAGGGAAAGCTTTTTTGAAAGTGTCAATCAATTCTTTCTGCATTGCATTTTGACTTCCCATAGACTGACTAGAATTTGTCGTAGCACTTGAAGTAGTAGCTGTATTGGCTGTACTTGTAGTGGCTGTCACAGTTGTAGCAGGAGCTTGTGTTGTCTGTTGCACTGTTGTTTCAGGAGCAGCAGTCGTAGTTTCTTTTGCTGGTGCAGCTTGATTTGAACAGGCTGCTAATAGGCTTGCGGCTGCAAGACTTAAGATTTTTGTTGTTTTTTTCATTTCTTCACTCCATTCTTAAGTTTCCGCTATTATACACTATTTTGTTAGAACCTCAAAGAAACTTCTATGAATAATCTAAGAAAAAACACCCTATTGAAAACATCAATAGGGTGCTTGAATTCATAGATTATTCATTTGTGTCTTCTTCAGAAGGAGTTGGTTCTCCAACAAGAACTTCTGTTTGTTCCACTGATAATACTGGTTCTGAAGTACTTGTTTCCATATTGCGGTAACGAGCCATACCTGTACCAGCAGGGATGATCTTACCAATGATAACATTTTCCTTCAATCCGAGTAAGTGGTCTTTCTTGCCGCGGATAGAAGCATCTGTCAAGACACGAGTTGTTTCTTGGAATGATGCAGCAGACAAGAAGCTGTTTGTTTCTAATGAAGCTTTTGTAATACCTAATAATACAGGACGCGCTGTCGCAGGTACTTCACCGTTCATGATTGCTGAGCGGTTACGTTCTGTAAAGTCTGCAATATCAAGTAATGTTCCTGGAAGGATTTCTGTTGAACCTGGATCCATTACGCGAACTTTACGTAACATTTGACGAACCATTACCTCAACGTGTTTATCGCCGATTTCTACCCCTTGCATACGGTATACTTTTTGTACTTCACGTAATAAGTAGTTTTCAACGGATAATACGTCACGAACACGTAATAATTCTTTTAGGATCGATAGAACCTTCAGTTAATGGAGCACCACGATCGATGATTTGTCCTTCTTCCACTTTTTAGACGAGCTGTAAAATGGAACTGTGTAAGAACGAGTATCTGTAGAGCCTTTTAATCGTAATTTCTTTTGTACGACTTCCAGCATTTTTCTTCGATAGAAACGACTTCACCCGCTACTTCACTGATTGTCGCAACCCCTTTAGGATTACGAGCTTCGAAGATTTCTTGGATACGAGGTAAACCTTGAGTAATATCGTCTCCGGCAACCCCACCGGTATGGAACGTACGCATTGTTAACTGTGTACCAGGTTCCCCGATTGATTGAGCGGCAATTGTACCAACTGCTTCCCCAACTTCAACTTCTGAACCTGTAGCTAAGTTACGTCCGTAACAGTATTTACATACACCATGTTTTGTATCACATGTGAAGGCTGAACGAATTGTAATTTCTTCGATTCCAGCTTCAATAATCTTACGAGCAATATCTTCAGTAATGATTTCATTACGTGCTACTAACACTTCACCTGTTTCAGGATGTTTCACTGAACGTTGTGCGTAACGTCCTAACATACGTTCTTCAAGTGTTTCAATGACTTCATTTCCCTCTTTAATCGCAGTAATTGTTAAACCACGATCGCTTCCGCAGTCTGTTTCACGAATGATAACATCTTGCGCAACGTCTACTAAACGACGAGTTAAGTAACCTGAGTCGGCTGTCTTCAAGGCCGTATCGGTCATCCCTTTACGAGCACCGTGAGTAGACAAGAACATTTCCATAACGGTTAACCCTTCACGGAAGTTTGATGTAACCGGTAATTCCATGATCTTACCGTTAGGAGCGGCCATAAGTCCACGCATACCAGCAAGCTGAGTAAAGTTAGAGATGTTACCACGGGCTCCAGAGTCACTCATCATGAAGATTGGGTTACGAGAACCTAATGTGCGAATTAACGCTTTTTGGATATCATCTTTCGCTTTGTTCCATGTTTCGATAACACGTTCATAACGTTCGTCATCTGTAATTAAACCACGACGGAATAATTTAGAAATGTTGTCGACTTGTTTATGTGCATCTTCAAGAATTTCTTTCTTGTTATCTGCAACTGAAATATCTGCAATCCCTACTGTTAAACCAGCACGAGTTGAGAATTTATATCCTAAGTCTTTCATACGGTCTAACATCATTGAAGTTTCAGTGATATGGAATCGTTTGAACACTTCTGCGATGATTTGACCTAAGTTTTTCTTCTTAAATGGCGAAACGATTTCACGTTTAGCAATTTCTTCTTTGATGTTTGCTCCTGGCTCTAAGAAGTATTTATCTGGTGTAGCTACTTCTAAGTTTTCCATTGTTGGCTCATTTAAGTAAGGGAATTCATTTGGCATGATTTCGTTGAATAATAATTTACCAACAGTTGTGACCATCATTCTCTCTTTTTGCCAATCTGTAAATGGTTTATGAGCAAGTGAGCTTGCAGGAACCGCAATACGGCTGTGTAAGTGTACATAACCATTGTTATAAGCTAATACTGCTTCGTCCATGTCTTTGAAGAACATACCTTCCCCAACACGGCCTTCTTGTTCCATTGTTAAGTAATAGTTCCCTAAAACCATGTCTTGAGATGGAGTAACAACTGGTTTACCATCTTTAGGGTTTAGGATGTTTTGAGCCGCTAACATCAGTAAGCGAGCTTCTGCTTGAGCTTCTTGAGACAGTGGCACGTGAACCGCCATTTGGTCTCCATCGAAGTCGGCATTGTAGGCTTCACACACTAATGGGTGAAGACGGATGGCACGACCTTCTACTAGAGTTGGTTCAAACGCTTGAATCCCTAGTCTGTGAAGTGTAGGTGCACGGTTCAATAGAACTGGGTGTTCACGAATTACTTCTTCAAGGATTCCCCAAATATCGTCATCTAAACGTTCAATTTTACGTTTAGCGCTCTTAATGTTTCCAGCGATTTCACGTTCAACTAATTCTTTCATTACGAAAGGTTTGAATAATTCAATCGCCATTTCTTTAGGAAGACCACATTGGTACATCTTCAAGTTTGGCCCTACTACGATTACAGAACGTCCAGAGTAGTCTACACGTTTACCAAGTAGGTTTTGACGGAAACGTCCTTGTTTCCCTTAAGCATGTGGCTTAATGATTTTAATGGACGGTTACCTGGTCCAGTAACTGGACGGCCACGACGACCATTATCGATTAAAGCATCCACCGCTTCTTGTAACATACGTTTTTCGTTTTGAACGATGATACGTGGTGCGTTTAGTTCTAATAAACGTTTTAGACGGTTATTACGGTTAATCACACGACGGTATAAATCGTTTAAGTCACTTGTCGCAAAACGTCCACCTTCTAATTGAACCATTGGACGTAAATCTGGTGGGATAACTGGAATAACATCCATTACCATCCAACCAGGTTTGTTTCCTGATTCTTTGAAGGCATCTAGAATATCTAAGCGACGGATTGCACGCGTACGTTTTTGACCTTGAGCTGTTTTCAACTCTTCTTTTAATTCAGCGATTTCAGCCTCTAAGTCAACTTTATTTAATAATTCTTGAACGGCTTCCGCACCCATTGCTGCATGGAAACGAGTTCCAAATTCAGCACGTTTTTCACGGTATTCACGTTCTGTTAATAATTGTTTGTTCATTAAAGTTGTGTCGCCAGCGTCAATAACAACATAGCTTGCAAAATAAATGACTTCTTCCAACGCACGTGGACTCATGTCTAACACAAGTCCCATGCGGCTTGGAATGCCTTTGAAGTACCACACATGTGATACTGGAGCTGCTAATTCGATGTGTCCCATACGTTCACGACGAACTTTTGAGCGCGTAACTTCAACGCCACAACGATCGCAGACTTTACCTTTATTATTAATTTTCTTTAATTTTCCACAAGAACATTCTAAGTCTTTTGTTGGTCCAAAGATTTTCTCGCAGAATAAACCATCGCGTTCTGGTTTTAAAGTACGGTAGTTGATTGTTTCAGGTTTTGTAACTTCCCCATGTGACCATTCACGGATTTTCTCCGGTGACGCCAAACCAATCTGCATACTTTCAAAATTATTTACATCTATCAAGGGGCCTACCTCCCTTTCTTTTGGAATTGCCCTACGATTCCAATAGTTCTATTACTCTTCGTCAATTTCAAAATCATCTTCAACAACGTCTACTTCAACGTCTTCAGATGAAGTTTCTTCTGCTGCTGATAATTCAGCTGCACGATCAGAATATTCATCTAATTGCGCACGTCTTTCGTTTGTTCTTTCAACGTCACTGAAACGAATTCCTTCGTCTTCGTCCATATCTTCTAGTTTGATTTCTTCATCCTGTGCATCCAGTACTTTCATATCAAGACCTAAAGCTTGTAATTCTTTTACTAATACGCGGAATGATTCAGGTACACCTGGACGTGAAATTTGTTGACCTTTAACGATTGATTCGTAAGTCTTCACACGACCAACAACGTCATCTGATTTGTACGTTAAGATTTCTTGTAATGTATAAGCAGCACCATAAGCTTCCAGTGCCCATACTTCCATTTCCCCGAAACGTTGTCCACCAAATTGCGCTTTACCTCCAAGAGGTTGTTGTGTAACGAGTGAGTATGGTCCAATTGAACGAGCGTGAAGTTTGTCGTCAACCATGTGGGCAAGTTTGATCATGTACATAACCCCTACTGACACACGGTTATCGAATGGTTCCCCTGTACGTCCATCATATAGAATTGTTTCGCATCACGAGCCATACCCGCTTCTGCAACAGTTCCCCATACGTCTTCATCTTGCGCACCATCGAATACTGGTGTTGCGATGTAAATACCTAATTCACGAGCTGCCATTCCTAAGTGTAACTCTAACACTTGTCCGATGTTCATACGTGAAGGTACCCCTAATGGGTTTAACATGATGTCAACTGGTGTTCCATCTGGTAAGAATGGCATATCTTCTTCCGGCATAATACGGGAAACAACCCCTTTATTACCGTGACGTCCGGCCATCTTATCCCCTTCATTGATTTTACGTTTTTGTACAATATATACACGAACTAATTTGTTTACACCAGGTGCTAATTCATCACCTGCTGCACGTGTGAACACACGTACATCGCGGACAATACCGCCACCGCCGTGAGGTACACGTAGAGACGTGTCACGAACTTCACGGGCTTTTTCTCCGAAGATTGCGTGTAATAAACGTTCTTCTGGTGATTGTTCTGTTAACCCTTTAGGAGTTACTTTACCAACTAAGATATCACCATCTTTAACTTCAGCACCGATACGAATAATTCCGTCTGCGTCAAGGTTCTTCAATGCGTCTTCCCCAACGTTTGGAATCTCACGAGTAATTTCTTCAGGTCCAAGTTTTGTATCACGAGCTTCTGAATCGTAGTCATCGATGTGGATTGAAGTATACACATCATCTTTAACTAGACGTTCACTCATAATAACCGCATCCTCGTAGTTGTAACCTTCCCAAGTCATGAACGCTACTAGAACGTTTTGTCCTAATGCTAATTCACCTTTTTCCATAGAAGGTCCGTCTGCTAGGATTTCGCCTTTAACGACTTTATCCCCTTGTGCCACGATTGGACGTTGGTTGTAACACATACCCGCGTTTGATCCGTGGAACTTAGTGATTTGGTAAGTATCTAATGAGCCATCAGCTGTACGTACACGTACTTCTTTAGCATCAACGAATTCGACTACACCATCACGTTTACATAACAAGGCAACCCCTGAGTCATGTGCTGATACGTATTCCATACCTGTACCGATGAATGGTGCTTTTGGATTTAACAATGGAACAGCTTGACGTTGCATGTTCGCACCCATCAACGCACGGTTTGAGTCGTCGTTTTCTAAGAACGGGATACATGCTGTCGCAACTGCAACTACTTGTTTTGGAGAAACGTCCATATAATCAACGCGTTCTACTGGCACTTCTAAGTTTTCAGATACGTAACGCGCCATAACAACATCATTCACGAAGCTTCCATCTTCATTTAATGGAGAGTTTGCTTGCGCTACTACGAAGCTATCTTCTTCGTCAGCTGTTAAGTAGTCGATTTTATCTGTAACTTTATGAGTGTTCCAGTCTACACGATGGTAAGGAGTTTCAATGAAACCATATTTGTTAATCTTCGCATAGGTTGATAAGCTGTTAATCAACCCGATGTTTGGTCCTTCAGGAGTTTCGATAGGACACATACGACCATAGTGAGAATAGTGAACGTCACGAACTTCATATCCGGCACGGTCACGAGTCAAACCACCAGGTCCTAACGCTGATAGACGGCGTTTGTGTGTTAACTCTCCTAATGGGTTTGTTTGGTCCATGAATTGTGACAATTGAGAAGATCCGAAGAACTCTTTAATTGCCGCAACGACTGGACGGATATTGACTAATTGTTGTGGTGTCACTGTCGCAGTGTCTTGAATAGACATACGTTCGCGAACCACACGTTCCATACGAGATAAACCAATACGGAATTGGTTTGTAATAATTCTCCTACTGAACGGATACGACGGTTTCCTAAGTGGTCGATGTCGTCTGTTGTTCCGATTCCTTCGTAAAGGTTTAAGAAGTAGCTGATTGTAGCGATAATGTCGCTTGCAGTCACGTGTTTCACGTCTTCAGTCACGTTTCCGTTCCCAATAACTTTAATCACGCGTTCTGGGTCAGCTGGTGAATAAACTTCTACTGTTTGGATCGTTACTGGCTCTTTAATAACACCGTCTTCTGATGGATGTAAAGTGAATAGGTTCGCACCTTTTTCAAGGACTTCTACCACTTTTTCCATTACATCGCGTTCAAGAACTGTTCCTTTTTCAACAACGATTTCTCCTGTTTCAGGATCTACTAAGTTCTCAGCAATTGTTTGGTGTAATAAACGATTTTTTAGGTTTAATTTTTTATTGACTTTGTAGCGTCCAACTGCTGCTAAATCATAGCGGCGTGGGTCAAAGAAACGAGCTGTTAATAAGTTACGCGAACTTTCAGCTGTTTTTGGTTCACCTGGACGTAGACGGTCATAAATGTCTTTTAGGGCTTCTTCTGTACGAGATTCATCCATACGTTTATGAACATCTTTATCTAGAGTTAAACGTAATGTTTCGCTATCTCCGAAGATTTCTTGGATAAGCTCATCTGAACCGAAACCTAACGCACGAACTAATACCGTTAATGGAATTTTACGAGTACGGTCGATACGCACATAAGAAATGTCTTTTGAGTCTGTTTCATACTCTAACCATGCACCACGGTTTGGAATTAATGTTGAACCATATAATTGCTTACCGTTTTTGTCAGGTCTGTCATGGAAATAAGCACCTGGTGAACGAACTAATTGAGATACAATTACACGTTCAGCACCATTAATGATAAATGTACCCATCTCTGTCATTAATGGGAAGTCACCAAAGAATACTTCTTGGTCTTTCACTTCACCAGTTTCTTTGTTCACTAAACGCATTTTTACGTAAATTGGAGCCGCGTAATTTGCGTCGTGATTTCTAGCTTCTTGTAAATTATATTTTGGAGCATGTAATTCATAATCTAAGAACTCCAATGATAAATTACCTGTATGGTCTTCAATAGGCGAAATATCCTTGAACATTTCACGGATTCCTTCATCCAAGAACCATTGGTAAGAATCTGTTTGGATTTCAATCAGATTAGGTAATTCTAATACTTCACTGATTCGTGCATAACTTCTACGCACACGGTGTCTACCGTATTTCACATCATGATGTGCCAACTCTTCCACCCCTAATAATTAGTATTGATAAATGTTACAATATGATGACATTTATTAAAAGTTCGTAACAAATGAAGATTTCGGTCGATTTTTAAACAAAAAAAAACCAAAAGAATTGTTTGCGGTCATTTGTGAAAAATGCAAATTCTTTTGTTTTAAGCCTTTATTTGTAAGGAATTGGACAATATTTCAACCCTCACACCGATTAAAATCCACACTTATTGCGTTATATTATTATACACAAAATCCCAAGCACCGTCAAGGTTGACGACACTTGGGAAAGTTAGATTTTATCTGGTTTTTTCGGACTAATAAGTACCCTCTTCGACCGATTGATTCTTCACGATTTTCACAATCCGACTTGTACCAAGACGACTTGCTCCTAATTCGATGAATTTTTCGGCATCTTCAATGCTAGAAATTCCGCCAGCAGCCTTCACTAGAACGCCTTCACCAACGTGTTTCTTCATTAATGCTACGTGCTCAAATGTCGCACCCGCCGTTGAGAATCCTGTTGAAGTTTTAATAAATTCCGCACCCGCTTTTGTTACGACTTCGCACATCTTGATGATTTCGTCTTCTGTAAGAAGCGCCGTTTCGATAATCACTTTTAAGATATGACCACCACATGCTTCATGAATTTGACGAATTTCATCTTCTACAACATCAAAACGTCCATCTTTCACGTCACCAATATTAATGACCATGTCGATTTCGCTAGCTCCATTTTGGATAGCATCCTTTGTCTCGAAGACTTTGGTTGCTGTTGTGCTATAGCCGTTCGGGAATCCGATAACAGTACAGATAGCTAATTTCCCATTCACATATTCGCTCGCACGTTTGACAAAAGAAGCTGGAATACATGCTGAAGCAGTTTCGTATTTCATCGCATCATCTAAAATCTCTTTGATTTCACTCCAAGTAGATGCAGGCAATAATAATGTATGGTCAACTGTTTTCAAGATTTCTTTGATTTCCATATAATCCCTCTTTCTTATTTTGCACGGTCTTCTTTAATTAAATTACGAAGTGCTTCAACCGCTACTTTAATGGCTGCTTCTGTATCATGTACGATTGGATTTGATAACCCTGATGCTTCCCGTTCTTGGTTCCCCACTACTAAGAAAGTAGATCCAACACGAACGCCTAAGTGGCTCGCCACAACGAATAACGCTGCTGATTCCATTTCAGAAGCCTTCACGCCAAGACGCTTCCAAGCTTCCCATTTGTTTGTAAGTCATAGCTAACTGGCATCACTTGAGGTTCATGTTGTCCGTAGAATGAATCTTTACATTGCACAACCCCTGCATGTGTTGTGTATCCTAAGCCTTTACCAGCATTAATTAGCGCTGTTACGACATCGTAGTTCGCAATGGCTGGGAATTCGATTGGCGCATACTCACGTGTTGTCCCTTCTGTACGAATCGCACCTGTCGCAATCACGATATCGCCACCTTTAACGTCGATATCAATTCCGCCACAAGTTCCAATACGGACAAAAGTATCGGCACCACTTCGTACTAATTCTTCAAGCGCAATTGCAGCTGACGGTCCACCGATTCCTGTTGACGTCACACTTACTTTTTCTCCATCTAAGTATCCTGTATACGTAACGTATTCGCGGTTATCGGCTACTAACTGCGCATTTTCAAAGTGTTCCGCAATTTTAGCACAGCGTTTTGGGTCCCCTGGCAAAATCACATAGCGACCTACATCCCCTTTACGTGTATGGATATGATATTGTAATCCCTCTTCTGAATATTTCATGAATACCTTCCTTCCCTGCACCATGCGTGCCTCAATATTCCCCTAGCAAACTAGGAAGGGGCCATGGTTTTTCCATAGCCCCAGATAGGAGGATGATGACAAATCTTCATCAAATAATTATGCCTATAGATGCCTTTTGCAAGTATAGTTGAAAGGATTAAATAATTGGATATACAGTTACCATAATTATCTCTATTTGCCTCTTCATCCCTCTACACTCATGAGTATTTTACCAAAATTACCATCTTTTTGCAAACGGTTCATTTTTGATTTTGGATACGAAATTTTTATTTTTTTATCAGCTAATAGCTCGTCTATGAACTCCCAAATGCAAGCCTCCATCTGACTTTCTGGATTTGAGACCGGGCGCAAGAATGGTCGCAAGATTTCTTTCACTCTTTCAATAAAACCCATCATTTCGACATCTCCACCAAAAGCCATTTGTTCCAACAATATCCACGAATATCCCTTCCACACAAGATTAGGCACCTTAAACGTCTCCGTATAAATTGGGAACGTTAAGAAGGAATTGGGAAGGTCTTCTATGGTTTGACGGCATCGGTATAACTTTACGAGAAATGCCCTCGTGAGTGGAGACGCTAATTTCTTAAAAAGCATTGTGTCCCTTGACGTCCATTTCATCTCTCTATTCGGTTTTAAGTGTGCTTTTACAGGAACAGAATCTTCGACAAGCTTCTTCCACTTTTTCCACGAAAACGAGAAGAGCGGTACTCGTACTATTTGATAAGTCAACTGTTGCGAGCGAGGTTTTATCTTAATTCGAGTATGAAAAATCATCTCCCCCTTCACAAAGAAAATCAAATAATTTCCTAATTGCGGATGATATTTCATTAAATAACAAAAGGTATCTGTCAATTTATGCTGACTCTCATAATTCTCCCCTAAAATCCAGTAGACTGACATTCCAATTTCACCTAAATGTTTCGTCCGCTCTACGATATCCTCAGGAGAAATTACGCTACATTGATACTCAATGCACCAAGCATTCTTACCTTCTGTGACGACAATATCTGGAATCTGTTCAATAGACGACACATACGGCTCTAACTCAGCATGAAAGCCATGACTCTTCAAACTCTCTAGTAGTAAGTGCTTTCCTTCTTGATGTGCCTGAGTTTCCTCCTGCCTGTGTTTCTTTGGAATATGCGCAAAGAACACGACTCCATTTCTAGAAATCTTCTTTGTTACCTCTTCTCCGCATTCCGGGCAAAAATAGGCTTCATCTTCTTTAATTTGTGTGGCATGAATCAACTCTCCTGTTTTGGTTCTAACGATATTCATATCTATCACCTCAACAACAGATACGAAAAAACCTCTCTTAGAGACTTAGAGAGGTTTCACTCATTAGATTAAGTTTGCGTCTTTGAGAAGTTCTTCAATCATCGTACCTTTAATTTTCTTAGCAGCACGTTTTTCAAATAATTTCACTAAGAATGGCACTTTTACATCAGCTAATTTCTTACCATCCATCAAGCGGCTTGTTGATTTTGTAAGAACACGTAAATCATAAGCTGAAGCGAACACTTCTGGTACCCCACGATCGACATCAAGCAATGTATACACAGCTTCCATCGCTGTACGAACAGAATATTCTGTTGTGAACACTGTATCGCGAGGAGTTTCAGCGAAGTTACCAATGAAGGCAATATTCTTAGAGCCATTTGGAATGACGAGCGGACGGTCGCCATCTTTACGAGCCATGAAGTAGCTTGTGATATAAGGCATGTAGCAAGGAACCGTGTTGCATCCTTCGCTAGCAAATTCATGAATCAATTCTTCTGGAACACCCATGTGGTATAACCATTCTTCAGCAATTTCAATCCCTGTACATTCTTCAATTGGTTTTTCCACATAGTTACCTTTGATTCCTGAATATAAACCATAAATCCAAACGACTAATTCATCTTTACTTTGTGCTTTAAAGTGTGGTTGACGGTTTAATGTGTAGCTCATCATCCAGTTTGAGTCGCGAACGGTTACGATTCCTCCTGTCACCACTTTTCCAGCATAAGGATCACGTTTTGAGATTTTTTGGATGTATTCAGCGATACGTTTGTCTTTTACAGTTGTTGTAGCTGAAACGAACCAGCTTTGGTCTGGCAAGTTTTCACAGAATACTTCTGGATGTCCGAAGCGTTCATCTTGTTTCGCTAAGTTTTTCCATAGACTCCATGCTCCACCTAATTCTTTTGAAATTGGTGCTGGAGTATTGTTATCCCCGTATGTTGTTGCAGCAGTAATACTACCGTTTGTCACGAATACTAAGTCGTTTTCTGTAAGATTGCGTGTTTCTAAAACACCACCTACTTCTAACACAAGTTCTTTGGCAATCATGTCGCTTCCAACATGTTCAACAATCACATTTTTAACAACTGTATCGTATTCGAATTGAACATTATGTTTTTTCAAGTAGTTTACGAGTGGTAAAACGAGTGATTCATATTGGTTGTATTTCGTAAATTTCAAAGCAGATAAGTCAGGTAGACCATCGATATGGTGAATGAAACGTAAAATGTAACGGCGCATTTCAATCGCTGAATGCCATTTTTCAAAAGCAAACATACTAGCCCAGTAAGTCCAGAAGTTTGATTCGAAGAACTCTTCACTGAATACATCGGTAATTTTTAGCCCTTGTAATTCAGATTCAGATGTCATATATAATTTCACCATTTCTTCGCTTGACTTATCGCTTAATGTGAATTGTCCATCATCTGGAATGCGTTGCCCTTTATTTTCAATCACACGACATTTAGAATAGTTAGGGTCCTCTTTATTAAGCCAGTAGAACTCATCTAGTACTGAGGCATCTTCGACTTCTAGTGAAGGGATTGATCTGAATAAATCCCATAAACATTCGAAATGGTCTTCCATTTCACGTCCCCCACGAATAATGAATCCGCGCGTTGGATTTAAGATTCCGTCCAAGCTTCCTCCTGCAAGTGGAAGTTCTTCTAAAATATGAATGTTTTCTCCTTTCATTTGGCCATCTCTCACTAAGAAGGCAGCAGCTGATAAGGATGCAAGTCCTGACCCAACTAAGTAAGCTGATTTTTGGTCAACTCCTTGTGGTTTTTTAGGGCGGGCAAATGCTTCGTAATTTCCGTTTGAATGATACATAGTAATTCCTCCTATTTCCTGAAAATCAGGTTTTGTTCTTTACATGCATTACTCTACTCCCGTTTTACCAAAAGCACCATAGACAAAAAAATCCCAATGTCCATACTTTGGACACTGGGATGGAATTGTAAAGTTTTTACTGAGAAATTCGAGCTACAATCGTTCCAATCATGACTTGTTCGATTTTTTCAACGAGTTCTTTAGCCGTACCAGGCATTTGACGACTAATCCAATCAAGTCCTACACCAACGAGCGCATACGTATAAAACTCAATCGAGAATTGAACTTGTTCTGCTTCTGCGCCACTGACATTAATTTCATTAAAAATCAAATCCGTCAAGAATCGTTCCACCTCTCGATGCAAAAGTCGCTCGACATTTTCTTTACTAACAGAGCGATACGTGTTAAGAACAAAGTTGCGATTATCATCCATATATTGAAACAGTGCCTCCAGGGCATCTTGCCAATTCTCATAAGAAATATTTTCTCCAAGCGTAATATGCGCCTCATTTAAATAGATCCATTCTACTAATTCATATATACCATGGAAATGATTATAAAACGTTTGACGACTAATACCGCACTTCTTCGTTAAATCTTGTACTGTAATTTTCGTCAATGGCCGTTCATTCATTAGTTCTTTTAGCGTATTGGCTAACATCTTTTTTTCACAACAAGTGTCATTTGTATCCCTCTGTTTCATGAAGAAAAAGAGCGGGTTTCCCCACTCTTTATTTTTTTCTAAATTCTTTTCTTGTACGATATCCCATGAGAAGCCTAAAGCCCCTTCACCAAGGTGAGTTCCAAACAACTGGACCAAAAATAGGCCAATGATGTTCGTAATTTAGGATATTGTTCTTGCATTTTTTTGTCTCCACGCTTCACCAGCTTCTGGAGCATTTGCATGAATAATGACTAATTCATAGCCATCTCCGTCTGTTGTTCCTGTTTCATCTGCAAATAATTGTTCGATACGTTTCATCGCTTTTTGTTGCGTGCGAATCTTTTCAAATGGAACAATTTTTTTATCGACAAATGTCAAGATTGGCTTAATTTTCAACATAGAACCCACTAATGCAGCCCCTGCAGATAAACGTCCACCGCGTTGTAAATTGCTTAAATCATCAACGATAAAGTAGGCTGTCGTACGATCAACTAATCGTTGAACAGTTTCTACAATTTCTGAAGGAGAATACTCTCCAGATTTTGCCATTACCGCTGCTAATTTTACAGCTCTTGCTTGAGGTGCACAACTAATCCCTGAATCAATTGGATAAATCGGCACTTCATCTTTCATGTCATCGGCCACAGCCACACAAGTTTGATAAGTCCCACTAATTCCGCTAGAAATAGTAATAGGAATAATAGCATCATAATCTTTTGCAAGTTCGCGGAATAATTCGTAAGTTTCTCCTACTGGTGGTTGTGTACTCGTTGGAAAGATTGAAGAAGATTTTACTTTTGCATAAAATTCTTCAGATGAAATATCTATATCTTCACGATACGTCTCTTGTCCAAAAATAACAGACAACGGCATCACATATACATTTAGCTCGGCTAATTCTTCTTTCGTTAAATAAGCTGTACTATCTGTAACGACAGCAATTTTCATCTATCCAACTCCTTTCACATTTGAAATTAAGTGAACTTTAAAGTCAAAAAAACTTCAAAACTCCTACACCCAAGTATAACAAAAAATAAATACCTGCGCAATGAATGGTAAGTTTTCTAAAAGAAGCTTAACAATACTTGCTCATCCATCAAATTGCAGTATAATAGAAGACATAGTAATTTTTTTGGAGGTATTATGGAACAAAGATCAACGCAACATCAATTAGATAAACAAAAGAAAAACGACTGGTTTTTACGATTCTTCAAAGGAATGTTCATCGGTTCAGGATTTATCCTCCCTGGTGTCAGCGGTGGTGCACTTGCTGCTATCTTTGGACTTTATGAACGCATGATTGCTTTCCTCGCAAACGTGACAAAAGACTTCAAGAAGAACGTATTATTCTTCTTACCAGTCGGAATCGGTGCTCTTGCAGGTATCGTTATCTTATCATTTGGCGTAAGTTACTTACTTGGAAACTTTGAAACAATCATTCTGTGGTTCTTCATCGGATGTATCGTAGGAACAATCCCTGCTCTTTGGAAAGAAGCTGGAAAAGAAGGTCGCTCAACACGCGATATTATCATTCTGATTGCTTCATTTGTCGGCGGATGCTTACTACTTTACTTAGGTGAAAATGCAATTGGCGGTAGCGTTGAAGCTAACTTCTTCACTTGGATGATTGCCGGTGGATTAATCGCTCTTGGAATTATCGTTCCTGGACTTAGCCCATCAAACTTCATCGTATATATGGGGATGTACAAACAAATGTCAGATGGTTTCAAAACATTAGATATGAGTGTGATTCTTCCAATCGCATTAGGTGGACTTGTAACATTAGCTCTCTTCTCAAAACTTGTACACTACATCTTTAAGAAATCTTACCCTCAATTATTCCACTTCATTTTCGGTATCGTGCTTGCATCAACCGTCATGATTATTCCAACAAATTACGCTGGATTCGACATCGTTCAATATCTTGCTTGCGTTGTTATGTTAGGATTTGGTACATGGTTAGGTGCATTCATGGCGAAACTTGAAGACACTTATAAATAACATTTCAAACAGCTTTGCTTCTCGCAAGGCTGTTTTTTTATGTCTCAAATTAACCGTTCTGTTAATTTCCTCTTCTACTTCAAAAAGCAAAATGTAACATATAAGTTACGTAACTTATATGTTACATTTTGCTTTTTTATTAATCATCTTGCACTTTGTCACGAATAGAACTTACAACCTCTCTATTTGAGTAGAATTTTCAACCCAATAGGCGATTAGGGTACTGCACGAAAAAATTAAAAGAGAATTCGCTTATCAGACATTTATTGAAACCATAGCGGGGAAGCATATCGAATGCGAATTTAAAGCCGTTATGGATTTATCCATTACGACTTGTTTGAGGCTTCGAAGGAGAAAGACTACAGGCTTTCTCCGCTATCCCGCTATTTTGTTTCAATAAACAATGACTGATAATAAGAATTCTCTTTCTTCATAAAACGCACAAACCTCATCCCTTCTCCCTTGTTCCTTTATCGAGAATAGAACTTTATAAACTCTCTCCTCGAGTAGAGTTTTAAGCCAAGAAGGCGATTAGGGTACTGCACAAAACATTAAAAAGAGAATTCGCTTATCAGACATTTATTGAAACCATAGCGGGAAAAACTATCGAATGCGAATTAAAAGCCGTTATGGATTTATCCATTACGGCTTGTTTGAGGCTTCGAAGGAGAAAGACTATAGGCTTTCTCCGGTAGCCTGCTATTACGTTTCAATAAACAATGGCTGATAATAAGAATTCTCTTTTTCAAACTTCTCCTATTTATACCCTAATCGCCACCCTTGGCGGAACTTTTGAATGCACAAAAAAACTCTCTCGAAGTGAGAGAGTTTGCAAAGTTCTTATTTGAGACCGTATTTTTTGTTGAAACGATCCACACGTCCGTCTGCTTGAGTGAATTTTTGACGACCTGTGTAGAATGGGTGAGAATCAGAAGTGATTTCCACACGTAGTAATGGGTATTCGTTACCGTCTTCCCATACAACAGTTTCACTTGAAGTCTTTGTTGAACCTGATAAGAATTTGAATCCTGTAGTTGTATCCATGAACACTACTGGATGATAATCTGGGTGAATTCCTTGTTTCATTTCTATTCCTCCTGCCCTGAATTATTTGCTAATCCAGAGTTATTTATTTTCGCATGCATAATGCAACACGAATATAATACCATGCTCAAATTGAATTTGCAATAGTTTTATTCTTCCCCTAATTCTAGCCCTGGGACAGCATTCAAATCCATTTTTGCAAAGTCTTTTTGCATGTATTTAGTAAAGGCTACAGCACCAATCATCGCCGCATTATCCCCACAAAGTGACAATGGCGGAATGGAGAATGTGACTGTTGGGTAGTGCTCTTCCATCATCTGTGTCATCGCTGTGCGAAGCCCTTTATTGGCAGCCACTCCTCCTGCTAACACGAATTGTTTTACAGGATAAGCCTTAAGCGCACGTCTTGTTTTTTCGACTAAAACTTCTACGACACTGGCTTGGAAACTGGCGGCTAAATCTTCAGAGATAATCTCTTCGCCTTTTTGTTTGGCGTTATGCACACGATTGATGACCGCTGATTTTAATCCACTAAAACTGAAATCAAAATGGTCTTCATGAATCATCGCACGTGGGAAGTCATAAGTGTCCGTTCCTAGATGAGCTAATTCATCCATTTTCTTTCCACCAGGATAGGGCAAGTTCAAATACGACCAATCTTATCGTACGCTTCTCCTGCCGCATCATCTCTTGTTTCACCGATAATTTGGAACTTTCCATCTTCTGGCATATACACCAATTCTGTATGCCCTCCGCTGACCACAAGTGCCATTAAAGGAAACTGAAGAGGTTCTACAAGTTGATTAGCATAAATATGTCCTGCCATGTGGTTCACTGCAATCAGTGGTTTTCCACTCGCTAATGCCAAGGCTTTCGCTGCAGAAATCCCAATGAGGAGGGCTCCCACAAGTCCTGGACCGCATGTCACCGCAATGGCATCCATATCATCCAAAGTTTTACCTGATTTAGCAAGGGCTTCGTCGATTACCTGCGTAATTTGTTCGACATGATGGCGGCTGGCAATTTCTGGAACAACCCCGCCAAAACGCATATGACTTTTAATTTGGGAGGCGACAATATTTGAAAGGATTGTATTTCCGTTTTGAATCACGGCTGCACTCGTCTCATCACAACTACTTTCAATTGCTAGAATCAATGTTTCTTTCATATTGTTCCTCCTATCTTTGTTCAATTTCTAATCGATATTCTATCGCATCTTCTACAGGATCACTGTAATAATCTCTTCTCGTATGGAAAGCTTCGAATCCAAGAATTTCATATAAATATTGAGCACGCTTGTTGCTTTCACGTACTTCTAAAAAGACAACTTTCACATCTCTTTGTTTCAAGTCATATAAGGCCATTTGCCATAAACGTTGTGCGAGCCCTTTACCTTGATAGTCTTTAGCAATTACGATATTCGTTATCGTTGCTTCATCAAGAACTGCTTGGACTCCAAGGAATCCTACTAATTGGCGTTGCATCCATACTCCGTAATACGTGTTTGCTGGATTCTCCAAATCTGCAAGGAAACTCTCGGCGCTCCAATGATTGGGATGCTCGTAATTTTCTTGCACTAACTCAACTAAAGCCTCAGCCATCGCTAAATCAGCTGGTTGAAGTCTTGTAAAAGAGTACTCTGACGAATGGAAGGAAGATGGCGTTTTTGGCGGTAATGTATAGAGCATTTCTACAGCATCCTCATTTTCAGGAGTATAATAATTTTCCTTCGTTCCCATAACGCTATAACCATTCTTTCTATATAAACGAATCGCTTTGGTATTCGATACTCGAGCTTCCAAAGTAATTTCTTTTTTATCAAGGGCTCTTGCAATTTTTTCAATTGCTTTTAACAATAATGTAGCTACATTTAAAAAACGATAATCGTCTAGTACGGCTACATTGGTAATATGTAAATCCGTACCCTCTGTTGTTCTTGCACCGATAAAGCCAACGATTTCCTTTTCCACTTCCAGTACGATATAAATGGCATCAGGATTATATGCAACATCTTTTTCAAGAATATCTTTTGCCCATGGGGATTCCCCATTATAAGCTGCCTCTTCCACTTCAAAAATACGAGCGGCATCTTCTGGAATTCCAATTCGAATTTTGGCTTGCGCCCCATTTCCAAGAATGACTCTTTTTTCAAAATTTTCAAATTGATTGCGAATCGGTTCTTTCTGTTGCGACCCGTCTAGAAACAGTACTTTGATTTTTTCAAACCACTGAATGAAGCGTTCTTTAAACTCGTTCCACATACACTGACCCCTTTTCTAAAGGATGCTCAGCTTGCCAATTCTCTTCAGCTTCTGCCAGTTTCAAATACATTGGGACAAAGACGTCCGCATCAACAGCTTCCTTATTTCTTCCTAATTCAATGAGCGATGTTGCGTGAGGAATAGCGTCAGTCCCTTCAAGCCACTTCGCCTCACTCGCTCCTTTTTCTACGATTGCATCTTTTGTAATCGACTGTAATTGCCCTACAAAAGTTACTCCCATTGCAAATTCCGGCAACACTTTCAAAAAATCATCCCATGAAATATGTTGCTCTGGAATTACCTTTTTAAAGTCTTTGTCAGTCTTTTGATAGCCTACCGCGAAAATATTCCCACGTCTAGCATCAAAAAAAGGCACAACGACTTCTCCTACTTCGACTTTTGAAGCAAGGTCGGGTAAAAAGACATCGAGACTGGAGACGCCAACAAGTGGAATCCCCAGACTCTTTGCGAGTGTTTTAGCAACAGTAACGCCAATTCGAAGTCCCGTATAAGAACCGGGTCCTTCAGCAACAATAACCTTCGTTAAATCTTTTGCTGTAATACCGTCTTCTTCAAAAACGGCTTCAATGGTTGGCACAAGTAGAACACTATGTTGCAAAGTGTTCTCAATCGTTTGTTCAATCATGGTACCGTCTGTCAGTTCTACAGCGACCGATAATGTCTTATTCGATGTATCAAGTGCGAGGATTGTCATACGGCACTTCCTTTCTAACTATTTCGTAAATTCATGCATGAAGGCGCTAAATGCGTCTTGGCCTTCTTTTGTTTGTTTAAAGACGCCTGCATATTCTAACACGCGGCAGAATTTTACACTCACCGCTTTTTGTAAAAATGCGTCTACAGTTTCTTTCGTTGGTTCTTGTGCTTTCAATTCTTTTGCCCATTCTTGGTGAATGGCTGCGACTGCTTCAAGAGGTGCTTCTCCAACGAGATAGTCTCTCACTTCGCGAAGTTCGCGTTCAAGACGTGGAGGCAAAATCGCAAGCCCCATCACTTCAATTAAACCAATATTTTCTTTCTTAATATGTTGTACATCCGCATGCGGATGGAAAATTCCATCTGGAAACTCCTCTGTCGTGCGGTTGTTACGTAATACTAAATCAAATTCATACGCATCTCCTTGACGGCGCACGATTGGAGTAATCGCATTATGCGGTTCGCCGTTTGATTCACGTAAGATTTCAAGGTCTTTGTTTTCGTAGTCTTCCCATGCTTTTAAGATATCAACTGCTACTTCAAATACTTCCTCACGATTATTTCCGCGAAGACGAAGCGCAGAAAGCGGCCAGTATAGACGTTCGATTTCAACAGTGTCAAACTTCTTAGAAATTCCAGTTTCCAAGACTTTAGCAAGGTTCATTGGGAATACGTAACGTCCCCCTTGATAGTGGTTATGACTTAAAATCGATCCTCCAACAATTGGAAGCCCTGCATTTGACCCTACAAAATAATGTGGGAATTGTGTCACAATTTCAAGAAGTCGGCTAAACGCACCCTCATCCACTTTCATTGGCTCTAGATTTTCAGACAAGAAGATGGCATGCTCTGAATAATAAGCATATGGAGAATAATGGTAGCCCCAAGACTCTCCACCAAGTTCCATCCCAACAATACGGTGGTTGGCACGCCCTGGCCAATTGATACGACCATGATAGCCTACGTTTTCAAAGCATAAACGGTTGGCAGGATAATTGAAATCCTTCGATTGCGCTGCTTTGATGATTTCTTCTTTCGTTTTTTCTGGTTTTGATAAATTAATCGTGATTTCTAAATCGCCATACTCTGTTTCTCCGTTAAAAGAAATGTTTTTAGCGATATCATTGACCTTAATTAAGTTCAAATCGAGCGCCATTTTATAAAACGCGTCTGTCGCTACTTTAGGTCCTTCTTCGTATTTATTCCAGAATAGACGGTTCAATTCTGAAGGTTTTGGAATCACAAGGTTCATTAGCTCTTGTTCAAGCCAGTCGCGTTCTTCAGCGTCATCTGCAATCCTCCCTGCTTCAACAGATGCCTCCACCACGTTCGCCATTGCTTCTAATAGAGATGGTTGATCAATTTCTTTACAAGCCTCAAAAGATTCTTCTCCCACTAAATAAAGCACGCGATTTAATAAATAGCTACGATCCTCTTTTGATACATACCCTGATTCAATCGCACTATTTACAAACTCCTGAATCGCTTTATTCATTTTCATAATCTGGTCCCCCTACCAACTAAAATTCATTCCTATTAATATGCACGTGCAATCCAAACTGTATGCACAGCCGGTTTGCCAGTAACGATACATTTCTCTTTTTTCACTGGAGCGTTAAATGGAATATTACGAGTTGTGAATCCTGTTTCTTCTTTAATTTTTGCTTCACTTTCTTCTGTTCCATCCCAACCAACTAATACCCAACCAGGTACTTCGCCAGCTTCGCGTTTTGCTTCAATATGAGCTTTTAACTCATCCAAAGTATCAATGTTTGTATATTCGTTAGAAGCACGCATCGCACGAGCAGTTTCTAACATACGAACTTGCATTTTATCTAATTCAGATAAAATGGTATCTACTAAAACGTCGAATCCAACTGCTACTTTTTCATCTAAGTCACGCATTTTTGTCATCACTTGATTATTTTCTAAGTCGCGAGGTCCGCATTCGATACGCATTGGGACACCACGTAATTCCCACTCATTGAATTTGAATCCTGGTGAGTTGTCAGTGTCATCAATTTTCACGCGTAATCCAGCAGCTTTCAATTCTTTTTGAAGCTCTTCTAATTTTTCTAAGATGGCTGGATTTTTCTTCCATGGTCCAACTGGAATTAAGACTACTTGTGTTGGAGCCACTTTTGGAGGTAAAACTAACCCTTGTTCGTCCCCATGAGTCATAATTAATGAACCGATTAAACGAGTAGATACTCCCCATGAAGTTGTATGAGCGTATACATGTTCATTTTCTTTTGTTAAATATTTGATGTCGAACGCTTCAGCGAATTTTGTTCCCATGTAGTGAGAAGTTCCCGCTTGAACGGCTTTTCCGTCTTTCATCATCGCTTCGATGGAGTAAGTATCCACTGCCCCTGCGAAACGCTCTGACGGAGTTTTTTGACCTTCGTAAACTGGCACTGCTAATACGCCTTCTACAACTTCTTTATAAACCTCTAACATCTTCATTGTTCTGCGACGTGCATCTTCTTCATCTGCATGCGCTGTATGTCCTTCTTGCCATAAGAATTCTGAAGTACGTAAGAATGGTAAAGTTTTCTTTTCCCAACGGAATACATTTGCCCATTGGTTAATTTCATATGGAAGGTCTCGGTATGAATTAATCCAGTTTGAAAAAGCTGTTCCAATCATTGTTTCACTTGTTGGACGGAGCGCTAAACGTTCTTCTAATTTTTCGCCAGCTGCTTCTGTCACCCATGGTAATTCAGGAGCGAACCCTTCAATGTGGTCTGCTTCTTTTGTGAAGAAGCTTTCTGGAATTAACATTGGGAAGTATGCATTACGAATGCCTTCTTCTTTAAAACGACGGTTAAATTCCTCTTGAATATGTTCCCAGATTTCATATCCGTCTGGTTTAAAAATCATACATCCACGCACTGGTGAATAGTCCATTAAATCTGCTTTTTGAATGGTTTGAATATACCATTTAGAAAAATCTTCTCTTTGTAAGTTTGTTTTTTCTGCCATCTGCTTAGCTCCTTTTCATTTTTTGTGAAATAAAAAAAGCCACTCCCCTAAAAAAGGACGAATGACTCGCGGTACCACCTTAATTACACTTACTTTGTAAATGTCTCTTTAACATTGATAACGATGATTTCACCGGATTATTTTCATAATCACCTCGTTTGGTAGGTTCAGTTAAAGAGCGGGGGTTCTTTCTCAGCAATCAGAACTTTCTGTACCCATCATTTCACTTACTTTTCCAAATCCTATCCTACTCTAAACACACTCGTAAAGCAAGTGTTTTCTTGCTGTAAACTAGTCGTTTTTTGCTGTTTGCTCTATATACTCCATCAAGTTCGTTGAATGCTGGTATTTAATAGCCGCACTTAAGTCTTTTTCTAAGATGACTTTCTCTAAATCAATTCCATTTACTCCTGCAATAGCAATCGTATAATGAATTACGTCCGCAAGTTCCTTTCCTAATTCTTCTAGCACTGTTTTTGTATCCCCATCTTTTCTTCCGTCTCGAATGCTAATTTGTTCTGCAACTTCACCAATTTCTTCCACTAATTTAATAAAAAGTCCTTGATCATTGTTTCTATTCTTATATACATTTTCTAAGTATTCTTGATACTTTTTAATTGTTAGTTTTGACATCTTCTCACGCTCCAAAAAATAGCAATAGACATAGAGTCTATTGCTATTTTACATAATTTATTGAGGCAAATAAAGACAGATACTGCAGAGATTTATGAGCCATTTCTGGGCGCTTTTCATCGTATCCTGTAGTTGAACTCGCCATCGCAGAAATGGCTTGTATCCCGAAGTTGAACTCGGGCTCACAGGACTGACGTCCACTTCCCAAAACGTACGCAGAACGTTTTACGTTCTTTCCGTCGTTTCGGTCCAGTGTTTCAGTCCTGACGTTTACCATCGTATCCTGTGTAGTTGAACTCGCCATCGCAGAAATGGCGTGCGTTTCCCGAAATATCCGCACGGCTGTCCCAGCCGCTTACGGTATTCCGGTCCAACGTTCCATTTCTGGGCGCGATGGCTCGTATCCTGTAGTTGAACTCGGAAATGCAGAAACGGCGTCCACTTCCCAACCCACACGCACATCGTTTTTACGATGCTTGCGTTGGTTTGGTCCAGTGGTCGATTTCTACCCGCGAAGACTCACATCCTATCGTTTATCGATGGCTTTGACGGTTAAATCTCCAATAATTTGAATGATGAATACTAAAACAAGGATAGCTACTGTTGCTACAAAAATGATATCTTGTTTGTTTCTAGTAAATCCAATCATATAAGCAAGGTTTCCTAATCCACCTGCTCCGATTGCACCGGCTACAGCTGTAGAACCTACAAGCGCAATGGCGGTTACCGTAATTCCTGAGACAAGAGCTGGTAAAGATTCTGGAATTAAAACCTTTGTGATAATTTGACGAGTATTCGCCCCCATCGACTCAGCTGCTTCAATCACTCCAGAAGGAATTTCATTTAAAGCAATATCGACTAGTCGAGCATAGAATGGAGCTGCACTAATCACTAAGGTTGGAATTGCCCCTTTTGGACCAATAATAGTGGTCATAATCGCCTTTGTAAATGGCATCAGCAAGGTTAACAAGATAATAAACGGAATAGAACGGAACACATTGATAATGCCACCTAAAATAAAATGAACAAACTTATTTTGGAGACTACGTCCTTTCCCCGTTAAAAATAACAAAATACCTAGTAGCAAACCAATGACAAAAACATAAAAAGTTGGAATAAAAGTCATATATAATGTTTCATTAGTCGCCTTAATCACTTCATTCCAATTCACGTTTTCAAAAGAAAACATTTGTTGAAACAATTCTTCTATACTCGTTTGAGCTAAAAATACATTAAACATTCTCTAACACCTCCACAATAATTTCTGCTTTTTGAAGGTATTGAATAACTGCTTCTGCTTTTTCTTCGTTTTCTTCAATCAGAATAATCATACTACCCAGCACACCTTTTTGGGTTATATTCACTTTTGCTTGTAAAATTGATACAGTCGCATCTAGTTTTCGAATTGCTTCGGATAGAACAGCATCTCCTGTTCGATCTCCTAAATATTGAATACGCACGACTACACCAGGACGAAGAGAGGTCGCTAAGTGACTAAATACTTCTTCCATTTCATCTTCCACTCGTTCTTCCCCAACGAATTGTTTTGTAATCGGTTGTTTAGGATTCTTGAATACTTCAATAACTTCTCCACTCTCAACCACTCGACCTTCTTCCATCACGGCTACACGATGACAAATTTGACGAACAACATGCATTTCATGTGTAATCAACACAATCGTCAAACCTAATCTCTCATTGATTTCTACTAGCAATTTAAGAATATCTTTGGTAGTTTTAGGATCCAAAGCACTTGTTGCTTCATCACAAAGTAATACTTCCGGGTCATTTGCGAGTGCACGAGCGATTCCCACACGTTGCTTTTGTCCTCCAGATAATTCTGAAGGATAAGCTTTTTCACGACCACTTAAGCCCACTAATTCAATCAATTCTTTGACTTTACGATTACGGGCATCTTTAGCAACACCTGCAATTTCTAGAGAAAAAGCAATATTTTCTTCCACGGTTCTAGACCAAAGTAGGTTAAAATGTTGGAAAATCATCGCAATTTTTTGGCGTTCTTTTAATAAAGCATTTCGTTTTAATTTGGTAATGTCTTTTCCATTGATAGAAATTTGTCCACTGGTAACTGATTCTAGCCCATTCAGCAAACGGATAAGTGTACTTTTACCAGCACCTGAAAAACCAATAATCCCAAAAATTTCTCCTCGGCTAATTTCTAAAGAGACATCTTTCACTGCCTCAACCGTGCCTTGTTTTGCTTTATAAGTTTTCGACACGTGTTCCACTTTAATCATCTCTTCACTCCTTCAACTGTTAAAAAGAGTGGAAAGTCCAAGGCACATCCCTTAACGGCTTTCCACTCCTCTTGTTTCTGTTTAATAGTATATCACATTATTTCGCGGGAACTACAGAACCATCTGTATATTTCTCACTAATAAATTTACGGATTTCTTCACTTTGTAACACTTTAATTAATGCTTTAATTTTTGCATTATCTTTTTCTGATGGTTTTACTGCAATTAAGTTCGCATATGGAGAACTTTGATCTTCTAAAGCAATTGAGTCTTTAACAGGTGAAAGTTTTGCATCAATCGCAAAGTTTGAGTTAATAATCACTGCATCCCCTTCATTTGCTTCATAAGTAGAAACTAGTAATTCAGGAGCAATTTCAGTTTTAATTTGGATATTTTTTGGATTCTCCGCAATATCGCTTAGTCCTGCAGTAACTGGGTTAACGCCCTCTTTTAACTTAATTAAACCAGCTTTTGTAAAGAAGCTTAAGAAACGTCCTACTTCAGCAGGATTCGTTGAAGCATAAACTACAGCATTTTCTGGTAATTCTTGGATTGATTTGTATTTCTTAGAATAAATCGCCATTGGTTCAATGTGTACATTCCCAACTGATACTAGGTCTTGACCGTGCTCTTTGTTGAATTTTTCAAGATATGGGGTATGTTGGAAGTAGTTTGCATCTGCATCTCCACCATAAACAATATTATTTGGAGTCACATAGTCGTTGACGATATTAATTTCTAATTCATAACCTTCTTTTGCTAGAATCGGTTTTGCAGCTTCTAAAATTTCAGCATGAGGTGCTGGTGAAGCAACTACCGTAATTTTTTTATCTTCTGATTTTTCTGCTGTTGTTGTTTTTGACTCTCCTGATTGAGAATTATTGTTTCCGCACGCTACTAGTGCTGTAGCTACAAGTCCTAAAGTTGCTGTTTTAAAGATTTTTGATAATTTCATATTTTTCTCTCCTTATTATTCCATAATTCATTTTGGAAACCCACATGCGCGCGTCGGGATTTCCATCAGATGGATGCATGATTGATTTGGTTTTGGGCCATAAAAAAAGCTTCTCCCCTATTTTAGAGGCGAAGTTTCGCGTTACCACTCTAGTTCCAATGAACCTCACAGTTCATTGCTTAAAAAGTACATTGCATTTGCAAGATACTTTTGTACTTTATCGAGTACAAGACGCAAAAGCTTGATCACCTTTGTTGCTCCCAGACCATTTTCAATAAAGTGCCCTGTATCCTTTCTCACCATCCGGATTCTCTTTCACATTCTTCTTTATTTACTTATCTGTTCATTGCATTGTTTTATCTGATGAAATTACTATAAACGATGAGCTGTCTTCGAGTCAATGTAAAAATGGTTATTTCTATATACCAGTTTCTTTGAACTCGTCATAACTATTATGCATACCAATGAAATAAAAAAGATGAGCATTTCTGCTCATCTTTAGTTTAAGATTTATTTCTTTAAGAATCTTCTCATTGAAAGAATAGATCCAAACGCTCCGATAGTGATACCGATAGCAGCCATGGCCAATGAGACATAAATTAAGAATGGATTAGGATCCAATAAGCTAAAACTTGAACCAGAGAAGAAGTCTGATCCACCTTTATAAATCCATAGATAGATTGACCATACTAATCCGATTGGAATAATAGAACCAAGTAATCCAATCATCCCACCTTCTAAGAAGAAAGGCCAGCGAATATACGCCTTTGTAGCTCCTACTAAGCGCATAATCTCAATTTCAGTTCTTCTTGAGTAGATTGTTGAGCGAATCGTATTAGAGATTAAGAACATTGCTAACGCTAATAGCCCCACAATAATGACAGCACCGATGTTTCGAGCTGTAGCAATAATTCGGAATAAATTATCTGCACGAGCTTCACCATAACGAACACGTGCTACGTAATCCATACCTTCAATCGCTTTAGCAACTGCGCTTGTTTTTTGAGGTTCTTTTGCTTTTACGTCAAAAGCATTACGAAGTGGATTTCCATCATTTTTAAACAATGAAAATTCTTCAGCAAAGCTCTTTGTTACATCTTCTAATTCTTCATCTTTTGAACGGAATGTTACAGATTCTACATCCGCTAATTCTTTAATTTTCGCTTCTAATTGATCTGTCTTTTCCTGATCTGCTGCCAAATCAATATATACACGAACATTAACGTCATTTTCAATATCTGATCCAATTTTGTTCACATTAAATAGTAGTGAAACAAACACACCAACGATTAAAAGAATCATTGATACCGCAGAAACCGAACCAAACGTCATTAATCCGTTTCTGAAAAGACTCTTGAAGGCGTCACGTATATGACGACCCATCGTTCTAATCTTCATATCCGTATTCCCCCTGTTCTTGGTCACGAACAATTTGTCCACTTTCAATGGCTAAAACACGATGTTTTTTCTCATTTACGATTTGACTATTATGAGTCGCCATCACAATTGTAGTTCCTTGTTCATTAATTCTTTCTAAAATATCCATAATTTCCATAGATGTATCCGGATCTAGGTTTCCTGTAGGCTCATCGGCAATTAAAATTCCCGGAGTATTCACAATTGCTCGAGCAATCGCTACACGTTGTTGTTCCCCACCAGATAATTCATTTGGGAAGTTATTCATACGGTGTTTTAAATTTACTAATTCTAACACTTCGTCTACACGGCGTTTAATTTCGCGAGGAGATTTTTCAATTACTTCCATCGCATATGCCACGTTTTCATAAACTGTTTTATGTTGTAAAAGTTTAAAATCTTGGAATACGACACCAACATAACGGCGTAAGAATGGAATTTGACGATCTTTAATCTTCATCAAATCATATTTTCCCACACGAATTCTACCCTTTGTCGCTTTTTCTTCACGATACATCATTTTAATGAAAGTTGATTTTCCTGCACCAGAAGGACCTACTACATAAACGAATTCTCCATCTTTAATTTGGATAGATAAATTATTAATAGCAGTAATGCCTTTATTATATTTCTTAGTTACATTCATCATTTCAATCATAAACTCACCAGCTTTCTAATCCTACGTTTTTTTTAATCTTCACTATTATAGCACCCTAATATTACAACACCTTCACATAAGATTACAGAAATATTAAATTAAGGATACGAGGGCGAACGCTCAGGACTGAAACACTGGACCGGAGCGACGCAAGGAACGTGAAACGTTCTGCGGACGACTCAGGGAAGTGGACGTCAGTCCTGTGAGCCCTGAGTTCAACTTCAGGATACGAGGGAGAGAGACAGAAGCCAGGAATAACCTCACAGTGTGAGGTTATTCTGCTCTATCTAACTCCAAATCGTTCCTAATAGAACGATTTCCACACAGTTTATTAGACTTTCTTGAATCACGAGTGGTGAAAAGAAAGTCAATAAACCACTGTGCCTTACTCAATGCACAAATAGGGTTGAATTTCTTGATAGGCACCGAAGCCCATCAAACTATCTAGGAAGTTTCATCCCATAATACCCCACCTAATTAAAATGAACTTAAAATAGTCACCCTCACAAGATAAAAACACCTAGCATTCACTAGGTGTCCATCTCTATGCTTCTTCTCCAGCCTTAGTACCTTCTAGAGTCCATTTTAAGTACGCATCCATAAACGAATCTAAGTCTCCATCCATGACCGCCCCAATATTTCCTGTCTCATATCCAGAACGTAAGTCTTTTACCATTGAATAGGGGTGGAAGACATAATTTCGAATTTGAGAACCCCAGGCGATATCTTTTTGCTCACCACGTATAGCTGCTAGTTCTGCCGCCTTCTTCTCTTCTTCTAATTGGAATAATTTCGCCTTCAACATCGCCATTGCTTGGTCTCTATTTTTAAATTGAGAACGTTGCGCTTGACTCTGCGTCACGATTCCAGTTGGAATATGTGTAATACGTACCGCAGAAGACGTCTTATTAATATGTTGTCCACCAGCACCACTGGCACGATACACATCCACTTTTAAGTCATCTGGATTAATTTCAATATCAATATCTCCATCCATCTGCGGAACGACGTCTACCGAACAGAAGGATGTATGACGTTTTCCAGCTGCATCAAACGGTGAAATACGAACAAGTCGATGTACTCCTTTTTCAGAGCGTAAGTACCCGTATGCATTTAACCCCTCAATCGACAAGGTTACAGATTTAATCCCTGCTTCATCTCCGTCTTGATAATCGACCGTTTCCACACGGTAGCCATGCTTTTCAGCCCATCGTATATACATACGAAGAAGCATACTTCCCCAGTCTTGCGATTCCGTACCACCAGCTCCTGGATGAATTTCTAAAATCGCACTATTTTTATCATGTGGACCGTTCAGTAACATACTTAATTCGTACTGTTGTAAGTCTTTTTCAAGAGACTGAATCGCCTCAACGATTTCCGCATGCACTTCTTCATCTGGCTCTTCTTTATACATTTCAAATAATAAACTTGTTTCTTCATGAGCTAATTCCATTTTATGGAAAGTATCATAAATCGACTTTAATTCATTATTCTTTTGAATGACTTGATTCGCTTTTTCGCTATCGTCCCAAAAAGATGGTTCTGACATCTCTTGTTCGTAAGCTGCGATATCTTCTTCTAGGCGATCTAAGTCAAAGAGACCTCCTATAGCTGATAATTTGCTCATTCATGGCTTCAAGTGCATTTCTAATTTCACTAATTTCCATATTGACCTCTTTCTAACAGAAAACGGCGAAATTCTTCGCCGTCTCCTTCATTTATTAAGCTTTTTTTCTGAATCGTCATCAGAAGTTCTATCGTGACCTGTTGCCACAACACTACGAACTCCTTGAACTTGTTCACGTTGTAAGTTTTGACGAATTTGAGATTTCATCAAGATACGTGTTACATCATAGTCGATTTCAGCAATCATTTGTTGGAATCGTTCGTACCCTTCAGTTTGGTACTCCGTTAATGGATCGATTTGTGCATATCCACGTAAACCAACACTTTGACGTAATTGGTCCATATCATCGATGTGATCTGTCCACTTACGGTCAACCACACGTAAGATAACTACTTTTTTTCGAACTCAAGCATTTGATTGTCGCCATTCAATTGCTCTTGTTTTTTTCCTTTGTAGATTTCCATTGCTTTTTTTCATATAAGAGTTCTTCGATTTCAGCAGCTGTTTTTGCCTTCTAAATCGCTAATTGAAAGTTCATCTGGAGCACAGATTGAGTTGTGAGCAAAGTCCACAATTCCCTCTAAGTTCCATTCTTTTTGATCCGCTAAAGTATGGCTTTCCACTACACGGTGGATAGTACGGCGAATCATTCCTTTAGTTACATTTTCAAGAGATTTCTCTTCATTGATAATTTGTAAACGTTGAGAGTAGATGATTTCACGTTGTTCACGCATTACTTCATCGTACTCTAGGACACTTTTACGTGTATCGTAGTTGTTTCCTTCAACACGTTTTTGTGATGACTCCACTTGTTTGGTTAACATCTTACTTTGGATGAAGTTATCATCTTCTTCGTCTGTTAAGTTTAGACGTTCCCAGATAGCTTGCATCTTTTCACCACCGAAACGTTTCATTAAATCATCTTCTAATGAAAGGTAGAATTGTGTTGCACCTGGATCCCCTTGACGTCCACTACGTCCACGTAATTGGTTATCGATACGACGGCTTTCGTGACGTTCTGTTCCGATTACGCAAAGTCCACCTAGTTCTTTCACGCCTTTACCAAGCTTAATGTCAGTACCACGTCCGGCCATGTTTGTCGCGATTGTTACAGCGCCACGTTGACCTGCTGACATGATAATTTCTGCTTCTTTAAAGTGGTTTTTCGCGTTTAGTACTTCGTGAGGAATTCCTTCTGCGCGTAATAAGTTCGAAATCAATTCACTTGTTTCGACTGCAACAGTCCCTACAAGGATCGGTTGTCCAACTTCATGACGTTGTTTAATATCGTTAACAACTGCTCTAAATTTACTACGTAGAGATGGATAAATTAAGTCTTGTCCGTCAACACGTTGAATTGGTCGGTTTGTCGGAATAGCTACAACGTTCATGTTGTAAATTTCTCTGAATTCTTCTTCTTCAGTCTTGGCAGTCCCTGTCATTCCTGACAATTTACGATACATACGGAAGTAGTTTTGGTAAGTGATTGTCGCCATCGTCTTAGATTCGTTTTCAACTTCAACGCCTTCTTTAGCTTCAATCGCTTGGTGAAGACCATCTGAGTAACGACGACCTTCCATGATACGTCCAGTAAATCCATCAACGATTTTAACTTTACCTTCATCCACTACATAGTCGATGTCGCGTAACATAATGTAGTTCGCACGTAAAGCTTGGTCGATATGGTGAACGAGTGCCGCATTATCAACATCGTAAAGGTTTGGTAGGCGGAATGTTTGTTCCGCTTTATTAATCCCTTCGTCTGTTAAAGAGATTGTTTTAGAAGTTAAGTCAATTGTGTAATCTTCTTCCTCTTTTAATCCTTTAACAAACATATCTGCACGTTGGTATAATACTGTTGATTTTTCAGCTTGTCCTGAAATGATCAATGGAGTACGCGCTTCGTCGATTAAGATTGAGTCTGTTTCATCGACAACTGCGTAGTTCAATGGACGTTGTACCATTTGTGATTTGTAAACCACCATGTTGTCACGTAAGTAGTCAAATCCTAATTCACTGTTTGTGCTATAAGTGATATCACTAGCATAAGCCGTACGTTTTTCTTCTGAAGACATTCCTGTTAAGTTTAACCCTACAGATAGTCCTAGGAAGTTGTATAACTCACCCATTTCGCGTGCGTCACGACTTGCTAAGTATTCGTTAACTGTAACTACGTGTACTCCGTCTCCTGATAATGCATTTAAGTATACAGGCATTGTCGCTGTTAAAGTTTTACCTTCACCAGTACGCATTTCCGCAATGTTCCCATCATGAAGTGTAATTCCTCCCATGATTTGAACTTTATATGGGAATAAGCCTAATACACGTTTAGCTCCTTCACGTACTAACGCGAAAGCTTCAGGAAGAAGAGCATCTAAACTTTCCCCTTTAGCATATCTCTCTTTAAATTCTTCAGTTTTTACTGGAAAATCAGCATCTTCTAATGCAGCCATTTGAGATTCTAACGCAATTACTTTATCCGCTAATTTCCCTAAACGGCGTAATTCGCGCTTATCATTTTCAACTAACTGTCTCAAAAAATTTGCCATTTAATTAACTCCTTTTTTATCTTCATCAATCGTCCTTATCTTAAAGTATGTAGATGATGAATATTTTAAAACTAATAAAGTCCTACAAATTGGTAACTAGACCTATTGCATCTTATTCATTTTACCATTGTTTAGCTAATTAAGAAAGCAAAAAAAGGTGACTTTTTTCAAAGTCACCCGATTTTTTTATTAATTTGTTTCAATCAAACCATATTTTCCATCTTTACGACGGTAAACAATGTTTGTTTCGTTCGTTTCAGCATCTTGATAGATAAAGAAGTTATGACCTAACATGTTCATTTGAAGAACAGCTTCTTCGCTATCCATTGGTTTTAAATCAATTCGTTTTGTACGAACGATTTCTAATCCTGTTTCCTCTTCTTCCGGAGCTTCAGGAAGTGTTGGTAACACAATATCGAAACCTTTTTCACGAGATTTACGATTGATTTTTGTTTTATGTTTACGAACTTGTCTTTCCAGTTTGTCTACTACTAAGTCAATGCTTCCATATAAATCAATTGAAGTTTCCTCAGCACGTAGAACTAAATAAGGAAGTGGAATTGTTACCTCAACTTTTGCAGTCTTTTCAGTGTAGACTTTTAAGTTAACGTAAGCAGTCGCATTAGCTACGTCAGTAAAATACTTTTCAAGTTTGCTAATTTTCTTTTCTGCGTATTGACGAATCGCTTCTGTGACCTCAATATTTTCTCCACGGATATTATATTTAAACATAATACTCTCCCCTTTCATCTGGAAAACCAGATTTGAAGAAATACCCTAAGGACCACTCTTAGGAATTGCTTCGTTTGATTTCTATAGTTTTATTATAAAGCATGGCCCTTGTTTTTACAACCGTTTTCAAGCTCTCTTTCATTAAGAATTAGTAAGGAAAGTCTTTATTTTTTTGCGAACTTTTTCTTTATCTTTTTTTGTTTTCATTACCTGAATAGTTTTTTTCCTTAGTTTTATAAAAATCTCTATTCTTATTTTTCCTTTTTTTCAACCCCGTTAAATACATTGAATCTCAAACACTTTAACAAAACATCATAAAAACTTCATCAAAAGAAACCGTTTTTAATTGTATAGTGAATTTATAAACAAACTATAAAGGAGTTATGATTATGGAAAAAGTATTTGCTAGTCCGTCTCGTTATGTTCAAGGGAAAGATGTTCTTAAAACTGGGCTTTCTCACGTTTTGGCCTTTGGTGATCGACATCTTCTTCTTTGCGACCCTATTGTTTATGATTTAGTCGGTAAAGAACTAGAAGAAAATCTCCTTAAAGAAGGTGCATTTGTACATCGTGAAATCTTCCATGGTGAAGCAACCAATGATGAAGTTCACCGCGTTGCTGAAGTCGTGAAGGAACATCACTTGAATGTTGTCATTGGCTTAGGTGGTGGTAAATCTATCGATACAGCTAAAGCGATTGCGGATGATTCGAATTGTCCAGTAGCAATTTTACCAACGATTGCTTCGACTGACGCTCCAACTTCTGCTCTGTCTGTTATTTATTCAGCTGAAGGCGTGTTCGAACGCTATCGTTTCTATAAGAAAAATCCTGAATTAGTTTTAGTGGATACAAAAGTCATTGCTAACTCTCCTGTTCGATTATTAATCTCAGGTATTGCTGACGCGCTTGCAACTTGGGTGGAGGCTCGTGCGGTTATTGAAGCCCAAGGAGGCACAATGGTCGGTCAAGTGCCAACACTTGCCGCAGAAGCCATCGCTCGTGTTTGCGAAAGTACTTTATTCGAAAATGGTCTACAAGCTGTAGCAGCGGCAAACGCAAAAGTAGTTACTCCAGCTTTAGAAGCCGTTGTCGAAGCCAACACACTTCTCAGCGGTATCGGTTTTGAATCTGCTGGTCTGGCAGCTGCTCATGCCATCCATAACGGATTCACTGCAATTCATGGAGAGATTCATTCTCTTACTCACGGTGAAAAAGTCGCTTATGGTACATTAACACAACTGGTATTAGAAAATCGTCCAAAAGAAGAACTTGATAAATACATTACTTTCTACAAAGCACTCGGATTACCAACTACGCTTAAAGAAGTGAAATTGGATTCTGTTCCTTATGAAGACTTACTCAAGATTGGAACACTTGCAACACAAGAAGGTGAAACCATCCACCAAATGGCCGTTGACTATACCGCCGAAGATGTCGCAAATGCTCTGCTCGCTCTTGACCAATATGTCACTACAAGATTCTAAAATTAACTAAGTCAACTAGCCCAAGCTGATTACTGCTTGGGCTAGTTTAATGAATGCTTTTGTATCATTAATGATACAAAAACATTTATGATACACTTTTTATCTAAATAATGTCAGAGATTCCACTTCTTCAACACCCATTTCCGTTAATGCTTTTGCGGCCAAATGTAACGTAGCGCCTGTCGTATAAACATCATCCACCAATAAAACTTTCTTTGGAATCACCACACTCTCTTTTATTTTGAAGGGTTGCTTCAACTGCAAGCGTTCTTGCCTTGTTTTCTCCGATTGCTTCTTTCCACTGCCTATATGTTCTAAAAGCGAAACGGTAGATACATGACACTGTTCCAGTATATACGGAATCGTCTCGAACTCTCTCTTCATTAGACTTGCTTCGGACGAAGGTAATGGACAAAGAACGAAACCATTCTTTTGATACTTAAGCAACTCTTGCCTTAATTCTTTTATAACCAACACCGTCACTCTTGTATCTCCAACAAATTTGAACAACTCCATAAACTTTCGCCCTGCTTCGTCATAAGCATATAAGGCAGTGTTCTTTAAAAGAACTGCTTCTTTTACTTGATGCCATTTTTGACAATCCGGGCAAACTTCCACTTTCGTCATCAGTCGTCCGCACTCTAGGCAAGTCGGATGTTTTTTTAATTCCATAAAAGGCTTTTCACAATGGACGCAAGTACACTTTCGGTTTGAACCCAGTAAAAACGAGAGTATTGGCTGAGCTCGATCAACTTCTTCTCCGCACCATAAACATTTCATTTGGACTCCCTCCCAAGAAGCGCTTGTTGATTTAAGTCTTTGATTTCCCAGACCGCCTGAACCATCGCCTTTGTTTTCCCATTATGAAAATACACAACTTCTCCTGTCGGGCATTCTGCGGTCCGTCCAACGCGTCCTGCGATCTGCACCAATACCTCTCTTGAGAATTCCTCTTCGTGGGCATTGACGACACAAACATCGACTCCGGGAAAAGTGACTCCTCGCTCGAGAATCGTCGTCGTCACTAGAAAATCGAGCTCTCCTGCTCTCATCTGCGCAATTCTCTCTTGCCGATACGGTTCTTTAGAACTAACCGTCTCGAATTTTGCATTTGGAAACTGTCGTCTGAGAACTATTTCAATCGGAACAAGGAGTGTAATTCGTGGTACAAATAACAAAAACCGTTTGCCTGCTTTAACATGTTCCTCTATAAAACGCTGAACAGATTTTGGCACTTTCTTCTTTTTCAATCTTTTGTCTAAATCTCCGATAAAACTCATCGTTGGTACTACTAGTGGTTTCTTGTGATATCGCTCTGGTAACAAAGATACCGACAGTTCTTTCCGTTTGATTCTTTTTTCTAGCGTCTGGGAAGGTGTTGCTGTTAAATACAGCAAGCACCCATCCTCTTTGACCGCTCGATGAACCGCGCGAATCAGTAATTCGTTATCACGGTATGGAAACGAGTCCGTCTCATCAATCACCACTAAATCAAATGCGCGGTAGAACCTGAGCATCTGGTGCGTCGTCGCAATCGTAAGCGCCACTCTCTTGTACCCTTCATCCGACTGCGAGTGCAAGACGTTTTGTTCAACTGCTGGGAAAGCTTCCTTCAAACGAGGCGCCAACTCCACACATACATCAATTCTTGGTGCGGCAATAGCGACTCTCTTTCCTTGTTGTAACATCCATTCGATGCTCGAAAAATCATCTCCGTTTTCCCTGAACCTGTCACTGCCCAAAGTAGGTGCTCACGAAAACCAGTTTGCTTTACAACATTCAAGCATTCCAAAGATAGCTGTTCCTGTTTTGTGCTCAATGTATGTTTATAGTGCGCTAATGCTTCTGTTCTTTTTGGAAAAGGCTGCTGTTCTTCAGGTGTCGCAATTACGACACTACACTCCTTCACCTTTCCCATTGCAATGCACTTCAAGCAATACAAACATTCACCTTCTACGCAATTGATACAAGGTCCTTTCGCAAATTCCAACGAATCGGTATTCCCACAAAATTGGCACTGCTTCTGCCTATTTTTGATAGTAATCCCCACATCTAGCACTGCATTAGGAGAAACTTTACGCTCTTCTAGCATCGATTGAAACACTGCCTGGATTCGCCCAACTGTCTCTTCCATCTTCACCACCTCATTCCAAACTACGCAAAAAAACAGAAGAAGATTTCTCTTCTTCTGTTTTTTGTTTGAAAGAAGTGCTTCTATTATGAGAAGAATGCGAGTAATACCCCCGCCGCAATCGCACTGCCGATAACTCCGGCTACGTTTGGTCCCATTGCGTGCATTAATAAGTAATTACTTGGGTCTTCTCTTTGCCCTTCTTTTTGTACAACACGGGCGGCCATTGGTACAGCAGATACCCCTGCAGCACCAATCATTGGATTAATCTTACCGCCTGATAATTTGTACATCAATTTACCCATTAGAACCCCCGCTGCTGTTCCTCCAGCAAACGCGATTAACCCTAATAAAGTAATTTTAAGAGTCGATACGGATAAGAATAATTCCCCTGTTGCTTTTGCTCCAACGGTTAATCCTAAAATAATAGTAACACCGTACATCATCGCATTTTGTAGAACTTTTGTAATGTTTGGAACTACCTTAATTTCTTTAATTAAGTTACCGAGCATTAAGCATCCTACTAAAGGTGTTGCACTTGGTACTAATAAGCTGACAAAAATTGTAACGATGATTGGGAAAAGAATTTTTTCCGTTTCACTGACTTTACGGTTTTCTGTCATCTTCACTAGACGTTCTTTCTTCGTTGTGAGCGCGCGAATAATTGGCGGTTGAATAATTGGCACAAGCGCCATGTACGAGTACGCTGCTAGGGCGATTGCTGGTAATAAGTGCGGTGCAAGTCTTGTTGTTAAGAACAAGGCGGTTGGTCCATCCGCACCCCCGATAATCCCTACTGAAGCAGCTTCTTGCGGTGTCATTCCCCACATTACTGAAAGGAAGAATGCGACGAAAATACCGAATTGAGCTGCCCCACCAAGCAAGATAGTTTTCGGATTTGCTAGTAGAGGTCCAAAGTCTGTTGAGGCCCCTAAGCAAAGGAAAATCAACGGTGGATAAATCCCAAGGTTCGTTCCTTGATATAAGTAATACAAGAGTCCACCAGGTCCATTTTCAGTAGGAGCATCCATTAATCCTGCTAACGGTAAGTTTACAAGGAGCATCCCGAACGCAATCGGAACCATTAAGTATGGTTCATACCCTCGTTTAATTCCTAGATATAGAAACACGCAGGCGATAATTAACATAATGATATTTTGAATTGTTAAATTATAGAGCCCACTCGTTTCAATCAACTGTTGAATGACTTCCATAAACCATCGCCTCCTAAATCGTTAAGAGTGGTTGGTTCGATTCGACAGATTCATTACTTGATACATGAATTGCTTTCACAACACCGTCACAAGGAGCAAGGATTTCATTTTCCATCTTCATGGCTTCTAAAATCACAAGTATATCTCCTTTTTCCACTGCATCACCGACATTTTTATTGACCGATAATACAATCCCTGCCATTGGAGCTGGCACTACTTCACCGTCTCCTGTTGGAGCTGGAGCAGCTTTCTTTTCTTCCATTGGCGCATTAGGTGCTGGAACTGCTGCTAATTTCTGCGTTGCTTCTTCATTTGAAATTTCTTTTAGTGAGACGATAAATGTTTCGCCATTTACTTCTACTTCATATTTTTTCATTTAGTCCACCTTCTTTTCAATCGATACAATCTCAAAGTGCTTGTCTGGTACATCCGCACTTGCTTTCGTTAAAGCTACTAATGCGGCTACTCTAGCAAGTTTATTCGTTTCAAATAGTGTTCCATCATTTGTTGGAGCCTCAGGTTTCACCTCAACTGGTTTCCCCACAACTCCAACTGTTGTATGACTCTTTGCTTCCAGGATTTGGATAACTTTAGAGCTTCCTTGCATGAGGAACATTAGAATCGTCAACATCACAAACACAATTCCCATTGAAACGATTGTGATCCATAAGATTTCTAATAAACTTAGTTGCATAACTCTCTCCTCACTTTACAGTCGCAAAAATCTTCACGATTTCAGATGGTTTTTGCCATTGTCCATTTTTCTTAAGCAAGAATTCTTTGCCGACTTTAGGGAAAAGTGCGTAAGTTAAGACGTCTTCGTCACTTCTTGCTAAATCTCCAAGTTCTGCTTTGAGTGTTTCGAATTCAGGTGGCAAATGATTTGCTGGTCGATCCGTGATAACTTCTTGATCCCCAATGATTGATCTTCTGAAGCTTTCTTGAATGGGTACTGGTGATTGTCCATATGAACCAAGTAAGTATGCTTTCACTTCGTTTGAAACCACTTTATAGCGTTTGCCAGTAAGAACATTCATCGTTGCTTGAGTTCCCACCATTTGGCTCATTGGAGTTACGAGTGGTGGATATCCAAGGTCTGCTCTTACTTTTGGCACTTCTTTTAATACTTCTTCGTATTTATCCGTTGCACCTGCTTGAGTTAATTGAGAATACATATTCGATAACATCCCACCAGGAACCTGATATAAAAGCGCACGTGGATCTGGTGTTAACATTTTTGGATTTAATGTTCCATCTTTAATGTATTTATCTTTAATTACTCGGAAGTGGTCTGCAATTGGTTCTAATTTTGCCAAATCAACGGAGATGTCATAGCCAAGTTCACGAAGCGCAATCGCTAACGATTCCGTAGGCGGTTGACTAGTTCCTTCACTGAGTGGTGAAAGAGCTGTGTCGATACGGTCCGCACCAGCTTCAATGACTGCTTGATAAGTGAGTTGCGCAATACCACTTGTGCAGTGAGTGTGTACAACGATTGGAACAGTAATCACTTCTTTTAATGCACGAACAAGCTCAATACCACGAGCTGGTGTTAAAATTCCAGCCATGTCTTTCACACAGATAGAATCCGCACCCATTTCTTGCATTTTAGCTGCTAGTTCTTTGTAATAGTCAATCGTATGCGCATCACTAATCGTGTAACAGATTGTCATTTGCGCTTCTTTACCTGTCTTCTTCACGGCATTTAGTGAAGCTTCCAAGTTACGAACGTCATTTAACGCATCGAAAATCCTGAAAATATCAATCCCATTTTCTGCTGATTTTTCGACAAATTTTTCTACAACATCATCGGCATAGTGACGATATCCCAAAATATTTTGTCCGCGTAACAGCATTTGAAGCGGTGTTTTCTTTAAATGTTTTTTCAAGGTGCGAAGTCTGTCCCATGGGTCTTCGTCTAAGAAACGAATACAGGCGTCAAACGTTGCTCCACCCCAACATTCTAAAGAGGCAAATCCTGCTTCGTCTAATTGATCTAAAACAGGGAGCATATCTTCAATTCGCATACGGGTTGCCATCAACGATTGATGAGCATCCCGTAAGATTGTATCTGTAATTCCTATTTTTCGAGTCATCACCGAACACTCCTTCCACTATAATACGTCGATAAAGCGTTCGATTGTCTTGATGCTTTCAAGAGCATCTGTTGGAATTTGATGTTCTTGATTTGCATCATTAAATGCTTTCAAGTAATCCAAACGGAATTGCATACGATCACGAATCAATTCAGCGTAGTCTCCGTTCATTTCAGGCACTTCATAGCCTTCTACTGGTAAGTATTCCATTCCTGGAAGGCCGCCAAACAATTCAAATTTTGCTTTGCCATCAACAACTGTTTCAATTACACCAAGAGACACTTCTTTCGTCACTTTCTTACCTAAGAAATCCCCTGTATTGATAATGTAGCAATCTACTCCTTTATCAAATAAAGCTTTGAATTTTTCGTAGTCTTCTACTAATGGATATACACGGAATGGGTTTGCGTATGGTTCGATAACAAGTGCATCTAAGTTTGCCCCAGCTCCTGTATTTTCAGCATTCGAACGTTTCGTCATTAATGTACATCCTAAAATAGATGCTAAACGTGGGTCTGTAATTTTTACTAATGGTGGTAGAGCGTCATCTTTCATAATCCAGAAGATAGATTGAATTGGTTCTTGAATCTTATCGACACGGTTTGGTGTTGAGTAACGAGATTTAACAGTACGTCCGTTACCGTTACGAATATCTTCTGTCACTAATACTTTACGGCCATTTTCATCCAGAGTCACACCACAGTTTTGAACCGTTACGAAGTAATCCTGTTCTCTGTGACCTGCTGGATAGTCATTTGTTTTGTCGAAGTAAGAAGGTTCCAAAGCTACAGATGAACCATCTTCTACTGAAATCACAAATGCATCGTCGTGTAATACTTCAATATCATATTTATTATCATGTTTTGCGTGCGTTAATGTAGACTTCCCTGATCCAGATAATCCAAAGAAGCTTGCAACATAAGAAGCGCCTTCTTTACGGAAAATCTTCAAACCACCGTGACAAGAAACGTAGTTGTTACGAGCGGCAGTTGCCCAAGCAAGTGTCAATGTTCCCTTTTTGATTTCCCCAAAATAACTCATTCCTAAAATTGCAGCACAATTATGTTTCGTATCAAAGAAGGCTAATCCATCTGGGTAATCAGGATGTCTCCATGTAGGATCAAAGAAAATAAAAATGTCATTTTCATCATATTGTTTCGATGCATCGTAACGTCTCTTATATTGGTCATTGAAAATTTGGAAGTTCAATAACCAAGAATATAAGTTATTAATATGTTCTTTAGGCATCGTGATGTGCGCTTTTACCATAAAGTCTTCATCAAGACCTACAATAGCCGTTCCTTTAATAAACGGTTTGAAAGCGCTGTTATAAATTTCGTCGCGAATAATTGGAATAATCTTTGCATCTTCTGACGGATTATTCCCTAAAATTCGACGAGCTTTTGCCGTACGTCCAACGACACTCCCATCCACTACCGAAAGAATATGCGCATCCTCGGGTAATCCTAAATCCTTCGCATTTGCTACGAATGCATCTAATACAGTTGTATTGGGTGCATGTGACGCTAATTCATACGCCTCTGCCAGAGTCGGAATTTCAGTCGCATTGTTCGAATAAAAAGCTGGTTCAATAGTTGCCTTCAATTGCGAAAGATGCGGATTGCTCTTGCGTATAGTGTCTGTAGCGAAACGATCAATTGTTGCCATAATATCAACCTTCCTATCTTTTTTTATTGATATCTTTATTATACACGAAAACGCTTTTAAATGTAAGCGTTTTTTTGTGAAATTATTTTCTAATTTACTTATTTTTTTAACATTAATGTTCTATTACAAAAAAAGCTGGATTATCTCCTAAAAGAGATAATCCAGCTTTTTTTCATTAATTCAATAAACAACACTCCTTCCATACAGCTTTTTATTCTGTTTCTATTTCAAAACACATTCCTGTATTTGTTGCATAAAAGCGGTGTTTAATTTCTTCTTGTTTTAATAATTGATGGACAATGTATAATCCTACCCCATTACCACTTCCTTTATTACTTGTCGATGGTAGTAATGAATATGCCATCTCTATTTCTTCCTCCGTCAGAGGTTGACAAGGATTCTCTATTTTTAAGATACCATTTTTAGCAGAAACTTTGATAACACCTCCTTCATTCGAGTAACGAATCGCATTAATCATCAAATTATTCCAAACTTTTTTTGGAAGGCCATTTGGTTCATTTCTATTGTTGAAGATTCTAAATCCGTTTCAATAATTAAATTTCTTTCTTGTGCTAAAATTTTAAATTCTTTGTTCCAAATAGGAATCATTTTTTCTAGTTGAATCGATTGCTTTTCCATTGTGCTTTCTTGTAATTTTGAAAGCTCCAATATTTCTTGAACTAATACAGATAACTGGTCCACTTTGCCAAGGGATGCTACTAGATATTTATCTCGATCTTTGTATTTTCCTACATTAAGGCTCATGTTTTCTAGCATAATTCTTAAACTAGCAAGTGGTGTTTTCAACTCATGCGAGGCACTACGAAGAAAATCCACTTTTGTTTTTTCTAAGCGAATCATTTTTTGATTCTTTTCTTCTAGTTCATCAATTACCGACAATAAATGTTGATACAAATCATTAATTTGCACTTCCATCTGTCCAATCTCATCTGAACTTGGTTCTAAAAAGGCTGCATCTCTTTCTAAATTCATCATTTTCTCTGTGACTCGAGACATTCTCATCAGAGGTCTTGATAGTTTTCTTGCGTAAATATAAGAGAAAATTACTGCCGTAAATATCGAGATGGCTAAAGACAATGGTAAATAATGGAAAGTGACTCGCGTGGCTTGTTTGACCATTTCCGTCGTTGACACCACTTGAATAAATAATTTTTTCCCATCCTTAGTCGTGACTTCACGGTCTTCGATAATCACAGAATGTTGATTGCTGTTCTCATCTATTGGTAATTTTGCCCCTAATGTTAGACTTTCTCCAGTGCTTTCATGCTTCAAATACGCTGTTATACCTTCATTATTGGCATACACTTGTAATGCTGAAGCAGCTCCCTTTTCATCCACTTGAGAAAGACTCTGTACAAGAACATCTGCTTTTCTACTCAGTTCTTGCTGCCGTTCTTGCATGTAAAAATGCGGGAAAGCAAAATATAAGAATAAATGAGCAACCGCAACGAGTGATATTAATATACTAAAAGTATAAATGAAAATTTTTGGAAATAGTTTTAATCTTCTCATTTTAACTCCAATTTATATCCAACATTTTTAATAGTAACAATACAATCTAATTTTAGCTTTTTACGTAGCTGTTTGATATAAACATCCACGACTCGATCAAATGGTGGGTCTTCATGGTTAGACCAAACATGATCTAAAATTTGTGAACGGCTCAAAGCTTGTCCCTCATGCTTCACAAGCAGTTTTAGAATCGACAGCTCTTTAGCGGTCACTTCTACTAATTGATTATTTACATACGCTTCAAATCGCGTAAAATTAACACTTGTATCCTGATAACTCCAGGTTTCTACTTCTCCATAATGTCTTTTTAGCAAAGCCTCAATCCTCTTATAAAGGACCATTAGAGAAAATGGTTTTTGAATATATCCATCCACAAGTAATTCAAAGCTTTTTACTTGAGTCTCCTCATCTTGTAAGGCTGTTAACATCAATATTGGGACATTACTTTTCTGTCGAACTTCTTCTAATACTTCAAACCCATTCTTTCGGGGCATCATAATATCTAATAAAATTAAATCAACGGATTCTCGGTTAAATACTTCGAGAGCTTCGACACCATCACAAGCTTCAAAGACTGTAAATCCTTGTTCACTTAAAAATTCTCGAACACCTTCTCGAATAGCCTCTTCATCTTCAACAATTAATAAATTCAAAAACATCACCTCTCTTTCTATTATAACAATCTTTACTATTGTAAACTACCTTTATTCCGTATCCTGTAACAAGCTCTTCGGTGATTTTTGTAAAATCAATGCGCTCGCAAGGAATACCGCAATGACAATAACCACTAATCCAAGTCCAATAACGATTCCTTTGTCCATATTTGAAACTGTTACTGATAGTTCCGTTAGCGTCTTATTAAATCCATCTACTGCAGCACCTCCACCTAAGTTAGCTGATTTTGCCTCGTTGGCAAGTTGAGTTCCTAAACTACTATTCACTTGTCCTAAAATTAATTTTCCAACCCATTCACTGACAGGACCACCTGCTAAAAAGGCTGCCCCAAAACTTGCGATACTTACCATTCCTACTTCATATAGCATTTGTGTAATAATCGTTTTCTTTGTCATCCCTAATGCTAATCGAATTCCGATTTCCTTACGACGGCTGTTTGTCCACAAGAACAAGATTAACACTAAAATAATCGCAGAGAAAATTAGACTTCCGATGAATAATTTATTCGTTAGACCATACACAAGGTTAATTGATTTTTGTAAAGTTGGATAGTTTTGGCTACTTTTCACTAATGTATAAGCTTTCCAGTTAATTCCTAATTTTTTAGCTTGTTCCATTACCTTATCGATGTCATATTCTCCTGAAACTAGGAAAGTTGCATCTAAATAAGTGCCATCTTCTTCACTAAATCCATACATTAAACGGCTTGTTTTTAAGTCTGTTAAAATTGTATTTTCGTATAATTCTTGAGGAGCAGTTACTCTTCCTTTATTTTTTCCACTAAATGTTCCGACAATCGTTACTTCAGTTTCGTTGTTTGCTTTCTTTTCATTATCCGCATCATAAATATTGGATTTTAATTTAATCTTGTCTCCAACTTTTAAATTGTTTTTCTTAGCAAAGTCTTCATGAACCATTGCGACGTTCGTATCTGAATCTGTAATGTGTCTTCCAGATGTTAATGTGAATGTTTGAGCCGCAAAACGTTCATCCATACTTGAATCATTAATTCCCGTTACCATCGCAGCTTTTCCGAAACGTTTCACACGGTTTGCATCCAATTTAACACCTTGAGCTGGGATTAATTCTTGATCAACTAAGTCCGCTACAACTTCCATTCGTTTAATAGCTTTTTGAACTCCTTCAATCCCTTCAATGGCTTTAATATCTTTTCCCTTCAAGTTACCCCCACCACGAGCAGTTCCTTGATTGTGACGACGGTCAATTTGCATTGAAAAAGACGAATTAATCGATTTAAAGGTTTCTTTTGCAGCTGTGTCTGTCGCATGTTTTACAGATAAACTACTTAAAGCAACAGTTGCCATACTGAATAAGATAAAGAAAATTATGAACGATTTAAATTTCTTTCTAGTCACGTATGCCCAAGCATTTTGAATAATTCTCATTTATCTCACCCCTTCTTTCCTTTTGATTTTTTTAATTGTCCTTCTTCCAGCGTAAGAACTTCGTCACAAGCGTCGGCTACTTGTGGACTATGAGTCACTACAACTACACACTTTCCGCTTTCGTGAGCAGCCATTTTTAAAATATCAATAATTTCAGCAGCTGTTCCTTCGTCTAAGTTCCCTGTTGGTTCATCTGCTAAAATGATAGGCGCTTTGGATACTAAAGCTCTAGCAATAGCTACACGTTGTTGTTGCCCACCTGATAGTTTCAATACATTTCTATGAATCAGTTCTTCTCCTAAGCCTAATTTTAGAAGAATTTCTTTATCCGCTTTTTCGTTTACAAGTTTGACATTTTCAAGCGGTGTTAAGTAATCAATCAAATTGTAGTTTTGGAAAACTAAACAAATATGATCTCTACGATGATCGCTGTAGGAACCTTTTGCAATATCTTCTCCTTTAAATAGCACTTTTCCCTTTGTTGGACTATCCAACCCTGCTAATAAAGATAAGAATGTTGATTTCCCAGCACCCGATTTACCTACAACAGCAATAAATTTTCCTTCCTCAAACTGTGCATTTAAATCTTTTAATACATATTTTTGCGCATTCTCATAACGATAGTAAATATTTTCTAATGATAACACTGACATAAGACCACTCCTTTAATTCATTTGACTTAATATTTTCTTTGGTTTCTTCATTAAGATTACAGCTGTACTAAATAGTACTGCTAATACAATAATGACAATGACGATGACTAATGTTTTAGCACCCTCCATTAGTGTTAGCTGCGGTAAACTGGATTCAAATAATGACTTGACCTGAGCAGGTATATCATCTGATGAAATCAATCCTGAGTAAAATTGATTTGCCACAAACTCACCAAAGAATAATGCGATTAAATAACTTCCTGAAGCAATCGTAAACAGCTCCAGTAAAATTTGACTAATAATTTTTCCTCTTGAAATACCAAGAGATAATAATATTCCAAATTCATGGATTCTTTCACGTAAGGTGAATAATAAAATTAAGAATAATATAATGACTGCTAATGCGAACACAGATCCCGTTAATAACATCATTAATGATTTAAAATTAGATATCGGACCCGATACTTGTTCAAAAACTTGTTCATTTTTGGATAATTGTAAAGTTTCCCAATTTAGTGAAAGTTTTTTTACTTCTTTAATCACAGAGTCTAGTTGTGAAGGATTTTTTACAGTATAGATAGCTCTATGAACAACTTCATTCGACTCCTTATTACCTGCTAATAACTGACTCGTTTTATAATCCATATACATACGATTTTCAGTTAAATCACTTGTGAGCCCTGTAGATTGCTCTGATAATTTCCCGTTAAAAATCCCAACGACTTCAACAGTGATTTCATCATAAGAGCCTTCACCTTCTTCTCCATTCTTAAACAGTTTCATTTTGATTTTAGAGCCAACCGTCCAGTTGTTCTCTTTCGCTAACTCTTCATGAATAAGAACTTTATTTCGATCTTCTTTTGTTAGTGCTCTCCCACTTTGAATATTTAATGCTCCACTGGCAAAATTCATTTCATTATTGCTATCACTAACTCCTCGAACACCCACTAGCTCACCGAGATTTCCTTGATCTAGTTGAACAGATTGTTCTCTTTGAACAGCTTTAGCATCTTGCAATTGCCCTACCGCATCATATTCATATTGAACCTCTTTAACTCCATCTGTTTTCTCAATTTGAGTTAATTGCTTCTTTTGTATCCCCCCATCATTTAAGATTGATTCAACTTGAAAGCCTGAATTTGAAAGACTAAGGAGTTTCTCTTCAACCTTCCCAGTACTTTCTTGCATCGAAAGAACTGCTAATACTGCTGAAGAAATTAGTACCATAATGAAAAACAAAATTCCTGTCCGAATTTTCTTTCTGATTAAGTATGCTCCAGCGCGTTTCTTCCAATCCATTTGCTCACTTCCTTTCCTTATCCCTGATTTCATTTTGCATTCCCAATATGAAACCAATATGAAATAAATCTACAAAATAAACAGAGCTATTAATTTTAGATTTTCTTAAAACTAAAAAAAGCCGGACAAACGTCCAGCTTTTTTTCTCATTTAATATCTTTCTTTCATCGCACGGTCGATTTCGCGTTTCATATCCTTTTGCTTTAAGGCGTCACGTTTATCGTAATTTTTCTTCCCTTTCGCAACTCCGATTAATAACTTCGCAACGCCATTTTTAATGTAAACCTTCAGTGGCACTACTGTGTTTCCGGCTTGCTTTACTTGTTCGAGCAAATAATTAATTTGCTTTTTATGAAGCAATAATTTTCTCGTTCTTAATGGGTCATGATTGAAAAGCGTCCCTTGTTCAAACGGACTAATATGAACCCCTACAAGAAAAGCTTCTCCTTGCTTCAAGCTCACATATCCATCTTTTAAATTGATACGCGCTTGACGAACCGATTTGATTTCTGTTCCGGTTAAGACCATCCCAGCTTCAATCGTTTCAAGAATTGTATAGTCATGACTTGCTTTTCGATTTTGTGCGAGCACTTTATCGTTCGTTCCTTTAGGCATTCACGAACCTCCTAGCGTCTTTTCTTTTTCGTTTTAATGGCTTTTTTAAAGCGTTGGCGTCCTTTTGATTTTTTGCCTTTCTTAGAAGACTTATCATCAAAGCGTTCACCTTTTCTTGGTCGTTCAGTTTTAGCCAATTTTGCATCTTCTACGAGTAGGAAATCGACTTCTCTAGCTTCCACATCTACTTTCACACATTTCACACGAACACGGTCCCCAATACGGTAACTTACACCCGTACGTTCGCCAAGTAAAATCATATGGCTTTCAATAAAGTTAAAGTAGTCTTGTTTCAAGTGAGAAATATGAATTAATCCTTCTACGGTATTCGCTAACTCCACAAACATTCCGAATTTTGTCACCGAGCTTACGATACCATCGAATTCCTCTCCAACCTTATCTTGCATATATTCGGCTTTCTTCAATGCATTCACATCACGTTCCGCCTGTACTGCAAGTCGCTCCATACGAGACGATTGGTCTGCAATTTGTTGCAACTTATCTTCTAGAAGCATTTCTTCTTTCTTCGATAAATGACCTGGATGTTTTCCGTAATGACGAATCATACGATGAACGATTAAGTCTGGATAACGACGGATGGGCGAAGTAAAGTGCGTATAGTCTTCGGCTGCCAGTCCATAGTGTCCCGTTGGCGTAATATCGTATTTGGCTTGCTTCATTGAACGGAGCATCATCGTTGATACTACCGCTTCATACGGCTCACCGCGCACTTCATTCAAGGCCTTTTGCAACTTCTTCGGTGTAATCGAATCGTTCTTTCCTTTAATCGTAATTCCAAATGCGGTAATAAACTCTAAGAATATTTGAAGCTTTCGCTATCCGGATTTTCGTGAATACGATAGATGAACGGAACCTTCAATTGTTCATAGTGACGAGCCACTGTTTCGTTAGCAGCCAGCATAAAGGACTCAATGAGTCGCTCTGCTACGCCACGTTCACGTAGTACAATTTCAGTTGGGGCGCCTTTTTCGTCCACAAGAATTTTTGCTTCTTGTGTATCAAAGTCAATCGCTCCACGTTCCATACGTCTACGCTCAAGAATCTTATGTAATTCTTTCATATTCCAGAGCATTTCTTCAATCTCTGGAGTGATTTTTTCGGAAGCTTCATTCGTATTGAATAATACATTCACTTCATCATAAGTTAATCGCTCGTTCGATTGAATCACACTTGGGAAAATCTCGTGCTGATAAATTGTTCCGCTACGGTCAATTTCCATGCGTGCAGTTAACGTTAATCGCTCTTCATATGGATGTAGCGAGCAGATTCCGTTTGATAATCGTTGCGGTAACATTGGAACCACACGGTCTGTTAAATACACACTTGTTCCGCGTTCGAATGCTTCCTTATCCATTTCAGAATTTTCCGTTACATAATAAGAAACGTCGGCGATGGATACCGTTAAGACAAAGGTTCCATCTTCGCGTTTGACTAGAGCTACCGCATCATCTAAGTCTTTGGCATCTGCTCCGTCAATTGTCACGGTTAATTCTTGGCGTAAATCCACACGCCCTTCGATTTCTTCCGGTGAGATCACATCACTCACACGGTTGGCTTCCTCTATAACAGAGTCTGGGAATACTGTTGGAATTTTTAATTGATGTAAAATCATTAAAATATCCATGCCGACAGCGTCTTTATAGCCGATTTCTTTGACGATATGCGCCTTCAAGACGAGTTCGTGACGCTCTGTTTCATAACTGTCAACTTCGGCAATCACGACGGTTCCGTCAACTGGGTTTAATCCCTTTCTAGTCACATAACATTTCGTTTTCTTTAATTTAGAATCTTTTAATGCAATTTCGCCACAATAGCCTGTTTGCATCATAATCTTCGATGGGTAACGTGTATAAATCCCCACCACTTGCTTCACAGCGCGTTCTATGATTTTCACGATTGTTCCGCTTGCAGATTTATCGTTATAAGGATTTTCTTCTTGTACGATACGAATCGCAACTGTGTCTCCATCCATAGCGCCATGGACATCCGTTCTTGGGATAAAAATATCTGGTTTTCCTTCTTCAACTGTGACAAAACCAAATCCTTTATCGTTTAATCGGAATGTTCCTTCTAACGTACGATTTTTTTGATTGAATCCAAATTTACCTTGTCGTGTTAATACAATTTTTCCAGAATCTTCGAGGTCAGCTAATTGTTTCACTAAAATCTTAAAGTCCTTTGAACCAGTAAATCCGAAATGCTCACTAATTTCTTGAACAAAAAAACTTTCGGATTCATGTTCCATAAAGAAAGCCATTAAGATTTCTTCTAATGATTGTCTCATTTCTTTACCTCCATTCTTGTTGATTTAGAAAAGAGAGAACAGTCTCTTGGAATTCCATTCTAACAGGACTGACTGTAATGACATGCCCGGCTTCTTCATACCAATGCAATTCCACTTGAGCATTCACCAAAGCTTCTTTTAATTCTAAAGAGGCTTCAGGATTTACAAGTGTATCTTGTTCCCCTTGTGCAATATAAAAACTTCCAGTTACTTTATCTAAATTAGATGCTACTTCACTTGAAAAGATTTGTAGTTCATCTAATTGTTTTTGGGCTTTCAACTTCATCTCGATACTATCAAAAGGACGATTTAGTTTTAAATAAGAAGCTTGAGCATACATCATAAAACTTTTTAACAACCCAGGAAGTTGCGGATTTCTTACAGAAATCGGTGAGCAAAAAGTCCCAGCATAATCTACCAGTTGCTCCGTTGCGGCCTTTGTAGCCATAATTCCTCCCATAGATAGACCAAAAGATGCAATCGTATTAAACCCCGAATTTTTAACAAATTCGATTGCTTTTTTAGCATCTTCATACCATTTCTTAGGTGAATTATTAAGAATATCATCGACATCAGGAGTCCCATGGCCAGAAAATACGGGAACATAGACTGCATAATCATGACGATGTAGAAACTGTGCAAGCATTCTCACATCTGCCGGTGTCCCAGTATAAGCATGAAATAAATCACCGCTCTTGTATTACCTTCTTTTCTTAACCATAATGCTTCCATATTAAACTCCTCTGAATCTATAAAATAAAAAAAGTACAATTGGTTGGATGTCCGAACAATTGTACTTAAAAATCATTATTTTGATGAAATGTATGCTAAAGCAAATGCCAATAACATGAAGATTGTTCCTAAAACAACAGTAACACGAATTAAGAACGCCTCAAAGCCACGTGCTTTTTGTTTTCCAAATAATTGCTCCGCTCCACCTGTTAAAGAACTTGCCGCATTTGTCTTAGAAGGTTGCATAGCTACAACAATAATTAATAATACGCATACCACTACCATCAGTGATAAAATCAAATTGTACAAAGGATTCCCTCCTTAACTAAAATTCTTTTCAATTTTAACACAAAAATCACGATATTTCTACTCTTTCACGCAAAAAGCCTACAATTCGAACTACAATTCAAAACTTTGAAAACATGGTATAATAGAAAAAGACAAAAATGAATGGAGTGACGGAATGAAAGGTTTTGTATTTTTTGATTTGGATGGGACGCTACTAAATGGGGAGTCAAAAGTAGATGCGTCTACTGCAGAGGCCATTCAAACGCTAAAAAACAATGGGTATGAACCCTTTATCGCAACAGGACGTTCTCCTGCAGAAACACGCGATATTATGGAGAGTGCGAATATCCACTCAGGAATATTTATGAATGGTCAAGTCGTTCTTTATCGAGATCAGCTTGTTTATTCTTCAGAGATTCCAACTGAAACAGTTGAAAAATTTCATCAAATGGTAAAAGAAGATGGATATGGCCTTACTGCATACAATGATAAACAGTTCTATTTAGTAGCATCCTCTCCAGGAGCTAAAGATGCTTATGGATTTATCCACTCTAACCCACCAGCACTTAATCCAGATTTCTATAAAGAAAATCCAATTAACATGATGCTCTTTATCTCGCTTCCACCAGCCGAAGAAAAATATAAAGTAGCTTTCCCAAATCTTGATTTCCTTCGAAATACACCGTACTCAGTCGACGTAATTTCAAAAGGAAATTCTAAAGCGGAAGGCATCAAACGCTTTTTAGAACACTTAAACCAAGAAGATGCCAAAACTTATGCATTCGGAGATGGGCCAAACGATATCGAAATGCTCCAAGCAGTATCTCATCCTGTAGCCATGGGCAATGCCCTCCCTATTTTAAAAGAAATTGCTGAATATATTACAACAGATAATACAGATAATGGGATTGTAAATGGTTTAAAACACTACGGACTTATATAAGAAAGAAGGAAGACGAATGTCAATCTATGAAATCGAAGTTCCAACTATTGACGGTGGCTCAACTACTCTTGAAGAATTTAGAGGTCAATTATTGCTGATTGTCAATACCGCAAGCGGATGTGGACTCGCACCCCAGTTTGAAGGCCTGGAAAAACTCTATTTGGAATTTAATGAGAAAGGCTTCTCTGTTCTTGGGTTCCCTTGTAATCAATTTGCAGGGCAAGAACCTTTAACTGCCGAACAAGCTGCCACCCATTGCCAATTAACGTACAATACGACGTTTCCAATGTTCGGCAAGGTAAAAGTAAATGGCCCCCAAACTCATCCTCTCTTTGCTTTATTGAAAAAAGAGACAACTGGACTTTTAGGCGAAAAGGTCAAATGGAACTTCACAAAATTCCTCGTAGCTAAAGATGGAACGATTTTAAAACGATTTGCTCCTACTACAACGCCTGAACAAATTCGAGACGAAATCGCAAGTCTTCTTTCATAATCAAATATATGATAGAATAAAAAGAAAACGGTAAGGAGAAAGCACTATGGAAGTCAATGAAATTTTACGTATTTTAGAAGAAATGAATGTAGCTGTTGTTGCGACTGCAGACGAGAACAACCAACCTCATGCACGCCATATTCATATCGGTGTTGCAAACGAAAGGTGTGTTCTTTATGACAAGTCCAAAAACAAACTTCTACAAACAATTAAAACAAAATCCGAAAGTTGCTATTACTGCTATGAAGAGCGAAGACTACTTAATCCAAGTAATTCGTATTGAAGGTGTTGTGAAAGAAATCGGGCGTGAACGTCTTGAAGAAGTACTAAAAGATAATCCATTCGTTAAAGATGTTTACCCTAACGAAGAAGACATTGCTGGCGTACAAGTATTCCACTTATACGAAGGGAAAGGTTTCTACCATAGCCTTACTCAAGGACATAAATACGTGTTTGACATACACGAATAAGGATTAGAAAGAGGATTTTATGAAAAAACTTTTATTAGCACTTGCAGCATTAATGGTTGCAGGACTAGCTATCTTCTATTTTTTACCAGATAACAGTAATACTGCTAACGCAAACGTCGTATTTCAAGACGAAAGCGGAAAGAAATTAACAGAAAAAGACTTCACTGGAAAACCAACAGTCTATTATGCTTGGGCAAGCTGGTGTCCAGACTGTCAACAAGAACTTCCTATCTTAAATACTTTAAAAGAGAAATATGGAGATAAAGTAGAATTCGTTGGCGTTGCGATGATTAGTCAAAAAGAACCGATTGAGAATGGGAAAAAATACTTGAAAGAACATTCTCTTTCGCTCAATTATTACTCAGATGTTGATTCAAGCTTCCAAAAATATCACGAAATTACAGAAATTCCGACCCTAATCTTCACGGATAAAAATGGAAAGATCGTTAAGAAGTCAGCCGGTGTTCTTCCCCAAGAAGAAATCGAATCCTACATCAAAGAAATTTTATAAAATTAAAAACTAGCAGAAATATCTGCTAGTTTTTTTGTTCTGAACAATAAAAGAGAGGATGCACGCATCCTCTCTTTTACTTTCTTCTATGCTTATAAACACCAATACGATTGATTGCTTTACTTAAAGCAATTTTTGCACGATCCATATCGCTTTTTGAACGACTTGTATCGCTTAAAACTTTTTCAGCTTTATCTTTTGCATGTTCGGCACGTGTCACATCAATGTCTCTTGCACGTTCAGCCACGTTGGCAATAATCGTTACGACATTATCCCGCACTTCCATAACTCCACCACCGATTGCAATATAATCAGTTGGCGAATCCTCTAAGAATCGTTTCACTCGAAGTGCCCCGATTTTTAAAGGAAGCATGATTGGAGCATGATGCGGTAGTATGGTGATTCCGCCATCGACTGCATCGGCACTCACAGAATAGGAACGATGGTTATACACTTTTCCTTCTGGTGTTGTGACAACGACCAGTAATTCATGTTCAGCCATCTTTAATTTCCTCCAACAAATCCTGCTGCTTTAGCTTTTTTAATCACGTCTTCGATTGGTCCTACGTTACGGAACATATCTTCTGGAATATCATCATATAAACCATCGATAATTCCTTTAAATCCGCGAACCGTATCTTTAATTGGAACGTATGAACCAGGTTGTCCAGTGAAGGCTTCAGCAACGTGGAAGTTTTGTGATAAGAAGAATTGAATTCTTCTTGCACGGTTTACAATAACTTTTTCGCTATCTGATAATTCATCAATCCCTAAGATGGCAATGATGTCTTGTAATTCACGATAACGTTGTAGCATTTGTTGTACTTTCATCGCTACTTCATAGTGTTCTTCCCCAACAATTTCTGGAGTTAGGGCACTTGAAGTTGAAGCAAGTGGATCCACTGCTGGATAAATCCCTTGTTCTGTTAAACGACGCTCTAAGTTTGTAGTTGCATCTAGGTGAGCGAATGTTGTTGCTGGAGCCGGGTCTGTATAGTCATCAGCTGGCACATAAATCGCTTGAATAGATGTAATAGATCCGTCTTTAGTTGAACTGATACGTTCTTGTAATTGACCCATTTCTGTCGCTAAAGTTGGTTGATACCCTACGGCAGAAGGCATACGCCCAAGTAACGCTGACACTTCTGAACCTGCTTGCGTGAAACGATAAATGTTATCGATGAATAAAGCACGTCTTGTTTTTCCATATCACGGAAGTATTCCGCAATAGTTAACCCTGTTAGTGCTACACGCATACGAGCTCCTGGTGGTTCGTTCATTTGTCCAAACACCATCGCTGTTTTAGCAGATACGCCTGATTCTTGCATTTCATGGTAAAGGTCATTCCCTTCACGAGTACGTTCCCCTACCCCTGTAAATACTGAAATACCACCAAGTTCTTCAGCGATATTATGAATTAATTCTTGAATTAATACGGTTTTCCCTACACCGGCACCACCGAATAAACCGATTTTACCACCTTTAAGATAAGGTGCTAAAAGGTCAATAACTTTAATCCCTGTTTGTAGAATTTCATATTGACTGTTTAATTCTTCAAATTTTGGTGCTGGTTTATGGATTTCATGTCTTGTAAAGTCTTCTGGGAATGGTTCTTTCAAGTCGATTGTATCTCCTAGAACGTTGAATACACGACCTAATGTTTCAGGTCCCACAGGAACGCTAATTGTGCGTCCTAAGTCCACTACTTTCATGCCACGTTGCAACCATCTGTAGATTCCATAGCAATCGTACGAACTGCACCATCCCCTAATTCTACAGCAGTTTCCAATGTAACAGTCTTTTCACTTCCGTCACTTGTTGTTTTCACAACTTGTAATGCATTATGAATATCTGGAACGCCTTCTTCTAAAGGAAATACCACGTCTACAACTGGCCCTACTACTTGTAAAATCTTTCCAGTTCTCAATCCATTTTCCTCCTTCTAAAATCCTAATGTTCTTCCAGAGCGGCTGCTCCACCGACAATTTCTGTAATTTCTTGTGTAATTTGCGCTTGTCGTCTCTGGTTCAAATCTTGCGTTAAGTTACTGATTAAATCTTTGGCATTATCGGTAGCACTTCTCATCGCAGTCATACGAGAGGCATGCTCTGCAGATTTAGCATCGATAATGGCTCCGTAAATAAGCGATTCCGCATATTGTGGGAGCAAGATGTCCATAATTATTTCCTTATTTGGTTCGAAAATATAATCCAATTCGTACTCTTTTGCTTCATCTTCATCCAAGTCGATAATTGGTAACATTTTTCAACACGATAGTTTGATAAAAGTGCATTTACATGGTGATTATAGCAAACGTAAAATTCATCAAATTCACCGTCACGGAACATTTGGACCGCACTTGACACAATCTTTCTTACTTCTTCAAAGGTTGGAATATCTGATACATCATTAATTTCAAGACGTACATCCACTCCCATTTTTTTGAAGAAGCGACTTGCAGCATCCCCAATGGTTAAGATGACATATTCATCCTTTGATTGGTGGTCTAACTCTAACATTTCTCTTGTTGATTGGAAAATGGAAGAGTTGTAACTCCCAGCAAGTCCTTGATCAGATGAAATCACTAAATATCCAGTCTTTTTAACTGGACGTTCAATTAATAAATCGTGATAGTCGATAAAAGAAGTAACTACTTCTCCATCCTCTGACGTTTCATCGACAATCTCTTCTCTATTGTGATTTGCGTATAGTAAGTGAGTTACAACTTCACGGATTTTTTGAGCGTAGTCTTGATAGTGACGCACTGCTTGCTCTGATTTGGCTAATTTTGCTGCAGAGACCATCTGCATGGCGCTAGTGATTTGACTTGTTTTCTTTGTTGAAACAATTCTCTTCTTTAAATCATTTAAGGAAGCCGTCATTCAGGTCACCTCTCCTTTCTACGCTTATTGAACACGTTCAAATAAATGAATTTGTTTGAAACTCTCAATCACTTTGTAGAATTTCTCTTCATCCGAAATCACATGTTGATCGCGGATTTCATTCAATAAATCTCTATGTTCGCTTTCTAAATGTTGATATAACGCTTTTTCAAATGATTTAATACGATCGATTGGAATCGCATCTAATAAACCATGTGTTAAAGCAAATAAAATCGAAACTTGATATTCGATTGGTAATGGTTGGTGTACATCTTGTTTCAAGACTTCAACTGTACGTTTACCACGATTTAATTTTTGTTGAGTTGCTGCGTCTAAGTCAGAACCAAATTGCGTAAAGGCTTCTAACTCACGGTAACTTGCTAAGTCAATACGTAATGTACCAGAAACTTTCTTCATCGCTTTAATTTGGGCAGAACCCCCAACACGCGATACAGATAATCCGGCAGATAAACCAGGACGTACCCCAGAGTAGAACAAGTCACTTTCTAAGAAGATTTGTCCATCTGTAATAGAGATTACGTTTGTTGGGATATATGCAGAAATATCTCCGGCTTGTGTTTCGATGATTGGTAAGGCAGTTAATGACCCTGCTCCTAATTCATCACTTAATTTCGCTGCACGTTCTAGTAGACGTGAGTGTAAGTAGAATACATCCCCTGGATAAGCTTCACGACCTGGTGGACGACGAAGTAATAGGGAAATTTCGCGGTAAGCGGCCGCTTGTTTAGATAAATCATCATACACAATTAACACGTCGCGACCTTGATACATCCACTCTTCACCCATTGCAGTACCTGCATATGGTGCAATATAAAGCATTGGCGCTGGTTGAGAAGCGCTGGCAGATACAACGGTTGTATATTCCATGGCTCCATAACGTTTTAATGTTTCGACGAGGGCTTTAACAGTAGATTCTTTTTGTCCAATTGCAACATAAATACATAATGTATTTTTACCTTTTTGGTTCAAAATCGTATCCACTGCAATACTCGTTTTACCAGTTTTACGGTCACCAATGATTAACTCACGTTGCCCTTTACCGATTGGCACTAAGGCATCGACTACTTTTAACCCTGTAGGTAATGATTGTTTTACACTTTGACGTTGCATAACGCCAGGTGCTTCATTTTCTACTGGACGTTTTTTTGTTGTTTCGATAGCACCAAGTCCGTCAATTGGACGACCTAACGCATCCACAACACGCCCGATAAGCGCATCTCCAACAGGAACATCCAAAATACGGCCTGTACGTTTTACAGGCTCTCCTTCATGAATGTTCTCATAAGAACCAAAAATGATGACACCCACATCTTGTTTTTCCAAGTTTTGTGCCATACCATAAGCGCCATTTTCAAATTCTACTAATTCTCCAGCCATTACGTTTGTAAGGCCGATGACACGAGCAATTCCGTCACCAATGAAAGAAACCTCTCCGATTTCTTCGATTTGTTCTTTCGTTTCAAAAGAAGAGATTTGGTCACGAATTCTCGCTGTAATATTACTCATTTCCATTTATGCCATCTCACCTCTTCAATCCAGTTTGGCTAACTTTTTCTTTGAATTGTTTTAATTTATTCGAAATTGTTCCATCTAAAAGAAATTCTTTGGTTTTTAATTGAACACCGCCTATAACAGAAGGATCAACTGTATTTACCCAAGAATCGTATTCTTTTTCTGTTTTATTTTGAAAAGCAATAGCAATACGTTCAATTTGCTCATCCGTTAAAGGAATTGCAGAAACAATTTCTAATTTATTTGCGTTATAAAGTTCAAGAAACGCTTCTAGTGCTTCTACGATATTCATAGAACCATCTTCTGACGGAAAAGTCGCTAAGTACTCCTGCGTTTCACTAGATAAGTGACCAAATGTTGATTCTAGAACTGCCAATTTTTATCATACGAAACATGTTCCAAATGCATCAGCTGTCTAAAAGTAGATGTATTTTGAATTCCATCTAAAATTGCTTGAATTTCATTTGTTACTTGATCTAAGTGACCTTCATATTTTGCCTTTGCATAAAAATGGCTGGCTTCTTTAACGATATCTTTATGATATTTTACCATTATCCTTCCAACCCCTTAATAAAGGACTCAATCACTTCTTGATGTCTTTCTTTTGTCACTTCTTTTTCAAGAATTTGACTTGCAAGTTGAATAGACAAGTCCACAATCTCATCTTGTACTTGAGCAATGGCACGTTGCTTCATCGAATCTACTTCTCGTTGCCCTTCTGCTTTCATACGAGAGACTACTTCTTTACCTTCTTTAATCATTTCATCTTGCGTTTTTGATGCTGCTTCACGAGCGTTATTTAAAATATCGCTCCCCTTCAGTTCTGCTTTATGAATAATTTCATTCGCATTCGCTTGAATTTCTTCCGCTACTTTTTTCTTTTCTGCAGCTTCATCTAAATCTTTAGAGATTTTATCTCTACGAGACTCTAACATTGCATTTACTTTATCCCAAGCAAAATATTTTACTAGGAAAAGTAATAATGTCATAGAAACTAGCACGACCAAAGTATCACCTAAAACGGTACTGGTATTACCTGACAACATTACTTCAAACATCGCTCACCCCTCCTTTTCGACAATAATCCCTTCATTTGAATCTATTTGACGAAAACAAGGATAAGAGCGATTAATACTGCGAAGATTGGCATCGCTTCGATTAAGGCAACCCCGATAAACATTGTTGAACGTAATTCGTTGCTTAATTCTGGTTGACGAGTCATTGATTCGATTGTTTTTACGATTACTGCTTGGTTCCCGTAGGCTGCTGCTAAAGCTGCTCCTACTACTGCAATTGCTGCTGCTAATTCTGTCATTTTAAATTCCTCATTTCTTAAAAATTAATGTTTCATTACTTTATGTGAGATATATACCATCGTTAACGTACAGAATACGTACGCTTGAATAGCTCCAATCACAACTGAAAAACCTTGCCAAATTACACCTAACGGAATGGCAAGAATATACGTTATTAATCCGGCTGCGGATGAGAACATCACAATTAAGCCTAATAACACTTCACCAGCATATATATTTCCGTAAAGACGAAAAGCCAGTGTAATTGTATTCGTAAACTCTTCAATTAACTTAATTGGGAGCATAAACGACATTGGACTTAAATAAGAATGTTGAATATATCCTTTGAGTCCCATCTTCTGTACGCCAGAATAATGTGCGATTAATGTAGTCATCAACGCCAATGCCAAACATACGATTGGGCTGGCAGTAGGGCTTGCAAAATAACTATGATCCTCATAATGGATATAGAAAATGAGGCCCACCATATTGGCGACTAACACAAAAGAAAACAGTGAAAAATATATAAATAATATGTTTGTCCCGTTTTCTCATCTACTGCGTTATTAACAATGCCTTTTGTAAATTCCATTAAAGCCTCTAAAGCATTTTGTAGCTTTCCTGGCTTCATGGACACTTTCCTGGCCGATAATATTGTAAATAGCGCAATGAGTAAAACACTAACCCCACACGAAATCAAAATCGGAACTGAAAACGACACTCCAAAAATCTCAATCACTTTTGGTGTTGCTTCCATGAATCTTATTTTCCCTCCTTTTCACCAAATAAAAAATCTGACAACATCTCCTTACATTGAGGCATTCGCTCAGTACGGTGATTATTGTCAGATTCGTTGGCAATAGTCTATCGCAAAAGCGTTGACTACATTAATTAATTATTTGGTTCCGAATAAACGATCTCCAGCATCCCCTAATCCTGGAAGAATGTATCCATGCTCATTTAATCGTTCATCTAATGCTGCTGCATAAATGTCGATTTCAGGATGTGCGCTACGTAAGGTTTCTACTCCTTCTGGGGCAGCTACTAAGCAACAAAACTTAATAGAGTTAGGCTGTGCACCACGTTTAAGTAATGCATCAATTGCTGCAACAGCACTTCCCCCTGTAGCTAGCATTGGATCTACGACAAACAACTGTCTTTCAGAAATATCTGAAGGCAATTTCACGAAATATTCTACAGGTTGCAAAGTATCATGATCGCGATACATACCAACGTGACCAATTTTAGCAGCTGGAATCAATTCTAAAATTCCATCTACCATCCCTAAACCAGCACGAAGGATTGGAATAATTGCTACTTTTTTACCAGCTAATGTTTTTAATATTGTTTTAACAAGAGGAGTTTCGATTTCTACATCTTCAAGAGGTAAATCTCTAGAAACCTCATAAGCCATTAGCATTGAAATTTCGTTTACAACTTCGCGGAATACTTTTGTTCCACAATCTTTTTGACGAATCATTGTTAATTTATGTTGAATTAACGGATGATCAAGTACGTGAAATTTTCCCATTTGTCATTCTCCTTCCAATACATTAGTGTCACTTCTGTTATTTTACCTAAAAAACTAGTAAATTTCTAGTATCAGTTTGAAAACTTTTAATTATTTTTCATAAATAGTAACAAACCTTTACATGAAGTTGTTTATGCATATAGTTTGAAAGTTTCAGTCAATTGTTTTACTTCTTGACGGACACTATTTAACACTTCTTTATTTTCAGGATTTGTTAATGTTGTAAGGATTAACTCTGCTACTTTCTTCGCAGCAGCTTCATCAAAGCCACGAGTAGTAATAGCTGCCGTTCCGACACGAATCCCACTTGTTTTAACAGGTGGTAATGTATCAAATGGAATGGCGTTTTTATTCACTGTAATTCCAACAGTGTCAAGTAATTCTTGCGCTTCTTTACCGTTTAATCCAGTTTCTTTAATATCGAGGAGTAATAGATGGTTATCAGTACCACCTGAAATCGCACGAATAGCTGTTCCTTCGAATACCTCTGCCATTGCTTTAGCATTCTTCACGACTTGCTCGATATACTCACCAAATGCTGGTTGAAGAGCTTCATGGAAAGCAACTGCTTTACCAGCAATCACGTGTTCTAACGGTCCACCTTGGATCCCAGGGAAGATGGCGCTATTTAGTTTCTTGCCAAATTCTTCTTTGCTAAAATTAAGCCACCACGTGGTCCACGCAATGTTTTATGTGTTGTTGATGTTACTACATCAGCATAAGGTACTGGACTTTGATGGGCTCCTTTGGCGACTAAACCAGCAATATGCGCCATATCCACCATAAAATAAGCTCCAACTTCCTTAGCAATTTCGCCAATGCGTTTGAAGTCAATTTCTCGTGGGTACGCTGAAGCTCCAGCCACGATTAATTGTGGTTTTTCTTCTTTAGCAATACGTTCTAATTCATCGTAATCGATTGTTTCTGTTTCTGGATTTACTCCATAAGAAACGAAATGATAATCTTGTCCAGAGAAGTTTACTCCCATTCCGTGAGTCAAGTGACCACCATGGTTTAAGTCCATCCCTAAAATCTTATCGCCTTTCTTTACTAAAGCACGATACGCAGCCATATTTGCTTGAGAACCTGAATGAGGTTGAACATTGGCATATTCAGCTCCAAACAATTCTTTTACGCGATCAATCGCTAGTTGTTCGATGACATCGACGTACTCACATCCGCCATAGTAACGACGTCCTGGATATCCTTCTGCATACTTATTCGTTAGAATACTTCCTTGTGCACGTAAAACTCCTTCTGATACGAAGTTTTCTGATGCAATCAATTCAATCCCCTGTTGCTGACGATGAAGTTCTTTTTCAATCGTCTCAAAGATGATTTTATCTTCTGTAAATTGACTCATTCAACTACCCCTTTCTATTCTTACATTCCTATTCTATCACATTATCACTTTTTGTAGAAAAGCTATGAGTTTTCCTAAAGGACGGTGGATGCCGCTTTTTTCAAACGGTTCATATACGCGATTCCAACGCCCTCTTCTGGCGCGCTCTGAGCTAAAATTATATCTAACTCCAAATGATCTAATGTTCGAAGCGCATCAAATAACGAGCGATTCATAGCATCCACGTTCGTACCCATCTTGTAAATACCTTTCACTCTCCTTTCAAACGCATCTACAATTGCGTTTTGAGCCATGATACCGACTGTCTTCCTATTATTTTGAGCTTCTTGGATAGCTTTTGTGAAGGACTCTACTGTCCCTTCTACAACCAACACTGGTGTTTTGGGGGCGTAATGACGATATTTCATCCCTGGAGATTTCGGTACTTCACGCTCTCCAGTTTTTGTGGTGACAGAAGACTGAATAGGCCCAATAACCGATTCAATCTGCTCTTTTGTTATCACACCCGGTCTTAAAATTACTGGCCCCTCTTCATTCGTCAAATCAATCACCGTTGACTCTACACCTACAGTAGATGAGCCTCCATCCAAAATTCCACGAATACGACCATTCATATCTTCAAATACATGTTCTACTTTTGTTGGACTTGGCTTCGTCGATAGGTTCGCACTTGGTCCCACGAGAGGAATACCCACTTTTGTGATTAATTCTAGTGTTAATGGATGATTTGGCATACGAAATGACACCGTTGGCAGTCCAGCGGATAAAGCCGGTGCATAAATTCCTGGTTTTGCCTTTAGAATCATCGTCAGTGGTCCAGGCCAAAAAGCCTTCGCTAAGGTTAGCGCAATTTCAGGGATTTCTTCTACAGTAGAAGTCATCTGCTGGATATCACTAATATGAACAATCAGTGGATTATCACTTGGACGTCCTTTGGCTTTAAACACCTTTAAAACAGCTTCTTGACTTGTTGCGATTGCTCCTAATCCATATACCGTTTCCGTTGGAAAAGAAACAATTTCTCCCTGTTGTAAAGCTTTAGCTGCAATATCTAAGTTTTCTTTTGTAAAAATTTGTGTTTCCATTACTGCGCCTCCTTTCCACTCACAATAATCATTCGGTCCATACCTGCAATATCTTTATGAATCGTTACTTTTCGATTTGGACAAGCTTCACTAAAAATTCGTCGTACGCTTGCTCCTTGGTTAAATCCAATTTCAAAAAAGGCTTGCCCACTATCTGTTAAAAATTCTTCTAATCGGTTAGCAATCTTTTCGTAAATCGCAAGCCCCTCATTCTCTGCAAATAACGCTTGAGACGGTTCATACCGTCGCACTGATTCATCCATTAATGCTTCTTCTGAATAAGCGATATACGGTGGATTACTAATAATACACTCAAACTTCTCCTGAGGTACATTGCTATACACGTCGCTGTAAATCAATTCGGTTTGAAGATTGAACTTTTCTCGATTCTTTTGAGCAACGATGAGTGCTTCTTCAGAAATATCGCACCCCATATAACGATGTCTTCCAACCAGTCTTTCCAGACTCAAAATAATGCATCCTGTTCCGACGCCAATTTCTAGGACATTCCCAACTGGACACTGTTCTAAACGACTGGACCTTTAATACAAGCTCTTCTGTTTCTGGACGAGGAATTAAGGTATCCTTAGTAACGATAAATTCTTCCCCTAGAAACTCAGCAACTCCAGTAATTTGCTGCAATGGTTCAAACTTGCTTAAGCGCAACAACTCAGGTTCCAAGTCCTCGAAAGTCACTGAGGCCTCTTGTCGTAAATTCAACAGAAATTGCGACAGGGTCCATTGATTCTTGAATAGCATTAATTCTCTAACTAGGTTCTGGCATTCTTTAAGCCCTATATTCGGTTGTTTCTCTTCTAAAAAACAAGAAGCCCTTATGAGGACTTCTTGGTTCGTTGGATTAGTTGTTTCCATTATTTAATTGCTCCAATTTTTCTGTGTGATCATAAAGAATTAAAGCGTCGACAATTTCATCAATTTTTCCAGCTAACACTTGGTCTAACTTTTGAAGTGTTAAACCAATACGGTGGTCTGTAACACGGTTTTGTGGGAAGTTGTACGTACGAATACGTTCTGAACGGTCCCCAGTACCAACTGCAGACTTACGGTTTGCATCATATTCAGATTGGGCTTCTTGAGAAATCTTGTCGTATACACGCGCACGTAATACTTTCATTGCTTTCTCACGGTTCTTTAGTTGCGAACGTTCATCTTGCATTGCAACAACAATTCCTGTTGGCAAGTGAGTTAAACGTACGGCAGATGCAGTTTTATTAACGTGCTGTCCGCCGGCACCTGATGCATGGTAAATATCCACACGAATATCTTTATCTTCTAATTCAATTTCTACTTCTTCTGCTTCAGGCATTACAACGACTGTAGCTGTTGAAGTATGCACACGTCCTTGAGATTCAGTTGATGGAACACGTTGTACACGGTGCGCACCAGATTCATATTTTAATTTAGAGAATACATTATCCCCTGTAATCATTAAAATAACTTCTTTATATCCACCGATACCTGTAACGTTGGCATCCATCACTTCTACACGCCAGCCTTGTGACTCTGCATATTTTTGATACATATTCAAAAGGTCTCCGGCAAAGAGTGCAGCTTCGTCTCCACCAGCAGCTCCGCGAATTTCCATGATGATGTTTTTACCATCATTTGGGTCCTCTGGTAATAGTAAGAATTTGATTTTATCTTCTAATTCTACTTTTTCTTTTTTGAGGGAGCTTAGTTCTTCTTTCGCCATTTCTGCCATTTCGGCATCTAAGCTTTCACCAAGCATTTCCTCTGTGTCGCTAATTTCTTCAACCACTTGTTGATAACGTTTAAAGGTTTCTACTTTTGGGCGTAAATTCGCTTCTTCTTTTGTTAGTTCCATGAAGCGTTTTGTATCGCCGATAACTTCCGGGTCACTTAATAGTTCTGAAAGTTCATCGTACCGAATAATAAAACTATCTAATTGATCGAACATACTTTTCTCCTTTTTCTTCTCTTATAAGCGTTCTTCACCAGGATGGTTATAGTGATAACGACAAACTGGATAATAAGCATCATTACCCCCAATTTGGATTTGTTCTCCCGTATACACTGGTACACCATCCACTACACGCATATTCATACTTGCTTTTTTATGACAATACCAACAAATCGTTTTTATTTCTTCGATTTTATCAGCATAAAGTAATAAGTATTTAGAACCTTCAAATAATTCGTTTTGAAAATCATTCTTAAGTCCAAATGCCATTACTGGAATATTTAATTCGTCAACAATTCGAGCGAGTTCAAGAATGTGATGTTTTGATAAGAATTGAGATTCATCAATCAAAATACAATAAGGTTTTACAGCTTGCCCTTCGACAATTTCGTAAATAGGTGTCTCTTCAAAAATTGGAATTGCTTCACGACGAACACCGATACGGCTAGATACATAGCCAACTTGATCACGATCATCTATTGCACTCGTAAATAATAAAACAGGCTTATTCTGTTCCTCATAATTATGAGCAACCTTTAAAATTTCAATGGATTTACCACTATTCATTGCACCATATTTAAAAAATAATTGTGCCACTTTCTATTCCTCCAATTGATAAACTATACCTTTAATATCTTACGATAAACTGCTACGTTTGTGCAAAGAAAAAAACCGTTTCTTATAAGCACATTACCCTTAATAAATTTGCATGGTATTTAAAAAAAGTTTTTTTAAACCACTTTTTGATTAAAAGTATGCTACAATAGTGAAGAATCTATAGGAAAGGATCGTCAAAATTGAATATAAGAACACAAGTTGCTTTAGGAGCAGGGAAATTCACTAGATGGGCTCTTAAAACTTTTACAAAAGGTGGCAGTAGCATGCCAGGAAAAGTGGCACATGCTATTGATCCTACAATTTTAAAATCCCTAGCGGAGAACTACGATGTGATTATCGTCAGCGGAACAAACGGAAAGACATTAACAACTTCCCTTATCGTTCAACTTTTAAAACAAAATTATCCTAATATTTTAACAAACCCAACTGGAGCAAATCTAACTCAAGGGATTGTATCTACTTTTTTAAATCATTCTCCTAAAAAGGGTGAAAAGAACATTGCTGTTCTAGAGGTGGATGAAGCTACGATTAAGCATATCACTCCTTATATCGAACCTAAACTATTTGTGTTTACGAATATTTTTCGCGACCAAATGGATCGATTTGGTGAGATATATTCAACTTATCAATTTATGTTAGACGGAGCGGCTTTTGCTCCATCTGCAACCATTCTTGCAAATGGAGATGCGCCAATATTTAATAGTGACGAATTACCTAATCCACGTCTATATTTTGGATTTAATCATACTGAAGATAGTGAAATGATGGCTCACTACAATACAGATGGTGTTCTTTGTCCTCACTGCCAATCTATCTTGCATTATAAGAGTATTACTTATAGCAACCTTGGTAAATACTATTGTCCAAAATGCGACTTCAAACGTCCTGAATTGAATTATGCAGTCACTGCTTTAAATGAATTGTCTTTAACAGGTTCTTCATTTGATATTGACGGTACAACTTTCTCAATTCCAATTGCTGGACTATATAATATTTATAATGCCTTAGCTGCATACTCTGCTGCAAAATTCTTTGGCCTTTCTACGGAAGAAATCCAAGAAGGCTTCTCTAAAGCTCAGCGCGTATTCGGTCGTCAAGAAACCTTTGCCGTTGAAGATAAAGAAGTGATGTTGAACTTAATTAAAAATCCAGTTGGATTTAACCAAATCGTTCAGCTATTAAGTTATGAAAAAGAACCATTCAGTTTAGGTGTTCTCTTAAATGATAACCCTGCAGATGGTCAAGATGTCAGTTGGATTTGGGATGGCGATTTCGAATGGTTACATGCTTTGAATGCTGTCGATACAGCCATTAGTGGTATCCGTGTTGAAGACCTTGGTGTTCGTATGGAAGTCGCAGGTTTTGAAAAAATGAAAGTCTTTAAAACAAATGCAGAATTAATCGATTGGATTCGCAAAGCTCCAACAAAAAAAGTCAATGTACTAGCGACTTATACAGCGCTACTTAACTTACGTAAAGACTTTGCTAAAGAAGGATACCTTAAGGAAGGGATGAACGGATGAAATTAAGAATCTGTCATTTATATGGAAACCTAATGAACACATACGGTGATAATGGAAACTTACTCATGTTACAACACCGTGCAAAAAAATTAGGATACGAAGTCGAAACTACTCTTATTAGCTTAGAAGAAGACTTCAATCCAGAAGAATTTGATATCGTAATGTTTGGCGGTGGTCAAGATTATGAACAAACTGTTGTTGCAAAAGATCTTCAAAACAAAAAAGATACTTTAATCGAATATATTGAAGATGATGGAGTTGTCGTAGCTATTTGCGGTGGCTTCCAATTATTAGGCCGTTATTACGTAAATGCTAGTGGCGAACGTCTCAATGGAATTAGTGCTATTGACGTTTGCACTAACGGTCAATTTCCAAATCGTTTAATTGGCGATGTCGAAATCTTTAACGAAGAATTTGGAGAAACGTATTTAGGATACGAGAATCATATTGGTAGAACTTACTTAGGTAAAAATATGAAACCTCTTGGAAAAGTAGTAAAAGGTTTTGGAAATAATGAAGAAGATCATGTTGAAGGATGTCATTATAAAAATGTATTTTGCTCATACTTCCATGGCCCAATCTTAGTAAGAAACCAACACTTAGCGGACCGTATCATTGAAACAGCTGCCCAACGTCAACTTTCAAAAAATGCATAACGAAAAAGACCCGTGTAACAAAAATGTTACACGGGTTATTTTTTAGAATTATTCAGCATTAGGATATACAGAAATCTGTCTTCCTTCTTTTTTCCATTGCCTAAATTCTGCTGCAGCTGTAAATAATACATCTGTAGAAGAATTCAATGCAGTCTCGCAAGAATCTTGTAGAACGCCGATAATAAAACCGACACCTACAACTTGCATTGCGATATCATTAGAAATTCCAAATAAACTACATGCTACAGGGATTAATAATAATGATCCACCTGTGACACCAGATGCCCCACAAGCAGCAATTGTTGATAACACACTAAGTACTAATGCTGTTAGAAAATCAACTTGAATTCCTAAAGTATTTACTGCTGCTAAAGTTAATACCGTGATTGTAATTGCAGCCCCCGCCATATTAATCGTTGCCCCTAGTGGGATTGATACAGAATAACTATCTTCGTCCAATCCTAAATCTTTACAGAGTTGCATATTTACTGGAATATTTGCTGCAGAGCTACGAACAAAGAAAGCAGTTACTCCGCTTTCTTTAAGCAACGTAAAACAAGCGGAAATGGATTTTCTTTGATCATAAAGAATACGATGATTGGATTCATAACAAAAGCTACAAAAAACATGCTTCCGATCAGTACTAATATTAAACTACCATAATTCGCAAATACCCCTACTCCATTTTCTGAGACAGTTGTATATACTAACCCCATTATTCCAATAGGTGCAAAACTAATTACTAACTTCACTACATGACTAGTTGCATCTGATACTTGCTTTAAAAGATTCTTCATAGGTTCGTCCGCTCTTCTAAATGCCATCCCCAATAGAACTGCCCAAGATAATATTCCAATATAATTTGCAGAAACTAATGCATTTACCGGGTTACCTACTAATTTAAGAACTAAAGTTTCCAATACTGCAGCGATTCCTTGCGGTGCAGTGACTTCTGTCGTACTTTCTGCAAGAGTCATTGTTATAGGAATTGCAAAGCTTGCAATTACTCCAACTAAAGCAGCTCCAAAAGTTCCAAATAAATAGAGAAGAACGATTGACTTCATATTTGTTTCATGACCTTCTTTATGTTGAGCTAAAGCACTCATTACGATAAAAAATACTAGCAAAGGCGCAATTGCTTTTAATGCATTTACAAAGACAGTTCCTAAGATTCCAACGACTGTTAAAGAAGGAACAAAAATTCCTAAAAAAATGCCAATTCCCATTCCAATTACGATTCGATTAATTAAACTGAGCTTACTCAGTCTCTCTACAATGTTGTTCATATATTTCCTCTATTCTCTTTCTTATATGGCGTCTATCTTACACAAGTTTATAGCTTTCTGTCAAAAGATATCCACATATCAAGAACATTTGTTCACTATGCGGATACATTTTTTTGTTTTTTTATATTTGTCAGATAGAATAGTCTTAGTATAGTTTTTATACTTAAAATCAAACTAAAACTCCAAAGAGAATAACGTTTAACTAGCCAATCCATTGAATTGAAAATAAATAAGTTATAATGGCACTCATACTTATAAAAAGGTGTAAATGGGATTTTATTACTTCGCTCTTTTTAGTCTAAAGAAAAAAATGCAAAAAAACAACAAAAATACTCCTCCACATACAAAAGAAAGCAATCCTACAAAAATAATCTGGGTTGGAGAAAAAATGATTCCTAATGTTGTTAAAAAAATAAACATCTCCCATTCCAAAAGCTTCTTCTTTCCAAATGAAGTGCCCTAAACTCTTAATAATCCCATAAAACAAAAAAATCCAATTATCATTGAAAACAATCGTTCTTCCCATGTCTGAGAACTAAGTATTATTTCAAAAAGTAATAGCAATAAAAAGTACTCTTAAATCAACTTCATAGGAATCAATATCCATCAATGCGATTAATACTAAAAAGAACAAAAAAAGAATCCTAAGATATCTAGCGGACCTTTTTAATAGAGCTACCAAAATAAATAATAAAGAGACGAATACTTCAATAAAATAATATCGTCCCCCAATTTTATGATGGCAGTAGCGACAACATCCTCTAAGATAAAGATAAGAGAAAATCGGAATTAAATCCCAAAAGTGAAGAATATGTCCACAACTTGGACAATGAGATCTTGTAGATATAAAATTTTCTCCATTATTTAGTCGAACACTAACAACATTGATAAAACTTCCAATAGAAGCACCCATTAATGCAATGAAAATATAAAGCATAAAAAAACCTCCCTTACTTAACAATACGTTTTGTAAGAGAGATTCGGAAGTTTATTCTTCAATCTGTACTTCTTCAACTTTATCATTGTAGTACAGACCAGAGTATTCCTTATACCACGCAAAGAAATGCGTAATGAATACTTTAACCACTGCATAGACTGGGACAGCTATTAATAACCCAACAAGTCCAAACATCTTTCCAGCAGCAAGTAAAATAATCAAAATTGTTACAGGATGCATTTTTAATGATGATCCTAAAATTAAAGGTTGTAAGACACGACTTTCAATTAATTGTTCAATAACAAAAACCAAAAATACGTGGAGTGCTAGAGTAGGATTGGTAACAAAACCAATAATTAAAGCTGGCGTCAACCCAATTATAGATCCTAAATAAGGAATAATTGTTAGAAGACCTGCTATCATCCCTATAGTAACTCCGTAAGGTAATCCAATAAGCGTATATCCAATGATATAAGTAAATCCAACACAGATAGCAACTGTAATTTGTCCACGGATATAAGAACTCACTTGTTGATTCATTTCATTTAACATCACACTAATCTTGTGTTGAGATCGTGTTGGAAACATTCTAGTCACAAATGGAATCACTTTATTTCCGTCTTTGAGAAGGTAATAAAGAATTACTGGCATTGTCATTATCGTAATTACGATATCCCCAATAATTCCTACAACACTACCTATACCGCTAAAAGTAAAATTCAAAATTCCATTTAATCGTTCTGTAATTGATTGAATAAAATCAGTGTTAATCTTGTTGAATTGCTCTTGAATCGTTTCAAAGAAGCCAGTCTGCATGAATTTTTCAACTTGCTCACTAATAATTTGATAATAGTATGGCAGTTGTGATACTAAATCTAATAATTGCTTTTTGAATAATTGGAACAAGGCTTGTAATAATCATAATAAAAAAATAACAATTACGCCAACCATTACTAATAAAATAGCAATTCCTTTTTGGAACCTTTTTATTCAGCAAATAATCATAAATCGGTTTTACTAAATAATAAATTACTGCTCCACAAGCAACAGGAACTCCAATTGCCGAAATAAAGTCTTTTAACGGATTAAATAAATAAGACGTTTGAGAAAATAAAATTAAATTAATGAGTAGTAATGATAAGATTAAAAGACCGCTCACTAGCTGATTATCTAAAAACCATCTCCAAAACCATGTCTTTCCTTGGTTTTCTGGTTTATTATCCATAAGATTCCTCCTTATCACATTTTTCCTCTAGTGTATCATATTTTTCTCCGTCTATGATTAACATTTGATTAGATTTTTAGAAAAAAATTGTATAATTATTTTTATCTTGTGACATGGAGGAAATCTCATGAAAGAAAAATTTTATTTAGGAACTTATACCAAAAGAGAAAGTAAAGGTGTTTACTCTGTAATTTTGAATAAAGAGACTGAACAATTAGAAAACCTGACTTTAGAAGCAGTACTAGAAAATCCAACCTACTTATATTATTCAAAAGAGAATCATCTACTTTTTGCAGTTGGAAAAGAGCACAAGGATGCAGGAGTCACTGCAAACCTTACCCTCACCTCTCCAGTCAAACGTTTATCATCATTCTACGATCAACAAGCCGTTCCTTGCTATATCCGATATAATGAGCGTTCGCATGATTTACTAACTGCAAACTATCACGGAGGTTTGTAGAACTATACCATTATGATAATAAAAATCATTCGATTTCTTTTGTCGATAAAAAAGTGCATTCAGGATCTAGCATTCATGAAAATCAAACAGCTCCACATGTTCACTATACAGATTACACTCCAGATGAAAAATGGATTGTGGTATGTGACTTAGGAATCGATACTGTATTTACATATAAACGTACAGCAGAAGGCTTAGAAGAAGTCGCACAGTATAAGACAAAAGCTGGCAGTGGTCCTCGTCACCTTGCATTCCATCCAACACTTCCTATTGCTTATCTGATTTGCGAACTAGACGCAACTGTAGAAGTACTCTCTTACAATAACAAAAATGGAACTTTTAGAAACTTAGACAAGATAGCATTAACAACTGAAGACCAACAAGCTTGGGGAGGCGCTATTCATCTCACCCGCGACGGACGTTTTGTTTATGCCTCAAACCGAGGCTTTGACGCGTTATACACTTTCTCAGTAGATGCATCAAGCGGATTACTCACTCTCGTACAAACAATCGAAAGTTATGGTTCGGTGCCTCGTGATTTCCACTTAAGTAATGATGAAGCTTATGTCGTTGTTGGACACCAAGAATCAGACAACTTAACGCTATTGAAACGCGACTTAGAAACTGGTGAACTCACACTTCTTCAAAAAGACTTCTACGCTCCTGAAGTGGTTTGTGTCGTTCCGCAATAGTAATCAATTTTAAGTCTCTTCTTTTTTTGAAGAGACTTTCTTCTTTATTGTGGTAATCCTTGCCAGAAAGCAGTATAATCGTTGTTAGCAGACTTTATAAAGGAGTGGAAAAATGCTTAATCTTATAGAGATTATTAAAACTATTATTTTAGGAATTATCGAAGGCGTTACTGAATGGCTACCAATTAGTAGTACAGGTCATTTAATTTTAGTGAACGAGATTATTCAATTAGACGTTTCTGCTAAATTCCTAGAGATGTTTAATGTTGTCATTCAACTTGGTGCCATATTGGCGGTTGTCCTTGTTTATTTCAACAAATTAAATCCATTTGCAAAAAATAAGAAACGTAAAGAATTCATTGAAACCATTGATCTTTGGAAGAAAGTGATTATCGGATGTATCCCAGCCGTTATTCTAGGATTCATTTTAAATGACTTTATGGATGAATATTTTAATAAACCAATCATTATAGCACTTGCTTTAATTGTATACGGGGTTGCTTTCATTTACATCGAAAGACAACACAAAAATATCGAGCCGAAAATTAAAAGCTTTAAAGAGTTAGACATTTTGACGGCTATTAAAATTGGACTTTTCCAATGTTTAGCTCTTGTACCAGGTACTAGCCGTTCTGGATCAACCATCCTTGGTGGTTTACTTGTTGGAACAAGTCGTTCAATCGCTACTGAATTTTCATTCTTCATGGGGATTCCAATTATGTTTGGTGCTAGTGGATTAAAACTATTAAAATTTGGATTCCACTATTCATTTGCTGAATTTATTATTTTAGTAGTTGGATCAGTTGTTTCATTTGTTGTTTCACTATTCGTAATTAAATTCTTACTAAAATACATCAAACAACACGATTTCCAAGCGTTTGGTTGGTACCGAATTGCACTCGGAATTATTGTTCTTGGAAGTCTTTTCTTTAAATAAAGTAAAAGCTGGATTTACTCCAGCTTTTTTTATTTTTTTGCAAAAAAACAGGTATAATGAATATATTCAAATTAGAAAGAAGGATACTATGTCATTACTTTTTTTGTCGGAATTGGTGGAGCGATTGGGGCAATTCTACGTTATTTACTATCTCAACTTCCTTTCCAACATGAATTTCCATCAAAAACACTACTAATTAATTTATTAGGTTCGCTTGCCATCGGATATTTAGGTGCTAAATTCCAACAGTCACATTGGTTTCGAAGGAGATCAGTGGCTTTTAATTACTGGAGTCTGTGGTGGATTTACTACTTTTTCAACATTCAGTTTAGAATCCCTTCAGTTAATCCAAAATGGTAATACTCCCCTTGCGATTCTTTATATGATTGTAAGTCTAATTGGAGGTCTCTGTTGTGTGGGAATCGGATTTTTTCTTGGTAATTCTTCATTTTAAATTAGCAATTTTTTAAAAATCAGTTTACAATAGAATAAAGAACAAGAACGGAGGTCTTTTTATGACGAAAAAAGGGGTAACTTTATATTTTATGCGACATGGAGAAACCGTCTTTAACCGCTACAATTTAATGCAAGGATGGTCTGATACTCCTCTAACAAAAGAAGGTCGCCTTGATGCTATTCGTTCTGGTTTAGGAATGCGAGATGTTCATTTTGACGCCGTCTATACTAGTGACTTGCGTAGAACCGTTGAAACTGCCCAACTATTTCTTAAAAACCATCCCAACCGTGATAACCTCACTATTGAAATGATGCCAGAATTTCGCGAAGTTTTCTTTGGAAGCTTAGAAGGAAAATCGGCGAACGACTTATGGAGCGAGTTGTATAAAAAACTTCAAAGAAACTTTGACGACTTAGGTGGAAGAAATATCCAAGAAGAACTTAATGGTCTGAAAGAGCTGGACCCTGATCACCTTGGGGAAAACTTTATGGAGTTTTGGTTACGTGTTGAAAAAGGACTTCTAAAAGTAGTGAATCAACACAGAGATACGAATCATAATGTACTGATTGTCAGCCACGGCATGACTATTCGAAATATGCTTCATGAATTAATCCCAGACTTTCAATTATCAGAACTTATTGGAAATGCTTCATTGAACATTGTTGAATATTCTGAAGGGAAATTTAACTTAAAGGCATTAAACCAAACGAATCACTTTGCTCTCCGTAAAGAAGCAAAAGACGATGAATTTAGTTTCATTCCAATAAAAATGCGTGATTATTAAAGAATTGCATGTCATTTAAAACTTTGTTACAATAGGAACCTAGGGAATTCCCTAGGTTTTTACTTTTATACGGGGTCGTTACGGATTCGACAGGTATAGGTTGAGCTTTCAATGCATTCCGTAGGTTACGTCTACGTAAAAACGTTACAGTTAAATATAACTGACAAACAACAAACAAACCCTTTAGCTTTCGCAGCTTAATAACTGCTAGCTAAGATCTGTCCGGCATCGCCCATGTGCTCGGGTCCAGGTCCTATAATCAGTGGGATACGATTCACTTTTCCGCCTGTCTAAGTGAATAAGAGATTATCAGGCTAGCTTAAGATGATGCTTGTTTATCAGCTAATCAGTAGCGAAACTTAAATAGATAAACTATGAATGTAGATTTGATTGTGTCGATATACTTGGACAGGGGTTCGACTCCCCTCGGCTCCATTATTGTATGTTTTAACATAAAAAATCTTATAATAATAACTTATATTTTTTTTCATTTTCTATTAAGCTGTGTATTTTAAATACAAATAAAAAAATCAACTTTTTAAAAGTTGATTTTTTTATTTTTTTCTTCCTAATCTCTGAATTCTTCTATTAAACTATTCTTGCTAATTTATTTCTATCATATTATATCTAATATGATTATTTACAATTTCTATTCAGAAACATATTGAAACCTGTCTGCATATGTGCTATCATGTAAGCGCATCCAAAAAAATTGCTGATTAAATATCTTTAAATTAGTCTTGCAAGATAAATAAAATATAGACTTTCTAATCATAATTTTTGCTTTTAGATATCTTGTATATTAATAGTGATTGCTTTAAGGCAATTTTTAAATTTCTCCCCGCTAATACGCACAAATTATTTTTTTGTATTGCTTCTAGGAGGTTTTTAAATGAATATTGTAGTCAAAAATATGGATGTTATGCTCTAATAACAAATTTACTATTGCCTAACCAGAATGAACTTTATGACCAGAATATGGAATGATTAGTCGTTAAGACACAGGAATTCCAAGAGTTAATAAAGTCAAAAAGGTCACAAAATATTTTGATGTCTCTACTGATTTACTTGATTCTACTGATATTCTTAAATGGGATACTAACAAAGAATCTATTGTTTTTGAGCAGGCTGAAAAAAACCTAAAAGTATCATTCTCTCGAATAGTCCGAAGAAGACAAATGAAAATTAGATGACATGATAGGTTCAATGTTCTGGAAAAGAATAAAAGGTAGGAAGTGATGATTATCGAAAGAACCAGTAAGTACCTAAAATACAGCTAACCCATTATAACTAGCGGAATATGTTTAAAAAAACATTATCTCCGTAAAAAGAAATAAACTATTATATTTTAGGAGGAAAACAATGGAACTAGAAGTATTGTCCGAACAATTAAAAAAATTTAGGAAAAAGAGTCCTTACAATAAAAGATAATATTAATACTGAAGAGGCTACTAAGACATCTCTCATTTTACCTTTTTTCCAAATACTAGGGTATGATATCTTTAATCCACTAGAATTTGTGCCAGAATTTACTGCTGATGTGGGTATAAAAAAAGGTGAAAAAGTAGACTATGCTATAAAAGCTTAGTGATGCTCCTGTAATCTTAATTGAAGCAAAAATCTATCTCTGAAAAAAACTTACGAAACATGATTCGCAATTATTTAGATACTTTGGTACTACTACTTCTAAATTTGGAATTTTAACAAATGGTCAAGAATATAAATTCTATACCGATCTTGATGAACCTAACAAAATGGACACTACTCCGTTTTTTTAACAATAGATATTACAAAAAAATTAAAGACATTCAAATAGCAGAGATAGCCAAATTTCATAAAGAAAAATTTTTGATGTAGATAAAAATAACATCATCTGCTTCTGAATTAAAAATACCTAAACAGCCTTAAGAATCATTTAGCTAAACAATTAATCGAGCCTAGTGAATCCTTTTATAAAAATATATTGTGGGTGAAATATACGAAGGAACTAAAACCAAAAAAATACTCTTGAAAAGTTTGAATCTATCGTTAAAAAGGCTTCTCACAATTTATTAGTGAACGAGTAAACGAAAAAAATTAAGTGCCGCCTTAAACTCTAATGTTGATACTAAATTATCTAGCGATACAGAAGAAGTCAAAAATGAAATTCAAGAAAAAAATTCTGAAATAATAACAACTTCTGAAGAATTAGAAGCTTATACAACTACAAAAATTGTATTAAAAGACGTAGTGGATCCCTCTCGGATATTCTACAGAGACAATAAGAGTTATTTTAATATACTTCTAGATGATAATATTCGCAAATGGATTATGCGAATTTATACAGTTAACAATAAATTTAGACTACAATTTAACGATGCGGAACATACTACTGTTGAAATATCAACACCTCTTGACATCATTCAGTATTCAGATAATTTATCTACTACAGTAAAAAAATTCTAGAGAATAAATAACCTTTTCCAGACTATTTATTTTACTATAACAAGAACATTTATTTAGAAATAGTTCTATAACTATAGGAACTATAAGAATGAAGAAATAGAGAAGGCTATCTTGTATCTGCAACATTTAAGAGAATATATGAAAATACATTCCTAAAAGTGGATTAAAGACAAACCTCAAACTATAAAAAAATCACCTTATTTAATTAATAAGGTGATTTTTTCATTATTCATCAAAACAAAAAGCCTACTTTTCAGAAGGCTTAAGCGATGACCCGTACGGGACTCGAACCCGTGTTACCGCCGTGAAAGGGCGGTGTCTTAACCGCTTGACCAACGGGCCAATATAAGAGAATAAAGCGGGTGACGAGAATCGAACTCGCGACAACAGCTTGGAAGGCTGTAGTTTTACCACTAAACTACACCCGCATTTTTATAAAGAGCGGTCCCGACGGGAATCGAACCCGCGATCTCCTGCGTGACAGGCAGGCATGTTAACCCCTACACCACGGAACCACTATGAGATGGAGGTTAACGGGATCGAACCGCTGACCCTCTGCTTGTAAGGCAGATGCTCTCCCAGCTGAGCTAAACCTCCAAATATGACCCGTACGGGACTCGAACCCGTGTTACCGCCGTGAAAGGGCGGTGTCTTAACCGCTTGACCAACGGGCCAGGATAACAAATAATAAAACGGAGAAGGAGGGATTTGAACCCTCGCGCCGGTTTCCCGACCTACACCCTTAGCAGGGGCGCCTCTTCAGCCTCTTGAGTACTTCCCCATCATCCAAGATTTTATTATTTTCTAATAACAAAGTTATTAATGGGCCTAAATGGACTCGAACCATCGACCTCACGCTTATCAGGCGTGCGCTCTAACCAGCTGAGCTATAGGCCCTAAATATTTAAAGCGGGTGACGAGAATCGAACTCGCGACAACAGCTTGGAAGGCTGTAGTTTTACCACTAAACTACACCCGCATTATATTTAGAATGGCTCGGGACAGAATCGAACTGCCGACACCTTGAGCTTCAATCAAGTGCTCTACCAACTGAGCTACCGAGCCTAGCGAATATTATATTCATCTAACGGTCCCGACGGGAATCGAACCCGCGATCTCCTGCGTGACAGGCAGGCATGTTAACCCCTACACCACGGAACCTAATTGCGGGAGTAGGACTCGAACCTACGACCTTCGGGTTATGAGCCCGACGAGCTGCCAACTGCTCCACCCCGCGATAATATTAAGGAGGATAAGGGATTCGAACCCTTGCACGCTTTTACACGCCTGACGGTTTTCAAGACCGTTCCCTTCAGCCGGACTTGGGTAATCCTCCAAGATATAACTATGGACCTTGTAGGACTCGAACCTACGACCGGACGGTTATGAGCCGTCTGCTCTAACCACCTGAGCTAAAGGTCCAAGCTCTAAAGAAATAGCGGCGAAGGGGATCGAACCCCCGACCTCCCGGGTATGAACCGGACGCTCTAGCCAGCTGAGCTACACCGCCATGATATTAAATTTAATGGAGACTAGCGGGATCGAACCGCTGACCTCCTGCGTGCAAAGCAGGCGCTCTCCCAGCTGAGCTAAGCCCCCATAAGAAATCGGGAATACAGGATTCGAACCTACGACCCCTTGGTCCCAAACCAAGTGCTCTACCAAGCTGAGCTAATTCCCGAATATGCACCCAACAGGAGTCGAACCTGTAACCGCTTGATTCGTAGTCAAGTACTCTATCCAATTGAGCTATGGGTGCATTGTATATTTAGTTAATGCCGAGGACCGGGGTCGAACCGGTACGGTCATCACTGACCGCAGGATTTTAAGTCCTGTGCGTCTGCCAATTCCGCCACCCCGGCATGGGCCATGGTTTTACATTGGCTAAGCGGAAGACGGGGTTCGAACCCGCGACCCCCACCTTGGCAAGGTGGTGTTCTACCACTGAACTACTTCCGCAAATTTGGTTTTAATGCCGGCTAAAGGACTTGAACCCTCGACCCTCTGATTACAAATCAGATGCTCTACCAACTGAGCTAAGCCGGCTAAGTGCGGGTGAAGGGACTCGAACCCCCACGCCTCGCGGCGCTAGATCCTAAATCTAGTGCGTCTGCCAATTCCGCCACACCCGCAATTTCTACTATGAGAATGAGTGATACAGGGCTCGAACCTGTGACCCTCTGATTAAAAGTCAGATGCTCTACCAACTGAGCTAATCACTCATCAATGGAGGTTAACGGGATCGAACCGCTGACCCTCTGCTTGTAAGGCAGATGCTCTCCCAGCTGAGCTAAACCTCCATTATAATAAAGCGTGGCAACGTCCTACCCTCGCAGGGAGAAACCCCCAACTACTATCGGCGCTAAGAAGCTTAACTTCTGTGTTCGAGATGGGAACAGGTGTATCCTTCTTGCCATCGTCACCACACTTTATTTCTGAAAAAACTTTCGTTCTTTCAAAACTGAATCTATATCCAACTCCATCAATCTACCAGCTATACAACTCGTGGTTAAGTCCTCGACCGATTAGTACTAGTCCGCTCCATGCCTCGCGGCACTTCCACTTCTAGCCTATCTACCTGATCGTCTCTCAGGGGTCTTACTCACTTAATGTGATGGGAAATCTCATCTCGAGGGGGGCTTCACGCTTAGATGCTTTCAGCGTTTATCCCGTCCACACATAGCTACCCAGCGATGCTCTTGGCAGAACAACTGGTACACCAGCGGTGTGTCCATCCCGGTCCTCTCGTACTAAGGACAGCTCCTCTCAAATTTCCAACGCCCGCGACGGATAGGGACCGAACTGTCTCACGACGTTCTGAACCCAGCTCGCGTACCGCTTTAATGGGCGAACAGCCCAACCCTTGGGACCGACTTCAGCCCCAGGATGCGATGAGCCGACATCGAGGTGCCAAACCTCCCCGTCGATGTGAACTCTTGGGGGAGATAAGCCTGTTATCCCCAGGGTAGCTTTTATCCGTTGAGCGATGGCCCTTCCATACGGTACCACCGGATCACTAAGCCCGACTTTCGTCCCTGCTCGACTTGTAGGTCTCGCAGTCAAGCTCCCTTCTGCCTTTACACTCTTCGAATGATTTCCAACCATTCTGAGGGAACCTTTGGGCGCCTCCGTTACATTTTAGGAGGCGACCGCCCCAGTCAAACTGCCCGTCTGACACTGTCTCCCACCCCGGTTAGGGGTGCGGGTTAGAGTGGTCATGTCACAAGGGTAGTATCCCACCGTTGCTTCCTCCGAAACTGGCGTCCCGGATTCTTCAGCTCCTACCTATCCTGTACATGTGACACAAACACTCAATATCAAACTACAGTAAAGCTCCATGGGGTCTTTCCGTCCTGTCGCGGGTAACCTGCATCTTCACAGGTACTATAATTTCACCGAGTCTCTCGTTGAGACAGTGCCCAGATCGTTACGCCTTTCGTGCGGGTCGGAACTTACCCGACAAGGAATTTCGCTACCTTAGGACCGTTATAGTTACGGCCGCCGTTTACTGGGGCTTCAATTCAAAGCTTCGCTTGCGCTAACCTCTCCTCTTAACCTTCCAGCACCGGGCAGGCGTCAGCCCCTATACGTCATCTTTCGATTTTGCAGAGACCTGTGTTTTTGATAAACAGTCGCCTGGGCCTATTCACTGCGGCTGGTATTGCTACCAGCACCCCTTCTCCCGAAGTTACGGGGTCATTTTGCCGAGTTCCTTAACGAGAGTTCGCTCGCTCACCTTAGGATTCTCTCCTCAACTACCTGTGTCGGTTTGCGGTACGGGTCCTATAAATCTTGCTAGAAGCTTTTCTCGGCAGTGTGACATCAGAAACTTCGGTACTAAACTTCCCTCCCCGTTACAGCTTGTCGCATCTGTGATAAGCATTTGACTCATCAGCCGACTCACTGCTTGGGCGTACACTTCCAGTCGTACGCTTTTTCTTAGCCTCCTGCGTCCCTCCATTGCTCAAACGATTTATAGAAGTACAGGAATATCAACCTGTTGTCCATCGACTACGCCTATCGGCCTCGCCTTAGGTCCCGACTAACCCTGGGAGGACGAGCCTTCCCCAGGAAACCTTAGTTATTCGGTGGACGGGATTCTCACCCGTCTTTCGCTACTCATACCGGCATTCTCACTTCTAAGCGCTCCACATGTCCTTACGATCATGCTTCACCGCCCTTAGAACGCTCTCCTACCACTGGACCATAAGGTCCAATCCACAGCTTCGGTAATCTGTTTAGCCCCGTTACATTTTCGGCGCAGGGTCACTCGACTAGTGAGCTATTACGCACTCTTTGAATGATGGCTGCTTCTAAGCCAACATCCTAGTTGTCTGTGCAACCCCACATCCTTTTCCACTTAACAGATATTTTTGGGACCTTAGCTGGTGGTCTGGGCTGTTTCCCTTTCGACTACGGATCTTATCACTCGCAGTCTGACTCCCGGATATAAATACATGGCATTCGGAGTTTATCTGAATTCGGTAACCCGAGATGGGCCCCTAGTCCAAACAGTGCTCTACCTCCACGATTCTCACTTCCGAGGCTAGCCCTAAAAGCTATTTCGGAGAGAACCAGCTATCTCCAAGTTCGATTGGAATTTCTCCGCTACCCACACCTCATCCAAGCACTTTTTCAACGTGCCCTGGTTCGGTCCTCCAGTGCGTTTTACCGCACCTTCAACCTGGACATGGGTAGATCACTTGGTTTCGGGTCTACGTCCACATACTTCATGCGCCCTATTCAGACTCGCTTTCGCTACGGCTCCGACTCTTCATCTTAACCTCGCATGTAAACGTAACTCGCCGGTTCATTCTACAAAAGGCACGCCATCACCCATTAACGGGCTCTGACTACTTGTAAGCACACGGTTTCAGGTACTCTTTCACTCCCCTCCCGGGGTTCTTTTCACCTTTCCCTCACGGTACTGGTTCACTATCGGTCACTAGGTAGTATTTAGCCTTGCCAGATGGTCCTGGCGGATTCCGACGGGATTCCTCGTGTCCCGCCGTACTCAGGATGCTAGTAGAGTTCGTCAAGATGTCGCGTACAGGATTGTCACCTTCTGTGATGGGCCTTTCCAGACCACTTCTGCTATCTTGATGTCTTCTCACGTTCTAGTCCTACAACCCCAACAAGCAAGCTCGTTGGTTTGGGCTCCTCCCGTTTCGCTCGCCGCTACTCAGGGAATCGATTTTTTTCTTTCTCTTCCTGCAGGTAATGAGATGTTTCAGTTCCCTGCGTGTACCTCCTAATGAGCTATGTATTCACTCATTGGTAACACCCTATGAAAGGTGTTGGGTTCCCCCATTCGGAAATCTTTGGATCTTAGCTTACTTACAGCTCCCCAAAGCATATCGGTGTTAGTTCCGTCCTTCTTCGGCTCCTAGTACCAAGGCATCCACCGTGCGCCCTTATTCACTTAACCGTTGGTTAAATGTCGCATAGCGTTGCGTTTTGTTAAAAAACTCTTTTTCGTTAGATGTTACTCTAACTCTCGGTAAATTAATTGGTTATTTGTTGTGATATAGTATTCAGTTTTCAAAGAACAAAATTCTCTGTTATTTCTAACAGATATGGAGACTAGCGGGATCGAACCGCTGACCTCCTGCGTGCAAAGCAGGCGCTCTCCCAGCTGAGCTAAGCCCCCTAAATTCAAACTAATGGGCCTAAATGGACTCGAACCATCGACCTCACGCTTATCAGGCGTGCGCTCTAACCAGCTGAGCTATAGGCCCTTGTTCGCATTTAGAACTTTTGTTTTGAGAGATAAACCTCTCAAAACTAAACAAAGAAGTCTAAACCCTGTAGGGTTCCGTATTACCTTCAATACCTTGCGATACTGAGGTTTATCCTTAGAAAGGAGGTGATCCAGCCGCACCTTCCGATACGGCTACCTTGTTACGACTTCACCCCAATCATCTATCCCACCTTAGGCGGCTGGCTCCAAAAGGTTACCTCACCGACTTTGGGTGTTACAAACTCTCGTGGTGTGACGGGCGGTGTGTACAAGACCCGGGAACGTATTCACCGCGGCGTGCTGATCCGCGATTACTAGCGATTCCGGCTTCATGTAGGCGAGTTGCAGCCTACAATCCGAACTGAGAATGGCTTTAAGAGATTCGCTTACCCTCGCGAGTTCGCTGCTCGTTGTACCATCCATTGTAGCACGTGTGTAGCCCAAGTCATAAGGGGCATGATGATTTGACGTCATCCCCACCTTCCTCCGGTTTGTCACCGGCAGTCTCACTAGAGTGCCCAACCGAATGCTGGCAACTAGTAATAAGGGTTGCGCTCGTTGCGGGACTTAACCCAACATCTCACGACACGAGCTGACGACAACCATGCACCACCTGTCACTTTGTCCCCGAAGGGAAAGCTCTATCTCTAGAGTGGTCAAAGGATGTCAAGACTTGGTAAGGTTCTTCGCGTTGCTTCGAATTAAACCACATGCTCCACCGCTTGTGCGGGTCCCCGTCAATTCCTTTGAGTTTCAACCTTGCGGTCGTACTCCCCAGGCGGAGTGCTTAATGCGTTAACTGCAGCACTGAAGGGCGGAAACCCTCCAACACTTAGCACTCATCGTTTACGGCGTGGACTACCAGGGTATCTAATCCTGTTTGCTACCCACGCTTTCGAGCCTCAGCGTCAGTTACAGACCAGAGAGTCGCCTTCGCCACTGGTGTTCCTCCATATATCTACGCATTTCACCGCTACACATGGAATTCCACTCTCCTCTTCTGCACTCAAGTTCCCCAGTTTCCAATGACCCTCCCCGGTTGAGCCGGGGCTTTCACATCAGACTTAAGGAACCGCCTGCGCTCGCTTTACGCCCAATAAATCCGGACAACGCTTGCCACCTACGTATTACCGCGGCTGCTGGCACGTAGTTAGCCGTGGCTTTCTGGTTAGATACCGTCAAGGCGCTAACAGTTACTCTAGCACTTGTTCTTCTCTAACAACAGAGTTTTACGATCCGAAAACCTTCTTCACTCACGCGGCGTTGCTCCGTCAGACTTGCGTCCATTGCGGAAGATTCCCTACTGCTGCCTCCCGTAGGAGTTTGGGCCGTGTCTCAGTCCCAATGTGGCCGATCACCCTCTCAGGTCGGCTATGCATCACGGCCTTGGTGAGCCGTTACCTCACCAACTAGCTAATGCACCGCGGGTCCATCCATCAGCAGAAGCTTGCGCCTCTTTTCCTCTTCAAGCCATGCGGCTCGAAGACCTATGCGGTTTTAGCATCCGTTTCCGGATGTTATCCCCCTCTGATGGGCAGGTTACCCACGTGTTACTCACCCATTCGCCACTAGATTGACCAGTGCAAGCACCGGTCGCTCTCGTTCGACTTGCATGTATTAGGCACGCCGCCAGCGTTCGTCCTGAGCCAGGATCAAACTCTCATGAAAAATTTGAATTTTCATGAGCTTTGAAAAGCTCATTTTAATTACTGACTTATTGTATCTCTTTTAAGAGATAAGAAATTGTTGTTTCTTCATTGAAAAATAATGAAGTCCCTACACATTTGGTTCGTCTTCTTTGTTCAGTTTTCAAAAGGTCAATCGTTGTTTTTTCAACAACTTCTATATCCTATCATAGGACATTTTTTTACTGTCAACAGTTTTTTTATTCAACTTTTTCAAAGTTTTTTTGAAACTGTTTTTATAAAGCGAACGTTCGCTCAACAGTGATATTAATTTATCATATTCAGATTTGGTTTGCAACTGAAAAGATATACTTTTTATAAAAAAATAATACAGTTCACAAAAAAATGCAAACTGTATCTTTTTTTAATCATTATTATAACAATGCTTCTAGTCTATTCCGATTGAGTTCTGGATAGCGATTCAAAATTTTATTTATCGTTTTAAGAATCTTAGTTTGATACCCCACCATATCATTTTCTATTTGTAATACTAAAGTGGCTCATGTAGACTCATCCGTAAAAGAAGCCATCCATCTCCATATTCCCCTTTAAAGTCAATTCGAACTCCTTCTTCATTTTCGGGATTTACTACCCAGTCTTTCGGAATCCAATTAGGGAAATCTTTGATTACTTCTAACCCTTTAGCTTTGAAATCTTTAGTTTCAATCTTAAATCGAACTTCTACAACTTCTTTAGGTTGGACTAGCTTTTTAATTAATGAATCTAAGGTTTCCCCTTTAGCAACCAATCTAGGAAGCAACATTAATATTTTTGCGACCACATACGCTCCATCATCTAAAAAGTAATTCTCTTTGAACGCAGCATGACCACTAGTTTCAATCGCAAGCTGACAATCAGTTCCTTGATTATTTAATTCTATTGCTTTGTTTATAACATTACGATAACCCGATATATATCGATATTGATGCCCACCTAACTTCATAATGAATTTCTTCAAGTGTTCAGTTGTAGGAGAATTCGTTACTATTGTTGTTCCAGGATGCTCGCTTATCACAATCACACTTAAAACAGCAATTAAATTATTTCTATTGAGAAGTTCCCCACTTCCTGTTACAACCGCAGCTCTATCCACATCTGTATCAAATCACACCATAATCAGCATTTACCGCTAGTACTTGTTTCTTAATACTTTCCATTGCTTCTTTATTATCTGGGTTCGGAATATGATTTGGGAAAGTTCCATCTGGATCTAAGAATTGTGAGCCTTCCGTTTTAGCACCTAGTTCTTCTAGTACACTTTTTGCAAAGAAGCCTCCTGCTCCATTCCCAGCATCGACTATAATATGTAATCCTTCAAGCGGTTTTTCTTTTTCGCTCTGACTCCCCTTACGAATCAACTCCACTAAATGACGACTGTATCGTTCAAAAATACTTTTTACTTCTATAGTAGAAACTGATTCTTGTGGTAGTTCTTCCTTTTCATCCACCAATGCAATAATATCACGAATATCACTGGACTCTAATCCGCCCTCACGCGTGAAAAATTTCAGTCCATTGTAATAGTATGGTAAATGACTCGCAGTAAACATCACTGTCGCATCGCAGTTAAATTCTTCAAATTGAGTCGCCATAAACATACTTGGAGTCGTTGCCATTTCAAAATCAATTACGTGAACCCCAAAAGCCGATAAAACTTTAATAAATTCTTTTGTTAACTCCGGTCCACTAATACGACTATCACGACCGATTCCAACAATTAATTCCGAAATATTTTTAGACGGATACCGCTTCTGTAACCATTTCACGAAAGCACTCGCAATTAAACGACTCTCTTCTACTGTCAATGTTGCATCAAACTCTTTTGTCGCAATAGCAATACCTCGAATATCTGAACTCAGTTGTAACTCTTTGATTTTTGACATGGGAACTCCTCCTTCACTATAGTTCTATTTTACCAAAAGCGCTAATGCATTAATAGAAGGTTTCCAAAAAATTATCCTAGATAACAAAAAGCAAGCAGCCTTTGCTACTTGCTTTTAACTCAGCTATCATGAGTTATGATTTACGATAGGTTAATTGAATATATCTTTCATACCATAAATCGACATATTCAGGCGAGAACGGCCCTTTTTTATTATTAATCCAATCCACAAGAATTTCTACATTCGCCTTTAGGATTTGATCAATTTCTTTCGAATAGTGCATTTGACGGCGATGTAATTCATACTCATCGACATCAAGCAATCGTTTTTCGCCATCTGGGAAAATCTTAATATCTAAATCATAATCGATATATTTCAACGCCTCAGCATCCAATACATAAGGCGACGCAAGATTACAATAATAAGATATCCCCCTTTTGACGAATCATCGTCACAATATTAAACCAATAATGTTTATGATAATAAAGTAACGCTGGCTCCCTCGTCAACCATCTTCTTCCGTCGGACTCAGTCACAAGAGTATGATCATTACAAGCGATAATAGCTTGATCGCTTGTCTTCAAAATCATGCTATCGCGCCAAGTGCGATGAAGACTACCATCATGTTTATAACTCTTGACAGTGATGAATTCTCCTTCTCTGGGATTGTGCACCACTTTATCCAACTTTCTGTATCTATTTAAGAGATAACTCTTAGTGTTTTTCAAATCATTAGTAGTATAGCATATTTCTACCATTCTGTGAACAAAAAACAGTACAGCGATACGATTTTAGCTCATTCATTTATAAAAGCTCTTGTCCCACTAAAATCTCGCACATTTTCCCTTGAACTCTTGATTGAGGCAGAAGTTTCATCTCTTCTTTAGTAACCCACTTTAGAGTTCTAGATGAATTATTCTTCACCTCACCTAATGCGCTCGCATATTGCATTTCAATATCCCATCTTTGGTGACTGAAAATATGCTTGACCGATTTAGGAAGTAGTCGAATCGGTGTTAATTTCATTCTATACAGACTTTCGAATTGCACTTCTAATGGTATATTCTGATTGATTTCATAATTTGAAGATTCTTCTAGCACGCCCTCAAATAAGTCAATCGATTCTCCAATTGTGCTAAAATCACGAATCAACGGGAAATGCCAAAATCCACTGAGTAAATCCGCTTGTGTATTTTTTTCAACTAAAAATCTGCCTTGCTCATCTTGAACCACAAAGGCTCTCCATTTCATCGGAGTTGGTTTTTTCTTAGGTTTCTTAATTGGATAAATATGCATCGTTCCATTTAAATAAGCAGCACTGAAATCCTTCACCGGACTTTCTTCTGGACGAGGATTCACTGGAGATTCGATATCGGAACCTAAATCCATCAGAGCCTGATTAAAATCTCCCGGTCTTTCAGGATCAATGAGAATTTCAGCAATTTCTTGAAAAGCCCATCGATTGCTTGGGTTTCCAATATCTAAATTCACTTCAAATAGTCTACTAATGACTCGCATCAAATTCCCATCAACTGCTGGTTCTGCCAAGCCGAATGCAATACTTGCAATCGCTCCAGCTGTATAAGGGCCTATCCCTTTTAACGATAGAATTCCGTCATAAGTATTTGGAAATTCTCCACCAAACTCTTCCATCACTTGAATGGCTGCCTTCTGCATATTACGTACTCGTGAATAATATCCAAGTCCTTCCCAGCATTTTAATAAAGTCTCTTCAGGAGCTTCAGCCAAATCTTTTATAGTTGGAAAAGTCTCTAGAAAACGCTCGTAATATGGAATTACTGTATCTACTCTTGTTTGTTGAAGCATGATTTCGCTCACCCAAATGAAATATGGATTTTGCGTTCTTCTCCAAGGTAAATCCCGTTTTTCTTTATCATACCAATTTAGTAGCGCCTTTCTAAAACGCTTGATTTTCTTCTCGTCCCACATTTTTACGCCAATTCCGGCTAAATCCATTCTTCTTTCTCCATTTCAAATTGCACGATAGCTTGTTCAATCACACTGGAAGTAAATCCTTTTTGATACAACTTCCCTTTGATTTGATACCATAGCGCTGATTCATTATCTTCATATTTTTTGGCGATACGTCGGTAAATTGTTGCAATTTCTTTTATTGCCAATTCTGCTTCCATCTCGTTTTGAGCTTCAAACGATAGAAACGGAACTACTTCTTCAGCAATTTCTTTCGAATATCCTTTTTGCATCACGAATACTTTTACCTTTTGCTTTGCTACTTTAGTAGTAACTCTTTTTTGTCCTTTCAAATACGCCTGCGCAATTTGAATCGCATTTTCGAGCTGCTCTTTTAGAGAATAGCCTTCGAGAACGGTTTGAATGACTTTGTCACTAATCCCCTTCTTCTGTAAATCAAAAACGATAGACTTCGGCCCTTTGAATGTGACAAACTTTGCCTGGTTCAAATAGCTTTCAGCATAAACGTATCATTGATAAAATTTTGTTCATGTAACTTTCCAAGAACCTCATTAATAATGTCGTCATCGAATTCCAATTTTTCTAATTTTTCATAGACTTCCTTCGTCGAACGAAGCTTGAAGTTTAAAAAGTGCAATGCTTTTTGATAGGCTTGCTGAATACAATCATCCTGCTGAATTTCTTTAATTTGAACTTTTGTCAGTTCGGTTCCTTTAAATAAGGCATACTTTACAACTGTTGCCTCATCTACACCAAAGGCAAAAGCATCATTCAAATAAATATTGTAACGCCCTTTTTTCTTCTGCGCCTCAATTTTTGTAATGACCATATCCCACACTCCAATCTACTTAAAATATTTTAGCAAAATACACAGATGAATAAAAGTTTAACTCTCTAATCTACTTTCATATACGAAAAAGGCTCACTAATAGTGAGCCTTATTGAGTCAATTAATTAATCTTTATCCATCCCCATTGCGCGCATAATTGCTTTAGCAATTTCAACGATTGGAACAATTGAGAATGCTGAGCCAACTACAAACAACCATTGACCTGCTGTTAGAGTCGCTACATCAAATACGTTTGTTAACCCAGGAATTACCATTACGCTTAGAAGCATTACGGCCGATACTAGGATTGCATAGTTAAACATTTTGTTCTTGAACGCACCCACTTGACCAAGTGATTTGTACACAGACTTCACGTTGAACGCGTGGAACAATTGGATTAAACCTAATGTTGCAACGCCATGGTTTCCCCAACTGGGTTGCCCCATTTCGCTACTTCAGTCGCATACCAGAATACAAACAAAGTAATGGCACCTTCGAAGAAACCTTGGTAGAAGATACTTGGCAACACACCGTTTGATAAGAAGTTTGAGCTCTTACCGCGTGGTGGATGGTTCATGATATCTGCTTCTGCTTCTTCAAGACCTAAAGCAATTGCTGGGAATACGTCAGTTACTAAGTTGATCCATAAAATATGGATTGGTTCTAGAATGGACCAACCAGCCATTGTTGCAACGAACATTGTCATTACTTCACCAAAGTTGGCAGATAGTAAGTATTGAACTGCTTTTTGGATATTTGAGAATACTTTACGTCCTTCTTCAACTGCTACGACAATTGTTTCGAAGTTATCATCGGCAAGTACCATGTCTGAAGCTCCTTTAGAAACCTCAGTACCTGTAATCCCCATACCAACACCGATATCGGCTTGTTTCAGTGAAGGAGCATCGTTTACTCCATCCCCTGTCATCGAAACAACTTTGCCGTTCTTTTGCCAAGCTTTTACGATACGAACTTTATGTTCTGGAGATACACGAGCATATACAGAGTAAGTTTCAACTGTACGTTCTAATTCTTCATCAGAAATATCGTTTAATTCGCCACCTGTTAATACTCCGTCTTCTTGATCTGGACGAAGGATCCCTAAACGTTTGCAATCGCTTGAGCTGTATCACGGTGGTCTCCAGTAATCATGATTGTACGGATACCAGCTGATTGCGCTACTTTAATCGCAGCCGCTGCTTCTTTACGTTCTGGGTCAATCATCCCTACTAAACCGGCAAAGATTAAATCATGTTCGATTGAATCTGTGTCGATGGTTTCAGGAAGAGTATCAATCACTTTATATGCCATCGCTAACACACGAAGAGCTTGAGTGGCCATTTCTTTGTTTAATTTCATTAATGTTGTGCGGTCATCTTCAGTGAATGCAGAAACTTCACCATGTTTTTCAATCTTAGTCACACGGTCTAATAACATATCTGGAGCACCTTTAGTTGCAACCAAGTATTTGCCGTCTTCTAATTGATGGATCGTTGTCATTAATTTACGAGTTGAATCGAATGGAACTTCCGCAACACGTGGAATGTTTACTAACTCTTCACGTACATCATACTTTTTATCAAGACCGTATTGAACCATCGCTGTTTCAGTTGGGTCCCCTAATAATGAATTGTCTTGAGAAATCTTAGTATCGTTGGCTAAGTTCATGACACGAAGCGCCATGTTGTCCTTAGAAATTTCTTCTGACGCATCATGAATTTCGTTGTCATAAACCATTTTTTCAACCGTCATTTGGTTGAGTGTCAACGTTCCTGTTTTATCGGAGCAGATAATTTCAACTCCACCTAATGTTTCAACCGCTGGCAATTTACGAACAAGCGCGTTACGTTGCGCCATTTTTTGAGTTCCTAATGCAAGGATAATTGTAGAAATCGCTGGTAACCCTTCTGGAATTGCAGCAACGGCAATCGCAATCGCTGTTAATAACATATGAGTCCATTCATTTCCTCTAAGCATCCCTACTACGAAGATAATAACAGCAATCACTAAAATCATGATTGTTAGCCATTTACCAAGAGCATCTTGATTTTCTTGAAGCGGTGTTTTACCTTCTTCAGTGTTTGCTAACATATTAGCGATTTTACCAACTTCTGTATTCATACCAGTACTTGTAACCACACCAACAGCACGACCATAAGTTACGTTTGTACTTGAGAACGCCATATTGGTACGGTCTCCAATCCCTACTTCATCCCCTGTAGGAATCACTAAGTCTTTATCAACAGGAACAGATTCCCCTGTTAAAGCAGACTCTTCGATTTTCACAGTGTTTACTTCGAATAAACGCATATCTGCTGGCACGACATCCCCAGCTTCAAGGATAACGACGTCTCCGACTACGATATCTTCCCCTTTAACGTGTTCCACATGTCCATCACGTAAAACACTTGCTACAGGTGAAGCCATTTTTCTTCAACGCTTCGATAGCTTCTTCAGCTTTTTGATTCTTGGAATACCCCTAGAATAGCATTCAGTAAGACAACTGCTAAAAATGATAATGGCATCTGTCGGATCTGGTTCACCACTATGAGCAAACATCGAAACAACAGCAGCGACTAAAAAGCACTAAAATCATGAAATCTTTAAATTGATCCACAAATTTTTTTCTAAAAGTGATTTTTTTCTTACCTTCCTGTAATGTGTTTGCGCCGTATTTTTTTCAAGTCTAGAAGCAACTTCTTGTGAACTTAATCCAGCAGGGCTAGATTGAACTTCGTTAAAAACTTCCTCCACTGACTGTAAATATACGGGTTTTGTTTGTTGTTCCAACAAAATACACTCCTTTTCTTTTTCTATAAAAAGAGAGACTTATGCCCATCATCCTTTTGATAATAAACATAAGTCTCACTGTTCAAGATAATACCAGCGAGAATTCGCTTGCTGTTGATATTATCGCAACGATTGGTTGCCAGTTACTCCCTTATAGAGATCGATTATTGTTGTAGTTACTATACCAAATAAGTGTGAGATTTGCAAATTTTTTAGATAAATTGTTAACCTTTCTTTTTACCTAAATTTCGCGGATTTTAGCCAAATCCAACCGTTCCAATGCCGGTGCATTTTTCGAGATAAAGTAATCATCAAGCACTTTAGCTTTCAGATTCATCGCTTGTAACTTTTCATCCATCATCGGCGTTTTCTTAAACACCCATTGCGTCCCATGAAGGATTCCTTCACTGACACCTGATGTCAGAAGCCACTTCTTAGCGCGCTTACTTTTTGCACTATAATCTTCTACCATTGCTTTACGATGTTTCTCAAACATTCCATTTTCAATGAAGAGCGTAAATGTTTTTTGCATCATCACATTCGAATCGTAATCCATCCATTGCTTTCTCATTGAAAAAGCTTCTACCAATTCTTTGGGCAAGACAACAATCCCTATTTTCAAGGCTGAAAACAAAATAGATGAAAAGGATTTTACATAAATAACTCGTCCATCCATATCGTAATAATGAAGTGGTGTTGCATACCCCTCTACAAAGTCTGCCATATAATCATCTTCAATAATATATACAGAGTAACGTCTCGCCAGTTCTACAATTTTTTTCTTGGTGCCTTCGCTGTAACTTCCACCTAGCGGATTATGAAACCTAGAAATCGTATAGAATAGTGAAAACTCTCCACTCGCGAATAATTTTTCTAATCGGTCTAAATCAATTTCACCATCCATCTGCCGTTCAATCGTTTCGTATGGAATGTTCAAATGCTTCACCAATTCATTCATTCGTGCATAAGTCGGTTGTTCGAGCAACACCTTTTTCCCTTGAATCAATTGCAATAAAATATATAGCGCTTGTTGAGTTCCAGTCGTGATGACCAATTGTTCCTTTGCAGCATACACCCCATACTCTTCTAAAATAGGCATTAACGCCTGAATCAATTCATCCATCCCAGAAGCTTGCTCTTTTTTAGTTAGTTTTAGATCATGCGCACTAGCAAGCGATTGATTAAAGCAGATACGCAAGTCCTCAATCGGAAGTTGAGAATAGTCTTCTTCAAATTCCTTCAACGGTTTCGGCTCAGAATTCTTTAATACATAAAAGCCACTTTTTTCGACCGCATAAATAAAACTTTCATCTTTTAGACTACGCAAGGCTCGTTGCACCGTATCCTTATTAACACCGTATCGAGAAACTAATTCTCGAATTGAGGGAAGTTTATCCCCTTTTTGAAGATTCCCAATTAATATTTCCTCTTTTAATGACTGAGCTAATTGCTGGTATTGATACATGACACACCTCCTCTGTACCGGTACAGTTTGTTTTCATCTCTATTGTATCCTCACCTGTCCCGTTTTACAATACAGATACATTGAAACTCGAGGAATAGATATGAAAAAAATATTAATCGCAAACGACTTGCCAGGAATTGGCAAAGTTGCACTCGCACCCGCTATCCCGATTTTCGCTTGTTGTCAGATTGAAACGATTCTACTGCCTACAGTACTTCTTTCATCTCATACCGGCGGATTCAATAATATCGCGATTGCGGAGCAAACAGAATTTATGAGGCAGTCCCTTTACCAATGGGGGCATCTGGAATTAAAACCAGATGCTGTTTTGACAGGATACTTCCGAAACACAGAACAAATTGAATTAATGGTCGATAACATTGAAAAACTGCCAGAGTCTACGAAAATTTTTATCGATCCAATCATGGGGGATAACGGAAAACTGTATAGCGGATTTACAAAAGAACATGTTGAAGCCATGAGAAAACTCATTCAAAAAGCTGATGTGATTTATCCAAATATTACAGAAGCCTGTCTTTTGACATATACGCCCTATCCAAAAGGAAAAATCACGATGGACTTTACAAGAGAGTTAGCTAAGAAACTAGCCGAACTTGGGCCAGCATCCATCATTATTACTGGATGTCCTGATAATGAGAAAGTTACAGGCGTTCAGCTATATTATAAAGAATCGGATTCATTTTTTGATTTTTATACAGCAAAATACCCGCATCATTTTTACGGTACAGGTGATACACTAGCCGCTCTAACAACTGCGTGCATCCTTCAAGACATGACCGTGGAAGAAGCCCTATCGTTCACACTTAAATTCATCGACGAAGTGCTTCAACTGAGCAGCCAACAACCTGAACGAATTCCATTTGGTCTTCCAATCGAGAAAAAACTTGGAATGCTAACCACAAAATTTACTACTGAGGTGTCATTATGAAAAATACAGATTTAAGAGATTTAGTTCAAACAAGCTTATTCGCAGCTCTAATTTTTTTAGGTATAAGTGTCTTTAGAATTCAAATACCATTTTCCACACAATTCGTTCATTTTGGGAATGCACTTGTTGTTGTGGGATGTTTATTATTTGGAACAAAACAAGGAGCCTTCGCTGCAACCATCGGGCTTGGAGTCTTTGATATCTTAAATGGTTATGCTGCCGTTGTCTGGGAAACCATTCTTGAATCATTAATTGTCTGCTTAGTCATCCATCTTGTTTACGAAAAAGCATTAAAGAAAGATGACAAAATTAGAAACATCATCTTAATTGGTGTTTTAGCAGCCCTCACAAAAATAATTGTGAATATTATTAAATATACATTTTTACGTGGAGTGATCGTCGGAGGTCTCGCCTTAGCTCCAGCCTTTATTCAAGCCATCAATAAGATTACAGGGACTTTCGGTTCAGCCGCCCTTACTATTATTGCAGTTCCAATCATATATCCACTTTTTAAAGAAGCCTTAAAACGTGTAAAAAGATAAACAAAACAGCTATTACGAACTCAATCGTAATAGCTGTTTCTTTTTTATCACCACAGAGGAGTATTAGAAATATATAGATTCTCCTGTCAGCGGTCTAATAAATAATTAGCAATAATTTTTAACGCTGACTCTATACTATCATTGACTTCTTTTCTTGTCTCAAAGTCATCATCCCAATAATAGATGTCCGACAACCCTCCATGAGGCGGAAATAACGACTTGTACACATCTAACTTTTCTCTTTCATCAAGAATTCCATTTGCATCTAGAAATCCCTTTAAATTCATCAAAGTTTTAATTTGTGGATTCACATCTTCTATTTGATATTGGTTAATTATTTCCAATAAATGATCAATTGCATTAATTACTCCTTCTGACATCGCTATTCTCCCTTGATTACTTTTCTCTATTTTACCATAGTAAACTTCTCTTTTTCACCATGGAAGAAGGTTACCAGAAAAAGTCTAAGCACCATTTCCCTTTCCGCGACAGAAGGTTACTAGAAAAATAGTGAAAATCAAATAAAACTCCTCGGAGTTATTGTGGCAATAGTAGGGAATTATAACCAATGTGAATTAGGGAGAGTTGCGATTATTCGCTACTCTCCCTTTGAAGCTTGGTAGGTTTGAGACCTTAGGATCAAACCGTTATCCTACTATTCTTGCCACAATAACAACTCCGAAGGAGTTTTATTGATTTTTAAATAACTTTTTCTAGTAACCTTCTGGATTTTTCTTTTGCCAGTTCCATGAGTCGCGAACCATATCGTTCAAGTTCTTTTCTGTTACCCATCCTAGCACTTCTTTTGCTTTAGACGCATCCGCATAACAAGTTGCGATATCCCCTGCACGACGAGGTGCAATTTTATAAGGAATATCCACTTCATTTTCTGCGATAAATGCTTTTACTAAATCTAATACACTGTATCCAATACCAGTTCCTAAGTTAAAGACTTTTGCACCTTTTTGAGCCGCATTGTTTTTAACTGCAAGTACGTGCCCACGAGCTAAATCAACAACGTGGATGTAATCACGAACTCCAGTCCCATCATGTGTATCGTAGTCGTCACCAAATACACTTAAGAATTCGCGTTTACCAACAGCCACTTGAGTGATGTATGGCATTAAGTTGTTTGGAATTCCGTTTGGAGCTTCTCCAATCAATCCACTTTCATGCGCTCCGATTGGGTTGAAGTAACGTAAATTTGTGACAGACCAGTTGCTATCTGAGAAAGCAACATCATTTAAGATTTGTTCAAGCATCACTTTTGTATAACCATAAGGGTTTGTTGCGCTTGTTGGCATTTCTTCTTTAAAAGGAACCACGTTGTTCATACCATATACAGTTGCACTTGAGCTGAACACGATATCCTTCACGTTAAATTGACGCATTACGTCTAATAACACTAATGTTCCTGTGATGTTGTTGTGATAGTATTCTAAAGGTTTTTCAACAGACTCTCCCACAGCCTTGAACCCTGCAAAATGAATCACTGAATCGATGTTTTCTTTTTCAAAAACTGTTACTAGGAAATCACGATCAAGAATGTCTCCTTCATATAGCGGGAAATCTTTTCCTGTGATTGTTTTTAAACGGTTCAATACTTCTGGTGAGCTATTTGAAAAGTTGTCGACAATAACAACGTCAAAACCAGCTTTATCTAATTCAATGACGGTATGAGAACCGATATACCCTGCTCCACCTGTTACTAAAATTGCCATTTTTTCTTCCTCCCTTTAGTTCAATACGTCTTCTGCGTGATCTTTTTGTAACGTTAAAATACGTGGACCATCTTTAGTAATGGCTAATGTATGTTCGAATTGGCAGCTTAAACCACCATCTAATGTATGAGCAGTCCACCCATTACTTTCCATTTCCGCTTTCCAAGTTCCAGTATTCACCATAGGTTCAATCGTAATAACCATTCCTTCTTTTAAGCGAAGACCTTTTCCTGCTTCACCGTAGTGAGGTACTGCTGGGCTTTCGTGAATCGTTGGCCCAATTCCATGTCCGATAAAATCACGAACAACAGATAATCCTTCACTCTCTACATAAGTTTGGATTGCGTGTCCAATATCTCCAATACGATTTCCAACTTTTGCTTGTTGAATTCCTAAGTATAAAGCTTTCTTTGTCACTTCATATAAGTGGTCAATTTCTGGAGTGCTTTCACCAACGATATAGCTCCAGCATGAATCTGATAGAGCTCCTTTTAACTCTACACAGAAGTCTACTTTTACTAAATCGCCTGATTTTAATGGTTTACGACGTGGGAACCCATGACAAATCTCATCATTGATACTTTGACACGTTGCGTATTTATACCCTTCATAGCCAATTTGAGGAGCAGAACCGCCTGCTTCTTCAATTTTTCTTTGGACAAATTGATCGATATCCCAAGTAGTGACACCAGGTTTAATAAAATCACGAAGTTGAACATGAATTGAAGCTAAAAGCGCCCCTGATTCTTCCATTGCATCAATTTCGCGTTTTGATTTTAATGTAATCATGAAATAAACTCATCCTTTCTAACAAAGGCAATTATAGCATATAAAAATAAAAATAAAGAATAGTTATTTAAAAGAAGTTTTAACTAGATGTACTACTAAATTCCCTAATCAAACTTTTCTACTAATTTTTTCATTTTAAACCTCTAACAAAAAAACACCGCCTCATTGCGGCGATGTCTTAAATGAATTATTGTGGTGGTCTAGAACCTCTACCTGGCGGGAATGGTCTAGGTGTAATACTTGTTGTTGTCTCAGTTGAAGGATCTTCAGCTACAGGAGAAGCAGTCGTTGGTGCTTCTGTTGTTGGAGCCTCAGTAGTTTGTACTGTAGTAGTTGTTTCTGCAGTTGTTGTTTCTGCAGTTGTTGTTTCTGCAGTTGTTGTTTCTGCAGTTGTTGTTTCAACAGTAACTTCTTCATCTGATTCTGAGGATGCAGTTTCTGTTGTTGCTTCGACTAATACGTTCTCTCTAATATAACCAATATATTTATAACAACTTTCTTCCTGCGTAAATTCTGATGCAGAAATAGTTGCGCTTGTAGCCAAAGATCCAGATAATACTAATCCGATTGTTAATACTATATTTTTATGTTTTTTATTAGAAAACACAAAATATCCTGCACTAGTCAACACGAGCACCCCTAAAGTCATAAAAATGATATTAGAATTCGTTCCTGTATTTGGTAATGTTGCAGGTAATTGACAAGCCCCTTTATCATATGCATAAACAAGCAAAATACGATCCTGGTTTCCTAACTCCGTATACTCGCCTTTTTGGATATTTGCTTTTTGAATCTCTGTAAGATTCGAGAAGTTTACTTTTTGAATTTCTTCTGCAAAAACATTGTTCGTGAAATATCCAAACCAGCCTAACAACAGTGCAACAATGAATAAAAATTTCATTTTTTTCAACGCAAATCAGCTCCTTAAAATTCATCACAATAATTATACATCTTTTTCTTCATAAAGTTCAATATTTATTATTTTTTTGTATGAATTTTTGTTTGAATTGTTTTTTTCGGATATTAACGCTTATAAAAAGCCTTTAATCCTAAGATTAAAGGCTTTTTTTACAAAATATTTTCTGAATCAAATTAATCCAATTCAATTTGACCTGTATAGAGTTTGTAGTAAACACCATGTTTTTCCATTAAACTTTCATGGTCTCCGCGTTCGATAATTTCACCATGATCCATTACCATAATCACATCGGCATTACGAATCGTAGATAAACGGTGCGCAATTACAAATGAAGTACGGCCTTCCATCAATTGGTCCATACCACGTGAAATTAGCGCTTCAGTATGGCTATCGATTGAGCTTGTTGCTTCATCTAGAATCAATACTTTAGGGTTAGCAACGGCAGCACGTGCAATCGCAAGTAATTGACGTTGACCTTGAGACAAGCCTTCGCCATCCCCTGTAATTTCTGTTTGATATCCTTGAGGCAGACGTTTGATAAAGCTGTGGGCATTGGCTAATTTCGCCGCTTTAATGACTTCATCATCAGTTGCATCTAAATTACCATAGCGAATATTATCCGCAATTGTTCCAGTAAATAAATGCGTGTCTTGCAATACAATCGAAATTGTCTTACGTAAGTCATCTTTCTTAATCTTTGTTACTGGAATCTCATCAATGTAATGACCCCAGAATCAATCTCATAGAAACGGTTGATTAAGTTCGTAATAGTCGTTTTACCAGCACCAGTCGCCCCTACAAAGGCTACCTTTAATCCTGGTTCAGCCCAAACATTGATATCTTTTAAGATACGCACACCTGGCACATATCCAAAGTCAACATTGTGTAGTTGAATATTTCCGACAACCGGAATACGTTTGTCGCCATCCACCCAGTACCATTGATTTGGATCGCGTTGGTCCAAAGTAACAGTTCCTTCGTCGATTTCAGGTTCTTCACGTAGGATGGCAAAGATACGTTCTGCCCCCGCCATCGCACTAAGAAGTACGTTCATTTGTTGAGACATTTGACCAAGTGGTTGTGCGAAAGTTCTTGAGAATTGTAGGAATGAGGCAAGTCCTCCAATATCCATCGCGTTAATAATCACTAAGTATCCCCCAACTGCTGCAGTAATCGCATAGTTCACATAACTGATGTTCCCTAAGATTGGGAACATGATACTTGAATAGAATTGTGCGTTATTGGCAGCTTCTTGAAGTTCAATGTTGAGTTTATTGAATTCATCAAGCACTTTATGCTCGTGGTTAAATACTTTAACGACTTTTTGCCCTTCAATATGCTCTTCCACGAATCCATTCACTTGTCCAAGAATCGCTTGTTGCGCAGCGAATTGTTTTCCTGACTTCGCCCCTAGTTGTTTCACAATTTGGAACATCAAGAATACCATCGCAATCAGAAGCACTGTTAAGATTGGTGAAAGGATGACCATCATCACAAACGTCAATACTAATTGAAGCGTGGAACTGATAATCATTAACATACTGTTGTTAAAAGCGTTTTGAATATTTTCAAAGTCGTTTGTAAAACGAGACATTAAGTCCCCATGCTTATTCGTATCAAAGAAACGAATTGGCAAGCCTTGAATATGATTGAATAAATCTGAACGCATTTTCTCGATGGTATTTTGTCCAACTGTGACCATTAAACGCGCGGAGAAGTAGCTGGCTGTTGCTCCAAGCACATAAACAATCGCGATAAAACCAAGCATTTTCGCCAATCCTGCTAAATCCCCTGTTTCAATAAAATCATTGATTAATGGACGAATCGCATACGTTCCGATAATTCCAGAAGCACTTGAAATGATTAAGCAGACTACAACAACTGCAAGAGTCATCTTACTCTTCCATAAATACCCCCATAAGTCTGCCAAAGTTTGCTTCATGTTTTCTGGACGTTTTGGCCCTTTAATTTTACTCATCTCCTTTGGCTCCTTTCATTTGGGTTTCATAAATATCACGATACAAGTCGTTTGTTGCCATTAACTCTTCGTGAGTTCCTAGTCCGTTTACTTTACCATCATCTAACACAAGAATATTGTCTGCTCCTTGAATTGATGAAATACGTTGGGCAATAATGATGACCGTTGTATCTGGTAAATGGTTGAAGAACGCTTCACGGATTTTCGAGTCAGTCGCTGTATCAACCGCTGATGTTGAATCGTCTAAGATTAACACGGCTGGCTTACGTAGCATTGCTCGAGCAATTGTTAGACGTTGTTTTTGTCCTCCTGAGAAGTTTGAACCACCTTGTTCTACACGAGTATCGTATCCATCTGGCATTTCCATAATGAAGTCATGTGCTTGTGCATGTTTGGCCGCTTGAATCATCTCTTCTTCTGTAGCATCTGGATTTCCCCACAAGAGGTTCTCACGAATTGTTCCAGAGAATAAAGTGTTCTTTTGTAATACCATCGATACATTTTGACGAAGGTCTGCAAAACGATACTCGCGAACATCATGTCCGCCCACGCGAACAGTCCCTGCTGTAGTGTCATAGAGTCGAGGAATCAACTGTACAAGAGAAGATTTTCCAGAACCGGTTGGCCCGATAATTCCAAATACTTCACCTGGTTTAATCTTGAAGTTGATGTTGCTTAACACTTCTTCATCTTGTTGTTTTCCATATGAGAAATGAACATGGTCGAACTCCACTTCACCATAAACTTTATCAACCGTAATTGGGTATTCTGGTTCTTCCACATCGATGTTTGTATCCAATACTTCGAAGATACGATCCATAGAAGCTTTTGTCATTGTCAACATCACGAACACAAATGAAATCATCATGAGGGACATCAAGATTTGTGTGATATAAGAAATGAAACTGATAAGGTCTCCTGTTGTCATCGTTCCACTGATAACAAGACCACCCCCAAACCACATCACAGCAATTGTTACCGCATAAATCGTTAATTGCATGATTGGGTTATTCCACATTACGACATACATCGCATGAAGGGCACGTTCTCTAAATGTAGAGTTTCTTTACCGAATTTTTTCTTCTCAAAGGTTTCACGTACGAATGATTTTACAACGCGAATTCCGATAAAGTTTTCTTGCAGCGTACGGTTAATGCCGTCTGTTGCTTGTTGTAATTTTCTAAAGCGAGGAAAGGCTGTAGAAATGATAAGGGCTAGCGATAACACTAAGATTGGTACAGCGACCATGAAGACAAGTGATAATTGCGCATTAATGCTTACTGCAAAGAAGATAGCGAAGATAAACATCATTGGCGCACGCGCTAAAATACGCATAGTCATAATGGCAGTATTTTGAATGTTGTTCACGTCACTTGTCATACGCGTAATCAAAGAAGCATTTGAGAAGTGATCGATGTTTTTAAATGAGAAAGCCTGAATTTTCTTCATTTCAGCAGAACGTAACTCTGCGGCAACTCCAGTCCCCGCAATCGATGCAAATTTCGCACCAAGAACTCCAGCTGAAAGAGATACAATCGCTACAAGAATCATAACGAACCCTTGTTGCACAATAAAGCCTAAGTCTTTATTTGGAATCCCTTCGTCGATAATTTGCTTCATAATAATCGGTTGCGCTACTTCACAGAGCACCTCGATTAAAATGGCAAAAAACGCTAAGAAAGGATATTTTTTATATTTACTAAAAAACGGAATAATCTGTTTTAGCATTTTTTCACTCCTTTTTATGATTTTTGATAATAAAAAACTGCCTCTGGGCACACGCCAAAGACAAGCATTCTGCTAAGAATTACTAAAATAAGTTTATCAAGCTTTGACCCTGGTTTTCAAATGAAATCCTTTATTTTTTTAACTGAATTTTTCATTTTTATTTTTAAGGAATTCTTTCTTTTTAAAAAAACAAAAATAGAATCTCCAATCGAATGTTTTTCATAGATAGTAGCTCAGTGTTTTGTGTTTGCACCGCGATTTATGGTACAATGAGCCAAACGAAATTTTAGAAAGCGAGGGACTCAAGTGTCCACAATCCAATACATTAGTACACGAGACACAAACAATCGCGTGACCGCTTCTCAAGCCATTCTAAAAGGAATCGCTGAAGACGGCGGATTATACGTACCAACTACCCTCCCAGAAGTGACTTTGGACTGGGAAGTGTTACAAAATCAAAGCTATCAAGAAATTGCCATTGAAATTTTATCTGCATTTTTAACAGATTTTACAAAAGAAGAAATCACAGCCTGCGTACATTCAGCATATGATACAACGTTTGATACTAAAGAAATCGCACCTGTGAAAAAAGTTGGCGACCGTCACTTTATGGAACTCTTCCACGGAAGAACTATCGCCTTCAAGGATATGGCACTATCCATCTTGCCATACTTACTTACAACTGCCGCTAAGAAAAACAAATCTGACAAAAAAATCGTGATTCTAACAGCGACATCTGGAGACACTGGGAAAGCTGCTCTTGCAGGATTTGCGGATGTACCTCACACAAACATCATCGTCTTCTATCCAAAAGGCGGCGTAAGTACCATCCAAGAACGCCAAATGGTCACACAAGCAGGCGACAACACATTTGTCTACGGTGTAGAAGGAAACTTCGATGACGCACAAACAAAAGTCAAAGAGTTATTTGCGGATAAAGAGTTAAACGCAACACTTGCAGAAAAAGGATTCCAATTCTCTTCTGCTAACTCGATTAATATCGGACGTCTTTGCCCACAAATCGTGTACTACGTATTCGCGTATGCACAATTAGTCAAAGACGGCACTCTAGCAATTGGCGACCCATTGAACGTTGTGGTTCCAACGGGTAACTTCGGTAACATCCTAGCAGCCTACTATGCAAAGGAATCGGTGTGCCAATCAATAAACTCATCTGTGCTTCAAATGAAAACGATGTGCTTGTTGATTTCTTCCAAACAGGAACATACAATCGACTACGCGAATTTAAATTAACAAGTTCTCCAAGTATGGATATTCTTGTTTCAAGTAACCTTGAGCGTTTCGTCTTCGAATTAACAGGACGAAGCTCAGACAAAACAAATGCACTAATGACTTCCCTAAAAGAAAACGGAAGCTACTCTGTTCCAAATACAGATACGGCTCTCTTCAAACAATTTTACGGAAATCGTGCAAGCCAAGAAGAAACCGTTCAAACGATTCATGATGTATTTAAGAGTGAGCATTACTTATTAGATCCACACACTGCGGTCGCGGATGCTGTGTATGCGAAATATAAAAAAGAAACAGGAGATGCAACTCCTACTGTGGTCGTATCGACAGCAAGTCCATACAAATTCCCACAAAGTGTTCTTTCAGCACTAGACGTGGATACCAATCAATCCGACGCAGAACTGATGAACGCGATTCAACAAGAAAGCGGCATTGCCATCCCAACAGCTGTAACAAGCGTATTGGATGCCCCAATCCGTCATACAAAAGTTCTTTCAATCGAAAGCATGAAACAATCAGTACTTGATTCGTTAAACATTCAATAAAACAAATAAAGACAAGAAATAGTTGTACCGACTATTTCTTGTCTTCTTTTTTTATTCTTCTGTTAGGAAGCCTTGTGCTTTTAATACATCGAGCATTTCCGCACGTTTAGCCCCAAGCGTATGGTATTTTGTAGACACTTGTTTTGTAAAGGCATCTACACGACGGTTCGCATCGCGAAGGTCGTAGTATTCTGTCACTGTCGCATCATACTCTTTCAACTCTTCTAGTGGATTTTCAAGTTCACGATAGCCATTTTCCATATGAATCACTTCTTTTGGAAGGCGTGGTTTTAATTGTGGCTCTTGCGTTGGCCAACCCACAGCTAATCCGATTGCTGGGTAAGTGTATTTTGGTAAATTTAGTAACTCAACAATTTTTGCTGTATCGTTAAAGAAACTTCCTAGATACACAGTCCACATTCCTAAAGATTCTGCCGCCACAACAACATTCTGAGCTGCAATCACAGCATCTGTTAACCCCGATACGAAACGGTCTGCGCTACCTTGAACGCCTACTTCTTGTCCTAGGGCTTTTGCAATTTCCGTATTACGACGTTGGTCCACCACGAATACAAATAAATGTCCGTTGTTAGCGACATAAGGTTGCCCGCTTACAGCCGCTAATTCCTTCTTTAACTCAGGATCTGTCACACTAATAATCGAATAAGCTTGCATGTACATACTTGACGCTGTTCTTTGCGCCACTTCTACTAGTAAATCCACTTCCTCTTTTGTCAGCGGTTGGTCTTTGAACGCACGAATCGTACGGTGGTTCAGTTGTGTTTGGATTGTTTCATTCATCTTAATTACTCCTTTGTATCAAAAAAAGAGTCGACTGCTCAACTCTTTTTGGTTTTTAGAAATATTGTTTACCTGTTTCCAAGGCTGCTTCCAGCATAATGACTTCGCCGTATTCTTTCAAGACTTCCCATGAAATTCTTGAAAACTCAGCATACTCACGAACAAGTGCCATTTTCGCAGCCACTTCTTCTGGTTTTTCCACTTGATGGAAAACGTGTAAGAAGTAATGTCCGCTGTAACGGTAAAGAACAGATTGGTCGAACTCCCCTGCTGTTTCTTTTGCCATTGAGACGAAATCTTCGAAGTCTTCAAAAACTACTGTCACATCAATTGGTTTCAATGTTGAAGATTGTTCTTCCGTATTTATCACTGGTTTTGGAGAAAGTTTACCTTCTTCTTTATCCTCTTTACGCTTCTTCCCAATACGGTCTGTTAGAGAATGTTGAATCGTATCAACGATATTGCGCACCATACGCTCGTCTGTTGATTCATCTCCCATGTCCACAATACGTGTTACATAGAGTTCTAGGCCGTCTGGATTTGGCATGATTTGAAAACTCAATCCGTCTGAATCTTCGAATTGATTCAAGACGCCCATCTCCTCTAAAATACTATGGAAAAAGCCTTCGATTTCGCCTGGATTTCCAAGTAATTCAGGTAATGATGTACCACGGTCGATGAGATCTTGGTTCTCGATACGTAATAAGAATGTATCGTCGTTAATGCGTTCCATTTCCATAATATTCACCCCTTTTTCCTTATCTATTTATTCTAGACCAAACCTGACAAAAATAAAAGAAATACGATTGGAACACGAATATTAATTGGTTTGTGCTTCTTGAAAAATAGCTTGGATGGGGCAAATTGAACTTGCGTTCAAATATACTAAAAAAGATTACTGCGAATCCTTGTGAATTTGAATTATAATCGCTGTTACGGGGCACCGGCGCAAGCCTGTAGTCTTGCACCTTCGAAGCTTCAAACGGGAGTAAGACCAAAGACAAAACAGGACTCACAGTGTGAGTCCTGTTTGCTTTGTAGTCTTACCCCCGCAAGGCTGATTAGAATTAAGCGAATCACAAGTGATGAAGCTAGATTCAATCAGCTACTGCGTCTAACTTTATAAACTGTTTTAACTACGGGACTTGTCCTGTACTCCGCATAAGCACAGTGGTTGAATGGAATGAACTTCGCTGTTTCCAGCTAGCTCATTCCTATTCAACTTTGTGGGGGAAAGAAAACGAAATAGCCTAAATACATAATTATATTTAGGCTATTTCTGTCTTTCTCCCTCACATTCGATGCGATTCCCCGTTACTGCGATTATAAAATCCACAAGATTCTTCGTAATCTTTTTTATTTATTCTGTTCAATTTGCCCCTCCAAGCTATTTGAAAAGGTGCTAAAACCTTCGTATTTCTTATTTTTGGAAGGGTGAATAGAATGGAATTGGGCGCGAAACGACGATACTTTTTTCTTTTATAAGGCTTAGGCTTTTTTCAGGCTGCGTCCAAATTGTCTTGTACGAATCTGTTGGATACTAAAGGCTAACGCAACATACAAAATTCCGAATAAAAGTACCATTCCTAGGTTGAAAGCATAACTTGAAATCTGTTGAAGGATTTTCTGCTGCTGAAATCACATAATATACTGGGAAGAATTTTGCTATGCTAATAGCTACCGGATTTAGTAAGCTTAATGGTACAAAAATTCCTGAGATAAACGATAATCCCATCCCAACCACTGTACTTGCGGCAGAATAGCCATAACGGTTGTCCCCAATAATCACGGAACAAAGGAACGCTAAGGCATAGGCTGTAAGAGCCATCGAAATCGTGAGCATTAATGATTTTGGAGCTCCAGCACTCACGTAGAAGCTAGGTGCCAAAACAGCGACAAAGGCTAAATTGATTCCAACGATAATTCCAACGACGGTTAATCCTCCAAGGAATTTTTCAAAAGTCACTCGGTTCACGCTTTTCATGCCGATGATAATTCGTTTTGCCACTTCATCCTTTTCAAGTAAGGCAAAGATTAACCCAAGTAAGAAGATAAAGACTGAAATGTAAACAAACGGTGTGTATGAAAAATAAATTTCACCAAATTTTGCATAGAAATCATCATCTTTAACAGTGGCATCTTTTGATATCACACTCACTGTTGCTTGCTCTTTTAAAATTTTATCCATATTTTCAGCACTGAAATTGCCTTGTTTTTTCAACACGACTGCATAGCGAATATATGAATTTACGTATTCTCGAAGTAAATTTCCTTCAAGCGAATTTCCAATTTCCATATTCAGCGCTTCTTCCCCTTTGTTGATTCTTGCATCAACGTCTGATGGAATCCACATTGCGCCATCCGCATCATTTGCATAAACTGCTTCTTTCATGCTGTTATCGCTATTGGTTGTCAGAGTGACTTTATGATCTTTTTTCAGAGAAGCAATCATTGCATTGATAATGTCGCTATTTCCTTCTGATTCGTCTTTAATCACGACTTTATACTTTGTGTCTTGGAATCCTGTTACTTCTTGATTTCCTAGCACTTGAGAAAGTCCCATTCCCATAAAGATAACTAGGAAAATAATCGCATATGATTTAATCGATAAGCAAGTTTTAAAAAATATTTATAGACTATCATAACGTGTTCTCCTTAATCTCCATAATGCACATCCTAGAAGTGCTAGTGTGTAAATACCAAGCAATAAGTAAGTTCTTCCTAGATGGGCACTCCCTACGAGTCGGTTTAATTGATAAAATCCTGTAACCATTAATGCGACCGGATTAAATTGATTAAATCCTGGCATAAAGGTATTGGCAAAACCTTTCATTGCTGTTCCCATCATTCCAGCTAGCGCCGAGAGAACGAGGTTTAGCATTAACGAGAAGATGATTCGCCCTTGCATAGTGAGTTTTTGATTGGTTCCTATCAAAAGACCTGCTGAAATTCCAAATACATTTCCCATCAACATAAGAAGGAGACTTCCTCCCCAATCTGCGAATAAATCAATTTTCAATACTTGTGTCATGTAGATAAGTAAAATTGCGTTCGAAGTGATATTGAGCAATAATCCAATCAAAAAGCAATTGATAATGAGTTTTCCTTTGCTAAATGGACTGCCCATAATACGTCGCCCAATCGGTGACACATTTCCGTTTAAATAGGCTGCACAAACAACACCACTAAATACGGAATACATTGTAAAGCTGGCAAGTGCACTATAGAATAACATCGTTCCTTGGCTCACATCGCTGGTTGCCTGAGTAACCCAACTCTTATTAAAATCAATGCTTGCAGCCCCTTGCCCCAAACTTTGAATTTGTTTAATTTGTGTCACTACATTTTTCAAAACACTTTGAGGAACCCCCGACGATTTGCTTACGACTACATCTAATTTTTTGTCAACGAATCCGTCAGCTTTATCATCTGTTACGAGTTCTTTCCCATCCTCCTGAGAATCAACATCAATAATTTCAAAATAGTCTCCCGCTTGTTCAAATACATAATGATACGGATTATCTGTTGTCATGGCTACACGAACAGTACCCATATCTTGATTCATAATTCCTGAAAAAGACACGAAATAGAGTGAAACCAAGATAATCGGATAAGTAACACCCAGAACGAGAATGAAAAATCTTTTAAAGCGTCTTTTGATAAATAAGTAAATAATTTTAAGAATGTCTTCATGAATCTCGAAGTCCTTTCCCTGTATATGCAAGGAATACATCATCTAAACTTGGTTGTTCACTATATAAACGAACATAGCTCAAGTTCAATTCTTCAAGGGCGTTAGCCACGTGAAGCAAGTGATTCGTTCCTTGTTCGAAGTTAAATTTCAAATGATCTTTATGATGGTCTAATACAAGAACGTGCGGAATTTGTTTTAAGCGAGCTACTTGTTCTTCTGTTGGAACTGTTGAAAGTTCTACTTGAATAATTTCAGAAGTTGCAATAGATTTTTTCAATTCTTGAGAAGTACCTGAAACAATACTCTTACCTTTATCCATAATCACGATTCGGTCACTTAGTCCATCTACTTCATCTAAGTAGTGAGTTGTATAAATAATCGTACTTCCCTGTTCATTGAGCTTTCGAATACCTTCTAAAATAAATGAACGACTTTGTGTGTCTACCGCTACTGTTGGTTCATCAAAGAAAATTAAACTTGGTTTATGTACGATTCCACAAGCGATATTCAAGCGACGTTTTAAGCCTCCACTTAATTTTTTTGGAACGAATTTACGGAAATCTTGTAACTCTACAAACTCAATTGCCTCTTGTACATATTGTTTTCGTTGCTTTGCATCTGAAATATACAATCCGCAGAAGAAATCAATATTTTCTTCTACTGTTAAATTATCTAAATACGCTAAATCCTGTGGAACAATCCCAATTTCGCGTCGTACTTTATTGGATAACGGAAACTTGCTTTCTCCTAAAACCGTTACTTCACCACTATCAAAGGTTAAAAATCCTAACATACTGTTAATCGCAGTTGTCTTTCCACATCCGTTTGGTCCAAGAAGCGCTAGCAGCTCTCCTTTACGAATTTCAATATCAAAATGATTTAATGCCATCAAGTCTTTGTATCGTTTTACAAGACTTTTTACTTGGATACTGTTTCCATGTCTTCACCTCATTGATTGTTTTTACATTCTTAGTATATCGAGCATGCTTGTCACAAACTAGTGTCAAATGTCGTTAGTTGCATATGACATTTGTCATAAATGAGTAGATATTTCTCCCTATTTGGGCTACACTGAAAGAAAGAGCGTCGGAGGTGAGAGATTTGCGGACTTTTTTAGAGAAATTAATGTTCTTTATTCTGATTAGTGTGTATTTGATGGGACAACAAGTAGAGGTCTTTACAATCTTTCTAGGACTTTGTATTTTTATTTTCTCTCTATCCATGGAAGTTTTTGAAAATAGTTGGATACAACGCATTGCTTTGGTAATTTCTGGTGCATTATGTATTGTCTTTCCTGAGTGTGTACTTTATATTTCAATTTTCATCATGCATGCCGCTCAACTTTTTGGACTCCCAGGAATTTTTACTGCAGTTCTCCTCCTACTGCGTCCAAATCTATTAACATTACTACTAACCGTTATTGGAACATATCTTATTTTGCGTAGTAGCTATGATAAAAAATTCAGAATAAAGAGTCACCTTATCCAAGACGACTTGGAGCATGAACGATTGATTCTACTTCAAAGGCAGCAATTTAGCCAAGAAGAAACCTTAAAACAAATGGAGGTGGCTACTCTCAAGGAACGTAACCGTATTTCCCATGCCTTGCATGATCAAATTGGACATACGTTGAGTGCGTCGATTATGCAACTAGAAGCCCTACAAATTATCACTAATGAACCTGTTGTGGAGAAAAAATTGGAACAAGTTTCAGGAATTCTTCAAAGCGGAATGAACGAAATCCGTTCAACCATTCATAACCTTTATGATGATTCCTTCTTACTTTCTCAAAAGATGGATGAAATCCTTCATCCCCTTGAGAAGAAGGCGCAAGTCAATTATCAAAACACAATATCTGATGAGATCCCCATCGGTTTGAAATACGATATCCTTACCATTTGTAAGGAAATGATTACGAACTTTATGAAGTATTCAAATGGAAATCAACTTCAATTGTTCTTATTAGAACAGAACAATTATTATACGATTCAATATAAAGATAACGGGAACAAAACTCATAATATAACCCCGGGAATGGGACTCACAATGATGAAAGAACTCGTAGAGAAACATAAAGGAGTTATGACACTACAAACTACAAACGGATATGACATCTTTATCCGTATTCCTAAACAGGAGGAGCACCATGATTAAAACGATTCTTATCGACGATGACTTTTTAGTTTTGCAAGCCTTAGAAACCATTCTATCTGTTCAAGACCATATTGAAGTAGTAGGGACTGGAAACGACGGGCGTGATGCTGTTGAATTATATATTACTCATCAACCAGACCTCGTTTTGATGGATATTCGTATGGAACCAACTAGTGGAATTGAGGCAGCACATGAAATTTTAAAGGATTTTCCAAAAGCAAATATTTTATTCCTAACGACTTTCCAAGATGATGAGTATATTACCAAAGCACTTTCGATTGGTTGTAAGGGATATTTATTAAAACAACATATTAAAGGCATCCTGCCAGCCATCGAAGCAGTAATGAACGGGCAAATTGTTTATGATTCAACGATTGAAATGCCGGTGAAGAAAACATTTGAGAAGAAATCAAGCGCTCATTTAAGCGAACGTGAAAATGAACTGCTCTATCTAGTTGCAGAAGGCTTTAACAATAAAGAAATCGCTGAGAAAATGTATCTCAGCGAAGGAACCGTTAGAAATTACTTATCCGCTTTACTCGAAAAGTTAGAGTTAAGAGACCGTACACAACTGGCTGTGTATTACTATAAAGAATTATAAAAAGGAACTTCAATAGAAGTTCCTTTTTTGCAAGCAGTTCGCTTGTGAATGATTATTTCCATCTTTTTCCAAATAACTAATTCATTTTGCGCACAAAAAAAGCCCTGAATTCTCCGGGCTAATTTTCTTTAAAAGTTGACTAAACGTTGAGCCATATCTAATTCATATGCTCGTACTTCTCTTGATAAGAAACGACGGATTTCGTCTTCGTTATATCCCACTTGGAATCTCTTTTCATCTAACATAATTGGACGACGTAGTAATCCTGGATTGTTTTGGATTAATGAAAATAGTTGATTCAAAGGGACTTCATCTAAATCGATTTTTAACTCTTGAAAGGCTTTAGAACGAGTTGAAATAATCTCTTCGGTGCCATCTTCGGTCATACGCAAGATGTTTTTAATTTCATCGATTGTTAATGGTTCTGAGAAAAATGTTTCTTTCGGTGTACTCAATGTTGTGCTCTTCTAACCAAGCTCGAGCTTTACGACATGATGTACAACTTGGTGAGGTATATAATGTAACCATTCGCTATGTCCTCCTTCAATATGATACTCTGGCTTTAATACGTGTATTATTATATATGATATATTAAAAATCTATATGATTTTTAGAAAAAAATTTTTGATTTTTCACAAACTTTTTGCAAAATTAATGAAAAATTTTATTCTTTCAAAATAGTTTTCACTCGCTTTCATTCTCATAGAAACAGACTTTAGGAATTTGACTGTATTCACAATCCCTGAAAAATATTATTTTTATTTTTCATGAAAATCCCTTCAAAATAAGGTATAATAAAACTACAAACTTTAAGGAGCACTACTATGTCTAAAAAAAGAATTTTCTCTGGCGTGCAGCCTTCTGCAATTCCAACAATTGGGAACTATATTGGAGCAATGAAAAACTTCGTGGCACTTCAAGATGAGTATGATTGTACTTACTGTATCGTAAACCAACATGCGATAACTGTTCCACAAGATCCAAAGAAATTAAAAGAACAAACTCGTTCACTTGCAGCACTTTACCTTGCGATTGGTTTGGATCCTGAAAAATCAACCATCTTCGTTCAATCTGAAGTTCCAGCACACGCACAAGCCGCATGGATCGTACAATGTAATGTCGGCGTTGGTGAATTAGAACGCATGACGCAATACAAAGATAAATCTCAAAAGCAACAATCCGTTTCGGCAGGGTTATTAACCTACCCTCCGCTAATGGTAGCCGATATCGTTTTATATAATGCTGAAGTGGTCCCTGTTGGAGAAGACCAAAAACAACATATGGAATTAACACGTGACTTCGTTGAACGCTTCAACAGTCGCTATGGAAATGGCAATAAATTACTTGTGATGCCAGAACCCTTTATTCCAAAAGCAGGAGCTCGTGTCATGAGTCTTCAAACACCTACAAAGAAAATGAGTAAATCAGACGCAAACGTAAAAGAATACATCAGCATGCTGGATGAGCCAGCTGTGATTCGTAAAAAGATTAAGAGCGCTGTTACTGATTCAAGCGGTGTGATTGAATTCGATCCTGCTGAGAAACCTGGCGTATCAAACCTATTAACCATCTTCTCTGCTTTCTCTGGTGAAAGTATTGAATCATTAGTGGCACGCTTCAAAGGTGTAGGTTATGGCCAATTTAAAGAAGAATTAGCCGATGCCATCATCGCAGTTATGGAACCCATCCAGGAGCGTTATTATGAGTTGTTGAAATCTGATAAGTTAGATGAGATTTTGGATGAGGGTGCTAAGAAAGCAAATTACGTAGCGAATAAAACACTACGCAAGATGGAAAAGGCGGTAGGCTTAGTGAGATAAACCAAGAAAAGTTATCTTCTGACTTTCTAAAATAAAAAGGAAAGAGTCCTCTCGGACGTTATTATAATGACTTAAAAGGCTACACCGGGTTGAGCCACGGTCTCAACCCTACCGAGCTTCAAACAGATTCTAGAAGAATTCTCTTCAAGAATCTGTAATTCACATCGGTCGCAACCGCCATTAATGTCATTATAAAGTCCGAGGGACTCTTTTTCTTTATGTACAAGTGAACTTTTCTTAGTTTATCTCACACCGCGGAATGAAAGAGGCTAATGTCGCACTTACTAATAAAATATATTAGCATACTAAAAGGTGGAGTAAGGAATTCATTCCTAACTCCACCTAATTCATATTCAATGTGATTCCCCACCATTCTTTCAATAAACTGATGTTATTTTGATAATCAAAAGTCCTTCTATGAGATAAATTTACTAAAAATAGTTTATCTCACACCGCAAAAAAGTAAGGTAAATAAAAAAGTGCTAGGAATCCTAGCACTTTTTATCGTTTGCTTATTCTACTACAAGAAGTCCCGCTCCAATAATTCCATTGTCTCCCTTAATGGTGGATGCTTTTATATTTTCTAAAATATGTTTTTGTTCGTGATGCAAAAGATTTCCCAATTCCTCTTTAATCAATTCAATAAAGTCTGGATTGTAATTTGAAACGCTACCCCCGAATACAATCACTTTTGGATCCAGAAGGCAAACCATTCCATGCAATGCACTGGCTAAGCCTTTTGCAGTCTCCTCTATGATTCTATTTGCCGCTTCTTCTCCAGATTTCCATTTTTCAAAAACATCTTTTGTAGTTAAGGCTACATCTTCATACAACTCTCTCCCTGTACGTTCAATAGCCACACCTGAACAAGCTCCCTCTAACGATTCTAAACATTCAAAGTACGGAACTTTTAGAAACCCAATTTCTCCTGAAAAACCTTCCCCGCGTAAAATCGTATTATTGACAATGTTAGTCGCTGCAATCCCTGTTGATACAGTGACATAACCAAACATGTCAGACGATTTTAAATGAAGTAATCGATATTCCGCATAGGCAGCCACTTTTACGTCATTGTCAATGCGTACTGGAATATCGCCGAATGTTTGTTTTAATCGTTCTACGACTGGAAAATTTGCCCAAGGAATATTATTTTGGAAAACAGCTACCCCATTTTCCACATCCACTTTCCCTGGCAAACCAACACCAATACCGTATGTATCTTGAATACGTAAATCATTTTCTTCGAGTACCTCTTGAATGAGTTGGACCACTCCCTGATACAAACCTTCTGCACTCTCAGTTTGGCTAGGTCTTTGAGAACGACTAACAATTTCTCCCTTCTCATTAATCAACGCAACAGCTACTTTTGTTCCCCCAATATCAACGCCAACTGCTACTTTCATCAAAACCCCTCCATTCATTTTGATTTCGTTTCTAAATTTATTTTACAATGAAATCTCCAAAAGCTCTTATCCTTTCTTGCGGTTTACTATAACTATTTTGCTCTCCTTCCAACATTTTGAAAAATGATAACCTGATTGATAGCCGTTTTGCTGTCTTTTTCTAACATTCTCTCCTTCTCTCTACTCCTCCCTCTTTTCTTCGCAAAAATTGTCTTATTTCACACCTAAGGATAAGGAACAGCGCTTATGTTAGAAAACTAATAATTGAATTGCATTGAAAAATGATAACCGAAGATAGCCGTTATAGTGGAATGAGTGATGGGAAAAAGCATCGAATGTGAATTAGAGGGAGTTGTGGATTCATCCACTACTCCCTCTTTGAAGCTTCGAAGACCGAGAGACCTTGGGCTCGAGGCGGTGCCTCATCACAAAATCCACTATATTCAAACGGCTATCAATCAGGTTATCATTTTTCAAACTCATTCATTAAATAGTAACTCTTTATAAAATAAGCGCTGTTTCTTATCCCTTCAACCTTCGGTAGAATCTCTCAATTTTTGCACAAAAAAAGGAGGGAAAGCAAATCTGCTTTCCCTCCGTAATTCCTAGGAATTATTTATTTTTTAAGTTGTAGAACGCTGATAGACCTTGGTAAACAGCTAAGTCACCTAATTGATCTTCAATACGTAATAATTGGTTGTATTTAGCAATACGGTCTGTACGGCTTAATGAACCAGTCTTGATTTGTCCAGCGTTTGTTGCAACTGCGATGTCAGCAATTGTTGAATCTTCAGTTTCACCAGAACGGTGTGAAACAACTGCAGTGTAACCAGCTTTGAGCCATTTCAATTGCGTTGAATGTTTCAGTTAAAGTACCGATTTGGTTTACTTTGATTAAGATTGAGTTTGCAATACCTTGTTCAATACCACGAGATAAGATTTCAGTGTTAGTTACGAATAAGTCGTCACCAACTAATTGAACTTTACCGCCTAAGCGTTCAGTTAATAATTTCCATCCATCCCAGTCGTTTTCGTCACAGCCGTCTTCGATTGTGATGATTGGGTATTTTTCAACTAATTCAGCTAAGTATTCTACTTGTTCAGCAGGAGTACGTTTAGCACCTTTTTCACCTTCGAAGATTGTGTAATCATATACGCCATCTTTGAAGAATTCTGATGAAGCACAGTCAAATCCTAAGAATACATCTTTACCAGGTTCTAGACCTACTTTTTTGATTGCAGCTAAGATTGTTTCTACAGCATCTTCAGTTCCTTCGAATGTTGGAGCGAAACCACCTTCGTCACCTACAGCAGTTACTAAACCACGGTCGTGTAAGATAGCTTTCAATGCGTGGAATACTTCAGCACCCCAACGTAAAGCTTCTTTGAATGTTGGCGCACCAACTGGTAAAATCATGAACTCTTGGAATGCGATTGGAGCATCTGAGTGAGATCCACCGTTAACGATGTTCATCATTGGTGTTGGTAATACTTTAGTGTTGAATCCGCCTAAGTATTGGTATAAAGGTTGATCTAAGTAGTCAGCAGCTGCGCGTGCTACAGCGATAGATACGCCTAAGATTGCGTTAGCTCCCCTAATTTACCTTTGTTTGGAGTACCATCTAATTCGATCATTAATTTGTCGATCGCCATTTGCTCACGAACATCATAACCTAAGATAGCTTCAGCGATAATGTTGTTCACATTGTCAACTGCTTTTTGAACTCCTTTTCCTAAGTAACGAGATTTGTCGCCATCACGTAATTCAACTGCTTCGTATTCACCAGTTGAAGCTCCTGAAGGAACCATACCGCGTCCGAACGCTCCACTTTCTGTGTAAACTTCAACTTCGATTGTTGGGTTTCCACGTGAGTCTAGTACTTCTCTTGCTAATACATCTGTAATAAATGGCATGATTTATTAACTCCTTTAAATTTTATTTTGTACGTTATTATTTTAATCGAAAACCTATAGACTTTCAAGAATTCCTAAGGTTTTCTTTATTTTTCAATCAATGTTTCACCAGTCATTTCTGCTGGTTTTTCAACATTTAATAGATCAAGCATTGTTGGAGCAACGTCTGCTAAACGTCCACCCTCACGCAATGTAACACCTTTCTTCGTAACAATCACTGGTACTGGCACTGTTGTATGTGCAGTATGTGGTGTGCCTTCTGGTGTAATCATTGTTTCTGAGTTACCGTGGTCCGCAAAGATAATTGCGCTACCGCCTTTTTCAAGGATAGCATCCACGACTTTACCTAAGTTTTCGTCCACTGCTTCAATCGCTTTGATGGTTGGTTCTAACATTCCTGAGTGTCCAACCATATCTGGGTTTGCAAAGTTCAAGATGATGGCATCATTTTCATCATTGATGATTGAGTTGTATAATGCATCTCCTACTTCGTAAGCACTCATTTCTGGTTTCAAGTCGTAAGTTGCAACCTTTGGAGAAGGAATTAAAATACGGTTTTCGCCAGGGAATTCTTCGTTACGTCCACCATTCATGAAGAATGTTACGTGTGGATATTTTTCAGTTTCGGCAATACGTAATTGTGCAAGGCCTGCTTTAGATAACACTTCACCAAGAACGTTTGTCATTGGGATTGGTGGGAATGCTACTTCTGCATCCACGCTTGGATTATATAAAGTCATTGTCACAAATTTAACGTTTGTAGCACGTGCACCACGGTCAAAGTTTGTCCACTCTTTATCAGTGAACGCATTTGATAATTGGATTGCACGGTCAGGACGGAAGTTGAAGAAGATGATGGCATCATTGTCTTCTACTTTTGCCACTGGTTTGCCATCTTTAACGATTACTGATGGAATAACGAATTCATCTGTAACGTCTTTAGCATAGCTATCTTCGATAACTGCTTGTGCGCTTTCGAATTGTGGTCCTTCGCTATGAGCAATGGCATCATAAGCTAATTTCACACGTTCCCAACGTTTGTCACGGTCCATTGCATAGTAACGACCTGACACTGTTGCGATTTCTCCAACGCCTACTTCAGCTAATTTATCTTCTAATGTTTTGATGTAAGAAGGACCAGCTTTAGGGTCTACGTCACGTCCATCCATGAATGCATGAATGTACACTTTGTCGATTCCTTTTGCTTTAGCTGTTTCCACTAATGCTAATAAATGGTTGATGTGGCTGTGTACCCCACCATCAGATAATAATCCGAATAAGTGTAATGCAGAGCCATTTCTTTTACGTGGTTAAAAGCACCGTTTAATGCTGGGTTTGATTCGAATTCACCATCTAAAATCGCTTTGTCAATACGAGTTAAGCTTTGGTAAACGATACGACCAGCACCGATGTTTGTATGACCTACTTCTGAGTTCCCCATTTGGCCATCTGGTAGACCTACATCTAATCCAGAAGCTTTTAATGTTGTATGAGGGAATTCGTTATAATAACGATCAAAATTTGGTTTTTTTGCTTGTGCAACGGCATTACCTTCAACTTCTGGTCTCCATCCGAAACCGTCTAAGATAATGATTGCAACTGGTGATTTTGCCATTATTTTACTGCCTCCAATAAAGCTAAGAATGAATCTGGTTGTAAGCTTGCTCCACCTACAAGAGCTCCGTCCACATCTGGACAAGCCATGTATTCAGCAATGTTTTCTGGTTTAACAGATCCACCGTATTGAACGCGGACTTTGTCAGCAACTTCTTGACCGAAGTCAGCTGCTACTACGTCACGAACAACTTTACACATTTTTTGAGCGTCATCTTGAGATGCTGATTTACCAGTTCCGATAGCCCAGATTGGTTCATAAGCAATCACTAATGATGATACTTGCTCGTTTGATAAACCTTTCAATGCTGCAGAAACTTGTCCACCTACGAATTCTGAAGCTTTTCCTGCTTCGTAAGTTTCTAATGTTTCACCACAACAAATGATTGGTGTTAAGCCGTTTCTGAAAATTGCATGTGCTTTTTTGTTAATATCTTCGTCAGTTTCATGGAAATATTCACGACGTTCTGAGTGGCCGATGACTACGTAGTGCACGCCCATTTCAGCTAATACTTTAGGTGAAGTTTCACCAGTGAAAGCACCAGCATCTTCAAAGTAGCAGTTTTCAGCAGCTACTTTTAATTCTGAACCTTTCGCATATTCTAATAAAGTGACTAAGTCCACTGCAGGAGCAGCGATAGCACTTTCTACGCGTTCGCCTGAAGGTAATTTACCAACAACAGCTTCCACAAAAGCTTGAGTTTCTTTTGGGTTTTTATTCATTTTCCAGTTTCCGGCAATAATTGGTTTACGCATATACACAACATCTCCTTTTAATATTTAAAATTATTTATCACTGATAGCAGCAACACCTGGTAGTTCTTTACCTTCTAGATATTCTAGAGAAGCTCCACCACCTGTTGAAATGTGAGTGAATTTGTCAGCGTAGCCTAGTGAGATTGCAGCAGCAGCTGAGTCCCCACCACCGATGATTGTAGTTGCGCCTTCAAGGTTCGCAATCGCTTCACATACACCGATTGTTCCTTTAGCAAAGTTTGGTAATTCGAATACACCCATTGGTCCATTCCATACAACCGTTTTTGCATCTTTTAAGTAGCTTGCAAATAATTCAACTGTCTTAGGTCCAATATCTAACCCTTCTTGATCTGCTGGAATCGCATCTGAAGCAACGATTGTAGCTACAGCATCGTTAGAGAATTCTTTAGCAACAACGTTATCGATTGGTAATACTAATTTGTCGCCAGCTTTTTCCATAATTTCTTTTGCTAATTCAACACGGTCTAATTCTAATAATGAAAGACCTACTTCACGTCCCATTGCTTTGAAGAATGTGTAAGCCATTCCTCCACCGATAAGAACTTTATCCGCTTTGTCTAATAAGCTGTTGATAACACCGATCTTGTCTGAAACTTTTGCTCCACCTAAGATTGCTACGAATGGACGTTCTGGGTTATCTACTGCGCCACCGATGAACTTGATTTCTTTTTCCATCAAGAATCCAGCAGCTGATTCTAATTGGCTAGCAATACCAACGTTTGAAGCATGCGCACGGTGAGCTGTACCGAATGCATCGTTAACGAATAAGTCGCCTAAAGAAGCCCAATATTTACCTAATTCAGGGTCGTTTTTAGATTCCTTCTTGCCATCTAAATCTTCGAAACGAGTATTTTCGAATAATAAAACATCGCCTTCGTTAAGTGCATTAATAGCAGCTTCTAACTTTTCTCCACGAGTTTCTGGAACGAAAGTCACTGGTTTTTCTAATAACTCAGATAAACGTTCTGCAACTGGACGTAAGCTCAATTTAGCTTTGTCTTCTTCTGATTTCACTTTACCTAAGTGAGAGAATAAAATCACTTTCGCATTGTGGTCAACTAAGTATTTGATTGTTGGCAATGCTTGAACGATACGGTTGTCGTCTGTAATCACGCCATCTTTCAAAGGTACGTTAAAGTCCACACGAACTAAAACTTTTTTGCCTTCAACTTGTAAGTCTGTAACGATTTTTTTAGCCATAAAATAGCCTCCTACATTTTTATTTGGAGCGAGTGCATTACTCACATTATGAAAACAGGGCGAGGAAGCGAATGCTTCCATCGCCCTGAGAAAATAGATACGATTAGCCAAATCTATAGTTTAAATTATAGTTTTGCAAAGTATTCTAAAGTACGAACTAATTGTGCAGTGTATGACATTTCGTTATCGTACCAAGCAACAGTTTTAACTAATTGTTTGTCGCCTACAGTCATTACTTTAGTTTGAGTTGCATCGAATAATGAACCATAAGTGATACCTACGATATCAGAAGAAACGATTGGATCTTCAGTGTAACCGTAAGATTCATTTGCTAATTCTTTCATAGCTGCGTTAATTTCTTCAGCAGTAACTGGTTTTTCTAAAACTGTTACTAATTCAGTTAATGAACCTGTTGGAACAGGAACACGTTGTGCAGCTCCGTCTAATTTTTCCGTTTAATTCTGGGATTACTAATCCGATAGCTTTAGCAGCACCTGTTGTATTAGGAACGATGTTTACTGCTGCAGCACGAGCACGACGTAAGTCACCTTTTGCGTGAGGTGCGTCTAATGTGTTTTGGTCACCAGTGTAACCGTGGATTGTTGTCATTAAACCTTCAACAACACCAAATTTATCGTTTAATGCTTTAGCCATTGGAGCTAAGCAGTTTGTAGTACATGAAGCACCAGAGATAACAGTTTCTTTACCTGTTAAAAATGTCGTGGTTTGTGTTGAATACAACAGTAGGAACGTCATTTCCACCAGGAGCAGAGATAACAACGCGTTTAGCGCCACCTTTTTAAGTGTAATTCAGCTTTTTTTCCTTTAGAAGTGAAGAAACCAGTACATTCTAATACGATATCAACGCCTAGTTCACCCCATGGTAATTCTTCAGGATTACGGTTAGCAAAGTACTTTAACTTCTTTACCGTTAACGCGGAAAGCACCATCTAACACTTCAACTTCACCGTTGAAACGTCCTTGAGTTGAATCATATTTTAACAAGTGAGCTAATTGCTTAGCGTCTGTTAAGTCATTGATTGCAACAACTTCTAATCCTTCCACATCTTGAATACGACGGAATGCTAAACGACCGATACGTCCGAAACCGTTAATACCAACTTTAACTGTCATATAGTTTTTCCTCCTAGGAATTTTTATTTTATTTTTTGCGGGTTGCCCCGTTCAAAACCAACTCTGATGTCTCCTTGTCAATCACAAACCAGGTGCGATCTACCGGAGCTAATTTGGCATATGCTTTTAAAGCAGCTGCCTTCTCTTCGCCTTCCACAACAGCAATCGAATGTGGAATCGTAGATAAATCACTAAGATGCAGCCCTACTCGTGGAATTTTTAACACCACATTTCCTTCTGCATCGAAGAAACAACCGAATGCTTCGCCAATTGCTTTCTTCTCTTTTAACGTAGCCATTTGTTCTTCCAAGAGGCCACGTCTCTCTCCCATAATAATAGCACTTCCAACGCTATATAACAAACACTCCGCCTTTTTCATGAGACCAATCGTCTTTGCGACGGAAGGTTCTTGCATTAAGGGCGTATAAGTTGCTTGTTGGACATGTTCTGGAACAAAGAGCGCTTCATGATGGGCACCAATTCCAGTTGCCATTTTTTCACTGACATTATTCGCCTGAATCAGCATCGAACCAAACATTCCCCCTCTTGCAGGAACAATTGTAAGATCTCGATTCACAGAAATCTCTTTTGTGAACCCTTCGCTGACACGGACCATCGTTTGACCACCCGTGATGGCAATAATGGAAGTTCCAAGCGGTAAAAGCACATCCATAATTTCTTGTACCAACTCAGATGTTTTTTCCGGATCATCTACAACTTTTACATACTGAACGCCTAAGGTTTTAGCCACCTTATGTTCCACCAGACTCATCTGAATAAAGTTGTTTTTAAATCATCCGAACGTTCTAATATAAATTCGCCAATTTCCGTAAGATGCATTCCTACGCCTTTCACTTCGATGAGGTCTAATTTCTTCATCGCCTCACATTCATTACGAAGTGTTCTCTCAGACATTTGAACCACTTTTGCAAGTGCCCTACGTCCAATGGGTTGATACGTTGCAATAGCTTGTAAAATACGAAAGCGCGTTTGAAGTGCAACCCTGCTTTCTGGAACCAACAAATGAGATAGATTAAGATAATTCATCGAAACCTTCCTCCAATCGCTTCCTAACAGGGCCTAATTACGTCCCACTATTTTTCTAGTATCTTTGAACGTCTATTGCTGAATACATGTATATTTTACCATAAAACAATAAAAATGCAACTATACGCATATTACAAATTGGTTAAGATCTATGATACACAGGGACACATTTCGTCCCGATTTGCTTATTAATCTTTTCATGGCAGGTTTCTCCGTCGTCCATCACAAAAGAAATTTCTAAATGGGCTCCGACTTTTTGAGCTATCTTCTCCAAATATAAAATCGAGGGATTATGGTGTCCTGAAACTAACCGTGACAAATGTGCTGGTTTTATCCCAACCTTTTCTGCAAACTCGGTACGAGAGAGTCCGGACACAAGTCTCAACTCTGTAATCCTTGCTGCCATTTCTTTTAGAGTGAAATCTAAATCTAAGTCTTTTTCGTAGTTCTCCCAATCGAATGACAAGCCTGCTATCGAACGCTTCAGATTTTGATCCATTTTTTAAAGCCTCCTCTTTAGTATATACAACTGGAATGTTCAATTTAGTCTTCGTTTTATTCCCCCACATTTCGAGTATCGCAGGACTTAATCCTTCCTTATCCAACAGCTTAAGAGCAGCAAGCATTTTTATCTTCTCTTTATACGGTCTACTATCCACAAACTCTAACGTTCTTGGGTCAATCTGATGTTCTATTTTCATATTTTTCCCTCCCGCTTAAACATTACCATATTTGGTAATTACCATATATGGTAATGTTGCTCTCTTCGTATACTTTTTTGCTCTCTTTTCAACAAAAAAGACTGGAAATCATTCCAGTCTTTTATACAAATCATATTTTATTTTTAACGATTTACGTCTACGTCTTTACGATTCATTAAAATCGCAAAACCTCCTAATACGCTAAGAGCACCTATAATCGTAGTGAAAATAGTTGTAGAAGTTCCAGTTTTTGGAAGATCAGATTCAGAAGTAGTCGTAGACTCTCTTGGTGTCACTGTAGTTTCTGTAGTAGATCCTTCAGTCGTACTAGTTTCTGTCGTTGTTGATGAAGATATTGGTTCTTCTGTTGTCGTTGATTCTGTTGTCGACTCCGTTGTAGTCGTTGAAGACGTTGTAGATTGGGTAGTCGTTGTTGTTGTCGGTGCAGTAGTAGTCGTTGTTGGTTCTTCTGTTGTCGTTGTAGTAGTTGTAGTAGTGGTTTCTGCCTTATTCACTACATCTTTACGAACAACGCCATTGGCTGCATCCGCTACGTTTACTGTAATTTCTTCCTCGGAGAGAACATATCCGGCTGGAGCTTTTGTTTCTTTAATCGTGTATTTTGGTTTGATTAAACTATCAAATGTTACCACACCGTTAGCATCTGAAGTTGCAGTTTTCACTAATGTTCCTTCATAGTATAATCCGAATTCCGCACCTTGTAGTTTTTCACCAGTGTCTGATTTTTTCGTTAATTCCACTTTGAAAATATTACTTCTTGCATTACCACCATCTTCTTGGTAAACAATTTGAGCATCTGCTACCGATTTCCAACCCGTCGAATCTTCCATCGTAGCGTTGTTATTTAAAAGCATTCCATTTGCTGGAGCGCCTAGTAAATCCACATCGTATTTTACATAGTAACCTCGGTTTGGATTAAATGGTTTCAAACTCAATGTGAATGACTTACCATCTGGTGAAAACTGCGGGCTATAACTTGCTGTTACGTCTTCTTGATATCCTAAACGAATAGAATTATCTGTTGTATCTGTATACCAAGTTCCAGACATCACTCTAAAGCTGGATTTATCAATCTTCGCATTTTCGTATTGAATTGTATCACCAATCATTATATCCGTAAAATTAAGATAATTTTGGTTAACATATATAATGTAATGTAACTTGCTATTATCGTTTGGATCTTGCCAACCAGATTTAGCGAAATCTTGAGGTTCCATTCCGGCAATCCCAGTATAATTGACAACTCCTGAATACATTGGAGTGTGGTTTACGGTTACTGTTAAAGGAATTTGTTGTGCTGTACGCGCTACATTGTGGTCGATACGAACCGTCATAGTGAAGTTCCCTGAGAAACTTGCACGCTGTGTTACATAGTTTGTAAAGGTTAATATAGCTTGTTTACTTGTAGAGTCAATGGTTGCATTCGCTACTACTTGTCCGTTCACATCACGAATTTCAAATGATTTTCCGACAAATATTACCTCTTCAGGCAATTGAATCGTTGCAGTATCTCCTGGCTGTACTTGACCATTATTAAATGCAAACTCTGCATTTAAACGAAAGTTCTCCCAAGAACCAACGCCCTGAGTTAAAGGTTCTCCTTGGCTATTTTGTATATCTATTCTTGTAATCACATTATCCACAACCGCAGATTCTATTTTAGGTTGTTGAAATATTACAAAAAGAGCAACCAATAATGTCATTAAAAGAACAGTTAACTTCTTGTTTTTAATCATTTTTATCACCTTTCTCCTTACTTTTTTCACAGATAACACGCTAAAAATTCACATAGATCTCAGGTGAAAAAAGAAAATTCAATTTAGAATAAATCTATTATACACGAATTTGTTTAAAATTTAAACCCTCATCAAACCAAACTTGCATAACTCCTTAAAATTAGGTACACTATTATTCGAATGTCGCCTTAGTGTAGTGGATATCACATAAGATTCCGGTTCTTATAACAGGGGTTCGACTCCCCTAGGCGGCTCTAAAATCATTGATTCAATAAAAAAGAAGCAGAAATTTCTGCTTCTTTTTTTATTTATCTATTATTTATTGAAAGCCTCTTTTTTTCTAAAGAAAAGAAGAGTTGTTGCTGAAAGAATTAGCATCATCGCTACCATAACAGTATTTCCAACAGATGTTCCAGTATTTGGCAACTCTGTGTCCTTTTGAGACTCTTCCTTCGAAGTGTCCTCAGAAGGGATTCCGTTGATGACGCCTGAATTACTTGTTGAGTTTTGAGTAGTGCTTAGACTATCCGTTCTAGACTCTGTCGTAGTAACTGTTGTTGAAACAGATGTTGTTGTCGGAGCTTCCGTTGTCGTTGGAGCTACTGTTGTCGTTGGCGCTACTGTTGTCGTCGGTGCTTCCGTTGTTGTAGGCGCTACTGTTGTCGTCGGTGCTTCCGTTGTTGTAGGCGCTACTGTTGTCGTTGGAGCTTCCGTCGTCGTTGGAGCTTCCGTTGTTGTAGGCGCTACTGTTGTCGTCGGTGCTTCCGTCGTTGTTGGAGCTTCCGTTGTTGTTGGCGCTACTGTTGTCGTTGGAGCTTCCGTTGTTGTTGGAGCTTCCGTTGTTGTAGGCACTACTGTTGTCGTTGGTGCTTCCGTTGTTGTTGGCGTTGTTGTTGTCGTTGTTGTTGTCGTTGTCGTTGTCGTAGTTGTCGTCGTAATTGGCTTATCTTTTAAGTTTAAAGACACCCCATCTTTTCCAAGAACCAAAGTATATGTTTTGTCATCGATCTCATATCCAGCAGGTGCTTTTTTCTCTTTAATCGTAAAAGTTTGACCAACATATTTTGCATCAAATGCTTTTGAAGTAGCAAGCCCTTTTTCATTCGTTGTTACTTCAAATTTTTCACCATCTGGATCTGTAATTTCATATACTGCACCAGCAACAGGGTTTAGTTTAAAGGTATCTACTTTTACAATTCGAATTTGATACGCAGTTGACGCAACAATCGTCCCTGAATACAAAGAAGTTGCTGTTGCTTCAAAAGCAGTTCTTGTAACATTACTTCTTTGTGTTAATAATGTTCCATCTTGTTTAGCAAGTGTAATAACATTTTTTACCTTCTCACCATTATTTGGTGTCGTAGTATCATAAGTTACATAATATTTTTGAGAACCATCTTTAAAAGTCACACTAAAATTCGTATAATTTTCATTCCAATTAACGGTATATTCGACCCCTTCTGTTAATAGAACCGAGTCTGTTTGAGTCGCAGATGTTCTATCTGTTAGAGAAGGAGAACTGTACACTTTTAACGATTCTGGAATATATTGAATAGCTGCAACACTTGGGTCATTTGGTAAGTCATCGTTTAATACCAAGTTAGGGCCGTAATCTTGTCCCCCCGTATTTACACGAACTCTCCATCTTGAAAGGAACTGACCAGAACTTACTGAACCAATTTCTTTTAGCTTATCAGAAGTCCAAGAAATTTTTTGGGCTGTGCCCCCATTTTTTGCGAAGTTTTCATACCCAACTGTTGGTCTTACTTGTTGTGTCGTTGTTGTATGGGTTTGTTCAAAAGTCTCTACTAACGACTTAGAATCTAATATTAATTTATGATTCGTAAGGTCTTTTTTGTATAAAAAGTTTAGAGAGAAATTTCCATTAACATCCTTAACGACGTTCGCACCCTTCGCTTTTAAGTACTCCTCTAGATTTTTAAGAGTAACCGTGATGGTACCCCCTTGTTCGTCTCCATTATCGTTAAACTTCAAATCCGCAATTGTCACATTAGTAGTAGGGTCGACTAATTCCATATCATTATTTCCGTATAATGATACAGGTGCAGGAATATTTATTTTAAAATTATCACCATTTGATAGATTCCCATTATATTTTGACAAATCAAAGGTCATTCTCAATCGATATCCTTGATTCGTTCTTAATTGATACACTCCATCTTTGTCAGGTTCTAATGTATTGTCTAATTGATCTAATAAAGTAACACCTGTCACGACTTTTTCAAGTTCTTTTACTTCAGAGGCAACGGATTGTTCATTTGCTAAAAAAATTAATGAAAAGAGTGACATTACAGTAACCAATAAAATGAGCCATTTTTTTGTTTTTTGTTTCATATTTACCTCCCTTCTATAAATAAACATAATAATATAGAATAATATACAATTTTATTAGAGTGAAGTCTATTGATATTATCTCGCAAAAAAGAGGTAAGAAGAATTTTCTCTTACCTCTAATCATTTTGAAACTAGTTTCTGTCTACAGGCTTCTTATAATGAAGAAAAATCCCAGATATCCGTTGCTAAACCTTCATAAAATTCTGGCTCATGGCAAACCATTAAAATGCTTCCCTTATATTCTTGTAAGGCGCGTTTTAATTCCTCTTTTGCATCAACGTCCAAGTGGTTTGTCGGTTCGTCGAGTACGAGCACGTTTGACTCTTCATTCATTAACTTACAGAAGCGAACTTTTGCTTGTTCTCCCCCACTTAGTACTTGCACTTGACTCTCGATGTGCTTACTGGTTAATCCACAACGAGCGAGCGCCGCACGTACTTCTGGTTGTGTCATCGATGGGAAAGTATCCCAGATTTCTTCTAAGGCTGTTTTACGATTTCCTTTTGGTGTTTCTTGTTCGAAATACCCAAGGTCGATATAGTCCCCACGTGTTACTTTTCCATTCAATGGCTTAATAATTCCTAATAAACTCTTGAGTAGTGTCGTTTTCCCAATCCCATTTGCACCGACAATGGCAATCTTTTGGCCACGTTCCATTTCAAGATTCACATGTCCTGTTAGTGGACGATCGTATCCAATCACTAAATCTTCGGCTTGGAAGATGTAACGACCAGGAGCTCTAGAAGTCTTGAATTCGAATTTTGGTTTTGGCTTCTCGCTGGCTAATTCGATGACTTCCATCTTATCCAGTTTCTTCTGACGTGACATCGCCATATTACGTGTTGCCACGCGCGCCTTGTTCCGGTTTACGAAATCCTTCAAGTCCGCAATCTCTTTTTGCTGGCGGTTATACGCCGCTTCTAGTTGCGCTTTCTTCATCGCATACACTTCTTGGAACTGATCATAGTCCCCCACATAACGGTTCAGCTCTTGATTGTCCATATGGTAAATCAAGTTGACTACACTGTTTAAGAATGGAATATCATGCGAAATTAGAATAAATGCATTTTCGTATTCTTGTAAGTAACGTTTTAACCATTCGATATGTTCTGCGTCTAGGTAGTTTGTTGGCTCGTCAAGTAATAAAATATCTGGTTTCTAATAATAGTTTTGCCAGTAATACTTTCGTACGTTGACCACCACTGAGTTCACTCACGTCGCTATCCATCCCAAATGCTGCAACGCCTAATGCACGAGCTACTTCATCGATTTTCGCATCGAGAATATAGAAGTCGTGGCTATCTAGTCGCTCTTGCAACTCTCCCACTTCTTCGAGCATCGCGTTCATCTCGTCTTCATTTGCGTCTCCCATTGCCATATACAATTCATTGATACGCGCTTCTGCCACGAATAAATCGTCGAAGGCTTTTTGAAGGACACTGCGAACCGTCATGCCTGGTTCAAGGACCGTATGCTGGTCCAAGTATCCAACTTTCACATTTTTAGACCATTCAATTTTTCCTTCGTCGGGTTGTAATTGACCTGTCACGATATTCATGAAGGTTGATTTTCCTTCACCGTTTGCTCCAACGAGTCCGATGTGTTCCCCTTTTAATAGACGGAAGCTTACATCATTGAAGATGGCTCTTTCACCAAAGCCGTGTGTTAATTTTTCTACATTTAAAATACTCATCAACGTTCTCCTTAAGTTTTCTCTGGGTCATTGTATCATAGTTTGCGATAATTTCAAAAAGGCTCAAACAAATACGGAGCAAGAAACGAATTCCTACTCCGCATTTTTCTACTATTTAAATTGTGCTTTGTATAAAGCCGCATACGCACCGTTTTGTGCAAGTAATTCTTCATGAGTGCCGTCTTCTGTCAGTCCCTCTTCAGTGACAACAATAATACGGTCTGCATTTTTAATCGTAGCCAGACGGTGAGCGATAATAAACGTCGTTCTTCCTTTTGCTAACTCGTCAAAAGATTGTTGAATAAACTTCTCCGTTTGAGTATCGAGCGCACTTGTGGCCTCATCCAAGATTAAAATAGAAGGATTCTTCAAGAAAATACGGGCAATTGAGAGGCGTTGTTTTTGTCCACCGGATAACTTCACACCGCGTTCTCCAATATGCGTGTCTACTCCATCTTCTAAATCTTCGATGACTTCTTTTAGTTTTGCTTGCTCAATCGCACGGTCTACTTCTTCGTCCGTTGCATCGAGTCTTCCGTACAACACATTTTCGCGAATCGTTCCATTAAAGAGGAACACATCTTGTTGCACGATACCGATTTGACGGCGAAGCGATTGTAAGGTGAAACGATTGATGTTTGTTCCATCGACCAAGATTTCCCCCTTCTTTTAAATCATAGAAACGTGGAAGTAAGTTCACAAGCGTTGTCTTCCCAACCCCACTTGGTCCAACGAAGGCAACGGTTTGCCCTGGTTCGACCGTTAAATTGATATGTTCTAACACTTTCTTATCTTCTTCGTATCCGAATCCCACGTTTTTATATTCCACTCGTCCTTCAAACGGTGGAGCAGGAATGGCATCGGGTGCGTCTTCAATATCGATTTCGACATTCATTAATTCTTTGAAACGACGGAATCCCGCAAACCCTTTTGGATACAACTCAATCATGGAGTTCATCTTATTAATCGGTCCTACGAATACATTGGACAGTAAGATATAACCGACTAATTCTCCAGCTGTTAAATCGCCGATGACCGTGAAGTACGCCCCCACGATTAAGCTGAAGAGGTTAATACTACGCATTAATAAGTAGTTGAAACTACTGCTCGTTCCCATCGTGCGATAGAACGCAATTTTATTCGAACGATACTCTTGAATAAGTTCTTCGAAGAGTTGTTGCTCATGGCTTTCGTTGGCAAAAGCCTTCACCACTCGCATTCCGCTCAGTACATTTTCTAGACCAGCCGTATAGTTAGCTAATCCCTTGTAGATATTTCGATTAATACGAGACATGCGGCGGTTAAATACCGCAAGAGCCACTGCAATAATCGGTACGAAGAAAATCGTCAATAGTGCAAGCGTTGGATGCACTTGGTACATTAAGAAGAATGAAGCTATCAAGGTCATAATTGCAATAAAAAATTCTTCTGGGCCATGGTGAGCTAGTTCGCTAATATCGAATAAATCACTCGATAAGCGGCTCATCAATTCCCCGATTTTCATATTATCGAAAAACGAGAAGGATTGTTTTTGGACCTTCGCGAATAACTCACGGCGCATATCCGTTTCAATATTAATCCCTAAAATATGCCCCATGTACACGACAATAAAGTTCAAAGTTGTCGAGAAGGCATACAGCGCAAGTAATCCAGCTCCCACGAGTAGAATTTGTTGTAAATTTTGAGACGGTACAATCTTATCGATAACACTTCTCACCATTATTGGAAAGGCAAGCTCGAGAATGGCCACGATTACCGCACATGTAAAATCGAGTAAGAATAACTTCTTATAGGGTTTGTAATAATGAATAAAATCTTTAATCACGTTTTCTCTCCTTTCGCATAATGTAATGTACTCCAGTCTTTTGTCTTATAGACGATATGTCCATAAAGAACCGTTAACGCATTTGACAATAACATGGCAATCCATACACCGGTAGCCCCGAGTGCTGTAAAGGCTCCGAGCACCCAAATAATTGGGAGGCGCAAGATCCAAAGACGTCCAACTGACATGTTCATGGAGTATTTCGTCACGCCACATCCTTGGAAGAATCCGTTGTACGCTGAAAATAAGCCCATGAAGAAAATGATAAAGGCGGTATAGTTTAAATACTCAACGGCATTTGCCCAAAGAACAGCATCGCTTCTGTCTTTAATAAAGATTCCAAGAATAGGAGATTGGAAGAAGAAGACAACCACACAGCCAACTGTTGAAATCATCAGCACCCATAGTAATGCTCGTCTAAAGATGGCATGCGCACGGTCATAAAGTCCTGCCCCCATATTTTGTCCGATAATAGCTGTTAGCGCCGCCCCGATTCCCATCTGTGGTTGCGTCAGTAAATCCGAGATGCGGTTTACCATCGAGTACGCAGCAAGTACTGACGTTCCATAAGACTGAATCAATCCATTTAAAACCGTGAATCCTAATGCCGCTCCTCCATACCCAAATGCAGATGGCCATGCGACTTTGAGAATTTCTTTCATCACTTCTTTATCCACTTTGACGTGTTTCAAATAGATTTGAATTTCCGATTCCTTACGAACCGCACGAATGGCAAGCACTAGTAACAACACTTTAGCAATGACCGTTGCCCAACCAGCTCCTTCAATTCCCCAGTTTAACCCGGTAAGGCCTACAAAAGGAATTGTCGCAAAAATAAAGATAGGATCTAGAATTACATTTGAAATAGAAGAAGCCGCACTAATCATTGTAATCGTACGTGTTCTTCCTTGTGCATTTAGCAAGGATTGATAGCCAAAGTAGCAAAAATCAAAGAAAAGTCCAATGAAGTTAATTTTCAAATACGCTACGGATTTTGCTAAAAAAGTGCCCTCTGCCCCCATCCATTCCACGAATAGAGGTGCTAAGAAATAGCCTATCACGGATAACACGAATCCAAAGAAATACGTCAAAATCATCGCATTCCCCGCATAACGTTTAGCTTCTCTAAATTTTCCTGCTCCAAAGTATTGAGCAATCAGCGCGGTTGCCCCAACGCTTATCCCCATTCCAAGAGAAATAAATAAAAAATTCAACGGCCAAATAAACGCTGTTGCCGCAAAATCTTCTGCTGACAGTTGCGCCACATATAATCCATCCGTCAAATTGTATAAAGTCCGAATTAAATTGTTTATCATTAGCGGAGTCGCAATCGTTAAAATTACACGATTAATATGCCCCGTCGTTATAAAATTTTGTTTTTCCAAAATAATCACCTGTTCTAGTATACATGATATCCTTACCTGTGTGAACACATACCACGAACAATTCAACTTTTCTGCTTTTCTCTAAGAGTATAAAGGCTCGCTTTTGGGACATGGGATGTCTTCATAATAGCGGTAATAGGGCACCGGTTCGAGCCAAAGTCTCTCACCTCTAAAACTCAAAGCGGGAGTAAGGAACCCTTCCTAACTCCCGCTAATTCGCTTTTAGTGCCAGCCCCTATTACTACTATTATAGAATCCCATGTCCCTTCGCGAGCCTCTGTGCATTCTTATAAGGTAGAAAAAGTGTCCTGCTCTGTCTCCCTTCACCAGATTTGATGAATAAATAACTTCCTATTATTTTGCAAACAAAATTTTAAAGCACGTGATTTTAAAGAAACTAGAACAAAACCTTAAAGAAGCTCCTCATTCGTTTTTTAGCCCGTACGAAGCACACACAAACTTGCTTCCGTTCCCTCCGAGACAAAATTTCTAAACACGTTCTCAAAGAAACAAAAAATAAGCAATTCAAAAGTTAAGCACTCCCTAACATTTTTATACAAGCAGGTCTGAAGAATCATTTGGTCCATAGTAGCAACAATAGAAAGTGTAATCGATGCGAATTAGTAGGAGTTAGGAATTGATTCCTTACTCCTACTTTGAGGCTCGATAGGCAGTGAGACCTAAGGCTCACGCCGGTACAGCTATTGTAGCTACTATAGAGACCCAAATGATTCATAAAAGACTTAGAGTCTTTTTAAATCCTGTACGAAGCACCTACAATGTCGTTCCCGTCCCTCCGAAACAAAATTACTAAACACTTTGGCCAAAGAAATAAAAAATGCGAAATTCAAAGAATTACGCACTCCCTAACATTTTTTTATACACGCAGGTCTCGTGAATCATTTGGTCCATAGTAGCAACAATAGCGAGTGTAATCGATGCGAATTAGTAGGAGGTAGGAATTGATTCCTTACTCCTACTTTGAGGCTTGATAGGCAGTGAGACCCAAGGCTCACGCCGATACAGCTATTGTAGCTACTATAGAGATCCAAATGATTCATAAAAGACCTGCAGTCTGTTTACCAAAGCACAAAAAAAGAGTTAGGCACCAGCCTAACTCTTTGGAATTTCTCAAAATTATTTTTTAGTTTCTTTGAAGACAACGTGTTTACGTAATTTTGGAGAATATTTTTTTAATTCTAAACGCTCTGGATTGTTACGTTTGTTTTTGCTTGTTAAGTATAAACGTTCACCTGTTTCAGCACATTCTAATAAAATGTTGATACGCATGGATGACACCTCTCATTCAATTTATTTCATTAACTCATTGAGTTTCATACTGGTATATATTAACAAATGCCGTTCGCTTTGTCAATTCACAATACCACGGATTCAAAAAATTTATTCCTATAAAACTTTTTGAATCCAACCTTCTGGAGCTTCTACGTCCCCATACTGAATTCCTACTAGTTCATCATATAAACGTCTTGTTACTGGCCCCACTTCTGTTTCTGAATAGAACACATGGAAGTCATCCCCATTTTGAATTCCACCAACCGGAGAAATAACTGCAGCTGTACCACAGGCTCCTGCTTCAGCAAAAATATCTAATTGATCAACATACACATCTGCTTCTTTTACAGTCATTCCTAAACGGTGCTCTGCTAACCATAGTAATGAATATTTCGTAATACTTGGTAAGATGGATGGAGAGTAAGGGGTGATAAATTGATTATCTTTTGTAATTCCGAAGAAGTTTGCAGCTCCTACCTCTTCAATTTTTGTATGTGTCAACGGATCAAGGTAAATACAGTCGCTGAAATGACGTTCTTTGGCTTCTTTCCCTGGCAGCAAGCTTGCTGCATAGTTCCCGCCGACTTTAGCAGCCCCTGTACCTACGTGTGCTGCACGGTCATATTCAGAAACGATGAAGTTCGTTGGTGTTAATCCACCTTTGAAATAAGCTCCTACTGGCATTACAAAGATTGAGAAAATATATTCCGTTGCTGGACGAACCGCTACATTGTTTCCAACCCCAATCATGAACGGACGGATATATAAACTTCCTCCAGTTCCGTAAGGTGGTAACCATTGTTCGTTTGCCTTCACCACTTTTTTCACAGCTTCTACAAAGCGTTCTTCAGGGAATTCAGGCATGAGTAATCGACGGCAAGAACGAGCCATACGAGCTGCATTTTGATCCACACGGAATAAGTTAATGCTGCCATCTTTACAACGGTATGCTTTTAACCCTTCAAAACATTGTTGTCCATAGTGAAGTGCAGTTGCAGCTTCGTCAACCTTTAATACATTATCTTCAATCAATGCGCCTTCATCCCACTGTCCATCTCTGTAATAGCTGATGAAGCGTAAGTCTGTCTTAATATAATCGAATCCTAAATTATTCCAATCTAAATTTACTGTATTTGTCATATTGACCCCTTCTTTCCTAAATTACTCGACTACTTTATATTCTCCGGTGAGACTATCCATCTCCTCTAGCTTATGGTCTTTAGCATGATATCTAAAAAATCCATAAATTGACGTCGAAGAACGTTCCTCATGTCGAATTTGTAAATCGATGGTATCGCTTGTTTGAGCTTGAATAATAATGTCATAGTTCTCATTTAGAACGACTTTCTTTCTTTTTTCAATCTCTGCAATCGCTTGTTTCGCAAGTGTATTTCCACTTTTTTGTTCTACTGTAGTTTTTTGTTCTACAGTGGTTGTTTCAACCTTCGAAGAATTTGTTGTATCTGGAGATTTTGTCGTATTTTCTACTTTTTCCCCTTTGGACTCTGTCGTTGAAGATTGATTATTGGAAATTTGAACTCCCGGAGCAGAATTATCTGCTGTTTGTCCTGACCTACGTGAACACGCTATTAATGTTAATCCCAAAAATGTAAATACTAGTCCTTTTATGATATTTTTGCTCATTCATACACCACCTTTCACATTTTTTTATTATTCTATCATAATTTTTCTGAAAAGTATTTCATTTCACATTATTGTAATTATATTGAAAAGCGGGTCACCTCTCTCTTTTTCTTTCCACTTTGTTTCCAATAAAAAATGCCCTATCATAGCTACAACTATGATAGGACCTTTCTGTGAATGTTATTGTTTTTCTTTAATTTCTTCCACGTAATTATAGACCATATGTCCTGCTTGTCCGCCATCTCCAACAGCTGTTGTGATTTGACGTAATGTTTTTTGACGAACATCGCCGACTGCAAAAATCCCAGGAATAGAAGTTTCCATTTGCTCGTTTGTCACGATCCAACCTTCTGCATTTGTGATATTTAAGTCTTTAAATGGATCTGAAACTGGTAATAAACCAACGTAAATGAAGACACCATCCGCGTCATGCGTTGTTACTTCGCCTGTATTCACATCTTTTACGCGAACGCCTGTGATTTAGAACCGTCTCCTACGAATTCTTCAACGGTTGAATTCCATAAAAAGTCGATTTTTTCATTGGCGAATGCTCGGTCTTGCAATACTTTTTGTGCACGTAATTGATCGCGACGGTGAACGATAGTCACGCTTTTCCCGAATTGTGTTAAATACGTTCCTTCTTCAACCGCTGAGTCTCCTCCCCCAATGACGAAGATTTTCTTATCTTTGAAGAATGCTCCATCACATACCGCACAGTAAGAAACCCCACGTCCGGCATATTCTTCTTCACCAGGAACGTCTAATTTACGGTGATAGGAACCAGTCGCAATCACTACTGCATATGCATAGTAAGTTTTTTTACCAGCAGTAATCACTTTAACGTCTCCGTCTAGCTCGATTTTAGACACTTGGCCATAAGCATATTCTGCACCGAATTGCATTGCACCTTTATACATATTGTCCGCTAATTCTGGCCCAGAAATTGTAGGGAAACCAGGGTAATTTTCTACATCTGAAGTATTTAATAATTCTCCTCCAGGAACACCTTTTTCTAAAATTAACGTTTTTAAATTCGCACGAGAAGTGTAAAGTGCCGCTGTCATCCCACCAGGGCCACTTCCGATAATGACTACATCATAAATTGTTCTTTCTTCCATCAGAGATTCTCCTTTTGTATAAACTAAGAGCGCTGAGACATAGTCCAACGCTCTCCTTCCATTTCAGTTTAAAATACGAACATCAATTGGGCAACTTTATTGCTCACTAGTATTTCCTTCTAGTTTCTTCCCTAATGCAATCACGTATTCTTTTAAGCTATCTTTGATTTCTGGATGTTCTAATCCAAATTCAATACTCGTCTTCATGAATCCAAACTTATCCCCCACATCAAAGCGTTCGCCTTTAAATTGTTTTGCAAACACTCTTTGAGTAAGGTTCAATGTATCAATGGCATCTGTTAATTGAACTTCGCCACCCGCACCTGGTTCTTGTTTTTCTAAAATGTCAAAGATTTCTGGCGTTAATAAGTAACGACCGATAATCGCTAAGTTACTTGGTGCTTCTTCTGGTTTTGGTTTTTCTACGAAGCGACGTACATTGAATAATCCATCTTCCACTTCGCTTTCAGGATCGATAATCCCGTATTTATATGTTTCTTCATGAGGAACTTCCATTACAGCGATATTTGAAGCATGAGTTTTTTCATACCCTTCAATCAATTGTTTGGTTAAAGGCACTTCATCACGCATAATATCGTCCCCAAGCATAATCACGAATGGCTCGCCACCTACGAATGCTTTCGCTTGAAGAACCGCGTCTCCTAACCCTTTTGGATAAGATTGACGCACAAAGTACAAGTTAATTCCTGTTGTTTCTTGAACAAGTTCTAACAACTCTGTCTTCCCTTTTGCTTCAAGGTTTGACTCTAATTCAATGTTTGAGTCGAAATGGTCCTCGATTGGACGTTTGCTCTTACCAGTTACGATTAAGATATCCTCAATCCCTGATGCTAGAGCTTCTTCAACGATATATTGAATCGTTGGTTTGTCTACGATTGGCAGCATTTCTTTCGCCATCGCTTTTGTTGCTGGTAGGAAACGAGTTCCTAACCCTGCTGCTGGAATAACGGCTTTTCTAACTTTTTGTCATAGGTCTTTTCCTCCGATTTGGTTTATTGGTGTTCTTTAATCGATGCTTCTGATTTAAATTCACGACCCATTAGGCGTTGAATCTCTTCGCGAACATCATGTCCTTTATATAAAACATTGTAAACAGCAGTTGTAATCGGCATTTCGATATTCTTCTCTTGTGCCAAAGCGTAGACGGCTTTACACGTTTCTACCCCTTCTACAACCATTCCCATATTTTTCCCAAAATCGTTGGAAGCGGAATGCCTTTCCCGATTTGGTCCCCACATCTCCAGTTACGAGAATGAATACTCGTACATGTTACGATTAAATCGCCCACACCACTAAGTCCAATAAAGGTCAGTGGATCTGCTCCAAAAGCAATTCCTAGACGGCTAATTTCTGATAATCCTCTTGTCATTAATGCAGCTTTTGCATTGTCCCCATAGCCTAAACCATGAAGAGCTCCTGCTCCAACCGCAATAACGTTTTTAAGTGCAGCTCCCATTTCTACTCCGACACAGTCCGTATTTGTATAGACACGGAAGAAGGAATTACTGAAAAGAGTTTGTACATACTTAGCAGATTCCAAGTTTTCGCATGCTGCAGTTATGGTTGTGATGTCACGACGCGCCACTTCTTCGGCATGACTTGGTCCAGATAACACCACGATATCTTCGTAGCTGTCACGGTCCAACTCTTCAGCTAAAATTTCTGAAATACGTTTAAACGTTTCTTGTTCTAACCCTTTACTTGCATGAATAATCATCGGTTTATTTTCTAGTAATCCATTTAATTGTTTGGCTACTAAACGAATGACTTTTGTTGGGAGTACGAATAAGACCGCATCCACACCCTTCACGGCTTCGGTTAAATCTAAATAGCCTCGAATTGCTGGGTCCAGAAACACCCCTGGAAGGTAATGTTCATTCGTATGACGCTCATTAATTTCTTGAATTTGAGCTTCGTTATTTCCCCATAAGCGAGCTTCATGATGGTTTTCTGCGAGCACCATTGCCAGTGCTGTCCCCCATGAACCTGCTCCTAAAATAGCTACTTTTGTCATAGTTGTTCTCCTTTACGCTTTTCCAAACAATACTGGAGATTGTGGATCGTCAATCGATACATAATCTGGCACGGCTGGAACTCTACGTCTTCTCACCACGATAATAGCGATGCCTAATAAGAATAACACAATTGAGACTAATTGCGAAATTCGGATAATACCAAACATCCAGAGGCTATCTGTACGCATTCCTTCAATAAAGAAGCGCCCAAATGAATACCATAATAAGTATCCTGACATGATTTCTCCGACTTTTTACGCCTTTACGTCTGCGTAAGTAGAATAAAAATTAATACGCCGACAAAAGACCAAAGTGATTCATATAAGAAAGTTGGATGGTAATAAACACCATCAATATGCATTTGCTCAATAATAAAAAGTTGGTAAATGCAAGCCTTCTAGGAATGCGCGCGTTACAGCTTCTCCATGCGCTTCTTGGTTTGTGAAGTTTTCCCCAGCGCCCAATCGCTTGTGCGAGTAAAACGACAGGTGCCAAGATGTCTAAGAGTAATGCAAACGATACTTTTTTTCTTTTTTTCGCAAACCAGTAGACAGTTGCTGCACCGGCAATGACACCACCGTAGATGGCTATTCCTCCATGCCAAATTTGGATGATTTCACCAGGATTTGCTAAGTAGTACTGCCATTCAAATAGAATGTAGTACAAGCGAGCTCCGACAAAGCCTAAGTGGCACTGCCCAGAATACTAAATCAATGATAAATTCTTTTTCGATACCCTTTACGAGTGGCTTCTTTATCCGCCAATGTTGTTGCTAAGTAAATTGCAAAAAGCAATAATAATCCCATACCAACGCACTTGTAATCCACCGATTTCAAACGCAATCGGATTAATGGCCGAAACCATTTCTAAAAACATTCATGTAACTAACCTCTAAACTTCTTTATTTTTCTGCAATTAATTGTGTTAAACGATTCGTGAAGCTTTCTGTTGCATCGAATCCCATTTTTCTTCGCACGGAAATTCATACATGCCACTTCTAAGATAATCGAAACGTTACGACCAGTCTTCACTGGGATGCGGATTTTCGGAACCTCAACACCCAACAATTCAACATTTTTCCATATATCCACCCTAAACGGTCATATCTCTTATCAGGTGTCCAGTTTTTCAAGATGAACCACTAAATCGACTTGTTTTTTTGATCCAGAATTGCCCCTGCACCAAAGAGCGTCATCACATCCACAATACCAACACCGCGGATTTCGATTAAGTTGTTCAAGATTTCTGGTGCTTCCCCGATTAATGTTAATTCATCGTATTGATACAATTCTACTCGGTCATCCGCAACAAGACGGTGTCCTTTTTGCACAAGCTCTAACGCAGTTTCAGATTTACCGACGCCACTTTCACCTGTAATCAACAGACCAATTCCGAATACATCGAGTAATACACCGTGTACCGAAGAACGCTCCGCCAATCTTCCTTCTAAGAAGTTTGTGACACTACTTGATACTTGTGTTGTCTTCGAAGTTGCTTGTAAGATTGGAATTTGCGCTTTTGCAGCAGCTTCCACTAATTCTTTTGGCGGTTCTAGTTTTCTTGAAATAATAAAAACATGGTGTCTCTGGTTTACAAAGACGTTCCATCACTTCTAATCGAATCCCTTCATCCATGGATGCCACAAAAGAAGTTTCTGTACGACCTAATAACTGGATACGTTCTGCTGGATAGAAATTTAAAAAAATCCTGCTAATTCTAATCCCGGTCTTGAAATTTCACTTGTAACGATTGGACGGTCAAGATACTCCTCTCCATAAATTGGTTTTAAATGAATATTCTTGATTAATTCTCTAACCGTAACACTTTTCATATTATCCCTCATTTCTTTATACCCTTCTACTATACCATATTTGAGCGCTTTCTTGTATGCTTTTAGAATTTATTAAACTTCTGTTCATTCTGCCAAATAATCTAAAAAAATATTTTTTTAAAAAAATTGATCAACCTACTTGAATATTTTTATAGGATTTTTATATAATAGTCTAAGTTTCTGAATAGGAGGAAAAAAACATGGTATTTTTATTCATATGAATTTTTTAAAAAGTAAAGTTCAACAAATTGATTATATTCAATTAGGACTGACACTTTTTTTGTCATTGTTATTTTAGCAATTGCCTTATATCGTTATTTTAAAAATAAACAAGACACAAAATTTCGCGAATTAGCATTAATCGCCGTCATCGGTATCTTAATTCTTGCTGGTTCTAAGATTGCTGGCTTACAGTCTTCTAAAAATTCAGAAAATCAATATTCTGGAGCCCTTCGCTTCGTTGAAACGATCGCTCAAGATTTACATGTTAATAAAGAAGATGTCTATATTAATACTGAAGCCGCAACGGATGGAGCCATCGTAAAAGTTGGCGATCAATTCTATCGAGTATTAACAGGAGATAGCCCTGAACATTACCTACTCGAAAAAATGGAATTGCAAAATCCAAAAGTGACGATTAAGGAGGCTGAATAAGTTGAACTTTTCATATATCAATGTCGCAATCAAACTTGCACTTGGACTATTATCATTAATTGTTGTTATCAACTACACAGGTAAGGGAAATCTTGCTCCAACCTCTGCCAGTGACCAAGTACAAAACTATGTACTCGGGGGAATTATCGGGGGTGTGATTTATAATCCCTCCATTACCATCTTACAATACTGCATCATCTTATTAATCTGGTTCGCCTTAGTGTTGTCGCTTCGTTGGGTAAAAACAAACAACCGCCAAGTCAAGAAGTTGATTGACGGAGAACCTCTACAGTTAATTAGACATGGGAAAATTGATGTTGAAAATGTGCGTTTAGCTGGTCTAACGGCTCAAGAAGTTGCCTTCAAACTACGCGCACAAGGTGTCTTCTCCATTCGAGATGTAAAAAGTGCGATTTTAGAGCAAAACGGACAATTAATCCTCACAAAATCGGGGGAAGAAAACCCAAAATATCCTCTCATTACTGATGGAGTTATTCAACAAAATGTTTTAGAAGTCATCAACAAAACAGAAGATTGGGTGACTGAACAACTGGCTGCCCAAGATATTCAAGATGTTTCAGATGTATTCCTTGCAGAATACAATAACGGTCAATTGACGGTTGTAAAATATTAAATGAAGTCAACAAAAAAAGCGCCTTTACAAGGCGCTTTTTGTTGCATTAATCTGTTAGATTTCAACAAAACGTTGGAAAATCGTTAATAGAATGCTCACCACTAAGGTAATCAGCGGACTTGAAAATGAGAATCCCGGTCCGACAAACCATGATGTAATACTTAACATCATTGCATTTAACACAAAGCTAAAGCATCCAAACGTTACAATCGTTACTGGCAATGTTAAAAGGAATAAAATCGGTTTAACAAATAAGTTTAGTACCGCAAGAACGATACTTGCAATAAGCGCTGCTACCCAGTTTGTAACGATAAATTGTGGAACAAACCATGCAATTACCAAAAATCCTAATGTATTAATGGCAATTTTTTTAGTAAATGACACTAAAAATCACTCCAATCATCATTATCCTCATCTTCTACTTTTCGAGCAGTTTTACGAGGACGATTATTTCTAGAAGTATAGTAGTAAGTATCTTGTCGATTACGACGACGATACTCAGAACCCCCTTCTGGAATTATGATAGCAAGTAATATATAGAGGAAGATTGGAAAACCTGTCCAGCAAAAAATCAAGAATAGTACACGGACAATTGTTGGGTCTACTTCAAAGTATTCCGCAATTCCTCCCATTACCCCACAAAAAATTCGGTTATTTCTGGATCTTCTCAACTTTTTCATTTTATTTATCCCTCTTTCTTACTATCTGTCTTTGATTGTAGCTGATTTACATGAATATTACCAGTTGTTGTTTCTGCAACTACTTGTGGCATAAATTCTTTTTGCTTACAAATCACTGCTGTTCTTTCTGTTAAATCTTTTCTTTGTTTAATCACTTCAAAAATAGTTTCATCAAAGTGGAGACTTCCTAGAGATGTTTCTAAATTCGCTTCTAATCCTAATTCTTCGGCTAAACTGATTTTTACATTTCCGTTTGCTGTCTCAACATCCACTTTTTTCGTTTGTGGACTAGTAATTTCTACTTTAATATTACCATTTACCGTTTCAAATTTTGCTCCACGGAATTCTCCTTCTAAGCTAATATTTCCGTTCACCGTTTCAGAAACGATATCTTTAAAATCTAAGTGTTCATATTTTAGGTTCCCATTGACAATTTCAGACTCTAATAAAACCCCTGTGACATCTTTTAGGAAAATATTTCCGTTATTACTTTCTAAGTAATAATCTTTCCCTTTTAATTCTTTTAGATGAAGCGTTGTGTTTAAGCCTTTCATCGAAACATAATCATATTCTTTTTCTGGTAAAGAGATGGTCCAATCGCAGTAAACTTGTTTACTCAAGCTCTTAATAAAGATGGTATCTTCATCTACCTCAACTTTTACACGGTCTCTAATATACGATTCCGCATCGAAATATTCTTCATCTTGAGAGGCTACTCGGCATTCTCCTTCAATTGTCATTTCATTTCCTGGAACTGACTTCACACGGATAATTCCATTTGCGACTTTAAAATCAAGGATACTTGCTTCATCAATGACTTGGTGGAAATGATAAGGAACTTTCTTACCATTTTTCGCTTGTGTATACGGTTTGTTGACTTCTACAGAGTTTATAACAGATTGAACAGTAGCTGCAATCGAATCTGTAAATTTAGCAGCCCATGAAGTAATGCTTCCTGCTGTTCTTCTTGTTTTTTCTTCCCAGTCTGTTTCTTGTACTTTCTTCTTCGCTTTTTGAATGGTTTCTTCCCATTCTTCTTTTTTCTTTGCCTTCATTTTTTCATCAGCCATTTTCTTTTCTTGAAGTAAGCTCTTATATTGATTACTTAATTGCTCCGCTTCTTCTTCTAATCGAACGAGTTCCATTTCTTCATCTACTGTTAACGATTCTAACTGGCTCGCTGTTCTGATTTCGTCGATTCGACGATCAATTTCTTTTGTTCGTTTTAAAATCGTCTGAATGGCTTCGTCTGTTTGATCACTTTCTGCTGAAAACTTAGTGAACGCACTCGCCACACCTTCCATAATAGAATCCAATTGACTTGTTGTAGGTTGTTCTTTCTCTTCTACTGCCTTATCACCCATTTTTTCTAAAAGGACCACTGCTTCTTCTGCTGAAATAATACCTTTATCTACTAGTTCTAAAATTCTATCTTTTTGATTCATCGTTTTCTTCCCCCTTAAATTTAGGTGTTTCTTGATTACATCCTTAGTGTAAAGCAAGTTAAAAATAAAAACATAGGTCCTAAGGTTGATTTTTATCCCGAACTTCTCTAAACCTAAAGTTGTATTCTAAATAATTCTTCACTCTTTCTTTATCTTGCGCTACTGCTGTTTTGTTGATACACTTTGAATACAGTTTATAGTAGGAGTGGGAAGGAATTTGATAAAGAAAATCGTTACATTAAAATCGCACGAACGACTTGATCGACTCGAGAAAGAGAATATCGATATTATCCAAAGTCGCGAAGTGTTCTCTTTTTCTTTGGATGCAGTCCTTCTAGCGGATTTTGCAACTATCGCAGAGCGTCGAAAAGCGACCATCGTCGACCTCTGCTCAGGTAATGGTGCAGTAGCATTTTTACTCAGTCATAAAACTACTAATCCGATTACCGCTGTCGAAATTCAAGAGCAACTCTATGATATGGCGATGCGCACCACTCAACTAAACGGTTTAGAAGACCGCGTTACCTTTATTCATCAGGACATTCGAAATTTAAAAGGCATTATCCCCAAAGATTCGGTCGATTACATCACTTGCAATCCACCTTATTTCAAGGTAAAAGAAACCAATCTGACAAATCTCAAGGAGGCCTATACGATTGCTCGTCATGAAGTGCACCTTCCACTAGAAGATTTACTTTCAACTATTTCTGGGCTCTTGAAGATGAAAGGAAAAGCCTATCTTGTTCATAGACCGGATCGATTGAGTGATATCTTAACAGAAGCAAGACAGCACAGATTGGAAGCTAAACGTGTTCAATTTGTATACCCGAAAGAGGGAAAAGAAAGCAATATTGTCCTTATTGAATTAATGAAGGACGGCCTTCCAGGAGGACTCAAGGTGTTGCCACCGATTACAGTTTTTAATGAGCAACAAGAATATACTGAAAAAATCAGAAGTATCCTCTGGGGGGACAAAGCATGAGTCAATTCTTTATGTATGTCCTACTCTGTAAGGATCAAACCTTTTACACCGGTTATACCGTTGATTTAGAAAAAAGAATCGCAACGCATAATGCTGGTAAAGGTGCCAAATATACAAGGATGAGAACCCCCGTCACACTGCTCTATGCTAAAGAATTCGCCACAAAACAAGAAGCGATGAAGGCAGAAGCAGCGTTCAAAAAGTTCTCTCGCCCCAAAAAAGAAATATTTCTACAAACGATTGGCGCAAGTGTCACTCGTCCAGTGATTATCTATTTAGAAGGAGACAAGCAAGATGAGACAAAAGAGTTATCGGACTGAAGGAATTGGCAAACTTTTCCTTGTCCCTACTCCCATTGGAAACTTAGAAGATATGACATTCCGCGCTGTGAATACTCTACGAGATGTGGATTTAATTCTAGCCGAAGATACACGTCATACACAAAAATTACTCAACCACTTTGAAATTGAAACTCCGCAAAAGAGTTTTCATGAACATAATACGCAGGAACGCATCCCTCAAGTGATTGAGTGGCTCCAAGAAGGAAAAAAGATTGCACAAGTGAGCGATGCCGGAACTCCTTCCATCAGTGATCCTGGATTTGAACTGGTTCAAGCCTGTGTCGAAGCCTCTATTTCTGTCATCCCCCTTCCAGGAGCAAATGCTGGGATTACGGCTTTGATTGCCAGTGGACTCGTTCCACAGCCTTTTTACTTCTATGGATTCTTACCACGAAAGAAAAAAGAAAAAAATGAAACATTAGAACAGTTACGCACGCATAGCGAAACCGTCATCTTATACGAATCACCGTTTAGACTAAAAGATACGTTTTTGGCCATTCAAGCTGTATACGGAGAAAGTCAACCCGTCGTTCTCTGTCGAGAGTTAACCAAAAGTTATGAAGAGTTCATTAGAGGTACTGCTTCTGACCTTGTTCTTTTACTCCAGGAAGAAGAACTGAAAGGCGAATGTTGTATTTGATTGGTCATAAAAATCCTCAAGAAGTGACAACAGCACTATCTGGAGGTACTGAAGAGAACACACCAGACACTTCTCTTTCGATTACTCAACAAGTGGAATGGTTTATAGAGCACCAACAGTTATCACAAAAAGAAGCCATCAAAGCGGTCGCAAAACATCTTGGTCTCAAAAAACAAGACGTCTACAAGGAAATCCATGCATAAAAAGGAACTGTAAGAATAACGTTGATTATTCCAAATACTTACGGATTTCTTCATAATAGCTGTAATGGGATAACGGTTCGAGCCGAAGTCTCTCACCTCCAAAGCCTCAAAAACGGGAGTAAGGAATACATTCCTAACTCCCGTTAATTCGTTTTGGTATCATCCCCCATTACTGCTATTATTGAATCCGTAAAATTTTCCATAATCAACGGTCAAGGATACTAAGCATAATTTTCCTTTTCTATAAAGTACTACACAAAAACACCCAAGCATTACTGCTTGGGTGTTTGTTTATACTCCAATATATTTAAATACATTGAAAGCCGTCATGATAAGAAGAACCATCATTAGTCCTAAATAAAGTCTTTCAACCGTTTCATGGGTTAATCTTGCTTGAATCTTCGTTCCAATCCAACCGCCTAGCACAGCAAATATCGCAATTGCTAGAATGATGAAGGAGACAGACTGATAGTTTTCGAATTCATAAATCACTGTTGTCATCTTCATCATTTGTGCAAAGAAAATCATCACAATTGAATAGGCCGCAGCTTCTTTTGCTTTCATGGAGAAGAAGTATACCATTAAAGCAATATTGAGTGGTCCCCCCTCCGATTCCTAAATAGACAGAAATGATTCCAACGCATAGACCAATAGTGATAATGGCTATTAGATTCGAAACCGTTAATGTTTGAATCTTCTCTTTGTTCAGAGTGAATAAAATAATCCCTCCTAATAACACAAACAAAATGATGGATTGAGTGATGCTGACAAATTGATTCCCCATCATTTCAACAGCTTGGAGAAAGACAATGTCTCCTATTTTCCCACCGATAATGGAGCCGAATGCCAGTCCAAATACAATGTGTTTATCCACTTGAAAACCTAATTTACTTCTCTTGTAAATAGAGACTAAGCACATTGTAAAGACCGCAACCGTAGAATACACGCTAATCATACTCGTCGTGTCCATTCCCACAACATCAAAGGCAGGTTTGATGATAATCCCACCACCTAATCCGGTAATGGCTCCAATCATTGTGGCACATAAAACAATGATGCTATAAATAATGAGTTGCATTTATTGCCCTCCGAGCGGTCGAATACATCTAAATCCTAAATGACTCGCTGTAGAATTCCAAGGAGAACCATTTCTTGCTGCAACACGGTATCGATTGCAATAAGAACAATGACATAAGAACGAGCCACCTCGAATGGCATACTCTACCTCAAGATTTAGAGGAGCTTTTGCATCTGCCTCAATATCTTCAAAAGGAATCCCGCGATGATTTATGCACCACTCCCATACATTCCCAATCATTTGATATAAGCCGTATCCATTAGGTTCAAAACACTTTACAGGAGCCGTTCCTAAAAAGCCATCTAATTCACTATTTTGATTTGGAAACTCTCCTTGCCAAGTATTTGCATGGTATATTCCATCTTGTTCAAGTTCTTCTCCCCATGGATACTGAGTGGACGTTCCACCACGCGCCGCATATTCCCACTGTGTTTCGGTTGGAAGTTGAACCCCAGCCCACTCGCAATAAGCCAACGCATCTTTAAGAGATACATGAACAACTGGATGATCTAATAGATTTTCAATCGATGACTCTGGTCCAAAAGGATGCTTCCAACAAGCCCCAGGAACCAACAGCCACCATGGAGAACCCGATACATGAGAATAGTTTTCTCTTTTCTCTGGAGAGACAAGCAAATGAAATACGTAGGAATCCCCGATGAGTTCTGCTGTTGTTTGATAGCCTGTCTCATCGACAAATCGTTTGAACTCTTCATTCGTTACCGTCGTATCAGCCATTTCAAATGCTTGAACTTCTTTTGTCACGCAAGGAGATTCGTGATCTTCAACAAATCCTCTATTTTCAGTATCTCCCATTTGGAAAGTGCCTGCTTTTAAAGGAATATAGTTCATGCTACTCTCCTCCTTTTAATGTAGACACAATTTTTTCTAATGGAACTGGGCAAAGTTTGCCTTCTTGAACAAATCCTTCTTCTCGTCCTTCCAAATAACGAGCGAGTTTCACTTTAAATTCGTGAATCAATGAAATATATTTTTCTTCTGCAATCAGATTCCATTTTTCATTTGGATCTTCCGTCATATGGAATAATTGGAACTCGTTTGTCACAGGGAACCATATAAATTTCCATTCATCGGTCAAAATATATTGGCTTGAATCAACGCCTAGGCTATGTTCTCCGTGGAATTCGTTTCGCCAACCGGCAAATTCACCAAATAATAATTGACGTACACTCTTTCCGTCCGTTTGTACGGTATTGCCTGTTGCTAACTCAACAAGTGACGGGAATACGTCCTGAATCTTGATGAGTTGTTTAACACTCTTCTTAGTCCCAGCGATTAAGTTACCTGGGTCGAAAATGAATGCTGGAATTTTAATGCTTCCTTGGTATGGATATCCTTTTCTGAATAAATAGTGTTCCCCTAATTGATCCCCGTGATCACTCACAAACCAAAAAATCGTATTTTCTAATAAATCAAACTCTTCCACTGCTGTTAGGAAGCGGCTTAATTGATTATCGATATGGGTGATTAACGCATAATACGCAGCAATCATTCGCTTTTGAGCATCTTTAGGAATTTTGCCACGTTTCGCATAGAGACTTGGAATTTTTTCTTCCAATTTTTCCCAGTTTCCGATATGTAAATCTAGATTTTCATCTAGCTTTTGCATATATAAATCAAAGAAGTATTGAGGAGGATTTAACGGCGCATGAGGTTTCTCAAACGACATCTTCAAGAAAAACGGAACGCTTGGGTCACGTCTCTTCAAGAAGCGAATACTCTCGCTAACAATCCAATTCGTTGGATGATATTTTTCTGGCCAATCAAATGGACGAACATCCCAAGAATTACAGTTTGCTCCATCATCAATGATATCCGCATCGCTTCCAAGTTCTTTTTTTATCCAGTCTAAATAATCACTCGAATGTTCAAACGTTTCTCCATACGCTTTATTATACTTACGGTCGACATGTAAATACCCATCATGTAAGAGAATATGATCAAATCCTAATCGTTTACGACTTGGATACACATGCATTTTCCCGATACATTCCGTTTGATACCCTAAATCTTTAAAGGTTTGAGGAAGGGTGTTCGTATAGTTCCAAGGAACTTCATCCTCATAGCCTACACGACCATTCGAAGCTTGATCCATCCCTGTTAAAAGGGCTGCTCTTGCCGGTACGCAACTCGGTACGGGAGAATACGCATTTTCAAAGTTATAGCCCATACTAGCCATCATATCTAATGTTGGTGTAACCACTAAATCATCTTCGCGGTTTATCGACAAGGCATCGGAACGCATTTGGTCCACGACAATTAAGATGACATTTGGTTTTTTATCTTGTTTTAGCATTTTTTATCCTCCATCTATAAAACAAAGTCACTCTTATTATAACAAAAGAGCCTATCCTTCGATAGGCTCTCTTGATGACTTTATTGGTATTTTCTATGACTATCTTGCTTTCTTCCAAGATTTAATGTTCACCAAATAAGATTTCGGTGCAAAACATGCAATTCTCGTCATTTTCTCTACGTTTTCCATAATATAAATTACAAATATGGAATCCTTGATTATAAATATTTTCTAAATTAATCACAGATTGACTACGTTCTTTTTTCTCAACGACTTGATTCGAGATGTGCGTGCTTGAATTCATCGCATCCAAACGATCTTTCAAGTGGTGATTTTCCATAATCAAATTATGATTTTCTTCTATGACCTTTTGTAATTCTAAAGAAATCTGCTCTAACTCATGCAGTTGCAATAACGTCTGTTTCGTTAATTTCTCGATTCGATCATATAACTGTCTATTCGGCATTCACGCACCTCCTCTTTCTTCATTTTGGGATTTGTAAAACCCATTGTTCTAATACGGCCTGAACTCCTACATTGGATTGTATTTTGGAGAGAGCCTTTGTCATTTTTTCATGTTCTTGAATCCATCGCTTCACACTCAGTTTTCCAGCAATGGTTTTTACGGTTGCTATCTTATCACTTTGAATCAGTTGTCCTTCTAACCCTTGCGCACAAAGAAGTGCATCACGTATATAGAGTTGCAATAACGTTAAAAATTGCTCACTTTCTACTTTAGAAACTAACAACGGAAGAACTTGCGATTGAATCGTAATAAAAGCCATCGCTCGATTCGTAAAGATACGAACAAACCAATTCCAACTTTCTTGACGGATTTGTCCAAAGCTTTCACTTTCCAATAATAATAGGGCTTGATCGGCACTATTAGTTAACTGTGATACTAATTGAGCGGTCGCATTAGAAGCCCCTTTTTCCTTTAAAAGGCTATTCACTGTGTCCTCGTGATTGGACTGAAACCTGATAATTTGGCAACGAGATTGAATGGTAATGAGCACTTTGCTCAATTGCTCCGTCAATAAAATAAAGTGAATGTTTCCTGTTGGTTCTTCTAAAAATTTTAGTAAGCTATTGGCAGCACCTGGAGTCAATGTATCTACCGCATGAATTACACAAATAATTGCACTCGATTCCATTGCTGTTTTGGTTAATTGTGACTTTAAGGCACGGATTTGATCTACTTTAATCGTCGTTCCTTCTGGCTCCACAACAATATAATCGGGAAAGTTTCCATGCTCAATTCGCAGACAATGTTCGCAAACCTGACAAGCACCTTCTCCAACACTTCGATTCGTACAGTTTAGTATTTTAGCAATTTCTTTCGCCATTTCTGATTTTCCAATCCCTTTTGCTCCTTCGAACAAATAGGCATGGCTGAATTGCCCATTATCAATTGTACGAATAAATGCTTCTTGCTTCTTTTCATCTTAGAAACGTAAGAATGAGTCTACTGGTAAAACAAATACCGTAGCCCCACCTACTCGAACAGAAACAGGTGTAGCAATTGCGCTATCTAACATGCTATCAATATGAACAGGAGGAATTGTCATTTGTTCACGTGATTGGCAGTTTTCTTTAATGATGTCCAATGCTTCATCCACTCTTTCTTCTTCGATACCGATTAGGAAAGTCGTATTTCCTGCACGTAGGAATCCCCCAGTTGTTGATAGACGTGTGGCACGAATATTAGCTTGTGCGAACTCATCTCCTAATAAATGTGCATCTTTATCTTGTACAATAGCAATTAATAATTTCATTTTTCATTCTCCTATCTTGTAAAATAATTTGGGTAACGTTCTACTAACACTTTGAAACACTCATTAACCACTTCTTCAATCGTTTGAGTCGCATCAATGGAAACCATTCTTTCAGGATATTTCTCTAGTAATGCTAAATACCCTTCTCGAACCATCGTATGGAAACTCAAACCTTCTTGGTCTAATCGATCAAACTGACGATTGCCTCTTGCTTTATGAATTCGCTCTAAACCAACTTCGGCAGGCACATCTAAATACAGTGTCGTACTCGGCGAAAGTCCATCTGTGGCAAATCGATTCAGTTCAGCTACTTCCTCTACTCCAATCCCACGAGCAACCCCTTGATACACTAATGAGCTATCTACAAATCGGTCACAAAATACAATGTTCCCTTTTTCCAAATTCGGTAAAATACGATCTTTTAAGTGCTGACGGCGTCCTGCTGCATATAAAATGGCTTCTGTTCTTTCGTCCATTTCGGTATTATTCACATCCAGAATCACTTTCCGAATATCTTCCGCGATACGACTTCCACCAGGCTCTCTTGTTGAAACGATATCCACTAAGGCATGTTTTTGTAACAAAGGAATCAGTTGATTGATGACTGTTGTTTTCCCAGCACCATCCGGCCCTTCCATTGTAATAAACAATCCTTCCATAGTTATCCTCCATCCCTTTCAATATCTTCTTTTTATTATACGCTATTTTCCTCTTATAATAAACCAAATTCCCATCAGATTTATCAGATTTCCATCTCCCCTTTCTTCACAAGACACAATATTTAAAAGCACTGTGATTACGAAGAGGATTTGTCGAGTTCTTATAGTAGCAGTAAAAGAAAAAAGGATTAAAGTGAATAAATAGGAGTTGGGGATTTATCCTTTACTCCCATTTTGAACTTTAAAGGTGAGAGACCTTGGCTCGAACCAGTCCCTTTTATCCTCCTCCACCATCTCCCTTTCTTGGCAGGGCACAATATTTAAAAGCACTGTGATTACGGAGAATCCTTGCTAGATTCATATAGTAGCAGTAAAAGGAAAAAGGATTAAAGGTGAATAAATGGGAGTTGGGGATTTATCCCTTACTCCCATTTTGAACTTTAAAGGTGAGAGACTATAGGCTCGAACCGGTCCCATTTATTCTCCTCCACCATCTCCCTTTCTTGGCAGGGCACAATATTTAAAAGCACTGTGATTACGAAGAGGATTTGTCGGGCTCTTATAGTAGCAGTAATGGGAATTAGGATCAAAGGTGAATAAATGGGAGTTGGGGATTTATCCCTTACTCCCATTTTGAACTTTGAAGGTGAGAGACTACAGGCTCGAACCGGTCCCTCATTTCAGCTACTATGAAACGAACCCACAAATCCTCGAAGTAATCACAAACCTCAGGGTTTGTATTATTTTATTTTTTAATATTGTGTCTATGAAAACAGGAACAGGGGCTTGTTTGTAAACAAGCCCCTGTTCCTAGTTAAGTTTTATTACCGTTTCATCGATTTTGAGTACGGACGATTGTAATCCCATAGCAAGAGAAGTAATCCAGCAAGACCAACTAACATTGTAGCCACGCCTTCTTTTCCAACCATCTGATGCCCCAAAATAACTACATAAAAGAATACCAACATCAATACGAAGCGGATCCAATTTTTTACTTTAGGATTCATGATATCTTCTCCCATCTAATTTCACTTGGCTCAAGTTCCACTGTTCTAGATACTCCTTCACCATCATAAACAAGTGTCGATTGTGCTTCATTCGTATTATTCACAATCGCATACACTCCTTTTTCAGGATAAGCATGTACTTCGACTAATGGATTACTTGCATACCATTTTGTTAATTCACTTTCTTTATTCGCTGCGTAGAATAACGCACGCATTAATAATCTTGTATTTTCTGGTGTGTATGGAAGTCCTGCGATGTAAACCCCACGACCTTTTCCGTAAGGGTTCGCTGCAAGATGGATTTCCCCGAATTCTTTTCCTTCGGCATTAGCTGGAAGAACGATTCCTTCTTCAACGCCACCTGCGCTCACTTTCGGATTGCTAAACTCAAGTACTTCTGTTGCACTCGTTAAGCCATACACGTTTTTAATATTTTCCCCAAAGTCAATCTTATGAACATCTTCAATATCTTCGATAATAAAGTGCTCTTTCAATTCTTTAGTAAAATATTTATCTGTTGAAAGGCTATATCCCATTTCTCTTTCAACGCCCAAAATATCTCCAAGTTGGAAGAATCTTCCTTGGTGATGAACGGCTGTTGGTTCCCCAACTCCGATAAATCCTCCACCATTATACACGAATTCACGAATCCGTGTAATGAGTGTCTCATTCTTCCAAACCTCTCCACCGCTAAATGAAGTTCCGGCATCCCCCGCGTTGATGATGACATCGACACCCTCTGGAACTCCACCATGAATAATATCGTCAAAGCTGATGAAGCTTACGTCCACACTAGCTCCACTTAATGCTTCCATAATTCCAAGGTAAGAATAAATTTGTTTATATGGAAGTTCATGCGCTACCATGTGTGATTGCCATGTTCTTAAGCGTCCCCACGCGTTTAAGATAGCAACTTTCAAACCAGTATATGGTTTTGTATGTTTAACGATATCGTATATTTCTCTAAATTCATCTGTTACATGTTCAATGTAGTCGACAAATTTAGGGAATTTGTATGCAAGACTTAAATAACCACCGTATCCGATACGGTCTACAGGGTTACGCATGATCGCACGTCTTGCGGATAACCAGTTTTTATTGGCTTCAATCGTAGGATCATTGCCTTCACGGAATACATCTGGGAAGAAGTATGGTAAGAATCTTCCTTCTGTATATTTTACGTGTGGAATATCTGAAATCATACGAAGAGTTGCTCCGCCACCGACAGAACCAACCACTGCATCTAATCCGATTTGTTCGAAGTATGGTCCATATGGTTCAGTTCCAATCCAGTTATCTCCTAAGAACATCATCGCTTCTTTACCAGCATCGTGTACTTCGTCGACTAGTTTTTTGGCTTCTCTGGCAACAAATGCTTGAATGAAGTCGATATAGTCTAAGTACGCTTTACTTGGTGTACGGAATGTTGAGTTGTAATACCCTTCATCCACAATATCTTCGGCTCTTAAGCGATAGCCTTTTTCCTTGGCAAAAGCTTCTAGCGCTGCGACTGAAACGCTAGCACCATATCCGAACCAGTCCACAAATTTTTCTTTTCCTAAGTTGTTGAAAATCAATGTGAAATGATAGAAGAACGTTGTGAAACGAACTACATCTGTATCCGGATTCTCTTTTAGCCATTGTTTTAAATAATCATGCATGAATTGATTTGAATGCGGTCCACGTACATCAAATGGAATATCGTGAGGAACATCTCCCCAGTTATTCGTAATATGATTGTACATTTGAGTTGGATCCCAAATCGCATACACTAGAAACGACACGGTATATTCATGGAAAGGCTTTGTTTCTTGAATCGTAACCGTATTATTTTCTTGGTTAATCGACCAACGTTCTACCGGAACAACTTCTCCTGTTGTACGGTCAATGACTTCCCAATATTTTTTTGGATCATGCACATAATCTGGTTGAACTTGATCTTCAAAGTACCCTTCCATAAATGGAATCGTTAATGTTTCTTCCGTTGCTAACCAAAACTTAGACATCACGAAAATTTGTTGGCACTCTTCCATATAATCTTTAATAAAATCATTGTGATTTCGTGCTACAAAATACGTCGTATAAATTTTTGCGTCTAATTGTTTAGTGGCTTCATCAAGTTTTGTTCCATCACTATCGCGAATGGCATCGGCACCCCAACGCTCGAGTAATTCTTTTGTTTGCTCTAAAAAATTAGATTCACTTGGTAGGGTTAAACGCCCTTTTGTTTTACCCATATACTCTCCTCCTGCGATGACGACTACTACTCTTTCGAGCCTCCCAATGTCATCCCTTGTGTTAATTTATTTTGAACTAAAATATATAAAATCAATGTAGGTAACATTACGATTACCATCCCTGCGTACATTTGACCATATTCTGCCGCACCACGTTGTGCTTGAAGTAAGTTCTTAAGTCCTACAGGAAGTGTTTGATTTTTACCTGGCATCAACGTCAAAGCAATAATGTATTCATTCCAGAAAGAAAGGAAGTTAAACAAAATTACTGTAATAATACTTGGTCGTGCCATTGGTGTCATTACACGAAGCATTGTTGTGAAATATCCTGCGCCGTCGATGGACGCTGCTTCTTCAAAGGTTGTCGGTAATGTTTTGAAGAAATTCGACAATAAATAAATCGTGAATGGCAATGATGTCGCAGCATAGACTACAGCTAAGACAAAAATATTATTTAGGAAGAAGCCGTTAATTCCAAGCCCTTTTAGTCCTTTATCCCAGTCGAGTAACATTAAGAAGATTGGCACCACAATGTAGTTTACATTGATGAATAATCCACCTTTTAACAATGAATTCACGAATCGACTTCCTGGGAATTTATAACGAGCTAATACATAAGAAGATGGAATCGCTACTACTACTAAAATAACCAATGCTAAAGCCGTAACAATAACGGAATTGAGCAAGTAATCTCCCATTTTCGCCTTATTCCATGCATCTAAAAAGTTTTGCCAGTAGAAACCTTCTGGCAAGGTCCATGGCGAACCATAAAATTCTCTATTTTCTTTAATAGAAGCTAAGAAGACCCATCCGACAGGTACAATAATACTAATCGCTAATGTAATTAGCGCAACATAGATGAAAGCCTTATAAAGCTTTCAAATGAACGTGTTTGTCCTTTCATGATCTCCCCTCCTAGTATTCAAGAATATCGCGTTTCGTAATGTGACTTACGATACCGGATAATCCAAATGAGAATATAAAGACAACTACCCCGATAGCCATACCGTATCCGTATGAAGAGTTCGTATAGGCTTGTTTAAACATATAGCTCAGGAACACTTCAGTAGATCCGTCTGGTCCACCGTCTGTCAAGATTTGTACAAGTAAGAAACTTAAGTTAATCGTACTAATAATGAAGAATGTTAATGTTGTACGAATACTGTTCCAGATTAATGGTAAAGTCACGTTGAAGAATTTTCCGATTTTTCCTGCCCCATCAAGGTCAGCTGCTTCATATAAGCTAGATGGAATATTCGCCATCCCTGCCATGTACATTACCATGTAATACCCAATCGCTTGCCATACTAAGGCAAATGCTAATGAATAAATAACAATACTTTGATCTCCAAGCCATAATCGATTCCATGTTTCTGGTAAAATTGCATTTAATAGACCTGCTTTTGGATCGTATACTGCTGATAAAATCCCTGCAATAACTACGATTGATAAAATATTAGGAATATAGAAAATGATTCTAAACAAATTATTTCCACGAATCTTTTCTGTTGAAAGAATCGCTGCAAAAACAACTGCTAATACAACTGTAAAGATCGTTACAACTACAATGAGTAAGATTGTATTTTGCATTGTTCTAAAGAAGTTTTCATCCATCCATAAAATTTTAAAATTATCTAAACCAACAAATTCCTTATTATTTGAAAATCCGCCCCATCTAAAAAGTGACATACGGAATACTTCAATTGTTGGATAAATCATGAACGTAAAAAAATAAAAATTAGTGCAGGTAATAAACACACGAGAATAAATAAATTTCTCTCTCTTTTTCTACGATTTTTCATCGTTCTGCCCTCTTTCCAACCATTTTTAGATAAAATGAGAGTGGGTGGAAGGAATTTTCACCCTTGAAAATTGCTTCGCATCCCACTCCTATTTAATTCTTTCTATCGAATTATTGAACTGCTGCTTTTAACTTTTGGCTAACTTCTTCAACAGATTTTTGCCATTCAGCAATTGTTTTTTGACCAGATGCTACAGAGTCAATTTGTCCATATAATGTATCCTTCATGCTTACACCTTCAACTGGTTTAGTAGCTACGAAGTTACCATTAATAACACCATCTACTTCATCTACAACTTTATATAATGCTTTCAATTCTTCTGGTAATTTTGCTGTTACACCTTGAATTGGTTGTGCTGCATTGTATTTAGCAAAGATTTCAGCTGCTTTATCTGAGTACAAGAATGATAAGAATTCTTTAGCTGCTGCTTGATTCTTAGATTCTTTTGGAACCCAAATGTGTTCGAAGAATGAGTAAACGTAACGTTTGCCACCTTTTTCGATTGCTGGAGCAGCAGTCATAGCCCATTTGAAGCCTTCAGCTCTAGGAGCTTTTGCCATTTCACCAACTACCCAAGTACCGTTAGGCATGAATAATGCTTTGTTGTCTAAGATTAATTGTTGGTTCTTAGTGAAGCTTTGTTTATTTGCATTTGCAACTGTTGAAGGTTCAACATTTGATAATAATGTTCCCATTGCTTCAAAAGCTTTAGTAGCTTCTGGAGAAGTGAATACACCAGTTTCATATTTCATTGCTTTGTTGAATAAATCAACACCACCAGCGTTTGCTAATAATGCTGGGAAGAAGCTATCTAAGTATCCTGTAGTTGGATAAGTGAATAGTGAAATGTTTTCTTTCTTAGCTTTTTCAGCTAATTCTTTCATACCAGCAACATCTTTTGGAACTTCCCAACCTTTAGATTTGAATAATCCTTCGTTGTAGAATAATCCTGTTGGAGCGTAGAACATTGGTGCTAAGTAGTGTTTTCCATCTCCATAAGGGTCAGTTACTGTAGATCCTAATACATTGTTTAATAATTTTTCAGAAACTTTTTTATCTTCGCCATATACTTTCATGTCGAATAAGTCTGTTAAATCAGCTAATGCTTTATCTTTAATTAAAGTTTCTGGTAATGCTTGTTTACGTCCTAATGCAAGCATTACGATATCTGGATAATCTCCTGCTTTCATTTGAGGCGTGATTTTATCTTCAATTTCTTTATCTTGAGTCAATTCCACTTTTACATTTGGATTTGCTTCTTCATAAGCTTTGATGATTGCTGGCCACATTTCTGAACCATAACCACTTTCTAAAGCTGCTAATTTAAGAGTTGTTTTCTCTTTACTTTCTGCTTTAGTTGTTGAATCCGCCTTACTAGTGTTATTGCTGTTATTTCCGCAAGCTGCTAAAGTTACACTTGCTAATAACGCTGCACTTGATAGTAATACTTTCTTTTTCATGTTGTCTCCCCCTAGTTTCTATTACTTTTTAAGACATCTTCAGTTTACTATGGAAAAACCGCTTTCACAATAACTATTTTGCTTTCGACTTGTACTATTTTGCTGTCTTAGAAAACGATACCATCAAATTTTTCATTTTTCTTTTTGTTTATAAAAAATTAAATCCTATTTACAAGAGGACTCCTCCTGCAAATAGGATATGCTTTCTTATTTAATGGGAAGCAATTTTTTCAAAATCACCATTGTCTGGTCCATAATCACTCCACTAATTACTAGTGAAACAACTGGTCCAATCGTTGGCCATTGTCCCATAATAGCTGCGATAATCACACAACTAGCATCAATTAAGAATTTGTTTCGTGGTATAGATGTTTTGAATTTTTCGTGCAGGGCAAGGGTTGCGGCGATATAAGGTCCAACCCCAAGTTCTGCTAAGGCATAGACGGCACATCCTATGGCAATTAACGCAATCCCTACAACCATCGCAATTATTTTTATGGTAATATCCATTTCCGCAATAGCGCTAAAGTCAAACAGATTAATAAAGAAGCTCTGCAAGAACATCCCCACAACTGTTCCAAATCCAATATACCTCCAGTTGATACTAAATGTAATTCCAAGAAATACAAGAGAGACTATAATGTTCGCCGTTCCCATATCTACCCCAAAGGTGCGATTTAATCCTTCCCAAACAAGAACGACAACGTCAGCTCCTAATGTACTCGAACCAGCCATCTTTGCGCCTAGCCCGATTAAAAAACAGGAAATGACTAATAAAACTAATCGAAGTCCTAATTTATCTTTTTTCAATCTCATTCTCCTTATTTGGACCAGTTTTCTGGACTCCACATCCGCCCATCTAACTCTCCATGTGCTTGTTCAATTCGTTTTGCTTGTTCTAAAAGAAGAGTTTTTGCAGCCACAAGCAAAGCGCGTTCTTTATATTCTTTTTCTTCCGCAATCCATGCATCAAGTAACCTGATCTTCTCAATAATCTCCATATTGACTCTCCTCCCAATCACTCAGATGCATTTCGAGTTCCAGTCTTTCATCCTGATTCTCTTTGATCCACTCTGCGATTTGTTCCCACTCGGCACCTTTCATTGATTGTGCGCGTTCGATAAACCAATCTTCTGTATTTTTTAATGTCCCGTGGTGTTCTTTCGTCACGTATTGTAAATATTCCACAAGTAACGTTTGTTTCGCCTCTTCCGTCTTATAATCAAATTGATGGACTTCAAAAATCGGTAAATACTTCCAGCCCATTGCATTTGCTAACGCTTGAAAGGGACGCATGAGTTCCGAAATCGTAAATTGCTCTTTTCCTCCTGCGCGAAAAGCTTCTTCTTTTACCCCAAGTGTTACAACGATTCCGAGTTCCTTAATTTGCTTTGCAAAGCGTGCACTCTTACTCATCACCGTATCAATCCATTCCTTCATGACAGCAGGTGCTTGGTACCAATACATTGGGAATTGAAGAATGAGTCTCTTGGCTTCACTTTCTAACAGTGCTTTTTCTTCAGTCGCTATTGTAAAATGAGGCTTTGCTTCACTCCATACTTCGTCTAAATGGCGAACCGTTACAGTTTCTTCCCCTTTTAACGTTGCGAGGAAAAACTGTTGGCTCGATGAAGTTTGAATCGTTGGATGGCTAATGACCACCATTGTTTTCATATTACGCGTTTCCTTTCTGTGAAAGAACTTCTAAAAGTGCATTCGTATTGTCAACAAAATACTGAATCGCAAACGGTAGCGCTGTATCATCGACTAAGAACGCTGGGTGATGCCATTCGTGTGGGCAACCCGTTCCAATAAAGACAAAACATCCTGGAACGTGTTCCATATAATTGGCGAAATCTTCTGCTCCTAAAGTCACTTCAGGTGTCACCACTGTCGCAAATTTCTCCGTCACACTTTTAACGACTTTTGTGACTGCGGCATCATTATGCACGACTGGCGGCGTTAAAATCCATTCAATACTCCCTTTTTGTCCGTATACATCCGCCGTTTGAACAATCATCTTCTCGAATTGCTCGGTCATTTGACGCTCGACTTCTTTATTAAAGGTGCGAATCGTTCCTTCAAAAAATACTTTCTCCGGAATCACATTCCAAGTATTTCCCGCTTCGATATGCGATACGCTTAATACCACTCGTTCAAGAGGAGAAGTATGACGAGCCACAATCGCTTGGGCGTTAGCAATTACTTGGCAGGCCGTAACGATAGGGTCGTTTCCGTTATGCGGTGCTGCCGCATGCGTTCCTACCCCTGTAATTTCGGCTTTAAACTGGCCGACAGCTGCCATCAGTGGTCCTTCCTTCACACCAATCGTTCCAACTGGAAGTTCTGGTTTGTTATGGAATCCAATAATTGCGTCCACTCCATCAAGCACACCTTCAGAAATCAATGCGCGTGCCCCACGGTTACTCTCTTCTGCCGGTTGGAAAATAAAACGAACTTTCCCTTGTAATTTGTCTTCTTGAGCCTTTAATACTTGAACGGCTCCCAGCAAGCTAGCGGTATGGAAATCATGTCCGCATGCATGCATCGCTCCTTCGTTTTTTGAAGCGTAGTCTAATCCTGTTTGTTCCACAATCGGTAGCGCATCGATGTCGGCACGTAAGGCTAATGTTGGTCCCTCACCGTTTCCGAGTTCTGCAACCACTCCCGTCTTAGACTTTAAATTCCAGCAAGTAAGTCCCATCGCTTCTAGGGCTTCTCGGATATAGCGCGTTGTTTCAACTTCTTCTCCAGATACTTCTGGATACATATGTAAATGGCGGCGGTGCGTTGTTGCACGTTCAATAACTTCTTTCGTAATCATACGTTCTCTCCTCAATCAGTTTCCTACACATTGTAACAAACTAAGAGGCGTAATGCACCATGAATTCCCTTGAAAAAACACTAAAAAAATAAAGTTTACCGCTACGAAAGAAAAGACACTGTTTCAAAGGAAACAGCGTCTTGTATTTTTTAAAATTATCCTTTTTGTAGGGCGACCATTTCGGCATATTGACCTTGCAGTTGAAGCAATTCATCATGCGTTCCACGTTCTACAATTTCTCCTTTATCCAACACAAAAATTTGGTCAGCATGAGCAATTGTGGAAAGTCGGTGAGCAATCATAAAGGTTGTACGCCCTTCTTTGACGACATTAATTGCATTCTGAATAATCTCTTCTGTCTCGGTATCGATATGCGAAGTTGCCTCGTCTAAAATTAAGATTTTCGGGTCAAAGACGATCGCACGAGCAAATGAAATCAGTTGGCGTTCTCCTGAAGAGAAATCCATTCCTTTTTCTTTCACCTCGTAGTCCAAGCCCTTGTCACTCTTCGTAAGTAGATGTCCTCCACCCACTTTAATAATCGCCTCTTTTATCGTCTCAGGCTCAATCGATTCATTGTTGAGCCCTACGTTTGAAGCAATCGTTCCTGTAAAGAGGTACGGATCTTGAAGAACGATTCCCATCTCGCTTCGAACACTACGTCTGTTAAAGTCGCGTGTGTTTTTGCCATCGATGAAGATAGCACCACTCGTTGGGTCGTAGAAGCGAAACAGTAAGTTCATAATGGATGATTTCCCTGAACCAGTATGTCCGACAAAGCAACCGTCTGTCCTGGTTCTACCGTGAAATTCAAGTGTTTCAACACAGGAACTCCCGCTGTGTACTCAAAACTCACATCTTTAAATTCGATACATCCTTCATCAAACGTGAAGAGCTCTTCTCCCGATTCCTCGCTCGGTGTATCCATTAGTTCAAACACACGGTCACCGGCAGCCATTGATTGTTGCAACCCGGAGACGATATTCATGAACGTCTGAATCGGTTCGTATATTCGATTGACATAATCGATAAAGGCATAGAGGAGCCCCGCTGAAATTCCAAGTGTTCCTCCGATAAATTGCATGCTAAAGAAATATACGATACAAAACAGTGTTATATTTTTCAAAAGAGCGACAAGACTCCACGAGAAAAACGCATCTAACCTCAACTCGCTATGCCCTACACGAGCCCATTCTTTGTTCTTTTCTTCATACTCGTTGATAATCGTCTCTTCTTGTTGAAACGCCTGGACAATCACCGCTCCTTGAAGGGATTCATTCAATTGACCACTGAGCTGACTATATAATTCTCGATTTTGAGAAAATAGTTTGCGCTGTAGTTGAGCGATTGTCTTTTGCCATAGAAGCATCAACGGAATAAGCACTAGAAGAGCTGCTGCTAGTCCTGCATGTAGCATAAAGATGGCAATATATACCCCAATAAGTGTCACAATCGTACTCAGTAATGTCGAAATACCCGTCACATAAAAATTCGCACGGACGGATTCCGTATCACTCGTAATACGAGAAACGACTTTTCCGGCAGGTAAGTGATCAAAATACGAAATGGGTAATGTTTGTACATGTTCGAAAACCTCGTCACGAAGACGTTTTGCGATTCGATTGGAAAGGTTCTTCATGACGACACGGTTTAAGTAAACGCAAAGATAGCCAATACCTGTCACGACAAAGTAAAGTCCTATTCCTTGTAGCAAAGTTTCCCACTCGAATAAACGCGTTTGTTCCATCGGTGTAATCACCTGGTCAATGAGATATTTAGCGATGATTGGCCCCGTTAGCGTCGCAATTGTGGATACCAATAGAAGAAACAATCCGAGAACGAATGGGCGTATTTCATATTTCAAATAACTAAGTAAGCGTCTAAACGTCTTCATTCGAATTCCTCCTCTAGTTCTTGAATGTTATATTGCTCGTAATACCATCCTTTTTGGTCGAGCAACTCTTCATGTGTTCCACGTTCGATAATACGTCCTTCGCTCAATACAATAATTTCATTGGCATGACGAATTGCGGAAAGTCGGTGTGACGCAATTAAATTGATCCCCTCTTTTCGTTCTGCTTGAAGATGCTCAATTATCTCACGTTCCGTCTTTGCGTCAACGGCCGAGAGCGCATCATCTAAAATCAAACATTCCCTATTTCGAAGCAGTGCCCTCGCAATTGATAGACGTTGCTTTTGTCCGCCACTGAGCGAGACTCCTTTTTCGCCAACAATCGTATCAAGACCTTCTGGCATGCGTCTTACATCCTTGTCAAAAGCTGCAAGCTTCAACGCAGCCCAGATTTCATCATCTGTTACATTTGCTTTTCCAAAATACATATTCTCCCGAATCGAACGCGAGAAAAGGATATGTTCTTGCGGTACATAAGCAATCTGATGAGCAACATCATTTTCTCGATACTCTACAACAGGTACACCATTTATCGAAATATGCTGTCCGTTATATGGAAACTGATGTAAAAGTTGCGTTAATAAAGTAGTCTTTCCAGAACCTGTTTTCCCAACAATACCGAGTGTTTCACCTTCGCCGATCTTCACATCAATCTCCTTCAGCATTGGGTATTTTTCACCTGGATAAGTGAACGAGAATTGCTTGAATTCGATTGACTTAATTCGTCTAAGAGTACTCTGGCCTCCTCGCTCTAATCCATCGTCATAAACCTCTAATTCTTGAATCCGTGAGGACGCAACTTTTCCACGTTTATAAGTCGACAAAATATCGCCAAGTAGAAAAATCGGCCACATAATCGAACTCATATATACTTGAAAAGCAATGACATCCCCTACTTGAATTGCTCCCTGGGAAACGAGATAACCACCATACGAGATTCCAATAATAAAGCTCAACATCGCGATAAATTCTGCAAGCGGCATAAAGCGAGAATCTAGTTCTCCAACACGGATATTTTTCTTCATGGCTACTTCGGTTTTTTCACGAAAGGCACCTATCATCGCCTCTTCTTGACCATAAGCACGCACCACATAGTTTCCGTCAATCATTTCAAGTACTTCATTGTTTAATTCAGAGACCGCTGCTTGAGCCTTACTGTATTCTTCTTCAACTTCATAGCCCCATTTATAAACAAAATACGATAAAATCGGCATTGGTATGAGAGCCGCAATTGTTAACGGTAATGAAACTGTCGTAATCATCATCGAAAGCGTTACAATCAGCATAAAGGAGGAGTTCAGCGTCGCATATGTACCAAATCCCATAACCTCTCCCATAGTCGACACATCCTCGCTACTTCGAGTGATAATGTCACCAGTTCGAAAATGCGCATAAAAAGGAATTTTTTTTCGCAAATTATTTCGTAGCAATTTTACACGCAAATCCTGCTGAATCTCGTAGTACCCAATAAAAATCATGTACGTCCAAGCGCTCTCCGCTGCATAAGCCACAGCAATTACCCCAACTAGAACTACGAGCTGCGCTATAAGCCATTCTGCTGTCAGTGTCCCTTTTACGATTTGGTCCACTACTTGTCCAATGATGCGAGCTGGGTATATGACCGCAACGCTACTCACCATCATTAAGATAAGGCTTCCTATATAGCGCACTGGATGTTGTTTAATAAAATTAAATATTCTCTTAAAAAAAGTGTTCATCGTTTTCCTCCATCAAAAAAAGCCGTCACCTTCCCCATGCATGGAAAAAGTAACAGCTTCATTCCTAATCTCATCTAAAAAAATGCGCTATAACTGAATCACTTGAATTGGAAGGTTCATCATTCTATTCACTCGTTTTACTACTAAGTTGTTCATTGATTTCTCCTCCAATCTCTCAAAATTTTATGTTACACTTGAAATTATACCTTAAATCGCTGTCATGTCAATACCTTTCGAAGATTTTCACAATCGAATTCATTGATAATGGTTCTCAATAAAGTTACAATAGAACCATTACAAACTAGAAAAGGATGAAAGAACTACAATATGGCAAAAGATATTCGTGTTTTACTTTATTATAAATACGTTCCAATCGAGAATGCGGAACAATTCGCTGCAGATCATTTAGCATTCTGCAAATCAATCGGATTAAAAGGACGTATCCTTGTCGCTGACGAAGGAATCAACGGAACTGTATCTGGTGATTATGAAACCACTCAAAAATATATGGACTATGTACACTCTCTTCCTGGCATGGAAGACTTATGGTTTAAAATCGACGAAGAAAACGAGCAAGCCTTCAAGAAGATGTTCGTTCGTTACAAAAAAGAAATCGTACACCTTGGTTTAGAGGACAACGACTTCGATAACGATATTAACCCATTAGAAACAACAGGTGCTTACCTTTCTCCAAAAGAATTCAAGGAAGCTCTTTTAGACGAAAACACTGTTGTACTAGACACTCGTAACGACTACGAATACGACCTAGGTCACTTCCGCGGTGCAATCCGTCCTGACATTCGCAACTTCCGTGAATTACCACAATGGGTTCGCGATAACAAAGAGAAATTCATGGACAAACGTGTCGTTGTTTACTGTACAGGTGGCGTTCGCTGTGAGAAATTCTCTGGCTGGATGGTTCGTGAAGGCTACAAAGATGTTGGTCAATTACACGGTGGTATCGCAACTTACGGAAAGACCCAGAAGTTCAAGGCGAATTATGGGATGGAAAAATGTACGTATTCGATGAGCGTATCGCTGTTGACATCAACCACGTAGACCCAGTGGTTATCGGGAAAGACTGGTTCGATGGTACACCTTGCGAACGTTACGTAAACTGTGGTAACCCAGAATGTAACCGTCGTATCTTAGCTTCTGAAGAAAACGAAGACAAATACTTACGTGGTTGCTGCCATGAATGCCGTGTTCACCCACGCAACCGCTATGTACAAGAACACAACCTTTCTCTTGAAGAAGTAGTGGCTCGTCTTGAAGCAATCGGCGAAGAATTAGAAACAGTGAAAGCTTAATTTGATGAACAATCTAAAACATTTTTGGTTTGACTGATTGTGTATGGATTCTGAAGAATCTTGCGGATTTCATAGCCACAATAATGGGAAATCGTATTAAAGATTCATTAGAGGGCGTAGGGATTTATTCCTTACGCCCTTTTTGAAGCTTTAAAGGTGAGAGACTACAGGCTCGAACCGGTACCCCATTATTGTAGTTATGATAAAATCCGCTAGGATTCGAAGGAATCAAATAACCATCACAACACAAAAACACCCTATATTTCATATAGGGTGTTTCTTCATTTTACTCAAATTCATGTTTAACGGTTTCTAGTGCAGCGGCGATGACTTGATGCATATCGTAATAACGATACTGTCCAAGTCGTCCACCGAAGATGACTTGCGGAACCGTCTGTGCTAATTTCTTATACTGCGCATATAAGTCGTTGTTAACTTGATTATTCACTGGGTAATAAGGCTCGTCGCCCACCTTCCAATCGGCAGGATACTCACGCGTAATCACCGTTTTGGGCTGCGTGCCAAACTCGAAATGCTTATGCTCGATGATACGAGTGTATGGCGTTTCGCGGTCTGTATAGTTTACTACCGCATTTCCTTGATAGTTCTCCACGCCCACGACTTCTGTTTCAAAACGGAGCGAACGGTATTCTAATGTGCCTAGTTCATAATCGAAGAACTCATCAATCATTCCCGTGAAGACGATTTTGGCACCACTATTCAAGTACTCATCTTTTTTCGCAAAGAAATCAACATTCAACTCGACTTCGATATTCTCATGGTCCAGCATGGCTTCAATCATCTTCGTATAGCCACCAATCGGAATCCCTTGGTACGTATCGTTAAAATAGTTGTTATCGTAAGTGTAACGAACCGGCAAGCGGCGAATGATAAATGCTGGTAATTCTGTAGCCGAACGTCCCCATTGTTTCTCCGTATAGCCCTTGATGAGCTTGTAGTAAATATCTTCCCCAACAAGAGAAATCGCCTGCTCTTCTAAGTTTTCAGGCTCTTTGTCCCCGAGTACCGCACGCTGTTCAGCAATTTTCGCTTCGGCTTCTTGTGGCGTCACCACACCCCATAATTTATTGAAAGTATTCATGTTAAAGGGCAAGTTGTAGATTTCTCCGTTGAAGTTGGCAACTGGAGTATTGGTATAGCGATTAAATGTCGCAAACTGATGCACGTAATCCCAAATCTTCTTGTCGCTCGTGTGGAAAATATGCGCACCGTATTCGTGCACTTGAATGCCTTCCACTTCTTTTGTATAAATATTCCCCGCAATATGATTTCTCTTCTCAATCACTTTTACTTTATAACCGCGTGTCGCTGCTTCATGCGCAAAGGTCGCACCGAAAAGGCCAGCACCCACAACGATGTAATCAAATGGTTTCATGTCGTTTCTCCATTTCTTGTATTATCTTGTTTATTATATCATGGACCCTCAAGGCGAACCAAATCGATGAAGCACACTTTGCGAAATTATCATATATGATAATTTCTCCCATAATAAATATCCAGTGGCTTAGCGGGTGGCTTTTCAATTTCGGGCATAGCTCTGATCTCAGAGCGACGCCTCAAGGCGCTCGTGTGGCCTGCGACGAGCACCTATTTATATTTTCCTGTAAACGGATCTTCCAATTCTAATTGTTCCGCTATTTTAATTAGAAAAAATAAAGTTTTCACTCCTTTTCACACTTTATAAATTTCGCTTTGCTTTTCTTGATTTTACAATCATATAGGCGCCAATAATGACGAGTACGCAGAAAACGACACTTCCCAAAGTGATATTCATAAAAAGCAATTTTTTTGAGGAATATCGGCACTTCCATACTCTTTCATCATCATGGTTTGCAAGAAAAAAAGATAGAAAAAGAGAGGAAGCAAAACTGATATTTTTTTACTAGATTTGAGCTCTGGAGAATGAAATTTCCGGATACGAATGATATTAGATATCGCTGTAATGATATTGATGAATGTCGCAAGAGCAATGATGTAGAGCAAGAAAGGATAGCGCGCGTGAATTTGGTCATCATGATGACTGACATAGATGAGAAAACATTTAAGGCACTTAACCAATTGGAACAAGCTATTGTTGACTACATTGATTACTACAACAACAAACGAATTAAGGTAAAACTAAAAGGACTTAGTCCTGTGCAATACAGAACTAAATCCTTCACTTAAATTATTTGTTTAACTTTTGTGGTCAGAACAAACAGTGCTTTTTTTGTTGAAATCGCAAAGAATCTAAGCTTTCTTTTTGCAGATAACATTCGCTCTTTTATTTTCGGTATGATTGAGTCGATGCCCCGTTCTCGACCGGTTATTATTGCAACTTATCGAATGCTAGAGCACTATGCCATCACTTTTTGGAAGAATACTTGGAGCAATTCTACGCAGAATGGAATGCGAAAAAGTGATAATTAAAGAGACGAAAAAGCTGAGAATATGATTTCCCAGCTTTTTTGAATGCGATAGAAATAGCAACTAGACTATTTACGAAAGGCCTCAATAATGTAGGTGAAGCCAGTAACTAAAAATGAAAAGGCAATGACATAAACGACAAAGACACCTGTAGCCACTGGATTGAACAGAATCACTAGACCTAGTAAAAATGCAAGCAAGGCTACCCACGTGATCTTGCTACCAATAATAGGGAAAATCAATCCTAGACGATTGCCTTTAAAGAAAGCAATAATGGCTTCTACAATTACCCAAATTCCTACAATGGTCGGAATGACGACCGGCAGGGTCACAAAGCCATAAGCCACGAGGTAAAGAGCTAAGAGAAGACTAACAAACCCTTGGAAAAGATAAACAGGTGAGCGAAGCTCTTTTGGTGCAGAGAAATAGCCTAAAATAGCTGCTATAGAAGAAACCAGTAAACCAAATGCAATCCACCAGCTGTAAGCAACAAGACTAGCTACTGGGTTTGTAAATAGCAAAAGTCCTAAAAAGACAAAAACAACTCCTGCAAGGAATAGCAATAAACGATTAGAAAATTTCATTTCAATACCCCCTATATAGTATAGTATATTTTGATAATAAAACTATTTTACCTATTTTTATAGAAAATGTCAATAAAATAAATAGAGAATTTGGAACTTTCAGTCTGATTTGCAATAAATATCCACCGGCTTATGTAAGGTAGACAGAAAATCTAACTTTTAGGGTGCACTTCATGCCTGGTAGTTCGAAACTCTATTTAGTTAAATCCAAAGAATCGTTGTGTGACGGTGTAAATTCCATTTGACAGTACTTGTACCGGCTTGTTCTTCGCCATTGTAATTCTGCATAATGCATTTTGGCTAATCAGATGGAATACTTCTGGATTGGCTTCTTTTAAATCAGCAAGCAATGCTTTTTTCTTCTCTTGATGCTCTGGTAATCCACCCTTATTGAGTAACGCACAAGAAATCACCGTTGTAATCTCTAAGTGGTTTATTAAGTAGTTCTTCAAGACGGTTGGAAATTGCCTATCGCTATGGTAATTCGCCATCAATAGTTCATTCACGCGAATTTGTTGGTCGATACGGCTAATCATGACTTTCTCGTTCACGGATTGATCTTCACGACCGATAAAGTAGCGGTAGAAATCCACGTTCATATAGTATAAAGACTTGCTATATTGTAGCGGTACGAAGACAAACAAATTATCCACGTAAAACGTATGCTCTGGCAACTGCAATCCTGATTTACGAAGTAAGTTCATATTGTAAATGAGGGAGTGCATCATCATATATTTCCCACGACGAAGTGGCTTCGCATCATCCCAAGTAAACACTTGATTTTCAGGAAACGCTGAAGTGTAGCGCATAATTTTCTTCGTTTTCGCGCCTTCTTTTTCGTAAACAAAGTTCGTAATGAACACATCTACTTCTTCCCCATTTTTTTCGAAGCGTCGTAATTGTTCTAAGATTTTTAGATAAGCACGCACATCTACCCAGTCGTCACTATCGACCACTTTAAAGTACTTCCCTGTTGCATTCGCCATCCCCGTATTCACGGCTCCACCATGTCCTTTATTCTCTTGATGAATCGCTCGGATAATCGTTGGATAAGCTGCGGCATATTGGTCAGCGATGCGAGCAGTGTCGTCTTTAGAACCATCGTTAATGATTAAAATTTCAACCTCTTCACCACCAGCAAGGAGCGTTTGGATAGAATAATGCATATATTCTTGAGAGTTGTAGCAAGGGACTGCAACGGTTAATAATTTCATGAGTTGTTCCTCTCGTTTCCAGTAAATTTATCTTCATTACTATACCATTTTTCTGTAAAATTGTCAGTTTGATACCCTATTACATTTTAAAAAAATAAAGCCCCCCTTTTCCAGAAGGAGGACTTTCTAAAACTCATTTTTATGCTTGTTGTTTTTGTTCTCTTCGTGCAATCCATGGAAGAATGAGTCCGAGTCCAAGAAGCGCAAATGGCATAATGATATTTGAAATTAAGACAAACCACCATTCAGATGGATTTTGCGCATAATCCACTTGTGGCACCATTCCGAGAATACATGCAAATGCGGTGAAGGCAAATCCCCAGAGTCCCATTAAGAATCCGAGTGTCTTGTTGCTAATGTATTTATATTCGGCATTTTTATATCTGTCCCAATGACGATACAAGAACATAAAGGCGACGAATACCCACAAGAAGCACATTGGAGACACGATGGCGTTCAAGTTTGTCATCCAAACAACAACCGTGTCAATCTCTTTCAAACCGAATACTGGCATCAAAATCAAAGCACCTGTTAATACCCCTGTTAGAATATATCCATTTCTTAGTGTTCCATTCTTTGTACGCGCACGTAGCCAACGAGGAATATATTCTTTGTCAGCACTACCAAGGAAAATTTGAAGTGGCGCATCAATAGAGAGTGCCAATGTCGCTGTTTGCCCGATAAATTGCGTCAATGCGTAAATCGTGACAAGTACATTCCCAATATTCCAGTGTTTACCAAGTACCGCAAACGCTTGGTAGGCCCCATTTCGCATCAAGTCTTGTGGAATATTGTTGCTATCAAAAATCATTCCCATTGCAAGAGAACCAAAGACCGCACAAATTCCAACCATCACCGCCATTGCAATCATTCCTTTTGGAAACTCTTTGGCAGGATTCTTGATTTTATGAACATAAGGAGACATACATTCTGCCCCTCCAACCGAGAATACAAGAAGAGCTATGGTTGTAAAATACGAAAAGTCGAATTTCGGAATATACGTTTCCAGCTTATCCATATTCGCTGTTGCCAGTTGCAAATCAGGCTTAATAAATGGAACGCCAACTGCTAATAAAATGAACAAGATGGACATCACAAACATCGCTGTCCCTGCAATCGTTCCTAAAAATTTCAACGCACGTATTCCCTTGGTTGAAATATAGAGAATGATGAGGAATAGAGCTAAACTAATCGTTACAAGAAGTGGAATGGGAAGCTCGCCCACAATTCCTGAGTGTCCTTGGAATACCCAACCAAGCGCAATCAAAATCGTCTGTGGTTTTTGCGCTAAATAAGGAATCTGAACCACCCAAAATGTCCATGCGGCAAAATAAGCCAGTTTCTTTGTGGACGTATGTTTAATCCAGTCACTGACGCCCCCTTCACTATCTTGGAAAGTTGAACCAAGTTGTCCAACCATCAATGAATACGGAATAAAGTAAATCACTAAAATAATCAACCACGATGTAATGACTACAATCCCTTGTTGGGCGAAGTTATTGACAACGTTCCCGAGCCCCCATACAAAATTAAATGCAATGAGAGCTATCATCAGCCAACTCAGTTGTTTTTCATTTTTTTCTTCCATGTTCTAACCTCCTAAACCCAACCTGCCATTAATCACTCACTGAATAGTGGTTGACCATTAAATTACTTGCACGAAGCAATACTTTATCGAGTAATGCAGCTGTCTTCTCTTCGATATAATCACTCATTTGTTGATTTTCCGCTTCGAAGTCGACTACTTCTCCTTTTTCAAGACGAGCATCTACTTGGGCAATCATGGCTTCTCCACGAGACAATGTATGTTTTTGATAACTTTCAATATCCGCTTGATGTTCCAAGTAATGCGCATCCGCAAGTCCTGCAATTAATCGGCTTGACCAGTAGAAGGAATCCGTTGAAACCTTCGCGGTAGTGTTGGCAAGTACGCTGGAGTTGTTTCCACTTGCGTAAAGAAAGGAACGGCCGTCGTAAAAGGCATTGACCCATAAGAGACCCATTGAATTCCTGTTGTATCATGCGGACGATTTGGACGAATTTGTAGAATCGCCGTTTGACTCGTACGATTAATTCCTACCGTACGGAAACGACGATTGCTCTTTCCATCGCCTAAGTTCCCATAAGGATCATATGGTGTAAATTGGTAATGCGTACTCATCGATTCTTTCACATCTTCGACCGTAATTTTGCGATAAGGAACACGTGCCCAAGGGATTTCAAAGCTTGTTGGAGATTGTTCCACTTCAGGGTTAAACATGCGTTGAATATCCCAAGCACGAGGCGTATTATACAAGCGGTCTTTATCTCGTTGTGAACCGAATGCGTAACGTGGATTGAATGATTCTCCGTCAAAGTTCAAGTTCAAGTGGTGACGAATCATAAAGTCTTTCAAATCAGGGTCACACATGAAGTTTTCTTTATCTTCAAAATCAAAGAAATCGCTGCCGAGTTGGTTTGGATTTACGACATACGCATCATCGGGTACGCGGCGTGCCATCCAGTGATGTCCCCCGATAGATTCTAACCACCAAATTTCATTCACATCAGAAATCGCAATCCCATTTGACTCGTATGTTCCTGCCGTTTCCAGGAAATGTCCTAGGCGTTCGACCCCTTCGCGCGCCGTTATAATATAAGGTAATACGAGCGTGAAGATGTCTTCTTCCCCAATTCCTGTTTCCACAAGTGGGTCGGCTCCTAATACACGTGGATTGGTCGAAATCGTTTCGGTGGCACTGACAGCAACATTATAGGCGTTAATCCCAGCAGCTCCCCAAATCCCTTCATTATTGATGGCGTTTGGCATGGCTGTATAGCGAACTGGGTTATCCGGTAAGTCTGTTTCAAATCCTGAAATCACGGATTTATAGTGACGTGGTTGGTCTTGGGGACGTACGACAATGAATTTCTTTGGAGTAAACTCTCCATTACATGAATCTTCCGTACGGGCTACAAGCGTGGAACCGTCATAGCTAGCTTTCTTGCCAACAAGAATGGTTGTACATGAATCATGTTCTTGGTCAAATCTCATAACAATTACCTCCATTTACTTTATTTCTACACTTAAATTATAGCCCTATTCGCACTTTTTCTCAAAGGGCTCCTCTCTATTATTTATCCTTATTTTCTTCCTAATGATAGGTAAAAAAAGAACCTAGCGTAAACTAGATTCTTTTGTATCTTCTATTTTTGTTTTCGTTTTCGATAAACCCATTCTGCGATGGTAATCGTCGCGGCAATCACCCATAAGACGAGCACCGTTGTGAGCGCGTATTTAATATTAAAATAAATAGCCGCCATACATAGCACTAACACCGCTGCAATTACGTAGCGTAAATTAAAGGGCGCTACTCGTTGGACGTACCACCAGACAAAATCTTCGTTTTCATTTCTTGTCACTTTATAATCTTCTATTAACGCTTTAAACTTCTCAACCATCTGAATCCCTCCTACTTTTTATCCGGAATCACCCAAAATAGATAGTAAGTAATAAACACTGTCAACGCGCCAAGTCCAATTTTCACCCAAATAATCGGAGCGAAGTAAATAGAAATGGCCATTAAAATATAGATATAAATAATAATTTTCTTTTTACGACTACGCGCAATTGACTTCGTTTCGCGGTAATCTGCGACATAAAGCTGGTATAACTTAGTTTTTTGAAACCATTCTTCAAAGCGCCTTGAACTCTTTGAGAAACAAAATACGGTTAACAAAAGAAAGGGAGTTGTTGGAAGTACCGGAAGGACAATTCCTAATAACCCTATTGCTAATGAAACCCAAGCTATCACAAAATAAATAATTCTCATTGGATTGTTCTATTCCTCCTTAGCTAATTGTGTCATTCTTCGTTGGATACAAAACTCGAGTACTTTAGTGAGTACATAGAGAACTCCAGCAAAATAGAAGAAATAAACAAAGTAACTCACGGAGACATTAACGGCTAGAAGAAAGGTCGCTACTAGCACAATCACCCAAAACAACTTCAAGACGAACATCCATTTTTGCTTTTTCATCCATTGTTTGTCCGTTAATGTATGATCGCCTTTATCGAGAGCAATTATGGTATCAATAAACTTTGTAAAACGTTCTTTCAAGCATGGTCTCCTTTCCTCTTAAGTAAGCATAGTGTAGCATAGGATCATTCTTTTATCAATTAAATTTTAATCATATTTTAATCAAAATTAAAAATACAACTACGCCTCTTTGGGAATCGATTTAAACGACTCCAAAAGTGGTGTAGTTGTACCTCATTTTAATCTCTATTTTTCATTTCTTAATTTCGTAATGAAGTGCTCGATGCGATCTAACGCTGTCTTCAAATCTTCAATCGAATATGCATAAGAAATACGTAGAAAGCCTTCACCAGATTCCCCAAAAGCGGTTCCTGGAACAACGGCTAAACGTTCTTCTTCTACCAAGCGCATAGCAAATTCTTCTGAACTTAATCCGAATTGAGAAATGTTTGGGAAGATGTAGAAAGCTCCAAATGGCTCAAAGCAAGGAATCCCTAAGTCTTTGAAACGTTTCACCAAGTAACGGCGACGTTGGTTGTAGCTTTCGCGCATCTCAACAATGTCTTCTTCAGAATTACGAAGGGCATCCACACCCGCATATTGGCTAAGAGTTGGAGCTGACATAATCGCAAATTGGTGAATTTTATACATTTGTTCCATAATTGGCTCTGGAGCTAAAGCATACCCCAGTCTCCATCCCGTCATCGCAAATGCTTTTGAGAATCCTCCGATTAAAATTGTACGATCGCGCATACCCTCAATTTCCACAACGGATACGTGAGGTTTTCCAGTGTAAGTTAATTCTCCATATAATTCGTCTGAAACAACGATAATATCATGACGTTTTAATACATCACAAACCGCTTCTAAATCTTCACGTTCCATAATTGCCCCAGTTGGGTTATTCGGGAAGTTCATTAGAATCGCTTTTGTCTTCGGTGTAATCACTGCTTCTAAATCTTCAGGTGTTAAACGGAATTGATTTTCCTCTTTTAACGGAAGAATCACTGGAGTTCCATCGGCCATTGTAACCGCTGGGACATAAGAAACATACCCTGGGTCACAAATAATCACTTCATCCCCTGGGTTTAAAAGCACACGCATTGAAATATCAACGGCTTCACTTCCACCAACAGTGATGACACATTCATGCATTGGATCGTATTTTACCCCATGACGACCTTCTGTAAAGATACATACTTCTTCACGAAGCTCTTTTAACCCTGCATTGGCTGTATAGAATGTACGGCCTTCTTGCAACGCTTTAATCGCTTCTTGACGAATATGCCAAGGCGTATCAAAATCAGGCTCTCCAACCCCTAGTGAAACAATATCCTTGTATTCACTCGCCATATCAAAGAAACGACGAATCCCTGAAGGTTTCAAGTCCTTAATTTTATTATTTAACATATTTTCTAAATTCATGGAGTAACCACCTGACGTTTATCATCTGCTTTACCGACAAACATAGTGCCGTGATCTTTGTATTGTTTTAATACAACATGTGTTTTTGTAGATTGTACTTCTTCAATCACTGAAAGACGTGAAGATACGAAGTTTGCGATTTCACGCATTGGTGCTTTCTTTAATTGCACCATAAAATCGTATCCACCAGACATCAAGTACACTGCTTCTACTTCTGGGAAATGATAGATTTTTTCTGCAATACGGTCGAATCCTTTCCCTTTTTGAGGATTTACTTTTAATTCGATAATCGCTGAAACATTGACGTTATCAGTTTTTTCCCAGTTGATTAATGTATGGTAGCCACAAATAATTTTAGCTTCTTCCATCTCTTTAATACGGCGTGTGACTTCTTCCACATCCATTTCTAATAGAGAGGCAATTTCTTCTGGAGTTAAACGACTATTTTTCTCAATTAATTTTAAAATTTGCTCGTTCACTTCTTTGAACATAGACTTTCCTCCTTTAGTTGCACTTGCAACATTTTGTACTTTCCCATTGTACCCTTTTTTTGTGAGAATTCCTAAGAATTTATTGCAGTTTTATGAAATTTATAATTTTCTATAAAAAAGCTCTCTTCCAATCTGAAAGAGAGCTTCATTCTTTATTCCGCTGTTTGTTCAAAGTGAGCTACTAAGTCGTTGATAACTCCACTGGATACGATTGTGTCGATTTGTTTCATGGCATGGTACACGCTATCTGATTTTGAAGAACCGTGTGATTTCACAACTGCTCCCTTAAGACCAAAGAGCACCGCACCCCCGAATTGTGAGTAGTCCAATGTGTTCTTTAAACCGTAGAACGTATTCTTCAATAAAAGCGCTCCAAGTTTTCCTTGGATTCCTTGCCCTTTGATGCCTTCTTTTAGAAGACCCATCATCGCAAGCGCTGTTCCTTCGATTGTCTTCAATACGGCGTTTCCTGTAAATCCGTCTGTTACGACCACATCCGCAGCACCTGTTAAGATGTCACGAGCTTCCACATTTCCGATGAAGTTTAAGCTGTCATCTTCTTTCAAGAGTCCGTAAACTTCTTTTGCAAGTTCGTTCCCTTTTCCTTCTTCAGCTCCATTATTTAATAAGCCGACTGTTGGATTTTCGTAACCAAGAACGTATTTTGAATAATAGCTTCCAAGAATACCAAATTGATGAACATTTTTCGGTTTACATTCCGCGTTTGCACCTACATCCATCATAATAAATTGACGGTTTTCTTTTCCAAGAACAGGCAACACTGGCATTAATCCTGGACGGTCGATTCCTTTAATACGGCCAACCACTAATAATCCAGCCGTTAGAAGAGCCCCTGTATTTCCGCAAGAGAAGAGCGCATCTGCTTCCCCTTCTTTCACAGCTTTAGCCGCTACGACCATTGAAGCGTCTTTCTTCGAACGAATCGCTTTAACTGGTTCGTCATCAGAGTTGATTTTTTCTGAACAGTGAATCACGCGAATATTTGGAAGTGATTCCTCCAAGCATGCGTTCACTTTTGCTTCGTCTCCGTATAATTGAAACTCGACAGTTGGCATTTCCTTTGCTGCAAGGACGACCCCTTGGACGATTTCTTTTGGAGCATTATCTCCACCCATCGCGTCAATTGCAATTCTTACCATTGTTGTTCCTCCTCTTCTAGCCACGTGGCCGTGAAGTTATCCATTGATTTCTTTCGTTGTTTGTTCGATAAATGCCTTCATGCGTTTTGTCTCGGCTTTTTCTCCTGCTGGATCTTCCGAGGCATAAAGGATGGCATCTTTACGTGCTTGTTCTAGTATATCATAATCTCGTATTAAATCGGCAATCTTAAAGTCTGGAATACCGGACTGTTTAATCCCAAATACATCCCCAGAACCACGGAGCTCCAAGTCTTTTTGACTGAGATAAAATCCGTCCGTCGACTCGCACATAATGCGCATGCGTTCTTTCCCGTTTTTCGGTCTTTGGACTCGCCACTAAAATACAGCTTGAGGCATGTTGTCCACGACCGACACGTCCTCGCAGTTGGTGGAGTTGGGCTAAACCAAATCGGTCCGCATCCAGAATGACCATCACTGTAGCATTTGGTACATCCACCCCAACTTCGATGACCGTTGTGGAGACGAGCACTTGTAGGTTGTTGGCTTTGAAGTCCGCCATCACGACTTCTTTTTTTCGTCAGCTGGCATTTTTCCCATGTAAGAGTCCCACTTTCACGCGGTCTGAGAAATGCGCTGAAATCATACGGTAAATCTCTTCAGCGTTTTGCACATCGAGATGTTCCGACTCTTCGATTAAAGGCGAAATCATATACGCTTGGCGCCCTTTTTGAATTTGTCGCTCCACGAAGTCAAAAATTTGTTCCATTTCTTGCTCACGAACCCAAGTCGTTTTGATCGGTTGACGACCACGAGGAATCTCACCAAGGATGGACGTATCCATTTCTCCAAAAGCCGTAATCGCAAGCGTTCTGGGAATTGGCGTCGCCGTCATTTGAAGAACATTCACGCCAGATCCTTTTCCAGCCAGCGCCTGACGTTGCTGCACCCCGAAACGATGCTGTTCGTCAATCACGACAAAAGCTAAGTCTTTGAAATTCACATCTTGTTGGAACAAGGCATGAGTCCCGATAACGAGGTTTGCCTCACCACTCTCAATCGTTGCGAGTAACTCTTTTCGTTTCTTCTGCGAACGATTCATACTTCCGGTTAACAACACTGCTTTCAAAGATGTCCCTTGAAGGAGTTTTTCAATCGTCAGCATATGTTGTTCTGCCAATATTTCTGTAGGAACCATAAGGGCTGCTTGCTTGCCTGTCAGAGCCGTTGCGACCATGGCAATCGTCGCCACAATCGTCTTCCCGCTCCCTACATCCCCTTGCAAGAGACGATTCATCTCATAAGGCGCACGCAGGTCAAAGCAAATCTCATTCACGACTTTCTTTTGCCCATCGGTGAGTTCAAACGGCAACGTCTGAATAAACGCCTTCAACGCGGCATTATCATACAACACCGCTTGCCCTTTTGTTTGCTGGTGGCGCTTCTGACGCATCCATTGCAAGCGCAGTTGATATAAGAAGAGCTCCTGGTAGACGAGTTGGTATTGCGCACTCTGTCTTTCCAGTTCATCTTTTGGAAAATGCATTGCCCGTACAGCATCTCGGTGCCCCATCAAGTGGTGTGACGCCGTCAACTCCCCTGGCAATACTTCTGGAATTTTATCTTCAAAACGATCCATCGCCGTTTGAACAAGTTTTAGAATCGTTGCCTGCTTCAACGATTTATTCGTGCGATAAACCGCCTCGACTTGGTCGCCTTCTTCGTCCTCCACGTTTCGGTTCGATAAGATTTTCATCCCCATCAAAGTAGAACGCTTTGCATCCCATTTCCCGTAGATAGCAATCTCTTCGCCCTGAACCACTTTATCTTTAAATACGGCTGATTAAAGAACGCAACTTGGATGACTTGCTGGTCAATCGCCATGCGAAACGCCAAACGGTTCTTCTTGAAGCCGTAATAGCTCACAACCGGTTGCGTCGCCACAAGCCCTTTCAGCGTGACTTTCTCTTGGTCCATGATACTTTGCACATCACGAATCTGTATATCTTCATAACGAAACGGAAAATGCGTTAACAAGTCATAGACTGTCTCGATGCCAAGTTCGGCTAATGGTTCTAATCGTTTTGGTCCAACGCCCGGCAAGACTTGCACACTTTGAAAGACTTCATTCATCCAATCACATCCTTTCTACTTTAATAAGTGTAATTCAAGTCCGGTTTAATCGTCAAGAGGAAGGAAAGTTACAACAGTCGTGAAGATTCTCTTTAGGATTTATCCATCGGCATCACAAATCCGGCACCTCCCTGAGTCTTCGTCTCAGGGTTACCAAGTTTCAAAGCGAGGCTAAGGAATAAATTCCTAAACCTCGCTAATTCACATTGGTTGCTTACTCGGTACTGTGATTCCGATGAAATCCTAAAGAATCTTCACTTCTTCAACTTTCCTTCCTCCCTCCTCACCCTTTACAGTGCAGGGAGTTTGGATGCGCCTTCCACAAAGTGCAGTCTTCCCAGTCTACATCGAGCAAAGCCCAAAAGAATATTCGCTCCTTCAACTTTCCTTCCTCTCTCCTCATCCTTTACAGTGCTGTGATTTTATATGTGCGTCCCACCAAATACAGAGCTTGCCCTTGCAGCACTACGATTTTTGAGGAGCACTCACTCAGTTCCCTTTTTCCCATTTGGAGGCGAGTGAAGACTCAGAAGCAAGCGGAATTTAGAAAGCAGTAGCTGCCCAGCGAAATACCCTGATGTGAGCACCAAAACCAACTAGTTACACTTACTTATTGTTGAATAAAAATCCTGGAGGATTACGGGGAATCATGCGGATTCCATAATAACTGTAATGGGGAATCGCATTAAAACGAATAAGAGGGCGTAAGGAATTTCATTCCCTACGCCCTCTTTGAGGCTTTAAAGGTGAGAGACTTCGGCTCGAACCGGTGCCCCATTATAGTTTTTATGGATAAATCCGCAAGGATTCAAAGTAATCCGGAAGGATACTAGTACTCTTTTTTACTTTTATTATTCTACAGATAATAAGTAAGTGTATACTGGTTGGTTTCCTTCGTGAACTTCAACCTCTACATCAGGGTATTTCGCTTCTACAGCTTCAGTGATTTCTTCCACTTCGCTTGCGTCTGCGTCTTCACCATAGATGATTGTTAGGATCTCTGAATCGTCGTCAATCATTTTCTCAATCGTTGCAAGAGTTGCTTCCTTACGGTCCGCAATACTTACTAAAATCTTGCCATCTACAATCCCCATGAAGTCGTCTGTTTTGATTTCAACGCCATCAATGTTTGTATCACGAACAGCATTCGTAATTTGACCACTTGATACAAGCGCCATTTGTTCGCTCATTGCAGCTTGGTTCTCTTCTAAGCTTGCTTCTGGGTTGAAGGCTAATAATGAAGCTAACCCTTCTGAGATTGTACGAGTTGCAACAACAGCAACTGCAGCATCTTCTGATACTTCAGCCGCTTGGTTTGCAGCCATTTGAATGTTTTTATTGTTTGGTAATACGATAACTTTTTCAGCATGCGCTTCTTTTACCGCTTGAAGAATATCTTCTGTACTTGGGTTCATTGTTTGACCACCGTTGATGATTGTCGTTACACCCATGCTCTTGAATAATTCTTGAATTCCTTCACCTGCAGCAACTGCTACGATTCCGTATTCCGCTTTTTGTTTTTGCGCTGCTTCTTTAACTTTTGCAGTGTAGTCTGTTTTTAACACTTCTTCGTGTTGCAAGCGCATATTGTCCACTTTCACTTTCATTAATGAACCGAAGCGTTGTCCGTAGTTCATGACTTCCCCTGGACGTTCTGTATGCACGTGTACTTTGATAATTTCATCGTCAGCTACCACTAATAAAGAATCTCCAAGTTCGTTTAAATAGTTACGGAAAGTATCGTAGTCGAATGTATCTACAACAGTTTCGCCTTCACCGATTTTCACCATGATTTCAGTACAGTAACCGAATTTGATGTCGCCTGTTGATACGTGTTCGTAGTCAACGCCTGCTTCGTGGTGAGCCACTGAAGTTAAATCGATTTTATTGCTTTGTAATGATTGAACAGGAACTGCTTCCCCTGTTAATGCTTCGAAGAATCCGTTGTAAATAAATACAAGACCTTGACCACCTGAATCCACTACGCCAACTTCTTTTAATACTGGTAATAAATCTGGAGTTTTCGCTAATGCTTTTTCAGCACCACGTAAAACAGATCCCATTACTTCGATGATGTCGTTTGAAGTTTCTAATTTGCGAACACCACGTTTTGCTGATTCACGAGCAACTGTTAGGATTGTTCCTTCAACAGGTTTCATAACCGCTTTATAAGCAGTTTCCACACCGTTCGTAAATGCTTGCGCTAATTCTTCACCAGTGATTTCATCTTTACCGACAACGGCTTTAGAGAAACCACGGAATAATTGAGATAAGATAACCCCTGAGTTCCCACGAGCACCCATTAATAATCCTTTGCTAAATCTTGTGCTAAATCACCTACAGTTGTTGCTGTAGAGTTTGCAACACGTTCCGCACCAGATTTGAATGAGAGCATCATGTTTGTCCCTGTGTCTCCGTCTGGTACTGGGAATACGTTTAATGAGTTTACGAATTCTGCGTTTTCAGATAAACGCATTTCACCGATTTCCACCATTGCGCGGAAATCTTGAGCCGTAATTGTTTTCATAGTTGCCATATTATTCTTATTTCCTCCTGACTAGAATCAACAAGCATTACGCTTCGATGATTTTAACTCCTTGAACATAGACATTTACTGTATTTGCAGCAAATCCTAACATTGTTTCTAAGTTATATTTCACTTGTTCTTGAACGTTTCTACAAATAGCAGAAATCTTAGTACCATAACCTACAATAATGTAAACATCCACTGCAACGCCTTCCTCTTCTTGACGAATCAGAACACCACGAGTGAAGTTTTCTTTCTTCAAGATTTCATTAAAGTTGTCGCGGATTTGATTGCGGCTAGCCATACCAACAACACCATAGTTATCTGTAGCGGCACCACCTACAACCGTTGCAATCACTTCATTGCTCAGTTCAATTTGTCCATTTTCTGTTTGAATTTTTACTGTCATACAAATACCTCCCTTAAATGTATAAAGGTTTCTGCCTATTTTTAGACAGATTGACACATTATTTCTATACTATAATATCACATTCCTACACGATTACCTAGCTTTTTATCAATTTTTAAAAAGGGGTAAATCTCTATAACCGACTCACTTGCAATCTTACTTCAACTATGCTAAATTATTTAAGTATATGATTTAGTTCAAAATTATATCAGCTGATAATGAATTAAATAAAGGAGGAGAATGAAAATGGCTAAAGTATGTTATTTCACTGGACGTCGTTCTGAAACAGGTAACACTCGTTCTCACGCTATGAACGCTAACCGCCGTACTTGGAAACCAAACTTACAAAAAGTTCGTGTTTTAATCGACGGCAAACCTAAAAAAGTATGGGTTTCAACTCGTGCATTAAAATCAGGTAAAGTAGAACGTGTTTAATACAGAGCACTATTAAAAAGAGCTTAGGCGATATCCCTAAGCTCTTTTTGTTTATCTAATAATAATTAAGCCGAAGGCTTGAAAAGATAAATGAAACTGCTAAAAGACATTCAAAGATATTTGAAGGAATGCATAGCGGAATTTAGTGTAATGGTACCGGCAGGAGCCTAAAGTCTCCTCGCCTACCAAGCTTCAAACCAAGGCTAAGCGACAAGTCGCTAAGCCTTGATAATTCACATTGGTTACTTATTCATTACACTAACCGCTATTTCCTCAAATATCTTTTTCTGTCTCTAGAAGTTTTCGCTCTTTTCAAGCCTCTTATAAACCAAAGAGTTAGGATCCGCCACTCTTTTCAACTCTACTTTACCTGAGTTTAATGCCAGGAAACCAAGGGACCATGGGTGGTGCTTCTCATGGAGTTAGGTGGGTGTGCAGTTTTTTGATTTATTTTTCAAAAAAATGGAGTTTGTGAAAAGGTTATAAGATAGAGGTTTGAAGCAGTCTCAAAGGAAAGAAATCTATTTTCATTATTTGTAAGTTTATCCGTCTGTTGAGGTTTTATCCGCTACAAAAAGCTTAGAGATAAGGATGATAGAGGTTCTATTATTGAAAACAACGGTGAACGAAAAAATTCCAAAATTCACTTATAAGTGAATTTTGGAATTTCAACTGACTTTGTGAAAAAACATCTCACGAAAAGAAGCATAAATGTTTTAAAGTCATTGTTATGGGCATAACTTTTCCATTTAGCCCTAAGCAGCATAATCATTCTCAATTTGAAGAAGAACGTTATCCATCTCCGTAAAGGTAGTCCCATATTTCTCATTGATTTTATCAATAATAATTGTAAGAGGATCTTTCTTCTTTTCTCTGCGCCCAGCCTCACCGGTAATTGGTTTGAAGCCTTCTTCTGTAGGTTCTAATTCGATACTTCCTTCAAAGTCTTTTTTTCAAGACGATAATACTCGTTTATTAATCGCAATATAAATTGAAAATAGGCATGAAAAAAAGACGATAGATTTTTTTGATTTTTTTCTATCGTCTTTGTGTTTTTGTATTTAATTAGACAAACTGGTATTTGTTAATTTGTAAATCTCAACAAATACCCATTTGGATCTTGTATTAAAAAAACTCTATTTGCATTTCTTCTATTCCATTAACTTGATATATGTTTCTAGTTAGTTCTCTGTATAATTCTATATTCAAATGATTCACTAATTTATAAAGCTCTTCAATATCATCAACAGCTATAGAAAAAAATTTATTCCTCTTCCTAATGGATATACTAGTTCTCCTATATTCCAACCATTATCGTGAATTTGTTCAAACATAAACTGACTATCTTGAAATGACATGAAAACAAATTTATCTTCAGTACGTTCATATTCAATTTTAAATCCTAATTCTCTATAAAATTTTTTAGTCCGTTCAACATCAAAAACTGACAATTCAGGAATCATCCTATTAAAATTCATGTTTCCTCCTCGACAAATTATAAATTCCCAGCTCTACAAGAGAAGGATTTAATTATTTTTTCTTTTTTGGTGTAGGTAATTCATCCTAATTGTGCGATGTTTTGTTTTATCTCCAATGATCTCGGGTTTGGGCGACTAGGATGAGTCCTTTTGTAAAGGAGATAGTCATCTTGTCTGCTGTAAATTCATTGCTGACGAGGGCAACTGGGTACGCGTAGCTTTTTGAATCGAGGGTGTATTTAACATTTTGTAGAGTTACATTTTCCACAGGAGTCATACTAATAAAGGAAAGGTACTTCGTAAAGTCCATCTTTTCAATCGTGTATGTGCCTGGCTGGATGAAATTCACGACATTCGTTGTATCCTCGAATACCACATATGGAATCAGCGGTGCTAAATCTGGTCGCATCATCGTCCATAAAGTGCTAATTGCGTGGTCCACTCGTCCGCCAAAGGAACCGAGCACATGAATCGGTATACCTTCGTAATGCTCCTTCACCCATAGCAAGGCTGCCTCAAAATCAGTGTCGTCTTTTTCACAAGGGAGCTGGACAACAGTGCCCGCTGCTTCATGAATCAAGTCGCGCTGTTCTTTTGTGACAGAATCAAAGTCTCCAATCGCTACTTCCATGAGAAGGTGCTGGTCTAATAACCGAAGAGCTCCACCGTCGACGCCGACAAACGGAAGTCTTCATAAACTTTCCCGTATCGATGTTCTAAGAGCGCCTTGATGTCCTCTTTAGTGTTTGGTCCTCCCAAGACAATCACAACTTCCATCTTCGTCCCTCTTATGCTTCTTTGATTGAATCAATCGCAGCTTTGATATCTTCTGCGTAGTATACATATGAACCGGCAACGGCAACGTCTACCCCTGCTGCAGAGCAAAGTTTTGCTGTTTCGCCGTTCACTCCGCCGTCTACTTCGATTAAGTAGTGGTAGCCTTTTTCTTCGCGTAACGCTACTAATTCACGCACTTTATCCAATGTTTCTGGAATGAATGATTGACCGCCGAATCCTGGGTTTACTGTCATTACTAATACTAAGTCCACTTCGCTTAAGACTGCTGAGATGGCACTCACTGGTGTTCCTGGATTGATTACGACACCTGCTTTTACGCCTTCTGCTTTAATCGCTTGAAGCGCGCGGTGGATATGTGGAGTTGCTTCCACGTGAACAGAGATGTAGTCTGCTCCTGCTTTTGCGAATTGTGGAATGAATCGTTCTGGGTTTTGTACCATTAAATGGCAGTCTAATACTAAATCAGTTACAGGACGTAATCCTTCAACGATGTTTGGTCCTAATGTTAAGTTTGGAACGAATTGTCCGTCCATGGCATCGATATGAATCCAGTCTGCTCCTAATTTTTCGACTTTCTTAACGTCTTCTCCTAATGTTGCAAAATTTGCGCTTAAAATTGATGGTGCTACTTTCATGTTCTATCTCCTCTATCTACTTTTTTCGTTTATATACTGGTTTTCTTTGGTCCAGTTCTTCATAGAAACTCAAATAATGGTCGTATCGCTCTTGCCAAATGTCTCCTGATTCCACTGCTGCAATCACAGCGCAGTTTGGCTCATGTTGGTGCGAACACTCTCTGAACTTACATTCATGCTCTACTTCGACAAACTCTGGGAATAAATGCGGTAAGTCTTCTTTTTCAATATCCATAAAATCAACCGTACTGAATCCCGGTGTATCCGCAATCCATACGCCTTCGATTTCATGAAGCGATACGTGACGAGTCGTATGACGCCCACGCCCTAACGCATTCGAAATCTCTCCCGTTTCTTGGTTTAATTCAGGAATCATTTCATTAAGAAGCGTTGATTTCCCTACTCCAGATTGTCCAAGAAAAATCACTTTCTGACCTTTCAAAGCTTCCAAAAATGGAGTTTTATCGTTCATCACTTCTTGTCCAAAAAAGACAGGGTATCCGATTTTTTGATACTGTTTCCGGATGTCTTCAAGCTTTTCTAAACCTTGCGCTGTTAACAAATCGGTCTTAGTAACCATGATGATTGGATGCACCTGTAATCCTTCAAGGTATACGAGGAATCGATCCACGAGATGCGTTGAAAATTCTGGTTCAACCGCAGACATCACAATAATGCCAACATCGACATTGGCTACAGGTGGTCGGACTATTGTGTTTTTTCGTGGTAGGATTTTCGTGAGCGTTCCCTCTTGAAGATTACTACTTTCAAATTCAACCACGTCTCCTACTAGAGGCGATTGCCCTCTTTTGCGGAAAACTCCACGCGCACGAGTTTGATAAATCATTCCATCGGATTCAATGTAATAAAATCCACTCAGCGCTTTAATAATAACTCCTTGTGACATAAGTGCTCCTTAAAACTAATTTATTCCTATTATAAAGGTTCTGAACGCTCGTTACAATTGATGTAAAGTTTTAGCCCAATTTCTCTTAGAATAAAAGAACCCCATAAGTTAGAAACTGAAGTGCACCCTGTCAAGTAGACAGGAAAATAAATAAATTATATGACGAGTTCATAAGAACTCGTCTTTATATTTATGCAGGGATTTTTAATCCCATTGATAAAGCAATTCTTTTCTCATTATAGAAGTAGATATACTCTTCAACTTTCTTGACAAGAGATTCATAGTTTTTGAATTGATATAAACGATATACCTCTTCCTTTAACGTTCCCCAGAATGATTCAATTGGTCCGTTATCGATACATCTTCCAGGACGGGACATACTATGTGTTATTTGTCCTTTTTTTCTATAAAGTGCTTAAAGAAATGAGAAGTATATTGAAATCCTCGATCACTATGAATCATTGTTTTTTTGTTGGAATTATCTTTCTTTTTTTATTTGATTGAAAGTATCTTTAACTATTTGATTATTGTTTTGTTTAGATATTTGATATGCAACTATTTTTCTTTGTGCCATAATCTAAAACTGCACTTAAATATGCTTTTTTCTCCCTTTCCATACTTTAATTCAGTAATATCCGTTAATAGTAGAGCCATTGGCTCGTATTCCTTCTTAAATTCTCGATTTAAAATATTAGCTGCAGTGTATTCTTCGGTGTTCGATTTATAGCGATAACGTTTTTTTCCGTATAATTGCCTTTTAATCCCATTAGTTTCATAAGACGCTGAATACATTTATGATTCACTTTTTGCATTTCTATAATAGTTTAAATAGATTGTGATACGACGATATCCATATATACCTTGAACAGATTCATATACTTCGTGTATTAATTCCATTAAATGACGTAGTCGTTTTTCAGATTCCGAAGGGACACGATTTAACCATTTATAATAGCCAGCTCTACTGACTTTTAACGCTTTACACAATTGAGTAATATGAAATCCTCTTTTACTTAATTTTTTAATCGTTTGATATTCCGCTTCAAATCTTGTCTGGCAAACATCAACTCGCTTTCCACTTCTTGTAATTTTTTTAGTGCGGCATTTTCTGTTTCTAAATATTCGTTTCGCGCCTTTAATATGGCCATTTCTGCACGAATACGCTCAGTTTCTGTCTGTATATTATCTGGTTTTCGTTTCCTCGACTATCTATTAATCCATCAGGACCATATTTTTGATATTTTTTTACCCATTGATACACCGAGTTGTAAGAGACGTTAAATTTCTGTGCAGTTTGTTTATAGTTTAATTGATTTTGAATACAGTCTTTGACGATAAAGATTCTTTCTTCGTGCGAAGTTTTTCTAAATTTCATAGTGTATACCTCTGGTTTAGGATAGTAGGCCTTCTCGGCCTCACCATTAGTATACTTAATAATCCAATTTCGTACAGTTTTAGCACAAGGAATTTTGTATTTTCTTGCGATTGCCGTTAAATAGGTTTTCGATTCTAAAAACTCTTTAACCACTTTTTCTTTAAATTCATTTGTATAAGTGTTAAACCCGTCTCGATCTTCTAATGCAGAAGGTCCATATGCTTTATAATTCAGAAAATACATATTAAAGCTTGAAACTGAAATCCTTAAACCATATTCACTACGCAGCTCACGAAAAGGTACACCGTCTAAATACAATTCTATGAATTGTTCTAATTCTTTTGCAGTATGTTTTTTAACCAATCTAAAAACGCCCCCTCCAAAGTAGTTTACTTTTTTAAGTGTCTACTTTAGAGGGAGCATATCAAACGAGCCTAACTTATGGGAATTCTATTAACGGTTTGTCTTTTTAGAACGTTTAAACACGAGTCCAAAAGCAGAAATTCCCAATTGCCCATCCAAATAAATTGAATACTTGTAAATCTTGGGAACTAGTTCGTGGAAGTTCAGCTTTAGGAACTTCCTCTTCTACTTTGTCTGGATCTTGTGGCAGTGTTAACTCCGGAAGATCATAGCTTGGCGCATCATTTGGCACCTCACCAATCACACCCTCTGGTAACTCTACACTTGGCGCATCTTTTGGTTTTTCACCTACGACTAATTCGTAGTAGTGGGTTGTAATCCCATCTTCTACTTTTGTTTGCTTCGTAAAGTAGTATTTTTCACCCTGTAAGAAGGTTGGAGCCGGCTTCGTTCCTACGACCGTTTCCGCAATTTCTACTTCTTGATTGTTTTCAATCGTCACGAAACGAGTGATTTTCAACTCTTCCTTACGATTTGGATCTTCTAAAGGCTTAGCCCCTAATACTAAATCATAGTAATGAGTTGTGATGCCGTCTTCCGTTTTCGTCTTCTTACTGAAGTAGTACTTCTCTCCTTGTAAGAATGTTGGAGCAGCTTGAGTGCCTTCAACGGTTGGTGCTACTTCCACTTCTTGTTCGTTTTCCACCGTCACAAAGCGCGTCACGATTTTTGGAGAAGATTCATTCGGGTCACCAGTAGGCTTCTCTCCCGTTACTAAATCGTAGTAATGAGTTGTAATCCCGTCTTCCGTTTTCGTATTCTTACTGAAGAAATATTTTTCTCCTTGTAAGAACGTTGGAGCTGGTTGAGTTCCTTCAACAGTTGGTGCTACTTCCACTTCTTGTTCATTTTCAATCGTTACAAAACGCGTCACGATTTTTGGAGAAGATTCATTCGGGTCACCAGTAGGCTTCTCTCCCGTTACTAAATCATAGTAGTGGGTCGTGATGCCATCTTCCGTCTTTGTCTTCTTACTGAAGAAATATTTTTCACCTTGTAAGAACGTTGGAGCTGGTTGAGTTCCTTCGACAGTTGGAGCTACTTCTACCTCTTGTGAGTCTTGAAGTGTCACAAAGCGGGTCACCGCTTTTTCCTCTTTTTGGTTTGGCTCAACAGCTGGTTTGTCGCCTGTTACTAAATCATAGTAGTGAGTCGTAATGCCGTCTTCTGTCTTCGTTTGTTTATTGAAGTAGTATTTTTCGCCTTGTAAGAACGTTGGAGCTGGTTGAATTCCTTCAACAGTTGGCGCTACTTCGACTTCTTGTTCGTTTTCGAGTGTCACAAAACGCGTCACCGCTTTTTCTTCTTTTTCGTTTGGCTCAACCGCAGGCTTATCACCTGTTACTAAATCGTAATAGTGAGTCGTAATGCCATCTTCTGTCTTCGTCTGTTTATTGAAGTAGTACTTCTCATCTTGTAAGAACGTTGGCGCAGCTTGCGTACCTTCGACAGTTGGAGCTACTTCGACTTCTTGTGAGTCTTGAAGCGTCACAAAGCGCGTCACTGCTTTTTCTTCTTTTTGGTTTGGCTCAACAGCTGGTTTGTCTCCCGTTACTAAATCATAGTAGTGAGTGGTAATCCCATTTTCCGTTTTCGTCTGTTTATTGAAGTAATATTTCTCTCCTTGTAAGAACGTTGGCGCAGCTTGTGTGCCTTCGACAGTTGGCGCTACTTCTACCTCTTGTGAGTCTTGAATCGTTACAAAGCGCGTCACCGCTTTTTCTTCTTTTTGGTTCGGTTCAACTGGAGGTTTATCGCCTGTTACTAAATCATAGTAATGCGTGGTCACCCCAGAAACTGTAGTCGTAATGCCATTATAATGGTATTTTTCACCTTGTAAGAAGGCTGGCGCTTCGTGCACGCCTTCAAGCGTTGGAGAAATTTCCACTTCAGTGCCGTCTTGAACGGTAACAAAACGAGTAGACTCTCTTTCTGTTGATTGAGTGTAAATAACATGGTATAGAACCGTTTGACTTCCATCACCCATTTCAACACCTTCTCCACCTTCGACTTCAACATTTTTTCCAGTCCATTGTGCTGGAATATTTTTCTTATAATCTTCCATTAAATTCGCTGACTCAGGCCAGTACGCATTCGTTACCCCATAAAATGGATAGGCTGATTTCCAACGAGTCGGTTTCCATCCAGATACTCTTGGATGAGGAACTTCTTTTGTCACTAAACCAATAATCTGACGTTTTTCTCCTACCCGTTCTAATACTCCTTCGCTGTTCGGACGATAATTATAATATTCATACACATCATTACTCTCTTTCGCATTAACTCGCTCTCCGTTTCGAGTAATAAATAAGTCCCCATTTTCATGGAAATTTCGATATAATTCTTCCTGTTCTGCTTTTGTTAATAGTCCATCAAAATAGTAATCAGAGCTAGAATGATGTTCTAGATCTTCTACTTTTAATTTAGTGTAAACCTGTACATTACTTGGCGCAATTTCTCGACCTGTATCATCCGCATAAGTGATATGTTGATGGTATTCTGTCTTTTTCAAGACCTTATTAGGAACTTCCGCAATCCATCTTGTTGTTTGTACTTTCGGAACATTAATCAATTCATCGGGATCTGTTTCATCCCCTTCAGGCGTTGGAACATCTAATGTATCGTAGTTTAGATCCATTGAGACATATTCTCCAGTTTTCCCAAAGGTCGTGCTGAAAGTAAATTGATTCGTTTTGCTTGCGACTGCTACCGTTCCGTAATACTTAGTTCTTCGGCTATTCTGCCATCCGTATTTATCAAGACTATCGCCTGCATAGTGGAAATGAGATCCATTTTCTAAAAGCATATTATCGCCAACTGAATATAATTCATTTCCTTGGCGTGTAATAGAAGAACCAGGAATTGGAACAATTTCATCTTCTGCCCCGATTGTCACAGATTTCTTTTCGTCTATTTGTTCATAATTAAATATTGGAACATAAACGACATGCTCATATCCCTTATCTCTACTAATATGATAATGGCCTTTAACGACTCCTTGAGCATCTGTTTCCGGAATGACTTCTTCTGTTATTTCATCGCCTAAGATTGGTGTATGTGTTTCCGTCCATCCTTGCACTCGGTGGAATGTTACCTTTTGATTTTCGTCTCGACGATAGACGCTCCATTGTGACGTGTATGCTTGAGAATAATTCATATATTGATCTTCAATTTGATCATTGTATTGAATACGCGCCACTAAGCCAGTAGGAGTATAGCTGTCTAAAACTTTACGACTGGTACCGTGCGTTAAATCACTAATCGCATATAAATTACTTCCTGTATTATTTACAATTTCGTGTCCATTTTCATCGTAGTAACGAATCTTCACATTAATCGTTAAAGGCTTATCTGTTGCACGGTCTGCCCCAGCTGTCACACTCAGTTTTCCACCTACATTTTTAATCCAAAGTAACGCTTTTTGCTCTTCGTAAGGGGAGCTAACCAATGTATACTCATGATCCATTCGAGTCACTTGCTTGCGTTCTCCATCAACGGTTAAATACGTACCTTCCAATCCTCGTTCAGAAACGGTAACAGGTTGCCCTTGTTTTAGTACCGCCACTTGTCCATTCGAATGTTCTTCTGGAGCATTCGTCGTTGTTTGCACATTTTTAAAGCTCAATTCGTCTAAACTATTAATATATTTTACAGCTTCTGCAGGATAATATTCTGAAGCGGTCACGATGGTTTTAGCCCCGTATTCATACCCGCGAATCACCGTTTGATTGTTCACAGCTTGTCGAAGGTCGTTTCCTTCGAATTGGTAACTTTGAAAATCTTCCGTAGCATGTTCATGTTCTTTCGATTCTCGTTCATATTGTAGACGATTTGAAATGCGATTCTTTTTATAATTTTGTAATCTTTCTCGATTATTTTCAATGAAATTTTCAATGATATTAGCTTCATATGAAGATTCTCCCGAAATATCGTCGGAACGGCCGACTACGCGATCGGTATATTCAATTTCAAATCCAGCTTTTTTCGCTTTCTCGATGGCATTATAATAAGCACTCGATAACCCGCTATTTGGAATATCATTCAAAACAAGGCGTTTAGTGGTTCCTTTTACCTCTACATTTCGAGGATCACTTACCCCTACATTTGTATACTCATTGGACTCTGGATGTTCCCGGTTATCTTCAGGAACACTCGGTATATTCGTACGATCTTTCTCCTGATCCTCCGGACTTGCTGGTTCGAAATTTGGTCGTCCTTGATTTGGTTGATCGTTTAAAGATTCGCCAGGTTCTGGTCTGGCAACGGATTCTCTATATTCCATTTCCGTCGTTTCGCTAGCTGAAGTCGTTGGCGTAACTTGTTCTGAAGGAACTTCATCCGCAGCAACTCCCGGAAGAAGTAGTAGATTTGCCCCAATCATGACTGAAAAAACACCTAGAGTGGTTTTTCTAATCGAAAATTTTTCTTTTTTCCCTAACATTTCTTTATAACTTTTCAAGTGATTTCCTCCCATTTCTAAACTATTTTAAAAAAATCCCCATCGAATCAATACCCCTGATTCTCATCCTACCTTTTATGATTCAATCCAGTTCCCCCGTTTCCGAATAAAATATGTATGTGATTCATTCACTTTAAGTAAGTGAAACTATTTTCAAAAAATTCAACGAATCATTACACAAAATAAATTATTTTCACCAAATCTTCAAAAACACTAACAGTCCCATTTTAGTACAAATGCCTTTAAAATAAGAAATACTTTGCTTACAGCATAAAAAAGGGTCCATAATTTTTAAGGTTAACGGAAATTTCCCACCCATCTTAAAAAAATATAGAACCCTTTTAATCCAAAAATCTTTCCATTTTTCCTCAAAATCACTTGTCACGTACTAACTGAGAAGGCTTTACGCAATCATAAGCACCTTTGAAGAGAAACGGATAAACCTTGGATTTTATAGTAGTCATTGTAGGGAATAAGAATCGAAATGAATTAGAGCCCCACAGCGGATAATCCGCCATGGGGCTCTTTGAATTCGATAGGTGAGAGACTACAGGCTCGAGCCGCTCTCCACTACCACGCGCCTTGTCGCGTATTAAACTGAGAAGGCTTTACACTCTCCTCCAAAAGCACTTGTCGCGTATTAAACTGAGAAGGATTTACGCAATCTCCTTTCAAGGCACTTGTCTCGTACTTACTGAGAAGGATTTACACCCTCCTCCAAAGCACATGTCGCGTATTTAACTGAGAAGGATTTACGCAATCATAAGCACATTTCGTTCTTAAAAGAAATGGAGAATCCTGCGGGTTTATAGTGGTTGCTGTAAGAAATTGCAACCATAATGAAATAGGCTCTCTCAGCGATTTATCGCCAAGAGAGCCTTTGAATGTGGTAGGTGAGAGACTACAGGCTCGAGCCGGTGCCTTTCAGCCAACCACTATAAAATATCCCGCAGGAATTTGTAATTTCTTTTAAGAACGGAACCTTCGGTTCATTTATTATTTTTTGCGTAAACGTTCGATGTCACGCGCAATCTCAACCTCTTCATTAGTTGGGATATTTAATACTGTAACTTTCGCACCTTCAGAAGAAATGATTGCTTCTGAACGAGTATCGTTACGCTCAGGATCGATATCGCAACCGAACCAAGTTAAACCGCTAATGATACGTTCACGAATTGTCTTAGAGTTTTCACCGATACCAGCAGTGAAGACGATTGCGTCCACACCGTTCATAACAGCAACATATTGTCCAATGTATTTTTGAACGCGGTCAACGAAGATTTCCACTGCAACTTTAGCATCTTCATTTGTTTTACTTGCAGCTTCAACATCACGCATGTCGCTTGATACACCTGAAATTCCTAATAGACCTGATTTTTTGTTTAAGATATCAACCATTTCGTTAACGTCTGTAATGTTTAATTTGTTCATTAAAAATGCTACTAATGAAGCATCGATATCACCAGAACGAGTACCCATTGTAACCCCTGCTAATGGAGTGAATCCCATAGAAGTATCTACAGATTTACCGCCATCAACCGCAGTGATTGAAGCACCGTTACCTAAGTGGCAAGTGATGATTTTTAATTCTTCAACTGGTTTACCTAACATTTCAGCAGCACGGCGTGAAACGTAGCGGTGGCTTGTTCCGTGAGCTCCGTATTTACGAGCTTTGAATTTTTTGTAGTATTCCATTGGAATGCTGTATAAAGTAAGCTTTTCTTAGGCATTGTTGTATGGAATGAAGTATCGAATACAGCAACACTTGTAATGTCTGGTAAGATGTGTTTGAATGCGCGCATTCCTACAGCTTCTGCTTTGTTGTGTAATGGAGCAAATTCTGCTAAGTCTTCTACTTGTTGGATAACAGTATCATCAACTAAAGCTGAATCTTTGAATAATTCTCCCCAGCAACGACACGGTGACCAACACCTGTGATTTCGTCGAATGAAGAAATAATGTTTAAAGCTACTAATTGTTCTAATAATTTTTTTCTACCGCAACTTCGTGGTTTGGAATATCTTCTACCACTTCAAATTTTTTTGGTCGTCTCCATAGCTGATTGAGAAGATTGAATCTCCTAATCCGATACGTTCTACTAACCCTTTAGCCACCACTTCTTCTTGTGGCATATTAAATAATTGGAATTTCAAGCTTGAACTTCCTGCATTAATCGCGATTGATTTTTGACATGCACATTCTCCTTTAATTTAAAATTAAGCCCGCATCTGGGTCTAACGGATTCATTATAACATTTCTTGTGCCCATTTTTCGAATGTTAGAGTGAATTTTCTAAATTTTTCTCTGTTTTTAAATTCTGGGATATCCCCTAGAAGGACTTGACTCACTTGTTTAGCAGATTTCCCTCGTTTTTGTATAATGAGTAAAGACTTACTAAACTGCACATCTTTAAATAAATTGCGTGGGAATGCGAGCATTGCTTGTACATATGTTTCCTTTTGCAAGTAAGCCAGTAACGTTTCCCCTTCAGCAGTCTCAAATAGATTTGTCGGAACGATGAACAATCCGATTCCAGCTTCCTTCAAATAGCGAACATGCTGTTCGATGAGTAAATGATGGGCAAAAGAATGACCTTCTTCATTTTTTGTCTCAAAACGATCGGCATTGGCATCGACTGGATAATATCCAATCGGCAAATCACTCACTACGAAGTCTTGTGGATCCACTAGTAAATCTTGTAATCCATCTTGTAAGGAAGTCTTCACATCTAATTGTTCTAATGCGAAAGCTTGTAAAGCTAAATGCACAAGCACTTCATCATTATCAATAGCCGTCCCTTGGGCTGTTTTACTAGCAGATTGTAGGAATAACAGAATTGTACTTAGTAAGTTCCCACTTCCTGCCGCAAAATCCGCAATTTGTAGTGTCTCGTCTTTCTTCGTCATTTGGTCAATCATATACGCCACAAGTAAGCCAATCGCATCTGGAGTCATTTGATGGTTGGTTGTAAGCCATCTTCTTTAGCAGCTTTCAAGAACGCGAATTGAATCATCCGGCGAATTTCTTCACTAGAATAACTTGTTAAATCTAATTGTTTATACGCTTTGTTTAATTCTTGGACCACTTCGTTACTTGGCAGGCCTTCGACTTGTTGCGCAGTGTTGTCATTGACAATATTTTGTAAGGTTTCCCCTAGCGCTTCTACATTCGAATAGCCGATTTCTTGTTGAAGCAGCTCTACTGCTTTTGCCAATTCCTCGAACGCTTGAATTTCTTTTCCCGCTTCGATAAAAATCCCTCCTTCTATTTTTAAGAGTTTCCCTGCTTTGAATAATATGAAATAGGTTCATTCACATTTTTTGCTAACAAAACTATGCAGAACGTTCAGATTCTATAATAGCAATACTAGCGGTTTTACCCAATGTGAATTACTGACTCTGGAAATTCATTTCCTAGAGTCCCTTTGAAGCTTGAGAGAAAGGAAGACTCAAGGCTTCCTCCACTGCAGCTAGTATAGCAATTATAGAGTGATTTGAAACGTTCGAAGTAGTTTTGTTAAAGTCTTATTTTTCTTAAAAAAAAGGATGTGACTGAATGTCACATCCTACTCATTATTATTCAGCAGCAACTACTGGATAAACAGATACTTGTTTTTTGTCACGGCCTTTACGTTCGAAACGTACGATTCCGTCAACTTTAGCAAATAAAGTATCGTCTCCACCTCTACCTACGTTTTCACCTGGATGGATTTTTGTTCCACGTTGGCGGAATAAGATTGAACCACCTGAAACGAATTGTCCATCAGCACGTTTAGCACTAAACGTTTTGCTTGTGAGTCACGTCCGTTTGATGTAGAACCGCCCCCTTTTTTATGGGCGAATAATTGTAAATTCACTTTTAACATAGTTGTGCACCTCCTTGATTGATTATGCAACAGTTACAGCTAGAAAGTCTTGATATTCCGATTGAATATCTTCTAACCCTAGTAATAGACTATTTAATAAAATTTGAGTTGTATGTTCTTGGTCTTTCGTCAAGTCCTCTACAACTTCCATATATAAGTAACCACCTTCAACCTCGTCGACTTCGACAATCGGTTGATACCCTGCTAACTTCTCAATGCTGTTCACAGTTGTAATGGCAAGAGCCGATACCCCTGCGCAAACGATATCCGAACCATGTTCACTATAGTTTGCATGTCCAGTCATTTCAAAGGAAACAATTCGCTGGTTCTTTTTGTGTACAGTCACTTGAATCATCGTGATTAAGCGTTGATTGCGTCAATAACAACTTTTGTATAAGGTTGACGGTGACCTTGTTTACGGTGTGAGTCTTTACGACGTTTGTATTTGAAAGTTACAACTTTCTTTTGACGGCCTTGTTTTTCAACAGTTCCTTCAACAGTTGCACCTGCTACGAATGGAGCACCAACTTTAACGTCATCTCCACCTACAAATACTACTTCTTCGAAAGTTACTTTGTCGCCAGCTTCTGCGTTTAATTTTTCAACGTAGATTGCTTGACCAACTTCAACTTTAACTTGTTTTCCACCAGTTTTTACGATTGCGTACATATTGCACCTCCTATATTTTAGACTAAGACTCGCCAGTTTAAAGTGCCGATTCCGGTCTTTTGTACTCTAATCCGAGCGGTTGTAGCTGTGGTGCTTCACAATTACAACACGACTATTTTAGCAAAAATGTACGCCCCCGTCAACCATTGTGACTAGCCTCTTCGTAAGTTCCTTTTGAAACTTTTGAGGTGAGAGACTAGAGGCTCAAGCCGGTGCCTCATTGCAGTTACTATAAATAAACCCTTCAGTGTTCGAAGTTTCACCCACCATTTCTATTCCATCCTCTTTTTATAAAACAGTTCAAAACTGCTAAAAAAAGTGTTCAAAACGGAAAACACGAAGGATTTTATAGTAGCAGTAAATCCTTCAATGTTCGAGGTTTTTTCTACCCTCTCTATTCCTTCCTCTTTTTATATAACAACTCAAAAAAAGTGTTCAAAACGGAGAACCCCGAGGATTCCATAGTATTGGCAATGGGAGTAAGCATTCAAAGTGAATTATGGACTCTTAAAAATTTTTTTAGAGTCCATTTGAATCTTGAAAGAGCTTGAGACTTCGGCTCAAGCCGGTGCCTCATTGCATATACTATAGAGATATCCTCGAGGGTTCATAGTTTTGAACTACGTTCAATTTCTTAAGTAAGAACCTTACGGTGTTTTATTCCAAAAAGAAAAAGAGGGGTGAAAAACTTTCACCCCTCTTCCTTTGATTACATCATGCCCATGCCCGGATCCATTCCTGGCATTGGTGGCGCTACTGGAGCTGGTTTATCAGCTACCACAGCTTCTGTTGTTAATAATAATGCTGAAACAGATGCAGCATTTTGTAGTGCAGAACGTGTTACTTTCGTTGGGTCAACAATACCTGCTTCAATCATGTTTACCCATTCATCTGTAGCAGCATTGTATCCAATGCCTTTTTCTTCAGATTTCAAACGAGCAACAATGACTGAACCTTCAAGACCAGCATTTCTGCGATTTGACGTAATGGTTCTTCTAATGAACGAGATACGATTTTCGCACCTGTCGCTAAGTCGCCTTCTAATTCAAGAGCATCTACTACTTTTTGAACGTTCACAAGAGCGGTTCCCCCACCTGAAACGATTCCTTCTTCAACCGCTGCGCGAGTGGCGTTTAAGGCATCTTCAATGCGAAGTTTTTTCTCTTTTAATTCTGTTTCAGTAGCGGCACCGACTTTAATTACGGCAACCCCACCTGATAATTTAGCAAGACGTTCATGTAATTTTTCACGGTCGAAATCACTTGTTGTATCTTGTGCTTGTGCGCGAATTAAAGCAACACGGTTCGCGATTAAGTCTTTAGAACCTGCACCTTCCACGATTGTAGTGCTATCTTTAGAAACCACAACTTTACCAGCTGTCCCTAATTGCGCTAATGTTGCGTCTTTTAATTCTAAGCCAAGGTCTTCTGTAATGACTTGAGCTCCTGTTAACACAGCGATATCTTCTAACATCGCTTTACGACGGTCACCGAATCCTGGAGCTTTTACAGCTACCACGTTAAATGTTCCGCGTAATTTGTTTAATACTAATGTTGGTAAAGCTTCTCCATCTACGTCATCCGCGATGATTAATAACGCACGTCCTTGTTGAACGATTTGTTCTAATAATGGAATGATTTCTTGGATGTTTGACACTTTTTTATCTGTGATTAAGATAAATGGATTATCTAAAGTTGCAATCATCTTGTCGTTATCAGTTACCATGTATTGTGATAAGTAACCACGGTCAAATTGCATTCCTTCTACAACATCTAATTCTGTTTCAATCCCTTTAGATTCTTCGATTGTAATAACGCCGTCGTTCCCCACTTTTTCCATAGCTTCAGCGATTAATTCACCAACTTCAGCTGAACCAGAAGAAATTGCCGCCACTTGTGCGATGGCTTCTTTTGATTCGACTGGACGAGAAATGCGGTGTAATTCTTCAACCGCTGCTTTTGTCGCAAGTTCAATCCCTCGACGGATGCCTACTGGGTTTGCGCCAGCTGTTACGTTTTTCAATCCTTCACGAACGATGGCTTGTGTTAAAACTGTCGCTGTTGTTGTACCGTCACCGGCAATATCGTTTGTTTTGGATGCGACTTCAGCCACAAGTTTTGCACCCATATTTTCGAAATGATCTTCTAATTCGATTTCTTTAGCAATCGTGACCCCATCATTTGTAATCAGCGGAGACCCGAATGCTTTTTCTAATACAACATTACGTCCTTTTGGTCCTAATGTTACTTTTACTGTATTCGCTAAAACGTCCACACCGCGAAGCATGGCACTTCTTGCATCTTCTGCAAATTTAATATCTTTCACCATTGTGATATCCTCCTTTATTCAACAATTGCGATAATGTCTTTTTCTTTCACGATGATATATTCTTGACCATCCAATTTAACTTCTGTGCCTGAATATTTCTCGAATACGACTTTATCGCCAACCGCCACTTGACGGTCTTCTGCAGCAGTGAATTCACTTGTCGCGATTACTTTTGCAAATTGTAATTTTTCTTGAGCAGTGGTTGGTAGGAATAATCCCCCAGCAGTTTTTTCTTCTTGCTCTACCATTTGAATAACAACTCTATCTTTTAAAGGCTTTAACATATAAAATCCTCCTTACTCTTTTTTAGCACTCGAAAACCATGAGTGCTAACTCATAGTTTTATAATACTCATTTGGTCAGGAAAAATCAAGAATAAATACTTGCTTATTTCTCAAGAATTATGTAAGATTTTGACAAGAAAGGATGATTGTGATGACACGAAAAAGTTTCTTTAGAAAACTATATTTTGAAATCATATTAGCCGTCCTCTTTATCTTTCTAGCAACGACGCATTATCCTGGAAATGGATTTGACTTTATCACATTATTCTGCTGTCTATTCGCAACGACAAGCATCGTAACAAGTATCAACATGCTTCGCACCTATAACGAGTTGAAAAAACTCGCCAACCTCATCGAGAAACTTCCCGATGACGAGGATTCACTAGACGATAAAGAACCAAAAGAAAAGCACTAATCACTGCATCAACGCAAACGATTAGTGCTTTTTATGTTTTTAATTCTTACTTTGTACGAAAAGTTCTCATTTCTTACTGCTTATTTTTTATCAAGTCTGAGACTTCCTTTGAGTATCCCGTTGAGGAATGTTCGAACTGTCCTGTATTTAGATTTTTAGTCAGACTAAAACTCATGCTTAATTTCTTATTGGAGTTTAAGTATATTTTAAAGTATATTCCTCCCATAGGGTTATGCTGAATAGACTCTACATCAATTTCATAAGACTCAATAGCTCCGCCTTCTTCTAACGCTTTGTTGTCTAAGTCTTTTAATTGATTTTCAATCGATTCCTTCACTTGCGCACTTTGAACTAAAGTGACCATTTCATGCTTCTTTACCAGATTCAACGTTACAAATCCACCGATGATTAACGCGATTACCGCAACGATTCCAAGCATTCCACTACTGAATTTCTTTTTCATTTTCTTCAGCCCCCTTATGCATTTAAAGGTTCTACTTGTTTTGTATAGTATATCATGAATTTTCGCATTTTTTGAATACTCTTATTTTTATACAAAAAGGCACTGGTCCTATGTCAAGATTTAGTACAAATTAAAATGAGAGGTTCTACCTGCTAAGATGCCAGAAGAACATTTGTCTTATTATAAAGTGCTTCAAGCTCGTTTCGACAAAGTGTAACAGTATAATTATCCAAGTTTCTTATAGATCAACCTGAAAAGGTTGCTTATATAATTAATATAAGTAAATACAGTACTATATATCCAATCTTTCTACGATCTCTCCATTTTTTTCTTTCAGTATGAGCTTTTTTTAATAATCTTTTCATCAAGGTACTTTGAAAACGAATTTAAGTCCTGTGATACCTCAAATACGATATTTCGTTTCATTTCATTTGTATCAAAAATTAGAATCATATTTTTCTCTTATCACTCCAATAATTCCAATTCACATCTGTTCTTTCATAGTAAACATAATTTTTTTCTTTTTTAGTACTATAAATCCTTTTTAGAGGTCAATGTCTTTTTTTGTCTTCAGATGTAAAAAAACATCAGAATACAGCTTTATTCCATAAAAAAACTTTGTATTCGCTGATTTTTATCATTGGAAACATTTAGTTTAATTTCTTCATAGTCCATCTTATACTCACTCCTTATATTTAAATATTTTTAGGTAAAGCCGGTACTTTTTAAGACTTAATATTCAATATAATTTTTTTCTTTTTTTATTCTAATACTACAAGTGTATAATATTTACAGCAAAAAAAGACAATTGGTCCTATGTCAAGATTTAGTATAAATTATTTTTGTACTAAAAATGATTTTGAAATCATTTCTATTCATGGCTTTAGGCACACTCATTATAGCTTACTTTTTTTGAAAGTGGCGTACCTATGAAAGATGTTCAAGAACGGTTAGGACATTCTGATATTCAAACTACTATGAATATCTATACACACTTAACAGAAAATAGTGCTAAATTGTTTGCGAATTATGTGGGGTTTTAAAATATCTAAACACATACCTAAACATACTAGACAATTAAAAAAAATAGGCATAATAGAAACCTTGTTATAAAGGCTTTTCTATCATGCACTATCTTCTATTTTTGATTATCGAGGAAATAAATCAGTGTTTGAAGTTCGTTTGTTAAGTCCACGTTTTGAACTCGAACGTTTTCTGGAGCGTTTAATCGAATTGGTGTGAAGTTTAAAATGCCTCGAACATTTGCTTCTACAATACGATCTGCTGTATCTTGCGCCACATCTTGAGGAACGGTTAGAATCGCTACTTGAATTTGTTGAACTTTTAATTGTTCAATCATTTCATCCATGCTATACACAGGAACTCCTGTTTGAATCGTTCCGACGATATCAGGGTTCACATCAAATGCTGCACTGATTCGAACATTATTGCTTTGGTGGAAATTGTAGTTTAGTAACGCTTGTCCCTAATTTACCAACACCTACTAAAGCTACATTTGTTAAGCGATCTTGGTTTAACGTATGGCTGAAGAATTCCAATAAGTATTCTACATCATATCCATATCCACGTTTTTCCTAAAGCTCCAAAAATAAGAAAAAAATCACGACGAATCGTTGCGCTATCTACTTTTACAGCTTCACTTAATTCAGTTGATGAAATACGACGTTTTTCCTGCATCATGCAAGAAACGTAAATAACGATGATAAATTGCCAAACGTTTTGCAGTTGCACGTGGCACTTCGATTTCTTTCATTTCTTTATAATCTTTCATGTCTAAGACTCCTTTTCTTTTACATCCATGCGTATTCTATCACAACGATGTGAATTTTCACAAATACTTTGTTTGCTCCTCACTTACTCCTATAAAATCCGCTTATATACAGCAATACTTGTACGATTTTATTCACAACCTGTTGTTTGTGAATGTGAAAACAATCTTGAATTCTTTTCAATATTGTCCACCTCTTTTTTATGATAGAATGAGATGAATACTCACTGAAAGGACCTATCATGATACTACTACAAGGACAAGGACTCGCTCGAACTTTTGCAGATGAAGTCCTATTTGAAAATATTACGATTCATATTCAAGAAAATTCTCGGATTGCTATCGTTGGGCGTAATGGTACTGGAAAATCAACGCTGTTAAAAATGTTGGCCGGTATCGAAGAACCTTCTCTTGGCTCTGTGTCAAAGAAGAAAGACTTATCCATCGGTTACTTAGACCAATATGCGGCCATCGATTCAACAAAAACCGTTTGGGAAGAGATGATTCATCTCTACGAAGACGTAGAAATTTTGAAGAAACAAGCACAAAAAGCAGCTGAGCAACTCGGTGATCCTGACCTTCTTGGAGACCCCGTAGCCTACGAACTCGCCTTAAAACGCTATGACCAACTGCAAGAAGAATTGAACCAAAAGAACGCGTATGGATACGAATCCGAAATCCGTACCGTACTTCATGGATTCCGTTTCTATCCAGAAGACTACGACCAACCGATACAATCGCTCTCTGGTGGTCAACGTACTCGTTTAGGCTTAGCGCGTATTTTATTAGAGAAACACGACTTACTGATTTTAGACGAACCGACGAACCACCTGGATATTGAAACCTTAACATGGCTAGAGGATTATTTATGCTCTTCCAATTGCGCTCTTGTGATCGTATCCCACGACCAATATTTCTTAGATCGCGTGTGTAATGAAGTTTACGAAATAAGCCATAAAGCCTGTGAATATTACAAGGGAAACTACTCGCACTATTTAGAGGAACGTGAACAACGCTATTTACTCAAGCAAAGCTTACGAGAAGCAGCAACAAGAAATTCACGACTTAGAAGAATTCATCGCGAAAAACTTGGTGCGTGCCTCAACCACCAAACGTGCGCAATCCCGTCGTAAAAAATTAGAGAAAATGGAACGATTGGAGAAACCAAAAGGAGATCAGCGCTCTGCTCGATTTGAATTTACCGTGGAACGCGAATCCGGAAACCAAGTATTACAAGTAAACGATGCTTATATCGGTTACGACCACGAAGCATTAAGCGGTCCGATTTCCTTCCAAATTCGCAAGCGTGAAGCTATTGCCATTGTGGGGCCTAACGGAATTGGGAAATCAACCCTCTTGAAGTCGATTACGGGTGAACTTCCTTTAATCAAAGGCTCAATTGACTTAGGAGCTGGCGTTCAAGTTGGCTACTATGACCAAAACTTGGCTGGCCTTTCTACCAACCAAACAGTTCTAGAAGAGCTTTGGTCTCGTCACTCAACGATGCCCGAAAAAGATGTGCGTTCGATTCTCGGAAGCTTCCTATTCTCCGGAAGTGACGTTGAAAAAACAACCGCTCAACTCAGCGGGGGTGAAAAAGCCCGACTAGCCCTTTGCAAATTGTCACTGGAGCATGATAATTTCCTACTGCTCGACGAACCAACCAACCACTTGGATATCGACAGTAAAGAAGTATTAGAGGATGCCCTCATCGACTACGATGGTACGATTTGTTTCGTATCCCATGACCGTTTCTTTATCAACAAGGTCGCAACGGCCATTCTTGAAATCGAAGAAACAGGAAGCACACTCTACCTTGGCGACTACGACTACTATCTTGAGAAGAAACAAGAAAAAGAAGAACTCGCCGCACTGCAAGAAGCCAAGAGTGTTGAAGCAACAAGCGCTCAGCCGATGACAGAAGCCAAAGCTAGCTACCATGCCTCTAAAGAAGAGCAACGTCAAATCCGCACGCTCACTCGACGTATCGAGCAACTCGAAACAGAGATGCACGATATCGAAGAGGCGCTAGAACAAGTGCACGAGGCAATGACGCTGGAAGAAAACTATTCTGATCCAGATAAATCCGCTGCCCTCTCAACCGAAGAAGGTTCCCTTCTTGAACGTCAAGAAACGCTTCTCGCCAAATGGGAAGAAGCTTCTCTAGCTTTAGAAGAATTTAATCCATAATCATTTAAAATTATCATATATGATAATTTTCTACTTTCAGCCATTCAAAGAAGCGTAGACCCTTTTTATAGAGTCTACGCTTCTTTTTAGTTTAATGTTGCCACTGACTTTGATAGAGATTGTAGTAAAACCCACGTTGCTCCATCAAGCTGGCATGATTTCCTTTTTCAATGACATGTCCGTCTTTTAAGACGAGAATCACATCGGCTGTACGAATCGTCGACAAGCGGTGCGCCACAATAAAGCTCGTGCGCCCTTCCATCAAATGTTGGAAAGCTTCTTGAATCTTCAATTCGGTACGTGTATCAATAGAAGACGTTGCTTCATCGAGAATCAGCATATTCGGTTGTCCCATCATGACACGCGCGATGCAGAGCAATTGTTTTTGCCCTTGTGAGAAATCCCCACCGTCATCTGAAATCACCGTATCATACCCTTGCGGCAGACGGCTCACGAATCCATGAATATGGCAGAGTTTAGCGATGCGAATCATCTCTTCTTCGCTAATCGTCGGATTTCCCATCGTGATATTTTCACGCACCGTACCTGTTTGAAGCCATGTTTCTTGAAGCACCATTCCAAATCCATTTCGCAATGAATGACGGGAGATGTCTTCAATCGAATGGCCATCGATAGCTAATTTTCCACTATTAATCTCATAGAAACGCATCAATAAGTTAATTAATGTCGTCTTTCCGCTTCCAGTTGGACCGACAATCGCCACGCGTTGCCCTGGTTTGACATCCAGCGAGAAGTCTTCAATCAGCGGTTGGCCTTTCACATAAGAGAAGTCCACATGGCTAAATTCCACCGCTCCATCAAAGGTTCAGGAGAGACCGCACCTTCTCGTTCTGGACGTTCGGACGGTTGTTCCAATAGTTCAAATACGCGGTTGGCACAAGCAATCGCATTTTGAAGTTCGGTAATAACCCCTGAGATTTCATTGAATGGTTTCGTATATTGGTTGGCGTAACTGAGGAAGGCTGATAATTGACCGACCGTCACGCCACCGCTAATCACGAAGAACGCTCCGAACACGCCCACACTGGTATAGACGATGCTATTAACAAAGCGCGTTGCTGGATTGGTAATGCTCGAGAAGAAGATAGCTTTAAGCGATACATCTGTTAGGTCTTTATTAATCACCGAGAAGTCCTCGATGACTTTTTCTTGTTGCTGGAAGGCCGTGACCACTCGTGTCCCCTCAATCATCTCATTCATATAGGCGGTTTGGTCGCCACGAATTTCCGATTGTTGTTTAAAGAAATGATAGGATTTTTTTGCGACAAAGCTGGCCATTACAAATGATACTGGCGTTATCACCACTACTACAAGCGTCAATGTCATATTCACACTAAGCATAAAGAATAACGTTCCTAGAATCGTCATCACACCCGTAAATAACTGCGTGAATCCCATTAGTAATCCATCCGCAAATTGATCTGCATCCGCGATGATACGGCTCTCGATTTCTCCAGCTGGATGAATATCTAAATAACTGAGCGGTAATGTCTCGATTTTTCAAGCGCGTCTCTACGAAGGTCTCGCACAACCGAGTACGTCATCTTGTTATTGCTGAGGTTCATAAACCACTGCGCAATCGCTGCCATGGATGTAAAGAGTGCAATCTGCCATAGGATGGCAAATAGTCCTTCATAGAAGACTTGGCCAGTGCCGAGCATTTGGTCCACGGCTTCCCCAACTAATTTTGGAATCATTAAGGTCCCAAATACATTCACACTTGCCAAAAGAATGGACGCTACAAAGTAAATTCGGTAGCGACGGATGTAGCAGAGGACCTTACGAATCGTTTCCCATTGAGTTTTCTGTCTCATGCTTCATCCTCCTTTGGAAATTGTGAATAGTAAATTTCTTGATAAATTTCGTTATTGGCTAATAGCTCTTCATGCGTGCCCTTGCCGACCAGATTCCCTTCATCAAGCACAAGAATTAAGTCTGCGTACTGCACAGAAGCCGCCCGTTGCGACACGATAAAGGTTGTTGGACGTGGCGTTTGGTTCTTGATGGCCTCACGTAATTTTGCATCGGTCGCAAAGTCTAATGCCGAAGCACTATCATCTAAAATTAAAATTGGTGCTTGTTTCGCAATCGCACGGGCAATCGTCATCCGTTGCTTTTGCCCACCTGATAAGTTGCGTCCATTTTGTTCAATGCCATAATCCAGTCCGCCTTCTTTCGTTTCAACAAATTCGCTGGCTTGAGCGACATCAAGTGCCTGTTCTACGACTTCAGTAGAAGCAGATGCATTTCCAAAACGGACATTGTCGGCAATCGTTCCACGGAAGAGTTGCGCCTTTTGCAAGACCATTCCGACTGCGCCACGAATCGATGCAAATCGGTAGTCACGAACATTTTGCCCGAACACCTCTACACTTCCCTCGGTCGCATCATAGAAACGAGGAATCATATTCACAAGAGACGATTTCCCACTACCAGTCCCCCCGATAACGCCGATGGTTTCTCCTTTTAACGCAGTAAAGGAGATATGATTGAGCGCTGCATTTTGGTCCCCTTGATATGTCAGCGCCACGTCTTTAAACGCCACTGCTACGTCGCTATCTGGATGGACATCTTGGGTGCCTTCGACCATATCCTGTTCCATCGATAAAATATTGTCAATACGCTCCGCACTCGCAACAGATTTCGTCATTAACACGATAAGATTGGCTAATTTTACAAGCTCCACTAGAATTTGTGACATATAGTTTGTTAAGGCGATGACATCCCCTTTTGACAACGTTCCTGTATCCACTTTTATCGCACCACCATATAAAATGACGATAAGCGCTACATTCACAATCACAAACGTAATAGGGTTCATAGCTCCTGATAGAGCACTCACCTTTTGTTGCGCCTGATTCAACGCTTCGGTATCTTCTCTAAACGACTGAATTTCTTTTTCTTCGCGGTTAAATGCCCGAACCACACGAACACCTAGTAAATTCTCGTGCACGAGACGCATAATACGATCTAGTTGCCCTTGAACCCGGCGATACATTGGAATCGTCCAATAAATAATCCCGAATACAACGACTGCTAAAATCGGCACCGTAATGGCAAACGTCCACGCCATTTCCACATTCACGATAAACGCCATCACGATCGCCCCACCAACGATAAACGGCGAACGAAGCAACAGACGAAGCGCGATGTTTAACCCATTTTGCACAAGATTCATATCGCTCGTCAAACGCGTCAGTAAAGTGTCATTTCCCAGCGCATCGAGTTGCGAAAAACTGAAGTATTGAATTTTTGAAAAAAGCGCCTGTCTCACATCGGCCGTAAATCCAGTCGCCGCTTTAGCTGCATAATATTGGGCCGTAATGGATACGACGACCCCGAAAATTCCAAGGACGATTAAAATAGCCCCTTGACTAAGAATTAAGGACGTGTCCTGGTTTCCAATCCCTTTGTCAATGATGACCGCCATAATGAGCGGCACTAATAACTCCAGAATTGCTTCGAATAATTTGAATAAAGGTGCCAATATCGTCTCCTTTAGATATGGCTTTAAATAAGGTTTTAATCGATTCACAATCATACTTCCTTTTACATCAATAGTACTTTTATTGTATCACAATTTATGCCGTGCAAAAGCAGAACCCCTTGCTTCCTGTTTTTTGATTATAAAGGGTGTAACAATTATGTTACGTAACAATAATGTTACACTCATTTTTTTACTTTCTAAGGATGTATTATTTATGATACGTATCATAAATGATACAAAACTAATTTTTTTCCCCACAGTGGAGTATAGCGGAGTAAATAATTATTAGAAGACTGGACAACTCCTTCGTAAAAAATGTGATTACGAAAAATCTTATGGATTCTATAATAGCTATAACGTGGGATGGCATTAAATGCGAAAAAGGGAGCGTAGGAATTTTATTCCGTAACTAAAGAACTTATAAAATGTGACGCAGTAGCTGATTGAATTAAGCAAATCACTCGTGATTTGCTTAATTCTAATCAGCCTTGCGGAAATCCTTCACGGTGCGAAGGATTTGAGACCACTATAAGAAAAAGGACTCACACTGAAGTGCACCCCAAAAGTTAGACACAAAATCTAACTTTTGGGTTGTTTTTATTATGAAATTAACTTATGAAGATAAAGTTCAGATTTATGAACTCAGGAAACAAGGTTTTAGCTACTCAAAACTTTCAGATATGTTTGATATACAGAAGTCAAATCTTAAATACATGATCAAATTGATTGATCGTTATGGGTTAGAGATAGTTAAAAAAAGGAAAAAGAATTATTATTCTCCTGAATTAAAACAAGAAATGATTGATAAAGTCCTACATGAAGGCTGGTCTCAAGGAGAAGTTTCTCTCGAATATCGTCTTCCAAATCATGGTATGCTTTCTAACTGGCTCGCACAATACAAGAAAAATAAGTATACTATTGTTGAGAAAACAAGAGGGAGACTACTTAAGATGGGCCGTAAGCCAAAGAAAAAACCAGAAGAGATGACAGAACTAGAACGCCTTCAGGCTGAAAATGAGTATTTAAGAGCGGAGAATGCCATTCTAAAAAAGTTGAGAGAACTCCGCTTGAAGGAGGAAAAAGAGAAAGAAGAAAGACACAGATTGTCAGAGAGTTAGTGCCAGAGTTTCCTTTAGATATTCTTCTAAAGATTATTAAACTTGCTCGTTCAACTTACTACTATCACTTAAAGCAGCTAAACCTAGAAGATAAGAATCAGGCCGTAAAAAACGAAATAGAAACCATTTATAACGAGCATAAAGGAAATTATGGATATCGTCGTATTACTCTTGAACTTAGAAACCGTGGTTTCATCGTAAACCATAAAAAGGTACAACGCTTGATGAAACTGTTGGGGCTAACTGCTCGTATTCGTAGAAAACGTAAGTATTCTTCTTATCATGGAGAAGTTGGTAAGAAAGCTGAGAATATTATTCAACGCCAATTTGAAGCTGAAAAACCGATGGAAAAGTGCTATACAGACATTACAGAGTTTTCTATTCCAACAAGTAATCAAAAACTATATTTATCACCAATTTTAGATGGTTATAACAGCGAAATTATAACGTATACTCTATCGTCTTCGCCAAATTTAAAACAAGTAAAGAATATGTTAGAACAAGCTTTTAGAGAAGAAGAATATGAGAATACTATTCTCCACAGTGACCAGGGATGGCAATACCAACATTATTCTTATCATAAATTTTTAGAAGATAAGGGCATTCAGGTATCTATGTCCCGCAAGGGGAATAGTACGGACAACGGCATGATGGAGTCGTTCTTTGGAATTCTTAAATCAGAGATGTTTTATGGTTACGAGAAGAAATTTAAATCTATAAAAGAACTTGAGGAGGCAATCGTAGATTATATTGATTATTACAACAACAAACGAATCAAAGTAAAATTAAAAGGACTTAGTCCTGTACAATACAGAACTAAATCCTTTGCTTAAATTAATTGTCTAACTTTTTGGGGTCAGTACACACTGTGAGTCCTTTTTTAGCTTTTGTCTTACTCCCTATTTACGTAATCCGTTCGCTTCAATGTACTCCGCAATTTGGATGGCATTGCTCGCAGCACCTTTACGGATATTGTCGCCCACACACCAGATGTGGAAGCTGTTTGGTTGAGAAATGTCACGGCGAATACGTCCCACATACACTTCGTCATGTCCAGTTGCTTGTAATGGTGTTGGATACACATTTTCCTCAGGTTTATCTAATACGATTACGCTTGGTGCTTTTGCTAATAATGCACGAATTTCTTCCGGTGTAGTATCTTTTTCGAAAGTTACATTGATTTCTACAGAGTGTGAGTTATATACAGGTACACGCACACAAGTGGCTGTTACCGCAACGTCTTCTGACAGCCCAAGAATCTTGCGAGTTTCTTGAATCATTTTCATTTCTTCTTTTGTATAGCCGTTTTCTAAAAATACATCGATATGCGGCAATACATTATTGTAAATTGGGTGTGGATAGTTGGTTGGAGCTTCGCCTTTTTCCCCGTTTCTTAAATCGTTAATCCCTGCTTGTCCAGAACCTGAAACAGCTTGGTATGTTGTATAGGCTACACGTTTCAATCCAAAAGCATCATGCAATGGACGTAATGGCACTACCGATTGAATCGTTGAGCAGTTTGGATTTGCGATAATTTTGCGCTCTAATGTTGGTGCGTTACATTCCGGTACGACTAAATCAATCTCTGGATCCATTCTCCATGCGCTTGAGTTATCGATGACAATCACGCCGTCACGTTCTGCGATGGGCGCAAATTTCAATGAAGTGCCGCCTCCTGCTGAGAAGATGGCGTAGTCAATATCACGCTTGAAGGAGTCTTCCGTTAATTCTTCGACTACATACTCTTTCCTCTAAACTGTAGTACTTTCCCTGCTGAACGTGCTGATGCAAGTAGATATAAGTGGTCTACTTGTAAGTTACTTTCCTCTAAACGTTCAATCATTTTTGTTCCAACGACCCCTGTCGCTCCTACAATTGCAATATTTACCATAAAAAAATCTCCTTTTGCTAAAACGCTATGTTGAAAATTATAACGAACCTCTTTTAGAAAGTAAAGAATTGTCTTTCTTCGCAACACATTTGTAGCTGTAGTAAACACACTCTTTGATGAGTGCTTCATCTGTGCATACATTCAGCGCAATTGAAATCCAATGCTTTTTATTCATATGATACACTTCAAAGAAACCTTCATTCGTTAATAACTTTTCCTTCGTGTCCGGATCAATTTTCACATTCAAGATTAACACTCGCTCTTCACTTGCAACCCCTAATTTATGGAACGGGATTTCCGTCATCAAGGCATAGCATTTCCCTTCCTCTTCCACTCTAAACAACGTAGCTGATGATCTTTTGAACGGTTGCGAACTAAAAGGAACAATATTACTATGAATCCACTTCGTCCATTTTTCCCTCGTGGCGCTCAGTTCTCCCTGAAGAGGATGAATCCACTTGGTAGCAATTTCACCGGCTTCTTCTCGAAGAGCTTGGGCAATACTACTTCCTGTTGTTTCTACATCAAACAAAGTGTACCGTTCATTAAACTCATCTAAAACAATGATTTCTAATCCCTTTTCTTTTGTGGCACTGACAATATAGAAGGAGAAACCTTCTATATGACTAAGAATTGTTTCTCCTTCATGTTCTGTCAGGTCTTCTTTTAAATTCCATTTCATTGAATAACCCTCTTATAATTTATACTCAGCTCTTAACTCTAAAATCACATCACGCAGATCAGCCGCTTTTTCGAAATCCAGTGCTTTGGCAGCTGCACGCATATCCAATTCCAGCAACTCGATGGTTTCTCGTCTTTGTTCTTGCGACATTTTCTTGAAGTCTTTTGCAGTGCTTGGAGCATCTTCTTTTTCCACTTCATGAGTAATCGCAATTAAATCACGAATATTCTTCACGATGGTCTTCGGAACAATGCCGTGTTCCTTATTATAGGCCTCTTGAACACTGCGACGACGGTTGGTTTCATCAATCGCTCTTTGCATAGAGTCTGTAATCTTATCGGCATACATAATCACTCGTCCATTTGCATTTCGTGCGGCACGTCCAATCGTTTGCACTAGAGCACGCTCGCTACGCAGGAAGCCTTCTTTATCGGCATCTAGAATCGCCACCAGAGAAACTTCTGGTACGTCTAAACCTTCACGAAGTAAGTTGATTCCGACCAATACGTCGAATTCTCCTAATCGCAAGTTTCGGATGATTTCAGTACGTTCCAATGTCTTAATATCACTGTGAAGATACTTCACTTTAATGCCTACTTCTTCTAGGTAATCGGTTAAGTCCTCAGACATTTCTTCGTAAGCGTCGTAATAAAGACACGTTCATTCCGTTCAACACGTAAATTAATTTCGCTAATTAAGTCATCAATTTGGCCTTTAATTGGACGAACTTCCACAGGCGGATCGAGCAAGCCTGTCGGACGAATGATTTGCTCGGTAACTTTTGGCGTATGTGATAATTCATATGGCCCTGGAGTCGCTGAAATATAAATAATCTGCGGAACTTTTTCTTCGAACTCTTCAAATCGTAACGGACGATTATCTAGCGCACTTGGCAATCTAAATCCGTACTTAATTAACTGCTCCTTACGCGCGCGGTCCCCATTATACATTCCTCGAATTTGAGACATTGTAATATGAGACTCATCCACGACAAATAGTGCATCTTCTGGGAAGAAATCAAGCAATGTATACGGTGGTTGTCCTGGCTTTCTTCCATCCATATGGCGAGAGTAGTTTTCAATCCCATTACAATAGCCCATCTCTAGGAGCATTTCAATATCGTAATTGGTTCTTTGCTCTAATCGCTGCGCTTCAAGCAACTCATTATTGTCCCTTAATTCTTTTAAGCGGAGGGCGAGTTCTTCTTTAATCGTTGCAACCGCCTTAGAGATTTGGTCTTCATTCGCGACAAAGTGCGTTGCCGGGAAGATTGGAACATGCTCTACCGTTGCCTTGATTTCTCCCGTTAACACATCTACTTCCTTAATCGCTTCGATTTCATCTCCAAAAAACTCGATTCGAAATGCCGTCGCATCATGTCCAGCAAGGAAGATTTCGACTACATCGCCTCGCACTCGGAATGTTCCCCTTCTGAAATCATAGTCATTGCGCTCAAACTGCATTTCGACTAAACGGCGCAGTAACTCGTCTCTTTCTATTTCCATTCCTTCACGAAGAGACAATACATGATCGCGGTAATCTTCTGGATTTACCAACCCGTACATAGAAGATACAGAAGCAACTACAATGACATCTCTTCTTTCTAAAAGCGCGCTTGTCGCAGAGTGACGTAGCTTATCGATTTCATCATTGACACTGGATTCTTTTTCAATATAAGTATCACTAGAAGGCACATAAGCTTCTGGTTGGTAGTAATCATAATAAGAAACAAAATATTCGACTGCATTCTCTGGAAAGAACTCTTTTAACTCTCCATATAATTGACCTGCTAATGTTTATTATGAGCTAACACTAATGTCGGCTTATTCACTTCTTTAATCACATTAGCAATCGTAAATGTCTTCCCAGTACCGGTCGCACCAAGAAGTGTCTGTTCTTTAACACCCTTATTGAGCCCCTCCACTAATTCCTGGATGGCCTGAGGTTGATCTCCTTGTGGCGTATATGGAGCCACTAGTTTAAATTCATTCATACCTTCACCTCTTTTTTCGATTCTTTTCCATTATACCATCAATAAACAATATTTACCGCCAGCTTGCACCCTCCCAACCCTATACCTTGCTTGCATTTCATACTGGACTTTTGTATAATAGTCCGTGTTGGAAACAACTGATCAGTGATTATACATGTAAAATGAAAGAGGGGTGAACCCATTGCCAAATATCGCATCACAAATCAAACGTGTTCGTACTAACAAAAAGTCAACACTAGCAAACAACTCACAAACTTCTGCTATGCGTACTGCTATCAAAAAATTCGAAGCTGCAGTAGCTGAAGGTGCTGAAAATGCTGAAGAATTATTACGTGCTGCTCACAAAGCAATCGACGGAGCTGCTTCTAAAGGATTAATCCACAAAAACAAAGCTTCTCGTGACAAATCACGTCTTGCTGCAAAATTAAGCAAATAATAATTAGCCTGAGAATTGATCTCGGGCTCTTTTTTTATGCTCTGAAATTGAAGTGGTGCTTCTTGTTGGTTGGGTAAAATCCTTACGGATTTCTTCAAGGTAGATTTTTATATCGGATAAACTGAAAAGCATCAGTTTTATTATTGAAAGAGTTATAGCGGGGCAACGGCTCGAGCCTAGGTCTCTCGCCTTTAAAGCCTCAAAGCAGGAGTACGGAAGGACTTCCTACTCCTGCTAATTCGCATTTAATGCACGTTCCCGCTATTCTTTCAATAAACTGATTCTTTTTTGTTTATCCTCTATTTAGATTTCACCCGTAGAATCCGTAAGAATTTTACCCTATGCTTGATTTCAGAGATAAAAAAAGAAGTCCGAACAATAGGACTGCTTCGGGAAAGAAAAGAGAGCCCGGGCAATTCAAAGGTTAAGGGAAAGAAAAAAAGAGAGTGCCGGGGAAAGAGGTTTGGATTCCTCCCCCTGGCACTCTGCTTTTATTAGACAGATAAGTCATCGATAAATTGTTTGGCTTCGGCTAAGCCCATTCCTGTTTCGTCACGTAAGTCTTTGATTGCTTGAATAAGGCGACCGTCGCGTTTTAATGTACGTAAGTGTTCTTCGAGTTCTTCTGGGATATACTCTACTTCTTCGTTAGATGAACGATTAGTATTCGAATAGGAACTTTCTCTATTAGAAACATTGTTTGTTTTTACCTTTACATAACTTAGTAATACTAACACTACAACTGCAGCGATAATGATCATCATTGGGGTCATACATATTCCTCCTTGTTATATTTTTTAATTTTATTGTTTGCTACGCGCAAAACTGTAGGATAAACCATTCCAGTTGCATCTCTTTAATGCCTACACTCGTCTTTAGAGCATATTCTGTGTCGACCAATTGCATAAAGGCCTTTTCTAAAAGCGGTAACCCAAATCTTCTAGATTGTTGCAGGGCAATCTTCACACGGTACGGATGTACGCCCAGTGTCTTTTGAATTTCTGGTTCTTGATACCCTTCTCTTTTCAAGTAGGATACTTGAAGCAATAATCGAAACTGTCCTAAAAGAATCGCATTCATCTTCAAGGGGTCTTCTTTTTGTAGTAACATATCGTGATAGATTTGGAGCGCCTTGACTCCCTCTTTTTTCAAGATAGATTCCCCAAGTTCAAAAATATTCTGTTCCAATGTTTTGGCGACTAAACTCTCGACTAATTCCAGTGGTATCATTTTTGTATCAATGGAGGCAATCATCAGTTTATCCAATTCTTTCATACTATTCGTTAGTGAATATTGCGTTTTAACGAGTAAGGTCTCCAGCGCTTCTTCTTGGATTGAGTACTGGTGGTTACGTAATGAATCTCGAATATACTGTTTAACATCTCTCTCTGTTAGTTCACTAGCATCTAATAAAACCGCCACTTTCTTTAACAGTTTCACGATTTTCTTTCGTTGATCCAACTTATCATACGGAGCAAAGAATACCATTACAGAACTTTCCATTGGGTTTTCTAAATAGGCTTGCAACCTTTCTAATTGATGATCCATTGATTTTTTCTCTTTTTCCCCTGTAAAAAAGCTTGGATTATCAACCAGTACTAATCTTCTCTCTCCAAAAAAAGGAACCGACTCTGCATCTTGAATAGCTGTTTGAATAGAGACTTCCTCCATATTGAATCGTCCCACATTCAAGTCTTGATCTTCAGGAGCCACAATGGTCTCTAAAAACACTTTCCGTGCAAGTTCTTGTAAATAAGGTTCTTTTCCTTGAACTAAATAAACCAGATTCACTTGCCCGTTTTTAATGCGATCGAGTTGTTTCTCAAATTCCATCTTTCCGCCTCCTGTCCTTTAAGTTTATCTTGAAACGTGGGCTTTGTCTATTCTTTCAATTTTTGACGTTTTTTCGAGAGTTTCGTAGAAATTTCGATCTGTTCTTTTCTAAATTCAAGACGAATTTGTCCATCTTGATCCGTGCGGAAAATATGAGCGTGTATGCCATTCAGCCTCCCTACCGTCTCGATTGAAGGATGGCGATAACGATTATTCTTCCCGCAAGAAACTAAGGCAATAGAAGGGGAAGCTTTTTGTAGCAATGCTTCGCTTGTAGACGTTCGGCTTCCATGATGCCCCACTTTTAAAATAGAAAAATGCAAATTGGGAGTATCTTTTAGAATATTGTCTTCTACTTTTTCAGAAGCATCGCCAGTGAGTAACACGGTATGCTTTTGAATCGTTAGAAGAGCTACAATTGAATCATCATTTTCTCCTTTGGAAACGTATTTAGGCCACAGAATTTGCCACTTCATTTGGTTCCATTTCCACTCATTTCCAGAAGAAACCAACTTCCACCGTATGGACGGATAGTCCCTTTTCAGTTGTTGCATCAATGGAATCTTCTCCATCCCTTTCCAATCACTATTTCTTTGATTTTAATCTGTTTTGCAATTGCTTGAAGATTCCCGACATGATCTTCGTCTCCATGGGAAAGCATTACTTGCGACAATTCTGAAAGTCCTTCTGCTTGAAGAGCAGGAATGACGGTTGTGTCTCCTTGAGGTTTTCTCTTGCGCCTTTTCCATTCTTCTTTGGAGGCAAAATCGCTCAATCCACCCGTATCGATTAATGTCGCTTGATTCCATCCTGGAGCCATTACTAAAATCGAGTCTCCTTGTCCGACATCTATCATTATTAATTCATTTCCCCAATGATAGGGAACTTCTATCAGAAGTAAAATAAGAGCCCCCAAACAAAAGAGTCCTTTTTTTACCGTCATCTTCCTTCGTTCATATAGCACAAGAGCGAAAAGAATCAGCAAAAAATAACCGATCCACTCCCATGATTCCCAAATCCCAAATGTAAACTTTGTAAAAGTGAACTTCTGACAAAAGCTTAATACTTGCGTGAGCCCCGAAAGAAGCGCTTCTCCTAGAAAGCAACTAATAGCCACAAAATCCCCCCACCTCGATAATACCGCAATCAAATAAATCGTTAATAAGGGGAATAGAACCCCTTCAAACAATAGGGAAAATAATGCAGTAAGCACGATACTGAGAACATTCCAATAAAAGAAATATTGACAGACGAGTGGCAACGCAATAACACTCACTCCTATTGGAATCCATAATGAAGCGTTGACTTTAGGAAGCACATTTTTTTGCCACTTGGATAATAGAAGAATTACTGCACTAAGCGCGTAGCTTAATTGAAACGCGACATTCCAAAGAATTCCTGGCCAAATGACAAGCGACACGACAAGCATCCCTAAAAAGCTCCATAGTTGAGAGTGATGACGAAGAGGCGTCCATCGTTTCAAAGAATCGAGAGAATCACCATTCCAATCGCGCGTGTCCCACTAATGCCCCATCCGATGACAAACCCATAGAACAGCACAAAACACATTAATACACCATCTGTTCTCTCTCGAGTAATCCCGCACCTCCAGCAAAACTTTTGCAGAACCGAAACCATTAACGAAATATGAAGCCCCGAAATCGCTAATACATGCAGAATCCCAAGTTGTTTGTACCGTTCCCATACTTCTTCATCAAATCCTGATTTGTCCGCAAGAAGCAATGCTAATGTATATTGTTTGACCTGATTTTCCTTCTGCATGCGCACTTGATGTAGCAACCAAAAACGGAGATTCTCAATAGATGCATGGATTCCTTTGACAGCGACTTTTCTACTTGATAGGCTCTCAATTTTGAAAGAATGAAGAATCCCCAAACTCAAATAGTGATTTTTCGCATCGAAATTCCCTTTATTTCGAGCAGGTTCGATTTCCTCAATACTTCCTTCAACAGATACCTTTACCACATGATTCAGTTCTAGAAATTCCTTTTGCTCCTCTTTCGAAGCCAAAATATAGCGAAAAAATACTGTTTCACTCTTTCCTTCTGCTTCTAAAAGAGCAGTTCCTGTTAACAAATCCCCATTCACTTTGAGGTGATGGGGATTTAATATCATTTGCCCATGAAGAGGTTGTGAAGGGTGAAAAGGGGTTTGTGTAATAGCCTGGACATAATAGAATGAGCGAATAGAAAAAATTCCAACGACTATTAGACCCATTGCTTTTTTTCGTACTGATTGTTCACGGATTAGACCCACTACGATTAGCAGTAAAGGAAGAGCAAAGCCCACTTTCCCGACTGAAAAAACGACCATCGCCGTCCCAAACACGCATGCAAGAACAAAGTAAATCATTGGACAATCACTCTTTCCTGAAAGGATTCATATAATTTCTTACCAATCCCTCTCACTTTCATCAGCTCTTCTTTGTTTTTAAAGGATCCATTTTTCTTTCGATATTCTATAATGGCTTCTGCCTTTTTCTCCCCAATCCCTTTTAATGTCTTCAATTCTTCAACGGTTGCTGTATTAATATTGACTTTGCCTTCTTTTCCAACTTCCTTTTTTTGAGACGTGGGCGCTTGAGCGAGCTCCGAATTCACTTCTTCTCCCTTTTTGGGGACTACAATCACCATTTGATCCTCTAAGAGTTGCGCTAAATTCAATTTTTGATCATCTGCTAATGGAGTGAACCCTCCTGCAGCCTCAATGAGATCTTTCACTCTACTTTCTGCTTTCATTTGATAGACTCCGGGGTGGTGAATTTCTCCTTTTACATCGACATAAATGACGGTCGAAACCGTTGTTTTATCTTCTACCTCTTGAGGAAGAATGGTTGTCTCTGCTAGGGATGTGGCAGCTTCTTCCACCTCTTCCCCTTGGCGACTCATCCAAAAAAGCCCCATCCCGATAATGAGGCAAACAAATAAAACACCAACTTTTATTTTCCAATCTATTTCTTCCCATTTATCTTTCCATGCATCAAAAAAAGCCATTTTGCTCACTCCTTAAAAAGATTACTCCAATTAAAGATATGAGAAAAATGACTCTCCTGTTATAGATTTTTTAGAATCTCAATCGCTTCTTGTAAAGTTTTCACAGGATAGATTTTAATATCCGTCCCTAACTTTTCAGCTGCTTCTTTGACTTCTTCGTAATTTGTCTTAATATCTGGATAACGCTCACGCATCTCATCCGTAATTTCATCATCCGGTGCTAAGAAAACAGTGGCTCCAGCTTCAATCGCAGCTACTAATTTCTTATCAATCCCACCGATTCTTCCAACTTTTCCGTCTAATTCAATTGTTCCAGTCCCCGCAATATTATGTCCTTTTTTCAAATGGCTGTTTGTAATTTGATTATAGATTTCAAGCGTAAACATTAAACCACCTGAAGGACCACTGACGCCATGCGGATCAAATTCAATCGACGGATTCGAAGTTACGTCTTCATCAATCTCTCCATCAAATCCTAAACGAATTCTACCAGTACGACTGTTCATTTTTAATTGTTCCCGAATGAGTTGGGACTTTCCATCGCGTTTGACCATCAGCGATAAATAATGACCTGGTTGGAGTGAAGAAAGATAATCTTGTAGTTCTTCAAGACTCTCATCCGTATTTTTCAAGTCTCTTTCCATCAATTGTTTCAATGATATCACCGACTTTTTAATTTATCACGGAAATTAGAATTTTTGATCCACTCGAGTGACAAAAAAATACCGTTGACTTTACTTTCTACTGACTTTCCAGCTGCTTCAAAGGCGACACGAACTGCTTTTGAACGAGCATTTCGCATACTGAACTCTTGCAATCGATCATATTCTTCTGGAGTATAGTTTCCAAACACTTTTTCTTCAGGTAAAATCTCATGATGTTTGAAAAAAATTGTTTTTAAAGAAGTTAGGACTGTTGCTTGCTCTATATAGACCGTCAGCACTCGAAGTGTCCCTTCTTCTTCATCTTTTGTCCCATTGACCGTTAGAAACTGAGATACATCTTCAGCCGTTCCGGGAGATTCAATGACATACGGAATTGGAATGAATGAAATAATCGCTAACAAAATAACCGTTAAAATAATATAAAAAAATTTTTTAGACTTCGACATTTGTAATCTCCTCATCCATTCTAATCTTTCTCTCTGGCGCATCCGTATACTTTTCTTCTAAGGCGCTTTTTACAACTTCAGGGACAAAAGAACTGACATCCCCACCAAAACGTGCCAATTCCTTCATCATCGAAGAGCTTACAAATCGGTATTCTTCCTTACTGAGCAAAAGAACCGTTTCAACTTCCCCGTTTTGAACACGGTTATGAGATGCAAGAGTCGCTTCATATTCGAAGTCAGTCGCATTTCGAACCCCGCGCACAAGAACGCTTGCTCCCAACTTGGCCGCAGCCTCTACGGTTAATCCTCCACTTACGGCTACCACTCTAGCATTGCATACATGCGCAATCACTTTTTCGACCAATGATTTTCGCTCGTCTAATGAAAATAAATAATTTTTCTGAACATTATGCGATAAAACCACAATCACTTCATCGAAGAGCTCACTGCTTCGCTCGATAATATCTAAATGCCCATTCGTAATCGGATCGAAGCTTCCTGCTACTACCGCTTTTCTCATACTAAGCCTCCTCTTCGCTAGTCGCACGGTCAAAAAACACTAAGGCTGTAATCCCGTACTCCACGCGCTTATATTGCTCAAATTCTAAAATTCGCTCTGGAAGTTGCACTTCCTTGTCCACCTCGCAGACAATCACAGAGTCTGAGGAAAGAAGGTTGAGTTCTTGCAACTGCTCAATGTCTTTTACAATTTCTTGCAAGCGATACGGTGGGTCCATAAAGACCAACTCGAACGGTTCAAACGCTGGGTCACTTGCAATGGTTTGAGTCCTTGTTTCACGTTTTGTCGTTTTAAATGAAATTGCTCGGGAGATTTTGTAATCTCGATATTTTGCTCAATCGTCTTTTGTGCTAGGCGATTGTTCTCGAATAGAAACGCACGGTCCATCCCACGAGAAACGGCCTCAATGGCAACGGCTCCGCTTCCACTGTACATATCGAGCATGACTCCTCCGTCAAAATAACCACCCAAAATATTGAAGAGCGATTCTTTTGTCTTGTCAGTCGTCGGACGAGTATTTTGGCCCGGTACTGCCTTTAAGCGTCTTCCGCCAAATTCTCCTGAAATAATTCGCACAGTGCATTCCTCCTTATTTCACTATAATACCATATTCCAGCGTTCTTTCGTGAGTTTTTTATAAAATAATGGGTAGCTTCTCTTCTATAAAAATAATTCTGTATGAATTTAATAATGACGATGATTCGAATCCTTGCGGATTTTTTATAATAGCGGTAATGGGGCAACGGCTTGAGCCATGGTCTCAAGCTCTTTCAAGATTCAAACGTACTCTAGAAAATAAATTTTCAAGAGTACGTAATTCACTTTGAATGCTAGCCCCCATTACTGCTATTATAAAATCTGCTTGATTCTCCTCATCGTCTACTTCATAGAGAAATTCTTACTAGTAGGATATTCTTACCAAAAACTCCGAAATAGTCTTGGGTTATAAAAAATGCACTGTTTGATTTTAATCCATTTGACAAACGCTAAGGCTACGGGCAAAATACTCTCCTCCTTGGAAAGGGAACTGTCGAGATAGCAAAAAAGTTCGCTACAACTGCAGCGAACTTTACATATTTCTATAATGGGATAATGGTGTCATTATCACTATTGGCAGGCTCGGTTGAGACAATCTCAATCATCAGCCCATGTGGCAAGCAGATGCTGGTCTGTCCCGGTTTAGAAATCCAGCCCGTATTCACAGCAATCTGATCGGGGCTATTATCCTCTTTATCTCTAATTCTAGTTCCATCAACTTCGATAATATTATATTGATCATCATGAGGTTCAAAATAAAACTCTTCACGAGGCGTGTTTTCGCTCAACTCGATGCGCAGAACTTCCTCCCCATCAATGGTAATGATGGCATATATTTTGGCTTCCTCTTTGACGGTTGCTTGTTGGTAAGCATAAATTGCATTTGGTAAAAATGATAAGACCAATAACACGAGTACAATAATAATGTCAAATGGCTTTATCAAATCGGAATACTTCTTAAATATCGTTCTCATCCTTTAACTCTAATAATGTTCTTCGTACTTCTGAGGCAATTTTTGAACCAATCACGAGTAATTCATACAAAGTGAAAGTTTCAAATGGAGTTACTCTTCCCACATAGCGAATAAAAAGTTCACCGTCTGGATCCATTAGTAGCGTATAGTAGGCCACTAACTCCTGGTTTAAGCGATTAATGGTAAAAAGTACATCGAATAAATCTAAACCTAAGTCTTTCCATTTCCGATTCCTTCATAAGTGATTTGGTAATCGGTACGGTCCTGGCTATCATCAAACACGACGCTAAACGGAAACTCATCTTCTCCTTCTGAATACAGACCCAGAAACGCAATTCCGTCATTGCCTAAATCTTTCTTATCCAGTTTCAATTCACGGTTCTTTAATACCGTTTCAAATGATTCACTTACGTACATCGTGGCCACTCCTTTCTCCATTTGTATTCTCTATTTTACTAGATTCCCTTCTATTTCACAACCAAACATCGAAATCCTAAACTTTTCTTCTCTATTAGGTACGAAAAAATTTTCTGTTTGGCCTTTTGCGCACAAAAAAAGAGACTGAAGTTTCCTTCAATCTCTTTTGCTGTTTTATGATTACCCTAAACGTTGGCGAGAATCCGCTGCACGTTGTAAAGCTTGACCAACATAGTTGATACATAACATCATAATTAAGATTAAGATTGTGGCTGGTAACCAAACCCATAATTTGTTTTCGATGATGTCCGCATTTTTCGCTGCAGAGATTAATGTACCAAGAGATGGTGTTGTAAATGGTAAACCGAAACCTAAGTAAGTTAACCCTGTTTCAATACCAATGTTCCCTGCTAAACGTAAGATTAAGTTAACGATAATTAATGAACTTAAGTTTGGCAAGATTTCACGGAACATAATTCTAAAGTCGCTAGACCCTAATGTTTTAGACGCATTTACATAATCTAAACTTGCTTCTTGAAGAGTACGTGTTCTGAATAAACGAGCAGAACCTACCCAATAGAAGGCTGTCATGATAAATACGAAGTGGAACATTGTGTAGTTTGGAATCACTGTTACGAACACGATGATGATCATCAATGTTGGTAAGATCATGATAAAGTCAACGACACGCATTAAAGTTGTGTCCACCCATTTACCGTAGTAACCAGAAATCAATCCAACGATGATACCGATGATACATGTCAAGATTGTAACTGAGAAACCGATTAATACTGAGTTACGAGCCCCGATAATTAATAAGGCTAAAACGTCACGACCACTTTCGTCAGTCCCTAAAATGTGCGCATTTGATGGGGCTTTATAACGACCTAAAATGTTTACTTTAAGAGCTGTATCTTCATTAATAAACATTGGTCCAATAAAGATCACTAAGAAAATTAACACTAATAAAATTAACGCTGTTAAGGCAATTTTATCTTTTAAAAACTCCCGTACAATAACCTGAAAACCAGCAGGCGGTGTAGATACGGTGCTTTCTTCAACGACAGTTTCTTCAACTGTATTTACATTATTTTGCTCCATTTGCTACTCCTCCTTTTATTATTGTACACGAACACGTGGGTCTACAATACTCATAATAATATCTGATAATAGCGTACCTAAAAGTGTCGCTGTACCAAATAGTAATAGTAACGCTAAGATTACTGAGTAGTCACGTCCTGTAATAGATGATACGAATAAGTTCCCCATTCCTGGATATGAGAAGATGTTTTCGATAAACACAGAACCACCGATTAAACCAGTGAATTCATATCCTAAGAAAGCTGCAATCGGTAAGATTGAGTTACGGAAGATGTGGCGGTTGAACACAACATTTTCAGGAACCCCTTTCGCACGTGCAGTACGAACATAGTCTTGGCTTTTCGCATCGATAACCCCTGTACGTAAGTATTGAATCGTACCAGTAGTTGAAAGAATCGCCATCGTAAACGCTGGTAGAATTAAGTGGTGGAATTTGTTCAAGTAGTAAGCTAATGTTCCGCTCACGACGTCTGAATCGACAGAACCACGAGTTGGGAACCAACCTAATGTATAACCAAATAACCATAATAATACTAAGGCGAATACGAATACTGGGATTGAGTAAGTAATGAATGTATATACTACGATTGCTTTGTCAGCCCAAGAGTTTTGGTAGCGACCTGCAATCATCCCTAATGGTAATGCAATTAAGTAAGTTAAAATCAATGTTAATAATGATAACCAAACTGTGTTACCAATACGTTCACCGATTAATTTTGTAACTTCATATTTGTAAGTATAACTTTGACCGAAGTCTCCGCGGAAAGCTTTAGAAATCCAGTTCCAATATTGTACAGGAAGTGGATCATAGAATCCAGATTTCACACGTAAAGCTTCAATTGTATTTGGATCCGTTTCTGGAGTAATTAAACCTGTAAATGGATCCCCTGGCATCATCTTCGCGATTAAGAATGCTAACACACTAAGGATGAAGATTTGTGGCAACATCAATAACACACGACGTAAAATGGTTTTCCACATAATTAGTTTCCTCCTTTTGGATTTAATGCAACAGCATGTGTGTCTGAGATTTTTTGTAAGTCGAATACACGACCGTTTTCATCATAATAAAGTTTTTGATTTTCTTGATAGAATTTCTCAGCTTCTTTACGACGAAGTTTGTTTGCTTCACGGTTTTCTGGATCGATAACCGGAATCGCAGATAATAGACGTTTTGTATAAATATGTTGTGGATTTGCATAAATATCTTCAGCACGTCCAGTTTCTACGAAACGTCCACGGTACATAATAAATAACTCATCACACATATGTTTCACAACCCCAAGGTCATGCGAAATGAATAGATAACTTAAGTTAAATTCATCTTGGATACGTTTCATGTAGTTTAACACTTGCGCTTGTACAGATAAGTCTAACGCTGATACTGGTTCGTCGGCGATGATTAAACGAGGGTTACTTGCTAAAGCACGAGCAACACCGATACGTTGTCTTTGACCACCTGAGAACTGGTGTGGGTATTTTAATAATGCTTCTTCAGATAAACCGATGATTTCCATTAATTCGATCACGCGTTTTTTCTCTTCTTCTGGAGATAAACGTTCGAAGTTTCTTAATGGCTCAGCCACGATATCTAAAATACGTTTTTTAGGGTTAAAACTTGATAGTGAATCTTGGAAGATCATTTGTACGTTACGGTTATAGTCTGAAGTACGACGACGTGCTTTGTTTGTTACGTCTTGTCCTTCGTAAATTACTTTACCGCTTGTTACGTGTTCGAGACCAATAATCGATTTACCAATAGTTGATTTCCCAGAACCTGATTCTCCAACAAGACCGTATGTTTCCTTCTTCAATTTCAAGTGACACTCCGTCAACCGCATAAACATGATCCGTTACTCGGTTAAAGAAGCCACTACGAATCGGATAGTGAACTTTTAAATCTTCAATGGTTACAAAACCGCTCATTATGCTTCCTCCCCTTCAAAATGGAAATGTTTATAACAAGTACAACGAACGAAGTGATTTGGTCCAACTTCGTGAAGTGTTGGATTTTCTTCGTGAGCGTCTGCTGGAATCCACGGAATACGTGGAGCAAAACGGCAACCTTTACGTGGTAATTTTGGTAATGGTGGCACCGTTCCTTTGATTACGTGTAATTCTTGACCTTCTGAACCCGCTTGTGGGATTGATTGTAGTAATGAACGAGTGTAAGGATGTTTTGGATTTGTAAATAATTCAGCAACCGGTGCCACTTCTACAAATTGTCCAGCATACATCACGGCTACACGGTCAGCAGTTTCTGCTACTACTCCAAGGTCGTGAGTGATTAAGATGATTCCAGATTCTGTTTCTTTTTGGATATCGTTTAATAAGTCTAAGATTTGCGCTTGGATGGTTACGTCTAAGGCAGTTGTCGGTTCATCGGCAATGATAATTGGTGGTTTACATGATAATGCAATCGCGATAACCACACGTTGACGCATCCCACCTGATAATTCATGTGGGTATTGTTTGAAAGTACGTTGTGGGTTTGGAATCCCTACTTGTCCTAACAATTCTAATACACGTTCTGTACGTTCTTTTTCATTTAAATCTGTATGATAATAAAGAGCTTCGTCGATTTGAGCACCAATCGTCATCAAAGGATTTAATGAAGCCAATGGATCTTGGAAAATCATTCCGATATCATTTCCGCGAATTTTGTTATATAACGCTTCATTTAAGTTTACTAAATTCACATCATTATAAATAATGTCTCCAGTAATCTTTGTGTTGTTTTTTATTGTGTAATCCCATGATAGTTGTCGCTAGTGTAGATTTCCCACATCCTGACTCCCCAACAATGGCCAAAATTTCATTCTTTTTCTAATGTTAAAGATACATTATCTACTGCATCATAAAAATCATCTTTGATACGGAAACCAACGTGCAAGTTATTGATTTCTAATAGTGGCTTATCAATTGTCAAATCCGATTCCTCCTTATTTTTTTGTAGTGTAACTATTTGTATTTTTAAAATAATAAACATTGTTTCCATTATACGTTGATTCCGGCTTGAATGCAAATTGTAAGACAATTCCAGCGCAAATACAACGTATTTTTTTAGTTTACCATGAATTAGCCTTGAATGCTATTATTTATGAGCAAAAAAATTAACTTTTTCTCATGTTATTTTTAATTTTGATTGATTCTAAAAAAATGAAACAATAATCTTCCAATTGATCTTTCTTTTAAAGCTTTTTCTATAGGAACAAAAAAAGACTGGCAGTGTGAAGTGCACCCCAAAAGTTAGACAGAAAATCTAACTTTTTGGGGTGTTTTTATTATGAAATTAACTTATGAAGATAAAGTTCAGATTTATGAACTCAGAAAACAAGGATTTAGCTACTCAAAACTTTCAGTTATGTTTGATATACAGAAGTCAAATATTAAATACATGGTTAAATTGATTGATCGTTACGGGTTAGAGATAGTAAAAAAAAGGAATAAGAATTATTATTCTCCTGAATTAAAACAAGAAATGATTGATAAAGTCCTACATGAAGGTTGGTCTCAAGGAGAAGTTTCTCTCGAGTATCGTCTTCCCAGTTCTAGTATACTTTCTAACTGGCTCGCACAATACAAGAAAAATAAGTATACTATTGTTGAGAAAACAAGAGGGAGACTACTAAAGATGGGTCGTAAGCCAAAGAAAAAAATAGAAAAGATGACAGAACTAGAACGCCTTCAGGCTGAAAATGAGTACTTAAGAGCGGAGAATGCCATTCTAAAAAAGTTGAGAGAACTCCGCTTGAAGGAGGAAAAAGAGAAAGAAGAAAGACACAGATTGTCAGAGAATTAGTACCAGAATTCCCTTTAGATATTCTTCTAAAGATTATCAAGCTCGCTCGTTCAACTTACTACTATCACTTAAAGCAGCTAAACCAAGAAGATAAGAATCATGACATTAAAAATGAAATACAAAGCATTTATACCGAACATAAAGGAAATTATGGATATCGCCGTATTACTCTCGAGCTTAGAAACCGTGGGTTCATCGTAAACCATAAGAAGGTACAACGTCTGATGAAACTGTTGGGGCTAACTGCTCGTATTCGTCGAAAACGTAAGTACTCTTCTTATCATGGAGAAGTTGGAAAGAAAGCGGAGAACATTATTCAACGCCAATTTAAAGCTGAAAAACCGATGGAAAAGTGCTATACAGACATTACAGAGTTTTCTATTCCAACAAGTAATCAAAAGCTATATCTATCACCAGTTTTAGACGGTTATAACAGCGAAATTATAGCGTATACTCTATCGCATTCACCGAATTTAAAACAAGTAAAAGATATGTTGGAACAAGCTTTTAGAGAAGAACAATATGAGAATACTATTCTCCACAGTGATCAGGGATGGCAATACCAACATTATTCTTATCATAAATTTTTAGAAGATAAGGGAATTCAGGTATCTATGTCCGGTAAGGGGAATAGTCCTGACAACGGCATGATGGAATCGTTCTTTGGCATTCTTAAATCAGAGATGTTTTATGGATACGAGAAGAAATTTAAATCTATAAATGAACTTGAGGAGGCAATCGTTGATTATATTGATTATTACAACAACAAACGAATCAAAATAAAATTAAAAGGACTTAGTCCTGTACAATACAGAACTAAATCCTTTGCTTAAATTAATTGTCTAACTTTTTGGGGTCAGTACAGTGCCAGTCTTTTTGAAACCTTATTTCGCTGCTGTATCACTCGTTAATTCGATTTGATATAGAGCTGATTTTTGACTACCTAAGTTAACATCGAAGTATTTCACACGTTTGTTAACAGCAGTAATCGATTCTCCGACTAACGTTGGGAAGATAAACGCTTTATCATGAACGTATTTTGCCATTCTTTGTAGAACTCAATGTTTTTCGCTGAGTCGAATGCTTCTGTCGAACTGATTTTCTTCATGATTGCAGTTCCTTCTGGATCTACATAACGTTCAAAGTTAAATTTCGCTGTTTCCCCGAACAATCCTTCTGGGTTTGGATCGTAACCTGTTGACCATCCTGCTGCAAACACATCGATTTCTGGATCATCCGCTTGGATTTTATCATAGAATGAGTTCAATTCAATCGTACGTCCTGTGTATAGTTGAACGTCTAAACCGATTTCTTTCCACCAGTTTAAGTATTGTTGTACTAATGATTCGTTGGCTTCGTCACGTGTACGAGCTGCAAAAGTAATTTTCAACTTAGAACCGTCTTTGTTTTCACGAAGTCCATCTCCATCCACATCTTTATAACCTGCTTCATCCAATAATTGTTTCGCTTTTTCAGGATTGTAAGTAAATCCTTCTTGGTCTTTATTATAAACATCTTTAAAGAACGGAATGATAATAGAATTTGTGGCATGTTGTAATCCGTTATACAAGTTTTGACCTGCTGCTTCAACATCTAGTGCATACGCCATCGCTTGACGTAAGTTTGGATCACTCATTTTTGCATTTGGATCTGTTACGTTTTTACCTGTAGCAGTATCATATTTTCCTAAGTGGAAACCGATATATTCATAGGCTGATTCTTGTGAACTTAAGAAAGTTACATTTGTTAAATCTTTATAAGCCTCATATTGTGCGTTTGGCATTGTCGCGATATCGTAATTACCAGCTTTCATTTCTGACACGATATTATCTGGTGAAACGACTTCCATTACGACTTTATCAACTTTGCTACACCTTTATAATAGTGTTCATTTGGAACGAGTGTCACAGATTCTCCGGCTACAATAGAATCAATTTTGAATTGTCCTAGTCCAACGAATTTTTTACCACGAACGTAATCACTTTGTTCCCACTCTGCTTCAGGAATATCTTTAAAGATATGTTTCGGCATAATGTATGCAGAAACAGAACCTCCAGCTAATTGCATTGACGGGCTCATTTCTTTGAAGTGAATTTTCACCGTGTAATCATCCACTTTTTCAAGGCCTGAAACACTATCTGCTTTTCCATTGTGATATTCTTCCATTCCTACGACATTTTTAAAATCACCGTCGTAACGAACACCTGTATAATCTTTATTTCCGATAGCTTGATAAGCGAAGATATAGTCATCGATTGTCACTGGTTGGCCATCCGACCATTTATATTCTTTTGAATTTAAAGTAACTGTTGCTGTTTTGTTCTCAACATCAAATTCAATACTTGCTAGACCCGTATTGGTTAATTTACGGTTCTCATCATATTCAAACATGCTTTCATCTATAAGACCCCCGATAGTTGAATCAGTAGTGACTTGAGATAACTCATCTGCAAAAATTCCAGAAAACGGTGATGAAGATACGATAGCATATTTTAATGTGCCACCTTTAATCGGTGTGCCTTCATGAGTGACTTCTGATGCATACTTCGTTTTGGCTGTACCAGCTTCAGTACTTGTTGACGACGAACTACTATTATTTCCACCACAAGCAGCTAAGGTTAAAGCTGCCGTTGCAGAAAATAAAATCATCATTTTTTTCTTGTTCATATTCATTCTCCGTTCTTTTGTTTTGCGCTTATTTCGAATCCATAAATTTATGTTGGGAATATAATACTTGATTTTTTATCAAATTGCAAGTGTTTTTTTAATCTTATTTTTAATTTTTCATCATTTTTTTACTCATTTTTTTGAAAAATTTTTCAAAAACAAAAACAAAGCCTAGGAAATTTCCTAGACTTGTCTTCATTTTATTATTTTGCTCCATCTTCAGAAGTCAATTCGATTTGGTAAACTTGAGATTTAGAACCACTTGTTGCAATTGAAGTGTCATAGTATTTCACACGTTTATTAACAGCAGTTACACTATCCCCTACTAAAGTTGGAATCATGAAAGCTTCATCTTTAGCATATGCTTGCCATTCTTTGTAGAACTCTTTATTTTTCGCATCGTCAAAAGCGTCTGTTGAAGAAATTTTCTTCATAATTTCAGTACCTTTTTCATTTACATAGCGAGAGAAGTTAAATTTAGCTGTTTCACCAAACAAGTTAGATGGGTTTGGATCATAACCTGTTCCCCAACCACCAGCGAACATATCGATTTCTGGATCATCTGCTTGAATTTTAACGTAGAAGTTATTTGATTCAATTGTACGACCTGTATAAAGTTGTACATCTAAACCAACTTCTTTCCACCAAATTAAGTATTGTTGGATTAATGATTCATTCGCTGCGTCACGAGTACGCGCAGCAAAGTTAATCGTTAATTTAGAACCATCTTTATTTTCACGGATTCCGTCACCATCAACATCTTTATAACCCGCTTCATCTAATAATTGTTTTGCTTTCTCTGGGTTATAAGTAAATCCTTCTTGCTCTTTGTTATATACGTCTTTGAAGAATGGTAAGATGATAGAGTTTGTACCATAGTTCAATCCGTGATATAAGTTTTTCACCAGCTGAATCGATATCTAATGCATAACCGATGGCTTTGACGAAGCGCAGGATCGCTCATTTTTGCTTTTTTGGATTCGTTACGTTTTTTTACCTTGTGATTTATCAAATGTTCCTAATTTGAATGAAATGTATTCATAAGAAGGCGCAAATGAGCTTAAGAATGTTACGTTTGTTAAATCCTTGAATGCTTCGTATTGAGCACTTGGCATGCTTGCGATATCGTAGTTTCCAGCTTTCATTTCTGAAACGATTGAGTCTGGAGAAACTACTTGCATCACCATTTTATCTACTTTAGGACGACCTTTATAGAAGTTTTCGTTTGCTTTTAAGGTTACAGATTCCCCTGGCACGATTGATTCAATTGTGAACGGTCCTAAGCCGACTACTTTTGTACCACGAACATAGTCACTTTGTTCCCAATCTTTAACTGGAATATCTTTGAAGATATGTTTTGGCATTGTGTATGCTGGAATTGCACCACCTGCTAATTGCATTGATGGTAACATTTTTTCAAAGTGAATTTTCACTGTATAGTCATCCACTTTTTCCACACCAGAGATTTTATCTGATTTGCCTTCGTGGAAGTCTTTCATTCCAACAATGTTTTGGTAACGGTCGTTATAACGAGAACCTGTATAGTCTTTATGACCGATTGCTTCGATCGCAAAGATATAATCGTCGATAGTGAACGGTTGTCCATCTGACCATTTATAGTCTTTTGCATTTAATTTTACAGTTGCTGTTTTCCCTTCAACGTCTAATTCTAATGAAGCTAAACCTGTATTTGTTAATTTACGGTTTTCATCATATTCAAACATTGATTGGTCTACTTGACTTGCAATTGATGAGTCAGTCGTGTTTGTTGATAATTCATCAATGAAAATACCACTGAATGGTGAAGCTGCTACTAAAGCGTATTTTAATGTTCCGCCTTTAATTGCAGTTCCTTCATGAGTAACTTCTGAATTGAATTTTGATTTTGAACTTGCTTTTGCTGGTTCAGATGAAGTGTTTCCACTATTTCCATTATTAGCATTCCCACATGCTGCTAATGTTACTGCTGCCGCTGCAGCTGATAAGAATAATAAGCTCTTCTTTTTCATTTTTCCTCCACTCTCAGACTTCAAGTCCATCCTAACTTCAGATGAATTGTCTGACAAATTAATTCTTGATGTTAATTTTAACAGAATTTTAATTATTTGCAAGAAAAAAATCTATATTCTTTTTTTAACTTTATTTTTAAGTACCTGATTTAGACTATATTTCATTAAGAACTCTTTTCTTTTAAAACTTCTTTTTATACAAAAAAAGACCTTGCAAAAGCAAGGTCTTAAAATGAAATTTCATTCAATTATTTGTCAGCAACACCAGTATCAGAAAGTAATTCTACTTGTTCCCATCCAGATTCTTTACCTTGAGCAATATCTACGTGTTTCACACGTTTGTTTACTGCTGTTAATGAGTAAGTGTTGAAACGTGGAACTTGGAATGGATTTTCGAATACAAATTTTTGCCATTGTTTGAATAATTCAACACGTTTAGCTTGATCGAATGAAGCTTCAGAAGCGATTTCTTCGATTAACTTGTTGTGTTCATCATTCACATAGTGTGAGAAGTTGAAACGAGCTTTTGGTCCATATAATCCATCTGGATCAGGGTTGTAACCAATTGTAAATCCACCTAACCACATATCGAAGTCATCCGCATATTTTGTTAATTTTTCAGCATATGCGTTGAATTCTAACGCACGGCCGTTTAATAACTCTACGCGTAGACCAACATTTTTCCACCATTCGATGTATTGTTGAATAACAGCATCATCTGTTTGACTACCAGCAGGAACTAATAATGTGATTGTTAATGGTTTACCTTCTTTGTCTTCTACATAACCATCATTATCCGTATCTTTATAACCAGCGTCTGCTAAGATTTTCTTAGATTCTTCTGGGTTGTATGTGAATCCTGGGACTTCTGATTTATCCGCATAGATTTCACCGAAGAATGGTGTTAATAATGTATTTGCTGAAGTACGTAAACCTTGGTAAGTTTCGTTTGCTACTTGTTCATTATCTAATGCATAAGCAATTGCTTTACGTAAAGCTGGATCACTCATCTTCTTATTAGGTTCAAATACGTGTTCACCTTTTTCTTTGTCAAAGTGACCCATGTTGAAACCAATGTAAGAAATACTGTTTGTAATGTTACCAATTAATGTAATGTTTGAAAAGTTTTTATAAGTATCATATTGATCTGAAGGCATTGCAGCAAAGTCGTATTTACCAGCTTTCATTTCTTGAACGATAGAATCAGGAGATACAATATCTGCTTTTAGGCCATCCACTTTAGGTTCGCCTTTGTAGTAATAAGGGTTTTTCTTGAATGTTACAGATTCCCCTGGAACTACTTTGTCAACGATGAATGGTCCGTTACCTACAACTTTAGTACGAGCCGCATCTGAAGCGATTGCTTGTTCATAAGACATATCTTTGAAGATATGTTTTGGCATGATATTACTCATAATCGCATTTCCACCTTTTTCTAAAGCTGGATATACTTCTTTCAAGTGAATTTTAACAGTTTGGTCATCCACTTTTTCAAGTCCTGAGATTTTATCTGCTTTTCCTGCGTGGAATTCTTCCATACCAACAACATTTTCAGCATTTTCATCGTAACGAACACCGTTATAGTCTTTACGTCCAACAAATTCATAAGTAAAGATATAGTCATCGATTGTTAACGGTTGTCCGTCAGACCATTTGTAGTCTTTAGAACGTAATTTTAATGTTACTGTTTTATTTTCCCTGTCTAAAGTGAATTCCATCATACCGCCATCTTTTTTGATGCGTTGGTTTTCATCGAATTCAAATAAGTTAGAAAAAGCAAAATCTTCTAATGTACCGTCTGCATTGTCGATTGATAGTAATGGTTGGATTAACCCTTTAAATGGTGATGCAGATACGATTGCATAGTTAATTGTACCGCCTTTTATAGCTGTCCCTTCATTTGATACTTCAGTTGGGAATTTACGTTCTGATGCTTTTGCAGCAGATTCCCCACCAGCGTTATTCGCTTTATTATTATTACATGCAGCTAAAGTTACTAATGAAGCAGCACCTAATAAACCAGCAATTGCTTTTTTGTTCATGTGTTTCCCTCCAAGTTTGGATTTGTTTTTAGAATATCTTAGATTTTACTCTTATTCCCATCTCACTGCAACCTTAAATATTCTTTCTCATTATTTTTTTATTGTTTTATCATTTTTTTAATTATAAAAACCGCGCCACTTCAATAGTTTGTACACATTATGTAAAAAAATGTCTTTAATTTGTGAACATCATGAAAATTTTATTTCTTTGTTAATAAAAAAAGGATGGTAGAAAAATCTACCATCCTTTTTTTGAATATTAAAGCTTGATGTTCAGTGATATAATTCACTGCGTCTCCAATTGTTGTGATGTTTTCTGCATCTTCATCAGAAATTTGAATTCCAAATTCATCTTCTAATTCCATAACTAATTCCACGACATCTAGTGAATCTGCGCCTAAGTCTTGTTGGAATGTCATGCCTTCCGTTACGGTTGAAGCGTCAACGCTAAAACGGTTTGCAATCAATTGAGCTACTTTATCAAAAACCACTTGATTTGACATAACTTTCTCTCCCTTCTCATTAAGGTTTCCTAGGAGGAAATGTAATCAAATCCTCAAACCTTATTCATCCGCGTTCGAAAGCGGACTATCTATTAAATCAGATAGTACTGTTATTTACAGAATTCTAACAAAAATGTCTATAGCTTCCATAAAAAGTACGATTTTCCTCTATTTCTTCATTATCTTAAAACGAAATGACCAGGTTCTACTTCTTGCAGAGTTGCATCCTCATTGAAATCTTCACCTGCATAAACAATACGTTTTCGATTTTTCTCTTCACGAGGATCTGGAAGAGGAATAGCAGATAGTAAGCTCTTCGTATAGGCATGTTGTGGATTCGTATAGACACATTCAGCAGAGCCCATTTCCACAATACGGCCACGATACATGACAGCAATCCGGTCACTAATATATTTCACCATGGATAAATCATGAGCAATAAAGAGATAAGTGAGTCCTTTTTCTTTCTGGAGTTTCTTTAGCAAATTCACAATTTGTGCTTGAATGGAAACGTCTAGTGCAGAAATTGCCTCATCACAAACGATGAATTTTGGATTTAAGGCGAGCGCTCTGGCAATCCCGATTCGTTGACGTTGACCTCCTGAAAATTCATGCGGATAACGGTTGGCATGTTCTCGGTTTAGCCCCACCGTTTCTAGCAACTCATCGACCATTTGGTTTCGTTCTTCTTTTGTTGCAGCCAAATGATGAATATCAATACCTTCTGCAATAATATCACGCACCTTCATCCGGCTATCTAGTGAAGCGTAAGGATCTTGGAAAATCATCTGTGCTTCTTTTCGAAACTCAAGTAGTTCCTTCCCTTTTGTCAGTGTCGCAATATCTTTCCCTTCAAAAAGGATTTCCCCATCTGTCGGTTGGTATAGGCGTAACAGCGCTCTTCCTGTTGTTGATTTTCCAGAACCTGATTCTCCTACTAACCCGAAAGTTTCTCCTTCGTATATGTCAAAGGAAATATCATCAATGGCTTTTACGAGATTTTTCTTTGTGCCAAAATACTGCTTTAAATGTTTCACTTCAACCAGTTTCTTCTTTTCAGTTGTATTAGTCATTAGACGCACCTCCTTCTCCAAAAAAGATTTTACGTCTTCTCAAAATCTCCTCAGGCACTTCTACTTTTGGCGCACGCGGATCCAGTAGCCAAGTAGCTGCAAAATGCGTCTTAGATACTTGAAACATTGGCGGTTCTTTTATGCGGTCGATTTCAAGCGCCACATCACTACGAAGTGCAAAGGCATCTCCCTTAGGTGGATCTAATAAATCTGGTGGTGAACCTGGAATCGCGTAAAGAGTATCTCCGGTATGTAAAGTCGGCATCGAACGAAGGAGGCCCCATGTATACGGATGTTGAGGATTATAGAAAACTTCATCAGAAGTTCCGACTTCAACAACTTTACCTGCATACATAACAGCAACACGGTCTGCGACATTGGCCACAACCCCAAGGTCATGCGTAATAAAGATAATGGCCATTTGGAATTTACATTGCAATTCTTTTAATAGCTCTAAAATTTGTGCTTGAATTGTCACATCTAAAGCCGTTGTTGGTTCATCGGCAATTAAAATATCAGGATTACATGCTAGTGCAATCGCAATCACAATCCGTTGACGCTGACCGCCAGAGAATTGGTGAGGATATTGCTTCATCCGTTCTTTTGGATTTGGAATTCCTACAAGCTCTAGTAATTCTTCTGCACGTTTATAGGCTTCTTCTTTTGAAGCTTTTTCGTGTTTAATAATCACTTCTGCAATTTGTAGTCCAATTTTCATGGTTGGATTCAAAGAGGTCATTGGATCTTGGAAGATCATCGCAATCTCTTTCCCGCGAATGGATTGCATTTCACGTTCGCTTTTTTCTAAGAGATTCTCTCCTTTAAATAGAATAGATCCTTCTTTAACCATCGCATTGTTCGACAACAATTGCATTACACTTTTAGCAGTCACACTTTTTCCAGATCCTGATTCTCCCACTAAAGCAAGAGTTTCCCCTTTTTGTAGATTAAGATTAACTCCACGAATCGCTTGTACTTCTCCTGCGAAAGTTTTGAAGTGGATTCGTAAGTTTTCAATAGATAAAATTGTTTCGCTCATTCGAATCCTCCTAATCTTTCATTTTCGGGTCAAATGCATCTCGAAGTCCGTCTGCTAATAAGTTAAAGCTAATCATTAAGACACAGAGGACTCCTGATGGGAACCACATTAAGTTTGGATAAATACGGAATGTTTTATATCCTCCATTAATCAGCGAACCGAGTGAAGCATCCGGAACTGGAATCCCAATTCCTAAGAAGCTTAAGAAGGCTTCAAAGAAGATTGCTGAAGGAATTGAAAACATGGTTTGAATAATAATCAAGCCTGCCATATTCGGTAGTAAATGCTTAAAGGCAATTTTCCAAAAACTTTGTCCTAAAGAACGAGAAGCTAAAATATATTCAAGATTTTTTAATTTTAATGTTTGCGCACGGACAACACGAGCCATTGTTACCCAACTCGTAAACCCAATCGCAACGATAATCGAAACGAGGCCTGGTTTCATCACTAATAACATTAAAACAAGAATAATTAAGTTTGGAATTGCTGAAATAATTTCTAAGAATCGTTGCATAACGGTATCTACCCGTCCTCCAAACCATCCAGAAATAATTCCGTAAGTCACTCCGATAGTAATATCAAACAAAGCAGCAGCAAAGGCGATAATTAATGAAGTTTGTGTCCCATATAAAACACGTGAAAATAAATCTCTTCCTAAATTATCTGTCCCAAAATAGAAGTTGACTCCTTCAGGAACTCCTTGTTGCGCATACACATCTACACCATTTCGAAGACCACTAAAGAGTCCAGGAATACGAGCAGGTAAATTCGCAAATTGCGCATTTGTTCGAGAGGATCAAACGGAGCAATCACTGGAGCCAAGATGGCTAGCAAAATAATCGCTAGTACGATGACTAGAGAAAATACCGCTCCCTTATTTTTCGTTAATCGTCTCCAAGAGTCTTGTAAAAAGTTTAAAGACGGAGAAGCGATTTTTTCTCGGTCAGCCGTATGACTCAAATCTACTTTTTGGAATAAGTCTTTTTCAGATACTTCTGCCATTATACTTCCCCTCCTTCATCTGTAATACGAATACGAGGATCAATCCAAGCGTATAGTAAATCGACAATTAAAATCACAAAAACGAGTAATGTTGAATACAACATCGTTACACCCATAATCGTTGGATAGTCATTCGTTAAAATGGACTTCACGAATTGCTCACCGATACCAGGGATAGAGAAAATATTTTCAATAACCATTGACCCTGTCATCAATCCTACGAGCATCGGTCCAAGAATCGTCACGAGTGGAATAATCGCATTTCTAAAACCATGTCGAAATGCCACTTCCAAACGACTTAATCCTTTTGCTTTAGCAAGTTCAATATAATCCGAATGCAACACTTCTACCATTTCCGTTCTTACAAAACGAGCTGAATCGGCAATCGGTGAAATCGAAAGCGCTAGTGTCGGTAAAATTGAGGAAACAAAACCTTGATTCCATAAAGCAATTGGGAAAATAGGGAATATCACCCCAAACAACAATTGTAAAACGACAGCGAACACGAAACTTGGAACAGAACGTCCGATAATCGCAAAGAACGTCGCTAGAGTATCTACCCAAGTATTTTGTCTCATGGCTGCCACCATCCCTAAGAGAGAACCCACAATCGTTCCAAAGATTAGCGCTTGGAATCCGAGTTGGAAAGAAGGTCCTACCCTAGAGAAAATCAAATTCGCTACCGTCGAATTATATTGGAAAGATTGTCCAAAATCTAAACGGAATAGACCCGTAATATAAATCCAGTATTGAACGAATACGGGTTTATCTAAACCATACTTCGCATTCATAATTTCGAGTTGAGCCTGCGTTAGTTGCTCCTCATTTGCGTATGGAGACCCCGGCAATAGTTTCATTAAAAAGAACGTAATTGTCGCAATTAAAAATAGTGTTAAAAACATGTAAAAAACACGTTTTGCGATATATTTAAGATAGTTTTTCAACCTTACACCTCCATTATTTATCTTCTAATTCTGTTTCATCATACTATCTAAAGAATTAAAGTTTCAACTAATTAGTTTCACAAAAGAAATTGCGCTTTTTTAAATGTTCTGGTACATTGTAGAGAATCAATGAAAAGGAGCAACTTTATGAAATTTGATTTTAAACAAATCGGAATCTTTTCCGGTAGCATCATTCTTCTTTGTGCACTATTCGTGAGCGTCACCAGTGGCTTCTCCTTTCTACACTTTAGCAACGCTTTATTTATGTGCGCTTTAGTTTTCTTAATGCTAGGCCTCTTCGCCTACTTAAGTCGTACAGATTTTTTTGAAATCATTCTCTCGTCGTCTCTCTTCTGAAACAGAAGGAAAAAAATGGATTGTTTTTCTCCTATTCTTCTGTCATTCTTTTTTTCTGGTAGTGGCTACTGTTTTTAGGGGCGCTATCCATCTTTATCGGCCTCTTTTTATAAATGACAAAAATCCGTGTACAAAGTGAGTACACGGATTTTTCTATAATCTCTCTGAAGCTTTTTGTTCAGCTTTCTCTTTTTCAATTTCTTCTCTTAATTCAGGAAGAATCTGAGTGAAATCCATTCGAATTTCTTTTCGAAGAGAAGGCTCAACTTTACGAACAAAATGGAAATTAGATAAACGTTCCATCACACTTTCTACTTCATCTTTGTTCACATATAAGTAGATATATTTCAAACGCTTTGAAATATAATGAATATTTCCAAATCGCTTCAATTGTTTAATTGGTTTCAATGTATACAACCAAACAACGAGTGCTTGTCTTTCTTGTTGTTCCATTCTTTCTCCCTTCTACATCGCTTTTAATTCTATTGGTTGTTGTTCTTCTTCTGGAGTCGCTTCTTCTTTTGGAGGAGTTGGTTCTTTTTGTTTTTGATCATTTCGAATAGCCCAAAGCACAAAGCCCACCCCTACACTAGAAGCTAGGAAGCTAGAGCCTCCATAACTGATAAGTGGCAGTGGAACCCCTGTTAACGGTGCAAATCCGACTAGCGCCCCGATATTAATTCCGGATTGAATTAAAAATAAAATCGCTACTCCATAACATAAGTATTTTGCAAACAGGCTTCTACACTTGTTTCCTTTATAGATCATCGCAATAATGAACCCTACAATGGCCAGCATCAAGACGAAAATAACAACAAACCCAAGTTCTTCCCCAACAATAGCCAAGATAAAGTCCGTATGAGCTTCTGGAAGGAACCCCGTTTTTTGAACAGAATTTGATAAACCTGTTCCAAACCAATTTCCTCTAGATAATCCTAGAAACCCTTGAATGGATTGATATCCAGAACCTGTTGCATCCGACCACGGATTATGAAAAGATGTAAAACGACTGACTTGATAGGCTTTTAGTCCGATTTTTTCAAAAACAGACGAATCTAAATACGTAATTCCATATAGAAGCGCAAAAACTGCACCCCAGGAAGCTAATGCACGATTAGAAACACCCGTCATTAACCCTAGTAAAAGGGCCACTGCAACAACAATTATCCCCGTCCCTAAATCGGGTTGAAGCATAATCATTCCAAAAAGGAAGATAGTGACAGCAGCTGGGACTAAATAGAATCTCCAATCTCGTTTACTTCTTTCATTCTTACTATATAAATAAGCAGAAATCCAAATTACAAATAGTTTTACTAATTCTGACGGTTGCAAATTAAACACTTTAAGTTAATCCAACTCTTTGCCCCATTTATTCCTTTCGTGAATAATACGACAACCAGTAGTATAAAAATGACCCCAAAAGTAGCGCCCATCACTTTTTCGCTCTTCATCCATTTCTCTGGAAGAATGGAAATTCCTAGCGCCAATAGCACCCCAAGGACGATATATAAGAGCTGTTTTACCATAAAAGCTTCGGAGTTTCCTTGATTGACTAAAGCATAATAACTACTTGCGCTATAGACCATAACTAGTCCAAATACAGAAAGTAATACATATAACCCCATAATTAGCGGATCTACTTTTAGGAGGCGTTTCATTTTTTCATGAAAATTTAACACGAGAGTCCTCCTCTACTTTTGGTACGTTTCTTCATAGATTTGGGTATACATATCATTTAAAGCATACTCCAAATCCGCCATAATTTTATGTCCTTCATTTGCATGGATTAAATCCATCGCTACAGCAAATTCTACTTGTTTTGATAAACCGAATAATTGTGTGTCGATAATCTCTTCGAAAGCAGGGCATTTCGCCAAGCAAAGATGTGTTTTTTGTTTTGAAATCAGTTGATAGATTTGTTTTGCATTTTCTTTCAACTGAACTAAAGCAGGATTTTGAGTCATCTCACATTCCCCTTTCCGTTATGCATATACTATTCTAGTATACTTGCATCCATAAAAAAATACCACTAATGCAAGTAGAATTTACTGAAAATTTAGAGTTCTCTTTGGTTCGTGTTCTTTATAAAAGAAATGATTCCGCCTTTCCTAACGGATGTCTTCATCATCACTGTAACGTTGCACCGGTTCGAGCCTCTAGGTCTCTCACCTTTAAAGCCTCAAACGGGGCGTACGAAATAAATTTCTACTCCCTGTAATTCGCTTTAATGCGCATCACGTTACTGTGATGATAGAATCCGTTAGTCTTTGCGGAATCATCTTTATGCAACAATAATATTTTTGCTTTCCACTCTGTTAGTAGTTTTTTGTGCAAGTAACTAAAAGAGAATGCTATCTTTCCATCTAGCTAAAGCTGTGCACTTACTAAATCCTCTTTATGGTTGTAAAGAAAATCTATTACGGAACTCTTACTAGGAATTGCCATACACGCTTCTTTTCCACTAAGGCATCTTTATGACAGGAAATAAAAAAGCTATTAAGGAGTTCTGCACGGAATCTATAGTAGCAACAATAGCGAGGGTAATCGATGCGAATAAGGGACTCTGGAAATTTATTTCCTAGAGTCCCTTTGAGGCTCGATAGGTGATGAGACGTAAGGCTCACACCGGTACATCTATTATCACTATTAGAATGATTCCTATTAGGAATTGCCATACACGCTTCCTTTCCACTAAGGCTTCTCTATGACGAAAACAAAAAAAGCTATTACGAAGTTCTGCTCGGAATCTATAGTAGCAACAATAGCGAGTGTAACTGATGTGAATTAGGGACTCTAGGGGTTTCCCGTAGAGTCCCTTTGAGGCTCAGTAGGGAGTGAGACTAAAAGGCTCACCCCGGTACAGCTATTGTCGCTACTATGAAGAGTTCCGTCAGAACAGAGTAATAGCTTATCTACTTATTTATTTCCGGTCCGATCATAGAGAGGCCGACACGACCTTTTTTGAGGTCAAGCTCCGTCACCCACACTGTTACGATATCTCCAACCGCAACGACATCACTTGGATGTTTCACGAAGCCTTTTTTCAATTTCGAAATATGCACAAGACCGTCTTGTTTCACACCAATATCGACGAATGCGCCGAAGTCCACTACGTTACGAACGGTTCCTTCGAGTTCCATTCCCACTTGTAAGTCTTCCATCTTCAAGACATCGCTTCGTAAGATTGGGCCTGCGACTTCCTCACGTGGGTCACGTCCTGGTTTCAATAATCCATCCATCACTAATTCCAGTGTTTCTTGTCCGATGCCAAATTCTTCTTTTAATTCTTTAGTATTAAGGCCTTTAAGAGCTTCTTCTAACTCTGGTGAACCCAACGCTAATTTTTCGGCATTGGCTTTTTTCAAAATGGCTTTAGCGACATCATAAGACTCTGGGTGAATGTCGGTACCGTCAAATGGGTTTGTTCCATCGATGATTCGCAAGAACCCAACGGCTTGCTCGTAAGCTTTTGGCCCTAAGCGAGGTACTTTCTTCAATTGCGTACGGTTTGTGAACTTGCCGTTTTCGTCACGGAAAGTGACCACGTTTGCTGCGGTTGTTTTCGTTAATCCTGCAATGTGCTCTAAGAGAGCGGCACTAGCCGTATTCACATTTACCCCAACCTTGTTCACGGCTGTTTCAACAACAAAGTCTAACTGCTCATCTAGTTGTTTCCGGAACGTCGTGTTGGTATTGTCCAACCCCAACAGCTTTTGGATCGATTTTTACAAGTTCTGCAAGTGGGTCTTGCAAACGACGAGCGATGCTAACTGCTGAACGCTCTTCAACTTGGTAATCAGGAAATTCTTGACGGGCTATATCGCTGGCAGAATAAACTGACGCTCCTGCTTCGCTGACGATGGTGTAAACAACTTTGCGTGGGATTTGTTTTAATTGCTCTGCCACAAATTGTTCAGACTCACGGCTAGCCGTTCCGTTTCCAATTGCCACAAGTGTCACGCCATATTGTTCCACGATGCGACGGAATTGTCCGCCTGCTTGAGCGCGTTTGGCTTCTGAAGCTCCTACGTGAGGGTAAATCACAGACTTACCAAGTACTTTTCCTGTTTCGTCGATTACCGCTAATTTACATCCTGTACGGTATGCTGGGTCGAGTCCTAAGATGACTTGGCCTTTCATTGGCGCTTGTAATAATAGATTCTTCAAATTCTCCCCGAAAATGGCAATCGCTTGCGTTTGCGCCTTTTCACTTAATTCATTACGGATTTCGCGTTCGATAGCTGGTCCGATGAATCGTTTGTAGCTTTCTTCAATCGCGCCTTCAACAATCGCAGCTGACGGCGAAGAAGGATTTTTGATTTTCTCTTCTTTAATCTTTGTAAGAGGGTTTGTCACGTCGACTTCAATCGTCACGCGGACTACATCTTCTTTTTCTGCACGGTTAAGGGCAAGCACACGGTGAGGAACGATGGATTTCACTGGCTCTTCGTAGTCATAGTACATTTCGTAGACTTTCTTCTCGTCGAGCTCTTCCTTCTTCACGACAGACTTCACGATTCCGTTCTTTTGCGTAAATTGACGTAATTGTTTACGGTATTTCGCTTCATCGGAAATCCATTCAGCGATAATTTCTACGGCACCGTTAATTGCATCTTCGACCGTTAGAATCGCTTTCTTCATTGATAAAGGTTGCTGCTTTTTCCTCTACAGAATCCTTTGTCGTCATGAGTAACCATAATGCAAATGGCTCTAATCCGGCTTCTTTAGCAATCGTTGCCTTTGTGCGGCGTTTTTGTTTATACGGACGATAAATATCTTCCAACGCTGTTAACGTTGTCGCCTTGCTTAACGCAGCCGTAATCTCTGGCGTGAGTTTGCCTTGCTCGTCAATCAGACGGCTAATTTCTTCTTTCCGTTTTTCGAAGTTTTCCAAATACCGTTGGCGCTCTTCGATTTCACGGATTTGCACCTCATCTAAAGAACCGGTTTGGTCTTTACGATAACGTGCAATAAACGGTACGGTATTGCCATCTTGCAAGAGGCCTAATACCGTATCGATTTGTTTTGGTTTATATTGAGTGAGTTCTGCCTTCACAAGCGCTACGGAACGCTCGTAAGCAGTGATTTCAGTTGTTTGTTCTGTCATAGTCAACTCCCTTTCTGTCTTCTCTATCCTATCATGAAATAAAAGGAAAAGCACCTAAGCAAAAATGCCTAGGTGACTGATTATGGCTAAAGTTTAAAAAGGTTTGTTCACTTTCAGCTGATTTTGACTCTTATAGAAGAGCTAAAATAATGAAGTTAAGGATGAATAATCCTGTAGCGACCCATAAAATTGGGTGAATGTCTTTTGATTTACCAGTAATGACTTTCACTAAGCAGTAGAAGATGAATCCTGCTGCGATACCGTAAGAGATACTGTAGCAAAGTGCCATGAAGATGCCGGCAAAGAACGCTGGGATCGCTTCGTCCAACTCGTCCCATTTCACATCAGCGAATGAAGAAAGCATCATCACCCCAACGATAATTAACGCTGGTGCTGTCGCTTCTGCAGGAACGATGCCCACGAATGGTGCTAATAAGGTTGATAATAGGAATAGACCTGCTGTTACGACTGCTGTTAAACCAGTACGTCCACCAGCTCCGATTCCGGCTGCACTTTCAACATAGGTTGTAGTGTTAGAAGTCCCAAAGATAGCCCCAATAGAAGTCCCAATCGCATCTGCGAATAAGGCTTTATCCATCTTAGAAGAGAACCCCGAGCCGTTTTCAAGTTGACGTTCGTCTTCTTCAGAGAAGATACCCGTTTTACGACCTGTACCGATGAAGGTTCCAAGCGTGTCAAATGTATCGGATAAGCTGAATGCGAAAATTGTCATTAATACTAATGGTAAGCGCGCTGGATTAGAGAAGAGTTTCACGATTCCTTCTGAACCAAAAGCGGCCATGAATGTTGTGCCTAAATCATTGAACGCTGCTCCAAGAGAGTTGCTTTCAAAGCTGACTTTTGATAAATCGACAACACCCATTGGAATCGCTAAAAGTGTTGTTAACACAATCCCGATAAGGATAGCTCCTCGAACTTTTTTCAATAATAAGAATACGGTGATAATTAAACCAATCACTGCAAGGAGGGCTCCTGGAGACGTGAAGTTTACAAGTGATGGAACAATCCCACCGTTTGAGTTCACGCTGAACACGCCGCCTTTGTATGCTTCTGTTGCGACATTATACGTAACGCCGTTTACTTGAGTAATGGTTTTTGAATCAGAAAGGAATTCTAATAGGTTGGCGTTTTTTAAACCAATATAAGCGATGAAAATCCCAATCCCTCCCCCGATGGCATGTTGCATACTGACCGGAATGGCTTTAATAATCATCTTACGAACTTTTGTTACTGTAATGAAAATGTTGAATAAACCACAAATAAATACCATTGCTAATGCTTCTTGCCAAGTGAATCCAAGGCCAAATACAACTGTAAATGTAAAGAACGCATTCAACCCCATCCCTGGTGCTAATGCGTAAGGAACGTTTGCGAAAAGACCCATCACTAATGTGCTGACAACTGTTGCGATAATCGTTGATAAGAAGACCGCTTGGAATGGCATTCCTGTTTTACTTAGAATGTTCGGATTGACAAAAATAATGTAAGACATCGCGAAAAATGTCGTTAACCCTGCCAAGAATTCAGTAGTTACCGTCGTGCCGTTCTCTTTCAGTTTAAAAAACTTTTCCATTAATTTTCGAACCCCTTTATAAAAGAATGAGTGATGAATTTAGTATACAGAAGATTTAATAGAAAAACAATATAGCTGTCGAACTATTTTTAAACATCATTTATTTTATTGTTCGTTATTTTTTTAACGTATTTATTTTTATAGCCTTTATAAGTAAATAGAATTCATGATTTATCGAACATTAAACTACATCATCCATTTTTTTCTCTATAGTTTTTTTAAACTATAGAGACAACAAAAAAGAAGCAGCCCAAAGCTACTTCTTTCTATACTTGATTATTTTTCAGATTTCCAAACTGGGAAATATTGTCCAGGACCGATTTCATCCATTTTTTTAGCAACATCGTCTGTTTGGTATAATTCAACGATTTTTTTATAAACTGGGTTGTCTGCATCTTTTCCATTCACAACGATAATGTTATAACGATCTTTTGGAATCGTATCTAAATGGTTTGCATCTGTAAAGATGTTATCTTCAATCTTCAATCCAGCATCTTGAGCCATTGAACCATTGATAGAAGCTGCATCCACATCTTGTAACATTTGAGGAGCTTGAGCAGATTCTGCTTCGATGATTTCTAAATTACGAGGGTTGCTTGTAATATCTGCTAGTGACGCCTTTGTTCCAACGCCCTCTTTCAATGTAATTAATCCTTCAGTTTGTAGCGCTACTAATGCACGACCTTGAATCGCTACCTCTTTAGGAACTAAAACTTTAGCTTTCTCAGGTAAATCTTTTAATGATTTATATTTTGTTGAGAAATAGTATAAAGGTGTGATGAAAGTTGTTCCGATTTCTTTAAATCGCTCCCTTTATCTTTGTTCCATTGCGCTAAGTATGCACGGTGTTGGAAGGCGTTCATTTGAACTGAACCTTCTTCTAAAGCTGTATTTGGTAAAACATAGTCGTTCATTTCTACAACTTCGATATTAATGTTTTCTTTCTTCGCCTTTTCAGCAACATAATCCCATAATTCATGGGCTGCACTTCCGACAACTGCAACTTTAACCGTTTGAGCTGCTTCAGTAGTAGATTCCTTTACTTCTTCTTTTGATGTTTGACTGCCACATGCAGCTAATGTGATCGCCGCAATTGCCGTTAAAAATAAGTGTTTGATTTTCATTGTTTTTCCTCCAATAATTGTATTTATTATTTTTCATCAACCTGTATTGTCTACCCATTCCCCCTCATTTTTTCGAACACAATAAAAAAATCCTCTGCCAAAAATGGACAAAGGACGATCATTTCAATAATACCGTGTTACCACCTTTATTCGTTCATTCATCACTGAATAAACCTCAATCGATTCCATTGATTCTTCTTTGAAATCGTGTCGCTATAACGGGCGCCCCGTACTTTCCTTACTTCACAAGCTCAAAAAGTCCACTCAATGGCCATTTTCATCTTCTTATCACTACTTGGTTTCACCAACCCCAAGCTCTCTACCAATGCCTCAAAGATTACTTTCCATCTCATCGCGTTATAGATTGAATTATACAACTAATCTATAATATGTCAACAATTATCTATGAGATAAAGACACTTTTAACAGAAAAGACACTAAAAACACAAATTTGGTCCTAAAAAAAAATCCTCGAGAAGCTATTTTCAATAGCCCCTCGAGGAAAATTTCGTTTCCGTTATCAGCAAATGCTGTATAAGAATTATTTAGATGATGTTGTTGTTGAATCAGCTGCATCTAAGAAGTTCTTCAATGCATTTTGTAAGCTTTCATCAGAAATCTTCACATCAGCACCTTTCAATAAATCCACCATTGTTTGGTGTAAGTATGCTGAATCTTTTAATTTTGCTTGTAGCATTTCTTCTTCCATTTGAGATTTTACTTCATCAAATGGTTTCTTTTCACCTTTGTCTAACATCTTAATAATGTGGTAACCGAATTGAGTTTCAACTGGAGTTTCTGTGATATCTCCTACATTTTTCAAGTTGTAAGATGCTTCAGAGAACTCTTTCACCATATCTGAACGTTTGAATGGTCCGATTTCCCCACCTTTAGAAGCTGTACCTGTATCGGCAGAGTTTTCTTTTGCTAATTCTGAGAAATCAGCGCCATCTTTTAATTTTTGAATTAATTCTTCCGCTTTTGCTTTTGCAGCAGCTTTTTCTTCATCAGAAGCAGTTGCTTTAGCAGCAATCAAGATATGTTGTACTTTGATTTGTGGTTCCCACTCATCGTAGTATTTCTTAATATCTTCGTCTGTAAAGGCTGCAGCCTTTTTAACAGCAGCCGTCATTAATTTGTTTAAGTAAATAGTTTGACGGTATGCATCTACTGAAGCGATTCCGCTTTGTTTTAAAGCAGCTAACATGCCGTTTTCACCACCATATTGAGCTACTAATTTAGCAACTTCTTGTTCAGCATCTTCTTTTAATTTTTTAGAATCTTCTACTGATCCTTCTAACACTTTTGTTAAGACTAAACGTTGTAAAGTTTGTTCCCCAACGGTATCTTTCATTGCATTCACAAATTCTTCTCTTGTCACATTACCATATTTTGTAGTAGCAATCGTTTCTGAATTCGTATTATTTGAGCAAGCTGCTAATGCTAAAGTTGAAGCAAGCACTAACATTCCTGTGAATTTTTTCTTCATAAAATTCCCTCTCCTATTGGTTTCTTTTTTAATCGATGGTATTAATATACCATAGTTCTAAACTCTTTCCTAGTTTTCTAGTCAGGTCTTACCTTTTCTTAACTTTCTTTTGAACTAAAAAAGAGCCGGGTCTTGTTAGCCCGACTCCTCAAAAAGTTAAGTTAAGTTCTATTCAGTGATTATTGTAATACTCGAATAGTAATTGTACGACGTCCGAAGTTATAAACATCATTTAAATTCACTAAGTGAACGTCAATTCTGTTTCCGTAAATCGCGCCACCTGTATCTGCAGCACGGAAAATACCATAACCTGGAATTTCAACATATGATCCTAATGGAATGACACTTGGGTCAACCGCAATCACATTTGGTTCATTCACAAGGTTTGTTCCATCAGCAGTGTAGCTTGATAAACCAGCTTCATTATATGAATAAGCAGTAGCTTCTACTGTTAAGTAGTAGCCATTTTGGCTTGATGAAGCAGCTTGAGTCGTTTGAGCAGCTTGTGTTGTTTCAGTTGCTTGAGTTGCTTGTGCAGTCTCATTGCTTGCTGAAGTTGTTGCTTCTGACTTCTCTACTTCTTTAACTTCTTTGTTATCTTGAACACGGTAAGAATGTTCTTGAGAGCCATTATTGACAGTCACTTCTTTTTGGTCTGCTGAGAAGCGGATTACTGTTCCTGGGTAAATAAGGTTCGCATTTGAATCTCGTTTACTTGAACAAGTGAATCTAGTGAAGCGCCTGTTGCTTCAGAGATTACTGATAAAGTATCTCCCCATTTAATTGTGTACTCTTGTACTCCTTTGTCATCTTTTTTCACATCTTGTTTTACTTGTTCAACAGTACGTGCTGTCCATTCTACTTCATTTGCACTTGCTGAATTCGCTGTAAAACCGGCATAGCCAAATAGTGCAAGTGATGCTGTCACCATCATCAATTGTTTCTTGATTGGTTTCATATTTTCCTTTCCGACTTTTGACTCTTTTATAGAATTCAAAAATCTCGTTCGCATAATTTTTTTGAGTCGCGAACTTAATGAATGCAATTATGTTACCATGAAAAAAAATGAAAGTGTTGATTTTATGCCCTTTGTTAAGGTCACTTAATTTTTTTGACTTTTTCTGATGTTATTATTACAAACAAATGACAAGAACATATGTTTCTGAAATATTCGATATCTTTCTGTAACGTTTTCGTAGAACTTTCTTAGATTCTTAGTCATACTTTTTTCATTTATTACATCGTTTTAGGCTCTTTTCAAAGAAAAAATCGCATTAAATCGAATATTACATTAAAAAACCTTCCTATTTAACAGTAGGAAGGCTCTTCATTTTCTTTAATTTACATGATTCAACTCACTCATCTGAATCGTTTGATTGATCGTTTCTTTTAAAGCTTCAGGAAGATGGTGTGTTACCCATAGAACGGTCACGCTCTTATCTTCTAGGATTGGTTTCAACACCTCAATGGTTGTCTTTTCGTCTAAGTTGGAACTAACTTCATCCAGCAAGAAGACTTTTGGTTTTTTTATGAGTCCACGCGCGAAGGCAATGCGTTGCAACTGACCGCCGGATAAATTTGAATCGCCATCGCCTAAGACTGTATCTAATCCTTGTGGCAAGTTTCGTACAATAGTTGCGAGTCCAACTTTTTCAAGAGATTCCCATACTTCTTCGTCCGTATACTCTTCTGTGAGCGTTACGTTTTCCCGAATGGTTGTCGTGAAGATATGTGGCTTTTGGGCGATATAGACCATTTGACGATATAACTCATCATAGGATTGTTTCTTCACATCGACCCCAGCAAATTTTACTTCTCCTAAATACTCCGTTAATTTAGCAGCGATAATATTTAACAGCGTTGATTTCCCTGTTCCGCTCTCACCAGTAATCGCGTATTTTTGCCCTTCGTTGAATCCAAGAGACACATGATTTAAAATCACCTTTTCTCCATAATTGAAAGAGACGTCTGATACTTCAATTAAAGTATGAGAATCTTCTTTATCCACATTCTCATTATTTTGCTCAGACTCAAGTAGTTCGTATTTCAAATAGAGGAGCTGTACTTTTAATCGAACCGATTTTTTGACTGATATTTCCAAGAACATTAAAAATGATTCCGCTAAGGCCTGTTGTAGCAATGATACTACCGATACTCACTTCTCCGATATAGGCTAGATATCCTGTTAAAACAAAGACAGAAACTTGGCAAAATAAATTACTAATTCCACCACTTACGGCAACTTTTGCCATTGTTTTACTAAAATCTCGTTGTGTATCTCCAACTTTGACAGATCTTTCATGGATTTTTTGAGTCAAATAGTTCAACTTTCTAAATACGAATAAAGTATCGTATCCACTTAATAAGTCCGAAACATGTTTTGAAAAATGCTCGTTTTCTTCAGATGTTTTCATCGTTTTAGTCGTTAACTCTCCAGAAAACAATGCGGGTAATACCGCCATCAGAACAATACAAAAAGCCGTTAATAATACAATAGACCAATGATACATAAATAGCGCTACCGCAGAAAATACAGCAGAGATGGCTCCCCCAACGACTTCAACCGTGGGAGTAAAAGCTTTTGTTCTAATTTGTTCCATATCGCTTGTAAACCAAGAAATATAGGTTTGACTATTTTTCTCATAAAAGCGTTCATAAGAAGTATTTTTTATGGCATGACTAATTCGATCTCGTAACCAAGTAACTACCTTTTGTTCAAAGAACGCTTGATAGCGAATCAACATATAGGTAAACAACAAATATAAAGCAAAAATTGCGACTAAAAGAATCGTCTCACGGATAAACCCGTTCATATCCATTTTTACTAAATAGTCTAAAATCTCTGCATTGACAATACTTGTTAATAATTGAGAGGTCGCAATTAATGTTAAAATCGCAATAGTCACGAACACCTCTTTTTTAAATTTTTGGAAAATCACCTTCATCTAAATCTCTCCACTTCAAATTATTATGCTCATAGTTTAACATCGTCTTAATCCAATGTGTATAGGACTTTGGACGGAAAATAAAAGAAAAGTGAGGATTTCTTAGTTCCTCACTTCCTTATATTTTTTAGTCTTATGCCAATAAACAAAATGGAGAAGGCCACTCCTACAATAGCTCCTATCACAAGCGGCACTCCCTGTTGTAGAGCTGGTAACACACTAATCGGTAAAATAGTCCCTAAAGAATATCCTCCAATAGTCAAATAGCCAAGGATAAAGAGGACAATCGTCGATACCATCGTATCTTTAATCAAAGAAAAGAGCAGCGTCTGTGCAATGAATAACCCAATAATTGCTAACAATGGATATCCAATCGCTAATAGGAATCCTTGAATCGCTGAAATAAAGATTGTTTCCCCATTTGACACATACGATACAGGGAACAGAAAAACATTCTCTTGAATTAGGATTCCATAAGCCACAACAGGCAGAATCACCAGCAGACTAGGAAAAGCATAAAAGTATTTCAAAGAATAGAGCGTTTCTGTCAATAATTCTTCTTTATTAGAAATCGGCACTACTTCTAGTAGCGTTCGGTGCCGTTGTTTTCTTTCTAAATATCCCCCTACTTGCACAAGGAAAAAGAAGACAAGGATACCGTAACCAAGAAGTTGGAAAATCGTCTGTATAAAATCACCATACTGGTAATAAGTTTGGTAGGATATCTCTTTTCCAACTAAATAATGGAGCAATTGGAGTTTAGCTTTAATTTGCATAGGACTCTCTAACGAATCCGCCCATTCTTCTGGGATACGACTTAGAAGAGATTCCACCAATTCCAATCGTTTTTCATAAATCGGAATCAGCCGCTCCGTTTTCCCCTTCACTGTATAAATCCCATTTTCTTGCGCATAGGTTTGGTAAAGAGCCTGGAAAGTAGTATCCATCTCTTTCTTTGTATCTTCATCAATTGTCACCTGGTTCTCAAATGAATCTTTCAGATTATCTATCTGAGCAAATTGTCGTTCTATCACATCTCTTAAGGCCGGTTTCCCTGTAACGCGATGATATCCAATGACAAGCGTCGCAACCACTAAAATAAGAAGCGGTATCTTATAGAAAAAGCCTCGTTTTTTTAAATGCATTCTATCTAACTGAACCCATCTACTCATACCGAACCCCCTCGTCTCTGACGCTCTTGCCAACAAGAAGTTCCAACCGTGAATAAGAAGAACACGAACGCTCCTACAAGTAAACTGGCACATCCGTTTGAAATCGTAAATGTACCTGTCGCATAAAAATCATCTTTCATTCCTTGAATGACAGAGCCAAAGTTCACATAGTACAGTGGCAACTTGTCTGCAAAAGAAGGATAAATCTTCATAGAACGGAAGATAGGCTCTGCCCAAATAACCATCAGCCCTGCGATGAACCCTACCATCTTATTTCTACTCAACTGATTACACCATGCGACAAGATTGATTAAGAATAGGAGCACACACGCTGCAAAGAGTAGGACGATTCCGATAAATTGTAATGGAAGCATGAGAACCTCCTCATCCCCACGAAATACAAGTAACAGCGAAGTGAAGGTGTCCCAGCCAAAAGATAAACTCTGTACTAAGAAAACTACAAATAAAACAAGAATTACAAGCGCCATGTTTACCAACCAGTAACTACTCATCTTTTGTAATAAATATTTCCACTCACGAATCGGCTTCACCGCTAACATACTACGATGCTTCCAATCATCTAACAGAATAGGACTGATAAATAGTAGCAAGATTGAAAATAGAACTGGTAACCAATACATCATTGGTTCCGTATATCTTGTCCATTCCATCCAAAAAATCCGATTCTCCATTTGTAAAATGTCGTCTAATTGATAGCGACCCTGCTCCTCTAAAGAACGAAATTCCATTAAATATTGTTTAACATTCTTATACTCTAACTGTTCCTGCTTACTAGGATTAAATCCAATTGTATTATAAATAGGAAGGGGCGATTGTTCTTTATCTCTTAATTCAAGTCGCAACTCCCAAAAATGAATCTGTTCTTTTATATAAGTTTTATAATCTTGTTTTTGAAACGCTGTTACTGAACGATGATAAGCAACTGAATCCTCTAACCATTTTTCCTCTGTTTCTGTTAAACTTCTTTTCTTCGCTTCCTCTTCATATTCATTGATTAGTATCAAATGAATTTTATCGCCTTGATTTAAAGTGGTATTCAAAAGTTCATTGAGAGAAGATTTTTGTTGAAAATTCATCACTAGAAACACAACCATCAGTAATACATAACCGATGAACTGAATTTTCATTAATCGATTTCGAACAATCAACAGTAATTGTGTTTTCATGCTAGCTTCTCCTCTCTTTTTCAACTTTCGATTGTACTATCCGTACAGTTCTTTATAAAGTGCGTAGCAACCTTTTGCTCCAATCTTAATTTCACTACATTGATGGATGTTTTCTAGTATCCACTTCCAATTTTCTGTTGGAAGTTCACCCTCCGTAAGGTGAATACTAATCTGTCTTCCTTCGCAATCCATCCTTTCTACTTCTCTTGGAAATTGCTCTACAAACTTTTCGAAATACTCTTTTGAAATAAAGGTCAATTGAAGTGTATCTACGCCATCTTTTTGCGGTGAATATTCCAAGGCGATTCGTTTCTCCTTCATAAAATAAATCTTGTCGGCAATCGAATCGAGATTGTTCAGTAAATGAGAGGCCATCACGATCGTTTTTCCTTCATTTCGTAACTGTCTCAACACTTTAGAAATCAATTCCACATTATCAGGATCTAACCCGTTCATCACTTCATCCACAAGCATGTAATCTGCTTTTGTAACTAGCACCAATGCAAAACAAAGGCGTTGCCGCATCCCGAGTGAATATCCGCCCACTTTTTGATGAATATAGCCTTCCATTTAACTGCTCTATCACAGTTTGAACAGTTCCAGAAGCTACCTTCCACATCGAGGCATAGAATTTCAAATGTTCGATTCCATTTAACTCATCGTATAATTCAGATTGATCCGGCATCTTCACGATATGTTGTCTCATAAATAATGGTTCACTTGTATAATCCTTCCCTTGATAGCACACCGAAATGCCATTATTTCTTAGGTGTCCAGACAGTATTTGGATAAGCGTAGATTTCCCTACTCCATTTGGTGCTACTAATCCAATAATCTGAGACGATGGAAGCTCTAAGTCAATCTGATTTAGAATCTCTTTTTTTCCATATGAAAAATTCTGAATATGAACTTCTAACATTCGAGCGACTCCTTCCTGTACTTGTATCTTAATTTAACCGTTTTTGTTACCGCTTCCTTTGCTAATATTATAGCAAATTTTCTTTTATAAAATAGAGTTCTTTTGTAGATTTCAATCAAATTCCAATAAAAATATCTGCTATTATTTGATTTTTGCACACAAAAACCACACCTCTATTCTGAAGTGTGGTAGCTCTATTTTATTATGCTTTTGTTTTTTCAGCGCGGTCACGTTTCATTTGGCTTGAACGTAATTGTCCGCAGGCTGCTTCGATATCATGTCCGAATTCTTTACGAACGACACAGTTGATGTGGTTTTTCTTCAACACATCGTAGAAGGCAACTACGCGTTCTTTTCCACTTCGTTCGTATTGGTCATGCTCTCGAACTTTGTTATAAGGAATTAAGTTCACGTATGAAAGACGTTTCTTGTCCGCAAGAAGATCAGCTAATTGTTGTGCTTGTTCCACCGAATCATTCACGTGATCGAGCATGATGTACTCGAAGGTTACACGACGATTGGTTTTAGCAATATATTCATTAATCGCATCCATCACGACTTCAATTGGATATTTACGGTTAATACGCATGATACGAGAACGTGTATCGTTATCTGGCGCGTGAAGTGAAAGTGCAAGGTTGACTTGTAATCCTTCGTCAGCGAACTCACGAATCTTTGGAGCCAAACCACTGGTAGATACTGTGATATGACGAGCCCCGATTCCAAGCCCTTTATCAGAGTTCACAACTTTTAAGAACTTGATGACATTATCGTAGTTATCGAATGGTTCCCCAATCCCCATAACTACGATGTGACTAACGCGGTCCCCAGGAGACACTTCGTCTAAAGTACGTTGCACGTGCATGACTTGCGCTACGATTTCCCCTGCAACAAGGTCACGTTGTTTTGCGATAATTCCGCTGGCACAGAAAGTACATCCGATATTACATCCTACTTGTGTGGTCACACAGATAGATAATCCGTATTCTTGTGGCATTAATACCGTTTCGATTAAGAGGCCGTCTGCTAATTCAAAGAGGAATTTACGTGTTCCGTCTGTTGATTGTTGTTTGATACGTTCGTTTAACACTGGGAATGTGAACTCTTCTTGTAACTCTTCAATCAGTGATTTGGCAAGTTTGTCATTTCTTCAAAACTGGTTACACGTTTGCGGTAAAGCCAATCCCATAATTGTCCTGCTCTGAATTTCTTTTCGCCTTTTGCTTCAAACCAAGCAGTTAGTTCTTCTAGTGGCATGCCGTAAATAATCGGTTTTCCTTCATATTGACGAACCACTCGTCCAATTTTTCTAACCATATTTAATCCTCTTTCCTATACTTGAAATGCTCTAATGATTATTTCTCTATTCGCATGAGCGCTTAATAACACCGATAATTTCACACGAGCCTTTTGTCCGCTAAGCCCAGTTGTGAAAATCACTCCTGCTTCACGTAGCTGTTTGCCTCCGCCAAGATAATTATATACATCGTACGTCACACCGTTAAAGGCACGGGATACGAGCACGACTGGAATTCCTTTATCCAAGCAACGTTGCAATCCAGGAAGTGTCGTTGGTGGTAGATTCCCCTGCCCCAAGAGCTTCGATGACTAATCCATTAGCATCTGAATCAGCAATGGCATCAAATAACATCGAATCCATTCCAGCATACGCCTTCAATAAGTATACCTTATTCACGAGTTCTTTCACTGGATAATATTCATGATGTAAGAATTTTTGGAAGTAAATAACTTCACTCTTCGATACTAAGCCAAGCGGTCCAAAAGTTGGTGTTTGGAAAGTCGCAACATTCGTAGTATGTGTCTTTGTCACATATGTTGCTGCATGGACTTCATCATTCATCACGACAAGAACACCTTTATCTACACTCTCTGGACTCGTTACCGTAATAATGGCACTACGTAAGTTCGCTAATCCATCTGCCCCGATTTCATTGCTGGAACGCATCGCTCCAGTCAACACAATTGGGAAGGAGCCATCTGTTGTTAACTCTAAGAAATACGCTGTTTCTTCTAATGTATCGGTACCGTGAGTTACCACGGCTCCGTCAAAACCATCCTTTTGTGCTTGGACGATTCTTTTTTGAACTTCCCACATTTTTTCTTCCGTCATATGTGGGGATGGTAAGTTAAATAAGTCTTCTACAACGACACTTGCGATCGGTGCGAAAAGAGTATCTGAGTTTGTTAATGGGTTGGTTCCTGTTGGTGTTACGCTGCCCGTTGAGCGGTCTTCACTCATAGCAATCGTACCACCGGTGTTGATGACGATAATTTTCTTCATGGTGCTACTACTTTCTTTCATTTTCTCTTTACATAGGATACCACAAAATCGCAAAAGCTGACTATAAAATACGCACAAAAAGATGATACCTTCGAAATTTAAAACGCGAAGTACGGAACAAGTCCCTACTTCGCGTAATTCACATTCTATTTCTTTTTCAACATAAAAAGCACTTCAATTTAGAGTTAGTTCTCCTGATTCCAAAGTATACTGTTTGTTATATACGTGTATATTCTTCGGAACTCTATGAGCTATCTCTATAAATGGAATGTTATCCTTTATAAGAAGTTCTCTAATCATCATCGTTGTATCCTCATCAATGGCAGAAGAAAACTCATCTAATAGCAGTAATTGGTATTTTCTAAGTAATAGTCGGCCTAGGCAAATTCTAGCTTTCTCTCCTCCAGAAAGTGACTCATCAAGATTTACTTCTGAGTTATGTAATCCTAGTCTATCCACTAAATAACCTAGTCCCACTTTTTGAAGAACAGAAGTAACTTCACTATCAGAATAGTCTTCCCCTAAAGAGAGATTAAATTTTAATGATTCATAGAAAATCCTTGATTCCTGGGTAAAGAAGCCAATATGTTTCTTCAAATCATCTCCTGAAACTAATTGTCTATGAACTCCATTATACTTCTGCACACCAACTTCAGATACATGCACTCCATATAGTAATTCCAAAAGTGTAGATTTCCCAGAACCTGATGGCCCCATAATTAGTATCCTATCATTCCCATTCATTTCTATATTAATTTTCTTTAATATAGTCATTCCATCAATTTGAACAGTGCACTCTTTTAACTCAATTGGAAATACCGTACTGATACTTGATTTGCTTTCTAAATGAGTCCATTCAAACTCTGTATACTTTTCCACTCTTTCGATTACAGGAATTATTGAATTAAATCTTTGATAGTAATCTATTGCATTGAGTAACGGGCTAACAATACGATCACTCGCTAAATAAATTGCAATAACTGTGGCTAACTTAGTCTCACCAACAATAACTAGATATACCCCAATAGCTAACGGCACAAATGAACTTAATCCTGAAAGTAAGTTTGCTAATAACTTCGATGTAAATCGAACATGATTCATTTGAAAATAAGCTTCTTCTGTTTGATTCAACGTTCCCATCAACTTATTCAAAAAGATTTTTTCAACAAAAAAGTTCTTAATAATCGGCTTACTTTTCAAATATTCTTGTTGTTGCAAGATACTTAATTGGTTTACTTCAGCCCATTCCTTTGAATGTTTTCGAATAGATTTCGCAAATAATTTTGGCACCAATATTGGTAAGAACGATAATGTTATAAAGAGAGCTGCTAGTTTTAAATCAATTGCGGACACATATAACAAAGTAACCAACGCAAATACAAGACAATAGAAAAATCCCATGATTGACTTGATTCCTTGTTCTTCTAATAGTTTTAATTCACTAAGCACTATTGACTCTACTTCCTGTTGATTAAACTTTCCATAAAAAAATGCGGTAATAACTTTTTCTTTAAGGGATAGAGTTACTTGCTTTATCATTTTTTTGTTGTGAATCTTCCCATATAAATAATCCAAAACGAATAAGGGAATAACTAAGAATACCTATCAATGAAATTTTTTTACTAAATCCTCAACCTTTTGAGTCGCCGAAACATCAATTAATCCAGAAATAAAAGAAGGGATAATAATACCATCTAAAGCAGTTAAAGACATACCAATTGCTATTAATAATAAGTATTTCCTTGGTAACCAACCTAACATCTTCTTCATATATCCCATAACGTTTACATTCCTTCCTACCCAGCTTCTATTACGATATTAATTATATCAAATAGTTAAAAAAACTTTGTATATCTAATTTTAGCAATGTTTCCAAGCTGCATTTAGCCAAGATTTTTTTCCTTAGAAAGCCTAATCTATCCCTATTTTTTTATCAAAAAAATCTCTATTACTGCGATTATAAAATTCTCAAACTTCTGCGGCATCATCTTTTTGTGAGTTTTTGTTCAAATCCTTTATAAAAAAATGAAAAAAATTGTTGTGCCTCTCATTTTGAACGGCTCCGTGCAAAGTGTTAGAAAGTGCATTCTACCGGTGTTTCTGAGACTTTTCGGTAATTTGAAGTGGTGCGTGACTGAAAAAAATTTTTTTGATTTTTTTCTCGGAATTTTTACTATGATTTTTCTACATTTGTACTTTTTAAACCAAAAAGCCTGCTGTTGAATATACCGCTAAAAACCGTGTCATATCAGCTTTTTATATTTTACTTTTGATTTTAGAAATTTGAAATGTAACATATATGCTACTGTAGCATATATGTTACATTTTTATTTTTGCAGTCTTGCACTCAACAAAAAACCGTAACCTTGGAGGCTACGGTTGGTTGGTTGATTATTTTATAGTGTATTGTCTTTCGTGGTTTTTAACTCCTGTGAGTGTCACTGGGCTATTGTCTTCACGTGTGAAAGTTTGTTCACCGCTAGAGTCGACAACTTCCATAAAGATTTCTTCGTATTCTTCTACAGTGAGCATTTTGCGGTTTTCAAGTAAAGCCTTATGTTCCGCAATATGCAATTGATTTTCGAATCCTTCAACTAATTCCCCAGCAAAGAATTCCCCAACAGCTCCAGAACCATAACTAAAGAATCCAATACGGTCTCCAGCTACTAGTACAGAACTGTTTTCTAATAACGAAATAAAACTTAGGAATAATGATCCTGTATAAATATTTCCGACATGGCGGTTATAAATAGACGCTTCTTGGTATCTTGCCGTGAAACGTTCTCTTTCTTCTTCGCTCATTTCTTCTAAGAACGGTTTGAAAGCTTTCATCCCCATCTTCGTATATGGTAAGTGGAAGCAAATGGCTTCGAAGTCCGAAAACTCGCAATGAGTCTTTTCTTGATAGTTCTTCCACACTTCAGAGAAGAAACGAATGTATTGTTCATTTGAAAATTGACCATCTACTAATGGATAGGCTTCATAGTTCGGTCTCCAAAAGTCCATTACATCATCCGTAAACAAGCTTGTTTCATTGTCTAAGACTAATAAACGTGGTGACTCAGAAACAACCATGGCTACTGCCCCAGCTCCTTGAGTAGGTTCTCCACCAGAATTTAATCCATATTTAGCGATATCACTAGCAATGACTAACACTTTTGAAGAAGGGTTTAATGCGATATGCCCTTTTGCTAATTGAAGGGCTGCTGTTGCCCCATAACAAGCGTGTTTAATTCTACACTGCGAACACGGTTAGATAATCCTAACATCCGTTGCATATAAACTGCAGCTGATTTCGATTGATCAATACCTGTTTCTGTTCCAAATAAAATCATATCAATAGATTCGCGGTCAGCATCATCAATAATCGATAAAGCTGCATTTGCGGCTAAAGTCACGATGTCTTGTGTGACTGGAGCTACTGCCATTGTAGACTGTCCAATACCAATCGTGTATTTAGCTGGCTCTACTCCACGTGCAACTGCCAATGTTTCCATATCTAGTGCAGTCGGTGGCACAAAAAAGCCAATCTTATCTATTCCTATATTCATTGTTGTTCTCCTTTACGAAAAAGCCCTAACCACATGTTGGGCTTCTTGTTCTATCTTAGCAACAACTATACTAGCAAAAAATTGCCGTCTGGACAATTGAATTTACTATTTGTTCTATAATTTAAACAATTCTTTACTATTTAGAACGATTAAAAATTAGGTTTTAGAGGCAAAATCTTATAAAATAGTGGAGATGAAAGTGAATCCACTATAGAAAGGAATCAAAGATATGAACGGAAATGATATTGTCATTGTCAGCGCCACACGGACTGCCATTGGTAAATTCGGAGGACAATTTGCTACAACCTCTGCGATTGAATTAGGAACAGCGGTAGCAAAATCCGCAATCCAAAAAGCCAAATTATCTCCCGACCAAATTGATACAGTGATTTTCGGAAATGTTTTACAAGCTGGACTTGGCCAAAACCCTGCTCGACAAGTAGGTTTACAAGCAGGTCTACTCCATTCTAGTACAGCCTTAACGGTCAATGAAGTTTGTGGTTCTGGATTAAAAGCCATTATTCTTGCAGCGCAATCCCTTCGACTAGGAGATGCTAAAATTGTCTTAGCCGGCGGTATGGAAAATATGAGTTTAGCACCGCATTTATTACAACAACGCTTTGCTCCAAAAAACGGGCCAGTTACTTTAGTCGATTCATTATTTAATGATGGGTTAACAGACGCCTATTCAACGGATGCAATGGGGATTACCGCAGAAAACATCGTTGAAAAATACGGATTCACACGCGAAGAACTCGATGCTTTTGCCCTTTCTTCTCAACAAAGCTGCTAAAGCACAAGAAGAAGGACGTTTCGCAAAGGAAATTACTCCCGTCGCTGTCTTCAATCGTAAGACAAAATCTGACGACTTCAAAGCTAGCGATGAATTCATCCGTGCAAACACAACACTGGAAAGTCTTTCTGGATTAAAACCCGCCTTCAAAAAAGACGGAGTGGTTACTGCCGGAAACTCTTCAGGAATCAATGATGGAGCTGCTTGTGTCATCATGACAACTCGCGAATATGCCAAAGAATTGAATCTACCTATTTTAGCAACTCTAAAAGGATATGCAGAAGCAGGTGTAGATCCTGCATTCATGGGGATTGGACCCGTTCCAGCGATTGAAAAATTAGTAGCACGGACCCGCATCCCGCTTGAAAAAGTGGATATCTTCGAACTGAACGAAGCCTTTGCGGCACAAAGTATGGCCGTCATCAAAGACTTGAAGATTCCAACTGAAAAAGTAAATCCATTCGGTGGCGCAATTGCACTAGGCCATCCAATCGGCGCTTCGGGTACCCGTATTGTGGTCACACTGATTAACGCCCTCGAACAACTCGACGGTAAACTCGGCGTTGCTTCACTTTGTGTGGGCGGCGGAATGGGCGTTGCCATCGCAATTGAACGCGAAAAGTAATAGAAACAAAGAGAGCTGCTCAAAATTCACTTATAAGTGAATTTTGGGCAACTCTCTTTTTTCTTTTTAACAATCGGAAGTACGAAGAAAGAAATTCATGTTAGGATTACGAAGAACCTGGTGGATTCTATAATAGCAGTAACGTGAATCCGCATTAAAACGAATTAAAGGTGAGAGACATCGGCTCGAACCGATGCAACGTTACAGCTATTATAAAGATATCCGTGAAGATTCGAAGTAATCCTATAACTTAATTTATTTCTCTTCGTGTTTCTTTGTTCGTGTCGGTGTTGATAGTATTCTCGAATCTCTTCATTCTCCTGGCTTGCCTGATATGTAATCGAAATTCCTTCTTTTTTCCAATGAATGCTCGTTAAAATATCATCCCAGCTCGGAAATTCGATGTTAAATGTATCCGCAAAACTAATGGAAGCTCTCCATACATCGAAGCGAGTCTGTAGTAAAAGCAAGGCTACTCGAGTGAGTAGTTCACGTTTTTCTTCATCCATTTGCCCTGCAGCTTTGAAGAACTCCTGAACATAATGCATAAATTTGCCAAACACATCATTAATCGTATCCAAACCAATCGTAAAAAGAAGCTCGAAGAACACGTCCCAGAACAGTTCTAGTTCTTCATCACTCACTTCTTCAGTCCATTTTTTAAACGTTTGGTCATTTAATTGGCTGTTTTTCGTCAAATGATCCATCGTCACAAATTGTCCATTTTCGATTTCCCATGTCAAAGCGCTATGCTGGAGAGCAGCAAAGGCATTACTTTTGACGATGACATAAGGAATTTCAGATTCCAAAAGCAATCCAACCAACGCATCTTGAGGAATGTAACGCATCGCTAATGGAACCACTGCGTGATAGCCTTCCGTTTCTAAAATAGAACGGTGTAATCCTGGAGAATCAAAACAGAAGATTTTTCCCAATCTCGATTGAACTTCTTTCTCTTGGGTAGAGGCAGCGTATAAGGCTAGATTTCCTCCTTTTGAATGTCCTGACAAGAGAATTTCCCCATCGAACAACTTCGCCTGTTGCTCCAAATATTCCTTGGCATCTTTGTGCGCTGGAATCACTGGAGAATACGTCATCATAAAATCTTCTTTCCAACCAATCAACGTTTCATCTGTTCCACGGTAAATCACGATGCGCACGTTGGGGTTTATTTCTACTGTCAATGCGGCAAATTGTTTAGTAATATCTGAGTCCACTTCGCTCTTCATCCCAAAAAACTTAAGGGATTGATATCGTTTTGCTTTTCCAATTTCCTGCGTTAAATCGACTCTTTCTTGCGTAATCATCATCGGATTATCTCTCAATAATCTCTCTGCATTTTCCCCCATATGGTGAGCAATTTCTTCAACTGTTGAAAATTCTTTTCCACTCATATCTGAAGAAACGATCTCTTCTAGAGGTGAATATCCTAATTCCGTTAAGACAAGGGCGTCAATTTCAGAGAAAGGTCTCTCATCAAACGTGTCCTTTCCAAACTCTTGTACATAATTCATCATATTTTTCATTGAATCGTCCTCCATTAATTTGAGTGAGTCCAATACTATTTTACTCTGCCCTTATACCTCTTGCAACTCTTTTTCCTATGGGCTTTTTTTGCTGATTTTGTATAGAATTCCCCCTCCTATTTATGCTATACTACTGAAATGAATTGAAGGGGGTTGTCGTATGAAATTAGGATTTGATAGTGAGAAATATCTAGAAGAACAAAGTCAGTTCATTCTTCAACGAGTGAATGCTTACGATAAATTATATTTAGAATTTGGCGGGAAACTCATCGGTGATTTCCATGCAATGCGAGTATTACCTGGTTTTGACCCAGACGGAAAAATCAAATTACTCCACCGCCTAAGAGACAAAGCAGAGATTATCATCTGTGTATACGCTGGTGATATTGAACAAAACAAGATTCGCGGTGACCTTGGAATCACTTATGACCAAGATGTTCTCCGTTTAATGGACGACCTACACTATTGGGACCTCAAAATCAATAGTGTCCTCATCACTCGTTACACAGGGCAACCTGCAGCTACTCAATTTAAAAATTCCCTCGAGCGTCGCGGTATCAAAGTGTATACGCACGGTTATACAGAAGGTTATCCAATGGACGTTGAGACCATCGTGAGTGACGCAGGATATGGCGCAAATGAATTTATCGAAACAACACGCCCTCTTGTTGTCGTAACCGCTCCTGGTGCTAACAGTGGAAAACTAGCCACTTGCTTAAGCCAACTGTATCACGAAACTAAACGCGGTCGCCGTGCAGGATACTCTAAATTTGAAACCTTCCCTGTATGGAATTTACCGCTCAACCACCCTGTAAACGTAGCATATGAAGCAGCTACTGCCGACTTAGAGGATGTCAAAATGATTGACACTTTCCACCTTGCGCATTACGGAGAAACAACGGTGAACTACAACCGAGACATTGAAGCATTCCCTCTATTACGCCGTATTTTGACGAAGATTTACGGTGACGCTCCAATCCCTTACAACTCTCCAACAGATATGGGTGTGAACCGCGTTGGATTTGCGATCACTGATGACGAAGTTGTTTGCGAAGCTTCTAATCAAGAAATCATTCGCCGTTACTACGCAGGTCAATGCGACTACAAACGCGGCATCGGAACTTTAGAAGCGGCTCAGCGTGGCAAATATATTATGGAAGAATGTGGCCTTTCTGCAAAGGATCGACCAGTCGTAGCTGTTGCCCTCGAAAAAGAGAAAGAAGTCAACGCTCCTGTCGTTTCACTCCAATTACCAACTGGAAAAATCATTACAGGTAGACAAACAGACACAATGACGGCTAGCGCTGCTTGCCTACTGAACTGCATCAAGGAGCTTGCAGAAATCGGAGACTCTATCCATCTCCTACCTCCAGTGATTTTAAACGCCATCGGGCAACTAGGACAAGACATCCTCAAACGCCAACGCCGTTCTCTAGACAGTAAGGAAGTTCTCATTGCTTTAAGCATTTCTGCAGTAACTAACCCTGCTGCAGAAGCTGCAAAAAATCAATTACAAAACTTACGCAACTTGCAAGCACATAGCACGGTCATCTTGCAAAAAGCTGACGAAGAAACCTTCCGAAACCTCGGAGTTATGGTTACTTGCGAACCAAAATTCGCCGGAACCAATCTTTATTACACAAACTAAGCTAAGCCCTCGTCCAATGGACGAGGACTTTTTTATTGCACCCTTTTCGACTTTACACAAGCACAAACATCTTTCCACCTCTTAGCACATCCCAGCTCCCCTAGCCGTCCATACGACCTATTAGACTTTTCAACTCCTCTATTAAGAACTAGAACTTTAAAAGTCCGCACACTCTCCCTTTTTCATAAAAACCTTTGTTCCTTTTTTCATCATTCTTTTATTTTTTTGCACAAAAAAAGTCGAGAGCGTGTCTCGACTTTTCTTAGTTTCTAAAGATTTTGGCTTCTAAGAAGAGATCGTTGTAAAGGCCTAATAGGTCGGTTCCTAAGTTTTCGTAAACCTCCATCTTGCTCATCGCCTCTTCCGTCGGATAAAAACTCTCATCCGAAGTAATATCTTCCGGCAATAATGCTAACGCATCTTTATTTGGAGTAGCATATCCTACATATTTCGCATTTTGAGCTGCCACCTCTGGACGCAACATGAAGTTGATAAACGCATAGGCGCCTTCCTTATTGCCCACTGTTTGGAATAACAATATTATCAAACCATAAATTCGTTCCTTCGCTTGGAACTACATAGGCAAGGTTTTCGTTTTCGCTCATCATTTTGGATGCCTCTCCTGAGAACGTCACCGCAATATTCGCTTCTTCTTGAATCATATACGTCTTCATTTCATCCGCAATAATGGCTTTCGCATTTGGCATTAACGTCTTCAAGAATTTGCCTGCCTCTTTCACAATGGTTTCATCTTTTTCGTTTAAAGAATAGCCTTGTGTTTGAAGTGCAATCCCCATCATTTCACGAGCGCCGTCAATGAATAAGATCGAATCTTTAAACTCTTCGTTCCATAAATCTCTCCACTCACTAATGGTTCCTTCTGGATAGACATTTTTATTGTATACAATCCCTAGGGTTCCCCAGAAATAAGGAATACTATATGTATTCTCCGGATCAAAAGACTGATGAAGGAAACGTGGATCAATATGTTCTATGCCTTTGATTTTCGAATAGTCTAATTTTTCTAATAGATTTTCTTGGACCATTTTATGAATCGTATATTCACTTGGAATAGCGACATCATAATTTGTTCCGCCTTGCTTAATCTTGGTTAACATGGCTTCATTCGAATCAAAGGTTTCATAGATGACTTTATATCCAGTTTCCTCTTCGAATTGAGCAATCAACTCTGGATCAATATAGTCTCCCCAGTTATAAACGATAATTGTTTCTGGGTTTCCGGCTGTTGCCGTTTCAAAGTTTTTACGAATTCCAAACAGCACTAGGCAAGAAACTAAAATCGCTCCGATTAAGATCGTTAGTCGCTTCATAATGTGACTCCTTTCAATAAGTCACTCTCTGCATTCTTCCCATTTAATCGTTTTTGTTGGAACTTCTGAATGAAGTAATAGCCAATTACAAGAGATAAGGAGAATAGGAACATCAATGTACTTAAAGCATTGATTTCCAAACTAATCCCTTGACGTGCACGTGAGTAGATTTCAACGGCAATCGTTGAGAATCCATTCCCCGTTACGAAGAATGTCACCGCAAAGTCATCTAGCGAATACGTGAAGGCCATAAAGAATCCACTCAAAATTCCTGGTGTAATCGATGGCAATACGATGCGTGTTAACACTTGGGAACTTGTGGCTCCTAAGTCACGAGCCGCTGTAATCATTGATGGATTCATTTCAGATAATTTTGGTAAAACCATTAACACGACAATTGGAATGTTAAAGGCGATATGCGCAAGTAATACAGACATAAATCCAAGTTTAAAACCTACGACTGTGAATAGAATCAATAAACTTGCCCCGATAATAACATCTGGCGATACCATCAAAATATTGTTAAATCCTATTAGTACTTGCTTACGACGGTTTGAACGGATGTAATGGATCATGATGGCTCCAAGCGTTCCAATCACTGTCGCAATAAGTGATGATAATAGCGCAAGAATCAGTGTATCGAGCACAATCCCGATTAAACGCGTATCCGCTAGAACTGCTTCATAATGCTTAAAAGTGAACTCTTCAAAACCATTCATGCTTCCAGCACTGTTAAAGGAATAAAAAATCAAGTAAAAAATAGGCGCATATAAGACGACAAATACAAACACTAAGTAGAGATTACTCCACTTGTTATTATTTTCTAATTTCATTCGGATACGCCTCCTTTCTTACGATCTCTTGTAACAAACATTAAAATAATCATCGCTACGATTAATACCACGCCGATGGTTGAACCCATTCCCCAGTTTTGCGTTACGAGGAAGTGTTGCTCAACGGCTGTACCCAGTGTAATGACGCGGTTTCCTCCAATTAAACGAGTCAACATGAAGAGTGAGAGTGATGGAATAAATACGGCTTGTACTCCACTACGCACTCCGTTCATCGTTAATGGGAAGATCACGCGTCTAAACGTATCCCATTTTGTTGCCCCAAGGTCGCGGCTTGCCGCAATCAGAGAGCCTGGTAATTCTTCAATAGAGTTGAAGATTGGCAAAATCATAAATGGCAACTCAATATACGCTGCTACTGTTAAGAAACTGAAGTCTGTAAACAAGAACTCTTGTGGTGCAATTCCAAATAAGGAAAGGAATTGGTTAACCGTTCCTGTTTGACTAAAGATTCCAATAAATGCATAGGCTTTTAATAAGAGGTTAACCCATGTTGGCAAAATAATTAATAAGAGCCATAATTGTTTATGTTTGTACGACTAAGGAAAAGCGCTGTTGGATAACTAATTAGCAATGTAACTAGAGTGACTAGAAAAGCATACCACACTGAGTTGAACGTCATTTCTAAGTAGTTTCCTGACGCGAAATAGTTCGTGTAGTTTCCAAGCGTTACTTGTCCATTGATGTCGAAAAATGATTTATAAAAAATCATTCCAAGTGGTGTTACTACGAATAATAACAACCAAATAAAGTATGGAATGGAAAATAAGAAACGGGATTGTTTAGTCATTTTCTTCTACCTCGTCTTCGTAGCTTTCTAGACGAGCATCGAAGTCTTCTTCACTTTCTCCAAAACGCATTACGTGGATGTCTTGTGGTTCGAAGTATAAGCCCACTTTAGATCCTACTTCTGCTTTACGAGTGGAGTGAATCATCCATTCATTGCCATTTTCGTCATAGCAGATGATTTCGTAGTGAACCCCGCGGAATAATTGAGTATCTACTTCAACTGTTAATTTTCCTTTTTCAATTGTCGTTAACGCTAAATCTTCTGGACGAATCACGATTTCAACTTTTTCGTTTGGACGCATTCCGGCATCGGCACACTCGAATTCTTTTCCAACGAATTCTACAAGGTAGTCTTCCTTCATGACCCCATCAACGATATTACTTTCACCGATGAAGTCCGCAACGAAGCGGTTGATTGGCTCATCGTAAATATCCACTGGTGTTCCTGATTGAATAACTTCCCCTTTACTCATTACGAAGATTTCATCACTCATCGCTAACGCTTCTTCTTGGTCATGCGTTACGAAGATAAATGTGATTCCTAAGCGTTGTTGTAATTCACGAAGTTCATATTGCATGTCTGTACGAAGTTTTAAGTCTAATGCTGATAATGGCTCATCGAGTAGTAGTACTTCTGGTTCATTGACAAGCGCACGCGCAATGGCTACACGTTGTTGTTGTCCACCAGACATTTGTGAGATTTCACGGTTTTCATATCCTGATAATTGCACCATTTTTAAAGCGTCTGCCACTTTTTCTTTAATGATGTTTTCTGGTGTTTTCTTTAAGCGTAATCCAAACGCGATATTTTCGAATACGTTCATATGTGGGAATAATGCGTAGTCTTGGAAAACAGTGTTCACTTTACGTTTATTTGGTGGAAGGTTAGTAACGTCTTCCCCGTTTAAAGTCACTTTTCCGTTTGATACATCTGTAAATCCAGCAATGATACGTAAGATTGTTGTCTTACCGCATCCTGAAGGCCCTAGTAATGTATAGAATTTTCCTTTTTCGATTTCGAAATTAATATTTTTTAATACATGAGTATCCTCATAAAATTTGTTCACATTCTCAAATGAGATAATGGTGTTGTTTGACATTGCTAGCACCTAACTTTCTTTATTATAAATAGGAATCTGTTGCCACGACTAACACTTTAGAAGTCGTTTTACCGGCATTACTAATTTGATGTTTGGCTTTCGCCTCGAAATAGAACGATTCTCCCTTAGAAACTATTTCGACTTGTTTTCCGACTTTGACTTGAATAGAACCTTCAAGTACATACCCAAATGTCTCTGACAGTGAAGGTTGGAATGTTTTATACGCTCCCCCAACTTGAAACTCCAGAATCACGGGTTCCATCTCATGCTCATTCGAATCTGGGTTGAGCCATGTGACCGTAGTATGGTGTTTAGCATCTTCCATCATCGTCATATCTTCCTCACGGTATATCGTGAGGGCTTCTTCAGGACCTTCATCAAAAAAATCTGCAGCAGGACATCCTAATACTTCTAAAATATCGAAGAATGTATCCATGGATGGCGAGCTCAAATCATTTTCTAATTGAGAAATATATCCCTTTGACAAATCTGTTCTCTCCGCTAACTCTTCTTGCGTTAAACCCTTTTGAATTCGCAAGGCACGCAGTTGATGTCCGATTTCCATTGTCTTCTCCTTTTAAACTAATTGTTTACTAACACAAAGAGTATTATACATTAAGTTTAGTAATAGTCAACCGAAAGAACCTGAAAAAAACAGATTTTTTTAGAAGTTTTATTTGGCTTAAGATTGCTATTTTTGTCAGATAGTTTTTTAAAAGGAGAAAGAGGCCAATTATCAAATATGATAATTGGATGGAAAATAAAAAAATCAAAATTAACTTTTAAGTTAATTTTGATTTTTTTCTTTTATTCAGTTTTATGCTTTTTACAATTGGAATCCACAATTCCATTTTATAATCAGGACTCGTCATATCTCCTTCATAATAATATTCAAAGTCCGGAGCTCCTGAATGCATATAACCGTGCTCGGGCATAAAGACCTCCATTGCGTATTTCCATCCTTGATGAATACACTCTGGAACCGGACCTGTTAGTTCAATAATCGCATACTCTGCTTCGGGAACCTCAATTATGTCGAGACCAAGCTCCTCAGCTTTTTTTGAATCTGTAATCACATATCCCGCTAAATAATTAATCTCACTTGGATCTTGAACATCATGACACATCCCTACACTCTCTCCAGTTCCAATCTTAGCTAATTGTTCATGAGAGTATCTTGAATAGAACTCTCCCCATACACTTGGGCAAAGGGATGAATTGATGTTTTGTTTATTCAGACCTGCCACCGTAAAGGCTTTTTTGTTTTCTATCTTGATATTCATACTTCTTCCTCCTTTGACACTCAATGCCAATTGCAATCGTGAAACAATTTTAAACGGTTTCCCATGTCGTACTTCTGAAGGAGAAAATCCATGAAAATTCTTGAATGCCGCTCCAAATGAGTCTGAAGTTTCATAACCAAATCTAAATGCAATATCTATAATTTTTTCATTAGAATCTCGTAACACAATCGCAGCTTCTGTTAATCTCCTACTTCTGAGATAATCAGAGAGCGTGGTCTGCGTTAGAATTGAAAATAGCCGGCTAAACATTGGATACGAGTATCCAGATAAGGTTAAAATTTTTCTTTCATCAATATCCTCTTCTAGAACGGTCTCAAGGTAATCGATGGTTCGATTAAAAGAATGCATCATATTCATCTTCATTCCTCCTTCAACATTATTCTAAGCCTTTCTTTTTAAACATACCCTATATTTTTTTGTACAAACTATCACTGAATTCGTTACTTCTATTATTTTTCAACCATATTATACTAAATCATTGAACCGAAAAATAGTAGAGATTCTGTATAAACCAAAAGGGATTCGCCAAGCGAATCCCTTTTGGTTTTGATGAAGTTAAACTTGGGTGCGACCACTCACCCTCGCATCCTGTGTAGTTGAGTTCGTCTTCGCAGAAATCGCGTCCACTTCCCAAACCATACGCACATCGTTTTTACGATGCTTGCGTTGGTTTGGTCCAGTGGTCGATTTCTAACCGCGAAGACTCACATCCTGTTTTTAATGAGCTAGCATTTCTTGTGCGATTTCTAATCCGCTTAGTTTTGTTGGGTAGTATGTTGGCCAGTTATCCATTTCTTCTAATAGTTTTTCTTGGCTTTCATTGCCCATGAAGATGTGGAAGTGCTCAGCTTTTACTGGAGCGATGTTATGGTCACTAAACTGAACATATTTTGGAGCACCTTCTACTGGTGTTACTGCTTCAAATAAGAAACGAACACCACGATTCCCTTTTTTATAAGTAAGAATCTTATAGCCAACATATTTATATTCAGCTTTGACCGTTGTTCCGTCTTCTTTTTTGAATTCCATTGTTTTATCAGTGATATTGATATTCGTGATATCTGATTTATATCCCTTAGTATAGTAGTCTTTGAATTCTTCTTTCGTCATTGTCTTTTTCAATTTTGCTTTATAATCAAAGACTTGATCTAAAGTTCCATCGACTAAATAAGGATAAACAGATTGCCATTCTCCTGCATAATCCGATAAAGTACGATCTTTCACGGCACTATCTTCAAAGTATCCATTATGAACCGTCTTGTTATCTGTCGTTTTTTCAGGTTGGATGTCTTTTCCTGGTTGATCTGTTGTTTTCTTCAAGGCTGCAAGATTTTCGCGCATTACTGAAATATAGTCTTCGCCTTTATCCATTTGCTCTTTCGTAAGAGACTCAATTGGATTTAAGATCGCAAGCTCGACACCTGTTTCATCGGCTAATGTTTTCGCAATTTTTTCAGATGCATTCTCTTCGAAGTAAATCACTTTAATGTCATTTTCTTTAACATATTTTGTTAATTCTGCTAGACGTGAAGCACTTGGTTCAGCTTCAGGTGAAATTCCTGTAATTCCGACTTGGTTGAGATTGTAATCTAATGCTAAATAACGGAACGCCGTATGTTGTGTCACAAAATTCTTTTGTTTCGCATCTTTAAATGCATTTGTGTAGTCATTATGCAATGCAGTTAATTTTTCAATGTACGCATTGGCATTTTTCTCAAATACTTCTTTACGATCTGGGAAAGCTTCGACTAATTGTTTTGTAATGTTTTGAACCATTTTAATCGCGCGTTCTGGAGATAACCACACATGCGGATCATATTCATGACTATGGCCTTCTTCCGAATGGTCATGATCATGTTCTTCTTCCTCTCCACCTGGTAGTAATACCATATCTTTTGTTGCACTAATTGGTTTTACTTTACTATCAGAGAGTGTCTTTAATACGGTTGGAATCCATGTTTCCATATATTCACTGTCATAAACTAGCGCATCCGCTTCACTCATTTTCGCAATTTCTTTGGCAGAAGGCTCGTAATCATGAGGTTCTACCCCTGCTCCAATCACTAGAGATACGTCTGCTTCATCCCCAACAATATTTTTGGTAAAGTCATAGATTGGATAAAACGTTGTTGAAATTTTTAGTTTTCCTTGTTTGGTTTGACTACTTGAAGTGTTTGAATTATTCGTAGCGCATCCAGCCACAACCAGTAAAAACAACATCAAAAATCCAATAAAGGTCGTTTTTTTCATGATAGTTTCGGTCCCCTTTTCTTAAATCGTAATTCTTACGTTTTGTATTGTAACACCTTCTAAATCTCTTTGCAAGAATTTTTTCTGAAAACAAAATGGAAACATCTTTGGTTTGGATGGAATCTTTTTCAATAAAAAAAGCCTTATCCACATCATCGCAGATAAGACTTCTCTTCTATTAGATTAATACTTTCGATAAGAACGATTGTGTCCGTTCCATTTGTGGATGTTCTAGGACCTCTTTTGGATGGCCTTCTTCTACAATCACACCACCGTCCATGAAGATTAGACGCGTTCCTACTTCACGGGCAAATCCCATTTCGTGCGTTACGACAACCATGGTCATGCCGCCTGCTGCGAGTTCCTTCATCACGCCTAGCACTTCACCGACCATCTCTGGGTCTAGCGCTGAAGTAGGCTCATCGAATAAGAGCACATCTGGTTCCATCGCAAGCGAACGTGCAATCGCGATTCTTTGTTTTTGTCCCCCAGATAAGGAGTTCGGATACACATCTGCTTTATCGGCTAAGCCCATTTTCTCAAGAAGCTCATGTGCTTTTTGTTCTGCGACCGCCTTGTCGATTTTCTTCAATTGGATGGGGCCAATCGTGATATTATCTAATACGGTTAAATGCGGGAATAAATTGAAATGCTGGAACACCATTCCTAAGTGTTGGCGTACGCTATCGAGGTCCACTCCTTTTTCATTAATGCATTGATCTTTGAAGAATACCTTCCCGCTAGTAGGCTCTTCTAATAAGTTTAGGCAACGTAAGAAAGTGGATTTTCCCGACCCAGAAGGCCCGATAATCACGAGCACTTCTCCTTGTTCGATATGAGTTGTAATCCCATTTAAGACTTGCTTGTCGCCGTATTGTTTTTTAATCTCTTCTGTTCTAATCACTGGCTTGTAACTTCCTTTCTAGTTTGTCCATAAAGAATGCTATCGTCGTTGTCATGACAAAGTATAAGAACGCCGTCATTAAGAGTGGAATAAATACGGTAAAGGTTGCCCCACGAACCGTATCCGAGCTGTACATCAAATCATGAATCCCGATTAGAGACACGATGGAGGTTTCTTTAATTAAGGTTGCAAATTCATTCCCAATGGCTGGTAAAATATTCTTCATCGCTTGTGGCAAGATAATTTGGCGCATCGCCATTCCTTCGGCATCCCCATCGAACGAGCGGCTTCCATTTGTCCTTTATCCACTGATTGAATCCCACTACGGATGATTTCAGCGATATAAGCTGTCGTATTTACGGATACCGCAATCACTCCTGATAAGAAATCATTTAAATCAAGGACGGTCGCGAGTCCAAAATAGACTAAGTACAATTGAACCAAAAGAGGAGTTCCACGAATAATATCAATGTACACTTTCGCTGCATTCGATAAAACCTTATGAGAACTCAAACGAGCAAGCGCCATTAGAGTCCCACAGCCAACCCCTACTACGACTGAGAAAAACGAAAGCAAAATCGTTGTTGTCGCCCCTTCTATAAACAGAGGCCAATATTTGATGATTAATTCCATATTTTTTCCTTCTTTCTATTCAGACATTAAATTCGTATTGCGAATAATCGATTCTTTCAGTTTTCCTGAGGCTTCCAATGCATCGAGTACCTCTTGAACTTTTTTAAGGAAGACTTCATTCCCTTTTTGTGCGACTGCCGCAGTTCCCGCATCTTCACTTGGAATCTCAACAGAAGCCACTGTCAAGTCACTATTTGCTTTCACAAATTCATCAGCCGCAATATTATCCATAATCACAGCGTCTAGTTTTCCTTGTTGAAGTGCTAAAATCAAAGTAGGATTCTTTGGTTGAGAGGTCAAATTGGCACCCGTTAATGTATCCTTCACGATTCCCTCTTGCGAAGTTCCTTTTTGAGCTCCAACATTTGCTCCATCGAAAGCATCGATCGTTGTATATTTATCCGCATCCGTCTTCTTCACCACAGCGACCATATGGGAATCATAGTAAATATTAGAGAACGCCACTTCTTTACTACGCTCCTCAGTAGGAGTAATTCCAGCGAGAACTAAATCTACTTTTCCAGCTTTCATCGCCGCAATCAAGAAGTTAAATTCCATTTCTCTAATTTCTACTTCTACTCCTAAAGCTTCCCCGAGAGCGTTAGCAATATCGATATCAATTCCCACTACGGAATCTTTACCATCTTTCACATAATGCCATTCAAAAGGGGGATAGTCAGCAGTCGTCCCGATAACAATTTTCTTCTTCGTATAAATTCTATCTAACACTGCCGATCCTGTACTATTTTCTGTTGTTGGTTGTTGGGTACATGCTGCCAGTAAGCTAACTACTAGCATAAGCATTGCGATAATCTTCTTCATTTGAAACCTCCTTATAAAATAAAAACGCCCCTTATGCTAAACGCATAAGAGACGATGTCTGTCGTGGTACCACTCTATTTTGACGGGGAATTGCTTCCCGATCCTTTTGCTTGATAACGCATGTCCTGCGAAGATGGATACTAATTTCTCCATCTTTTCTACAAAGTGCGCTTCCAGAATTTCTAATCCGATGAGCTTCCACTCTACCTCATCTCGCTTTCGACGCCAAAATTCTGTACTCTCTTTGTCAATGAATTTAAGTATTTAAGTTGTTTTGTATTTTAGACCTATTTTTTTGGATTGTCAATTGAAAAATGAGAAAATCATTAAAATATGGTTTTATTTTCTTTCATGCTCCCTACTCGTCTCAATCTTTTCTTGCAATTTCCACCCAATCACCCAACCAATGACAAGCACATAGTTTTCAATTGCCCCAACGAGATTGACGAAGGTAGCTCCCTCCAAATAAGCAAGAAGATGATTCGTACCAATCCCTAATCCGCCTACCATTAGTGCTCCTAAAACGACTCTTAAATAAAACCAATCATACTTAACATTAACGGCCACTAAAATCATCAAAACCGCCAAATTCCAAAAACCAATTTCTCGTTGCCAACCAACAGCAACCCCGTATCCCGAGTGAGCTCCCATCACCTCAGGAAAGAAAATTTGATAAATCATCGCGCCTCCCATCGCCACGAATAGTATTATAAACAGTACTCTCAAAAATTTGTTCATCTTCTTCACCTCGTCATTCTTTATTTGATTTTTTATCTGATTTTCCAAAATAAAAGAGCCCCCCAGATTCTATCCAACGAATCGAATAGAAATCTAAGAAGCTCTTCTTGATTATTTGCTTAAACCTTCAATGATTTTATCTAGGTTCCATTTCATCATGCTGTAGTAGCTGTCTCCATCTTTTCCTTCTTCAGCAATTGAGTCCGTAAAGATTGTAGAGTGAATTGGTTTACCTGTTTCTTGAGATACAGTTTTCATTGGACGGTCATCCACACTACTTTCTACGAATAATGATGGAACTTTTGACGCACGTAATTGACGTACTAAGTTTGCGATTTGTTCTGGAGTTCCTTCTTCTTCTGTGTTGATTTCCCAGATATACGCTGATTTAATATCATAAGCTTTAGAGAAGTACTTGAAGCAGCCTTCACTTGTTACGATTAAACGTTTTTCTTCAGGAATTTTTGCGATACGTTGTTTAGCATCTTTATCTAACGCTTCTAGCTTTTCAACATAAGCTGCTAAATTCTTTTCATATGTTTCTTTGTTCTTTGGATCTTTTGCAATTAATTGTTTTGCAATGTTTTTAGCATAAATCACACCATTTTCGATATTTAACCATGCATGAGGGTCTTCTTTACCTTTTTCATTTTCCCCTTCAAGATAAATTACATCAACACCATCACTTACTGCAAAATAGTCTTTATCTGCAACTTTACCTGCATTTTTAACCATTTTTGTAAACCATGCATCTTCAGCATTTTCTAAGTTAATTCCATTATAGAAAATCAAGTCTGCTTTTTGAACCTTTTGAACATCTTCTGGTAATGGTTCATACTCGTGTGGGTCTTGCCCTACTGGAACGATACTATGTAAATCCACTAAATCTCCAGCGATATTTTTTGTCATATCATAAATAATAGAGTTTGTTGTCACTACTTGTATTTTTTTGTTTTCTGCCGTTGCAGATGTCGTTTGAGAACTATTCTCTTTACCAGTAGCGCATCCTGCAATCCCTAAGACAACAAGAGTAGCTACTAAAAGTTTCTTTATACTATTCATGAGATTTCCTTCTTTCTCTTTGTTTTGGTGAAATAATAAAGCTTACGACAAAAAGTGCTGCTGCTGTTAATACGATGGTTGACCCAATAGCGATGTTAAACGTATATCCAATAAACAATCCTAATATGGATGATAATGAACCAAATATCGCGGCTAAAATCAGCATTATTTTTAGACGATTTGAATATAAATACGCTGTTGCTGCAGGGGTAATTAGTAGTGCCACAATCATGACTGTCCCTACACTTTGCATTGCCGTAATGGATACTAGTGCTAATAGGAACATCAATAAGTAATGATAAAACTGTACGTTCATCCCTGTAGATTGAGCGAAAACTGGATCAAAACTCGTTACTTGTAATTCTTTAAAATACGCTAAAATAACGACGACTACAATCACGCTCACCACCAATGTAATGAGTAAATCAATATCTTGTACGGCTAAAATATTCCCGAATAAAATATGGAATAAGTCTGTTGAACTCTTCGCCACACCAATCAAAATAACTCCCAACGCTAAAAACGAACTAAAAGTAATCCCAATAGCGGTATCGCCTTTGATAGTACTATTTTGATTCACAAACGCAATTAGGAATGATGCTAATAACCCGAACACGAGGGCTCCGATAAAGAAGTTAATGCCTAAAATATACGACAACGCTACACCCGGTAATACCGCGTGAGAGATAGCGTCCCCCATTAATGACATTCCTCTTAGAATGATGAAGCATCCTAAAATTCCGGCAACCGCACCAATCACGACTGCTGAAACAAACGCATTTTGTAGGAAATGGAATTCCATTAATCCTTCAAAGAAATTATGCATGCTGCTCACCCCCTTGTGGAATATACACACTACCGCCGTATACATCATCTAAGTATTTCTTAATGAATACGTCTTCTGTTTTCCCAGAGGCTACAATCGCGTGTTTGACAAGAATCACCTGGTCAAAGTATTCTTTCACCTTCGATAAGTCATGGTTGACCATTAAAATAGTCTTTCCTTCCTCTTTCCATTTACGGATAATCGTCATAATGACTTTCTCACTAAGCATATCAATCCCTACAAATGGTTCATCAAGGAAAATATATTGTGCTTCTTGAACCATACAACGTGCTAATAATACACGTTGGAATTGACCACCAGAAAGAGCCCCGATTTGGCGAGATGCTAAATCAGTTAATCCCACTTCTTCAATGGCTGCATCGACCTTTTCCCAATCTTCTTTCGTCAATCGTTGCAATGGTTTCTTTTTAACAGTTCTTCCTAAAGCAACACACTCACGAATAGTGATTGGAAATGTAAAGTCAATCTGACTCTTTTGTTCGACATAGGCGATTTTTTTGTAATACTTTTTTTGTGGGTTCTCCATCAATCAGAATTTCTCCTGATGATTGAATCAGTCCTAATATTGCTTTTTAATAATGTTGATTTACCTGCACCATTTGGCCCGATAATCCCGGTAATAGTGGGTCCTTCAATGGTTGCATTACAATCTTTTAACACATGTGGTTGCATCGCGTATGATACCCCAACATTTTTAATCGTAATCAATGAATTCATCCTCTCATTTATGTAGATTCTACATTTATTAGGTTACCCTAAAAAAATAATTTCGTCAAGTGTTTTTTTAGGTTTACCAAAAACTTTTCAGAAAATTTTTGAAAACAAGCCTTTACCTGCTTAAATCAGCTGATTATCTCTCTTTTAAAAGCAGAAAAAGGCGCCTTCTGTTGCCTTGGAAGACGCCCTTTCAAACTCTTTATTTTGTTAATAATGCTGCAGCTGCTTCATCACAAATCACAGTCACTTTTGGATGTTTTTGTAAGATACTTGCTGGAACCTCTTCTGTAATTGGGCCTTCTACTAAGCCTTTAATCGCATGAATTTTCTTAGGTCCGAATGCAATCAACACAATTTCTTTTGCATCCATAATCGATTGTAAGCCCATTGAGTAAGCATAGCGTGGCACATCTTTTTCCTTTTCGAAGAAGCGTTTGTTCGCCTCGATCGTTGACTCTGTTAAATGAACTTTATGTGTGCGTTGTGTAAACGGCGTACCTGGCTCATTGAATCCGATATGTGCGTTACTTCCAATTCCCAACAATTGTAAGTCCACTGGATTTTCTTGAAGAATACGTTCATAGCGTTCTACTTCCGCATCGACATCTTTGGCTAATCCATCTGGTAAATAGCTATGTTTGAATGGTTTTGCATCGAATAATTGTTCTTTCATAAAATAATGATAGCTATGTTCATCCGTTGGCGCTAATCCCACATACTCATCTAAGTTTACCGAGATTCGATCTGAAAAATCTAAATCACTATTTCTTAATAATTCATATAACCCAATTGGACTTGATCCAGTTGCCAACCCAAATACTTGCGCTCCTTCATTATAGGCACGTTTAAACACCTCGAAAGCTGCTTTTGCTCCCTCTTCTTGAGTTTTTACAACTATAACTTCCATATTACTACCTCCCTGAATTCCCTTTCATAAGGGATTAAAAAAAATACTTGAACGATTGCTCACTATCTATTCTAACAAAAATTCAGACTTGTTTAAATACCTAAATTCATTTTAGTTTATAAAATCTTCCCTATCCTGCCGTAAAAATTCCTCTTTACGATAAAAAGAGGAGAGTTTCCTCTCCTCACTTTTTGAAACATCCTACAAGCGGTTCCCTCTCTCAAGCTCATGACGAACCGCTAATCGAATGACCCAGTAACAAGCATAGATAAAGAGTCCTGCTAATACAACTCCTCCAAGAACCACTGGTAATCCTATATCCATATAGAGCACCTCCAATGAGACTCCAACCTTTTAAAACCGATATTCTACAACTTCATTATAGCATTCCACCTTTGAAATTCAATAGAGTCTCAACTTGAAATAGCAAAGAAAGACTATCCCATAAAAGGATAGTCTAATAATTATGATTTCGACATAAATCTCGAACTACTTCTGTATATTCTACTTTTTAATATTCATTATTAATTGAAATGTAATAATCCAATTCTTCTAAAAACCTTCCCAAGATATATAATCAAAATTGATAATGCATGAGAATAATCTTCTCTATATTGATCTATATTACTATAAATCGGAAATCCATGTTGATATTTATTTCGCAAGCCAAAACTATTATCATGCTTTTTTTATCATTCAATATATAATCTAAATACTCCATCTCATTTTTAGAGAATACTGTATTTCCAATATCGACCCATTCATTATTTATTAATTCGTTTAGGAAAAAGCTTCTCATTCTCGTCAGAATTATAATAACTTGTTTCTCTATAATAATAAAGATCTTTAAGTACAGTAGCACTAACCCTATCGGACAACGACAATTCTGATTTATTTATTAGTATTTTTATGTTTTTAATAGCCATTCAATTTTTACTTCTCTTTTTCGCCTTCAAAAATCATTGACTGAAACTGTTCTACTATTAATTAATTCATAAAGATTTTTTTCTTGTAATTTCTTAGAGATATAACCCAGTCCTATTTGATCAGAGAATAAATAAAAATAAAATAGCATCCAACTCTGTATTTTTGTTTTTACATAAATATATTTATTTGGAATAAAACTTTTTATCTCTTTAAACTGAGGAGTATTCTGCATAATATTGTATAAATCAATAGAAATTTCCTTATGTTTCTGAAATAAGAAAAGTTGTTTTCTAATACTTTCTTCAACTCTAAATATTGTACCTATTTTTATTTTCATCAGACTCTGTTTCATTTGAAAATTTAAACATTAAATAATTGACTTGATACTTACTTTTTTTAAAAAAATTCCGTAAAAACCATGTGAAAATACTTTCTATGCTTAGAGATACTTTTTTTCAACTGCTTTTTGTAGTAAAAAAATAATCTTATCCTCATTTTTTTCTTGTTTCACGAAAAAAACATAATACTCTCAGGATAATAATCTTTAGTTTTTAAAATAAGTACTCTGTTCTATAGCTGAAGATTCAAGCAACGGAAAGGATGATAGTTCAATAATATTTCTTTTTTTGAAAATATATCTAAATTCAAGAGCATAAATTTTAAGAAGTCTTCATTATTATTTAATTGTTTAAATATATCTTCATCAACCAGCACTTTATCATATATCGTTAATTTTTTGATTTTTCCCCAATCATTGAACTTATAATATATCTTTGAATAATTTCAACATTTTCTTCTAATGTTCTTTTCTTTGCTTGCTTTAAAAATTTTTTTGACTATTAAACACCTCAATTTGGATACTTAAATCATCATGTTTTTATAGTTTTATTACTACTTCGCTCTTTTAAAAATCCTTGCAATCTTTAAATTCTGTTCATCACTAATAGTAAAATAATTATTTCCCATTCTTCGTATAGAGCTCATCAATATTTTTTTAGATATTTTTCCCTTTGCTACGGGATTACCAATATATTCTGAAACTAACTCATTCCATTCTTTCTTTGAAATATTCTCAGGAAAATATTTCTTACATTCCAAATTATTTTTGAATATAATTATCTAATAAAATTTCTAAATTAGTTGAATTACTCAGAAATTCCTTTTTCATAAATTTCGGATAACTTTTAATAAAATACTTTGAATTTAATAAATAATCAATTGATAGATTTATCAATCTAAAGAATCTTATAAAATCTTCCTCATTAATTTTTTTCTGCGTAATTATAAATTTCAAATACTTCGAAGAAATCATCCGCATAAATTGAGTCCTCTTTTTAAATACTGTGCATAATTTAAAATTGATTCTATATCTCTTGTATTAAAAAAAATTTATGTAATTTAGAATTAATATTATCTCGTTCACTTGTTAGTTTTTAAACCCCACCTCTTCTTTATCCCATATATAAGCACCTTCGTCTATTATTTTTAAAGGTATTTCTAAGTTCAATAGCATCTTCAAAATTGTCAATTTCACACTTTAAGTCTACAAAGGCCATTAACACTCGTTTGATTCTATCAAAATAGAAAGGTATCGATAAATCATTGGATCCAAAATATCGAACTTTATTATCCATCCTCAGTATCTCCTTTTCCAAAAAGATATCATTATCAGATAATTTTTAAATTTATTCAAAAAAATTTTTTTGATTCTTAATAAAATAACATAAAAAGAGCTTGTAAACTAAGCTCTTTATTGACACTCTAAAAAAAGTGAAGTCTGTTCAGTTTTTAATAGACATCCCTTCACTTAAGTCGCCCTTTACTACTTTTTAAAGAATTGTAATACTCTACGGTTTGTTGACTCACAAGATTATTAATATTTTTTTCTTCAAAGATGTCCAAATTTCTAATTTTTTTGAATTCCTAAATCAGGTTTAGATGCTAAATAAATTCCAACTAGCTTATTACTAGTTAATAGCCTATAAATATTATTTAGTGTCCCTTTACTGACAGAAATTTTACCGAATCTATTGATACTCGAATCTTTCCAGACAACTAATCCTATATCTGCATTATCAGACATCGCCTTATCCTTAACCATTTGAGCCTCTCTAGTATATCTATTATTTTTTTAATAAACAATGGGTTGTTTTCAATGGGGACTCTAACACTCTTCCAATCAGTATCTGATATATTTCTAGGAGAATCGCCTATATAATAAATCACTACATTTTTTTATACCCTAGAACTTTCAAGTAATTCTGAACCGTTTTATCAATTCCTTTAGCATCCCCAATTAAAAATTTTATAATTTTTTTAATTGCTTTTTTTAATAGACTCTTTAACTTCAGGAGGTAACATATTTAACGTTAAGCTACCACTAATAAAAATTTTCATAAATCTCACTCTACTATAACCCAAAAAAATTCCTAGTATTTTTTTCTTCAGTTTTTAAAATTAACTCGAACTGTTTGTTATCATAAAAAGAATTTTTTTACATCTTCAAAAAAATTTATTATCTTCAAATAAATATAGAGTTTCGTTATTCCCATTTTTTTACTAAAATGAAAAAAACAAAGTACTCTTTTTCCATTAGAAGCTAATTGTAACCCTTCATCCATATCGAGAGAGCATAGGTAGCTTTTGCCTATTCCTCCTAACTCATTCTTAGTCAATGAAATGAATCTAATTTTTAATTTCAGGATTGTTTGTTTTTAGTTTATTAACAACATAATTAGCAGTAGTGCCTTCTCCAAACAAATCATCAATTAATAAGACTTTAGAATATTTAAATTGTTCTTCCAGTTTTTTTAGCTGAAAAAAAACATCTTCAGTAAGATTGTGTGATTTCGATTCGATGTCAACTAATTTATGTAAAATGTCAAATTTATAAGGTATATCTGTATATTTACTTAATTCCTGTGCTACTAAATACATAATTTTGTCATTATAATCTGTATTAATATAACTTGGAACCGGTAAAATCAAGTCAATATCCTCAGTATAAGGGACAAGTTTCATCACTAATTTTTGGATTAATCTCATATAGTACGTGTTATTTTCGGACCATTTCAGATTATACTTAAGTTGATAAATAGTATCCCCAATACTGGTGCGAACATTTGGAGATTCTTTATACGCCGATAACGCAAAAGCTTCATCACAATTAATAATTATATCCTCTAAACGAATAACTTCCATGCTTTTTAACCCCTCCAAAAATCATCATAGATTGTAATTGGTAAGTGACGTTTATGTTCTGTCTTTTTGTACCAGTTTTCAATCGTCTCTGCTGCCTTTTCGTTGATGTCTTTTCCTTCGAGATAATCATCAATCTCTTCGTAAGTCACCCCTAGTGCTACTTCGTCTGGAAGCGATGGACGGTCTTCTTCAAGGTCTGCTGTTGGAACTTTCAAGTATAAATGCTCTGGAGCACCCAGCACTTGTAACATCGCACGGCCTTGACGTTTATTAAGACGCCATAATGGAGTGATATCCGCAGCCCCGTCACCGAATTTCGTATAGAAACCTGTTACCGATTCTGCCGCATGGTCTGTCCCGATTACGGTACAACCTGTTTGACCTGCAATCGCATATTGAGCCACCATGCGTTCACGCGCCTTGATATTTCCTTTATTGAAGTCTGAAATTTCCATTCCTAAGGCTTCAATACTACGTTCAGACGCATCTACCGCATCCTTCACGTTCACGCGGAGCACGTCCGTTGCCTTCATAAAGGTAATGGCGTCCATGGCATCTTGTTCATCTGCTTGCACCCCATAAGGAAGACGCACGGCATAGAAACGATACACTTTTTGGTCTTGCTCCTCATTCAATTCATCAATCGCCATTTGTGCAAGTTTTCAGCAAGCGTTGAATCTTGCCCCCCGCTAATTCCAAGAACATAGCCATTCAAGAATGGGTGCTTTACAAGATACGCTTTTAAGAAATCGACGGTTTTACGAATCTCTTCTTTTGGATCGATGGTTGGTTGGACACGAAGCGTTTCGATAATTTTTCGTTGTAATGGTCTCATAATGTTCCCCTTACTTTGCGTTTTCTTTGGCCAACTGTTCTGATTTAAGACGCACTTCTTCTCTGATTTCCGCAATACTTGCTAATTTTTGGTCGTATGTCTTTTGAGAAAGGTCGACTGGATATTGCTCTGGGTTCAAGATACGTTTGTATTCGTCCCATAGCGCTTCGATTTGCTCGTCTTTGTACGCTTTAATCTCTTGAAGTGTTGGTAATTCATACAAGCGTTTTCCGTTTTCGAAAATCAGTTGTAAAATTGGACGCGCAGTAAAGTCTGTCACCGTTTTATTGATATAAGTGTAGACTGGGTGGAACATAAAGAGTTCGTCTAATTGGTCTGGACGTTCATCCCATAGCGCAATGTAGTCCCCTTCAGACTTGCCATCTGAATTACGTGTAATACGCCATACTTGTTTCTTACCAGGTGTGGATACTTTTTCCGCATTGTTTGAAATCTTCATTGTATCCACCATTACGCCGTTTTCGTCTTCGATACTTACAAGCTTGTACACACAGCCAAGTGCTGGTTGGTCATACGCTGTAATTAAACGAGTCCCGATTCCCCAAACGTCGATTTTAGCACCTTGCATCTTCAAGTTGAGGATTGTTTTTTCATCAAGATCACTGGACGCGTAAATTTTCGCTTTTGTAAACCCTGCTTCGTCTAATTGTTGACGAACTTTTTTCGACATATACGCCATGTCTCCACTATCGATACGAACGCCCAAGAAATTAATCTTATCGCCGAATTCTTTGGCTACACGGATGGCATTTGGCACACCGGATTTCAAGATATCATACGTATCGACTAAGAATACGCAGTCACGGTGACTCGTGGCATACGCTTTGAACGCTTCATAGTCATCACGGTACGCTTGTACTAATGAGTGGGCATGTGTCCCAGATACTGGAATGCCAAACATCTTGCCGGCACGAACATTACTTGTCGCATCACATCCACCGATGTATGCTGCACGCGTTCCCCAAATCGCTGCATCTAATTCTTGAGCACGACGAGTACCGAATTCAAGCACTGGATCATTTCCAGAAACCATACGCACACGGCTCGCTTTTGTTGCGATCAGTGTTTGGAAGTTCACGATATTTAATAAAGCTGTTTCGATTAATTGGCATTCTGCAAGCGTTCCTTCTACTTGTACAAGCGGTTCGTTCGCGAAAACGAGTTCCCCTTCTACTGCAGAACGGATACTTCCTTTGAATTCGAAGTTTTCTAAGTAGGCTAAGAATTCTTCTGGATAATGTCCAAGTCCACGTAAATATTCAATATCTGTTTTTGAGAAACGTAATTGTTCAATGTAACGAACGATGCGTTCTAGTCCTGCAAAAATTGCATAACCATTTTCAAATGGTAACTTTCTGAAATATGCTTCGAAAATCGCTTTTTTCTCAGACACGCCTGTTTCCCAATACGTTTTCATCATATTAATTTGATATAGGTCTGTATGTAGTGTTAAACTATCATCTTTATAAACTGAGTTCATCTATCGATACCCCTTTTTTATTGTAGTTACATCTTTATTTTACACCAGTTCCGGACAATTGTACATGGATGGAGACTTGAAGAAAAAAAGCAAGTCCTTCGTTAGACTTGCTTTTTGCTTTATTTATTTTTATAGGTCTAAGAATCCTTCGTGCGGGGTCATATGGAAGTATTCCGCAATTTCTTGTAATTGCGCATCTGTAATTTCTTGTAGGATTTTTCCACCTTGTGCACCGACTTGAGAGTAAATCATCGCTGCTTTTTCGATGACTTCAATTAATCCATATGTTTCATCCAAAGTATCTCCTGATGCAAATAATCCATGGTGTGGCCAAATCACCGCTCTAAACTCTGCCATCTTCGCAGCTGTTGCTTCCCCAATCGCGTTTGTTCCAGGCGTCATATAAGGAATTACGCCGATACCTTCTGGGAAGACAACGATGGATTCCGCTTGCATTTTCCAAAGAAGTCTTGATAAATGACGTTCGTCTAATGGTTGTGTGAAGCTTAATGCGATTAAGTTTGTTGGGTGGCAATGGAAAACTACTTTATGATTTGGATTCACCTTGAGTCGTTCGATGTGGCTCATTAAGTGGCTCGCGAATTCTGAAGTTGGTTTTCCGCCATCTTCGAATCCCCATAGTAATTCAGCTTTTTGTCCGTCTTCTGAAATACGAACCAAGCCTAAATCAAGCAGCGGTTGATTGGTGACATTTCTGAAGTAACGGCCTGTCCCTGTTACTAAGTAATAGAATCCTGCAAGTGTAGAGGCGTCGAATCCTAAATCGAGGACACGTTTGACTTCTCTCACATCTTCATAACCTTCTACTTCGCTAGCTTCTAGGCGTACTGATACGTTCCCGCCATTACGTTCATCCCAGTAACGTAAGTACGATTCTTTGGTCAGTTCACATAATTTTTGTACTGCTGGTGATTCAATAAATTTTGTCATTTTTCAATTCTCCTTAGTTTCTTTTTGATAAAACTTGTTCTTCGTATGCTTTGACTTCATTATACCATGCAAGTCCGACTGGAACACCATTCGTTTCGCAGAAATAATTCCAAACATCAGCATAAGGGAAGTCTTTTAATTCTTCTGTTACGACTAAGCGTTTGGTTAAATCCTGTTCGAGTTCAATTGTTCTTAAATCTTCTGTTGGTTCTAATAAAGCTTTTAGTAAGGCTTTTTGAGTATTGCGCATTCCCACAACCCACGCTGCGATACGGTTAATTGTCGCATCGAAGAAGTCTAACCCAATCACTGCTTTGTCGAGTAAATCATTACGAACGATTTCTTTTGCGATTTCTTGAAGTTCGTCATCCATAATGACTACATGGTCACTATCCCAACGAACAGGTCTTGAAACGTGAAGCATCACGCCTTTACTGAACAATGCTAGTGAAGATAATTTATTAGAGATGGTTTCTGTTGGATGGAAATGTCCAGCATCTAATAAAATCATCTTTCCACGTGTGAGACCATATCCCATATAGAATTCATGAGACCCAACTGTGTAAGCTTCGGCACCGATTCCGAATAATTTACTTTCTACAGCGTCTTTGTTATAGCGTTCATCAATGTGTTCACTGAAAATTTCATCAAGAGATTCCATCAACCGTTTGCGTGGTGCTAAGCGGTCTACTGGATTATCTTTGAATCCATCTGGAACCCAGAAGTTTGTGTAGCAAGTTTCTCCAAGTTCTTTACCGAAATATTCTGCGACACGACGTGAACGTTTGCCGTGTTCAATCCAAAAAGCACGTACTTTAGGATCTGGGCTAGCTAGCGTAAAGCCATCTTTCATCATCGGATGTGAGAAGAAGGTTGGGTTGAAGTCTAAGCCTACTTGGTGTTCTTTGGCCCAATCCACCCATTTTTGGAAATGACGTGGCTCGATTTCGTCTAAGTCTACTTTTTCATCTGTATCAAGGTAAATCGCATGCAAGTTTAATTTATGCTTCCCTGGAATTAATGAGTAAGCTTTCTCGATATCTTGACGTAATTCCTCTGGAGTTCTTGCAGCACCAGGATAGTTCCCAGTTGATAAGATTCCTCCTGTTAGTTCTCCGTCCGCGTTCCAAAATCCGTGAACATCATCGCCTTGCCAGCAATGCATCGAGATTTTAACGTCTTGTAATTTTTTGAGTACGGCATCTGTGTCAACGCCAATTGCGGCATATCTTTTTTTCGCAACTTCATAGGCTTGTTTTACTGCTGATTCAACCATTGTTTTTCCCTCTTTCTGTTTGTTGTTTCCATTGTTGTAATAGTTGTTTATGTTCGATTGCTTCTGGTTCGAATGTATTTAATTCAATTTGCTCTCTTAGAAATTGGCGAGCTTGCTGTAAGGATTTGAGTTTCCCATCGGCAATCATTTGGACTAATAGATTTCCTAGAGCTGTTGCTTCACCAGGACCTGCCACCACTGTTTTTCCAGTAACAGTTGCCGTCAATTGGTTGAGAAGAGTTACATTGGATCCCCCTCCTACAATATGAATTGCATCAAAGGAATGACCCACAAGTCGTTCTAGGTGCTCTAATTCATAGGCATACAGTAGCGCAAGGTTTGAGTACACACACATCGTGAGTTCGCCAACCGTCTCTGGCACTTTCTGATTGGTTTCCGTGCAATACGCTTGGATTTCTTCAATCATATTTTGAGGATTCGTGAATCGCTCGTCATTTAAATCAACAAACTGTTCAAACGGCGCCACTTCTTTTGCCGCTTCTGCCATTTCTTGATACGAGTATTGATAGTCCAACATACGAGCAATTTCTTGAATGCTCCACATACTAGTGATGTTCTTTAAGAAGCGAATAGTCTCGTACGCACCCCATTCATTCGTATAATTCTGTTTCTGCGTTTCTGCTGTAATGAGTGGTTCTCTCAACTCCGTTCCAATTAATGACCAAGTACCACTTGAAATATAGGCGAAATGCTCATTAGTTGCTGGGACACCAACAACCGCTGATGCTGTATCATGCGTAGCTACTGCATACACATGAGTCACTGGCAACTTGTAGGCGGCTCTTAATTCTTCAGTAACGTCTCCAATATACGTTCCAGCAGCTACCAACTCTGGCAATTGATGCGGTGCTACTCCAGCAATTTCGAGCAATTCTACATCATAAGTTTTGTGATGCGGATTTAATAATTGAGTTGTTGAGGCGTTTGTTTCTTCTGCAACCATAACGCCTGTTAACTGATAAGCTAGGTAGTCCGGAATCAGTAAACTCTTCTCAGCTCTTCGTAATACGTCGCTTTCTTCTGAAGCATATTGAAACACTGTATTAAACGGAAGAAATTGAATTCCTGTTTTTGAATAAAGGTCTTCTTTTGAAATTTTCGAAAAGACATTTTCCACACCCTTTTGTGTGCGAGAATCTCTATACGCAATCGGATGTCCTAATTTTTCGCCATCCTTCACTAGCACATAATCGACTGCCCAAGTATCGATTCCAAGGGTGCATTCTTCAACGCCACGCTCTTTTACTTTTGCTAAACCAATCAAAATGTTTTCAAACAAGTCATCGATATTCCATCTGTCATGTCCGTCTACTTGATGGAAGCCATTTTTAAAGCGATGGACTTCGCTTACTTCGAAATGATTGTCTTCGTATTCTGCTAGAATGACACGTCCACTCGAAGCACCAATATCTACTGCTACATGTACACTCATAACTTCACTCCTTTACGATTCTCTCAAATTCATTTAACTATGTTTTTACTTATGCTACAATAACAACAAGTTATCCAATTCGTATCAAATATACAGGAGAAGAAAATGCTTTCAATTATCGATTATTTAACCCGAGAAACAGACATCGAAACAAGGCAAAAAGAGACGGGAAAACATATTCCCGATTATGACAATCAAAATGCAGGACTTCCTCGTCTGACAAACGATTTATTTCTAGCCAATCGCTCGATTTATATTAGCAAGCATAACCGTTATGCACCGTATCCAAAACACACGCACCAATTTTTGGAACTAAACTATGTACTAAAGGGCCAATGCCAACAAATTATTAACGATACCCCCTATACGTTTTACGAGGGAGATATCCTGTTGATGGATGCTGGGAGCGTGCATGCAATTGATGCACTTGGCAAAAACGATTTATTAATTAATATCGTTTTTAAAGATACTCAAATTTCCTTGAAGAACTTGGAAGAATTGCAGGGGCAAAATAGTATTTTTGTATCAATTTCTCCTAAAAAGTCATACGCATATTCAGTCTGCGGAAAACTTTATCGTTCTTCAATCGGATAAGACAAATCAATCGAAGAACTTAATCGAATTAATGCTGAATGAATACTTTGATCCAAAACCATTTTCCAACCAAATCTTGGAACATTACTAAGTATTCTCTTATTCGAGCTTGCGCGTTCACTGCCAACGGTTGGCAACACAGTTCGTGACACAAACGATCCATACGTGCAAGTCCTCGAATTAATCGACCAAGAATACTCGACGCTAACTCTTGCCCAGGCTGCTAAGCAATTGAACTTTAATAAAAACTATTTAAGCAATCTGATTAAGGAAAAAGGAAATGCTACCTTTACCGAACTACTCAATCAGAAGAAATTAATGATGGCCCAATTGCTCTTAAAATCAACCAACTTCTCGATTGAAAAAATCTGCCAAACAGTGGGCTATTCCAACAAAACTTACTTCTATAAACAGTTCCAAGAGAAGTTTGGAAAACTCCCCTCACAAGTACGAAACACAAAAGAGCTGTCCTAACAGAACAGCTCTTTTACTTTATACTTTTTCTTTTACAAAATTATTCCATGCTTCTTGAAGTAGCGTAACAGTTAGCTCTTTTGTGCTTTCGACTCTTTTAAAAGCTTGAGAGAGGGTTTCATCTCCTACTCCTACAGAACAACTTCCTGAACTATTAATTGCTTCTACACCTGCAATCGAATCTTCGACACCCACACAGTCTTTAGGCGCTAAACCTAATTGTGCGGATGCAACTTCAAAAATTTCGGGACACGGCTTTCCTTTAGTTACTTTTCCTGGGTCTACAATAGTATCAAAAGAATCAAGCAGTCCAATTTTTTCAAGTATAAAAGGCCCATTATGGCTTGCAGAGGCTAACGCTATTTTCACACCTTTTTGTCTCAAGTTGATTATCAACTCTTGAATACCTGGTAAAATATCCTTGTCAGTCAATTGCTCTAATGATTCAATATAAAATTGATTCTTTTTATTCGCTAAATAATGAAATCTTTCTTCATCTACAGATATATTCAATTCATCAAGAATAATTTTTAGCGAGTCCTCTCTACTGACACCCTTCGTGCGTTCTTCTATATTTTCTGGCAATGTGAGCCCGAACTCATCTTTTACGAGTTGACTCCACGCAGAAAAATGATAGGTTGCTGTATCTGTAACGATACCATCTAAATCAAATAATACACCTTTCATTATACAATCACATCTTTCATTTTATTACGACCTGGTTTAAGATAGATTTCATCTCCATTTGAGGATACATACTTGGCAATTGTACGTCCTGGTAATATAACATCGACTAATACCTCGTCGCCACTGAATCTCCAAGAAACCGATAATTCACCATTAGCAGTTTGAAGAGCTCCTTTCACCCATTCAAGACGTTTGGTAAAGTTTGGTTGAATCACATACGTCTCTGTATCGTCCAACACATTGGCAATTGAATTCCAAGAAGTTTTTCAACTATGAAATCTTCAACCGCGCCATATGCGTAATGGTTTAAACTATTCATATCAGTACCACTAATCTCCCCATTAGGAAGAATAGAATCCCAGCGTTCCCAAGTTGTTGTAGCACCCATTTCAACTTCAAATAACCAACTTGGTGTTTCTTTTTTAAACAAGAGGTCCATTGCTTCTTCGTGCAATCCAGAATCTAATAATGCGTGTGGTAAATCCCCTGTCCCAGCAAAACCTGTTGTTAAATACCCATCATGTTCAACCATTTTTTCTTGAAGTCGTTTTGCTAGTTTGCCTCGCGCAACTTCATTTGGATATAATCCATGACGAAGCAATATCGCTAATCCTGTTTGAGTATCGATTGCAGTCGGAATTGTAACTCCTCCATAATTTTGTGCCATAGATTGGCGGATATTCTCTACCTCTGATTGCAACGTCACAGGATTTGTATTCAATTCCTCTGCATTAAAGTAAGTATTGATTATTTTTTCACGAACTTCTTTCGCTAAAGTTCGATAAAATTCACTTCGGTTATCTTCCAACACTGACAACATTTTTGCAGTATAATCTGCAGAAATATAATAATAAGCAGAGGCAATTAACGCAGAGTCTGTCGCACCAAATACTGAACCTTTAATGCCCGTATCTAAAGCTAACCAATCTCCTAATTGCCACCCAAAATCCCACAGTCTATTTCCACCACGTGCTTCATCTTGTCTATAAATCCAATCCACCCAATCCGTCATCAGATTCAAATATTGATTTAACAATCCCTTATCTCTAAAATGACGATAGAGATTAAAAGGAATGAATGTTGCTGCATCTCCCCAGACGGCTGCACCTGCATTTGTTAAGAATGGATTTTTTGCATCCTCCACTTTTGGAACTGGAGCAAAAAACGGCGTAGCCCCATCAAGTAAACCTTGCTCTAATTTCAAATTTTCCATAAAGTGACCAAAAAAGGCTCTCGTTTCCATGTTGTAACAAGCTGTGTTTGCAAAAATTGTTAAATCTCCCGTCCATCCCATGCGCTCATCCCGTTGCGGACAATCAGTCGGGATACTCAAGAAATTATCTTTTTGACTCCAGCGAATATTACTTAGTAGTTGATTCAAGTCGCTATTAGAGGAACTAAATTCAAAGGTTTCATCCATCTTACTTTGCAATGCCTGTGCAACCACTAAATCCGCTTCCTCTTGACTCAACCCCTCTACTTTTACATAACGGAATCCAAAAAAAGTAAAATGCGGACGCAGTTTCATACCTTTGACTCCATTTTTTATTATAAATTCTTGTTTTGCAGTTCTAAGGTTTTCTGTATAAAAAGCTCCATTCTGTAATAATTCGCCAAATTGGAATCGCGCACTCTCTCTATTTTCAAGTAACTCGGTACAGATCCAACCTGTTATTTCTTGCCCAAAATCTAAGATCATTTGATTTTTTGTATCGAAAAATATCCGTGGGGAAAATTCTTCCACTACTTCAACAGGCAAATCTAAACGTGCAGTCAATAAGTGTTTATCCCCATCAATTACTTGCGTTGTCAATAATGTTTCATCTAAAGAGAAGTCAATGATTTCTCCATCATAAATAGAGTTGTCTTGAATATGATTTGTTTTTACAATCCACGTTTCATCAGTAACAAATTGCTCAATCGTTCCATCCGTATATTCAACATGTAACTCCGCAATCAATTGTTGTTTATCTCCATAAATATTTTTGAAACCACCTTCGAATACGAAGCGTCCACGATACCAACCGTTTCCTACAATAATTGAAAGCTCAGAATCTGCCATTAATGAAGTAGTCACATCATAGGTTTGATATTGTTGAAGTAAATCATAGCTATGATATCCCGGTGTTAAATATTCATTTCCTACTTTTTCTCCATTAAGAAAAACTTCATATAAACCGTGCCCTACGGCATATAGACGAGCTTTTTTAATTTCCTTAGTAAAAGATATATTTTTTGAAAAAGTTACACAATCTCTTGTCTCTTCTTTGTATGAAATCCAATCTGCTTTCCATGGTTCATCCATTTTAGCTGTCTCAAAAGTACTGATTGCAACACAATTACCATAAGTAACTCTCCAATAATACTTCGTTTTCGCTTCTAACAACTCAGACTGAAGAGAAATTGTATTGAAACTACTCTTTGTTGACCCCCTCCATAGTAACTCTTTAAAGTCCTCTTCTTTAGAAATTTCCACTCTGCATTCTTCAGTTTTGTCAAGTTGCCCCTCTAATTTCCAGGAGAATGTCAGATAATCGAAACGGTAGCCTAATGGCGTATCGACTCCGTTCACTTTTAAATGACTAATTTTCATTATTTAACTCCTCCAATAAAGTGTTTTCACAAAATGGATTTACTGGACTAATTCCTTTAAACGTACTTTCTCCAGTCATTTTTTTGATGGTCATTTCAATAAAATGATCGTAGTTACAATATGCATTAATCACTGTATCAACCATAGGCAAATCATACAGGTGATATGGATTTCCAAAACTAATCAAAGTTGTTGGGACTTCTTTGACAAACCATGGCATATTATTACCTAGTCCGAATAATGTATGCCAATGAATTCTGGCTACTGTTTGATTACTAGCATTTTGCACATTGGCCACATATAACACCGCATCATACTCTTTTGAAAATGATTCGACAGTTCCTAAATCAAAGAAATTGGTCTCAGGTTCATAAATCGTGACTTCAAAATCTCTTGATTCTAATTCGGCTTTTACCTTTTCAACTACTCTTGTGTTTGAATCAAATGTCCCTAACACCTGCAACAGAATTCTTTTAATTTTATTTGATATCAGAGGAAGCATCTTTTGAGTATCTTTTACTAAAGTAATCGATTTATCCGCTAAATCATACTGTTCCTTTTTATAATCCTCAAATGTTGCTGTTCCATGATTAATCGATTTATGTAATCCAAGTGATGCTTTTGTAGCCAAATACGAGTAACTGCTTCATTCAATCTTTCCTTTGTAAGTATTCCTTTTGCTAAGCCCTCTTTCATATATTGGATATCTTCTTCTAAAACACGGTTGAATAATAACATGTCACAACCTGCTTCAATAGTATACGGCACTGCCTCACTTCTCTTCATAGCTGAACAAAATCCAACCATAGGAGTTGCATCTGTAATCGTAAGCCCATTAAATCCAAGTTCAGTTCTCAATAAATCATTAATCAGTTTAGGACTTAATGTTGCAGGCATGTCATCACCTGAATATGCAGGAAAAGCAATATGTCCAACCATGACAGCTTTCGAACCAAAATCTATTAACTCTTGATACACTTTACCGAAAGTTTTTCTCCAGTTATTTACTGACAAAGAGTTAATGGAAGTAAGTAAATGCTGATCTCGTTCATCTACCCCATCTCCAGGAAAATGTTTTATAGACGTCATACTTCCATTATCATGAAAGGCTTGAATATACTCTTTAGCATTCTTAATTACTCGTTCTACATCACTGCCATATGTACGAACATTTGTAATAGGATTTCTAAAATTTAAATCTAAATCCACAACCGGTGAAAATCCAAAATTTACACCTACTGCTTTTCCTTCTGTTGCTGCAATTTTCCCTAATGTATATGCATCACTTGTTCGATTTGTTGCAGCAACTGCCATTTGATTCCCAAAAGCAGTCCCTTCGACGGATGCTCCATTTCCTCCATCTTCTAAGTTAGCAGCTGTTAACAAAGGTACTTTACTATTTCTTTGCATATATTCATATGCTTGTTGGACCTCTTTAGCCTCTCCAGGTCTAAAAAATAATCCTCCAATACCTAAATCGATTAGATGATTCAAATATTCTTTTTCATTAGAAAATCCAATTGGAAAGAATAATTGTCCTATTTTTTTCGTCTTCGGTTAATTTTTTTCTAGAGTCTTGTTAACCCATTCAACAGCAGAGTCATCTAAATAAAATGGTTTTCCCTTTAAATTCATTATCTTTATCTCCTTATAGCAGAATGAGGGAGAATGCATTTTGCATCTCCCTTAATATTTTATTGTTTTGATAGACCTTGCGAACGTTCTTGAAGATTCTTTACAATCTCAGGCAATTTTTTATCTAAATCATAGAAGAACATTAATACAATTGAAATCACACCTAGTAAAATTGGGATATATGCAAATAAGGCTTTGATTGCAAAAATCGTCCCTGGTGTTTGAACTGCTGCACCAGCTACGTATCCCCCGATTGACATTACAATACCAATCAATAATCCTCCTAAACCTGAACCAACTTTTTCACCAAAAGTTCCAGCAGAGAAAATTAATCCATCTGAACGAATGCCCGTTTTCCACTCACCATAGTCTGCTACATCTCCTAGCATTGCATAACTTGCAACTGCTGTTGGCGCTAAACCAAGACCACGAACAATTAATCCTACTTTGATAAGATCATAATTTTCAGGGAATAATGCTAAAATTACTGTTCCTAAAATAACAATTAGGTTTCCTAAAATCATAGCATTACGTTTTGACATTTTAGCCATAATAATTGGTGTAAAGAATGACCCTACGATGATCGGCGCAAATGATAACATCCCGATAACCGCTACTTTTTCAATATCTCCGAGAATATATTGTGCATAGTAAATATTAATACCACCTAACCCTGCGCTAATAAACCCAATTAACATAGTTGAAATCATAATAATCCAATATTTATTTTTAAATAATGCTTTTACATTATCCATAACTGGTACTTTCTCAACTTGTTCTGCTACATAAGCTTCGTTTGTTTCCAAAACACGTTCTTTTGAATTTTTATAAAGAATTTTTAATAATACTACAGACACGAGAGCAAAAACTGCAGCCATTTTTGTCCAAGATGATGCGTCTGTTACTTCACCAAACATGCCAACAATTTTTAATACGATTCCGTTAACTAAAAAGGCTCCTAGAAATCCAAAAATCGTTCTTGATGTTGATAAGAATCCTCGTTCTTTTGAATCAGAAGTTGTCGTTCCTAACATAGTATTATAAGGTACCATTGTCATTGTATAGACACCTGCTAAAGCAATAACATACGTAGCGAATGCATAAAAAGCCTTCATTTCTTGCGGTAAGAACGATGGAGACGTAAATAAAAGAATAAGTGCTAAAGCATATGGAATAATCATTCGTTTAATCCATGGACGAGCCTTTCCTTTTACAGTTGATGTACGGTCAACAACCACTCCTATTAGAATATCAGTAATTCCATCAAATACTCGAGCAAACAATAAAATTGACCCCACTACTGAAATTGTTAACCCTACAACATCTGTATAGAAATAAGTAATAAAGCCATTTGCTGTAGTAATCATCAGATTAGCTGCTAAATTACCAAATCCATATGTTATTTTTTCTCCAATTGGAACGCTTGATAAATTATTTTTTTCTGTCATTATTTTTCTGTCCCTTCTCTATTAATTAAAAGCGTTTACAGGTTTATACTACCTGGAAACAAATATATTCACAATGCATTAAAAACAGGTTATAATGAACTATCTACAGATTAAGCGGGGGTTTATATGAATTTAGAAGAATTAGAAATTTATTTACGTCATATTAATGTATTTGAGAAAAAAACAACGTGAAACAGGTAAATCTGTGAATGATATTTCTAGAGCTGACAAAAACTTTGATACCTATGTCGATCCCCAATTTAATATTTTTCGTTTCCCAAAATCACTATTTTTCCGTGACGGAGAAAACATCTATATTAACAAACACAATAGATTCGCCCCAATGATTGAACATCTACATGATTTTATTGAAATAACATATGTTTATTCTGGAAACTGTACACAACAAATCAACGGAAAAACTATTCATCTTTCCAAAGGAAGTTTATGCGTATTAGATAGAGATGTCCCCCACTCTATTGATGCTTTAGGCGAAGAAGATATCCTAATAAACATACTAATAAACGAAGAAACATTTTCTTCTCTTTTTCTATTTAAACAGCAAAATATAACTAGTTTAGAAGCCAGTCTATTGACCGATATTTTTAATGAACAAACTAGTCATGATAGATATGTTGTTTTTGACACAACAGAAAGCGTAGCTATCCACTCTCTAGTTCAATTACTCTTAGCTGAGTATTGGTCTTACCAACGCCAAGGTTCTGAATTTCTTTCACACTACATTCAATTGATTCTATTAGAATTAGTTCGAATATATAGCCAAAACGCAACTCAAAATTACCTCTCTTCAAGAATTCAAATACATGAGGTTCTAGCTTATATTGATTTTCATTTTAAAGAGCTTAAACTAGAAACAGTTGCCAAACACTTTAACTATAATCCTAATTATTTAAGCAATATGCTTAAAAAAAGTATTGGGAAAAGTTTCCAAGAAATTTTGTTAGAACGTCGATTACTTCAAGCAACTGAGTTATTGACATCTACTGACTTAACACTAGAAAGTATAGCTCTTGAATCGGGATTTCCCTCCACGAGTTATTTTTTTAGACAATTTAAAAAACACTACAAATGTACTCCAAAAAGCTATAGGAAAAATCGATAACTTTTTGAAAAACAAAAAGCAATGCTCCAAATGGAACATTGCTTTCCTTATTTTCTCAACTCTTCAATTAATTCTTGAATATCGACTCTAGCTTCTTTAATCGGGAGCCCCACATACACATGATTCATCTTTTCACGTTCAATATATCGATGTTCGATTCCTTCTTTAAGAAGCTTTTCATGTAACAATCGATTATCTGGATAAAGGATATCATGCGTCCCAATATAAATACTGATTCTTCCTAGTTCAGACAAGTCTCCAAATAGCGGACTCACTAGCGGTTGCTTCAAGTCGTCTCCTGCCCACAACTTTGCCACTTCATGAATTCCACTCTGTTTAAGGATTGGGTCAAATGGTTCATAAGAGGCGATTTCAGGATTATCCGTTGCAATATCGACCCAAGGAGAAAACAGAACAATCTCCTTTGGCTGTGGTAGCGAAAGTTCTTTTAAGTAAATCGCAAATCCTAATGAGAGTCCACCTCCAGCAGAATCCCCCATGAAAATAATAGAATTCGGATTTGTATGTTCTTCTAAAAGTCCACGATATAACTTTTTTAACTTTTTATACGTCTCACGGTATTGATGTTTTGGAGCCTTTGGATAAATTGGGAATACCACTTTTGCATCTATCGCCTGTGCTATTTTGTGCACCATGTTAAAATGCATCATTGACGGTTGCAGGACATATGCTCCACCATGTAAAAATAGAATTACTTTTTGGTTAGCCTCTTTATTATCATTCCACACAAACACTTGCATTCCATCTACATCTTTTTCTTGGACATCTATTTTAATATATTTCTTTGGATTTGTGATAGGAACGTCATTCCCCTTGGCCAATTTATTTAATTCTTGCTCAAATTTTTCTGGATTATCCTTTGAATATATCAGTGGTTTGACAAACAGAAAGAGTAATCGTTCTATCAGATAGCTTGAAAAAGAACGCTTTTCAACTTTTCTAACATAAAGAATTCCACAATAGATTATTACTGCACCTATAACAATTCCTATTAAAAAAATCCGCTCATCTTCATTCCTTCTTTCATACAAAAAAAGGAGCTAAGATGCTCCTTTTTCATTATAACTTTATTGATAATATAAGCTAGTAGACCGTCAAAAAGATTTTTTCAGGTAATTACCTACTTTATTCAAATTTTGCCTTATTCGCTTCATTCGCTGTTTTCAAATCAATTTGAAGAAGGTTTGCTAAGTTTTCGTCATCAATCGTTGCTTTTCCTTTATCATCCACTTTAATTGCTAAATAGTGCGTATTTCTTGGAAGATAATCCATGCCTTCTAAGTTCACTCCCAAATTCGATTTAAACCCTAGGGCTGCTAATCGATAAATCAACTTAAGCAAGAGGGCTTTAGAAAAATCAGATTGCCCTATCTTTTGAGATTCCTGGATCAACCCTTCAAAGAAAGCTTGATTGTCTCTTTGATAACTTGCTTGTACTTCATATTGATAGAGATCTACTTTTGGAGCTTGGAATTTCAAATAGACGGTATCCCCATCTACTTTGTAATCTTCCAGTGTATAAGCTCCTGCTTTCCCTAATGAGTTCGTATTTACTTTTAAATACATAGGTCCATACACTTTAATAGGATAAGTAACACCTTGAAACTCTATTTCTGCATCATTAGAGAAGGTTGGTCTGGATTCTGTCACCATCTTCACCATATACCCATTCCATAGTTTATCAAAAAATTCTTCTTGATTAGAGGTAGTTGTAGCATGTAACAGCGCATCAAAATTTTCTTGATTTACAAAGACAGCATCCACTAATTTTAATGCTTCTTGGACTTTACTATCTGTAATACTCTTTTTCTTCTCTGCAAGATCTTCAGCTGCTTTTTTCACTCGAGATAAAGGCATTTTTACAGTTTTGCCACTATTAGATTCTACATACGTTTGTTCGTAATTCGTTAATGGAGGCATTTTAGCGTCCCAATCAAAGGAAGCCGCTGGTCCAGTAACATCATTTTTATGATAAACAGTATCTTTCGTTTGAGCTTGAGTGGTTTCACTTGTAGTAGATGGAGTAGCTGAGCACCCTACAATGACGAATGAACAGAATAACGAGCTCCCTACTAGCAATAATTTAATTTCTTTTTTCATTGTGTTCTCCTTAAAACTTTTAAAATAGCGATTTTTGAAAGCTTGTTTATATGAATTTCATTATAGCATACTCCTTTGATTCTCAAAGCTTTCTTTCTATAAAGACAAAAAAGCACTCCTACAAATGTAAGAGTGCTCTACTTCATTCATTATTGTAATTTTTCTAAGTCGGCTTGTAAGGCATCTACTTTTTCTTTTGCAGCTTCTTCACTATCTGCTTTCGCTCCGATGTAGAACTTAATTTTTGGTTCAGTACCACTTGGACGAACGGCAATCCAAGAGCCATCTTCTAAGATATATTTCAATACATTAGATGTTGGAAGTCCGATTTCAGTAACAACTCCATTCGCATCTTTTTGTTCGTTTACTGCAAAGTCTTGTGCGAATGCTACTTTCAATCCTCCAAAGCTTGTTGGAACGGAAGCGCGTAAGCCGTCTAATAAGGCTTTGATCTTTTGTGGCCCTTCTAAACCAGCTACTGTCACAGAAATTGTTTTTTCTAAGAAGTAACCGTGTTTTGCATATAATGCTTGAAGTCCGTCATATAAAGTCTTGCCTTCATTCTTGAAGTGTGCTGCTACTTCTGTTAGTAATAACACTGCTTGAACGGCATCTTTATCACGGACGAATGATTTCATAAGGTATCCATAACTTTCTTCGAAACCGAACATGAAAGTATGTTCTCCCGTTTCTTCATCGTGTTGGATTTGTTCTGCGATGAATTTGAATCCTGTTAATACGTTCATCATTTCAGCGCCATAGCTTTTAGTGACAGCTGTTGGAAGTTCACTACTTACAATTGATTTCACGACCAGCGCGTTACTTGGAAGTGTTCCTGCTTGTTGGTGAGCATATAGTAAGTAATCGACTAAAATCGCAGCGATTTGGTTCCCTGTAATCACTTGGTAGCTTCCATCTGGTAATCGTACGGCAGCCCCCATTCGGTCCGCATCAGGGTCAGTCGCTAATAATACATCAGCCCCTACTTTTTTCCCTAATTCTACCGCATATTCAAATGCGCCTGCTTCTTCAGGGTTTGGAGATTTAACCGTTGAGAAGTCTCCATCTGGCACTGCTTGTTCTTCAACCACATGCAAGCCTTTGAATTCTGCTTGTTCTAATGCTTTTTCTACAAGCATTAAACCAGTACCGTGTAATGGTGTATAAACGACTGATAATCCTTCTACATCGCTAAGAAGTTTTGGATTCACAGATACAGTTTTAATTTCTTTCAAGTACGCATCATCCACGTCTTTTCCGATAATCGTTACAAGGCCTGATGCTTCTAATGCATCATCATCTAGCACTTCGATTTCAAGTGGATTTGCCACTTGGCGAACATAAGTTGTTAATGCATCCGCATCTTTTGGAGGCATTTGACCGCCGTCTTCACCATATACTTTATATCCATTGTAAGCTGCTGGGTTATGACTAGCTGTAATCATAATTCCGGCAAATGTATGCAAGTGACGTACCGCAAATGATAATTCAGGTGTTGGACGTAAGCTTTCAAATACATATGACGCAATACCGTGAGTCGCTAGTGTTCGTGCAGATTCCATTGCGAATTCTGGTGAAAAATGACGTGAATCGTAAGCAATCGCTACCCCACGTTTTTTCGCTTCTTCCCCGTAACTTTCAATTAAGCGTGATAATCCTTCTGTTGCCTGACGAACAGTGTAAGTGTTCATGCGATTAATCCCAGGTCCCACAATTCCACGCATTCCCGCAGTACCAAATTCTAATGGTGTATAGAAGGCTTCCTCTTTTTGAACGTCATCCATTGATTGTAATTGCACCTTTAATCCTTCTTCTAGTGCATCAAAAGATTCCCATAGTTTTGCTGTTTCTTTCCAACTCATTTGCATCCGTCTCCTTCTACTATGTAATTCTGTCTTAACTTCTTTTATTATCCCCGATTTTCCGAATAGTTTCAACCTCTTTGTGAATTAAAAATCAAGATTTTGAACTTCAAAGCCGTATTCCTGAATATGTGTTTTTAGCATGTGCAAGAATCGCTCTGCTTCCTTCGATAATTTTCGTTGATCGTGTTGTAAGATTCCTAGTTCCATCGTATCTTCCACGTCCAGCGGCACCGCAACAATCTTATCATCGTTTAGCTTGCTACTAATAATTCCTGAACTAATCGTGTATCCATTTAATCCGACCATTAAGTTAAAGATGGTCGCACGGTCACTTACCTTAATGCTCTTCTTATGCTCCATCGTGCTAAGGATTTCCTCCGAGAAGTAGAATGAGTTTTCTTCTCCCTGTTCATAGGATAAATAAGGATAGTCTTCTAATTCTTCTAGCGTAATGTTCTCTTTTTCGGCAAGTGGATTTTGCGTACTTAAGAATACGTGCGGTTGTGCCGTGAAGAGTGGCGTGAAGACTAAGTCCTTTTCTTTGAATAATTTTTCCATGACTTTCCGGTTGAAATCATTCAAATACAAGACGCCAATCTCACTCTTATAATTCGTTAGGTCTTCTAAAATGTTTGTGTTTCTGTTTCACGAAGCGTGAATTGATATTCGTCTCCAGCTTCTTTTTGAATAAAATCTACAAAGGCATGGACCACAAAGGCATAGTGCTGAGCGGATACTGAGAATGTTCGTTTCCGTTTGGTTTGTCTTTTGTATTTTTCTTCCATCAAATTCACTTGATCGAGGACTTGACGAGCATATACAAGAAATTCTCGTCCTTCTGCTGTCAAAGTAATTCCCGTATTTCCACGTTGAAAAAGCGTAATATCCATCTCGATTTCAAGTTCACGAATGGCCTTCGACAAACTTGGTTGGCTGACGTATAACTCTTTTGCCGCTTCATTCATCGAACCTTTTTCAGCAATTTTTTCAAAATAAATGAGTTGCTGAATTCTCATGCAACCACTCCCTTCTATTAGGTTTATTGTACCATCTTCTTTGGAAAATAAAAATAAACTCCTCCATGCAATTACATGAAGGAGCCGATAGGAATTCTGTTGATTAGTCTTGGAATTTGAAGACTACTGAAGAATCGTATAGTTTTAATACTTTTTCAAAAACAAGCTTGCTTGCAATCGCAGCAGCAATTGGAACAGCTAACCATACAATAGCAGCTAATCCAACATTCAATCCTGCATCAATAGAAGCTAATGGTCCTACTAAACCTACAAGACCGAACCCAGCAGATTGAGGCGTACCACTTACTGAGAAGAGCGCTACAGGAATCGCTGAAAGAATTGCTGTCGATAAACATGGAATCAAAATAACAGGATATTTGAATAAGTTTGGCATCATTAATTTCATTGCTCCTAAAGCAATCGCTAATGTTACCCCTGATTTATTCACTTTCCATGAATGAACTACTAATGCTACAGCGGTTGCAGCAACCCCCATTGCAGCAGCCCCGGCAGACACACCATTTAACTGAATCGCTAAACCGATCGCTACTGTAGAGATTGGTGAGATGATTAAAAATGCAAATGAGCAGCAGATTAAGATAGACATCAAAATTGGTTGTAATGTTGTGAACTCGTTGATCACTTGACCAATCGCTGCAGTAATCATTTTAACGTATGGTAAGAGTAATAATCCGATAAACGCAGATCCAACCCCAACGACGATTGGCATTGCAACCACTGCTGTTGAACCAAATTTATCTTTAATGAGCATCAACATACCAACTGCAATCGCAGCGGTCACCATTGTGTTGATTAGGTCCCCTGTTCCAGCACCTACATAAGCTTTCAATTCAGCATTGTAAGTCACAACCCCACTGGCTACAAAGCAGGCACCCGCTGTTACCATCATTTCCATTGGTTTAAATCCAAATTGTAAAGCGATTAATCCACCAATGATAAGGGGTGTTGCTAATTGGAAAATTACTGCAATTTGTGTAATTGTTACAGCAATTGGATATTGACTAAAATATTTTAAGATTGCAGATAAAACAGCGTTTGGAATTAGACCAACAATAACCCCTAGTGCTGTTCCTGATAAGATTTTATTGATAAAGACTTTTCCAGTCATTTTTGTTTGAGCCTGAGCTTCCATAATTTCCCCTCTTTCTTGAGCTATTTTGCTCCTAAAATTTGTTCTTTACAATGAACCAAAGCTGTTAGAAAAGCGCAATATGGTGTTGGTATTCCATATTTCTTACCTTTACGAACAACTGCACCATTAATATAATCAATCTCCGTTAAACGATTATTTTTTTATTTAAGTCTTGATACATAGATGGATAGTGAAGTCCAATTGTCTTACAATTATAACAATTACTTTCGATATATTCAACAATTTCTGAAACATTTATTTCGATATTTTTCAAATTTTTGCAACTTCTGCAAATTCTTTCACTATATTTTTCAACAATCATATGAGCATCTGTAGTAGATCCAAACTCATACATATTACTTAATAATATTGTACATAAGCCATTCATTGTTCCATTAACACAAGCCTTCTTGTAGATGGCATATAGGATATTCTCTGAATAATTAGCATTTAATCCTGCGCTATTCAATACTTCGACAATCTCTAGCGCTCCTTTTTAGCCTCGTCAGTATCCACTAAGTTCTTCAACGCAACTGTTCCACTACCAAATAGTTTCACTCGTCCTGGACCTTCCATTCCTGCAGTCCACATAGTATTTCCTATAAAGATATTTTCTTTAGGAACAAATTTTTCAATGACTTCTTCGTGACCAATACCGTTTAGTAAGCATAGCACCTTAGTCTTTTCATGAATAACAGGTTTTAAATCATTGAGCATTTTTTCTAATTGCATTGCCTTTGTAAAAAGAATAATCAAATCACTCGTCGCAGACTCAGTTACTTCACTTTGGAGTAGCGCTGGTAATTTTACAACGACTTCCTCTCCATTGAAGTTTGCTTTTAATCCCTCTTTTTTGAATGGCTTCTACATGATCTTTCCAACCATCTACTAGTACTACTTCGTGCCCCGCGTTATGCAACATCAATCCAAAACGACTTCCCATCGCTCCAGCACCAGCTATTGTTATTTTCATACTTATTCCTCCTTAATTTAAATAGACATTGCTTCTCATTTTTTTCTTTGATAAAATAATGTGTAAGATTTCACTTAAATGACGAGGAGACATTCAAATGGATATTAAACACCTACAATACTTTGTAAGTATTGTTGACCATGGGGGATACTCCCCAGCTGCACGCAGTTTATTCATCACACAACCTACCCTTTCCCAAACTATAAAAAAATTAGAATCAGAATTACATACTCCTCTTTTCATTCAGCAAACAAACGGAATCTGTTTAACAGATGCTGGCCAACTCCTATACGAAGATGCGAAAAAAATTATTTTACAGTTAGAAGAAACTGTTCAAAAAATTCAAAAGCTAAATCGCCCGCAAAAAGAAACGATTCGAATAGGTCTCCCAACTCTTTTTGCCATTAAATTAATGCCCGTATTCTCAAGATTTATGATGTCACACCCAACTGTTCATCTAACAATGATTCAAGGTGGATCTAGAGAACTACAAACAGCTCTCATCAATGGCGAAATTGATCTTGGAGTACTTTCGTTTCCAAAAATTGAAACCGATATTTACCTTGAGCCTTTTCAAAAAGAATTTTTGGGATACCATGCTAGTGTCGTCGTTCCGAAAGGGCATCCGTTTGAACAGGCCTCCTCACTCACCTTTGAACATCTAAAAAATGAACGTTTCAGTACTTTATCAAGAAACTTTATGTTAGGAAAACTACTGCATACTCGTTCTAGAGACTTTGGATTTGAGCCTCATATTGTTTATACAGATGATAATTGGGAAGTTTTATTAGCTAGTTTAGCAACCTTTAATTCCATATGCATTATGGCTCATGAATACAAGGAATTCTATTCTGATCCTTCTCTTACTTGGATTCCACTAGACGATAAGAAGAGCTTCTTCCCTATTGGAGTGGCATATCTTCCAAATCAAACTTATTCGCAAAATACAATCGAATTAATAGAATTATTGCGAGATTTGTAAGTTTTTTATCTCTATTTATTGTACAATGTTTGTGATTTTTTTACCAATTGAGTTTTTTTATACCTCTATAAGATTTTTTTCTATAGTCTTCTTACTAAAAAAAGGACATCAAGCTTAGGAGAACTCCTAAACTTGATGTCCTTTTATGTTGCGTTTAATCTATATTTTTTCTAAATTGCCCAGTCTCCGTTGCGGAAGATTGGAACAACAGTACCGTCTTCACGAATACCGTCTACGTTCATTTCTGGTCCACCGATCATGAAGTCCACGTGAACATCCGCACGGTTTAATCCAGCTTCTCTTAATTCTTCTTCAGTTTCGAAGTTTTCTCCACCTTTAACGCTTGTTGCATAAGCAGAACCAATTGCTAAGTGGTTTGAGGCATTTTCATCGAATAATGTATTGAAGAATGTAATGCCTGATTGTGAAATTGGTGATGGGTCACTTACTAGTGCAACTTCACCTAATCCACGAGCACCATTGTTTTCGAATACTAAGTCTTTCATTACTTGGTCGCCTTTTTCAGCAGATACTTCTGTGATTTGTCCGTCTTTGAAAGTCACTTTAATACCTTCGATAATGTTTCCGTTGTAACTTAATGGTTTTGTACTTGATACGTATCCATCAGCTACGCGGAAATCTGGAGCTGAGAAAACTTCTTCTGTTGGCATGTTTGCGATGAAGTGTTCTCCTTGAGCATTGATACTTCCAGCACTTTCCCACACGTGATTTTTAGGCATTCCTAGAGTTAAGTCTGTTCCTGGTGCAGTGTAATGTAATTTCACGAATTGTTCTTTGTTTAAGATGGCTGCTTTTGCATCTAATTTTTCTTCGTGATCTTTCCATGCTGCTAATGGATCATCAGCGTAAACACGGCAAGTTTTGAAGATTTGATCCCATAATAAATCTACTGCTTCTTCGTCCGTCGCTGCATTAGGGAATACTTTCTTCGCCCATTCTTTACCAGCTGCTGCGGCTACTGTCCAGCTCACTTTGTTGGCTTGTGTTGCTGTACGTAATGGTTTTAATGCAAGACTTAATGCTTTTGTTGATTTTTGAAGACGTTCTGCTGACACTCCAGCGAATGCATCTGGGTCTGCTGAGCGAACGTTTAAGCGGCTTGCTTTCTTCTCTAATAAGTAGTTCATTTCTGCTACACGGTATTCTGGAACGTTTGTAATACGGTCTTCTGCAGCATGTAATAAGCGTTCACGGCCTACGAAATCGTCAGCCCATGATACGATTACTTCGCTTGCTCCGTGTGCGTAAGCTTCTTTTACTAATAAACGAGCTAAAGGTGCTTGGTCTACGTCAATCACAATATTGACTGTGTGCCCTGGTTGCACGTTAATCCCTGTTGAGATTAATAATTTAGCGTATTTTTCTAAGTTTTTATCGAAATCTTTTAATACCATATTGACACTCCTTTTAAAATAACTATCTTCATCCTATCATATTTCTAGCTGAAATTCTTATAAAACACTTCATCTAAGTATAACCCATGAGAAGGTGCCGTTGGACCTGCTGCATTTCGGTCCATGGCTTCTAAAATCTGTTTCATCTCTTCGACTTCTCGTAAACCATCTCCAATTTGAAGCGCCGTTCCAACTAAAATGCGAACCATATTGTAGAGGAAACCTTTCCCTTCAAAAGTAAAAATTAATTCATCACCGCTTCTCTTCACTTCTGCTTTTGTTACAAGGCGTACTTTGGAATCTTTATCGCTTTTTGTCGAACAAAAACTTGTAAAATCATGTTCTCCAATCACTGCTTCAAAAGCCTTGTTGATGCGGTCTACATCCGTTTTGAATGGGTGATGCAGCTCATACTGACGAAGAAACGGACTCTGCACCTGTGCAGTCGTTACTTTATAAATATATCGTTTCCCGGTTACACTATAGCGCGCGTGAAACTCTTCAGAGACCGCTTCTGCAGAAACAATCCGGATTGAAGTTGGTAATAAACTATTCATCGCACGAACGAGTGAAGCTGCCTCAATGGCTTTCGGATAGTCGATATGAACGACTTGACCGTTGGCATGCACCCCAGAGTCTGTACGTCCGGATCCACTAACTGGAATGTATTGACCCTTTGTCATCTTTTTCAGTGCCTTATTCAGTTCTGCTTGAATACTATTCCCATTCTCTTGCACTTGAAATCCAACATAGGGAGTTCCATCGTATTGAATAACGAGTTTATATCGCTGCATCTTTTTCCCTTCTTTCAAAAAAGAGCTTGACAAGTCAAGCTCCTTACTGTTTATGCTTTAAATACAAATAATAAAATTGTAATGCCCACAAGAGATACTCCTGCAATGGCATCACGCATTTCATAATGTAGGACACGGTATTTACTACGTCCGTCTCCACCCTGATATCCACGTGCTTCCATGGCTGTGGCCAAGTCTTCTGCACGATTCAATGAGCTCACAAAAAGCGGAATTAAGATTGGAATAATCGCCTTCATTTGTTCAAAGAGATTTCCTTCTCCAAAATCAACCCCACGAGCTCGTTGCGCGTTCATAATTTTTTGTGCTTCATCCATTAAGGTTGGAACGAAACGAAGCGCAATCGATAGCATTAACGCAACCTCATGTACTGGAAACTTCACAATAGAAAGAGGCTTCATCACCGCTTCAATGGCATCTGTCAACTGCAATGGTGCTGTCGTTAGCGTTAAGAGCGTCGAGAAAGAGATAATTAATACAAAGCGTAAGAAAATGAATACCGCGTTAATAATCCCCTCGGAAGTCACTTGGAGGAATCCCCATTTAAAGTAAACTTCCCCTCCACTTGTGAATAGAATTTGAAGTGCTACTGTGAATAGAATGACCCAAATTAATGGACGAATTCCTTTCCAGAAGAATCCTAGAGGAATCTTTGACAACAGTAACGCAATAAGTGTATAGGCAATCAAGAAGCCATAGGTTACCCAGTTATTGGCCAAGAAGATGACTAATACAAACGCAAATGTTCCAATTAATTTCGTTCTTGGATCTAGTTTATGGATCCATGAGTCTCCTTGTAAATAGCGTCCTAATATCAATTTATCGAGCACTTGCTTCACCTCCTAAATTAGAATGTGAAACCAGTAAATCTGCTAATTGATCTAACGTCATTGGACGCTCTTCGGTTGAAAAACCTTTTGCTTTTAGCTTTTCCACAAATTGAATCGTTGAAGGAAGGCCTAATTGTTTTTCTTGTAGCCAATGTGCATCCGAGAATACTTCTTCAGGCGTACCAGTTTTTACAACCGTCCCTTTTTCACAAACAATCACGTAATCCGCATAGTCACTTACATCATTCATTTGATGTGTTACAAGAACGATGGTAATCCCTTGCTCTTTTTGTAAGGAGGAAAACATCTCCATCATTTCTTTACGACCTTTAGGATCTAGTCCCGCAGTTGGTTCATCTAGTACTAACACCTCAGGCTGCATCGCTAAAACCCCAGCAATAGCAACACGGCGCATTTGTCCTCCGGATAAATCAAACGGTGACTTTTGCAAGACATCTTCAGGAAGACCCACAATCTTTAGTGTTTCCTTAGCAATTTGATTGGCTTCTTCCTCGCTCACTCCAAAATTCTTTGGACCAAAAGCAATATCTTTCTCAACAGTTTCTTCAAAAAGTTGTGCTTCCGGAAATTGGAATACAATTCCTACTTTTTTTCGTAGAGGTTTCAAATCCTTATTACTCGTTTGAGCATCTACTAACCGTTCCCCTAGGAAACTGTTCCTGTAGTAGGTTTTAATAAAGCATTCAAATGTTGAAGAATAGTTGATTTTCCTGAACCAGTATGACCAATGATTGCAGTGTACTTCCCAGAAGGAATTGCAAAATTCACGTCATATAATGCTCGTGTTTCAAAGGGAGTGTTTGCTTGGTATGCGAAATTTACTTCGTTAAAACGGATGTCCATAACCACTCCACCAATCCTTCCTCATCTAAATACTCCTCAGGGACATTTATTCCTCTTTCACGAAGAGCTTCTATCAGTTTCTCAGCAAAAGGGACATCTAATCCTTTTTCAACTAGTTTGGATCCTAATTTAAAAATTTCCTTTGGAGTCCCAATTTGTTGAATTTGACCTTGCTCCATTAGGACAACTCTGTCTGCTTGAGCCGCTTCATCCAAATCATGTGTAATAGAAATAACGGTAATCTTCTTTTCTTTATGAAGCTTTTGAATCGTCGAAATCACTTCTAAACGCCCTTTTGGATCTAACATCGATGTTGCTTCATCCAAAATAATTACTTCAGGTTCTAATGCCGTTACTCCCGCAATGGCTACTCTTTGTTTTTGCCCACCTGATAAGCGAGCTGGTTCTTTCGTCCGAAATTCAGACATTTTCACCATATCAAGAACTCTGGTTACACGTTCGAGCATTTCTTCGCGAGGAAGTCCAATATTCTCCAACCCAAAAGCAATATCATCTTCCACAGTAGTTCCCACGAATTGATTATCAGGATTTTGGAACACCATTCCAACTGTTCTTCTTGCTTCAAACACAGTTTCTTCAGTTAACACTTTCCCATTCACAACAACAGATCCTGTATTTGCTTCAATCAAACCATTCATAACTTTGGCCAAAGTAGATTTCCCGGACCCATTATGACCAATAATTGCTAACCATTCACCTCGTCGAATTTCTAGTGAAACTCCGGCAAGGGCTTCTCTGGCATCGTCTTCATGATAACGATAATGAATATTATCCAACTCAATAATAGTATGATCCAATAACGACACCCCTTTCCTTATTTTATGTATGATAAAAAAATATGTATAAATAAAAAAACACACTTTATTACGATGAAGTGCTTCCCCGCCAAGTGAATGACGGGAAGGCAACGAGCTAGACTAAATAATCAAGGAAAGAATAAGGCTACCTTTCAGTAGCCTCAGACTTCCCATCTTACAAAGCAAGATGATTATTACCATCATGACGCTCTTTTCAACCATCGAAAAGTGTTCGATTGAATGTTATATTAAACTAATTCAATGATAACCATTGGTGCAGCATCGCCACGACGAGGTTCTGTTTTAAGAATACGAGTGTATCCACCTTGACGTTCGTTGTAACGAGAAGCTAAATCATTAAATAATTTTTGCAACGCTGTTTCAACAACGATTTTTTCGCCTTCTTCACGAACATCTGCAACTTCGTTACGAACAAATGCAGCTGCTTGACGACGAGCATGTAAGTCACCACGTTTACCTAAAGTAATCATTTTTTCTACAGTAGAACGAATTTCTTTAGCACGAGCTTCAGTAGTAACGATACGTTCGTTAATAATTAAGTCTGTTGTCAAGTCACGTAGTAACGCTTTACGTTGTGAACTTGTACGTCCTAATTTACGATAAGCCATTTTATAATATTCCTCCTTCTTAAGAGTTTCTATTAGTCTTCACGACGTAAGTCTAAATTTAAATCGATTAGTTTTTGTTTTACTTCTTCAAGAGATTTACGACCTAAGTTACGAACTTTGATCATTTCAGCTTCTGATTTGCTTGTTAATTCATGAACTGTATTAATTCCAGCACGTTTCAAGCAGTTATAAGAACGAACTGATAAATCTAATTCTTCAATAGTCATTTCAAGAAGACGTTCTTTTTGAGTTTCTTCTTTTTCAACCATGATTTCCATAGGAAGTGCTTCATTTGTTAAGTTAACAAAAATATTCAAGTGTTCTGTTAAAATACGAGCTGCTAAACTAATAGCATCTTGAGGTGCGATAGAACCATCTGTCCATATATCAAGAGTTAGTTTATCATAAACATTTTTTTGACCAATACGAGTGTTCTCTACTTGGTAGTTCACTTTACTAATCGGAGTATAAATAGAATCAATTGGAATAACACCAATTGGCATATTTTCAGATTTATTGTAATCAGAGCGAACATACCCACGACCATTTTTAGCGTTCATACGAACATGGAAGTGATGACCTTCTGCTACTGTACAAATGTATAAATCAGGGTTTAGAACTTGAATGTCGCTATCGTGTTTGATATCGCCTGCAGTTACAACTGCTGGTCCCTTAACATCAATTTCTAATACTTTATTTTCATCTTCACTGAAAGATTTAAGTGCAATTTTTTTAATATTTAAAATGATTGCAGCTACATCTTCAACTACGCCATCTATTGTTGAAAATTCATGTAAAACGCCATCCATTTGGATATCTGTTACTGCAGTACCAGGGAGTGACGATAATAAGATTCGGCGTAATGAATTCCCTAAGGTAGTACCATAACCGCGTTCAAGTGGCTCAACAACGAATTTACCAAATTTTGCATCTTCGCTGACTTCAATCGTCTCAATTTTTGGTTTTTCAATTTCGATCATGTTTTTTACCCCTTTCAAAACGTTCGTTCAATGTGCGATTGTCCGACAAAATTCAACAATAACAATCCATTACACACACGACGGCGTTTTGGAGGACGACATCCATTATGAGGGATTGGTGTTACGTCACGAATTGCTGTCACTTCTAAACCTGTAGCTTGTAATGAACGAATAGCAGCTTCACGACCTGAACCAGGACCTTTAACAGAAACTTCTACAGTTTTCATTCCGTGCTCCATTGAACCTTTTGCAGCAGATTCAGCAGCCATTTGAGCAGCAAATGGTGTTGATTTTTTAGAACCTTTAAATCCTAAAGCACCTGCAGAAGACCATGAAACAGCATTACCATGAACGTCTGTAATCATAACAATTGTATTATTAAATGTTGAACGGATGTGTGCTACACCAGATTCAATATTCTTTTTCACGCGGCGTTTGCGTACAACTTTCTTTGCCATGAAGAATTAACCTCCTTCTTCTCTAAATTATTTTTTCTTACCTGCAATAGCCTTAGCTGGGCCTTTACGAGTACGAGCATTATTTTTTGTATTTTGTCCACGAACTGGTAAACCACGACGATGGCGAACTCCACGGTATGAACCGATTTCCATCAAACGTTTGATGTTCAAGTTCACTTCACGACGTAAGTCACCTTCAATTTTTAGTTTATCCACTTCAGCACGGATACGGTCTAACTCATCATTCGTTAATTCGCGAACACGAGTATCTTCATTAACATTAGCAGCAGCTAAAATTTGTTTTGAAGTAGTAATACCGATTCCGTAAATATAGGTTAAAGAAATAACAACACGTTTTTCACGTGGAATATCCACACCTGCAATACGAGCCATACTAATGAGTACCTCCTTATATATTATCCTTGACGTTGTTTATGTTTGGGATTTTGACAAATCACCATAACTTTACCATTGCGTTTAATAACTTTACATTTTTCGCAAATTGGTTTTACTGATGCTCTAACTTTCATTTAAGTTCCCTCCTCTATTTCATTAACGGAGTCCATTATTTAAAGCGATACGTGATTCTTCCACGCGTTAAATCATACGGTGATAATTCAACCGTAACTTTATCGCCTGGTAAAATTTTAATGTAGTGCATCCGGATTTTTCCAGATACATGCGCTAAAACCTCATGACCATTTTCAAGTTCGACCTTGAACATCGCATTTGGTAATGTTTCATTAACAATACCTTCAATTTCAATTACGTCTTCCTTTGCCATGTCTTATCCTCCTTACTTGTAATAAGTTTTTACGGATTATTTGACGGACTTCTACCGTTATCTAACTTTCTAAGTATACCATTTCAGCTACAATAAATGCAAGATAACAGGCAGAGTCTAGCGAGGTTCTCCCATAATTGATTGAATCGTTTGGAATAGATTGTCAATTCCACTTTCGCCATCTACATTACGTAATATGCCTTTGCTTTATAGTAGTTTAAGATTGGTTTTGATTGTTCGATATTAATTTGAATTCGATTTTCCACTGTTTCAGGCTTATCGTCTTCACGTTGGTAAAAATCGTGAGACCCACAACGATCACATGTTCCTTCTACTTTAGGTGGATTATTTGTTTTGTGATATGTTGATCCACAGTTACGACAAATAATTCTTCCTGTTAGACGTTGCATTAAGATCTCAGGGTTCACTTCAATATTAATCACTGCATCAATTGAGCGATTTAAATCTTGCATGATTTTATCAAGTGCTTCCGCTTGAGCTTGAGTACGTGGGAAACCGTCCAATAAGAATCCTTTTTCTGTATCGGCTTGTTGTAAACGTTCCTTTACAATGCCGTTTGTTACTTCATCAGGTACTAGTTCGCCTTTATCCATGAATGATTTAGCTTTAAGACCTAATTCAGTTTGTTGTTGCATAGCAGCACGGAACATATCTCCTGTTGAAATATGCGGGATTCCGTATGTAGCAACAATCTTTTCAGCTTGAGTGCCTTTACCTGCACCAGGTAAGCCCATTAAAATAATGTTCATAGTTGCCTCCTAGAATCATAACTGAGGAACTGACAAAACGCATTTCTGCATCTTGTCAATCAATCCGTTATTCCTCAATAAATCCTTTATACTTACGCTTAATCGTACGACCTTCAATTTGACGGCTGATTTCTAAAGCAACCCCGACAACGATTAGAAGGTTTGTACCACCTAGCATCAATCCTCTTGGTAAGTTCCACAATGCTGCAGCCACCATAGGAAGAATTGAAATACCTCCTAAGTAAAGAGCACCTACTGTACTCAATCGTAGTAATGTACTTGAAACAAATGATTCAGTATCTTTACCTGGACGAACACTTAGGATGTAACCACCAGATTTTTGTAAGTTTTCTGCTACTTTCTCAGGGTTTACCTGAACGAAAGCATAGAAGAATGTAAATACAACAATTAACACTGTGTATAATGTTGCACCAGCAGGCTTAGTAAAATCAAAAATGTTAGTTGCAATTTGGTACCAGCCAGACTCACTATGATCATTAGCATAAAGACTTAAAATCGTTGATGGTAATGTCATAAATGAACTAGCAAAGATAACAGGAATTACCCCTGCAGAGTTGATTTAATGGTAACCAAGATGTTTCACTTGATCCTGTTGCACGTTTTGAGTAGGAAATTGGTAAGCGACGTTGTGCTTGCTCAATATAAACTACTAACATAACGACTAAAACAATCGCTACAATCAATGCAACCGTGAATCCTATTGCACGATATAATTCAGTGTCTGCACGACCTTGAATTTGTTTTACATAGAATTCATAAATATCATGCGGCATTCTTGCTACGATACCTGCGAAGATTAGAACAGAAACACCATTTCCAATCCCCTTAACGGTTATCATGTCCCCTAACCATGTAAGGAACATTGAACCAGCTGTTAACACAAGCGCAATCATTAAAAATGTTTTTATTCCTGGATTATTAATTAAGCCGTAATTTGACCAAACATTAAATCCGAATGAAATTGCATAAGCTTGGAAAAATCCAATCACAATTGTTAAATATCTTGTTGCTGTATTTAATTTACGACGACCTACTTCCCCTTGTTTAGACCATTCAACGAATGTCGGTAAGAGATCCATTTGTAACAATTGAACAACAATCGAAGCAGTGATATATGGTGAAACTCCCATTGAGAATAATGAGAAGTTTGATAACGCACCACCGCTAAATGTATTTAACAACCCGAAGATTCCTGTAGTTGCAAATGTTTGAATTGCTCCAGCATTTACACCAGGAACCGTTACTTGTGATCCAATACGAAAGATAATTAGAATCATCAATGTGAATAATAGACGATTTCTAATTTCCTTCATTTGAACAGCATTTTTTAGTAGAGTGAACATTAGATCACCTCTACAGTTCCACCTGCAGCTTCAATAGCTTCTTTTTGCTGCTTGCGAGAATTTATTTGCTTTTTACAGTTAACTTACGTTCAAGTTTACCATTAGCTAACACTTTGATACCGTCTTTTTCGTTTTTTTAACGATACCAGCCTCAACTAGTACAGCCGCAGTTACTTCTTGACCATCTTCAAAACGATTTAATGTTTCAAGATTTACAACTGCATATTCTTTACGATTAATATTTTGGAAACCACGTTTTGGAATACGACGGAACAATGGAGTTTGTCCACCTTCGAATCCTAATCTAACGCCACCGCCTGAACGAGCTTTTTGACCTTTGCTTCCGCGTCCAGCAGTTTTACCATTTCCTGAACCTTGACCTCTACCAACACGGTTACGTTCTTTACGAGAACCTTCAGCTGGTTGTAATTCATGAAGTTTCATGTTCTGGGCACCTCCTCTTATAAGTTTTAAATTAAACTTCCTCAACATCCACTAAATGTGAAACTGTGTTAACCATACCTTTAATTGCTACGTTAGCTGGTTTAACAACTGTTGAACGAATTTTTGTTAAGCCTAATGCTTTACAAGTATCGATTTGGTTTTGAGGACGTCCAATCAAGCTTTTCTTTAAAGTAATCTTTAATTCTGCCATTATAATGTCCTCCTTATCCTAAAAGTTCTTCAACTGATTTGCCACGTAAAGCAGCAACATCTTCAACACGTTTTAATTGTTTTAATCCTTCGATTGTAGCACGAACCATGTTAACTGGTGTGTTAGAACCTAAAGATTTTGAAGTTACGTCTGAAATACCTGCTAATTCAACAACGGCACGAACTGGTCCACCTGCAGCAATTCCTGAACCGGCTTGAGCTGGTTTTAACAATACGTTACCACCGCAGAAACGACCGATAACTTCGTGAGGAATTGTAGAACCACTAGTTGGAACTTCAATAAGGTTTTTCTTAGCATCTTCAATAGCTTTACGAATAGCTTCTGGTACTTCTTGAGCTTTACCAGTACCGAAACCAACATGTCCATTATGGTCACCGACAACTACTAAGCAGCAAAACGTAAACGACGTCCACCTTTTACAACTTTTGTAACGCGGTTAATCGCAACAACACGATCTTCTAATTCTAAGTTTCTTGCATCAACATTAACCATGAATTGTGGATCCTCCTTTTCCTAGAATACTAGTCCATTTTCACGTGCTGCTTCAGCTAAAGCTTTTACACGTCCATGGTATAAGTATCCACCACGGTCAAAGACTACTTTCTTAATATTTTTTTCAAGTCCGCGTTCTGCGATTAATTTACCTACAGCAGAAGCTTCCTCAGTTTTTGTTCCGTTTTCTACATTAGTATCTAAAGTAGAGGCACTTGCTAGCGTCACACCCGCTACGTCATCAATTAATTGAGCGTAGATGTTTTTGTTAGAACGAAAAACGTTCAAGCGTGGGCACTCAGCAGTACCAGAAATTTTGCGACGAACACGTGCGTGACGAGTTTGACGCACTTTATTTTTGTCTGGTTTTGTAATCACAATTTTCACCTCTTATTATTTAATCATGCTGCATCAAGCGCAACAAAAGGTAAATAATCACTAAAATTATTTACCTGTTTTACCTTCTTTACGACGTACAAATTCATCAACGTAACGAATTCCTTTACCTTTATAAGGTTCTGGAGGACGTACGCCACGAATGTTAGCAGCTAATTCGCCAACTTTCTGTTTGTCATAACCTTTAACGATTACTTTGTATTTGAAGGAACTTCGATTTCGATACCTTCTTCTGGAGTGAACTCCACTGGATGAGAATATCCAACGTTTAATACAAGTTTTTTACCTTGTAATTGAGCACGATACCCAACCCCGATTAATTCCAATTCTTTTTGGAATCCATCAGTAACACCAACTACCATGTTGTTGAATACTGCGCGAGTTGTTCCGTGGATTGTTTTGTTTTCTTTTGAATCATCTGGACGAGTGAATACTACTTCACCTTCGCGTTGTTCTAAAGAAATGTTTTGGTTGAATGTATAAGTTAATTCACCTTTAGGACCTTTTACAGTAACTGTGTTGTCCTTTAAGTCTACTGTTACCCCTGCAGGGATAACGACTGGTTTATTTCCGATACGGCTCACTTGGCTGCACCTCCTTATTTTCTAGATTACCAAACGTATGCTAGAACTTCTCCACCTACGTTTTTAGCTCTTGCTTCTTTGTCTGTGATAACACCTTCAGATGTTGACACAATTGCAATTCCTAAACCATTTAATACTTTAGGAACTTCACCTGTTTTAGCATAAACACGTAAACCAGGTTTAGAAATACGTTTCAATCCTGTGATTACACGTTCGTTATTTTTTCCATATTTCAAGAACACTTTCATGATGCCTTGTTTTCCATCTTCTTCAACTGAGAAATCTTTGATGAAACCTTCAGATTTTAAGATGTTTGCAATAGCAACTTTCATGTTTGATGACGGAACTTCTAGTGATTCGTGACGAACCATGTTCGCGTTACGAATACGAGTTAAGAAATCCGCGATTGGATCTGTCATAACCATTAATGAGTACCTCCTTTATCAAGTAGTAATGATTACCAACTTGCTTTCTTCATTCCTGGGATTTGCCCTTTATAGGCAAGCTCACGTAAACAAATACGGCAAAGTTTGAATTTACGATAAACTGAATGTGGTCGACCACAACGTTCACAACGAGTATATTCTTGAGTTGAATATTTTTTTGGACGTTTGTTCTTTGCGATCATTGATTTTTTAGCCAAACTACTCGCCTCCTGTGAGTTTAATTTTTTTATTTTTTTGGAAAGGCATTCCAAGTTGAGTTAATAATTCTTTTGCTTCTTCGTCTGTATTAGCTGTTGTTACGATAACAATATCCATACCACGAACTTTGTCTACGCGATCGTAGTCAATTTCTGGGAAGATTAATTGTTCTTTAACACCTAATGTGTAGTTACCGCGTCCATCAAAAGATTTTTTAGAAATCCCACGGAAGTCACGTACACGAGGTAATGAAACTGTTACTAACTTGTCTAAGAAGTCATACATACGTTCACCACGTAGAGTAACTTTAGTTCCGATTGGCATACCTTCACGTAAACGGAAACCAGCGATTGATTTCTTCGCAGTTGTTACAACTGGTTTTTGACCAGAGATTAATGTTAACTCTTCAACTGCTTTTTCTAAGTTTTTAGCGTTAGATGTTGCATCACCAACACCCATATTAATAACGATTTTTTCTACTTTAGGTACTTCCATAACTGATTTGTAGTTAAATTTTTTTCAATTAATGAAGGTACTACTTCGTTTTTGTATTTTGCATTTAAGCGATTCATGCAGGATGGTCCTCCTTCCTCAAATTACTGAATTATGCTTTATTACGACCTTTAGGTACACGTACCTTTTCACCGTTTTCTACTTTAAAGCCTGTACGAGTTGCTTTACCTGTAGTTGGGTCTACGAACATTACGTTTGAAACATGAATTGGAGCTTCCACTTCAACGATTCCCCCTGTTTGGTTCGCTTGAGATGGTTTTTGATGTTTCTTAACAATGTTAACACCTTCAACGATTACACGGTCTTTCTTAGGAAAACTTTTTAAGATTTTTCCTTCTTTACCTTTGTCTTTACCTGAGATTACTTTTACGATATCACCAGTTTTAACGTGCATGTGTTACACCTCCTTCGATTTTGATGAGAATTATAATACTTCTGGAGCTAATGAAACGATCTTCATGTAGTTGTTATCACGTAATTCACGTGCAACTGGTCCAAAGATACGTGTTCCACGAGGGCTCTTGTCATCACGAATGATTACACATGCATTTTCGTCGAACTTAATGTATGAACCGTCTTTACGACGTGCACCTGATTTAGTACGAACGATTACAGCTTTAACTACATCCCCTTTTTTAACAACTCCACCTGGTGTTGCTTGTTTAACGGATGCAACGATTACGTCACCGATATTAGCTGTTTTGCGGCCAGATCCGCCTAGAACTCTAATTGTTAACACTTCACGAGCGCCTGAGTTGTCAGCCACTTTTAGTCGAGTTTCTGTTTGAATCACTATTGGTTCCTCCTTTCAAATGTATACACAATTGAAATTAAATAATTACTGCTTCTTCAACAATTTCAACTAAGCGGAAACGTTTTGTTTTTGACAATGGACGAGTTTCCATAATCTTAACAATGTCCCCAACTTTTGCTGAGTTATTTTCATCATGAGCTACAAATTTTTTCGTATATTTAACACGTTTACCGTAAGTTGAGTGACGTTTGTAAGTTTCGATTGCAACTACTAACGTTTTGTCCATCTTATCTGAAACAACGCGTCCTTGATATACTTTACGTTGGTTACGTTCTACAGTCATGTTCATTGCCTCCTTTGCTGATGATTATTTTTGCAATTCTTCTTGACGCAATGCAGTCTTGATACGCGCAATTTGTTTACGTACTTCACGAATGCGTGCTGTACCTTCTAATTGCCCAGTAGCAAGTTGGAATCGTAAGTTGAATAGTTCTTGTTTTAATTCATTTTCTTTTTCAACAAGTTCAGCAGTGGATAACCCTTTAAGTTCTTTCTTAAGTTCATTAACCTTCATTCGATTCACCACCATTTTCTTCGCGTTTCACAAATTTTGTTTTAACTGGCAATTTGTGTGATGCCAAACGTAAAGCTTCGCGTGCTACTTCTTCTGATACGCCAGCGATTTCGAACATCACTTTACCGCGTTTAACTGGTGCTACCCAACCTTCAGGTGCCCCTTTACCAGAACCCATACGAACCCCGATAGCTTTAGCTGTGTATGATTTGTGAGGGAAAATTTTGATCCATACTTTCCCACCACGTTTCATGTAACGTGTCATAGCGATACGTGCTGCTTCGATTTGACGGTTTGTAATCCAGTGAGATTCTGTTGCTTGTAAACCGTATGTACCGAATACTACTTCTTTACCACCTTTAGCTTCCCCGCGCATTTTTCCACGGAACTCACGACGGTGTTTTACACGTTTTGGTACTAACATGTTTATTTCCCTCCTTTCTCAGAGTTTTTGTTCTTTCTTGTTGGTAATACTTCATCACGGTAAATCCAAGTTTTAACACCTAGTTTTCCGTATGTTGTATCTGCTTCTTCCCATGCGTAGTCAATGTCCGCACGTAATGTATGCAATGGAACAGTTCCTTCTGAATAGCTTTCAGAACGAGCGATATCAGCACCGTTTAAACGACCTGAAACCATAGTTTTGATTCCTTTAGCACCAGCGCGCATTGTACGTTGGATTGCTTGTTTTTGTGCACGACGGAAAGCGATACGACGTTCTAAGTCGCGAGCGATTCCTTCAGCAACTAATTTAGCGTCTAAATCAGGTTTTTGATTTCAACAATGTTGATGTGAACTCGTTTACCTGTTAGTTTGTTTAAGTTTGTACGTAATTTATCTACTTCAGATCCACCTTTACCAATTACCATACCTGGTTTAGCTGTGTGGATTGAAACATTAACACGATTAGCAGCACGTTCAATTTCAATAGTTGAAACGCTAGCTTCGTTTAATTGTTTACGGATATAATCACGGATTTTTAAATCTTCATGCAAGAATTCTGCGAAATCTTTTTCTGCGTACCATTTTGAATCCCAGTCACGGATGATTCCGACACGCATTCCTAATGGATGAATTTTTTGACCCACTGATTATCCCTCCTTCTTCTCTGATACCACTACAGTGATGTGGCTTGTGCGTTTTAAGATTTGTGAAGCTGAACCTTTAGCACGTGGACGGAAACGTTTCATTGTTGGTCCTTCGTTCACGTAAGCTTCACTTACATATAAGTTTTCAACATCTAAGTCGAAATTGTGTTCAGCGTTAGCAATTGCAGACATTAAAACTTTTTCTACGATTGGTGATGCAGAACGTGGTGTGAATTTCAAGATTGAAATTGCGTCACCGATTTTTTTACCTCTAATTAGATCGACAACAAGGCGAGCTTTACGAGGTGCAATACGAACTGTTTTAGCAACTGCTTTAGCAGATGTGATTTGTTCTGACATTTTTCAAGTCCTCCCCTCGTTATTTGCGTTTAGATTTCTTATCGTCATTCACGTGACCACGGTATGTTCTTGTAGGTGCAAATTCACCTAATTTATGTCCTACCATGTCTTCTTGAATATAAACTGGAACATGTTTTCTGCCGTCATATACAGCAATTGTTTGTCCAACAAAGTTTGGGAAAATTGTTGAACGGCGTGACCAAGTTTTGATCACAACTTTTTTGTCGCTACCTTGAGCAGCTTCAACCTTTTTCATCAAATGTTCATCGACGAAAGGTCCTTTTTTCAAACTACGACCCATTACGGAAATCCTCCTTCCAAGAATTTAATAGAATCAGATTTGTTATCTAGTTATTAATTATTTTTTACGACCACGAACAATAAGCTTGTTAGAACGAGCTTTCTTGCTACGAGTTTTGTATCCAAGAGCTGGTTTACCCCATGGAGATACAGGTGTTGGACGTCCGATAGGAGCGCGACCTTCACCACCACCGTGTGGGTGATCGTTAGGGTTCATTACAGAACCACGAACTGTTGGGCGTTTACGTTTCCAACGAGAACGTCCTGCTTTACCGAAGTTAATTAATTCGTGTTGTTCGTTACCAACTGTACCAACTGTAGCACGGCAAGTCGAAAGAATCATACGAACTTCACCTGAGTTCAAACGAACTAAAGTGTATTTACCTTCTTGACCAAGTACTTGAGCACTTGTACCAGCTGAACGAACTAATTGTCCGCCTTTACCTGGTTTGTTTCAATGTTGTGGATTACAGTACCGACTGGAATGTTTGCTAATGGTAAAGCATTACCTACTTTAATATCAGCATGTTCTCCTGATTCGATACGTTGTCCTACTTGTAAACCTTTTGGAGCAATGATATATGCTTTAACACCATCTACATAGTGAATTAATGCAATGTTTGCTGTACGGTTTGGATCGTACTCGATTGAGTGAACTACACCTTCAACGTTATCTTTGTTACGTTTGAAGTCGATCACACGGTAAGCACGTTTGTGTCCGCCACCTTGGTGACGTACAGTGATTTTACCTTGGCTGTTACGACCAGCGTTGTTTTTTGATGATTCCAACAAAGTTTTTTCTGGTGTTGACTTTGTGATTTCGCTGAAGTCATAACCTGTCATATTACGACGGCCATTTGAGGTTGGATTATATTTTTTAATCGCCACGTCTATTTCCTCCTATTATAATAGTAGTTTTTCATTCTGAAGATTAAGCTTCTTCAGCGAATAATTGAATATCTTTTGAATCTTTTGTAAGCTTCACAATTGCTTTACGACGTTTGTTAGTGTAACCACCGTAGCGGCCAACACGTTTGAATTTAGCACGTACATTTAAGATGTTAACTTTTTCAACTTTAACACCAAAAATTTCTTCTACGGCTTGACGTACTTGAATTTTGTTAGCACGTACATCAACTTCAAAAGTGTATTTCTTTTCGTCAGTAGCAAGCATTGAAGCTTCAGTAATGATAGGGCGTTTGATTACGTCACGTGCATCCATTATTGAAGTCCCTCCTCTACTTTAGAAAGAGCTGCTTTTGTGAATAATAGTTTGTCGTTGTTTACAACGTCTAATACAGTAACATCTGTTTCGTCAACGATTGTTACGTTTGGAATGTTACGAGCTGATAATAATGCGAAATCGTTTGAAGATTCTACAACTACTAACACTTTTGTATCTACGTTTAAGTTAGACAATACTTGTGCAAACTCTTTTGTTTTTGGTGCGTCAAATTGTAATGCTTCCACTACAACAAGCTTGTTATCCAATACTTTTTGTGATAATACTGATTTAATCGCTAAGCGACGTACTTTTTTAGGTAATTTGTAACTATATGAACGAGGTGTTGGTCCGAATACAATACCTCCGCCACGCCATTGTGGTGAACGGATTGATCCTTGACGAGCACGACCAGTTCCTTTTTGGCGCCATGGTTTACGGCCGCCTCCGCTTACTGCACTACGGTTTTTAACAGCGTGTGTTCCTTGACGTAATGAAGCGCGTTGCATGATTACTGCGTCGAATACTACATTTTCATTTGGTTCAATTCCGAAGATATCTGAGTTTAATTCGATTTCTCCGTTTGTTGTTCCATCTTGTTTAAATAATGTAACTTTTGTCATTCTCTCGTTCCTCCTTCCCTATTTATTATTTAGATTTAATTGCTGTTTTAATTTCTACTAATGATTTCTTAGATCCAGGTACATTACCTTTGATTAAGATTACATTGCGTTCTGCATCGACTTTTACTACTTCTAAGTTTTGAATAGTGATACGGTCGCCACCCATTTGTCCAGGTAATGCTTTACCTTTGAAAACGCGTGATGGGAATGATGCTCCACCCATTGAACCAGGACGACGGTGGTAACGAGAACCGTGAGCCATTGGTCCGCGAGATTGTCCATGACGTTTGATAGCACCTTGGAAACCTTTCCCTTTAGATGTACCTGTTACGTCAACGATGTCTCCTGCTTTGAATACATCAACTGTAATTTCTTGTCCTACTTCGTACTCGCTAAGCTCGACATTGTTGAATTCACGAATGAAGCGCTTAGGAGTAGCATTTGCTTTTGCTACATGACCTTTAGCAGGGCGATTTGATAAAAACTTCACGTAAGTCGTCGAAACCCTAATTGAACAGCTTCGTAACCGTCGTTTTTCGATTGTTTTTAATTGAAGAACAACGTTTGGAGTTACTTCAACTACTGTTACAGGAATAAGTTCACCTGCTTCTGTAAAGTATTGAGTCATCCCTACTTTTTTGCCTAAGATTCCTTTGGTCATGGTTACACCTCCATTTTTCTATTTATTATAATTTGATTTCGATGTCAACACCGCTTGGTAAATCAAGCTTCATTAAGGCATCAACAGTTTTTGGCGTTGGATTAACGATGTCGATCAAACGCTTGTGTGTACGCATTTCAAATTGTTCGCGAGAATCTTTATATTTGTGAGTCGCACGAATAACTGTGTAAAGCGATCTTTCTGTTGGCAATGGAATTGGACCAGCTACGCTAGCACCAGTTCTTTTTGCTGTTTCTACGATTTTTTCCGCTGATTGATCAAGCGCACGATGTTCGTAAGCTTTCAAACGGATACGGATTTTTTGTTTTGCCATTGTCTTTCCTCCTTCGTCTAATGTTGTCATAAGACTAGCTCCACGCGAATTTCCGACTTAACCCTTTCGTGGCAAAGCGTCCGGGCGTGTCGCAACCTCTCGTTTCATAGCTCCCCTTCCTAATTTAAGAGGGGGGTATGCTGCTTCAAAATTTACATTCCTCTGCGGCACTTTTAATAGTATACAAGATTCTCTTTTTGATTGCAAGTGAAAACCGTTGATTTAACAACATTTATTTATGCACACGCGCCCGTGTGTTTCATTTTGGTTTAAAACCTTTACAAATGTTGTTAAATCAACGTTTTTAAGTGTTTAGCCTTATTTTTGATTTCCGCTTCCAATTGTCTGACATTTTATTTTAAAAAATTTTAATAAAAAAAGACTATCCAAAAAGGATAGTCTTGAAAATTTAATTTAAAAATTATTTTTCGATAGCAGCTACTGAACCAGCACCTACAGTACGTCCACCTTCACGGATAGAGAACTTAGTACCAGCTTCGATCGCTACTGGGTGAATTAATTCAACTTCCATAGTTACGTTATCACCAGGCATTACCATTTCAACGCCTTCTGGTAACACACAAACACCAGTGATGTCTGTTGTACGGAAGTAGAATTGAGGACGGTAGTTTGAGAAGAATGGAGTATGACGTCCACCTTCTTCTTTAGTTAATACGTAAACTTCAGCTTTGAATTTAGTATGTGGAGTGATTGTTCCTGGTTTAGCAAGAACTTGTCCACGTTCGATGTTGTCACGTGTAACACCACGTAATAATGTACCAATGTTATCCCCTGCTTCAGCGTAGTCTAACAATTTACGGAACATTTCAACACCAGTTACAGTTGTTTTGAAGTTTCTTCTGAAATACCAACGATTTCAACTTCGTCACCAACACGAACTTGTCCACGTTCAACACGACCTGTAGCAACTGTACCACGACCTGTGATTGAGAACACGTCTTCAACTGGCATCATGAATGGTTTGTCAACGTCACGTTCTGGAGTTGGAATGTATTCGTCAACAGCAGCCATTAATTCTAAGATTTTTTCTTCGTATGAAGCGTCGCCTTCTAAAGCGCGTAAAGCAGAACCTGCAACAACTGGAGTGTCATCGCCTGGGAAATCGTATTCTGATAATAAGTCACGAACTTCCATTTCTACTAATTCTAATAATTCTTCATCGTCAACCATGTCAACTTTGTTTAAGAATACAACGATGTAAGGAACACCTACTTGACGTGATAATAAGATGTGTTCACGTGTTTGTGGCATTGGACCATCAGCTGCAGATACTACTAAGATAGCACCATCCATTTGAGCAGCACCAGTAATCATGTTTTTAACGTAGTCCGCGTGTCCTGGGCAGTCAACGTGAGCGTAGTGACGAGTGTCAGTTTCGTACTCAACGTGAGAAGTGTTGATTGTGATACCACGTTCGCGTTCTTCTGGAGCTTTATCGATTGAACCGTAATCTTGAGCTTGCGCGAAACCTTTCTTAGCTAAAACAGTTGTGATAGCAGCAGTTAATGTTGTTTTACCGTGGTCAACGTGGCCGATTGTACCAATGTTAACGTGTGGTTTTGAACGGTCAAATTTCTTTTGCCATTTAAATGATTCCTCCTATTAATTGAGTTTTGTTAGATTCTATAACAGTATCTACCGATTGTAATTATACCAAAGAACTCTCTTAAAAATCAACTGGTTATGACTGACATAACCAGTCGATAGTGTTCATTTGATAGTTATCAAATGGGGAGGAGATTATTCTCCGTTACCACCATTTTTCTTGATGATTTCTTCTGCAATGCTCTTAGGAACATCTTCATAGTGGTCAAATGTCATACTGAAAGTACCACGACCTTGTGTTGCAGAACGTAATGTAGTTGCGTAACCGAACATTTCTGATAAAGGAATCATACCTTTAACGATTTGTGCGTTACCACGAACTTCAGAACCTTCAACACGTCCACGACGAGCGTTAACGTGTCCCATTACATCTCCGAAGTATTCTTCAGGAACTGTAATTTCAACAGCCATCATAGGTTCTAAGATAGCAGGTTGAGCTTTCTTAGCAGCAGCTTTCAATGCCATAGAAGCGGCAACTTTGAAGGCTGTTTCAGATGAATCGACATCATGGTAGCTTCCATCATAAAGTTTAGCTTTGATGTCCACTAATGGATAACCAGCTAATACCCCGTTTTCCATAGCGTCTTTCAATCCAGCTTCAACTGCAGGGATGTATTCACGAGGAACGACCCCACCGACAATAGCATTTTCGAATTCGAATCCAGCACCTTCTTCGTTAGGAGTAAATTCAATCCATACGTGACCGTATTGACCTTTACCACCTGATTGACGAACGAATTTACCTTCAGCTTGTGTAGAAGCACGGAATGTTTCACGGTAAGATACTTGAGGAGCACCTACGTTAGCTTCTACTTTGAACTCACGACGCATACGGTCTACGATGATATCCAAGTGTAACTCACCCATACCAGCGATAACTGTTTCACCAGTTTCTTGGTTAGTGTAAGCACGGAATGTTGGATCTTCTTCTGCAAGTTTGTAAAGCAATACCCATTTTATCTTGGTCAGCTTTTGATTTAGGTTCAATAGCAACCTCGATAACTGGATCAGGGAATTCCATTGATTCTAAGATAACTTCAGCTTTTTCATCACATAATGTGTCCCCTGTAGTTGTATCTTTAAGACCAACTGCAGCAGCGATGTCTCCTGAGAATACTTCTGGAATTTCTTGACGAGAGTTCGCGTGCATTTGTAGGATACGTCCTACACGTTCACGTTTACCTTTCGTTGAGTTTTTAACGTATGAACCTGATTGTAAAGTACCAGAGTACACACGGAAGAATGTTAAACGACCTACGAATGGGTCAGTCATAACTTTGAAGGCCAATGCTGAGAATGGTTCTTCATCAGATGAATGACGTTCTACTTCTTGGTCTGTGTTAGGGTCTACCCCTTTAATTGAAGGAACATCTAATGGAGATGGTAAGTAGTCAACTACTGCATCTAACATTAATTGTACCCCTTTGTTTTTGAAGGCAGAACCACATAATACTGGGTAGAATTCTACCGCACATGTAGCTTTACGGATAGCTGCTTTTAATTCAGCTTCTGTAATTTCATCACCTTCTAAATAGCGTTCCATTAATTCTTCATCAGTTTCAGCAACTGCTTCCACTAATTTTTCACGCCATTCTTCAGCTAAGTCTTGTAAATCTTCAGGGATATCTGTTTCTTGGATATCTGTACCTAAGTCATTAGTATAGATTTCAGCTTTCATTTTGATTAAGTCAATGATACCAGTGAAGTTGTCTTCAGCTCCGATTGGTAATTGAATTGGGTGTGCATTTGCTTGTAAACGTTCGTGGATTGTACGTACTGAATATAAGAAGTCAGCACCGATTTTATCCATTTTGTTTGCAAATACGATACGTGGAACTCCGTATGTTGTAGCTTGACGCCATACAGTTTCTGTTTGAGGTTCTACCCCAGATTGAGCATCAAGTACAGCTACCGCACCATCTAATACACGTAGAGAACGTTCTACTTCAACTGTGAAGTCCACGTGCCCTGGAGTGTCGATGATGTTGATACGGTGGCCTTTCCATTGTGCTGTTGTAGCAGCAGATGTAATAGTGATACCACGTTCTTGTTCTTGTTCCATCCAGTCCATTTGTGAAGCTCCTTCGTGAGTTTCACCAATTTTGTGGATTTTACCAGTGTAATAAAGTACACGCTCAGTCGTTGTAGTTTTACCTGCATCGATGTGGGCCATGATACCGATATTACGAGTATTTCAAGAGAGAATTCTCTTTTTGCCATCTTCGTTCTACACCTCTTTCTATATTTCTAACAATAAGCGAGACCAAAAAGGTTGAAAAACCTTTTTAATCTTACCAACGATAGTGAGCAAACGCTTTGTTCGCTTCAGCCATTTTATGTGTATCTTCACGTTTCTTAACAGAAGCACCAGTGTTGTTCGCAGCATCCATAATTTCTTTAGCTAAACGAACTTCCATTGTGTCTTCACCACGTAGACGTGAGTAGTTTACTAACCAACGTAAACCTAATGTAGTACGACGGTCTGGACGAACTTCTACAGGAACTTGGTAGTTAGAACCCCCTACACGACGAGCTTTAACTTCAAGAACAGGCATAATGTTTTTCATTGCTTGTTCGAAAACTTCCATTGGATCGTTTCCAGTTTTTTCTTTAACGATATCAAATGCGTTATATAAGATTGTTGCAGCTTTACCACGTTTTCCATCTACCATTAAACGGTTGATTAAACGAGTAACTAGTTTTGAATTATAAATTGGATCAGGTAATACATCACGTTTTGCGACAGGACCTTTACGAGGCATTTATAATCCTCCTTTCATTTAATGAGTGTTTTATTTTAAAAAATTATTTTTTAGGACGTTTTGTACCGTATTTAGAACGACCTTGCATACGGTTGTTAACTCCTGCAGTGTCTAAAGCACCACGAATGATATGGTAACGTACCCCTGGTAAGTCTTTTACACGTCCACCACGGATTAATACAACGCTGTGTTCTTGTAAGTTGTGACCGATACCTGGAATGTACGCAGTTACTTCGATTAAGTTAGATAAACGTACACGGGCATATTTACGTAACGCTGAGTTAGGTTTTTTAGGTGTCATAGTACCTACACGAGTACATACACCACGTTTTTGTGGAGAGTTTGTATTCGTTTGTGATTTTTTGAAACTGTTATAGCCTTTACCTAACGCTGGAGAAGCTGATTTCTCAACTGCTGATTTACGAGGTTTACGGACTAATTGGTTAATAGTTGGCATTAAGCTCTTCCTCCTTCCCTAACGGGTTCTTCTTGGTCCACACTTCCGGGCGGACCATTTTTTGTTAAAAATTAAAAGACATCGCTGTCTCATAAAATGGCCTTCTTACCAGTCAGCACGACTGATTTGATTACTTATCAGGAATCAGGTATAAAAGCACCTCTAATAGAATATCATTTCTCCTTCAACTCGTCAAGAATTTTCTTAAGAGAAAATGTTCCCTTTTATTCGGTACAATCTATATAGAAGAAACTTACTCCACTAATAAATATCCACCGGTTTAGCCGGTGGATATTTATTCGATTATTTATTGTTGTTAAAGAAAGACATCCACTCTCCGCGTCTTATAATAAGCATCTCTTCGGCCTTCATACAATTGTACTCCGTCTTTTTCAAAAAGTTTAGCTCCTATAATACTCTCCATTGCTATATTAGCTGAATCCTTCTTCAATTTATCCTTAGGACGTGAAATAATCAGGTTTTTTTGTTTTTTTCTGTCACTCCCTTTGAATCGTAAATACAGTTTTTTTCTCAACAAATGTATGATGTGTCATAATTTTTTTCCTCCTCATTTCTATTCATAATCTAATAAGTCTTACACTTATAAAAACAAATTTAGGAGTTAAATTGCTATGCTCTAAGAGATTTTTTCTGTGAACAATTGTAATTTTGTAATGCTACTTAGGCAGTTTTTTCTTTTTTACTTTCACTTCTACATCATATCCACATCGATAAGCTAAATCCAACAGAGTAAGAATAGTTGGATTATGGTCTCCGCTCTGCAATCTCGAAAGATTTGATGCTTTAAGGTCGACTTCTTTTGCAAAATCTTCTAAGGAAAGTCCTGTCACTGTTTGTAGCTTAGTCATTTGTAATGCAACTCGCTGCTTCATTATTTCCTTTTCTAAATCATACTCAAACGTCGGATATTCTGATGAAAGCTTGCAAAGTTTTGAAGTTAGGTACGTCCCCATCGTCCATCTCCTCCTTAACATTTTTCGAAAGATTTATTAACAATCCCTGTTTTCCTTTATACCATCGTCCCCATTTTTGAATCATTTCTTCTGTTAATCCGTCTTCTTGCAGTATTTTTAATATGGCTGCATACTTTACTTTTTCTTCGTATGAATACTCATCTAGCTGATCTACCATATTTTTTTCGATTTTAAACTTGCGCTTCATCTCTCCCACCTCCACACCTTAAAATTATCATATATGATAATTATCACATATGATAATTTTGCTTTTTTATAGTATTATTTTGCTCAAATAAATATCCACCGGCTAAGCCAGTGGATATTTATTGGTCTAATTAAAAAGAGGCAGGCGAAATCGCCTGCCTCCAAATAGTGTTGATTAAGCTTTTCCTGTTGAACCGAAGATGTCCATTGTTTCTTTTGTAATCTTAACGATTGCATCGAAACCAGGTTTGATGATTTTACGTGGGTCATAAACACCAGCATCTGCATTTAATTTAGCACGAACTGCTGCTGTCCATTGTTGTTGTAATTCAGTATTAACGTTGATTTTAGCATGTCCACGTTCGATTGCTTTTTTGATTTGATATTCTGGAATACCTGATCCACCGTGTAATACTAATGGAGCACCTGTAGCTTCTGAGATAGCTAACATTTCATCGAAACCTAATACTGGTTCGCCTGAGTAAGTTCCGTGAACTGAACCTAAAGCTGCTGCTAATGCATCAATTTTAGCTTCTTTAACCATACGTACACATTCGTTTAAGTCAGCGTAGTTGATTCCTCCAGTTACGCCATCTTCAGTACCACCTACAGTACCTACTTCAGCTTCAACTGAAACTCCTTTTGGATGTGCATATTCTACAACTTCTTTAGTTAATGCGATGTTTTCATCGATTGGGAAGTGAGAGTGGTCAAACATTACTGAGCTGAATCCAGCGTCGATGTATTGTTTACATACTTCTACTGAAGAACCATGGTCTAAGTGTAACGCTACTGGAACAGTGATGTCCATAGAATCTAATAATGCATTTACCATAGCTGTGACAACTTTAGGTCCACCCATGTATTTTCCAGCACCTTCAGATACACCTAAGATAATTGGTGAGTTAGCTTCTTGCGCTGCAGTTAAAACGGCTTGTGTCCATTCTAAGTTGTTGATGTTGAATTGACCAACAGCGTATTTGCCTTCTTTTGCTTTTTGTAACATTTCAGTCATGCTTACTAAACGACTCATGTTTTAGTTCCTCCTTGATGCTTACAGCATTTATTTTTAACGGTTTTATTATAGCGTATTTCCTTTTATTTTTCCACCTTTTGTTGTTTTGTTACAGTTTCTTAAGGTTTAGGAACTTTTGGTTGCGCTATCTTTTTTCGAAACATTTTATATAAGACGAATCCAGAAACCACTATACCTACCACAGCAATGGAATACTCTTCCCACGGAACAACAACGCCATTCGGTCTTGCATCGCCATTCGTCGAAATTAACTGGTGTTCCCTAGTAAACTCGCGCACTATTTCTTTAGCCTCGTTGAACGGATAGAACTGATCAAGAGATAGCTCACCTTTTACATTTGAGATACCTCCTTCTATTAAAGGAAACTCATGAAACATAACTTGATACTCCCCATCGACTTTTATAAGCACCACTGGGAATTGTAGTTCTTTCGGAACAACAAACAAAATCTTTTCAACATTCAAGTTTTCCCTAGCAATCACTTCTTGCGCCACTTTCACAATTGAATGCTTATTTTTCTCATAAGTGCTCACATAGGCAACCGTCCATTTTCCTTGTGAGTGAATCAGTTTTTCTCCTTCTTCTTTTGTCAGATACCCCTGTTTTACTTTTTGCTCTATATCCTTTGAATCTGCCGGGCCTCCAATATAAAGATGTGCCTCTTTCTCTAGTGTAGGATTCTTAATCGGAACCACCCATTTGTATTTACTATTAGTTATGACCCGTTCAATTTCTTCACTATCTAGCTTCTTTTCCTCTTTAAACAGCGGTACGTCATAGTATGTCTTGACAGCATGTTCAAAATCAACACCTTCTATATGTTCGTCCCCATCACGAGACATGTTAAGAATTTCTTCTTCTAGATGAATGATCTCATCTTTGGAATGAATCGAGGTTACCGCATCTCCATACACACTAGCGAATCTAAACTGCACTAGTACTAAAATTATTAAAGCAGTAAAACAACAAAAATTCTTAGCAGACATCTATTTAACTTATGCATTACCCTACTCCCTCCCTGTAATGTTTTCCTACAACAAAAACTATCAAGTACTGCTTTCAACCAAATTATATAGCTATCAGCTGAGTAATTCTAGAGGGTATTGTGATTAAATTATTTATTTTCATATATTCTAAAATTAGCATTTAAATAGGAATTAATTCGGAGTATAATACAGTTACAACAGGTATTGGAGGGGAATCCATGAGAGGTAAATCACAGAACGACAAAATCAAGCGAATGGAATTTTACGGAATTTGTATTTTATCTGTATTTACGATTGCAGCAGGCTTTCTTACGCGTCCTTCCGCACAAGAAAGGTTAGAAACTGTTCAAACCGCGAAAACATCCTCTGAACAAAATCAAGAGGCTACCGCTACACCAAATAACCCTCAGTCTCCACCAACGAATAAGCAAGTTGCACGCATTACCGCAAGTGGAGATATGCTCTATCACGATATTGTTTATGGCAGCGCGTTTGATGGGAATTCATACGATTTCAGAATGACTATGAACAAATTACTCCACTCGTATCTAGCGCAGACCTTGCGATTGGGGATTTCGAAGGGACCATTAATCCAAACGAACCTCTTGCTGGATATCCACTTTTTAACGCTCCTGAAGAAGTCATTCAGAGCATTAAAGACGCCGGATACGATGTCCTCGACTTAGCGCATAATCATATTCTCGATACAGGCATCGAAGGTTTGAAATACACCGCCAACGCCTTTCGTAAAAACGGTCTTGATATCTTCGGGGTAAAAGTTGACCCGTCAGAAGGCATTCTTGTAAAAGAAGTCAACGGCATTAAAGTCGCTATCCTCGGATTCGCGTATGGCTTCAATGGAATCGAAGCTACTCTCACCGATGAAGAATACAACAATCACCTATACGATTTAAATATGAAAAGAGTGAAGCAGCTCATCCAACGCGCTGAAGAAATTGCCGATTTTACAATTGTGTTGCCACAAATGGGAGAAGAATATCACCTTCATCCAACACAAGGACAAATCGATACGTATCATCAAATGATCGAATGGGGTGCGGACGTGATTTTTGGCGGACATCCACACGTGATTGAACCGACCGAAACCATCACTAAAGACGGTGAAAAGAAATTCATCATCTACTCGATGGGGAATCTCCTCTCCAACCAACGCGTTGAAACCTTAGAAAACATCTGGACCGAGCGTGGCGTGATTATGGATATCACTATTGAAAAAGAAAACGGTAAGACGACCCTCACAAGCGTTAAGGCTCATCCAACATGGGTTTCACGAACTGAAATCGACCGCAGCTTTATGGAAGGCCCTGCTTACGACTATCAAGTCTTTCTCGCTGAAAACTATATGCCAGGAGGACCTCTGGAGCATACCGTAGACAAAGAAACGCTTGAGAGAATTCAATCTGCTTATACCGAAGTAAACGAACTTTTAAACATTCAATTTTAAATACGCAAAAAGGCGCCTCCTACTCAATAGGAAGCGCCTTTTACGATTTCAAATTAAGCTACACGTTCTGAAACGTATTTAATAATTTTATTTGGAGTATCGATTTCTTCATAAGTAACTTCTGTTGGAGCCACTTCGATACCGAACTCTTCTAAGCGAACAAGCAGTTCAACGAAAGCTAATGAATCCATTAACCCTTCTTCTTTTAAGTTAATGTCTTTATCTTCGTATACTACTTCATCTTCACAAATTTCTTCTAGAATTTCTAAAATTCTTTCTTCCATATTCTTCTCCTACTTTCTTATATCAATTTACGAGCCCACTCAGACATTTTCCCTGAAAAAATCAAGAACCCAAACATCACTAAGTGCATTGTTATTATCCAGCTAATCACTTTATACCAGGTCTTATTCTTATTTTTCTTATAAAACTTGGATTTTTTCTGATACCACTCAAATGCTGCCATTAAAATTCCATGATAGAATCCATAAGCAATATAGTTCAAGGTAATTCCATGCCAGAATCCCATAAAAGTCATGTTAATCATATAGGCAACCATTGCTGTCGTCAAGCGTTTTTTAAAGATTTTTTTTCGCATAAATCTCATAACAATACGAGAGAATACAAAATCCCTCAACCATGTAGATAGCGTAATGTGCCAACGATTCCAGAAATCTTTAATATCCACACTAATAAATGGAATGTTAAAATTCATTGGTGTTTCAATTCCAAGAATATTACTTGCTCCTACTGCCATCAGACTATACCCTGCAAAATCAAAGAATAAATATGCGGTGTATAAATACATATAAATAACGAAGAAAGAAAAGTCTTTATATCGAATGGATGTCATTTGTTGAAACACCATTCCAGAAATTACAAGCTTATAAAATAGTCCAAGAACCAGTCTAAAAATGCCTGTTCCCGCTAATTCTAAATACTCATCCTTTGTTCGTTGCTTTTTCCAATCTTCTAAGAATCTGCGACTGCGATCAATCGGTCCTGAACTTAGCGCAGGGAAGAACAATAGGAAGTGCACGTAATCTAGCGGCCCCATTGGTTTTTCGATTAACCCATCATAAATTTCAATAATGATTTGGATTAATTTAAAAGTCATGTAGGAAATACCTAAAAATCCAAGCCCCGAAATCTTAAATACAGCGAGAACTTTAACTAAAACAAGCGGGAGTCCTGCAAGAAAAATCATAAGAATCATTGTTTTCTTATGCTCTTTGAACTTCACACTCAGATGCATCAGTATATAACCTACTAAAACATAACCTATGATAGAGCCAAGATGCATAGGATTTTCTGCGAAAACGAAATAAACCATCAACGTAGAAAATACTAACGATAGATAGTAAGTAGATTTTTGAAAGACATTCATTATGAACGCTATTATAAGAATGAATCCCAGTGTCATAAAGAAGGATAGGCCTTCAAAATAATGCATCGACTACACAAGCTCCTTTAATTGTTTTTTATCAATCTTCCCGTTATTGTTTAACGGCATTTCATCTAAGAAAACGACTTTCTTAGGAATCATATATTCCGGCACATGTTGTGCTAATTCTTTTTTGACTAATTTAACCGTTTCAAAACGTTTTTCAATCGGTTCGTTATAGACTACAAACGACGTAATAGACTTCACCTTACCATCTGCAAAAGAAGGCACGGTAGCCGCTTGACGAATTTTTGGGTTTTTCAATAAATTATTATCAATATCTTCTAATTCAATCCTGTGTCCATGCAATTTGATTTGGAAATCAATCCGTCCTTCGCAGAATAATAACTCTCCTTCGAAATGCCCCACATCTCCTGTTCGATAAGCACGCTCACCATCCACCTCAAAGAAATGCTTCTGATTCATTTCAGGATTTCATAATATCCTTTCGCAACTGTATTGCCGTAGATAATAATCTCTCCGCTATTTTCCCCATCAATCAAAACCGTCGTTCCTGGTTTAACAACTCCTACTGGCAAGTTATCCGGATAACGTTCCACTAATTCTTTTGTAAGTGGCATCCATGTGACCATTACTGTAGATTCTGTCGGTCCATAAGTATTTACGACTTCTGCTTCCGGGAATCGTTCCATTAATTTTTCTACTGTAGAACTGAATAATTTTTCTCCACAGAAAACAAATTGTTCCAGTTCAGGGAGCAAGTCTTCATTAAAACTTGGATCCGCTAAACACATTTCTGCAAAAGAGGGCGTCGAAATCCAAACAGTCGCTTTTGATTCTTCTAAAGTTTTGAATAATACTTTAAAATCTTGTAAATGCTGTTTATCGATTTGAATCAACGGAATATGCATATACAACGCTGGCCATAAAGACATCACTGATAAATCAAAAGAAAATGGTGGATGCCCTAAGAAGACTTGAGGTCCTTTTCCATCATAATAAGCTGTATACCAATCTAAGAAGTGGTTTAAGTTTGCATATGTAATAGAGACACCTTTAGGCTTTCCTGTACTTCCCGAAGTAAAGATAATATAAAAAATATCTTCATCCTGCACATAATGTTCCTTAGAAACACTTTCTTTAGTTTGGGTAATGATTTTTTTAGCCTCATCTACTGTCATTATTGGCGTATCTAGTTCAATCGCCTCACTTACCAAAACGATTGGGCTCTTTACTGTTGCAGCAATATCTCTAACCCGATCAATCGGAGTGTTGACATCCACAGGGCAGAATGCTCTTCCGGATTTAACACAAGCCAAGAAGTACACAAGCATAAATGGATGCTTATGACCATAAACCACAATCGGAGATTTATCCTCTTTATAAGTTTCATTTAAATAAAACGCCAACTTATCAGAGTACTCCCATACTTGTTTAGCTGTTAGTTCTTCTTCCTGCATTAAGTCGTGCTTATAAATCACTTTATCTAGTTGTGTATTTTTTTCTAATTGTTCTAATAAACGTGCCATCTTTTTCTCCCTTAAACACCTTTTCAAATTCTCTTTCTGAAAAACAATTGCCCTTGTTTTCATTACAAAAAGGATTATAGCATACTGGTATATACTTTCATATGAAATTTGGGTAAAAAAATATAGATTTTTTTACTTTTTTTCTTAATAGCTTGCATGACTGTATTTTAACTGTTTCATTTTTTCTCAAAAAAACAAACTCTTAGACACACTGAATCGAAGGTATCTAAGAGCTTGCATGAGTGATTAAATTTAGGTAAATGAAAAATTATTTTTCTTCTTTAGCTTTTCTGAACCCAAAGATTGTTCCAAATCCAGCTACAATCGCAACTACTGCAGCCACTAAAGTATTATTTGATGTTGTACCTGTATTTGGTAATGTTTCTGCTTGTTCAGATTTTACTTGAGCACCTGGAACTTTTGCTTCTTTAGCGTCAGAGGCAGAAGTTACTTGTCCATTTTGTGCATTAACCGCAGCATTAGCATCAGAGTTTTGTGCATTCCCCGCATTTGTTTGTGTCGTTACTGCTGATGTAGCTACTGTTGTTACAGCTTGTGTTGTTGATGCTTGTGTTGTCGCAACCGTTGTAGCTTGTGTCGTTGGCGCTTGTGTTGTCGCAACTGTTGTAGCTTCTGTCGTTTGTGCTTGTGTTGTTGCAACTGTTGTAACCTCAGTCGTTGGTGCTTGTGTTGTCGCAACCGTTGTAGCTTCTGTCGTTGGTGCTTGTGTTGTCGCAACCGTTGTAGCTTCTGTCGTTGGCGCTTGTGTTGTCGCAACTGTTGTAGCCTCTGTCGTTGCCGCTTGTGTTGTCACAGCTGTTGTAGCTTCTGTCGTTGGTGCTTGAGTTGTTGCAACTGTTGTAGCTTCTGTCGTTGGTGCTTGTGTTGTTGTATTAGCTTGAGGATCCAATTTCTTCAACTCTTCTTCAACCTTCGCAACTTCTTTATCAATGTCTTCCATTTCTTTTTGGAAACCAGCTAAATCTGACTCTGCTTGAGCGACTGTGTCATCGTAGTCTGTTTGAGCTTCTTTCACTTTTTCTTCTAATGCAGTGATTTCGCTTTGAGGTTTTCCTTCTGCTTTTGCTTGTTCTAACTCTTCTTTTGCTTGTTCTAGTGTTTGAGTTGCTTTATCAACGGCATCATTCACTTCAGCCACTAATTCTTCAACTTCTTCTTTTTGTTTTTTCAACTCTTCAAGTTTTTGGGCTAATTTTTCTTCAGCAGTCGGATTTGCTTTTTGGGCACCGGCATCACTTTGTGTCGTTTCTGCAGCTTGAGTAGTTTCTTCACTTGCTTCAGCAAAAATGCTAGGCAAATTCGTTACCGCAGCTGTTCCCAATACTCCTGCTGACACAATTCCCGCCAAAATTAATTTTTTCTTACCCATATATATTTCACTCCTATTATTTTTTTCAGTCTTTTTGCATTATACATCACTAACTTTTCAAAAACAATGCTTAGAACTTAAGAAAGTTAGTTTTTTCTATGAAAACTACTTCTACTTTATGCAAGATATTCTAATCCTTTTGTAAATCGTTCTTAGGATAACCGTTGTAAAATATAATTTACCTCACAAGAAACACCTACAGACAGGATACTCTCATCGATATCAAATTTTTCATGATGATGTCCAAATGAGGTTTCCTCACTTGAACTAGACCCTAAAAGACCATAGACACCTGGTTTATCAACTAGATAATCTGCAAAATCATCCGCTCCCATTGACATATCGTATTCTTTCAGAACTTGATGAATTCCTTCTACTTCTGAGACCGCTTTTTGAAATTCCAACGCTAATTCTGGAGTATTAATCACAGGTGCAGCAGCATCATACCAATCAATTTCAAATGCACAACGATTCATTTCGGCTACCCCACGCGCAATACGTGTAACAGCCTCTTTCAAATGAGCTCTTGTTTCATGACTAAACGCTCGAATCGTCCCTTCCAGTTCAGCATCATTCGCAACAATATTATAACGAGTTCCTGCATTTAGTTTTCCAATCCCAACAACTGCACGATCTCCTGGATTTATTTCTCTCGCAACGATTGTTTGAAGTGCTACCACTATCTCGCTTGCCGTTACCAAAGCATCATGCCCTAAATGAGGACGTCCTACATGAGCACTTTTACCAGTAATTTTAATTTTAAAAATATCACATGAAGCATTTACTGGGCCTCCTTGAACGGCAAATGTCCCAACTGGTAAGCTCGAATTCACATGAATCGCAAATGACTCATCGATATCGTCGATTTGACCTGATGCCACGAATTGTTTTGCTCCTGCGCCAATTTCTTCAGCCGGTTGAAAGGCGATTTTTACCGTTCCAGAAAAGGTGTCTTTGATGTCGTTCAATAATTTAGCTGTTCCTAGCCCCATTGCTGTATGCGCATCATGTCCACAAGCATGGTTCAATCCTGGACGTTTTGAAGCATACGGTTTTCCGGTGCAATCAGGAAGTTCTAAAGCATCGATATCGGCACGAAGCAACACTGTTCTTCCTTCTCCTTTACCACCTTTAATAATAGCTAAAGTCCCTGTCTCACCAACTTTTTCAAACGGTACCCCAAATGAAGTAAGTTCCTTTTGTATGAAAGCTGCGGTCTCAAATTCTTTTAAGCTTGATTCAGGATTCTCATGTAGATGTCTTCTCGTTTTTACGAGATACTCTTGTAATTTAGACGCTTTTTCTTGAATACCACTCATTTTATTTTCCTTCTTTCATTGAATATTGAATAAAGAGGCATGCTAAGCACGCCTCTCCCTCATTTTATTTTTCGAAATGTAACATATAAGTTACATTTTGCTTTTCTCACAACTTAATAGTTGAGCTCGCCATCGCAGAAATGGCGTGCGTTTCCTGAAACGTCCGCACGACTCGTTCCGAGTCCCTTACGGCGTTCCAGTCCAACGTTCCATTTCTGAGCGCGATGTCTCCCATCCTAGTTGTTTAATTTAGCTTTTTCCCAAACTGGTACGTTCGCACCTTTTGAAACTTCTTCAATTTTCTTAGCAGTTTCTGGTGATTGGTAGTATTCTACGATTTTTTTGTAGACTTCATTGTTTTCGTTACCTTCTTTAACAGCGATTACGTTGTAGTAAGGTTGTGAAGAATCAGTAATTTGTTCGATGAAGATAGAATCTTTTGTTGGTTGGAATCCAGCTTCTACAGCGAAACCATTATTGATTAATGAAGCAGCAACATCATCTAAAGCACGAGCTGTTTGGCCAGCAGGTAATTCTTTGATTTGAATGTTTAGGATTTTCAACGATGTCATCTTTTGTTGCTAAAGTGTTGTTAGGATCTTTTAATTTAATAACGCCAGCAGCGTGTAGTAAACGTAATGCACGTGAGTTGTTTGAAGTGTCTTCAGGAATAGCGATTGTATCCCCATCTTTTAATTCACTTACATCTTTAATTTTTTTAGAGTAAATTCCCATTGGAGCAATTACTGTATATCCAATTGGTTTGATATGTGTTCCTTGTTCTTTGTTGAAGTTTTCTAAGTAAATGATTGTTTGGAAAGAGTTCAAGTCAACATTTCCATTTTCTAGTGCTTGGTTTGGTTGTACGTAGTCAGTAAATTCTACTAATTCAACTTCAATACCTTCTTTTTCTTTCAAGCGAGCAATAACGTCATCCCAAACATCGTGGTTACCAGCATTAACTCCTAATTTTACTTGTTTCACTTCTTTTTTTGCTTCTGTTGAAGCATTGCTTCCTGAGTTAGATGATTGAGCAGCTCCACATGCTGCTAAAGTTAATGCTGCCGCTGCAGCTACAAATAATTTTTTAATGTTCATTTTATTTTCCCCTTTTGAGTTAGTTTATTTTGTTTTTGGTGCGATTGGTCGCATCCTGGAGTTGAACCCGGGCTCACAGGTCCGACGTCCATTTCCTGATATGTCCGCACGACTCGTTACGAGTCCCTTGCGTCATATCAGTCCAATGGTTCGGCCCTGAGCGTTCGCCCTCGTATCCTGTTGTAGTTGAGTTCGGAAAGGCATAGGCTCAAGCCTTTCGAGTTTAGTCCGCACGGTCTTACAGACCGCTTACGGCTAAACTGCGAACCGTCATCGCCTATAAGCGCCTTTCCTCACATCCTGTTATTTCGTGGCTTTTTTCTCTAAATAGTCACCGATTGCTTGGGTGATAAATACTACGATAAGCATGATAAGTGTCGATACGACGATAACGTCTCCTTGGAATCGACTGTATCCTCTGGAAATAGCTACGTTACCAATCCCACCGGCACCAAACGCTCCGGCCATAGTCGTTAGTCCGATTAAACTAATGATTGTTAATGATCCTGCTCGAATTAGACTTGGTAGTCCTTCTTTTAAGTACACTCTGAAAATAATTTCAAGTGGTGTACATCCCATCGCAACGCTCGCTTCAATAACTCCTTTATCTACTTCTGTTAATGCTAGTTGCACCTGACGAGAGAAGAATGGTACAGTCGCGACGACTAGAGGGACGATTGCCCCTGGAATACCAATGGTTGTTCCGATAATAAAGCGAGTAAATGGAATTAATAACATCGCTAAAATAATAAATGGTATCGAACGGAAAATATTCACGATTTTATCTAGTATTAAATAGACAAATTTGTTTCCAAGGATATTCCCCTCACGTGTCACTACTAATGTCACACCTAAGGCAATCCCTAAAACCCCAGCAATTAAACCAGAAATTCCTACCATTATTAACGTATCAATCGTTGCTTTTATAATTTCTTCCCAAACTCTGGCATCAATATTTGGAAACCAAGATTTAAAATCTATCAATTCTAATACATTCATCCTAAGCACCTCCCTTTGACTCTTCTAAGACATCAACTGAAACACCTTGTTCTTTGATGTAAGAAAGTGCATTTTCAATCCCAGATTTTTCTCCAGATAGTCCCACTAATAGCGTTCCTACTGGTGTATCTTGAATAATCTCAACATTGGCAAACAAGATATTAGCTGCCACTTGGAATTGAGTCGATAGTTTTGTAATTAATGGCTCTCCAGTTGAAGCTCCTACAAATGAAATTTTCACTAAATAGTCGCCTTCTTGTAGATTCAATAACTGTTCATGTGAAAGCACCGTTTCAATTCCTTGGTTAATATGAGTCGCTGTATCGATGAAGTCTTTTGTTAAGTCGCGTTCCGGGTTTGTAAAGATTTCAAGAACGCTTCCTTGTTCAATCACTTCGCCCTCTTCCATGACCGCTACTTTATTACAAATTTCTTTTACAACTTGCATCTCATGAGTGATGATAACAATTGTAATGCCTAATTGTACATTTACTTTCTGCAATAATTCCAAAATCGAATAAGTTGTTTTAGGATCTAGCGCACTCGTTGCTTCATCACAGAGCAATACATCTGGGTCATTGGCTAACGCTCTGGCAATCGCGACACGTTGTTTTTGTCCCCCAGACAGTTGACGAGGATAACTGTTGACCTTATCTTCTAAACCTACCAATTCTAATAGGGATAGTACTTTTTGTTCAATTTCTGATTTGGTTTTCCCTGATTTTTTTAATGGAAATGCCACATTATCAAATACCGATAAAGTATTCATCAAATTGAAATGTTGGAAAATCATCCCAATTTTCTTACGAGCTGCACGTAGTCCTTTTGGTTTCAACTTTAGTAAATCAACACCGTTTACCACCACATTCCCTTTGGTAGGGCGTTGGAGAAGATTAATCGTTCGCACTAGCGTACTTTTACCAGCACCACTATATCCGATAATCCCATAAATATCTCCTGGTTCCACATGCAAAGATACATTTTTTACTGCATTGACTACTTTTACACCTTGTTTAAAAGTCACGTCAATGTTCTCTAATTTAATCATGTGTTCTCCTTTCTTTTAAGCAAACAAAAATCGTCCTCCTACTAACATGAGTTAGCAAAAGGACGAGTCAAATTCCCCGTGTTACCACCTTTGTTCATAGCATTCTCACAAATCCTATCTCCATCTGTTAAACAGGTCTCCTGTTTAACGAGAAGCTGTATCGGGCTTTCCCGTAACCGTCTAATGATTCGACGATTATCACTCAAAGGCCATCTTCAAAGTTGCAACCAATATCTCTTTTCACCAAACCGAGACTCTCTACAAAGGATTCACTTCTACTCTCCTTATCACCGTGTGTTATAAGCATGAAACTAGGATAGCAACAATTCATATTCTAGTCAATTATCGCTTTTCTATCACTGGTTATAACTATTAGCTATAACGGAAATCTCTTTAGTTTTTCAACTCCTCTTTTTTTAGTACAATAATCCTATCACCACTGAAAGGAGACTATTTATGAGCCTCGATTTAATCCCATATAAAACAATGCCAATTTGGACGGCTAGTACTTTACCCGCACCCTTTCAAAAAATGCATAATACAAAAGTTGGAACTTGGGCGCGCTTAACGATTCTAGAAGGAGCCCTCACTTTTTATGAACTCGATGAAGAAGGACAAGTGCTTGCTGAGCATCTGTTTACAAAAGAATCCGACATTCCTTTTGTTGAACCTCAAGCTTGGCACCGGGTCTCCCCTGCTAGCGATGACTTAAGATGCTATTTAACTTTCTATTGTACTCCAGAAGACTATTTTTCAAAAAAATACGACTTAACAAGAACCCATTCGGAAGTCATTGAAGCTGCTCCGAAATTTGAAAAGGGACCGATTCTAGATCTTGGTAGTGGTCAAGGCAGAAATAGTCTCTATTTAGCCAAAAAAGGCTTTGAGGTTACCGCATTTGATATCCAAACCATGAGTTTAGCTCATCTCCAACAAATTGCCGAAGAGGAAGGGCTAGCTATTCACGTGGAGTCTTATAATATTGAAAGTGCAGATATTCCTGGTGGTCTCTACAACGCCATCATTTCCACTGTGGTTTTGATGTTTCTAAATCCCGATAGCATCCCAGATGTCATTGAAAATATGCAATCTCATACGGCTCCTGGAGGATATAATCTCATTGTCGCAGCGATGTCTACCGAAGATGCCCCTTGTCCTGTGAATTTTCCAAAGACCTTTGCGGCGGGTGAACTCAAAGAGTATTACAAAGATTGGACCTTCCATAAATATAATGAAGATTTCGGACAATTACATAAATTGGACGAACATGGAAATCGGATTCGGATTCGCTTTGTAACGATGCTTGCTCAAAAACCAAAATAATATTCTAATCCAAACAAAAAGAGGCTGGAAAACCAGCCTCTTTGTCATATTATTCAATATAAAGTGTTTTATCTTTTAAGCGGAATTTTGTATCTGCAGTGATTGTTTCACCCGTTAATACAAGAACATCTTCCCCTTTTTTAGTTTCATCAACTACACGCCATTCGCCATCTTTTTTCACGACTAAAACATTGTATTTTTGGTTACGATCTTGGTCATTCGTTGGAATTACATGAGCATCTGTTACACCTGTTAATTCAACAGCTTGATCCACATCGCTATCTTTCACAATTAAAAATTTGCCATCTAATTTAACAATGTTATATCCATCTTCAATTTCTTTATTCATTTCAGCATTTTTTAATTTTTCAATGCCTTTAGCAATGTTTCCAGCCTTTTTCGCAGCATCTTTTAACTGTTCACTAAGCTTATTTTTCGCATCTTCATCTATTTTTTTTGTTGCTTCTTGTACAGCTTTTGCATTTTCAATTTGCTGTTGTTGTGCTCTATTTCTTTCTTGTTTGGCTTCATATCTTCTATAACGACTGTACGCAACACCTATAATAACGATAATCGAAATGATAATTCCTAACCATTTTCTTCCTTTTGATTCCATGTATCTTTCACTCCTAGTCAAAATATAATATAAGTATAACATACCTAACTCTTTTAAGTAAATATATTCATTCCAAAAAAAACACTTTGCAAAATACAACTTGCAAAGTGTCATCATGAATCGTTTACTGAGTGGGTTCTGTAGAAATCCCACTTGTATCTGGCGTTTGCGGTGTCATCACCTTTGGAACCAAATCAACCGTAAATGTAGTACGGCCGTCACTCCAAGGGACACCATATACTCTACCTGAGTAGACCCAATCTTGCTTACCTTCTTCAAAGGCTTTTGAAGACTCATCCAATTGTTTTCTCATATATTCTATAGCCTCTTGATACGTTTCAAAATCTTTTTTGCTATTTCCTAATGGAATTAAAGGATAAGCTGTAGTCGTCACTTCAGTTGTTTCCGTAGTTGCAACTGTAGAAGTAGACGTTACAACATCTCTTTGAACAGTTGTTGATTCGCTTGAGGTAACCGCTGATGATTCCTTTGTTTGGGGCAAGGATTTTTCAGTGGTTGGTGTCTCCTGACTTGCTGCGACAACCGCCTTTGTTTCTTGATTTGGTTTTTCAGGCGCGACTTTCTTTTCCTCTGTGGTTACAGCTTCTGTTGTTGGAGTTTCTACCGTTAATGTGGTCGAAGACTCTTCAGATTTCTTTTGAGCAACTTCTTTTTTTTCTGATTTCTCGGAATGATTTGGAGAATATGACGATGTGGCATCTGTCGTTTGCATTTCTACAACTTGAGTGACTTTTGGCAAAGGACTCAAATCTTGAGATAGCGCATATACTCCAGCAAGCATTGCTAAAGAAATTCCTAATGTAATCCCTAATTGACTCGCTAGGCCCAACGATTTGAAAGCTTCTTGAATTTTAATAAAAATTGTCTTAATCGTCATTATTTATTCTCCTTTCCGTTTTTTTATTTAAACCATTATATCATAAATTTCATCATTTCAGAACGAAAAAAACTATGATATCACAAATTACATTATTGTTACAACAATATTTCTAAGTCATTTGTGAAAAAATTTTTCGGAAAAGAATTCGAATTTTTGGCTATTTTTCAGTAGAACCACTTTATTAAAAATCATTAAAAACAGGCAAATAACCTATTCAATACTATAATAATCCTGCAAAAATCTGAGCCCCTACTAAGGTAATAATCCCTGAGATCACGATGGATAACCCACTCATCGCACCTTCGACTTCCCCTAATTGCATCGCTCTTGCGGTCCCAATCGCATGAGAAGACGTTCCAATTGCGATTCCTTTTGCGACAGGATGCGTGATACCTGTTACTTTACAGATGATTTCACAGAACATATTTCCTAGAACCCCAGTAATAATAATCACTGCAACCGTAATCGTCACATATCCACCCGACTCTTGAGATAAGCCCATCCCAATGGCTGTGGTAATTGATTTTGGTAATAAAGTTACGTACTCTTCGTGCGTTAATTGGAAAAGCGAAGATAATAGCCAAACGGTGCATAAGCTCGTCAACACCCCTGCAGTAATCCCTGCAAAGATGGCACCTTTATGCTTTTTCAATTGCTCGATTTGTTGATATAACGGAATCGCTAAGCAAACCGTTGCGGGCGTCAATAAATAGCTTAAGTTATCCGCACTCGCATAATAGCTATCATAGTCGATATTAAAGACATTTAATACGATAATTACAAAAATAATCGCTACAAGTAGCGGATTGAAGATTGGCCATTTGTATCGATCACGTAAAAACACGCCTACTTCAAAGCCGATAATACTAATCACGAGCCCAATTGTTGCTGTATTAAGAACGAGTTGATTCACCATCTTGGACTCCTTTCTCGAGGACGTATTGCGTTACTTTTCCCGAAACAATCATCACGGCAAAAGTCGTAATAATCGTGATGATGGATACTGGCACGATAATACGACGCAATTGATCCCACGATTCGATAATTCCAACAGCAGCTGGAATAAACATTAACGACATAATCTCGATTAAAAACGTTCCTGCTTGATATACTTTTTCAATTTTAACAACACCGGTCATTAATAAAGCCATCATTAAGACGAGGCCATAGATGCTTGCCGGAATCGGAAGCGGGATGTAATATTTCATGATTTCACCAATACAGGTCACAATCATGATCCATCCAAACTGTTTAAAATATTTCATTAGATCTCCTTTAGTAAAAAAACACCCCATTCAAGCCGTGCTCGAATCGCGTGCAGGTCTCTTTCGTCTATAACATTCAGTATGGAAAAGCTCTCTCTTCCAACTTGCCCTCATAGTATATTCAAATGTACGGAAAGTCAACTACAACCCTGTGAACATTTGTTACTTTTGGTGTTCTCAATTCAGTCGCATTCTTCTTGGATTCATTTTCGAAATTATCATAAAAGATAATTATCATATATGATAATTACCATATTTGGTAATGGCGGTTAAACAAAAAACACCCCGTCTAAGGCAAGCCTTAAACGGGGCACTAATTTGGATATTAGTCTAAGTTTTTCATGGTTGGGAATAATAGGACGTTACGGATTGATTGGCTGTTTGTTAGTAACATGACTAAACGGTCAATTCCGATACCTACCCCACCCGTTGGAGATAAACCATATTCCAACGCTTGGATGAAGTCTTCATCGTGCGGATGTGCTTCGTCGTTCCCAGCAGATTTTTCTTCTACTTGTTTCATGAAACGTTCACGTTGATCGATTGGGTCTGTTAACTCTGTGAAGCCATTTCCGTACTCTTTTGTACAGATGAAGCATTCGAAACGATCTGTGAAGCGTGGATCTTCATCGTTCTTACGCGCTAATGGAGATACTTCCACTGGATGTCCGTAGATGAAGGTTGGTTGGATTAATGTTTCTTCAACGAATGTTTCGAAGAATTCGTTCACAACATGTCCGAATGTCATTGAATCTTCAACTTTCACGCCTTTTTCTTTCGCGATGGCGCGTGCTTCTTCGTCTGTCATATGCGGCCAGAAGTCAACGCCTGTGACTTCTTTAATCGCATCTACCATATGAATTCTCTTCCATGGGGCTTTTAATTCCACTTCATGTTCGCCATAAGGAACTAATGTTGTTCCTAATACTTTCTTGGCAACATCTGAGATGATCCCTTCTGTTAAATCCATGACATCTTTGTAGTCTGTATAAGCAGTATAGATTTCGATTGAAGTAAATTCAGGGTTGTGAGTTGTATCGATTCCTTCGTTACGGAAGACACGTCCGATTTCGTATACACGTTCCATACCACCAACAACTAAACGTTTTAAGTGTAATTCAGTAGCGATACGCATATATAATTCCATGTCTAAGGCATTGTGGTGTGTGATAAACGGACGAGCATTTGCCCCACCCGCTAAAGTGTGTAGTACTGGAGTTTCAACTTCTAAGTAATCGCGGTCGTCTAAATAACGACGGATTTCACGGATGATTTACTACGGGTTACAAAACGGTCGAAGCTGTCGCGGTTACTAATTAAGTCTAAGTAACGTTGACGGTATTGTTGTTCTACGTTTGTTAATCCATGATATTTATCAGGAAGTGGGCGAAGTGCTTTTGTTAAATGAACGAATTGTTCTGCTTTAACAGATAACTCACCAGTGTTTGTGACCATAACAGTCCCAACAACACCAACGATGTCTCCTAAGTCTGCTTTTGTGAAGACTTCGTACGCATCATCTCCAACAGCATCTTTACGTACATAAATTTGGATTTGGCCTTTGCCGTCTTGAATGTGGGCGAAACCAGCTTTTCCTTTTCCACGTTTTGTCATCATGCGTCCAGCAATTTGAACCGTTACAGGCTCTTGTTCACTAAGAGATTCCTTTGTAGCTCCTTCAAATTGGTTATGGATTTCTTCAGTTGTATTTTTTTGTTTGAATCCAGTACCGAATGGATCGATTCCTTTTTCGCGTAATTGACTCATTTTTTCACGACGAACTTGTAATTGGTCATTTAATGTTTCTTGTGTTTCTACTTCGAAAGACACGTTTGTTCCTCCTTTGAACTGTCCTTGTTCTTCATAACTCTCCTTATTGTACCAAAAGAAGAGGCTTTATTGAAAGTATTTCAAGGCTTTTTGCTTAAATTTCTGCCAAGCGTTGTTTTTGACGTTCTTCACGTTCTAAATGTTCAACCACGAATTGGTCTAATAACGCTTCTACGGTTTGTAAATTCTCAGCTTCGTTGATAGCTACTTTTGTTTGAGGCACGTGGCACTCCTTTTAAGTAATAGCCTGCCAGTTTGCGGAATTCTTTCGTTGCGACCGCTTCGCCTTTAAGGTTCGCAAGTCGTTGTAAGTGTAATTTCGCAATTTCGATTTTCTCTGGAACAGTATTTTCAGGAAGTAATTCGCCTGTTTCTAAATAATGAACCGTTTGGCGAATCATCCATGGGTTCGCTAAGGCTGCACGCCCAATCATAACGCCGTCTACGCCTGCGATATCAATCATGCGTTTGGCATCTTCCGGGCTACGAACGTCCCCATTTCCGATCAAAGGAATACGCGTTAAGTTCTTCTTCACTTCGCCAAGGATTTCCCAGTCGGCTTTCCCATCATACATTTGAACACGAGTACGACCATGCATCGCAACCGCACTTGCTCCGGCACGTTCTGCAGCCAGCGCATTCTCCACTGCATATAAATGCTCGTGGTCCCATCCTGTACGCATCTTCACCGTCACAGGTTTGTCCACTGCGTCAACTACTGCTGCAACCATTTCGTACACTTTATTTGGGTCTAGTAACCATTTTGCTCCGGCTTCTGCCTTAATCACTTTGTTTACAGGACATCCCATATTGATATCGATAATCGCCGCTTCTGTGTTTTCAGCCACGTATTTCGCCGCTTCAACTAAAGTATCTTTATTTCCGCCCATGATTTGAACGCTGAGTGGATACTCGTTTGGTTCGATATGAAGCATGCTTAATGTTTTCTCATTACGAAATTGAATCCCTTTGTCGCTGATCATTTCACATACCACTAAACCAGCACCGAATTCTTTTACAGTGACACGGAAAGCAGAGTTCGAAATCCCAGCCATCGGGGCCACAACTACACTATTGTCAATTTGAATATCTCCAATTTTAAAACTCATTTTTTTCTCCTTTTTCAACCAGACTTGCATCTTAACAAATCTTCGTTACGTATTTATAGTGATAATCGTAAAGAAGCCACTGATTAACAAGAACATCCCTTACGATTACCACTATCCATCTAAAAACACGAGCTGCAACCCCCATAGTGAGTGCGACTCGTGCGCTATGTTCACTTATTCTTGCCGGATTATTGTACCATAACCCGCGCCATCTTGCATTTGTTTCCTCTTAAAAAAAGAGTCTCATCGAAAGCAGCAAGTACGTAATGAGGAATCCACCCGTTAAGAGTAACTGCCATCCCGTTTCGTTCACTGTTTTTAGTTTAAACGAAATCCAATTAAACAATGAGAAACTGAGAAGGAACCCCACTGCCGCCACTGCTAGAATATACAGCATAAAAAGGAGCATTCGACCATCTGGTAAAAAATAGTTTCCCATCGCTAACATCGCAAAGAAAACTAGAACCCATGAAATCCACATCAAGACAGTAGCGACTTTATGCATTTTTACTAACCCCGGTTGTTTCTCAAAAAGTCGTGCTTCCATAAATCTTTTCCTCCTAAACCTGTTTTTATCAAAATCTAATTACTCCCGTGAATAACAATAACAAAAAGGTACTCCAAGCGCCTGTGACCAGTAGCTGCCACCAAGTGTCTTAACCGATTTTTCTTCTACCGCAATTAAAACATACATCAAGAAACTCACAAACGTCATGATCATGAAAATCGGCATAATGAAGATGGCAATCAATAGCCCTCCTGGAACGCCACGACTGGTCATGAAAATCCATTGTGGCACTAACCCGATCCACATCAAGACTTCTGCGATATTCTTTGTTTTCTCTAGTTTCATTCAAAACCTCCAACATTATCGAATAGTTTGTTTCTGAATTTGTTTGGCAAGCGATTTTGGAGCTAGCGACAAGAAACAAATGGCAATTCCAAATAAGAACACCACCAACCCAATCACTTCAAAAACGCTATTGAACTGCGAAAACACACCGAGCATGAATGCAAAAATAATGACAGAAACACCGACCTTACGAACAGCCTTTGCATTTGCTCTGTAATAATCTTCAATCGTTTCAGGTGTAACTGATGTATATTGCAACTTCACAAGTTCCTGATGCGTTTTTCTCCAATAATTCATCCCCATCCAGAAGATTCCGCCGATGGTCATCGCTATTTGTTTCCTCTTAGAGAATGATTTTTATTAGAACGAGTACATAGGCGAGGAGAAATCCTCCAGTCAAAGCTAATTGCCAGCCTGTTTCCTCAAATGATTTTTTCTGAATCGTAATCCACGAAAACAAAAGAAAGCTAATCAAAAAGAAGATCCCCGCAATGATTAACCCCAGCGTCATCACACTTAATTCATTGTTAGAAGTTATCACAAATGAAACCATAAGCAACATTGTAATAAATACGAACCCCCACGCTGTCCACATAAATCCATTAGCCCACTTACGTAACATCCCTATCATCTTCTCATGATTCTATTGTTGGATTATAAAAGATTTCTCCTGTTTTTACCCGATGGCTTGTGTGTAAAGTAATGCTTTATACCCTAACCACAAGCTCATAACGAGTAGTTGTCCCCACGTATTTAAACGATTTTTCTTCATACGAAATGTACAAGAACAATAAAAGACTGAGAATAACGCTTAGAATTAAAAGTGGTAAGACCAATAAAATGAGCCCCATTCCAATTCCCATGCCAACTCTCCTCGTAATAGGGGAAAATAACAGAATCCATTGTGTTAATAACCCAAACCACATCAAGTTATTTGCTGTCTTCTTTAATTTTTCAATTTCCATAATTTGCTTTTCCTTACTTAATAGGTATTGTATTTGACGGTAACTGAATAATGCCGCATACATTTAAAATAACAAAAGTAATCCAGAGAAGAATAACTAGCATTATCCAACCTGTGTGTTTTAATGATTTTTCAGCAATTGAAATCCTTAAAAACTGTAAGAAACTAATGCCTACTAACATCAATCCAATAGGGAACAGAATGAACACGATGAACGTCGCACCATATCCTCCACCATACTCATAATGAGGTAATAAAACCATAATATAAGTAAGCACTTGAGGTGCCATTCCTATCAGAAACAATCTCCAAGCATTTCTTCTCTTCCTATCTATGCATTATCACCTCGATACTATTTTTGATTCTGTTTTAAAATTTGTTTTGCTAGCGATCTAGGGACTAGCGATAACAAACAGGTGACTACCCCAAATAATAAAGTCGCTTCCGCAATAACAAATAACTCGGGAATAAAGCGTGATAAGATTCCTACTATTAGGGATGCGATTCCTATTGAAATCCCTACTTTAAAAACGGCCTTTGCTTTTATTTGATAATATTCCCCGAGCGCTTCAGGCGTTTTTTCTTTGGCCTTGAGGATGGCTACATTCTTTAGAGTTGATTTCCAATAATCTACACTCATTAGAAAAAATCCTCCAAGAGTCCCCAACAAAAAAAAGAACAGAATACCATTTTCAATAAGACTCTTCCCTTCAAAGTAAGGAATATCTGGATTCTTTTCATGTAAAAATACCATCGTCAGAATCAACCCTATAAAAGAAATCAAAAATATCCATCCTGAACGGTTTCTTTTTTCTTTCTCCATTATAGCCTCCTTTGGTTCAGTATATAGAAAAACGAGCCGAGACCCTAGCCTCGGCTCATTTATTTTAACAATTCTTTATTAATCTAAAATAGTAAATTTCTCAATAAACAACGGACTCACTGAGCGGTTTTCGTGAATACGACGAATTGCTTCCGCCATTAATTGGTCCACGCTGATTTGAACAATTTTTCCACCTGTTTTTTCTGCAGGAACTTCGATTGAATCCGTTACAACAACTTCTTTAATCACTGAGTTGTTGATACGTTCTAGAGCTGGGCCAGATAATACGGCGTGTGTACAGCAAGCATATACTTCTTCCGCACCTGCATCTTTAATCGCTTGTGCTGCAAGAGTAATGGTTCCAGCTGTATCAATCATATCGTCGATTAATACGGCAACTTTCCCTTTGACTTCCCCGATGATATTCATCACTTCTGCCACGTTTGCTTTTGGACGACGTTTATCCACAATCGCGATAGGTGCGTGTAAGAACTCAGCCATTTTACGAGCACGAGTTACCCCACCGTGGTCAGGAGATACTACTACGATATCTTTATCTTTGAAGTTGTTTTCTAAGAAGTGGTTCGCAAGTAGTGGAGCTCCTAATAAGTGATCCACTGGAATATCGAAGAACCCTTGAATTTGAGCAGCGTGTAAATCAAGTGTTAACACACGATCTGCTCCCGCTTGAGTAATCATGTTTGCAACTAATTTTGCGGTAATTGGTTCACGAGATTGTGCTTTACGGTCTTGACGAGCATATCCGTAGTAAGGAATTACAATATTAATTGTTTTTGCACTTGCACGGCGCAAAGCATCTACCATAATTAATAATTCCATTAAGTTATCATTTACTGGATAAGAAGTTGATTGAACGATGTAAACATGGCATCCACGAACACTTTCATCAATGTTGATTTTAATTTCTCCATCACTGAATTGTGTCACAGACACTTTACCAAGTTCTAAACCTACTTCTTCAGCGATTTTTTCTGCTAAAGGACGATTTGAGCTTAAAGCGAATATTTTTAAATTAGGATCGGAATAATGTTCCACAATGATAACCCCCGAAGTTTATTTTATAGTTCTATAATACAGTTTTTTGCCTAATATTTGAATAATTTTGATAAACTTTTTCAAAAAAATTTTTAATCTTTTTTTCCTGACGGTAATTTTGAAGCGTAATCCTCTTTGTTCACTTGGCGACTACGAGCAATGGCTAATGCTCCACTTGGAACATCTTGGGTAATGGTTGAACCTGCAGCAATGAACACATCATCTCCAACCGTTACAGGAGCTACAATATTCGCATTACATCCAATAAATACATGGTCTCCAATTGTTACACGGTGTTTATTTTTTCCGTCGTAATTTACAAACACTGTTCCACAACCGACATTGATGTCTTTTCCAAGGTCTGCATCTCCGACATACGTTAAGTGCCCTACTTTCGTATCTGCACCAAGCGTTGAGTTCTTCACTTCCACAAAATTCCCCACATGAACACGTTCGCCTAATACAGAATTTGGGCGTAAGTGTGCAAATGGACCAGCATTGCTATCAACTTTCATATGAGATTCTTCGATGTTCGCTGCTACCAGACGAACGCCGTCTTCAAGAATGCTGTCACGAACCACGCTGTGTGCTCCGATGAAGCAGTTTGAACCGATGACTGTTTTGCCTTTAAGACAACACCTGGTTCAATCACAGTATCCGCACCGATTTGAACGGTTGATTCGATATAAGTCGCTTCAGGGTCGATTAACGTAACCCCGTTACGCATATGTTCTTCGTTAATGCGGTTGCGCATGTATTTCTCAGCTTTTGAAAGAGCTACACGGTCGTTGACGCCCATTCCTTCGTCGAAATCTTTCATTGGGTACGCAGAAACGACTTCTCCACGTTTCTTCAAGATTTCTAATACATCTGGTAAGTAGTACTCACCTTGAGCGTTGTCGTTACCAACTTCATGTAAAGCACTGAAAAGAGCTACGTTATCAAAGCAGTAAGTACCTGTGTTGATTTCTTTTACTTGTTGTTCTTCAGGAGAAGCATCCTTTTGCTCCACGTTTTTAAGAACAGAGCCGTTCTCGTCACGAATCACACGCCCGTATCCAGTTGGATCTTGGGCAATGGCTGTAAGGATTGTTGCTTTAGCCCCTGTGCGTTCATGCTCTTCCATTAAGGCTGAAAGAGTTTCGCTTGTTAATAATGGAGTGTCTCCACAGATAACGATGGTTGTTCCTTCTTTCCTTGTAGGAGAGATTCTGCTTGTAACACCGCATGCCCAGTTCCTAATTGTTCTGCTTGGACGGCATAAGAAACACGGTCTCCAAGGTGATTTTGCACCATTTCAGCACCATGTCCAACAATCGCTACGATTTCAGTAGCTCCTGTTTTTTCAACTTGGTCTACAACGTGCTCTACCATTGGTTTTCCGCAAACGGGATGCATTACTTTGTAAAGGGAAGATTTCATACGAGTTCCTTTACCCGCCGCTAAAATAATTCCGAATTTTTGTTTCATAATAAGCTCCTTGCTCTTTGAATTTCTACCTTCTAATAGTATAGTACAATACCGTTTTTTTCAAGAAATCACTGGAAGAGGGCCTTTTATAGAATTGTGTCCAAAAATAAAGCGGTACTATTTAATATAATTTTCTATGTATGCAGATACTTTTTATAGAATCAAGCGAATTATGAGCGAAAAGTGAGCGAAAAAGTTGAGTTTCCCTATTGATTTATTGTATACACAGAACTATACTACTGTATATACAGTAAATAAAAAGGAGTTTTATTCTGATGAAAAATGTTCGTTTTATGACACTTACCGCACTATTAACCGCGATTGCTATTTTTATTCCTATCGCGATGCCACTGAAATTGGTGATTCCACCAGCTTCATATACCCTCGGAAGTCACGTTGCGATTTTTATTGCAATGTTTATAAATCCTTGGATGGCCATCTTTGTCGTTCTTGGATCCTCATACGGGTTCTTTATCTCTGGTGCTTATCCGCTCGTGATTGTCTTCCGCGCATTGTCACATATTCTCTTTGCGACACTTGGGGCCTTTTTCTTACAAAAACATCCAAAGACGCTTGAAAACCGTAAAGCATCATGGATTTTCAACTTCGTCCTTGCGCTTATTCACGCAGTCGGTGAAGTATTGGCTTGTGTGCTCTTCTACTCCGTTTCAGGAACGGATCTTCAAAGCATGTTTTACGTCCTCTTCGTCTTAGTCGGATTTGGTACAGTGATTCACAGTATGGTAGACTATGAATTAGCACTAGTGGTGTATAAAGTTTTACAAAAAAGACGCTAAAAGAGGTCTACTATGCCAAAAGAAAGAAAATCTGAGTTATTAAAGCTCTTGAAAGAAGCTCCAAAACCACTCAATGGGCAAAGCTTAGCGGAACATTTCCACGTTACCCGACAAATTATCGTTCAAGACATCGCGCTTCTCCGAGCTGATGGGGTCACGATTCTCTCGACCAATCGTGGATATGTCTACAAGGAACAAGAGAGCTCGCCGTACGTTCATCGCCTCTTCAAGGTCAAACACGATACCGAGGCTATTGAAACCGAACTGTTAGCGATTGTCGATAATGGAGGTCGCGTCCAAAATATTCAAATCGACCATCCAGTCTACGGAGAAATTCAGACTCTTGTGAAACTGACCTGTCGCCGCGACGTCCAACACTTCTTGGAACAAATCCATCAAGAAGACTTTCGCCCTCTGTCATCCTTAACAGACGGCATCCATTATCATCTAGTTGAGGCTGAAAACCAACAAGACCTCGACTATATCGAAGACGCCCTTGACAAATTAGGGTATTTAGTGAAAGAAGATTAAACAACAGGAGCACCACACAAATTGTGTGGTGCTCCTTTTATTCTTTCGAAGAATGTCATTTGCCCTAATCTTTTTGCCTGTGCTTCTGTCATCTCTACAACATTACCCCAATTTGTATTGTGTGGCATGTTCGCTTTATTGTACCAATACACATCCGACTTTCCTTTTTTTAGCTACATAAACTGTGCGCTGTTCTTCTTGATTCACAGTCGCTTCTGTAGCGGCTTCTGTCTGTACAACGGTTGTTTCTACTTTCTTCTTCGCAAATAAGGGCTCCGCATTCCCCGTCGCATAGTCAATTTTGGCATTTGGTGATGTATTCTCCAGAATTACATGAGTTACACCATCATCATCTGTTTTCTCTTGTTTTGTTCCAAATGAAATCTTCATCAAAGTTCCATCACTCTTTATTCCAGCGTACTGCAACTCAACTTGACGTGGAATCAATTCATCCCCTTGGTAGATTGGAGTTACTTTATAATCTAACCAATCATTCGGATGTGCATTAATCCAATCCGCAAGATTATTCTCATAGAACAACATTGCAGTTTGATTTGCGGAATCCTTGTCAGACAAGCTTCCCGTATTTAATAAGGCTGTCATCGGTGTTAAATTACGCAACTCGTTATCTAGTCCACTGAACTGATATCCAACTAAATGACCGCGATTCATCAACCATGCTTCTTTCCCACTCCCTGAATCATCAATCGGCATTTTATAATTATGCCATCCAACTGGATCCACACTAATTTTTGGTTCTCTCTTAGATTTTGGCTTATCTTTAATATTCAGTTGAATATGCGCTGACGTAGAACGCTCCAGTTTATCCAGTTCTCCCAATACCAATTGTTTCTCTTTCTTAAAAGGAAGCAAAGAATCTGGTAATTTAGCAGGCGCCACTGTCGTTGCTTCAACTGTCGTCACTTTCACTACCGTCTCTGTCGTTGACTTCGCCTCTTCTTTATGCCCCCCCACATGCTGCTAAAGAAACACCAGCCAGAATCAATAACCCCAATTTCCAATTCGAATGAATCTTCAACCTAATTCCCCCTAATATACTTTATTAAAAACTCCCTATTTAATTTCAGTATAGACCTCTCTCCACTTCAACACAATAGTGTTTTTGTTTAAATTTCGTCCTTTCGAGTGAAAAAACGTATAGGGTATATCGATAACAGAAAAAGACCTGGCATTTCTGCCAGGTCGTCTACGTCATTCACAATTCATCTCTTTGATTTGCTAAACTAAGAGCATTGAACTAGATTCTTCGATATTAAAGTCTGTATGTCGAAGGATATTTCTCACGTCTCTTAATTCATGAGATACTCTCAATATCAGAACTTTCTTTTTCTTTTCATGACGAGGTAATAAATGACATATCTCCCAATCAGAACCCTTCGAATCATATCTGTTGGAACAAATTTGTTATCTAAAACTTCTCCACTCTCAGGGAATGTACAAATGCGATTGAATCCTTTCATCAGTGCATCCATAAAACGAGTGGCTGATTGTGGAGTCATTAATCTTTTGGAAAGATAATAGAGAATTCCTTCAATATCATTATTCGCTTTTTCGGTCAGTTCAAACTCATATTCCATACTTCTCCCTCAATTTTAGAAGTGCCTCTTTTCCATCTAGCACACGACCTTCTTCGACATCTTCAAGTGCTTCAATCAATAAGCGAGCTTCTTCCATTTTTTGAATCGTACTTTCATAATATTCGATATCCATCACGACTAATCTCCCATACCCATTTTTAGTCACAAAAATAGGTCCTTGTTCTTCTTTGCATTGTCTTTCTACTTCAACTGTATTTTTTAAATCTCTCATCGGAATAATTTTCATATTCATTCCTCCTTTTATTTCGCGACTTAATTGTACCATAATTTAGTCACAATTTCATTCGCCCTCCTCTCATAATTTGATTACGTTATTTTTTCTCAATACGTTTTTTATAAAAAGAAAGACCTGGCATTTCTGCCAGGTCATATATTTTCTATTCAGAAGCTAGCCACTCTTTCGCCCACTCTAAGACCGGTAATTCGCGGTTTGCAAGAAGAACTCCCCATGGTTTAGAAGTACACTTTTGATACTCAGAAACGGCCTCTTCAGCAGTCATCTTTAATGTCGACAATTGAAATTCCTTTGTTCTACAGGAGTCATCTCGGTTTCCCCAAAAGACTTAATCTGGCAAAGATAGTAATGATTTAAATTATGACGGTGAATCTGATTATAGTAGTCACTAACTAGACCTATTTTACAAAGGACCTCTACCTTAACACCCAGTTCTTCCTTTAGTTCCCGGTGGATGGCTTCTTCAGTTGACTCCCCTTTTTCTACGCCTCCTCCAGCTGTTTCAATAAAAATGCCAGTCCCGAAGATATCATCGCGGTGTACCCGCACGAAGTAAAAATATCCTTCTTCATCTATCACAATGGCTCGTACAATTTGTCGATCATGAGTAATCGTTGTCTTCTCCCACTGCGTATCTTCTAATGTCAATGCTAATTCCTTCACTGCCAAACTCTCTTTCTACAGTATTTCTCTATGTAAATATCATTAATAACACAAATAATACGAGTAATCCAGCTCCTAAGATTAACTCAATCTTCCCAACGCGCATTGCATCCACGTCTGTTTGACTTCCTACCTTCTTACGCGCTTTGAAATCATTGATGAGCCCATACTGCTTTTTGAACACGATGAGATATCCAAAAACAGTAAAGGTTATCCCCGAGAACAAATAGGATAAATTTTACCATGTGCATAAGTCTCACCTCATCATTAATCGTAATTCTATTATACCATCTATTGAAATAAGCTGTTATCTTATGTCATCTCTAATGTTTAGGGCCAACTTTTATCAAAGCTGACAAACTACTGACAGAACTTTTAAAAAATCTTAAAAAATGATACACTATTGCTATAAATTCATATTTTAGGAGTGTAACGATGAAAAACAAAATTTTATTAGGCTCTGTTACTGTTCTTTCTGCACTTGTATTTGCAGCATGCGGTAACTCTACTAAAGAAACAAAAGAAACGACGACCGTACAAACAACGGAAGCTGTTAAAGAAACAACCACGCAAGCAACGACTCAAGCGACGACAACAACGGGAGCTTCTTCAGAAGAAAAAGAATTCTCACTAAACGACACTCAACGTGTTGGACGAGACGATGCTGGATACGTCAATGTTCCTAAAGATTGGGTCAACTTTAAAGATGTGAATGGTGGCCCACAATTCCAGTACTCAGCACTCGATGGGTACAATATTATTACATTAAATGGATTCACTCAAGATCAAGCAAAACCTGGTGAAGGAGAAACTTGGGGAGCAGAAATGATTGCCCATCGTCTAGCGGCTAGCTGGAGTGGTCAGCAAAATGTTGATAAAATCCAAGGTTCTAAAACAAAGTATCGGGAATGGATGCTTACCTCTTACAACTCTTAATGAAAGATGGAAAATACTACTTTACTTGGATTTTTGAAAAAGGGGATAAAGTCTATACCGCTTCTTTTGAAGGAGACAAAAAGACGATTGTAACCATGATTGCGCTTATCGAACAAACTTGGGGTCTAGATCCTAAGAAACCTGGAAAATAATCACTAACAACCTAAAAGAGGCTAATCCATGCGATTAGTCTCTTTTGTGATACCCTATCTTTCCTCATCCTTTGTAAAATGCTTTTTATTTAAATTCAATCCGTACCGTGATATAATACAAATATAATAAATCTGTTGAGGAGAACAATTATCTTGAAAAATAAAATTTTATTAGGTCCCGTAACGCTTCTATCTGCGTTAATGGTAGCGGCTTGCGGGAACGGCGAAAAGAAATCAACGGAGACAACAGCAGCACCAACAACCCAAGCAAACACAACTGCAACTGTAACGACTACAACAACTGCCAGGGCTTCTTCTGACGTAAAAGAAATCTCACTTGCAGACACTCAACGAATCGGGAATGCTGATACTGGTTATCTCAATATCCCTAAAGACTGGATCAAGAATAGCGAAAATAAAGTACAATATGTTTCACCAGATCAGTATAATGCTGTGGTGCTATACAATTTTACTAAAGATAAAGTAGAACTTGGAAGCGGTGAAACATTTGGTGCAGAGTTAATGGCTAATCGTACATACGCTAAGCTTAAAAACTCAAAAGAGGTCGACCAAATAAAAGGTGTAAAAGCCAAATTTGCTGGCGAGGAGGTTTTCTTACTTAAAGTCCTATTTACAGACGGTAAATACTACCTCTGTTGGTTTTTCCAAAAAGGTGAGATAATATACGCTATCGAAGTCGAAGGTTCTGAGGATATGCTTAATGCTTTAAGACCTGTGATCGAACAGACATGGAGCTTAGAGGCGAAAACTCCCGGACAATAATCAAAAATCTGAACTAAATGAAGGAGATTAATTATTATGAAAAACAAAATTTTATTAGGTTCTATAACGCTTCTATCCTCATTATTGGTAGCGGCTTGCGGGAACAACGAAAAGAAAGCAATAGATACTGTTGCAACACCAACTACTGAAGTCGCTAAAGAAACTACGGCTACACCTACTACAACTGCTCCAACAACAACTGCTGGTGCTTCTTCTACTACTAAAGAAGTTTCACTTTCGGATACTCAACGCGTTGGCCGTGAAGCATCTGGTTATGTCAATGTTCCTAAAGATTGGGTCGCATACCAAGATAAAAATACTGGTTCTCAATTCCAGTTTTTCTTCACCAGATAAATACAATGTATTATCAATGAACTCGTACACTAAAGACTCTGTCAAACTTGCTAACGGAGAAACCTTTGGCGCAGAGTTAATTGCGAATCGTTTGTATGATCACTGGCAAAATGACAAACAACAGACTAGTCTACAAGGCTCAAGAGCTAAATTTGCTGGAGAGGATGCCTACTTAATGAAAAATTGCATTCTCTGATGGTAAATACATGTACGAATGGGTCGTTCAAAAAGGCGAGAAAGTATACGCGCTTGCAATAGAAGGTACAGCCGATATGATTAATAGCTTAAGACCAATTTTAGAACAATCATTTGGCTTAGATCCAAAAACTCCTGGAAAATAATCACTACTTGCATATTAAAAGAGACTGATTCGCGTAATCAGTCTCTTTCTTTATTGTTATGCTCTTGTAGTCCACTCTTCGCGTAAAATTCCATATTTTACGCTGTCATAATACTGTCCTTGATAGTAACGGACTTTACGGATTTGACCTTCTTTTAGGAACCCTAATTTCTCAGCAACGGCCATCATCGCGCTGTTCCCACTCCAAGTCGTCAGGCCAATATGTTCGAGCGCATCGATTTCTTGGAAAATGGTATCCACCCACTTCGTCAGCGCGTTTGTTGCAATTCCCTCGCCCCACAACTGGTCGTCATAAATCACAATCCCGATTTCTAGCCAGCGAGTAGCTTCATCCACCCATGATTTTGAAACCATTCCCACAGGCAGACCTCCAGCGACAATACATCGGCAATCTTCGTTCATTAAAAAGTTCGCAACCAAGCTCGCTTCAAAACTTTTGGCATCGTCAAACTTGCGATAATCATTAAAATACGGTGCGTTCCACTTCGTCCACTCTGGTTGATTCGTAGAAAAACCAATCTTCCAAATCTCTTGCAGAAAGCTTTTGTTAAATGGCTCTAGTTGAACTTCGATCGTTTTCTTTAAGCTTGCCAATGGTTCATGCCACCTTCAACATTCGTCACGTCAAAGCCTTTTTCTTCCAAAAATTGACAAGCCCTTGCTGAACGCATGCCCCCTTGGCAGATGACGTAGTATTTTTGCTCTGGATTTAATGTTGCATACTCTTGTTCCAACGTACTTAGAGGATAGTTCTTTGCTGTTGGAATGTGTCCGTCTTGAAATTCTCCCTTTTCTCGTACATCTAACACCGTGATTTCACTTGTTTGGTATAATTCTTTAAACTCGTTTGCATCGATTTTCTTCATGTTTCTGCTTCACCTTTCTAACATTAAAAATACTTTTAATCCTTCTCTACCCTTCTAAACTCACAGTCCAGAAGATGGTCATTTACCATTCCTACCGATTGCATAAACGCATAAATAATAGTAGATCCAATAAATTTAAAGCCTCTTTTCTTCAAATCTTTACTAATCTTGTCCGAAAGCTCCGTTTTTGCTGGGACTTCTGTGATGGATTCCCAAGAATTAATGATTGGGGTATGATTGACAAATCCCCATAAATAGTCGCTAAATGACCCAAACTCTTCACATATCTTAAAGTAAGCTTTGGCGTTATTCGCAACAGATTTTACTTTCAATCGATTTCGGATGATTTCTTTATTTTGAAGGAGCTCAGCTTCCTTCTCTTCATCATAGTTCACCACAATGTCTGGATCAAAGTTATCAAAAGCTTTACAAAGACCTTCCATTTTTTGAAGAATCGTAGACCAACTGAGGCCCGCTTGCATTCCTTCTAAACAAAGCATCTGAAATAATTCCTTATCGTCAAAGATAGGGACTCCCCACTTTTCATCGTGGTATTTTTGTTCAAGTAGACTATGGTTAGCCCAATCACATCTTTTTATTTCCATATTTACTCCTTTTCCATAAGAGTTTTAGTCCTCAGGTTCGGATTCCCTATACAGTACCGATTTCATCCAATACCCAAATTTATTAGAATTCACCTCATTATGGCATTTCTATTCCCATTTGTCAGTAAATACATCTTGGAAGATGCCGTCATTGTTTTAGAAAAATGAAAGCAGACTCCTCTTCCGCATTTGAGTCTGCTTCATTACTCTCACTTCTGAAATTTTATTATTCATAGATAAAACGAATCACTTGGTCGTCCACATCCACTTGAGCTTCAATCCCAAAAGGAATAATACAACGAGGGGTCGCATGTCCCACATTAATATTGTAAACAATGGATAGCTGCTTCTCTCCTAATTCTTCCAGGAGAATCTCTTTATACTCTTCATAATAGGTTTCATTTTGTGGTTTTCCAACAAGCACACCAGACACCACATCAAAAAGTCCGTAGCGTTCTAGTGTTTGAATCATTTTTTGGAAGTGTTCAGGAGTCGGTTGTTCTTCACTCGTCTCCAGCAGAAGAATTTTCCCTGCCCATTCTTCTAAAGTAGGAAATAGTTGATACTGTTGTACGAGGCGAATCGTATCCTCATATCTTGAATTTTCGAGACATTCCGACATCGATTCCAAACACCCTCCTAGGATTTGTCCTGTAAACTGAGCAGGCCCTGAAAGCAACTCAAACCCTTGATTTGGAAAACTTGGCATCGAAACCCCTAGCCCTTTTTCACTAAAGTCTTCTCTTTCTTGAACCCAGATGTCGCTCGGGCGGATTTCTTTAATTCTTCCCGTTGTCAGCAATTCCTCAAAATACGATTTTGTATATGGAAGCATTTCCTTCGAAAGTTCACACACATCCGGTAAAAAGGCTTGCCCATAGAAACTGCGAACGCCCACCTTATGCAACATCAAATGATTGATGGTCGTATCTGAGAAACCTAAAAAAATCTTTTGTTTGACAAGCTTTTTAAGCGCGTCTTGTTCAAATAAATAAAGGGAGTAATCTGTACGTATCATCCCCACCAATGGCACAAAAAATCAACTCTATCGAATCATCTTGAAAAGCGGTTAGTAAGTCTTGCGCTCTACATTCGGGATGTTGCTTTATAAATTCTAGCCCTTTTAATGCATGAGGTAAAAATACAACCTCTATCCCATATTCTTCTAATCGTTTCTTCCCAAGATTGAGTTCATGTTGAATGAAACTCTCCCCTAAAATGCCGCTAGACAAACTGACGATACCAATCGTCTTTACTTTCATCGAATTCTCCTCTGTTTCCTATTTTCTGTTGTAATTTCTCGTTTCATTCCCCTAAATATTTAATATAGATTTGACACGGATTCCATTCATCCCACAATGTCGGGAAGCATTCTAACTCCTTATATCCCATCGCCTTATAAAAAAGATTCGTGCGATCATACTGTTCGTAATGCCCCATTTTCACAGTCTTCACTTGAGAATAAGTGTACCCTAAACTCCGAGCTAGTTGTTCATACGCCTCATTCAATTTTTGGCCGATTCCTTTGCGGTGAAATTCCTTTTTGACTCCCATCACAAAAATATCTGCACAATCCTCACTCGTAGCATTCAACACGACGTATCCTGCGAGTTTATCCTCTACAAAACAAGCTAGAAACGGTTTGTCCATCGCATCATCGACATATTCCTGCGTGCTTTCTGGCATTCCAAACCATTCTGGAAGATCATATAAAACTTCTTTTGAAATCGATTCTTTTTCCTCTTTATCTATAATTTCTCTAATAATCATGTTCATCTTTAGTGTCCTACTTTCTTTAAAAAGTCTCGCGCTAATGCGATTTGTCGTTCTCTTTCCCATTGATATAACTATTTTGTTCCCCCTCATTCCAAGAATACTCTTCTGGCTTCATTGTCTTCGCCTCAAATCCCTTTAAACTGTATTGTTATTATACCAAATAACAGAGGAAGTTTATATTCCCATTCAACTATTTCCAGCACGTCAAAAACACCTGTAGCACTTTGAAACTATTACAGGTGTTATCGTTACTTTATGGATTCAGAGGACTGCCTGCCAATCGTCCACCACTGGGCAACCTCCTCCAGCCTTCATTTCTTTTTCTTTGGTTTCGGAGTGGGCCGTTCATCATAGATAGCTTTAAACAAATTCGTTAAGAACTCCTTATCCTCTACATTTTCCACCAGAAGCATTTCTTTTGCCCCTTCATAAGGTTTTTCAAATGAAGCATCAGGCATGCTTTCTCAGGCAGCTGTCACATTTTTGATTAGGAATCGATCATCATAAATGCCACCGACAACCTTTTCCCGATAATACAAAATATATTCCCCCATCATTGCTCGATAGTGGATATCCTCTAAATCTGATAATTGTTCTAAAATATAGGCTAGATATTCCTTGCTAGAAGCCATCCTTTCACCTTCCCCCGGTACTTCCTGATTGCATTACCAAGATAAATACATCCTTTTTACTTCATCTCTACCCATTTATTGTTATCCATAATGAATGGTTTAGCTAACCCTTCTCCGGTATAGTCTTGGTATTTTGTTGAAAGATACTTGTAAACATCTTCTTTGGAAGCAAATTTAATCGCCTGATATGGCTCCTCAAACGTCAGCTTCTCAACAAAAAGGAACCCGTCACTCGTTGGCGCTAATACACCGACATGCCCAATGAAGAGAGCCTCGCCATCCAGATTATCATGAATCACTACGGAAAGCATTCGAGCGTTCTCATTAAATTTGAACTGAGAGAGGAATTGCTCCATTTTTGAAGCATGCACTTTCACATCGGTTGTGGCTTCTGTTTTTACTCTCGAGAATAATCGATTTAACGCTTCTTTATCCTCAGAGCTAAATAATTTTCCTTTGTCAATGGCATCATTATCAATGAAAAGGAGCGTATCATCTTTTTCAATCGGAGGAATCTCAATGCTATTTTTCAATAAAGCATAGGTATTAATGCGGCAGTTCGTTCCGACAAAATCACCCATCTTCGCATTCCAGAGATTACTGATTTTCTCTACGTCATACTCTGTTTTGGTGAAAGACTCAAATCTCCTTGAAGACCCGTCTCACCCACAATTTCATTGTACTCCTTCACCAATTTTAAGAATGATTCTACACTCTCTTTATCGATATATGCAGAGAGTAACGCCTTCACTTCATCCATACTACTCTGGTTCGACATATTCGTATAGGATGCGACCCATTGCGGCGTTTCTTCCTTTGTGCTTGCGACAGTTGTCGATGAATCAGTTGTTTCCGCCACACTTTTCGACTCGGATCTTACTAATGTCTGTGCACATCCAGCTAATGTCACTAGCGTTGCCGCACAGAAACCTATTTTGATTGTTCTAGAAAAATTTTTCATTGATATTTCCTCTCACTTTCCTTCTAATCCTATTTTTATTTCATCATTCTCTTACCAAGCATAATTAGGTTCCTCGCAAGCCGCCATTGCTTCGAGCAGCTCTTCTGGCGTCACCTTTTTTAAACCACCATACACAGGATCTTGTTCATGTGTCATGGAGTCTAAATAATAAATCGCTGAAATGTCTTTCCCGTCTGGGGTCAATTCATATCCAATTCCAATCACATTATGCTCCCCATTTTTTCCAGGATAAATTTTGGAAAGGGTAAAAGTGTAATACATTGGATAGCCATCATCAATATTTTTGCGAACGCGCTCCTTGAAGACACTCATCTCTTCAGAATTTGGACTTGCATTCGTGACAGAAGCTAGACGATATCCGGCCTGCCCTTCCTTAGGCACCGAATAGCCAAATAAATGCTGATTCAACACACGAATGGCATCTTTATTATGCTTTCCAAAAGGTACATAAGTTCCCATCTCCTGTGCCAGTTGTCGCTGAGAAACGAATTTCCCCTGAGTGGAAAGGATCATACTTACTGTGGCAGGCGCACAGAAATACCATTCTTCTTGAATTTGCGGAGTGACAGCTAAAATCTTCTTACGACGTTGCGACGTTGGAGGCACAGCCTCGGTTGTAGTTTCGTTTTGTGTTTCTTGGGTAGTGACACTCGTTATTGTTTCTTGCGTAGTCACTGGCATGGCAGTCGTTGTTTCACTCGTTTGCGACTGCTCTGCCTCTTGCTTTGAAGTTGAGGTTTCGATAGAAGTATCTAAGGTCGTTGTCTTGATTTGTTCGTTAGGAGACTGGCAAGACGATAATAGCAACACATTCATACATAGCAGCAAAATAAGACTCTTTTTCATCCTAATGCCTCCATTCTCTCTTCTTAAGGATGACAACTATATCACTTTGCTTTTGGCCCAACATTCTCTCATCTAAACCATATATTTACTGGAGTCTACGATTCTTTTTATACGTGCCATTGATCTATTGGATGATTTCTCCATACTCCTTTTTCCACATAGAAATCGCACTGACTTTTTGAATGCGGTTTCATTTTTTCTCAACTATAATCTATCCTATTCTGTTGAAAAAAATACAACAAAACTTCTGTGAAGATTAGGAGTTTTTCGCATGGAAATTTTTCACCTACATCTATGTACTTGAGGAAGCTTTATATTGAAAGCCGTCCAAACAAAAAAACGAGCACCCGAAGATGCCCGTTTGGTTTTAGAATAAATCAATAATCAACTTGAAGTTTAGGATGGTTAGGATAATTGCTACCGCATATCCAAGGAAAGTATTCCATTTGGCGTTGGTAAATTTGCCCATGAGTGATTTCTTTGAAGTGAAGTAAATCAACGGGAAGATGGAAAATGGTAACGCCACTGATAAGAATACTTGTGAGTAGACCAAGAGTTGGTCCAATGTTTTTTCTTGTGCCCCAAAGAGGATTGCCACTACAATCACAGGTAACAACGCAAATAATCGCGTTACGAGTCGGATAATCCATTGTGGTAATTTCATATGCAAGAAGCCTTCCATCACGATTTGTCCGGTCAATGTTCCCGTGATGGTTGAATTTTGACCACTAGCTAATAGAGCGACCGCAAACAGTGTCGAAAGAGTGGAACTTGCGACTGCCCCGGCAATTTTGGAGTCTTGCAACGCATTGTACATTTGCGAGAAAGCTGAGATTTCAGAAGCATGTCCGAAGAACAATGCGGCTCCTAAAATTAATAACAGCGAATTCACAATGAATGCTAAACTTAACTGAATGTTCGAATCCCATGTCATAAAACGAACCGCTTTACGAATATCGTTTGGATCATTGTAATCGACTTTTCTTGTTTGAGACAGTGACGAATGCAAGTACAGATTATGCGGCATCACAGTTGCTCCGACAATCCCGAGTGCTAATGTTAATATACTCTCGTGCCCTGGTGCTGTCTTATCAAACAACTGCGCTGTCGGCAAGAATCCTTGGAAAATTCCAGAGATACTTGGGTCTGCTAGCGCTACAAGATACACGAAAATCAAGAGAATTGTAAAAATCAAGGTCGATACAATCGCTTCGATTTTCTTGAATCCCATCTTCATAATTCCTAACAGTAAAAATACGTCTAGAACTGTAATAAAGATGGCTCCCATAATTGGAATGCCAAACAAGAGATTCAATGCAATGGCCGACCCTAGCACTTCTGCTAAGTCAGTAGCCATCAGCGCTAACTCGACAATCACCCATAAAATATGACGCAACCATTTAGGTGCATGATGAGCCGTCGCTTGCGCTAAGTCCATTCGTGTCACAATCCCTAGTTTTCCAGACATTTGTTGCAACTGCATCGCAATTAATGATGAAACAAGAATAACAAAGAGCAATGTGTATTTATAAGAAGCTCCTCCAACCACACTCGTTATCCAGTTACCTGGGTCCATGTATCCTACCGCAACAAGAGCACCCGGTCCCAAGAAAGCTCGTAAATTTTGCCAAAAATGATTATTATTAGGAGTTTCTATCGATTGATTCACTTCTGAAAGTGATACTTTTTTACGTGTAGACATCCAGTTCTCCCCTTTCTACTGTAAATAATTTTCATATTATGTAAATTGTCTGAAAACAAATCATGTTCAATAAAAAACAGTGCCTATTATAACACTCAGGCGACCATCGCGCAATGTGAGCTGTTACAGTACATCAAACTGCTGTCTTTCCTCCTAGCAAATAAACTGAAATCAGGAAACAAAAAATGGAAATAAACTCTAAAAGCTTACTTCCATTTTAAGACATTTATATTATTTGCACCGTGCTCTGCTTAAAACGATTGTCGTCTGACAAGAGTTGTAGAAACCTCTACAGATTTTCTTTTATCTCCATTGATAATCGCAAGAACTCCATCAATCATTTCTTTTGCTAACTGACTATAATCTGGAGAAATAGTTGATAATGCAGGTGTATAATATTGTGCTATTGGAATGTTGTCAAACCCTACAATAGCTAATTGGTCAGGAATTGAGATTCCTTTTTCGTAACACGCACGAATAATCCCTTGGACTTTTCATCCCCAGAGACAAATATAATATCCGGTATATTCGTACCTGTTAAATTATCCATCGCATAATGATACACAGATTCAATCGTAGCTAATCCATAAACAACTTCTAAAGCAATTTCATACTTTTTCTCTTTTACAAAAGTACGAGCACCCTTCTCACGATCTTTATTGACAAGTGACTCTCCACCCATTAGTAGCCACATGTCACGAAGCCCTTTATCAGCAATGGCACCCATCAAATCGTGCATTGCTTGGAAATCATTATTCGAAACATAAATAACACCTTCTGTCTGTGATTTCCCAAACACAATAAAAGGCATATTATTTTTCTTTAAATATTGAATTCTACTATCATCTTTACCTTCATAAAAGACAATAACTCCATCGACTAAACTTCCAGTACTTGAAATAATAGAATCCTTAATTGAATCCCCTTCACCAAAATACTCAACTATTGCATTGACTCGCATTTCTTTACAAGTTTGTAAAACCTTATCCAATAGTGTCTGGAACCAGATTAATGGGAAGGACTCCATCTTCTTGACTGAAATGAGAATATTCGTTGTTTCTTTCTTAGTCAGATTTTGTGCATACGCATTTGGAATATAAGACAGTTCATCAATTACCTTCATCACAGACTGGTAAGTTTCTGATCTAACTCCATCACCACCATTGATAACACGGGAAACAGTCTTAGGAGAGACCCCTGAAATGCGCGCAATATCATAAATAGTAGCCTTTCTCTTAAACTTTTCCATCCTTACTCCTTATAAATTTATTTTTTCGATAACTATACTAATTGTCATTATTGATGCATTCTGTTCACTCGAAATCTTAAGAGTTCACTTTTATATCCAAGCAATTCAAAATATCTGATAATCATCGCTTGAATAAACGTGTAAGATATTGGAATACCGCATAATTCTATCAAATATAATTCCGTAAGACAATTCATTTCTTTTTAGTTCTTGATCTATTTGATTGATGTAACTTTCTAAAATTGGTACTAGCATTTCTTTGAAAATTACTTTTTTTATTATTTGATCCATTGGAAGATGAAATGCCCATACCCATTCGCATAACTCATGAAATGTATAAATATGACATTCTTTTTCTAGGCATTTTCTATTATAATATCGAATGCTTCCATTATCAAAATTTATCTTACATACTTTCATCCAATAAAAACTCCTCTATAAGCCTACATTAGGAAGTTGTCCTTCGTCATCTCCCTAGAAAATCCTTGTCTATCTAAAAAAGAGCAAGGAAATCCCTGCTCTTTGATCCGTATCTAACTAATCTCTTCAACATAAATGACACCTGGAAGATTAGAAAGTTCTTCCATAAGTCGAAGATGTTCAAAGCTGCCAGCTAATTCTAACGTTACAAAAGAAGCAATTTTCTTCTCTGGTACATCGAAATACTGGATTCGACTTTGGTTCACTTCACCGAATGCAGTCCTTGAGTCAGTAATTCTAATTCGATTTTCTGCACAATAGACTAATACACGATTATAGGCTTCCGTAGAATTGACTACAATATAGAGTTCAATTACTCGAGAGCGTTTTTGTAGATACATCTTTAACGGTTGGAACATGGATATCACGCCCCAAATAGAAACGGCTGCTAAAATTGCTCCCTGATAAAAGCCGACTCCAATTGCGAGTCCTATTCCTGCAGAGCCCCAAATACCAGCGGCTGTGGTTAGTCCTGTAACCTTTTTCTTTTCTGTGACAAGGATTGTCCCTGCCCCTAAAAAACCGACTCCCGAAACAACCTGCGCTCCTAATCTGGTCGGATCTCCTGTCCCAAACTTATAAGAAACAAATTCATTAGTCATCATGATTAAACATGCCGCAACACAAACGACACTATGCGTTCTAATTCCTGCTGGTTGCGATTTACTACCTCGCTCCATGCCGATAACCATTCCGGCTATCAAAGACAATGCAATTCGGATAAAAATATCTGTATTCGTTAATTCAATACCTGATGTAACCATAATTATTTTCTAGTTGTTTTGCCACGTCTTTGTGTGAAGTAAAGTACTGTTGAAGAAATAATCATCAATACAATTGTATATACAAAGACAAGTGCTTGTGCATTTGATGTTGCTGTTTCATCCCCAGCTGAACGGATAGTAATACCTAAAGGTTGAGCTAATGGATGATATAAGAATACAGATAAGTCGAAGTCTGTTAATAGAGAGTTAAAGTTAAGAGCAATAACTGAAAGTACTACCGGTAAAATAAACGGAATAATAACCTTCATCATCGTATAGAATGATGATGCCCCCATACTACGAGCTGCATCTTCCATCTCGTCATCAACGCTAAACAAAATAGCACGAACCATACGATAAGAGAATGGAATTTTTACAATAATATAGGCAATTAGTAAGATTACAAATGTTCCCACAAGAATTTGATTAAATACAAGTGGTTGTGGTTGGTTAAATGTAAATAGTAAACTGATTGCTAATAAAGTACTTGGTAATAGCCATGGTAATAACGCACCATATTCAAAGAATGAGTCAAAGCGAGCTTTATGTTTACGAACCACACGTGCAAATACAACGGCAAGAACTGTCGCAGTGATAGCAGCAAGAATAGCATATACAAAGCTGACTAAGAATGGTGAGAACGCAACACTATTACTGAAGAATTGGTGATAGTTTTCTAGAGTAAAGTTAGCTAATGACAAATTACCTGTTTGAATCGCCACTGGATCAGTGAATGAGTACAAGACAATGAAAATCAAAGGTAACATGAATACTACGAATAAAGCGTATGCCACGATATGCGCAATGATATTCCATGGTTTTGAAGTAATCTTTTGTTTTTTCAAAGGTGCTTTTGTTTTAGAAATTGAAATATAATTTCCACCTTTTTCAATCTTATTCATGATACTTAATAAGATTGTTGTTGCAATCCCTAGGACAATCGCAAGTAATGCAGCAAGGTCACGAGAGTTCCCCATCCCTGCAAATGTGATAATCATCGGGTTAATTGTTTGGAATTGTTTACCCCCTACAATCATTGGAGCCGCAACTGCTGATAGCCCACTTAAGAAGATCATAATTGTTAAGGCAAATAATGTTGGCGTTAATGTTGGTAAAACAATTTTTCTGAATACTGTAAATGGTTTTGCCCCCATATTACGCGCTGCTTCAATAGTATGATAATCGACACCACGAATGGTATTTGTTAAGAACAATGTATGGTTGGCTGTACCTGAGAAGGTCATAATGAATAATACCGCACCATATCCCACAAACCAGTTTGGATCAAGGTTTGGTAGGAAGTTTTGAAGAATTCTTGTAATCATTCCATAAGGGCCGTATACGAATTTATACCCTGTTGCAAGAACCACACCACCATAAATTAAAGATGTCATATATCCAAGTTTTAAGATCTTGGCACCTTTAATATCGAAGTATTCTGTGAACAACACACAAAGAAGACCGACTACGTTAACTGTAATAATTAACGAGAATGCTAGTTTAAAACTGTTCATAATACTTTGAATTGCACGTGGTGATTTAAGTACACGATTAACAGCATCTAGCGAGAATTGTCCATCTTTGACAAATACATTCACAACCAAATCAAAGTTTGGATAAATAATAAACGTTACGAGGAACCAGATTAGCCCTATACGAATGAGCCAATCTTTCCAATTTAACTTATGACGCATGTTGTACCTCCCTAATATTGCACGACATCTGAAGGCGTAATATAAAGTTCCACATTTCCCCAGCAGATTTAATTGCAAATTGACTATCAATACGTGTTACGTTTAACACTTGATGATCAGACACTTTAACCGTGTAACGAACTGTAACACCAGAGAATTCTGTATCGATGATTGTTCCTTTAAGAACTATATCTCCTTCTGTTTCACGTCTGAATCTAATTTTTTCTAAACGAATATATCCTTTTTTATCTTGTAAAGGAACGTTTGGATTATTTTCTAAAATCTCATGAACTGTTTCTTCAGAAAGGACATTAATATCTCCGATAAAGTCACAAACAAACTCTGTTTTTGATTGATGATAAATTTCAGGAGGTGTCCCCACTTGTTCAATGAATCCATTGTTAAATACAGCGATTCTATCTGACAATGTTAACGCTTCTTCTTGGTCGTGAGTAACGTACAATGTTGTAATTCCTAAATCTTTTTGTAGACGTTTCAATTCTTTTCTTAAGTCTACACGTAATTTAGCATCCAAGTTAGAAAGTGGTTCATCAAGACAGAGAATTTTTGGTTCTAATACTAACGCACGAGCTAGTGCCACACGTTGTTGTTGTCCACCTGATAATTCTGATACATTACGTTTTAATTGTTGGTCAGAAATTTTAATTTTTGCTGCTACCGCTGCAACTTTTGCTTTAATCACATCTGGAGCTACTTTCTTCACTTTCAAACCAAATGCAATATTATCAAAAACCGTCATTGTTGGGAATAATGCATAAGATTGGAACACAATTCCGATTCCACGTTTTTCAGGTTCTAATTTAGTAACATCCTTACCATTTACTTCAATACGACCTGCCGATGGATCTAAAAATCCAACTAATGCACGTAAAGTTGTTGACTTTCCGCATCCAGAAGGTCCTAAGAATGTAAAGAACTCCCCTTCATTAATTTCTAAATTCAAATTGTCAATCGCAATAAAATCACCGTATTTAATTTGAATGTTATCAAATTTAATCATATCGTTTACTCCTTTGTGTTATCTTAAAAAGTCTCGCGTAGACTCTTTCTATGGCATAGAGTAGAATCCTAGCGAGACTCTTATCGATTAATTCAACATTTAATATTATTTAACGTATTCTAATTCAGCTTTTTCAACCCATTGGTCTAAGTATTTACCAACAACTTCCCAGTTAATATCTTGTGGTTTAAGTTGGTCAACAAATTTCTTAGTTGCTTCTGGTAATTCTTTTACAGCATCTTTATTCGCTGGAATAGAACCGAATTTTTGGCTGTATTCTGCTTGAATTTCAGCTTGACCGAACCAGTTGATGAATTCTTTTGCTAATGCTTGTTTCTTACTTGTGTTAAGAATCATTGTTTGTTCAGTTACGAATGGAACCCCGATTTCAGGTGACATTACTTTGAATTCAACATTTTGTTCTTTTTGTCCGACTAACGCTCCAGAACCCCACATCATACCGTACTGGATTGGGCTTTCTTTATCTAACACTTTAACAACTGAGCTTTCACCTTTTTGAAGAGTATAGGCATTTGCAAAATATTCTTTTGCAACTTCCCATCCTTTTTCTGATACGCCTAAATCTCCTTTTTCATCAAGGTAACGAACTAAGATACTTGCGTAAATCGCACGTCCTGTTCCTCCTGTTAATCCATAGATAGAGTATTGACCTTTATATTTTTCTGCTAATTCAGTCCAGTCTTTAGGCATTTCTTTAGCTTCTGGATTCCCAATTAATACTAAAGGTTGAACAATAACTGGGTTATAGTATCCATTTTTATCTGCTAATGATGCATCAATCTTATCAATCCAATCTGGTTTGAATTGTGTTAAAAGATTTGCGTCACGAAGTTTGTTTGAGTCTACCGCACCAATACCAAATATCATATCTGCTACTGAATTATTTTTTTCAGCAATAACACGGTCTGCTAATTGAGCCCCTGCAATATCCACCATACGGATGTTGAATCCAGCTTCTTTTGCTTTAGCAGTTAGCCAATCTCCACGTCCATTTGAAACAGAGTTAGAATAAATTACTAATTCTTGGCTCTTATCCGCTTTTTCTTCTGATTGTGCTTGAGGTGCAGTTGTTGTAGCGTTTGATGAACTATTTGCTCCTCCTGAGCATGCAGCTAATGTTGTAACTGCAAGCCCTGCAGCTAGTAAATTTTTTTAAAAATTTCGATTTTTTTCATTTTGAAATCTCCTTTTTGTTTTTTTATTTGTAATTTTTATTTTTCCAAACTTTTCGCAATATGGAACAAAACGTCTCATATCTTCAAACACTGTATAATCGATACGATTTACAGTAATAACAGGAACTTTTTCAAGTAAAACTTTTGTTAATTCCTTTTTCACTTTAGTAAACTCTTCATTTTCTTCTTCAGTTAATGGAACTCGAAGATATCCAATTGAGATATGGAATTGGTAACGATCATGGTTAGGGAAACGAACACCTGCTTTTTCAGAAACATAAGTTCTAATTTCTTCTAATCGTTTAGCGGATTTTTCATCTGCTGGTTCAACTAAAATATTTTGATTTCCCATTTCAGTCACACGCATATGAATCTCTTCATTTAGCAACGGGAAAATTTCTAGTTGTTTTGCAAAGTAATCATGGATTTCTTGTAATGGTGTATCCAATGGTAGATGGCTACTCCAAAATTCAGGCTCACGATTTTCATGGCAAAGCAATTCAATTACAGTCATATGAATAGAATCTCTAGGGGTGAGAGTAAACTTATCAATAAAAGGTAATTCTCTATAGCGAGCCTGAATAATATCCACAACTTCCATTAAATCTGGTTTTTGTATAAAGATTGGCAACAACAGTGTTACCTGGAAAATGATTAAATTCTCCATTTTCTTTAAATTTTTATTTTTTTGTAAGATTTTTTTCATGTTATTCTTCCTTCTTTTTGTTTTTTTGACACCGGTGTCAAACGGTAACTTCATTATAGTGTGTAACCGATTTCTTGTCAACCGTTTTTCATAAACTTTTTTTATTCCTGTTTTTTTATTGTCTTTTTTTACTATTACAAAGCAGAATTATACTATTGATATCCGTTTGGATTTTTCGATTGCCAATTCCATGTATCTCTACACATGTCTTCAACTGATTTCGTTGTCTCCCAATTTAATTCCTTATAAGCTTTGTCTGCTTTTGCATAACAAGTCGCAACGTCTCCTAATCGTCTTGGAACAATTTTATAAGGAATTGGAACCCTATTAACACTTTCAAATGTATTTACAAGTTGTAATACACTAGTGCCTTCTCCTGAACCAAGGTTATAAATATAAACATCTGTTTTTCAGATACTTTTTCTAACGCTTTTATGTGGCCAATCGCTAAATCCACTACATGGATATAATCTCGAACGCCAGTACCATCTACCGTATCATAATCATTTCCAAAAACACTTAGCTCTGGTCGCTTACCTACCGCTACTTGTGCAATAAAAGGCATCAAGTTGTTAGGAATTCCTGAAGGGTTTTCACCAATCAACCCAGACTCGTGAGCCCCAATCGGATTGAAATAACGAAGCAATGCAATACTCCACTCTGAATCTGCTACATGAACATCTTTTAAAATTTGTTCAAGCATCACTTTGGTGTACCCATAAGGATTTGTTGCACTTGTCGGCATTGTCTCAATGAGGGGTGATTGATTGTGAATACCGTATACAGTCGCACTCGATGAAAATACAATCTTCTTAACTTTAAACTCTGACATCACTTCAACAAGAGCTAAAGTGCTCATAATATTATTTTCGTAGTACATCACAGGCTTTTGCACGGATTCGCCAACAGCTTTGTATCCTGCAAAATGAATTGCTGCCTCAATAGATTCTTGTTCAAATACTTTTTTTCAATCCTTGTTTATCACAAACATCTAATTCGTAAAACGCAGGACGTTTCCCTGTAATTGCTTCAATCCGATCTAATACCAAGATGCTAGAGTTCGAAAGGTTATCGACAATTACGACTTCCTTCCCTAAATTTAATAATTCTACTACGGTATGGCTACCAATATAACCAGCTCCGCCTGTCACCAATATTGCCATTTGGGGTTCCTCCTAATTAATTCCAACCGACTTAACAAATCTCATAAATGCTTCATGTCCAAACGGAGTATTCTTATAAACGCCAGCATCTTCGAGAACTCTTGCAAACACTTGTCCTACTTCGTGTTGAACTACGCTATTAATCTCTTCTTCTTTAACGTTAGAATATTTTTCTTTTAATTGGTCTGCCCATTCTAAATGATAATCTGCAATTGCGTTATCTTTGCCTAAAAGATATTTCTCAACTTCCTCTAACTCTGTTTTCAAACGAGGTGGTAAAATAGCAAGTCCCATCACTTCAATTAACCCGATATTTTCCTTTTTAATATGCTGAACATCTTTATGAGGATGATATACGCCATCTGGATGTAACTCTGATGTGTGATTATCTCTCAAAACAAGATCCATTTCAAATTGACCATCCACTACACGAGCAATCGGAGTGATTGTATGGTGCGGAATTTCTCCAGTTGTAGCAATAATATCTGCCTCTAAATCGGTATACCCTTGCCATGATTTTAAAATCTTCGAAGCTAATTCCACTATTCTTTGTTTATTCGTACCACGTAATCGAAGAACAGACATTGGCCATTTCACAATACCAGCCTGAATATCTTCGAACCCTGAAAATATGAAGGTTGTTTCACATTCTGCTACTTCCATTGGGAAAACGTATTTTCCACCTTGATAATGGTTGTGACTTAAAATAGAGCCACCTGCAATAGGGAGGTCTGCGTTTGATCCTGCAAAATAACCCGGAATAATATCTACAATTTCTAATAGCTGTTCAAATGTTATAGGCGTAATCGCCATTGGAATATGCTTTGTATTTAGAAAAATGGCATGTTCATTAAAATATGAATATGGTGAATATTGTAGTCCCCACTCTTCATTGCCCAGTTTCATTCGGACAATTCTATGATTCGCACGAGCTGGATAATTGACTCTTCCTTGATACCCTTCATTTTCCATACATAAAAGACATTTTGGATAATTTGAAGCTTTCATTAATTTTTCAGCAGCAATTGCTTTAGGGTCTTTTTCTGGTTTAGAGAGGTTAATTGTAATCTCTAGAGACCCATATTTTGTTTCTGCACGGAACGCAATATTTTTAGCAATTGCTGAAAGTTTGATATAGTCATTATCTTTACTTAGTTGATAAAAATCATTTACAGCCTTTTCAGGTGATTCTTGATAAGTACTCCAGAATTTTTCATTAATGACACTTGGGATTGGAGTAATAAAGTTCATTAACTCTGCACCTAAACAGTCTTTTTCTTCTGCCAAGGATCCTACTTTTCCATTCGTTTCAGCTAATTCAACGAGCATATCTTTTAATTTTTTTATATCTGTTTCACTTGTAGGTGTATTAGCTCCTTCCTCTCCGACTAGAGCAAGTACTCTATTCTTTACATATGAGTAATCCATAGGTTTATACAACCCAGATTGAATTACTTGTTCAACAAAATTATTGATTACTGTTTGCATCATTTTCTCCTCTTAATCTACTTGACTATTCAATTATTTCCTTCTTTTCAGGGCTTCAATCCGTTAAAAGATCAACGATTAGTATACTTGCATCATCTTTCTTTCCATAAATAGGATCGACCTCCTGTGATTGTTTTCTCATTACAATTAGATCATCCAATTTATTCTCTGGATGTTGAGAATAGAACTCATAAAAACCATCGCTCATTAATACAATTTGAGGACTAGTCACTTCTGTACTCCCATAAATAGCATGTTCCACACAAGATTCATCTAGCGAGCCAATCCAATATCCATTTGACGTATTGGCCAGTTCTCTAATTTTTGTAAGATTATTTTTCTTTCGGGGCCTTCCTTACTCGAAAGTGCAATTTCGTTTTTTCCTAAATCAAACAAACGATCCACACGATGGTCGGTTATCTCTTTGTCATTCACGAGCATGACACAATCTCCAAGAATCATGTATTCCAGTTTTGTTTTTGTTAATTTTGCAAAAACAAAGGCAAACGTCGGCAGTTTACAATATTCTTCATGGTTAGAATCATCTAACCCTATAATCGAACGGACCTCCTTAATACTTTCAGAAAAAATTTCTTTTAACGTTTTTGATTCTGCACAATGTTTTGCAATCACCTTAGACAATAAATGCGTTACTTCAGAAACCGAATATCCAATCGATTTTTTTGCATTATATAAATCTGTGGCTCCATCAATCACCCAAAAGAAATTTCCAAAACTACCAAGCGCATCTTCATTTTCAACCGCCGTACCTTGAATAGAACAAATGCTTTTAATTTTCATGACGTTTTTTCACTCCTCCGACTCCAAAAAACACTCCTAATCCAACAAGGGAAGCAATAGCACCTAAGTAACTATTCGTTCCTGTTTGTGGTAATTCTTTTTGATTTCTGTTTGCCTCAGCTTGAACGAGTGCTTCTTTTGCTGGGGTGTCGGATTTCTTGACTTCTTCAGAAACCTTACGGAACTCAAACTGTAGATATCTTTCAAAACGTTCTCCTCGCGCGATTGGAACGAACACCTCTCCAATTTTGTCAATTAAATTAGTCAATTGATCATCGGAGTAGGTTGCAAGATAGTAATACCCATTTTTATTTCTTGCAATCACATGATAGTTTCCATTTTCTGTATGAATATCAGCATGTCCAAGACCTAAAGCTACAACGGAAATATTTCCATAATCTCCAGAATTTAGCAATGAAATGGAGTTCCCTGTTAAGTTTGAAAAAGAATTATCGATTGCTGTAATGCTGCCTGTAGAGTTATTGATGACAATCCCATCTTTTCCACCGTTAATAACGTTGCCTGAAACAGTTAATCCATCACTAATGCGAAGAAGTTCAATTGAAGGAACTTCAGAATCTTGAGCTTGATTATTAATGATATTGTTTGTTACTTCAATATCTTTTACTTTCCCTAAGTACCCTTCACTATCTCTGGCTACTCTGATTGCTTGTGTTTTAGGGTCTTTAATATTGAATCGATTATTTGTAATTACTACTTTCTTATTTAAGTCCAGAACATCTTCTGTATTTTTGTAACTAAAGGCATTTACTAACGCTCCACCATCTTCTCTGTATCGAACACTTTCTTCCTTTGTCTTTTTATCAAATACATTATCTTTAATCACAATATCTGTGAATCCAGTAAATCGAATCCCTGAATAAACTAAGTTGTCGAAATGATTGTTCAAAATCTTAATATTCGAAGGATTTTGAGTAGTAATCGCTTGATAATGCGTACCAATTGCGGTTACCAACTCACCGGACTTATCACTCTTTCCAAAGTATGAATTTTGAATGGTTACATTTTCTGACTTCACACCAGTTTCGTTTAATGCGTACGGGAATCCTTTTCTTGTCATCGGTTCGATTTGAATCGACTCTTTTGTAATCATCGCATTATCTTTAATCGTTTTAGGTAATGCTTGACCTAAGAAACGAGATTGATCCACCAATACATTTTTAGACCCCGCAATTTGAATGGCATGCCCTTGATAACTATCTTTAAACGTTACATTGCGGATAGTGACATTTGAGCTATTCCCAATCGCAAAACCACCAGAAGAATTAATAAACGGTAAATTCTTTGGTTTAGTGCCTTCTTCATTCAAAGCACCATTCATATCAATCGTACCACCCGTAAAACTAATATTTTCTGTTGGCTCCCAGAAAATCTTATCTCCTCCATTAATGAAAGGACCTGTCATGAATACGATTGAAGGACGTCCTTGGAAATTAATTCCGTTAACAATCGTTGCATCATCATGCAAGCGAATATCGATATTACTCTTTAATTGGACCATTTTCTTTACAAGATACGTTCCTTCTGGGAAATATAATTTTCCTCCACCTAGTCCTTGAGATGCAGCATCGATAGCTGCCTGCATAGCTTCATGATCATCCGTAACTCCATCCCCAACTGCACCGAAATCTTTAACATTTAAAGTATCAGTTGTAGGTTGAGCAGCTTCTACCCCATTCGCACTTCTTTCCGATACAGAACGAAGTGCGATAGCTGGTACATTTAGTTTTTCATCGTTTGTATCTTTATTTACTTCTTCTACTTTTTCACCGGCATCAGCTTTCTTAGGAGTTTCTACATTTTCTTTTGGAATTGCATTCTCTACCGTAGTTTCTAACTGATTATCCTTTTGAACAGGAGTTTCTTTCGCCTCTTTATCATCCTCTTGAACTTTATCAGGCGATGTCTCCGTTGTTACTAGCTTGTTTTCTTCTGTAGTTGACTGAGTAGAGGGGGCTACTTCCTCTGCCAATACATTTTGTGCGCCCACAAAGGAAACCGCTAACAAAATTGAGCAAACTCCAACTTTTAACTTACGAATACCAAATACTTTTTTGCCGTCTAAACGTTTCATAATGACCTCCATATTTTCTGACCTAATAGATATTTACTTTTTGACACCGGTGTCATTTTATGACGACTACATCTTATCGCTCGAACGATTAAATGTCAAGCGTTTTCAAAACTACTTGTTTATATACTAAATCAAAGTAACAAAAAAGAATGCTGATCTTCAACATTCTTCTTCACGCTATTTTTATTCTTAGTTCTTCTGAATTCGTATTGGATACCGCTTCACGGCTTGAGGTAACTCCTCTAGCAACGCATCATTAGCTTTGCTCTTTCCCATGAAGAACATGGTCGTTGTTTTATCCTTTTGCTCTATCCTAACAGCGTATCTACTTCCGCTACCATTTCGACCACGCATAAAATCAATCGAAATCTGGCGAATTGATGCAAGAGGAATACTACGCTTTTTGAAACAGAACGCCACATGGATGTAAAACGTCCCCCGCTCAATATGAAAAGGTGCCGTAAACGGACCTCCGCTCTGTTTTGCGGCTGTCCATCGGCGAACGAAAATGACAAGCACACATGCCGCAATAAACGCAATACTCACAAGGGATACCAGTGGAATCCCTAATCCCGCTCCATTTTCTATTGTTGCCATTGTCGTTCCTCCTTTATTTTGAAAATAGTTAATGTAATTTATAAATGACTACTTATATGAAAGAATAATATTTATATATTTTTCTCCAAATTCTGTCCTAGAAAATATTCGTTCCTTTGAACTTACTCGTTCAAAACCACTTTCAAACATTACAAGATACCCTTGCTCATTTTCTTCCCACGGAGAATCATTTTGATAGCTATACATCATCCCACTTCCTGTTAGACGCAACAACTCAGATGTAATTATATTATTCTTCGTTGAAACGGTCTGATTATTTTTTAAGTAGTCTATATCCATTCTAAGTAAACTATTAGTAATTTCAGAATATGCACAGAATTCGTTCCATGAGATATGTTGATCTAGATAGGCCAAATATAATTTGGCCAGTATTTCTGGTTTCTCAAAAATCCAAGAAACTATCTATTATTACACTAATATAGGCTAGTTCTTCATTTCTATTTTTCTTATAAACCATTTCTCGTCTTTTCTGTACATCATCTTCACTTGCACAACCTGCATTAAAACTTTGAATAAATATTCTCATTTTTAGTCAGAAAGGCTCTACCTTGTATATCGTTATAAACTTTACCTATAGTCACAAAAATACTTCAATATTGGTATTTCTTTCAGTATCCCTTCATCCATACAACTGTCAAGAATCGATTCAGAAGTATCAATAACTATATCTCCTACATTTTGTTTTATACTTTCTCCAAAAGATTCAGAAAATGATTTCCTCATTTGATTCCACTCCTTATTATTAGCCTTTCTTTTGTTTAAAAAATATAGCGATGCTAGTAACAATAGCATTCCAGCAACAAATACCGGACCTTCTAACGCTTTAATCTCCTCCATAAACGGTACGACATACATGCTGAGTTCTACTAAAATCACTCCAATTAATATCAAAGCAACAGTAATGATTTTCCCTTTTTTAGACATCGCTTTCTACCCTTTCACTGTTTTTAAGTTGTCATTCATCTTTTTCAGTATAATGGACAAATCCCTTAAATCACTAGCTCCATCGTAATTTCATCCCCATCTATATCACCCGTATGTTTGAACCCTAGACTTTCGAAGAGGATTCTTGCACCTTCATTTCCTTCGACATAACAAAGAAGAATCTTTTCAAATCGCCCCTCTTGCTTCATATGGTCTATTAATAGTTGTGCAGCTTTTTTCCCGTAGCCTTTCCCCTGATAACGTTCATCGATAAAAAATTGACTAAAATCATAGGCGTTTAACGGCGGGCAATCGTAATAAAGAGCCATTCCGACGGGTAACTCATCCTCATAAATCACATACGCAACACTTCCGAGATGTCGATAAGCATAAGCACGTGCGAGTAGCGTCATCGAATTGGCAACGTATTTTTCTTGTTGCGGGGAAACTCGTAGAGGAATTCTCCAGTTTTCCGGTGTCATTTCTTTTAGATGGATCATCTCTGTCACCTCACTTCCACTGCAAAGGTAAATGAGAGTCGATACCGCTCGCATTCCGATAGGCAATTACTTTGTTCAACCTATCAAAATACGTCTTCCAATCTTTTTTGGAAAAACTTTGATATTTATATTCTGAAACTTCCGCATTATCTATCAACGGTTGTAAGTTTTCTACTGTTATCTCCAAATTCTTTTGATCGAAGGCAACTTTTCCATTCTTAATTTCACTTAAAGAGTGTTGAAAAAAGTCTTTAGAAAACATACATTCTAAGTTTTCTGAATAGATCCATTTCACTAAATTTTTTTCTCGTCGTTGAAATACTCCATCAGGTTTCCTTCAAAACAATAGTATAAAAACTGATCCAGTTTATCTTCAGACATCATAAATTTATCGGATTCAAATTCCGTTTTTCCTGCTTGATTTGCCATGTTCGGTAACAACAACAAATTTCCCTCGATGCATAATGGTCTGCTAAATCATTAAAAAGCGTCCACTCCTCATTATTATGATTTGAAAGAATTTCATCGATACTGCCATTATTTTTTTCGCTATTATCTTGCCTTCTTTATTAAGACCCTAAATAATAAGTGAGAGGCGCCCAAATGGAAGTCATAATGTCCCCGCGTTCAGCAAAATCCTTTTTTTCTCCCAACTGTTTTTCAAGGGAAGAAATTTTTTTCATCAAAATGGTAAAAGTATACCGCATCCGAATCATATAAAAATCGAGGTGATTTAGGGATATCATCCTTATAATAGCGCATTAACATTTTTAAACCACTATTATCTTCCCCACAACCCACTGAGGCCGTTGAAAAAATTTTCTTAAAAACCTCTTTGCTACTCCCTTTCGTTTCCATCTTAAACTCCCCTCCAATCCATTTATTCACCATTGTTCCCTTCTACTCATTGTTCTTTCAATCTCTATCTTACAGAGCTTTTTTATTTTTTTCCACCTCTTTTAAGTACGTTTTAGGTTCGTCGTGCAAATTATAGTTAACCTAACGGAAAGGAGAAGCTCCCCAACCAGGCGAGCAGTGACAACCATGAAAACAATCGTCATTATTCCAGCATATGAACCAGAGGAAAAATTAATTCCTTTAACGCAGCAACTCATCGCCAAAAACTTAGAGGTCATCATAGTCGATGATGGCAGCGGAGAGAAATATCTTCCTATCTTCACAAAGCTTACAGGGGCGACCGTTTTAACGCATCCGGAAAACAAAGGTAAAGGCGAAGGCCTAAAAACAGCTTATCGCTACATTAAAGAAACTTACGCAGACGAGGAAGTAGCCATCGTAACCGCGGACTCCGACGGACAACATAGCCCCGAAGACATCGTGCGCATCGCCACCAGGGCATCTCTTGAGAAAGACAGCCTCGTACTCGGCGTTCGAAACTTCGACGCTTCCCACGTTCCACTTAGAAGCCGCCTCGGCAACAAAATCACCTTAAAGATTTTCGAGCTGACCAGCGGGACGAAACTTAGCGATACACAAACCGGACTCCGCGGATTCTCAAGCACGCATTTAGAGAAAATGCTTGAAATCTCAGGATCACGTTTCGAATACGAAATGAATGTGCTCATGGTTTGGGCAAAAGAAAAACGCCCATTCTGCGAGCTAGACATTCAAACGATTTACGAGAACAAAAATGAGGGATCACACTTTAATCCTCTTCACGATTCATTCAGAATCTACAAAGAGATTTAAAATTCGCTCTTTCTTCCATCGTATCTTTTTTTCTAGACTATACGCTATATGCCTTCCAGATTTTTCTAGGCATTCCTCTAGTGACTGCCAATATCACAGCGCGTATTATTAGCGCAGGATTCAACTTCTTTGTGAATAAGAAGTTCGTCTTTGCTAGTGACAAACCCGTTTTCAAAGAACTCGGCGGCTATATTCTACTGGCCAGCTTCTCATTAACGCTGAACACGCTTATCCTCATGGGCATCAGCTATGGACTGGGTATCGGACCACTCGTTGGTAAAATCATGACCGAAATCGGGATGTTCTTCTTTAACTGGTTTGTGCAAAAGAAACTGATTTTTGGACAAGAGAAAGGTGTGCATTATGTCAAATAACAAAAAAGGAAAATCACTTAGAAAAATCTTAACGACCGCTTATACGGTAGTCCTCATTGGGGCTTCAGGGATGGTCATCGCCGATACTCTCTTCATCTCAAAGAGCCTCGCAAAGTTCAGTAACGAAACGGCAGCGACAACGAACACATCCACAGGAAATAGCGCAAGCGGCATGGGTACGTCGGGGAACTCAAGCAGCTCAAGTAACTCTACTAGTACGGGCACTTCTACAACGCCAACCGTAAGCACAGCAACGGCCTACGAGGACGATACAAAATCCATCACGATTGAGACATACGAGCGAAACAATACGCAAATCCACGTCGCAACGGTGAAAATCAAAGGCAACGCGTCGATTAAGACCGCCTTGGCCAACGAAACGTACGGTCGAAACGTAACCGCGAAGACTTCAACGACCGCTAAAAGCGTAAACGCAGTCCTTGCGATTAACGGAGACTACTACGGAGCCCGAGATGCTGGATATGTCGTTCGTAACGGACAACTGTTACGAAGCCAGAGTCAGAATGCGAACCAAGAAGACTTAGTCATCTACAAAGACGGAAGCTTCGGCATCATCAAAGAAGGCGAAACAACAGCGCAACAGTTAGTGGACAACGGCGCGATGCAAGTCTTGTCATTTGGTCCAGCGTTAATTGAAAACGGACAAATAGCCGTCGATAGTTCAGACGAAGTTGGGAAAGCCATGGCAAGCAACCCACGTACAGCCATCGGAATCATCGACGACAGCACTTATGTATTCGTAGTGTCGGATGGACGTACTAGCGAAAGTAAAGGATTATCGTTGAAACAATTAGCTGATTTTATGAAAGAATTGAACGTCACAACCGCCTATAATTTAGACGGTGGCGGATCATCAACCATGTATTTTAACGGACAAATCATTAACAAACCGACAACAAACGGTCGAAACATCGAAGAAAGAGAGGTGAGTGACATTGTCTACTTATAAAAAGAAAACAGGACTGACATTCTACACAGTCGCAACGGTGGTGACACTCGTCGTCGGAACGGTGTATGAATTCTTCAGCCACCAAGTCTACTCCCCATTCATGTACTTGCTCTTTATGATTCCACTCGTGCTCGGAGTGGTGCCAAATCTCGTAGCTAAAATGACCGGGAAAATCTTCCTGGAGTCAGAAGACGCACAAGCAGCCTACAAGATGGGTGTCCTCACCTTCATCTTCGGCAGCTTCCTCAAAGGAGTCTTTGACATCTACGGAACCAGCTCCGTCTACCCAACCCTCTACTTACCCGTCGGTGCGGTGCTACTAATCGCAGCACTTGGCTTAGAGATGTACTACAAAAAGGCAGTTGCTAAATAAAAAAATGGCCGGAGCCCTTTACAGGGCTCCGGTTTGGTTGTTAATAGATGATGACTACACGAAATTAAAAATAAGCAACCTCTGCATCTCCATAATCAATAATATCCATTGTATTCAATGACATTTTCAAGCCAATTCCATGCTCTGATTCTCTAGGAGAACCAAACACTAGCCCAAAAATAAAATCCGGTACGTCATCTTCTGACAACAGATGTATTCCAAGTAATTCTAAAGGGATTTTTTCGCCAAACTCTTGAAAAACTTTCTCTTCTGCTTTATGATACCAAACTTCTGATTTTTCTAGTAACTCATGTATTTTGCTTTCATAACTGTTTGGAAGATTCGATGCAAATTCAGATATTTCTAAATCATCTGATACCTCTAACCAAACTTTTCTACTCGCTTCTGGAATCGTTACATATGTCCCGAAATTTTCATCTAACACTATTTTAAACTCATTCATAGGTTTCTCCTTTAATTATTTCTTGGAATCATCTTTTCGGGTTTTCGCTAACGCTCCCCAACCTTCTGCAAATCGTGCATTAGTTACAACTTCTCCCGGATATTTTTCTTCTAGATATTGAAATATTTCATACGAATTAAGACCATCTTTTCCTATCTCCTCAAGCAGTGGACTACACAATATCACTTGTCCCCTTTTCAAAGAATGTTTTAAAAACATACCGTAAATTGGAATTTTCGTTAATATGTTATATGTTTTACGTTTCATCCCATAGCATCTCCTTTTTCTATTCCTGAAAATAAACATCAATATCTTTCTCATTTTTTAAAATCTCTTCTTCAGGAACTCCTAAGTATCTAGCTAGATTAATTGCACCTTGAAATGCCATCTCATAATCTGGAGAAAATGCCACTTCTAGAAGTTTATAGTATTCTTTCATCTGATCGTCCAATTCTTTAATATAATTTTTGCAGTTTCTTATCTAGAAACACATTAAACTCTTGCAATTCTTTTAAGTATTGTTTGATGATTCTTTGTTCTTTTTTATTCAGATTATCTTTTGCCATTTCATAAAGGAAGGTTCCTGCAACATTCCCTATCACCGCTCCTAATACAGGGATTGGTATTACCACTTGACCGATTGTAGAAGATAATGCACTAACAGTTACTTCCACACTTAATAATTCTGCATTCCAAAGAAATTCTTCTTGGCTAATTTCTACATTTCTATACTTGTTAGCTTCATTTGCAATTCCAAAAGATGCAGTACATAAAACATTAGCAACTGCTGCAGGCGTCGCCGTATAATTTGTTAGAGAATAAATAGTTACCCCTCGAATCCCGCCTTTCAGAGTCCCAACTCCACTTTCTTTTGCAATTTCTATCCAATCATCATTGGTAAATTCTTTAATAGCCTTCCCAGCTTTTTTCTTTTTATAGATTGCATTTACAAAAGTATATCCTCCTTCTATGACAGCAGCACCAGCAGCAGCCTGTGCACCTTCCTTTAAAGTAGGTTTACTTTTGTTATAAATCTTTTCTCTAATCGTTTTATCTGTGTTTTTAATTGCATTTTTTTCAGTTTCTATCGTTTTTATTAATTTGACTTTTTTTGAACATCTTTATACTCCAATTTTGAAGGTTCGATATCCTCTAACTTCACCTTTCCTTCTTTTAAAAAAACTATGCACAGCTTTCCATTGTTTTAAAGAGAACTCTCCATTTTTAGTTGGCATTTTATTTGCTTGTTCTTCTGAGATTGAAAGTAAATATTTAATTTTTTCATATTGATCAGACGGTATTTGGTATTTTCTATTTCCTTTGAGATAATCTGGATACTTCTCAAGGTGTCGTTTAATTGCCTGTAAGGATAAATTCCTACCATCATTATAAAATTTTTGTTGAATCTCTATACCATTTCGAACCAAATCCGTTGGCCCATTATCATTTATCCAGAAACACGTTCCCTCTTTCCCCTGAACTAGATTTCGCGCATTTTCAATACCACATTCCGCTACCTCTGCAATAAATCCGTGCATCCCATTTATTCCACCGCGATTTCGCTCAATAATAACATTATTTACCTGAACTAGAGTTGAATTTAAAGCGTTTAAAGCTTCTTCTAAATTTAGATTTTGTGTTTGTAACCCTTGGAACAAACGATCTAATCTTAGCTGATTTAAATAATTAATCCAAGCAGCTACCGCCTGATCTTCGGAACTTTTAAAGATTTTTTTCAACATCATTATTTAGACTCCTCTAATGTTTTTCCAAGTAACATCGATAGTGATTTTGCGTTATTCACTAAGGCCCCAAGTTGTTCCTTATCGTTTAAAGATAAAGTTGAATAATCTACATTAGTATATTTCAAGCAATTTTTCTTCTCCTTAACCAGCTTTTTATAAATTGAAGTAGTCAGATTTTTAATTTGCTCAATTTGTAATCTAATTTCTTGCAACCCTTCAGCAAACTGGTTAATTCGCTTAATTTCTTCTTTCTTTTCCCCTTGTATTTTAAGTTTCTTATTAAAGACAAGAAACCCACCTACCAATACTCCGCCTACAGCAACACCCCAACCGATTGGACCTGCTAAAGCTAACAATGCTTGACCTGCAGCCATGCCTGCTCCTCCACTCGCAAGCGCTCCTCCGCCTAACCAAGCTAAAGCTGCGTTCGTTGCTGCAGCTCCACTTAATGCAGAAATCGCTGTTCCTGTAGATGCTGTGCCAAATGTTGTAGCAATCCATAAAGCTGTAGTTGGCGCCAAGCCAGCTACTGCACCACCGACTGCTACACCAACACCCATACCTTTTGCACCATTCTTTAGATTCTCTCTCTCCAAATCAGCAAAATCTATAGCACTTTGAAATTTAACTTTTTCAACTTTTATCTCTTCTAATGCGACATCAAACGACTTAGGTCTTTGAGCAATAGTATTAATTAATTCTTCAATTTCCGAGATAAGGGCAATAGAATTTTGTCTTTCTTCTAGGAGACCTTCTCCTGAAAGCATCATACTCTCATACTCTTTATCATAATTTTTTTGAGCGCGTTTTAATAAGTTATTGATTAATTCTTTTGGGTTCATAATTGCCCATTCTGTCTCTTCAATCATACTAGCAATATTATCATGCTTTGAATTAACTGGAACATTCTTACTCTTGCAAAAAAATCTACATAGTCAAAATAATTAGCTTTTAATCTTATTAAATTTATTTTTTTAGTAGTTTTTAAAAAAAGCAGATTATCTAAAACTCCCATTCCTTTTTAAATCTTGAAAATAATCTTTATGCAACATCTGAAGTTCTTTAATATCCGGTTGGATTTCTTTCCACTTAATATTTGCTTGATATTTCCAATAGAATTTTTGTTCTATAATTCACAATAGCGATACCCAAAACAAAAAAATAATCAATATTATAAATGTAAATATATTCATACTTATTCCCCTTCACACTAAATAATTGTAATTTAAAATTATCCTTAACTCTTCTAATCCCATTTATATGCATCATACTCCCTCAGTTTCATAAACGTACTTAATTGTGAAGAGTTAACTTTTTTCAATTAAAATTAATTTTTGATTTTGAACTTCATAAATGAAAAAAATCCTCAAAAACTATCGTCACAAAATAAGTATCAAAACTCTTTACATTACTCTCCCTATAAAAAAATAAAGAATGAAAAATCATTATTTAATGCACTCGTTATAATATCATCAAGCTCTTGAATTTCGATTTCATCATCTACCAAAAAGTTCGAATGGGTAAAAACAATAATATTTTTTTCTTTTTTTAGAGAGTTTAGTACTTTTTAAAATATCTTTTTCTATAGTCTTCATATTTTTCTTTCTTTTTTTATTGAAAAGTTCAGTAAAATCCTCTAGTTTCATATAACGGAAAACTGCTTCAATTCTCGTAGATTCAATATACCCATCTGGTTTTTTACAGCTTCCGTACGCTATAATTCCATCATCAATTTTACTCACACTTAGCGATAATATGCTTTGTGCTTGGAGAAAGCTAGAGGATGCTAATAATTTAAAAATCTACTTCATAATTTGAAGAAATCGCATCACATTCACCATGACTTTCTTCTGCCGGATGGCAATACTCTCCTTTCCCTTTTTTTCAAAAATAATTAGAATGGTTCAATAATTCTAAAAGATACTTTTCATAATTACAGTCTTCTTCTCCATCAACAAAATTCTTAATCACCATTGCTGGTGGTAACAATTTATATTTTATTCTAGGATCAATATTCGGATTACAATTCTCAACCATCACTAAATCAACCTCCCATTTATTTAAAATTAAACACCAATCTCCTGAACCAGATACATTATGTTAAAAGTTGCGATTTATTTTTGGCTCTATATTCATTCTCCTTTTTATTCCAAAACTCAAGCGCTAAATCCAAAAAAACTGATTTACATTAGAACTATCTAATTTCTGATTTCCATTTTCAATAAGCTTATCTATAAAGTTTTTTTATCATTTATCTGCAACATTTGTTCAGCATAATCATAAACATTATTAAAATTTGATTTCAGATTCCGTTTCAATATATTTCTATTTGTTTTAGTTGAGGCTGTATGTATCTCTTCATTTACATTCTTGTTGTTTTTCTCGATTGCATATTCCCCATAGTTTGCAGTAGAACCAAATTATAAATAGAATGGTGTATACAACCACACTCTCTTAATTTGTCCATATTTATGCCTTCAATTCTTTTTTTAATATGTTAACTTTTTTTGAAATTAAAATGAAAAAAAGCAATCTCCGGATAGTCTTTTCACTGCATTATAAAGTTCATAGACTTGATCATTAATACGAATTGTCCCTTTTGCGGATATATTATTAGGCACAGCAAACAATCTATTTATTGCATTATGTTGCGGTGCCTCAATATATTCCTTTACAGAAAGAAACGAAAGAATTTTGGGTTTGCTACACAATATTTTTCTTTTATACTGTTAGGATAAATCTTATCGAATAACAAAAACACTTGAGGAGATGAGTCTATATCAATTTTATAGTTTTTACCTTGATACTCTTGTTCCGTATCAAACATTTTCTTACCTCCATAATCACAAGGTTTAATGCAACTCAATAATCTAAATTTTTACATCTTCTATCATACATTAGGCTGAATAACTGTCTTACTCTTATACACTTACAATGACTTTCCCCATCCTCACGACATACAATCTTTCATCTTCCCTGCTAAAAGCTGACTAAGCAGCTCGTTGGCACGCACCGTATCCGCTTTAATCGCAGCGTTCAAGGCCTTGTAGTAGATGATTTCTAGCTGTGGGTATTTGAACTCGTTCGTTAGCTCTTCGAAGTAGTCGTTGCTCTCATGCGCGATCGTTAAGTCATAAAGAGCCACACTCATCTTTTCCGTTTTTTCAGCCAGCGTAGGATCTGTTATCGTCAGTTCCCCAATCATCTCCTCCAGCTCTTCTCGGCTCAACTCCGGCCGACTCAACACGACTGACCGGATCAGATAGCTTTGCAAGACGTTTCGGTATTGCACTTGAAGTCCCTCTCGACTCAAGATTTCTTTGGCCTTTCGAATCGCCGTCTCGAAGTCCCATGTCATGTATGCCAAGGAAACTTCCGACGTTGCGGCGACTAATCGGAGGACCGCTCTTTTCCCCTCTTTATTCATCTCTATATATATTGTTTCCACGATGCTAAATCCAAATCCCCGCGCATCTCGTATAGAGCGTATATTTTTTTCGTACTGATTGATAGTCCATATCGTTCCTTCGAAGTCTCAATCCGCCTGCCTATGATTGCGGTTACAAATTTATTTATATCTTCAATCAAAATGACTGTCTTAGCACATTATCTCATGTTCTCTTTGTCGCTTCAATGGCTTACGGAAGATTATTTACTACCTTTTTTAGCTAACTCTAATAGTTCTCCTCATAATACTTATCGGAAACAAAAATACCGGAGCCCTTAGACGAGTCCCCGGTTTGCTTCAGAAATAAAACATCAATATTATTTTAAGTTTCTTTCAATGTAATAGTTTCGTGTAAAATCGACGCATTCAACCATATCGATTAAGAGTAATTCTGCGCCGTTCAGTGTTTCTTTTTCAACGTGATGGGCGTTCATAAATTCTTTCTGGATTTCTAAATAATCATCATAACTATCTAAATCTACATTTTTAAATTCAATCCATTCATCGCCATTGATTGTTGAAATTTTACTTCGCTCTAACAATACTTCTCGATTTAATCTATTTTCAGCTAGGTGTAAAGATGTATTTGTCTCAAAATCTGTTCCAACCATTAGTATTTTAGCCTTTAATGCATACATCTTGCCAAGCGGCGATTGTTCTCCAAAAGGAAAATCAAACCCTTCATTTGGAGCAATTTCAGCCGCTCGACGACCAATTGCTGTAAAGGAGTACATCGGATGTTCACCTCTAATGGCTTGAGGTAAAATTCCAATAAAATTGCTAAAGCTACCCATTGATTTAGAAAACGACAATTTCTTGTTATAAGGTGGCAAATCCTCTCTAATGCTATCATGCCACTCTACAGGAACTGGAGGATAGTGCCAATTCACAGGATCTGAGATTTCAACTGTTTGAGATGGTACAACAATGGTCCCTTCTTCCCCAACAACACTCTTTAAAGTATTATAAAGACTCTCTGGTCCTCCAATCACATATCCCATAGATGACAACGAAACATGTGTCAGAACGATATCCCCTCGCTTGATTCCCAAATCTATAAATTTTTGTTCTAAATCTCTTGTTGTTACTGGTGTAAGACCCTTTTCTATTGAATCATTCATATATTTAAACATCTTTGGTCCTCCATTCTAACCCTATATCAATCTGTTTTATTCCAGCTTTCCAAAGAGGTAATTCTTTTATTAAATATTGAGGTCGTATATCATACTCACTTAATCGTTGAAGGTCTATCCATTCACATTCATATTTTCCTTCATCCAAGGTATGAGATGGAACCTCCCCGAGAAGAGTCACTTTATAATGAAATTCGATCATATGATGGAGTTCGCCTTTATAATCAAATCGATTCTCCACAACAAACATTAACTCTTCGACTTCACAATCGACACCTAATTCCTCTTTCACCTCTCTGGCTACAGCTTTTCGGCTTGCTTCGCCTACTAATATTGCCCCGCCCACTAAGTGATTTTGGCCTTCTACTTTATAAGTGAGCAACTTGCCATCCTTCTCAACAATGGCCGATACTCTAACGCCATATCTATAAGTATCTCCTATCACTCGAAAATCCATGGTAATCACTTCTTTCTGAAAAATGAATACAACCATTATAGCACAGTTCTTATACTTGTGGATTCCGCATAAAAATAACACCTTATCCTACTGATAAGGTGTACTCTATTCGTCACTATGAACTTTCGCACTTTTCTTGGTTGAAGCGACTATTTATGCTCTTTTTTATTCTTAATAAAGACGATGATCACTATACAAATCACTAATCCAGTAGCTGCTGGTTTAATGAGCGCCATTCCATTTTCTCCACTAGATAGGATACTATGGACGACCTTTAATACAGCTCCAGCGATTACAACCCATAATAATTGTCCCCATTTTCGGTTCCAAGTAGTATAAATCATAAGAATAAAGAATAATAAAATCAATGTACCAACAACTATTTTCTCCGTTGTCCAACCACTCGTTAAATAATTCTTTTCGAACTCTAAGAATAAATGAACCTGTTCATCCACCACTTCTGGTTTTGGAAACCAAAACATACTCGTAAATAAGCAGAAAATCGACAGAAATAGAATCGAAAATGATTGTTTATAAGCACCAATAACAATTGGGATTATAAACAATGGTCTGATATACCAACTGAGAATATTTTGGTGTCTTGAAAAAGCCCATGTAAAAAAATATTGATTTGTAAAAAACATATAAATCAATACTACCGTTGAAAAAGCAAAAAACAATCCCATGATTCTATCTAATTTTTTACTTTGCATCATATATTATCTCTCCATTATTCCAAAAACTAATTTATCTTTTTACAAAATAATTTGTATAGTCTACTTCTTCTATCTTTCGTTTATATTTTTCAGCAGAACCTTTGCTTTTCTCACGACATACAACTCTTCATCTTCATGAACTAGCTTGCTTAGGATTTCGTTTGCGCGAGCCGTATCCCCTTTAATAACGGAATTCAATGCCTTGTAGTAGAGGATTTCTAACTGAGGAAACTTGAATTCGTTCGTTAACGCTTCGAAGTAGTCGTTACTCTCATGCGCGATGGTTAAGTCATAGAGAGCCACACTTACTTGTTCGGTTTTCTTGGCCAATGTCGGTTCTGTAATCGTTAGCTCGTTAAGCAGTGCATCCAGTTCTTCTCTGCTCAACTCCGGCTGACTCAAAACGACCGAACGAATCAGATAACTTTCCAAAATATCCTTAAATTGTGGCTTAAGCCCGTCCAAATTCAAGGCTTCTTTGGCCTTCTGAACCGCTGTTTCAAAGTTTCCTGTCATATATGCGTATGAGACTTCTGTCGTTTTTGCATCTATCCGTAGGGCTGCTCTTTAGCCGTTTTATTGAATTCGATATATTGTTTCCACGATGCCAAATCCAAATCCACGTAAAGTAATTTCACTACATTTCCTAAATACCATTTATTGATCAGTTGGATTCCCAACAATAATCCTGCGAAGACCACTAGAACCCCCACTGTTTGAAGAAGCGTATCGCTGATTACCACTGCCACGCAAAGAATCAGAACCATTGCTAAAATTCCTGAGCCTCTAGTATAAAGTGTGTATTTTTTTCGTAATGCTTGGTAATCCATATCGTCCCTCCAAAGTCGCAACTTATCTTTAGTTGCGGTTACAAAATTGTTTATATCTTTAATCAAAATGACTGTCTTAGCCCATTATCTCATGTTCCCGTTATTGCTTCAATGGCTTATGGAAGAATATTTGATAACAAGTTTTAATATTTATTCTCATAATACTTACTGATAAAAAACATAAGAACAGGAGAGCACGCTAGCGAAATAGTTAACAACGTTGCAGGTAAGTACGCCTCTACTTCAATACAGATAACTGCAATAATTCCTATTAGGAGCATAAGTACAGATGCCATCGTTGCATTTACTTTATCTCTGATTTTTTCATTTCGTTCATCATTCATACTAATTTTGTAATCACGGTCCTTTGCCAATAGTCTAAGGTGAGTGAGTTGCACATATGAAACAGATACGCTGATGGCAAAAACAAAAGTCAACAGCACTTTGATAGCTCCATTCAAATTAAGAGTCCACGATAGAATCAAACTACAAAGTCCGATTACATATCCTAAATACCAGATTTTATTAGTCTTCATTTTTCATCCTCCTCATAAATAAATACCTCTTCAATCGACACCTTAAAGAACCTCGCTATTTTAAATGCTAAGATAATGGATGGATTGCATCTTCCGTTTTCTAAAGAACCCACCGTTTGCCTTGAAACTTCAAGCGCATTCGCTAGCTCTTCTTGCGTGATTCCATTTGCTTTTCGAATTTCTTCCAGTCTATTCTTCACATTCAATCCCCTCCCTAAATGGAAAGTTTACTTTACATAAAGAATGCAAAAATAGCGGAGCCCTTTGACGGGACCCCGGTTTGCTTAACATAAGTAACATTGTATAAAGCTAACTTACACTTATTTCAATCGAACATAATTTGTAGCTCTTCCGCTACCTTCTCTTCTAAGTTCACCTTCTGAGACTAACTTTCTCAAAGCACCCTCAATAGAACTTACACTAAGCGATGGGCAAAGCTCTCTAATATCTTGTTTAGTGAATCTGCCTAATTTCTGACGAGCTGCTTTTCTAACCATTTCTACAGCTGGAAGTTTTTCTTCAATAATAGAAAAACGATCTTCAAACATTTTATAAGCCGATAGAATTGTATTCAATAAATACTTAATAAAAGGCACCACATCTTCTGATTCATCATGCCATCCTTTTCCTGCCTGATTCAACACCGCATAATACTCTTCTTTGTGCTTAGCTATGATGGCTTCAAGAGAAATATATTTTCCTACATAAAAACCACTTCTATACAGCAGTAAGGTTGTCAACAGCCTACTCATCCTCCCATTTCCATCATTAAATGGATGGATACAAAGAAAATCATGAATAAAAATCGGAATGAGAATTAGAGGGTCAACCTCCATATTACCAATAACCAAATTATATTCGTGACAAATCTTTTCTAGCGCAGTTGGTGTTTCAACTGGAGAAAGTGGCGTGAATAAAACTTCCGTATGTCCATTTGGATACGTAGCACTGATATAGTTTTGAACATTCTTTGTCTTACCTGCAATCGGATTATTCATATGACCGTACAACATCTTATGCATTTGAAGAATATAATTTTTGGAAATTGGAATCACGTCAAAATCTTCATGGATAATATTCAACACATCACGATACCCAGCAATTTCTTGTTCATCTCTATTACGAGGTGTTGTCTTTTCTTCTACTAATTTTCGTAATCTTACATTAGTAGTAACAATACCCTCGATTTCATTAGATGCTTCTGTACTCTGAATCTTTGCGATTTCAATTAATCGATTCAATTCTTCGGGTTTTTGTTTCAAATATAACTCTTGTTGCCCTTGATGCTTGTAAATAGCCGAAACTAACCCCAGTATTTCCGAATCCCATAACCTATTTTTAATTTCTGTGTAACTGAAATTTCTCATATTTTTCCCTCACTCACACTTTTATCCCTTATATTATATCTATTTTTAAGGGATAAAACAATTTTTAAGGGATAATTTGTTCATTCACACGAAAAAGCAGGCAAATTTTACTTTACCTGCTTCTGATTTCTATTCTATTTATCGTTCCTTTATCGACTCTTTCGGGACTCACAAAGTGACGGTTAGCCTCTCTCCTTGAACTCATCGAAGTATAAGACCTCGACTTGCCCAGACCAATCCAAGACACAGCCAACGAAGTCAACAAGGTCGAGCCCTGGCATTTCATAAGTATCGCCGTCATTGACACTCCCCGTTGCATCTTCAATGTAAGTCACCTTATAGCCTCTGTCTGACGCGATAATGGCAGAAAATAAGCAGCAATATTCCGCGTTCAGTCCCGTAATCACCACTTCATCTACTGGATGGTTTGCAAGAATCGCCTTCAACTCTTCACTCTGGAAATATTTGGCGAGTCTTTTTCTACGATAAAATCCACATCCGCAGAAAGCTCTTCGTCAAGTGCTCCTCGCTCGTCGCCATTGTAAATAATACTTTCTTCATTCTCATCAATATGACGCGTATGAATAATGAGGTTCCCGCTCGCCTTGAACATCTCTTGTAACTTCAAAATATTCTCTCTAAGCAGGTCAAAATCCCCGCTAGCTAACATCCCTTTTTGGCAATCTAAAACAATTAATGCTCTCACTTATGGTGCTCCTTTATTTTTAATCGGACAACTATGCCACTCGCTCGCAACGGCTTTTAGTTTAACGATTCAATTTCTTCTTTGACATACTCTTCTACATCTTCAATCTCTACAAATAGCGGGTCTAAGTGACATAAGAAGTGCCAATCTTCGGTGCCGCGTTTTCTGTAGAGAATCGCTTCGCCGTCTTCACTTCCAAAAAAGCTTCTGTCGACTTCATATCCGTTGCGCTCTAAGAAGTCTTTCGCCTTGTGAAAGTTTGCTTCTCTGGCTTCGACATAAGCTTTCACTTCATCATTTTTTACGACATACGCATCGATATGTGAGTACCCTTCAATCACTGTATCGTTTTTAATGGATAGATTCGAAATCTCTTTCCAAACGATGTCCACATTTACCTCAGAATCGAACATCCATTTAGACAAAGGTACAATGTTTCCGTTATAAATAATCTCCATATAATCTGGTAAGTTTGTAGGGTTAAAAAACTCCACTTCAAATCCATCTTCTATTTCTAGACTATATCCAGGGATTTGAGCTACAAAGGCTTTCCCTTCTTCTAAAGAATCAAACGCGACTAAATCTTTTTTATAATCACCTTGATACAATTCCAATATAACCATCGAAAACCTCCTAATCTTTCCTGTATGCGATACACTGGGAATGAACCTCATCACGCAACGTTCTTCCTGGCAAATCGCGCTAGTCTTTCTTTCCAGCCCAAGCTACTTTAACTTTTTTGCAACAAATCTTGATGGTCGATGGCCCATTGAATCCAACCTGACCACTCCACCGCCAAGTGTATTTGGTGATCTTTTACAATAGAATTAGGGCATAACGCCGGAAACTCAACACAAGTGACCGCCTCAATTCCCTGTTCTACATTACGGAATTGATGTCTCACTCCTCCAATAATGGTCCCGTCTTTTAGTTTCGCAGTTCCGACGATTTGATACGGATACTCTTCATCCCGAGGCGTTTGAATTCCCTCTTCTTCGTTAAACTGAATAAAGAATTGCATTGGGAAAGGAGCATTCCCCGTTTTTTCAATGACCTCTAGTACCTCTTCTCGGGGGACTAAGGCATAATGCTCTGGACAAACGGACAAATTGACGTTCAAATTTTCGGGTGTATTTAAAAACGTAACGTAATCAATCACCTTGCCTAAAGTTTCTACATCAATTCCTTCTGCATAAATTGTAGTCATGGCCTTTTTTCTTCTTTTCCCAGATAGTTTAGTCGCAATCTTTAGACTGATGTCGCCTAATTTCAGTTGATTTTGAATTTTTGCGACAATCGCATCATATCCTAGCTCCACCTTTTTCTCGGTTAACGCTTCACATAATTGTTCCGTTGACGCTTTCCCATCATAAGAAAGTCCTAAATTTTTATAAACTGAAATTACATGTTTTCTTTCCCATTTTTCTAGTTCATTAGAATCAACTCTTTTTTCATTCATTAGAATATCCATTTTTCTCACCAACTTTCTTCGCGTTTACCCTATCTCACCTCTATAAATCTTTTTAAAGAAAATAGAGGCTATCGCTTCACCCACTAACCTAAGAGTTGTTTATTTACGATACGCCTCTATTTTGTTTTTATATTCTTTCAGAAGCTGCTTGGAATAAACTTTTTCATTCTTTGAATCTCGAACTTCCCTCCATAGAATAGAGGCAACGGTTAACTTGTTAGCATACTGATGGCTACTTTCATCTGAACAAAAGTCTTTTAAAAATTGATTCCACTGACAAGCCGAATGATCATACTTCGCGTAATCGGACTCGCCATAATAAATTTTAATCATATCTTGAATCGTAAATTTTAGATCATGATTCTTTTTTACTTTTCTCCAAGCAGTTGCCATATCTGCATTAAATTTAAAGGGACTAACCCCTGTTACCGCTGAAAAATAATCTCTAAACTTCTGGTTAAAAGAAAACCCACAGTTCAGTAATGGAGTCTCTAAAGTGATTACTTCAGATTGCGTTTTGAGGCCTTTCCTCAAGGATTTTTTTATTTTATTTCCCTGAAATACTGTTCAATTATATAAACCAATTCTTTCTTCGTCCCTCTATACTCTAATCCAAGAGACTTACAAATTTGGGAAAGTTCTTCTCGATACCAATAGTATTGGTTAAATTCTTCAAATGATTTTATCTCTTTAAAACCAGGTCTGATTTCTGGCATATACTCACTCTCTCCTTCAAATCGACGACGGTAACTTCCATCAGCATGTCCCCTCAACGTGAGGCCCTAGTAAAAGCCAATCTATTTTATTACAACGAATTCTTCCCATCGTCTGAGCACATCTTTTAAAGGCTCATCTAAATAGGTATAAACCTTATCCTGAATCCAATCCGGAATCCCATAAGCTGCCTCTGCGATACTTCCTGTGATGGCAGCAAGAGTGTCGCTGTCCCCACCAAGAGAAATCGCATTTCGAATCGCATCTTCAAAATCTGTACTCTCCAGAAAGGCAATGATAGCTTGAGGAACCGTATCCTGGCACGTTTCATTGAAACGATATGTTGGACGAATTTCATCCAGCGTTTTAGAAAGGTCATATCCATACTCTCTCTCGATATGTTCCTTAACACGTCTTTGATTTCCGCAGGGTTCTCGCTACCATCACCACCAAAGAAATAACGGAACATATAGATTGCATCCGCTGTTGCCATCGCTCCTTTGATTCCTTCTGGATGGTTATGCGTCACCTCGGAAGAAAGTTGCGCCAGACGTCTCCCCTCGGACGGAAACTCAGCTGTTGAGGCATCCATCACCCAAGCGCACGGAGAAACTCGCATCGCAGAACCATTCCCAAAACTATTGTAAGGCTCACGGTTGTCGGTCATAAGCCACCGGTTAAACCTGGCACCGTAATCCGCGTTTGGATACATTCTGCCGTACTTCTTCATGGCATCAATGAAGTCATCCTTCTGTCCGCCATTCATAATTGCTTCTGCCACAGCACAGGTCATGACCGTATCATCTGTGAAAAAACAATCGTCCCTAAACAAGGGAAAATCCTTCGTTTTAATATTGTTCCATTCATAAACGGAACCCACAACATCTCCTACTATTGCTCCTAACATAAATATCCTCCTTTTACAAAATTAACTATTTTTGTCAAAAAATGTATATAGACATTTCAAGCTCCTATGACAGTCCTCCTTCTTATACTCTATATCTATGAACCCTCGGAACTATATCCCTTAACTAGAACAGCCCCAAAAAATAGAGAGTTACCGATTATTTCTTAATTTAACATAAGAATATATATCATAAACCTTTTTATTCAAATAAACTCATGGAAAATCCTTAGTTTGGTTATTGGGTACCTTTGCCTTATCTATATAAAGTAGTTATTTTAAACTTTCTTTTCATACTGATAAAAAGGAATGTTAACAAAATCTTGAGTATAAGGTTTTATGTTCGATCTATTTTTCAACCATGTGGGTAACAAGGCAATTCCTTGTCCTTTTTCAACTAAGGTAATAATATTTTTCAAATGAATCAATTTCTACAAACTCTTTTTAAATGAGCGAACTCTCTTACGGTTCTTTTTTTCTAAAAGGGCAATTTTCATCTTTATTAATTAAAAAGGTGTCTCCTCGGCAACCAATTGATTGCTTGAGCAAAAAAATACATTGCTTCAATGTTTTCCTAGAATTTCATCATAATTTTTTTAAGATTTTTTTAATCTTTTGAAAACAAAAAAATCTTATCAAAAATCTTCTTGCTGAGCGACACTTGGTATTTCTGAAGTTTTTTTGATAGTGATATCACTTATACCTAAATCAATTGTATGCAAATTATTAATATCATGATTTAATAATAATTCTGAAATTAAGACGGTTACTTTTTGCCTTTGAAATCCTCTTTTTTTAAATTCTCCAAATTATTAGAGGTTTCCTTACAAAATTGATAAAACAAGTCTCCTTTTTCAGTTGGAACCAATCCATTATAATTTCTAAGAAATAGCTTGCACTCTAGTTCAGTTTTCAATCACTTTTAATCTAGCGCTTAAATTTGATTGTGCATATTGTAAAAATCTTTGAACTTTTTATTTATAGATTTTGTTTCATAGATTGTCACAAAGATTTTTCATATCATTAAAATTCATCTAAAACACCTTATCATTTTTTTATGATAATTATATCATAATTAAGTATTATTCAAAATTACAGAAATCATATTTACTATAAGTATAAATTAGAAAAGAGGTACTTCCATACAAGCAATGCAATACACTATAAAATTACCATCTGATTATGATATGAATATCATTAGACAACGTGTCCAAAAGACAGGACATTTGATGGATGGCTTTTGAAGATTTATTTTTTTAAAAAGTCTATTTAATCTCTGAAAAAAATCTGAAGGTCAACTATTTAATAGTTATTGTCCATTATATATTTGGAAAGAAACTAATGGAATGACCAAATTTATATTTGATGGTTATTTTGATAACATTTTAACTTCTTTTGGTTGGCAAAATATTGAAATTGGAGTAACAACATCAGTCGAATTGTCGAATCATTTTTGATTTGGCCAAGTATGTCACATTAGAAGTCGTTGATATAAAAGTTTCTGAAACTTTAAAGACATTTACTATTTATGAGCAATTACAAAATGATGAAAGTGGTAAAATTGTAGTTTTTAATCCCGATAAATGGAAAAAAATGTATCTTTACATTTTATACCAATAAACCTGATAAACACCTACCGACTTTTTGAAATTCTACATATTTCAAAATAATCAAAATATAAGTAGCGATGAAGAAAAAGAGCGATGAAAAATTTTTTTCATTGCTCTTTTTCTATAGCGATAATATAACTGTTATCTTCCTTATCGCCTAATTTTTTGAAATCAGTTTCATACTTAAAAGCAAGATTTACTTTAAGTTTTATTACAACGGTTTCCCTCAAATCACTTTTTAACATTCTGTTGTACCTTGTCACATTAGTGAAACATCTACTTCTACTTCACTAATGTCTCAGCTCGCACAAGTAACGCCACACACTCAACATGCGCAGTCATTGGGAACATATCCACATACTTATTAACAATAATATAAGGTTATCGTTAAAAGACATTAGCTCTACAAACTGAGATTTACCATTGATGATCATTCCTGAAATTTTTCAAGTTACTCCAAGCAAATTTCTATTTTAATCCTATCCGGATCTTCAAAATAGACTGCATAATGTCCAGTGCCACCAGCATATGGATATTTATTATCATAAAGCAAAACTATATTTTTCTGAATAAGATACTTCCTAATTTGATCGATTTTATCCTTAGTTTGACAACGAAAAGCAAGGTGATTTAAGCCTATATTACATCTATTGTATCCGTTATTAAGATACTTTTCTTTTGTCTGTACAAAAACAATATAAAACTCGTCCTTTTTATAAGAAAATCCGTCTTTCCATTCTTGAAATAACTCAAAATCTAAAACGCTAAGTATCCAAGAATAGAATTCCTTGGTTTTATCTAAATTACTTACATAAATCTCAATATGATGCATCGTTTCCCCTCCATCTGGTGCTGGAAATATCAATATACTCAATTTTTACTTCACTGATGACTCAGCTCGTACAAGTATCGATACATACTCAACATGTGGTGCTAGTAAATTTATACATTATAGATCGAAAGTATACACTATCTATTGTACGATAAGTATCTCCACCAATACAAAGATTACTTCATTCAAATTTACTATATACTCTCATATTAGGGCTTGTTTTTTCTCAATGTGATAATAGCCAGTTATAAATTTCATTTTCCGCTTGACGCGCTAAATTTTGTTGCTCTTCATTAACAACTTCTGACATATTCGTTGTTGCCCCTACAAGCCCTTCAGGATTATTTGATTCAATAAAACTATGAACTGCGTTTGGATATTCAATTACTGTGATTTCTTTTTTATTTGCTTTCATCTCTTCATTAAACACCTTAGCATTTTGAGAAATCTGATCTTCCGGCTTCGCGACCAAAAAGAACAGTCCGAGTTCGTCAGCCATCACCGGGAAGAAGCCATGAACCAGATCAAGGAGTTGAAAGACTTCATCGTCGGGCAGGAAACCGACATCACAAAGTTTGATGAGGCTCTTTTCAAAAAGCTCATCGATAAGATCACCGTCTTAGCCGACCGCTTCACCGTGGAATTCAAGTCCGGGATTACAATTGACATCGAAGCATAAAAAGGCTCCTCGCCGCCGACGCAATTACCGGTAGCGAGGAGCCTTGGTCTGTCATTCCTCTGATTTGGAAGAAGCCCACTCCATTGCTTTTTCATTCTTTCTTCAAATATCTCTGCCGGGACGAGAGCTATGCCTTCCTTATCGTCACTGAGCACAATTAATCTTTGTCCTCCGGTAAGGCCAAATTTTTCGCGAGCGGCTTTGGGAATTACGAGTTGTCCGCGATCGTTTATTGTCACTGACCCCCATATATTTCTTCCTTTTGGCGCAGGTAGAATACTCTCTTTTCCATCTATTGTTTCTGTTTTTATCAGACTATCAATCGTAATCCCATAGATATCTGCAAGACGGTTGCATTTTTCAATATCCGGAACAGTTGCACCGCTCTCCCATTTTGCATAAGCCTGACGAGAGATATCTATTTTTTCGGCAATTTCTTCCTGAGAAAAACCATGTGTGTTACGAAGCATAATAAGATTTTCTTTTAACATAATATCCTCATTTCGATAGCAGCGAGTTTATCGCTTCAATATAGAACGCACTATGAGCAGTATGGATCACATGGTCACTGTTTTCAGTCTCGACCAACCGGCAATTGTCACCTATATAGGCTACTGCTCTCTCAGCCTGTTCGCGGGATGCCGCACACAGATATGTTCCGTTCTCGTGAATATTCTCCTTCGCATGAATATAAACACAGGGGACTTCTATTGCAGATAGTATTTCCTCATGTGTCAGACCGTGATTCCAACTCAAGTCATAGAATCGTTCACCGTATGCAAAATCATATTCCTTGGCGTATTCAAAAACATACCAGATGGAAGCAGGTAGAAAACCTATCTGAAGAGCCTCGTTAGTTTTTTTCTGATACCGCTTTTGTACATAGTCTGCGATTTTCGGCATTGCATCAGCCATGTATAACTGTCCCCAGTAACAATGACGCAAATAGTAGCTTTCCCAACACTCCGTTTTCTCCGACTGATTCCAATCATGCAACGGCTTGAAGGCATCAAGATATGCAAAGCTATCTTCCCAGCCTTCTCCTTCAGTTGAGAATACCGGAGGATCTTCCAGCACTGCTCCAGCAATGTTTTGACCGCCGTATGCCGCAATATAAGCGGCTGTAATAGCTCCGTTCGAATGACCTGCTACAACTGTAGGTGCGCCAATAACATGATCGACAAACCAAATGAGATCATCCCCGTTTACATCAAGATAATACAGACTTTCATCATGTGTTGATTCTCCATGGCCGTAAACATCGACCGCGTAGATATGCCAATTTTTACTAAGCTCCGGCAACACAAGAGCATAGTCTTCCCAAATGCCCATCTGCCCGTGAATTAGCAGAAGTGCGGGTTTTTCATTGCTCACTTCACCATAGTTAATTACATTACCGTTCGGAAGAGTGACCTGTTTTTCTTCAGCCCCCGCCGTTTTCAGTGCTTTTTCATATTTATCAAACCAGTGCGTGTTATGATGCCAATAAAGTCCGAAAGCGACAGCAGCAACAACAATTATAGCCAATAAGACGATTCCAACAATTTTCATAACTTTTTATGAGAACCTCCGTGTTTAATTCTTATGAAAATTGTAATGAAAAGTTGCACGATTATCTACCAATCAAAGATGTCAGAAATTATCGATTTCTGTTATGTTTAGTTGCATATTTGTCCACAAAAACCCTGACTTCCGCCTTGACATCTATCTCATAGCCACAACTATCCAGCATCTAACTCGGCAACTCAACATAGTAACATCTATCGTGGCAACTCAACTCTCACACTTTTTGTACCGGATTGCCCTTGGATAAGTTACAAGGAGCGTTTTATCTGCCCGATGCCCAATTTTCTCGATAAACTGTAAAAATGACAATTCTTTCGATCTTCCTTGATGACACAATTTTATTAACAATCGTATGGTTCTTTATCGGCGGATTTCCACCCATCAAAAAAATTTGGTCGTCCAATCTTTCACACTTCCTAAAGATACATAAATTTTGACCACGTTCTGAAATAATAATTTCTTCTTAAAATGAATAATTCTATTTGCCTCCTGAAATCCAATATTGAGATGAAATCTTATAGAATCCGTATTCGTTAAAGTACAGTCACTTGCAAATTCCTTACATCCTTTATTTTTCGCCCATTCCTCACATTTTGTACAGAGATTCTTGGCAATATCCTTTAAACGATATTCCTCGTCGACAATAATCCCTTCTAAGAATCCAACAGGACTATATTTACAACCTTCAACATAATCAAATCTGAGTGAACATAGTGCTAGACCTACAATTGTGTCACCTTCAACTTCAGTAAAGATTGCAGTATTTTTGCCATTCGTATATCTTTTTACTTCATCAATAGCTTCTGTATCGGTCAATTGGGGCCATAATTGTTTCATTAGTTTAGCCTTTTTTATAGAATCTTTTGTTATTCCATCCATATTGATGTTCCTCCGTAAATTACAAGCAAATGTTTCGAATCAAGCTGTTACTTTGCTACTCATTGATTAATACCAATACCATCCCCTTCTACTTTTCGCTGTCTCAGATTGGAAGAGCAGAGCCACGCACTCAGCGGTTCGGAATTACCGTATCATTTCGTCGTATACTCCTTACTCTACGACAGCTATCCCATGGGCAGATCACCTACTTCTACTTCGCTGATGCCTCAGCTCGTACAAGCAGTGATACCGCCTCAACATGTGCTGAGAGCTTTCTTCTATACTAATAGACGAAAGGGTGTGAAAATGATTTTTAAATGATACTGTGGAACGGAACAGTAGCCCTAGTATTGACTACTGTCGTTTCTATTCATATTGGCTATTCTAGGACTGAGATGAAAAAATCTATAAATGCTCAGAATAAAATTGAACCCGCAAATCTCCCCAAAACAATGGTGAGTCATGTACTTGTATTATTCCGAAAAAATACACCTCTGGTGCAGTGAGACAAATTGGTGTATCTTATAGTGGCTTCGTAGATGAAAGCTATACTCTACTATCACTCTTTGATGATGTAGAACAAATTGAAAAAGATAATAGACTTCAGACAGCTATTGATGTTGTCAGAGAACAGTTTGGTTTTTTAGCCATACAAAAAGGAACCGTCCTAACTGAAGGTTCCAGAAATATTGAACGCAGTAAACTTATCGGTGGTCATTCCGCGGGTGGATTGGAGGATTAAAATGAAACAAGAAAAAAATACAGTACAATTTTTCAGAAATCCGTAGCAAAGGATGTAATGATATTGAAATGCTTGAAAGATTTTTTTACATGGAATCGTTGAAACAGCAACTTCAAAAACTTCGTCAGAGAAAACTCAAAACAACTGAAATATCGATACGACTAGTACATGCTAAATCTGAAAACCGATTACCATTGGAATTTACATTTAGCATTAAGCCAACAAGCTCATCTGTGATAATCTATACTGAGGTAATCAATCGCTTTTAAAGAATGTTACACAGGTGGGGAAATTCAAGGTTTTACGATTCAATTTGATAAAAAAATACCCTTGCCTCTGCATAGAAAAGGATTTGATATGATTGACCGTTCATATTTACCATTTCAATCAGCAAGAGAGTACCAGGATACAAAGATGCAAAAAAATGGATGGGCTTTTTTCCTATCTGAACATGCATCAGCACTCTCTGATGATACAAACAAAAGTAACGTACATGTCTGACTTATCACTAGAGAAGAAATTATTACTCCTCAGTCAAGTATACGCCGGGCAGCTACGCACACGCATTCAAGTGATTGAAAAAAACAAGCGTGTTTCCTACACTGGAACAATACCAAGTCTGACCAAAGATTTCATTTTGATAAAAACTACAACAGGTCACATCAATTTGAAATTAAAAGACATTATTAGTATTGAACTTGTCGAGGAGGTGCTCTATGAATCAGCTTGAGTTTCAGCGTAATCACCTACAAATGGACTATTATAGCGAGAGCTACCAAGATTTTGAACGTGACTTCTACCGCTACTCTAACATGAATATTCCATTGACCTTCCTAACTGATGATATCCTAAAAACAATGGCGACTTCACGTAAGAATTACTTTGTCCTCAATAAGGAAAAGTCCAGAGATAACCGCGATCACTTCTTCATATTTGAAGTAAGTACCGTAGATGAGAATCCGCTAATCTATCATTATACATATAAGAAAAACTACAATATATTTAGCAGAAAAAAATAGGAGCAGTTCAATTGACTGTTCCTATTTTTTTAATATTCATAAAATCTAAAGTCTTTATACTCTTTAACAATGGAGTCGCCAACCAGAACAGACTATACTGACCAGCGACTACCTTAAATTTAATGTTTCAGATTTATTTTCTTATCTCTAATTTCATAAACTACATCTGCTACATTTTTCGAGTAATCGTTTATCGTGGGTGATAAACACGATAGTTCAGTGTACTCCTTCATTAGTATTTCCAAAGCCTCTAAACTTGGTATGTCAAGGAAGTTACTGGGTTCATCCATTATTAGGATGTTATATCTACCCATGAGCATTTTAGCAAGCAACAATTTTATAATTTCTCCACCGCTTAAAAACAGATAAACTTTTTTTCCAATATCGTTCTGTTTGAACCCCATAGATGCTAGCACTGAACGAATTTCTGATATATTGTAGTCACAATCCTTCTGCATAAACTCCATAACATTCTGATTACTGTTGTACTTGTAACCATTCTGTGCAAAGTAACCTATTTTTTTGCCTTAGGCGAAATAGAAATTCCTTCTTCATGGTTTAAGATCATTTGGATTAAAGTTGTTTTTTTCCGATTCCATTACCACCAGTTAACGCCACTTTTTGCTCCTAACGGAATTTGAAAAAGATGCATTTTCAAACAGAGCCTTATCCCCAAATACTTTATTAATTTCTGCACCGACTATAGGGTATGGATTATGGAGCTCAATGCTTTTACTTTTGCCTGAAACGAATTCTGCGAATGCCTTCCGGAGCTTCTACTTTTTCCTAAGGCCGCAATCCTGTGCTCTAGGGTTTTAGCAGCATTATACATCTTTTTTTCCTTACTTCCTATTGATTTTTGATGAGCTAAACGCCCTCCGTCTTCAGTACTTTTTTTCTTTGAAGAACCTTTTGCCTTCTGTTCTATTTTACGAGCCTGTTTTCGCTTTTCCTCCGCAGCCCTTTTCCAATCGGGCACGTTCCGCAATAAATTGTTCGTATTCTGCAGCTTGGCTCTTACGTTCTTCCTCTTTCTGACGAAGATAATCAGAATAGTTTCCCCAATACTCAGTGATTTTGCCATCTTTCAGTTCCCATATTTTATCTACTATTTCATCAAGAAAATAGCGGTCATGGCTAATAACTAACAGTGCACCTGTAAAATATTTTAGCTGTCCTATTAGAAAATCAATTCCTTCACGGTCTAAATGGCTCGTAGGTTCATCCGCTAAAATACCATGAACCTGTGCCGATAAGGCCTGTGCTATTTTAAGCCTTGTTTCTTCACCACCGCTCATAGTCTGTATATTTAATTGCTCAACACCTAGCTTGCCTACAAGTGCAAAAATCTTTTTTTCCTCCTGCAGAGTTACTTCGTCCAACTGGGGAATATAGGCAAGTTCACCCAGACGATTCATTTTACATCCTGGGGAGTTAATTCTCCTAAAAGTACCCTGAGTAAAAGTGCTTTTTTTCCAGCACCATTTGCTCCTACTAAACCAATACGGTCATAATCATATACTTCTAATTCATTTATATCTAAAACATCGCGTCCTTTGAATTCCACACGAATGTCTTTTTGCTTTTTAATATTAATTCCATAACATTTCCTCCTGTCTATAATCGCATGCTTTCATTTGCTTGTATGCAGGGAAAAACCCTGCGATTTTTAGCAGGAAGAGTTACATGAAAATAAGATACATAAATATTCCTCCAATATTGTTTATTTTTAAATCTAATTTTTCTAACCTCAGTTATCATTTGGCAAACTATAGCAATGCCAATAATTAAAATACCTGATAGTAAAAACCAATGATTTACACCGATTTTATCAGCAAAGAATCCAGAAAGAATTAACCCAATTGGCATAGCAAGTGACATGATACTTCCGATCAAAGAAAATACACGTCCTAAATATTCAGGCTTAATTTTTCTCCTGAAAAAGAGCTGTTTGCACACCGCTATAAAATGGCACCGAAAGCCCCATTATTGCACAGCAAACTACGAATATTACAAATCCATTTGGAGGAAGTATTCCCGAAACGGCTAAACTGGTCCCCATTATAAAAAATGAACTTGTTATTAGTAATACATGCTTTTCGAAGCCCCCTAATCTTCCTAATAATAAGCCTCCTGCTAGCATCCCAAATGCAAAGGAAATTTCCGTAATAGAAATATGCACAGGCGTTCCATTAAAGTGTTCCATGCTTATTAAAGGAAATAGTGCATTGATTGGCATATAAACAAAAAGTATATAGTGTTCCTAAGAGTAATAAGGCAAACAATCCTTTGTTTTGTCTCAGAACCACAACTCCTTCTTTTCATCTCCCTTATGAAATTTGGTTCTAAACTTTGCACTTGATTACCCAGCTTAGGTATACGTACAATTGCTACCGTAATAGATGCAATCACAGCACCCAATACGTCGATGGCAATAATAGCATTTAAATCCCAAACGGAGTATAAGAGTGCTGCAACTGCCGGACTAACAATATAGCTTATAGACTGCAAAGACTGACTATAGCCTGCGCATTTCGTTAGCTGTTCTTCTGGTACTAAAAGTGGTGTAACCGCATTGAGTGCTGGGGTATGAAAAAGCTGTTCCAATGCTACGGATAAACAATACTATCATAATCATCCAGACAGGTAGCTCCATACAGAATGCAACAATAGCAAGCACTGCACCAGCTGCTGCGATAATTAAATCGGCACCAATCATTATCTTCTTCCTATCATGACGATCCACTAGCACACCAATGGCAGGTCCCAAAATCGCATAGGGTAAAAAACCTACTAATGAAGCCATAGACAAGACCATCGCAGATCCTGTTTTTTCTGTAAGGTAAAAAATAATCGCCATTTGCAGGATGGCACTAGTGATTAATGATACTGCTTGCCCTGCCCATATTGCATAAAATTTTTCGTTTCCAATTGTTGTATTTTTCCATTTATATTATCTCCTGCATATTATTTTGCTTGAATTTCTATTTTGAATAGCATTCTAGGCAATAAAAAATGCAGGCCAAACCCCACAATGTGGCTTTTTGGTCTGCATACATACAATTTGGAAAACATTCATATTAAAGACATAGTTAAATAAAGGTATAGTTAAACAATCAATATCCTCACCGTAACTAATGAATGCTCAATATCGTATAAATAAGCACAACAAAAAAAGCCTATCATCGGGTATAGATTCTGCTTTTTTTATTGCCAGCTTATCTTAAACGCATTGAGGCTGTCATAGTTTCGGTTCCTCCTACATCTTTGTTTATATCAATTTATAGTATAACACAACAAGATGATATGTTCAATATAAAAAGTTATGGAATGAGACTCATACTTCCAATTCGATGCCAGATTTAAAGGATATGACGAAGTTTTTCTTCATAGACTGTAACGCTCTGGATTATCTTCCTTAGTAGCAAGCGATTAGCTTTCACAAAATCTTCTGTTTGTAGTTTTTAAAAATTCATCAGGATTTTTCTAACTCAACCTCAAAATATTTCATTTTACATTCCCTCATTTCATTTATTGATAAATTGAGTTTGCAAAAAAGAGTGGACAATTTTTGTCTACTCTTAACCTTTAAAATAGTTTTTTTTAATCGATTTGAAGTTGCCTAAATTATTACTTATTCGGTAAAAATGAGTATTGCTTTCAACAGATTTCCTTCAACTACACTTCACTTGATTCAAACAAGGTGGGTACATTTCTATTCCCACAAACTCCTTGTCAATGGAAACAAACACGTACCCACAGGGTAAATGGAAATAGAAACTGATAATTTCTAGCTATCACTTCTACTCATTCCAAAAATTTTCTCACTCTGATACTTACCCACCATAAAGCAAAAAGCCTTGCAATCAAGGCTTTCATTATCCCTTTCGTTCAAAGGTTTCTAAGCTTTTACGAGCAGAGCGACACACTCAGCGGTTCGCTATCTCCGTTCTGTCTGCGTGCTAGCACTTGTCAATCACGGACAGCTATCGCATGGGCGGAAGTAAATGCTAATCTTCGTCGTTTTACTCCTTGACTAGCAAACTTACCGCCTCAACATGTGGCACTAGTCAACATCTATATTATAGAATGAAAGGGATAGAGTTGTTGTTTATAATTAAACTTTAGAATGAAAATATTTTATAGTACCTTTTTCTAACTTTATAGCTGATAATTGTCACTTAATAAATTTACTTGCTAGCTTGTAAACTTGTTGAATCTCTTTACTCTTAACATCCCAACTATCAAGTTCTTCTTTGATCAACTCTTTTATTATTCAACCTTTTTCTCAATCAAATACCAACTAGGAATGATTTGCTTCATATCATCATACCATTCTAAAATTTCCTTAGCTTGATTTTGCATTACTGCTATTTCTTCGATTCCGTAAGGAACAGACCATGGCAGAGCACCAACTATGTTATTTATAATATAGATAGCAAGAAGTTTCCAAAATAAATCTGGAACCTTACCATCAAAATATCCATCTATCATACCAGACGCAAAAGAGGGAGAGACTTGAGCAGACCATACAATACGATTGAATTCCTCCCAAGGATCTCCAAGGTCAAATCGATCAAAGTCAATGACGTAAATTTTACGATCTTCACCAATCATGAAATTTCCGATATGATAATCTCCATGTTGAAAAACCTGAGGTCTGTCTTTTAACAATTCTCGATTTGCATTTAAAAAATCAATAAAAATCTGACCATTTTCGTATTGAACGGGGCATTCTTTGTATTTTTTGATTTTATCATCAATTTTACGATTAAAAAAGGATTCCCAATCTTCACGAACTTCTGTAACAGGAAGAGAATGAATTTTTCGAAGGATACTTCCTGCTTCTACTCCGTAAGTGTATTGTTGTTCTTTTGAAACAGTTAAAATGGTTTCTCTTGCACCTTTCCCGTCTATCCATTCGTGTAAAGAATGCACTTCGTCATCACAGAGTTCTATGCTAATCGGTTTACACATCGGAACTCCAAGAGAAGCCACCTTCTCCATCATATCAAATTCAAATTTTTTAGAATCTAACTTATCCTTATCAGAAACACGCAAGAAATATTTTTGCTGATTTTGATCTGTCACACAATATTTTTTATCATCTGACCAGCCTTTATTTATGGCTATCTTACTATTAAAATCCATCAAGCACACTCCGATTCATTTCACAACACTTTTTGCAGTTTTCACTAGTAACCTATCCAGTTCCTCTACACTTTAGTTACCTAGATCAAGATTTAGATAATGAAAACTAGTCAATTTTCTCTATGATATTTCCAAGTTTATCTAATACAAGACATGAATGATCATTTAGTGGAATTATGGGAACATGAACGAGTTCTTCAGCTCTATCCTTATTAGCTTTATCATTCCATGAATCATAATGGACACTAATTAAAAACTGACTAAAAATCCCAACCCATTTTTAATCTTTATCTGATGATCTGAATTATCATTAGGTGAAACATAGACTTTTTCTCCTAACAATAGGGCTCCTGCAGAAAATCCTATAACTTTCGCCCCTTTATTCAGCATACGATCGATATAATTTTTGAACTGCTGATTGACGTAAGTAGCTAAATACTTTTCCGTATTTCCACCACCGATAATAATTAGATCAGCATCAAGATAGCTATCAAAATTAATCTGCTCAGTGTCCAAGAGTAAGTAATCAGTGTTTAGGTTAGAAAAAAGGCTTTGGAAAACTTCCGTGTACTTTTTCATATACGGTTGCCAATTTTATCGATAAACTGTAAAAATGACAATTCTTTCGATCTTCCTTGATGACACAATTTTATTAACAATCGTATGGTTCTTTATCGGCGGATTTCCACCCATCAAAAAAATTTGTTCGTCCAATCTTTCACACTTTCTAAAGATACATAAGTTTTGACCACGTTCTGAAATTATAATCTCTTCTTAAAATGAATAATTCTATTTGCCTCCTGAAATCCAATATTGAGATGAAATTTTATAGAATCCGTATTCGTTAAAGTACAGTCACTTGCAAATTCCTTACATCCTTTATTTTTCGCCCATTCCTCACATTTTGTACAGAGATTTTTAGCAATATCCTTTAAACGATATTCCTCGTCGACAATAATCCCTTCTAAGAATCCAACAGGACTATATTTACAACCTTCAACATAATCAAATCTGAGTGAACATAGTGCTAGACCTACAATTGTGTCACCTTCAACTTCAGTAAAGATTGCAGTATTTTTTTGCCATTCGTATATCTCTTTACTTCATCAATAGCTTCTTTATCGGTCAATTGGGGCCATAACTGTTTCATTAATTTAGCCGTTTTTCTAGAATCTTTTGTTATTCCATCCATATTGATGTTCCTCCGCGAATTACAAGCAAATGTTACGAATCATGCTGTTACTTTGTTACTCATTGATTGATACCAATACCATCCCCTTCTACTTTTCGCTGTCTCAGATTGGAAGAGCAGAGCCACGCACTCCACATGCGCAGTCATCGGGAACTTATCCAAGGGTTGCACGTATTGCGCTACGTACCCGCGTTTTTTAACTTCTAAGTTGAATCACTTATTGTCACCCTCTAGCTGAACCTGTGTATGAGCTAGCAAATCTCCTAGATGCCTTTTATCTTTTCTAAAAATTGCCATTGCCAGTAACAACAGTGCAAGTAAGGTTGCTAAAGACGAAAGGATAATGGATATTAGATCAAAATCACTATAGACTCCATGAATAGTTCCCATATGCCCTAATTGCCAAGGTAAAAATTTGATGAGATTTCTAATAAAGCTGGCCTGAATTGTTTTTTTCTGATAGACCAGACGAAGCCCTGCTTTTGATTTCCCAAAACTTCCATTTTTTGCATAATCCGAAAATGTGAAATAAAGCATGATTGGCAGAACACTGATAAAAAATGTAAGAGTCTGCGCCTGAAATTCTGTTTGCATTGGCACTCCCATTAAAAAAACCATGTAGTAATAAGTTATAGCGCAAAAGAAACAGAATACCCAAGTAAGTTATGATTAGAAGATAATCAAATAGTAGTTCAGTCATTCTTTTTTTTACCGAAATAGGATTAATTTCCAAAATCTCCATTATTTTTATCCTCCTGTCTAAGAACGTACTAGTAGTGACATATCCTCAACATGAAACAAGTGAACCTGTCTATATGTGGAAACATAGCTATAAACTGAAATTTAACATCAATCATCATTACTGACAATTTTTAAGTTAATCCAAGCAAATTTCTACTTTAATCCTATCTGGATCTTCAAAATAGACTGCATAATGTTTAGTTCCACCAGCATTTGGATATCTATCATCATAAAAGTAAAACTATATTTCTCTGAATAAGATACTTCCTAATTTGATCAATTTTATCCTTGGTTTGACAACGGAAAGCAAGGTGATTTAAGCCTATATTGCATCTATTGTATCCGTTATTAAGATACTTTTCTTTTGCCTGTACAAAAACAATATAAAACTCGTCCTTTTTATAGGAAAATCCATATTCCCATTCTTGAAATAACTCAAAACCTAAAATGCTAAGTATCCAAGAATAGAAATCCTTGGTTTTATCTAAATTACTTACATAAATCTCAATATGATGCATCGTTTCCCCTCCATCTGGTGCTGGAAATATCAATATATTCAATTTTTACTTCGCTGATGACTCAGCTCGCACAAGCAGCGCTACACATTCAACATGCGCAGTCATTGGGAACATATCCACGGGTTGCACGTACTGTGCCTCGTAGCCACGTTCCTTGAAGTGGACAAGGTCACGAGCGAGGGTTGCTGGATTACAGCTCACATACACGATACGCTCAGGACCTGTTGCACAGGCCGCTTCGATAAAGGCAAGGTCGAGCCCTTTACGCGGTGGATCCACCACAATGACATCTGGCTGGATGCCTTCTTCCTTCCAGCGTGGCATAATTTTCTCAGCCGCACCCGTTTCAAAGTGCACATTCGTCACGCCGTTTGCCTTCGCATTTTCCTTAGCCATTACAATCGCATCATCCACGATTTCCATGGCATAGACTTTCTTCGCATCGCGGGCAAAAGCCAAGCTCATTGTCCCGATTCCGCAATACGCATCCACGACCGTCTCGCCGCCCTTCAAATCCGCAGCGTCGATGGCTTGTTGATAGAGCACTTCGGTTTGCACGGTGTTCACTTGGAAGAACGAACGCGCGCTAATCTTGAACGTGAATTCGAACAACTTCTCCTCGTACACATCTTCCCCGAATAGCACTTTTGTCTCACGTCCCATGATGACATTCGTTGGCTTCGGTTGGATATTTTGCACGATAGATACCACTTCCGGATGCGCCGTTGTAATATCTCTGACAATCGCCTCAGCTTGTGGTAACACCTTTGTTCTCGTCACGAAAATAATCATCACTTGTTTCGTACGTAGACCTCGTCGAACGATAATATGCTTCAAGTCGTCAGTATGGTTGGCCTCATCATAAGCCACTACTGGATACTTTCTTAAAATATCACGCACGGCCACAATCAAGCGGTCGATTTCAGGGTCTTGAATATGGAAGTCTTCCATCGGAATCAAGTCATGTGAGTTCTTCTTGAAGAAGCCTGTCGTCAATTGACCGTCTACTGTACGCACTGGGATTTGCGCCTTGTTTCGGTAGCCCAGCGCACTCTCCATTCCCAAGCGTTGGACGTACTTCTAATTCTGGCATCTTCGCGATCTTCGTCATTACATTTTTCACTTGTTGCTGCTTGAAGGCCAGCTGGCTCTCATACGTCATATGTTGCAACGGCATCGTCCCCACACGAGTTCCAAGGGCGTCTTTCACCTCCACACGGTTCGGACTCACTTCCAGCCACTCCTCCACACGTGCGTATCCATAGCTTTTTCCGATCTTCATCGTCTTCACACGAACGACTTCGCCAGGAATACTATTCTCGATAAATAGCGGGAATCCATCGACCTTCCCAACCCCCAGTCCTTCATGCGTTAAATCCTCGATGGTTACTGTATAAAATTCGTTTTTCTTCATTTCTGTTCCTCCAGAGTTTATCACGTCTATTATACCGTCTTTTAGCTCAAATAAAAAGGCAATCCCCCCATACAAAAAAGCCACTCTAACCATGTCAGAGCAGCTTCACTATTACCATAGAATTCCTTTGTAAGAAAGTGTAATCGCCATCGCCAGAAGCAGGTAAAACCCGATAAACATCCATTTCATTTTCACACAAAGAGCCACATACTCCCGGATGAAAGCAGAAGGAATATAATAGCTCGCCGTTGTACAGCCAAGCCCATCCCCTTGCATACCGATCATCTTGGCGTAGGTACTGGTTCGAAAGACATGATAGTCGTTCGTTACAAATAAGAATCGGGGTTCTTTGAGGATTGTTTCCCCTAATCGTTTAGAGAACAATAGATTCTCATAGGTCGTTCTCGACTCTTCTTCGAGCAATACGGACTCTCTTGGAACATCCGTTTCTTCCATTAAGTAATTCAAAATCGCCTGCGCTTCAGAAATTTTCTCATCGGCTCCTTTTCCGCCACTTGCGATTAGTTTAATATTTGGATTTTTGGATTTTTTAAAGGCCTCGACCGCCTTATCAATCCGACGTTTTAAAAGCGGCGTTACTCGTTCTCCGCCTAATAATCCAGCACCGTGAATAATGATGAAATCATATTGTTTTCTCTTTGGAATAAACACATACAAAATCGAGTAAAATAGGAATCCAAAAAAGGCAAACCCAAAAATAACATAGGAGTAGATAAAAAAGATCAAGAATATATTCAGCCAGTGATTTTCATAAAAATACTGATTATTGAGCGCACGAATAATGATTACGCCAAAGAATAGTAAAATCAAGAAGCCCATCCCTAGCGATAAGAAATTCGACTTTGATTTCCCTTCCCGTTTCAGAAGAACGATTCCATTATAAATAAAGAAAAAGCCACTCAAGAAGATTACAAAGGGCACTCCTAAAAATCCAATCATTAACACGAGAAGATGGCCTGCCTCGCTTCCAGATTGATATACCGCTTGAACTACTGATAAATATCCAAAAAACACAGCAATAATAAGGAGTGCTGGGTTCCATAAACTGCGATTATCTCTCCACATGGAAGCAATCAGAGCCACCACTACCACTCCAGTAATAAGATAGATTGCCATTTTCATTCCTCCAATTCTACTCTTGTATTATAACAAACTCCCAAGAGAAACGATAATCTGACAAGAAATGAAGCGGAATAGGATGCGTCTTAGAAATTTTGAGGTTTCAACTGAATATCTACCTCATACCCATTTTTGTAAGCCAGTTCAATCAATGTCGATAGATTAGGCGTCCCTTCCCCACGTTCCAACCTAGCCAGCGCTGTCCGTTTAAACTCTACTTTCTTTGCATATTCCTCTCTAGTTAAATTGTTTTCCATACGAAGTTTAATAATGCGTAATGATGCTCGATGCCTTGCTAATTCCTTTGCCAAATCCTCTTTAAAGTTCGGATAGCGCGATGCAATAATCGAGAATGTCTCTTCTCTTAAAGAACTCACTGCCATTCACCCCTTCCGTAATATCTTCCACTTCAAAGACCAAATACATGACCCCATCTTTCTCGTCATACTCTCCCCATTTTTCAATCATCTCTGGAGTAACCCCTTCTTCTTCAATCAGCTGTAGAATCGCTGCCGCCTTCACCATTCTCCCATATGGCATTGTCATTAACTCTTCAAAGTTCTCCTTTGTAAATTCGTGTTTATACCCCATAAATACACCTCCATTTTTCTTGAGTGTAACATTTTTGTTACGTAACAAAAATGTTACATCTTGCTTTTTTTGGATACTTTCTTGCTCCAAAAAGCCTATCATTCTCATGTTTTTATGCTTAAACATCAACAAAAAAAGTTGCTTTTCCACAGTTGTAGAAAAGCAACTTTTTCATTAATAGTGAAGAATCGATAGGATTTTATCTTTTATACTCGCTTCGTCTAGGCCGTAATCTTGGAGAAGGAAATCCACCTTCCCGACTTGTCCAAATCGTTCTTGAATTCCCATTCTAAAGACTGGAGTATTCAAATCCGTTGAAAAGAGTTCACAGAGCGCACTTCCGATCCCACCGATTTGATTATGATTTTCGACACTGAGAATCGGAAGCCCTCGATATAAAGCCAGCAATTCTTCCGGTAATGGCTTCACTCTAAATAAATCGACCACTCCAATATCCAGTCCTTGCTTGGAGAGTTCATTGGCGATTCGCAAACAAGACGCTACCATAATGCCAGTTGCGATAATGACTAAATCTTCTCCAGATTTCAATTCGACAAACCCTTTAGAAAAGTCCTCCTCGCCATTATAGATGGCTTCGGGTGCTTTTCGAATGGTTCGAACATATTTCAGACCTTTCAGATGCAAGGTCTGCCTCAATACCGCATGGAGTTGAATATCATCACTCACTTCGAATATCGTAGCGCCAGGGATTAACCTGGTTAGTCCAATTTCTTCAAATGGCATATGTGTGCCGCCGTTCATTTCCGCGGTCACTCCAGCATCTGAACCAATCACTGTCGCATCTAGCTGTGCATATCCTAGCGATAAACAGTTGGTCGAAAACGCGTCTAGTGACAAACGGCCCAAAAGTATGTAAGTACGGTTTAAATCCTAAAATCGATAGTCCTGCGGCAACTCCTACCATTTCAGCTTCCATAATCCCCACATTGATATATCTCTTTCCGAGAATTTCTCCAAGCTTATGCGTCGCCATGGAGCTCGATAAATCGGCCTCTAAAACGACAAGCTCTTGATGCTCTCGATTCGCTTCAAGAAGGAAGTCACGATAAACTAAGCGTAATTCTTTTGTCTCTCTCATCATGAACCAACCTCCAATTCTTCTCTCAATTGTTCAACCGCTTGATTCAACATTTCCTTTTGTTCAGGTGTTGGACGAAGATGGTGGTTCGCTTCAATCTGTTCCACTCCTTTGACTCCTTGCCCTTTCACTGTATCGAGTACGATGCACTTAGGAGACGGAAGGGTGGACTGTTTTAATTGTTCGATGGCTTCAAAAATGGCTTCAACATCTTGGCCGTCAACTCTCAACGTTTCAAAGCCGAACGCTTTAAATTTTCTACAAAATCAAGAGGGTTACAAATATCGGCGGTTCTGCCATCTAACTGTTTCTTATTATCATCTACAAAGACGATAAAATGATTCAACTGATGGTGAGAGGCAAATTGGATGGCTTCCCAACATTGTCCTTCGTTTAATTCACCGTCTCCGACAATGGTATAAGTGTAGTAAGGAGACTCTTTGATCTTCTGCCCATATGCAATCCCTGTTGCAGCGCTAATCCCTTGTCCAAGAGATCCTGTCGTCATATCGATTCCAGGAGTTAAATTACGGTCAGGATGCGAAGGAAGGTGAGTCCCATTTTGGTTTAACGATAGTAGAAATTTCTTATCGAAAAATCCTTTCAAATGCAAAGTACTATATAAAGCAGGTCCTGCATGACCTTTAGAGAGCACAAAGTAGTCTCTATCTTTCTTAGCAAACTCTTCAGGGGTCATCGGCATCACTTCTTTATAGAGGACCGCTAAAACTTCGACAACCGATAAGCTTCCTCCATAATGCCCAAACCCTAAATGATTCAGGCATTCTAGTGTGTTCATCCGAATTTCCTTGGCAAATCGAATCAGTTCATTTCGTCTACTCTCGCTTAAGGCCATTTTTATTCCCCCTTAGTCGCTGGTTTCTTTACAAAAGAAATACCAACCATGACTACTAAGATTAGTAGAATACCGATGATAATGCCTCCTTGTGAACCAAATTGATTTAAGACTCCAAGTACGATACCAGAAAGTCCGAAGTCGGCATCTGAGAAGGTTGAACCCTCAAATCCAAGTCCGCCTAATACTGGCATTAGGAATACTGGTAAGAAACTAATTAATACACCTTGGAAGAAGGCCCCGATAGTTGCTCCACGAACCCCACCAGAAGCATTTCCGATAACTCCGGCAGTCGCACCACAGAAGAAGTGAGGAACCACCCCAGGAAGAATGACCACGCTTCCTGTAAGAATCATGATGACCATACTAGCCAATCCACCCGCAAAGCTTGAAATAAATCCAATTAGTACAGCGTTTGGAGCATATGGATAAACGATTGGGCAGTCAAGGGCTGGTTTTGAATCTGGAACCAGACGTTCAGAAATCCCTTTGAACGCTGGTACGATTTCACCAAGGATGAGACGTACCCCTGCTAAGATGACAAAGACCCCTGCAGCAAATTGTCCTGCTAATTGTAAGGCGAAAACTAGGCTGCTTGTTCCATTGCTTAATTCTTGTTCAATATACGTAGATCCTGCAAAAATAGCTACAATCACATAAATAATGGTCATTGAAATGGTGATACTTACTGTGCTATCGCGTAAGAAAGCTAAACTCTTAGGGAAAATGAATATCTTCTGTTGATTTTGATTTATCTCCAAAGATACTTCCTAAAAATCCACTTAACCAATATCCTAGTGCACTAAAGTGTCCTAGCGCTACTTTGTCATTTCCTGTTAATTGCACCATATATTTTTGAACAAAGGCTGGAGAAACACTCATGATGATTCCTAGCGCTAATCCTCCAAGTATGATTAATGGAAGATTCGTAAATCCAGCAACCGACAAGATAACAGCAATCATACACGCCATATAGAGCGTATGGTGACCTGTTAAGAAAATGTATTTAAATCGAGTGAAACGAGCAATCAAAATATTGAAGACCATTCCGGCAAACATAATCATTGCTGTAGAAGAACCATATGTCGTTAAGGCCACAGCAACGATGGCTTCGTTATTTGGAACAACCCCTGATAAATTAAACGCATGTTCAAACATTTTTCCAAATGGGTTTAATGAATTTTTGAATAATGCCTGCCCCACGGAAACCACTAAGAATCCGACGAATGTTTTAATGCCGCCCTTCATAATATCCGGTAAGCTTTTCTTTTGAAGAATTAAACCGATAACGGCAATTAAGGCAACCAATATGGCTGGAGTACTAACGATATCTAAAAGAAATTTCATTTTCATTTCCTCCTTCTAAATAAGGCCTTTTTCTTGGCAAATACGAGTGACTAATTCCTTTAACTCATCCATATCAATGATGCTATTGAGGATTCTGACATCCCCTAAGTGACCAGACGAATCTGCTAAATCTCGTCCTATAATCCAAATATCCGCATCATTAGGATTGGCTCCTCCTAAATCGTAATGTTCCACCTCTACATTTGTAACTCCGAGTTCTTTTAGAACCGATTCAATATTCATTTGAACCATGAAACTTGATCCTAAACCTGAACCACAAGCTGTACCGATTCTTAACATCTTTTACTCCTCCTGTTTAATAATATTTTTTTGATTTCATCATAGTTTTTTTGGAAGCTAATAGCTTTTGAACGCTCTCATTGTCTCTTAAGATGGTCGTCAAATGAGCTAAAGCCTTCAAATGAGTTTCATTATCGACCGCAGCAATGCAGATAAGTAGATGGATTTCCTGTGTTGGGTCATCCAGTAAATACGTAGGCTGTTCCAGCACTAACATGGACATTCCAACTTCATTGACCCCATCATCAGGTCTGGCGTGAGGGATGGCGATTCCTTTTCCTAGATTAATGAACGGGCCAAATTCTTCTACCTTCTGAATCATTGCTTCTGGGTAATGAGCGGTTATCTTTTTGTTGCTCTAGTAGCGGAGCTGCCGCAAAAACGAATGGCGTCTTTCCAGTCCATTTTTTTCTTGGCTATATTGATAGGTTTCCTTCATTAATAATTCATCTAACAATGGTAGATTCTCCTTTCTCTTAATGTCATGTTTCAAGTATTTCTTCAAGGCAAATCCAAGGCCAGATTCATTCGTCACAACTGCATATTGGCGTACAATGGCAAGCAGTTCTTCTACTGCTCCATCTTGAAAACTCATTTCTGGGAAGTCTTTTTGAACTAGATTCACAAGATGAATATTTTTGCTCCTGGGAAGGCATTACCGATACTAAATAATTAGGCTTGGTCGTTTGAACTTTAACCGTGGAGAAAATCATATCGAAGTCCTTCGTTTCTTTCTCATCCAAATCTTCTAGTTTAATATTCCTCACAAATTCAATTTGAGGGAAAAGGAAAGAAAGATGTTCTTTCACTATTAAAGAAGAGCTCACACCATTTGGACAAATAATCACGGCTTTATAGTGTAAAGAAGACTTCGGATGGTCTTCCTTCAAATAGCCACCAAAATGAGCCACAAAGTAAGCGGTCTCACTTTCAGGGATAGCTGTCCCAATATCCTCTTCGAGTGGCGATAGGGATGCTTTCACCAACTCGAATAAGTCTGGATAATTCTCTTTAATCGTTTGGGTATAATCGTTTGTACTTGGGATTCCAAATTTCAACCGATAGTAAGCTGGAATGAGGTGTTTCTTCAAGTTCTCTTTTAGAGTCCTTTTCTGTTGGAACTGCAGAAGTGAGACTTCTTCCATTTTCTGGATAATTTTATCCGTCAATTCATTAAAGTACTCAAAGTTTGAATCGACTTCTCCTTCAAAAACAGCTAGAAAGCAAAATCGCCACATATTGTCGGTCGTTGATTGTAAATGAACGGTCGATAATTCCTAAATCGCGAATCGTTTCTAATAAGATTTTCGATAAGACTTCTATCGCTGGAGAAACTAGCGTCTTAGAAAACACGACAGGATCTACATTTCTTTGGTAGCGACATAGCACAAAGACCACATCATAAATACATTCTTTTTAATTGGTCTGCAATCGGCGTTAATTGGAGATGATTATAATAATCTTTTACAATTTGCTCAATGACTTCATAGCGAACATTATGCGCCCAACTAGTCAGTACATAATCCAATCCCCATAGCCCAATCGAGGGAATTTAAGAGTTCCCCACCATCTTGAAGGCCAGTTGATGCTTCTTCCATTCCTCGCCGATTAAGGTATAGCCTTTAGCACGGCTATAGCCTAGTTCTAGTTCGTTTTTCGTCATTAGTTTTCTCAGCGACTGAATATCAGACAATGTTGTATTTTTGCTCACCTTTAGGAAGTCTTGGTAGTGACTGTTGGAAATATATTCCATCCTGCAAAACGTATAAAGATAAATCAAGGCTAATCTTGTTTCCTTTGGCAAGACCAATTCTTTCGACTGAACAATATCCGTCAGTTGTTGATCATTCTTCTCTAAAAAATATTTTCCTTTTGCGCATCTAAGGTCTATATTTTTCTTTTCCAAATAAGCATGTAAATAATCAATCGCCTCTTTGACCTCTTTTATAGAGAATCCTACTTTTACTGAAAGTTCATACAATGATAATTCTTGATAGTCCATCAAGGTTATAAATAGGACAAGCGCTTTTAAATCAATCATTATGTCTCCTTTCTATCCTCATTATAAAATAGAAAAAATCAGAAATGTACATCGATTCGGCCCAATTTCAATGGTGTTCATTCGCTAATTCATTGTGCCGTTTCTTTTAACATACCATCTATTCATGTAAACTTTTGGAAAAAATAGCTAATTCACTCTGAAAAATCATGAAATACAAAAAGAGCAGCTTTGCTTTATGAAGCAAAACCACTCTTTTTGAAGTTGTTTGTTTTAATTTTGGGCTTTTGGTTTTAATAAGAAGAAGTTTAAAACGATGAGCACCGCTATCCATGCGATTGGAACGAGCATGCTTTGGAAATTCAACGTGAATTCTTTGTCTAAGAAGAAATCGATGAAGTTCCCCATGAATGTGTAATGAGCCACTTTTGAAATAGACTCATTAAATTGAGAGAACATCGGTAAAAATGCAACAGCCATCATCGGAATGACTCCATTCACTTGCGCTTTTGCTTGAGTATCAGTTACAGCCCCCACCAATAAATTCACTAAGATAACACAGATAGCAACGCTTGTCATTACTACTCCATATTCCACTAGATGATTTGAAAGGTTCACATTTAAAATAAGCGGGAAGCTCACAATCGTAATGCAGCCAAGGAGAACTGGATAGAATAAAATAGAGATTAAATACTCCGCTGAGTGAATTCCACTAAGGAATAAAGTTTTCAAATTCTTTTTCTCTTTTTCTTCCGCCAACATAATTGTAATCATGGTTCCCATCGATATACTAAACGCGAGCGGTAACATAATAAACAAAATTTGAAGAGATTTACTTGGGTCATGATCTGGGTTTAAAAATCTGTCATAAAGGACGAGTAACGCATATGGGAAAATAATTTGGAACAGCATTGCTCCATTGCTTAAAATCATTTGTGTACGTAGCCAAATTAAGGCGCTAATTCTTCTAATCATTTAATTTCTCTCCTGTCAATTGAATAAAGATTTCTTCAAGGGTTGGTTCCATCGAGTGCATCATTTCCACTGTTGTTAAGTCTTGCTCTTTTAACGCTTCAAAAGGTACTACTTTTTCAGTATGGTCTTTAAATGTTACTTTCACTCGTTTTTCTTTATTGTATTTTTGAATAATATCACGTGGGGTTCCAATTTCTACTAAGTCCCCTTGGTTTAGTAAGGAAATACGGTCACACATCTCCGTTGCTTCTACCATGTCATGAGTTGTGAGGAAAATCGTTGTCCCACTTTCCTTCAGCTCGTTTAATAATCGGTGGATTTTTTGAGAGGTCATCGGATCTAAACCACTCGTTGGTTCATCTAAAAAGAGTAATTCTGGTTTGTTGAGAAGCGCTCTTGCTAGAAACATTCTTTGGCGCATCCCGGTAGAAAGTTTTTCTGCAATCACCTTTTTACTATCCAGGAGCCCTACTTGTTCTAATACTTCATCGACTCGGCTATTAGGAAGTCCATATATTTTTGCGTAAACGATAAGGTTTTTCTCGAGGGACAATTTTTCATAATATCCACTTGAATCACCGACTAATCCAATATGCGCTAAATCTTCGGGCGCTAAGTTCTTCGTTTCTTTTCCAAGGAGTTCTGTCGTGCCTTCATCAGCTTTCAATTGCCCTGTTAGAATATTGATGAGGGTTGTCTTCCCAGCTCCACTTGGTCCTAAGAACCCAAAAATTTCTCCTTTATCGACATTGAATTCAATTTGGTTTAATGCTGTCTTGTTTCCAAAACGTTTGCTAATTTGATGTACTTTAATCATGATCTGCCTCCGTGCTTGTTCTTGATGATTTAACTTTATCAAAAACAAAGGTCACTCTGTAGGCCCTCCAGTCACGAAGTACCATGACTAAAGTCACGATAAAAAATGTCGACGGAATTTGACAACTTCTATCAAAGAAATAGGAAAATATCCGTTTCTTTCAGATATTTTCGGAACCCTTTTCATTATTGTTATAAAAGCAATTTGCGCCCTTTACTTTCCAACAGATTACGACTATAATGCAGGTAGAGAAAGGGGGTAACGATTATGAACGTACCTACACTAGAATCACAACGTATCACTCTTAGGCCCTTTCACGAAACTGACATGGAGATTATCAAGTCTTTGCTAAACGATCCTTTAGCAACATCTAACCTTCCATGGGTATCTGCACCGTCTCACTTAAATGCAGAGAACTTTTATACACGACTAATCGCGAATTCTCCGTACTTTTTTATCATTGAAATGAAGAATTACGACCTTCCAATTGGCTTTATGAAAGTCTCCACAACTCAAAACAATCTAATGGATTTCGCATTATTGCAAGAATACTGGCAACGTGATGTTTTGATTGAAGCTTTTCAATTAATCCAGCCGTACCTTGTTCAACAAGGAGTTCCGAACCTCTTAATCCAAATCGCAAGTGACCATAAAGACTCTTGTGATTTCGCCAAACGTACTGATTTTTTATATGAATACTCGTATACAATTGAAGATGGAAGCACGGTCCGTCTTTATCAGAAGATTCTCAATCCCCAAAAAGCTAGATTTAGTCCAGATATGTGGAAAGAAAATTCCGAACACTTTATCGAAGCCATTTAGATGCAAAAGCACCGACTGGAATCCCAGTCGGTGTTTTTCGTTAATTTATTTTCGAAAGAATTTCCAATATGCTGAATAGGGAATAATTGTCGCAAATAGTAGAAAAAATTTGTTAACATACATATCTGCATTGCCTCTAAAATCAAAAATGAATAGGTATTGAATCTGGTAAAAACAAGCAAATAATATAAATAACTATTACCATAAAAAAACAAGCACAAGTATATCTTTCACTGATCTATTTTTTTCATTTTTTTATCCCCCTTTTAAATAAAAATTGGATTGACTCATTTTGCGATACATCATCAAACTCATCACTACTAACCCCATCGATATGATTGGCAGAACATAAATCATTTGAAGATGGAATATCCAATTGAGGAATATTGGAATCATTAAAAAAATGAACCCCACAAGTGCCGTTACAATAACAGGCAGGCTCTGTTTTACAATAATCATTTCGTTATCCCAGTCATAATTTGGATATTTTTTATTAAAAAATATTCCCACTATTGTTATAAAAACAGAATAGCATACAGGTACAAAAACAAGATTAAAGAATTGCATCCTTTCCATCTCCACTTTAAAGAGAAAAATAAGAATCGAAAACATGTACCCTATAAAGTGCAGTGTAAGCGTCAAAGCTATCTTCGCATTTAGGATGGTCTTTATCTTTACTGGAGAAGTTTGTAATATCCATATATTTCTACCCTCTAAAGAAATTGATGACGCAGCAGGACAACTAAGTGAAGCATCGAAGCAATAAAAAGAGGAGCAAAAGTAGCAATATATTCTGTTATATTTTCCACCCCTGAACTCTCTTTAATTTGCTCCACAGAATTGAACAATAAAAAGATGCTAAATGCGCACAATAAAACCACTCCAAGTCCTGCGTTTAAGACAGTCATATACGAGCTAAAAAATCTTCCCATTTCCTTTTGATACAAAGCTAAGAACACGGATTTTTGCTGATAAGAAGTGCTCGAACAGACATATTTTGTCTCCCTTCTAGACAACAAGTGCAGTTGACTAAAGTTTTTCGAAACAATTTTTATAAAAGCTACAAAAACCACTATAGAAAGAAAGATAAATACACTCATTCCTACCTCGCTCTGTATTTGGTGAACAAAAAGCTGAGAAAGAGGATATAATTGCATGATTTGTTTTGCAAGAATGATTCCTACGCTACTGCCTTTATCTCCAGAATTCATCGCTATTGCTGCAAAAAAGCCGATACCTCCAAGTACTAAAAATGCGAATAGAATGGACATATACTTTTTTTGTGTTTAAATCTAGACGAAGTAACCACTATCCCAATTCCCAATACAGAGGCGAGACACATCGGAATGAGAGGAATTATAAACATTGAACAAAAATAGAGAACAATAGAGAAAACAGGTTGCCCCTCGTTTTGTATCCAAATTATTCCACCCGGCAACGTAAAAACTAGTCCGATTAAGACATTTAATATGTAGATAAACAAGAATTTGCTAGTAATAATATCTGCATTCTTTATAGGTAAGGATAAAAGTATATCCAAATCTCGACTATCAAATAAAATACTATTGGAATAGAAGATGGTTAAAAAGAGGATTGAAAAACTAGAAACTGATACCATATATGCAGGAATTAATTCTCCTGACCCATCTGCACTAATGTTTGGGCGGTTAATAAATTATATACTGCAACAAATAGAAACAAAGTCAGTATTCCAAAAAAAGAGATAGCAATGGACGTTTGTTTTTACTTCCTCTTTCTTTTATCTCATTAATAGGAATGAGATTATTCAATTGAGCTTTCATTAAAGTCATCATTTTGCTCATAATCTTGTACCTCCATAAAAAAATGATTCTAGTGACTGATTCCCTTTAACTTCATTCGTATCCCCGCTACAAATAATCTTTCCATTTTTTTATCACAGCAATTTTATTACATAATTTTTTTCCGCTACATCTAATACGTGAGTAGAAAAGAAGATGGCGCCTCCTTCTGAAACACACTCTTTCATTATTTTTAACTCAAAAAGCTGCTTTGAGGATCCAATCCGACAAATGGCTCATCTAAAATTAATAATTTTGGTGAATGGACCAATGCAGCAATAATAGCAGTCCTTTGCTTCATCCCATGCGAGTAGGTTGAAATGACTCTAGATAGATTTTTGGGTCATATGAAAAAAACTTCTGCATATTTTTTAATTTTTTTCTTCTCTGATTTCTGTTGGAACCTCAAATATATCTGCAATAAAATGGATATATTGAGCACCCGTTAAATGTTCATATAAATCAGGGTTATCTGGAATATAGGCCATCATTTTTTTGCATGCAATTGGATCTTTCTTAATCGAATGTCCTCCAATCATAATTTCTCCGCCATCAAAGTCATGGATGCCGACTACCGCTTTAATCGTCGTCGTTTTACCTGCACCATTCGCTCCAATAAAAGCCGTATATATCTCCTGAGTGAATAGATAAAGAAATACCCTCTACTGCTTTCTTTTTCCCCATAACTTTTAGTGAACTTTCTGATTTCTAACATATTAATACCTCCTGTTGACAAATTGTCAGTTTTGGTTTTAAATTTTACCGATAGCACAATTTCTTACGCTATCGGCACTATATTTTAATCGAATAAATTTTTGGCGTTTAGAGTTCTCTCTAAAATAATTTTATAGGCACTTAAATAATCGTCCAATGATTCTTTGTCACTATATTTCATACTCATATTATTGGAGACAAACACATAAGCTGTCATCAAAAAAATTCCGCTGTTTCAAAGGATATTGAACCAAAAAGGATTGCTCTTCTATCCCTTGTTGAATGATTTTTCAAAATAGATTGTCAATTTTTTTGATGAGTTTATGAGATAATTTATCAATCATATAGCGATTTTCTTCTAAATCAACGGTCTTTTTGTAATTCAGTCCCCTCGACGGAAATACGTTCTGAAGAAATAATTGTTGCTTCAATAAATCCTCTCACTTTTTCTATTGCAGATTTTTTTCTTTTGAAAAATGTAATCTGATAAATATCTTTCAATAATTTCTCCGAATACTGTTCGACAAGACAATATAAGATATCTTCTTTATTTTTTTAAAGTGATAGTACAATAACCCTCTTGATATATTGACCTTATCCACAATATCTTGGGTAGTTGTATTTGTATACCCTTTTTTCCATAAAGAGCTGCATTGCTGCATTCATAATTTCTAAACGGCGCACTTCCGATTCTTTTTGCATCTCTCATATCATCCTCCTAAGGACATCATAACTCTAAACTGACAAACTGTCAATGTTGATTGTTTATTTTTAATACAAGAACAAATCCCAAATGAAACAGATGCCTAAGAAAGTTCTTACGGATTCTATAGGACCTCTTCACAGTGCGAAGGGTTCGTAACGTAACAATAAGTTGAGATTCCTTTATTCTCTTACCAACAAATTCAAAAGCATTCCCACAAAAATAAAAAGCAAAAACTAAATAGTGATTACGAAGTATCCTAGGGGATTTATAGTAGCAGTAACGTGACTAAGCATTAAAACGAATAAGAGGGCGTAGGGATTTTTAATCCATACGCCCTCTTTGAGGCTTTTAAAGGTGAGAGACTCGAAGAGGCTCGAACCGGTGCAACGTTACCGCTACTATCAAAAATCCCCGTAAAGATACGGAAGTAATCATCTAGCACTTTTATTTTGCTTGAAATGCTTCGAAGTCGAATGCTTCGCCCTTGATTTTTGTCAGGGTAAGATGAGCGCGATTAAAATACCGATAATCGCTGGCCCCATCCATCCCAGTGACAAGCTTTTGCAGTGGAAGAATTTCCAAAGCTTTTTACTAATCCTTCTAATTTCAATGCAGAAGCTACACTGGAAACTGTTGAAATAATTGTTGTCAACGCAACCGTTAACTGCATTCCACTCTTCGAGAACGCCACTTTCTTATTCACTAGTACGAAGAACGCAATCACAACCGTAATTGGATATAAAAATCATCAATACTGGAAGTGAGAACGCAATAATCGTTTGAAGTCCAAGTGTCGCAACTCCAAATCCGATGAATGTAAATACGGTCGCATAGACTTTATAAGAGAAGCGTGGGAATGTTTCTTCAAAGAACTCCCCTACAGATACGATTAATCCTACTGTTGTTGTTAAGCAGGTAATAACGACCATTACCGCTAAGAAGGCTTGTCCGAATGTCCCTGAACAAGTCGCGTGAAGCCATGGTTAATACGTAAGACCCCTACGTTTAGTGTTGAATCTTAGTGCTAGAGCACTTGCCACGTTGAAATGATTTCCAAGGAAGGCAAGTCCGATATACAATACGCTGAATCCAATCGCTGTTACAAATCCCACACTCATGATGGTATTCATGTATTCTTTTTAGAGTTGAAATGGAACTCTTTTTAATGTGTTTACGGCAACGACTGAGAAGGCTACGGCTGCTAAAGCATCGAGTGTGTTATATCCCTCAACAAAGCCATTCCCGAAAGCCGTTGATGTAGTTAGATTTGTTTGGCCTGCTAATTCTGGTGACGTTTGTCCATATTTAAACGCTCCAACGACCACTAAGATTAAAATTAATCCTGCAAAAATCGGTGTTAAGATTTTACCGATGCTGGATAAGAGTGATGAACGGTTATACGCTAAGAAAAAAAGGCTACCGCAAAATAAATCGCTGCGTAAATTAGAAGACCTGAATTAGAATCCGGCAAGAAAGGTGCTACCCCGATGTTGTAGGATACCGTTGCTGTACGAGGAATCGCAAAGAAAGGTCCAATGGATAAATATAATACTACTAAAAATGCCAATGAGAAGATTGGATGAATCTTTTCGTCCAATTCTTTTTTGAATCCACCATTAATCACTGTTCCAATTAATAACGTTCCAATCGCCAGCCCCACTCCAGATACAATAAATCCGATGACTGCTGGCCAAAATTGCTCAGCAGATTGATAGCCTAAAGTTGGCGGAAAAATTAAATTACCTGCTCCAAAGAAAAATCCAAAAAGAAGCAGCCCTGTTAATACACCTTTTTCATTTGTCCTCCTTCTAAAAAAAGACCCTTCAAATGCCTTTCTTCGCATCCGAAGGGTCCCCTTTTGTTTTTATTCAATTAAGCTACGGTTGATCCGTTTGGCATTCCTTCTGGTGCAAACACCACTTGTAGAACGCCATCTTTTTCAGCCGAAAGAATCATTCCTTGGCTGATTTGTCCACGCATTTTACGTGGTTTCAAGTTCGCAACAATCACGACTTTCTTACCAACGAAAATACTTGGATCTGGGTACCATTCCGCAATCCCTGAAAGGATTTGACGGTGACCGCCAGCATCTCCAGCGTCTAAGCGGAATTGAAGCAATTTGTCTGCCCCTTCCACCGGTCCACATTCGATAACTTCTGCGACTTTTAATTCGATCTTGTCGAAGTCGTCGTACTTGATGCTTTCTTTTTCGCTTGAAAGTTCCACTTCTTCTGGGTTCCAGTCAGTGTTTTCTTCTTCAGCTGGTGCTCCACCCATTTTAGATTGGATGTAAGCCACTTCTTCTTCCACGTCTAAACGTGGGAAGATTGGTTGACCTTTTTCAACCACCTTAGTTCCTTCAGGAATCACGCCGAATGTGTGTAATGAAGGGTAATCCATTAACGCGCTGTCCGTAATTCCTAATTGTGCCAAGATTTCTCCTGGAGTTTGCGTTAAGAATGGTTGTAAGGCAACGGCAATGATTCGTAAGCTTTCTGCTAAGTAATTCATTGTACGTGCTAATTCTTCTTGGCGTGCTTCATCTTTCACAGCGGCCCAAGGAGTTGTTTCGTCGATATATTTATTCGTACGAGAGACGAATTTCCAGATTGCAGCCAGCGCTACTGAGAATTGCATGTTTTCCATCGCTTCTTCAACTTCCACAATCATCGCTTTTGAAGCATCGACTAATTCTTGGTCAAATGTTGAAACCGGTGCAGTGTATGCAGGGATTGTTCCATCGAAATACTTATTAATCATCGCAACAGTACGGTTTAATAAGTTTCCTAAGTCATTGGCTAAGTCATAGTTAATACGTTCTACGAATGATTCTGGAGTGAAAATTCCGTCAGAACCGAATGGCACTTCACGTAATAAGTAGTAACGAAGTGCATCTAAGCCGTAACGTTCGATTAATGTGTTTGGATCTACGACGTTTCCTTTCGATTTAGACATTTTACCGTCTTTCATCAATAACCATCCGTGTGCGAAGATTTTCTTCGGTAATGGTAAATCTAAGGCCATTAACATAATTGGCCAGTAAATCGTATGGAAACGAACGATTTCTTTTCCGATAAAATGCACATCTGCAGGCCAGTAGCGGTTGAATAATGTTTCATCGTCGCTACCATATCCTAGTGCGGTAATGTAGTTTGATAAGGCATCAATCCATACATAAACTACGTGTTTTGGATCGTTTGGTACTGGAATCCCCCAGTCAAATGACGTACGAGAAACCGCTAAGTCTTCCAAACCTGGTTTGATGAAGTTATTAATCATCTCGTTTTTACGTGATTCTGGTTGAATGAAATCTGGATGTTCTTCGTAGTATTGCAATAAAGCGATCAGCGTATTTGCTCATTCTAAAGAAGTAAGATTCTTCTTTGACAAGCTCAACTTCGTGCCCACTTGGCGCAACCCCACCAATCATATTTCCTTCAGCATCGCGGTATACTTCGACTAATTGTGTTTCTGTGAAGTACTCTTCGTCGGATACAGAATACCAACCTTCGTATTCACCGAGGTAAATATCGCCATTGTCCACTAATTTTTGGAAAATCTTTTGAACAGCTTTCGTATGGCGTGGTTGAGTCGTACGAATAAAATCATCGTAAGAGATATCTAACTCTTTCCACAAATCTTGAATGCCGAAAATGATTTTATCGACGAATTCAATTTCTGAAACGCCTGCTTCTTTCGCTTTTTCTTGGATTTTTTGTCCGTGTTCATCTGTTCCTGTTAAAAAGTAAGTGTCAAAACCTTGCAATTTTTTGTAGCGGACCATTGCGTCACTGGCTACAGTTGTATAGGCATGACCAATATGTAAATTACCACTCGGATAGTAAATCGGAGTCGTTAAATAGAATGTTTTTTTGTCTTCAGCCATGTTGGGAAGAGCCTCCTTGAAATTCTTTAAACATAGGGTTAGTATACCATACCTATCAAAAAAATACGAGAAGTGAAAACAAAGTGGAGCGCGATTGGGATGTAAATTGTACTTAGATTCAATTTGGGTTTTCTGGAGTTGGGTTTGTGCTGATGATTTCTTAGAATCCTTGCGGATTCTTTTTTTATAATCGCTGTTACAGGGGCACCGGTGCAAGCCTGTAGTCTTGCACCTTCGAAGCTTTCAAACGCGGAGTACGGGACACGTCCCTACTCCGCCTAAGCACAGTGGTTGAATGGGATGAGCTACGCTATATCTAGCTTGCTCATTCCTATTCAACTTTGTGGGGGAAAGAAAACGAAATATTGTAAATACATTAATGTATTTACAGTATTTCTGTCTTTCTCCCTCACATTCGATGCGATTCCCCGTTACTGCGATTATAAAATCCGCAAAGCTTCTCCGAAAATCTTCTATATAGAAAGGCTTGAAATCCAACTGAATTGAGTTTATTTTTTTCTGCTCCACATTATTTTCTCGTATTTTTTGGGTGGTTGGAAACATTAGAAGGCAAGGAAACTTCAAGAGAGAATAGAAAAAAGAGAAGGGGGAGACCTTCTCTTTGGGTGGAGATAACGGATTTTATTTCTTCTTGCGATTGAGAATCGCGTTGAGGACTACGGCAAGAATGCTGGCCATCACGATTCCGTTCGAGAAAAACATTCGAAATGCGGTTGGGAGGCTATTGAAGAGATTGCTATTATTGAACCCGACTCCTACTGCAATAGACACCGCAGCAATGAGGAAGTTATGCTCATTATTAACGAAATCCACACGAGCGAGCATTTGCATCCCTTGAAGTGATACGAATCCAAACATGACAATCATTGCCCCTCCAATGACGGGACTTGGAATAATTTGGGCAAGAGCGCCAAATTTTGGAAGGAGTCCAAGGAGTACAAGAAAGCCTGCTGCGTAATAAATCGGAAGACGTGTTTTAATCCCAGACATTTTCACTAAACCGACATTTTGAGAGAAGCCTGTATAAGGGAATGTATTAAACACCCCTCCAAGGAGTACTGCTAACCCCTCTGCTCGGTACCCGTTGCGAAGTCGTGTTTCATCGATTGGATCCTTCGTAATATCAGACAAAGCTAGATAGACCCCTGTTGATTCCACCGTTGATACCGTCGCAATAATACACATCATCACAATGGAAGAAAATTCAAAAGTTGGAGCTCCAAAATAAAATACGGTAGGAATATGAAGGAGAGGCGCTTGGATCACAGGTGTAAAGTTCACTTGGCCCATTCCAGAAGCAATCAAAGTCCCAATCACTAATCCTAGTAGAATGGAAATGGATTTGAGGAATCCTTTCGTAAAAATATTAACGACTAAAATAATAAAAACTGTAATGAGAGCTAGTGTTAAACTTTCTAGAGTTGGATTCGCTACGTTATTTCCCATATTTCCAATGGCAACCGGAATGAGCGTGAGTCCAATGGTTGTAATCACAGAGCCGGTAACAATGGCAGGAAAATAGTTCGCCAGTTTTGAGAAGATTCCCGAAATTAAAACAACGAAAATCCCCGAGACAATCAGCGCGCCAAACATGGCTCCACTTCCGTGACTCTGTCCTATAATCGTTAATGGAGCAACTGATTGAAACGCCACGCCTAACACGACAGGGAGCCCAATCCCAAAATACTTATTGAGTTGCAACTGAAGAAAAGTGGCTACCCCACACATAAAAATATCTGTTGAGACTAAATATGTCAGTTGCTCGCTATTATAGCCAAGCGCCTGTCCAATCATCATCGGTACTAAAATCGATCCTGAATACATCGCTAGTAAATGTTGAAGTCCCAGCACCATTGCCTTGGAATGCTTTCCTGCTGCATTATAGGTCAGCCTCCTTAAACACAACTTTTCCGTTTTCAAACCGTTCTAGACGCGCCAGAGAAAAGACTGGAATTCCCGCTTCTTCTAATAACCGTCTTCCATCTTGGAAAGATTTCTCGATGACAATTCCAACCGCTTCGACTTTGGCTCCTGCCTGTTCAACAATCTCGACTAATCCTTTTGCGGCTTGGCCATTCGCTAGAAAATCATCCACGATTAACACTCTGTCCTTCTCTGAAAGGTATTTACTAGCTATCGACACTGTATTGGTCACTTGCTTTGTAAATGAAAACACCTCTGCTGTTAGAATTCCTTCATTCATCGTGATATTTTTGGATTTCTTCGCAAAAATCATTGGAACTTCTAAGGCATCTGCCGTATACAGTGCTGGAGCAATCCCTGATGCTTCAATAGTAACCACTTTTGTAATCCCAGCATTTTTAAACTTTGCCGCAAAAACCTCTCCAATTTCTTTCATCAAGTGTAAATCTACCTGATGCGTTAAAAACGAGTCTACTTTAAGGATATTTTCACCTAACACATAACCATCTTTTAAAATACGAGCTTCTAATGTTTCCATAACTCCTCCTTAAACCTGGGGATTAAAAAACGGACGTTAATAACTTGCTGGATTGAGATAGTTCTTATTTTACAGTTACGGTTCTTATTTTTCAACTGTTTTTAGAATCATTTTTCTATTTTTACGAATGTTTACCTTGTTTTTCTCTTTAATGTTCTTTTTGGGTCCTTCTCCAACAAAAAAACGAGCAGAAAACCTGCTCGTTTTACTTCTCTTTAATCGTTTGTAGGTTCGTCTTGTTTAAATGCCAAAACCGTTGACCCACATAGTTTAGTAATACAAAAAGGCCCATTCCAGCTACTAACGCCAAGTTCCCTTGAAGTTTTTCACCAAGACCTGCAAACAAGTACAACACAAGTGGTTTCGCGATACCATAAGCAATAATATAACAAACCGTGATATTGATGATAAAGCGGATAATCGATTTTTTCGTCGTTTCTTCCACTTTAAACGTAAATTTCTTATTCAAGAAATAACTTAAAACACTTCCACAAACATAATTCATTCCCGAAGAAAACCAGTATCCCAAGTTTAAAATGTTGTAACAAAAGAACATGATGGTCATTCCAAATAGCGTGTTAACAACTCCTACTGCAATAAAGGTTAGAAAGGTCTTGTCGAACACCTTTTTCAATTTTTCTTGCACGTTCTCGCCTCCCAAGTCTCAAGTTCATCCTATTATACAATAAACTGCAAAATAAAACACAACTCATGAAATCATAAGTTGTGCTTTGATAGTTGTTATTAAAGAAAGATTATTCTTCCTCTTCTTCGTCGAAGTCGCTATCAAGGTCTTCGTCATCAATGATAATCAGATTTTCTTCCACACTCACTTCATCTTCTAGGTCTTCATCTGCACCTAGTTCATTTAAGTCAGAACGATATGCATCGATTTCATCTTCTTCGTCATCGTCGTCTAAATCAACATCCATATCATCATCTAAATCATCACTATCAAGATCTTCGTCATCAAGAAGTTCTTCATCTTCTGGATCATCATCATTGTAATCGATAAGATCATCTTCAGTTCCGAACGCATTGACTTTTTTACGTTTCTTACGAGGTTTCTTCACTTCTTCATCTTCCATTGATGTTGCGATTTCTTCATCGATTGAGTCGATTGGATACCAATCACGTAAGCCCCAACGATTATCTCCAAGTGAGATAAAGCTTCCATCAATATTTAAATCTGTGTAAAAACGAGCCATACGAGCTTCTAACGCTTCGTCGCTTAATTCCATATATTCTTGAATTTCTACTAATAATTGGTTGAAATCTAAAACTTCATTCTTCGCTTCTAAAATAGCATGCGCTACTTCGACCATTGATAATTCGTTTTTGTTAATGCCATCGAGTTTCTTTAATTCCAATGGTTACACTTCCTTTCCAGTTCATCTTACACAGTATAGCATAATTTTCAAAGTTTATGCTAGTTTAGAGAGATTTTTTATACATTTTCCTTGATTTGAAGCTGAAAGGTCACTAAAGAGCTCGTAATCAGTTGTTTTTGTTGGAATAATTGGTATTCCAGTACTAGTAACACCATCTCTTCCGTCTCTTCGAGGTATATTTGTTTGGTTCGAATCTCAAAATGCATTTGTCTTCCTGCGCCTAACTCATAAATTCCTTTAGTCGCCTTCGTATGATGAAAGTCCATTTGACTACGCACATCGCCTTGACGGTGTAAAGTTACCTGAGGAGTAGCTTCTGTCGTATTCACTTCTATTTTCACGCGCGTATTCGTTTCTTCTTCCACATAGCTTAGTACAAAACCAGAGTCCTTACGAAGACGAGTCGCATCCGCAAGCATACGTTGCTTCATCGTTTCCCCGCCTTGACTCAATACCGTTTCAATCGTTAATTTCATCTTCCATCCCCCTCTCGTCCTCTTTCTTTCTCCCTTTTTGGATTTTTAGTGGGCAAGCAAACTCTGCATTGCAAGCCCCTATTCCAAAAAAGGATTCTAAAATTCATAAAACTTTTTGATGGCGGAGAAGTTTTTCGGAACTTTTGGGGTGGGAGAACCTTACAAATTCTTATGTAGTTGTCTTTTACACAGACTACAACGCACCCAACCTCATTCTTCTCCATCCACCCCTTCTTTGAATTTTTAAAAGGGCCAGCAAACTCTGTGTTGTATCCATATTTCAAAAGGTTTGTAAATTCAAAAAGCTTTTTGATGGTGGAGAAGTTTTTCGATTCTATAGTAGCAGTAATAGGAAAAGCATTAAAACGAATAAGGGGGAGTTAGGAATTTATTTCCTTACTCCCCCTTTGAGGCTTTAAAGGCGAGAGACTTCGGCTCGAGCCGTTGCCCTATTACAGCTACTATGAAGATATCCGAAAAAATTCATAGCCATCAAGTTTATATTTTTAGTATTTCGCTAACTCTTGTTGTAATAGTTGGTTTACAACGCCAGGGTTTGCTTTCCCTTTCGTTTGCTTCATAATCTGCCCAACTAAAAATCCAACGGCGCGGTCTTTCCCATTCTTGAAGTCCTCAATCGACTGTGCATTGTTATCCAACACATTTTGAATAATTGGTAATAACTGAGCTGGATCACTCAATTGAACCATACCGTGTTTTTCAACAACGCCTTTCGCCGTTCCGCCTTCTTCGGCTAATAGCAAGAAGACTTTCTTCGCTAATTTCGAACTGATGGTTCCGTCCGCGATTAATTGAATCATTTCTGCTAAGCTTTCTGGTGTTAACTTCAAGTCTTTCAATTCTAATTTCTTGCTGTTCATGTGCGCTGAGATGTCACCCATTAACCAGTTTGACGCTTGTTTAGGGTCAGCACCCGCAGCAACTGTTGCATCAAAGAAATCAGACATTTCTTTTGTTAATGTTAATACCATTGCATCATATTCTGGTAAGCCAAATTCGCTCACGTAACGTTCACGACGTTTGCTTGGCATTTCAGGAATAGACGCACGCACTTCTTCAATCCATTCATTTGAGATTTGGAAGTTTGGTAGATCTGGTTCTGGGAAGTAACGGTAGTCACTTGAACCTTCTTTGACACGCATTAAGATGGTTTGACCAGTCGCATCATCAAAACGACGTGTTTCTTGTAGGATTTCTCCTCCATTACGTAGGACATTGGCTTGACGAACTTCTTCGAACGCTATCCCTTTACGGACGTTGTTAAATGAGTTTAAGTTTCAACTCTGTTTTTGTACCGAATTTTTCTTGCCCATAAGGACGAATTGAAATGTTCGCGTCACAACGCATTGAACCTTCTTCCATCTTCACATCAGAAACACCTGTAAACATGATGATTTGACGAAGTGCTTCCAGGTACGCATACGCTTCTTCAGGAGAACGCATATCTGCTTCTGATACGATTTCAATCAGTGGAGTTCCTTGACGGTTCAAGTCCACATAAGAGAATCCGTCTGTTCCGTGCGTATTTTTACCCGCATCTTCTTCAAGGTGAACACGTTCAATACGAATACGTTTTGTTTGCCCTTCTACTTCGATATCAATCCAGCCATCATGACCGATTGGGTAATCGAATTGAGAGATTTGGTACGCTTTTGGATTATCAGGGTAGAAATAGTTTTTACGGTCGAATTTTGTATCTTGAGAAATAGTACAGTTCAACGCAAGAGCTGCACGCATTCCGAATTCTAACGCGCGTTTATTTACGACAGGAAGCACCCCTGGATATCCCCAGTCGACCACGTTTGTATTTGTATTTGGTTCCGCACCGAAATGCGCTGGTGATGGAGAGAACATTTTTGAATCAGTTTTTAATTCAACGTGGCACTCTAAACCAATAATTGTTTCAAAGTTCATGTGATTGTTCCTCCTTATAATTGTGGGCGGCGTAAGTAGTAATCATTTGCTTGTTCAAATGCATACGCTGCTTGATAAATAGTTTTTTCTTGGAAGTAATTTCCGATTAATTGAATTCCGACTGGTAGACCTTCGTTTGTGAAGCCAGCAGGAACTGAGATGGCTGGTAAGCCAGCTAAGTTTACAGGAACTGTTAATAAGTCCGCCATGTACATTGCGATTGGGTCATCACTGTGAGCGCCTAATCCGAATGCAGCAGAAATTGTTACAGGTCCTAAGATTAAATCATAGTTTTCAAATACTTTTGCAAAGTCTTGTTTGATTAAAGTACGTACTTGTCCAGCTTTTTTGAAGTAAGCATCGTAGTAACCAGAACTTAAACTGAATGTTCCAAGCATGATACGACGTTTTACTTCCATTCCAAAACCTTCAGAACGGCTCTTCACGTATAAATCTTCTAATGTTTCTGCGTCTGTAGAACGGTGACCGTAACGGATTCCGTCGAAACGTTGTAAGTTCGAAGAAGCTTCTGATGAAGCGATGATATAGTACGCTGGAATCCCGTATTTAGAGTGAGGGAGGCTCACTTCTTCAACGATAGCTCCCATTTCGCGGTATTGATCAGCCGCTTTTAATACAGCTGCTTGAACTTCAGGATCCACACCTTCTGCAAAATATTCTTTTGGTAACGCGATACGCAAGCCTTTAATGTGGCCTGTTAATCCTTTATGGTAGGCAGGCACTTCTTGAGGCACACTTGTTGAATCACGGTGGTCATATCCAGAAATCGCGCTTAATACTAAGGCATTATCTTGAACCGTACGTGTAAATGGTCCGATTTGGTCTAAACTTGACGCAAAGGCAATCAAACCATAACGAGAAATACGACCATAAGTTGGTTTCATCCCAACAATCCCTGTGAAACTTGCAGGTTGGCGAATAGATCCACCTGTATCAGAACCAAGAGATGCCAGTACTTCGCCAGAAGCAACCGCTGCGGCAGAACCACCTGAAGATCCACCAGGCACTTTTGTTAAGTCCCACGGATTTTTTGTTTTCTTGAAGTAAGAAGTTTCAGTTGAACCACCCATGGCAAATTCGTCCATGTTTAGTTTACCAACGTTCACCGCACCTTCAGCTTTTAATAATTCCATAACGTGCGCGTCGTAAATTGGGTTGAAGTCTTCCAACATACGGCTTGAAGCAGTTGTTAAAAAGGTCGTGAGTCACGATATTGTCTTTAATCCCGATTGGAAGACCTTGAAGAGACGCTTCTTCTCCGTAGCCTTTTTTCGTCAGCAGCGGCCGCTTGTTTTTAACGCTTCTTCTTCATTCAATGTCACGAACGCTTCTACTTTTAGGGTTCTAAAGCATGGATACGCTCGAATGTTTCTTTGGTTAATTCCACAGAAGTAAATTCTTTTATTACGAAGACCTTCGTGAAGCTCAACTAATGTTTTTGTTTTCAATAATACTCATGCTTCACCCTCCTCGTTTTCACCCATAATTGCAGGCACTTGAATAAATCCATCTTCGCTCGTTTTCACATTACGCATTAATAAGTCGCGGTCGGTTCCTTTTTTTCAGCAACGTCTTCTCGCATCACATTTACTAATGGATAACCGTGAGTGGTGACAGGCACACCCGTTGTATCTACTTCGTTTAATTGTTCCACCATATCAATGATATCGCTCATTTGTTCTGTAAAATGAAGGATTTCATTGTCGGCAAAAGCTAGCTTTGCAAGTTTGGCAACGTGTCTAACTTCTTTTTCCTCAATGGCCATTTCTTTTCCTCGCTTTCAAAATCATTACTTTTCTATTGTAAACACTTTAAACATTGTTATCAATATTAATCGAATATATGGTAAGTGAACACACCTTGCGTTAAATCTTGCATCAAGAACGCCTCTACTCCATTAATCGAACTAATGCGCACTTCTACTGGAGTTGTTTTCGATAAATATTTATTCGCTGCATCGGTTACATGCTGTGCTAAGGCAATAATTTCAGATTCGCCATAAAATTGCGTCATAATATCAACGACCATTTTTTTAGCCACATTATCTTGATATTTCACCCGAGCCGTCACTCCTGAGAGATTTGGGAAGAAGTTTTTGCACTTCTGTTTTGAAATTCTCAAAAGCTGTTGACTCTTCTGTAGCTGCTTCGTTTACTAGCGGTAACACTGGTCACTTTCTGATTTACATTCGTCCAGTTTGTAATTTCAGTTCCTTCTACAGAAGTCGCCTCTAAGACATAAACGCCTCCACCAATATCATCTTTTGAAGTTTGTCTAAAGACACCAAAGACAATTGGCACAGCTTTAAGCGCATCATTTTGACGCAGTCTTGTTAAGATTTGGTTCACGATTGTTTTCGCTTGTTCAATCATGACTTCTTTTGAAATTTCAGTTTCTGCATCACGATCGCCATTTGTATAATAATCAACGCTGTTCATCGCAACCCCGATACTAATCCCACCTAATTCAAAGTTATTTTCTGTTTGAATCATATAGTCTTGTTCTAAAATTTGTGCTAAATAGAGCGGGGCACGTCCTGTTGGGGATGTATCTCCATTATCAGCAGGATTTAAGCCTTCTGGATTTTTATCACTTTTACGAGCAATCCATTTAGCCGTTGTATCGGCATCGATAATCTGTCCTTCTCTAAAGAAATATTGATTCGTAGGAAATACATTTCTAGAAAGGTCGATTAAACCTGTCTCAAAGTTTTTCAAATTAAAGCCCGTATTCAAGCTTAAAGTAGCTCCACGGTTTTGGCTCACTTGATATTTCCCATTAGTCATCAATGCGCGATAAAAATTATTCGACAGTTGATTGGTTGTCGACTGAACTACTTTTGTATTGGCATCATTTTTCGTATTTGTATTTGGCGATTGGCTTGAGTAATATCTGCACAGGCGGCTAAGGTGAATGCACTCATTAACCCTAATAATCCCAAGCGTAATTTATGTTTCATATGAGTTCCTTTCTATGCAAGAGAATCCAGAAATTGTTGTTCACTCCACACTTCAATCCCTAGCGCGTTGGCTTTATCCAACTTGCTTCCGGCTGAATGTCCAGCAATCACAACGTCTGTCTTCTTAGAAACAGAGCCTGTTACTTTCGCTCCAAGCGATTCCAATTTTTCTTTTGCATCTTGTCTTGTTAATTGTTCTAATGTCCCTGTTAAAACGACAGTCTTTCCACTTAGAATATGTCCTGAGGCTTCACTGTCTGCTTTTGTCTTTCCAAGATAGCTCATATTCACTCCACGATCTTGTAATTCTTGGATAAGTTCTTGAACGGATGGTTGTTCAAAATAAGTTTTTACACTATAAGCAATAATATCACCTAAACCATCAATTTCCAACAATTGTTCAATGCTCGCCTCTTGTAAAGCCTTCATATTTCCAAAATGTTGTGCCAGTTCTTTAGCAGCCTTGGTTCCTACATGACGGATACCCAACCCTGTTAAAAGGCGTTCCAAAGAATTGGCTTTGCTCTTTTCAATGGCTTCAAGAATATTTTCTGCACTCTTTTGTTGAATTTTGTCTAATGCTAATAGCTGGTCCAGAGTTAATTTGTATAAATCTGCCACATCAAAAACTAGACCTTCTTCAAAGAGTTGCTTAATGATACTTGGCCCAATCCCACTCATATTCATCGCATTTCGTGAAACAAAATGGCTCATCCCTTCTGTCAGTTGGGCCGGACATTTTGGATTCAAGCAACGAATCGCTACTTCATCTTCCAAATGCTCTAACTTTTCATGACAGACCGGGCAAGTTGTTGGGAACTCGTACGGCTGACTTGTTGCTGGACGTTTCTCCAAAATCACGCGTGTGACTTCTGGGATAATGTCTCCTGCCTTATGAATCACAACGGTGTCTTCCAAGCGAATATCTCTTTCTTTCATCAAATCAATATTATGCAAACTGGCTCTGCGCACCGTTGTTCCTGCTAATTGAACCGGATCCATCACCGCAGTCGGTGTGACTACTCCAGTACGTCCAACCGTCCACTCCACATCGCGAACCACTGTCTGCGCTTCTTCCGCTGGGAATTTATACGCAATGGCCCAACGCGGTGCTTTGACCGTATAGCCGATTTCTTCTTGAGCGGCAAAATCATTGACCTTAATCACCATACCGTCGATTTCGTATGGTAATTCTTGGCGTTTCGCACCAATCGTCTCGATGTAATTCCACACTTCATCAATCGTTTGGCATTTTAAGCGCTCTGGATTGGTCACAAAGCCCATCTCTGCCATCTTCTCCAACAACTCTTCTTGTGTAGAAACACCTAGTTCTTCCACACTAGGGCTACTGTATAAAAAGACGGACAAGTTTCGCTTCGCTGCAATTTTTGGATCGAGCTGGCGGAGGCTTCCTGCCGCAGCATTTCTTGGGTTAGCAAAAACTTCTAGCCCTTCCTCTTCGCGAGACTCGTTTAATGCCACGAATGATTTTTTTGGCATATAACATTCACCGCGCACTTCGATATTCCAAGGCTCTTTTAAAGACAAGGGTACTGATTTAATCGTGCGCACATTGCCTGTTACATCTTCACCTGTCGTTCCATCTCCGCGGGTTGCTCCAAGTTGAAGCTGCCCGTTTTGATAGGTCAACGCAATAGAAAGTCCATCGATTTTTAGTTCACACACATACTCAATCGCACGGTTCGTTAACTTGCGAAGACGCGCATCAAACTCTTCCAAATCTTCTTTTGAGAAAGCATTTGAAAGGCTGAGCATCGGATTGGTGTGCGTGACCTTCTGGAACTGCTCGAGCACTTCTCCCCCCACCCTTTGCGTAGGAGAATCAGCCGTCACAAATTCTGGATGTTCTTTTTCTAGAGCTAGTAATTCATGATACGCCTTATCGTACTCTGCGTCTGTTGCGGTGGGTTTATCTTCCACATAATACTCATGACTCCAACGATTTAATTGTTCTTTAAGCTGTTCAATTCTTTGTTGAATCGTTGTATTCATCTTCATCCTCTATTCTTCGATTTTTTCAATTGGGGCAAAACTTGCAAGGAGTCGCTTAATCCCCATCCCTGCAAAAGCTACGTCAAGTTCTTGACGGTCTCCTTCGCCGGTAATACGGACTACAGTTCCTGTGCCCCATTTCTTATGAGATACTTTCATACCAACCGTCCATCCATCGGTTGAAGCAGACGTTGGGAGTTGGTTTTTCTACGCGCTGAATGCTTGCAGAAGAGTGAGGTTTCTTTTGTAAATATCCCCCATTCTTTTGTGCATTAGTATTGCGGTAACGGTCAAATAGTCCCCCACCCGTTGCAGCAGAAGAACTTCTGTTATAACTTAGCTTTTCTGAGTAGAAACTACTTGAATAATAAGAGTCGCTAATCGTTTCTCCTTCTTTTTGAAGAAGTTGGTCATCAATTTCTTGCATAAAACGAGATTCGCGGTAATGTTGCGTTTTCCCGTAGAGCAGTCTTGAATACGCACGCGTCATAAAGAGCTTTTTCTCTGCACGTGTGATACCCACATAGGCCAATCGACGTTCCTCTTCTTCATCACCTTCTTGTAAGGTTCTTGCAGAAGGGAAAATTCCGTCTTCCATCCCCACAAGGAAAACGACTGGGAACTCTAACCCTTTTGCCGCATGCAAGGTCATCAATGTAATTTGCGAAGCACTCGTTTCTTCTTCATTTTCCATATCCGTCACTAAGGATAAATCCGTTAAGAATTGGACTAAAACTGATTCTTCCGCTTCAGAATCGAACCGTTTTTCTTCGAATTCTTTGGCTACGGATAGGAATTCGCGCATATTATCGATTCGCGCATCAGCTTCCATTGTATGCGCCTGTTCAAGAGAGGCAATGTAGCCTGATTTTATCATGACTTCTTCGATTAAATCGGTTAGCGAGACAAACTCTTGCATCTTGGTTAAATCGCTAATCAATTTTGCGAAATCGGCTAAGCCTTTTCCTGCTTTCCCACTAATCCCATTAAGAGTCGTCTCAGCGGAAGCTTCTAAAAGAGAAAAGCCGTGCATTTGAGCAAAGTCTTCTAATTTTTCAATACTCTTTCCACCAATACCGCGTTTTGGTGCATTCACAACACGTCTAAAGCTAAAGTCATCGGTCGGATTCACTAATAAACGTAAATAGGCAAGTAAATCCTTGATTTCCATACGCTCGTAGAATCGTTGGCCCCTACCATTTTGAAAGGCATATTCGCCTTTAACAAATCTTCTTCAAGGGTCCGTGATTGAGCATTACTACGGTATAAAACTGCAAAATCACTATAATCGTACCCATCAAAATTCACCATCTTTTGAATGGTTCTCATCACATAACGAGACTCTTCATAACCGGAAGCCGCACAATAATAGGTAATCTTGTCTCCTGCTTCATTTTCGGTCCACAACTCTTTTGGTTTACGATTTTGATTATTTTCAATCACTTGATTGGCTGCTTTTAAAATCGTCTTCGTCGAACGATAGTTTTGCTCTAGTAAGACCACTTTCGCCTGTGGATAATCGTGTTCAAATGACAAGATATTCTCCATATCGGCTCCACGCCAACCGTAAATGCTTTGATCGGCATCCCCAACCACGCAAATATTTTTGAACTTATCCGCTAGCAGTTGGACCAGTAAGTATTGTGCATGGTTTGTGTCTTGGTACTCATCCACATGGATATAGTGGAATTTTTGTTGATAATACGCTAAGACATCTGAATGCTCTTTAAACAATTTCACCGTTAACATGATTAAATCATCAAAGTCAACGGTCATATTTTTGCGTTTTTCTGCTTCGTATTCGACATAGCACTTCGCGGTTATTTGGTCCATGAAGTTTGCATGTGTCTTTGCGAAGGTTTCCGCATCTTCAAAATTATTTTTTGCATTACTAATACTTGCTAAGATTCCACGCGCATTAAACCTATCCGAATCAATATTTAGCTTTTGCATAATGCGTTTCATCGCGGATAGTTGATCCCCAGAATCGATAATCGTAAACGACTTTGCAAGACCGATGCGTTCACAATCTCTTCGTAAAATGCGGACGCACATCGAGTGGAAAGTGGAGACCCACATATCGCCTGCTTGCTCGCCCACTAGAGCACTCACACGTTCTTTCATCTCGCTAGCTGCTTTATTCGTAAACGTAATCGCTAGAATATTCCACGGTTGCACTTCTTCCTCGGCTAATATATAAGCCATTCGATGCGTCAACACGCGTGTCTTTCCACTTCCAGCCCTGCCATCACAAGAAGCGGTCCTTGTGTATGCATGACCGCTTCCCTTTTGGCGAGGGTTCATTCCTTAATTAATTCGCTTGAATTTTTTCACTCACTCTTTCCTTTCCTTGAGGAACTATTTTCCATTAAAGAATAAATCTGAAACTTCAATCTCTCCAAGTAGATCCACACTGGATCTTCCACTTAATCGAATCACTCCTAAGATGTCTGTTTGTCTCTTAGGTGAGGTTTGGAAGAATTCAAAATCCCATTTTGGTTTTAATAGTGTTAATAAACTTGCTTTTTCAAGCATGGATTCATAAATCGGCACTAGAATCATTTCTTCCGTAGGTTCTTTGTATTCCACTGGAAGTCCTGTGGCTACTCGTGCGATAATATCCGATAATCCTTTTCCTAGTTGTGCACTGCCAAATTGTTGTTGAACTAAAGGCAGTTGATTAATCGATTTCACATAAAAAATGCCATTTTTTCCCATCAAGACTTGAATCGATAGCACCACTGACCCTGAAAGATAATCCACGACTTTAAAAGCGATTCTCTTCAGCTCTTGAACCCATTCTGGATTCATCCGACGTGAAGCAATACTGTACTTTAATTTTCCAGATATATATACATCTTCTGTAATTGGTAGAATCGTTACACGATCCTCATAGTCGCGAACAACGGTTAATGAAAAATGGCGTTGAGCTGGCACAAAGGCAGTCAACATACTTGGCCCTTCTTCGATTTTTCCCAACACTCGCTCGTCAATATCTTGATCATATAATTCGATAGGTTCTTCGTATCGACTGTTCACTTGATTACTTTCTAGAAAAGCGGGAAGTCCAATACTTTCTAATAAAGTCGGTAACTCTCCAATATGAGTGATGATCCCATAAGGAGCTACATTGATTGCATGTTCTTCTAAAAACAATTTTTCAACCGTACGATTTTGAGAAATTTCGGCCAGCTCCAATGACTGGTAATATCTTGTTTTACTACTTAAGGCCACTAATGTATCTACAGAAACTAAATTCGTCATCAGAAGGAGAGTATCTACTTTTTGGGCAAAACCAAGTAAGGATGCACGGTCATCATAAGAAGACACAATTTCGTATTCTGCCATCGAAATAGCAGCCTCGTTCGATTGATGGTAGCTATATACAACATACCCCCATCTTTCTAGCAGCATTGCAACTGATGCAACTTGCTCGTCTCCCCAATGATTCCGACAATGGATCCTGGTAATAATTGACTCATGTGTATCCTCTCCTTTTGCATACGTTAAAATTAATTTGATTTCTTAAGAACCTCTTCTCACAGATACAGTCGTTTCTTCGCTTGGCAATTTATCATATTGATCCAAATGATGTTCTTCAATCATTTGAATCAGCTTTTGTGCATAGGTTGGGTCGGTGGCATATCCTGCATCTTGTAAGGCTTGAGCTGCTTGTTTATAATTTCTAGCCCCTAGCACTTTATGATAGAGCGTTGGATCCCAATCTACCCCATAGGCCAATAGTTGCGCATGAGCTTCTACTGAATCCGCCCAGCTATCATACACGCGGAAACGACCATTAATCGTAATCCATGTTTCATTGACAAATTCCGCTGTCTCAAGCACTACATTCGGTTGCGAGGTCGTCGCTTTTACACCATATAAATTATAATATTTGCTCGCTAATAAGCTCTCGCCCCAATTCGATTCGAGGATGGCCTGAGCCAAACTGACACTCGGCAATACTCCATAATCGCGATACGCTTTTTGCGCAGCTGGAGCAAGCGTCTCTATGAAGGTCTCTCTTGTAGACGTTTCTGCCTTTGTGCTGCGGTTTATTTTTCAGATAACCATGTGATGGTACCGGCTAAAAGAACACTCTGTTACAGCTACGAGGAGAAGCGCCGTCAATTTAGATAATGACTTAAACCACTCTACAAGATGAAACGCGAATTTACTTTTTCTTTTCTTTCTTTTCGCCACAATTTCACCACTTTTCTTTATCTTTCAATTTTATCATAAAATACCTATAAAAAAATGGATACCCCTTTCTTTTAAAGAGAGTATCCGTGATTTTAAACATTAAATTTTTCTGCTGAATCATTTTCTGGAACAAATACGTTTTTACCGTATTCTAAATATTTTTGTTGAGCTTTTTCATCCCGAATCCACTCGAGTAATCCTTGTTTCTTCGTTCCAATTTGTTTATGCGTAATCCCCACAATTCGAATTTCAATAATATCTTGATAACTCCAACTTCCATAATTAGTCGCAATACGTAAGATGGTCACATTCTCTTTGAATTTTCCTTTGCTAACAGCAGCTGTCTTCCATTCTACTCGGACATTTTCTTGACGAATCCAATGATTAGCAATTTGGACTTTTAATCTTAAATACTCTGCCACCGGATCAGAAGCCACTTCAGGAAGAACCTCCGCATTTCTGGCAATTTTGTGCGCCAGCATCCACTCGTAGTCCGTAAACAGCATTGAAATCTTCTGCATATTTTCAGATTTCAGTCCTCTCTCTCCATTCTTCCATCTTGTCCAACTTTGCCCACTAATACCTAATTCTTGTGTGTAAAATGCTTTTTCTGAGAGATATCTTTCTCGAATGGCATTTACAACAATTAATACAAATGCTTCATGCATCTTCATCACCTCTTAATACTATAATACACCTATTAGGTTCATTTTTCAAATTTTTGTCATTTTTCACTATCGTATATTATAATAACGTTATCTTTAAAAAGAGGTGAGAGTGTGTCCCAAACTTCAAAAAATCCATTTCATATCGGACTACGTACTTTAAAAACTGCGATATCTGTTTTTCTTTGCGTTGTGCTATTTAGAGTATTACATCGTGGTTCTCCGATGCTGGCTGCACTGTCCGCCATCTTTAGCCTAAGAACCGACCACGAACAAACCTTTAAATTTGCGCTCTCTCGTTTTGTAGGAAACACTACAGGTGGGGTGGTCGCTATTCTGCTGTTCCAATTAAGAGCCATTCTTCCTTACCAAGAATATACGGATTTATTACTAGCACCGATTGGAATTATCTTAATCATTTTATTTTGTAATCAATTCAATAAAACCGGCGTTATTAATTCATGTTCAACCTTCTTAGTCATTTTTCTTTAATGTGGAGGCAGGACAAAATACCGCCTATGCGATTCAAAGAATTTTGGATACCCTCATCGGCGCATTGATTGCCATTGGAGTAAACCATCTTCTTCCAAACCCGCACTTGAAAACTGAAGAAAAAGCATAAACGAAAAAGCTACGTTAGGAAATCCTAACGTAGCTTTTTTACTTTAGCGATCCCCACCACGATAGCTATTGGCATTCGTAAAGAACACTTTTTCAATCACATCGATCGGTTTTGGATAATAATATTTCTTTTGTTTTGAGCGATTGTACTCGTAGTGTTGGTTTTCCATCTACTAAAGAAATCATCACTAAATTCCCTTGATTTAAGTATGGGAGTGGAGCATATGGATCTGTTTCAATCGTTTGACTAATCTCCAACTGATGATTGGCACCAATTTTGTATAGAGTCAGTTTATTATTCTTTCGTTCACTTGGCTCTTGATATCCTGGACTTTGAGACAATTCTTTCGATTTTTCAGTAGAGATTAAATACACTTGATCCTCCACTACATACAGACTTGTATTTTCAAAAGCCATCGTCTCAGTCGATTCAATCTCATTGAATTGTTTCGTTTTTGCATCAAACGTCATCCAATGGAATTTATTTTCTTTCGAATAAGAAGAACCCATAATCAGTCTTTGCGGATCATAGACTTTCTCGCTTGAAGCGACTCTCCAGTGGAATTCTTGTAGATTTCCTGGTAAATTGACTTTTTCCAATTTAGAAGGAGTCCCCGTCTTCAAGTCAATCGAAAACGTTAATAGATAATGCCCTCTATCATCATCGCTCCATTGCATAACTGCGTATAAAGTATCCCCATCTCTGTAGAAGGTAGGAGTTTCAATAAACGTACGGTCCCCTCGGATTTCTTTTGGGATGGATACCGTATTGGAAACCAACTCTTTCGTCTCGGTATTCATCAATGTATACCCAATCACCGGGTCAGAATTCGTCTGATACACATTGAATTGTGATCCGTAATAGAGTTTATATCCTTTGAAAGTGATAGAAGTTCGGTAATGGGGTCTATCAAGTACTGAAAAATCTTTCATTTGATTTCGTAAACTATACGAGTAGAGATGATCTCCAAAACCAATTCGTTTCACTTCTCCGTCTAAAAGTGCGTGAGTAGCACCATTATGATTGGTAATATCTTGTGTATAGGGAGTAAACTGAAACGTCGCTCCTTCAACGAGTTTTTTCTCTTCTTGTGATAACTGCAGAGAGACAGGAGCAGGTTTGACATCTTTATAGACTGCAAATCCTACACTACTAAGGAACATGAGACCACCGAGCGCAAAGATGACTGTTGCAAATTTTCTTGATTTCATTATCCAAACCTCCTTATACGCTGACCTTATGATTTAATAAATAATCACTGAGTAATAAATTGCCGATAATCCACACGATTATTCCCGTTCCTAAATAGAGAATGGTTTCAGACCCGATGAAATAGAAACTCCATTGGTAACGAGAGACGGTTCCTACATAAATGATAAGGAGTAAGATATATCCGATGATACTCATTAATTTCGTTGTTGTGGATTTCTTTCAACTCCCACCACTAATAAGGTAATTTGGAAGATGGTTACGATAGCCGCTATCCCAAATAGGAAGAAGAAGAAAAATTGAGTCGCATATTTCGGAACAACCGTCTGCATAGCAATGGAATTCGTCACAAGAGACCATGGTGTCACATGATAGGAATCCAGACTCGGAATAAATACTCTTGAAAGAGTGTAATTTAAGAATACTCCAATCACTTGAACGCCTTGTAGGAAGAAAGTGATAAGCAGCATTGTTAGTAACTTCGATAAGTACACACTAAAGCGGGACCCTGGCAACATCAATAATCGGTAAATGAAGGAACCCTTTGTACTCCACTCTTTCGACCAAATCATTGAACTATAGACAAGAATGGCCACTCCTGCAAAAAATACAGGTAATCCAATATTGATTTCTACGAGAACTACTCGAAGAATTTCTTGTTTTTCAGTTAAAATTCTCATTCCACTCAGCAGCCCAGAAGTTACTATCGTAAAAAACTGAAGACCGACTTGAATCAATACTTGAAGCAGTGCCGTAACGAGAATAAATCCTTTGGCCTGGCCTAAATTATAAAGCGTTAGTTGAATGACTTTTCTCATTGTAAGTATACCTCCCTCATCACATCTACGATAGACTTTCCTTCTTCTTCACGAACTTGTTCTGGATAAAATTCTTTAACGATTTTTCCTCCATCCAGCAAGAGCGCTTTGTCTACAATGTACTCAATATCATTAATTTCATGTGTTGTAATTAGTACGCCACGTCCATCTAATAAATCACTCGTAAATACGCGTGCAATCTCTTCACGTGTAAAGACGTCAATTCCGGAGAATGGTTCGTCCATCAAAATATAATCCGTGTCTAGTCCCATTCCTAGCAGTAAATTCAACTTGGCTACATTCCCTTTTGAAAGAGACCTCACTTCGTCTTTAAGTTCAATCGGAAGAACTTCAATAAATGTTTTTCTTTCGCACGATTCCAATTTGGATAGAAGGTACGCATAAAATCAATCGCTTCATCTACCGTTTGATTTGGAGAGATAATAGAACTATCCGTAATGTAGCTGACTTTTTCAGCAAACACCTTACGCACTGGCATATCATCAATCACGATTTGTCCTTTGTCATAAGGGAGTAATCCCGCAATAGAATTCATAATAGTTGTTTTCCCAATCCCATTCACACCGATGAGCGCCGTGACTTCCCCTTTTTTCGCGTTAAACGAAATATCATCTAACACTTGTTTTTTTCCAAATTTCTTACTTAAATTTTGTACCGTTAACATTTAGAACTCTCCTTCCTATCACAATTTCTGACTCAGATGGTCGATAATCTCTTTTTGAGAGAGATGAAGCGGAGCAATCGCATCGACAAAACTCGTAATAGCTTCTTCCAACATTTCTTCTTTCAGTTGTTCGATTCTTTCCTCATTTTCTGTCACTCTACTCATTACATTATTTCCCGTTGTCACAAGACCGATAGCCTCCATTTCATGAAATGCCCTTTGAACCGTATTCGGATTCACTTGCATCACCTGAGCCAGTTCTCGTCTACTTGGCATTTCTTGTCCGGGTTTTAGCCGTTTGGATACTATTTCCGCCTTGAAATACGCGACAATTTGCTCGTAAACCGGACTTCTTTTATCAAATACAATCATCGGCTTCTCCTTTCTTTCGATTGTATCAGTGTATTAATCGAATAATACACTTTCTTTTATCTGTATTATGCGCTTAGTACACTCATTTGTCAATAGCGTTTTCAAAAATATTTTTAGAAAATAAAAAAGACGACCCATTTGAGTCGTCTTTATCATTATTGTAATTTTAATTTCACCATTTCTTGCAAGATTAAGTTCGCCATCTCAGAAGCTCCAGTATCATTTGGATGAATTTCATCCTCAAAGAGCAACTCTTTCGTACGTCCCCTCGCATAGGTTCCCCAGTCTATTAAATGCACGTTTGGATACCGTTCAGCGGCTGCTTTCAGCTGATCGTTTACTTCTTTAGCCCATTTAATCTCATAGCCTGCCGTTACTAAGAAAATGTCACGGTTACCTGCTGCTTGAATGAGAGAATCGATTTGCGCACTTGCAAAGGCTCCGTTTGAACCGAGTACAAATACGACCGTTTGAGATAATCTTCCTTGTTGCACTAGTTTTTGAACGACAGGAGTACTGTAATACAATTGACGGCCTACTTCACCATCCACATAAGCATTTGGAAAGACTTCTCTTAATTTATTGGCAGAAGCTAATAAGACGGAATCTCCTACAAAGGTAATTGGCGTTTGTCGAACTTGTTGTTCTATATTGGCCCTTACCTCCGAATTTACGGTTGTGACAGCTTCCGTAGTAGGTTCCACAGTTGTTTCTTGAAGCAGTTCCTGATTTGCGAATCTTTTCTTCTACTTCATGAACCACACTGGTTTGGTCTTTTTCCTGTGCAAATCCAATTCCTGCTAATCCTGCAAAGACCAGATACACTAATGAAAAAGCAATTCCGAAGTGTTTCAACCCTTTTGGAAGGTTGGATTTCATATACGCCGTTAACTGGTACGGACTATGCGCTTGTCCAATCGGAAGCGGAATCCGTTCTTTTTCAAATAATTGATAAGTGATTTCAGCTAGTACAATTATCGTGATCCATTGAATCAAAACATTCAACCAGTAATCTTCAACCCCTCGTAAAAAGGATGGCAAGATTAAGTGAATTGGATAAAACCATAAGTAATAAGAGTAACTTCTTTTTCCAAAGAAAGTAAAGCCTTTAAAACTAATGATATAGTGAAGCCATACGCCTTCACGAATGGCAAATGAAACCAGTAGTGTCATGACAATGGAAGACACTAGCATGATCATATAATACACTTCCGCTTGCATTCCATTGAAGGTCACGAACATCCAAATGAGCGCCCCCATACTAATGATGCTGGCAATATTCAAGTTCCCCTTATTCGAATGGTCTTCTGGGATTAAGAGTTTTCCTTCATGAATATAGCTTAGTGAAGCGCCTAAAGTGAATGAGAACAGTCGAGTTGACACAAGATAGTACACATGCGATGGATCTTGTTCCCACCAATATAAAGCTGCCATCCCCACTGCTGAAGCAATCGTTAGAAATGCTAACAGTGCGAACTCTTGCATCCGTAGAAAGTTCATCTTCTTCATCCATTTTCTCAGCAAGAATCCAACAATTAATAATTGGACATATAACGAAACGTACCAAAGATGGACAAAAGGACTCGGATTAGCAGACTGTACAAAATAAGATTGTTGACTAAAGATTTGATAATCGTTATTGACAAAGAACAGTGCGGATAGCGCCATTCCTCTAATATTGGATAACATTTGTGGTGCGACTAAAAAGAGCGTAGCGACGGTCGTGATAATCATAAAGAGCATCGGGAAAAACATTCTTTTTAGACTCTTCCACGAGAATCTCTCTTGATAATCTTCGGCAAAGGTCTTCTTATTCTGTCTAAAGGTTAAATAGCCCCCAACTACAAGAAAACCATTTACCGCCAAAAAGCCCCCAGGCAATAAATGTTGAAAATAATAATATAAAATAATTGCAAGTATAAAAAAACCTTTCAAGCCATCTAAAGCTGCGCTCCTCTTCCGTTTTTGTTTTTCAGGAGGATGTGGATGCGCATTTGACTTAGAAAGTCCCGTTTGATAATTTGAAGTCTCCATTGAAATTCTCCATTCATTCTGTTCGTCATCATTATATCTCAAAACAGCTACATTTGGATACTATAAACTTTACATTTTAATTACTTTTGAGAAAAATCATTTCCAATTGTTTCTGTGGGGAAAACAGAGTTCAAATTTGTCTCTAAAATCAAAAAAAACTAGGCAAAAATGCCTAGTTTTTTTCATTTATAATAAAATAATCAAGATGTAATTTAACTCAATGGAGATAGCTGCTATTTCAACCCTTTAAAAGCATCTACTTTAATCTTCTTGCTATCAATCCCTTTTTCTTCAAGGAACCTCTTCATCATTTCCACATCATCAGGTTGACCAGATAAGAGATATGTGGCCTTATTTCCATACTTTTCTGCTGCATTTTTAAGGCTGTCTTGACTTTGAGAAAAGCTAGAAGTTGTTTCATAGGTCAAATTTGTTTCATTTTTTGATAAACTTGCTATTTCTTCATTAAAAATAAGAACCCCTTTATCCAAGTGACTGATAATAATATCCCGTTTTCCAGCCCACTCTTTAATAATTGGCCGTATTGCCGCAATGCCAACGTCAGAAGCAAAAATAACAAGTGGTTCTTTGCCATCTGAAACAGATAAATTAGAGTAAAGCCAGCTCATCTCGAGTTTACTTCCTGCTTGCAAATTAGTCAATGTTTTTTTATAGAAACTACCACTATTGTGTGTCAAAATGAATATTTCATTCTCATTAGGGTTAGAAGCTATTGTCAGCCATCCACTATTTTGTTTGTTTTTATCATTGCTCATTGAAGCACTGGATATTACGTCGGTAGTTTCTTGAGCGTTCTCCTTAACATCATGTAATGTAAATTGAGCATAAGATCCAGCTTCCCATGTCACATTGTCAGGTTTCGTCAAACGTATTAAGTAAAGGTCGTCATTGAAATTTTCAATGGATTTAACCGACAAAGTTTGACTCCGTCCAAGATAGGTAATCACACCCCAAGTAATAAGGCACAGTGCCACCAGAATAGATATAATAATTATCACCATTTTTTTACCTCTTTTCATTATTTCCCTCATTTCCAAAATTTAAAAGATACCCAAAAAGCCAGTGCGATAGTAGGAATAAAACCAATCACTTTGATAACAAAATCGGTATCCGGCAAGCTGTATATATAAATCATAATAGTCACTGCTGCCAACCAAATGCCTGCAATTTGTAAAATAGCAGGTAATCCGGTAATCATACATAACCCTATCGCTAACAAAATTATGCCTCCAGTAGCAAAGCTCATGAAATCAGGGCTGGATAAATCAATTGACTGTAGCATAGCTCCCAATATAATGACCAAAATACCAATAACGGCGACAGAAATTCCTGCAATACTCCATCCATTCATTTTTTTACCCCTTGTTTGTTCATAATAATATCTCCTTAATATTTTTTTGAATGAATAAAATTTAAATTCATTCATTTTTCTCTTAAAAAAATAAAGAAATCAATTCTTTATTTTTTTAAAAATGCCCTTTACAAAAATAAGTTGCAAGTATTTCAACTGTTTTTACTGACACCCGGAAAAATCATTTTTCTGTAATGTGCATATCCATATAGTAAAACAGATTGTAAACTTGTAAGATTTCTTGAATTCTTTCTTGTGAATATCCTTCATCCTCGATACGATTGGTAAATGTCTCCTCTAAAAACTGATGAAATGAATTTGAAATTTTGCCTTCTTCCGAAGAATAATAACGATGCAACTCATTAGAAATCATAGGATTGTACCATTCCGAAAGAATTTTATTGGAAGAAATATAACTTCGTGACGTTCTGAAAATCTGACTGACAAGTTCGACCATATCCATTCCCCAATCAATTTCGTTTATCATTGCTTGACGTACACGATTATTCTCATCTACATAAACATCTAAAAAAATAGCTTCTTTACTGTCATAATAGTTATAGAAAGAACCGACTGCCACACCAGCTTGTTTGGCAATTTCTGAAATTCCTGTTGCCTTATAGCCTGTTTTAGAGAAGATATCATGGGCAGCTACCTTTAAAGCCTGTTTTTTATCCAATTTAACAGATCTCCTTTTTCGTTATGAATGAATAATTTTTTTAATTCATTCATAAAATATCATATTGCATGTTGCTTGTCAACATAATAAGAAAAATAGAAGACTTTAAGTTTACAATCAACACACTTTTACAGTCTTAGAATTTCCCCTCATTCTTTCCAAGCGTCAAATCAAACTACGATACCTGAATTGCCTGAGTCTGTGTGCCAAGATATTTGAAAGTTCCACGCTTTTCTTACTGTTCTTTAATACTTTATACTCCCTCTAATTTTTCATTTTCCTGTTCAATGAACATCAGTCATACAGTTATCAAATTGCAGTGTTTGTTCTCTGCCATCTTTGGCAAAAGTGAATTTTCGTTGTTGTAGAAATTAAGAAATAAGTGGAACAGCAAGCATAGGAAAGGGTTCGTACTTTTTGTGGTGTTTCCTGCATACAGTTCAAGAATAAGGTCAAGGATTTCATCAATACGATCACTGTCAAGTCCTGATTAGCTTCTACTTCGTAACACGAGCATGAAAAAGCGGTGTTCTTATACTTCCTTTAACAGAAGCGAAAGAGCACCGCTTTTACGATTTCCTATTTAATTTTGATTCCCACAACATGCCTTTTATGTCTGTGGTAAAGTACTTCTATCTGAAGAGTTTTTACAGCACATCAAGACTTTTTCCTCAAAAGTAGTAAATTGTAGTAAATTCAATCCACTCTCTTGTAAATATCCTTGTATTTCAAAGGGTTTGAGGGTTAACTATTAAAGTTTGCATTTAAACTCTTAATGTTCTGAAGCACCGCTTGTTGCGTCTACTGCTTGTGCTTGAGCTGGAGCTGAATGCCCGCTATCTGAAGCACCACTTGTCGCATCTGCTGCTGGAGCTGAGTGTCCGCTGTTTGAAGCGCCGCTTGTTGCGTCAGCTACAGGAGCTGCCCCATTTGCGCTGACTAAACGTTGGCCAGTTGTTTGTAAGTACCAATCTAACCATGGTTTGAAGTCAAATACGATTTCGTTAATTCCAGCGTAAGAACCATCAGGATAGTACATTGCTTGATAGTTGTGTACGTTGATGATTTCTGGTGGAGTGTTCGGAACGATTGTACGGAAGTAATCCACGTTTCCTGCACGTAAGTTCGCAATGAGGTATTCCACATTTTTGAAGGTACGTGGTGGGTGAACAGTTCCTAAACGGTTACCAGATTGAGATGGCACACGTGGAGCCAACATTTTGTTTGCTGGTTTGTTGAAGTTATAGTACAAGAATTGGTTGTTGTCATCGGCATATGTTACTTCAAATGGTAAAGCTTTTAAGAACATATCGATTTGGTCAACGGTTAATAAACCGTGGTCTAAGCGAACATAGTCGTTTCCTTGAGCCGCTCCAACGATTTCACTTGCTTTTTCAACCCATTCTGGATCATCAGGATCTACGCCTTGAACTGTTGTAGAAATTGGGTTTGTGCAGTCTAAATCTTCTGGAGGAGTTGGTAATGGTTTGCGTAACACTTTTACAACCTCCACATATTTCACGAAGTTTTCTAAGCATGAACGTAAGAACGCAACAGTTCCTTCGCTCTTAATATTTCCTTCTTCGTCAAACGCTTCTTTTGCTTTTCCTAATAGGAATTCGTTCCCTGGCAATACATATGCGTTTACCCTGGAGCGTCCAAGATTTTACGTAAATGCACTTGCGCACGTGAAGTTCCTTGATCATAGTGAGAAGCTCCCATAATCATGACAGGTTTGTTTTCGAATGGGTGTAAGTTGAATGACATCCATTCTAATGTACTCTTCAACGCAGCTGTAATGGTGTGGTTGTGTTCAGGTGTTGCGATAATCACACCATCTGCACGGATTAATTTGTTGTACATGTATTGTACTGGGAAGCTCTTAGATTGATCTTCGTCTTGGTTGAACATTGGAATATCTTTAATTTCTAAGATTTCAAACTCGAATAAGTCACCGAATTTCTTTTTCGATAAATTGTAATAATAAACGGTTATGCGAAAATTCCGCATTTGATCCTACGATACCAATAATTTTCATTTTCTACTGTCACTCCTTATTTTTTAGAACTGTCCCATGAGAAGTTTTTCGCTTCTTTTGCACGAGCTTCGTTGGCACGAACTAATTGTCCTGTAATTTCAATGAATAATAAGTAATCTGCGAAAATCTTTTCTAATTTTTCAACAGTTGCTGCATCTTTTAAGTTGCCTTCTTCGTCGAATGCTTGTAAGGCGTGACCTAATAAGAATTCATCACTAGGTAAAACGCGTGCTTTAATTTCTGGTGCGTCTAAAATTTGACGTAATTGACTTTGTGCACGTGAAGATCCGAGTGTTCCGTATGATGCTCCTGTAATCATGACAGGTTTGTTTAATAATGGATAGATACCATAAGATAACCATGCTAAAGCGTTCATTAATACAGCTGGGCATGAGTGATCATATTCTGGTGTACTAATGATGACTCCATCTGCTGCAGCAATTTTATCTGCAATTACTTGTGCTTCTTGTGGCACTACTTTTGGAGTTGGTTTGTTGAACATTGGTAAGTCTTTAATTTCGACAAGTTCAATTTCCGCCTGTTCTGAAAAATGTTTTTGAATGTATTGTAATAGTTGACGGTTTGTTGATTTTTTTGAGTTTGTTCCGACTAAACCGATTAATTTAACCATTTGAGTACTTCCTTTCGAGTAATTGAATCTTTGAAGCGAGTCCTGATGTGTAGAAAATACGATCATCGTCTAAAATCAACACAGCTTCGATGTTAGGGTGTTGTTCCACTTCGAATAAGATTTCATGCGCTTTTTTTCCAAAGAGTCTGGTCGTCCATATCTCACAATCGACTGACTGCTTCGATACAATCGTCAGACTAGCAACGTCCGTCTCTGCTGGATATCCTGTATTAGGGTCCAAAATATGATGGTATTTCTTCCCATCCACTTCAAGTACCCGCTCGTAGACACCTGATGTGACAATCGACTCCTCTTGAATCGGAAGAAGCGCCACATTTTCTCCACGCAGGAGTTTAGGATTTTGAATCCCAATCCACCAATTCCCATCTTCATGATGAATAGCAGGGCCTAGCGTGAGAACATTCCCACCAAGGTTAATGAGCGCAGAGGTCACTCCAAGTTCTTTCAGCTGTTGCATCACTAAGTCAGCAATGTATCCTTTGGCAATACAGCCAAGGTCGATTCGCATTCCTTCTTCCAACAGAAAAATTGTTTGACTGGCTTCATCCAATTCGACTTTCGTTGCATCGGTCAGTTGCAGTTTGGCTTTAATTTCCTCATCCGTTGGTACTCGTGCATCACTAAAGCCCACGCGCCATGTTTGAACAACTGGACCAATCAAGATATTCATCCGACTTCCTGCAGCTAGACTATTCTCCAGCCCCAATTTCACCAAATGAAAAATCTCTGGATGAACATTAACCGCATGTTTACCAGCTGCCAAGTTCACGGCCATCAGTTCTGAAGTTGGGTCATTCGCGCTAAAACGATGCTCATATCGTTTCAATTGCTCGAAAACTTCAGCCACTAAACGCTCGCCTTCTGGATGCGCAATTTTCAATTCGATGACGGTTCCCATCAATCGAATGGTACCTGTATGATACTGTTCCAAAACTGCCACTTCTCCTATTTGAAATATGTGAAAAAAAGCACAGAAACGCCTACACAAAAGCGTTTTCGACTCCTTAGTTTGAATGTAACACAGTAGAAATCAAATTTCAAGAACGCTGGTCAAAAATGTACATTAAAAATATGCATAAGAAAACGATTCCTATGCATACAATCCTTATTTATTAAATTTTAATTACGGAACTGATTAGGAATGACTAATCCGCAGAGTGTAATGAAAACAGCTAAACTTGTCCCAATTGGGAAAATAGTAAGAGAACAGATGAGACCGATAATTTTGAATAGGATGTCCCACTTTATCCACCTACCACGCTTTTCACTCATTTGACGAAATTCCTCAGACGGATTAACTTCAGATACCGTTCTGTAGAAAACTAATGTTGCTGCAGTAATGAGTAGCACAATAATTCCATAAAATACCTGCACAGTCGCATTATAAAAATCCATCGCTATCAAATTGGTCGCATATGGGAATAGCGAAGCAAAAAATAACATAACCATCGCAGCCCAGACCGTTTTTTGAGTAATTTTCTCCGTTCTGTGAGAATACGCATGTAAATTCACCCACATTGCTCCTAACCAGAAAAAGGACAATGCATATGCAAAAAAGTTTTCACGTAGTTCCCATAACCCTTGCCAATCAAGCGTCTTCGGTTTATCTAATTCTAGTACTAAAATCGTCATAATAATGGCAATCACCGCATCAATAAATGCACTTAAACGCTCTTGCCCCATCGTTCGTTGTTCCATAATATCACTCCTTACTAACAACCTTTATTTTACACTATCTTGCTTCAAAAAATCTCTCTTCCCATCTCCTGTATGAGCAGAATCCTGTTTTCTTCCTGAAAAGCAGGAAACTTATATCGAGTTTAGAAAAAACTTCACTACGTCGAGGAACTACAGAAATAGCCCTTTGGATTCTATAATAACAACAATAGCGATTAGTAACCGATGCGAATTAGATTCTCTTGAAAATTGATTTTCTAGAGAATCTTTGAGGCTCGGTAGGATTGAGACCTTGGCTCAATACACTCCGAAACCCTTCCCTTACTGAGAAGCAATAAAACTTATTACTGAGTTTGGTAAATTTCACTGAGTCGAGGGACGAAAAAAAGGCCCCCTAGATTTATAGTAGTTGTAATAGCGAGTTCATAACCAATGTGAATTACTGACTCTAGGGTGAAACCCGTAGAGTCAGTTTGAAGCTTGGTAGGATTGAGACCTTGGCTCAATCCGGTATCGCTATTATAACAACTATAAAAATTCTAGGGGGAGCTTTTTGACAGTCCCTACGGGACTCCCATTAAATCTTTTTAACAAACTCAGATTTAAGTTTCATTGCGCCGAAGCCATCTATCTTACAATCGATATTATGATTGCCTTCCACGATTCGAATATTTTTCACGCGTGTTCCTTGCTTAATATCTTTCGGAGCGCCTTTTACTTTCAAGTCTTTGATGACTGTTACAGTATCGCCGTCTTGTAATTTATTTCCGTTTGCATCGATAGCTACAGGACCTTCTTCTACTTCTGAGCCTGGTTCCCACTCATACGCGCACTCAGGGCATACTAATAAAACACCATCTTCATATGTGTATTCTGAACCACATTTAGGGCAATTTGGTAATGACATTTACATTCCTTCTTTCTATTCAAAATTCATCTTAACGACGTTTACGAATCATATCTAACGGTTTTACAGGTTCCGTCACTTTCATTTTACAAATCATCATAGCATGAGGGGCCGCTTCGATTTCTTCCCCATTTTCATCCCACAACTGAGTTAACACTTCTTCGTGATGACGCATTCCAGGTCCGTAGAACTCGATTTGGTCTCCGACTTTGAAATTGTTTCGTTGTTGAACGGTAGCCATCTGTGTTTCTGGATCATATTCCAATACTTGTCCAACGAACGCATATTGAGGAATTTGACGGCGTGGGCCAAATAATTGCTCATGTTCGGTTGGAACTTGGTAATAGAACCCAGTTGCTAATTCACGTTGGGCTGCTTTCCATAACTCGTCAATCCATTCTTGTTTACATACATAGTTGTCTGGATCTTCACAGTAAGAATCCACCGCTGCACGGTAAACATTTGAAACCGTAGAAACATAGTGAATGGATTTCATACGACCTTCAATTTCAAGCTATCTACACCGGCTTCAATTAAATCCGGTAAGTTTTGAATCATCGCTAGGTCAACCGCACTCATGGAGAATTTTTCTTCGATGCCTTCTTCCCCTGCACCAACCATATTCTTTTCACCAGCAAATGGCATATCGAATAGACCGTACTTCCAGCGACATGATTGCGCACATCCACCACGGTTAGCATCACGATGCACCATGTGGTTGGATAATACACAACGTCCTGAATAAGAAATACACATTGCACCGTGGATGAAGGCTTCAATTTCGACATCCACTTTTTCTTGCATTTCTTTGATTTCTTCCATTGACACTTCACGCGCTAATACGACACGTTCTAATCCTTCGTCTTTCCAGAAGTTTAGTGTTTCGTAGTTGGCTGCTGAAGATTGTGTTGATAAATGGATAGGTAATCCTGGTGCTTCTGAGGCACAGATATCCATTAAAGCCATGTCACTAATAATGGCTGCATCGATTCCGATATCACGTACGGTACGGAAGAAATCTCCCGCTCCTTTTCGTCGCCTTCGTGCGTCACCATGTTTGCTGCGATATATACTTTTGCATTATGTGCATGGGCAAAATCAACGGCTTCTTTCATTTCCGCAAAGTCAAAGTTCCCTGCACGGCTACGAAGTCCGTACGCTTCCCCACCAAGGAAAACGGCATCTGCTCCGTATAAAATAGCTGTTTTTAATTTTTCAAGAGTACCCGCTGGAGCAAGTACTTCAGGTTTTTTCAATATCTTTCTTCCCATTTGACTCTCTCCTATTTCACATCTTCTGGATTTAATAAGTAAAATCCTGCTTCAAGGCCACGAACTTCTGGATGAAGGGCACGCACTTGTAATTCAAGACTGGCGCTCTTTTCAGTAGTCCATGTTCCTGCTTCGATTTCATTACGAGCATTCACGAATAATTTCGCTACTTCAACAAAGTTTTCCCCTGGAGCGAGCACTCCGTCTAGCTTCCATTGCGGGATGCCCATTTCTGTTAACTCTAACAAATACGGCGCAAGAGACACATCGTTATTCGCAAAAATATGCGTTCCGTTAATGTCTTCATAAATTGAATAGTGAGAATCGTCATCTGCTGGTTCTGACACAAACAGACCACGGCGTTTTTCAACCGATTCTTTTTTCTCAATATAATTGAAATAGTTATTTAAAAGTGGACGTTTTGAATGATGGATACAAGTTGCTCCATAAACAAGAACCTCAATTGGAATTTCTACACCCGCTGCCAAGATTTTCATCTCTTCACGAGGAATTTCACGCGCAATCACCGCACCAACGGCACCACGTTTTCCCCAGAAGTTGACTTGACGACTACTTGTCACTAGTACGGCCGCATCATAACGGTACGGAATCGAATACTCAGGATTTTTCATAATTTGAACCACTCCTGGATCTCCTACCGCAATGTTATCCACACCAATTTCCTTTAAAAAGGTTAAGTATTCCGGAACGAGCGCAATCCCTTCATTATGGAAAATTGCGTTTACCGCGACGCTTGCTTTCTTCCCATATTGGTGCGCCAATTCTGTTAATTCTTTTTGTTCCTCACGTGTAAACGACATCGGAAGGCGAAGCCCAAATTGGTCTTCCCCGAAATAAATCGTATCCACGCCTGCTTCAAGCAAATCTTTTGCTTGTTGGATCGATTCAACTGTTGCAATCAGCTCTATCATCCAAAGGCCCCCTTTGCTTTCTTTAAAATTTATACTTATCTAGAGTATCACAAAACAACTGAATTTTCTATTGTTAAAATATAAACAACACTCTCCTGATTTTTTATCCATAAGAAAATCCACCCTACTAAATCTGTAGGATGGATGTTATTTATTATTCTACTTCTAATCGAATGCCAAATTCTTCTGGCAAAGCTTTAAATACAGCAATCTCAGATAGTAGTAAATGACCGATAACGTTTTGACGCGCATCTGATGGTAAACTTTCTTTAGTAATTTCAATTTCGCCTTGATAGCGACCATACCCCGCATTAGCCTGATTGATTTCTCCAACGGCGCGGATTGTTGTAGAAACCTCTCCGCCAAGCATGGCCCAGCCGCGAGTACCGAGTATGCGGTACACAAAATCACTCGCATCGATTCGGTCACGAAGCACTTTCCCTGTTAATTCAACTGGCACTTGTGCCTTTAATGACACAAATCCTTCCTGAAATTCCTTCATGACTTTTTGTGTTGACTCCTGAATAAATGTATCACCAACCAAAATCATATCCGTATGCGAACGAATAAGTTCACAAATGGCAAGACGCGTATCCAAAGTACGATGTGTTTCCACAGTAGGCAACCCTTCATGAAGCGGACCTCTTAAAGGTTCGTCTCCTGGAATAAACGCGAGTACTTTGACCCCAAGCGCCTGCAATTTTTGGTTAATCGCCGTGAATTTCTCAAGCGAAATTCCTGAATATACTTTGGGATAATAATTGTGGCAAGCAATGATTTGCTTAGCAAAGCCTAGTCGCTCTAACAATTGGTATTCTCGATTTGTAAATGTTGAAGCATTTACTACAAGCGTAAACGCCTTGCCGCAACGTTCGATAAACTCTTCGTCCCCAAATTCGTCCAGACGTAAGTACGAGAGCCCTGCATTTCAGAGCTGCAATATTTTCTTTGGTAAGATCTTTATGAGCGATGTCTGGGATTAAATCCACTTCATATGAACGAGCAAGTTCCACTAGACGTGTCATATCTGCTATTTCTAGCGGATGTTCTGGTAACTGAAAAGAAGTGAAAGCCACGGTTTGACGCGCGGCTTTCATTTCTTCTAATACTTGTGTAACGACTTGTTCACCAAGATTGATATAAATGGATCGCCCAAAAGAAATATTTCTTTTACTTGTTTCCATATACTTCATTAATACGATCTTCATCTACACCGAAGAACCAAGTAATCACAAATCCTCCGATATAAGCTCCAATCATTGCAATTAAGAATTGTAATTGAGTTCCTGGTACCATGATTAAAGCACCGAATAAACCTGATACCCCTTGAGATACTGTTCCTAGGTGGAATAGAACTGCTAATACACCACCAACACCAGACCCTAAGCAGGCTGTTAAGAATGGTTTTCCTAAAGGAAGTGTTACAGCGTACATCATTGGTTCCCCGATACCTAAGATCCCTACTGGTAATGAGTCTCTTGTTAATTGTTTTTAAATTTTTTGTTTTTAGTCTTCAAGTATAATGCTAAACCTGCACCCACTTGACCACCACCGGCCATCATTAAGATTGGTAATAGGTAGTTGATACCAGCACTTGGTCCGTTTGGATCGTTTAATAGAACGTGAATTGGTGTTAATGCTTGGTGTAAACCTACAGATACGATTGGTAAGAAACCAGCAGAAAGAATATAACCACCAACAACCCCTAATTGTTCATATACAAAGTTTAATACTGTATAAATTCCTTGAGTCATTGCTGCACCAGCAGGTTGAATGACTAATACAGACAAGAATGCTCCAATAATAAGTGTACATAATGGTGTCAAGAATGTTTTTCAACATTTGTGGCATGAATTTATCAATGGCACGTTCTAAGTAAGCTACTAAAATCCCCATCATTAAGGCAGCTAATAGACCACCAGCACCTGGGTTAAATGCTTTACCTGTAAACGGCATTAATACTTGGCCAGCATCTGTTTTTAAAAGAAGTGGCATTGTTGAAACACCAAGTGACATGCTTCCTGCAATCGCCCCAAGAATTGGAGTTCCTTTGAATTCACGAGCGGCATTATACCCTACGTATAAAGGTAAGAACGTAAATAGTCCCCAACCCATTGTACGAATGGCTTGGTACCACCATTCAAAGTTATAAGCATTTTGTGTAGTTACGTTAATTACGTTTGAAATACCATTGATTAACCCAGCGGCGATAATCCCTGGTAATAGTGGCACGAAAATATTAGCAATATGTTCCAAGAATCGTTGGATAGGACCCCTATGTGCGGCCTTATTTTCTTTTTTGTTTTCCTTCGCTAAATCTGCTGCATTAATCTCATCCACACTACCTAAATCAATTCCTGTTAAAGCTGAAAATTCACGACCTACTTCTGTTACTTTACCAGGGCCTAAAACGATTTGAACCCCTTGTTCACGTTCAACAACTCCTAATACTGAATCTACATCTTTTAATCCAGCTACATCCACTTTTGATGTATCTGCTACTGTAAGACGTAAACGTGTCATACAAGTTGCATTACTGACCACATTTTCCTTCTGTCCGACCTTACTTAAAATTTCACTTGCTACCTTTTTTGCATCCATTTTATTAAGCCCCCTTATTTTGTATCGCTCTAACAATATTCATTTGATTATCTCGAAGCAGTTTTTCCGCTTCTTCTACTGAAATATGATGTAATTGAGAAATAATAGCTACCTTTAAATCAAAATGATTGTCCTCAAGAACTTTTCTGGCATCCTCTTGAGGTAAGTTAGTTACTTTAGCTAGAATATTGGTTGCTCGTTGTTTCAATTTGATTTGTTGGTTGAACGTCGACCATATATCCTTTAAAAATTTTCCCTACTTGAATCATTGCTGTAGTAGTAATCATATTGAGAATGATTTTTTGTGCTGTGCCTGCCTTCATTCGAGTAGAGCCTGTAACCACTTCTGGTCCGGTAATAGCCTCAATTCCCACTGAGGCTACTTTAGAAATTAAAGCATCCGGAGAATTTGAAATAGCTCCAGTAAAGCATCCCACCTCTTTTGCGTAGCTTAATCCTGCCACAACATACGGAGTTCGCCCACTTGCACTAATTCCAACGACGACATCTTCTTTGACTAGACCAAGCTTTTTCAACTGTTCTTGCGCAATGGTTTCATCATCTTCTGCTCCTTCTATTGCATGACGAAGGGCATAATCTCCACCTGCTATAACGCCAACTACCATATCCGGTGAAACGCCAAAGGTTGGTGGACACTCACTTGCATCCAAAACACCGAGTCTACCAGAAGTTCCCGCACCAAGATAAATCAATCGACCTCCTTTCTCAAACGCTTGTACGACTGCTGCAGTTACTTTTTCAATCGAAGGAATGCATCGTTCAATCGCATCTGTAACGGTCCTATTCTCATCATTCATATAATGTAAAATCTGACCAATCGATTGTGTTTCAATATCCACACTTCTATCATTTACTTGTTCTGTCATCAACTTGGAAATGTCATCCATTTTCTCCACCTCCTCCTTAAAATTCCACTAGAATCAGAATTGGAATCGTTTTCTTAAGAATATTATACATCGTTGTAAATTTTATTTCAATACTATATAATTGAATTGGAAATAAAGTTTCAGAAAGCGGGAAATTGTATGAAGAACTATTTAACAACTACAGACAAAAAAATCGAATCGTTCATTGCACAGAATTCAGATATAGTACTCTCATCTAGTATTCATACTTTATCTGAACAAATTGGTGTTTCCCCATCATCCATCAGTAAGTTTATTAAGAAAATTGGATATCGTTCGTATTCACGGTTTAAAGTGCATCTCGCACAGAAAAATACTAAAACCATCGATGAACAAATCGAAAAAGACGACTCTATTAAAACCATTCAATCAAAAACTCTTTTTAGTACCGTGACTCGTTCCTATGAAATGACTTTAGAACTACTCGACGACTCGGCGCTAAACAACATCATTAGTTTGATGAGAAATGCAAAAAGATTTATGCATTTGGCGTGGGGGCTTCTGGAATGGTCTGTAATGATTTCTATTTTAAACTAAGCAGAATTGGGAAAAAAATATTATCTATCATACAGATTCCCATACTCAACTGGCAAGTCTTAGTAGTGCCACTAAAGAAGACCTTATCATCGGTGTTAGTTACTCTGCACAAACAAAAAGAAGTTGCTACCGCGTTTGTGATTGCCAAAGAACGTGGAATTCCAACCGTATCTATAACAGGACTTGGAAACACACAATTAGATTCTTTAAGTACTTATTGCTTAAAAATACCCCGACACGAAAATACGATTCGTTCTGCCGCTATCACTAGCCGAAACGATTCATTATTTTTAGTGGACTTACTCTATTTAGGGCTTCTCCAAAAGGAAGATAGTCTCCAAAATGATATTCTAGAAACCAGTTATAAATTTACTCACCAATTACGGAAGTAAACATCCCTAAAAATTCCCCTATTCACTAAACAGATAAAAATTGAGAGGACCGTTATTATGAAAATTGGCATAGATGCTGGAGGAACAAAGACCAAAGGTGTTTTATATAAAGATAATCAAATCATTGATGAATTAATTGGAGAGATGGGCAATCCCATTGTCAACTTTGAGCTCGCTGTTTCTAATGTTTTGCGAGTCATTGAGAAGTTACTATCTCAAAATAAACTCAACTACATGGATATTTCGATAATATCGATTGGAATGGCTGGAGCAGGTACAATAATTCAAGAACTCACCTGCGCTTTTAAAGAAAGAATCCCTTGCAAATTTGTCGTAGATTCCGATTTAAAAATGAGTCATATCGCTACTTTTAAGAATCAGGACGGAAATTTATTCATTGCTGGAACGGGTTCCTCTCTTCTTTCACGAAAGAATGGAGAATTTATTCAAAAAGGAGGATGGGGACATATTTTAGGGGATGAAGGTAGTGGCTATTGGATTGGCAAGAAAATTTTAACTACCTATATTCATTATCTTGATTTTTCAGAATCTCCTTTAGACTTTAGCGAACTGATTCCTACTCTAGAAGAGCGATTCCCTGACAGAACTTCCATTATACAAACTGTGTACTCCAAACCTAAAACAGAAGTCGCAAAACTCGCCACCTTCTGTACCACTTTTGATGCAAATTACTTTTTACATACCCTTGCTGAGCAGGCTGGAAAAGATATTGCAAATACTTTACTATCTTGCAATAATGACAGCATTATTCCAGTTGCTTTTGAGGGAAGTGTGATCAAAAACAATGTGACTATACTCAACAGTTGTATTTCAGCATTGCAAACTTTTCACAAAGAGCTTCAAATGATTCCTTCTCGCCCTGCTACCGAGAGTGTGTTCTATTTGTAAATAAAAAACGATTGTGCCGATGAGATTACTCCCATCGGCACAATCGTTTTTTATTTATAGAGTAGGGTACGTAATTTACCCTAAAATAACACTCTTCTTGGCACCAGTTGCAGAAGGAACATTAGAAGGGCTTCTATGGTAAGTCTGATTCCCAAGAATCACAAACGCTAAAGCTTCTTTTGCTTCAGAAGAAAAACCATGCTCTTCCTGTGTCATTACCGTTACTTCCGGAATCTCATTTCTGATAAGTTCTAGTAAATAAGAATTATAGGCTCCCCCACCACCAATAATGCATTTCTTTCAAACCATATTCAGAAATCAAATATTTTTTATAATGATAGGCAATCGAGTAGGCCGTAAACCAAGTAAATGTATGAATCAAATCATTCGGTTCACAGGAATGATATTTTTCAAGAATGGATTTTGTAAAATGCTCTCCAAACATCTCTCTACCCGTTGTTTTTGGAATCTCCAAATTGAAATAAGGATGTTCCTTTAATTCTTCTGCCAGTTTACGGTATCATCTTTCCTTGTCGTGCATAATAGCCATCTGTATCATATTTTTTGCCGTAAAAAGTTCGTACGGCTTCGTCAATCATCATGTTTCCTGGTCCTGTATCAAAAGCGATGACTTTTTTAGTGTCTCCTTTTTTGGGAAGGACAGTTACATTTCCAATGCCTCCAATATTTTGCAAAGCAACCGCTTGATTTTTTTCACTGTATAATAAAGTCTCACTATAAGGTACCAATGGAGCTCCTTCACCACCGACAGCCATATCCATGACTCTAAAATTGGAAATAACTTTAGTTTTGCATTCATTCGCTATAATCGCTGCCTCTCCAATTTGTAAGGTGCTCGGCACATAATCGTCATAGGGTTTTGGAATATGGAAAATGGTTTGTCCATGACTTGCTATAAAAGAAAGATCTTCCAACTTCACATTAGCATCTTTACACAGGCTCTTTACAGAGTCTGCGAAAAGATATCCTAATTCAAAATTCAACGAACAAATTAAATCTACCGGAATTAATTCTCTGCTACAGCATTTTCTTATTTTTGTTCTCAAACTTTCTGGGATGTCATATGTTTTAAAATATAATTGTTTTACTTTGGTGGACTCATCTTGACCGCTTATTTCACAAAGAACGGTATCCACACCATCTAAAGATGTTCCAGACATTAACCCTACTGCAAGCATTATTCAACCTCCTTAATGAACTGTCTTGTTCGAACCAGCAAATCTTTCGTGACATTAAAATCTGTCTTTGCAATTCCATAATACAATAAATCTGTAATCGTTAATAAACTATTTCTAGAAGTAATCGATCCTAAGCGAATCTCTTTTTCTTCTACAGGAACAAACAGTCGAATATCCGACAATGTCGAGAGTGTTGATTTTAAATTGTACTTTGTCACTCCAACAATTCTGGCTCCCATTGTTTTAGCAACTTTTGCAATGGAATTAACCGATTCAGTTTCACCATTATAACTAATAACAAGAACAACATCGTTCTTATCTAACTGCGCAATACGAGGCATTAAAGTATGCAAGTCACGATCGTACATGACATTTTGATGAATTCGAGTCATTTTATGATAGAAATCCAAACAAACAATACTGCTTCCTCCTACACCTAACAAGAAGACGGTTTTGGCTTCATGGATAAATTCGATGGCTTTTTCTAGTGCATGATAATCGAGTAAAGAAAAAGTTTCTCTTATATTTTGTGTTAACATGTTTTCCGTTTTTTGAAGCAATCCCATTAAGGAATCTTGAGGATTTAAAAAAGTTTCAATGTCATCTTCGTTTGTATACGATTGAGTTTCTTTGGCAAGAGCTACTTTAAAAGCAGGTAAGCCTTTATATCCCATCTTTTTAGAAAATCGTACCCATGCAGCTGCCGATGTTTTCGTCATGTCTCCTAATTCTTTGGCATTAGACTCTAGAACAACTTGTCTATTGACAAAAACAAACTCTGCAATCGATCGATCGGTTTCTGTAAAAGCACTCATTGAACTTTTAATTTTATACAACACACTCATGATACACACTCTCTTTAATTGTTTTTCTATGGTCCTCTTCTAGACGCTACGAACTTTATTCCTTATTCTTTATAATCATACACTCAACAGTTAATCAATTTTTTTCTTTTTTGTAATTCTTAATGAAGTCTTTATACCAATAGAAACTATCTTTTTTATATCTCGCATAGCTACCATTTCCGTGATTGTCAGCATCTACATAAATCACTCCATAACGTTTATCCATTTCACAACTACCTGCTGAAACGATATCCACAATCCCCCATGCAATAAACGCTTCAAGAGGAACTCCATCCTCAAATGCTAATTGAGCTTGCTCGTAATACGACTTCATATACTCAATGCGATAATCATCATGGATTTGATGTTTTTCGGTTAATACGTCTCGAGCGCCTAACCCATTTTCAGACACAATCACAGGTTTCCCGTATCGTTCGTAAACTCTATGAAGAGACGTTCTTAATCCTACCGGATCTATTTGCCACCCCCATTCGCTTGCTTTCAAGTATGGATTTTTAGTAGAAACCACTAAGTTTCCAGCGGTTTTGTCTGCTTCATCTACAGTAATTACTGAGGAAGTATAAAACGAAATAGATACAAAAGTCACATGTATTTCTCTTTTAATAGTTTTTTCTGTCTTCATCTGTAATTTGTAGAACTATATTTTTTTGTTTTTTTGAAAAATGTTTCTGCGTAATATGGGTACTCACCTTTTGATAAAATATCCATACAGTACCACTGGTTCATTTGTTCTTCAAACACCAATTTCAAATTGTCCTCAGGTTTGCTCGTTAATGGATAATAGCAGAAGCAAGCGATCATGGAACCAAAACGACCTGGTAAATTCATTTTTCTCGCTAGCTGAATGGTTTTGGCACTGGCAACGAACTGATGATGTAACGCTTGGAAAACATCGGACAGTTGATATCCATTTTCTCCTTTTAATAAACCAACGCCATTATAAGGACTAAAATACCCTGCGTTGATTTCATTAAACGGTAGCCAATATTCGACTAAATGTCCCCACCTCTCAAACACAAAGGCTGCAAAGTGAAGAAAATGATCAATACATTCTCTGCCTTTCCATCCTCCATATTGCTCTACTAAATAGATAGGCATCGCATAGTGGTTTAATGTTAGAAATATTTTGATTTTTTTCTCTGCTAACAACTGGAACACTTTATCATAATAAGCAACTCCTTCTTGGGAAGGTTCTTCTTCGATTCCTTTAGGAAAAAGTCTTGACCAGCTAATCGAAAATCTATATAAGTCTAACCCTAATTCGGCAAAATACTCTATATCCTCTTCTAGGTGTTCAAACCCTTTTGTTCCATTTCTAAAAGGATAGTATTGTTTAGACGCTTCATTTTTAGCTTCTTCTATTTTTTCTCTTGTTAATAATCGAGTTTCTTCTGTGGCATTCGAAGTACGAGGTAAATAGGGTCTACAATCTTGTGTATCTAGGCCTTTTTCCAGAGTAAATCCGCCCTCATATTGACTAGCTGCTGTTGCTCCGCCCCATAATATCTTCATTGTTTTCTCCATTCTGCTTATTTAAGTCTAAATTTAAATTTCTGCCAAGGTTTAATTTCATCTAAAATAAAGTGTTCAATATCCACTACTTTTCCAACAACATTGGTCTTACCTGAATTCTCCATATCCTTCAAGGCGATTTGTAATTCTCCTGCATAATGACCATATTCACTACTTTCGATTAAAATATCGCCTCTCTTAATCTGATTAGGAGCATTAAACACTTCAAATCGATGTCCTTTATACTTCACACGACTCTGTGTCGAACGAATAAAGTAGTCATTCTGATCTCCTCTATTGAAATGAAATTCCTCTAATACAATTTTCTTTTCTATCTCCGGAATGCCTTCAACTAATTCAACATCAAAAGTCACTACATCCAAATCTAGTCCTTCTATGCGAGACAATTCTTCTTTCGTTGGATAGCAATTAGAAATGAGAATATCATCCACTAATTCCATTGCAATATGGTGTTTTATTTGAACATCTAATGGCAACTCACGATGCAATTCTAGTGTTGGTAATCCTTCAGTAGTTGGCCAAGGTCCAAATGCCCCTTTATCATGTGAAGTGACAAATGTTGCTGTTTTTAATCCATACTTGTTAAAACGTTTTGTACATTCTTTATAGAAATCTAAGTTTAAACCGGAATAACGATGTGGATAAAAATTGTGACACCCATATAATTTATATTTATTAGGTCTATAATCCATGATGGTATCTAATCGTATGAACATTATTACTCATGTTGATTTCGATAATTAAACTCTTTCTGGATTATAGGTCATAATAGATTCTTCTAATCCCCTGAAAAAGCTGCATCTAGACGAATTCCATCCGCTCCATTTCTTTGAAAGAAAGATAAATTCTTATACGAAATATTTCAATCTCCCAAACACTCGAGGGAGAAACATCTACAATGACTTCAAAACCTAGTTCGTGAGCATAAAGTCATTTAATTTTAGTAAATTCTTTTTAATTTCTTCTGCAGGCTTTATTCACAGACAATAGACACGAGAAAACTCTAGAAAAAGCCTAAACTGACTTGTTTTCTTCAAGATAGTTCTTGATTTCTTCTACCGTACTTTTTTCTGGATATATAGATACTCCTAATCTTCTCATTCATTTTCTCCTTAAAATTTAGTATAGAAAAGCCCTGCTACTAGAACAGGGCTCATAGTTTCATTTTTATTGCTCTTGTTCTTGAGCCAATAATGATTTGTCGTACATTGTAAAGAATGGATAGTAAATTAAAATCGACAATACAATTAATACAACGTTTAATACGATGGCTCTCCAGTCACTACCAGTAGCTAAGAACGCTCCAATAGGTCCAGGAAGAGTCCAAGGTGCACTTGCTACAACTTTATTCACTAATCCAGCGGACATTGCAATCCATGTTACAATCCCATTTGCTAATGGTGCTAAAATAAACGGAATAATTAATTGTGGATTTAATACAATAGGAGTACCGAAGATTAAAGGTTCATTGATATTACATACTGCTGGAATAAATGCTGTCTTACCTAAAGACTTACCATATGCAGATTTAGAACGCCAGATTAATAAAATAGCTAAACCAATCGTAGCCCCAGAACCACCAATCATTACAAACCATTGATAGAATGGTTCAGCCGCAATATTAGGAATTGCAGAGCCGCTTGCGAAAGCTGAAGTATTTTCTTCTAACAATACTAACCATAACGGTCTTGCAAGAGAACCAACGATTGACCAACCGTGAATACCAAACGACCAGAAGAATTGTGATAAGAAAATCACCACAATAACTGAGAAAATGGAATCTGTCGCTTGTACCAGTGGAGCAACGATACTACCTACAATTTTATGAACATCGATACCGATAAACATAGTAACAGTTGAAACAAGTAATAGTACGATAACTGTTGGTGTTAAAGCTTCAAAAGAACGCGCAACTGATGCTGGAACTTGAGGTGGCATTGAAATCTTGAATCCACTCTTTTGAGTGAAACGATAAATTTCAACAGCAATAAAGGCTGATAGAATCCCTATAAACATCCCCGCGGACCCCAAATTACTCATCGGGAGAACAAATCCCGAAGGCAATGAAGATAAATAATTTTTTAAAGGTTCGCTTGAATCTGCTAAAGCTTTTACTTCTGCTGAAGCAGCTGGAATTGCTTTAGGAATAATAGTTAGTAAATAAGCTAATTCAGCTAGAATCCCCCCGGATAATCCATCTAGATCATAAGAAGATGCTAGAGAAAATCCAATTCCGAAAACTGCGTACAATGTCATAATGTACATTGAAACACGGTAAGGCAATAAGATTTTAGCTTGGTTCGCTTGAATAAATTGTGTAATTCCCCAATCTTTCGGCATTGAGTTTGGAAGAAAGGCAATTACTAAAAACATTGATGCAACGACAATAATTGGTAGAGTTGCAATAATACCATCACGAATCGCTCTTAAATGGCGTTGTTCTGCTAATTTAGCCATCGGTGTCGACAGCTTCGTATCCATAAACTCTGTGATTTTATCAAACATATGATATCCCCACTTTCCTTATTATATTTCTAATTCCTCTTTGATTTGTTGAAGTAGTTTTGGTCCTCCTAGAGGAGTGTATCCTTGTGGTTTAATTAATAAACATGGGACACCTGCTTCATCTGCGCTAGCTTTCAATACATCATAACGATGACGAATTTGAGGTGCTACAAGAGAAATTTGATAATCCTCTTTTACTTTTTCTGCAAAAGCTTGTGTACCACATTCATCTACTTGAATATCTAACCCTTCTTTTGTGCCCGCATCTTGCAATGCTTTTGCAACAATAGCGCTAGACATTCCCCCTGAACAAACTAATAAAATTTTCATCACTTTCACCTCCACTCATTATAAAATTACTCCGGTCATTACGATAAAATAATAAATAATTCCGATAACGATGCTCCAAATTCCTCCAACCCACCAAAAGGCTTGAGTAATTCCTTTTTTTGAATTCACAAAGAATTGAGAAAATGAAACTGTAAAACCTGCAACGAGCCCTCCACAAATAACAAAAGGCCATTTAAAGTCAATATGAACCAAATCGCAAATTGCCGGAATCACAAACATTGATAATACGATACTAGCGATAATCAGCAGTACGCTCTTATAACCAAACATCGGAATATCATAATCTGTGGTTCCCATTGCCGTTTTATATTGCTTTTTTTGGTCCACATTCTTAACGGTCCATTTTCTGAATTTAACCATCGTTTTCTCCTTACTCTTTATGTTCTAACTTCCAAAGTCTTTCATTCATTCGAATGACGTTTTCGGCTAGAGTTCTAACTTCTATAGAAGTCATTAGGTGATCTTGAGCATGTACAAAAAGTACTGTAACTTCATTTCTTTCACCTGCTGCTTCTTTTTGAATTAAGTCTGTTTGTACTTGATGTGCTTTATTTAAAAATGTATCAGCCTCTTCAAGTAATTTTCTAGCCTCTTCAAAATTTCCTTTTTCAGATTCTTCCATCGCTTCATATACTAAAGCTTTGGCATTTCCACCATTACTGATGATTTCAAAAATAATTAGTTCCATATCTTGCATTAAATATCACCTCCTAATACTTGGATGGCGCGCTTGATATGCCCATTTCCCTTCATTAAAGCTTCTTCGGCAGTCTGCCTATCAACATCCATTATTTCCATAATGAGTGCTTTTTTTACATTATGGCCACTCTCTTCATAAAGCTTCTCTGCCAACTCATCATCTACTCCCGTTAGAGTACGGATCATATTTTTAGAACGAACTACAAGTTTCTTATTCGTTGGTTTTAAGTCAACCATATAATTTTTATACACTTTACCGAGCTTAATCATGACACTTGTTGAAATCATATTGAGAATTAACTTTTGAGCTGTTCCAGCTTTCATTCGTGTAGAGCCCATAATCGCTTCTGCACCTGTAACCGCCTCAATAGGATAATCTGCAAATTTAGAGATTTCTGCATTTTGTACACAAGAGATGGCTCCAGTTAAAGCCCCAATTTCTCTTGCATAACGTAATCCCCCAATCACGTAAGGTGTTCGACCGCTAGCTGCTAAACCAATTACGGTATCATTTTCATTTATTTGATACTGAGATAAATCGCCTCGAGCTAGCTCAAGAGAATCTTCCGCTCCTTCTTGGGCAATAAACATCGCATTATCTCCACCTGCCATAATCCCAACAACTAGACCTTTATCGACTCCATATGTTGGAGGACATTCCGCCGCATCTAATACTCCAAGCCTCCCCGACGTTCCAGCTCCAATATAGAATAGACGTCCACCTTTTTGCATACGATCAACAATCTGGTCTACTAAAGCTGATATTTGGGGAACACTTTTAGAAACAATAGAAGCAACAGTTTGATCTTCATCATTGATTTTTTGAAGGATTTCTTGTGTTGATAAAATATCGATATCTATTGTTCGTTGATTATTTTTTTCAGTATCTAACTTAATTAAATCTGTCATCTTCCCACTTCCTTCTGAAATCATTTTATCATAAAAAGCGTTACCATTGAAATAGAATTTTAGAAATTTCTTTATATTTTTTAAAAAAATATTTCTTGTAGTATAATATTTTTTTGGAAACATTATTTCTATGAAAGGAGTTAACTATGAAAAACTATTTAACCGTCACCGACAAAAAAATTGAAGCTTTTATTTCAGAGCATTCAGAGATTGTACTCTCTTCTAGCATTCATACATTGGCAGAACATATTGGCGTTTCGCCTTCTTCTATTAGTAAATACATTAAAAAGATTGGATACCGATCTTATTCTCGTTTCAAAGTAAACCTTGCTCAGAAAAATGCTCAAACAATCGATGAGCAAATCGAAAAAGATGATTCCATCAAAACCATCCAATCCAAATTAATTAGCACGGTAACTCGTTCTTATGAAATGACCTTGGAACTCGTGGATGATATCGTGTTGGATAAAGTCATCGACCTCATGAAGAATGCGCGTAAAATTTATACCTTTGGGGTAGGAGCATCTGGGATGGTCTGCAGCGACCTTTATTTCAAATTAAGTCGGATTGGTAAAAACATCCTGTACCATACTGATTCGCATATTCAATTAGCCAGCCTTGGTAGTGCGACACCGGACGATCTCGTCATTGGGGTGAGCTATTCGGCCCAACCAAGGAAGTCACGAGCGCCTTTGAAATTGCACATTCGAGAGAAATTCCAACCGTTTCGATTACCGCTTTAGGAAACAATCAACTCGATTCGCTCAGCACCTATAGTTTAAAGGTACCTCGACATGAGAATATTATTCGTTCTGCTGCGATCACCAGCCGAAACGACTCCCTATTCTTAATCGACTTGTTGTATCTTGGACTTCTCCAAAAAGACGACCGCCGTCAAAACGAAATTTTAGAATCCAGTTACCAACTCACTCACCAATTAAGAAAATAAAAAAGAACCATCCTCAGGTGATATGTACCCTGAATCCTGGACACATTAATAATTAAGCTGAACGCATGGATGTTTCCCTGTATTGAACAGGGACATCCATTTTGTTTTTTCTTGAATTCTTTTGTTATTGTAATAATCTATGTAATCTTTAATTGCCTTTTGAAATTCCTTAAAGGTAGAATATTCCTTTTCCAAACCATAGAACATTTCGTTCTTCATTCTGGCAAGAAGGTTTCTATAATGCAGTTATCATAACAATTTCCTTTTCGAGACATTGATTGAATAATCCCTCGTTCTCTTAATGACTTTTGATAAAATGCGTGTTGATATTGCCAACCTTGATCAGAATGGAGAATCAATCCATTTACATCAGGGAATTTTTTAAAAGCTTTATTTAACATCCTTTGAATCTGTTCTAAGTCGGGACTTAGAGAAAGATCATAGGAGATTATTTCATTAGTAGACATATCTAAAATTGGAGAAAAGAAACATTTTCCCCAAGGAAAAGTGAATTAAGAAACATCTGTACTCCATTTTTGAAGTGGCCTATCGGCCGTAAACTCTCTGTTAATAATATTATCACCAACTTTCCCAACATTGCCTTGATAAGAATGGTATTTTTTTCTTTAGGGCGTTTCCCAAACAATCCATTTACATGCATAAGACGTTGAACTCTTTTATGATTAACTACGTGACCTTTACGGCAAAGTTCTTGGTAAATTCTTCTAACGCCATATCTACCTTTATTTTCATGAAATATTTTTTTGATTTCTGATAATAAAACACCATTCTTCTCAGCCACTACATCAACTTTAGTCAATTCAAAATAGTAAGTAGATTTAGCCATTTTCATCGCTTTAAGAAGATGTTTTAGTTGGTATCCTACTTCTCGCAATTCCTTGATGATCGCTGCTTTCTCGCCTTGAGAAGCGCAGCTTCCTGTTCTTCTCTCAAGGTTCTCATTTTTTTATAACAGCAATTTCAGCTTCTAAATATGCATTTCGTTCACGTAATCGAACTAATTCTTCTCGTTCGGATTCTGAAAGGTTATCAGGTACAGCTTTTTTATTCATAATAGGCTCCTTAGATAATGGTCGTCCTCTCTTCTTATTCTTTAGACCATTATATCCATAAGTCAGATACTTGTGAACCCAAGAACTTAATAATCCATCACTAATTCCTTCTGAAAAAGAAACTTCTGTAAGAGTTTTTCCATTTAAAATCTGTAGAACAAATGTCAATTTTTCTTCTAAAACTCTTTTGCTTAACTTTTTCAGGCGTTTCTGCCCACGTTCCTTGTCGATACAATTCTACTCATTTCATTTTGAACTCAAATGAGTAACGCATAATAAATACCCCCTTTACTGGTTTGTCCAGTAAAGGGGGTACATATCACAACAGGATGGTTCTTTTTCTGTTTGCCTTTTACCGTTCCATGATTTTTCGAACGAATTTGATCTGCTCTTGATTACAAGTTTGTCCCACTTTATTCTTTAAATTCAAATGGAATACATGTCCCTGGGTTTTCTTGTTATTCCCGTACTCTTTAAATACAAAATCAATTTGCTTTTGCTCCAACACTTCTTTCAATCGGTGCGAATGCTTTCGTAGGAAATCCCCATTACTAGTGGCTAAGTATACAGGTGGAAAATCTGGTGTAATGTAACGAACCGGGCTCATTTTCTTAATAGAAGATCCTGTTGGCTTTTCTCCAAGAATATCCGTTAAGAACGGCGTTAATAGCACTCCTCTATGTTCTACTTCCCCTTCCATATCAAAGACTCCGCAATTTAACACGAGCGCCTTTGGAACAAACTTTGGAGACACTGTAATTTTTGGAAACTCTTTTGCATAATCAGAGTTTAATTGAATGGCCGTGTACGCTGTTGCTAAATGTGCTCCCGCTGAATCTCCAACGAAAAAGAGATTTCTTAGATCAAGATGATATTGTTTTGCATTCGTGACAACCCACTCCATAATGCTTCCTACATCTTCTAAAGGAGCTGGAAAAGTGTGCTTTGGCGCGAGTCTGTAGCTAGCATTCACCACTGCAAACCCCTGAGCAGCTAAATACATACAATACGGAGCGTATACCTTCTTATCCCCGTAAACCCAAGCGCCTCCGTGAATATTTAGGAGTACAGGCAATTTGCCTTCCTTGTCTTTTGGACGATAGAGGTCCAGCAGATGCCACTTGTCGCAGGATCCATAAGATAAATTTTCAACAGTCTCTACATTCGTTGGTGGAACCCAACCCAAGTCTCGTTTTAAGTCCCCGATGGTAAATAACGTACGGACAATATGACTCGTAAGTGACATTGCTAAACCTCCTTTCCTTTTAATACTATTCGGCACCTTCTAAAAATGGTGTTACTAATTCCATCCACTCCAACGGAAGATAAGTGGATAAATATCCATGATTATATCCCTTCGCCTCATATAGCCTGCAATTAGGATGCATCTGTTGAAATAGCTTTGCCGATTCCTTCACGCACTTCATTTCTTTTTCACCATAAATATAGAGAACCTCAGCTGAACTATCTGAAATCGCTGGTTTCAATTGATAACTGGCCATATAGGTGTTATAAATCGTTACTAATGTTTTCATTGGCAATCTTGGCATATCTTCCAAATAATAATTTTCTAATTCTTCCGGATAAGCCATCTTAGGATACATCTTTCTCATGAGTTTTAATTGCATTTTACATGCTGCCTTACCGAACATCAACTTCCCAAAACATTTTACAAAGGCGATACTCATTTTCGCTAGTTTCGGTTGTGGAATGCAGAGACTTCCGTCAATAATGGCTTTATCAGCTATATAAGCATCTAACGAAAGTAACTCCATGACAATTTGCCCACCAAGCGAGACACCACCTAAAGCAAACACATGCCCATCGCATTGGTCTTTTATATACACTAGAATTTCCTGTGCAGATCGCTCAGTAGATACATACTCCTTTTGGTACTCCTCACCATGCCCATCTAGCACTGGTAAAATCACATGATATTTATCTGACAGAAGACGTGCTTGTCGCAAAAAATTCCACCATGAATTTCCTCCACCGTGGATCAATACAATATGAGGATTATGATTATCACCAAATTCATGAAATCTCATCAAAAAGCTCCATTTCCACTACCATTTCTTTTACTATTGTAACCCAAGCGTTCAAAAAACACATCATAATTCTTCTCAAAGTCAGTTCACATGATTATATCCAACAAAAAAGGTCGGACTGGATAGTCCGACCTTTAAACATGTCATTAAAAATTATTTTAATGTTACTGAAGCGCCAACTTCTTCTAATTGAGCTTTAATGCTTCAGCTTCTTCTTTAGCTACGCCTTCTTTTAATACGCCAGGAGCGCCATCAACTAATGCTTTAGCTTCTTTTAATCCTAATCCAGTTGCTTCACGAACAACTTTGATTACTTTAATTTTTTGGTCTCCAGCAGAAGTTAATTCTACAGTGAAGTCAGTTTTTTCTTCTGCAGCTTCACCAGCGCCACCTGCTACTACAGCTACAGGAGCTGCTGCTGTTACGCCAAATTCTTCTTCGATAGCTTTTACTAAGTCGTTTAATTCTAATACAGTTGCTTCTTTAATGTCAGCAATGATTTGTTCAATGTTTAATGCCATTTTTAATTTCCTCCATTTTTTGGTTGTTTTAATAATTTTTGTTTGTGTGTTTTTAAAGTTAGCTAGCTTGCTTTATTAAGCTGCTGCGCCATCTTTTTGATCTGCAACGGCTTTGATTGCCAATGCAGTGTTGCGAACTGGTGCTTGTAATACTGATAATAGCATTGAAAGTAACCCTTCGCGGCTTGGTAGTTTTGCAAGAGCTTCGATTTCTTCTTTTGAAGAAACTTTACCCTCAACCACACCTGCTTTAATTTCTAAAGCTTCAACTTTTTTAGCAAAGTCAGCTAAGATTTTAGCAGGAGCTACTACATCTTCGTTACTGAAAGCTACAGCTGATGGTCCTTTGAAAACGTCATCCATTCCTTCTAAACCAGCTTCTTTAGCCGCACGTGATAAAATGCTGTTTTTAACAACGGCAAATTGTACACCTGCTTTACGTAATTCTGAACGTAGATTTGTAGCTTGTTCTACAGTAATCCCTAAATAGTCAACAACAATAACTGATGATGCGTTTTTGAACTGTTCAGCAACTTCTGCAACTTGTTGTGCTTTTTTAGCAATGATTGCTTCACTCATCTTCGTTTTTCACCTCCTGAAATTTAGGTAGGGCATAAAAAAATCTCTATGCCCACAAAGACACAGAGAAATAAGATCAACTTGTTCTCCCTCGGTAGGATATTAAGGCCTAGGCCCCCTACTGTCTTCGGTCGCATTCAACTTTTATTAGTTTACACGATTGACTCTTCCCTGTCAAGAAAGAACTCAATTCTAGCGGTAAAGTTTTAACTTTATCCCTTTTGTTGTTTTTATGATAAAATATTGATAAGAAAGGAGCATGCACTATGATTCATATTAGACCCGTATCCGATTTACGTAATAAGTTCCCTGAAATTGAAGAGATTGTCTTAAACGATAATGTCCCAGTATTTCTGACTAAAAACGGTCATGGCTCAATGGTCGTCCTCAGCGTCGAACAATATACTACTCTTATGGAATCCGTTGAGAGAGAGCTTGACGTTGCTGATAGAATTGCCGAAACTGACGAGACCCGTTACACGCATTCCGAAGTGTTCGATCAAATCAGAGGAAAAATTAATGGAAAATAGTGAGTATCGTCTATCCTACCTTCCTTTACTCCAAAAAGATTTAACGGATGTTGTGCATTATATTGCTGTCGAATTGAACAATCCTTCTGCAGCCAGTAGATTGGTCGACGAGATTGAAAGAGCTATTTTTCAAAGGCTACTCAATCCTCTTTCTTTCCAAGCTGTTCCGTCTAATCGTGTTCACAAGCATCCTTACTATAGAATTCGTGTTAAGAATTTCTCCATTTATTATGTAGTTATAGGACACACGATGGAAGTACGCAGACTACTCTATCGAAGAAGAAACATCGATTCTTTATTACATTAAAGTTTTATATATGACAAAACGCATACTACCTCTATGGCAGTATGCGTTTTTTATTAAAAAAAAGAACCAAGCACTTGGCCTGGTTCATTCATTTTTAAATTATAGAGAAGCTACGTCTACTTTAACCCCAGGGCCGAAAGTAGTTGTCACAGCAACGTTACGTACGTATTGGCCTTTAACTGTAGCAGGTTTGATACGTAATAATGTTTCGTGAATTGTTTTGAAGTTTTCTACTAATTTTTCATCTGAGAATGAAACTTTACCGATTGGAACGTGGATGTTACCAGCTTTGTCAACACGGTAAGTAACTTTACCAGCTTTGATTTCTTCAACAGCTTTAGTTACGTCCATTGTAACAGTACCTGTTTTAGGGTTTGGCATTAAGCCTTTAGGTCCTAATACACGACCTAAACGACCAACTTCACCCATCATGTCAGGTGTTGCAACGATAACGTCGAACTCAAACCATCCGCCTTGGATTTTTTGAGCTAATTCGCTGTCACCAACGTAGTCTGCACCAGCTGCTTCAGCTTCTTTAGCTTTTTTTCACCTTTTAGCGAATACTAATACGCGTTGAGTTTTACCAGTTCCGTTTGGAAGTACAACTGCTCCACGTAATTGTTGGTCAGCTTTCTTTGGATCTAAACCTAAACGGTATGCAACTTCTACAGATGCATCAAATTTAGCGAAATCTGTTTCTTTTGCTAATGCGATTGCTTCTTGAACTGGGTAAGCTTTAGAAGAATCGATTTTTTTAGCGGCTTCTAAATATTTTTTTGCTTTTTCTTTGCCATTGTATAATTTCCTCCTATTGTGTGGTTTTAACGGTTTTACCTCCCACAAAGTCCATGAGTGAAACACTCGTGCTAGGGACTTTTGGAAGCTGCATTTGTTTTTAGCCTTCTACTACAAATCCCATTGAACGGGCTGTACCTTCGACCATGCGCATAGCAGCTTCTACGTCTGCTGCATTTAAGTCAGGTGCTTTTAATTCAGCAATTTCTCTAACTTGATCACGAGTTACAGTAGCAACTTTTTTCTTGTTTGGTTCGCCTGAACCTTTTTCTACTTTAGCAGCTTTCTTTAATAATACTGCTGCTGGTGGTGTTTTACAGATGAAGTCGAATGAACGGTCTTCATAAACTGAAATCACAACCGGAATGATTAAACCTGCTTGGTCAGCTGTACGAGCATTGAATTCTTTACAGAATCCCATGATGTTCACTTGTGCTTGACCTAAAGCTGGACCTACTGGTGGAGCTGGAGTTGCTTTACCTGCAGGAATTTGTAATTTAACTAGTTTTACAACTTTTTTAGCCACGAGACATTACCTCCTTGATTGTTTCGTGCGTGGTTTAATGGAGATGAAGATTTCTCCTCCCACGGTGTTCCGACATGTGCATTTTCATGCACTTTGGTATTATATCAAAACTTAATTTGCAATGCAATATTTATAGTTCCCTCTTATGTAAAAAAACTTGCGTTGGTCTTACAAACCACTTCCAATCCTTGCGGATTGTTTTATAACCACTGCATAGGGGCACCGGATTGAGCCTTTCGTCTCAATTCCTACCAAGCTTCAAACTGACTCTACGGGTTTCACCCTAGAGTCAATAATTCACATTGGTTGCTATTCCCCAATGCTGTGGTTATAAAATCCACAAGTTTTTCGTGGTTTGTAAGAAAATGAGATTTTTTTGCAAAAAAGTGAACTGCTAGAAATCGCGTTGCAATGGGATTTGTGCCAAAAGATGAAAATGACATGTCGGTGCCTCTAACTGCCTCCCATGCTGTGAAAACGGCATAAGGACGGGGTTTGTGCAGAGAATGTGAGGTGCGTGCGAAAACTGCCCGAAATTCACTTTGAAGTGCACCCTGTCAAGTAGACAGGAAAATAAATAAATTATATGACGAGTTCATAAGAACTCGTCTTTATATTTATGCAGGGATTTTTAATCCCATTGATAAAGCAATTCTTTTCTCATTATAGAAGTAGATATACTCTTCAACTTTCTTGACAAGAGATTCATAGTTTTTTTGAATTGATATAAACGATATACCTCTTCCTTTAACGTTCCCCAGAATGATTCAATTGGTCCGTTATCGATACATCTTCCAGGACGGGACATACTATGTGTTATTTGTCCTTTTTCTATAAAGTGCTTAAAAGAAATGAGAAGTATATTGAAATCCTCGATCACTATGAATCATTGTTTTTTTGTTGGAATTATCTTTCTCTTTATTTGATTGAAAGTATCTTTAACTATTTGATTATTGTTTTGTTTAGATATTTGATATGCAACTATTTTTCTTTGTGCCATAATCTAAAACTGCACTTAAATATGCTTTTTTTCTCCCTTTCCATACTTTAATTCAGTAATATCCGTTAATAGTAGAGCCATTGGCTCGTATTCCTTCTTAAATTCTCGATTTAAAATATTAGCTGCAGTGTATTCTTCGGTGTTCGATTTATAGCGATAACGTTTTTTTCCGTATAATTGCCTTTTAATCCCATTAGTTTCATAAGACGCTGAATACATTTATGATTCACTTTTTGCATTTCTATAATAGTTTAAATAGATTGTGATACGACGATATCCATATATACCTTGAACAGATTCATATACTTCGTGTATTAATTCCATTAAATGACGTAGTCGTTTTTCAGATTCCGAAGGGACACGATTTAACCATTTATAATAGCCAGCTCTACTGACTTTTAACGCTTTACACAATTGAGTAATATGAAATCCTCTTTTACTTAATTTTTTAATCGTTTGATATTCCGCTTCAAATCTTGTCTGGCAAACATCAACTCGCTTTCCACTTCTTGTAATTTTTTTAGTGCGGCATTTTCTGTTTCTAAATATTCGTTTCGCGCCTTTAATATGGCCATTTCTGCACGAATACGCTCAGTTTCTGTCTGTATATTATCTGGTTTTCGTTTTCCTCGACTATCTATTAATCCATCAGGACCATATTTTTGATATTTTTTTACCCATTGATACACCGAGTTGTAAGAGACGTTAAATTTCTGTGCAGTTTGTTTATAGTTTAATTGATTTGAATACAGTCTTTGACGATAAAGATTCTTTCTTCGTGCGAAGTTTTTCTAAATTTCATAGTGTATACCTCTGGTTTAGGATAGTAGGCCTTCTCGGCCTCACCATTAGTATACTTAATAATCCAATTTCGTACAGTTTTAGCACAAGGAATTTTGTATTTTCTTGCGATTGCCGTTAAATAGGTTTTCGATTCTAAAAACTCTTTAACCACTTTTTCTTTAAATTCATTTGTATAAGTGTTAAACCCGTCTCGATCTTCTAATGCAGAAGGTCCATATGCTTTATAATTCAGAAAATACATATTAAAGCTTGAAACTGAAATCCTTAAACCATATTCACTACGCAGCTCACGAAAAGGTACACCGTCTAAATACAATTCTATGAATTGTTCTAATTCTTTTGCAGTATGTTTTTTAACCAATCTAAAAACGCCCCCTCCAAAGTAGTTTACTTTTTTAAGTGTCTACTTTAGAGGGAGCATATCACTTATAAGTGAATTTCGGGCAGTTGTGCTAATTGTTAAATTCAATAAAGAAAACTTTGAGATAGTCGCTTAGCGGTGTAGCCGCTGGAACTGCAAAATCGCTTGGTAAGCCTTTCTTCAAGACAATGCGATAGCGACGATTGCCGTCTGCTTCACGAATCCCCTGTTCAATCATTTGTTGGAACTGAGATTCACTCACATTCGCTGCGTTTGTAGATAACACAAGCGTGCCTTTTGGTGCGACTAATGGAGTGATTTGCGCCACTAGTTTCCCGTAATCTTTTGCTACAGAAAAAGTACGCTTCTTCGTGCGTGCAAAGCTTGGTGGGTCGACTACGACCGTATCGAATGTCAACTGTTTCTTCAACGCGTATTTGAAATAATCAAAAACGTCCATGACGTAGATTTGTTGTGTCTCAGGGTCAATGCCGTTTACTGCAAATTGTTCTTTGTTTTCTCCAGGCTACGGTTGGCAACATCCACACTCGTTGTTTTAGTCGCTCCTCCCATCGCTGCGGATACAGAAAAGGCACCGGTATAACTAAATGTATTTAACACGGTCCGACCGGCACTGTAGCGCTGACGGATGGTTTCACGGACTTCACGTTGGTCCAAAAAGATACCGGTCATTAGTCCTTCGTTCATATAAGTCGCGTATTTAACGCCATTTTCTAATACAATCAGTGGTTCTGGCGCTTCTACCCCTCCGACAAACCTACTCTCTGGTAAATCCGCTTCGTTTTTAAAACGAATCTTTTCGTAGACCCCTTTGACACCTTCAAATGCCCCAAGCGCCTGCGTTAAAATCAGGTCACGATAATGATACACGCCTTCGCTGTACCAAGAAACGACAATAAACCCGTCATACCAGTCGATTGTCACTCCGCCAAAGCCATCGCCTTCCCCATTAAAGAGACGAAACGCTGTCGTATCATCAGAATGCAGGAGGGCACGGCGATTCTCGAAGGCGGTTTTGAAGATGCCACTAAAGAACGCATCATCCAACGCTTCGTCTTCCTCGCGGCTATAGACCCACGCAACTCCCTTGTTTTGAAATCCGACATACGCCATTCCTAAAAATCGATGTTGTTGGTCAACAACTTTTACTACTTCGCCTTCATCTGCGCGAAGTTCTTGCGAAAGATCCATCTGACTAATCAGTGGACTTCCTTTTTTGATGCTCGATGCCGTTTTACTTTTTACGACAATCCTTCCCGTCATTATTTTTTCCTCCGCTTCTTAATCAACCGATACAAGAGAAATCCCAGCCAACTGCCTAAAACATTACAAATAATGTCATCAATATGGCTGACCCCTGTATAAAATATAAACTGTGCAAACTCGATGAAAAACGAGGTCAAGAACCCGTATTTCAGCGCGCGCGATTCTCCTTTTTTACTTCCATACAGCATCCCGCAGAAGAATCCAAGTGGCATAAACCAGACGATATTTCCTACTACATTATAATACGCTGCAAATATCGACCCTTGCATAAAGAGTTTGATACTATCCACAAATGGAACCCACATAATATCTGATAGTGGATGCATGACAAATTCCACGGTAAAGGATTCATCCAAGTTTCTAAAAATCGTCACCTGGGAAAGTAGAATTAAATAGAAGATAAATAAATTGCGATAGAGTTCCCATTTCCACACAATTCGTTTTCTTCTTCTAAACAATAAAGAAATAGACCAAACGATCAACCATCCTATAAAGAGGACGATAGCGTGGTCTAAGCTAAAAATAAACAAACGAACAAGTGGAAGATGGTTCACTCGGTCCGCAAAAATCTCAACTATCCATCGATAGAATGGACCTAATAAATACATGGTCTTCCTCCTTGTTCGTTTTTCAATCTATGATAATTCCGGTTCTCCAGGGAACACTACTCTAAATGTAGTCCCTTGACCGATTTCACTTCGTACAGAGATTCTACCATGATGACTATCCACTAGTGATTTAACAATCGCCAGCCCTAGCCCACTTTCTCCATACTTCGTACTCTTTCTGGAAATATCTGCTTTATAGAAACGTTCCCAGATTTCATTAATTTCTCTCTTATCAATTCCAATTCCCGTATCTGAAATTTCAACAATGGCTTTTTTACCATCGTTCCAAGCTTTCACCACGATTTTACCATCATCGGTAAATTGGTTTGCGTTTTTCGTAATGTTCACCAAAATTTGTACAAAACGGTCATAATCCGCATATACACTAAACTCTGGATCACATTCATAAGAGATTTCATTATTTTTCACTTTAGTCAGTGCTTGCATTTGTTCCACAACGGCTCGGATTGCTCCAAGACCCGCAAAACGATGTTGCACTAATACGATTTGGTTTGAACGAATTTTTTCATAGTCCAGATTTTCATTGACGAGTCGAATCAATCGTTGTGTTTCACTTGAAATGAGTTCAAGCGAACGTCCCCTTCTAGATTCAGGAACCATATTATATTTCAAGCCATCTAACAAGCCGTTCATCGTTGTTAGGGGTGTTCTCATCTCATGAGCCACGTCCATCATAAATTGCCTACGAACATTTTCTTGTCGCTCGACTTCTTTTTCCATTTCACGTAAGGAACGCGCCATGCTATTAAAGTCTAGCATCAATTCGTCAAACTCATCTTGGCTATCTACTTTCAACTGAACGTCAAAGTCCCCTTCAGAAATTTTATGGGTCGCTTGACGTAATTTATTAATGCGTCTGTTTTGATAGTTCGCAAAAATAAAGCTCATCAACATTCCGATAATTCCCGCAGCACCAAACGCGATAAACATCGAGTTTCTAAGTTCTCTCACCTCTGTTTGGATACGACTGATAGGACTCGCTAAAGCGACATAGCCTTTATATTGCTTTTCTTTAATAATCGGATAATAAACGGTCAATAAGTTTTCTACAGGATCTCCTGAGAAGTCTGTTTGAACCTCTTTTAAGTTAATGGCAGACCCGTTTTTTAGGTGATTTAACTCCTCTTCTGATAACGAATTTTCACTAGCAGGATGCTTCGACGGAAAAGTCATATTATTTTGTTCGTCAAAAATCGCAATAGTGACATTTTCTTCTTTTAAAGCCGTCCCTATTTTTTTAATATCCGCATAGCTCATCTCAGAAGCAATAATCCCTTTGGCATAAGACTGCAATTGTTGCGATCTTTGCGTGTAGATATTATTGCTCATTACATTATAGAAAAGAATTCCACAAGCAACAATGGTTACCAATACAACGGAAAGGAACCCAAATAGTTGCTGATAAAAGTACTTCATTGATTACAACTCGCTATCATCAAATTTATACCCTACGCCCCAAACTGTATGAATCACGTGTGGTCCTACAGCTTCAATCTTTTGACGAAGTTTCTTAATATGAGCATCTACTGTACGTTCATCCCCGTAGAATGGATCTTCCCAGATTTTTGTTAATAGATGTTCACGGGTGAATACTTGGCGTTGATGTTTCGCCATCACCATTAATAAGTCAAACTCTTTTGGCGTTAAGTTTTCGATTTGTTTTCCATCGATAAACGCTTCATGCGTCTTCGTATTGATTTTGACATGGTCTGTTTCTACATCGAACGTTGACAATGCCCCGCTACCTGAAGCTGATGATCTTTGTGTACGACGTAAAAGAGCTTTAATACGCGCCATAATCGTTACCGCGCTAAATGGTTTTGCTACATAGTCGTCCGCTCCGATTTCAAGACCAATGACTTGGTCACTTTCAGAATCACGAGCTGTCAGCATCACGATTGGAACAGCTTGATTTACCTGACGGATTTGACGGCAAATTTGCATGCCATCCATGCTAGGTAAGTTTACATCTAAAATCACAATGCCCCATTTGGATTGATTTTCCATAAAAGCATCGAAGCCTTCTTTTCCATCATGATAGAAACTTGCTTTCCAGCCTTCGTTTTCAAAAAACATTTCCATCATTTCGCAAACTGCTTCTGTATCTTCAATCATTAAAACATGCATCATTTACACTCCTTTTTCACGTAAATCTTATTCATTATAAAGTTTCTTCACAGATTATACACTGTTAATATGAAATCATAGACGACTAATTGTGAATATTATATGAATAAAGCTCTAAAACTAAACTATTCCTTCCGTTTCTTAGACCCTAAACTGAATCGCAAGTGATTCAATAAGGACAGTTGAGCGTCACTCCACGGATTTCTTCTGCCGTTTCCTTTTTGATGAAAATGACGGGTGAGCTCCGTTTGTTTATCGCGACTGCTCTCTAATTCCTTATAAAAAAATCGCGTGCGGACTTTCGAAGCGCTCCTTTTTGGAAGATGAGCCACTGCTCGGCCAAGTCGCTAGTGGCAACAGACACTTGAACGAGTCGCGTATTCATTTCAGAAACCGTGCGTTCAATATAACTATCGGCCGTTTCTCCTTCAGAGGTGAAAAATCACTTTCACTTGCGCTTGGTCAAACGACTGCGTAATCCCTGGTACAAATTGGGCGTCAAACACAATCCAGACTTCGATATTTTCAAACTTTTGAAAATTCGAGCAGCGTTGAATGAGTAAATCTCGCGCGCTCTCTAAGTCGTCTTGTTTCTTTAAAGCGACCAGTTCCGGCCACGCTCCAATCATATTGTAACCATCTACAATGTAGAGTTGCTTTTTCAACCTGCTCCCTCCGTTTCTATAGCGAACGATTACGGAAGACTTCATACATCATTAAAGCACTTGCCACACTCGCATTGAGACTTTGCACATGCCCGACCATTGGGATCGTAACCATCTCATCGACGCTTTCTTTTACAATTCGAGATACGCCTTTTCCTTCGTTCCCCATCACAATCGCTAGAGGTCCTTTCGTATTCCATTTGCGGTAGTCGGTTCCGTTCATATCAGTTCCAAACACCCATACGCCACGAGCCTTCAATTGTTCAATGGTCTGTGTCAAATTCGTCACACGGACAACTGGCACATGCTCGATGGCTCCTGTTGAGGCTTTGGCAACAGTCGCTGTCAGTGAAGCTGACCTGCGTTTTGGAATAATAATCCCGTGAACACCTGTTGCGTCAGCTGTACGTAAAATACTTCCTAAGTTATGTGGGTCTTCCACTCCGTCTAGAATGACGATAAATGGATCCTCCCCTTTTTCTTCGGCTTTCTTGAAGACATCTTCTAAGTCGGCGTATTCATAGGCTGCAATCGAAGCCACAAGACCTTGATGAACCGCATTTCCAACCAAATCTTCAATCTTTGTCTTCGGAACGGTTTGAACTTGAATGCCTTTTTCACGTGCAAGTTCGATGACTTTTGCGGCATCTCTTCCAGAAGTTCCTTCTTGGATAAAGACGCGGTTCACACGGTCTGGCGTTTGCAAGGCTTCTACCACTGCATGACGTCCAAACACAAAGTCTACCACTTCTTGTACTTCTGTACGTTCTACATTCTCACGAGCCGGTCGTTGTCTCTTCTCGCTGTGGTCTGAACGCCCACGGTCCAAACGATTTCCGTTTCTTGATTTTTTCTTTGGTGCATATTCATTTCGTGCCATGTTACTGTTCACCTTCCACTTGTTGTAAGCACCAGTTGATGAGTTCTTCCAATCTCGCTTGTTGGCCAGATAAGTATAAATAACCCATTAATGCTTCAAAACCAGTCGCAATACGATAAGTTCCGACATCTGCATTTTTTGCCACCGTATGACTCTTACTGTTGCGTCCTCGTTTGTAAATTTCTAATTCTTCTTCCGTTAAGAAGTTTTCTTGCTCCAGCATTTGTTGCATCAAGCGTGCTTGCGCTTTTGCTGAAACAAATTTCGTTGCGGTCGCGTGTAATTGATTTGGCTTTGTTAATCCTTTTTGCATCACGTGATTTCTGACATACACTTCATAAATCCCGTCCCCCATATAGGCGAGTGCCAATCCATTTAGCAGCTTCCAGTTTTTTTCTGTCATGCTTCTCTTCTCCATCTTGTTCCTTGTGGAGTGTCTTCTAATACAATCCCTTGTTCTTTTAATAAATCCCGAATCTCGTCACTACGAGCAAAGTTCTTCGCCTTACGCGCTTCTAAACGTTCATCGATTAAGGCTTGAATATCATCATCGAGCAATGCTTCTTGTTTTTCCACGATTCCAAAGATTCCAAATAAAACCGCTGCTTTTTCAAGAAGTGCTTCCAGTACTGCTTTAGAAACCACTTCTTGTTCTAAATACACATTCCACTCTTTTAACCATTGATACAACACAGTCATCCCATTTGCTGCATTGAAGTCATCATCCATTTCTTTTTGGAAATCTGCTTCAATCGCTTCAAATTTCGCGAGGCGTTCTGCGTCTTCTGGCAATGCATCTACGGCTGTTTCTAGGCGGTAGCGAGCATTTTTGAAGGTCGTTTGTACCTTTTCAAGGTTCACGGCTGCTTCTTGAAGAGCCGCTTCACTAAATTTCAATGGACGACGATAGTGCGCACTTGCTAAGAAGAAACGAAGTACTTGTGGGTCGAGTTGTTGGATTAAGTCGTGAACAAGCACAAAGTTTCCAAGTGATTTACTCATCTTCTCTTCGCCCATCGTTACAAATGCATTATGCATCCAGTAGTTCGCAAATTTCTTCCCTGTTTTGGATTCACTTTGCGCGATTTCGTTTTCATGGTGAGGGAACGCTAAGTCTTGTCCGCCCCCGTGAATGTCGATGGTATCTCCTAAGTGTTTTGTCGCCATTACCGAGCATTCAATATGCCATCCTGGACGACCTTTCCCCCATGGAGAGTTCCAGCTGATTTCATTTGGTTTTGCGCTCTTCCATAATGCAAAGTCTAGCGGGTTGCGTTTCTTCGCATCATCTTCTGAAGCGGTACGATTACTTGCCCCCATTTGTAAGTCTTCGATACGTTGGTCACTGAGCTTGCCGTAACCTTCGAATCTCTCCGTAATGAAATACACGTCGCCTTCTGATTCGTAAGCCATCCCTTTATCGATTAAATCGGCTACAAAACCAATAATATCATCCATTGTGTTCATTACCGTTGGATTTAAAGTCGCCTTCTTCACATTTAGAGCGTTTGTATCTTCAAAGAACGCTTCGATATATTTCTTTGAGACTTCTTCAGCAGTCATTCCTGTTTCATTGGCCACGCGAATGATTTTATCGTCCACATCCGTAAAGTTCGAAACGAAATTCACGTCATAACCACGATATTCAAAGTAACGACGAATCGTATCAAAGGAAACCGTACTACGTGCATTCCCAATATGAATATAGTTATAAACCGTTGGACCGCACACATACATGCTCACTTTGCCTTCTTCAATCGGTTTGAATGCTTCTTTTTGTCTTGTTAAAGTATTGTAGATTTGAATCATAATTTTCCTCCGATAGTCGTATCTCTTTCAATCTCTTCTGGGGTATGGACGCGAACCACTCGTGCCGGCAGTCCAACTGCCGTCGTATGAGCTGGGATGTCCTCTAAAACGACCGCTGCCGCTCCAATCTTGGCATATTCTCCAACCGTTACAGGCCCAATCACTTGCGAATGCGCCGATAAGAGCACGCCGTTTTCGATGGTCGGATGGCGTTTACCTGTATCTTTTCCAGTTCCACCTAAGGTTACCGCGTGGAACATCTTCACATCATCCCCGATAATAGACGTTTCTCCAATCACGATACCCATGCCATGGTCGATAAAGAACCGTCTTCCAATCGTAGCCCCAGGATGAATCTCAATCCCTGTGAGGAACCGACTAAATCCGCTAACCATTCGTGCAAGCAATCTCAGTTTTGCCTTCGTATGTAACCAATGCGCTGCGCGGTGCAAGACCGTTGCGTGATATCCTGGGTACGTCAAAACAATCTCCAAGCTACTTCTAGCCGCCGGATCATTCTTTTTATACGTTGCCATGTCTTCCCTAAAACGTCCCATTCCTTCACTCCCTTTGCATTGTCTTTCTTCTCATTATAGCACAGTTTAAAGCACACAAAAAGCTGAAAAGCAGGGCTACAGAGCCTAGCGTTTCAGCTTTCTTAGAAATTATTGTAAGTCTAAAGTCACATCTACTGTTTGTAATGGTACATCGTAGAATGGATCTTCACGACGTCCTAAGAAGTCTTTTGCTTGTTGTGGGAAGAGTGCGTACATTAACACATCTTCGTCAGATTTAGCGTATTCTTTAATCTCTTCGCGAATTTCTGGTAATTGATCTTCGATTAAGTCAGCTGGACGAACGGTCACAACTTCTGAATCGCCGATAATTTTTTTCTTTCACTTCAGGATTAATTTCTGCTGGAGCTTGTCCATATAATCCTAAAACGTAGTCTTTGATTTCTTTTTGGAACGAGTTTGAAACGTTCGCCTGAAATCACGTTCATTACCGCTTGTGTCCCAACCATTTGTGATAATGGTGTTACAAGTGGTGGGTATCCTAAGTCTGCACGAACTTTAGGCACTTCAGCTAATACTTCATCGTATTTGTCTGCTAAGCCTTGTTCTGTTAATTGACTTAATAGGTTTGATAACATTCCACCAGGTACTTGGTAAATTAATGTTTTTGGTTCTGTATCTTTTACTTTAGGGTTTAAGATTCCTTCTCCACGGAATTTATCACGAATGCCGTTGAAGTGAGCTGTTGCTTCTTCTACTTTCTTCATGTCCACGCCAGTGTTAAATCCTAATTCTTCTAAAGATAAGACCATTGATTCAGTTGCAGGTTGACTTGTACCACCAGAGAATGATGATAAGCAAGTATCGATAATGTCTGCGCCTGCTTCAGCTACTTTTAAGTAAGTCATTTCAGAAATACCACTTGTAGCATGCGTGTGAACTTCTAAAGGAAGATCAGTTTTTTCTTTAATTCGGCTTACTAATTCGTAACCTGTTTGAGGTGTTAATACCCCAGCCATGTCTTTAATACAGATTGAGTCTGCACCGAATTCTGCCATGCGTCCTACTAAATCAACATAATAGTCTACAGTATGAACTGGACTAGTTGTGTAAGAGATTGCTGTTTGGCAGTGTCCGCCTGCTAATTTTGTTGCTTCGATGGATGTCTTCATGTTACGAACATCGTTTAAAGCATCGAATACACGAATAATGTCGATTCCGTTTTGTACAGATTTTTCTACGAATAAACGTACCACATCATCAGCATAGTTACGGTATCCTAATAGGTTTTGTCCACGTAATAACATTTGCAACTTTGTATCTTTTACTGCTGCGCGAATTTGACGTAGACGTTCCCATGGGTCTTCATTCAAGAAACGAATACAAGAGTCAAAAGTTGCTCCTCCCCATACTTCTAAAGCATGGAAGCCAGCTTGGTCTAATGTTTCCAAGATTGGTAACATATCTTCAGTTGACATACGAGTCGCGATTTGACTTTGTTGTCCGTCACGCAAAACCGTTTCAGTTAAACGGATAATTTTGCTCATAATATCTTCCTTTCTTAAGGTCTTTGGGTCGATGTGTATGCTGCAATCATGTGAGCGATATGCTCTTGCATTTCTAGGACGGTATGCTTTCTAGAACGGGCGCACACTTTTGCATCCTCATTGCAGATAAAACAACGTCTTGGAGACATTCCAAGGGCTGTTCTGGAAATTGGAGTTGGTGTTTCTCCGGCCATTTCCACGACATCGATATCCAGTAATCGTCCGAGTGGGTGTCCTTCTTCAAACTCCGTACAAGCGCGCTTTACATCAAGTGCGTCTGCGCGAAGAACTCGGTAAAACTCCATTCCTGTCGCAAGTGAGAAGTCTTCTTGATGAAGTTTCTCAAAAGACTGTAACGCCTCATCCAATTCAGAAATCACAGAGGCGAAGACGGTTTTAATCGCCTCTGAATTTTTAACAGGACCTGGAATATTGAGTGTAATAGACACCAATACACACGGGTTAAATTGTTCTAGTAATTGTTGTTGGGTATGAGCACGTCTTTCTCTGGCATCAAGCATTTGCATGATATCCACAGGTGCTCCGTCAAACAAGGAATTAAACATTGCGAACAACGTCGATGATGCTTCCATCACGGTATTCAATCACCGCAACCACTTTGTCACCATATTGGATTGGTTCTGGGTTTCCAACGATGCTGTATGCTTTCTCTTGTAATTCTTTGATTGTGTATTGAGGTACGTCTAACCCTTTGAAGTGTTCAATTAAGTCTTGACGGTTAGGGTTGATGGCAATACCGATTTCAGTAACGACCACGTCCACACTTGTACCAGGAGTAATCACAGTATTTACTGATTCTACGAATGTAGGGATGCGTCCACGTACTAATGGGCTGATAACCATTGACATTTTTGAAGCAAAAGCTGTATCACAGTGACCACCTGAAGCTCCACGGATAACACCGTCAGAACCTGTCATTACGTTTACGTTGAAGTCTGTATCTACTTCTAAAGCAGAAAGGATTGCAACGTCTAAACGGTTGATTACTGAACCTTTAGATAATGGGTTTGCGTACATGCTTGCGTCGATTTCATAGTGGTTTGCATTGTTTGCAAGTGAAATTGCAGATGGATGGTCGAAGTCTTGAACGTCGATGACTTTCTCTACTAAACCTTCTTCTAACAATTCGCACATTGAGTTTGTAATCCCACCAAGTACAAAGCTTGCTTTGATGCCGTCTTTAATCATCGCTTCACGGATGAAACGAGTTGCAGCAAGAGAAGCTCCACCTGTACCCGTTTGGAATGAGAATCCTTCTTTATAATATGGAGAACCAGTGATCACTTTAGAAGCGTATTCTGCGATTAATAATTCTTTAGGGTTTTTCGTGAAACGAGTTGCCCCCTTTAGCAATTCCTTTAGGATCTCCGATTTCATCTACAACAACCACGTAGTCCACGTCTGTTTGTGGAATGCTGATTGGAGTGTTTGGATATGGTACAAGGCTATCTGTAATCGCAACGACTTGGTCAGCGTATTTAGCGTCGATCATTGCGTATCCTAAAGAACCGCAAGTTGCTTTTCCTTTTGTACCGTTGATGTTACCGTACTCGTCAGAACTTGGAGCTCCAAGGAAGGCAACGTCGATGTGGATGTCTCCTGCAGTAATCGCACGAGCACGTCCACCGTGTGAACGAATCACAACTGGGTTTTCCATGATACCGCTAGAGATTGCTGCCCCTAATTTATCACGTAAACCAGATGAAGTGATGTTTGTAATGACACCATTTAATGTGTTCGATTAATGGTTCGTGTACGTTCGCGATTGAAGATGGAGCGATTGATAGGTTTTTAATCCCCATTTTCGCAATTTCTTCCATAACCATGTTGATTACATAGTCTCCTTCACGGAAGTGGTGGTGGAATGAGATTGTCATGCCATCTTTTAAGCCAGTTTTTTCAATAGCTTCACGAATGCTACCTAATAATTTTTCTTGACGAGGTTCAACAGGTTTGATTTTACGGCTAGCTGCTTCATAAGGTTTAATGCGAGCTAACTCACCTTCGTATACCCCATATTGATCTGCATATTCTTGTGGAATTTCACGTCCAGCTTTATTTAATACCATCTTAAATTTCCTCCTCGCTAATCAATCCAGCCGCTTTTGCCAATGCGATTACGCGCTCAGCACGTTCCACGATTGGTTTGTCGACCATTTTACCGTTAACTGAGATAACGCCTGAACCTTTTGCTTCAGCTTCACGAATTCCCCAAATAACTTCTTTAGCGTTTTGAATTTCTTTTTCTGTTGGTGCATAAACTTTATTAACCACAGGAATTTGACGAGGATTAATAACAGATTTTCCATCGAAACCTAATTGTTTGATGCGTTCTACTTCTTCACGGAATCCATCCATGTTGTCTACGTTAGAGTAAACAGTATCGATTGCAGCGATTCCTGCAGCACGAGCCGCGTGTAAAATCATACTACGAGCGAAGAATAACTCTTGTCCATCAGGGTAACGACGAGTTTTCATGTTTGTTACGTAGTCTTCAGCCCCTAAAGCGATCCCGATTAAACGGTCACTTGCTTTCGCGATTTCGCGAGCGTTTAACACACCTTCAGCTGATTCAATCGCAGCCATCATTTTAGTGCGACCTACTGGGATGTTGTTTTCACGTTCAACGCGAGTGATGATTTCATCCACGTCTACGATATCTTGCGCTGTTTCAGTTTTTGGTAAACGAACCACGTTTACGCCAGCTAGGACAACTGCTTCAATATCTAAAGCACCTGTTGTATCTAAACCGTTGATACGTACAACTGTTTCTACATTGCTGTAGTCAAAAGTTTTTAAAGCGAAATGTACTAATACACGAGCTGAGTCTTTTTCTTTTAAAGATACAGCATCTTCTAAGTCAAACATAATTGAGTCTGCGCCGTAAAGTGGAGCGTCACGCAACATTGCTGCGTTAGCACCAGGTACGAACATCATTGTTCTTCTTAAGCGTTCCATGAGTCGATCTCCTTCCAGTCGTAGTTTTCAACCTCTGATGCACGGTGAACCACTGTCACTGTACGAGCTTGGATTGTGCAATCTAGAGCTCCTTTATCAACTGCAATCACTTCTGCTGAAGTAACGCCTAATTGTTTTAAAGTTTCTTCGATCACACGACGGATTTGATTTCCGAATTGTTTTTCGACACTACTTTCTAATTGAATGTCGATTCGACCAGCGGTACTTGGATTTAAAGTAATCATAATGTCACTTGATTCCAAAGTGCCGACTACTGCACTTTTTTTAATTTCCATTATAGTTTCCACCTTTTCTTTTGGATTTTATCCAATGAAATGTTTTTCTTCTAAATAATGATACGTAGTTGCTGGAACGAGCTGTTTCAACTCGTCTACGTTTTTGTCTTGAATGGCAGCGCGTACCCGCGTCGCACTCACCACTTCCTCTCGGACAGAAAGCCGATCTATAATGACTAATTCTAAGTCCTTGCCAAAAGCAGCTCTTAGTGCGTCATTATAAACGGAGGTGACTGGGGAGAGTGGTTCTTGACCCACAAAACGTTTGGTCAATTGTAACGTTGGAACAATGTTTTCTAAGAAGAGTGTTGCATCCAATGTTGCTTGAACTTTTGCTACTTCCAAATCCGCCTTCTCTTTCAAGAAGTAGGATGGGAAAGTAGCGCTTGAGACCATGTAGTCTCTTGTTGGGAGTACCGTTACATTTGGCAGGTGACTCACACCACGTTTCACCATTTCCATTCGGTCGTTGGTATTAAAGAACGAACGGTCTTCGGAAACAACGAACACATAGAGGTGACTCGACTGACTAGCAGCTGTTTCTACCAAGTATTGATGTCCCAGCGTAAAAGGATTGGCATTCATGACGATGGCACTATTGCTACTTCCTTCTACGAAATGTTCTTTTAGTAATTTTAAGTAATCACTAAAAGAAGGAATGCCTTGTTCTAAAAAGGCGAGATTTTCTGTTTCGGCAATCATGCGGTACCCTAAAGATTTAAAGAAGATAATGTTCTTTGGTTTTGTATAGACAAAACTGTTTGTGTACGAACGTTCTCTTAATTCATCTAGAAGGGCCATCACGAGATGCGTTAACAGATTTTCTGATTGATATTTTTTACAAACCACTAAACATTTCAAAATGTTGCGGTCTAAAGAACCTGTCGCTGCAATATCACCAGAGTGATGATAAATTGCAATTGTGTAATCGACTTGTTCCGTCTTGCCAAGGTTCGCTTGATCCATTACCCATTCCCAATCTTGACGAGCTTTTTGATCACGATCAAGCCATAATCGTTTGAGAATGAAATTTTCCATGGAACGGCCTCCTTATTTTGGCGGGAATGCTTTTAAAAGTAATGCAGAAACGGCATATAGAATTCCTAATACTAGGAAAACTCCACCCATCCCTAAAGCCATTAATTCAAAAGCTTGTGTTAAATGTTCTGCGTTGAAAGTCATCGTTTTCCTCCTTTTCCTTCTATATTATTACATGAAGAATGATAATAATAATCCACCAGCAATAACAGAAGCGATTTGTCCAGAAACGTTAGCTCCAACAGCATACATTAAGATGAAGTTTTGAGGATCTTCGTCTGTCGCCATTTTTTGGATAACACGACTTGACATTGGGAATGCAGAAATACCTGCAGCTCCGATCATTGGGTTGATTTTTTCTCTACGGAATAAGTTCAAGATCTTAGCAAACACAACACCACCGATTGAGTCCATGATGAAGGCTACTAAACCGAACAAGATGATCATTAATGTTTGAACATTTAAGAATAAATCAGCTTGCATTTTAACTGAGATTGTAATCCCTAATAAAATAGAAACAATGTTTACTAATTCGTTTTGAGCGGCTTGAGATAAGTTATCTAAAACGCCACATTCGCGTAATAAGTTACCGAACATTAAGAAACCAACAAGTGGTAATGAAATTGGGGCAATGAAACCTGCCACAATTGTGATAATGATTGGGAACAAGATTTTCGTTAATTTAGATACGCCTGAAGCATGGTAAGTCATACGAATACGACGTTCTGCTTTAGTAGTAACCATCTTGATTGCGATTGGTTGGATGATTGGAACAAGTGCCATGTATGAGTAGGCCGCAACCGTAATCGCTCCAAGTAATTGTGGTGCTAATTGGTTCGCTACGAAGATAGAAGTAGGACCGTCTGCCGCACCGATAATACCGATTGAAGCAGCTTCACGAATATCGAATCCGAATAACACTGCTACAACAACGACAAAGAAAATACCGAATTGTGCTGCTGCACCGAATAATAACATGAATGGGTTTTGTAATAATGGTCCGAAGTCGATCATCGCACCGATACCGATGAAGATTAATAATGGGAACAATTCAGTTTCGATACCGATTTCGAATAAGATTTGTAGGACCCCATGTTGTTGTTGTCCGCCAACGACTTGGTCAAGAACCCCAGTCCCTGGGAAGTTTACTAAGATTGTACCTAATCCCATTGGTACTAATAATGTTGGTTCGTACTCTTTTTTAATCCCTAAGTACATTAATAGGGCACCGACAAGCATCATGAAGATTTGGCCGCCCGTAATAGACATTACATTTTGAACTAATGTTTCCACTGTTTCACTCCTTGAATTTCAATATAATTAGTTAATTGTAATTAAAGCGTCTCCTGGGTTTACCACTTGACCTTCTTTAACGTGAATTCCTGCTACAACCCCTGCTTTAGCTGCAACGATTTCGTTTTCCATTTTCATCGCTTCTAAAATCATTAATGGTTGGTTTTCAGTAACTGTATCCCCTACGTTTACAAGCACTCGTAAGATATTTCCTGGCATTGGAGATGGCATTGCGTCTGCGCCTGCTGGTGTTGATGCTACAGGAGCTGCTGGAGCAGGTGCTGCTTCTACTGCAGGTGCTGCTGGAGCCGCTGGAGCAGGTGCTGCTAGTGCTACAGGAGCAGGTGCCGCCACTGCGCCGATTTCTTCCATTTCTACTTGGTACTCTTGACCGTCTACTTTGATTTTGAATTTACGTAACATTTCGTAACATTCCTCCTAAAAATAAATTATGATTTACGTTTTTTTGGTAGATTTCTTTAACAGCCCACTGACTGTCATTTGATTCGCCTGCAGCAATTGCCGAAGCGATAACCGAGATAATCTTGGTTTCTGGGTTGCGTTTAAGGACGCGTTTAACCACAAATTGGCTTTCTGGATAATCTGAGGCCGCAATCGCTGCCGCAATGATTGAGACGTGCTTAGCTTCTTCTGCTTCTACCGGTACAAAAGCTTCTAATTTTTCCCATTCCGATTGAGGGGATGCAGGCTGCGTTGATGCGTGTTCCGTTGCTTCAGAACTCTTTTTGCCAAATAATCGTTGGAGAATTCCCATTCCTTCACTCCCTTCCCAACATAATCTGCATAGAATTATTATACAGAAAACACTATCATTCCAGAAATATAAAATGGGGCTTTTCCTGTTCTTTTGGTGTTTTATTATAAATAGGATATAAGCATTATGTTCAATATGTCACATCAAACTGTTTTTTTATTGTTTTTCGATATGAAAACACTATCTTTTTTATTAAATATTGTTTAAGATATCGCTATAAGTAAACGAATTCATTTTTGAGGTGACTTCGTGGAGAGCCCTTCAGGTTTTAGCGACTGAATGTTTCTCCTGCTATTATAAAAATTTTTTCAAAAAAGAAAGGAAGATATGATGGTTATCACAGTTGCAGCTTATGTAATGATGGCTATTTTCATGTACATTATCATGAAGAAAAAAATGTCACCATTCACAGCTTTAGTATTAATTCCATTAATTTTCGCAATTATTTTAGTTGCTACAGGTCAAGTCCAAGACGTAAACATCGGTACATTAATTCGCCAAGGGTTATTCGGAAATAACTCAAAAGATAAATTAACAGCGATGAAAGGAACTGCTGAAACAGGGGTTATGCTTCTATTCGCAATCCTTTACTTCTCTACAATGTTAGACGCTGGATTATTCGATCCAATTACTAACAAAATGATTCGCTTCGCTAAAGGCGATCCAATGAAAGTATTGATGGCTACTGCTATCGTAGCTGCTGCCGTATCATTAAACGGTGACGGAACTACAACTACATTAATCTGCTGCTCAGCTTTCGTGCCAATTTACAAAAAATTAGACATGAAATTAATGAACTTAGGGGTTCTTGTAATCTTACAAAACACAATCATGAACTTATTACCATGGGGCGGACCTACTGCTCGTGCGATGTCAGTTCTTGGTGTAGAAGCAGATATCCTAGGTTACTTAGCACCAGGTATGATTCTTTCAGTACTTTACGTAATCTTCGTAGTTGCTCGCTCAATGGGTAAAAAAGAACGTGCTCGTTTAGGTATCCAAGAATTAACAGATGCTGAATTAGATGAATTAACAACAATCACTGACCCAGAAGTGTTAGAAAAACGTCGTCCACAAAACTTCTTAATCAACGCTATCTTAACAATTGTATTAATCGGTTGGTTAGTAGCTGGTTCATTCATCGATGCGATTGAAGTGAAACCAGTTGTATTATTCTTAGTTGGTACAGCTTTAGCCTTAATGATCAACTACCCAGACTTAAATCTCAAGCAAAACGTATTGGGGACAACGCTGGGGACGCTGTACAAGTAGTATTACTTGTATTTGCTGCCGGAGTATTCATGGGATTATTCCAAGGAACTGGAATGGCGACTGCTTTAACAGAAAGTATCGTTCATGTAATTCCTAAAGAATTAGCAGGATTCTGGTCATTAATTATCGCAATTATCTCAGTTCCTGGTACATTCTTCTTAACAAACGATGGCTTCTACTACGGAGTATTAATTCCATTCGCAGAAATCGGACGTCAATATGGATTCACTGATATGCAAATGGCATTAGCTTCATTAATGGGTCAAGCATTCCACTTATTGAGCCCATTAGTAGCGTTCATCTACTTACTATTACGTCTAACAGGATTAGACATGGGTGAATGGCAAAAAGAATCAGCTAAATACGCTGCTGTTATCTTCGTAATCTTCGTTGTAACAATCGTATTAATGGGTCACATGCCATTATACTTAGCTCAATAATTCAAAACGAATTTGTGAAAAAGACTTGTTCAGGCCCAGCCTAACAAGTCTTTTTTGTGCATTTTTCATTCTTTTCGTTTATACTATTTCTGATGCATAGAACAAATTCAAGGAGGCTATTATGTCAGCAGTCATTCAAGCAGTTAAAAACAATCTAGACATTACTCAAAATAAACCTCTCAAAATTTCACTTTACGAAGCATTTCGTAAAACGATCATTTTAGGGGAGATTCCTGCCGGCACAAGAATTAACGAAAAAGAGTTTTCGACAGAATTAAATATTAGTCGTACTCCGATTCGTTATGCCTTAAACGAATTGACAAAGGAACATCTAGTAGAACATATCCCAAAGATCGGCGTTATTGTAAAAGGAATTTCCATCAAAGACGCCCATGAAATTTTTGAAATTAGAAAGTCCCTCGATACCTTAGCAACCATTAATGCCATGAAACTCATGACGAAGAAAGATTTCGAAGAGCTCGCAGCTATCTTAGAAGAGTGCGATAAACTCAACGCTGAAGATAAAGTAGATGAAGTACTGGCTAACTTCACTACCTTTAATGACTTCATTTACGAAAAATGTCAAATGACTCGTCTAAAAGAAATCGTCAACGAACTCCGTACTTACGTGATATACTTCCGTGACTTATCGATTCGTTCATCCGAACGCCGCACAAAAAGCACTGAACGAACACAAACTCATCTATCGCGGAATGCTCAACAAAGATGTGGAACAAATCACGCTCATTACTCATGAGCACTTAGACCGTTCATTACAATTTATTTTTGAAACAAATGGAGAAATTACACATTGATTAATCCTGAGTTTTTTTAGCACAAGTGGCTACAGACGCCCTTCTACAAGAGGTGAATCTCGCGCCAAAACCAGGCCTCGTGGATCCGATTTCCACCGGCGCCCATAAGGACATGACAAAGGACACCTTCTACAAAAAGCATCGAAGCGCTTCGTCCTTATTTACTCGCCTACGCCGAAGCAGGAAACCGCCACAACGGCACTCCACTCGACTTATTCAACGAGCTTCGCGCCCTTGGAAAACAAGCCGAAGCCGCGATGATGGCCGCCACAAACCATATCAATACCCATAAAGGAGCCAATTTCTCCTTTGCGCTGGTTTTAGGTGCCACCGCACATACAAAAGGCAATATTCCAGAAGCTTTGCACTATTGCCACCTTATGACGCGCCATCTCATCGAAGTGGATTTTGCCAACTTCGACCAAAAAGAACACCTCTCTTACGGGGAGAAACTCTACATCGAACACGGCATCACAGGCATACGAGGCGAAGCAGCAACCGGCTACCCAAGCCTTGCAAAAGCCCTCGACTATTACAACACACTAGACACGCACACACCACGCCACCGCGACCTGCTCCTTCTTCTATATCTCATGACCTTTGTCGAAGACGGGAACCTCATTCACCGCGGCGGAATCGATGCGTATAAGAAGGTCCAACAAGAAGCCAAACTCCTCTTTGGCGAAGCCCAAACACTCTCAGAAGAAGAGCTCGCTAGCCGTCTCGAAGACTACGACAACGTCCTTATCGAGCGTAACTTAAGCCCAGGAGGAAGTGCAGACCTACTCTCCCTCACCTTCTTCTGTCACAAAATACAACAAAACGGATGAACCCTCATCCGTTTTTTTCTTTACTCTTTTTGTTTTCTATCTACCACATCGCTATTTGCATCTTTTTTAGCACACACTTTATGCCTTTATTTTTCAGCGGTCTATTACTTAACAATTTTCTCGAGCACACACCTCATATTCTCCCTTCTTCTCCCTTCCCCGCGCCAGAGAACTCAGCCTGCACACACCTGTCGCCTTCTCTTATTCAAAAAAGGATTAACCTTTTTATTTATTCTTTCCCCCTGAGGCCTGATATTCGGAAAAATCTCGGATTCTATAATAGCAGTAATGGGGAATTGTATAAAATGCGAATTAGTGGGAGTTAGGAATTTATTCCTTACTCCTACTTTGAGGCTTTGAAGGTGAGAGACCATAGGCTCGAACCGGTACCCCATTACCGCTATTATGAAGATATCCGAGTATTTTGAAGAATATCGGGCCGAAGGCCCATGGTTTTAAATTAATATAAATAAAAAAGAGTTAACGCAGTTTGCGTTAACCCTTTCTGTCAGCTTTTATTTAATAAGAGCAAGTGCAGCTTGGATGTGTGCAATGCTGCGTTCTCTTCCAAGCAACTCAATCGTCTTACCGATAGCCGGCCCGTGTGTTTGTCCGCTCGTTGCCACACGAATTGGCATAAACAAGTTTTTACCCTTCACGCCAGTTTCCTTTTGAACCTCTTTAATAGCTGCCAAAATACTTGGCTCATCAAATGTTTCCATCGCTTCTAATTTAGACATAAAAGCATTCAATACTGTTGGAACAGTTTCGCCTTGAAGCACTTCTTTCGCTTCGTCGTTTTCCACTTCGAAATCTTTTCTGAAGAATAATGTTGATAAAGCAACAATTTCATTCATGTAGCTCATTTGATCGTGGTATAACGCCACTAATTTCACTAACCATGCATGTTCTTCAGGAGAAACTTCTTCCGATACGATTCCCGCTTTTTTCAATTGCGCAATCGCCATTTCAGCCACTTCTTCTAATGGAGTTTTCTTCACGTATGTGTTGTTAATCCATTCTAATTTCTTCGGATCAAAGGCAGCTGGTGATTTACCAAGACGTTTTTCGTCGAAGATTTCGATGAATTCTTCACGGCTGAAGATTTCGTGTTCACCTTGAGGAGACCATCCTAGAAGCGCGATAAAGTTGAACATCGCTTCTGGCAAGTATCCTAAGTCTTTATATTGTTCGATGAATTGTAGAATTGATTCATCACGTTTTGATAATTTCTTACCTGTTTCCGTATTAATGATTAATGTCATATGTCCAAAATGTGGTGGTTCCCAACCGAATGCTTCGTAAATCATTAATTGTTTTGGAGTATTAGCAATATGGTCATCTCCACGTAAAACGTGAGTGATTTCCATGAAGTGGTCATCCACTGCTACTGCAAAGTTGTACGTAGGCATTCCGTCACGTTTTAAGATAACGAAGTCGCCACCGACACTTGTAGACTCGAATGAGATTTCGCCTTTAACGATATCGTCGAATACGTAAGTTCCTTGTTTTGGAACACGGAAACGAACAACAGGAGTGCGTCCTTCTGCTTCAAAAGCGTCACGTTGCTCTTGTGTTAAGTGAGCGTGTTGCCCGCTGTAATGAGGCATTTCGCCACGAGCACGTTGCGCTTCACGTTCTGCTTCCAATTCTTCCTCTGTCATGTAACATTTATACGCTTTGTCTTCAGCAATTAATTGCTCGATGAGTGGATTATAAATGTGTTCACGTTCTGATTGACGGTAAGGACCGTATTTGCCAGGTTTGTCTGGACCTTCATCCCAATCCATTCCAAGCCATGTTAAGTTTTCTAATTGGCTTTCTTCTCCGTGTTCAAGATTTCTCTTGCGGTCAGTATCCTCGATACGGATGATGAACTCTCCACCATAATGTCTCGCGAATAAATAGTTAAATAGGGCTGTACGAGCATTCCCGATGTGCAAGTGCCCCGTTGGACTTGGTGCATAACGTACACGCACTTTATCTGTCATTGTAAAACTTCCTTTCTTTGTCATTCTTACTTATTGTAAAACTTTTCAAGTCATATTTCCATGATTATTTTACAAGTCTTCTAAAATATATTTAAAATCTTTCTCTTCCATTTTTTGAATCATAATAATCCCATCCCCTAAAGGAAGTAAAGTCGATTTTAAGGTTGGATCGCTTTGTACTAAATCAAGGAACATATTGAGACGGCGATGAATTTTACGCACACGTCTTGGACGCTCCATCACATCTTCTAAAATCGTTCCTCCTTGGAAAATATCATCCACGACCAGCACGCCGCCAACTTCTAGCACGTCCATGCAATATGGGAAAAACTCAATATATTTTGCTTTAGCACTGTCCATAAAGAGGAAGTCATATTTCCCTTGTTCAAGTGTTGGTAAAATATCAGCTGCATCGCCTTCTAATTGGGTGATTCGGTCAGATAACCCTAATTTTTCAAAGTTCGCTTTGGCACGGCTATACATTAACTCATAGCGGTCAATGGTGGTTACCTTTGCTTGTGGTGAAGCTGTTGCCATTAGACTCGCTGAGAATCCAACTGCTGTCCCAATTTCTAAAATATTCTTCGGTTGGGTTAGTCCAACTATAAAATCTAGGAAAACGGCTGTTTCATGAGGAATAATGGGAATTCCTAATTCATTAGCCATATTCTCTAGTTCGCCTAAGCCACCCGGAAAACTGCGTTGACTTGTGCGCATGTACTCGACCAGTTCAGGTTTGACAACGGGTCTGTGCATCATTTCGTTTAACATAAATTCTCCTTCGTTAGAATCCGCCACCGCCGGATCCTCCACCACTACCACCGCTCGATCCGCCAGAGAATCCTCCGCCGAACCCGCCAGAGTTGCTACCTCCATTGACATAAGAGCTAGAACTGTTGTATGAGCTTGAGAAGGCACTATTAAAGTCCGCAATAGGATAGTAAATCGTTCCTGTTTGACTTGAATAGAACACACTGTCTGGTAGTTGGTCTGGTATTAATTTCTTCAACACTTTAATCACATGTTCCGCTACGCCTAAAGAAATGGCATAAACTAAGAAGTGATCCCACAGTTGAATACTTGGTAAATCTTCAATTCTCTTCATTGGAGAGAGGTCTTTCAGCATTTGTTTAAAGGCTTGCCATTGACGGTAACGGTACTCACCTTCAAGTGTACGTCTCTTTGCTGCTGCTCCACCTCCGATTAATGTCAGAGGAATTAAAACAAGGGCAAAGATAAACGTAAGGGCAGCCAATACTGGGTTCTTACTTAAAAGGCTCAACCCGAAAGTGGCTGCTACAAGTAGGAATACAAAACAACCTGCAAAATAGTTTCTCGCCTCTGGTTCTCCTTTGTAAAACGGTCCACACGATGTTTTTCTGCAGCAGTATCCACCGCATTCAACCAACTAGTGGCTGCATTATAATACGCTTTTGGATGATCTTCCGCGTATTCTTTAATATCCTTTAGGTAGATGGTATCATCTCCACCACCCACGTCTTCAAAGAGCAATTTCACTGCTAATTTCTCGTGACGAAGAAGTTTCGATACATCTCCAACGAGTTTAATTTCATGTGGTTGTGTTTCCGACAAGGTTAAAATCTTCTTGCGGACTAAATCCATAACCGTTGCACTTAAATCTTTCATCGTACTCTTGCCATAAATCGCTTTGTTCATAATAGCCGGAGTAATATCTTCAGGAATTTCAAAAAGATGATCTGGAACGTGAGGAACTTTTTGCAGTCTCTTACGGTTGGCAAAGAAGCCTTTAACCCACGCAAAGATTAAGTTCACAAACATCAATATCCACCCGATATACACACCGATAGACCCTAGCGTCTTAATGCCTTCTTCTTGTTGCAGCAACTTTTCTTCTTGGGCCACAATCTCATCAAAGGCTTTTCGGTTCACTACATTGGTATTTCCTGGAGTCAATGTTTGTGGGAAAATCATATGCACTTCAACGAAATCCCCACTCTTATTAGAAGGAGCTGTGAAGGTCACAGACTTGTAGTCATCGGCAATTTTTACATTCCCGTTTTGACCAGCCCCATGTCCCCAAGCACGAAGCGTTTCTTTAGACGCATTTCCCGGAAGGTTAACTTTGACGGTGATGTTTTCTTGGTCGATTTCCCACTGTGTACCAACAACTTTACGGTTTAATTCCGCTGTGTCTTCGTAGTTTGTAATTAATTTTGGAATCGTATATTGGAAGGTAACGGTTCTTCTCGAATTCGAAAACGGTGTGAAGACTTTAAATTTTAATTTATCCCCTTCATGAGTGAGCTGATAGGTGCCACTCATTCCCGTTGAATTTTGAGGCATTTCTACCGTTCCAGAACCCGTCTCCAAAAAGGCAGTTACGTCCGTTGGTTCTCTAAAACCTGAGTAGTCTAAGTTATAGAACACTCCGTTATAAGAACCATCAGCCTGAAACGTAATTTTTTTCTTGAAACTGAACATCGCCGTTTTTCTAAAAATATTCACGGTGATATCGTACTTGTCTACTTTTTAAGCTACGAGCATCGACACTCGAACTAAGTCCAAAGAAGGCCACTAATCCTAATAAAAAAACGTAATGATGTAACGTATTTTTTTCGATTCATGTTTTTCACCTCTAAACTGTCAAAAAAAGTGTGAAATTACTGCGGGATTGTCCACGAAGGAACTTCGCCATCATCTCACACTTGTTTGTACTCTCTTACATTACTGATCCAACAATATTTAATTTTTTTCTTCAAGTAGAATTTAGCCGCTAATGCTGCCGCTCCAATGAGTAAGTACCATTCATAACTCATTACAAGATTGATGGCATTTGGAATGAAGGATTGGCTTGCTACGACTAAGAGTAACCAAGCGACCATCGCCACTGTACTTACTACTAAGTAACGAATGTATCCACGTTGACCTTTTTGGATTATCAAATTTAGGAGCATTTTTTTCGAAATAGCTAACATTACGAACGCTCCTGCGATGAAGTTGATGATTAATGTTAATAATCCCATTGGTTGCGAACCTGAGTCAGGATTTAGCATCAACATCACTCCTGTTACTAGAGCAAATAAACCGCCTACTAATAACCCGCCATCTAAAGCGATTTGCCAATCTGGAGATTTTTGCATCTGGATCTTTAGCAGGTCCATCGACAATCGCATGCACGCGTTCTGTTACCGTTCCGAATAATTGACGTGCAGTCACCCCTGATTTTTTTGATGTTCGATGATTTGAGGAAGCATCACTGATAATTCTTTTTCGACTTGCGCTTCGTCAAATCCTGCTTCTTTCAATGCGCGTTCTAATTGATAGATATATTGTTCATTTTTACTTGTTAATTTTGCTTTTTGAGTGTCTACTGACACTACTTCTGGTACGTTTTGTTCTGACATACTACAATCCTCCGTTATCCTTACACATTAAATCTAAAGAGCATTACGTCGCCGTCTTGCACGACATATTCTTTACCTTCTTGACGAACTTTTCCGTTTTCTTTTGCAGCTGTCATGCTACCGTATTCCAGTAGGTCTGCATACGCAACCGTTTCGGCACGGATGAATCCACGCTCGAAGTCTGAGTGGATGATTCCCGCACATTGCGGAGCTTTCATGCCACGGCGGAATGTCCACGCACGTACTTCTTGTTCCCCAGCTGTAAAGTAAGTCGCCAACCCTAATAAGTGATACGCTTTTTGGATTAAGATGTCTAAGCCAGAAACTTCAATTCCCATTTCTTCTAGGAAAGCTTGTTTTTCTTCTTCCTCAAGTTCTGCCACTTCTTCTTCAATTTTCGCACAGATGACAACGACTTCTGCATCTTCTTTAGCCGCATAGTCTTCCACTAATTGCACGTATTGGTTATGGCCGCCTTCCATCACATCATCTTCAGAGATGTTTGCGATGTACAGCATTGGTTTGGTTGTTAAAAGGAATAAGCCTTTCACGATTGGAAGTTCTTCGTCTGTGAATTCAATCGTACGAGCTAATTGTCCTTCTTCTAACACGGGTTTGATTTTTTCTAAGACTGCCAGTTCTGCAACCGCGTCTTTATCTTTAGTTTTCGCAATTTTTGCCACACGAGCAATCCGTTTGTCCACTGACTCAAGGTCGGCCAACACTAACTCTAGGTTGATTGTTTCGATGTCAGCGATTGGGTCTACTTTCCCAGCTACGTGTGTAATATTTTCGTCTTCAAAACAACGAACCACTTGGCAAATCGCGTCTACTTGACGGATGTGGCTTAAGAATTTATTCCCAAGACCTTCCCCACGGCTTGCCCCTTTAACGATTCCAGCGATATCGGTAAATTCAAAGGTCGTCGGAACAGTTTTCTTCGGTTTTACTAATTCCGTTAATTTTTGTAAACGAAGGTCTGGTACTTCTACCACTCCGACGTTTGGGTCAATTGTCGCAAACGGATAGTTCGCCGCTTCGACCCCTGCTTTTGTAATTGCATTAAATAATGTTGACTTCCCAACGTTTGGTAAGCCGACGATTCCAGCTGTTAAGGCCATTTGTCACACTCTTTCTTTTATTTGTTTTCTTCGGCAACAGAAATCGTCACCTTTTTCATCTTCTTCTCGAATTCCCGTCTTGGCATAAGGACCATTTGACCACAGTGATCACACTTGATACGAATGTCCATCCCCATACGGATGATTTCCCAGGAATTCGTCTGGCACGCATGCGGTTTTTTCATTTCCACATGATCGTGTAATTGATACGTTGTTCCTGCTTTCATAAAGACTCCTTTATTAATCGTCTAATTCGATTTCTAATACTTCTAAAATACGGGTTAAATCTTTTTGAGAAAGATACTCAATTTCGATTTTTCCACGTTCGCCTTTTTCAACGATTTGCACGCTTGTTCCGAATTTATCCATTAAACGTTCTTCCGATTCAACGATATACATCGATTTTTTCGGTTTGTGGATTTTCTTCGTTGTTTTCTTAACAGGTTCATTGATGGATTGGACTAAAGTTTCTAAGGCACGAACCGTTAGATTTTCTTTCACGGCCTTTTTAGCCACAGTCCCAATTTTCGTTTGGTCTTTTAATCCAAGAAGCGTACGCGCATGCCCTGCTGAAAGAGACCCATTTTGTACGAGTTCTTGGACTGGAGCTGGCAAGGTTAATAATCGTAAGAAGTTTGCCACGTATGAACGGCTCTTTCCTACTCGGCTTGCTACCTCTTCTTGTTTTAATTTCAATGAATCCATTAATGTACGATACGCCATCGCTTCATCTAAAGGCTTCAAGTTTTCGCGTTGTAAGTTTTCAACAACTGCGATTTGAATCATCGTTTCTTCTGAGTAGTCACGTACAATAGCTGGAATCGTTTCTTTCTCAGCTAATTTAGACGCACGCAAGCGACGTTCCCCAGCAACTAATTCATATCCTTTAATTTTAGACTTGCGAACGATAATCGGTTGGAAAACTCCATTTTGGCGAATAGATTCCGCTAGTTCTGCTAAACCTTCCTCATCAAACTCTTTACGCGGTTGATAAGGATTTGGACGAATCTCTGAAACAGCAATCTGTTGAATTTGCTCAGTTTCTTGTACTTGTTCTAAGGCATCGAGGGTATCTAAATCATTCATAAACAACGCGTCGATTCCACGTCCAAGGCCTTTTCCTTTTTGATTTTTACTCATGTGCCAACACTTCCTTTGCTAACTCCATGTATACTTCCGCTCCTCTAGAACGTGGGTCATAGTCCACAATCGCTTGCCCGTAACTTGGTGCTTCAGACAGACGGACATTTCGAGGGATAATTGTTTTATAGACTTTCTCACGGAAATACTTAATCACATCTTCTTTGACTTCATTCCCTAAGTTCGTACGCGCATCGTACATCGTTAGGAGAACGCCCTCAATCTTCAACTGAGGATTAAAGTGCTTGCGAACCATCGTGATCGTGTTCATGAGTTGTGACAGTCCTTCCAACGCATAATATTCGCACTGCACAGGAATTAATACCGTATCACTAGCGGTAAAAGCATTCATCGTTAAATGTCCAAGTGAAGGAGGACAGTCGATAAAGATATAATCGTAATCATCTTTAATGTTCTTCACAGCCTCTTTCAATCGTTGCTCACGGCGCGGTTGACTCGTTAACTCGATTTCTGCACCTGCTAACTGAATCGTCGAAGGGGCAATCATCAAGTTTTCACGACTCGTCGGAACAATCACGTCCGCCATCGGTACTTGGTTCACTAAAACATCATATACATCTTGTTCGAGTTCCCCTTTTTGTACGCCAAGACCGCTCGTTGCGTTCCCTTGAGGGTCACTATCAATAATTAATACTTTTTTGCCATTGACCGCCAACGCAGCCGCTAAACTGACGGTTGAAGTCGTCTTTCCAACTCCACCTTTCTGATTGGCAACGGATATTACACGTCCCATACTCTTCCTCCATGTTTCTTGTTCTAAAAAAGGGAGAATGCAAGCATTCTCCCTCTCGCATGTCTACAAAATGTTCTTCATTTCTCGCAATATTTTGTTCTTTTCTATTGTAACAAAAAAGTGCCTTTTTTTGTAGTCATACCGGTTTATTTTACGAAAAAAGCTCTGCCCTTACTGAGGCAAAGCTTTCTTTTGTTGTTCATTGAATTGTAAGTATGCAATCGTATATTCTTTGCGGGTTTGCTCGCCTTCATCAACAACTGTAATCTCCACATTTGTGATGAGATTTCCAGCGGCATCGGTCTTGATTTTCAACTCCACTTTCGACGTATCATTCGTCGCAATTCCTAGCACTGACGTTAATGCCTTACGAATCGTTTCATCGTCTCCAGAATAGGATTTCTCATAACTTTGCCACCCCTTCGTCCAAGGAACGAGTTGATGGATTTCTTTTGTAAATTGAATCAGTTTTGTATACGGAAATACGACTGTGTTTTGTAAACTGGAAGTCGCTGTAATGGTTTGCTCCCATTTATCTTGATAATAGCGAATAAAACCAATATTCGCATCGGCAATCACTTCGAGTTGATTCGTCACTTTCCCGGAAGTCTTATCGATTTTTAGAACCGTATCCCGTACCATCCTTCCAAGCGCTCGCACTGGCTATGGTTTGGGCAGAAGGAGTTTTCGTCCCTTCTTTATAGTCCGATTGCTTTACGGTAATATGATAATTCGAAATCGAGTCAGCAGAAGTGACTACTTGTTCTTGCACTGCTTCGGTCGATAAACTCTTCCCACAAGCCGTCAAAATGAATAGAAACGCTATAATCATCGTACTTTTAATCCATTTCATCATTCTACCTCCTCCTTTATCATCCGTTTCATTATAGCAAACTTCCTCTCAAAATTCCTATAATACAAAACATCTTCCACATAAAAATCTCTACAAAATAAGCTGGGCACAAGGCCCAGCTTATACAGTTTGCGTGGCAACGTCCTACCCTCGCAGGGAGAAACCCCCAACTACTATCGGCGCTAAGAAGCTTAACTTCTGTGTTCGAGATGGGAACAGGTGTATCCTTCTTGCCATCGTCACCACACTTTATTTCTGAAAAAACTTTCGTTCTTTCAAAACTGAATCTATATCCAACTCCATCAATCTACCAGCTATACAACTCGTGGTTAAGTCCTCGACCGATTAGTACTAGTCCGCTCCATGCCTCGCGGCACTTCCACTTCTAGCCTATCTACCTGATCGTCTCTCAGGGGTCTTACTCACTTAATGTGATGGGAAATCTCATCTCGAGGGGGGCTTCACGCTTAGATGCTTTCAGCGTTTATCCCGTCCACACATAGCTACCCAGCGATGCTCTTGGCAGAACAACTGGTACACCAGCGGTGTGTCCATCCCGGTCCTCTCGTACTAAGGACAGCTCCTCTCAAATTTCCAACGCCCGCGACGGATAGGGACCGAACTGTCTCACGACGTTCTGAACCCAGCTCGCGTACCGCTTTAATGGGCGAACAGCCCAACCCTTGGGACCGACTTCAGCCCCAGGATGCGATGAGCCGACATCGAGGTGCCAAACCTCCCCGTCGATGTGAACTCTTGGGGGAGATAAGCCTGTTATCCCCAGGGTAGCTTTTATCCGTTGAGCGATGGCCCTTCCATGCGGAACCACCGGATCACTAAGCCCGACTTTCGTCCCTGCTCGACTTGTAGGTCTCGCAGTCAAGCTCCCTTCTGCCTTTACACTCTTCGAATGATTTCCAACCATTCTGAGGGAACCTTTGGGCGCCTCCGTTACACTTTAGGAGGCGACCGCCCCAGTCAAACTGCCCGTCTGACACTGTCTCCCACCCCGGTGAGGGGTGCGGGTTAGAGTGGTCATGTCACAAGGGTAGTATCCCACCGTTGCCTCCTCCGAAACTGGCGTCCCGGATTCTTCAGCTCCTACCTATCCTGTACATGTGACACAAACACTCAATATCAAACTACAGTAAAGCTCCATGGGGTCTTTCCGTCCTGTCGCGGGTAACCTGCATCTTCACAGGTACTATAATTTCACCGAGTCTCTCGTTGAGACAGTGCCCAGATCGTTACGCCTTTCGTGCGGGTCGGAACTTACCCGACAAGGAATTTCGCTACCTTAGGACCGTTATAGTTACGGCCGCCGTTTACTGGGGCTTCAATTCAAAGCTTCGCTTGCGCTAACCTCTCCTCTTAACCTTCCAGCACCGGGCAGGCGTCAGCCCCTATACGTCATCTTTCGATTTTGCAGAGACCTGTGTTTTTGATAAACAGTCGCCTGGGCCTATTCACTGCGGCTGGTATTGCTACCAGCACCCCTTCTCCCGAAGTTACGGGGTCATTTTGCCGAGTTCCTTAACGAGAGTTCGCTCGCTCACCTTAGGATTCTCTCCTCAACTACCTGTGTCGGTTTGCGGTACGGGTCCTATAAATCTTGCTAGAAGCTTTTCTCGGCAGTGTGACATCAGAAACTTCGGTACTAAACTTCCCTCCCCGTTACAGCTTGTCGCATCCGTGATAAGCATTTGACTCATCAGCCGACTCACTGCTTGGGCGTACACTTCCAGTCGTACGCTTTTCTTAGCCTCCTGCGTCCCTCCATTGCTCAAACGATTTATAGAAGTACAGGAATATCAACCTGTTGTCCATCGACTACGCCTATCGGCCTCGCCTTAGGTCCCGACTAACCCTGGGAGGACGAGCCTTCCCCAGGAAACCTTAGTTATTCGGTGGACGGGATTCTCACCCGTCTTTCGCTACTCATACCGGCATTCTCACTTCTAAGCGCTCCACATGTCCTTACGGTCATGCTTCACCGCCCTTAGAACGCTCTCCTACCACTGGACCATAGGTCCAATCCACAGCTTCGGTAATCTGTTTAGCCCCGTTACATTTTCGGCGCAGGGTCACTCGACTAGTGAGCTATTACGCACTCTTTGAATGATGGCTGCTTCTAAGCCAACATCCTAGTTGTCTGTGCAACCCCACATCCTTTTCCACTTAACAGATATTTTGGGACCTTAGCTGGTGGTCTGGGCTGTTTCCCTTTCGACTACGGATCTTATCACTCGCAGTCTGACTCCCGGATATAAATACATGGCATTCGGAGTTTATCTGAATTCGGTAACCCGAGATGGGCCCCTAGTCCAAACAGTGCTCTACCTCCACGATTCTCACTTCCGAGGCTAGCCCTAAAGCTATTTCGGAGAGAACCAGCTATCTCCAAGTTCGATTGGAATTTCTCCGCTACCCACACCTCATCCAAGCACTTTTCAACGTGCCCTGGTTCGGTCCTCCAGTGCGTTTTACCGCACCTTCAACCTGGACATGGGTAGATCACTTGGTTTCGGGTCTACGTCCACATACTTCATGCGCCCTATTCAGACTCGCTTTCGCTACGGCTCCGACTCTTCATCTTAACCTCGCATGTAAACGTAACTCGCCGGTTCATTCTACAAAAGGCACGCCATCACCCATTAACGGGCTCTGACTACTTGTAAGCACACGGTTTCAGGTACTCTTTCACTCCCCTCCCGGGGTTCTTTTCACCTTTCCCTCACGGTACTGGTTCACTATCGGTCACTAGGTAGTATTTAGCCTTGCCAGATGGTCCTGGCGGATTCCGACGGGATTCCTCGTGTCCCGCCGTACTCAGGATGCTAGTAGAGTTCGTCAAGATGTCGCGTACAGGATTGTCACCTTCTGTGATGGGCCTTTCCAGACCACTTCTGCTATCTTGATGTCTTCTCACGTTCTAGTCCTACAACCCCAACAAGCAAGCTCGTTGGTTTGGGCTCCTCCCGTTTCGCTCGCCGCTACTCAGGGAATCGATTTTTCTTTCTCTTCCTGCAGGTAATGAGATGTTTCAGTTCCCTGCGTGTACCTCCTAATGAGCTATGTATTCACTCATTGGTAACACCCTATGAAAGGTGCTGGGTTCCCCCATTCGGAAATCTTTGGATCTTAGCTTACTTACAGCTCCCCAAAGCATATCGGTGTTAGTTCCGTCCTTCTTCGGCTCCTAGTACCAAGGCATCCACCGTGCGCCCTTATTCACTTAACCGTTGGTTAAATGTCGCATAGCGTTGCGTTTTGTTAAAAAACTCTTTTTCGTTAGATGTTACTCTAACGCTCGGTAAATTAATTGGTTATTTGTTGTGATATAGTATTCAGTTTTCAAAGAACAAAATTGAGAGATAAACCTCTCAAAACTAAACAAAGAAGTCTAAACCCTGTAGGGTTCCGTATTACCTTCAATACCTTACGGCACTGAGGTTTATCCTTAGAAAGGAGGTGATCCAGCCGCACCTTCCGATACGGCTACCTTGTTACGACTTCACCCCAATCATCTATCCCACCTTAGGCGGCTGGCTCCAAAAGGTTACCTCACCGACTTTGGGTGTTACAAACTCTCGTGGTGTGACGGGCGGTGTGTACAAGACCCGGGAACGTATTCACCGCGGCGTGCTGATCCGCGATTACTAGCGATTCCGGCTTCATGTAGGCGAGTTGCAGCCTACAATCCGAACTGAGAATGGCTTTAAGAGATTCGCTTACCCTCGCGAGTTCGCTGCTCGTTGTACCATCCATTGTAGCACGTGTGTAGCCCAAGTCATAAGGGGCATGATGATTTGACGTCATCCCCACCTTCCTCCGGTTTGTCACCGGCAGTCTCACTAGAGTGCCCAACTGAATGCTGGCAACTAGTAATAAGGGTTGCGCTCGTTGCGGGACTTAACCCAACATCTCACGACACGAGCTGACGACAACCATGCACCACCTGTCACTTTGTCCCCGAAGGGAAAAGCTCTATCTCTAGAGTGGTCAAAGGATGTCAAGACTTGGTAAGGTTCTTCGCGTTGCTTCGAATTAAACCACATGCTCCACCGCTTGTGCGGGTCCCCGTCAATTCCTTTGAGTTTCAACCTTGCGGTCGTACTCCCCAGGCGGAGTGCTTAATGCGTTAACTGCAGCACTGAAGGGCGGAAACCCTCCAACACTTAGCACTCATCGTTTACGGCGTGGACTACCAGGGTATCTAATCCTGTTTGCTACCCACGCTTTCGAGCCTCAGCGTCAGTTACAGACCAGAGAGTCGCCTTCGCCACTGGTGTTCCTCCATATATCTACGCATTTCACCGCTACACATGGAATTCCACTCTCCTCTTCTGCACTCAAGTTCCCCAGTTTCCAATGACCCTCCCCGGTTGAGCCGGGGGCTTTCACATCAGACTTAAGGAACCGCCTGCGCTCGCTTTACGCCCAATAAATCCGGACAACGCTTGCCACCTACGTATTACCGCGGCTGCTGGCACGTAGTTAGCCGTGGCTTTCTGGTTAGATACCGTCAAGGCGCTAACAGTTACTCTAGCACTTGTTCTTCTCTAACAACAGAGTTTTACGATCCGAAAACCTTCTTCACTCACGCGGCGTTGCTCCGTCAGACTTGCGTCCATTGCGGAAGATTCCCTACTGCTGCCTCCCGTAGGAGTTTGGGCCGTGTCTCAGTCCCAATGTGGCCGATCACCCTCTCAGGTCGGCTATGCATCACGGCCTTGGTGAGCCGTTACCTCACCAACTAGCTAATGCACCGCGGGTCCATCCATCAGCAGAAGCTTGCGCCTCTTTTCCTCTTCAAACCATGCGGTTCGAAGACCTATGCGGTTTTAGCATCCGTTTCCGGATGTTATCCCCCTCTGATGGGCAGGTTACCCACGTGTTACTCACCCGTTCGCCACTAGATTGACCAGTGCAAGCACCGGTCGCTCTCGTTCGACTTGCATGTATTAGGCACGCCGCCAGCGTTCGTCCTGAGCCAGGATCAAACTCTCATGAAAAATTTGAATTTTCATGAGCTTTGAAAAGCTCATTTTAATTACTGACTTATTGTATCTCTTTATGAGATAAGAAATTGTTGTTTCTTCATTCAATCGAATGAAGTCCCTACACATTTGGTTCGTCTTCTTTGTTCAGTTTTCAAAGGTCAATCGTTGTTTTTCAACAACTTTGATATCATATCACGCGTTCATTTCCTTTGCAAGAAATATGATTCGATGTTTTTTAACATCTTGCGCGACAACGTTTAATAATTTACCACAGGAAGAAAGAGACGTCAACGAATAACTACTCGATTTTTGAAAAAAATTGTATAATCGAGAAAACGACTGCTAGGAGGGCCTATGAGACTCGAACATCTATTAATGAAACATCTGGTGCTGAGCCGCCGTGAAATGAAGAAACTCATCAAAAATGAAACGGTTCTGATCGACGGGATCCCGGCCACTCACGTTAGTAATAATGTCGACGCGACCCTTCAAGTCATCACGGTGAACGATACTCAGATTCACGACGACAGCCAGAAATACTATATGCTGAATAAACCTCAAGGCGTTATCTCCGCTACAACCGATAAGGAACATACGACTGTCATCGACCTCTTCGCTAAGGAAAACGTTGAAAGTCTCTACCCGCTTGGACGACTCGACGGGGATACTGAAGGGTTGCTGCTCGTGACAAATAACGGTCCGCTGGGTTACCGCATGCTGAATCCGATCAACATATCGAGAAGGAATATTATGTAGAAGTCAACGGCCCGATAGACGAAGATGCCGTAGAAACCTTCAAACGTGGCGTCACCTTCCACGGTGGGTATCAATGTAAACCAAGTACGCTTACGATACTAGAAAGTAGCGATAGCTTCAGCCGTGCGACTGTCACCATCTCTGAAGGGAAATTCCATCAAGTGAAGAAGATGTTTCTATGTGTTGGTGTGAAAGTGACCTATCTTAAACGGATTCGCTTTGGAGAGTTCGTGCTAGATGAAGCTTTGGCACCTGGAGAATACCGAGAATTGAACGAAGCGGAACTCCAACTTGTAAAGACGTATTTCTAAAAAAGCAAAATGTAACATAAAAGTTACGTAACTTATATGTTACATTTCGGTTGTTCAACACTGAAAATTTCATCTTAGCCAATCTAACTACCCGTCTCATAATCATAAAGAGATAGACATCACTCTTAAAAAGTGGTTTAATAGAAGTAACAGCATATCATCCAGTTGACTATTTTGGAGGTAAGGTTATGGATTATGAAGTCATTAAACTTAACGTTTCAAAGGATAAAATTCGAGAATATAAGCAATTCGAGGGATTAAAATTATATTCAACTATTATTAAATCCCAAGATGAACGGACTCTGACGAATAAAAGAATTTACGTTACGAAAAAGAACAACTATGTTTATTACGAGCGAACCGATACGAATTGGAATTTTTGGTCAAATCCAAAAAATCATCAGTCTTCATTTATCCCAGTTGAAGAAAACCACCATATTCTCTTTGAAGTTGCACCTGACCTAAGTGCATTCTCCAAGTATTTAGGGGAAGAGCTGATTCAAAAAATTCAATCCAAACAACAGAATGGTGAAATCATCGAAAAATTAGATATTTAATAACAGTGGATTCACAAATACGGATACTCTCTCTGAACTTGTTTAAACACAAATAAGCTCGCCTGCACCACGCAAGCGAGCTTTCTACTATATATAAAATTATTGGGTAGGTCCTAAGAGAATATTCGCCCACGCATCATGCAATGACTCTTGGTCACTTGGTTGGAACAAGCCAGCCAACACGTCGCGGTATAAGCGAGATAATTCTGTACGGTTGAAGTACGAACTTCCGCCGCTCGCACGAACGATTTCTTCCACGGCTTTCTTCGATACTTCCACTGAACGGTTCTTAATCGAAGACAAGCGAGGCAACCAGATGAAGCTGTATTCTGTACTTGCTTCAAGCGTGTCGCTCAACTCATTAATTTGCGGTTGAATGCCGTCTAGCATAATCGCCGCTTCTGCAATTCTCCAGCGAATGTTTTTATCGTTAGCATAAGGCGCATCATTAGATACAGAGTGACGTTTCTTCACGGTCTCTACCCCGATTTCCAGCGCACGTTTTCCGATACCAAAGTATGTTGCAGCCAGTAAAATCTCGAAGTACGCGAAAATACCGAATACCACTGGATCGAAGCTTGGTCCAGGAGCGACCTTCGTTAAAATTTGCTCTTCTGCTGCGAAGATACCTTTCAACTCAACGCTGTTTGATTGCGTTGCACGCATGCCCATTGTATCCCAGTCGTCTTTTACGATGAACGTTTCTTTGTCTGGTGTTAAATACGCGAACACTGATAGTGGTGACTCCCCTGTGTTATCTTGCCCAAATGAAACCAACTTGTCGCAATATTTGCCCATTGATAAGAAGACTTTCTTGCCGTAAACGATACGCGCCGCCATCCTCTGGACGAGCCTCAGAAATCGAACCGAATAACACGCGGTCATTCGAAGGTTCAGAAATCCCAAACGCCAACAACTTGCCTTCTGCAGCATCGCGAAGGAGTTGTTCTCCCTTCTTGTTGCCAAAACGAACCATGTGCTTGCCAAGGCCGACAATAATTTGGTGCATGTTCACCCCAAGCGCTGTACCTGGAGCCGCCATCGCAAGACGCGTTTGTTCTTGCGCGATTTCTTTTAGCGACAAACCGAATCCGCCGTACTCTTTTGGCACGAACGCTTTCAAGTATCCTGCTTCTTTTAACGCTGCATAATCTTCCGCAGGCCACGCATTCTCTTTGTCATAACGCGGTGCACGCTCATGAATTTCTTGTAATAACTCTTCCGATAAAAACATAAAAACCCTCCTTAATGGTTGTACATCGTTAGTATACGATTAGGGGCGGGTGGATGGCAAACGGCATGACTGGGATGACCGCAAGAGAAATTCTATACTAGGGTAATACTCTCGAATTTTTGGTAACAATTTATAAAATTCTACTTGATGCTTGTTTTATCCTTAATATACGCAAATAATCAATATCTCGTCACCTCTATTATCATTTAACAATATATCTTTTTACTAAAACATACGTCGCACATATAATTATATCGAAACCATTACTCTTTATAAAAGGAGACTTAATAATGACGAAAAAATATGTGATTTATAACCCACGAAGAGGAAGACCCTCACATGAATACTACATCGCAACTATAAAGGGGTTAACAGAGTTTATTAACGATAAAGGATGTCTCAGAAATTTACCTGATGAGGAGAGCAGAAATTATACTTCTCATATTGAATCTTCCTACCTAAGCCACGCAATATGGACAGTACTAACACAAAATAAATCTAACCACGGACGTCCTTACTCCTCCAATTTCTTTTATTGGACCGATGGAGAAATAGAGGAGGAATTTTTGTTCCATTTTGATATTATGCACAACCCCAAAATAAAAAGTTGTGGTTTAGCTAACGGCTGTGGTTCTGACAATTTATTAGAGCAATGGAATCAAACATACCATTCAATAGGCAACATAACACCAATCCCATGGTTTAAAGTTGAAGGAAATCACTTCATTGATGCTCAAGCTCTACATAATTCCCTAGATGAACGATGGGATTTATTTCTCACTGTATTAAGGAACAATTGGGAAAGTTGGTGTTCAAATAAATCTGTAACTTTTAATGATTACATGCTAATGACATGTCAGCATATTTATTACTCAGAAATTTATGTTGATTTTTTAACAAACATTAAGGATATTAATAGGATTGAATTATCCACCATAAAAGATTGGGGAAAAAAATGATTGATAAAAAAACCCGAATCAGCCACTAGTTTCTTTCTCAGATTCTAATTCGAACAACACTAACAATGCAGTCAAGAAAATTATCAATCTAATCAAAATTAGAAGTCATATAATAGGATTAATTTTTAAAAAAACACAAATTATAAAACCACTCTCTAATGCAAAGAGAGTGCTTAATTAATATTTCCTTCGCATAATAATTATTTTTACGCAGAGGAGCATTTTATTAATCTTAGCTTTTATGACAATGTATAATCGATGCTTTCTACTCGAATTGTTTCACAGTCTCCACAAGAACCAACTGCAGGGTCAAACAATGCAATATTATAAACTTCTTTGTTAAAAGTGCTACAATATTGAACTCCATCGTAACCACAGGCTTTTGCAAAATCACTAAAATATTGTGTTGGTAAATAATCTAATTCGCTATCTAGCCGACTCATTGGTTTTGCTAAATCTTTTTCAATTGCATGCAAAATTTTTTCATTTATCAAATATTCAATATATCTATCTTTTTCGTCATTACTGTCTAGAGAAAATGGTGAATTATGTGTAATAGAACTTAAATTTAAAACTGTAACATCTCTATTTAGCTTAAAAGGCGCAATTGTTATGTAATCAAAAGCACTAGCGCGTATTTCTTTAACAGTAGTCATTTTATCTGTACAAAGATACAAGCAACTTTGCCCTTTTGAATTTACTCTTCCTGGAGAAGCTAGTTTATTCGGTGGAGCTCCCATTTCTTCTGGTTTATAACCACTAGGCTCTGATACTCTCGCCCTATAGAATTCCCTTTTTGTATCAAAAAATATACAAACTTCTGCATCCTTCAATAGGTCGCGTAATAATTCTAGATTGAAATGATTATTATGAAATCTATTGAAATTTCTGAGGCTTGTTTTTAAATTTATCCCACGTATAATTTTTTTAGTATAGAATGTTGTAAAAGGTAATCCTCATTATATAGTTCTGGGATTCCTACTTTTTCAGAAAGAATTTTATCATTTAGACTAAGAGAATTTTCTACAATATCTTTAACAATTCTGTCTACTTTAGCAGAATCAATTGCGAAAATATTCCAGTCTTCAGTTAATCTTTCAGATATAGATTTTTTTGAGCAACAGGATACTCGTCAGGCAACTCAGACTCTGGAAGATAAATTCTCAAAATCGATTCTAGCATATTCTGAATCGTCGATAAGTCTTTATGTAAATCAGAATTATAAATGAATACATCCTCTTTTTGACATAAAGAACAATGTCCTTTTTCCCCTATAGCTTCAATTGCTCCTCGAATCTCCACATCATTAAAACAATCTATACAAATTATCAATTTTCTCCCTCTAATTCTTTCCCAATCAATTCAAGATGATGCATTAGCGAACATTTTTTTACCACGCCGAGTCCAGGAAATCTACCTGTTTTATAAAAGCTCATTAGTTTCTCTAGACCCAAAGTGATATGAAGCTCATGATCTTTTTGCCACTCCTCTATCTTTTTCATGGCTTCTTCAAACTTTCTACCTGGATCGGAAATATTTTCGTTTGATTCAGAAACAAAATGATGCACTCTAAGCTCTCTTTTTTCTCCAAAATATAAGATATGGATTGCAACAGCTAAGGGTGCAAATCCAGTTTCTTCATAACTATCACCAACAATGGAATAGTCTGAAAAACCCACATATCCATTTTGTGAATATTTCAGATGTCTTCTACTAAAAAATTCATCTGGAGTAATTAGATAATCTGTATTTCTTTTTGCCTTATTGAAGTTATCTTCTAATATAACTGCGCCACTTTCAACTACTTCTTTAAACTCATCGTTTGGAATCAATGTATATTTAGCATCCAATTTATCTTTATTATCTTCAAAAGAATAAAAAGTCTCATTGCTTAAATTTATAAGAACTTTGTCTTCTACCTTTAAAAAAAACATTTATACAATCAGAAATTATTTTTTTCATTACACAAATATGCATCGATTACATTTGATTGCTGCATCATTTCATCAAAATTATTTAAAAATCTTTTTGTAGCTTCTCTTTCTTCGTCTCATCAGATTCATCTTCGATATTCTTTTTTTAAGACTTTCTATATCATTTTCAAAACTGCCGACTTTTTGGATTCCTAATAATTACAAGTTTACGATTAGCATCGATAAATTTTTTTGTACTGTTGTTAAAAAAAGTACTATTGAAACGTACTGGTTCAATAATTGGTATTACCTTTTTCATACAACTTACCTTCCTGCAGCAATTCCCTTAAACACAGCAACTCATTTTTGTCTACCCCTTAAATACGGAAAATACAACTTCTACACCCCCACCGTTTTTTTAAAAACTCATTCACTAACTTATAATTTGTTCTATTTTTTTCTTTGAAAAGTAAACATAGAAACTCAACTCTTCAGGAACCTTGTTTTTAAAAACATCTTCTTCCTGTAAAATCGTACGTCTTTTTAGAGCTATCATTACAAGTTCTTGGAATTTATTTATAGATATTTTTTTCTCTATTAACCTCAACGCTTCTCGATAATAGTCAAAGTCATTAACTTCTGGCAACTTCCCGTAATACTCCATTAAAATGCTTTCAAACTCTTTTTTTCTTAACATTTGAAATAACGCTTGATACGATAACCCATCTTTATTAGAATACGGTTTCTTTCGACATATAAACTTCTTAGAATCTGTCAGCTCATAAATTCCCACCTTGGTTTCTTGCAAAAACTCTTTCACTTTTCCAAGCTGCTTCTTGCTTACTACTACATTCACATATTTAAAAACCTTATAGTAATCAATTATTTGACTCTCTAATCTCTGAAGATTATCTAAATCCGTTTTTTTATCTCATAAACTATACCTTTTCCATTAATCATTACAAAATCTGCCTTCGAATTTGCTATCGGCAATTCTGTCAAAGCAGCTGTTTCTAGCAAACTATGTTTTTTTGTAATAATAGGTTGTTAAATAACGTGTTTTTATAATAGTACTCATTCCTATACTCGTTATCCATATAGCTATATATTCTACTTATAACTTTACCGTATGTTAAATCTTGATCATCTTTAACATATCGAGTAATACATTTTTGAAAAAGAATCAGGGACATTAGTTTCCTCAATCAATCTATCAAAATATGGAATCGTAAATATTTTTGGAAATAAGAAATTGAGTTTTATCCATAAAAAAATGCCTCCCTTCAACATGAAAAATTCTACCATAAAAAAATATTGTTTCTCAATTTAATTTTTTTATCAAACCCTTATTGTTATAGGGAAAATCTATATTTCTACGCTACTCCAACTTAATTATCACAGGCGATTTTTATATATAATTTCTACCCCTCAACCCTCTTCGGTAAGTATGGTGCGAGCTCTTTTCGTAAGGCTTCGGGCGTTAGGCTATAGGGAATTGAAATGTCATCAATGGTTTCGAGCATCTTTTCTAGCTCCGCTTCACCCTGCTCATCTAAATAGCGATTCATGTTTCTTCGAAGCGATAGCAGCTCCTGCAAAACATTCTCTTTTCCAAAGGTGATGGCTAAAGAATACGCGTTGTTGTCGCTATCCTCTCTGGCCCCTGATCGTTCTGCGATATAAAGAATTTTCTCCATTAAGTACATCATCTCATAGAAATCTTGCTTCTTGATTTCAACCTTTTCACCATTTCAACTACTCCGCAACTTCAAATTTTTCATTCTGCAGAAGGTTCCAAAACTGGGATTTATATATCAAATTCCTGTATTCTAATAGGGTTGCCATAAATATCTGTAATCTCAATTTTTTCTTCATCTGTAAGATCATCAATAAATATGTACCATTCATTGGGATACCCACCAACAAATTGCATTTTAGGCATTTTTGTTTGCTCCGGTTCTGTAGCCCTTAGACACAATCTATTGTCGCCCCAAAATCGTGTAAGTGCTAATCGTTGCTTCCTGTATATAATATCCATACTTTTTATCTCCCACAAATTCACAATTTACCATTATCTATTTTCTACAAAAGCCTCCCAACGAATAGATGGAAGGCTTTCAGTATTTGGTTTTTCTATTCCCACTCTATTGTTGCCGAATGAAGAACATAAAAATAAATTTAAATCCTCGATTCCATTGTTCAAACCCAAAAAACAAATTAACAAACAAAAATAACGCTACGTGGCATAAAAAGCCGAAGAGAAATACTTTAATACCGCTTAATTGCCTCATTTTAATGGACTCCTTTACTCATTTTGATTTCGATCTGTTCACTCATCTCTCTACTCTAAACTAAGTCATAATTCTCAACAAACTGAGATTTGTATCGAGATATATAGCAGCAATGAGTTCTTCTCCATCGAATTCACCTGTTTCAACAAAACCAAAAGAGCTATATAATTTATGAGCAACTTCATTTTCAGGTTCATAGGATAGCCAGCAATACTCTGCTCGTCCACAAGGAAGAGTTTTTATAAAGGCTAATGCAAGCTCCATCGCCTTCCTACCATAACCTTTCCCTTGATAATTTTTATCTATCATTAGCCTCCACAAGTTATAATTTCCCTTTGCAATATTAGGTGCATCTTCCCAATCATCATGCACATCAAATCCAATCATGAGGAAGCCTACGGGTACATCATCATTATATATGACAAAAGGGAAAGCATATCCATTTCCTGTTATGGCCGTGTAAGCTTCAATAACACTAATCTCATTAGATGCCACAAATTTTTTCTGCTCGTCAGATACTTTTAGTTTTAAAGCATCCCATACATTTTTCCCATTTATCTTTTCTAATCTTATCATATTTATCCTCTTACCTATCCCTACAATCTGGAAGATACCTTTATAAGCGATATATCATCAGCCCATCGATCATCCCACAATTTTGGAATCCATATTTTTCAGCTATCCGAATGCTACTTGTTTGTTTCGGTAAACATTCTATCACGACTTGTTTGCCCGCATTTCTGGCTTTTTCTATCATTCTGGATGTCAAATAGGAGGCAATCCCTTTCCCCCAGAAGTCAGGTTCTAAAACCCATCCAATCTCGACACTTTCTGAATCATAATCATGATAAATCACATATCCGATAAAGTCTTCATCTTTTTCAACTGCGTATATCAATGGCGTCTTCGAAAGACCTGCTCGTAAAAGGAACTGCTCGGTCTGCTCCTTTGTGTAGGGAGCTTCGAGATAGTGCATTACTTCCGAATTCGACAAAAGGTTGTACAGCGATTCCAAATCGCTAACTGTCATCTTTCTAATTTTTATATTCATTTTTATTCCACATCTTTTAATCGATTATTCTCTATTTTCTACAAAAGCCTCCCAACAAATAGATGGAAGGCTTTCAGTATTTGGTTTTTCTATTCCCACTCTATTGTTGCCGAATGAAGAACATAAAAATAAATTTAAATTCTCGACTCCATTGTTCAAATCCAAAAAACAAGGTAAGAAATACTGTCAGCGCTACATAACATAAAAACCAAAGAGAAATACTTTAATACCGCTTAATTATTTCATTTACGGGGATCAGCGTCATCCTATAATAAAGCTTTTTTATTGAAGCCTTTATCACTCCAAGAAAGTTTATATGCGTTTTTATTAGGATTAGACTTAATAACTTTCATTTCATAATCATCCCAAACAATAGCTACTTGATTCTCAAGGGCAATGGCATCAGCAATCTGTCCGGAGTAAAACTCATCAAAAGCTGCTCTATCAGGCTCATCATAATGTGGACAATGTAGATAAGGAATTATACCTAGACCCTTAACCCATTTATGTTTTGGATTCTCTTTCCCCTCAATAAACTCACTATCACAATGACCCGCTATAAACCAACAGATAGAACCTGCACTTAAACCTGACAGCACCTTCCCACTTTTATAAGCTTTCATTAGGGCCTTATCTACACCGTATTCTTCCCAAACTTTCATCATATAAGCAGTATTACCACCACCTACATAAATGATGTCTGCATTTTCTATCTTTTGATCAACCTCTTCCTTGTTTACTTTTGTATTAGATAAATACAAGGTATCAGTTTTGCATCCTAAACTCCCAAAATAATCATTAATAGTCTCTATATAAGCCTCAGCATCTTTACTTGCTGTAGGTATAAATAAAAAGTTAGGATTTTTCTTTTTAGCTGACTCGACAATAAACTTGTCTATTTCATAAGTTTCATTACTGACTATTTCTCCACCGCCAATTGCTATAATCATAAATTTTCTCCTGTGTTTAAAATTTGTTTCTATTATATAACAGAAATGATTTTGTTACTGTCATTCCCACTCTATTGTAGCCGGCGGTTTGCTTGTGATGTCGTAGACGACGCGGTTGACGTGGGCTACTTCGTTCACGATACGGGCGCTAATGGTTTGCAGCACTTCCCAAGGAAGGCGAGCAAAGTCACTCGTCATGCCGTCGATACTGGTTACGGCACGGATTCCAATCGTGTAGTCGTACGTTCTACCGTCTCCCATTACCCCAACGCTGCATAGTCTTCCGTAGGCCACGCATTCTCTTTGTCGTAAAGCGGCGCACGCTCATGAATTTCTTGTAATAACTCTTCCGATAAAAACATAAAAAGACTCCTTAATGGCTGTACATCGTTAGTATACGATTAGGCGCATGTATATAGCAAACTGCTTGCCTAGAAAAACGCTGTAAAATAAAAAAAGCCAGCCGTTGTTACGACTGACTTTTTGCAAATTTTTTATTTTGCTCTTTATATTTTTCTTTTGATAACTTTAGAAATATTTAACTAATTATACTCCGCAAGAAGCTTATAAGTTTCTATTTTATAAGCTAACTGCGAAAGCTCACTTTCTGATAACATAATTATATCCACAGGTAAATTGTATATTATTTCTAATTTTTTTCTTTCAAAAAAACGTTTCATGGTTATAATGCTGGTAAAATTTAACAACTTATTGTTTGTATAAATTATTAAAATATCAATATCATTCGGGTTTTCACTAAATAAAGATGATCCAAATTGAAAAAAATTCTGACTCGACTATTTACATCCTTCAAAGCGCTCTCTTCCATCATCATCAATGTATGAATAATACAACTCAGGTTTTTTTCATAATTAAGGGCCCCCATTAATTCTCTTAAAAAGAAATATACCTATACCTAAATTTCTAGCATACATTTTAGCATCTAAAGAATAACTATTCCAGCTAGACATAGTTACAATGCCATCGATTTCATAATCTGACATTATTTCCATCACATCTGTAATTCCTACAGTATATATATTTGTTACAAATACTCTGTAAGATCTTGAATTAGTTAATATTAAACAATAATAATTCTCCATTATTTTTTTCCACTTTAGTAACCATATCATGATTTTTTTGATACGTTCTTCAAAGAAATGAACAGAATCCTTACGTGGCTTTTCACTTTTGTATGACATTTACTTACTCCTTTCTTGTTCTAAAATTCTATCAATCAATTTTGTAAACTTCTGTGGATAACGTTTATAAGCAGAATTCGGCAATCTTTTTATTATTCATATCGAAAGCCTGTGCATGCTCTTCGAACTCTAAAAAAACCTTTCTCTCTTCTAAAGAAAATAATTCTTTATTGTGACAATACATTTCTATAATTTTTTTGAATTGTTGTCTATAATTTTTGTTTTTTTGCTGTTCCCATATTTCAAAAAAACTGTTTTTATTTAAAGGGTCTTTATTGGCGGTTTGCGATTTTCGGTCCATAATTCTTCCATATCCTAAAATTTTGCTCAAGGAGCTCTTTAATTCTCGAACAAACTTTTTATTTTTTTCTACTTGACTATTTGGATTTACTTTTTGGTAGTTCACTGCCTAAGAACTCTAAAATATCTTTTTGTTTTTTTCTATATTTAGTGAATCAAAAAAACTCTCAATATATCTTCTGTAAGAAATATATCTGTTTTTGCTATTAAAATTTATGTTAAAAGGATTTGAAATTTGTTTATTTTTTTAATATCACTGACTTGCTTCCCAATAAATACAAATTGAATGGTATACCCATCATTTACATATTTTTTTGTAACACATCTTTTTTTAGTGTTTTTTTCGATTTTTTTCCTTTAGAACAAGTCGCTGTTACCTGTATTATTATTTTTTTGCTTCGTCTATTAAATCTATTGATACAGAATTCTTTTTCGAACACATTAGAGTTTTTTTAGATTTAAATCAAACAAGTTGTTAAATAAATGCATAAACAAATTTTTCAGAATGCAAACAAATATCATTTAGATTATTTTTTTAGTATTAATTTCCACAATTCGATTTAAATATAATAAATACTCCAAGCAACATTTACTATTATCAGCTCTTTTCATAAACAACCTCATTTGTTACGTAATCAATAATATTTATAAATCATTTTTTTAACCTTCCATCAAGGTTTCATAACATATATATTTTTTTACCAGTACTCTTTCTTTTTTTATAAAATCGAATCCTTGTAAAATTATTTATTATGTACCACATTTTTAGTAAACCCTATAATTGTAGTATCGTTTTCAACTCTTGAATCAATGAAGGACAATATGATTCGAGCTCTTCTTTAGTTAATTGATTTAACTTTTTTTAAAACCAGCACCTCGTACGATACGTCTGAAATCTTTTTATTAATTGTTTCGTAAATCCATATTTTTCTTACATATTCAAACTTCTCCTCAACAGTATTTAATTCATCTAACTTCTTAAACCCTCTAGCAACTAAACGTTCATTAATTTGATTTTTCATACTTATCAATAAATTCGACTTTCTTCTTATAAAAATCTTCATCCGTCATTTTTATTGTTTATCAATAACTCTTTTTCAAGAGTGTAACATTCTAACATACAATAATGTGTTATAATAATTATGTTGTTCAAATCTTCTTTTTTTAACTGATCGTCATGCTCGACCATTTCCGATATAGTTTTTTTCTTTAAGTTTTTGGGATTCACCACCATCAGAATCTATAATATAAACACTTCTCAGATTTGTATTTATAAGCTTTAAAAACACTACAATTAATGGCCATATGAAATTTACTTACACTAGTCATAATTATAAATTTTAAACTTAGTTCATCTCCAAACACGGTTTCAACTAAATATTCATATGCTTTTTTTATCTTCCTTACCTTCAACGAAAATAAGATACTCTTTTTCCTAAGAGGTAAGAAATATCGTATCCTAATAGTTTCATTACCTCCAAACTCGAATCAATGTTTTTGAATTTTGGTGACTGGTAATGAATATTTTTGTTTCATTTTTCTCTATACGTTTTAAACAATGATCCTTTTCTAAAACTAACAATCGACATATGGGAATGAGTGGTTACAAAGACTTGATTTAGCCTTGAAATATCATAAATAAACTTTGACATTTGTTTTTTCTAATTTAGGATAAAGATACAATTCAGGTTCCTCTAATAAAAAAACAAAAACCGGCTCAGTTGCAGTCTTCTGCATTTCTAATAAAGTTTGTAGTAAAACTATCTTATACATACTTCTTGTGCCAGAACCAACCGACTGGAAATCAATATTGGAATTAATATTAGAAAACCTAAAATTAGTTTTTTTATATTTATATTTTTCAAACAGTTGGTTTGAAAACTGCCATTCAATTTCCACATTATCATTATATGTTTCTTTAAAATTTCTATTTAATGCAGCAGTCACTTCTTTGGCTTCGGCATGAATCTTCTTCAGTAAATATTGGTTAATTTGTGGAATGGATAATTCAGAAATTGGCGTCTCCTCAAGTGTCTTATTTTTCTAATTCTCTATTAACATTCAGAGAAGGTAATAACAAGTTAAATAATTTGTTAGTCGTACTATCTGCCTTACCTAACCCTTCTTCATTAAAAATTTCTCTCGTCATGTAAGTAGGCATATCTCGGCTGGATAATCTTTTTTTATTTGCAGTACTTCTTCTTGGTTTAAATTAATTTGATATTTATCTTTAAAAATTACTCATTGTGATAAATATTGATTTTTTTCAATACTTTTTGACCTCTTATATTCTATTTTAAAATATATAGAAGTACTATTTTTTTACTAATTCCCCACTCTTCTTTAAGGTTTTTGCTTAAAGTCTTTTTATATATGATTTGCTTTCTTTATTTCTAGTTCTTTTTCCCCTTAGAATTATGAAGTGCATTTAAATACCACAAAGGTTTACTTTCATTTAATTCAACATCATAAAGAATCTTCTTAATTAAAAAAATCGTCTAAATCTAAACCTATACCTATAATAATCTCATCTTCTCTATTTCCATTCTTATCGAATCGAAAATCTGATTCTTTAATATCCTTTTTCTCCCAAAAAAACGTCAAAACTGCTGATAATATGGCACTTTTTCCCTGAGCTATTTTTCGCCAATGAAACCTAATGAATTAGAAATGTTATTAATTTCTATTTTCTTAATAGAACGATAATTTCTAATAAATAATTTATTTATCATATACCCTCCCGAATATTACTATTTACAAGACTATATAAAATTATAAGAGTATTTTTCGAATATAACATTCAATTCTACTTACTTCGCAATTTTAGTCTATAAAATAATTAACTCTTTTAATATTCATTTGTTCTAAAATCAATCTAATCTATTTAATAACTTAATATTCTACAAATACAACTCATTCCCACTCAATTGTTGCCGGCGGTTTGCTCGTGATGTCGTAGACGACGCGGTTGACGTGCGCTACTTCATTGACGATACGGGCGCTGATCGTTTGCAACACTTCCCATGGAAGGCGAGCGAAGTCACTCGTCATGCCGTCGATACTTGTTACGGCACGGATTCCAATCGTGTAGTCGTACGTTCTGCCATCTCCCATTACCCCAACGCTGCGGATGCCTGGAAGAACCGTGAAGTATTGCCATACGTCGCGCTCAAGGCCGTTTTTGGCAATTTCTTCGCGTAAGATGGCGTCTGATTCACGAACGATTTCGAGTTTTTCTTCGGTTACTTCGCCCAGCACACGGATTCCAAGTCCTGGCCCTGGGAATGGTTGGCGCCATACGATTGAGTCTGGCATGCCAAGCGCCGTTCCAAGAGCGCGCACTTCATCTTTGAAGAGCGTGTTCAGCGGTTCGATCAACTCGAATTGCATGTCCTCTGGAAGTCCCCCTACGTTATGGTGAGACTTGATGGTTTGCGCGGTTTTCGTACCGGATTCGATGATGTCTGTGTAGAGCGTTCCTTGCGCAAGGAAATCCACGTCTGTGAGTTTTGCCGCTTCGTCGTCGAATACGTAGACAAACTCATTTCCGATAATTTTACGTTTTTGTTCAGGGTCGTTCACGCCTTTTAGTTTCGATAGGAAACGTTCCTGAGCGTTCACGCGGATAATATTGAGGCCAAATTTACCAGAAAGGCTCTCCATCACTTGGTCGCCTTCCCCTTTACGAAGCAAGCCGTGGTCTACGAAAATACAGATGAGTTGGTCGCCGATTGCTTTTTGCAAGAGAACCCCAACCACACTAGAGTCTACTCCGCCAGAGAGACCAAGTAAGACTTTCTTATGGCCCACTTTTTCGCGAATTTTCGCAATTTCCATTTCAATAAAGCTGTCCATTGACCAGTCGCCTGTCGCCCCACAAATATCGAACACGAAGTTACGAAGCATGTCGTTGCCGTGAATACTATGGCGAACTTCTGGGTGGAATTGCACGCCGTAAATGCGACGTTCTTGGTTTTCAAAAGCCGCAAATGGCGTGTGCGCATTCGAAGCCGTCACGCTAAACCCTTCCGGAATCGCAGTAATACGGTCGCCGTGGCTCATGAGTACCTCTTCCTCTTCAGCTAACCCTTTGAAAATGCCTGAAATCGTGTTTAAGACATCGACTTTCGCAGAACCATATTCACGTGTTGTAGACGATTCTACCTTCCCACCGAACAGATGCGTTGTCAGTTGCATCCCGTAGCAAATCCCAAGCACTGGAATTCCCAATTCAAAAATCGCAGGATCCACGGTAAAAGCATCCTCTGCATAAACGCTATGTGGTCCCCCTGAGAAAATAATCCCTTTTACGTTGCCATGTGCCTTAATTTCTTCGGCTGTAATGTCGTTGTGTAGCAACTCGCTGAACACACCGAATTCACGAATACGGCGTGTAATCAACTGGTTATACTGACTACCGAAGTCGAGCACGATAATCTTTTCTAATGAAGTGGTTTGATCTGTCATAAGAGGCCTCCTTAGTTTTAGTTCTTTTTCATTGTAACAGAAAAGGCCGAAAATTACTTAAAAAAACTGAATTTTTTGTTCGGGTTTTTAAAGCCTGTTTTCCGCATCACACCAAGCTTTCATTCAAATATATAAATTAGTATATAACGTGTACACTCACTCAATGACTCCTTCGAAAATATTGTTAAATCAATGTTTCTGTGTATTGACACTCCGCTTAAAAATTGTGTTTTTTTAATTTTTTTGAAATGTAGCATATATGCTACAGTAGCAAATATGCTACTTTTTGATTTTTTTAATAACGTATTTAATAAAAATTTACTTTTTTTCATTATTGCAATTTAATTGTCATATGTAGTACAATATGTGTGATAAAAACAGTTACCCTTGTCGTAATGCTTGCTTTATCGTCCGAAAAAAAGAACCCTCAGCGACTTCTGTCCTGATGGGTTCTTTTTATTTCACTCATACATTAAACTATATGCCATGAATAACTTTCTATAATTGGTTTTTAAATGTATTTCTTTGTCCATCTGTAAGCAGTTTTTTCAATAAAAACAAGCATATCCTTTTTAGTAAACTCATCAATATGGGCTAGTATATAATTTATCTTTTTTTATCCTCATTTTCCGATAAGGAAATAAACAATTTCATTGGAGTTTCCTGAGCTATTTTTTTCTTCCTTTTTAACTCTTTAGTCAATTTACCTTGAGCTTCTTCTTTGAAAAAAAGTCCAATCTCTCTTTTTATTAAAATTAACCCTATGTGAATACTTTTTCCCTATCTTTTTCTGATATATTTTTGAGTAAGCATTCTCTCTATCTGACTTTCATATTTTTTTAAATGGTATCGGTGTGTTTCTAGCAGATAATGTTAAAAACTTAAAAATTATTTCGATAGGCATCTCGCTTTCGAACCCGAAATAAGCTCGCATATAATCAGCATATGTTGGAATTTTATAAATATATTTGTTATCTCCAAACGCTACAACAAGGGGCTTATTTCTAATGGCATCATCAGATAACGAAGAAATATCTACAAAATTTGCAATTACAGTTTCTAATTCTTTTTCTTGTCCTTTTATTTGAATTATTCTCCGAAATACTCTTTCGTACTTTTGCAATGTCAACTGGTGAAATACCTTGCTCAACTCGAGAAATTTGAGTATAAACTTCTCCGTAATTATCAGTTTTTAAAGCTGTATAATAAACTCCTTCTTTTTCTGTGGAAGAAATATACTCAACAATATTATTCTCCCCCTTATCATACTCAACAACTGCAATTCTTGAGACAGACTCATCGATATTTTTCATACGGTGTATTATCAAAAAAATCAACTAATAGTTTTCTGATATTCTTATCATTCAATGAGTATCCCAAGAATACTATCGGCGATTCTGTCAAATTAGATAATATCTTAGCATTAACAATCGGGGATTTCTTTTCGTTTTTCAATGTAATCAGCCTCTGTAAAAGAAATAGAATTAACATCTTTAATAGAACCATGAATCTTAAACAACTCTCCATAATCACTAGTCTTTGTAAATAAACCTTTATTTCCCACATTAACTTTTATACCTTGGTTGTTTTTCTGGAAACAATCCTCTATAAAAAGTGTCATAGTTTGTTGTAATAATTAATCTAGCTTTAGATAACATCTTACGAAACAATGCTATTTCTGATTGCATTTCTTTTTTTAGTTCTAAATTTTTCAAAACAATTTGCAATAAGCTTTTCTAAAAGGAGAAATTTTTACCTTCATGAGCTTGTTTCAAAGAAAGTCCGTCAATCTTTATTTTTCTTTTTCATAAAAAGCTTGATCAATCTCTTTTTTTCAAGATAAGTAGCTAGTTTAGTATAAACTTCAAATTTATCCTGACAGTTAACTTTAATCTCATGATATTTGCTATAGTATGCATCTTCATCGTATAGATTTCCCCATATTATTTTTTTAATAGTCCTTCCCATGTTGGTGCATTATTAAAATATCTTTGAGTAATTCCTGAACCAATAAATATAATAGGATACTGATTATTCTTTATTAATTCTTCTAGAAATTTCATTTTTTTATTCCCCATTAATTCCTCATATAACTCAAATAATTTAGATACAGTTTCACTTTCTGTCATGAACTTATCTTTCCCTCCTACTTTTTTTATCATCCCATAGGCTTTCATTACAGCAATATCATTTTCCTGATGAGCTTTTCTTAATTCGCCAGGCATTGTCAACTCGTCATACAAATCTGCCAAAGTAGATTCTGGATATAATGATCTAGCATCTAATATTGCTTGTGCAGTTTAGAAATAAATTCCCTTTGTTCTTCAGTAACTTTTGGCCATGGAAAGTTATTATAAACAATTTTAGCAGAATAACGATAATCCGATTTTAATCTTCCAGCTACTGTTCGCATCCATGCCATATGAACGTTAGAGGTCAATACACCAAAATCATACAATGATGCGTTTGGAACTATTTGCACCGCATCACTAGCTAAGTCATTTGGCGTCATAAATCCCATCGGAATATATCGACGATTTTCTGATGAAACCCTAGGAACTAATAAATAATTTCCTCTCGGCATATTCTCTACGTGGAATCTTGTAGGTTTCTCTGCAATTTTTCTCGTTCCTTCACTAGGACTAGATAGACGATAATTCCTAACAGCCTCTATACGTTTTAATACATTAGGCATACTTCTCAACTCTGACGGAGTGGCCTCTCCAAGCCACAGACAAAATCTATTTTTTCGATTGATAAACTCTTGTGCTCCAAACCATTTCTTAAAATATTTTCTTGAAGAAGGTTCTATTTCTATAAAACTATGCATTTCTTCTTCATTAAATAGATAATTCCCCCCATCTATAGGCTTGTTTCCTATTCCCATCTCAAAAACATCTTCAATAGGAGTAGCTCTAGATTCAATGAATACGCTTTTAGCTCCTAACAAATACCCATTGATAAATTCAACTTTATTTACCTGTCCAGTAGTATCAAATATTTTCTTTTCTATCCAATTATTTTTCGAAAAACCAATAATCACACAATGGACTTTTGCCTTGTCTTTTGCTTCACTATTCCAAACAAATGGCAAATATGCAAAATTAATGATAATTCCAAAATCTAACATTAGATTTTTCCATAGAATAGCTACTTGTTCACCTTGAGTAATGGAGTTAGTAGATACTAGAGCCACTTCGACTGTTGTATCTTGAATTAACTCTGCAGATTTACGATACCATGCAGAAACATAATCTAGATTTCCTACTCCCTTTAATTTACCAAACACATGTAACATATCTTCTTTTTGAGAACTTGACATCAATCTGGCACCTAAGAACGGCGGATTCCCAATGATATAACTTAATTTATCTTTTGGCACAACTTCCTCCCAATTAAGTCTTAATGCATTTCCTTCTACAATATTGCTATAAGACTTAATTGGTAGAAAATCAATATTCGAATATACAATACTCATTGTTTCTTCCAACATTTGACTTTCCGCAATCCACAAGGCTGCGTTAGCAACAGATACCGCAAAATCGTTAATCTCAATTCCATATAGCTGACTGATTTTCACTTTTACTAAATCATACCCAACATCGAGAAGTACTGTATCTCCTACATATAATTTAATAGCTTCATTTTCCAATCGTCGTAGTGACAAATAGGTTTCTGTTAAGAAGTTTCCCGAACCACAAGCAGGGTCAAAGAATACTAATCGAGATAGTTTTTCTTGGAATTGTTGAGCACGATTTTTCAAGGTAGCCGGTTGCTTAATTTGTCTGATTTCATTTAATTCTTCTTTCAATCCATCTAAAAACAACGGGTCAATCACTTTATGGATATTCTCAATTGATGTATAGTGCATACCACCGCTACGTCGAGTTTCCGGATTTAATGTAGACTCAAATACTGCCCCAAAAATGGTAGGACTAATCTCTGACCAGTCAAAACTTGAAGAAGCATGCTCCAAGATGGATTCGCGGAGTTCATCTGTAAACTGTGGTACTTCAAGATTATTTTCCGCAAACATTCCACCGTTAACATATGGGAATGCAGATAATTCATCATCTAGATAAGGATCTCGCTCATCAATCGGTGTATTTAACACATTAAATAAATCCAACAATCCACGTCTGAAATCACGACTAGAAAAACGTGCTAAATAATCGTGGAACATAGTCTTCTTGCCAAACATTCCCGCATCTTCTGCATAGAAGCAGAAAACTAATCGAACAATTAGTTGATTCATCGCATGGAGACTCTCTGGATTTTCAGGATTTTTATACTGCTGTAGAAGTCCCGAATAGATTTCTCTAACAATCTCTCCAGCTTCCATTGAAATTGCCATTTCACGTTCAAGATGTTCGTTGCTTGTTCCAACTATAAATTCAAGTCTGTAAGCTTCTTTTTCTAAATCTTCTAAACGAATAACAGTAGGTTCCCCATGAGGTTTTTCCATGTCGTATACATAAAATTCTTTAAAATTGCATGTAATAATCCAACGTGGTTGTTTTGAGTAAGGTAAATTTGCCGAATAACGTTTTGCCTGTTGAAAAGGTGTTAAAAATGAACCGTCTGATTGCTTAATTGCCTTCGAAAGATCCTTATTTGCTCCCTTTTGTTCAATTAAAACTTTGGTAGTATCGATATAACCATCCATAAAACTTGTATGGTCCATCATTACAGTATCTTCAAACTTAATATATTCCGAAGGATTTTCAATTCCATATACTGATTGCAATAAGTCTAGCCAGAATGATTGAGTATCCTGGCGTTCATTACCTCTATTTTCCCATCTTTCAATGAATGCTTTAGCTTGTTTTTGTTGCTCCTTTAAATTCATTTATCCTACCCCTAATCAATTTTTGAGTTCATTACTATTATATCAAATACTCATCCTTGAAACCTTACTTTTTTCAATTTAATTTTGAAATTCGAAAAAGAATCAATTCAGATATCTTCTAATATTTTCAAATTTTCTTACGATATAACAAAAAACTAGCCAATAGACATGCTACTGGCTAGTTTCTACAAATATGTTTAGTTTGGTTACTTAATTTTCTTAATTGGAATCCATCGATTCACTCTCGCGCAATAGTCCTTATAGGCTTCTCCGTGCAGTTCGTAGAGCCATTTTTCATCGGTAATACGAATTACGACGGTTAATAACACCCACTGAATCGGAATCAGAATCAGCAACCACATATTATGCAGGGTTAGGGTAATCCCAATGCCGCTGAGCCACCACGAAAAGTAAATTGGATTGCGAGTGCGCGCGTAAATTCCTGTTGTCTTGAGTTCGCTAGTTTGGATACTTGTGCTAATAAACGACTTCACCCCGCTGAGCCTCGCTGCAACGACCATTAAGAGGAAGCCAATCAGATAAAACAAATCTTTAAAGCCACCCTTTAATAGTCTACTCTGGAGCACTGACTGACTCAGCAGCAAACCAGTCAAATTCAGCACAAGCATAGTTATGAATAGGTAAGGCGCTGCTCCATAAGTCGGTATTTTTTGATGTTTTTTTGATCACTTTTTAAGTACATGTTCTCACCTCATTGTTCAAGAAACCATACTACAAGCTACAATTTTTCACCTACATTTTACCACTACTATTCCGCGTTATAAACAGTGTTCTATAGGATTTTACAAAAAAAGAGATTCCCCCCACGAATAGGAATCTCTCTTCATTTATTGAGTATTCAGTTATGTCTTTTTAGTCCTCTAACACAAAAATCTCTTCAACATTGAGCTGGAGTAACCTTGCGATCTTCATTGCAAGTTCAAGGGTAGGATTATATTTATCATTCTCAATGGCAATAATGGTCTGTCTGCTTACACCCAATGTTTTTGCCATATCCTCTTGTCGCAATCCTGCTGCTTTTCTTAGCTGTTTTATATTATTTTTCATATGCCATCACGCTTTCTGGAAAAAATACACGCCAACAGCCAATACCACGATAACAGCGACAACTGCTAGAATGACTCCTTGAACAAGTTTATTTGGTTCTTTATACTCTTCATCACCAGCAATCATATTGCGTTTCATTGCGGTTTGAGCAAATCCTTGCACACTTACAGATAAGAGCAAAATCAAGCAAGGTAGCATTTCAAGTTTGCCACCACTAACAAGTGATTGATAGATATTAAATCCTGTCCATGCACATAAACCCAAAAGCGTTGTTTTATAGCCCCACGCCTCAGAACGCAACTGAATATCTCTGTCCATTTCATCCATCTTTTTCATGGCTTTGTTCCTCCAAATTTTCGTAATAATGTCAAGAGCTCTTTACATTTAAAATTATACTCTCCTACCTAAAAACGTCAAGAGGTTTTTACATTTTATTTTTGCAATGAACATAGATGTACTCTTTCTTACGATTCCCCGTACTCTTACTAAGAATCCCGTACCGCTTCACCTACTAAAACAGTGGCACAATTTTTTGTAAAAAAATAATCGATTACGAAAAATCAAGCGGATTTTATAATCGCAGTAATGGGGGATAGCAACCAATGTGAATTACTGACTCTAGGGTGAAACCCGTAGAGTCAGTTTGAAGCTTGGTAGAGATTGAGACGTAGGCTCAATCCGGTGCCCCATTACAGCGACTATAAACAAATCCGCAAGGATTTTAAGTAATCGATATACCTAATATTTTTTTATCTGCACAAAATCTATATGATGTCCCACTGTTTTGTGCAGGATGAAGTCGGCACGGGTTTTCGTTGGTAAGATGTATTCTTTAAGGTTCTTCAGGTTAGTCTTCTTCCACACATCTTTCGCCATCGCAATCGCGTCCGCACGATTCCCAATCGCATATTGATAGTAGTAGTTATCCGGCTGTGATTTCGCACGGTCCATCAAGAGCTCAAAACGCTCCAAGTACCATTGCTCAATCAGCGTTGCATCGGCATCTACGAAAATCGACCAGTCGAAGAAATCACTCACGTAAATTTCTCGATTTGGCGGCAGTTGCAACACATTAATCCCTTCTACAATCAAGATATCAGGCGACTCAATCGTCTGCACTTCCCCTGGCACAATATCGTAAATCTCATGCGAATACACCGGCGCATCCACGCTTGGATTTCCGGTCTTCACTTCGAGTAAGAAATGAACGAGAGCTTCCATGTCGTAACTTTCCGGGAATCCTTTACGGTCCAATATGCCACGTTGAATTAACTCTTTTGTTGGAAGCAAGAATCCATCCGTTGTCATCAGCGCCACTCGTTTACTTGGGTAGCGTTGTTGTAGCATCGTTTGCATTAAACGAGCCGTTGTACTCTTCCCGACAGCCACACTTCCTGAGACCCCGATAATAAACGGTACGGTTTTCTTCTGTTGATTCAGAAACTGTTGCTCCTCAGTATGTAATTCAATATGTTTTTAAAGTATACATCAAAATAATCCAGCATCGGCACATACACTTCTTGCACGTCCTGTAGGGAAATGCGGTCATTTAATGACGTTAAGTGCGCAAGTTCCGCGCTTGTCATCGTGAATGGATGCATGCCTTTATATTGGCTCCACTCAATTCTTTGAATCTGATAATACGTCTCGTTTTCTCTCAACGGATTCGTCTCCTTCAGTTACAGGTTTACTATTCTTGAATTGTACCATAAGTAGCACACTGTTTCTATGATTCGTTTCTTTATAATCTTAAGTTTTTCCCATGAAATCAGCATGCTTGTTTACGAAGAGTAACGAATCTAGTAGAATGTGAATTGAAAACGAAGAAAGGGATGTCGTATGAAACTACAAAAGGGAACAGGCCTCGCCAATGGAAAAATCATTTTAGCAGGTGAACATGCCGTCGTCTATCATAAACCAGCCATTGCACTACCCATTAATGCGGTGTTTGTGAAAGCCGATATCGTCACTGCACCCAAAGGCCAAACGATCGAATGCGAACTATACTCAGGGGACCTTCAAAGCATGCCCGCTTCAATGGAAGGATTGCAGTTTGCGATTCAAAAAGCATTTTTCCTTGCCTCTTCAAAAGAAGTCACGAGTCATGCTTTTGTCCTCTCCATCGAGTCAACGATTCCAGCTGAAAGAGGCATGGGCTCCAGCGCTGCAGTAAGTGTGGCGGTCGTGCGTGCCATTTTTGATTTTTTTAAAACACCTTTATCCGATACCACTTTATGGGACATCGTTCAAGGAGCGGAAACCATTTCTCATGGCAATCCAAGCGGTGTCGACACAGCAACAACAAGCGGCACTCGTCCGGTCTTTTTCCAAAAGGAACAAGAACTTCAAACGCTTGAGCTAGATATGCCAGCGTATCTCGTCATCGCGGATTCAGGCGTGACTGGGAATACGAAGCAAGCGGTCCATCATGTAAGTACTTTGCAAGAGCGCATCATCGACCCTACCACTAACGAAACTGGTTCAGACGCGGTTCAATCAATTGGCGCTATCGTTCAAGATACAAAGACCGCCATCGAAACCAAGGATCCTCTAAAACTCGGTCAGCTAATGAATTCTAATCACGACCGCCTTAAAAAATTAGGGGTTTCGCATGATATCATTGAAGCCCTCGTCAGTACCGCTCACGAAAATCATGCACTCGGGGCAAAAGTCACAGGTGGTGGCCTAGGCGGTTGTATGATTGCCCTTGTAGCTACAGAGAACGACGCCCTTCATTTACAAGAACAATTCATGAAAAAAGGAGCGCAAGCGGTCTGGATTCAGTCGCTCGCCAAAAAGGAGAAGAGCTAATGACCACATCGATTGGAATTACGCGTGCGCATACGAATATCGCGCTCATTAAATATTGGGGAAAAGAAAATAAAGAGCTTTTCATTCCGATGAATAGTAGCCTCTCTTTAACCCTTGAAGCTTTCTATACCGATACAAAAGTCGAACTCTCCGATGAATTAACGGAAGACGAGTTCTATCTCAACGGCAACAGACAGGACGAAGCTGCGACGGCTAAAATCACGCGCTTCTTAGACTTATTCCGCGCAGAAACTGGAGATACGCGTCGTGCTCGTGTCGAGAGCTTGAATTTTGTCCCAACTGCAGCAGGCCTTGCGAGCTCTGCTTCCGCCTTTGCGGCACTGGCAGGTGCGATGAACGAGGGTACTGGTCTTCATATGCCTGCCCAACAATTATCGACTTATGCGCGTCGTGGGAGCGGTAGCGCCACTCGTAGTCTCTTTGGCGGATTTGTCGAATGGAATAAGGGAGACTCCAACGAAAACAGTATGGCGATTCCCGTGGACGATGCCAACTTTGACATTGGGATGATTATTATCGTCGTGAGCGCGGCCGAGAAGAAGATTTCAAGTCGTGCCGGCATGGAATTGACCGTTTCGACTTCTCCATTTTACGAAGGTTGGGTCACTTCAGCGGCGACCGATTTAGCCGATATCAAAGAGGCTATCAAGGGCCGCGACATTCATCGTATCGGCTCTATCGCGGAATTTAACGGCATGAAAATGCACGCTACGATGCTGGCAAGTAACCCTCCATTCTGTTATTTTGAACCGGAGAGTATTATCGCCCAACAAACGATTCGCACGATTCGAGAAGAACGAGGCATTCCGGCCTACTTCACAATGGATGCGGGGCCAAACGTCAAAGTCATCTGCAAGGCAAGTGATATTCCTGCGATTATGGAAGAGCTTGGCAAAGTATTTCCGAGTGAAAAACTCATCCCTACGCTTCCAGGAGAAGGCATTCGCACGCTAACGGAAGACGAATGGAACGCTTCTCGTGCGGCTTTCGAAGGGAAGTGAGCGCGTGACGATTACTTCAAAAGCTCCCGGTAAACTCTTTATCGCTGGAGAATATGCGGTTGTCGAACCAGGTCATGGTGCCATTGTCGCAGCGGTGTCGCGCTATTTAACAGTTACGATCGATGTAACTACTAGTGTAGGAACACTAACCTCTACGCAAATCCAGACGTGATTGTGGAATGGACTCGCGAAGGAGAACTATTCCACTCAAAGGCAGCCCATCCTTATAGACTAGTCGAAGAAGCAATTCTTGTCGCGGAACAATATGTTCGTGAATGCGGCACGCCCATAAACGCCCTCTACTCGCTTTCGATTACGAGTGAACTCGATGACGTTAAGCGTGGCATTAAATATGGACTCGGTTCGAGTGGTGCCGTTGTGGTCGCAACGATTCAAGCCGTTCTTGATTTTTACGAAACTCCGAGAACACCACTACTCGTTTATAAGCTGAGTGTTTTAACGAATCTCCTCTTATCCCAACGTGGATCCTTTGGAGATATCGCCGCCTCTTCTTTTGGAGGACTGGTGTATTATACCAGCCCCGACCGAAACGGTTTGCTCGAGCAATTACAAAGTAAAACTATTAAAAACATTTGTGATGCTGTCTGGAAAGACCTCTTGATTGAACACCTCCCAGAAATCCCAAACTTCACCCTCTTAGTAGGATGGACAGGACAAGTCGCTATCACAGATTCACTCATTCAAGCTACTGAGAAGAAACGGAAAGTGGCAACCGATAGCGCCTTTTACAAAGAATTTCTCAAAAAGAGTCACGCCATCGTTCAAGGCCTACAAAGTGCTTGGAACAAACAAGATATCCCAGCCTTACAAGAAGGCATCCGTGCCAACCGCGCTCTCTTAAATCAATTTGCAAAAGTGATGCAGCTGGAAATTGAAACCCCCGCACTTCAAACTCTCTGCGACCTCGCCGAACAAAATGGTGCCTGCGCAAAAACATCTGGTGCTGGTGGTGGCGACTGCGGGATTTGCTTTACACAAAACGAAACTCAAAGACAACAAATTGAAACTCAATGGGCCAAGGCTCAAATTCAAGTGCTTCCGCTGACCATTGCTGAAGCCTGGTAAAGGAGATTAATGATGGATTTATTTCAACAACAAATGAATCGAAAGGACGAACATGTCGGTCATGCGAACCAGCAATACCGTGCAGCGAGCGCTCCCGAGTTTCGTGGAAACGCGCTTCGTGCATCATCCCTTCACGACCGTTGATGTGGCTGATGTATCGCTGCAGACAGAGCTTGCCGGACTCACCTTCGACGTTCCATTCTTCATCAACGCCATCACAGGTGGGAGCCCACTCACGACTGCGTTAAACCAGCGTTTAGCCATCTTGGCTCGTGAAACAGGCATGGCAATGGCGACTGGTTCGATGAGTATCGCGATGAAATTTCCTGAAAGTTCAGAAAGCTTCAAGGTGATTCGCCAGGAGAATCCAAACGGCATCCTCTTTGCGAACCTTGGTGCGCATTACAACGCTGAAGCTGCTAAACGCGCTGTCGACATCATCGAAGCCAACGCAATTCAAATTCACGTCAACCGTGCACAAGAACTTGTCATGCCAGAAGGTGACCGTGTCTTTAGCAATTGGCTTAAAAATATCGAAGAAATCGTCAAGACAAGTGCCGTTCCCGTCATCGTCAAAGAAGTCGGATTTGGATTTAGCCGCGAAGCCATCGCGCAACTAGAGAGTATCGGAGTAAGTGCCATCGACATTAGCGGTACAGGCGGTACGAATTTTGCCAAAATTGAAAACGGCCGTCGCAAGGAAGATAAACTCGATTTCCTAGAAGACTGGGGCCAAACGACCTTGACGTCGCTCATGGAAGCCCAAGGAAGTCGAACCCCAATCATCGCTTCCGGCGGTGTGAAGACACCGATGGACATGGCTAAATGCTTCGCGCTGGGAGCCAGCCTTGTTGGATTGTCTGGTGAAATGTTGCATCTCGTACGGAAAGACGACTCCCCTTCCAGACGCAATTCATACGGTCCAAACATGGAAAGAACAACTGACAACGATTTTAACGCTTGTCGGTGTCGGTAGTATTTCTAGTCTCCAACAAGCCCCTATCGTAGTCGCACCAAGCATCCAAAACTGGTGTGATGCCCGCGGGATTGATTGGAAACATCTTGCACAACGTTAATACTCAAAAACAGCCTACTTTTAAAAAAGTAGGCTGTTTTTATACCACTAATCTTAAAATTATAGTTCCTCTCTATTTTGTTTGTGATATAATTATTAAAGGTTAGGATTAATTTTAAAGGTGGGATTAAATTGAAAGGGAAATCAACCGCAGCTTTAATGAAGCATATTCGAGATGCTCATAAAATAAATATCAGTGGCACAAAGCATAAAAACAAACTGCTTCAAATGGGATATTATCACGGGTATAAAGGCTATAGATTCCATAAAGAAAAGAATCATCTCTTCAACTTTACAGATTTCGATGAGATTATCGCGATATACGATTTTGATACTGAACTAAAAAAATTATTATTGTCTCCTGTCTTATCGTTGGAATCATCCGTAAAAAATCTCATTTTAGATTGTCTCGTTACGAATTCAAAGGCAACTTTCGAAGATGTTTTTTCAAATCAATTAACAGACTATCGCCGGTACACTGGCCCAAAACAAGCAAAGATGCTAAAGGAAAAATTAAAACTGCAAAAAGATATTCATACTAGCATTCATATGAATTATCAAAGGAATAATATGGTTACCAGTAAAATCGATTCTGGAAGCCCTCTACCGATTTGGGTTATTTTTGAAATAATCTCTCTTGGTAAACTTGGGGATTTTATTCACCATATGAGCGTTCAAAGTAGAATTGAAATACTCCGGAAATTAAATATTTATTCTAGTAATGATACTGTTGGATCCGAAATAACCCAACACTTATTGATACTAAATGAATTTAGAAACGGTATGGCTCACAACCATATTATTTTTTTGACACTAGATTTAAAAAAATAGAAATATAAAAGATGCAATAAAAAAACAAATATTGAAGTATTAGTGGGCACCTCCAACATTCAATTTGAATCCATTGTTGACTATTTAACACTCGTTATTCTATATTTAAAAGGGTTAAAGTACTCTAAAACTGAATTAAAAAAAATATCACTATTCAATTTCGTAAAATTGTTGTTCGCCTTTCTGAAAGAATCCCTACAAGTGAATTTCATAAGATTCTAGGTAATGATATTTTTTCCAAAATTTCAGACCTCCAGCGCTTTATTTCTACTTGACAGCTATTAGTTTTATCAGTAAAATTGATGTATTGATAGCGGTATATGTTGTAACAGACTATACTTGCACTCTCGAGAAAATATCGAGAGTGTTTTTTTATTTATTGAATGATAAAACCAGCTTAGACATTCTGCCTAAGCTGGTTTCATTTTTTACGGGAAAAATAAGTAATGGATAATACGCAGTACGTAGAAGAAAATCCCCACGATCAGTAACAAGACCATCGCGACATGCACATAAGGTCCTACTGGTGTGTTCACGAAGGCTTGTAGCGCTGGGAGTTTCGTATATAAAACAAAGTACAAGGCGCTAATCCAGAAGCCGAGTCCTAATAATCTTTCATGAGATGTCCTTTCTATAAAACGAAGTACTGCATGATTAAGCTAGAAACAGCCACCATAAACCAAGTTGCTAACCCAGTTAAGATTGGTTTTGCCCCTGCTTCTTTGAATTGTTTGAAAGAAACTTGCATTCCGATACCTGCTAATGCCATCGCCATCAACCATTTAGACGCTAATTTTGCATACGGTACAAGGAAATTTGGGAATAAACCCACACTTGTAATAATCGAAGCGACCATGAACCAAATGATAAACATTGGCACGATTTTCTTCCATTGTACAGTTTGTCCTTCTTGTTTCATACGACGAGCTTCCACTAAAGATAACACAATACACGCTGGAACAATCATCAATGCACGAGTCAGTTTTACGATTGTCGCGATTTCTAAGGCTTCCGCACTGTAACTTGCGCCGGCTGCGACCACGCTGGATGTATCGTTAATCGCTGTCCCTGCCCAAAGCCCGAACTGAGATGCGTCCATGCCCATCATATGTCCTAAGAATGGGAATAGGAATACCGCCATTACATTGAAAAGGAAGATGGTTGAAATCGACAACGCTACTTCATCGTCTTCCGCCTTAATGATTGGTGAAGCTGCAGCAATCGCGGAGCCCCCGCAAATGGCAGTCCCGAATCCAACAAGAATCTTCAATGGACGAGATAGTTTGAAGAAGTTCCCTACAAATAACGCTGTTAAAAATGCAATCGAGATCGTCACAATCGTCACTGGGAACGATGACGCACCTGTTTGGCTCACTTGCGCAAACGACATTGTAAATCCAAGCGCAATAATCGAATAATGTAATAATTTTTTCGCTGAATAGTTAATTCCCGGTCTAAAATCACTTGGGATTTTCCAAAATTGGTTTAAGACCATCCCTAAAATAATGGCAAATACCGCACTCCCTATAACTGGGAAGAGCTTATCGAGCATCACTGAGACAACCGCAATAGCAAATGTACAAAGCAGCCCTTTTCTTTTTTCCATGAATGATGACATTTCATCAGATCCTTTCAGTACTAAATCTTTACTAGTATAGCACAAAATGCCTTGTTTTTCTTATACAAATTGAAAAAATGCCTCATCATTATAAAATTAACCGTGTGCAATTCGACACGGTTTACTATAACAAAAACCCGCTTAGAATCACGCATCATCGCTGACTCTAAGCGAGTTATTTTTTAGAATTGTTTTACGACAACCCCATCAGGAGTTCCAACAAGCACGATATCAGTCATGTTTGTGAAGAGGCCTTGCTCTACCACACCTGTCATGCCTTTGATTTTTTCTCCGAATGCGATTGGGTCTTTAATTGGATACACATCCAAGTCGATAATGTAGTTTTTGCTATCGGTTAAGTAGCGTTCTCCGTCACGTTCGCGGAACGTTGGTTTGTATCCTAGCGCTTCAAAACGTTTGAATAATTGAAGCGAACCATAAGGCACTACTTCCACTGGTAATGGGAAACGACCTAAATAGTCGACCATTTTTGATTCGTCTACAATCCAGATTACGCTCTTTGATTGCTCGGCAACGATTTTTTCGAATAATAACGCACCGCCACCGCCTTTGATTCCTGAAAAATCAGGAGCGATTTCGTCTGCGCCATCGATTGTGACATCGATATAATCCACTTCATCCACGCTCTTCAATGGAATTCCAAGTGCTTCTGCTTGTTTCTTCGTTGCTAAAGAAGTTGTTACTCCAACAATTTCAAGTCCTTCTTCTTTTACTCGTCGACCGATTTCTTCCACAAAATAGTAGGCTGTCGAACCAGTTCCTAAACCAACCGTCATTCCACTTTCTACATATTCTGCGGCTTTCTTGCCGACTAATTCTTTCATGTTCATTCAAGTTTCCCCCTGAGAAATTATCTATGTTGAGTATAGCATAACTAACTTCTTCAAACTATCTCTTCTAAGCAATTTCTACTTCTTTTTATGAGAGTCGCCTGCTTCTAAAGCGCGTTTTAAATAACGACCTGTGTGACTGTTTTTATCTTTCGCCACTTCTTCTGGCGTTCCTGTCGCAATAACAAGACCACCACCGCTACCGCCTTCTGGTCCCATATCAATGATATAGTCAGCGGTCTTAATCACATCTAAGTTATGTTCGATGACAAGCACGGTATTACCGGCTTCAACTAAACGATTCAACACTTCAAGCAGACGTGCGATATCGTCTGTATGTAGTCCTGTCGTTGGTTCATCAAGCACGTAGAAAGTATTACCTGTTGAGACACGTTGAAGCTCGCTGGCTAACTTCATCCGTTGCGCTTCTCCTCCAGAGAGCGTTGTAGCAGATTGTCCAAGGGTGACGTATCCTAACCCTACATCTTTAATCGTTTGTAATTTGCGTTTGATTTTTGGAACGGCTTGGAAGAATTCTACTGCTTCATCAACGGTCAATTGAAGAACATCCGCAATACTCTTTCCTTTGTATTTCACTTCGAGCGTTTCAGAGTTATAGCGCGTTCCGTGGCAGACTTCACACGGCACATATACGTCTGGTAGGAAGTGCATCTCGATTTTCAGGATACCGTCCCCTTTACAAGACTCGCATCGTCCACCCTTCACGTTGAAACTGAAGCGTCCTTTCTTATATCCGCGGATTTTCGCTTCGTTTGTGGTCGCAAATAAATCACGAATATCATCGAATACACCCGTATACGTAGCCGGGTTGCTTCGTGGGGTTCTTCCGATTGGGCTTTGGTCGATATCGATAATCTTATCGAGGCTCTCAAATCCAGAGATGCTCTTGAACTTCCCTGGTTTTTCCTTCGTACGTGTAATCTCACGCGCTAAGGCTTTCTTCAATACGCTGTTCACAAGTGAGCTCTTTCCAGAACCCGATACTCCTGTTACAGCGACAAAACGACCGAGTGGTACATCCACATCGATGCCGCGTAAGTTATTTTCCGCAGCGCCTTTTAAGTGGATCCAACCCTTATCTTCCCTGCGGCGTTCGCTTGGAACTGGAATATATTTTTTCCCAGCTAAATATTGACCGGTGAGTGATTTTGGATTCTTCTCCACTTCTTTTGGAGTTCCTGCAGCGATAATCTCGCCACCGAATTCACCCGCACCTGGACCGATATCAATCAAGTAGTCCGCAGCACGCATCGTGTCTTCGTCGTGTTCTACGACAATCAGCGTATTTCCTAGGTCACGCATGCTCTTCAATGACTCTATTAAGCGGTCATTGTCGCGTTGGTGAAGCCCAATCGAAGGCTCATCTAAAATATAGAGAACGCCCGAAAGGTTTGACCCGATTTGAGTCGCTAAACGAATCCGTTGCGCTTCTCCCCCCGATAAAGTTCCGGCAGCTCGGCTTAATGTTAAATATTGCAAGCCAACATTACGTAGGAATTTCAAACGAGAACTTACTTCTTTTAAGATTGGAGCTGCGATTTGCTCATCTGTCTCCGATAAGTTTAAGTCTTTGAAGAAATCAATCTCATCATCCACAGACAGAGAGAGAACTTCGCTAATATTTTTTCCACCTACTTTGACAGATAAGGCTTGTTCGTTTAAACGGAAGCCATGACAAGTCTTACAAGCGGATTCTGTCATATATTGGCGCATTTGTTCTCTTGTAAAATCACTATTGGTTTCACGATAGCGGCGTTCCACATTCACTGCCACGCCTTCAAATGGGATTTCCACATCTCGAACTCCACCAAATTCATTTTCATGATGGAATTGGAAAGTAGCATCTCCGGAACCATACAGAACCATATTCACTTGTGACTGTGTCAATTTCAAACGGAATATTCATCGGAATCTTAAATTGCTCACAAAATTGGCTGAGCATCGATGGATAATAGTTGGAGCTAATAGGATTCCACGGAACAAGCGCCCCTTCTTCTAATGTCAAACTCTTATCGGGAACAATTAATTCCAAGTCCACTTCGAGTTTTGATCCAAGGCCATCACATTCCGGACAGGCTCCAAATGGCGCATTAAAGGAGAAAAGACGCGGCTCTAATTCGCCTACTGTAAATCCACAAATCGGACATGAATGGTGTTCGCTAAAGAGATGTTCTTCCCCACCAATCACATCGACAATGGCATACCCTTCCGCTAAACGAAGGGCTGCTTCAATCGAATCGAATAGGCGTGAACGACTCTTATCACTCACTACGATACGGTCCACAACGATTTCAATATTATGCTTTTTGTTCTTCTCTAAATTCAGTTCATCGGTGACTTCATGCATCTCGCCATCGACGCGCACACGTACATATCCATCTTTTTGAATTTTTTCAAAGACTTTTTTATGCTCCCCTTTCTTTTGGACCACAACAGGAGCAAGCACTTGAATCTTTGTTTTTTCGGGCATTTCCATCACACGATTGACCATCTGTTCGAGAGATTGGCTTTCAATCGGTGTTCCATCATTTGGACAGATTGGTTTCCCAACACGTGCATATAATAAACGTAAATAATCATTAATTTCTGTGACCGTCCCCACTGTTGAACGTGGGTTTCTAGATGTGGTTTTTTGGTCGATAGCAATCGCCGGACTTAAGCCATCGATACTATCTACATCGGGTTTGTCCATTTGCCCTAAAAATTGACGCGCATATGCAGATAGACTTTCCACATAACGGCGTTGTCCTTCAGCGTATAAAGTGTCGAAGGCTAACGAACTCTTCCCTGAACCAGATAATCCTGTAATCACAACAAATTGATCACGAGGAATGCTCACATCAATGTTTTTTAAATTATGAGATCGTGCTCCATGCACGACAATATGGTCTTTTGCCATTTGAATACCTCTTTATAATTGATACATCCATTGTATCAAATTTTTGCAACACGAACAAATGTTCTACAGTTCAATTTTCATTTCTACTGGACAATGATCGCTTCCGGTAACATCGCTTCGGATTTTTACTTCTTGAAGGAAGGCTGTTAATGGTTGTGAAATCACAAAATAGTCAATTCTCCATCCGACATTTCGAGCACGGGCTCCTCCCATGTAACTCCACCAACTGTAGGCTCCTAGCGTATCTGGATATAAGTAACGGAACGCATCTACCAAGTCATTATTGACGACTTGATCGAATTTTGCACGTTCTTCTTTTGTAAATCCTGCGTTCATTGTATTTGTTTTCGGATTCGCCAAGTCGATTTCTTTATGCGCCACATTTAAGTCCCCGCAGAAAATTACCGGCTTTGTTTCTTCTAGTTTTTTGATAAAAGCAAGGAAGTCATCCTCCCACACTTGGCGATATTCGAGGCGAGATAAGTCACGTTTCGCGTTTGGAGTATACACCGTTACTAAATAGAACTTCTCGTATTCCGCTGTAATCACACGCCCTTCTTGGTCATGCTCTTCTATTCCAATTCCATATTCTACAGATAAAGGTTTCTTTCGTGAAAATGGCTGTTCCCGAGTATCCTTTTTTCACTGCTGAATTGAAGAATACCTCATATTCACTAAATTCCATTCCCAACTCTACTTGGTCTTGTTGCGCTTTTGTCTCTTGTAGGCATAAAATATCTGGATTGCTCTCTAACACATATTCTTGCAGCGCTCCTTTATTTAAAACAGAACGAATGCCATTCACATTCCATGTTGCTAGTTTCATCTTGATTCCTCCCTCATAATGTCTCTTGTCATAGTATCAACTCTCTCGCTTTTTTGCGAATAAAAATAACCGAAAAGGAAAGCACGTAGCCGTCCTTCTCGGTATTTATTTGTGATTTGTCATTTCTTTTAAAGATCCTTGGTTTTCAGTGGGTAGACAGACATAGAAACTCGTTTGTCCGTTTTCCGACTCGGCAAACATGATTCCTCCATGGGAATGCACAATGTTTTCCGCAATCGCTAACCCTAAACCTGTGCCACCCGTCTCTTTTGAACGAGAGCCTTCTGCACGATAGAACCTTGTAAAGAGTTGATCCAATACTTCTTTTGAAATCGGGTCGCCTTCATTTCTAACCGCGATGGTAATGACGCCCTCTTTCTTCAACACTTCCATTAGGATGGTTGAATTTTCATGACCGTATTTAATGGCATTCGATAACAGATTGTTAATCACACGTACCATTTTCTCAGCATCTAATTCCAGCACCACGTCACGGTTTTCTGAAGACACTTCGATTGCCATATGACGTTTTTGGGCTTCTAATTCAAAGTCCGCTGCAATTTGTTCAAGAAAATTCACAATCGGAATATCGTTCAGACGCAATGGAGCCCCATTCGGTCTACTCGTCGTGTATTCAAACAAATCATCCACAAGCAATTTCATTTGCTCGGCTTTTGAATATGCGATTTCTGCATAACGTTTTGCATCCTCCGTATCAATCTTCGGCTGATTCACAATCAAGCCTAAGTATCCAAGGATGGACGTTAGTGGTGTCCGGATATCATGTGAGACGTTTGTAATCAATTCATCTTTTGACTTTTCGATAGCACGTTCTTCTTCTAGAGCGTTCACCGTCGAATCTACAAGACGATTAATACTATTCACAACTTGTCCCATATCCCCACTTAACTGGAATGGAATTCGTCTATCGTATCGTCCTTCCGCAATCAAATGCAGTTCATCTAAAATATGATTCAATTGCATTTGTTGATATCTTCGCATTAATCTCCAATAGGTAAATGCAATTGCAAAAATAATGGAAGTAATCGTGAAGATATTTTTATAGAGCAGCATTTGATCTGTGCCAATTTGTAACACATCTCGTGCTGAGAACTGAATCGAAATGATTCCCGGCTCATTCACTAACTGACTAATCATCACTAAGATACCTAGATAGAGTAGGAATACCACACAGAGAGTGACAATCCCCTCTAAAACGAGTTCACTGATTTCTTTACGCGTCAGTGTAAGAATGGTCGGTTCGTTTTTTGCTTTTCCAATTTGAAGAATCTTTTGTTTATTTGTCTTCAATTTTATAGCCTACTCCCCATACTGTTTCGATGACTTTTTCTCCTCCAGTGGCTTCAGCAATTTTATCGCGCAAGTGACTTACGTGCACCATTACTGTTTTTGTAGAAACAATACTTTCTTGTTGCCATACTGTCTCAAAAATTTCATCAGCGCTAAATACTCGGTTTGGATGACTCGCTAATAAGAATAAAATTCCAAATTCTAATACCGTTAATTGAATTTCTTTTCCATCAGAAGTAGTCACTTGATGAGATTCTTTTTTGATTGTTAATGGTCCGATGGTAATTTCTTCGTTTGCTGGACCTTCTTGTGTAATGGTCGAACGGCGAAGTAATGATTTCACACGGGCAATCACTTCTAGTGGGTTAAATGGTTTCGTCACATAATCATCCGCCCCATTGGTTAATCCTTGAATCTTATCGATGTCTGTAGACTTTGCACTTAATAAAAGAATTGGTAATTGTGCATTTTCTTTACGCACTTCATGAACCACTGAGATTCCGTCTAGACGCGGCATCATAATATCCAAAATAATCATATCGATATCTGGATACATTTTTAATTTTTCGAGAGCTTGTTTTCCATCGTACGCTTTTACGATTTCATAGCTTTCATTTTTTAAATAAATGGTTAATAGTTCAACGATTTCGCGATCATCATCTACTACTAAAATTTTCATGGGCATTCCCTCTTTTCGTTCTTTTTTCAATTTTATCCTATAAAAAAAAACCTATTTATGCTAGTCATTTTTAAGATTCTTGAATTTTACTTAATAATTTCCTAAGAAACGGCTTAAAAACGGCATATCGGACGACCCCATTCTGAACTTTTGTTATAATAAAACACGAAGAACTCTAAAGGAGAAACCTATGACATCATCACCAATTCAACACCAGACCGTTCAACTGGTCGCTACTCAAATCGAAAAAACCACTTCACTAGAACAAATCTTGACTCCTTTTGCTCTAGATGAAACCATTATTCGCCATTTAACGAAAGAGCAAACGGGACCTTTCGTTCATTTTTGGACACTAGAAGATATTATTATTCTTGGAATGACCGATACAAAAGTCCCATTTCTAGAGGAAGGCTTAGATCGACTTCGCACGCATGGATTTACTCCCATTGTCCGCCAAGCAGGAGGCCTTGCTGTCGTTAGTAACGAAGGGATCTTAAATATTAGCCTTCTTTTCAAAAACGAACAAATGCCTACAATCAATCAAGCGTACGAGTGGATGCAGCAATTAATTCAGCAAAGCTTCCCTGAAGCTACCGCGTTAGGTGGAATCAATGCATTTGAAGTCAGTGATTCCTATTGCCCTGGCGATTATGATTTAAGCATTCAAGGAAGAAAAATTGCTGGGATTGCACAACGCAGGTTAAAAGATGTGGTTTGTGTGTCCATTTACTTGAGTGTGTTTGGAGACCAACACTATCGCGGTCAAGTTGTTCGTGATTTTTATGACCATGCGATCCAAGGTCAAGAAACCAAATGGCATTTTCCAACGGTAAACGCCGATAGCATGTGGAATATTGGAGATGCTTTAGGACTCTCCCTCACGATTGAAGAAGTACAAATTCGCGTCTTACAAGCATTAACACAGATGGGTTGCTCTCTTGAAGAGACAAAAATCGACTTCACTCTCACTCCAGAATTCCAGAAAGCACTTGAGCGATTTATTCAAAGACAATGACCCTTCAAAAATAGCGTTATAAAGGCTTTTTTCAACAAAACCCTCTTGCATTTCCGCCGAAAATAGCATACACTGGAAGTGCTTATGATAACATTTCACAATCTAAACGAAAGAAGGAGTAAAACGAATGACAGAAGCATTCAAACGTGAAAAAGTATTTCGTGACCCTGTTCACGATTATATCCATGTGCAACATCCAATTATTCTGGAATTGATTAACAGCCGTGAATTACAACGACTCCGCAGAATTAAACAAACGGGCGCCTCTATGTACACTTTCCATACTGCAGAACATTCTAGATTCTCGCATTCTCTTGGAGTGTATGAAATCGCTCGACGCATTTGCGATAATTTCGCCAGAAATTACGCTACTCAAGAAGAAGGAGATGGCCTTTGGGACGATCGTAATCGCCTCGTAGTGCTATGCGCAGCTTTACTGCATGATGTAGGACATGGCCCATACTCTCATACCTTTGAGAAAATTTTCGACACAAACCATGAACAAATCACTATTGATATCATCTTATCTGAAGAAACCGAAGTGAACCAAATTTTACGTAAAGTTTCTTCTACCTTCCCACAAGAAGTGGCTAGCGTGATTCAAAAAACGCATCCAAACCCTCAAGTGGTTCAATTGATTTCTAGCCAAATCGATGCAGACCGTATGGACTATTTGCTTCGTGACGCTTATTTCACAGGGGTTAATTACGGAACCTTTGACCTAACACGTATCTTACGTGTGATTCGTCCATATAAAGGTGGTATTGCGTTTACTTATTCAGGAATGCATGCTGTTGAAGATTACATCGTGAGTCGTTATCAAATGTACATGCAAGTGTATTTCCACCCCGTTTCTCGTGGAATGGAAGTCGTATTAAATCACCTATTAAAACGCGCTTCGGCTTGCTACAACTCAGAATCAAATCCTTTAAAACACTCTGCAACATTCTTAAAACCTTTCTTTGAAGGAACTTGGACATTGGAAGATTACTTACGCCTCGATGACGGTGTATTAAATACGTACTTCTCTCACTGGCTCTTAGAAGAAGATGCGATTTTAAGTGACTTATCCGATCGTTTCATTAACCGTCGTCCATTCAAATCAGTGCCATTTAACCGCAAAAACGATGGTCCACAAGTCGAACGAATGAAACAAATCGTGGAAGCCGTTGGGTTTGACCCTGAATATTACACTGCGATTAACAACAGTTTCGATTTGCCATATGATTTCTATCGTCCAGATTCTATTAAACCAAGAACACAAATCGAACTCGTAGAACGCAACGGAAATATGGTCGAGCTTTCTCAAGTCAGCTCGATTGTAGAAGCCATTTCTGGAAAGGTTCGTGGAGACGAACGACTATACTTCCCTCGTGAAATGGTGATACGCGACATGCAAAACGAACTCTTTATGGACGACTACGAAGAGTTCCAAACAATCGCTGCACAATTAGACGTTTTTTCAAATCAAATGAAATAACAGGATGTGAGGAAAAGCGTTTAGAGGCGATGACGGTTCGCAGGTTAGCCGCAAGCGACTTAGTACAAGTCGTGCGGACTAACCACGAAAGGCTTGAGCCTCTGCTTTCCGAACTCAACTTCACAGGATGTGAGCAATCGCGTTCAGAAATGGAACGTTGGAAAATCCTTCACAGTGCGAAGGATTTGAAACAAAAGAGAAGGAACGTGAAACGTTCTGCGGACGTTTCGGGAAACGCACGCCATTTCTGCGATTGCGAGCTCAGCTACACAGGATACGAGGGCGAACGCTCTGGACTGAATCACTGGACCGGAGTAACGCAAGGGACTTGGCACAAGTCGTGCGGCTACTACGGGAAGTGGACGTCAGTCCTGTGAGCCCGAGTTCAACTACAGGATGTGAGGCACCCGAGCGCAAGTGGCTTCTGCGAGCTCAACTTCACAGGATGTGAGCATCATCTACCAATTACTTTTTATAAATAAAAAAACACAATATACCTTATAAGGTATATTGTGTTTTCCCTATTTTACGGAGCACTCCAAAAGATTCCCGTAATGGATTTATGTAAAAGCATTGTATTTTTGCTCAGATTCTTATTTTAAAGACGTCTAATTATCCAGCTCAAAACATTACTTAACGCTATTTAACAATTTTCAAGGAGGCATTATGTCTATCAAATTAATCGCCATCGATATCGACGGCACACTGCTCAATTCAAAACGCGAAATCACTCCTCGAGTAAAGGCTGCTTTAAACGCTGCAAGCGCACAAGGAGTCTATGTGGTTCTTTGTACAGGACGACCATATCCTGGTGTAGAAGGTCTTCTCCAAGAACTCGACCTCGTCAACGACCACGATTATGTCGTAACTTACAACGGAACACTTGTACAGCAAACAGGTTCAAAAAAAGCACTCGTTCGCTTTTCAATGACACATGACGACTTAGAACGCGTGAACGATTATGCTACAAAATACAATGTGCACTACCACGCTATTGACGAAGAAGCGATTTACGTTCCAACAGAAACAGTCGGCAAATACTCTGTTCACGAGAGCGAACTAGTCGGCATGCCAATCGTGCACCAATTATACAAGGACATTCCAGCCGATAAAGAATTCGTCAAAATCATGTTTGTGGATGAGCCTGAAGTGTTAGAAGAATTAATTCCAAATCTTTCTGACGACTTCAAGAGTAGCTACAATATTTTCCGTAGTGCCAGCTTTTACCTCGAAGTCATTCACCCTGAAGCAAGCAAAGGAAAAGCCGTACATCATCTAGCTGAGAAACTCGGCCTTACACGCGATGAAGTGATGTGTCTTGGCGACCACGAAAACGACCGTGACATGATTGAATACGCTGGCCTTGGCGTTGCGATGGGAAATGCGATTGATTCCATTAAAGAAATTGCAAACTTCGTGACAACCACTAATGACGAAGATGGCGTTGCTGTGGCTGTTGAAAAATTCGTACTAAACAAGGAGAACTAGTCATGCTGCATGAGATGACTCTTTTCCCAAAACCGTATGCTTCCATTGCCTCCGGTCAAAAAACGATTGAGCTTCGTCTGTACGATGAGAAGCGCCAATCGATTCAAATTTGTGATCAAATTCGATTTACAAATACCGAAGATGCTTCGCAAACGACACTCTGCGAAGTGGTTGGGTTGCATGTCTTTAAAGACTTTAGAGAACTGTATGAAAAACTTCCGCTTCTACAATGTGGTTATACTTCAGAAGACGTGGACAATGCACATCCCGACGACATGTTGACTTACTATTCCAAGGAAAAACAAGCACTCTACGGCGTTGTCGGCATCGAACTCAAACGCATTTAAACTATCGAGTGTGGTTTGATAAAAATTACTTCTGTTTTAAGTTTTACTGAAAATTCGAAGGGTCTATAAAATAGGCTGAATAACAGATCAAGCTAACTAAGATTGAGATTACTAAGAATCCACGGATTCTATAATAGCAGTAACGTGAATTCGCATTAAAACAAAAATAAGGGGCGTAGGATTTTTAATCCTTACGCCCCATTTTTGTTTTAAAGGTGAGAGACCTTAGGCTCGAACCGGTGCAACGTTACAGCTATTATGAACATATCCGTAAGGATTCGAAGGAATCGAACCCTCTTAAGAAGCTCTTCATTCTTTTGTTCAGCCCTATTTTTATAACACTTCTCACGCTGAAAAGATATTCTTTATAAAAATAGAACGTTCGTTTTATAAAGAGGTGTTTTTTGTGCTTTTTCCCGAATGATACGGTTTTTCGAAATTGTAATTTTCGTTATTTTATGTATAATATAGAAGTAGTTCATTCAAAGAGGGAGGACGATACAATGAAATTGAAAAGAAGTGAACGTCTTATTGATATGACACAACGTCTATTAGATAATCCACATACGTTAATTTCATTAACTACATTTACAACTTTGTACCAGTCCGCAAAATCTTCTATTAGTGAAGATATTGCTATCATTAAGAAGACTTTTGAAAAACAAGGTGTTGGGATTATCCGTACAGTCCCTGGTGCTGCTGGCGGAGTGATTTTTGTACCAAAAATCAAACGTGAACAAGCATTGGCTGCTGCGGAGAAATTAAAAGAACAAATGAACGATGCAAGTCGCTTATTGCCAGGGGGATATATTTATCTTTCTGATTTACTTGCAAAACCAAATGTATTACATGATTTAGGAAAAATGATTGCATCTGCTTACGAAGATAAGAAGATTGATGCTGTTATGACCGTTGCAACAAAAGGGGTTCCTATTGCACAAACGGTAGCGAATTATTTAAACGTTCCTTTCGTCATTGTTCGTCGTGATTCAAAAATTACAGAAGGTTCTACTGTAAGTATTAACTACGTTTCCGGTTCTTCTTCTCGTGTTGAGAAAATGGAATTATCTAAACGTACACTTCCTAGTGGATCTAATGTATTAATCGTTGACGATTTCTTAAAAGCTGGTGGTACGATTAACGGAATGCGTAGCTTAATTCAAGAGTTCGATTCAACCACTGCAGGAGCGGTTGTGTTCTGTGAATCTGGAGTGTCTAATCACAATGTGTCTGATTATTCTTCTATCATCAAAATTACAGAAATTGATACTGAATCTCAAAAAATCAAAGCTGTTTTAGGAAACTTCTTTGATACTCATGAATTTTTATAAGATAAAATGAAATAAAGCGAAGAGCCTCTAAGGTTCTTCGCTTTTTGTATGCATGAAAAATTATCATATATGATAATTTCGCTAAATGAAAAATAAGAATAAGGACCACAATGGCAATACCGCTAAGTAAGCAATGGTTGTCATGGTCACCACATTCGTAGCAAAATCAACATCTCCTCCTGCTTCTGCCGCTAAAATCGGCATAATGACGAGCGTCGGAATAGTAGATTGAATCATAAAGGTTTCTTTTAATAGCGTATTATCTGTCCCACCAATGAGTAAAACAAGAACCATTAAAATTGGAAAAATAATAAAGCGTCCGGATAGAGCCAGTACTGCATCGCGGTCTAACCTTAGTGTTCCAAGACCACTTTGCTTGAGATTAATCCCAATATACATCAGTGACAATGGTGTCACTAAACTTCCAACTATACTAATGGAATTCTGGGCAAAGGTTGGAATTGGAACTCCTAATGCTACCACTCCTAATGCCACTAAAAACGCAATGAGTGGTGGCGAACAAAGACTCTTCCACTCGATTCCTTTGTTTTTATTTCCACCAGGACGGTCAGTGGCTACAACATACGTTCCAACGGTAAAAATCGATAATGTATTTATCACGTAATAGACCAAGAAGTAGGGCATCGCTTCTTCTCCAAAAAGGGAGAGGTTGAGCGGAAGCCCCATAAAGACCGTGTTCGCATTAACGAATGTATTGAGCATAATCCCTCGTCTTCCAACTGGAACTTTAAATAATACCACAGCGCCCCATGCTACGATGTAACCTAGAATCACAGTAATCAATGGATAAAGACTTGCTCCGAGAAGCTGACGAGTTGTTCTCTTGTTATAAATTTTAATACGGAAACAAAGATAGACGCTGGCAAAGCAATTTTCAAAATCAAATCCGCAATGCTCTTACTGAATCCTTCCTTAAACCATCCCTTGACCTGCAAGAGATAGCCGAGCGCGATGACCGCAAGTATCGTCACCATACTCGATAACGCCTGTATAATCACATGCTTGTCCTCCAAAAATAGTTATTTTTACAGATTCTTTCGATCCAACAATGTGAAGGTTAAGTAATCTGTAACAATTGTCTGCAATCTTTCGTTATATCCACAATTCCCAGAAGCGTAGTTAATCACCATTCCTTGCAAAAACAAATAGGTACCACGGACGATATTGAATAATTTCTCTTCACTGATTGATTGATGTAATACTGCTTGAATTAACGATTTTAGTATGTTGAAACTCTTCATTCTTAACTGATTAATTGGTTTTGTGACTTCGGGTAAATCAACTTCTTCCCCTTCAACAATGAATAAAAGCTGGTTAGAGCTCGCATATTGGAATCCAAACTGAATAAAATGATGGCAAACTCCTAATAATCTATCTTCTACACTCTGGTTCGATTGATAGATTTCTAATGACGTTTGATATAACTTTTCTAGTGGGGCACTGGCAACTTCAAACAGAATTTCATCCTTATTTTTGAAATAAAGATAAATAGTTGTATGAGAACATCCTGCACGTTTGGCAATTTCTCGAATCCCAACCTCTTGAAAAGACTTTTCTGCAAAAAGACTACTTGCCGCTTCTAAAATTCTATCTCTTGTTAACTGTTCTGAAACCATTTACTTTTCCCCATTTCTTGCAATGCATTCTTCACTTCTCCACCATGAGCAACAGAAAGTATAGCTTGGCTATATTCTTTCAATACTGTGTGAGCTGTTTCTAAAGCTTTCGGCATATCTGCTGTATATTCTTTCATTGGTGCGCTCAACACTCCCGCCCTGTTCGTCGTCAGAAGATCTCCTCCAATTAGTAGATTATCCTCTACATGATAATAACAGGTATGTCCCGGTGAGTGCCCTGGTGAATAAATTGCTTTGAGCCCGGCTTGTTCTAACAACTCATTTGATTCGGGAGTTCCTAATTCAATAAAATCCTGCTTTTTAAAAGTGATAGGCTCTAACTTCTCTCGACCAGGATATGGTTTTTCTCCTGAGACAAAAGGAATTTCTCTGCTGTCGATTACAATTGGAAGATTTGGTAATAGTGTTTTTAATCTTGGAATTCCTCCAATATGGTCAGAATGTCCATGTGTTAAAAATACTCCAGAAACTCTTTTCTTATCATAAAAATTACGAACAACATACTCTGCCATTCGTGGTAATAATTTAGCTAAGCCACTATCAATCAAGAAGTATTGGTTATCCTTTTCAACAACCCAAATACTAACAATGAATATCCCAATATCAAACTCGAATTTTTCAATATGTGGACTAATTCTTTTTCTCTTGGAAATTAAACGATATATCAATTGATTCATTTCAACACCTCAACTGTCAATACTAACCACTGGTTACCACGTAATATAAACTCTTTTTTCACTCAAGTCAAGAAATAAAAAAAGCCTACCAAATGATGGTAAGCTTTATTATTATGCTTTTTTACGTAAGGCACTCATAATAAATGAGATAAATAAGATTACAAGGAATACACATGTAATCGCAGCTCCTGGAGGTGCTTCGTAAATATAGGACGCTGATAGACCTGCAAAAAATCCAATCAGACTAATGATAATCCCGCCAATAATCACTCCATTAAACTTACTGCTAACACGAAGCGCAATCGATGCTGGCAATACGATAACGGCCGATACTAGAAGGGACCCTGCGATTGGCATCATCACAGCAATCACAACACCTGTAATAATCGTAAAGAGATTCGTCATCAATCGAACGGGCAATCCCGCTGTCATTGCTGTGTCTTCATCAAACGATAGAACATAGAGTGGTTTACGGAAAATCGCATATAAACCAACTACAATAATAGCTAGTAAAATCATAATCCACATTTGTTCATTTGTAATTGTCACAATCGAACCAAATAAAAATTGATCCACACTCATCGTTGAACGACCTTTTTGTAAGTTCATTAAAATAAGAGCAATCGCCATTCCACCAGACATCAAATCGCAACGGTGATTTCGGAATATCCTCTAAAGTACTTTCCAATGGCTTCAATAAAAATGGCAGCAATAATGACTACAATTAGTGTTGTGAAGGTTGGATTCATTCCTAGAAGAAACCCTAGCGCTACCCCAACAAGGGACACGTGCGACAAGGTGTCAGCCATCAGCGACTGTCTTCTAAGAATTAAGAACAATCCAAGAATGGGCGTGATAAAAGCCATCGCTATTCCTGAGATGAATGCTCTTTGCATGAAACCATAGAAAAACATCTCCATGGAGAATCCTCCTTTCGTTGCAGATGGATATGTTTATCCACGTATTGTTCAAGCGCTTCTTCCTCGTGAGTGACCATTAAAATGGCTTTCCCGTGATGAGCACATGCATGATGTAATAGATGATAGAATCGTTCTCTAGAAGCTTTGTCCATACCCGCAGTTGGCTCATCTAAAACAAATAAATCTGGGTCTGTTGCAAAAATTCGCGCTAAACAAATGCGTTGTTTTTGTCCCCCAGATAAATCTCCGATACGCTTATGACGCTCATCCCACATCCCAACGGATTTGAGAGAACGCTCGATATGTTCGTAATCTTCTGCTGTTAATTTTTTAAACCAGCGACCTTGTTGGTATCGCCCTGAAGCCACTAACTCATAAACATTCGAAGGGAAACCTACATTAAAAGAAGAAATCTGTTGCGGAGCATACCCAATCGATAACTTCTCGCCATTACTATTTTTCTTAGCAATCACTGCTTTCCCTGTCTTTGGTGTTAGAAGTCCCAAAATATTTTTAACGAGTGTTGACTTTGCCGCACCATTTTCCCCAGTCAAAATTACAAATTGACCCGGCTCCACTGTAAAGCTAATATCTTCAAGTACTGTCTCTTGTTCATATGAGAAAGAAAGATGTTCTACTGAAATATAACTCATGACTTTCTCCTTTCTAAATCGTAGTGATTCTTTTTATACAAAGGATAGGATAGCATATTGAGTGCACTCCGTCAATGTTTCGCTCTTCCTAGGCTTATCATTCGCTTATGTCAAAAAAACGGGTTATACTCTAGTCTGCTTAATAAAAAGGAGGCAGACAAATGTCTATTATGATTACTATTTTAACCGCTCTCGTGGCACTGGAATTCGTGTATATTTTCTACTTGGAAACACTCCAAACGACTTCAGACGCTACAAGCCGCGTCTTCAATATGAGCGTTGAAACATTGAAGAATGCTAATATTACGACGCTCTTCAAAAATCAAGGTGTCTACAACTTGATGATTGCTGTTGGATTAGTCTTTGGATTAATCGTTGGTTCTAAAGAATTGATTGGATTCTTACTGTTTAATATCATTGCAGTAGCAGTATACGGCGGACTTACTAGCCAAATCAGCATCATCTGGAAACAAGGTGGACTAGCGATTGTAACGTTCATCTTATTACTTGTTTTATAGTTTCAATTTTATCTCTAAGAATTATTGGGAAAATTTACCAATAGTTCTTTTTTTATATTGCTTTTTAGATTTCGTAGTGATATCATTTAGATATCAAATAGACAAAGGAGTCTTTTTTTTGAACGAAAAAATTTTAAAAACAAAGTCTAACGGTTTTGCCGCATTATTTTTCATTGTTCTAATGATAATTGTTGCGATTGCCAGCTTCATTTCTTCCATCGCCTTTTTGAAGAATGAAGCATTAACTGTCGTGGGTGTTCTTCTAAGTATCTTTTTATTTATTGGATCGGTCATTTCATTTGGCGGTCTGAAAGTTGTCAAACCTCAAGAGGCCATTGTTTTGACTCTTTTTGGGGATTACACAGGAACGATTAAAGAGCCTGGATTCTATTTTGTAAATCCTTTTAGCGTGGCAGTGAATCCTGCTTCTAAAACGAAACTGGGACAAAGCGGCGATGTCGATCGTCAAAATACATCAATCTCGATTAATAACTCAGGAATTGAAGCCAACTTAGATGCCTTTAAAAAACATATTTCCTTAAAAATCATGACCTTAAATAATTCTCGTCAAAAAATCAATGATTGCCTAGGAAATCCTGTAGAAATCGGAATTGCCGTAACTTGGAAAGTGGTTGATACAGCTAAAGCGGTCTTCAATGTAGATAACTATAAAGAATACTTATCACTTCAATGTGACAGCGCCCTTCGTAATATCGTACGCATCTATCCTTATGATGTCGCTCCAAATGTCGATACTACAGGTGATGGGATTGCCGACGAAGGTAGCTTACGTGGTTCTAGTGAAGTCGTTGCAAAACGTATTCGTGATGAAATTCAAGCACGTGTAGAAATGCAGGACTTGAAATTATCGAAGCCCGTATTACTTATCTAGCATATGCTCCAGAAATTGCTGCTGTAATGCTTCAACGTCAACAAGCTTCAGCAATTATTGATGCTAGAAAGATGATTGTAGATGGAGCTGTTGGAATGGTTGAAATGGCGCTAGAACGCTTAAGTGAAGGAGAACTCGTAGAACTTGATGAAGAACGTAAAGCTGCGATGGTTTCTAACTTACTAGTTGTTCTTTGCGGAAATCATGATGCTCAACCAATCGTTAACACAGGAAGCCTATACTAACGATGGCTGACTTAAAGAAAAAACAAATTCCATTACGACTGTCTTCTAAATTATATGCTGCTATCGCATCATGGGCAGAAGATGATTTTAGATCAGTCAATGGACAAATCGAATACTTATTAACGGAATGTGTGAAACAAAGGAAAAAAGATGGCAAATACGTTTCTGAAACCATTGATGAACCTTTCGAAATTGATATTGAATAGGAAAAAGGATGGACGAAATTCGTCCATCCTATTTTTCTATTTATTCAAATTGTCAGCAGGTTGTTTATCGCTCCAACCAAAAGAAAATTAAGTTTTAGCACTATGATTACTACGAATCATGCGGATTTTATAATAGCAGTAATGGGGATTAGCATTAAATGCGAAAAAGCTGGAGTTAGGAATTGATTCCTTACTCCAGCTTTGAGGCTTTAAAGGTGAGAGACTTCGGCTCGAACCGGTGCCCCATTACAGCGATTATAAACAAATCCGCAAGGATTCGTAGTAATCATGAGACTATGTCTTATTGTTTAATTTTCTTTTGGCTATGCAGCGGTTTGGCGAAAATCATACGACCTGCTGCAGTTTGAAGGGCGCTCGTTACGACCACTTCAATCTCTTCATTCATATAATATTGACCGTCTTCCACGACAATCATTGTTCCGTCATCCAAGTAAGCTACCCCTTGCTGACGCTCCGTTCCTTGTTTCACAACGGTAGTCTTCAACGTTTCACCCGGAATCACAACTGGTTTAATGGCTTGGGCTAAAGCATTGATATTAAATACTGGAACATTTTGGAACTCACTTACTTTGTTCAAGTTAAAATCATTGGTGATAATAATACCATCAATGGATTTAGCCAATCGAATTAATTTACGATCGACTTCATTGATATCATCATAATCCCCTTCGTAAATTTCTACTTGAATATGCTCTTCTTTTTGAAGAGCGTTTAAAATATCTAAACCTCGACGACCTCTTACTCGTTTTAAGCTATCCGCACTATCCGCAATGTATTGAAGCTCGTTTAATACGAATACCGGAATCACTAATACCCCTTCGATAAAGCCTGTTTTAGCGATATCGTAAATGCGTCCATCGATAATCACACTTGTATCGAGTAGTTTATATTTTCTAAATTATCTCCTGCTTTACGCTCTAACACTGGAGAATCTTCTGTTTTTTTCTTATTGACTGTGAAGACTCTTAAAATATCCTCACGACGAGTGGTTCCTACGTAAAATCCAAGATAACCAAAGATAATGCTAAGCGCAATCGGCAAAGCTTGCGTAACTGCTGGGATTTGCAAATTGGTAAATGGAAGGCCAACTAGCCAAGCCACTAATAGTCCAATGAGTGCCCCTATCATCCCGAAAAGTAAATAACTTACTGATAGTTGACTCACAATTTTTTCAAGTCTACGGATGCCCGCTAAAATTGCATCAGCAACGAAAAATGAAATACAGAATAAAATAATTGCACCTAATAAAATATTCGTTACTTGAGATGTTAGCCATTCATTTGAAATATTGAATGTTTGCCATAGACTTGGAAAGTACGTCGCTCCTAAAGATCCTCCGAGCAATACGAAAATGAATTGTAATAATTTTCTTCCGTATGCTCGAAATTTTTTGGGTTGTTCCATCCAATCCTCTCCTTTCTATTTTTCATGATTGAAGGCTTTATAAATAGCCTCTTTGACAGAAGATACACCGACAACTTCGATATTTTCAGGAATTTTCCATCCATCTAAGTTGTTTTTTGGAATAAAGACACGCTTGAATCCGAGTTTTTCTGCTTCACGGACACGGTCATAGACACGGTTTACTTTTCGAATTTCACCCGTTAAGCCGATTTCGCCGATAAAGCAATCCCCCATCTGCGTTTCTTTTTCCTTATAGCTTGAAACGATACTCATCGCAATCGCTAAATCGACTGCAGGTTCGTTTAGTTTCAAACCGCCTGTTGATTTAAAGTAAGCATCTTGATTTTGCAGTAGAAGACCTGCACGTTTCTCAAGTACCGCCATCAAGAGCGCAACACGATTATAATCCAGACCACTTGTGGTACGACGGGCATTTCCAAAGGCTGTTGGGGACAATAGACATTGCACCTCTGTTAAAATTGGCCTTGTCCCTTCAAGTGACACCACAATCGCCGAACCTGTCGCTCCAGCAAGTCGTTCTTCTAAAAAGACTTCCGAAGGATTGGTTACTTCATTCAGCCCTTCTTGATGCATTTCGAAACCCCAATCTCATTGGTAGATCCGAAACGGTTTTTCACAGAGCGAAGCACTCGGAAACTATGATGTTTATCCCCTTCAAAATAGAGAACGGTGTCCACCATATGTTCCAACATACGAGGACCTGCCAACGCTCCCTCTTTTGTCACGTGACCCACAATAAAGATGGCGATCTGATTAAGTTTCGCAAGTCGCATGAGTGTTGCCGTTGCCTCACGAACATGAGACACGCTTCCGGCTACCCCGTTTGCCTGTGGATGTGTCATTGTTTGAATCGAATCGATAATGACATAGTCTGGCTTCAAGGATTCCACTTGCGCAACGATATCTTCTAAGTTTGTCTCCGCATAAATATAAAATCCGTCTGCTTGCATCCCAAGACGCTCTGCACGCATTTTAATTTGAGACGCACTTTCCTCTCCGGATACATAGAGAACGGTCCCTTGTGTTTGTTGTAATTCACTAGAAACTTGTAATAATAAAGTCGATTTCCCAATCCCAGGGTCCCCACCAATCAATACAAGGGAGCCTGGTACCACGCCACCACCAAGCACACGGTCGAGTTCGCTAATGGATGTTTTTACACGGTTGACGCGTTCATAAGAAACCTGGTCCAGTCGCATCGGTTTTGTTTTATGGGCTTCTTCTGACTGTTGGACTAAAGAAGGTCGTTTCGTGTTACTCGTCGTTTCCTTAAACTCTTCCATTGTGGACCAATTTCCACAGTTTGGACATTTTCCTAAATATTTTGGTGAATTATATCCACATTCTCTACATACAAAACTTGTGGCTGTTTTTGCCATATTGGCTCCTTTCTAACGAACGCCAGAAGAACCAAAACCGCCTGTACGTTCATTCATATCATTTTCTTCGTCCGTATCTGCTTTTAAGAATGGTAAGAAAATACCTTGGCCAATACGGTCGCCTTTTTTAATTTCTTTATCAAATAATCCAAAGTTGATTAATTGGAAGTAAATATGTCCTTCGTTATCTGGATTATTATAGTAGTCGCTATCGACAACCCCAATTCCGTTTGGTAATACTAAAAAGTGTTTAAGTGGATTACTTGAACGGTTCGCAAGTTGTAAATATTCATCTTCTTGCATATAAGATTTAATTCCTGTTGGAACAAGAATCGGTTTTAATACTTTTTGTTCTTTTTGTAATTCTGCCTCAACCGTTTCTTTATCGGTTGTATAAATCCATTGTTTTAATTGAGTAGCAGCAAATTTAAAGATCATTTTCCAAATACTTGGTAACACAATATCTTCTGCCGCTTCAAAATCATAACCTGCCGAATGTTTTGTAGAACGTTTAGGAACATGAATTCCTTTCCCTTCATAAGCAGATATAACTTCAAATCCACGTTTTCTTTCCATTTCATCACCTTTTCATTTAAAGTTTCTACCTCTTATCATAACAAAGTTTTGGAAAGCTTGCACTCGTGTTCACTCTTTTTTTGAAAATCCTTACATTCTTTATCTTAAGATACGGTAAAAAGAATCCTTCATACACCATTTTTCGGCAATATGCACAAAATTTAGGATACTTTTTGTGCAATGTACCCTATCACTTTTCTACTAAAAATCGTAAACTAATAGTGTTAAAACAATGACAGGGGGAAATCCTAATGGTAGAAATGCAATTAAACCATATTCACAAAAAATATGACAACGCGGAAAACTATTCCGTAACAGACTTTAACTTACACATCAAAGATCGCGAATTCATCGTATTCGTAGGACCTTCCGGATGCGGTAAATCAACTACACTTCGTATGATTGCTGGTCTAGAAGATATTTCTGAAGGGGAATTAAAAATCGGCGACGTTGTGATGAACGACGTAGCTCCAAAAGATCGTGATATCGCGATGGTATTCCAAAACTATGCCCTATATCCTCACATGAGCGTATATGATAACATGGCATTCGGTTTGAAATTACGTAAATACGACAAAGCTGAAATTGACAAACGTGTTAAAAATGCTGCTGAAATCTTAGGTTTAGCACAATACTTAGAACGTAAACCAGCTGCTTTATCTGGTGGTCAACGTCAACGTGTGGCTTTAGGACGTGCGATCGTTCGTGATGCGAAAGTATTCTTAATGGACGAACCTCTTTCTAACTTAGATGCTAAATTACGTGTTGCGATGCGTGCTGAAATTGCAAAATTACACCGTCGTTTAGAAACAACAACTATTTACGTAACACACGACCAAACAGAAGCGATGACAATGGCGGACCGTATCGTTATCATGAAAGACGGTTTCGTACAACAAATCGGTACTCCACAAGAAGTGTACAACACACCTAACAATGTATTCGTAGCTGGATTCATCGGATCACCAGCAATGAACTTCTTCACTGTCACATTAAAAGACGGCGTGATTACGAACGGTAAAGGTTTATCATTACAATTACCAGAAGCGAAGAAAAAACTTCTTGAAGAAAAAGGCTATGAAGGAAAAGAACTTATCTTCGGTATTCGTCCAGAAGATATCAAAGGTTCTCAAATCGCTATCGATACTTACCCATCTTCTTCAGTAAAAGCTGAAGTTGTAGTATCAGAATTACTTGGTGCAGAAACAATGCTTTATACTCGTGTTGATGATACTGAATTCGTATCTAAAGTGGATGCACGTGACTTCCACAGCCCAGGCGAAACAGTTGAATTAGCATTCGACTTAAACAAATCTCACTTCTTCGACAAAGAAACAGAACAAGTGATTCGCTAATAGTCTATAATTGAAAAAGCTGACGGCTCTGATATAGAGCTGTCAGCTTTTTTGCATTTTTTACTCTTCTACTTCTTGAAACTCACAATCAAACCGATATGCAAAGAATTTTTCAATCACCGATTTGATTTCATTATCACTCAGATTTTGAATAATACGATCAAAATCAATCGCTTCTAATTCTTCCTCAGTAAGTTTCTGATAAGGAGGTAAATCAGAGTACTGTCTTAATTCATCATAGACAATAAAGTCTCCATCAATAAATGATTCGATAAGTCCACGTCTTTGAAGAAGATAAAACAACTCTTGGTAGCTATCCCCTGTAAAACTATACACCGTCTTATCCGAATAAATTCCACAACAGTGCGTTTGGTTTAAATTTAATTTTACTTTGGCCATTTATTCTCCGCCTCCATTACTCTATTAAAATGAATCTATCTAAAAAAGCAGCTACGGAACATTTACGGAACAAAACTAATCATAATTCCGATACATTCACGAAAACATAAGGAGAAGAGGAGATTTGAACTCCCGCGCCGCTTTCACGACCTATCGCATTTCGAGTGCGACCCCTTCAGCCTCTTGGGTACTTCTCCATACTTTAAGTATAGTACGGATTTTTTCCTCAATCAATGCTTTTTTGCACAAAAAAACCACCGACAGCTGTCGGTGGAAAAAAGGATTAGAAATATTTATTTGGGAGGATAAATATTCTCTTTGGGAATAACTAAAGTATAGACACACCTTATGAAATAAATGTGAAGATAACTTCTCTATTTTTGCACTTTCTTTTTATTTTTTTTATGAGAATATTTACTTATTTATGATAAGCATGACCAGAATTAATTCGGAATGCTCGGTAAATTTGCTCGGTTAGAACCAATCTCATGAGTTGATGTGGTAAAGTTATACGACCAAATGATATTTTCCGGTCAGCCCGTTTTTTCACGGCTGGGCTTAACCCTAGAGATCCCCCAATAACAAAGACCATCGAACTCTTACCATGGAGCGCAAAAGTATCCATCTCTTTGGCGAGTTGCTCTGAACTCACTAAGTCTCCTTCAATCGCCATGGCCACAACCACGTCCCCATCTTTAATTTTAGCAAGGATGCGTTCTCCCTCTTTTTCGAGTACTTGCTCCATTTCTTTATCACTTAAGTTTTCAGGAGCCTTCTCGTCTGGCACTTCCACTACTTGGAACTTGCAGTAGCTGCCTAAGCGTTTTGCGTATTCATCAATTCCTTGTTTTAAATATTTTTCTTTTAATTTTCCAACACTCACAATCGTGATATTCATATTATCCCCTCACTTCATCCAATATCTTACCTTTTTTTGAGGAAAAATGCTTGTTTTATCCTCTTATCCCCTACTTATCCACAAAGTTATCCACATGTACACATGTTCGCCACTAAATTTTGACATTTTTTATCCATAGCCCCTAGATATAGATTCCATTCATTTAAATGTTACATAAATGTTATATTTAATTTTTCGGAGGGATAAGTCAGTTATCCACAGTTATACACACTAAACCCGACCTTTTAAAAACACTGTTATATCAACGTTCTTTGTCATTTTATAAAAAAGTTATCCACAATAATTCTTTTTCATGTTTATAACTTTTTCCAATCAAATTCCTTATTCTAGGCCTTTTATCACTTTCTATTTTCAAAAGGTGTTTCCCACTATTTGGACTTGACAAGGAGTTTTCCAAAGACTTTTCCACAGAGTTATCCACAATTCGGTGGATAAGTTTGCGGATAAGTCCAAAAAAATCGGATTACACATTGGTAATCCGATTCTTCATTTACTTTATAAACTTGGGTTATTGGTTTCTGTTAAGGAAACTGTGGTTGTTTGTTTTTGTCCGTTACGATAATACGTTACTTCCAATTTATCTCCCACTTTATGGCTATAGAGTATTTTTCTTAAATTTTGAATTCCCTCTACTTTTTGGCCATCCATTTCTACAATGACATCATATGGTTGAAGTCCTGCCGCTTTTGCACTTCCCTTAGAAGACACTTCAGCAACCACTACACCGCTCTTCACATCTTTTGGTAAATTCAATTGATTAACAGCCTGTGAATTCACATTCGATAAGTTCACCATTGAAATTCCTAGAGCTGGACGAACGATTTTACCATTTTTTTCCAATTCATTAATGATGTTTACGACCTCATTACTTGGAATTGCAAATCCCATACCTTCAACAGAGGATTTAGAAATCTTCATAGAGTTAATCCCAATGACTTGTCCCGCGCTATTAATAAGAGCTCCACCTGAGTTCCCTGGATTAATCGCCGCATCCGTTTGAATCGCATTTACAATCCAATCTTGTTGGCCATCGCCATCCACATCTGTTGGAACTGGACGATTATTTGCAGAAACAATCCCTTGCGTAACACTGGTAGCAAATTCACTGCCGAGAGGAGATCCAATCGCAATAGCGGTTTGTCCTGCTTTCACCTCATCAGAGTTCGCAAATTCCGCTACAGTACTTACTTTATCTGCTGGAATACGAATCACTGCTAAGTCCGTCCATTGGTCACTCCCAACTAATTCTGCCTTTTCCCTAGTTCCGTCTGCTAAAAGAACTTCTAACTCTTGCGAATTTGCAATAACGTGATTGTTCGTTACGATATAGGCATATCCATTTTCCTTTTTATAAATAACGCCACTTCCTTCTGAAGCTGTCGTTAATTCATCATTTGATTGTTGTTGCTGCTGAGTCCCGTAAAGAGAATTACGGCCAGACGATTGTTTGTTAATAACAGAAACCACTGCATTTTTTACATTTTCTACAACCTTAGAAATATCATTATTTGTATTTGCCGCGGCTGTAGAGGTTTTTGTAGTCGTTACATTACTCTCTGAAGCTTGCGTAGTAGGCGTTGGCGTTTGATGGTTTAAAGGATTTGTAATCGCCATAATTCCAATTCCACTTGCGACTGCAATGGTTCCTCCAACAATCCCACCAACAAAGCCATTTCTAAAGATTTTATTCTTACGTTTTCTTAACTGTTTTTGTTGTTCTTCTTCCATTTGCTCACTCCTCTCGTTGTTACTTTAAAGATAAATTCTAAATATGAATTTTATGTGAACAAACACTTATAGTCTATTTAAAAATCTCTTGCATTATTCCTAAGAATTTAAACTTCAAATAGGCTTGTAGGCTCATACGGATCCGTATGAAATAATTCGAAGGAATGATGAACTCCTTTATCGTGCGTTCTAAATACGGATTCTGCTGTTTGATAAGCAATTTCCTTCATATTATTATCTTGACTTAAATGGCCTAAATAAATGCGTTTCGTCTGATCCCCAAGCATTTCACACATGGCTAAAGCCCCATCATCATTGGATAAATGGCCTTTATCACTTAAGATTCGTTGTTTTTAAATGCCACGCATAAGGTCCCATTCTTAACATTTCAAGATCATGATTGCTTTCAATTAAATACGCATTGGCATTTTTTTGAGGAGTCCACGAAGTTTGTCACTCACATATCCAGTATCCGTTAGCATAACAAATTGGCGTTGATCCTTTTGGAAGCTATAAAACTGTGGAGCCGCCGCATCATGAGAAACCGCAAAACTCATCACATCAATATCTCCAAAAGTCAGTGTGTCTCCTGTATTGAAAATCTCTTGTTGCTCAAGAGCAACTTTTCCAATTTTTCCAGACATTGCTGCCCATGTTTTTTCGTTTGCATAAATAGGAATGCCATACTTTCTTGCAAGCACTCCAATTCCTTTGATGTGATCTGAATGCTCATGAGTCACTAAAATCGCATCAATATCCGATATAGAACGATTTATTTTCTCCATTTGCGCACTAATAGCTTTACCAGTGAGTCCACAATCCACTAATAATTTTTGCTTAGGAGTCTCAATATAAGTTGCATTACCTGAACTACCACTCGCTAATAAACTCACTTTAAAACCTAATTCTTGCATACTATGTCCCTTCTATTGTTGTTGCACTGTTTGTGTTGTTGTGTTATTGGTTGTTGTACGCTGCGTTTGCGTATTCGTTGTTTCTAAGGTTTCATTGGTTAATACGGTCCCATGAATCGCATCCACACGACGCGCCACTAACTGACCATCCGCTTGACGTATTTCAACATACCAAGCAGGAGAATAAATAGAAAATTCTTTTAGCACTAACGATTGGAAGTAAGATAACTTAACCGTTGAAACTGTTGATTTTGCTGGAATCTTTCCCGCTAGGAATAACACTTCAACAGCGCTTTGAGCAGTAATTAAACTTCTCTCATTTCCAAGCACTTGTACATTTCCCGCATAGGTTTGTTCATAACTAACGGCTTGGTCATTCGTATTCAATGTGACAATAATTTGGCTGGTTCCATCCATAATACTCAATTTATCTGCTTTTTGCGTATAAATTACTTTACGTGTAGTCGCATTATAAGAAGACCATACATATTTATCACCGAATAAAACCTTATTATTGATAAAAGCTGTTAAGTCATTAAAACTCTCCGCATTTACTGGATTCGATAGACTTAACTGAATCGGTGGTACTAACTCTGCATTGATGACATTTTTTTCCAATGACACGATCTGGTTTTGTAAATTATTCAAACCTGACTCAATGGAAACAGGGGTTAGTTGGATAATCGGAGCCGTTTCATCCGTTGAAGTTAGTGACGGCAATGTAATTCCATCTTGTTTCATCTGATCGATGACGTTAATACTTGTATTCAAAGGGGTTTTAGATTCTACCTTTTTCTGCCAAACGAGTCCAAATAGGAATACATCTAGGAAAAAGAAACAAACAATCAATACGATTGCACTTCTTCTAAAGTCCATCTCCGTCACCCCCTACTGTTTGTTTATTCGCGGCATCTCCGGCTTTTTTATCCGCTTTTAATTCTGATAATGTCTTCCATTTGTTATTTATTTTTATATACCAAGTCGGAATAAATTCTACGATTTGATTGTTTTCGCTGCTGGTTGTCCAAGAATAACCAATTCGAATATCTTCTATCTCATTCATGGAGAACCCTTCATTAAGCAGTTCCGCTACAATATCTTTTCCACCAACAATCGTTACTTTTTTATTTTTGGTTGGTAGAGGTGTTTGCGCAATTAAAGAGGAAGTTCTTAATTTTTCAATTCCATTTGTAGTCGCTTTTACTTGAGTCATTCCTTCTCTTCCGCTAGAAAGAATTGGATAGGAGCTCACATACCGAACATACTCTACTATATTGGAACTTAAATCTACTGAAGAAAAACTCATTCCTAACTGCCATCCGCCTAGACGCTTCATCTGTGTAAAAGTCTGCGTTAAGTTATTCGTATAAAGAAGTGTTTCATCCCCTGGTTTATTTTCAAAGAAAGTAATGATATTCGTTGTACGATCCATCTTCAATTGCGATAAATTGTCGTTATACACCACACTCTTTCCATCTCCACGTGTTCTAATTTCCGTTTGATTTGAAAAGAGTTGGCGGATATAGAAGGTAATTGGAATTTGCTCAATCAAATATGCTGATTGTTCAACGTTTACCTTATCTTGCTCCACAAAGAATTGTTTTGTCTTTCCTCGATACGATTCTACTTCATAAAATTCATCAGATTTATACAAAGCATCCATCTTTGCACTTAAGCTTTCATCGATTTTCGCACTGTACACATTTTTATTTTCATCATTGACAAAGTATGCCGTATGCGGTTCATCTGTTCGAATAACAATCCGTGAAAATCTCTCATTCACATAATCCTCATTCAACCCGTCAAAATACCGATTCATAATTCCAAAAGAAAGCAAACCATCAAATAAGATTTGCGAATGAGCTTCTCTTAAAACAAGGTTCTCATAACTAGTATCATCTAAGTTCGACAACCGTGTTAGATTCGAAAAGCTTTTTGATAGATAGGTATTTACTTCTTTTATAATCGACATTTGGCTTGTCATTTCAAACTTATTGTTATTGGTTAAGACAAGGCGCGTCGGTCTAAACACATCCTCCAGCGTATAGTTCGCTCGAATCTGCGCTCCGGAATCTTGAGAGGTCGTCAAATTAGTTGATTGCTTTTTAACTCCAAAAAATTCAACTGGACGAATAACAATTAAATACGTAAATACAAAGCTAAGGAGCATCAACACAAATAAGGTCGATAATAGTACTCGAAAATTTTTAAATTTCATCCCATTCACCATCCTCTTCAAATGGAACATAAGGTAATGAAATAAAGAATGTGGATCCTTTATTTTCAATACTATTCACCCAGATTTTTCCTCCATGAAGTTGTACAACTTCTTTAGAAATCGCAAGACCAAGTCCACTACCGCCCATTGCTCTTGAACGAGCTTTATCTACACGATAAAAACGATCAAATAGGTGAGGAATATCTTTACGCGGAACTCCTAGTCCTTCATCACTCACACTAACAATAAGGTCGGTATGAGTTTCCATGAGTCGAACAATAATCCGTCCGCCATCTGGAGAATATTTAATCGCATTATTGATAATATTATCTAATACTTGCGTCATCTTATCTTGGTCGATTTCTACCCATAGATTTCTTTGGGTAATATCTGTGAGAATTCGATAGTTCTTTTCTCTATATTGGTCAGATTGTAAAACCATATCAAATCGATTCACAATATGCTTCACGAGTTCATTCATATTCACAAACTCTTTATCCAGTTCTAATCGATTTTGGTCCATCCGTGATAAGTTCAGTAAGTCGATAATCATACGCATCATTCGATCCGTTTCGGTTTCAATGACATTCAGAAACTCCGGAGCGATTTCTTTGTTTTCCCATGCCCCATCCACTAACGCTTCTGTATAACTCTTAATACTCGTTAATGGAGTTCTTAATTCGTGAGAAACATTTGATACGAAATTACGACGTTCGCGGTCAATTTTCTCTTGTTCCGTAACGTCCGTTAATACGCACACGAGACCACTAATAAATCCAGATTCACGTTGAATTACAGAGATTTCACATTGGACAATGGTTTCTTCTCCATCTTCCTCAATTGTAATCATTCGCTCTTCTTGCGATTCCAATAAATCTCTAAAAGAAACACTATTATCTAAACGTAATACTTCAAGCAATGGCGTTCCGATAATCCGCTCATTTCGTAAATTCAAAACATCCAATGCAGCCGCGTTAATAATTACAATTCTTCCTCGACGGTCTGTTGCAATAACCCCATCACTCATATGACGTAGGACACTGTCTAGACGTTGCCGCTCCGCTTCTGTTCCTTCTTGGGCTTCTTTGATTTTTACAGATAAATCATTAATCGCTTGCCCTAACTGACCAAGCTCATCGTCTCCGTAAATCATCACTTCACCCGTATAGTTTCCTTCTGCAATTTGTTCTGTCTGTTGTTTCATTTCCGCAATCGGTCGAGTAATCCCTTGAGAAATCATGACCGTAATCACAATCGCTAAAATAATAATAAAAATGGAAGAACTAATAAAGATAATCCCAATATCTTTAACTTGGGTATAACGAGATTCAATATTAGACGTTACCGAAATGATTCCCACTGGATTTCCTGAAACCCCACTGACGGGATCAATTGGTGAAACGTATTTCCAATATCTAGAATCTCCGTCAATATAGTTATAACTGTACACAGTATTTGAGACCACCACTTGTTGCACATCAGCCTCTGTAGAACGAGTCCCAACAATTGATTGCTGCGTTTGATTCGTAGTTCCCAAAATATATCCCTGCATATCCATAATACGAATTTCTACAATACTATTCCCTGTTGGATAATCTTGTAATAATTGCGATATTTCAGCCGATTTGGCCTCGTCTGTTGTATCCTTAGCTAAAATTGGCTGCACATTATTTTTCAAAAACCCTACTTGTAGCTGAATTTGTTCCTGAAAGTTCGAAATCATTTGAGATTCTAATTGCGTTAAGAAGTTCGCGACAATGAGTTGCAACGAAATCATCAAGAGCAAGATAAACAGCATTGGAATCTTAAATTGAATGGAACGAAAAATCGTTTCATCTTCTTCATGAGTCACTTTCTCCTCTACTTTTTAGCAAAATACGCTTTTCTTGCCAGAATATACCATGGCAAGGAAAAGCGCATTCGTTGTTTAAGCTTCTTTTTCTTGGTCTGGGGTTTTAATATAATATCCTACCCCACGGCGAGTCATAATCCATGTTGGATGACTCGGTGTGTCTTCAATTTTTTCACGTAAACGACGAACTGTTACGTCTACTGTACGAACATCCCCAAAGTAATCATAGCCCCACACTGTTTGCAATAAGTGTTCACGAGTAATCACTTGTCCGATATGTTTTGCTAAATAATGAAGCAATTCAAATTCACGATGCGTTAGTTCGATTTCTTCACCACGTTTTGAAACCACATAGGCATCTTCATGAATCGTTAAAGCGCCTAAAACAATTTCGTTAGCTGTTTTTTCTTCTTCTGCTTCCGCTGGAGCTAATTGTTGACGACGTAAGTTTGCTTTCACACGCGCAATTAATTCTCGGTTTGAGAAAGGTTTTGTTACGTAATCGTCTGCTCCTAATTCCAGACCTAAAACTTTATCAATTTCAGAATCTTTAGCCGTTACCATGATAATAGGAACATGACTTGTTTTACGAATTTCACGACAAACTTCTAATCCATCAATTTTTGGTAACATCAAGTCCAAAATGACTAAATCTGGATTTTTTTCATGAAAAGCAGCAAGTCCTTCTTCGCCATCAAATGCGGTGATGACTTCAAAGCCTTCTTTTGAAAGACTAAACTTGACGATGTCTGAGATTGGTTTTTCATCATCTACAACTAGAATTTTCTTCATATCAATCTTCCTTTACTCTATTCTTTTTTATGCCCAAACACTTTCTAAAATGTTTGTTTGTTCTCTATCTGGTCCTACACTGAAAGTAGAAATGCGAACGCCGACTAATTCTGAAATACGACGTACATAGTTACGTGCATTTTCTGGCAGTTCTTCTAGTGAACGGCATCCTGTAATATCTTCACTCCAACCTGGTAATTCTTCATAGACAGGTTCACATTGACCTAGTTCAACTAAGCTTGCTGGGTAATGGGAAATTTCTTCTCCATTCGGTTTGCGGTAAGCCACACAGATTTTTCACTGTTTCGAGGCCTGTTAAAACATCAATACTGTTTTAAGCTTAAGTTTGTAATACCTGATACACGTTTAGAGTGGCGCATTACCACGCTATCGAACCACCCAACACGTCTTGGACGCCCAGTGGTTGTACCGTATTCACGTCCGACTTCACGAATACGTGAGCCGATTTCATCGAATAATTCTGTTGGGAAAGGTCCATCCCCTACACGAGAAGTATATGCTTTACATACCCCAACGACTTTATTAATTTTTGAAGGTCCAACACCACTACCAATCGTTACCCCACCAGCAACTGGGTTAGAAGAAGTTACAAATGGGTATGTTCCTTGGTCGATATCCAACATCACCCCTTGTGCCCCTTCGAATAACACACGTTTTCCTTGGTCTAATGCATCATTTAAAATCACAGAAGTGTCGCAAACGTATTGTTTCATTTGTTGACCATATTCATAGTACTCTTCAAAAATATCATCGAACTCGATTGGAACTGCATCGTACATTTTAGTAAAGAGACGGTTCTTTTCCGCTAAGTTGATTTTTAGACGTTCAGCAAACACTTCTCTATCGAGTAAGTCTGCCACACGAATACCAACACGAGCAGCCTTATCCATGTAGCAAGGTCCAATCCCTTTATTCGTTGTCCCAATTTTGTTGTCGCCTTTTGCTTCTTCTTGTAATTGGTCTAGGCGAATATGGTATGGCAAGATAACATGCGCACGGTCCGAAATCCGTAAGTTATCAGTAGTCACATTTCTTTCATGTAAATATGCAAGTTCTGTAATGAGAGATTTTGGATTTAAAACAACTCCATTTCCAATCACACTAATTTTTTCTGGTGAAAAAATACCGGATGGAATTAAATGAAGTTTATAAGTGACCCCATTAAACTGAATGGTATGCCCTGCATTGTCGCCCCCTTGATATCGAGCGATTACTTCTGCATTCTCACTGAGGAAATCCGTAATCTTACCTTTACCTTCGTCTCCCCATTGTGTTCCAACAACTACTACTGATGACATTTGACGCACCTCTTCTATTTTTTTAAATTTTACTATGCCATAGGAGCTCTTTGCTCAATTTCATCTGGCACTAAATTTGTAAACTTATTAAATTCCTTCATGAAGTTCAATTCAACCGTTCCACGTGGACCGCTACGGTTTTTCTCAATAATCACTTCAATGGTACTATTTGGCTCAACTTCTGGAACCTGTCCATTTTCATCTGGCTCTTGACGATAATAATCATCACGATATAAGAACGCTACGATATCCGCATCTTGCTCAATGGATCCAGACTCACGAATATCCGACATGATTGGTCGCTTATCTTGACGTTGTTCCACTCCACGAGATAATTGAGAAAGTGCAATAACTGGAACCTTTAATTCCTTCGCTAATTTTTTCAAATTACGAGAAATTTCAGAAACCTCTTGTTGACGACTCTCTTTTCCGTTTCCTTCGATTAATTGTAAGTAATCAATCACTACTAAGCCGAGATTATTCCGCTCTTGCTTCAACCGACGACATTTCGCACGAATCTCTGACACACGAATTCCTGGAGTATCATCGATATAAATAGGCGCTTCAGCAAGAACCCCTGTCGCCACGAAATATTGCGTATATTCCTCATCGGTCAATTTCCCTGTTTTCAAATGTCCTGCATTAATGCTCGCATGAGAACAGATAATCCGTTCTACTAAAGACTCTGCCCCCATTTCAAGACTGAAAATAGCAACTGTTTCATTCAAATTAACCGCAACGTTCTTTGCAATGTTTAACACGAAAGCAGTCTTCCCGACAGAGGGACGTGCTGCTAAAATAATTAGCTCATCGGCATGAAGACCAGAAGTCATTCGGTCTAAACCGATGTACCCTGTAGCAATACCAGTAACTTCTCCATTATTTTTGGATCGCTCTTCAAGACTTTCATATGCATCATGTAAAACATCGCGAATTGGAATGAATCCAGCTTTATTTCGTCCTTCAGATACAGAAAGAATATCTCTTTCAGCTGTATCTAAAACATTTGCAATCGTTTCATCTTCTTGGTACGCATTTTTAACAATATTCGTCGATGTTTTAATTAACTTACGACGAGTTGATTTTTCTAAAACAATTTGAGTGTAAAATTCCACGTTGGCTGCTGTCGGAACTTTATCAAGAAGCTCAATAATACCAGCTTCCCCACCCACATTATCAATTTGGTTCTTTTGCCTTAATTTTTCCGAAACGGTGATTGGATCGATCGCTTCCGAATTTTGATTTAATTCTATCATCGCGGCAAAAATCAATTGATGAGCAACGCGATAAAAATCATCGGGTACAAGAAACTCCATGACCGAGATAATTGAGTCTTGTTCCAAAAGAATTGAACCCAAAACGGCCTCTTCTGCCTCTAGATTTTGTGGCGGAACTAAATTAGGATATAGCTCTTCCATTCAAACACCCTTTCTACTAAAAATAGCCATAAAAATACAGTTTCATTGTATCACAAAACACCCTAATAAAACAGAAGATTGGGCTCAAAATAAAAGATAACTTAATTACTTTGTGATTTTTATCACATGTATATAAAGAATAAAGAGACTATCCAAACAGGATAATCTCTTTTCTAATTTTTAACTTTATTGAGCGACGATATTCACTGTCATAATCGCTTGAACATCATGGTGTAATTTAACAGGGACACGTGTGTATCCTAACGCTCGAATTGGAGCCGCTAATTCAAATTTACGACGATCAAGTTCTACATTAAAAGTTTTATTGAATTCTTCCGCAATTTGTTTTGCTGGAATTGCTCCGAACAAACGACCATCTTCCCCAGCTTTAGCCTTAATGGTAACTACTGTTTCTTCGCGTTCTAGGAACTCTTTTAATTCTTTGGCTTTAGCTAATAATTCAGCATTATGTTTTTCTTCGGCTTTCTTTTGTCCTGATAAAGTTGCAAGGTTTGCTGAAGTGGCTTCTTTTGCAAAACCGTTCTTAATTAAGAAATTTTGTGCATAGCCATCAGCTACATTTTTAACTTCGCCTTTTTTACCTTTGCCTTTTACATCTTTTAAGAAAATTACTTTCATGTTTCTTCCTCCTAATTATAAGTTAATTTCACTACCAATTTCTTCAATGACTTGCATTAATTGGCGGATTGCATCTTCAATCGTGATATCCGATAGCTGAGTAGCAGCATTCGATAAATGACCACCACCACCCATTTTCTCCATTACACGTTGAACATTCTTATTCCCAAGACTGCGAGCGCTAATGCCAACACGACCGTCATTCCGTTTAGTTACAACAAATGAGGCATCGATGTTTTCCATAGACAACATCATATCTGCAGTCTGGGCTGCAACAACAGTAGGATAAACGGTATTTTCTTCACCATGAACAATTCCGACATTGTTAGGAAGCATTTCGAGTGAGTTTAATAAATGCGAACGCATTAAGTACGTATCTACATTTTCCTTTAATAATCGTTGGATAAGGATTGTATCCGCACCAACGGATTTTAAATAACTAGCCGTATCAAAGGTACGAGACCCTGTACGAAGCGTGAAATTACGCGTATCCACAATAATACCAGCAAGTAATGTAGTTGCTTCGATTGGCTGAATTTTCTCAGCTTCTTCAGATTGATATTCTAGTAATTCTGTAATCAATTCACCGACAGATGAAGCATACGGTTCAATATAAACCAAGTCAGGATTTTCAGGGAATTCCTCTCCACGACGGTGATGGTCGATAACCACTAATTTATTTGCCCTTTTAACAATAGACGGAGCAGCACATAGGGAAGGCTTACTTACATCGACAATAATAACAAGTGTATTTTCAGTAATTAACGCTTCTGCCATTTCTGGATTTACGATAGCGGAAGAGAGGAGTTTATCTTTTTTAATCACTTCCATCAATTTTTTGATATCATGCGAATATTGCTCTGGATTTGTGACAATCCAAGAGGTTTTACCGTGCATTTTAGCGATTCTTCGAATACCTAAACATCCACCAATACTATCCATATCTGGATATTGGTGGCCCATAACCATTACTTGATCTGCTTCTGCAATAAGGTTTTCTAATGCTTGAGAAACCATTCGAGAACGCACTCTTGTACGTTTCTAGTGGGTTGCTCTTACCACCGTAGAAGCGAGTTTCTTCGTTTTTAGAGCGTACAACGACTTGGTCACCGCCTCGTCCTAAGGCTAAATCAAGGTTATCTTGCGCAAATTTAGCGATTGCTCCATAATCCATCTCTTCTTGAGTATCATCCGCATAAGAGAACCCCATACTTACTGTTAGTGGGGTGTTTTGTTGAGCTGTTGTCTCACGGACACGGTCAATAATCTCAAATTTCGTTTTTTCAAGTTCAGAAAGGATGTTTTTATCTAAAAATGCGACAAAACGGTCTGAGCTAACACGTTTTAAGTAGATATTATTATGATTCGCCCAGCTAGTAAGCTGATTCGTCACGAAGTTATTCAAGTTTGATTTCTTACGGTCGCTCAGCGATTGAGAGACTTCAGCAAAATTATCGACGAAAATTTGTCCAAATACAGGTCTTTCGTCTAAATACGTCTCTTTAATTAACGCATATTCCGTAATATCCATCATGTAGAGCATTCCAATATCGTTATGGTAGACTATTTGGAAGTATTTATCTTTCCAATGGACTACATTATCAGTATCATCATCAAGATTTTTAACGATATTCGCTAAATCTGGATCAACTACTTCGAGTTTAAAACCTAATAGTTCCTTGCGTTCAAAATACTTTTGCAAATAAGGATTAATCCATTGAATTTCTCCATTATCATCTAGTAAAAGCATTCCAATCGGCATTTTGATAGAGGCATCTTGCGAACCTTTATTGATTTTATACGATAAGTTCGTTACATAATGATTCGTTTCCTGAATAATATAGTTCGCGAACGAATAGAGGAGTGTTCCTAATAAAATAATAAATAAAGTAAGGATAAGTCCCATCCATATATTCATTACGTATGCCACAACCAGCATACAGAGAATGATTGCTATAAATGAGAATCCGTATTTCTTCATTGTTTCACTTTTAAGAAATGTCGGTAAAGCCTTAATACGTTCTTTTAGGCTTTTCTTCATTCTTGCACCTTCTTTCTATATAGATTATTTTACCATAGTTTTAGCCCCTCGTCAGTTCTCTAAAATTGTTTCACGTGAAACAATTTAGGAGAGGGTAGGGGTACAAATGTTTCACGTGAAACATTCTTTTATATGTATTCGATTTTTTATAATGATACTGCTTAAATCTAAACAAATAGAAATTAACTTTTAATAGGATACAGCTTTATAAAACAAAAAAGGATTGAGAAATTCTCAATCCTTTTATTTAATATTAGTCAACTGTTGTGAATGGTAATAATCCCATGATACGAGCACGTTTGATTGCAACAGTTAAAGTACGTTGGTGTTTAGCACAAGTACCTGTTACACGGCGTGGTAAGATTTTACCTTTTTCAGAAATGTAACGTTTTAATAATTCTACATCTTTGTAATCAATGTAGTCTACATGGTTTGCACAGAAGTAGCAAACTTTTTTACGACGGCGTTGACCGCCACCTCTACGTTGTTGAGCCATTATGGTATCCTCCTTTTAAACTTTAGAATGGTAAATCATCATCTGAAATGTTGATTGTCTCTCCATTACTTAAGAATGGATCTGACATTCCACCACCGAATGATGAAGTAGGAGTGTTAAATTGATTAAAGTTATTTGATTGGTTTTGTTGGAATCCACCTTGTGAGCTTTGATCGTTTGCAGGGCGTTGTTCAGTAACATTACGTGATTCTAACAATGAGAAGTTCTCAGCTAGCACTTCAGTCACATAAACTTTTTGGCCTTGTTGGTTATCATAGCTACGAGTTTGAATACGTCCTTCAATTCCTACTAGTGAGCCTTTACGAGTGAAATTCGCAAAGTTTTCTGCAGCTTTACGCCACATTACGCAGTTGATAAAGTCTGTTTCACGTTCACCGTTTTGGTTTTGGTAACGACGATCAATTGCGATAGAGAAGCTCGCATAAGCAGTTCCGTTTGAAGTATAACGTAAATCAACGGCACGTGTTAAGCGTCCAACTAATACAACATTATTAATCATTTATTTTTTACTCCTTTCAAGATTTTTGTTTACTTATAATAAACAATTATGCTTCTAATTTAACGATCATGTGACGTAAGATGTCGTTGTTGATTTTCGCTAAACGGTCGAATTCATCGATTGCAGCAGCATCTTCAGCAGTGATGTTCACTAAGTGATAGATACCTTCTTGGAAATCTTTAATTTCGTATGCAAAACGACGTTTCGCCCAGTCTTTAGATTCAACAACAACTGCACCGTTGTCTGTTAAAACAGCATCAAATCTTGCAACCAATTCAGCTTTAGCAGCTTCATCGATGTTTGGACGGATGATATATAAAATCTCGTATTTTGATGTTTGACTCATTGACTGTCACCTCCTTATGGACTTTTGGCCTACTGAATTTTCAGCAAGCAAGGAGAGTATCATTTCTAATACTCACGTTCAATCATTATAGCAAACAAAGCTATAGAATGCAACAGAAATCCGCATTGCAGAGGTGCTTAGGAAAATTTGTGAGTACCAAAAAAAGTGTCATTATATCATATCTGATATGTAGCATATATGTTACAATTGGCTTATAAAGGAATTAGGGGGGAGAAATAAAAAATGGTGGATTATTTAAAACGGCTTTTTGACCGACTTGACGCGAAATATGAGACTTTTAGAGATGATTTTGAAGCAGAATATTTTTTGCAGAAGAATGCCTTAGCGATGATCAGACTTCGGAGGGACTCTGGACTGACACAAACGGAATTCGCTAAAAACGCCGGTATGACGCAAGGAAATCTCTCTAGGCTCGAAAAAGCAATTTATAATCCGACGCTCGCACATCTTCAAAAAATTGCGAGTAAAAATGGGTATGATTTAGAGATTCGTTTTAAGAAAAAGAAGCGATTAATACGATGAAATCAACAAAAATAGCTCCTACAAACCAACTGTAGGAGCTTCTTTCATTTAATGTTATCCCCAAACTTCATGAACGATTTCGTCAATGAGTTTTAATTTATCCCATTGCGCTTCAATCGTTAAGATATTGCCTTCTTCTGTAGAAGAGAATCCACATTGAGGGCTGAGGCATAATTGTTCAAGAGGAACGTACTGACTCGCTTCTTTAATACGAGCAATAACTTCGCCTTTATCCTCTAAGTCCCCTGATTTAGAAGTAATTAAGCCAAGTACGACTTTTTGGTCTTTAATGTAGCGAAGTGGAGTAAAGTCACCAGCACGGTCACTATCATATTCCAAGAAGAATCCGTCTACACGGCAATGACCAAATAGCGTCTTCGCCACTGGTTCATAACCACCACTAGAGAACCATGTTGAGCGGAAGTTTCCGCGGCAAATATGCATGTTTACCACTAAATCTTCTGGTTTCCATTCAATGACACGATTTAATACATCCACGTAGTCACGAGCGATTTGTTCGAGGTCGAATCCACGCGCTTCATATGCTTCACGTTTATCTAACGCACAGAACTCACCCCAGCTAGTGTCATCTAATTGAATATTGCGGCATCCTAAGTCGTAGAAGCATCGCAACGCCTTACGATATGCTGCGACCACATCATCAAAGAAGAGGGCTTCATTGTCTTTATAGCGCTCAATTGGCACATAGTTTTTCTCACGAACTTGCGTAATCAAATGCAACATACTTGGTGAAGGGATTGTTAGTTTCACCGGTGTATCGCCAGCATGCTCTTTTAAGAATTTGAAGTGTTTTACGAATGGATGGTTCTCTGAAATCCACTTTACCAACGATACGTAATGTTTTTGGCTTCACATCTTTATCTTTGAATTGAACAGAGAAGTGGTCTACTTCGACAAGTTCAACCCCCTCTAAGTGTTCTAAGAAATCTAAGTGCCAGAATGCACGACGGAATTCACCGTCAGTGACAGATTTGAGGCCGAGTTCTTTTTCTTTCTCGATTAGGGCAATGATTTCTTCGTTTTCAACGCGTTCGAGTTCTTCGGCAGTGATTTCTCCGGCATTAAACTTCGCACGGGCTTCTTTTAGACGCTCTGGACGTAAGAAACTTCCTACCTGATCGAGTCTAAAAGGCGCTTTTTGACAACAGCTACAGTTTTCGTGATTTGACATATGTTTTCCTCTTTTCGTTTATTCAGCTTCTGGTAAGTATGCAATAGCGCGAACAGGTGACCCTGGAGTATGGTTCCAGTTAGGGTATGAAATTGAAATCACAGCACCTACTGAAGGAACTTGATCAAGGTTCGCTAATACTTCCACTTGGAAAATATCTTGGCTTAATAAGTAGTATTCGTTTGTTAAACCATGTGCAGCAGCGTGAACACCTGAATCTGTATCTAATGTTTCATGACCTACAGCTTTCACATGACGTTCGTGAATTAAGAATTCAAGCGCATCTTTTGCCCAACCTGGTGTGTGTTGCACGTCGTTTTCGTCTAAATTACGAACCGCATCTTGGTCTGGCCAGCGGTGTGACCAGTCACTACGGAAGGCTACAAAGGCACCTGGCTGGATTTGTCCGTATTCTTCTTCAAATGCTAATACGTCTGCTTTTGTTAATTCAAAATTTGGATTTTCAGCAACTTCTTTTGAACGGTCGATAACGTAGAGTGGTAATAATAAATCTTTTAACTCGATTTCATCAAGGAAGCGTCCGCCTTCATAGAAGTGGCAAGGTGGGTCGATATGTGTACCGTATTGTGTTACCACTGATAATTGTTGGACGTGGAATCCATCTTTTAATGTAAATAAATCCTTTTGTTCCAATGCTGGTAGAGCAGGGAAGTGAGGGCTATTCGCATCGATTTGATGGCTTAAGTTCACCCATTTTGCTTGTTTTAATGTTTCAAAAGCTTTGGCTAATTGTTGTTGAAATGCTGTCATAATGTATCTTCCTTTCTAAATAGGGGAAGGCTGTGGTTCAAAAGTTATTCTCCCCACAGCCTTTTTGTTCATTTTATAATGCGAGGTTATTCTCCCCAAACCTCACGAGCGATTTCAGTAATCAATGCAATTTTCTTCCATTGATCTTCTTCTTTAATCACATTTCCTTCTTCTGTTGAAGCAAATCCACATTGGGTACTTAAGTATAAGTTTTCAAGTGGCACATATTGGCTTGCTTCTTTAATACGAGCGATAACTTCATCTTTGTCTTCTAAGTCTGCAAATTTTGAAGTTAAAAGACCAAGAACCACTTTTTTCTCATTCCCAACTTTCGCAAGCGGCTTGAAGTCTCCGGCACGGTCTGTATCGTATTCTAAGTAGTACGCATTTACGTGTTCGCCTGCTAATAATTCATCTTCTACCTTTTCATATCCCCCTTGAGAAATCCAAGTAGAGTGGAAGTTTCCGCGGCAAACGTGAGTGTTCACTGCTAAGTCTTTTGGTAATGCATCAATCACTGAGTTGTTCAATTGTAATGCACGGCCTGCAAAGTCACGACGAACTTCTTCTAATGGACGGCTGTCGTTGAAACGTTTTGAAAAACCATCGTCTGCTAAAGCGCCCCATGTACAGTCGTCAAATTGAATTGTGCGAAGGCCTTCGTTGTATAAGTCTGTAATGACATCCACATATGCGTTTTTAATCGCTTCGAACAACTCTTTTTCAGTTGGATACACTGCTTTCCAAGCTGCAATGTGTTCAGGTGTACGAATTAATTCGAAATAGAATTGTGATGGAGAAGGGATTGTGAATTTCACAATAACATCTTCGTCTTTCACTAAATCACGTAAGAATTTGAAATGTTCTACGAATGGGTGATTATGTCCATCGATTGGAGCTGTTAATGTTGCAGTATCGGCTTTTGTTTCGATACCGTTAAATTTATAACCGTGTTCACCTACTGTATGTTCCACACCGTTGAATCCCCAGAAGAAGTCAAGGTGCCAGTAAGCGCGGCGGAATTCTCCGTCTGTAACGCCTTTTAATCCAGCAGCGATTTGTTTTTTAACAAGTTCGCGGATTTCTTTATCTTCTACAGCTGTTAATTCTTCTCGTGTGATTTCGCCGTTTGCAAATTTTGCGCGTGCTTCTACTAAGTCTTTCGGACGTAAGAAACTTCCTACGTGGTCTACTCTAAATGGTGCATGTGTTGTCATAAATGTGTTTCTCCAATCTATCTTCGAATTTCTTCTTGCGGGATGATTATTCTCCCCATACCTCACGAGCGATTTCGCTAATTAAGGCAATTTTCTTCCATTGATCGTCTTCAGTAAGGATGTTTCCTTCTTCTGTTGATGCAAATCCGCATTGTGTACTTAAGTATAAGTCTTCTAGTGGAACGTATTGGCTCGCTTCTTTAATACGAGCAATCACTTCATCTTTGTCTTCTAATTTTCCTGATTTAGAAGTGAGAAGTCCAAGAACGACTTTCTTACCATTGTTTACTTTCGCGAGTGGCTTGAAGTCGCCGGCACGGTCTGTATCGTATTCTAAGTAGTACGCATGTACGTTTTCATCTTCGAATAATGCGTCGCTTACTGAATCGTAACCACCTGAACTTGCCCAAGTTGAGTGGAAGTTTCCACGGCATACGTGAGTGTTTACTGTTAAATCTTCTGGTAAGTCTTCTAGGATTCCGTTATTTAATTCTAAGAATTCACGTTTGTGTTCTCTTCTTAACTCTTCAGGTGTTAAATGACTTTCTTTGAGATGATGTTTAAGAAGTTATCATCTACGATAACGCCCCATGTACAGTCATCGATTTGTAAGAGACGGCAACCTGCATCATATAATTCTTTAATCACTTGTCTGTAAGCAGCAATGATATCTTTAAAGAGTTCTTCTTTTGAAGGGTATACTGAGAAAGTTTGTTCAATATGCTCAGCGTCACGAATCAATTCGAAGTAGAATTGCGCTGGAGCAGGGATTGTTTGTTTTACGATGAAATCTTCATCTTCAAATTGTTTTAAGAATTTGAAGTGTTCAACGAATGGGTGATTTTCACCAGTGATTTTTCCAACGACATCTGCTGAGTCTGGTTTTGTAATTTCATCGTGGAATTGATATCCGATTTTTGCTTGCGTATGTTCCACTCCGTTTAATCCCCAGAAGAAATCTAAGTGCCAATATTGGCGACGGAATTCGCCGTCTGTGAATCCTTTTAATCCAGCTTTCTTTTGTTGTTCGACTAACTTTTCGATGGCTTTATCTTCGACGGCTGTTAATTCCTCGCGTGTAATTTCTCCTTTTGCAAATTTTTCTTTTGCTTCTACTAATTCTTTTGGACGTAAGAAACTTCCTACGTGATCGACTCTAAATGGTGCTTGTAATTTTGACATTGGACATTCCTCCTATAAATAAAAAAACCTCACAGTATCGCTACTGCAAGGACGAAATTTCGTGTTACCACCTTGTTTTGTAGAATCCTCACGAATCCTACCTTACCGAGTACGCACACTGGGTGTTATACTCTACAGCTATAATGGGCTACCCATTTACGTCTAATGATTCGACGTAAAATCACTCCGAGGCCATCTTCAAAAATTCCATTTGATCTCTTCCCACCAACCGAGACTCTCTTAGCAAATTTTCTTTTTTACTCACCTGTTCTTTGTGATGTCTTATGAACATGTCATAAGAATAACAGAGAACAAACCGCGCTGCAATAGGTTTTCTTATACCGTTTTTCTATTGTTTGTTATAACTATTGGTTATATAACTGTAAAACCCTATAAGGATGGTTATAAAAAAGACTTAGAGAAAATCTCTAAGTCTTAAAATCATTATTCAGAATCAACTAATTCATGTAATTTTTTCTTATAGTGGAATGTTGCGAAAATTGATAAACCAAGAATCACGACAACATACGCAATTGTAATAATCCAAACGAAGGTGCGATTCCATTCTGGTAAGTGAATTAATAGATAAATCGCTCCGAAGAGAAATCCGAAGAGAACCACTAAGAATATCATCGACTTAACGCCGCTACGAGAACGATTCAATAGTTCCACTACATTCGTCCAGCTTGGCGTAAAGAGCTTCAAGTCCTTTGCGTATCCCCAACGACTTAGTCCAAGACTAATAATTCCCCAATATAAAATAATCCCTAAAATCATATAAATCGGGAAACGAAGAACCGTAAAAATAATAGTTAGTAAAAGTACTGGTAACGCAGATTGAATAATAAACAAAATCCAGAATTTACGCTCTAAAAATTCATGCATATCGAATGGGAGAACTTTCAGATAATAATAGTTTTCCCGCTCGAGTGAAATCCCAACTGCTAATAAATTATTTCCTCCGGTATTAAAGAAAGCGATAAATGTCAAAAACATCGCAAAAGGTAAGAAAGTATTCAAATTAACAAACTCCATAATACTCACACCTTCTGGAATAGAAGACATATTCATCATTGTTGGTAGGAAGAATAGATAAGGTAATACACCTGCAGCAATAATCGTTTGAGTTAAAACAGACCCTTCTAATAATTGTCTTAAAGTGTATCGAAGAAAGAATCTAAATGATAACTTTCCTCCACTTAATTCCATTTTTTTAACTCGTTCCACTTTTACTTTATTAGTAGAGGTTTGAGAAACCGCATCGTAAAAATTAGGTAATACAATAAATTTAACGAGAGCTATAAGAATTAAGAATACAACAACTACTATTCCAATTAGAGGATACGAACTTAAATCCATTGGATTCAGAAGTACATCATAAAAAGCTTTAATAGGCGATAAATATACAGGCACTTCTCCTCTAAAAGTTTGAATTCCAGTATTGCGATTCATCAAAAATTGATAACCAATGACTGCACCAATCGAGACAATAAAAATTAATACATTGGCAATCACAGATTGATATTTTCTAAAAATTGGAATTTTTGCTAAAAAGAAGCATAGTATAAACATTAATAAATAGACGCTCGTACTTAGTAAGAGTGCTCCAAATAATCCAAGTGGAATCGTTAAGAAATAATTTCCTCCTGAAAAATAGACATGGATTCCAAAAAACATAAATATTGGGAGTAAGCCATATAATGAGGCCACTACAACAGATAAACTTTTTCCTAAAATCACTTCTGTTTCTGTAAATGCATACGGACGGTAAGATTCAAAATCTTTACTTTCATAAAATACATTATAGATTGACGGAAGTGCTTGAGAAATTAAAATCATCATAAACAAGAATATTGAACTTGCAAATTGGAGTGGAGAATAGGAACGTCCTGAAATCATCCCTACAAATCCAAAAAATCCACCAAATATAACCGCAAACATCAATTGTTGAATCAATGTTCTCATCGCAACATTCACTGGTTTTGTTGGGTTCTTCGCTTGTTTCTTTCGATAATTTTGCAATTGTGCCGGTTGTGTCGCAAAGATTAAATTGGTCTTCACCAGCGTTAAAATTCGTTTAAACCGCATGTGAATCCACTCCTTCTTGTTTACCGGCAATTGATAAGTAAATTTCTTCCAAAGTACTTTCTGGTTGTTGTCCTTTCAACTCTTGAATCGTACCATAGAAGAGTAGTTTTCCTTTTTTCAAAATCGCAATTTTATCACAAAGTTGTTCTGCTACTTCGAGTACGTGAGTAGAGAAAAGAACGGTATTGCCTTTATCGGCATGTTCGCGCATTAATTTCTTCAAGTCGTAAGAAGCTTGTGGGTCAAGACCCGTCATTGGTTCATCGAGTACCCAAATATCTGGATCCGAAAGTAGGGCACCAATGACAAATACTTTTTGACGCATCCCATGTGAGAAGGAATCAATCACTTCATAGCGATGTCCTTCAAAATCAAATAAATCTAATAAATAAGCAAGACGGCTTTCTACTTCGTCTAGAGTCATGCCATAAGAAGAAGCAACTAATTCCCAGAATTCATTAGCTGTTAAGCGTAGGGAATAGGTCTGGACTATCGGCCACATAGCCAATTTTTTCTTTAATCGCAAGTCGATTTTCTGAAAGTTCTTGTCCATCAACAACAATTTCGCCACTTGTTGGATTGATGACACTTACTAGGGATTTAATGGTTGTTGATTTTCCTGCACCATTATGTCCAATCAGTCCGATAATTTTTCCACTTTCAATTGTTAAGTTCAATCCATCTAAAGCGACTGTTTGTCCATATATTTTTGAAACATTTTTAAATTCAATCATGCAAATTCCTCCTTATGCCTCTATATATCCTTATTATATAACTAGAATACCCATAAAAAAAGGGATTTTTTTGCCTTCAAAGAGAACTTTTTTGCTAAAAAGCTTTACATTCGATTACTACGAATCCATATGATTCTTCGTAATCTTAATGAGTGCTTTTGATACTCTTTTTAGCATCATAAAGAAAAAACAGAACACAAAAAGCCATCATTTGATGGCTTTTTGCTTACTTACTATTCATTTTCTTCGTCCACTAATTGTTGCGCAAAATCTTTCATATTGCCTTTGATTTGGTCTTCTGAAAGAGATGCAGTTGGTGTTTCTGTTGCTACTGATTCAGTCGATGAGTCAGTGGCTTCAGTTCCTTCTTCTGTTTCTTCTTCGCGGTCTACAATCGCTAATGAACTTACAATTGCATCTTGATCAAGACGCATCATACGAACTCCAAGAGCGCCACGGCCTGTTTGAGACACATCTTCAGCATGGAATCTGATGATAACCCCTTTATTGGTCATAATGAGTAAGTCTTCGTCTCCAGTTACAGTACGTAGGCAGACAAGTGGTCCATTTTTCTCGGTAATACGAAGTGTACGAACCCCTTTACCGCCACGGCCTTTCAATGCGTATTCGCTAGCAGCTGTACGTTTTCCGTATCCTTTTTCACTCACGACTAATACTTCATTATCAGGAGTTAAAATATCCATTCCGATGACATAGTCGCCGTCACGTAGAGAAACCCCACGAACACCTGAAGCGGTACGACCCATCGCACGAACTTTATCTTCATGGAAGCTTACAGCGTTACCGTGATACGTTCCAAGGATGATGCCATCATTTCCGCTTGTGACTACTACACGAATCAATTCATCATCTTCGCGTAATTGGATGGCACGTAGACCATTTGTACGAATATTCTTGAATTCTGATAGACGGACACGTTTCACTGTTCCACGTAATGTTGTGAAGAACAAGTAACGTTCTGTTTCGTCAGATTCAGGAACACTGATAATCGCTTGAATTTCTCAGCTGAATCAATGTTTAATAAGTTGATAACCGGTAATCCTTTTGCTGTACGGCTATATTCAGGAATTTCATACCCTTTTGCTTGGTAAACTTTCCCTGTATTCGTAAAGAAGAGGAGTGAATCATGTGTTGAACATGAAATCATATTTTCCACGTAGTCATCATCATGAACGCTCATTCCTTGAACCCCACGTCCTCCACGGCGTTGTGCTTTGAATTCAGTGTTGGCAAGACGTTTGATATATCCATTCTTTGTTAATGTAATGACGACATCTTCTTGTTCGATTAAATCTTCATCTTCAAGGCTTAATGCTTCTCCGACTAATAATTCTGTACGACGAGGATTGTCGAAACGTTGTTGGATTTCAAGAAGCTCTTGTTCGATGATTTCGTAACGAAGTTCTTCGCTCGCTAATACTTTTTCTAAGTATTGAATGGTTACTTGTAATTCGTTGTATTCTGCATCGATTCTCGCGTTCTAATCCTGTTAAACGAACCATACGCATATCAAGAATCGCTTGTGCTTGTTTATCGCTTAAGCCGTATTCATTCATGAAGCGGTCTTTAGCGATATCTCCACTTGCTGAACTTCTTAAGATGGCCACAATTGCATCGATATGGTCTAAGGCGATTTGTAACCCTTCTAAAATATGAGCGCGGTCTTCCGCTTTCTTCTTATCGAATAAGCTACGACGACGAACGACTTCTTCTTGGTGATCTAAGTAGTGGCGTAAAATTTCTTTTAAGCTTAATACTTTTGGCTCTTGATTCACAATCGCAAGCATGTTGAATCCAAAGTTTGATTGTAATGGTGTTAATTTGTATAAATTATTTAATACAACGGATGCTGAAACATCACGACGCACTTCAATCACGACACGCATACCGACACGGTCAGATTCATCGTTTAAGTAAGTAATTCCTTCGATTTTCTTTTCGTGGTGTAATTGTGCGATACGTTCTACTAAACGCGCTTTATTTACCATATATGGTAATTCAGTGATGATGATGCGTTCTTTTCCGTTTTTCAATTCTTCGATTTGTACGCGTCCACGAACCGTAATTGATCCGCGTCCTGTTTCGTACGCACGGCGAATTCCAGATTTACCTAAGACAAGTCCTCCAGTAGGGAAGTCTGGCCCAGGAAGAACTTCCATCAATTCAGTAGTTGTGACATCAGGGTTCTTCATTAATAAGTGAAGAGCAGAGATAACTTCCGCCAAGTTATGTGGTGGAATATTTGTCGCCATCCCTACGGCAATCCCTGTTGCACCGTTGACTAATAAGTTTGGAATACGTGCTGGTAATACTTCCGGTTCACGTTCTGTTGAATCGTAGTTATCACGGAAATTAATCGTATCTTTGTTAATATCGCGAAGCATTTCAAGAGCAATTTTACTCATACGAGCCTCTGTATAACGCATCGCAGCGGCGCCATCTCCATCGACAGAACCAAAGTTACCGTGTCCATCGATTAATGGGTAACGGTATGAGAAATCTTGTGCCATACGAACCATGGCATCGTAAATTGCAGAGTCACCGTGTGGGTGATATTTACCCATTACGTCCCCGACAATACGCGCAGATTTTTTATGCGGTTTTGTCCGGTGTCACTCCAAGTTCACTCATTCCATATAAAAATACGACGGTGTACTGGTTTTAATCCATCGCGTACATCTGGTAGGGCACGCGATACAATAACACTCATCGAATACTCTAGAAATGATTTACGCATGGTATGCACTAAATCAGTTGATTCAAAAAGTTTCTTCAAAGTGTTTCACTTCTTCAGACATAATTCGTCTCCTTTTCTATTCTTCTCTTCAAATTCGTTTACTAGATTAGATATCTAAATCTTCCATATTGACATATTTCGCATTGCTTTCGATGAATTCACGACGTGGTTCTACACGGTCACCCATCAAGATATCTAAAATTTGATCCGCTTCTGCAGCATCTTCCACAGATACTTGTAACATTGAACGGTTTTCAGGGTTCATGGTTGTTTCCCATAATTGTTCCGCATCCATTTCCCCAAGACCTTTGTATCGTGATAATTGTGGTTTTGGATGTGCTGGTAATTCTTTTAGTTTAGCTTCTAACTCTTTATCATTTTGAATGTAGTATTCGTTTTTACCTTGTTTCAATTTGTAAAGAGGTGGTTGCGCGATATAAATATATCCAGCTTCAACTGCAGGGCGCATATAACGATAGAAAAGAGTAATGAGCAATGTACGAATGTGACTTCCATCGACATCGGCATCGGTCATGATGACTAATTTTTGGTAACGAGCTTTCGATAAATCAAAATCTCCACCAAAACCAGTTCCCATCGCTGTAAAGAGCGAACGAATTTCTTCGTTGGCTAAAATTTTATCGAGTGTTGCTTTTTCAACGTTCAAGATTTTCCCGCGGATTGGTAAAATCGCTTGGAAATGACGTGAACGTCCTTGTTTTGCTGAACCACCCGCAGAGTCCCCTTCGACGATGAATAATTCAGAAATCGTTGGGTCATTACTTGAGCAGTCTGCTAATTTACCTGGTAAGTTTGAAATTTCTAAACCAGATTTCTTACGAGTCACTTCACGCGCACGTTTTGCAGCAAGACGTGCTTTCGAAGCTAAAATCCCTTTTTCAACAATCTTACGTGCGACTTGAGGATTTTCCATTAAGAATTTATCGAAGTGTGTGGAGAACAGACGGTCTGTAATCGTACGAGCTTCAGAGTTTCCTAATTTCGTTTTTGTTTGTCCTTCAAACTGTGGATCAGGATGTTTGATAGAAACAACGGCTGTTAACCCTTCACGGACATCTTCACCACTTAGTTTCTTCGTTTTCTTTCATCAATTTTTGACGACGCGCGTAATCATTAATCACACGCGTTAAGGCTGTCTTCATCCCTGATTCGTGAGTCCCACCTTCATAAGTGTGGATATTATTCGTAAAGCTGAGAAGATTTGTATGGTATCCAGAAGTGTATTGCATAGCCACTTCTACTTGAATACCATCTTGTTCTCCTTCAACGTAAATTGGCTCTTCGAATAACACTTGTTTTGATTTATTAAGGTGTTCGACATAGCTCTTAATCCCGCCTTCGTAGCAGAATGATTTTCTCACTGGCTCTTCTTCGCGGAAATCCGTAATCGTTAATTTTAATCCTTTGTTCAAGAACGCTAATTCACGCACGCGGTTGGCTAATTTATCAAATTCAAAGACTGTTGTTTCTTGGAAAATTTCAGGGTCTGGTACAAAGTACACGCTCGTCCCATGTTTATCAGTTGTCCCAATGATTTTTAAGTCTTCTAAAACGGCACCACGTTTATAAGATTGCTCATAAATGTTGCCATCTTTAAATACTTGAACGGTTAAGTCTGTTGAAAGAGCATTAACAACAGATGCCCCAACACCGTGAAGACCCCCAGAAACTTTATAGCCTCCGCCACCGAATTTACCACCGGCGTGAAGCACTGTAAATACTGTTTCTACGGCAGGACGACCTGTTTTTTCTTGAATATCGACCGGAATCCCACGTCCATCATCAGTGACACGAATATGGTTTTCTTTGGTGATTTCAATTTCAATATGAGTGGCGAATCCTGCTAAAGCCTCATCAATCGAGTTATCCACGATTTCCCATACAAGGTGATGAAGCCCAGCACTACTTGTTGAACCAATATACATCCCAGGACGTTTACGAACAGCTTCGAGTCCTTCTAATACTTGAATCTGACTGGCATCATATTGCGCAGCTAATTCAGCTTTGTTTTCTTCTGTCATATGCTAATTCTCACTCTCCGTTTTTAAAATAGTTCCTTTTTCAATCGGTATTACGACCGGTTCATTAATAAATTGTTGCTTAATCCCATCCAGGCTCGTTGTGGTAATAAAGGTTTGCACCTTATTTTCAATCGCCTTAATCAGATGAGTTTGTCTGTCATCATCGAGCTCGGAAAGTACGTCATCTAATAGTAGAAGAGGGTACTCGCCTGTCGATAATTTCATCAATTCGATTTCCGCAAGCTTCAAACTCAGAACGGTCGAACGTTGCTGTCCTTGCGAACCGTACGTTTGAACCGGAACCTCATTCAAATAAAAATCAAATCGTCACGGTGCGGTCCAATCAGCGTTGTGGCTTGATCCGCCTCACGAGTTTGATTCTTCTTGAATTGATCGATATAAATTTCTTTCATTTGCGAAGCTGTTAAACCATCCTCCAGGGGAATCGTTGCTTGATACGACACCGAGAATTTCTCACGACCAAGCGATAACTGATCATGAATCGGAATGGCTAAAGCCTCCAATTGCTTCATAAAATCGAGACGATGAAAGACGATTTTACTAGCTAACTCGCTTAACATCTCGCTTAAAACCTCTAAGTATTCGTCAGGCTGCTTTTTCTTAATCGCTAGCTGCTTCAAATACGTATTGCGTTGTTTTAAGACGCGATTATATTCCACTAAATCGTAGAGGTAGAGGGAACTCATTTGTCCAAGTTCCATATCCACGAATTTACGTCTGTTTTGCGGAGACCCTTTGACAAGCGTGAGGTTCTCTGGGGCAAATAGAATAACATTTAAGTTTCCAAGATAGGAACTCAGTCGTTTTTGCTCCAAATAATTCACTTTTGCGATTTTTCCTTTTTTAGAAAACTGCAATTCTAAATTCGTCTTTGTCGCTGTTTTTTCTACGGTCCCTTTAATCGTCGCAAAGTCTTTTTTCCATCCAATCAGTTCTTTGTCGTTTGTAGTGCGGTGGCTCTTTGTCATCGCCAAGGCATAAATCGACTCCATTAGGTTGGTTTTCCCTTGTGCATTTTCACCAATAAAAACATGCACACCGTCTGTAAACTCTAATTGGACAGATTCATAATTACGAAAGTTTTGTAATTGTAAATTAGTCAGCTTCATGCGTCATGTGTGTTCAAATCATTTTCATCCGATTTCATTTCTTTCACAATAAAAATACCTTCATCAGGTATTTCGACACGTGTATTCGGATATAATTTTCTACCACGTCGATTTTCTAACTCTCCATCTACAAAAACAGTATATTCTTGCAGGTACCATTTTGCTTGTCCGCCCGTTGTAATGACGTCAATATGTTTTAAAAATTGCCCTAATGTAATGTACTCATCAGAGATCGATACGATAGTTGTCATGAACTTCCTCTTTTCTAATGGATATTGGTGAGAACTCCATTAAACTCATGCATGCTCACATATTTTTAAGTAGAATAACTCTACATTATTATACATTTTTTACAAGCTTTTCGCAAAGAAATTGCAAATTTTAGGGGGTTATTTCAATTTTGAGGCAAAAACATCAAAAAAGCCTAAAAAAACAAAAAACAAAATTTACTAGGATTTTTTCAAAAATTTGGATTTTTGGAGCTAAAATCACCCCAAAATCGTGCTGCCCGAAATTCACTTATGATATGCTCCCTCTAAAGTAGACACTTAAAAAAGTAAACTACTTTAGAGGGGGCATTTTTAAGTTGGTCAAAAAACATACTGCAAAAGAATTAGAACAATTCATAGAATTGTATTTAGATGGTGTATCTTTTCATGAGCTGCGTAGTGAATATGGTTTAAAGATATCGCCCGGAAGCTTTAATATGTATTTTCTGAATTATAAAGCACACGGACCTTCTGTATTAGAAGATCGAGATGGGTTTAACACTTATACAAATGAATTTAAAGAAAAGGTGGTCAAAGAGTTTTTAGAATCGAAAACTTACTTTACTGCAATCGCAAGAAAATACAAAATCCCTGTGCTAAAACTGTACGAAATTGGATTATTAAGTATACTAATGGTGAGGCCGAGAAGGCCTACTATCCTAAGCCAGAGGTATATACTATGAAATTTAGAAAAACATCGCATGAAGAAAGAATATTTATCGTCAAAGACTGTATTCAAAATCAATTAGACTATAAACAAACCGCACAAAAATTTAATGTCTCTTACAACTCAGTGTATCAATGGGTTAAAAAATATCAAAAATATGGTCCTGATGGATTAGTAGATAGTCGAGGAAAACGAAAACCAGATAATATACAGACAGAAACTGAGCGTATTCGTGCAGAAATGGCCATATTAAAGGCGCGAAACGAATATTTAGAAACAGAAAATGCCGCACTAAAAAAATTACAAGAAGTGGAAAGCGAGTTGATGTTTGCCAGACAAGATTTGAAGCGGAATATCAAACGATTAAAAAATTAAGTAAAAGAGGATTTCATATTACTCAATTGTGTAAAGCGTTAAAAGTCAGTAGAGCTGGCTATTATAAATGGTTAAATCGTGTCCCTTCGGGAATCTGAAAAACGACTACGTCATTTAATGGAATTAATACACGAAGTATATGAATCTGTTCAAGGTATATATGGATATCGTCGTATCACAATCTATTTAAACTATTATAGAAATGCAAAAGTGAATCATAAATGTATTCAGCGTCTTATGAAACTAATGGGATTAAAGGCAATTATACGGAAAAAACGTTATCGCTATAAATCGAACACCGAAGAATACACTGCAGCTAATATTTTAAATCGAGAATTTAAGAAGGAATACGAGCCAATGGCTCTACTATTAACGGATATTACTGAATTAAAGTATGGAAAGGGAGAAAAAGCATATTTAAGTGCAGTTTTAGATTATGGCACAAAGAAAATAGTTGCATATCAAATATCTAAACAAAACAATAATCAAATAGTTAAAGATACTTTCAATCAAATAAAAAGAAAGATAATTCCAACAAAAACAATGATTCATAGTGATCGAGGATTTCAATATACTTCTCATTTCTTTAAGCACTTTATAGAAAAAGGACAAATAACACATAGTATGTCCCGTCCTGGAAGATGTATCGATAACGGACCAATTGAATCATTCTGGGGAACGTTAAAGGAAGAGGTATATCGTTTATATCAATTCAAAAACTATGAATCTCTTGTCAAGAAAGTTGAAGAGTATATCCACTTCTATAATGAGAAAAGAATTACTTTATCAATGGGGTTAAAAATCCCTGCATAAATAAAAAGACGAGTTCATTAGAACTCGTCATACAATTTAATTATTTTCCTGTCTACTTGACAGGGTGCACTTCACTTATAAGTGAATTTCGGGCAAATGCAAAAATAAGATTAAAAATAAAAAACTCGAGCCTTCAAAACGAAAGCTCGAGTGAAAGTTTGATAACTTACGATTACCCGTTGAAAGTACGAACAGGTGTCACTAATTGAATGAAGCTATGTGGAATACCAGAGTGGTCTTCTTTTAGTTTCAATGTAAATGGACGGTTTGCTTCTAAGAAGTTAATCACAGCTTCTGAAGAACCGAATAATTTCAACGCTTCTTTTAAGTAGTCAGGGTTAAATGAGATTTCAAGTGGAGCTCCTTCGAAGTTTTCCACAGCGATTTCTTCTTCAACTGTACCCACTTCAGGAGATTTCCCTGTTAATAGAATGCGTTCCGGAGAAAGTGTTAATGTCGCGATATTGTTTTTATCCGTATGTGACATTAATGAAGCACGTTCTACGGCTGCTACAAGTTCGCTAGCAACCACTGTAATTGAAGTGTTCGCTCCGTCATTAATTAAACGATCTGTATCAGGGTACATTCCTTCTAATAGACGAGAGTAGAAGGATAATGTTTCTGTTTGGAATAAGATTTGATTATCTGTAATCGCGAAATCGATTGTTTCTAATCCGTCGATGATACGAGATAATTCTAATAATGTTTTACCAGGTAAAGTCATTTCAAAAGTCAATGCATCACTTCCAGCTGGCATTTGTAGTGGAATGATACGTTGGCTTAAACGGTGAGAGTCAGTTGCAACTGCTTTTAATTGGTTGTCTTTAATCACCATATGAATCCCTGTTAAGATTGGACGAGATTCTGCAGTTGAAACGGCAACCGCTGTTTGTACAATCACTTGTCTAAATAATGGAACAGGAATTGTAATCACATGATTTTTTTCAATTTCTGGTAATTGTGGATAATCCACTGCTGATAATCCATTTAATGTAAATGATGCATTACCTGCTGTAATCGTTGCTTGTAATTGATCGTTTGTTTCAAGTGTAAATACATTTAAAGGTAATTTTTTAACGATTTCTCCAAAGAAACGAGCAGGAAGAACGATGCTACCTGGTTCTTGGACTGTTAATTGTAATTCTTCGTCTTCGATTGGTAAGAATACTTCGATAGAAACTTCTGAATCACTACCTGTTAATGTTAATCCTTCTTCACTTGCAACTAATTTAATCCCAGTTAAAATTGGAATCGTTGTTTTTGATGGAATCGCACGTTGAACATCAACTAGATTTTTTAAAAATCCTTGTCTGTTTACTGAAAATTTCATAACTTCCTCCTTTTGGATGTCTTTTTATATTTAATTTATTTATTAAAAAAATAGTAATAGTAGTAGGGGCTGTGTATTCTGTGGAAAAGTAAAGAATCCCTACAGCTCTTTCTTTTTTAATTGTGGATAACTATTGTGGATAAACAGCTTGAATTTTTTGAGTTATCCACTGACTACTGATGAAGCAATCCTTTAATTTCATTAATGACTTGAGTCGTTTCACTATTTTCTTTTACTTCTAAGCTGATTTTTTCATAAGCATGAAGAACGGTTGAATGGTCTCTACCAAAGTCAGATCCAATTTTTTGTAAAGAACTTCCTGTTAATTCACGTGAAAGATACATGGCGATTTGACGAGGTTGAACCATTGTTTTCGTTCTCTTTTTCCCTTTAATATCTTCAACAGTAATATTGTAATATTTGGCAACAGCACTTTGAATATCATGAATCGATAGTAATTTTTCTTTACCACCTGGTAGGAGATTTTTCAAAGCTTCTGCGGCTAAATCTGTTGAAATATCTTCACCAACCATCACGGAATAGGCTTGAAGACGCATTAGAGCTCCTTCCAACTCACGTACGTTTGATTGAATATGTCCTGCTACATAGCTTAGTACATCGATTGGAATATTAAATCCAAGGGATTGTGCTTTATTTTGTAAAATCGCAATCCGAGTTTCTAAGTCTGGTGGAGTAATATCCACAGGAAGACCAGAAACGAAACGAGAAACAAGTCTTTCTTGAAGTGCTTTAATTTCTGTTGGTTGTCGGTCACTAGTAAGTACGATTTGTTTTTGGTTATTGAATAAAGCATTAAAAGTATGGAAGAATTCCTCTTGCGTTGCTTCTTTTGCTGCTAAAAATTGAATATCATCGACTAGTAAAATATCCACATTGCGATAACGATTGCGGAATTCTTGTGGTGTCTTTGATCCAATGGAAGCAATCATTTCATTCATAAACTCTTCACTGGTTACATATTTAACGCGTGCTGTTGGATGATTCTTCTTATAATCATTTCCAATCGCTTGCATTAAATGGGTTTTTCCAAGACCTACACCCCCATAGAAAAAGAGTGGGTTATAAGCCGTTCCAGGGTTTTCCGCTACATATCGAGCAGCAGCCGTAGCCATTTGGTTCCCTTTCCCGATAATGAATGTATCAAAAGTGTATTTTGGATTTAAATGAGAATCCTCTTCAATCACAGTTGGAGAAGGATGACTTAATCCAGTCGTTTGTGTTTCTTCTATATTACTGTTGTTTGATTGAAAAGAAGAAATCGCTGGTTCGAAATCAGACTCTGGTGTAATAAATCTAGGTTCAAATGATTGTCTGAAATAGTCGTACCCAAATTCAATAATGTCTCTTAATAAATTATCTTGCCAATATCTGGCAAATGTTTGAGAAGGGACTTTAATATAAAGAATATTTTTCTCGATACGAACAGGTTCAGCGGGTTTTATCCAATGGTTGAATGTAAACTCGGAATTTGTTTTTTCAAATTGTTCTAATAATATATCCCAAAAATCTTGAATGGAATTCATAAATGCACCTCCTTATAGTTCTAAAAGATTCTAATCCAGTTAACAGTTTACCATCTTTCAATAGAGTTTTTCCACAATTGGATGGAGAAAACCACAATAAATCAAAGTTTTTAATAAAATTATCCACAAAAATGTGGATAATCGATAAGATTAATAGAAAATAAACAGAGTTATACACAGAAATTTTTAAGTTATTCACATTCATTTTTTTATTGATTTAAAGAGATTTTAACAACTTATCCACCAGTTGTGGATAGATTATTACAAACAGAGTGTTATTTTGTGGATAAGTTGTTGAAAACTAGTGGATGAAGAGTTGTTTTTTAAAAAAAGATTTCCACTATGATTGTTGATAACTAAAAAAATCGATACAAAAAAATACAGTTATTTGTAGAAATTTTTTTAGAGATTATGGTATGATACTTCAGTATTTAGCCATTAGATAGTTTATATTGACAATTCAATATTTTATATTTATAATGTACTAGACTGTCTAGGGAGACTAGATATTTCATTTACAGTAGGAGGTGCACATCGAATGAAAAGAACATATCAACCAAGCAAACGTAAACGTCAAAAAGTTCACGGATTCCGTAAACGCATGAGTACAAAAAATGGCCGTAGAGTATTAGCAAGCAGACGCCGTAAAGGTAGAAAAGTTTTAGCAGCTTAGATCACTGAACGTCTCAGTGGTCTTTTTTTTTAAAAAACATTTCGAGTGACTGGAGATATTCAAGTAGATGAAAAATCGTATCGAGTGAAGAAAGATCGTGAATTTCAGCAGGTATTCCATAAAGGAAAATCTACAGCTAATCGACAATTTGTTATTTATAAGTTAAATAAGGAAGCACAAGCTCATTTTCGTGTGGGAATTTCAGTAAGTAAAAAGCTAGGAAATGCAGTGACAAGAAATCGTCTAAAAAGACGAATCCGTCACATTCTTATGGAACTGGATGATCAAATAACTCAAAATGCAGATTTTATTGTCATTGCTCGATCTCCCATCGTACAAATGTCTTATCAAGAAATGAAAAGCAGTATGATGCATGTTTTAAAATTAGCTACATTATTACCTAAAAATTAAGATTCCTATTATAGGTAGGAATCGTTGAAAATTAAATATTCTAAAAGGTGGGACTTTTCAGTGAAGAAAAAAAGCCAATTGATTTTATCATTAGCAGTTTTAACTTTATTTTTAGCGGCCTGTGGAACTTCTCCTGTTACGGAGTCTAGTACAGGTTTTTGGGATCGAATTGTTCTTTATAATTTATCTCAATTTATTATTTGGTTATCCGATCTATTTGGAGGAAGCTACGGGTTAGGAATTATCTTCTTTACAATTATTACTCGTTTAATTATGGTTCCTTTAATGCACTTCCAATATCAAAGTACGCGTAAACAAGCAATTCTTCAACCAGAGATTAAAGCTTTACGTGAAAAATATTCTGCTAGAGACCGTGCAACACAAGAAATGCTTCAAGCAGAAATGAATGCTTTATACGAACGTGAAGGAATCAATCAATACGCTGGTTGCTTACCATTATTAATTCAATTGCCAGTAATGATGGCCTTGTATCAAGCAATTAGTCGTACAGAAGTCTTAAAAACAGGACACTTCTTATGGTTCCAATTAGACCAACCAGACCCATACTTCATCTTACCAGTATTAGCTGCTGTGACAACATTCATCACAACGTGGTTATCTATGAAAATGCAAGATACTGGTGGAGCCGGTAAGCAATGATGTATTTTATGCCAGTGATGATTTTATTTATGTCACTTGGTTTAGCAAGTGCGTTATCACTATACTGGGTAGTCGGAAACGTATTTATGGTAGGTCAAACCTTACTATTAAATAATCCATTCAAATTCCAAGAAGAGCAAAAAGCGATTATCGCTGAGAAAAAACGTCGTCAAAAGGCGCTTGAAAAAGCGAAGAGAAGACACGGAAAATAATTCTTATATAGAAGTCTTGTTGAAATGTCTCAATCATGAGATAATAACAATGATTTTTAAAGATTAGGAGAGTTTACGATGACAAATACTATTAAAGTAACAGATACTTCAGTAGAAAAAGCAATTCAAAAAGGATTACGTCAATTAGGATTAACCAAAGAAGAAGTAGTTGTTGAAGTGTTATCTGAAGGTAAAAAAGGATTGTTTGGCTTTGGCCAAAAAGATGCAATAGTTGCTTTAACTCCAGTTGTTAAAGAAGAAGTTGTGGAAGAAGTTTCTACACCAGTAGTAGAAGAAACGATTGAAGAAGTAGTAGCAGCTGAAGATGAATCTTTCGAGGAAGAATTCGAAGATGAATTTGAAGACGAAGAAGATGTTGAAGGTTCTGAAAATGAAGAAACAACCGTAGATCGTTTAGAAGAAGCAGCTCATGTAACCAAAGCATATTTAGAAGGAATTGCGAAAACTTATGGTGCAGAAGCAACTGTAGCAGTTGAAGTGCGCCGTGATCGTATGACATTTGTATTCGATACAGACAAACAAGGTCTTTTAATCGGAAAACATGGTAAAATTTTAAATGCGTTACAAGTATTAGCACAAGTTTCCGTACATCGTTTTGTTAAAGGAAGAATTTCTGTTCAAGTAGATGTAGGTGATTACCGTGCTCGTCGTAGTGAAACACTACAACAAATTGCCGAAAGAACAGCTCGTAAAGTATTAAAAACGAAACAACCTGTTTACTTAGAACCACTACCAGCATATGAAAGAAAACAAATTCATGCTGCATTAAGTAAAAATAAACGTATTTCAACGCATTCTGAGGGGAAAGAACCTCATCGTTACTTAGTTGTTGAGATTGCTGAATAGAAAATGATGAAAGCTTATGACCGTTTCAGTCATAAGCTTTTTTTCATATCTAATGAAAGATAATAAAACATATTTCAAATAATGTTGTTATAACAATATTTTTATGAATAGATAGGTAATAAAAATCATGAGGATGAAACAAATAAAGTATAAAAAAACTTTCATAAATAGAACTATTTCAATCATAAAAAAAGAATAATTCCTATAAATGTCCACTAAATCTAAGTTTTTTTCTTTTGGAGAAATTAGAAAATAAAGGTATAATAAAAAATGAATATAGGGAGCATATATTTAATAAAAAGATGAGGAGATATTATGGACATTCAAATTTTTGTGAATCGACGAAAAGAATTAGGTTTATCTCAAATTGAATTGAGTGAGGGTATTTGTACGCAAGCAACATTAAGTCGATTCGAAAATCACGGTCAAATCCCTTCCATGAAGATATTGACCTTACTTTGTAAAAAACTACATATGGACGTAGGGGAGTTATTTCCATCTGTAGCGATTAAAGATTCAGTTATAAACAAAAAGCTGGATAAAATCGAATTTCATATTGTGAATATGGAATATGAAGAAGCTGAAGAATTAATTCATAGTATAAATGCGGCTCATTTAACCACGCAGCAACTATGGAGATATTTATACTTAAAAGGTTTCACTCAAACCTTATTAGAAAAGGAAAGTACAGATAGCTTTTTCTACTTCAATCAATTGTTAGCAGATCATTCTGATGTGGATAATAAATATATTTTCTTAGCGTATACGGGAATCGGACTTATTTATATGAATCAGGGAGACTATGATAAGGCCGAATACTTCTTTGAAAAAGCCATCCACCAAATCGATAATCATACAATTGAATCCATTGAAGATGTCTGTCGTGTCTTAACAGTTCTATATTATGGTGGAACTTTCTATGCAAAAATTAAAGAATATGATACTAGCGATGTCTTACTCAGACGCGGAATTACAATCTGTAGTGAAAATCATGTTACATACTATTTAGCTCGCATCAAATATTTACAAGCAGAGAACGCTTATGTGAATGACGCCTCAAGTGAAGAAGTAAAAGAATTGATGAGAGACGCCGCAGCATTTGCCAGAGTGAATAAAAATACGGTATTATTAGAAAAAATAAAAGTATTTAAAGAACTTGTGGCGAAAGGAGAATAGGAATGTCTATTCGTCAAAAAAGAGATGATTTATTCAAAAAAGAAAAATTAGAAGTTCCAGAAGAAATCAAAGAGGAATTTCAAAATGATGAGTATGATTTAGATAGTTTTGGAGATGCATTTGTAATGATGCCAAAATTAGAAGAAGATAAGCGTCAGAAAAAAATCTAGAGAAAAACATTAAAAAGAATGGCTAGAGGATTTTGAATAAATCGCTTTTTGACCTGCTAAGTGAGATTAGAGACCTTGTTCTTCAAGGTCTTTTTTTATTTCAAAAAAAGTAGAAATAATTCCTTTTCAGAAACTTATTCATTTAGAAAGAAATTTTTTTAATGAAAAACAGTAGCATTTTAGTTGAAATCACAAACTAGTTATGATAAATTAATATCACTGTTAAGCGAACGTTCGCTTTTAAAACCGTTTCAAAATCTTCCAAAAAGATGGATGAAATCTGTTGACAGTAAAAATGTCCTATGATAGTATATAGGAGTTGTTGAAAAACAACGATTGACCTTTGAAAACTGAACAAAGAAGACGAACCAAATGTGTAGGGACTTCATTATTTTTAATGAAGAAACAACAATTTCTTATCTCTTAAAGAGATACAATAAGTCAGTAATTAAAATGAGCTTTTCAAAGCTCATGAAAATTCAATTTTTTCATGAGAGTTTGATCCTGGCTCAGGACGAACGCTGGCGGCGTGCCTAATACATGCAAGTCGAACGAGAGCGACCGGTGCTTGCACTGGTCAATCTAGTGGCGAACGGGTGAGTAACACGTGGGTAACCTGCCCATCAGAGGGGGATAACATCCGGAAACGGATGCTAAAACCGCATAGGTCTTCGAACCGCATGGTTTGAAGAGGAAAAGAGGCGCAAGCTTCTGCTGATGGATGGACCCGCGGTGCATTAGCTAGTTGGTGAGGTAACGGCTCACCAAGGCCGTGATGCATAGCCGACCTGAGAGGGTGATCGGCCACATTGGGACTGAGACACGGCCCAAACTCCTACGGGAGGCAGCAGTAGGGAATCTTCCGCAATGGACGCAAGTCTGACGGAGCAACGCCGCGTGAGTGAAGAAGGTTTTTCGGATCGTAAAACTCTGTTGTTAGAGAAGAACAAGTGCTAGAGTAACTGTTAGCGCCTTGACGGTATCTAACCAGAAAGCCACGGCTAACTACGTGCCAGCAGCCGCGGTAATACGTAGGTGGCAAGCGTTGTCCGGATTTATTGGGCGTAAAGCGAGCGCAGGCGGTTCCTTAAGTCTGATGTGAAAGCCCCCGGCTCAACCGGGGAGGGTCATTGGAAACTGGGGAACTTGAGTGCAGAAGAGGAGAGTGGAATTCCATGTGTAGCGGTGAAATGCGTAGATATATGGAGGAACACCAGTGGCGAAGGCGACTCTCTGGTCTGTAACTGACGCTGAGGCTCGAAAGCGTGGGTAGCAAACAGGATTAGATACCCTGGTAGTCCACGCCGTAAACGATGAGTGCTAAGTGTTGGAGGGTTTCCGCCCTTCAGTGCTGCAGTTAACGCATTAAGCACTCCGCCTGGGGAGTACGACCGCAAGGTTGAAACTCAAAAGGAATTGACGGGGACCCGCACAAGCGGTGGAGCATGTGGTTTAATTCGAAGCAACGCGAAGAACCTTACCAAGTCTTGACATCCTTTGACCACTCTAGAGATAGAGCTTTCCCTTCGGGGACAAAGTGACAGGTGGTGCATGGTTGTCGTCAGCTCGTGTCGTGAGATGTTGGGTTAAGTCCCGCAACGAGCGCAACCCTTATTACTAGTTGCCAGCATTCAGTTGGGCACTCTAGTGAGACTGCCGGTGACAAACCGGAGGAAGGTGGGGATGACGTCAAATCATCATGCCCCTTATGACTTGGGCTACACACGTGCTACAATGGATGGTACAACGAGCAGCGAACTCGCGAGGGTAAGCGAATCTCTTAAAGCCATTCTCAGTTCGGATTGTAGGCTGCAACTCGCCTACATGAAGCCGGAATCGCTAGTAATCGCGGATCAGCACGCCGCGGTGAATACGTTCCCGGGTCTTGTACACACCGCCCGTCACACCACGAGAGTTTGTAACACCCAAAGTCGGTGAGGTAACCATTTGGAGCCAGCCGCCTAAGGTGGGATAGATGATTGGGGTGAAGTCGTAACAAGGTAGCCGTATCGGAAGGTGCGGCTGGATCACCTCCTTTCTAAGGATAAACCTCAGTGCCGCAAGGTATTGAAGGTAATACGGAACCCTACAGGGTTTAGACTTCTTTGTTTAGTTTTGAGAGGTTTATCTCTCAAAACAAAAGTTCTAAATGCGAACAAGGGCCTATAGCTCAGCTGGTTAGAGCGCACGCCTGATAAGCGTGAGGTCGATGGTTCGAGTCCATTTAGGCCCATTAGTTTGAATTTAGGGGGCTTAGCTCAGCTGGGAGAGCGCCTGCTTTGCACGCAGGAGGTCAGCGGTTCGATCCCGCTAGTCTCCATATCTGTTAGAAATAACAGAGAATTTTGTTCTTTGAAAACTGAATACTATATCACAACAAATAACCAATTAATTTACCGAGAGTTAGAGTAACATCTAACGAAAAGAGTTTTTTAACAAAACGCAACGCTATGCGACATTTAACCAACGGTTAAGTGAATAAGGGCGCACGGTGGATGCCTTGGTACTAGGAGCCGAAGAAGGACGGAACTAACACCGATATGCTTTGGGGAGCTGTAAGTAAGCTAAGATCCAAAGATTTCCGAATGGGGGAACCCAGCACCTTTCATAGGGTGTTACCAATGAGTGAATACATAGCTCATTAGGAGGTACACGCAGGGAACTGAAACATCTCATTACCTGCAGGAAGAGAAAGAAAAAAATCGATTCCCTGAGTAGCGGCGAGCGAAACGGAGGAGCCCAAACCAACGAGCTTGCTTGTTGGGGTTGTAGGACTAGAACGTGAGAAGACATCAAGATAGCAGAAGTGGTCTGGAAAGGCCCATCAAAGAAGGTGACAATCCTGTACGCGACATTTTGACGAACTCTACTAGCATCCTGAGTACGGCGGGACACGAGGAATCCCGTCGGAATCCGCCAGGACCATCTGGCAAGGCTAAATACTACCTAGTGACCGATAGTGAACCAGTACCGTGAGGGAAAGGTGAAAAGAACCCCGGGAGGGGAGTGAAAGAGTACCTGAAACCGTGTGCTTACAAGTAGTCAGAGCCCGTTAATGGGTGATGGCGTGCCTTTTGTAGAATGAACCGGCGAGTTACGTTTACATGCGAGGTTAAGATGAAGAGTCGGAGCCGTAGCGAAAGCGAGTCTGAATAGGGCGCATGAAGTATGTGGACGTAGACCCGAAACCAAGTGATCTACCCATGTCCAGGTTGAAGGTGCGGTAAAACGCACTGGAGGACCGAACCAGGGCACGTTGAAAAGTGCTTGGATGAGGTGTGGGTAGCGGAGAAATTCCAATCGAACTTGGAGATAGCTGGTTCTCTCCGAAATAGCTTTAGGGCTAGCCTCGGAAGTGAGAATCGTGGAGGTAGAGCACTGTTTGGACTAGGGGCCCATCTCAGGGTTACTGAATTCAGATAAACTCCGAATGCCATGTATTTATATCCGGGAGTCAGACTGCGAGTGATAAGATCCGTAGTCGAAAGGGAAACAGCCCAGACCACCAGCTAAGGTCCCAAAATATCTGTTAAGTGGAAAAGGATGTGGGGTTGCACAGACAACTAGGATGTTGGCTTAGAAGCAGCCATCATTCAAAGAGTGCGTAATAGCTCACTAGTCGAGTGACCCTGCGCCGAAAATGTAACGGGGCTAAACAGATTACCGAAGCTGTGGATTGGACCTTATGGTCCAGTGGTAGGAGAGCGTTCTAAGGGCGGTGAAGCATGATCGGGGCAGACGGCAGAGCGCTGAAGTGAGAATGCCGGTATGAGTAGCGAAAGACGAAGAGAATCCTATCCACTGAATAACTAAGGTTTCAGAAGGCTCGTCCTCCCAGGTTAGTCGGGACCTAAGGCGAGCTGATAGGCGTAGTCGATGGACAATTGGTGTTGATATTCTGTACTTATAAATCGTTTGAGCAATGGAGGGGACGCAGGATAGCTAAGAAAAGCGTAATGACCGGAAGTGTACGCCCAAGCAGTGAGTCGGTTGAAAATGCGCTGGTCACAGATGCGACAAGCTGCAACGGGAGGGAAGTTAGTAACAAAGTTTGATGTCACATCGTTGGGAGAAAAGCTTCTAAAGATTTATGTGACCCGTACCGCAAACCGACACAGAAGTTGAGGAGAGAATCCTACAGGAAGGAGCGAACTCTCGTTAAGTAGAACTCGGCAAATGACCGTAACTGGGAGAAGGGTGTTGCAGCAATACCAGCCAGTGAATAGCCCAGGCGACTGCTTATCAAAACAGTCTCTGCAAATCGAAAGATGACGTAAGTGAAATACGTCGAAAGCAGCGTTAAGAGGAGATAGCGTGCTGAAGCTTTGAATTGAAGCCCCAGTAAACGGCGGCCGTAACCATAACGGTCCTAAGGCAGCGAAATTCCTTGTCGGGTAAGTTCCAATCTAAAATGAAAGGCGTAATGATCTGGGCACCGTCTCAACGAGAGACTGGTGAAATTATAGTACCCAGGAAGACGCAGGTTACCTCAAGACAGGACGGAAAGACCGGGTGGAGCTTTACTGTAGTTTGATATTGAGTGTTTGTGTCACATGTACAGGATAGGTAGGAGCTGAAGAATCCGGGACGCCAGTTTCGGAGGAGGCAACGGTGGGATACTACCCTTGTGACATGACCACTCTAACCCGCACCCCTAACCGGGGTGGGAGACAGTGTCAGACGGGCAGTTTGACTGGGGCGGTCGCCTCCTAAAGTGTAACGGAGGCGCCCAAAGGTTCCCTCAGAATGGTTGGAAATCATTCGAAGAGTGTAAAGGCAGAAGGGAGCTTGACTGCGAGACCTACAAGTCGAGCAGGGACGAAAGTCGGGCTTAGTGATCCGGTGGTTCCGCATGGAAGGGCCATCGCTCAACGGATAAAAGCTACCCTGGGGATAACAGGCTTATCTCCCCCAAGAGTTCACATCGACGGGGAGGTTTGGCACCTCGATGTCGGCTCATCGCATCCTGGGGCTGAAGTCGGTCCCAAGGGTTGGGCTGTTCGCCCATTAAAGCGGTACGCGAGCTGGGTTCAGAACGTCGTGAGACAGTTCGGTCCCTATCCGTCGCGGGCGTTGGAAATTTGAGAGGAGCTGTCCTTAGTACGAGAGGACCGGGATGGACACACCGCTGGTGTACCAGTTGTTCTGCCAAGAGCATCGCTGGGTAGCTATGTGTGGACGGGATAAACGCTGAAAGCATCTAAGCGTGAAGCCCCCCTCGAGATGAGATTTCCCATCACATTAAGTGAGTAAGACCCCTGAGAGACGATCAGGTAGATAGGCTAGAAGTGGAAGTGCCGCGAGGCATGGAGCGGACTAGTACTAATCGGTCGAGGACTTAACCACGAGTTGTATAGCTGGTAGATTGATGGCGTTGGATATAGATTCAGTTTTGAAAGAACGAAAGTTTTTTCAGAAATAAAGTGTGGTGACGATGGCAAGAAGGATACACCTGTTCCCATCTCGAACACAGAAGTTAAGCTTCTTAGCGCCGATAGTAGTTGGGGGTTTCTCCCTGCGAGGGTAGGACGTTGCCACGCTTTATTAATTTTCCGCCATAGCTCAGTTGGTAGTAGCGCATGACTGTTAATCATGATGTCGTAGGTTCGAGTCCTACTGGCGGAGTTCTTTTTTTTTACCCAAAAATGCTGCTTTAGCTCAGTCGGTAGAGCGTCACCTTGGTAAGGTGGAGGTCGCCGGTTCAATCCCGGCAAGTAGCTTAGAAAAATAGATCAAGCGATTATAGAGGCAAGAAATGAAAATTCATTTCTTGCCTCTTTTCACATAAAATTCACAATTCAATTATAAAAAAATGTAATAATCAATTAAAATTATGAATATAATCTTAATAAAAAAAATATAAGGAGATATTTATGAAAAAGATTTTTATATTCTATCGTAGCATTATTTAGTTTAGTAGTGCTCGTCTTTTCTGCAAAAGTAAATGCAGTTGAGGTTCAAAAGGAAGGGACTACTTTAAAAGTAACCAATCCGAAAGTGACAGTAATGGGAGATGCTTCAGATATTTATGGACGATGGGGTTTAACATTCCAAGTTGATTTTCCCGATGAGGTAACCATCAACGAAAATGATACGCTACAATTCAATTTAAAAGCGCCAATTCGTCTGCAATCGGATTATTCATTTCCAGTTTATAACAAGGCGAATCAAGTCGTAGCCAATGCAAAGGTGAATGCGGCTGAAGGAACTGTAACGGTGACGTTTAGTTCATATTTTGAAGAAAACTATTTGAAAAAGAACATGGAACTTTCTGTTGAGGTATTCTGGGCTTCAGATGATAGCTTAGCTGATACAACGCAAGAATTGGATTTTAATGGAACTGTCATTACTCAAAAAATTAAACCTTTACCAATGCCAGGACCAAATGAAATGGCTGCTAAATGGGGAGCTCAACAAGCAGATAATGCTGAACAAGTTCACTGGTGGGCTCGTTTGAACTATGCTAGAAAGACTTTATCGAATATTGAAATTAAGGACCTATGGGATGCAAATCAAACTTATGTACCTGGTTCATTACGTGTAGAGTTAGTAGAATCGACTTATCCTTGGAAATCAGCTGGATTTCTTTCAGAAAGTGATTATGAAATCACTCCTACTGGAATTACTGTTAAAATCAATTCTACGGATAAAATTATCTTTATAGACTATAAAGTTCAATTAGCTAATCCAAGTAAAAATCCTCAGAATCGCATTACGATTACAGCTGAGGAGTTAGACGATGCGATTTCTACTGATGTGACGTATAAAATGTTAACAGGGATTGGGCTTGCTGATGGTGAAAAGCCAGTAACTACAACGACTACTACTACGACGACCACCACTACAAGTACAACAGAAACGACAACCACTGCTACAACAACGACAGAGTCAACTACGACAGAAGTGACTACTGTGACAACGACTACGGAAGAATCAACGACTGAAGGTACAACAACAACAACAACCGTTACACCACAAACAACGACAACAGAGGAACCAAAACGTCCAGAGTTACCAAATACTGGAACATTGGAAAATCCTTTTATCCTTGTTTTAGGTGCACTAGCAGCGATTGTAGGTAGTTTCTTAGTCTTTCGTAAACAAGAAGCATAATCATGTCTTTTAAAGACTGAAGATCGGGCGATGGTTCGATCTTCTTTTTGTTTTAAAAGAAGCTTCTTTCATATTCAGGCGGTTATTTGTTATAATGAACAGTATGATAGTTATTTGAGGTGGAATAGATGAAGAAAAAATATTTTATTATTGGTGACATTCACGGTGAAGCAGACATGATGGAAGAGATGCTTCAAAACTGGGACGAAACTACTCAGCAACTTGTCTTCATGGGAGACTTGATTGACCGTGGTCCCGACAATAAACGAAGTGTCCTTACAGGGATGAAATATGCCAAAGAAAAAAATGCATGGTATATGATGGGAAACCATGAAGTCATGTTCCTTGCGTTTATCGATGATCCAGAGGGACGTTTTCCACATTACTTAAGAAATAACGGAGATACAACGATTAATGACTTACTCGGACGTCCGCAAGATACTCCGGTAAACCCTGTCGAGGATGCCGAAGCGATTAAAGCGCAATATCCAGAACTGATTGCCTTTCTAAGAGAGCGTCCACTCTATATCGATGAAGGAGATTTACTCTTAGCACATGCAGGGGTAGATTTACGTTTGGACGACTGGCACGACACAGAGCCAAAAGACTTTTACTGGATTCGTGAACCGTTCCATAAAGGGGTTAACAACACTGGTAAAACGATTATCTTCGGTCATACGCCTTTACGTGGCTTGAACGAAGATGGCGACTTTATGAAATTATGGCAACAGGACGGCAAAATCGGTATCGATGGCGGAGCTGTTTTTGGCGGCGCGCTTCACGGTATCGTATGGCATGATGGCAAAATCGAAAAAATCTATAGCATTAAAAATACAAAACCGGTACGTTTTACCGATGACTAGAGGTGTTCTATGAAGAAAAATGCGGTTCTATTATGGGTTGTTTACTTTTTAAACTTGATGGTTTTCCCGGCGTTCTTTATTCGTTATACGTCTTCGGGACCGAGTGTTGATACAAATGCCTACCTGATCCTTCAACTAGTTTCAACAGTGATTGGGGTCGCATTGTTCCGCGAGAAGATTGTGGAAGGGTTCAAAAACTTCATCAAGCGTCCGTTTATTCGAGATTTGGCGATTGGATACGCACTTCGAATCGGATTAGCAATTGCAGTTGCTCAGTTGATTGGAGAAGTGACGTCGGATAACCAAGAACAAATCGAAAAAATGATGAGTGCAAACAACGCCGTCTTGATGTTTGTTCTTCTATGCGTTGTGGCGCCAATCTTAGAAGAATTGGTGTTTCGTGAAGCGATTATCGGTTCGTTTAAGAAATCGCTCAACGTCCATGTATTAACGTTTATTTCAGCGTTTCTATTCGTACTACTTCACGCACTTTCAAAAGATGCTGCAGGGGGAGTTGACTGGACAGCGGCGTTGGTGTATGTTCCTTTAACGATTCCAATCGTTGGGATGTATCGTTATTATAACAACAATATTTTTTTGCATCTATCTCGATGCATTTTCTCAATAATTTTATTGCGTTTTTATTTTTATTAAATCAGTAATGACAAAGGGGTGAAATCATGAAAATCGATCAATGGGTAAGATTCATTATTCGGTATGGTTTCATTCTTTTTTCATTGTTTGAATGGAGTCAATTGCCAGGGATGAGTGCTCATCAAATCGTGTTCTTTACGGCCTTTATCGCGGTCGTTCAGATTGGTTATTATTGGTTAAAATATCAATGGTATATTTTAGTAGAAGGAATTGCAGTGGCACTTCTTTGTTTTTATTTCCAAACAGTTTTTTCGGGACTCATCCTACTCCTCTGCTTTGAAATTAGCCTACGCTTCTCTTTTAAGAACGCGGTAGTGATGCAGGTGCTTCTGGGGCTAATCATTATCATCCCAGCCATGCAGCAGTTCGATACGCTTAAAGCGATTATGACGGTCTTCTTTATTCTTTTCTTCTTGTATGGAAATCATATTTTAGAAGAAAGAAGAGCACTGCAAGAGGAATTAGATGAAGTGTATCAAAAACTAAGTGAGCAACGGTACGATTTGCAGCAAGCACAATATAAAATGGGGACAATGAAGGAAATCTTCACACTACAAGAGCGTAATCGGATTTCGCGGGAAATTCATGACTCTGTCGGACATAGTTTATCGACCATCATTATTCAACTAGGTGCGATTAGTCAATTAGCGAAGATGGAAAATTCTCCGATTCAAGAAATGAGTGAAGGATTACGCGAATTTGCGACGCAAGGACTACAAGAGGTTCGTAAAATTGTCCATGATTTGAAACCGGAGCAAATGGATAGGAAGCAATTGGATATTGCACTGGAAGAATTCTTCCATGAAGTTCAAGTGAATTCAGGGCTTGAAATACAGTTCAGAAAAAATGATCCTACATTTGCACTTAACAGTGAAGCGGAACTGAGTGTTTTTCGTGGAGTCCAAGAAGCGATTACGAATGCTATGAGACACGGAAACGCAACAAAAATCACCGTACTTTTGATGTATAATCAAGCGCAATTAGTGGTCACGATTAAGGACAATGGACAAGGCGCAACTAGCGAAGAGCTTGTTCCAAAGGGTGGATTAAAATCCCTACAAGAGAGACTTCGACGTGAGGGCGGAGTTGTAGAGATGAACCCTTCCAACCAAGGAGTGACCATTCAATTTATTATTCCAAACCCGAATCAGGGGTAGAAACGAGGAAACTAATGACGAAACCAATTCGATTAATTATTGCAGATGATGAGATGCTGATTCGGACAGGATTAAAAATCATGCTCGAAGCCAGTGGGAATGTAGAAGTGCTAGCCCTTGCAGAAAACGGGAGAGCAGCTTTGAAGCTTGTACCATTCACCGGCCAGATGTCGTGTTGATGGATATTCGAATGCCTGAAAGTAACGGAATCGAAGGTACAAAGCTGATTAAAGAAGCCTTTCCAGAAGTGAAAGTGTTAATTGTGACGACTTTCCAAGATACTGAATATATTGTCGAAGCTGTTCAAAATGGGGCTTCTGGATATTTGTTAAAAGATAGTAGTCCAGATGCCATTCTTGACGGTATTAAAGTAGCCCTTTCTGGAAAAGTCGTGATGGATACGGTGATTTCTGAAGCACTCTTAACAAACACCTCTGTAGAGAAAGAGGAAAGTTTCGATGCCGAAAAATGGGGCTTAACAACCAGAGAGGTGGAACTGATTGCACAGGTGGCAAAAGGCCTCAGCAATAAGGAAATTGCCCAAACGCTCTTTCTTTCAGAAGGGACAGTAAAAAATAATATTAGTACGATTCTTTCTAAGTTAGAACTACGCGATAGAACGCAATTAGTCATTTTTGCTTACGAGAATAAATTAAAACAATAAACTATTGCTCGGATGGTTAGTTTTTTGTAGCGACAATAGTGTGTGTGGAGTTTAGAGACTCTCTACCGATTGGGATGAAGAAAAATCGGGTCCTCATACTATTGTGGCTACTTGGAAGCTAGAGAGTCCTGGCGATAGTTTTTTTATACTAGAGGTTCTTCTATTAGAGAATATTCTTCTACTCACCAGAAACCCATTCATAAAAGTGACTTTGGTCATGGTAGTTGGTGACGTTGGAAACTACTCGTTATAAGAGAAGCTTGCTATGATAGGGGTACAGTAACAAAGGAGTTTACGATTGATGAGAGAAGAAAGAAGAACAGAGAAAGATTTACGAGAAGAAAAGATTGTCGTTGCCAGTTGTTTTCTATTTTGTATGTTATTAAGTATGTTATTTCTATTTATTTTTTAAAGAGGTGTAAACATGATTGAGATTAAAGATGTTACAAAGTCTTATGGACGCCATAAAGTGTTGCAAAATGTTTCCTTTGAAATTATGAAGGGAGAGCTGTTCGGTCTATTAGGACCTAATGGCGCAGGAAAAAGTACCTTAATTGATATTTTAACAGGCATCCAACCAATGGATAGCGGGGATATTTTGATTAATGGAAAGTCGATTAAAACAGATAAAGTGGAAATCCGAAAACATTTAGGACTCGTACCTCAAGATATTGCCTTGCTAGAAGAATTGAATGCGGTAGATAATCTGGAATACTTTGGTGGTCTTTATGGATTATATGGTGCTGAGTTAAAAGCACAAATTGAAAAGTTACTAGAAGTTGCAGGATTGACGGATAAGAGAAAAGAAAAAGTGAAAAACTATTCTGGCGGGATGAAACGCAGATTGAATATTGCGGTAGCGATGTTACATAATCCTTCGATTCTTATTTAGATGAACCAACTGTTGGCGTCGATGCGCAGTCACGTCAATATATTTTTGATTACATCCAAGAGTTAGCCGCGCAAGGCACAACGATTTTATATACTTCGCATTATATGGAAGAAATTGAAGCCCTTTGTGATCGTGTCTTTATTTTAGATCTTGGAGAAGAAGTGGCTTACGGAACAAAAGAAGAAGTGAAAAAGTTAGTCGGACATACGCAAACAGTGGTACTGACCTTAGACCGCATTCCAAATGGTTTTGAAGAAGCTTTAAAAGCCAGTGAGAATGGCGTTCAACATGTCCTGTTGAAAGAGGAAACCCTCGAGCTTACGGTGGACCAAACGATTTTCTCCATGATGAAATTGATTGGTTTTGTGGAACAAGAACAACTCGTAATCAAGTCGCTTAGCATCAAAGAAACGACATTAGAGGAAGCATTCTTGCAATTAACAGGGAAGACACTTCGAGATTAAGGAGGGCATTATGAGATACATTCGCTATATTAAGACCGAAGTAATAGCTTCTTTCAAACAATTTCAAGGCCTTCTGATGATTATTTTAACGCCTTTTTTCTTAACGTTGTTTTTAGCTTTCTCGATGAGAGGAATTTATGCGCAACCAAAATTGAGTGTGGATGTACCACTATATATTGAAAACAATGATCAGGGAGAGTATGGAGATAAAATTGTTCAACTCTTTCAACAGTTATCTGAAGAAAAGCAAATTTTATTAACGAGTAATCCAGAAGAGGCGAAATTCAGCGCTAGTATTCCAGAAGGCTTTACCAAAGCGATTCAATCAGGCAGTCAGGACAGTCCTATTGTCATTCGTCGATTAGGGCGCTCTTCAAATATTGCTTTTGCAGTCTATAAAGAGTTGTTTTCAACAATCACCACGCAATTGCTAGAAGTGAATCAAGTCGCTAGAAAAATCGAGGCGACTCCAGCAGCGACCATCTCCAAGGAACAAGTCGCTACATTACTTGCCAGCTTGCAACAAGAGATTGCTAGTCAAGCCTTTCAAATGGAACAAGTTGAAGCAGAGGCGCAATTAACCAGTGCTCAACATTTTTCAATTACCGGTATCAGTTTACTGTTAATCATGCTAATGGAAGCTTTATGGCGTTCAAAGGTTCAAAAAGAACTAGGAGGCTATCGAAAACGGATGGAAATCTTGCCATATTCCGTTAGCGAGAAAGAGCGCTTAGACTTAGCAACTCATGTCATCTTTAATACGTTCTTGATTCTACTATATATCCTTGCTTGGAAATTAGTGGATGCAACAACGTTTGGAAATAATTGGATGGGACTTCTTTTATTTGCGCTATTTTATAGTCTGTTTACCGGAGTTGTCGCAACGATTGTAGGAACGCTGATTACAGAGAAGAATCACCAAATGATTTCAACACTGGTCAACATGCTCTTGATTTTTAGTTCAGGGATTCTTCCATTAGATAAGATTAGTCCAGTGTTTGGATTCTTATCTGGTAATTTAGTCCAACGATTCATTTATACGCCATTTGTAGACTTAATGAACGGGGCTTCTGTAGGGGACATGATCCCAAGTGCTACTCTAATTCTTTGTATTTTGTCATTTGTCTTTGTCTTAAGAATCAAGAGAAAGGAGGCACAACAATGAAATTCGTTCGAATGATTCTTTTTCACCTGAAGCGTATGTTGAAAAATCCTACATTTCTTTTTATGACGATTGGAATGCCTTCTCTTATGTCAGGACTGATGCTTTTTGTCCAAAATACGAATACAAATAGTGATTCTACTCTTCCTGTGGCTTCCACTGTGGCTTTTGTTTTCGAGGAAGGAAATGAAGAGTATCGTTCATTGATTGCGCCTTATATCAATGAGGAACATGTCTTTTCAGATTTAGAATCTGCTAAAGCAGCTTTAAAAAAGGGTGAGATGACCGTTATTTACCAGGTACCTGCTCATTATTTACAAAACGCAAAATCTGGAAAAGTTCCAACAGTTTTAGTGTGGAATACACAAAGAGGAACGCGTGATTTTCTATTAGATGAACAGTTAATGCAAACTCTTAAAAAAGTAATGCTCGATGCGAAATTACAAGAAGCAGGCGTTCTCAAGCCAGGAGAATCACTTCCTAGCATTTCACAAGAGATGGTCATTGAGGAAAGCGCGGCTCCCGAATCCGATTGCTTCGGGTATGGCTGTGATGATGATTTTGTTATACGTTATCTTTAACGCCTCAACGATTTCGTCTGACTGGATTCAATTTAAGAAATCACTAGTGTTAAAACGTTCAGTCGTTTCACCTAGTTCGAATTTGGAGATTGTCTTATCCTTTATTCTTTCTTATTTTGTCTTTATGTTTGGTGCGAATACGCTATTGATGCTCTTCTTCACGTTGATAGGGATGGTTCCACACTTAAACTGGGGTCTGTTCTTAGGAATGTTACTAGCAACAACGATGTTCAGCTTGAGTTTGAATTTATTCTTATTCCGATTGTTTAAAAATCCGCAACTTGCGACGGCAATTGGAGTGCTGATTGTAATTATCATGAGTGCAATGGGAATGCCAGTGGCTACGGGGGCTGTAACGAATTTACTGTGGTTAAATGTGCTTGCTTATTGCAGTCCGATGTATTGGATCGTAAAGGCGATTGATTTTCAATCCATGTTCCCATCCGTATGGGTGCTTCTTGGAATGGCGATGGTGCTTCTCACTGCAGGAAGCTACCGCCTTGAGCAGTATGTGCAAAATAAATAGGACGGACAAAACTCACGTTATACATCTTTGGATGTTAAAATAGGACACTACAAGCTCCTATGGATATCTTCATAGTAGTGACAATAGCTGCACCGGATTGAGCCTTACGACTCAATTCCTTTCAAGCTTCAAACTGCCGCTAGGAAATAAATTCCCAAGCGGCAGTAATTCACATTGAATGCACACGCTATTGTTCCTACTATAGAATCCATGGAGCTTTTTGTGTCCAGTTTTGTCCTTGTTGTTTACATATCGAGGCGGAGCTTCCTGAGTGAAGTGCCCCTCGAGATAAGAACCTGATGGAACTTGGCGCTCAAATTGAAAGAAAACGAAAAAAGCAAAATGTAACTTATATGTTACATTTTGCTTTTTCTACTATTAGTCTTCTAAGTTTACGTTGTGGTACACTTTTTGAACGTCTTCGTTGTCTTCTAGAGCGTTAATCATACGTTCGAATAAACGTAAGTCGTCGCCTTCAAGTGTTACTTCTGATTGAGGAATCATTTCGATTTCGCTCACTGTGAATTCTGTAATTCCTAAATCTTCTAACGCTTTACGAACTGTATGGAAGTCGTTTGGTTCAGCGTAAACAATCGCTTGATCGTCTTCTTGAACAACGTCACGAACATCAACGTCTGCTTCCATTAATTGTTCTAATAATTCGTCAGCATCTTTATTGGCAACACCGAAGATTGCTGTGTGGTCAAATAAGTAAGTTACAGAACCTGGTGCACCCATGTTCCCGCCGTTTTTGCTGTAAGCGGCACGTACGTCAGCTGCTGTACGGTTTACGTTATTTGTTAGGGCATCTACGATAATCATAGAGCCGTTTGGTCCGAAACCTTCGTAACGGAGTTCTTGGTAGTCGCCATCGCCGCCACCTTTTGCTTTTTCAATCGCACGTTCGATGATATGACGTGGTACATTATAAGTTTTAGCACGGTCAATAACGAATTTTAATTTTTGGTTTGAATGAGGATCTGGTTCCCCTTGTTTTGCAGCTACATAGATTTCAATCCCGAATTTAGCGTAGATTTTACTGTTATTTGCATCTAATTTTGTTTTCTTTTCGACAATATTTGCCCATTTACGTCCCATTGTTTCACTCACTTTCTGATTTTCATCTGGACTTAACTCTTCCATTATACACAATCAAGACGCGGTTTGTTAAGTGTTTTCTACTAAAAATTGAACCGTGAGCAAAGTTTGCAAGAATTCATAGACTATCGGGTATGATAGAAGTGAGGTGAGAAAATGGACGAAGTAAAAATCATATATATATCCACGCCAACATGTGGGGTGTGTCATGCGATTAAACCACGAGTAAAGGAACTTGCCGAAGAGTATAAGATTCCGGTAGAAGAAATTGATGCCACTCTTCATCCAGAAGTGGCGAGTCTCTATGAAGTCTTAACAGTGCCAGCGGTTATTCTGACGCTTGGGGATAAAGAATTCGCCCGCCAAGCACGCTTTATCGACCTGTTAGAACTCGAGAAACGAATCGTTCAGGCAAAGGCGTTTGTGGAAAATTAAAAAAAATCAAATGTTTTAATTGAAAAAATGTGGAGAATGTACGAAATCTCCACGTTTTTTGTATTGTTCCAGTTTTATTAGATGTTATAATGTAGTTAGATTAAAAAATTGTAGAATCATCTATAACAACTATATCATCATCATAACCTAAAGGAGAATCTAAGTTATTTTTTTAGAAAAAGACGAAAATAACAAAAAGTGATAGGAATAGAAAAGCTAATAACAATTTTTTTCTCATAGAAAAATCAACTCCAATATTTATTTGTTAATAGAATACACTTTTGTAAAGCTTGAAAAAGTTTTTTTGGTAGGAGTATTGGAGTAGGAGGAACATTATGGAAAAAAATTGGGATATTTAATAAAGTCTTTAAGAGAGTGTAAAGGGCTTACTCAGAAAGAATTATCAAATGGTATTATGTCAATTTCGCAACTATCAAAAATACGAACGAGGAGAAACTGATACCACAGATAAAAAAATTTTTTTAGATTATTAAAACGAATGAATATATCTTTTTCGGAATTTGAGGTTCTATATCGTAAAGAGGTTGCTACCTATCAGAACTTCTTGGATAAGTTTAGATCGATAATTGTGAAAAAAAGAAGTTAGGTTGTTAAATGAGTTATGTATGGAAGAGTTGGAGTTAGAAAATGAGACTGGAAATTATTGTCATTACCATAATCAATTACTTATAAAACTTCATATTAATAAGTTACTGAATATAGAAAATGATAAAAAGGGATATAAAGAAAAATTGTAGATTACCTTTATTCTGTTGAAGATTGGGGAAGATACGAATTGATGATCTTTGGGAATTTTTTTCAATTTTTCTTCTCATCTGAACGAATTAATGAGTTTGTAAGTAGGATTGATAAAAAGAGTTATTTGTTTTCTAATTCAAAAAGTTTTTTTAGAACAAATTGGAAGAATTATGTTAAATGTGATAAGAAAGGATTTGGAAGAGGGACAATATAGATCGGCTTCAATTCTTATAGATAAATTAGAGAAGATGTTAAAGGATACCCCTCTTTTTTTATGAAAGATTAAAAGTAAATTATTATAAAGGTATTTTTGATGATTAAAAATGGGAATGTTAATCTAGGTAAAGCAAAAGGTTGAACAAGCAATTGATTTTTTTGATTTTTTTATTGGAGAAGTGGAACGAGCCCATGATTACAAAAAAAATATGCGAAGATGTTCTTACCAACCATATATGATAAATAAATGAGCAATCAGGAAATAAATAGTTATGCTTAACTTACCAATAGGAATATTTTAAATTCCTAGGAAGGAGGCATAATCATGGAAATGGACTTAAGACAACTTCCAGAATCATCTTTAGTATTGGATGAATCAGTTTTTAGAAGAAGCAGAAGCAACTTCTACTAATAGATGTACATTAGTTATTAATACTGAAAGTTGTAGTTAAATCTAGTATCGCCAAGTAATTCTATTACTTGGCGATTTTATCCATGATAAGTATTTATGAGTAATATTTTTTTGAAATTATTAAACCTAATAAGCTAGATGTAGAAATAAAAGGAAAGTTTTGGAAAGTACATATATCACCCAAAATAGAAGATTTTGAAATTGTTAAAAAAATAGTTCATAAAATTGCGATTGAGTTTGGCGTAACATATAAAAGAGTAGTAGACAGAGATGCAATGTATTTACTTTCTAGTGTAGGAGTACCTGCAAGTCAGATTGGTAAACTAATTACTCTATATCCATCGACAGTAAGTATTGCAAAAAAATCTATTAAATAGATTATATGATGAGTTAAAACATTATGATGGTATTGAAGTGATTTCTGATCGTCCTTATAGAGATTCAAAAGTTATTTGGTATAGATATGGAACACATACACCTTTGGATACAGAAAAGGAAGAACGCAAACCATACTTTGTTTTACCTGAAAATATAACCGATCCATTTGTGTCGGAAGACCAATTTCTAACTGGTTCTATCATTCAGAAACAATATACCTTTATAAAAATACTCAGACGCAAGGGAGAAGGAAATATTTATTTAGCTAAGAATAAGACGGATGAACAAGTCGTTATTAAAGAAGTTAGAAAAAATGTATATATTAGCCCTAATATACAAAAAGACTGCTCAGAAAGAATTTGAATTTCAATTTATAAGTAGAGTAAATAATAATAAAAAAATTTAAATATACCCAAAGCTATCGAGAAAATTGAAGAAAAAGTATTCTATATTCTATGTCTATGCTTACGTGAAGGGTAATTCATTAGAAAACTTTCCGGCTTTAGTGAGATTTATGGAATCCACATCAAAAGATAAATCGGAGATATTAAAAAAACATAATTTTTACAACTCTTAAATAGTATTAGAGAATTATCTTTTTTTAGGAATTGATAAATTAGACATTCACCCTGGAAATTTTTATAATAAGTAATAATAAATTGTTTTTGGATAGATTTAGATTATTGCGAAAGCCAAACACCATTATTTCAAACAAGAGGATTTTTGATTTCACAATTTTCTAACGAAACTGCTGATATTCAGAATTTGAGAAGATTAGGTTTATTAATACTTTACTTATTAGGAGATATTAATTTTTTTGTATGTCAATCCAATAATCTTGATAGGGGATACTATTTATCGTTACAAAAAAATCTTTAAAAGAAAAAAAATTAATCTAAATATTTGTAAGGTGGCTATATATTTACTAGATAATATTAATCCTCAAATTGAAGAAGCATTGACAATATTAGAAGAAAAAGAAGTACGAAAAAGTAAAAAAGTGTTATAAACGACTACTTAAAAGTTCATTTTTTTCAATAGGAAAGTCTTTTAATTATAAAAAAATTTAGATTCTTTACATACAGGTTTAAAAAGGAATTGGAAGACTTGTGGCGGAAAATGTTACTCCAGAATTATATTTAGAAATAAAAAAAGAAATTAGAAATAGAATCTCAAAAATTTCAAAAAAAGAACATTAGTCAAACGATTAGGGAAAGGGAATGTTTATTCACCTTATATTGACGAAGGAACCTCAGGTTTAATCTGGGGGATGTTACAAAAATACGAAACAATGGGAGTTCGAAGAGTGTTTAGAGATTTTTGGACGCTTTGTGTTTTGATGATGCAAAATCTCCAGGACTAGTCTCGGGTATATTGGGAATTACCTATGTATTACTATTGGTATATGAAAAACATCCTAATTTAGAATATCTTAGATTTATTGAAAACCAGTTACTTTCTGCTATTAATTATGTAGAAATACATAATGGTTCAATGCAATTTAGAAAATTCAATACAGAGACAATTGATGAGAGTATTCTTAATGGATTTAGAGGATTTGAATTGGTATATAATTTCTATTTAGAAATTTATAGGAGGAAAGAAATCAATGAAACGGTATCTGCTCAGGCATAAAGTAGCATCTTTTGTTGTAGTGTTATTATCTTTCTTGGAAAATGTATCCTCTATTATTAGTATTTCGTTGAATGCACCAGCATTTAATGCTTTAGTTAAGGGCGATTTTTCTACGTTTTTAATGTGGAAGTTAGTAGGGATAGCTTTCAGTGGAGTTTATTTGGCATCGTTATATGGATATAATGTGCAGCTGAATAGGCTCATCCAAAAAATTAGCATTGAAATCCGAGGAGAAATTGCCGACAAAATCGGTCGTGCGAATTATTCGACAGTGACAGAAAAAGATGTTTCTGCGTATGTTTCATGGTTTACAAGTGATTTAGAGCAATTAGAGGACAATGGATTTGCAGTATTATTCAACAGCATCGGAAGTGGAATGATGCTGATCTTTGCATTGACTTCTCTCTCACTATTCCATTGGGGATTAGCAGTGGTGACTGTCTTGGTAGCATTGATGCTTTTTTTCACGCCCAAGTGGTTTCAAAAACAAACCAAGGAAGCTACTTCAAATATATCGGCTGCCAATGAAGAATTTATTACAACCGTTCAAAACTTATTTAAAGGATTCGAAGTGTTTTATACCTCGAATGCAGTTGGGCAATTTGTGAAGCGAATTAAAGTCGCTTCAGATGCATTATCAGAAGTTAAAGTCAGTTATCGAAAGAAATTTTCTTTGTACAATTGTGCATTTCGTTACTGAATTTCATTGGGAAAATTTCAGTGGATGTCGTAGCCGGAATCATGGTCTTTTCTGGAATGATTTCAGTGGGGGCATTTACTGCTGCAGGTTCTCTTACATTTAACTGCTTTGCATCGTTAGAACAAGTCGTTCAACAATTAGTTCAATTAAAATCGATTCATGTTTATTTTGATAAATTCAATAGTTTAGAAGAAGATTCGAATTTACAACCAGACAATAGTTCTCTGCAACAATCTTTATCATTACGAGATGTATCAGTTAGCGTAAATGGGCATGTCATTGTACAACCCGTGACGTTCACTATCGAAAAAGGGAAGAAATATGCGTTGTTAGGGGATAGCGGCACTGGAAAATCAACATTATTGAGTTTCTTAGCTGGTCGAAATCACGAATTTACAGGTGAAGTAATCCTCGATGGGAAGCCTCTTTCTAAGGAACAAATAGTACAGCTACGCAATATTACTGCATACAATCCTCAGAAGAACCATATTTTTAACGCCACAGTAAAAGACAATATTACGTTATGGGAAGATCGTCCATTTGAGGAAGAATCTAGTCAAATGGGATTGAATCAATTTACGAATGCTCAGGAAGTTGTGAGTGAACATGGGACTAAGTTATCCGGAGGGCAACGACAACGATTAGCGCTGGCTAGAACACTACTTGAATCAGATAAGGTGTTATTACTCGATGAAAGTACCGCGAATTTAGATTTGGAGAGTGCGCGAAGTATAGAGGCTCAACTCCTTCAAAATCCTAACCTAACCCTTGTGATTGTGACACATCATTTTTTTGAAGAACATCGTGATTTATTTGATGATGTGATTTACTTAGGGAAGGAGAAATCATTATGAAGCAGAAGTTACTACAACATCCATCCAAAGTAATGATTCTTCTCGTATTAGTAATCATCAAGAGCCTTTTAACCGTGGCGAACATTGCGATTATTGCATTTGCCATTGACGGGTTAGTTGCCTTGAATGCTTGGCAATTTGTAGGTGCGTTGGCAATCCGGTTTGGAATGCAAGGAATATTCTCGTATTCAGATTTCTTATTTTCCGTTCAACAAGAAAAATTCATTCAATTAGTCAATACGGAATTAAGGAAAGAAATTGCAGAAAAACTTCGTAAGGCGAATTATATGGAAATCACCAAACGTGAATTTCCAGAGTATGTATCTTGGATGACAAACGATATGGAGAGAATCTCGTCATTGGGAATTCCGATGTTTTTCACGATAACAGAAAGTATACTAACGGTGCTGTTATCAATAGGAGTTATCCTTACTTATCACTGGTCTATCCTATTATTCCTTGTGGTATTAATTAGCGGACTTCTTTTGATTCCAAAATTATTCGAACCACATACGAAGAAAGTACTGGAAAGTTATTCTGCAACACAAGAAAAATTTTCTTCGAATGTACAAAATTTACTAGAGGGATATTCCGTATTCTATGCATTAAATAAAATGGATACTTTTAAAAATCGCGTCCAATTTGAATCGGGCGCTGTTAAAGATTCTGTGGTTCGTTTGATTCGCGCATTCATGCTCTCTGGAATTGCTTCAGGAGCTGTGAATAGTTTAGGGCAATCATTGAGTGCTATTTTAGTCGGATATCTTATAGTTAATGGAATTGTATCGATTGGGGTTATGGGAAGTATCGGTTCATTTACAGGAGTCCTTTTCGGAAAAGTCAGCCTAATCGCGCAAAATCTAGTACAGTATAAGTCTGTTCAAGTGTATTTTGATAAATACGAATCCATTTTCCCTGATGAAATGCTACAAGAAGAACTGGAACTGAAGGACTCTCTAGAATTGAGTTCTGTAGAAGTAGCGGTCAACGGAAATAAAATTGAGAAACCAATTTCCTTTACGATTGAGAAAGGAAAGAAATATGCTTTAGTCGGGGATAGTGGAAGCGGAAAATCCACATTATTACATTTCCTTGCAGGAGAAAACAATGAGTATTCTGGGGAAGTCTTCTTAGATGGAAAAGAACTAACGAAGGAACAAGTAGTTCAATTGCGTAGTGTTGTTCACTACAATCCGCAAAAGAATCATTTGTTTAACGCAACCGTTAGAGAGAACATTACATTGTGGGATAACACCAAAGAAATCTCACTCCCAGATGAGCTCGGCATTCAGCAATTTTGCCAATTAGATGATGGGGTTACCGAGCAGGGTAGTCAATTATCTGGCGGCCAAAGACAGAGAATTTCTATAGCGCGAGCATTAACGCAACCGCATAAAATCCTTCTGTTTGATGAAAGCACAGCGAGCTTAGATATGGAGAGCGCTGCTCGTATTGAGAAAATGATTTTGTCAAATCCAGAACTAACCGTTATAATGGTGACACATCATTTTATCGAAGAGAATAGAAATCTTTTTGATCATGTGATTCAATTGGAGAACTAACTGTAAAGGAGTATCTAAATGAAAACCATGAAAGAACGTATGCTCACGGGAGACTTGTATATTCCGTCTCTCACAGAAGGGCTAAGAGACTTATCGATTAAAGGGAAAAAACTAGCACAACAATACAATCGTTTGGATTTTGATGATTTCGAAGGAAGACGCGCGCTATTAAAACAGTTATTCGGGAAAACAGGCGAGAAGATTTATATGGAGCAACCTGTCTATGTGGACTACGGGGTTCATACAACGATTGGTGAAGGCTTCTATGCGAATTTTGACTGTACATTACTAGACGTCGCGCCGATTACGATTGGGGACAACTGCATGTTCGGTCCGCACGTATCGCTTGTGACGCCAGGACATCCAACCGATGCCGAAACGCGCAATGCGGGTCCAGAATTTGGCAAGCCGATTACGATTGGCAACAGCGTATGGCTGGGGGCGAATGTGACGGTGAATCCAGGAGTGTCGATTGGCGATAATACAGTTATCGGATCTGGCTCTGTGGTGACAAAAGACATTCCAAGTAATGTGATTGCGGTCGGAAATCCGTGCCGCGTCCTTCGTGAAATCACCGAAGAAGAGAAGGCAGATTGGCGCCAAAAACACCAAGAACTATTAAAAGAACTTGGAAAATAGAACAGTAAACGAAGAAGGTCGTCCGAGTAGGACGACCTTTTTTAGTACGGTATAGTGAATTCTTGATTGTTGGCATGCGTTGTTTCTTTGATAACCATATCGATGTAGTTCAATAAGAAGTTCGATGAGCTATTGGTTTGAAGCTGCTGATACGCTTTAGAGGTGAGAACGGTATCCGAAATATAGCTTTCGGGAATTTTATCTCCTGAGAAATAAGCTAGATTGAGTGGTGCTAGAACGCTACTAAGTTCGTCGCCCACTTCTTTGGTATACCACGATTCATCATATAAAGATTGATGCGTCATGATGCGAGTCGAGTCATCGAAGACCTGTTTCATATAGTTCTTATGATGCAACAAATCCGGATTCGTTTGTCCCGATTGAGCTGCCCATTCGTCTGCTTTTAACGCCGTTTGCTGGTAATGATAGTCGTTAGGGCTCATCGTTAATTTGCCGATGGTAGACGGATAAACGGAGAACGCCCCATTGACGATTTCCGTATACGAACGATCCGCGGACATCTTTTCTGTGGCAATCTGTTGCGTATGAATATGCCCCGAAAAACCAAGCGTCACATTGTCATATTGATTAAAAATCGCCTTCAAGTCCGAAGCGTTATCGACCACGAAGCCATCAGGATTAAATTCATGATGCGCCAACAAATTGTGATGCATCACGGGAATGACTTGAACGCCAGCAGAATGTGCCGCTGCTAACTCCTTATCAATCCATTCCAGCGTTTCTTTGGAATCACGCCGCCTGTCTTTGGAGCGCCTTTTCCTTCGCTGCTTCGCTCATAAATATTACTATCAATCATTAAGAACCACAGTTTGGTAAAGGGCTTGGCCATATAGCTCAGCGAGTGCGTATCTCTCGAGGACGCTTCGGAGTAACCATATTCGGCAAAGACATTTGGAAAATCTGCCGCCGTCATTTGCTTGATTTTATAGTTTTCGTTGCCTTGAAACTTTCTAGCCCAGCCATCCGCAATATCGTGGTTCCCAGGTTCCACGAGGACGGTCGTTCCTAGCGCTTCGATGCGTTTGAAGAACTCGGCCAACTCGATGAAACTTTGATACTCACCATTAAAGGTCATGTCTCCGCTCACGATAAGCACTTTTGGACGTTCGCTTTCGACTTGCGCCACTAACGCTTCCATTCGTTCTTTGCTGTAGACGAGGTCTTTCCCAGCAGCGGTGTTTTGCATTTTTTGGAAAGCTACGTCTTGGTCATGTAATTCTGGACTCAAATAATGGGGGTCGGTGATGACCCAAATCTCATCGATCGAAGAGAGCTCTTTTGGAGTCGCAGTGATATGTTTAGGAAAGAAAATCCACAGCAACACGAGCAACACTCCGATTCCTGCAAGTAGGGCAGAGAGTTTTAATGATTTTTTCAAGGTTTCACCTCCATCCATGTAAAAAGACAGCTGGGCACAATGGTCCAGCTGCAATTTTTATATTTATTTTTCAGTACAAGCAATAAAGCTTTCACGTAATTGGTTTTCTGGAAGGTTCTTTCCGATGAAGACCAATGTTGAGCCGCGTTTTGTATCCTTCCAATCGCGACCTCTTGAGATATCAAAGCTCATTTGAACCCCTTGGAAGATGATTTGGTAATCTAATCCTTCCACGTTTAAGATTCCTTTGTAACGGTATAATTCTGGCCCGTAAATATAAACAAGCTCGTTCAACCATTCGTTAATGTTTGCGAGAACTAATGGTTTGTCAGTCTCGATAACGAATGAGTTAATACCGCTATGGTGGCTATGACTGTGGTGATGATGATGCTCGTGTTCATGGTCATGTTCGTGTTCATGCTCATGCTCATGGTCGTGATCGTGGTGCTCATGCTCATGCTCATGGTCGTGGTCATGATGGTGATGGTCGTGATCGTGGTCACCGTGCGCATGTGTATGGCCACATTCTTCGCAATATTCTTCTTCGGCGTGTTCTTGCATTTCTAAGATTTTCTTTTCAGATGCGTAGAACAATTCAAGTCCGAACATGTCGCTCATATGAACAGGACGTGCGTCAAGGTCTTGGATTTCCGCAAAGGCATTGATGCTACGAACTTCGTTAATCACTTTAGAGTAAATCGTTTCGTCTACTAAGCTATGTTTTGACATGAAAATCTTGTCCGCGAACCCAACTTGTTTGCTGGTTCAGGTTGATGCGCTGTTTGGTATAGGAAGTTTTTAGCATCCACAACGGTTAATACCGCATCTAAGATAAAGTGCTCGTTTAAGAATGGCACATTAATAAAGGTTTGTGCGATTGGAGCTGGATCAGCAAGACCTGTTGTTTCAAATAACACGCGGTCCACGCGAATGCCGTTTTGTTCTTTGACCATTAAGATGGATTTCAACATATCGGCAATGTCTGTACGAAGCGTGCAGCAGAGGCACCGTTATCCATTTGATAGATTTCTTCTTCAACGTCAAGAACGAATTGATGGTCTACACCGATTTCGCCGAATTCGTTAATGACAACAGCGATATGTTCGCCATGTTTTTCTTTTAAAACTTTATTGATTAAAGTTGTTTTCCCAGCGCCAAGGAAGCCGCTGACGATAGTAACTGGAATTTTTTGGGTCATATAGTTTCTCCCTCTCCTCAGATTTTTTCGTTTTCTTCTCGTAAATTAATTGTAGCACTCTCCTGAAAAAACTCAAAACAGACTGATTTATCTTGTTTCACGATTCCAGCAGGGGATAACCGAATGTGCTATACTGAAATGGAGAACATTAGAAAGAGTGTGTCGAATGACAAATCAGGAAGCACCAACTGCGGCCGTTAAGAAAATCGATTGGGCCGAGCAATTTATCAACCAACATTTACAAGCATTTCGTTGCCCGTATTGCCATGAAGCCATGGTTTCTGCCGAGAATCATAGCGTGGTCTGTGAGAAGGGGCATCGGTTTAATATTTCGAAAAAAGGCACCTTGCATCTCATGAAGCAAAATGCGAATACAGATTATGATGCGAAGTTGTTCCAGCACCGCTATGAACTCGCGCAAAGTGGGTTCTTTGAGCCACTTTTAGAGGCGCTTTTGCCGTATCTTTCAGGAAATGAAGAGAAGTTTATTGTCGATATCGGATGCGGGGAAGGCAGTCATTTATCTTGGTTATCTAAGCGTGTGAAGGCACCTTTATGTGGAATGGATATCGCCAAAGAAGGCATCCATCAAGCGTCGGTTCATTTTGGAAACCAAGCGCTGTTCTTCTTAGGAGACTTGGCGAACTTGCCATTTGCGGATGAATCCTGTGGGACGCTTCTCAACATTTTAACGCCGTCGAACTACCAAGAGTTTATGCGCGTGTTGGCTCCAGGAGGGACGCTTGTTAAAGTGATTCCTGGCAACGATTATTTGTCGGAGCTTCGCCAACAGCTCTACCGTTCCAATCCTGAAAAACAAACGTATTCGAATGCGGATATTCTAGAGCGAGTGCAGTCCGAATGTCCTCAAGTGACGTTTGAAGAGGTACGATACACGGTGAAGTTAACAGATGCGACCTATCGCCATTTACTAGAGATGACGCCTTTATACTGGGGTGCCACTCCAGAAGACAAAGCCTATAGTAATGAACATCCACTTGCTACGGTAACCGTCCATTACATCATCGCCGTCGTGAAAAAGCCGTAAAGAATGAATGAAATGTGCTATAATAAAACTATTAACCATTAGGAGGTTTTACAATGGGATTAAAAGATTTTTTCTCTCGTAAAAAAGAAGAACCAAAGAAAGATGAAGTGGTTCAAGAAGAAGTAAAACAGGAAGAGCTTAAAAAGGAAGAAACAGCAGAAGTGAAAGAGGAAGTGGTAAAAGCAGAAGCATCTGCCACACCAGCTGAAGGGAGCCAAACTTCTGAGGACGCTAAGAAAGGTTTTGCACTTGGGGTAGAAAATGTATTTAGCGCAGGAAAGGACTCTCCAGACTTAGTTGTTACAGGGTATGTCACAGGAACGATTAAAGTTGGGGATGAAGTCATTATTACTAAATTGGGAAGTGATACTGACAAACCTGTGAAATCAGCTGTATATGCATTAGAAGATGGCAATAACGGACGCGTGATGGAAGCTTCTAATAAAAAAATTGCAGCATGGATTGAAAATGGTGCTCAATATGGTCTCTATAAAGGTTCAGTCGTTCATTCAGAAGGCACTAGTGAAAATGATCTGTACGGAACCTATATTAACGCTATCGGAGAATCCTTTGTAGGTGTTCAAAATGGCGAGATTTCAGATATTGACCGTGTGTACTTATCCGTAACGGATGTTGCTGAAATTTGGCGTCTTTTTTTATGGTATTGCAACATTAATGCCGCAGAAGACACAGAAGAAAGACGTTCTGAAAACATGGAAAAAATCCGCAATTTAGTGACGATTACCCGTGATAAATTATTCTTAGTGGATGAAATTTATGCAGTTTATTCTGTCACAACCGGAGAGCCTTATTTATTCACAAAGACGATGAAAAAAGAAGATGGCAGCTACTATACAACTGCGCCATTAGTACGTTTAATTCCAGCGGCTTATAAAGAAAATCTCAAAGAAAAATTTGAAGATAATGAAGAGTTTGAATTGCGTCGCATTGAAAATGGACCGAATAAAGATGGCATCCGTAATTTCTTAAGCGAAGTCATTTTATTAGATGGAGCTCGCGGAATTCAATTTATAGCAGAAGAAACGTCAATTGCAGCAGAAGGATTGATCGAATTTCCGAACTACGAAGGGATGAGAGAAATCGATATTCCTGTAACGAATCCAGATGTGGTCCGCTGGTTACATCTCCTTGGACAATTAGGGAAACCAGATACGCCAGACCGCGAAATTCTATTCAATATGTATTTCCACCATTTAGCCGAAGCGTTAAAAACAGCGCGCTTTATTGTTCCGATGAGAGGACATGGAGAATTGCCAAAGGTGGATGAAAATGGCAATACCACCTTTAAAGAAGGATTCACATTTGACTTAGCCATGCAAGATGGAAAAGAAAAAGAGAAGGCACTTCTATTCTTTACAGATTGGAAGAGACTGCGTAAAGAATTTGGAGAAGAATGGCAAGGACTAATCCAACAATTGGACGGCAAATTGAGTCTTCATGATGTTATTATCAATGGAACAGGCAAGGAAGAAGCAGGAGCCTATATTACGGAAAGTATCTTTAATAAAATTAAGAATGCCGAATAAAAAGAATCAAAAAGCATAAGGACTCACAGGGTGGGTCCTTATTTATTTAGTGGTTTATATATTCTCGAAATAAGCTATGATATAATTTAAGTATCAAGTATCAGCTGTTGGAAAGCGGAGGAAAATAAATGGGATTATTCGATTTTTTATTTGGAAAGAAGAAAGAAAATAGAACTGTTGTTTTTGGGGTAGAAGAGATACTCCCTAATCCAAACGACTCAGAAGACTTAGTCGTTATAGGACTCGTAAGAGGAACGATTCACGTTGGAGATGAAGTCATTATTACAAATTTAGGAAGTGATAATGATAAACCTGCAAAAGCTGTCATATCCGCACTTGAAGACGCGAATAAAGGTCAAGTGAAGAAGGCATCCGGCGACAATGTTGTGGTAACGATTAAAGATGGTAAAAAAACACAACGTGTATAAAGGTACAGTCTTGCATTTCGAAGGGGTAAGCGAAGATGATTTAAGAGCTTCTTATCTTTACGCTATTATTAATGCATTTTTCTTCTGGCAAAATGGGAAATTAATGGATGAGGATCGTAGACGCTTTTCGATTACGGACCTAATAGAAATATGGAGACAATCTATTCGTTTTTGTGATGATAGTGCTGCACAACATTCACATGGAACACATGCATTCTATCTTGAAAAAATCCTTCTTTTAATGGAGCAGGTTCGCGCTACATTATTAACACTCGATGAAATATATGCAGTTTATTCTGTAAAGACTGGAGAACCAGCTTTGTTCATAAGTTCAACAAGAAATAAAGATGGTAGCCTTGAGCCAGCTGAAACAATGGTACGTTTAATTCCTGCGGCATATAAAGAGAAAATTACATATCCTGATGAGTTTGTGCTCCGTCGTATTGAAAACGGACCTGATAAAGATGGAATCCAGAATTTCTTAAACGAAGTTATTTTCTTAAATGGAGCTGAAGGAATTGAGTTTATTTCAGATGAAACGTCAATTAATGCAAAAGCGCTAGTAAAATCCCCGGATTTAGAAGGAATGAGAGAGGTTGACAAACCGATAATGAATCCTGAGGTAGTTCGTTGTTTACTAATGCTAGGCCAAATTGGAAATACTACTACATTAGGAAAGAGAGACCGAGATTTCTTATCCAATTTGTATTTAAACCGTTTGACGGAAGCCTTAAAAACAGCACGTTTTATTGTACCTATTAAAGTACAAGGAGAATTACCAAAACCCAACGAAAATGGGGAAACTTCTTTTGCAGAAGATGTGAAGTATGAGTTAGCAATGAAAGAGCTAAAAGACAATAAGAAGGCTGTTCCAATTTTTACAGATTGGAAGAGATTCAATGAAGAGTACGGGGATGGGTGGAGAGGTCTCCTCCAACCGTTGGGAGGTCCATTAATTCCGCATCCTGTCCTTATTAACGGAACGCTATATTTCGAAACAGGTAATGAAACCAAAGATAGTGAATGATTAGGAGTAGGAGAAACAAAATGGGATTATTCGATTTTTTATTTAGAAAGAAGAAACCTGATCCGAGTTTTACTCTGGGTAAGGAAGAAGCAGAATCAATCTGTATTCTTGGAGTAACTAATGTGATTGGTGTTGATGACAACGCTACAGACTTAATTATTGAGGGCTTTGTTCAAGGAACCATCAAAGTAGGTGACGAACTTGTTGTTACAAAGATAAGTTGTTTATCCAAAACGCCTGTAAAAACCGTCATTTTATCCATTTATGTTGATGAAGAGGAGGTTCAAGAAGCCTCAGAAAAATGGTGAAGGTAAAAGTCAAAGATGGGAATAAACTTGGGATTTATAAAGGTACCATGTTGCATTCGGAAACCGTGACAGATACTCAGGTTTACCATGCTTATCGTTTTACAATGGATATCGCTTTTGTAAGGCAACAAGATGGAATACTCACTGAAGAGGATCGTGAAAAATTGGCCGCTTCAGACATTTCGGAGATTTGGAGTTTATATTGGAAGGCCCATCTTGAAGACTTTGGAAGGGTAAAAGAAATAGAACTGAAGGTGGATCAGAGAAGACGAGATTTCTTTAATTTGATTCGAGAAAAACTATTTTTATTAGATGACATTTATGTAATATACTCACCAATAACGAACGAACCTCATTTGTTTGCTACTGCATCATTAGATGGAAATAAGGGGATAACTGTTTCACATTCACGGGTTTATCTGGTTCCAAGCTCATACATGCATTACCGTAAAGATCTTTATAGGAATGATAAGAGAGCAGAATTTAAACGGATTGAAAACGGACCTGAAAAAGAGGGAATTCGTAATTTTCTAAGAGATTTATTTATATATGATGGAGTAGAAGCGATTCAATATTTCACAGAAGATACGTTTATTTTTGCAAAAGAATTAATGGACCTTCCGAATTATGAAGGGGTAGATGAAGCAGAAATCCCTGTAACGAATCCAGATTTAATGAAGTTTTTGCATCTATCAAGTCAATCGGACGGAATAGAAGATAAAGAAGAAAAGAATATCGGTAAAGCATATTTTTATCTGCTTGCCAGATTTACAAAGACCGCAAAATTTATTGCGCCTATGCAACTTCATGGGTATGACCAACTTCTTGAAGATAACCCGCAAACTGAAATCGAACCTAATATTCCTTTTAATTTAGCGATAAAACAAGGGAAAACAAAAGAGAAGGCCGTTCAAGTGTATACAGATTGGAAGAGACTCCGTAAACACTTTGGTGAAGAGTATAAAGGATTAGTTGTAACGCTTGATGAATTGATAAAAGATTATGATGTTGTTATTAATCCTGGAGAATATCCGATAGCTGAATTGATGACAGAAGAATTCTTTAATGCAGTAGATTAAATAGTCATAAGAAAAGCAACTCCTTGAGTTGTTTTTCGTTGTTTCTATATTCGCAAAAAGAGCTATGTTATAATGGATTTATCAGCGATTAGCAACGGGAGGAAAAGAAATGGGATTATTCGATTTTTTATTTGGAAAGAAGAAACCTGATCCGAGTTTTACTCTGGGTGTTGTTAATTTTTTTAAGGGAGATGACAATCCTTCAGACTTAATGGTAGTGGGCTTTGTTAAAGGGTCCATCAAAGTTGGGGACGAAATTGTTGTAACAAAGATGAGTTGTGTGACGGAAACTCCTGTGAAACAACCGTTCTATCACTTGAAGTTCCTGAAGGCGAGGTTCAAGAAGCTACAGAAACAATAGTGATGGCAAGAGTCCAAGATGGGGCTAAACTTGATATTTATAAGGGAACGGTGTTGCATTCGGAAAATGCTCCGGATGTCGAATTATATAATGCTTATACTGTTGCTCTGGGAATCGCTTTTGTGGATGAACAAGAGGGCAAACTTACTAAAGAGGATTGTGAAAAATTAGCGGCTTCAGATATTTCGGAGATTTGGCAATTATATTATAGAGTGCATGCTGAAGAGGCTAAAAGATTTGAAGCAAAACAGGTACTATTAAAATATAAAAGACGAGAACTCTATAAATTGATTCGAGAAAAACTGTTTTTAGTAGATGATATTTATGTAGTGTATTCAGTAGAAACAGATGAGCCTTATCTGTTTTCTCATGCATCAGAAGATGAGAAGGGCTCACTCTCCGTTACAATGCCAATGGCTCAACTGATTCCAAGTTCGTATATCCATAATCTGAAAGAGATGTTTGGAAAAAATGAGAACTTTGATTTTAAACGAATTGATAATGGACCTGATAAAGATGGGATTCGTAATTTCATAAGAGATTTATTCATTTATGATGGCATCCGTGGAATTCAGTATTGCGGAGAAAAAACAACTATTCTTGCAGAACAACTAGTGGATCTTCCACGGTATAAAGGGATGGATGAAAAAGAAATACCTGTAACGAATCCGAATGTGATCAAGTGGTTATATTTGGCACGTCAATTGGGCAAGCTGAATACTAAAGATAAGAAAACACTCAGCCAGGTCTATTTATATCAGTTTTATGAAGCTTTAAAAACAGCAAAATTTATTGCCCCAATGCGACTTCATGGATATGACCAACTTTTGGAAGATAACCCGCAAACTGAAATAGAACCCAATATTCCTTTTGATTTAGCAATGCAAACCGGAAAAACGAAAGAGCTGACACTCCAAGTGTATACGGACTGGAAGAGACTTCGTAAGCACCGTGGCGAAGATTGTAAAGGATTAATTGTGACGCTTGATGAACAATTAGAGTATTATGATGTCGTTATTAATCCGGGAGGCCATCCGATGGCAGCTGCTACGATTACAGAAGAATTGTATAATGAAGTGAAGAAAAAAACAGTATAAGAAAAGCAACTCCTTCCTTGAGTTGCTTTTTTTCTATTTAGAAGCCTCTTTAAGTGTATAAAAAAAGTCTTTTTTTCAGTAACAAACTAAAACAATTCGAGGAATGATAAAATTTTTTTCAAAAACGTTAGAATTTCTTAACTTTATAGTTGATTTTTAAAAAGAAAAGCGCTATTATACTTGTATCTCTTGCTCTGTAATTTATTTTGCACGGCAATTGATGTTCGACTAACGTTAACTTTCGCAGTGATTTCACCGAAGGCTAGCGTTCTTTTTTTGCGTAAAATTAGGAAACTTTGTGAAAAAAGAGAAGTATAGTACAATAGTTAGGAAGAATGGAGAGGAGGATGTAGATGGATACAGCAGTTTTAAAACAGAAGATTATTGCTAAAAGCAAAGAGCTGGGCATTGATAAGATCGGTTTTGCTTCTGCCGAGCCTTTTACGCACTTAGAAGAGAGCATGCGTCGTTCCAAAGAACTCGGGCATACGACAGGTTTTGAGCATCCAGTGTTAGAAGAGCGTATTTATCCTGAGAAAATCTTCGATACTCCAAAAACAATTATTTCCATTGCGCTGGCATATCCAACACTTCCTAAAAATAAGCCGGAACGTGTGAAGGGAGAGCGTCGGGGGGCCTTTGCGAGGGCTTCGTGGGGAGAGGATTATCACTTTATTCTTTCAAGACGCATGGAAGCATTAATCAATTACATTAAAGAAGAGGTTCAAGACGATGATTCTCGCTTTAAGCCGATGGTTGACACGGGCGAATTAATCGATGTTCGTGTAGCAGAGCGTGCAGGAATTGGTTTTGTTGGTAAGAATGGCCTTTTAATCACTAAGGAATTTGGCTCGTATGTCTACTTAGGAGAGCTGATTACGAATATCGAGTTTCCAACCGATGAAATGGTGGATTATGGATGCGGCGATTGTACGCGTTGTGTGGATTTCTGTCCAACAGGAGCACTTCTAGGCGACGGACGTATGAATGCCATGCGCTGCTTGTCGTATCAGACGCAGACGAAAGGCTTCATGCCGCAAGAATTTCGTAAAAAAATCGGGCATGTGATTTACGGCTGTGACATTTGCCAGCAAGTGTGTCCGTATAATAAGGGAAAAGATTTCCCACCTGCACCCAGAGATGGAACCGTCTGTTGAAGAGACGCATCCACTCTTAAAGCCTCTTGTGACGATTTCAAACAAAGAGTTTAAGGAACGTTTTGGACAAATGGCGGGGTCGTGGCGTGGAAAGAAACCGTTGCAGAGAAATGCGATTATCGCCTTAGCGAATTACCGCGATAAATCAGCAGTTCCGCTCTTACTTCGCGTTATGAAAGAAGATATGCGTCCCGTGATGAAGGGGACAGCTGCTTGGGCGGTGGCAGAAATTGTGAACGAGTCGAATCAAGAGATGATCGATTATTTTAACGAGCAAAAAGAAGCTGCAGTGAAGAAGAGAGACTCTCTGGAAAATCCAACCAAGGAAGATATCGAGTTAATCGAAGAATTAGAAAAAGCAATTGTAGTTTTACAAGAAAAATATAGAGAAGAGGCAAACAAATGACGGTAAATCATATCGTATTATTTGAACCACAAATTCCGGCCAATACGGGGAATATTGCAAGAACCTGTGCAGCGACAAATTCACCACTGCACTTAATCGAACCGCTTGGATTCTCAACGGATGATAAGCATTTGAAGCGTGCGGGGCTAGATTATTGGCATGATGTCGATATTACGTATCACAAATCGCTGGAAGCGTTCCTCGACTATTTAGGGGAGCGTCCTTTATATTTGATTACAAAATTCGCCAACCACACCTATGATGAGGTGGATTTAGCCCGCGATGAGGAGCAATTCTTCATGTTCGGGAAAGAGACAACAGGCCTTCCTGAAGAATTTATGCGCGAAAACGAAGAGAAATGCTTGCGTCTTCCGATGAACGATACGCATGTGCGTTCATTGAACTTGTCGAATACGGCAGCGATTGTTGTATACGAAGCACTTCGCCAGCAATGTTTTGCAGGGCTTGAACTGGTGCATACGTATGACCACGATAAATTAAAGTAGGTGAGTAAATGGATCAGTCCTTATATTTATGTATTGTTTACGCCATTTGTGCCATTGCATTTGTGATTTTGGCGGTGGTTTCAAAACCACTTTATGCAATTTGTGCGGTATTATTTGCCATCTCGTCAGTGGTGCAAGGTGTTCGTTATTTTAAAAAGAAGTAAAATTGCAAATTCGTACTGATTATGGTACAGTGGATGACAGTTAAATAGCAAAATTGATGAAAAAGAGAGTAGTTTTTAACCGAATGTATTAGCGAGTTGGAAGGGTGAAAGCCAACCATTCATTAAAAATGAACCGCACTTTTGAAATGATTATTTGAAATGTAGGATAATCCGGATTCGCCGTTACCGAGTAAAGTGGCTCAATTTGAGCAAGCAGAGTGGTACCACGGGAATTCTCGTCTCTATATGACTGTCGTCGTATAGGGATTTTTTTGTATAAATGGATATCCGAGTATAAAAACCAAAGAAAAGGAGAACAAAGATGAATTATAAGAAAATTGTTGCAGAACAAATCGCAAAAACAGTCGGCGAGCATTTAAGCGTTGACGAAATCGTATCAATGATTGAAGTGCCTAAATACGCGAACCAAGGGGACCTAGCTTTCCCTGCATTTACACTTGCGAAAGTTTTACGTAAAGCACCGCAAGCTATCGCGTCAGAAATCGTGGAAGCTGTGAGTGATAAACATATCGCACGAGCAGAAGCAATGGGACCTTACGCGAACTTCTTCTTAGAACGTAGTGCATTTGCTGATGAAGTATTAAAAGAAGTGTTAGAACTTGGCGAACATTACGGTGACTGGGATTACGGTCAAGGCCGTAAAGTGGTCATCGATATGTCTTCACCAAATATCGCGAAACCAATGTCAATGGGACATTTACGTTCAACAGTGATTGGGAACGCGATTGCGAACCTTGAGAAAAAGTGGGCTATGAACCAATTCGTATCAACCACTTAGGAGACTGGGGAACTCAATTCGGAAAACTCATCGAAGCGTACAAATTATGGGGAAGCGAAGAACTTGTAAAAGCAGATCCAATCGCAGAACTCATTAAATTATACGTTCGTTTCCACGAAGAAGCAGAACTAGACCCAACGCTCGATGACAAAGGCCGTGCATGGTTCAAGAAACTAGAAGATGGAGACCCAGAAGCGGTTCGTCTATGGGAATGGTTCAGAAGTGAATCATTAAAAGAATTCAACCGCGTGTATGACTTACTCGGCGTGACTTTTGATTCATACAATGGTGAGGCGTTCTATAACGACAAGATGGACGTTGTGGTCGACATGCTTGAAGACGCGAACTTACTAAAAGTGGATAATGGCGCTACCATCGTAGACCTTGAAAAATATGATTTACCACCAGCATTGATTAAAAAATCAGACGGCGCAACACTATACATGACACGTGACTTAGCAGCCGCAAACTACCGTAAGAATACTTACGATTTCGCAAAATGTATTTACGTGGTAGGGATGGAACAATCCAACCACTTCAAACAATTAAAAGCAGTCTTAAAAGAACTCAATTTACCTTGGGCTGAAACGATTGTCCATATTCCATTTGGACTAATCACATTGAACGGTAAGAAATTATCGACACGTAAAGGAAAAATCATCCTTCTTGAAGGCGTGTTAAAAGAAGCAACAGAACTTGCTTTGAAACAAATCGAAGCGAAAAACCCATCACTCGAAAACAAAGAAGCAGTGGCACACGCTGTTGGGGTGGGTGCGGTTATTTTCCACGACTTGAAGAACGACCGTACAAACAACTTCGACTTTGCGCTTGAAGAAGTGGTACAATTCGAAGGTGAAACAGGTCCATACGTGCAATATACACATGCTCGTGCGATGAGTATTTTACGTAAAGCCAACCATACAGTGGATATGACAGAGGCCTTCTCATTAACAGACGATGATGCGTGGGAAGTATTGAAACTCATCGAAAACTATCCAAACGTTGTACGTTTTGCTGAAGAAAAATGCGAACCATCAGCGATTGCGAAATACGTGATCAACTTAGCACAAGCGTTCAATAAATATTACGCACATACAAAAGTACTGGTTGAAGATGAAGCTTTCAACAGCCGTATCGCTTTAGTACAAACAACAGCAAGCCTTCTAAAACAAGGCCTAGCGCTGCTTGGCGTGGCTGCTCCAGATGAAATGTAGTCATTGACATGACGCACTATAAGCCGTATACTAAATGCACATATATAAGCAATGAACAAGCGCAGTAGTGGTTGTCCACGGGAGAAAGAAGAGAATTGTCGGTCGGTGCAAGACAATCCCCCACATCCGCGAAGTACACTTGGGAGCAATCCGTCAGGACGTCTCATCCGCGATAAGGATGCTCGAGTGGATGATGCCTCGCATCGTCAACAAGGGTGGTAACACGGTGAAAATCGTCCCTAATAGTCTTTTTGGCTATTAGGGATTTTTTATTTACAAGAAAGAAGGGAAGAAACAAGATGAACATTATCGATGATTTAGAATGGCGCGGCGCCATCAACCAAATGACAGATGAAGAAGGCTTACGTGCCTTAACAAACGAAAAGGCTGTATCACTCTACTGTGGGGTAGACCCAACTGGGGACAGCATGCACATTGGACACTTAATTCCATTTATGATTCTTCGTCGTTTCCAATTAGCAGGACATAAACCAGTCATCTTGATTGGTGGAGCAACAGGTTCTATCGGAGATCCAAGTGGTCGTACAAGCGAACGTGTGCTTCAATCAATGGAACAAGTTCAACATAATGTCGAAATTGACAGCGCAAATGAAGAAATTATTCTTCACAACAGATGAAGACCAAGCGACATTACGTCTTGTAAACAACTATGATTGGACAAAAGATTTATCATTATTAGACTTCTTACGTGACTACGGGAAGCATTTCAACTTAAACACAATGCTTGCTAAAGACGTGGTCGCAAGCCGTTTAGAAGTGGGGATTTCATTTACAGAATTCTCATACCAAATCCTACAATCAATGGACTTCTTACATTTATTCAAGACAGAAGACGTGCAAGTTCAAATCGGTGGTGCGGACCAATGGGGGAACATCACTTCAGGTCTTGAATTAATCCGTAAAGTAGAAGGCGCAGAGTCTCGTGCTTATGGGCTAACCATTCCATTGATGTTAAAATCAGACGGCACAAAATTCGGGAAATCAGCTGGTGGCGCTGTATGGCTAGACCCTGAAAAGACAACTCCATACGAATTCTACCAATTCTGGTTAAACCAAGATGACCGCGACGTGATTAAATACATCAAGTACTTCACATTCTTAGACCGCGAAGAAATCGAAGCGCTCGAAGAAAAAGTAGCTACAGAACCACATAAACGTGAAGCGCAAATCCGCCTTGCTGAAGAAGTCACTCGCTTCGTTCACGGCGAAAAAGCCCTAGAAGATGCGAAGAAGATTACAAACGCGCTCTTCACAGGAAACGTACAACAATTAACAGCCGACGAAATTGAACAAGGCTTCAAAAACATGCCAACCTTCGAAAGCTCAAAAGAAAGCCAAAACTTAGCAACATGGCTCGTTGACCTTGGTATCGAACCATCAAGAAGACAATCACGCGAAGACATTCAAAACGGCGCGATTTCTATCAACGGGGAAAAAGTAACCGACCTCGAATTCGAATGGACGAAAGAACAATCTTTTGAAGAACGCTTTGTTATCGTCCGCCGCGGTAAGAAAAAATACTTCTTAGTAGTGTTGAAATAATAAAACGACGGATGATTCCTGCGAATTGCAGCGGATTTATTTATCATCACTGTAACGTTGCATCAGCGCAAGCCTTGGTCTTGCGCCTTAAAAGCCTCAAAGAGGGCGTACGGATTATAAATCCTACGCCCTCTTTGAGGCTTTTAAGGTGAGAGACTTCGGCTCGAACCGCTACAACGTTACCGTCACTATGATGATAGCCATAAGGTTTTCCGAAATCCAGTTTACTTTTTAAACTTTCTCCACCGTTACCGCATTGAAAATAGTATCGAAGTTATCCCTGTTTATAAAGCCTGTTTGAGCTTCCATGGCATTGAGCGTACCTGCAGTCACTGCCGTTTTCAAAATGGATTCAACGCTTTCGCCTTTTGCAATCGCATGAGCTAACCCAGCAATCGTTGAGTCTCCAGAGCCAACAGGATTCACGGCGTTGACTTTGGGAATGCTGACTTGGTAAAAGTCACCTTCATGTTTTGCCAATGCGCCTTTTGATCCAAGCGAAACAACCACCCAATCCACCCCGTCAAATAACGGAGAGTTCAATTGTTCCTTCAATTCTTCAACTGTTGTCGCTTCAGGAACTCCTAATAATCCAGCGAGTTCTTCTTGATTTGGCTTAATTAAGGCTGGCTTGGTAGAAGCTTCAAGCGCAATCTTTAATGTTTTCCCAGAAGTATCTAAAAGTACAGGGACGCTGGCTTTAGTAGCTTTTTCAATAATCGTTGCGTATAAAGTCTCATCCATTCCAGCAGGCAGGCTACCAGAAATCGTGATAAGATCGACATCTTTTAATAAGGTTTCAAAATGAGCGAGGAACCCCGCTTGTTCCTCTGGTGTAATGGTAGGACCGGCCTCTAGGATTTCGGTTTGAAGGCCTTCATGTAGGATGGCAATACAATTACGAGTTTCCGATTGGATAGGATAGAAGTTGTTTTGCAAGTCAACTTCATCCAATTTTTCTTTAATAAAAGCACCGATGTGGCCGCCTAGTAAACCTGTTGCAAGCACTGGAGAACCGAGTTGTTTTAAGACACGACTCACGTTGAGGCCTTTTCCCCCGGGTGTTTTACTAACCTTTTGAGTACGATTCACCGTATCCATCTTTAATGTTTCGACCGTATACCCAATATCTACCGCCGGATTCATTGTTAATGTTAATATCATAAAAATAGCTCCCTTCTATTTTCAATTGGATACGTTAAATATACCATATTTCCCCTTTTTTGAGGGCTAAAGTTTGGTTTGTTACAAAACTTTTTGAAGATAAATGTACCGCGCTTAAAGGAATTACATATTTTTCATTGAATTATTCTATAAAAAAAGACAAATTATTCTGTAATATTTTATAAATTTCTCCTTTTTTTGTATCAAAAAGGTCAGCTAATCGTTTTATGTTACAGCTTTGTTACAAGGTATTGTCAATTCAAAGAAAATCAACATCAGACTAAAGTCCTATGGTATTATAGTACCAAGTTAAGTTTTATTTAAGCCGAATCGGCTACTTCGAATATATAATTAATTTTTTTATTGGAACTATTGGAGGGACTCACTTGAAGAAACGTTTATTAACAGTATTAGTAACAGGAACAGTATTAACATTAGGAGCTTTAGCACCAAAAGTTAGTGCGCAAGACTTTGATTCACAAATCAACTCAGTTAATTCAACAATTGCAAATATCAATGATAAAAAGCTGCAGTTAATGCAACAATTGATTCATTAGTATCTGAATTATCAGGAGTACAAACTAAGATTGATGCTACTCAAGCTCAAAAAGCTGAGGCTCAAGCAGCAATTGACTCATTAAAATCAGAAATTTCTAAATTAGAAAAAGTAATTGCTGAACGTAACGAACGTTTAGAAGAACAAGCTCGTGCAGTACAAACAAACGGAGCTCGTTCATATGTTGACTTCTTATTAAATGCAGAAAACTTATCAGATATCGTTAACCGTATCGGTGTTGTTATGGATTTAATCGGTGCTAACCGTGATTTAATGCAACAACAAGCAGAAGATAAGAAACAAGTAGAAGCTAAAGAAGAACAACAACAAGCTAAATTAGCAGAGCAACAAAAAGCTGAAGAAGAATTACAAGGCTTACAAACAAAATTAAATGAAACTTTTGACAAAAATAAAGTTTTATTAGCAAACTTATCTCAAGAAGAATTAGCTGAAATCTCAAAACGTGATGGATTAGTAGCAGAAAAAGAAGCTTTCCAAAAACGTTTAGCTGAAGAAAAAGCAAAAGCAGAAGCTGAAGCAGCACGTATTGCAGAAGCATCTCGTCAAGCTTTAGCAGCAGAAGCAGCAAAAGCAGCTGAAACAGTTGCAGCAGCAACTTCAACTCCAGCTCCAGCAGCTTCAAATACTCAAGCACAAACAACAGCAGCAGCTCCAGCAGCACAAGCAACAGCGGCTCCTGCAGCGACAAAACAATCTTCTAGCTACACTTACACAACTGGCGGAGGATTCCCAGCAGTTGACCCAAGTTACCGTGCAGCTTTAAACGGTGGATACTTCGGACAATGTACTTACTATGTATTCAACCGTATGGCACAAGTTGGAACACCAATCGGACACAGCATGATGGGTAACGCGGCTGAATGGCCAGCATATGCTCGTAGCTATGGATACTCAGTATCTAACTCACCATCAGCTGGTTCAGCAATCGTATTCCAACAAGGTTTAGCAGGTGCTGACCCAACTTACGGACACGTAGCATTCGTAGAAGCAGTTAACGCAGATGGTTCATTATACATCTCTGAAATGAACGTACAAGGATTAAACGTAATCTCTTACCGTACAATCTCAGCAAGCGTTGCAGCTCGCGCAACTTACATCCGTTTCTAATAAGAAATAAAATAACCGTCTCCTGAAAAAGGAGGCGGTTTTTGTTTGCACAATTTGGCCCAATACACTTCAAGTATAATTTGACATCCTACACTAGATTTTCTATGATAACAATAAGTCGCAATAAAGGAGTATAAAATGAAGAAAATAATTAAATTATCGATTGTATTATTAGGAGCATTTTTTGTTTTATTAGGATGCCGTTCTGAAAGTAAAGCGGAATTTGCCTTAGAAGTTTCTATTTCTAAGCAAAAAGTAACGTACATGTACGACCAGGAAAAAGATTCGGTTTCCTCACTAACTTTTAACATCAGCTATGATATTTCTAAGAACAAGGAGTACGAAGAAAAGGCACGTAGACAACGTGAGAAAATCGTAAAAGAAATGGATGGAATTGATGGAATTAAAGTCACTCAATCGGATAGTGAAAAGGAAATCGCATTTACTGTTGATGTTGACCTTAAGAAGTTCAAATATGATGATGAAGAGAGTCGTTCGAAAGCACCAGCACTCTATAGCAGTGTTCATTCAGCTTTGGTGAAGAAAAATGATCGTTACAGTTTCGAAGAATCCAAAAAAAAGTTTTTAGAAGAAGGATTTAAAGAGGTTAAGTAAGGTTTTCAGTACACGTCAATAGATGTCAAAATATTGATTTTAAGCGATTTTTGATTTTTTGAAACTCATTATATCGCACTACAAATCAATAAAAACTCTAACCTTTTTTAGATAAATATATCATCTGGATATTGAGTTAAGCCCTGCTATCATTTCGATGGCAGGGTTTTTTTAAATATTTGGGACCCTAACTTCTTATCTATATTTTGGTAGATTTTAAATTGACATCTACAAAGTTTAATGTTAGAATTCATTCAAAAATATATTTGAATGAGGTGCTTTATGATTCAAAAATGTTGTTACTTCAATAATCCTGTATTCTGGGACAGCCGTAGACTTACTTATTATCCTAATGTTATTTTTTGCCAAAAGAAAAAGCAGAAAAGACATCATTAACATCTATTTAGGACAATTTCTAGGCTCTGTTAGTCTAATATTGCTAAGTTTGCTTTTTGCATTTGTCTTAAATTATATTCCTAGTAAAGAGATTTTAGGTTTGCTCGGTTTGATTCCAATTTTCCTAGGCCTCAAAGTTTTGCTTTTAGGAGATTCTGATGGAGAAGCTATTGCAAAAGATGGTTTGCGCAAAGATAATAAAAACCTGATTTTTCTAGTTGCTATGATTACTTTTGCAAGTTGTGGTGCTGACAATATTGGTGTTTTTGTCCCATATTTTACTACCTTAAATTTAGCGAATTTGATAGTAACTTTACTTACCTTTCTAGTCATGATTTATCTCTTGGTTTTTTCTGCCCAAAAATTGGCACAAGTCCCTTCTGTTGGAGAATTTTTGGAAAAATATAGCAGATGGTTTATTGCCAGTGTTTATTTAGGACTGGGGATACATATCCTGATTGAAAACAACATTTTTGACATGCTATGGACTGTGTTAAGCTAGGAGAAAATATTATGAAAAAAGATAGTATCTGCCAAGTGAATGTTATAAATCAACAAAATGTTACAACCGCAACGAACTACCTTGAAAAGGAAAAAGTCCAAAAATCACTTCGCATTTTATCAAAGTTTACCGATAATAAACAGATAAATATCATATTTTATCTCCTTGCTGTTGAAGAACTCTGTGTCTGCGATATAGCTCTTTTACTAAATCTCAGTATAGCATCTGCCTCCCACCATCTTCGTAAACTAGCCAATCAAAACATCTTGGGCACTAGAAGAGAGGGGAAAATTATATACTATTTTATAAAAGATCAGGAAGTCAGAGATTTTTTTAATCAACTAGGATAACAACTATTTTTTTACTACTTATCCATGAATATAGGGAGCTTATCTATAAAATTTTTTGATGAAAATTACTATAAGAAATACCTACTCGTATTAAATGTTTAAGACAAAGTATAATTTAAAGCAAAGCGACATAGATAATGCAGGTCAAGTTAGCCAAGTTGAATTTGAAGAAAAGACTAGCAAGTTTAGGATTACCAGATTAGGGTTTTTATTTGTTTCGACACACTCATGCTTCAATGTTGCTTAATGCAGGCATAAATGGAAAGAACTCCAAGTCAGAACGGGGTATAAGTCAATTTCAACTACTATGGATATTTACGCAGAGTTAGCACCTCAAAGAAAGCTAGAAGCAGTCAGCATTTATTTAGATAAGATTGCTGAATTAACTCATTAACTACTTTACCTTTCGCTATACCTTTTGAAGGACGAACCTCATAAACGTTGATATAACAGTGTTTAGACTCGCTAAAACAGAAAATTCTTAACCCTTACAGCAGTAAAATAGTCGAATAGAAACTTGGATTGCAGTGGATGTAATCCAAGTTTTTTATTAGAGAAACAGCATAAATTCACCTTTTTGAGGCAGAGAGATTGCCTAAGTGGCTACATGGTGCTACAATACAAACATAAATAACATTTTCGGGGCAAGGTGAAATTCCTGACCGGTGGTATAGTCCACGAGCCGCTTGGCATGATCTGGTGTGATTCCAGAACCGATAGTATAGTCTAGATGTGAGAAAATGGCACTATTTCAACGAGTCTATTTGACGAGCAGTATTGAAAGGTCCATTTCAATACTGCTTTTTTTATTGGAATTGGGTGAAAAGTGCAATTTCCTTCGCCCTAAGAAGGAGGATGTACGATGAGTACAGATGTAAAAAAGTCGACAGGAACAGCGACTAAAAAAATTGTTCTAGTAGGTGTTTTTGGTGCCATCAGTACCGTTTTAATGTTTCTATCTTTTAACGTACCGTTTATTCCAACGTTTGTGAAGTTGGATTTTTCAGACTTACCGGTATTGTTGGGGGGATATATTTTAGGTCCAGTTTATGGAAGTTTTATCGCCATTATCAAGATATTATTGAATTTTGTCTATAATGGGTCGATGACCTATGGAATTGGGGAAACGGTGAACTTAATAGGAAGTTTAAGCTTTATGTTACCGGCAGTATTGTTGTATCAACGAAATCGTAATTTTAAAACGGCGATTATGAGTTTAATCGTTGGGACGATTGCCGCTACAGTTGTCTTATTAACAGCAAATTATTTTGTGATGTTTCCTTTATATGCGACTGCTATGAATTTTCCAATGGAAAAAATTGTCGCAGCAGCTCATGCACTTAACCCTTATGTAACAGACTTAGCTTCATTAATGACGTTTGCATTATTGCCATTTAATATCATTAAATTTGGGCTCAATAGTATTCTTGCATTATTCTTATATAAACGTCTTGCAAAAGCATTAAAATTTGAACATTAAAGAAGAGCCAGGTGTAATCCCTGGCTTTTTTATTTTGGAAAAATCTTTCTATATAATATAGAAGGAAAGTGATGATGGATTCCAAAGTTTATTCCTAGTTTCAATAGCAATCTGATCTAAAATGAGGTAGGATAGATAGGAATGAGGTGAAACAATGAAAGGAAAAAATTGGACGAAACCGCAGCGGTTCATTATTGCACTTAGTGGTATTTTAATAGCTCTTAGCGGTTATTTAACCTTTACACAAGGGACTCTTTTTGGATTAGCAGCACCAACGATTTCTATTTTATCCATTTTTTTGAGCAGTTTATTGCTCTGGTTATTTGTGGCAACGGATTGGCCAAGCGTTCTCTGCTACATACTATTAGGAATCGGGATACTTCCAGGAGTGTCTTATGGGCAGATTTTTAATCTGTCGTTTGGAAATACGACTTTTGTCTTCCTATTATTTACATTTTTAATGACCTATGCTTTGGAGCAAACTCCGGCTCTTCGAAGATTTGTCGCAAAGGCTTTGGGAAGTTCTTTTGCTGGGAAAACACCTTGGCATTTTATCGGAGCTTTCTATACAAGTGTCTTATTTATTAGTCTTTTTATTTCGCCGACGATTCTCTTTATGATTGTTTCCCATTTATGAAGAGATGATGGTTCTGTTAGGATTTAAAAAAGGAGATAGAGAAGCTTCCATTTTATTAATTGTTCTATTCTCGACAATTGCCATCGGAACTGCGATGACACCAATCAATCACGTCTTTTCCGTAACAGCGATGGCGCTCTATAAGACGGCAACCGGAATTGCGATTTCCAATGCACAGTATATGATGATTGGTATTCCAGCAGGATTTGTTCTTTTTATCGTGATGGGAGTGTTTCTACGATTCTTTTGGCGAGTTGATTTATCCCAAGTAGAAATGAAACAAATGAGTTCGCTAGAAAATTTACCGCCAAAAAGTAGACGTGAGAAAGCAACGGTCCTTATTTTTATGAGTGTTGTCCTTCTATGGGTTCTTCCAGAGCTCATTGGTGGGCTATTACCAGACGTGGCTACCTTCTTAAAAGGCGCCGGAATGGCATTCCCTCCGATGATTGGAGTAATTCTTTTAGCGATTCTATCATTTGAAGGGGAAACCACTCCTATCCATTCAAGAAGGCCTACAAAAAGGGGTCTATTGGCCAAGTATGTTCTTGGTGGGAGCAACATTGAGTATGGGAACCTTAATTACGAAACCTGAATTTGGCGTGATTAGCTTACTCGAAAGCTCTTTAGTGCCTTTATTTGCAACACTTTCGCCATTATTGGTTGTGATTATCTTTGTATTGTGGGCAGGATTTCAAACAAATGTCTCTTCAAACTTAGTCACTGTTTCAGTTGTAACAACGGTGTTAACGACTGTTTATGCTACAGGATCGATTGAAGTTCAAGCGGGAACGATTGCCTGCCTGATTGGGTTCATGGCGAGCCTAGCGTTTATGACACCACCATCAATGCCTTATGTGGCCATTTCGGTTGGTTCTGGATGGACGAACGCAAAAGATGCGTTTCTTTATGGGGGAGTTTTATTCTTGCTTAGTGCGATAAGCGCCGTTGCTATCGGCTATCCATTAGGAGTCTTTTTTGGAATTTAGGAGGTTTTAGATGTTAGACAAACAACGTGCAGAAATTGATGCCATCGACCGCGAAATCGTCTCTCTTTTTGAAAGACGGATGCAAGTCGTTATGGATGTTGCTCGAATTAAAAAGGAAAACGGGATGGCCATTTTCGATGCCAGTCGTGAAAAAGAGGTGATTGCAAAAGTGCAATCGTATTTAACGGACGAAGGATTAAAGGAAGAACTTCGTGAAGTTTATGAGACTTTAATGAAAGTCTCCAAAGGCTATCAAAAAATACAAATGGATGAATAGAATTTGTTTATTTTAGGTTGTAGAGAAGGGCTCATAGAATGAGTCCTTTTTTATTTTTAAATAACGAGAAGAAATTTGATGTGTTTCACCAAAATTGGGGATGTTTTTAAAAGAGGAAGAGTGCTAGAATGAAGGCATAGTATTGGGGCAATAGAATAAAGGAGCGGATGATGATGGAAAATTCACTAGAGGTTATTTTAGAGAGAACAAGGTGGTTTAGACAGGCTCGATTTGGAATGTTTATTCATTTTGGACTGTATGCCATTCCAGGAAGAGGAGAATGGATCCGTAGCAATGAAAAAATGACGATTGAGGACTATCAACCCTATTTTGAAGCCTTTAATCCTACAGAATTTAATGCAAGGGAGTGGGCAAAAGCTGCCAAAGAGGCAGGAATGAAATATGTTGTGTTAACCGCAAAACATCATGATGGTTTTTGCTTATTCGATTCAGCTTACACGGACTATAAGATTACCAATACCGCTTTTGGACGAGATTTAGTAAAGGAATATGTAGAAGCCCTGAGAGCAGAAGGGCTACGTGTAGGATTATACTTTAGTTTACTAGACTGGTATCATCCAGATTATCCTAAATATGAAGATCGCCACCATCCCATGAGAGGAAATAAGCAGTATCAAAATGAGCAAATCGACTTTGATCGGTATTTAGAATTGATGCATCACCAAGTCGAGGAACTAGTTACCAAATATGGAAAAATTGATATTCTTTGGTTTGATTTTTCGTATGGGGAAATGTTTGGAGAAAAATGGAAGGCAAGTGAATTAATAGAACTGGTTCGCAAACATCAACCGGATGTAGTGATAGATAATCGATTAGAGACTTCCGGGGAAGGATTTGGAAGCATTGCTACAGAGGAGATTCATTCTTATTCTGGAGATTTTGTTAGTCCTGAACAAATTGTACCTCATGAAGGGATTCGGAATGATAAGGGAGAGTTGTTACCTTGGGAATTGTGTCTTACGATGAATAATCACTGGGCGTATCATCCGTCTGACAAACTCTTTAAAAGCTCTAAAGTTCTTATTCGTAAATTGGTGGAATGTGTCAGCAAGGGCGGAAATATGATTTTAAATGTAGGACCAGACGCTAAAGGGAAATTCCCAAGAGAAAGCATAGAAATTTTGCAGGAAATTGGACAGTGGATGAAGAGTAATGGAGAATCTATCTACGAAGGAGAATTAGTGAATCTGCCAAAACCGGAATGGGGTTATTATACAAAGAAAGGGAAAATGTTGTATGCCCATGTGTTTGAACAACCTATTGGTCCGATTGCGTTAACAGGGATCGATAAAGAGCAGATTGAACGGTTGAGTTTCGTCCATGATGGTAGCGAAGTAAGGATTTCTAACAGTTGGACTACTTTAGCTTTTCAAGACATTTGCTTTGCACAATATGGAGAAATTGGGGCTTACACCTATCCGTTACCTGATGAAGTGGACAGTGTCATCAAAATTGAATTAAAAGAAGAAATCTGATGGTATAATGAATGAGTAAAGGAGGGGTTAGGTGTTAGAACACTTATCTTTTAAAGGCGAGTGGAGAGAGTATCAAAAGCGCATTTTAGAAAAAAGCGAGACGATTATGGCGGATGGTCATATTCACTTAGTGGCGGCCCCAGGTTCTGGGAAAACGACGCTAGGAATTGAATTTATCCGTCGGAACAGTAATCCTGCGCTCATTTTAGTGCCGACCGTGACGATTCGTCAGCAGTGGGTGGACCGTATTCGTGAAGCGTTTCTAGATGATGAGAGTCTAGCCGATGAAATGATTTCGCAAAATCTCAAACAGCCAAAGATGATCACCGTTGCGACGTATCAAGCGTTGCACAGTGCCATTAATCATTTGGAAGGCGACGCGGAAGTTGAGGATACGGACGATGTCGTCGAAAACGAGCATTTTGATTTTAAAGGAGTAGATATCGTTGGGCTCTTTGAGGAAGCAAATCTTGGAACATTGTGCCTCGATGAGTGTCATCACTTGCGAAATGAATGGTGGAAGAGTCTAGAAACCTTCCGTAAATCCTTTGCGGATATGAATGTGATTTCGCTGACGGCAACACCTCCATATGAAGGAGAGCCAGCACTTTGGGAGCGTTATGTGGCCATGTGTGGGGAAATTGATGAAGAAATTACCGTTCCAGAGCTCGTTAAAGAGGGCAGTTTGTGTCCGCACCAGGACTATGTGTATTTCTCTTTCCCAACGAAGGAAGAGGAGAAACAACTCGATCAGTTTTCTACGCAGAAGAGAGCCTTCTTGAAAAATCTATCCTCTGATTCGATGTTTTGTGAGGCGGTGAGAACTAGCCGCGCGCTCGATGGGACCATCTCAGAAGACGAACTCTTAAACGAGCCGAAGTATCTCTCGGCCACACTGATTTCTACGTCATAAAGGAATCGAGTTCCCGAAACAGTTTCAACAATTACTAGGTACGAGCCTCCTTCCGATGTTTGACTTGGCGTGGTTTGAAATCCTCCTACAAGGAATGTTGTTTGATGTACCGCATTGGTATGATTTATCCGAAGAAGATTTGAAAGAGTTGAAGAGCGAATTGAAATCTCTGGGGTTAATCGACCGCAAACAAGTACAGTTATGTCGCAATAAAAAAATAGACCAGCTATTGAACCAATCCCTTGGGAAATTAAATGCCGTCAGAGATATTTTTAAAGCAGAGTACGAAACATTAGGCAGCGACTTGAGACAATTGATTCTAACCGACTTCATTCGAAAGGACTTTGAGGCGCACTTAGGAAACCCAGAAGTTCAATATAGCCAACTGGGCGTATTGCCCTACTTCGAAGTCCTTCGTAGAGAGCTTATGGAACAACAATTAGACGTTCCTATGGCCATTTTAACAGGAAGTCTCGTGATTATCCCGTCAGGTGTAAAATCGCGTCTAGAGGCTGTTTTTGGAGCCGATAAAATTACCTTCCAAACAGTAGGACAACTAGACGAGAAGGACTATGTGAAGGTCCGTTTAGTAGGGTCGCAACATGACTTAGTCAGCGCCGTGACACAGCTTTTCCAAGAGGGGCAGATTCATGTCGTAATTGGAACAAAATCTCTTCTCGGCGAAGGCTGGGATGCACCATGCGTGAACTCATTGATTCTCGCTAGCTTTGTCGGAAGTTTCATGCTCAGCAATCAGATGCGAGGGCGTGCGATTCGTATTTGGCCGGAAAATCCGGATAAAACAAGCAGCGTTTGGCATCTTGTGTCCATTAATCTGGCGGAGAAAAAACTCTTCAAGAAGGAAGAAGACGAAGAGGTTGCTGTCGGAATCGATAGTCCGGATATGGAATTGTTGCAGCGCCGCATGAAGCAATTTTTAGGACTACACTATAATGAGAACACGATTGAATCGGGCGTGGATCGATTAGACCTTGGAAATATCGAGTTTACGAAGAAGAATTTAACAAAACTCAACCAAGAAACCATCAGCCGCTCGCGAAACCGCGAAGAGTTGAGAGAGCGCTGGAATGAATCTCTTCCGCTTCTAGAAGATATGGAAGTCGCTAGTGAAGTGCAAGTGGACAAGGCGTTCTTGCCGACCGTTCTTCTAACAGATGCACGAAAAATTCTCACCTACGCGCAAGCAATTGTACTGACGGAATTGATTGTCTATTTATTTCTCGATTTTGTAAAAGGACCGTCCCAACTCTTTTATCCAGTGGGGATTTTATCGCTCATCGTGTTAAATATCGTCTGGTTGAGATATTTCCTTTACAAGAGTCCGTATAAACGCCTCGAACTCTTTGCGGAATCCATCCGAAAAGCCTTGCTTGCATCAGGACACTTGCAGACACAAAACTGCAAGGCTAGAGTCGTTCGTGAGGATAAAGATTCTTTTCAAACAGCCACTTATCTAAAAGGGGGAACCTTGCGTGAGAAGGAACTCTTCGCACAGGCGTTATCGGAATTCTTTGCTCCAATTGAGAACCAGCGCTATATTCTAAGAGCTACGACTAGGGTCAATGATCAAACAAAATATTTTGCCGTTCCAAGTATATTTGATAAACGCAAAGAAGACGTCGTCGCTTTTGTAGCCAACATTGAAAAATACATTGGCAAGTACGAAATCATATACACTCGTAATGTAGAAGGCCGTCATATTCTCTTGGATGCACGTCTGAACGCATTAGGAAATAAACAAGAGCGAACTTTCTAAGAAGAAAGTCACGTCTAAATTAAAATAAACTTATAAAGAATCTAGCCAGGAAATCGACTAGATTCTTTATGTTTTTTTGCGGTAAAAATCCTTGCATTCTCCTTCAAACTGTTGTAAGATATCTGAGTACGAAATTTTAATATTTGCTGGAGGGGTAGCGAAGTGGCTAAACGCGGCGGACTGTAAATCCGCTCCTTCGGGTTCGGCAGTTCGAATCTGCCCCCCTCCACCATTGGGGTATAGCCAAGCGGTAAGGCAACGGACTTTGACTCCGTCATTCGTTGGTTCGAATCCAGCTACCCCAGTCCTGCAGGCACCGATTCTGGTGCCTTTTTTGTTGCCCAAAAACCGCCTCTCAAAAGCACCCACCTTGTCCTTCCCGTCCCTCCGCCTGAAACAATTTGTAATTTACTTATTCACTCAATATGTGATATGTGCTAAAGGAAAATCTATAGAAAGCAGTAATTAAATGGAGTCTCAAAAGAACTCCTAATGGATTTCATCATAATAACAATAAGGTAATCGCAAGCAATGCGAATTACTGAGGGTTAGCGATTGATCACTTACCCTCAGTTTAAGGCTTGCTACCCTTGAGATGAAGGCTCGAGGGGGTGCCGTTATTGCTGCAGCGCACCTTGTTGTTTTGGTTTCCCCACCTGAAACCATTTGTAATTCTCTTGTTGACTGGATTTTGATTGAGTAGTTGAAAAAGATGTCTCGAAAGAGTTGAAAAGTTCCATAGTAGCAGTAATAGGGGATAGCGTTCAAAGTGAATTACGACCTCTTGAAATTGATTTTCTAGAGGTCGTTTGAATCTTGAAAGAGCTTGAGACTTCGGCTCAAGCCGGTGCCCTATTACAGCTACTATTAGAAACTTTTCAATCGAAGAGACATCTTTTTCTTTTTAGCACACCAATCATCCAAAACCTGTCAAAAAGTAAGAAAATTTACGAATAATTTCACGAATGGGCTAAAATTTCCTAACAATAGGAAAAGATTTTAGGTATAATAGATGTGAAGAATTTGGTATAGTCAAGTTGAGATGGAGGGGATTTTTATGAAACAGCGTCACCAACAGTTATTGCAACTACTATCTCGTCAAGAATGGATGAAAGGGAGAGAGCTTGCGACCTGTTTGGGTGTGAGTACTCGAACGGTTCGACTAGATATTGAACATATTAATCAAGAAGCTCCTCATATCATCCAAGCAAATCGTCAAAAAGGGTATCATCTTGTAGCCTTTCAACAAACAGATATATTACAGCATTGAATCCGACAAAGACTCCTCAGGACAATGAAGAACGCAGTGTTCATTTGTTAAAACAACTATTGTTTAAAGAGGATGGAGTGTTTATTGATCATTTTTGTGAACAGTGTTTTGTAAGCGCTAAAACTTTTGAATTAGTTCGAATTCGTGTTCAACAGAAATTGCAAGAATATGAAGGTCTGTCATTACAGTTGAACAATGGATTTTTACAATTAGAAGGATCTGAAACGAGCAAAAGAAAACTGTATAGAAATCTATTAAAAAAAGAAGTGGGAGAGGACTTTTTAAATAGTAGCGAGTTAATGCAAGTGTATCCAGAATTGGATATGGAACATATTCAGTCAATCATTTGGGATAAACTAAAGCATAATCGCTATTCTATTCGTAAGTCACTGATGCCATTTTTACTGCTTCATATGGGGATTGTATTACAACGGATTAAAGTGGGACATACCGTTCAAGAATTCTCGCAGGATGAATTGGATTTGGAAGTAGAGTATCAGATTGTGCGCTCTATTTTCTCCAAAATTCTAGAAGAAACAATCATTCCAGAAGCTGAGGTGGTATCTTTTGCCAAACTTTTAAAAGCCTATCATAACTCTGATGCCGTTGAATCAAAAATTTCTTTTCGTGGAGAAATAGTCGATTTAGAAGAAGTAGTTAGACAAATCGGAGAACAGCTTTACAGTATCATGGGGGTTTCTTTTATAGAACAAGAAGATTTTACCATGCGTTTCCAATTGCATTTGCAAGGATTTTTGGAACGAGTACAGCTAAATTTGAGCTTACCTAATGTCTATGTTCAAACCTTTAAACGACAATACCCTCTAGTATTTGATACGGCCGTATCGATTAGTCAATATTTGATGTCAGTCTTTCAATGTGAGATGACAGAGGAGGAAATAGGATTTATCGCTCTACATATTGGAGCAGCATATATGCAGCGAGTTAAACCGCAAAAATTACGTGCGATTCTCATTGCGAATACACAGTATCCACTCATTGCAGGAAGTGTTAGTCGCCTGAAAGATCAGTTTTCTCATCGTTTAGATTTTGTCGTGGAGCAGAGTACATTTACGACTGATTTATCGGAATTCTACGATGCAGACTTGCTCATTACATTTGACCAAATAGAGCATCCCCTTGAAATTCCAACTGTTCGTTTAGGACTTTTCTTTAATACTCAAGATGAAATTCAGTTGATAAAGGTGATGAATACCTTAGAGACAGAACAAATGAGTCATAAGATTCGCTCGCAAATCCCGGATTTCATGAGTGAAAAGTTCTTTTATGCGAACATCCAGCCCAATAATCGAGATGAATTACTCCATGAGATGGGACACCATTTAATTCAAGAGAATATCGTTACGAAGGAGTTTCTAACCTCAGTTCTGGAGAGAGAAAATTTATCTTCGACGGATTTTGATTATGCATTAGCGATTCCTCATCCATTACGTCCAGAAAGTAAACGATCAATGATTTCGATAGCCGTTTTAAAAGAACCCATTCAGTGGAATCATTTCCCTGTTAAATTGGTTATTTTACTGGCACTCAAAGAAGAGGATATGGAGTTTATGCAGCTGTTTCTAGGATGGTTAGGAAAGCAGTTAGATTCTCCAGAAAAGATGATGTCATTATTAGAAGCAAAAAATGTGGAATCATTTATAGAAGCGATTCGATAGAAAGAAGGAGGAATAAGCATGGAAGGTATCGAATTAGTCTGTTTCAAGATGATTAGTGCCTTGGGGGCTGCAAAATCCAGTTTTATGGAAGCTATCCAAGAGGCTAAATTAGGAAACTTTGATAAAGCTAGAAATTGTATTGAAGAAGGTTCCAATTTCAAGTGGAAGGCCATGAAGCGCATTTTGGTCTTTTACAACAGGAAACTTCTGGAGATTCAGTGACATTATCATTGCTATTGGTCCATGCAGAGGATCAATTAATGAGTGCAGAATTTCTAAAGATTACCGCAGAAGAAATTATTGCGCTATATGAACGTTTAGAAGCTATCAAATAATAGAAAAGAAAGGAGGAAATAGAGATGAAAAGGATTTATTTATTTTGTAATGCGGGAATGTCCACAAGTTTAGTGGCAAGTAAAATGCAAGAAGTTGCAGATAAGCATAATTTGCCGTTAGAAATAAAAGCGTTTCCAGATCCAAAACTAGATGCTATTTATGAACAATATCATCCAGATGTTATTTTATTAGGGCCGCAAGTGAAATTTAAATTTAATGTGGTACGGGATAAATATGAACCAAAAGGCGTTCCAGTAGATGTTATCAATTTGGAAGATTACGGGAATGTCGATGGAGAACGTATTTTAAAAAGAGCTATACAATTATTGAAATCAAAAAAATAGGAGGTCAGTGACATGTTTTCTAAGTTAGAAAAAGTAATGGGTAGAGTTGCTGAAAAACTTAGTACGAACAAAGTGCTCGTAGCTATTCGTGACGGTTTCTTAGTAGCAACACCATTAATTATTGTGGCATCTATTTTCTTAGTGATTGCAAATTTCCCTGTTCCTGGATACAGCGAATTTATAGCCCAATTCTTTGGACAAGGCTGGGAAAAATCAATGGATGCGGTGATTGATTCAACATTTAGTATTCTTGCTGTACTAGGTGCTGTTGGTATTGGGTATGCTTATGCGAAGCAATTAGAAAGTGATCCGATTGCAGGGGGAGCATTATCCCTAGTCTGCTTCTTAATTATGACACCTAAAGTTCATCCCGATTTTGTGAATGCAACTACCAACAAAGTGTTTAATGGATTCTCTCTAGGACATTTAGGATCTGCAGGGATGTTCTTAGCAATGATTACAGCGATTGTTTCAGTTCGCATTTTTCGTCTTTGTTCAAAAAAACGCGGTTGGGTCATTAAATTACCAGATGGGGTACCACCAGCAGTTTATCAATCATTTGCAGCATTGATCCCAAGTATGTTTGCAATGTTCTTCTTCTTTGCAGTGTACTTATTATTCTCATTAACAGAGTATCAATATGCACATACATTCATTTACAAGATTTTACAAGCACCATTATTAGGTTTTGGTAGAAACATTTTCTTTGAACCAATCTATCAGTTCCTATCTACATTGTTCTGGTTCTTTGGTATTAATGGACCTGCCGTAACGAATACGGTATTTAATCCAATTCACTTGGCTTTAACAACAGAAAACTTAGAAGCGTTTAAAGCAGGACTCCCATTACCAAATATCTTTACAGGTCCATTTGGGGACTTCTTTGGTAACTTTGGTGGTGGAGGTAGTACTTTATCACTAGTATTCCTTATGGTCTTCCTTGCTAAATCAGAACGAATGAAGAAACTAGGTCGATTAGCCATCATTCCTGGTATCTTTGGAATTAATGAAATGGTTACATTTGGTTTGCCTGTTGTATTAAACCCAATTATTGCAATTCCATTTATATTAACACCTTTAGTAAATATTGGATTATCAACGCTTGCGACCTTATGGGGAATCATTCCTTATACGACGGGGGCATCTCTGCCTTGGACAACTCCATTCTTCTTCTCAGGTTGGTTATCAACCGGTAGCATTGTAGCGGGATTCTTCCAAATTGGATTAATTATTATCGGTTGCTTAATCTACTATCCATTCTTTAAAGCATTAGATAAACAATACTTACACGAAGAAGAAAATGCAGGTATGTTAAAAGGCGATGAGCTAGATGATGTTGACTTAAACGACTTATCTTTTGATGATTTGTAATCTTTAGAAAAAAGGAAGTCATTAATTTCATAATGAAGAGGGTGGTATGCGGGGAACGGCATGGCCACTCTTTTTCATAGAGAGGGTGAGAGTATGCGAGTGTTATTACTTTTTGATCAAATTCAAGCAGGATATGGTGGAAAGGAACGCGCAGATACGGAACTAGGATTAGAAAAGGGAGGAATCGGCTCCTTTTTAATGTTCAAAGATGAATTTACAAAAGCAGGATTAAGTGCGCTAGCGACGATTTATTGTGGACCTGATTATTTTCAAGCGCATAAAGAAGAGGTCATCCATAAGATTCATAATCTTATTTTGAAAACGAAAGCTGAGGTACTATTTGCAGGCCCGTGTTTTAATTATGATACGTATGCTCAAATGGCTGCGGAAATTGCATTAGCCGTACAAGAACAAACGGATTGTAAACCCTATGTGATTTGTTCAAAAGAAAATGAAGAAACGATTGCGAATTTTAAAGATAAAATCATTATGTTAGAAATGCCTAAAAAAGGAGCAGTAGGATTGCGCGAAGCTTTAAGTGGAGCCATTGCGATTATTAGTGGCGAAAAAGAAGCGCGGTTGCAACAATTTCAATAAAAGAGGTGAAGAGTCATGTGGGGAATGATTGCAACATGGAGAATGGCACTAGAAGGAATTCAAAAAGTAACCCCTAGTCTTTCTAAGGAAGGAGTTGCAGGGGACGCCATTGAAGGAGCGATTAAAGAAGTAGAAGATTTTCCTTATTTTAAATCTGTAGGATATGGTGGTCTTCCAAACGAAAAAATGGAAGTGGAACTGGATGCCGCTTATTTAGATGGAAGTCGTTTTGATTTTGGAGCAGTATGTGCGATTAAAAACTTTGCCAATCCAATTTCGATTGCAAGAGAACTCAGCCATTATAAAGTGAATAATGTGCTCGTAGGACAGGGAGCGCAAGAGTTTGCTAGAAGCCGTCATTTTGAAGAAAAAGAGATGCTGACGGATCGGGCCAAAATTCATTATCATAATCGCTTAAAGGATTTAGAACAAGAGCAACTTTCTCCATATGCAGGCCATGATACTGTAGGAATGGTAGCATTAGATACGCACGGAGATATGGTTGCTGGAACGTCCACTAGCGGACTTTTTATGAAGAAACCTGGCAGAGTGGGTGATTCTCCGTTCATTGGCTCAGGACTTTATGTAGATAGTACTATTGGCGGTGCGACAGCGACTGGACTAGGGGAGGATTTGATGAAGGGAGTTATTTCTTACGAAATCGTCCGATTAATGAAAGAAGGGCTTTCTCCTCAAAAAGCGTGTGAAAAAGCGGTAAGAGAGTTAGATGCTCTGCTAAAGAGAACGAGAGGGGAAGCGGGAGATATTTCAGTGGTTGCGATGAATCGAAATGGAGATTTTGGTGCAGCGACGAATATCGATAACTTTTCATTCGTGGTAGCTACCAAATCCTTAGCGCCAACGGTATTTCGAGTACATCCTCAACCAGATGGCACAATGTCTCATGAGCTAGCGTCTAAAGAATGGTTGGAATCGTATTTAGAAGAAAGAATGAAGCCTTTGGAGGTTAAAGAATGAATCGAGAAGAGTGGATTAATCGACTAAAAGAAGTACAACCAATGCTTTTTGATGGCTTAAGACGAATGGTGGCGATTCCTAGTATTCGAGGAAAAGAGGAACCCGATGCCCCATTTGGAAGAGGTCCTAAACAAGCACTAGAAGAAGTTTTTAAAAATTGCAACAGAATTAGGGTTTCACACTAAAAAAATATCGATGATAAAATTGGATATGCCGAATATGGAGAAAATCGTGCAGATGGTGCTTATTATGGGGTTTTTGGTCATGTGGATGTCATGCCTCTTGGGGAAGGATGGAATTCTCCGCCACTTAGTTTAACTCTTCGAGAGGGGAAATTATTTGGAAGAGGAACTTTAGATAACAAAGGGCCCATTTTATCGAATTTATATGCTCTATATGTGTTGAAGGAAAATGGAGTGACCTTTGACCGTCCTGTGCGAATCGTGTTCGGGACGAATGAAGAGACAGGATTTGGATGTGTGAAGCACTATCTCACCAAAGAAATTCCGCCGACGTTTGGGTGGACGCCAGATTGTAAATGGCCCGTTGTATACGGGGAACGTGGAAGATTAAAAGTAAGAGTATCGCTGCCAGAATCAAAGGTGGCAGATTTGTATGATTTTGCAAATCGTAAATTATTGCATACAAATCATCGTGGCGAAGAACTAGGGATTGCCTATCATGATGAAGACTTCGGGATGATGCAACTAAGGGGAGAAACCTTTGGGATAGAAGAAAATCAGCATTATGTGGAATGGACGATGTGCTATCCTGCCAGTTGCACAAAATCGGATTTATTAAACCAAATCACTGCACAACTGCCAGAAAAGGCGACATTAGAGGTCATTTCTCATTGGGCTCCAGTGCTATATGATAAAAGTTCTAAGTATGTCCAAGCGCTTCAGCAGGTATATACCGATGTTACTAAAAGCGATAGCATTCCTGTTACGACCACAGGGGGTACGTATGCAAAAATAATTCCTAATATTATTGCGTATGGGCCAAGCTTTCCAGGTCAAAGAGATATTGCGCATCTCCCAAATGAATGGATAGGGGTCAAGGACTTAGAAACGGATACGATAATTTATGGACTGGCACTCTTAGCGTTATCGAACATGAAAGAAGGTATGAAATGACCATTGTAGAAGTATGTGCGGGAAGTATTGAAGATTGCCTCATTGCCCAAAAAGAAGGAGCTCACCGTATTGAATTAAATAGTGCGTTGTTTCTAGGGGGATTAACCCCCAGTTTAGGAACATTGAAAATAGTGATTGATAAAGGAGTGACACTCCCTATCATCTGTATGGTTCGCCCGCGCGGAGCAGGTTTTTGTTACACTCAGGAAGAATTTGAAAGTATGATGTTGGATGCAAAGCTATTATTAGAAGCAGGTGCAAGCGGACTCGCTTTTGGATTTTTGAAAGAAGATAAAACGATCGACTGGAATCGTACAAAACAAATGATTGCCCTATGTCAGCAATTTCATGCAGAAAGTGTATTTCATAAAGCTTTTGATATTGTTCCTGATGTATATGAAGCCATTGAGGGATTAATTCAATTAGGCTGTACCCGAATTTTAACAGGAGGACAACAAGCTAAAATTGAAGAAGGGATTCCTTTACTAAAGAAATTGCAAGAAAAATATGGTGAAAAAATACAGCTCCTTTGTGGGGGTGGTGTGACTAAAGAGAATATTCAATATTTAATCCAAGAAACAGGAATTCATCAAATACACGGTAGTTTTAAAATGTGGAAGGTTGATCCAACGACAAAAAATCATGGAATGAGTTATGCCTATCATGAAGGTGGAGACTACGAACAAACGAATGAACTTTTATTAAAAACAGTAATGGCACTTATTAATCGTTAGGAGGAGTTAAAATGGGTAAAAGAATGCTGAATTGTGTTGCGAGTGACTTTAAAAAAATGAGAGGAAACGCACTGAAAAAAGCGATTGAAGCAGCAGAAGGTAGAACGGTCTGCTGTGAAACGGTTTGTGTGAGACCGACGTTTTTGAATGAACTATCCAACGCAGAAATTGCAAAAGCATTTGGAGCGGATATGGTCTTATTAAATGGATTTGATTGTTTCGATCCACTGATTTTCGGAGCAGAAGAAAGTGAAAATCCAGTGCAACGAGTTAAAGATCTCAGTGGTTTGCCGATTGGAGCTAATTTGGAACCAGTGGACGAGCATGCTGAAATGTTAGAATCCAGAATTGAAATTGCCCCCGGAAGAAAATGTACAGCTGAAACAGTATCTAGAGCTGAAAAACTCGGTTTAGATTTTATTTGTTTAACTGGAAATCCTGGGACAGGGGTGACGAATGAAGCTATCGAAAAATGTATTTCGATGGCAAAATCCCATTTTACAGGAATCGTAATTGCTGGGAAAATGCACGGAGCTGGCTCAAAGGAACCCGTTATGAATGAAGAGATTGCGAAGAGATTTATTCAAGCAGGAGCGGATGTTCTATTAGTGCCTGCAGTGGGGACCGTACCAGGATTCACGGATGAAGAACTAGTGGACATCGTTAAAGTGGCTCATGCGAATGATGCACTTGTATTATCTGCGATTGGAACAAGCCAAGAAGGGTCTAGTAAGGAAGTAATTGAACAAATCGCTATCCGCAATAAGGTAGCTGGCGTGGATATTCAACATATTGGCGATGCCGGATACGGTGGTTTAGCAACTGTAGAAATATTTACGCAATGTCGGTTGCGATTCGAGGGGTTCGTCATACTGTAGCTCGTATGGCACGCTCAGTAATTCGATAATAAAAAAGAAGAGCACACTAGCTTTGAGGGCTGGTGTGCTGGTTTTTTGTAGATGTAATTAGTGAAGTTGAGTTCGCAAAAGCATAGGCTCAAGCCTTTCGTGTTTTGTCCGCACGACTCGTTCCGAGTCCCTTGCGTCCTTATGCATCACCATATTTATACGGATTCACGTATACGCAGTGGTTTATTGACTTTCTTTTCATCACTTGTGATTCAAGAAAGTCTAATAAACTGTGCGGGCGAAAGACGACGAAGCCAAAAAGACTCGCACTGCGAGTCTTTTTCTAGCTTCTGTCTTTCTGCCTCGTATCCTAGTAGTTGAGTTCGCAAAAGCAGAGACTCAAGCCTTTCTCGCTTTGTCCGCACGACTTTACAAGTCGCTTACGGCAAAGCTCGAACCGTCATCGTCTCTGAACGCTTTTGCTCACATCCTGTAGTTGAACTCGCCATCGCAGAAATGGCGTGCGTTTCCCGAAACGTCCGCACGACTCGTTCCGAGTCCCTTCCGGCGTTCCGGTCCAACGTTCCATTTCTGAGCGCGATGTCTCGTATCCTAGTTGTTTTGCAAATCTTCCACCTCAGCGACTGAGTAGTCTTTTTTCTCGAGGCCATCGACGATTTGTTGAAGGGTGTCTTTTGAAACACCTGCTGGTAATGTGATCAATAGACGGCGTAGGCTTTTATCTTTTTCAGTATCAATAGTCATTACGTTTGCGATAGAAGCGTACTTGTTAATCACTTTTGAGATATTGGCAAGAGCCCCTTTTTCACCGCCAGAGATGATCGTTAATACATACGAACCATTTTTCACGTTCCAAGATTCTTGAAGCATGCCAAGTAAGCTGCTGTGTGTCAAGATTCCATAGAAGCGTTGTTGTTTATCTAAAACAGCAATATAAGGTAATTCTTTGATGGTAAAGAATACTTTGAAGAAAGAACTATCTACACTAATAAATTTCGTAGAATTCTTAATGAGATGTGTAACAGGAAGGCTCATATCACCGCCGTTTGCTTTATGGCGATAAATGTGCATTTTATAAATATTTCCTCTAAAGAAAGTTTCTGTTTCATCTAATACAGGTACACAACGATATCCTGATTCTTCTAAAATCGTAATTGCTTCTTCTAACGTACAAGATTCCTTCACAACCGTTAGATTCTTTTTTGGAACTACAAGAGATTTTAATAACATATTCATTCCTCCTATATATGTCTTTCTTAATAATAGTACCATTTTTTTGAGAGAAATGTAACTAGAAAAGTGAAGAAATGATGAGAAAAATGAGAATGGATAGAGAAGAAAAAAACGATAAAATGAAGATTCTAACATTAAAGAACCATTACAAAAATAATACTAAATCTTGATTTTTCACCAAAAACTGATATGATATCTCTATACCATTTTCAATAATGGGTAAAATCTATAGTTAAAAGGGGTTAACAAAATTATGACAGCTGATTCAGATGGGAGTTCGTTGGGAGTCCAGATCTTAATCATTGTATTATTAACTGCATTAAATGCATTTTTTGCTGCAGCGGAGATTGCGTTTGTGTCCATTAATCAAGGAAAAATGGCACAAAAAGCGCAAGAAGGAGATAAAAAAGCAATCAAGGTAATGCGCTTATTAGAGAATTCGGATGAGTTTCTCGCAACGATTCAAGTAGCTATTACATTTGCTGGGTTCTTCTCGAGTGCGTCTGCCGCAACAAGTTTCTCTTCACGGATCCAACCATTATTAGGAAACATTCCTGGAGCAGAAGCATTAGCATTAGTGATTGTGACGGTTGTTCTATCCTACCTCACTTTAGTATTTGGGGAATTGTATCCAAAACAAGTGGCGTTACAAGTGGCAGAACCAATTGCGTTACATACTGCAGGGATTATTTTGTTTGTCAAAAAGATTTCAAAACCATTTGTATGGATTTTGACGTTCTCAACAGGATTATTAAAACGAATTACACCAATCGAATTTTCGAGGGTGGAGGAAAAATTAACACGTAGCGAGATGAAGTCATTACTGGCCAATAGTCGTAACGACGGAGCGATTGATATTTCCGAGTTTGCGATGATGCAAGGGGTGCTTTCGCTAGATACTAAGCTAGCACGTGAAGTAATGGTGCCTCGTACGGATACATTAATGCTTGATGTGGATGATGACTTAGCGGAGAATTTAGAGACAATCTTGAATTGTTCTTATTCGCGTCTTCCGTTATATGAAGAAGATAAAGATACCGTTATCGGAGTGATTCACGTTAAAGATGTTTTCCGAGCAGCCAGAGAGCAAGGATTCGATAATATTGACTTACGTGCCTTGGCACATGAACCTGTATTTGTTCCATCAACGATTTTCGTGGATGATTTATTAGTAGAATTTAGAAAAACACGTCAACATTTGGCGGTATTGAAAGATGAATACGGCGGTGTTGAAGGGATTGTTACATTAGAAGACTTGATTGAAGAAATCGTCGGAGACATTGAAGACGAATACGATATTGAGGAGAAAGAAGTCGTAGAAATCGATGAAAATAACTCAGAAATTGATGCGGGAATGTCCCTCGATCGTTTCAATCAAATTTATCAAACGTCATTAGAGTCTGATGAGGTGGACACAATGGCGGGTGCGATTATTGAGAAACTTGGCTACTTCCCAGATGATGAAGAGGTAGTGAAGGTGAGATTCGAAGGGTACATGTTACAACCGACGGAAATCGAGAATGATCGTATTCGTAAAATCCATGTTACTAAGCTTTCTGAAGAAGAACTCGAGCAGATTCTTGCGGAAGATGCCCAGAATGATGACAGCATTGAAGATGATGAATAATACAAAAGGAGGGGGTAACCCCTCCTTTTTTGTGTGCAAAAAGGAATAGACTTACGTCTATCTGTTAGATTCCTCGGATGTCTTCATAATAGTCATAATGGGGCACCGGATTGAGCCTACGTCTCAATTCCTACCAAGCTTCAAACTGACTCTACGGGTTACACCCTAGAGTCAGTAATTCACATTGGTCGCTATTCCCCATTATGACTACTATAGAATCCGGGAATCTTCCAGATAGACCATTTTTTATGAGCATACAAAAAGAGGGGCGTCGCCTTTATAGTTCTTCACGGTTTGTGTTGTAAATGAAAAAGAGCGGGGAATAGACTTACGTCTATCTTACAGATTCCTCGGTGTCTTCATAATAGTCATAATGGGGCACCGGATTGAGCCTACGTCTCAATTCCTACCAAGCTTCAAACTGACTCTACGGGTTACACCCTAGAGTCAGTAATTCACATTGGTCGCTATTCCCCATTATGACTACTATAGAATCCGGGAATCTTCCAGATAGACTTTTTTTATGAGCATACAAAAAGAGGGGGCCTTTTTTGTATGCTTATAAAAATGGATCTTCTTTTCGTGAAGGGAAAGGTGCTAGGGATTTCGGAGAGCTGTGTACATGGCTTTATAAGGATATTTAAACTGAAAGGAAGAAATGTTATACTTTCAGTGAGGAGGTGGGATTGTTGAAAATTATCTTAAAAGAAGATATTGAATTGTATCGTTATTTAATTGCTAAATTAACCTTTCTTCAGACACATACTCACTATAAGGTGGAAGAGTCCTATCCAGATAGTAATTGTTTTTTGTTGTCGAATACCTTAACTAATAAACAGGAGCTGGTCTCTCTTTTGAAACAGCCACAGTTCTCTAAAAAAAGAATCCACCCGATATTCCATTAGAGGCTCAAAAAGAATCTTTTGTTCAAAAATCCAAACGCAAAAAAATTCCGAATGGATTTACTGTAGAAAAGGCGGATAAAGTGTTTAATGACGCATTGAATAACAATATTCGATTGGGATTTTTAGCTCCAGAACAATTGATTGAACAATGTGGAGTTGAGATTAAAGAAGACATAGAGTTTTACTTCAAAAAAGCGGAACAGAAGATTTTAGAAGAGAAAACCCATTTTGTAAAATACTATGGGAAAGAAACTGTGGAGAAAAATGCCTATCAGGTGGCAGAAGGCAATGTGTCCTTTAGCCATCCTAAGTGGTTTAATGACCCTTTTGATTGTAACTGTTATTATGCGGATGGGAATACGATGATGGATGTTTTTAGAGTTTTTTGCTTCACGCATGAATACGATAATATATTAATGTGGTCCTATTATGCTAATAGTCATGAAGGATATGCTTTACAATATTCCTACTCTAGCTTGCTCGATAAAATCCAAGGAGTTGCTCTTGATGGATTATGTGTGTATGGGGAAGTCGAATATATCGATCAAAGGCCCAAAACAAGAAGTCACAGTAATCGATTTTCTTTTTCAAACTTGAATTTCTACATCCAAGCAACCTTCGCTAAATTCAAGGAATGGAGTCACGAGAGAGAGTATCGATTTGTGTTTATTCTAGATAACCAGGAAGCGGAGGCTACTAAGAGAGAAGCCGAAGAAAAATTGTCTGATTGGGTCGTTCTTCCTAAAGTAGATATTCTTCAAGGATATGCAGGGTGTCAGGCAAAGAAAATCATGAAAGATACTCCTTATCCAATCCGTCAATTGAAAAAAGATATTGTCAATTATCAACTTAAAGGATAGAAAAAAGGAACAGAGGTCACTCTGTTCCTTTTATTGTTTTAGTTTTTCAAAGGGATTTAATCGTTCAAAGATAGGAATCAGTAATATCCAAAAGGCAATGTTTCCAATAGCATGATAAGTGTCAAATAGAATTCCGTTGGCATAATAAATCCAAAAATTCAGACCAGGCATTGAAAGTACCCAAATCCCAGAGATGATAAATCCGTATAAATATCCCATCAAACCTGCAAATCGGGAAGATAAGAAAGCTTACTTTCGGATAGCGAGCCCTTTTTTTCCATAAAGGGGAGAGTAGGGTCGCACATAGACAAACAATTGAAAAACTGATCATCTGATAAAGAGTCCACGGTCCCATTGAAATGAGCAGATTTGAGATTAAAATGGAAAGGATACTGATGGAAACACCGTATCCCCATCCTAATTCTAAAGTTATCCAAATGACGATGACTGTAATCGGCTGAACGTTCGGAAGGGCAAGCATTCCCAGTCTGCCAATCACGCAAAATGCCGACATTATTGCGATAAATGCGATCTTTTGAGTCGAGATTTTCATAGATTATTGAAGTTTGTTTAATTTCCAGTCGATGACATCTCCAGCTTTGAGGAGAACTTCTTTTGCACCTACAGGACTCATTTGTCCATTTACATCAAATAACCAGTATTTTTGTTCAGATGGAACTTGTTCAACTCCGTTAATAGAAGAGATGAATCCGTCTTTTTCAACGATTTTTAGTTGTGCCTTCATGACATCTAGGAGATTATCTCCCTCTTTAAAAGTGAGCGTAAACGGGCTTCCTTCAATCGCTTGTCCATCTTTTGTAATGTTGAGAGTCACACTTGTAGTTTGGACTGCTGTAGTCGTTTCAACACTTGTCGTCGTTGAGTTCGTATTTGCAGGGGCTTGTCCACATGCGGTTAATAATAAAGTCGCTGTTAAAATTCCAATAATCTTTTTCATAAGAATCTCCTTTATACTGTTTTAATCAGCCCTCATTCTAACAATCTTCATAAAACTTGTAAAGGATTTTTTGCAAAAAACAATAGAAAAGGCTTTGCATTTGTGAAAAAAATGGTATACTGAAGTGTAATTAATTTTTAGGAGGAATGTTATGGAACACACGAGTGAGTTCAATACAAAACTTGAAAAAGCATGTCAAAAAAAAGAAGCGCTTTTTGATGAAAGTAAAATGCGTTATGCACTGCGTTCAATGTTTGCAGGAGCATTTTTAACAATGAGTACTGCGGCAGGAGCCCATGCGGCACAAATTATAGCTGGATTAAATCCTGCGTTAAGTAGATTTACTTTTGCATTTATCTTCACTTGGGGATTAGTGTATGTTGTATTTTTAAACGGAGAGTTAGCAACTTCGAACATGATGTTCTTAACAGCTGGAGCGTACCAAAAACATATTAAATGGTCTAAAGCAATTGCTATTTTATTCTATTGTACTTTATTTAATTTAATTGGAGCCATGTTTATAGGAGCGTTATTTGCGAATAGTTCAGCATTTAACGGAATCAATGCAAATGAGTTCATCGCAAAAGTTGCTGAATTGAAATTGTCTCGTTCAAACGAACTGATTTTATTGGAAGGTATTTTAGCAAATGTCTTCGTTAACGTAGCGATTCTTTCATTTATCTTAATTAAGAGTGAAGAAGCTAAATTATGGATTGTCATCTCAGCAATCTTCATGTTTGTTTACTTAGTAAATGAACACGTAGTAGCGAATTTTGCATCGTTCTCTATCGTGAAATTCTCACCAGTTGGAAACTCAATTGATGCTTTAAATTGGCTCAATATTATCCGTCATTGGGCAGTATCATTTGTTGGAAACTGGATCGGTGGAGGAATCTTAATTGGCTTAGCTTATGCATTCTTAAACCGTACAAACACCTTATGTAGATTAATTGAAATAATACAAAAAAGACTCGCATTTTTTGCGAGTCTTTTTTTGAACCAGTAGACCTTTTATTTAGAAAGGTCTCTTTTTGTTTTCATATCCTAATAGAACCTCTGGGAATTCTTGGCTTACTGCATAGAAGAATGGTTGTAGTAAGTCATCGGTGTCTTCGCCCACATTCTTAATGAGAAGAGTAGTTTTCTTTCTGCGATAAGATTTATCTGAGGTTAAAATGATTAGTTGTGAAGTACGACTTACCGTCATACCATATGATTTTTGTGTGTAGATATAATGGTAAATGCGCTCAGCTTTTGTTAAGTCATATACTTGGAAATTTTTGAATGTAGAAATAAGGTGATTTTTGTATAATATGATGCCTAATTGATTATCTACATAAGTGGCATTTTCTAATACCGTATCCATTGAATAATTTAATTCTGGATAAGCTGCATAAAGTTCAGCATACGCTTTATCTTCTCCTCTACGAGTGGCGTAGGCTGAGTAGAAGAATACAAGACCGAATAACACAGCAATACCTGCTCCAGCCGAAGCATAGAGACGTTCGGTATTCGCTTCATCAGCTGAAACATAGTATTCAGTCTCAGCTAACTGAGAAATAGCTTTATTTTCTTTAATGGTTTCTTTGAACTCTCTCGTGTAGTTCTTAACGGCACCCTCTCCATCCGATTTACGGACTTTAGCCAGAACATAAACTGGATTGTCGACTAAGTCATCTTGTTTAGCTTTGAGTTCGTCGATCAGTTTATCGCCTTCTTTTATTTCAAGGCTTGTATAACCATAATCTTCGCTATCTTTACGAGTAAACTCGATTAAATATAATTGAGTTCCTCCATCTACACTCGCAATGGGATCCGATAAAAATCCAGTAACTTTAACAGAAGTAGTTGCATTGTCTTTCATAGGACTTACACCGAAGATATTTCCTTGTTTATACAAATTCTCTGCAGTTCGGAAGAAATAGAAGAAGCCCACAAGTCCAATAGCGATAAGAAATGAGACAACTCCCATAACAATTAGTGAAATAATTCCACGAGTATTGCGTTTTTCAGTCATAATAATTCTCCTTTTATAGGTATGTATAGCAGACATAATATATCATAAGATAGTTTGAAGTGCAAAGGTTTGTTTAAAATTTCACTCACTGGAATGAAAAATCGTTGGATAAAAAATTCCCCCTTTACTGGGGTGTCCAGTAAAGAGGGGATTTATCCATTTGCGAGTCTTTTTTAGTTCACATTAAAATGGTCTTTTCTTTTCATAACCAACTTCTAAGTTAGGGAACTCTTGGTGAGCTGCAAAGAAGAAAGGTTGTAAGAAGTTATCGGTTTCTTCACCGATATTTGTAATTTGAATTTTTGTCTTTTTCTTTCTATAACTTGTATTATCGGTTAAGAATACGATATATGAATCGCGGTTTGTTGTGATTCCATAACGTTTATGGTTGATTTGATAATGATAAATTCGATTTGCTTGAGTTAAATCATAGACTTCTAACCCGCTAAGTGTTGTAAAGAAGTGATTTTTATAAATATAAACTCGTGTTTCGTCATCAGCATAAGTTGCGTTTTTGTAACATTAAGTCTAAGTTACCATTTAGTTCTGGGTAAGCTGCATACAATTCATCGTAAGCTGCATTTACTTTCTTACGTTTTAGGAAAGCTAATCCAACGAAAAGAAGTCCAGCTGCTGAAAGCCCAATTGCTACATACATGCCACCTTGAGCTGAAGAAGATGATTCAGATGTAGATAGATAGTAAACCGTTTGTGAATTACCAGATAATAAATTATTATCATTCAAAAACTTCTGTAAATTTAGAATCGTAGTCTTCAATGGCTTTTTTTATTACGGAAAGAATCGATGACAGTGACTTTAACTAATTCTGGATTGTTTGGCAAAAGTATCATTTTTTTGAAATTAAATCAGAAGCTAATTTTTGAATCAGCAGGAACTTCAAGTCCGATAATTCCATACGTATTATCTTCTTTTAAATATTCAATAATATACAGTTTTGATTTTTCCATTATCGACCGTAGCCACAGGATTACTAGAAATTTGAGTGACCTTAACTACTTGTGTATCTCCGTCTTCCCTTCGAGCGACATCAAACACTTTCCCTGCTTTTTCTAAGTCTTCTGGAGTAGATTTATTTAAACTGAATAAGACAACACCAGCTAGGGCGATTAAAATGATTCCGAAAATAAGACGCAGCTTAAATCCGTGATTGCGATTTTTCTTTCATAAATAAAGTTCCTTCTTAAATAATATGTTTATAATACACCTATCATAAACTAGATTTTTAGGAAATGCAAGAACGAATATAGGTTCATAAAGGGAGGGATTTTGTTCTACGAATGAAAGTTAGAGTTATTTTTTGATATGAGCAGAAAATTTTTTGCTTTCTATTTTCCATGCTATCATGTAGCTATCGTGAAATGCGATGTATTTTACCAATAAAGGAGAATTGTTATGAAAAAATCAACCAAATTATTAATGACAACACTGTTAATTTCGTTAGGTTTGGCTGCATGTGGTGGCAATTCAACTTCGACGACAGCAAATAATCAACAAAGTTTAACGATTACAACATTTGGAGAATTAGCAACATTGGATAGTGCTGACTATGATGATGTGCCAAGTTCAGATATGTTAGGACAAATTTTTGAAGGGTTATATCGTGTCGCAAAAGACAATAAAGTTGAATTAGGAATGGCTGCAGAAGAACCAACTGTGAGCGCGGATGGTCTTGTTTATACATTTAAACTACGTGACGCTAAATGGTCAGACGGTACTCCAGTAACAGCCGGAGATTTTGTATATACGTATCGTAAATTAGTGAATCCAAAAGAAGGACATGTGGCTCAATCAGCGGATGTGTTCAAAAATGCTAAAAAGATTCGTACGGGAGAATTAGGCGTTGAAGAACTAGGTGTTAAAGCAATCGACGATAAAACACTAGAAATCACCCTTGAAAACCCTGCACCATATTTACCAAAATTATTAACAGGTTCTCGTTTCTTACCACAATCTGAAAAAGTGGCAACTGAAAAAGGAGAAGGGTATGGATCTACTGCTGACTCCATTGTAACGAATGGACCTTTTAAATTAGAAGGCTGGACAGGTTCTGAACTTTCTTGGAAACTTGTTAAAAACGAAGGGTACTGGGATGCTTCAAACGTTGCATTACAAAATGTCACAGTGAATGTGTCAAAAGAAGTTGCAACTTCTGTTCAATTATTTGAAGGAAAACAAGTACAATACACAACCATCAGCGAACAATTCGTGGATCAATATAAAGGGCAACCAACCTACCATGCAATTCCAAAAGCAACAATGGGATATATGAGTTTCAACGTAGAACGTAAAGTGACAGGAAATAAACATTTCCGTCGAGCAATTGCGATGGCATATGATAAAGCCTCTTTAGTGAATAATGTCATGAAAGATGGTTCCATTGTTTCAAACGGATTAGTTCCAAAAGGATTTGGTGAAAATCCAGAAAGTGGAAAAGACTATGTAGAAGATCGTGGCGACTTACTCAGCTATAATGTAGAAGAAGCTCAAAAAGAACTAGCGTTAGCAAAACAAGAGCTAGGAACGGACACTATTGAAGTAACACTACTAACTTCTGATGCAGGTAGTGCAAAAGTAGTCGGTGAATACTTACAAGCACAAATTCAAAAGAATTTACCTGGTGTGAAATTCAATATCAAATCTGTACCATTGAAAAACCGTTTAGAATTACAAAGAGCGGACGATTTTGATATTTTCTTCGGAACTTGGGCGCCAGATTACCAAGATCCAGTGAACTTCTTAGAGCAATACGTTACAGGCGGAGGTATTAACTTCGCAAACTATTCAAGCTCTACTTATGACGAAGCTGTGAATGCAGTGAAAACAAAATATGCAACACAACCAGCTGAACGTTATAAACAAATGATTGCTGCAGAAAAAATCATCATGGATGATGCTATTGTGGCGCCAATCTATCAAGCAAGCCAAAGCTATTTACTTGCTGAAAACGTAGATGGATTTGAAGTTCTTCCATTTGGACGTACAATCAACTTACGACAAGCTTCTGTAAAATAATCATAAAAAATAAGAGACTCGAAATTTCGAGTCTCTTTTCGTTTTGAAAAAGCAAAATGTAACATATAAGTTACAATTTACCAAATTCCTCTTTGAACGATTTCGTCCGAAGAGGGATTTTTTTTATAATGTTTTTGCCATATGATAATACGGATGACCGCTTAAGACACGTTCGCTTTCTGGGGAGTAACCCAGTTTTTCGTATAATTTGTAGGCTTTCGTATTTTCTTTCTCGCAGTTGAGGGCGATTTTTGTGGCCCCTTGCTGGCGCGCTAAATTTTCTACTTCCACTAATAATTTACGACCAATCCCATGGCGACGATATTCGGGATAGACCGCTAAAATATCAATGTACCATTCTCCTGGCATCGTCTCCTTATCTTCGTAGAGCGGGATTTGATGCTCAATGTTGTAAGCTCGTATAAGCTGTGGAATGGGTCATCAATCGTGTCTTCTAAGTGTCCATGATAGCCGAAGATAGCTCCAGCCACTTTTCCCTCATGGATATAGACTAGGGTTTGGCTCAAACCGTAGCGAAACTGATCGTCGAGCATGGCTTCTTCTAGCATCGCATAGAGCATTTCTGGAGTTGTATGTTCCAGAATTGGCAGTTCCATATCTTGCATAATTAATTCGATGAGCGGGATGATTTGACGGCGTTCATCGCGCTTTGGTTTTCGTATCATTGGGACTCCTTTTGATATTTTTCGCGGTAATCCGTTGGGGAAATTCCAGTTATTTTTCTAAATTGTTTTGAAAAGTAAGTTGGTGTTGTAAATCCAACGATGTCAGCCACTTGAGAAATAGAATAATTCGTTGTTCGCAGTAGAATTTTACTTTCTTTGATACGAATGGTCATTAAGTATTCCATTGGAGACATGCCGACTTCTTTTTTAAAACTGTGGGAAATATAGAAGCGGCTTAAGTGGGTCATTGACGCTAATGCTTCTAGCTGAATGCTTTCTCGGTAGTATGTTTTTAAATAATGTTTGATAAAAGCGATATCTTTTGTCGTTTTACTATGAGCACCGACTTCCAAATCAAAATGCTGGTGTCTTAAAATCTTAATCAATAAGATTTCTAACAAATTATGACAAACTAAATCATAACTGAGCGCTTGATTCGTGGCTTCTTGCACCATCGCGTTTAAGTAGCGCAAAATGTCCTTTTGTTCATCTCGTAAATTAAAGAACGAAAAAGGATGTCCACCTTGATCCACAGGTGTTAAATTCGAGAAGGACAGACCTTGGATTCCCACCACAATGTATTCTAGAGGAGAATCTGGTGAAGAAACTTCAGTGTGTTCTACCTGAGGATTAATAATGACAAAATCATTGGCTTTAACCGGAAAACGTTGGTGTTGAATAATAAATTCGCCCTTACCGTCAATAACATAAAAAAGTTCAGTAAAGGGATGAGTGTGTAGCGTACTATGCCAGTCGCTATCGTATTTGGATTTGGTAATAGACTCTAATCGGAAGGATAAATTTTTAATATCAGATTCTATCATTAAAAAACGTTCGTTACTCATGTTGCATCCTTTCTTTGGCAATCTTACTATTTAATTATACAGATTGTAGAAAACGGTATCAACAATATTTTCGGATTTTATCTTTTCAGAAAATATTTTTTCAGTCAAAAGCGTTCAAAAGACGATGAGCATCGATTTTACAAGCCCTAAAAATAGAGAGGACTTGACGCTGGGACACGAAGAAGGTATCCTTACCAAGAGAAAGAAAGGAGATTCATGGAAAGTAGGAACTAAATTTTCTAGAACCTAAAAATCAGAGTAGACTTTATTGCGTTAAGTGCCCGGAGGATGGAATGTTGCCACTGGGACGAAAATGGAAACATTGCGGTAATTTAGTCGCATTCGCTGCATTTAAACAACACTAGAAATAGAAGAAGTTAAATGGAGCAACTCTTTACAATTAAAGGAGATGCTAATATGGAAAATACAAAGAAATATAATAGAAAACAAATACTTGATATTACAGTGATGGCGCTAATCTTGGCCATTCGTCTTGTGATGGAAATGCTGCCAGCGATAAAATTCGGCGTTTACGTACAACTTGGCTTCGGATTCATCGGAGCTGCCATTGCAGGGGTCATGCTTGGACCGTGGCGTGCGGCGCTTGTGGGAATTCTAGTCGATATCCTCGGGAACTTCTTCCGCGGAGAGAGTGGACAATTCTTCATCGGATACACACTTACAGCCCTAGTCGGAGGACTCATCTACGGATACTTCTTATATAAGAGACCACTCAGATGGGAACAAATCTTGATTGCAGTATTACTCGTCACAATCGTCTGTAACCTCGGATTGAATTCGCTATGGGTGTATATGATGACAGGAAAAGCCTTCGCCGTCTTCATGCCACTTCGAATCATTAAAAACCTAATTTCATTCCCATTAAACACAGCAATATTAACCGTGCTGTTTTCTAACCAAACCATGAAAACCTTGATTGAAAAGTATAGGGTGTGAGGCTTCGCGCCCAGAAATGGAACGTTGGACCAGAATAACGCAAGGGACTGCTTGCAGTCGTGCGGCTATTCTGGGAAGTGGACGTCAGTCCTGTGAGCCCGAATTCAACTACATAGGATGCGAGAAAAGGCGTTTAGAAACGAATCACTGGACCGGAACGCCGGAAGGAACGTGAAACGTTCTGCGGACGTTTCGGGAAGCAAAACTTCACCGTGCGAAGTTTTGCGTTTCTGCCTTTTCGAGTTCAACTCCACAGGGTGTGAGTCCTTTTCAGCGCCCCACCTAGCATTCCCTCCCATTTAGGAGTAGAATAGAACCAAAGAGCAACTATATAAACTAGTTTAAGCGAAGGGAGGCACAACCATGCCATTTATTCATGTTGAAATGATCGAAGGAAGAAGCCGTGAACAAAAAGAAGCCCTTGTCAAAGAAGTGACAGAAGTGGTCTCTAAACACACTGGCGCTCCAACAGAACATATTCATATCATTATTCAAGAAATTAAAGCCGAAAACCTTGGCCAAAACGGCAAATTAAGAGGTTAATCAACTTCATATAGAAAAAATACAGGCAGCTCAAAAGTTAGAACGCTTTTGAGCTGTTTTTGTTAGGAAAACTATCGAATGAATCAACTGCAAATGATATAATTTAGCTAACAATAGTTAAGAGCTCATAAAGTGAGGATTAAGGATGAATTTTAAGAAATTAATATACGCTTGTATAATGGGTGGAATTCTCTTTATATCATTTGGATGTAATCCGAGAAGTAATCGTGCGTATTTAGAAAAGCGTATCGGAACAGAAATGAGCCGCGTGTATCCAACAGAAAGATTAGAAAACTTGTTTGATCAATTTCCAGGTGGATTTAAGATAACGCAGTCTTTTATGGATGGTGATGATCTATTTACAGTAGAAATAATAGCTAGGAGTAAGGGAGAACCTATTAGCGGCACTGTTTCAAAGGTCGGAGATAATGGCATTGATAAAATCTTTGAAACAAACTTTCAGTATCAAGATGGGAAGTATCAATTTGCCAATGAGAGCGATGCAGCATATTGGCCGTATCGAGGTTTCTTATTTGAGAAATTGACCTTAAATCGGGATGTATTATCAAAATTAGATTTAGAAGAAAAGTTCTATAGTATGATGAATGGCGATTTTTGAACTACGCTACAAAGTAACAAACGAACTCATTAATTCTTTTCTAGGCTTAGAAAAAAATCGGAACAATTGAGGATTTCGTTAGAGGGAAGTAATAGTAATAGAGGTTATTATTATTCAATTGCTATAAAAAAAATGCAGAAGGTTTATATTTTACAGAAACGGTCTCAGATTAAACTCAAACAAAAAAATCAATAAAGACAGAATGGTTTAGTAAAAAGGGAGATAACTATGTACGCAATCTATAAACAAAAGAAGTATGATGCAGAACTTAGATTAGGAAAAGATGTTACCCTTTATAGTTATGTAAAAAGAAGAAGGGTTTGAAAAATCATGTTGATCCGTGGGGAAGAGAATCAGATAATTTTTTTCTCCAAAAAAATGGATATTCATGAATTAGATTATCTTTATAGAATAGAGTACGAAATTCAATACAAAGGGCATTTTTTTGACGTGATGTCTGTTATGAAAAGAAAGCTTATTGATAAAGATCTTTTTTGGCTACACGCTGGTATTGAGGAGTACGAATTCATTGAGAAGCTAGGGTTTAAAGTATTCGATAAAGGAGAATGGCGCAAAGAAATCGGTCGTAAAGATATTGAAGCTCTCAAAATCATAGAAGAGCCAAAGGGAATCTTCAAAGACCGAGGCTCAAAAGTTAAAATTATCGAAGGCAAAGATATAGACGAATTCTTAGCTTCTGTTAAAGATTAAAGAAGAAAATGCATGAATCCTAAGTTGATGAGACTTAGGATTTTTTTGTTAATTGAAAATACTAGCTTTGCCGATGGATATTTATTTTTGTGAATATGGTATGATAAGGCTATTAATGAATTCGTTTTTTAGAACTAATAAAAAAAGGATAGAAGAGACAAGATGATGAAGGTTAGGAAAAATAATATTTGCGTGTTTAATCGTAGGGTTTTTTTCTTAATGTTTTTGTTGTTGAAATACAATCCAAGAAATAATCGTGCATACTTAGAAAAACAGAATTGGAACGGAAGTTAGTCGTGTTTATCCAACCCAGAAATTGGAGGATCTTTTTGAACAGTTTCCGAATGGGTTTATTGTGTATCAAGTGCGCCAGGTGAACGAAAAATAATGTCAAAAATTAAATTAACGGGGACTGAAAAAAGGGGCTCCGATTAAAGGAGAATTGATAGAAACAGAAAGAAAATCTGGAGAGGATACTAGAGTAGTTTCTGTTGAATACTACAATGGGAAGTATACTTTTTTTCAGATGAAAAAAAGCGGCTAGCGAACTTTGGCCGCAACAATCCTTTCTTATTCCAGAAAATCACGTTAAATAAAGATTTTTCTATCAACACTGAAACTGAAAGACAAATACTATAGTTCGATGAATGGTTCTTTTGAGTTAAATTATGACGTGATTCTACCAGAAATCAACGAGTATTTATCATTTCCAGCATCAAAATCCATTGAATTATCTTTCGGAGGCAGTAACTCTAATAGAAATTATTACTACTCTGTTGTGGTAGAGGATAAAGATGGCTATTACTTCAGAGAAACGGTTTACGAATAGAAATGAGGAATATTAATGTATGCAGTCTATAAACAGCAAAATTTTGAAGCAGAGTATAAAAACGATGATGAAGTTATTTTGTACAGTTCGGTGAGGGTTGAGGGCTTTCAAAATTATATAGATTCACGGGGGAAGCTGTTTCCAGACTATTTTTCTAAAACAGTTAAGATAGAAGAGCTAGATTACTTATATAAAATTCATTATGAAATTCAATATAAGGGGCATTTTTTTCATATTACAAGCGCAATGAATCAGATGAATATTAAAAATGATTGGTTTGAACTAATTCCTAATATAAAGCAAAAATGAATTAAAGAATGAGTTGGACTTTAAGCAAATCAACAAACTAGACTGGGCAAAAAGAAATTGGTCGAAAAGATATCGAAGCCATAAAAAAATTGTCGAAAACACCGGTGGACATCTTCAAAGTTCAAGGCTCAAAATTTAAAAATTCTCGAAGGCAAAGATATAGACGAATTCTTGGCTTCTGTAAAAGATTAAAGAATAGAATAGACGGATCCTAAGTTTATGATACTTAGGATTTTTTTATTTGATTTGAACCACATGGATATTTATTTTTTTAGTAATATTTAAAAAAACACGGAATTTATTTTTTTGTGAATATGGTATGATTAAAAGTGAAGAAGTTAAATCATATAACGAAAAAGGTAGGGATGGGAAAGAATGAAGAAAAAACTAGTAATCATAGGAACTGTTGCACTGTTAGGTGTAGGAGCAGCAGTGTTAAGCAATCAAGAATGGCGTGCGAACACAATCTTTGCTACCGCAAAAGATAAGCAATTGGCGTGGTTGAAAGAGCATGAGAAAGAAATTGTGAAATGGATGCACTCTGCCTATCCCAAAGTGGAATCTGTACAATTTGATTGGAGTACGCTAAGAGTTGGGCCTGTGAGTAACGGAGTAGCTATTGCGGAGTATAATCTATCGGTAACGGGAACCTTTAATAATAATCCAGATACTGTCATTCATATTGATTTTGGATTAAATAAATCTGATAGTATACCAAATATGTCTGGAATTAGAATGAATCAACCTCCACGAATCAGTAGGGGAAAAAGTATTGGAAAATTTATGAGTAATGTGAATAATTTATATGCTTTGTAGCAAACAGTAGTTATGAGAAGACTGTTAATGAATAGTTTTATAACCGGCACAAGGATAGAAGAGGCGGGAAGAATGAAAAAGTATTAGTGTTAGTTACTTTATTATTAGGAATAGGAATCGTCGCAGGATGTATGAACACACCTTCTAAAGAGAAGATGAACGAAGAGTTGCAGAAACCGGAAGTTGTTGAAGTAATAGAAGAGGCTATAAAAAAACGAGACAGTAAGGCCTTTACCGAAGCTGGGAAAAATTAAAACATACAATGTTGATTACGATAAAACAACCTATAATCCGATGGGTGGGATTGAAGTGATTATTTATGTGAATGGTAATCAGAATTTGAAATTACAATATACAGTTGTTAAAAAGTAATAATAAGTATGAAATTGGAAGTGGTTCAGGTTCAGAAGAACTTGCTAAGTTACTAAAAAGAGGAATAGAGATGGATTTGGATATTTTTAAAGCAGGAAATTGAAATATTAATTAGAAAGAATAACTTTCAAACGTTGAGATATGAGTTATTTAATGAACAGAGCAATCTTCCATGGGCAACACATCTATTTTATAGGGATAACAAGTTTATGATAAATAGTAGAGATGAACGCTCATATGTTGTTGGAGCAACTTGGGAATACGATACTATTAATGAAGCTATAGATAAGTTCATGAGTATACTGAAACAAACAATTGACGCTGAGCATTTAGCATCAGAACTAGGATTTTTCTCATCCATACTCGTCACCACTTTGGGGATGAGGATTAAAAAAAGATACAGAGGGATGCAAAATTAGGGTTCTTGAGAGAGGTAAAATAATGGTAAATTTAGATAATGAGAAACAAGAACTAATGGAAGAAATTAAATTGTTGGGATATGAAAGTTTGAGATATTCCATTTTCAATGATCATAGACCAGGTGAATGGGAAGTTCGAATTGAGTTTGATTCTACCAGTGAACATTATTTTGTTTACGCTACAATGGATAGAGCAAGTTATAACAAAAAAAATTGGAATTTGATAATTTTGAGGATGCAAAAAAATAAATTTATAGAAAAAAACTAGATCTCACTGTGAAAATAAATAGAGCTGCTATAAAAAATGGAGAAGTTCCTGAATACTCTTCTGATATGCTCCCTCTAAAGTAGACACTTAAAAAAGTAAACTACTTTAGAGGGGGCATTTTTAAGTTGGTCAAAAAACATACTGCAAAAGAATTAGAACAATTCATAGAATTGTATTTAGATGGTGTATCTTTTCATGAGCTGCGTAGTGAATATGGTTTAAAGATATCGCCCTGGAAGCTTTAATATGTATTTTTCTGAATTATAAAGCACACGGACCTTCTGTATTAGAAGATCGAGATGGGTTTAACATTTATACAAATGAATTTAAAGAAAAGGTGGTCAAAGAGTTTTTAGAATCGAAAACTTACTTTACTGCAATCGCAAGAAAATACAAAATCCCTTGTGCTAAAACTGTACGAAATTGGATTATTAAGTATACTAATGGTGAGGCCGAGAAGGCCTACTATCCTAAGCCAGAGGTATATACTATGAAATTTAGAAAAACATCGCATGAAGAAAGAATATTTATCGTCAAAGACTGTATTCAAAATCAATTAGACTATAAACAAACCGCACAAAAATTTAATGTCTCTTACAACTCAGTGTATCAATGGGTTAAAAAATATCAAAAATATGGTCCTGATGGATTAGTAGATAGTCGAGGAAAACGAAAACCAGATAATATACAGACAGAAACCGAGCGTATTCGTGCAGAAATGGCTATATTAAAGGCACGAAACGAATATTTAGAAACAGAAAATGCCGCACTAAAAAAATTACAAGAAGTGGAAAGCGAGTTGATGTTTGCCAGACGAAATTTGAAGCGGAATATCAAACGATTAAAAAATTAAGTAAAAGAGGATTTCATATTACTCAATTATGTAAAGCCTTAAACGTTAGTAGATCCGGCTATTATAAATGGTTAAATCGAGTCCCTTCGGAATCTGAAAAAAACGACTACGTCGTTTAATGTCATTAATACACGAAGTATATGAATCCGTTCAAGGTATATATGGATATCGTCGTATCACAATCTATTTAAACTATTATAGAAATGCGAAGGTGAATCATAAATGTATTCAGCGCCTTATGAAATTAATGGGATTAAAAGGCAATTATACGAAAAAAAACGTTATCGTTATAAATCTAACTCTGAAGAATACACCGCAGCTAATATTTTTAAATCGAGAATTTCAGAAAGATTACGAGCCAATGGCTCTACTATTAACGGATATCACTGAATTGAAATATGGAAAGGGAGAAAAAGCTTATTTAAGTGCAGTTTTTAGATTATGGCACAAAGAAAAATAGTTGCATATCAAATATCTAAACAAAACAATAATCAAATCGTTAAAGATACTTTTTGATCAAATAAAGAGAAAGATAATTCCAACAAAAACAATGATTCATAGTGATCGAGGATTTCAATATACTTCTCATTTCTTTAAGCACTTTATAGAAAAAGGACAAATAACACATAGTATGTCACGTCCTGGCCGATGTATAGATAACGGACCAATTGAATCATTCTGGGGAACATTAAAGGAAGAAGTATATCGTTTATATCATTTCAAAACCTATGAGTCTCTCTTCAAGAAGGTTGAGGAGTATATCCACTTCTATAATGAGAAAAGAATTACTTTATCAATGGGGTTAAAAATCCCTGCATAAATAAAAAGACGAGTTCATTAGAACTCGTCATACAATTTAATTATTTTCCTGTCTACTTGACAGGGTGCACTTCACTCTGCATTATGGGAGAAAATCGATGATTGATATTGAGAACATGAAATATATAGTTGAACAAGAAAATAAAAAAAGTCATTTCGAGAGCTTACATTACGTTTTATTTGATGAACAAAGTAGTCAACCATCGGCGTTTCACTTATTCTATAGAGATGGTAAATTTATGATTAATGGTCGAGATGACAGGTCATATGTGATGGGGAATACGGTTGAATTTAATAGTTTTGAAGAAGCAAAAGTAGCTTTTTTGGAAAGATTAGAACATTTTGTAAAATCTAATCAATTCAGAGTAAAGATAGGAAAAACCCCAGATTATTCTTCTCCCCTCTGGGATGATAAAGAGGAGCACTAGAAGATGAGAGACGAATCCAAAGAACGTTTAGAACTGATATCAACCATTCAAGATTTAGGTTACTCAAGTTTAAGATATTCAATATTTTCAGAGGAAAAACCTGGAGAATGGGAAGTCGTGATTGAATATAATCAAGTAGAAAATTTATATTTTGTATACGGAACAATGGATAGAGGAAGTTTTAATGGAAAGCATGTTTATCATACATTCCAAGAAGCAAAAACAAAAATTTTTTTAGATTTTTTTAGCAGACATAGTTATTATTAATCGATACTATGTCCAGGAAGGAATGCCGGTTAACTATCTATCCCCCTCTGGGATGATGCTAGAGAATAACAAATAACTCCTTCCTTTTATGATGGAATAAACATTGAAATAATTTTTAAATTCTGAGGGAAAAATTATTACTGCTTATCCACAAAAAAATAGAATATATTTAAAGGTACTTATAAATGAAACGAAACTATATTGTAAAAAGTAAATAACAATAGTCAGAAATTTTTTTGCTAGTAAAATTCGATAGCTCTAGTTGTCAATCTCTATCAAGTTTTTTTAAATTCTGAAGTCCATAATTTTTTTACATTCATATTTATAAAGAATTAGAAGCGGTTGTTACTGGTCAAAAAGAAGCATCTGAATTTGGCGGTAATATACTGAATATTGATATAGGTAAGGAGGAAACAGAAGTATACTATCAAATGGATGATGAAAGTCTTGGGGAACCTTGCTTTATTTCAACTGATGAACTATATAAATTAGTCATTGAATGGAAAGAAATGGAAGATAAAATGTACAGGGGGGAAGATATTTTTCCGCTTATCCTAGAGGATTGAATACGATGACTTTCTATCTGCGATTGAACGTCAAGGCTATTATGAAATCAAAAATCCACGTGTCTATAAGCCTGGCACTAATGAAACTTATGAAATTAAAGGAATTTTTAGAATTAACCAATGGAGTAAATAAATGAAAAAATTTGAAATACCAGAGCCTAAAGAATATGAATCTTTTGTTAATTTCTATCGTAGTGTGATGGAAGAAGGAAAAGAGGAAGAAGCTTTTTTAGGCACAGATGCAAAATATCGCATACGAGAACGAGATTCTTATGAACTTGATAGTACAGATATTGGAGTATTGATAGAATATTGCTTATTCCCTCTGTATGTGGAAGGTGATAGGGATATAGCGCGCAGAACTTTTGAAATCTTGAAAGATTTTAGCTTATCTAATGATCTAATGAAATTAAAGAAGGTCACTCAATATATTTCTAATCAAAAATGGTTTGTAACGAATTATTATGATATTCCCTTTGTTATTGAAACAGATGAATTGGTAAGAAATATTATAGAAAGTACTTCCCACCTATCAGATGATCAAAAACGAACGTATACCTATGAAGGGTTGTGTAATGTATTAGAACGTAATCCAGAATACAGACAGTGTGACGAAGAAAAGGTAGAGAAGATTCTCAAGGAATTCAAGAAAAAATCCACATGTCTATAAACCTGGGCCTAATAAAATTGTCCGAGCTGAGGGAATTTTTAGAATAAATCAATGGAGTAAATAAATGAAGAAATATAGACTAAAAAAAGATACTGAGTGGGATATTATGCGGTATAAAAAAGCCATTGAAAATCACAGAGAAGTAGATGCTTTCTTAGGTATTGATCTCGAGTATAGAATTGGGCACCGCGATTCATATTATCAAGATATTACGGATACCCATATTTTGATAGAATACAGCCTTTATCCAATTTATGTAGAGGGAGATTTTGATATTCCAAATCGAACTTTTAATATTTTAAAGGAATTAGCTTCTAGTCAGGATATTATACATTTATATCAAGTTGTATCATTTATCAAAAAACAAGAAGATTTACTGGAAGAATATGATACTTTACCTTTTATCGTTGATGTTGAGAACATAGTACCTATAGTTCTTGAAAGCATTTATAATCTTTCTAATGAGAAAAAAAGGTTGATTATTACCGTAATATTTGTAATTTAATTGATTCTATGGCGCTCTTCAAAAAAACTGTGATAAAGACAAAGTAGAATATATTGTTAATGAGCAAAAGAAAGAGGAGAATAAGAATAGAAGAAAAATTAAATCAGTTGCAGAAGTATGACCAATTGTACTAGACGTTACAAGTATCGATGCCATTGGTGTCTCTGATAACCATCTAGAGTTGTTGTTGATTGATGAGAATAAGAGGAATTGAAATGCTGAATATGGGGATAATGGAGGAATTTTAAATGACAAAACAAGAACTGGTAAATTTCATTAATCAACATAGAGATAAGATGGGGATATTTCATATTGCGCTTGATGAGCGATATGGAGGTCAATTTACTTTGGGATACTATTACGATGAGAAATCTAGTCAATATAAAGTATATGAGGTTAATGAGCGCCAAGATATCTGGATAAGAGACGAATTTAAAAATGAAAGTGATGCAATAAATCGACTTTATCGTTTGATAAAAACAAAATTTTGGATAAAAGAACCTCTCATTCAGTTAGATGTTGCAGAAATTGATGCAATCGGAACGAGTGATACAGACTTGGAACTTTTATTAATAGATGGAAATCTTTGGCTTCTAGATACCGAAGAAGAGCAGCTCTTGAAACTTCAAGAAAAACTCAACAACTACATCTACTTCCTCGAAAGCAAGCAGTATGTGGCACGATATGGCGATAGCTTTGACAAAAAAGTTATCCATATCACTTTTCAATATTCTCCATCTGATAATGGGCTAGCCTTTCTTGCAGCAGTTCAGAAGGTGTTACAACCGACGGATATGAGCTTGAAAGTGGAATTGCCTGAGTGATAAAGAGAGCGAAAGACGCTCTCTTTTTTTATGATATAATAAGACTATATTTATAAAAAGATTATTTCAGCTTTCCTAGCAGTAAATAGAAAGATATAGGACGTAACAAATGTTAAAAAAAGACAATATGGAATATTTAAATATCCTGACGGTGATATTAGATTATCAATAAAAATTTTTTTGGATGAAAAAAATATCAAACTTTAGGCGAGTTTTTTTATCACTGAGGTTAATGATTTTTTTATCTGTATGTCAGAGAAGCTTTGGAAAATGTAATTTCTGGGAATATGGAAGAATATGCTTTTGATGGTAATATATTAGGAATTGAAATTGGAAAAAGAAATAACAGAAGTTTACTTCAATTTGAGGAAGAAATATTAGGTGAACCATGCTTTATTCCTACAAATGAGCTCTATAAATTGGTTTTAGAGTGGAAAGAAATGAAAGATAAAAATGTACAGAGGAGAAGATATTTTTTTCCGCTGACGATAGAGGATTGAAGATGAATAAGTAGAAAAAAATGATATTCGAGAGGTAGAAATGAAAATTACAGGGACAAGATCAACAATTACTTTTTGATTTAGAGAATGGTTTTTCTCTTAAAAAGCACAAGGAGAATTGCTGATCAATAAAAAAATTTGTTGTTTATAAAGATAGTATGACACAATGGGAGCCCCCTCATGAGAATCTTCCGATAACTCAAAGAGAAATAGAAAATATTATTAATACAGCTAAAAAAATGGAGAGTAATCAAACTATTCAATTAGACTTTGTATAATTAGGTTGTATTCTAAGAGAAATGAATCTCTATACAACGGGGCAGGTTGCCTCTCATAGGACAAAGTTTCTAGGTGGAAGCGAAGAGGATGCTCAAACCGCAAACTTTTTATGAAGGTTTAAGTTTAGTGAGGGAGATTAAGTAATTATGTCAGAAATTAACGTGCTGAATTTAGTAGCCGACTTAGATAAAACTATACATGAACATGGATACGAGAATCTATATTATGTACTATTTGATGAGGACAGTAATTTGCCTTGGGCTATTCACCTGTATTATAAAAATAATAAATTTATAGTTAATAGTCGAGATGAGCGTTCCTATATTATTGGGAAATCATGGGAATTTGAGAACTATGAGGAGGCAAAACATTTTTTTATCAAAAAAATGGAAACCTTTGTCCAGTTAAATAAACTTGAAATTCAAACTGGGACCCTCCATATTATCCATCCCCCCTCTGGGATGATGTCACAGAATAATAAATAACTCCCCCTTTTATGAAAAAAATGGGGATTTTTTTAAAAGAGGTAATAAAATGAAAGATACATTAGATTTTTAAATTTATGAAACATGATGTAGAAAAAGGAAATTAAAGAAAAAGAAACTTGAAAGTATACATTATGTATTATTTGATGAAAATAAAAATCTTCCATTTGCATTTCACTTATTCTATAAAGATAGTAAATTTATGATTAATCTTCGAGATGACAGGTCATATATTATGGGAAACACTATAGAATTTGACAATTTTGAAGAGGCGAAGACTGCTTTTATAAGTAAATTAGAAAACTTTGTAGAATCGACTAGAAAAGGACTTAAAGTTGGATTTTCTCCATATTATTCCTCTCCCCTCTGGGATGAAAAAGAGGGTTACTAGAAGATGAGAGACGAAGCCAAAGAACGGTTAGAACTATTATCAACCATTCAAGAGTTAGGTTACGAGAGTTTGAGATATTCCATTTTCAACGATCATAGACCAAGGGAGTGGGAAACAAGAATAGATTATAATCCTGAATTAGAAGTATATGAAGTATATTCGACAATGGACAGAGCAAGTACGAAAGGTAAAGATTCATACCAAAACTTTCAAGAAGCACGGAGTCGTTTCATAGAAATTCTTAAAAATGTTGTTTTTATAAATAGATATTATGTTGACGAAGGTATAGGTGCAGAATACTCCTCTCCATTATGGGATAAATCGATGATTGATACTGAGAACATGAAATGTATAGTTGAACAAGAAATTAAAAAACGTCATTTCGAGAGCTTACATTATGTTTTATTTGACGAAAATAAACGTCTTCCATGGGCATTTCATCTTTATCAGAAAAATGGGAAATTTTATGTTGATGGTCGAGATGACAGGTCATATATAGTTGGACATAGCAAAGAGTACGATAATTTTGAAAGTGCAAAGAAAGATTTTTTTGAAAAATTAGAACTTGTTATAGAATCTAATAAACTGAATATACAGTTAGGATTATCACCAGAATATCCATCACCGCTATGGGATGAGGATGGAAAATGATGCATCCGGGAGGACGTTAAGGGATGAAAAAGTTATTAGCCATTATTGCAGTAATTACGGGTGTATTTGTGCTGGTTACTTGCTTAAAGCCAACTATTACGAAGGAGCAGCAAGATAATATCGCAACTCGTATTTATCGAAACTACGATATCCAAGAAATCGAGTTCTTGAGTTTTACAAAGAATGAAAGTACGGGGAGTTATAGTCTTTCATTCAAATTAAATAGTGATGAAGATAAAGTAACAGCAATATTGATAACTGATTTGAAGGACTTAAACACAAGTGAAGGTGGAATTGGATTAAGTCCTGTCGAAACATTCGAAGGAATGAGACGAGAGAAAGAGTTGGATATCCATACAACAACGTCGGATATAAAAATAAAATATTTAGGAAAAAATTGATACAGGCAATGGCGCTAGCGACCGCCAAATAGCAGTAAAATTAGGGGATTAGAAAATGAAAAAAGTAATCGCAATAATTATTTTATTTTTTGTTGGAGCAATGGCTGTCAAATGCTCAAAACCAAGACTCACGAAAGAGCAGCAGAATAACATCACAACACAAATTGCGCGGAACTATGATGTGAAAGAAATTGAATTTTTGTATTTCGGACATGATTGGGTGGTAGGTTTCTATTCAGTAAAAATCAAAATCAATGGGGATGAAAATAAAATTCATGTAATGCGATATCACGACCCTAAGGAATTCGATGACGACACATTAGACATTGGATTAAGTCCGATTGATTCCTATAAAGATATTGAAAGAAAAGAGAGAATCACCGGGGAAATCGATTTATCTACGATTAAAATCAAGTACCTAGAGTAACCGTAAAATTAGGGGATTAGAAAATGAAAAAAGTAATCGCAATAATTGTTTTATTTTTTGTTGGAGTGATGGTGGTCACTTGCTCAAAACCGAAAATCTCTAAAGAGCAGCAAGACAATATCGCAACTCGTATTTATAGAAACTACGATATCCAAGAAATTGAATTTTTGAGTTTTACTCAGAATGAAAGTACTGGGACTTATTATCTAAGAATTAAACTTAACGGAGATGAAAAAAAAGAAACGGGTTTATCCATCTTTAATCTTAGTTTTTTAGAAAAGTCGGAAGGGGAAATGTCGTTAAGCCCACTTGAAAAAAATTCGAGGATATTAAAAAGACAAAATATAATTAATGATAAACTTGGAGAGTTAAATATCAAGATAACATATATTGGTGGGAAATAATGTGAATAGAATTGCATTATCCTTTTCTCGCATATGGATGAAGATGGGAAATGATGCAGTCGGGAGGGCGTTAAGGGTGAAAACTGATGGATAGAATTCAAAGAGTTAAAACGATTGTCAGAGAATGGCTACTTGAGCATAGCGATGTTCTAGTTGCGCAAGGCGTTCAAACGGAAATGGTTGTGGATAATGAAGATTATTTAAGAATCATATTGGAAACAACGGATAGAATGGGAGAAATCGTCGTGGAGGATGCCAGTTTTGCTCCGTACAGATTCTTTAAATTCGAAGTTGCTCAAATCGTTGATGAATGGGCTGAAATCGTAATGGCATGGTATGACAAGGATGCTACAGGCGATGATGAGTATCGGGAGGCCTTGAAAAACGGCGTTGATACATTGATACATATAGGAGAATAGAGGGAAAAAAGGATGAAGAAGAAACTAGCAATCATAGGGACAGTGGCGTTGTTAGGTGTAGGAGCCGTTGCGTTGAGTAATCAAGAGTGGCGTGCTAATACGATCTTTGCGACGGCAAGAGATAAGCAATTAACCTGGTTGAAGGAGCATGAAAAACAAATCGTTGCATGGGTGCATTCAGAGTATCCGAAAATCGAAACAGTCCAGTTTGATTGGAATACACTAGAAGTAGTCCCTGTAAGCAATGGAGTGTCAATATCCTACTATAATTTGTCTATAGGAGGAAAGTTTAATAATATTCCTGAAACAAGAATAACGGTTGATTTTCGCTTAAAGGAAGGAAATGATATACCAGATATGAAACATATATTGACCAACAACAAGCCAGGGATTATTAGAAGTGGGGTATTATATAATTATGAGTAATTTACAGAATTTCAATTATATATACTTCTAAATTCGAAATTTCTCAAATTGTTGATGAGTATCGTGAGGCTTTGAAAAATGGCCTTGATACATATAGGAGAATAGAGGGAAAAGAATGAAGAGGAAACTAGCAATTATAGGAACTGTTGCGCTGCTAGGTGTAGGAGCCGTTGCGTTGAATAATCAAGAGTGGCGTTCCAATACAATTTTTGCGACGGCAAGAGATAAGCAGTTAGCGTGGTTGAAAGAACATGAAAAACAAATCGTTGCATGGGTGCATTCAGAATATCCGAAAATCGAAACAGTTCAGTTTGAATGGGACACATTTGAGGTGCACCCAGTAAGTAATGGTGTACAAATCATAAGATACAATTTATCAGTAAAAGGGACCTTTAATAATATACCAGAAACAGTTATTGTTATTGATTTTCGTATGAAAACAAAAGACGATATACCGAGTATGAAACACATAACAATGAACAACAAGCCAGGGATTCTTAAAAACGGGACGTTATATAACTACGAGTGAGTATACGACTCTCGGGAATCAAAGGAGGCGATTAAAATGAGTTTAACTAAAATAACATGGGAAGAATTTGATACCTTTGATAAGATTGAGTCACCGAAGGGATATGATTTTCGAACACATAGAGGGAAATATTACACTTTTGGAGAGTTTGGAATAGCTTCGGTTCATCGTGTCTTTGAAATTAATCCTTCTGATTTTAATGAATATTTATTAGGTAAGAGGACGGCACGTGAAATTGATTTTAAAGCGCAGAACGATCGTTGGCCACCGACAGAAGAAGAAAAGAAGGCTAGTGAGAAACGATTCATAGAAGAGAGTCCTACATCTTTAATTGATTTACCCGAAACTAGAGATTTATTTACTAAAGAAGAACTTGAAAAATTAATTCCGATTGCTGAGCAAATGTGGATTGACTGGAGAGGGGAACTTCCAAAGGGATATGTATCGCCACTAGAAAAAAGAGAATAGTTCAAGGTGAAGCAATTCTATCTTCAATAAAATAAGAATCAATTAAATAGATTACACCCAAGCTCGAGCCAGCAGAATCGCTGTTGGCTTGAGTTTTTTTATTCAAAAAAATTTTTTAAGCTTCCTTGTTGACATTTGTAAATTACAGGTGTAAACTAACAGTGTAAATTACAAATGTAAACGAAAGCGGTGAAAGTAATGAGCAAACAAAAAGAGTACATTATTGAAGGAATGAGTTGTGCTTCCTGTGCCATGACGATCGAGAATGCCGTCAGCAAAATTCCGGGCGTTGATAAAGCTAGCGTCAACTTGGCAACCGAGATCATGACCGTTGAAGCAAACGATAGCGTGACCCCTGAAGACATCGCCAAAGTGGTCGATGGTGTGGGATACGGCGCTCGTCCTCGTGGCAAATCAGTGGAAGAAGAACTCGAAGAAAAGAACGAAAAGAAAGAAGCGCACTTAAGAGAAATGAAGCGAAACCTAACCATTTCAGCGATTTTCACCGTGCCACTTCTCTTTATCGCAATGGCCGATATGGTTGGAATTCCAATGCCAGCCTTTCTAAGCCCAATGCAAAGTCCAGTTAGCTACGCGTTGATTCAATTGGCGCTCGTTCTCCCAATTATCTGGATTGGACGTCGTTTCTTCGTGGATGGATTTAAGGCCTTGTCTAAAGGACATCCGAACATGGACAGCTTAGTCGCACTTGGAACAAGCGCTGCGTTCCTTTATAGCCTTTACGGAACGTACCACGTATTAGAAGGCCATGCGCATTTTGCGATGAACCTTTACTACGAATCAGCCGGCGTTATTTTAACCTTAATCACACTTGGAAAATACTTCGAAGACGTGTCAAAAGGGAAAACATCCATGGCGATTCAAACGCTCGTAGGACTCGCTCCTAAAATGGCGACGGTTTTACGCGACGGACAAGAAGTAGAAATTCCTGTAGAAGAAGTGCAAGTGGGTGACCTCATTCGTGTCAAACCGGGTGAAAAAGTTCCAGTCGATGGCGTCGTAACAGAAGGAAACTCAACCGTTGACGAATCGATGTTAACAGGGGAAAGTATTCCAGTATCGAAATCAGTTGGCGATGAAGTGATTGGGGCAAGTTTAAACAAGACAGGTTCCTTCATTCTAAAAGCAACAAAAATCGGGAAAGACACAGCTCTCTCTCAAATCATTCAGTTAGTCGAACAAGCACAAGGATCCAAAGCACCGATTGCAAAACTGGCCGACAAGGTTTCAGGAGTATTCGTTCCAATCGTAATCGGCTTGGCTCTTGTTTCTGGACTTGCTTGGTATTTCCTTGGACAAGAATCATGGGTATTTGCCCTCACGATTACCATCTCAGTCCTCGTCATCGCCTGCCCATGTGCGTTAGGGCTTGCGACACCAACAGCTATCATGGTAGGGACTGGTAAAGGGGCCGAAAACGGAATCCTCTTGAAGAGTGGGGAAGCGTTGGAAGAAGCCAACCACGTGAATATGGTTGTTTTCGACAAAACAGGGACTATCACAAACGGAACTCCTGTTGTCACAGATGTAGTTACTGCCGATCATACCGATGCAGATGCACTCGTTCGCCTAGCTGCGAGCCTTGAAGTAGCGTCAGAACACCCTCTTGGTGAAGCGATTGTTGCCAAAGCTAAAAAACAAGGGGCCACATTTGATGAAGTGACGAACTTCGAAGCCATCCCTGGTTTCGGGATTAAAGGCCACGTTGGTGAAACACTCGTCTTCCTTGGAAATGAAAAATGGATGCGCGAAAATGGTCTTGCCGATGCTAAGATGAATGAAAAAGCGAACCATTTTGCCGAACAAGGAAAAACACCGCTCTATATCGGATATAACGATGCCGTACAAGGCTTGATTGTTGTTGCGGATACCGTAAAAGAAAGTAGCGCGCGTGCCATCCAAACCCTACATGAAATGGGCATTCAAGTCGCTATGATGACAGGGGACCATGAACGTACTGCACAAGCAATTGCCGCTGAAGTGGGGATTGACCGCGTATTTAGTGAAGTTTTACCGCAAGATAAGGCGAATTATGTCTCAAAATTGCAAGAAGAAGGCTATATTGTGGCGATGGTGGGAGATGGTATCAATGATGCCCCAGCTCTTGCACAAGCGCAAGTCGGTATCGCAATCGGTACCGGAACAGACGTAGCCATCGAATCTGCAGACGCCGTCTTAATGAAGAGCGACTTGATGGATGTACCAGCGATGTTAAAACTCAGCCGTGCAACCATCCGTAATATTAAAGAAAATCTATTTTGGGCATTTGCCTACAACGTTATCGGAATTCCATTTGCGATGGGAGTTCTTCACCTATTTGGCGGACCACTCCTCAACCCAATGATTGCCGGAGCCGCAATGAGCTTCAGTTCCGTATCCGTTGTCCTCAACGCCCTAAGATTAAAACGCTGGAAAGCATAACGATAAAGGAGAGATCTATTATGAAAAAAGAATACAATTTAGAAGGAATCAAATGCGCAGGATGTGCCAACACAGTGAAAGAACGCTTCTCAAACGTCCCAGGCGTGACAAACGTTGAAGTCAGCTTAGAAAACAAAGTAGCTACAGTCGAAGGAGACGCAAGCGTCGACGCATTACAAGCATCCCTCGAAGGCACAAAATACAGCATTCAAAAGTAAAAAAAATTTAGACCGCTTGAATGATATATCGGACCATTCGCCTATAGATTTTTTGCCACAGGTGCAGTAATATGAAGATAGAACAAAAGGAGGAATTTCTATGATTATTACTACAACGCAAACAGTCGAAGGGTATCAAATTGTTGAGTATAAATGGATTGTTTTTGGTGAAGTGGTAGCAGGTGTTGATGCTATAAAAGATATCGCAGCAGGACTAAGAAATTTCTTTGGAGGCCGCTCTAGAGCTTATGAAGGAGAGCTTTCAGAAGCTAGAGAAGAAGCTCTACAAGAAATGGAAGAAAGAGCTACAAAAATCGGAGCGAATGCTGTAGTAGGCGTGAAAATGGACTATGAGTATATGGATGGCATGATTATGGTCACCTGTAGCGGAACTGCAGTCGTTATTGAAGAATTATAAAAATTAAGAAAGCTAGGCAGATAGCCTAGCTTTCTTTTTTGTTGTTCCTGTTTCATCTCATGGTTATTAGAAGCACAGAAGTAGAGCGTTGCTAACAACACCCAGTGTGGTTTCGATGAACCTTGCGGATTCTATAGTAATAGTGATGGGAAGTGCATTATAATGCGAAATAGGGGACGTAGGAATAAAATTCCGTACGTCCCCTTTGAGGCTTTAAAGGCGAGAGACCTTAGGCTCGAGCCGGTGCCTCATCCTTGTATCTCTCACCCTTCCTCCGCAATCCATGGTTAGAAGAAGTAAAAAAGTAGAGCGTTGCGAAAAAAACACCTAGGATTCTATACGAGTAGTAGTCGCGAGTGTAGTCGATGCGAATTACAGACTCAGGAAATGAAATTTCCTAGAGTCTGTTTGAGGCTCGAGAGGTCTGAGACCTTGGCTCAGACCGGTACAGCCATTACTACTCGTATGAAAAAATCCTAGGTGTTTACAAGAGCAACGCTCTTCACTTATGATGTTTATTGTTTATTATTTTACTTCAACACGTTCTAACCATGGAGTTGCAGTTTCATCTAAAACAACGTTAAGGTCCTCAATGTTCTTACGTCCTTGGCTTGCCAACCACGCACGACCAGCTTCTTCCCCTTCAGTCGCAAACACAGCTACAGCATCTTTCCATGTTGCACGACCACATAACACACCATTGAAAGTAGAACCGGCCTCTTTAGCAAAGCGTAGAGTTTCTTGGAATAATTCAGCAGAAACACCAGCACTTAAGAAGATGAATGGTAGGTCAGTGATTTCAGATTGTTCTTTGAATAAACGTAATGCTTCTTCACGAGTATAAACAGGTTCAACGCCTTCTTTAGTGAAGCCTTCTACGAAGTTCATGTTTACTGGAACTTCCACTTTTAATACGTCAACGTTGTAACGTGGGTCAGAGAAGACTTTCATTGCGTCGTTTACTTTATGAGGTTTTACTTTAGCGTAAGCAGCTGATTTCACATCGTCGTCACTTGCTTCGTAAGAAACGATTTCTAAGAAGAATGGAATATCTTCTGCCACACATTCGCTACCTACACGTTCTACCCATGCATGTTTGATGTCGTTGATTGCTGGATCTTCGTCAATATCATAGTATAAAAGAACTTTTACAGCGTCAGCGCCTAATTCTTTAATACGTTTTGCAGACCAGATTGGAAGTAAGTCTGGTAAGCGGCCGATTTCAGTTGCGTCGTAACCAGTTTTTTCGTAAGAGATTAAAAAGTCCGCAGTCTTCGTGGCGTAATTTTGCAGCTGGAAGACCATATTCTGGGTCTAAAAGAATTGAAGAAGAGTATTTTGTTAATTCTTCAGAAATTAATTCTTTGAAGCGGATGATGCCTTCGTCGCCTTTAACGTTTGGGTTTCCTGCAGCAATCATTTTTTTCAATGAACCACGTTGGTCAATCGCTAAAGCACCGATAACATGGTTTTTATTTGAAAGTTTTACTAAGTGATCATATTTTCCTTTTGTTAATACTAATTTTGACATAATAACACTCCTTAAGTTATGGATTGGGGCACTCTCACGCCTCGTACTCACTGTCTTTTTGATTATTATACTTCGAAATAAGGCTTACCGTCTAAGTAAGTCGCTTTGAGTTGTAACTCATCGTCTAATACGATGAAGTCTGCTGCATAGTCTGGGTCAATGCGTCCGCAAACGTCGTCGATACCGACTGATTTTGCAGGAACAAGGCTGGCCATTGTAATAGCTTCGTGAGGAGTCGCAATGCCCCATTTCACAACGTTTGAACCCCTTGGATAAGTTCCAAAATACTTCCGGCAAGGCTACCGCCGTCTTTTAATCGAGCCGTACCGTCTTTTACGATAACAGGGAATTCACCAAGCATCGATTCACATTCACCCATACCGCCTGCACGCATGCAGTCTGTAATAAGGGCTACATGGTCGTGACCGCAACATTTCATGACGATACTTGCGCTCACTGGATGTACGTGGTGACCGTCGCAGATCAGTTCGTCGAATACGTTTGGCAATGTGAGTGCCGCACCGACAACACCTGGTTCGCGGTGATGTAAGCCGCGCATTCCGTTGTATGTGTGAACGAAGATGTTCGCACCGGCTTCAACAGCGTTTTTACAATCTTCGTAAGTGCCATCTGTATGTGCAAGAGCTACATAGATGTCTTTTGTTTTCGCGTGTTTGATGAAATCAACAGCACCGTCACGTTCAGGTGCAATCGCAATTTTTTTCACCCAACCGCCAGCGCGTTCTTGCCATTCATCCAAGATTTCAGATTTAGGGTCGCCCATGTATTTAGGGTTTTGCGCGCCTTTGTATTTTTCACAGAAGAATGGACCTTCTAAGAAAATTCCTCTGATTTTAGCCCCGCCAAGTGTAGTTGCGTTATCGCCGACAGTTTGGCAAACATCTGCTAATAACTCGCGAGATGCGGTTAAGGTTGTTGGTAAGTATGAAGTAACCCCGCAGGAAGGAAGTCCTTCTGAAATGGTACGAAGTGCTTCTACGTCATTATCCATGACGTCAGCGCCTTTGAATCCGTGGATATGTGTATCTACAAGACCTGGGGCAATTTGATAGTTACCGTAGTCGATAATCTTAGCGCCGCTTTCTGGTTTTTCGGTTTGGAAGGCTCCGAAAGTTCCGTTATCCAAGATTGGTAAGTATCCTGGACCTTTCACTTCGTCTTCAAAATAAAATGCTTTGGCATAAATATAAGTTGTCATAGGATCATCTCTTTTCAATAAAGTTATTTATGCTTCTAATGGGTGAATCGTTACTCCTTTAACGACACGGTTAACAGTGCCTGTTGGTGAAGGAGTGTCTGGTTTGTTTCCAACTTTGATAGAAGAAAGTAGAGAAACGGTTTGTCCAAATACCGCATATGGAAGTGCAAGGTAAGCATCTGGAACGAAACGATATTCTTTATCAAAGCTGAAGGATAGACCTTCAAAGTCGCTCTCTGCATCCACTCCAACCGCAAGTACAAGACGTGCGATTTGATCGCCGTGTAATTCATTTAAGATATCGATATCGTATTGACGAGTATAGTCATCGTTTGATACGAATACGAAGGCTAGAGAAGAGCTGTTTACAAATGATTTAGGACCGTGACGGAATCCCATTGAAGAATCGAAGGCTGTCGCAATTTGACCAGCAGTCAATTCAAGAATCTTCAATTGAACTTCGCGAGCAAGGCCGCTTAGAGAACCAGAACCTAAGTAAATCACACGGTTGTAGTCTAAGTTCACGTAATGTTGAATCACGTCTTCACGGTCTAGAACGCTTGTACCCATTTGACGGATGGCTTTTACAAAACCTTCTTTCTTCAAGTGAGTGAGCTTCGTCGAATACAAGAAGCGCTGTAAGAGTCATACATGTGAAGCTTCCTGTCATCGCAAAACCAGCGTCGTTAGAGCGGTCTGGCATCATTAAGAGTAAGTTGTTTGTGTCGTCTTTGGCAGCAATGGCCAATTTTCCTTCTGGCGCACAAGTAATCGTGATTTGATAGAAGTCGCGCACGATTTGTTGGCCAAGTTGCACACTTGCAAGACTTTCTGGTGAGTTACCGCTACGTGCAAATGAAACAAGCACTGTAGGAATTTCTGCTTTGAAGTAGTCATGTGGATTACTTACAAGGTTTGTTGTTCCAACAGATTGGAAATCAAACGATCTTCATTTCCTGTACGTTTTAAGTAAGGAAGAATGGTATCTCCCACATATTGTGATGTACCCGCACCTGCGAAAATCACGCGAAGGCGACCTTCAGGTAAGTTGTTTAAGAAAGCACTAATACGTTCTAAGTTTGTTTTGTAGTAATCAAAAGCTTCTTTCCACAATTCTGGTTGTTGGCGAATTTCGCGCGTTGTAATCTCTGCAGATAAAGCTTCTAATTGACTGGTTGAAAATTGAAACATAATACCCCTCCAAAATTTTTTATTGATTTGTTCGATAGTGTCTTACCTTGTAGAAGAATTGATCGCTTCTAGCTACACTAATGGTGTATTCAATGATGCGATTTTCGTGATTCAATGTCGTTCGTCTAAACCTCAAGCAAGCTCCATGCGGATCCACATCCAGCGCTTCAGCTTCTTCCGCACTTAAAATACTTGCGGAAAATTCTTCGTCAGCATAGTGGATTTGCTGATTGAACTTACTTGCAAACACATCGTATAAAGAATGACCTTCTAGAAGTGTTTTTGTTAACCCTTTAAAAACATCGTAAGGTAAAAATGTGGTTTCCTTCATAAGTGGAATTCCGTCTGCATACCGAATGCGTTTCAATCGAAATAGCTTATCACCCGCTTCAATCCCAACTAATGGGGCGATAAATTCATCCGCTTCATAACAGTCCAGAGAAGTAATCTTTGTCGTAGGGACTTTACCGAGTTCCTTCATCTGTTCTGTAAAACTATATCCTTCTAGTAAGTTTTGACGTTCTTTCCACTGATTTGAGATGAACGTTCCTTTGCCATGGCGTTTATAAATAAACCCAAGAGTCTCCAATTCTTTTAGCGCTGTTCTAACAGTGGTTCGACTCACATTGTATACTTTCGTAATTTCTCTTTCTGAAAGCATCTTTTCGTGCGCTTTTCCCTTTGTCTTAATGAAATCCATTAATGCTAGACTTAGCGTTGAATAAAGAGGAGATGGTTTAGCAACCATATTGAACCCTCCTTTCAAAAACATTCTACAACTGGTCACTACCAGTTAACTTTATTGTAAGAGTTTTTATCGGTTTCGTCAATAGAATTGGAGGAAAAAGAATGCTGGACTCCAAAAAAATGAAAGCAGCTCCCAAAATTCACTTATAAGTGAATTTTGGAAAAAGGAAATAAAAAGAGAATAATCATCGTTATTCTCTCCCATATTATTGGAGACTAAGCTCCTAAATGACTATTTAATACCTCTTCAAGTTGTTCAGCAGTTTTAGCGCTTAATAAAGCTTCTTTCACATTAGCTTTCATTAACATCCGAGCTACGGTTGCTAGTAGTTTCAGATGGGTTGTTCCAGCTTCTCCATCAGGAATTAGTAGACTAAAGATGAATAAAGTAGGCTTCCCATCCATACTATTCCAATCGATTCCTTCATTAAGTCGTACAATCACGATTTTTGGAGTCGTGATAGCACTTGATTTTGCATGTGGAATCGCGAATCCGTCCATCATTCCTGTTGTTCCTTGTTGTTCACGTTCTACAAGTCCGTTGTACACGGCATTTTCGTCTGCTGAAACGCCTAGTGCTACCGCTTTTTGTGCAATGAAGTGAAAGACTTCTTCTTGAGAAGTAAGATTTTCATTTAAGAAATGGCTTCTTTACTAATTAACATTTCAAACCTCCTAAGTTTTTAAAACGACTGCCTATTATTCGGAAAGTGGTTTACGAGTGGCTCCAAGAACAACACCGCCGATAACAGAACCAATTGCAATCGCTAATACCCATAAGAATGGATGTGTGACAACTGGTAATACTAGGAATCCACCGTGAGGAGCAGGGACTTGTACGCCGAAAAGGTAAGTTAAAATTGCGGCGATTGAAGAACCTAACATCATTGAAGGCATTGCGCGAAGGGGATCTTTTGCTACGAAAGGAATTGCTCCTTCAGTAATGTGTGTTGAACCTAAGATGAAGTTAACTAAACCAGCATTACGTTCGTTTGTGTCAAAACGATTTTTGAATAATAATACGGCAACGGTTGTGATTAGTGGAGGAGCAATACATGCTGCAGAAACCCCAGCCATGAATGCTGTATTTCCTTCACCAAGAAGAACGGTACCTGTAACGTATGCAGCCTTGTTCACTGGGCCACCCATATCAAAGGCACACATACATCCAATTACAAGACCAAGAAGAATAGGATTTGAATCTTGGAATCCCTTTAAGAACTCCATTAGTGATTGGTTAATACCTGCCATTGGACTAACAATAACACTCATAAATAGTCCGGTGATTAAAACACCCAATAGTGGATATAAGAAAATAGCTTTTAAACCGTCCAATGCTTTTGGTAATGCTTTAAATAATTTTTCTAAAAGAACGACTAAGTAACCTGCGAAGAAACCACCAACGATACCACCGAGGAATCCTGCGCCACCGTTACTTGCCATTAAACCGGCAACAAAACCACTGACTAAAGCAGGGCGATTTCCGATACTTTGTGCGATGTAGGCTGCTAGAACGGGGGTCATCAAGCCCATTGCTAAGCCACCGATTTCTTTTAATTGTGCAGAAAAGGCATTGTAAGTTTCATGATTTGGATCGAATGAGTATATTCCGAATACCGCAAATGAAATCGCGATGAGCACCCCACCACCAACGACGAATGGAAGCATATGTGAAACACCATTCATCAAATGTTTGTAGATTTCACGACCAATAGAGCTCTTACCAACGTTAGAAGATTGGGGAGCTTCTGAAGCTTCAACAACTGCATCGTCAGAGTGGTATTTCACAACGCCTTCTCCGCGAAGAGCTTGTGCCACTAATTCATCGGCATTTAATTCCTTGTCCTACTGAAACGTCGATAATTTTTTTGTTGACGAAACGTTGTGCTTGAACGTCCTTGTCAGCAGCAATAATGACGGCTTTTGCATTTGCGATTTCTTCAGGAGTGAGTTCATTCTCAACGCCGATTTGACCGTGTGTTTCAACTTTAATCGTTACTCCTGCTTTTTTAGCAGCCTGTTCAAGAGCTTCTTGTGCCATATAAGTGTGTGCAATCCCTGTCGGACACCCAGTGGCAGCGATAATATCATATTTTGTCATTGTTTTTCCTCCTTTGTGTGCTATGAAATGCGTTTGATTTGTTGCATTAATGTAGGAACGTCTGAAAAATCTGACAATCCAGGTCTAAATGCTGTTGAACTACCTGCAGCCACAGCTTTGATTAAAGCTTGTTCATCTGATAAACCTAATAATTGGCTTCCGACAAATGTAGCTAAAAGAGTATCGCCGGCACAGGCAGTATTTACCACTTCTCCTTTTGGAGCTGTTACATGGATTGTTTCTGTTGGCGTGAATAGAATTGCTCCCTTTTCGCCTAAGGAAACTAATACATTTTCGGCGCCTTTTTCGAGTAGTTTTTGACCACAGTCTTTAATTTCTTCAAGGCTTGGATTTATCAAACCAAACCACTCAGCCAATTCTTCGTCGTTGGGTTTGATAAGATAGGGGCGGTACTTTAAAAGGTCGGGTACAAAGTCGGCAGAAGTATCAAGGATTAACTTAAACCCTCTAAGTTGAGCGGTCTTTGCAATTTTTTCATAAGTCGTATAGGTAATGCCTTCCGGATGACTGCCGGATACAAATAAAAAAAGTCCTCCGTATTCATATCCTCTATTATTTTGAGGAGTGCTTCTTCTTGGAGTTGGCTCACACTAGGACCTTGATTTACGAGTTTAAACTCTTCACTCGTTGACACTACTTGAGTAAATACATTGATTCGAGTAATTCCGTCTACATTAACGAACTGTGTTTGGATGCCTTCCTTATGGAGCTCGTCTTCGATGAATTGACCAGTAAAACCTGCTTTAAAACCTAATGCTGTGTTCTTCATCCCAAGTTTTTTTAGGATAAAGCTGACATTTACTCCTTTCCCGTTTGGGATGTAAACGGCCTCTTGTGTTCGGTTTACTTCAGAAGGCAACATTTGCAAGGTTTTAATAAACAAATCGATGGCTAGATTCATCGTACACGTATAAATCATCATTTCACCTCCCATTATGATTTTTTGTTATACTTATTATTACATACAGCATACTGTAAATGTTTTCTAAAATGAGGTTAACATTTGTAAAACTTTACAAAATGGAGGGGTTCACATGTTCAACACGAAAGGCTTAACAAATACCGAAAAATATCTACTTGCCTATATTGAAGAACATATAGAGGAGATGCCTTCTATTTCAATTGTAAAGTTAAGCGAACGAGCAACTGTTTCAACTGCGTCCATTGTAAGAACGATGAGAAAAATCGGATATGATGGATTTACGAGTTTTAAACATGATTTGAAAAAGCAATATCGATTTGCAAATGAAAAATTTATCAACTTTCAAAAGTTTAGAGGTTGTGGATCAAAAGATTCAAGCTGTTGTAGTGAAAAAAATGAGCAAGAGGTCCGACGAACGATTGAGCAATTGGATAGCAGGGCAATAGAAGATGCCGTTCAAGCAATCTTTGGGGCACAACGCGTCTACTTATTCTCTCGGGGGCTGAGTGAAATGATTGCTAGTGAAATGGAGATAAAATTCCATTTATTGGAACGGACATGCGAACAATATGTAGACCCCAATATTATAAAGACGATTAGCCATCGATTAAATGCGCAAGATGTGGCGATTATTATATCTCTGAATGGACATACAGAAGAATTAGTCGAAGCAGCCAAAGTGTGTCAACAAAATGAAGTTCCTATTATTTAGTAACCGCTAATGGTGCGAGTCCTCTGGCAAAATTAAGTGATATTACTTTTGTTGGATATAAATCAGAAAGCTCGTACTTCCCAGATTATGAAGTTCGTTCGCGCCTGCCGTTACAAGTGATTAGTCGAATATTGTTGGATGCTTATGCCATAAGGGTTGCCGGCCAAAAATAATTTACATTATAGGCGGATACTGATACGATAGTAAAGCAAAGAAAGGAGCGCCGACATGGAAGGAAATAAAGTACAAAATTATAAGAGTTGTTTTGATATTATTGGTCCGATTATGGTGGGCCCTTCTTCTTCACATACTGCGGGAGCGATTGCGATTGGAGCTCTTGCTAGACAATTATTCGGCGGAACGCCAAAGAATGTGCGTTGCGACTATTATGAGTCATTTGCCGAAACTCATAAGGGACATGGGACAGATTTTGCGATTATTAGTGGAATCTTAGGCTTTGGAACAGATGATGAGCGTGTGCCACGAGCGGTTGAAATCGCCCAGGACGAAGGAGTCCAAATCGAGTTTGTTGAGCGCAAAGAAATGAGTCCAGTCAATCATGCGAATACCGCAGATTTAACCTTGAGCGACGAGAAGCGTACGATTCGCCTCATTGGGACTTCTGTTGGTGGCGGAGCGGTGGAAGTGAAGGTTATCGAGGTCGATGGCTTTAAGATGGAGCTTACAGGCCCGCTTCCAATATTGCTCGAAGTGGTATCCCTTGGTGAAATGCCAAAAGTATATCAACTATTACAAGAGCATGGGGTGACTATTTCGAAACAAAGAGTAGAAATGTCTGAAAATCGCCAAATGATTGGTTATGAATTAGCGGATTTACTATCACCAGAATTAAAACAACAAATACAAACATTAAGACAAACGCATACGATTTATCTGTTTGCGTAATGAGTTGATGAGGAAGGAAGTTTGCAATGTTTTCAACCATTAAAGAATTGGTAGCATTAGCAACAGAACAAAAGAAACCCATTTCTGAAATCATGATTGAACAGGAAATGGCTATGACCCAGCAAAGTCGAGAGTACATCTGGGAAAAAATGGAAAAAAACTTACAAACGATGAAGAATGCCGTTGAACGAAGCGTCGAAGGAGAAGGGGTGTTTTCTCCAACGGGACTAACCGGTGGCGATGCGTTGAAGATGAAGAAATATCGTGAACGTGGAAAGACATTATCGGGCGATAGTGTCCTAGCGGGTGTACAATATGCCCTAGGAACAAATGAAGTCAATGCCGCAATGGGTTTGGTCTGTGCGACACCTACCGCTGGAGCCAGTGGAACTTTGCCAGGAGTTGTGTTTTCAATTGCAGATACAATGAACTTAAACCATGAACAACAAGTGCGTTTTCTCTTTACGTCTGCAGCCTTTGGGATGGTCGTTGCCAATAACGCAATGATTTCTGGAGCGATGGGCGGATGCCAAGCGGAAGTTGGAAGTGCCAGTGCAATGGCCGCAGCTGCAGCCGTTGAAGCGGCAGGAGGAACACCGCAAGAGAGTTCAGAAGCATTTGCGACAGCACTTGGGAATTTATTAGGACTTGTTTGTGACCCTGTAGCGGGACTGGTAGAAGTGCCCTGCGTGAAACGAAATGCCATTGGTGCAGGGAATGCGTTGATTGCTGCGGATATGGCGCTTGCGGGGATCACAAATGTGATTCCAGCGGATGAAACGATTGAAGCGATGCGCAGTATCGGGGTCAGAATGCCACGAGAGTTGCGTGAAACCGGAATTGGTGGAACAGCAGGAACTAGAACCGGTGTCGCTATTAAGATGAGAATTTTCGGGGAAGATGTTTCATTGAACCCGGAACAAGAGTAGGAGGAGCACATATGGCAAAAGAAATTGCAACATTTGCAGGAGGTTGTTTCTGGTGCATGGTGAAGCCATTTGATAGCCAACCAGGAATTGAGTCTGTAATCTCAGGATACACAGGCGGCCACAAAGAAAATCCAACATACAAGGAAGTTTGTAGCGGAACAACAGGACATACAGAGGCTGTACAAATCACGTTCGACCCAGAAGTATTCCCTTATGAAAAACTAGTAGAAGTCTACTGGCAACAAACGGACCCAACGGATGCAATGGGACAATTCGTGGACCGTGGAGATTCATATAGACCGGTGATTTTCTATCATTCGCAGGAACAAAAGAAGATTGCGGAGGCTTCTAAAGCGGCCTTACAAGCAAGTGGTCGATTCAAAAAAGACATCGTGACAAAAATTGAACCAGCAAGTACGTTCTATCCTGCAGAAGAATATCACCAAGATTTCTACAAGAAGGATCCAGAACATTACAAACGTTACCGCGGACTTTCAGGTCGCGACACTTTTATCGATAGTATTTGGAAATAAGAAAAAGAACTAAAAATTATCATATATGATAATTTTTAGTTCTTTTATTGTTTATTCTACCTCTGAGATAAAAAAATAAAAAAACGATATAGTTTATAAGCTATATCGTTTAAAAAGCTGAAAGGCGAAAAAGACCATATATGGTCTTTTTTTCGCCTTCAAATGTTAGATGTTTGCTATGTAAGTTGTTAAACGAGCGACAACTTCTTTTAAGTTTTTCCATTGAAGTAGCGTAACTGAAACGAACATAGCTTTTCGCCACCAGGTCCGAAAAGATATCCCTGGAATGAGCGCTACTTTTTGCTTTTTGGAGCAAGGTCTCGCACAAATGCCCATGAGTCAGTACCGCATTTTGCAGGAATTTTTCGCGAATAAGTAGAACGCACCGTCAGGACTTGCCACTTCGAAGCCAAGTTTCTTCAATTCCGCAGCAAGGTAGTCACGACGCTCGCTATATTCAACCATCATTTTTCGCACAGTCATCTTGGCCATGTAACATTGCCGCAAGCGCTCCGTATTGCGCAAAGCTTGTTGGAGCTGTCACCATGTATTGGTGTGTTTTTACGACTTCGTTCATGAAGTGTGTTGGTCCTAAGATGAATCCGATACGCCATCCCTGTCATCGCGTGTGATTTTTGATAAACCAGTGATGACAATGGTTTGTTCCGGTAAGATATTTGCAAGAGAGTAGTGAGTCTTGTCGTATGTTAATTCTGCATACACTTCATCGCACAGCGCCCATAGTTGGTGCTCTTTAATCACTTCAGCTAAATCTTCTAATTGTTCTTTAGAATATGTTACGCCTGTTGGATTACTTGGGTATACAAGAACAACTGCTTTAAAGTTTTTATCGGGGTTTGCTTCGATCGTTTCGCGTAATTTATCCGCTGTTAAAACGAAGCCGTCTTCACTTGTATCTACTGTAATGAAGTTCCCTTGGTTCACCAGTGTGATTGGCAAGTAGAGTGGGAATACTGGTGTTGGCACGATGACTGTGTCGCCAGGGTTTAAGATGGCTTGTAAGCTAGCGTTAATCCCTTCCGTTGCCCCGATTGTTGTGATCACTTGGTCCGCTGTGTAATTGAAATTAAATTTCTTGTTGTAATAGTCTGCCGCAGCTTGTAGCAATTCAGGAATCCCTGAGTTTGGTGTGTAGTGTGAATGATTGTCTTTAATCGCTTGAATAGCCGCTTCTTTAATGTGTTCAGGTGTGTCAAAGTTTGGCTCTCCAAGAGTTAATTTGATAATGCCAGGAATTGTTGATACTTCTGCGTCGAATTGACGAATATCAGAAACTGCAATCCCTTCTACGATTTTGTTAAATGGATGTTCTACTGTCATAGGAATCCTCCTTTAAATTCATAGTTTGATTGTAGCTTGTTTTGTAAAGGAGTGCAATGACAAGTATAAAATTTAAATAAAAACACAACTCACTCAGAAAAAATCTAATATTGGCTTTCTTTCTATGAATTCTACATAAAATAGTGTATAATCTCTTTGAGAATATCGGTTAGCAGTCAAAGTGCGAGCCACCCTAGAAACGAAGGGGTGGAGTGTGCACTTTTTTTGTGCAATAAAATGGAAGTGAGGGACAGTATGCAGACAGAATTTGATACGATTGCGGCGATTTCAACGGCGCCTGGAGAAGGGGGCTATCGGGATTGTCCGTATCAGTGGAGAGGATGCGATTCGCATTGCCGACGAAGTGTATCGATTAAAAGAGAAACGATTAAAAGAACAACCAAGTCATACGATTCACTATGGGCATATCGTGGATCCAAAGAACGATGAAGTCATTGATGAAGTGATGGTGACAGTGCTCCGTGCGCCAAAGACTTTTACGCGTGAGGACGTTGTGGAAATTAACTGTCACGGTGGGATTGTGGCGATTAACCGCATCTTGCAACTGGTTCTTCGTATGGGGGCGCGCTTAGCAGAGCCTGGTGAATTTACAAAACGCGCCTTCTTGAATGGGCGAATCGACCTCTCGCAAGCAGAAGCCGTGATGGATTTGATTCGTGCCAAAACAGATAAGTCGATGCAAATGGCAATGCGCCAACTTGACGGAGAACTCTCAAAGTTAATTCAGAATTTACGACAAGAAATCTTAAACACATTAGCGCAAGTGGAAGTGAATATCGACTACCCGGAATACGACGACGTGGAAGAAATGACCTTGCAACTGTTGCGCGAGAAGACACAGCAAGTCTCACAAGGCATTCGCGCATTGCTAAACACGGCAAGCCAAGGAAAAATTTTGCGTGATGGATTGAAGACAGCCATTGTTGGACGTCCAAACGTAGGGAAATCGAGTCTATTGAACGTGTTATTACGAGAAGAAAAAGCAATCGTAACGGATATCGCTGGAACGACTCGTGACACAATCGAAGAGTACGTGAATGTGCGAGGAGTGCCACTCCAACTGATTGATACGGCGGGAATTCGTGAAACGGATGACGTTGTTGAACGTATCGGGGTGGAACGAAGCCGTAAAGCATTAAACGAAGCGGATTTCGTGCTCTTAATTCTAAACCAAAGCGAAGAGTTGATGGACGAAGACCTCCGCTTATTAGAGCAAACAAAAGATTTCAAACGTATTATTTTATTAAACAAAACAGACTTACCAACCAAAATTGACATGGGTAAGGTCAAAGAATTCGCGACAGACAGCGAAATCGTCACAACATCCATGCTCAAGAAAGAAGGCATCGACCAATTGGAAGAAAAGATTGCCGATTACTTCTTCCAAGGGCAAATGAACGAGCGCGACGCTACGTACTTATCAAACACGCGTCATATTGCGCTACTTGAAAAGGCAGAACAAGCATTGCAAGAAGTGGCGAATGGGGTCGACATGGGCATGCCCGTTGATTTAATTCAAATCGATTTTACCCGCGCTTGGGATCTCTTGGGCGAAATTACAGGCGACACGGTTCAAGACGAGCTGTTAACACAATTGTTCAGCCAGTTCTGTTTAGGAAAATAAGAGCTAAAACTTCAATTCTTTACGGATATCTTCATAGTAGCGGTAATGGGGCATCGGATTGAGCCTTACGTCTCAATTCCTACCAAGCTTCAAACTGACTCTACGGGCTATAACCTAGAGTCAGTAATTCACATTGGTTGCTATTCCCCATTACTGCTACTATAGAATCCGTAAGAATTTCCGTTTTCTCTCTTTCATTAAGAGAGAACAACTGAACGAGTGAACGCTCCTCGTTCGATCACTGTGATGTTCCCAAGGATCGGGCGCATCGATAGAAACGAAAGGCACAAGGAGGAAATGCTGATGACGAAGCTAGCGACCATTTGTTATTTGGACAATGGCAAAGAATTTTTACTGTTATTACGCAACAAAAAGCCAAACGATGTCCATGAGGGAAAATACATTGGCGTTGGTGGAAAGCTTGAAACAGCAGAGACTCCAGAAGAATGTGCCGTTCGTGAAATTTTTGAAGAAACAGGACTGACGGCTACAAAGATGGAGATGAAAGGAATCATCACCTTCCCAGAATTCACCCCAGGACACGATTGGTATACGTATGTTTTTCGTGTGACGGAGTTTTCAGGAGAGCTGATTGATTCGCCAGAAGGGACGCTAGAATGGGTGCCTTACGATGAAGTCCTCCAGAAACCGTCTTGGGAAGGGGACCGCATTTTCCTAGAGTGGATTTTAGGAAACGAACCGTTCTTTTCTGCGAAGTTTAATTATGAAGCAGGCGAATATGTTAGTCACAATGTAGAATTTTATGGAGAAAGAAAGTAAAGGAGAGACTATGGTAACAACTTACGAAGCTGGAAATTATGATGTAGTGGTCGTCGGTGCAGGACATGCCGGCAGTGAAGCGGCGCTAGCAAGTGCACGTATGGACGCAAAAACATTATTACTCACAATGAATTTAGAAATGGTGGCCTTTATGCCATGTAACCCATCTGTAGGGGGACCTGCAAAAGGGGTTGTTGTGCGTGAAATCGACGCTCTTGGGGGCGAAATGGGTCGCAACATCGATAAGACGTATATTCAAATGCGTATGCTGAACACTGGGAAAGGACCTGCCGTACGTGCCTTACGTGCGCAAGCGGATAAGCATTTATACGCGCAAGAAATGAAGAAGATAATCGAGAAGCAAGAGAACTTGGATTTACGCCAAGGAATTGCGGAAGAATTGATTGTTGAAGATGGCGTATGTAAAGGGGTTATTACAAATACAGGTGCCATCTACCGTTCAAAAGCGGTGGTCTTAACGGCCGGAACTTCTTCTCGTGGTCAAATTATTATCGGTGAATTGAAATATTCATCAGGTGCGAATAACTCTCAACCATCGATTAAATTATCAGAGAACTTACTCGAATTAGGCTTTGAATTGGCGCGTTTCAAACAGGAACTCCGCCACGTATTAAAGGCTCGTCGATTAATTATAGTAAAACAGAAATTCAACCAGGGGACGATACGCCAAACTTATTTAGTTTTACATCAAAAGACGAAGACTATCGATATGACCAAATTCCTTGTTGGTTAACGTATACGAATGAAGGCACTCATGAAACCATTCGTGAAAACTTACACCGTGCACCGATGTTTACAGGGATCGTCGAAGGGGTCGGCGCGCGTTACTGTCCATCGATTGAAGATAAAATCGTTCGTTTCAGCGACAAGCCTCGTCACCAAATTTTCCTAGAGCCAGAAGGGGAAAATACGGAAGAAGTGTACATTCAAGGGTTATCGACTTCTCTTCCAGAAGACGTGCAAATCAAGATGATTCGTAGCGTGGAAGGATTGGAAAATGCTGAGATGATGCGTACAGGTTATGCCATCGAGTACGATGTGGTCGTGCCGCACCAATTGAAAAATACCTTTGAAACAAAACTTATCCAAAACTTATTCACTGCCGGACAAATGAACGGTACGAGTGGATATGAAGAAGCAGCGGGGCAAGGGCTCTACGCTGGGATTAATGCCGTTCGTAAGATTCGCGGAGAAGAGCCATTTATTCTTGGCCGAAGCGATGCGTATATTGGTGTATTGGTGGATGACTTGGTTACAAAAGGAACGACAGAACCTTACCGTCTATTGACCTCTCGTGCGGAATATCGTCTCTTACTTCGTCATGATAATGCGGATTTACGTTTAACAGAAAGGACGCGAACTTGGACTGATTGACGACGAACGTTATGCCGATTTCCAAGCAAAACAAGAAGCGATTGAAGCCGAAATCAAACGTATGCAATCGATTCGCTTGAAGCCGACCGCTGAATTACAAGCGTTCTTGGCCGAAAAAGGATCTGCAGAATTGAAAGACGGCATCCTTTTAAGCGACTTGTTGAAACGTCCAGAATTAAGCTATGACGAATTAGTAGGCTTTGCCGGTGAAACGGTGGAAGTCCCTCGTGAAGTGAAAGAACAAGTAGAAATATCAATTAAATACGAAGGCTATATTGCCAAAGCGATTGAAAAAGTGGAAAAATTAAAACGTATGGAAGCCAAACGTATTCCAGCTAATATCGACTATGATGCGATTAATGGACTCGCGACCGAAGCGCGTCAACGCTTGAAATTAATTCAACCAGAAACGATTGCGCAAGCGAGTCGTATTAGTGGGGTGAACCCAGCCGACGTATCGATCTTGATGGTCTATATCGAACAAGGCAAGATCGCTAAAGTACAAGAATAAGGAGGCGCGTATGAAACCAGAAGAATTTTATCAAAGACTCCAAGAAGTGCATGGGATTACATTATCAGATGTGCAAAAGAAGCAGTTCGACCAATATTTCCATCTATTAGTGGAATGGAATGAAAAGATGAATTTGACGGCGATTACGGATGAAGAAGGCGTGTATTTGAAGCATTTCTATGATTCATTGGCGCTTGGATTCCATCACGAATTGACCGACCAAACGCTTTGCGACGTGGGTGCGGGTGCAGGATTTCCAAGTATTCCGCTAAAAATCGTCTTCCCAGACTTGAAGGTGACGATTGTGGATTCATTGAATAAACGTATTACCTTCTTGAATACATTAGTGGAGACGCTCGGGTTAAAAGACGTGCAGTGTTTCCATGACCGCGCTGAAACCTTTGGGCAAAACAAGGATTTCCGTGCATCGTTTGATGTAGTGACTGCTCGTGCCGTTGCCAAACTCAGTGTATTGAGCGAATTTTGTATGCCGCTCGTGAAAAAGCAGGGCTATTTCCTCGCATTAAAAGCAGCGCATACGGAAGTGGAGTTGGAAGAAGCGAAAAAAGCCATCGCGATTCTTGGCGGGAAAGTGGAAGGGGATGTCTCTTTCGACTTGCCATATGAAGGCGGAAACCGTCATGTGGTTACGATTCTAAAGACGAAGGAAACTCCAAATAAATATCCGAGAAAACCGGGTATTCCATTGAAGAAGCCGTTATAGCCAAAGTATTCAAACTGGAGCCGAAAGGAGCAGGTTTGACGCTTGCAAATGCTTTGAAATTCGAAAAGATGGAGTTCAAACTAGAAGACCTAGGATTGAAAAAAGAAGATACCATCGATTTAACAAAGATGGATTGGAAAGGATTTAAATAATTAAGAAACTGCTAACGCATGAGGTTAGCAGTTTTTTGTTCCATAAAGGTGGAAAAACATCTCAGCATATTGTTTTTTTGAAAAGTTTGTGATAAAATTAATTTGAAGGAAATAAATGTTAGCATTGTGGTTTATTAAATTGATAGGAGATGAAAAATTATGAAAAAAATTATACTAATGCTAAATTGTTTTTATTCTTTTATTTTTATTGAGTAGCAAGTCAACAGTTGAAGGTACAGAGTTGAAACAAACGTTTACAGCAGAAAATTTAGAAACTAACCTTGTTCCTTTTAGAGTGTGGCCAGGAAGACCTGGAGGAAACGGAGACGGTTCTGAAGAGTGGTTAGTTGGGAATTATGGTGAAGAAAATGGTCCTTATAGATATATAGGAAGCACTTCAGGTAATGTAAGTGTATTGAATTCTAGTAGAAATAATGTAGTTTCAGTAGTATTTTTTATTTTAGGTAATGCAGGAGGAAAACTTATTAGTTGGGCAACATTGTTTGCTGGAATGATTGCGCCAGGAGAATTTGCAGGAACAGTTTATACAGCAGAAAGTTATGTTTCCGGAAGAAGTATGAAGACAATCATTACAACATACTATTTACCGAATTACACATATTACTGTGCGCAATATACTATCTATAATAAATGGTGAAAAATAGAAAGAGATGAAAGAATATGTTCCTAAAAAAACTATGGCGATATCTCTGGGAGGATTTACCATCTAGAACAGTTTGGCAACCTTTAATGATACAATTCTGTTTAGAAATGGGACTATTCTTTTTCAGGAGTTTTTTTCTAAAGATATGCAAGCGCAATATTGGATAGTAACATTTGCTCTAGTTAAACTTACTAAATTATATTTGAATAAACCAGTTACTAGAATGTATTTTTTTATACGGAGTATTTCGGTATCTTTTGGTTTTTAAATAGACAATAATGACAAAAAGCTTTCTATCTCAGATTAGTTGAGGTAGAAAGCTTTTTTATTAGAAATAATAATGGAACGGGCGCACTACGCGTTAAATTTATTTAAGATACTTTCGATATTTTTGATGAGTACCGAAACAGAGCCGTCTGGATTGTTGATGAATTCGACCATCTCCTTGTTTTCGTAGATTTCACTTGGAATGGTAATTTCGATTCCGTTGTCGAGTTTGAATTTTTGCTTGCTATATTTGCGTTCGTATTTTGGCACGTTCGTTACGGCAATTTTTTCTGGAACGCGTTCTTCGGTGATGGCCAACTGTGCGGCTTCACGTGCGAGCGGTTTTTCCTCGAACACCTTGTCGAAGATGGCTGCGGCATCGATTTCGTTCTGTTCTTCCAGCTGGTGGAAGATGGCTTGTTGCGTCGTTGCTAGCGCTTTGTACGGTTCCTCGTCGTGTTTTTTCGCGATATGAGTGACCGTTTTTTTGATTTCCTTGATTTGTTCTTTCGTTGTGACCGGCACAGTAATTTCTAAGAATTTTTCAGAGAAATAGGCCGTCTTTTGCCCTTCAATTACTACTTTTTTCTCGATTAAGTGATAGTTTCCGTTGGATAAATCCACGATGAACGCTTCCGAAGGCTTTTGCGTCGCGTTTGGTAAAATGGCGTGATTTTGCAAGATGGTATTGCTAACGACTTCGCCTTCATAATCGACAAAGTGTGTGACTTTTGAACTGTAATCGAGACGAATCATTCCAAAGAGTGTGCCACCAGTATCGCTTGTTCCTGTAAAGAATAAGTAGTCCGCTGGTCCGATTTCTTCTGCTGGAGCAATAAGAGCAAAGAGCTTATCGGATAACTGTTGCGTCTTTTCTAAGAAAGAAATGCCTTCGTCTGCCAGATACCCAAGAAGCGGTTCGCTGGAAGCTAATTGACCGATATGTGGGTCGCCTTTTTTGATTTTATCCACGAGTTTTGTAATGTATTCAATGAGAAATGGATCGCCCAGTTGCAGCGGGGCCTGTGATAAAAGTAAGTTTCCTGAATTTTTATCTAAAATATGTAAAACGGCTTCGTTAATGAGCATGAAAGTGCTCCTTTCCTATTTCATTCGATAGAAAATATTATATAATAGAAAAATAGATTTGTAATGAGAAATGAGGAGAATTTGCCATGACGGTTTTGACGAAGATAGATACACCACTAGGAGTGATGATTGCTGCAAGTGATAAGGTGGCATTAACCGGTTTGTGGTTTGAAGGGCAAAAATATGAGTGTGCCTTTGTGAAAAATCCAAAATGGGATGATTCTTTAGCGTTGTGGGATTCAGTAAAAACATGGATTAATCAGTATTATCATGAGAAAACTCCAGGAACTCCTTTGTTTTCGATTGCTTATGAAGGAGGAACTCCTTTTCAACAAAGTGTTTGGAATACATTGCTAGAAATTCCGTTTGGAGAAGTATGGACTTATAATGAAGTTACTCACCATGTCAGCGAGAAGATAGGTAGAAGAACCTCTCCTCGTGCTGTCGCAAACGCTATTGGGAAAAATCCAATTGCGCTTCTCGTCCCGTGTCATAGAGTCATTGCGACGACAGGAAAATTAACAGGATTTGCGGGAGGGTTGAATAGAAAAACTACCCTTCTAGAGTTGGAAGGGCATCAAATACAAGGAGATACAGTGATCCATAATGAAGCTTAAAATAATGAAAGTAATCGTTTCGGCATTTACCGCCTTAATGATTGCACAAGCATTCAATTTATCGACTCCCTCTGCAGCTGCCATTATTGCGATTTTAAGTGTAATGGATACAAAGAAAATCTCTTTAGCGGCCACTAGTCAACGATTAGCTGCGGCCCTATTGGCACTTTTTGTCGGTGGGATCGTCTTTTGGATTTTTGGTTTCGATGCAATGAGTTTTGGAATTTACTTATTATGCTATATTCCGATGGCTTATTTATTAAAAGTAGATATCGGAGTTGCACCAAGCACGGTGTTAGTCATTCATCTTTGGACGCAGCAACAATTAACGTTCTCCTTGTTTGTGAATGAAATGCTTCTTGTGACGATTGGAGCGGGAGTTGCCATTTTATTCAATTGGTATATGCCATCGTACCGTGAACATATTATTGAGATTCGTGAAGAAATTGAATTAAAAATGCGAGAAGTTCTTTTGAAAATGTCTGGATTTTTATCGGTTGGAAATGGAAAAAATGATGGCGAAGTTCTTCAAATTGTGAAAGAAAAATTGAAAGCGGCTAGAGAATATGTTCGCTTAGAATCAGAGAACCATCTAACAAGTGAAATCACCTACGATGAACAGTACTTTGAAATGCGACGCGATCAAACAAAGTTATTAGAAATTATGGCGGTCAATTTAAATGAATTTCGCTGGGATGGAGAAGAAATGGCCATCTTGTCTGAAATGTTTAAACAGACGGCAGAGCAATTAGCAGAGCAGAATACAGCGAGTCAACTCATTGATGAGATTGAAGCCATGTTAGAACATTTTCGAGAAAGACCTTTGCCGCAAACAAGACGCGAATTTGAGAAAAGAGCGCAATTATATCAATTATTAAGAGACTTGAAACGATTTGTGCAGCTGAAAGTCGATTTCTATCAAACTTATGGTGTGCATTATTTCAAGAGAAAAGAGAAGAGTAGAAATTCTTACAAAAGCAATTAAGAAGGTTAGGAAATAATCCTATCTTTTATTTTCAAGAAGACAAATGAATTTAATTCTTAAGAAGTCTTGGTTTTATCCGATAAAACTAGGGCTTTTTATGTTTGTTAATCAATATACTGAAGTGGAGAAGGAATGAGGGAGGAATTTATAGGGAGGTTATTTTATGGAAAAGAAAGAGTTGTCGGAAGTAGTTCACTTAGCCAAAGCAAATAATGAGGAGGCCATCACCGAGTTATTAAAGAGATTTGAGCCTTTAATTGCCAGTATGAATCATCATTATTTCTTTCATGAGATGGATCAAGAAGATTTTGCTCAAGAAGCTAGAGTCATGATGTTACGGGCATTAGATAAATATAATGAAGACCATGCTGTTTCATTTGCAGGTTATTATCAACGGTGCCTAAAAAACTTAGCAGTGGAGTGTTTGAGAAGGGAGCATCGACAAAGAGTAGTTCCTCATAATCTTTTAATCCACGGGGATAAAGGGGAGCTAGCGTTGATGTCAGCTTCCGTAGAATCTTGCGAGAAACAAGTATTTTTACATGAGGATGCGGAGGAATACTTCCATCACTTATCTCGCTTTGAAAGAGAAGTGTTTCTAGGGGTGTTAGACGGGCAGACGTTTGAAGAGATGGCGGATCACTTCGATAAGTCGGTTACCTCTGTCAAAGGGGCTCACAAACGGTGTAAGAAGAAATTCAAAGAACAAATTTGTAGAGGATAAAGAAATTCAACTTAAGACTACCAATCTTACGCTGTTTATAGTACAATAGCACATGGCGTTTTTTGCCGATGAGGTTCGAAACCATCCCTCAATAAAAAACTAGGAGGCAGTAACATGCAAAATAAAAAATCAAAATTGATTGTGATTAACGCAATCATCGCAGCGCTTTATGTGGTCGTTACATCATTAACAGCATTTATGGCATTCGGAGATGTTCAATTTCGTATTGCGGAAATGTTGAACCACTTATTCGCTTTTGACAAAAAATACGGAATCGGTGTGGTTGCCGGTGTATTACTTGTCAACTCAGTCTTTATGTCAGCGTCTGGTCTAGGTTTGTATGACTTAGTATTCGGATTAGGACATACAATTGCTTCATTCGCTATCAGCGCACTTTTCTTCAAATCAGTGAAAGACGTTAAAACACGTATGTTTGTTTTAGCAGGTGTCTTCAGTGTGATGATTTTCTTAGTAGCGATTGAATTGAACTTAGCATTAGGTTTACCATTCTGGCTAAGTTACGCGCAAACATTCTTTGGCGAAATCGTCGTATTATTAGCGGGTATTCCGTTGATGACGGCATTAAACAAAGCCATCGATTTGAAAAAATTAATCAATGATTAATCAACAGACGTCTGGGCTCTATGCTTGGGCGTTTTTTGATTGCAAGAACTCACTATTTTATGTAGAGTTAAGAGGAGACCTAAAGGAGGAATACAGATGGAGTTATTAAGCATTCCAGTAGGACGTTTAGAAGAAAATGTCTACTTTTTAATTGATGAGAATAAAGAAACCGTGATTTTTGATCCAGGTGCACAAGCCGAGGATATTAAACAATTAATTAAAGAAGAAGGATTGAAGCCAGTAGCGATTGTATTAACACATGCACACGGAGACCATATCGGAGCAGTAGATGCGCTTCGTGAAGAATACAATATTCCAATGTATATGAATGAGTTGGAAAAAGTATTTTTACACGATCCTGAATTGAACCGTTCATATTACTCTGGCGAAAATATTACCACTAAGCCAGCGGATGGTTATTTCCCTAAAGAAATGGGCAAATGGAAAGTTGGAAGTTTTGAACCGGAATTAGCGCATATTCCAGGGCATTCACCTGGTGGAACCATCTTTATTTTCAGAGAAAATGGATTTGTTATCGGTGGGGACGTGATGTTTAAAGGAAGCGTTGGACGTAGTGATTTCCCATACGGAAGCCATAAAGAATTAATGGAAGGGATCCACAAATACTTATTGCCGTTACCTGCTGAAACAGTGATTTTCCCAGGGCATGGGGAGCCAACAACGCTAAAAGATGAAATTGCGACAAACCCATTCTTAAATGGGGCAACAAGATAAGAGGCGAAATGATGATTTTTGATACGCATACGCATTTAAATGTATCTGCGTTTACAGGAGAAGAAAAAGAGGTTATCGCACGTGCAAAAGAACTGGCCGTAACGCGTTTTGCGGTGGTGGGTTTCGACACGGACACGATTACGCGAAGTCTGGAGCTCAGCGAAGGGTTCAAAGAAGTGGTTTCGATTATCGGATGGCATCCAACTGAAGCCTATCAATACAATAAAGAAATAGAAAGTTGGTTACAAGAACGCTTGACGCATCCGCAAGTGGTCGCAATGGGGGAAATGGGTCTGGATTACTATTGGAAAGATTCAACGCCCGAGGAACAAGACAAGGTGTTCCGTCGCCAAATCGCGATTGCCAAAGAAATGAAATTGCCGATTGTGATTCATAACCGCGATGCGACAGAAGATTGCTACAAGATTCTAAAAGAAGAAGGCATTCAAGACATCGGAGGTATTATGCATAGTTATAATGGCGACGTGGAATTTATGAAGCGTTTCTTGGACTTAGGCATGTATATTTCCTTTAGCGGTGTGACGACCTTCAAAAATGCACCGCAAGTTCGTGAGTGTGCAAAATTAGTCCCATTCGACCGTATGTTAGTGGAAACCGACGCACCGTATTTAGCCCCTGTGCCATACCGTGGAAAGAGAAACGAACCCGGCTATACGCGCTACGTGGTTGAAACGATTGCTAAAGAACGCGACCTTGCTTGGGAAGAAGTGGCCCATCAAACGACACAAAATGCCATCAAGCTATTCCGTATGGAAGAAAGAGGCTTGCTATGAATCCAGTCATTGTCGTAGAAGGGCGAGATGATACAAGACGCTTGAGAGAAATCTATCCGGATATCGAAACGATTGAAACGAATGGCTCGGCGATTGACGAAGAAACGATTGCGCTCATTCAAAAGGCACTTCAAACACGTGAGGTGATTGTGTTTACGGACCCAGATTATCCGGGAACTCGTATTCGCAACATCATTCAAGAGCACGTACCTGGTGTAAAGCATGCCTTTATCGAACGTGAAGAAGCCGTCAGGAAGGACAATCATAAGAGTCTTGGGGTGGAACACGCGAGTACCGAAGCGATTCGGCGAGCGCTCGAATCGGTGCATGAGATTTCAACAGAAGCAGGAAAGCCAGTGATTTCGCAGGCAACACTGATGGCGCTTGGGTTTGTCGGGCGACCAGATTCAGCAACAAGACGTCAAAAGGTGGCGGATTTTCTAAAAATTGGACATACGAATGGAAAACAGTTCGCGAAAAGATTACAATTATTTGGTATTACAGAAGAACAATTAAGGGCGGCATTTGAGGCTGTCTTAGAAAATGAGGACAAACATGAATGAAATAAAGGATATCGCGACGCCGAAAAGAACGCGCGAGATTATGGAACGTCATGGGCTAACGGTAAAGAAGAGTCTAGGGCAAAACTTCCTAATTGAACCGAATATTTTAACGCGTATGCTAGAGGTGGCAGGAGTCGACAAAACGACAAACGTCATTGAAATCGGACCAGGGATTGGTGCTTTGACCGAACGTCTAGCAAGAGAAGCCAAACAAGTGCTGGCGTTTGAAATCGATGGCCGTTTGTTGCCAGTGCTGGATGAAACATTGGCTCCATACGATAACGTAACGGTGGTTCATAGCGACATCTTGGACGTCGACTTGGAGCAAGTCATCGGAGAGCATTTCGACATTAATGAGCCGTTATTAGTCGTGGCCAACTTGCCGTACTATATTACAACGCCAATCATTATGAATTTATTGGAATCAAAATTACCAATCGATGGTTTTGCGATGATGATGCAAAAAGAAGTGGCGCAACGAATGACGGCTGAGCCAAATTCGAAGGCGTATGGATCCTTGACGATTGCGATTCAATATTTCTGCGAGGCAAGCATTGGATTTATCGTGCCGAAGACGGTCTTCAATCCAGCTCCGAATGTGGATTCTGCGATTTTGGTGTTGAAACGTCGCGAAAAACCACTCGTAGAAGTGAAAGACGAAGCGAAATTCTTCGCGCTCGTGAAAAACAGCTTCGTGCAACGTCGTAAAACGTTATGGAATAATTTAGCCAAAGCCTATGTTGGGGATAGCCATACAAAAGAAAGCTTAGCCGCTGCATTAGAAGCTGCAGGTATTGACCCAACCAGACGTGCAGAAACACTGACAATTGAAGAGTTTGCACGTTTAAGTGACGAACTTTAGTGGCAGATACACTCTCAGGAGAAGAACAAGTTTAAAAAGATGATACCGAAGGAACTTACGGATTGGTTTATTACCGCGATGATAAACCAATCCATAAGAAATCATAGGTATCATCTTTCTTTTACACGAAAATCTATTAAAAAATATTTTAAATAGATATTGCATTTTACATTCCGTAGGAGTATAATCTACTTAAAGATAAATTTAAATAGAAAGAAGTTGAGGGATGGCTGTTAATGAAGTAATGTCTGCTCTTTTCGGACGAAACGCGCCAAATTTTGGAAATCCTGCGCAAAGGGAAGACTAATACAGGTGATTTAGCGGAGTTAATTGGGATGACGCCGCAAGCTTTGTCTTATCATCTTAGAAAATTAAAACAAGCTGATTTAATCTACGAAACACGTTATAAAAACTTTATTTATTATGAATTGAATTTGACCGTACTGGATGAAGCGGTTGTATGGATCAATCAAATTATTGGGGGAAAATAACATGGAACAAGTAAAACAAATAAAAAAATATACTTATATTGCATTGATGTTCGCACCACTCGTTGTGGCTCTAGTGGTGGTGTGGTTCTTACCGGAGACCATTGTATCTAATTTCGACTTTTCTGGAAATGTTACCGGCACCGCCAATCGATTTACGATTTTAATATATCCGGTGATTGTGGCCATTGTTGGATTTATCATTCGTATTGCTAGCACTTCTCCTAAATTAACAGGAGGGAATGTGAAGACCGCTCGTTCTATTAGTTGGTTAGTTTTACTATTACTGAATGTTGTTGCTTATTTCCAATTTTGGTTGTATTTAAATGGAGTGACGATTGGGACACAAATAGGACGTTTTTTGACATTCATCCTTGGGATTTTCTTTATTCTGATTGGGAATCTCTCTCCTAAAATTAAAGACAATACAAAACACTTTGGATTCCGTGCGTCATGGCTAAAAAATAATGATGTAGCTTTCCGAAAAACACAACGATTCTTTGGCTTTGCTTCTATTATTGCTGGACTATTAATGATTTTAACAGCAATCATTATGGTAAATAATATTGCAATATTGGTAGCTACTATGATTCTAGTAGTGGTGGTAGCAGTGACTGGTGGGTATTCTTACTACATTGCTAATGTTGAGGAAGCATAAAAGAAAATAAGCTTTCATCTCGAAAAGGATGAAAGCTTATTTATTTTAGTCTAGTCCTTCTGGCAGCACGACTGTAATGTCTTTTTCATGCATTTCAAAGTCGATAGCCCATCGACAGTTAAATTTTATAGTGTCAGTTTGCTCATTATAAGTGAGCAATCCAATCGTATTTAACGCATTCTTATGACAAAGCAATAATTTTTTATTACTTATATCCATTACTGTGTCGATGTTAGGTGAGATATGAATAGAATAAGTTCCTAATTTTATTGTCTCCATTTTTACTCCTCCATTAAATCAATAGTATCACGATTCAGAAAAGAATATTCTTCTTGTTTTAACGGAATGATTTGAATGATATCTTCCGCAATTCTTACTTTCATCAAACCGAGATTCGTGAAGTGTAATTGTTTGGTTTCTGAGCAGATGTATATACGTGCGGTGCTGTGATAAGTAGGTGGGGTTAATACTATTAGTTCTTCGTTTTCTTGATGAATCACTTCAAAAGAAAGAGGAATTTGAACTGTATAATCTCCAATGAAAAAATTTTGGAATGTCATTCTATCCCCCCTAAATGATTACGGTGTCCTTCAAAATTAGGGTGAAGGATGTATTGAAATTCATCAGGGAATGCTATTTCAACGAAAATTTGATTTTGGTTAATAGTGTAAGAAGCGTTGCCACCATTGATAATATCACAGCTGTCTGTGTCAGAGTTATATAGGATAAATAAGTAAGTTTGAAGGGTACGAGAAGATATAATCTTTAACCCTTCAGGTAACTGAAACCCAAGTAAACCTGTGCCTAGATGCACTGTATAATTTCCTAGAGTAAAAACGGACATAGTTGACCTCCTCTTACGGTCTTAGGTAATTTCCATACATATCATAGATACCTTTTGTTGCAAGTATTTATTATACAAAATTACTAATGGGTTAAAAAAATAGTAAATGGTGCTTCCTACAAAATAAGTGAGAAAACCTAAAAACTCCAGCAATAATATATCCCTTACGATCGTCTTTCATTATAAATTCCTCCTGTCACATTTCTCATCACGGAAAAAAAATTTTTTTATTGCAGCTGGTCATTCAATTAGTTTGTTGAATCCCTGTTCTCAAAAAAATAATATTTTTTTGTTAACTATAAGCGTTCGAGAAGTCAAAAAAATTTATAGTTATACTTCGGCTTTTGGAAAGAAAGGGCTAAACAAACTAAAAAAAACATGATTAAGAAAAAAATAGTAAAAAAACATAATTTTTTTGATATATTCAACTCCTAAATAGTATTTTTTTGAGAAGATTGCTACACTTAAGTCCTCCTTCTGTAACAGTTGTTATTTTTATAGTGATCATCTCATTGCCAGTTTAACAAATGTAAATATTTTTTTGTAAACGTTTTTAATTGTTGGTTTTGTATGAATATTTACGAGCGTATTAATTTGTTTTAATTGTTTTAATAATAATCGTGCACTTTTTTTAGTTTAGGGCGTATCTGTGCTATAATAGAGAGGTACATATTGGTGGAAGAGAGGTTAACTTTATGCAAATAAATTGGAATAGTTTATTTTTCATGGGGGAGTTTTCGCAATCTGATTGATATTTTGATTGTTTGGTACATTCTCTATAATATTTTTAGTGATTATTAAAGGAACAAGGGCAATTCATTTAATGAAAGGAATTGCGGCAATTGCTGCAATGAAGTTTATTAGTTTTTTCCTTGGGCTAACTACTTTAGACTGGATTATGAACTTCGTGATTCAGTGGGGGGTTGTGGCTGCATTGATTGTGTTCCAACCAGAGATTCGCCGCGGATTAGAACATATTGGACGTTCGAATTTCTTCTCACGTAAATATGAAAGTGCCAATGAAGCAGAAATCATGATTAATGAGTTGAATACAGCCATTCAATATATGGCAAAGCGAAGAATTGGAGCTTTAATTTCGATTGAACAAGGGAATTCTCTAGAAGAATTTATTAATACTGGGATTCCGATTCACTCTGAGATTTCTAATCAATTGATTACGAATATTTTTTTATTCCAAATACACCATTACATGATGGGGCAATGATTATTCGTGATTATCATATTGCTGCAGCGGCTTGCTATTTACCGCTATCTGAGAATATGATGATTCCAAAAGAATTAGGAACACGTCACCGTGCTGCGATTGGTCTAAGTGAAGTGAGTGATGCGATTACGATTATCATCTCTGAAGAAACGGGGAAAGTGAGTGTAGCGATTCGAGAAAAAAATTACATCGAGAACTTTCTTCTGAAGAATTAGTTCAAGTTTTGTCACAACATTTAGTGGTAGAAGGACACGACGAGAAGGATCCAGCAGTCGTTCGTTGGATACGTGCGCTCTTTAAAGGGGGTCGTTCGAATGGCTAATTGGATGAATAAAAAATCATTTCTGATGTTGATGTCTTTTGTACTAAGTATCTTTCTATTTATTTTAGCTAAAGACGCTAATTCCGGATTACGTTCAAGCACTTTAAATCCACAATCAAGTTCAAACACGATTACAAATGTGCCAATTTATGTGGATATCAACAGTGAAGAATACTCGGTAACGGGATTACCAGACTCTGTTGCTTTACGTCTTGAAGGGCCAAGCAGTTTGATTTTAAGCACATCTAGCAATGGTTCGTACAAAGTGACTACACCAAATTTAACAGAGTTAGGGGAAGGAAAGCATACGATTTCTCTTTCAGTATCAGGACTTCCAACTGGAGTGACAGGTATTGTTTCACCAGAAAGTGTTGAAATTACCATCGAGAAGAAGAATGCTAAAGAGTTTCCTGTTAATGTAACGGTCGATTCTTCAAGTATTGGCAATGGCTATCAAGTTGGAGATGGCTTGACCTCTCCAGGAACAGTTACAGTCAAAGCTGCGGATTCGATTTTAAATCAAGTGGAAAAAGTAGTCGCAAAAGTTACGATTCCTGAAGGGACAAAATCAGACTATACGACTACAGCACAACTACAAGCTTTGGATGCCACAGGAAAACCTGTTGCGGTGAAAATTGAGCCAGAACGTGTACAAGTTCGAGTGCCAATTTCTTCTAGCTCCAAAACAGTCCCTCTTGTCTTTACGACAACTGGTGGCACTTCACGTTATTCATATTCATTGAATTCTACTACTAAGCAAGTTACAATCTTAGGAGCTCAATCGATTTAAATCAAATTACAGCTATTCCAGTAGTGGTAGATGTGAGCAACGTAACACAAACCACGAAAAAAACAGTAACATTAACACTACCGTCTGGTGTCAATAGTATTACCCCAGAAGCAGTTGAGGTCACTATTACGGTGGTAGATCATGGTATTTTGGATTCACGAGAAACAACTAAAGAGTCCGAAACAACACAAGAGCAAACAACGACACAAGAACAGACAACACAAGCCAGATAAGGCTAAAGGAGAAATTTATGGGCAAATATTTTGGAACAGATGGTGTTCGTGGCGTAGCTAACGCAGAATTAACACCAGAATTAGCATTTAAACTAGGCCGTTATGGCGGTTATGTATTATTACAACAAGCAGAAGGAAATGCACATCCACGAGTATTAGTGGGACGTGACACTCGTATTTCTGGTCAATTATTAGAGCATGCTTTAATCGCTGGATTACTCTCTGTAGGGATTGAAGTCATGCAACTTGGAGTGATTCCTACTCCAGGGGTAGCATATTTAACACGAGTACAAGGCGCTGTAGCTGGGGTTATGATTTCAGCATCCCACAATCCTGCTCAAGATAATGGAATTAAATTCTTCGGGGGGAGATGGATTTAAACTAACAGATGAAACAGAAGCGCAAATCGAAGCATTATTAGATGCCGAAGAAGACACATTACCACGTCCTTCTACAGACGCATTAGGAACAGTAGATGAATACTTAGAAGGAACATTGAAATACAGCCAATTCCTACAAAATACGGTAGATTCTCTATCAGGAATGAAAGTCGCTTAGACGGCGCAAATGGAGCAACAGCTTCCATGTTAACGCGTTTATTCGCTGACTTAGACACAGACTTCCACACAATGGGTGACAAACCAAACGGCGTGAACATTAACGATGGCGTAGGGTCAACACATCCAGAAGCTTTAGTGGAGTTCGTAAAAGAAACGGGAGCAGATATCGGTTTGAGTTTTGATGGGGATGGCGACCGCTGTATCGCAGTGGATGAAAATGGTACAATCGTTGATGGTGATAAAATCATGTTCATCCTTGGTAAACACTTCAAGAACCAAGGGACTTTAAGTAAAGATACGATCGTATCAACCGTTATGAGTAACCTAGGATTCCATAAAGCGGTAGAAGCTGAAGGAATGGTTGCTCTTCAAACAGCAGTTGGTGACCGTTACGTGGTTGAAGAAATGCGCAAAAACAACTACAACTTTGGTGGGGAACAATCAGGACATATCATTATCCTTGATTTAAACACTACAGGCGACGGATTACTTTCAGGAATTCAATTAATGAATGTTATGAAACAAACTGGCAAATCATTAAGCGAATTAGCCAGTGAAGTACCAACATACCCACAAGAATTAGTAAACATTCGTGTGAGCGATAAAAATGGTGTAATGGAAGTTCCAGCGATTAAAGAAGTCATCGATGCTGTAGAGGCTGAGATGGATGGAAACGGACGTGTGCTTGTTCGTCCAAGTGGTACTGAGCCGCTTGTTCGTGTCATGGTTGAAGCACCAACAGATGAACTCGTTCACGACTACGTAACACGTATTGCTGACGTTGTTCGTAAAGAAGTTGGGATTGACTAATTTTAAATAAATACGATTTGAAGGAGAGCTTTGAAAAAGGCTCTCTTTTTTTATTGGTATAAACCACTTGATTTTAAAGGAAACAATTGATACAATTTAAAACGTAACAATTACGATTTAGAAAGAAGAGAAGAAAATGGCAAAGAAATCTAAAATTGCAAAGTATGAAAAACAAAAAGCGCTCATCGAACGTTACGCCGAAGAACGTTATGCCTTGAAGCAAGCTGGAGACATTGACGGACTAAGAAAACTGCCTAAAAATTCAAATCCGAACCGATTGAAGTTTCGTGATCAAACAGATGGCCGACCAAGAGGATATATGCGTAAATTTGGCTTGTCACGTATTAAATTCAGAGAATTAGCGCATATAGGATTAATTCCTGGTATTAAAAAAGCAAGTTGGTAAACTACGAGAGAAATAATAGGAGGTGTATGTTATGAAACAAGATTTAGCAACAGCATATCGTCAAATGAAGAGCCCAAATATCAAAACAAGAAAGAGAGCATTGAAACTGATTCACGAAGCCAAACGTGCAAAGAAAAAATAATAGGGATTACCGGACTCACACTGTGGGTCTTTTTTTCTACGTACAGCTCGAACCGGTGCAACGTTACAGCTATTATAATTCAATCCGAAGGATTCTCCAAAACACAATTTGAGTGTCTTTGAACGCAATTTGGTTTCATGTTAGAATAGAACAGTAAAACAACCAAGGAGCTAAGAAAATGCAATCTAAAACATGTAGCCAAACTCGTGCGATTCAAGCGCGTAGAATTTTCCCATTCGATGTGAATATGCATAACACACTATTCGGAGGAAATTTAACGCGAATTATTGATGACTGTGCATCGATTACGGTTTCCCGTCATTGCCGTCGTCTTGCAGTAACGGCATCGGTGGACGCGATGAACTATTTAAAACCACTTCCATTAGGACATTCTGTCTGCGTAGAAACGTATATCTCAGGAACAGGGAAGAAGAGTGTGGAAGTCTTCTGTAAAGTGGTCGGAGAAGATGTGTTAAACGGCGAACGCTATTTAGCGGCGACAAGCTTTTGGACATTTGTGGCACTTCCTCGTGAAGGAGAAACAGATTTTACGGTAGATGCTATCGTTCCAGAAACGGATGAAGAGAAATTCATCTGCAGCGGCTACGAAGAACGTCGTAAGGCACGTCTAGAGCAACTAGGACGCCAAGAAGCATTAATGGATCATATTACCGTTGTAAAACCGTGGAACCTAGAAAATCACGAATCTTAAGCAAAACGTAAGAAACTTTCGAAGGATTTTTAAGTTTGTCTGTTATAATGCAACTATCAATAGTTTAAGGAGTTCATTGTGGATACATCAAAAGCAATCGAATTAAATCGTAAAATTATACGAATCGTGACCGTTATCGGGATTATTTTAACCATTATTTTAGGATGGCTAGTCGCAAAAAATGATTATTTTGCACTTGATGGGCCTTTCCAACAAAGTGTGGCGAATTCGGGTTGGGTCGGCATTCTTATTTTTATTATTATTCAAATTACTCAAGTGGTATATCCGATTATTCCTGGAGGCCTAACCTGTGTCATCGGACATATTGTATTTGGGCCGTTCTACGGGTGGGTATATAACTTTGTGGGGATCATGATTGGTTCTTGTATCAACTTCTGGTTGGCTCGTCGCTATGGGGAGACATTGGCGAAGGCGTTCGTGGATGATGATACGTACAATAAATACATCGGTTATTTAGACAAAGGAAAGCATTTCGAGCGCTTCTTCTTTGGCGCAATGGTCCTTCCTGGATTCCCAGACGATTTCCTATGTATGGTGGCAGGACTTAGTCATATGACCTTTAAGAAATTCGTGGCCATTTGTTTAATCGCAAAACCAGTCACATTATACGTTTATACAGTAATTGCAGCAGAAGGAGTAGAAGCTTTCTTCAGATTCATTAATTAAGAAAGCAGTATAGAGATGAAAAAAATCATGATTGCACTCGTGCGAGGATATCAAAAGTGGATTTCTCCATTATTCCCGCCTTCATGTATCTACAGACCAACCTGCTCGAGCTATACGATTCAGGCGGTTGAAAAGCATGGCGCGCTAAAAGGCGTATTGATGGGTTGTGGACGCATTTGCAGATGCCATCCATTTATAAGAGGTGGCCAAGATCCCGTTCCAGACTATTTCACGCTAAGACGGAACAAGGATTACCGTAAGAAAATTATCGATGCAAGTAAACACAACACAGCTGACTAGAAATAGTCGGCTGTTTTTTGTTTTTGTATTTGTAAAAATAATTAAAGGGTATTGTGTTTTAAAAAAGTAGAGGTATAATTCGAATTGAAAAGCACCTGATTTAGAAGGAGGGATAAGAAATGACATACAATCTAAAACAATGGTCTGTGGGGAAATGGGTCGCAAGCGCAGCAATCATTCTGCTAATGGCAGTCTGTTCATGGCTAGCCATTCGTGTCTTTTTCACGAATGAGAATGCCAATGCGGAATTTAGCTATGAGATTATTAATAATACGGATAAGGAAATTGAGGAAATTATTATTGGTGAATTTCGAGATTCTGATAGTACTGGTGCAACGGATCGTGTTTCTATCACATTAATCGGAGGGCAGTCACGTACGAAGGGGGCTGTTGCGATTTCTAAGGATACAGATAAGATTGGGAATTTCTATATTCAGATGAAAAAAGATGGGAAAAGAGTATTTTTAGCACCAACATTAGCGTATGATACTGGAAAGAAAGGTCTTCATATTAAGATTACAATTGATAAGATTGACTCGGAGGGCTATTACACTGGTAAAGTGGAAACTAATACATTTGTTTTCTCAGAATTTAAAATAGAACCGACGTTGCAAAAAGCCGATGAGAAGAAAAAAACAGAATAGTATTGATGACAATCAAAAACCCGTGTGGATGAAGTAGAAGACATCCACACGGGTTTAATAGTTCTATTTTAAATATTACATAAAGTAACCTAAGTAGTAACGAACGAAGAATGCAGCACATACAGCACCAACGAATGGAGCAGTACCAGGTACTAATAATCCATATTGCCAGTCGTTATTGACTTTGTTTTTTTGATTGGTAATAATTGGTAAGCAAGACGAGGTCCTAAGTCACGAGCTTGGTTCATCGCGAATCCAGTTGTACCTCCAAGACCCATACCGACAGCCCATACGATTAAAACCAACCACGATTGGTAATAATTCTTTGTTTACATTTTCAGTTGCTAAGATTGCTGTTAAGAAAATGAAAGTTGCAAATGCTTCGACGAAGTAGTTACGTGGTAAGTTACGGCAGTTAGGGTTTGTTGAGAAGATGTTACGGATTGCAACGCCATCAACAAGTCCTTCAGAAGCTGTGAAGTGGTCTGCGTACATGAACCATACGATTACCGCACCAACAAATGCGCCTAAGAATTCAGCGATTGCGATTGGAATGAATTGTTCTGCAGGAAGTACTCCTAAAACAACTTTAGCTAGCGCCATCGCAGGGTTGATACTTACACCACCGAAAATAAATAAAGCAACAGTGATACCGAATGCCCATGTTGTGATGGCGAATAAGTGACCTGATCCAGCGTATTTTGTTTTCTTCAAGACGTCATCACAGTGTACGCCGACCCCGAAGATAATCATGAGGGCAGTTCCCATAAATTCTGATAATAATAAATGCATAAATGTTTGATCCATTGGTTGATTCTCCTTAATGTAATTCTTTTATTAATTGTTGATAGACGGCTTGAATCGATAATCCTGTTTCGTGGGCGATTCTGGCGCAGTCTTCATATTCTAAGGTTGATTTTGTAAAAGTACCGTATTGGTTTTTCTTTACCTTCACCGCTCCGAGGCTCGTTTGTTGCGTCTGGAAAGTGCGGGTCATGACTTTACGTTGGACGTTTTGATAACGAAAGCCAATGGTTGAAGTTTGCTTAAATAAAATGGCTGTAAACCGTTCGAGGTCTCCTTCTTGGATGAGAAGTGTGAGATGTGTTGCCGGACGGTTTTTCTTTGTGTAAACGGGAGTGTAATGCACATCTAGCGCGCCTTCTTCTAATAAAAGGCTCATGATGTAGCCAAGTTCCTCACCGCTTTGGTCATCGATGGTTGTATCGATTTGAATGATTTCATCGTTATTAGAAGTCACGACTTGATGAGAATGTGTGCTTTTCTCTAAGAGTGTTCCTCGTAACGCGTTGAATTTACCCGTGTCACGTTTCCCAAAACCATAACCGACTTTTGTAGCAGTTAGGTTTGAAGGTTGTGCAAATACTGGGCGGATGGCCTTAAAGAGAGCGAGGCCGGTTGGTGTCACAAGCTCTGTATGAATGTCAAAGTCTTGTGAGAATGGAATGGCAGTTCCAAGTCTTAATTGCATTACAGCAGGTACTGGTACAGGCATGACTCCGTGTGCAACGGTAATTGTTCCGCTACCTTCTGTGACAGCAGTGCTGTAAACCGTATCGATGTCGAGTGTTTCCCACAAAATGAAGAAGCTCATGATGTCGATGATAGAGTCTGTTGCGCCAACCTCATGGAAGTGAATTTCCTCCACAGGCATTTGGTGTACGTTCGCTTCCGCTTGTGCGATGTCACGGAATACTTCCAAACTTTTTTCTTTTACAAAGTCACTGACACCACTTGAAAGAATAATCGTTTCGATTTCTTTCAACCCACGAACTTCTCCGTGATGGTGATGATGACTATGTGTATGCTTATGAGAATGACCGTCGTGAGTATGTTCGTGGTCATGATGATGATGATCGTGTGGCTGTGAATGTTCATGCGTGTGTGCATGTGTGTGTTCTTCGTGCGCATGTGAATGAGCATGTTCATGTGTATGTTCGTGCTCATGGTGATGGTCATGATGGTGATGGTCAAAGTCACCAGCGATGCCATGGTCTTTTTCACCATGTTCCATATGCACATCGAAGTCTGTTCCCCAAATACTGCTTTTCGCGATGCGGTCTACATGAAGATGGTAACCGTCGAGCGAAATCGTCTTAAGGGCTTCTTCAAGATGCTTGCGGTCGGCTCCTAAATCGAGTAGAAGAGCATTTAGCATATCACCGCTCAGCCCAGAAAATGGTTCTAAATATAATGTGCTCATGCGAGTCCTCCTCGAATGTTGTTAATCATGCTTGCTGAATACGCTGCACCAAAACCGTTGTCGATGTTTACGACAGTAACGCCACTTGCGCAAGAAGTCAGCATGCTGAGTAAAGTCGTCACGCCTTGAAGATTCGTTCCGTATCCGATGCTGGTTGGAACGGCAATTACAGGAACGTCTACTAACCCACCGACAACACTCACAAGAGCACCTTCCATACCGGCGATGACAATCACGACGCTCGCGCCTTGGATGTCTTCGAGACGATTGAAGAGGCGGTGAATCCCAGCAACTCCGACGTCGTAAATGCGCTTCACATGATTTCCAAATGTCTCAGCAGTGACAGCCGCTTCTTCGGCAACAGGAATGTCGCTTGTACCAGCTGTAACGACTGCGATGTAGTGTTCATGTTTGGGTGCGATTGGGTTAAGGACGAAGGTACGTCCGAGTGGTTCATAGCCGCCCTCAGGGAAAGCCATTTTAAGAGCTTCCCCTTTTTCAGCGTTCACGCGTGTCGCAAGAATGGCTGTTTTATGTTCATTCATTGCACGGATGATGCCAATTAATTGCTCAATGTTTTTTCCTTCACCATAGATGATTTCTGGAAATCCATTGCGCTTTTGGCGAGAAAGATCAATGGCCGCGTACCCAATGTCTTCAATCCCTTTTAGAAGGGTGGACGCTTCTTCGACTGAGAGGCGTCCATCTTTAACTTGTTGTAGGATTTCTTCTTGCTTCATATTATTTATCTTCGACGATGACAGATAATCCATCGCGGATAACTGTTACTTTGCGTCTGCTCCTTGAAGTTCGAAGGCACGTGCAAGAGCTTCGTCAAATGTTTTCGCTAATTCCATATGCATGTTTGTGATTAATGATTCTTCTACTAAATCAGAAACGAAGATTACATGGTGATGCACTAGAATACGCGCTAAGATTTGTGAAGTCCATTGGTCTGGAACTGTTTCAAGTCGTGGAGTGTTAATGGCTTGTTCTAAGAAGTCTTTAGGGTCTTTAACGTCTGCTAAGTTACGGTAGAAACCTTCACCACCGTGACCATCTTGACATCCAGCAACCATGATAATCACGCCGCCTTCTTTGTTTGTTGCTTCAGCAGCAGTCATTCCTTTAACAGCTTGGTAGATGTTTTGGTCCAGTGGGAAACCACCATTTGTTGAAACGGCGATATCGCAAGGAATTTTAGTTACATGAGCTAATTCACGAACGAATTCGCAACCCACTTTATGAGCTTCAACCATGTCTCCGGCAAATGAACCGATGATATGTTTTTCACCATCTAATACAACGTTTACGATGAAGGCTAAGTTTGCAGTACGTGCTGCGTATAACATATCTTCGTGGATTGGGTTGTGGTCTAAGTTACCAGTACGTGATTTTTCTGAATCGATAAAATCACCACTGTGGTTTGCCATAATTGTTTTATAGGAAGCAACCCCAGGAAGAACTGATTTACGTCCCCCAGAGAATCCAGCGAAGAAGTGGCTTTCGATAAATCCTTCAGCGATTAATAAGTCTGCTTCAGCAGCGATACGGTTGATGATGCAGTCACCACCTGAAGGTAATTGTCCGATTTTAACCATGTCTTCGTCGTTTGTAGAAATGTGCATTACGATTTCTTCGTTGTCCACGATTTCTTGACCGTATTTGTTAATTAACTCTTCGCGAGTTGAAGGACGGTGGAAACCAGTCGCAACTAAAATACGGATACGAGCGTCTGGGTTTACACTACGGATACGACGTAAAATGATTGGTGTAATGATATGTGAAGGAACTGGACGTGTATGGTCAGAACTGATTAATACGATATCTTTTTTACCTTTTGCTAATTCTTCTAAAGTTTGGCTACCAATTGGGTTATCCATTGATTTTTCCACTGTTTCTTGTTCAGAAAGTGGGTTGTGATAGTTTTCCGCTTTCGATTCAAGTAATCCTTCAAAGTTTTTGTCAGGAATTACAGCAGTAATTGTCTTTTTGTCGTAAGGTAGTTTAATTTCAACCATGATAACATCTCCTTTAATTTGTTTGACGATTATAAGTATACTCAAATAACTCATAGCAGAAGTCTCAAAGGTTAGTAACATTTGTTAACGTATATTTTCGTGGTAAGATGATAATAGTGTGTATAGGAAATTGTCTTAGAGGAGTGTTCAATTTGAACAGTGAAAAATATTTAATCGATTTTTTAGAGAAAGAAAATACCCCTATTATTAAGAAGAAAAAACACATGTACCTGGCATATCGTGGTTTGGAACAGGCCTATACTTATGTATTAATTGATGGGGTAGTGAAGACTAGTATCATTATGAAAGATGGTCGGGAGTTTAATTTAGAGTATGTTACGCCCGTGGATATCGTTTCACTTGTTCGTGACGAAGTTTCTAACTATACATCAGCACCTTTTAACGTACGCATTGAGAGCGACGAGGCAACTTTCTACCGTATTCCACGCATTAAGTTTTGGGAATACGTAAGAGATGATAAACACTTACAAGATTATATTCGGGAATATTACCGGAACAAATTGTCTGAAACCATTGCATCATTGCAATATATGACGATGAATGGAAAAAAAGGGGCGGTCTGTTCCTTCCTATATAAACTGATGAATCAATTTGGCGTGAAAGTAGAAGATGGAATCCTCATCGATTTTAACGTTACGAATGAAGATATTGCTGGTTTTTGTGGAATCTCGACTCGTAATAGCGTAAACCGCATTATTCATGATTTAAAAGAAGAAGGCGTCGTTGAAATTCATAATCAGAAATTACTGATTTTAGATAAAGCATACTTGGAAGAATTTACAGGTCGAGAAAGCTTTTAGGATAGAAAGAAGGAACAAATGATGGATGAAAAAGAAGCACGATTACGCGAATTGTTAAAAGAAGTGAGAAAAATTGTAGTTCCCTATTCTGGAGGTATCGATAGTAGCTATTTATTGAAGATTGCAGTGGATACTCTAGGACGTGACAATGTGATTGCGGCAGTCGTGAACTCGGAATTGTTTTCGGACCGAGAGTTTAGTGAAGCAATCGATTTAGGAACAGAAATGGGTGCTCGTGTATTAGGGCTTGAAATGGAAGAATTATCCGATCCGCACATTGCTTCAAACACGCCAAATAGTTGGTATTACAGTAAGAAAATGCTCTATCAAACCATCAAAAAGAATGTCGAAGGAGAAGGATTTACTGTTCTTTCTGATGGATTGATTATGGACGACATCAACGATTATCGCCCTGGTGTGAAGGCGCGTAATGAAGAAGGCGTGCGTAGTCTCTTGCAAGAAGCTGGATTATATAAATCAGAAATTCGTGAATTAGCCAAACGCGCAGGAGTGACGAATTGGAATAAGACTCCTTCTTGCAGTTTAGCTTCTCGTTTCCCATACGGAACCCGCATTACTCCTGAAAAAGTAGAAGCGGTGTTTAAGGCGGAAGAATATTTTGCAAAACGTGGATTTGAACCGGTACGTGTTCGCGTGCATCAAGATTTGGCTCGTATTGAAGTAGGGGCAGATCAAATTGAAAAATTAGTTAAAAACCACGAAGAAATTAATCAGATGATGCAAGAGTTAGGCTTTTTATTTGTAACTGTCGATTTGCAAGGATATAAATACGGAAGAATGAACGATCAGCTAGATGAAAAAACGAAGAAAGAAGCGATTGGATAATGATTGTTTCGCCCCAAGAAGTATTAGAGTTCTGGTTTAAAGAATGTGAAGCTTCAGATTGGTTTAAAAAATCGGAGGAGTTTGATGCAGAAATTCGAACGAGATTTCTTCCCACTTATGAGGCTATCGTTTCAGGCGAAACGGTTCACTGGCGCAAGACTCCGCGAGGTCGTCTAGCCGAAATAATTGTTCTGGATCAATTCTCAAGAAATATGTTTCGTGAGGATGCAAAAGCGTTCGCTGCGGATTCTTTAGCATTAATACTTGCCCAGGAAGCTTTACCTTATTGGAAGGAATTGACGGTGGAGGAGCAAGGATTTCTTGTGATGCCTTTCATGCATTCAGAGTCTCTTTGGATTCATGATTGGGCTGCAAAATGGTTTGACGAACCAGGATTAGAACGTCGAAAAAAATATGAAATGGCTCATCGTGCGATTATTGAACAATTTGGTAGATATCCCCATCGAAATCAAATTTTAGGAAGAAAATCGACATTAGAAGAAGAACAATTTCTCGAAAAACATAAAGGGTTTTAAAGAAAACACAACAAGAAAAAAACACTTTTCTTTTTGTGTTTTTTTCTTGTTAAAAGATGGAAGGGCATCCATTGTTGATGTGGATACAATAATATTTTTTCCTCGAACAGCAAGCGAATATGAGATTAAAAAAATAAGCGCAATTTTTGTAATAAAAGATTAATCAGATTACCATTGTTTTTCCTTTATTTTTTCGGTAACATGAGTAAGCAGATTTGAAAGATTTAGGAGATATAAAAACATGAAAGGTCCTCGTAAATGGATGAAAAAATTCGTGTGTGCGCTTAGCATTTTTGCTATGAGTGCTACGAGTTTTACTCCAGTTATTTATGCGCAAGATGCCGCAAAAGAAAAAGAAGAAGCAGCTGCGATTCAAGATGTACAAAGCTACATTGCAATCGAGCAAACGAGCGGAAAAATTTTGATGCAAAACAATCAAGATGAAGTTCGTGGAATTGCTTCAATGAGCAAAATGATTTCACAATATTTAATTTTAGAAGCGATTAAAAAAGGAGAAATCACTTGGGAAACAAAAATCCCAATTAGTGCCAGAGCCAATCAATTAAGTGCCAATTATAATTTATCCAATGTGCCACTATGGCCAAATGAAAAATATACAATCAAAGAACTCTTTGATGCGATCTCAATCTATTCAGCCAACGCAGCCACTCTTGCAATTGCCGAATACATTGGTGGTTCCGAAGCGAATTGGATTGAACGGATGAAAGCAAAATTAAACGAGTGGGGCATTAAGGACGCGACAATTATTAATGTAACAGGATTACCGAATAAATATGGTGGCAGCGAAAAAAATCCAGCTTTTGGAGACGAAGACGAAAATAGTATGTCTGCTCGTTCTGTTGCGATTATTGCTAAAAATTTAGTGAATGATTTTCCTGAGATTTTGAAGATTTCGTCGATTTCAACTCAAACTTTCCGTCCAAATGGATCGGGAACAACTAAAATGGATAACTTCAATTACTTACTTCCAGGACTCTTGTTTGAGTATGAGGGGGTAACAGGATTGAAGACTGGAACGAGTGAATCCGGTGGAGCTTCAATTACGACAACAGCAACAAGAAATGGATTTTCTGTGATTGTGGTGAGTATGGGTTCTAAAGAGCCACTAAACCGATTTAAAGTCACAAGACATCTTTTAGATGAACTGTTCAAAAAGTACGAAGGACTTATTGTCGGTTCACCAGGGAAATCCGTGCAAAATTTAGCGCCGATTCCTCTGGAAGGTGGAACGGAAGAAACGTTGAGTGTTGACTATGGAAAACCTTTTGTTGCAGCCGTTCCAAAAGGGACAGCCCTTAGCCAAATTAAAATAGGCTTTATTCCGTTAGATGAGTTGAAAACAGAAGATGGAAAAGTAAAAGCGCCTGTTCAAGCAGGACAAACGGTCGGAACATTGACCTTTGAAATGCCAGGTGAAAATCTAGGATATGTGGATGGTAAAGATCACGGAACAGTAGAAGCATTAGCTGCTTACGATGTGGAGCAATCGAATGTGGTCACAGAAAGTGTCCGTGGAGCAAAAGGTTTTGTTGGACAAGTTGTTCAAAAAGTTCAAAACTTCTTTGGAAATGTATGGAGCGAAATTCAAAATGTATTTACGCCAACAGCCTCTAAATAAAAATACAGTAAAAGGCTTGCACTTTTTGCTTAGGGCGTGTACAATCTTAGACAAATGATACAGTATGAATAGTACCTGCGATCCTTTAGTAGAGAGCTAGTGGTTGGTGAAAACTAGCAAAGAGAGACCAGCGAATCCACATACGGTGCGAGAGCGAAACATTGATTAAGCTATCCGGAGAAAACCGTTATCTCACAAATGAGCGCAATGGCAACATTGAAACCGGGTGGTACCGCGAAGACAATTACTCTACTTCGTCCCTAAGACTAGAAATAGTCGGGGGCGGAGTATTTTTTTATACAGAAAATGGAGGGAAAACATATGTTAGATATGAAACGCATTCGTGAGAATTTTGAAGAAGTGGCAACAGCTCTAGAAAACCGCGGTGTAGACCGTGCGACAGTAGAAGAGTTACGTAACTTGGATGAAGAACGTCGCGCACTCATCACGAAAACAGAACAATTAAAACAATACCGTAATACAGTGACGGAAGAGATTTCTCTTCTTAAACGAAATAAGGAAGATGCTAGTGCTAAAATCGCTGAAATGAAACAAGTCGGTGAAGACATCAAAACAACAGATGCTGAGTTAGCAGAAGTGGAAGAAAAAGTAGAATACATCGCATCTCGCTTACCAAACACAGCTGCAGAAGGTGTACCAGTAGGGGCAGATGAAACAGAAAACGTAGAAGTTCGTCGTGAAGGAACTCCACGCGTATTCGATTTCGAACCAAAACCTCACTGGGAAGTAGCAGAAGCGCTAGATATTTTAGACTTCGAACGCGGAGCTAAAGTATCAGGAAGCCGTTTCTTATACTACAAAGGCCTTGGAGCTCGCTTAGAACGTGCGATTTACAACTACATGCTTGATTTACACGTTGAAAAACATGGCTATACTGAAATGATTACACCATACATGGTAAACGAACAATCAATGTACGGTACAGGTCAATTTCCTAAATTCAAAGAAGATGTGTTCCAATTAACAGACGAACGCAACTTAACATTAATCCCAACAGCAGAAGTGCCACTTACAAACTACTACGCAAACGAAATCTTAGACGAAGCGCAATTACCGATTTACTTCACTGCGCTTAGTCCATCATTCCGTTCTGAAGCGGGTAGTGCGGGTCGTGACACTCGTGGTTTAATACGTCTTCACCAATTTAATAAGGTAGAAATGGTGAAATTTGCGAAACCAGAAGATTCATTCGATGAATTAGAAAAAATGACAGACAACGCAGAAGATGTACTGCGTGGATTAGGATTACCATTCCGTACGATTGTGTTATGTACAGGAGACATGGGATTCTCAGCAGCGAAAACATACGATGTAGAAGTGTGGATTCCAGCGCAAGATACGTACCGTGAAATCAGTTCTTGCTCAAACTGCGTGGACTTCCAAGCGCGTCGTGCGAAAATTCGTTTCCGTCGTGAAGATAGTGGCAAGATTGAATTAGTGCATACATTAAATGGATCAGGACTTGCAGTTGGACGTACAGTCGCTGCCATCCTTGAAAACTACCAAAATGAAGACGGTAGCGTGACGATTCCAGAAGCGCTTGTACCATACATGGGCGGCGTTACAAAAATTGGATAAATCATCCGCTTTGAAATAGAGAAGAGCCGCTGTGGAAACTCCACAGCGGCTCTTGTTTTTGTTATTTACTTACTGAACACTAAAGTAATTCCGAGGGCTCGTAAAAACTGATCCATCAACGTATTATTCTTTTTAAAATCATCTTTGAAATCCTTCACAAGTTGGACTTCATCGGTGATAATCCCATTCACAGGACTGTTCAAATATTTTTGGATGACTTCTTCACTATTGATGGTCCAAACATAGACTTCATGTCCTTGTTGCTGGGCGTTTAGAACGAGTAATTCTTGATAAGAAAAGTCTTCTATGACGAAGAAATCCACTTTTGGATTGCCAAACCCTCCGAATTGGAAGGGAATGACATAGCCCGTATTTATTTCTGGAGCTTTTTCTTCCAGTTCTTCCATCACTTTCAAATCAAGGGACATCACTTTATTAGAAGAATCGATGCCTAACTCTTTATATTTTTGGATAAAGAGGTCTACATAATTTTCAGGTTCGCCTCCATGAGGTTTTAATTCAATGATGAGAGGGATGTTCAAATCTTTAGCTTCTCGGTAAAACTCCTCGAAGGTCGGGATATGGCTAGCAAATCCCGATTGATAAATCGGCAATCCCCTCACTTCATCCAAGGTCATATCTTGAACCCGTTTATTCAGACGAGCGAGTCGTTTTAAATTGTAATCATGCATCACTACGAATTGATGATCTTTAGTAAGGAGGATATCCATTTCTACCATGGTAGCTCCTGCCTCTTTTGCAGCCTTAATTCCTTCAAGGGAATTTTCGACTGCCTTTGAAGTATATCCACGATGGCCGATAATTGCTTGGTCAGGCATGGCGTCTTTAGCATAGGTTGATAACGTTGTGGAGGCCGCATTTCCAATCACAAAAATGAGAGCAACGGCCGTGACGATTTTTCTCTTATGTTTCACTTCAGGAAGATGTTGATATAAATGAAGGGAAACGAGTTTTCGCTCGTGAATCACTTTTGTCATGACGATAAATGTAGCCATTTTCGTATAAATGATAATGAACTCTTGAATAAGTTTGGCAATCGTGAGGACACTGCTGAGTAGAAAAACATTATCTCCTTCAGGGTTGATAAGAGATACCAAAGCAACACTTAAAAAGGAAATAGCCACAACAAAGATGAATAAAACAGCTTCGACGACACCAACGATAAAGAGGAGTCTCCACGTATTCCCTTTTGTAATCTTCCAACTTTGTAGAATATTTTTAGTAAAAGGTTGATCTGTCAGGATTTGTAGTGGAATTGCAAATGAACTTCTAGCGTGAAAGTAAAGGAGCAATACAATCAAAATCGTGTAGATGATGACGCCACTCCCAGTTTTGGTGATTTCTCCCGTTATGAAACTAGGAATATAAATGTTTTTGGAAATAAAGGTTAAATCTCCTAAATTGATAATCGGAAGAAGTGTTATAAAATAGAGTAAAAACGCAATAAAATTTCCGTTTAGGAGTTGCTTTAATTCAATAAAGGCATTTTTAACACTGGTTCGCCATGAAAAATGTGTTTTTCGAATCGTTCCATAGATCATAAAAATTAGAATCGAGAACTCTAAAAACAAAATAAAAGCAAACGCGAGTAAGTACATAAGGATGAAAGGAATCATCCAAGGGTTTAATAAAACATGTTTAAAATTTGAAAAGGTTAAATTGGCTTGACCTGCAAAAAAGAGCATTCCTTTAAAAATTAGTGATAATAATCCAAATCCAAAGACGGAGATAAATAGCTGTAAAAATAAGGAATTACGTAAATACATCCAACTATGCTTGGTTAAATTGCTGAAGGTAAAGCGAATCGTTTTCCAGACTGGAATCTTGGTTTTCATTGTGCCTCCAATAAATTTCTTTCTATCAACATAGCATGAACAAAAGCTTCTATCAAGTTGAAATCCGGAATCTTAATAAGATTGACACTTATTAAGGCGATTTAATATAATAAAACATATTTAAGATTTTTTTATACTTTAGGAGGACTAAAATGAAAAAGAAGTTATTAACATTTTTATGCTTAATGGCAACGGTTGTATTAGCTGCCTGTGGATTTAAAAAAGTAGATGCCGGAAACTACCTTAAAACGTCTTTTAGTGGCGTTGATACAAAAGGACGTATTACGTATCAATTCAATACAGAGGAGTTAATCACCGCTTTCTTAGTAGAAAATCCTAAAGCAGACGCCAAAACAGAATCAGAATTAAAAGCGGCTATTGCTGAAGTTAAAATATCTCCAAGCAAGACTGAAAATTTATCAAATGACGAAGAAGTTACTTTAACGTTTGCAAATACAAAGAATCTAGAAAAATTTGTGACAATTCCTTCAGAGAAAAAAGTGAAAGTAACGGGATTAACGGCTGTTAAGAAACTAAATTCTGAAGAATTAGCAAAATTAGTGTCATTAGAAGCAACAGGTTTCAACAAAAAAGGAAAAGCGAAAGTTCGCATAAATGACCCTCGTGTAGCTTCCATTCGTTTTGTAGTTGAAAATGATGGACAATTAGAAAATGGAAAAGATGCTAAAATTAAAATTGACGGAAACTTCGATAAAGTTTTAGAATCAAATGGCTATATTTTAGAAGGCGATGGAAGCTTCACTCTTCCAGTAAAAGGCTTAAAAACAGTTGCTGACAAATTTGAGGATGCAAAAAACAAAGATGAAGTTGTTAAAAAATTAAAAGAAGAAATCAACAAAAAGTACACAGATGCGACCATTACTTTTGATAAAACTTATTATCGTGGTTTATCAAGCGGTGTAGGTGAAAGTGGATATGGCGACGGTTTAATCGAAGGAAACGGAAACCTTGTGATGCTTGTTCGAGTAGAGTATAAATATGCTGGCAAACGTACGCTTGCAATTGGTCTTTCAAACTTAGTAACGAATGCAGAAGGAAATATTGAATTGAAAGATGCTCAGCTAGTGGATAAATATTTTGATGATTTTGCAACTGCTGCTCAAAAATTAGAAGCGATTGGATATACAGAAGTAAAATAAGAGGTGTTAGGAGAGACTGCCTTATGTAAAAGGCGGTCTCTTTTTTTGTAAACAAAAGCATTTTTTCATTTTTATGAAAAATTTTTTATAAATGAATAGAAAATAGTTGCGAGAATTGTCAGAATATTATATACTACTCTCATCTTAGAAATTTAAAGTATGAAAAGAGGGATCTTATGAAATTAAAACAATTCACATTAGGAGCTGTGGTTGCAGCCATTTTAGCAGGTTGCGGGAGTGCAGCAGATAGCAACACAGTCAAAAATCGGAGGAAACTTCGAATTAACAGGGAACGTAGCAACTTACGGAACTTCAATGAACAATGCAGCACAATTAGCGGTTGAACAAAAAAAGGGAAGTTACTTGATAAGGAATTAAAATACGTTTCATATGACAACAAATCAGACAAGACAGAGGTAGCTTCTGTTGCGAAAAAAATTAGCTTCTGAAAAAAAGTAGTCGGCGTAGTTGGACCAGCAACAACAGGGGATGCAGCAGTATCAATCCCTGTAAACGAACAAGCTAAAAATCCCAACAGTATTCCCAGCAACAACAGGAGACGGTGTCACATTGAAAAATGCAGGAGATGCATCTTCAGTCTATGAATACATCTACCGTGTATGTTTCTCTGACAGCTACCAAGGGGTTGTAGGAGCAAACTTCGTTAACAAGAAATTCGGAAAAGCTAAAGTAGCGATTTTACAAGATACAGGTAATGACTACTCTAAAGGGTTAGCAGATGCCTTTGAAAAAACTTATACTGATAGCAAAATCGGTGGTTCAGTTGTAGTACGTGAATACTATCAATCTAAAGATACAGACTTCCAAGCGGTATTAACAACATTGAAATCTAAAGACTTCGATGTATTATACGTACCTGGTTACTATGAAGAAGTGGGTCTAATCATCAAACAAGCTCGTGAAATGGGAATCACTCAACCGATCGTTGGTGGTGACGGTCTTTCAAGTGATAAGTTAGCAGCATTAGCAGGAAATAGTGCAAACCTTTCAAACGTTTACTACACATCTCACTTCTCAACATTGAGTAAAGATAGTGATGTTCAAGAGTTCGTAAAAGCCTATAAAGAAAAATTTGGTGCAAATCCAGATACTTTTGCGGCTTTAAGTTATGATGCTACTCAATTGTTAATGAAAGCTATCGAAAAAGCAGGGTCAACAGATCCTCAAGCAATCACAAAAGCTTTAGCAGAAACAACAGACTTTGACGGTGTTACAGGAACATTCTCAATGGGTGCTGACCACACACCAGTGAAATCAGCGGTTGTAATCGAGTTCCAAAACGGACAAGAAGTAAGTGCTCAAGAGTACTCTGCTGAGTAATTTTAGGATAAGCATATTTTGAAGAGAGGCACGGAGAGTTTCTTCCGCCTCTCTTTTCCACTAGATAAAGGATAGAAATGAAAGGAGAAAATATATGGAGTTGTTAATTCAACAATTGGTAAACGGGCTCGCAGTCGGAAGTATTTACGCCTTAATTGCGCTTGGATATACCATGGTTTATGGGACGATTAAACTGATTAACTTCGCACACGGAGATGTGTATATGATGGGGGCATTCATTGGCTATTTTGCGGTAATGGTCTTGAAGTTGAATGTATTCCTCGCTTTACTGGTAGCGATGGTTGCTTGTGCCATTTTAGGGGTTGTGATTGAGCGTGTGGCGTATAAGCCGCTTCGTAAATCGACTCGTGTGGCTGCATTAATTACAGCCATTGGGGTTTCATACTTATTAGAAAATGCAATGAGTTATTTCTTTGGAGCGGAGTCTCGTCCGTTTCCTTCAGATTTTGGAACAGAGACATTCACTTTATTCGGAGACGTTTCAGTGAATGGAAAGCAAATCCTGATTTTCGGGATTACAGTTTTATTAATGGCTTTATTACAATTTATCGTTCGTTATACAAAAATGGGGAAAGCGATGCGTGCCGTTGCTGTTGATGAACAAGCAGCTCAACTCATGGGGATTGACGTAGATGGAGTGATTTCATTTACTTTTGCCCTTGGGTCAGCACTTGCTGGGATTGCAGGTGTCCTTGTTGGCGTTTACTACAATACCATTTCTACAACAATGGGGATTACAGTCGGACTAAAAGCCTTCGTTGCAGCTGTACTTGGGGGTATCGGAAGTATTCCTGGAGCGATGGTCGGTGGTTATCTCATCGGTCTATTAGAAACAATGGTAAGCTTCTTCGGGTACTCACCGTACCGTGATGGAGTGGTTTACTTCCCTATTATTTATTATTTTAATCGTATTACCAGCTGGACTGTTTGGTAAAAATGTCAGAGAGAAAGTGTAGGTGAAGAAGATGCAAAGATTTCATAAAAAGAATATTCGTTGGACATTGTTCGCGTTGGGAATGTACGCTCTTCTTTTCGTGCTTGTACAAACAGGAGTAATCAACTTCTACTACGAAAGTACCTTCATTAATATCATGATTAATATCATCTATGCTGTTGGATTGAACCTCATCCTTGGGGTTGCCGGACAGTTCTCACTTGGACATGCTGGATTTATCGCCATTGGTTCTTATAGCGGTGCGATTCTTGGAAAAATGATCAATGGGCTTCCTGGACTATTTGCTGGAATGGCAGTTGGGGTTGTTATTTCAGTTATCGTGGCATTTCTTGTTGGATTACCAACGCTTCGTCTAAAAGGAGACTACCTTGCGATTGCGACTCTAGGGGTTGCTGAAATCATTCGTGTAGCCGTGACCAATATGAAAATCACAAATGGCGCTGCTGGTATCAGTGGAATTCCTTTAACCAATACATGGACGATTACTTATATTTTCTTAGTGGTAACAACGATTTTAATCTTAAACTACACCTTCAGTAGTGCCGGCCGTGCAACTTATGGGGTGTTACAAGACGAAATCGCTGCAGAATCCATGGGGGTTCAAGTGACGAAGTATAAAATCTTGGCCTTCGTATTAGGAGCAGCCACTGCAAGTATCGGTGGAACTCTTTCTGCTACAACGCTAGGAGCAGTAACACCGGGTGACTTCACTTTCATGAAATCCATCGATGTATTAATTATTGTCGTATTCGGAGGAATTGGAAGTTTCACAGGTTCATTTGTAGCAGCAGTATTGCTTGGCATTATCAACCTTGTCCCTACAACCATTTGGACAATTACGGATGATCATCTATGCAGTAGCGTTAATTTTAATTATGATCTTCCGTCCGGGTGGATTACTTGGAACATGGGAATTCAAACTAGGGAACTTGAAGTTTTCTAAGAAAAAAAGAGGCAAAGGAGAGTGGGAAGTAATGTTATTAGAAGTAAATGGACTAACTAAAAAAACTTTGGTGGACTTTCCGCGGTATCTAATGTTTCTATGAAAGTAAACAAGGGAGAACTTATCGGACTCATCGGGCCAAATGGTGCTGGGAAAAACGACTTTCTTCAACTTGTTAACAGGGGTGTATGAGCCAACAGAAGGAACAGTGAGTTTAGAAGTAGACGGACAGTTGAAAAAAACTTAAACGGGCTTCCTCCATATAAACGCACCACTCTTGGAATGGCACGTACTTTCCAAAATATTCGTCTCTTTAAAGATATAACGGTACTAGAGAATGTAATGATTGCGATGCACTCGCACTCAAGTGACTCATTATTCTCAACCTTATTCCGTACGAAAAAATACTATGATACAGAAGCAAAAATGCGCGAAGAAGCGATTGAGTTGCTAAAGATTTTTGAGTTGGATACACTTAAAGAGGAAAAGGCGAAAAACTTAGCTTACGGACAACAACGTGAGCTTGAGATCGTTCGTGCGTTAGCGACAAAACCAAAAATCTTATTCTTGGATGAGCCAGCAGCGGGGATGAACCCTCAAGAGACGGCTCAATTAACAGAACTAATTGCGAAAATTCAAAAAGAATTTGATTTGACAGTGGTGTTAATCGAACACGATATGTCACTTGTGATGAAAATTTGCCAACGCATTTACGTGTTGGAATATGGAAGACTTCTTGCAGAAGGAACTCCAGAAGAAATTAAACAAAATCCTGCAGTTATTAAAGCGTACTTAGGAGGTGAGTAGATGTTAGAAGTTAAAAATTTATCAGTTCATTACGGAATGATTCAAGCCGTACGTAATGTTGATTTTAAGGTGAATGAAGGCGAAATCGTGTCTCTAATCGGGGCAAACGGTGCTGGAAAATCAACTATCTTGAAGACTTTATCGGGACTCATTCATCCTTCAGAAGGCGAAATCGTATACTTAGGTGAGAACATCGCTTCAACATCTGCGAAGAAAATCGTTGAGAAAGGACTCGTGCAAGTGCCAGAAGGACGTCACGTATTCCCAGGATTAACGGTAAAAGAAAACCTTGAACTAGGGGCATTTCTACGCAAGGATAAAGAAGCGATTCAAAAAGATATGGAAGACGTCTTCGAGCGTTTCCCAATCTTGAAAGAACGTAAAGACCAAGATGCGCAAACACTCTCTGGTGGGGAGCAACAAATGTTAGCAATGGGGCGTGCGTTAATGAGTCGTCCAAAACTATTATTGTTGGATGAACCGTCAATGGGGTTAGCACCGATTTTTATCCGTGAGATTTTCAAAATCATTCAAGAAATCCAAAAGACAGGGACAACGGTTTTACTCATCGAGCAAAATGCGAAAATGGCCTTATCGATTTCAAATCGTGCGTATGTACTCGAAACTGGATCAGTGGTATTAAGCGGTACAGGACAAGAGTTGTTAGAAAGTGATGAAATTCAGAAAGCATATCTAGGAGGGTAATCATGGAAGTTAAAGATTATATGTCAACCAACGTCATTACAGTAACGCCTGAAACGACGGTTATGAAAGCTCTAGACTTAATGAAGGAACACGACATTCACCGCTTGCCAGTTGTAGAAGATGGCAAGTTAGTTGGCTTACTCACAGAAGAACTTGTTGCGGGGCATTCACCTTCAATGGCAACAAGCCTATCGATGCATGAGCTGAACTATTTATTGAATAAGACTACAGCAAGCGAAATTATGCAAAAGCAAGTCTTAACCGTGAAGGCTCATACATTATTAGAAGAAGCTGCGTCCCTTATGCGTCAACAAAAGGTCGGCGTACTGCCAGTAGTAGATGCACGTGGCCACGTGGAAGGAATTATTACTGATAAAGATATTTTTGATGCGTTTATCGAAATTTCTGGATACAACACACCGGGTTCTCGTTTATTCATTGAAATCAATGAAGATAAACCAGGTCCTCTGGAAGAAATTTCGGATGTGTTGCGTGAAAACAACGTGAACGTTTCGACGATTTCGGTATATCACCGTGATGGGAAAGTGCAAGTGGTGCTTCATGTGGATTCAACGAATCCGGATGAAGTGGCGGACTTTATCGCGCAAAAAGGCTATCGCGTGATTTCAGCGATGAAGAAATAGGTTAAAGGGTTAAAGCGTTGCTTTAAAATCCTTGGACATCTTCATAGTTATAGAAACAACTGCACCGGACTGAGCCTTGGTCTCAGGCCTTGCGAAAGTCAAAGAGCTCCAAAGAGATTCTCGCTATGGAGCTCTAATTCTTTTCGCATGCGACCGTTATTTCTATGACTATAGAGTCCAAGGATTTTTTTGCAACGTTAACCTAGGATGTTTTTCTTCACCAAGAATTACGCTTTTTATGAAAAAACTTGCACCGGACTGAGTCTTCGGCGGGCGTTGAGTGGATGCGGGGGACGGTGTATAATGAAAGTGAGATTCTAGGAGGTTATGCGGATGAAATATGATTTTACGACAGAATTTGATCGACATGGAATGGACGCTCTGGCGGTGGATGGGCTAGGGTTGATTCCAGGAAAGTCGCCAGATAGACCGAAGAAAGGTTTCGATGTGATTCCGATGTGGATTGCGGACATGAGTTTCCCAACCGTGCCAACGGTGATTTCGGCGATGCAAAAACGATTGGAACATCCGGTTTTCGGGTACTTATGCCTTCTAAAGTGTACTACGAAAGCATTATTCAGTGGCATGCGCGCCACCATCAAGTGACAGGATTAACGCGTAAACATATTGGTCATGAAAATGGCGTGCTTGGAGGAGTCGTATCGACTTTAACATCGTACGCTGCGCCTGGGGATGCTGTGTTAGTGCATAGTCCAACCTATGTCGGCTTTACGCAGTCGTTAAATGATAATGGCTTGAAGGCTGTGCATAGCCCGCTTGTGAAAGACGAAAAGGGCGTTTACCGTATGGACTTTGAGGATATGGAACAAAAAATCAAAGCACATAAGATTCATGTGGCGATTTTCTGTTCTCCGCATAACCCAAGTGGTCGTGTATGGGAGAAAGAAGAAATTGAACGCGCAATGGAGATTTACCGCAAGTATGATGTGATTGTCGTGTCGGATGAAATTTGGTCGGATATTATTTTTAAAGGCCATAAGCATATTCCGACACAATCGATTTCAGAAGATGCGAAGAATCGCACCGTGGCGATGTATGCGCCAAGTAAGACGTTTAACTTGGCAGGGCTCGTGGGAAGTTATCATGTGATTTACAATGATGCCTTAAGAGACCGCGTCGAGTCAAAAGGGATGAAACCTCATTATAACGCGATGAATGTGATGTCGATGCATGCTTTAATTGGGGCGTATCAAGAAGAAGGTTACGAGTGGCTGGAAGAGTTGCGTGAAGTAATCGAGAAGAACGCGGACTATGCGTGCGACTTTATTCACTGTGAATTGGACGGCGTAGAAGTCACAAAACCTGAAGGCACGTATATGCTCTTTATCGACTGTTCACCGTTCTTGAAAAAACATAACTTAACGCTAGAGCAACTCGAAAAACGTGGCTGGGATGTCGGCGTGGCTTGGCAAGACGGCAAGATGTTCTTCGGCGAAGGCTGTATCCGTATTAACCTCGCGTTACCGTATGCGCGTCTTGTAGAAGCATTTGACCGTATGAAAACATATGTATTCGTGGACACTGTGCCACCATTAGACTAGGAGGAACCCTATGACAAAGAAATTGATTCAAACAGAACAGGCTCCAAAAGCAATCGGGCCTTACTCACAAGGAGTAGCCTATAAAGGAGAAACGATTGTAGTCTCTGGACAGTTGCCAATCGTTCCTGAAACAGGGGAGTTTTCAGGAAGTGATATTGTGAGCCAAACGCATCAATCATTGAAAAATATCCGTGCGATCTTAAAAGAAGCAGGGGTAGGAATGGACGCGGTAGTCTCTACAACCGTACTACTAGCCGACATCAACGACTTTGCACAAATGAATGAAGTGTATGGAGAGTATTTTTCTTCTCCTTATCCAGCACGGATGGCATTTCAAGCAGCGGCTTTACCAAAGAATGCCCTAGTAGAAATCCAAGTGACGGCTGTAAAAGCATAAGCGATGTTTGATAGATAAGAAGGAGGAATTGTATGGATCGTAAAAATTTAGCTCGTTTTTGTGGGATTGTTGGGGTTGGTTCTGGGGTATTATTCTGGTTAGCGCCCATTGTCGCATTAAAACTATCTTTTGTGAACACAGTAGATGTTTCCTCACAGTTCTTTTGGATTTTGTTGATGCTGAATTTAATCGTTATTTATTTTGGAATCAAAGGGTTTCAAACCTTTAAAGGAGATTCGAGAATCAAAAACGGAGTGCGGATTTTCTATTTAGTCGCAGGTATTCTGATTTTTATGCCGACGCTGCAACGAATTTTACCAGCCATTCCCGTTTTCCAAATCATCCTTACAATTCTTTACTGGATGAGTTTCGGAACTTTAGAGATTCTTCCGTATTTTGCAGGAGGAAGTCTATTAATCGTCTGTGGGGCGTTCTATTTAGCTTCACTGAAAGAATGGAAAGAGTAAGTGGAAAAGGTCTAGAGAGTTTCTCTAGGCTTTTTTATTTTGCATGCTTTATAATAATTGGGACAACGAGAATTGGAGGCAAGTATGAAAGTTATTGTAATCGGTGGTGGAACGAGTGGATTAATGGCTTCAGTCAGTGCAGCGATGCATGGTGCAGAAGTGGTCTTATTGGAGAAAAATCCAACTTTAGGAAAAAAATTATTGCACACAGGAGGCACACGTTGTAATGTTACCAATCGACGTTCTCCTGAGGAAATCGTGAAACATATTCCGGGGAATGGACGGTTTTTATATAGTGCCTTTTCTCAATTTGACAATCAAGATATTATCCAATTTTTCGAATCGCGTGGAGTTCGTTTGAAAGAAGAAGATCATGGGCGTATGTTTCCTGTGACAGATTCTGCCAAGACGATTTTGGAGACCTTTATTCAGGAAATCAAGAAGCTAGGCGTGCAAGTGCGTACGAATGTGAAAGTGAAGACGATTCGTGTAAACGAGGGAGCCGTACGAGTGGTAGAACTCGATAATGGGGAACAACTACAGGCCGATGCGGTGATTTTAGCGACCGGTGGGAAATCGTATCCTAAGACAGGTTCGACGGGAGATGGGTACGGGATTGCCCGTGTTGCAGGTCATACGATTACACCTCTGTTTGCGACGGAAGTTCCGTTGACAAGTAGCGAAGAGTTTATTCAAAAAGGAGAGCTTCGAGCGCTATCCTTACGAAATGTGGCGCTCAGTGTTCTTAGTGGGAAAGGAAAGCGATTGTTACGCATCAGATGGATATGATTTTCACTCACTTTGGTGTCAGCGGACCAGCAGTGTTACGTTGTTCAAGCTTTGTGCATCAAGTACAAGAAAAGGAAAAGAAGAAAGAAGTCGTAATGAGTTTAAATGCATTACCAGACCTTAACGCTTCAGAACTAGATGCAAAGTTGAAAGGATTTGTGGAGGAAGCTCCTCTAAAATCAATTAAAAATCATTTAAAAACATTGCTTCCCGAACGATATGTAGAATTTTTACTAGTAAAAGTGGGGATTGATGACCAAACGGCTGTGAGTCGCTTGACGGAGGCCAACTGGGCACAAATTAAAGAAGCCCTTACGAATTTCCGTTTTACGGTGAATGGGTCTCTCCCGATTGAGAAAGGCTTTGTAACTGGCGGAGGCGTTCATTTGAAGGAAGTGAATCCGAAAACTTTACAATCGAAATTAACACAAGGTTTGTATTTCTGTGGGGAACTGTTAGATATTCATGGCTATACAGGAGGGTATAATATCACCGCAGCTTTTGTAACCGGCTATGTGGCGGGAATGCACGCCACTTTTGGGGATTAAATTTCTCTGTTTTTAGCCAAAATCATCATAAAATATTCATAAAGTTTGGTTATAGTTTTTTTATTCCCAAATAAGAATTATTTACTAATAGTAAATAAAACTCTATCCTTTTTTTCCTCTCATCTATGGTGAGAGGTTTTTTTATGAAAAAAATGAAGAAATAAGTTAGAGAAAGTATTAGATTTTCTAAAAAAAGACTGTTTAGAAGAGGCTTTTATGCTAAAATGAACCTATCTGAATTTTTTTGAGGAGTTTGTAATGGCTGAAAAGAAATTAATGGAGAAAGTGTTGCATCAAGTGGTGCGGACATTTCCAAAAGTAAATATGCCGATGGAATACGTTCCCTATCCAATTCCATACCCACCGCTAGCCAAGAGTCGCTTTGAAATTTTTGTGCATGTGGCAGAGCGCGGAAATGGACCTCTTGGACATGTCGATTTATGTATTGATGGCTATGTCTATTCGTACGGGAACTATGATGAGAGAGATTTGAAATTAGGCGGCTGGATAGCAGAAGGAGTGCTCATCAAAGCACCGCGTGAAGAGTATATGCTGTTTTGTAAGAATCATTATCAAAAAGCGCTACATATTTATTCAATTGCGGTCACTTCTGAACAAATGGATGCGATTCATGCATACTTAGAAAAAATACTAGCGCCGACAAAGACTTGGGAGCCGACAAGTGAAGCCATTTACTATAATCCAACTTTCGATCGTTTTGAAGAAATGTATGTGTACTTCATGGCACAACAGATGGATACCGTGTTTTATAAATTCAATCGTTCTAAATTCATGACTTATAATGGCTGGACTAGAAATTGTTTGAGCTTTGCTGACCACACCGCAAAAGTGCTGCATGAAAAAACATTGCGTGCTAAAAATATGGTCTTCCCGGCCCAATACCATAAACGCCTTCAAAAACTCTTGAAGAAAAATTCCCCGCTGATTATTCATTATGAGGTCTACTAATCACCAGAGGAGAATCCGATATGACATGTTCTGTGAAAGTATATGAACCACTATATACATTAAAAGCAATTGGTGAAGATATTTGGATTGTCGATGGAGACGTTGTTGAAATGAACTTCAATCTGACTCAAGTTCCCTTTAGCACGCGGATGACAGTGGTACGATTAAACAATCGCGACTTGTGGATTCATTCTCCGATTCATTTAACACAAGAGTTAAAAAGTGAAATCGAAGCTCTGGGGAATGTGGCACACATAGTAGCTCCCAATAAATTGCATTATGTCTATATGGAAGAGTGGAGCCAAGCTTATCCGACTGCAAAAGTGTGGGCAACAAAAGGGTTGGAGAAAATTTTTGAAGAATCAAAGGGTATCCAGACCTACACCGTACTAGATAAAACCCATGCTATTAGTTGGCAATCAGAAATAGATTATCTCCCGTTTGAAGGAAGTACACTCATTGAGGAGTCTGTATTCTTCCACCAAAAGAGTCGTACATTAATTTTAACCGATTTGATTGAGAATATTGAACTTTCAAAAGAGTGCTCTTGTTGGCACCGTTTATTATTCAAAATAGGAGATAATACTTACCCCAATGGCCATACACCAAGAGATTTAAGAATGACCTTTTTGTTTCACAAAGAAATAGCTAGAAAGTGTTATCAAAGAATCAAAGGTTGGAAGCCATTGAATGTTCTTTTTGCGCATGGGAAGTGCTTTATAGGAAATGCAGAGGAAAAGTTACCTCAAGCATTCTTTTGGTTAGAATAAGCTACCTTGTTTTTCTACAAGGTAGCTTTTATTTAGAAAGTCAAAGAGACTAATAGAATCTTAAACTTTTAATTATTGAAAGAAGGGGATTAAATCCGTATACTATAGTTAGAATTGAATAATTCTAATTAGAAAAAATGGAGGTAATCATAATGATTAAAGAACTTGTAAGTTTAGGAAAATTTGCTAAAAAATCAGGTGTATTTGCGGGAGGAGTTTTATTTGGATCGTTAGGATTAAAACTATTAGCGAGCAAAGAAGCAAAACATGTATATGCTAAAGCAGTCGCTACTTCTTATAAATTAAAAGATGGTATTGATGCAACCGTTTCTACTGTAAAACAACATGCAGATGATGTCTTAGAAGAAGCAAAAGACTTATATGCTGAAGAAAAAAATGCACAATTAGTAGTAGAAACTAGTGAAAAATAATGAAGTTTATTATTAAGCATCAATCGAACTCTAGAGTGCGACTAGAGCTCCCTTTTACATGTCCGCATCCGGTACAAATGTATTTAGAGGAATTAGCTTGCACAGTTCCTGGTATTGAAAAGTTGCACTTTTATAAAGATTTAAAGCATGTAGGAGTGTATTTTTCTCAAGGGAAAGATCAACAGGTTCAAAGTTTTTTATCTTTGATTCAAATGGAGAAAGTAATTGAAAAACAAAACGAAGTCGAGTGGCTAGTCCCTTCTTCGCCATATGATATTATTTCAACGCATCTCTATAGAAGAATGCTTTCAAAAGTCCTTCTTCCAACACCTCTTCGTGTGGGATGGATACTTCTGAAAATGGTGAAGTTTGGAAAGGCTGCTTTCCAATCAATTTGTGAGAAAAAACTTTCTATGAGTTTACTCGATTTTGTGGCTATAGCGACTTCTGCAGCGATGGGAGACCATAAAACTGCTGATATGATTATGTTCTTATTGAATTTAGGAGACGATTTAGATGACTGGTCCCAAAAGAAATCCATTGAAGAACTTGAAAAGAATTTAACGAATAATATTTACGAGATATGGATTGAAAAAGAGGGCGAGCGCTTCAAGAAAATGAGTAATCATGTTGAAGTAGGAGATATCTTCGTTGCAACAGAAGGTCAAGAAATATACTTTGACGGAAGAGTTGTCAATGGAAGAGGATACTTAAATGAAAGCTCATTAACAGGCGAGTCATTCCCAGTCGCCAAAAAACAAGGGGATATGGTCTACGCTAATACAGTTGTAGAGCATGGCGAACTACTAGTAGAAGTGACGAATAAGCAACAAAACTTACGCTTGCAGCAAATCGTTCAGCTAATTAAATCAAGTGAATTCCATCAATCAAAACAACAAAAGCAATTAATGGAAAAAGCAGATGGATTAGTGAAATATAATTTCATCGGGATGGCGTTGACGTATCTATTCACTCGCTCAGTCTCTAAAGCACTCACTTTCCTATTAGTGGATTATTCATGTGCGTTAAAATTATCTTCACCAGCTACTTATTTAACAGCCATTAAAGCGGCTTCTAATCAGGGAATTGTGATTAAAGGATCTAATTCTTTAGATGAATATGCGCAAGTCGATACTTTTGTTTTTGATAAGACAGGAACATTGACAACTGGAATTCCAAAAATTCAAAGAATTATTTCCTATGAGGGTTATGATGATGCGGAAGTTTTACGAATTGCAGCTTGTTTGGAAGAACATATTTATCATCCAATTGCGACGGCTGTTGTTAAGAAAGCAGAAGATGAGGGAATTGAACATGAAGAAATGCATGGGAAATTAACTCACGTAGCTTCAAAAGGAATTGTATCTTCCATTGACGGAAAAAGAGTTCTCATCGGAAGTCTAGAATTACTAGAAGAAGAACAAACTTTTATTTCGGAACAACAGAAGAAAGTCATAGAAGAATATAGTCAAATGTTTAATTTGCTCTATCTAAGTTACGATGGAAAATTAATTGCTATTTTTCTTATTGATACACCGCTACGACCAGAGGCTATTGAATTATTGCATGAATTAAAGGAAAGAGGTAAGCAAATAGTTCTTCTTACCGGAGATACACAAAAACGTACGGAAACGATTTGTTCTCTCATTTCTTTTGATAAGGTCTACACTCAAGTAAAACCTGAACAAAAGCATCAAGTTATTCAGCAATTGAAAGATCAAGGGCATCATGTGTTAATGATTGGAGATGGAATTAATGATTCTGCTGCACTGTCCCTTGCAAATGTAGGGGTTGTGATGGCGGGTGCTTCAGATATTGCTCGTCAAGCCAGCGATATTTTATTCTTAAATGAACAATTGACAGGACTACATGTGTTAGATACGATTACGGATCAATTAAATCATCAATTGGATTTGAATTTAAAAAATACAGTAGGAATTAATTCTTTCTTGATGGGGTTAGGGCTAATCAATGTGTTATCTCCAAGTGTTTTGGCATTATTGCATAATGTGACAACCACTTTTATTATTGGAAAGAGTTTGACATATATTTAAAAATAAAGGCTCTTTGTCAAATAGTGTTGATGAAGAATTTTTGGGAAGGGATTAAGCAACTAATTGTTGCTTAATTCCTTTTTCTTTAGGGCCAAACATTTTTTTGTTATTAAAATAATTCTGTTTCTAAAATGGTAATAGTTTCTAAAGCCGTAGGCATTTCTTTTGAGTACTTTTTATTTTATTGTTTATTCCTTCAATGGGGCCATTTGTTCTAGTTGGATACTCACAAGTATTTTTGAATATATAGCAGTAAGTAATTAATGTCTTTAATACTCTTTTTAAACCAGGAGATAGGGTCTAATTGCGTAGCTGCTTCAATCGTTTCCTTGAATTCTATATAGTCTCTATCCTGAATACATTCACGAAGTGAATGTACAACCTCATAATCATTTTTAAGAGATGGATTGTTTTCTAAGATATAATCCACAATTCCTTTGCTTGTTATAAAACTTTCGAAAAGCTTATAACGATTATATTTATGGTCCTGAAGTTCGTTAGGATTCTTTAAAATTAACTTCCAATAATATTTTAACTTTCGATATAATTTAGCGTCTTTATAACGATGCCGATTCATGACACGTACCCGAGTTCGATTTAATTCTCTATTTAGGGCTTGTACAATGTGAAAAGGATCAATAATAATTTTTGCGTTAGGAAACATTTCTTTTATTAATTGAATGTATGGCAAGTACATATCGATGGAGATAGTTTTCACCTTTAATCTAGTCTTAGGCTCAAAACGATAAATATTGTTTTAAACTGTAAGATTTTCTATCTCGTACAACATCGACCAACTTGTGTGTGGTGCTATCACAAATAATGAAGCTCATATTACTATCGGAAGATTTGACAGATTTAAATTCATCAAAACACAAATGCTCAGGTAAATCATGTAATGGTTTAATCGTTAATAATCGTGCTGTATCATCTATGATACGTCTTACAGTATGAACTGAAACATTTGTTTCTTTTGCGATATATGTTTCAGATACTGTTTCACTTATTTTTGATTTGATTTCGTTTTTTAATCGTTTAGAGATATGACAGTGTTTTTCTACGATTCGACTAGTGTCTGCGGTAAATGAAGAGCCGCATTCTCTACAGAGAAATCTCTGCTTGCGTAGATTTAAGTAGGCCGGAAGGCCTGAAACAGAACAGAGAGTGATACGAGAAGTTTTCGTCCCATTTTTTTAACAATATTGTTATTTTTTGGCTAACGCACCCACAAACGGCACAAAATTTTGGTTTATGCGTATATGTAGCTGAATAAAATAAAGATTTTCTATTTTTAAATATCTTCTCTTGAACTTTATCATCCCAAATCATGTTTTTATCTTTGATTTGTAGCGTAGCTTCTAGTATATTGTTCATATGGTCATCATCCTTTTGTTTTAGGTTTAGGCGCTTTTTAATATAATGGATGTTGGCCTTTTTGTATACTACTAAAATAGGGTTGGTGGAAAATTTCCATCAACCCTAAAAATTATAGAACTAAAAATAAAAAGCAAGGTGAATTCACCTTGCTTTTTTTATGTTGATAAATAGTGTTTATAAATGATTATTTTTACTTCTGTCTTTCTGCCTCGTATCCTGGAGTTGAACTCGGGCTCGTAGCTTTCGCGTTCCTTTCCGATAATTATCCGCACGTCCTTTTCGGACGCTTGCGTTAATTTCGGTAAAGGGTCGAAAGCTGACCACTCACCCTCGTATCCTGTGTAGTTGAACTCGTCATCGCAGAAATCGCGTCCACTTCCCAACCCATACGCACATCGTTTTTTACGATGCTTGCGTTGGTTTGGTCCAGTGGTCGATTTCTAACCGCGAAGACTCATATCCTGCTATTCATATCCTCCACCTTCTACTCCGTAGTACTCTTCAAGAGAAAGGCCGGAGTTATAGATGTCTGTTGCTTTGTCGCCTACATAGCGTAAATGCCAGGCTTCGGCTTGGTATCCGGTAATGGCTTCTTTCCCAGCTTGGAATCGGATAATAAATCCATACTCATGGGCGTGGGTGTGGAGCCAGGCGATGGCGTCCTTATTTTCTTCACCGTCTAATAAATTCCCTGTTGTATCTAAGAGATCAAAGGCTAGTCCTGTTTGATGTTCGCTGTAGCCAGGTCTTGCGGAATAGGTATCCGCAGCCTCTTTACCTTCACGAGCGACATAATTGTTATAGAGTTGTTCTTGATATTCATAAGAGCGATATCCGCTGTAAACATCACTAATCGGATATTCCAGTTCTTGCATTTTTTGAATGAGTTTCTTCACTTGTGCCCCAGCGGTAGGATCTTCTCCCGGAGCATAAGTCGAAGGAAGAGCGTGTTTCTTATTGACAACCATTTGATAGCCTAAAGAGACATCCGCCATACCACTTCCTTGAGAGGATTGTTGTTTTTCTGTCGCTATGTCCTTAGTAGAGGATTCTTCAGAGGAAGCCTCTGTGCTAGCAGAAGTTGTTTTTGCCGTTGTCGTTGTGTCAGTAGTTGTGGTTTTTGTTGTTTGCGTAGAGGTTGATGGAGAGGTCGTAGTTTCACTTGGATTGTTTTTATTTGAGCAACCAAGAAGAACTAGGCTCAGTACAACCGCCGATAACAGTTGTTTTTCACGCGAATCATCCTTTCCTTGTTACTTATAGTGTAGCACAATCTGTGGAGGGTGAGAGGGAAATTTTTAAAAAATTAATGTTTCTAAAAATGCGAACAATGAAATGTAAAACTTTTGTGAATGACAATAAAAATCGTGAAAAAGCTTGCATTTTGCCAAAAAAATGGTATATTATTCGTTAATAAATTTAATCACTGGAGGTTTGTGCGATGTCAAAATGGGAAACAAAATTTCAAAAAGAAGGGTACACATTTGACGATGTTTTATTAATTCCAGCAGAGAGTCATGTATTGCCGAATGATGTTGATTTGCGTGTGCAATTAGCGAAAAATATTCGTTTAAATATCCCTTTAATCAGTGCCAGCATGGATACGGTCACAGATGCGACGATGGCGATTGCGATTGCGCGCCAAGGAGGTCTTGGGGTCATCCATAAAAACATGTCGATTGCCGAGCAGGCGGAAGAAGTGCACAAAGTAAAACGATCAGAGAGTGGCGTTATCATTAATCCATTTTTCTTAACTCCATCCCATAAAGTACAAGACGCTGAAGACCTCATGGCAAAATACCGTATTAGCGGTGTTCCAATCGTTGATGACTTAGAAACACGTCACCTCGTTGGGATTTTGACAAACCGTGACTTACGATTCATTTCAGATTATTCCATTTTAATTGACGAAGTAATGACAAAAGAGCACCTCGTAACGGCTCCAGTTGGAACATCCCTCAAAGATGCAGAAGCCATTCTTCAAAAACATAAAATCGAAAAATTACCTTTAGTAGATGACAAAGGATGCTTAGCGGGGTTAATCACCATCAAAGACATCGAAAAAGTCATCGAATTCCCGAACTCTGCTAAAGATGAACATGGGCGTCTATTAGTAGCGGCTGCAGTGGGTATTACTTCGGATACATTTGAACGTGCAACAGAGCTACTAGATGCGGGTGCAGATGCCATCGTCATTGATACAGCTCACGGGCACAGTGCCGGAGTGATTCGTAAAATCAAAGAAATCCGTGATACTTTCCCAGAAGCAACATTAATTGCTGGAAATGTGGCGACTGCCGAAGGAACTCGCGCCTTATTTGAAACAGGTGTCGACGTGGTTAAAGTCGGAATCGGACCAGGTTCCATCTGTACAACCCGTGTCGTTGCCGGTGTAGGGGTTCCGCAAATCACAGCGATTTATGATGCCGCAACAGTGGCTAAAGAATTTGGCAAAGCGATTATTGCAGACGGTGGAATCAAGTATTCAGGGGATATCGCAAAAGCCATCGCAGCGGGTGGACATGCGGTAATGTTAGGAAGTATGCTTGCCGGAACCGATGAATCTCCAGGGGAATTTGAAATCTTCCAAGGCCGTCGCTTCAAGACATACCGCGGAATGGGAAGTCTAGCAGCGATGGAAAATGGTTCAGGGGACCGTTACTTCCAAGCGAAAAATGAAGCCAACAAACGCGTGCCAGAAGGAATCGAAGGACGTGTTGCTTACAAAGGGTCTGCGGCGGATATTATCTTCCAAATGGTCGGCGGACTTCGCTCTGGTATGGGGTATGTGGGGGCGCGTAATTTAGAAGAGCTTCGCGAGAATACGCAGTTTGTGCGTATGAGTGGTGCGGGGCTAAGAGAAAGCCATCCGCATGATGTTCAGATCACTAAAGAAGCACCAAACTATTCAATTTCATAAAATAAATTAAACGCGATTTTTGAAAATCCTTACGGATTTACTTCATAAAAACAATAACAAGGCACCGGTTCGAGCCTATGGTCTCTCACCTCTAAAGCCTCAAAGACGGAGTAAGGAATGAATTCCTAACTCCGTCTTATTCGTTTTAGTGCACTTCCTGTTATTGTTATTATGAAATCCGTAAGTTTCAAAAATCGCTTCTTTTATGAAAAGGATAGTTTTTAAGGGATGGAAGATAACATCATTTGCTCTCAAAAAAGGGGATTCCCGAAGGTTTTTGGATATCTTCATAATAGCGATAATAGCTGTACCGGACTGAGCCTAAGGTCTCAGTTCCTCTCGACTCTCAAACTGCCTCTAGGGAATAAAATTCCCAGAGGCAGTAATTCGTTTCGAGTACACTCGCTATTATTGCTATTATAGAATCCAAACCTTGGTTAATAGCTTTTTTGAATGAATAGTTGAGCTAGAAAGAAAATGAACATCATGTGTGCTTTTCATCACATACGACAAACTGGTATTCTCTTTGAGAGTCAGGAAGGCGAAAGGATATTATGTGTGCCTTTTACCATTAACGACAAAGGGATAGTCTTTTTGAAGGAGAGAGGGACAGGATATCGTGTGTGCGTTTCACGGCTAATAAAGTGGTGTGTGCTTCCAAACTAAAAACACAAAAGTTTCGGAGCTTTAATATTGAAGGATTAGGAAAGTTTAGGGAAGTGGTTCTTACGAGAGGAGTGCCCATAAATGCAATAAGGGTGCGGTTTGAGGAGGGGTGGAGTTACTTTTTGGTTTGGAAAAGGTTAGGAAAAAGGAAAATTAGTTGTTTTTGGGGTGGTCATCGGTTATGATGTACATGTTTCTGAAAATTTATGAAAGCTTTGAAAGGAAGCAATAAGGATAGCGCCAGGCCTGTTGGAAAACAGGTGACGAGGAATGAGTTTATCGAAACACTCGGCGGATGACTCAAGGCAGTGCAGTCTACAGTTTCATACAAACCATTTTTGCAAGGAAATGACAAAATTGAAACAGCACCAGAAACATAATCAAAAATTACAATAAAAAGAGGTCTAAAGAAGCCTCTTATAAAAGGAGTTAAACATTATGTGCGGAATCGTAGGATGTATTGGACACGGAAAAATCCAAACAGTAGTATTAAACGGATTAGAAAAGCTTGAGTATCGTGGATATGACTCAGCAGGATTATTTATTATGGACGAAGATGGCTCAACACAATTAGTAAAACGTGTTGGACGTATTCAAAATCTTCGTGATGCAGTGGATGAAGAAATTCCAGCATTTGCAGGGATTGGGCATACTCGTTGGGCAACACACGGACCAGCGACAGAAAACAACGCTCACCCTCACCAATCACAATCAGGTCGTTTCACATTAGTGCACAACGGCGTAATTGAAAACTATGACGAATTGAAAAAAGAATTCTTAAGTGACGTTGATTTCAAATCTCAAACAGATACAGAAGTTGCCGTAAACTTAGTAGAATACTTTGCAAATAAAGAAAACTTATCAGGGAAAGAAGCGTTCCGTCGTGCGTTGAAAGAAATCCGCGGCTCATTCGCTTTTGGTTTATTAGATAGCGAAAAACCAGGCGTTCTTTATGCAGCAAAACATAAGAGCCCATTATTAGTAGGGGTTGGCGAAGGCTTCAACGTCATCTGTTCAGACGCAATGGCAACAATCGCTGAAACAGACCGTTACATCGAAATCAAAGACGAAGAGTTAATCACTTTAACAGACACATCTGTAGAAATCGAAACAATCGACGGTGAACCAGTAGAACGTGCACCATTCGTTGCAGAATTAGATGCAGACGATTTAGAAAAAGGGGGCTTACCCTCACTACATGTTGAAAGAAATGGATGAACAACCAGTTGTATTACGTAAAATCATCCAAAACTATCAAGACGAAAATGGTCAATTACAAGTCGATAAAGAAATCCAAGACAGCATTTTAGCAAGCGACCGCATTTACGTGATTGCCTGCGGAACAAGCTACCACGCAGGATGGGTAGGTAAAGCGTTGTTAGAACAACTTGCTGGAATCCCAGTAGAAGTTCACTTAGCAAGCGAATTTGCATACCACCAACCATTATTATCACAAAAACCATTCTTCATTTTCTTATCACAAAGTGGAGAAACAGCGGACAGCCGTCAAGCATTGGTAAAAGTAAACGAGCAAAACTTCCCATCATTAACAATCACAAACGTGAAAGGGTCAACTCTTTCTCGTGAAGCAAGCTATACTTTACTATTACACGCAGGTCCTGAAATTGCCGTAGCTTCAACAAAAGCGTACACTGCACAAATCGCAGTAATGGCCGTTTTAGCAGACGCATTACGAGCTTCTAAAGGATTAGTGGCTCCATTTGATATGAAGCATGAATTAGGCGTAGTAGCCGCTTCAATCGAGAGTGTATTATCAGACAAACAAGTCGTTCAAGACTTAGTGAACGAGCGCTTATTAGAAACTCGCAATGCTTTCTACATCGGTCGTCACTTAGACTACTATGTAGCGATGGAAGCAGCGTTGAAATTAAAAGAAATCTCATACGTGCAAACTGAAAGCTTTGCCGCAGGGGAATTAAAACACGGAACAATCGCCCTTATCGAAGAAGGCACTCCAGTTATCGCATTATTAAGCGAACCAGTAGTAGCAAGCCACACTCGCGGAAATATCCAAGAGGTGAAAGCTCGTGGCGCTGTCGTAACAACAATCGCGATGGAAGGCGTTGAACAAGAAGGCGACGATATCATCGTTCCAGCGGTGCCAATCTTACTTGCACCAATCGTATCTGTAGTGGTAACGCAATTAATCGCGTACTACACTTCTCTAGGTAAAGGCTTAGACGTGGATAAACCGCGTAACTTAGCCAAATCGGTTACAGTAGAATAGAAAAATGGTGGACGGCTGTCCACCATTTTTTGTTTTCGAAGGATGCAAAATCCATTTGAAAAGAAGAGAGAATATAGCCCAAGGGGCTAAAAAATAATCTTCATACCGCTTCGGATATCTTCATAGCTGCGATAATAGCTGTACCGGGGCGAGCCTAGGGTCTCGCTCCCTATCGAGCTTCAAACTGACTCTAGGAAATAAATTTCCAGAGTCAGTAATTCACATCGATTACAATCGCTATTATTGCCGCTATAGAATCCGAAGGGTATTCCGTTTATTTTTTATCCCTGTGTTTGTGCCTTATTTCAAATGGATTTTGCCTTTATTCGAAAGAAAGGGAGAGAAAAATGATATGGAAAGATTATCATAAGATTCCTGCTGCAGATGGATACCGTGCAGTATAATTGGCTTAATCAAAGAAATGATTTGTTAAAAAGTGAGTAGGGGTGCTAATAGAATGTCGATTTCTAAAAAGAAAGCAGGAGTGATACTGCTAATAATCGCAGTGATAGGTTTTGGCTATTGGTTATTTCATGAGGATGAAGTAGTTCCGGACTTTTCATCTAATAATAAAATTGAATTGATTGCCCACGTGCTAAGAAATCGTAATGCGGACAAGATTAGAGAAGCAGGATATGGAATCCCATCAGACTCAGTTATTAGACGTTTAGGTGGTATCGATATGCTTGAAATGGATGGAGAATTGAATTTAAAAGTACGAGTTCCAAGTCCTGATGATAGCGAAATACTTGTTCTTTTTTCAACGGTGGATGATGGAAAGAAAATAAACGGGACTTTCTTTTTAGATAAAGAATGGAATATCATTTATTCAAGCTACCATACGATTGGAGAAGACAATACGAGGAAAGAAGTTAAATTAACTGACTCTCAAGAAAAAGAGTTATTACAGAAAGTTCAGAAGGAATTAAATCAATTTCTAGATAAAATGAAAGAACAATTAGGTAGATAACTAATGTGGATCTTGCCTTCATTCGAAAGAAAGGGAGAAGAGAAATAAGAGTTGGGTGCAGGAAAAATCGTCGCTGCAGGGGTGCGGTGATGAAGGGACGTGACATGCGTTCATATGTTTCTCGCAGTGTAACAGACGAGCAAGCCTTCAAAAAAAGTGTAGAAGCTAGCTCGAACGAAAAACTAAGGCAGAAATTTAGTAAAGATTACAGACAAGATTACGGAAAATCATGCGGATTTTATAATCGAAGTGATGTGGGATAGCATTCGAAGTGAATTCCGGACTCTTTTAGAGTCCGTTTGAATCTCGAAAGTGCTTGAGACGTAGGCTCAAGCCGGTGCCCCATTACAGCGATTATAAAAAAATCCGCAAGGATTTGAAGGAATCTTGTCTTTGTTTTCTACAGGGGATATTTTAGAAAATTTAGTTCGTTCGAGTAAGCTATAACACCACACAGACATTTTTTTGCGAAGGGGGTGGCTCGTATGTTATAGTGAAGGGAAAGAATGGAAAGCGAGGGACGGTCATGAAGGTTGTGTTCGTCTGCCTGGGCAACATTTGTCGTTCTCCGATGGCAGAAGCTGTATTTAGAAAAATGGTTCATGAAGAAGGATTGGAAGATAAAATTACGATTGATTCCGCTGCGACAAGTACGTGGGAGCATGGGAATCCGGTGCATCACGGCACTCGGAAGAAACTCGAGGAGCACGGCATTTCCGCAAAAGGGCTTGTGTCACGGACGTTGGATGCGACGGACCTGGACGCAGACTACATTCTTGGAATGGATGCGTCGAATGTGCGTAATATTCACGCTTTTGTCGATGGAAAATCGGATGCGACGGTGGCTCGCTTGTTAGAAGTGGCAGGAGTGCCGCGCGATATTGCCGATCCGTGGTATACAGGAGACTTTGATGCGACGTACCGTGATGTGACATTGGGATGCAATGCGCTCTTAGAACAATTAAAAAGGAATTATAGTATGGATAAGATTAGAAAAGATTGGGCAGTGATGATTGCTCTGGCGGCTGTTTCGTTACTTGTCGTCTTGAATTTTAGCGCCATCCTCACATGGATTTCCGAATTTATTGGGATGATGTTCCCGCTTATTTTAGGGATGATTTTGGCATTTGTTTTAAACGTGCCAATGAAGCGAATTGAACAAGTGTTGGAGAAGATAAACTTCCCGCAAAAGCTGCGTAGAAGTGTCGCAATCCTGAGCATTATTGTGATTCTGCTTCTGATTATTTCGCTGTTGATTTGGATTATTGCGCCGATGATTGCTAAAACCGTGTCACAACTGGGCGATAGTGTAAATCACTTACTATTCGTGGTTGCGGATTTTGTACAACATTCAAAATTAATGCAATCCAGTGAAGTGAGTCAGATTACCGACTCACTAAGTCAAAGCAATATCGTATCGTCTGTCATTACATTCCTTGGCGGATTTACAACGAATATTTCAGGGCTCTTCTCAAATGTGTTCTCTGTAATTATGGGGATTTTCTTCATGATTAATATTCTCGCAAGTAAGGAAATGCTCGCACGTTTAACGCTTCGCATTCTTAATGTGGTCTTGCCAAAAGATAAAATCGAGCACATTACTTATGTTGGGGAAGTCATCGTGGATACGTATGACCGTTTCTTGATGAGTCAAATCATCGAGGCGGGAATCGTTGGGGTTATGATTTTTGCTGGATACTCTCTTGTAGGGTTGCCATATGCAGGACTTGTTGGGGTGCTGTCCGGAGTACTCTCATTCATTCCGTATATCGGGCCGTTTATGGCGTGCGGAATTGGAATGCTTTTCACCTTTACAGAAAGCCCAATTCAAGCACTCATTTCACTTGTCGTCTTTATGATCGTTCAAATAGTGGAAGGAAATGTCGTCTATCCGAAGGTTGTCGGCAGTTCCGTTGGTTTGCCAACGATTCTAACCCTTGCTGCTGCGTTAATCGGTGGAAATCTCTTTGGTTTAGTAGGAATGATTTTCTTCATACCAATTTTTGCCGTGATTTACCGTTTCGTGATAGAATGGGTGGAGAAACATGAACAAGCTGCTTCAGTGGTAGCTGTAGGAGGTATAATTGATGAAGAAAATTAGTGAACTAGGGATTACAGGGAAAAAGCTCCTAATTGAAGGGATTGCATTCCTTATTGCTGGGGTGTTGCTCCTAATCTACGGACCAAGCTTCCCAGAATTGATGTTACGTCTGTTTTTAACATTCTTATGGGCTCGTGAACTATGGAATTTCTTGTTCCGTTGGTTTAGTAAGGCGGCGGCAAAAGATCCATTATGGCTGAATGTTGCTAAATTTTTCCTTTACGGATTTTTAGCAGGAAATCAATTTTTTATCTCGCTTCCGATTGCGATTGTCAGTATCTTGATGGGGCTCAATGAAGTGATGAACGCGGGAATTAGTGGTGTGACGTACTATATTTATGTCAAAGACGGCATCCGTCCGCGATTCCGCTTGCTTATTGATACCATTTGGCTTTCAGTTGTCGGGATAGCCACTTTAATTGCGATTGGGGGCGACGGCAACTTGCAAATGTTCTTCCTTTCGCTTTATTTCGTGGGGCTTGGGATTACCAATATTCGAGACGGCTGGTTCTTTGAGGCCGAAGTTGGAAAGAAAGTCCTTCGCAGACGCTTGCGTCGTGGGATGCCGCTCGTGTTTGCTGCACTGATCCCTCGCGTAACCTTGCAGAAAATCAATGATGCGTTGGAACTTGGAGAAGGCGAAACGGCTTCAGAAATTTACGACCGTGCTAAAGAAAATGCCGAACCAAACTTAGAAATGTTTATTCACGTCACAAAAGACGGATTTGGGGCAATCGGGCATGTCGACCTGTGTTACAAGGGACGCATTATTTCATTCGGAAACTACGATACGAATTCAGAGCGACTCTTTGGAGCGATGGGGGATGGGGTTCTTTTTAGTGCCGACCGTGAAAAAAATACATTGAATTTTTGTAAACGCGAAAACCATAAGACCTTACTGGGATATGGTCTCGCCTTGTCTCCGGAACAACTCGCAGCTGTCGATAAGGAAATCGCCAAACTGATGTCGCTGACAGTGCCTTGGGATCCGCCGCAAATGGTGAAACCGAAGCGTCCTGGAATCGACAAAGAAGAACCGATGTATGCCTACAAGCTCAAACAAGAAGCAGATGCACTCTTGTATAAATTTACCTCTTCAAAATTCAAGACGTATTTTGTCATGAGTACTAACTGCGTACTGCTAGCCGATACGATTGTCGGAGCAGCAGGAACCGATATTTTAAGCGTCCGTGGATTTATTTCCCCAGGGACGTACCAAGACTACTTAGATAAGGAGTTTGAGAGACCGCATAGTCTAGTCGTGACGAAGCGCGTCTATCAGTAAGAACATGGAACTTCAGGAAAAAGAATTCTTTATGAGGGAAGCGTTGAAAGAAGCCCAGAAAGCCTATGACCAAGCGGAAGTACCAATCGGAGCTGTCGTAGTCTTGAATGGTGAAATCATTGGGCGTGGCCATAACTTACGCGAAAAGGAACAAGACGCCACGCTACACGCTGAAATTAAAGCGATTCGCCAAGCCAACCAGCACCTTGGAAGCTGGCGACTCGAAGACTGCGAACTCTTCGTCACCTTGGAACCTTGCCCAATGTGCAGTGGAGCGATGATTCTCGCGCGGATGAAGAGAGTGGTATTTGGAGCTTTCGATCCAAAAGCAGGGACGGCCGGCACCTTTATGAACCTGCTTCAAGATAGCCGGTTTAATCATCAAGTCGAAGTTGAGCAAGGCGTTTTGGAAGACGAATGTAAGGAAATTTTGCAGCAATTCTTCAAAGGTCTCCGTGAACGCAATAAACAACGAAAACAAGAAGCCAAACAAGCACAGCAATCCGAGTAGGAGCTGTGCTTGTTTTCTCTTAATGAAAACTTAAAGTTGTAATCGGTTGAATATACTTGAAAATTGTTTTCATTTTATATATTATTTTACATAATTTATGAAAGGAGCAGATTGTATGAAATTATCAGAAAAACAAACGCAAGTATTAGGTTGGATTGCGACTTGTATGTCCGTTGCGATGTATGTTGCGTATATCCCTCAAATTATGAACAACTTAGCTGGGAATAAAGGGGGACTTCATTCAACCACTCGTTGCCGCATTGAACTGCTCATTATGGGTGTACTATGGACTCTTCAAACCAAACCGTGATATTCCGCTAGCAGCTGCAAACGCACCAGGAATCTTCTTCGGTCTAGCATCTGCTTTAACTGCATTATTTTAGTCTTTAAAACCAAGCACAGCTTTTCAAGTAAAGGCTGTGCTTTTTGATTGGATGGAGTATAATAAAAGCGATTCATGTCGTTTAAAGCTAAAAGAAAGGAGCATTTGTTTGAAAAAATATATCGAGCAACTTGAAAAGGATTTTTCACCTATCCAGAGCGGATTCAAAGAGGAAGAAAGAAGAGCCCTACAAGATTATCAAAACTACAAGGAAGACGAAGTAGAGCAATTGGCACATCTCGCCTATCAGTCTGAGGTCTATCAAGTTCGAATGTACGGAGTCTTCCTATTTGGCTATTTATCAGAGAAAGAGACAGTTTTAGCCTTTATGAGAGAGGGAGTTTCCAAAGACGATAACTGGAGAGTGCAAGAAGTGTTAGCGAAGGCGTTCGACGAGTATTGTAAAAAAGTCGGCTATGAAAAAGCACTTCCCGTCATCGATGAGTGGCTAGCCCATCCACATCCAAATACCAGACGAGCGGTCACAGAAGGCTTACGGATTTGGACGAGCAGACCGTATTTTAAAGAACATCCCCATGAAGCCATCCGAAGAATTGCAACCCTCAAAGAAGACGAAAGCGAGTATGTCCGAAAATCTGTCGGCAATGCCCTTCGAGATATTAGCAAGAAGTTCCCAGAACTCATCGAAGCAGAACTAGCAACATGGAAACTGGATGGCAAGGCAATCAAGCAAGTCTATTCACTAGCCAGCAAATTCCTTCAAAAAGAAAATCCCCTCACTAGATAGAACGCTTAAAGGGGTTTGACGTTTGAATCTTCATTTTCACAGGAGTAGAATAGAAAATGTCATTAAAAGTTTCAAAGTGAACTGGAGGAATAAGGATGTCATTTTTAGGTTATAACAAAGGAGAAACATTAGAATTCAACTACAAAAAAGCGTGTGGCTTATGGCTCATCGCAGTCGCATTCGTGATTGCACTCGCGACGGTTGTAGGTGGAGAACAAATCATCAATATGCAGGTCTTCAGTATTGGCTATATGGTGAGTTTCTTTTCCATCAATCTGAATAAAAAAGTCCTTCATAAGTTTTCGGACGGACCTTCAACGCCTTTCCAACGAAAAGTGTCGTTATACTCAGTGATTCTTTTATTTATCTTATTAGCGTTATTAGGTGGCCCATTCTTCGAATCAGAAAACTGGAGACTCATCTGGTTAGGTGCACTTCTTGCAACAGGGATCCATTTCTTCCCATACTACTTCGTCCATGGAAAATCAATGATCTTCCTAGGATTGGCATGCGTGATCAATGCAGCAGTCGGATACCTCTCTCCGCAAAGCTCCCTCGTGACCATCGCCTATATCGATGCCATTATTAAATTAGCCTTTGGACTTTACCTATTTTTCTTATCCAAACCATCCAAAGCATAAACTTATTTTAGAGAAAAAGCAGCAAATCAATCTGGTTTGCTGTTTTTTGATTTTCCGCAGTTCCTTCGAAATCAAGCAAACCATGACTTTAGTAATGGAAATCCATGACGAAAGTGCCTGTTGCACGACTCCTTAAAATGATTTAATAAAGATAACAAAAAGCAGGTAAGGAGAGTTCAACATGGAAAAAAAGAAACAAAAAGAAAATTCTCAATTAACCAAACAATTATTTACGCTAGCCATAGTGGTAAACGTGTTAGCCTTAATCCTTCGAATAGGATTGAAATTATATACAGGCGAATCATGGCTAAGTGTATTCGATGGGAATTTGTTATGGACGTTACTCCCATTGATGTTATTTTTCGATGAAAGAGACGAAGCAAAAAAAGCCAACCATCAGTAAGCACAAGCAAACATTTTTAGATAGTTTTTCCTTCTGGAGAGACTATCTTTTTTAGTGTCTCTTTTGCTATCCCTCGTCACGGTTTTATTTTAGAAAACCAAGCAGTTTCAATTGAAAAAGAAACACCACATAGAGGTGCACGAAACCCCATCGTTTGCGGTAGGGAGTAGCCTATTTATTTCTTCACGTTGATTTCGAAGAAGCTTGCGGATTTTATAGTAGTAGTAACGTGTGACGCATTAAATGTGAATTAGCAGGAGTAGTCCGCTTGTGGACTTACTCCTGCTTTGAAGCTTTAAAGGTGAGAGACTCGAAGAGGCTCGAACCGGTGCAACGTTACCGCTACTATAAAATAATCCGCAAGCACTCGAAGAAATCAACCCCCGAAGGGTGTGCTTTTAAGAAGAGAAAACTATGTATGGAATACTCCCAGCATCTAACCGCAAAAACGATGGGATAGTTTCATTTGCGACCTTTATTTTGTCGTTTCCATTAATTTCTTTCTCAAGCGTTATCTGCTTGCTTTTCAAAAAGAAGTTTTGTATAATAATACGTGCCGTTAGGCCATATGGCAATAGCGAACTTATGAATCGAGTCAGGTCCGGAAGGAAGCAGCTATAAGTAATGTTCGCTATGTGCTGTATGTACATAGAAGAAGATTCAGGCTGGACCAGAGGTTCAGCCTGTTTTTATGAGAAAGAATATCCAGTGGAGGGAGAGTGAGTCGCATGAAGAACCAGAATTTCCAAGAAGAAGCTAAACATCTAGAAGGTGTGAAAAAGCTAATGGAAGACAAAATTACATTCGAAGAAAAACGTCTGCAAGAACGCGACCTGGATATCACTAGACAAGATACAATTCAGTATGGAATCCAGCAATTAGAAAGACAAAAAGAATCTCCGTACTTTGGAAGAATTGACGTTCAATTTGGAAAAGACGAAAAAGTAGAAAAAATGTATATTGGACCAGCGACCTTCTTTGATGAAGAAGATCAAGTGCAAGTGTATGACTGGAGAGCACCCATCGCAAGTTTGTTTTATGAAGGAACCTTAGGAGAGCTCCATTACGAGACTCCAAATGGAGCGCAAAAAGCACAAGCCTTCCTAAAACGCGACATCGTCATCAAAAAAAGGAACCTTACAGTCTGTTTATGATATTGAAAATGAAGAATCGCTCTTAATGGAGGCCTTAAGTGCACCGACGAATAAGGATGGGCATTTAGAAGGCATCACCGCAACGATTCAAAAAGAACAAAATGAAATTATCCGTCTGAACCCGAAAGACTGGCTCATCGTGAATGGATGTGCCGGAAGTGGGAAAACGACAATCTTACTACAACGCATTGCGTATTTGATGTATCAAGCTAAAGATAAGCGGATGAGCGATATGCTGCTCCTATCACGCAACCAACTCTTTGCAAAATACGTATCGCATGTGATCCCAAGTTTAACGGGAAGCGAGTTATACCAACAAACGCTTGCGCAACATACGATTGAGTTATACCGCAAGATGTACTTGCATAAAACAACGACTTTAAGTCAAGTGCCAACGCGTAAAGTGTACTTAACGGATAGTGAGTGGATTGCACTTGTGCATCGCAATCTCCAAGGGTTAACGGCGAAAGACTTACCGTATCGAGCAATTGGAATTAAAGGACAAGCGGTCTTCACGATGAAAGACTACGAAAAACTCACTGAAAATGTGAATGTGACCTTACCATTGCATCAGCAATTAACGCAAATGCAAACCGTCTTAGAGCGTACTTTAAAACGCCGTCTCAATAAATTCTTTATGTCCCAGAAGGCCAAAGCCGTCTACGAATCCATGAATGCGATGCAAATCGAAGTCTTGATGAAGGACGTTGAGACGAAGAGTGAGGCGGAGTATTTCCAAGTACTTGGACAAAAAGTCTTCGAAAAAGAAGTACTCGAAGTGACGCAACAAGTAGAAATGTTCGCATTCGTGGACATCGCCTACTTGGTTCAACAATGGATGCCTCAAGCGAAAGCGCGCCGACAAGAACTAGAGAAGATGGACAATGCGCCAATTCCGTTGAGAAAAATCGAAGGGTCTCGCCTTCAAGTGACGGCAGAAGGGATTCGCCTGTTGCAATATGTGGCGACAAGAGTCACTCCGGTTCGCGATTATGTGGGGTATAGTCATCTCTTTATCGATGAAGTGCAAGACGTGCCTCTATTATGGCTAGGCACCTTATCGAACTTTTATTTCCGTGCGAAATTCACAGTCGTTGGGGACACTTACCAGTCATTCTCGACGTCTTCTACGATTTTCACATTGGGAGCGCGACATCCAGAACTGGTCGAACTCGTCTTTCCAAACCGGACCTTGACGAATCGCTCGCTTGAAATCAGCTATCGTTGTACCGCACAAATTACACGATTTGCCAACGGAATCTTAAAATGGCCACTCGATAAAAATGTATTCCCACGTACGGGAAGCGAAGTAACGCTGTATAGCGATGCAGATGGTATGCAGCTCACCCGTTTGAAAGGCTTATTGGAAGAAAGTCCGCAAGTGTATCACACAACGGCAATTTTATGTCGGACGATGGAAGAAGCTAGAGCCTTACATCAACTGCTAAACGTGGAAGACATTGCGCTTCTAGAAGATAGCAGTGAGTCGCTTGGCAGTCGCTTTGTATTAACGACGATTCAAGTGGCGAAAGGGATGGAGTTTGACGAAGTGATCATTTGGAATGCGACCGATGAAGCGTATCATACCGCGAAAGAACAAATGATGCTGTATACGACTTGTACAAGGGCAAAACACCGTCTATCCCTCATTGTTCCAAAAGGGACAGAAAGTCGCTTTATTCAGACGTCACAGGCGCCGATGAAACGCGTCGAACAGTAGAATTTTTGAAGAATCTATACTAGAATAGAACTGTAAATTTTTAAAAAGGCAGGGAAGTAATATGGCTTATCAAGCATTATATCGAAAATGGCGTCCACAAACGTTCGATGATATGGTCGGACAGAGTGCGGTGACGCATACGTTAAAAAACGCGATTAGTAATCAAAAAACGAGTCATGCTTACTTATTTACGGGGCCTCGTGGGACAGGAAAAACGAGTGCCGCGAAGGTCTTTGCAAAGGCCATTAACTGTCCAAACCAAAAAAACGGCGAACCTTGTAACGAATGTGAAATCTGTAAAGGGATCACAAACGGAACGATTGGCGACGTGATCGAAATCGATGCGGCCAGCAACAATGGGGTTGAAGAAATCCGTGATATTCGTGACAAGGCGCGTTATGCACCAACGCAAGCCGAATACAAAATTTATATTATCGACGAAGTGCATATGCTCTCAACAGGAGCGTTCAACGCACTCTTAAAAACTTTAGAAGAACCGCCTCAAAAGGTCATCTTCATTCTCGCAACGACGGAACCGCATAAAATTCCAGCGACGATTATTTCTCGGACGCAACGGTTTGACTTTAGACGGATTACGTCCCAAGAAATTATCGACCGCTTGGCGTATATCCTAGACCAAGAAGGTATAGAGTACGAAGCGGATGCCCTCAGTGTAGTGGCTAGATGTGCCAACGGGGGAATGCGGGACGCCCTCAGTTTACTCGACCAAATGATTTCGTTTGGCGACGGGAAAGTCACGTTTGAAGAAGCGATTCAAGTATCAGGAAGCCTGACCGATGACTTGATGATTGATTTGTAGCGGACTTACAAGCGCAAAAGGCAGAAGAAGCGTTGGAAAGCTTACAACAACTCTTTAAAATGGGGAAAGAAGCAAGCCGTTTGGTGGAAGAATGGCTCGAATTTGCCAGAGACCTCCTTGTAGCCAAACAAAGTGGCGAGGCGGTGGGTCGTAGCGAACGCTTCTTGCAGTTTAAAGACGAAGTGGATGCAAGCTTCTTATACCGCTTTGTGGAAGCTTTAAATCAAACGCAACAAGAAATGCGCTTCACCACAAAACCAACGATTTCACTGGAAGTCTTAACGATTAAAATGGCGCAACCACAAACAAGTGCTACTCCTAGAGCAATGGAAGCGCCAAGTAGCGAAGAAGTGGAGCAATTACAACAACAACTCGCGCAGTTACGTCAACAAATGGCTGCATTGATGCAAGGAGGAAGCGTTCCTTCTTCGCAACCGGCTCCGCCAAAACCAGTTGCAAAAGCACCAAAAGCAAGCTTCAAGCCGAATGTGTCGGCCGTGAACAAAATTTTGATGGAAGCTACCAAAGAAGACATTGAAAAAGTACGCGACTTATGGGGCGACTTGCTCAGCTGCTTAACGCCACAACAACGAGCGCTGATGAATCAGGCACAACCGGTTGCTGCAGGGCCAAATGGCTTTGTAATGCAATTTATGTATGAACATATTTGCGGACTGGCCGAGACGACGGTAGGATTCCATGAAGAAGTTCAAGGACATCTCGAACGCCTCGGAGGCTACAGCGGAACCTTTGTCGGAGTCACAAGTGAACAATGGCAACAAATTCGTTCTGATTTCGTTCTCGAACGCAAGAAGAATAAAGAAGGCGAAGCGGTCTCTCATGTGACGGAAGCACCTGTTGTGGAAGAGCCGATTTCTCAGGAAGAACAACAATTTAAACAAAAAGTACAAGATACGATTGAGCTTTTCGGGGAAGAGTTCGTTCAAATTGAAGAATAGAAAAAATACGAATTAACGGAGGTACAACCATGCGTGGAATGGGAAATATGCAAGGCATGATGAAACAAATGCAAAAATTGCAAAAACAAATGGCACAAGCTCAAGAAGAGTTAAACCAAACAGAATACACAGGAACTTCTCAAAGTGATTTGGTAAAAGTAATGGTAAACGGAAAACGCCAAGTATTAAACGTGGAAATCAAACCAGAAGCAGTTGATCCAGAGGATGTAGAATTATTACAAGACTTAGTGTTAATGGCGACAAACGATGCGTTAACGCAAGCAGAAAAAAAGCCAACGACCAAACAATGGGTCAATTCACTAAAGGATTAAATATCCCAGGATTTTAATCAATGGAGGTTGGAGCATGCATTATCCAGAACCGATTGCACGATTGATGGACAGCTTTATGAAGCTTCCGGGGATTGGTGCGAAGACGGCTGCACGACTTGCCTTCTTCTGCATGGATATGCGTGAAGAAGACGTCTTAAATTTTGCGAATTCGCTCATTAGCTGCAAGCGTGACTTACGCATGTGCTCGGTTTGTGGCAATGTGACGCAAGAGGATCCGTGCGAGATTTGTGCGGATACAACGCGCGACCGTACGAAAATTCTCGTGGTGGAAGATGCCCGAGATGTGATGAGTATGGAGCGGATGAAGGAATATAAGGGGCTCTATCATGTGCTTCACGGGGTGTTGTCTCCGATGGAAGGGACGGGGCCGGATGATATTAATATTACGTCCTTGATTACGAGGCTGCAGAATCCGGAAATTCAGGAGGTTATAATCGCGACCAATGCGACAGCGGAAGGTGAAGCGACTGCCATGTACTTGTCCCGTCTCATCAAGCCAGCGGGCATTAAAGTAACGCGTCTGGCTCATGGGCTAGCGGTCGGCAGCGACATCGAATACGCAGACGAAATGACACTCTTCCGCGCCATCGAAGGACGAAGAGAACTATAAAAATAAAATAACAGGTTGATACTGCTAAGATAAATGAGAATTGGAAACTCCCGTTTCCTCGGATATCTTCATAGTAACGACAATAGCTGTACCGGATTGAGCCAAGGTCTCAATCCTACCGAGCTTCAAAGAGGGCGCTCAGAATAAATTCTGGCGCCCTCTAATTCACATCGGTTACTGTTCGCTATTGTTGTTACTATAGAATCCGAGGAGGGGTCGTTTCCAATCGCGCAGTGTCAACCTGTTTTATTTTTTCCTTCGATGAGGCGGGAGAATGCGTTTCGATGGGGTGCGGGGCTAGGATGAGCCAGGCGGTTACTTCTCTGAGTTTGTGAAGGGGACAGGCATGGCAGAGCTTGCCTTCCGGTCTTGGAAAGGGAGAAACGCGAATGTCTTAAATCGCCCTCTAATTCACATCGGGTGCATTCTCTTTACTATTCTCACTATAGAGTCCCCGAGGGCTTTTTAAGCCAACGATACGGCTTTGAATCAATAGATTTTATTTTATTTTTCCTTCGATGGTACGGGAGAGTGCGTTTCGATGGGGTGCGGGGCTAGGATGAGCAGGGTGTTCCTTTTGTGCTTGATGAGGGAACAGGTATGGCAGAGCTTGCCTTCCGGTCTTAAAACTGGAGCAATGCGAGGGAATTGTCTTCTGTAGTCCGTTCGTTAAGAAGGTCCGTGCTCTTAATATTGAAATAGAAATATGCTATAATGAAGAAAATCTCAAAGATAAAAACGCAATATGCATTGTCACGATGTGTTAGAACTGGTAGGTAGCCCAGTCGTCTAAATGATAGCCATTTAGGTAAGTAACCTGCCCCTCCGGGTTGTCCATTCTTTGATCACATACAAAGGAGGGACTGTTATGCAAAGAGTAACAGTGAAATTAACGGTTTTTTTCGAACATCCTTTTTGGGTGGGCGTTTTTGAACGTGTCGAAGAAAATCGATGTTCAGTCTGTAGAGTGGTTTTTGGTTCGCAACCAAAAGACTATGAGGTGTATGAGTTTGTTTTACAACAGTATCGTCATCTGAGATTCAGTAAGGATGAAGCGGTTGAGGTTAAAAGAGAAAAAGCGAATCCGAAAAGAGTACAAAGGGAAGCTCGAAAACAAAGCCAGCAGATTGGAATTAGTTCAAAATCTCAAATGGCTCTGCAGCAACAAAGAGAAGAAATGAAATTGGAAAGAAGAGTTGAAAGCAAGCAACAAAGAGAATTAGAGAAAAAGAGAAAGTTTCAATTGAAACAAGAAAAACGAAAACAAAAACATAGAGGAAACTAGTTTATGTATCAAAAACCAGTAAGTCAACCGGATTTACTGGTTTTTTTGTGAATTAAGGGGTTCTTGAAAGAAAAATAGGACAGATTAATTTTGGGGGTATCTTATACATTCGCGAGGGTGTAGGCGAAGTGGGGCCGGAGATGGTATAATTGGGAAATAAAGTAAAAAGGCATGTTCCAGGAAGGGGAAGGCAGTGAATCAGTTGTTTAGAAGTTTTCTGTCGAAGAAGACGGTTAGTCGTTTTCGTGAAATCGTTGAGTTTTTAGCTGAAAAAGCAGAGTTGACAGAGGAGGTTCCGGAAAAAATCGAACGCAATCCTGTTGTGCCAACGGTTGTCGTGCTGGCACTTGCCATCATTTTCTATCGGAGTTCGTTTACTTGGGTTCCGTTTCAGACATTGTTGGAACATTTTGGTTGGTTTTCTATTGGAATTCCCGTCCTCTTTATTTTGATTAGTGTCAATTTGGTCTTGTTTTTAGATCAATTATGGATTCAAAAGGATTTAAAACAAGAATTAAAAAACTTAGTGACTTTTGCTGAGCAGGTGGTCGCTCGATTGAGAGAAGAGGGGCGCACGGAACTGGCAGAGGATATCGAAGATGTAGAAGTGCTGATGGCGGACTATAAGGACCGATTTGGATTTTAGGAGGAAATGTGATGAGATTATGGCATGAAGACTTGATTGGAAAGCTTCCCGCGTCCGCAACTCTTGGGGCAACACCGTGAATGTTGTGCCCTTAGAGGAAATGGATGGGGCAAGAAGCACGCAACGGTGGACTATGTGTTTACTTATAGCCCGTATGTGCTTTATCAGTACCATACGTTGATTATGGATGAAATGGAGCACCGTGGGTATAATGTGACTCCTCTATGGAAAGAGGCGTCGTACCGGGGTAAAGTGTGTCCGCCGTATACCGAAGTCGTGACGTGTGCGTGGAAGCGTCCGTTATACAAAGAGCATGATGATGCGTATTACAAAGAATGTGTGGAGAATTTAGCACAAAAAGGAATCGTTCTAGGAGGAGAATAGTATGAAATTTTCGTTTCATAATCGAATTACGAATGAACAATTAGCGCAGTTTCGTTATTTGACCGATACATTGACGCAAGAAGCAGGCGTCAAACAGGCAAAACCAAAGCGTGCAGAACAAAGGCTGGCGATAATTGGATTTATTATGGGATTTTTAGGGTATTTCTTTATCAAGACCGAACTTTTCAAAGCCCCAACGATGGCCATTGTTGCTCGTGTAGCACAGGAACCGGGATTTGTTTCCATCTCGCTCTTAGTCTTGTATTTTGCTGTTCCGCTGTTCTTCCTCTGGTGCTTGCTCCTATTTTTAAAACAAAAATTTTATGAAAAGGAAATCGGTGGACTCATCGTGCTGATCAAGAAGAGTCTGGCGATTTTAAAAGAAACCAACCGCACAGACATGACGACTGACATCGAAGACGCGGAGTTTATTATCGAAAACTACGAAAACAACAGTTTATGAAGGTATGAAATTCATTGATATGATGGATTTGTAAAGGGAGTTTGTTTATATGCTTGGGTAAAGAGTAGTTGAATGTAATTGAAAAATAACTTCAACAAACCATCAGATTGAAGGCAATGAAAATGCAAGCCCCAGAGTTAGGGTTAGGAATCATAGAGGTCTAAACATAGAGAGATAAATAAAAACGGCTTTCTTGTGTTGCTATGTGCACTTACAAGAAAGCCGTTTTTTGCGACGAAACTATAAAAGGTAATTTTGATGAACGGAAGTATGCAAAGATAAACAAAAGACTTTAGTTTTCTGTTTATCTGCTTAGCCTAAGATGAATCAAATAGCGTAACTACTCAATCAAAAGGATGTTACAGCTACTCAAACATTATTGTTAGGAGGACTATAATCAGGATTATAAATCTAATTTATCCCTTCTGATTCCATTCAAATAAGGTGTCCAACCAATCAAAAACGACATTATGAGCGAGTCTCAAATTGTTGACTTGGCAATGAGCATCCGCACCACTTTCCGCTTCAAAAATTTGAAGTTTAGTTTGCGGATTTTTAGACTTAAGTGCTTCGAAAATCACTCTGGTTTGGTGTTGTAATTCGGCGCCTTCACCCTCTCCCATGATAAATAGGCAAGGACACTGAATTTTTTGATAGTCCACAACCTTTGCACGCTTAAACACTTCATTAATAGCACTCTTAAAATCAGAAGTACCAAACTGCCAAGCATATTTTTTAAGATTTAAATCCGCAGCCTCATTCAGACTTCCAGCTAACTTTAAAAGGACATTCATTAACCAACTTGGAGTTTTTAGGCCTGCCCCAAATTCTTTTCTAAAGATTTCCGAAACGTCATAAATAGGAGTGCTTGCAATCCATGCATGGATTCTTGTATCTTCTTCGACAGCTTGTGCGGTAAAATATCCCCCTCCGCTAACTCCATAAATGGCTAGATGATTCAGCTGAGGATTTCTTCCTTCTAACCAGTCTATGCACTGTGAAATTGGAATAGAGGCATTTACATCAAAGGTTAAACCTCTGCCAGGGTTGGACCCTTGACCAGGTAGATCAACCATTAAAACATTGTAACTTCGCATCCAACCTGGATAGCCAGCAAAGTAAAATAAATCTTCACGATAGGTATCTCCACCACCAATCATAATCAATGTTGGACAATGATTACCACTGTGAAGATAATAGCCCGGCAAATAGGAATCTTGATAAGGAATCGATAATTCTTCGACGGGGGCTCCTAGTGATTGAATGGCGTTAGAAAACGCCGTCTCCATTTTATGAACGGTAGGCAAATACTCGTCAGAAAAAGGATTGATAAACTGAATTGCTGAACGAAGGGAATAGGTCTGTGCTAGATAATATTGTGCCTTTGTTTGCTCACTTAAACCCGAATGACTTACTTTTTGTTCAAGATAGTTTCCATGCGATAAAAAAACATTTTTCCAGTTATCAGGTTTTGGTGATTTGCCCAACTCTTGGGCAAGATAATAAAGTTCTCCGTGAGAAAAACCAAAAACTTCTCCTATACCTAACAACCAATTAAAGAAAAAATCCGTATCCCCATTTTTGAAAAATATCCGGGTAGATTGTCTTTTTAAAATAACTTCATTTTCTTTCATAACGCGCCTCTTAACTTCAGAATATTCCTGTTTTTTTAATCATACCATATCGATGAATCTTTAACATATTTAAATTATCGAAGATTGATTTAAGCTTTATTTACAAAGGTTTTTAACTATCTTGTCATATTTATTTTCCGTATGTTTATGGTACAATATAAGCAATTCTCGTTACCAATAGAAGATAGAATCATTTAATGAGTAAAGTACATAACATACGCTTTGGAGCTACAACGTCAAAATGTTACGGCTTCACCTTAAATAAAGAACTTTGGTAACTTTTTACTATATTGAAAGTGTTAGAAAAAAATTAAAAGAAACTAACCGCATAGATATGGACGATGACATTGAAGACGCGGAGGTTCTCATTGAGGATTATAAGAAGAGATTCGAGTTTTAGGGAGATACAAAATGAAAATATTTAGAAAAGCGATTAGACAAAGACGATTAACGCGGATGCGGGAATTGCTTACAACGGTGATGACGCAAAATAATAGTGAGAATCAGCTTCCCCAGGACGGAAGAATCTCTAGAGGCCTCGTTCTTGCACTAGAATTTATCTTAGTAGGTTCGCTATTTATGAATCCAGACATCTTTGATTCGGGAGGAGCTTTTATTCTAATGGGGCTTTTTTTCCCACCGTTTTTACTGTTTGGGATTTTACTAGGGATGGGTACGCTACTCCTCATTATAGGGGTCATTTACTTGGTTCATTATTTCAGGGTAGAGTCCTATTATCAAGAGTTTGGAATGTTAACTGAACTCGCCGAGGAAGAGATTTCTGTATACAAACAAGATCCACTAATTCCAATGAGTGAAGAAGCTGAAAGACTACTGTACTACATGGAAGAGTTGAAGTTAGAAACAGAAGTAACCAATGACAAGGTGAGTAAATAAATGTTGGGGAATAAAAGATGAAAAGAAGATTTGAAGAGGGAAGAATTGATAGACTACAACAATTAGTCAATGAAGTGGTGGCTTTATCTGGTATGGAAGAAGAGACGATTGAAGTGCGACCGTATAGATATATTCCAAAGATACTTTTTAACATTTTAATGATTGTCGAAATCTATAATATATGGTCATTAAATTATAAAATAAGAGGATTCTTTCATTTCTTGCAAGTTTGGTATGAAGGAAATCAATACGCTGTGAAGTATGCTATGGAATATGTTAAATATGAACCTTATATTATCGTAGTTCTTCCAATGGTGATGCTCTTTTTATATTTCTTGCAATTGTATATTCAAAAAAGAGACGTGAAAGATGTGATTGCAAGAGCGGATGAAGAGCTTGCAAAATGGGAACACACTCCATCTGCAGAGGTTCCGCATGCTGTAAAGGCATTAAAATATCATTTAGAGGAGTTACGATTAGACTACGATTTGTCTTAGAAATCTGTAAAAGGAATCTTTTTAAAAAAGGATAAATTTTAGAATGGAGGAACACCGAGAGATGCCCAAGTCTTACTACAACCTATCTGAAGACCAGCTTAGTCGATTAAGGGACCTATTGAAGAAGGTTTCTATAAAAAATAGACCGCCACAATCATTGCCGCGTTCATTGAGAAAAATGAGAGAAGGCCTCTTTATTGTTGATTTGATAATGATTGGCATCCTTTGTGGCACATTTTTTCCATTGTTTGCATTATTATTGCTAGTAGCTTTAATTTTAGGAAGAATGGATGGGGTAAAGTATCTCATATTCATTAATCTAATGGCTTGGCCGTTAGTATTGATATTTTGGATACTTCCACTTTTAGTACTTATTTTTAGTATCGCATTTATTCGATTTTCTAAGCAAAGAGAATCAGATAAATTAATGAATGCGGCAAATTGGCTTATTATGAATTCCAAAAATAAACCTCGAGAGGCTCTTTCGCAGGAGATGATATCCTTAAAATATTTTATGAGTGTGATGAAAAGTGGGATTGGTTTTTATCAAAATGAAAAACAAAGAGAAGATTTCAGAATCAAGCGATTAAAACAGCTGTTACGAAAGATCAACCCAAAAAGAATGGACATACCGGAATTGAAATGGGGAAGGCTACAACTTGTTCAAAAATGGATAGTGAGAGCAGAAATTATTTTTGGCTCAGTTATATGTTATCTTGTGTTGTTTCATGGCTATATGCTCTTACCAATTCAAAAGTCATTTGCTTTGTTAGCTATACTGATGATAGGAATGATTATTGTTTATAAATCGCTGCTTCAGTTCCAGAAGAAGAAAGCAAAACAAGAGCTTGCGGAATTGTTGCAGGTCGCAACAGCGGAAGCAAAAAGAATCAAGAAACAACAGTTAGAACTCTCAGAAGAATTGATTCAAGAGTTGGATGATTGTGTGTATGAATTAGGGAATCATACGGAATGATGGTTTAAAAAACATTTGGCAGAGGCAAAAACTTTGAGGAATCTCTTAAAGGGATTAGAAGAGAATATGACATAGATGGATTTATGTGATGAAAAGAAATAAACAGTCGGATTTAGGGGGATTTATGAACAAGAAAAAAAGGATTGAAAAAATTAAGCTGGCGCGACTAAGAGTATTGCTAATGGTAGCGATTCGAGAACGTTCAGGAGAAGTGGTTGCACTTCCTCGTGCTTCAGTAATGCCAATTATCTTAAAAAACATTTTAAAAATATTCTTGACAATATTAACTGCATTCATCTTCCTGGTTTCTCTACCAGGTTTTGAATTTTGGTTTCAGAGGTTGGTTACACATCCTTTAGAATTTTTAAAGGATATAATTGAGTTTAATCCGGTCTTTAGAATATATGTAAATATTTTTATCATGGGACTGGGACTTTCTCTATGGGAACATATAGCATTTAAAGGAGAGCAGGCACAAATTGTCCGTAGAGCGAAAGAAGAAGTTTTAGAATGGCAAAACTTTACCGACGAAGAACTTCCAAATAGTGTAAAAGAATTAAAACAGTATTTGGCTGGAAATGATGATGCGTTCAACATCGAAGAGTCCAGTGAAACGATTATAAAGTCATTATTACGATTATTTCCAAGAAACGTTTCACAAAAAGATATTTCTGTATTACGTCTTCAGTTAGTGAATATTTTATCAGAACAACAACAAGACGCCTCTAAGTTGCCAAAAGGTGTGCCTTACCGTCTGTACCTTCTGATTAGGATCATTCATAATATAGTGCTGTTCGGTTGTTTGGTTGGCACTATTCCAATACTAGGGTTATTCACTAAATCATACTATGATGCCATGATTATGCTTGCTTTCTTTGGAATTCTCATAGTAATGCTTTGGACTTTGTATTTTGGGATTTCATCTAGTGATCATGAATATCGAAAAAGAGCGTTTGATAAACTATTTGAGATTGCTCGTGCAGAAGTTGCAACGTACAAGGATGTTGCTGTGGAGGATGTTCCGGAAGAAATCAAGCACCTTCAAAGATTTATAGAAGTGTTAGAGTCGAAATATCACTTACCAGGAGAAAACTCAGGATGGAAGAAAACAGAAAGTTAATCAAGTTCAACTACAATCTATCTGAAGACCAGCTGAGTCGATTGAAGTTTCTTCTAGATAGAGTAGTCATAGAAGAGAATTTAAATATAACCGTTCCGTATACGGATGCGAAGAGACGGAAAGTAGCCTCGATGTTGTTGGCGTTCTTTGCAATCATTTTATCACTGACGGGGTTTGGAACCGTCCTGTTATCCGTGGTTGCGATAATTATGCCGCCTGTACTGTATTTTGTCCTTCTGGTTATTGCTACTTTATATTTATGGCTCATCTGGGGGATTCCCATTTTAGGAATTCTTTTTTGCAACGGATTTATTCGTTTCTCTAGGCAAGAAGAAACAAACGAATTTGTCACTGTTGCCCATATGATTCTTTCTGAAGTAGAGGATGCGCATCGAAGTTCTCTTTCGCAGGAAGTTTTACAATTAAAATATTTTATGAGTGCTTTGAAGCGAGATGCTGAATCTAGTCAAAAGAACGAGAGAAGAGAAGATTTCAGAATCAGTCGATTAAAACAACTATTGCGAGAAATAAATCCAACAAGAAAGGATTTACCAGAATCCGAATGGGGGACTTCTAAACTGGCGCTCAAATGGGTAGTGCTGGCGAGTAGTGTTTTATCCATAGTGCTTGGATTGCGTTTTTTATATAGAACTTCTGAAGGCTTATCAACCATCAGCGGCTTCGTTTGGTTTATCCTACCGTTTCTAGGGGTGCAATTAGGAATTATCATTATTTATCTATGGCTGCTTCAGTTCCAGAAGAAGAAGGCACAACAAGAGCTTGCGGAATTGTTACAACTTGCAACAGAGGAAGCACAAAGAATCAAGAAACAACAGTTAGAAGCCTCAGAAGAGTTGATGCAAGAGTTGGATGATTGTGTGTATGAATTAAGCCAAGCATACGGAATGACGATTTAAAAGGAATCTTTTGGGATAGAAGATACGACCTTTGAACGTCAGTAGGAATGACAATGAAAAAGAAACAGAAAGTGAAGGAAGTCCGCGCCGTTGCCGAACGACTCGTGGACCGCTACAATGACGTCCGCCGTGTCGTGACATTGGTGGAACGTGTTTAAGGAGTAAAGGATATGGATCGTATTTTACTTTCAGGGAAACAGAGGATTAAATAAAGGAAATCCAGGAATTCCGCGAAATCGTGGAAGAATTGGTGGCTAAAAGTGGAGTTGACTTTGAATTTCCAGAGGAAACAGAGCCGTCAATTAGATTAAAAATCATGCTTTGGCGTCTACGAATCGTAGCTGCCTCCTTGGCATTTTGTTTTTTTATTATTTGGACTATATTCATAGAGTCTGGTGCTTCTATTATTCAAGTAACATCGATATTTTTGGGTGGAGGGGCTATGCTCTTCTTAATGTGTGTACCGGGCCTCATTATTCCTACCGTCCTATTATATAGGGATGAACAGGAACAATTTCGATTGGAATTACGAGAACTCATTGACATTGCAGAGGTAGCTATTTCTGTCTTAAAGAATCAAAGGCGTAAAAGTATGAAAAATGAAATCAATCAAGCAAAAAAATTAATAGAGGAATACCGAAAAAATAAACTTTAATGATGGTGATTAAGGATAGAAAACCATGGATTTACAAAGAATTCGATATAGAAAAAATGAAGCGCAGGAGTTTCGCGCATTGACCGAGCGCCTTGTCGGGGAGAGCGGTCTTGACATCGAGCTGCCGTATGAAAGTCCGGGAGTGCAGCACCTTATGAAGTATTTTTATGTCCTCGTGGGCATCCTCGTGCTGCTTACGATTGGACTCGTGGCCTTTATTTTCTATGTTAACGGTGGGAAATCAGAGAACTTTATGATTACGCTCACGAACGAAGAAATGCTCGTGTTCTTCCCGCTCGTCATCATCTGGATGTTCGGGATGTTTTTCTTAAAGGCGTTAGACGCACGTAACCAACTCTTCATCCAAAAAGACATCCGCGCACTCTTGCCGGTTGCCCAAGAAGCACTGGACGCTCTTAGCGGAAACGAGAACGACTACGTCAAACACGCTCAGTTCCTCGTTAAAAAATACAAAACTTACGCGTTATAAAATAAAAGAGATTTGAAAACAGAAGGAGTAAGAATGAAGAAGAAAGTCACACAAGAAACAGCCAATCAACTCCGAGAATTATTGGAGAAGGTGATTTTAGAAAGAGAAGATGCGGCACCTTTGCCGAAAAATCATCAACTATTGCGCGTGCTATTGCCAGTGCTCGCTCTTTGTTTTGCAGGTGTCTATTTACAAAATGCGCACGCTTTTTCGATTATAGGGGGTGCATTTGCAACTGTTTTTGAGGTTGGCGCTTGGGAAACGTTCGAATTCGTGGTGACCGTCACGAGCCACTATTTCTGGACGTGGAGTGTTCCTTTTATCGTTCTAGGAGCTGTCTTTTTCTGGAGACGTCATTCTTTCAAGAAAGAATTCAATGCTTTAGTGGAACGGGCAAAGGAAGAAATCACTTTTGGGAAAAAGAAACCACTCGAGACAAATCGCACCCTTGTAAAAGGACTAGAAGGCTTTTTAAAATCATTGCAAACGGAATATCAATTTGAACAAAAAATAAGGTAACAATGTAAAGGGGTTAGGTAGATGATTTACAAAACATTACTATTTGATTTGGATTCGACGGTGTGGGATTTTCATTCGGCGGAGAACTACGCGCTGACGAAATTGCTCGAGAATCATGGGGTTAGTGATATTGAGAAGTATATTGAGGTCTACATTCCGATGAATCGTGCGATGTGGCGTTCGCTGGAGAAAAACGAAATCACCCGTGAAGAGCTAGTGGGGACGCGGTTTGCGAAATTATTCGACCATTTCGGTTTGGAAAAAGACGGCCACGAATTAGCATCCGAATATGAGGCCATCCTCTCGACGCAAGGGCAAACCATCGACGGCGCGGAGGAAATGCTACATACGCTCAGCAAGGCAGGGTATGAACTCTACGCAGCTACGAATGGCATTACAACGATTCAAAAGGGTCGCTTGGAGAATTCTTCGGTTACGAAGTATTTCAAAAAAGTCTTTATCTCAGAAGAATTAAAAGTCGCAAAACCAAGTCCTCTCTTTTTCGAGCGAGTGGCAAAAGACATCCCGGATTTCGACAAAGAGACAGCGGTGATGATTGGGGATTCGCTCACGGCCGATATCCAAGGCGGAATTAATGCTGGAATCGACACGATTTGGGTGAACCTAGCGCACAAGGAGAACCGAACGGCGGTAAAACCAACCGTGGAAGTCCGTAGCTACGCGGAATTATTAGAATTTTTAGTCTAAAACAAAACGACTGCGGGCACGTCTTGCAGTCGTTTTTTGCATGCAAACCAATTAGTTGAGTTGTACGAACAAAGAAGATAGACTGAGCACTAAGAGGTGATTCATGATGTCAAAACAATTAGAAAATGCAACAAATCTTTATTTAAGAGGAATTCGTGATGGACAGATTAAGGAAGTTCATGACCACTATATGGGGGATAGCTATACACAGCACAGTACCGGTGTTCCCGATGAAAAAGAAGGGTTTGAGGCGTTCTTTGTGGACTTTTTCAAACGAAATCCTAAACGAGAAATCACTATCGTTCGTTCTTTTGAGGATGGGCCGTTTGTCTTCGTACATGTCCATCAAAAATTAAATGACGGTGAAGCAGAATGGGTGACCGCAGATATCTTCCGTTCGGATGACAAGGGTCGCATCGTTGAACACTGGGATGTCATCGATGCTTATCCAAAAGAAATCGGTGAGAAAGACCCGATTTACGGAGAGGTTTCTTTAACCGACTTTGACCGTATAGAAGAGAATAAAAAGATCGTTCGTCGCTTTTTTGTCGATGTCCTTCAAAAACAATGAGTGGGACCATTTTGACAAATACGTATCGGATGACCTAATCCAACATAACCAAGAAATCGCACAAGGTGGACCATCCTTTAAACAATATTTGTTAGAGAATGATGCGAGTGTGGATTTTGTCTTCAAAGTAATCGGACAAGGAAATCTAGTAGTGGCTTATTCGAAAATGTGGATTGCCAATCAAGATTATGCCATCATGCAGCTCTTCCGCTTAGAGGATGGAAAAATTGCCGAGCACTGGGATAATAAAGAAGTCATGCCTAAGAAGAGCGAACTAACGAATCTAGGAAAATTTTAGTAAAGTAGGAATTCGATGAAACAACGATTAAAATTACTAGGAACACTATTTGCAGCGGTCCTACTAGGAGCATGCGGACTACTGAAAGAAAACGCAGAGGCTCCGACAACGACAACCGTCCAAGAGACCACACAAGCCCCGCGCGTGGAAGTGAAAGCAGACGGTACCTATACCGAGAAGGAATATACCTTTGTCAGTAACGGCAAGAAAATCTATGCGAGAGCGTACATTCCAGACGTCCAAGGGCAAGTCCCTCTAGTCGTCTATAGTCACGGACTCGGAGCCAGTGTGGATCATGACGAAGAAGCACAGAAAACCTTGGCAAAGTCCGGGGTGGCGGTGTTCAGCTTTGAATTCGCTGGCGGTTCATCTTCCTCCTCTCCAAAAAGCGAAGGAGCGACAACGGAAATGTCCGTTCTAACTGAATTGCAAAACTTGCGAGATGCCTTGCAGTTTGCGACTTCCCTCCCGTTTGTCAAAGCGGACCAGATCTATTTAATGGGGAGCAGTCAAGGAGGATTCGTCTCCGCACTGATGGCGCAGGAGGCGGCAAACTTAGCAGGAGTCTTCTTGCTCTATCCAGCATTCTCCTTGCCGGATGATATTCGAAGCACCTTCCCAAAACTAGACGAAGCTCCTGAAACCTTTAATCTTCTAGGGACAAAGATCAGCAAGAAATACTTAGCCGACGTCTATCCAATCGATGCGTATGAGGGATTGAGCAAAATTACTGCCCCCGTCCATATTTATCACGGCGCGGATGACTTTATCGTGCCCATCACCGCCTCCAAAAAAGCGGTGAAAAGCCTCAAAGACGCACGCCTCACAACGTTGGAGGACACAGGCCACTCCCTCACACCAGAGCAACAAACACAAATCGGACTAGAAATTGCCGATGAGATATTTAATGGGATGAAATAGGAAAAATATAATGAACAAGAGAAACCAGGGCGCGGGCAATGTTTTTTTTGAGGGAGACCGAACCGATAGCGTTGATAATATACGAAAAAGATGTTCCATGTACGCAAAGAAGGGGTGATAAGGATGAGTACATCAAATTCAAATATTCGAATCGAAAAAGATATTAATGGGCAAGTCCGCCCTTCCTCTCTAAATTTGGATAAGTATAATAAAGAAACTCTTGAAGCGATTGAAGAAGGAAGAAAGATTGCTAAAGATCCAAACGCAAAAGGCTATCACTCGGTAGATGAATTGAAGAAAGCGTTAGGGCTATGACTAAATATGAAATTCGTTTTACAAATCGCTTTAAAAAAGATATTAAACTTGCAACGAAGCAAGGTAAAGATCTAGATAAATTATTTGATATTATCGAGAAGCTTGCTCAAGGTGAAACGCTTGAAGCAAAATATAGGGATTATTCTTTAATAGGAGATTATAAAGGAACGAGAGAGTGTCATATTGAGCCAGATTGGCTTCTGATTTACGAAATTTTTGAAGATATATTAGTTTTGTCTTTACAAAGAATTGGAAGTCATTCTGATTTGTTTTAACTAATATTGCTAGGAAGCTATTTTAAGGCTTCCTTTTTTTGTGTTTAAAAGGCCGATTTTCTGACGAAAATATGCAAAAAGACGAAAAAAATCAGACTAAAAAAATCAAAAAAATAATTTTTTTCTATAGAAAACAAGAATAATTCCTGTTAATATTCTTTTTAGAATATAAAAAAATGGTCTTTACTATATAAAAGATGATATATCAAAAAGGTAGTGTGAAGTGCACCCTAAAAAGTTAGACAGAAAATCTAACTTTTGGGGTGCTTTTATTATGAAATTAACTTATGAAGATAAAGTTCAAATCTATGAACTCAAAAAAACAAGGATTTAGCTACTCACAACTTTCAGAGATGTTTTGGTATAGATAAGTCAAATCTTAAATACATGATTAAGTTGATTAATCGATATGGTTTTAGAAATAGTAAAAAAAGGGGAAAAAAATAATTCTTACTCTATAGCATTAAAACAGGAAATAATTGATAAAGTCTTACTCGAAGGATGGTCTCATAAGAGAGTTTCTCTTGAATATGCTCTTCCAAATTATTCTATGATTTCTAGCTGGCTCGCACAATACAAGAAAAATAAGTATACTATTGTTGAGAAAACAAGAGGGAGAGTACCTAAAATGGGACGTAAGCCAAAGAAAAAACCAGAAGAGATGACAGAACTAGAACGCCTTCAGGCTGAAAATGAGTATTTAAGAGCGGAGAATGCCATTCTAAAAAAGTTGAGAGAACTCCGCTTAAAGGAGGAAAAAGAGAAAGAAGAAAGACGCAGATTGTCAGAGAATTAGTACCAGAATTCCCTTTAGATATTCTTCTAAAGATTATCAAACTTGCCCGTTCAACATACTATTATCACTTAAAACAGTTAAACCAAGAAGATAAGAATCAGGCCGTAAAAACGAAATAGAAGCCATTTATACCGAACATAAAGCTAATTATGGATATCGCCGTATTACTCTTGAACTTAGAAACCGTGGGTTCATCGTAAACCATAAAAAGGTACAACGTTTGATGAAAATGTTGGGGCTAAGTGCTCGTATTCGTCGAAAACGTAAGTATTCTTCTTATCATGGAGAAGTTGGAAAGAAAGCTGCGAACATTATTCAACGCCAATTTGAAGCTGAAAAACCGATGGAAAAGTGCTATACAGATATTACGGAATTTTCTATCCCAACAAGCAACCAAAAACTATATTTATCACCAATTTTAGATGGTTATAACAGTGAAATTATAGCTTATTCTCTATCGTCTTCACCGAATTTAAACCAAGTAAAAGATATGTTAGAAAAAGCTTTTAGAGAAGAACAATACGAGAATACTATTCTCCACAGTGATCAGGGATGGCAATACCAGCATGAGTTTTATCATAATTTTTTAGAAGATAAGGGCATTCAGCCCTCTATGTCCGGCAAAGGTAATAGTACTGACAATGGCATGATGGAATCGTTCTTTGGCATTCTTAAATCAGAGATGTTTTATGGCTATGAAAAGACATTTAAATCTATAAAGGAACTTGAGGGGGCAATCATCGATTATATTGATTATTACAACAACAAACGAATCAAAGTAAAATTAAAAGGACTTAGTCCTGTACAATACAGAACTAAATCCTTTGCTTAAATTAATTGTCTAACTTTTTGGGGTCAGTACAGTGTTAAGAGGGGTATTTTAATTTGAGGTTGAGTGAAATCATTGATCTTTTGTATTTATACCGCAATAAGTAACAATAAACAGAATGAAAAAAATCATTTTTTTGAAACTAATATTATATATTTTCTACGAACTATATTAACTATTTTAATGGCGTTTTATAAGCGAAAAAAAGTGACGCAAAAAGCAAAATGTAACATATATGCTACAGTAGCATATATGTTACGTTTCAAAAAAATAAGAGAAAAACTATTTTTTTAAATTCTTATCAAGATATAAAAAAACGAAAGAAACAGGAAAAATAAATAAAAAAATTCATATTGAATTCAAGAATTTATCAGAGTAAAATGAAAGCGTATAACAAAACTAAATTTAGGGGAGATAATATGACAAATTATGTGTTAGGTTTAGATATTGGTATCGGTTCAGTAGGTGTAGGGTTAATTGAAAAAGAAACTGGAAAAATTATTCATAAAAGTGTGAACCTATTCCCTTCTGGAGATGCCGCAAGCAATGTGGATCGTAGAAAATCTCGTGGAGAAAAGCGTGTCAAAAGAAGAAAAAAACATCGTGTTAAAAGAACTGAAGATTTGTTCGAAAAGTACGATATTGATGTAGAATTACATTCTGTACCGATTAATTTAAATCCATACGAAATTCGAGTTCGTGGTTTGAATGAAAAGCTTTCATTAACAGAATTATTTGTGGCTTTGAAGAGCATGGTGAAACGTCGCGGAATCAGCTATTTAGATGATGCGATTGATGAAGATAATGCGGTCGCTTCGGGTTCTGATTACAAAAAAGCTATCGAGATTAATGCGAGAGAGTTAAAAAATAAAACTCCAGGAGAAATCCAATTAGAACGTCTTGAAAAATATGGACAAGTTCGTGGAGACTTTTCTGTGAAGTTAGAAGATGGAACAGAAAGAAGACTCATCAACGTTTTCTCGACCTCAGAATATAGAAAAGAGGCTGAACGTATCTTAAAAACGCAGCAACAATTCTATCCAGAGTTAACGGACGAGTTTATCGCTGACTATTTAGAAATTTTAACGAAAAAGAGAAAGTACTATCACGGACCAGGAAATGAAAAGTCTAGAACAGATTATGGTAGATATCGTACAAATGGAGAAACGTTAGATAATATTTTCAGCATTTTGATTGGTAAATGTACTTATTATCCAGATGAATTTCGTGCAGCAAAAGCTTCTTACAGTGCACAAGAATTTAATCTTTTGAATGACCTTAATAACTTAACTGTTCCAACAGAAACGAAGAAGTTGAGCTTAGAGCAAAAAGAAGAAATTATTCAATTTGTCAAAGACGCTAAAACTTGTGGAGCGAAAAATATTCTATCAAGAATCGCGAAAATGATTGGGTGTAAGGCAGACGATATTACGGGAGTACGTGAAGATAAAGATCATAAAGCAGAGATGCATAGTTTTGAAGTGTACAGAAAGATGAAACAACTAGAAACTATTGATGTCACTGCTTTAACAAGAGAGCAACTAGACCAACTAGGACGTATCTTAACACTAAATACTGAACGTGAAGGAATCCTGGAATCCATCCACGAATATTTACCAGATACTTTTACGAACGAACAAATTGATGAATTAATCCAATTTAGAAAGAAAAATACTACTCTATTGAATAATGGATGGCATAGTTTTTCTCTCAAGTTGTTAAATGAATTAATTCCAGAATTGTATCATACTTCTGAAGAGCAAATGACTATTCTAACTCGTTTAGGAAAACAAAAGCCTAAGAATGAATCTGCTAAAACAAAATATATTGACGGTGAATTAATTACTGAGGAAATTTATAATCCAGTTGTGGCAAAAGCAGTACGACAAACGATTAAAATTGTGAATAAAATTCTTCAGGAACGCGGAGAGATTGATACGATTGTGGTAGAAATGGCTCGTGATAAGAACGATGAAGATCAGAAGAAGAGAATTCAAGAAGGACAAAAGAAGAATAAGAACGAAAAAGATGCTGCCATTTTAGCTGCAGCAATGGACTACTCTAATTCAAAAGAGCTTCCTTCTAGTGTGTTTCACGGCCACAAAGACTTAGCGCTTAAGATTAGACTCTGGTACCAACAAGAAAAACGTTGTGCGTATTCAGGAAGAGAAATTCCAATTGCCAAATTAATTAACAACGAAGGTGGGTATGAAATCGACCATATTCTTCCATTGTCATTAACTTTTGATGATGGTTTAGATAATAAAGTGTTAGTAGAACATATCGCTAACCAAGAAAAAGGGCAAAGAACGCCATTCCAAGCAATGCCTTTATTAACGAATTCGTGGTCTTGGGGTGAATTCAAGCACTATGTGATTAATAATAGTCGCTTTAGTAAGAAAAAACGTGAATACTTATTATTTGAAGAAGACATTAATAAATTCGAAGTACGTTCTAAATTCATTGCTCGTAATCTGGTAGATACAAGATACGCTTCACGTGTTGTTTTAAATGCATTGCAGGACTTCTTTAAACAAAGAGGCGCTAACACGAAAATTGCTGTTGTAAGAGGGCAGTTCACTGCTCAGTTAAGAAGAAAATGGGGAATTGAAAAGACTCGTGACACATACCATCACCATGCGATTGATGCTCTTGTAATTGCCGCATCTACTCAATTGAATTTATGGAAGAAAACTAAGAATACACTGATTCGATACAGTGAGAATGAATTGTTAGACACTGAAACTGGAGAATTGATTTCAGATGATCAATACAAAGAAAATGTGTTCCAAGCTCCATATGACAACTTCACAAAAGTGTTAAAATCTAAAGAACTTGAAGATTCTATTCTGTTTGCGTATCAACAAGATTCTAAAGTAAACAGAAAAATCTCTGATGCTACGATTTATACAACAAGAAAACGTGGTAATGAAGAGATTACTGTTGCGAAAATTAAAGATATTTATTCGATTGAAGGGTATAAGAAATTTGTTGAAATTTATAAGAAAACACCAAATAAGTTCTTGATGGCTCAGCATGATCCTCAAACATTTGAAAAAGTAATAAAGGTAATTGTAGAGACGTATCCTGATAAAGAATTGAACGATAAAGGTAAAGAAGTTCAAGTTAGTCCGTTTAAAAAATATTATGATGAACATGGGTATGTCAGAAAATATAGTCGAAAAGGGAATGGGCCAATCATTAAACAATTGAAGTATCTTGATAAGGCTGTGGGTAAACATATCGATATTACACCTAAAAATAGCTCACGGACAGTTGTGCTAAAATCATTAAAGCCTTGGAGAACAGATATTTATTTCAATCATAAGACGCAAAAATATGAAGCTATGGGATTAAAATATTCAGATTTAAAATTCCAAAAAGGTGGAGAATATGGAATATCTGAACAAGATTATCTAGATATAAAAAAATCAGAGCAAAAAGTGGATCCTGAAGCTGAATTTAAATTTACACTATATAAAGATAACCTAATTTTGATTAAAGATGTTGAAAAATAATAAACAAATGCTGTTTAGATTCTTATCTTCATGCGGAAAAAGAAAGTGAGAAACATATGGTTGAGTTAAAAACCGTATGACAAAAAAAGAATTTGAAAAAAAGGAGAAACTTTAGATTTTATTTGGAATTTATACCCATCATCTAATCAGTTACAAAGAAAACTAAATATACCTAATATATCGATGTATAAAGTTGTGACAGATTGCTTAGGAAATAAATTTATAATCAAAAAGAAGGAGAAGACCCTCAATTAACGTTCAAAAACTTTTAAATAGGGGTTGAAAAAAGCGGTTGCAAGGTGTAGAATAATGATTGTAAGGGACGCCTTACATAGTTACTTAAATCTTGCTGAAGCTACAAAAATAAGGCTTCGTGCCGAAATCGAAACCCCACCATTTGGTGGGGTTTTTTCGTGCTATAAAAAGGAGAATGGATATGACTTGGAGAACAGTACATGTAAGAGATAGCGAGCAAATGCGACTAAAATTGGATAATTTACTAATTAAAAAACATGGGATGGAAGTGACGATACCTTTGAGTGATATCTCGATGGTTGTTGCTGAGGGTGGAGATACCATCATTACATTAAGATTATTAAGCGCGTTTAGTAAGTACAATGTTGTATTAGTTGTTTGTGATCAGAACTATTTACCAACTGGGATTTATTTGGCGCAGAATGGACATTTTAGAGCATATAAAAAACAGTTAAATCAATTAGCCTGGACGGATAAACAAAAGGATAAGATGTGGCAGACGATTACATATATGAAAATAGCCAATCAGTTAGATTTACTCATTACCTTAGATAAGAGTGATGAGAGTATTAAATTATTAGCTGACTATTTGGATCATATTGAACTAGGAGATAAAACTAATCGAGAAGGGCATGCTGCGAAAGTGTATTTCAATGAATTGTTTGGCAAGAAATTCATCCGAGTCACACAACAAGAAGCGGATGTGATTAATGCAGGATTAAATTACGGATATGCGATTGTGAGAGCGCAAATGGCTAGAATTGTTACAGGATATGGATTAAATCCAATAGTGGGAGTGTTTCATAAGAATGAGTATAATTCATTTAATCTTGTAGATGATTTAATGGAACCTTTCGACAGATTGTTGACTACTGGGTGTACTCCAACTTGCAGGATGCAGATTATTTAAAGTATTCTCATCGCTTGGAATTGGTAAACCTATTGAATGCCAGAGTCAAATTTGGCAATGAAAATTGTGCTGTGGTAAATGCGATGGATAAATATGTGAAAGAATTTATGCGAAATATGGATTCAAAAGTGATTCAGTGGAAAAACTATCCAATTGTGTCTAGTTTAGAATGGGAGAAAGTAAATGAGGTATGATGCGTTGAGATTAGTTTGTTTTTTTGATTTACCGATGGAGACACCTAAAGAAAAAAGAATATACCGACAATTTCGTAAAGAACTCATTTCTTGTGGTTTTGAGATGTTACAGTTTTCGGTTTATTATCGTACTTGCCCAAATCGAAGCTTTGCGAATAAATTTTATAAACGAATTCAAAGTTGTAATTTACCAGATGGGAATGTCCGGATTTTGGCGGTGACAGAAAAGCAGTTTTCAGAGATGGTATTAGTTACAGGTGGAAAGACGAGACAGGAAGTAATCGTCGGAGATAAGAAGTTGGTGACTATATGAAGTGGAAGATTAGTCATCCGTATAATGATTTTGTTGAAATTGAAGTTGGACAATATACACAGATTGTTGGGTTGAATCAAGAATTAAAATATTATATCTGGCTTTTATTAAATTGGTATTTTGGCGGTAAAAAATACACGGAGAATGATTTATCATTATTTGATTTTGAAGAGCCTATAATACAGTCAGAAGAAAAGATTCTTAATCGAAAAGAATTCAAATTGATTACGATTGAGCGAGCTGAAGACCTCCATGAGCAACTTTCTTTTAAAAAGGGAACAATTGCTTATGAATATTTATTACAGATTTTGAATCGAGTAGAACTCACTAGTCATATTGAGAAATTAAATGACACTTTAGAACAATTGTCGATTGAGATTAATAAAACGGCGCAGGTTGAAGTCAAGGATGTTTTGTATAAGGTAGATGTTGTTGACTTTGTGAAAGAGACTGTCATTAAAAATCATCTGATTCAATTAGTGGAACGTGAAGGAGTGGTTGTATCTAATGAATTAATTGATAACGAAAGAAAATTTCTAATTCTATTAGCTATGTTGGAACGAATATTAGAAGAGAGTCCGGATAAATTTTTACTGTTGATAAAAAATGCGGACGAATATATTTCAAAAAGAAATTATCAACAAATCGTAGAGCGAATAATTAGAGATAGCGATGTTTATGGAAATCTATTTGTGCTTAATTTTATAACAATCGTCGGTAGTATTGCTTTACTTCCGCATTTAGTGGAATGTATCAATATAATTGGAGATCATATTGAATCGCTCCCTGAGTTAGATTTTATTTATAGTAGATATCGCAAACATTATCCGTTAAGTGATGTGCCATCGGAAGAGCAATTTAGAGAAAGTTTGTCTAAAATTTGTAGTTTTCTGATTACAAAAGAAATTGGAGAATTTAGTTTTTCAGTAGAGGATAAGGTCACTTTGAAAGTGTTAAACCAATTATTTTCGTTCGAAACGATTGGCATAAATGTGGAATCCCCGATTCGATTATTATCAGAATACACTTTAGAAGATTGACAATTTCGAGGGCTCCAATCATAATGAACTTGAGAGACAAAAATCGATTTTTTAATTTGAGGTTTTTGTACTCTCAAGATTTAAGTAACTATAAAACAAAGCATAATGAATGACGACCCTCAAGTCGGTTTTTGTACTCTCAAGATTTAAGTAACTATAAAACAAACTTAAAGAGCAATACAAACTAAAACCAGTTTTTGTACTCTCAAGATTTAAGTAACTATAAAACATGCGACTCAATATCGCATTTCAAAAGAGGGTTTTTGTACTCTCAAGATTTAAGTAACTATAAAACCAAAAAAACATCAGCAATTATCTGATGAAATTGTTTTTTGTACTCTCAAGATTTAAGTAACTATAAAAACTCTACTAAAAGCAGATATTAATAGTGCTATAGTTTTTTGTACTCTCAAGATTTAAGTAACTATAAAACAATTGAGTTCTCTTCACTGTTAAATTCGTTGTTTTTTTGTACTCTCAAGATTTAAGTAACTATAAAACTAACCTTCTTTCAAGCCTATAATTGTGTTGGTTTTTTGTACTCTCAAGATTTAAGTAACTATAAAACCCAACCAATGAGCCTTTGTTTGTGAACTTTGTTTTTGTACTCTCAAGATTTAAGTAACTATAAAACACCTTCTTTCAACCCTATAATCAAAGGTGGGTTTTTGTACTCTCAAGATTTAAGTAACTATAAAACCGTTAACAAAGCCGTAGAACACCACGACCGTTTTTGTACTCTCAAGATTTAAGTAACTATAAAACGCTTCTGTTGGTCGTTTTCCTGCTAGGCCGGTTTTTGTACTCTCAAGATTTAAGTAACTATAAAACAAAGTCGTAGTTGATTACATTTGTGAGACTTGTTTTTGTACTCTCAAGATTTAAGTAACTATAAAACTTAAAGAATTTAACCGAGTGACTCGAATTCGTTTTTGTACTCTCAAGATTTAAGTAACTATAAAACTACTTGCTTCAATATCTGTATATTCCTTCAGTTTTTTGTACTCTCAAGATTTAAGTAACTATAAAACTTCTCCGTTTCTCTTATTCTACCCAGTTAAGTTTTTTTGTACTCTCAAGATTTAAGTAACTATAAAACTTCCAACAAAAATTCCATCTTCCGTTTCCTGTTTTTGTACTCTCAAGATTTAAGTAACTATAAAACTGTTACCTGATATTCAAGCAGTATATGTATGTTTTTGTACTCTCAAGATTTAAGTAACTATAAAACGACGAATTACAAAAGCCGATTCCTGACAGTGTTTTTGTACTCTCAAGATTTAAGTAACTATAAAACTTGAAACACGTTCGATTGAAAGAAAGCTAGGTTTTTGTACTCTCAAGATTTAAGTAACTATAAAACAAAAGCCAGTAAAAAGGCGGAGTAGACACGGGTTTTTGTACTCTCAAGATTTAAGTAACTATAAAACCAACAAACAAAAAGAGTATGAAGAACTAGGTTTTTGTACTCTCAAGATTTAAGTAACTATAAAACGTGATACTGCTAAAGCAGGTCTAAACATGTGTTTTTGTACTCTCAAGATTTAAGTAACTATAAAACCAGCTCTCAAGAAAGTAGAGGCTATCGCTCGTTTTTGTACTCTCAAGATTTAAGTAACTATAAAACATTAAAACGAGTACAATTCAACATTTCTGGTTTTTGTACTCTCAAGATTTAAGTAACTATAAAACAGTAGTAATTTACAGATCATTAATCCAGGAGTTTTTGTACTCTCAAGATTTAAGTAACTATAAAACCTGTCACTGAGGATTTCTACTTCAACCTTAGTTTTTGTACTCTCAAGATTTAAGTAACTATAAAACTCAATTAAGTAAATAAAGCAGCAAGGGAAAGTTTTTGTACTCTCAAGATTTAAGTAACTATAAAACTTGAACTCTTCAAGGAAAATCGAGAGTTGCGTTTTTGTACTCTCAAGATTTAAGTAACTATAAAACAAATACATCTACCCATTTTTGGAAATATCCGTTTTTGTACTCTCAAGATTTAAGTAACTATAAAACATACAGTCGTGAATGCGGTGGAGCAAATCTGTTTTTGTACTCTCAAGATTTAAGTAACTATAAAACGGCAAACGATGAGCGAAAACGTGGAAATGGGTTTTTGTACTCTCAAGATTTAAGTAACTATAAAACACAATATGCCCGAGCTTGCTCCTGAGCTCAGTTTTTGTACTCTCAAGATTTAAGTAACTATAAAACAGAAGAGGAGTTCGATAACGTATGAGTGTCGTTTTTGTACTCTCAAGATTTAAGTAACTATAAAACGAAATTATCGTACTGGAAAACTATCTTCCAGTTTTTGTACTCTCAAGATTTAAGTAACTATAAAACAAATCAGGATGGGTTCTAGTGTCACTTATTGTTTTTGTACTCTCAAGATTTAAGTAACTATAAAACAAGGAGATTGGGAGCCTGATTGGAACAATCGTTTTTGTACTCTCAAGATTTAAGTAACTATAAAACTCTTGTTTTTTAGCTAGTTTAACAAGATTAGTTTTTGTACTCTCAAGATTTAAGTAACTATAAAACTGTTCTCGTCCTCCAGGTAAACGACCACTGGTTTTTGTACTCTCAAGATTTAAGTAACTATAAAACTAGATTCTAACATATCGCAGAACGCTATTGTTTTTGTACTCTCAAGATTTAAGTAACTATAAAACCAAGCAACTTGAAAGATATTAAAGCCTCAGGTTTTTGTACTCTCAAGATTTAAGTAACTATAAAACATTCGCCTTTCATAAAATCTTTGACTACCTGTTTTTGTACTCTCAAGATTTAAGTAACTATAAAACGGCTCAGATAGGTAAAAACAATGCAGATAGGTTTTTGTACTCTCAAGATTTAAGTAACTATAAAACGAAATCTGCAACCTACTGAAAGAGAACGAGGTTTTTGTACTCTCAAGATTTAAGTAACTATAAAACCAATCATAGCAGCATTGTTGAATGACTTTGGTTTTTGTACTCTCAAGATTTAAGTAACTATAAAACAACCTGCACAAGTTGGAAATAACTGTTCAGGTTTTTGTACTCTCAAGATTTAAGTAACTATAAAACTGGTGAAAGAAAAAATCAAAGAGCGAATTGGTTTTTGTACTCTCAAGATTTAAGTAACTATAAAACACCGGTTTTCCAAGTCAAAAAAATTTTAGTGTTTTTGTACTCTCAAGATTTAAGTAACTATAAAACATTAGACACGTACTATTACAGCCCTAAAGGTTTTTGTACTCTCAAGATTTAAGTAACTATAAAACATTTTGTCGCTAAATTTGGCAATTGGTACGGTTTTTGTACTCTCAAGATTTGAGTGATTATACAGATTATAACTTGTATGATTGGACATGTATTATATACAAAAGACGTTCTGGACACCATTGCGGACGAAGATATCCAAGGTTACTGGGGCAATGGAGAAGAAAGAAAAGAGCAACTTGAAGCTGCGGGGTATGACTATGAGGCGGTGCAGCAAAGAGTCAATGAATTATTGGGATAAACTAGAGCCTACTGATGAAAATGTCAGTAGGCTTTTCATTTATAGGTAAATGGATTCGGAAATCACGAAAGCATTTGTATATGTAAATTAAAAAAATTTAGTATGTTACTTATACAGTTTTAAAGAAGGATAAATGCACATATTTAATTTTTGCATTATTTATGCTATTATGATAAAAGGTTAACGGAATTAATCATAAGATAAAAAAAATAAAGTAGTGTTGTATAAATGGATATTATGAGGATTATGATTTTTTTAGGTGTGAAAAAAACGTATTAGAAAAATACAATATAGCAGGGAGAAAATAATTATGAATTTAAATTTGAAAAAAATGCTATACAGGAAGCAAAGAATTTATATGGGGGAGCTAAAACTGTACTTGAATACAAACATGCTGCATTAAAAATAAAAACATTATATGAGCAATTCCAAGAGTCTGAAGATATGGTGATTCAATATCTTAAAGTTCTGAGTGTATTGTGTTGGAAAGAAGAATATGAATGCGATGAAACAATGGAGGAAGCAAAACGGGTATATGATAATCATCAATCCTCAGAGAATATTGCATTAGAATATCTGACCCATCTCGTAAACCAGTGTTCGACAAAAAAGGTAGAATCTGAATTGAATATAATTGCTAAAGAAGCAAAACAAGTATATAAACATCATCAAAACTCAGAGGATGTAACGATAGAGTATCTAAAATTTCTGTTTCAGTTGTCTGAGAAACAAGTGGAAGAATCTGTAATAAGGAAAATAGCAGCTGATGCGAAATTTGTATATAATCTAAAGCAATCTTCAGTAGATGCTGCAATAAATTATATTAAAATTTATAATAGTTTTATTTTTCTACAAATTGAAGCCGCTGAGTTTGACGAAATAGTAGTGGAATTAAAAAGAGTATACGAGCAACATAAAAGTTCAGAAGATGTAACGAAAAAAATATATAAGTGCTCTTTAGTATTTTTGTCTTGGACACAAATAGAAGAATCGCCAATTATGTATCTATCAGACGAAATGGGGAGAGTTTATAATCAGAATCATCCCTCAGAATTTGTAGCAAGCGAATATCTTGTGATTCTTTTTAAAATTGTTAAAAAAACAGGAAGAAGTAAATCAAATAAAGGATACAATTCAAAAGATCAGTGATGTTTTACAAAAGCATATTCGGCTAACGTATATAGTCGAAGATACTATTGATTCATCGATATTTTTCAGACGATGTTAAAGAAAATGATATAGTTAAATTTGTAAATGTTTTAATTTCCTTTTACAAACAAGATGTGACTGCATCTTTATTAAGCCAAACAAAGTACAGTTTTATGTTTGATCCATTTAAGAAATTGTCGGATGAAGATTTGAAAAAATTAATTGAAATTTTTTGTTTGGTACAAAAAATAAAAAAACAGTTGGTCATTAATAATCCTTCAGAAGTGATGTTTGGTCATTATACTTCTGCTAAGGTCTTACAATTACTCTTAAAACAAAAAGAAGAAAAGGAAAAGTATTCAATTGAAAGCCGTAGTAGGTTGAGTAATGTTAATTATATGAATGATCCTTCTGAGGGTAAAGTGTTAGACCAGTTCTTACAGATGGATTCAACTTTTCAACAATTATCTTTGAAACCGATCCCGTGGTTTTTAATGAGTTTAACCACAGCTATTGATAAACTGTCTATGTGGTCTCAATATGGAGACAGGGCAGAGGGTGTATGTTTAGTACTAAATTCTGATGATTTTTCAAAAGTTGTTTTTTCTTCAGATATTGAATGGTTAACAATTAGTAAAAATTCTAATAATGATGAGGAAGAGGATATTTCACGAGAGACTACAAAAATTAAAGATTTTATTTATCGCATTGGATATTTATCTACTCAGAGCGATGTTGATGCTGTGTTAAAACCAGAATACAACACCTGTCTGGATGAGGAAGAGATTGAAGTAATCAATAATTCACTATTAGCATTAAAAGAGAAAGTGGAAGGGATAGATAAAGTTAAGGAGTCAATACTCTATGAAAAAGTGGATGAATGTCTAGAAGAAATTCGCTATTTGTTCAAATCGGCTGATTACAGCTATGAATCAGAATTAAGAGTTCTCAAATATATGCCACTAGAACCGGATAATCCAAAAATTAAGATTGATAATTCAGGAGAGTTTGCGAAGTTATATATTGAACGTGATAATCCAATTCAAATATCGGAAGTTATTTTTGGACCTAAATTTCAAAATCCAGAAAATGTGACACCGCTCCTTTATCTTTTGGATAAAAATATTGAATTCAGACAATCAGACATATCATATAGATAATTGATGGTTTGTATTAGTTAATAAATTTCCGTATTTACTATTAACACTACTTTAGTTTATACATTAAATTTCTATCAAAGCATTGGACTAAACCTCCAATGCTTTCCTTTCCCATCTATGCTATAATAATCATGACTAGAGAAGGCTTTCATGATTGGAGGAGAGAGTATGAAAGGGAAACAATTATTTGCTTCAGCGCTTTGTGTATTGGCGCTTGCGGCGTGCAACAAGAAGTCTGAAGAAGTGACGACGACCGAGGCGCCAACCACCGTTCAAGCAACAACCGTGACAGAGACGACGGTGCAAGAAGTACAGGAGACGTATTTTGAACAGTTGCATTTAGCGTATAATCTAGTGGCCAAGGATGCCGATGCCCAGTCTGGCTTGCAAGCAGCACAAGATGAGAGCCAGAAGCTAGTCACTGCTCATCCAAGCGATAAGGCCATGATCGAGAAGCACTATAAGGACTTGGAACGTCTCATTCAGCACAATTCAACAGGATTTGCCAAATTTATGCAGGAGTGGAATCAAAGAAGAGATCAGCACTACGAACCGCTTCAAGAAGCGCTGGATTTAACAAGGGCGAAGGTGAATGGTGAGGCTACCTCTTGGAATATGATGGGGAAGGTCACGGCGAATGACTATCAGATTCTCATCGTGGATGCTTATATCGACAACACCAACCAGCAGGCGTATCTCTTTGGCTACAAGGGCGATGAACCGATTTTTTTACAGGCCCGTTCTGTCTCGCGAGATACGCTGAAGGATGCAAACTTTGAAGAAGTGGAGAATGCGGATCTCCGGGCAGGATTCCTTAACAATGTTACTTGGAAGAAGGAAGCGCCCCAAAGTAACCCATCGATTGCGGATGTGATGGCCATTTACGCGCGTAAGAAGGGCGAAGTCTATGAGCGCACGAGTCCGGCGACGCAGCGGATGTTCTATGATTTAGCGGTGCCAGATCAGCTCTTCCAATATGCGACGGTTGCGGGAATGAAGGCGAAGTTTACATGGGGAGACCTCACATTTAAAGAAGGCGACGTCCCTTATGAAATCGTGGAGTGCTATGTGTCCGAATCAGGAACGTCAGTGATTGTGTTTGCCAAAGTCGGCAATGGCAAGGTGATTTAATCGGGCAAACAGCGCCAGAGACGGTGAAGAACGCGGATGGAACGATTCGCACGAGCAGCGTGAACCTCCAGCCGTACAATAGCGAAACATTATCAGGCGCAACGTGGTAAGACAGGAGAAGTAGAATGACAGAAGTACAACAACTTGAACAATTAATGAATGAGATGCTGCCAGGATTGCAGCTGTTTGCTAGAGATATCAACCTCACGCCGGAAGAAGAGGCGTGTTACCGAGTCGGAGAGGTCGTTCGTAATCCCGCCTTTACCGATGCGACGTGTCGTGTTGGAGGAATGGTGACGACGCATCGCTATAGTATTTTATCGAACCATATGGTGGACTTGTCTTATGCAGAACATGGAACTAACTGGGGACTCTGTATTGCCAACCGTGACAGCCACTTTAAGGTGCTGGACATTTACGAGCATGAAGGCAAGACACAGATTTTGCTCTTGCATTTGCCGGACGATTATCGTTGGAAATGGTTAGAAGATCTCACGATACACCTCCCTGGAAACCTAGTTGACGATTGTAGAAGTCGTTTCTTGAATAAAGCATTTGGCGAACCGATTCCGGAAGTGACGAGTGACGACTGGATGGAACGATGCGGATTTCCAATAGGGGTCGATATGGAAGGAAAGCTATTTTCAAATGAAATCCCGATTGCACAACAAATGCGACCCGTCAAAGAGGCATCGTTTAGAAGTTTCTACCATGAACTCGTGTACGTTCGCTGTGCAGCACTGATCGAAGACGTGATGCCAGAAGTGGCCCAGCCAGGAGACACAGGGCTCGTCCTTTACGGCTATATCGACGAGGAGGCTGGCGTTTCCTTCCAACCGCTATGGGTGGCTAAAGAGGGAGAATCAACGCTAGACATGCGATTGATTCCAGAAGAGACGATGTATCTGATTCGTCTGGCGAACCTCGATGATTGCGAGTTCTGTTCGATGAAATGGATTGAAGTTGATCCGTATATTGTAGACCGTGCAAGACGCGTCATTGCGGAAGTGTATGATACGAAAAGCAAGGAAAAAGAAGAAACACGCTCGTTCCAAGGCCTCGACCAATTCCGCCACCGCGCGTATCCCGATGACTTTGGTGTGGCCGTCTACTACGAAGACAAGAGCAAAAATCCAGAACGCTTGTGGGTGCGCATCTCGCGCGTGGAAGGCAACCAGTGCTTTGGAACGCTGTTGATGGATTCGAAGCATCCAGATGGACCGAAAGAAGGCGAGGAGATTATGTTCCGCGTCCTTCAGAACGAAAAAGGCGAGCTCGAAGTTGTGTCAGTTCAAAAATAGCAAAAAAGACCGAAGGCTTCCTTTTACCTTTTGGATATCTTCATAGTAAAGGAAATAACTGTACCGGCAAGAGCCTAGGTCTCTTTGCCTACCGAACTTCAAAGGGCGTCAAGTTGATACAATCAACTGACGCCCTAATTCATTTCGGTTACACTCGTTATTTCTATTACTATAGAATCCAAAAGGCCTAGGAAGCCTTATGTTATGTGTACGTTTGTAAGATTGAACGACGCCTCAACTAGAGCCCGCATTTTCCTTCTTTCATAAAAAGAACACGTGCTTTGTAGTTTGCCTTTGTGTTAGAGAGTGCTATTAAGGTGTTGCGCTTCTAAATCCAAGAACCCATTAGAATAAAAAATAATGCTGATATCTCAACATTCTTTTTTGATGTACTTATTGATTTAATGGTAGATTTTGTCTGTGTAGCTACCATAAAGTTACCAATTTAATTGACTCTCTGTTTCATTGAGTCAAAATGCACTTTGTCCATTTCTTCAATCAATAATAAAAGAAATTTACAATTGGTTAAGATTTCTTCACTTTTAATGGGCCTGTGAGATAACACGTTAATGAATGTGAGAAAACTTCCCAATTTTGCCTTTCTCCTATTAGACATTTTGCTGTTAGTTGCAGATTCATATATTTTTATGATAGATTCTTGGTTACTTTTCTGTGGGAGAGTATTGGGTTTTTTTGAAATTTAAAAATTCTTCAAATACTCTTCTCATGCTATTTGCAGCATGATACATATCACAGTCGTTCAAACTATCTAAATTTTTTTGGGAAAGTTCGTATAGTTCTGAGAATAACTTTCTATATGGTGATACATTCGTCTTGCATTCTCTAATTTCACTTTGAAAAATTTTTTTGGTTGGATTTTTTTATATTTCCAATAATTTTTACATCTGGATGGTCTTTGTATTGGTAAGTTATTTGACAAAAAAATCGTCCCATGAATGTGTTAAAACGAAAAATTTGAGGTTCTTTTACACTCAGCATGTTTTTTTATGATTTCTAAAACATAAAATTTATTTGCATCATCTAAGCTCGAAATTGGGTCATCAATAACTATTAATTTGATGGTCTTATTTAATTGACGTTGCTCGTTATCAAGATATAATTCAAAATAGAAATATAGCAATGATAATAAGTTTTTTTCGCCCTCGCTAATATCATCTATAGTCAAATCAGATTCTTCTATTGAATGTTGCAAGTAGTAATTCTCTTCACTTAAAACTAATTGTATTTGAATTCCTAAGTTTTTCTAGAACATCATTTAAAAAGTTCATAAAATCAGTATACTCAGATTGTTTATCTTCTAATTCCTTTATATTCTTGTCTATTTCTTTATTGTCCTCAATAACCTTTGATAAATTCTCTTCTAATTTATGGATTGCCTCTAAATCTGTGGTGATATTCTGATCTTGTAAAACAAGAGCAATCTTTCCTTTTGCCAAGATTTCAATATTATTGATACTATCATCAATCTTTTTATTGTCTCCCTAAAGGGATTCGTTGATTTGTTCGCGAATTTGTTCTATATTTTTCCTCAAAAGTAGTAATACAATGAGTAGTGTCAAATACATAATCCATATTTTCTATTTTACTATCAATATTAGATACAAGTTGTCTCATTTCCGCCACATAGTCACTACTATAAATTATATCCATTTCTTTAGAATCAACATTGATTTTTGGACAAATTTTCAATAAATGCTTTTTTTCTTTTTCAATAACTGATAAATTGTTATTAATTATATTTTTTTATTTCGGCTAGACGTTTAATATCTTTTTTTGTTTTTTTCATTTTTCTTTTATATTCCATGACCCTGTTTATTACATCTTTAAGATTGAAATAATTTTGACAAAACTTACATTGTTTATCTGTTTCTTCGTGAAGTTTAATACCATTTTCCAACCAACTAAGTTCTTCTATTGAGGGTATAATGTCGTTAAGAATATAGGATTTTTTTAAGGTATTGTTTAAAAAAATCTTTATTTTCTTGACTTAATTTGGTGATTTCTAAATTAGGGAAACGTGTTTTTTTCTATACTTGCTTTTTTTGTTTTTTTCTAGCTTTTCACTATCAGCGTCAAATTTTTCTTATAAAATCATCTGACGGATTAATGCTATGGGCATTTTTCCAAATCAGATTGATAAAAATTCAATAACCTTGTCAATAGATAAATCAGCTCTTTTTTTATTAATTTTAGCTTTTTCCTTTACTATTGTCATGAATCTTGTCAATTTCTTTTCTAAGGTCTCGTTTTTTTGTTATCTATCTCAATTCTTAAATCTTCTGTATTAACTTTTTTTGTTTTTCTAATTCTTGAATTCTTGTAGCAATTTCCGCATCATTTTTCGCTAAAAGTAACTTTAACTCCTTTAATTAGTGAAGTATCATCCTTTAATAGTAAAAGTTTTTTTACGTAATCTCTATTAAATAATCTATATGAGTTATCTGTACCACCGCTTAATTTATAGATATCCACAAGACCTAATGCTAAAGAACTTTTTCCCCTTCCATTATAGCCAAACAAAATATTTTTTTGCTTAAAGAAATTCGAAGGTGAATTGTAGTCTTTAAAAAGACTTACAAGAGAAATCTGAAATTTGTTCAATCATTTTAAATCATCCTCTAAATATTTTTTTTGTTATTGTTTAATTTGTAACTTTTTGTTCTTTGTTCAATTTTATGAATTCACAATATACTGACAATTTTTTCTAGTCCATAATCATGTCCTCTCAATGATTCAAACTGTTTTTTAGATTTTAACCCTTGAGGAAAATAAAACGGATTTTTTTCTGAAGTAGGTTCAATAACATTATAGTTTAACGCAAAGTGTAGCGATATAGTCGTTGCCGTAACGTGATAATCGATTCCTTTTATCACACGATTCATAAAAATCGATCATCGCGAGACCATTCTTCAGTTGGCCTCTAATCTGAGATTCTAAGGTATGACTAAATTCATATCCGTATTCTGGATTGATGGTGATTTTACCTTCCTTTTCAAGCTCTTTGGAATTAAACGGGATGGAGAATTTTAACAGTAATTCCTCATCGGGTTGGTCCCATACAATGTCAGCGTCATACATGTATATCCATGGGTTCATAAATCCGACCATTAACAGTCCACCCTTTTTCAATACGCGAGCGGCTTCTTTATACATGTTTTCTAAATCTTCTATATATACATTTGAAACCGGGTTGAAAACAATATCAAACGTTTCATCTTCAAATGGAAATGGTTTTGTCATATCGCCTTGAACCGTATTGATTGTTAAGCCTTCTCTTTTAGCCACCATTTCATCTCTTTGTAATTGTGATGTGGAAAAATCCATTATGGTGACATCATAACCTTTTGCGGCAAAAACGGGCCCCTGCTGTCCGCCACCACAAGCTAACCCTAATATCTTTTTCCCGTTGGCTTTTTCAAACCATTCTTTGGGAACTTTTTTCCCAATCGTTAATGCAACTGAAATTGGCACTTTTCTAGCTTCTTCTAATTCTTCATGTGTCAATGGCTCAGTATAGGTATTTTTTACATTATTCCATCTATCTTGATTTAATTTTATATAAGGGTTCATCTTATCCACTCCGCTTTCAGTATTCTTAAGTTCATTATACTATTGCTAGGAAAAGTAGGAAAGTGTCTACTGCGTCAAAGTTTCAGCATACATCCAATTGTGTTCTTCCTCAGTTTGAAGCTTAGTCCGGTTTCCCAAAGGCATTTTAAGATTAAGAGAGTCACTATCCACGCTTTTTGCGCCATCCAATTAAAGAAGTACAAACAAAATAAGGACCTCGTGGATTCTATAGTAATGGAAATAACGAGTGTAATCGAAATGAATTAGGGCGTCAGTTGATTTTATCAACATGACGCCCTTTGAAGTTCGATAGGCAAAGAGACTTCGGCTCTTGCCGGTACAGTTATTTCCATTACTATGAAGATATCCGCGAAGGTCCATAGAAGCCCTTGGCTTTAAAATATTTCATGCCTTACTTCTTTAATGAGCGGATGACGCAAGAAGGCGTAGGAAAGATAGATGGCCATCAGACACCAAATGATAGGCTCTGTAAAAATCACCCCAAGATACCCCGCCTGCGGAATCACAAACACCACGAAAAGCACCTTCCCTGCCAGCTCAATAAAACTCGACACGAGCGGCGTAACCTTTTGCCCAAGCCCTTGCAAACTATTTCGTAAAATCAAAAGGAGCGCTAATGGCACATAGAAGAGCGAACCGATGCGATTATACAGCGCGGCATTATCCAGTAGAAGCGGGTCGCTCGATCCAGAGACGAGTTCGTTTAGGAATGGACTCGCAAAGAATAAAATGATGCAGACCAGAATCGCCCATCCAAATGCTAGAAGGCTTCCTTGACGAATCCCTTTGGCAATCCGGTGCACTTTGTTGGCCCCGAAGTTTTGCGAAGTGAAGGTCGTCATTGCCGCTGCAATCGCCGCAAATGGCAAGGTCGAGAACGCGAAAATCCGTCTGGCAGAAGTTTGCGCACTGATGATGACTGGTCCAAGCGCATTGATGGAGGACTGCAGCATCACAGAACCTAGAGAGACGATGGATGACATGAGTCCCATGGCTAATCCTTGGCTGATGAGGTCTAAATACAGTTCATCGTCGCGGACAAAATCACTTTTGGCCGGAATAAGGAAGCTGGCACGTTTTTTGATATAGATAAAGCAGAGAACGGCCGATATGCCCTGAGCAATAATCGTCGCAATGGCCGCTGCTTCAACGCCCATGTTGAACGTTGTAATGAGTAAAATATCGAGGAAGATATTCGCCACCGCTGAAAAAATCAAGAAGTAAAGGGCGGCCTGACTATCCCCTACAGCACGGAGCAACCCCGCACATAAATTATACGCAAAGGTCACCGCAATCCCGAGCACGATGATCGAGATATACGAATAGGACTGTTTGATAATACTAGCGGGTGTTCCAAGAAACTCGAGCAGTGGATACATCCCAAACGTTCCCCCAAGCGCTACGAGGAGACTGAGGACAGCTCCGATGACGATGGTGGCCGAGACGGCGCGTTTCAAGAGACGATGGTTATTGGCTCCGTAGTAGCGCGCGATGATAACGCCCATCCCGTTGCCGACGCCGAGTGCGAATCCGACAATCAGTTCAAAGATGGCTGCGGTCGCCCCGACAGCTGCCAGCGCATCCTGCCCAAGGAACCTCCCTACAATCATAATATCGGCAGTGTTATAGAGTTGCTGGAATATATTTGAAATAACAATTGGAATTGCAAATGTAATAATGGACCGCAAAATCGGTCCGTCTGTTAAGTTAATAGCGGTCTTTTTCATAAGGGAAATTATACTCGCACGCTTGGGGAAATTCAAGAACGTTCCTTGTAAAAAATTCCTTTTTGGGGACTTCATTTTTTGAAAATTGAGAAGGAATTTCGCTTGAAAGAGAACATATGTTCGTGTTATAACTAAGATAGTTCAAACAGATTCGGCACCAGGAGAGGAAAAAATTCAACAACAAGCGCCTTAGAGATGTTGCTATAGAGCTGTTTCTAGGGGAAGAGTGCAAAATTAATCGTTTCACAGCAGAAGCATCGCAAGAAGGGAGGCGTGTTCGATGAGTCTGATTGACTACAGTTTGGAACCAAGAAGCGACATTGCGTTTATCGATATGAAGTCGTTCTATGCCAGCGTCGAATGCATCGCCAGAGGACTGCATCCGCTCAAGGCGTCGCTGTGTGTGATGAGTCGCGCGGATAATTGCAAAGGGCTCATTTTGGCATCTTCTCCCGTCTTCAAGAAAGTCTTCGGGCGCAAATGTCGGTCGGACCTACGATTTGCCGTTTGATATTCATACGCGTCGCTTTTCCTATTATAAGGCCGAGCGTCAAGGGCTTCCCACGGATGCGGCCTTCGTGCGTTTCATCGAGGCATGGGCGAGAGCGACCGTTATTGTCCCGCCAAGAATGTCCGAGTATATCCGGATTAATATGCAGATTCAGCGCATTTTGCAAAATTTTGCCACGACGAGCGAGATTTATCCGTATTCCATCGATGAAGGCTTTGTCGACTTGACGACTTCTTTGAATTATTTCTTCCCGGATCCGACGCTTTCTAGAAAGGAAAAATTAGACCTCTTGTCCGCGCAAATTCAGCGGGCGATTTGGAAGGAGACGGGGCTTTATTCGACGGTGGGGATGTCTAATGCGAATCCTCTCCTTGCCAAACTCGCGCTGGATAATGAGGCCAAGAACGCGAAGAATATGCGCGCCAACTGGTCGTACGAGGACGTGGAAACGAAGGTCTGGGGAATTGAGAAGATGACGGATTTCTGGGGAATTGGCAGTCGCATGGAAAAACGGCTGAACCAGCTGAAGATTTACACGATTAAGGAATTGGCGCATGCGGATGCGGATCTATTGAAGAAGCATCTGGGGATTATGGGCGTGGAGCTGTGGTTTCACGCAAATGGCATCGATGAGAGCAATGTCCATCATCCCTACAAGGTGAAATCACACGGCATCGGGAACTCGCAAATTTTACCGAAAGATTACCGTCGCAAGGGCGATATCGAGTTGATTTTAAGAGAAATGGCCGAGCAAGTCGCTGTTCGCCTGCGCAGGGTCCGCAAGAAGACGACTTGTGTATCCATTCATGTCGGCTACTCTAGAACGGAGGAGAAAAAATCAATTCAGGCGCAACGAAAAATCGACCCCACCAATCAAACGAAGCCTCTGACGGAAGTGGTATTGGACTTATTTCGCCAGAAATATACAAGTGGTGCGGTGCGTCGAGTAGGGATTTCCTATCAAGGGCTCGTGGATGAGGCAATTACGGTATTTTCATTGTTCGACGATTACGAGCAGGTCGAAAAGGAAGAAATTGCAAAAGGCTGTCGATACGATTCGCGATGAATTCGGTTTTACCTCGCTCTTGAAGGCGAACTCTTTATTGGAATCGTCCCGCGTGAAGGCGCGCAGTCAGCTCGTCGGAGGGCATTCGGCAGGAGGGTTAGATGGATTGACATGAATATGCGTATGTATTTACCGTATAAAGCAACCAGAGAATACACAGACCGTGGCATGGCGAAGTGGCAAGGCTTCTTCTTGTCCGAACATACGAGTGAAATCGCCAAGGAGAAGCGGATGGAGCATTACACGAGTCGCCTCACGAAAGAGGAAAAATGGACGCTGCTGACTCAACTCTATGTCCACCGGCAACTGGCGTGTTTTCGCGTGAAGAAGAAGGAAGGGCACGAAATGGTAATCGGTGTGCCTGTGGAATTGAGCGACGAAGCAGTGTACGTGGAGTCGCAGACAGAAGCAAGGTGGCTATCCATCAGCGACCTCCAGGAGCTCTATTTAGTGGAGACAGAAGAGGAAGAGTAGAGTAGGAAGTCCTCATTTTTACAAAGAAGTGGTATAATAAGGTACTTTGAGAAGTGATGAGACTGACAGGTAGAAGGTAGAAGAGGATATGAAGACAAATGAATTTGGACAAGTGATTGGGGAAGCTGTTCCTGGGTTTACTCCAGGGGGACTTCCAACGGCGGCGAGCATTGAAGGAAGATATACGCGCTTGGAGAAGCTGAACGAGTCGCATAAAGAAGCTTTATATACCGTCTATGGCCCTGATACTCCTGCGCACATGTGGACGTATTTAGTGGGAAGTTCGGTTGCTAATGAAGCCAAATGGGACGAGCATTTTGAGCGTTTATTACGAGATTCTTCCAAATTTTATTATGTCATTTTGGATAAAAATACCCAAAAGGCGCTGGGAACCTTCGCGTTAATGCGCCTGGATACAGCAAACCGAGTGGTCGAAATCGGTTCGGTGACTTATTTACCCGAGTTACAGCGGACCAGAATTGCGACAGAGGCGCAATATTTAATGGCACGGTATGTATTTGAAGAGATGGGGTATCGCCGTTATGAATGGAAATGTGATGCGCTCAATGAACCTTCGAAGCGTGCCGCAGAACGTCTAGGATTTACCTATGAAGGGCGATTCAGACAAGCCGTTGTTTATAAAGGACGAACTAGAGACACGGATTGGTATTCGATGATTGATCAAGAGTGGCCTAAGCGAAAGGAACGGTTCGAGAAATGGTTGCTTCCAGAGAACTTCAATGAAGAGGGAGTACAATATCATTCCCTTTCACAACAATCCTTATGAAGTATTAGGATGAAGCGTTAGAAGTTAGAGCGGTAGAAATACCGCTTTTTTGCTAGGAATTAGAATGAAAAGTAAAGAGAATCTTTACGAACTGCCCCTTTACCCTCTTTCTTTTTCCTTGTACAATGAAGCTGTAGAGAGGACGTGGAACTATGTGGAAAGACGCCATTGAGATGCGAGAGGCTGTAAGGAATCAAGAAGTCTCTCCACTTGAATTAGTACAAGAAAGTTTAGAAAAAATCCAGGCATTCAATCCCGAGTTGAATGCGGTCGTTCACATCCAAGCAGAGCGGGCGCTAGAAGAAGCGAAGACGCGCTCGTTTGAGGGCTTGCCGTTTGGAGGCGTGCCGCTTCTATTGAAAGACCTCGGGCAAAATCAAGCGGGGGAACCGTCCAGTTGCGGTAGTAAACTATTAAAGGACATCCCAATGAAACGCACCGACAACTTTGTGAAGCGTCTGGAAGAGGCCGGGTTTATTATCGTGGGGCGGACGAATATTCCCGAGTTTGGGTTTAAAAATATGACGGAAGCCAAGCTCTGGGGGCCGGTGAATAATCCGTATGACCTGAAACGCAATGCCGGGGGGATCTAGCGGAGGAGCAGCGGCAGCCGTTGCAAGCGGCATGGTGCAGATTGCTGCAGCTAGTGATGGCGGCGGTTCGATTCGTATTCCCGCAAGTTTCTCAGGACTATTAGGTTTGAAGCCGAGTCGTGGTCGTATTCCTGTCGGTCCTGGTAGCTATCGTGGCTGGCAAGGGGCTTCGGTGAATTTTGCGATGACGAAGAGTGTACGCGATACGCGTGAACTGTTGCGCGCTTTGCAAGTCGAGCAGAAGGATAGTCCGTTTTTGGCGCCACTGATTCGCGAGTGGGAAGTCCGTTTAGAGCGTCCGCTTCGAGTGGGCGTCATTGAAAAATCCCCGATTGAGAGCGTGGTCGCTCCAGAAGCTAAAGCCGCGCTTCGTAAGGCGGTTCATTTCCTTGAAGAAATCGGCTGTGAAGTGGAACCCATCGGATGGCCTGTCGACGGTGTGGAAGTGATGAAGAATTACTACTTAATGAATAGTGTGGAGACCGCAGCGATGATGCAAGGCTTGGAAGCCAGTCTTGGACGAGCGCTCACCAAGGACGATATGGAACTGATGACATGGGGCATTTATCAATCCGGCCAGCAAATTCTTGCCAAAGATTACAGTGTGGCTCTTGCCAAATGGGATACTTATGCACATGCGATGGAGAAGGTGCATGAGGAGTTTGACCTGATTGTAACGCCGACCGTAAGTGATGTGGCGCCTCTTCAAACGCAATTTCCGATGGAGGAATCGGTCCGTCAGGCGCTCAACCAGATTGAAGAACTCAGCGTCCCTGAGCAACAAAGTGTGATTTGGCGGATGTTTGATCGCACCTTGGCGTTGACGCCATTTACGCAATTATCGAATATTACAGGTGCACCTGCCATTAGCTTGCCGGTATATTTGAGTGATAAAGGTTTACCAATCGGCGTGCAATTCATGGCAGCTCGTGGGCAAGAGGCATTGCTCCTGCAAGTGGCAGAGTGGTTTGAAAAACAAGGGCAATTTGAAATGAGACAGTTCAGCTAGGAGTGAACAAGATGACAAAATCAGTAGCAATCGTAGGAGCTGGGATTGTAGGGGCAACTGCGGCATACCAACTCAGTAAAAAAGGAATCGCCGTGACCGTTTTTGATGCGGGCGTCGGCCAAGCCACCAAGGCCGCAGCGGGGATTATTTGTCCGTGGTTATCGCAACGCCGCAATAAAGACTGGTACCAACTCGTGTCGCATGGGGCTGCGTATTATCCCATTTTAATGGAACAGTTACGTGCGGATGGAGTTGCGGACTTGCCGTATGAACAGGTCGGGGCGTATATTTTCAAACATACTGAAAAACAACTGAAAAAGGTCGAAGAAATGGCAGTCGAACGCCGAGTGGATGCGCCGATGATTGGGGAAGTAGAGGCGCTGTCGAGAGAAGACGTCGCAAAGGTGATCCCAGGATGGGCAAATCCAGATGGAGCTTTGTATTGTAGCGGTGGCGGTCGTGTGGACGGAGAAAAGCTCGTAGCGCTCCTTCTAGAACAAGCAGCCAAAAACGGAGCGACAGTGAAGCATCAAAAAGTTACTTTATCCAAAGAAGGCGAAGAGATTCGAGTGGTAGACGGTGAAGAGGACCTTTCTTTTGATGCGGTGATTCTCTCCAGTGGCGCTTGGGTCAAGGAATTATTAGAAGACCTCGACTACTATGTGGATGTTCGTCCGCAAAAAGGGCAATTGATTGAATTGGAACTGGAAACGAGTGAAGATACGTCGAAATGGCCGGTGTGTATGCTTCATGGGGAGATTGATATCCTACCGTTTCCAGATGGCAAGATTTTAGTCGGGGCAACGCATGAGAATACGCAAGGGTTCGATTTAACCCCAGATGAAGCGTTGTTAGACGGAATGTATGCAGAAGCCTGTGCGAGTTTGCCAGCGTTGAGAGACGCGAAACGAAGCGGGGTCCGTGTAGGAACTCGCGCGTATACTTCTGATTTTCTACCGTTTTTTGGGAAAGTTCCGGAAACTTCTAATGCTTTTGTGGCGAGTGGACTGGGTTCTTCCGGTTTGACGAGTGGCGTTTGGATTGGCGAATTATTAGCGCGGTTATCCGCAAAAGAGACTGTTGATTTTGCCGTTGAAAATTATCCTCCAAAAAAATTATATAAGAAAAAAACATAGAAACATAACATAATTTTTATTTGTTTTTTTGAATCAAAATTTAGTATTCTATTAAAAAGTAATTATGTAACTTTTTATAAAAGGAGGAAAAAAACGAATGTTAAAAAGAGTTTAAAGAGTTTTTTTAATGCGTGGGAATATCGTTGAATTAGCTGTAGCCGTTATTATCGGTGGTGCTTTTAAAGCAATCGTTGATTCATTAGTAAAAGACATTATCTCACCAATCATCGCAATGGTGGCTAACACTGGCGATATCGCAGCAGTTTCATTTAAATTAGGTTCTGCTCAAATCGGTATTGGAGCGTTCATCGCTGCAATCATCAACTTTGTAATCGTTGGAGCGGTATTATTCTTAATCGTTAAAGGGATGAATAAAGCTGCTGAATTAGCAAAAGGTAACAAACCTGCTGAAGAAGCTGCACCAGCTGCACCAACTGCGGAAGATTATTTAAAAGAAATCCGCGACTTATTAGCAAACAAATAATCATTCTGAAAGCCGAGAAGCCTCTCGGCTTTTTGTGTGCAAAAATTTTGTGTGTGCTTAGTTTACATTGAATAGATTGATGAATTATAGGGGATAAAGCGTTGCTTTATTTCTTTGGATTTTAGGGGTTTTGTGCTTGGGTGGATAAACGAGTTCAGAATCAGTTTGATGATTGAAAGAGTTATAGTGGGGCACCGGTTCGAGCCTAGGTCTCTCACCTTTAAAGCCTCAAAGACGGAGTAAGGAATGAATTCCTAACTCCGCCTTATTCGTTTTAATGCGTAGTCCCACTATTCTTTCAATCAACTGATTCTTTTCGTTATCCACCAAATCGGTTTAACGCAGAATCCAAAGAAATAAATTCGTTTAGAACTTATCAATCTATTCAATGTAAATTTACAAAAAACGAGAGGTTTCGGTTTTCAATGATTAAAATTTGCTTCGTCGACCACCGGACTATCCGAGTTTTTTATAAGGATTTTACTAAGTATCGTGAGCTGAGATTTGAAGTTCCGTCATTATTCCTTTCTTCGATTAGAAGATCTGATAAAAAATCTTTTGTTTGTTCCCAATCGAAATTTTCTTTAAATCCGTTGCTACCATCCGAAAATAGATTTAAACAAAATGTAGCGAAGATTGTCTCGCAAGTTCTTCTTGGAAATTTTGCTAAATAGGAATCGAAAAATGAATTTGAGTATCTATAATGATGAGTATGAATGAAGTCTTTCCACGTATTTAGCATAGATTCTTCATCTATAATATCAATTACTGAAACCTCTTCAAGCGGTCTTTTGTCAATGTTTCCCCAGGCTTTTTTCATTAGCTTAATCGCTTCTGCATCAGTTTTAGGAGCGCTATATCCAAAGATTGTGAGCATATATGATTGATCAATATAGTAATGTAATGCTTCCCAACAAAAATTAATGTATTTATCAGAAGAGTAATTTTTATGTTTTACTGGGTATAATAATTTAGTAGGCGCTAATCTTTTAAAACATTTTGGACAGGTACAGTCTAATGTTCCAAATTCAATATGTTCATTACAATATCCAACTGCAACGTTTCCATGCAAACAAAGAATTAATGGTAAATTACGAGTAATCTGTGAGCAACGAACGTAGGCTTGAATTAATAAAGGATCCCAATTAAATGTGGCTATACAATCCTTTTTAGTTAAACTTAGTATTAAAAAATCGTAAAGGTTTATTTCGTCAGGTAATTCTAAAGATGAAAAATAACTGTACAGTCTATCTTCGAGTTCTTTAACAATTTTTGTGCAGTCTTCTCTTTCATATAGTTCTGAATAAATATCCTCTAAGTTATCACTTTTGGTTTGCAACTCAATGTTGGCAAGAAGCTCTTCTAAATTTAATTTTTTTATTAATCCATTCATTACAGAAGATTTTTTGCCGTTTTTATCACCTTTTGGAATTGCGGCAATAGTGGCTCCCGCTCCTAAAATAACAGTATGTGCTCTCATAGTATCCCTCCTAAATTCTAATTATAGCACTAACTTTTTTTAAAGAAAAATATATTCTAAAGAAAAAGTGAAACTTAACGAATCTATTTTCAGATTTTAAATTGCTTTATAAATCATTCTTACTCTAAATTAGGTATAATAGTAGAAAGATGTAAATAAAGGGGTCTTTCAAATGTGGATTGTATTTGCGTTGTTATCGGCTGTGTTTGCGGCGTTGACGTCGATCTTTGCCAAAATAGGGATTGATGGAGTGAATTCGAATTTGGCAACGGCAGTGCGGACGGTTGTGGTCGTTGTGATGTCGTGGTTGATGGTGTTTATCACGAACAATCAGTCAGGACTGGCACAAATTAGTAAGAAAAGTTGGGTGTTTCTCATTTTATCCGGGATTGCGACAGGGGCGTCATGGTTGTGCTATTACCGAGCGCTCCAACTAGGAAAGGCTACTGAAGTAGCTGCGGTGGATAAACTGAGCATTGTCTTCACCTTGATTTTAGCGTTTATTTTTTTACAGGATATGTTTACGGTGAAATCACTCATCGGTTGTGCGCTCATTGCAACAGGGACTATTTTAATGGTGTGGTAAATTAAATAGTTTTTTAACTAAAAGCGAAATATTGAACAAAGCATTAAGGATTTTTTTAAAACAAATGATGTAAGGGTTTACTTTTTCGTGAAATAAATATTTTTTTAGTTAAAAGGAGGATTCTATGCGAAAAAAATTTTTAGTATCATCAGAAAATCAATTGAATTACTCACAAACTGATTTGACAGACGTCCAGTTAGTACATAAATTAACTGACATTTTTGTCAAATTCTAGTATTTTTAAAAAGCGGAGTAATCGGATGGAAGGAAGAAACTAATTCTGATAGAAAAGTTTATCTTCTTGATGAAATAACCAATTTAAATGAAGTTTACAATGAAATATTAAGTGAAATGATAGATACTGATGTGTTCTACTCTTTTGCCTTAGAAGAAATAACACTTGAAAATTTACAGAAAATTAGAAAAATTGATGCTGAAAAATTTATTAACAACAAACATATAATTGAATTATATGTTTTGCAGAAGGAAGAAGATTCTAATAGGATTTATGTAGCATATCCAAAAAAAGAGGGCAGGGTGCAAAAAATTGGCAGATGGTTCCAGAAACGTAAATGGGAGCTGCTAGCAGGATTTGTTATAACAGGAGTTATTGTAACTGCCTTTTTGTTGGAATCAGGTAGTGAAACATCCACTGATTTAATATCTGAGGATGATGGAGGGGACGACTTAGAAGGATTAGTTGAATTATCAGATATTGATTTAGAGAATCATCATAATTATCCAGAGTTCAGAAAATCACCAATTGTTCATTTGGTTAAAGTGGCAGCAACTGGTTTGCAGTATGTTAGAGGTGGAACTCCAGAAGAAAAGTTAGCCTTTATAGAAGAAAACGAGCTAGATTTATAAAAAAACTAATAATAAAAGGAGAATATATATGGGTAAAAGATACGAATGTTGCGAATGTGGAAGACTAGTTTCTGAATCAAAAATTGACTGGAGTATTTCAGAACCAGAAAATGATGCTTATTATTGTGAGAAGTGTGGTGAATGGTTAGAGGAAGTTGGTCGTGATGCTATGGATCCGTATGAAGATGGTTATGATGAGTACGGCAATTGGGATGAAGAACGTTTAGGTTTTTAATAAATTAAAATAAGGTTTATCTGATTTTAGATAAACCTTATTTTTTGGTATAACGTCGTTTAAAAAATCATTAAACAAGCGCCAGTCCAATCGTGAGAATTACTGCAATGGTGATGCGGATAACGTGATGTGATTTTTGGAAGTTGCCATTTTGTTTTCCGTTTATATAGGCTCCCACGCAGCAAAGCGTTGCCCCAACAATCCATGTAACGAATGAAAGTCCGCGGACCATTGCTAGTAATGGGATTGCAGGAAGTGCGATAAGGCCTCCTACAAATGAGGATGTTTCCTGTTGTTTTGTCTCCTTTTAGAAGAGCGACGCTACCTGCGAGTAGATGTAAGAAAGCAAATGTAACGATAAAGAAACTAAGAATAGAAAATAAGATGAATACAAAGTCCATATGAAGTCCTCCTTGTTAGGCGATAATCATTAAAATTGTGAGTACGAGTGCAATGATGGCACGAGCTTTGTTTGGGTCTTCGATTTTATCAGGGAACGGATTTCCATTCACAATACGAACCAGAAAGTCCATCATCGCATTTTCTGTTTTATAGGGAGGGGCGTGCTGATTATTCCAGTAAGACGCGTAAAGAATCAGCGCCCAGCCAACGATCCAGATAAGATAGCCCATGAAGGAACGCTGGTAAATAAGACGAATCGAATGGAGGGCGTTCGCACCTCCAAAAAAGAGTAAGAAGTTTGCGAGTGAATATTTTTTGGCCCAAATAGCATAAATTCCAACGGCAAAAAACGGTAATAAGTAAAATGAGGCGATGGAATTAATCAGAAGTGTCAAAGGTTGAGGCATACAATTCTCCTTTAAGCTTGATAGTAATCAGTATAAATTGCGTCTTGTATTTTGTCAAAACTGGGGGAGTAAGGTACACTAAGGAGGACATGAACGAAGGGAGGATTAAGATGAAACTCATATTATCGCCTGCAAAGGAAATGAATGGTGACGCATTAGAGGAGCGCGACTGGGAAGTGAGTCCGGCTGCTAGAAAAGTAGTGGAGGCTGTGAGCGCAGTGCTTGAAGAAGACCTTGCCCGCGTTCTTGGAGTCAAAGGGAAGTTGCTTGAAGAAAATAAAGCCTTTATCGAAGGTTGGAAGGTGGCTAGGTCTGCTCCTGCCATTGAACTCTATAACGGACTGGCGTTTCGCTGGTTGAAGCTAGTCGAGGGATGGAATAAGGGATTAGGCTATGGAAGTGAGCATGTACGTATTTTGTCTGCCTTGTATGGGGCTGTGGCGCCTGATGCTTATATAAAGCCGTATCGCTTAGATATGTTACGACCATTGCGCGTTGAAGGGCAGAGCTTGAAGGCATACTGGAAAGCGGAGTGGGCTGAATTATTTGCAGAAGGGGAAACGGTAGTGAACTGTGCTAGTGATGAGTTCAGCACGTTACTCGACCGCACGCGTTACAACTGGATAGACGTGGAATTTTACGAACGCAGGGACGGAACGTTGAAACAACACTCCACAACGTCGAAAAAAGGACGCGGGTTGCTAGTGGGGTTTGCCATGCGCGAACAAGTGACCGACGTGAAGCAGTTGGAGGCTTTTAGAGAAGACCGATTTGCGTTTGATGCGGAACTATCAACACCGAATAGATTAGTGTATGTAAGGTAAGCTAAGAATTTTATAGTAAACAAAAATGGAGTTAGACATTTGTCTAACTCCGTTTTACATTTCTTATTTTCTCTCCTGTGCGACATAGGCTTGGATTGCGTCGCAAGCGTATTGTCCAACACCTTTGCCGTATTTATCGAGGTTCGTTCTGAACTCTTCGTTTTGAGCGTAGCCAAATCCGATGCTTGAGAAGACATCGATGGAGCAGTCGAACGCGTAGGCGCACATGTGTTGGTGGAGTTGTTTGGCTAAGTCCACGTTCACAGCGTCTGTTGCTGGTAGACCTTTCAATATTATCCGCAAAAGCGAACCAGATCTTGTTGAAGCCGTCCGCTATGATTTCTTCCTTGCCTTTTTGTTTTTCTGCAGTCTCGTTCAACACTGTTTCACCGTACTTTTCAGTCGCGGCCTGTTTATATTTTTCGTTATCTTTAAAGGTGAACCCTTTGAATTTTTCTTCTGTTGTCATTGTCATTTTCCTTTCTTTTGACTCAATGGTCTTTTCTAATGTGTCGATTAATGTTAGAAGACGTTCTTTTTCTTTTTGCATTAAAATCAACTGATGTTTCAAGTGAGGCAAGAGATCTTCCTCTTCTTGTTTCATGAGATTTTTGATGTCTTTTAGTGAAAATCCTAAATACTTATAGTATAGGATGGTTTGAAGGAGGGACAATTCCTCTTCACTATAGTAGCGGTATCCATTCTCATGTTTTTTAGGGGATAGTAAGCCGATTTCGTCATAGTGATGTAAAGTGCGCACCGATACACCGCTGATTTCGCTCACTTGTTTGATTAAATACATATTTTCAACTCCTAACAATTTGAAGTATAAGCTATAACGTTACGTAAGGGTCAAGCCTTTTCTCTTTTTTTCTTTTTCTTACTATATGAAACGAAGAAGATGACACACCTCGCGTCGCAAGGAGGACGTCCCGCCCTTCTCGGAACAAGTCTCCTTCTTCGTCCATTTAGAAGCGCAGTAAGATACGATTACGGAAATCTTGCGGACTCATCGTAGCAGTAATGGGGGATAGCAACCAATGTGAATTAGGGCGGGTTAAGGAACAACCTTTACCCGCCCTTTGAAGCTTGGTAGAGCTTGAGAACAAGGCTCAAGCCGTTGCCCCATTACAGCTATGATGAAACAATCCGCAAGGATTGGAGTAATCGTATTTATATGAGTATACCTTCTAAGTGATCGATCTCATGTTGGATGACTTGCGCTGTGAAGTCGGTGAACGTTCCCGTATGCTTCTTGCCGCTTGGATCCGTGTAGGCTACTTCAATCGTTTGATAGCGCGTCGTTTTCTTCGTTCCAGTATGACTTAGACATCCTTCTTCTGTTTCATAGGGGCCTTGCTTCTTCGTAATACGCGGATTCAGCATCACCAAATCCATCGGTCCAATCGCTACAATAATAATGTTCTTCTTCACACCAATCATATTCGCTGCCATCCCCACACAACGGTCGCGGTTAGCGCGAAGCGTATCTTGTAAGTCGCGGACTACCTGAGCATCGGCTTTCGGATCGGCAACACTGGATTTTTGGCTGAGGAAGAGGGGGTCTTTCATAATATTTTTTTGCATGAGTTTGCTCCTTTATACTGACATTCTAAAAAAGATTTTTGCGATTTCTTCGGGACTTTCTACGCCACCTTTTTGAATCCAGTGGAAGAAAATCGCGCTATTACTATAAATAAAGACTTCTGCGGCATAGTCTTCCGGTAGCGGATAGACGGTCTTGATGGTCTCTTTAATCGGACCGATTTGTTTGGATAATTCCAGTAAGAAATTTCGGACTAGATGAGAAGTATAGTTAAACCGGTTGAGCGAGATGGCATGAATAAAGTCGAAATCTTCTTTTAAATACTCGAAGATTTTAACGATGGGCGCAAATGCTTCTTCTTTCGTTTTCGGCTGGTCTTTATTTAATAAGAAAATAATGTTTTGTAAAATCTCGTCAATCAGCTGGTCGATCATATCAAATTTATCGACATAATGCAGATAGAAGGTTCCACGGTTGATTCCGGCTTCCTTTGCTATATCGCTCACGCTAATCGCTTCGAAGTCCTTTGTTTCAGGAGTCTCGTGAGCGCAACTTTTAAATCACTTTTCGTTGTGGTTTTACGTTTTTGAATCGTCATTTTTTAAACTCTTTCTTAAATCAACACATTGTTGAGTATTGTGTATTGTTTTTTCGCTAGGCCTATTATAAAGTATGAATGAAGGATAATCAACACGGTGTTCATTTAACTGCGTTGATAGAAATGAGGGATAGACATGGCTTATATCGAAATGAAGAATAGCTATAAACGGTATCATGTCGGAGATACAGAGATTATCGCGAATAATGATGTGAATTTTGAAATTGAAAAAGGCGAATTAGTAATGATTTTAGGGGCCAGCGGTGCAGGGAAATCCACGGTTCTCAATATTTTAGGTGGCATGGACACCAACGACGAAGGACAAGTCCTTATTGACGGCGTGGACATTTCGACTTTTGATGAAAAACAACTCACTTACTATAGAAGAGACGATGTTGGATTTGTCTTCCAATTTTATAATCTAGTGCCGAACTTAACGGCGAAGGAAAATGTGGAACTAGCGGCTGAAATCGTAAAAGACGCTCAAGATGCAGAGGAAGCCTTGAAGGCAGTGGGGCTTGAACACCGCATGAATAATTTCCCGTCGCAATTATCCGGTGGGGAACAACAACGCGTTTCCATCGCACGTGCGGTTGCCAAAAATCCAAAGTTATTACTTTGCGACGAGCCAACCGGAGCGCTCGACTACCATACAGGAAAACAAGTGCTTCAAATTTTACAAGATATGTCGCGTAACCAAGGCGCAACGGTCATTATCGTAACGCATAACTCTGCGCTTGCGCCGATTGCCGACCGCGTGATTTATATGCATGACGCGCGCGTGAAGAAAATGGAACTCAATCCAAATCCACAAGATATTCAAACGCTTGAATATTAGAAGGGGGGAGGACGTTGAATAAGAAGACATTAAATAAGGATATAAGGAACTCACTTCGCCAGTCGAAGGGCCGCTTCCTTTCTATTATGTTACTCATGATGCTCGGGGCATTTGCTCTTGTGGGCCTAAAAGTATCGGGGCCGGATATTGAAGACACCTTGAACAGCTATATGGAACAGTCCAACGCTGCCGATTTATTCGTGGTGGCAGGCTACGGGTTAAGTGGCGAAGACCAAGCCGAGATCAAGCAAGAGAACGCCGATGTGGAGTTTGGCTATTTTGCCGATACGGTGATTGGCGATACGCCGAACGCGATTCGTGTGTTCTCTCAGACGACAGATATTTCAACATTCGAATTGGTGAGTGGTAAGTTGCCTACGAAATCAATGAAGTGGCGCTTGCCCAAACGATGGCGAATCAGTACAAGATTGGCGACACGATTCGATTGAATGAATCTGGAAGTAACGCTCTACTGAAAGAACATGAATTTACCATTACGGGGTTTGTGAACTCCAGCGAGATTCTTTCGAAGACGATTAAAGGCGCTTCTAGTGCAGGGAGCGGGGACCTTAGTGGGTTTGCTGTCGTGCCAAAAGACGCGTTCGATTCTGAAGTTTATACGATTGCGCGACTTCGTTATCCGGATTTGCGCAAATGGAAAACAACGAGCCGTGAGTACTCAGACAAGGTGACGGAGTTGCAACAGGCGCTAGAAGAAAAGTTGGCTGACAATGGAGCGGTGCGCTTAGACGCATTGAAGGCGACGGCCGACGATAAGATTTCAGAAGGTAAAGAAAAAATAACCGATGCCAAGACGCAACTCTCGGATGCCGAGAAGAAATTAGCAGATGGTAAGAGTGAAATCGAAAAGAACGAAAAGACGCTTGCAAACGGGCAAAAAGAAGTAGCTGACAACGAAGCAATGATTGCTTCTGGAGATGCGAAGTTAAACGCTGCATGGAATCAGTTGGAAGCTAGCCGCGAACAACTCGAAAGTGCCCGTGTGCAAATCGAACAAGCCGTGGCTACTTTAGCCCAGAAGAAAACTCAGTTGGATGATGCAAGTGCCAAGTTAACAGAAGCCGAGACGCAACTCACGGCCAAAAAAGAAGAGCTTGCAAGTGGACAGGAACAGCTTGAAGCCGGCAAAACGCAATTAGCACAGGCCAAAGCGCAACTAGAAGCGGGTAAGGTAGACCTCGAAACGAAGAAGACAGCCTTAGCGCAAGGAAAGGCACTTTTAGCTAGTGACCCTGCTGCGGCTGCTGCAAAAGGAATTACCAAAGAGAGCCTTCAAGCGATGGAGACAGCTTTAACGCAAGCAGAAGCCCAGCTTACTCAAACAGAGGCGACACTTACGGCCAAAGAACAAGTGCTCACTCAAAAAGAACAAGAACTCACAGCGGGTCAAACGGCGATTTCAAATGCTGAGGCTGAACTTGCATCGAAGAAACAACAATTACTCGCAGGGCAAGAAGCATACCGACAAGGCCTAGCCAAGTATTATGCTAGCTACAGCCAGTACGTCGATGGGCTAGAACAATATCGCCAAGGAGTAGCAACTTTTGAAGCCAACGCTGGTACTTTAGAAGAAGGCAAGGCGAAACTAACTGAAGCCAAGAAAACGTTAGCGGACGGTGAAGCTAAACTCGCGGATGCCAAAACGCAGCTAAAAGAAAGCGAAGAAACGTACAACGAAAAGAAAAAATCAGCCGACAAGGATATTCAGAAGGCGGAATCGGACCTTGAAAAGGCGAAAGTGGACGTTTCAAAACTCACGAAACCGAAGTACTCCGTATACACGCGCTCGACGATGCTTGGAAGCGAAGGATTCTTCAATATGAAGACGACAGCCGAAGGGATTACGTCGGTGGGGAACCTCTTCCCGATTGTGCTTTATGCCGTTGCGGCTCTTGTAACGGTAACGACGATGACGCGTTTTGTGAATGAAGAACGAATCAATGCCGGAGTGTTGAAGGCGCTAGGGTATGAAACAAAAGACGTGATGAAGAAATTTGCCGTGTATGGATTTGCGGCAGGGGTCTCAGGAACTATTCTAGGTATCTTACTTGGAACGTATGCATTGCCAAGTGCTTTAGGTGCGACCTTGATGAAGGATACGGTATTGCCAAGTATCCAGTTGAATTTCCATCCACTCATCGCCGTGATTGCGATTATTTGCTCGCTTATCTGTAGCGTGGTACCTCCATTATGGATTGCCCGCCGTGAACTTCATGAGCAAGCTTCAGCGCTTCTCTTGCCGAAAGCTCCAGTGGCTGGGTCGAAGATTCTTCTCGAGCGTATTCCGTTCATTTGGAACCGCCTCAGCTTCACGCATAAGGTAACGGCGCGGAATATTTTCCGTTATAAACAACGGATGTTCATGACGATTTTCGGGGTAGCTGGGAGCGTGGCGCTTCTCTTTGCAGGGCGCGGAATTCTCGGGTCACTAGACGGGATTGCGGATCGTCAGTTCAAGGAATTGATTACCTATGATGCGATTGTGTCAAAAGAGTCCGTGTTGACGGTTTCCGAACAAACAGCATTACAAACTATTTAACCTCTTCAAACGTGACTGCTTATAGCGACGTCTATAGCGAATCGGTAACACGTGAGGTGCCAGGTGTGGACGATGAGCAGTCCGTGACAGTGCTTGTCGGGGGAGGAAACCAACCTTTCTCCGTATCTTCATTTGAATGATGCGAAGACGAAGAAAGCTGTGACACTTCCAGAGGGTGGCGTGTTGATTTCCGAGAAATTAGCTAAACTCTTGAACGTGAAAACAGGCGACACCTTTACGCTTCCAAATAAGGACGGTGAGGATGTGACGTTAACGGTTGGAGGCATCGTAGAAATGTACGCTGGCCACTTCGTCATCATGACCCCAGAAGTGTACGCTAAGACCTATGGAGAGATGCCAACTGACAACGCCATCTTTGTTCAGTTCAAAGACAAAGACGCTTCTAGCGTACAAAAAGCCGCAGCAGACTTAATGGCTCTTGACGGGGTGAAAGCCGTTGTGCAAAACACGTCCATGGTGAGTCGTATCAATACGATTGTTGGTTCGTTAAGTCGCGTAATGATGATTTTAACGGCTGTGTCGATTTTACTCGCGGTGGTAATCTTGTATAACTTAACAAATATCAACGTAGCCGAACGGATTCGCGAGCTCTCAACGATTAAGGTACTCGGTTTCTTGAACAAAGAAGTCACATTGTATATTTACCGTGAAACGATTTTATTATCGGTCATCGGGATTGTTGTGGGATTGTTGTTTGGGCGAGTGCTGCATAGGGTGATTATTGAGACGGTGGCGCCGGGGTTTGTTATGTTCAATCCCGCTGTCGGATGGTTTGTATATGTGTTGCCATGTGTGATTGTGATTGTCATCTTGGTTGCGCTAGGGTATATGGTGAACCATCTCCTCCAACGCATTGATATGCTAGAAGCCCTCAAGTCTGTGGACTAGGGAAGCTTTGCTTTTATGACGAACGTCAAAAATCCTTGCGGATATTTCAATCATAGTAGTTAGTCGGGCACCGGATTGAGCCTAGGTCTCAATCCTACCAAGCCTCAAAGAGCCACAGGGCAATGAATTGCCTTGTGGCTCTATTTCGCATTGGTTGCTTTTCCGTACAACTACTACGATTGATCCGCAAGTTTTTCCGTTCGTCACCGCAAAGCTCCACAGACTTTGGGGCTGTGCATGGGAAGTTCATATACCAAACCAAAACGACATATACAAACCGTCTTTTTGAAAAGAGGGCGTAGGATTTTTTCTTTGTTTCTTTCCTGCCTACAGATTTGGGGATCTGCATTTGGAGCAGGGATTACCTATATCACATGGCAACCATATACAAACCGTCCTTTTTAGAGAGGGGCGGATGGGAAACAAAAAACGGAGCGCGGGGCTCCGTTTTTTTAATCAAATTCAAGTTGTTTTGGTTTTAAGATGGCGGATGCAATGGTGAAGAGGATGGCGCCTATAAAGGTTGGGACAATCCACTCAAGGCCGTATGTGGCTAGTGGGAGGGTGCCAATCCAAGTGGCTGCATCTCCTAGTAGGTTTCCGCCTAGTAGTTCTGAAAGAGTGTTGATACCTTGTACAAGTCCAACGATTCCAGCTCCGACGACCGCTCCAAGGTACGTCCAGTCGTATGGGATGTATTGGTCAAATGCTGAGAAGAGGATGAGTGCAATCACGATTGGGAAGATGAAGGTCAATACTGGAACAGCAAGGTTAATGAGTGAATCCACGCCGACAAGCGAGATGATGAATTCCACTGCTACCGTGACAAGAATAATTTTCTTGTATTGTAATTTTCCTTTAGAAACTTCTTCAAAATATTGTCCACAGGTGGTTGTTAGTCCAATCGCAGTTGTGAGGCAGGCGAAGCAGACGGCAAGTCCCATCGCGAGTTGTCCCCATGAGCCGAGTAAAGTTTTAACAATGGTTGTTAAAATAGCAGAACGTTGCGCAGTTGAGTCGATCACTGTGCTCATGCTGGCCCCGCTGTAAGCTAGTGTTGAGTATACGACAGCGAGTAGAACGAAGGCTACGATGCCAACTCCCAACATCATTCTGAATTGTTCTTTTCGATTTAAATACCCACGACGCGTAATATCTTTCATCACGACTCCGGCTAAGAGAGGAGCTCCGAGCACGTCCATGGTTTGATAGCCTTCTTTAAAACCTTGTGCGAATAGTCCGCTTCCGTCTGTTGTGGCAAATGTTGCATTTGGTTGAACGATGGCAGCCACAAAAATACAGAATAGAATAAGTAAGAGAATCGGTGTTAAGTATTTTCCGATGGCATCCATGACGGAGTTCTCCTTGTATGTAATCCAGAGGACAATCCCGAAGAATACAAGGGAAGTGATCCATTGAGGCGCGCTTGGAAATACGATTGTACGAAAATTTCATGCGTTGACGCTCCGGTACGTGGAACGGCAAAAATGGGCCCGATTAAGAGAACGCAGATGGCATTTAAGACGCCTGCAAAAACAGGATGGATTCTACGTCCAACCGCTAGTGCGCTACCTCCAAGAGTGGCCACGACCATTACGGCAACGACGGATAGCAGAGGATCACTGATTAAAAATGCAAAGGTTGCAGTTCCCCAATTTTCTCCTGCAGTCACTCCAAGATAAGGTGGGAAAATTAAATTTCCGGCTCCAAAGAAGATGGCAAACAGGGCAAAACCGATAATGATAATATCTTTGAATTTCTTTTTCATTGAACCACTTCCTAACATTAAAAAATAATTAAAAATAGTTTAACATAAACTGAGAACGAATGCACCCGAAAACAAAACCAAACGTTAAATAAAATAGTTTCCATATTGTTCGTTTTTAGGTATAATAAAGCGTGCAAGAAAACCATTTTAAAGGAGCGTAACTCATAAATGCGTAAAGTTTATTTAAACCACGATGGTGGCGTTGATGATTTAGTATCATTATATTTACTATTAAAAATGGAAGACGTGGAATTAGTAGGGGTCGGCGTCATCGAAGCGGACTGCTATTTAGTACCAGCGGTGGAAGCCAGCAAGAAGATTATCCATAAATTTGGAACTGAAAAAGACAAGCAATTAAAAGTGGCTTCTTCAGACTCACGCCCTGTGAACCCATTCCCGAAAGAGTGGAGAATGCATGCCTTCACAGTGGACGCACTTCCAATCTTAAACGAACATAAACCAATCACGGTGCAAGACTCACCATTAAAAGCACACGAAGATTTAATCCGTGCCTTAAAAGAATCGGAGGAGAAAGTGGATCTTGTATTCGTAGGACCTTTAACTGACTTAGCTCGTGCGTTAGATCAAGACCCAACCATCGAAGAAAACATCGGTAAACTTTACTGGATGGGTGGAACCTTCCTTGATATGGGGAACGTGGAAGACCCTGAACACGACGGAACTGCAGAGTGGAACGTGTACTGGGATCCATTTGCGGCAAAACGCATTTGGGAGTCAGGCATCCAAATCGAACTCGTGGCGCTTGAAAGTACAAACATGGTGCCATTATCTCTTGATGTTCGCGACCGTTGGGCAAAAGAACGTGCCATCGAAGGCGTTGACTTCTTAGGTCAATGTTACGCCATCGTGCCTCCTCTTACTCACTACGTAACGAACTCAACATACTTCCTATGGGACGTGTTAACGACCGCTTCATTCGGGAAAGAAGACCTTGTCAAACGTTCTGTGGTAAATAGTGACGTGATTGTTGCCGGTGCAAGCCGTGGCCGTACCATCAAAGCAGAGAATGGCCGCCCAGTCGACCTTGTCTACCACGTCGATCGTGATGCCTTCTTCGACTACATTACTGACTTAGCGAAAAAATAATGCAAATAGCTTCTGGCGCTCTCGAAAGAGAAGCGCCTTTTTTTATGATTTAGTATTATAAATAGCAGAATCTATCTAAAGAAAGGGTTTACAAAAATTTAAGATAGTATTATACTTGGCGTATAGATAAGGTACAAAAAAGTGTATTTTCATAAATGGGGGTGCTTTTTATGATCGTTTAAGGAAAGATAGTTTCTATTGTACAAAAAAATGTATATTGAACGGAGGAGTTATGATGTTAAAAAATTTTAAGAAGCAAGTGTTAATGATTAGCTCTGTAGTATGTGCATTAGGATTAGTAGGATGTTCAAATAAAGCAGTTCCTCAAAGTTCTGAAACAACAGTTGTGGCTGAGAATAAAGAAAACAATGAGTCGTCAAAAGCTCTTGAAAAAGCAATTGATGCAGTTGCTTTTTCTTATGTGAAAAGCCAATTAGCAGAAACAAACCCTAAAGCTACTCCTGGAGCGCAAATTGTTGTTTTAAAAGATGGGAAAATAGTTTTTAAAAAGAGCTATGGAACGATTCAAGCATTTGATTTTTCGAAGAATCCTGCTGAAAAGATTGAAAATCCTTCTGCAGTTACTGATGATACGCTCTTTGATTTAGCCTCAGTTACAAAAATTAGTGCGACAACTCAAGTTTTTATGCATTTAGTATATGAAGGAAAAGTGAAGCTAGATGATAAGGTAACGAAATATTTACCTGAATTTGGAAAGAATGGAAAAGAAGATGTAACAATTGGTCAATTACTCAGTCATACATCCGGTCTTCCACAATGGAAAGCAATTTATTTATATTCAAACAATAGACAAGATACGTTGAAATACATTGAAAATCAAAAGTTGGAATTTAAACCTGGAGAGTATAAGTACAGTGACTTAGGTTATATGACTTTAGCGTTCATTGCAGAAAAGATTACAGGAGAAGCATTTGACAAATATGTTGCTAAGATGATTTATGAACCACTTGAAATGAAAAATACGATGTTTAACCCAACTAAAAATGGTGTTGATAAATCAAAAATTGCTGTAACTTCGTACGGTAATCCCTTTGAAAAGATGATGATTGATGAGGTAAATTTCCCTAAATTTGGATATGACATGACAGCAGATAAAGAAGCATTCGAAAAGTTCAATGGATGGCGTAATTACGAGCTCCAAGGTGAAGTGAATGATGGGAATGCTTTTATGGCAAATGAAGGATATGCTGGTCACGCAGGGTTGTTTTCTACTGCTACCGATTTATCAACCTTATATCAAGTTTTAGTAGATAAAGGAAAACGAGGAGATACGGTTCTATATGATGAAAAAACCGTGGAACTATTCTTACAAGACGTGTTTAAAACAAAATCAGGTTCAATTCAATCTTATGGATATTTAAAGAATGCTGGGTGGATGCAATCTTTGGCGGAAGATGCGTTTGGACACAATGGATTTACGGGAACTTATGTAACAATTTCTCCAAAAAATAAGATAGTAGTAATTGTTCTGACCAATAAAATGAATAATGGACAACAAAAATCTGGAAATTATAGTAACACACACGATTTTGCTAGCGCAGTCAATTATGCAGTCCATAATGAATTTTTAAGTGAAAAATAGAGGAGGATGTTAGATGAAAAAAATTGTAGTTGGTGGACAAATTGATAAAGAGGAAGTAAAAGCTTTAGTACTTCAGTATGGTTTGCCAGAAGATAGCGTGGAAGTGAAGAGTGATTTGGATGCTGCGATGGCTATTAAATCTGGGACAGCTGATTATTATATTGGAGCTTGCAACACTGGGGGAGGAGGAGCTTTGGCGATGGCTCTAGCTCTTTTAGGAAGAGACAATTGTGTGACAGTTTCGATGCCTGGAAAAATAATGCCAGAAGAAGAAATTAGGGAAAATGTTCGAAGTGGAAAGAAAGCATTTGGATTCACAGCGCAACATAAAAATGATGTCGTTCCAATTATCATGGAAGAACTAAATAAAATTTAATAGAAAAAGAGGGAAAGATGATGGATAAAACTTTAGAATTAATAGTTATTGCGTTGCTAGGCGCTTTGTGTTCGATTCTAGCGAATAAAGGAATCGCTGTTTTTAATGATGGGTTAAGACCAATTCTTCCAGAATATTTAGAAAAGAAGATTGGTAAAAAAGAATTAGCAGCAACGAGTTTTGCGTTAAGTTTTGGATTGGTTATCGGATTTGGTATTCCAGTATCAATTGGAGCTTCCATTATTTTAGTGCATAGTATTTTATTAATGACAGATATTATCGGTTCTTGGGCTCCTGAAGGAAACATTGGGATGGTAGTATCGGGTGTAGTCGGAGCACTCTATGGGGTGGGACTTGTGTTAGGTTTACAAGCTGTAGTTGATTTGTTCAATATGCTACCTGTGAACTTTATGCCTGCACTATCTTCTGTAGGCTCGCCTATTATCGTAGGATTTAGTATTTTCCCTGCAATTGCGATTGCAAGCCAACACGGATTTAAAAAAGCAGCAATCACTCTATTAGCTACTTTATTAGCTTTGTTTACGGTCAAACAGTTTGGAACGATTAAATTAGAAGCGATTACTATTAAACTAAGTGCAGAAGGTATGTCTTTACTTGTAGGTATGATTTTCATGATTGTATTTGCAATGCAAGTAAAAGGAGATGGAAGTAATTCGAATGAGACTTTAGTGAGTGTTTTCTTAGAACGTGTAAACAGAATTAAGAAAAATTGGATTTGGTTATCACTTACAGGAGGTCTTGTATCTGCTTCTACTAGTTTGATGATTCTTGCTGGAGATCCTATTTCTCTCAAATTATTGTCAGAAGGTAAAATTAGTGAAGCTGCTTTAGCTGCATTTGCGAGAGGGATTGGATTTATTCCATTAGTGTTCTCAACAGCAATTGTAACAGGGGTTTACAGCCCAGCTGGAGCGACGTTTGTATTTGTAGTAGGGATGTTACTAAATGGTAATCCGTTAGTTGCATTTATTGCCGGTGCCGCATTGATGTTTGTTGAAGTTCAATTATTGGCATTAGTGGCTAAAGGATTAGACAAATTCCCTGGAATTCGTGAAATGGGTGAACATATTCGTACAGCAATGAATAAAGTTCTAGAAGTGGCTTTATTAGTTGGTGGTGCTATTGCATCTGAAAAAATCGCACCTGGGATTGGATACTTCTGGGTAATCGGATTGCTTCTTCTAAATAGAAAGGCTAAAAGCCCTATTGTTGAACTAGCTATTGGACCAGTTGCAGCAATCAGTTTAGGAATTATTGTTAATATTCTTTACATGGTTGGATTATTCACACCAGTTGCTGGATAGGAGATTGTTGATATGACGTTCATAGATGGAATTACTTATATGCACGAGCATACGACCATTGATTTATCTAGATTAAAAAATATTGATGATACTAACTTAAATTGCTTTGATGAAACAGTAGAAGAATTTAAAAAATTATATGATAAAGGGGTTCGTAACATCGTAGATGTTACGAATCTTGATATGAGAAGAAATCCTTTATATGTTCAAAAAGTTGCTGAGCTTAGTAAGATTAATATCATTCAAGCGACAGGCTTTTATCAAGATAAATTTTTACCGGATTTTTGTAACAGATGCTAGTGTTGAAGAATTAGCTGATTTAATGCGTAGAGAGATTCTTGAAGGGATTGACGGTACCAATATAAAAGCTCAAATTATTGGCGAAATAGGGACTAGTAAAAAAATACAATGACTGATAGAGAGAGAAAGGTTTTTTTCTTGCTTCGTCAATTGTTCATAAAGACTTGGGAGTTCCAATTACCACTCATACAACCCTGGGAACATATGGTCACGAACAAGTTGCCTTCTTCAAAAAAGAGAATGTAGACTTAGATAGAGTAATTATTGGCCATGTCGATTTAACAGGCGATGCAAATTATATTCTTAAGATGTTAGATGAAGGTGTCTATGTAGAGTTTGATACTGTTGGCAAAGAAAATTATCAACCAGACTTATTGAGAGTAGAAATGTTAAGGGAAATCGAAAAAAGAGGTTATGAAGATAAGGTGTTCTTATCTATGGATATTACGCGGAAGTCAAACCTAGAATATCAAGGTGGAATAGGGTATTCTTATTTGTTAGATCGTTTTGTACCAATGTTACGAGAAGGTGGAGTGTCAGACAAATTCATTCGTAAAATGTTAGTGGAAAATCCTAAACGATTTTTGGTAAGGAGTAAAAGATGAAAAGTTATCCTTTAAAAAGTTTGACACTCGCAGAAGCGCAAGAAATGCAATTTAGACTAATAGACGAGATTACAAAAGTCTTTCCTGGAAATGAAATTTTAACTAGGGGAGATTTAGGAGTAGTTAAAGGTCTGAATCAACCTGTGTATACAAGAAAGGTCGAAAAAGTTATAGCAAACTTTTTTGACGCCGACGAAGCGCTGTTAGTTAGAGGGTCAGGAACAAATGCTATAAGACTGGCGTTACATGCGGGTGTTAACCGTAAAAAGAAAATATTAATTCATAATGCACCTATTTATCCAACAACGAATGTGAGTTTTGAGATGTTAGGTATCGCATATGAAAAAGTGGACTTTAATGATTTAAATGCTCTGAAAGATATTATTAGAAGTAAAGAAATAACGTCGGCGCTAGTTCAAATTACAAGGCAGCTTCCTTCAGATTCTTATGAAGCTGAAACTGTAATAAAAACAATTAAAGAGTTGCGCCCTGATATGTTTGTGATAACAGATGACAACTATTCTGTTTTTAAAACAGATAAAATAGGGATACAGTATGGAGCGGATGTTTCTTGCTTTTCAACTTTTAAGCTTTTAGGACCAGAAGGAATAGGTTGTGTAGTAGGAAATTCAGAAGCGCTACAAAGTTTGAAGAAAGAAAACTACTCCGGTGGAGGACAAGTGCAGGGGCATGAAGCTCTAGATGTTTTAAAAGGGATGATATATGTTCCGGTTTCTCAAGCAATTTCCGCTAAAGTTGGCGAGGAAGTATGTGAATCGCTAAATCAGGGGACTTTAGATATGGTTAAAGAAGCCTCTATTGTGAATGCTCAATCGAGGGTTTTGATTGTAGAATTAAAAGAACCGATTGCTGAAGCGGTGATTGAGGAAGCGACGAAGTTAGGTGCGTTGCCGTATCCTGTAGGAGCTGAATCTCAATATGAGTTTTGCCCTTTGTTTTATAGAGTTTCCGGCACTTTTAGAAGTGCGGATCCAACAGCAGAAAAGCGTTTGATCCGTATTAATCCGAATCGCTCCGGGGCTAAAACTATTATAAGAATATTGAAAGAATCTATAGAAAAAGTGAAAGAATAAATAAGAGGAAGAGTATGGTAGAAAAGTTTTTAATGAAAAAAGGTCAAGTAATCAATGCTATTGCATCTGATTTTTTAAAGAAATCGGTAGGAGATAAGGTGCCTAGTATTTCTGAATATCAAGAAGATTTAGAAGTAGCTCGTGGGACTGTTCAAAATGCGATTTCTTATTTAAAAAGTGAGGGGGCCTTTAAATTAATCAGCAAAGGACACCAAGGTTCGTTTATTTCAGAAATTAATTATGAAATATTACAATCTTATGCATTGTCAGAAACGGTTCTTGGGACTATGACGTTGCCATACTCTAAACTCTATGAAGGTTTAGCAACCGGAATTTACGAAGAATTCCGCAATAACCATATTCCATTGAATTTAGGTTATATTCGTGGATCTAAAGAAAGAATTAAAGCAGTTACGAGTAAGTTTTATCGTTTTGCAATTGTTTCTAAATTTGCTGCTAAACAAGCTATTCATAATCGCGAACCGTTAGAAGTAGCACTAGACTTCGGTAAAAATAGTTATTTAAGTGAGCACGTTGTTGTCTTTTCTAGTGAAAATACTGATAAGACTATTGAAAGTAAGAAGGTAGCTATTGATTATAATTCAATCGACCAATATCTACTAACTGAAGAAGTTGTAAAAGGTAAAAATGTTCAATTAGTTGAAATGCCTGGATTTCAAATTCTAACAGCGCTAAGAAAGGGAATTGTAGACGTTGGTGTTTGGAATTTAGATGAATTAATGGATAAAGATTATTCCGATTTAAGCTATTCGAAATTAAAAACACAATCGGTGGATTGATGATATGACATCCGCAGTTGTTGTAGTTCATAAAGATGATGATTCGCTTAGGGCATTTTTTAATCAAAGTGTAGTCGCGGATAAAATAATTGAGATTCAAGAAAAAGTGAAAAATAATGAGATGATTCCTCAATATTAAAAGGGGTGAGTTCATGCTAGAAGAGAAATTAGATGTTCTGGTAGTGGCGGATGTTATAGATGAAGATACAAAAAAATATATATTGAAGGCTAGTGACTTTTTTCGAAATGAAATGAAGATTAATGATGACACGAAGGTCGAAGTATTTCTTATTCATTTAGCGATGGCTGAATCGAGACGCAGAAAAAATGAAGTGTTGGATGCCAAAATGGAAGAAATCATTCGAAATGAAGTTAATAACCATCATAATTTTGCTGAATGTAAAGAAGTTTGGAGCCGCTTATCAAATTATATCGGTGAAGAATTTTATTCAGAGAATGAATTAGAGTTTATTTATCTTCATTTATTGAATTTGTTAGAAGGTGACAAAGATGTTTCTTGATCTTGTGAATAGAAGAAATCGATCTTTAGTCGATTTTGCAGTCAAGCTTCATCAAGATGGTGAAATCCTCCCAGATACTTATGTGGTTGATTTAGATGCGGTTATCCAAAACGCAAAATATATGTCTGAAATCGCAAATAAAGAAAATGTTGAGCTTTATTATATGCTTAAACAGATTGGAAGAAATCCATTTATAGCAAGGGCGCTTGCTGAAAATACAGATATAAAAAAGGCTGTTGTTGTTGACTATAAAGAAGCTTTACGGATGATGGAAGAGGGATTGTCTTTAGGGAATGTGGGACATCTAGTACAAATTCCGGATGCCTTGTTGGAGAAAATCATTTCTTATGGAACAGATTACATTACGGTGTACTCACTTGAGAAAGTACAGCAGATTATTCGTGTTGCGAATCGATTAAAAAAACATCAGAAGCTTTTGTTGAAAGTTATTGAGAAAGGCGACAATATTTATGATGGCCAATACGGTGGCTTTCATCTGTCCGATTTAAATGAGGTTATTGCTATTGTTGAGGCGTCTGACTGGGTAGAGATAGGCGGATTAACTTCTTTCCCTTGTTTTTATTTGATGGTAAAGAAAATATTATTCCAACCAATAACATGAAAACAGTAGAAAAAGCAAAAGAAATTCTTGAAAAAGAAGGAATTCAATCAATCTTAAATATGCCATCTGCTACTTGCTCAGTGACAATACCAGAAATTCGAAAATTAGGAGGACACCAAGGAGAACCGGGGCATGCTTTGACGGGAACCACTCCGCTTCATGCTGTGCTGGATTTGCCAGAAATACCAGCTTTAGTATATGTTAGCGAAATCTCTCATAATTTAGATGGCCATTCGTATTTTTATGGTGGTGGATATTATAGACGAGGCCATTTTGAGAATGTGGAAGTTGTTAATGGAGATAATGCTGTTTTTGATACAGTTCTTCCTCTGAAAGATGAAAGTATCGATTATTATATAGAAACAAAAAATGAACATCGAGTTGGAGCAACTGTGATTGGTTCTTTTAGAACTCAGATTTTTGTTACTCGAAGTGATTTGGCTATTGTTTCAGGATTACAGAGTGGGGAACCTCATTTAGTTGGGATTTACGATAGTTTGGGAAATAAAGTGAGAAGGTGAAAAAATGGGAAGATTTGTTCTCATTGTTTTAGATAGTTTTGGTGTAGGAGCAATGGATGATTGTGTAGAGGTAAGACCTAGAGATGTTGGAAGTAATACTGCAAAACATATCATTCAATCAAAACCTGATATAAAAATTCCTACGTTAGAGAAATTAGGACTTATGAACGCTATTGGTGAGGAAGTCGGAGAACATAAATTTTCGGATACGGCTAATTATGGGACAGCCAATTTAACTCATTATGGAGCAGATTCCTTTTTAGGGCATCAAGAAATAATGGGGACTACTCCGAAAGTTCCGTTGATTCAACCGTTTAATGAAAAAATAGATGAAGTTGAAAAAAATCTATTAAAATACGGTTATAAAGTTAGACGTGTTGGAGATCCGGGATTACAAATTCTTGTTGTGAACGAAGTAGCAACAGTAGGTGATAATTTAGAAACAGATTATGGACAAGTTTATAATGTTTCAGCTTGCTTAGATTTAATTAGCTTTGAAGAGTTAAGTAAGATTGGGCATGTTGTTAGAGAGGTTGTTCAAGTATCAAGGGTTATCACTTTTGGAGGAGAACAGATTACGCTGGATAACCTTTTACGAGCTAGAAAAGTGAAGAATGACAAGATAGCAGGGGTAGATGCTCCAGAGTCAGGAGTTTATAATCACGGATATCAGGTAGTTCATTTAGGGTATGGAATTGATAAGAATGTTCAAATACCAACGATTCTTGATAAAAAAGGAATTACAGTTTCTTTCTTAGGTAAGATAGCGGATATCATACAAACAACAAGCACAAGACTTTTCCCTGGTGTCGACTCTGAATATTTGTTTGATTGTTTAATGGGAGAAGTTAAGAGCATCGAAAATGGTTTTATTGCATTAAATATTCAAGAAACCGATTTGGCTGGTCATGCTGAAGATGTGGAGAGATATGCAGATCGGTTAGAAGTGAGTGATAAACGCATTGCTGAATTACTTCCTCAGTTAAATGTCGGAGATATTTTAATTGTGATGGCGGATCACGGGAATGATCCAAAAATTGGGCACAGCAATCATACGAGAGAAAGAGTCCCTCTTCTGATACACAGTCCTGGTATTACAGGGAAATATGTTGGAGAACGTGATACTATGGCTGATGTTGCTGCTACTGTTGGAGAATACTTTAATGTGGATTCTCCGCAGCATGGACATTCCTTCTTAAATAGAATTTTTGAAAAATAGGTTTTTACTATGGAAAAAATACAAAAATACGCTTATAAAACAATGCTTGCGATGAAGAATCCATTAAAATCGGTAGATAGGGTATATCCCTTGGCTTTTGATGAGATTTCTAATCATGATGGGTATTATTTTGGAGTTAAAAATAGTCTATATCTAACGAATGCGATGGAAGAAAAATTAAAACAATGTTCGTACTATTTGCATACTCGAGATCAATCTAGTTTAGGTGGCCGTGCTATTGATATTGATTTAAAGAATCCAATAACAGGTTTACCTATGACAGGCTCTTCTAGTGGAACAGCAATCAATGTCTTCTTAGGGATAAATGATATAGGAATGGGTACAGACGGTGGTGGGTCGGTTCTAGCCCCGGCGATTTCTTTAAATTTATTTTCTGTAATTGATCCATTATTGTTTCAAGAAGAACGAAAAAAAGAAATTGAGAAAGTGTCGACCGATGGAATTTCATTTATACCATCTATAGGTTTAATTTCTAAAAATCTAAAGTTACTTCGAGAATTATACTTAAATTTAAGAGCTTTAGAAAATTCTAATCGAGAAACGAAAATACTGGTTGATGACCAAAACATCTGTAATTTGCTGAAGGACGAGAATCTTGAAGTTAGCTCGTTTGAAGGGAAATATGATAATGAACGTTTAGCATTAATAGAAACCGCAAAAAGATTATTGGAGAAATACGATATTATTGTGAGTAAAGAAGGTCCAGTAGATTTGAATGGGTTTGGAGATACTGTCTTTGGACATTTTGATGATAAAACCAAAAAGATACAGGTTGCTGCTAATAAAGGTTTTCTCCGAATAGCTAATATGGCAAACTGTTTTGCATTAACTGTTCCAAGTGGGGAGTTGTCGACAGCGTATGTAATTTTATGTGACTCTAATAATGTTTCTGCTATTAGAAAATCTTTTCTGATTGCAGAGAGTTTATATAGAGAAAATGATGCGTTATCGGAAAGATATTTTTTTAAATTATAAAAAAATTACTTTATGAATGGATATAGTAACTAAGTTAGGGTTAGAAAAATCTAACCCTTTTTTCGTATCTTTTTATTGACAATGTTCCAAAATGGGGATATACTTTATATATAGTTTAGAATAATTCTAAACTAGAAACAGGAGGTAATAGATATGTCAAAAGAACAAACAAAACAAGTATTAAATCAATTAGTGGCTGATTTAAGCCAACAATCAGTAATCGTACACCAAGCTCACTGGTACATGCGCGGTGCAACTTTCATTACAATGCATCCATTAATGGATCAACACATGGAATTGTTAGACGCTCAATTAGATGAAGTATCAGAACGTCTAATCACATTAGGTGGAGCACCTTATTCAACATTACGTGAATTTGCTGAAAACACTAAGATTGCCGATGCTAAAGGAAACTACAGCGACAGCATGGAAGACCGTATCCGTCATTTATTAGTAGGATACCGTTACTTAATCGACCTTTACCAAAAAGGTATTGAAGTAGCTGGCGAAGAAGGCGACGATGTTACACAAGATATCTTCACTGGTGCAAAAGGTGCATTAGAAAAATTAGTTTGGATGCTTACAGCAACAATCAACGAAGCACCAGGTTTATAATTTTTGAAGACTCTAGGGCTGGGCAGTTTGTCCGGCCTTTTTCTTTTGCCTAAATTCTGAAAATTATCATATATGATAATTACCATATATGATAATTTCACCAACGTAATGTTCCGAAGTGTAACCCCCTCATCAGCAAGCCGTTAGAAGCACACACAATCTGGAACTCATCCCACCTTAACGAAGCTTTTTATTTTATTTTGCATTTTAGTTAAAAATATCACAATAGAAGTGGGGGGATATGGTATAATAAAGCCAATCTTATGAAAGGTGGAAGCTTTATGGAGCAAAAGAAATACAGCGGGAAAGAGTTCACGATGAACGTCCTTAACGCACTTGCATTAGGCGTGGTCGTTACACTTATCCCTGGAGCACTACTGGGGGAATTAGTGAAGGCGTTGTTACCAGTATTCCCACAAGGCCAATTGATAATCCAAGCAACACAAGTGGCCAATACATTAATGGGAGCAATTATCGGATTGATGGTCGGTCAATTCTTCAAATTCACTCCAATTCAAACAGGAGCGTTGGCACTAGCAGTCTTATTTGCAGGTGGAGTTGCGAATTTCAATCCTGACGTAAAAGGAATTGTGTTTAGTGGTACAGGAGACATCATTACGATGGGGCTTACTGCAGCGTTAGGAGCAGCAGTCATTTTATGGATTGGCAATAAAGCAAAAGCATACTCTATTATCGTGATTCCAACGGTGTTATTAGTCGTTGTTGGTGGAATAGGTCGTCTTGCGTTACCAACCATCAAAACTTTAACAACCTTACTAGGACAAGGAATCGGAAATCTATTATCATTACAACCCGTTATTATGTGTTTATTATTAGCCGTTATTTTCTGTATGTTAATCGTTTCTCCGTTTACAACAGTAGGGATTGCCGTGGCGATTAGCCTTAGCGGTGTTGGTTCAGGGGCAGCAAACCTTGGAATCTGTGCGGCTGGTTTCGGTCTTGCGATTGCGGGATGGAAAGTGAATCCAAAGGAACTGCGATTGCGCATTTCATCGGTTCACCAAAAATGTCAATGGCGAATGTGTTGGCAAAACCAAAAATCTTATTACCAATGATGTGTACTTCTGCTGTACTTGGTGTGTTAGCAGCTTTATTGAACATCCAAGGAACCCCTCAAAGTGCAGGGTTTGGGTTCAGTGGATTAGTGGGACCAATCAATGCGTTGAACCTAGCTGAGGGCGGATGGAGTGTGATGAATATCGTTATTGTGACACTTATTTTCGTCGTTGCGCCAATCGCGTTAAACATCGTATTCGTTCATTTATTCGAAAAAGTGTTAAAATGGATTCAACCAGAAGATTACAAATTAACCGTTTAAGAGAAAAGGGGAGTTAAAATGAAAATCGCAATTGCGGGTGCAGGAGCAATGGGATGCCGTTTCGGCTACATGTTAACAAAAACAGGACAAGAGGTGACGCTGATCGATGAATGGCCAGCTCATATCGAAGCCATCCAAAAAAATGGATTGAAAGTCGTTGATGGAGAAAACACAGATACGATTGATATCAAAATTATTCGCCCAGAAGAAGCAACAGAAGAAGTAGATGTGGTCATCGCATTTACAAAATCAATGAAATTAGGCGAAATGCTTGAAAAGATTAAAGCGATTATCCACGAAGATACAAAAGTGCTTTGTCTTTTAAATGGTCTAGGACACGAAGACACAATGGCAAAATACGTTCCTCGTAAAAACATTATTATGGGGGTTACGATTTGGACTGCGGGTATAATCGAACCAGGGGTAGCGCGTTTAGGCGGTACTGGTACGGTAGAAATGCAAGCTGCAGACCCAAGTGGTGTAGCAATTGCTAAAGAATTAGTAGAAGTGATGGACAAAGCGGGCTTGAACGCAAGCTACAGCGAAGACGTTCATTTCTCAACATGGCGTAAAGCGTGTGTAAATGGTACGATGAACGCAACATGTGCGATCTTAGACGCAAACATCGGCGAAGTGTTCGATACTTCAACAGCAGAAGCGATTGTAATGCAAATTATTGCTGAATTTGTCGCTGTTGCGGAAAAAGAAGGCGTGCATTTGGATCCAGCTGCGATGAAAGATTATGTGTATACAGCGTCTAATAAAGTTCGCGGACACTATCCTTCAATGCACCAAGATTTAATTCAAAACCACCGCTTTACTGAAGTGGACTTCTTGAACGGCTTTGTGGCTAGAAAAGGGAAGGAATATGGTATTCCAACACCTTACTGTCAATTGATTACAGAGCTTATCCACGCGAAAGAAGATATTTTGAAAGTTAAATAATACAGCAATATAAAAGAACAATTTAAAGAATCAGTTGGTTGTTGAAAGAGTCATAGTGGGGCACCGGCTTGAGCCTCGCCATTCTTTCAATCAACTGATTCTTTTTCATTGTTCTTTTACGTGAATATTGCTTCTAAATATCTCTTTTGCATCGACTAGCAATTAAATAATACAGCACACAAAATAGGAGCAAGGCGATTAGCCTGGCTCCTTTTTGTGTTTAGCGTTTGCGTATATCTAGGAAAATTTATAAGAAGTTTTCAACGAGTATCCGTACTGCTTCGAATGCGTTTTGAGAAGCTTTTTCAAGGGTTTCCTCGAAAGTATCCGGTGCCTCTTTCCCTACATGATCGCTGATGCCACGGATGTTCAACACAGGGATATCATAGAAACTAGCCACTTGCGCAATCGGTGCTGCTTCCATGTCGCTAGCTGTAATATCCGGCAACTTGGCGCGAATGTTTGCAACAGCATCAACCGAACTCATAAAAGAGTCGCTTGTAGCAATAAATCCGCTATGGACCAAGAAGGTTTGGACTTGTTCGCGAAGAAGCGTGAGTACTTTTTGTTGTAATTTACATCGACAGGGTAATCAGCTGGCATTTGAGGGACTTGTCCCCATGCGTAGTCGAATCCAGTCGCATCCACATCGCTATAGGCAAATTTCGTAGAGACAATCACGTCTGCTAAGCCTAATTCATGATTAAAGCTTCCTGTTGTCCCGGTGTTAATGATGAGATCAGGATGGACTTTATCGCATAACCAAGCACCAGCCGCGGCAGCATTCGCTTTTCCAATACCAGACTGAACAAGAATCAGATTCTCATGTACCTCTAGAATACGAATAGGCCCTTTTGAAAAGATGACGTTTCCTGGAGAGAAGTGCTCTTCAAACGGAAGGAGTTCTTCTTTCATGGCAGCAACAATCGCAATTTTCATGAATTATTTCCCCCACACTTCAGAAATTGGTTTACTTACTTCTACCTTAGTTCCTGCGAATTGTTCAGAAATGTATTTTTGGATTTCTGGATCGTGGTAAAGTTCTACTAATTTTTTGTATTCTTCTTTATCGGCATTCTCTGCCTTCACAACAATCACATTAATACTAGTAATGGTTGATTCATCCGCTTTTTCATAGAATAAAGCATCTTTTAATACATTTAATCCACCTTCAAGTGCGATGGTGTTTCCGATTGCGATTAAATCAGCATCGTCTAAGACACGTACGCTAGTCGTATCATCAATCATTAAGAACTCAAAGTTTCTTGTTTTCAACGATATCACTGGTAGTCCCCGTTCCTTCTTTGAAAGAACTAGATAGTTTAATCAGTCCGGCACTTTCTAATAAACGAAGGGCACGAGTCGCATTATATGGACTATCTGGAAGTGCAATTTTTGCACCGTTTGGTAAGTCGTTTAGACTTTTCACCTTCTTAGAGTAAAGCCCCATTGGTTCGATATAAGTCGTACCGATTGGAACGAGTTTGTTGGAATTCGCTTCGTTAAATCCCTGCAAGTACCCAATGGATTGGAATGCGTTGGCATCGACGGTTCCGTCTGCTACGCTCTCGTTTAAAGGAACGCCTCCATTGATTTCTTGTACTTCGATTTTAAGACCTGCTTTTTTAGCTTGTTCAGACTCAGCAATATGTCTCCATATATCCGCATCAGAACCAACGGAAGCAATTTTAACGGTTTTAGGTTCACTGCTTGAAGCCTCTGAGCCTTGCGAAGCTTGAGAGCTTGAAGCAGTGTTATTTCCGCAAGCGCCTAAGACGAATGCAGTAGAGAGAGCGATAAGGGATTTAGCGATCGTTTTTAATTTCATATTGGGGGTTCCTCCAGTCTAGGTGTCTAATGTTTCTTACTGAATGAGTGGTTAAATGACTTTTCCTCTCGAAAGGATCGATACTAATACCTTGTTTCAATACTTGTTTGGCGTATTCTTTTGCGCCAAATAATGAATGGTCACGGTAGTTTCCACACTGAACGGCGGAGACGCCTTGAATATCTTTGAATTGAATCTTCTCAACGATTTCTTCTAGCGTTGATTTCAATGCGCGAGCAATGTCTTCAGGTGATCGTTCTTCCCATAAAATCAAGTGGAATCCTGTACGGCATCCAAAAGGAGAGATATCGATAATTCCTTCTAAGCGGTCCCGTAAAAGATCAGCTAAGAGATGCTCAAAGGTATGAACCACACCAGTTGGCATTTCTTGTTTATTTGGTTGTAAGAAACGGATATCAAATTTGAAATCACATCTCCTTTTCTTCCGTGCTCATTCGCAATTAATCGAACATAAGGAGCGATGACCTTGTTATGGTCGAGTGTAAAGCTTTCTACTTCAGCCATGTTTATTCCTCCAATCATTGAAACAAAATAAAAAAGCCCGCACTTCTAGCCAACGCTAAAAGGACGAGTTGAAGTTGTGGTGGCGCCATTACAGTCTTCTTATAGAAGATTACTTCCGTACAACTATACGGTAACTCTGTAACGGGAGAACCCGTATTGTCCTAGCAAATCAGACAATCAGCTCAAAAACCTCGTTAAAAATAGAGTGATATTCGGTTTGCGGTAAGCTCTATTTTTGACTCTCTTTTCACAGCGTTTCAAATAAGTTATATAAAGACTATACTAGAAATAAAGAAGGTTGTCAATCTTAAAAACAAACTATACGAAACGTTTTTATGAAATAGTTCGTGAATTAGCAAAATATACGTACTATATAGATGGTGTTTTTTTAATTCGTTCGTTTTTGTAGCTAGATTCACTATTAATTTCGAGCCGGAGAGGGGGAAGTCCAAAAAATAATAGTAGAATGTCATGAATTTGTAATTTTTTTACGGTATACTATGGTTAACAAATTCAAAATGAAGGTGACAATAATGACATTATTAGACGTACAGCACGTACAAAAAGTGTATCAAACAAGATTCGGAGCTACTGAAGTAACAGCTTTGAAAGATATTAGCTTCTCTGTGGAAGAGGGAGAATATGTAGCCGTCATGGGGGAATCTGGTTCAGGGAAAACGACGCTTTTAAATATTTTAGCGACTCTAGACCGTCCAACAGAAGGGAAAGTTCTTCTAAATGGTGAAGATATTCAAAAAATCTCAGACAAAGTATTAACAGAATTTCGTCGCGATCATCTTGGGTTTGTGTTCCAAGACTTCAACTTATTAGAAACATTATCGGTGTATGACAACATGGTGCTTCCGCTCGTATTGGCTCGTCGACCAATAGAAGAAATGGAAAAGAAAGTGAAACCAATTGCGGAAATGCTTGGGATTGAAGATTTACTAAAAAAATATCCATATGAATTATCAGGGGGTCAACAACAACGTGTGGCAATCGGTCGTGCCATGATTACCGATCCAAGTTTACTACTGGCCGATGAACCAACAGGAGCTTTGGACTCAAAATCAGCTAGCAACACATTAGATTTGTTCGATAAAATCAATGAAAATGGCCAAACAATCTTAATGGTAACGCATAGTACCGTGGCTGCTAGTCGCGCTAAACGAGTGCTCTTTATTAAAGATGGGTTGATTTATAATCAATTGTATCGTGGAGACAGAACGGATCAACAAATGTTTGAATTAATCTCAGAAACGCTCACTGTGATGGCAAACAGAGGTGAGGCACATGTTTAATTTACTTCGTTCGATGGCGATTACGAATTTACGGAAGAACCATTCGTTATACCTACCCTATGCCCTAGCAACGGTATTGGTAACCGTTGTTCTTTATATTACACATGCCTTATCTGCAATGCCGGAGCTTGCAACTTTAAATGGTGGTGCCCAGATGGCTAAAACATTGCAATTCGGGGTTATTATTGTCCAAATTGTATCGTTGGTTATCATTTTATATGCGAATGCATTTGTGATGAAATCGTTCGAAAGAGTTCGGTCTATACGGAATCTTAGGGCTTGATCGTAAAAATATTCAATTGCTCAGTCTTATTGAATTAGTCATGTTTGCTTTTGTCAGTGTTACGCTAGGGATTATTCTTGGAATGATTTTCCACCGTATATCCTTTGCCTTATTATTGGGGTTGATTCAATATTCCATCGGGATTGAATATTCGTTACAAATCGGAAGTATCTTCTATGTGTACTTTACTTTAGCGGTTATTTTCGCTCTGGTGTTCTTTATCAATGCGACAAGATTATATATGAGTCGTCCGCTTGAACTCTTGAAGGAAAAGAAAAAAGGGGAAAAACAAGGTCGTTTTGTTGCCTTCCGTGCCATTGTGGGTCTTGTGATGCTAGGAACTGCTTATACGATGTCTCAAGCCATTGAGTCGCCTGTTAAAGCACTTCTTTATTTCTTCTTAGCAGTTCTTTTAGTAGTTATTGCCACTTACATTTTATTTGATGCGGGTTCAATTGCGTTATTAGCTCTATTGCAAAAAAATAAAAAGTTATTTTACAAACCAACGAACTTTATCTCGATTTCAAACTTAAAGTTCCGTATGCGTAAAAATGCTGCAGGTCTTGCAAGTGTGTGTGTACTATCAACTATGGTTTTAGTGACGTTAGCGACGACAGTGGCTTTACAAAAAGGAACGACTGAAAAACTAGATGAAAACTATCCAACGGCCTATTCTGCAATTGGATATATTATTGACCAATCAGAAGTGAATAAATACCCAGAAATCGTTCAACAAATCAAGGCACAATCGAAGGGGAAACTTTCTAATGAAAGAAGTTATTTAAGTGTACTTCGTTTTGGTACTCGCACAGAGAAAGGGTTTGATTTAACAGGGGTTCACTCTGGAGACAGCCCAGCTGCAATGTTGACTATTATTTCGGTCGACGAGTATAATCGCTTGTTTGGAACGAAGTATTCGGTAGGGGATAAAGAAATCATTCTAGGTCTTGTCAAAGGGAATGTCACAAAAGTGGATGAGGTGAAGACCTGGTCTGTTGTATTCAATGCGACTTTGAAAGTCAAAGAAATGATTGATGCCTCAGCGTATAAAAAAGTAATGCCACAGCTTCCATATGTATCTGATAATATTTATGTAGCAATCGTCCAAGATCCGATGAAGTTTATGGAACCTTCTGTCGGAAAGGCTATGTATTACTCGTTGTGGGATACAACAACGGAATTTTCACAACGAGATGCAGAATTCCAAGCGTACCAAAAGGTAGCAAATCAGTATAAAAATGGCAATTTGCTCTTAGCTAGTAAGAATGAAGCGGCTAAGGAATTATATAGCTTTATGGGAAGTTTGCTCTTTGTGGGAGCTCTTCTATCTATTGCTTTCTTTATTGGAGCAGCGCTTGTCATCTACTATAAACAAATTTCTGAAGGATACGAAGATAGAGATCGATTTGTCATCTTGCAAAAATTGGGAATTGATCAAAAAACGATTAAGAAATCCATCAATCGCCAAGTGCTCATCGTCTTCTTCTTACCATTAGTCATGGCGTTCATCCATACAGCGTTTGCCTTTAAGATGTACCGTAAGATTATCGAACTCTTCGGCGTTGACGGTAGTGTCACATTAAATGCAACAATGGTGATTGGAGCTATTTTCGTGGTGGTTTATCTCGTTGTTTATCAAATCACTTCAAGAAGTTACTTCAGAATTATCAAACGGTAATTGTCTAAGAATATTCAAAGGGGTTTCCGAAGGGAGCCTCTTTTTTTGATGAAATTTTCAAAGTGACAAAAATGTAAGAAACGAATAAAAAATGATAGGATGGTGTCATGAATTCACTTTTTATTTCGGTTATACTGTGTTCAACAAATTAAAACAAAGGGTGAAAACAATGACATTATTAGACGTACAACATGTACAAAGTATATCAAACAAGATTCGGAGCTGCGGAAGTAACCGCACTAAAAGACATTAATTTCTCAATTGAGGAAGGCGAATATGTGGCAGTCATGGGGGAATCAGGTTCAGGGAAAACAACGCTATTAAATATTTTAGCAACTCTAGACCGTCCAACAGGCGGAAGTGTTCTATTAAATGGAGAAGACATCCAAAAGATTTCTTCAAAAGTACTAACAGAATTCAGACGTGACCATTTAGGATTCGTGTTCCAAGACTTTAACTTATTAGAAACATTATCGGTGTATGACAATATCGTATTGCCACTCGTTTTAGCAAGACGTCCGATTGCGGAGATGGAACAAAAAGTGAAGCCGATTGCGGAAATGCTCGGAATTTCAGATTTATTGAAAAAATATCCTTATGAATTATCAGGAGGTCAACAACAACGTGTGGCAATCGGTCGTGCAATGATTACAGATCCAAGTTTACTACTGGCCGATGAGCCAACAGGAGCGCTTGACTCTAAATCAGCTAGCAACACATTAGATTTGTTCGATAAAATCAATGAAAATGGTCAAACAATCTTAATGGTAACACATAGTACGGTTGCGGCAAGTCGTGCTAAACGAGTGCTCTTTATTAAAGATGGATTAATTTATAACCAATTGTATCGTGGAGAAAGAAGCGACCAACAAATGTTTGAATTAATCTCTGAAACGTTAACCGTGATGGCGAACAGAGGTGAGGCACATGTTTAAACTACTAAGTTCATTAGCCGTGACGAATTTGAAAAAGAATCACTCGCTTTATTTACCATTTGGACTCGCAACAGTCATGGTCACGATGATTTCTTATATCGTTCACGCATTATCTTCAATGCCAGAACTTTCCACTTTAAGAGGGGGTTCTTCAATCGCTCTTTCTTTAGGGTTGGGAGTGATTGTGATTCAAGTTGTGGCGCTATTAATTGTGCTTTACGCCAATAGTTTTGTAATGAAAAATCGTTCGAAAGAATTTGGACTATATGGAATTTTAGGCTTAGACCGTAAAAATGTACAAATTCTTAGCTTTATGGAATTGTTCCTATTTGCACTTGCTAGTGTAACGGCTGGGATTGCATTAGGAATGGTTTTCCACCGTTTTGCATTTGCAGTTCTCTTAAAATTGATTCAATATCCAATCGGCCTAGAGTATCACTTACAAATCGGTAGTGTTTTCTTTGTATATATTTCATGGGTGTTATCTTCTTGATTGTGTTCTTCTTGAATGCTACGAAAATTTATACAAGTCGTCCATTAGAATTACTAAAAACAAAGAAATTTGGTGAAACAAAAGGTCGTTTCATGAAGACTCGCGCAATCATTGGGTTTGCGATTTTAGGATTAGCCTATTATATGTCCCAAACGATTGAAAGTCCGATGGCAGCCATCGTGATGTTCTTTGTTGCAGTTGTTATGGTTGTTATTGCGACCTATATTTTGTTTGACGCAGGGTCCATTGCCATTTTAAGTGCATTGCAAAAAAACAAAAAATTATTCTATCAACCAACAAACTTTATTTCAATCTCCAATTTAAAATTCCGTATGCGTAAAAATGCAGCTGGACTAGCTAGTGTATGTATTTTATCGACCATGGTATTAGTAACGCTAGGAACGACTGTGTCTTTACAAGCAGGAGCTTTTAAAACGCTAAATGAATCCTATCCTACGGAATATTCGGTTTCTTCATTTTTGACTTCTAAAGATCAAGAAGCAGAAGCAAATAAAGCGATGAAAGATATTCAAGCTAAATCTTTATCAACGATTAAAAATGAAATTTCATTTGGACAATCGGTTCGTTTTGGTCTTCAAAAAGGAGATTCTGTTGAGATTGCGAATTCTTTTTCAGGAACAGAGAATGCTGTAGCTCTAACGGTGATGTCTCAAGAGGATTATAACCGCATTTTTGGAACGAATCTTTCTTTAAAAGAAAATGAAATGGTAGTGAGCCATACAAAAGGAGACGGCAAAGAGTTTTCAACGCTGACAACTGCTAAAAGTACCTACAAAGTCATTGGAAATCTAAATGACGATAAGTATAAGACAACCTTACCTCAATTATCTTTCTTAGTGGATAATATCTATATGGTGGTTGTGAAAGATGTATATGACTTTATCAATCCAGAAATGCATGAGAGAGTACAGTATTATTCATTATGGAACACAGATACACAAGAAGATCACTTGAAGGAAGAGTTTGAAGCGTATCAAAATATAGATATGGATCAATATAGTGTCCCTATAGCCATGTCTAGTAAAACAGAAGCTGCGAAAGAAATATATGGATTTATGGGAAGTCTTCTCTTCATTGGGGCCTTACTTTCAGTTTCCTTCTTTGTAGGTGCGGTATTAGTGATTTACTACAAACAAATCTCTGAAGGATATGAGGATAGAGACCGTTTTGTCATCTTACAAAAAATGGGAATTGATCATAAAACTGTTAAACAATCGATCAATCGCCAAGTATTAATTGTCTTCTTCATGCCTCTATTAACGGCATTCATGCATACAGCTTTTGCGTTTAAAATGTATACGAAGATTGCACAATTATTTGGAGTAAATACTCAAATAACATTGATTGCATCGATTGTCATTGGGATTATTTTCTTAATCGTTTACTTTATCGTCTACAAAGTAACCTCTAGAAGTTACTTTAAGATTGTGAAACGATAAAAAAACATTCACAAAGAGCAGACTGTTTTGAATAAGAAACCTATTTTGGATGGCTTCTTTCACATTAAAAATCACACAAAAGGACAAGGTTTTCTTGTCCTTTTTATGTGCTCAAAAATAGGATAACTGTCCACAATAAAAAGCTTTCAAAAAAAACAAGATTTCGGTTTTCAGAAACTAAAAAACATGGTAGAATAGAATGTATTGAAGTAAATAAAACTGGAGGATTAGTCATGATCGATGTTATTGACTTAAACAAAGTATTCGATAACGGCTTTGAAGCATTGAAGTCAGTAAATTTCTCAATTGAACAAGGAGATTTAGTATGTTTACTAGGTCCTAGTGGATGCGGGAAATCAACAATTTTAAATTTAATCGCGGGATTATTATCACCTACTGGGGGAGACATCCAATTTAAAGGAGCGTCAGTTGTTACGACAGAACCAAAAGACCGTAACATTGGATTCGTATTCCAAAACTATGCGTTATATCCGCATATGACAGTGTTAGAGAACATCATGTTCCCACTAACTGTTGGGAAAAACAAAATTTCTAAAGAAGAAGCTCAAAAAATTGCAGAAGAATATATGCAATTAACGAACATTGAAGAGTTAGCAGGTAAAAAACCTGGTACTTTATCAGGGGGACAACAACAACGTGTGGCCATCACTCGTGCGCTTGTTCAAAAACCTGAAGTGCTCTTACTAGATGAGCCGTTAAGTAACTTGGATGCTCGTTTACGTTTGAAAATTCGTGAAGAAATCCGTCGTCTTGTAAAAGAAGTAGGAATCACAACAATCTTCGTAACGCACGACCAAGAAGAAGCATTATCTATCTCAGATAAAATCATTCTTTTAAACGAAGGGTACATTCAACAACATGATGACCCACAAAACTTATACCTAGAACCAAGTAACTTATTTGTTGCGAAATTCATCGGTAACCCAATCATCAATATTACAGAAGTGGAAATTAAAGACGGTGTGATTACTCACCCATCATTCAACTTACCAACTTCTGAATTATCACAAGACCGCAAACGTCAAGAATTAGCAGATGGACATTACTATTTAGGAATGCGTCCAGAAGACGTAGTTCCAGCTGCTGAAGGAGAAGGTTTATTCTCTACAACGATCAGTGGAGTTGAGTTAATCGGACGTGAACGTATTCTTCACTTCCCATTAGGCGAACAATACTTGAAATCAATCGTAAGTGTGGAACATAAGATTGAAGAAGGAGACACACTTGCATTTAACATTCTAAAACACAAAATCTTCTTATTTGATAAAGATGGAGCGCGTGTTTACTAATGAGAAATATAATCCAGAAAACCAACCTAAAGCTTGGTTCTTCCTTCTCCCATCTTTAGGAGTGATTCTCTTATTTAATATTTATCCATTACTTCGTTCGTTCTGGATGAGTTTCCAAAAAGGGTCACTATTAAAATTACAATATACAGGCTTGGACAATTACAAAAAAGTAATCTCAGATCCAGTTTTCCATAAAGCGCTTATGAACACTGCATTATATGCGTTCGCGGTTGTACCCGTTGCGCTACTTATTTCAGTGGTCGTTGCGTGGATTATTTTTGAGAAGATTAAACATAAGAGTTTCTTTGAAACTATCTTCTTCATGCCATATGTTACAAGTACAATCGCTATCGGGATTGTATTCCGTTACTTCTTCAATGGAGACTACGGGATTATCAATTTCTTCTTAGGCTTGATTGGTATTCCAGCTGTTAACTGGCTTGATAATGTAAATATGAGCATGCCAACATTAATTATTTTTGGGGTATGGACAAGTTTAGCGTTCAATATCATTATTTTGTTAGCAGGGTTAAGAAACATCGATTCAGAGCATTTCAAAATTGCAAAAATGTTTGGTGCAACAGATCGTGAAATCTTCTGGCGTATTACTTTCCCTCAATTAGTACCTACAATTGCCTTCTTATCAACAGTGAACTTAATTGGTGCATTCAAAGTGTATACTCAAGTTTATGCGTTGTTTGGAGGAAGCGCTGGTACAGCCAACTCAGCAACAACTGCTGTGTACTATATTTACGATAAATTCCATGTGGCAGGAAGACCAGGGGTTGCCATGGCAGCAACTGTAATCTTATTTGCAATCATTCTTTTTGCAACATTCCTCCAAAACAAATTCCTAAGAAAGGCGGAGGGATAAGATGAAAAAAGTATTTAATGGATTTTCGGTTGCGCTATTAATTTTCTTAGCGTTAATTACAGTATTCCCATTTATTTATATGATTATGACTGGGTTAATGACGTATGCAGAAGCAACAAGCATTCCGCCATCATTTATTCCTAGTTCATTCCAATTTAGTAACTATCTAGAAGTATTTAGCCGTGCGCCATTCTTACGTTACTTTGGAAACACATTATTCGTGTCTCTATTTACAACAGTAGCTACGGTCATTACTTCGTTACTAGCAGCCTTTGCTGTAACAAGCTTACAGTTCAAAGGAAAAAATATTGTAATGATGATTTTAGTTTCATTATTAATGGTTCCTTACGAATCAATCATCTTCACAAACTACCAAACAATCGCTCAATTAGGGTTGTTAAACACTTATATTGCATTAATCATTCCGTTTTTAACAAGTATCTTCTATATTTACTACTTAAACGGATACTTAAAAGGAATCCCAAGTACATTTTACAAGGCTGCTAAAATTGACGGTGCCAGTGATTTGGAATATATCCGTCGTATTTTAGTGCCAATGTGTAAACCAGCATTGGTAACAGTAGGGATTTTAACATTTATCCAAAGCTGGAATTCATTCCTATGGCCATTATTGGTTACAAATACGAAAGAATTCCGTCTATTGAACAATGGTCTTTCTGCCTTCACAACAGAAGCCGGAAGTGACGTTCATTTGCAAATGGCCGCTGCTACTTTAACGGTTATCCCAATTCTGTTAATTTACTTTGTATTCAGAAAAGAAATTATTAGAGGGGTAGCGAAGAATGGTATCAAAGGATAAAACAACGATTACCTTTCATAGCGGAATTTTAACCATTGGTGGGACTGTCATTGAAGTTGCTTATAAAGATAGCCATATCTTTTTCGACTTTGGAACAGAATTTCTCCCAAAATTAGAATTGACCGATGAATCAGTACAAACGCTCGTAAATCATAGAGTCATTCCACATTTAAAAAATGTTTATGATGCAAGAATTCCTTACAAATATGAAGGGGATGAAGATAAAGACTATGCCAATACGGCCGTCTTTATCTCACATGCGCATCTAGACCATACGAGAATGTTGAACTATTTAGACCCAAGCATTCCTTTATATACATTGAAGGAAACAAAAATGATTGTGAACTCGCTCAATCGAAATGGAGTATTTTTGCTACCATCACCGTTTGAAGACGAGACATTTACAAGAGACATGATTGGCTTAGATGCTGGTGATGTGATTAAAGTTGGAGAAATCGAAGTAGAAATCGTTCGTGTCGATCACGATGCATACGGGGCTGCTGCTTTAATCATCAAAACACCAGGCCATCATATTACGTATACAGGTGATTTAAGACTTCACGGTCATAATGCCGAAGATACAATTGAGTTCTGTAAAAAAGCAAAACATACGGACATTTTAATGATGGAAGGAGTCTCTATCAGTTTTGGTGACCGTCCAGCAGAAGTGGAAGCTTTCAAACCGGAAACTGAGGAAGATGTGATTCGTCAGATTGCTTTCTAGAACAAGAAAATCCACATCGACAAATCACATTTAATGGATATCCAGCAAATGTTCGTCGTTTTGAAAAAATCGTCGAAGGAACAAGTCGTACTGTTGTTCTTGAAGCAACAATGGCAGCACTTCTTAAAGAAGTCTTCCAAAAAGAAGCCCATTACTACTATCGTGAAGGGGCGACTCGACTAGAAGAACTAGATCCAGCATTAGAAATTCCATACGAAACGTTATTAGAGGATACTTCAGAGTACTTATGGCAAGTGGTGGATCATTTTGATCGCTTGCAAGAGGGAAGCTTATACATCCATAGTGATGCACAGCCTCTAGGAGACTTTGATCCGAACTATCAACCGTTTCTTGATTTATTGGCGGAAAAAAACATTGAGTTTGTTCGCCTTGCTTGCTCAGGTCACGCAAAACCGGAAGATTTAGACCGAATTATTGCGATGATTGAGCCTAAGTGTTTGATTCCAATCCATACGTTAAAACCAGAACTTCTGGAAAATCCGTATGGCAAAAGAATATTGCCGTATCGCGGCGAAAAAATTGTGTTGTAAAAACTATATAACAAAAGGAGAAGAAAAATGAAATTCAAATCTTTAGTAAAAGCGACACTAGCAACAGCATCAGTTGTAGCGTTAACAGCATGTGGAGCTAACTCATCAAACGGCTCACAACAAGCTGAAACTAAAAAAGATATCGTAACAGAGGTTAAATCAGAAACAACAATCACTTTCTGGCATGCCATGAACGGTCAGCTTGAAAAAGCTCTTCAAAAATTAACAGAAGACTTCATGAAAGCTAACCCAAATATTAAAGTAGAGTTACAAAACCAATCTACTTATAAAGATTTACAAGCTAAAATCAACTCAACTTTAACTTCACCAAAAGATTTACCAACAATCACTCAAGCATATCCTAACTGGTTATTCAATGCTGCGAGTCAAGATTCGTTAGTAGATTTCAAACCATATCTTGAAAACGAAACAATCGGATTCAAGAAAGGTGAAGAAATTCGTTCAGACTTAATGGAAGGTGCTCGAATCAACGGAGTACAATACGGTATCCCATTCAACAAATCTACAGAAGTATTATTCTACAATGCAGATTTATTAAAAGAATACGGTGTTAAAGTTCCAACTACTTTAGATGAATTAAAAGAAGCCGCTAAAACAATTTACGAAAAATCAAACCACGAAGTTGTGGGTGCTGGTTTCGACTCATTAAATAACTACTATGCAATTGGTATGAAGAACAAAGGCGTTGACTTCACTAAAGAATTAGACTTCACAAGTGATGCTTCAAAAGAAGTTGTTAAATACTATGCAGACGGAATTCGTGACGGATACTTCCGTACAGCTGGTTCAGATAAATACTTATCAGGACCATTCCAAAACAAAAAAGTAGCAATGTATGTTGGTTCAACAGCTGGTGAATCATTTGTAGCTAAAGGTGCTAAAGAAGCTGGATACGAATACGGTGTAGCTCCACGTCCTGATAAATTCAACCTACAACAAGGTACTGACATTTACATGTTCGAAGGTTCTACTACTGAAGAACAACGTACAGCAGCATTCTTATACTTGAAATTCTTATCTTCAGCTGAATCTCAATTATACTGGGCGCAAAAAACTGGTTACATGCCAACAGTTGCTTCAGTGTTAGAAAAAGATGAATACAAGAAATCAGGTTCTAAAGTTCCTGCTATCTTAGCAGATGCTACTAAGAACTTATTCTCAATTCCTGTAGTTGAAAACTCAGATCCTGCATATGCTGAAGTTCGTACGATTTTAGAAAAAATCTTTGCAACTCAAAACGGCAATGTGGATCAATTAATTCAAGATTCTAAAGCGCAATTTGATGCTGCGTGGAATCAATAATCACTTATAAAGTTCATTCACAACACAATCACAATGAAAGCCTGGGGAATTTTCCTCAGGCTTTTTGTGTGGAAATAATTGGTGCTGGGGGCGTATTGGCCCCTTCGGGGGAGGCTTTTAGGTGTATGAAGTGCCGTGTGAATTGCTTTAGAAACAAGCGGTTTTTACTGTTGAAAGAATATTAGTGAGCCACCGACTCGAGTCTAGGGTCTCTCGTCTTTGAAGCCTCAAAGAGACACTAACGAATGGATTCGTAAGTGTCTCTAATTCGCATTCAATGGATGTTCTCACTAATCTTTCAACAAAACCTCTGTTTCTGTCGCAATTAACGTTATTGGTGTACACCTAAAAGCCTCCTGAGGGGGATTCCACACAACAAAGCTGAGGAAAGTTGAGTGGCTTTTTCTAGATTGTGTTCCTCATTCACGACGGACCGGTGCTGGGTGATGTTGGGCCTACTTTAGAAACAAGCTGTTTTTTATGTTAAAAGAATATTAGTGAGCCACCGACTCGAGTCTAGGGTCTCTCGTCTTTGAAGCCTCAAAGAGACACTAACGAATGGATTCATAAGTGTCTCTAATTCGCATTCAATGGATGTTCTCACTAATCTTTCAACAAAACCGCTGTTTCTATCGCAATGGACGTTTTTGGTATACACCTAAAAGCCTCCTGAGGGGAATTCCACACAACAAAGCTGAGGAAAGTTGTGTGGCGTTCTTTAGATTGTGTTCCTCATTCACGACGGACCGGTGCAGGATGGGATGAGTGTCTTTTATGGATAGTATGTTATAATGGGCCGATAGGAGAGGTGATTTGAATGCGGTACGTGCTTTTATTAAGGGGCGTTAATGTTGGAGGAAAAAATAAAGTCGTAATGAGCGAGCTGAAGGAACTATTAAAGAGTGAAGGCTTCAGTGAGGTGGATTCTTACATTAATAGCGGGAATTTATTTTTTACAAGTAGCGAGAGTGTGGAGAAAATCGTTTCGAAAGTTGAAAAATTATTAGAAGAGAATTATGACTTCTCGATTCCGTTTGCGTTACTTTCAAAAGAAACTTATTTAGAAGAAATGGCAAATCTTCCAGAGTGGTGGAACGAAGACTTTGCTAGAAAAGATATTTTGTTTTATTCTCAGGGGACCAATTCGGATGAGGTCGTTGAATTTGCAAAAAACTCGGAGCTTTATAATGAAAAAGTATATATCGGAAAGAATGCAGTCTTTTGGGCTAAGATGGATGAAGGGGAGTTCTTGAAGACGACTTATCATAAGAAGTTGTTGAAACAACCTTTTTATAAGACGATTACAATTCGAAACGGTAAGACCTTTGATAAAATTGCAGAACTACTGCAAAAAGAACAGTAGTATTTATAGAAGTAAAATGATCTAAAAACAGTAAGTCGAAGAATTTACTGTTTTTTTATTTAAAAAGAAAGAGAAATCAGTGTGTAAGACAGATATGAAGTAGAAAGAAGTGCCTTTATGATAGGGCTTTTTTATGGTACAATAATCTGTGAATTTGTAGAAAGTAGAGGCGCATTATGGAAATAAAAATTATTGAAACAAGTGATATGCATGGATATGTATTGCCAACGAATTATACTGAAAGAAACTTGGATTTAGGATTCAGTACTGCAAAGGCTGCGACGGTCATTCAACGATTAAGCAAGAAGCCAAAGGACCAGTAATTCAAATTGAAAATGGAGACTTTATTCAAGGGTCACCATTAAGCTACTATGTACGTAAGAATGATGCAAAAGTAGCTGCAGATTTAACTAAAGTATTAAACTATTTAGGCTATGATTTAGGGATTCTAGGGAATCATGAGTTCAACTATGGGCTAGACTACTTAAGAGAAGCAATCACGTCTTATAAGCATCCTATTCTTTGCGCAAACATTTTAACAAAAGACGGTAAGCCAGCATTCGGTGAACCTTACAAGGTGTTTGAAAAAGAAGGTGTAAAAGTCGCTGTTCTAGGGATTACAACACCCTATATTCCAAATTGGGAACAACCTGCAACGGTAAAAGATTTAGTATTCGTGAGCGCGTTGGAAACAGCGAAGAAATACGTTCCAGAAATGCGTAAAGTGGCGGACGTTGTTGTGGTAACTTATCACGGAGGATTCGAGTGCGACCTTTCATGTGGGGATCCAACAGAGTTATTAACAGGAGAAAACGAAGGGTATGCGATTGCGACTCAAGTAGAAGGAATCGACGCCTTAGTGACAGGACACCAACACCGAGTAATTGCCCAAAAAGTGAATGGGATTCCAGTGATTCAGCCAGGATACCGTGGGGCTTATGTGGGTGAAATCAGCTTACAAGTGGAAAAAGTAGACGGGAAGTATACCGTCGTTTCAAGCGAAGCAAAACTTCATCCAACTGAAGAAGTTCCAGCAGATCCTAAAGTCGTAGAAATGTTTAGCGACTTACAAGCAGAAGTGGAAGATTGGTTAGATACAACAGTTGGAACAGTAGTCGGGGATATGACGATTAAAGATCCTCACGAAGCGCGTTTAAAAGAACATCCATATGTTGAGTTCATTAACAAAGTTCAAATGGATGCCAGTGGTGCAGATATTTCAGGAACGGCGTTATTTAATAATGATGGACGTGGGTTCAATTCTGAAATTCGCATGCGTGACGTGATTACAAACTACATTTATCCAAATACATTAGCTGTTCTAAAAGTGAGCGGAGCGGACTTGAAAGCGGCTCTTGAACGAGTAGCTACTTATTTCATTGTTGAAAATGGAAAAGCAGTCTTCAATCCTAAATATGTGGAGCCAAAACCTCAATTCTACAACTATGATATGTATGAAGGAATCGAGTATACTTTAGACTTTACAAGACCATTTGGAGACCGTGTCACACGTTTAGACTATCATGGAAAACCAGTTCAACCGACTGATGAATTAGAAGTGGTGGCAAATCAATATCGTGCAGTTGGGGGCGGAAACTATAGTATGTTTAAGCCGGAGAAGATTGTGCGTGAGGTGCAGATCGACATGACGGAGCTCATTGCGGAATACTTGCGCAAACATCCAGTCATCGAAGCAACCGTCAACAACAACTTTAAGACTGTGGTGAAATAAAAAAATATTTAAAAAGCTACGCTTTATTTTCGGATAAACACATAGTAGCTATTATAGCTGTACCGGATTGAGCCAAGGTCTCAATCCTATCGAGCCTCAAACGGATGGTAGGAAATGAATTTCCAACCATCCGTAATTCGCATCGATTACGAATCGCTATAATGGCTACTATGTTATCCGAAACCGCGTAGCTTTTTATTTGCACTTAAAATGTTGAAAATTCTTCGATAAAGTATGTACAAGTATTCCTTCATTCGAAAGGGAAATGTGCTTAAAAGGGATTGGAGATTCTTAGTTTGAGTGGTAAATAGTGTATTGAGTCTTGTTCAAAGTATGATATGATTAAAAGAAAAGGTCATATAGAGAGGATTCGAGTATGAAAGGGAAAAAGCTGTTTTATTTTGCACTATTTTTTTCGTTAATTGTAATTCTGTATGGATGTAACGGGAGAAATAGTAGAGGCTATTTGGAAGACCGAATTGGAACTCAGATTAGTCGTGTTTATCCTACGAAAAACTTAGAAGATCTATTTGGGCAGTTTCCTAACGGTTTTACGATTTATCAATCTTATCAGCTGGAAGATAGGTTCATTGACATACAATTAGATGGTGTTGAGAAGGGGAAGTCTATAGAAGGAACGATAAAAGTCATTAATATTGATAGCGGAGCTGAGGAAAAGAAAATCGCAGTTACGTATGATAAAGGAAAGTATTCATACGACAATGAAGAAGAGGCAAGAAAACTTTGGCCAAAAGAAAAGTTTTTATTCCAAGAAATGACGTTGAATAAAGAGATTCTTTCGAAATTTAAGCTAAAGGAAACTTACTACAACCGTAATAGTGGTGGTTTTGACTTAGAATATACCGTTAAAAATGAACAAATAAACGAGTTTCTCGAATTGGGAAATCAACCTCAAGTTATATTAGGTTTCCACGGAAGTAATGCGAATAGAGGATACTATTACACACTTACAGTTGAGTTAGGCAGAAATTTTAAATTTAGAGAAAGAATCAGCGAGTAATATTTGAACTTTGAGAATGTTTAACAAGTAGAAAGGGTTAGTTATGAAAGGGAAAAAGCTATTTTATATTGCAGTGTTCTTTTCGTTAATCGCAATATTGTATGGATGTAATGGAAGAAATAGCAGAGGTTATTTAGAAGATCGAATTGGGAACCAAATCAGTCGAGTTTATCCAACGAAAAACTTGGAAGATTTATTTGAGCAATTTCCAGAGGGATTTACTATTTATCAAGGTTATATATTAGCTGATAAAATTATTAAAATAGAATTAGATGGAACTGAAAAAGAAAAAAACCTATAGAAGGAACGATAAGAGTAATTAATATATATAGTGGAGCTGAGGAAAAGAAAATCGCCGTGACGTATGATAAAGGAAAGTTTTCATACGACAATGAAGAAGAGGCGAAAAGACTTTGGCCAATAGAAAAGTTTTACTCCAAGAAATGACATTAAATAAAGAAATCTTATCGAAATTTAAACTAAAGGATACTTACTACAACCGTAATAGTGGTGGTTTTGACTTAGAATATACCGTTAAAAACGAACAAATCAATGAGTTTCTCAAACTAGAAAATCACCCACAAGTTACATTAGGATTTCATGGCAGTAATGCGAATAGAGGTTATTACTACACACTTACAGTCGAAGTAGATAGTGATTTTAAATTTGCTGAACGAATTAGCGAGTGATATTTTTGATAAGTATTTTAACTTGGGGATGTTTAATAAGTAGAGAGGATTAGCTTATGAAAGGGAAAAAGGTATTTTATATTGCACTGTTTTTTGCGTTAATCTTTATGCTGTTCCGATGTGAAGGAAGAGATAGCAGAGAATATTTGGAAGAGCGAGTTGGGATTCCAATCAGTCGAGTTTATCCAACGAAAAACTTAGAAGATCTATTTTTGGAATTTCCTAATGGGTTTACGATTTATCAATCTTACCGTTTGGAAGGTAAATTCATTGATATAGAATTAGACGGGGTTGAGAAGGGGAAACCAATAGAAGGAACAATAAAACAAATCGATATAAAAAGTGGAGCCGAAGAAAAGAAAATTGCAGTTACGTATGATAAAGGGAAGTATTCATACGACAATGAAGAAGAGGCGAGAAAGCTTTGGTCATTAGAAAAGTTTTTATTCCAAGAATTGACGTTGAATAAAGAGGTTCTTTCGAAATTTAAGCTAAAGGATACTTACTACAACGGTAATAACGGTAGCTTTGAAATAGATTATGTCGTTAAGAATGAACAAATTAATGAGTTCCTTGGGCTAGAAAAGAAACAACAAGTCACATTAGGGCTACATGGAAGCAATTCAAATAAAAGATACTACTACTCGTTTACAGTCGAGATAGATAAAAAATTAGACTTTATTGAAAGAATTGAAGAGTAAGAAAGGAATTAAGCAACTTTGCTTAATTCTTTTTTTGTTTCAAAGTTTAGGATTTTATTAGGGAATGTGGTGGTGAAGGTGGAATATGGTATGATGAAGGCACTGAATTGCAAAGTGAGGTTTTGTGTGTGAAGTTAAAGAAATGGTCGTGGATTGGGCTATTGATGTTATGCGTGACGATGTTAGTGGGATGCCAGGGGCACGAAAGTCGTGGGTATCTTGAAGAGCTAGCTAGGAAAGAATTAAGTCGTGTGTATCCGACAGAAAATATTGAAGATTTATTTGAGCAGTTTCCGAAGGGATTTACCGTAAGTCAGATGCGTGTAGTAGGTGACGCGAATGTATTTGTTTATCTTGAGGCTAGGGAAAAAGGGAAACCACTAGTTGGGACGATTAAGCAGCTCAATTCTAAAACAAAGGAAGAAGAGAAAAGTATTACGTTCCAATATGTGGATGGAAAGTTTGTTTTTGAAAACGAAGAAGAGGCGAAAAAACTCTGGCCACAAGGAAAGTTCTTATTCCAGGAATTGCAATTGAATAAAGATATTTTAGCAAAAGCAAAATTGGTAAATAAGAATTATACGAAGAAAGAAGAAAGTCCTACAGGAGATAACTCATTTTATCTAGAATATAGTATTCAGATTCCAGTGGTTAATCGAATTTTGGGGATTGATGAATCGCAACCGATAGATTTCTCTATTTTCGGGCACGATGAGTCCAAAGGTTTTTTATATGAAATTGGAGTGCACCAAGATAATATAACGACTTTATGGGAAATGATACGAGAAATTAGGTAAGAGAAAAGTCGATGGTTTTCTGAGAATTAGAAAGATGTTACAATAAAAGCGAGGTGAGTATATGCAAACAATTATGATTGTAGAAGATGAAAAAGTCATTCGTGATGCGGTGGTATCCGAGTTAGAAAAATGGAATTATGAAGTTGTCGCTGTAGACGATTCTTCTCAGGTATATACTCAATTTTTATCCGTGAATCCGCAGTTGGTTATTCTCGATATTACATTGCCATTTTTTAATGGTTATTATTGGTGCCAAGAGATTCGTAAAGTCTCCCAAGTGCCCATCATGTTTTTATCTTCTCACGACCAACCGATGGACATTGTGATGTCGATTAATATGGGTGCAGATGATTATATGACAAAACCTTTTGAACCTAGTGTTCTTGTAGCAAAAATTCAAGGAATGATGCGTAGAAGTTATGAATTTGTACAGCAGAAAGACTGGATAGAGTATAAAGGTGCAACCCTTCAATTAGCGAGCACAAAAGTGAGTTTTAATGGAGAGGAAATGGATCTTTCTAAAAATGAATTAATTGTTCTAAGAGTCTTGTTTGAGAAACAAGGGGATATCGCAACTAGAGAAGAGTTGATGAACCAACTGTGGAATAGTGATTTGTTTGTAGATGATAATACACTTTCTGTGACAGTGGCGAGACTTCGTAAAAAGCTGGCTGAAATTGGTTTAGCAAATCTCATCACGACTAAAAAAGGAATTGGGTATGGAATGGCGGAAGAAATTCAATGATGACAAAAAAGGATTTTAGTATTCAATGGCTCAAGTCACACCATACTTTATTGATTTCATTTGGATGTATCGAAGTGTTTTCGATGGTATTTGCATTGGTGTTTAACTGGGGCAGTACAGGAGCTTTTTACTATTTATTTTTATTAGGATTGTTCCTATGCTTTATTTTGTTTATTTTGCTCTGGCATGACTGGAGAAAATATAAAAGCATGGTGAAAGCTTTGAATCAGCAAACCAGAGTCTTGGAAGAAGACTATTCTCCTGTGATCCATCTTCTCTTTGAAAAGAATCAAGATTTAACGCAAGAGATGCAGCAGTTGAAGACAAAAATGCAACAAAGTAGAAAAGAAGATATAGATTATTACACACTTTGGGCGCATCAGATTAAAACGAGTATTGCGTCTAGCCAGCTTTTAATTCGTAGCCTTCCACAAACTGCGGAAAAGTCCATGTTGGAACAAGAGTTGGTGCGAATTACAGCTTATACGGAATTGGCATTGCACTATGTACGGATGGAAACTTTCCATAGAGATTTGGATTTACAAAAGGTGAAGGTGGATGACATACTCCATCCTGTCATCAAAAAATACGCTACATTCTTCATTCATAAGAAGTTGAAATTACAATATATCCCTATTGATGAAGTGGTCGTAACGGATAAGAAATGGCTGGGGGTCATTGTGGAACAAGTATTGTCCAATGCGGTTAAGTATACTCCGGATGAGGGAAGAATTGAGATTACTTTCGATAAGGATGTACTAACCATTAAAGATACAGGAATTGGAATTGCTTCTCATGATCAAACTCGAATTTTTGAAAGAGGATTTAGTGGATTTAATGGAAGAGTCAATCATCAATCGACTGGACTAGGGCTTTATTTATCTAGTGAAATTGCAAAGAAATTAGGAGTCACTTTAAGCGTGGATTCTACTGTTGGAGAAGGAACCGCGATTCATATTCAGATTCCTAAAGAAGGTTTACAAGTCAAAGATTAGAGAAGGGACAAGTATCCCTTCTTTTTTTGAGTTCTTCGTGCAATGGGAAATTTCATAAAAATTAACGATGACACGCCCGGATATGTTATAATTAAAAAGGTTATTATATCTGATAAAAGATAGGAGAATGACAATGACAGTAGATCAATTAGAATTAGTCGTCATTACAGGAATGAGCGGTGCAGGAAAAACCGTTGCTATGCAAAGTTTTGAAGATATGGGATATTTCTGTGTCGATAATATGCCGCCAAGTTTATTACCAAAATTCTGGGAATTAGTGAAAGAATCAGGAAAAATTACAAAGATTGCGCTCGTAATCGATTTACGTTCTCGTGCGTTCTTTGATGAAATCATGTCTGCAATCGGTGGACTAGATAATACTTCCTTTATTACCACAAAAATTTTATTTTTAGAAGCGAGTGATGATGCATTAGTCTCTCGTTATAAAGAAACTAGAAGAACTCACCCATTAGCTGGGGAAGGGCGTATTTATGATGGAATTATTGCGGAGCGTCGCTTACTACAAGATATTAAGACTCGCTCGCAAAAAGTCATTGATACAACGAATTTATCTCCTCGTCAGTTACGTGAAGAAATCATGCAAGCTTTCTCTAATGGACAAGAGGGCGTATTTACGATTCAAGTGATGTCCTTTGGATTTAAATATGGATTACCGATTGATGCAGATGTAGTGATGGATGTTCGTTTCTTACCAAACCCACACTATATTCCAGAGTTACGTCCTTTGACTGGATTAGATGAACCGGTTTATGACTATGTAATGAGTCAGCCAGAAGCGAAGACGTTCTATCATAAATTGATGGACTTACTGGACTTCTCAATTCCGGGGTACAAGAAAGAAGGAAATCCAGCGTAACGATTGCGATTGGATGTACAGGTGGACAACACCGTTCGGTAGCTTTTGCTGAACGAATTGGCCGTGAATTATTATCCGACTCTTATAATGTGAAAATTTCTCATCGTGACAAAGATCGTCGTAAAGAAGGGAATGGACGCTCATGATGTTTGAGGTAACACCAAACCCTCCGAGGAAGAAAAAGGGTCCAAAAATTACCGTAATTGGAGGAGGAACGGGACTGCCTGTTCTCCTTAGAAACCTCCGAAAGCGTGATGCAGAAGTCACTGCAATCGTAACAGTTGCCGATGATGGTGGAAGTTCAGGAGTCATCAGGGATTACATGAACGTTGTCCCACCAGGAGATATTCGAAATTGTATGATTGCTCTTTCGCCTATGAATCCTCTGCAAAAAGAAATCTTCCAATACCGTTTCAATTCTGATGATCAATTCTTTGCAGGGCATGCGATTGGAAACTTGATTATTGCAGCATTAACGGAAATGCGTGGAAATAACATTTTTGATGCCATTCGTTTATTGTCTCGAATGATGGCGGTCGAAGGACATGTTTATCCAGCGGCAGAAGAACCTTTATTACTTCGTGCGGAGTTTAAAGATGGCACGATTGTAGATGGGGAATCTAAATTAGTGAAATTACGCAAAGAAATTAAAAAAGTTTCGGTTCACTGTTATGATGAAAATCGCCAGTTAGACGAACACCGAACTCCAGAGGCGGCCAGAGAAGTGATTAATGCTATTATGGAAGCCGATATGGTCGTGTTAGGACCTGGAAGTTTATACACGAGTATTTTACCCAACCTCATGATTAGTGATATTGGTGAAGCAGTCTGCGAAACGAATGCAGAAGTAGTGTATATTTGTAACATCATGACCCAATTAGGGGGGAGACCGAGCAATTTACAGATGCCGATCATGTTCGAGTGTTACATGAACATTTAGGAACGAATTTTATTGATACGGTTCTAGTGAACACAGAGGAAGTTCCGGAAGAATATTTAAGCCAACAAAAGAATGAAGAATATCTTTATCAGGTAAAATATGACTTCCAAGGATTAAGAGACCAAGGATGTCGTGTTATTTCATCAGACTTTATTCGTCTACGTGAAAATGGGGTATACCATGACGGGGAAAAAGTGATTGATGAATTATTCCGTCTCTTACAAAGTGCAAAAACTGAAAATAATTAAGGAGAAGGAGCCAAGGCTTGTCTTTTGGCTCCTTCGTTATGACAAAAAGAGAAAGGAGGAACAAACGAGTGTCCTTATTATCTTTTGCTGCAGAAACAAAACAAGAGTTAACACAGCTAGAAGTGCAATATGATTATTCCAAATACGAATTAGCAGCGCTTATTCGAATGAATGGTGCGGTTGGGATTTTAAATCGACAATTAATCTTAAATATTCAGACGGAAAATGCAGCTATTGCCAGACGTATTTATATTTTACTGAAGAAGTATTATCAAGTTGAGAGTGAACTCTTGGTTCGACGCAAAATGAAACTAAAGAAAAATAATGTTTATATTGTACGTCTGAAACATGGAACGGAAGAAATTTTAGAAGATTTGAATATCAAATCGAGCGGATTATTCAATATGCGCGTTCCAGAAAATATTAGAGATGATGAAGAAAAAATGCGTGCTTATCTTCGAGGCGCTTTTCTAGCAGGAGGCTCTATTAATGATCCAAAGACGAGCCGCTATCATCTAGAAATCTACTCTATTTATGAAGAACACAATGATGATATTTGCCAGATGATGAATGCGTTTGGATTGAATGCTAGAACGATTGAGCGTCGGAAAGGATATATCACTTATTTAAAAGAAGCAGAGAAAATTGCGGACTTTTTGGCGGTGATTCATGCATCAAACGCGATGCTTCATTTTGAAGATATTCGCATTATTCGAGATATGAGAAATACGGCTAACCGCCTAGTGAATTGCGAAAATGCAAATATTAATAAGGTGGTCAATGCCGCAACTCGTCAAATTGAAGAGATTCAATATATTGAAGATACGGTAGGGTTAGATTCCTTGCCAGATAAATTATCCGAAATTGCAAAAATCCGATTAGAAAATCCAGAAATTAGTTTGAAAGAATTAGGGGAGATGCTTCCTTCTGGGTCAATCTCAAAATCGGGAGTGAATCATAGACTTCGAAAAATCTCGGAATTTGCTCAAAACCTAAAAGAAGAAAAATCCAATTAAAACGAAGGAACGTAGCTTACTATAGAAAAACTATAGGAGGTAGGTTCCATGAACTTAGTATCTTTAATTGGTCGTGTTGTCAAAGAGGTAGAAGTACAACAGCTTCAACCTTCAGGAAAGAGTGTGTTTAATAATACAATTGCGGTGCAAAATGTATATCGAAACAATGATGATTCTTATCATTCACACTTCATTCAAGTGGTCGCTTGGGGCAAAATTGCAGAACGGATCGGCAAGTTTGTCAAAAAAGGGGACCGGATTGGTGTGGAAGGAAGACTGAATACGCGTCGCTATACGAACAAGAATCATCAAGAAGTCTACGTTACCGAAGTCGTTATTGAACAAGTTTATTTTTTAGAAAGAAAGCACGAAACAGAGGAGATAGAGTCTCCGTTTGAAGATCCACAAAGTCTTTTTGTGGAATAGCGTTAAGGAGAAAAATTCCTTCGCGTAATAGATTAGAATGAAGGAGTTTTTCAGTGATTATTTTAATAAATGGAGTAGCTATTGCAGTAGGGGCAATCGTGGGAGTATTTCTCAGAAATATTATCGCAGAGCGTTTTTCCCAACATATTATGCAAGGCTTAGCTCTTTGTGTGTTTTTAGTAGGAATTAAAGGAGCTATTCAAATTCCTAGTAGTATGATTATGATTTTATCGCTCGTTTGTGGAGCGCTCGTAGGTGAAGGGATTCAAATGGAGGAGCGCGTTCGTAAATTTGCGGATTGGCTTCAAGAGAAGACTTCAAAAGGAAAAGAGACAAATGTCAATTTAGGAGAAGGATTTGTCGCTGCGGTGATGATTTTCTGTGTAGGAGCCTTGGCTACAATGGGGTCGATTCAACTAGGTTTGACTGGAGAGCCGAGTTTACTTCAAACTAAATCCATTTAGATGGCATTACTTCGATATTTCTTGCTGCAACTGAAGGGATTGGCGTTGGCCTATCATCTGTAGCTGTTATTGCATATGAGTTAATTCTAGTAGGATTATCGCAATTTGTAGCACCTTATTTAAGTGAGACAGTCACAGTTTCTATGTCAGCAGTGGGGTCTTTACTGTTAGTGGGCTTAGCAATGAATCTTTTAGGGATTACAAAGATAAAAGTCCTTAATTTCTTGCCCGCTATTTTCATGCCTATTATAATCGTGCCCATTTTAACGATGTTTTAATGAAAAAAACTGAGTCGATTTTATCGACTCAGTTTTCCTTTTGATTAGTTATTTTCTGCTTCTAGTTTTTCAAAAGCATCGTTTAGGATGGATTTCAATGTTCTTGCAGATAAGTTCATTTTCTCTTGTTCAGAGTCTGCTAGAGGGATTTCGATGATTTGACGAATCCCTTCACGACCGATAACGGCTGGAGCTCCGATATAAATATCATCTTGTCCATATTGACCTTCAAGATATACGGATAATGGGAAAATCGCTTGTTCATTATTTAAGATGGCTTTTGTAATACGTGCTAGAGTAGCACCGATACCGTAGTAAGTCGCACCTTTTTTAGCGATAATTTCGTAAGCTGCATCACGCACTTGGAAGAATACTTCGACTAATTTTTCTTCATCTACATGTGGATTTTGACGAACCCATTCATAGATTTGTAAACCACCGACGTTTGTATGAGACCAAACTGGGAATTCAGTATCTCCGTGTTCACCCATGATATATCCGTGGACATTACGAGCGTCAACGCCTACTAATTCAGCGATTGTTTGACGGAAACGAGCACTATCTAAAGAAGTACCAGAACCAATAACGCGTTCTTTTGGAAGTCCAGAGAATTTCCAAGTTGCATAAGTTAAGATATCCACTGGGTTTGAAGCCATTAGGAAGATTCCATCAAATCCACTAGCCATAATAGAATCTACAATGTTTTTCAAAATCTTTAAGTTTTTAGAGACTAAATCCAAGCGAGTTTCGCCTGGTTTTTGAGCTGCTCCAGCAGTAATACATACAATATCTGCATCGTGGCAGTCTTCGTATGTCGCTGCATAAATCTTTTTAGGGGCATTGAAAGCTAAGGCATGTGATAAGTCTAACGCATCGCCTTCTGTTTTTCGAAATTGATATCAATGATTCCGAGTTCTTCCGCAATCCCCTGTAATACAAGAGCGTAAGCGTAACTAGAACCAACGGCACCGTCACCGACTAAAATTACTTTATTACCATGTTTTTGAGATTTTTCCATGTTCATACCTCCTAAAAAATTAGTAATGGAATATCCATAAATAAGTATAGCACGATTTTCTGAAAATTGATTTTCATAAGGCCTTTATTATGACAAATAATACATAAAAAACACAATTTCGTGAAAAAGTGAATTAATAACGGGAAGTTGTAGGGGTATGGTATAATAGCAAAATAGAAGAAAAAAGAATAGGTGAAAGTATGAAATTAGTCGTTGGTCTAGGAAATCCTGGAGCAAAGTATAAAGGGACCAGACATAATGTCGGATTCATGACAATGGACGAAGTGGCCTATCAAGAAAAGTTTGATTTTGATAAAGCACTTTTCGATGCAGTGTTTGCACAGGTGCAAATCGACGGAGAAAAAGTCATCTTCATGAAGCCCTTGACGTTTATGAATTTATCAGGGGAAGCGATTCGACCATTGATGAATTATTTTAAAATTGGAATTGAAGATCTTTTAGTCGTTTATGATGATATGGATCTGCCGGTTGGAAAGATTCGTCTTCGTCAAAAAGGTAGCGCTGGTGGCCATAATGGGATGAAGAGTATTATTTCCTGTCTCGGGACAAGTGAGTTTAACAGAATTAAGGTTGGGGTTGGCCGTCCTAAAGAGGGACGTACTGTTGTAGGACATGTCCTCAATCGTTTTGAAAAAGAGGAAGAAGAGGACATTATTTTTGCGGTGCAAAGAGTGTCGATGCGATTCGTTCGTGGATTGATACGGATGATTTCGTTAAAACAATGAATCAATTTAATTAAAATATAGAAGAAGAGATGCTGCGAAGTTTTTCGCGGTCTCTTTTTGTCGTTAGAAAAAGGAGAAAGTTATGCAATTATTGCACCAAACGATCAGTAAACTGAAAGGATTTAAAGAGTGGTTTGATACCCTTAGTCTCCATGAGAGTCAACTTGTGCTAGGGCTTAGTGGATCGGTGAAGCACTTGGCCGAGTCGTGCGCATTTGAAAAATTAGATAAGCAATTAGTGATTGTGACGCCAACGCTCTTACAAGCTACACAGACTTATGAAGAATTGTCGGAGTGGTATGATGAGGATATTGTTCATCTCTTTCCAGTAGAGGAGTCACTTGCCGCAGATTTCTCAGTGGTGTCGCCAGATGTGGTGAGCCAACGCATTCGCACGCTTGATTTTCTAAGCCGTGGACAAAAAGGAATTGTCATTGTGCCACTGTCTGGTATTCAAAAGCTCTTAGTTCCAGTGGATGTCTGGAAAAAGAGTTCTATTGAACTTGCGATGGGGTCTGAAATCGAATCGATGGATGCCTTTGTAGAGCAATTAGTGGAATTAGGATATCGTCGTGAAAATATGGTCGCGACTCCTGGTGAATTTGCGCTTCGTGGAAGTATCGTCGATATTTATCCACTCGATCAAGAGTACCCACTACGTCTTGATTTCTTTGACACAGAAGTGGATTCGATTCGTGCGTTTAACGCGGAGACACAACGCTCGATGGATGTGATTGAAGAAGTGCGCATCTTACCCGCCACAGACTTACCACTCCAAAAGGAAGCCGTCTGGAAGGCGCAAGCGAAAATTCACACGCTCTATGAAAAGGACGTGAAGGCTTCCCAAAGCCCAGAGCGCAGGGATCAAGTGTCGAGTATTCAACAAGCCATCGATGCACAATTAGAAAATGGAGAAATCCTTCAAACTTAACGTACTTCTTGGAATGTATTTATCCAGAAAAGACTAGTTTATTAGATTATGTTTCTAAAGATGCGTACCTCATTATTGATGACTATGCTCGTTTTATCGAGAAGAGTAAGTCGTTAGAAGAAGAAGCAGGCTATTGGAAGACGCACCATATTGAAACAGGCGCGATTGCGTCTGGATTGTCTCTTGTTCAAGATGGACGAAAAGTATTAAAGGAGAGTCCTCTTAAGAGAACGTATTTAGCCATTTTCCAAAAAGGGCTTGGAAGACTCGCGCTCGATGCGATTCATCCGATTACGACACGTACCATGACACAGTTCTTCTCGCAAATGCCGATGGTTAAAGTCGAAGCAGACCGCTGGAAGAAACAAGGTGCGACAGTCATCGTTTTAGTTGATGATGCCAAACGTGCACAAAAAGTAGAACAAACCTTTGCGGATTTTGAAATCAAGAGTGTGATTTCAAACGGGACTGTACTGGAAGGGCAACTTCAAATCATGGTCGGTAAAATGCACAATGGGTTTGAACTACCAGAAGATAAATTTGCTATCTTAACGGAACGCGAATTGTTTAATAAATTGACGAAGCGTGCTCCGCGAAATCAAAAAATATCGAATGCAGAACGTTTGAAGAGCTATACCGAATTAGCGGTTGGGGACTATGTGGTTCACGTGAATCACGGGGTCGGTGTGTACCAAGGAATGGAGACGCTCGAAATCGGCGGTATCCATCAAGACTACATGTCGATTCACTATCAAGATGGCGGGAATTTATTTGTTCCAGTTTCTCAAATTAAGCTCGTTCAAAAATACGTATCGTCCGATGCCAAAGTACCAAAACTCAATAAATTAGGCGGTACGGAATGGGCGAAGACGAAACGTAAAGTGGCTGCGAAGATTGAAGATATCGCCGATGAACTCATCGAATTATACGCTAAACGCGACGCCGAAAAAGGTTATGCGTTTAGCCGCGATACAGTCGAGCAACAAGAATTCGAACAAGCCTTCCCATATACGGAGACGCAAGATCAACTTAGAAGTGTGGCAGAAATTAAGGAAGACATGCAAAAGGACAAACCGATGGACCGTCTACTTGTCGGCGACGTTGGATACGGGAAGACAGAAGTAGCCATGCGTGCGGTCTTTAAAGCCGTAATGGACGGGAAGCAAGCAGCAGTTTTAGTGCCAACAACGATTTTGGCCGAGCAACATTACGAAAATTTTGTTCAACGATTTTCTGACTATCCGTTTAAGATTGGTTTACTGAGTCGATTCCGAAGTAAGAAAGAACAAGAAGAAACGATTGAAAAGCTTCGAAAAGGATCAGTGGATATCGTTATCGGGACGCACCGTCTGCTTTCAAAAGACGTGCAGTTTTTAGACTTAGGACTTCTCATTGTCGACGAAGAACAACGCTTTGGAGTGAAGCATAAGGAACGTTTGAAACAATTGAAATCGCAAGTGGACGTATTGACGCTCACTGCAACGCCAATTCCAAGAACGCTCCACATGTCAATGCTTGGGGTGCGTGATTTATCTGTCATCGAAACGCCACCAGCAAACCGTTATCCAGTCCAAACTTTTGTGATGGAACAAAACCCAATGACGATTCGTGACGGAATCGAACGCGAGATGGCTCGTGGCGGACAAGTCTTCTATTTATACAATCGTGTCGAAACGATTGAGAAGAAGGCTGACGAACTTAGAGCACTCGTCCCAGGATGTCGAGTTGGTGTGATTCATGGTCAAATGAGTGAGACGACGCTAGAAAATATTCTCTTCCAATTTATTGAAGGGGAATACGATGTCTTAGTAACAACAACGATTATCGAAACAGGGGTCGATATTCCAAACGTAAACACGCTTTTTATTGAAAATGCAGACTATATGGGACTTTCGCAGTTGTATCAATTACGCGGGCGTGTCGGTCGTACAAATCGTATTGCCTATGCATACCTTATGTATCAACCAGATAAAGTCTTAACCGAAGTTAGCGAGAAGCGTCTTCAAGCAATGCGTGACTTTACAGAACTTGGCTCTGGGTTCAAGATTGCCATGCGTGACTTATCGATTCGTGGGGCAGGGAATTTGCTTGGAAAACAACAGCACGGATTTATCGATTCGGTCGGATTCGACTTATATTCTCAATTATTAAGCGAAGCCGTGTTGAAGAAACAAGGAAAAGAAGTGAAGTCGGACGAAGAAACGGTTGAAATCGACTTACAGATTGATGCGTATATCCCGTCTAGCTACATTCAAGACGAACGTCAAAAAATCGAGATGTATAAACGTATTCGCTCGATTGACAGCGTGGAAGCTTATGAAGAGTTGCTCGATGACTTTATCGACCGCTTCGGGGACTTCCCAGATGAAGTGAGCGCATTAGCAGAAGTTGGATTGATTAAGCGTTACGCGAATGAAATTAACGCTGTTTCGATTAAACGTAAAGACAATTCGGTGACGATTACAATTGACATGCCTTCTGCCACTCGCCTGCAAGGAGTGCCTGTCTTTGAGGCACTTGGTCCTGTGAAATTACCGGCGCAAGTGGCCAACAAGGGCGAAAGTCTTCAGATTTTTATTAAATATCACGCAAAAACCTGTTGACTTATGGCTTGAGCAAGTTAAACTGTTTGTAAAAACATGCGGGGAAATTTTAGCCCGCGATGAGGAAAAACATGAAGAAGATAAATAGTAAAGGGATGATGCAAGGGGCGATTGCGCTCTCGATTGCTGCGTTTATCGCTAAGATTTTAAGCGCGGTATACCGAGTTCCTTTCCAAAATATGGTCGGAAATACCGGGTTTTATGTATACCAGCAGGTGTATCCTATCTATGGAATCGGCATGACCTTTGCATTGACGGGATTCCCGGTATTCGTGTCCAATGTGGTCGCGGAATACTTGGAGTCGACACATTTAAAGAAATTATTGAAGCAGCTATTCGTTATCGCGAGCCTCGTTGGAGTGGGAATTTTTACCTTCCTTTATGTAGGTGCAGGAATGATTGCTCATTGGATGGGAGATGTTGAGCTCTTACCAGTCGTTCAAAGCGTCTCATTGATGTTTCTATTGATGCCGTTCCTAGTCATCACCAGAGGGTATTTCCAAGGGAGCTTTCGGATGATGCCGACCGCCATCTCGCAAGTGGTGGAACAGGTTGTTCGTGTTGCGGTAATTCTATTCGTGGCGAGTCTATTTGGTAGCGCCATTTCAGACTATTACACGATGGGGACATGGGCGATGTCGAGTGCGACGATTGCGGCAGTGTTTGCGATTCTTGTGATGCTGTATTATGCATATCTAGAAACGAAAGATCCGCTCGACGGCTTGACGATTTCACCTGTAGAAATGGAAGTTCCAACTTTTGGGCATCTCTTTAAACGCTTTGCCTTTGAAGGAGGAACCATCTGCCTACTGAGTTCGATTTTAGTCTTGTTCCAATTGGTGGATTCGTTTTCTGTGTACAATGTGTTAACAGACCAAGGAATGCTTCCAGAAGTGGCAAAAGACCTTAAAGGAATTTACGACCGAGGGCAACCGCTTGTTCAATTAGGAATGGTCGTTGGTGTCGGATTTTCATCGAGCTATATGCCGATGTTATCGCGTGCCTTCAAGAAAGGCCACGACATAGAGTTTAAGAGATTATCCGCGTCGCTTCTTCGAATGACGATGACATTCTCACTCGTTGCGACGATGGGGATGATGGCCATCTTACCGTGGTTAAATACTGCACTCTTTGGAGATGCGAATGGACAGGCAGTATTGCTTGTTTATATCACAAGTATTTTCTTTGCGTCAGTCATTATGTCGCTGCACGGCATTTCCAAAGTCTGCATCAATATCCAAAAACGCTCCTGGCACTGACAGCAGGGCTTGTAGTGAAAGCTAGTACGAATTACTTATTTGTTGCTATGTTTGGAACTCTTGGTGCGAGTCTAGCTACAGCGCTAGGATTATGTGTCATGATGGTCGTGATGATGGCTTTTGCAAAAGACATTTTTATAAGTGTGTTGCATGAAGGAAATTTCATACAGCTTCTTGCTGAGATTGCGATGGGAATGACCGTTATCGTGTCGATATTATCCTACGGTACGTGGCACTTTGCAGGACTCAAAGATTCTAGAACGATGGCCTTTGTATTTTCATTGTTGTATGCCTTCATTGGGGGAGCACTCTTCTTAGCTGGAACAATGAAATGGAATTTATTTACAAAACGCGAATGGGTTCTAATCCCTAAAGGAAAATCCTTGCTTAGAAAATTTAGTAGAAAAGAGGAAAATGATGAGACTCGATAAGTTTTTAAAAGTATCCCGATTAATCAAACGCCGAACTGTGGCTAAAGAAGTGGCTGACAAGGGACGTGTGTTTATCAATGATAAAGTGGCGAAATCTTCAACAGACGTCAAAGTCGGAGATAAAATCGCGATTCAATTCGGGAACAAACATGTCTTAGTACAAGTCGAAGCGTTGATGGATTCAACGAGAAAAGAAGACGCTAAGGAAATGTTTACGATTTTAGAAGAAAAATTCATTAAAGAAGAAAACACAAATTTATAAAATGAATCTAAAACTAGGTTCTCTCATTTGAGGGAGCCTAGTTTTTTATCTAAAAATGTATGCGTTTTCTGTTGACTTCCATTGCAGAAAGGGGTATGATGAATAGTACTTTTTAAAAAGGACTAAAGGAGGAGAAACCATGGATTTACATGCCATAAATATATTGCAACCATTCAATGGATGGATGGAATTACGTCATTTTTTGGCTATTTTTATATCATGCGCATGTGGATTAGCGATTGGTTATGAGCGTACCTCTAGAAATAAACAAGCGGGTGTGAAAACGCACATGATTGTGGCGTTAACTTCTTGTTTGATGATGATTATTTCAAAAGAAGCTTTTTTAGATACTCCAAACTATGATACGGCTCGTGTAGCTGCTCAAGTGGTCAGCGGAATCAGCTTTATTGGAGGGGGAATCATCTTCATGCGTGATAAACGCGTAAGTGGTTTGACTACAGCCTCTGGAATTTGGGCAACTTCAGGGATTGGACTTGCAATTGGTGGGGGATTCTGGTTCTTTGGGGCATTATGCTCAGCCGTTATCGTCATCGTGCAAAAACTTGCGTATGAGCCTTTATTACAAGGGAAAAGCCGTCAGGTAAATATTTACTGTGAAATTCCAAATCCAACAATTGTACAATCTATTTATAATTATTGTCATTTTGGGGATTATCAATCCATACAAGTTGAAGCTAGAGAATTAGACGATGAGAAGTATGAACTAGTAATTCGTATTCAAAATGATGAAGAGATTGTCATTGAAAACTTGAAAAATTACATTCGTGAAACGGAAAATCAAGTCGTAATAAAGCGTGTTAAATTACGGACTGAAGATGTGAACTAATTTTTTTCTTGCCGCAGAGAGCTTCTCTGCGGTATTTATTTTTAAAGAAATCGTTTTTAAGAAATTTTAGAAGGAAAGTCCATCCTTAAAAAACAGGGATAATCATAAAAAAATAAAAAAATTCTTAGTGTTATCATAGACGATAAGGCTCATTCTTGTTATACTCATTGTGTATAAGTTAAAAAGGAGACAATTAAGGTGAAGCAACAAAATCAATCCACAAATTCGAATATCGTTTCTATCAACCAAAAAAGAAAACAAAAAACTTCTTCGCCAGTTTGGAAAAGTCATTCACTAGTAACCAAACTGATTGTGATTGCATTAATTGCCATATCCGGAGTGATGATTGTCGGTATTGGGAATCAATTACAACAGGCGAATCAATTAGATCAAAAGATCGAAAAGGCAAAAGCTGAAAAAGAATTCGCTGAAAAACAAAAAGAATCTTTAACACAGCAAGTTGAACTTCTTCAAAACGATGAATACATTGCGAAGTTAGCGCGTAGTGAATACTATTTAAGCAAAAATGGTGAAATTATTTTTAGTACGCCTAACGACACTGCTGAAAACAAAGCGCAACAAGTCAAAGAAGAAGTGGAACAAGGGGAAACGGTTGTTAAAGTAACCACACAAAACCGATAAGGCAACGAACCCTTTTTATACGTGAGCGTGTATAAAAAGGATAAAAATGAAGGAGGAACGCTTTTTATATGTCAATCGAAGTAGGAAACGTAATCCCAGGTAAAGTTACTGGAATTACAAATTTTGGAGTTTTTGTCGATTTAGGAGATCGTAAAACAGGTCTTGTTCACATCAGTGAGGTTTCAGATTCGTTTATCCAAGATATCAAAGAAGTTTTGAAGGTTGGAGACGAAGTTAAAGTGAAAGTCATGACAATTGCTGACGACGGCAAAATTAGTTTATCGATTCGTCGTGCCGTTGATAAACCAAAGGAAGATTCTGAAGACAAATCTAAAAACAAAAGAACTTTCACACCACGTAATCAAGATTCACAAGATTTCAAGAAAAATCGCTTTGCTGGGAAATCAGCTGCTCCATATGAAAAGAAATCTCCTTCGCAATCAAAGGCAACTGATTTTGATTCATTAATGAGTTCCTTCTTGAAAGACTCTGAAGATCGTTTAACTTCATTGAAACGTAACACTGAAGGGAAACGTGGAGGCCGTGGCGGTCGCCGTTCATAATGACTATTCTAATCTCTTCTAGTACATGCTAGAGGAGATTTTTTTGACAGAAAGGAGAGACCTATGCAACATCAATTTGCCAGCTTTTTTAGAAAAAGAGTACCTGAGTATACTCATCAAAAATATGTTCTCGCTGTATCGGGCGGAGTCGATTCGATGGTCTTGTTGAATGCGATGGCTCTCTTGTTCGAAGACGATGCGAAAAACCATATTGTGGTTGCACATGTGAACTATGGACTTCGAGCGCAATCGATGGATGAAGAACAATTAGTCCGTCGCTTTTGTAAATCGCGTCAAATTCCATTTGAAATAAAAAATTGGAAGGAAACGAAGGAAGAAAAAGCTTCAGAAAGTGTCTTAAGAAATTTTCGTTATGAATTTTTTGAGGAAGTATTAAAGAAACATCAAGCCCATTATTTAGTATTAGCACATCACCAAGATGATCAACTCGAAACCATTTAATGAAGTGGTCTAGAGGCAGTACATTGGAAGGATTGTCTGGGATGAAGGAAATTCGTCAGGTGAAAGGGATGACGATTTTACGCCCATTCCTATCACTGGATAAAAAAGAGCTATACAAAGAAGCCGAAACACATCAAGTTCCTTATTTAGAGGACGAATCGAATGAATCGGACAATTATACAAGAAATAGATATCGTCATCATGTGGTTCCTTTCCTAAAGGAGGAAAATCCAAATGCCGGAAGTCACTTCCAAAAGAGTGCACAGATGATTGCGGATGCCGTGGCCTGCTTAATGCCAATTTTAGAGGAAAAACAGGAGCTGTTATTCCAAAAAGGAAAGAAAAGAGTTGCATTCCACCGCGAAGCATTCCTAAAGGAACCTGTAGAAATGCAACGATTACTCTTGCAACAAGTTCTCATCCAAATGGATACAACGATTTCAGTTGTCCAGATGGAACAAATTTTGGAAAAGATAGGTTCGAATAAAGCGCAGCTCACTCTAGATTTGTCAAATGGATGGAAGTTTAAGAAGCGTTATGAAGAATGTTCATTTGAAAAAGGAAGAGCGAGAGTTGTTCCGAATATTGAGTACATACTCTCCAAGCCAGAGGATACATTAATTCGACCAAATGAAGATGAGCAAATTTTGCTCACAACAGGAAAGACGTCTTCAGAATTTGCTTTTCCAGTGAATAAAGAGGATTTTCCACTAACCATTCGGCATGCAAAAGCCGGAGATAAAATTGCACTGAATGCGGAAGGAACGAAACATCAAAAAATTTCCAGATGGTTTATCAATTCAAAGATTCCACTTGAAGAACGAAAACAAATTTGGGTTGTGGAGGATGCAGGAAAAAAAATTCGTGCAATTTTAGGTTATCGCTATGCTCATCCGTTGTCCTTTGAGGAGGAAACTGGTAAAATGATTTTATCTTACGAAAACAAAACGAGGTGCACACATGTTAAAAGATGATATGTCAGAAATTTTAGTATCAGAAGAACAATTACAAGAAACAATCAAGAAATTAGGTGCTACTTTAGCGGAAGATTACCGTGGGAAAGATCCGTTAGTCATTTGTATTCTTAAGGGTGCTATTTTCTTTATGGCAGATTTAGTTCGTGCGATGGACTGTAACTTAGAAATTGATTTCATGGATGTATCTAGTTATGGAAATGAATTTGAGTCAAGTGGTGAGGTTCGTATTTTAAAAGACCTAAGTCAAAGCGTTAAAGATCGCCATGTGATTATCGTAGAAGATATTATCGATACTGGACGTACTTTAAAACACGTAGTTGAATTATTAAAACACCGTCAAGCAGCAAGTGTAAAAGTGGTAACTTTATTAGATAAACCAGAACGTCGTGAAGAAGCTATCGAAGCAGATTATGTTGGAATTGAAGTTCCAAATAAATTTGTTGTAGGTTATGGATTGGACTTCAAACAATTTTATCGTAATCTCCCTTGCATCGGCGTATTGAAATCAGAATTCTACGAAAATTAAGAATGAGTTAAACTATTCGTCAATAAAAGTCAAATATGTTATGATGGAGCGGTAGTTAAGAATACTATCGTTCTTCTTTTTTAAGAAGATGAGGAGGTCCAATGAATACAAATAATAACCGATCAATTTTTAGATCAAGTTTACTATATATACTTATTTTCGGTGCGATTGTCATTTTTGTAGGAATGTTCAATGGCAATTCGAAAGGCTCTGTAGCAGATATTTCTTATACAGAATTTATGCAAAGTTTGAAAAAAGGCGAAATTAAAGAATTAAAAATGCAATATTCAAACTCTGTTTATACGATTACTGGGGAATATACAGATCCTAAGGAACAAACTACAGAGGAAGCTAAAAATCAAAATGGATTATCGATTTTTGATAATCGCTCTACAAAGAGTACACAATTCAAAACAACAGTATTGCCAAATGACTCTACTGTAAAAGAAATTAATGAAGCCGCTCAAGCAAAAAATACAAAAGTTGAATCTTTACCAGAAAGTTCTACAGGAGTATGGATTGCGGCTCTTATCCAAGTGGTTATTCCACTGGGGATTTTAGGATTCTTGCTTTATAGCATGTTTATGAGCCAAGGTGGCCAAGGCGGACGTAACAATCCGATGAACTTTGGTAAGAGCCGTGCAACCAATCAGAAGAAACAAAACGTAAAAGTGCGCTTCTCTGATGTAGCCGGTGCCGAAGAAGAAAAACAAGAGCTTGTAGAAGTGGTTGAATTTAAAAGACCCACGTAAATTTACAGCGCTTGGTGCTCGTATTCCTGCCGGGGTACTTCTTGAGGGTCCTCCAGGGACAGGGAAAACCCTTCTTGCAAAAGCCGTTGCCGGTGAAGCAAACGTACCTTTCTTCTCGATTTCAGGTTCTGAATTCGTAGAAATGTTCGTAGGGGTTGGGGCAAGCCGTGTGCGTGATTTATTCGAAAACGCGAAGAAAAATGCTCCAGCAATTATCTTTATCGATGAAATCGATGCTGTTGGTCGTCAACGTGGTGCCGGAATGGGTGGCGGACACGACGAACGTGAACAAACATTAAACCAATTACTAGTTGAAATGGACGGGTTCGAAGGAACAGAGGGAATCATCGTGATTGCCGCAACAAACCGTTCAGACGTATTAGATCCAGCCTTACTTCGTCCAGGACGTTTTGACCGTCAAATCTTAGTAGGTCGTCCAGATGTGAAAGGCCGTGAAGCGATTCTAAAAGTACACGCACGCAATAAGAAACTTGCAAAAGACGTGGACTTAAAAGTGATTGCGCAACAAACTCCAGGATTCTCTGGTGCTGAACTTGAAAACTTATTAAACGAAGCAGCTTTAGTAGCCGCTCGTCGTGATAAAACTGCCATTGACGCATTAGACGTGGATGAAGCACATGACCGTGTAATTGCAGGTCCAGCGAAGAAAGACCGTGCTATCAGCAAGAAAGAACGCGAAATGGTGGCTTACCATGAAGCAGGACATACTATCGTGGGCATGGTCTTAAGCGATGCTCGTGTGGTTCATAAAGTAACGATTGTCCCTCGTGGACGCGCTGGCGGGTATGCGATTATGCTTCCAAAAGAAGATCGTTTCTTAATGACAAAAGAAGAATTATTCGAACAAGTAGTTGGACTTCTTGGTGGTCGTGCTGCTGAAGAATTTATCTTTGGCGTGAAGACTACTGGAGCAAGTAACGACTTGAACAAGCAACAGCTATCGTTCGTAGCATGATTACAGAGTACGGAATGGTGGACGAATTAGGAACGGTTCAATACGAAGGAAATCATCAAGTATTTATCGGACGTGACTATGGTCAAACAAAAGCTTATTCAGATCAAGTGGCGTTTGAAATCGACAATGCAGTACGTCGTATTATGAAAGAAGCGCATGAAAAAGCTCTTCAAATTCTTGAAGAACATAAAGAACAATTAGAATTAATTGCTCAAAAACTTCTAGAATTAGAAACATTAGATGAACGTACTATCAAATCACTTTTTGAAACAGGTGAAATGCCAGCTACAATCGTGGAAGATGAATATCCAAGCGAATCAGAAGCGGCAAGTTTTGAAGAAACAAAAAAAGCCTTAGCAAAACGTGATGCAGAACAAGCAGAAGGTAAAGAGATTCCTGAAGAGGACGAGGAAGTGGAAGTAGCAGATGTTACGCCAGCTCCAAGCGAACTTGAGGGTGAAAACAAAGACGAATAATAGAAAGAAAAAGAGAGCTGAGGCTGTTGTCACAGCTCTTTTCTTTTAAAAGGAGAAACAAATGGCAGATTCATTATTAAAAGTATTAGCATTCAATGATGAGGTTAAAGCCGTTGCTATGGTGGCAACAGATGCTATCGCCCAAGCCCAACGCAGACACGACACTTGGAGTTCTGCAACAGCAGCGCTCGGACGTACCATCATCGGAACACAATTATTAGCAAGCAGTTTAAAAGGGGATGAACGCATCACGGTTCAAGTGAATGGTGATGGCCCTGGCGGAAAAATCATGGCCGATGCGAATGGCCGCGGGGAAATGCGTGGTTATATCACGAATCCTCATGTCAGCCTGGAGTTAAACGACAAAGGAAAATTAGATGTCCGTGGGGTCGTTGGAACAAACGGAACGATTACCGTCATCAAAGACTTAAATATGAGAGAACCATTCTCTGGTCAAGTGCCCATCGTGGACGGGGAACTCGGAATGGACTTTACGTATTACTTAGCAGTTTCAGAACAAATTAATGGAGCTGTTGGGGTATCGGTTCTAGTCAATCCAGATGAAACGGTTCGTGCAGCAGGTGGCTTTATGATTCAATTATTACCAGGGGCTAGCGAAGCGACAATTTCAGAAATCGAACGTCGTATTAACGAGATTCCAATGGTTTCAAAATTGATTGACCAAGAAGAACAACCGCGTGATATTTTAAATCGACTACTCGGAGAAGAGAATATTCGTGTGTTAGAAGAGATGCCGGTGAAATTCCATTGTGGCTGTATGCGTGAACGTTTCAGTGCAGGATTGATGTCGATTGGAGTAGATGACTTACAACATCTCATTGACGAAGACCATGGCGCAGAAGTTGTGTGTCATTTCTGTGGCGAAAAATATCATTTCGAAGAAGC